>BNJT01002678.1_pt1 | contig 2690972 bp, 3542 predicted proteins | sample 8540491 | NCBI WGS metagenome assembly BNJT01 (sample SAMD00202455, study PRJDB9452) | human saliva metagenome | host: Homo sapiens | reverse complement strand
TGGCAAGCCTGGCGCTAAGTAAATAGTACCAATATATTAGAACTGTGTGAGATTGCATGCAAAAAAATATTCGTAATCCGCTCATTTTTTTACAAAAAAATGGCTACTTACTCATATTTTTGCATGTCAAAAAAGATAATAAATTCTCTTGCAAGTAAGCCCCAATCGAATTTTTTTATACTTTTGACACTTGTATCGTAAATAATAATGATTAGACTACCCCTCCTTGACATTTTTGGTTAAGGAGGGGTAGAATTTTTAAAAATCCATTGAACACAATGTAATTTTTGTGATAAATGAGTGAATTATGTAGAAAAAAAGTTGCTATCACAGAAAGAAGGCATAATGAAAAAAAGAAACCTACAATATAACAGGTATGTCCTGCGCTTCTTGCTCTGCAGCCGTCACAAGGGCTGTAGAGAAGCTGGAAGGTGCAAAGGATGTAAATGTCAACCTTATGCAAAATAAGATGACACTAGAGCTTTCAGACGGACTTACGGATGAAATGGTCATAAAGGCAGTAGAAGATGCAGGCTATGGAGCGAGTGTAAAAAAGGACATCAAGTCTGATAGCGGTAAAAATCAGACAGATGTAGCTGGCGATTATGCAACAGAGCTTAAGCTTAGGGCGATAGTTTCATTTATCTTCATGGTCCCACTTATGTATTTTGGTATGGGAGGTATGTTTAATGCACCATTTCCAAAGGCATTTATGGGAGACGGAGGGAAGCTTCTCCTTGCGCTTACTGAACTCCTGCTTGTTCTTCCGATTATTTTCACCGGAAGAAAGTTCTTTATAAGCGGATTTAAGCATCTCTTTAAGAGAAATCCCAATATGGATACCCTCATTGCGATAGGCTCTGGTGCATCATTTTTATACAGTGTTTATTCTCTGTACATGCTTGCCTACTTCATTTCCATAGGAGATATGAAGTCCTCTATACCTTTTGGGATGAATCTATACTTTGATTCAGCGGGTACCATACTTACGCTCATTACCCTTGGCAAATACCTTGAAGCAAGGAGCAAGAAGAAGACGACAGAAGCTATAAGCAAGCTTGTAAACCTGCTTCCTGACAAGGCAGTTATCTTAAGAGATGGTGTGGAGAGTGAGGTGTTGGTCTCTGAAGTTGTGACAGGAGATATAGTAGTAGTAAAGGCTGGAGAGACTGTGCCTGTAGACGGTGTTGTAGTTAGCGGTAATGGTGCCGTGGATGAGGCTATGGTGACAGGAGAGAGTATTCCTGTAGAGAAAAATACAGATGACAGGGTGACTGGAGGAACCATCAGTCGTTCGGGATATTTCACCTTTAGGGCTACCAATGTAGGTGAGGATACTGCACTTTACAAGATTATTTCCCTTGTAGAGGAGGCAGCAGGTTCAAAAGCCCCTATATCAAGACTTGCAGACAAGATTAGCGGAGTATTTGTACCTGTGGTGCTTTGCATTTCTTTTCTTACCTTCATCATATGGCTATTTGTGAGTGGAGACTTCTCCTTTGCGCTTAATATGGCAGTTGCAGTCCTTGTTATCTCTTGCCCTTGTGCACTGGGACTTGCCACTCCTGCAGCTATAATGGCCGGTACGGGAAAAGGCGCAGAGAAGGGCATTCTTATAAGAAATGCCATAAGCCTAGAGGTAGCACATAAGATAGACACTGTAGTTCTTGACAAGACAGGTACAATTACTGAAGGAAGGCCTAAGGTAACTGATATTTTTGTAAATGACATTGATGAGACTGAGTTTATTTCGCTTGCGGCTACCCTTGAGAGTGCCAGTTCTCATCCGCTTGCTAATGCGGTTACAGAGTATGCTAAAGCTAAAAACATCGAGATAAAAAGAGCTGAAACACTTGAAACCATAGAGGGCAGAGGAATAGCGGGAGAGATTAATGGGCAAGCCTTATATGCAGGAAATGCAGCCTATATGAAGGAGCTTGGCATAACTGATAACAGCTTTAAGGCTAAGGCAGATGAGCTTCATAACATTGGAAAGACGGTTCTCTACTTTGCAAGAGGAAAAGAGAAGAAGGAGCTAATCGGTATCATAGCTGTAGCTGACGTGATAAAGGAAGGAAGTAAGGAGGCTGTAAAGGAGCTTAACCAGATAGGCATAGATGTGGTTATGCTTACAGGAGACAATGAGCGCACAGCCATTGCTATAGGACGTGAAACAGGAGTAAACAGAGTGGTCGCAGAGGTTAAGCCTGCGGATAAGGAAGCAGAGATAAGAAGGCTTAAGGAGCAGGGTAAGACTGTCATGATGGTTGGTGATGGTATAAATGATGCCCCAGCCCTTGCAGGAGCAGATGTGGGAGTAGCCATTGGAACCGGTGCAGATGTGGCTGTAGATACGGCTGACATCATACTTATGCACAGCGACCTAAGAGACGTGCCTTATGCAATCCTGCTAAGTGGCGAAGTAGTAAAGAAGATTAAAGAGAATCTGTTCTGGGCATTATTTTACAATGCTCTTTGTATACCGGTGGCGGCAGGAGTATTCTTTGCTGCCTTTGGGCTGAGGCTTAACCCTATGATTGGTGCACTTGCGATGAGCTTTTCATCGGTATTTGTACTATCCAATTCGCTTAGACTAAGGCTTTTCACGCCTAAGTTTAAGAAGGGTAAGGCAATACCGCAGATTACAAAGAGTCAGCCTAAGCAAAATGAAACGAAGGCTCAGACAGATGAAACAAAGGATAACAGTTACACAAAGGAGGATATTGTTATGGAGAAAACAATCGATATTGAAGGAATGTCTTGCGCTCACTGCGTAAAGCATGTAACAGAAGCTCTTAATGCCATAGATGGTGTGAAGGCAGAGGTAAGCCTTGAAAACAAGAATGCAAAGGTGAGCCTTTTGAAGGAAGTAAGTGATGATGTGCTGAAAGAAGCAGTTGTAAAGGCTGGTTACGAGGTGAAGGGGATACATTAAAAGTTCTTGATGACAGACTAAAGACCGGTAGCAGAAGATTCTGTCACCGGTCTTTAGTAATGCAATTATCTTTTGTTATCTGAAGATGCCCAGCTTTTTTGATACTGGGAAGGGGTAGTTCCTGTATGTTTCTTGAACTGCCTTATAAAGGTTGCAGTACTATCTATACCGACTGAAGAAGCTATATCTTGTATCTTAGGAGAATTTTTGCTGGCATAGAAGCTTTATGGCATAATCCATCTTGATAGTAGAGACATAAGTAGAAAAAAATTTGTTCCCATGTTTTTTTCTTAAACCAACTCGAAAGATAGACAGGGGTTATGGAAAAATGCCTCGGCTACACTGCTTAAGGTTAGTGGTTCGCTTAAATGCGAATTTATATATTCTTCCATTCGGTTTGTGATATCATACTGTTCTTTATCTGCCTTTGCAAAAAGCTGATAAGAAAGGTCAGACAGATTTTGATACATAAAGTCTGTATTGTAAGCATCCTGTACATCTGAAAATGAAGGTGGTTCAAGTTTCTTTGCAAGACAGGCCTTTTCAAAGATTGACAGTATTTCAACATAATAATGTCTAAAATCCGATATGCTAATCGGTGTCTCAGGATAGAATATGAGTTCCAGTTCCCTGCATATCATTTCAGGAGCATTATTTCTGGCATACTCAAATAAAAGATTGTGTATATCTACCGGAAGGCGTGATTTCTTTTTTGGTAAATTATTGTCTGTACTATAAGTAAACTTCTTACCATTTATGACAGGAGAAGCAAGCAACGAGTTTTCTGCAAGCTTATACTCAGCATTAAGCCCGCTTATAGCAGTACAGTACTCGCGAATACCTGCAAACACCTGAATATCATTATTTGAATCAGCTGTCTGTGCTTCAATTTCTTTAAGTATTTCTTCTTTATCTTCAGGCTTTGCAATCAAAGAATATGTGTATTTATTCACATTAATGAACTTTAGTTCAAATCTATCGACTAGTTTTTTCTCTAGCGCAGACACGAAAGATATGTCCTCATTCCCTGAATTATTTTGAATAACCAAGACAATAACCATATAATATGGGTATTTTTCCTCTAAAGTAGCGAGAGTTTTCTCGTCAGGCTCGGAAGTTGTACTTAATAAATAGTATAATGCTATTCTCTCATTAATCATTCCAGAGTTATTTGTGTCTGAGCTAAGACAGTTAATTTCGTATAAAAGCTCATGAATCTGATTCTCCAGTATCGCTACTTCATTATCTCCGGAACTACCAAACTGAGAAGTGAACTTCTTAAGAGGAAGATAAAGTTTATAGTTTAGAAAAACAAGTAACAATGAACTTGCTAGTAGTATGACGAAGGTTATTCCCATAACTGTATACATGTAGTATAAAGGCGACATAAGCTCGTCATTATTTACAAGAACAAGGCCTATATATGGGAAAATACTCATTTTAGAGGCAATTGAGTAATACTTTGTGTTATTACAATTAATAAAATCATTTTCAAGGGCAAGCTTAATATCTTTGTCTGAGAGAAATAGTCTGGGATTGGAGATTAGGCTTTTTCCATCTTCATCTACTACATATCCTAAGAAATCACTATCAATGGACTTATGGATGTTTGCAAACTCAGGCAGATATATCGAAGCGGCGATATATCCATGCTTATATAGATTTTTTACATATAATGCATAAAAATTACTGTAATGATACAGTCCATCTGGCAAGTCTTTAATTGTAGATAGCTTATTATTGTCATTCTTGTTTAGAACTATATGTACAAAGTCATTTTCAGTGTATAAGTGCCCGTTATCCTGTACAACACGTTTTGATGATTTTGTGTATAAGAAGACTGTCTTGGCATACGGAAGGGATTGTCTCAGGAGAGAAAGCTTGGATGCAGCATTTTCAGCGTTTTTTTCTCAAAAAAATCCTTGCCAAAGCTTATCGGTGAGTGTATATACAAGTGATGAGTCACGTATGCAAAGTGAAAATAGCGCATCCAGACGGTTCATTTCCAGCTGAAAGTCGCTGTTCAACCTGGTAAGCTTTGTACTTGCAAGATGATATCTCTCTTTACTCAGCTGGTGACTGTACACAGCACTTGATACAAAAAAACAAAACAGCAATAATTACTGCTATAGATAAATTGAGATAAATTACCCCACTAAGGATACTTTTTTCCTTGTTCGCATTTTAAAACCCCCATTTGTAACCAACTAAATATTAGCTTGTTCTTAAATATTATCATAATTTTTTTATACATGTAAAAGTGAAATAAATGAAATATGAGTTATCGTTTTCTTAATATAGGTTTCAAAAAATTAATATTAATACTAAGAAATGAAATAATAACTAAAAAAATAACGATTGATTTGAGTAAAATTGTGCGATATAGTCAAATCAACAAAAAGCGAGAAAAAGAAGATTGGTTAAAAGATTAACAAAAAGATATGTATTAAAAACAAATTTAAATATAAGATTAATAAAAAAAGAACAGGAGGAGTTTCGATGAAGAAAAGCTTTTTAAGGAGATGCTTAGACCATAAAGAACTGATTCTTATGTCAATTCCGGGTCTTGTTGCAGTGTTCATTTTTTCATATCTACCTATGTATGGAATACTGATAGCTTTCCAGGACTACAACCCGGTGGGAGGGCTTTTCGGTGCAAATCACTGGGTAGGGTTAAAATACTTTAAACAGTTTTTTGCAAATCCTTACTTATTTCGTCTGATTAAAAACACACTCTTATTAGGAGTATATACACTGTTGTGGAGTTTTCCTGCGCCAATAATTTTTGCATTGCTTATGGATCAGCTTACCAATAGTAAGTTTAAGAAGGTTGTTCAGTCAATCTCTTATCTTCCATACTTTATTTCAACTGTAGTTATAGTAGGACTTGTGATTAACTTCTGTGGAGTAGATGGTGTTATCAATACCATAAGAGGATTCTTTGGCGCTAAAGAAATATCGTTTATGACTGACCCAAGATATTTTAGGACGATTTTTATTGCAAGTAATATATGGCAGGGTTTAGGTTGGGGAGCAATTGTATACCTTGCAGCCTTATCAACAGTAGACCCTCAGCTGCATGAGGCAGCTACTCTGGATGGTGCGAACAGATGGCAGAGAATCAAATACGTGTCCTGGCCTGCTATCATACCAACTACAACTATTATGTTAATACTTGAGAGTGGAAAAATTATCTCGTCTGACTTTACAAAAGTTCTGCTTTTATACAATGAGTCTACCTATGAAACAGCTGATATTATAGGGACTTATGTATACAGAGAAGGTATCTTAGGCGGAAAGTTCGAGTATACGACAGCAATTGGACTTTTGACATCGATTATATCTTTTGTATTGCTAATTACCGCTAATTTCTTTAGTAAGAAAATTAGCGAAAATAGTTTGTGGTAGGAGGTGCAGGAATGAAAGGAGCCAATAAAAGAAAAATTAAGTTAAGTCTTGGCGACAGAGTATTTAATTTTACCAATGTCTTAATAATGCTAATCATTTCTGTGGTAATGCTCGCACCTATCATACACGTAGTATGTGTATCTGTATCAATAGGCTCAGAAATCCAAAAAGGTGGACTCTTCCTATGGCCTAGAGGATTCACAATTGAAGGATATAAAAAGGTGCTTCAGGACAGTTTGATAGTAAGAACCTACTTAAACACAGTTATATATGCAGGATTACATACAATACTTGTAATAGTGTTAACGGCATTTACTGCATATCCGCTTACAATTAAAAGTTTTCCTTTAAGGAAGGGAATTACTATCTTTATAACAATTACTATGTTTTTTAGCGGTGGAGCCATACCTACCTACCTTCTTATGAAGGGGCTGCACCTTATAGATAACCCTGCAGTAATGGTCATACCGTTTGTAGTAACAGCATATAATCTTATATTATTTAGGACATTTTTTGCAGGAATAAACCCTAGTATGCGTGAATCTGCAAGAATAGACGGTGCAGGAGAATTCCTTATCCTTATGAAGATAATAATGCCGCTTTCTAAACCTATTATTGCAGCCATAGCGCTTTTTACGATAGTAGGCAAGTGGAATGACTGGTATTCAGCACTAATTTACCTTAATACACAGGATTATTATCCTGTTCAGATGATACTTAGAAAGATACTTTTTAACAGTACTGCCTTTAATAACATGGATCCGTCCATAATGCAGATGTTCAGAAATAGCACAATTACTCCTCAAAATCTACAAATGGCTACCATAGTAGTCATAATGCTCCCAATAATGTGTATATATCCTTTTATACAGAAATACTTTTGTCTGCAGGGCATTATGGTTGGTGGTGTAAAAGGTTAAGCCGGGGTGAGAGTGTACAATATAATAAACAGGAGGAATTTTCATGAAAAGAAAGAATCTATCAAAAATCGTAGCACTCGGAATGTGTGCGGCAATGCTGCTTTCAGGTTGTGGAGCAGACAAGGGAAAAAGCGGAAGTGCTCAAGCTACTTCCGGGAAAAGCACCAGTGCAGCTTCAACCAATACAGGGGGACTCTAAGGAAGCGTTAAAGTTTAAGGTAACTACCATTTACTTCGGCGACAAATCACCAGAGGGCACAGAGATTCAGAAAAAATGGCTTGAGATGTGTGAGAGCAAGATGGGGCGTCCGCTTGATATTACCTTTGAGTATATTCATTCTGGAGACTATACAGAAAAATTACAGGTAATAAATGCAGGTGGAGATTTACCTGATATTCTTACCTGCTTTAGCTCTAAGGGAAGCACAAAGCAGATGATAGATGAATATGGTTCTAAGGGATTGTACTTGAATCTGGCAGAGCACTTAGACAAAATGCCTAATTATAAGAGCTTTTTAGACAAAGACCCTAACAGCAAGAAAAATCTCTTCACTCCGGAAGGAGCACTCTATGGTGCGTATAACCTTAACGTAACCCATATAGGCTCTGCACATTGCGCAGGCTCAACTTTGATGGCTGTTAAAAACAGTGTGTTGAAGAAGCTTAATCTTCCTATTCCTACTACTTTAGATGAAGTTTATAAGACAGCTAAGGCTATTAAGGAAGCAGGAGTATCAAAGTACCCTATAGTACAGCTTGAAGAGTGGCAGAAGCCGGAAGATGTTGTATTTGATGCATATCATACTAATGCAAAAAGATATTTTGACGGCACAAAATTCCAGTATGGACCACTTTCAGATGATTATAAGCTTGCCCTTCAGTATCTCAATAAAATATATACTGAAGGCCTGATATCTCCTGACTATTTTACATATACCACAGATATGGGGAATGCAGATTTAGAGTCCGGTTCAGCATGCATCTTCCTCTCTTCTTGGGAAGGCTACCCTGGAACATGGGCAACAGAGCGTCCTGCTGATGAATGGGTTGGAGTTCCTATTCCTACCTCAGATAAATATAAGGACAAAGCATGGCAGTTTGAAAGAGAATTTGTCAATGAATATGAATTCAATTCAAGATATGCAACAGTAGTAAATGCGCAGTCACCTGTTGCAGATGAAATGGTCAAATTCCTTGATATACAGTATGATCAGGATATTATAGACCTTCTTAACTGGGGTATCGAAGGAAAGACATATGAAGTAAAAGATGGTAAAAAACATCTTATAATTGATAAAGAAAAGTTTGCTGAACTTGGTATGCCTGTTTCAGGAAATATGCGTTCAGGCATCTTCCCTCAGCCACAGGATATGGATTTATGGAGAATTGAGATTACCAATCCATCACCTATATACTGGGATAATAAAATAGTGGATGAAAAGCTGGTGGCATTTGCAACTAAGGTAATGAATGCATCAAACACATCACCAACTGATGGAGCGCCTAATCCTTCAATTTCCTCAGATGAGTCAAGCGAATACGCCAATATAATGACACCTGTAGAGACTTATGCACAAGAGCAGAAGGTTAAATTCATTAAGGGCGAACGTTCATTTGATGAGTGGAATAAGTATATAGAAGAGCTTAATAACATGGGCGATATCAATGCTGCATTAGAAATCTACAATAGTAAGCTTAAGTAAAATATAAAAGTGTGTGTAGGAGAAAGTGTGCCTACACACATTTTTTATACACTAATCACAAACTATTCACAAAACTACACTTTCATTTTACCAAAAAACATGATAGAATTGCAGAATACGTTACAGGAATATGACTGTAGCACAATAATATGTTTTGAAGTAAAAAGAAAGGGATAATCAGTAATGAAAAAAAGAGTATATTTAATGACTGCTATCAGTGCGGTAGCAATAGCGTTAACTGCTTGTGGAGGTAATTCCGGCAGTAGTAAGAGCGGAAGCACTGGCTCGGCATCAGGTTCTGCAGTTAGTAGTGGTTCGGCTGCTACAGGTTCAGCTGTAGATAACGGTGCAGTTATAGAGTTCAATCCTTCGGATTACATAGAGAAACTCGCTAACTACAAGGGTGTGGAGTATACCAAGGTAGATACAGTTGTAACTGATGCAGAGGTAGAAGAAAAGGTAAAAGAGTTCCTTAAGAACTATCCTGAGAAGATTACCGATAGAGAGATTAAAAAAGGTGATACTGTCAACATAGACTATGAGGGTAAGAAAGACGGAGTAGCCTTTGACGGAGGAACTGCAAAGGGAACTGACCTTAATATCGGTTCAGGAAGCTTTATTCCCGGCTTTGAAGATGGACTCATAGGCAAGAAGCCAGGTGAGACCGTTGACCTTAACCTTACCTTCCCAAAGGACTATCATAGTGAGGAATTAAAGGGTGCTAAGGTAGTATTTACAGTTAAGATTAACTACATTGTAGGAAATGCTCCTAAGAAGTTAACTGATGAGCTGGTCAAAGAGAACACAGAGTTTGCAACAAGTGCAGACTATGAAGAAGATGTAAGAAAGAAGCTTGAAGAGAGCAAGAAAGATGCTGCTAAAGAGAGCATTCAGAGAGAAGTTATAGAAAAGGTAGTTACAGAAAGTGCGGTAAAATCAGTGCCTAAGGAAGCAGAGGACAGATACTATACACAGATTATGAACTACTGGAACAACTTAGCTGCTCAGTATGGACTCAAGTTAGATGACATCGTTAAGAACCAGTTTAAGCTCACTGAGGAAGAATTTGATAAAGAAGTAAAGGCTCAGGCAACAAACAGTGCAAAACAGCTTGTAGTTGTTAGAGCTATAGCAGAAGCTGAGAAGCTTGAAGTATCTGATGATGAATATAAGACTGCACTCAATACCTACTATGAGAACAGCGGTGCAAAGGGCAGTATAGACGTTGCAGCCTATGAGAGCCAGGTAGGTAAGGGCAATCTTATGGATTTGATTCTTCTTGATAAGGTAGGAGCTTATATAGTAAAGAACGGAAAAGAAGTAGCTGCAAAGACAGAAACAAAGACCAAATAATTTAGATTAAATGAATAGAGGCTGTAGCACCGATGTTTTGTAAGTGTTACAGCCTCTATGCTATTCTAAAATTACTCACCCCTCAACTACTGCCAAATGCAGCCCTTCTTTAGCATAAGAAGTAGATTCTCTTTGAATGAGCTCTGGTCTAAGAAGGTTACGGCTTATTGCCATATTATGTGTTAGGATTGAATTAAGAGCGAAAAAACCGGATCTGCCAAGCAGTTCACGCTCCTGTCGTACCGTGGTAAGAGGAGGAGAAAGGAGGGAAGCGAGCGGGATATCGTCTATGCCTACTACGCTTATATCCTCAGGGACAGACAGCCCCCTTCCCATAAGCTCTGTATATACACCTGATGCAATCACATCATTGCCACAGATGATGGCTGTCGCACCTTTATTTAAAAAACTGTCTATATGGTCCTCCGCTACCCTTGCAACAAAGTAGGCGTATATGGCCAAGCCATCATCTACTGTAAGTTTTCTCTTATTCATACTGTTATAAAAGCCTTCCATTCTCTGTTCGGTAATAAGAGAATTCTTAGATCCGTTTAAGAAGGCTATTTTTCTATGTCCCAAACGATAAAGATGTGAAACTATGAGTTCCATTATTTCTGCGCTGTCAGTGCCTACATAGCAGGTGTTAGGATTCTTAGATACATAGTTGTCAAAAAGTACTGTCGGAATAGTAGTAGTCTTAAACTCTTTTAGCCAAGGATCCTCCAGGGCAAAGCCCACACAAAAAGAACCTGTAAAGCCGTTTCTAAACATAAACGAATCATAAGGCTCATTAGACTGAAAAGCAGGAGTAATTGGGAGAAGAGCGACATCAAAGCCTTCCTTTACCGCCTCCTGTCTAAAGCCTGACACTATATCATATCCAAACTGCCCCGAAGACTCATAATCCATATTTTCCATAAATATACATAGCTTTTTGCCACTTCCCGCGTGCTTTAGCTTGATGCTCTTGTACCCCATTGCAATGGCTGTATTTACAATCTTTTGCTTTAAAGTCTCACTTACATCCGGAGCGTTGTTAAGGCCCTTTGAGACTGTTCCCTGTGAAACTCCAAGCTCTTTAGCTATATCCTTGATAGTAACCATATAAAAACCTTCCTCAGTGCTTACGAAAATTTACGAAACTAGTATAATATTATTTTGTTTAATTTGCAATAGTAATTAAGAAAAAAGTGTAAAATAATTAAACAAAATGCAGAAATGATATGACAATTAAGAGGCATTAAAAGTTTAAAATAGATTACATGTGCTAAATGCACAAAAAATATTGACAATCAGCAGAGATAATGATAACATAAGACGAAAAATAAGGTTTCGTAAAGTTTTCGAAACTTTACGAATATATTTCGTTAATTGGTGAGTCCTTATTTTTTTCTGTGGCGGCAGGAAAACAGCAGGAATATCATAAAACGTAATATATTCTAACATCAAAGGAGGATAATTCAAATGAGAAAGTCAAAAAAATTCTTGTCACTTATGCTTGCAGCGGTGATGGCAGCTTCTCTTGTAGGCTGTGGAAAGTCATCTGACACAAAGACAAGCAGTGCGGCTAAATCAGGAAGCACAGCTGCTTCAACAACTTCAACAACTTCAACAACTTCAACAACTTCTGCAGCAAAGTCAGGAAGTGCAGCTTCTACAGATGAAGAGGCAGTAGAGGCTACAATCACAGTATGGAGCCCACAGGAAGATCAGGCTAAGGAGAGCGGAAACTGGCTTGGCACCATGTGTGATAAGTTTGCAGCAGCTCATCCTAACTGGAAGCTTACATTTAAGTATGGCGTTTGCCCTGAGGGTGAAGCAAGGACTCAGGTAACACAGGATCCTAGCGCAGCAGCAGATGTATATATGCTTGCCAATGATAACATCGGTGACCTTGTTGCAGCAAAGGCCATCGCAAAGCTTGGCGGAACTGCTCTTGATGCTGTTAAGTCACAGAATACAGATCTTATTGTAAATACAGTTACTTATGAGGGTGGTGTTTATGCTGTACCTTTTACATCAAATACCTGGTTTATGTACTATGACAAGAGAGTTTTCTCTGAGGATGATGTAAAGAGCCTTGACAAGATGCTCGAGAAGGGTAAGGTATCTTTCCCACTTAGTAACAGCTGGTACAATGTAGCTTTCTATGCAGGTAACGGTTGTACACTCTTTGGCGGCAACAATGATGCTTCTGCAGGTATTGACTACAGTGGTGAAAAGGCAGTAGCAGCTACGAAGTATCTTGTAAATCTCGTAAAGAACAAGAATTTCTCTAACGATGCTGACGGTTCAGGTATTAAGGGGCTTAAGAGTGGAAGCGTTAATGCAATATTTAGTGGTACTTGGGATTATAACAACGTAGCTGATGCCATTGGTGCTGAAAACGTTGGTATAGTTCAGCTTCCTACAGCTAAGATTGATGGAAAAGAAGTTCAGCTTAAGAGCTTTGCAGGTTCTAAGGCAATTGGTGTAAACCCTAATACAAAGAACCCTCAGGTAGCAGTTGCACTTGCTTCTTTCCTTGGAAGCCCAGAGGCTCAGAAAGAGCACTACAAGACAAGGCATACTATACCTACGGATAAGTCTCTTCTTGAAGATCCTGAAATCGCTGCTGATGCTCTTGCAACAGCACAGGGTAATACAATTGCCAATACTTCTATCATGCAGCCATTCGTAGCAGGTATGTCTAACTACTGGTCAAATGCTGAAAATATGGGTAAGGCTATCCTCTCAGGTGATGTAACAGAGAAAAACGCAGCAGAAAAGACAGAAGCCTTAAACACTGCATTTAATACAAAATAATAAGATATGATATAAAGGTTACAGACTGCAGACAGTATCTGCGGTCTGTAGCCGGATATTATTATAGATGCGTGTTCAGAGTAAGGGCACGCATTTATAATAAAAAGAAGTTTATGAGGAAGCGGGAAACCATTTACACGAAAAAACAGATGTGTGGGGATAAAACATGGAAGATGTGAAATTCTTTAAGGCACTAGCGAAAGGCGATATTTTCACCAAGCTCTCCCTTGTTATACTGGGACTTGGCAATCTGGTACGCGGGCAGATAATAAAGGGGCTTATGTTCTTGGGACTGGAAGCCGCCTATATTTACTATCTGATTAATACCGGTATCTATGATTTTGGAAGATTTATTACTCTTGGCGGCAATCCTCAGGAGGAAGTATGGAACGAAAAGAAGCAGATATATGAATATACTGCCGGCGACAATACTGTACTTATGCTTCTTTATGGTATATTTGTTATAGTTATTACCCTGTTTTTCATAGTTGTTGTAGTATCTGCGGTAAAGAGTTCCTATGAAGCTGAGCTTAGAAAGAAGGCAGGAAAGAAGCCTCTAAGCTTTGTAGAAGATGTAAAGAATCTTTTTGATACGGACTTACATAAGCTGCTTATGACGCCTCCGTTTATCGGAATTGTGTTATTTACCATCATGCCTCTTCTTTACATGATAAGCATGGCATTTACAAGCTATTCGGTGAAGGGAGACCATCTGGTACTCTTTAACTGGGTAGGGCTTGACAACTTTAAGGATGTGCTTACACTCGGAAGTGAAGTGGGTAAGTCGTTCTGGGGAGTTTTAATTTGGACAGTCGTGTGGGCAGTGTTTGCTACCACACTTAACTATATACTGGGTATGATTTTAGGCCTTATCATAAACAGAAAAGGTACTATATTCAAGGGGTTCTGGAGGTTCTGCTTTATATTATCTATAGCAGTTCCACAGTTCGTTTCTCTTATGATAATGAGAACCATGCTTCAGCCACAGGGTGACGTTAACCTTTTACTTAGGGCACTTGGCATACTTGGTGAGGGCAAGTACCTTCCTTTCTTTGAGGATGCAACCTGGGCAAGAATCACAGTTATCGTAATCAACCTTTGGGTAGGTATTCCATATACGCTTTTACAGGTAACAGGAATCTTGCAGAATATTCCTGAGGAGCTTTACGAGGCTGCAAGAGTGGATGGTGCCAATACGGTGACCATATTCTGGAAGATAACCCTTCCTTACATGCTCTTTGTAACAACACCTTATCTTATTACACAGTTTACAGGTAACATCAATAACTTCAACGTTATCTACCTGCTCTCAGGAGGTGCTCCTGTAGATGTCGGTGACACTGCCGGTAAGACAGACCTTCTTATCACCTGGCTGTATAAGCTTACGGTTGATAAGCAGTACTTCAACACAGGTGCGGTTATAGGTATTATTACCTTCATTATACTTTCCATAGTGGCACTCATAACCTACCACAGGAGTGGATCTTACAAGAATGAGGAGGCGTTCAAATAATGGATAATAAAGTAAAAATGTCATCTTCATATAGGGCTCGTCAGGTAATGACCAATGTATTTGTACATATATTTTTGGCTGTGCTTGCGGCAATATGGGTACTTCCTGTAGTTTGGGTTGTACTTAAGAGTCTTACACCTAAGGGCAGTTCGGGGATATTCCCTGATAAGCTAAGCTTTGAGAACTACACAAAGCTTTTCACTGATACAGCCATACTGAACTTCCCTAAGATGTTTATGAACACCTTTATAATTGCAGTTTTTTCCTGCCTTGTATCGACAGTATTTGTGCTTTGCGTAAGCTACTGTCTGTCAAGACTTCGCTTCAAGGCAAGAAAGCCATTTATGAACATGGCTATGATACTCGGGCTCTTTCCGGGAATTATGGCTATTGTGGCTGTGTACTATATCATCAAGTCACTTGGTCTTTCACAGGGACCTATGATTAGAGTTGCTCTTGTCCTCATATATTCAGCTGGTGCAGGACTTGGATTCTACATAGCTAAGGGCTTCTTCGATACAGTTCCAAAGGCGCTTGATGAGGTCGCTATGATAGATGGTGCTACCAAATGGGAGGTATTTACCAAGGTAACCATTCCTCTTTCAAAGCCTGTTATAGTATTTACAGTGCTTACAGCCTTCATTTCACCTTGGGTAGACTTCATCGCCGCAAGGGTTATCTGTAGGGCTGAATCCGAGTATTTTACCGTATCTATCGGACTTTGGCAGATGCTTAGCAAGGAGTATATCATTGACTGGTATACCAGATTTGCTGCCGGAGCAGTTTGCATCTCCATTCCTATAGCTATTCTCTTCCTTTACTTACAGAAGTTCTATGTAAATGGAATGGGTGGAGCTGTTAAGGGCTGATGCAAAAAAATGAAATGTTTTTCATCCACAGACTATAATGGATTCTGTCTTTTGTGAAATTTGGGAAGAATTATAAAAAGCTTTATGACTTATCATTAAATGATGAGTTGTGGCTTTTTGTAATTTTTATATAAAAATAAATTAATGCTATTATTTATTTTTGCTAAATATCCGATATTAATTATGGTCAGAGAAACGACAACAACCACGGAGGGAAAGTCATGAAGATGAAGAACAACGTAGCTAAAGATGGAAATGGCAGGGTAAAGAGTGTAGGTATGACGATAAGCATAATCATTTCGATTTTACTTATCATCACACTGGGAGCAAAGACAGCTGTTGATGCTACAAGAAGCTATAATTCCGCCATAAGTTCAAACAAGGAACTTCAATATGAACGAACAAGGAAGTTAGGGAAGCAGCTAGAGCAGCGGTTTAATTCTGTTTACTACACCGCTAAAACTATCGAAGATGCAGTAGATGCCTTGATGAAGAACACAACCAAGGAAGAAAGAAAAAGAAAAATCATATCTGATATGGTTGAAGAAACCATCGCAAGTAATGCGGATATAGGTGGACTAGGGGTGTTCTTTGAACCAAATGGATTCGATGGTAAAGATGCGCAGAATAAGACCTCTGATAATGAAGAAGGACTTATGCAGTCTTATTTTAGCAGGGACGCAGGTGGAAGCTTTAAGGAAAGCAAGATAAAGGGCTACAGGGATTCAAACTGGTACACCGAGATAATGAAGACAGGTAAAGCACTTATTACACAGCCTTTTAAGGATGGAGATAATATAGTAACTACCTACGGAATACCTATAACCGAGGACGGGAAGCTAATCGGAGCAGTAACTGCAGACATCTATGTTACCGAGCTGTCTAAGGAGCTTGCAGAAGATCCTAACAATAGTGAGAACAATTTTACTGTTCTTGTGTCTGATGAGGGACTTGTGACTGCACATTCTCTGGATGAAAGCCTCATACTTAAAGATGTAACTGATGATCCTGAGGTTAAGTCAAGGATTGAAAAAGGCACAGCAGAATGAGGAATCCGAACTCGAGAAAGTTTCTGTAACCACAGGGAAAAATTCTTTGATTATATATGTACCGGTAGCTGTAGAAGGAACTTCAGAATACTGGGTATTTGAATCTGTTATAAGCATGAGTACAATGACAGCGGATGCAGTCAGGACAGCTGTATTTAGTGTGATTATCAACATAGTGCTTATTATAGTGATTGCATTTGTTATCATGCTCCTTTTAAGAAAGATGGTATCGCTGCCACTTAAGGTTGTAAGCAGTGCACTATCTAAACTTGCTGACTACAACCTCAATCTGGATGCAGAAAGAGCAGAAAATGCTAAGTATGACAAGAGTGGTAATGAGATAGCAGGGCTTATACTAAGTCTTAGGAAGCTTAACCAGAATCTTATCAGTATAGTATCAAATATTAATTCACATGCGCAAAACACTGCTGCTACTGCCGAAGAGCTTACAGCTACGGCACAGTCTACATCAGATGCAGCAGGAGAGGTTGCTACTGCAGTTACCAACATAGCTGACGGAGCAACCAGCCAGGCAGAAGATACACAGGCTGCTGCTGCCTCAGTTGAGACTGCCAACAGGCTTCTTAGTGGAATGATGGCTACACTGGGAGAGCTTGATGAGGCAACTAATACTATTGATAAATGCAAAAATGATGGAAATGAAACACTTAAAGACCTTGTTGAACTTACAGATGAAAACCGTAAGATATCAGATAATGTTAGTGCTGTTATAGTTGAGACAAGTGAGGCAACAGTGAAGATATCAAATGCATCTGAGATGATTCAGTCTATCTCAGACCAGACCAACCTTCTTGCACTTAATGCTGCGATTGAGGCAGCAAGAGCAGGTGAGGCAGGAAAGGGCTTTGCGGTTGTTGCTGACGAAATCAGAAAACTTGCAGAGCAGAGTGCAGGCTTTACTGCTGAGATAAGGGCCGTAATTGACGAGCTTAAGACTAAGGCCGAATCAGCAGTAACCATGATGGAGCAGTCAAGCGAAATGGTTGCGAAGCAAAGTGAAAAAGTGGCAGAAACAAGCGAGAAGTTTGAAGAAATATCAAAGGCTGTTGAAAACAGCAAGAGCATAGTCGCAGAGATAAATTCTTCTTCAAAGACCATTGAGGCTGAGAACCAGAACGTAACTAAGATGGTTGAAAAATCTGTCAGCAATTGCCGAGGAGAATGCTGCTACAACTGAAGAAGCTTCTGCATCTGTAGATACTCAGGTTCAGTCCATAGGTGATATATCAGCAGCAAGCGAAAACCTTGCCCATATAGCTACAGAGCTTCAGGATGAGGTATCAAGATTTACTTTCTAAAAATAAATATATGACTGAGAGGCTTTTTAATATACTTTGTAGATTAAAAGGCCTCTTTTTGGCAAGTAAAGACTTATGTAATCAGATTGTTTTTGTAAAAATTAATAAGCGCTATTAATTATTTTAATTATTCATCCGATATTAATCATGGTAAAAAAACGACAATAATCATGTTTAACTATGGAGGGGTAAACCATGAAAATGAAACATAATTTTGCAAAGGGCGGAAATGCCAAGGTCAAAAGTGTAGGCATGAAGATAAGCATTATCATTTCGATTTTACTTATCTTAACTCTTGGAGCAAAGACAGCTTTTGACACGGTAAGAAGTTATAATTCAGCCATAAGTACAAACAAAGCCAATAAGTACGAAGAAACCAGAAAGCTTGCAAAGCAGCTTGAGCAGAAATTTATATCTGCATATTACTCAGCTAAGACAACTGAAGGTGCAGTATCTACAATGATGAAGAATATACCGGTTGATCAGAGGAAGAGAGTGTTTATATCCAATTTAGTTGAAAGCATGCTTGTAGGTAATATGGATATTGGAGGATGTGGAGTATTTTTTGAACCAAATGCCTTCGATGGTAAAGATGCCGAAAATATTACACCTGAAAACAAAGAGGGACTCTTCCAATCATACTACCTAAGGGAAACGAATGGCAATGTTACAGAGACAGTAATCGATGCCTATAGGGAATCAACCTGGTACAATGAAATTATGGATGCAGGAACAACAGTTATTACCCAGCCTTATAAGGAAGGTGAAAATATAATGACTACTTACGGACTGCCTATAAAGATGGATGGGAAAATAATTGGAGCTGTAACAGCAGATATCTTTGTTACAGAACTTTCAAAAGAACTGGCAGAAGATCCAAGCAACAGTGAGGATGATTTTACCGCACTTTTATCTAATGAGGGAAAAACAGTGGCACACTCATTGGACGAAAGCTTAATACTGAAAGAGTCTTCAGTGGATCCTACAGTTAAGCAACATGTAGATATGGCTCAGCAGAATAAAGAATCTGAAGTTGAGCGTGTATCAGCTTACACTGGTAAGGATTCGTTGATTATGTACATCCCTGTTGCCATAGAGGGAACGGATGAATATTGGGTGTTTGAAACAGTTATCAGTGTGAAGAAGATGACACAGGATGCTGTAAATAGTGCAATTCTCAGTGTGGTTGTAAACTTGATATTAATAATTATCATAGCAGCGCTCATTTTCATGCTTTTAAGAAGGAAGGTATCCCTTCCTCTGAAGGTTGTAAGCAGTGCTCTAGCTAAGCTTGCAGACTATAACCTCAATCTGGATGCAGAAAGAGCACAGAATGCAAAGTACGACAAGAGCGGAGATGAGATAGCAAGCCTGATACTTAGCCTCAGGAAACTTAATCAGAATCTTATAGGCATTGTTTCAAACATTAATTCTTATGCACAAAATACTGCGGCTACAGCTGAGGAGCTGACAGCTACAACACAGGCTACATCTGATGCAGCAGGAGAGGTAGCAACTGCTGTGACCAATATAGCTGACGGAGCAAGCAGCCAGGCAGAAGATACGCAGGCAGCGGCAACCTCTGTTGAGACTGCCAACAGGCTTCTTGATGGTATGATGGAGACGTTGGAAGAGCTTGATGAGGCAACAGATACAATTGACAGATGTAAGAATGACGGAAATGAAACACTTAAAGACCTTGTTGAACTTACAGATGAAAACCGTAAGATATCCGATAATGTTAGTGCTGTTATAGTTGAGACAAGTGTAGCTACAGAGAAGATATCAAATGCTTCTGAGATGATTCAGTCTATCTCCGACCAGACCAACCTTCTTGCCCTAAATGCGACTTATAGAAGCGGCAAAGAGCAGGTGAGGCAGGAAAGGGCTTTGCGGTTGTTGCTGATGAAATCAGGAAGCTTGCAGAGCAGAGTGCAGGCTTTACTGCAGAGATAAGAGCCGTAATTGATGAGCTTAAGACTAAGGCTGAATCTGCCGTAACCATGATGGAGAAGTCCAATGAAATGGTTATAAAGCAGAGTGAAAAAAAGTGGGAGAAACAAGCGAGAAGTTTGAAGAAATATCAAAGGCAGTTGAGAATAGTAAGAACATTGTGGCAGAGATAAATTCTTCTTCAAAGACTATTGCCACAGAGAATAAGAATGTAACCAAGATGGTTGAAAATCTATCAGCCATTGCCGAAGAGAATGCGGCTACAAGTGAAGAGGCATCTGCAGCAGTGGATACTCAGGTTCAGTCCATAAACGATATATCATCAGCAACTGAAAACCTTGCCCATATAGCAACAGAGCTTCAGGATGAGGTAGCCAGATTTACTTTCTAAAGACGGATGATACAAGAGTGGAACAGTTAACTGTTTACTTGACGGCAAAAGGATGTATTTCCTTTGAGCTATAATCGTTTAATATGCGATAAAAGGGGATGTCACATCAGATAAAATAATTACATCACATAGCTGATTACAAGCTGGAATTGATGTAAGAGATATTTATCATTGATGTGGCATCCCTTTACTTTTTACCGCCTTGGGAACTAATGTGATTTCCCACAGCTAATTATTATTCTTACTTAGCGAGAGCTCTATACTGCTTCCTTTGTTAGAGCTTTCTATAACTTTTACATCACCGCCATGCCTTACTGCGATTTCTTTTACGAGGGCTAGTCCCAGTCCTGCTCCGCCCATAGAACGGCTTCGGGATTTGTCAACTCTGAAAAACGGCTCAAAGATTCTATCCCAGTCTTCTTTTGCTATACCGCTTCCGGTGTCTGTGATAATCACCTTTGCAAAGCTCTCATCCTCTGTTATGGCTACAGATACCTTGCCACCCTCTTTGTTGTACTTAATTGCATTTTCAATAAGATTGTAAATAGCCCTGTACACAAGGGTATCGCTTCCTGTAAGTCTTGCCTCGCCGTCATCTTGAACAAGGCTTATGCTCTTTTTTTCAGCCACAGCCACCAGGTCACAGATGACCTCTTCAGTTATCTCAGAAAGAGAGATACTATCACTTTTGGGAGCTGACTGCAGCTCAGTCATTTCAAGTAGGATGTCAATTACATGAGAGAGACGGTCGGTCTGGCTTCTTGCCATACCTATGGCTTCTTTATAGTCTGCTTCATCCGGATTTTTATTTTTTTCAAAGACCTCAAACTTTGTACTCATCACCGCAAGAGGAGTTCTAAGCTCGTGAGCGGCATTGGCTGAGAACTGTCTTTGTGTGGCAAAGGTCTCCTCAAGTCTAAGGAGAAGTCTGTTAAAGGCAAGGGTAAGTCTTTCTATCTCTGTAGAATTACTTTTTGATAGTATGGGCTCTTTAAGGTTCTTTGCCTGAATGTCCTCTATCTTCAGGGTAAGCTCCCTCAAAGGATAAAGTGCATAGCCCACTATGAGATACATAAGAAAGCTCACCGTAAGGGTTATAATTAGTGTAATTGCAAGACTTTTTATCCAGAATTCTATCTGGGTACTTTTAACTGTGTCGGCTACTACAGACTTTGGATTAAGAACTACCTGAATCTCATCTGTGGTGGTTGTAGGGATATCGGTATTTGGGAGTATGGCTATAGCTGAATTGCCAATCTCATCCATATAAAGTATGGCAGAACGGCTTATAAAAAAGCTGATGGCAAGGCAGGCGGTAATTACCATAAAGGCTGTCATAAGGGTGAGCTTCCACCTAAGAGAAAGATGCTTTTTCATTCTCCATCCCCTCCTATCACATAGCCTTGGCCTACTCTATTGGTAATAGGGTCTTTACCGAGAGCTGTTCTTATCTTTTTTCTAAGTGCACTTATGTGAACCCTGATTGAGTTGCTAAAGCTATCCACGCTGCCGTCCCATACATGCTCTATAAGCTCCTCCTGACTTACAGGGCGCCCCTGGTGGAGGATGAGGTATTCCAGGATAGCAAGTTCCTTCCTTGTAAGTGCAATCTCTTCTCCTTTTGCAAAGGCAGTGCGTGTCTTGGTATTTAAGGATATTTCACCACATTCAAGGACTATATTGTTTTGAACAGTCCTTCTTCTTGTGAGGCTCCTAACCCTTGCCTCAAGTTCCTCAAAGTGAAACGGCTTACATAAATAATCATTTGCCCCGCTGTCAAGCCCCTCTATTTTATCGTTTAGGCCTCCTCTTGCAGAGAGGATGAGGACATTTGTCTCATTATCACTAGCACGCATATTTTTTTAAGTATGTCTAAGCCGTCCATTCCAGGCAGATTTAAGTCAAGGATAATAAGGTCATAGCTATCGGTAGAGATTATATCCATTGCTTCCTCTCCGTCAAAAACCGTATCTACCTCATAGCCATCAAGCCTAAGTCCCTTTGCTATAGACTCGCAAAGAGCCCTTTCATCTTCAACAACCAACAGTCTCACGTTGTCACTTCCTTTACAATTAGTTTAGTTTTTGTTTATCATAACATAGGGAAATAAAATTTCTATTAAGAAGAAAAAGCTAAAAACTTTTTTTCTTAACACAAATTTTATACAGGTTGTGTTATACTTAAGTTCGTCATTTGTAGCATCGGCACTGAAGAGACTAATCGAATTTGCTCTCCCCTTTTTGCAATCAAAGTATTCTCTATGGTGCCGGTACAGGTGATATAGTATCAGAAATAATAAATTCTTACACAAGTGCAATCAGATTTTTTTATGGTTTTGATACTGTACAATTTAATAATAGAAAAGAGGTTTATAAAATGGGGAATTTCACATTTAAGACTAACAAAAAAAGAAGTTAGTGGCTCAGGTGGCTTTTGCTTGTAGTTTCGCTCGCTTTTATAGCATTTGGAGCATACCGCGGAGAGGCTCAAACCGTACTTACCAAAGCAATCAACCTATGTCTTGAGTGCGTGGGTATAGGCTAATTATAGTAAGAAAGGATGGAGCTAAGGTGGAAAAGAAGTTAACTAACAATAAAAAGAAGGGCAGGGTTAAAGATTTTCTTAAAAAGCAGGACAATGGTACAGATAATAGCAACCCTATTAACCAATATTCATCTTCCTAACTTTTTTAAGGGAACCTTGTATCAGGGTAAAGGGAAAATAGCCTGTGTGCCGGGACTTAACTGCTACTCCTGTCCGGGAGCAACAGGTGCCTGTCCTATCGGCTCATTTCAGGCGGTGGTAGGCTCGAGGGACTTTAGCCTTACCTACTACATTACGGGAATTATTATATTTTTCGGTGTTATGCTAGGCAGATTTATCTGTGGCTTCCTCTGTCCATTTGGACTGTTTCAGGATTTGCTTCACAAGATACCGTCAAAGAAGTTTAGCACCAAGAAGCTAAAGGCACTGACTTACCTTAAATACATCATTTTGCTGGTAGCAGTCATCATACTTCCTACATTCTTAAATAATGCAGCGGGGATATCTTCACCGTACTTTTGTAAATACATCTGTCCTCAGGGTATACTTGAAGGAGGCATTCCCCTGTCGATAGCAAGTCCTGCCATCAGAGCAACACTTGGCAAGCTCTTCCTTTGGAAGCTTAGCATCCTCATCCTTGTGATTGTGCTAAGTGTGCTTGTGTACCGTCCGTTTTGTAAGTGGATATGCCCTCTTGGAGCCTTTTTATGCTCTGTTTAATAAGGTGTCACTCCTCCACTACAATGTAGACTTTAACAAGTGTGTATCCTGTGGAAAATGTGCAAGAACCTGTAAGATGGATGTGGATATAACCAAAAACGATGCCCATATGGAATGCATCCGTCGCGGTGAATGTGTGAAAGTCTGTCCTACTAAGGCTATCAGCGTGAATTGGGGATTCTGAGAAGATGAAGATACTCGAAAAGAGCGCGTGAGCTTAATAAAAAAATAAAAACAACAAAAAAAGTGTGAACTAAGGAGAAGAAAAAAATGAAGACAAAAAGACAATTATTCCTGTATTTTTTTAGTGGTCGCTATGCTTTACAGCATCCATTACAGCCTGTGGCAACAAGGATGCATCATCAGGCACTAAGACAGAGTCGGGCAGTAAGGTAGAAGCCGGAAGCAAGGTCACAGCACAAAAGTTCCCTGCCTTTAAGGGTAAGGACTTTGACGGAAATGATGTAGATGAGAGCTTATTTAGCAAGAACGAGGCGACCCTTGTCAACTTCTGGTTTAATGGTTGCTCTGCCTGTGTAAATGAGATGCCTGCCCTCGAGAAGTTTAGCAAGAAGCTAAAAGAAGAAGGAGCTGAGCTTGTAGGTATCAATGCAGGTACAGCAAGTGATGAAAAAGGGCTTGCGGAGGCGAAGGACATCCTTTCTAAGCAGGGAGTAACCTATAGGAATCTAATTCTTCCTAATGACCACGAGTATGTGAGGACTATATTTACCTTCCCAACGACTGTTATAGTTGACAAGCAGGGAAATATAATCGGCGACCCTATTGTAGGTGCAATCGAGGACGAGAAGAAACAGGCAGAGATACTTAAGGTAATAGAGGAGATAAAGGCAGGAAATGGCGTTACAGCAAAGGTTACATCAGACGAGAAAAAAATGCACCCGTAGACCCTCTGCAGCAGCACTTTATGAAGAAGAGAATAAGATATTTGCTGAGAATTCGGACACTTGGAATAAGCTCTTTTCTAAAATAAAGAAGGATGAAGCTGAGAAGAATGCTTCAAAGCCGTATGCAGAGTTCCTACAGGAGCAGTTCGAGGCTGCAAAGGCTGACTTCACTGAGGAAGAGAGCAAGGTAATCAAAGAGGGACTTACTAAGATTGCTGAGATTGAGAAGAAGATTGAGGAGTTAAGGAAGAAGTAAAGAAGAAACAAGATAATATAGACTAACATAATAGTTGGGGCAGGGTTTCCGAGTTGTATGGAGACCTTGCCCCTTATTTTTTATAGCGGGGGGAGGTGACAATCAAGTGGTTTTGCAGAGTGTTGACATTGTTTGCAAATTTCATATATAATTATTCTGCTTGCTGGAAAGGAGAGTAGTATGGCAACAACGAATATTAATGTTCGAGTTGATACATCGCTAAAAAAAGGACGCAGAAAAAGCTATTTAATGAACTGGGACTGAATATGTCATCAGCTATTACGATGTTTCTTAAAAAGCGCTGTAAGCTATGAAGGTATACCATTTGAGATAAAAAAAGAATTAGGCCAAATGCAGAGACTAAAGCGACACTAGATGAATACCTGAATATGAAGGATAAAACAAAATACAGGCGCTATGAAAGCTTTGATGATGTAATAGGAGATGCACTTAATGAAGCTTAATATACTTGTTTCGGGAAAAAATAACCAGAATGAAACTTCGATGTCAGAGCCAGAATATAATAATATAATGAAAGATAAGAGAAATGCAGAGTACCTTACCGTGCTAGACAAGTCCATGGCAGAAGCAGAAGCAGGGAAATTTATTATGAAGTCCATAGAAGAGCTGGGAGAACTTGAATAGGTATATACACGGCTTAGATTTGAGGATAATATGATTTGTAATGACTTTGAAATAATAGTAATAGGAGCGGGGCATGCGGGCTGTGAGGCGGCACTGGCGTCGGCAAGGCTAGGTAAAAGGGTGCTTGTCTTTACCGTAAGTGTGGACAGTATAGCCCTCATGCCCTGTAACCCTAACATAGGAGGAACTTCCAAGGGGCATTTGGTAAAAGAAGTAGATGCCCTCGGTGGAGAAATGGGCAAAAACATCGACAAGACCTACATTCAGTCCAAGATGCTTAATAAGTCTAAAGGCCCTGCGGTTCACAGCCTTAGGGCGCAGGCGGATAAACAGGCTTATTCTCTTGAGATGAGAAAGGTAATGGAGAATACTCCAAACCTAACTATAAAACAGGCTGAGGTGGCTGAGATTCTGGTTGAAGAGGGTAGGGTAACAGGAGTTAAGACCTATTCGGGTGCGGTATATACTGCTAAGGCAGTTATCCTCTGTACGGGAACCTACCTAAAGGCTCGCTGTATATACGGAGATGTGAGTGAATACACAGGACCTAATGGGCTGTCAGCCTCTACACATTTGACAGATTCCCTGTTTAGCTTGGGTATGAAGCTAAGGAGATTCAAGACGGGTACTCCTGCCAGAGTAGACAAGCGAACTATAGATTTCTCCAAAATGGAAGTGCAAAATGGAGATGAAAAGGTAGTTCCATTTTCATTTTTAAACGAGGGAAAAGACATAAGCAGGGAGCAGATTCCCTGCCATCTAACCTATACCAATGAAGAGACTCATAGGATAATAAGGGAGAATATCGAGCGTTCACCCCTTTACGGTGGTGTAATAGAGGGAGTAGGTCCAAGATACTGTCCGTCCATAGAGGACAAGGTAATGAGATTTGCCGATAAAGAGAGGCACCAGATATTTGTAGAGCCTGAGGGCGAGTACACCAATGAAATGTATGTTGACGGTATGAGTTCATCTATGCCGGAGGATGTACAGGTGGCAATGTACAGGACCATCCCCGGACTTGAGAATGTTCACATAGTTAGAAATGCCTATGCAATAGAGTATGACTGCGTAGATGCGACCACCCTGAAGGAAAGCCTTGAGACAAAGGTGGCGGAGGGCTTGTATGCAGCAGGGCAGTTTAACGGAAGCTCGGGCTATGAGGAGGCAGCGGCACAGGGACTTATCGCAGGTATCAATGCGGTGAGAAAGCTTGATGGCAAAGAGCCGCTTATTCTCAAGCGTTCAGATGCCTATATCGGAGTTCTTATCGATGATTTGGTGACTAAGCACACAGCGGAGCCATACAGGATGATGACTTCTAGGGCAGAGTACAGACTGCTTCTAAGGCAGGATAATGCAGACCTTAGGCTTACGAAGATAGGCTATGAGGTGGGGCTTATTTCAAAGGAAAGATACGAGAGCCTTCTTCAGAAAGAGGCTCAGATTGAAGAGGAAATAAGGCGTCTGAAGTCAAAAACCATAGGTGGAAAGAAAGAGGTAAATGATTTCCTTGTGGGAAATGGAAGCACGCCTCTTCTTGGTGCAGTTACCCTTGCAGACCTGATAAAGAGGCCGGAGCTTAACTATGAGGTTTTGGCAGTTATTGATGATGAAAGGCCAAAGCTTTCAGAAGCAGTCGGGGAGCAGGTAAACATCAATATAAAGTATGAGGGCTATATTGAGAGGGAGAACAGACAGGTCGAGCAGTTTAAGAAGATGGAAAACCGCCTCATTCCTGAGGATATAGACTATGAAAAATATCGACAATATTAGAAAAGAAGCAAGGCAGAAGCTTTCTGAAATAAGGCCTCTGTCAGTAGGTCAGGCGAGCCGTATATCGGGAGTATCTCCGTCTGATATAGCAGTGCTTTTGGTTTATATAGAACAATTTTTAAGGAGTAAAAATGGGAATAACAGAGAATGATATTAAAAGAATAAATGAACTCTACCACAAGTCTAAGGCTGAAGGACTGACTGATGAAGAAAAGGCTGAGCAGAAGAAGCTTAGGGAGGACTATGTTGCAGCAATCAAAGGCAATATCAGAAGTCAGCTTGAAAATACGAAAGTAGTTGATGAAAATGGCAACGAGGTAGACCTTAAGAGGAGAAAAGATGTATAAATATTTGATGTTTGATTTGGATGGAACCTTAGTAGAATCAGGAGATGGCATAGTAGAATCTGCTAAGCACGCTCTTAGTACTATGGGCTGGGAACAGCTTTCTGAGGCTGAATACAGGAAGTTTATAGGACCTCCGCTTTTTGACTCATTTACCAAGTTCTGCGGAATGAATCCTGAGGAGGCTGACAGGGCTATAGCAATATACAGAGAGCACTATGAGTCAGCAGGATATCTTATTGCACCAGTGTATGAAGGGGTCGAGGATATGCTTGATGAGCTAAAGAATGGGGGGCATGTTATGATGGTAGTTACCTCTAAGCCTGCCCCTATAGCTGAGAAGATAATAAAAAAAGCATGGACTTGATAAGTATTTTTGTAAATCTTACCAGGTCATCTCACGAGGAAAAAGACTGTGCACAAGGATGTGATGATAAAGCGGGCCTTTGAAAAGAATGGAATTACCGACCCTAAGTCTGCGGTAATGATAGGAGACAGGATGTTTGACATAGAGGCAGCCAATAAAAACGGTGTTGACTCTATTGCGGTTATGTATGGATATGGCAATAGGGAAGAGTTTGAAAGGTATGGGGCTACGCATATAGTGGAGAAGTGTGGAGACATACCGAGGGTGGTTCGATAGGGTTTTATAAAAAAATCAGACTAAGTGACGCCCCTACCTTTGTAAGTCCCTCGGAAACTCAGAGCTGGAGGACGCATTCGTTTCCGAGGGACTCACAAACGGGGCTGATTAGTGAAGTCGTAAGTATTTTTATAAAATATCTCACTTGGGGTTAGAAAGCGGCTGTACTATCCTTCTAATTCCACAGAGGCTCAGAGCTTATGGAACGCATTCGTTTCCGAGGGACTTACAAACGGGGCTGATTGGTGAATGGTTAGGTATTTTTTTATAAAATATTTCACTTAGGATTAAGGGAATAAGGGATTTAGCTTGGTATAATCACGATAAGTTATATTAGGAAAAATATATAAGAAAGGGGTTTGTATGCCCCTTTTTATTGTGATATATTATACGTTGTCGTAATTTTATAATATGGTGTCTGTTTTAATTGCCAAACTACCAGCCCATATTTATATCTAACAAAACAAGGAGGCTAAGATGGAAGAGTTTTTCAAATTGAGGGAAAGAGGAACCAGTGTTAAGGTTGAGACTATGGCAGGTATTACAACCTTTATGACAATGGCGTACATTCTTGCCGTAAACCCAAATGTACTTGGTAAGGCGGGAATGAATCAGGGAGCGGTCTTTACAGCGACAGCGCTTGCTTCTGCAATTGCATCGTTTTGTATGGCTTTATTTGCCAATCTTCCTTTTTGTTCTTTCAGCAGGAATGGGACTGAATGCTTATTTTGCGTATTCAGTAGTTTTGGGTATGGGATATACCTGGCAGCAGGCTTTGACGGCAGTATTTGTTGAAGGCCTTGTATTTGTGGTACTTTCGCTAACTAATGTTCGTGAAGCTATATTCAATGCAATACCGAATACGCTCAAGGTAGCTGTGTCTGTAGGTATTGGTTTGTTCATATGTTTTATAGGTCTTCAGAACTCTAAGATAGTAGTTGATGGTGCTACTCTTGTAACCCTCTTTTCTTTCAAGGGCTCGATAGCAGACGGTACCTTTAACTCAGCAGGAGTCTCAGTTATTCTCGCACTTTGCGGTATCTTACTTATGACCTATCTTTTTATTTAAGAATGTAAAAGGCTCCATCCTTATCGGAATGGTAGTGCTCTGGGTAGTAGGCATGATTCTTCAGGCTGTAGGCATCTACGTGCCTAATCCTGAGGCAGGTTATTATAGCTTATTCCCATCAGGAATATTTGCACCACCTGCGTCACTTGCACCTACCTTTGGACAGCTTGATTTTTCATTTATAAAGACAGCAGACTTCTTCGTAGTTATGTTTGCTTTCCTTTTCGTAGATGTATTTGATACCCTTGGAACACTTATAGGCTGTGCTTCTAAGGCAAATATGCTCGATGAGAAGGGTGAGCTTAAGGGAATTAAGGGAGCCTTGCTTGCAGACTCAATCGGAACTATAGTTGGTGCAGTACTTGGTACTTCTACAATTACTACATTTGTAGAATCATCATCAGGTATTTCAGAGGGCGGAAGAACAGGCCTCACATCAATAGTGTCAGGACTTCTCTTCTTAGTTGCACTTTTCTTCTCACCTGTATTCCTTGCAATACCTTCATTTGCTACAGCGCCTGCCCTTATAGTGGTTGGTTTCCTTATGCTCCAGCAGGTAACGAAGATTGACTGGAATTCAGACCTCCTCGAGGCAGTTCCTGCTTATATCTGCATCTTTGCTATGCCATTTATGTACTCTATCTCAGAAGGTATCGCTTTCGGCGTTATCTCATATGTAGTACTTAACCTTGTTGGCGGAAGGGCTAAGAAGATTACACCTCTTATGTATGTGCTTGCGGTTCTCTTTGTAGCTAAGTATGTATTGTTGTAATCGCTGTGTTTGTAAAAAATAGGATTACCATAGCTTTTATATTCTTTGAGATGTGCTTTGGTATTTCTAAATAACAGGGTGTCGATTGATTTTGTACATTCATGTAGTAAAAAACCTCCGGGAAGTCAGATAGTGACTTTTCGGAGGTTTTTTGACAGAAGATTTCTCCGAAATTACCTGTCACATAAAAATCTCTTCGAGGGATCGCGCTGGGGCGGATGAGTAAATGTCGCGGGTGAGACCGCCGCAAGTGGTGAATCCTGCGAAACAGGGTTATTTCTTGAGATATTGAAAATGAGATAAAAGAGGCTGTTATGACATATAGCAAGTAAGTAGGGACTAATCTCAGAGTAGAAAAAAATATCTTAAAAAGTGCTATAATCTTTTGTATAAAAAAAGTAGGGCGAAAGGAATTAGTCATGAAAGATATATTTATGGATACTGCTAAAGTTATGTCAAAATGACAGGTTACTATTCCAAAGAGGATTAGAGAACTTTTGAATTTAGAAAATGGGGATTATGTTACTTTTGTAGTTAATAGAGATAGAGTTGAAATTCAAAAAAATTCCAATGTTTTTTTATCGAAGAAAAACATTAAGAAGTAAAGGTGGTGAAATGACTATATGACGATAGATGAAATAAAGAAGTTAATTCAAGTCGGAGAAAAAGATAGATGTCGAATTTAAAGAATCAAAAAAATGCTTTAACCAAAGATGTCTTTGATACAGTATGCTCTTTCAATAATAGAAACGGAGGACATATTTTTACTTGGTGTAAATGATAAAAGAGAGATTGTTGGTGTTAGTAAAGATAGGGCAGATAAAGTGATTAAGGAATTTACTACAGCAATCAATAATCCGCAAAAAGATGTATCCTCCACTTTATTTACTTCCAGAAGTCTTTGATATTGATGAGAAAAAAAGTAATTTATATAAGAGTCCCTGAAGGTTATCAGGTGTGCAGGCACAATGGAAGAATTTGGGACAGGTCTTATGAAGGAGACATCAATATCACAGATCATTCAGAGCTTGTATATAAGCTATATGCAAGAAAAACAAGGAAGTTATTTTTGTTAATAAGATATATCCGAATATTGATATTGATTTTCTTGATGCTACTGTTATTGATAAAGCTAAGAAAAATGGCTATATCCCGAAATAAAAAAATCATGTTTGGGGAAATATGAGTAATGAAGAACTTCTTAGGAGTGCAAATCTTATTCTGACAGATCCTGAAACAAAGCGTGAAGGTATTACACTGGCTGCCATTCTTTTATTTGGAAAAGACAACTCTATTATGTCTGTTCTTCCGCAGCACAAAACAGATGCAATATTCAGAGTTGAAAACAAGGATAGATATGACGATAGAGATGTTGTTATAACAAATCTGATTGATAGCTATGACAGACTTATAGAATTTGGGCAGAAGCATTTGAACGATTTATTTGTTTTAGATGGAATTGTAAATGTTAATGCAAGAGATAGGATTCTTAGAGAGATAGTTTCCAATACACTGGCTCATAGAGATTTTTCAAGTGGATTTCCTGCAAAAATGATTATTGATGATGAAAAGATTACGGTTGAAAATAGTAACTTAGCTCATGGAATGGGGGCATTAGATTTACAAAAGTTTGAACCGTTTCCTAAAAATCCTACCATATCTAAAGTATTCAGAGAAATAGGTCTTGCGGATGAACTTGGCTCAGGAATGAGAAATACCTATAAGTACACACAGCTTTATTCAGGACAAAATCCGTTATTTGAAGAAGGAGATATATTTAGAACAATTATTCCTCTAAAGAAGATAGCGACGCAAAAGGTTGGGGGCGACAATGTCGCTCAAGATGTCGCTCAGGGTGTCGTTCACGATAAGATAGCCCTCGCAGAGTTTATTAAAGAAAAAGTGAGAAGCAATGATAGGATTACAAGAAAGGCTATTGCAGATGAAGCTGGAGTTAGTGTAAAGACTATCGAAAGAGCTATAAAAGAGATAGATAATCTGAATTATGTAGGTAGTGGTAATAATGGACATTGGGAACTTGATGAGTAAAAAGTAAGTTGCAAAACAAAGATTTATATAAATAACTAAAAACTTCTCACACCAAAAATTTGGACTCGCACCCTGAAAAATTCAATATTTCAACAAAAAAATGCTTTATGCAACCTTCATAAGAGCTGTCTGCGTATATTCAGGAAGACCAAGATAAAAAAATCAATGATAAAACCTTCCAGCTGTTTATCTGTTACGATGAAAATGCTTATGGAGACTATTGATCATTACCTCAGATTATTATGATACAAAAAGTAGGAAAAAGAAAAGCCCTTACCCCTCAAGATTGAGGGGCAGGGAAGCTGATGTGCCGAAGGCGCTTTTTTTATGGTAAATTCTACCTAATTCCGGTTAAATAAAAAAAGGCTCCCAAAAAGGGAACCTTTAATTCGAGGCGACAACCGGATTTGAACCGGTGATCAGGGTGTTGCAGACCCACGCCTTACCGCTTGGCTATGTCGCCTGATTACATAATGATGTTCTTTTTCGCTATGCTAAAAGAAGTAATTAAATCCTAGATTCAAACTCGCCTTTGCTCATCCAATCAAGAATTTAATGTAAGCTCCCCAAGTAGGGCTCGAACCTACAACATCACGGTTAACAGCCGTGCGCTCTACCATTGAGCTATTGAGGAATCTCGACTGCCATAACAGTATAGCACTATGACAGCTAATTTTCAAGTAGAAATTGTATTTTTTAATATTTTAGGACATATTGCAAAAATTAACCAAGTTATCTGACAATTCCTTACGAGCGACACTTCTAAGGAAATTGTAGTAACTATCCTTATAACAGAGCCACCCTTATGATGGAGTGGTCTTTATGATAGAGCAGTCTCTGTAAGAGAGAAGCCTTTTTTATATCCAAGTTATTCCACATTTATCTGGCAGGATCTCATTGTCTCAAGAGCTGCATTGTGTTTGTCAGGAGTAACCCCGGCACAGCAGGAAGAATCGACTGATATAGGTATCTCAGGGAGGTAAGCCTTGATAAGAAGTGCGTTTGACACAACGCAAATATCAGTGCAAAGCCCAACCATTTCAACTGAAATCTCCTCCTTATGCGCCATTTCAGCTACTTTTTTTCAGCGAGTTTTACAGAGCCGAAGGTTCCCTTTTTCATATACATTTTCAGGAGGGATGAGAGAGCGTATCTCAGGCCTTATGTCCCAACCTTCACTGCCACGGATGCAGTGCTCTACAGGAAGATGCCTTCCTTCAGAGGTGCTTAGATAATTAGCCTCGTGGGTGTCTTTGGTGGCAAATACATTTTCAGGGGGATATTCTTTTATCTTGTTAATTACATTTTGAACTATGCTCTTAGCCTCAGTCTCGCCAAGAGAGCCGTCTATAAAGTCGTTTTGCATATCAATTACGAGTAGTATCTTTCTCATAAAGCCTCCTTAGTGTAGTGGGACATCCAATCAGGTGCCTACAATTCCGCATATAAACCTGGTTTTCAATTAAAATTTGGTGTAGACATATGAATCACTGAGATTATACCACGAGCGTAAATGCAGATTCAATATAAAAATGTTTAACGTAGTAATTTTCGGATATACATGCTATAATCAGAGTGGGTTAAAAGGCATTTTAACTTTTTAAACACGTTTAGACGGAAAGGAAGCTTTGACTGAGGATGAATAAGGAAGCAAGAGAATTAAAGGATTATTACTTAACAAAAGAATTTGAAGATAAATACAATTACGAGGGAAGCCTTGGTGCCAAAGCAGATAAGAGAGGCACTGTTATAAGGCTGTGGTCTCCTATCGCTGAAAGTGTAGACCTTAGATTATATGACAATGGAAGTGCAGGAGAGGCAGAGGCTATCATTCCTATGAAGCTTTGTGACAGGGGAGTATGGGAATATGCTGTAAATGAGAACCTGAGTGGGAAATACTATGACTTCGCCCTTAAGATAAAGGGGAAGACAAACATTTCCACAGACCCTTATGCGAAAGCCTGTGGAGTAAATGGAAAGAGAAGTATGATAATAGACCTGAACACTACTAATCCTAATGGCTGGGCAGAGGATAAGGCTCCTGCAAAGGGGGTAGAGGACATCATCTATGAAGTCCATGTCAAAGAGTTCTCCTATGATAAAAATGCAGGATTCCCTGAAAATGTAAGAGGAAAGTACAAGGCATTTACAGTGGATAATACTACCCTAAGAAATGAGGGCAAGCTTCCTACAGGGCTTAACTACATAAAAGAGCTTGGAGTAAGCCACATACAGCTTTTGCCTGTGTATGACTTTGCTTCTGTAGATGAAACAGGGGGTGAGGATAGCTTTAACTGGGGATATGACCCTCTTAATTATAATGTTCCTGAAGGCTCATACGCTAGCGATGCTGCAAGGGGAGAGGTGCGCATCAGAGAATTTAAGGAAATGATACAGGCCATACACAAGAAGGGGCTAAGGGTGATTATGGATGTGGTCTACAATCACACCTTTAGTCTCGATAATGCTCTTCAGAACTCCATGCCTTATTACCACTACAGGCTTGATGAAAAAGGTGAGCTATCAGATGGTTCAGCCTGTGGCAATGACATCGCCTCAGAGATGCCTATGACAGAGAAGTACATCATTGATTCTGTGCTTTACTGGTGCGAGGAATACCATATAGACGGCTTCCGTTTTGACTTGATGGGACTCCTCACCGTTGATTTGATGAACAAGGTACAAAAGGCATTGGATGAGACATACGGACGAGGAGAGAAGCTAATATACGGTGAACCTTGGACTGCAGCTAAGACCCATATGGAAAAGGGAGCTAAAGGGGCAGTTAAGGACAATGTGAACCTTTTAGACGAGAACATAGGAATATTTTCAGATGATATAAGGGATTCCATAAAGGGGCATGTCTTCTATGATGAGGTGGCAGGCTTTGTAAACGGCAACCTAAAGCAGACTGACAAGATAGAGGAGGGACTTACCTCATTTGGCTTGTCACCAAACCACATAATCAGCTATGTATCCTGCCACGATAACCACACGCTTTGGGACAAACTCACGATTACTACCAAGGATGAGGCTGAGAGGATAAAGCAGAATAAGCTGGCTGCGGCCATATATATGAGCTGTCAGGGAAGAGTCTTCATATACTCGGGTGAAGAGTATCTTAGAACCAAAAATGGAGAGCATAACACCTTCAATATGCCTATAGGGCTAAATAAGATGGACTGGGAGCTTACAGAGAAGAATAAAGACATGGTAAGCTTTTACAAGGAGCTTATAGGACTACGAAAGGAAATGACAGGACTTTGCGACAAGTCGTATGCAGCAAAGGACAATATTACCACCTTTGTAAAAGAAGAGGGGCTTCTTGGTGTAAAGGTAGCAAACAAGGAGACAAGCCTGGTTAAACCTGTGTATAAAGAGGCACTTATCATATTCAACGCAAACAAGGAAGAAAAGACGGTTACACTTCCTGAAGGAAAAATATAAATTGCTTATAAATACTGTTAAGAAAAATAATGAACGAGACGATATATTAGTATCCGATAAGTTAAAAATAAACGGGATAACTGCGCTTTTTCTTGGGAAGATGTAAGGGCTGACGAATTGAAGTCTAAGAAGAGAACCGGCATAAATGCCAGTCCTAAGCCTTCAGGGAACAGGAATTACTGAGAAAGAGATAACATAGATTAGCGTAAAAGCCACTGTTGATGGTAAAGGAGGACCTTATGTGGAAGAGATATAAGTATATGATACTCAGCTTCTTTTTTGTAGTGGGTATTTTTGTGGTGGGAGTAAAACTGCCGGATTTTGTAAGTGCTACAGGGACAGATAAGACTAACCTTATTGATGATAAGAAAATGGAATTCTTTCAAGTTGGCTCTCAGATTAGTATTCCCGGTTATCATGAAGTAAGTATGAAAAATATTATTAACACAAAAATAGATTTCAAAATTCCATTTAAGAAAGTTGCACCTGCAGTACCTGCTGATGGTATAGAGGCAGGAGATTATGTAGAATTTGAAATTGGAGATAAGATGAGGTTTGTTGGCTCCGACGAAACCGCAAATCAAATCACAAGAGCAGTACTCGACAAGGAGACCGGTAAAAAGCTCTGTGATGTTACGTATACTAAAGACCCTGGTACAGGTGTTATAAAGGCTAAATTTGATTTCACAAGTCTTGATCCTTCACTTGCTGCCAATGAAGGGGCAACGATACATGCTGAGCTTACCACGGAAGTAAATCCGGATCTGATAGACTATGCGAATTATCAGAATGAAAAAATAAGGCTGGATCAGGACCTTTATAAGATAAAAGATATAGGGATAAACCTTGAAGCAGCAGGAGTAGGAGTTCTTGACCGCAAAGAAGGAGTGATAAACTGGACTTACACTGTGACAGGAAGCAGTATTAATACCAACACTCCCATTAGTATTGCGGGATTTGTTACATACTTTGACCTTGATAATCCATTAAAAAAACGGAGACATTTACGTACCGGGAAGTTTTAGTGTCAACAACAAACCGGTATCTGACACTGAATTAACTGTAGACCGCTCATATAAGGAAAAATACTCGTATGTAATCAAAGCTTCTGACCTTGGTACGAATAAGGGAAGTGCTGTTATCAGGTATAAAAGCAGAATTAGTTATGATAAAATAGTACCGGGAGATTCAAGAAGCTATAGCTCTGGTATAGGTATTAAGACCATAGACAATGTCTACTCCGTTTCAAGAGATATCAAACCAATTGAGATTAGAATTTTTGGAGATAAAGACGCTGAAATTATTGATATTGATCTCAAAAAAGGAATAAGATGGGTAATAAGATTTAATCTTGTTAATCCTACTAACATCGGCAACGTAGTAGTCGAAGAATTCTTAAAAAATGATACTATGGGTGGAGTATCTCAGACATTTAAGCAAGCACGCTATAAGACTAATGAATCCACAAGTTGGGATAATGCTACCGTTCTCACACCTGATATTAATGCCGGCGGTCATGTGCAGGTTACTATACCTAGTGTAAGCACGACTGTATGGGTGGCCTTTGATGCCGAGCTAGATCCTTTTGTTGCAGACGATTATGCTGTTTTTAAGAATGAAGCAAAGATAAAGTGGGGTTCAAGCCTGCAAAATGTTGTAAGTGTTTTCAAAGAAACTTCAGTAGGTACAGTGGGGGTAGGTAAAACGGTTATAGGTACCAGTACTGCGAATCATCCTAAAGCAGGAACTGTTTATTATGGAGATTACGAGGCTGAATGGAACCTGTCTGTTAAAGGAGGAGTGATTAAAGGGAATGATTATTACCTTTATGATACCTTCATCTTTGATACAAGTGTACAAGCTGATAGATCAAACATCAAAACAGCTAATGGTTTTACTGTAAGGGAATACGGTACTCATACAGTGTCACCCACCCTTACAGGTGGCATAAACTTTGAAAAGGTAATGCCTATAAATGAGGAGAATAAGCACCAGAGACTTGTTGACCCTGCTAACCCTTTGACAGGCGCCACAGCAGGTATGACGAGTAAGGTATATGAAATCCTAAAGGGTACTAAGGTTGTAGGGCATCTGCTGGAGATTAATCTAAAGCCGGGAGTAGATAACAAAGCAGTAGTGAAGTCAAGGATAACGGATATTGATACTGTATTTGATGAAAATAATGCATATGGTTATAACTATATGGTTCTTACAAGGGGTACAAACCTTGTGCAGGAACAAAAAACCTGGTACAAGTTCAAACCAAGGCTCATCAGGAAGCAGACGCTTTCAAGAGATGTAGCTCAAAACTTCCTGGAAGACTTCAATCTTCAACCTGTCAAAACTGATGCAAGAAATAATTCGGGTGGTCAGGGTAACGATACTGATAAAGTAGGATACGATATCAAAACAAAGTCCATAGTGTATATGATATGCGTAAATGCCTCCGGAATAAATGATGAATATGGTGATTTAGGTAAGTTCATAGTTGAAGATGAACTAGACTCCAAATTTAAGTTCGTACCAATGATCAAAGGAGCCAATCCTGCAGATGATAAATATTTCCTTGTATATAGGGGAAATCCTATAGCACAGCGTGGTTCAGATACCCCTAATGCTACAGTAATCCCAGACGGAAATCCTTTGTCGCAGGCAGAATTAACTACCAATAAGATTCAAGCGTTTCCGGTTGATACCGGAGATAAAAGAACAGGATATAAGTTTACCTTTGATAATATTAAGGGACCTTATGTTATATTCTTAAAGGCTGAAATGGTTGACAAGACTAAGGGCAATGTATTTTTCAATTCGCTACAACATATCGACAATAATGCTGCTATAAGTTTAGAAGGAACCTCATATAAGTTTAACTCTAAAGTCACTACCTGGGTTAATGATGCCTTCTTAACTAAGAACACCCTAAATAATCCACAAGCTGATGGAACTCCACCATATACAAAATATGGATACAATTTTGGAATTGATGAGGCTGTTACCTGGACGGTGGGGTATATACCATATAAGAAGTTTGATGCTAATGACAATACGCCTGTCACAATAGTAGATACTTTGGATGATAAATCTTCTATAAGGAAGGTAAAAGGAAGCGATAAACTTCTGTTTGAGAAAGGTAACTACAGGATATTTAAAGCCAAGAGTTATATAACTTCGAACAATGATGTAGATTACATAGAGGAGGAGGAAATAACAACAGGACTTGATAAGATATTTGTCTATGATACTAATACAGGAAAACTAAAGATTAATATTCCTGATAAAAACCAGACATATCTTATAAAATACATTACCGATTTTACTTCTAGTGCCAGCCCGTCTGACAGTTCTAATAACACTGCAGAACTGTATTATGGAACAGTAAATTATACTGATATAAAGCCCAAAAAGACGAGTGTAAACATTGGACCTGCATCATCGGCCATTGCTTATGGTTCTGTTTTTGATAACAAATATAGGAGACTGTACATTAGAAAAACAAATGCCGGTGGTACTGTATTACAAGGAGCCCAGTTTAATTTAAAGAAGGTTACAGAAGGTAATGCTACTGTTACTTATAACAGGAGTGAGACAACGGATACAAATGGACTTGCAAAGTTTGAAGGACTGACAAGGGGAGAATACATACTTACCGAGGTAACTCCTCCTGGTGGTTATGCTGACGATGAACTAACCTGTAAAATCAAGGTTGAAGAGCTTGAAGTTGGTTTTAAGGCATCACTTGTTGGAGACTACGGAGACCAGGTAAAGCTTGTGGACAATGACCTTACTGTAATAAACTATCCTGCGTCCTTTGAGACAATCAATATATTAAAGACTGATATCAATGGCAACAAGCTTTCAGGAGCTAAGTTCAGACTTAAGAAGACTGTTGCAGGAAGTACTGACGGAGTCGACAAGGGACTTGCGACAACTGATGGAAACGGTGAAGCCAAGTTTGAGAACTTAAAGGTAGGGTACTATACTCTTAAAGAAGAAACCGCACCTGCAGGCTTTACAGCTGATGAAGAAGCATATAAGATTAAAAATAGTCAGAGATGGAGCAAATCTTAGGACGGCACTTGATGGAGATTATGGAGATCGGGCTAAGTTTGAAAATAACAAGCTAAAAGTAATCAACTATCGTAACCCTTCTATTGAGCTAAAAAAATAACAAAGACTAATGCAAAGGGTGATAAGCTAAAGGATGCAAAGTTTAAGCTTGTAAAGGATGCTGTAGGAACTATTTCTGAAGAGGAAAAGGGTACAGAGACAACTGATGTAAATGGCAAAGCAAGCTTTGAAAGCCTAAAAAGAAGGAAACTATACACTTACTGAGGAGGTCAGCGCCTGAAGGCTACAAATTAAGCGATACGGCATTTAAGATTAAGATAACCAGACAGGGAGAAGATCTTAATATGGCACTGATTGGAGTCTATGAAGGAAAGGCAAAGCTTGAAGCTAACAAGCTCACAGTAATAAATCTTCCTGTGGAGAAGCCTGTTCCACCCGGTGGCGGTGGTGGAGAAAACCCTAATCCTGCTCCTCCTCAAACTCCAAATACCGAAGAGCCAAAGCCTGCTCCAAAAGGAGATGAAGAGCCTAAGAAGACTGACAAGCCTGAGAATCCTAAAAAAGGACAAGCCATCAGACAAGGGGGGCAAGGATAGGCCATCAGACCCTGATGAGCCAGGTCCGAATAAGGACAAGCCTTCGGTGCCTACTTATCCTTTAGATAACACTCCAGACCCTAATCTTCCGGACAGCCCAAAGGAGATAGATGTCATTCATCGTGATGGTACTCCTATAGGAAGATTCATAAAGAGAGACAGGGAAGACGGCAAAAAGGAATATGTGCTTAAGAGAGATGGAACGCCTCTAACCATATTTAAGAAAGTTAAGAAGGCAGAACTTCCAAAGACAGGTGGTGTGGATAATATCTATTACTATCTGCTTGGTGCCGGATTTGCCCTTGTATCAGGAATGATATCAGGGATTATGGCAAGAAGACGCTACGCAGTACGAAAGAGAACTAACAATAAGTAATTAAATGAATATCCCATCCGGGTGTGCAGATAGTGCATATACTGGGTGGGATTTTTTCGGGTTGCGTATTATTTAGATTTAGATTATACTTATGGAAAGTATGAGTTACATCGATTGATAGGAGCTTTATTGTCAGACAGATTAAGAGAAAATGAGAAACTGGATATTATAGAAAAGGAATACAAGATTCCTCTTAGCAACGATTTTAGAAAGGAAGTGGATACTATGTGTAACTTAAGTCAGGGAATAGTGGATAGGGTAACAGCAGAAGTAACAGCGGAAGTAACAGCGGAAGTAACAGCAAAGGTAACAGCAGAAGTAACAGCAAAGAATTTGATTGACTTTATTATGAATATGTACAAAAAAATAAATTCTCATTAGATCAAATCTCTGTTGTTACAAAAAAGAGTATCGATGAAGTGAAAAAAATTATTGCGGAGCAAGAGATGGTTTTAGTATAGAGCTAATAAAGGAAGTGGATACTATGTGTAACTTAAGCCAGGGAATAGTGGATAGGGCAGAAGAGAGAATGTTAATTGATTTTGTAATGAATATGTATAAAAAAATAAATTTTTCATTAGAACAAATTTCACTTGCAACGAAAAAAATAGTATCGATGAAGTGAAAAAAATTATTGAGGAGCAAGAGGCGGTTTTAGTATAGAAATACAAGCAAATAGAACTAAACGTAACGTAAGAGTCTGGAAACTACAAATTTCCGGACTCTTATTTTATAGACCTGAATGTCATAAGAATTTTTCTGCTTTTGACACAAACTTACCACATATAGCAATTACCTACAAAAAAAGATATGCATTGCGCCAGGTATTTTCTACTTGCATATTATGCCTCAAGCATACTAAAAATAAGCTGATGAATTGCTAATCACAAACACAGTCAAAGGAGACAGAATATGTGGAAGAAACAAAGGAAAGGACTGCTTAGCTTTTTGCTTATAACAGGAATCCTGTTGTCAGGATTTAGCACTCCAAGCTATGTTAAGGCAGATGGCGGCAACGACAAGACAGACTTAGTAAAGAATGAAACTACCACGCGTGTAGAGTTCAGACAGGATGGTAAAGTCCTTAGTAATGAAAGCACAGATAAAATCGACATGTCAAAGGATATTCAGGTTGACATCGCATTTGATGCAGTGCTTAATACTGAAAAGTCTGAAAATGAACGAATTGCAAAGGGTGATTACATTGTGTTTGATTTGGGAGACAAGTTAAAGTTTGCTTCTCCTAATGAAGCACTTAATGAGTTAACAATGCCTGTACTTGACACAGCTACCAAGCTTAAAATAGCTGATGTTATCTACACAAGAGATCCAGGTACAGGTAATATAAAGGCAAAGTTTGACTTTACAAACATTGATGCCAAACTTCTTACCAAAGAAGGCGGTAGGGTACAGTCTACTTTGTTAATCAAGCCTGACCCTGAAAAGATTACCTATGACAGCTCCAATGTAGCCACAGTAAGGCTGTTTAATAAGACTTATGAAATAGGTAAACTTGATACTGAGGTTGTATTAACCAAAACAGGCGTACTTGATGCTAAAAACAGCAAGATAGACTGGACTATTTCAGCCGAAAGATATGTAAAAGGCACCAATCCTAAGCAGTATCTTAGCTTAGAGGGATATACACTTACTGACAACCTCTTTAATGATATTGTGGATGAGTACATCGACGGAAGCCTTAAGATAAACGATAAAGCAGTAACCCCTGAGGTAACCACAGTCGCTGACAATGCAAACAAAAAGAGTCTTAGCTACAAGATTAAGGCAGAAGATTTAAGTGCAGCAAATAAAGGGACTGCAACCTTTACTCTTAGCTCAAGGGTAGAGTTTGATGGCTTCCCTAACGGTGCAAAAGAAAAGACATACACTAATTCTGCTTCATTAACCAAGGATGGCGAATCTTACACTGCGTCAGCATCTGTAGAGGTTAAGAAGTTTGGGCAGAAGACAGTTGTTAAGACAGATAATAACAACAAGATTGTATGGAGAATTTTAATCAATGAACCAAAGTATAATCTTGGTACTGTTACCATAAAGGATGAGCTTTCATCAGATACACTTTCAAGAAAAGAACAGACATTTAGCAGGGCATATTTTTATAGATTAAAAGCCGATGGAAGCAGGGAAACTGAGACTGCAGCCACGTACACCAATGATGGTAAGACCTATACATTCACTATTCCTGATGTAAAGGAAGTGGTTGAACTCATCGTAGAATCCGATATCAACAACGATATCTACGGTGGTAACTTTAGCAATGATGCCTATGTATACTGGAACAATGAGAGCAAATACAAGGTAAAGCTCCACGAAGACCTTTATACCAACTCCAATGGAGTTGATAATGGCGAAATCACCAAGGAAGCTGACTACAAGGTGCTTGATACAGCTAAGTCAGACTTTAGGGACAAGCCTGATGATGAGAATAAGAAAAGAGTGGGCTATGAGCCTGTTTGGACAGTAAAGTTTAACAAGAGCAAGCTTACAGGTACGGATGCTTACTATGTATACGACACATTTATCTTTGATACAGATGTGGAAGTAGGCAGAAATGCTATGACTCCTGCAAATGGATTCTCTATAAGAAAGCACGGCGATACAGCTCCTGCAACACTTGCAAGTGGAGTAGCGTTCTCCAAAATTTTACCTAATAGAAACAGACACCAGAAGCTCTTAAATGCTAACGCTCCGCTAATATATAATTCACCGGGTCTTACAGGCAGCGTATATGATGTATATAAGAATAATAAGCTGGTTGGACACATTCTTGAGCTTAAGCTTGTTGCCGGAGCGGACAATGAGGCTAAGTTTCAGTCAAGAATAATGGATAGAAACGTACTTCTTAACAATGAGTACGGCGGTATAACTGATGGTGCATTTAACTCAGTGGTTCTTACCAAGAACGGCCAGGCTGTTGAAGAGAAGAATGCAGGATACAGATACAATGCTAAGATGATTGAGAAGCATATGCTTTCAAAGACAGCAGCAAAGAGCTTTTTATCAAACTTTAATGCAGAGGCAGTAAACAGCGATGTATTCGATGACAATACAGCAATGGCAAAGGACAACAGAGAAAGCGCTTATGATAAAGAATCAAAATCCATAGTATACAGAATCAGCGTAAATGCTGAGGATATTAAGGATGTACAGGGCGAGCTTGGTAAGTTCTTTGTAAATGACAATCTTGATGCAGGCTTTAAGTTTGCGCTATCATTGAAGATAAGACAAATCCTGCAAAAAAACAAATATTTCCTTATCTACAAGGGAAGTCCTGCTACAGATGTTACCAGATTTGATGCAACTGTAAAGGCCGCAGGTTCATATCTTTCAGATGCTGAGCTTACAGCCAATAAGATAACAGCAGAATTTAGCGGAAGTGCAGATGACAAGACATCAGCTAAGTTTACATTTAACAACCTAAATGGTCCTTATGTTATATTTGTAAAGGCCGAGATGGCAGACAAGACCTCAAACAGCCCATTCTTTAACAAAATAAGCACAACCGGCAATACCGTAGAGATGGGTATTGAAAACTATGGTGACAGGCTTTACCGTGTTGTAAAGGCTGATGTTGATGAAACTGTGCTTAAGAAAGAGCTTGACACTACTGTTGGTGACGAGAAGGGTTACATCAAGTGGAATCTTTCTTACAAGCCTTATAAGACATACGAAGCTAATGATGAAACAAAGATACAGCTAGAAGATAAGCTTACAGGTAACATAGCACTCAGAAAAGAGCAGGGAAGTGACAAGCTTGTATTTGAGGGTGATAACTACAAGATCTGGAAGGGAAGATTTGACGACAAGGGCAATTTCACAGACGCTGTAGAGATTACAGAAGGCCTTGACAAGATATTTACATATAACCAGGTAGATGGAAAGCTCGTTGTCAATATTCCTGACAAGAATACTTCTTACAAGATTTCTTATATCACAGATTACACTGATAGTACCAGAGTTGGTGATGCTATTAGCAATGAAGCTGCACTCATCGAGAACTCTGTAAGAAAGGGTGATAGCAGGACTGTAACTCATACAGTGACAGCTGTTGCATCAGGTACAATCAATGATAAGAAGTATGACCGACTTGAGGTAGTAAAGACAAATACAAGTGGAGATAAGTTATCAGGTGCTGGTTTTAGACTTAAGAGACTTGCAGAGGCAGGAATGACTGAAAAGGACATGGGCATTAAGACTACTGCCACAGAAGGCTCTATAAGATTTGATGAGCTTACAGCAGGAAATTATACCTTGACTGAAGAGGTTGTACCTACAGGTTATGTAAACAACAATCTTGCAATACGCCTAAAGGTAACAAAGCTTGAAAGCGGATTTAAGGTTGAATTAGTTGGAGATTATACAGGTGTTGCTAAGATAGAGCAGAATGTGCTTACTATTGTAAATAAGAAGCCTGGCGAAGATACTCCTGTTAATCCGCCAAGTCCTGTAATACCTCCGGTTCCTGTTAATCCAACTGTGCCGGTATACCCACCAAGCCCTGAGAATCCGGTAACACCAGTCAATCCACCAAGTCCTGAGAACCCAACCAATCCAGTGAATCCACCAAGCCCTGAGAATCCGGGCAAGCCAAGCAATCCTGGCAAGACAGTGGATGTTGACAAGGATAAGACTCCTAAGGGCGATAACCCTGCAGATGGTGGCAAGAAGACACCTACAAAGCCTGACAACAAGCCAAACAAGGATAATGGCATCAAAGTTATTGATGATAAGACTCCACAGGGAGGCAACAAACAGAGACTTCCTAGAACAGGTGGTACAAACACAGGTCTGTACTACGGAGCAGGAGCAGGCCTATTGCTGTTAGCAGGATTTGCAGTTGTTAGAAGCAGAAAGAAAGAACAGTAATATGTAGTAATTAAGAACTAAAAAAATACAGGATATATCCCCCACTCCTTGTACCCAAGAGGTATAAGAGGGTGGGGGCTTTATTTTTACAAGCTGGGATAGACATTTCAGCGTAAATATACTACAATGTGGTTATTAGATGCAGTTTGGCTAACTGCTTAAAGGCTAATAAATAGACATAGCAGATTAAATTTGTCTATATAAGGCATTATAATTAAATGCTGTAGTAGGAGGTTATTATGTATAAGGGATTTAAAATGAAACTATATCCGGGGATGGAAAAGGAATATGAAGACCGTCATAGCAAGCTGTGGGATGAGATGAAGGAGATGATACACGAGCATGGAGGCAGGAATTATACCATTTTCCTGGATTCTGAGACAAATACGCTGTTTGGTTATATAGAGATTGAGGATGAAGAAAAAGTGGAAGAAGGGTGCGGATACTGCGATAAACCGCAAGTGGTGGCACTATATGTCAGATATAATGGAAACGAACGAGGATGAAAGCCCTGTCTGTATAGATTTGAAACCGGTATTTTCATTTAAATTAAAAATGAGGGTAGCAGATTTAACTGCTACCCATTACTGTTATAATGTATAATTTAGGGCAATGGTGGGCAAATGGAAATTCTCTTGTCAACTTGCCGGTTAAGAGAATTTACTTCACCAGATATTTCAAATAACCATATCCTTTTTCATCCATTTCATCATATGGAATGAACTCGAGGGAAGCACCGTTTATACAGTATCTCTGTCCGCCCAGTTCTTTAGGACCATCGTTAAATACATGCCCCAGATGAGCATTTCCGCTCCTACTCCTTACTTCTGTTCTATGCATAAAATGACTGTTGTCCTCGAAGTATTTTACCACATCCTTAGATATAGGCTTTGAAAAGCTTGGCCAGCCACAGCCTGACTCAAACTTATCGGTAGAAGAGAAGAGGGGCTCTTTGGTGGTTATGTCTACATAGATGCCGCGTTTAAAACTGTCGTGGTATTCATGTGAAAATGCCCTTTCAGTGGCGCTATTCTGTGTCACATCATACTGAATGTCAGTAAGATTTTTCTTCAAGTCTTCATCTGACGGTTTGATATATCTTGAAGAGTCTATTACAGGCTCCTCGTCCTTATCAAGCGGCTTATCTGCAAGAGAGAGGTCTATGTGACAGTATCCACCCGGGTTTTTCTCCAGATAATCCTGATGATATTCTTCTGCTTCGTAGAACTGCCTGAGAGGTTCTACCTCTATGGCTATAGGCTTATCGTGCTTTGTCTGCTCTTTTGCCAGTATATTCTCGATAATGGCTTTATCTGCTTCATCAGTATAATAAATGCCTGTTCTATACTGTGTCCCAACATCATTTCCCTGCTTATTCACACTCACTGGATTTACTACTCTTAAGTAATGAGCAAGTATATCCTCAAGGTTTATAATATGAGGATTGTAAAGAACTTTTACTGTTTCTGCGTGTCCGCTGGTCTTAAGGTCATAGTAGGAAGGGTTTTCTGTCTTACCATTTGCATACCCGCTTATGGCATCCTCTACACCGTTTAACTTTTGCATATAAGCTTCAAGCCCCCAGAAACAGCCACCTGCAAGGTAGATAACTTTTGATGCTGATATATCGTAGTCCTTCATTTTGTTATTTCCTTTCTTCGAGCTTTCTACATCTTTTCCTTGTCTTCCTGCTTGTAAATCGGCATTTTTATTAACAAAATTTATCGCAAAATACAAGATTGCTGCGACAAGAAGTACCGGTACAAACAATAATGGTTTAAGCTTACGCATAGATATCTCCTTTGTAACTAATTATCTTCAGGTAAACAAGCTTTAATATCGTCTTCCAAAGAAAAATGAAACAACAGCAATAACGACTACTGCTCCAAAGACAGAAGGGATGATTGCCATGCCGGCAAGACGAGGTCCCCAGCTTCCAAGTAGTGCCTGTCCTACAGCGGAACCTATAAGACCTGCTATTATGTTTTTTATCCAACCCATTGAACGGTCTTTATTTGTAATAAGACTACCAAGCCATCCAATAAATGCACCAACTATTAATGACCAAATCATAACAATACCTCCAATATATGTGTATTTTAAGGGTAAAACAGTGGATATTTTCATTAAGTGTTAAGAAATATACAGTGATTGTAATGCCCTCAATATTTATATAGAATAAACAGATGTTAGAAACTTGTCAAGTTTATTAACGTACATTAATAATATATCGGTATTTATTAAAAAAAGCTTTAATAATTCTTTAAAAAAAGTTGTTGACAAATATGTCGAAACTGTGGTATCATACTATCCGTTGCCCCACAAAAGACTACTTGATATAAACTTACGAAATCTAGTGTTCAAGCGGTTTACGAGGCAGAGAACCTTGATAACTAAATAGTGAGACAATCTTGAAAATTCAAACAAACACAGACATTAAATTCTTAATGAATACAAGTCGAAGACGAAGTATGAATTTAGAATTTAAGTCGTTCTTTCGAAGCGAAGCGAGAAAGAACATCCTTTAATAACAGTAAAAATTATCGACTTTAGCCGGTTGATAACGGAATAAGCAAGAGATGATAAATGTCAGCTTGTTCTGACGAAGGCAAACACTTTATATGAGAGTTTGATCCTGGCTCAGGATGAACGCTGGCGGCGTGCCTAACACATGCAAGTCGAACGGAGATTACGGACGGAAGTTTTCGGATGGAAGACTGTAATTCTTAGTGGCGGACGGGTGAGTAACGCGTGGGCAACCTGCCCTATACAGGGGGATAGCGACTGGAAACGGCTGGTAAGACCGCATAAGTCGGCGAGACCGCATGGTTTTGCCGGGAAATGAGCAATCAGGTATAGGATGGGCCCGCGTCCGATTAGCCAGTTGGCAGGGTAAAAGCCTACCAAAGCAACGATCGGTAGCCGGACTGAGAGGTCGGACGGCCACATTGGGACTGAGACACTACCCAAACTCCTACGGGAGGCGACAGTGGGGGATATTGCACAATGGAGGAAACTCTGATGCGGCGACGCAGCGTGAGTGAAGAAGTATTTCGGTATGTAAAGCTCTATCAGCAGGGAAGATGATGACGGTACCTGACTAAGAAGCCCCGGCTAACTACGTGCCAGCGTACCGCGGTAATACGTAGGGGGCAAGCGTTATCCGGATTTACTGGGTGTAAAGGGAGCGCAGGCGGTTTGGCAAGTTGAGAGTGGAAGCAGGGGCTCAACCCCCTGACTGCTCCCAAAACTGTTAAACTTGAGTATGGGAGAGGCAGGCGGAATTCCTAGTGTAGCGGTGAAATGCTTAGATATTAGGAAGAACACCGGTGGCGAAGGCGCCTGCTGGACCAAAAACTGACGCTGAGGCTCGAAAGCGTGGGTAGCAAACAGGATTAGATACCCTGGTAGTCCACGCTGTAAACGATGAATACTAGGTGCTGGGAGGCATAAGCCTTTCGGTGCCGTCGCAAACGCATTAAGTATTCCACCTGGGGAGTACGTTCGCAAGAATGAAACTCAAAGGAATTGACGGGGACCCGCACAAGCGGTGGAGCATGTGGTTTAATTCGACGCAACGCGAAGAACCTTACCCGGTCTTGAGATCCTCCTGAATACAGGGTAATGCCTGTAGTCCTTCGGGACAGGAGAGACAGGTGGTGCATGGTTGTCGTCAGCTCGTGTCGTGAGATGTTGGGTTAAGTCCCGCAACGAGCGCAACCCCTATTTTTTTAGTAGCCAGCAGCTAGGGCCGGGCACTCTAGAAAGACTGCCGAGGATAACTCGGAGGAAGGCGGGGATGACGTCAAATCATCATGCCCCTTATGACCGGGGCTACACACGTGCTACAATGGCAGTTACAGAGGGAAGCGAAGGTGTGAGCCGGAGCGAATCTCAGAAAAGGTCGCCTCAGTTCGGATTGTAGTCTGCAACTCGACTACATGAAGCTGGAATCGCTAGTAATCGCGAATCAGAATGTCGCGGTGAATACGTTCCCGGGTCTTGTACACACCGCCCGTCACACCATGGGGAGTCGGAAATGCCCGAAGTCAGTGGCCTAACCGCAAGGGGAGGAGTCGCCGAAGGCAGGTCTGGTGACTGGGGTGAAGTCGTAACAAGGTAGCCGTATCGGAAGGTGCGACTGGATCACCTCCTTTCTAAGGAAGAAGAAGTAGAGATTGTCTTACTGTTTAGGGTATCAAGCGAGCAACTTTGTTGCCGAGCAGGAGAAAAATGTGAAAGCTTGCTTTCAGACATTTTTCGAAAGCGAAGAAAACAAGCTCGAGCCAAACTCTAGCGAGGACGAACTAAGTGAGTTCGAGCTAGTTTGGATCGAAAGTTGCGAGATGAAGTACCAAGATACGTCTGGTGGCGATGCGTCCAGGGGTCACACCCGTTCTCATCCCGAACACGAAGGTTAAGGCCTGGGCGGCCGATGGTACTGCACTGGAGACGGTGTGGGAGAGTAGGTGGCTGCCAGACATTAATTTCTTGACATTAAATTCTTAATGAATACGAGCCGAAGGCGAAGTATGAATTTAGAATTTAAGTCGTTCTTTCAAGCGAAGCGCGAAAGAACTTCATCTAATAAACACTACACTTTTTTTCAGTGAGAGCGAAGCTCGAGCGGAAGTAACTAAAAAGAATTATTACTTGAGATAACAGAATAGCTCAAAATGACTAATAGCTTAAAAACTTCAATTAGTGATTTGATGTAATCAATCCCGACTGGTTGTATCAAATGACTGATTGAAGATGAGAAAAAACTCACTTGTGAGTATAACAGTCTCATAATCACAGTCAAATGTACCTTGAAAAACTGCATACCGAACAAATATTTATGCAAGTATAGCTTTTTGATGATTTTTTTCATTGAGAGATATACAGCTAGATATGAAACAACATCGAGAAATTGAATTCTTGATAAGCACGAGTCTAAGACAAGTGTAGATTTAGAATTCAATAAAACAATGTATTTATTAAAAAGATTTAATACTGATACGCTAGTCAGTGTTAAATTAAAGAGAACCATAATGAGTTATCTAAAAATACCGTTGAGAGGGGTCACTCGCAGAAATGCTACGCATTTCCTGCTCGTGATAGGCGTTTCGTAGAAACGCCACCATCCGTCTATAGGTCGCCGTTTGCAAGCGAGCTTGCACGACGCCCCATAGCCGTCTGGCTATCCCATATCAACGTTGGTCAAGTTTACAAAGGGCGCAGGGCGGATGCCTTGGCACCAGGAGCCGAAGAAGGACGTGATAAGTCGCGAAAAGTCATGGGGAGGAGCAAATATCCATTGATCCGCAGGTATCCGAATGGGGAAACCCGGCAGAAAGAACTTCTGTCACCGTATGATGAATCCATAGTCATACGGAGGGAACCCGGCGAACTGAAACATCTAAGTAGCCGGAGGAAGAGGAAGAAACATCGAATCCCTAAGTAGTGGCGAGCGAAAGGGGACGAAGCCCAAAACCAAGGATTTATCCTTGGGGGTAGAGAATCACATACGAAGAAGCAGTAGGTAGCAGAACGGTTTTGGGAAAGCCGGCCAAAGAGAGTGAAAGCCTCGTATGCGAAAACAGACTGTTATTCAGTGGTATCCGGAGTACTACGGGACACGAGAAACCCCGTAGGAAGCAGGGAGTACCACCCCCAAGGCGAAATACTACCTGGTGACCGATAGAGTATAGTACCGTGAGGGAAAGGTGAAAAAGAACCCCGGGAGGGAGTGAAAGAGAACCTGAAACCCTGTGTCTACAAGTCGCGGAAGAGCGACTAACGCTCGACCGTGTACTTTTTGTAGAACTATCTGGCGAGTTGCCGTTGCTGGCAGGTTAAGTACTTAAGGTACGGAGCCGAAGGGAAACCAAGTCTTAACAGGGCGGTAAGTCAGTAACGGCAGACCCGAAACCGGGTGACCCTACCCGATGGCCAGGATGAAGTCTGCGTAAAAAGTGGATGGATATCCGAACACACGTCTGTTGAAAAAAAGGCGGTGATGAGCTGTGGGTAGCGGAGAAATTCCAATCGAACTCGGAGATAGCTGGTTCTCCCCGAAATAGCTTTAGGGCTAGCCTCGGTATAGTCTAATGGAGGTAGAGCACTGAATCGTCATGCGGGGCGTCAAAGTCTACCAATGCGTATCAAACTCCGAATGCCATATAGATGTTTACCGGGAGTCAGACTGTATGAGATAAGTCGGACAGTCAAAAGGGAAACAGCCCAGACCATCTGCTAAGATCCCAAAGTGTATGTTAAGTGGTAAAGGATGTGGGGTTTCGAAGACAACTAGGATGTTGGCTCAGAAGCGACCATTCATTCAAAGAGTGCGTAATAGCTCACTAGTCGAGAGATCCTGCGCCGAAAAATGTCCGGGGCTGAAACATAACACCGAAGCAATGGAATATACCGTAAGGTATGTTGGTAGGGGAGCATTGATAACACGAAGAAGCGGTACCGTAAGGAGTCGTGGAGAGTTATCAAGAGAGAATGCCGGAATGAGTAGCGAGATGAAGGTGAGAATCCTTCAGGCCGTATATCCAAGGTTTCCAGGGTAAAGCTGATCTTCCCTGGGGAAGTCGGACCCTAAGCTCAGGCTGAGAAGCGTAGGCGATGGACAACTGGTTGATATTCCAGTACCTCTGGCTGTCAGAAATGTGGGGACACGGAAATTCAGGAAGTGCCTGTAAAGGATTCAGGTGCAAGATGGTTTATGCCGGGCAGGCAAATCCGCCCGGGAAAGTGGACTGTGTGACGCGACTCGAAATATAAGTAGGGAAGCTTCTGGGAGAGCTGTCGAGAAAAAGCCGCTATTAGTGCAGCCCAGAGCCCGTACCGTAAACCGACACAGGTGGATGGGGAGAGTATCCCAAGGCCGGCGGGAGAAGCATTGTTAAGGAACTCGGCAAAATGCACCCGTAAGTTCGCGATAAGGGGTGCCTGTAGAGATACAGGCCGCAGAGAATAGGCTCAAGCAACTGTTTAGCAAAAAAACACAGGTCTATGCGAAACCGTAAGGTGATGTATATGGGCTGACGCCTGCCCGGTGCTGGAAGGTTACGGGGAGTGCTTAGGAGTAATCCGAAGGTACGAACTTAAGCCCCAGTAAACGGCTACCGTAACTATAACAGTCCTAAGGTAGCGAAATTCCTTGTCGGGTAAGTTCCGACCCGCACGAAAGGCGTAATGATTTGAGCGCTGTCTCAACAATGCACCCGGTGAAATTGAAGTACCAGTGAAGATGCTGGTTACCTGCGCCAAGACGGAAAGACCCCATGGAGCTTTACTCCATCTTGGTACTGGGATTAGATATATGATGTACAGGATAGGTGGGAGACTAAGAAGCAGGGACGCCAGTTTCTGCTGAGTCAATGTTGGGATACCACCCTTCGTGTATCTGGTTTCTAACCTTTGCCCGTTATCCGGGCAGGGGACAATGCCAGGAGGGGAGTTTGACTGAGGGCGGTCGCCTCCGAAAGTGTATCGGAGGCGCTCAAGAGTTCCCTCAGAATGGTTGGAAACCATTCGCAGAGTGTAAAGGCAGAAGGGAGCTTGACTGCGACACCGACGGGTGGAGCAGGTACGAAAAGTAGGACTTAGTGATCCGGTGGTATGTAAGTGGGAATGCCATCGCTCAACGGATAAAAAGCTACCCTGGGGATAACAGGCTTATCACTCCCAAGAGTTCACATCGACGGAGTGGTTTGGCACCTCGATGTCGGCTCATCGCATCCTGGGGCTGTAGTAGGTCCCAAGGGTTGGGCTGTTCGCCCATTAAAAGCGGTACGCGAGCTGGGTTCAGAACGTCGTGAGACAGTTCGATTCCCTATCTGGCGCAGGCGCAGGATATTTGAGGAGAGCCGTCCTTAGTACGAGAGGACCGGGATGGACGAACCGCTGGTAGACCAGTTGCAGTGCCAGTCGCACGGCTGGGAAGCCAAGTTTGGCAGGGATAAACGCTGAAGGCATCTAAGCGTGAAGCCCCTCCAAGATAAGATATCCCATAGCGTAGGCTAATAAGACCCCTTAGAGAGTATGAGGTTGATAGGTCAGTGGTGTAAGCGGAGTAATCCGTGTGCCTTCTGATACTAATAGGTCGAAGGCTTGACCAAAGAAAAAGGAAAAAGATGTTGATTCGGTTGCAGTTTTGAAGATATATGTAAAAAGGACACCTGAGGGTGTCCTTTTTAGTTTAACTGTAGACAAAAAAATATCCTTGGTATATCTCGCTGAGGTGGCTATTAAGAATGTGCTTATTCGACCGGATAATTACAGTGAATAAAGTAATGTTTGAGCATATTACTTCAGTGGCACTATGGCAAGAGTTTTACCTAAAGGGGCTAGAACCTTTAATAAAGTGTTTATCTGCGGATTAGTTGTACCCTTTTCCATTCTTGCTATGATAGGCTGTTTCACGCCACTTAATTCCTCAAGCTTCTTCTGACTTATCCCTTGTTCAGTCCTAGCCTTTATCAACTCTCCGATAAGAGCAACTCTTAAATCGCTCTCAGCTATTTCGTCGGGAGTAAAAAAAGCTGGTGCCTTATTTCTTCCCAATTTTTGTCCAATAGCACTATTATCAATCATAATTTATCTCCCTTTTTATAATGTCAGCAAGTTCCTTCTTTGCTTGTTCAATTTCTCGCTTTGGAGTTTTTTGAGTTTTCTTCATAAAAGTATGAAGAAGAACGAAACTACCATTATGCCAAGCTATAAATAAAATTCTGTCCCTCAATGGTCTTAATTCCCATATGGCACCGTCAAGATGTTTTTACATATGGGGCGCCAGCCTGCGTTCCATATTGACTTAAAAATTTCAATATAATCTTGAATTTTATTAGCTTTGATACGACTTTCTTTATCATTTTTATGAATAAGCTCTCGTAAATAGTCAAGTACAGGCTCTTTACCTTTTTTTGTCTTTGTAAAAAAATAAATATTATGCACTTTTTAGTTACCCCTCCTCCCCACCACTATAATACTTTAAAGTTATTAGAATGTCAAGCACTTAAAAAGTTATTAAATAGGATGCTTTTATTAAAAAAACAACCAAAAATCACACTTATATTTGATGAATATTTTAAATTGTGCTATTATAGTTGTGGTTGGATTGATTTAGTTATCATAGAATGATTTAAGTATCGAAAGATGATGTGTTCTCATATAAGTGGCTTATATTATATAAGTTTAATCTATGCGCTTATATCAGAGAATATAGTAGAATCTTGTGTTTTGAACAAATAACAATAGAGGAGACTGACATGAAGAAAAATATTGCTTTATTATTATGTGCGGGTTTATCACTAACACTCTTTGCATGTGGAGGAAATAACTCAAAGTCAAGTTCTGTCGCAAACACTACTTCTGTAGAAAAATAACAGTAAGACATCAAAAAGGAACAGCTTCCCAAAGTGCTTCATCTACGGGGAATAATAGTTCGAATAAAATAAACGGTAGTAATAGGTGGAAGCGAAAGTTCAGGTACAGCAAGTAATGGCTCTGAGACAGAGCACCGATACAACAGGGAGTACATCTGAGAATGACCCTGGAGTTAAAGTGACAGATTTGATGGAAAAATATGCAAGATACTGCTATGCCTGCAAATGAAATATTTGAATTGATAAAAAAGCTTTGAACTATATAGCTTTTATAAAGTACCGGACGGTATTGGAAGGAAATTTCGTTCAGAGGGGCAGATATTCACTGATGCACATCACTGGTGCTTATAAGGGCAAATGGAGCAGATACCAAGACTATGGTTTTGGACATAGCCGGTGCTGATCCTAGAAAATGGATATGCGTAGGAGCAGAGGTAGGGAAGGTATTATACAGACAAATACGTTCTTATGGTTATGACCCACAAAGATGCGTACGAAGGTATCGTCAAGTTCAACTTTGAAAAGCTTGTAGAAGCGATGTCCAGATAGTGGATATGGAAAGAAACTGGAAGCCAGAGTAGTCGAAATAGCAAATGAACTAAAGAAAACAGCGTACCCTATTATGGGATTATATACTTTTTGATTATTCTCTACCACCTATTTCCGGTTTCAAGAAGCAGTGATGTGGTTAGCGGTGTAACTGTGTTCATAGTGATGACAGGCTATATTGGAGTTGATATCTTCTTTTGATGACAGGTTATATGGCTTATTATTCTTGATACCGGCAATTATTTTAGCTATATAAAAAGAAGTTCCTACATATATATCCTATATTTATTTTTTTGTTGTATTCTCTATGTAATAATGGGCAAACTTAGTATAACAAAGGCGGTTCTCACAGTTTTTGGAATTGAGTTTATCTTAAATGGCGGTGGCTCGATGATTTGGTTTATTCCTGCCATTATGGTGTTTTATCTTGCCGTGCCATTTTATCTAAAGCTTGTTAGAAAGATGAATAATATAAAACTGCTTATAATCAGCCTTGTTATCTGGTCAGGAATAATGCTTGCACTTGAAAACTTCACTGAAAACCATAGCTTGAATATATTCTTATGTAGACTTCCTATTATCTTTCTGGGACTTTGTTTAGCAGGATACGAGGGGAAATGGAAGTTAAATGTAAAAGCTGGTGTTGGAGTTGTGCTGCTTGTTGTGGGTATTGCATTGAATTATAACTTTGGATATATGATAAAGCTGGGCTTTCCTATAAGTGATATATTCTATGTGACAGCAATCCCTTATGTGATGGGGATTGTCCTTTGCGCAGATGTCTTATTTGCCAAGTTAAAATCATATATTTTTAGTGCTTTGGGTAAGGTGTCTTTGGAGCTATACTGTTTGCAAATGGTATTTGGAAGCCTGATATTTGGAAGAGCCATTCGCTATGTAAATAGCAGTCTTGTGGCATTTTTTATAGTATTTGCCATAATTTTCATCTTATCTAAACTAATTCATACGGATAATAAAGGTGCATTTTCATTTACAAAGCGTTAGATTTTTGGTAAAATAGAACAATGCTGGTGCCAAAAGTATTTGGCACCCACATTGAACTATAGTAACTATACACATATAAGATAAGGAGGCACTGACATGATTAAAATAAAAACAGATACCCACACTCATACCCTGGCATCCGGGCACGCCTACTCCACCATAGAGGAGAATCTTAGAGCCGGAAAGGAACAAGGGCTTGAGTTAGTTGGAATTACCGACCACTTCAGCTCTTTTTTTGTGCCTTCAACAGACTTTGCCTGCTTTGGATTTTTTATAAATAAAAAGGCTCTGCCTGAGGTATGAGCATGGTGTAAGGCTCCTCTTCGGTGCAGAGGTGGATATAATTGACCTCAAGGGGAATTTATTTGGACACGACCTTTACATCCCATACCCAAATAAAAACGGAGTTAAGCTAACCTATGAAGAGGGGATATTAAACCGCCTTGACTATCTCATCGCAAGTGTGCATTACAAGGATTTTTGCGACTAATTCTACAGTAGTCGAAAAATACAGAGCTATACATCAAGGCACTTGAGCATGAAAATGTGAAAAATACTTGGACATATTGGACGTTCAGGTCTTGAATTTGACACTGATGAGGTTGTAAAAGCTGCTAAGTCCTTGAATAAGATGATAGAGATAAACGAGGCTTCTTTTGGACATGGTGAGACTGTGGGGGAGAGATGCCTTAAGATTGCTCTTGCCTGTGCTAAGTATGGCACTAAAATCGCAGTAAACAGTGATGGCCACAGTTCTTTTGAGATAGGAAAGTATCCGAACACCGAGAACTTCCTTGATGAAATTGACTTCCCTGTTGAACTGATTGGAAATAGGGATGCAGAGACGTTTTTGAGCATGATAGGAATTTAGTAATGAACATATACTAAGCCTTTACTATGAGTGGAGGTACTTGACATTGCTTTAGAATATTCCTGAATTATATAAAGGGGGTATAGACTACCAATGTAAAATAATATATTTAATTCAATTTTATTAGCTCGTTATTAATTTGTTAACAGGAGAATGTATGAAAGATAGAAAATTTAAGACTAATAGGGAGTTAGTTTGGCATTTTCTAAGGGGGAGTAAGGCATATTTTATAATTGCCATAGTCTGTATTTCCCTTATGAATCTGCTGGCACTAATAGTACCAAGGGTAATCAGCTATACTGTTGACACCTTGATTACAGGTAAGGAGAGCAATCTGCCTGCATTTATCACCAATGCTATAGAGAGTATAGGCGGGCCTGCTTATATTAAGGAGCACCTTTATCTGATAGCGGTATTTCTTATGATAATAGGGGCTTTATCTGCCCTATGTAGCTACCTATACAGATATTACAATAACAAGGGTGCGGAAACTTTGGTGGAAACGATGAGAAATGAGATATTTGCACATATCGCAAGACTTCCTTTCTCATGGCACACAAAGAACCAGACAGGAGATATAATCCAGCGCTGTACCTCTGATGTAGATGCAGTTAAAAACTTTGTCTCAGGACAGCTTACGGAAGTTTTCAGAGTAGTTTTGATGGTTGCATTTTCACTTTATTTTATGTTTACCATCAATGTAAAGCTGGCTCTGATTGCAGTTATCCTTATACCAATAAACATAGCTTATTCTGCATACGGTCATAAAAGAATGGGTAAAATCTTTGAAGAGGCAGATGTGGAAGAGGGTAAGCTGTCTGCAGTAGTACAGGAAAAACCTGACAGGAGTGAGGGTTGTAAGGGCTTTTTGGAAGGGAGCTTTTTGAAAAGGAAAGATTTGAAAAAGCAGAACCATGATTACTGGAAGATGTGGATAAGAATGGACTGGGTACTGGCGTGGTTCTGGTCTATAGGTACACTTTTACTAAACCTTCAGATTATGACAGTGGTTGTGCTCGGTGCAGTATACGCAGTTAGGGGGGAAATGCTTGCAGGTGAATATATTGCATTTTTCTCGTATAATATCATGCTTGCTTGGCCTATAAGGCTGCTTGGAAGACTGATATCAGGCCTTAGCCGCAGTGAAATAGCAACAGATAGAATAAGGTACATTATGGATTCTGAGCCTGAGAAGGACGAGGGCAAGAAGCTTAAGCCCGATATGACGGGAGACATAGTATTTAACAATGTGAGCTTTGCTTACGATGAAAGTAAGGAGATTGTTAAGGATGTGTCATTTAGGATAAAGGGAGGTACCACAGTAGGCATACTTGGAGGTACAGGCTCAGGCAAGTCTACCCTTATGCACCTTCTAAACAGGCTTTATGAGCTTCCTAAGGAGAATGGAAGCATTACTATCTCAGGAGTTGATATAAAGGATATTGAAGTAGGTTATCTTCGTGAAAATGTAGGAATGGTGCTTCAAGAGCCTTATCTTTTCTCGAGGACCTTGGCTGAGAATATAGCTCTTGGCGGGGGAAATGCAGAGATAGAAGATATAAAGGAGGCGGCAGGTACAGCAAGCCTCTTAGAGACGATAGAGAGCTTCAAGGAAGGCTTTGAGACTACAGTAGGAGAAAGAGGAGTTACCCTTTCAGGGGGACAGAAGCAAAGAACAGCCATAGCTCGTATGCTTATAGGGAAATCTCCTATCATGGTATTTGATGATTCTCTTTCTGCTGTGGATGCGGAAACTGATGCCAAGATAAGAAAGGGGCTTATGGAAAAGGGAAAGAATAGTACGGTAATCATTATTTCCCATAGAATCACTACCCTGATGGCAGCTGACAATATTCTTGTTCTTGACAAGGGAAGACTGGTAGAATCAGGTACTCATGACGAACTTATTAAGAATACCGGTATTTACAGAAAAATCTATGATATACAGTCTGTAGCCCTTAACTATGAAGAGTAGGAGGAAGTATGCAGGATAAAACGACGATAAAATTCCTGCCCTGGTTTGGCATACCAAAGCTTTGGCCATATTTCAGGGCATATAGAAAAGACATGATAATAATGTTTGTGACTGGGGCTATTGCAACCCTTGGTGAAATAGTTTTTCCTCTATTTAATCAGTTTGCAATAAATAATTTCATAGGAAAGAAAGAATTAGACGGTCTTGGAAGATTCATAGTCCTATACCTGATTGCCATAGCCATACAGATATCAATGGATTTTGTTTCGGCCTATGTAGCTTCAAACATAGAAATAAGTGTTGCTAGAGACCTCAGGAATTCAAGCTTTAATCACTTGCAAACCCTTTCGTTTTCGTACTTTAACCAGAATAATGTAGGCTATATACATGCAAGGGTAATGAGTGATACGGCAAGAATAGGCTCGATTGCAGCTTGGTACTTCTTTGACCTATTGTGGTCTACAACCTATGTAGTAGGTGCTTTTGTGGTAATGTTTAGCTTAAATGCAAAGCTTGCCCTTTTGATAGCGGCCATTGTGCCTGTTGCAGCTATAATAGTAGCTGTATTCCAAAAGAATATCATCCATCTTAACAGGGAAGTAAGGGAGATAAACTCTACAATAACGGGCAATTTCAATGAGGGAATAACCGGCGCAAAGGAGATAAAGACCCTCGTTGCAGAGGAGAGAATGAAGGAGAATTTTAACAGGGATTCTCTTAATATGAAGAGGAAATCCGTAAGAGCTGCTCATTTTTCAGCACTTTCAACTTCCCTTGTTTCTCTAGTAGGCTCGCTCATAATTGCCGTAGTACTTATGCAGGCAAGTGTGCTAACCATCGAGGGAGTTATGCTAATCGGTACTCTGTCTGTATTTATGTCCTATGTACAGGGGATAATAGACCCGATTAGAAACATTACCCTTACCTTTGCAGACCTAATTGCATCTTCAGTAAATATTGAGAGATTTACGGGGCTTATGGCAACAGAGTCTGATGTGGCAGACAGCAGGGAGGTTGTAGAGAAGTATGGAGATATATTCAATCCTAAAAAGGAAAACTGGGAAGAGTTGCATGGCGATATAGAATTTAAGGATGTAACTTTTAAGTATCCTGACGGAGATGAGTATGTACTTGAGCACTTCAACTTAAAAGTCCCACAGGGAACCAATGTAGCCATAGTAGGAGAGACGGGGGCAGGTAAATCTACCCTTGTGAATCTGGTCTGCCGCTTCTTTGAGCCTACAAAGGGGCAGGTGCTTATAGACGGAAAGGATGCAAAGGAGCGTTCAGGACAGTGGCTTCACTCCAATATAGGCTATGTACTCCAGTCGCCTCATCTTTTCTCAGGAACAATAAGGGAGAACTTAAAGTATGGCAAGCCTGACGCTACAGATGAAGAGATAATGGCTGCCCTTGAATTAGTTTCTGCTACAGCTGTAGTAGAAAAGATGGAAAAAGGTCTTGACAGTGAGGTTGGAGAGGGCGGTGACCTGCTTTCTACAGGCGAGAAACAGCTCATATCATTTGCAAGAGCGATAATTGCAAAGCCGAAGATTCTGGTTTTAGATGAGGCAACCTCTTCGATTGATACAGTCACAGAGAAGATAATTCAGGATGCCATAGAAAAGGTAATCACAGGCAGGACTTCATTTGTAATCGCGCACAGGCTCTCAACCATAGTAAATGCAGATGTAATCCTTGTGGTAAAGGATGGAAAGATTATAGAACAGGGAAGACATAAGGATCTTATGAGACAGAAGGGTTATTACTTTGGACTATTTACCAGACAGTTTGAGAACAGTGTGGTGGATGAGATGGAGTAAAATGGCTACGCCTAATATTTTTAGCGTAATAAAACGGAAGAACACCTTTCGCAAGCGAGCTTGCGGGAGGTGTTCTTCCGTTTTATTCCTTGTATTTTATATGATATTCCTTATGCCTTCGCATATCCTTCTGGCTACGAGGGGGTTGTTCATTGTATAGAGATGAATCCCTTCTATGTCGCTTACAAGGAGGTCGATGATTTGGCTAAGTGCGTAGGACATACCTGCATCAAAAAGTGCTTCTTTGTTATCTTCGTATCTATGGATGATTTTCTCAAAGCGGGCAGGAAAGGCAACACCGCACATCGTTATCATTCTCTTTATCTGAGCAGCATTGATTACAGGCATTATACCGGGTATTACAGGGACATTGATATCTGCAACTCTGCAGTATTCCTGAAAGCGTAGGAAGATATCGTTGTCAAAGAACAACTGGGATAAAAGCACTTCTGCTCCGGCATTCACCTTTGTCTTTAAGTGTCTTATTTCATTAATCACACCGCCTGATTCAGGATGACATTCAGGATAGCAGGCACCTAAGAAACAGAAATCCCATTTTTCCTTCATATAGGCAATGAGGTCGGAGGCGTGTGAAAAGTCATTTTTTTCAGGGAAATTTGGGTTTTTATCTCCTCTTAGTGCAAGTACATTTTCAAGTCCTGCCTCAGAGAGTACCTTAGCGAATTCATCAATCTCAGCCTTATTGTAGTGAAGGGAGGTAAGATGAACAACAGGCTCTACATGGTACTCATGCTTTATCTTCTTTGCCAGTTCTATGGTGCGGTTGCAGTTTGAACTGCCACCGGCACCAAAGGTTACACTTATATAATCGGGCTCAAGTTCACAAAGAACAGCCAGAGTCTCGTCTATGTTATTTAACTCACTATCCTTTTTAGGTGGGAATATTTCAAAGGATAGAACCTTTTTATCTTTTTTATCTTTGTAAACCTGGGAAACTTTCATAAATTATGCCTCGTTCCTAATTATTTGCTGCAGCCACCATATTCTTAAGGCTTGCTTCTGTCTCAGGAATTCCTCTGGTCTTTAATCCGCAGTCAGGATTTACCCAGAGCTTATCTCTGTCAATCTTAGTAAGCATTGTATGAAGGGTGGCAACAATTTCCTCTACAGAAGGTACTCTAGGTGAGTGAATATCATATACACCAGGACCTACCTCTGTTTCAAAGTTATGTTCTTTTAATGATGTAAGTATCTGTAAGTCTGAGCGGGAAGCCTCGAAGGTGATAACGTCCGCATCCATATTGTCAATAGCAGGGATAATGTCTGTGAACTCGCTATAGCACATATGTGTATGAATCTGAGTTTCAGGTCTTACACCGCTGTGTGTGAGACGGAAGGCAGGGATGGCAAAGTCGAGATATTCCTTCTGCCAGTCAGACTTTCTAAGTGGAAGCTTCTCTCTAAGAGCTGCCTCGTCAATCTGAATAATCTTGATTCCGTTCTTTTCCAAATCAAGAACCTCATCTCTGATTGCAAGTGCTATCTGAGAAATGGACTCCTTGATTGATATATCTTCTCTTGGGAATGACCAGTTAAGTATGGTAACAGGTCCTGTAAGCATTCCCTTCATGATTCTCTTTGTGAGTGACTGAGCATATACAGACCATTCTACTGTGATAGCTTTCTTTCTGTATACATCGCCCCAGATTACAGGTGGCTTAACGCATCTTGTACCATAAGACTGTACCCAAGCCTTCTCTGTGAAGAGGAAGCCGCCAAGAGCCTCACCGAAGTACTCAACCATGTCGTTACGCTCAAATTCTCCGTGAACAAGAACATCGATATCGATGTCTTCCTGGAATTTTACACAGTCAGCAATCTGCTTTTTGTTAAACTCCTTGTATTCAGCCTCTGTAATTTCGCCCTTTCTAAAAGCTGAACGGTTTGCCTTTACCTCTCTGGTCTGTGGGAAAGAACCGATGGTAGTTGTTGGGAATTCAGGAAGACCAAACTCCTTTTTCTGTAATGCCTGACGAGTCTTACGCTCAGGGCTTCTTGTATAATCACTGTCTGTAACCTGAGACAGTCTCTTGTGAACCTCTTCACTATAGCAGTCTCTCTCTCCTGCAAAAAGCTTAGCATTTGCCTGATATGAAGCCTCGTTTTTGTAATCTGCATTGCCTGCAAGTGCCTTAAGGTCAGCAAGTTCGTAAAGCTTCTCCTCAGCAAAGGCAAAGTATGAAAGGTAGTTTGCTGATAACTTGGTCTCGTGCTTTGTTGTATAAGGAACGTGTAAGAGTGAACAGGAGGTAGATAAAACGCAGTTTATACCCTTTTCCTGTAATTTAGCAAGGCTCTGCAAGGTCTTCTCGTAGTTGTTTCTCCAAATATTCTTTCCATTTACAAGTCCTGCAAATAAAAGCTTATCCTGTGGGAAACCATACTTTTCAACAAGAGAGAAAGTCTCTTTTCCCTCTACGAAATCAAGACCGATTCCGTCAAATGGAAGCTTAATTAAGTCGCTGTAAATGTCCCTTACATCACCAAAATATGTCTGAACTAAAACCTTTGCACTACTCTTTGATGAGAGAATAGCAGAATAAATCTTGTTAAATAATGCGATATCTTCACTATCTGTATCTCTTACAAGAGCAGGCTCATCAAACTGTACCCAGCTTATTCCAGATTCTTCAGCCTTCTTAAGGTAGCTCTGATATGCACTGATAAAAGCATCTACAAAATCATTTGAAGATTTTTTGCCTGTAAAACGGCATAATTTAAGCAAGGTGTAAGCGCCGATTACTATAGACTTAGTCTCTACTTGAAGAGCCTTTGCCTCGTTATAATGCTCAAATGGCTTGTTGCCTGAAAGCCTTATTTCTGTATCATCCTCAACCTCAGGCACAATGTAGTGATAGTTAGTATTAAACCATTTTCTCATGGCAAGAGCCTTTACATCTCCTGACTCTCCCTGATACCCACGAGCCATAGCAAAAATAGGTATCAAGCTCAGATAGATTAAGCTCCTTATAACGCTTAGGAACTATGCCAAATAATACTGCGGTATCAAGCAAGATATCGTAGAATGAAAAATCATTACTTGAGATAAAGTCAATTCCCGCCTCTTTCTGAGTATTCCAGTGAATTTTTTTCTAAGCTCCTTACCTTTGGCTAAGAGCTCGTCTGCTGTGATTTCTTTCTTAAAAATATTTTTTTCACTAGCGAACTTTAATTCGCGTAAAGTACCGATTCTAGGAAATCCGATTACTGATGTTTTTCATATTGTCCTCCAACTCATATTCATAATTTATCTGTAAAAACTAGGTCTATTATAAGGGGTGTTGGCTTCTTTGTATAATACATATAAACATAGGATTGTTATAGAAATTATTTATAACAATTTAAAAATGAGACCTTTTTAACTATTGCAGAATTTAGTTATAGTTAATCATAGTTATGATACAAGTGACAAAAAGCACAAAAAAATCGATTGGGGCTTGCTTGCAAGAGAATATATTATCTTTTGACGCCACATCATTTAACAATAAGGTATCTTGCTTTTGCAGGATTCACCGCCTCAGCCTGGTCAGCAAGCGACATCTGCTTATCAGCCACAGTGCTACCTCTCGCAGAGTTTTATTTGATAGGAAATTTTTGGAGAATTTCCTATCAAATAAAAAAGACAGCTTCCCTGACAGAAATTTTTTTATCAGAGAAACTGCCTTAATATAAGGTAAAAACATTGAATAACAAAATTTTTAAATTACAATATTTTTTTACAATATTTAAGTCCTTATCAAGAAGTAATAAATCCGCATAAGCACCTGGTTTTATCACACCTGCCTTATCGCCAAGGCCTATGCTCTTTGCAGGGGTTGGTGGAAGCCATCTTGACTGCTGACTTAAGAGGAATGCCTAATTCAACGACATTCTTAAAGCAGGTGAAAAAGGTCTGTACAGGAGCCTGCAATAGTGCCATTATCAAGGGTTGCCTTGTTTCCATTTTTATTAACTCTCTGTCCGCCAAGGGAATAGGTACCGTCTTCCATACCTGTAGCCTCCATAGAATCACTTATAAGGATGATTCTATCCTCACCAAAGAGACGGAAGGTGCTTCTTATCATACAAGGGTGGATATGTACCTTATCGCAGATTAGCTCAGCCATAACTCCTGTATTATCAAAGGCGACTCCTACTATGCCAGGCTCTCTGTGGTTGAAGGCAGGCATTGCATTAAAGAGGTGGGTTACATGGTTGGCTCCGTTCTTAAATGCAGTATCAGCCTGCTCGTAGTTGGCATCAGAATGTCCTACAGAAATGGAAACATCATTTGCAAGCTCTTTAATAAAGAGGTTAGCACCCTCAGTCTCAGGAGCAAGGGTTACAAGGCGGATATTGCCTCCGCTTACCTTATTTAGCCTTCTAAAGACTTCTACATCAGAATTCATTATATACTTAGGATTCTGAGCCCCCATCTTTTTAGGAGAAATGAAAGGTCCCTCCATATTGATACCAAGCGCCCTGGCGTGCTTTTTTTCTCAGGCTTAAAAATCTTTGATTGTGGCAAATATACCTGTAAGGCGTTCCTCTGAAAGAGTCATTGAGGTAGGGCAAAAATGCTGTCACACCTTTACTTTTCTCAAACTCAGCTATCTTGTAGAGACCGTCAAGGTCAGCATCGCAGAAGTCGTGTCCTACTGCGCCGTGCGTATGTACATCCACAAGTCCCGGTATTACATAAAGCCCATCAGCGTCAATGACTTCGCCGTCCTCAGGTGCCTTATCGGTAATGAACTCACCTTCCACATAGATGTCTCTTTTTTTCAAAAATCTCCATTTTTCGTTATATACTAAACCGTTCTTAATTATCATGATAATCTCCTATAAATTTACTGCCTAAAAATCTTCATCCGGCTCAATACAATATTCCATGTCACCGCTATTCCAAATATACATAATAAATGACACAGGATTTTTTTCGCCTCTCCAAAAGCCACCCGGTGTAATTGGAGGTATTGTTAAAAATAGGATTCAGTGATTATTTCAAGCTCTGCATCTTTATATTCATCCATAAAAATCCTCAAGATAAAGGGCATTTCCGGTAAAATGTCCCTTACCCAGGGTTTTGTTAAAAAAATCATTACACTACATAACTTTAAATCACAATCTTTGAAACAAATTTCGCCACTGTATGTCTGTTCTTCATTGCTAGTGAATTCAAATATCCGGTCAACCTTCAATTTTAGTGTTTTATTATGAAATTTAATTTCTTTCACCCTGCTTCCGTAGAGGCTGAAAAACAGTATTATTCCTATCAAATTTAATTTTCTTATAATTATCTGCTATGATTTTCCTTCATCTTCGCAATAAGAGCGTAAGCAGCCTCATCAGCAACTATAGTTACATTGCTGTGGAACTGGAGGGCAGAAGCAGGAACCTCAGGAGTTACAGGGCCGTAAAGAGCCTTGCAGAGTGCATCAGCTTTCTTTTCGCCGGAAGCAATAAGTAAAATGTGCTTAGCAGCGAATATGCTTCCTACACCCATAGAATAAGCAAATTTAGGCACCTCATCGATGGAATTAAAAAGTCTTGAGTTAGCATTTATTGTACTCTCTGTAAGGCTTACCTTATGAGTTCCCTTTGCAAAAGAAGAGTCAGGCTCGTTGAAACCGATATGTCCGTTTTCGCCAAGTCCAAGGAGCTGCAAATCAATAGGACCACGGCTTCTAATAACCTCATCATATCTTGCACATTCCTTAGCCTCATCAGTCTCCATTCCGTTTGGAAGGAAGACATTTTCCATATTTATATTTACATGGTTAAAAAGGTTATCCCTCATAAAATAAGCATAACTCTGATTGTGGTCAGCAGAAAGCCCCACATACTCATCGAGGTTGATTGAAGTGATTTCAGAAAAATCTAAATCACCCTTCTTATAGCCTTCTACAAGTAACTTATAAGCCCCAATTGGTGATGAACCGGTAGCAAGCCCAAGTACTGAATCAGGCTTCATTACAACCTGAGCTGCTATGATGTTTGCAGCCTTTCTGCTCATTTCCTCATAATTTTTAGTAACAATTACCCTCATAAAACCCTCCTGTGATTATAAAATATTAAATGGTATGAAATATCTTTATATAAAAATACATAAGTAAGTATACCCCTATATTAAAGTAAAAGCAATTACTATCATGATCGATAGTTAATTATCATTTAATAAGGAATCTATTATTTCCTCCGTCTTCATACCTCTTGAACCTTTAACTACGACAGTATCCCCTCTTGTTAAGAGGGATTTAAGATAATTAGAGGCTTCTACATTGGTAGAAAAATGCTTTGTGACAGGATTGGTATCAAGGCTTTCAGAGTTTACTGCAAGTCCTATCTGCTCACTGTCTTTGCCAACTGTTATCAGGTAATCAATTCTACCTTCAGGGTTTTCTTCGTTGTAGGCCTTTATATATTCGCCGACTTTGTAATGTTCACTCTCAGCGTATTCGCCAAGCTCAAGTACATCAGCAAATACTACAAACCGCCTGTGTATAGGCTCTTTGCCACCACGCATTTCACCGATAATCTGAACAGAAGCCTTCATCGAGTCAGGGCTTGCATTATAGGTATCATCAATTATGATAAGCCCATTTGACTTAATAATGTTACCTCTGCCTGAAAGTGGCTCATAGTCTGCAAGTCCAAGCTTTGATACGGAAGGAGAGATGCCAAGCTTTAGCGCCACGGCAGTTGCAGCCAGCGCATTTCTTACATTATGAAGTCCCAGAGTCTTTAGATGAATCTGCTCAGTGAGAGGCTTACCGTCTTCATCCTTATAATTTGCCACAAAATCTGTGCCACTGTCTGATATAGTAATGGAAGAAGCGTGGAAATCAGCCTCTTTACTTATGCCATAGGTTACAACGTGCTTGACCTTAGCAGGCCTGAATTCGCTGCTTTCAGGTACCACCTTAGAAAGGAGTTCATCATCAGCATTTACAAAAAGTATACTATCCTTCGTAAAACAATCTGTAATGTGGAGCTTTTCTTTAAGTATATTTTCCTTTGAGCCTAGATTGCCGATATGGGCAGTGCCTACATTGGTAAATATTGCATGGGTTGGCCTGCCTGCATCTGCAAGCTTTTCCATCTCATGGAATTCACTTATGCCCATTTCTATAATGGCGGCCTCATTACAAGGTTCGAGTCCAAACAAGGTTAAGGGAAGTCCTATGGTAGAGTTTGCATTTCCCTTAGTCTTGTGGACATTAATCGAGGAGAGGGCAGCTGCCACCATTTCCTTTGTGGTGGTCTTGCCGACACTTCCGGTTATTCCAATGAAAGGGATGTTAAATTTCTCGCGAAACCAACGGCCTGTGTCAAGGAGGGCGGCTTCAGTATCGTCTACCTCGATGGCTGCGGCATCTCCGATATCAGCAGGGAGTTCGTGCCCCTTTTTTATAAAGAAAGCCTTAGCACCATCCTTTACCACCTGAGGGATGAATTTGTGGGCGTCCACCCTTTCTCCGATTATAGGCACAAAAAGCGCATTCTTAAAGGGGAGGTTGTGGGTTTCCCTGGAATTTGTAAAGAAGCCGTTTATTTCGGTGTCGCCATTTCCGTTTAACAGTTTTCCGTTAGCGGCCTTTAATATGTCATTTACGGTAACTTGCATAAATACTCCTTATCTAGATTGTAATGCTGCCACTAAAAAAACAGTTTCACAAGGTCCTGTCATAAAAATGTGGTCTGTGTTTTGGTCGTATTTGATAATCAAATCTCCTCCAAGGAGATGAACCCTCACCTCATTATCAGCAAGACCATTCAACATAGCTGCGTAGGCCGAGGCACAGGCACCGGTACCACAGGCAAGGGTTTCACCTGAACCACGCTCCCATACACGCATTTCAAGCTCATTCCTGCTTATTACCTTTATAAATTCGGTGTTGGTGCGGTTTGGAAATATCTTGTTAAATTCAAACTTTGGGCCTATTTCAGGTAGATTCAGACTTCCAGTGTCATCTACAAAGGTTACTGCGTGCGGATTTCCCATTGAAATGCAGGTGAGATGCCAGTCTTTGCCATCTACATTTACAGCTTCATTTATAAACTTATCTTTATCTGATATGACCGGGATTTCGCTAGGGGTGAGAATTGGTTTTCCCATATCAACTGTAGCTGAGACTACCTTACCCTCTTCAATCTTTAGTTTCAATATTTTAATACGGTTTTCGGGAATAATTCCTGTTGCCTCTTCTTCCTTAGTACGGACTCCGGTTTCTATGCGGACTTCCTCATTTTTTGTGAGGCCAAAGTCATATACATATTTTTCCTACACAGCGGATGCCGTTGTCGCACATTTCAGCCTCAGAGCCGTCTGCATTAAATATTCTCATTCTAAAAATCAGCAACAGATGAAGGGCAGATAAGGATGATGCCGTCACTGCCGATTCCTGTATGTCTGTCTGAGAGCTTAACAGAGACTTTAGCAGGGTTAATTAGCTCATTTTTGGTGCAGTCAATGTAGAGATAATCGTTTTTACAGCCATGCATTTTTGTGAAATTTATTTGTGTATTTTTCATATTAGCTCCATTTCTGTATTATGGTGTTGCGGTGAATCATGTGCAGGATTCTTTCTTGTTTGACAGAGTATAGTGATTAGTATCGCTACCATTATAGTACAAAAAAATAAACGGAATAAAACCCATAAGAAAAATCTAGATTATAAATAATGTTATTTGAAAAAAAGTAAATTCCACATTAGTATGGATTTTACTTCTTCCATACTCCATATCTTTTAACTGTGGATTTTACTAATTCTATATATCATACTTTTACCTATGGACTTTACTGATTCCATGATTAAAATATATATTGGGTTAGATTCATCAGGTTAGGGTTTTATATACAAACTGAAAGGAATATTTTAATTATGGGAAAACATTCACATCTTTTTTTAAGCCAGCGTTCTGACATAGAAATCATGCTTTCTAAAAAAATGAGCTTTAATAAGATTGCTTTGGCTATAGGAAAAGACAACACAACTGTTTCAAAAGAAATAAAAAAAACATAATTACTGAACAGACAGGCTCATACGGCAGGTCTTTTAATAACTGTCTGCATTCAGTGGACAGATCATGTAAAAAAAGATTTGTATGCAGTCACTGCCTTAACAAAAACAGAACATGCGGAAGCTGCGGGAAATGCATGCCACTGTGTGATGATTATGTCAAACATAACTGTCCTAAACTTCTTAAGCCACCTTATGTATGTAACGGATGCCCTGACAGAAACAGGTGTCGCCTTGAAAAAAGATTTTACAAGGCAAAGGAAGCTGAGGCAAGATACAGAAAATCGTTGTCTGAATCAAGAACAGGGTTTAACCTTACAGAAAACGAAAGGGAATATATAGACGGCATTGTTAGTCCACTCCTGTTAAAAGGGCAATCCATAAGACATATAACAATCAACCATGAAAATCTATGGTTTCCGACAGGACTCTCTATAAATATATAAACAACAGTCTGTTTTCTGCCAGAAACATTGACATGCCACGCACTATAAGAATGCGTCCGAGAAAAAATAAAAGCAAATCTTTGAAAGTGGATAAAGAGTGCAGGAAGGGAAGGACTTATGAGGACTTCCTGAAGTTTATTGAAGAAAACCCTGATTCAGTTGTATGTGAAGGCGACAGTGTAGAAGGGGTAAAGGGTGGGAAAGTACTTCTCACTCTCTTCTTTGTACAACAGAACCTGCAGCTTGCTTTTCTGAGAAACTACAATGACTCACGTTCTGTTACGGATATATTTGAAAGGCTGTATATTGAACTGAGACCTGATGATGAGCCACATCAATTCATATTCAAGGGCGAAGCTCGGAAACAAAAGCTCTTATGATATTTTTGCATTTCAATACGGCAAAAAAATATTAAAGAGCTTAGGTATTCAAAAAATTTCACCGGATGAAATTACCCTAACCCCTAAGCTCTTAGGCAAATAAAAAGGAACTCACCGGTTAAAAGATGAACTTCTAGCCCATATATAAAGGGTGGATTTTACTTATTCCCAGTTTTGGAAAAGTAACTTCGACTCCTGTTTGCTATAAAAAAATTAGGTCATGTTCTTCCTGTAAGGCTGATTATAGCATTTTTTCAGATAATGTATACATCTAGCTCTTAATTTATGTAAAATTTGTAACAAGTAACTTCCATACCGTATCTAAAAATAAAAAAATTAAATCTTAGGTGTGGAAGTTACTTTTTGCAATTCACCCTATTCAATGATAGGTATCAAAAAAAGTATTGAATTTATTGAAAAAAACACTTGATTATATGGAGAGTCTCCAATTAATATTTCCTTATACCAAAAAAATAACACTCAATAATTTTGTAACAAGCACAGTAAGTGTATATGCACTTTTGAAAAAAATTGATAAAATATCCTTCGTTTTCACTCTGGTCTATTTTTATCAATTTTTTTAACTTGTTGGTGAAATCCCCAATCCCTTATAAATATAACTTTCTTTTTTAATTCTTACAAACTAAAAAGTTATATACCCAAATGAATAATATAATAATTTTGTTTTTTTCTAATGCTATCGAATAATTTTTTTAAATGATCAATTACATTAATAAGATGCTGTTTATTTATTTTTTTATATCTTCATATCTTCCATTCTGATTTTCAAAAAAATATGTAATCTCCTGTTAATTCTATTATTTCTGGAGCTTGTTTAAATATATCATACCATCCACTAAAAAAATATTATACATTATTACTGAAGATGTCTTATCTAATATAGTAATTCCATATCTATTCAAACCTTTTGAAGTATTTAAATTAAAAATCCGATAGTGTCTTTGAAGGAATCCAAAATAATGTATCTTCTAAGTATGAAAAATAACTCATCTTCTAAATATATTTCTTCAATAATTTCAATATTTTCTGTTTTATTTTTTTCAATTAATCTACTATAAATTATTTCATAATTTAATAAATTAAAAATCATTTATCTCGACTAAATAAAAACTTATGTATTAATGACATATTAATCTCCTAAACTAAACCTTTTATTAGCTTCGACCATAACTCACTAATAATCCTGTATTTTTTTACTTCCGCTTCCTTATTTTTGGAATGTAAACTCGACTCCTGTTTGCCATAGAAAAAAATTAGGGTCATATGTTCTTCCTGTAAGGCTGATTATAGCATTTTTTTCAGATAATGTATACATCTAGCTCTTAATTTATGTAAAATTTGTAACAAGTAACTTCCATACCTTAGCTAAAAATATAAAAATTTAAAACTTAGGTGTGGAAGTTACTTTTTCAATTCACCAGATTATAAATAATTTCATCTATTTATCAAACCATAAAAAAATGAGGCTTATTTTATAAGTAAATATAAAGAAGCATTCATATTGAAAAACTAATAAAAAAACTATGATATTCTTAAGTAGAACTTATTATAAAGGCTCTAAACAACTGTTGACAAGGCTTTGATATGAATAAACGGAGGATGATATGGTTTCAATTGGTGAGGTATTGGCGGCTAAAACTTATCCCGGAAGAGGAATTGTTGTGGGAAGAAGTAAGGACGGCAAAAAGGCTATGACTGCTTACTTTATTATGGGAAGAAGTGAAAACAGCAGGAATAGGATATTTGTGGAAGAGGGAGATGGAATTAGGACAGAGGCCTTCGATGAAACCAAGCTTTCAGACCCAAGTCTTATCATATATTCACCTGTCAAGGTAATTGAAAAGAAAACCATAATTACCAATGGAGACCAGACAGATACTATATATGATTACATGACGGCAGGAAAATGCTTTAACTCTGCCCTTATGAGTAGAGAATTTGAGCCTGATGCACCAAACTACACACCTAGAATATCTGCTTTAGTGGATATAAGTGATGAGTCGCTCCACTTTAGAATGAGCATACTAAAGAGCAATGATGGAAATCCTGACTGCTGTAACAGATATTTTTATGATTATAGCAATCTTCCTGCGGGTGAAGGTAGATTTATTCATACTTATAAAGAAGATGGCACGACCCTGCCAAGCTTTGAGGGTGAGCCTTTGAAAGTAAGTCTTGATGGGGATATAGACGAGTTTACTAAAAATCTATGGAAGAATCTGAATGAAGATAATAAAGTATCGCTGTTTACAAGATTTATAGACATAAAAACAGGAGAATATCAGACCAGAATAGTAAATAAGAATTAAGCTAATTAGCCAAATTATAAAGTGAATGTTAGAATAACAAAGAAGAGGTCTTTGTATATAATACACTTATAGCCTGAAATAGGCTGTAGATGATGCTAAGTGAAAAGCAGATAATAAAAAATATTAACGAATATTAAGGGAGAGTGCATTATGAATGAAATGGAGCTAAAGTACGGCTGTAATCCTAATCAGAAACCAAGCAGAATATTTATGGAAAATGGAGCAGAGCTTCCTGTTAAGGTACTTTGTGGAAAGCCGGGATATATCAACTTTTTAGACGCATTTAATGGAATCCAGCTCGTAATGGAACTTAAGAAAGCTACAGGACTTCCTGCTGCAACCAGCTTTAAGCATGTATCTCCTGCAGGAGTCGCAATAGGAAAGCCTCTTACTGAGGATTTGAAAAAGGTTTACAGAGTAGAGGATATGGGTGAGATGAGCCTCTTAGCCTGTGCTTACGCAAGGGCAAGGGGAGCTGACAGAATGTCTTCTTTCGGTGATTTCATAGCACTTTCTGATGTGTGTGATGCTGATACTGCAATGATAATCAAAAAAGAAGTTTCAGACGGTATCATAGCACCTGGATATACAGCAGAAGCCCTTGATATACTAAAGCAGAAGAAAAAAAGGAAATTATAATATTATAGAAATAGATGAAAACTACAAGCCTGAACCTATAGAGAAAAAAAGCAGGTTTTTTTGGGATAACATTTGAGCAGGGTAGGAATGAATTTAAGATAGATGCTGAGCTTTTTTTAAGAACATAGTAAGTGAGAATAAAAAAATCTTCCTAAAGAAGCTCTTGATGATCTCATTGTTGCTATGATAACACTTAAATACACCCAGTCAAACTCTGTCTGCTATGCAAAAGACGGACAGGCTATAGGAATTGGAGCAGGGCAGCAGAGCCGTATTCATTGTACAAGGCTTGCAGGAAGTAAGGCTGATGTATGGTGGCTTAGACAGGCACCTAAGACTCTTAACCTCAAATTCCGTGAAGGACTTGGCAGGGCAGATGTGGATAACGCCATTGACCTTTATGTAGGAGATGAGAGCGAAGACCTCTTAAGAGACGGTGTATGGGAGAATTTCTTTGAAGAAAAGCCTCCTGTATTTACGAGGGAGGAAAAGAGGGAGTGGCTTAATAAAAATGAAAATGTAGCCCTTGCATCTGATGCATTCTTCCCATTTGGAGATAATATTGAGAGGGCTCATAAGAGCGGTGTTAAGTACATTGCCGAACCTGGCTACTCAGTAAGAGATGACAGCGTAATAGAAACGTGCAACAAGTATGATATGGTTCTTTGCTTTACCGGAATGAGACTTTTCCACCATTAAATGTGAGCGTTAGCGAAAAATTCTGAAGTATAGTACTAAAAATAAATTCTTATGTAAGTAAGTTTGTGCGGAATTTTTATACTTATGACATTTATGCTAGAGAAAAAAACTGCCACAGTCAGCCTATAAACACAAAAAGCAGTTAGAAATGCTGTGTTGTAGGCGGATTGTGGCAGTTTGTTTTGTTTCACTACTTCTCAGGGCGACTAAAGTTCATACTTAATGATTGTTAACAATTCACTTTCTCTTCTCATCACTAATAAGCTTCTCAAGGCTTTTCATTCATAGCCCTACTACCTCCTTAACTTGAGTTAGGGCTGGATTTTTCAAACTTAGACTTGTAAAGCAACAATGGCATCTTTAGAAAGCCCTGTATACCTCATTATAAGCTCAGTGGATAGCCCCTCTTCAAAGCATGGTTTTAGCAATCTTTAGTTTTTTTCATTTTTTTAGCACCGCGTTTTTTTCACTTTCCTTCTTTTTCATCACTAATAAGCTTCTCAAGAATCTCATTCATAGTCCTACTACCTCCTTCGCTTGATTTTAATCTTGACTTTAGTTCACTAGTCACAGGGAACTCATCATTACTGTAAGCATCATTCTCAGTAAATAGCTTCATTAGCCTTGCAGGCTTAGAACCATCATAATTAACAGTATTTACAAATATCTCAGTCAGACCGTCATCTATTATCTGCTCGGTTTCCATAACAACCTTCTTTCTTTGTAGGCATATAGTCCTTTCTTTCATTGGGTTTGCTATAATGCCCTTAAAGACATTATAGCAGATGAAGTTAGAATATTAAATTTATTTTTCTAAGCGTGACTTATTTGTGCTGAATGTGATATACTGATACAGGTTTTAAGCAAAACAACAAAGTTCCACAATACAATTTTAGGAGAAATCAATGTATTACAAGATTAGAAACACCTTAGAAGCAATAAGAGCAGAAGAAATATTTGATGGAGATGACTGCTATGTGGCGGTGATAAGCCCTGAAAAATGGGCAAGAGATAAAGAAAAATTCAACATGGGAATCGACCTCGAGTTCGAGATAGAAAACCTATTTATGACAAAAGCAGAAGTCAATTATGACTCACTTACGGGAAGCTTTATTATACCTGATAGGTCGGATTTACTTGAAAGAAGCAATAGATTTGCCTTTGCTCTTGATGAAAGAGGAATTGTATTTATAGACCATGACGGCTACGCAGCCTCGCTCGTAAAAAGAATTGCAGCCACTAAAAAATGGCGCTACCCTGGCCTTGAAAGATTCATATACGACTTCCTAGAGACCATAATTAGCAGCGACTTAAATATGCTTGAAAGATACGAGGATGAAATCACTATTATAGAAGACAGGATACTTGAAGGAAATCTCACAGGGGAACTTGAAAGAAACAACGAAATCAGGGGAGAGCTCCTGAAGCTAAAAATGTACTATGAACAGCTGATTGACCTGGGACAGGAACTTGCAGAAAATGAAAACGACTTCTTCATGTCAGATAACCTACGATTCTTTGAGCTTTTCACAGCCAGGGTCACAAGACTCCAAGGCTTGGTGTCTACTCTTAAAGAATATACCATGCAGGGTTAGAGAACTATACCAGTCAGAGCTTTCCGTGAAGCAAAACCGCATAATGACAGTGTTAACTGTGGTTACGACCATCATTATGCCTTTAACTCTTGTTACAGGGTGGTATGGAATGAATTTTAAGTATATGCCGGAACTGGATTCGCCACTTGCATATCCCATTGTAATTGGAGTGGTTATACTTATGGCAATCAGCGGAATAATATATTTTAAGAAGAAGAAATGGCTCTAAATAGCGGTACTCAGCTATACCAATGAAAAATCACAAAACTATCGAAATATTGTCAAATAAATGATATAATGATACAGGTGTCAAAAGTATAAAAATTCGATTCGAGCTTACTTGAGGGAGAATTTACTACCTTTTGACACGTAAAAATATGGTAAAATAGCATTTCTGCAAAAAAACTTAGCTTTTGAAAGGAAAATTAAAATGATTCAGGCAAGCAACATTACTTTGAGACTTGGTAAAAAGGCACTTTTTGAAGATGTAAATATCAAGTTTACTGAAGGCAACTGTTATGGACTTATTGGAGCGAATGGAACAGGTAAATCTACCTTCCTCAGGATATTATCGGGGCAGTTAGAGCCTACCACAGGCGATGTTATTATAACTCCGGGGCAGAGACTTTCATTTCTGCAGCAGGATCATTTTAAGTATGACGCATATCCGGTACTTGATACAGTAATAATGGGAAATAAAAGACTTTATGATATAATGAAGGAAAAAAAGAAGCCATCTATGCTAAAGAAGACTTTACAGATGAAGACGGTATAAGAGCAAGTGAACTAGAAGGAGAATTTGCAACCATGAATGGTTGGGAGGCAGAATCTGATGTCGCTACCCTCCTTAACGGACTTGGCATAGATACAGAGTATCATTATATGATGATGAGCGAGATAGAGGCATCTAAAAAGGTTAAGATTCTTCTTGCGCAGGCACTCTTTGGCAACCCTGATATTCTCCTGCTTGACGAGCCTACTAACCACCTTGACATGGATGCAATAGGCTGGCTTGAGGAGTTCCTCATCAATTTTGAAAACACAGTAATTGTAGTTTCACACGACCGTTATTTCCTTAATAAAGTATGTACACATACTGCGGACATTGACTATGGCAAAATCCAGCTTTACGCAGGAAACTACGACTTCTGGTATGAGTCCAGCCAGCTTATGATTCGTCAGCAGAAGGAAGCAAATAAAAAGAAAGAAGAAAAAATCAAAGAACTTCAGGAATTTATTCAGAGGTTCTCTGCTAATGCAAGTAAGTCTAAGCAGGCTACAAGTAGAAAGAGAGCTTTGGAGAAGATTGAGCTTGATGACATTAAGCCATCCAGCCGTAAGTATCCTTATATAGATTTCCGCCCTGCAAGAGAGATAGGTAATGAAGTACTTACAGTTAGCGGAATATCTAAGACAGTTGACGGAGTGAAGGTACTTGACAATATCTCCTTTGTTGTAGGAAGGGAAGACAAGATAGCCTTCGTAGGACCAAATGTAAAGGCTATATCCACTTTATTTAAGATACTTGCAGGAGAGATGGAGCCTGATGAGGGTGATTACAAGTGGGGTGTAACCACTACTCAGGGCTATTTTCCTAAGGATAATACAGAGCTTTTCAAGGGAAATGAAAATATTACTGAGTTCCTTTTGCCGTTTTCACCTGAAAAAGATGCTACCTATGTAAGAAACTTCCTAGGACGTATGCTTTTCCCGGGAGATGCAGGTATAAAGCAGGTTAAGGTACTCTCCGGTGGCGAGAGGGTTAGAGTTCTTCTTTCTAAGATGATGATAATGGCTACCAATGTACTCATCCTTGATGAGCCTACCAACCACCTTGACATGGAGGCCATTACCTCATTAAATAACGCAGTAATCAAGTTCCCGGGAGTTGTACTCTTTACCTCTCAGGACCACCAGTTCATACAGACGATTGCAAACAGAATTATTGAAATTACTCCACACGGCCTCATTGATAAGGTGAGTACCTATGATGAATATCTTGAAAATGATGAGATGGCAAGAAAGCGCCAGATTATGACAATTTCAGAAGAAGAACTTGCTGAAAATGAAGGCAGTGAGGAAGAATAAACGGGGGTAGCAAAACTATGAAGTATGATTTTGTCTCGATAATTGACAGAAAAGGTAAAGATGCGTTGGCGGTTGACCTCCTTCCTATGTTTTTGGAAGGAGAGAATCCTATCAAGGTAAGAGAAGGCTTTGATATGATACCTATGTGGGTTGCGGATATGAACTTCCCTGTACTTCCCACTATTACGGATGCAATTATAGAAAGGGCAAAGCACCCGACCTTTGGCTATTTTGAGATAAGAGATGAGTACTATGACAGCATAATCAGATGGCAGGATATAAGAAACGGTGTAAAGGGAATTAAGAAAGAATACATAGGATATGAAAATGGAGTCCTGGGAGGAGTAGCTACTGCGCTCCATGTATTCTGCTCTCAAGGGGATAGCGTACTCGTGCATGCCCCTACCTATATAGGATTCACCAATGTGCTAAAAAATAACGGTTATAACATTGTCCACAGCTACCTTAAAAAGGATGAAGAGGGCATATGGCGTATGGACTTTGAGGATATGGAAAGAAAGATAGTTGACAATAACATCCATACAGCCATTTTCTGTTCACCTCATAATCCTACAGGCCGTGTCTGGGAGAGATGGGAGCTTGAGAAGGTAATGGAGCTTTATAAAAAGCATGATGTAATGGTTATTTCAGATGAAATCTGGTCAGACATCATTCTTAGCGGATATAAGCACATACCTACCCAGACCATATCTGAGGATGCAAAGAACCGTACAGTTGCATTTTATGCACCTTCAAAGACCTTTAACCTTGCAGGGCTTACAGGCAGCTATCATATCATATACAACCTAAGAATAAGGCATAGAATAGAGAAGGAAGCTTCTCTTGGACATTATAATTCAATAAATGTACTTTCAATGCATTCACTTATAGGAGCTTACAAGGATGAGGGATATGAGTGGGTGGATGAACTTAGAGAGGTAATAGGAGAAAATGTTAACTTTGCCTGTGACTATATAGAAACTAAGTTCAAAGGAGTAAAGGTTGCGAGACCTCAGGGCACATACATGCTCTTTATAGACTGTGAAGAATGGTGCAAAGAAAAGGGCAAGACCTTAGAGGAACTTCTTAGAATGGGCTTTGAAGTAGGAGTGTTCTGGCAGAATGGCAAACCATTCAATGGAGAGTGGAGCATAAGGATGAACCTTGCATCTCCAAAAATCAAGGATAGTGGAAGCCTTTGAACGCTTAGATAAATATGTATTCAATTTTTTTAATATTAGTATGAAGCTATAAAATAAATTCTCTTGCAAGCAAGCCTACAAGAGAATTTATTTTTTTAAACATTAAAATTTCCATCGAATCTAACTCCATAGATATGCGGATATCGCTTTTGTGTCCTGTAACACTTATATAAAAATAAATATAAATATCTGAATTTATTGTATTTTTTTATCTTCCTTTTAACTAAACAGCATTTATTGTATACTATTTAGGTTAGAAAATGCTTTATTGAGGAGGTAGTATTGTGGATACAACGGTACTTGAAGAGGGAAAAGAAATTTGGGAGGATTACGAAGAAAAGCGTAAAGCAGGCTTTATAAAGGCTATGGAGTTTAAGAAAAAGGGCGGGAAGATAGCTGGATGCCTTTGCGCTTACACACCTGTTGAAATCCTTGAGGCCGCGGGGATGGCGTCAATTGGGCTTTGCGGCACAAGTCAGGAGACGATTCCTGATGCAGAGAAGGTGCTGCCTAAGACTATATGCCCACTGATAAAGTCAACCTATGGCTTTGCACTGACCAAGAAATGTCCTTATACATATTTTTCAGACATCATAATAGGTGAGACTACCTGCGATGGCAAGAAGAAGATGTATGAGCTTTTGGGAGAGATTAAGGATGTACATATCCTTCATCTTCCACAGGGAAAAGATGTACCTTACGCAAAGAAGATGTGGTACGAAGAATGTGGAAGGATGAAAGAAGCGCTTGAAGAAAAATTTGGAATCACTATCACAGATGAAGCCTTAAGAAATGCGGTAAAAAAGAGAAACTATGCAAGGAAACTTATGTGCGAGCTCTATGCTATGCAAAAGGCGGAGCCTCCTATGATGAAGGGAATCGATATGATGCTAAGCATTCAGAAGGAAACCTTTGCCATGAGTGTAGATGACTACATAGCTGATATGGAAAAGCTGATAGCTGATGCAAAAAAAGCCTATTTAGAGGATGGAGAGAGGCCTGTACCTGCAGATGCTAAGAGGATTCTCCTTACGGGCTGTCCAAGTGGAGGCCTGATTGAAAAGGTCGTGATGACAATTGAATCACTCGGTGGAGTCGTTGTCTGTCGAAATGACTGTTCGGGAGAGAGAAGCCAAAGCTTTTTAATAGATGAAAATGCTGAGAATATTATGGAAGCCATAAGTGATAGATACTTAAAAATCGACTGCTCTGTAATGACACCAAATACAGGAAGATATGAGGATACCCTCAACATGATAGAAAAGTACAAGGTAGACGGAGTTATCGACATAGTTTTGACGGGCTGCCATACCTTTAATATAGAAACGCATACGATGGCGAAGGTGATGAAGGAAAATGATATTCCTTATATGAAGCTTGAAACTGACTATTCACTAGCTGATAAAGGGCAGATTGACACCAGAATAGGCGCATTTATAGAGATGCTATAAGTATTATTGCGAGTCATTTATTGAATATTTCAATAAATGACTCGTTTAATTATAAACAAAAATTAGCCATACAACGTATTGGATGGTACAATTAAATTGTGCTGTTAAGATAAAAAGGGGGACTTATGAGGTGTCAGAGAAAGATATAATAAATAAACAGACTACTGCCGGTTTAACAAAGGACGAACTTTGGGAAATTGAAGAAAATAATAAGAGCAGACATCAGAAGATAGTTGACTTCATCATTTCGTTTTTTCCTATAGTATGTTTTGTTATAGCAGTTCTTGAGTATATATTGGTACCAGACAAGTATCCAAATGCAAATCCGGAGAGATACCTGATTTTACTTTCACTTCCCATAGCTGTATACGTATGTAGGCTTATCCATGCAATTTTGCTTTATAAAAAAGGTAATAGAAAGAAATTTGCAAAAGTAAGATTTAAGGCACCATTCTTATCTGCGATTTTCTTGTTTTTAGCTCTTTTTGATGTGCTTACATTAAAGACAGGGATACTTTTATATCCATTTATACCTTGGGTAAATGACATTATAAATGCTGCAATTTTAGACAAAGACCAGCTTATAGTATGCACCTTATTTACACTAAGATTGCTATTTACAGGATATTTCTGTGGTGTTGTGCTTGGCATCATAACCGGTGTGGCGAGCGGTTATAGTGAAAAGGTTAGATACTGGATAAACCCTATAGTAAAGGTACTTGGACCTATACCTACAGCTACCTGGATTCCTCTTATTATGATACTTGCAAGCTCACTTATGGCAGGCTCTGTCTTTATAGTTGGGCTTGGTACCTGGTTTGCTGTAACAATAGCAACCACTTCAGGCATATCAAATGTGGACAAATCCTACTACGAAGTTGCCAAAACCCTCGGCTCTTCTAACCGACAGCTTGTATTTAACATAGCCATCCCACATGCCATGCCCAATATCTTACAGGGAATGACACAGGGAATGAGTTCAGCCTGTATTTCGCTTATGATTGCAGAGATGCTTGGCGTGGAAGCGGGACTTGGCTGGTACATAACCTGGGCAAAGGCGTGGGCAGCCTACAACAAGATGTTTGCCGCAATAGTAATTATCTGTATCGTATTCAACATAGTAACAAGAGTACTGGATAGAATTAAGAACTATATTCTCCGCTGGCAGATAGGAGTAGTGAAATAATGAGTGAAGCAATAGAATTAAAGCTTAAAGATGTTTCAAAAAGCTTTTCAAGGGTAGATTCCACAGAAGTTACCAATGCAGTAACAGATGTAAACATCAGTATGTATAACGGTGAATTTGTTAGCCTTGTTGGAACCTCAGGCTGCGGAAAGTCAACTATCTTGAGAATGATAGCAGGTCTTATAGCTCCTACTACAGGAGAAATTACCATAAATGGGGAAAAAATAACTTCTCCCGGCCCAGATATAGGGATGGTTTTTCAAAAGCCTACCTTATTTCCCTGGCTTACGGTTGAGGACAATGTAGCCTTCAGCCTGAAGATGCAGGGAAAGCTAAAAGAGGGTATGGAAGACGTTCATAGACTTATAAATGTAATAGGTCTTGAGAAATTTAAGAAAGATTATCCGGGACAGCTTTCAGGAGGCATGGCGCAGCGAGTAGCTCTTGCGAGGGCAATGATAAGTAAACCAAAGATTCTTCTCATGGATGAGCCTCTTGGAGCCTTAGATGCCTTTACCAGGATGAATATGCAAAATGAGATACTCGACATGTGGCAGGTAAATAAACAGTTAGTTGTAATGGTGACACACGATATAGACGAAGCGATTCATATGAGCAGCAGGATATTAGTAATGGAAGCTCATCCGGGGAGAATACGCGAGGAAATAAAGATAGATATGGATTATCCTCGTAACCGAAGCAGTTCTTCATTTGTGGAGTACCGTAATCATATACTTGATTTACTGCACTTCGCTTAGATATAGGTGTCCTTGACACCGCAAATAAAAATTAAAGGAGGAAAAAAATGAAGAAGGTATTAAGTATTGCACTTTGTGCAGTGGTAGCGTTTTCAATGGTTGGATGTGGGGCTAAGAGCAGTACAGACAGCGCTAAGACATCATCAAAGACAGAGGTATCCGCAAGCAAGACGGCGTCTAAGTCATCTGCCACGTCTACAGCTTCGTCAGCCAAAAGCACGGCGTCTGCTGCATCTGCTGTAAATACAGCTGATGAAGAGGCCTGGAAGAAGGAGCCTGCCTACGGAAAAACTCTTAAGTTCCTTACAGGAGATGGATGTACATCAGCAGTTAACGTGGCACAGGAGCTAGGCTACTATAAGGAGCAGGGGCTTACAGTTGAAGGGTTTAAGGGAGACTCTGATGTGGAAGCAATAGGAACCAATCAGGTTCAGATAGCCATAGGACATATTGCAAAGTCTATGGTTCCTGCAACAAACGGCGTAAATCTCTGTTTCGTTGGCGGGGCACATTTACTTACAGGCTGCAAGGCTATGTATGTGCTTGATGAGAGTAACTATAAGAGCTACGATGACCTAAAGGGTAAGTCAATTTCCGCGCCAAGTGGTATCGGAACAGCCGACTACAATATCTCTGCGAGACTATTTATAGAAGCTGGCATCGACCCTCTTAAGGACCTAAAGATAGTACAGGTAGAAAAGGATGCCTGTGTAGCAAAGAATGAAGAGTGGCGAGATAGCGCGGCCCTTCTTCCTGAGTCATATGGCTATCCTCTTGTTAAGCAGGGACTGCTTCGAAAGGTAGAGTCTGCTGACGGAAATAGCAGAAATGAGCTTTGCTGTATAGTTATGATGAACAAAGACTTTATAAAAGAGAATCCTATTACCTCAGCTAAGATGGCTTCAGCTGTTAAAAAAAGGCGCTTAAGTGGATGGGAGATAATCCTGAGGACTGCACAAAAGTCGCTTATGAAGATAGGTCTTAACGGAAGTGATTATGATATGAACCTTGAATTAAATAAGCTTATGCAGTTTGGTAAGCAGACAGATGAATACACAACTGAGCAGATGAAGGGCATAGTTGACGGTTATATAAATGCTAAGCTAATTACTGCTACAACTGATGCAGATGCAGTGTACAAGAGCATTTGGAATCCTATTGGAAGTGCTGAATAAGACCCCTTAAATTTGGCCTTGTGCCTTTTGCATACCTTTTATGGGAGAAGCCTTCGGGAACCGTTTTATCCAATATGCATTCTCCCAAAATAAAAAAGCTGCCATACTTGAAGAGGTTTCAAGTATGGCGGCTTTTTATTCGATAGGAAATTACACCGAAATTACCTGTCAAACATAAATCTATCTAGTAGAATCCTTTCTTATATCAGACTCTATTTTATCACAGCCTGCCCAGCATTCCAGCTTGAGTAAGTGGCCTTTGACCTGACATAGGACATGGCCTTACTTACAGCAGGTATGCTTATAATAATCATTGTAGCTACAGCCTCAGGAACTATGTAGGTTGCGTTATATCCAAGTGAATATACTAAGGCAGGTGTGCCCTCAGGTGCATAATTGCCAAAGAAAACAACCCCTGAAATGACTGCAAAGATATATCTTCCCAGTACTCCCACTATGTAGCCCTTAAGTAAGCCGTGCTTCTTCTCGTAGAATATACCCGATAGACCGAGAGCTCCAAAGGCAAGAGGATAATCGATAAGAAGCTGGAGAGGGCTGTAGAATACAGGGTCAGCCAAGAACTGAAGCAGTCCGTAAGCAAAACCTGTCATAAGTCCTGCCTTTAGCCCGTACCAATAGCCTATCAGTACAATAAAAAGCATACTAAAGAGTGTAATTGAGCCTCCCATTGGGAGTCTGGTAAATTTGATTTCAGCGGTTACTATAGCCAGTGCCATAGCTGCGGCTGAAAAAACTAACTGGGTAGTTGCCATTGCTCTTACCTTGCCTGCTGTCTTAGGCCTTAAGACGATGGCTATTGCAATGAGCAAAGCTATGAGGACTCCTACGGTTATAAGCCCGTATGGAGTCAGTTTGAATACGTTTTCACCCCAGTCATTTACACTTGGTGTTGCTAAAAATGACATAAAAAAACCTCCTTCACTGTCATGGCGTAAGGAGATTATCTTTGCTTCCTTACGCCGGTATTATCCGGTTCAAGTATTAAGGGTCTGAAGTTTTGCTTCATCTCAGCCAAAGGCTCCCCTAGCAGACACAATTATACTACTGCAATTTATATTTGTCAAATGAAAATTACTATCAATTAAGCACAGAAATTAAGAATCAATTTCATCTATCAGACAATTTTGCGAAATGTTTTTAAAAAATGTTCACAATTTGATTGCAAATAATTTTTGTAAATGTTAGAATACCGATTAAGGCTTGTCAGAGCGCAGTAAGACCGTTAATAAACGTAAATGCCTGACAAAGGCCTAAAATATAGAAAAACGGAGGTATAAGAAATGGTAGAAGATAGGTTTGAACAGTTAGGAAAAAGATATTAAGGGTACAAAGACAGAGAAGAATCTTATGGAAGCCTTTGCAGGTGAGTCACAGGCAAGAAACAAGTATACATATTTCGCGTCTAAGGCAAGAAAAGACGGATATGTTCAGATAGCTGAAATATTTGAGGAAACAGCAGGTAACGAGAAAGAACACGCTAAGATTTGGTTTAAGATTCTTTCAGGTATAGGAGTTACAGCAGAGAACCTCGAGCATGTTATAGATGGAGAGGCTTATGAGTGGCAGGAAATGTATCCTACTTTTGCTAAAGAAGCGAGAGAAGAAGGATTTACAGCTATTGCAAAGCTTTTTTTGAGATGGTAGCAGATATCGAGAAGGAGCATGAGGAGAGATACCGCAAGCTTCTTGCCAATGTTAAGGGTGACCTTGTATTTTCAGCAGACGGTGATGCTATATGGCAGTGTATCAACTGTGGACATATCGTAGTTGGACCAAAGGCTCCTAAGGTATGTCCTGTATGTAATCATCCACAGAGCTATTTCCAGAAAAAAAGCTGAAAATTACTAATTAAAAACATAGACTGTCAGATGCTTTTGACAGCTTAATTATGAAAGGCCTCGGAACATATTGTTCCGGGGTTTTTCGCAGTTATGGGAATCTTTAGCAATCTACAAACTGAGGGACTATATATTATAGTGGTACACACACTTTGTGATTGTATATTTTAGCTATTTGTGATAGTATACTAAGGATAGGCGTTTTTATTTTAAACGCAGACTCCGACAGGGGAGAATAATAAAGTGGGTAGGGTTAAACATGGCTGATATTAAAAAATATATTTTAGACGGTTACCGTTTTGATGATTCGGATTCTTATGAGCAGGCAAGAAGAGAGCTTGCAAGGATAGCAGATATCAAGTCTGAAAGAAATCTTAGAGAAGAAGAAAGCCTTAGAGAAGTATACGATACTTTGGTGGAGAGTGAAGAATTTGAAACACCTGTTGGAATAGGATTCCTTAGGGAAGCACAGAAGAGGCTTGTGAAGAATCCTGAACAGAGAAAGACTATGAAGGCTATTCCTTTCCATGCCGTTGTTCGTGAAGTATATGTAAATAATGGTTTAACTGAGCCAACCTATGTGGACGCAGAGGTGGAGGCAGTGCCTGACGCTAAAGAAGTGATAGATACAGAAGCGGAAAATCAGGTAAGTACCGTAGAGGCAGAGAAGAATCTTAGTATTATTAACTCTCTTAGGGCTAAGATAAGAAATTATAGAATCATAATTGCTTTTTTTGATTATTATGGTTATAGTTCCTTTCGGGGTTTTATTCTACGATAAAGTGATTAACCCAAACCTTGCAGAAGAATCTCTTGTCAATGAGTATGCTTCCTGGAAAGAAGAGCTTACAAAGAAGGAGCAGGAGCTTAACGAACGTGAACAGATACTTGATGAAATGCGTATGGACAATCAAAAGTAGATTAAATTTGGAGAATAAAAGATGGAAAAAGCCAAAATTCTTGTAGTTGATGATGAGAGCAGGATGCGTAAACTGGTTAGTGATTTTTTGCATCACGAAGGATATACGGTTGTAGAGGCAGAAGATGGAGAGAGGGCGGTAGATATCTTCTTTGAACAGGGAGATATTGCACTTATTATCCTAGACGTAATGATGCCTAAAATGGATGGATGGCAGGTATGCAGGGAAATAAGGAGACATTCGGAAGTGCCTATAATTATGCTTACAGCCAAGTCAGATGAAAAGGATGAGCTTCAGGGCTTTGAACTGGGAGTTGATGAGTATATATCAAAAGCCGTTTAGCCCTAAGATACTTATGGCAAGAGTAGAGGCCATATTAAGGCGGTCTGGGGCAACGGGTGATGACAGCTTTGAAGTTGGCGGTATCAAGATAGACAAGGCGTCACACGAGGTTATAATCGACGGAAAGCCTGTAGAACTTAGCGTGAAGGAATTTGAACTGCTTCTTTATTTTATGACTAACAAGGGGATTGCATTATCCAGAGAAAAGATACTTAACAACGTATGGAACTATGACTACTTTGGAGATGCGAGAACAATAGATACACATGTTAAGAAGCTTAGGGCAAAGATGGGTTCTAAGGGGGATTTGATTAAAACTATTTGGGGAATCGGTTATAAGTTTGAGGCCTAGTGCCCTGCAAGAGGTTTAAATGAAACATTCCATAAAGGTGCGTCTAATAATAATTTTGATTACTCTTTTGAGTGCAACCATAATGTTTAGCTGGGTTATAAATAAGGTATTTCTTGAAAAATACTATGAAAGCTACAAGATAAACAGACTGGGAGACACTTATACTAAGGTAAATTCAAAATATGATGCGGATAAGATTTCCGCTCTCAGCCTTAGTTATGAACAGCTTGCGTCCAAACAGAATGTATCCTTATACATTTTTAACGGTTTCAGCTATTCGGGAGGAATCTTCCTTAAAACTATATTTCCGACAAGTATGAATGAGACACAAAGTAAGAGGCTGCAAAGTGAAATTATAGAATATTATAAAAAAACTCTGTCAAATGAAGAAGAGGTAAAGAGCGAGAAAGAGGCCACAAGGCTATTAGTAAAGACCGATAAATATAGCATATACAGGCATTTTGATACAAGACTTGAGGTTAATTATATCGAGCTGTATGGTATTCTTGATGCGGGAGACATGATATTTATAAGAAGCAACTATGACAACATTACCGAAAGCGCAATGATATCAAATACCTTCTTTGCTTATGTGGGTGCGGTTTCGATATTAATAGGCTCGCTTATTATGTATGTCGTAGGCGTTGAATTTACCAAACCTATACTTAGACTGTCTCAGATGACCAGGGATATAAGCAATCTTAACTTCGATGTGCATTATAATGGAAAGAGACAGGATGAAGTTGGTGAGCTTGGACACAGCATCAATGTGCTCTCTGAAAAGCTCGAGGATACCATATCCTCACTTAAATCCGCCAATAATAAACTGAAAAAGGATATAAAGCAGAAAGAAAAAGTGGAAGAGATGAGGCAGGAATTTCTTTCCAATGTAACTCACGAACTTAAAACTCCCATAGCCCTTATACAGGGATATGCTGAAGGACTTAAAGACAATATTCAGGGGGATGAGGAAAGCAGGCAGTTTTACTGTGAAGTAATTATGGATGAAGCTGCCAAGATGAATAACATGGTGAAGAGGCTTCTAAGCCTTAGTGAGCTTGAGTTTGGAGATAGCAAGCTCCAGTTTGACAGGTTTGATATAATAAGTGTCCTAAACTCAGTTGTAGGCTCGATGAATATGGTATATAAACAAAAAAATGTGATTTCAAAGATGTCAGATGTTAAATCATGTTATGTATGGGCCGATGAATACTTAGTAGAAGAAGTTATAACTAATTATGTAAGTAATGCACTAAATCATGTCGAAGAAGATAGTAATGGTGAAAAAAATAATATCTATCTGTGTTAAGAAAAGCGATTCTATAGTTAGAATCTCTGTATTTAATACAGGAAAGCCCATACCTGAAGAGGCTATTGGTAGGATATGGGATAAGTTTTATAAGGTCGATAAGGCAAGAACCAGAGAATATGGCGGCAACGGCATAGGGCTCTCCATAGTGAAGGCAATTATGAATTCACTTAACAGGGAATGTGGAGTGAAGAACTGGGATAACGGAGTGGAATTTTGGTTCGAACTGGATACTAAGGCTTAAAGGAGAATGTAAATAATGAAGAAGAAGTTTGTGTTGCTTGTACTTACTGCTGTAATGGCGATTAATCTGTCTGCCTGTGATACGGGAGATACAGGGCTTTCAGAAAGTGAACTAAATCAGGTGGCAGAATATGCAGCCAAAATGGTGCTAAAGCACACAAGGAACTATAAGCCTACATTGCAGGAAGAGCTTGAGATTAAGGAGAACCCAAATGTTGTAAAGGAAGACTTTAGTAAGGCAGATGAAGACACAAATGTAGATAATAATGAAAAAGAATAATTCTAATACCTCTTCATCAATTGAAAATAATGCCGATATAAATAATGATAAGAATAGTTCCGGAGATAACAGTAGTACATCTGCGATTAATGAAACCGATGAAAAATAGCGATACTGCTACTACTTTGAACGATGTCTATAAGTCAGACGGCTTCGAAGTGGTTTATGGCGGTGCGGGAGAATATTCAAGATATCCAAAGAATGAAGGATATTTTTCTCTTGTTGCGGCTGACAATATGAAGCTGTATGTTGTAGAATTTTCAATAAGAAATAAGACAGATAAGAAAAAGAAGTTTTCACAGAATGACGGAGTGACTTATAACCTGACTTTTGACGGAAGCAATTATATTAAACCAAGTCTTACTCTTCTTGAAGATGACATGCAGACAATTGAGGTGGCTATAGCAGGCGGTAAATCTTCAAAGGGTGTCATTGTTTTCAATGTACCAAAGGCTGCTGACAGAAACAAAGCAAAGTTAAAAGTTTCAAACGGAAACAAGTCCTATACCCTAAATGTAACCCAGTAAGGATGAGATTTAATATCAAAATTACCCTTTACCTAAGCGGGCTTTGAATGGTATAATATAAGGACTGTAACCATGAGTTTTAACATTCCGGATATTTATTATACATTATGGACAAAATTGTGGGAGGTTATTATGGATACTGGAATTTTACTTCAGAGTGGAACAAACGAGTTGGAGGTGCTCGAATTTAACATTGGTGCCAATCATTATGGAATCAATGTTGCTAAGGTAAAGGAAATCATGCCTTATGCAGAGCCTACACCAATTCCAAATGCACACGACACAATCGAAGGCATATTTATGCCAAGAGATACAATAGTTACAATAGTGGATCTTGCAAAAAGCCTTATGATACCGCCATCACCTGATAAGACAAAGGATATGTACATAGTTACCAATTTTAACAACCTTAATATTGGTTTCCACGTACATGGCGTTCAGGGAATACACAGACTTACCTGGTCTGATATAACAAAGCCTGATGAAACCATTAATGATGCTGAGAGAAGCGTAGCTACCGGTATCATTAAGTTTGACAGCAGACTCATAGTTGTACTTGACTTTGAGAAGATTGTATCTACAATCAACCCTGAAACAGGTATAAAGGCTCAGGATATTGACAGATTGGGAGTAAGAACCAGAAACAATTCTCCTATTCTTATAGCAGAGGATTCACCTATGCTTGAGAAGATGATAATAGACTGTCTTACAAAGGCAGGTTATGTAAATATCACAGCAACTGCTAACGGTGAGGAAGCATGGAATACATTGCTTCGCTATAAGAACGAAGGAGACCCTACAGAGCAGTGCCATTGCATAATTACAGATATTGAAATGCCAATGATGGATGGTCACAGGCTTACTAAGCTTGTTAAGGATGACAATGAACTTAAGAAGATTCCTCTCATCATATTCTCATCGCTTATTAATGAAGAGATGAGACGCAAGGGACGAGTCCCTTGGTGCCGATGCTCAGCTTACAAAGCCTGAAATCGGACAGCTTGTTGAAGCAATTGACAGATTAGTTTTAAGCTAGATTATAAAAATAACTAAAATTAAAGCCAACAATGCTTTAGGATGGAGGAGAGATTGGATAAGGATAATGAATCTTACCTAGATGAACTGCTTGAGACTATTGGGCAGGAACCTCCATATGAAACTAACAGGAGGAAAAAAAGCGACTGCAAAAGCCAAAAAGAGTAAGATGTCATCCGCTGATGTAACTATTGATTCTTTGGATGAAGAGTTTAATCTTGATGACCTGGATGATTCATTTCTTGATGATGTGGACCTGGATGAGCTTATTAGCCTTACTAATGCTGATTCAGGCAAATCAGGCCAGAAGGCGGCAGAAGTTAATCTGACTGATAGTGAAAAGGCTGATAATTTAGATAGCGAAGCGGATACAGGCGAAGTAGAGGGTCGCCAAGGCAGCAAAAGATATCGCCTTAGGTGAAGTGTCTGAAGAAGGTACATATATAGATGATGAAGAAGCACCTGTCAAGGAAGCCTCATCTGACTTAGATGAAGAGGCTGCTTCCACAGGATTAGATAATGTGGCCGAAGAAATACCTGCTTCAAAATGAAGAGAATGTAGAAACTGCTGAAGAAACAGGTGATGAGATTGGCTCTGAACTTGGTGTCGGGTTAGGAGAAGAAATCGGTACTGAGATAGGCAGTGACGTAGGTGAGGAGATAGGCACTGAAATCGGAGAAGAGATAGGTACTGAGATTAGAAGTGAGATAGGCACTGAAATCGGTGCTGAAGTAGGTACTGAAATCGGAGAAGAGATAGGCACGGAGATTGGAGCTGAGATAGGGACTGAAATCGGGTCTGAAACTGAGCCTGTGGCTAACGGTGCTGAAGGCTTAGCACCTGAGAGTGTATCAGGTGATACAAAGCCTGGTGATGCGTACAGTGAGTCCGATAAAACGTCTGCACCGGATATAAATGCACTTGATGATATAGGGTGCCCCGGAGGTTTTATCAGATAAAGAAATAGCATCCAATAAGTCCTCTAAGAAAGGTAAGACAGGAAAGAAGGGCGGAGATAAAAAGGGATTATTCTCAGTTATTTTCCAAAAAGCTTTTTGCCAATGTTCCTCTTACTGAAGAAGAGATTGCGACAATCCCTACTCCTGAACAGGAGGAGGTCGAAAAGAAAGAAAAAGGAAGCTGAGGGTCGCCAAGAAGAAAGAAGATAAGAAGGCTGCAGCAGAGGCAGACAAGAAGAAAAAGGCAGAAGAAGCCAAGAAAAAGGCTGCGGATAATAAGGCAAAGAAAGCCGCAAAGGATGCCGCAAAGAAGGCTGCCAAGAAAGAAGCAGAGCTTAAGAGGCTAAGAGCAGAGGCTCTTGAACAGCCTGAAGGCAAGATAAACAAGGCAGGAGCCACTATTATACTTCTCTTCTTTGTAGTAGCGGCTGCAGTTGTAATAATTGGAACCAATATCTTTTCTTACGATATAAGCATAGCCGATGCCACCCACAAGTTTGGCAACCATAAGTACACAGAGGCTTATGAGGGTATCAGGGGTCTTGATATCAAAGAGAAGGATATGCTTATACATGACAAGATTTATACTGTTATGTTCGTTAACAAACAGCTAAACTCATATAACAACTTCTTTGCTATGGGTGATTACTCATCTGCACTTGACTCTTTGATTAAGGGACTTTCAAGATATGATAAGTATATAGCTCTTGCAAGGCAGTTAGGCATACATACAGACCTTGATTATGTGAGAAAGCAGATAATGGCTGAGCTTCAAAGCGTATACGGAGTAGACGAGAGAGAAGCGCTTGAACTTATGGATATGACTGACAGACAGGACTACAGTGAGAGAATATATGCTATTGTCTCAAAGCTTGATACCAAGGCTATTGAAGCTGAAAAGGACAAAGATGAACTGGTGCCATAGGCAAAATTACAGGTGGAGGACTTAGGTCTTTCACCTTTTTTATGGAGGGATTATGGGAAGTGTGACAAATGACTGGCTGCCTGTTGTTGAGGAAGAAACAAAGAAGGAATACTACAAAAGGCTCTATATATTCTTGAAGGATGAATACAGCCACCATATTGTATATCCAAAGTCTGATGATATATTCAATGCTCTTCACCTTACACCGTTAAGTGAGGTAAAGGTAGTAATACTTGGTCAAGATCCGTATCACGAGCCGGGACAGGCCGAAGGGCTGTCTTTTTCAGTACCAAAGGGAGAGAAAATACCCCCATCACTTCAAAATATATACAAGGAGTTACAGGCTGAGCTTGGCCTTAACATACCTGAAACAGGCTCTCTTAGAAAGTGGGCGAAGCAGGGGGTATTGCTCCTTAATACTTTATTAACTGTGAGGGCTCACGAGGCATTTTCACATAAAGGAAGGGGCTGGGAGTACTTTACCGATGCGCTTATAAGAGCAGTTAACAAAGAAGACAGGCCTATTGTCTATCTCCTTTGGGGAAAGGCCGCAAGAGATAAAAAAGAGATGCTAAGTAACCCTAAGCATCTCATACTGGAATCAGCTCACCCAAGCCCATTGTCAGCCCATAGAGGCTTTATGGGTAATGGCCATTTTAAAAGAGCCAATGAATTTCTTGCTGCACATGGTGTAGAACCTATAGACTGGCAGATAGAGGATTAGAGCAAAGTAATCCCGCACGAATCTGCATTTTCCATAGTGTTAGGAGTCCATACTGAGGATTGAACTTCCCCGATATGGGCTTTTTCAGGTAGAACATACAAATCCTTGACTGACCTATACCTCCGCCTACTGTATAAGGAAGCTCTTTATTAAGTATCGCTTTTTGGAAAGGAAGCTCTGCCCTGTCCATACAGCCTGATATCTGAAGCTGCTCCCTAAGGCGGAGTTCATCTACCCTGACACCCATTGAAGAAAGCTCAAGAGCTATATCAAGCAAAGGGTAATATACAATGATGTCGCCGTTTAGCTGCCAGTCATCATAGTCGGGAGCCCTGCCATCGTGCCTTTCTCCGGAGTTTAGAGCGCCTCCTATCTGGCTTATAAATACTGCTCCGTGAGCCTTTGCTGCCTTGTATTCCCTTTCTTTTGGGGTAAGGGTAGGATATTCATCCTCTAGCTGTTGGGAGGTAACAAAGCAAATCTTCTCAGGAAGCTCTGGCTTTATGTAATTATACTTTCTTGCTCATGTGCATCTCTGTGCTTTTAAGTGCCTCGTACACAGACATAACTGTCTTCTTAAGAGTATGCTCGTTTCGCTCTTCTTTGTTGATAATTTTTTTCCCAATCCCACTGGTCTACAAAGATAGAATGAATGTTGTCAGTATCCTCATCCCTTCTTATAGCGTTCATATCGGTATACAGACCTTCGCCCGAATGAAAGCCGTATCTTTTAAGAGCGTATCTCTTCCATTTTGCAAGGGAATGGACTATCTCAAGAGGCTCTGCATCTGGCTGTTCTTTTAGGTCAAAGGCTACAGGCCTTTCTACGCCGTTTAAGTTGTCGTTAAGACCGGTTTCAGGCCTTACAAAAAAGAGGTGCTGATACTCTGGTGAGGTTTAGCTGTTTAGCCAGTTCACGCTCAAAAATAGTCCTTTACAGACTTTATGGCAACCTCGGTCTCTCTGATGCTAAGTGCAGGAGAATAACCTTCAGGAAATATTTCGTTTTTCATAGCTGGTCTCCAATCAATGTAATATAATCCCGTATCACTCACCGTAAAAGGAGAATAACACGGGATTATTATATGCTATTTATGATAAGTTATCAAGTGCAGATAGGCTCATATCCCCATAATCCGCCTTCGCCTTCTAAGCCATCCGCCTTGCAGATAATATATCGTAAAAGATAAAAAGAAGTAAGAAACCATGTCACAGGATAAACGGTTAGCACTGTTCCTATATGATGGTTAGTAGGAACAACAAAGAATATCCAAAGAATCCTGAGTCCACAGATTCCGGCGGCGGTTATTACGGTAGGTATAAGAGAATCTCCTGTAGCCCTTATAGCGCCTGAAAGCACCTCTATCCCTACAAAGAAAATATAAAACTGGCAGTAATGCCTAAACATATACACGCCAACATCTATTACAGACTGTTCATTGGTAAAGAAATGAAGTATATGCTCACAGCCGATATAAAAAGACTAAACTAAGAAACACAGCAGAAGCAGAGGTAAAGATATAAGTAATCCTCACGCTCTTTTTGATACGGTCAAAGTTCCCTGCTCCAAAGTTCTGTCCTACAAAGGTAGTAACCGACACACCGAAGGCACCTATTACCATCCAGTAAAAATTATCGTTTGTGGTAAATACTGTCCAGGCCGCAACTGTATCAGTACCAAAGCTGTTTACTGAGGACTGAACTATTATATTTGACAGGGAGTACATTACTGACTGAAAGCCTGTAGGCAGGCCTATCTTAAGCATTGCGATAAGCTCATCTTTATGAAAACCGATTTTCTTTATATCTAACTTGTAGCTAAACTCAGCCCTCATAAGCATGACAATTACAACCAAGGCACTTACTACCTGGGCTAGGAGGGTTGCAAGGGCTGCACCGAAGATGCCCATCTTAAATACAGCCACAAAGAGGATGTCAAGCACTACATTTACTACTGTACAGACTATGAGTACGTAGAGCGGGCTTTTAGAATCGCCTACAGCCCTTAGGATGCTTGAACCCATATTGTATACAAGCACAGGAATAGAGCCCAGAAAATACACCCTCAAATAAGTTGTTGAGAGATCTATTATATCAGACGGTGTATTCATAATATGCAGTATCATAGGAGAAAATATTATTCCAACTATCATTATAACCACGCCGCTTACAAGGGAAAAGAGCAATAGAAGTGTGGACAGAGTCGCTAAGACTCTTTCCCTTATTTGCACCGTAGAACTGAGATATGATTACTGCTCGCTCCTGCTGAAAGCCCCACAAAAACCAATCAATATGTTTATTATATAAGTGGTTGCTCCTATTGCAGCAAGAGCTTCTTTATTTACATATTTTCCTACAATGACAGCATCAGTCGTGCTGTAGAGTCGCTGTAAAAAACGAGCCAAAGCAGGATGGGAAAGAAAAAAACATCAGTATATTCCTGCTTATTGAGCCCGTAAGTATCGAGTTTGTGCTCTGTGTCTGTTTATCCATTGACAGTTCCATTCGTCTTAAAAATTATTTTCTATTTTCTTCATAACCATTATAAATGCAGGTATGAGGAAGATGTTCAGTCGCTATCCAGGCAGTAGCATTGGAATAATATATTGCATCTACTCCAAACCAAACTATACCTATGAAAGCTACTGCACATCTTGCTATCATTTCCATTATGCCCGCAAGCATAGCAAAGAGGCTGTGACCAAGTCCCTGTATGGCATATCTTAGCACCATCAAAAGCCCGAGAGGGAAGTAAAATGCAGCATTTGCAAAGAGAAACTTATCCACGTAGCCTAGGAGCTCGACCTGGTCAGCATTTACAAAGAGGAGAGCTACGTATCTGCCTGCAAATACAATGGCAAGGAATGCAAATACTGTATAGACTCCCATAGCGATTATTCCCTGCTTCATACCCTTATGTATACGGTCAATCTTTCTTGCACCAAGATTCTGACCACAGAAGGTAGCCATGGCAGTTCCTATAGTATCATAAGGCTGAGTAAAGAGAAGAGAAACCTTGTTTCCGGCTGTAATCATGCACTACATATACTGAGCCAAGGCCATTTACGGCTGTCTGTATTACAGTTGAGCCGATTGCAGTGATGGAGTACTGAAGTCCCATAGGAAGCCCCATTAACAGCAGTTTATTCGACAGCTTTGTATTAAACGTCCAGTCACCTTTATTCATTTTTTTAATATAGTATACTTTTTTTCTTTATAAATAAAAAAAGCATAGTATACAAGATACAAACTGAGATATATCTGTTGCAAAGGTCGCTCCAAAGACTCCCATTTTAAAAGACAAGGACAAACAGTAGATCCGGGGCGATATTAACAAAGGATGAGAATATCAAAAAAATACAGTGGAGTCTTGGAATCGCCTAGGGCCCTCATTATACCGGAAAGCAGGTTATAAAAACATAATCCCAAGGATACCGGCAAAAAAATAGTTCCTATGTACTCATAAGACCCCTGAAAGATATCATCTGGTGTATTCATTAACCTAAGCATTGGCTTTGTTAGAGTCACAGTCAGAACTGTCATAATGGAGCCTACTACAAGGGAGAGCCAGGCAAAGATTGGTAACAAGCCTCCTAAGTCTGTCAAAGTCTTTTTGCACCAAAGGCCTGAGACACAGGTATCATAAAGTCGCTACTGACACCTATAATGAAGCCAAGCACAAGGAAGTTGATAGCGCCTGTACCACCCACGGTCGCAAGCGCCTTTTACACCCACGTATTTACCTACTATTATTGAGTCAGCCATATTGTACATCTGCTGAAAAAAAGATTTCCAAAAAAAGCATAGGCACAGCAAAAACCAAGTATAGCTTTAATAGGGCTTCCTTTAGTTAAGTCTTTAATCATAGTCTGCCTCCTATTTGAGAAATTAATTTTTATCAGTATTAGTAATAATAATACAAATAAGTATTTTTTTCAATGAGTAAGTTAGTTTATTTAGTTGATTTATAAGGGGTAGTATTGATATAATGAAGATAGATTATAAACTCTTACTAAATAGTAAGTGGTTATATATAAGGTATGCTTAAAAATGAGGAGGGAGAATGGACTTACAAAAGATAGGTGGCTGGATACAGGCAATGGGTGGAACAAAATGGCTTATAGCGCAGGTGCTAAGTCTTATTGGATACACCCTGATGGTGATAACAGGCTACATCAAAAAAGAAAAGAAAATGCTTAGAACCCAGGATGTACAGCTTTTATTCATTATAGCAATGGGAGTTTTACTTAACGCATTTTCAGGTATTATAATCAACACGGTTCAGATTATTAAAAATGAGATTTACCTTAGAGGAAAGCTAAATAAATACACCAAGGCCGCCATAGTAGGACTCGGTATAGTGATGACGCTTATCTTTAACAATGGTGGTATAGCGGGCTGGCTGCCAGCGGTAAACCTCTTCATCTTTACCTATTTTTTTAGGTATGGGTGGTGCAATTGGAATCAAAATTCTTATTTTTCATTACGACCTGTGGATGGGGAGTATATGATTTTTTTCCATAAAAAAATTATGTAGGATTTATCTTTGATATCCTCACAATCATCAGTTGTATAATAGGAATTATAAGACTTAAAAAAAGATGGCGACTCTAACAATGGAACAGTTGTTGAAACAAGTAAATAATAACACATATATAAGGAGGAATTATGAGTAAAGTAGGTATTGTAATGGGAAGTGACAGTGACCTTTCTGTAATGAAGGCGGCTATGGAGACCTTGGAGAAGTTCGGGATTGAGTATGATGTGACAGTTATATCTGCTCACAGAATGCCTGACATTTTCTTTGAGTATGCTAAGAGTGCTGAAAGCAAATACGATGTTCTTATAGCAGGAGCAGGCGGAGCTGCACATCTTCCTGGTATGGCAGCAGCTATAACTCCTATCCCTGTAATCGGTGTGCCTATCCTTACCAAGAGCCTTGGCGGCGTGGACTCACTTTATTCTATAGTTCAGATGCCTGCAGGCATCCCTGTTGCTACAGTTGCCATCAACGGAGCAAAGAATGCAGCCATACTTGCGGCTAAGATTATTTCCGTTAGAGAGCCTGAAGTAAGGCAGAAGATTAAGGACTTCACTGAAGGGCTTAAAGATGAGGTGCTTGCAAAGAAAACCAAGATTGAAAAGGTAGGCTACAAGACTTATCTTGAAGAAATGAATTAAGAAAGAGGGAGTATATAATGGATTACAAAACTTCGGGAGTAGATATAGAAGCGGGCTACAAGTCAGTTGAGCTTATGAAAAAATACGTGGCTGAGACTATGAGAAGTGAGGTACTAGGTGGAATTGGAGGCTTTTCAGGAGCATTTTCACTTAAAGCGATTAAAGATATGGAAGACCCTGTACTTCTTTCGGGCACGGATGGAGTAGGAACCAAGATTAAGCTCGCCTTTGAGCTTGATAAACACGACACCATCGGTATTGACTGTGTGGCGATGTGCGTAAATGACGTGGTTTGCGCAGGTGGAGAGCCTCTTTTCTTCCTTGATTACATTGCTTGCGGTAAAAATGAGCCTGAAAAAATAGCCTCCATAGTAAAGGGAGTAGCAGAGGGCTGTAAGCTCTCTGGTGCAGCCCTTGTAGGAGGCGAAACTGCAGAGCATCCGGGACTTATGCCGGAGGATGAGTATGACCTTGCAGGCTTTGCTGTAGGCGTATGTGACAAAAAAGACCTCATAGACGGGAAAGACCTGAAAGAGGGAGATGTGATTATAGGAATAGCCTCCTCAGGTGTTCACAGCAACGGATTTTCCCTTGTTAGAAGCGTATTTAAGATGGAAAAGGAAAACCTTTGTACATACTACGATGAACTTGGCAAGACACTTGGAGAAGCACTTCTTGAGCCAACCATTATATACGTTAAAGCATTAAAAGAGGTTAAGAATGCCGGCATCAAGATTAAAGCCTGCAGCCATATTACAGGCGGAGGCTTCTATGAGAATGTTCCCCGTATGCTAAAAGACGGAACTCATGCCGTCATCCGTAAGGATTCTTATGAGGTGCCTGCTATATTTAAGATGCTTGCCAAAGAAGGCAATGTAGATGAGCATGTTATGTACAACACCTTCAATATGGGTATCGGTATGATGGTAGTAGTAGATAAAAACGATGTAGATAAGACAATATCAGCCATAGCTAAGGCAGGTGAAAAGGCCTTTGTAATTGGTGAAATCAAAGAGGGAGAAAAGGGCGTAACCCTGGTATAATTATGAAAAAAGCAGCGGTATTAGTATCAGGTGGAGGAACCAATCTTCAAGCTATAATAGATGCAAAAGCTTCGGGGCTTATTAAAAATGCAGAGATTTCCCTTGTAATAAGCAACAATCCTTCTGCTTATGCACTTACCAGGGCGAAAAACGCAGGAATTAAAGCAAGATGCATATCTCCGTCTGAGTTTGATAGCAGGGAGGCTTTTTAATAAGGCTCTTACAGATGCTCTTATAGAGGCGGAGGTAGATTTGGTTGTACTTGCAGGCTTCCTTGTTATTATCCCTTACGAAATGGTTGAGAAGTTTAGGAATAGAATAATAAATGTACATCCCTCTCTTATTCCATCATTTTGTGGAACGGGCTGCTATGGGCTAAAGGTACACGAAAAGGCCCTCTCGCGCGGAGTGAAGATAACGGGGTCCACAGTGCATTTTGTAGATGAGGGAACGGATACAGGATCTATTATTCTCCAAAAGGCTGTGGAAGTAAAAGATGGTGATACAGCAGAAACCTTGCAAAAAAGGGTAATGGAAGAGGCTGAGTGGAAGATACTCCCTGAGGCCATTGAACTTGTAGCAAGCGGGCAGGTAAAGGTCATAGACGGCAAGACAGTAAGGGTGTAAGGTATAATTATTTTTAGAGTTCATGGATAGAACAACAGAGAGGATATGATGTCAAAAAAGTGAGCGTTTTAGGCGAAATAGATGCCGGAGCGAGTCTGGCCATTATATCCTCTCTACGTAAATTTTAATACAATTTTTATCTATATAGGGAGGCCATTATGAATGTATTAATAGTCGGAAGTGGTGGACGTGAACACGCCATAGCCTGCAAAGTAGCAGAAAGCAAGAGAGCAGAAAAAATCTATGCTGCGCCGGGCAATGCAGGTATAGCAGAAGTGGCTGAGTGTGTGGATATTTCAGTGATGGATTTTTGCTAAACTAATCGAATTTGCCAAAGAAAAAAATATAGACTTTGTCATAGTGGGTCCTGACGATCCGCTTGTGGCTGGTGCAGTAGATGAATTTGAAAAGGCAGGCTTTAAGACATTTGGACCTCATGCAAATGCGGCCATTATCGAAGGCTCTAAGGCATTTTCCAAGGACTTGATGAAAAAATACAACATTCCTACAGCAGGATATGAGGTATTTACTTCTGCGGATAAAGCAATAGAATACCTTGAAAAGGCAGACTATCCTATAGTCCTTAAGGCAGACGGACTAGCCCTTGGTAAGGGTGTGCTTATATGTACAACGGGAGAAGAAGCAATAGAGGGCGTGAAGACCATAATGGAAGACAAGAAGTTTGGTAGTGCGGGAAATACCTTAGTTATAGAAGACTTTATGACCGGACCTGAGGTATCCGTACTTTGCTTCTGTGACGGAGAGACCATCAAGCCTATGACATCAGCCATGGATCACAAGAGGGCAAAGGACGGAGATGAGGGCTTAAATACAGGTGGAATGGGCAATATTTCTCCAAGTCCTTTTTATACCAAAGAAGTTGAAGACTTCTGTGTGAAAAACATATACGAGCCTACAATGGCGGCTATGAAAAGTGAGGGCAGGCCATTTAAGGGAGTTCTTTTTGTAGGTCTTATGCTTACCCCGGGTGGAGTTAAGGTACTTGAATACAATGCAAGATTCGGAGATCCTGAGACACAGGTAGTTCTTCCAAGGATGAAGTCAGATATCCTTGATATAATGGAGGCCTGTGTAGAGGGAAGGCTTGATAAAGCAGAGCTTGTCTTTGATGACAATGCAGCAGTCTGTGTAGTGCTTGCATCTGATGGCTATCCTCTAGACTACGAAAAGGGTAAAGAAGTAACCATCAAAGAAGGCTTTGGTAAAGATGGACTCTATCTCTACCACGCAGGTACAAAGCTTCAAAATGGCAAGATTGTTACTGCAGGCGGGAGGGTTTTTGGAGTAACTGCTACGGGAAAAGACCTGAAAGAAGCAAGAGACAGGGCGTATAAGGCTACTGAACTAGTAGAATTTGAGAATAAATATATGCGTACTGATATAGGTAAAAAAGCTATAGAGGGATAAAAAATTGTAAATAACTTGACTTTTTTTTGCCACCTTTGTAAAGTAGTCTATAGAAAGAGTAAGATTAAAATATTTATAGATTTGGAGAAGTTATGTTTTAAGAATAGTTTGGCAAAGGGCATATTATCGGCAGTTATAATGGGTACAGTGTTAACAAGCGTACCTCTTTATGGTAGTGGTCTTCATAATTCAAAAGGTTGTATATGCGGCAACAAAGAAGGTGGCAACCTGTACAGTAGATAAGCTTAAGGTAAGAACCGATTCAGGAACAGAGTTTGCACAGTTAAGCGCAGACGGTACCATGGTTTATCTTTCGTTAAATGACAAGGCGGATGTACTTGGAGAGAAAAAGGATAAGAGCGGAGTAGTATGGTATAAGGTCAAATTCTTATTTAATGATAAAAGTGTGACCGGTTTTGTAAGAAGTGACTTTGTCAAGATTGCAAATGAGAATGCAAGTACTCCATCTGATAAAGGAAAGACAAATACCAAGAAAACCGCTGGCAATACAAAGAAGGCATCAAGCATAAAGGAGACCTCTAAGTATTCCTATAAAGGAGAGGTAAAGACCAAGGGACTTAGGCTTAGGACAGGAGTAGGTACGGATAAGCCTCAGTACAAGATAGGCGGGACAGGAGTCGTGCTTCCTAACGGACAGGTGCTTAACATTACCGGAGAGAAGAATGACGTTAAGAAGATAAGGTGGTATAAGATAAGCACTAAGGTTAACGGCAAAACGGTTAAGGGCTATGTGCTTAGCGAGTTTGTCAAGCTTTCAGTTGACAAAAAAGACACCGGCTTATGCAAAGGTAACAGCTAAAAAAGGGTGCAGTTATAAAAACAAAGGCTACTGCAAAGGGAAATGAATTCAAGGATAGCAAGGGAAAGAAAGTAGTCCTTGCTAAGAACGATATCGTAAGTATCTTTCACGAGATTACCCTTAGCGATGTGAAGTATTATAAAGTAAGCTTTGTGATTAATGGCAAGACCTATACCGGCTACCTTGTTGCATCACAGGTTAAGCTAATCGGAATAGTTAAAGATACGCCTAAGGCTGACGATACAGATAATACCGGAGATAATGGCGACAGCTCTGATGATAATTCAGATGACAATACCGGAAATGATGATAACGATGACGGAAACAGTGGTGGTGTTATAAATAACAACAATGGAAAATTTGTGACACAGAGGGCATACATTACTTCTGATAAGGTTGAGCTCTATAACGAAGCTGACTATAAAGGCTGATATCCTAAAAGAGAGTGAAACCGGAATTCCTTACAAGTTAAATATGAACCAGGAGGTTATTGCCAGAAAGCAGTATACTGTGGGCAATGAAAAAGTGGTATCTGATAACATATATAGTTAATGACAGTACCGGAAAACAAGTAATTGGAGCCGGCTTTGTACCTGAAAAATATATTAAACTAAGCGGAGAGCCTGTAGATGATTCTACAGGCTCTAGTAATAAGAAGAAAATAAGCGACAAAGCTTTTTGAAAAAAGAATTGGCGACCGAAGGCTTTCCTGAGGACTATAAGCCTTTTATAAGAGTGCTTCACAGGGCACATCCATACTGGCATTTTGAAGCGAGACACTTGGGGGCTTGACTGGGAATACGCAGTATCAAGGGAAAGTGTGGTAGGACTAAACCTCTTGCAGAATTCCAGTAACTATGCCTGGAAATCCATGGAAGCAAAGGCCTATGACTGGGCAAATGATGCATTTATAGCCTATGACGGAAGTACCTGGGTTACAGCTTCAAACAAGGCTGTAAGGTATTATATGGATCCAAGGAACTTCCTTAATGAGGACTATATTTATCAGTTTGAGCTTCTTACATACAAGCCTGAACATCATACAGAGGAGGGGATTTCAGCTATTCTTGGAGGCCCTCCTATGAAAGATACCACCTACGATTATGTTGCTTCAGATGGAACAAACAAGACCATAAGCTACGCAGAGACCTTCCTTCTTGCAGGGGTGTACTCAGGCGTAAGTCCTTACCACCTTGCGAGTAGAGTAAAAGCAGGAGGTAGCAGGTGCGGGAAGGTTCTCATCAAGTGTTACAGGCACAGTGCCCGGTTATGAGGGCTATTATAACTTTTATAACATAGGAGCTTACAACAACACTGCTCCCGGAGGGGCTGTGGCTAGCGGACTTAAGTTTGCGGCAAACGGAAGCAGTTCTAAGGCGGTTATAGGTAACAAGAGCTTTAACGACTATATCAAGATACCTTGGAACAACAGATACAGCGCTATCCTTGGCGGTGCTGCATTTATAGGCAATAACTATATACTAAGAGGGCAGAATACGCCTTATCTTGAAAAGTTTAACTTTACAGAGAAAAATACATTTTCACATCAATATATGTCAGCGGTGTTTTCACCCAGCTCAGAGTCTATGATTACCAAGAGAGCTTATGCTGAGCTTAAGGATGAGCCTTTGGTATTTTCCATTCCTGTCTTTCAAAATATGCCTCCTGTTATCAGTGAGAGGCCTGTGGACATACCTAGTCCTAACAACTGGCTTTCCTCCCTGCAGGTTACAGGATATCAGCTTACACCAGCATTTAGGCCCGATACCACAGAAGGGTACAACCTTGTGGTTGGCAAGGATGTAGATGTGATTGAGGTGACAGGAAAGACAGCCAACAAAAAGGCGGTAGTAAATGGATTCGGACAGATAAAACTTACTCCGGGAGGAGTAAACGTTATTGGCATTAGTGTGACCGCAGAGGATGGAACTGTTAGAACGTATAAGATAAATGTGGCAAAGGAGGAATAAGGGGTGAGGAAAAACATTATAATTATATTTGTATTGGTATTCTCCCTTTTGCTTGGAGGCGAAAAGGCATTTGCTTCAAGTGCCAGTGTAGTGCTAAAGGGTGCAAATAAAACAATAGTTGGTGAAAAATTTGATGTTACCTTGGAGATTGATTCTGAGGAAAGCCTAAGCGGAGTAGAAACTTACCTTTCCTACGATGACAGTCTGGCTGAGTTTCTCTCAGCAGATGAGGGGATAGCAGGAGGAAAAGGACTGCTAAGGGTGAATATAAAGAATTTTGAAGATGTGGACGGAAAGCTTAAGTATAAGATGACTTTCCTTGCAAAGCTCTCCGGGAACTTTATTATGACATTTTCTGATGATGTACATTTGTATGCGGTTAATCCTGATAATGAAATATCTGTAGCTACCAATGACCTGGAGATGCGTATAAAGAATCCTAGGAAGGCATCCTCAGACAGCAGCCTTACAGGGATAAAGGTGGCTGGAGGAGTGCTTACTCCTAAGTTTAGCCCTAGTATACTTGACTACAAGGTAAATGTCGGTGGAGGCGTGTACGATATTACCGTAGGTGTGACTACTGCAGATAAAATGGCTAATTACAGTTTGGTAAAGGACTATGGCGACAAGCTTAGGCCTGGAGAGAATAATATATATATTATAGTAAAAAGCGGAAGACGGCAGTAAGACTAACTACAACATTGTTGTTATCAAGGAGAATGAGGCTTCTGAGGAGACAAAGGATACTGCAAAAGATACAAAGAGTAGTGCAAAGAAGGAGGAAGAGACCCCTTTAGTAACCTCGTCAGATGCAGGAAGTAAAGAAGGCTCAGAAGAAGAACATGAATATGTGCCTGATGCGCCTGGAGAAGAGGCCGCAGAGGAAACTGATAATAATGATAGCAAACAGACGGTCATTTATGTTATAATAAGTGCCATAGTTATTTTAGGCATCATGCTTATGCTAGGGCTGGTGCTTTATATGAAAAATAAAAGAAACGAAGAAGATGAGGAATAACTCCTCATGGAGGTAAAATGCAGGATAAATTTACGAATAATGCAGTAACTGCCATAGAAGCAGCTAACTCAGCAGCTATTTCGTTATCACAAAACTATGTTGGCTCAGAGCATCTTTTGATAGGGCTTTTGTCGGTAGACGGAGTGGCAAAGAAGGTGCTTGAGGAAAATGGAGTTTCATACGACAGATTTATGGAGCTTGTCAACAAGCTATTGACACAGGGAAATGTGGCGGTTGGTTCTACCGAGTCTATGACACCCCGTGCAAAGAGGATAATATCTCTGGCTGCAACAGAGGCTTATAGGCTTAATTCCGGTAAGATTGGTACAGAACATATACTTATGGCCTTACTTAAGGAAGGGGACAGCATTGGTGTAAGGCTGTTAACCACAATGGGAGTGAACCTTCAAAAGGTCTATCTGGATATACTGACTGCCATAGGGATGGACATTTCTCAGGCTAGAAGCGACTATTCAAACTTTAAGAATGCAAATAACAACATGGGAAGCAATGCCAAATCCAATACACCTATTCTTGACCAGTATTCAAAAGACCTTACAGAATACGCAAGAAGCGGAAAGCTTGATCCTGTCATAGGCAGGGATGTAGAGGTACAGAGGGTCATACAGATACTTAGCAGGCGTACCAAGAACAATCCTTGTATTATAGGGGAGCCGGGTGTAGGAAAGACAGCCATAGTTGAAGCTATTGCTGAAAGGATAGTGGAAGGAAGCGTGCCTGATACAATCAGAGGAAAAAGGGTAGTAACCATTGATTTGTCAGCCATGGTAGCCGGTACGAAGTATAGAGGCGAGTTCGAAGAGAGAATCAAAAGGACTTTGGATGAAGTTATAAAAAGTGGAAATGTACTTCTTTTTATAGATGAGCTCCATACTATCATAGGAGCCGGAGGAGCAGAAGGTACACTCGATGCATCAAACATCCTTAAGCCTTCTTTAGCCAGGGGAGAACTTCAGTTAATAGGAGCTACCACGAGGGAAGAGTATAGAAAACGTATAGAAAAGGACAGTGCCCTTGAGAGAAGATTCCAGCCTGTAGTTGTAGAGGAGCCTTCAGAGGAAGAATCCGTGCTTATACTTAAGGGGCTTCGTGAAAAAAATACGAGGATCATCATAAGGTAAGGATAACGGATGAAGCTATTGAGGCGACTGTGAAGCTCTCTGCAAGATATATCAATGACAGATACCTTCCTGATAAGGCAGTTGACCTTATGGATGAGGCAGCCTCTAAGGCAAGGCTCTCGGTATTTACTACAAAGCCTGAAAGTGCAGAGCTTGAAAGGAAGATAATAAAGCTTGAGGAAGAAAAAGAGAATGCCATCAAAAGTGAGGCTTATGACAAGGCGAGCCTAATAAAGAAGGAGCAGAACAAGCTAAGGATGAAGCTTAGTGAGTTAAAGCTTGCCGAAGAGCAGAAAAAGCAGCAGAAGGTGCATGTCATAGGCGAAGAAGAGATAGCAGAGGTTGTGGCTGACTGGACCAAAATCCCTGTAAATAAGCTAAAACAGGCAGAAACAGACAGACTTATAAGGCTTGAATCTGTTCTTCACGAGAGAGTTATAGGTCAGGATGAAGCAGTTGTTGCCGTAGCAAAGGCAATAAGGAGGGGCAGGGTAGGCTTTAATGCTGAAGGAAGGCCTATAGGCTCATTCCTCTTCTTAGGCCCCACAGGTGTAGGTAAGACTGAGCTAAGCAAGGCACTTGCAGAGGCAATGTTTGGAAGTGAAGAGTCTATGATTCGAATAGATATGTCTGAATATATGGAAAAAAACACAGTGTATCCAAGATGATAGGCTCACCTCCGGGATATATAGGACATGATGAAGGAGGACAGCTTTCAGAGAAGGTACGAAGGAATCCTTACTCAGTCATACTTTTGGATGAGATAGAAAAGGCGCATCCGGACGTATTTAATATACTTCTTCAGGTGTTAGACGATGGTAGAATAACTGATTCCCAAGGAAGGGTAGTTAACTTTAAGAATACAGTTATCATTATGACATCAAATGTAGGAGCACAGAGAATAATAACTCCAAAGAAGCTTGGATTTAAGACTGATGAGAATAAAGAGACTGATTACAAGCTTATGAAGGAAGGAGTTATGGAGGAAGTAAAGAAGCTTTTTAAGCCGGAATTCATCAATAGAATAGATGAGATTATAGTATTCCATCCTCTTACTGAAAAAAAGAGCTTAAGAAGATAGTTAAGATTATGCTTAAAGGACTGGCAGGAAGGGCAAAAGGAGCAGATGGGACTTAAGCTTAAGTTCACGGAGACTGCGGTTAAGCACCTTGCCAATATCGAGAAGGAGGCAAACTACGGTGCAAGACCTCTGGCCAGGAAGATAAAGACAGAAGTAGAGGATTTGCTTGCTACCGAGGTACTATTAGGGCGTATCAAAGAAGGAAATGAAGTTAAAATTGGTTGTAAAGATGGGAAAAATTGAGGTAAACTTATCTAAGAAGTAATAATGAATATTAACAAAGGAGACCAAAATGGCAATAGTAGAAGAATTAATCCGTAAATCAAATGAAGGCATTGATTTTGGCAACTATAAGCTAGGCAGTAAGGCAAAGCTTGAAGGATTCTCATATGAAGGAGATGTATATAAGATTAAGACTTTCAAGGAGATAACCAAACTTGAAAGAAACGGGCTTTTTGCTTACGAATCAGTTCCTGGTACTGCGGTTTTTAACTACAAGCGTAGTGAAAACGGCGTGAGCTTCCTTGTTGAGGGCGAGTCTGATGCACAGATAACCCTTGAGCTTGGAGAAGAAAAGGAATATGAGATTGAGATTGACGGTGTAAACTCAGGCAGGATTAAGACGAACCTTGGCGGTAAGCTTACTATAAATGTAGAAACAAAAGAAGATACTGCTAAGAAGGTAGTTGTAAAAGAGGCATAATGGCAAAGAGTAAAACAGTATTTTTTTGCGGGGAATGTGGCTATGAGTCAGCTAAGTGGCTCGGCCAGTGCCCTGTCTGCAAGGCTTGGAACGCTTTTTCGGAAGCTCCGGCCGTAAAGAAAGGAGGCAGCAGCCTGAAAACAGGCGTGGCTGCCTCTTTGCCGATTAAGATAAAGGATGTATCACTTGAGAGTGATGAGCGTGTAACTACGGGAATATCAGAGCTTGACAGGGTACTGGGAGGCGGTATAGTGAAGGGCTCCCTCGTCCTTGTAGGAGGAGATCCCGGCATAGGTAAGTCCACCCTGCTTTTGCAGATGTGCGCCAAGCTTTCTGACAAAAACGTATCCGTACTCTATGTATCGGGAGAGGAGTCTGAGAGGCAGATTGCTATAAGAAGTGAGAGGCTTTAGCAGACAGTCTTCTGACATGCTCCTTTATTGTGAGACAGATATAGAAAAAGATAGAAGTGACTATAGAAAAACGGCAAGCCTGAGGTTGTCATAGTGGATCTCGATTCAGACTATGTATTCATCTAAGGCTGACTCTGCGTCGGGCAGCATATCTCAGGTAAGGGAGGTAACCTCTACCCTGCTCCGCATATCAAAAGGCCTTGGAGTGTCCATCTTCATAGTGGGACATGTGACCAAGGAGGGTACTGTAGCGGGGCCAAGAACCCTTGAACACATGGTAGATACCGTGCTTTATTTTTGAAGGTGAAGATGTAGCCTCATATAGAATACTTCGTGCGGTCAAGAACCGCTTTGGCTCGACTAATGAAGTAGGAGTATTTGATATGGGGCAGACCGGGCTTAGAGAGGTAGCCAATCCTTCAGAATATATGCTAAAAGGTATGCCTGAAAATGCACCTGGCTCTGTGGTTGCCTGCACTATGGAGGGCAGTAGGCCAATCCTTGTTGAGGTACAGGCTCTTGTCTGCCAGACCAATTTTAACTTTCCAAAGAGAACCACAGCGGGAGCAGATTATAACAGGGTAAATATCTTAATAGCCGTACTTGAGAAGAGGCTGGGACTTAATCTTGGTAATTGTGATGCCTATGTAAATGTGGCAGGAGGCCTTAAGATAAATGAGCCTGCCCTCGACCTTGCCATAGTGGCAGCCCTTATATCAAGCTACAGAAACAGAGAAAGTAAGGGAAAGATTATAGCCTTTGGAGAGGTAGGACTTACAGGAGAGGTAAGGGGTGTAAACCTTGCCAGGCTAAGACTTGAAGAAATAGCCAAGTTTGGTGAGAACCTCGTCATCATACCGAAGGTAAACTATACAAAGGACCTGCCTTTTAAGGTATTACCGGTAAGTAACGTAAGGGAGTTAATGGATATAATATAATGGGTAAAACGCTGATTATAACAGAGAAACCGTCAGTTGCGGGAGAGTATGCGGACATACTTGGAGTCCCAAAACGGGAACAGGGTGCATATAGCAGTAATGAATACATCATTACCTGGTGTGTAGGGCATCTTATAGAAATGTGCTATCCCGGGGATTATGATGAGAAATACAACAAATGGAAGCTTGATGACCTGCCGTTTCTGCCAAAGACCTATAAATATGCCGTCATTCCAAGTGTAAAGAAGCAGTATGATGTGGTGCATAACCTTATGAATTCTACAGAAGTAGACACCATCCTCTACGCAGGCGACAGTGGGCGTGAGGGAGAGGTCATCATAAGGCTTATCAGAAACTTTGGTGGAGTAAGAGAAGGCATCGAGGAAAGAAGAGTATGGATTGACTCCTTTACCGAGGATGAGATAAAGCGCGGTATGAGGGAAGCAAAGCCCATATCTGCCTATGACAACCTGGCTGGTGCAGGCATTATGAGAGGGATAGAAGACTATGCCATGGGCATCAATTTCTCAAGAGCCTTATCAGTCAAGTATGGCTCCCTCTTAAACAATAAGGCAGGTACTAAGAAGTACTCTGCCATAGCCATAGGCAGGGTTATGACCTGTGTGCTTGGTATGGTGGTGCGCAGGGAAAGAGAGATAAGGAACTTCGTTCAGACGAATTTTTATAAGATATCAGGAAGCTTTGGTGCTGAGGGTGCAAGCTTTGCAGGAGAATGGAAGTCAGGAAAGGCAAGTAAATACTTTGAAAGCCCTCTGCTTTACAATGAAAAGGGATTTAAGAAGGAAGAAGATGCTAAAAAGCTGATAGCTGAACTAGACTATTCTACAGCTGTAGTTTTGAAGAAGGATAAGAGCAGTGAGAAGAAGAAGGCCCCTCTGTTATTTAATCTGGCTGAGCTTCAGGCAGAATGTACCAAGAGATTTCACATAAGTCCCGATGCCACACTTAAAGCAGTTCAGGAGCTTTATGAAGGGAAGCTTACCACATATCCAAGAACTGATGCAAGGGTGATAACAAAGGCTGTAGCAGGGGAGATAACCAAGAATCTAAGCGGACTATATGCTTATCAGCCGGTTAGTGAATTTGTGCTTAAAATAAGGGATGAAGGGCTATACAAGGGACTTGAGAAGACACAGTATGTGGATGATAAGAAGGTTACTGACCACTATGCCATCATTCCTACGGGGAATCTAAAAGAAATTGCTAAGCAGAGTGAATTAAACCAGAAAATCTACGATATAATAGTTAGGAGGTTTTTAGCAATTTTCTATCCTCCTGCAATTTATGACAAAGTCAGTCTTGTGACCGGAATTAAGCATAAAGATGGAGATTTTACCGAGGAATTCTATTCTTATGTGAAGGTGCTTAAAGAAAAAGGCTACCTTGAAGTAGTGGGTTTTCCGTCTAAAGAAAAGGATAAGAAGGACGAAGACTCTGATGCGGGAGATACAGCCGATGAGGTGTCAGATAACGAGGCTTTATTAAATCTTCTATCATCACTTACAAAGGGAAGTCCTCTTTCCGTCAATAAGCTTGAAACCAAAGAAGGAAAAACCACTCCTCCAAAGCGCTATACCTCAGGCTCTATGATACTTGCCATGGAAAATGCCGGCCAGCTCATAGAAGATGAGGAGCTTAGGGCAACCATAAAGGGAGCGGGTATAGGTACCTCTGCTACAAGGGCAGGCATCATTGAAAAGCTGGTAAAAATAGGCTATCTTGCGCTGAATAAAAAGACGCAGATACTTACGCCTATGCTATTTGGAGAAATGGTGTATGAGGTTGCAGATATGGCCATACCTGCCATGCTAAATCCCGAAATGACAGCCAGCTGGGAAAAGGGGCTGTCGGGAGTCGAGGCTGGGGAGATAAGCACTGATAAATACGAAGAAACACTTAATACCTATGTAAGAAAGTACATTGACAATATAAAAGTTAAAGACCTGAGCAGAGAACTCGGTAACAGATTTGAAATGGTAAAAAAATGGAGTAAATAAATTTTGCTTAGGCGTAAGGAGAATTATGGAGAATATAAAAAAATCACAGAACTTTTCGACCTTAAGAGGACAATTGCGGCTGATTATTTAAGAAGCTTTACCTATCCTTTTGAAGCACTAAAAGGAATAAGTGAGCTTATAATGCGCTTAGGAGAAAGCCTTGATACCAATGTCTATGAAAAAAGAGGGGATTATATCTGGGTGGCAAAGTCCGCCAGGGTTGCCCCTACAGCCTTTTTGGGCGGGCCTTGTATCATAGGTGAATATACTGAGGTGAGGCACTGTGCCTTCATAAGAGGAAGCGCTCTGGTTGGCAATGGCTGCGTGGTAGGTAACTCTGTTGAACTTAAAAATGTGATAATATTTGATGATGTCCAGGTGCCACATTACAACTATGTGGGCGACTCCATTCTAGGCTATCATTCTCACATGGGAGCAGGCTCCATTACAAGCAATGTGAAGGCTGATAAGACAAATGTAGTCATTAAGTCAGAGACTGACAGTATTGAGACAGGACTTAAAAAGGTAGGAGCATTTCTCGGTGACTATGCAGAAATAGGCTGCAACAGCGTACTAAATCCCGGAACTGTGATAGGTAGACATTCCAACGTCTACCCTCTTTCAATGGTGAGGGGAGTAGTCCCGGCAAACAGTATATACAAGAAAAAAGGAGAGATTGTGGCTAAAAATGCGTGATTTAAGTCTAAATGAATTTTCAGAGAAGCTTTTTAGCAAGGAGGCTGTACCGGGAGGCGGAGGAGCATCAGCCCTTGTTGGAGCCCTAGCTGTGTCTCTTGGTGCAATGGCTGCAAACCTTACCATAGGTAAGGAAAAGTATGCAAAATATTCAGCTGAACTAAATGCTAACCTAGAAAAGGCAGAGAAGCTTAGACTTAGGCTTCTTGAACTTATCGAAGAGGACGCCGCAGGCTTTGGAGAGATAAACAAAGCCTATAAAGTAAAAGCCAAGGGATGAAGCGCTCATAGAAAAAGCCCTTGTAAGTCTCGCAACTCCTCCTCTTAAAATGATGGAGGCTATTAAAGAGGTAATTGACATTCTTATCGTTTTTTCGGATAAAACAAGCATACTCGTGGTAAGCGATGTGGGAGTTGGTGCTAAGTTTGCTGAAGCAGCCATAAAATCAGCTTATCTGAATGTAGTGGTCAATGTGAAGCTTATGAAGGATGAAAAGACAGCGGCAGAAATCAGGGCAAAGGCAGAGAAACTAATTACTTACGCAGAAAAAAAGCCGATAAAGTATATGAGAATATCGTGAAGCAGTTAAGGGATAAATAAAAACAACTGAAAAAAATATCCAATAAAAAAATATCAATTGTTGCAAAAAAATTTTTGTCAAAAAAATATTGCTGTTTAGTTTGATGATTTTTTTAGAGTCTTTAGTGTATAATCACACTAGGGAAAGTTTTAAAAATTTCTCGTTTGATTTCAAATTATTCACGCTTTAAGTCTTATTTATTTTTAAATTGACTGTAAATAAGCCTAAAAGCAGGGAATGGTTTGTTAGCATAAAAGAACAATATAACACAAAGAAAGAGGTACAACAGAATGGCAAAGATTGATTTAACACAGTATGGCATTACAGGAACAACAGAGATCGTTCACAACCCTTCTTATGATGAGCTCTTCAAAGAAGAGACCAAGGAGACACTCACAGGTTATGAAAAGGGACAGGTAACAGAGCTTGGCGCTGTTAACGTAATGACAGGTATCTACACAGGTCGTTCTCCTCAGGATAAGTTCATCGTTATGGACGAGAATTCTAAGGATACAGTATGGTGGACAACACCAGAGTATAAGAATGACAACCACCCTGCTTCAAAGGAAGCTTGGGATGTAGTTAAGAAGCTTGCACAGGAAGAGCTTTCCAATAAGCGTCTTTTCGTAGTTGATGCATTCTGTGGTGCTAACAAAGATACAAGAATGGCAGTTCGTTTCATCGTTGAGGTTGCTTGGCAGGCTCACTTTGTAACCAACATGTTCATTAAGCCAACTGCAGAAGAGCTTGAGAACTTCAAGCCTGATTTCATTGTTTACAATGCTTCTAAGGCTAAGGTTGAGAACTATAAGGAGTTAGGCCTTAACTCTGAGACAGCTGTAGTATTTAACATTACAAGCCGCGAGCAGGTTATTCTCAATACCTGGTACGGCGGAGAGATGAAGAAGGGTATGTTCTCAATGATGAACTACTATCTTCCACTTAAGGGTATGGCTTCAATGCACTGCTCTGCAAACACAGATATGGACGGAAAGCATACAGCTATCTTCTTTGGTCTTTCAGGAACAGGTAAGACCACACTTTCAACAGATCCTAAGCGTCTCCTTATCGGTGATGATGAGCACGGCTGGGATGATAACGGAGTATTCAACTTCGAGGGTGGCTGCTATGCTAAGGTTATTAACCTTGACAAGGAGTCTGAGCCTGATATCTACAATGCTATAAGAAGAGATGCTCTTCTTGAGAACGTAACTGTGGATGCAAGCGGCAAGATTGACTTTAAGGATGGAAGCACAACAGAGAATACCCGTGTATCTTATCCTATCGACCACATTGAGAAGATTGTACGCCCTGTATCAGCTGCTCCAGCTGCAGAGAACGTTATCTTCCTTTCAGCAGATGCTTTTGGAGTACTTCCTCCTGTATCTATACTTACACCTGAGCAGACACAGTATTACTTCCTTTCAGGATTTACTGCTAAGCTTGCAGGTACAGAGCGTGGTATCACAGAGCCTACACCTACCTTCTCAGCTTGCTTCGGACAGGCTTTCCTTGAGCTTCACCCAACAAAGTATGCTGAAGAGCTTGTTAAGAAGATGAAGAAGAGCGGAGCTAAGGCTTACCTTGTAAATACAGGCTGGAACGGAACAGGCAAGAGAATATCCATCAAGGATACACGTGGTATCATCGATGCCATCCTTAATGGTGATGTAAACAAGGCTGCTACAAAGAAGATTCCTTACTTTGATTTTGAAGTTCCTACAGAGCTTCCAGGTGTTGATACACATATTCTTGACCCTAGAGATACTTATGCAAATGCTTCTGAGTGGGATGAGAAGGCAAAAGACCTTGCTGGAAGATTCATCAAGAACTTTGCTAAGTATGAGAACAACGAGGCTGGTAAGGCACTTGTTGCAGCAGGTCCTAAGCTTTAATTAGAAACTAAATAATATCTAAAGTAACTTTTATCCCTCCTCGGGGTAACTGAGGAGGGATATTTTTGTCCTGTTAGTGTTGAATATTTTCACGAAAAAAAGGTATAATTAAAGAGTTAAATGTTGTTTATTGTTCGTGCTTGATTGGAGGTATTTATGAAAAGAAAACTAATGGGACTTGCCTTTGGAGGTGCATTTTTAGCGGCTTCTCTCGGAGTGTTCGGCTTAGTAAAGGCAGAAACCACCTCAGAAGATATTACACCTAATCTCAATGTGGTAAGAAGCATAGAGGACAAGGACCAGGTCAATATGTATAAGGCGGTTATTGACGAAAAGGGATATCAGAACATAACCTTAAACTTTGATGCCTCAAAGAAGGATGAGGTAAATAACGGCTGGACCCTCAAGGTATATGATGAAAATAAGGAAGAGCTATACCAGGTGTCTGGGATAAAAGCGCAGTTTACCAGCGCAAATTTTGCCTTTGCCAAGGGGAAAACCGTGTACATTTCTGTTGAAAGCGGTATCAAATCTTCTATGTTTATGCCTAAAGGAGTGGAATATAACTTAAACTTCCACACCTATGCAGACAGTGACTATGAAACCGAGAATAACAATAAGTATATTGATGCCAACGAGATACCTACAGGAGGCGCTGTCAAAGGAAGCCTCTTAAATAAAGATGATGAGGATTATTTTGTATATCAGATACCCGAGACCGGCTATACAAAGGTTTCATTTGAAATACTTGATTTTGTCCCAAGTAAGATATTAGGTGGATGGAATCTGGAAATCTATGATAAAAATAAAAGCCTTGTGTATAAGGAGGCAGGCATCGCAAAGGACGTAACACTTCCTGAGCTTCCCTCTAGCCAAGGGGCAGAAAATATACATAAGAATCCATCCTAAGCTTGCCGTAAGCACATTTGCACCGGTAGAGGTTGAATACAAGTTGAAGGTAAATACCGTAAAGAGTGGTAAATGGGAAGTCGAGAATAATGGAAGTTTCAAAAAGGCAAATAAACTTAGCGGAACTAAGTATGCCAATATTATAAACAGCTCTGATGAAGACTACTTCACCTTTAAGGCAGCAAAGACCGGCAAATACAAGCTAAGCATAGATACTGGCGATAACGTAAAACATGCTTACAAGGTAGAGGTTTTTGTAAATAATAAGTCAAAGAAAGCTGTATCCAAGGTTACCATGAGTGACAAAAGCTATACATTTAAGGCTAAAAGAGGCCAGAATGTATGGGTTAGGATATATGGAATTTCTGGCAACAGCCCTATAGGCAATAAGTATTCTCTTAAGTATAAGTTTGTTAAAAAATAAATTCTCGTACAGCCAAGCCCCAATTGATGTGATACTTTTGGGGCTTGTTTAAAATAAGAATTATACTGATTACATTAGGAGGTAACTATGGATTTTTTAAAACTGGCAAGGGAAAGATATTCCTGCAGACAGTTAAGTGATAAGAAGGTTGAAAAGGAGAAGCTTGATAAAATCATCGAGGCAGGCATACTTGCTCCAACTGCAACCAATGCACAGCCCTATAAGATTTGGCTTATAGAAAGCACTGAGGCTAAGGAAAAGCTTGCGAAGGCAAATAGATATCAGTTTGGAGCGGGGGTTTTCTTCGTAGTTGGTGCCAAAGAGGATGAGGCATGGGTAAGGAAGTTTGATAACCACAACTTTGCCGAGGTAGATGCCACCATAGTAGCTACACATATGATGCTTGAGATAACTGAGCTTGGACTGGGTACTACCTGGGTAGGGCATTTTGATGCGCCTTTACTCAAGGAGGAATTTCCTGAGATGAAGGGATATGAGCTGATAGCCATCTTCCCTGTAGGCTATCCTGCCACAGAGGCTAAGCCTTCCGAGAGACATACAGTAAGAAAGACGGTGGAAGAGGCGGTTTCTGTGCTGTAGATGTTTTAATTGTGACAATTTTGTGATAATTTAAAAAACTACTTGCAAAAATATCTAAAAGAGGTTATTATATGATTATGGTTTAGCACTCACATAGAAAGAGTGCTAATAATATGAATTCTTAATGATTTAATATAAAGGAGGAACTAAGATGAAATTAGTACCATTAGGCGACAGAGTTGTATTAAAGCAGATAGCGGCAGAAGAGACCACAAAGTCAGGTATTATATTACCTGATCAGGCTCAGGAGAAGCCACAGCAGGCTGAAGTTGTTGCTGTAGGCCCTGGCGGAGTAATAGACGGAAAAGAAGTAAGTATGCAGGTTAAAAAAGGACAGAAAGTTATTTATTCTAAATATGCAGGAACCAATGTAAAGCTTGAGAATGAAGAGTATATCATAGTTAAGCAGTCAGACATTCTTGCAGTTGTTGAATAATTAGAATAATCTGATTACGAATATTTAATATATATGTAAGGAGAAAGAAAATGGCAAAAGAGATTAAATTTGGTACAGAGGCTAGAAAAGCCCTTGAAGCTGGCGTTAATCAGCTCGCAGATACAGTTAGCGTAACTTTAGGACCTAAGGGAAGAAACGTAGTTCTTGACAAGAGCTATGGCGCTCCACTTATTACCAATGACGGTGTTACAATTGCAAAAGAGATAGAGCTTCCTGATGAGTTTGAGAACATGGGAGCACAGCTTGTAAAGGAAGCCGCAACCAAGACCAACGACGTAGCAGGTGATGGTACAACTACAGCTACAGTTCTCGCTCAGGCTATGATAAATGAAGGTATGAAGAACCTTGCAGCAGGAGCTAACCCTATTATACTTAGAAAGGGTATGAAGAAGGCTACAGAGTGTGCAGTAAAGGCTATTTCCAAGATGAGCTCTCCTGTAAAGGGAAAGGATCACGTACAGAGAATAGCTGCTATTTCAGCAGGTGATGATGAAGTGGGAACACTTGTTGCAGATGCTATGGAAAAGGTAAGCAAGGACGGCGTTATCACTGTTGAAGAGAGCAAGACTATGAAGACTGAGCTTGACCTTGTAGAAGGTATGCAGTTTGACAGAGGCTATGTATCAGCTTATATGTGCACAGATATGGATAAGATGGAAGCTGTTCTTGACAATCCATACATCCTTATCACAGATAAGAAGCTAAGCAACATTCAGGATATACTTCCACTTCTTGAGCAGATTGTACAGCAGGGAGCAAGACTCCTTATAATCGCTGAGGACGTTGAAGGTGAGGCTCTTACAACACTTGTAATCAACAAGCTTCGTGGTACCTTCAATGTAGTTGCAGTTAAGGCTCCTGGATATGGCGACAGAAGAAAAGAAATGCTTCAGGACATCGCTATACTTACAGGCGGACAGGTAATTTCAAGCGAGGTAGGTCTTGAGCTTAAGGATGCTACACTTGAACAGCTTGGACGTGCTAAGAGCGTAAAGGTTCAGAAGGAAAATACAATTATAGTTGATGGCGAGGGCGATTCAGAGGCTATTAAGTCAAGAGTTGCTCAGATAAGAAGCCAGATTGAAGAAACAACTTCTGATTTTTGACAGAGAGAAGCTTCAGGAAAGACTTGCTAAGCTTGCAGGAGGTGTTGCAGTTATCCGTGTAGGTGCTCGCTACAGAGGCTGAAATGAAAGAGAATAAGCTTCGTATGGAAGATGCTCTTGCGACTACCAAGGCGGCTATAGAAGAAGGAATAATCGCAGGTGGTGGTTCAGCTTACATCCACGCTTCAAAGGATGTAGAGAAGCTTGTCGCTTCACTTGAAGGAGATGAGAAGACAGGTGCTAAGGTAGTTCTTAAGGCACTTGAGGCTCCACTCTTTAAGATAGTCGCCAATGCAGGACTTGAAGGAGCAGTTATCATCAGCAAGGTAAAAAGAAGGCAAGGCAGGATTTGGTTTTGACGCACTTAAGGAAGACTATGTAGACCTTGTTAAGGCTGGTATCCTTGACCCTGTAAAGGTAACAAGAAGTGCACTTCAGAACGCTACAAGCGTAGCTTCCACACTTCTTACCACAGAAAGCCTTGTGGCAGACATCAAAGAAGTCGCTCCAGCAGAGACCTGCAGGAATGGGTGCCCCAGGCATGGGAATGATGTAATGATACAGGAATGAGAGAAAGCCCTCACCGCAAGCTTGCTTGTGGTGGGGGCTTTAATCAACTAATTTGACGCTCCGAATGATAACATTTCAGACTCGCTCCGGCATCCGCTTCGCTCCGCCTAATGCGCTCGCTTAGAATTTATCATTCGGAGCTGACACCATAAATCTAAGCAAATGAAAAACTAGAAGTACAACTTAAAGACAGCAACCATCATCTACCACCTTGTGGCTAATGTGTAAGTTAATAAACACTCATCAATTAAACAGCCGGAGCTGATAATGCCTAAGCGAGCGCATTAGGTTTTTCGTCAAGATAGCCAATGTGGAGCAGGCTCTTTCAGAAAAACCGGAGCGAGTCTGGACATTTATCAGCGAAGGCGTGACGAAAGAGGAAACAATCACATTAGCCCAACAACCTTACTGGTTCACCTTCACACTCTTAGGCAGCAAATCAAGATTCTTAATCATATCCGTATCACAGGTCAGTTTCTTAAGTTTCTTAAGCTTTAATAGCTTAGACACGTCAGTCACATAATTCCCGGAAATGTTAAGCTCCTCAAGTAAAGGCATCTTATCTACAAAGTCAAGATTTTCTATATAGGTATTTGCCAGGTTAAGCTTCCTAAGATTAGGGAAATGAGAGAGAAACTTATTGGCATATACACCAAACTTATCAGTGCCTCCCTTGTCTACATCATTGTTATAAATCTCAGTTCCTGACAGATCAAGCTCCTTAAGGACTTTATTATCCCTTAAGCTCTTCACAGAAAGTATAATGTAGTTAATGCCTGAACCATCTGACTTCGGAGAGAAACTAACTATTTTTGTTACCTGAGGCAGTGAGAATACATCTGTATAATCTCCATAGTGGGCAATGCTTCCGTATCCAAAATTAATCGTTCTAAGCTTAGGAAGCTTTGAAAGATACTGTGCCATATCAGGCTTAATCAACCAGTCGTAGTCATAGAGAGTAAGCTCTTCAAGGTTATTCATACCTGCAACAGGTTTAAAAGAGTAAGATTCGTTACCAATGTCTTCTATCTCAAGCCTCTTTATTGATGACATACCCGATATTATACTTAGATCCCTAGCTCTTATATCCACATCGCTAAGAGCGGTGAGCTTGCTAAGATTAGGAAAAGTTATATTATAATTCCATATACCGGATATACTTAGCTTCTTAAGGCTCTTTAATGTAGCAAGAGCGCTTACATCAGTCAAATCTCCACAGCTATCAAGTGTAAGCGAAGTAAGTGAAATACAGTTCTTTAAGCCATTAAGCTTAATAACAGGACAGCTGTCTATACTAAGGCTCTTTAAGTATGGCATATTTTTAACAAAAATCAAGTGTCTTAAGATCTTTTACATTCTTAAAAGCCAGGCTTTCAATCTGCGGGATACCGCTAAATACGTTGAAATGTTCAAAGGTGGTATCATAGCCGTTAATTGAAAGACTCTTAAGCTTTGTCAGTGAGGTAATACCAGCCAAATCCCAGGTGTCTTTTTCTGAAAAGCCAAGAGAAAGTATCTCAACATTAGGAAATGAAGAAAGGAAGGACAAATCCTTTATAGCATCTCCCTTTTTAAGACTTGTAAAGTTAAGCTCTTTAAGGTTCTTATAGGTCTTTAATGCTGCTAGATTCTTTTCTATGTCGTACAAGCTCGTAGTGCCGAGACCATAGATGTTGCTTACGTTTAAGGCAGGCATATGTGTTAGGTATTCAGAAGAAGTACCTGTATAATAGTGAAGCTTTTTAAGGTTTTTAAAGTCTGTAGTATCATAACTATCGCCCGCAGGCACTATATCGCCCTCATTACTAAAATCCAAGGTCTCAAGCTCTGTAAATACCTGAAAATCTTCTTCTGTTATGTTCTTGGTACCTGCAATTTTAAGCTTAACAGGCTTATCCGGAGCACCGTAGTTAGCTGTTTTCTTTGCATATGTAAATATCCAAGGAGTGCTGTCATTTTTCTCTGAAGTAATCGGAACAGCCTCTCTATCTACCTTTAGATATTTAATGGACTCATAATCAGCCTTTTTAATCTCGGAAAGAGGCTTTTTAAATACAGCTTCAACGAAGTCTATCACTGCCTTGCTTTCAGGCTTTGTTCTATATGTGACAAAAGGCGAAGCAGCTGATTCTTCGGACTCTGCTGCCGAGCCATTATCACTATATACATCATAGCTTGATGTACTTCTTAGAATCTGTGGAACAAAGATGATGAAAACTGCGCCAATTATACAGAAAATGACTGCCAGAGGCGCAGCGGCACTTGACGCTGTTTTCCTGTTATAATCAGGACTCCTTCCGGTGTCGCCTATATGAAGCTCCTTGATATTGATAGTCTGGTTGATATTAGGTTTCTCCTCTTCAAGTAAGAACTTGGTGCCACAATAAGGACAGGTAGTGAATTTTCCCATCTGATCTTCCTTGATATCGAGATTTCCCTGACACTGAGGACATTTCATGCTGATGATTTTCATTGTTCTTCTCCCCTTATGAAAATAGTTAACGACATTAAATAAAGCATACCTTTGTCTCGTTTAATATTATACAGCAAATGGTATAAATATTAAAGAGGTAATATATTTTTTTAAGAATTCGTAAGAACTTCTAAATGATTTCTCCAATACTAAGCAAAAAAATAGCATCTTGAAATAAACGAAAAAAATTGTAGTAGAATAAAGAGACGGTGTCCTAAGATTTAGGAACTTTAATTTATGATAAGCTTTTTAAGGAGGAATTTTTAATGATTTCAGCAGGCGATTTTCAGGAATGGCCTTACAGTCGAGATTGACAACAGTGTTTTCCAGATTATTGAGTTTCAAGATAGTTAAACCGGGAAAAGGTGCGACTTTTTGTTCGTACCAAACTTAGAGACATAAAGAATGGTGGTGTTAAAGAGACTACATTCCGCCCTACTGAGAAATTCCCTCAGGCAAGAATAGACAGAAAGAACATGCAGTATATGTACGCTGACGGAGATATGTACAACTTCATGGACAATGAAACCTATGAGCAGTTCGCACTTACCTCTGAGCAGGTTGGTGACGCACTTAAGTTTGTTAAGGAGAATGAGACAGTATCAATGCTCTCACACAACGGTGTGGTATTCTCAATCGAGCCGCCTATGTTTGTAGAGCTTGAGATTACTGATACTGAACCAGGCTTTAAGGGTGATACAGCGACAGGTGCTACAAAGCCTGCAGTGGTTGAGACCGGAGCTACAGTCTATGTACCTCTTTTTGTAAATCAGGGTGACAGAATCCAGATTGATACAAGAACAGGCGAATATCTTAAGAGAGTATAATTTTACGGAGCTGTCACAGTTTTGTGCCGGCTCTTTTTATGATTTTAGAGTTAAATGTATAAAGGTATTTAATGAGTGTTAGCTTTAGAAAAGTAAGAGATTTACGAATGGAGCAGCACTGCTGCGGTGTGCTTTTGCGGTCTGCCATAAGCGGTGGATAGTGCAAAGTGGGATTCTATCTTGAATAGTTTTAAAGGAGACAATATGTATAAAGCGGTTTTTATTTGATATGGACGGACTTATTATAGACACTGAAAAGCATTATCAGAAGGCTTGGATACAGGCGACAAGAGAACTGGGCTTTAACATGACAGAGAAGGAACAGCTTTATCTTAGAAGCTGCAACAAAGAATACGCAGAGCCTATCATGCAGGGCTTCTTTGGTCCAACCTTTGATTATGATAAGGTAAGGGACAGACGCAAAGAAATAATGGATTACGAGCTAGCAAAGCACGGAATAGAGAAGAAGCCTTACGTAGATGAAATACTGGCATATCTTAAAGAAAATGGTATAAAGAGGGCTCTGGTAACCGCAACGCCCGAGGACAGGGCAAGGAAATACCTAAAAGAAGTTGAGCTTTTAGAATGCTTTGACAAGATTATCTGTGCTGATATGGTGAAAAAAGGAAAGCCTGATCCGGATATCTACCTCTATGCCTGTTCGCAGATAGATGAGAAGCCTGAGGACTGTCTCGCACTAGAGGACTCTCCAAATGGAGTCCGCTCTGCACACGGTGCGGGAGTGGATGTGATTATGGTTCCGGACCTTTCAGAGCCTGATGAAGAGATAAGTAAAATCATTGTAATGAGAGCAGGAACTCTAAATGACGTAATCACATTTTTACAGGGGTTAAAGAAATAGTCCCAATTATTGAAAAATATCTTGATACAAATGTGAAAAGCCAGGCTGTAACAATTCTATACAAATGGGTGTCAGATACTTTTACACTAACATCATTATCACAAGTGAAATAACACCGCCCGGAGCAATCACTGCTAAAGGAGCCTGAAAACAGGATTCTTACGCGGACGCTCCGAGTGGTGTTTTATTGATGGGTAATTTCTCAAAATGTCTTATCTAATAATACTCCTGCGTATATGTAAATGCCTTTTTCTAGACCCGCAGCGGGAGGTGAATCCTTTGAAACGGGATTCTTTATCATCTCATCAAGTGTAACTTCTCGGCCAGCCTTATGATTGAATGTCCCTTAGGGAAATTGCGCAGTTCTTTTTTATTTACTCCCTTTAAGAGTATTTCAAATACAAAGAAAGTAAACATGCCAAGAGGCAGGGCTAAGAGGAGCCCCAGGTAGTACTTTCCTGTAAACTTAAGCACCAGGTTATAGACAAAGTATACAACTATTCCCATTATTCCTGATGCTATGGCAGGAATGACAAAGGTTCTAAATATTTCAATTTTTATTCTAAGCTGCAATCTGATAACAAGAGTACAAAGCACTATAACTATCGCAGGCATAAGCATACCGCCAAGTACAAGAGCAAAGATATTAAGATCGGTGTACATAAGAAGAATATATGTAAATACAATGACAACAAGCATTGCGATTAGGTTGATAATCACAGGTATCATCATACTGTATATACTCTGAATTATAGTACAGAATAGGATGGATACAGTGTAAAGCGCAATTGTCGCAGCACCGACTGTCATTACTTTTCCTATGACAGGATCTGTATCTCCAAAAAGTAACCTTATAATAGGACCTCCAAGTATGGCAAGACCGATGGTTGCAGGAATTGCGATAATCAGATTGAATTTAAGCGCCATTCTTACCTTTTTGCCTACTTCCTTTTTGGTGCTAAGCACATTGCCTCTGACCAAAGACGGGATGGAAGCGGTTGTTATTGCGCTGGTGATGCCCATTACTATATTGCAAAGGAGAAGAAATTTGCCCTCGTATATTCCGTAAAGTGAGGTATAGGTCTCCTTTGCGACACCCTTGTGATTGAGGATGTTATTAAACAAGGTCATTGAAATAAGGCCGTTGCTTCTACAAGTATCTGGCTAAGCATCACAGGCACTGAGGTTGCAAGTATTACCTTTATTAGATAAGGCATAGCTTCAGGCTCACCCCTATCTCTTTTTCTCTGCCTTTTTAAGTATAGGCAGGTTGATAAAGAGCAGGAAAGAGATGAACATAAGCCCTGCAAATGCACCTGCAAAAGTTCCTGTAACTCCGCCAGCAGCACCGTGAGCGACTATATTCATGGAAGCGCTGTAGTGCCTTTGCAAATTCAAAGGTCGCCCACACACTCACAACTCCGTTTACTATTTGCTCGAAAAAGCTGTGAAAGAGCAGTTGGCACCATGGTTCCCTTGCCTTGGAAGAATCCTCTCACTACACCAAGAACTGCGGAAACTACCACGGTTGGAGCAAGTGCTTTAAGAGGTATCTGTATGGCAGGATTAGCAAACATATGGGTAGATATAAAGCCTGCTCCAAAGTAAACACCGGCAGATAATATGCCACCCGAGGTTACGGCAACTATCAAAGCACCAAGAAGGAGCTTAAGTGAGTTAGTGTATTCTTTCTTAGCAGTTCTTTCGGATACCAGCTTTGACACAGCCATAGGCATGCCGTATGAGGAAATGATGAAGCAAAAGTTATATATTTCAAAGGCATAGCCGTAATAACCTATTCCTTCATTTCCAAGTATCCTTGCCATCGGAATCCTGTATACCAGACCTATGATACGGACAAGTATAGAGGTTGCGGCTAGTATGCTTCCCTGAATGAGGAAATTATCAGTTTGTCTTTTATTTTGTGAATTCATTGTCTATCTCGTTTCTCAATATTGATTGTACTTACCATTGTACATTTTTTTCAATAGGATATCAACTTTTTTTAACTTTGACTTTATTCTGACTTAAAAAAATAGCCGATAAAGACAAATATATGACTTATTTTTTTATGTTATGGTTTAGTAAAGTGAAAGAAATGTGTATTGTTATTTTTAAAAGAAGGAGAAATAAATGAGATTCAAAAAGGCAGTAATTGCCGGACTTTTGGGCTTAGGTATCCAGGCCTTTAGCCTTTCCGGATTAAATAATAATCTCGCCTATGCGGATACTACAGAAGTAGTATATAAAGCATTTGACGATAAGGTTAGCTTTAGTGACAAATACTTCATTTACCAGTGGGGAATGGAGAATAGAGGAGATTTTAAATACAACGAGCAGGTTGGAGGCAAGCTTGTCAAGCGACCTGTTACAAGCGTTAAGGCTGTAAGCGGTATAGACATTAGCCTTCCTGAGGCGAGGGGCAAAGTACAGCGGTGGAAGGCGTGAAACCATAGTTGCTATCATTGATACGGGAGTAGATTACCGCCACGAAGACCTGCAAAAATGTGCTATGGGTAAATAAAGGAGAGATACCGGGCAATGGCATAGATGATGATGGTAACGGGTATGTGGACGATGTAAACGGCTGGAACTTCTATGATGACAACAACAAAATCTACAATGGCAAGGATGATGCACACGGAACCCATATAGCAGGAACCATAGTTGCCAATAACAACACTAAGGGAGTAGCAGGAATAGCAGGTGACAGCACAGTTAAAATCTATGGTACTTAAGGCTGCTTGGAGGAGATGATGAGTCAGGCTCAACCTCAGGAATAGTTGAAGCTATAAAGTATGCAGAGAAAATGGGTGCAACTATATGTAACTTTAGCTTTGGTACGGATAAGCCAGATAAATACCTTGAAGAAGCCATAAAAGACTCTGATATGCTCTTTGTGGTAGCGACGAGGTAACGGAGATGAAAAAATACAGGCATAGGCTATAATATAGACACGAGACCTATATATCCCGCATCCTACAGATATGCCAACATTATTACAGTTGCCAATCTTCAGGCGGACGGCGACCTACATATAAGCTCCAATTACAGCAATAACCATGTGGATATAGTCGCCCTGGAGCAAGGATACTTAGCACAATTGACTCAGCAAGCTTTTAACAGCGGCTATGCAACAGGCAAAATGTCCACTCCTTATGCCTATATGACAGGTACGTCAATGGGTCGCTCCATATGTAGTGGGAACTGCGGCGCTTCTTTACTCTGACTTTCCGGGTATTACCCTAAGTCAGGTAAGGCAGTCAATACTAAGTGGAGTTAAGGTGCTTCCCGAGCTTGAGGGCAAGGTATCTACAGGAGGCATGTTAAATGCAAATGATGCCTATGCTTATGCTCTAAGTAACTATCAGTCTTTTGTGGCTAATAATAAAAATAGAAGAAGAGAAAAAAAGGCGGAAGAGGCAAGACAGATTGAAGAAGCTAAAAAAAGGCTGAGGAGGCAAGAAAGCTTGAAGAAGCTAAGAAGACTGAAGAACTAAGAAAGTCTGAGGAAGCTAAGAAGGCGGAGGAGCTTAAGAAGGCTTTTAAATAAGACTTCAAAGGGAAAGGCGCCCGTTATCTTCCTTTCTCTTACAAAAAGATGGCAAGGTTCTTGTCAAGATAAGTGATAAGGATAAGGATGTATCTCTGGTAAGATACGCTAGGGGGCAAAAAAAGGAGATTCATACTTTACTAAGAGTAAGAAGGGAACCAAGCTAAAGCTTAATAAAAAAAGAATGAGAAAGTACTGAAACTAAAAAAAGGGCGTATATACCTTTTACGCCGTAGATAAAAAAAGGGAATAGAACCATCCACACGGTGGTTATCAAAATGATGACTATTCCCAAGTAAAAAAATCTTTGATTTATCAATGTATCCAGCTGATCGGTCTATGAGAAAAACCGGTCAGCTTTTTTTGTTTTCCTTAAGCCCATAAGAATAGACTCCGTCTTCAAGCACATAGGGATAGTTTAGTATGGCAGAGTTTTCACGCCGCTTTCGCATTTTCGAGAGAAAGTCCTTTGAAGTTCTAAAGCCGCCTATGCTTATATCCCTTAGGCAGTCAGGAGAAATCTCGTTAAATACCCTCTCAAGCATATCCCCGTATAAGTCCTCGTAATCAGGGACTTTAAGTACAGGATCAAAGCAGAGCCTAAGGCTTAGCCCAAGCGTGGAAGCTTCTTTTACAGCCTTAAGCCTGCTTGTAAAATCAGGGGTTTTATGCTCGTATTTCTCCGCAATCAAAGCAGGGGATAAGGTCCAGGCGAAGATGAAGTTAGCAGGCACATAAAGTCCCTCATCCATATATTTCTTTATGATTCCTATATTGGCGCTCTTTGTACGGCACTCCACAGTCAGATTCTTATGGCAGGCGGTAAACTTTATAAACTCTTTTACAAAGCCTGTAAAACCCTCCAGGGCAAGGAGGTCGGTATCGTATGAAATACAGATATATACAGGATGTTCCTCTAGTAAGCTCTCAAGTTTGTTAAAAACCTCATCAATATTTACAAAGATTACGATATTTGCAGAAGGGTACATTCCTTGGAGATAGCAGTATTCACAGTCATAGTAGCAGTTCATTATAAGAGAGGTGTAGTAAAAATGCTCATTGCCAAAATCTTCACAAACAGGCGCACCCTCATATATTAGCCTGCCCTCCTTCTTTGCAAGGATAAGGGAGGGAGAGTTCTTTGCTAAGAGGAGATTCTGTCCTGAAGGGGTGAAGACATCCTTATAATGTCTTATATCAATGATGGTACTGTTCTTAAAGTTAGATAGAATATTCTCAGTCACAGGGTGATTTTTAATTTTATCTTCCACATATATATGTGAAAACGGCTTATTAAGACAGTCTTTGCCTGAGCACATTGATAAACTCCTTTCTGAGCTGTTTTTTGTTAGCACCTTCCCCTATATTCGCCTTAATTTCCTGTATTAGCTCCGTGACAGATATACCTGTTAGAAAAGCATACTTAAACAGCCCCTTTAATATAAGGATTTCAGAGGCAGTAAAGCCAAATTTTTCAAGAAGTCATTATAAAAAGGGCTTTTCATCAAGGCTTCAAATTCATCTGATATATGGGTGGATTTTATCTCGTTTTGAGCCTTGATTACCTCTTTTACATATTCGGTAAGGGAGTTAATGCTATGTGTATTCTGCCCATCATTGGCGGGAGCTTGGGTATTCAAGGCTTCAAAGACAAAGATGTTCTCATAACTTACATCCCTCTTCAAACCATCATATAGGTCATAGACCTCATCTGATACAATTTCTCCTTCTTTACAGTCAAACCTCGCGTAAAGGGAGGGGAATAAGAAAGAAGATTTATCTGCCCTTGAAATTTTGTTTATAAATCTTAGATTTATCGACTCATCACAGGTATGTGGAGGGTTTAGTACAAGTATAATCCCGCAGTCTACTCTAATAGTATCAACAACAATATCAGACATTTTCGGATAATTCCTCCCAACGCTCAAGAAGAGTATTTATACGCTCATCATTTGCCTCTTTTTGTTTGTGGAGTTCCATAAGCTTACCTACATTTTGCAGCAATCTCAGGATTGGCAAGCTCTTCATCTAGCTTTTGAGTTAGCCTCCTCAAGCTTTGCTACCTCATCTTCAATCTTCTTAAGTTCATTTTTGTATTTTCCTAAGTTCCTTTTTGCTCCTCTTTTTTTAGTCTGCCAGTTCTGCTTGTTTGCAGAAGCTGTTACAGGCTGTTCTTCCTTAGGGAAGTTCGTCTAATAGGGCTACCTCAAGAGTTTCTTTTTTTCTCGAGATAATAGTCATAGTTTCCTATGTAATTGATAAGCCTTTTTTTCCTGTTAAATCAAGGATGCGGGTAGCGGTTTTATTGATAAAAATACCTGTCGTGGCTCACAAAGAGGACAGTTCCCTCGTAGTTGTTAAGTGCATCCTCAAGAATCTCTTTGGAAGTGATGTCAAGGTGGTTGGTAGGCTCGTCAAGGAGGAGGAAGTTGGCCTCTGAAAGCATAAGCTTTGCAAGGGACACACGCCCCTTTTCGCCACCTGAGAGGGAGCCGACAAGCTTAAATACATCATCCTTGGTAAAGAGAAAGCTTGCAAGTACATTTCTTATTTCGGTATTGGTCAAATAAGGATAGTCATCAGATATTTCATCAAACAGGGATTTATCATAGTGCAGTACCTGATGCTCCTGGTCATAATAGCCTATCTCAACATTTGTACCAAGGATGACCTTGCCGGTATCAGCAGGAGTGATTCCGTTTATTATCTTAAGCAGGGTAGTCTTTCCAGTACCGTTACCGCCAATTATAGCAACTCTTTCGCCTTTTTTTATTTCAAAAGTTCAGATTCTCAAAAAAGGGTTTCATCAAAGGACTTACTTAAATTCTCAACGGTTTAGCACATCTTTACCGCTTTCCTTATGAGGTTTAAGACTTATGCTCATTGAGGCATCAAGCTCAAGAGGCTTATCGATTCTTTCGATTTTTATCAAGCATCTTCTCGCGACTTTTCAGCCCTCTTTATAGATTTCTCACGGTTAAAGGAGCGAAGCTTTTCTATGACCGCCTCCTGATGGGATATTTCCTTTTGTTGATTTAGATAAGCCTTAAGCTCAGCCTCTCTAAGAGCCTTTTTCTTGGTAGCATAATCCGAATAATTCCCCATAAAGGTAGAGGCCCTGCAGTTGTTTAACTCGATTATCTTGGTAGCAACCCCATCAAGGAAATATCTGTCGTGGGCAACTATCAGTACAGCGCCGTTAAAGTTCTTAAGATAGGTCTCGAGCCAGCCAATAGCCTTCATGTCAAGGTGGTTGGTAGGCTCATCAAGCAGGATGAGGTCAGGCTTTGACAGTAAGAGCCTTGCCAGATATACCCTTGTTTTCTGTCCTCCCGAGAGAGTATTTACCTTTCGCGTAAAATCCTCCTCTTCAAAGCCCAGCCCCTTTAGTATACCTGTGATTTCACTCTTATAAGCATAACCGTTTTTAAGTTCAAACTCATGTGTAACCCTTGAATAATCCTCATATACAGCGTCAAGAGCATCTCCGTCAGCCTGTTTCATCTTTATCTCAAGAGCCCTCATCTTATCTGAAAGCTCTAAGATATCTTTTTTTACCTCAAGGAGTACATCGAAAATGGTAAGTTCGGTATTTATCTCCTGATGCTGAGCAAGATAGCCTACAGTAGCGCCCTTTGAAAGAAATACATCTCCGCCATCGGCAGACATCTCTCCCATGATTATTTTTAAGAGGGTAGACTTGCCCGCTCCGTTAATGCCGACTATTGCTGCCTTTTCATGCTCATTTATATGAAAACTGACCTCTTTAAGTACAGGTCCTGTGACAAATTCTTTTGATATGTTATTGCAGGATAATACCATATTGTCCTCCTATTTTTATGAGAAATCAGCCGTTTTCTCATGTTTTGGCTATCAGAGAATGAAAATCCCTGAAATTATATTTTACTACAGAATGGAGTATAAGTGCAAGAGGGCTGAATTTCTATGCTAGTGCCTATGCATGTATATAAATGATGTAGGTGTCAAAAGTATTTGAAACCCATTAATACAGGATTGCTACAGCGCAGCTTTAGCAATCCTTGCAAAAATATTTTTGTACTCTAAGATTCACAAAATATATTATAAGTCATTAGAATATCTTGATTATAATATGGGTTTATCTTATGATTAGTTATAAAAAAGTGTTCCGGCTTCCCTCCTTGTCCGCGAAGGTCGGGTGATAAGAGAATATTTGCTCTCTCGTGGTTGCTGTTTCGTGGATAGTAGGTGAATATGTGTGCTTAGGATGATGTAATATAGACAAGGATTATTAGGAGAAAATATGCTTACAGTTGAACTTAAATCTAAGGATAAAAATGCCACTTTATGAGCGACTCTACCTAAAGATTAGGGGGCTTATAACTGAGGGGGAACTGGCTGAGGGAGAGAAGCTTCCATCAGAGAGGGGGCTTGCGCTAAACCTTCAGATTAGCAGGAACACAGTTACCCTTGCCTATGAACAGCTCTACGCTGAAGGGTATGTGGAAGTCCGCCCTCAAAGCGGTTATTATGTGAATAAAATAGACAGGATAAACAGTGAAAAAAAAGAGGAATTTACCGATATAAAAAATGAGAGTGTCAATCCTGAACCAGAGTATGAATATGATTTTTCACCTTTTTCACTGTGTAAGGAGAGCTTCCCTTACAGGATGTGGGACAGACTATATAGACAGTGTATGCGTGACAGGGGAGAGGAGCTCTTTAACCTTGGAGAGAGACAGGGAGACTTGGAGCTAAGAGTGGCTATAGCTAAGTATCTTTTTGGATACAGAGGGCTAAGCGTGAAGCCTGAAAATATGATAATAGGTGCAGGAACAGGGCTATCTTTTTACAGCTTTTTAGAGCATTTGATAGACGAAAAAAAGTATAATTGCAATGGAAAACCCGACCTATATGCAGGCTTATAGGATATTTTCATCATTAAACAGGAAGGTTTATCCTATAAACCTTGATGAGAATGGACTTAAGGTGGAAGAGCTTAAATCTTCAGAGGCAAAGGCAGTCTATCTGACTCCCTCACACCAGTTTCCTACAGGAGTGGTAATGCCTATAAAGAGGAGAAAAGAAATCTTGGCTGGGCAAAGAGGAGAAGACAGGTATATAATAGAGGATGACCACGACAGTGAGTTTAGATATAAGGGACTGCCTATCCCCCCTCTGAAGGCGATAGATTCGGGTAATAAGGTGGTTTATCTGGGCACATTTTCAAGGACTATCGCCCCTGCAATAAGGATAGGCTTCATGGTGCTTCCTGACGGATTGCTTAAGGTGTATAGGAAAAAGCTTGCCTTCCTAGCCTGTACGGTGCCAAGGATTGACCAGGCTGTGCTTACGGAATTTATCCTTGGAGGGCATTATGAAAGGCATATCAACAAAGCCAGAAAGATATATAAGTCAAGACATGATAAGCTGATTTTCTCGCTCAAAGTCTTTGGCGACAAGGTAAAGATAATGGGCGACAATGCGGGTATGCACCTTATGGTTAAATTTAAGCTTGAAATGACCGAAGAAGAAGTTGTAAGCAGAGCAGAAAAAAGTGGGATAAAGCTTGTAGGACTATCAAAGCACAGGATAAGGGAAAACCCTGAAAGCAGTGAGGCTTACATATTGATAGGCTATGGGAATATAAGTGAGGATAGGATAGAAGAGGGAATCAAAATACTTGCCAAAAATCTCATTTCATAGTATACCTATGTATATAATGATGTAGTCATCATAAGTTTTGATACCTATTGATACAGGCCAGCAACTGCTCGCATTTAGCAAGGCCTCCGCAAAAAAATATTAGGCACTTGTATCTTTACATTTGAGTTTTAAAATAATTTTATAGTATAATAACGCACAAGTTAAAAAAACCCTAAAGGGGATGTTTGTTTTATGCTTGAAAGGAGCAAAGTAATGGCTAAAAAGACCGGTAGTACTTTTTAATAATGGATGGATTTGGAATTAATGAAAGAGAAGACTATAATGCAATAGCACAGGCAAAGAAGCCTAATCTCGATATGATTATGAAGACTTATCCTTGGAAGAAAGGATATGCAAGCAGCCTGGCTGTAGGTCTTCCTGACGGACAGATGGGTAACTCTGAGGTAGGACATATGAATATGGGTGCAGGAAGAATCATATATCAGGAGCTTACCAGAATCACAAAAGAGATAGAGGACGGAGATTTCTTTAAGAATGAGGCACTTCTATCAGCAGTTAAAAACTGTAAGGAGAAAAACAGCGCTCTTCACTTGATGGGACTTCTCTCTGATGGTGGAGTACACAGCCATATTACTCATATGTACGGACTTTTGGAGCTTGCTAAAAAGGAAGGCCTTGATAAGGTCTATCTCCACTGTTTCCTTGACGGAAGGGACACACCTCCTAAGAGCGGCCGTGACTTCGTAGCAGATGCCGTAGCTAAGATGAATGAGCTTGGCGTAGGCAAGGTGGCTACAGTGATGGGACGCTACTATGCTATGGACAGGGATAACCGTTGGGACAGAGTGGAGCTTGCATATAAGGCTATGGTATACGGTGAAGGTAATACAGCAACAGACCCTGTGGCAGCTATAGAAAGTTCTTACGGCGGTGATGTAACCGATGAATTCGTTGTACCTACTGTAATTGAGAGAGACGGTGCACCTGTTGCTACTATCAAAAATGATGACAGTATCATCTTCTTTAACTTCCGTCCTGACAGGGCAAGAGAGATATCAAAGGCCTTCTGTAATGATGATTTTGACGGGTTTGAGAGAAGAGGTGGAAGGATTAAGACTAAGTTTGTCTGCTTTACAGACTATGATTCAAATATGCCTAACAAGACAGTTGCTTTCAACAAGATAGACGTTAATAACACCTTTGGGGAGTATCTCTCAAAGCTTGGCAAAACACAGCTTCGTACCGCAGAGACTGAGAAGTATGCACACGTTACCTTCTTCTTTAATGGCGGCTTAGAGGAGCCATTCCCTGGAGAAGACAGAATCCTTGTAAAGTCACCTAAGGTTGCAACCTATGACTTACAGCCTGAAATGAGCATATTTGAGGTATGTGACGGACTTGTAAATGCTATAAAGAGTGGAAAATATGACGCGATTATCTGTAACTTCGCAAACCCTGATATGGTTGGACATACAGGAGTCATGGAAAGCAGCGGTGAAGGCTATAGAGGCAGTTGATACCTGCGTAGGAAGAGCGGTAGAGGCCGTTAAAGAAGTTGACGGTGCTATGTTCATCTGTGCTGACCACGGAAATGCTGAGCAGATGATTGACTACGAGACAGGAGAGCCTTGGGACCGCCCACACAACCAACCCTGTGCCTTTCATCCTTGTGAATGCGGGAGAAGAGTATGGTCTTGCAGAGGATGGCAAGCTTTGTGACATCATCCCTACACTCCTTGAGCTTATGGGACTTCCACAGCCTGAGGAAATGACAGGAAAGTCGCTTTTGATTAAAAAAATAAATCTTATAAAAAAATAGTTATGGAAAAAGTACAGTGTAGTATTGTTAAAAAGAATGTAAAAATAGAAAAACTATGTATCTGAAGATGATGCAAAAAAATCTTTGAAGAGAGCGTTGTTTTTGTGTGAGCTTGAAGATGATTTTTTTGAAGAAACATCACCAGAAGAACTGTTAGAATATTTTGCAAAGAAAAATACCAGCCAATAAGTATACAAATGCTTACGGAGAAGAAGTCTCTGTTGAAGTTGTTGCTGTAATTGATTATTTTAACTTATTTGAAAAATGTAGAATTTGATAATTTTACGGAAATATACTGCAGGCATTTCATAGAGAAAAAAATCGATGGTGGTGGCTGATGTTATAGAAAAAAATATTATCCTGACTTTTCCATAACGAAATAGCATATTATACAAAAAAATTGCTATAACTGATTAGTATCTGTGCAAAAAAAGAAATAACTTAGGCTTTTTATTTCTGATTGCACAGATATTTTATATTTAAAAAATAAAAAAATCTCATTATATGGTAAAAAAACTACCAAAGATATATGAAAAAAAGCGAAATAAATCTAGGATGGTTTTTATGATGAAAAATAATGACATAAAGAATAAAAATGTGTTAAGATTATGCTTGAAGTGTTGAGTTAGGTCGACATTTTGAAGGTAAGTGTAAATTTTTTTTCTGAGAGGACTCTAATTATCTGATCTCTACAGAGTAACAACAGGAGGAAAAATACAATGGCAAGAAAGTGGGTATATCTATTCACTGAAGGAAAAAGCTGAGATGCGTGAGCTTCTTGGTGGTAAGGGTGCAAACCTTGCAGAAATGACAAATATCGGACTTCCGGTACCTCAGGGCTTTACTGTAACAACAGAAGCTTGTACTCAGTACTATGAAGACGGTAAGAAAAATTAATGATGAGATCCGTGGTCAGATAGACGAGCATATCGTAAAGCTCGAAGCAATCACAGGTAAGAAATTTGGAGACTCATGAAAAATCCACTTCTTGTTTCAGTTCGTTCAGGTGCCAGAGCTTCAATGCCAGGTATGATGGACACAATTCTTAACCTTGGTCTTAATGAGGACGTTGTACATGTTATCGCTGAGAAGTCAGGAAACCCTCGTTGGGCTTGGGACTGCTATAGAAGATTTATTCAGATGTACTCTGACGTAGTTATGGAAGTTGGTAAGAAGTACTTTGAAGAGCTTATCGACAAGATGAAGGAAGAAAAGGGAGTTACTCAGGACGTTGACCTTACAGCTGAGGATCTTGAGAAGCTTGCAGGACAGTTCAAAGAAGAGTACAAGTCAAAGATTGGCAAGGACTTCCCTACCGATCCAAAGGAACAGCTCTATGGAGCAATCCAGGCAGTATTCCGTTCATGGGACAATCCTCGTGCCAATGTTTACCGTCGTGACAACGACATCCCTTATTCATGGGGAACAGCCGTTAACGTACAGTCTATGGCATTTGGTAACATGGGTGATGACTGCGGTACAGGTGTTGCATTTACAAGAGATCCTGCTACAGGCGCAAAGGGACTTTTCGGAGAATTCCTTACCAATGCACAGGGCGAGGACGTAGTAGCCGGTGTTCGTACACCTATGCACATTGACGAGATGGCTAATAAGTTCCCAGAGGCTTTCAAGGAGTTCAATGAAGTTTGCGCTACACTTGAGAAGCACTATAGAGATATGCAGGATATGGAGTTTACAGTTGAGCATGGTAAGCTTTATATGCTTCAGACCAGAAATGGTAAGAGAACAGCTCAGGCTGCTCTTAAGATAGCTTGTGACCTCGTTGACGAGGGTATGAGAACTGAGGAAGAGGCTGTTGCAATGATTGACCCTCGTAACCTTGATACTCTCCTTCACCCACAGTTTGATGCTAAGGCACTTAAGGTCGCTACACCACTTGGCAAGGGACTTGGAGCTTCTCCTGGTGCTCGCTTGCGGTAAGGCAGTATTTACAGCTGATGACGCCGTAGCTTGGGCAGGACGTGGTGAGAAGGTTGTTCTCGTTCGTCTTGAGACATCTCCCGAGGATATTTCAGGTATGAAGTCAGCACAGGGTATCCTCACAGTTCGCGGCGGTATGACATCTCACGCAGCCGTAGTTGCTCGTGGTATGGGTACCTGCTGTGTATCCGGTTGTGGTGACATCGTTATGGACGAGGCTAACAAGAAGTTCACTCTTAGCGCAAGACCTTCCACGAGGGAGATGAAATCTCTATCGATGGTACCACAGGTAATATCTATGAAGGCTTAATCCCAACAGTTGATGCTACTATCGCAGGTGAGTTCGGTAGAATAATGGCTTGGGCAGACAAGTATAGAAGACTTAGAGTTAGAACAAATGCAGATACTCCTACAGATGCTAAGAAGGCTCGTGAGCTTGGTGCAGAAGGTATCGGTCTTTGCCGTACAGAGCACATGTTCTTCGAGGCTGACAGAATTGCAGCATTCAGAGAGATGATTTGTTCAGACACAGTAGAAGGAAGAGAAGCGACTCTTGAGAAGATCCTTCCATATCAGCAGGGAGACTTCGAGCAACTTTTATGAGGCACTTGAGGGAACACCTGTTACTATCCGTTTCCTTGATCCACCTCTTCATGAGTTCGTTCCTACAACAGAGGAAGAGATTCAGAAGCTTGCAGATGCACAGGGCAAGAGCGTTCAGGCTATCAAGGATATAATCACAGGACTCCACGAGTTCAACCCTATGATGGGACACAGAGGACTCCGTCTTGCAGTTACCTATCCTGAGATTGCTAAGATGCAGACAAAGGCTGTTATCCGTGCAGCTATCAATGTACAGAAGAAGCATCCTGACTGGAAGGTAGTTCCAGAGATTATGATTCCTCTTACAAGTGAAGTAAAAAGAGCTTAAGTTCGTTAAGAAGATAGTAGTAGAGACCGCAGAGGCTGAGATTAAGGCAGCTGGCGCAGACCTTCACTATGAGGTTGGTACTATGATAGAGATTCCTCGTGCCTGCCTCACAGCTGATGAAATCGCTAAGGAAGCTGATTTCTTCTGCTTCGGTACTAACGACCTTACACAGATGACATTTGGTTTCTCTCGTGATGATGCAGGTAAGTTCCTTAACGCTTACTATGACACCAAGATATTCGAGAATGACCCATTTGCAAAGCTGGACCAGAACGGTGTAGGTAAGCTTATGGAAATGGCTATCAAGCTTGGCAGACCTGTTAATCCAAAGCTTCACATCGGTATCTGCGGCGAGCACGGTGGAGATCCTTCATCAGTTGAGTTCTGCCACAGAATCGGTCTTGACTATGTATCCTGCTCACCATTCAGAGTACCAGTAGCAAGGCTTGCAGCAGCACAGGCTGCTATCGCTGAGAAGAAGGCGAAATAATAGATAAGTATATAGAGTATGGAGAGCTTCTGCTCTCTGTACTTTTTGTTTGATAGAAAATCTCATTGAAATCTTCTATAAAGCTCAGGTGGAAAAAAATAATAGATTTTTCTTGTAAGAAAGCCTGGTAGATTTTTTTATGTTTTTGACACTCATATACTGTAAATTCTAATTTATAGAGTTGTTATATAAATTAACCTAGTGACGCTCCGAATGATAACATTTCAGACTCGCTCCGGCATCCGCTTCGCTCCGCCTAATGCGCTCGCTTAGAATTTATCATTCGTAGCTGGCACCTTAAGTTTATACAAATTACAACTCAAATGCCAAATTAAAGACAGCCACTCACCTGCCCCCTTTGTGGCTAATGTGTTTGTTTGTAGTCATTCGTCAATCAAACAGCCGGAACTAATAATGCCTAAGCGAGCGCATCAGGTTTTTTTCGTCAACAAAGCCATATTACAACAGCATCTTACAGAAAAAAACCGTAGCGAGTCTGGACATTTATTAGTGAAGGCGTGCCTTAGTCAGATACACAACCACATCAGCCCCACAACTTAGAATTTCTCATAGGTGTTAGTTGTCCTTAGAAGAGGTGATGGCCATCAGTCGCTTATTGTATACAAAGTGTACGTAGAAACAACCTTGATATTAGAATTAGTGATTATGTAATATCTGTATTGAACTAGTGCTGGAGAAAAAATATATTATAACACTGCAGAGATGACATAACACTTGCCGTCCTGCTGTGTAACCACATAGGGGGTTAAAATGATTAAAAATATTGAGCCAAACAATACAAGCCTTGAATGTGATGGAAATGAGAAAATAACGTATACATCAAAAGATCAATCTCTGCTTGAATCAGCTAGGTTATTATCTAAACAGGCACATAGTAATCAGGTTGATAAGGCAGGGGTTGATTATTTTACAGGCCATATTCAAACCGTTGTTAATTCAGTTCATACGCATAAGGAGAAGATAGTAGCCTATCTCCATGATACAGTAGAAGATACAGAAGTAACTATAGAGATGATATACGAAGAATTTGGCGAAGAAATAGGAGATGCAGTTAAAGCAATCACAAAGCCAAAAAAACTTGATTACACTAAGTATATTGAAGGGATAAAAGCCAACGAACTGGCTAGAGCAGTAAAAATAACTGACTTAAAGCACAATATGGATTTGACGAGGCTAAAGCAATTTGGTAATATGTCAAGAGGCATTTTGAAAAGATTTTTAGATAAAAGGGTAACTTTAACAAACCTATGTACACCATAGAAAATGGAGAACATAAGTTCAATATTCTCTATTGATTACCTACTCCTTTCCAGAGAGTAGAGTTGGCTTTTTGTCCAGCAGTCCAAAAAAAGCATACGTAAAAAAATTTACGGGATGTCAACGCGAGTGCTCTTTTGTGCTGATGCGTAGTAGTCTCAGCAAACTTTTTGTCATAAAAAAATCCTTATATTCCGGACAGTTATTGATAACGCTTCCGGTAGCTTCTATGACATAGTAACGCAGGTAACGGTTTCCTGCTTTGCTCATTTTAGTATCTTCTGCACGGAAGTTGCCTGACTGATTTTCTTTCCAGACGATGCCGCAATATTTAGCGAGTGCACCATTGCCGGTAAAAAGCTTTGATAGTGCCTATTTCAGCAAGTATACCGGTCGCATATACATGACCTATGCCCGGGATTGATTTCAGTACCTGATACTCGACAGGGTTTAGTCCCTGCACGGTATGTTCAATCGCCTTTTTCAATTGCCTTGAGCTCTTTCTCAAAAGCTCTGATGCAATTAAAAAGAACTGCTGATAGACAACGTAATCGGTTCAGCAACGACTTTGTCCAGACGGTATGAACCATTAGCGGCGACCTTTAAAATCTTTGCAGTTTCTTCCGGATCAGTAATGCGTCCACGGCTTTTGGATTCAATGAGTTCGACCAGTTCTTCAATAGAAGCCTCTATGATATCATCATTGGTTACGTATTGTTCCAAGATGGCTTCTGCGGTTGCACCATATTTGTTGCTGAACGGATGGTCTTCCTTTTTTTCAAAGCATGGCAAACTCACTGAATTTGAGGAAGATGTTGTTAAGCACATAGGTCTTCTCACGTGCAATGCATTCAGCGATGTGCAAGCGGTGTCTTGTAAGCCTTTGAAGAGCCAGATACTGGGCTCCACGCCACGGCTTTATACTGATACGTCCGACTCTTGCAAAGTCGGCTATGACAAAGGAATCAATGCCATCATTCTTGTCGAGAGCATTGAATGATTCTTTGTACTTGGCAACTTCTTTCGGATTGAGACAGTATACCTCTGTCCCAAATGGTGCCAACAAATCACTGGCTGAAAGATAATTGGCAATATGTACACCGTAAAATCCGGTGGACTCAAGCCCGATGATTACATGGTTGAACTCATGGTGGGCTGAAAGAACGTCCACAAGAAGGGATTCAAGAGTCTCTGCACCTTCTTTGGCATTAGGCACGGGCTTCATGCGGATAAAAAAATCCTGGTTGAAATCAATGGCAGAAACAACATTTGTACGGGATCCTATATCAATCCCAACAAACAGCGTTGACAGGTAATCGGTTTTTCTTCATGGTTAATCACCTCCTCTCATCATAGAATGGGAGTGAAATAGAGGACATGGCTTATCCCAAACCAATACACCAGTCTAAACCTCGCGTTATGAGCATTGTCCGGTAGAAACGTCCTGCTGGAGACTTTTAGAACCGGGATGCAGCATTTGTGTAATAGATCGCAGTGTATCGTCCGGGCTTCAAGCTTTCGTAGCAGTAGCATAAGCTCTGCAGGAGGTGTACAGAAGTGACCACAGCCTGGATTCACTAAGGAACCATTATAGCATTTGGGATGTCATGTCGCAATGTAACTGTAAACCGTATAGATGAGAAGTGGACTGCCAGCACTTGGTGGAGGAGAATCCTCCGGACAGATAAGAATGTCCACACATCTATACTCAAAAAGAAAAAGTTTGTAACCTGATTTTTTTCTTGGCTACAAACTTATTATACGAGGAGGTATTAAAAAAATGGGTGAAGTTATTAATAGAGGTTCTGAGTGGAGAAAATGGGATTTACATATTCATTCTTTATATACAAGAATATCGGGATGTGGCTCATATAAAGGTGTAACAGATGAAAAATTCATAGAAAAAATACGCAACGAAGGAATTTCTGTTGTAGGTTTAACTAATTATTTTAAATTTAGCGATGAAGATTTCGAGCTTGCTGAAAAAAATGCGTAAAAATGGAATAACAACTTTTTATGAATTTAGAATTTAGATTGACTAATCTTAATAATAACGATAAGCTAGCGGATTATCATAGTGATATTCAGTGATTTACTTTCGAAATCTGATATTGAAACCTTTATAGCCAATCTAGGTGTAACGGTTGGAAGTAAGGAGGAAAAAATAAATAATTTAACAGATGAACAAATAAGAAATAATGCAGCCATAAGTTTTGATAAAATCATTGATACTATAAATGACCCTAGTTTAAATATTAAAGACAAATGCTTGACAGCTTTTTTTGAGTAGAGGTCATGGCAATTGTGTTTGTGGAAAGGGAAGAGGATACACTGTATATGAGACCATTGCTCGTAAGTCAGATTTATTATTACATTCGAGTGACTCTAAGGAAACACTTGAAAATGATAAAAATTATTGGTTGGGAAAATCGTCGCAAACTAATGAATACATAAAGCCTTTATTACAGTCGAGTGACGCTCACTGTTTAGATAATATTGATTTAAAAGTAAAAAAAGTAACCCCAGAAGATGTAAGTAAATCTGGAGTCTTTAAGGAAGGTGATGATTACTTTATCAAGGTACCGGCATTTACCTGGATAAAATCCGATACAACATTTGAAGGGCTAAAGCAAATAATATACGAACCTGAAGAGCGAATTGGATATGGTGTAAATAATCCTAACAGTAAGTTAGATTATATGGTTATTGATTATTTTAAATTTAATGGGGAAGAATGTATTTATTTTTAGCGAAGGGCTAAACTCTGTTATAGGTGGTAGAAGTACGGGAAAGTCTACGCTTCTAAATTCAATAGCGACTTATCAAAAAAACAAAAAAACTTTAATACATCAGAACACCATATTTTTAAAGATAATTTTCGAGGTAGTATGGAAAGATGGAAGTTCAGAAGATAGTAGAGCAGTAGAATTTATACCTCAAGAATTTATGATTGATATTTCACGCAAGAAGGAAAAAGTTTAATGAACTTCTTGGTGAGATAATAGCAAAAGAAAAAAATGGATAAAGAGGAACAGGTGTATAAAGAAGAAACCAGTAATATTTTTAAAGAATTAGCTATAAATTTAAAAAGAATATTCTGATTTGCTATCTTTTAAAATGTCAAAAATTGAAGCCAGAAGGAGATAAAGAAGTCGCTAATGCTTCAATTAAAGATATTGAAAAATAGGATAGAAAAAAATTAGGCTAGAACATAAATTTAGCGAAGACGAAAAATAATTATTACAAAGAATTATGCAATCAAAGAGTTTCGTTGCTAAAAGAAATTGAATTATTAAAAAAAGAACAGGAACGACTAGAATTTATTAGAGATGTCGATTTCTCGGTAAATATTGTATTAGATGAGTTTAGCACTGAAAACAAAGATTTAATTACCGGTGAATTAAAAATGTATTCAAGAAGAATCTACTCAAAGATGGATAAAAATTTGTAGAGGGTATGATAGATAATGTTAAAAATAGAAGTGAATAGTAAAAAGTGAAAGTGAGAACAAAAATAGAAAAATGATAGTACTTATATAAGAGGAAAGGCATTAGAATCGAAAAAAATGAAGAGCTTAAAAAGTTTAGAACTTCAAATAGAAACACATAGAACGGTGGTGAAGAAACTCGAGGAATATACTAATGAATGTTCAAAAAATAGAGAGATCTTTATGTGAGAAATATGAGAGTATATTGGATAAGTTTGCTGAGAATATGAATGCAATTAAGAGATTTTGCGATAATTTTAAAATTGAAGAGAAAGATCTTAAAAATAGAGATAAGAGTAACAACAACTGCCTTTGAGGATAAAAATTAAATACTTGAGATCAAATAATGCTGATAACATTGCATTTATAGATGCATTCAACCAAAAGATTAAAGATTTTTGCAAACTGATTCTTTTTAGAATATTTATTAAGGAATGGCTAACTAATGGTAAGCTTTATATTTAACCAAAAATAAAGGCGTTTTCAATTTATTTAATGATATATTTACAACGAATTGGTATGGCTACGATTATTTGGTTACTTATCAGGATGACGAATTTCAGGACATGTCACAAGGTAAAAAAAGTCGTTTGTTATTTTGAAGTTATTGCTTGAATTTAGTGATGATAAGAAACCTGTATTAATTGATCAACCTGAAGATAGCTTAGACAACAGAGCAATATATTATGAATTAAGGCAGTATCTATTAGAAACCAAAAAAATAGGCAGATAATTGTTGTAACACATAATCCCAATGTTGTTGTTGGCGCAGATGCCGAGAATGTTATTGTTGCTCATCAACAAAAATAAAAATAGAAAAAAATAGTAATGGCAAAGAATTCCAGTATATTAATGGATCTTTGGAAAAATACAAAGATAAAGGATATGAATTGTGAGTTTATATTAGAATCGCAAGGTATAAGGGAACATATATTTGATGTGCTCGAGGGAGGTAGGGAAGCCTTTTAAGAAACGTGAACAAAGATATAGTTATACAAATTACAATTCATAATTATGCAATTGAATGTTTGTGACATAATTAATTATTAAAAAGGTCTTCTATGATAATTACAAGTCATAGAGTGACCCTTAAATTAAGTGGATAATGTAATATATTTCAATGGTATATATGATGTGGTGTAAAAAGATAATAAATTCTCTTGTAAGCAAGCTTGCGTCGAATTTTGTGCTTTTGACACTTGTATAATTAAATGAAAAATAATAGGATATTAGAGTATGTGAAACTTTTTCTGTAAATAGCTATTAAGCATTAGGCCTTCTATGATAAAAATATAAATCATAGGAGGCCTTTTATTATGGCAAAAAGAGAAAAGAAACCGGTACACAAAGTTGTAATGACCGAAGGGAAAAGAAACATTATTCAGCAACTGATTCAAGAATATGATACCTAAACAGCTGAAGACATTCAGGATGCACTTAAAGATCTGTTAGGCGGAACCATTAAAGAGAGTAATTTATATTGATGCTATCCACTATTCTGTCCGTGATAACGGCGTAATAATGAGGCTTGCTGCCTATGTCATCTTAGGTATCAATACTGAAGGAAAGAAAGAAGTGCTTACAATACAGGTGGGCGACAACGAAAGTTCAAAATACTGGCTATCTGTACTAAATGAACTTAAAAACAGAGGAGTAAGGGACATCCTTGTCATTTGTGCTGATAGACTTACAGGAATAAAGTAAGCCATTGGAGCAGCCTTACCTAAAACAGAGTATCAAAGATGTATTGTTCATCAGGTAAGAAACACATTGAAATATGTACCTGATAAAGACAGGAAAGCATTTGCGACAGATTTGAAGACCATTTACTAGGCTTGTGATGAAAAGAAAGCCCTAGTGGCTTTGGAACATGTGACTGAAAAATGGACACCAAAGTATCCTAACTCAATGAAACGCTGGAAGGATAACTGGGATGTTATTTCTCCTATTTTCAAGTATTCTTCCGTTGTTAGAAAGGTAATTTATACAACCAATGCTATAGAATCACTTAATTCTACATACCGTAAGCTTAACCGTCAGAGAAGCGTATTTCCAAGCGATACAGCTCTCCTTAAGGTCTTGTATTTAGCCACATTTGAAGCAACTAAAAAAATGGACTACCACGATACGAAACTGTGCACAGATCTACGGCGAGTTAAACATTACGTATGAAAGACAACTGCCTGATAGTTAAACATTATGTATGAAAGACAACTGCCTGATTATAATACAGTTGTAAAAGACATGGGTGGCTTAGCCGCTCTGTATTGACATACACTTTTTTTACTGTTAAATATAACACAAGGGTGAAAATCCTATCTTAAAGATTTCCACCCTATATTATCATAGAAGATTTTTATTTACAGACTTATCTTCATAGTCTCACCTATTTCAGTGCCATTTTATTTTATTCAGTTAGTTTGTTTCCCTACTTGATGTCTACTCGCGTAAACAGCTCCCCATTGTTCCACCACATAATCATCTTTTTAGTATCCGCCATAGAGTTGCCCTGACTTATTCCCAAGCTTTCAGCTGTTTGAGATTTATTACCATTATTCATGCGAAGTACCTGTCTAACAATAGCAGTAGTTATATTTTCTAGAGAATCTGATAAGTCAATCACATTGTGGTATATATCTGTTCCACTTTGAGGAATAGGAAGTAAAGGTTCTTCTGTTGATAATGCTTTTTGTACATCAGCTTTATCAATGGTAATACCATCGGTTGAAGAATAACAATAATTCAACACTCGCTGTAGTTGGAAGTAGTTTTGAGGCCACGTATAATGCGCAAGTACAGAGAGAGCTTCGTCGGTAAAACCTTGAATTGACTTTTCTCCAGTGATATTAAGCCAGTTTATGTACAAGGTTGCCATGTTTTTAATTGAAGCAGGATTATCGCGTAATGGAGTAAGCGGTATCACATTACAGTGCAGCTTATTTTTATACTGAGTAACTGTAGCTTCTGGCAGTTTGCTGTACGAATCTGCAAATGAAAAGATTAATCTATTATTGCGTTCACATTGTCCTGACAAAATATATGAAAGTAGTGTAGTCAGCTTTTCATGCGAAAGGGAATCAAGATCAGTAAAGCAAATTGTCGTATTAGTGTCACACAGTGGTGATTGGTGATGCTTTAACAAAAACTCCCAAGACTTTTCAGTAAGCAGATCTCCACTAATATGAATATAGGGTGAAGCTATTCGATTACTTAACAAGTAAAAAAGCATTGAGAAATATGCTTTACCCATTCCGTTTTCACCTTCTAACAAAATGGGATTAGGAAAGTGATTGTATTCCTTGATAAGTTCTACAAATGAAGGGAGGGCGCCAATTATTCCGTATATACTATTCTCGTACATGTTTTTAACTTCGTCCGCATTATAGTAATCTATTCCAGTACGTGTATTTTTAACCACAGGATTGATAGAATAGTCGAATGCGATACAATCTTCGTCCTCAGCATGAATAATTCGAGTAAAAACCGTATATGCACTGTTTTGGATTTGAAAGTGAAATTTTTGAGGAGTAGTAAGGTCGAAAGAAATGAGCTTCTCCCTAAGAACATTTATAAGATCGTTTTGATTAGCATCAATGTTGCTCTTATAAACAAGCCTTCCTTGCTCGGAAAGAACTACAGTGTTGGCAAGATTATTTTTGTAGTACTGCCTTGTAAAAATGGTTATCAGTAGTGAGTTGTTTGTTCATCTGATGCAATGTTCTTACGCTCTGAAATGCTTTTCGAATACTACTGTCACCGGATGTAATCAGATATGAGCGAATGCCATACTTATGAGCACACGTATATCCTGCAACATCACCGATGATGGCGCTGTAGTTTTTTTCTATAATACCAGGAAATTCTTTGTATATTTCATCCTCAGATGTAATCTCATAAACATCAACATCATAGTTAAATAATTCGCAAAGCTTATTGCAAGTTCTAATAATATTTGGATAACCAATAAGTGCTACGTGGTTGTTTGGAACATCTGCAAGATTTAACACTGCCAACAGATCAAACGAACTGGTTTCTATTTCAATAACCGGTAGTGATACAGCCTCGTGTAGCAAGGTAGCAGTTCCGCCTCGTGATAAAAATTGCATCAAAAATTAGAATGAAAATTCTCTTTTGCAAGTTCTATACCTTCTTCACGATCACCTACATAAATTGTAAGTTTAATTTCAGGAAATTCCTTTGAAATCGTCTCAAGTTGTCTTGTCATAGCACGATATGGAGCAATAGCAAGCACACTAATTTGACTATTTATCAATGTTTTAACCTCCAAGTGATAAGTTGTGTTTAATATTGAAACTATATTATGAGTGATTATTTGGTTTTTGTTTCATATATAAACATTATATACCAAGTTTATTCTTGTTGCAATTAGAATTTCTTGATATATTTATTAAAAAGAAAAAAAGACAATAATGTTTAATAGAAACAATAAACTAATATATTAATCATTTTTTTGTTAATACTATCAATAATTTGTTGATTAATTTTAAAAATACTGATTAAAGGTGAAACGTTATGAAACTGTTGGTAATTGCGGATGATTTTACGGGAGCCCTTGATACAGGTGTAAAGTTTATGAGTTGTTCGACAGTGGTATCCATTCTGTTTAATTTGAATCAGGATATACCTTTGGAACAAAGTGTATTAATATACAATGCCGAAAACAAGACATAAAAACACCTGAAGAAGCACAAAAAAATTATTCAAGATATTGTAAAGTGGGCATTTCTTAATGGGGTAACACATATATATAAAAAAACAGACTCTGCCTTACGAGGGAATATAGGTATTGAGCTTAGTACACTTTTTAATGGAATGGAACTCAGGGATCGTTAGTTTTTGCACCGGCGTATCCTGCACTTAATAGATACACAAGGAATGGAATTCAGTATATTGATGAGTTACCTGTGGCAGAAAGTGCCTTTGGACTAGATATGATTGATCCGGTGCACCACTCACGAGTAGCTGATGTAATTTATGAGACAGCTACCCCACTCATTCAAGAGACTTGTGGAAATCATATAGATTCAATTTCCACAAAGGAAAAAAGAATAATAATTTGTGATGCTAATACCGAGTCAGATCTTGAAAATATTGCAAGTTGGGCTGAAAATTCACACATAACCTGTTTTTGCAGGCTGTGCAGGTCTTGCAAAGGCTCTTGCAGCAAGAATGTGTGTAAATGAAAAAAAATATGACAAAGTACCTACTAAACCATTATTGCTAGCGGTGTGTGGTAGTGTAAATCCAATAACAGTAGAACAGGTTCTTACAGCTGAAAAAGCTGGAGTCCCTAGAGCAAGGTTGTCAAAGAAAAAAATGTTAGTTTCTTACGGTGAAAGTGATAGCGTCAGTGATTCAAATCTTATGCAGTGGATTGAAGAATGTAAGATAAATGGAGCACTGATTATTGATGTAGAAAACGATAGTGATACAGGTAAAGATATAATACCTGCTGAAATCGGAATGAAGATTGCAAATTACTTGGCAACTATAACAAAAAGAATGTTGGACTTAGGATTAAACCCCACTTTATTTTTGTACAGGAGGAGACACATTTCTAGCCATTGTAAATAAACTTGGTGTTAAAAAAATTTCACTTGACAAGGAAATGTATCCTGGAGTGGTATTAACTAAAGTTATGTACAACGGAAAGATATTAAATATAATTTCTAAGTCCGGGGGATTTGGCAATAAAAAAATTTATTACTAGATATAAGAAAGTCAATTCAGGAGAAGTAATGTATGGAGGAAATACAATGAATAATAATCAAAATAACAAACCAATAATAGGTATAACAATGGGTGATCCATTTGGAAATGGACCTGAGATTACTATTAAAACACTTGCAGATTTTTCGTTATATGAAAGATGCAGACCAATTGTTATTGGAGATACTACCGCTATGGAGTATGCGGCAGACGTAGCTAAGATTGTGTCGAACATAAATCTTAAAAATAAATCCTGTTAGCAGAGTGAGTGATGCAAAAATTTGAACCTGGAATAATAGATGTGTATGACTTGGGATTAGTAAAGAGAGTAGAAATTCCAGGGACTCCTGATGAACATAAACCGTTTGGAGTTGGGCCATCGATACTTGGAGGAGAAGCGAGCTTTAGATATGTAGAAAAAGTAATAAATCTTGCAATGAAAAGAGAAGTTGATGCTACAGTTACAAACTCATTCTCAAAAGAAGCAATAAATATGGCTGGTCATCACTATAGTGGACACACAGAAGTATATGCAGATTATACCAAGACTAAAAAAATTATTGTATGATGTTGGCATATAAAGACTTTCGTGTTGCGATCATAAGTACACATGTGTCGTCATGAGAAGCCTGTGATAGAGTAAAAGAAAGCAAGAGTATTAGAAGTAATTCATATGGCAAACAATGCAATGAAAAAAATAGGCATTGAAAAACCAAAGATTGGTATTGCGGGTCTAAATCCACATTGTGGTGAAAATGGAATGTTTGGAACAGAGGAGATTGAAGAAATTCAGCCTGCAATTGATGAAGCTTTGAGGGAAGGTATTAATATTCCGGAAGGTGCACCAACCCCTCCCGATACGGTGTTTTTCAAAAAGCGTTGGGTGGATGGTACGATATCGTGGTTGTTATGTATCATGATCAGGGGCACATTCCACTTAAAGTTAAAGGATTTGTATAATAAAAAAAGAAAAAAACATTGGGATGCGGTCGAGGGCATTAATGTAACATTAGGTTTGCCAATAATTCGTGTGTCAGTTGATCATGGAACTGGATATGGACATGCAGGTGATGGCATGGCTAATGAGTTAAGTTTGGCTAATGCAGTTGATTTTGCAATTAAGCTTTCCAATGATTAGTGAATTAGAAAGAAGGTAAAAATGTCCAATGAAAATAATGTGATTTTTAGAGGCTCGAAATATATCAAAACATTTTGGTGGAACCAAGGCGTTGGACTCTGTTTCATTTAATTTAAGAGCTGGAGAAGTACATGCACTAATGGGGGAAAATGGTGCTGGAAAATCAACGCTTGGTAAAATATTTGCAGGTATTCATAAGGCTGATTCAGGTGAAATTGTATACTTTGGAGAGACCATTCATTTGGAGAATCCTAAGGATGCTAAGCGAAAAAAAATATCTATCGTACTTCAAGAACTAAACTTATTACCAGATCTTACAGTTGCAGAAAATTTGTTGCTAGGAAGTGATGTGTTTTTTAATAAAGGTGTTTTAAGAACAAAAGCTATGTATAAACATGCCAAAGAACTCTTAAATCTGTTTAACCTGGGTAAATCATTGGATGTCTATAGTAACGTTGAAAACCTTACAGTTGCTCAAATGCAAGTATTAGAGATATTAAAAGCTGTTGATTCAGATGCAAAAGTGATAATCCTTGATGAACCTACAGCAACATTATCACCAATGGAGGTTGAAGAGCTGTTTTCTATCGTGCGAAAGTTACAGAAAGAAAAAAACATTGGATTTATTATTGTTTCACATAAGATAAATGAAATTTTTGAGATAGCTGACCGAGTAACGGTTTTTAGAGATGGTAAGCAAATCCTAAATGGAAAAAATCTTTCTGATATGACTGAGAATGAATTGGTGAGCTCTATGGTTGGGCGTGAGATAAATGACTTATACGGACATAGAAATTTTGAATTGGGTAAGAATAGGGAGGTAGTATTAAAAAGCAGAAAAATATATGTGATTATGGTGGAAAGGTAAAAAAATGTAAGCATTGAACTTCGAAAAAGGAGAAATTCTTGGAATTACTGGAATAGTTGGAGCAGGAAGAACAGAATTTATTCGCTGTATTTTTGGAGTTGACAAAATTAAATCAGGGAAAATAATTATAAATGGAAAAGAACTTGTTAAACCAACTATAAAAAAGGCAATAAGGGCAGGGCTTGCATTAGTTCCAGAGGATAGAAAAAATGAGGGACTTATATTAAATGAGTCTATTAAAGACAATGTGTCGTTAGTAAGACAATGTATGCAAAAAAAGGATTTGTATTGAGGGATAGAGATAGTCGTCTATATATGGAAAAAAATGAGGAAAGAGTTATTTATTAAAATGGGAGACGAATTAGATCCCTGTAACAGCCTTTAGTGGCGGTAATCAGCAGAAAGTACTCCTTGGTAAAATGGCTTGTTATGAGCCCGAATATACTGATTATAGATGAGCCTACCAGAGGAATAGACATTTCCGCAAAATCTGAAATATACGCTACGCTTAATAAACTTGCGGAGCAAGGTATGGCTATTTTAGTGGTTTCATCTGAAATGCCGGAAGTGATAGGAATGTGTGATCGAGTTCTTATATTTAGGGGCGGAAGCCTGGCAGGAGAACTTATACATGATGAGCTTACAGAGCAGAGAATTGCTTATTTAGCAACGACAAGTATTAAGGAGACTAACAAAACAGCAATTTCCTGATGAGTAGGAGACAAGCTGAAGAAGGGGAAAGATAATGAGTGAGAAGATAAAAAGCGATTTCGAGAAACCGTTTTATAACCCGGTATAGGGACTGAAATTACAATGTTAATTGTATTTATTATATTTTTTGTTGTAATGAGTGTGGTATCACCGCAATTTGCAACAAAAGGTAATATAATGAATGTACTTTCGCAACTTTCGGTTGTCGCAATTATTGCAATAGGTCAAACATTTGTAATTGTTTCAGGTGGAATAGATTTATCGGTTGGCATGATAATTTGTATTAGCGGTATGCTAAGCGGTATGTATATGGCAAAGACTGGTAATGTTTTTATAGGAATCCTAATAATTATTGGAGTTGCGATTTTAGTTGGAATAATTAATGGTGTTTTAGTTGGATATCTGAAGGTTGCAGCCTTTATTGCAACTCTAGGTACACAGTCAGTTTGTAATTCTCTGGCATATACTACGTCAGATGGTAACTCTGCAGCAGGATTTCCACAAATTTTAAGTACAATGGGTAATTTTAAAGTCTTTGGTATTAGAGCATACATTTATTTCATGATTTTGCTTTATATCATAATGTGTTGGGTAATGGCAAAAACCAAACTTGGCAGGTTTACATATGCAATAGGATCCAATACTGAAGCTGCAAGGTTATCAGGTATCAATGTTAGATTCTATAAGATGATGTGCTATGCAATATGTGGACTTATGTGTGGATTTGCCGGATTGGTAAACATGGTTCGCTTAATGTCTGTTGATCCAACTACCGGTACGGGGTTAGAGATGAATGCGATTGCGTCAGTTGTAATTGGTGGCGTAAGCATGGCGGGTGGTAAGGGAACTTTAGTAGGAACTTTTATAGGTGTTCTAATTTATCAGTTCCTAAGAAATGCACTGAATCTGCTAGGTATTAATCCGTTTTGGCAAGGTTTTGTAACAGGCATTGTTATAATTGTTGCCGTGTTAGCTGATAGCCTTAGCAGTCACAGGGGTAAATAAAGAGTAAAGTATTAGGCTTAAAAAGAACTTAAAAATGAAAGGAGTGTAGTAAAATGAACAAAAAATTAGTAGCATTATTAATGGTAGGTGTTATGGGAATGTCTTTGATTGCTTGCGGTCAAAAAAATCTGGAGAGAGTTCGTCAGCATCTAGCACTACAAAAACCACAGTCAGCGGGAAACTCTTCGAAATCGTCAAGCGGAACAAAAATAGCGTATATTACGCCTAGCCTAGATCTTCCATATTGGAGGTATCTTGCAAATGGAATTGAAAATGAAGTTATCGATTCCGGTATGAATGCAAAAAGTGCAAATTTATGATTCAAAAAAACAGTAATGAAACACAGCTCCAAAATGCGCAAGATGCAATTGCTCAGCAGTCAGATATTATAATTATTTCACCTACCGATAGCTCGTCCTGCCCGGCAGTGTTGGATATGGCGGAGGAGGCAAATATCCCAGTAGTTATTGCAGATGTGGGAACAGATTCAGGTAAGTATGATGCCTTTATAATTACACCAAATGAAAAAAAGGCTCAAGTGAGCTTGGTGATTATGTCCTTGGATACATGAAAGAAAAGAAAATGACAGGTAATGCAAAGACAAATTACAGGCTCGCTTGCACGTAATAACATTAAAGCGCGATATGATGGCTTTAATAAAGCGTTAGAAAAAAAGCTGGGGTTAAACTATTAGATTATAAACAGATGTCTGATATGACACGCGCTGAAGGCGAATCCTTAGCTCAGGATTTAATGACAACTTACTCAGATTTAGCTGTTATATTTTTGTCATATGGATGAACCTACGCTAGGAGTAGCAAAAAGCGGTACAGAATGCAGATAAGTCTGATAGTGTAATTGTATGTGGATTTGATGGAACGCCGGAGACTGTTAAAGATATTGAAAAATGGAACCATACTTGCGTACGCAATACAACAACCTGCTCTTTTTGGTAAAAACAGCAGTAGAATGTGCAACAAAAAAATATTTAATGGTGATAAGGTAGAAGGACAAATCGATATTCAGACATTGCTAGTTACTGCGGAAAAATTGTAAGGATAAGGAAGTACAAGAACAATTATCAACCAATGTATTTCCAGATTCTAAGGCGAAATAATTATTAGTAATGTGAAATGTATTGGAAAGGGAAAGGACAATTGCTATGAAGATTTTTGATTTGAGTCAGGGAATTTATAATTCCTGTCCTGGTTGGCCTACTTATAATGAGGCTACAATAACGCATGAAACTGTTGTTGGAATTCAAGGATATACATCAGAAATTATTAAGCTAAATACACATACAGCTACGCATTTAGATGCGCCATTTCATTTCTATCCTGATATGGAAACAATTGATGAGATTCCTGTAGATAGATTTGTGGGGAAAGCTATTATTGTAAATCTTGAGGGTTGTGAGAGTTGTCATCCCATTGGACCTAATGATTTCTTAAAAAATATGATGAGTTAATTAAAAAAAGGACAGTATTGTTTTACTTGATACAGGCTGGTATAAAAAAACGTGGATATACCAAAGAATATTATAATGATTGGCCATATCTATCCGCTGAAGGTGCTAAGTGGTTGCTTGACAAAGGAATAAAAGGTGTGGGAATTGATGGCTTAAGCATGGGCGGATGGTATGAGGGAACTGGTAGACCTTGCGATGAGATACTGTTATCTCATAAAAATATGGATTTTTGGAAGAGATAACATTCCCTGAGGAGATTCTTAAGTATAAAGAAGTGATGTTACATTGTGCACCGATAAAACTAATGGGATGTAGTGGAGCACCTTGTAGGGCATATGCTATTGTAGAAGAATAGTTTTAACAATAGGGATATCTCGACTTTAACAAGAGATATCCCTTGTTAACATGAGGAATAATATGAAATTTATTGATTTTTCCAGAGATTAGTTTTCCAATACAGGGTATCGAGGAAGTACAGATGCCTAAAAATGGTTCGAGTTCGTCAGAACTTTGACAAGGATGAGATAGCAGATCCGTCTAATTATTTAAAAACTGAATTGAAAAGACAAGATTATAGCAAGCAGGTAAGAGGGAAGCGTATTGCGATTACTGTGGGAAGTAGGGGAATTCCATGCAATCTTGAAATTGTAAAAGTTGTGTGTGATCAACTAAAAGAATGGGGAGCCCTGCCGTTCATTGTACCAGCTATGGGAAGCCATGGCGCTGGATGTGTTGAAGGAAACTTAGAAATCTTATCCAGTTATGGAATAACTGAAGAAAATCTAGGAGTACCAATATGTGCATCTATGGAGGTAGTACAAATTGGTAACATCAATGACACGACCAATACACCTGTGTACTGCGATAAATATGCAGACAGAAGCTGATGGAATTATTATTTATAATAAAATAAAACCTCATACCGATTTTAAGGGTAAACATGAAAGTGGCCTATTAAAGATGATGACTATAGGACTAGGTAAACATATAGGATGTCTCATGGTTTCACAAACAGGGATTTGATACATTTGCTGAACGTATTCCTATGGTTGCAAAGTATTTTTTTATAGATAAATTACCTATTATTTTTTTGCAATAGGAGTTGTCCAAAATGCATATGATAGGATCTCTAATATTATGGTTTTTCCAAAGGATAAAAATAATTGAAGGCGATGCAGAAATGTTATGTATTGCTAAAAAAATAAATTTCCTAGATTTAAATTTGATAATATAGATGTGCTTATAATTGATAAAATTGGCAAGAATATTTCTGGGGAAGGTGCTGATCCTAATGTAACAGGGCGTGGATTCATGCCGTATTTTAAGGATGATTTCCACACTAAAAAATTATTTATTAGAGGACTTACGGAAGAGAGCCATCATAATGCTTGTGGGCTTGGATTAGCTGATATTACAACGCGTAGATGTTTACAAACTGTTGACTGGGAAAGCACATGGATTAATCTGACTACAAATACAATGATAGATGGAGCTAAAATTCCAATGTATCAGAATACGGATTATGATGCTATTAGAGTAGCAATTAGAACTTGTACAAAGATAGACTATAGTAAAGCACGCGTTGTTCGCATCAAAGATACATTATCACTTAATGAGTTTGAGATATCTGAGAGCATGTTATGTGAAGTAAGTAAAATTCCTGATATTGAAATACTGACAGAACCGTATAAATTAGACTTTCATGATGATGGATATTTAGATGATTTTGAATGATGTAAGGAACATGTGAACACTTGTCTGTAAATAGCTATTAAAGCAATAGGCCTTCTATGATAGAATATAAATCATAGGAGGCCTTTTATCAGAGCAAAAAAAGAGCAAAGAACCAAGATTAAAAAAAGGTTGCAATTTTAAAAGTCATATGAATTAGCATCTATCAAGCGTCTCTTCCCTTGCTTTTTCACCCTCCCAACCCGTATAATATCCATAAGAATAAATCCTGTTGGGTGGGTGATGAAGAAAACTGTCTGAGGAGATATTGAAGGGAAATCATCAAAGGTAGTGAAAGAGATAGCAGATGATAAGGCCAAAGTGGAAGATAGCTAAGCTATTTGTTATTCGCTTTTCGAGTTGCTTATTATCTAGATTTAGATTATAATGATGGTAAGTAGGGTTAGGGGGGAGTATTATTGAATACAGAAATAAAAAATGCAGTTAATTCTGCAGGGGATAAGGCACAGTATGATGAGAATGCCAAAAGGCTTTTAGGAAATAAGAGCATACTTGCACATATTCTTACAAGTACAGTTGAGGAATTTAGGGATATGAATCCCGCAGATGTAGAAGGGTACATTGAAGGAGAGCCTTGTATCAGTTCTGTTCCTGTAGAGCCCGGGCTTACTAATATAAAGCAGGGTGGAAAAAGACTAGCAGGACTTAATTCAGAAAGTGCAGATGTTAATGAAGGTGTAGTAAGATTTGACATTGTGTTCTACGTAAGACTAAAAGACGGAGTATCGCAGATTATAATAAATATTGAAGCACAGAAAGATGCTCCATCAGGATATAGTATCTTAAACAGGGGAATTTTCTATGCATGTAGGTTAGTATCTTCTCAGAAAGAGAGGGACTTTGTAAATACTAACTATGATGATATTAAGCGTGTCTATACCATTTGGATTTGTATGAATATGCTTGAAAACAGCTTGGATTATTATCAGTTGACCAATAGGAAAGTTTTAGGTTCTAGAACTTGGGAAGGGAAGCAGGATATGATTAATATCGTATTAATTGGTCTTGCAAAAGATTTGCCGGTTCATGATGAAAAATATGAGCTTCATCGTTTGTTGGTAGCTTTGATGTCAAAGCAACTTACTACGAGTGAAAAACTGAATATTATTGAAAAGGAATATAAAATTCAAGTAAATGATACTTTGAGAAAGGACGTGAGTGTTATGTGTAACTTAAGCCAGGGAATAGTGGATGAGACGCTTGAAAAAGTTATTTTGAATATGCATAGGTTAGGTTATACCTCGGAACAAATAGCAAAGGCTGTTGAGATGAGTAAAGAAGAAGTTGAGAAAATAATTGAAATAAATAAGCTTACATTAGTATAGAATAAACCAGTTTAACATTTTGTGATTCAATTGTGAGGGAATAAAGTTATGTGTAACTTAAGCCAGGGAATAGTGGATAGGGTAACAGAGGAAGTAACAGCAAAGAATTTGATAGACTTTATTATTAAGATGCATCAAAAAGGCTATACACTGGAACAGATATCTGAAATAGCAGAAAAAAAGCGTATCGGAAATCGAAGAAATTATAGATAAGAATTCTGTTTTTAGTGTAATCTGAATTCGTGAAGTTAAATCCTAACTTTTATGAAGACGCCTACAATACTCTGGTTTATTGGCTGAAGAATTTTGGCGCATTCAAGGAGCAATATATACGAAATGAAAAAGTAATTCTATTAGATAGAAACAGAGAGTGTGCCTGTCCAATTTTAGGGACAGGCATTTTGCTACAATAAGTTTCACAAAGATAACAAGCAGATCAGGTTTTATCCACCTTTCAATCCTTGCCTTTTCCACCTCCCACCCTGTATAATATTCATAAGAATAAATCCTGTGGGGTGGGTAATGAAGAAACGAAAACTATTTTTGTGAAATTTCTCCATTTACGTATGAAATTTCCTTGTGGAAAGAAAAGAATCAAGAGAAGTATAAGGGATTTTAAGAATGTAACCAGATTTGCAAAGGAAAAAAAGACAGAGAAACTCTCTGTCCTACTTTACGAGCACAAGTCCTTGATGAGGAGAAGGCTTGGAGGTGTTAGGCAGGATTTACAGGAAAATAAAGTGGTGAATCTTGGTTTTATAGCACCAAGGGTTTCAGGGGTTTTGATTAGGCCTGGTGAGGTCTTTTCATTTTGGAAGCTTGTGGGCAATTGTACTGCGAGAAAAGGATACAAAGAGGGTATGACCATTTCTCTTGGTAAGGTTTCGGAAGGGGTTGGCGGTGGTATGTGCCAGTTTACCAATCTACTGCACTGGATGGTGCTTCACACACCGCTTACCATCACCGAGCACCACCATCATGATGGCTTTGACCTCTTCCCTGATTTTTGGAAGGCAGGTTCCTTTTGGGACGGGAACTTCCATTTTCTACAATCATATAGACTACAGATTTAGAAATGACACCGACCAAATCTTTCAGATTCTTGTGTATACAACTAAAGAGTACCTCTGTGGAGAGATTCGCTCTGAAAAGGAATTGCCTGTGAGCTATCACGTGTATATAAAGGATGAAAAATTTGTGCGTGAGGGAGAGGATATTTATAGGGTTGGAAAGGTATATAGAAGGTGTAATGATAAAAAGACAGGAAGGCTTTTATTTGAGGAGCTATTGAAGGAAAATCATGCTAAGGTAATGTATGAGATAGCAGAGGATAAGGCCACTGATATGAGTGTAGAAGAAATAAAAAAGATAATTAACGAGCATGAGACAGCAAAAAGCATAGCAATATCAATAAAGTAGTACCAAACATAACATAGGGCCTTGAAACCACAATTTTCCAGGCTCTTATTTTTATATACTTTTTAACCTAAGTATGCTATATTGATACTTAAAAAAAGAAGATTGCTTTTAGGAGAATTTAACCATGGATCACTTCATTTTACATAGCGAATACGCCCCTACAGGAGACCAGCCACAGGCCATAGAAGAGCTTGTCACAGGCTTCAAAGAGGGCAATCAGTTCCAGACTCTGCTTGGAGTTACGGGTTCAGGCAAGACATTTACAATGGCAAATGTCATAGCCAAACTTAACCTCCCCACCCTTGTCATTTCACACAACAAAACCTTAGCTGCTCAGCTCTATGGTGAGTTCAAAGAATTCTTCCCTGAGAACGCAGTAGAATACTTTGTGTCGTACTACGACTATTATCAGCCTGAGGCCTACGTGCCTTCCTCTGATACCTATATAGAAAAGGATTCCGCCATAAATGATGAGATAGACAAGCTTCGCCACTCCGCCACAGCGGCACTTTCTGAGAGAAAAGATGTGGTTGTGGTTTCAAGTGTGAGCTGCATATACGGACTCGGAGATCCTATCGACTACGAGGATATGACGCTCTCTGTGCGTCCGGGGCAGATAAAGGACATGGAAGAGGTGGTAAAGAGGCTTGTGGACATCCAGTACACCAGAAATGATATGGATTTTAAGCGTGGTACATTTAGAATCCGAGGCGATATTGTTGAAATCTTCCCGGTGGCTTCTACAGACAGAGCCATCAGGCTTGAGTTTTTTGGTGATGAGATAGACAGGATATCAGAGGTGGATGTGCTTACTGGGACTGCACTTGCGGAACTCTCCCATGTGGTGGTATTCCCTGCTTCCCACTATGTAGTTGCCCCTGAAAAAATGAGTGAAGCCCTGAAGAAGCTTGAGGAAGAGCTAGACCTCAGGGTAAAGTATTTTAAGAGTGAGGATAAGCTGATAGAGGCGCAGCGAATAAAGGAGAGAACTAATTTTGACATAGAAATGATGAGAGAAACAGGCTTTTGCTCGGGTATAGAGAACTACTCAGGTCCTCTTTCAGGAAGACCGCCAGGTAGTATGCCTTTTACCCTTATAGACTATTTTCCAGACGAATTTCTCATCATAGTGGATGAGTCGCATATTACGATTCCACAGATAGGAGGAATGTATGCGGGAGACCGCTCGAGGAAGACTACCCTTGTAGACTATGGTTTCAGACTGCCTTCAGCCCTTGACAACAGACCTCTTAATTTTACGGAATTTGAAAATAAAATAGACCGCATGCTCTTCGTATCAGCAACGCCATCAGAATATGAGGCGAAACACGAGCTTCTTAGGACTGAGCAGATAATAAGGCCAACAGGACTAGTGGATCCCGAAATCAGCGTAAGGCCTACAGCGGGGCAGATTGACGACTTGATAAGCGAGGTAAAAAAGGAGACTGAGAAGAAAAACAAGGTTCTTGTAACCACACTTACCAAGAAAATGGCGGAAGACCTCACAGACTATATGAGGGAGGCTGGTATAAGGGTAAGATATCTCCACTCCGACATAGATACCCTCGAAAGGTCTGAGATTATCAGGGATATGAGACTTGATGTCTTCGATGTACTAGTTGGTATCAACCTCCTGAGAGAGGGACTTGACATACCTGAGATTACTTTGGTTGCGATACTTGATGCGGACAAGGAGGGCTTCCTTCGTTCGGAAACTTCCCTTATCCAGACCATAGGCAGGGCAGCAAGAAATGCAGATGGCCACGTAATAATGTATGCGGATACAATCACCGGCTCTATGAACAGGGCTATTACGGAGACTGAGAGAAGACGTGCCATCCAGATGAAGTACAATGAGGAGCATGGAATCATTCCTCAGACGATAAAGAAGAAGGTTCGTGACCTTATCAGCATATCTAAGAAGGTAGAGGAAGACAGCTCCAAGATAATTAAGGATGCAGAATCTATGAGCGAGAATGAGCTTAAGGCTGTTATCAAGGAGCTTACCAAGAAAATGAATCAGGCAGCGGTTGAGCTGAACTTCGAGCTTGCAGCAAAGCTTAGAGATGAAATTATCGAGCTTAAAAAGCATTTGGTAGACCTGACTGCAATGTAAATGATAAAAAAAGAGACTGTAATATTAAAAAAATATTAACAAAGTGATGTAAACACAGATTGTAACAAAAAGATAGAAGGAGCTTAACGCCAAAAATCGACTGTTATAAACCTTGTTATCGTGGTCACATTTTGTGGATATTTAAGAATAATATTACAGTCTCTTTTCATGTATATATAGAATTGTGTATTTAATATTAAAATACTATTAACAACAAGCGTGATTATTTTTAAAAATATTGTTAAGTAAGCCTTGACAAAATGCATAAACAATAGTATAAAAAAATAAGGTTAATTGAGCATTATAGACAAAGATTATAAATGATATTAATTATAGAAAAAAATCTATAAGTTTATTATTAACCATATCTTAATCAAAAATGTTTTTCAATGATTAACACAGAGATGATACTTATGTATTGTGATTTTATTTATCTGTTTCGGCCAAAACAGGTAATACTTAGATAAACAAAGTGTAATTAGGTGGGGACTATCCGGAGTTTGATTGAGACAGTAACTATTATTTTATTCACGATGAGGAGAATCAAAGATGAAGAGAAAAAGCGTTATTAGCTGGACTTTTTGTCAGTTTCGTTGGCATTTAGTTCAGTTGTAGTACTCTGCAGGGGCAGACTCAGCGTTAGAAAAAGTTAACAGGAATTGAAAGAAAAAGTTGTTTATGCTCGCGGATGAAGCCAAAAATTACCGTGGTTGGTATGGATAGTGAATCCATAAACCTTAATGGTGATGATTTTAATGTTGAGGAGGATGAGTACCCTGAATTTGGTTTCGAATTGCCTGTAACAAGTGACGGGATTACAATTGATAAGAGTAAATTAGTTGAGAATATTGAATATACGCTTAGTATTTCTATTTTTTTAATGACAATTATCAACCTGATAATTGTCGATTTGTTACTAAATCCGGCAAAAAGTCAACCAAGTTACTCTTTTAAAAATGGTAGATGGGAAGCTTAGAGAATATGATAGTGAAAATACTAAATTATCAGAAACCCCTTTAACTAAAAATTACCGTACTTAAAGAACAAGATAAAAAAATGATGTAAAACTTCCAAACTTTGATGTTGTGTATGAGGATGGTAGCAAGGTTGAAGATGGTGTATTAATTAATATAATGGGAAATGGGGACGGTACTAAACTCCCTGTTAAAAATGGTAAAATTGCATCAAATCTCACAATAAAATCTAATACATTGACATCAATAGGCTTCGCTAATGCAACTGTTAATTCAAAGTTGGCTAAGGTAAAAGAGTCAGTTTATGGTGATGAGACAACAGTAGATGTATTTGTCGATGATAGTGGTAAAGCATATATAATGCAAAGCTTATATGATTATAAAAATAAGTCAACCCCATTTACCAAGATTACACTTATAAAGAAGACTGAAGCTCCTCTTTACACAGGCTCTGTAGTAGCTATAGGTGTACAACCTGTTGAAGAGCTTAAAGACATTGCAGACGACAAGACAGCTCTTGGTGAGTCTTCAGGAGCAGCAGTAAAAGGCAAGAGAATTGCACCGGGTAAGGATGTCAAGGTCGCTGATATAGCTGTTGTATTTGAAGATGGCACTAAGGTTCCTGACGGTGTTACCTTAGACAACTTCCGTATGAAGGACATTTGGGCTGAGCCTGCACACTATAAAGTTAAAGACGGTAAGATATCAGGAATAGTGCTTAAGGCTGACGAGCAGTATAAGCTTGGCTTTGATGTGACTAATGCTGACTATAATAACTATGAGGTTGTTGGTGCCTATAAGAGTAAGAAGCTTCTTAGAGTATATGCACGTTATGAAGGAGGAGTGCTCCTAAAGTATGATTATGATGAGGGTATTGAAGCACCAGAGGAAGAGATTTCAAAGATTGTCATTAAGAAGACAGACGGCAAGCCTTCCAAGCTTCCTGTATCTACTTCCTGCTTAATGAACCTTATACTAAGTGACCACGGATATCAGCCTCAGGGCGTACTTCCTTTTAGGCTTGTAAGACTGGACAATAAAAAATCGACATTAGTGTATAGCAGTAATGATGGAATTCTCTCCCTTAACGGTGAAGCTGGTGTATGGTATGAGATGAAACTTGATAAGAATCCTCTCTATAAGCTAAAAGATAAGACTGTATTCAGATTCGTACTCAATAAAGAAGGAAAGTATGTGGCTTTACTTAAGGGATACAAGAACCCTGATAATCTGGAAGGAGTTGTGACAAGCCATTATGTTGACCTTGTAAGACTTGATGGCAAGATTCCTGTAGGCTCAGCCCTTGATACTGGCGAGTGCACAACCGGTCAGAAGTACAGCCTTAAAGACTACAAGATTATCTACAATACAAAGAGGACAGAGGTTAAGGACATTCCTGTACAGTTTAAGTCAGCAGCATTTAAGAAGCCTGTTAAGTTTGAGATATACAATGCTACAAAGCAGAAGGTAGAAAAGACAGTTCTTTCAAAGGATGGTAAGCTTTCAGGACTTAAGTTAATAGTTGGAAATGACTACATCATTTCAGCCTTAGATAAAGAATACAGCATGAAGAATGCTTACGTAACTCTCAGCAATGATGGTAAGAAGCTTATTACAAGCAAGGCTCCATACGGAGAATTCAAGGGATTTAAGCTTGCTAAGCGTGAGAAAGCGTTGACAGATGAAAAAATGGCTAACAGAGTGCCTTACAAGCTTCCTGTATATGTACTTGGCAATAACAAGAAGAAGGTTAACAATGTAACACTTAAGTTCATCTCTCCTAGAGAGACATTTGAAGCTAAGGTAGTAGACGGCTGGGTAGACCTTTCACTTCTTGAGGATACCAACTATGTTATGGAAGTAGTAAAGGGCAACTACGCTATAGATGCCTTCCCACTTACAGTAAAGGATAAGTCAGAATTCGGTGCAAAGAAGTATGTATTTAACCACTTAAGCTGTGGAAGCGTACAGGCACTTTACCTCATTAACAAGAAGCAGGCTCACAAGAATGACACTACTTTGGTAAGCTCTGACGGCACAACCAAGGTAACAGGCTTTAGATTCGGCAACGGTGAGTACGCACTTTCTTCAAGAGTACTTAAGAATGTTAAGGTACCTGAGCTTAAGGGCAAGAAGTACCTTGTACTTGACGTGGATACAGTAAATATGTACAGAGTTGAGCTTTCACCTCTAGCATACGGCAACTTCAAAGTAACTACTACAGTTGCGGGCAAGAAGCCGGTTAAGAATGTGTACTACATTGATGGGGGCAAATAAGCTCCAGAAGGTTAAGTTTACACAGAAGGGTGATAAGCTTACCTTCAATATGAACAACATGGCAAGATACAACACAGTAATTGAATACAAATAAATCTTGCAAGAAAAAGTAATTAACAAAGTTTAAGCTAAAAAGTCTAATGTGGAGCTTCTGCATTAGACTTTTTGGCGAATAATAAAAGATATCGTAGTCAAAAGATAATAGATTATCTTGCAATAGGGCTTCAATCAGATCCTTATGTATTGATGCTTGAAGTAACAAATTATATTTGGCGGATGGTATATAAATGTAAATATATTTAGGGAAATGCAATGACTAGGAGTTAATATGAAATCTAACTTGAAGAAAAATGTCTGTAATAGCAGCGTTCATCCTCTCAGGCTCGGTCTTTGCGAAAGAACAAGCTGTGGTGGGCATCCTGCATATAAGCTTAAAGACGGTGAGAGCTCAAAGGTGCGCATTATAGAGAAGGACGGTAAGCTCGTTAAGCTTGAAGTAAATCAGGATGCGGTTACAGAGGTAGCTCTTACGGCTGGAGATAAAGCAGGTGAATCAGGCTGTAAGATTAAAAGGTCTTGGTAGGCAAAAAGACAGAGGAAGCAATCAAGCCTGAAAACGAGCTTAAAAATGAAATAGACATTAAGGGAAAGAGCAAAGAAAGCAATAGAGAAGACAGTAAACAAGACAAGAAAGAAGATAGTAAAAGAAAAACAATAAACAAGATACTAATCAAGACAACGAGAAAGACGATAAGAAAGGCAGTAAAAAAAGACAATAAGTCAGATAATAAGAAGAAAAAAATAAAAGATAAGAACAAGCAAAAAGGTCAAGAAGCCCGGGAAAGGAAATGAAAACAAGTCAGGCGATAAACCAGCCAAAAAAAGAAAAATATGGGTTCCTGCCGTATACAAGACAGTCAAGCATCCTGCTGTAACAAAACAGGAAATTACTGTCTACTGGGTATGCCAGTGCGGTCAGGTGTTTTACTCAGATGAGGATTGGCAGGCGCACCGCCCAAAGCCTTGAAACGGCAAACATAGCTTTGCGGAGCAAAGAATAGAAACCAAAGAAGTTGTTGTAAAAAAAGGCTTGGACAGAGAAGGTCTTGGTAAAAAGGATACTGGAAATACGAATAAAGGAAGAGTTATGGGAAAGCAAATTATTAAATCACTTATGCTTGGGGCACTTGCAGGAGTCTTAGTATTTACAGCTAGGCTAGAGATGGTTGTAGCTAATACAAAGACAGACAGCATAGTAATATCTAAGTCAAAGGTCAAAAATGACCGTAGGAAATGAGATTACGATAGGTGCAAGTGAAAGTGATGACATTACTGTAAATGTATACACTTCTAACAAGAATAAAGAATTTAAAATTAGCACCAAGGATGGTAACAAAGTTAAGATTAAAAAAAGTCAGGAAAAGTTTATAAGATAAAAAGCTATAAAAGAGCGGTAAAGTGAATCTTAAGTTAACTTTATCGGTAAACAAAAAGGTTAGCAAAACTCTCAAGATAAACATCAGAAAGAAGAGTGTTGCTGATTTTGGTGAGGTGGTAAAGGTTACCGCAAAGAACTTTGATAAAGAAGTGCTTCAGGCAAAAGGGATAGTAATTGTTGATTTCACTACTAAGTGGTGCGGTTACTGTCAGTTTTTGGATCCTCTTTACAAAGAAGCAGCCAAAATCAGGCAGATATATAAGTTCACCAAGGTTGATGGTGATGAAGAACGAGACCTTGTTAAAAAAAGCAAGGAATAGAAGGCTTTCCTACGTTACATCTCTATAAAAAAATGGCAAACTAATTAGAGAAGGCGGCTACTGGACGGATATGACAGTGTGGGATCTGCTTGACTGGATAGAACTTCGATAAAAAGTTTCTAAATAGGTAAAATCAAAAATTAAATATGATAAAAATTGTATTGGGGTTAAATCGGAAACTATCGTATTGAATGTGATTTAAGATAAAAGATCCTGTAGTCTGCTAAAAGTGGCTTACAGGATTTTTTTGCTGTCTATGGAGTGCTTGAGAATTTCAATAGAGAGTTAAATACAAATTACATATACTTTAATATACATCAAACTGCTGATAGTAGGTGAATTATGAACTTTCACATAAAAATATTGTAGAATGCATATGAGTGTTGTAGTCTTTAGAATATAGAAGTGCATAAATAAAAAAATTAATTGACAAAAATGCACTAATTAGAGTATAAATTATATGGATAAAAATAGTGCACTATAGACAAAAGCTTTAAATGACAATATTTATAGGTTTTATCTATATATAACTAAAATATCACGTACTTAATTTAATAAACAGAACTGTAAAAAAATTAGATTAAGTGGTAACTAATAATCTTATAACACGAGGAGAAACATCATTATGAGAAGGACAAAAAGTTTTACTAGCTGGAATTATGGCTATGTCGATGGCAATTAGTTCTGCAGTAGTTCCTGTAAAAGCAGGTGTGACTAATGGAGGGGGTTCATAATTCAAAAAAATTGTTGCGGAGACAACAGAAAAAAACTAAAAAGTTGATGGAATGTATGGGGAAAGATTGCACATCACAGCCTATGCGTTAAGGGAAGATGGTTATAATCTTGGTAGTATTTATGAAAAGTTTATCGAAGGACCTAAAGATGGTTATATAACACTACCAATTATTGATAATAAGATTGTATACAGCGATATCGATGCTGATGAATTGGAGTTTTTAAATAGTTATGCTGAGAAACACGGGACGGACAGAATTGCATATAGTCTGGATCTTATGGATATGGATGGAGGTTACGATTGGATAGATATAGGTAATTCAACATATACTGCGGATGATTATGTTTTTGAAGTACTAGGTGGAAGTGCTCAAAAAAATGATGTGCAGTTTAGATTTGTTAACGATCAGTTCATTGAATGGGACAAGGATAAAAATAGATCGGCAGATAATATCCTTGACAAAGTAATAGTAAAAAGAGTAAAAGCATATGAAAAGAAACCAGTTAGTCTTCCGGAGTTTGATGTGGTTTATTCTGATGGAAGTAAGGTAGAAGATGGTGTAATACTTGATATTATGCCTGATAAGACTGAAAAATAATGTAGAAAGTAGGACACCAAAAAGTAAAAAGATGGTAAGATAATACCTAATCTGACGCTTACCTCTAATACGCTGTGTTCAATAGGTTTTGCAAAAGATTCACCTAATTCCAAACTGTATAAGGTAGTTGGAGCAGAGGATGGTTTTGAAACTGTTAATGTATTTGTCGATGAAACTGGTAATGCCTTTCTTATGAATGGTATATTCAATTTTGAAGACAAGAGTACACCTTTCACCAAAATTATTTTGGAAAAGAAGACGGAGAATTCTAGTCAATCAGGTCCTGTGGTAGTCCCTGGTGGAATTCAGGTTGGAAATGCTGTGCAGCCAATTGAAATCATAAACAACATCACAGACGACAAGACAGCTCTTGGTGAGCCTACGGGCTCAGCTGTAAAGGGCAAGAGAATTGCACCGGGTAAGGATGTAAAGGTTGCTGATATAGCTGTCGTATTTGAAGATGGCACTAAGGTTCCTGACGGTGTTACCTTAGACAACTTCCGTATGAAAGACATTTGGGCTGAGCCTGCACACTATAAAGTTAAGGACGGTAAGATATCAGGAATCGTTCTTAAGGCGGATGAGCAGTATAAGCTTGGCTTTGATGTAACCAATGCTGACTATAATAACTATGAGGTGGTTGGTGCATATAAAAGTAAGAAGCTCCTTAGAGTATATGCACGTTATGAAGGAGGAGTGCTCCTAAAGTATGATTATGATGAGGGTATTGAAGCACCAGAGGAAGAGATTTCAAAGATTGTCATTAAGAAGACAGACGGCAAGCCTTCTAAGCTTCCTGTGTCTACTTCCTGCTTAATGAACCTTATAATAAGTGACCATGGATATCAGCCACAGGGAGTGCTTCCTTTTAGGCTTGTAAGACTGGATAATAACAAATCAACACTGATATATAGTACCAATGATGGTTTACTTTCACTTAATGGAGAAGCTGGTGTATGGTATGAAATGAAACTTGATAAGAATCCTCTCTACAAGCTAAAAGATAAGACTGTATTCAGATTCGTACTCAATAAAGAAGGAAAGTATGTGGCTTTGCTTAAGGGATACAAGAACCCTGATAATCTGGAAGGAGTTGTGACAAGCCATTATGTTGAGCTTATAAGACTAGATGGTAAGATTCCTGTAGGTCCTGCTCTTGACACTGATGAATGTGCTACAGGTGCGAAGTACAGCCTCAAAGACTATAAGATTATCTACAATACAAAGAGGGCAGATGTTAAGGACATTCCTGTTCAGTTTAAGTCAGCTACATTTAAGAAGCCTGTTAAGTTTGAGATATACAATGCTACAAAGCAGAAGGTTGAGAAGGTTGTTCTTTCAAAGGATGGTAAGCTTTCAGGACTTAAGCTAATAGTTGGAAATGACTACATTATTTCAGCCTTAGATAAAGAATACAGCATGAAGAATGCTTATGTAACTATCAGCAATGATGGTAAGAAGCTTATTACAAGTAAGGCTCCATACGGAGAATTCAAGGGATTTAAGCTTGCTAAGCGTGAAAAAGCGTTGACAGATGAAAAAATGGCTAACAGAGTACCTTACAAGCTCCCAGTATATGTACTTGGCAATAACAAGAAGAAGGTTAACAATGTAACACTTAAGTTCATCTCTCCTAGAGAGACATTTGAAGCTAAGGTAGTAGATGGATGGGTAGACCTTTCACTTCTTGAGGATACCAACTATGTTATGGAAGTAGTAAAGGGCAACTACGCTATAGATGCCTTCCCACTTACAGTGAAGGATAAGTCAGAATTCAGAGCAAAGAAGTATGTATTTAACCACTTAAGCTGTGGAAGCGTACAGGCACTTTACCTCATTAACAAGAAGCAGGCTCATAAGAATGACACTACTTTAGTAAGTTCTGACGGCACAACCAAGGTAACAGGTTTTAGATTTGGCAACGGTGAGTACGCACTTTCTTCAAGAGTACTTAAGAACGTGAAGGTACCTGAGCTTAAGGGCAAGAACTACCTTGTACTTGATGTAGACACTGTAAATATGTATAGAGTTGAGCTTTCTCCACTTGCATACGGCAATTTCAAGGTAACTACTACAGTTGCCGGCAAGAAGCAGGTTAAGAATGTATACTACATTGATGGGGCAAATAAGCTTCAGAAGGTTAAGTTCACACAGAAGGGTGACAAGCTTACCTTCAATATGAACAGTATGGCAAGATACAACACAGTAATTGAATACAAATAAATCTTGCAAGAAAAGTAATTAACAAAGTTTAAGCTAAAAGTCTAATGTGGAAATTCTGCATTAGACTTTTGGCGAATAATAGGGTATACTTTATATTGTAAAAGAAGCTTGTACAGAGAAGCTCTTAGTAAAAAAGGATACTGGAAATATGAATAACAAATAAAGGAGAAACTATGACAAACAAAAATTTTAAAATCACTTATGTTAGGGGCTCTTGCGGGCGACTTTGATATTTACTGCTAAGACAGAGCTTACACTGGCTGACACTAAGGCAGACATTAAGGCTGGCGCTAAGGCGGACAGCATTGTGCTTTCACAGTCTAAGGCTAAACTTAATGTTGGTGATGAGATTACTATAGGCACAGGTGAAAGTGATGACATCACTGTAACTGTAACTACTTCAAGCAAAAATAAGGATTTCAAGATTAGTACCAAAGACAGCAATAAAGTCAAAATCAAAAAGTCAGGAAAGGTATACAAGGTTAAGGCTCTAAAGAGCGGTAAAGTGAATCTTAAGCTTACCTTGTCATCCAACAAAAAAAGGTCAGCAAAACACTTAAGTTAAATATCGCAAAGAAGAGTGTCGGAGCCTTTGGTAAGATTATAACAGTTACCGGAGATAACTTTGATAAAGAAGTGCTTCAGGAAAAAAAGGTGTTGTCATAGTAGACTTCAGTGCAAAATGGTGTGGTTACTGCAATCTTTTAGAGCCTCTTTACAAAGAAGCAGCTAGACTTAGACCGACATATAAGTTTACACAGGTTGATGTAGATAATGATGAGGAGCTTACAATAAGTCAGGGAGTGACAGGCTATCCTAGACTACATATCTACAAAGATGGCAAATTAGTGAGGATTGGTGGTTACTGGATGAATATGACAACAAGTGATTTGATTGACTGGATAGAGAATTAGTAAAATATGATGAAATATGTATAAGAAAACATATAAACATTCGTTCGAATTACCGTTGAAAAATTAATATCTTTCTGCTATGATAAACAAAGATTATAACCCATTATATCATACGAGGAAGAATATGCCAGCAAAGAAAAACACAGTAAATTCAAAGAATTTTATCAGGATACGAGGGGCTAGAGAACATAACCTCAAAGGAATCTGCATAGATATACCAAGGGATAAATTTGTCGTAATGACAGGGCTGTCAGGCTCAGGCAAATCATCTCTTGCATTTGACACCATCTATGCGGAGGGCCAGAGAAGGTATATGGAGTCCCTCTCTTCTTATGCCCGCCAGTTCTTAGGGGCAGATGGAAAAAGCCTAAGGTAGAGAGCATAGAGGGGCTTTCTCCTGCTATATCCATAGACCAGAAGTCAACCAATAGAAATCCACGTTCCACAGTAGGTACTGTGACTGAGATATACGATTATCTAAGGCTTCTTTACGCCAGAGCAGGAGTACCACATTGCCCTAATTGCGGGAAGGAAATACACAAGCAGACAGTTGACCAGATGGTTGATGAGATAATGAAGCTGCCTGAAGGCACCAAGATTCAGCTTCTTGCCCCTGTAGTAAGGGGAAGGAAGGGTGAACACGTTAAGGTATTTGAAAGTGCCCTTAAAGCAGGCTATGTGAGGGTGATGGTAGACGGTGAGCTTCATCAGCTGTCAGATGAGATTAAGCTTGAAAAGACCAAAAAGCACAATATCGAGATAGTAGTGGACCGTCTTGTGATAAAGCCTGGTATAGAAAGACGTATGTCAGACTCCATAGAGCAGATTATGAAGCTCTCGGAAGGCCTGCTCATTGTGGAAGTTTCAGGCAAGGAGAGACTTAGCTTTTCGTCAAGCTTTTCATGTCCTGACTGTAATATCAGCCTTGAAGAGCTTGAACCAAGAACCTTTTCATTTAACAATCCTTTCGGTGCCTGTCCGGAGTGCTTTGGACTTGGTTACAAGATGGAGTTTGACCCCGACCTTATGATACCTGACAAAAGCCTAAGCCTCGCAGAAGGCTGTATAGTGGTGCTTGGCTGGCAGTCCTCCAATCAAAAGGGAAGCTTTACCCATTCTACTCTTGAAGCACTAGCAAAGGCATATAAATTTGACCTCAAAACTCCGTTTGAGAAGCTCTCAAAGGAAGTACAGGATGTCATCCTCCACGGAACAGGCGGTAAGGTACTTAAGGTGCATTATAAGGGAGGCGTGGAGAAGGCGTATATGATGTGCCTTTTGAGGGACTTATAAAAAAATGTGGAAAGAAGATACAGGGAGACCTTTTTCAGAGTCAAGCAAGCAGGAGTATGAGAGCTTTATGCGCACCACCCCATGTAAGGCTTGCGGTGGAAAGCGTCTGAAGGCCACTGCGCTTGCAGTTACCGTAGGAGATAAGAACATTTCCGATGTTACCGAACTTTCTATCTTGGATGCCAAGAATTATTTTGAAAATGTCGAGCTTACCCCTACTCAGAGGAAAATTGGAGACCTTGTGCTTAAGGAAATAGTGGCAAGGCTTGCATTTCTTAATGATGTAGGGCTTGACTACCCTCACCCTGTCACGAGCGACAGGTACTCTCTCAGGTGGCGAGGCACAGAGAATAAGGCTTGCTACCCAGATAGGTTCAGGACTTGTGGGAGTTGCCTACATCCTTGACGAGCCAAGTATAGGACTTCATCAAAGGGATAATGACAAGCTTCTTGCCTCACTTAAAAAAACCTACGTGATATAGGCAATACCCTCATAGTAGTTGAACATGACGAGGACACCATGCTTTGCCGCTGACTTCATAGTAGACATATGCCTGGGAGCTGGAGAACACGGCGGAGAGATTATAGCTACGGGAACTGCCAAAGAGATAATGAAGTGTAAAAAAACTCCCTTACAGGAGCCTATCTCTCAGGCAGGCTTCAGGTACCGGTTCCTACTGAACGAAGGACTCCTACAGGCTTCCTTGAAGTAAAGGGCGCCAGAGAGAATAACTTAAAGAATATAGATGTGAAATTCCCGCTTGGGATAATGACTGTGGTTACCGGAGTATCAGGCTCCGGAAAGAGCAGCCTTGTCAATGAGATTCTCTACAAATCACTTGCAAAGAAGCTAAATAAGGCAAGAACCATACCGGGAAAGCATGATGCCATTCTTGGAGCTGAGAATCTAGACAAGATAATAGATATAGACCAGTCGCCTATAGGAAGAACGCCCCGCTCCAATCCTGCGACCTACACAGGAGTCTTTGACCTTATCCGTGACCTCTTTGCGGCCACACAGGATGCCAAGGCAAAGGGCTACAGCAAGGGAAGGTTCAGCTTTAACGTAAAGGGTGGACGCTGTGAGGCCTGCTCAGGTGATGGTATAGTCAAGATAGAGATGAATTTCCTCCCAGACGTTTATGTGCCTTGTGAAGTCTGTGAGGGCAGACGATACAACAGAGAAACCCTTGAAGTAAAGTACAAAGGCAAGTCTATATATGATGTGCTCAATATGACAGTGGACGAGTCCTTAGCTTTCTTTGAGCATATTCCTACAATCAGGAGAAAGATAGAAACGCTTAGTGAGGTGGGGCTAGGCTACATCCGCCTTGGACAGCCATCCACCGAGCTGTCAGGAGGAGAAGCCCAGAGAATCAAGCTTGCCACTGAGCTTAGTAAAAGAAGCACGGGAAAGACTATCTATGTGCTTGATGAGCCTACTACAGGACTTCATTTTGCAGATGTGCACAAGCTAATCAATATCCTTAGAAAGCTCTCTGATGGAGGCAATACCGTCATAGTAATTGAGCACAACCTTGATGTGATTAAGACAGCAGACTATATCATTGACATAGGATCTGAGGGTGGTGCAAGAGGCGGAAGGGTGATAGCCGAGGGTACTCCTGAGGAGGTTGCAGATAATAAAAACTCATACACCGGTGAATACATAAAGAGGATGTTATCTCGTGAAAAAAGACTGGGTAGAAAAAAAGAGGGAGAAAGTAGATGAAGTATTTTAGACAATTTGGCGTAATCATGCTTTATTACCTGTATAGCGGAGGGCATAAAATATTTTGTGCACCTCCCTATCCCTACAAGTGTGTACGGGCTCTGCCTTATGATGCTCTGTCTTATGACTAAGGTAGTAAAGCTTGGAGCAGTAGAGGATGCCGCAGTGTTCCTTATAGAGATAATGCCGGTTATGTTCATTCCTGCGGGAGTCGGACTTCTTGCATCTTTTGATGAACTAAAAGACATGCTGGTGCCTGTACTTGTAATTACACCTGTTTCTACAGTAGTAGTAATGGTGATTTCAGGGAAAATAACGCAGTACTTGGTTGAAAGGAAGGAACATGAACGGATTAATAGAAAATAGCACTACTTTTGGTATAGTAGTAAGTATTATTGGTTATCAGATAGGCCTGCTTTTAAGGAAAAAGTTCAAGCTTGCCATTCTTAACCCACTTCTTATTTCTATCATCTTCGTTATAGCGGGGATACTTACTTTCCACATAGACTATGAGGACTACAACAAGAGTGCTCAGTATTTAAGCTATCTGCTTACTCCTGCGACTGTAAGCCTTGCCATACCTTTGTACAAAAACCTCACTATCTTAAAGGAAATGCGGTAGCCATTATGACTGGCATTATATCAGGGATACTATCTAACTTGGTCTGTGTTTTACTCTTTGCACTTGCCTTTGGGCTGTCGCATAAGGAGTATATAACCCTCCTTCCTAAGTCAATCACCACCGTTATAGGTATGGGAGTTGCGCAAGAATTTGGCGGCATAGTGGCTATTACAGTTGCTGTCATCATTATAACCGGTATACTAGGCAACATTATCGCCATCACTGTATTTAGGGTTTTTAGGATATACGAACCGATTGCCAGAGGTATATCTCTGGGAGGAGCATCTCATGCCATTGGTACTGCAAAGGCTATGGAAATGGGTGAAATAGAGGGAAGTGTCAGCAGTCTTGCTATGATTGTAAGTGGGATACTGACTTTGATTGGAGTCTCTGTATTTGCCAACTTTATCAAATAAAACAAAAAACTACAAAAAGTTAACAGTTTTCTTAAGAATAAATGACATCTATTGAAAAACAAAATGTGTTATGATACTATACTTCATATAAGGTTATTAAAACCTTGCAAATATCTTAATTGGAGGAGAATGGGATTATGAAGAATAAGAAATTAGGCGTTTTACTTTTAGCAGCACTTATGATGAGTAATGTAGTTGTTCCACAGCCTGTTGCTACAGTGAAGGCAGCAGAGGCAGATGCGGCAGCAAACAGTGTAGCACCTGCGGGTACAACCACAGAGCCAGCAGAAGGAAATATCGAGACAGCAGACAAATTCGTGGGTCAGGACGATTTAAACGTGGTATTTTCTCAGAAGACACACCTTGTTCAGGGCAGCGGGGCGGTTAACAATTACTTTAAGTTTACAGTTAACGAGGACTCTTGGGTATTCTTAGGAAGTAGCCTCTCACTTAACAATCACGATGGTGTATCTGTTAAGTATGCACTTTATGCAGATGCAGCCTTTTCAAAAAAGGTTGGAACCTTTGAAGCCGGTTACTGGAAAGATACCAGCAAGCAGAAGCTCACAGCTATACTTAAGAAGGGTACATACTATGTGAGCATCCTTTCAAAGCATGAAAACTATGGTGACTTTGATGGTAATATAAATGTAGTTGGAGTTGCAGTTCCAGTTAAGAAGATCGTGAAGACCAGCTACAAGGTAAATAAAGATAAAAAGAGCGCAACAGTTACTTTCTCAACAGCAATGGGCGATTTCTTTAAGTATGCTCAGTACCGCTATGGCAAGGTAGGCAGAGACGGTGAGAAAAATGCTAACTACTGGGGATATTTAAACAGTGTTGGCTGGAATAACTCTACTGATAAGAATGCTATCCAGTTAAAGTTAAATGCAGACAATACCGTTAAGTTCAAGGTTAAGAGAAACGGATACTATACAATAAGAGTTACAGATAAAACTACCCCAATGAATTGGACTGATGTAAAGGAAGGAACCAGCTATTCAGCATTCTTTAAGGTTAAGGGTTTAGTTGACAATAAGGCTCCTATTGTAAGTGTTGTAAATGGCAGAACCTATAAAAATAGCGTTAAAGTAACTTTCTACGATAAGGACTCAGGAGTTAAGTCAGCTAAGTTAAATGGTAAAACCATCAATAGTGGTCATATCGCATATTTAAGTGGAAGATATACACTTGTAGTTAAGGATTATGCCGGCAATACTACTAAGGTTAGCTTTAGAGTAAGATAATAAAAATATTATAGTTTGCCCTGTTAGGGGTTCAATTTAATAAACAGGGTATAAAGCCGCATAGTTTTATATCCTGTTTATTTTTAGAAAATACTACATTGGAAAATGAAAGGAAGGTAGTGGTATGGGACTTATTAAAGCTTTCACAGGAGCTGTAGGAGGAACACTTGGAGATCAGTGGAAGGAATATTTTTATTGTGATGCACTTCCTGCTGATGTACTTGTAAGAAAAGGAAGCAAGAGAATAGGTGGAAGGTCATCCAATAAGCACGGCAGTGACAATGTGATTACAGATGGCTCGGGTATAGCAGTTGCAGACGGACAGTGTCTTGTCATAGTAAATAATGGAAAGGTATCCGAAATCTGTGCTGAGCCGGGTGAATATACCTTTAATTCAGGTGAGTCACCAAGCGTGTTCTCAGGCAGCTTTGGCGAGAGTGTAGGTGCCGTATTTAAGGACATGATAGGTAGATTTACCTATGGTGGACAGGCAGGAAGAGACCAGAGAGTCTACTATTTCAACACAAAGGAACTCACAGACAACAAATTTGGTACACCTAACCCTATTCCTTTCAGAGTACTTGATGCCAACGTAGGTCTTGACATAGACGTGTCTGTACAGTGCTCAGGTGTATACTCATATAAGATTGAAAACCCAATCCTTTTCTATCAGAATGTATGTGGCAATGTAACTGATGAATTTACCAGGGATGAGATAGATGCCCAGCTTAAGACAGAATTCGTATCTGCTCTCCAGCCGGCCTTTGGGAAGCTTAGTGAGCAGGGAATCAGACCAAGCGGACTTCCAAGCCATGCTATGGAGCTTGCAGACCTTATGGATGAGGTGCTTTCTAAAAAGTGGAAGGAGCTTAGAGGCCTTGATATTATCTCTGTTGCCCTTAATCCAATCACACTTTCTGAAGAGGATTCTGCAGCAATCAAGAATCTTCAGCTATCAGGTGCCTTTAGAAACCCTACCATGGCAGCTGCTAACCTTGCACAGGCACAGGCTGAGGCTATGAAGACAGCCGCAGGCAACTCAAACGGTGCCATGATGGGCTTTATGGGTATGAACATGGCAAATCAGGCAGGAGGAATGAATGCAAATGCCCTCTATGAGATGGGTGCGGCGCAGGCTCAGAACAGCGCTCCACAGGCTCAGGGCAGTGCTCCACAGGCTGATGGTATGCAGTGGTTCTGCCCTAACTGTGGCAATAAAAACAACGGCAATTTCTGCACAAACTGCGGTACCAAGCGTCCATAAATATTCGTAACACTATATGCCACAGAGAAGGGAAAGCTATAGAGACTCTGTGGCATAGTAGTGTATAGGCCGTATATTAATAAATAAGGGAGAAGACAATGGCACTAATGGAGTATAAGTGCCCCAACTGCGGAGGCGCAATTAGATTTGATACAGCCGCTCAAAAGATGGTGTGTCCATATTGTAACACTGAATTTGACATGGACACCCTGCGTGGCTATGATGACATACTAAAGGGAGATACCGAGGGAACTATGAACTGGTCGGCTCCTGAGGGAAAATGGGATGAAGGAGAAAGAGACGGACTCTTGGTATATACCTGTAATTCCTGTGGAGGTGAGATAGTCGGGGATGATACTCTTGGAGCGACTACCTGTCCTTATTGTGGTAACCCTGTAGTAATGACAGGCAAATGGGAAAAGGGACTCCGTCCCGACCTTGTTATTCCGTTTAAGCTAGATAAAAAAAGCAGGCCAAGGCGAAGTTTTTCTCAGTACCTTGGTGGCAAGTTTCTTCTTCCTAAGGTATTCAAGTCTGAGAACCACATTGAAGAAATCAAGGGGCTATACGTACCATTTTTGGTTATATGACGCAGACACAGACAGCAGGCTTAGATTTAAGGCTACAAAGGTAAGAAGCTGGAGCGATAGAAGCTATTACTACGCTGAGACTAGCTACTTCGCAGTAATAAGAGGCGGCAGTCTCGAGTTTAAGGCGGTTCCTGCAGATGCATCCGCCAAGATGGATGATGTGCTTATGCAGTCAATCGAGCCTTTCGACCTTAAAGATGCTGTAGACTTTCAAACTGCTTATCTTGCAGGCTTCCTCGCAGACAAGTACGATGTTAGCTCTGATGCACAGCTTCAGACAGTCAATTCACGTATAAGAAACTCCGTAGAAGAGGCATTTAGAAATACAGTTACAGGCTATAGCTCAGTTACCAAGGAATGGTCTACCATAAACATAGACAACAAGCTGACAAAATACGCCCTTTACCCGGTATGGGTGCTGACCACGAGGTGGCAGGACAAAGCCTTATATCTTTGCAATGAATGGACAGACAGGTAAATTTGTTGGCGACCTCCCGGTAGACAAGAGTCTGAGAGCAAAGCTGTTTGCAGGCATAAGCGTTGTAACAGCGATAATTCTCTTTCTTGTCCTATACTTTGTATTTTTAGAGGGAGGGAATGGATAATGATGATAAATAAACTTAGTAAAAAAAGCCTGCTTTATGGCAATGGCTCTTGTCTTCATTCTTACACTTATAAGCAGTTTCAGCTTCCTGTTTACCTCTGTATATGCAGAGGCTAAGGTTCCAAGGCTGGTTGACAATGCTGATGTACTTACGGACAGTGAAGAGAAAAGCCTGCTTGCCAAACTGAATGAAATCAGTGAAAGACAGCAGATAGATGTTGCCATTTTGACTGTTAAAGATGAGACAACAGAGAGTAGTATTACTGCCTATGCAGATGACTATTACGATTATAATGGTCTTGGATATGGAAGTGGCAGAGATGGTTTAGTCCTGGTTATGGACTATGGCTCGAGAGCCTGGGCTATCTCAACAAAGGGAAAGGCAATCAGCATATTTACAGATGCAGGACAAAAGTATATGACGGACAAGTTCCTGCCATATCTTAGTGACGGCGATTCATATAAGGGATTTGAGACTTATGCGGATCTTTGCAACCAATTTATTGAGCAGTACAAGACAGGAAGTGCCTATGATGTAGGTAATCTTCCAAAGACTAGAAATCTGGCCCTCATAATAGGAGGCTCTGTTATTCCTGCACTTCTTCTTGCGTTTGTAGTCTGCTATGGAATGACTTCCCAGCTAAAGACTGTACGTAAGCAGTATACAGCAGATAACTATGAGCTGAACAACAGCTTTTATGTAAACACTGCTGAAGATTTCTTCCTCTATAAGAGGCTTTCAAGAACCAGAAGAGAATCTTCAAGTTCATCAGGAGGAGGCGACAGTACACATACAAGTAGCTCAGGAAGTACGCATGGTGGCGACCATAGGCTCTTTCTGATTATTGGATAATATTGTAATAAAGTTACTTGCTAAATCTTATAAAAATCTCTATGATATTCATAGGGAACTATTAAAGTAAAGGCCACAGAAGTTCGTCTGTGGCTTTTATTAATAAATTTGATTTTAGAGGGAAGTTATGGGACATATAGTTTTTGGAATACTGGCACAGGTAGATGCAGGAAAAACTACGCTTTCGGAAAGCCTTCTGCTTTCAGCAGGAGTGCTTAAAAAAAGGCAGGAAGAGTAGACAAAAAGGATGCCTTTTTAGACAATTACGAGCTTGAAAGAGAAAGAGGGATTACCATTTTCTCTAAGCAGGCTGAGTTTCAGGCCTTTGGTAAGGACTTCACCCTTCTTGATACACCGGGTCATGTTGACTTCTCTGTAGAAATGGAGAGGGTGCTGTCAGTCCTTGATGTGGCCGTACTTGTAATAAGTGCCTCTGCAGGTGTGCAGTCTCAGGTGTCTGCCATTTGGAAGCTTCTTAAGCACTATGATATCCCTGCTTTTATATTTGTAAATAAAATGGACCAGCCTGATACTTCAAAAGAGGAGATACTAATCGAGCTAAAGGAAAAGCTTGATTCCAATATAATTGACTATGCGGATGCCGGTAGTGATAAAGCTGAATACGATAGATTCATAGAAGAGGTTTCTCTTACTGATGAGACGGTGCTTGAAGCCTATATGGAGACAGGAGATATAGGATTTGCAGACATCCAAAATCTTGTAAGAAACCGTAAGTTTTTCCCTGTATTTTTTGGTTCAGCCCTTAAATATGAGGGAGTTGATGAGTTCCTTAAAAGCTTTGCATCCCTCGTTATTCCACCTGTATACGGTAATGAATTCGCTGCAAGAGTCTTTAAGATAGCAAGGGATGATGCAGGCAGTCGCCTCACCTATATGAAGCTTATGGGTGGAAATCTTCAGGTCAGGGAGATGATAGGAGATGAAAAAAAGTTACAGGGATAAGGATATATTCAGGTGAGAAATATGAAAGCCGTGACAGAGTAGAAGCAGGAGAGGTCTGCGTAGTTACAGGACTTAAAAGTACTAAGGCAGGGAAAGGTCTTGGATGGCTTTCAGGGACTGAGGTAGGAAGCGTGCTTAAGCAGGTGATGAGCTACAAGGTAGAGCTCCCTGAAGATGAGCCTGCCCATGTATTCCTGCCTAAAATCAGGGAAATTTCGGAGGAAATACCCGAACTATCAGTAAAGTATTCTGAAGAAAAGAAGGAAATTACTATATCTCTTATGGGAGAGGTGCAGACAGAGGTTATTAAGCATCTGATAAAAGAAAGATACAAGGTGGATATAGGCTTTGGAGAGGGACATACCCTTTACAAGGAGACTATAGCTGAGACAGTGTACGGAGTAGGGCATTTTGAACCACTAAGGCACTATGCTGAGGTGGAACTTAGACTTGAACCTGCTGAAAGAGGAAGTGGGCTTAGCTTTGCTTCCGAGGTAAGTGAAGATGAGCTTAGTATAAACTATCAGAGGCTGATTCTTAGCCATCTTGAAGAAAAGGAATACAAGGGAGTGCTTACAGGCTCTCCTATTACAGATATGAAGATTACCCTTGTGGCAGGAAGAGCCCACCTTAAGCATACTGAGGGTGGAGACTTCAGACAGGCCACCTACAGGGCGGTAAGACAGGGGCTTATGCAGGCACGCTCAGTTCTTCTTGAACCTGTGTATGAGTTTAAGCTTGAAGTACCTGAAGAAGCCATAGGCAGGGCGATGACAGACATAGGCAAGATGAACGGAAGTTTTACTTCACCTGAAAATATATCAGGAAAGGCTGTACTTACAGGCAAGGTACCTGTATCAGAGATAAAAAACTACGCCTTAGAGCTAAGAGCCTATACAAAGGGAGAGGGAGTTCTTACGCTTACTCCGTCTGACTATGAAGTCTGCCACAATGCTGAGGAAGTCATAGAAGCTATGGGATATTATCCTGAAGCAGACATTGAAAATACAGCAGATTCGGTGTTCTGTTCACATGGAGCAGGCTTTGTAGTGCCTTGGAATGAAGTTATTAACTACATGCATCTTCCTTATTTTGGAGATACTAAGGAGGAAGAGGGCGAAGAAGAGGCATTTTTAAGATATGTAAACAGACTCCCAAGCCAGGTGGGAAGTGGTAAAGGAGAGGTCTTCCTTGGAACTGATGAGATAGACAGTATACTTAAGTCAGCCGTATCTTCCAACAAAAAGAAGGAGGAAGAGTCTGCCAGGAACCGCTGGAAGGGGAGAGCCAGGGCAGATGAATACCCTGAGATTCATACTGATACAAAGAGGGTTAAAAGCAGTATAGGTAAGGATGATTACCTATTGGTGGATGGCTACAATATCATATTTGCGTGGCAGGAGTTAAAAGAGCTTGCAGATATAAACATTGACAGTGCAAGGGATAAGCTCATAGAAAAGCTTGCCAATTATCAGGGGTACAAAGGCTGTAAGCTAATCCTTGTATTTGATGCCTACAAGGTAAAAGGGGGTAAGGAAAATGTCATTAAGCAGGGGGACATGTGGATTGTATATACCAAAGAAGCTGAGACTGCTGACCGCTACATAGCAAAGGCGAGCTTAGAGCTTACAGGCAAAGGTATGGTAAGGGTGGCTACCTCAGATGCACTTATTCAGATGATAATATTTGGAAGCGGTGCGGTAAGGACTTCAGCCAGAGAGCTTGAAGCTGAAGTAAAGTATGTGGAAGGACTGATTGCAGAAAAGCTGGAAAAGATGTAGCAAGGGAGAAAATTATGGATTTAATGGAATACAAGTGCCCCAACTGTGGTGGTGCAATAAGGTTTGATACCGCAGCTCAAAGATGAAGTGTCCGTACTGTGACACTGAATTTGATATGGATACCTTAAAGGATTATGATAATATCTTAAATGGTGATGAGAAAGAGACTATAAACTGGTCAGCTCCTAAGGGAAGCTGGGAAGAGGGAGAAAGAGACGGTCTTTCAGTTTATTCCTGTAACTCCTGCGGTGGAGAGATAGTGGGAGATGATACCCTTGGTGCAACCTCCTGCCCTTTTTGCGGCAATCCTGTAGTAATGACGGGAAAGTGGGAAAAGGGACTCCGCCCCGACCTTGTTATACCATTTAAGCTGGATAAGAAGCAGGCTAAGGAGAAGTTTTATAATTTTCTTAAAGGGAAGATATTGCTTCCGAAGGTATTTAAGGATGAAAAACAACATAGAAGAAATAAAGGGGCTTTATGTGCCTTTTTGGCTCTATGATGCGACTACAAACAGCAGATTCAGGTTCAAATGCAAGAAGATAAGGTCCTGGAGTGACAGCTCTTACACCTATACAGAGACTAGCAATTATGCTGTTACCAGAGCGGGGGAGTATGCCTTTAGGGCGGTTCCAGCAGATGCATCAGTGAAGATGGATGATACTCTTATGCAGTCCATTGAGCCTTTTGATTTGCGTGAGGCTGTTGACTTTCAGACGGCATACCTTGCGGGATTTCTGGCGGATAAGTATGATGTAAGCTCAGATATGCAAAAGACTGTTGTAAATGATAGAATCAGAAATTCGGTAGAGCAGGCATTTAGAAATACAGTCACCGACTATAACTATGTAACGACTGAGCAAAGCTCTGTAAATATAGACAACACATTAACAAGGTATGCCCTCTATCCGGTGTGGGTATTTACAACCAGATGGAAGGATAAGCCGTATATCTTTGCAATGAATGGTCAGACAGGCAAGTTTGTAGGCGACCTTCCTCTTGACAAGGTACTTAGGGCAAAGATATTTGTAGGTGCAACTGCCTTACTTACGCTTATATTTACCATAGCACATTTTGTAACACGCTTGTAGGAGGAAAAAGAGTTGAGAAATATTTATGATAAAAAAGCACGTGGCTTAGTGCGTGGCAGGCTTTACCTTCTTTTCTTTCTCCTTGCTTTTATCTTCTCTTTGACAGGTCTTTCGAAAATGTCCGGTATGAAGATTCTTGCGGACACGAAGTACAATGCTAAATATCCTCGGCTTGTAGATAAGGCAGATGTACTAACAGACGAGGAAGAGAAAAAGCTTCTTAAAAAGCTAAATAAAATAAGCGAAGAAGAGAAGGTGGATGTAGTCGTTCTCACGGTGGAAAAATGAGGCAGGAAAGGATGTTACAGCCTTTGCAGACGATTACTATGATTACAATAATTATGGCTTTGGCTATAAGGGAGACGGCATTATCCTTGTAGTTGACTATGGTACAAGAGACTGGGCTATTTCTACAAAGGGCAAGGGAATATATATATTTACCGATGCAGGACAGAAGTACATATCGGATAAGTTTGTCAAGTATCTCTCAGATGGTGAGGCGTATGAAGGGTTTAAGACCTATGCAAACCTCTGTAAAAAGTTCATCGAGCAGTATAGAACAGGTGCGACCTATGATGTGGGCAATATGCCAAAGGAAAAAAGTGAAACTCCTACTGAAGATTACAGTCAGAGGAGGAAGGCTGCCAGAATAGTGGATAATGCGAAAAGTGCTGTCACTTGAAAAATAAAAAAACATGTTAAATTCAAAGCTTGACTTGGCAAGCTCTGCCAGAAAATGCAGATATATCCATACTAACGCTAAAGAACGAGGTTAATGACAATAACATACTCTCCTACGCAGAAAAAAATACTATAAGGACAATAACTTTGGACTCGGTGTATCTAGAGACGGGGTGTCGCTTGTAATGGACTTTGGTACAAATACCTGGGCTATATATACAAATGGCAGGGCAGTAAATGCAATTCCTGATGAGGCAAAAGAGTATATGACAAATGACTTTTTGCCTGTCATTAAAGAAGGAGATACTTACACCGGTTTTATACGCTATATTAATTTATGCGACAAAATGCTTGCCAATTATGACAGCGGTTTGACCTATGATGAGGGGCTTGTACCAAAGAAAGAAAAACTTTCAGACGTTGTAAAGGATTCCGTCCTACCGGCCCTCTTTTTCTCACTCATTATATGTATTATCCTTACCAGACAGCTAAGGACAGTAAAGCCTGAACTGCAGGCCAATAACTATGCTAGACAGGACAGCTTTTGTCTAACTGACGCAGAGGATCTCTTCCTGTATAAGACTCTGTCTAAGACAAGAAGAAGCAGGTCAAGCTCGTCAGGTTCATCAAGGGGAGGCAGCAGCACTCATAGAAGCAGCTCAGGAAGCACTCACGGAGGAAGCCACGGGAAGTTCTAAGGTATCCTGATACCGTGTTATTCAACAAAATGCAGACAGTATAACAGAGCAGGACTGATGATAATAACCAAAAATAAGATAATGACAAAAAAACTCTGTTGACATTGTAAAAATAAATGGGGTATGATAGTTATCAGAGATTAAACCTATAAAAATAACTAGGTAATATAGGAATTAAACAATATAACATAAGATTATGAATTTGGGAGGAAAAAACATGGCAACATACAAGAAAGTTACAGAACTTATAGGAAAGACACCGCTCTTAGAGCTTACCAATTACGAGGCTAAGCATAAGCTTAATGCAACCATACTTGCTAAGCTTGAGTACTTCAATCCAGCTGGCTCAGTAAAGGACAGAATCGCTCTTAGCATGGTCGAGACAGCAGAGAAGGAAGGAAAGCTTAAGCAGGGTTCTGTTATCATAGAGCCAACAAGCGGAAACACAGGTATAGGACTTGCATCAGTAGCGGCATCTAAGGGCTACAGACTTATCATCGTTATGCCTGATACAATGAGCGTGGAGCGTAGAAATATAATTAAGGCTTATGGGGCTGAGCTTGTACTCACAGAGGGAGCACTAGGCATGAAGGGCGCTATAGCAAAGGCTGAAGAGATTGCAAAGGAGACAAAGGACAGCTTCATTCCAGCGCAGTTTGACAACCCTGCCAACCCTGAGGTACATAAAAGAACTACAGGCCCTGAGATCTGGGAGGATACAGATGGTAAGGTGGACATCCTGGTTGCTGGTATAGGTACAGGCGGCACCATTACAGGAGCAGGCGAGTATCTTAAGTCAAAGAATCCTAATGTCAAGGTTGTTGCAGTTGAGCCTACAGGATCAGCAGTACTTTCAGGTGGTGCTCCGGGACCACATAAGATACAGGGTATAGGTGCAGGATTTGTTCCTAAGACACTTAATACCGGTATTTATGATGAGATTATTCAGGTAGAGAACGAGGAAGCCCTTGATACAGGAAGAGAAATTGCAAAAACTGAGGGAGTTCTTGTGGGTATATCCTCAGGTGCTGCTGTGATTGCAGCAAGAAAGCTAGCTGAAAGACCTGAAAATAAGGGAAAGGTTATAGTCGCTGTATTACCTGACACAGGAGACAGATACCTCTCAACTGCCCTTTTCTCAGAAGCATAATATGATGATACAAGTGTCAATGTCTTTGACACAGGAATTATTTAATAATCTGCCTTAAATATGGAAAAAAACTAAGAGCTTTATTATTTACTATTCTTTCTGCGTTAACAGCGGATTGAAAATGTATCTGATGAAGCTCTTTATTTCTGCGTAATTATTTGCTATAATAAGAAGATGTGAAAAAAAGGCTCATTTACTTTATCGTAAGTATAATAGCCGTAAAAAGGTGAGAATATGAATAAAACAGAAGTATCTGAGATACGTAAGCTCTTTGGCAAAGATGGATACCGCATCGATAGCCTGGCAGCCTGCTATGTCAGCATAGAGAAGGAAAAAAACCTTTGTGCTAAAAAGAGGCTCTTAGCAGTCTCTCAGAGGAGGAGTCGCTTTGCACTTAAGTATCTTCCATAAGTGCCTGGGAGGAACTCTTGGTAAGAATCTTATAAATATGGAGTTTCCGCTTGAGGCAGAGTTTGGTGAAGGGCAGCAGAAGTTCCTTTTAGAGCTTCGTGACAGCGGACTAAAAGATGAGGATAAGCTTGAGAAGTTCTTTGACCTTATTATAGCTAACTATCCTAGCAGTGATAAATACTACATAGTTGCAATCCACGGCAACTATGATGTACCAGGGAAAGGAAAAAGACGGTGAGACCTTAGAAGATGCCTCAGATGTCATTTACGAGTATATACTCTGTGCCATCTGCCCGGTTAAGCTCTCAAAGGCAGCTTTGGGCTATGACTCAGATGCAAACCGCATAGGTGAAAGAGTGAGAGACTGGGTGGTAGAGGCACCTGACAAAGCCTTTTTATTCCCTGCTTTTAATGACAGAGGACCTGATATTCACAGCCTTCTCTACTATACAAAGAAGGCAGAGGAGCTATACCCTGACTTCGTGGAGGCAGTGTTTGGGACAGTATCACCGCCTTCACCGGTGGCACAGACCGAGACCTTTAACTCTCTTATAACAGAGACTCTTAAGGACGAGGTAAGCCTTGAGATAGTACAGAGAGTGCAGGAAAATATAGCGGAAGTAATAGAGCTAAACAAGGAAATACCCGCTCCTGTTGAGCTAACCTCTTATGAGGTAAAGGAGCTTCTAGGTAAGAGCGGTGTTGAGCGGGAGAAGCTTGAGCATTTTGAAGACACCTTCAATGAGGTGGCAGGAGAGAAGGCTACCATAATAGCCAACAACCTTCCGGTGGTTAAACAGCTTAGTATAAAAGCTCCTGACATCGAGATAAAGGTAAAGCCTGAGAGTGCCTCCCTTGTGAAGCACAAGGTGGTTGACGGAGTTATGTCGATTGTGATTCCTGTAGGTGAAGGAGTAGAAGTAAATGGAATCACGGTAAAGCACGTAGACAATGAAATAGAGTAAACAACCCATAAAGGGAATATATATCTTTGGAGGAGAAAAGTGGATTACAGATACGGTTATAAGAACAAGAAGGAAGAAGCCGGAATGGGAAAGAAAATCAGCCTTTTTCTGTTGGGGATAGTGATAGCCTTTATCCCCCTTATAGTAAGGGCTGCTGAGCATTCTACCAACCTCACACAGTTTCCATGGTTTGGAGGTGGAGACGAAAGTCTTGATGTCTTCCTTATAGTGAAGGGGCAGGCACTTACCATAGTTGCAGTACTTATGCTGTTTGCCCTTGGTGCCAAGCTGTTTTTAGACGGCAAGAAGATAAAGCTGCCTGTGTGGATGTATGCGGTATTTGGATATGCTGCACTTACAACCGTTTCAACGCTTGTATCAAAGTACAGAAGCTTTGGATTTCACGGAATGTATGAACAGCACGAGACGCTTTGGGTTATCCTTGCCTACTGTGTTGTACTGATATATGCTTATGTATATGCCAGTGACAGCTATGGTATTAAGTTTGTAAGGGGAGCACTTGCGGTACTGGCAGTAATACATTCTTATATAGGTATTACCCAGCTTATCGGTGAGGATTTCTGGGGAACAAAGCTTGGACGCTACCTTATTATTCCAAGCAGCTTTGAAGGAGCGGAGCAAATCAGAGAGAACCTTAGCTTTACATTCTCAGGCTCAGGTAACCACCAGGTTTACCTTACGCTTTACAACCCTAACTACGTAGGCTCTTATGCGACTTTGTATTCCCTATCTTCCTTGTGCTTGCTGTATTTTCAAAGAAAATATGGAAGAAGGCTTTCTGGGGAATCATTACCATAATCAACTTCCTTTGCGCTATGGGTTCAGGTTCAAAGACCTTCCTTGGTGCATTTGCGGTATCCGCTGTATTTGCTATTATTTTATTTAGGCAGAAGCTTAAGAAGGGCTGGCCTATTATGGCTGGTTTTGCTGTTGTCATCATTGCGTCTACGGCAATATACTTTAACTATATAGGCATGAACCTGCTTACCTACCTTCAGAACTCTTTAGCTATGCAGAAAAATGACTATCTGCTTGAAAAGGTAGAGCTTAAAAATGACCATGCGGAAATCACCTACAACGGTGTCAAGTTCAATATAGCCTATGACGCCTCCGGAGAGCAGGCAACTGTGTACTTCTCAAAGGCAGACGGAAGCCAGATAGACTATCAGACTAGCGAGGACGGTTCCCTTGTATACTTAAAGGATGACAAGCTAAAGGACCTTAGCTTCCAGTATATGAAGCCCGCAAGTGATGATGTAAAGGGATATCTCATTAACTGCAATACTCCAAAGGGGTCATTTGCATTTATGAATACCGGAAACGGATACAAGATATACACAGGCGGCGGTAAGCTCGATGATATCTACAATGCACCTGCTGCGATAATCAAGGATCACGATTCTTTTGCCTCAGGCCGTGGATACATATGGTCAAGAACCTTCCCTGTATTCTTCAATCATCTCTTACTGGGAAGCGGTGCGGACACATTTACCATAGCCTTCCCTCAGAATGATTACATAGGAAGGCTTAATGGCGGCTTTGGCAGTATGATTATCACGAAGCCTCATGACCTTTTCCTTCAGATTGGAGTTCAGAGCGGAGGTCTGGCACTGCTTTGCTTCCTTGCCATTGCTATTATGTATATAGTACAGACCTTTAAGATCTACTGGAAAAGAGACTTAAACGGTGAGACAGAGACTTTTGGAGTTGCTATATCACTGGGTATTATAGGTTATCTCTTTGCGGGAATCTTCAATGACTCCTGTGTTGCCCTTGCACCTCTTTACTGGGTGTTCCTCGGTGTTGGCTATGGAATCAATGCTTATATTGCTAAAAAGGATAATGTAGGAAGTGAAACCAATGAGGGAAAAAATAGTTAACTTTTACGCTAAAAACCAGCAGTTTATAAAGAGGACTCTAATCATCCTATACGACCTTGTGGTCGTATGGGTTGCGGGAGTCCTTGCTTTGCTTTTAAGATTTGACCTTAGCTTTAGCAAGATACCGGTATATTTTACCGAGAATATGCAGAGTGTACTCCTTTTAAATATGATTGCAACAGTTCTCATTTTCACCCTGAATCATCTCTACACCAGCCTTTGGGCTTATGCCGGCGTTGTAGAAATGCAGAGAATCATTATTGCTGTTATTGAGGCTACGGCAGCAGAAGTGGTCATAGCTTTGATAAAAGGACAAAAGGATGAGGCCTTCTTTCTCCCAAGAACCTACCACTTCCTATACTTCTTCATACTTTTACTGTTAACTGCGGGAATTCGCTTCCTCTACAGAACGGTGAGGATGCAGATAACCAGCAGAGTGACGACGGGTAATGTACAGACATCAAGGGTAATGCTGGTTGGTGCAGGAGAGACAGGACACATGGTAATAAGAGATGTCCTCTCAAGTGCGAGTGTGATGAAGGAGCTTTGCTGCATCATAGATGATGATAAGAACAAGGTAGGAAGCTATATTAACGGAATCAAGGTGGTCGGAGACAGATATACCATCCCCGAAAATGCCCAAAAGTACAAGATAAATGAGATAATCATAGCCATACCTTCTGCAAGCAGAAAGGAGCTTAGTGAGCTTATAGGTCTTTGTACCGACACAGGCTGCAAGCTAAAAATCACTCCTAGTGTAACTGAGATTATGGAGGGTCACGTATCTGCGACTCTGCTTCGTGATGTAAGCGTGGAGGATCTGCTTGGAAGAGAGCCTGTAAATGTTGAGCTTGACCTGGTTATGGGATATGTGAAAGACAAGACGGTTCTTGTGACAGGCGGAGGCGGCTCCATAGGAAGTGAGCTTTGCAGGCAGATAGCAGGACATAAGCCAAAGCAGCTCATCATAGTAGATATATACGAGAACAATGCCTACGACATAGAGCTAGAGCTTAGACACAACTTCCCTGAGCTTGACCTGGTTGTGCTTATAGCCTCTGTGCGTAATTTGGACAGGCTTGATTCTATTTTTGCAAAGTACAGGCCCAATCTTGTCTACCATGCTGCAGCACATAAGCACGTACCTCTTATGGAAAACAGTCCCAATGAGGCTATCAAAAACAATGTCCTAGGTACATACAACACTGTAAAAACCGCAGATAAATACGGAGTAGACAGATTCGTTCTTATATCTACTGACAAGGCTGTAAACCCAACCAATGTAATGGGTGCAAGCAAGAGAATCTGTGAGATGATAATCCAAACCTTTGGGCATCATTCAAAAACAGAGTTTGTCGCAGTAAGGTTTGGCAATGTGCTTGGAAGCAACGGAAGCGTGATTCCTCTCTTTAAGAAGCAGATTGAAGCAGGAGGCCCCGTTACAGTTACGCACCCTGACATTATCAGATACTTTATGACTATCCCTGAAGCTGTTTCCCTTGTGCTTCAGGCAGGAGCCTATGCTAAGGGTGGAGAGATATTTATCCTTGAAATGGGCGAGCCGGTGAAGATTCTTGATCTTGCAAAAGAATATAATCAGGCTCTCAGGCTTTGTGCCTGATAAGGATATAAAGATTGAATTTACGGGACTTAGACCCGGAGAGAAGCTATACGAGGAACTCCTTATGGAGGAAGAGGGGCTCAGGGATACGGATAACAAGCTCATCCACATAGGCCGTGCAATCGATATGGATGAAGAGAAATTTAAGACTGAGCTTGAAGAGATTATAAAGCTCGCCTTTACTGAGCCTTCAGGTGAAAGAATAAGAGAAGAAATAAGGAAAATCGTACCTACATATAAAGGATGAAAAGATGCCAAAGAAATTATTTAAGAAAAGAAGATGGAGAGCAAAGGCCAAATCAGACCATAATGGAAAAGGGGGACTTAGTTTTTCCTCCAAAATTGTATCTACAGACGGAGTTATCTGCCTTGTACTGGGGATAATATGTATAATTATGCTGATTGCAGCTGTTGTCATATCAACTCTTGCCAGAGGAGCGACTGACATCTATGTTGGAACCATAGGAGTAATTGGTTTTGTGATTTCACTTACCTGCTTTATTATCTCACTAAAAACTATGAATGATGAATATATAGCAGAAACCATACCCAAAATAGCCGTAGGAATCAACTTCCTGGCGCTTTTAATCTATCTTGGACTATATGCTTATGGCTTGTTCATTGGAATGGTATAGAATGTTCACAATTTGTTAAAATTAATTACAAACGGGCTTCATATTTGTACGGTATACTCTAGACATCAGTTAAGGAACAGCAGATAAGTTCCAAGCTGAATATAAATTTGCTAGATTCCCCAATTTGTATAGATTTACTTTTTTTCATTTGCAGGTTGGTGACTCCCTGTTTACCAACCACTCCTCTCTTTTTATAAGGATAGCGTTAGCTGTCCTTATTTTTTTAGCTCGAAAGATTAAGGTCAAAGAAATCGTAAGAATTATTTAATACATATATGATAGAAAGATGATATACTCTAGTATAGGTCGGAATTTTTTTCATGTTTTAAAAACCAATACGGATAATTAATGATTTTTAATAAACAGGAGTAAATATATGGATACTAAAAGCAAAGATTCTGGTAGTAGATGATGATAAAGAAATAGCTGATTTGGTGGAGATTCACCTTGTAAGTGAAGGCTATGTAGTAAGAAAGGCAAATGATGCTGTTACAGGACTTGCCATGCTTAAGGCGGACGAAGATATTTCACTTGCCATACTAGACATCATGATGCCCGGCATGGACGGGCTTTCTATGGTGAAGAAGATTCGTGAAACTAACAATATCCCTATCATTATGCTCTCAGCCAAGTCTACAGACCTAGACAAGATAGTGGGACTAGGTAACGGTGCAGATGACTATGTGACCAAGCCGTTTAATCCGCTTGAACTCACCGCCAGAGTTAAGGCAAACCTTAGAAGATTTACAGAGTTTAACGCAGAGAAAAAGGGTGGCGGTGCTCGCTGATGATGAAATCATCGAAGTTGAATCGCTTTATATCAATAAGAGTACCAGAGAAGTAAGGACATACGATAAAGAGGCAAAACTTACCCCTATTGAATACGACATTCTCTGCCTTCTTGCAAGCAATCCGGGAAGGGTATTCTCCACTGATGACATATTCACAAGGGTATGGAATGAGAAGGCATTTGAAGGCAACAACACAGTTATGGTTCACATCAGAAGGCTAAGAGAAAAGATTGAAATGGATGCAAGAAATGCTAAAATAATCAAGACAGTATGGGGAGTAGGATACAAGATTGAAAAATAAATTGTTTCGCAGTGTCAGGATAGAAATAGTAACTTATGTAATAATAAGTCTGATACTCTCTTTGATAACGACCCTGCTTATTACTTTTGGATTATTTATGCTAAGGGATTTTATAAAGAGAGATTCTCAAAACCTGAGCAGCCCGGTACAAAGTGCGGGTACAACTGCATCTGTACAAGGCGATTCTCCTCAAATGGATAATGCAGAGAATGATGTAAGGGTAAATGAAAATATCAAGACTATAAACGGCCGTACTGACGATAATATTCTCAGCCGTTATCAGGAGGATGTAAGGATTAAGCTCTCTGAAAGCCGTAGGTTTGCAGGCTTTATTTTCATTGAAATGATAGTCTGCTTCATCTTCTTTTTCTCGGTATATTTTTGTCTTTTTACAAAGAAGATAGTAAATTATTTTGAACAGATAGACAGAGGGATAGAGGAATTTTTCGGAGGGAAACTTCGACATTGAATTCGAGGTAAGAAACGAAGATGAGCTATCCAATATGGCACGAAATCTCAATAGAACAACAGGAGAGATAAACCGTATTCTTGCAAAGGAGAGGGATGAGGAGAAGAGCAGAAAGGAGTTCATTACCTGTATAGCTCACGACCTGCGTACTCCGCTGACATCAGTAATCGGCTATTTACAGCTGGTTATGGCAAAGGCCTATGAGAGCAGGAGCAATGAGGAGCTTCAGATAAAGAATGAAGAATATGTAAAAAAATTGCTTATGAGAAGGCAATAAGGCTTCAGGGGCTGATTGAAGAGCTGTTTTCATTTACAAAGACTGATTCAACAGAGCTTAGGCTTCACCTTACTGAAATAGATGTGGTAAAGCTGATGGAACAGCTTGCTGACGAATGCTACCCAAGCCTCCAGGAAGCGGGACTGACACTGGAGTTTAAGACGTCGGCAGAAACTATAAAAAAATAGAGGCGGATGGAGAGCTTATGGCAAGGGCTATAGCGAACCTGCTTACCAACGGCATAAAAATACGGTAAAGACGGTAAGAAGCTCATCATTGACTTGTATAGGGAAGATGAAAATAGTGATTTACATATCAGAATAATCAACTATGGAAGGCTGATTCCTAAAAAGGATATAGACCATATTTTTTTGATAAATTTTACAGAGTTGAGGAATCAAGGTCCCTGCAAACAGGAGGAGCAGGACTGGGGCTTGCCATCACACAGAATATTGTTGAACTTCATAGTGCAGCGTCAATGTAAAGAGTGACCTATCCGGAACCGTATTTGAAATAGTATTGCCTGCAAAAATAGGAGATGACGGCGTGAAAAAAAGGATTGTTTTATGTCTTATCCGTATTATTTCTTTCAATCATTTTAATGACATCAGTAAAAAGCAGAGGGTAAGGTAAGAGGGTTATCGGTAGAAAAAGGGTGAATGCTCAAAAGGAATCTCTTCAATAGGAGACATTGATATAGAGTACGGTGTAGCCGGTTATATACGAGTATCTTCTAATGTAAGAGTTAAAGTAAGTATAAATAAAGCCAAAGAAGACTTCACGGGAAGTGTATATCTAAAATATTATGCTATTGGGGACAATCCGTCTTCCTACAGTGAGGAGATTAGCATAAAAAAAGGAGAGAATGCCGAGGTTTATTTCTACCCATTTATCAACAACTCTGATCCGAGCTTTAGAGTATCATTTATAGATAGCAGTGGCAAAGAACTTGAGAGCTATGAAGATGATATTGATGCGAAAGATGCTGATGGTGCGTCGGAGATAGTTGTTGCGAGTTTTCTTTCAATGGATGCTGACGCAGTCCTACCCGGCAGTGAGAATTTTAGAATTAAAAGAATATATCTTAAAGAAGATGATATTACAGGAGACTATAGGGCACTTAGTCCCTTTGACCTTGTGATTAAGCCTGATGATTATGAACACGTCTTTAAGAAGGAGACAGTGGATATACTTAAAGAAAGAGACAGACAGGGTGGTGTGAGCATAACCGAGAGTGAGATGTCTGAGTTTAATATTAAAAGGCTGTATTTGGCAAGGGAAAAATCAAAATGACTGGGTATGGAGAGTTGAGAGAGTGCTCGTGCCGGTTCTTGATAACCTGAATATCAAGTCAGGCAAGTATATAGCGATTATATTCATATATATAATAGTGGTTAGCCCTGTGACATACCTAATATTGGCGCGTAGAAAAAAGAGAGTACAATACTGGATATTTGTACCGGTATGGGCAGTTATTTTTACCGTTATCATCTATATGGTAAGCACGGACAGCCGTATAGACGGTATCTACATGAACTATGTATCTGTACTTGACCTAAGAGAAGGCAAAGATAATGAAAATGTTTCATTCTCGGTAACAAATTCATCCAATACGCCGTATACGCTAGAGGTAAACAACGAATATAAGGTAGGCAGCCTGTATGGCAGCTTTACTGAGCCTGCAGAAAAGACAGTAAGCAGAACAGTCTACAACATAGAGAATAAGTATGATGGAACTGATATTAATGTACTAGAGTCTGCTGCCTTTGACACCTTGTATTTAAGGGCGAGAGGAACACCTAACATAGCTACAAAGAGCGTGGGGAAGTTCTATAGGGACAACACAGTATTAAAGGGAGAATTTACCAATACTCTTGGGACTGACTTAAGTAAGGTATTTGCTGTATATGATGACGAAATTATATATTTGGGTGATGTGTCAAAGAATGAGACCAAGAGCTTTTCAGCGGGAAAAGAAAGTGTTTACCTTAATGACCTGACTGGAAGCCTTCAGGACTCAGTATATCTAAACAGAATATTTGACTTTGCTTATGAGGGAGAAAAACCCTAAGATTCAAGCGCTCATGACTTCTGTACTGGATAAAGTCTCCATACTTGGACATGAGAATCCTGCCTTTGTTGCTCTTGCAACTAACCGTCTTAGCGGGGAATTCTCTTCTGATGTGAACACTGCTAAAGGCTACACATTGGTAGTACTTCCTGCGGAAAAGACAGTAGACACCGGTATAGAGTCTGATAACTTTGTGAATTCCATAGGCAAACTTCCTATGTATATGTACGAGAAAAACTACAGTTTTTCTAATGATGCACTGGTAAATAGAAACTCTGTGGATATTACCTACGACGTGGATATCAAAAAAAAGGTAAGGAACCTCAGGCTTTTTGCAAGATACAAGGAAGAGGTTAACCCTTGCAGGGTATATGCCCTCAATCAGCTGACAGATAGGTATGATGTGGTTTTTGAGCCTGATGAGGATTATATAAATAGAATTAAGGAATATGTAAATACCGGTGGGAAATCAGGCTTTAACAAAGGTAAAGATCAGGAATGTTATATGGGTGATGCCTATGTAAAGGATGGCAGGCTGACTCTGCGTTATGAGATAGACCAAACTGCCTATGATGAGATATCTTCATTTACCATACCGAATATACCAAAGATATCAATGGAGTATGAATAATGATAGAGATAGATAATTTAGCCAAAAAGCTTTGGGAAGACCAAGGCATTGGATGGGATTTCACTGAGAATAGGAGATAGTGAGATATACGGCTTCGTAGAGTACAAATGGTGCAGGCAAAACTACTACCATGAGGATAATATCAGGTCTTATCCCTGCTGATTCAGGAAAGGTATTGATAAATGGCCTCGATACCGGCACGGACATTAGACAGATAAAAAAAGTAAAAATTGGATATGTACCTGATTACTTTGGTGTGTATGATAACCTAAGAGTCGCAGAGTATATTGAGTTTTTTGCCTCAGCCTATGACCTGACCGGGAGAGAGGCAGAGAAAAGATGCCTTAGGCTTTTGGATGAGCTTGGACTTAGTGACAAGTTAGACTTCTTTGTAGATGATTTATCAAGGGGGCAGAAGCAGAGGCTGGGGCTTGCCCGTGCATTGGTTCACAATCCTGATATTTTAGTGCTTGATGAGCCTACATCTGGCATGGATCCAAAGGGAAGAATAGAGACAAGGGATATACTAAGAAGGCTCAATGAAGAAGGCAAGACCATCATTATAAGCTCTCATATTTTACACGAAATATCGGAGCTTGTTACCGGACTTGCAGTCATAGAAGAAGGCAAAATTGTTATGAGCGGAAGCATAGAAAGCATTGAAACAAAAATGCACATAGAAAATCCAATTATAATGAAGGTGCTGAAAAATGCAGACATTGCCGCTGAAGTTCTTAAAGAAGATGAAGCAGTGCTTAACCTCACAATAACAGAAGAAAATGAGTTTTACATAAGCTATGGCGGCTCTGATGAGGACGAGGGATATCTTCTTAAGAGACTTGTGGAAGCGGGTGTTATGATAACCTCCTTTTGTAGGAGAGGACACGACCTTGAATCTGTATTTATCAAGATAATGGAGTAGCTATGAGAAGATATAGAACAAATGCTGTATACACAAAGGAGCTGAAACAGTCAGTTAGAAATATTAAGTTTCCTATAACGGTGGGACTTTATTGCTTTATTGTTGCTGTCATAGGGCTGTTTACCCTTGTTGCAATCTCGGCTTATGGATATCCTATTTACAGTACATATACGATTAAACAGGACTTTATTACGTTTTATTCAGTATTATTCGGGCTGGAATTCGCTCTGGTTATATTTGTAGTCCCTGCCATAACCGGTGGTGCTATCTCAGGAGAGAGAGACCATGGAACTCTTGATTTGCTGCTTGCTACGAACCTTGGACCTTATAGGATAATAATGGGTAAGCTGATATCTGTAGTCAGTAAATTGCTGATTTATGTGATTTCAAGCCTCCCTGTCCTAGCTCTTATATTTACTATGGGAGGGACCGGGCTTACAGATCTTATGATGTATATGCTGCTTATATTACTTACTTCCGTATACATAGGAAGCTTTGGGGTGCTTATGTCCGTGATATTTAGAAAAACAAGCACTGCCATGGCTGTAACCTATGTATGGATAATGTTCATTGCCCTGGGAACAATATCTGTAGCCCTGATGAGCAATGTGGTAAAGCCTTCAAACAATAACAGCCTAAGCCCTGTGTTTCTTCTAAACCCTGTCATCACGCTATTTTCGCTGCTAGATGCTCAAATAGGTTTGCCTGAGCTTGTAGGCAATTACATCAAATTTGAGAACAATACCTCTTTTATTATGAAGAACTGGCTTATGATAAGCATATCGGTGCAGTTTGTGATTACACTATTTAACGTGTGTCTTGCAACACATATGTTAAATCCGTTTAGAAGGAAATTGAGGAAACAAAGCTAATAAATTTCTTCGAGAGCTCCGTTGCTTTATATAGGCTCTCATACTGCGAATCAGTTAAGTCATCAATATAGTTTAGCTCATAGTTTTTATTAAAGCCCTTATCAGCAAGGTGGTCTACCGCCTTGTTATAAGCTATGGCAGCCTTTATCTCATCATCATATCTTCCGACTATTACCGCGCCTCTTATATTTATTTTAACTACGTATACCGGCTTCGGATATTGCTTTTCCATCCTGACGCCGGTATACCTGTTTATTATCTGGATATTTTCATACCTAAAGTCCAAATCATCTCCGTTAACAAATACATAATCCCTGCCTGCAACAGCAAAGTTTCTTATGCCATAACGGCTTAGTATATTTACCTGCATACCGTAGTCTGCCACAAAGAAATGCCTCCCTCTTCTAAGTATCTTATGATTGGAATAGTAGAAGAGTTCATCTGCTGAGAACTTCATTACGTCACTGGTAGAGAGGTAGTATTCAAAGTATCTCTTTCTTAAATATATAGGATTTTTCACATATAGGCCGTTATCACGAAAGTTGATTATGGTTACCCACTTAAAGAAATCAAGGGTGGTGGTCTCATCATAGTCCTCTATGGTTTTGTGGCTTTTAGTAGAAGTTAGCGCTATAGCCTCATTATAAGCGGAATTTGCAGCCTTTTCACTGTCAAAGCTGCCCAGGCTTATATGCTTGTTTTTATACGTAAAAGAAGCAACAAAACGTTCATTTCCTTTTAGAATCAACTCTTTTATATACTCCCTTTTAGTAAATTTTCCACCTGAAAACCTCCTTTAAAATGAAAAATACCCTTTATAATATTACCATGAGTTTTAAAATCCATGTCAAATGAAAAATAAAAAAATCAATTCTATAGGAAGTACAAATTTATAGTAAAAATATAACTATTTATTGTAAATAATATATGAAAAATAAAAGATTGCGCAAAAATATAAATTCGTTAAAATAAACAAAAAAATGGTTTTTTTATTGACAAATCCTAACCACGCGCTTATACTTACGGACATAGTTTATGTAATAATTCTGTAACATATTCGCAACATATACATAATCTATTAACAAGTAAACATTTTTCACAGTAGGAGAACTAAAAATGAAGAAAGAGTTTAAGTGGATAATTTTAAGTATGTTAACTGTCTGCTTATCACTAAATATGTTATCACCGGCGAACTCATATAGTGCTAAGGCAGAAAATAATGAAGCAAAGGAAATCACCGTAGCTGACAGCGAGGCCGACAAGACTCCTTTATCTGATGTTAAGTCAGCAGAGGAAGAAGCAAGAAAGGCAGCAGAAGTGGCAAGGCTTGCGGCAGAGGCTGAAAGACAATCAAGAGAAGCCGCAAAAAGGCTGAGGAAGAAGCAGCGAAGGCAGCTGCAGAGAATGCAAAGAAGGAAGCAAGGAAGCAGGCTGAAGAAAAGAAAAAAAGGAAGAAGAAGCTAAGGAAAAAAGCTGAGGAAGCAAGGAAGAAAGAAGAGGCTGAAAAGAATGCTTACAATATAAAGATGAGTGCAAAGGATAAGGAAAACCTTTACCGCCTTGTACAGTCTGAAGTAGGCTATATGGACGAAAAAAGTAAAATCTATGTTGCGAGCGTGGTACTTAACAGAGTTAAACATAAAAGCTTTCCTAATACAGTCACAGGAGTTGTTCTTGCGCACAATCCAAGAACGGGCGTTTACCAGTTCTCACCGGTTAAGCCGGGCGGAAGATTCTGGAGATGTAAGGTAACAGATTCAACCAGAAAGGCTGTAGACAAAGTCCTTAAAAACGGTGACTATTCAAATGGTGCAATTGCCTTCGTAGCTAAGAGATATACTACCTACAGGGCGGCATCTTGGTTTGACAATACACTTCATCATTTATTCCATCACAACGGACAGGACTATTACAGATACAGATAATAAATAAGGGACTTACAGCTAGATGCTGTAGGTCCTTATTTTAAAACCTTACAATAATCTTAAGATGAGTGATAAGTGAATCATTTTATGTTATACTACTACTTAGTTGTGTCAGTTTGGCTGAAAGGAAGCAGTTAGACCGTCTTGTGGTTGGATTGCTTACAGGTAAGTTATGGTATCAAATGTTGAAATCCTATATGAAGATGATGATATCATCGTATGTATAAAACCAGCAGGAATGCCCTCTCAGGGAGACAAAAGGGGCAATAAAGACCTTGTAAGAGAATTAAAAAAACATATAGCTCTGGAAGCTATGAGGCATAAAATAAAGCTTACAGGAGAACCTTATGTGGCTGTGGTACACCGCCTTGACAGAAATGTAAGGGGGATAATGGTATATGCCAAGACAAGAAGGGCTGCAGCAGGACTCTCAAAGCAAATCAGCGATAATAAGCTTACCAAAGTATATATGGCGGTAGTAAGCTTTGCCCCTGATAAGGTAGAACCTCAGATAGGAGTTACCAAGAATAAGGTAAGTTACCTCCTGCATGATAAGGTGAAAAATGTATCTACTGTTGTAGATGAGGGGACAAAGGAAGCTGAAAGAGCTGAACTTAATTATGAGGTTGTTAAGGCAGCTGGGAATAAAGCTCTTGTTAGGGTGGAGCTTATAACAGGAAGACACCATCAGATAAGGCTTCAGATGTCGGAAGAATTTAACGGAATAGTCGGTGATACCAAGTACAATGACGATTACAGGAATATAGATGGCTGGTCAGAGCTTTCCCTTGAGGCGGTTATGCTTTCATTTATCCATCCTGTAAGCGGTAAAAAATTAAGCTTTTCAACATCAGCAATAGGAAAAGAGTTTGGAGAGATTTAATGCAGAAAATTATATATAAACTGATAATAATGATACTACTGTTTGTACTGTCTGCGGGGTATTTTATAAGTAATATAAAGGAGACCTCTTATTCGGAGAGGACGGAGACAACTGAGATGTCTGCGGCTAGCTTCCCTACTGTATATATGCTAAGAGGGGATAAGAAGATTAACCTCCTGCATGGTTATGGGCAGGAGATTGACAGCCTTGGTGTAAGACAGGAGATTACACCGCTTGAGAATAATAAAAGCATAGACTTTTTAATCAATGACTATAATAACAGTATTGTCAGGGTAGAGTATGAGGTAAAGGATAAGATAGACAACATTGTTATAGCAAACGGTGAAATGAAAACTCCTGAGATAGATGAAGAAGGCAAGAGGAGGATGTCTATAAAGCTTGATTCACAGCTGTCAAAGGATACTGAGTTTGCGCTCAAGCTAAGGCTTGTTAATGAGGATGGAAGAAAGTTTGTATTCTTTACTACCATTAAGTTTACCAGAGGAGATAAATTCGCTGACAATTACAGCTTTGCAGAAAAGTTTTCGAGTGCGACTTTAGCAAAGGAGATGAAAAAGCGATAAAGCCATATCTTGAAACCAACGCAAGTATGGATAATATGAGCTATGCCCGTGTTAATATTCATTCTTCCTATGAGACTGTGACCTGGGGAAAGCTTGTGATTGAGCGCCTCACAGAGCCTGTAGTTACAGTCACCGAGAACTCGGAGAACATAACGGGACTGGTATATAAGTACATAGCAAAGACCTCCGGAGAGGTTCCTAATTATTATTCTGTTAAGGAATACTACAGGATAAATAAAGTCGAGAAGGTTACGTATTTACTTGCATTTGAAAGAGATGTGGAAGAAATCTACAATCCTGAAAAAGACCTCTGTGGCAAGGAGCCAGCTAAAGTTTGGCATCACAGCTAATCCGGATATTGACTTCAAGATGGATGCTAAAAAAAGAATATATAGCTTTTGAGAGGGAAAGAGACCTCTGGTACTATGAAACGAAAGATAATAAGATGAAGAGAGTTTTTTCGTTTTTTGGTGATGATTTCTTGGATGAAAGAACTTATTATGACAATCACGCCGTTAAGGTGCTTAGAATGGAAGATAACGGAGACTTATACTTCATAGTATACGGCTACATGAACCGCGGTGTATATGAGGGAAGAACAGGCATAGTTCTCTATAAGTATCTAAGGGCAGATGACAGGATTGAGGAACAGGCTTATATCCCTGTAAGCCTGCCTGCACAGTTCTTTGAAGAGGGGATATCAGACTTTAGCTTTGTAAGTACGGAGCAGTTTTTCTATTTTTCGCTCTATGACAGGATATATTCATACAGCCTGATAAAGAGGAAGCTGTCTGTCCTTGCTGAGAATATATCGGGTGGTTCATATCTTGCCCTCTCGGAGAATAACCACATAGTATGGCAGGAAACTACAGATGCCACAAAGGTTAAGAAGCTTATTATTATGAATCTTGAGACCAGAAGAAGAACAGAGGTAAATGCCGAAAATAAGACGGTGCTTAGGCTCCTTGGGAAAATCTCAGGTAACTTTGTATACGGCGTAGCCTATAAAAAGGACATTGTAAACGGAAAAGACGGTATCATCAACATTCCTTACAAGAAGCTAATCATATCGGATGTAACTGGTAAAACACTGAAAGACTATGAGAAAAAGAAGGTCTATGTAACAGGCATCAATATAGTAAATGATACCATAGAGCTTGAAAGGGTCAAGAAGCAGGGCGGTAAGCTTGTTAGGATAAAGACGGACCATATCCTAAACAATATAGATAAGCCAAACACGGAAGTGATGGTAGTGGATAGAAGGACTGATAAATATTTAACAGAATACTATCTCACCCTGCCTTACGGACTTAAGCTTGAGAAGATTCCTCAGGTAAGCAGTTCTACCTTAAACACCGTTATCACCAGAGACCTTACCATAAGGCTTGGAGAAAACGGAAAGGAAAGCAAGGAGAAATACTTTGCCAACGTGGCAGGCGACTTTAGTGCTTCTTCCTATAAGGCAGCAGATATGATAAAGGTGGCTGACGAGGGCATGGGCTACGTACTTGACATTGTGGGTAACCTTGTCTGGGAGCGAGGAAGAGTCAGTGCATCCGCAAAGGCTGAAGATGTGGATGTGGACTATGTTTATGATGAGGATGACAGCGTACATTCCGCAATAAGGCTCTTCCTTACAGCAAAAGGAATATATATTTCTACTGAGGATTTAAATAAAAAGGGAACTATTATGGATATTCTTAGGTCTCAGTCTGAAATATCCCCTATCAATCTGACGGGAGTTGATTTTGACAACATCCTATACTACATAGCCAAGGGAAGCCCCGTGATTGCTATGAAGGATGGAAAGACCGCTGTACTCCTTACTGCCTATACACCTCAGAAGATTGAGATAATGAATGTAAAGACAGGCAAGAAGAGCCAGATGGAGCGAAAGGAAGCTGAGAAAATGTTCAAGGCAGCAGGTAATGTCTATATATCGGCACTGAACTAGGAGGTTAAGCATGTATGATATAATAATTGTAGGAGCGGGCTTTGCAGGAGCGGTATCCGCAAGAAAGCTTGCAGAGGCCGGCAAAAAGGTACTGGTTATTGAAGAGAGAGACCATATAGGTGGGAATGCCTTTGACGAGATTGATGAGCATGGAGTGCTTATACATACCTACGGTCCTCATATTTTCCACACCAAGAGTAAGGAGGTCTACGACTTCCTTGGGCAGTTTACCAGGTGGATGCCTTATCATCACAAGGTTGTGGGCAATGTATATGGCAGGTACATACCGATTCCGTTTAACTTAAACAGCATAAGGTTAGTATATGATAAGGAAAAGGCGGAGAGCCTAATAGACAAGCTGATAAGCACCTACGGCAGGGAGGCTGCCATCCCTATCCTTACACTTCGTGAAAATGAGGATGAGGAGATTAGAGAGCTTGCTGACTATGTGTACGATAATATCTTTGTGAAATACACAGGTAAGCAGTGGGGAGTTAAGCCCAATGAGATAGACCCTGCGGTTACGGCAAGAGTACCTGTCATCCTCACCGAAAAAGACGGTTATTTCACAGATGAGTACCAGGCAATGCCGGATGATGGCTACACTGAGCTTTTTAAGAAAATGCTTGACCACCCTAATATTGATATAAGGCTTCAGACCGAGGCTAAGGACTGTCTTAAGCTTGAAGATGGCAAGATTTTCTTTGAGTGCAGCGAGTTTGGCGGAGATGTGATATTTACGGGAATGACTGATGAGCTCTTTGATAGGTGCTTTGGTGCCCTGCCTTACAGGTCATTAAGGTTTGACTTTAGCTATCTGGATGTAGATTCCTTCCAGCCTGAAGCAGTAGTAAACTATACTGTTGATGAGGACTACACGAGGATAACCGAATTTAAGAAGATGACGGGGCAGAAGGTTAAGGGAACGACAATAATGAAGGAATATTCTCTTAACTTCGTACCTGATACGGAACTTTTGCCTTATTACGCTATCTTGAATGATGATAATAAGGCCTTATATGAAAAATACGTAACGCTTGCAAAAGAGTACAAGAATCTGCATCTCCTTGGAAGGCTTGCAGAGTACAAGTATTACAATATGGATGCAATTACAGAAAAAGCCCTAGAGCTTTGTGAAAGGATGATATAATGAAAGTATTAAGTGTTGCAATACCCTGCTACAATTCAGCAGAATATATGAGCCATGCCATTGATACCCTGCTTACAGGAGGGGAAGATATAGAAATCATAGTGGTTGACGATGGTTCTACAAAGGACAATACCCTTGAGATAGCCAAGGAATACGAGAAAAAGTTCCCTGGCATAGTAAAGGCTATTCATCAGGAGAACGGTGGACACGGACAGGCTGTAAATACAGGCTTACTTAATGCTACAGGTGTATTTTTTAAGGTGGTTGACTCTGATGACTGGGTAGATACAGATGCCCTTGCAAAGGTTATGGACTTTATGCGCTCAGTGATTAGGGGAAATAAGGCACTGGATATGCTCATCTGCAATTATGTGTATGAGAAGGTAGGCTGTGAACCAAGTACAATGGGATATACCAACTGCCTTCCTGAGAATCAGTTCTTTACCTGGTCTGATGTAGGCAGGATAAGGAATTCTCAGTACATACTTATGCACTCTGTATTCTACAGAACAGCCCTTCTTAAGGAGATAGGACTTAAGCTTCCTGAGCATACCTTCTATGTGGACAATATATTTGTGTATTATCCGCTTCCTTTTGTAAAGACTATGTACTATATGGATGTTGACCTTTATAGGTATTTCATAGGAAGAGATGACCAGTCTGTCAATGAAAAGGTTATGATTGGCAGGATAGACCAGCAGATTAAGATAACCAAGATACTCATAGGCTCACACGATTTGTCTAAGATAAAAGAGGGCAAGCTAAAGAAATATATGACGAACTACCTTGCTATGATGATGACTATATGTACTGTATTTCTTATCAAATCAGGAAAGCCTGAGAACCTTGAGAAGAAAAAGGAAATCTGGAGATATCTTAAGACCAAGAACCCTAAGATGAACCGTATGATAAAGCATACCCTCCTTGGCGCTATCATGGGAATGCCTGGCAAGGGTGGAAGAAAGATAATAATCTGGGGCTATGAGGTGGCTAGAAAGATATTTAAGTTCAACTAAAGGAAACACAAGAGGATGAAAACCAGAGAAGAAGCCGTGTCTTTTGGGCTGACATTTCCCGATACATATATGGAAATGCCCTTTAAGGATACAAACTGGCAGTTAATCAGAGTAAAAGACAGCAAAAAAGCCTTCCTTTGGATATATGAAAGAGAAGGCTTCATAAATCTCAATGTAAAAAGTCTCTCCCGAGTGGAGGGACTTTTTGGAGAAAATGCCTTTAAGTCGGTGATAGCAGGCTGGCACCAAAAATAAAGAGCATTGGAATACCATTATACTAGACGGCTCTATCCCTGAAAAGGATGTAAAGAACATGGTAGCTGAAAGCTATGCTCTGATAACAGACTCGCCTACCAAGAGGATATATGAGGCTGTAAAACAGATACCTAAGGGAAGGGTGGCTACCTATGGCCGTATTGCAGAGCTTGCAGGAGATAGGAAGATGGCAAGGGCAGTAGGCAATGCCCTTCACAAGAACCCCGAACCTGATATCATCCCCTGCTTTAGGGGTAGTGAACGCTAAAGGAGAATGTTCAGGCTCCTTTGCCTTCGAGCCCTGATGCGCAGGCAAAGAGGCTAAGAGAAGACGGGATAGAAGTCGAGAATAACAGGGTTGATTTGGAGAAGTATGGATGGTGAGGTGGATTCAATGATTTATTTTACATCTGATTTGCATTTTTATCATAAAAATGTGATTAAACATGCTAATAGACCATATAGTGACGAAGATGAGATGAACGAGGGGCTTATCAATAACTGGAATAAGAAGGTAAAAGAAGAGGATGATATTTATATTCTTGGAGATTTTACGATGAAAGGTACTGAATATGCCACAGATATCTTAAAAAAAGACTAAATGGTAAAAAATATCTGATTAAAGGTAATCACGATAAATTTGCTACTCAAGAGACCTTTGACAATTCTCTATTTGAGTGGGTAAAGGATTATTATGAGCTTCAATATAAAAATACAATCTTTATTTTGTTCCACTATCCTATCGAAGAATGGAATCGTTACTTCAGAGGTTCGCTCCATTTACATGGGCATCAGCATAATAATTCGGAATATAATATCAAAAAAATAGAGAAAAAAAGGACTTAAAAAGATATGATGTAGGAGTTGATGCTAATAAGATGAGTCCGGTTAGTGTTGATGAGATATTGGAGTTTTTTTGGCTATGCAGTTTAACCGCAATATTTATTTTTTTGAAATATGATAAATGTATAGAGTCCTTGAAGAAAAATGAGATACGAGACTTAAATAAGTATAAAAGGTTGTTGAGATAACAAAAAAATGGTAAAATAACTATGGCAATTGATGAACAATGTTTTGTGATAGTTGAATTTATATATGTTATAACATATTTTTGGTAAGTGTCGTATTTACCTAAACATTCAGAAAATGCATTTTGTTGAGATAGGTTGCTCTTCGAGCGTCTTGGAAAATGCAAGAAATCATAATTGTAGTTAGTTGTTTCGGGAATAGTTTGTATATTTGTTATAATACTCTTTGGTGAATGATTATGGATAGGAATAAGAATATGAATAAAATTGAGGTTAAAGAAATATCAGAATTTAGATTCAATGTAATAGCTGGAAGGGATATCACTAAAGAGGTATCTTTTGAGAGTATAGAGGCAATGCGTAATACATTGAGTTGTGATGATTGTGGTATTATTTCTGTGCCCCAAGACATAAAGGTCAGAACTAAGGGGAAAAAGTTTAGAGCAATAGAGTTATTTGCAGGAGCAGGAGGATTAGCTTTAGGCATTGAGAAGGCGGGATTTGATACGATTGGGTTAATAGAGTATGACAAAGCGACATCAGATACCTTGAAATGCAAACCGCCCTGACTGGAGGGTTATAAATGATGATATTGCCAATGTATCAGGGTTAGATTTAGAGGAATACTTTGGAATAAAGAAAGGTGAGCTTGATTTATTATCAGGTGGTGCACCCTGCCAGTCTTTTTCTTATGCAGGCAAAAGGCTGGGCTTAGAAGATGCCAGGGGTACACTCTTCTATCACTATGCAAAGTTTCTCACGAGCTTACAGCCTAAGATGTTTCTATTTGAAAATGTCAGAGGTCTGCTTACTCATGATAAAGGGCGGACATATAAAACTATTACGGATATTTTTGAAAATGCCGGGTATAAAATACAGAAACGGGTATTGAATGCCTGGGATTATGGAGTCGCACAAAAAAAGGGAGCGCCTTATTACTATTGGAATTAGAAATGATTTGGCAGATAAGATACATTTTGATTTTCCGGCACCACATAAATATAAGCCGATACTTCGTGACATACTTCTCGATTGTCCTAAGAGCGAAGGAACTCTTTATTCCGAAAAATAAAAAGGAAAAATATTTGAACTTGTTCCTGCTGGCGGTTACTGGAGGGATATTCCGGAAGATATTGCCAAAGAATATATGAAGAGCTGCTGGTATATGGAAGGAGGCCGCACAGGGATACTGAGGCGTCTGAGCCTTGACGAGCCTTCACTTACTGTACTGACATCACCAAGCCAGAAGCAGACAGACCGTTGCCATCCGTTGGAAGCCAGGCCTTTTACGATTAGAGAAAATGCAAGATGTCAAAGCTTCCCTGATGACTGGGAATTCAAGGGAAGTGTCGGACAACAGTATAAGCAGGTTGGCAATGCCGTTCCTGTAAATTTGGCATACGAGATTGCATTAAAAAAATAAGAGAGGCATTGGAGGAGCGCCATCATGGAGTTTAACTTTTATATCAGAGGAAGATTTTACAAGCCATGTAAAAGCCACTATTGAAAAATATGGAGAAAAGCTGGAGTCATTTGACTTGAAGCGTTTTAATAAGAACATAGTTGATCCTGTAAAACTTATCTTTGATAAGACTGTATATCAATCCTCTTGGAATGAAATTGTAAGCAATGAAATCTTCCGCCAAAGGGATAAGTCAAATAATAATGATATAGGATATTTTCATCAGAGGATTTTCCAGTACATGGTAAACTGCCATGTTCCGCCAAACGGTGAAGAAGGCGGATGGGATGTCATATATGAGAACTCCAATGGGATAGAAATTCCTGAAGCAGGTACAGTTCATACTGTATATGTTGAAATGAAGAACAAGCATAATACAATGAACTCTGCATCAGCAGGCAAGACATTCATTAAAATGCAGAACCAGCTTTTAAATGATGATGACTGTGCCTGCTTCTTAGTAGAAGCTATTGCAGGGCATTCCCAGAACATAAAGTGGGAAACTACTGTTGATAAAAGAAAGGTCGGACATAAACTAATCCGCAGGGTAAGCCTTGACCAGTTTTATGCATTAGTTACAGGACAGGAAGATGCCTTTTATCAGATGTGTATGGTACTTCCATCTGTAATTAAAAAAGCAGTAAAGGATTTAGAAGGTTCAATTGTGCCACATGATACTGTGATGGATGAATTGAAGGAGCTGGCAAAAAAACAGAAAGCTGGATCTGAGGATATGGCTATTGCAATGGCAGTGTATATGCTTGGGTTTGGGGAATATAAGGGGTTTGTAAAAGTAGTTTACAGACATATTATGAGGAGAAGTAGATGGGACAAGCTGATTATAATTGTGAAAAGTTAACACCTGACAAAGATGCAGATTTATCAGTGTATGAAGAAGCTAATGAATTTGCCTTTGCTAATTTGGATATTACTAATGTAGCAATTTCTGAGGCTTATAACGCCAGAAAAAGTAGTGTTATAGAGTCGTATGTAGATAAGAGTCAATTTAAGAATGGGAGGTATGATAGCTAAGTTATTTAAATCGTTCAAGTTTATATATAAGCTGTACTATGATGTGATTTCAAAACTATCTGACACACATTGGCATAGGATTGTTACAACTGCACTTCTCTAAATCCTTATATTATATTATTAAATAGATATAGGATAAAGGCATTATTCGGTACAAGATACTGAGGTATAATTATATAGTAGTACTATAATAGGTATTCATTTTTTTAACTGGTGGGGATAGAAAAAGCTTTTAAAAATTTATGAAAGAGGACTTCAGTTATGATAGCGTTCATATATGTTATATTTGATAAATTGATAGATACTATTGGAAAGAATATATGTGCTAAGGGAATAGCCATAGATTGGTCGGCAGTTTTTTTCTTTTTATTACCATAATAATCTCGTTTTGTTCAGTAATATTTACAAAAAGAGGGAATGATGAAAATCGGAAATCAAATGAAAAAAACTAAGTCGAGAAGTTCAGGAATCTGAAAAATAAAAAGAACTGAGAAACAAATTGATGCGAATATTATATGGAATGCACGAATAGAATGGATTCAGAATGTTAGAAGAGTTTCTGCGGAGTATATATCTGTGTGCTATCAATATATTAGTGCTATAAATTATACAACGAAAAAAAGAGAATGAAAAATGAAAAAGATATATTGAATACTGTTGAAGAAAAGAGCATATTATTGAAGCTATACTTTTGGATCAGATAGTAAAAGGCGATGAAAAAGGAAAAAAAGCAAAGGAAATAGATGATAAGTACACGAATAATGCAAAGAATGAAATGATTATCAAACTAATAGATGAGATAAATGATTTAATAAAACACTACAAGATATATGTTTATTATGTGAGAGAGTGTCGTAATAAATCTGTAGAATGTACGGCATGTGAAAATGCAAATGATAGTAAACAATATAATTGTGAAAAATGAATATGGAGATAAATTTGTAGATGAGGACTGTGAGAAGTTTAAAAATTATAATGAAGCTAAACTACGTTGTAATGAAAGTAAGTGTCGCCTATTGCATGAAGATTTAAATATACTATCTAAGTCATTAAGTATATATCTAAAAAAATAGAGTGGAATCATGCAAAACTAAGAAATAATATCTAAGACTGTATTAGTTCAAGGTGCAAAGAGAATTAAATCGTATGTTTGGATATATGATAAGGGTATGAGAAAAAAACTGGAAAAATATAAATGTAATAATATCTAAAATGTACTTATGTGCCGAAACCATTAAGAATTAGCTATGGTGAATTGAAAAAAAGTAAGTTCCACATCTGGGCTTCTTTATTTATATTCAAGTTTAGACTGGAGCTTGCTTTTTTTCTAAATTGTTAGATTTTTCAAGGTAAGTGCAACACTTTATAAAAATAGTAAATGCAATACTATTTCTAGATAAAATGATAAAATTATATCAATAAAATCAGACTGAATTTAATCAAATTTGGTTTGGTTTTATTGCTTTTTAACGAAAAAAAGGATATAGCAAACAGACCTGAAACCACATCTTTAAGGTTAAATGCAACATTTTTTTAGTGTTGCGTTTACTTTGAAAAGGTATTTACTTTACTCTCATTTAGTGTTTTTTTATAGCTTTGGAGTCAAATTTGCATCACTTTCACTTATTATTTTTAAGCTTTAGTTTTGTAAAAAAACTCCTTAGGTAGTGTGGTTATGGCTATCTAATATGGGCTTTTGCTAAACAAAGACTTCCGCACATAACTGTTTAATAGCTCTATTTCCAGACGGCAGTATCCTCTTTTTGTACATCCGTTGCACAGCTATATCGAGGAACCGTTCCAATGTTCACAGCTCCTTTTTGTTATAATGTTCACAGTATTTTTTTGGCTAGATGGCATGAGCAGCATTTATCCGGAATAAAAAAACAAGTATTAATTTAGAGAGCTACCATGTACTTCAGACTGAGTGCAACACCACTTTCAAAGTAAGTGCAACGATATCTTTCAATCTAAATGCAACAGAGGCATCTGTCAGAGTAAGAGCAACACCATGTTGTATTTAAGTTAAAAGACTACAACGAAGATGAGATGAATAAGGGGCTGTTTTGGCTATTGATATTTTTTTGCGATGCTTGTTTATAATATTATTATAAACAACTAACAAAAGCATATATTATGCATTGAAATATAAGGAGATGATAATTATGACTGAACAGGTATTGGTTCAATTTAGAGCGGATAAGGCTTTAAAAGAAGAGGTGGCAGATATATACAGCCAGCTTGGCATGGATCTTCCTACTGCTTTTCGTATGTTTATGAATAAGAGTAAACAGGTAAGAGGACTGCCTTTTTGATGCGGTACTTCCGCCAGTAACCAAAAAGAGAGGACTCTAGATCGGCGTTTACGGCTTTACGTGAAGAAGCTACCGATGTACCTGAGATGTCTCTTGAAGAAATCAACGCTGAAATATCTGCGGCAAGAGCTGAGCGTAAAAGGGGGTAGTCAGTGAAATTTGGCAATCCTACTTCAAAGCATACAGACAGTAAATTGCAACAACTTGTTGCAATTTCAAATAATACCAATCAAATGGAGAGATGCTATGTCTTTAGTTATTTTTTTAGCACAAAGCTCAGCAAGAATAAATAATAAAATCTGCGTTGTTGAGTCGGAGAACATGGGAGATTTTTTTTGTGATTTCGCAATAAGCAATGGGTATGGGTTGCTTGGGCAAGGAGATTAACTTATTTAGTAACAGCAATGGTCTAAGAACCAATTACAGGGAATTGAATTTGTGACACCACTGGTGTCACAAATTAGCTTTTCTAATCATCTGCTTATTATGTCAAGTCGCTAAACAATCACAATATCGGATTGGGGGATTACAATGAAATTTTTCCACATTTCAGATCTTCACATAGGGCTTAAACTTATGAATAAGGACCTGAGTGAAGACCAGAGTTACATTTTAGATGAGATAGTAAAAGAAGTTAGAGATAAAAAGCCGGATGCCATAGTTATAGCAGGAGATGTGTACAACAATGCGGTGCCCTCCTCCGATGCTATAGAGATATTTGATGGCTTCATATCGAAGTTAGTTGCAGTAGCACCGAAGATGCATATTATGGTTATCAGTGGTAATCACGACAGTGCTGTACGCATCAATCAGTTCAGGAAGGTGCTTTCAGGCTACAACCTGCATCTTATAGGGCTTCCGCCTAAGAAGGCAGATGAATATATTGAAAAAGTGGTGCTTGAAGATGAATATGGGAAGGTAAACTTTTATCTTCTCCCTTTTGTGCGCCCGTCTTTTGTAAAAAATGTATTCGGTCTGGATGAAAATGAGAATAATCTCTCTTACAATGAGGCGCTCCACAGGCTCATTGAGAGGGAAAACATAGACGAAGATGAAAGAAATGTATTGGTTAGCCATCAGTACTATCTTCCCCTTGGCAAGAATCCTGAAGAAGTGGAGAGGATGGACTCTGAGATTAAATCAGTAGGAAACATAGATCTTGTAGATGCCGACATTCTGGAAAGATTTGACTATTCAGCCCTTGGCCACATACATAAGCCTTGGAAGCTGATAGGAGACTGCCACAGATACTGCGGTACTCCCCTTGCCTGTTCCGTAAGTGAGGCAGGACAGGAAAAGGGCATAGTTATGGTGGAAATGCTTGAAAAAGGCAGGATAAATACTGAGGTTCTTCCGCTTAAGGCTCTTAGAAATATCAAGGTAGTTAGGGGCAGGCTTGAAGAAGTCGTAATGATGGGCTCCGAGGACTATGTGACAGTTATTTTAACTGAGGATGATACTACAGATGTAGACGCAGACTGACAGAATAAGGGAGAGATTTCCAAACCTCCTTGAGATAAGAAGGGAGGCTGTAAAGAAGGTTGATAGCAGGAGTCTAACTGAGATTTCAGACGAACTAAGTGAGATAGATAATTGTAGAGCATTCTTAAGCGAAATGACTGCTGAAGAAGAGAAAATTCTTAGCGAAATAATAAACTGCTTAAAGGGGGTGTAGTCTATGAGGCCTAAAAAGTTAGTTATGCAGGCTTTTGGCTCCTATGGCAAAAGGACGGAGATAGACTTTACCAAGCCTGTGCAGAATTTATTTTTTTAATTACAGGAGACACGGGAGCAGGCAAGACTACCATCTTCGATGCCATTGTCTTTGCCCTCTTTGGAGAGGCAAGCTCAGGGAATAACAAGAAGTCTGGAGAGGAGCTTCAGAGCCAGTTTACAGACTTTGTAAGTGAACCCTTTGTAGAATTTACCTTTACTGAAAGGCTTGGAAGTGCTGAGGAAGAATTTAAGGTCAAGAGGATACCAAGGCATAAGAGGCCTTATAAGAGAGGGCGTGAAGGTTTTACTGATGAGAAGGAAAAAGGTTTTTCCTATTCTACTCTGATGGTGAGGAATATTCTCAAAAACCTGAAAGAAACCAATGCGAAAATAGAAGAGATAGTGGGGCTTACAAAGAGTCAGTTTATGCAGGTCTCGATGATAGCACAGGGAGAATTTATGGAGGTGCTAAGAGGAGATGATAAGCAGGCCGTGTTTAGAAAAACTCTTTGGCACTGAGATATATAAAGAACTGACTGCACAGCTAAAGCTAAGAAGCGATGCTAAGAAGGCTGAGCTTAAGGATTTTAGTTCCAAGTGTGAACTGCTGATTGGCGGAATCAGGCTGCCAGAGTGTGTTTTAGGGGATTATACCGCTGTTAAAATGAAGAAGGATGTTGACATTACCGACATTGAAAAAGCAAAGGAGGGGCTTGACAGACTTTGCCTAGAACTGGCAACCATCCTTGAAACTAAGGAAAAAGAAGACAAAGAGGCCTTCTTAAAAAGAGATAAGATAAACAGAGAGCTAACTGAGGGAAGGCAGCTTTTGGGCTTCTTTGACAGCCTTGTTAGGGCTGAGGCTGAGGTAAGAGAACTGGAGGCTAAAAAAGAAGATATCCTTAAGAAGGTGAGTCTGGTTAAGGAGATAGAGGCGACATATGAAGCACAGTCCCTTTTATGCAGGCTTTAAGGAGGCTGAGAAAGCCTATCAAAATGCAGTAAAAGAACTGGAGATAAACAAAGAAAAGCTGCCTGAACTAATCTCTGCCTTTGAGAATATAAGCTTAGCTGAGAAGAAGGCTAAGGAAGAATTATCTACAGTTGTAGAAAGATTTAATACAGTATCTGAAAAAGGTAAGGGCGACCTTTAGAGCAATTTAAGAGCCTTAAAGAGAAGAATAGAGAAAAAGGGGATTAAAGAGGCTGAGGGAGAGAAGTTAGCAAGTGCAGTAGAGGAAGCAAAGAAGAGGCTTGTAGAATTTGAGAGCCTTGAAAAAAATCCTGGACTGAGGCTCTAAAGGAGGTGCCAAGCCTTGAAAAAAAGAGGACTGGTGGCTGAGACTAAGGCGAGGACTCTTGCCAAGGTTCTTAGTGAACTAAAGAGCCTGATAGAGGGTTTTGATAGTCTAAAAAAATGAAAAAGAAAAGTTAAATACATTAAAGGCGACCTATGAGGCTGAGCTTCTTAGCTTTAAGGAGGCTGAGGATGAACTAATCCCTAAGAGGAGGCTATTTTATGAGCTTAGGGCAGGCCTGCTTGCAAGAGACCTCCTTAAGGAGGGAGAGCCTTGCCCTGTGTGTGGTTCCCTCTCTCATCCTTCACCCTGCTTACTTCCTAAGGGACAGGAGGAGATAAGAAAAGAGGATATTGAGAGGCTTGAAGAAAGGGTATCAAAGCTAAAAAGACAGTGTAAACACAAGGCTTTCAGAATATGAAACCTCTAAGACCAGGACGGGTGAGAAGGAAGAGCATTTAAGAGCTGACAAAGAAAAAGCTGATTACTCTGGTAAATGAAGAGCTATTTACTGACACCAAGCCTTGTGAAGAAGTAGAGCTTAATGAGCTTAAGGCTGAACTTGAGGCATTTTCAAGGAAGCTTATAAAAGAGCAAGGCGAAGTAAATGCTAAGGTTAAAGAATTAAAGCTTATAGAGGAGAAGCTTTCTACAGCTGAAGAAAAGAAAATCCTTCTAAAAAAAGAAGAGGAAGATATAAAGGAAAAAGAAAGTGAGACAGCCAAGGAGGTTGCAGGTCTTTTATCCCTTATAAAGGAGATTGAATCAGGACTCGAATTTAAGAGTAAAGAGGAGGCTGTGGCCGCTAAAAAGGCTGAGGATGAAAGAAGGGTAAGGGCTGAGAGCCAGGCTAAAGAGGTAGAGGAGAAGAGCGAGGCCTCAAAGAGCTTAAAAGAAAGGACGGAAACCCTTATAGCCAAGCTTGAGACAGACTGCCCTAATCTTCTATATAGCTGTCAGGCTAAGAGGGAAGACTATGAAAAAGCCCTTGTCCAGTTTGGCATCTCTGAGGAAAGGTGGTCTCTCCTTGTAAATGAGTACGAAAAAAGCGATAGGGAGAGATTTCAAAATGAAATAAATACCTACGAGGGCAATATGAAGGCTCTTGGTATGGTCACAAATCTGAAGGAGGCTGTAAAGGATAAGGAAAAAAACCTGATATTGAAAGCTTAGAGAAGGACTTTACTGTGGCGGATGAGGCTTATAATCTTCTCCATACGGAGTTGGAAGAGATAAGGGCTGATTACAGGACTGACAGTGAAATCCTTGATAAGCTTAATGCTTCGCTAAGTGGCAGGGGAGAGGCTGCAAGGGAGTATGGCATTATAAATGGTCTCTACTTAAAGCTATCTGGCAATGTAACTAAAGCGAGGATGGACATAGAGACCTTTGTGCAAAGACAGTATCTTGAGAAGATTCTTATCTCTGCCAACAAGAGATTTAGCTCTATGACAGCGGGACAGTTTGAGCTTAGGACTTATGAGATAGAGAAAGCAGGAGTAGGTACTAACAAAGGACTAGACCTTATGGTATACTCATATATAACAGGTAAAAGCAGGGATGTAAGGACGCTTTCAGGTGGAGAGTCATTTCAGGCAGCCCTCTCCCTTGCCCTTGGTATGGCAGACCAGATACAGGCAAGAAGTGGCGCAGTCAACCTTGAAATGATGTTTGTGGATGAAGGCTTTGGCACCCTTGATAACAATGCAAGAAACGAGGCTGTGAAAATCCTTAAAAACATGGCAGGAGGCTCAAAACTTATAGGTATTATCTCCCATGTCAATGAATTAAAGCAGGAGATAGAAGAACAGTTAATAGTGACAAAGGACGAGAATGGAAGCAAGGCCAGGTGGCAGCTAAGCTAAGGAGGTATTATGGGGAAGTATTTGATGGCACTAGACCAGGGGACAACAAGTTCAAGGAGTATACTATTTGACAAGGGTGGAAATATAGTATCCAGTGCACAAAAGGAATTTACGCAGATTTATCCGGCACCTGGACTCGTGGAACATAACCCAAGGGAAATCTGGTCATCACAGTTTGCTACAGCTATAGAAGCTATGGCCAATATAGGTGCAGGCTGTGAAGACATTGAAGCAATAGGTATTACCAATCAAAGGGAGACAACTGTAGTCTGGGACAAGGAGACAGGTGAGCCTGTGTACAATGCCATAGTATGGCAGTGCAGGCGTACAGCGCATATGATAGACGAGGTGGTAAGAAAAGGCTATGGAGACTATATCAGAGAGGCTACAGGTCTCATTCCTGATGCGTATTTTTCAGCGAGTAAGATAGCCTGGATACTTGACGATGTAAAGGGGGCAAGACAAAAGGCGCGAGAGGGTAAACTCCTCTTTGGCACAGTTGATACCTGGCTTATCTGGAACCTCACAGGCAAGAAGGTGCACGTAACCGACTTTAGCAATGCTTCAAGGATCATGCTTTATAATATACATAAACTCGAATGGGATAAGGAAATACTTAAGATATTTGATATTCCTGAAAATATGCTCCCTGAGGTAAAGCCAAGCTCATATATATACGGAGAGACAAAGTCAAGCCTCTTTGGTGGGAGCATACCTATAGCTGGTGCTGCGGGAGACCAACAGGCGGCACTTTTTGGACAGTGCTGCTTTGAAAAGGGAGATGTAAAAAATACCTTTGGTACGGGAAGCTTCATCCTTATGAATACGGGAAGTGAGGCCATTAGCTCAAAATCAGGACTTCTTACAACTATAGCAGCCAGCACAGGTGACAAGGCAGAATATGCCCTGGAGGGCAGTGTATTCGTGGCAGGAGCATCTATCCAGTGGCTTAGAGATGGTCTTAGGATGATTAGGTCTTCTGCTCAGTCAGAGGACTATGCCTTAGAAGTTGAAGATGCTGACGGAGTATATGTAGTTCCTGCATTTACAGGTATGGGCGCACCTTACTGGAATCAATATGCCAGGGGGACAGTGTTTGGTCTTACAAGAGGAACCTCAAAGGAGCATCTTATAAGGGCAACCCTTGAGTCCATAGCCTATCAGTCAGCAGATGTATTTAGAGCTATGGAGGAGGATGCGGGAGTTAAGATTAAGGGGCTTAAGGTGGACGGAGGTGCTTCTGCCAACAACTTACTTATGCAGTTTCAGGCTGATATTATGGATACCTATGTAAGAAGGCCTAAGTGTGTGGAGACAACTGCTCTTGGGGCTGCTTATCTTGCGGGACTGGCAACAGGCTATTATGAAAACAAAGAAGAGATAAGAAAGAACTGGCAGCTTGGCAGGCTATTTGAGCCTCATATGGAAGAGGGAAGGAGAGAAAGAAAACTAAAAGGCTGGAAGAGGGCTGTAAAATGTACACTTGACTGGGCGAATGAAAAGGATTAAAATGATATGTTATGACATACAAAAATAAGCGGATTATAAATATTATGCAAGGACCTTGCAAAGCCTTAGAAATCCTGTATCAATGAATGTCAAATTATTAGAATCGAAGGTGGAAGTTAAATACTTTGCCTAAAAAAATATGTTATATAAATGAATGTCAAAATTATTAGAATCAAAGGTGTAAGTTAAATGCTTTGCCTATAATTATGCTATATAAAGGAATAAGAGTATGAAAAAAAGTTAGGTGTGCTTTCTGTAATCTCTGGATTTTTCAGGAGTAGGTAAGGGAACTATAGTTAAGAAACTTGTGGCAGAAGAGGACTATGCACTATCTATTTCTGCGACTTCCAGAGCTCCAAGAGAAGGTGAAATTCATGGAAGGGAATATTTCTTTTTGACAAGAGATGAATTCCATAGTATGATAGAGAGTGACGGTCTTATAGAGTGGGCTGAGTATGTGAACAATTTCTACGGTACTCCAAGGGAGTATGTAGAAGAAAGGCTTGCAGAGGGTAAGGATGTCATCCTTGAGATAGAGCCACAGGGAGCGCTCAAGATCAAAGAAAAAGTATCCTGAGGCTGTGCTCATCTTCATAGTTCCACCAAATGCTAAGGAGCTTGAAAACAGGCTTATAGGCAGGGGAACTGAAGAAGCCGGCACTATAAAGAAGAGGCTTAAGAGGGCTGCGGAGGAAACAGAGTATATAGATAACTATGAGTACATAGTTGTAAATGATAATCTGGATGATGCCGTAAGAGACATCCACCATATCATTCAGGCGGCTTCTCATACGAGAATGAGGGCTGAAGGCTTCATTGAAACTCTGACCGATGACCTGAAAAAGAGCTTTTAACCGGGTAGTTTTAAGAGCAATCTTAGCAAATATAGAAAGGAATAATAATCATTATGATGTTACATCCATCTTATTCAGACCTTATGGAAGTTGCAAACAAAGATGTGGAAGAGGGCGAGAGCAAGTTAGTTAACAGCCGTTACTCCATAGTGCTTGCTACAGCAAGAAGGGCAAGACAGATAATTTCAGGTTCTGAGCCTTATGTTGCAGCGAATGAAAAGAGCAAGCCGTTATCAATTGCCGTTGATGAGCTTTATCACGAGAAGGTAAAGATTGTAGGCGGTGAGGAAGCGGAAGAAGAGGAATAATTAGAGAGTTTTAGTATTTTATGAGGGGCGTTGCAGAAGGAATCATCCGGGTTGCGACTGCCCTTTATGTGTATAATGATAAATGAGGTGAATGGAGGTGATTTTGGTGTACGCTGAGGTTGTAGTAGGAATATCCATAGATAAGTTAGACAGGACATTTTGCTATAGGATACCAGAGAATTTTGGAAAATCTGATGCCCTCATAGGCACCGAAGTCATAGTTCCATTTGGGAGAGGAAACAGAGAAACTAAGGCCTTTGTGGTTGAAGTAAAAGAGGATACCGACATAGATAAAAGCCTTGTAAAGGATATCTTAAGGAAGTCCGAGACAGGAGTTCAAATAGAGGGTAAGCTAATTAAGCTTGCCTATTGGCTTAAGAGTAACTATGGCGGTACTGTAAATGAGGCGCTTCGCTCAGTGCTTCAGGCACCAAGGAAGATAGAGAGAATAAAGGAGAGGACTGTATCTCTCCTTAAGGACAAAGAAGAGGCGGGGGACATCCTCAGGGAATTTGAAAGAAAAAAATATACGGTCAAAGCAAAAATCCTAAGAAGAGCTATAGAGAGTGACTTTAACTATGAGAGGTTTATAAAGGAGGAGAAGGCCGCATCCTCTGCCTTCAATTCGCTGACAAAAGACGGAATTATAGAGATAAAGGAAGAATTATTATACAGAAAGCCTGTAAAGACAGGAGAGAAGAATTCTGATAAGGTCGAGTTAAATGTCGAGCAAAAAGGGGCGGTTGAGAAGGTTGTAAATGACTATAGGAAGGGAATAAACGGAAGGTATCTCCTTTTTGGTATAACTGGCGGTGACAAGACTGAAGTCTATATGGAGATAATGGAGGAGGTCATAAGCCAGGGGAAACAGGTTATCTTCCTTATACCTGAGATAGCACTCAGCTTTCAGATGGTGGAGAGGCTTTCTGCGAGGTTCGGAGAGAGAATATCCATTATGAACTCCAGGATGTCACAGGGAGAAAGGTATGACCAGTATTTAAGGGCTAAGAACGGAGATATAGACATAATAGTAGGGCCAAGATCCGCTCTCTTTACCCCATTTAATAATCTTGGACTAATCATAGTGGATGAGGAGCATGAAGGTAGCTACAAGAGCTCAAAAACCCCAAGATATCACGCAAGAGAGGTGGCACTTTATAGGGCAAAAGAGGAGGGGGGAGCTATAATACTTGGCTCTGCAACTCCGAGCCTTGAAGCTGTTAAGCTGGCTTCGGATAAGGAGATAGAGGTACTTATGCTGGGAAACCGTCCAGCAGGAGCCATACCACCTGAGATTGAGGTTACAGACCTTAGAGAAGAGCTTAAGGCAGGCAACAAGTCAATAATCAGCAGGAGGCTTTCTGAGCTTATAAAAGACAGGCTTAAAAAGGGTGAGCAGACCATACTATTTATTAACAGAAGGGGATATGCAGGCTTTATCTCCTGTAGAAGCTGTGGAGAGGCAGTTAAATGTCCTCACTGTGATGTAAGCCTTACCTTTCACAGACCTGACAGGCTGGTCTGCCACTACTGCGGCTATGAAGAAAAAATGCCTGATAAATGCCCAAAATGCTCCTCTCCATACATAGGCACCTTTGGACTTGGGACGGAAAAGGTGGAGGAGATTGTAAAAAAGGACTTTCCTGCTGCAAGGGTGCTTAGGATGGACGGGGACACGACTACGGGGAAAAACGGCCATGAGGCTATACTTGAGAGCTTTAAGAATGGGGAAGCTGATATCCTCATAGGAACTCAGATGATAGTAAAGGGGCACGACTTTGAAAAAGGTAAGTCTGGTAGGCATACTGGTCGCTGACCTATCCCTGTTTTTGGGGGACTTCAGGGCAGCTGAGACTACCTACGAACTCCTGGTGCAGGCAGCGGGCAGGGCAGGAAGAGGAAGGTATAGAGGTAAGGTGGTTATCCAGACCTACAATCCTGACCACTATGTGATACAGGCTGCGGCAACAGGCAATTATAAGGACTTTTATTCCAAGGAAATAAGATATAGGAAGCTTGGAGAATACCCTCCTGAAACCCATCTCCTTGCAGTTATTCTCTTTCTGCAAAAAGCTGAGGGAGGTAAGTAAGGGGGCTGAGATTCTTGCAGGGGTTTTTAACAGAGAAAAAAAGTCAGAGAGCTTTGTGGTAAATGGACCTGTATGGGCGTCTATTCCTAAGCTTAGGGACATTTACAGAAAGATAATCTACCTAAAGTCGCCTGATAGAGATGAACTGGTTAGGCTTAAGAACCTGCTTGAAGACTATGTAAAGAAGAGTACTGATTTTAGTAAAGTCAGCGTGCAGTTTGACTTTGAGCCACATGGCAATCCATAAACTTTACATAGGCTATAAGATAATGATACAAGTGTCAAAAGTATAAAAATTCGATGCAAGCTTGCTTGCAAGAGAATTTATTATCTTTTGACGCGCAAAAAATATGAGTAAGTAGCCATTTTTTGCAAAAAAATGAGCGAATTACGAATATTTTTGCAAGGATTGCGAAAAGCGCAGCTGTAGCAATCCTGTATCAATGGGTGTCAAATACTTTTGACACCCACATCAGTATAATGGTATAATAGCGGGTATGATATTGATAAATATAATAGTTTAAGATAAATGGAGGAGTAATGGCACTTAGAAATATAAGAACAGTTGGTGATGAAATCCTTACCAAAAGAGCCAGAGAGGTGAAGGAGAATACCCCAAAGATTCAGGAGCTGATAGATGACATGCTTGAGACTATGTATGATTCTGACGGAGTAGGTCTTGCAGCCCCTCAGGTGGGTGTGCTAAAGAGGATATTTGTTATTGACTGCTCGGAAGAAAGAACCATGCCTTATGTATTTATTAATCCTGAAATCATTGAGACCTCAGGTGAACAGACAGGAGCAGAGGGCTGTCTTAGCGTTCCTGGCAAGGCAGGTATAGTAACCAGACCTAACCACGTAAAGGTAAAGGCGCTAAATAGGAACTTTGAAGAGTATATAGTTGAGGGAGATGAGCTCTTTGCAAGGGCTTTAATCCACGAAAATGAGCATTTGGATGGACATTTATACACTGAAAAGGTTATTGGCAATGTATATAATGCCGGAGATGAAGATGCCGAAAAGGCTGCAGAGATAGCGGCAGGTCTTCCTGTCGAAGAGGAGAACTAATGAAGATAATATTTATGGGAACGCCTGATTTTGCGGCAGCTTCCTTAGAGGCATTGATAGCATCAAGACACGAAATACAGGCTGTTGTTACTCAGCCTGACAAGCCTAAGGGAAGGAAGGGAGAGCTTACTCCTTCTCCGGTGAAGGTCATTGCTAATAGAGAAGGGATAAAGGTATATCAACCTCTAAAGGTAAGGGATGAAGAGTTCGTGAAGACTTTAAGAGCCTACAATCCTGATGTGATAGTGGTGGTTGCATTTGGACAGATTATACCTTTAAGTATACTTCAGATGCCAAAGTTTGGCTGTGTAAATATACATGGCTCACTGCTTCCTAAGTACAGGGGGGCTGCTCCTATACAGTGGGCTGTACTTGACGGAGAGAAGGAGACGGGAATTACTACCATCCTTATGGATGAGGGTATTGATACCGGTGATATCCTGCTTAAAAAGACAATTAGAATAGATACGGATGAGACTTCCGGAAGCCTTTTTGACAAGCTTATGGTACTTGGCGCAGAGACTATACTTGAAACCCTTGATGAGCTTGAAAAGGGGAATCTTACCCCTACAAAGCAGGGTGAAAGCCCTACAGCTTATGCTAAAATGCTTACCAAGGCGATGGGACTTATCGATTTTACAAGGCCAGCCAAAGAACTTGACTGCTTTGTAAGAGGAATGGATCCCTGGCCTAGTGCCTATACCCTGCTTGCAGGTAAGACACTTAAGCTTTGGAAAGTAAGGCCTGTAGAGGGAAGTGGCAAGGCAGGAAGTGTAATAGAGATAGGCAAGGAGAGCTTTACCATTGCCTGTGGAGAAGGTGCCGTAGAGGTGCTTGAGGTGCAGCTTGAGGGTAAAAAAAGAATGAGTGCGGGTGATTTCCTAAAGGGAAGCACTCTTAATATAGGACAGGAACTTGGTGTATAATTATGGCTGTTAACGAAAGAGAAGTAGTGCTTGATATGCTGCTTTCCCTAAGGGAGGGTAAGCTTAGCCACACTATACTTAAAGATACTCTTGATAGTTACCTCTATCTTGACAAGTCCTCAAGGGGCTTTATTACGAGGCTTTATGAGGGAAGCATTGAAAAAAAGACTGTATCTTGATTACATTATAGACGGGTATTCAAAAACCCCTGTAAAGAAGATGAAGCCTATTATTATGCTTCTCTTAGAAATGACGGTATATCAGCTCTTTTTTATGGACAGGGTACCTGACAGTGCCGCTATCAACGAGGCGGTAAAGCTTGCTAAGAAAAGAGGGCTCACGGGACTATCGGGCTTTGTAAACGGAGTGCTTAGAAATATAGCAAGAAACAAGAAAAAAATATAGCATTACCCGATAAAGACAAAGAATTGATCAAATATCTTGAAATAAAGTATTCTACACCTAGGACTGTGGTGGAGTATTTTATTAAAGACTATGGAAATGAAGAGGCGGAGGCAATCTTAGAGGCATTTGAAGAGAAGAGACCTTTGGTTGCAAGAGCTACAAAGAACAGGGAAGAACTCATTAAGAAGCTTGAAGCTGAAGGGGTTAAGGTAAGTACTGATACAATTTTCCCTGAAAGCATAAGGATACTTGAACTTGACAGTCTTATCTACCTTGAGAGCTTTGAAAATGGTGACTTTGTGATTCAGGATGAAAGCTCACAGTTTATCGGTAAGATTGTGGAACTTCCTAAGGGAGCGAGAGTGCTTGACCTCTGTGCTGCGCCTGGCGGGAAAAGCCTGTTGTTTGCAGGGATGGAAGAGGTAGATGAGATAATCTCTTGTGACATCACCGAAAGTAAGACAGAGCTGATTGAAGACAATGTAAGACGAATAGGTGCAGATAAGATAAGAACCAGGGTAAATGACGCCTCTTTATACAATCCGGATTTTTTTAGATGGATTTGACCTTGTTATCTGCGACCTGCCTTGCTCAGGACTTGGAGTTATGGGCAGGAAAAGGGATATAAAATACAATGTGAGCCGGGATAAGATAAGGGAGCTAGCCATACTTCAAAAGAAAATCCTTGAGAATGCTGTAAGGTATGTGAAAAAAGGGCGGAAGGCTTATATATTCCACCTGCACTATGACAAAGGCAGAGAATGAGGAAAATTTCACATTTATTTCAGAATTTAAAGGCTTTTCAGCGGTGGATTTTTCGGATAAAATAAGAGGGTACGTAGATAGGTATAAAGACGGCAAAAGACTTGTAAACGAAGCAAAAAAAGGCTTTATAAGGCTGTTTCCGGGGGAACTTGGAACAGATGGATTTTTTATTTCAGAATTTATGAGGGAAGAATAATTTGACAGAGGAAAGAAAAAGATATTGTAAGCCTTGATTTTAATGAGCTTCAGTCTCTAATTATGGAGCTTGGAGAACCCAAATTCAGGGCGAAAGCAGGTGTATGAGTGGATACATAAAAAGCTGGTAAAAAGCTATGACGAGATGACCAATGTCCCACTAGCTCTTAGAAATAAGCTAAAGGAGAGGCGCCCTTTACTGAAATTACAGAGGTGGCTAGAAAGGACTCAGCTTCCGGGGATACATCTAAGTTTGTATTTAAGCTTCATGACGGCTATGTGATTGAAAGTGTGCTTATGAAGTACAGATATGGCAATTCAGTCTGTATTTCGTCACAGGTAGGCTGTAGGATGGGTTGTACCTTCTGTGCTTCTACCCTGCTAGGGACTTTCAAGGCGACTTGCACCATCTGAGATGCTCTCACAGATTTATACCATTCAGAGAGAAACAGGCGAAAGAGTGAGCAATATAGTTGTGATGGGTACAGGAGAGCCGCTTGACAACTTTGACAACCTGCTTAAGTTTTTGGAGATGATTACAGATGAGAACGGCCTAAATATAAGCCAGAGAAATATTACAGTTTCCACCTGTGGCATTGTCCCAAATATAAAGAAGCTTGCAGACAAAAATCTTGCTATTACTCTTGCGATTTCCCTGCATGCGCCTACGGATGAAGACAGAAGAAGGATAATGCCTATAGCAAACAAATACTCAATCAAAGAGATACTTGAGGCTACGGACTATTATTTTGATAAGACCGGTAGGAGGATATCTTACGAATACAGCCTGATAGACGGTGAAAATGATACTCCGGAAAAATGCAGAGAAGCTGGCGGCGCTTCTTAAGGGAAAGAACTGCCACGTAAACCTCATACCTATTAACCCTATAAAGGAAAGGGCTTACAAGAGTTCAACTCCAAAGGGAGTGCTTAGATTTAAGAAGATACTTGAAAATAAAGGAATAAATGCTACTATTAGAGAGGAGATGGGACAGGATATAGATGCAGCCTGTGGACAACTTCGAAAAGAATATATGGAGAATGAGAATAAGTAAGCTGTAATTGCTGTGGGGAAGAAAGGAGTTTAGTTGCAGCATTACTTTATTATACGGTGAAGGCATAATTGTCTTGTGAGTATAGAAGGGAGACACATAGATGAAAACATTTTCTGAATCCAGAGCCGGAAAAAACAGAAGTGTTAATCAGGACAGTTTACTATGTGAAGAAGGGGCAGTCGGTGAACTTTCCAATCTGTTCATTGTGGCAGATGGGATGGGAGGTTACAATGGGGGTGACTTTGCTTCAAGATTCTGTGTAGACAGCGTAAAAGATTACATTCTGAAGAATAACGGGGGTTCGATAATATCCACTATAAGGTCAGCTATAACGGCGGCTAATGAGGGGATAAGGGAAAAGACCAAAGCAAACGAAGAGCTAAAGGGTTGTGGTACTACGATTGTACTGGCTACCATTAAGGATGACATTTTATACATTGCAAATGTTGGTGATTCAAGGCTCTATGTGATTCAAAACGGGGCTTTGTCTCAGATAACCGAGGATCATTCGGTAGTTGAAGAGATGATAAAGAGTGGGTTAATAAAGAAAGAAGAAGCAAGGTTTAATCCGCATAAGAATAAGGTTACCAGAGCGCTTGGAGTTGAGCCTGACCTCGAGGTAGACTTCTTTGAGGTAAAGCTAACAAAGGGAGACCGGATTTTCTTATGCTCAGACGGTGTTTCCAATATGATGGATGAGAGGACGTTGGAGGAAATAGCGGGAGCTGACAAAGAATTATCGGAAATTTGCAAAAAACTAATAGAAACTGCTGTAAACAATGGTGGAAAAGACGACGCAACAGTAGTAATGATAGAGGTGTAAAATTATGTTAAACAAAGGTAGATTAATCGGAGAACGTTATGAAATTATCAGTCTGGTCGGTTCAGGCGGAATGGCTGATGTGTACAAAGCGATGGATACCAGGCTTGGCAGACAGGTAGCCATAAAGGTGCTTAAAGAGGAGTATAGCTCTGATAAGAACTTTGTGTCTAAGTTTAGGGCAGAGGCTCAGGCGGCTGCGGTGCTGTCACATCCTAACATAGTAAATGTCTATGACGTAGGAGAAGATGAGGGCCTTCATTATATCGTAATGGAGCTTGTTGAGGGTATAACACTTAAGAAGTTCATTGAAAGAAAGGGCAAGCTTGAGCTAAAAGAGGCTGTGGGCATTGCCATTCAGATAGCACAGGGTATGGAGGCTGCGCATGCCAACCATATCATACACAGGGATATCAAGCCTCAGAACATTATTATCTCAAAGGAAGGCAAGGTAAAGGTAACGGACTTTGGTATAGCCAAGGCTGCTACCTCCAATACCATTGCAGCAGGTCAGGCAGTAGGCTCGGTTCACTACATCTCTCCTGAGCAGGCAAGAGGTGGATATTCAGATGAAAAGAGTGATATATATTCACTGGGAGTTACCCTTTATGAAATGATATCCGGCAAGATGCCTTTTGCCGCAGATAATACTGTATCAGTAGCTCTTTTACACATCAATGAAGAGGCTGTACCTCTTAGAGAACTTGATCCTGAGGTACCTGTAAGTATAGAAAAGATTGTTCAAAAATGTATGCAGAAGAAGCCTGAGCGCAGATATCTCACAGCTACAGAGCTAATTGCCGACCTCAAGAAGGCAATTGCTGAACCGGAAGGAGATTATGTCAACTTTTCTCAGGCGGCAGTTACTGATTCTCCTACTATAAACATATCAGGAGAGGAGCTTGAGACCATTAAAAAGGGCAGATATAATAACACTAACAGAGCTGGTGAACCTGTCAAAAAGCGTGAACCACGCAATATCCGTGAACTTCCTGAGGATGACGAGGAGACCATAGATCCTAAGATGGAAAAGCTCATCCTTTTTGGAGGAATTGCGGCAATTGTTATTCTGGCTATAGTAGTTATAGTACTTTTGGTAAAGGGCTTCAACCTCTTTGGCGGCAAAGGCGGAGACTCATCGATGCTCTCCGGCAGCCAAAGCCAGGCGGCATCACCTTCGTCAATAGCTTCTGAGACTGCATCAAAATCAGCAGTTATAACAGTTCCTGCACTTAAGGGACGTACACGTGCAGAGGCAATTTCCATACTTTCAGATGCGGGTATTACTAACTACAAGTTTGAATCTGAGAGCTCAAGGGAATTTGAAAGAAACAGTTATGGATGTAAAGCCTGCCGAAGGGTCTGAGATTAAGAAGGATGACGAAGTTATTATCACAGTCAGCAAGGGTGAGGATACAAGCAGTGTTCCTGATATAAGAAATGCTACCAAGGACAGTGCTATTGCTACTCTTGAAGGATTGAATTTTGTGGTTAAAGTAGAAGAGAAGGCAAGCGATACAGTTGATGAAGGAAGCGTTATAGATACGATTCCTGCCATAGGTTCAGCCGCAAAAGAGGGCGATACTATTACAATCCTTGTAAGTACCGGACCTGAAAATAAGCAGACTCTTGTACCAAATGTAGTAGGAAAGAGTGAAGCTGATGCAACCAATGCTCTTAGCAGTGCCGGATTTAAGGCTTCCATAGCGTATAAGGAAGATGACAGCGTCAAAAAGGGACTTGTTATAAGCCAGAGTATACCAGGTGGCAATGAGGCGCAGTCCGGAAGTACAATTACACTTAGCATAAGCAAGGGACCTAAGCCTGTTTCCTATACTTATTCAGCTTCGCTTACCATAGATGAGAATCCTTTTGCTGAAAGCGGTGAAAGTGGAGACATCGAAGTAAGGATGGATCAGGATGGAAAGACATCCACAGTTTACTCAGGAACACTTAGCTATGACGACTTCCCACTTCGTATCGAGGACATAATCGGTTCAAGCGACAGTGAAGCAGTCTGCTATCTCATTGTAAATGGTGAGGTATATGACGGCAAGGTATGGCGCATCAAGAATTGGAGTAAGGCTGCAAATTAATGGAAGGCAGAATAATAAAAGCAATTGCGGGCTTCTACTACGTACATAATGGAGAAGAAGCCTATGAATGCAGAGTCAGAGGAATATTTAGAAATAAGGGTATCAAGCCACTGGTGGGAGACATTGTGGAGATTGAAGTCTTGTCTGATGAGGATAAGAAGGGTAATCTCATAGAGATAAAGGAGAGAAAGTCTTTTCTTATCCGTCCTGCCGTGGCGAACCCCGACCAGGCTCTTATAGTATTTGCAGGTGCAAAGCCTGCGCCCAACCTCAATCTTCTTGACAAATTTCTGACAATGATGGAGATAAAGAGGATTCCTGTTGCCATTGCAATAAGCAAGAGTGACCTTGCAGATGAGGCTAAGCTTACAGAACTTAGAGAGATTTACTCTCCTCACTATAAGGTGATTGAAATAAGTGTAAAAGAAGAACTGGGGCTTGATGAGGTAAAGGATTACCTTAGGGGCAAGTTTACAGTGCTTGCAGGGCCTTCAGGAGTGGGCAAGTCCACGCTTACTAACTACCTTGCGCCTGAGGCCAATATGGAGACAGGGGAAATCAGCAGGAAGATAGAGCGTGGCAAGCAGACTACAAGACACGCAGAACTTTTTTACATAGGAGAGGGCGGCTACATCTGTGATACACCGGGCTTTGGGAGCCTTGAACTCTTTGATGTAGATAAGAAGGAGCTTAAGGATTATTTTCCTGACTTTCTAGACTATGTAAAGGACTGTAAGTTTAACGGCTGTATCCACATAGGAGAAAGAGACTGCGGTGTGAAAACAGCCCTCTCTGAAGGAAAGATATCAGAAAGCAGATATAAGAACTACAAGTTGATTTATGAGGAATTATCAAACAAGAGGGGATACTAATATGGAATACATACTTTCACCTTCAATACTTGCGGCAGACTTTGGTAAGCTCGCCGAGCAGATTAAGCTTACAGAGGAGAATGGTGCAAAATATCTACACCTGGATGTAATGGATGGAAGCTTCGTGCCAAGCATATCATTTGGAATGCCTGTGATTAAGAGTCTTAGAAAGTACAGCAATCAGGTATTTGATGTACATCTTATGATAGAGAGTCCTGAAAGATATCTTGAGGACTTCAAGGCAGCAGGGGCAGACCTTATTACAGTGCATGCCGAGGCCACAAAGCATTTGCACAGAACAGTTACTAAGATAAAGGAACTGGGGCTTAAAGCCGGAGTGTCTATAAATCCCGCCACACCTCTTTCTGCTATCGAGCTTGTACTTTCTGAAGTGGATATGGTGCTTATAATGAGTGTAAACCCGGGCTTTGGAGGTCAGAAGTTCATACCTTTTACCATAGACAAGATAAGGAAGCTAAGAGAAATGGCTCCTGATGTAGACATCGAGGTAGATGGTGGAGTAAATCAGGATAACATAGGGGAGCTTGTAAAGGCCGGAGCCAATGTTCTGGTTGCAGGAACGGCTGTGTTTGGCGGAGATATAGCTACAAATACCAAGAAGATGATTGAGAGGATGTATGAAGAAGGTACTAATTATAACAGGGGGACGAACTGACACAGGACTTGTAAGAGAGGTGTACGAAGAGTATAAGCCTGATGTTGTTATAGCTGCTGACAGGGGAATGATGGCTTCAAGGGAGATTGATATCGTTCCAGACTATGTAGTCGGAGACTTTGACAGCGGTGAGGCAGAGGTAGTCAAGTATTTTAAGTCTCTTTTTGAGACTCAGGGTAAGCCTATAGTCAAGGCGTTTAATCCTGAGAAAGATGAGACTGATACCGAGCTTGCCATATCACTGGCTCTTACCCTGAGTCCCAAGGACATTGTGCTTCTTGGTGCTACCGGGACAAGGCTTGATCATACCTTAGCCAATATTGAGCTTTTGTATAAGCCCCTTGCTGGAGGAGTTAACGCAAGGATAATAGATGAACACAATGTAATAAGCATACATAGATAAAGATATAAACATAGAAGAGGACAGAGGCTTTCGGGGAGTATTTTTCTCTGATTCCTTTTACTGAAACTGTCAAGGGACTTAGTATAAAGAGGGTAAGTACGAGCTTGAGAACTTCATTCTAAGTTCAGGATGCGACCTTGGTGTAAGCAATGAATTTAAGAAGGATAAAGTGAGAATAAGTTTTTTTCATCGGGGATAGTTATTTTGTTTCAGACAGATGACAAGAGACTGGTGCTTAAAGGAAAGCTGTAAAATGGGGGTATTATGAAGAGGGACTTACAAGATATGATTCACGAGCTCACCTACTATCTTGAGCTCATAATAGCTATAATTATGAGTATCATTATAGCAGTTATGACATTTAAGCTTTTTGGCTGTAGCAGTTCCTGACTTTTTGTAGGAGAAAAATAGAACTGGGATTTTTTTCCTTGAAAAAGGCAATGATGTTAGCGATTGGTCTTGAGTTCGTAAAGATGCTTTGTAAACATACTCCGAGTACAATCATTGATGTACTCCTCTTTGCCATAGCTAGGCAGATGATAGTTGAGCACACTACTCCTCTTGAAAATCTAATTACCATAGTGGCTTTGGCGACCCTGTTTGCTACAAGGAAATACCTTCTCTGTCATTTTGATGAGACTGAAAAGAGGGTATACAGAGGAAGTCAGAAGACAAAGATTACCAACCACATGGCAAGAATAAATATTCCTATCGAAGAGGGGGATACTCTTGCTAAGGTGGTTACGACTGTGCTTAACAGGGAAGAGAGAACCATAGCCATCGGTGCCTGTGTATGGTACAATGATTTTGCCCTAAGGATAGACAGTATGAATGGTGATAAGGTAACCAGAGTAGAAGTAATTAAGTCAGTGTAAAGGAAGAAAAATGAATATTCTTGATAATCTAAATCCGGAACAGATGAAAGCAGTGGTACATGAAAATGGCCCACTGCTCATTTTAGCAGGTGCCGGCTCAGGCAAAACCAGAGTGCTTACCAGGCGTATAGCCTATCTTATAAAAGAACATGGGGTAAATCCCTGGAATATACTTGCACTTACATTTACCAATAAGGCTGCAAAGGAAATGCGTGAAAGGGTGGATTCACTTATAGAAGAGGGTGCAGAGAATATATGGGTATCAACCTTTCATTCAGCCTGTGTGAAGATTCTTAGAAGATTTATCGACAAGATTGGCTATGACAGGAATTTTAATATATATGATACTGATGATACTAAGGCGGTAGTAAAGCAGGTATTAAAATCCCTCAATATCGACAATAAGAAATTTCCTGAAAAGACCTGCCTTAGTGTCATTTCAAATGCTAAAAATGAATTTGTAGATGCGGAAGAATTTGCTGCAAATGCAAGCTATTCCGATAATGTCTACGCAAGGGTATATATAGAGTATGAAAAGCGGATGAAGAACAACAATGCCCTTGACTTTGACGACATACTGGTAAAGACTGTGGAGCTCTTCATACAGGATAAGGATACCTTGGACTACTACAGGAGGAGATTCCGCTATATACTCGTTGACGAGTATCAGGATACCAATGTCGTTCAGTTTAAGCTCTTAAAGCTCCTTGCAAGTCATGAGAATGAGAGGGGTGAAATAGAGAACAATCTCTGTGTTGTTGGAGATGATGACCAGTCCATATATAAGTTTAGAGGGGCTGATATCAGGAATATACTTAACTTTGAGAAGATATATCCTGGGGCTTTGGTTATAAAGCTTGAGGAGAACTACCGCTCCACAGGCAATATACTTGAGGCTGCAAACGGTGTTATAAGTAACAATTCAGAACGTAAAGATAAGAGACTGTGGACGAGTAAAGAGAGCGGTGCCTCCATTTCTTACAAGACCTATGATACAGGAGACAGGGAGGCAGACGGCGTAGCAAATATAGTTATGAGGACCGTAAGTGAGGGAAAGGCAGCTTATTCTGACATAGCTGTACTTTATAGGACCAATGCCCAGTCACGTGCCATAGAAGAGAAGTTTGTATACAATAATATCCCGTACAAGCTATATGGGGGAACCAACTTCTACAGCAGAAAGAAATCAAGGATATACTGGCCTACCTTAAGACCATAAACAATGTCACAGATGATACTCAGGTAAGAAGAATATTAAATGTGCCTAAAAGAGGGATAGGAAGTACTACAGAAGAAAAAATAGCAGAATATGCAATAGATAAAGAAATCTCGTTTTTTGAAGCCTGTATGAGGGTACAGAGCATACCGGGACTTAGCAGGGCTGTGGCCAAGGTAGAGAAATTCGTGGCCTTTATAGAGGCTAAGGTAAGGGAGTTCAGGCACTGTAAGAGCCTTAAGGAAGAGCTTGAGACTCTGATTGAAGAGATAGGTTATGTGGAAGAGTTAAAGCTTGAAGGAACTGATGAGGCAAAAGGCAGAATTGACAACATAGATGAGCTTATCAACAAGATTGCAGTATATGAAATAGGGCTTAATGATACTGATGAGAATAGGCTATCGGGCTTCCTTACAGAGGTATCTCTTTTAACTGATGCTGACAACAAGGACAGCGAAAATGAGAACATGGATAAGGTTACTCTTATGACACTTCACTCAGCCAAAGGACTTGAGTTTAAGGTGGTTTTCATAGTGGGTATGGAGGAAGGATTATTCCCTAGCAAGATGTGCATTTACTCAGGTGATGAGAGTGAACTGGAAGAGGAGAGAAGACTCTGCTATGTAGGTATAACCAGGGCTATGGAGAAGCTATATCTCTCAAATGCCGCATCCAGGATGCTAAGAGGAGATATACAGTGGAATCCTCCATCAAGATTCATAGGAGAAATTCCTGAACATCTCCTATCTACAGGTGGTGACATCACCCGTACAAGAAGAGTGAGAAATGAAAGCCTGTATGCGGGAAGCGGAGGTAAGTACACTGAGAGAAGTACCGTATCATTTACACCTTCAAAGGATAAAAGAAATCTTTTTTCGGGGAATCCTTATATCAATAAGGGTTTTGGCAGTGAGCCTAAGACCTCTGACAAGGTAAGTGAGGGGGACAGAGTAAGCCACGCTAAGTTTGGAGAAGGCGAAGTCCTTGAACTAAACAAGGAAAAATGATGTGGTGACGGTGAGCTTTGATAAAGAAAGCTTTGGAATCAGGAAACTAAAAGCTTAGCATGGCAGGGTCTTAAAAAAATTAACTGATAATAGTATTATTTTTAAAAAAATATGCTATACTGATATTATCTTATAGAAAAGGAGCAATATTATGGATAAGAAAATTGAAGAACTATTAAACACAGTGAAGCTTAATGCTCTCATTCATCCTACAAAGGATGAAGAGACAAAAAAGGACAACCCTTATGTAGTTGCTCTTGTTATTGTAGGTGCTGTAGCACTTATCGCTGCTATAGCATACGCAGTATATTACTTCTTTGTTCCGGACAAGCTTGTAGATTTTGAAGATGATTTCGATGATGTTTATGGGGATGAAATCTTCGATGAGCATGAACAGAAGCAGAAAAGGAAGAGAAGGAGAACCCTGCTAACTAAAGGGCAATGAACAAAAAAGACAAGAAGGAATTCATTGAGGAAGTAGCGAGTAGAATAAGGTCTCTCGATTATATCAAGATTGAGGATATACCGGAGATTGACCTTTATATGGATCAGGTTATTAAGTTTATGGATGACCATTTTTGCATCGCTTAAAAGATATGATGGTGACAAGATGCTTACCAAGGCTATGATTAATAACTACACCAAAAAAACAAAGTCGCTTCCTTCCCTGATAAGAAAAAAATATGGCACAGATATATCTTTGCTTCTGATTTTTCATTTATTATTTTAAGAATGTATTGTCCATAAAGGATATTTATAGCATTCTTACTCCACTTACCGAGAATTTCTTTTCAAAGCAGGATGAAGATGTCTCGTTAAGTGATATTTATGATGAGGTTTTTGAGGGTTTGCAAAGGTGCTACAACCGATATTTCGAGATCGGTACTAAAGACGTTTGATAGGGCGAAGGATAGCTTTGAAGATGAAGAAGATGAAGAGAGAGAAGGTATCTCACCAACTTTGCTTTCATTGCTTCGCTTTGTTTTGATGTGCATGTTAAAAAAACTATCGTTGAAAAATATGATAGACAGAGGATTATTAGATTTTAAGGACGGTGCAAATAACGGAAGTAAAAAGGATAGACGATGAGCAAAACTCTTAAGATTTGCATTAGAGTATGTTTTACTATAATAATTATTCTTTTGCTGGCTGTACTGGGATTGCTCGCTGTACTTACAATTACCGAGTACAAGCCAGGCAACATAGAGAAGCTCTCCTTAAAGGGACAGGCTTTTGATGAGGCAGGTCTTGCTAAAGAGATTAAGCTCCTTAGCTGGAATGTAGGCTACTGCAACCTTGGTGCTACTGCTGACTTTTTCATGGATGGAGGCACAAAGGTGGTAAGCCAGACTAAGGAAGAGATGAATGTAAACGTAAGTAAGATAACACAAGAATTAAGAGATGAAGGCGCTGATATTACCTTACTTCAGGAAGTAGATAGAAAGTCATACCGCAGCTACAATGTAGATGAAGAAGATGTTATTTCAGGTATGTTTCCGGACAGGCTGTCTTCGTTTGCATATAACCATAAGGCCTTATTTATACCTTACCCTATTCCACCACTTAGGAATATAGCGGCAGGACTTATGTCGCTTAGTGGGCTTAAGGTTGAAAGTGCGGAGAGGATAAGTCTGCCTAGTCCGTTTAAGTGGCCTGGCAGTACCTGCAATCTCAAAAGATGTCTTCTCGCCCTAAGGCTTCCTATAAGCGGAAGTGATAAAAAGCTGGTTGTCATCAATCTTCATCTTGAAGCCTATGATGATGGGGCCGGCAGGGAGGCTCAGAACAAGTATCTTATTGAGACTATGAAAAAAGAGTATGAGGCTGGCAACTATGTAGTAGCCGGTGGAGACTTTAATCAGACATTTTCAGGAGTAGATGTAGGCAAGTACGAAGTAGGTGCCACAGGAGTATGGAAGCCGGGCTTGTTTGATACAAAAGAGCTAAGAGATGACTTTAGCCCCTATATGGATGCTTCCACACCGACCTGCCGCTCTCTTGACAGGGCCTATGATAAAAATGACAAAAATTTCCAATTTTATGTAATAGACGGTTTCATTGTTTCTAAAAATGTGGAGGTCATATCTCATAAAACATTGGGGCTTGGTTTCGAGAATTCAGACCATAACCCTGTGGAAATGGTAATAAAGTTAAAGTGATATTACAAAGCAAGGTTGATGGTTAATACAAAAATATAGACCACAGAAATCAAATAGTTTCTGCGGTCTTTTTTACTATCTAAAGATATCTCCATAGCACTCAGGCCTTCTGTCTCTCATAAGTCCCCATTCAAGCCTTGCGGTATTTATTTCATCCAGGTCAAAGCTGTGTATAAGCACAGTTTCGCTTGTTCTATCGGCACTTTCTACCAGCTCTCCCGTCATATCTGTAATAAAAGATGAACCATAGAAGGTAAGGGATGAGGTCTGATTGTTGTTAGCCTCACAAGGGGTAACGTTTTCTGTGCCTATCCTGTTGGCGGCCGCCACAGGGATGATATTGGCAGCAGAATGTCCCTGCATGGTTCTCCTCCAATGTCCACAGCTGTCCGTATTAAGCACAGGCTCAGAACCGATTGCAGTAGGGTAGAGGATGATTTCTGCTCCGTTTACGGTAAGGCTTCTTGCGGTTTCAGGGAACCACTGGTCCCAGCATATTCCTACACCAACCCTGCCTGCTGTGGTATCAAAGACCTTAAAGCCGGTGTTTCCCGGTGTAAAATAGAATTTTTCCTGATAGAAGTGGTCATCAGGTATATGGGTTTTTCTATATATCCCAAGGAAGTTACCGCTATCAAGCATGGCGACTGTGTTGTAGAGAACATTGCCGTCCTTTTCGTATATGCTTATAGGGAGCACTGTACCGGTTTTTCTGCTTACATCAATGAAATGCTTTACCGCCTCGTTTTCCATGACAGGTTTTGCAAATTCATAGTAATCGTATCTTCTCTCCTGGCAGAAGTATTGCCTTTCAAAGAGTTCAGGAAGGAGGATGAGTTTAGCACCCTTGTTTACCGCCTCCATTACCAGGTCTTCAGCCTTTTTGATGCTTTCTTCAGGATTTACTGAGCAGCTCATCTGAACTGCAGCCACTGTTAGTTTTCTCATTATTTATCCTTTCTGTTCTTAGCATGAGGAACCTGTCCTGTAATGCAGTGTATGTTGCCTCCGCCTACGAGTATACACCTGGATTTGATTGGAACTATGTCTCTTCCCGGGAAAAGGCCCTTAAGTATATCCACAGCTTTACCGTCATTGTCATCGCCAAAGGCAGGTACAAGCACACTTCCATTTGTGATGTAGAAGTTTACGTAGCTTGCGGCAAGCCTCTCGCCAACACTCCTTTCGGCTTCGCCGTCTTCAAAGTCATAGCCTTTTATATCTTCCTTAGTAACGAGTATAGGCTTTTTAGGGATAGGAAGCTTATGAATAGTAAACTTACGGCCCATCGCATCGCGCTCCCTCTCAAGAAGCTTTAAGTCGGCAAGGCTCATCTCATACTGTGGGTCTTTTTCGTCATCTGTCCAGGCAAGGACTACTTCTCCGGGCCTTACAAAGGCACAGACGTTGTCAACGTGTTCGTTGGTTTCATCGTTATATATGCCGTATGGAAGCCAGATTATCTTCTTTGCGCCCAGATATGTAAGAAGGACATTTTCTATCTCGGATTTTGTAAGCTTTGGATTCCTTCCCTTACTTAGGAGACAGGACTCGGTTACAAGGATGGTACCATCACCGTCTGAGTGTATGGAGCCTCCCTCCAGTACGAAGCCTTTACTATGTAAGTCATAGTAATCATAATTGTATTTTTGGCAAAATACTGAGGCTAGGGCATCATCATTATCATAGGTTGGTAAAAGCCCGTCTACATCACCACCCCATGCATTAAATACCCAGTCAATCCCCCTTACCTCGTTATCGTTTATTACAAAGGAAGGAGAGGTGTCTCTTGCCCAGGCATCATCTGTATCTGCTATTATCACCTCGATATTTCCGAGGGGAGCAAAGTCCTTTTCACTAAAATAATCAAATAGCTCATCCTTATGGGCTTCATCACAGACTAAAAACATTTTCTCATGCTTTATGATGTCTTTTATTATCTCAGCAAATGCAGGCTTGGCCTCTTTGCCGCTGTAAGGAAAGCTTCCGGCTCTGGTTGGCCATACCATGATGGTTCCAAGATGAGGCTCGTATTCACCGGGCATATAAAAACCGTCTGAAGACGGAGTGGTTGATAGTACCATAATGTCTCCTTGATTTAATGATGTGGGTGTCAAAAGTATATAAATTTAATTTCGGGATTATTGTACCATTTACGGATAATTATTACCAGTATAATTAAAAAAATTAAATAAACGTGATATTTTTTTGTGACATGATTTTTGTGGAATTTTAAAATTAATCAGCTTAAAAAAAGTAATTTGAAGAAAAATGCATATTGTGATTTTTAAAAAGTTTTTTTATGAAAATTAAAGGGATACTTGAATATTTAAGGGTTTCAGTGTATATTTATTAATAATGTTCAGAGGTTCGGAGGTACAAGATGGAACTTAAGAAATTTGACAAAAGGATATGGCTGTCATCTCCAACCATGCACGGTGAGGAGCAGGCCTTTGTAAAAGAGGCTTTTGATACGAACTGGGTCACTACCATAGGCAAAAAAATCTCGATGAACTTGAAAGCGGAGTCTGTAGATACTTAGGAGGAGGGCTTCACGCAGCAGGTCTTGCATCAGGGACCTCAGCACTGCATCTTGCATATAAGCTTGCGGGTGTAGGCGAAGGTGACAGGGTGTTCTGCTCAGATTTAACCTTTGATGCCACGGTAAATCCTGTATCTTACGAAAAGGGAGAGCAGGTATTTATAGACAGTGAATTAGAAAGCTGGAATATGAGCCCTGTGGCACTTAGAAAGGCTTTTGAGAAATATCCTGATACAAAGTGCGTAGTAGTGGTTAACCTTTACGGGATGCCTGCAAAGCTTGATGAAATCAGAGCTATCTGCGATGAACACGGCGCCGTTCTTGTAGAAGATGCGGCAGAGTCATTCGGAGCGTCATACAAGGGAAGAAAGACCGGCACATTTGGACATTACAACGTAATAAGCTTCAACGGAAACAAGATAATAACCACTTCAGGTGGAGGAATGCTTATTTCTGAGGATGCGGCATCTATAGATAAGGCGAAGTTCTTAGCTACCCAAGCCAGGGAACCCTATCCCTGGTACCAGCACGAGGAGCTTGGCTATAATTACAGGCTGTCAAACATTCTTGCCGGTATAGGCAGGGGTCAGCTGCTCCATTTGGATGAGCACAGGGAGAGAAAAGAAGAGATTTATGAGCTATACAAAGAAGGCTTAAAGAATCTGCCTGTGAAGATGAATCCGGTACTTGATGAAGCGGAGCCTAATTATTGGCTGTCCTGTCTCATTATAGATGAAGATGCAATGGCACCTCAGGACAGGAGCAGATTTAGACCGAATTATGCGGGAGACAGGAGCGGAGGAACCAATTCTTTTGCTGTAAGGGAAGCAGGCTTTTTAGATGAAGCCTTAAGCCCTATAGAGCTTAGGAAGAAAGAAAAGTACAAGGAAGTGGACTTTAAGGACAAGCTTTATCTAAAAGAGCCGGGCAAGTCCTCACCTGAGGAGATTAGGGATGTGCTTGCCGCTTACAATGTAGAGAGCCGCCCTATATGGAAGCCTATGCATTTGCAGCCTTATTTTAGAGGCAGGGATTTTATTACAGATAAAGGAAGCATAAGAGAACTTGGAGCTGGCTTTACGGATATAGGCTCGGATATATTTGACAGAGGACTATGTCTGCCTAGTGACATCAAGATGAGACCTAAGGAGCAGGAGGTAGTAATAGAAATAATCAAGAGCTGTTTTGACTAGAGAAATCATCTTACCTCATTGATGAATTTAGACTTGAATAATGAGGGTATTAGTAACTTTGAAACCTGATAATAAGTTAGAAGAGGTGATTATTATTATTAGTTATGATGGGTTTTGGAAGGTTTTAAAGGAGAGAGGGATTTCGCAGTACAAATTGATTATGCAGCATGGCGTAAGTAATTCGCAGCTTAACCACATAAGAAAAGGCGGGCATATTACCACCGCAACTATAAACAAATTGTGTAAGCTGCTTGATTGTGAAATAGGTGACATTGTCGCCTATGTGCCTGATGGTGATGAAACCGAAGAAACAAATGAGGATGAAGGGATGCAATAGCTGCATCCCTTTATTTGTAAGCATTCATTTTTACGCACAAAGTGAGCGTATTAAGGATATTTTATTAGGATTGCAAAAAGCATAGCTATGGCAATCCTGTATCAATGGGTGTCAAATACTTTTGACCGCACATCATCTTATAACATACTATTGAAATATGTACTTCAAAGAGTTATACTATAAGTATTGGATTTAGTGGGTATAGGGTAGTTTGATACCCATATTTAGTAATGATAGAAAAGGATAAAAGATGACAGAAGAAATTTGTTATATGTGCAGAAGACCTGAAAGTAAAGCAGGGAAGCTGCTGCACCTGCCACCCAATATAACTATATGCAACGACTGCCTCCAAAAGACAATCAATGCGTTTAACTCATATCCTATGGCGGATTATTTTAATATGAATGGCTTTACTCCGGATATGTTTAACGGGGTAAATGGCGGTAATGGTGCTGATGTAAATAATAATGGGGACAATAAGGATAGTGTTGTTACTACTGCTGACAAGGATGGTGACAAACCTGTAGAAGGGCAGGACGGAGATAAGAAGGACGATGGAAAGCAGAGCCCTCCTGTGTTTAGCTTTGGTTTCATGCCTGATATGTTTGGCGGACAGAGCAATCTGAAAAAGAAACCCAAGAAAAAGAAGCCTAAGGCAGAAATTGACTTTAATAATATCCCTGCGCCTCATATTATCAAGGAAAAGCTTGATGAATATGTTATAGGACAGGAGCTTGCAAAAAAGCAGATATCAGTTGCAGTATACAACCACTATAAGAGAGTAGCTGCGGAGAAGAACAGAAAAGAAGAAGATATTGAGATAGAGAAGTCCAATATGCTCATGATAGGACCAACCGGAAGTGGTAAGACCTACTTAGTAAGGAATCTTGCAAGACTATTACAGGTGCCTATAGCAATAACTGATGCAACTACTCTTACGGAAGCAGGCTACATTGGAGATGATGTGGAGAGTGTACTAAGTAAGCTTCTCGCTGATGCTGACAATGATGTGGAGGCAGCAGAGCATGGAATCGTGTTTATCGATGAGATAGATAAGATAGCCAAGAAAAAGAATACCCACAGCAGGGATGTAAGCGGAGAAGCCGTGCAGCAGGGACTATTAAAGCTCCTTGAGGGCTCCGAGGTAGAGATACCTGTGGGTGCAACAAGTAAAAATGCAATGGTTCCTATGGCAACAATCAATACAAGAAATATACTTTTTATTTGCGGTGGAGCCTTCCCTGATCTTAGCGATATAGTAAAGGCAAGGTTAAATAAGCAGGCGGCCATAGGCTTTAAGGCTGACCTAAAAGATAAGTATGACAAAGAGGAGAATATTCTAAGCAAGGTAACTACGGATGATTTAAGGAAGTATGGTATGATACCTGAGTTCCTTGGAAGGCTTCCTATTGTATTTGCAGTGGATGAGCTAGATAAGGACATGCTTATCAGAGTACTGTCAGAACCAAAGAATGCTATACTTAAGCAGTATGAAAAACTTCTTGAACTGGATGAGGTTAAGCTTGAATTTTCTGAAGATGCCAAAGAGATAATAGCTGAGAGGGCGCTTGAGAGAAAGACAGGAGCAAGAGCGCTTAGAGCCATTATAGAAGAGTTTATGCTTGACATTATGTATGAAATACCAAAGGACAACAATATAGGCAAGGTTACTATAACAAGGGACTATATCGAAGGAAAGGGAAGCCCTGTTATAGAGGTTAGAACTTAATTAATCCATTAAATCTGAAAAAAAGTTTTAAAAATGTTTGATTTTTGGCAAAATGTAACCGAAATGTAACCGTTATTGCTTATAATAGGGGAATAGGCAGAGGAGGTATTTATGAGCGGCGTAGGCACCAAGAGAATTCATTTTTCCGAAGAATTTAGAACAAGCATAATAGCTGTTGACGAGTATGACAGTGTTAATTTTTGCGGAAAGCTTTACAATCCTTTCCTGAAGCAGAGTGTAGAGGTTAAAAGTTTTCAGCATCTTATAAAAGAAATTGATACACTTATGGATGAAATAGGGTGTCCAATGAGTGGAATGGAGAAAAGAAGCTTCAAGAAAAGAACTCAGTCCGACGAGAGGGAAACCCATATATCTGAAAAGGAGCAGGTTCCAAGAGGAAAGGCTGCGACATTTGCTATTAGAATTCAGTACAGAAATAACGCAAGCTGGCAGGGAACTATCAAGTGGATTGAAGGAGAGGCAGAAGAGTGCTTTAGAAGCATGTTAGAGCTTTTTTGGCTTCTTGACAGTGCACTTGGAAGGGATTAGATGTTGTTAAAAGTAATGTCTTGTAATTTGTAAAATTATGTGATATACTCATAGAGTTGTTTATATTAATAGATTGGCAAAATCCAATCAACAAAGTGAGGAAGGTGAATAATATGAGAGAAGGTATCCATCCAGAATACCATGAGTGTAAGGTAACATGCAACTGTGGAAACGAGTTCACTACAGGTTCAACAAAGGAGTCTATCCACGTTGAAGTTTGTTCAAAGTGCCATCCGTTCTACACAGGTCAGCAGAGAACTGCAGCTGCCCGTGGAGCTATTGATAAGTTCAATCGTAGGTACGGAATTAAGCAGGACTAATAAAAACAGAATAAGAACGAGACTGTCGCAGAGACGAAGGCGTCAACATAACATACTGTTATGGAAGGACGGAATCACAAATGCGATGGTCTTATTTTTTTAGGAGGAAGTATGAAGGGTTCGGGGATGAGCGGATTAGCTGTTCTTGAAGGCATATTGGTAAAGAACAGAAGCAAATATGCACTTGCAGTCCGTAAGCCTGATGATGATATTGAGGTTCTGACCGGTAGGGTTGATGACATAACAGAGAAAAATACTGCCTTGTCACTGCCTTTTATTAGAGGGATAGTAAACTTTGTGGAGATGATATGCCTGATAATCAAAAATTTTTCGGTATCTGAGAAATTCTATGACAAAGAAGAAGGTGGAAAGATTGACAGTAGGGAAACTAAGGAGCTTTTTAACCGTTATTGCCGTTATTTCGCTTGCTATCGGGCTTTTCTTTGCACTGCCTTACGGCATTTCACTTTCGTTTTATAATGTCATAAACTCAGATATTGCCCTTACCTTTATTGAGGGAATAATGAGGCTTGTACTCCTAGTACTATATATATTTGGAATATCAATGCTTCCGGAGATTAAAAGGGTGTACATGTACCTTGGAGCCTTGCATAAAGCAATGAACTGTGTAGATAAGGGGCTGCCTCTTACTCTCAGTAATGTAAAGAAAATGAACAGAAGAAACTATAGGTGTGCAGCTACATTTTTGGCGGTAGTCATAGCGCTTAGCATACTTGTTTTTATGTTCGTAAGAATAGATAATATTGTGCTTAGAATAGTTATCAGGCTTCTTACAGTACCTATTGTAGCAGGTCTTACTTATGAAATTATGGAGATTGCGGCAAGGGGGAAAAATAGTCTGGCAGACCTCCTTAACCTGCCTGCTATGCTCATACAGAGCGTGATTACAGCTGAGCCTGAAGATGAGATGATAGAAGTATCCATTGAATCAGTGTCAGTTGTTGCTGAGAGTAAGGAAGAGGTAAAAGAAGAAGCAGACGTCCTTAGAGAGCTTTATAAGCCTTTAAGAGCTGAAAAAGCAGGAATCAAGAGAGTAAGCAAGGATAAAGCACATAGAACAGGGAAGCCTTCAGAGACAAAGAAGGATAAGAAGAGTGCAGGAGTGTCTCAAAAAGAAGATGGCAAGACTGTAGGCAAAGTAAAACCTGAAAAGAAAAACGATACTGAAATTAGCCTTGCTGAAAGGGCAAAAGCAGTCACTAGATGTTAAAGAAGGAGTTAAGACAGTAAAAATATCTGAGGATGAGGATGATGAGATACTAAACGCCTTAAACCATTTTTTCAACAGCAAGAAGGAAGAGGAAAAAAAGCGTGGAAAGAGGAAAAATGGATAAAGTGGAATATAGCCTAAAAGGGCTGCTTGTAGATGGTGCCAAAATGCTTGCACAGGCGGGAATAGAAGAGGCCGAGCTTGATGCCAGATATATCTTAGAGCATATTACCGGTCTTAACAGTGCACAGTATTTCATACATTCAGAAGATATAATAGAGAAAGACAAGGCAGAGGAATTCTTTAGGCTTATAGAAAGAAGGAGCAAAAGAATCCCTCTTTCTTATGTGATTGGGACAAGAGATTTCTTTGGACTTACCTTTAAGGTAGATGAAAATGTACTGATACCCGAGCAGGAAACTGAGCTTTTTAGTGGAAGAGGTAATAAAAGCATTCTGAGGGGAAATCCGTACTTGATATGTGTACAGGTTCAGGCTGTATAGCTATATCTATAGCATTATTTGGTAAGCCATCTAAGGTGGCAGCCTCTGATATTTCCCACAAAGCCCTTGAAGTGGCAAGAGAAAATGCCAAGAGCCTCAAGGCAGGTGAGATTAGTTTTATACAGGGGGATATGTTTGAAAATGTCACAGATAAGTTTGATATAATAGTATCAAACCCTCCCTACATTGAAACCAGGGAAATAGATGAACTTATGCCGGAAGTAAGGGATTACATACCGAGACTTGCTCTTGACGGAGATATTGATGGGTTAAAATTCTACAGAATTATCAGCAAAGAGGCTGTAAAAAAATTAAATAAAAATGGTAGAATTTTCTACGAAATAGGATATAATCAAAGTAGAGCCGTAGCCTCTATCTTGTTTGAAAATGGTTTTACTGATATTACAGTAATTAAGGATTATTCAGGCCTTGATAGGATAGTTATGGCAAAATTGGGTGAAAAACTATAGGAGGCAGCCATGAAATATAGAATAGAGAGAGACTCTATGGGCGAGGTAAATGTTCCGGAGAAGGCTCTGTGGGGAGCACAGACGGAGCGTTCACATAATAATTTTAACATAGGCACGGAGACTATGCCCCTTCCTGTAATCAGGGCATTTGCTATACTTAAGAAGGCTTCTGCAGAGGTCAATCTTGAGCTTGGCAAGCTCCCGCTTGATAAGTGTGAGCTTATAAGAAAGGCCTGTGATGAGATATACAAGGGAAAGCATGATAAGGAATTCCCGCTTAAGGTGTGGCAGACAGGTTCAGGCACACAGAGCAATATGAATGTTAACGAAGTAATAACAGGCAGAGGCAATATGCTCGCGGGCAAGAGGATACTTCATCCTAATGATGATGTAAACATGTCACAGAGCTCCAATGATACCTTCCCTACAGCTATGCATATAGCGGCAGTAATGGAGATAAAAAGAGTACTCTTACCTGCCATAGAAACTCATACTTACGTTTGAGAAGCTTGAAAAGGAAAATGATGACATAGTTAAGAGTGGAAGGACTCATCTACAGGATGCGACTCCAATCAAGTTTTCTCAGGAAATAAGCGGCTGGAGATTTATGCTTATTAACAGCCTTGGACAGATAAAGGCTTCGATGCAGGGCATATATAAGCTTGCTCTTGGCGGGACTGCTGTGGGAACAGGGATAAATGCACCTAAGAACTTTGACAGGGCAGGTGGCTAAGAAGATTGCAGAGCTTACAGATGAGCCATTTATAACGGATGAGAATAAGTTCCACGCACTAACCTCAAAGGATGCACTTGTTACCTGCCACGGTGCAATCAAGGGACTTGCAGCCAACATGATGAAGATAGCCAATGATGTGAGATGGCTCGCATCAGGACCAAGGCTTGGTCTTGGAGAGATATTTATACCTGAAAATGAACCGGGAAGCTCTATTATGCCGGGCAAGGTAAATCCAACCCAGTGCGAAGCTGTGACCATGGTGGCTGTGCAGGTGATGGGCAATGATGTGGCGGTAGGCATGGCGGCATCTCAGGGAAACTTTGAGCTAAATGTATTTATGCCTGTGCTCATATACAACTTCTTGCAGTCTGTGAGACTTCTTGGAGATGCAATTAGCTCATTTAACGATAACTGTGCTGCGGGAATCAGAGCAAACCGTGATAAAATGCACGATAATCTACACAATTCTCTTATGCTTGTTACCTGCATTTCCCCTTATGTGGGCTATGATAATGCAGCGGCTGTTGCAAAGAAAGCATATAAGGAGGGGATTAGCCTAAAGAAGGCCTGCCTTGACTTAGGCTTTATGGATGAAGAGAGCTTCGATGAGGTATTTAAGCCTGAAGAGCTGGTATGAAATAGATAAGGAATGTAAGAAGCAAGGCTGTGTTAAATTTATACGGTATTGCGTAAAATAATATACAGATTAACATGATAAATATATGTAAAAAGGAGGAAGTTATGGATTACGGAAAGGTTTCACTTGAAAAAGCATGCACAGTGGAAGGGCAAGATAGAGATAAAGGTAAGAGCTGCGGTTGACAATGCAGAGGCACTGAGCCTTGCCTATACACCGGGAGTAGCCGCACCTTGTCTTGAGATACAAAAGGATGTAAATAAGTCATATGAGCTTACAAGAAGATGGAATACCGTTGCTGTAGTGACTGACGGAACAGCAGTTTTAGGTCTTGGGGACATAGGCCCTGAGGCAGGTATGCCTGTTATGGAAGGCAAATGTGCACTTTTTAAAGCATTTGGAGACGTAGATGCCATACCTCTATGTGTAAGAAGCAAGGATGTGGACGAGATAGTAAGAACTGTTGAACTGCTTGCAGGCTCATTTGGCGGTGTGAACCTTGAGGATATATCTGCACCAAGATGCTTTGAAATAGAGGAGAAGCTTAAGAAGTGTACAGACATTCCTATCTTCCATGACGACCAGCATGGAACAGCGGTTGTTACCCTTGCGGGAGTATTAAATGCACTTAAAATTGTTGGAAAAAATATAGAAGATGTTAAGATTGTTACATCAGGAGCAGGAGCTGCCGGTATTGCTATCATAAAGCTTTTGATGGCAATGGGACTTAAAAATGTAATAATGACAGACAGAAAAGGTGCTATTTACAAGGGAAGAGAAGGTTTGAACCCTATAAAAGAAGAGATGGCAGATATAACAAATTTTAAAATGGAAAAAGGAAGTCTTGAGGAAGTGATAAAAGGTGCCGATATATTTATTGGGGTATCTGCTCCGGGAACTCTTACAGGAGAAATGGTAAGAAGTATGGCAAAAGATGCTGTTATATTCGCCTGTGCCAACCCTGTACCTGAAATCTTTCCTGATGAAGCGAAAGAAGCAGGAGCAAGGGTAGTTTCCACAGGACGTTCAGATTTTTCCTAACCAGGTAAACAATGTGCTTTGTTTCCCGGGCATCTTTAGAGGAGCTCTTGATGTAAGAGCAAGCGAGATAAACGATGAGATGAAGATTGCGGCTGCAAAGGCAATAGCAGGACTTGTTTCTGATGATGAATTAAATGAAGACTACATCCTGCCAAAGGCATTTGATGCCAGGGTAAAGGATGCAGTTGCAAGGGCTGTCTCAGAGGCTGCAAAGAGTACAGGGGTTGCAAGATTGTAGGCTTTACGGTTATAATACAAGGATGCAACTGTACTTAGATTATTTACATTTAGGAAGGAAAATTGATGTTTGAAAGTATTGAAACCCTCGCAGGAAGGTATAAGGAAGTAACGGATGAATTAGCTTCAGGTGTGGCTGCGTCTGATCCAAATAAGTTTAGAAGTCTTATGAAGGAACAGTCAGACCTACAGCCTATCGTGGAGAAATTCAATGAATATAAGGCAAATAATAAGCAGATAGAGGATTGCCTCAAGATGATATCTGAAGAGAGCGATCCTGAGCTAAAAGAACTTGCAAGAGAAGAGCTTGCCCAGGCGAAGGCTTTGGTGCCTGAATTTGAAAAGGAACTCAAGGTTCTTTTGCTTCCAAAGGATAAGAACGATGATAAGAATGTAATAGTTGAAATCCGTGCGGGTACAGGCGGAGATGAAGCGGCTATATTTGCTTCAGAACTTTACCGTATGTACTGCAAATACGCAGAGAATAACCACTGGAAGCCTGAGATACTAAGCTTCAATGAAAACGGTCTTGGAGGCTTTAAGGAAGTTACTTTTCTTATCAATGGTAAGGGAGCTTTTTCAAAGCTTAAATACGAAAGCGGAACCCACAGAGTACAGAGAGTTCCGGTGACAGAGTCTAACGGTAGTAGCAGACATCTGCAACAACGGTGGCTATATTACCGGAGGCAGAAGAGGTTGACGTAAACATTGACCCTAATGATATCAAGTTTGATGTATTTAGGGGCTTCAGGTAACGGTGGACAGTGTGTCAATACCACCGATTCAGCTGTTCGTTTGACACATATTCCTACAGGGATAGTTATATCCTGCCAGGATGAGAAGTCACAGCTTAAGAACAAAGACAAAGCAATGAAGGTACTCCGTTCAAGACTCTATGAGCTTGAATGCGAAAAAGGCACACGCAGAAGAGGTCGCCAACAGAAAGAGCCAGGTGGGAAGCGGTGACAGGTCTGAGAAGATTCGTACCTACAATTTCCCACAGGGAAGGGTTACAGACCATAGAATTAAATTTACGACACATAATATAGATGGGGTTATGGGTGGAGATTTAACAGAAATTATCGAAAATCTTATAGTAGCAGATCAGACTGAAAAACTTGCAGCGATGGGTGAAATGTAAACTATAACTTAGCAAGGGAGTGCGAAGATGATTAGTGAAAGGAAGCAGATTATAGATAATACTTCCTCCATTACTGAATATTTAGGAAATTGGCTGTGGAACGCACTTGATTTGGAAAACACAAAACTAAATGCCGGTGAAATGTTAAAGTTTCTGGGTGAATTGTGTAAGTGTGAACGAGCCTATGTATTTGAGATTGATTACAGTAATGAGACGATAAGTAATACTTATGAGTGGTGTGCAAAAGGAATTACGCCACAAATTGAAATGCTCCAGAATGAAAGCATACAAATTGTTGATTTCTGGCTGGACTTATTTAGGCAGAATAAGAATGTAATTATACCTGACGTTGAGGCAATTAAGACTGATGCCCCATCTACTTATGCTGTCCTAAAGCCGCAGGATGTAAAGTCACTTGTGGCTGTTCCTATTTATTTAGGGGATGATGTGGTAGGATTCTTAGGTGTGGACAATCCTGAGAAGCTTGATGAGGATGAGACAATTCCTATACTTAAGAAAATAAGTTCACTTTTTTCATTTATAGTCAAGCACAGAAATGTCGAGAAAAAGATAACTTTTGATAAATACCATGAGTCCTCTTACATTAGCATATAATAGAGAAGCTTTTTGAGGAGGACTTTAAGAAGCTTGACGGCTGTAGGCAGTTAGGCATAGTATCGTGTGACCTTTCTGAACTGGAAACAACTAATGATGAGCGCGGATATCAGGAAGGCAATATCTTGTTATGCCGCTTAAACGCTCTTCTTGGTGAGGTATTTGCAGGGTATAAGATATACAGGGTAACAGGTAACCGTTTTCTGGTTGTCTGTCCTGATATAGATAGTGCTTATTTTGACAAGCTGATAAAGAATCTTGAAGGTGAAATAAATAACAAACATATACCGCTAGTCTTTGGTTCTTACTGGTCCAATGAGAATCCTCTCGTGCCGGTAGAGGTTAGAGCTGTTGCGGAAAGTGTACTATACAAGAATAAAGCAATATATTTTAGTAAGCCTGATCCTGTAACGGGAAGAACCCGTGACAGGAGAATGATGAGTTTAGATAACTTCGTAGATCATTTTAATGACAGCAGAAACAGCATGTTGTATAGATTTATTGAAAACAACTACTTTAGTCTGGACGTGTTTTTCAAGGCTCTTGAGCTAGGCGACAGCCACCCATACTTTGGTGACCTCCAGAAAAATGTCTGGTTTATTTCAGACACTATAAAGGAGAAATGGGGCTTTGAGAATAACATAGTGCATGATCTTCCTGAGGAGTGGAAGCAGTTTATAACACATAAGAAAGATCGTGAATTCTACGAAAAAGATTTTAGTGAATTTATAAAGCAGAAAAGGGACGTATATGACCTTATATACCGTGTTGTAGACAAATACGGCGAGGAGGTCTGGGTACGTTGTGCGGGATACATTAAGTGGGATAAAGACAGGGAGAAGCCGCTGTTTTACTGTGGTAATGTATCAATACTTAGCAATGCCTTTGATGCTTGTCCTATAACTAACTTCCAGAAAGAAAAAAAGGCGCTGTACGCGACATAAGTAGTCTGTTTTTTAAGGGAGACAAGTCTTCCTGCCTGTGCTTTCGCCTAAATGGATTTGGTGAGATTAATGAATTAAGGGGAAGGTCAATCGGTGATAACCTTATAAAGGATATTGCTACAGAGCTTCTTGCAAGCTTTGATGATAGGATCAAGTTTTACAGACTTGATGGATTGCGCTTTATGGCAGTGATTGTAGGCAATGCCGATTATACCCTTGATGAATGCTCAAAGAAAATAAAGAAGATTATATCAGACTCTTATGCCGAGTATAACCTTCCTATCCGTTATCCTTGCTCTGTGGGCATTCTCGGCGAACTAAACGCTGATATGTCAGCCATAGAGATTATTACTGATGTAATGAGTGTACTTGACATAGCAAAGCACAAGCCTGAAGAGGATATCATTTATACAGAAAAGACCATGAGTTCGCATCGTGAACAAAAGCAGATGCTGCTTGATATAAGTAAGGACGTAGCAAATGACATGAACAACTTCAGGGTTGTGATGCAGCCGATTGTGTCAGCAGAGACTCACAGACTGATAGGTGGCGAGCTTCTGCTTCGTTGGAGCTATATGGGACAGAATGTATCTCCTATGGTCTTTGTGCCTATACTTGAAGAGAATAACCTTATGTCCACCGTAGGGAAATGGGTGTTTAAGCAGGCTGCAAAGATTAGTAAGAGGATATGTGCCTACATTCCTGAATTTACTTTGGACTTCAATGTCAGCTACTACCAGATAAAGGATGAGACTTTGCTGCCATATATGAAGCAGCTTTTAGAGGACTACGAAATGGATGGCTCACGTCTTGTGCTTGAGCTTACCGAAACCCATTATCATGATGATCCTATTAAGCTGTTGAAGTTCATTGAAAGCTGTAAGGATATGAATATGATGATGGCGATTGATGACTTTGGAGTGGGATATTCCTCTCTTGAGATGCTCCTTAAGTATCCTGCCAATATAGTAAAGCTTGACCGCTCACTTATGAAGAAGATGTCGGATTCGTCTGACAGTAAGGTCTTCATATCTACCATTGTGTCTGCCTGTCATAACTTTGATAAGATGGTATGTGTGGAAGGGTGGAGACAGAAAAAGAGCTTAATATCGTTACGGAAGCGGGCTGTGACTCCGTACAGGGCTATTATTTCTACAAACCAATGGAAATCCCTGATGTCTACAAGCTATTTGCGACAATTTAATAAACAAAAGCTATAATGAACCACTGACTTAGTAAGTGCCTTTGGTGCTTGCGAGGCCGGTGGTTTTTTGCTATGGTGAATTGAAAAAGTAAGTAACATATTTTCACATATGATAGACTTTAGTAAAGTCCAGTGCGGTAATGATGATTTTAGAATAAGCTAAATGATAAGGCTGCCAGTAGTTTGAAGCGAGTTTGAAGTTGACTTTGAAGTGACTTTGAAGTGAGTTTGAAGTTGACTTTGAAGTGACTTTGAAGTATTATTGAAGTAGTTCAAATAAAGAGGTGACGTTATGTATTTAGATGAGATAATTGGAGACGTGAAGCTTGAAAGTGACAAGTTTGAAAGCAAGGCAGTTCTAAATAGAGAGGATGTTATCGGCTGGCTTAAAAGTATCGCAGGATTTGCCAATGCTTCCGGAGGAGATTTTTTTATATTGGAGTGGAGGATAAGACCAATAAGTTGATTGGTTTTGATAGGAAGAGTACGCAGATAATGAAAGGAATTACTTCAACAATCAGGTCAACGAACATTTGACACCAAGACCACAAATGAAAAATATCCTTTATAGGTTATAAAATAAATGGTAAAGAACGTTTTATAATTAAGATAGCAATTGATGAATCGGTAGTTAAGCCTGTAATTTTAAAATATAAAAATATCCCTTCTATTTTTATACGGCGTGACGGATTTACGAACGGTGCAACCTATGAAGAAATAATCGAGATGAGCGTTAAAAGCAAGAAAACCCAGTATGATATATTGGTTTCTGATATAAAAATATGAATCCGATAAATTCTCTGATCTTCATAGGTTTTATAAAGAACATAATAAAGGTAAAGTGCTAAAAAGAAAAAGGCGTTACAGTCGCTTGGTTTTTGTAAATGAGGCAGGGTATCTATTAAACGGTGCAGTCTTATTTATGGATAATTATAATGGTAAGAAAACAGAAGTACAGTGCTCAGTTTTCTCAGGATTTAATAAGGGAAGTGATAGGGTTGTTACAATTAACAGGTTTAATGGCAATATTACCTCGACCATTGATTATATCATTGAATTTGTGAATCTGAGAATGAATCATAGCATGGTAAAGTTTGATAATACCCGTGTGAATATAGATGCATTTCCTCCGAGGGCTTTGTTTGAGGGTGTTATAAATGCAGTTGCCCATAGGGACTACTATCTGGATGGTACTCAAATACAGGTTGATATGTTTAAGAATCGTCTGGAAATATCTTCTCCAGGTGGATTTTACAGGGGTGAGAAGCTTGGGAAAACTTATGATTTATCAGGAATTATTTCTAAAAGAAGAAATGAGCTGATTTGTGGAGTATTGGTAGCTTGCAATGTAATGGAGGCAGCAGGCACGGGTTTTGATAAGATTGTGGAGGAGTATGCATCTGCAGATGAAAAACATAAACCATATATTTACTCAAAATCGGATCATTTTACTCTGGTTCTTCCTGATTTGACTTATGATAGGGGAATTGAAAATGATGTTGTGTCCTTTTTGAGCTTTGTGCCTGTTCCTGAAGGAACTGACCTGGATGAAAAGGTGTTAAATTTTTGTTATCTCAATGCACATAAGGTATCCGAGATAGCTGAATACTTGGGTGTAAGTGATTCTACCTATTTTAGAAAGAGAGTTCTAAGCAATCTTGAAAAGCATGGTTACCTTATGAAGAGCAAAGTGTCAAGGGCAGCATACTATAAAACGAACCCTGATATGGTTAGCGTTTAGTGAAGGTTTTTCTACCTCAAAGCCGGCAGAATGGAGGTATTATGAGAGTTAGTTACTATGCAGTTTTTAATTACGACGAATATGACAAAAGCGAAGAAAAGTACGGAATATCAATTACATTTCCTGATATTCCGGAGGCAAATACTTGTGCAAGGATCTACGCTGAAGGAGTTGATATGGCACTGGATGTACTGCAACTTTTGTCTGATTGATAGTGAAATAGAATCATATCCCACGCAGTCTTCTATAGAAAAATATAAGGTTAGGCAAAAAAATGAGAAAGCTGTTCTTATACAATATGATACGGATAAAATTGATATTTCAAGGTTTAAATTTTTTTAATGAATGAAGCAACTCAAGAAGTAAACTCTGTCTTGAGTGAGAGACAAGTGGGAACTATCAGCACATTGTGAGTATTGAATCAGACTGTGATAAGGCTGCCATACTAAACTATGGCGGCTTTTTATGTGTGAAAAATTTTGTTATTAAGCAGCCCGTTAAGATTCTATGAAGTTGGGAATAATGAAGATAAGAGGAATATTTGATTAAATACAACTTTAAAGTTGTATTTAAAATTCTAAGATAACTATTTGAGATTTACTGATTATATCAAATATTATTTCGTGAATTTCAGGCTTTTTGCAAGGATTACAAGTAGCAAAAGCTATAGTGGTAATGTATAATAGGGTGCTGTATTTTTTTAACATACAAATTAGACCATAGTAAGTATAAAGAAGTAATAACAATCTGTACTGCTTATTAAGAAGAGTAGAAAAATATTGTAAAAAAATCAGGGAATAGGATATATTCAATTATAAAAATCAAACGAAATTGCAAAATTGATTGTTTTAAGAATTGACAGATTTAAATACAACTTTTAAAACCTAAAAAAATTAAAATTACTTGCTTATCCTTGTTAACAATACTATCATGATAATAAAGGGATAAAGAGGTGGTTTGCTATGTCAAATGTTTTGGATAAGTCCGGAAATGACAGCCTAAAGTATCGTAAACTCTACAACTGGGCGCATACCCTTATTCTTAGCGGTGTAATAAAGGATGGTGAGAAGTTTCCCTCAGAACACGTACTTGAGAAGAAATTCGGCTATTCCAGGCAGACGGTTAGGAACGCTCTAAGCCGGCTTGAACAGGAAGGACTGATTGCGAGGGTAAGAGGAAGCGGCACCTTTGTTTCTTACAAAAATGAAGAGGGTTACAAAGAAAAGAAACATATAGGACTTGTTCTTAGTTACTTTTCAGATTATCTCTTTCCGCAAGTGTATGAGGGAATAAGGTCGGTACTTGAGGAGAAAGGCTATATCATAGATGTGGCAGTTACAAAAAATAGACTTAATGATGAGGCTATCTACCTGGAAGGATTTTTAAAAGCAGGGGTATCGGGGCTCATAATAGAAGGTACCAAGTCAAGCTTTCCAAATCCTAATATAAGGCTTTATAAGGAAATAGAGAAAAAGGGAATACCGACAATATTCATACATAACCACTACTCCAATCAGAATTTTAGCAGTATAGAGATGTCGGACGCAGAGGCAGGTTATGAGATGACCAAATACCTTATAAAGAACGGGCATAAGAGAATAGGAGGGATGTTCAAGTATGACGACATCCAGGGTCAGGAGAGATACAGAGGCTTCATAGAATGTCTTTCGGACTACGGGGTCAAATTTGATGATGACTATATCAGATGGTATTCAACAAAGGATATGGATGAAAAGCTTAGCTTTAAGGGTCTTACCAAGATGTATAAAAGGACGAGAGATTGTACTGCTATGATAATGTATAATGATGAAATAGCAGATTATTATCTTGAGTTTTTAGAAGGTAAAGGCATACTGGTGCCAAGAGATTTGTCTTTAGTTTCATTTGATGATGCCAGGTTAGCAGAACATGGCGGTCTAAAAATCTTATCCGCAATTCACCCTAAGTTCGAATTAGGCAGGCTTGCGGCAAAGAACCTGATAAAAATGTTGGGTGACAGACATTGGAAAAAAATAAAAATTACTCCCACAAATTTCCCGTCGTACTTAACGATGGAAATTCTGTAAAGGGACATAAAGGAAAAAAATAACAGGAGGAAATAATGATGGAAAAAAATTGTATTTTGTGGTAGGTTCACAGGATTTATATGGAGATGAGTGCCTTAAGCAGGTGGCGGCAGACAATAAAGATATGGCAGAATTCTTAAATGAAAAGCTAAAAGGAATAGTAGAGGTAGAACTGCTTCCTACAGTTGAGACCTCGGAAATATGTATTCACAATCTCAGAAAGGCGTCAAATGATGATGACTGCGTGGGTGTAATCACCTGGATGCATACATTTTCACCTGCAAAAATGTGGATAAAAAGGCTTACAGGAGCTTAGAAAGCCGCTTCTCCACCTTCATACTCAGGCAAATGAAAAAGCTTCCTTATGACAGCATAGATATGGACTTTATGAATCTCAATCAGGCAGCCCACGGTGATAGAGAGTATGCCTTCATTTTGGCAAGAATGGGAATCACACACGAGGTTGCAGCTGGATTTTACAGGCATGCAAATGTAGTTGCTAAGATTAAGCGTTTTGCAGAGGTAGCTAAGGCTATAGCATTTTCAAGGAAACTTAAAGTCGCTTCCTTTGGTAACAATATGAGAGAAGTTGCTGTTACTGACGGCGATAGGGTAGAGAGCCAGATTAAATACGGCTGGGAGTGTAATTATTACGCAATTGGTGATATAGTAGATATAGCAGCTAAGGTGTCAAAAGAAGAAATCGATGCTAAGATGAAGGAATATGCTGACAAATACACTATGGCTACCACAAACACAGAGGCTGTAAGTGAGCAGGCAAAGTATGAGGTAGCTATTGAGAAGTTTTTAGAAAAGAATAAAATTGGGGCCTTTTGCAGATACCTTCCAGGATTTACACGGACTTAAGCAGCTTCCGGGACTTGCTGTACAGAACCTTATGACAAAGGGCATTGGCTTTGGCCCAGAGGGAGACTATAAGATATCTGCTATGTCGGCTATACTTATGAAGATGGCTGAGGGTAGGGAAGGTGCTACAGGCTTTATTGAGGACTACACCTATGACCTTACAGAGGGAGAGGAGCTTGAGCTTGCTTCTCATATGCTTGAGGTTCCACCTGCATTTGCAGCCACCAAGCCTGAGATACAGGTTCATCCACTTGGAATAGGCGGGAAGGATGATCCTGCAAGACTTGTATTTGATGGTGTTACCGGAGATGGAATTCAGGTAACCCTATGGTGGATATGGGAGATAGAGTTAGAATTATATGTGCAGATATAGAACTTGTAAAACAGCCTAAGCCATTGCCTAAGCTTCCTGTGGCAAGGATAATGTACCGCCACAAGCCTAACTTTAACATCGGAACTTCAGCTTGGTGCTATGCAGGAGGTGCTCATCACTCGGTAGTATCTACAGCGCTTACAAGGGATGATATAGCAATGTTTGCAAGGCTTACAGGCACAGAACTTATTACAATAGGAGATGACACCACAGAAGCTGACTTACAGAAGTTCTTTATGAAATAAGGAGGTCGTTATGCTAAACGAGCTTAAACAAAGAGTTTACGAAGCCAATATGCTTTTGCCAAAGTACGGTCTGGTTACCTTTACCTGGGGCAATGTATCAGGGATAGACAGGGAGAAGGGGCTTATGGTCATAAAGCCTAGCGGTGTGGAATATGATATGCTAAGCCCTGAGGATATGGTTGTAGTTGACCTTGCTGGAAATAGGGCGGAGGGCAAGCTTAACCCTTCCTCTGACACCAAAACCCACCTTGAACTCTACAAGGCTTTTCCGAATATAGGGGGTATAGTGCATACTCATTCTCCTTATGCAGTAGGCTTTGCGCAGGCAGGTGAGGACATACCCTGCATGGGCACCACCCAGTGCGACTATTTCTATGGAAATATTCCTTGCATAAGGCATCTTACTAAGGAGGAGATAGAGGAGGATTATGAGAAGAATACCGGTCTTGTGATAGTAAAGACCTTTAATGAAAAAAATATCAATCCTGACTATGTTCCTGCCTGCATCTGTAAGAGCCATACTTTGTTTTTCCTGGGGAAAGACACCTTTTGAGGCTGTGCATAATGCTGTAGTTATGGAAGAGGTAGCCAAGATGGATATCTTTTGCTAAGATAGTAAATCCTAATGCAGAAAAATGCGCCTGCTCATTACCTTGAGAAGCATTTTACAAGAAAAACACTATCCAAAATGCGTACTATGGGCAGAAGTAAGAAATGGAGAATATATGGGAAATGAAGTGATTTGCAGTGAGAAGGCTGAGCTTTATAAAAACAAGGGAGGACATCCCTTGGTATAGAGTTTGGCTCGACTAGGATAAAGGCTGTACTTGTTGATTTTAGTGGTGAAGTTCTTGGAGTTGGATTCCATGACTGGGAGAATTCCCTTACGGATGGGATATGGACTTATCCCTTGGATGAAATCCACGCAGGTCTTAAAAAAAGTGCTACACCTCTCTCAGGAAAAATGTAGAAGAAAAGTATGGAGTTACCCTGAAAAAAATAGGCTCAATGGGCATAAGTGCCTATGATGCATGGACTTATGGCATTTGATAAAGAGGGAAAAATTGCTTACTCCTTTTTAAGACCTGGAGAAATAGCGATACGGAGGCGTGACAGATGAACTGACCAGGGCTTTTGACTTTAATATACCTCTTAGATGGACTATAGCCCACATTTATCAGGCGGTTCTTGATAAGAAGGACTATGTGAAAGAGCTTGATTTTGCTGTAACCTTAGCAGGATACATACATTTTAAGCTAACAGGAGAAAGAGTTATAGGTGTAGGTGATGCAGCTGGTATTTTCCCTATTGAAAAAGGGAATTACAACGAAAAGATGGTTAAAGACTTTGAAAAGCTCGCACTGGATAAGGGTTATGATATAAAGCTTATGGAGATTCTCCCTAAGGTGCTCTCTGCAGGAGACGATGGAGGAAGCTTGACCTCTGACGGGGCGGCATTTCTTGATGAAAGCGGCAGCCTGGAGGCAGGAGTACCTATGTGTCCGCCTGAGGGAGACGCGGGAACGGGAATGGTGGCTACAAACTCTGTAGCTGTAGGTACAGGAAATGTATCTGCGGGCACATCCATTTTTGCAATGCTTGTGCTTGAAAAGGGCTTATCAAAGCTTTATAGAGAGATAGACATGGTGACTACACCTGACGGATACCCTGTAGCCATGGCACATGCTAATAACTGTACTTCTGACTTAAATGCCTGGGTGAATATATTCAAGGAATTTGCAGAACTCTTTGGAATAAAGGCAGATATGGGCGAGTTGTATGGCAGATTATATAATGCTTCCTTAAGCGGAGATAAGGACTGTGATGGGCTTCTTTCTTATGGCTATTATTCGGGAGAGGGTATAGTTCATCTGAATGAGGGCAGGCCATTATTTGCAAGAATGCCTGAGAGTAAGTTTAACCTTGCAAACTTTATGAGATCTCATCTATATGCTTCACTTGGAGCGGTTAAGATTGGGCTTGATATTCTCCTTAAGGATGAAAAGGTTAAGGTGATTAAGATTATGGGGCATGGTGGACTCTTTAAGACACCTATGGTTGCACAAAGCTACCTTGCAGCAGCAGTAAATGCTCCTGTTACGGTTATGGATACTGCAGGAGAGGGAGGTCCTTGGGGAATGGCTGTACTTGCGTCTTACCTCATAAATAAGGATAACATGAGTCTTTCTGAGTATCTGGAAAAGATAATATTTAAGGATGCGAAAGGAACTACCATAGAGCCTGATGTTAGAGATGCAGCAGGACTTGAGGCTTATATGGAAAGGTACAAGGCAGGGTTAGAGGTAGAGAAAAGGGCTGTGGAAGTGTTATAATGCTAAAGATAAGCCTGTGGCAGGAGTGGGTCGCTTTTGTCACAGGCCTTGAAATATTGAAAAGTCATATAATCTTGCCTCAAATGATATTGAAAAGTCATAGAATTTATGCAATAATATTATTGAAAAGTCATAAATTTAAGACTTAAATTATATTGAAAAAGTCAGAATGGGGATGAGATTATGTTGATTAGAAAGATTGAAAGTCTGATTAGAGAGCACCTACAAAGCACTTCTAATAAGGTTTTGCTTATTGATGGAGCCAGACAGGTAGGCAAAACCTATATTATCCGTTATGTAGGAGAAGAGCTGTATAAAAACTTCATTGAGATTAACATGATTGAAGACTCGCTTAAGGATAGACTCTTTGAAGGGGTAAAAACTGTGGAGGATTTTTATTTTCAGGTCAGTATGCTCGCAGGAAATAAAATGGGACAAAAAGAAGACACCCTTATTTTTTTATTGACGAGATACAGGCATATCCCCATCTTTTAACTCTGCTTAAGTTCTTGTCGCAGGATGGAAGGTTTACCTTTATTGCAAGTGGCTCATTGTTAGGTGTGACCTTGTCGCAGACGACTTCCATACCTATGGGAAGCATAAGAAAGGTAAGGATGTTTCCACTTGATTTTGAGGAGTTTTTGTATGCCAATGGATTTAATGAAATGACCATATCATTTCTGCGTAAAAAATATGAGAATGAAGAGGCACTTGATGAAGCCACTCATAATAAGATTATGGAATTATTCCGTAAATATCTACTGGTAGGAGGACTTCCGGAGGCAGTAAATTCGTATATACAAAACCAAAAACATAGTACTTGTGCGTGAGATTCAAAAATGAAATCAGGGAATACTATGCCGCCGATGCTTCAAAGTATGATGGAGAAAATAAGTTAAAAATACGAAGAATATACGATATGCTTCCATCAAACATGGAAAATAAAAAGAAGCGTATTGTGGCAAAAAAACATTGAGAATAAAAAAAGGAAAGACATTTAACGATTACAGTGATGAGTTTGAATACCTGATTAGTGCTGGGATTGCACTAAATGTTCAGGCTATATCTAATCCCAGCTTTCCTCTGGTACAGTCAAGCAGTAAGAACCTGCTAAAGCTATACTTAAATGATGTAGGCATATTAACAAGTACTCTTTTATGGAAATAATATCAGGGCAGTGTTAGACGATGAAAGAAGTATAAATCTCGGTTCAGTTTATGAAACAGTGGTTGCAAGTGAGCTAATAGCACACGGATATAAGCTGTTTTACTATGATAATAGGGACAAGGGAGAAGTAGATTATTTGATTGATGATTATGACAGTCTATCCGTGGTGCCTGTTGAGGTAAAATCAGGTAAAGACTATACCGTGCACAGTGCTTTAAGTAATTTTACAAAAAATGAGAATTATAATCTTAAAAAAAGGCGTATGTGTTGTCAAATGAAAGAGAAGTTATTAAAAAGGATAAGATTATATATATGCCGATTTATTATGTGATGTTTTTTTGAAAATTTAACCGGCAGAAGTAATGAGGCGGTGAGAATTTAAAACCATTGAAAAGTCTCAGCTTCTATGCAATAATGATACTATAAAAGTCATGGATAGGCCTTACTCAGTAGCATAAACTCATTTACCCCGTGGTAAATGTAAGTTAAAAATATCAAACGGAGGGTATACTATGAAGATTTTTGTGGACACAGCCAATGTAGAGGACATAAGGAAAGCAAATGACATGGGGGTTATTTGCGGAGTTACTACCAATCCTTCTCTTATCGCTAAAGAAGGGAGGGACTTTAAGGAAGTAATTAAAGAGATTGCTTCCATTGTAGACGGGCCAATCAGCGGAGAGGTTAAGGCTACAACCACCGATGCGGAAGGCATGATAAAAGAAGGCAGGGAGATAGCTGCTATTCATAAGAACATGGTCGTAAAGATTCCTATGACAGTAGAAGGACTAAAGGCAGTTAAGGTGCTTGCTGCTGAAGGTATAAAGACCAATGTAACCTTAGTGTTTAGCGTAAATCAGGCTATACTTGCAGCTAATGCAGGGGCAACCTATGTGTCACCTTTTGTTGGAAGACTGGATGACATCAACCAGCCGGGTATTGACCTTATCCGCCAGATAGCTGAGGTATTTAGCATATACGGATATGAAATAGAGATAATAGCAGCATCCATCCGCAATCCAATCCATGTTACCGACTGTGCTCTTGCAGGAGCGGACATTGCAACCATACCATATAAGGTAATTGAAGGTATGACAAAGCATCCTCTTACAGACCAGGGAATAGCAAAGTTCCAGGCAGACTATAAGGCTGTATTTGGTGAATAATTGACGAAAAAATGAAGGAAATATATTTTGTTAGCACTCAATTAAAAAGAGTGCTAACAAAACCTTGACAAAGCTTTAAATCAGTATTATTATATTAATCGAACAGTTAATAGCTGTTCGATTTTTTTAGCTTAAAACGACTAATTATCAAAAATACAAATAAATATACGAGGTGATATACTATGGGAAATATTGAAAAAGGTTCATTATCAATTACTTCGGAAAAATATATTTCCGATTATTAAAAAAATGGCTCTACTCAGACCACGATATCTTTTTTTAAAGGGAGTTGGTGTCAAATGCCTGTGATGCTATAACTAAGCTTAAAAAAAGTTAGATGGTATAGGAGAGTGGAAGGCTCCTGAGGACAATAAATACAGAGTAGATGTAATCACTGATAGCGAAGCAAAGACTATAACCGTCATTGACAACGGTATCGGTATGACTGCTGATGAGGTGAAGAAGTACATCAATCAGATAGCATTTTCAGGTGCTCAGAGCTTCCTTGAGCAGTATAAGGATAAGACAAGTGAGGAGCAGATTATAGGGCACTTTGGACTTGGCTTCTACTCAGCTTTCATGGTAGCAAGAAGAGTTACTATAGATACTCTTTCATATAAAGAGGGAGAAAAGCCTGTACACTGGGTATCTGATGAGGGCATAGACTTCACTATGGAAGATGGTGACAGGACTGAGCGTGGTACCAAGATTACACTTTACTTAAATGATGACTGCTATGAATTTGCCAATGAATACAGGGTTAAGGAAATCTTAGAGAAGTACTGTTCATTTATGCCTGTTGAAATCTACTACACCAATGCAAATGCGCTTAAGGCTGAAAAGACTGAGGTGGTGGATGACAAGGAGGCAGAGAAGAAGGAAGAGGCTCCAAAGCCAATCAATGATATTCATCCGATTTGGGCTAAGCATCCTAACGAAGTAAGCGAAGAGGACTATAAGGAGTTCTATAGAAAGGTATTTAGAGACTATAAAGAACCGCTTTTCTGGATTCACCTGAATATGGACTATCCTTTCAACCTCAAAGGTATCCTCTACTTCCCTAAGATTAACAACGAGTACGAGGCAAAGAGAGGGAACCATTAAGCTCTACAACAACCAGGTATTTATAGCAGATAACATTAAGGAGGTTATCCCTGAGTTCCTGCTTCTCTTAAAGGGTGTGATTGACTGTCCTGATTTACCTCTCAATGTGTCCAGAAGTGCATTGCAGAATGACGGTTTTGTTAAGAAAATATCAGACTACATAACCAAGAAGGTGGCTGAGAAGCTTTCAGGGCTTTGCAAGACAGACAGGGAAAAACTATGAGAAATACTGGGATGATATCAGTCCTTTCATCAAGTACGGTCGCTAAAAGGATGACAAGTTTGAGGAGAAGATGAAGGAATTCATCCTCTTTAAGGATATATACGATAAGTATGTAACCTTTGATGATTATGTAAAGACTATCGAGCCTGAAAAGGCCGAGGAAGAAGAGGCAGCAGACGGAAAGGCTGAGGAAGAAAAGAAAGAAGACGGTGCAGAGACTGAGCCGGAGAAGCCTAAGAAGATAATCTACTATGTGACAGATGTGCGTGAACAGAGCCAGTACATCAATATGTTTAAGGAAAACGGATTAAATGCCGTCATACTTGAACACAGGATAGACCAGCCTTTTATCAATGCTCTTGAGATGAAAAATGATGACCTTAAGTTCGAGCGTATCGACTCCAAGGTAAATGCTTCTGCAAAGAATGAGCTTCCTGAGGAAGAGGTAAAGGCTATGACAGAGAGCCTTTCAGAGCTTTTTAAGAAGGCACTTGATAAGGAGAAGCTTGAAGTTAAGGTTGAAAGCCTTAAGAACGAGAATGTTTCTTCTATGATAACCGTATCAGAAGAAGTACGCAGGATGCAGGATATGATGAAGCAGTACGGCATGGGAGCTATGGGAGATTCTCCTTTTGAGATGGGAGAGGTTCTTGTGCTTAACAGCAACAATGCCCTGGTTAAGTATCTTCTTGACCATAAGGAAGAAGCTGATAATGATAAAGTAAAAGCTCTTCTGTGAACAGCTTTACGACCTTGCAGTTATAGCCAACCGCCAGCTTTCCCCTGAGGCTATGACTAAGTTTATAGCAAGAAGTAATGAGGTGCTTAAGCTTTTGGCTGAAGAAAAATTTATAAATGGGCTGTCAGCCTTAATATATACATGCAAGATATAAGGAGATGATGTTATGGATACAAATAAAGAAAGTGAAAATTTAAGCCTGTTAGAGTATATCAATAAATATTGTGAATATGTCGATGAAAAACGAACAGAAAGAAATTGAAGCTTTGAATATTGACTTTGATGATTTAACATCTTCAGACTGCGAATAGGTGGCTACAGGGCTGTTTTTTTCGTATTATAGGCAACGAACTCCTTGTATATGTCTTTGACATAGGTGCAAGGGTGATATCTACAAGAAGCTGGATGTATGATGAGAAGAGCAACTTAATGATAGATTGTAGAAACAATGCAGGAGATTTATAAACAATGGAGGCTTATAGATATTAGCTTATCTATAAGTCTTTTGTTAACTTATCAGAGAAGGATTTATGCCGAATAATCCTGTTAATCTTGCATAAACATCACTTTTTTTACTGAGAAATTAAATTATAGACAAAAAAATGCCGATAATGTTATTATGGTTGCGTAATATATACAAAAAAATAAAGGAGAAAACCTATGAGGAAATTTAAGACAGCATTGGCGATTACTTTATGTGCAGGACTTTGTGTTAGCTCTGTGACTGGAGTTTCTGCTAAGACAATGGCTGATCCATTACTTGACAAGAAGAATCCTGACTACCAGTATCAGTTTGATGAAGTCAACGTAATGAAAGCATGGAAGCTATTAAAAGAAAAAGGTTATTCAAAGGTTAAGGTCGGCGTTATAGACACAGGCGTAGACACACACCACGAAGACCTCAAGAAGAACTTAAAAGAATATGTTCGTGTTACTAAAGGCGTAGAAAAGAAGGCTGTAGATGATGCAGATATGCACGGAACCCACGTGTCAGGAATAATTGCAGCCACCTATGGCAATGGCAAGGGTGGAGCAGGTGTAGCTACAGGCTATGACAATGACATGGTTGAGCTCTATGTTGCAAGTGTTCAGGATGACGATGGTCAGATAAATGATGTAGACCTTATAAGGGCTATAGAGTATATGAAGGAAAAGGGCGTTAAGGTAGTGAACATGAGCCTTGACGGCTACAGCTATGATGACAACGTTCACAAGGCTATAAGGGCGACCTATGATGCGGGTATGGTATTTATAGTCTGCATCAGGAAATGAAGATACCAATAAGGACAGCTCACCTGCTGTATTTACCGAGGTTTTATCTGTCAATTCATCCGACTACTACAATGAGCCTTCATATTTTTCTAACTATGGTATGTATTCAGATATATCTGCACCGGGCGCAGCAGTGCCTAGCACAATCCCCGGCAACAGATATGTACCATTCTCAGGTACCTCAATGGCTTCACCTGTGGTAGCGGGAGTTGCGTCACTTGTGCTCTCTGCCAACAAGGACCTTACTCCTAGACAGGTATACAACATACTTTGCGGTACTGCCAACAAGTCTAAGATGGGAAGCAAGTTCTTTGACGATAAAGAGTACGGCTATGGTATTGTAGACGCTTATGCAGCGGTAAAGGCAGCATATGAGATGAAGGAGCATCCTTCAGATAAGGTAGATGGTATCTTTGTAAAGAGCAAGACACTTACTGTGCCAAAGGGCTACGAGGTAGCGGTGGAAACACTGATATCACCTTATACAAGTACAGCTGATATCACCTGGTCAAGCAGTGATGAAAAAGTGGCTACAGTTGATAAGGATGGCTATGTTAAGGGCTTAGCTGCAGGCCACACAACAGTGACTGCAAAGGCAGGAGACAAGGAAGTAAATGTATCGGTTAATGTTGCGGAAGATACAGCTCCTACCAGCATTGAAATCTTAAAGGCAAAGAAGGTTATCTCTGTTGGTGAAATGGCAGTTACTACTGTTAAGATAACTCCAGAGGACGCGTTTGTTACCGAATACTATGCTACAAGCAGTGACAAGAATGTAGCAGTAGCTTATTCAAACTTCGGCGTAAGAGGAATTAAGCCTGGTAAGGCAACCATTACATTAAGCACAGTAAACGGACTTGAAGAAAAGTACGAGGTTACTGTTAAGCCTGCCGTTTCTGATATCAAGATAACCAAGAAGACAGCTAAGCTTCAGGTAGGTAAGAAATTTAAGTTTGCTGCCGAAGCGCTTGATTCATCAGGCAAGACGGATGTGGCCGAAAAAGGCGTAGAATGGACAGTTACAGATTCAAGATATGCAAAGATTGACAAAAAGACAGGTGAGCTTACAGCCAAGAAGGCAGGAAAAGTCTTTGTTAAAGTCACATCTAAGGGACTTATAGAAGACGGAACTCACAATATGGTCAAGATACTTAAGGTAGATCTTGTAGGTAAGGCAAAAGAGATGCCTAAAAAGCCTGCCGATAAAGCAGTGAAGAAGTCTAAAAACACAGTTAAGGCAAGCCATATAGTAAGTTCTGAAGCTATGCTCAAGTCAAAGGCAAGTGATTTGATTGATACAGTTTATGCTGACTTTGCTTCAAACCGCACAAAGTATACCCCTGAGGTTTTAGATGCTGTGGTAAAGGTTAAGAAAGAGGCACTTAAGTACATCTTAGATGCAAAGTATGATACAGAGCTATTTACTGGCGGTGCTGATGAGGAAACAGAGGAAGATTCACAAGTACCTACAGGCAAGCTCGCAGACTACGCTAACCAGCTTAAGGCACTTTCCGGCTACGACATACTAAAGACAGGACCTAAGTACAACTTTGCTAAGCTTAAAGATGATGTTTACAACACTGTCAAAGAGGCTTATAAGTCTGTAGACAAGAAGGGACTTAATGAATATTATGCTCAGATTGTAGATGCAGCATACTCTAAGGCTTTAGCAGATATTAAGAAGGCAAAGAATGTGATTGAGCTCTCTATTGCGGAAGGCAAAGCCACTGATGCTCCTGCGCCAAATGACCTTGAGATAAAGGGCATAAGAAATATCAAAGACTATGATGCAGTGTACACAAACAACGACATCAAGGCCATGAAAAAGATACTTAAGAGACAGCTTGATTCTTATGTAAATGGTGCGCTTAAGAAGGCGGGCTATAAGAAAGACATAAAAGGACTTGAAAAGGATCTTAAGGTCTACAAGAAAGACATTGACAATACCCTCTATGTAGGTGAGATGTTCACTAAGACCGAAAATTACATCAAAAAGATGGTTAAGAAAACAGGCGTTCCGTACGAAAAAGTATCTATAGGAGATATGAATAAGGCTAACGCAGAGATTGATAAAGTTATGTCAGGATTTGATATAAAGAATTACTCCACAAAGGGCTGGGACAAGGTAAAAGCTGCTTATGACGATGCAAGCGATACCTTAAACAGTGCCTGGTACAAGGGCGAGCTTTATAAATTAGGTGACAGGCTTAAAGCAAAGATTAGCAAAGTAAAGACTCTTAAAGAAGAGAAGGCGACTAAGGCAGCCAAGGCTTCTAAAAAGAGTAATGCACCTGCTAAAAAGACAGGTAAATAAACTTAGCTAACCGGGAATAAAGAGTTTTAACATATGTGGCATATTGTAAAGGCCGGTGGCTGACCTTTGCAATATGCTTATGGTGGTTTATGGGATGGATTGGAGAAGGTGATGAATAAAGAGACATTTAACTTTGATTCGGCTGATGGGAAGCACAAGATTGCAGCCTATATTTATACTGATGAATTAGTTAAGCCTAAGGCTGTGATAGAGCTTTCACATGGCATGTGTGAATATATCGAGCGCTATGAGTGGGTCGCAGACTTCTTTACAGCCAGAGGCTATATATTTGCGGGCAATGACCATTTGGGACATGGTGGTTCATCAAAGCCTTGTGAATACGGTGACTTTGATGAGGAGCATATCGAGCTTGACCTTAAAAAAATGAATGATATCTTAAGGGAAAGATATCCTCTGCTTCCAATCATACTATATGGACATAGTATGGGGAGCTTTTTTGCGAGGTGGTATGCATCAAGGTATCCGGATACTATAGACGGACTGATTTTAAGCGGTACTGCAGGGCCATCGCTTAAGAACAACGCAGGAAGGCTGCTTGCTGCATTTTTAGCCAGAACCCATAAGGAAGGCTATGTTTCTGATTTGCTCATTAAGCTTAGTTTTGGTAAGTTTATAGATGGAATTCCTGATGCCAAGACACCTTGTGACTGGATTACACACGATAGGGAGCTTATAGATAAATACACTAAGGATCCCTAAATGTAATTTTAATTTTACTGCAAAAGGATATCATTCCCTTCTTACTGCCCTTACGGTGGTAAGTAGAAAGGAATGGGCAAGGAGCCTGCCAAAGGATATGCCTATCCTTCTTATATCGGGGAAGGAAGACCCTGTAGGCAACTATGGTAAAGGTGTAAGAAAGGTTACTGAAATGTTAAGAAATGCCGATATTAAGGATGTGACCGAATATATCGACCCTACAGGAAGGCATGAATTGCACAATGAAGTAAACAGGGCAGATATTATGAAAGTAGTTGCTAAATGGCTTGATGAAAGATTTAGTTGATTTTGGGAGAAGATATGTCAGAACTTATTGTTAAAGCTGGGGAGACTCTGTTAAGTGCCGGGCAGTCATTTGATAAGCTTTGTATTATGAAGTCCGGTAAGATAAGGGTTTGCTGTGAGGGTGGAAGCTATGAGCTTGGCCCGGGGGATGTGGTTGGTATATGCGAAGTGCTCTCGGAAGTGCATATACTATCATACATTGTCGTGGAGGATACAAGCTTTTTTACTTATCCGGTCACGGGTATAGAATCTATAGATTTATTGATTAATTCCAATCCTGATATTGCAAGGATATGTATTCGCTCCTGCTTCAGGCAGATAACAAGAATCATACATTCCTACAGGACTGAGCAGGTAAGGTGCAATACTATCTATGACAACTTAACTGCCTGCTATAATCTCTACCTGCACCTTGCTGAAAAGGCAGGTGTAAAGCTTGAGCCTAACAAGGGAATAGAGCAGCTTGAGGCATATTATAATATTGAGGATATTGATTATTGGCTGATGGGGTATTATGAAGGCCTTAATAAGATATATGCAGGGAGAAACTTCAAGGCTCTTATAGCTGAGCCGGATGTATCTACAGGAATGATTAAAAAAGGCTGCATTGATGTTAGGAAAGCAGTTCATCTGATAAGCGAAAGGCATCAGTTTATAAGAAAATGCTTAAGGAGCTTTTTATTGATAAAGAAGGAGGGCTCTTCTATAAGCTTTTGGAAGTGTATAAGAAGATTTCTTCAGATGTATTTATTAAAAACAGCTTATTAAACAAGATGACTATTATGATAAGTGAGTCAGGCAAGGTCACGCTTAATGCCAATGATGAGCTTGCTATAAAGATAAAAGAGTGCACTGATTCATTCAAAGCCATAAAGCTTGATAATTCTCTTATGGTAGCAATGGAAAAGGAAAATGAAGAAGGTGATTTGATAGAAAAGTTCTATGAGTCACTCGATACCATACTGGACTTTGCTGAGATAGTAGGACCTGAGAGAAGGTTTTTTAGGATTAATATAAATAAACTAAAAAAACTAAAGGACAAAAAAACGCTATAGATGATGAAACTACTGCGCTTAAAAGAGAGATAACAGCTGAGTTTTATCAGATATATTCAGAGGTTTTCTTTAAGAGCCTTAAAAAAGAGTTAACTCCTGTTATTAGAATGTTTCTTTACTTTGGATATATTGATGAGATTCTTGCGGGAGAAGAGTATACCAAGGCTTTATATAAGTTCTCTGAAGAGCTAAAGGAGAACGACCCTGCTGTCACGGGCGTGTATACCTTCTATGACTGGCTCTTAGCTGTATATAGGGGGGAGAAGAAGCCTTGCCGTAACGAGCTTGAGGTGGATTTTTCTGACTATGTAAGGACACTTAAGTCAACTAAGAAGGTCACCAATTCCGAGGCAGAAAAGCTGATGGAGGACGGAGAAGCTAAGGTATGCTACGAGCTTGACAACATATTTAAGACTGCAAACAAGATAACCTGTGGACGCGTATCCACCTTCTGTCCGGTATTTTATGAAGACAATATCTTAAAAGAGTTAGAAAGCTGCATGGTAAAGCCGGGTATTATAAGAAAAAATATAAATGCCATTAAGAGCGTGGACTTTTCAGCATTTTATAGGGAAACCCTGCCTATCGGTGACGGTGACCTTATGGCAAAGGAGCATATCCACGTAGAAAAGCTTCCTGACTTCATTCTTATGCCTAATGCAGGAGTAAGAGGTATAATGTGGCAGGAGATAGAAGGAAAGGTAAGAACTACACCTAGCAGGATGTTTATATCTATACTGCATATGGATGACCTTCTAAGTACCATGATTAAGATGACCGGTGAGTTCCGATGGGAGATCTGTAAGAGAGTGCAGGGAGGACGCTGGAACGATGTAACCGATCCTTCGCTTACCAGCTTGTACTGTGATTATATACAGTTTTACCGTAAAAACAGCAACCTGACTCCCGGTGCCAAGGAGAAGATAAAGATTTCACTTCAGCGTTGCCGCAACAGCTTCAAGGATATGTTTGTTCAGGATTACCTCACCTACATCCTATATGAAGGCAAAGGCTCTCCAAGGCTTAACAAGGTTGCAAGACGGATACTCTTTGAATTCTGTCCTCCTGATGAGGAAGGAATAAGGATGCTTGCCAATAATCCAACATATATGGAGCTTGTCAAACAGTGGGAAATTAAGAGAGAGCAAAAGCTGCAAAAATACGAACATCTTGAAAGAAGGCTGCTTAAGGAAACAGGAAGTATACCTTTAAGCCTAAAGATGGAGATTGACTTTGTAAAAGGAAAAACAATAAGTAACAGCCTCCTTGTAAATACATATACAAGGCGGTTGTTTTTTATAAGATTATATTACAGCAATTTGGTTTGTCCACTGGGACAAATCCCATACATCACTTGCAAGCCCTTCATAGAATTCAGGCTCATGGCAAACCATTATTATACTTCCCTTATAGGCTATAAGGGCTCTTTTTAGCTCTTCCTTGGCATCCACATCCAGGTGGTTGGTAGGCTCGTCAAGAACAAGGATATTGCTCTTTCTGTTAATCAGCTTACAAAGCCTTACTTTTGCCTGCTCTCCACCGCTTAATACCTTAACCATACTTTCTATGTGTTTGGTGGTGAGGCCGCATTTACTAAGGGCACTTCTAACCTCGTACTGGCTAAAGCCCGGGAACTCTTCCCAGATTTCATTGATACAGGTGTTATTGCCGTTTCCACTCATTTCCTGCTCAAAATACCCAAGCTCCTGTGAATCACCAAGCCTTACCTCTCCTGAAAGAGGCGGAATTAGTCCCATAATGCTCTTAAGAAGGGTGGTCTTTCCTATACCGTTAGCGCCTTCAATAACGACCTTCTGACCTCTCTCCATGTAGAGATTCATAGGCTTACTTAGAGGGCTGTCATAGCCTATTACAAGGTCTTTTGCTTCAAGAATAACCTTGCCGCTGATACCTGCTTCAAGGAAGTTAAATACAGGCTTTGGTTTCTCCCCGGCAAGCTCTATTATATCCATCTTATCAAGCTTTTTCTGCCTTGACATAGCCATATTTCTGGTGGATACCCTCGCCTTATTTCTTGCCACAAAGTCCTTAAGGTCAGCAATTTCCTTCTGCTGTTTGTTATAGGCAGCTTCCTGTTGAGCTTTCTGCATCTCATAGACTTCAAGGAAGTTGTTGTAGTCACCAACATAACGCTTTAATTCCTGGTTGTTCATGTGGTAGATGATGTTGATTACGCTGTTTAAGAAAGGAATATCATGGCTTATCAGGATGAAAGCATTTTCATATTCCTGTAAATATCTGGTAAGCCAGGCTATATGCTCCCTGTCGAGGTAGTTGGTAGGCTCATCAAGAAGAAGAATATCAGGCTTTTCAAGTAGGAGCTTAGCAAGAAGAACCTTGGTACGCTGGCCTCCTGAAAGCTCTGTCACATCATTGTCAAGTCCTATATCGCTAAGTCCAAGAGCTGCAACCACTTCCTCCACTTTTGAGTCTATCATATAGAAGTCGTGCATGGTAAGTAAGTCCTGAATGGTGCCGGTCTCCTCCATAAGCTTAGTAAGGCTCTCTTCATCGGCTTCACCCATCTCCAGATAGGCTTCATTTAGTCTTTTTTCAAGGTCAAAAAGATAGTCAAAGGCAGACTTTAAGACGCTTCTTATCGTCATTCCCTTTGTGAGAACAGCGTGCTGGTCCATATAGCCCACATGGCAGTTTTTTGCCCATTCAATCTTACCCTCGTCAGGCATCTGCTTGCCTGTAATTATATTCATAAAGGTAGACTTACCTTCGCCGTTGGCACCAACAAGCCCTATGTGTTCTCCTGCCAAAAGACGGAAGGATACATCGTTAAATATCGCTCTGTCGCCAAAGCCATGTGTCAAATGTTCTACATTTAATATACTCATAATACAACCTTTCAAAAATATTCTAAAATTCCAGACCGGCACGGATACAGTGATGCTTAATAAGTCCCATACCGCAGGGTATTAAATACCTTTTACGCCCTCATCATATAATAGACGATGAGAGGAAGATTTGCAAGGCAAAAAGTAATAAACAACCTATTGCAAGCCATAGACAATGTGGTATAATTGGATATTATAACTTAGATAGGAGAAGGAAGTATGAACGATCAGTATTTGGAAGAGGGCATTAAGTGCCTCGACACAGGCAAAAATAAAGCTATAAGGGCGGGCTTGATAGCTGGAGTGGTATGTAGCTTTATTTTAGTTTTAATCAACCCTGCACTTATAATAACCCCTATTGTGGCTATAGCAATCACGGTGTTTATATTTTCAAGGCTTAAGATTGAATATGAATACATATATGCGGATGGACAGATTGATTTTTGACAGAATCAGCGGTAATGCAAAGAGAAAGACGATGCTTAGGGTGGATATTGAAAATGCTGAGGTTATAGCTCCCACCAATTCGGATTCTATAAAGGCATATAACCACAATGACAGAATAAAGGTCAAGGATTTTAGCTCGTATGATAGCAATGTAAGTACATATTCAATGATAGTAAGTAAAAATGGAGAGCTCTATAAGATAATCTTTGAGCCCTCCGAAAGAATGATTAAAAGTATGAAGTACAAGCAGCCAAGAAAGGTTAAGGAGTACTAATCTTTCTGCAAAAACTAATAAAGGCTTCAAGGGCGTCATTAGCCGTATATTCTCTGAGATAGGTAAATCCTATCTCTCTTTTTTGTATTGGGAGGGATAGAGGTATGGTAGTTAAGCTGCCTTCCTTTAGCTCCTTCTTTACAAAGTCTGTTATTACGCAGGCTATTCCAAGACCTATTTTGGCAAATTCTATGAGAAGATCCATGCTGCTGACTTCCAGGATATGCCCTGTAAGCATCTGTCCGGTAGATAGCTCATTGCCCCTTATATACTCATCTATGTAACGCCTGGATACATTGTGCTGGTCAAGAAGCATAAGATTAGCGTATTCAAATGGATTGGAGGCGACCTCAGGATGCCTTTTTTTTGAGGTTCTTTAGGTAATCGGGAGTGGCTACAAAGCCATCTTCAACCATGCCTATAGGTGCAAATACAAGGTTCTCAAGCCTGCCGCTCTCGCCTACAAGCCCTATATCCACCTTGTGATTCTGTATGAGGTTAAGAGTCTGGTAGGTGGACTGGCAGCTTATGGATATTTTGATATGAGGATATAGCTTGATAAACTTCTCAAGATAAGGCATAAGCACATACTTACAAAGGGTAGTGGAGACACCTATTTTAAGGCTTCCTGTGCCAAAGCTCCTTGTTCTTCTTGATGGTATCCTCAGCTTGTTTGAGGTGCTTAAAAGGCGATTTGTCTGTTCATATAGCATTTTTTTCCTGAGTCGGTAAGAGTAACTCCTCTTGAGCTTCTTACAAAGAGCTTTGTCTCTAAGTTTTGCTCAAGCCTTGTAACAGCCTTGCTTATGGCAGGCTGGCTTATGTATAGCTCCTTTGCTGCGTGGGAGATATTCCCTGCCTCTGCAACTGTATTAAATATATGATAAAGTGATAGATTCTGTTCCATGTTATTTTCCATAGCGGACTCCTTTTTGATGCTTGTATCATTGCATAACCATATTTCATAGCAATTATGTTTTATTATGTATTTTTTTATTATACTATATGTCTTGCTATAATACAAGAATACTTAGAATAGAAAGGGGTATATTATGGGAATGACAATGACTCAGAAGATTCTCGCTGACCATGCCGGACTTCCTAAAGTGCATGCAGGAGAACTTATAGAAGTAGGGCTTGACATGGTGCTTGGCAATGATGTAACTGCGCCTGTTGCCATCAAAGAATTGTCAAAATTTAAGGATAATAAGGTATTTGACAAGGATAAGATAGCCCTCGTTCCGGATCATTTTACTCCTAATAAGGATATAAAATCGGCAGAAAACTGCAAGTGTATGCGTGACTATGCCATAAGCCATGATATAACCAACTACTTTGAAGTAGGCTGTATGGGCATAGAGCATGCCCTTCTTCCTGAACAGGGAGTGGTTACAGCGGGAGACTGCATTATAGGTGCAGATTCCCATACCTGTACCTACGGCGCATTGGGAGCTTTTTCCACTGGTGTCGGAAGTACTGATATGGCGGCAGGCATGGTTACAGGCAAAGCCTGGTTTAAGGTGCCTTCAGCCATAAAGTTCGTGCTTACAGGTAAGATGAAGAAGTGGGTTAGCGGTAAGGATGTCATCCTCCACATCATAGGAAAGATAGGAGTGGACGGTGCTCTTTACAAATCCATGGAATTTAGTGGAGACGGAGTGAAGAACCTGACCATGGATGATAGATTTACCATAGCCAATATGGCAATTGAAGCGGGTGCAAAGAATGGCATCTTCCCTGTGGATGAGCTTACCCTAGAGTATATAAAGGAACATTCCACCAAGCCATACAAGGTATATGAGGCTGATGAAGATGCGCTCTATGATGAAGTCATTGAAATAAATCTCTCTGAACTTGAGCCTACTATTGCATTTCCACACCTCCCTGAGAATACAAGAACCATAGGTGAAACAGGGGAGGTAAAGATAGACCAGGTGGTCATAGGTTCTTGTACCAACGGCAGGATATCAGATATAAGAGTGGCAGCGGAGGTGATGAAGGATAAGAAGATTGCGCCGGGTATAAGGGCAATTGTCATCCCCGCTACACAAGAGGTCTATCTTACTGCACTCAAAGAGGGACTTATTACAACCTTTGTACAGGCTGGCTGTATCGTAAGTACCCCTACCCGTGGCCCTTGTCTTGGCGGACATATGGGAGTGCTTGCAGCAGGTGAGCGCGCAGTATCTACAACCAATAGAAACTTTGTAGGCCGTATGGGACATACTGAAAGTGAGGTCTACCTTGCAAGCCCAGCAGTGGCTGCTGCAAGTGCCGTTACAGGTAAAATAAGTTCGCCTGAAGAACTGGGATTATAGGAGGGATTATGGAAGCAAGAGGATATGTTCATAAATATGGAAATGACGTGGATACAGATGTAATCATTCCTGCAAGATATCTAAACACCTCTGACCCAGCCGAGCTTGCGGCAAAATGTATGATAGACATAGATGCAGACTTTGTAAACAAGGTAAAGCCAGGAGATATAATGGTAGCAGGAGATAACTTTGGCTGCGGCTCTTCAAGGGAACATGCACCTATAGCCATAAAGGCATCAGGTATAGCCTGTGTGGTAGCAAAGACATTTGCAAGGATATTCTATAGGAATGCGATAAATATAGGTCTTCCAATCATTGAATGTCCTGCGTACGCAGAGGCTATCAATAACGGTGATGAGGTGGAGATAGACTTTGATACAGGTATAATAAAAGACCTTACCACAGGAGAGAGCTTTACAGGTCAGGCTTTTCCGGACTTTATAAAGAAGATAATAAAGCAGGGTGGTTTGATAAACTATATAAATGCTGAGAAGTAATAAGCTTTGTGTACAAGCTTAAGTGTAATGTTAAGTACGATGTGCTTTTAGGTATTTGTATTAGCAGTATTGGTGACTAAGAGAATAAGTGTGTTTAAAGTAAAAAAATAAATATATTATAAGTATTATAATTTAATGGACTTATGCCGATATTAGGTATGAGTCCTATTTTATTTCGAATATTATTTATAAATTTCACAAAAAAGCAAAAATAATATTCAGGTTTACAAAAAGAGATATTTGAAATGCTAAAGACTGAAATAAGAGGCATTTTAGATGAATGAACTAATTTAACCTATTAACTTGCCGTAAGAGTGGAGAGAAATTATGAAACCTGTAAAACAAACCTTTGGAAGCCTTTTTTTAGTTGCTGTTTTGGTGATTAGTCTATTTTGTGGTGGATTTTCGGAGACTGTATTGGCAGCTATAATTACTGCTACATCTAACATAGTACACGCTGAGGTATACCGAGTAATCACAAAAAGACTTCCGGGAGGACAGCTTGAAGTTATTTCTGAAGAATTAATTACAAACGGAGATGCAAAGACTATAACCTTTGACAATTCTGAAACAAGATATATTGTATACTTTGCGAAACCGGAACAGGGATATCTTATAACCGGAACGGGTCAAGATGGAGCCGGTAATATGTCGCTTGTATCAGAGCTTAGAGATTCTCATGCCCAAGGTAGGACAGAAACCAAAGTGCCGGAAGATGTTTTAAAACGCATGGAAGAAAATGGGTTTGTTATCGCTTGGGGATATACAAGAGGTACAGTTAATAATAGATGGGATAGTTTTACTGATACGGTAGATGCATATAGGCCTATAGTTAATTCATCTATTACCAATACTACAGGTGATATCGAGGCAGGAAAGCCTATAACTATGAATGTTGTAATAAGGCCGGTAAGTCCGTTCCGTAAATCAGGAGATAATCGTAAATACTCAACAGAGATTCCTGAAGATGGGGTTAATGTAACAATAGATGATAAAAAGGTAATCCCAGTTACAGGTGTAGAAAGGACGAATAATAATGAATATAGTGGAACTATATCCTTTGTACTGGATGAAGATGACGCAAGAGTAAATAGCCATACAGCAACTGTTAATGCTAGGGTTAATTATACAGCTGAAATTTCTAATAACACAGGCAGTTATAAGGCAGCAGCTCCTGTAAAAACAACTACTACAGTAGATGCAAAACCTACTACCGTTAGCTTTAGCCTTGTGACCAACACCAATCGTAAGCTGACTTACGACCTCGGATATGAAGGAGCAGAGACCTTCCAGGTAGAAACCCATAATAGTGGAGCTACCGTAACTGTAAAGCCTGAAAGATATGAAAGGGCAGAAAGTGAGTTTGGGGGCTGGTTTATGACCAATAATGCCGGAGAAGTAGTTACTCTACAGCCTTCACAGACTTTTTCCATGCCTGATAGGGTTACAGGTACAAGACTGCTTGCAAAGTGGAATTCTATGCTCACAGTTGATAATGACAATGGAACTGCAGTTACGAAAAACATACGCGAATCAGGCAGCACAGTTACACCTGTAAAACCTACTAAGGGTAAGTATGTATTTTTTTAGGTTGGAAAGACTCAGATGGAAAGACCTATGGTGCTGATGATGAAGTAATCATGCCTAATAAGCCTATGAAACTTTTGGCTATGTGGTATAACCCTTCTCCTAGTTACACAGCAGTTATTCCTAGTGCTCCAAGCACACCAAAATAAACTAATATATAGTGATGATGGGATTGATAACGGTGAAGATAATAATGTTGCAATAAAGAAAGAAGCTACAGTCAATAAAGCTGATAAAAAAAGAATACCTCAGATGAGAAGTCAGGCAAAAAGACTTCTACTGAAAAATAAGGCTAATAAGAAAAAAATTCATCAGACAATAAGACTGCAAAGAAAAAAACGATGTTGGGGCAAAGTCAGGGAAAAAAAGACTTCTGAGAGCAAGGCTGAAAGTAAAGCAGAAAGTAAGAAAACTTCGAGAGCAAGGCCGAAAGTAAAGCAGAAAGCAAGAAAAACTTCTGAGAGCAAGTCAGATAAGAAAAAAATAGCTCTGCGGGCAAGTCAGAAAGCAAAGCTGAAAAATAAAGAAGACAGCAAGAAGACTTCAGAGAGCAAAGCTGAAAAATAAAGCAGACAGCAAGAAGACTTCAGAGAGCAAGGCTGAAAGTAAAGCAGACAGTAAGAAGACATCAGAGAGCAAGGCTGAAAGTAAAGCAGAAAGCAAGAAGACTTCAGAGAGCAAAGCTGAAAAATAAAGCAGACAGCAAGAAGACTTCAGAGAGCAAAGCTGAAAAATAAAGCAGAAAGCAAGAAGACTTCAGAGAGCAAGGCTGAAAGTAAAGCAGACAGTAAGAAGACATCAGAGAGCAAGGCTGAAAGTAAAGCAGAAAGCAAGAAGACTTCAGAAAAATAAGTCAGAAAAAGAAAAAAATAGCTCTGAGGGTAAATCTGATATCAACAAGAAAGATAAAGCAGGGGTTGAACCTGAGAAAACTAAAGAAGATACATTATATAATCCTCTTGAGGAATTGGAAGCTATAGATGCACTTGAAACAGCGGGGAACCTGAAATTGAAGAAAATGCTGATGAAATAGCTGGCGAGGAAGAAGCTCTTGAGGAAGAGGAAACTCCTGAGGAAGAAGATGTAGAGAAAGAAGAGACTAAGAAAAGAAACTAAGAAGAAGGAAACTTCCGATAAAGTGAAGGATAAGAAGAATAGTTCTGATTCTAAATCAGGTAAGAAGGATAATTCCGGTAAAAAATCCGATAAAAAGGATACTTCTTCTACTGATTCAGGCAAAAGAGGAAGTTCATATGCAGAATCAGGCAATAATGATGGACAAGCTTCACAGCCTGTAAAAGAAAATGTTTCTGTAATTGCAGCAGGAAGAGGAGGAACAGGAATAATTGATCCAAATACAGGACTGCCAAGAGACTTTGTAAATGGAGCTGCTTCAAGAAGTGAAATAAACAAAAACACGTGCATTTGGCGTGGGTCAAGACCAGGGCTTTGAGATTCTGTTATATGATGAACAGGGTGTTCCGCTTTACGGTAATAAAGCAGGTGTCTTGATTTACCGCGGTAAAGTCCTTAAGAACAGTAACATACTTAAGAACGGTAAAATACTTAAGAATGGTAAGTTGCTTGTGGACGGGAAACTATTTACAATCGCTGCAAAGACTCTCCCAGTAACCGGAGGTAGAGTAAATGTAGAATTCTGGTTAGGCTTATCCATACTCTCTGCTCTTGGCGTATATATGCTGCTAGAAGCCAAAAGAAAGAAAGCTAAATAAGATATCAAAATTCTGCACAGAATTATATTATTAAAACAAACTAGGGAACTCTTATTAGGGTTCCCTGTACTAATTTCTATAAGTTTTATTGATTGCAATGCCATATTAGACTATAATGTAATCGGTATCTAAAAACTGACAGTAACTTTAACTGCAATGTATTAGAAGATGACAGAGGTGTAGAAATGCCACTTAACTGGAATTGTGATCATATCCCTTCAAAGGCAGAAAATGATTTGGAAAAGAAGCGCAGATAAAGGAAAACAAAGGGGTAGCCAAAAGTGTCACCAGAGGTGACACGATCTGCATGCTAAAGAAAGATGAATTTGTGTCAACAGTGTTGTCACAAATTGAAAGGCGGTAAAGAGAATGTGCAATCAGATTACATTAGCCGGGAGTCTTATTCAGATTATTACCCAGTCAAGGCAAAATGCCCTCAAGAAGGTTAACGAAGAACTGATTAATATGTACTGGAAGGTTGGGGAATACTTGAATGCAGAATCTAACAAGGCTTCGTTTGGAGATGCTTATATTGATTCTGTTGCTGAAGAGTTTTAATTGAAGGGGAAAAAAGTATAATGAGTTATAAGGAAATTGCTAAGGATATGATTGACAAAAATACCTGCAGATAAGATGATTTATGTTATAAATATTTTTAGAGAACATTGGAGAAATGTGTGGAATTAATCTTTATCCGGACTATGTGCCTAATAAAGAAACCATTGAAGCTATCGAAGAAGTTGACAATATGATAAAAGCAGGAACTGGTGAGTACTTTGTGGGGAATACAGCGGACTTTTTGAATCAATATCTTAGCTGACTGGCTTTTGATATACCGAATTAATGATGATGAATTCAACATATGAAATCCCAATAATAAAGGAGTTAATAAATGCTAAAAATAACTAATTTACGAAAATCTTTCAGGGACAAGTCTGTTTTAAAAAGATGTGTCCTTTGAAGTGAATCCAGGAGAAATAGTTTGCCTTTTAGGCAATAATGGTGCGGGGAAGACGACTATTATAAATTGTATATTAAAAAAATGATACGACCGGATTCAGGAGAGATAATGCTTGATGATAAGAAAAATATAAATGTAAAAAAATAGTGAATATTTCAATCATATAAGTGCCCTGCTTGAATCCAGCTCCAATGTATATGATTACTTAACAGGAGTGCAGAACATCGAGTATTTTGCAGGATTGTCTAAGATAGACAGTAAAAAGCCCTGAGATAGAAAAAAATACATAGATGATTTTGAATTAAGAGAAGCCATTAATAAGCCTGTTGGAGAATATTCAAGAGGAATGCAGAAAAAGTTAGCTCTTATAATTGCTCTTATGCAGTCTCCAAAGCTTTTACTCTTAGACGAACCAACATTGGGACTTGATATAAAGAGTAAGAATGCCGTTATAGATAAGTTAAACCAATTGGTAAATGAAAAGAAAAATGGCAGTAATACTTACCACACATCAGATGGAAGTAGTACAGAAGCTAAATGGCAGAGTTTTGATACTAAAAGATGGAAGCGTCAAAGTGTTTTCAGACATAATAGAAGAGGAAGCTTCAGGATATATAGTATCTTATGTTAAAGATGGTAAGACAGTAGAAGAATTCGTTGAAGGAAATTTCTCGGAAGTTTATGATAGCTTTCAAGATGAAGATATAGTAGAGATAGTTAAGAAAAAGAAAAAAATATGGAAGAAAAAAAGTTATGGAGGCATTAGATGAATCTAATTAAAGCAGAATTTAGAAAGACCCTTACTGAGGCGATAAGCTATTATCCGGATTATATAGTAGGGCTCATTACGGATTTTTTTGTACTGATTATTGTAATAAATACAGAAGGAAATACTACAGAAAAAGGTATTTGGTTACATTCTCTGGATACTTGCAAGCGGTGTTATATCAGAGGCTTCTATGTGCATATCTACCGAAAAAGCGACTTTGGAACTTTGCAGAATATTATGATAAAGCCTTATTCCATAGCACAAATAGTTACAGTCAAAACTATAGTGTGGTTTAGTATAAATGTGATAAAGGCCATCATAACAATGGTTGTAGCAATGATATTTTTTGGTATTGATAATTTATTCAGGCTGGAGTATCTATACATAGTAATTCTTGTTTGCATAGGAATCATGGGATTATCGTATGTACTTGCTTCTGTAACGCTTATGTTCACCAAGGTTGCTTCGTTTGTAAATATAATAAGTTATGGATTTTTTTGTTTTTATCTGGAAGTATAGTTAAAATACCTGATTTCCTTGCGTATACTAATCCAATATCATATGGGGTAAAAATATGCATCAGTAATATTGAAAAAAATGGTATATGGGTTATGGATACAGTTATATTCCTAATAATATGTGGAAGTTGGCTGCTTGTGGGATATTTGATTTTTAGATTTATGTTTAATAGATGTAAACAGTTTAAGTGGACGTATTAAATGCTCTGGAAATAGATAAGCTTAATATTGCTTAATCAGTTGTGCAGACCTACAATTTTACCTATCTTCCAAATTCCCATCAAATAGTGTATAATAATTATAGTTTGTTTAATATTGATTCTGCATTTATTGGGACAAATCATTATCTAAAATTGGAGGTGTGGTTTGAAGCCCAAACACAAGAATGTAATTAATGTAGAGAGGCTAAAAAGAAATTTTAGCTGACCTGACACTGTTTGATGATATTTTTTTATGTCACAGGTATTTGATAATAATATACCTGCCGCCAATCTGTTACTTAGAGTTATTCTTGGTAAAAAAAGATATAAAAAGTAATATCAGTAACAGGACAGAAAGAGTTTAGCAATCCCTTGATAGGCGGAAGAAATCTAAAAGCTTGATATTCTTGCAGAAGATAGTGAAGGGAAACACTATAATGTGGAGGTACAAAGAAGTACAGCCGGTGCAGATGAACGCAGAGCAAGGTTTCACAGCAGTATGTTAGATGTAAGGATGTTAAAATCAGGACAGAAGTTTAAGAAATTGGCAGATTCTTATGTGATTTTTTTATTACAGAAAAAAAGATTATTTTGGAGAAAAATTTGCCAATCTACACCATTGATAGAATGGTAAAGGAGACAAAGAAAGACTTTTATGATGGCTCACATATATATTATGTGAATGGGGCTTATCAGGGAGAAGATGAAGTTGGAAAAACTTATGATGACTTTAGAGAAAAGAAAGTAGAGAATATGTACAATAAGGAACTTGCAGACAGTGTGCGACATTTTAAAAAAAGAAGGGAGATGGAAAAAGTTATGAGTTCAAAATGGGATGAATTTGTTAAGGATATGCAGAAAGAAGCGGTCAAAGAAGCAATGGAGAAGGCAGAGAGGAAACTGGAGAAAGAGAAAAAAAGAAGCTTCATTACTTGCCACAGTAACTTCCGGTATTGCTTATGGAGTGGAAAAAGGAGCAGATTATTGAAAGACTTTTGCAAGGAATTTAAACTTACAAATAGTGCAGCGGAGAAAAAGTATGAAAAATACGCAGTAAAGATGGCATAGTTCCTTTGGAGCTGACTAGCAGAAATAAACTCATTTGACAAAAATCCCATCTCTATGCTATAATCTACTAGTTACCGGGCATCTCATTTCGAGATGCCTTTTTTTCAAGTTTATATAAATAAAAAGCTTGTTAATGAACGACGTTTAAAAACACGAAAGGTGGAAATTTAATTGAAATTTAACGAAATGCAACTTGATGAGCGTATATTAAAGGCTGTAAAGGAGCTTGGCTACGAGGAGGCAACTCCTATCCAGACTGAGGCCATACCTGTAGCTATCACAGGAAAGGATATCTTAGGCCAGGCACAGACAGGAACAGGAAAGACAGCAGCATTTTCTATACCTATCTTAAATAATATTGACTCGAGCAATAAGCATTTACAGGCCGTAGTACTTTGTCCTACGAGAGAGCTTGCACTTCAGGTGTGCGGAGAAATAAGAAAGTTATCCAGATATATGCATGGCATCAAGCTGGTGCCTGTATACGGCGGACAGGATATAGTTAAGCAGATAAAGTCCTTAAAGCAGGGAGCACAGATTATAGTGGGTACCCCGGGCCGTGTAATGGACCACATGCGCAGGAAAACAGTGAAGTTTGACCAGGTTAAGATTATGGTTCTAGATGAAGCGGATGAAATGCTTGACATGGGCTTTAGGGATGACATCGAAACCATACTTGCTGAAGTTCCTGAAGAGAGGCAGACCATGCTTTTTTCAGCTACCATGCCAAAGCCAATCCTTGACATCACAAGGAAGTATCAGAAAAAGGCACAGAATATAAAGATAGCTAAAAAAGAGCTTACAGTTGAGAACATAGAGCAGTATTACTTTGAAGTAAGAAGAAACTACAAGGATGAGATTCTTTCAAGACTTCTTGATATCTACAATCCTGAGCTAAGCATTGTATTTTGCAATACCAAGAAGAAGGTAGAAGAGGTGGCAAATGAACTTCAGGGCAGAGGCTACTTTGCAGAGGGACTTCACGGAGACCTTAAGCAGAAGAGAGGGACAGGGTAATGGGAAACTTCCGTAATGGAAAGACCGAAATCCTTGTAGCTACTGATGTGGCAGCAAGAGGGCTTGATGTAAAGGGAGTTGACCTTGTTATCAACTACGATTTGCCACAGGATGACGAATACTATGTACATAGAATAGGAAGAACCGGAAGAGCGGGTAAATCAGGTCTTGCCCTATCATTTGTCAGTGGTAAAGAGGTATACAAGCTTAAGGAGATTCAGCGTTACTGCCATACAAAGATTAGGCTTAAGCCTGTGCCATCCCTTGATGATGTTACCAATACGAGGGTGGACAGCCTCTTTAGCGAGCTTTCAGAGATTATTGAAAATGAAGACTTAACCAAGATGACAGAGCTTATCGAGCAGAAGGTAAATGAAGAAGACTTTACATCTCTCGATGTGGCTACGCCTTCTTAAAGCTTTATCTTTCCTCTAAGGAAAGTGGCAGTGATGAGGCTTCCGAGATGGATGTAGAGTTTAATGGCGCAGCTGAGAGTGGAATGGTAAGGCTCTTCATCAATATTGGTAAGAAAGACAGAGTTAAGCCGGGTGACATCCTTGGCGCAATAGCAGGCGAATCAGGCATATCAGGCAAGCTTGTAGGAGAGATTCAGATGTATGACAAGTACACCTTTGTAGAAGTGCCTGCAGAAAATGGCAAGGAAGTCCTTCATGCTATGAAGAATGCCAAGATTAAAGGAAAGAAGATTAACATAGAGCCTGCAAACGCGAGGTAATGATATGAAGACGGAATATGTGGATTTAAGGGAAGGAAAAGATATAAAGGAAGGTATAAAGAAGGCTGCAGATATTATAAAAAGAGGTACTTTGTGGCCTTCCTACGGAAACTGTGTACGGCCTTGGTGCTAACGGCCTTGATGAAAATGCAGTTCCAAAGATATATGAGGCAAAGGGAAGGCCTTCCGACAATCCCCTTATCCTGCATATTAGTGAATTTGATGAAATAAAAAGTATAGTAAAGGAAATACCAAAGACTGCCATTATTCTTGCTGAGGAATTCTGGCCGGGACCTCTTACTATGGTGCTTAAAAAGAGTGATATCGTGCCTTACAGGACCACAGGGGGACTAGAGAGCGTTGCGGTAAGGATGCCTTCAAATAAGATAGCAAGAGAGCTTATAAAGGCTTCCGGTGTGCCTATTGCTGCTCCGAGCGCCAATTCATCCGGAAGGCCAAGCCCTACCAAGGCTTCCCATGTACTCTATGACCTTGATGGCAAGATAGACCTGGTAATTGACGGAGGGGCGGTAGACATAGGCCTTGAGTCTACAATTGTAGATGTAACAGGAGATGTACCTGTAATACTTAGACCGGGCTTCATTACTGAGGAAATGCTCACTGAAGCCATAGGCAGGGTAGAGATTGATGAAGTGGTTAAGAGTCTTAGCCCTGATAAGGACTTAAAGCCTAAGGCACCAGGGATGAAATACAGGCATTATGCGCCTAAGGGCAGGATGACCATATACAAGGGCAAGCCCGAAAAGGTAGTAGAGAGAATAAATGAGGAAATAGCAAAGTCTGCGGGAAAGAAAACTGCTGTACTTGCAACTGATGAAACAAAGATGTATTATAAGGCTGATGTGGTTATATCCGTAGGCAGCAGAGAAGATGGAGAAAGCATTGCGCACAATCTTTTTGACGCTCTTAGGAGGTTTGATGATGTTGGCGCAGAAGTCATTTTCTCAGAGGGATTTGATGAGAATAAGCTTTGGCTTTGCCATTATGAACAGGTTGCATAAATCTGCGGGATATAATATCATTATGATATAAGAGTAAAAAGATTCTATACTTTTTACCAACATCTTTTGGCTTGTACAGGAGGTAACTGTGTACGATAGAATTATATTTGTGTGTGAGGGAAATCATTCAAAAGGGCCGATGGCTGAGACCATATATAAAAGCCTGACTGAGAATGAGAGTATTCCCGCTATATCAAGAGGGCTTGTTGTACTTTTTTCAGAGCCTGTTAACGAAAAGGCTGTGTCAGTGCTTGAGAACCACGGACTTACCTGTGCAGTTGAGTTCTCAAAGGAGCTTACAAAGGAAGATATAACTGAAAATGCACTCATCCTTACAATGACTGACAAACAAAAGAAACAGGCTATAGATAAATATGAGATTGAAAACGATATATTTTCAATAAAGGAGTTTAATGGCGAAGAAGGGGAGGTCAAAGACCCATACGGTGGAACTCTGGTTGACTATGAGGAGTGCTATAATGAACTTCTGAGGCTGATTAAAAAAACTATATACAAACTTGATGAAATGGGGAAATGATTATGGAGAACAAAGTAATAGCTATTGGATGTGACCACGGCGGGTTTGAACTAAAGCAAGAGATTATTAAGCATCTGACTAAAAAGGGAATTGGCTTTGAAGATTTTGGCTGCTTTTCTGAGGCTTCCTGTGACTATACTGACTATGGTAAGGCTGTGGCAGAGGCTGTAGCAGCAGGGAAGTATGAAAGAGGAATACTGATCTGTGGAACCGGTATAGGGATATCCATTACAGCCAACAAAATAAAGGGCATCAGATGTGCCCTTTGTAGTGATTGTTTTTCAGCAGAAGCTACCAGAGAGCATAATGATGCCAACATCCTTGCTCTTGGAGGCAGGGTAGTTGGCGTAGGACTTGCTCTAAAGATAGTTGATACCTTCTTAAATACGCCATTTTCCAATGAGGAAAGGCATATAAGAAGAATCAGTAAGATAGAGAGCTGAGATATTCTTCAAGTGCATATATAGGCTCCTGAAGTAAGGAGTATTCATCATTGTAGATATAATCGAGCAGGGCGTGGAAGCTGTTAAGAGCTTTTACCTCCTGCTCTTTTGTTATGTAGTTTTTTTTCTCTACTGCCTCGGCAAATTCGTCCAGATCAAGGATTCTTATGCTGTTGTCAGGATAAATAACTAAATCAATGAGCAAATCGGTAAAGTTGATATTTGCCCCATTAAAGCTTAGCTCAGATATGTCGTTGTACCAGTAAAGAAGTTTACCGTCACCATCAAAGAGCTTACTTACCTTTATACCAAGCTTAGGATAATAGGCAGAAAAATCCCCCGAGATGTCAGGACGGATCCGAATGGCTCTCCAGCCTGTGACAACTAGCTCATCAGACACGTAGTAAATGGTATCATTTGTTAACGATATTACTTCATCGGGAATATAGCGTTTTCTGTTAACTATATAAGTTTGATAAAGATCAGTACTAAATTTAATCATTTTTTGACCTCACTACCTGTGTTAAAATTATATAATCTATGGTATCATTTTTAGTTAGAATAAGTAAACCATATTTATAGGAGAAATATATGAATATTCCAAATTTTTTGAGAAAAGATGATGTGATAGGGGTGACCGCACCATCCGCAGGTTTTACGGAACAGGCTGACCTAACAAGGCTTGAAAGTGCAAGGCTCAATCTCTCTGAGAGAGGCTATGAGCTTGTAGAGACTGATAATGTGAGGAAATGCTACAAGGGAAGAAGCGCTACAGGAAAGATTCGTGCTGAGGAATTTCTCTCTCTTATAGAAAATAAAGATGTAAAGTACATTGTCTCAACAAGCGGCGGCGACTTCCTTATGGAAATGTTAGAATACCTGGACTATGATAAGATAAAGGCTAATCCTAAGTGGATACAGGGGTATTCTGACAATACAGGACTTATATATCCTATCACCACCATTTGCGATATGGCTACTGTTTATTCGGGAAATATCGGTGACTACGGTATGTCTCTCTGGCATGTGGCAGTTAGAAATAATCTGAGGATATTAGAGGGTAATGACATTGTACAAAAAGGAATTCGACCTATATGAAAATGAATATGTAAAGAAGATAACAGGCTTTGAGGGCTACAATCTCACAGAGAAGGTAAAGTATGAGTTTGTTTCTGAGAATAAAGCTGAGAGTTTTAGCGAGCAGGTCGCTTGGAGGTCGCCTTTGATGTGCTGATTATGCTTTGTGGCACCAGGTATGACAAGACAGTTGACTTCGTAAGGAAATATAAGGAAGAAGGCATAGTCTGGTATCTGGAGAGCTTTTGCACTTTCATCAGCCAGGCTTCAATGTGCACTTTGGCAGCTAAAGGAAGCAGGCTGGTTTGAAGGGGCTAAGGGATTTTTATTTGGCAGGCCCTGCTTCTTTACGGAGGAGTATGAAACTGATTTTAATGAGTCAGTAAAGACTGCGCTGGATGACCTTAACCTGCCTATCATTACAGGCTGTGACATAGGACACAGACCACCAAGGCTCACTATGATAAATGGCATGAAGGCAGAGATTAAATTTGATGGCGAACACTTTGAAATGAGATATCCGGAGGTAAGAGGGTGAAAAAGAACTTTTTTTGCCAGATTATTTGGGCATTTATCTACAGTAGGCAAGCACAGGTCACTGGTTAGAAAGCATTGCTTTAAGCTGGGGCTTTACCGTCAGGGGCTTATGCATGATTTGTCAAAATATTCATTTGTAGAGTTTTGGACAGGAGTTAAGTATTATCAGGGAGATAAAAGCCCTAATTTTGCTGAAAGAAAGGCGAACAACGGCTATAGCTACGCCTGGCTTCATCACAAGGGGAGAAATAAACACCATCTTGAGTACTGGATAGATTATGACCTAAGTGATGGTGCAACAATGATGGGACTTGAGATGCCTGCCTGCTATCTTGCAGAGATGTTTTGCGACAGGCTTGCGGCAAGCAAGACTTACAGGGGAGAGAGCTACAAGGACTCAGACCCTTATGAATATCTGATGCTTGTAAAAGACCATTACATAATTCATCCAAAGACCTTATCTGAGCTTGAGAAAATGATGACTATTCTTAAGGATGAGGGTGAAGAGGTCGCATTTAGCTATATCAGAAAAAGAAATATTAAAAAAATAAACTGAAATTTATAAAAAATAAATACAAATTATAAGTAAAGTACTGGACTTTCTCTTTTGATATGTATAATTATTCTCAAGTCAGAAAACTAATAAACAACTCCTATATCAGTGGGTGTCAAATGTATATCGTTGACACCCACTTCATATAGTCAAGGAGTCTGAAAAAGGAGAAAGAAATGGGTAAAAAGTACAGCTCTGTGCAAGATTTTCTAACTAAAAAAAGGTATTGAAATCTCATTCAAACGTTATGGGATTGACGTCTTAGGCTCGATGGCTATGGGACTTTTTGCATCACTTTTGATAGGTACGATACTAAATACAATCGGCCTCAAGCTTGGGATACCATTCTTTTCGGAGACAATATGGCCTATAGCCAAGGAAATGACATATCCTGCTATAGCGGTGGCAATTGCGATGGCTCTTAAGGCTCTTAATTTGGTGGTGTTTTCATCCCTCATTGTAGGCTATGCGGGAAACCAGCTTGGAGATTCTGCCGGTGCCTGGATTGCGACTTTGGCTTAGCGTAGAACTCGGAAAGGTTGTATCCAAGGAAACAAAGGTAGATATAATAGTTACTCCTGCTGTAACCATAATATCAGGAGTTAGTATAGGGACTCTTTTAGGCCCTGTGATAAAACAACCTGATGAGCGGTCTTGGGAAAACCATCATGTTTGCAACTTCCCTTCAGCCATTCTGGATGGGAATAGTAATATCAGTAATTGTCGGCATAGTCCCTAACCCTGCCGATAAGCTCAGCGGCACTTTGTATGATGCTTTCTCTTGCAGGACTTGCGGGCGGAGCAGCAACAGCGGGCTGTAGTGCCCAGATGATAGGCTTTGCAGTAATGAGCTTTAAGGAAAACGGCTGGAGCGGACTGCTTGCTCAGGGACTTGGTACTTCTATGTTACAAATCCCCAATATTCTTAAGAACTGGAAAAATATGGATTCCACCTACACTCGCATCTGCCATCACATGGGACCTATTGCCACTACGATTTTTTTAAGATGGAGAACATACCTCTAGGTTCAGGTATGTAAAAATCAGCGGATTGGTAGGACAGATAGGAACCATTACTGCTATGGGTGAGGCAGGTGCATCTGCCTTTACAATCTATGCAGGAATAGCGGTGATCCACTTTGTTTTGCCTGCGCTATTAAGTCTTATATTTTATAGAATTCTGAAAAAAATAGGTTGGATAAAGGAAGGAGACCTAAAAACTAAATTTATAGAAAAAAATAAATAAAAAGATTGATTGATTTGATAAAACAATAGCAACAAAATTGACAAAAATTCACTGGGGAAGGTACAATTTTATTGTGAAATATACATTTTTAAAAACAATTCAAAAAAATGTATTAAAATTTTATCAAAAAGGGGGATTTTAGTATGGAGTTCTTAAGTACTAAAAAAAGGATTATTCACTTTGGGAATAATCGCAGGATTGAGTGCAAAGACTTCTTGCATTTCTTGGCAATCCTAAAAAAACATAGCGTTTTGTATAGCCTGCTTTATCAGAGATACAGCCGGTGCTATGCATTTTCACAGCGCAGAGGTAGTACAGTATGTAAGACCTGAGGTAATAGGAATTATAGTTGGAGCTTTCGTTATCTCATTACTTACCAGGGAATATCGATCAACAGCGGGTTCTTCTCCTGCACTCAGATTTTTCCTTGGTGTAATAATGATGGTATGTGCTCTTGTATTCCTTAGTCGCCCACTTCGTATGGTGCTTCGAATGTCAGCAGGCGATATCAGCTCTTATGTAGGCTTAGTGGGATTTGTAGCAGGTATAGCTACAGGAGCCTTCTTCCTTAAGAAGGGCTTCTCACTTGGAAGAGCTTATACAGCTAAGAAAGAAAGCGGATATGCACTTCCTATAGTTGTAGCAGTAATCTTCGTGCTGTTTTTAGCAGTACCTTCACTTTTTGCCTTCAGTGAAAAAGGACCTGGAAATATCCATGCTCCTGTTATTGCGTCTATAGCTGTTGGTATCCTTATCGGATTTATCGCTCAGAAGAGCAGAATGTGCTTTGCAGGCTCTGTAAGAGACATCATCCTCTTAAGGGATTTCAGACTTATATCAGTAATAGGCGGTATTTTCCTTGTTATGCTTATCTACAACATTGCGACAAGTAACTTTGCCTTTGTAGCATATGGACCAATCGCCCACGCACAGACTCTTTGGAACATCCTTTCAATGTATGGTGTAGGCTTTGCAGCGGTTCTTCTTGGTGGCTGCCCTCTTAGACAGCTTGTACTTGCTGGAACAGGTTCATCCGATGTCGCTATCACTGTTCTTGGTATGTTCGTTGGTGCCGCTCTTGCACACAACTTTTAAAACTGGCGAAAGAGGTGTCGTGGCAGTAGCAGATGCGACCAAGGGAATAGAGGCATCAGCAGGAGATCCCTGGAATAAATGGTCAGATATTCGTAGTTGTTTCAATTATAGTATTGTTTGTAATCGCGACCGTTGGTCTAAGGAAGGCTGATAAATAGGAGGGAAAAATGAAAGAGATAGATGTAAGAGGCTTATCCTGTCCGGAGCCTGTACTTATGCTCAAAGAGGCTCTTGAAGCAAATAAGAATGATACATATAAGATACTTGCCAATGAGGCTCATACAGTTAAAAATCTAAAGAACTTTGCTGAGACTCATGGCAAGAAGGCAGACATCAAAGAGCTTGGGGCAGAATATGAGGTAACTGTAAGCTGATGAGACGTGAAAAGCCGGTTAAGTTATATGTGACTTTTTATACATACGCAGAGGCTATGGCTATGGATGCTGCCTGCAAGAGGGCCAATATTGGTGGGAAGTTAGCATCCATACCAAGAAAGCTTTCCGCAGGCTGTGGAGTGGCTTGGGAATGTGACTTAGAGCTTAGAGCCGACATTGAGAAGCTTCTTAAACAGGAGAATATTGAGTTTGAAGAAATGGCAGAATTATCCGCTTGACAGAATGTGATTAATGTAGTAAGATTTCTGTCAAAGATATTCTCTTATTCAGAGTGGCGGAGAGTGAAGGCTCTGTGAAGCTACGGCAACCCCCTGAGATATGGAAGGTGCCAACCTGAGCGAAGTTATACTTCGAGCAATAAGAGGATTTGATTATTTTGTCAAGTCCAATAAGGTTAATTAGAATAAGAGAGGTTATCGAAAGATAGCCTCTTTTCTTTATGAAAAACAATATCTTTACAGAAAAAAATCAGTATTATGAAAAAAAGGAGAAACAATGGATAAGTTTATTTTTTTACATCAGAATCAGTTACAGAAGGACATCCTGATAAAAATCTGTGATGCGGTATCAGATGCCATACTTGATGCATGCCTTGCAGAAGACCCTATGAGCCGCGTTGCCTGCGAAACAGCTACCTGTACAGGCTTTGTGCTTATTACGGGAGAGATAACCACAAATGCTAAGGTGGACTATGCCAGGATTGCAAGAGATACAATCAAAGAAATAGGCTATGATGATTCAAGAAAGGGCTTTGATGGTGAGACCTGTGCAGTTCTTGTGGCAATAGACGGCCAGTCACCTGATATAGCAATGGGAGTAGATAAGGCATATGAAGTACGTGAGCAAGATATGACAGAGTCTGAGCTTTCTGCAATAGGAGCAGGCGACCAGGGAATGATGTTTGGCTATGCTTCAAATGAAGGTGATGAGCATATGCCTTATGCACTTTCTTTGGCGCATAAGCTCACAAGGAGGCTCACAGAAGTAAGAAAGAATGGTACCCTTCCATATCTAAGACCTGACGGCAAGAGCCAGGTATCTGTGGAATATGATGAGAATGACAAGCCTGTAAGGCTTGAGGCGATTGTCGTATCCAGCCAGCATGATGAAGAGGTAGCACAGGATAAAATCAGAAAAGACATAAGAGCGGAAGTAATAGATAAGGTAGTAGATAAGTCAATGGTAGACGAGCACACCAAGATATATATCAATCCTACAGGGCGCTTCGTAATAGGAGGACCTCACGGAGATGCAGGACTTACCGGAAGAAAGATAATAGTAGATACCTATGGCGGTGCTGCAAGGCATGGCGGCGGTGCTTTCTCCGGTAAGGATGCTACCAAGGTAGACAGAAGCGGTGCTTACGTGGCAAGATATGTGGCTAAGAATATAGTTGAAGCAGGATATGCAGACAAGGTAGAAATCCAGCTTTCATACGCTATTGGCGTAGCAGAGCCTACTTCAGTTCTTGTGGATACCTTCGGCACAGGAACAGTAAGTGAAGAGAAGCTTGTGGCAGCTGTAAGAGAGGTATTTGACCTTCGTCCTGCAGGGATAATCAAGATGCTTGACCTTAGAAGACCTATATACAGAGGAACAGCTGCTTATGGACACTTTGGAAGAACTGATATAGACCTTCCTTGGGAGAAGACCGACAAGGTAGATGAGCTTAAGAAAATATTAGGGTAAGAGGAAGCACAGTTTGTAAATCTTATGTTTGTGGAACTAAGCCTTTTGAGTACCAATCTTCTTGACATCAAAAAAGACTTCATAAAAGCCTATGGCAGATATGAAGTCTTTTCTTTTATTCTTAAAACAGAATCTATTATCTTTTGGCACTCACATCATGTAATACAAAGTAAAATTACTAAATTACTCCACTGAAAGCAGGTAGTAGTACACAGGCTGTCCGCCAAAATGTACCTCAATGTCAAGTCCTTTGTAAATGCCTGCAACCTTTTCGGAGAGAGCATTGGCGACAGATTCGCTCACGTCATTTCCGTAGTAAAGGCTGATAATGCTGGAATCTCCGTCTACAAGGTGGTCAAGCATCTCAAGTACAGCCCCTGTCAACTGAATCACATACGGAGATTATGCCTTCATCGCCTATGCCCATGATATTGCCCTGGCTGATGGATTTACCGTCAATTGCAGTATCGCGGACTGCGTATGTAACCTCTCCTGACTTAGTGTACTGCAGGGCATCAGTCATCTTTTCGGTATTTTCCTCTACATCACCGTCATTTACATAATTTATAACAGCTGATATACCCTGAGGTACAGTCTTACTTGGGATAACAATTATATTCTTATCCTCTGTAAGCTCCTTAGCCTGATTTGCGACCAGGATGATGTTCTTGTTATTAGGCAGGATGAAGATATTCTCAGCATTTACCTTATCAATTGCATTTAAGATATCATCTGTGCTTGGATTCATTGTTTGTCCGCCTTCAAGCACAAAGTCAACTCCAAGCCCCTTAAATATTTCGCTAAGGCCTGAACCAGCTGATACAGCTATAAAGCCGTCTTTCTTTTTAGGCTCATTTGCAACCTTTTTTTGCTTCTTTTTCAGCCTCTTTTTCTCTATTTGCTATCTGGGTAGCATTCTCAATAACTCTTTCATGGTGCTCTTCTCGCATGTTGTCTATCTTCATACTCGTAAGCTGTCCGTAGGTAAGAGCCTTCTGGATAGCAAGTCCCGGGTCGTTAGTATGAACGTGAACCTTAACTATCTCATCATCTGCAACCACTACTATACAGTCTCCAAGTCCCTCGAGATAGTGCTTAAAATCAGCCTCATCCTTCGCAGTAAACTCTTTTTCCGACATTATAATGAATTCTGTACAGTAACCAAACTTAATGTCGGCGGTTTCGATATCATCAGTGATTCCGGACTTTCCTGATGAAACTTGTGCAGTTGTAATGTTTCCGTCTGCAAGTGGAACTACTTTACCAAGTAATACATCATAAGCACCCTTAAGTACTTCGATAAGGCCTGCGCCGCCTGAATCTACAACGCCCGCTTCTTTAAGGACAGGAAGCAGTTCAGGGGTAGAAGCAAGAACCTTCTCCATATGTGAAAGGACTTCACCAAAGAATTTAGCTATATCGTCTGTTGTGCCTTCAAGCTCAAGAGCCTTATCAGCGCCACCCTTAGCAACTGTGAGTATAGTTCCCTCCTTTGGCTTCATTACAGCTTTATAGGCTGTTTCTGATGCTTTGTCAAATGCAGAAGCAAGAACTGATACATTTACATTGTCAGCATGTGCAGTAATCTCCTTGCAAAAAGCCTCTTAAAAAGCTGTGAAAGAATAACACCTGAGTTACCTCTTGCTCCTCTTAGGGAACCGCTTGACATAGCCTTTGCGATACTTTCAATGGTAGGATGCTCTACCATAATTACGGCCTTTACAGCAGACATAGCTGTAAGGGTCATGTTGGTACCGGTATCTCCGTCAGGAACAGGGAATACATTTAGCTCATTAATTCTCTCTTTTTGAGACTCAAGTCTCGCAGCACCTGCTAGGAACGCCTTCTTTAACAATTGTGCATCTAATCTGGATATTGCCACTTGTCATCCTCCTTAGTCTACGACTCTTACACCTTCAACATATACGAAGATGTTCTTAACTTTCATTCCGGTAAATTCTTCAACCTTGTATTTTACATTTTCAATAAGGTTGTCAGCAACAGCAGAAATACTTACGCCGTAGGCTACAATTATATGAAGCTCAGCAGTAATTTCGTTATTTTCAATGGTGATTTCAACACCCTTGCTAAGGTTATCTTTCTTAAGCAGGGTAGCAAGACCGCTAATCATACTGAGGGAGGCCATACCGACTATACCGAAACACTCGATGGCAGCTGAACCCGCATAGCTTGCGATAACGTCTTCGTTTATCGAAACCTCTCCAATATTTGTATTTACATATCCTTTCATAAAACCTCTTTTCCATGTGATAACACATTGATTTTGATGTTTTGTGCATACTACAAGAATTATACCCATTATGAGATAAAAATTCAAGTTTGATATCTGACTTTATTTTTTTCTGATAATATGGTAGTATTAGAACATAGTCTAATACTGAAAAGGAGAGAAAAAATGTCAGAATTTGAAAACAGTGATGAGAAGGCTTATAGAAGCATGAATTTTATAGGAATAGTGAATATATCACTTGGTATAGTTATGGTTGTGGTTTCCGCTGTATGTGGAGCTTTTATCATAGCAGGAGGGGCAAAGCTTCTTAAGGACAAAAAAAGGAATAACTTTTTAATGGAGATGTTTAATGAAGCTAAGCGCTAAGGAAAAAAATTTTTCAAGAATAATTGATGCCATGCTTTTATGGCGATTTTACTACCAAGAAGTATTTGTACGGAATAGTATTATTTACCATAGCTACCCTTGTAACAGGAATAATGGCTGTCTTTGGTGCGGGGATATGGTTTGGGCTTTCTGCGATGCTTGTCGGAGTGGTGGATTTGATATGGTGGCAGTCAATGACCCTTACCGCAAATGACCTGAAAGAACAGGGCAGTAAGGAAAGGTATTTGCAGGAAAAAAAGACAAAGAAGCTCGAAAAGGAAAAAAAGAAAAAGGCTGAGGAAAAAGGCAAGGAAGGAAGAAGAAAAAAACGCCTTAAAAAAATGAGCCTAAAAAGCGAGGTAGAAAAAGGCACTTGGTAAGGCAGAGGAGGGCGCCGGTGAGAATGTCGGGTATAGGATAAGCGACGAAGAGATAAAAATATGTCTTAAAAAAAGTATAAGGCAAAAAAAGACCACAGAGAGATAATCATTGACTCCTGTGAATCTTTGGGGCTTAAGGAAGCTCCTGCTTATATCTGGGCGGACAAAAAGAAGTATTACTTCCTCATTCTTGGAGACGGAGAGCCTCTTAAGCTTGACTACCCGCTTGAATACAACCTTAAGCTTCATTATGAAGTCGGGGTAAAGGCCAATCCTGATGCTGAATACAAGAAGTTTAAGGGAGTGAGCGTTGTAGCCATTGCCTTTTGCACCTTTTTTTACCTGATTATTACCAGAAAAGAACGGATACAGGAACTGCATTCTATAAGAACCTCTACAGGCTTGGGAAGGACATGTATTTTACCAATACCTCAGCTAAGAATGTGTTTGATATAACCGGTGCCGACTTTGAGATAAAGGATGATGTGACTGAGGATATGCGCCACGGAGAAGACTTTAAGAACGCATACAAAGCAAATATTCTCTGGCGGGACGGAGCCATAACTTCCAATGAGTACAAGAATATCATCACAGGGCTTTTTAAGCGACCTTTGCGAGAGCCGATATAAGGTTTGATGACTTCAACAGAATACTCGAGCAGATGAGGGAATATAACTTCATCACCAAGGCTTATAAGGATTTCTACATAGACTACAGAAAGAAATATAGAGAAAAGATGGCAAAATAGAATAAACCAGATGACAAATCCTTTTGCAGGGTAACTTGCAGAGGGATTTTTGTCGTTGTGCGCCAAGCGTACGTTTCTAACGGTGTAGTCCCGAATCTGTCTGGCAGTATATATTCGTTACTAATTTCACAAATAAACAGATTTGAACATATGGCCAATTTTGTGTTTATGACTAAAAAAATACCCTAAAAACACCTTGTCAAGATGTTGATTTTTAAATTATTATAAGTATAATCAATGTAACAACATATTCATCTCTGATAAATAGCAGGGTAATATGATAAAAACACACTCAAGGAGGAAGAAGAATGAAAAAGGGGCTTAAGAAGTTTTTGGCTCTGGGGCTTTCCACAGTGCTTGCGGTAGGAGCGCTTGCAGGTCGCGGAACACAGGGGTGACTCAGGCAAATCAGGAAGCGCAGGAAAGGCTTCGGGAAGCACAGTCGGAAGTGCATCAGGAGTAGTACTTAACGATGGTGGTACTTATCCTGTAGTGAAAGAGGGTAAGCTTGAACTCTCCGTATTTACTATGAGCATGCCTAATGTACAGGATTTTGCTACCAATGACTTTACAAAGTTCTTAGAGGAGAAGACAGGCATCCACATTAACTTTGTGACAGCAGGAAGAGATGAGTATGAGGAAAAACTTAATCTCCTCTTACAGTCAGGCGACTATCCTGATGTGATACTTGGAGGCGCACCTAACCTTGCTAAGTACGGTGTTAAAGAAGGAGTTATTATCCCTCTTGATGACTATCTTACTGAAAAGAATGTACCTAACTACCTTAAGATAGTTGCTAACTATGATATAAACAAGACAAAGGAAGCAGACGGCAAGATATATTCCTTAGGTGGAGTAAATGACTGCTACCACTGCCAGTACGCAAGAAGAATGTGGGTAAATCAGAAATACCTTAAGGAAATGGGAGTTGAGATACCTACTACTACAGAAGAGTTTAAGAATGTATGTAAGAAGTTCTTAGAGTATAAGAAGGGTGGTATTGCAGTTGCAGGTGCGGCTCAGGGCTGGCATACCCGTATGCAGGACTGGCTTATGGGTTCATTTACCTTTGTTCCAAGCAAGTCCGCAACCCTTAGTGCAAGAGACTATGTAGTCCTTAACGATGAGACTAAGAAGGTTGAAACAGTAGCTATTACAGATGCTTACAAAGCAGGTCTTAAGTACATGAACGAGCTGTATAAGATGGGAGCTATCTATGACGGTAACTTCACTCAGACAAGTGAACAGCTTAGAACACTTGCCAATCAGGCAGATGCACCTGTTCTTTTCTTTACAGCAGGTGTAAACTCAGACGTCATAGACCCTGAAAGCAACAACGAGCTTTATAGAAACTACGTACCTGTAGCTCCTCTTAAGGGACCTGATGGAACCCAGATAGCTTGACTCATTCACAACTCAGGCTTTAGCTCAGGCGGTTTCTGTATAACAGATAAGTGTAAGAATGTAGAAGCTGCTCTTCGTTGGGTAGACTTCTTCTATAATAGTCCTACAGGAGACCTTTGTTCGCAGTATGGCTCTGAAGAAGGAAAAGACTGGGTGCTTAATCCTAAGGGAAAGGTTGGCTTAAAACGGCGAGCCTGCACTTTATGAAGTACTTAACCTCTACTCATCTGACCCTCAGAACCACGACTGGCAGGATGTAGGACTTAGAGTTGCTCCTGCTTCATACCGTCTTGGACAGGCAGTTGATCCAAACGTAGACCCTTATTCACCGGCAGGACTTGAGAAGCTCTTGTTTGATACATCAAAGAACCTTTACGAGCCATACGCCAACAATACAAAGCTCCTCAATCTCTCTGAGCTTAAGCTTACAGATGAAGAGAGCACAGCAGTTTCCACAATGGCAGTTGAGCTTGAGAAGATTATCGAGGAAAACTCTGTTGCATTTATAACAGGAACCAAGGATATAGATGCTGAGTGGGATAGCTACAAGGACGCTGTTAATAAGGCAGGAATTGAAGAAATCCTAAAGACATACCAGACAGCGTACGACAGACAGACTAAATAGTGTTTTTTTGCCTGAAATTAGGCAGATAGTTAAGGAAGCTGTCCGCACTTTGGACAGCTTCCGGGTATTTAAGCTACTTATATGAGGACAGGAATTGATTAAGTGGTAAGAAAGGAATTATGCAGCTATGGCAAAAAATAGTGCTACGATTAGTAAAAGTAACAAGATTAAGTCTGCAAACTGGCAGTTTTGGGTTATTATAGCCGTTCCAATCATTTACGCGATAATATTTGCCTATATCCCTATGGCGGGTATAGTCCTTGCCTTTCAGGACTTTTCCATAAGGAAGGGTATATTTGGAAGCGAATGGGTGGGACTCAGATATTTTAAACAATTCCTGACTTCAACGAGCAGTGTTTTGGTTATAAAGAACACCTTGATTCTCGGTATATATTCATTTTTAGCTTCTTTCCCTGTGCCTATCCTGCTAGCGATAGGTATCAATGAAATGAGGGCTAAGAGATATAAGAAGGCTGTGCAGATGGTTACTTATGCACCATACTTCATATCCATAGTTGTGCTTGTAGGTATGATGATGCAGATGATGGACCTTAGAAGCGGTATTATCAATGTATTTATACAGAAGTTAGGCTTTTCTCCGATTAATTTCTTCGGCGACCCTAAGATATTCAGGCATCTCTATGTATGGAGCGGTGTATGGCAGTCTGCGGGCTATGCTTCTATCATTTATCTTGCTGCACTTTCGGGAGTAAGCAAGGAGCTTCAGGAAGCGGCTATAGTTGACGGTGCAAACAGGGTTAAGAGAATACTCCACGTAGATATTCCTGCAATCCTGCCAACTATAATAATCATGTTGATATTTAACTGTGCAAGCATAGTGAGCATAGGTCTTGACAAGGTCTTCCTTATGCAAAACTCATTAAATGCTTCAGTATCTGAGGTTATATCAACCTTTGTATATAAGGTAGGTGTAGTTAACTCCAATATCGGATTTTCTACAGCTGCCGGACTCTTCCAGTCAGTTGTGTCATTTGTACTTCTTGTAATAGTCAATAGGGTATGCAAGAAGATTACAGAGAATAGTTTATGGTAAAGAGGTGATATAATGGAAAATACAAAATTCAGATACATGAGCATAGGTGACAAGACATTTACAGTTGCCAACTATGTGGTGCTTACAGCAATATTTTTGATAGTGCTTTATCCGATTATTTATGTGGTATCTGCTTCATTTTCAAGCCCACAGGCAGTTATTAGCGGAAGAGTCCTCTTGCTTCCTGTAGAGCCTACCTTAAGAGGATATGAGGCGGTATTTCAGAATGCAAAGATACTTTCGGGCTTTGCCAACTCTATATTTTATCTGGTTGCAGGAACTGCAATTAATATAATAATGACAATACTCTGTGCCTATCCGCTCTCCAGAAAGGAGTTTAGGGCAAGAGGAGCGGTTGCTATGTTCTTCATCTTTACAATGTACTTTAGCGGCGGTATAGTGCCATCTTACATCCTTGTAAAGAGCCTCCACATTATGGATACAAGGTGGGCTATGATAATACCTACAGCTATGTCTACCTACAATATGATAATCTGCAGGACCTACATAGTAAATTCTATTCCTGACGAGCTTTACGAGGCTTCTCAGATGGATGGCTGTACACCTTTTAAGTATATGATGAAGGTAATCGTACCTCTTAGCAAGCCTATAATTGCAGTTCTTGTACTCTACTACGGAGTTGCAAAATGGAATGATTATTTTAACGCAATGCTTTATCTCTACAAAGAAGGTCTTCAGCCTCTAACCATAGTTATGAAGGAAATCCTCATTCAGAACAAGGTGGATTTGACCAAGGTGGGTAATGCTTCGGCTGTAGCAAAGCTTCAGGGAATGTCAGAGCTTCTTAAGTATTCTACAATAGTAGTAGCATCTCTCCCTGTTATGCTTCTTTACCCTCTGATTCAGAAGCATCTTGTTAAGGGTGTAATGGTTGGAGCAGTGAAAGGATAAGTATGGAAAATTATATATTGGAATGTTGCGTAGACAGGCTCGCATCAGCAATAAACGGTGAAAAGGGCGGTGCAAACAGGTTCGAGCTTTGTGCCAATCTTGTAATAGGCGGAACTACTCCAAGCTTAACATTATTCAGGCAGGTTAGGAAACATACTAACCTGCCCGTTCACGTACTTATAAGAAACAGATTCGGTGATTTCTGTTATAATGATGACGAGATAGAAGAAATGTGCGATTCAATTAAAGCCTTTGCAGATGAAGGAGCTGATGGAGTTGTGGTTGGAGCCCTGACACCTGAGGGAGACTTGGATGAAAGAGCTCTTAAGAAGTTCATAGAGGCAGCAGGAAGGGCTAAGGTCGTGCTTCATAGAGCCTTTGATATGTGTAAGGAGCCATTTGCGGCACTAAGTAAAGCTAAAGAGCTTGAGATTGACACCATCCTTACTTCAGGGCAGAAAGGAAACTGCGTAGATGGAAGCCCGCTCATAAAGGAGCTGATAGAGAGGGCGGGTAAAGAAATCAACATACTTATAGGAGCAGGCGTCAGTGCAGATGCTATTAAAAAGGTATATGAGATGACAGGAGGAACCAACTACCATATGTCGGGTAAAAAGGTAATAGAGAGCAAGATGGCTTACAGAAGAGAAGAGGTAAGTATGGGGCTGCCCTCTCTAAGTGAATATGATATCTGGGAGACTTCTGCCGAAGAGATAGCTAAGGCTGTAAAGGTGTTAAAGGAATTATAGAGATTTTGAAACAGGAGGATATATGTTTTCAAAAGAGTTTAATGAGAAGATAGAGGAGAGACTTAGGCGCAGAATAAGTGAATTAGGCCTTGAATTATTAAAGGATGAGCTGGCGGGCTTAGAAGACAAGGAAGATAGAGACGTAATGGAAGCCCTGAAGTATTTGTATGCCTACATGCCTCTTAGTGATATAGGTGACTACAAGATAGAGACCTTCCTTGATTTTGCAAGGCATGGGGCATTTCTCTTTAACGAGGGAGAGTTCAAGGGGCAGGCAAATGAGGAAATGTTTGCAGAATATGTACTTGGCGCAAGGATAAATAATGAGGACATAGTTGAAAATAGAAAAATCTTCTATGACAGGGTGAAGTCCCTTATTCGGGGCAAGAGTATGAAGGAGGCTGTAATCGAGATAAATTACTGGTGTTCATCAAAGGTAACCTACAGGTCTACAGACGGAAGAACGGCCAATCCTATAACAGTCTACAACAATACTTACGGAAGATGTGGAGAGGAGTCCACCTTTGGAGTGTCTGTGTTTAGAAGCGTGGGCATACCTGCAAGACAGGTCTATGTGCCTCTTTGGTCACATTGCGATGACAACCATGCCTGGGTAGAGGTATGGTGTGATGGGAAATGGTACTTTCTCGGAGCCTGCGAGCCGGAGGATGAACTAAACCAGGGCTGGTTCTTAAATGCTTCTAAAAGAGCTATGATGGTTCACGCAAGATGCTATGACCCTGAGCTTGAAAAGGATGTGAATGAGGGTGTGGGTATACCTGTAGCCGTAAATGCCCTTAGCACCTATGCTCCAACCAGAGAAATCTTTGTAAAGGTCATAGAATGAAGCAGGAGAGCCATTTGCAGGTACAAAGGTGTATTATAAGGTAATTAACTACAGCATGCCGGGAGAAATAGCTGTTACCTGTACCGATGAAGAAGGTGTAACAAGACTTAAGACAGGCAGAGGCAGACCTTTATAATATCAGCCTATGAAGACGGAAACTACGGTGAAGTCTTAGTGGATACCGCAGAGGATATTCAGATAACATTGGTACTAAGCCCTGATGGCTATAAGAAGATGGAAGGTTCATTTATAATGAGGGCGCCAAAGCCTTGTAAACAGTGCAAAGGCTGAAAATAAGGCAAAGTCTGAAGCAAGTGATGCAAGGAAAAAGGAAGAGGCTGAGAAAAGAGCTTATAAGGAAGCAAGCTTGTTTGACAGGGAAGCAGCCGAGAGGACCATCAAGAGGTTTAAGGGAAAGGACGAGGAGATTCTTAGCTTTGCCCTTCTTAAATCCTGTGAAAACCAGAGAGAGCTGGAGAAGTTTATATCAGAAAAGAGGGAAATTCCTGACAAGTGGAAGGTGGGACTGATTGACAGCCTTACACAAAAGGACTATCAGGATACGGAGGCAGAGACACTTTTTAATCATTGTCTTTATACTGATGAGAAGCTTTTTGACAAGTATCCCCAGGAGATATTTTATAAATACATACTTTGTCCGAGGGTTGACTTTGAGATGATACGTCCTTACAGGAAGTTCCTGTATGAGAGATTTGAGGGTGCAAAGGTATCAAACATAGATGAGATTAGGGCTTTGTTTAATGAAGTTGATGAAAAACTTAAAGAAAAGCCTGAGTATGAGTACAGCAGCCTTATAAGCTCAGCTTACGGTGCCTTTAGCATAGGTTATGCAAGTGAAAAATCAAAGAGGGTGATTTTCATACAGCTTCTTAGAAGCCTTGGTGTACCATCAAGACTGAATCCTAATGACAGGAGGATGGAAGTATATCTGGATGATGGCTTCATTGCCATAGAAGAAGAGAAGGAAAGTCCTAAGGGAAGCCTCAAGCTTGACTTTGAAGCAGGTGTCAACTGGAGCTATTATGATAATTTCAGCCTCTTGGTATATTCAGAGGGAGATTTTAAGCCTCTATATCTGGATATGGAAGATATAAAGAAGGCTGGAGGTGTACTTAAGTTAAATGCGGGAACCTACAGGCTTATTACAAGCAACAGGCTTCCAAACGGTAATATATTTGCAAAGTCTGTGATAGCAGAAGTAAAAGAAGGAGAGAGAACCAGACTTCCTGTGACATTTTACGAGGCAGGCATAAGCGATATGCTTTCTGACTATCCTATTAGAAACATAGAATTTGAAACTGAAAAGAAAGAAAAGACTTCGATTGGTGAACTCACAAAAGATAAGAACGGTATCTTCATCTGGCTCTCTGCAAAGGCAGAGCCTACAGAGCATATCTTAAATGAGCTTCACGATAAGAAGGAGTTGTTTAATAAGCTTAAAACTAAGCTACACCTCGTGGTTAAGTCTAAAGATGAGCTTGAGGATGCCAATATAAAAAGGATTGCAGGAGAGCTTAGCAACAGGGATATCCTTTTTGAAAGCTTTGATACAGAGGCAGGAAAGCTTGCCAGGGAGCTTTATCTTGAACCGGGACTATACCCTCTTATCTGTGTAGTAGATAAGGCAGGAAAGGGAGTTTATGGAACTGCCGGTTACAATGTAGGAACAGCAGATATGTTGCTTAAAATATGCGGTTATTTAGAGGAGGAAAATCATGAATCAGGTCATTAAAGATAGAACAGAGCGTACAAAATGGTACAACAGTGCAAGATTTGGAATGTTTATCCACTGGGGATTATATGCGATTCCTGCTAGAGGAGAGTGGGTAAGAAGTGTATACGAAATACCTAAAGAAGAGTATGAGCCTTATTTTGATGAATTTTATGCTGAAAACTACAACCCTAAAGAATGGGCAAGGCTTGCCAAAGAAGCAGGAATGAAATATGCAGTCCTCACTGCTAAGCACCATGACGGCTTCTGCCTCTATGACAGTAAACTTACTGACTTTACCTCTATGAATGCTCCTTGCAAAAGAGACCTTGTAAGGGAGTTCTTGGAGGCTTTTAGAGCAGAGGGAATAAAGGTAGGGCTTTACTACTCTATAATCGACTGGAGACACGAGGACTTCCCTCATTATGGCGATATGCACCATCCAATGAGGAATAACGAAAAATACAGTAATGAAAACAGAAACTTTGACCGCTACCTTGACTATATGTTTGGACAGATAAAAGAACTTCTTACCAACTACGGACATTTGGACCTTATGTGGTTCGATTTCTCTTATGGAGATATGAAATGCGACAAGTGGAAGGCCAAGGAACTTATGGAAATGGTTCGCTCCATCCAGCCACATATCATAGTTGATAACCGCCTTGAGGGTAGTGCAGAGGATGCAGGCTCTATCAAGACACTCGAGCCTACCACCTATTCGGGAGACTTTGCTTCCCCTGAGCAGATGATACCACCTGAAGGAATAAGGGATGTGGCAGGCAATCCTCTTCCTTGGGAAGCCTGCATCACACTTAACAACCACTGGGGATATTGCTCCTATGATAAGCATTATAAATCAGCTAAGATGGTTATAAGAATGCTGGTTGAATGTGTAAGCAAGGGAGGAAACCTCCTCTTAAATGTGGGACCTAATGCAAAGGGTGAGATTCCGGTAGAATCTGTGGTTATACTTGAAGAAGTAGGCAGGTGGATGAAGCAAAACGGAAGAAGTATCTATGACTGTGGATACGCAGAGCTTCCAAAGCCTGAATGGGGAAGATTTACCAGAAATAATAATGTGCTTTATGCCCATGTAATGGAAGAACAGGCTGGAGCAATCTGCCTGCCTAATTTGGCAGGAAAGATAGAGAAGATGCGCCTTGTAAAGGACAACTCCGTTATAGATGAAACCTTCTACTGGAACTTAAAGGAGTTCTCAGAGCATTCCTTCTTCTTCTTTTCACCTACAGCCGCAGACTGCTATCCTCTCCCTGATGAGATAGATACTGTGGTTGAGATATTTCTTAAGGAGGAATAGATGAGCGTAGTCTTAGGAAATGTAGGAAATACAGAGGTTATTTTTTTGTAAAAAGGGGGGAAAAAGGGCTATCCTTATGAAGAGAGGGTGAGCTCTGTCTTTAAGGCAGGTTTTTTTGGATACATTTTTTTGTCGCCTCTTGAAAAAGGATAAAAAAAGGTTCTTTTTGGTTGGTCTTGGAAAAGAAAATGTAAAAAGAGCCTGCTACCTCTATGGAAATCTCTGCAAAGGCCTGCAAGGAACTTAAAAAAAGTATGAGATACATGAATATAGCTTCAATATAGAGAACTTAAAAGCTTAATAAGGACAGCTTTGTAAACTTTTGCGAAGGGGATTTATCTCTATAAAGGCAAAAAGAAGCTACAAGACAGATACGAAGAAAGAGAAGATTAAAGTAGGGATAAAGGGTACAAGCCTTGATATAATCCCTCTCCTTAAGAAGGCAGAGGTGGTAAGTGACAGCATTATATTTGCAAGGGACATGGTAAATGCTCCGTCAAACTACCTTCACCCACAGGAGTTCACAGAGGAAATAGCTCAGTTTGTAAAGGATACAGCCATAGAAACTGAGATATTGGATGAAGAAGAGCTTAGGAAGCTGAAAATGGGCGGAATACTTGGGGTAGGAGGAAGCAGTGCTTTTCCTCCTTACCTGGTAGTGCTTAGATACAGGGGAAATCCTAAGTCTAAGGAAAATACCGCCATAGTGGGCAAAGGGATAACTGTAGATACAGGAGGATACTGCCTTAAGCCTTCACAGTTTATGGCGGGTATAAGGGGAGACAATGGAGGTGCTGCTGCAGTTGTGGGTGCGATAGCCATCCTTGCGAAGCTAAAGGCTAAGGTGAATGTAACTGCCATTGTGCCAACAGCTGAGAACAAGATTGCCCCTGACAGCTATGTGGATGGTGATGTGCTTACATCCTACAGTGGTAGAACAATAGAAGTCTGTGATACAGATGCAGAGGGAAGGCTCATCCTTGCAGATGCAGTCACCTATGCTGTAAGAAATGAAAAGGCTACCAGGGTACTTGATATTGCAACCCTTACAGGTGCTGTAGTAGGTATGTATGGCTTTACCATAGGAGGAGTGGTAACGGACTCTGATGAGATGTGGGAAGAGTTTTACAGGGCTTCTCTTAAAACGGGAGAGAAGCATGCCCGTATACCTTTTGGTAGAGAGCATGAGAAGATGCTTGAAAGTGACATAGCTGATATAAAAAACCTCGGTGGGAAATTCTGCGGCACCATAACTGCGGGGCTATTTATCAGAAGCTTTTGCCGAGAAGAAGCCTTGGCTCCATAGTCGATATAGCAGGCACAGCCTGGGTGGATACACCTGACTATGCTTATCAGGACAAGTATGCAACAGGGGTGTGTGCCGATACCATAGCTGAGTGGCTGATGTAAAATAACGCTAGTGAAGGCTGGGAGATATCTTCCTTGGAATGATGACATAGCAGCATATCAATGGTTCTTAGATTTTTGGAACTATCCATATACAGGGGAGGAGGTTATTATTAATTATGAATGATAAACAGTGTAAATATTGTGGAGGAGAACTGGAAGAAGGTACATTCTATGGTGCTAGAAGTTTTTTCGTGCCAAAAGGGAAAAAGATTCCTGCTACCTATATGAAAAAGGTCTTTTTGATAAGCAAGGAGCTATTAGAGTTCCGCCATTTTATTTTCCTCTGTTTGCTCCTAAGAAAAAAATCCACTTGCCTATGTTTGTAGGGAATTGTAAAACTATAATGATATTTTATGAAGCCAATGAAGAAGAATAAAAACATAAGACAAGAGTTCTTATGATAATTAACAAGGACTGGTAGCTAAATATAGCTGTCAGTTCTTGCTATATATAATATACAACAAATTTTGCAAATAACTTGCAAAATTTCTCTTGACAAATATACAAAAAGAGTAGTATTTTTATCCTTTGTAATATTGCGACTGAGTTGCAAAAATCTTTATGTAAAGTTATAAAAAAGGAGAAGATATGAAGAAAAAGAGTTATTATGCTTACAGCTTTGGCTGTAGCAGTATGCGGAATATTTGCAGGCTGTTCTAAGACAGGGACTGAGACTAAATCAAGTACAAAGTCAGTAACATCTGCTACAAGCAGTGCTGTTTCAAGTACAGCAAGTACTTCAAGTGAGGCTAAGACTGATGATGCCAATAAGAAGTTTAGTGTAGTGTGTACCATTTTCCCAGAGTATGACTGGATTAGACAGTTAGTTGGAGATAAGAAGGATAACTACGAGATTACCTACCTCTTAGATAAGGGTGTTGATCTTCACAGCTACCAGCCTACTGCTGAGGATATTGCAAAGATTGCAAACTGTGACCTCTTTGTGTATGTAGGCGGTGAGTCTGACGGCTGGGTTGATGATGCGCTTAAAGAGAGTAAAAACGATAAGATGCAGGTGGTAAATCTTCTTGAAACCCTCGGTAAAAATGTAAAGCCTGAAGAAGTAGTGGAAGGTATGCAGGAAGAGGATGAGCACGACCATGATCACGAAGATGCAGACCATGATCACGAGGATAAAGACAAAGACCATGATCACGAAGATGCAGACCACGACCATCATGAAGAAGAGACAGAGTATGACGAGCATGTATGGCTTTCACTGAGAAACGCTACAGCTCTTGTAAATACTCTTGCTGAGAAACTTCAGACTATAGATCCTGAGAACAAGGATTATTATGCAACAACGGCTGCTGATTATACAGCCAAGCTTGGAGATCTTGATTCAAGATATCTTGCAACCATTAAAAAGGCTAAGGTAAAGACAGTGCTTTTTGGTGACAGATTCCCATTCCGTTATCTTGTGGATGATTATGGACTCAAGTACTACGCAGCCTTTGTAGGCTGTAGTGCAGAGACTGAGGCAAGCTTTGAGACAGTAGCCTTCCTTGCGAAAAAGACAGACGATCTTAAGCTAAAAAGTGTTCTTGTTATAGAGAATTCTGACCAGAAGATAGCAAAGAAGATAGTTGAGACTACTAAGGATAAAAGCCAGAATATAGTTGTACTTAACTCAATGCAGTCTATTACCAATGAAGATATAGCAAATGGTGCGACCTATCTTTCCATTATGGAGAGTAACTTAAAGGCTCTTGCGTCAGCACTTAAGTAGTAAGAAGACGCTGCTTAGGCTTGCTGTTATTACAAAGTATAGTGTATAGTTTTTAGGTGGGTGTCAAAATTGTTTGACACCCACATCATATTATAGATTTGGAGAATTAAAATGGCATTTATCACTTGTAAAAATCTTGAACTGGGCTATAAGGATCAGCTTGTAGCCACAGGCATCAATTTTACGGTTGAGAAGGGTGATTATTTATATGTAATAGGGGAAAACAGGGGCAGGCAAATCCACCCTTATGAAGACTCTTTTTGAGGCTGATGAAGCCGGTATCGGGAGAAATTACCTACGGTGATGGTCTTCTTCCCTATGAAATAGGCTATCTTCCGCAGCAAAGTCTTGCACAAAAGGACTTCCCTGCATCTGTCTGGGAAATTGTGCTATCGGGCAATCTTTCAAGGATAGGCAGCAGAGTATTTTACAGAAAAGAAGACAAGCTAAGGGCTGAGGAAAAATCTTGACAGGCTTCATATTATGGATCTTAAGAAAAAAATGCTACCGCAATCTTTCGGGTGGACAACAGCAGAGGGTACTCCTTGCAAGGGCACTGTGTGCGACAGATAAGCTGCTTCTGCTTGATGAGCCTGTGAGCGGACTTGATCCAAAGGTAACGGCGGAGTTTTACGGACTTATAAGTGATTTAAATAAATCAGGAGTGACCATAATTATGGTTTCACACGACTTGGCAGACAATAGAGAATGAGGCAGGAAACGTTCTTCACATAGGAAGCCGTGGACAGCTTTTTCTTTGGAAGTAAGAAGGATTATCTAAAAAAAGCGATGCCAGAGAAAGTCTCGGAGTATAGAAGGGAGAAATTATGGCAGAAATTTTAGAAAAATTTCAGTACTATCTTCAATTTCCATTTGTAATCTACGCATTTATAGTAGGAGTGCTTATAGCACTGTGTTCCTCACTGCTAGGCGTAACCTTGGTTCTTAAAAGGTTTTCATACATAGGGGATGGACTTTCACACGTAGCCTTTGGTGCTATGGCTGTAGCAAGTGTTATAGGGCTTACGGATAAAATGATTATCATCCTTCCTGTCACAGTAATTACAGCTATCTTCCTCCTAAAGACAGGGCAGAACAGCTCCATAAAGGGAGATGCGGTTATAGCTATGCTTAGTGTAGGAGCCCTTGCAATAGGATACATGCTTATGAATATATTTAACACTAAGGGTAATGTGTCAGGAGATGTCTGTACTACCCTGTTTGGCTCAACCTCTATACTTACACTCAGTAAGGAAGAAGTTCTTATCTGTATAGTATTTTCCATACTTGTAATGGTCTTCTTCGTGTTATTTTACAACAGGCTCTTTGCAGTTACCTTTGATGAGAATTTTTCAAAGGCAACAGGAGTGAAGACAGACAGGTATAATCTCCTTATAGCGATAATCATAGCTGTGATTATAGTGCTTGGAATGAACCTTGTAGGCTCACTTCTTATATCCGCACTTATTATCTTCCCGGCACTCTCTGCGATGAGACTTATAAAGAACTTCAAGGGAGTAGTTATTTTTTCTGCATCCTTATCTGTGGTTTGTGCGGTTATAGGAATGCTTATTTCGATATTGGCATCCACACCCGTAGGCTCAACCATAGTGGCGGCTGATATGGTGGCGTTTTTTATCTGTGTTATAATAGGGAAGATAAAAGGTTGATTTGCACACTTTTTAAACACAAAGTTATGCTTTAATTTGCTGAGGAGGTTTTTATTTATGAGAAAGAGAATATTAACACTGCTTGCCCTTAGCACAGTTATTACGGTGACAGCCTGTGGCAGCAATAAGACCAGTACCAAGATGCAGCAGACAAAAATACTGTGGAGAAGGCTATAAGCAATCAGATAAATAAGGAAATAGATGACCAGGTTAAGAAGCTTGAGGATGAAGAAAAGTCTGGAACAGGAGGCTCTGGTTCTTCCGGTTCGAGTACAGGAAGTCAGATAGTAACCCAAAATGGTCAGGTCTTAGGGGCAACTTCCGACTTCGAGGCAAAACTAAAAGAAGCCAGAGAACAAAAGCCTGTTGACGGCATAGACTATGACCTTACGACAATGGGAAGCGACATGATATATGCTACGGTTTATCTTATGATGACTGACCCTGACCAGTTTGAAGGAAAGATGATTAAGATGAAGGGGCAGTATCTGTCTGCTTACTATGAGCCTAGAAAAGAGTATTACAACTATTGTTTTATCTCAGATGCGATGGGGTGCTGTAGTCAAGGTATAGAGTTTGCTACAAAGGATAAGCTAAAGCAGAGGAATCTTCGTCCCGAGGATAATACAGATATAGAAGTCGTAGGCAAGTTTGAAACCTATATGGAAGACGGCAAGATGTACTGCCATCTGAAGGACTCTAAGATGACAATATTAAAAGATGATGGAAACTAAGAATGTGATGTGAGATACCTCTAGGGGTATCTCTTTTTTTATCAAGTAAATTTGAAATAACTGTGGGATATACTGGTCTTATCGGGTATAGCCGAAACGATTGCCGATTTTTTTTATTTTTTTATCGAGTATAGTCGAAACTGATATTATTTTTTTGCGTTATTTCCGGATTTCTTATCTTATGGGGGATGAAGTCACTAGAGACAGAGAGTTTGGAATATATAAGAATATAAAAGATAACTTCCCTAAATATGTGTTTCAATGGATAAGGTGGCTTTTTAGCAGGGATGGTGTAGTTCACAAAAAAATATAATTGATTTTCTGTTGGGGGATACAAATAAGTAAAAAAATACAATATGTATTGTAAAAATATAATAGGTAATTATCGAGTATCTTCTCGAGAAGACAGTAAAATTAGCAGAGCAGTGTAACAAATTTGCTATATTACTAAAAAAACACATAATTACTTGACAAAGTTGTTTTTAAAGTGTTATTCTCAAATTGAGAATAGTAATAAATGCGAGACTATTATATTCAAGAAAAATAGTGAGGTGATAAAATGGATTTTTCAAATGGAGAACTTACAGTAATGGAAATGTTGTGGAAGGGAGACTGTCTGGATGAAAACGGAGAGATTCAGGCATTAGAATTATCTAAGTTACTAAATGAAAAAAATATGGTTTCGGTAAGACTTCCTGCTACACTTTTTTTGGGAGGCTGCTTGAAAAGGGGGCAATAACAAGGCGGTATCCGAAGTACACCATAAAACCACTTATTTCAAGAGAGGAGGCACTTAGAAAGCAGCAGCAGGAGGCGATAGAAAGATTATTTAAAGGCTCGATTATAAATGTCTGTCAGGCATTCTTCACTGAGAAAAAAAGTAAGTAAAAAAAGAACTGGAAGAAATGAGAAAAATTAATCGACAGGTTTGATGAAGAGGAATAATATGGTTATTTTGATTCTGCCTACAGCCCTAAACAGGAGTATAAAAAAAGTATTTTCATACTTGCAATTATACTTTTTAATAAGGAAAAATGCTCAACATAAAAAAAGCATTAGATGGGCAAATATTATCTTATGGATGATATTTTTTTGCGTACCTGTTGTTTCCACGCTCGATTTTAATTACAGTTACAGATTTTTGAAAAAGTGTGGATGGTTGCAGGATATGTTACGCTCAATGTCTGTTATAAGCGGACACATAAAGAAAAATTGAAAAAGAGGCAGGTTATATATTATCTCCAGTTAACCAGATGTTTGTTACCGGACTGGTTCTTATATATGTAGCAGTACAGATAATAAAAAAAGAAACAGGACAATGAGAGACTCTTTAATGATAGAAAGAGGCAAAGAAAAGCGGATGAGTATTTAAGCTTATTTAATCTAAGAAGGAAAGTAGATATTTTCATAAATGATAAAAATAGCAAGTCCGGTTACTTATGGGATAATTCACCCTAAGATAGTGCTGCAAAGCTATATATTTGAAGATGATAAACTGTTAAAGTATGTGCTTATCCACGAGCTGACACATATTAAGAAATTTGACATAGCTTTCAGCCATTTGAAAAATTTGATTATGTGTATAAATTGGTATAACCCATTTATATTAGGAGCTGCAAAATACATTGAAGATGATATTGAAATACTGTGTGACAAACTGGTTATAAAAAGGGCTGGCGATACCAGAGAACACAGAAAAGAGTATTGCATGGCAATGTTGAAGCTGACCGAACGAAATGAAAACAGCAGATTTGTATTAAAACTGCACCCTACAAAAGAAAGGATAATAGTTATGAAAAAATGGAGAAGAACAGTATTGGGAATAGTTGCTTGCAGTAGCTGTCGGAGCGTCAATGACTTCATTTGTAGAAGTTAGGGCAATTGAAACAAATCAGGTAGTAGCAAACGTAGAGCCTTCCTACACTCCTATAAATGAAGATAATAGAGTAGAGGAAATCATTGAAAAAGAATATATAGAATTAGTGGAAAATCAGGAGGAAATAGTTCCATATATTGCTGATATAAACGGAAAAAGAGACTTTAGATGGACTTAGCCATAAAAACATACAGCTTTGATATGTCATCCTGGACAAGTGCCAACTCATGATGGGTTTACAATAAAGATGAGTAATATGTCTTCAAAGGGTGGTTTGAATTATGAAATAATAATAAAGGAAAATGGTAATGTTATTTATCAAAATAGATTTGATAAAGAGGCTACATTAAGTGTCAAAGCACAGGATGGAAGCAGCTATGAGGTTATTGTAAATAATACTGGAGTAAATTCATTAAAGTATAACATTAAGATAAAAAGTTATTTAAGGTAACTTTTGGAAAGGAGGCTATCTATGAAAAGTATAAATCCAATGAGGTATAAGAATGGAGATTGAAATTTAATCAAAATTCTCATACGCTATATGAAATGTTAATAAATTTATGCCTTAAAAAATACGTTTTAATGGCGTTAGCTTTCTATAGGGCTAATTGCTGTTACTGTTTATTACGGCAACAGCAACGGCAAGCAGGTTTATATGTGCCCTGGTATTAAGGTTTGTAAACGATGAATTAGTAGTAGTTAACATTTTTTTGTAATATTGATTTGCACAAGACTATTTTTAAAAAGGAGGTTTCTATGAAAAGATTATTAATAAGTATTATTTTATCTATATTGATAATGTTTAATTCTGTAATGCCGACAATGGCCAATACCACTACTGTAAATGATAACACAATTGTTTCTTTATCAAGCTCAAATCATATGGAAATTTCTGTTATTTCAACTAATGGATATCGAGCAGCAAGGGGTGGAGAAAAATTTCTTATTAAACACTATGATAATGGTAATGTCATTCAAACGGTACAGGGGACAATAGGTGGTGATCAAATTTTATCTACATCATATGAAAATGGTAGAGTAAAAAGCAAAAAAGTGATCAATGTATCAGACAGAATACAAAAAGTAAATAATGCAGATATTGTCCTTGGAAGTAGTGCAAGAGCTGTTACAAATTCTTGGGGTGTTTTGGGACATATAATATACAACAAGGAATATGGCAGCAATGTGGAACAAAAAGTTGCTGTGCATAGTAAACTTACAAAAGATGATAACGAAGGATATATAATTAATGGTGCTCTTAAAGATTCTATATCCGATATAACTGGATTAGTTTTGTCTGTTATGGGAATATTCCTTCCAGGTGCTTCTGTTGCAGCTCAAATTGCAAAGGCGATAGTATTACATTACGGTGGGAAAATTATTGGTGATGCAATAGGAGTGAACTTTACTGAAAATGTATCTGTAAGAGCAAAATATTATACTTTAAGGGGATATCATATAGCATCTAATTATTATACTGCTGGATTCGATGGAGTAGAAAGGCATGTGAAAACTGTTTCAAGTAAAGCCTATAACAAGTGGCTGTATGAAGGATTTACACCACATACTTGGAAAGATGGTGATCACCTGGCATCAAATATCTGGACAGCAATTTTTGGAAGATCTTTTCCTTATGTAAAGGAATATCGTTAGTTTTAGAAAAATTAAAAAGGTGTGTGATATTATAATGAATATGAAAAAAAGTCATTTATCAAATCTGTTCGGATCTCATGGATTTTATATATCATAGACATACTTTATTTTCTAATAGCAGCTGAATTTTTTTCGAAATATGGAACAGTAGGACTGTTACTAATGGCGGGAATTGGATTGTTTTTTATTATGGGAACATTAATATTTATGTTTAAAAACTGTAGATGCCCTCATTGTGGTAAGTATATAGTCTACTGGAGTGATGGTCGTTGTCCGTTCTGCCAAAGACCACTTGATTGAAATTTTTCTATATCATATGTCTGAGTATAGTGATAAAGACAAAAGAAAGACTGATAGCAATTATTTTTTTTAATACTTCAGTCTATTTTTGAAATTTACTGTGACTACTGAATAGAGTAGATAAAGACTGCTGGTTTTAGTTCTATACTGGTTACAGGGGCAAGGCAGGTGGGCAAGACCGCAATGCTTAAGTGCCTTGCCGAGGGAACATACAGAATTTAAGTCAAAAAAGTGATGGAAATTTCCAAATAGAGATTTCCATCACTTTTTATAATTATACAACTCTCAACTTAAATTTCATTAGCTCTTTTTCATCATCTACAGGAATCTTCGCAATATCAGCACCAAGTTCCTGTAGTTTTTTTCTCCAAAGATGTGTATTTTTCCGTAAGGAAGCAGAACACAAAAAAATTGAACATAAATGGTTCTAATAGGTTCAAAAATAATGGTTTTTTTACAAAAAAAGAGATATAGTCCCATTTTCAACACTTAGAAAAAGAATAAAGTGGCGTTAAGCTTTGTATATACAGGGTTTGTGCCACTTTTTTTATATAAAAAAACGTTGTATGGAAATGCTCGCTCAAATAAAAATTTTGATGTTTTTTTATTGTGTTTTCTACTGCAAAAAAATATGCAATAATTATCAAGTATCTTCTAAAGAAGACTGTAAAATTAGCAAAGTGGTGTAACAAATTTGCTATATTACTAAAAAAATAAATAATTACTTGACAAAAATTGATTTAAAGTGCTAATTCCCGTCTTTGACAGCTTTTTTTAAGAAAAAAAGCCTTGTAATTCGCTATAGAAGCGAGTTACAGGGCTTTTAGAAAAATTTACATATGCACGTTACACTATCTATTTTTTTGTTTGTGAAAAAAATATTCCTCATTTTTTTATTGGAACTATCTGTTTAGATGTACAGAATCCAAATGCATCGTGCAGTGCATCTGTGAGTTCTGTTCTGGTGTAAATGGGCTGATAACCTTTACCCTCGTACTTTATGAAATCCATTTCCTGAAGGGTAGGAAGTATCTGGTCTATGGTATATTTATTATTAAGTTTCTTTTCAAGATACCTGTATACAATAAGTGAAATAAAACAGGTTATGAAATGGGCTAGTATCCTGTCTTTCCTGTTTAAATATACAGGACGTGCTTCAAAATCAGTTTTCATTATTCTAAAGCATTCTTCAATCTCCCAACGTCGCTTGTTTGCCCTGACTATACTACCTATGTTGTCATTAAGGTTGGTGCATACAGCGTAGAAACCATCATATTTTTCTTCATTTTCAATATATGACTGGTCTATGCTGTTTATGGATACATCTGCAATCTCACCGTACTTTGTTGTATGGTCGGTTTTTATAAATCGTTTAGGATCATTTTGTTTTTTTCTTTCTATCGAAGAACGTCCTTTTTCAATCATTTTCGCAGCTCTTTCAATCTGTCCTCTACGTACATGGCGCTGGAAATCACGGTATTTTAAAGAGTATGAAACAATGAGCTTCTGTTCGATTATTTGTTTTCTGTCGCCGCTGTCTGTATGGACGATACCTTCCTCTTTAATCCATCGTGATCTGTAGAAAATCTTGTCTCTATCCTTTTTCACTGTCTAATTCTGATATCCTATATTTTTTGCCGCTTCTATCACCATCGAGAAGCCATCCGTCATCAGCCATACACCACTCTTGTAAGAAGTCTTTAAGTATTTTGATAGGCTGTGTTGTTATATACCCGCGCATGCCGTTTTCGCTGTCGTAGGAATTAAACACCCGGTTTGTTGCAGATGACAGTCCTGAATCTGTACAGACAACAAACTTGGACATATCAAATCCAGAAAGCATCTTCTTTTCAAGCGGAATCATAGTAGTCTGTTCATTGCGGTTTCCGGGATAAATGCAAAAGGATATAGGAATACCATCGCTATCCATAAACAGCCCCATTCCTACTATAGGGAGTGGGCGGTTTTCCTTACTTTTGCCAAACTGCTTATCATCCTCTTCATTGTCGATTTCAAAGTAGAAATTTGTACAGTCATAATAGATTACTTGAGTATTTCGTTTTTGCACTGCAGTGCTGTTTTTAAAAATGCGGCTCTGAATATAATCAGCCTCTTCAGCTATCACTGATAATGAGCGGTAAACATCATGCAGTTCAAAAAGAGGGCTGTTCAATAAAACGCTTTGACTCTTCAAAGCTATTCCTTTTTGATGACGGGAAAAAGTATTCTGCTGTATATAAGACGTGAAAGTACGTCATTCAGGTCGTACTCGAATGGGTGTCTCGCAGAGATTGCACGGCAAATCTTATGCATGCCTAATTCATAATAAATATCCTGAAGGAAAAGATATCCGCCATTAAACCTATGCTGTTCATTACTAACAAGGTCATTAGCGGACAGAGCTCAATATTAAATGTTGCGGAATCTTCTTTTTCAGCTTCATTCATAATACGCACCTGTTCTTTAGCCCAGGCTTTTTGCATCTTTCACGCCATACATCTCGCAGATTTGTTTTTTTCTGAACCGAAAGTTTTAACAATCTGAGTTTTGTTTTTTTCCCATTGATTCTAACTGTTTTAACGGCACGATAGGTAATTGAATATTTTCCGGTAGTCCATCCTAATCTCATAGTATTATCCTCCAATACTATTATAACGTATCGGAGTGGAACGTGCAAGCATAAATTTAAGATTTGACAAAAAAATAAGCCATATCTGGCTTTGATGAACCTCATAACGGATTAGGTTGTCAAACTCCCGAGTGGTGTAACAAATTTGCTATATTACTAAAAAAATAAATAATTACTTGACAAAAATTGATTTAAAAGTGCTAATTTCGAGTTGAGAATAATAAACAAAAAGGTAACTTTTTGGGAAGGAGGCTGTTTATGATAAGTATAAATCCAGTGAGGTATAAGAACACAGATGAATACAGTTTGAATAATGTTTCGAAAAAAATTTTTAGAATAACTAAAAGAAAAAGTATTCTATTTCCTACTTATACTTTCTTTGATAATGTTATTGATAGGAGTAATCCTTCCTGGCAAAAATAGTAGATTCGGGTATTTTTTTCCATTACATTAGGTGATTATAAATTTGACCTTAGAGCCAGATTACTGACAGGGCCTTTTGGTTTATGGAGCATGGATAATAATATATGGTTTTTATAAAAAAAGAAGCCTTTGGAATGGGTAATCATGATTGTTTTGTTTATACCCCACTTAATATTAATTTTAGTTATGAAAGAGTATTCTCATGGCATAGGGTTTATGTTGAGGATGTATTTGGGGATTCTTAGCTTTTGGAGCATAGTAATCAGAGGTTAATGTCAATGGAGAGTTAAAACGATCAGATAATTTTTGTAAACGAATGGAGTGAAAATGAGAAATATCAGTACAATGAGGTATAAAAACGGGGATTGAAATAAATACAAATAATTACAATTTTGTGAAGAAATATTCATTATCGTAGCAAGATTGAACTGATAATAGTATTAAAAATGTAATAAAGATAAGGCTAATTGGCTCAAAAGCCGGTTAGCCTTATCTTTGCTCATGAATTCGTGAAGTTAAAGTCTAACTTTTATGAAAAATGCCTGCAATACTGCGATTTATTAAAGGTTTTGTATTTTATAAAAAAACAAAATGTATTGTAAAAATGTAATACATTGTTGTATAATGAAGTATGGAGGGATGCGATGACATTTGAGTGGGATGATAGAAAAAGAACAGATAAATATATCTAAAGCATGGAATTGATTTTAGCACAGCGACTCTCGTGTTTGGTGATGATAATCGTATTGAAAAAAATATGATGATTTACATTCTATAAGTGAAGATAGATATATTACCATCGGAGAAATAAACGGAATAGCTGTCATTGTCGTTGTAGTTTATACAGAAAGAGAAAATTCCATTAGAATTATATCGGCAAGATTAGCTACAAAGATTGAAAAGGAGGCATATTATAATGGTTAAAAATATTGATGTTAAAAGTAAACCAACTCCAGAGCAAATACAGATGCTTGAAAATGCAAAAAAAATTGCAATCTCAAAAGATGATGAGTATCCGGAATTTACCAAGGAAGAATTGTCAAAATTTAAGAAGATTTCTGAAGAAAAGAAAGTTGATAGACAGAAACAGGTAGTGACCTTGCGGCTTTCTGGAAAGACCTTGAAAAAGGCTAAATCTTTAGGGAAGGGATACACATCAATTCTTAGCAGAATTATTGAGGGAGCATTAGAAGATCCTGAAATAATAAAACAATACATTTAATTTCCATTTGATTAATTGATTTTTTGTGATAAGATGTAGAAGTAAAAAAATTAACCCAAAAGGAGAATGAGAAAATGAATGATTTTGTTCTGGTTTTTATTAAGCTTATGATAGGATTTCTATCTGCAATAGCCGTTATCAATTTTACAGGTAAGGGTAACCTTGCACCAAATTCTGCCAGTGACCAGATACAGAACTATGTTCTTGGTGGAATTGTCGGTGGTGTGATATATAACAAGAATATAGGTATATTTGAGTGTCTCCTTGTTATGCTTGCCTGGTTCTTGCTCGTTACAAGCTTTAGGCTTTTTAAGAAGCACAGTGTTAGGGTTAAACAGATTATAGACGGGAAAGCCCTTATTATCATAAATAATGGTAAGGTAGATGTTGAGACTTGCAAGAAAGCCGGACTTTCAGCACATGATGTGGCATTTAAGCTAAGGGCTCAGAATGTGTATTCAGTTAAAAAGGTAAAAAGAGCTGTAGTTGAACAGAACGGTCAGTTTATTATAGTGCTTGAAGGAGAGGAAAATCCTAAGTTCCCTATAATCACTGATGGACATCTTCAGACAGATATCCTTGAAATAATCGGAAAAGATGAAGATTGGCTCAAAGAAAAAATGAGAGAGAAAGGCTTTGAGGAATATAGTCAGATATTCCTTGGAGAATATGTAGACGGCAAGGCTTTATTTGTGTCTTACGAATAAAACTGCCTGAACTCCTACCTTCCAAAGGGTAACCATTTTTTTGCAAAAAAATGAGCGGATTACGAATATTTTTGCAAGGATTGCTAAAGCTGCGCTGTAGCAATCCTGTATCAATGGGTGTCAAATACTTTTGACACCCACATCATATTATATAAGCAGACTTATTTGAGAAGTCTGAAAGTTAAGAACAAGTAGAGGAGATATTGTGGGGATGGAAGTAATTACAAAGTTAATCTGGCTTGATTCTATGGCTAAGGTGTTTCACGATGAAGAACCTGTGGAAAGCATAGAGGGCGTTTGTCCCTCTTTTTTTGTAAATGAGGGTCTTCAGTGTTCAGTTAGCCATAAAATCGACAGATGAGAGCGATAATGACCTGGCAGAGATTAAGGTAGATGACCTCTTGCACCATTTACAAGACTTAGAGAGGTAGTGGCTGTGCCCGTAAGATATGCGGGAAAGGAAAGGCATGGAGGAGAGTATCTAAGGAGGGCGCCGGGGCTTTATCCTGATTTACTAAGGGAGGTTAAAGGAGGGAAGGTAAGGCTTATAAGCGGTTACTGGCAGGCACTTCATCTTACCCTTGACCTAAGAAATGCTGATAAAAACTAAAGCTTAGCTATGGTAAGAATAAGCTGATTGTAAATATCAAAACAGAAGAAAACGAATATAAGAAGGAACTTGAATTAGAGGTCTTAAACGGGGAACTGCCAAAGTTAAATATTTATCATACGGAATGGTTCCATTCTGATTGTCTTGCGGATTATTATGGGGTAGAAAGTCTTTCAGAGAGGCACTGGGAGATAATGGGCGACTTTTATAAGGCATTACGGAAGGTCAGGAATGAACACCATCTTAGTTCCTACCTTTACGCCGCCACTTGATACCGAGGTAGGGGGAGAGCGCACTACAGTCCAGCTGGTGGAGGTTCATAAAAATGGCGATTCTTATAGCTTTAACTTTGATAAGGTAAAGAGATTTATTGATATCTGTCTTGAAAGTGGCATAGAATACTTTGAAATAGCCCACCTTTTTACCCAGTGGGGAGCAAATGCGACACCTAAGGTAATGGCGTATACTGATGGAGAATTAAAGAAAATATTTGGCTGGGAGACAGATTCTGAGGGTGAGGAGTATACCCACTTCCTATCTTTCTACCTTCCTGCGCTTATTAAAAAGCTTGATGAATGGGGACTTAACGGCAGGGTGTTTTTCCACCTTTCAGACGAGCCTGATGAAAACTGCATAGAAAAATACAGCAGTCTAAGGAAAAAGATTGCTCCGTTTTTAGGTGAATATCCTATCCTTGATGCGGTGTCCAGGTACAGCTTTGTGGAAAGAGGAATAGTTGACAGACCGGTGCCTGGCAATAATCATCTGGAACCATTTTTAGAGAATAATGTCAAGGGGCTTTGGACCTACTATTGCTGTGCTCAGGGTGATAAGGTTCCAAATAGGTTTATGTCTATGCCATCAGCCAGAAACAGGATAATGGGAGTCCTCATTTACTATTTTTGATATAAAGGGCTTCCTGCACTGGGGGTATAATTTCTATAACTCTCAGTATTCCATAGAGCATATCAACCCTTATGCGGTTACAGATGCAGGAGGTGCTTTTCAGGCAGGAGATGCCTTCCTGGTATATCCGGGTGTTGACGGAAAGCCGGAGGATTCTCTTAGAATGATGGCTCTAAATGAGGGCTTTCAGGACTATAGAGCACTTGTAAAATACGAAGAGAAGGTTGGTAGAGCAGAGGTGATAGCCCTGATTGAGAGGCTTTTTGGAGGGAAGCTGTCTATGGAAAACTATCCTGCAAGCTATAAATACATAGAAGATTTAAGAAAAACAATAAATCAAAATTTTCCACTTTAAATACTAAAAAAAGTCCATTGTGTATAAATAAAAATCCATTTAAACTGTTACTGATACAGTTTGAGTGGATTTTTTATGTGATATACATATAAGGCAGGTCAGCCTGTCTTAGAGTACCACACATCTCAAAGTGTGGGTTAAGAAGGAATATAAGAGAGAGGTATGCACATGGCTCAGGAACTTAGATTTAACGAAGATGGCAATATAAAGATAATGCAGCTAACTGACCTGCATTTTACCAATGATGATGAGGCTGACCATAAGACAGTAGAGCTTGTAAGACAGGCGCTTAGAGATGAAAAAGCCTGACTTTGTTATAGTTACGGGAGATATGGTATACGGCGAGCATAATCTGGAATTTCTACCTAAGGTTTTTGCTCCACTTACAGAGGGAGACTGCCCTTGGACCTTTGTATTTGGCAACCACGACTCTGAATGGGGACATAGCAGGAAAGAACTCCTAGAAGCCGGGATGAAGCTTAAAGGCTGTGTAGCCTGTCATGACGAGGCCTCTGTAGACGGAGTAGGTAATCACGTAATAGAAATCAAGAATAAAAATAATGAAACAAAGTGGGCTATATTTGCCATTGATTCAGGTGATTATTTCCCTTGTGAAAAGATAGGCGACTATGCCTGTATCACAAGAAATCAGATTGACTGGTATCAGGCAAAGATTCGTGAGCTTGAAAGTAAACATAAGGACTTCTCAGCCCTTGCCTTTCAGCATATAGCTGTGCCTGAGCATCAGGAAGTATTCAAATATGAGAAATGCTACGGAGTAAAGAGAGAAGGAAGTGGGGCACCGAGATTAAATTCAGGCTTCTTTTATGCTTTAATTGAGGCAGGACATACAAAGGGACTCTTTGTAGGACATGACCACGCCAATGATTATTACGGCAATCTCTACGGTATTACCTTAGGTTATGGAAGAGCAGGAGGTTATGGCACCTACGGAGCACCTGACCACATGAAGGGAGCAAGACTTTTTGTACTAAATGAAAATAATACAGAGAGCTTTGAAACCTATGTCTACCTTGAAAATGGCACGGTTATTAAAGAGCCTTGGTGCTATGAACCGCTTTGCAGAAGAGATGAGGCTTAATATGGAAGGTATCAAACTTGTTACATTTAATATCCGCTGTGATTATGAGCAGGACGGAATCAATAATTTCGCTTTCAGAAAGCCTATGATAGTAGAAAAGATAAGCTCTGAAAAGCCTGATATAATCTGCTTTCAGGAAGTTCTTCCGCACGTTGCAGTATGGATTAAGGAAACCTTATCTGACTACTATGTAGTGGGCTGTGGACGAAGTGAGGACTTTACGGATGAACAGGAGAGTATAGCCTTTAAGAAGGATAGGTTCAACCTTGTTAGTATGGAGACCTACTGGATGTCGGAAACTCCTTATGTGCCCGCAAGCAGGTATAAAAAACAGAGCACCTGCCCTAGAGTTACTACAGAAGTAGTCTTATATGACCTGGCTGAAAAGAAGATGTTCAGGCTTCTTAATACCCACCTTGACCACGAAGGAAGCGAAGCAAGACTCTTGGGACTTAATCAGCTGCTAAGAAAGATTGAGGCAGAAAAAGCCTTCTCTGATATACCTGTGATTATTACAGGAGACTTTAATGCAGAGCCTGACTCTAAGGAAATGAAGTCTATAATCACATCCGACAGGTATCAGGACTTAACGAAGGAAATCGACTTTACATTCCACGATTATGGTAAAGAAAAAGAAAAGATAGACTATATATTTACAACTAAGGATGTATTTTGCAAGAGCACTGTAAAATGGGCTGAGGAAAAGGACGGGGTTTTTCTATCCGACCATTATCCTATAGAGGCTGTTATATATCTAAGTGAAGGAGGTAACCATGGATAATAAGGCAGTAAAGCTAAACAAAAAGAGCCTGAAAAAGCAAGCTCCTTCATTATTGGCAGCTTTATGTGATGCTCCTTCCTGCAATAATATATTATATTTTAATCTGTTATGTGCCAATGGCAGGCAATGTACTGGCATTTAAGGAGTATTCCTTTAAGAAGGGAATCTGGGGAAGCGATTTTGTAGGACTCAGGTATTTTGAATCATTTTTTAAGAGCTATGATGCCCTAAGACTGATTAAAAATACTCTGACTGTAGGCTTCATCAAGTGTATCCTTGAATTTCCTTTTGCCATCATTCTTGCACTTCTTCTAAATGAACTTAAAAATATGAAGTTTAAGAAGGCTAGCCAGACAATCACTTATCTGCCGCATTTCCTTTCAAGCGTAATCATAGTAACGATGATTCAGCGCTTGCTCGCACCTAATAATGGTGTAATCAACCAGATTATAGCAGGACTTGGAGGAGACGGAAGTACCTTCTTCCTAATGGATGCAAAATACTTCCTTGGAATTCTCTTTTCAATGGACTTGTGGAGAAATATAGGCTGGGATTCCATTATCTATCTGGCCATGATAAGCAGTGTAGACACCTCCCTTTATGAGGCTACTCAGATGGACGGTCATAGCAAGCTAAAGAGGATGTGGCATATAACACTTCCGGGCATTAGAGGAACCATAGGACTCCTTTTTCATTATGGGAGTGGGAGGTCTTCTCATCAGGCTTTGAACAGATATATCTGCTTAGAACACCCGGCAATATGCAGCTTGCGGACACCCTTGATACCTATGTGGTTAGAGTAGGTTTGCAGGGAGGACAGTTTGGATATGCAACTGCCATAGGACTTATTCAAGGTCTTGTAGGCCTTGTACTTGTGATAGGGACCAACAAGATATGTAAGAAGCTGACAGAGGTCAGTCTCTGGTAATGTATTCTCCTGATTATTGCTATATAACAATGGGAATGACAGGGAATTAAAAACATACATAAAAAAAGAAAGGGGTAGTAGTTTATGAAAACAAAAAATCTCAAAAAGGTGCTTTCACTTGCACTGCTTGGCAGCATGATGGTGAGTATGCTCGGCGCCTGTGGTAATTCCTCTGAAAAGAGTGGAAGCAGTGCAGGAAAGGCAAGTACTGCATCAACAGGAAAGTCATCCGCGGCATCTACAGCAGATGGCAAGCCATCTACCTGGATAGCAGACAGAACAATCAACATCCAGGCATACGTAGATGACATCGGCTACAGTCTTCCAAAGGATTTTAACAACACACCTGTGATGCAGGAACTCACAAAGCGCACAGGAATCAAGTTAAACATCCAGTATACACCTGGAGACAGTGATGCTAAGGTACTTGCGTCACAGCTTGCAGAGGAACCATTCCTGACGTAATCATTTCCTATCTGGATGACTCCACAAGACCGGAGTTCCCACTCCTCTTAAAAGGCGACTGAAAGAGGGAATGTTTGCTGATGTTTCCGCAATGATGAAGGATTCTCAGGTTTACAAAAAAATACTATGAAGAAGGCTATCTTCCAAGAGACAGCTACAAGAACATTGTATTCAGAGAGGAATTTGGCGATGCAGTTTATCTTCTTCCAATGAAGATTGAAGAAGTAGACCGCTCTGCACAGTACATCCCTGAGGATGCCTACCTTGGAGGTCCTTATATCCAGAAATCAATTGCAGACAAGTTAGGAATCGATCCTACTTCAATCAGAACTTCAGAAGATTTCTACAACCTTCTTGTGAAGATTAAGAAGGGCGGATTTAAGGATGACAACGGAAATGATGTATGGCCTTTTAGGACCTAAGTACTGGGGCGGCTCTTATGATTCACTTGCCTTTAATATAGGGTGAGCTGAACTGGGGAGTAAGCGGTAAGGGTTCTCTTGGTGGATACAACATAGATAAAAAAGACGGCAAGATTAAGCATGAGGCGGAGACAGACTATGTATATGACAAGATTAACTATGTAAGAAAGCTTATCAAAGAAGGACTTATGAATCCTGAGTATTTTACAATGGATCAGACACGTGCGGAAGAAGTAAGCAAGAGCCACAACTCTGCTATAATCGCAGATGTACACAACTATGAGAACATTATTTTCCAGACAAATGACTGGGTTCCTTTAGGACCTCTTAACAATGTATCAGGAGATAATAAGGGAGTTGTTTCAGGCAAGACACAGCGTGGCTGCTGGGCTATATCTTCACAGGCAGAGAATCCTGAAGAAATCTTTAAGTTCTTTGATTACTTATCTACCTATGAAGGGCAGCTTTTAGCAGAGTACGGAGTAGAAGGCTTATCATATAACTTAAAGGACGGAAAGCCTGTTATTACTGAGGAAGTATCAAAGAAGCTTAATGAGGGTGATGTAGACTGGCTTATCAACAATGTTGGTGCTGCTTTTGGTGGTACCGCAAACTACTTCTTTGAGTTCATGCTTACCAATGTAAACCCAATTGATAACTTTGGTGAGTCAAGACCAGGTTCAGGAAGCGGTTCAGCATTTAAGAGAAGTGTAGAGATAGCTAAAGAGTATCCACGTGAATACAAGGTTGTACCGGGACTTAAGGCTACAGCATACTTAACTTCGACAGGACTTGAAGATGTAAAGGCTCAGATGGATTTACTTAACTATCAGGAAACTCTTATCCAGGCATTCTTTGCAAAGGATGACGCTGAGGTTAAGTCCATAATCGAAGCTTTTAGAAATCAGCTTCAGTCAGCAGGAAATGACCAGTTTAAGGCTAAACTTGAAGAACTTTACAAAGAAGATCCACAGTCAATTCAGTTCTATTAGATTATAGTTAAAAGGAGCAGGTATAGTTATGGAAGCAACTGACAGAATAATTACACCAAAGAAGAATAAAATAAAGCAAAGCTTGGGAGACAGAATAATACAGGGCTTTTATTATACTTGTAATACTTGCACTCTGCCTTGTGATTATTTTGCCTTGCATAAATGTACTTGCTCTTTCATTAAATGACGGTGCTGATGCGGCAAAGGGAGGGGTATATTTCTTCCCTAGAGTATTTACACTTGAGAACTTTAAGCAGGTATTCAGTGACGGAAGCATAATGAGGGCTTATAAATACACTATATTAAGAGTGGTTATAGGAACGCTTCTAACCCTCATAGTTACCTCGCTTAGCAGCATTTGCACTTAAGGAAAAAGACCTTCCCGGTGTAAAGGTTATAACTATCTTAATTACCTTTACCATGCTTTTTTTGGCGGAGGAATGATTCCTACCTATGTTCAGTACAAAAAAATCTTCATTTGATTAACAATTTTTGGGTTTATGTAGTACCAAGTCTTGTCAGCGTGACCTATCTGCTTATGATGAGAGCTTATTTTGAAGGAATTCCAGCCAGTCTTGAAGAGTCTGCAAAGCTTGACGGGTGTGGATATTTTGGGATATATGGAAGGATAATACTTCCTCTCTCCAAGCCTGTAATTGCGGTTATAGGCCTCTATACAGCAGTAAACCATTGGAATGACTGGTTTTCAGGAGCATTTTACATGACAAGCAATGAGAAATGGCCGGTACAGACGGTGCTTCAGCAGATGCTCGCAAGGGCTATGTCAGCATCACAAAAGGATATAACAAGTGTGGCACAGGCTCTGGTACAGGGGGCAAGTACAGTTACTTCCGACTCCCTTAAGATGGCTGCCGTAGTGATAACCACAGTACCTATTCTTCTCATTTATCCATTTGTACAAAAGTACTTTGCAAGCGGTATAATGATTGGAGCGGTAAAAGGTTGATAAGAAAGTGATATTTAGGATTGTGGAAGTGATGATGCAATCTGTAATAGGTGGGTGTCAAATGTGTTTGGCACCCTTATCATTTAGTAGAATCTCTAAAGAATAGTATAATGATACAATTATAAAAAAAGCATAAAAATCCGATTGGAACTTGTCTTAAGAGACTTTTTTTATCTTTTTGAATTGTTGTTAATTTAAGGAAAAAAATATGAAAAAAATGGGATGTATATGTTTACGGTGATGTAAACATCGATGAGATAATAAAAGAGGCAAGAGAGATTCCGCCTGGCGGACAGGAATGGGAAGTTGAGACTATTAAGACCTGCATAGGTGGAGGAGCAGCACTCTTTGCCTTAGGGCTTGGTAAGCTTGGTCTTAAGGCTGCATTTAAGGGTAGTGTGGGTGATGATTTATACGGAGACTATATTAAAGATACTTTTAATAAATACGATGTAGATACCTCGCTTATAACTACTAATAAGGATAAAAAAATACAGGGATATCTCTTAGCTTTTACCAATAAAAAAATGACAGATCTTTCCTCACTTACAGAGGAACTAATGATGATATAGATATTAGAAATATTAAGCTTGATGAGGTTAGGCTTGCAAGGCACATCCATATTACAGGCTATATGGGAAGTAAGAACCATGAAGCCTATCTAAGCCTTATAAGGAAGATAAAGGAGGAGACCTCTGCGACCATCTCCTTTGATGTAGGCTGGGATGACAGCGGAGAATGGAATAAGGAGATATACGATATCTTCCCGTATCTGGACGTGCTTTTTATGAATGAAACAGAGACCATTCATTATAGCAGGAAGTCTACTGCAGTAGAAGTGACTGAGGATTTTTGCAAAAGTTTTCCAAGGTTGCGACTATAAAAGCTTTGGCTCAAAAAGGCTCTATTGCCGTATCAGAGGGGCTAACCTATGAAGATAAAGGGATTTAAGGTAGAAACCATCGATACAACGGGGGGCGGGCGACTCATTTAACGCAGGCTTTATCTATGGTTATCTAGTAAAAGGAGACATTAGTCTTGCGCTTAGATACGGAAACAGGGTCGCGGTGCTTTATCCTGTACAGGGCTTGGCGAGCAATACAGCCTTTCCTAGTCTGACTGTACTAAATGAATTTATTGAAAAGAGGTAGAATATGAAGATAGCAGTAATTGGAGGAGCCGGTGTAAGAACGGTAATCTTTATCAATGGACTATTAAAAAGATATAAAGATTTGCATATTGAGGAAGCCATGTTATATGATATAGATTACAAGAAGCTTGGTATTATAGAAAGGCTCTGTAATCAGGTTATAAGAAGAGAGAATAAGGACTTAAAGCTGTCTGTATGTGAAGATGTAAAGGAGGCTATAAAGGGAGCTGACTACATTGTCACTACTCTTAGGGTGGGAGGAGACCATTCAAGAGTAATAGATGAAACGGTAGCCCTAAAGGATGGTGTAATAGGTCAGGAGACTACAGGTGTAGGCGGATTTTCAATGGCGGTTAGGACAATCCCTGTCCTCCTTGACTACTGCAAGCTTATAAAGGAATACGCACCAAATGCCATTATATTTAACTTTACCAACCCTTCAGGTCTTGTGACTCAGGCACTTAAAAAGGCAGGATATAAGAATGTGATAGGTATCTGCGATGCGCCAAGCATTTGCAAGTTCAGGATGGCGACAAAGCTTGGAGTAGAGGAAAAAAGACCTCTATGTTGAGTTCTACGGATTGAACCATCTATCCTGGATTAGAAGTGTAAAGAAAGAGGGAAAAGAAATCTTACCTGACTTACTTAAGGATGATGAGTTTCTAAATGAAGTGGAAGAGTTTAAGATGTTTGACAAGGATTTACTTAGGGATCTTGGACTGCTTCCAAATGAATATCTGTATTACTATTATCACAGGGAGAAGGCCTTAGCCAATATGCTAAAGTCAGAGGCGGCGAGAGGAAAGAGCGTTGAAAATATAAATCTTGCTATGATGAAAGAACTTGATATAATGGATGCAGATACCGAGGCAGAAGAAATGCTTCAGACCTTTCTTTACTATATGCAGCTTAGAGAAAATTCTTATATGTCTGCGGAAACAGGCGGAGAGAACAGGCCTATGCTCCCTAAGGGAGAGCTTGAAGTACCTGACGGAATGGGATATGCGGGAGTTATGCTTGACTGCATAGAAGGCCTGCAGTCCGAAGAGGGAAGGTACCTTGTGCTGTCTGTGGAGAATAACGGCAGCATACCTGAACTAAGGGATGAGGATGTGGTAGAGGTTACCTGCAAGGTATCAAAGAATGGCATTGAGCCTGTGAAGGTGACGGATGTACCAGAGGATTGCATGGTTTTAATAAGATTAATAAAGAACTATGAGAATCTTGTAGTAAAGGCAATAGAGGAAGATTCAAGAGAAACTGCTATAAGAGCGCTTATGCGAGCATCCTCTCATTAGTTCCTACTCACTTGCAAAAGAAGCTATTAGAGGATTATGAAACAGCATACGATAAAAAAATGTTTAACTAAGGAGGAAGCTTATGCCTTTTGATTTTAAGCATCAGGAAAGAATACACAATTTGTTGGAGGAAATAGGAGAGAACAGATATAGAAACCTTGTGCCTATTGAAGAATTTGACTGGTACGAAGATGACGGAGTGGTAGGTAACAGGGTTCCAAAGGGCGAATCTGTCAAGGTAGGTCAGGGGTTTAGGTCAAAGGGCTATGATAAATACAACTGGCTTTGCACCAAGATAAGCATACCTGAGTCCTTTGGAGATGAAAATGTACTTGGCATTTTTGACTTCGGTGTACCCTATGGGAACAGGCAATAACAGTAACTTTGAGAGTCTTTTTATATGTAAACGGCAAGCCTTATCAGGGAGTGGATGGTAATCACAAGGAAGTCTTCTTCAACCTGAAGGAAACGGGAAGAGAACTTGAATTAAGCTTTTAGAATATGGTCAGGACTTAACGGCGTGCGAGGCCTCGTGAGATGACCATGTCCATTGACAGGGCAGAGTTTGGTGTGCTTGATACGGCGACAGATGATTTCTACTACCTTGCTATGACTGCGCTTGAGACCTCATGAACTCCTTGATGAAAATAATGAATATAAGTATTATATCTTAAACCAGCTGGTAGAGGCCTTCAGACTTGTTGACTTTACCAATAAAAAAACAGTGAGGCCTATTATAAGAGTTTGCAGACAGCCCTTGATTATCTTAGGGATAGATTTAAGGGACAGGGAAAAACCGGGCGTAAATGTGACCATGCTCGGCCATACCCATATAGATGTGGCTTGGCTTTGGAGGCTTAGACATACAAGGGAGAAGACTGCAAGGTCATTTTCTACAGTTAACAGGCTTATGGAGAAGTATCCTGAATACATATTCATACAGACACAGCCTCAGCTTTATGACTATCTGAAAGAGGACTATCCTGATATATATGAACATATCAAAAGACGGGTGGCTGAGGGCAGATGGGAGCCTTCAGGTGCCATGTGGGTAGAATGTGACTGTAACCTCGCATCAGGTGAATCCATCATAAGACAGATACTAGTAGGTAAAAAAATTTCTTCAAAAAAAGAATTTGACTATGAGAGTGAGTTCTTATGGCTCCCTGATGTATTTGGCTATTCCTGGGCTCTGCCTCAGATTCTTAAAAAATCAGGCGTCAATACATTTATGACTACCAAGATAAGCTGGAATGATACCAACAGACTTCCTTATGATACCTTTATCTGGCGTGGAATGGATGGAAGTGAGGTAACCACACATTTTGTAACCACAACAGAATTAAATGATGTAACCTACACTTACAACGGCGAAAGCAGGCCTTATGCGATAAAGGGAGTATGGGATAATTACAGAAATAAAGACTTAAACAGAGACTTACTTATATCTTATGGATTTGGTGATGGCGGCGGTGGTCCTACCAGAGAAATGATTAAGTATATAGAGGCTGCCAAGCTTATGCCGGGCATTCCAAATGTAGAGACAGGAAGGGCTACTGAGTACTTTAGAAAGTTAAATGAAACAATAAAAGAGAATCCTTACAACGGGTATCTTCCTATCTGGGATGGAGAGCTCTACCTTGAATTCCACAGGGGAACTTACACCTCTCAGGGCTACAACAAGAAGATGAACCGTTTTATGGAGTATAAGCTAAGGGAAGAGGAGATGCTTTCAGTCTTTGCTGAAAAGCTTTTTAACAAGCCTTATAACAGAGAAGAATTCCTAAAAGCCTGGAAGATAGTCCTCTGTGAGCAGTTCCACGATATACTTCCAGGTTCAAGTATCCACGAGGTATATGAGGACAGCCACGAAGAATATGAAAGAGCCTTAAAGTATATTGAAAATGCTACTAAGGCAGCAAAGGCTTCATTTGTAACTGAGAAAGAAAATGCCTTCATCCTCTTTAATCAGGCAAACTGGGAAAGAGACAGCATTGTAAAGATTCCTGCAGGGGCTGAGACTTATGAGTATACAGACAGTGAGGGAAATACACTTCCCAGCCATAGATGTGGTGAGCAGGACCACGTATATGTGAAAGGACTAAGGCCACTAGCCTTTAGCACTATTACAAGAAGTGTAAAAGCTTGTAAGGAAGCTTCATCTTTTACAGAAAATACTGTGGAAACGCCTTACTACATTGTGTCCTGGGATGATAAAGGAAGAATTGTAAGACTCTATGATAAGAGCGCAGACAGAGAAGTTATACCTGAGGGAAAAGTTTGCCAACGTCTTCCAGATATTTGAAGATAAGCCTCGCGCTTTGATGCCTGGGAGCTTGAATCTACCATCGACCTTAAAAAAGAGGAGATACCTTGTGACGGCAATATCATAAAGACTAAGAATGAACTTGGTTACTTCATTCATTTTACCTATAATTACAATAACTCTAAGATTATGCAGACCCTCTGCCTCTACAACGACAAGAGGAGAATAGACTTTAAGACAATTGTAGATTGGAAAGAGAGCCAGAAGATTCTAAAAACTGCATTCTCTGTAGATATAAGAGGAGTATTTGCAAGATATGATGTACAGGAAGGAAATATAGTAAGACCTATTACAAGAAACACTTCCTGGGAGGCTGCTAAGTTTGAAGTGGTAGCTCATAAGTGGGCTGACCTTTTCTGAGACAGGCTATGGTGTGGCTCTTCTAAATGACTGCAAATACGGATATGACATCAAGGAAGACACTATGAGACTGTCCCTCTTAAAGTCAGCCACAGACCCTGACTACAGTGCAGACTACGGCACACACGAGTTTACCTACAGCCTCTATCCTCATAAGGAGGAGTGGTATAACTCGGGTCTTGAAGAGGAGGCTTTTGACCTCAATTCACCTGTGGTTGTGCTTGATGGTGCATCCGCTCTTGGTAACGAGAGTTTAATAAGCTTTGATGCAAAAAATATTGTGCTTGATGCCTTTAAGAAGGCTGAAAATGAAGAGGCTTATGTGCTTCGCTTCCACGAATATACAGGTAGAAGAGGAAAGATAAACCTTAAAACAGGGCTTAAGTTTGATAGCTGGTGTGAGGCTGACCTTATGGAGAATCCTCTGGGAGAGTGGAAGCAGACAGCTATGGAAGTGGAAGTAAAGCCTTATGAAATAAAGACAATAATGCTAAAAATAATATGATAAAAAAACCGTAAAACATTCAAAAAAACAATATTTAGGCAGGTACTTATATTTTTCGCTCCTTATCAGTCTTGTACCGATTATTTTAGTCAGTATAATACTGTTTAGAAATCTTGAAAGTACAGCTGAGAAGGAGCTTACTGCCTCATATAAAGCAGATTGGACTGCAGTACATCAACAATATAAAAAGACAGGCTTAACAGACTTGAAACAGGTGTACTTGTAGTATCAAAGAATACAACCATACAGGAGCAGACTCTTAAATCCTCTAGATTCCCCATATATAAAGGGGAGTTAATTAGTGAGGAGATTTTTAAGAGTCTGCTCCTTGAAAGGCTAGAAATGAGATAAATAACTGTATGGTCTACACCAAGTCGCAAGGCAGGGATATATTTGGACGAAGTGCCTCTACCTGGGAGGTTGCGAGGAAAGAGAGTTGGTATAATTACTATAATGGCAGAGAGGGAAAGTGGTTCACTTACCCTTATGCGAGTGGGAAAAAAATACTAAAAACGAGCATAGCGTCTTTGGTGTATAATATCTACATACTGGATACCGGCTCCCTTGCTCAAAAAGGACATAGGAGCTGTTAAGCTGGATGTGAACTTAAACAGGATGTTCTCTTCTGTATCGGGTGAGGGAGAAGATGGCGACTTTGACATCATTCTTTCTGATAAAGAGGGAAGGTACTTTTTGCTGAAACTGCTATGGGAGAAGAGGCAAGAAAAGAAATACTTGAGAGCACAGCCTTAAATGACGAAGAAGGAATAAAGATTAATGGCTATGTGGTGTATAGATTTAACTTTGACAATCTAGGGTTAAATGCAGTTCTTGCCTTTGACAACAAAAGAGCTTGTAAGTAAAAAGGAATAATATAATTAATCTCTTCTTCCCTGTACTTTTTTTGCCCTTATAGGGGTTATCGTCTTGGCAGCGGGCTTATTTGCGAAGCGTTTCTCAAAAAGGGTAAACCTCCTTGTGGACAAGTTTAAGATGGCGGAAACAGGGGATTTGAGTGTGAAAGAGCTTATCACAGGCGGTGATGAGATAACGAGCCTTGATGAGCATTTCAGCCAGATGCTTATTAAGCTTGATAAGCTCATAAGGACTAATTATGTACAGGAGCTTGATAGAAAAAAACTTGAACTAAAGAACCTCCAGCTGCAGATTAATCCTCATTTTCTATACAATACACTTGAGACTATTAGCAGTATTGCGGCGGTAAACAAGGTATTTATTATAGGTGACATAGCTGGAAAGCTTGGAGAAATCTTTAGATACAGCCTTGGCAAAAACTATGGTGACTTTGTTTCGCTTAAGGATGAGTTAACTCACATAGAGAATTATATCTTCATACAGAAAATGAGGTACGGAGATAAACTTGAGGTCTTCTATGATGTTGAGAACGATACTAAGTCCTGCCTCGTTCCAAGATTTATCCTGCAGCCTATAATTGAGAATTCCATCCTACACGGAATCGCTCCAAGGGCTAATGGAGGTATAATAGAAATCCGTACTGAGATATGTGAGGGAAACCTTGTTATAAGAATTGAAGATGACGGAGTAGGTATGGATGCAGAGAAGGTAGACTATATAAATTATGTTATTAACTCTAAGAGAACTGAAAGTGATGAGAACTCAGGAGTTGGAGTTAAAAATGTGAACCAAAGAATCAAATTTGTGTACGGTGATGAATACGGCGTAAGGCTTTCAAGCTCACCTAATCAGGGCAGTAGCTGTATCATCACTATTCCTGCAAAAAAACCAGAATGGGACTGATATGTATAAAATTTTAGTTGTAGATGATGAAAACCTCATAAGACAGGGAATAATAGCACAGCTTGAGTTTCTTAATTATGAGTTTGAAGAAATACTTGAGGCGGATACAGGGAATTCTGCACTTAGAGTACTTAGAGAATCTAATCCCGACATTGTAATTACTGATATATCCATGCCTGAAATGGACGGACTTAGCTTTGTGGAGGAGGCAAAGAAGAAGGACGGCATCAAGTTCATTCTTCTAAGCGGATATGCGGAGTTTTCCTATGCCCAAAAGGCTATATCTCTTGGTATATCAGAATACTTGCTTAAGCCTGTATCTAAGGATAAGCTGAAGGAGTGCATTGACAAGGTTATCTATGAGCTTAAGAGCGAGAGAATGATTAAGGAGGCATCCATTCACAAGGGGATACTTACAAGGGAAAAGGCTGAATACCTTTTTGAAAAGGACTTCAATCTTCTTGTAAACAGTGTAGATAGTGGGAACTATCCTTATATTGAGGAAAACTATCCCTATCTTCTAGGCGAAAAGGAGGAAGCCTGTCCATACTTTATGCTTGGAATAATAAGCATACACCAAAGCGACTTTTGAAAAACGGGAGCTTCACTCAGGGAGAAATAGACCTCTTGAGGTTTTCCATCAAAAAAATGTCTTTGCTGAGATTACTACCAAGTCGGACAAGCTTATTGCAAATAACTTGACCAATAAAAGTGAACTCTTTATATTGCTTTATTCTCCGAATGAGAAGAGGTTAAGAAAAGATGCTGAGAAAATATTCTTAGGTATTCAGGCTGTGCTTGAAAAATATATGAATATAATATTATCCTTTGGTATGAGTAAGCCTGCAAAGAAAATAAATCAAAAGAGCCTCAAACAGGCAGAAAAAGCCCTCAATCAGGTTATGCTTTTTGGAAAGGCAAATATTTACTTTTATGAAGATTTAAAAGGTGTGCCTATTGAGAATTTTCCGATATCGGAGCTTAACAATCTCGAAAACTATATCAAGAGGAAAGAGATACAAAAGGCTAAAAAAATACGGCTCTTGATATATTTTCACAAGATACCCTTAGAAGATACGGAATTAACTATCTGAGGGTTATGTGGGTGAGGGTGTTAAACCTCTTGCTAAGAAATTCCGCTGATTATGAGGAAAATGATGTTGAGACCATACTTTCTGCATTTTCAAGGTCGGGGAGGTTTGAAGACATAGAAGAGGTCAGGGAGGAGCTGACTTCAATCATAGAAGTTTCCCTTAAGAAGAGTGGAGACAAGGAAAAAGACAGCGGATGAAAAAAATCCTCTCTGCAATAGAGTTTATGAAGAATAATTTTAACAAGGATATAAGTATAAATGACATTGCGGAAAGATATGACCTAAATATCAATTATTTTTTTCTGCCCTCTTTAAGAAGAAGACGAACAGCTCGCCGATTAATTATCTTACGGAACTTAGGATAAAAGGGTCGCAAAGGATTATCTGAAAAAAACACAGACGAGAGTGTTACAGACATATCTAAAAAGGTGGGTTATGAAGACAGCCAGTATTTTTTTAGAGTATTTAAGAAGTCAGAGGGATAACACCTCTTATGTACAGAAAGCAGGACAGAGACTTAGGGATTCATAGTCAGTTATAGTAACTTACATTAAAGTAAATGACAGGAAGCATGTGTATATTAACACAGTAGAGGATTTTTACCTATTAGGAGGCTTTATGGAAGAATTGTACAGGGTAAAGGGAGAGCTTAATTCGGGCTTTGTAGGGTCAGATAACCTATACCATCTGCCTGCCTTATAAGTGCAGTGAGTTAGATATTTGCCTGACATTTTCAAAGCAGCATTTTCCGTCAGCGGATATGGTTCCCTTGGAGGAAATGAAAGAATTCTGCAAAAGAGAGTATGGCATCAGCCTTGGAGAAAAATGATGAGGAAGCACTTGACAACTGCCTCCACAATATGAAAAACCGAGATTCATCTTATGGCAACCCTTAATGACGAGTTCATAGGCTGTATTCATAAGCAAAGGCTTGAAAGGCATATGGTTTTTTCGTCTTCTAAGCTATCGGAGGGCTGTATAATGCCAGAAAGCCTTGAGGGAGTGCTAAAGGTCACTGTACTTGTGTTCAATGTGCTGATGGATGAAACCCCTTATGAGGTAAGCGTTCATGCGCAGAGAGGAGAGAGCGATGTATAAGAGGCTTGAACTTCACAATCATACTACAGAATCCGACAGCTCTCTTGGCTGTAAGGAATTGCTTGAAATCATGGAGGCTGACAGGGTGGATGCCTTTGCAATCACTGAGACCACAACACCATATCGGGACATTCTATTATAAAAAAATCTCTTAGATAGTGGGGATTATAAGACAAAAATGCATCTACGGTATGGAATATACGACTTATTACGGTCATATTCTCTGCCTGAACCTCCCTGTCTATGTGCCTTGGGACTCAATCGACTTTTTTAAGCCTGAGCTTTTGTTTAACGCCGCAAGGGCTAAGGGAGCCTTAGTTGGGATAGCTCATCCTTTCTCGTTTGGCGCACCTTTTGCAAAGGGATGCAGGTTTGAAATGAAGGTAAATGACTTTTCTGCTGTTGATTTTATTGAGGTATTTAACAACCCTGAACCCTTACACGAAGTAAATGAAAAGGGACTCCTCTGGTGGGAGGAGCTAACACTAGATGGCAAGAGGCTTGCTGCGACCTGTGGTATGGATTTGCACGGTCACTGGAACATGGGGAACCAGTATGCTACCTTCATAGAGGGAGAAGAAGCGGGAGATGTTGAAGCAGAGCTATCTCACGCTATAAAGGATGGTAAGACTTGGGTGTCCAAGGGAATGCTTCTTATATGCGACTTAAAAAAGGATAGCAAGAGCCTGAAACTTAGCTTATTTGACAGTAAAAAACCTGGCTTTCTTCGCCCGGAAAACGGTAGATATATAGTTAGTTTAAGAGGCAAAAAAATGGGCTTATTACAAAGGAAATATCTGAGAATGAAGAAGTTATTCTTTCCCTTGATAAACTAAAAGGGTGAAGATATAATCATACCTAAGCTATATATTAGAGATACTGACATAGAGAACTTGGTTTGCATCTCGCCTGTGGTAAGGATTTAAGAGAATTATAGGGTTGAAAAAAAGTGAGTGTCTTGTGCATAAGACAAAAAAATGATGGGATATTGTCTTGTGTGCAAGACAGAAACTGTACTATATTGTCTTGTGTGCAAGACAATATAGCAAGAAGACTAAGAATAATCACTTGGAATACCTCTGATTATGGAGCATTTAGTAAATTTAGGAACCTCATCACAATGCGAATTGCATTGTGATTACAAACAGCTAAGAAGCTAAACTTAGGGAGAACGGAATAGAAGTAAAGGTACTTCCAGCCAGGGAGTGGATGTTAGAATAGAGAGGTCGAAAAATGCGAACGTAAATTTTGTTACGGGGTTATTTAACCCCATAATGAGCCTCGTAAGGCGTTTTATACTTATTATAAAGCATGTGGTCTGACATGGTTATAACGAACATAAAGCAAATTCCTCAATGGCGACATAAAGCTCTTTTTTTCGGTACGATAGTGATGCTGATAAATTAGGTCGGTTTTTAGTGTATTGAATTACCTTTCCATCGGAGCATTATCATATGGATAACCTGATTTGCTCATACTCCTTGCTATTGCCAATGATAAATCTACACTAACGTAATGAAATGTAAAACTTTTAATAAGCCAAGGCAGTGTAGGCCTTCTCGTAAAAGTTAGATTTTTAACTTCACATATTCAGGTAAGATTAAATATTGTAACCAAAATGTAACTTTAAAGTGTTAAAGTTCTTTCAATACCTAGGTATATATCAATCCAATATATATAGCCACTGATTTCAGAAGCACTTTATTTCAGATAACATTCAAGTGTAGTACTAAATCATATGTTAAAAATATAATCGAATATAATAATTCTTAACTTGAAAGTGGAATATATATTGAGAACAGATTAAAAAAATTCGCATTGAGAGGTCGGAATGGACAAGATGATTAAAAAGAAGCCCAGGCAAGGTTGTCATAATAATACTTGCAACTTTGACTTTTTGCAATTGTAGTATTCTGCTATAGGCTACTTATAAGGCAGGATACAATCAGCTCTATAGCGTATTCCAGCTTAAAAAGCAAAGATGATTATAGAGTTTATATCAAGGAAGATGGTAAGTATGTGCCATTTTTGGTTATAGATAATGGATATGAAGAAGGAAGTACTCTTCTTTTTAAGGGAGGAAATCCTAGCTGAAACAAAAAGGATGAATGAGTATAGTTCATACTATAAAGACAGCGAAATAGACAGGTACTTGAATGGCTCATATTATGAGAATCTTAAAGGAATTCACTCTCTTATAGAGAGTACTGCGGTTGAAATTGTTAAGGATGAGGCAATTGGTTCAACTGGAGATGGAACCGAAAAGATAAATAGAAATGTATTCTTACTTTCAGCCTATGAACTTGGGTTTGATATAGAAAAGGAGGGTAAAAGACTGGGTTACTTCTCTATTCCTGATAATAGGATATGTTACTTAAGTGGAGAATCCGTATCCTGGCTACTGCGAACTCCCAACACTTGGGAGCGGTCTGTAGTATGCTGCTTAACCTATGATGGAGCATTAGGGTCTTGGAACGCATATGGTCAGTGTGGAATCCGTCCGGCATTTTGTGTCGATTCTTTAGCAAAAATAAAAAAGAAAGAGGGTATTGTTGATGGTAAAAAAAGTGTATGTTATGGAGTAGGATGTTGATGTTGTTTATATGCTGTTTAATGCTAATACAAGGCATTTTTAGCCGGATTGAAGTAATGGCAGCAATAGGCAATAAAGAAAATGATGGAGCCCAAGAATTTGTATATGGCAATGGATATAGTGCAAAATGTTATTATAGGGATAATTATTTTGAAAATGAATCAGATAAATTTAATTATAGTCTTGCTACAATGTCATTGTGCTTTTGCAATGTCAGCATTTGCAAATGAAAAAGAACCTGATTATAATAAGAAAAAGTTCGAATGGCAAAAGCAATGCTAAAGTCTGTAATAGGAGTGAAGGAAGATCAGATAGCAGTAAATGAAGATTATCTTGTTAAGCCCACAACTGATTCTATTGGAGTGGTAATTGGTAATAAAAAAATCAGAGCAAATGGCAAAGATTATACTTTGATTGCAATGGCAATTAGGGGTGGAGGTTATGAAAAAGAATGGGCAGGTAATTTTACCATGGGATTGGTTGGAGATCATGATGGATTTTCCTCAGCTAAACTTAAATCACTTCTTTTTTTGAGGCGTTATATTGAAGAAAAAAGAATTACAGGTCCAATAAAGATATGGATTACAGGATATTCAAGAGCAGGTGCAACAGCAAACTTACTGGGAGGTGAAATCAATAAGCAGATAGAGGCAGGAAACCTGAAGGCAATTGGATATAATGTAGAGTGTAAGCGAACTGATGTATATACTTATTGTTTTGAAGTACCTCAAGGTGTATATGAAAAATATTAAAGGTAGTAAAAGGAGCTATAATAATATATTTAATATTATAAATCCTAGTGATCCAGTGCCTTTATTGGCGCCATATAGATATGGTTTCAGTAGATATGGGAAGGACAGAATTATAATATCAAATATGACTTCATTAGTGGAATATAAGAAAAGACTTAGTAAAATGTTATCTATATATGAGGAAATGAGTGGTCACGAAAAAAATATACTTTAGAAAAAAATTTCGAATGAAGAAGTTCGATGTCAAATTGGGAATTGGTATAATGGGTGCAACTCCTATAATAAACGATGATATTGCTCATAATATACGACAGGATTTCTACTTGCGTAGATATTTTAACCTCATAGCAAAAGATGTTCTGAAAAAAATAGAGAAAACTATTTTTTTATAAATATCAAAAAGGATATTAGAGAAATATGCAAGCTTTGTTTTGGTAATCAAGAAGGATGGGGAGATAAGTTTATCAGAGCATTTTTCTCAAGCTGTAAAAGAAATAATTCTATTTGTAGGAGCTTGTGCGTCGGAAAAATTTGACTAACTATGATTTTTGCATCCCATCTAGTACAAAGATGGGTAAAAAAATGCAATGGTGGAGGCAGGCGTTGCTGGCTATGATGAGAAGACGACATTGGCGAGCAACTAAAAAAACTAGCAAAGCTTTTTAGCTGAGTTGGCTATTAAGAATCCAAACTATTTTTATAACATTTGTATTAAATCACGAAAAACTTGCTTTTAGCACATTATCCTGAAGTATGCTACGCATGGCTTGCTTCAGCAGATAGAAACTATGTTGAAAATCCGCAGGATATTTTTTCTACAGGGTTATACAGAACAATTAGAATTAACTGTCCGGTTGATGTAGAAGTAACAAATGAAAAAGGAGAAATAGTTGCTTCAATTGTTAATGAAATGCCGATTGATTTTGGAGAAGAAGGACTTATAGCTGGAATCAATGAGAATGAAGAGAAATATGTGATAGTTCCAATCGATGGTTTATATAATGTTAAAATTACAGCAAGAGAAGATAGTACTGTTAACTATGGTATTGATGAGGACCACGTACTTGGGGTCGATTCAGCACGCTTGCTTAATTATTTTGACCTTGAGATAAAAAAGGGACAGTCATATACGGGCATTATTCCTGCATATAACAATGTAGATATAGAAAATGCAAAAGATGATGGTTCAACAGTTGCGTATACATTAATGGATCCGGATAAAAATTCAATTCAAGCTACAAGCGATTTGCGTGGGGAACGGGCTGAGTCAGCGTCTTATTTAGTTGATGTAGATAGTTCAAATCACGATGCGGGTATTGCATTTGGTGGAGGAGTATTTAATTTTGGAAGTTTTGCCAAGTTGGATGTGATTGAAAAAGAAGGATATGTATTTAATGGGTGGTACGATGAAAAATGGTGTAATTGTATCAAACGACAAAGAATATAGATTCTGTGTAAAAGCCAATACAAAGCTCATTGCAAGATTTGATAAAGAAGATACTAATACATCTTCAAGCTACATATCTTCTTATGAAAGCTTAGAAAGCGCAGAAGATGCTCAACCTAGAGATATTAATGAATTTAGTATTTCTCTTAAAAAGGTAAAGTATATATATAGCGGTAAAGCAAGAAGACCTGAGGTGTTAATTAAGGCTGAAAAATACTAAATTAGAGGCAGGGAAGCATTATAATGTAGAGTATATAAACAATGAAAATGTTGGAACTGCAACTGTTAAAAATCTCTGGATTAGGTGAATGTACAGGGACAGCAATTAAGAAGTTTAGGATTCTTCCAAAAAGGTACAAAGTTTACCAAAACAAGGAATATCAAAAAGAGCGCTTAAGTTAAACTGGAAGAAGCAAACTGAGCAGACAGATGGTTACCAGATACAGTACGCCACAAACAGCAAATTTACAAATAACTTTACAAAGATTAAAAACCATAAATAGGAATGATATATCATCCTACCGTATAACAAAAATTAAAGAAAGATAAACTTTATATTCGTATACGTACATATAAGATATTAAATGGGATCAAGTATTATTCATCATGGTCAAAAGTTAATGTAGTAAAAAGTAAAGCGGATAGAATAATATTTAGATATAATTATTAGCACTCTCTTTTCTTATAGTGAGTAAAGAGGGTGCAAGTCTTGTTGTACAATATTGTACTATGTTTACAAGTAGTAAATGTTTAAAATAATAATACGTAAATATTTGAACTCGATTTAGTGTTTACTTGAATCCGTGAAGTTAAAAAATCTAACTTTCACGAAAAATGCCTACAATACCGTGGTTTTATTAAAAAGTTTTATATTTTATTAAAATTCACCTGTAAGGTGAAGCCATATCATAGACATAATAGTCCTGTAAATCAATGGTTTCGGGAGAATAATATCATGAATCATAACCGTCATATTACACTTGAAAACAGTAACATAATTGTTAAATATACAAACGAGCGAATCATACCGGCAAGCGGCCTTGCTGTTGTAGGAGCACTGCTAGGCAAAAGCAATTTCACCAAAAAAACTTAACCACATGGATGTGGCTAAGAACCGTTCCCGACACCAGATTAAGAATGGAGATATTTCTTTCCTTTTGTATACGCAAAAGTTTTAAGAAAAAAATTAGCCAATAGTTTTTTTGTTTGATTTGATAAGACGATAAAGAGAGTGAAATAATTTGGAATACGAAGGATTTTATTAAAAGAATATTCAACACATAGGAGGAGGTGTCTTGATGGATAATACACTATGTAGAATCAGCAAAATGTCTAGTCAACTGGGTCAGCCCCATTAGTAGACAATTATATACAAGCTCTGAACCGAAATTCTTCCATAGTAAATGAAAAATACCATAAAGATTATGAAAGAACTGTTTGCAGAGTTGAAAAATAATTAAATCCTGTGGTGATGATGAACGCAGGGAACTTTGGCTTGAAGTACCCAAAGGAACAATAGCTGACTTTGGAGATTATGAGACAGCAAAAGAATATGGTGATGTTGAAAAATTATGAGGAGTTTGAAAGGTGGTGGAAAGAGGAGTACCCCGATGATGTGTACTGGTATCATCTTATAACATTAGAAAAACGAGGGATATATGGCGGTATTTCTTAAAAAAACCGAATGGTGCTTGAGGTGAATCCGCATTGGAAGGAAGAACAATATGACCGTTTGGGGGATGCAGTCAATCCGTTTGTAGAATGGCTGACATCATCAGTAAAGTGTTGCATTAATCAGATGCAGGAAGGCACATACAATGAGTATGTAAAGACCCATTTAACACCAGAAAAACCGAACTGGGACAATTATCAGAAATGATTATTGGAGGGCGTTTCCGGAGGTTAAAGAAAATTATCTGAAAAACTTTTCAAAATCTGATTATGATGAATTTATCAGACTTATGGATGGAGTGAAAGATAAGCCTTCGCCAAATGGTAGGTTGGAAACAATGACATCAGGATTGTTCTTTCATTGTTGCGCATTGGGATATGAAGCAAACCACTTTCAGGGATGCGAGTTGCCTCCAAAAGGAGCAGTATTTGAAACATGCCGATGGGCGAGATGAAGGTTTGTGTGGCATTGATGAAAACAGTTCGAGTGCATTTGAAACATGGTACAATGATCGTATGCGTTATGGAGGGCATCCATGGGAAGTATGCCGGGGTGGAAATTCTACTCATGTTGACCTTTATGTGATGAGGGATGAAAAAGGATATTATTTTTTTATACAGCAGGTAACGCATGGAACAGGTCGGTTGAGGTCGCTTATTTTTTTATTTGTCAATATATCGGGCTGGTTATCCGGTTACAATTCGTGATGGAAGAGCAATGGCAGACAGGTTTCTTGGTGTTGACCGTATAGGAATTGTACCTGCTGGTGTAATCCCGAATTACTGTGAGTCATATTTTTCCGGGGAGAAAAATTCTTGACTTTATGAATCTGGATAAAGAGGATGAAGAAAAAAATACTTGAATATATAGTTTGGCAGGACATACCGGAGCAAAAATCTGGGATAATAGCAGGTAGGAAATGAAAACTTTTGAGTATTTGCTAAACTTAGAAACCTCCTCACTAGTGCAGAATTGTATTGTGATTACAAACAGCTAAGAAGCTGAACTTAGGGAGAACGGAATAGAAGTAAAAGGTACTTCCAGCCAGGGAGTGGATGTTAGAATAGAGGGTCGAAAAAAAGCGAACGTAAATTTTACGTTCGCTTTTCCGACCTTTTTATGATATAATGTGAACAATTAATGAATGCATGCTGCAGGCGAAGCATAGATTGTTCGTTATGATAATGTGTGAGGAGGCTTCTTATGAGGGAAACAAAAAAACTTGGAATTTAAGGAAACAGTATCAAATACATTCCTAAAAACAGTGAGTGCTTATGCTAATTACGGAACAGGAAAGATAGAATTTGGAAGAAAAGATGATGGGAGTGTCGTGGGGATAAAAGATGTAAAAAGTACCTGCCTTAATATTGAAAACATGATAAATGATTCAATAAAACCTGTTCCTGACTACAGTTTAACGATTAGTGATGAAAAATATAATAACGCTAACAGTAAAAGAAGGAAGTTATAAACCATATTTTTATAAATCAAAAGGCGTATAAAAAGAAACGATAGCGCTACTATTGAGGTAGAAGCTTTAGAGCTGACAAGACTCATACTTGAAGGACAAAACAAATCATATGACAGCCTTACATCTTCAAAAAAAAGACTGGAGTTTAAGGTTTTAGGAGAAAAAAATTAAAGAGGGTAATGGGTGTAGAAAAACTTACAAAGGATTTACTGATAACTCTTGAATTATATAACAAGAGGGAAGGCTATACTATTGCGGGAGAGCTTTTGGCTGATAATAATGATTTCCCGGGGATAGACATGGTTAGATTTGGGAAAGATATTAATACTTTTTTTGGATAGAGCAGAATTTGCGAGAATATCCATACTAAAAACAGTATGATAAAGCTTTTAGAAATATAGACAGTATTATCAATATGAGGTTATAGAAGGTTCTTTGAGAAAAAAAGATGGAGAAAAATACCGGAGAGAGCTTTTAGAGAGGCGGTAGCTAATGCTCTTGTACATAGAACCTGGGATATTAGGTCAAATATAAATATATCTATGTTTGATGATAAAAATAGAAATTATTTCACCGGGTAGCCTTCCAAAAAGGATTGACCAAAGAAGAATACATAGACGGACAAATATCAGTTCTTAGAAATCCAATAATTGGAAATGTATTTTTTTAGACTGGGAATTATAGAACGTTTTGGAACAGGAATATATCGTATATTTGCATCATATAAGAAAAAGTAAAAACTAAACCGGTTATTACTGTATATGAAAATTCTATAAAACTGTCACTCCCTGTATTGGAGAGTGAACAGCCTAAACTAAATGATGATGAATACAGCATTTATAGTAATCTGGTACAAAGATCACTTACATCATCTGAAGTCATGGAGCTAACAGGATTTGGGAAAACAAAGACAGTAAGGATACTTAACAGCTTGTTGAAAGGAGGCTATATAGAAAAGCTTGGTAATGGAAGAGGAACAAGATACAGTGTAAATGGTTTCTAAGAATCATTTGGCAAAGGTCAGCAAACAAGCCTGAATGCATATCTTTCAGGTTAAATGCAACAGGTGTATCTGTCAAAGTAGGTGCAACACCATGTTGCATTTAATTTGAAAAACTACAAATTGTGACTTTTGTTTGACTTTGCTAGGGTTACTCTTGTAATTTCAAAGCCCCTATGCTATAATGATAAACTGTCATAGCATATATTTAGCTATAGTTTAAGGAGGATATTATTTAATATGAGCGCAAAGATCGAGAATTTAGAGCAGAAGAATATGGTAAAAGCTTACCATTGAAAGAGAAGCAAAAAGAATTAGAGGAAGCAATCAACAAAGTATATCATAAGCAGAAGAACAGAATTGCTGTTCCGGGCTTCCGTAAGGGAAAAAGCACCTCTTGCTATGATTGAGAAAAATGTACAGTGCAGAAGTATTTTTTTGAGGACGCGCTAACGAAATCATCGGTGCGACTTACGAAGAAGCTGTTAAAGATAGCGATTTAGAGATAGTTTCACAGCCTGAGATAGAAGTAACACAGATTGAAAAAAAGGCAAGCCTTTCATCTTTACTGCAACAGTAGCAGTTAAGCCTGAGGTTGAGCTTGGCGAGTATAAAGGGAGTTTCAGTTCCTAAGGCTGATACAAGCGTTTCAGAAGAAGAGCTTAACAATGAGATTGACCAGGATAGAAATAAAAACGCAAGAACAATCAAGGTTGAAGACGGCGCAGCTGAAAATGGCGATGAGACCGTTATTGACTTTGACGGATACGTAGATGGCAAGCAGTTTGACGGTGGTAAGAGCGAGGACTATCCTCTTACTCTTGGTTCACATGCTTTCATTGAGGGCTTTGAGGATCAGATCGTTGGACACAAGGCAGGAGAAGAGTTCGATGTAAATGTAACCTTCCCTGAGGAGTATCACGCAAAGGCTCTTGCAGGAAAAGCCTGCTACTTTCAAGGTAGTTCTTAAGGAGATTAAGCGTAAGGAGCTTCCTGAGCTTGATGATGAATTTGTACAGGATATCAGCGAGTATGATACTGTAGATCAGTACAAGGAAGCACTTAAGAAGAGAATAGCTGAGCGCAAAGAGAATACTGCTAAGAGTGCGAAGGAAGAGGCTGTTATTGATAAGGTAATCGAGGCAGCTAAGATGGATATTCCTGAGGCTATGATTGAATCACAGACACGCCAGATGGCACAGGATTTTGCAAACAGAATCCGTCAGCAGGGACTTAGCCCTGAGCAGTATTTCCAGTTCACAGGAATGACTCCTGAAGCATTTATGGAGAATCTTAGACCACAGGCACTTAAGAGAATCCAGAGCAGACTTGTACTTGAGGCTATTGTTAAGGCTGAGAATATTGAGGCTTCTGAGGAGGATTTCAATAAAGAGCTTGAGGAAATGTCAAAGGCTTACAATATGGAGATTGAAAAGCTTAAAGAGTCTATTGGCGAAGAAGAGAAGAAGAGCATGATGGCTGACCTAGCAGTATCTAAGGCAGTTGACTTCATCAGAGATGCAGCTGTTGAGGCTGATGCAGAAGAGGCTCCAAAGAAAGCTGCAAGAAAGCCAAGAAAGAAAAAAGAAGAAACAACAACTGAAGAATAATTAGAATAGTATCGGAGGGAAAATATGAGTTTAGTGCCTTATGTCATTGAACAGACAAGCCGAGGAGAAAGATCATACGATATTTACTCCAGACTTCTGGAAGACAGAATTATCTTCTTGGGCGAAGAGGTAACAGATGTATCGGCAAGTGTTATTATTGCTCAGTTACTCTTCCTTGAGGCAGAAGATCCTTCCAAAGACATACATCTTTACATAAACAGCCCTGGTGGTTCAGTTACCGCAGGAATGGCTATTTATGATACCATGAATTATATCAAGTGTGATGTATCTACCATTTGTATGGGACTTGCGGCGAGCATGGGAGCCTTCCTTCTGGCGGGCGGTGCAAAGGGCAAGAGACTTGCACTTCCTAACTCTGAGATAATGATACACCAGCCTTCAGGCGGTGCAAGAGGTCAGGCTTCTGATATCAAGATTGTAGCGGACAACATCATAAAGACTCGTAAGAGGCTTAATGAGATGCTTGCAGCCAACACAGGCAAGCCTTTAGAGGATATTGAAAGAGATACAGAGCGTGACAACTTCATGACCGCAGAAGAAGCCAAGGCTTATGGTCTTATTGATGAAATAGTTACCAAGAGAGCATAGAATAGAGGAATGATATAGATGGCAAAAAGTAACGAACAGGGCAAATTGAAGTGTTCTTTTTGTGGTAAGCCGCAGGATCAGGTTAGAAAGCTCATCGCAGGTCATGGTGTATACATCTGTGATGAGTGTGTAAGCCTTTGTTCTGAAATCATCGAAGAAGAGTTTGAACTTGATGAGGCTGTAGATGGCTTCAACCTCTACAAACCTGAGCAGATTAAGGATTTTCTTGACCAGTATGTAATAGGCCAGGATGATGCCAAGAAGGCTCTTGCTGTAGCGGTTTATAACCATTATAAGAGAGTGTCAATGGGAAAGAGTCTGGATGTTGAGCTGCAAAAGAGCAATATAGTTATGGTTGGACCTACAGGTTCAGGTAAGACTTATCTTGCCCAGACCTTAGCCAAGCTTCTCAATGTGCCTTTTGCAATAGCTGATGCTACAACTCTTACTGAAGCAGGCTACGTGGGCGAAGATGTTGAAAATGTACTTCTTAAGCTCATCCAGTCAGCTGACTACGACATAGATAGAGCAGAACATGGCATTATCTACATCGATGAGATAGACAAGATAACCAGAAAGTCTGAGAATACCTCCATAACCAGAGATGTATCGGGTGAGGGTGTTCAGCAGGCACTTCTTAAGATGCTCGAGGGAACGGTTGCTTCCGTACCGCCTCAGGGTGGAAGAAAGCATCCGCATCAGGAGTTTTTACAGATTGATACAAAGGACATCCTTTTCATCTGTGGTGGAGCTTTTGATGGAATAGAGAAGATAATCGGCGCAAGAATAGATAAGAAATCCATCGGGTTTGGTGGTGAAATAGAGGATAAATCCAAGAAGGATATATCTGAGCTTCTTAAGCAGATTGCACCACAGGATTTTGTTAAATTTGGTATGATACCTGAGTTTATCGGGCGAGTACCTATAGTAGTTACCCTTGATTTGCTTGATGAAGATGCTCTTATGCGTATAATCACAGAGCCTAAGAATGCTATGGTTAAGCAGTATAAGAAGCTTCTCGAGTTTGACGGCGTTGAGCTTGTATTTGAGGAGGATGCCATAAGGGAAATAGCTAAGCAGTCAGCGGAGAGAAAGACCGGTGCAAGAGGTCTTAGAGCAATAATGGAAAAGACCATGCTTGACACTATGTTTACACTTCCTTCTGAAGAGAAGGCTGTGAAGTGTATAGTGACTGTGGCGACCGTAAAAGGGGAGGAAAAGCCTCAGATTATATATTCTGATGACAAGCCTCCTAAAAAGGGAATAACACTTAAGAAGAAAACAACTAATAAAGGCGAAATAGCATAATGGAACAGATGTCTTTTTTTGACACAGGCCGTAATGTTACTCCTCTGGCTGACAGGTTAAGGCCGGAGGAGTTTTCTGCATTTGCAGGACAGGAACATTTGATAGGCGAAGGCAAGATACTTAGAAAGCTGATAGAAAAACGATAATATTACATCTATGATATTCTGGGGGCCTCCCGGAGTAGGTAAGACCACGCTTGCTGGAATAATAGTCGCAAAGACTCATTCGCAGTTTATCAACTTCAGTGCGGTTACAAGCGGAATTAAAGAAATCAAAGAGGTAATGGCTAAGGCTGAAGAAACCAGAAAAATGGGAATGAAGACTGTCTTGTTTGTAGATGAGATTCACCGTTTCAATAAGGCACAGCAGGATGCCTTCCTGCCATTTTGTAGAAAGAGGCGAGATAGTGCTTATTGGTGCAACCACTGAGAATCCCTCGTTTGAGATAAATGCAGCTTTGCTCTCAAGATGTAAGGTATTTGTACTTAAACAGCTTACAACAGATGACATTGTTAAACTCTTAACCAGGGCCTTGAAGGATAAAAAGGGCTTTGGTATGCTAAATGTTGAGATTGAGGATGATTTGGTTAGGGCGATTGCATTATTTTCAAACGGTGATGCAAGGACAGCCCTTAATACCCTCGAAATGGCGATAAACAACGGTGAACTTACCAAGGAAAAGACCATAGTAACAAGGGAAATAGTAGAGCAGTGTACAGGTAAAAAGGCCTTGCTCTATGATAAAAACGGAGAAGAACATTATAACCTTATCTCTGCCTTACACAAATCGATGAGGAATTCCGACCCGGATGCGGCCATATATTGGCTTGTGCGTATGCTTGAAGCTGGTGAAGAGCCACTTTACATAGCCAGGAGGGTAATAAGGTTCGCCAGTGAAGATGTGGGGCTTGCCGATATTAAGGCTCTACCTCTTGCTGTAGCGGCTTACCAGGCCTGTCATTTTATAGGGATGCCTGAGTGTGGGCTAAACCTTATGGAAGCTGTAACCTATATGGCTCTTGCTCCTAAGTCAAATGCCATGGAAGCAGGATATTTTAAGGCAAGGGATGATGCCGCAAAGACATTTTCAGAGCCTGTGCCTCTACACATAAGGAATGCGCCAACTTCTCTCATGGCTGAGCTTGATTATGGTAAGGGATATCAGTATGCACATAATTATGAGGACAAGATAACGAAGATGAAATGCCTGCCTGAATCTCTGGCAGACAGACATTATTATGAGCCGGATGGGATGGGTGCAGAGAAGGAATTTAAGAAGAGGCTTGAAGAAATCAGAAAATACAGGGAGGAATAGGATGATATACTTAGACAATGCAAACGAACGACAAGAATAAAGCCAAAGGAGGTTGTAGAGGCCGTATCAGAAGCACTTACAACCTTAGGAAACGCAGAAAGAGGTACACATTCAGCTTCGCTTGGAGCCTCCAGAACCGTATTTTCAACAAGGATGAAGCTAGCCAAGTTTTTTAATGCAGAAGGACCTTCCAATATAGTGTTTACCATGAATGCAACTGAAGGCCTAAACATTGTCATTAAGGGGTTGTTTGAAAAGGGTGATGCGGTTATATCTACCTGTCTCGAGCATAACTCTGTGCTTCGTCCTATTTATCAGATTCGTGATGAAGGTGTAGGGCTTTCCTTTGTGTCTGCAGATAAGCTTGGCAGGCCAAACTATGAGGACTTTGAGAGACTTATTAATCCTAATACCAAGGCTATTATAACTACCGCAGGCTCCAATCTCACAGGCAATCTTGTGGATATAAAAAGGGTTGGAGAAATTGCAAAGAAGCATGACCTTCTCTTTATAGTGGATGCTTCTCAGACTGCGGGGGTATTTCCTATAGATGTGAAAAGAACTGGGTATAGATATCCTTTGCTTTACAGGGCATAAGGGACTGCTTGGACCTCAAGGTACTGGTGGTATCTATGTAAGGACAGGGGTCGATGTCCGCCCTTATCTCTCAGGTGGAACCGGGGTACAGACCTATAGTGAGCATCAGCCGCCTGAAATGCCGACAAGGCTTGAAGCTGGTACTCTTAATGGCCACGGAATAGCAGGGCTTGATGCAGCCATTGATTATATCAATGAATACGGAATGAGTACAATTCACGATAGAGAACTCTCGCTTATGTGGAGATTTTATAACGGTGTAAAGGATATCAAGGGAATCAAAATCTACGGAGACTTTGATACTAGCGACAGATGCCCTATAGTTTCATTAAACCTTGCTGATTATGAATCAGGTGCTGTAAGCGATGAGCTATTTGAACGCTTTGACATAGCAACAAGACCGGGAGGACATTGTGCGCCTCTTATGCATAAGGCACTCGGAACTGTGGAGCAGGGAGCGGTAAGATTTAGTTTTTCTCATTTTAATACAGAAGAGGAGATTGATACAGCGATTAGTGCTGTAAGGACTCTTGCAGAGGAATAATTATTTGCCTTATACGGGCAGAATACTATTATAGACTATACCTATAATTGACTATATTTATAGGTATAGTCTATTAGACTATTAGAGGCAAAAATGGTAGACTTTAGTAGTTAAAATAACTCTTGAACACATACCGTATGAAGTAGTATCGACAATTTTAGGGAGCACTATAAAATGTGGATATATTTGAAAGATATGCGGGCTAAGAGAAACTATAATATATGTGGAGGTTAGTATGGAAAAGAAACTTGATTGTAAAGGAATGGCTTGCCCATTGCCTGTAGTTACAGCAAAAAAAGCTATGGAAGAGTTTACAGAAGAAGGAATCGTTGAGGTTACAGTTGATAACGATACAGCAGTTCAGAACCTCTTAAAGCTCGCTGCTAAGAGTAACTTTGCAGCAGCAAGTGAAAAGAAGTCAGACGAGGAGTTCGTTGTGCGTATCGAGGTTAAGCCTGAAGCAGGGGCTGAGAAGAGTGAAAATGTAAAGAAGGAAGGACCAACTACTGTAGTTATCTCAAGCGAGGCCATGGGAAATGGAGATGACGAACTTGGCAAGAACCTTATGAAGGCATTTATCTTTGCACTTACCAATGTAAATCCAACTCCTGACAATATCATTTTCTACAACGGCGGAGCGCATCTTACTGTAGAAGGCTCTGCATCACTTGAGGACCTTAAGAACCTTGAGAAGGCGGGAGTAAACATTATGACTTGCGGAACCTGTCTCAATTTCTACGGAATAGCTGACAAGCTTCAGGTAGGACAGGTATCCAACATGTATGATATTGCGCAGACTATGGCTGACTCAGGTCTTGTAATCCGTCCATAAGAGGTATAAATGAGAGCAAAAGAAGCAAAAATAGTAGTGACCTTTAGCAACACAACAGATGCCATGAAAATGGAGAGTTTGTGTGAAGAAAAGAATGTACCCGGCAGGATGATTCCTGTACCTAAGGTAATCTCAGCCGGTTGTGGACTTGCATGGTGTTCTGCTCCTGAAAATGAGGATAGAATAAGAGAAGTTCTAAAGGAGGCAGGACTTAAAGAACAGGCTATACATAGTTGCCTAATCTGATTGACAGACCGCAAAAAATGAGATATAATATTCCCGTTGTCTTTTTGGGGGCGGTTAGGTAACTGGTGTGCCTCCTGGTCTTCAAAACCAGTGTAGGGCGCGTTTGCGTCCCGGGTGAGTTCGATTCTCACACGCCTTCGCCAGAATATATCGGAATATATCCGTTTTGGGTGCTGTTTATGCAGTGCCCATTTTTTTATTTAATGATACAAGTGTCAAAAGACAATTAATTCTCTGGCAGGTAAGCTACAATAAAATTTTATTGCAATTGATACTTGTACAATTAATTTAAGTATAGGAGATATAGATGAGAATATTAAATATAATCGCTCAAAAGCCTATGTCTACAGGAAGCGGAATTTATCTGACCGAACTGGTGAGAGTAATGGCTGAACAGGGACATACTCAGGGGGTGGTTGCGGGGGTGTATAAGGAGGATGTTGTAAACCTTCCTGATTCTGCGAAGTTTTACCCTGTATACTACAATTCTCCTGAACTGCCCTTTAATATATTCGGAATGTCGGATGAGATGCCCTACGAGAGTACCCGCTACTGTGATATGACTCGCGATATGGAAGAGAAGTTTAAAAAGGCATTTTTAACGGTAATTGAAAGAGCTGTGGAGGAGATTAAGCCTGATATTATCTTATGCCACCATCTCTACCTCCTTACAAGTCTTGTGAGGGAGCACTATCCTAAGGCTAAGGTATATGGTTTCTGCCACAATACCGATATCAGGCAGATGGGTAAGCATAATCTTGAAAGAGATTATATTATAGAAAATGTAAAAAAGCTTGACAGGATATTTGCGCCACAAAAGGCTCAGGCAGATGAGGTTGTAAAAAGCCTACGAAGTCGAGGAAGATAAGATTACACTGGTTGGGATTGGCTACAATCAGAGTATATTTAATGCTAATGGACGTACAGAGGAAGAGGGAGTAAAAACGCCTTCTCTTTACCGGAAAGGTATCTGAGAAAAAGGGTGTCATGAGCCTCTTAAAATGCCTTAACAAGCTGGATATCCCTAAAGATAGGCTAATGCTTACCTTGGTAGGTGGTGCAGGAAATGAAGAGGAGTATAGGATAATAAAAGAATTAGCAAAGAACTGTAAATATAAGGTGGAGTTCACAGGAAGGCTAACCCCTCTTCAAGTTGCAGACCGATATAGAAGCAGTGATATCTTTGTTCTGCCATCATTTTTTGATGCCATACCTCTTGTTGTGATAGAGGCTCTTGCCTGTGGTATGAAGGTGGTGCTTACAACACTTCCGGGAGTACCTGAATTCTTCAGGAATAATGCACCTGAGGCTAATATAAGATATGTCAAGCTGCCCACCCTTGTAAATATGGATGAGCCAGTAAAAGAAGAACTGCCAGAGTTTGAAGCAAGGCTTGCAAAGGCTATTGCTGAAAGCATTAATGATGAAAGCAAGGCTAATGCTGACTGTGTATCAAAGCTTTCTTGGGAGAATATATTAAAAAAAGGTACTGGAATAAAATAGAAGTAGTGCAAGAAAGAATGTTTAGTTACAGGATTCTTTCTTGTATTTTTTTGCACAAAAAAAAGAAAGCAGGTTCCCAGATTCCTGCTTTCTCCTATTCACATATGATGGTATTGTGTGAACCAAAGATGATATTATAATATAATATATCATGCAATTTGTAAAAATTGTTTTATATGATATTAATACAATATTTATAGATAAAATACTATAAATAAATCATGATTATCCCATTGCAGATGGGATAAAAAGCTTAGGGAAAAAAAGCCTCAACTAGACTTTTTTTATAAGAAATTCAGTTGATGTTTTTTTCTAGTCTGTTTTAATTATAAATTCAAGGGTGGTCATGAACTGAGTTGTTAATTCATCGGTGTCTACTTCCTTGTTATCTTTTCTGTATACAAGCACCTGTTCCAAAAGAGTCTTAAAATAAGCTATAATCAAACTATTGGCAATAGTAACATTTTTCCTCGCTCAATCTGTTGCCATCTAAGCCTATAAGTGGTTTTTAGTATATCAAGACATCTGATGTTTATATTTTTTTCCCTACATACATGTTATGTATTTTGGAAGAATGCTTGTATTCTTCATCAGGAAATATGCTGTAGTATTCTTCAAAAAAATAGCAGTTAAGTCATCACTGTGCTTGCCAAAGAAAAAGTTGTAGTATATCTCAGGATACTGAAAGGCATTTAAGCAGAAAAAACGCCAAATCTCATAAAAATTTTCCTGCTCGCTTAAGTTTTTGTCGCTCAAATCAGCTAAAGAATGGCTGTATTGGTTGAAGAACTTAACAGAAGCCAGAGATATAAGGTATTCTGCATCCTTAAAAGTATGAATATATAGTGGAGTTATGAAATCCCGCCTTCTCCGCTATCTTTCTGATGTGAATCTTGTCAAAAATCATCCTGTTCAATCATTTCCCTGGTTGCAACAACAAAGGATCGAAGCTTCTCATTCCTTTGCTCAGGGGTAGCTTTGTGCGCCATATTGAATGCCCTCTCTTACTTATGTTATAATTTTTAAGATACAAGTGTCAAAAGTATAAAAATTCGATTGGGGCTTGCTTGCAAGAGAATTTATTATCTTTTGACACAGGCATCATTTTATTATACCTAAAAATAACACAAAAATTCAAATAGAATTATAAAAAGTGTTGGTATTTACTGTGATTATTTTTTTAGAAGAATCTTGTAAATAGTGATACATAGCGCAAAAGTATATATTAGATGAAAAAGGGGAAGTTTATGAATGCAATGAACATTGAAGAAGATGAGTACGTAACTTTGTGGACAAGGCAGGTGTCTGAGATACTGGATGAAATAAAAAGAGTGCAGTGTGTACAAGGTTAAAGAAGAGTATATTAGAAAAAAAGAATGATACAATATCTGATTATTACTTAAAAACTCTACAAATGGTTTACGGGAGAGGCAAAAGAAATACATAGATGTTAAGGGGATTATCCTATATGGTTAAGTGTGGCAGATGAATTTAGGCTAAGGCCTGTGGAAGGAACAGTTACCCTTAAGCTAAGAGTTCCAAGTAAAGAGGTGCTTCTTTGTAACTACGATGCCTGGGGGTATACTGTTAATTACTTCTATGTGCCTCTTGATGAGGGCTGACAAGGCAAGGCATAAGGAAGAACTGGTAAAGAATGGGCTTGTATCAGATGATGAGTTGTTTTTAACATCAAAAGGGAACTTTTACCCTTTGCTTAAAAAGAGAGGTGGTAAAAAGCTGGGAAAGAATATTTACACTTAAGCCTACCGACTTAAACGCCTGCCTGGTGGCTGTAACCTGGGAGATTAAAAAGTGAATGGATAGAGGAGGTAGAATGCTATGAAGGATAAGGGTGAGAGAGTAATTGTCTGGACTGCTAAAGAAGATGTAGTGATGCGGGCTATAGAAAAGGATGGAGTGAGTTTTGTAAAGAAGGAATATTTAGATAAAAAATACGGAGCAACTGCTTGGATATTTAAGACAGCCTATGAATTTTTTTGTTAAGGAAGCCGTTAAGAGAGTAAGTAAGCCTGATGAAGCGGAAAGCCCTGTTTGGGTATTTAAGGATGAGAGAAATGTATTTAAGAGCAGTGGAACAACGCTTTTGAAGCTCAGCGTACCTAAAGAGGAGATAATTTTCTTTGATTTAAGAGATTGGAATAAGATTCTTAACCTTAATTACCTAGGTACAGAGGAGGAGACGGCGGGATTTGTGGAGAAGCTTAAGAGTCAGGGAGTCAAAGACAATTTGGAGATATTTAAGTCACCTTTTTATCCTCTCTTAAAGAGAGAGGTTGTGGATAGCTGGAGCAGACTCTTTGACAGGGAGGAGATATGTGATGAATATGTGGAAGGTGCACTATGGATGATTAAAAAAGAGTGGATAGTTGAAACTTATACATTATGAAAGACGTTTAAGGCGTCTTTTTTTATTTATCATTTTTTACAATAAATGCCAAGATTATATTGACAAAACAGTATAAAATGTTGTATATTAGTTGTTAGTTAATAAGCGCGCTTAATAAAGCTTTTTATTGTAAAAAATTGCAAATGACAACCAAAATGAAAGGAGGATGAAATTCGTGAAACTAGAGATTGGAAATTTTCAAGTAAAAGATATTCAGTTTGGCAGCGAATTATCCTACAAAGATGGTATTCTCACCATCAACAAAGAAGAAGCACTTAAGATGGTGCGTGAAGATGAAAGAATTACAGAGGCAGAGCTTTATATAGCTAAGCCTGGCGACAAGATTCGTCTTTGTCCTGTAAAGGAGGCTATAGAGCCTCGTGTACGTCTTGATGGAAAGGGACTTTTCCCAGGATACACAAGTCCTTTAAGACAGTCCGGAGAGGGCGCGCTTCATGCTCTTAAGAACTGTAGTGTGCTTGTTGTTGGAAGACATTGGGGCGGTTTCCAGGATGGTCTTATTGATATGAGCGGTCCGGGACAGAAGCTCACATATTTTGGTGGACTTAACAATATCGTGCTTGTTGCTGACACAAATGAAGAATTTGAGAGACACGAGCAGCAGAAGAAAAACGATGCACTTAGACGTGCAGGACATAAGCTTGCAGAGTTTATCGGAAAGTGCGTTAAGGATTTAACTCCTGAAAGCAAGGATGTATATGAGACAACTCCTATTACAAAGCGCAGCACTGAGATAAATAAGCTTCCTTCAGTTGTAGCTGTTCTTCAGCCACAGTCACAGATGGAAGCACTTGGATACAATGATCTTATTTACGGATGGGATATGAACAAGTATCTTCCTACTCTTATGAGCCCACAGGAAGTACTTGACGGAGCTTTAGTTTCAGGTTCCTTCATGCCTTGCTCATCAAAGTGGTCAACCTATGATTTCCAGAACTTCCCTATCCTTAGAAGACTTATGGAAGAAGATGGAAAGGACTACAACTTCTTAGGGTGTAATCATGTCTAACCTTAACGTTGCAATGGATCAGAAAGAAAGAGTTATCCAGATGCTTGTTCAGCAGGCGACTGAACTTGGTGCTGATTTTGCCCTTGTTACAGAAGAAGGTTATGGTAACCCTGATGCTGACTATGTAGGTGCTATTGCTGCTCTTGAGACAGCAGGAATCAAGGTGGTTGGCGTTGCTAATGAGTGTACAGGACGTGACGGTGCTTCTCAGCCACTTGTTACACTTGATGAGAAGTTAGTAGCTATGGTTTCCACTGGTAATGTATCAGAACTTATTGAACTTCCTCCAATGGAAACAGTCCTTGGAGAGCTTGAGGCACTCGGAAGAGATGGTAACTCAGGCGGCTGGGAAGGCGATGAGGTACTCGGACCTTCTGTTAGACCTGACGGTTCAATCATTATGGAAGACAACGGTCTTTTCTGTGGTGATATGATAGTGGGTTGGTCAACCAAGACAATGAAAGATTTTTAAGGAGGAAACATAGATGAAAAAGGCGATTGTATATATCAATCAGTTCTTCGGTCAGTTAGGTGGAGAAGATACTGCTGATGTAGCACCTGAGCTTCGTGTAGGACAGGTCGATTCCCTGCTGTGGAGTTTAACAAAGAATTAGAAGACTGTGAAGTAACCCATACAATTATCTGCGGTGATAACTTCATGGGTTCAAATACAGAAGAAGCAGTTAAGATTATCCTAGATATGTTAAAGGATCTTGAATTCGATATATTTATAGCTGGTCCTGCATTCCAGGCAGGCCGTTATGGAGTAGCCTGCGGTACCATCTGTAAGGCTGTTAAAGAAAAATTCAATGTACCTGTAATCACATCAATGAATGTTGAAAACCCTGGTGTTGAAATGTTCAGAAAAGATATGATCATCATGGAGGGTGGCAACATCGCTTCCAAGATGAGACAGGATATCAAGGCTCTTGTAGCTGTTGCCAACAAGATGCTTAAGGGTGAGCCTGTGGGACCTGCGGCAGATGAGGGATATTTCCCTACCGGTCATCGTCATCAGGTATTCCTTGAGAGCGGTGAGACTGCAGCAGACAGATTTATGAAGATGCTCCGTGCAAGAATACATAATGAGCCATATACATCAGAGCTTATTATACCTAAGCTTGACAGAGTACCTATTGCTCCTCCTGTTAAGGATCTTAAGAAGATTAAGATTGCTCTTCTTAACACAGGTGGTATAGTTCCTGTAGATAACCCAGACCGTATACAGTCAGCTTCTGCTACAAGATGGGGCAGATATGACATTTCCAATATGGACAGACTTGAGGGCGGTGTATTTAAGACAGTGCACGCAGGTTTTGATCCTGCTGCAGCAGACGCAGATCCTAACGTAATTATGCCTGTAGATGCAATGAAGGTATTGCTTAAGGAGGGTGTGTACGGAAGTCTTCACAATTATTTCTATACCACAGTTGGTACAGGAACAACAGAAAAAGAAGCTTCAAGAATGGCAAAGGAGATAATTCCATTATTACAGGAAGATCATGTTGACGCCTGCATTATGGTCAGCACGTGAGGTACCTGTACACGTTGCGCTGCAACGATGGTTAAAGAAATTGAACGTACTGGTATGCCTATTGTACAGATGTGTAACCTTATTCCTGTAGCCAAGACAGTTGGTGCCAATAGAATTGTTCCTACAATCTCTATTCCTTACCCACTTGGAGATCCTGCTACTTCCAAGGAAGATCAGTGGAAGCTCCGTTACCACAGAGTAAAGGTTGCTGTTGAAGCACTTGCTACTCCGATTGAAGAGCAGACAGTTTTTGATGTATAAAAGATAAATATTTTGAAGTGTAGCCACCCCTGCCCCTACGGGATAAACGGGGGTGGCTTTTTCATCTTAAAAAAATAATGGTTGATAGAATCAACGGAGGGATAACTAATGGGGACAAATAAAAAAAGACAATACAGTTTTTATATTTTCAATTATTCTTGCAGTAGTAGTTGCCGGTTGGGCGGTAATACTCAGTGATAATTTCTCGGCAGTTTCAGGTGCGGCATTTTCATTTTTAACCAATGACTTTGCCTGGCTTTATCTTTTTTTGTAGTTTTAGCTTTTTGTTGCCTTCCTTCTTTTCATTGCATTTAGTAAGTACGGCAGTATAAAGCTTGGAGCGGATGATTCTGTTCCGGAATACTCGACAATTTCCTGGTTTGCCATGCTCTTTGGCTGTGGTATGGGTGTTGGTCTTGTGTTCTACGGTGTAGCTGAGCCTGTATCCCACTTTGTAAATCCTCCTGCAGGAGCCGGTATTGAAGCGGGTACTCAGGCAGCTGCAGAATTTGCAATGCGTTCTTCATTTATGCACTGGGGCTTTGAACCTTGGGCTTGTTATGCAATTGTAGGTCTTGCACTCGCTTACTTTATGTTTAGAAAAAATAAAGAGGGGCTTTTAAGTACAGTGCTTGAGCCTCTTATCGGTGAGAAAAATGTAAACGGAGCAGCAGGGAAGGTTGTTGATATTCTTGCTACTTTTGCGACGCTTGCAGGTGTGGTTACTTCTCTCGGACTTGGAACCATGCAGATAAGCAGTGGTCTTAACTACTTGTTTGGCATTCCTGCCAATATGAGAGTATATGTTATCATAATTATTGCAATCACTGTAATAGTTGTATGGTCTGCTATGTCAGGACTTGGCAAAGGTATCAAGATAATATCTGATGCGAACCTTTATATAGCTATTACTTTTATGATTCTTGCATTTATCGTAGGACCTAAGGTGCCTATCTTAAATGACCTTGTTAACGGACTCGGACAGTATTTACAGAACTTTATTCAGGACAGCCTTACAGTTCATCCTTTTGGAGATAACAGCTGGGTAGCAGGCTGGAGAGTGTACTACTGGGCTTGGTTCATAGCTTAGAGTCCCATTCGTAGGTGTATTTATAGCCCGTATATCTAAGGGTAGATCAATAAGAGAGTTCATCATCGGGTGTTATGCTTGCTCCTGCACTTGCGTCCCTTGTTTGGTTCTCAATCTTTGGAACTATGGGACTTAACCTTGGACTAAATGGCACCCTTACTATGAAAAGAAAATGGCAGATATCGCGCCAATCCATCAGTTGGACTTTTTCGTAGTATTTAACAAATATCCTATCGGATTTGTACTTTCAATAATTGCGATTGTACTTCTTTGCACCTTCTTCATTACATCTGCAAACTCAGGTACCTTCGTATTGTCGATGCTTACATCAAATGGTAACTTGAATCCACCACAGGGAAACAAGATGATATGGGGAGTTCTTCAGGCAGTTACTGCTATCGGACTTCTTATGGCAGGAGGACTCAAGCCTTTACAGACCATTTCTATAGTTGCGACCTTCCCGTTCATTTTCATTATGGTAATGACGGCAATTTCTACAATAAAAGCACTTAAAAAAATGATGAAAAAGTACGAAATTAGAGAATAGATTTAAAAAGTATTTTTACAAATATAGTAGATGTGTTGTATAATAGAAGGTGCATGATGTTGTAAATCAAATTATTGAATAAAATTTGTGAGATTTTGCAGTTTAATGCAAGATCTTGCAAATTTTTGCAAATCATTTGGCTATATCCATATAACTTGGATTGAAAATGAAAAAAAGGAGTGTGAACTATGAGTAAGCTGTATGATGTAATTATTCTTGGGGCAGGACCTGGCGGCCTTGCAGCAGGCCTTTACGGTGGAAGAGCCAGACTTTCTACTCTTATCATTGAAAAGGGAAGTGATGGCGGACAGATAGCAATCACAGATGAGATTGAGAACTATCCTGGACAGGTTCTTGAAGGAGAGAGCGGTCCAAGTCTTATTGCCAGAATGACAAAACAGTGTGAGCATTTTGGATGTGAACGTGTAAGCGACACAGTTGTTTCTGTTGAGCTTAAGGGTGATGTAAAGAAGGTTACCTGTAATAATGGTACTTATGAAGGAAAGACAGTTATTATTGCAACAGGAGCTTATCCAAGACCAATTGGCTGTGAAGGAGAGAAAGAGTTCGCAAGTAAGGGTGTATCTTACTGCGCTACCTGTGATGCTAACTTCTTCGAAGGCTTTGACGTATATGTAGTTGGCGGCGGAGACTCAGCTGTTGAGGAAGCTATGTATCTTACAAAGTTTGCAAGAAATGTTACTATCATTCATAGAAGAGATGAGCTTAGAGTCGCTAAGTCCATTCAGGAGAAGGCTTTCAAGATTGAGAATCTTCACTTTATGTGGGACAGTGCTGTTACAAAAGCTTTATGGAGACGGCATCCTTTCAGAGATGGATGTTAAGAATGTAAAGACAGGTGAGGTTACTCACATTGTAGCAAATGAAGATGACGGTATGTTTGGTCTCTTCGGTTTCATCGGAAGAATCCCTAACTCAGACCTTTTCAAAGATACAGGTCTTGAGCTTGATGAGAGAGGCTACTTCATTACTGATGACAATATGCGTACCAACATCCCTGGTGTATTTGTAGTTGGTGATGTTAGAGTAAAAGAGCTTCGTCAGGTTGTAACTGCTGCAGCAGATGGTGCTATCGCAGCAACAATGTGTGATAAGTATGTAAACGGACTTATCTAATTATACAAGTATTACAATCTAATCTTTTGTAGTACTGTATCAATGAAATTAGATAATTTAATAAAATACAATTTATAGGAGGACATAGATATGTTAGAAGTAAATAAGGAAACATTTGGACCAGAGGTACTTGAGGCTGACGGATATGTATTCGTTGATTTTTTTACGGTGATGGCTGTGTACCTTGTCAGGCTCTTATGCCATTCGTACACGGACTTGCTGATGAGTTTGAAGGAAAGCTCAAATTCTGTGCACTCAACACAACTCAGGCTCGTCGTCTTGCAATCGGACAGAAGATTTTAGGACTTCCTGTTATGGCTATCTACAAGGGTGGCGAGAAGGTTGAAGAGCTTGCTAAGGAAGATTGTACAGAGCCAGCTATCAGAGCTATGGTTGAGAAGTACGCAAAAGTAATTAAACCAAAAAGTAATTTAACCTATTGTAAAAAAATCTAAAAATTACTGTGGTTTTTAGATGAATTTTTACAATAATTATAGTGTATTCCCAGAGTATTGAAATTTTATTGCAACTGTGATAAACTATGAGTTGTATTAAAATGCGTTTAAAAGCATAAGCTTTAACGATATATTGAAACACTTTTGAAAGGAGAATATGATGGCTATCTTAAAAAGACAAAAAAGGTAGTAATCATCGGCGATCGTGACGGTGTACCGGGCCCAGCTATTAGTGCCTGTGTAGAGTCAGCCGGTGGTGAAGTAATTTTTGCATCTACTGAGTGCTTCGTTTGAACGAGCGCAGGTGCAATGGATCTTGAAAACCAGAAAAGAGTAAAGGAATTTTTCAGAGAAGTACGGTCCCTGAGAACGTAGTTGTAGTTCTTGGTGCGACAGAGGGTGAGGCGAGCAGGCCTTGCAGCTGAGACTGTTACAGCTGGAGATCCTACTTTTGCAGGGTCAGTGACAGGAGTTCAGCTTGGACTCACAGTATACCATATTTGCGAACCAGAGATAAAAAGCAGAAGTTGATGCAAGCGTTTATGATGACCAGGTTAGTATGATGGAGATGGTTCTTGATGTTGACGGAATCATTGAAGAGATGACTAACATCAGAAACGAGTATTGCAAATATCTATAAATAAGCTTTGCAATTTAAGAGTTAAGAGGTGGCGATGAGGTTTAACTGCCTCATCGCCATTTTTCTGATTGTAGTTTTTAATGATTCAATTATCATCCATTGAGTATCAAAAAAATTACTTCAAAAAAATATTCTTACAAGAAAAAAAGAAATCAACATTTGGGGGATATTTATTATATAACCAAGTGCTTAGAAGGTAAAAAAACTAATAAAAACGAGGTGGAAAGTATGAACAGTATTATTAAAGGAACAGGTTATGCACTTGCGCATACACCAAGCATGATAATTCACAATGGTTCTACAGCTGTAACTGAGAAGATTGTTAACCCTGATTCAGAATTCTTAAAGGGTGTACCAAGTCATCTCAGAAGCTATCAGGATGTTGTTGATTATTGGCCAAATCAGGTTTACATTGGCAATGCTACTCCTGCTCAGTTCAGAGAGGTAGAATTCCCTTACTTTGACAAGAAGATGGCGGGTGCTGAGAGATACGGTAAGTTTGGTGAGATTATGCCTGAGGCAGAGTTCCTTCTTTTTAGTTCAGGCTAGTGATGTATTTGAAGTAGTTATGCTTGAGAAAGGCTTCGTAGCAGCTCACAAGGCTGAGCTTGCAGCAGATCCTGTTATCACAGAAGATATAATGGCAAGAGTTCACGAAGGTTTCGAGCTTTCAGAAATCGAGCAGTTCGTTAATAATGACGGTGCAGAAGGTCTTTATTATGGGGAGACACTTGTAGGCTGCGTTAAGCGTGCTCACGATATCGATGTAAACCTTTCAGCTGAAGTTATGCACGAGAACCTTGTAAATAAGGCTTCAAGCGTACTTGCAGTACTTCACTCACTTAAGAGCACGGGCGTAGCTAAAGAAGATGTTGAATACGTTATCGATTGTTCAGAAGAGGCTTGTGGTGACGTTAACCAGCGTGGTGGCGGTAACTTTGCAAAGGCTGTTGCTGAGATAGCTGGTCTTGTAAACGCTACCGGTTCAGATGCAAGAGGCTTCTGTGCAGGTCCTGCACACGCTCTTATCGAGGCTGCTGCTCTTGTTAAGTCAGGTGCGTATAAGACAGTTGCTGTAATTGGTGGTGGCTGCGTACCTAAGCTTGGTATGAACGGTAAGGATCATGTAAAGAAGGATGTTCCACTTCTTGAGGATTGTATTGCTTCTTTCTGTATTCTCATTGCTGAGAATGACGGTGTAAGCCCTGAGATTAACCTTGACATCATTGGACGTCATACAGTTGGTACAGGTTCAGCTCCTCAGAACGTAATCGGAAGCCTTGTTGCTGATCCGCTTGAGAAAGTAGGACTTAAGATTACTGATATAGATAAATTTGCTACAGAGATGCAGAATCCTGATATTACTAAGCCAGCAGGAGCAGGAGACGTTCCTGAGGCTAACTATAAGATGATAGCTGCTCTTGCTGTAAAGAAGGGTCAGATTGAGAGAACTGAGATTCCTGCTTTCATCGAGAAGCATGGTCTTGTAGGCTTTGCTCCTACTCAGGGACACATCCCATCAGGTGCTCCATATATCGGATTTGCTAGAGAAGATATCTTAGCCGGCAATATCAAGAAGGCTATGATAGTTGGTAAGGGTTCACTCTTCCTTGGAAGAATGACAAACCTGTTTGACGGCGTTTCCTTTGTAATTCAGGCTAATACTTCTGCTGACAGCAAGGAAAGCGGAGTATCAGAGGAAGAGGTAAAGGGACTTATAGCTAAGGCTATGAAAGAGTTTGCAGACATCTTTGGTAACAGAATAATCTGAGGAAGGTGGAAATGTAATGGGAAAAAGGAATTGAAAAAGATAATTGCCGATACCTTCCTTGAAATGGCTGAAGGCCTTGAAACAGGAAGCTTCGGTAAGAGACCTAAAATTGCGCTTACAGGTATGGGTTCTGAGCATGGCGAAGAGACTACCATGAAGGCTGCAATTGAGGCTGCAAGAGATGGGATTGATGTATATTACATCGGTACTCTTGAGGCAGAAGGAGTTACTACTGTTAAGGTTAGTAACGATGAAGAAGGACATGACAAGATGGATGAAATGCTTGCATCAGGAGAAATTGACGGTGCGGTTACCATGCATTATCCATTTCCAATCGGTGTATCTACAGTAGGGTCGTGCAGTTACTCCAGGTGTTGGTAAGGAATTATTCATTGCCAATACAACCGGTACTTCAAGTACAGACCGTATTGAAGGTATGATAAAGAATGCTATCTACGGTATAATCACAGCTAAGGCTTGTGGAATTAAAGAGCCTACAGTAGGTATTCTTAATGTAGATGGTGCAAGACAGACAGAGAAAAGAACTTAAGAGACTTCAGGAAGGCGGTTATGACATCCATTTCACAGAGTCAAGCAGATCTGACGGCGACTGTGTAATGAGAGGTAATGACGTACTTAGAGCTACTCCTGATATCATGGTTATGGATTCACTTACAGGTAATGTAATGAGCAAGATGCTTTCTTCCTTCACCACAGGTGGAAGCTACGAAGCAAGCGGATTTGGATATGATTCCTGGTATTGGTGAGGGATATAAGAACTTAGTTATGATTATTTCCCGTGCTTCAGGAACTCCTGTTATAGCAAATGCTATCCGTTATGCGACCTGAACTTGTAAGAGGAAAAAGTATTTGATGTGGCTGATGCTGAGTTTAAGGTCGCTAAGAAAGCAGGTCTTGATAAGATATTAGCTGAGCTTAAGGCTTCTCGTGAGAAGAGTGCGACTCCTAGTGAAGACGTAAAAAGAGCCACCAAAGGAAATAGTAACAGCTCAGATTCCGGGTGTTGAAGTTATGAATCTTGAGGGATGCTGTCAAGGTACTTTGGAAAGAAAAATATCTATGCTGAAAGTGGTATGGGTTGTACAGATCCCCTATCATCAGAGTATCTGATTCAAACAAGGCAAAGTCAGTTGAAATACTTCAGAAGGCAGGATATGTAAGCTAAGACTGGTTTTACATAGTAAGACAATATATCGGTACTAGTTTCTTTACCACTTAGATAAAGATGGTCTGCACCGTAAATTTTCTGCATAAAGGTGAAAAATAAATGAAAAAAGCAAGAAGTTTTGATAGTTACCAATAATCCATTGGTTAAAGAAAAAAATTGAAGGAAACTATAATATTGACTTTGTAGAGGGTGACATTCTAAATGTTATGGAAAAAGTTAGAGACATGATACATAAGGGCTCAGTTCTTCTTACCCATCCACTCTCGGGTAGTGTCAAACCGGGACAGACACCTTATAAGTCGGTTATGGTTCATATAGTTGAGGGAAATGTAGATGCAGACTCCCTTCTTATGATTGAGGATGCGATTGATAACTGCAAAAAGTTTGTAAAGAGAGCAGACGAGTTTAGAGAAGGAACTGATGAGGACAAACAATTCATAGATTTTACCCTGATTTCCAGTGGAATTGAATCCTTCGAAGCGCTCAAATAGTTACATATATTAAGAACCTTAGTTTTTGTAAGCGGGGTATACCTGCTTGTGAAAGGGTTCTTTTTTTATTGATATTTTTACTATAAATAACGAAAAAAATTATGACTTAAGATTTAAAAATGAAATTCTAGCAGAAAAAAATTGCAAAAATATAAAAAGTTACAATCATAGTTATATTTTGTGCAAAAAAATACAATTATCAGAAAAATAGTATAAATAACGGGCATATCTATGGTAAAAAAATATACAATGACCCTTTTTGTGCAATATTTAAAATAAGCACGCTTATGAACGCGATTACATTCTTAAAACTATCGAAAAACATAGAAAATACAGAAAAATGTGCATTTTTTTGGATTACAATATTAGTGAAATATGATATAATATAGGAGGTTTCAAGTAGGAAAGTATTATTTAATTTTTCCTATAAATGATTTAAGTGTTGGAACATGAGTTTTTAGTAATAAGGATAATAATTATGAGTGGTTGAATCATAATACAACATCCCTATGATTAAAAACGATTTCAGACATTTGAATTGTTTGAAAAATAATACACATAATGATTAGGAGGTATGAGTTGTGAAACTGGAACTTGGAAAGATTTTTCATCAAAGACATCCAATTTGCAACAACGTCAAAGATTGAAGGCGGAGTTCTCTATGTGAACAAAGAAGAGCTTATTAAGATAGTTCTTGAGCAGGAGAAGCTTAAATGTGCTGACTTTTGACATTGCTAAACCGGGCGAGTCCGTAAGAATTACTCCTGTTAAGGACGTAATCGAGCCTAGAGTAAAGGTAGAAGGAAACGGAGGCATCTTCCCTGGTGTTGTTGCCCCTGTTGACACAGTTGGTTCAGGAAAGACCTATTGCCTTAAGGATATGGCTGTTGTTACCTGTGCACCTATTGTTGGTTTCCAGGAAGGTATCATCGATATGACCGGTCTTGGAGCACAGTATACACCATATTCAAAGTTACTTAACCTTTGCCTTATCTGCGAAGGCGTTGATGGAGTTGCTCCTCACGACTATGAGCATGCAGTTCGTATGGCAGGTCTTAATGTAGCTACATACATTGGTGAGCTTGCTAGAAACCTTACACCTGATGAGACAATAGTATATGAAGCTCCTACACTTAAGGAGGGCTTTGAGAAGTTCCCTGGACTTCCAAGAGTTGGTTATGTACAGATGCTTCAGAGTCAGGGACTTCTTCATGACACCTATGTATATGGCGTTGATGCAAAGAAGATCCTCCCTACAGTACTTTATCCAACAGAGGATATGGATGGAGCTATCATCTCCGGTAACTGCGTTTCTTCTTGTGATAAGAACCAGACTTATGCACATCAGAACAACCCTGTTATCGAAGACTTGTATGCAGAGCACGGAAAGACAATCAACTTTGTAGCGCATATCATTACAAACGAGAACGTATACCTTGCTGATAAGCGCGTTCATCAAACCAGACAGCAAAGCTTTGCGAGATGCTTGGACTTGATGCTGTTATTATATCTGAGGAAGGTTTTGGTAACCCTGATACAGACCTTATTATGAACTGTACAAAGATTGAGGCTAAAGGGAATTAAGACTGTTATTATTACTGATGAGTATGCAGGACGTGATGGTAAGTCGCAGTCACTTGCAGATGCAAACGCACTGCAAATGCTCTTGTAACCGGCGGTAATGCTAACCAGGTTGTTATTCTTCCTAAAGCTTGACAAGGTTATCGGTACTCTTGCTTATGTTGACAAGATTGCCGGAGCTAACGAGCATACACTTAGAGAAGATGGTACACTTGAAGTTGAGCTTCAGGTAATTACCGGAGCTACAAACGAAATGGGATTTAATACACTTAGTGCGAGATAAGGAGAAAAATCTATGGCAAAAACTTAGAGTTGTTCATTATATCAACCAGTTCTTTGCACAGATTGGTGGCGAGGAAAAAGGCTGATTATGCGACTGAGCTCCGCGTAGGAGAAAAAGGTAGATCCTGGTGTGGCACTTGCTGCAGAGTTTGGCGAAGAAGCAGAGATAGTAGCTACTATCATCTGTGGAGATAGTTATTTCAATGAGAATCTTGATAAGGCTAAGGCTGAGATTATCGAGATGGTTAAGTCACAGAAACCTGATTTATTTATTGCAGGATCTGCATTTAACGCAGGACGTTACGGTGTTGCCTGCGCTACTATAGCGGCAGACAGTTAAAGAAGAGTTAAATATTCCTGTTGTTACAGGTATGTACGAGGAGAACCCTGGTGTGAGACATGTTCAAGAACCAGGTTTACATCGTATCTACCAAGAACAATGCGACGAGGTATGAGAGATGCAGTTAAGAAGATGGCTCCACTTGCTCTCAAGCTTGCAAAGGGCGAGGCAATCGGTGCATCTGTAGAAGAAGGATATTTCAATCAGAATCAGCGTGTCAACTTCTTCGAGTCTAAGAGAGGCTCAAAGAGAGCAGTAGAGATGCTCCTTAAGAAGATAGCTGACAAGCCATTCGTTACTGAGTATCCAATGCCTGTATTCGATAGAGTAGAGCCAGGTAAGGCTATCAAGGATATGAGCAAGGCTACAATAGCTGTAGTTACTTCAGGCGGTATCGTTCCAAAAGGGCAATCCGACCACATTGAGAGCTCAAATGCTTCAAAGTACGGCACTTACAGCATGGCTGGTCTTGATACTCTTGACAGTACAAATTCAGAGACAGCACACGGTGGTTACGATCCTGTATATGCTAACGAGTTAGCAGACAGAGTAGTACCTCTTGATGTACTCCGTGATATGGAGAAAGAAGGAGTTATCGGCAAGCTTCACGAATTCTACTATTCAACAGTTGGTAACGGTACAGCCGTTGCATCAGCTAAGAAGTTCGGTGAGGAGATTGGACAGAAACTTCTTGCTGCCGGAGTAGACGCTGTTATTTTAACCAGCACGTGAGGCACCTGTACACGTTGCGGTGCAACGATGGTTAAAGCTATTGAAGCAACAGGTCTTCCTGTAGTTCATATCTGTACAGTAACACCTATTTCACTTACTGTTGGTGCTAACAGAATCGTACCAGCTATCGCTATTCCTCATCCACTTGGTAATCCTGCATTACCAGCAGATGAAGAAAAAGAACTTCGTCGTAAGATAGTTCAGAAGTCTCTTGATGCACTCTGCACAGAAGTTGATAAGCAGACAGTATTTGATAAATAAAGTTTAGTTTTTGTATCCCTCCGCAAGACTAAACTTGCGGGGGATACTCTTTTTAGAAAAAAATACCCAACAAAAAGTCTCAGATTTGGTTGAGGTCTGAGGGCTACTGATATTAGGAGGAGGGAAAGGGTATGATAGATTTAACGAAATTTTTTTGTAATGGCTCTAGATGCTACAGCAGAGCCTAGCGCAATGGACAAGGTCGCAAAAGTGGTTGACCAAATGAGTGGCTTTGTGTGGAACAACATTCTTTTATTTGTTCTCCTTGGTGCAGGACTGTACTTCACGGTTAGAACCGGATTTGTTCAGATTCGCCATTTTGGCAGAGCCTGGAACAGAGTATTCGGTGATTTCTCTCCAGTGGTTCTAAGGCAGGAAAAAGATGGTATGAGTTCATTCCAGGCACTTGCAACTGCAATTGCGAGACAGGTTGGAACCGGTAATATCGCCGGTTGTGCTACAGCTATAGTTGGTGGTGGCACGGGAGCAATCTTCTGGATGTGGCTTGCAGCCTTCTTTGGTATGGCTACAATCTACGGCGAGGCTTGTATGGCTCAGGCAACCAAGATAGTTGATAAGAACGGAGAAGTAACAGGTGGTCCTGTTTACTATATTACTAAGGCATTTAAGGGTGGATTCGGTAAGTTCCTTGCTGCTTTCTTCTCTGTAGCTATTATCCTTGCACTTGGCTTCATGGGTAACATGGTTCAGTCTAACTCTATAAGTGATGCATTTAAGACAGCATTTGGTATTCCTGCTTGGATTATAGGTATTGCAGTAGCGGTTATAGCAGCATTTATCTTCCTTGGTGGTATCGGCCGTATTGCTTCCTTTACAGAGAAATGTGTACCTATAATGGCTGCACTTTATCTCATCGGAGGCTTTATTATTCTTATAATTAATTATAAGAATGTACCAGGCGCATTTGCTTCTATATTTACCTGTGCATTTAATCCTGCTGCAATTGCAGGTGGTGCCGGTGGTATCGTAGTTAGAGAAGCAATAAGAAGAGGTGTATCAAGAGGTCTCTTCTCTAATGAAGCAGGTATGGGTTCTACACCACACGCACACGCTATTGCTAAGGTTGATAAGCCACAGGATCAGGGTGAGGTTGCTATGATAGGTGTATTTATAGATACCTTCGTAGTACTTACAATGACAGCTCTTGTTATACTTTCAACTGGCGTACTTGATGGAAGATATGGCGACAATAATGAACAGATTGTAGACGGAGTTAAGAAAGCATTTACAGGTACAGCAGTGGCACAGGCAGCATTCGCTGATGGATTCGCAAACATAGGTCCTAAGTTCGTTGCACTTTGCTTATTGTTCTTTGCTTTCTCAACAATTATCGGATGGTACTTCTTCGCAAGACAGAACATCAAGTACCTATTTGGTGACAAGGCAATAGTTCCTTTCACTATAATCGTTGTTATATGTATCTTCTGCGGTTCACTTCTTAAGGTAGACCTTGTTTGGAACCTTTCAGACCTTTTCAACGCTCTGATGGTACTTCCAAACATCCTTGCACTCCTCTTCCTTGGAGGCAAGATAGCTAAGTTTGCTAAGGGTGATAAAGTAGAGATGTAATCATTAAATAGGTGTTACAGTACAGACACAGATCCAAATTGTTGTAATATTAGGCCTACGGCTTGATTGCAATATATTAAAAATAATTATAAATAATTTGGATTGGGCTTAGATTTAAGTTGATTACAGAGGCTGAGAAATTTGGCCTCTGTTTTTTTGACTTTATTCGTTAAAAAAATAACAATAAAACCGTGAGTTAATTGCAAAAAAATTTTGCAAAATTGTAGAATACTTGAAAATCTGTAACTGTCTATAGTATAATGATTCAGTGCATATATAGATAATTTTTATCACTAAGAATATTATTAGGAGGTTACATGAGTAAAGAAAATGTAAAGCTGACATCTCTTACCAAGGCATCGGGCTGAGTCACTAAAATAGGTCTGAAACCCTTGCTCAGGTTATGAGCAAGTTGCCTAAGTTAAGACATGATGAGAACCTTTTAGTAGGTCTTGATACTTCAGATGATCTTTGCTGTATATAAAGTCAGTGACGATGTGGCTATTATTCAGACACTCGATTTCTTCACGCCTGTAGTAGATGATCCATACCTCTTTGGACAGATTGCTGCTGACCAATGCTCTTAGCGATATCTATGCTATGGGTGGAACAGCAAAGGTTGCTATGAACATAGTTGCTTTCCCTAACTGCCTGCCTCCAAGCGTACTTGGAGATATAATGAAGGGCGGTGCAGACAAGGTAGCTGAGTCAGGGGCACTCCTTATAGGTGGACATTCAATACAAAATGATGTTCCTCTCTATGGACTAAGTGTAACCGGATTTGTGCATCCGGAGAAAATACAGAAAAACTACGGAGCAAAAAGAAGGTGATATCCTTATCATAACCAAGCAGGTTGGTACCGGTGTAGTAAGTACCGCATGACCAAAGTGAACATGAGCTTCCAAGGAAGCGGAGGAAGAGGCAATTAAAGTTATGACTACACTTAACCGTCTGCCAAAAGAGATAATGGATAATTACCCTGTTCATGCCTGCACAGATGTAACAGGCTTTGGACTTTTGGGACATGGAATAGAGATGGCTGAGCCAAGTGAGGTTTCTTTTGAATTATATGCAGATGAGATTCCTTATGTAACGGAGTCAATGAGCCTTGCGGAAATGGGAATGATTCCTGAAGGAGCTTATAAGAATAAAAAATACTTTGATTCAAAGGTTGACCTCAGTGGGGTTAAGGAAGTGTATGGAGACTTACTCTTTGACCCACAGACCTCAGGCGGGCTTTTGTATGCAGTAGAAGCCAAGTATGGAGAAGAGATTATTAAGGCACTTAAGGGTTCTTCACTCGCAACCGAGGTAGCTATTATCGGTAAGGTTGTACCAAAGAAGGAAAAACTAATATATGTGAGATAAATCCTCGGGTTCTGGCAGAAAATGTCGGACTCGACCGGATTTTCTGCGCGGAAAGAAGGGGAAATGGATAAGAATGTATTGTATAGGAGTATACCCAAGGTGGATATACTCCTTGAGAAGGATGAAATTAAGGCAGTAATATCAGAATACGGACACGAGATAGTAATGGATATCATAAGGGAGGAGACAGACAGACTCCGCCTTTTAATTGCAGAAGCAGACAGTGAAACAGGGCTTAAATCTAAGATAGACAATCTTACGGACACAATCGTAAATGAAGTAAAGAATCTTTTTAAACCAAAAGTAAGAAAAGTAATCAACGGTACAGGAACTATATTGCATACCAACCTTGGCCGTGCGCCTATTACAAGGACTCAGGCAGAATTGCTTAAGGACATAGTCTGTGGTTATTCAAACCTTGAGTACAATCTTGAATTAGGTAAGAGGGGAGAGCGTTATTCGCATTTTGAAAAACTCTTATGTAGAATAACAGGTGCAGAGGCTGCCATGGTGGTTAACAACAATGCAGCTGCAGTTATGCTCATCCTAAGCACAATGGCAAAAGGCGGAGAAGTAGTTGTATCCCGTGGCGAGCTTATAGAGATAGGCGGTAAGTTTAGAATACCTGATGTTATGGAGCAAAGCGGCGCGAAGCTTGTAGAAATAGGTACTACCAACAAGACACATCTTTCTGACTATGAAGAGGCTGTCACTGAGAATACTAAGGCTTTCTTAAAGGTACATACCAGTAACTACAGCATAGTAGGCTTTACCCAGAGTGTTACGGCAAGTGAGCTCAAGCCTCTTGCTGAAGATAAAGGACTTCCTATCATTGAGGACCTTGGAAGTGGTGTGCTTATTGACCTTGCTAAGTTTGGTCTTACACACGAGCCTACAGTACAGGAAGCAATAGAAGCAGGAGTGGATGTAGTCTGCTTTAGTGGAGACAAGCTTCTTGGAGGAATACAGGCGGGCATCATTATCGGTAAGAAGAAATATATCAACTTGATGAAGAAGAATCAGCTTACCAGAGCACTCAGAGTTGATAAATTCACTGTTACCGCACTTGAACTTGTATTACTTTCATACTTAAATGAAGAAAAAGCGATATCTGAGATACCTGTTCTTAAGATGATTAGCGAGACCTATGACTCGGTTAAGGAAAGAGCAGGAAGGCTTGCGGATATCCTTAGAGATAAGTGTAAAAATGCAGAGATAACCATAGAAGACTGTGAATCGCAGGTGGGAGGAGGCTCCCTGCCACTAGAAAGAATTAAAAGCGTGTCTGTGGTTATTAAGCCAAAAAATATAAGCGTAACTTCGCTTGAGGAGATTATGCATCACTCCAGACCAGCAATAGTTGCAAGGACAGCAGAGGATGCCATTTGGATGGATGTCCGCACCCTGCTTGACGAAGACTTTGAGACTATTGGCAGCCTGTTTGGAGGTGTGCTTTAATGAAACATATTATTATAGGAACTGCAGGACATATAGACCATGGCAAGACCACCCTCATACATGCCCTTACAGGGCGTAATACCGACAGGCTTAAGGAAGAACAAAAGCGTGGTATTACGATTGAGCTTGGTTTTACCTGGTTTGACCTTAAAGACCATACCAGATGTGGCATCATAGATGTGCCGGGACATGAGAAATTTATAAATAACATGGTTTGCCGGAGTAGTCGGCATGGACCTTGTGCTCATGGTAGTGGCGGCAGATGAGGGAATCATGCCTCAGACTAAGGAACACCTTGACATACTTGGGCTTCTTGGCATAGAGAAGACTATTCTTGTGCTTAATAAGTGCGACACTGTGGATGAAGAGTGGCTTAGCATGATGGAGGAAGATGTCAAAGAAGAGCTTAAGGGAACGATAATGGAGGGTGCTCCAGTGGCCAGGGTATCTGCCATGACGGGAGAAGGTATAGAAGAGCTTAAAGAGCTGATTATGCATATGGTCAAGGATGACGTTAAGGAAAAGGATGTAAACAGCATACCTCGTCTGCCTGTTGACCGTGTATTTTCTATGCCGGGATTTGGAACTGTCGTTACCGGAACTCTGCTTTCAGGCTCAATAAGTAAAAATGATACCCTTGAGGTATTTCCTATAGGAAAAGAGTGCAAGATAAGGAATATCCAGGTACACGAGACCAATCAGGATAAGTGCGAAGCCGGACAGAGGGTGGCTCTTAATATATCTAACATACATAAGGATGAACTTCACAGGGGCTGTGTAATTGCGCCTGTGGGAAGTATGGAGAATTCACGCCTTATGGATGTAAAACTCACAGTACTTAAGGATTCTAACAGAAATATTAAAAATAGAGACAGACTCCACCTTTTTACGGGAACCAGTGAAATCCTCTGCAGGGCTATTCTTCTTGACAAGGATGAGCTTGTTCCGGGAGAGACAGGGGCTAGCAGCTTCTACTTGAAGAGGAGCTTGCAACCAAAAAAGAGGCGACAGGTTCATAGTCCGCTTCTACAGTCCGCTTGAGACTATCGGTGGAGGTATAGTCCTAGAGCCTAATCCAAGAAAGAAAAAGCGTTTTAATGAGGATGCCATAGAAGAACTGCTTAAGAAGGAGTCAGGCTCTCTTGCAGATGTCTGTGAGCTTAATATAAGGGCTGAGACTGAGGATTTGATTACTCTTAAAGACCTTGCCAAAAATATGTCGCATTCCGCAGAAGAGCTACGCCCTTATCTGGATGAGCTTATTGCTGATGGCATTATTTATGAATTTCCTAAGAACAAGGATATTTTCTTCTGGCACAGGGACAATGCATTTATTCTGTCTCAGGAAATTGTCAGGGATTTGAAGAAATTTTATGAAAAATATCCTTACAGGGTAGGAATAAAGAAGGCTGAGATACATTCATCCTATATGAAAAAGGTAAAATTAAATGTATTTGAAGAATGTATCAATAAGCTCGTTTCCGAGAACCTCATAGAAGTAAGAAATGAGTATGTATGCCTGCCGGGTTATGAGATAAACAAGGATGAGACCTACCTTTCTATAGAAAAAAACTGCTTACGGATACTTTTTGAGACTGCTGGCTATGCTTTCTTAAGATTTTCAGAAATCGACAAGAAAAAAAGTATAGTGATGAAGTGGTGATGGATGTACTTAGAGTGATGATGGACGAGGAAAAGGCTGTAAAGGTCGGCATCGAGCTTGAAATGTACACAATGAAGCACTTTATGGATGCAGCTGAACAAAAGGTAAGGGAACATTTTAAGACAAATGAAATTATTACTATTTCAGAAGTAAGGGAAATGTTTGAAACAAGTAGAAAATGTGCTAAGCCAATAATAGAATATATGGACGTAATTAAGGTAACAAAGAAGGTTGGCGCAGAGACGGAAAGGGTGGCGTATTAATGACATTAAAACAATTGGAAGCATTCGTAAAGATTGCTAATAATAGAAGCTTTACACTTGCTGCAAAGGAGCTGTTCATTACCCAGCCTACGGTAAGTGCCTATATCAACAACCTGGAAGAAGAGCTGGGAGTAAGGCTGTTTGACAGGACAACCAAAGAGGTCCAGCTATCGGATGAGGGAGACAGAATCTACCTCTATGCCAAAGAGATACTTGAGCTCGCTGATAAGATACAGAATTCATTTTCAATGGATGAAGACAACAAGGTAAGACAGGTGGTTATATCCACCTCTTCTATACCGGGGCAGTTCCTTGTACCTGAGATTCTTTCAGCATTTAAGAAGAAATTCCCTGATGTGGACTTTAGGGTAAGGGAAACTGACAGTGCTGGCGTGGTAGAGGATATTACCAACCACATGGCAGATATAGGCATAGCCGGTACTGAAATCAATAGCAACAAGTGTAACTTTATTCCGTTTTATGATGACGAGCTAATCCTTGTAACTGAGAATTCTGAGAAATACAGGAAGATAAAGGAGAGTGAGACCAACCTTAACTGGATAAAAGATGAAGATTTCATTATGAGAGAAAGTGGCTCAGGTACAAGGAAGGAGGCTATCAAGCTTCTTGAAAGCCAGGGTATATCTCAGGATGAATTAAAGGTAAGTGCAACCTTTGGCAAGACAGTGACTGTAATCAATTCTGTTATCAACGGTCTTGGAGTAGCTATGATGTCCAGGCTTGCAGTAGCCGGAGAGCTTGAAAGAGGAGAACTCCTTGAATTCAAGATAAGTAAGGAGGGCGGTTACAGAAAGCTGTATCTGGTCACAGAGAAGAAGAACAGGCTTTCAGACGGCTGTAAAGACCTTATGGGAGTAATTGCTAAGCTGTACAAGATTAGTATCAAAGAAATTTAATTAAATATAGCTGCTTGCTTAAGCCACATACAGGTGTTACACTTGTTATGTGGTTTTTTTTGAATGGATAAATTAGGCTGAGAGTACAGCATGTAAGAGATTAAATAAACGAGAGCTTGTATAGTAAACTGGGCAAACGGAGGAAGTATGAAGAAGTGTTTATTTTACGGCGATTCCAATACCTATGGAGTAGATGTAAGGGGCGGACATAGTGGGGCGAGATATCCTGAGAATCAGAGGTTTACAGGAATCTTAGCCAATGAATTAAAGGGTGAATGGGAATTCATTATAGAAGCTAAGGTAGGTAGATGTATACCATCTATGGACTTTGAACTTGAAGAATTTGAAGAGGTTATAGAGAAGGCGGGGGGGATTGACCTTTTAGCTATTATGCTTGGAACCAATGATTATCTAAGCTATAGCAAGCCTGATGCAGATAGGGTGGCAGGGAGGATGAAGGCTCTGATAGACAGGTTATTTGAAAATGAAGCCTACAGCAGTAGAAAGACAGATATACTGCTTATAGCTCCTCCTAAACTTGATTTTACAGGTGACAGGTACTATGAAAAGTTTAGCACCTTGGATGGTGGCTTATCTAAGGCTCTTCATAGGGTGGCTGAGGAAGAGGGAGTGTATTTTGCTGATATCGGAAGCCTTGACTTGCCACTTGAAAGGATGGAATCCACCTAACTATAGACGCTGAGGAGCCTGTGGCGAGGTACTTGTTAGAGGTATTTAGAGAATTGAAAGTGCATTAGGATTAGCTTACAATTAAGACGGAGGTTTGTAATAACAAAAGTGCAGTCTCACATAATTACAGGGGGTATTAAGTATGGTGAGTATACGAAAATGCAAATTAACAGATAATCCAAGCTACATGCTAAAAAATATAAGAGAAACACTGGGAATTGAAAGCAGTGTAGTATATGAAGGAATATGCAGTGAAGCTGCTTATGAAAGATATGAAACCGAAGAAAATGAATTAAACCTTATAAGACTCTTTTTCTTTTTGGAGAGAATGGGGATATCTAATGAAAGATTTGAAGTTATGATCCCTGACTATATTTATGAGTTTTATAACTGGTATGAAAACTGTATGAAATTAACAGAGCAAAGAGACTGGGAAGGTTTAAAGGCAGAGAGAAGTAAATTTGATAAGCTGGAGTTAGAAGATAAAGAAATACAGCTTTCTTATAGAGATTATATAGATTATATAATAGCCAGGTATGCAGATAAAGATAATGAAAAAAAGCACATACCTTTATATATAAAGCACTTAGTCATACTGTAAAGGATATAGAAGCCATAGCTAAAGAGAAAAAGAGATTATCTGTATTTGAATGGAATATATTTATAAATCTTTATGATTTGAAATATGAAATGCGACCCTGATAACAATACTGAAATAACGGATATGTTATATGACCTGTATAATTATCATAAAGGAAATACGGAAGAAATTATTATAATGTGTAAGATACTTCCTAAACTTGGTTTAAATATACTGTTAAATGAGAGGGACAGGCTTCTATCAGCCAAAAGAGTTGAGATAGAAAAGGAAATTCTGGACATATTGATTAAATATTATAGCTGGGTGGGAGTACCTGAAGTATTGAGGCTACTGTGTCTAGACACCAGAACACATCATGATAAGATACTATACAGTAAGCAGAGGGAGGCATTTGTAAGAACGATAAAAAAATATGGATTTTCAGAAGAATACAGAATAGAAATGTTTAGAGAAGCTTATCCAATTTATACTCTTTTTAGTGACAATATAAAGGCGCACAGAGAAAAATTAGGACTTACTACCGAGAAGGTAAGCGAGGGTATCTGTGCTTTTGAAACATATTCAAGATATGAAAGAGGTGTAAAATACCCTAAAAAGAAGAACCTAAGCAGATTAGCTGAAAGGCTTGGTATGGAATGGTTTTTAATAAGGGGAGATATGGAAGTAGATGACTATGAGTCTCTGGTATTAGCCACAGAATGTAGAAGATTAACTGCTACTAAAGAATTGGATGCATTTAGAAAGAATATTAGAGAATTAAAAGATAGGGTTGATATGGAAATTCCAAGGAATTGGCTGGCGGTGGGATTTTTTTGAGCTACTCACAAAGAACAGCAGTAAAGTGACGATAGAAGAATTAGAGAAATTGCTTTCTATAACAGGCAGGACGTTGGGGGATGGATTATTCTTTTTCGAGGATAGAAAATGATATTTTAAATTATATTTTTTTAGTCTGAAAGGGGAAAAAAAGTGGCGAAATAGGAATAAAAATTGACAAAAAAAGCTTAATAGATAATGAGAAAAAGAAAAAAAGTAACAGATGGGCGTTATACTTCTATAGCTAGAAAAAAATCTTGCCTGTCTATATAATGATGTAAGAAAGTATGATAAAAGTTATAAAATATGCATAGAACTTATAAATGAGATAATGGATGGAGATAATATTTTTTTGCTTATGAATTTGTTGTCTTGCTTGATAGAAGCAGATGAAGAAAAAGGAAACATAGAACAGGCAGAAGAACTCTGCCATGATTTGTTCTATATTTCCGAGTTATATGAAAGATATGACAGTGATATGGTGAAAACCTATTATGAAAAAAACACTTTGATAAAAAAATATTAGGTGGTATTAGCCTCTTCTACCTCGAATGTTTATATTATCATATTTATTGGCAAAAGACTATGATTTTTTTCTGAAGAAAAAAATAGGCTAAAAATTTTTTTCAGAAAAATATCATGGTAATGTTAGTGGGCGCATGGTATGATGGTTTAATATACTCAATTAGAAAGAAGGTAAGCTTGTTGAAGATGAAAAAAATATTATTAAAATATCTGTAATCAGTGTAATAGCAATAGTTTTACTCCTAAGTATAGGGAAAAAAATTTCGAAATTTAACTGTAAGCAATAACTTGCTGGCTGAATTTATTAATAATGTTTTTGGGAATGAAGAAAAAGACCGAGAAAAATATTACAGCTGATTCTACTGAAATAGTAAACAATGCAGTTGATGATAAGGCGACTTCAACAAATACTGAAAATAAGGATAAATTATCTTCAACAACTAATAATGAACAAAATCGGATTTTTGAAGGTATTAGCAAGGATTGGTACGGCACAAAGGTCATAACACAGAATGATAATATTGTAAGTAAATATTATAAGTTTACAATCCATAACACATCAACTTCTAAAAAAACTAGGAGACTTTAATTATTCTGATAATTTAGGGACATGTAGATAAAGATGGAAATACAATGGATGGATATTCTTATTTCATTGTAAATGCAACAATAGAATGTTTAGAAGAAGATAGATTTTTTTGAAGCTTTAAGCTTAGGAAATTTGTATATATTGGCATATAACGGAACTGAACAGCAAACAGGACATGAGACTTCTTACAGCCAATAATGATAAACCGATAAGTAGCAAAAAGAGCACTTTGGGTAAAAAAATGAAAAAAAGGGCGAAAAAAAGAGATTTTAATTTAGTATTTTTAGTAGAGGACAAATTCATAAATGACAAGGCTGTGGATTTTTACCTTTATATTAATGAAAATGGTTCTGCTCAAGGAACTAATGATAAATATAAATCTTTAGTAAAAATTAGATTACAGAAATACATCTTCTGCAACAGATACAAACAAGGATGAAAAAAATATTTTTTTAATGAGATTAGTAAACAACAGTATGGTACAAAGGTTATTACACAGAATGATAATATTGAAAGTAAATATTATAAGTTTACAATCCACAAAAACATCAACATCTAAAAAAATTAGGTGAGTTTAACTATTGTGATGATTTAGAGCATGTCGATAAAGATGGGAATACAATAGACGGTTATTCATATTTGATTGTAAATGCAACAATAGAATGTTTAGAAGTGGATGAATTTTTTTGGAGTATTGAGTTTAAAAAAATTTGCAAATGTTTTTTTATAATGATACTAAGTGGGAAGGCGGTACGGAGTCGCTTACTGCCAATAATGATGTGCCAATGAACAGTAAAAAGTGCTATGATGGTAAAAAAATGAAAAAGGGAGAAAAAAAGAGATTTTAATTTAGTATTTTTTTAGTGGAGGATAAATTCATAAATGACAAGGCTGTTGATTTTTTTACCTTTATATTAATGAAAATGGTTCCGCTCAGGGAACCAACGATAAATATAAGTCTTTAGTAAAATTAGATTATGTAAGGTAGGCAATTAATGAAAACAATTTATACTAATGAAGTAAAGAGAGCCTTTTAATACTTTGGGTATGAAACTGGCTTTGCTTATAGGTCGCGGTTTATCTATATGGCATGTTGTGTCAGTAATAATACCTCAAAGCGACCAGATTGGTTATGAATTATCTGTTGAAGCTATAGATCCATTATATGTGCCAACAGGCTTATTTAACAACTGGATGGGGAATGAGCTATACCCGATTCAATGCTATATATTTTTACCTTATATTGTCGCTACTTGCAGTACTTCCCTTTGGAAGCTCATTTTTTGAGGACAGGAAAACCGGATATATAGTAAATGTATGTACCAGAGTGGATAAAAAGACTTATTATAAGGCTAAATATACGGCTGTATTTTTATCAGGTGGAGTAGCAGTGGCCACACCTTTGCTGCTAAACCTGATAATGTCATCTATGTTCTTACCTGCACTTTTGCCTGATAATGGCTCCAATGGGACAATATCACCTGTAACCATGTTATATGAACTCTTCTTTACACATCCACTGATATATATACTTATGTTTATAGTTATTGATTTTTCTATTTGCAGGGGTAATAGCTACACTTTCACTTAGTTACACATATTTTACGGAGCATAAATTTGGTGTACTTATAGTGCCTTTTTGTATTTTATTTTTTTATTTACTCTCTGACAAATTTAATCAATAGAACGGAATATTCCCTGTTCTTTATGCTAAATGGCGGAGCAAATAATAATTACTTGCCAGTATATATACTTTATTTTCTGCTGTTTTTTTGTATTATCCTATATAGTTTTTTTATGTGGAAAGGGAAGAAACAGGATGTTAAAAGCGTAATTTAAAACTTAATCATTATATCCATGTTTTTTTATTTTTGTGCCTTATTCCTTTACTATACTGCAAGCCCGTATAATGGAATTTATTACTACAGGGCACTTTATACCTTAGCTGATGCTTATGTGTATTTTTTTGGATCCAAGAGTATATGGTATGCTTATCCTACCTTTTGTCATCATCTTATTTACCAATTTAATAAAGTATGATGATGAAGTAAACTGTTTAATTCGACTTGGAAGTGTGAAGAGATTAGTAAGCAGAAGAATGAAGAAAGGAATTATATTTTTCTGTCATATGCACTGTTTTTTTGTGATGATAGTGGTGACCTTTATTAGCGACTTGCAGACTGGAACTCTTATCAACTGGGGGAGTGAGAGCAGTATTTACTTACTTAAAAATGAACATTCTTCTAATATAGGTTTTATAATAGTTTTTATTATCAGCTGCTGTTACACTGCTTATAAGAAACTTTTTTTGTATGCCTTTGGATTATATTTTTTTGGATTTGAGGCTTCATAACAGCATCATAACATTTATAATACTGCTTTCAGTTGTAGCTTTTGAAATGTTTCAGAGGATAATTCCGTTATTTTTGTAATTTTTTTAACTATTGATTATAGAATGTGGGATAGCACGGGAATTAAGGCTGGTTATTTGTTATACATCATTTTAACCTGCATTATATATTATACATTGATGAAACAGTGTATTAAGAAAAAGGAGTGGATTTAGTGGCTGATAATATCCTTTTATTAAAAAGGCAGATAAAGCATGATGTTAAAAATGGAATTTGCAGAAGATATAAAAGTATATTTGCTTTTTTTATCATACTGCTTTCTGTCATTTTAGCATTTTTGGAATAAGAAAAATTAGCTTGAATATGGATAATAAAAGCAGGGCTTATAGACTATCTTATGTATATTTTTTCCGGAAAAGAAGAGGTGGGGACGCTCACAAATCAGGATATTTTTGATATACCGATAGCCTGGCTGTTTGTACATATATATGTAATATTTGCAATAGGCACATATCCGAAAGCAGAGTACACTGAAAGGGGATACCAGTTTTTTTAATAAGAGCAGGAAATAAATGGTGCTGGTGGATTGGAAAATGTGTGTATATTTTTCTTTAGTGTAGTTCTTTATTATTTATGTATAGTATTTACAGGCTCCATATTTTCAGCATTACATGGTGGCAATAATACTGTAATTAATAAAGAAATTTGTGAAAGAATGTTGAGAGTTGATATTAGCAATATATCTGGTATTAAGATGTATTTATGCCTTGTAATAATGCCGGTATTGCTGTTTTTTTAGTTATTAGTTTTGCCTGTATGTCCATATCATTTCTTACTAACAATATTTTAGCTATAATAATGCTAATGGGTTATTTATCGGTATCAGCATACTGGTGTAATGCTCTTTTGTTAGGAAATTATACGATGCTATTAAGAGTTCACAAAATGCCATTTACTATAGGAATTATTATTTCTATAATTTTATTATTCTTATGTGGAGTCTTGGGGTATAGATATTTTAACAAACTGGATATTTATGGAAAAGAACAGGAGGGAATCTAAGATGTATGTAGAAATAGAAGCTTTAACAAAGATAATTGATAAAAAAACAAAGTATTGGATGATGTTTCCTTGGCAATGGAAAAAAAGGGAAAAATTTATGGAATTAAAGGCAAGAACGGCAGTGGAAAGACTATGCTGCTTCGTACTGTTTGTGGTTTAATAAAGCCTACTGAGGGGTTGGTAAGGGTTAGCGAGAAGCAGATAGGAAAAGATGTGACATTTCCTGACAGTGTAGGAGTTCTGATTGAAAATCCAGGCTTTATTCCATCATTATCTGGATACGATAATTTAAAAATGCTAGCGGATATAAAGGGATTAATAGGAAAAGAAGAGATAGAAGCTGTAATGGAAAAAGGTCGGACTTGAGAAATCATGCTTCAAGAAGAAGTATAAAAACATATTCTTTGGGAATGAAACAAAAAGCTGGGAATCGCAGTGACAATAATGGAAAGTCCTGAATTAATCCTGCTTGATGAGCCGACTAATGCCTTAGATGAGGAAAGTGTAAGAAAATTACTTGATATTTTAAAAGAGGAAAAGGAAAGAGGAGCCTGCATAATACTGGCTTCGTATGATATGGAGGAGTTAACTTTGTTATCTGACATTATTTTTTTATAATGGAAGAAGGAAGAGTGAGGAAGGCAGAGTGAAAAAAAGGGTTATTACAGGCGCAGTTATTTTGCTTGTTGTATTGTATGCTTTCAGAGTATACAAAGTAAATAGTGAAATCCGTGCGGTTAAGGAAGACATGATACCATTTGGGACTGAGAGAGAAGTAACTAACGGTGTAACTATGAAGGTAAATGGATACACAGTTCTTTCTAAAGAGGAAGCAAAGGAGAAATATGATTATGATTTGGAAATGGATGAAAAAAAGTGAAAAATATTCTTGGTTAATGTAACGTATTTCAACAAGACTAATAAAAGCAAAACTGTGGATACCAGACCTAATTCTATTGAAAAAACAGGATATTCAACAGCAACTGAAATGATGCTTTACTCTTTATGCAATCAATTTGATTTAGATGTCACGTTGAAGTCCGGAGAAAAGAAAGAAGTAATATTGCCTTATATTTTATATAAGTTTCAATTTGAGCAAGGTGAATGGGAAAAATTAGAAGATGAAGTGTTTTATATCTCTAATTCCAGATATCCCGTAAAGACAAAGTGGATGTTAAAATAAAGAATCGCATAAGCTTACTGATATTTAGGGATATATCTATCTTTTTTCTAAGTCGGGTTTTACAAAGGGATGTTTGGAGAAGGCTGAGATTATTGACAAGGTTAAACTGGTTAGTTATGATATTGTTAAAGCAATTAAGCATTGAGAAAATACCGAAAAAGTTGTGGCCATCGGATAAAGAATAAAGAAAATTAGGAGATGAATATGGATAAAAAGGCTAATATTTTTTTAGCAAAAAAGCTATTTGCAGAGCTGGTTTTTAATACCGCCTACATAGAGGGCGTAAATGTTACATTTCCACAGACACAGGCCATTATTGACGGTGCAATAGTAAATAATGTACCCGTATCGGACATACAGACAGTATTAAACTTAAGGGATGCCTGGAAATCTATGTTAGATACCCTTGATGAACCACTTACATTAGAATATATATGTAAGATAAACAGCCTGGTATCCAGGAATGAAAGCTTAGAATGGGGAGTGCTTAGAAGCGGTACAGTAGGAGTAGGAGGAACAGATTATCTACCGCCTATTCCCGTTAAAGCCGATGTAGAAAAGAGAATAGAAGAAATAAATAATATCCCTGATATCTATGAAAGGGCGATAGAATATTTTTGTTATTCAGTAAGAGGAAAGCTTTTTTGGGACGAAAATATAAGGACTTCAACGATAGTAGCAAGTAAAATACTGATAAGTGAGGGCAAAGGAGTACTGACCATAGGAAAGAAGGAAGCTTTGAGCTTTAATGAGGCACTTTTACATTTTTATGATACTGCTGACAGCAGGCTGTTAAAAGAATGCCTTATGGGATGTATAAAAGGAAGGGATATGTAGTGAAGCTGTTTATGTTTAATGACGTATTTGCAGACTTTGTGAATGGAATTATGTTTGACGGGAAGGATGTAGTTAAAGAGGATGAACTCGTTGATCTTTCAGGCTGGAGCCACTATAAGAGTGACGACAGTAAACATAGGTTTCAGGACAGAGATGTCGTAAAACTATGGAAGGAAGCAAACATAAGGCAGACCGCATAGACCTAAACCACCCTGAGTAAGTGAGTGAACTCATCCTAAGGTTAACAGGTGAGGGCCTGCCTTTCGAGGTAGAATGTAAGAAGGAGGAAAGAACATGGAGAAATTTTTTTGAACCGATGTTTGAGAGGGCAGAGGCAAGAGGGGAGGCAAGAGGGGAGGCAAGAGGAAAAGCAGAAGGCGAGAGCTGCCTTGCAAGACTAATCAGTCTCTTAATGAGCGAAGGTAAGAACGACAAAATCAAGGATGTAGTAGAGAATGAAGAGATAAGACATGGGCTGTATAAGGAGTATGGTATACAATAAATGCATGTGATTGATGGATTTCCCTTACGCTTTGGAACGCATAATAAACTCAAGCAATAGAATGATTAAGCTATGACATTTTTCCGAAATTAATCCAACTAAAAAAATGTGCGGAAAATGTCATGGGCTTTTTGAATATATATGCTATCATATAAGCATATTATTAAATTTAATTGGAGGTTTTGTATGAATAAGTCTATCTTTTGCATTTGTGCTTCTTCACTTTCCGGTGCATTGCTACAGGTGAAAAATGATGTGGCTAATTACATTGGCTTTGCAATGGCTGCGGTATCAATTATAAGCGGTGTGATGGTGATAAGCGAAGAGATTAAGAAAAAACGCAGCAGCAAGAAGGATGCGTGAGTAGAATATTATGGTAGATAAACTAATATCATCAGGTGTTTTTTTGGACTTGTATTTGTGGTTGTTTTAAATGCTCATGTATAGAAACAGAAAATTTTTGGAGGACAACTATGTTAACAAGTTTAATAAAACGACAAAAAAATAATCATCTACATAATATCACTAGTTGCAACTATGATAATTTTAGTTTCTATTCATAATACAGATGTTCCTGCAGACTTTACGCAGCATTAAAAGCTGTTTGCTTGGCTATAAATGCGGGTTTACTATTTTTTATCTGCCGGGAAAAGGAAGACTAGTGTTCCTGCCTGTAATTGACAGTTTTAAAGGGGAAAATATGGAGACAATGGAATTGATGAATACTATAAAAAAATATTGTAAGTATATTATAGCCTTTATACTATATATAGGACTGTCGCTGATAGGTGCCATTGGTGGCGGAACAAGACCTGGTAAAGATATATGGGATGACTTAGTAAGGTGGGTAAAGAAAAAAACTAATCAAAAAAATTATGGTGATTGAATCAAAAAGGCTTTCTTTGTTTTATTAATATAGAAGGTCTTTTAATTTTGTATATTTTGTATATTTAAATCCAAAAAAACTTTGTGCATTTTAGCTGATTACAAATCGGAGAAAAATAATATATAATGGTTCTTGTAGATTTTACTTGGCGCCAATCTAAGATGTATTTATTAATTCAAAAAAAGAAATATTCAGGCTGTTAGATCCAAAGATTTGACTTTAATTTTTCTGTTGTTTTTTTAGAAAGGGGGACAATTGGGAGAGAAGGATATTTTTAGAGAAAAAAAGCTTCTTATGTTTAATGACGTATTTGCAGAGTTTGTGAATGGGATTATGTTTGATGGGAAGGATGTAGTTAAAGAAGATGAACTTGTTGACCTTTCAGGCTGGAGCCACTATAAGGGTGACGACAGTAAATATAGGTTTCAGGACAGAGATGTCGTAAAACTATGGAAGAAAGAGAATGTAGTTATTTCACTAATAGGAATTGAAAATCAGGATATACCTGATAAAAAAACATGGTATTTAGAGTGCTTTTCGTACGATGGGGGCTTCTTATAGGGATCCCAGCTTGTGGAAGAGGAAAGTAGGAAACGAAAGAAAAATTCCGGTATTGAAGGAGAACTTCAGGACATATTCCCTGTAATAACCTTTGTTATCTACTATGGCGAAGAAGAGTGGAGGCATGAGACAACCCTGCACAAAAGGCTTAACCTAGATTCTGAACTCAAACACTATGTAAGCGACTACAGTATCAATCTGATAGACTTGAAAAAAAGCTAAGTGAAGATGATATAAATAAGTTTAAGAAGGATTTTAAAGCTTATAGCAGATTACATGGTAAAAGGGAAGCAGACATAAGGCAGATAGTATTGAGTTAAATCACCCGGAGGAAGTCAGTGACCTCATCCTAAGGCTAACAGGGGAGGAACTGCCTTTTCCTATAGAAAGTGAAGAAGGAGGAAAGAACATGGAGAAATTTTTTGAACCGATGTTTGAAAGGGCAGAAGCAAGAGGAGAAGCAAGAGGAAAAAGCAGAAGGCGAGAACTGCCTTGCAAGACTAATTAGTCTCTTAATGAGCGAAGGTAAGAACGACAAAAATCAAGGATGTTGTAGAAAATGAGGAAATTAGGCATGGGCTGTATAAGGAGTATGGTATACAATAACTGCATGTGATTGATAGATTTCCATGATGCTTTGGAACGCATAATAAACTCAAGTAATAGAATGATTAAGCCATATACGGTGAAGGTATGTATATGGCTTATTTCTTTATGTCAAATTATTAATATTGTGATGTTGAAGTCAAAAGTATATGTCGAATTAAACTTTATATAAAGACATGACATTTTAAGGGAAAAAAATCTGCTAATAATTCCCATAAAAATGCCATGGTGTTTACTTCTGCTTAGTGGTAAGATATAGGTACTTGATCAAGTATTAGGAGAGCATTACATAGAAAGTTGTTGGGTTCTCTGATTGTAACTAATTAGTTATGACTTGCGCGACGATAGGTATATTTACACCTTATTAAAAGGAGACTCGTTATGAAGACTTTTGGAAGGTATTTTTGCTATTTTACAATAATAGGGATAATATTAATTGCGTGTATTATCTTATACTCCATTGTACAAGTTAGTCTTGGAAATAATGTTCAGAAAAAAATACCATAACTATCGAAGATATTAGAACATTGATGTTAGGTATTCTACTGTATATTGTAATATTTGCTTTGCCAATGTCATGGTTTTTTTGATAAATTTCAGGCTAAAAATTATTACAGTTGAATTAAAAAAACACAGATAAAGAATTTTTAGAAAAAAAGATTGATGGTTTAGTATTGGTAAAAAGCAATACGAGATGAAAAAAATAGTATTAAGTGATACAGAAATAGTTTATGTTTTCAAAAAAATAAGTTAAAAAGAATGGTTGGTAAATGACATTAAAGTCACTTTTAATGAAAAATAATACAATTGTGAACGTACCGATAGGTTACGAAAAAAATATTTTAGAAATATTTAAGTATAGAATAGATCATTGAGTATACTTTTTGTATTTCATTTGAAGTGGCTGTGTTATTCTTTACTAAGCAACGTGCAATCTGGTTGGAATGATAGCTATAATTCTATAAACACCATGATATTTAAAGGGAGAGAGGTAGTAATAATTCCCATAAAATGCCATGGTGTTTACTTCTGCTTAGTGGTAAGATATAGGTATTTGTTCGCAGTTTCTTGTTCATTGCACTTATTGCAGTTGGAAATTTCAAGAATGATGTTTTCAATAATAACGACATTGTTACAATTACCTTTTTTTATTAGTAGTAAGTGTAAATGTAATATTGGCAGAGATATCGACAATATGTATGATATATATCAAATACAGAAAGAATAAAAAAGCTTGATGCTTTTGAACGCATAATAAACTCAAGTAATAGAATGATTAAGCCATATACGGTGAAGGTATGTATATGGCTTATTTCTTTATGTCAAATTATTAATATTGTGATGTTGAGATCAAAAGTATATGACGAATTAAACTTTATATAAAGACATGACATTTTAAGGAAAAAAAGTAATAATAATTCCCATAAAAATGCCATGGTGTTTATTTATGTTTAGTGGTAATATATTGTTACTTGATCAAGTATTAGGAGAGCATTACATAGAAAGTTGTGGAGTTCTCTGATTGTAACTAATAACAAACATATTATATAGGGAGTCCTGCACCATAAAGGAAAAAGGTTAAAAATATGGATAAAAAAAGGTTATGCCGGTCTCATTTCAGCAATGATGGTAGTAATATTATTACAAATAAATAATGATATTGCGAATGTAGTTGGAATTATAATGGCTTGTCTGAGCATTATCATCAATTCCAGAATAATATATGAAGAACTTGGCAAAAGCCAAGAAGAAATGTTGACAAGTTTTTGTTATGATTAAGGCAATTGTAACGCTTAAAAGCAGAATTGCAATTGCCTTTACTCAATGTTAAAAAAATTAGAAAGCCAGAAATTAAATGATTTAGGGCTTGACATTATAGGAAGGAAAAAGTATGGATAATACAATATTAGAAGTAAGTATGTTAAAGGATAAAAGCAAATATAAACCTGCTCTTATCATAAGTATATTATCAATTATAAGTGCGTTATTAATTGCGCTTGTAGGAGATATATTGGCAGTAGTTGGGATAATATTCTCAATATTAAAAAAAGAAATGATTATAACACAAAAATTGTCACTTGTTTTGAGCGTGATAGGTCTAATCTTGGCTATAGCTAATCATGTTTTTGGGGAATAATGATATTAAATGGAACGATTCAATTTTAAATCTAAGAACTAACTAAATATCTGTCTAAAAGTCATATACTGAGAAAGCTTGGTATATGACTTTTCTATCATCATTAAGAGGATTTGCTATTACTTTTAAAATGAGACATATCCGATGTATACTTCAAGAACTGAATTTTTGACGATAATTAAGATATACATTGAGAGGTAAAGATGAACATTAGTAATTGCAAATATACGGATAATCCAAGCTATATACTTAAGAATATAAGGGAAGCCCTTGGAATGTCTGCAAAAGAAATACATGAAGGCTTATGTTGCAGAAGTACATACGACAGGTATGAAAGTGGAGAAAATGAGATTAGCCTTACCAGGTTGTTCTTTTTATTAGAAAGAATGGGTGTGTCAAATGAAAGATTTGAAGTAATGATACCTGACTATGTATACGAGTTTTATCAATGGTATGAAAACTGTATGAAGCTTGTCGAAAAGAGAGACTGGGAAGGACTTGTCTGTGAGAGTAAGCGGTTTGATGAGTTGGTGCTTGAAGATGAGGATATCCAGCTTGCTTACAAGGATTATATTGAATATATCATAGCGAGGTATTGTGAAAAAGATAATAATAAGGCATATAGCCTGATTTTGAAAGCTCTAAACCATACTGTAAAGGATGTACAGGCTATAGTAGAAGAAAAGAAGAGACTTAGTGTATTTGAATGGAATCTGTTTATCAATCTATATGACCTCAAATACGAGATGAATCCTGATAAGAATGCTGATATCACGGATATTTTATATGATGTCTATAACTATTACAGAGTAAATGTGACAGATAAATTCATTATATATAAAACACTGCCACGGCTTACACTGACAATGTTACTGAATGACAGGGGCAGTCTTATATCACAGAAGAGGATTGAATTAGAAGAAGAAAGTCTGAAAATCCTAACCAAGTACTATTGCTGGGTGGGATTGCCGGAGGTGCTTAGGCTTTTGAGTAAAGATGTAAAGACCTTGCATGCAAGGACTGTATATGCTAAGCATAGGGAGGCACTTGTAAGCATATTGAATAAATATGGTTTTTCAGAAGACTTCAGAGTTGAGGTATTTAGGGAATCTCATCCTCTGTCTATGCTGCTAAGTGATAACTTAAAGGCATATAGGCAAAAGATGGGACTTACAATGGAAGAGGTAAGTGATGATATATGCGCTTTTGAGTCGTATTCAAGGTATGAAAGGGGAATCAAATATCCTAAAAGAAAGAAACTGGAAAAAAACTAGCTGAAAGACTGAGTATGGAGTGGTTCTTAATACGGGCAGAAATAGATGTAGATGATTATGAAAGCTTGCTGCTTGCCACAGAATGTAGACAGCTAATTGCAACACAGGAGATAGATGCTTTTAGAGAAAAGATAGAACTATTAAAAGAAAAAATTGATATGGATATTATAAAAAAATCAGATTTTGGTGTGCTTCTTTGAATTACTTACTAAGAAGGACAGCGATGTGTCAAAGGAAGAATTGGATCATTTGTATTCTATAATAGAATGTAAGCTTGAAGAAGATTTATTTCATTCACGAGTTGAAATTGATGCTCTGAATTATATAGCTGGTTTTGAAGCGGAGAAGAACCTGGAAACAGGGATAAAAATAGTTAAAGGTATAATAGACAATGAAAAAAGAAAGAGAATGTTAGACTGGCGCTATACCTCCATTTCAAAGGGAAGCCTTACTTGTATGTATAATGATAGCAGGAGATATGACGAAAGTTATACAATCTGTAGAGAACTTATGGATGAAATGATAATTAAAGATTATACTTTTCCACTTATGAATATATTATCTTGCGTGATAGAAGCTAAAGAAGAGAAAGGAAATATAGAACAGGCAATGGAAATGTGCAAGATACAGTTCTATATTTCAGAATTATATCAAAGACATGATAGTGAAATGATAAGAGAATTTTTATGAAAGACACTTTGATAAAGATGCAATATGGTACTAAATCTGTCTGCATCTAGAACTAGTTTTGTCTATTTGACTAGATCTTTCACAAACAAGAGTTGAATTAGAATGAATGTCTGTTAAGCTTGAACAGACTGGAGCAAGACTTGATAAAAGAATTGCTATAAAGCAAGAAGACAGTATAAGTTTTTTTGATAAGTGTTGTGTTAACTAAATATGATTTCATAATGAAAAACCTCTTTCTTTGATAAAATTAATTATTTGTACTACTGTTGTGTGTAATGATAACATACTTTTTGCGTATATGCCCATGACATTTTCCGAAATAAATGCGACTAAAAATGTGCGGAAAATGTCATGGGATTTATTCCCTGTAATAACCTTTGTTATCTACTATGGCGAAGAAGAATGGAGGCACGAGACAACCCTACATAAAAGACTTAACCTAGGGTTCTGAACTCAAACACTATGTAAGCGACTACAGTATCAATCTGATAGACTTGAAAAAAAGTTAAGTGAAGATGACATACCCCCACTTGCCAATTTCTGTAAAATAATATATAATAATTACAGAAATGTTACGAAATTATTAAAAACACCTAGGGGGACAATGAGAACCAAGATAATAACATTTGGATGTATCCTGCTTGCAGGAATGATGATTGGTAGTGGAGTTAAGTCTGCAAAGGCAGAAGAAACAGTAGCAACAGACTCTGCTATTGAAGCTGTAGTTGATGAAGTAAAGAGTGAAAAGGTAGAGATACTGCCTGAGAATAAGCTTGAAGAAGTAGAGGAAGAAGAGGCTGAAGAGGAAATCGAAGCAGAGGAAGATGATACTCCTCTTGGAAGCGCTGATGATAAAAAGCCTCAGTCAAAGAAAAAGACTACAAAGAATAGCTCTAAGAAGACAGTAAAAAAGCTTGAGAAGACCGAGAAGGCTGCAAATGCCGCGAAACAGTCTAAGGATGTAATCAAGTATACAGACGAAGAGTTTAGGATTCTTGTTTGTGTAACCTTCCTTGAGGCGGGCAACCAGTCCTACAAGGGAAAGCTTGCTACAGCGAATGCTGTTATAAACAGAGTACTTAACAAGAGGTTTCCAAATACAATCAAGGGTGTAATCTACCAGAAGTATGCAGGACACTACCAGTTCGCACTCTGCGCTCCAGGTGGAAAGCTTGAACAGGCGATGAAGAACTACGGAAAGAATACAGGCTGGAGGGCGACTTTTATGAAAAAAAGCCTGCATCAAAGTGGTTAAGGATGCACTGGCTGGCAAGACTGCTACTGACAGGAAATATCATTTCTTTAGGCTTCACTATAAGGGTATTGAGAATTGGAAGTCTGATGGAGTAAAGATTGACGATACTTATTATTACAATTATTAAACCTAACACAAGATGATTGCTAAGTTTAAGCATTTAATAATCTTCAGAATGACCTAACGGGGAACCGTAAGTGTATGTTCTGGAGATTTTTTTAACAGAAAAAAATTATTACAAAAATAGTAATTAAAATTCCCAAAAATGCAGTTTCACTTTATAAGAAAAGTTAAAATGATAGTATTCAGTGTAATTTTTTTATGAAAAAAAGCACAGAATTATTGCGGTAAACCCATTTTTTTATGGTACTATAGTTAGGATATGTATATTGAATGGAGGCTTCTTTATGGAAGAGAATACAGAGAGTATCTAAAAATTTTATTGAGGATATTATTGATAAGGACATAGCTGAGGGCAGGACTAAGAAGGTAATAACCCGTTTTCCTCCTGAACCTAACGGATATTTACATATAGGACATGCTAAGTCAATACTTCTTAACTACGGCTTGGCGAAGGAGTATGGCGGACAGTTCAATCTTAGATTTGACGATACCAATCCTACCAAGGAAAAGACTGAGTTTGTTGAGTCTATAAAGGCTGATGTAGAGTGGCTTGGTGCGGACTTTGGTGACAGATGCTTTTTTGCGTCCAATTATTTTGAAAAGATGTATGAGGCAGCGATTAAGCTTATAAAGAAGGGAAAAGCCTTTGTATGCGATTTGTCTGCGGATGAAATCAGAGAATACAGAGGTACTCTTACAGAGCCTGGCAAGAACTCACCATATAGAGAGAGAAGCATTGAAGAGAATCTTGACTTGTTTGAGAGAATGAAAAATGGTGAATTCCCTGATGGAAGTAAGGTTCTAAGAGCAAAGATAGACATGAGCTCTCCTAATATGAACATGAGGGATCCTGTCATTTACAGGATTGCGAGGATGACACACCATAATACAGGTGATGACTGGTGCATTTATCCTATGTATGACTTTGCGCACCCAATTGAAGATGCAGTAGAGGGAATAACACATTCCATCTGTACCCTTGAATTTGAAGATCATAGACCTCTCTATGACTGGGTGGTAAGAGAGCTTGAATATGAGAATCCTCCTAAGCAGATAGAGTTTGCAAAGCTTTACCTTACCAATGTGGTAACAGGAAAGAGATATATAAAGAAGCTTGTAGACAATGGTATAGTCGATGGTTGGGACGATCCAAGACTTGTTACCATAAGCGCACTTAGGAGAAGAGGCTACACTCCTGAATCAATTAAGCTATTTATGGAGCTTTCAGGCGTAACTAAGAGCAATGCATCTTCTGACTATGCTATGCTTGAGTATTGTATAAGAGAGACTCTTAAGCTAGAGAAGAAGCGTGTTATGGCTGTTCTTGATCCGGTGAAGCTGGTAATAACTAATTACCCTGAGGGTGAGACAGAGTGGCTGGATGCACCTAACAACCTTGAAAATGAGGCTCTTGGCAGCAGAAAGCTGGCATTTACAAGGGAGCTCTACATAGAGCGTGAGGACTTTATGATAGATCCTCCAAAGAAGTATTTCAGACTCTTCCCTGGCAATGAAGTAAGGCTTATGAATGCTTACTATGTTACCTGTACAGGTTATGATGTAGATGAAAACGGAAATGTTACAGAGATAAGATGCACCTACGATCCTGAGACAAAGAGCGGAAACGGTTTTGAAGGCAGGAAGGTAAAAGGTACAATTCACTGGGTAAGTGCTTCTCACGCTGTGCCTTGTGAAGTGAGATTGTATGAGAATATAGTGGATGAGGAAAAGGGAGTTTACAATGAAGACGGTGAGCTCAACTTAAACCCTAATTCATTAACAGTTATTAAAAATGCATTTGTTGAAGAGAGTCTTAAAGGTACTACTGAAGTAGAACAGTACCAGTTTGTAAGAAATGGATTTTTCTGCCTTGATTCTAAGGATTCGAAGCCGGAAATGCCTGTATTTAACAGAATAGTATCACTTAAGAGCTCTTATAATCCTAATAAGGCTTAATCACTATATTGGTTAAGCCTCAAAGAGGTGGACATTGGAGGTATAACTTTGGAAGTATCAGAAGAATCGATTCTCTTTGATAAAACATATACTTGTCCCTGCTGTGCTACAAAGTTCAAGGCAAAAGCCGTTAGGGTTGGGAGGAATACTTTAGTTAGGCTTGAGGATGATTTACGCCCTATATATAAATATGTGGATGCAACCAAGTATGATGCAATAATCTGTACAAAGTGCGGATATGCGGGACTTATTAAGAACTTTGATGCAATTAGTGATAGACATGTAAGGGATATTAGAGAGAAAATTACTGCCAAATTCAAGGGTATAGATGAGACAAAACCATATTATACCTATGAAGAGGCTATAGAAAGAACGCGACTTGCCCTGCTTTCAACAATTATCAAATGTGCAAAAAACCAGTGACAAGGCGTACATCTGCCTTTAAGCTTGCCTGGCTTACCAGGGGGATGAAAGAGGCACTGGATAAGGAGTCGGCTGATTATAAGAAAAAGTATGATGAGCTTGACAAAACTGAAATGAATTACCTAAAAAATGCCTATGACGGTTTTTCGGAAGCCTATATGAATGAGAAATTCCCTATCTGTAGCATGGATGAGAATACCCTATGTATAATTATGGCAGAGACAGGCAGAAAAACTGGGCAAGAACCATGATGCTTTTAAGATATGCTGAAACTGTTATTCTGTCAAGGAATGCTACAGACAGAATGAAGGAAATGGCCAGGGCTATTCGTGCTAAGTGTAAAGAAGAATAATGCATATGATACAAGTGTTAAATCCCCACTGTAATCAGTGGGGATTTTTCATCTTTCAATAGCCATTTTAGCAAAAATCAGTGTTTGCGGAGAAAAGTATAGCTCTAATGATTATTTTACTTTGCAGGTTTCTTAAAGTATGTTATAAGCATTATAATCCCAAGCAGAAATACAATGCCTACTATACAGACAGCAGAAAGCATAAAAAACTTTTCCGGCAAAAACAAGATAATTGGATCTTTTTTGTAGTCAAATATCCAAAAATCATTGCTAAAGACAAGTTTGTGAAAGGTAATAAATACCCTGTTAAAGTTAGCATATATAAACAGAGCAATTGCAGATGGAAGAAATATGGTAAAGATTCCTCCAATAAGCCTGTATTCATAGGATTTATAGAGCTTTTTGTAGAGCGGTATAAGCACTAAAAGTAAGATTATTCCTATAATCATTACAATCTGAAAGGAAAGGAAGATGGCCTTTACCTCTTCAAAATGAGTAAGGGCATTTTCTGAAGAAGGTAAATGTGGGAAGCTTAACTTGTCCTACCCTAAGAATGAGTTGTAGTCTATGAGGGCGTCATAGTTTTCCTTTATTTCTGTATAAGTTAAGTTTAATTTACCTGTAAATTCTCCAATAATACTGTAATAAAGAGGTCTAAAGTACAACACTGCTGTCGTGGCAAAGGCTATAGATACAAGCATCATTAACAGTGCTATAAAAATCGAAATAACAGGCTTAAAAAAGGTTTTCATCCATACTTCTCCTTGCAAAACTTCATAATTATGGTAAACTAGATATTATTACTATAAATGATTTTTAACATATTTTTTTAGAAGAGTAAAAGAGATGGCAGAAAGGATATATTAGATGAGTAGAAGTATTAAAAAGTATAGATGAAATCGTTATTCCTGAGCAGTATGAGCTTATATCCGTGAGGGAACTTAAGGATATCAAGGCTCTTGGAATATACTTAAGGCATAAAAAGAGTGGGGCAAGACTTGCCCTTATTTCAAATGAGGATGAGAATAAGGTATTTTGCATAGGCTTTAGAACTCCACCTGAGGATTCTACAGGAGTGGCTCATATAGTTGAGCATACTGTGCTTTGCAGCTCCAAAAAGTATCCGTCAAAGGATCCTTTTATTGAGATGGCAAAGGGCTCGCTTAATACCTTCTTAAATGCAATGACCTATCCGGATAAGACGATTTATCCTGTGGCTAGTTGCAATGACAAAGACTTTAAGAATCTTATGAGTGTGTACCTGGATGCGGTATTTTATCCAAATCTATATACCAATAAGTCCATATTTGAGCAGGAAGGCTGGCATTATGAGCTTGACGAGGAGAGCGGCGAGCTCATTATAAACGGTGTGGTTTATAATGAAATGAAGGGCGCATTTTCATCTCTTGACGAGGTAGAGGACTTGCGTGTAAGAGAGGCTCTTTATCCTGATTCACCTTACGGAATTGAGTCAGGTGGAGACCCTGAAGTTATCCCTGAGCTCACCTACGAGAACTATGTGGCATTCCACAAGCGTTTTTATCATCCGTCAAATTCATACATCATTTTGCACGGAAATTTTGATATAGAGGAGAGGCTTGAATTCCTTGATAAGGAGTACTTAAAGGACTTTGATAAAATTGATCCAAGGTCTGATATCCCTCTCCAAAAGCCTGTAGGAGGTGACTTATCTGACAGCTATTCTCTTGCTGAAAGCGAGGATATGAAAGAAAAGACCTTCCTTTCCTACAATGTAGTCACAGGAGTGGTTACTGATACCTTCACTATTGGAGCCTTACAGCTTCTTAGATTTGTACTTATGGATGCACCTGGGGCACCTGTTAAAAAGGCACTTATAGAGGCAGGTATAGGCAAGGAAATCTCTTCAAGCCTTTCAAACCATATGCTTCAGCCTACATTTTCTATTCATGCGACAGGAACTGAGGCAGATAAGAAGGATGAATTTGTAAGGATAATAGAGACTGAGCTTAGAAAGATTGTAAATGAAGGAATAGATGAAAAGAAGCTTACCTCTGCAATCAACTATTCTGAATTTAAGTACCGTGAACAGGATTCAGGCAGGGTATCCTGCAGGTCTTATCCTAGGCATAAATATGTATACCAGTTGGCTTTATGATGACAATCTTGTGTTTGAACTGGCAGATGCAGGCAAGAACTATGACCTGCTTAGAAGCAAGATTGGTACAGGCTATTTTGAAGACCTTGTTAAAAAGTACCTGCTTGATAATGAGCACAAGGTAATATTTACTCTGGTTCCTGAGAAAAATAAAAATGACAGGCTTGAGGAAGAGTTAAAGAAAAAGCTTGCAAAATACAAGGAAAGCCTTACTGAAGACGATATAAATGCCCTTAAAAAGAGCAGTGAGAAGCTAAGAGCCTTTCAGGAAGAGCCTTCATCTCCTGAAGATATAGCAAAGCTGCCATCTCTTGAAAGAAGTGACATTTCACCTGAGATAAAGCCTCTTAAGAATATAGAAAAAGAGATAGACAGCCGTCCGTTAATCTGGCACAAGGTAAATACAAACGGTATTATGTATCTCAGGCTTAATTTTGACATCAGCGATATGAAGGCTGATGAACTACAGTATTTTGGGCTGCTTACAGACCTTTTGGGACTCATTGATACTAAAAAAAGAGGTTATTCTGACTTTGTATCTGAAACCCTTATGTATACAGGCGGTGTTCATACCAATATTGAAGTATATACGGATAAGGCAAACAGAAACAAGGTGCTTACCAATTATTCTGTGAGCTTCAAGTCACTCGTATCTCAGGCAGAAAAGGGACTTCCTCTTATTACAGAGATGCTTTATGAGTCCAGGTTAGATTCACATAGCGACAAGAGGATAGTGGAGATACTGAGAGAAAATATCTCTAGTATGGAAATGGACTTTGAGACAAGTGGAGACAGGGTATCTGCATTGCTTGCAAAATCATACTTTTCAGTTAATGGAAGGATGGGTGAGAGACTTTCAGGCCTTAGCTTCTACAAGTTTATAAAAGACTTGGCGGAGAATTTTGAAGTAAAGAAAGAAGAACTCTATACTAAGCTAAATTCTCTCATTAAAAAAATACTTTGTAAAAGAGCGTCTTATTGTAAGTCTTACTGTAGATGATGAAAAACTATGATGCTTCTTGTGATAAGCTAACTGGCATAGTTAAAGAGCTTCCTGGAGGTGAGAAGACAGGAGATGACCTCCTTTGCGATAAGATAAGGCATGAAATTGAAGAATTTAAGGCAAATAGAAAAAGAAGGCTTATATGCGAAAGGGTATACTGCCTCAGGTCAGGTGCAGTATGTGACCAGGGCGGGTAACTTTGTAGAGGCAGGACTTCCTTATTCAGGAGTTCTAAGTGTCCTAAATATACTTCTTAGCTATGAATACCTTTGGGTAAATGTTAGGGTTAAGGGTGGAGCTTACGGCTGTTACAGCAAGTTTGACAGAAATGGGGATTCTGCTTTTTCATCCTACAGAGATCCAAAGCTTATGGAGACAAATGAAGTGTATGAGAGCGTGACAGAATTTGTTGCAGGCTTTAACGCTGACGAAAAAAAGAGGTAACCAAGTATGTGATAGGAGCTGTGGGCGGTGCCGATATCCCTCTGACACCTTTTGCAGACGGCGAGAGGTCATTTAATGCTTATATGAGCGGTATCACTGAAGACGATATAAGAAAGACCAGAAAAGAAATGATAGGGACAACAGCCGAAGATTTAAGGAATATGGCTAAATATGTGAAGGCTGTACTTGATGAGAAGATTATGGTAGTGATAGGCTCAGAGGCTAAGATAAAAGAAAGCTCTGATAAGTTTGATGAAGTATCAAGTCTTTTGTCATAATTAGATACAAGGAGAATGAATGGGAAAAATTTAAGTCAGGTTTTGTAACCCTTATAGGAAGGCTCCAATGTAGGCAAGTCAACTCTTATGAATAATCTTATCGGCCAGAAGATAGCAATAACCTCTTCTAAGCCGCAAACCACAAGAAACAGGATTCAGACAGTGTACACGGACGAGGCGGGGCAGATTATCTTCCTTGACACACCGGGTATCCACAAGGCGCAGAACAAGCTGGGTGAATATATGGACTCTGTAGCGGAGAGAACTCTTTCTGAGGTAGATGTGGTGCTTTGGCTGGTGGAGCCTACTACCTTTATCGGCAAGGGAGAGCATCATATAGCTAAGCTACTTGAAACTACCAAGACTCCGGTAATACTTGTGGTAAACAAGATAGACACAGTGGAAAAGGGAGAACTCCTACCTGTCATTGACAAGTACAAAGACATAGTGGACTTTAAGGCCTGCATACCTGTATCTGCGGTTACGGGAGAGAATAAAGAAGACCTTCTTAAAACTGTATTTGACTTACTTCCTGAAGGGCCTATGTATTATGATGAAGATGTGGTTACTGATCAGGCTGAGAGGCAGATTACAGCTGAACTTATAAGAGAGCAGACTCTTAGAAGACTGAAGGATGAGGTACCACATGGAGTAGCTGTTATGGTTGAGAGCATGAAGGAAGAAAAGGATACTTCGGTCAGACACAGCCATAAGAATATAATGAACATTGAGGCAACCATTTTTTGTGAAAGAGATTCTCATAAGGGTATCATAATTGGAAAGAAGGGTGCCATGCTGAAGGAAATTGGTACAAATGCAAGGCATCAGATATCTGACCTTCTAGGTATGAAGGTAAATCTCAATCTTTGGGTTAAGGTTAAGAAGGATTGGAGAAATTCAGATTCCCTTATGAAGAACTTCGGGTATAAAGAGGAGTAATCTTTGACAGATGAAATAGAGGTTTCGGGAGTTGTCGTTTCCTGTATGCCAATAGGTGAATACGATAAGCGCCTTGTGATAATAACTGCAGAGCTTGGCAAGATTCATGCTTTTTGCAAGGGGCGCAAGAAGAACCAACAGCAAGTCGCTTGCCGGCACAGATCCTCTTACTTTCGGCAAGTTCAAGCTCGTTTCCGGTAAGAATGCATATACTTTGCTTGAGGTAAAGATAGTCAATTACTTTAACGAATTGAAGATGGACATAGACAGGGTTTATTATGGTTTCTATTTTTTTTAGAGCTTGCATCCTACTTTTCAAGGGAAAACATAGGAGGCAAGAATATTGTAAACCTTATATATATGGCGCTTAAAGCCCTTGAAGCAAAGGTGGATGAGTTAACTCCTGACTTTGTAAAGGCAATATTTGAGTGGAAAAATATTTGAAATAGAGGGTATAATGCCTAGTATAGATGAAGGGCGATTTTTTTGGGAAGGCGACTCAGACCTTCAACAATATATGCGCTAAGAGTAGTCTCGGCAACTGATGTAACCAAGTTATTTTCTTTTTGACCTGGAAGCTGAATCAAAAAAAGGAATTTATTGAGCTTGCCGAAGAGTACAGGGATTTAAATGCAGATATTAGGTTTAAATCCTTAGAAATGATAAGAGAGGTATGAGAATGAAGAAGAACACTCTTTTAGCTTTTGGAATGGTAATTACCACAGTTTTACTTTCCTCCTGCAATGGAATGCCGAAGGAAAATAAAGGCGGATGAGGTTAAAGAAGAGACGATATACATGAGGGTCTGATGGCGCGACCAGGTAGCCTATGTAGAAGATTTTAGCGAAAAAAATATCTAAATCTTGACGAACTAAAGGGCTATATTTCCTCTGAGCTTAGCGACTATAATAAGAAATATGGCGACAAGGTCATGGGATCCTTAGTGAGATTGAGCTTAAAAAGCGGTAAGGTAAAGGCTGTGCTTACCTTTAAGAGTTCTGAGATTTATGAGGCATTTAACAGTAAAAAAAGGGGAGAACAATGCCAGGTTCATTAAGGCAGATAAGGCTCTGTCTGAGTTTGGAGAGCAAAAGCTTTACAGAGGCAGACTCTGATGCAGGAGAAAAAGAAGGTCGCGGACGAGGTGCTTTCAGATGAATACAATATTGCAGTAGTAAAGGGGCCGGTGCTTTTCCAGACCGGAGACAAGATTAAATACTATTCCGGAGGGAATCTTTATGATTCGCACCATATTAGGGTTGACGAGGGGAATGAAGCCGTGGTAGTATATTCTAAATGATTGTTAAGATATTGACAATAAAGTGAATCAAAGAAAGAGAGGTAGACTTATGGAAAAAAACAATGGAGAAGATTGTAGCATTGGCTAAGGCGAGAGGTTTTGTGTATCCTGGCTCGGAGATCTACGGGGGGCTTGCCAATACTTGGGATTACGGTAATTTAGGTGTAGAGCTTAAGAACAATGTTAAGAAAGCCTGGTGGAAAAAGTTTATCCAGGAAAGCCCTTACAATGTAGGTGTTGACTGTGCCATCCTTATGAATCCCCAGACTTGGATAGCATCAGGACATCTTGGAAGCTTCTCTGATCCTCTTATGGACTGCAAGTGCTGTCACGAGAGATTTAGAGCAGACAAGCTCATTGAAGATTTTGCGAAAGAAAAGGACATAGCCTTAAGATGTTCTGTAGACGGTTGGAGCAATGAAGAGATGAAGAGCTTTGTGGACGAGCACGAGATTCCTTGTCCTAGCTGTGGAAAGCATGATTTCACTGATATCCGTCAGTTTAACCTCATGTTTAAGACCTTCCAGGGAATTACAGAGGATAGCAAATCTGTTGTTTACCTCCGTCCTGAGACAGCTCAGGGTATCTTTGTTAACTTTAAGAATGTGCAGCGTACCTCAAGGAAGAAGATTCCTTTTGGTATAGGACAGATAGGAAAGTCATTTAGAAATGAGATTACACCTGGTAATTTCACCTTCCGTACCAGAGAGTTTGAGCAGATGGAGCTTGAGTTCTTCTGTGAACCGGATACAGATATGGAATGGTTCCACTACTGGAGACAGTTCTGTAAAGACTGGCTTATCTCACTTGGTATGAAAGAAGAAGAGATGCGTCTTCGTGACCACGATCCTGAGGAGCTTTCTTTCTACTCAAAGGGAACTACTGATATCGAGTTCTTATTCCCATTTGGCTGGGGAGAGCTATGGGGCATAGCAGACAGAACAAACTATGACCTTGGAAGACATCAGGATGTATCAGGTGAGCCTATGGAGTATTTTGATGATGAGAAGAAGAAAAAATACATTCCTTATGTAGTAGAGCCTTCACTTGGTGCAGACAGAGTGACTCTTGCCTTCCTTTGTGGAGCTTATGATGAGGAAGAGCTTGAGGGGCGGAGATGTGCGTACTGTGCTTCGTTTTCATCCATTCCTTGCACCTGTTAAGGTTGCAGTGCTTCCACTCTCCAAGAAGCTTGCTGAGGGTGCTGAAAAGGTATATGCTGAGCTTTCAAAGGACTGGAACTGTGAGTATGATGACAGAGGTGCCATCGGTAAGAGATATAGAAGACAGGATGAGATAGGAACTCCATTCTGTATTACCTACGACTTTGACTCAGAGACAGATGGTATGGTTACAGTCAGAGACAGAGATAGATGGAGCAGGAGAGAGTGGCTATATCAGAACTTAGAGAGTATTTTAGAAATAAATTTGAATTTTTAATTACAGAATTTAAGATTAAAGGCAAGTATTGGTTTTTTATAACTTATTTTAAGCAAAGGATATTGTATGAAAAAAGAGAATATGGATAAAAGATTACTTCTTAGTATGGTGCTAGGAAGTGGAATGGGTATCTTTATGAATTCTGACAACCCTGTGTTTTTTGCATGGGGGATATTAGCACTTGCTGTAAGTCTGGTTTTAGCTGTAAAAGTCATTTATGAAGAACTGATACTTAAGAAAAAAAGGAACTTATGTCGCAAAAAGAATATGAAGAGTTTGATTTAGGCTCTAAATTTGCGAAAAATTCAGCTAATTGTACTGATGTGTTTATCTGTATCCTATTTATTATTAGTATTAGTATCAAAACAAAAATGTGGTGATTACAGCAATTTGCTATATTTTAATGCTTATAACTATTTTAATGGGAGCGTATGAAATTGTTATGAGATGTAAAAAAAGCAGAGCCACGAATAAGAACCAGTAAATAATAAACTAGGGTGGAATCCTTAAACCGGATTTCACCCTCGTTTTATAAACAACTGCTAAGATAAATATGATGTGGGTGTCACAATTATTTGACACCCATTGATACAGGATTGCTACAGTCGCGCTTAGCAGGGCTTTGCAAAAAAATTTACTTAATATTGGTAAAATGAAATTATTTATATCTTCTGAGGCTCCCCTTATCAAAAGAATACTCGGGGGTTCTAAGGGGATATTTAATTTCATCTTCGTAGTACCATGGGTCATCCTCGTGAAGAGGATTCTTAAGAAGCTGAAACTCCTGGGCAGGCAGGTAGCCCTGTGCCAGAAGATAAGCCTTTTTACCTTTTTTTGTTCTTACAGATGTCTGCAATCATAACCACATGCCCCGGGCTTCCGCCCTTTACAAATATATCTCCAACCCGAGCTTCAGACAGCTTTATCTTCTTAGAGGAATAATCCATCTTCAACGTACCTGAGTAGGCAAAAACTATCCTCATAAATCTCTTAAAAGAGTCGTAACTGCTATCGTTCTTTGAGGAATAAACCCAAGCAATCTTATTGCCGCTCACGCTAATTGAATATCCCCTTCTCCATTTATCAAAATCAGCTATAAAGCCATTTCCAAGAGGAAAGGTGATTTTATCATATGCCTTTTTGCCATAATAATATTCACCATAAACCCTCATAATTGAATCTGCACACTGCTGGAGGTCTTCATTTTCTATAGGGAGCTTAAAGACGGCTATATGGGCAGACTGATTCCATTTTTCACGCCCATCATATAAAAGTACGGGAGAACCGTCTGGTTTTAATCTATAGTTTCTAAGAAATGCTTCAAAGCTTCCCTTTTTAGCCTTGATTCTCTTATATCCCTTAGGTGTAAGTATACGCTTTGCCAGAGTCTTACCGGAAGGATTCACAAATGACTGTGCCTCTTCCTCATTTTTACCAGTACTTGCAACAATAGAGGAATTGTTAGCTGTATTACTCTGTGAAGCTGAATCAGCAATGCTGTCTGACTGCTCCTCTGCTAAAGAAGGCTTGGCCTGTGATGAAGCATTGGAAACAGCAGATCCCTTACATCCATAGAGAATAAGCGTAAATGCACAAAGTGCGACAATTTTCTTAATCATAACAACCTCCTTTTAAGAATGATAACATAAGATAAGGGAAATATCATTAATAATTTTATGTATACTGCTTGAAATAGAGTATTATTTGTAAATTCTAAGTTGTCGAGTTATATAATCTAACCTAAGTGACGCTCCGAATGATAACATTTCAGACTCGCTCCGGCATCCGCTTCGCTCCGCCTAATGCGCTCGCTTAGAATTTATCATTCGTAGCTGGCACCATAAATTTATACAAATAACAACCTAAATACCAAATGAAAGACAGCCGCCCCCACCTGCCCCCTCATGTGGCTGATGTGTTTGTTTGTGACGACTTATCAATCAAACAGCCGGAACTAATAATGTCAGCATAGTTCGCTGTTTCCACTCTGACTTCGTGCTTTGCACTCGTCACTCGTGGACGGCTATTATATAGGCAGGACTAACACACTTAGCTTCATTGCTTCGCAATTTGCTAAGTGCTAGTCGCTGCCAAAAAGCGAGCGCATTAGGTTTTTCGTCAACAGATCTATTCTTAAACAGCATCTTACAGAAAAACCGGAGCGAGTCTGGACATTTATTAGTGAAGGCGTAACTTAGTCAACAAACAAACCCATCAGCCCTACAACTTAGAATTTGTCAACGGAATACTTAAGTTTATCATCTATAATCAAAAATCATTAGAGAAACACCTTCTCCCTGTTGTAATATCTGGCTTAAACTGTTATAATCAAACTTATGTTTGGTGTCTGTTAGAGATAATATTTGTATTTAGGAGACAGTTTAATGCGAAGCTTTTAGAAAAATAAAGAATAACCTGCTCATTCTGCTATCTGTAATTGGACTGGCATTTGCAGGCTGTAACATAAGTGACCTTGGTCTATTTGGTACTTCTGACAATGTAAAAAGTATATGATAAAAATGATAGAAGTATACCTGTTGATATAAAGGATGTGCCAAAGTACAGAGGTATTCCTTATGTTGAAATAAATAACAATAAGCCTTCATTTTCAGATAAGGACAAAGACAGAGTTGAGGAATACAGTAAGCTTGATAAGCTAGGCAGATGTGGTCCTGCATTTGCCAATGTAGGTAAGGAATTAATGCCTACCAGCCCAAGAGAATCAATTAGAGATGTGCGCCCAAGCGGTTGGCATACAGTGAAGTATGATGATATACTTGAAGACAGGTATTTATATAATAGATGCCACCTGATTGCCTTTATGCTTGCAGGAGAAAATGCAAATGAAAGAAACCTGATAACGGGAACAAGATATTTTAATGTAGAAGGAATGCTGCCTTTTGAGATTCAGGTTGCAGACTATGTGAAGTCTACAGGCAATCATGTTCTTTATAGAGTAAGGCCTATATTTAAGGGAAATGATTTAGTTGCCCGTGGTGTGCAGATGGAAGCACAGTCTGTAGAGGATGGAGGCGAAGGAATTTCATTCAATGTATATTGCTACAATGTTCAACCCGGCATAAGGATTAATTACAAAGACGGCGAAAGACCAGCCTGAAAGTAAGGTACAGAAGAATAAGAATAAAAAAACAAGAATAAAAAAAGCCATACAAGTCTAATAAGACAAAAAAGACAAGAAAGAAGTATGGTATGAATGTATATCAAAAGGACTGGTATATTACAGTATTTGATGACTATGATATAAGCTTTTTAGATGGTAATAGTACATCAAAAAAATAAAGAAATGTGAAATCACCTTTGTAAACATTTGCTAAAATTTAAAAATTATATTGAAAAATAACCTTGAATTTCAGCCCTAAAAGTAGTACTATAGCCGTTATATCGATAAAAAGACAAATGTTCGCCTGAGAAAGACAGGCGAAGGACAAGGAGATAGATATGGAAAAATTAAAAGTTGGTGTGCTTGGCGCAACAGGTATGGTAGGTCAGAGATTTCTTTCTCTGCTGGAGAATCACGAGTGGTTTGATGTAGTCTGCGTGGCAGCTTCTCCAAGAAGTGCCGGAAAGACTTATGAAGAAGCAGTTGGAGACAGATGGAAGCTTGATACTCCAATGCCTGAGAAGGTAAAGAAGTTAATTGTTGAAAATGTAAATGACGTAGAGAAGGTTAGTTCTCAGGTTGACTTCGTATTTAGTGCTGTAGATATGACAAAGGACGAGATTAAGGCTATAGAGGAGGCTTATGCAAAGACTGAGACTCCTGTAGTATCCAATAACTCTGCTCACAGATGGACACCTGATGTACCTATGGTTGTGCCAGAGCTTTAACCCTGAGCACCTTGAGGTCATCAAGTTCCAGCAGCAAAGACTTGGTACTAAGAGAGGATTTATTGCAGTTAAGCCAAACTGCTCAATCCAGAGTTATGCTCCTGCACTTCATGCCTTAAAGGAGTTCAATCCTGTAAGAGTAGTAGCTACTACCTATCAGGCTATCTCAGGTGCCGGCAAGAACTTTAGTGACTGGCCTGAAATGGTGGGCAACATCATTCCTTACATCGGAGGAGAAGAAGAAAAGAGTGAGCAGGAACCTCTTCGTATCTGGGGTAAGATTGAAAACGGTGTCATAGTTAAGGCCGAGGCTCCGCTTATTACGACCCAGTGTATAAGAGTGCCTGTACTTAACGGTCATACAGCTGCAGTATTTGTAGATTTTGAGAAGAAGCCTTCAAAAGAAGAGATGATAGCAAAGTGGAGAAGCTTCAAGGGACTTCCACAGGAGCTTGAGCTTCCAAGTGCGCCTAAGCATTTTATACAGTATCTTGAGGAGGACAACCGCCCTCAGGTATCTCTTGATGTAAACTATGAGAGAGGAATGGGTATTTCCATTGGAAGACTGCGTGAAGACAGCCTCTTCCAGTATAAGTTTGTAGGACTTTCACACAATACCTTAAGAGGGGCAGCAGGCGGAGCGGTACTTATAGCTGAACTCCTTGTTAAACAGGGTAGAATAGCAAAGAAATAATAATAGTTTATATCCCCCAATCGGCAAGTGATATGTTATCAAAGGCCTTAGTTGGGGGATATTTTTACAATGCTGTCACAAGCCTTATATATAATGTCTGCCACATCTTTTGAAGGAAGCATAAAATCACTTTCAATCCAGCCAATAATCGCACTGAGACTGCCCTGCATCATAAAGAATATAGCAGGACGTCTCTTTCGCTGGAATTTAGCATCGGAACAATAGTCCTTACATATTCTTGTACCTTTTCCATAATTGCTTTTTGAAATGAAGCATTTTCAGGATGGCACAGTAAGATGCTAAAGGTTGCACTATTATCCCTGACATAGTCAAGAAAATGCTCTATTGGTCTTGCTGTATTCAAGTTAGCACCAAGATTTTTTTAGATTCTCAAAAGTCTTGTAAAGGACTTCTTCTTCAATATCATTTAGAAGTTCATACTGGTCACGATAATGAAGATAAAATGTAGAACGGCTCATTTCAGACAGTTCACATATTTCCTTTATGGTGATGCGTGTTATGGGCTTATCCTGCATAAGCTGCAACAATGAATCCTTTAATATCTTTTTAGTGATAAGAGTTCTACGGTTATTTTTTTAGTTGCCATAATATTTATTCCTCGCTAATTTTTTTCTAATTTTTGTGCTAAATTGAACATTTTTTTAAGTCAATGTATCGTTTACGACATTCTTAAAAAAATATTGTAAGTTGTAAACGATACACAGTGTCTATATTATTGTATTATAACATTGTAACTTAAAGATGTACATAACTTAATTTTTGATAAGAGAAACTAATTCTCTTAGTAACTAAACGTTTGGACTATAAAAGCATTGCATAAAGTTCATAATCAAAAACTTAAAACCAAAGTATAGGAGGCGGATAAGAGTGAATAAGCCAATAGTTCTTTTAACCGGTGGAACCGGAGGGATGGGAATGGAGTCGTTGAGGGCATTGCTGTCTGACTTAGACAAGTTTACGTTAAGAGTTTTAGCTAGAAAATCAGATAAAAAAACCGAGAAATTCTAAAGGAATACGAAGGAATGAATGGAATGGAAATCTGCTGGGGCGATTTAAGTGATGAAGATTGCCTTTATAAATATGTAAGAGATGTAGACATCATCCTTCATATTGCGACCTTTGTATCTCCTCAGGCAGATTACTACCCTAAGAAGGCTATGGAAGCCAATTTTTGGCAGCACAAGAAACCTAATAAAAAGCAATCTATAGATTAAATCAGCAGGATACAACAAGATTTGTTTACATTGGGACGGTAGCACAAACGGGTGACAGAATGCCGCCTATACATTGGGGGAGGGTTGGTGATCCTATTAAGCCTTCAATGTTTGATTATTATGCAGTCAGCAAGGTGGCAGCTGAGCGTTATGTAATTGAGTCAGGACTTAAATACTGGGTATCACTTAGGCAGACGGGGATAATCGGGCCTGCAATGGCAAAGATTCGTGATAGCATACAATTCCATAACTGTCTGGATAATGTGCTTGAATACGTATCAGACAGAGATAGCGGAAGGGCTATGAGAAATCTCTGTGTATTTCAGCTTGATGGAAGCCTTGATAAAAGCTTTTGGGGACATATATACAATATAGGCGGAGGGGAAAGCTGCCGTGTAAGTACAGAGGAAATGTATCTTAAACTATATGGTGAGATTGGATTTACAAGCCTTGAGCACATACTGGAGCCCAAGTATATTGCCACGAGAAACTTTCACGGACAGTATTACCTTGATTCTGACAAGCTTGAAGATTACCTTCACTTTAGAAGTGATTCGATGCAGTATTTTTTTACGAGGCATACCTTAAAGAACTGGGCTCTGTCAGAGGCTTTATCAGAGCAATGTGCAAGCTGCCGGGTGGACAGAAAATGATGGGAAAGCTTATCAAATCCACCTTCCAGAAACTAATGTATGGAGACCACGGTACAAAACAGTGGATAAAGGATAATAGGGAAGACTATATTGAGGCATATTGGGGCTCTAGGCAGGCTTGGGAGGAGATTCCTGACAGAGACTCTGAGATAGCGCATTTTAAGGACTGGGATAAGGTGATAATGCTTGATCATGGTTATGATGAGAAAAAGCCTGAATCAGAGCTAGAGCTTAAAGATATGAAAAAAGCAGCAGAATTTAGAGGAGGTACGCTGGAGTCAACTGAAATGGTAAAGGGTGACTGGACTACGCCACTGTCATTTACCTGTCAGTTCGGTCATAAGTTCAAGGGAAGTCCAAGGCTAATCCTTGAAGGAGGTCACTGGTGCGACGAATGTGAAAGAAAAATCCTGGAACTACGGAAACAGGGCAAAGAAAGACAGATTCTTTGCACAGGTATGGGAGCCTTTACATAAGGCAGACGAGCTTAGAGAATACCCCAAAGCAGTTAGCGAATTAGACGTATAAAAAGAAAGGATGAGTGAAAATGAAGATATTTATTATAGGTGGAACAGGACTTCTTGGTTCACAGGTGAGCAAAAAGAGCTTATAGAAAGAGGACACGAGGTTGTATCCATTGCACTACCGCCTCTACCTGAAGGAGCGGTACTGCCTTCTTCGATGAAAATAGGCTATGGCAATTATCTTGAAATGAGTGATGAAGAGATTGAAAAGTATATGGAAGGATGCGAAGGTTTTGTGTTTGCGACCGGAGTAGATGAAAGGGTGGAAGGACCTGCGCCTATATACAATATGTTTAAGAAATACAATATTGAGCCAGTCAAACGCCTTCTTCAAATTGCCAAAAAATGCGGTGTAAAACATACAGCTATATGTGGTTCATATTTTTCGTACTTTGCAAAGACAAGACCTGAGCTTGAGCTTACGAGATGGCATCCCTATATTCGTTCAAGGATAGACCAGGAAAAATGAAGCCTTCAAGTTCGAGGACGCAGATTTTGACGTAGCAGTTCTTGAACTTCCGTATATATTTGGCACACAGCCGGGCAGAAAGCCTGTATGGATGTTTTTAGCTGAACAGATTGAAAGCTCCGGAAAGAAGATACTATATCCTAAGGGTGGGACTACGATGGTTACAGTAAAGCAGGTTGGTGAGGCTGTAGCGGGAGCTATTGAAAAAAATAGAGGGGCCAATGCTTATCCTATTGGATATTACAACAAGACCTGGAAGGAGCTTCTGCTTGTTGCAGCGAAGGCTTTGGGATATGAAGATAAAAAGGTCCTCACAATACCAGACTTTTTGTATAAACTAGGCGGTTCATCTATGATGAAAGAGTATAAAAAGAAAAATATTGAGCCGGGACTTAATATGGTAAAGTTCGCAGCCCTACAGTGTGGCACCACTTTCATAGACAAGGCAGAAGGCTGTGAAAGGCTAGGAGTAAAGCCGGATGACATAGATAGAGCCATTGCAGAGTCTATGCTTTTTATGTAAGGATATTCTAAATAAAAAGGTAAATTCGATATCTATGAGAGCGGAATAAGTAGCCATAATAAGCCAGAATTAATCTTGATTACAATAAATAGCAATATCCGAACCGATTGTTAGTCTTAATTGACTTTCAATCGGTTTTTTCGTATAATCCAGTTGGTATAGAAATGCTGATTATCGCACATTTCTAATCGAAATTTATTTTTTTCAATACTTAGAGAACAATGGAGTTACTTATCAAAAGCATGGGAAAAATACAGGAAAAAAACGAATACACGATGTTGTTTTTGGGACTTACATTACTTCTTGTAGCGTTGGTTCTACTTGTGATAGATGTAACCAAGGCTTCAAATGATGATGGAAACAAAACTGTGGTTGTATCGATTGATGGTAAGAAGGAGGCGGAATATCCACTTAATAAGGATGGGACACACATTCTTCTATGGTTCTCATTTGGGTACAAATAAAGCTTGTGATTAAGGATGGGGAGGCATACATTGAAGAAGCAAGCTGCCCTGATAAACAGTGCGTGAGGCAGGGTAAAATCAGCAAAGCCGGAGAGATGCTTGTTTGCCTGCCAAATAGGGTAGTAGTTAAGATAATACATGCTAACGAAGAAGAACCTGTTATTGATGGTGTCTCGGGTTAGGAGGGGAAGTTGGCTAAAAAAGTTTCGTTGTATGGAATACTTGTGTCTCTTGCGTTCATAGCAAGCTATATAGAGGTACTTATTCCATTTAACTTTCACATACCGGGTATGAAGCTTGGACTGGCTAATATTGCTGTTCTCATTGCATTGTACACAGGTGGTGCAAAAGCAGGGATAACAGTATCAATTATAAGAATTATCCTTGTGGGGCTTACCTTTGGCAATCCTTATAGCGCAATATACGGGCTTTCAGGTGGAGTACTAAGCTTAGTTGTTATGATACTCCTAAAAAGGACGGACTTCTTTGGAATGATGGGAGTAAGCATGGCAGGAGGGGTAGCACATAATATTGGGCAACTTTATGTGCTATGATATTACTTAAGCTGCCTGCGGTATTTACCTATCTTTCGTATCTTATACTTGTTGGAACTGTTACAGGGGCTTTGATAGGAATAATAGATGAGGAAGTCTTAAAGAGGCTGAAAAATTAGGCTTATTATGTAATATTTTTAAAAAAATTACTAAAAAGTGATACGTCAAAAAGTATTTTTGATTTTCTTGTGCCTGATTCCGAGAAAAATATAAATAAAGGGAGAAAAAAACTATGTATAACAAAAATATTAACAAAGGCTGTTGCCTTAGCTCCTTTTAAATCGCATTACTTATAAATCCTGTTCAAACAATGGCTGGAAGCAATCACACATACGCTCCAGTAAACAATGTAGCCTCTGCAAAAAAAGCCAAAAATACGAAAAAGGAAATCAAGATATTTCCCGATATAAAGGTAGTAAAGTCTAAGGGCAAATGGGCAATTGTAAAGACTAACGGAAAGAAGATTACAGGTTTTATATACCAGGATGTGAAGGTGGAAAAGCTAAATGATAACTATGGTACTATAGCCATTGCAGTTAAGAAAAATGGGAAGTGGGGCTTTGTAAATGAGCTTGGAAAGGAGACTGTGTCCCCAAAGTTCGATGAAGTTAAAGAAATCATGTTCATCGGTGTAAAGGTTAAGAAAGATGGCAAATGGGGGCTTGTTACTACTGATGGAGATATAATAATTCCTGTAAAGTATGATGACATTGAAAAGTTTGACGGTGCTGTAGCAAAAGTCGTGCTAGATGACAAAAAGGGGCTGGTGGCTGATGGTAAAGAAATTGTACCTCCTAAATATGATGAAATAAATGATATAGCCTCATGCACCGTATCAGGTAAAAACTCGGAGGTAAATGGGGCTTTATCAGTGAATCCGGAAAAGAAATTACACCTGTAAAATACGATGCTGTGACTGCTTTTGCTGATGGACTTGCTGGCGTAAAGTTAGATGGTAAGTGGGGTTATATCAACCAAAGAGGTGAAGAAGTAATTGCTCCAAAGTATGATGAAATAAAGGAATTTAGTGAAAACAGAGCGGGAGTCAGACTTGATGGTAACTGGGGATATATAGATGGATCAGGAGAAGAAGTTATATCTCCTCAGTATGATGAAGCAGGGAAATTTGACAAAGGACTTGCTAGTGTTAGTATCAATGGAAGATGGGGTCTAATAGACAAAAACGGTGAGTTGAAGTGTAAAATAATATACGATTCTATCTTCAACAATGAAGGTATGTCGCTTATTAGAGTTGACCTTGACGGTATGACAGGATATATAAACAGAGCAGGAAAGGTTGTTATCCCGATAATGTATGAGGAAGTAATAAACTATAATGATGAGGCTGTTGTAGTAAGAGCCGGTAAGAAATGGGGTGCTTATGACAGCACAGGTAAGATGGCTGTTCCTGTAAATTACGAGGGTATAGACAATCTTAACGTATACCATGATGACAAGAAAGGGATTACAACCATCTATGTAAATGCAACCTTAAAGAAAAAGCCTGTTTTCTTCAGCGTTCAGGCTAAGAGCCAAAGGACAGTAAAAGGTGAGTATACATATGGTAAGTGGTCTAAACCTAAGACAAAAGCAAAAGTAAAATCAAACAGGAAATAGGAGAAAATAGCGAATGTGGGCTTATGAAAAAGTGTTTTATCAGTTTTATCCGATGGGATTTTGCGGGGCACCGTTTGAAAATGACGGTAACCTGGAGCATAGAATACTGAAGGTTATTGACTTCATTCCTCATCTTAAAAAAATAGGAATAGGAGCAGTATATTTTTCTCCTATATTTGAATCCGATACACATGGCTATAATACAAGGGATTATAGAAAGATAGATGTGAGGCTTGGAACCAATGAGGACTTCAAGAAAGTCTGTGAAGAACTTCATAAAGAAGGGATTAGGGTGATACTTGACGGAGTATTTAACCACGTAGGCAGAGGCTTCTTTGGTTTTAAGGATGTACTTGAAAAAAGAGAGAATTCACAGTATAAAGACTGGTTCAACATCAATTTTGGTGGCAATAGTAACTATAATGACGGGCTATGGTATGAAGGCTGGGAAGGGCATTATGACCTTGTTAAGTTAAATCTAAAGAACCCCGCAGTTACCGACTATCTTATAGAAAGTGTAAGAGGCTGGGTTAAAGAATTTGATATTGATGGTCTCAGGCTTGATGTAGCCTACATGGTAGACAGAGATTTCTTAAAGAGGCTTAGATATGAAACCAGTCAGATGAAGCCTGAGTTTTTCCTTGGTGGAGAAATGATTGGTGGAGACTACAACCAGATTATGAATGATGAGATGTGCCACTCAGCTACCAATTATGAGTGCTACAAAGGAATATATTCAAGTCTGAACAGCTTAAATCTATTTGAAATAATGCATTCCCTAAACCGTCAGTTCGGTGAGGAGAACTGGACCCTATACAGAGGGAAGCATCTGATGAGCTTTGTAGACAACCACGATGTATCAAGGCTTGCCAGTATCCTTGCTGAGGAGAAGCATATTCCTTTAGCCTATGCGCTTATGTTTACCATGCCTGGTATTCCTATGATATACTATGGAAGCGAATGGGGCTTTAAGGCAGATAAAAAAGAGGGAGATCCGGCACTCAGACCTGCATTTGATAAGCCTGTATATAATGAGCTTACCGAATATATCACCCAATTAACTAAGATACACAATGCTTCACCCCTGCTCTGGCACGGAAGCTTTAAGTCGTTGCAGATAACCAATAAGCAATGTGCATTTCTTAGGGAAAAAGCTGGAAAACGTATGATAATTGCCATCAATGCGGAGGGCAATCCTGCAAGGCTTAACTTTAACCTTGACAATGTAAATGGAGGTCTGACAGACCTTATTACAGGTGACACGGTGGAGTTTAATTCAGGACTTGAGCTTACGGGCTTTAGGGCATATATATTTGAGGTATAACAAAAAAATCCTGTTTCGGAAGTTAGCGCAACTGCTTATTCGAATACAGGATATTTTATATATATCCGCCAAAATATTTTTAAAATTTTTACTTGAAACTTGCAGTAGACTATGTTAGTATATAAAGTGGACTTTATTCAGAAAGGAGTTTTCGAAATGAAAGTTAGGTCATCTGTGAAGCCAATTTGCGAAAAATGCAAGGTTATCAAGAGAAAGGGTGCAATCAGAATCATCTGTGAGAACCCAAAACACAAGCAGAGACAGGGATAATTCTGATTAAGATTAATAATTAGGAGTCTTGCTTTCTGCGTTATGGATATCGCCGGAAATGTGAGCCGGTCATATCTGTGATACCGTATTTATAAGCTTTTTGCTTATATTATGAAGATAAATACTTCTTCGCCTCGAAATTCATCATTTCGTTGTACGGTTTCAAAGCGACTGGGTAGAGGAAATCATCATTCCGATACCAAATTCACATATATTGTTACTATTAATTCAAAAAAATAACGGAGGTTAAACGCTAATGGCTCGTATTAGTGGTGTCGATTTACCAAGAGAGAAGCGTGTAGAGATTGGTCTTACTTATATCTATGGTATTGGTAGAGCAAAAATCTAATGAAATTTTAACAAAAAGCGACTGTTGATCCGGACATTCGTTGCAAGGATCTTTCTGACGAACAGGTTGGAAAAAAATCCGTGATGTAATTGAAGAATCCGTTCTGGTTGAAGGTGATCTTCGCCGTGAAGTAGCTATGAATATCAAGAGACTTCAGGAGATCGGTTGTTACAGAGGTGTTCGTCATAGAAAGGGACTTCCTGTTCGTGGACAGAACACAAAGAACAACGCAAGGACAAGAAAAGATCCCAAAGAAGACCATCGCAAATAAGAAGAAATAATTAAAGGAGGATTCTTAGGGTCATATGGCTAGTGCAAAAGGTGCGACAAAAAAAGTGACAAAGAAGCGTGTGAAAAAAGAATGTCGAGCGCGGACAGGCACACATTCAGTCATCATTTAACAATACAATAGTTACATTAACAGATTCTGAAGGCAATGCTCTTTCATGGGCAAGTGCAGGCGGACTTGGTTTCAGAGGTTCTAGAAAGTCTACCCCTTACGCCGCTCAGATGGCGCTGAAACTACAACAAAAGGTCGCTGTTGTTCATGGATTAAAGTCTGTTGAGGTTATGGTTAAGGGATCTGGTTCAGGTAGAGAAGCGACTATTCGTGCTTTAGAGGCTTGTGGAATTCAGGTAGTTAGCATAAAGGATGTTACTCCGGTACCTCATAACGGATGTAGACCACCAAAGCGTAGAAGAGTTTAATTCCAGGTAGATTATTTTAGGAGGAAAAAAATAAATGGCAAGAGATATGGTGCCTGTATTAAAGAGATGCAGGGCTCTCGGCATAGAACCAATGGTTATGGGACTTGATAAGAAGTCCAACAGAACTGCAGGTAACAGCAGAAGAAAAAAATCAGTGAATATGGTGCTCAGCTTCGTGAAAAGCAGAAAGCTAAATTCATTTACGGCGTATTAGAGAAGCCTTTCAGAAACAATTTTGCAAGGGCTAAAAAGCTTAAATATGGTACAACCGGTGAGAACCTTATGATTCTCCTTGAGTTGAGACTTGATAATGTTATCTTCCGTCTTGGACTTGCAAGAACAAGAAAAGAAGCAAGACAGATGGTTGGTCATAAGATGGTGCTTGTTAACGGCAAGCAGGTAAATATCCCTTCTTATACAGTAGCAGTAGGCGATAAGATTGAGATCAAAGAGAAGAAGAAGTCTATCCAGAGAATCAAGGATGTCCTTGAGGGCAACTAATGGAAGACTTGTTCCAGCTTAGCTTGAGATGGATCGCGAGAACCTTACAGCAACTGTTAAGGAGATTCCAACAAGAGATCAGATAGATGTTCCTGTAGATGAGGTGTTCATTGTCGAGTTGTATTCTAAGTAATTAATTCGAATAACACACTTAAAGGAGGAGCCTGGTAATGTTTGATTTTAAGATACCGAATATTGAAATTGCTGAGATTTCTGAAGATAAGAAATACGGGCGCTTCGTAGTAGAGCCTCTTGAGAGAGGTTATGGTACCACTCTCGGGAATTCGCTCAGAAGAATTATGCTTTCATCTCTTCCGGGGGCGACAGTAACAACTGTCAAAATTGAAGGAATTAAGCACGAGCTTAGTTCTATTCCCGGAGTGAAAGAAGATGTTACGGAAATTATTATGAACATCAAGAGTCTTGCTATTAGAAATGACAGCGAGACTGATGAACCTAAGACCGCATACATTGAATCTGAAGGAGAAGGTGTTGTAACAGTCGCCAACATTCAGGCAGATTCAGACATTACAATTACCAATCCTGACCAGGTGATAGCTACTCTTAATGGTGGTGATAATAGCAGATTATATATGGAACTTAGCATTGGACGCGGACATGGTTATGTTTCTGCCGATAAGAATAAGAACGATGAACTTGCAATCGATGTTATTCCTATTGATTCTATTTATACACCTGTAGAGAGAGTAAATATCAATATAGAAAATACCCGTGTAGGACATATGACAGATTATGATAAGCTCACGTTGGAAGTATTTACCAATGGTACAATGGGACCTGATGAGGCAGTAAGCCTTGCAGCCAGAGTAATGAGTGAGCATCTCAATTCTTTCATTGACCTATCTGAAAATGCTAAAGTAGTAGATGTTATGGTAACTAAGCCTGACAATGAAAGAGGCAGGGTTCTTGAGATGAGTATAGATGAACTTGAACTTTCAGTTCGTGCATTTAACTGTCTTAAGAGATCAGGCATCAACACTGTTCAGGAGTTGGTTGGAAAAACGCATGAGGATATGATGAAAGTCAGAAATCTTGGCAGCAAGTCTCTTGAGGAGATTAAGGCTAAGATTAAGGCACTTGGACTTTCACTTAATGAAGGCGATGAATAATTAGGAGGATATAGGAATGGCTGGCTATAGAAAGCTTGGTAGAACATCAAGTCAGAGAAAGGCTTTACTCAGAAGTCAGGTAACAGAGCTTTTTATATCATGGCAAGATTGTTACCACTGAGGCTCGCGCTAAGGAGCTTCGCCGTATAGCTGAGAAGCTTATCACACTTGCTGTTAAAGAAAAAGATAATGTTGAAACAGTTACAGTTAAGTCAAAGGTTATCCGCAGAGATGCGGGTGGCAAGATTGTTAGAGAAGTAGTAGATGGCAGAAAGGTAACTGCTTATGATGTAGTAGATAAAGAGGTTAAGAGAGACCTTCCTACACGTCGTAATGCAAGAGTTCAGATGAACAAGGTACTTTACTCAGTTACAGAGCGTCCTGAGAAGGCTGCCGGAAGAAAGAAAAACACCAAGGTTGTTGATCTTGCAAACAAGCTCTTCGATGAGATAGCTCCAAAGTATGTTGACCGTAAGGGTGGATATACAAGAATAGTTAAGATTGGTCTCCGTAAGGGAGATGCGACTATGGAAGTTCTTATCGAGCTTGTATAATATGAATATCAAAGAGAAACTGTAAAAGGTTTCTCTTTTTTTATTAGAAAAATATTTTCAAATAATTGTCTATCTTGTATAAAAAAATATAATGATAATACTGAGGAAAACAATGAATTAATATAAGTTAATGAAAGCGCTTCCTAAATATGGTAAGATTATTGAAAAATAATTTTAACTAAGTTATAATACTAGATAGATTCAAAATAATAATTATAAAGAGGCATATTATGAATGAAAGAATAAGCTCGTTAAGAGGTAAGTTAATAGTATCCTGTCAGGCTCTTCCGCACGAACCGCTTCATTCGTCCTTCATTATGGGAAGAATGGCACTGGCGGCAAAGGAAGGCGGAGCAGAGAGGGATAAGAGCAAATACCAAAGAAGACATAGCTGAGATACAGAAGAATGTTGACCTTCCTATAATCGGTATAGTTAAAAAGAGATTATGAAGGCTCAGATGTGTATATAACCCCTACAATGAAAGAGATAGAGGAGCTGATGGAGGTTAGACCTGAGATAATTGCAATGGATGCGACCATTAGCAAGAGACCGGGAGGGCTTACGATAGATGAGTTCTTCAAGGAAGTTAAGGTTAAGTACCCTAATCAGCTTTTTATGGCAGACTGCTCTACGATTGAGGAAGCACTTCATGCCGATGAACTTGGCTTTGACTTTGTAAGCCCTACCATGGTGGGTTATACAAAGCAGAGTGAGCATCTGAAAATCGCGGATAACGACTTTTTTATACTTCGCGAAATCATTAAGAATGCTAGGCACCATGTAATTGCAGAAGGAAATATAAATACGCCTGAAAAGGCGAAAAGAGTTATAGAACTCGGCGCTTTCAGTGTGGTGGTTGGCTCTATTATCACTAGACCACAGCTCATAACAAAATCATTTACAGAGGCTCTCTCTACAGTTAAATAAATATAAAGACAGACTTATCATTTCAGAAGTTTTGTGTTATACTTTCATCGAAACAGATTACTTAAGGTCTGTAAGATGAAAAGGATAACTAAATGGGAATAATAGATATTAAAAAAATCTTGTATTTGAATATATAAGACGTGACGAAGAGGGAAATACAGAAGAGATAGAGCGTGCTATAGACGGTGTTGAGCTTGAGGTAAATGAAGGCGATTTCATTGCCATCCTTGGACATAATGGCTCAGGGAAATCAACACTAGCCAAGCACCTAAATGCCCTGCTTGTACCTACTGAGGGTACGGTATGGGTAAATGGATATGATACCAGAGATGTAAGCAATTTGCTAAATATCAGGCAGAGCGCAGGGATGGTATTTCAAAATCCTGACAATCAGATAATTGCTTCTGTTGTAGAAGAGGATGTTGGCTTTGGTCCTGAGAATATGGGTGTTCCAACTGAAGAAATACTTACAAGGGTAAAGGATAGCCTTGCTGCTGTTGGCATGTCAGGCTATGCAAAGCATTCACCTAATAAGCTCTCTGGTGGACAGAAGCAGAGGGTAGCAATTGCGGGGATAATGGCAATGAAGCCAAAGTGTATTGTACTTGATGAACCTACAGCCATGCTTGACCCCATAGGAAGAAAAGAGGTGCTTAAGACAGTCCATAAGCTAAATAAAAATGATAATATTACTATCATCCTCATCACTCACTATATGGATGAGGTTATAGATGCTGATAAGATTTTTGTTATGGAAGAGGGAAAGGTAGTCTTGCAGGGCACTCCAAGAGAGGTATTTTCAGAGGTGGAAAGGCTTGAAAGCTACAGGCTTGATGTACCACAGGTAACAAAGCTTGCCTATGAGCTTAAACAAAGCGGAGTTCCTATAGATGGAACAGTGCTTACAGTAGAAGAATTTAGGGAGGCCATAAAAGATGTTACTCATAGCAGATCATATTAGTTATATATATAGCCCCGGTACAGCCTATGAAAAAAAGGCTCTTGATGATGTGAGCCTTACTATAAATAAGGGTGAATTTATTGGTATTATAGGGCATACAGGCTCTGGTAAATCTACCCTCATCCAGCATTTTAATGGACTTGAGAAGGCGACGAGTGGTACCATATATTTTGACGGACAGGACATATATGATAAGGACTTCAATATGAAGAGTCTTAGAAGCAGGGTAGGACTGGTGTTTCAGTATCCTGAGCACCAGCTTTTTGAGACAACTGTGCTTGAAGATGTGAAGTTCGGCCCTAAAAACTTAGGCCTTAGCAAGGTGGAAGTTGACCTAAGAGCCTTTGAAGCCATTAAGCAGGTAGGACTTTCTGAAAAATGTTATGATGATTCGCCTTTTGAGCTGTCAGGCGGGCAGAAGAGAAGGGTTGCAATAGCGGGAGTCCTTGCCATGAAGCCTGAAATCCTTATATTGGATGAGCCTACAGCGGGCCTTGACCCAAGGGGCAGGGATGAAATCCTAGATCAGATAGCAAAGCTCCATAAAGAAGGACTTACAGTAATTTTAGTTTCGCATAGCATGGAAGATGTGGCTAAGTATGCAGACAGGATTATAGCCATGAATTCCGGCAAGGTTGCCTTTGACGGGACACCTAAGGAAGTGTTCAGACATTATAAGGAATTAGAGAGAATGGGACTTTCAGCACCTCAGATTACCTATGTGATGCAGGAAATGAAAGGACTTAGGCTTAATGTGGATACGGATGTTTCTACTGTAGAAGAGGCAAAAAAAGAAATATTAAAGGCCTTACATAGTTCTAAAAATATTGGATAAATAGGTGTCAAATACTTTTGAAATCTACAACGATTTATAGAAAAAGCTTTAATGAGACTATAAAAAAATTAGTTGAAAAAGCTTGACATTGTGAATACTTTAACATAGATAGGGATGTATAATGATTAGAGATATAACTATAGGGACAATATTATCCTGCAGATTCGGTTATACACAGGCTTGATCCAAGAGTCAAGCTTGCGGGAACTATAATCTTCATTGTATCACTGTTTTTATTCAGCAGTTTTACTGGCTACATAGTGGTAACCTTTTTTTTGGGTACAGTTATCAAGCTATCAAAAAGTACCCTTTAAGTTTATAATCAAAGGTCTCAGAGCAGTATTTATATTGCTCTTGTTTACTGTGGTCTTCAATATGTTCTTAACTCCGGGTAAGGAGCTTATACATTTATTTGGCAATGTGAGGATAACGGAAGAAGGCCTTAGAACTGCTATATTTATGGGAATAAGGCTTGTACTTCTTATAATAGGCTCATCTGTGCTTACTCTTACTACCAGCCCAAACCAGCTTACAGACGGTATGGAAAAAGGATTATCGGTATTTGGGAAAATAGGTTTACCTGTTCACGAAATAGCCATGATGATGTCGATAGCTCTTAGATTCATACCTATACTGCTTGAAGAAACAGATAAGATAATGAAGGCGCAGTCAGCCAGAGGTGCTGATTTTGAAAGCGGAGGTTTTATAAAAAAGGCAAAAGCACTCATACCTATCCTGGTTCCTCTCTTTGTATCTGCCTTTAGGAGGGCAATTGACCTTGCCATGGCTATGGAGGCAAGGTGTTATCACGGTGGAGAAGGCAGAACCAAGATGAAGCCCCTCAAGTATAAAAGGCGTGACGGGGTTGCCTATATCACCTGTTTTGCCTATGTGGGGCTCATAATAGTCGTAAATATACTGGCTAACAAATACATTGGAGTCTGAGTAATGAAGAGATTTAAGTTGACTGTTGCCTATGATGGAACTGCGTACTGTGGCTATCAATATCAACCTGAACTACCTACAATTGAGGGCTTTGTAAATGATGCACTCTCAGGCCTTTTGAGGGAGGATATTATCACGATAGGCGCAAGCAGGACTGATGCAGGTGTACACTCTTACGGCAATGTGGCTGTATTTGACTCAGACACTACAATTCCTGCAGAGAAATTGGCTCCTGCACTTAATACAAAGCTTCCTGACAGTATCAGAATAATGGACAGTATAGAAGTCGAATCTCTATTTCATCCAAGAAGAAATGTAATAGATAAGACTTACGAATACCATATAAATACTGCCAGAATCCCGTTTCCAACAGACAGGCTCTACAGTCATAATGTGAAACATACTTTAGATATCAAGGCTATGCGAAGGGCTGCCTCATTCATAGAAGGAAGGCATGACTTTACTTCTTTTTGTTCAGCCAAGACTGATAAGGAAGATAAGGTAAGAACTGTATTTCAGATAGACGTGGAAGAAACCATAAGAAATGGCATTATTATAAGAGTTAGAGGTGATGGCTTCCTCTACAACATGGTTAGAATAATTGCGGGAACACTTGTAAAAGTCGGGGAAGGAAAGATAAAACCTGAAGACATCCCTGCTATCATAGAAAGAAAAGACAGAGGACATCTTGGAACAACCTTGCCTGCCAAGGGACTGTTTTTAATGGGAATAAGATATAAAGTGGAGTAATATAGACTACCAATGGGGAGAAAAAGGATATGGCTGATAAAATCTACTTGGGAATTGATATTGGGGGTACAGCAGTAAAGTTTGGACTTGTAGACGCTGATGGAACTATGATAAGCAGGGTTTTAGAATATCCTGTAAAATTCGATAATTATGAAACGCCCATTATTGAAACTGTGGTTAAGAGTGCCAGGCTTTTTATGGAAGCCAACAACAAAGACTTCACTGAAATTGCAGGTATAGGTGTATCTGCTACGGGCGGTATAAACACTAAGCTTGGCATAGTAGAGGGCTCTGCAGGACATATCAAGAATTGGGAAGGTACTAACATCAGGTCAAGATTTGAGAGTGAATTTGGCGTAAAGACCGCTGTATTAAACGATGCCAATGCCGCAGCTCTTGGAGAAATGTGGAAGGGTGCCGCAAGAGGTAAGGAAAATGTTGTTGTTATGACAATAGGTACAGGAGTTGGCGGAGGAATAATAGTAGACTCTAAGATTTTGCTTGGCAGAAAGGGCTTTGCAGGCGAGATAGGCCATATACCTGTCAATGTTGACGGAGAAGACTGCTCTTGTGGTAACAAGGGCTGTATAGAGCATTACGGCTCTACAAGTGCCCTCGTAAGAAAGGTGAAAGAGGCTGTTATCTCTGGAGAGATAAAAGGAATTGAAGCTGATGATGTTGATGGAAGGTGGATATTTAAGGAAGTGGCAGCAGGAAATGAAATGGTTATGAAGTATGTAGATGAATGGATAAACTACATATCAGCGGCACTGGTAGGACTTGTACATACCTTCAATCCTGAAATGATAATCTTAGGCGGAGGAGTATCCGGGCAGAAGGAATTTTTCGTTGATAAAGTAAAAGAGAAGGTTCTTAAAAGTGTAATGCCTAATTTTGCTATTGGGTTAACAGTAGAGGCAGCAAAACTTGGAAACGATGCAGGTATTATAGGGGCAGTAAGGTTTATAAAATGATACTTGACATTTAGACTAAAATTTAGTAGAATGTCTAAGGTTGCTCTAAAAAAGAGTAACGTGTTGCTGGCGTGGCTCAGGTGGTAGAGCGTCGCATTGGTAGTGCGGAGGTCACGGGTCCGACTCCCGTCGCCAGCTTAGGTCTTTATCATCAGGGTTGTTGGTTTGGTTGCTGTCAACCCTGTTTTTTATTTTCAAGGATTGCGAAAAGCTCTGCTGTAGCAATCCTGTATCAACGGTAATAGTTAGTAGGGGAATAATAAACTAGAACATTGCCTAAATCCTTAAAAAAATAATGCTTGACAACAACTTTCTAATATGTTATAAATAGTAACGTTCGTTAAGAACAACTGCCGAAGACAGCAGGTACATCAGTTAAGATGTGTAAGTGGAAACGCCTGCCGAGGGATGTAATTATTTTTAGGAATATTACGGTCTGAACTCTCGCAGTTTCAGGCTTTTTTATTTGTGTATATTCAATAATTCATCTGACTTCAAGCAGTAAGGGGATATTACTAGAAACGCTCTATCCCAGCCTTTAGGCTACAGGCGTTTCGGAATGGAGGAAGATTATGCCTAAAGTTGAAATCAAACAGCCAATAGTTGACGAAATTAAGGGACATGTTGAAAAAGCAAGCTCTATAGTTTTAGTTGACTATCGTGGACTCACTGTTGAGCAGGACACAAAGCTCCGTAAGGAGTTAAGAGAGGCAGGAGTTGTATACAAGGTATACAAGAACACTCTCTTAAAGCGTGCCTTTGAAGGAACTGATTTTTCACAGTTAGATGTGGATTTGGAAGGACCTTCAGCTGTTGCATTTTCTTACGAGGATGCTACTGCCGCTGCAAGAATTATGTCTAATTTTGCAAAGCAGGCAAAAGAGCTTGAGATTAAGTCCGGCGTTGTAGAGGGAACCTACTATGACGCAAAGGGAATGAATGTTATTGCTACCATTCCTTCAAGAGAGGAGCTTATTTCCAAACTCCTTGGCGACTTACAGTCACCTATTACCAACTTCGCTCGTGTTCTTAACCAGATTGCAGAGAAGCAGGGTAACGGAGCTGAAGCTTAATTTTGTTATCAGATGGTCAAAAAATATGACCGAAAAATCATTTAATTTTAATGGAGGTATTTAATATGACAACTCAGGAATTTATCGATGCCATTAAGGGCATGAGCGTACTTGAATTAAACGATCTCGTAAAGGCTTGCGAGGAAGAATTTGGTGTATCTGTGACGAGGTGTTGTAGTTGCAGATGACGAGGCGCTGGCGCGCAGCACTGAAGAGAAGACTGAATTTGATGTAGAGCTTACAGAGGTAGGCGCAGAGAAGATTAAGGTTATCAAGGTTGTTCGTGAGCTTACAGGCCTTGGTCTTAAGGGAAGCTAAGGAAGCAGTTGAGGTCGCTCCAAAGGTAATCAAGGAAGCTACTTCTAAGGAAGATGCTGAGTCTATCAAGGCTAAGCTTGAAGAGGCAGGAGCTAAGGTTACACTTAAGTAATCATGTATTAAGATTATTAAGGCAGGTATTGCGTTATTGCAATATCTGTCTTTTTTTGGTTGATAATCATTATAAAAATAGGTATAATAGAAGTATAACTAATAACTTTTGATGAGGGACAATTATGGTATTAAAAAGATGTGGAGAATTACAGCCCGGGATGGTTATAGCCAAGGATGTGCATACAAGAGCAGGTTTGCTTCTTATCACCTCAGGAGAAGAGATAGATAATGAAAGTATAGAAAAAGCTCAAAAAAATAACGAAGTTTCTTTTGTATTTGTTAAGGAAAAGAAGGACTTAGAAAAGGCTTCTGCCAAACCGGTGTCATATTCAGATGAAAGATATTCGTACTATGAAAAGGTTCTGCAGAGTCCTGACTATAAGCTCTTTAGAGGTAAGTTCTCCTCGGGTGTTGTCAAGTTAAGAGGTACATTGAACCGCATAGTGGACGGCAATCCGGATGCAGACTTAGAGACAACGGCAAAGAAGATAATGGGAGATTTGATTATGCCGGAAGGGAGCCTTCCTATCTTTGACTTACTTTCAAACTTACGCCGTTTTGACGATGTTTGCTATGTACACAGCCTTAATGTTGCCCTGCTTGCAGGACTACTTGCAGAATGGCTCGGATGTTCTCCAAAGGAAATAGCCCTTGCACAGCAGTGTGGCCTCTACCATGACATTGGAAAGCTTACCATTCCATCTGAGATTATCACGAAGCCTGGTAAGCTTACAGATGAAGAGTATGAAATCATATGTAATCATCCGGTAGCCGGATATGAGATTCTTAAGGAGATGAATGCCAACCCTCATGTACTAAATGCTGCACTGCAGCATCACCAGAAGGTAGACGGAACAGGGTATCCAACCCCATTTAATCCTAAAAAAATAGATCCTTATGCAAGGTTGATTGCACTTGTTGATATTTACGATGCCATCACTTCTGAGAGACCTTACAGAGGTATGATTTGTCCGTTTAAGGTTATCAGGATGTTTGAAGATGAAGGTATACAGAAGTACGATGCAGGTATGTATACGGTATTCTTAAAGCATATTGCAGATAATTTCATAGGAACCAGAGTTGTCTTAAATGATGGACGCGAAGCAAAGGTGTTAATGACCAATAAAGTATATTTGTCTAAGCCTATGATTGTAGCGGGAAGTGATTTCATAGATTTGTCAAGAAGAAAAGATTTATATATTGATGAAGTCATCTAAACTAATGTAAACGGGTGCTTGCAATATACAGTATTTTATGCTAGAATATACCTTGCGCTAAAAATGTGCAGGGTATTTTTTTATGAATACCTTAACTATTAAATCATGTCTGTTTTTATACTGATGGTGCCCTATGGGTATGGCAGTTAGACGCTGAAACAGGCAGAAGAAAAACCATGGAGGTAGAAAAATGAGCGTTATTTCAATGAAACAGTTACTTGAAGCAGGTGTACATTTTGGACACCAGACCAGAAGATGGAACCCTAAGATGGCTCCATACATCTATACCGAGAGAAACGGTATCCATATCATTGACTTACAGAAGTCTGTAGGAATGGTTGATACAGCTTATGAGGCTATTAAGAACATCGTAGCTAACGGTGGAACCATCCTCTTTGTTGGTACAAAGAAGCAGGCTCAGGAAGCAGTTAAGGATGAGGCTATTCGTTCAGGTATGTACTATGTAAATGAGAGATGGCTTGGTGGTATGCTTACTAACTTTAAGACAATCAAGAGCCGTATCGCAAAGCTTAAAGAGTATGAGAAGATGAGCGAAGACGGTACATTTGATGTACTTCCTAAGAAGGAAGTTATCCAGATAAAGAAGGCTTGGGAGAAGCTTGAGAAGAACCTTGGCGGTATTAAGGAAATGAAGAAGCTTCCTGACGCTATCTTTGTAGTAGACCCTAAGAAGGAAAGAATCTGTATTCAGGAAGCACATACACTTGATATTCCTGTTATCGGTATCGCTGATACTAACTGTGATCCTGATGAACTTACCTATGTAATTCCTGGTAATGATGATGCTATCAGAGCTGTAAAGCTCATCGTTGCTAAGATGGCTGATGCTGTTATCGAGGCTAATCAGGGTGAGCAGGTTGGTGATGCGACTGAAGAAGTTGCTACAGAAGAATAATATGATAGTTATTTAGATAAAGAATATAGGAGGAAGAGAAAATGGCAGCAATTACAGCAGCTATGGTTAAAGAGCTTCGTGAAATAACAGGCTCAGGTATGATGGATTGCAAGAAGGCACTTGGTGCAACTGATGGAGATATGGATAAGGCAGTTGAATGGCTTAGAGAAAACGGCTTTATGAAGGTCGCTAAGAAGGCTGAGAGAATTGCGACTGAAGGTGTTTGTGCAAAGAGACAGTTGCAGAAGACGGAAGGAGTGCGAGCAATTGTTGAAGTTAACTCTGAGACTGATTTCGTTGCTAAGAATGAGAAGTTCACTACATTTGCTAATCAGGTAGCGACTAAGGCTCTTAAGACAGTTGCAGCTGATATAGAGGCTTTCCTTGAGGAAGAGTTTGAGGCAGGAAAGTCTATAAAGACAGCTCTTACAGAGCAGATTGCAGTTATCGGTGAGAACATGAACATCAGAAGATTTGCAGTGCTTGTGGAGAATGATGGCTTAGTTGAGTCATACATCCACGGCAGCAGAATTGGTGTACTTGTAGCTCTTAAGACTAACGTAGTTAATGAGGCTATTAAAGAAGTCGCAAGAAACGTAGCTATGCAGATAGCGACTATGCGCCCTACATACCTTAATAGAGATGCCGTTTCTAAAGAATATCTTGACCATGAGTTAGAGATTCTTAAGGCTCAGGCAGCAAATGATCCTAAGTTATCAGGTAAGCCTGCTAACGTTCTTGAGAACATTCTTAAGGGACAGCTTAACAAGGAACTTAAGGAAATCTGCCTTGTTGACCAGGTATATGTTAAGGATAGCGACATGACAGTTCAGAGCTACATCGATAGCGTAGCTAAGGCTGAGGGAGCAGACATGGCTCTTACAGGTTTTGTTCGTTTTGAGACTGGTGAAGGTCTTGAGAAGAAGATCGAGAACTTTGCTGATGAAGTTGCGACTCAGATGGGCAACTAATTCTATAATTTAATTAAGTAATACATAGGTCTCTCTGCAAATGTTGTGGAGAGACTTTTAATTCTACTGCTATTGTCAAATAACACTAATTTATACTAATTATACTTGAAAGATAGTATCATCTTTTGTTACACTGATATGGATAATAGGCTGGTTGTGGAAAAGTTTGGCTTGGATTTATTTAAAAGATTTTGGTGATTTTGTTGATAATATATGGATATTTGCCGATATTATTAGATGGTGATATTATTTTTAGGAGGTGGACGCTATACTTGACTTGTTGAGGGATCAGATTATCTTTCAGGGAGAATTTGCTTTAAGAATATTTCTAGCAGGACTCTTGGGAGCCGCAATCGGCTTCGAGAGAAAGAACCGTAATAAGCTGGCGGGAGTGCGTACACACGCAATAGTGGCGCTTGGAGCGACTCTAATTATGGTAGTATCAAAATATGGTTTTTATGATATGGATAAGTTTGATGCATCTAGAGTTCTCTGCTCAGATAGTTAGTGGAGTAGGTTTCCTTGGTGCCGGAATTATATTTGTAAGAAATAATAATTCGGTAAGCGGTCTTACAACTGCTGCAGGCATATGGGCTACAGCCGGCATGGGAATGAGTATGGGTGCAGGACAGTATTTCATTGCCACCATAAGTACAGTGATGATTCTGGTAATGCAGGTAGTTTTCCACAGGGTAAGATTCTTATCAAATGAGGCCTTTCAGGATAATCTGAGAGTTGTTCTACAAAAAAATCAGATGGAGCAGTAAAAAGAGCTTGAAGAGTATATGACAAGAGAAAAATAGAAATCAAAGCGATTAAGATAACCAAGGGAGATGGCAACAATCTCAAGATTGATTTTGAGCTGTTGTTCCCAGCAGGCTACGACAGAACAAGCTTTATAAACAGGCTGGTAGAAAAAGAGAATATTGTGTCGGTTAGAGGATAACAATAGCAATCAGTAGAAGGTGGTAATGTTTACATAGAAATACTTGGACTTCGTTTCGCTGTAATGGTGAATTGTGGGAATTCAATTGACATAAGTAATACTAATGTTGTATATTTACTAAGTAGACTAACTTAAATAAGGAGAAAAATCTATGGCTGATACAAAGACAGTTACTTGCTCATTTACTTTAGATAGGGAAACATATGATGCATATAAAAAAATATTGTGACTAAAAAAATCATGAAAAATGTAAAAGGTAATCTTTTAAAAATATATGAAGGATGTAATACGTTTTGAAATACCCAATAAAGATACAATTGATGCGATTAAAGAAGTGGAAGCTATGAAGAAAGATAATTCCATTGGTAAAGCATATACAGATGTTGATAGGATGATGGAGGAACTCCTTGCATAAAATATACAATGAGGCCTACTGCGAAATTTCAAAAAGACCTTAAAAGAGCTAAAAAAGAGGTTACAACATGAATCTCATTGCTGATATTATCAAGAAATTGGCAGCAGGAGAAAAACTGAATCCTAATAATAGAGACCACCAATTAAGTGGAAAGTTTGCACAGTATAGAGAATGTCATATTGCACCTGACTGGCTTCTAATGTATGAAATAGATGGAATAGATCTTTACTTGTATTTGATGAGAACTGGAACACATAGTGATCTTTTTGGATAAGGGTACATATTTCCTATTGCAATTTCAATTAAGAAGTTGCAATGGGATTTTTCTACCAATTGTAAACGAGAAAGTAGAGAACATTGTTGAATTTATGTAAGTGACCTTTAACTTCATTGGTGGAGTATCATAAGATAGTAAAGAAAAATCTCTTAAACGATATTTGTTTTACAGTAAAGTAGAAAAACTTGATTTCATCAATAAATTTGTGGAAATAGAATATATAGTATTGTTAAGAGGATGAAGAACATTCCCCACTAAATAGTTACTAAGAGCTAATTATAGGGATATTTTTATGTAATTACACTTTTTATGTTAAAAATACTCAAAATTACTTGAAATAAATAAAGATTTTTTTGGTAGAATAAGATAATAATCTTTGTGAGAGGGGATTAGTTATGGATATTACCAATAAAAAGCTTTGCAAAAGTACTTGTCTATATCAGTTAGCATCAAGCTAATCAGCTTTTTGCGGACTTTTTTTGAAAAAAATTGAATAAGGATTTATTATGTAATTTAAGGACTACTATGGGCTTTTGAGCCTTGGTGGTTCTTTTTTTGTTTAATAGGTAATTCCTCTAAAAACCCTGTTAACTATAAAACTCCAAGAGATATAGCATAGATACTGATATGCAGATAGGTTTATGTAATATACTGCAGATGGAAACCCCGCAAAGCAGGATAGCTTTTTTGTTATGGATTAATAAATATTATAAATATCTTATTATACGAGGAGGTTTAATATGTTGAGTAAAGCGTTAAAAAGAATTTCAATGGTACTTGCAGTAACTTTGACTATTAGCACATTTAACACAGCAAAAAAACCCTAGCGTCAGATCAAGTAAAAGTACAGTGTAGCTATTAAGGGAGAAAGACTGTATTCGCTTGAGATAAGAGGTGATGAAGTTAAGTCCACTCTTGTAGATGAAAATCATCCGATAAATAAAGGTTAAGGTGGAGATGGAGTAAGCGTCTTGGCTATTGATTCTAACACTAAAACTAATTTAATCTTTGATAGATATGGAAAAAAATATTAATTACTAAAAGATGATTTATCCTTGCAAGAGTGAGATTAAAATTGAGTTTAATAATGGATTTGCCGGTATTAAGGAAAAACGGCAAGTATGGTCTAAATGGATATATCTGTATGGTTTAATTGATAGGAATGGAAAGGAAGTTATAGCGTCTATTTATGACAAAAACAGATGATATTTATAAAAACAGATGCTTTTATTGTGGAAAAAAAGATGGGAAAACAGGGAATTATCAATTCAAAAGGAAAAACAGTTACTTCCTATCGAATATGATAAAATTAGTTATGCGTGGTATTAAATGGATATTAATTTAGTTGTTATGGAGGTAAAAAAAGAGTGAAATTAATAGAACATATTAAGATAGTAGTATTTACTTCAATTTTGGTATTGGTATTTATTATAGGGGCGTGTTATGAGCAAGATGTGACAATGGTTTATGCGAAAGGTAGAAAATCAGACGAAAAAAATATATAAGAGATTTGAACCTATATGTGAAGGAAGGAGATATGATAATGCTGAAGTGGATTGTTATGTAGATAGGAAGAATGATAAGCTCTATATAGAAGTGGAAGATTTCTTTGAGAACTTAGTATTAACCGGCGGTGAGGCAAAGATTAAAGTTAATGCCATTAAAAGAAATGTAGAAGTTAAGAGAGGTAAAAAAAGTATGTAGAAGATTATAAAAAGTATAACCGCGCTATGAAATTTCCTAAAAGTATCAAAGGTAAACCGGAAAAATATAAAGTTTAGCATTGATGGTAAGAATATATCAATTAAAGGATATGTGGTAACAGTTAAAGTCCAAGAGGTAAGCTTCAATTCGTATTGGCAGGAAGTTTGGAAAGAATATACAGAAAAAAAGTTATGCTTGTAGATTTTGATGAGCTTGCCAAAAAAAGCTTGACTTAATATCTGATAAAAAAATATCAAAGAGTAAATTATTGCTATTCACAAAACTTCCAAAGAATTTAATCGAGTTAAAAAGCAGAGAAAAAGCCTATTGAAAGCTATGATTTTAATAATAATACTTCTGTGGATGATATATCGTCTTATGACATAGATGAAAGATGGGCAAACACCATAGGTAATTATTTGTATGAAGAAGATGGAGGTTTGGTCAGGATTGAAAAATAAGAAAAAAATGAAAAAAATACTAAAAAAAGAGTAAAAAATTATAGCAAGCCGATATGACAAGAAGGGTAATCTAATTTCAAAGAAAGAAATCATCTATCAGGGTGAGAAGTTTGGAGGCTTTTTTTCAGAGGAGAGGAATATAACTATCTTATTTTTTTGGAAATGATAATAAGATACATGATGACAATAAAGAGGTAATAAGGATTATTAAATATGATAGGGACTTCAATGAACTAGGTAAGCTTTCTGTGTATGGTGCATTTACAAAAGATCTTTTTGGTGCAAGCTCTTTAAGATGTGGTGAAATAGGGCAATATTATCCTAATCCATACAGCAAGAGGAAGGTATGATGGTCATCAGAGCTCTCTTACAATAGGATTTGATGAAGATGATATGACTCTTTTAAATGATGATGACTTAGGAGCTTTTCAGAGAAACCATGTTAGCCATAGCTTTTAATCAATTTGTTTTTGACTGAGGGTGATGAATTTATAACAATTGACCATGGTGACGGATATCCAAGAGGGATTTCAGCAAATTGGCTGAATACAAAAAAATCTTAAAATTTATTTCTAATCCTTTTAAAGAAGGAGATTTCTACACTGTAGAAAAATAAAATATTCTCACCAACGAATCATAAGATGATACTTTCTGTCTTTGGTGATGGTAACCAAACTGGTGTCTCAATTGGCTCTACGGTTAATATGAGTACTAAGATTCTTGTTGGAGTTAATAGGGTTGATTATTCAAAGGTTAAGAGCTTTAATAGTTACACGATAAAAAGGAAAAAGATGTATATAAAAAGAGATATAGTGCTCTACACATTGGATAAAAACACTTTGGAAGTAAATGAGAATAAGTATACTGATTATTCAAAGGACAAGAATATTACCTACACTGCTCCAAAGATGGTCAAGTTAGATGACACCAGGGTGATGCTTATTTGGAATAAATTGAATATTACCTTGGACAAACAAGATGGGCAGATAGTAGAGATTAACGACAAAGGCAGTGTGCTTCAGTATATGATTGTTGATGAGAATGGGAATAAACTTTCCGATATTAAGACAGAAAAAAATATGATAGTAACAGACGAAGCCCCTATACTCTTTGATGGTAAAGTTGTTTGGACTCAGTATAAGGCTGGAAGACTGGTGTTAAATTCTATACCATTGGAGTGATAGTTGTGTATAAGTTAAACTTATTACTTGAAAAAAATAACAAGATAAAGTTAAATACTATAATTTATTTTTTTAATTATAAAGAAAGAAAGGGGAAGAGGTAGTAAAGCCTAAGGCGTTTTTTTGCTTTTTATAGGGAAAGGAGGGGCGAAGGTTAGAATCAGGCAAGATGAAACGACACTCTGAAAGGATAGATATACATCCTTGAGAGAGCTTATATGTCGGGAAGAAGGAAGGAAAGAAAGGTTAAAAAGTTTAATGAGATGAAAGGAAAAAGGAAATGAAGAAAATGTTAAAAAAGATTTCAGTGTTGTTAATTCTGGCTATGATAGTGGGGATATTTCAGACAGGAGAGGTGTTTGCCGAGGCTAAGTATGATGAAGTAGGAGCTTTCATTGAAGGACTGGCTAGGGTAAGTAAGGACGGCAAGGATGGTTGTATCAATAAAAAAGGGGAAGAGATAGTAAAGGTTGGAAAGTATGATATAGTAGTAGCTTTCATTGAAGGACTGGCTTTGGTAGGTAAGGACGGCAAGTGGGGTTGTATCAATAAAAAATGGGAAGAGATAGTAAAGGTTGGAAAGTATGATAAAGTAGAATATTTCAATGAAGGACTGGCTAAGGTAGGTAAGGACGGCAAGTGGGGTTTATTCAATAAAAAAGGGGAAGAGATAGTAAAGGTTGGAAAGTATGATGATGTAGGATATTTCAATGAAGGACTGGCTGAGGTAGGTAAGGACGGCAAGTGGGGTTATATCAATAAAAAAGGAGAAGAGGTAGTAAAGCCTAAGTATGATGGAGTAGGACGTTTCAATGAAGGAATGGCTTCGGTAGAGAAGGACGGCAAGTGGGGTTTTATCAATAAAAAAGAGGAAGAGGTAGTAAAGCCTAAGTATGACAAAGTACAACATTTCAGTGACGGACTGGCTTTGGTAGGTAAGGACGGCAAGTGGAGTTTTATCAATAAAAAAGGGGAAGAGGTAGTAAAACTTAAGTACGATGAAGTAGGACGTTTCAATGAAGGAATGGCTTTTGTAGGTAAGGACGGCAAGTGGGGTTTTATCAATAAAAAAAGGAGAAGAGGTAGTAAAAACTTAAGTATGATAAAGTAGGATATTTCAATGAAGGAATGGCATGGGTAGAGAAGGACGGTAAGTATGGTTATATCAATAAAAAAGGAGAAGAGGTAGTAAAGCTTGAGTATGATAATGCAAGTTATTTCAATGAAGGACTGGCTGAGGTAGATAAGGACGGTAAGCGTGGTATTATCTATAAAAAAAGGGAAAGAGGTAGTGAAGTTTAAGTATGATAAAGTAGTAGATTTCAATGAAGGACTGGTTTTGGTAGGTAAAGACGGCAAGTATGGTTATATCAATAAAAAAATGGGAAGAGGTAATAAAGCCTAAGTATGATGAAGCAAGCGGTTTTAGTGAAGGACTGGCTAGGGTAAGGATAGGAGATTGGAAAAACCGGTAAGTGGGGTTTTTATCAATAAAAAAAGGCAAAGAGGTAATAAAGCTTAAGTATGATGATGCAAGTTCTTTCAGTGAAGGGATCGCCCCTGTAAGAGAGGGAGATAACTGGTATATCATAGATAAAAAAGGGAAAGTTATAAGAAAAAAATTTAAGCTTAGTGTATCATAAAGAGTGAAAAATAACTTATATTTTGGGGCGCACTTATATAAGGGGTCGTAAGATCCCTAAAATTTGTAACTATATAAATAATAAATGTTAGTCATCGTTGCGTTTTACTAACTTTGAGCTATCATAACCAAGGCTTTCAACCGTATGTGAAACTTTTTCTGTAAATAGCTATTAAGCAATAGGTCTTCTATGATAAAATATAAATCATAGGAGGCCTTTTATTATGGCAAAAAGAGAAAAGAAACCGGTACACAAAGTTGTAATGACTGAAGGTAAAAGAAACATTATTCAGCAGTTACTTCAAGAGTATGATATTGAAACAGCTGAAGACATTCAGGATGCACTTAAAGATCTGTTAGGTGGAACCATCAAAGAGATGATGGAAGCAGAAATGGATGAACATCTTGGATATGGCAAATCTGAGAGATATGAAAGTGATGACTACAGAAATGGCTATAAGCCTAAGATGGTTAACAGCAGCTATGGTCAGGTCGGAATTGAGGTTCCTCAGGATCGCAAGTCTACTTTTGAGCCTCAGATTGTTAAAAAACGTCAAAAAGACATTTCAGATATTGACCAGAAGATTATATCTATGTATGCAAAAGGAATGACAACAAGGCAGATTTCAGAGACGATAGAGGATATCTATGGTTTTGAAACGTCAGAAGGTTTCATTTCAGATGTAACAGATAAAAATCCTGCCTCAGATTGAAGACTGGCAGAACAGGCCATTAGATGAAGTCTATCCAATCCTTTATATTGATGCTATCCACTATTCTGTCCGTGATAACGGCGTAATAAGGAAGCTTGCAGCCTATGTAATCTTAGGTATAAATACTGAGGGAAAGAAAGAAGTGCTTACAATACATGTAGGTGACAATGAAAGCTCAAAAATACTGGTTATCCGTACTAAATGAGCTTAAAAAAACAGAGGAGTAAAGGACATCCTTGTAATCTGCGCTGATGGTCTTACCGGTATAAAGGAAGCCATTGGAGCGACCTTTTCCTAAAAACAGAGTATCAAAGATGTATTGTTCATCAGGTTCGTAATACATTGAAATATGTACCTGATAAAGACAGGAAAGCATTTGCGACAGATTTGAAGACCATTTACCAGGCTTCTGATGAAAAGAAAGCTCTAGTGGCCTTGGAACAGGTGACTGAAAAATGGACACCAAAGTATCCTAACTCAATGAAACGCTGGAAGGATAACTGGGATGTTATTTCTCCTATTTTCAAGTTTTCTTCCGTTGTTAGAAAGGTTATTTATACAACTAATGCTATAGAATCGCTTAATTCTACATACCGTAAGCTTAACCGTCAGAGAAGCGTATTTCCAAGCGATACAGCCCTCCTTAAGGCCTTGTATTTAGCCACATTTGAAGCAACTAAAAAATGGACTACCACGATACGAAACTGGGCACAGGTCTACGGTGAGTTAAGCATTATGTATGAAGGACGACTGCCTGAATAGAATACAGTGGTAAAAGACGTGGGTGGCTTAGCCACCCTGTATTGACATACACTTTTTTAACTGTTATATATAACACAAGGGTGAAAGTCCACACCATGAGCACAGGTGCTTTGCGTCATCAAAGATGCCTATATCTACACCTGTTTCAGCAAGAACAATTGTTGAACTTAGTTCGGTCATCCCAGGCATTGTAGAAATAAGTTCAACGAATTTGTAGTAAGGCTTCATCCTTACATAAAGCTCAACTTCAGATTGAGTAATCATGCCGTCAAGATACTCCAGATGGCTGCGGGCAAGTTCAAGCTTTTTAGCCTGATCAGATTCTATGTTGTACCCCCTGATTGCCTCAATGATTTCATCGGATTTAGCTTTTGCCCCTTTTTTAATGAGTTTGCGGACAGCTCTTTCATCAATGGAATCAGAAGTATGTGTAAGAAGATACGACTATGATTTCTGTGGCTGTTTTGCCAAAAAGGATCAGACAGTACACTGGCAATGCCGACATTGGAAACAGTCATGCAGTTTTGTATGCGGTTTTTTTCTCAGAAGATTTCATACATACCAGTTTGAAACGGTATCTTGCGATTTCACGCGACTGTCTGAAGTCTTTAGGGGGAATAAGCGAGCATCTGACAAGGTCGAATTTGTAGAGGTCAGCAATCCATTTAGAGTCTTTTTTTGTCAGTTTTCTTTCTCTTGATGGCTTTGACATATTTAGGATGGGTAAGGCAGACTTCTATGTCATTCTCGAGATAATTAAAAAAATAGGAATCCAATATTTCCCAGTGGATTCCATACATAGATGATAACAATTATTCTCGACCAGCCAGTTGTGAAATTTTCTAATATCTGAGTTGAAGGTAGAAAACGATTTTTGCTTGTACTCAGAGATTCCATCGGCATTTGTGATTACGATGGTTGCAACGCTAACGTTTTTGTGGACATCAAGTCCACAGCAGATGGAGTATTTTAACTTCATCATAAGTATCACCACCTTTATAAAAAAAGGATAGCAACATTGACTGTCATCCTGTGACTAAATAAACATGGTTTATTACCAATGATAAGAGTCCGGGCTCAATGTCCCACTTGTTTGTGCTTGTAAGGATGACGGCACATATAAACATACGGGGTCGAAAATAAATTCGCCACTCCTCCTCCCGTGCTCTGTAGTATATTGCTATCCTATATAAATATTATAAGACAAAGCGAGGAGAGGCACAACATTTTTTCATAACTTGTTTTGTGCCTTGAGCGAAGCGAAAGGAATGTGTAAAATTATGTTGAATCTTTACTATAAGACACGTGGGAACTCATCACCGCAAGGAAAACCTAAGGTCTTTTTCTGTTGCGTGAATGAAGATTTTGCAGAATATTTTCAGAAATTAAGTGATGAAGTGCTTGAATTGCAAAATTGTTCTGTTTGGTATGCTGAAAATTATGATGTTTCATTAAGTGAAGAGGACAGGTTTGGTTTATCGACAATGAACTTGTTTCTTGTTCCGGTAACAATGAATTTCCTGACACAAGATCAAGGATATGCAGACCGAATGATTCAGCTTTCAACACAAAATCACATTCCTGTTCTTCCGATTATGACAGAGACAGGAATAGAGCGTCTGTTTGAAAGGAAATTTGGTAACATGCAATTTCTTGTTGATGACCCCTCAGATGTGACCGCCATTCCATACAAAGAAAAATTAAATATCTTTCTTTCCAAGGTCTTTTTGGGGAGACGAGTTGTCTGAGAAAAAATCAGGGATGCTTTCGATGCATATGTATTCCTGAGTTACAGAAAAAAAGGACAGGCTGTATGCACAGAAATTAATGCATCTTATTCATGAGAGCGAATCCTGTCGAGATATAGCCATATGGTACGATGAATTTCTTGTACCTGGTGAAAATTTCAGTCAGTCCATTGTCGATGCGTTGGAGAAAAGTGATATTTTTTTACTCTTGTAGTCACTCCAAATTTGATAAATGAAGAAAAATTATGTTTTGAGTACAGAATATCCTATGGCATCATGACAAACACAAGCCGATTTTGCCTGTGGAAATGGAATCAACTGACCCGGAAAGATTAGCGACTTTTATACAGCGGTATCCCAAGTGCCGTGAATAGCGAAGACAAAGACAAAAATATAGGTGGATTAAAGATATTATTCCCGATATCATTTCTGCAAAAGCAAAAACAAGGATGCAAGACATTCCTTTTTTTATGGGTCTGGCTTACCTTTTCGGGTATTGATGTAGAGGTAGATAGGGGCAGGGCAATATCCTTAATTGAAACAGCGACTGATGATGGCTTAGATGATGCATTAGAGAAGCTTGTTTCTATGTACAGCTACGGAGATGGAGTTTCTCAAAGTTATGACGATGCCATTAAATGGCAAGGGAAACTTGTAGATAAGTATGCTGATATTTCAGAGGAAACAATGAAAGAGGAAAAATATCATTGTATTACTTCGACATAGTGATGATTTGGGAAATTTAGCATACACCGCTGGCGATTATAAAAAAAGCACGAGAAAAATTACGAAGTTTATGTATAATGCCAGTAAATCGATGGCTTTTGGGGGCAGTTGGCAAGAGTATTTTTCTGTAAGGTTGGAAATATCTTTAAAAAAATATAGCTACCATAGCAAATACTATATGGAGTCGTACTTTTTATTTCCTTAAATCAATCCGCATGTCCTTTTTTTATATGTGATGATATAGGAGATGGTGTCGGAAGAGATAAAATGATTAAGAAAGCGATGGTTGTTGGAAATGCCAGTGCCCAAGTATATGATGACAAAAGAATTGTGAGAGAATGCTGTCTTCTATTTGGCAGATTGGGGATATTATGCCTTGAAAGTGGTAACATACAGAGAGCAGAATACTGGTTTCAAAAAGAAAATAAGACTTATTCTGACATTGAATCAGAAAAACAATAGTGCTCAAAACCGGATGCATGAGGGTCTCCGTTTTATGTCATTGTGCAAATATAAGAGAGTTTGAAGGGGATTATGCCGGAACAATAAGTTTTTACAAGGAGGCGACAAAAAAATTAGAATCGTCATATGAAGAGTTCAAGGATTCACGGTTTTTATTGGAAACCGGGAAATTGCTCAGACGAGAAGGCGAAATATATCTCAAGACAGGCGAGAGAGTTAACTGTAGAGATGATTTTGAAAAAGCCAAAGATATCATTGATAACCCACAATTCTCCGAATTGCCATCCTTTCAGACGGAAAAAGCTATTCTTATGATGAATTTTGGAGATTATTATCATAGTGAAAAACTTGAATGAAGACGCAAAAAAATGTGTTATGAATATGCTGTCAAGAGTTTAACAAATGATATAGATGAAAAAAACTTGGTGCTGATGACCTTAGAAATGCTCGCATTGGCATGCGTTAAATATGGTGACTTTCTTTTTGATGAGCACAAATTTGAGGATTCAATGCAATATTACAAGGAAGGCGAAGAGTATTATGCAAATGTTGCAATGTTTTTCCAAATCTGTTCATGATACAAGATTATACATCACATGCCTGGTTCGCTTATATGATAATGCAGTAGCAGTAGAAGATTTTGCAAAAAGTCGCGGAATGGATTGATAAGGCGCATACCTTTTCGTCAGGCGTAGCGCAAAGCACAGGTTTAGAATCTGATATACGAATTCAAAATGATATTTCGAATAAAAAGGCAGGAAAAACGATAAAAGAATTATTTCATCTGAAAAAAATGAGGATGTTCACTCATGAAAAAAATTCGATGACATTAGAAGTTTATGTTGATAAAAAAACATGAAGAAATATGCGGAATGGATCAAAATGAAATTCAAAAAAACATCTTGAAGCCCAGATTGGGGATTTATGTATGTATTTTTTTGGAAAAACGCATCCATTATTTGGCAAAAAGAGATAAAGTGGCTGAACTTGGCGGAATCCTTCTGAATAAAAAAATCGTATGTGGGCGATATAAAGGAAAAGGACTTACCTGGACGAAAAATGGTATCTAACGGGTAAGGTTACAGATATACTATTGGAGGCCAGTAATACATTGCTCAAGTATGATGAAGATGCGCTGCTTATTCTCTCTTTCTGTGGATATTATGATTTAAAATATGCAAAACGTGTTAAAGGTGGAAGAGAAGAAGCTCTTAGTGATTATTACAAATTTTATAAGAGAAGACCTTTTTGGAAATATTCGGTTAATGATTTAAGACATCCTGATTTATGGGCTTATCTATCTGCGTGGATTAGTGAAATAAATATGGAATAATATAGACGTTTTGATAATATCGTTGCAGTGAATAGCTGATGACCTTAGGGTTGTCAGCATTTTTTATACCCCCTGAAAATTGCAAAATATCGTACTGCTATACTGTATATTGTCAAAAGGACAACAAGCCACCGAGGTTATGGATCAGAAAACATACCCCCTGAAAAGATGAAAATAACCACATGATACAATACATAACATCAGGACAGGAACAGTGGGGCAGAACAGCACGGAGTAACGCACAATAGTGAAATGGAAACAGCAAAATATACCCCATGAAAATCAACGCAGAACTTTGAAGTAAGATAAAGTCAACAGATGACACCTCCTATCTGATGAGTGCTGGATGATAACCAGCCGAAACGGAACTGTAAACACCTATAACAGTTCCGTCATAGGAAATCGGACATTGATAACTGAATATGAAGATTGAATATTGAATCGCCCGGTTGCCGGGGCGTAGAGTTCGGCAACAGCGACCGAAAGCGGCTGAAGACATTCGGGGTAACGTCATACGGAAATTTCAGAAGGGACTATTTGAAACATACCCCCTGAAAAGCAACTAAAGGGATTGATGTAGGATTTATGAGTAAGCCAAACAACCTTTCAAACACAAGGAGGAAAGAGATATGAGCAGAGGATTTAGCCAGCGTGGAGCAGATGGAATTACAAGGCACTACAACAGCAACGGAGTAATGACCGGCTATAGCCAGAGAGGTGGAGATGGGATCACCCGCCACTATAACAACAGCAACAATATGACCGGCTTCAGCCAGAGGAACGGATATGGTGGATATAACCACTATGACAACAGGGGCAACAAGAGGAAGAGTTCCTGGTGGTAAGAAGCCAAGTGGGACGGAGGAGTTGGATTTTGCATCAGCTCCTCCGGGATATACCCCCTGAAAAGTAGCAGAGAAGATTGAAGTAGGATATTCAATGTAAACCAAATAACCTTTCAAATATAGGTGAATTAAAAATCTAACATCCATTTATAAAAGTAACTTCCAGGTGAACGAGAAACTTCTGTTTTTGCTGGGAAGTAAAAATATTCTTGTTGCAAAAAATGCGGTTTTTGTGTAAACTTTACTTACAGTTTCTTATTTTTGCGCATGCGAAACAGGACACTGGGATACATTTCTTTCATTTGTGAAAGACTAAGTTCCACTGCCCTAAAGGGTTAAAGGGTGGTGTGTTCATAGGTTTAGCGTTAATGGTTTAGGATAAGTCGGTCTTTGGTGCCGGCTTATTCTATTTTTAGGAGAAATGGCTGCAGTGTTACTTCATCAGGGTCTATCCGCCTGATTCCCATTTTATGAATTATCTCTTCTCCGTAGAGAAAGGAAAAATACATCATAAGGTGTCCTGCCACCAAGAACCTTTCGTGGTACGGAATTAATGTGACTGAATAAAAGGTTTAAGTCTTGCTGGGTAAGCCCTTCAAGCTTTCTGCCGTTAGGAAGTATGTCCCTGACATAGTTATGATTGTTTTCCACATGGGGCTTCTGACTTGGTGTTTGTGGATCGCAGTAAAAAATGTTTGTCCTAAGTTTTCCCTGTTTCAGCTTCAAGCTCAAAGAGAGATACCTTTTTCGAATTCAGTTCCCCTGTCTGTAAGGATCAGTGAAAACAGCTTAAAATAATCATTTCCGAGTAAATCCTGAAGATGGTTCAGGGTAGAAGCCATTGACTCTGAGGTCTTTTCAGGATGTATAAATCCATTCATAAAGCAGGTGTTCTGATAGGAAAAAGGTCTGTATGTATGCATCCTTCCTGCTGGTTGTAAACGGTATCCATTTCTGTAGTAGGAATGAAGGGATTATCTTTTATAAAAAGCCAGATAGTCAGTAAACTTATGCCCTTCATAGTTGACAGGCTCCCCTGCGCTTTTTTTAACTTTTTTTCTTTCCCTCATGGCAACTTGTCTGCGTAATGAGAAGTTATCAATGCCGAATTCTTTTAAATACGCCACCTTCAATGTACGTATAAAGGGATTTAACTGAGATACCAAGCTCAGGATGATTAGTAAGTATCTGATATAAGGATTGTTCGGATTTAAGCGGTCTAGCTATAGTCTGGGCAATTATGGAGCGTTCAGCTTCGGAAAGATTAACTCCCTGTCTTGAATCAGAAAGGTGAAACAGATAAGCTTTTATGTGTCTGCATTTGCGTTGTAGAAGTAATGGTCTAGCCTGCATCGGCTTACCTTTTCACAATGATTACATGCACCTGTGGAACGGTCACGCATAGAACAAGGCTGTTCTACATAATCAATACAGCTTTCCGAGCAGGATTTACGCGGTTTTTTGCACTCTTTTAATTTGGCACATATGACAGGCGAGTTAAAACGGTTACGTTGTTTAACTGTTCTGTGGCGTCTTATTTCTTTGGCAACAGTAGTAGGATCTTTGGAAATAGATCTAGCTATGGCAGTTTTTGAAAGACGTTTTTCGATGCCTTCCTGAATGGCTTTCCTATCCTCTAGGGTTAAATGTTTTGCTTTCATTTTAATTATCCTTCCTATAATGTCAAGCCCTAAATCATTGAATTTTAGGCTTTTCTTTAAATTTTTACCTCGTAAAACAGAACAAAAAATGTATGACAGTCATTGTATTTTATACTGAACAGCTAAAAGAGAGTGTGGTTTATAAAGCATCCCATTGTTTTGCTTTATAAAGGCTATAAATCCTCTGCTAACTATGATGGTGAACCTTCCGTGTCTAAAGGGATCGTGTCCCAACTTCCTTCGTCCCACCTGTCCATACACCGAGTGCCTGCTAAGCTTTCTAACAGGGTCATGCCCTACGGAGAGAACTACTGCAAGCTACAGCTCTTGTTTGTTTTTTGATTTTACTGACCTGTCTACTCCGCAGGGTACGGATATTCCGTGGACGCTTACCCCTGCCTCGCTTTGCTGGTCATTGTGATGATGTAGCGCTTGTAGCACTCCATCGTTATCGGGTTTCCTTCCAGAACCCTGCCCGATCTCGGAAGAATCCGACACCCGGCAAGGCTCTGGAATAAATTTTGCTGTCGACTGTTTTACGCTACAATAGCTTCCTTATTTTCCGGACGTCTGATGTCCATCAACATCTTCTTCGGAGCATATTTCGTACCAGTATTCAGAATCGTATAGATAATCCTCAGAAGCTTGCAGGCTATCACAATCAATGACTGCATCTTTTTTTCAACGGATTATCGGCTCGTGTCGTATAATACATATGGAGTTCTTTGAATTCCTCTGCATGGGCCACTGCTGACTTTGCTGCCTGGAATAACCAATATCTGAGTCGTTTGCGTCCTCTATGACTGATTTTGGTTTCTCCCTTATGCTTTCCTGAACTGCATGCCACAAGGCCTAATCCGCTTAATTTCTGTATTTCCTTAACATCATCAAATCTTGAAATATCTCCCATCTCTGCAAGAATACCGGAAAGTGTATTTTCTCCAATCCCAGATATCTCCAGAACGTTACCTGTATGCGGTATCTCCTGACATTTCTGGTTGATCTGGTTCTCTATAACAGCAAGTTCAACATCCAGTTCCATGATTTTTCTGCACGAACCACTTTTACAGTCGCCTTTGCTTGCAATAGATCCATCCTTAATCCCAACACTTGCTTTTTGCGTACTGTAAGATTTCTCTGGCTCTGCTGTACCCGCGTCCTCTAAGTTTAGCAAGATGCCAAATCTGTCTTATCCCTTCTTCTCCAAGTGCGGTCAGTTCATCCGGAAATGGTGCCTCTTTCAGCAGTTCAAGGCTAAATGCTCCATCGACTTTTCCCAATGCTTCCTTATACTCCGGGAAATATATCTTCATCTCCCTGTGCATCCGGTTGATTGTTCGAATTCTGTCTTCATTCAGTTGGTCTCTGAACATGGATAACCTACGAAGTTCAGCATAGATTTTTTCTGGAAGATATGGCATACCAAAGTTGCCATCCTTGACAAGATTTGCTATCAGTTTTGGATCCTTCCTGTCATCCTTCAGCTGGCTGTTATCTTCAACCTCCTTTGTCTGCTTAACAGCATAAGGGTTTACCTGAACAACACTGATTCCATTTGCAATCATCCAGGTAGCAAGGCAGAACCAGTAGTGACCGGTCGGCTCTAAGCCAAGTACTATCTGACTCTTATCATGTTCAGCGACTATCTTTACTGCCCATTCTTTTTGCACTCTGGAATCCCTCATAATCATTGTTGAAAGAATATGCGGACTTACTGAGTTCCCGTCCTCTGGTATCAATTGCTCTCACATAGTGCGTTTCGCTGCCTACATCACATCCCAAGATAAGCATGTCATCGCTGATAAAAGAGAGTTTTTTATTTTTATCGAACTTACCATTGGTTTCCAACTCACGCCAGGTTGAAGCTGTGAGATTTTCCTTAATCACCTCCGCTTTTTTTCAAAAAGCTCCTGCTGTTCAAAAAAATATTTGCTGTTACTACTTGATTTTTCTTTGTGCCTTTAATATTCATTTTAGATACCTCTTGTATTTTTAGATTTTACCAACTGGCAGGTCAGTAATAATCTAAATTTACTTGAGGTATTTTTTTATGTCAATCTCTTGACCTATTTATAGTATACAGGAAGCTTTCTCCTATGAACAGCCACAAGTAATAGGATAACCGGAAGTAAGTCTTTCATAAAGTACTTATTGAAAAAAACTAAAAATCAGGATGAGGAAAGATAACTGGAAGTAACTTTTTCATTTTACCACAACTTATAAGATGGAAGCTGGGGTAAGTTAGTGTATAATTATAATTGGCAATAGCAAAAAAAGAAGGGGTTGCCCCCTTCCCAATCATACAGTTTTATTTTATTATTGATTTGAGAAAAAAATAACATAAAGGAAAAAAACTGTATGACTAATGCTATTGTAAAAGAAAAAAAGATTTCATTCAAGACCTTAGAGAAGAAAATTTTTGAAGAGGCCTGCAAGCTTGCCAGGGAACACACTAAAATCATGCTTGAAAACTATGATGATATTCTTTCAAAAGAGAGGGATACTTCTAAATATAGGAATAAAGGAAAGAGAAAGACTTCGATAAGGACCGTATATGGAGATGTCGAGTATGAAAGAAGGGTGTACCAGACAAGGCTTAGAGATGGAACGAAAGCCCATGTTTATCTTCTTGATGAACAAATGGGTATGGAGAAGATAGGCTTAATATCTACTAATCTTGCAGAGAAGATCGCTAATTCAGTTACGGAACTCCCTGTACAGGGCATCTGCTGAGATGTTAAGCTCTTCTACAGGACAGACCATAAGTGCGGGAGGCGTGTGGAATATAGCCCAGAAGCTTGGCAGAGGATAACATCAGAGGAAGACCTTGATGTGAAGAAGATGAAGGCAGGCAGACCTGATGGGAAAAAGGGAAATCGGAGTTCTTTTTGAGGAAATGGATGGAGTATGGCTTTCGATGCAGGGCAGAGGGCATAAACGCATGGGTAAAAAAAGGAGATGAAGGTCTTTACCATGTATGAAGGCTGGGATGCGGAGAAGGAAAAGGAAGGGCGCGAGACTCTAGTGGAGAAAGTGGTGTTTGCAGGCATGGATGGAAGCGACGGATTCCACAATAAAAGAGAGGCCGTGATACAGAAGAAATATAACCCTGACGAAATAGGCAGGCGTATCTTAAATGGAGATGGTGGAAGCTGGATAAAAAGAGCCTTATGATGACGAGGCGGTGTTTCAGCTTGACAGATACCACATTTATCAGGAAATTTTAAGGAAAAATAAGCAGTAAAGCTGTACAAAAAGGATATACGAAGGCTCTTTGATTCTGAGAAGATTGAAGAAATGTTTGATTATATACGTGAGTATATAAGAGTAAGTAAAAGCGAAGATGAAAGCGATAAAACCAGTAAAAAAGCCGAGGAGCTGTACGCCTACCTTCACAATAACAGAGAAGGGCTGCTACCGTACTACAAGCGGGGAATAAAACTCCCAGAACCTGTAGAAGGCATCATTTATAAAAACATGGGTATACAGGAAACACAAAACTGTACACTGATAACGCTGAGAATGAAGCACAGGCGCATGAGATGGTCAGAATCAGGAGCTGATAACCTTGCGAAGCTTCTGTGCAGGAAAGAAAACAAAGACCTGATAGAGACCGTCTGCCGTTACTCTGGGGAATTGATATTTGATGAGAGCCAGAGCGCTATAAAAGAGCCTCTCAGCGCTTCAAAAATCACCGTCACGAGACGGTAAAGGGCTTCCATATGTGGAAGTAGGCAGAGGAAGCCTTCCACTAACCGGTGCACCATTAACAGCAGGTAGAAAGGCATTAAGAAATTTTATACTTGGCAACTAAAGAAAAATATCTGTTCAGTGCATAATCTGGGCTTGTTTGTGATACAAAAAAATATAAAAAAACAATGATAAAAAGAAAAAAAGGTAAGGAAATTTGCCAACGAGTACTTGACACAAACCTGGGGTAAAGTTTTTTTGTTGACGATAATCAGAGACTCTGCTATACTATCACTTATGACAAATCATATAGTTTGAATCCAAAGCGGATGTAATTAACATGATAAGGTGACATGAATATATCAAGGGGATATTCTACCCTTTTAAAGATGTTAATACATCGGCTTTTTTGTTGTGCCGATTTTGCTCTTTGACAATTTCATCTGCAAACGCCAGGACGTCCGACCGGGGGAAGCACTGCGATGATAAGAGCGTGCCAACGGAATAGTTTTGGCGGATTGTAGCAAGCTATTAAAAAAATAAAAAACAAAGGAGGCATAGCTTATGTCAAACTATATGAAGAAATTCAAAGAACTTACCAATGCGGTGTCTATAAATATCGATAATTATGGAAGTGACTATGAGAGGAAGGGGCGGATACAGGCTGCAACCAGTCGATTTATATCCGCAGCAAGCGTACTCCCTGTTGGTGAGTATCTTGGCTGGGAGATTGAGGTTAGGGATTTAGACCACATCGTAATGATTGCATTTTCAAGCAAAAACGTGGAGATAGTCGAGAAGGATTATAGCTGGATTTTCAAAGAGCATCTCTTTTCCTTAAAAGATAGCTTTGCTCCACGAGAAAAGTCTTTCTGGGAGGGGCGGCATGTGTATATGCTTGTTGCCGGAGATGCGAATTTTGATAAAACCAAGCGAAGCAATCGCAATAGGTCATTGTACGAATATGATTATGAGTGCGATTATGACTGTGTGCCGAATTATAAGGCTCTTCTGGAACTCATGCAGGATTTTGAAAAGCCTTATTTCAGAATTTTGGCTGGGAGTGATGGCAACGGCAGGTGTATTGGCACCATCATGATAAGCCTTCCGGAAGTGATGCCATTAAGGATGAAGACTATGCTTGTGATGGCATATCAGGGCATTTGTGTGAAGGAAGTAGATGGCAACAGACAGGAACTGTCCATGAAGGCGCTACCGGCAATGGTCATTTCGGATACAATGAACGATATGATGATAGCGCTTATGTCAGTTGGTTCTGTATCATCGAATTCCAATGCCGAGGAAGGTTATGATTCACTTGAGGAACTTGATATAGATGATGAGTTACTTGAAGAAGATTTGAAGTTTGATGATATTGAGCCAGAGGAAACAGTGGAAGAGTTAACCAAGACGGCAATGAGCGATGGAACACCTATTGAGGATTTGGAACTCAGCGTTCGTGCATACAACTGTCTGAAAAGGGCAGGGGTGACTACGCTTGGACAGCTTCGCACCAAGAGTGATGAGGAGCTGATGAAAGTACGAAACCTCGGCAGAAAATCAATGGAAGAGGTAAAGCATGTACTTGCGTCAATATCGGTATTGGCAAAGGAGGCTCCAAAGGTTGAAACCAGCTATATAGATGCATTGGATGAGCTGATAGGTCTTAATTCTGTGAAAGAGCAGATAAGGAAAATCTCCGCATACGCTAGGATGAAACAGGATTTGAAATCGTTCGGAAGCGCAGATGTTCCGGTTGTGTTGAATATGGAGTTTGTGGGGAATCCCGGCACGGCTAAAACCACTGTGGCAAGGATTCTGGCCGGAATATACCATGAATTAGGTCTTTTGGCTACGCCAGAGATGGTCGAGGTTGGTCGTGCTGATCTCATTGCAAGATACGAAGGGCAGACGGCGGATAAGGTAAAAAATGTGTTTAGCACAGCGAAGGGGAAACTTCTGTTCATTGACGAGGTATATTCTCTTGTTGAGCAATGGGAAGGTGCGTACGGTGATGAGGCCATTGATACAATCGTGCAGGAGATGGAAAAGCACCGGGATGAGACCATTGTGGTATTTGCAGGATATCCGAAGGAAATGGATGAATTCTTTGACAGGAATCCCGGACTCAGGTCAAGGGTGCCATTCAGAATTGAATTCAGTGATTATACTGCGGACGAGATGGAACTGATTTCTGAAATGGAGGCTAGGAAGAGGGGGTTCTCCATACAGGATCAGGCCAAGGAGAAGGTGACAGAAATTTGCAAAAAGTCAAAGATGACAGTAAATGCGGGAAATGGCAGATTCTGTAGGAATCTCGTGGAGAATGCAATTTTAGGATATGCATCAAGGGTATATGGTGGAAATGAAATCCCGGAAGAAAGAAACCAGATGCTTATTGAGGAAGATTTCTCGGACGACATTCTGGAAGAGGAAAAAAAGGCGGCTAATCCCATAGGATTTTGTGCCGCCTGAATTCACCGTTAATCATCTGTGGGATAGGGGAAGGCAGAGCGCGATTTGCTTATCCCAGCCTTCAAAACGTCGCATAAATCATCCAGCCTACTAAGAATATGCGATATTATGGCTACCTCATCATCAACTTTCTTCCATTTGAGATATAAATCATCAAGTGGATACCAGTCGTTGATGGCATCTCGCTCCTCCTCAAGTTCAACATAGCGGTCTTGGATAAGCCTACGAACACGGTCTTTGCACTCATCGTCTATACGAAGATAATCTTCAATTGGATAATCCTTATACATGACAGCCGCCTCTTATTTTATCAAAGAATTACACCAGTCCATGAGAAAACGGATGTAATCTTCTTCCGGAGCTTTGATTGGCTGCTCAAAGCTGACTTTCCGTATATTTGCAAGGTTTTGGGTTTTACCTATAAATTGGTCTGCATTGTCCTGTCTGAAATGAGCGAGCAGGTATGCTGCTGATTCGGGACTGGAAAAAGTTGCTACCTGCATGGCATCGTTATATCCTGTTTTTCTCCGCTCATCTGCAAGGGCAGATGAGAAGTTTTTCTGCACTTGAGCATACAGATCATAAGCTTTTGTAGTGGCAACCTTATCGTCCGTGTAGCTGTTCATTTGGGATAGCAGGTCATTCAGGTGCATGATGGCATATTCGTCCGGAGAGTTCTTCAGATAGAAGAGCAGCATTAACGCCAGGTGATATTCATCATCGGACAGCTTATAATCTTTCAGAGATTCAAAGCGTTCCTTGAAACTTTGAGATTGCACATCTTCCTTGTCGGCCAGTTTGCTCTGCTCAATTTCCATATCTGATGACGGGCGGAGTGACGGAACCTTGAAGTGTCTGCCTGAATTATTTCTGGCAAATAATGCGTTGTTGTGGCAGAAGGGACATTCTTTTGGAAGTTCCTCCTGATGAAATATATAATCTCTCGGAATCTCTAAGCCAGTAAATATAAGGCTTTCAGATTCCTTTTTTTATTAAAATCCCCCACTTTTTTTGCCAAAAAAATACTTGACAAATCCATCGAAAAATGCGGTGCTACGCGCCCTTATTTATAAGACATATTTTTCGACTGGAGGCGATTTTATTTGTTGCCTGTTAACTGTGGCAGCCATACAGACTACCAAAACTTTGTTGTTACTAATCTTCGTAAATATCATCCTAACCCGAATGCAATTGCCCACTCTACATGGGATATCTTTGAACGTTTTTTTGGACTTTGGATTTATCTTACACTGATGAATTCATGCGTGATAAATACTCTAAATTCAATCCAGCTCCAAGAACACCTTCCTGCATGCAACGCTCTTATCTTTTATCCATTGATTTTAAGGTTACTTCCATAACCGATTGGGTGGCTCAACTTAAAATCAATCCTTTGTACGCAATACTATGCAGTTTCTTGATGTGTCTGTCTCTAAAGGATTAATTAATGCTGATTCTTTATCTGTAGCAGGCGACGGTACTCCGGTTGTTACCTCTCACAGAATGAGAAGCAACCGTATTTGCTACTGTCACAAAAATGGTATTTCCAAATGCAGCTGTGACAGATACTTTTCCCAACCGGACTGTGATATCGGATGGGATTCTTCCAGAGACTGTTGGTATCATGGATATGATTTATATATGTTGGTTGCATCCGATTCTGAAAGCGACCTGCCTGTTTTTCCTTTATTAAACCCTGCTTCCAAACATGATTCTCATGGATTTTTAGAAACATTTTTCAGAATGAAATCCTTTCTTCCTGATTTCATTGTTACAAAGCTGCTTTTAGATTCTGCCCATGATGTAATGCCCTTCTGCGAATACTGTAAACAGGAAAAACATAACGCCCTTCATTGATTTGAATGAAAAAAACGTGGTATCAAAGTCAAATATAAAAATGACTTTACCATCGGTAAAGATGGTGTTCCTGTCTGTAAAGAAGGGTATCGTATGAACCATGATGGTTGTGAACCATCTAAGCATCGGGTAAAGTTTAGATGCCCACTTGTAAGCAGAAAATACGGCTGTTCCTGCGAACATCCCTGCTCTGATTAGAAATATGGCAGAACAGTGCATCTTGCCGGGAAGGACAATCCAAGACTGATTAACATACCACCTCGTGACAGTGCAGAATGGAAAAAGGAATTTAATGCAAGAACTTCTGCAGAACGTTCCAATAAGCGTGAGAAATTAGACTTCAAATTAGAAGACGGCAGACACCACTCTACTAAGATGTGGTACTGCCGCCTCTATCACATCATGATGCTACAGCATCTTGATGCATGGGATTTGCCCTATGAATCCACCCTTCAAAAGTTGATTTTAGAAGTGGCATAATCCAATGATTATTATACACCTTTTTAAGGCATAGCGACAATGGTTATGTCTGTTTTTTTCATGCTTATTTTTTTATTTCTTGTAGTTTTTTTCAACTTAAATGCAACATGGTGTTGCACTTACTCTGACAGGTACCCCTGTTGCATTTACATTGAAAGATATCGTTGCACTTACTTTGAAAGTGGTGTTGCATTCAGTCTGAAGTACCTCGTAGCTCTCTAAATTAATCCTTGTTTTTATTCCAGATATTTGTTTTTATTCATAGGTAACTAAAAAAATACAACAATGAAAGGAGTTCCTATGAACAAAAAGAAACATCTAACAGGCGCTGAACGTATCAAAATTGAGACTCTTCTGGCACAAGGCTTTTTCAATCAGAAGCATTGCTGATTTCCTCGAGAAATCCCTTCTACCATTTCAAGAGAAATACAAAAGCATTCACTTGTCAAAATACCTAATTCCTGTGACTGCAATGATTATAATGGATGCAATGTTAAGCATGTATGCGATTCCACAGACTGTAATAAAAAATGCCGCTCCTGCCATCTTGCCAAAAAATACTGTGAACATTATAACAAAAAAAGCTGTGAACACTGGAACGGTTCCTCGATAAAGCTGTGCAACGGATGTACAAAAAAAGAGGATACTGCCGTCTGGAAAAAAACATTTCTACAATGCTAAAAAAAGGCTCATTTAGCTTACTGTGATACCCTTGTACAATCACGAAATGGTTTTTGACCTTACTCTTTATGACATAACAAGGATAAACAGCATAGTCTCGCCACGCATAAAAAAAGGACAATCACTTTACCATATAGCCAAGAACAATGAAAGCGAACTTAATATTAGCGAGTCTACTTTAAGAAGGCTTGTTATGGCAGGGGAAATGGATGCAGGAATAATAGACCTTCCACAGGCTGTTAAGCGAAGAAAAAGAAAGGTTAGAACAGCACCAAAACTAAAAAGTGTTAGAAAAATCGGACACCTATACTCTGATTTTAGAAAGTATATTTCCGAAAACGATGTCTCTGTAGTACAGATGGACTGCGTTGAAGGCAAAAAAAGAAGATTCTCAAGTTTTACTCACTCTTTACTTCACACAGTTTCATATGCGACTTTGTATTCAAACTTAAAGAGCATACTGCAAAATGTGTTAAGGAGCTTTTTGACAGACTTGAAAGAAGGCTGGGAAAAGAACTTTTTGCTGTATGTTTCCCTCTAATCCTCACCGACAATGGGCATGAATTCTCAGATATAGACGGTTTAGAGAACTCATTATTCGGTGGAAAGCGTACCAGGATATTCTTCTGTGAGCTAAATCGCTCAGACCAAAAAGGGCAGTGTGAAAAATAACCATAAGCTTATAAGAACCATCCTGCCCAAGGGTGTTTCTTTCAAAAGTCTTACCGTAAGTGACGCTCTTTTGGTCACTAATCATATAAACAGTTATGTGCGGAAGTCTTTGTTTGGCAAAAGCCCATATGAGATAGCCATAACCACACTGCCTAAGGAGTTTTTTACAAAACTAAAGCTTAAAATAATAAGTGAAAGTGATGTAAATTTGACTCCAAAACTATTAAAACACTAAACCGGAATAAAGTAAATACCTTTCAAAGTAAACGCAACACTAAAAAAACGTTGCATTTAACCTGAAAGATGCAGTTTCAGGTCTGTTTGCTATACCCTTTTTTTCGTAAAAAGCAATAAAATCAAACCAAATTTGATTAAATTCAGTCTGATTTTATTGATATAATTTTATCATTTTATCTAGCAATAGTGTTGCATTTACTATTTTTTTATAAAGTGTTGCACTTACCTTGAAAATCTAGCTTTTTTAAACACAAAAAACAAAGCGTTTTTTGATAAAATACTTTTGCACGCCTTAAAAAACTACCCTGAATTCTATCGTTTCCCCTCTTTTTCCTGATTGACAGACCGGCACACCCGGTGCTATACTTAGCTTGGAGCATTCTTTTATTTCGCATTTCCCAGCAGCTGATTTTATTCGCACAAGGATAAGGGGCTCGGCAACTTCCCTTTATGTTAGGAGGTATCGTATGGAACTAATTAATCTGAAATGTCCGAATTGCGGGGCGTCTCTAAACGCTTTTTATTCGCTGCACCGGGCGTCTTGTGATTTTTGCAAAAGTAATTTTTTGATGGAAGACGGAGGAAATCCTGTCACCTCTTCGGCACCCTCTCAAGATAATCCGATTGGCGTAAAATACGTTATGCGTCCGGTATCGGAACTGGTGATTCAGGTGACCGAATCGTCAGATAAGTACGGCACTCGTCCGGTTGCCATGAAAGAAGGCATGTTAGATGCCTCTCTAAAAATCATTGCCGGCTGTGCTTATCTTCTCGGGCAAACCTATCCTGTCATTGTCGAATCCGGCTTTGTCCTCTCTGACTATGTCTACGAAGGAAAAGAGCGCCTTAGTTGGAAACAAAAACGGCTGTTTCAGGATTTTAATCAGTCCAAAGAAACCTTTGCCAAAGAATACGAAAACCGCTTTCGGACACTGGCGCAAAAGTATGGCGTTACTCCCTGTGAGGATAAGCAGCCCGGCACCGATTACTTAGCCAAACAGGGACTTTGCGATTGGATGTTTTTTCCCTGCGTAAAGCATCATATTTATGGAAAAGTCAGTGTCTCCCCCTCTTATTTAGAAGCTTATTTTCCGGCACTCAAAGAAAAATATTGACCGAATTAAGGGATATAAGGAAATCAGCCTGATGGCTGAAAAAAATGCCTCTCCTATATGCATCCGGACTCCGATGCAAGCTTACTGGCTAACCCTTCCTGGATTTCTTTTGACGGAGATCTTAGTAAGCATGGGCATTTCCCTTGCAGAGGTCAAATAAAATATAGCGAGTTTGGCATGGCGGATATTTCAAACCCGGAAATGATTTGGGCTGTTCGGGTTTCCGTTATTTATCAGATTATCAAGCTTGCCAAGGAAAAATCATCTTGCCCTTTGGGATTTGGCATACGGCCTTGAATGGGCGGTCGATTCAGACTCATCCTATAATATTTTGGAAACAATCCTTAGAAATCGCAAGGAGATGGTTAAGACTTATAAAGAATGGTAATGACGGAATAAAAATGGTGCTCCTAAGACGCAGGTCTTAGGAGCACCATTTTTATGATCGTATAATTTGAGATATTGGCAGTGCCATTCGTTCTTTCCCGGCACCATTTGGCAAAGAACCTCTTCTTCCTATTCTGCATTTAAGAACTCATTTTGATAAGCATCAATATAATAAATACTGCCGTCCTCTAAAACCAGCCGGTACACCGGCGTCGCCTCAATGGTTAGCTGACGGGTATCGGAATCCACGATCCAGTAGCCGATATCGGCGTCTTTAATGATAATATTTTTTCTTATCCTTTTCTTCCATTTTGTTAATAAAATAATACATCACTTCATCAAAGGCATAAATATCCTGCGCCGCTCCGTCAAACTCCAGCGGCTCATAAAACCGTCCCACTGCCTCGCTAATGCCCTTTTCCCCAATTTGCACCTGAAACTGACTGCTAAAGATGATTTGTCCCCGAAACACGCCGTTAATGTCAAGCAAATACTCATCGCCCTTCATCTGCCGGTTGGTAACCTGAAATTGCCTACCCTCGCCGACCAAATCCCGCACAAACAGTAGCGCTTTTGCCTCTAAGGCAGATAACGCCGCACTATCGGGCACATAACGTGCATTTTCCCCCTTATAGTAAAGCGTTCCGCTATGATCTCCGGTATAAAAAGCAAGTAGCTGCCGGTCGCTTTGATAGCTGTCCGCCAGTGCCGCTTGATAGGTGATTTCCGAGCGATTCTCTTGTCCGGCGAAAATCTTTGTTAAGATTTCTTCTTTTTTCCATTCGGCTGCTTTCAGCTCCAAAATTGCCTTGGGATAAAACTCCGGCAGATAATCATACATCGTTACCCCTTTTTGTCTCATCATATTTTCCAGCTGTTGCGTCCGGCCGCTGGAAAGGGTATAACTGCGCTGATCCCGAATACTGCGCACTGCATAAAAGCCCCAAATTGATTATCAGGAATAGGACAATAAAAACGGACAAAAATCTTATTCCAGTTCATTTCTCTCCTCCTTGCGGGGTTAGGGAATAAAGGAACTCGCCGTCTGCCGTATCTATTACCCAGCCCAGCAGAACGCTGTTTTTTTCTCGGTAAAATAGGCAAGGAACAAATTGCGAATCACCGCTTGCTCCTGCGTCTGATAAAAAAACGGTTAAGTACCTATTCATAATTTGCCTGAAACCGCACTCCCTCGTTGCAGCAGACTCTCCGGTTGCAGGAGCAGTCGCTTATACAGCACCACCTGCTCGCCGTCCAGCACAATCTCCAGCGGATATTCCACGCCATAATGCTTTTGCATTTCTTCGATTTAATAAGAAATTCCTCCATTTTCAGTGACATAAAGGCATTTAAAACAGTAATGCCCGCCGGTATGCGGGCATAGGAAACAAGACGGTGAGAGGTTAAAAGATATAGAATCCTTCTTCACCTACATCGTCGGTGTCTTCATCGTTTAGAAAGTAATCCATGTCCAGCAGGTCACCCACACTCATGTGACGTATGTCCTCGCTGGTCATACCTTCCGGCGGATTGAGAATATACTTTTTTCTGAGTTCCTCTGCAAGTTCTTTTTCAGTCATATCAGTTGCCTCCTTTACCTAAATTTTATACCGTTTTATGGAGGCTGTAAATATATGAATTAAGCACTGGAACGCCAATGCTTCGCCATATAGCGAATATGCGCCCTTTCATAAAGTTCTTGAAGAGAAACCCGGTGATGGTTATGGTAAATTTCTAAAATTTCCATTGTTATTTTACAGTTAGGACATTGAATAGGGTCATATCCAAAGGCGAGGAGAATCGCCTTACGCCAGCGTGTAAAAGACGCGAATAAACGACGCTGTTTTGGGGGTGCGCTGTCTGAGGAGATTCTCATCAATTTTACGATGTCTTGCATAAATACCATAGTAGCGAATCATTTTGAAATATTTTTTTCAGGTATATGCTCGCATTAGCAGTTTGATAAATTCAATGGCTGGAAGTGTTCTTTCTACATATTTGTTATCTTCTATGACGGTTGTAATGGAAGGTAACGGTATCTTCCTCTTTGTTATAATGGTCTATTCGTTTTGTAGCAATGACAGGTCGTCCAAGATATCTTCCAATGTATTTGGTTACCGTTTTAGGATCGGCAAGACTTGGCTTTGCATAAACGTAGAATCCTTTTGTCATGCAGTTTGTACATCTGTGCCTTTACACGTTTAAACGATGGTTCGAGGTGAGCTTCAAGCTCATTTAACAAAAACAGTACGGAATGATTCACGCAGGAATTTATAGTTGAAGTGGCGGATATTTTTTTCCATTCCCCGTCATCAGAGTGTCCACCTTCAGATATTAGGCAATGAATATGGGGATTCCACTCTAATGGTCTTACAAATGTATGCAGTACACAAATGAATCCGGGAGTAAAGTTTTTTTGGACTTGTTCATTGAATAAATATAAATGGTAAAATAAAGTGTCAGTATAAATGAGTAAAAAAGTACACCAAACAATAAAATCATGTTATCATAAATTCGACCAAAAACCATGAAAGGATTTTTATTGTTTGATGCAAGATAAGTATATCGCAAAAAGAAGAAAAGGTAAACATTTAACTTTAGCAGAGAGAGCAAAAAAATAGAAGTATATCTTAAAGAAAAAAAGACCAAAGCCCATATAGCAGAGAAAATAGGCGTTTCAGAAAGAACTATATACAGAGAAATAAATCGAGGGACAGTCTTATTTAAGAACTCTGACTTAAGTGAAAGAAAAGAGTATGCCTATGATGCCTGGCAGAGAAGGTATGAGGAAAAGCAGAGCAGCAAGGAAGGATACCTTAAAATAGGGAGCAACCATGAACTTGTAAGCTTTATAGAGAAGAAAATAGTTGATGAGAGAATGTCTCCATACGCAGCATTAGAACTTGCGAAATCAAATGCTGTCAGGGTGAACATATGTTTAAGAACACTGTATAACTATATAAATGGAAATCTCTTTCTGAGCCTAAGCCGTTCAAACCTGATATATAAGAAAAAGGAAAAGACTGTAAGGAAGAAGGAAAAGAGGTCATTGAAGCGTGGTGGTGAAAGTATTGAGAAAAGGTCTGATGAGATAAATTCACGCCTTACACCGGGTCATTACGAGATGGACACAGTGGTGTCAGGGAAAGGGTCAAAGGCCTGCCTGCTCGTCCTTACGGAGAGGCTAAGCAGGAAGGAGATAATAGTAAAGATAAAGGACAAGAGCAGTGCGTCAGTAGTGGAGGCTCTTGAAGGGTTTAGAAGGATACACAGGGGTAAATTTTCTAAGATGTTCAAGAGCATAACAAGTGACAATGGAACGGAGTTTTCTGATGCGAAGGCCATTGAGGAAATGGGGATAAAGTATTTTTATGCACACAGCTATTGCTCGTATGAACGTGGAAGCAATGAGAACAATAACAAGCTGATAAGAAGATTCATAGCCAAAGGCATGGACATAGGTAGTTTCAGCAAAAAGAGGATCAAAGAGATAGAGAAATTTATGAATAACTATCCGAGAAAAATGTTTGGTGGGCTGAGCTCAAATGCGGTCTATAAGAGCCTAGAAAAAAATTATAAAATACTGACATTTAGGGTTGCAATTTATATTTTTGCGAAAAAATAAAAAAACGCTTGATTTTTTTTGACTTTCGGAGCATAATAATATTATTATTAGTAGTATTATTATTAGTATTATTATTAGTATTAGTATTATTATTATTATTAGTATTATTATTAGTATTATTATTAGTATTATTATTAGTATATCTAAATTTACTCGCAATAATGTATACATTTACAAGGAATAGTTTGGCAAGAAGAAGTCAAACTAGTGCACAATCAAGAGGTGATGAATGTGGTCTGGGTGTTGATTATTTGTTTTACTGTAGCGATATATGGAATTGCTTTTTTTATTTGAACAAAAGAAGAAAAAGATGGGTTAAAGCGGGAAAAATAAAAATAATAGACAGAGATCTAATATTCTTCAAACGGGAACACTATTTTGAATGCCTAATAAGCACTTTGAGGGAAAAATAGGAGAGGAGCTGGATAAATCTGTCCTAAGCTCGGAAGGGATTTCATTTGAACCCGATTATGCAAGCGAGAAGATTATATTTCACAATGATGTATCTTTTGGCACTTTTTGAAGTCGCATTACGAGCTGTTGGAAATGAAGAAGGGGTTTATAAATATAGATTTTGTGTTGAAGCGTGGCGTGAGCAGGGCTATGGGATTTCAAGACAAGATTATTTTGGGGCGAATGTTCTATTAACAGTTATTGAGAGAGCTTTTTTTGAGACTCGACCCAAAAAAACAAAAGTTTTTCGATAAAGCGATGAAAAATTACAAATACACAAAAAAATAGGGAGGAAAAAAATGAGAAGAACATATGCGCATAATGCGGTCGTGATTGGGGTTTTGCTTGGATTCCTTGTTGCTATTAAGGCAGGAATTATCCTAGGTATTATTGTTGCTGTGGCCGTTAGTATTATAGGGTATAAGTTGATTAGAGCGTTTGAAAAATAAAGTTGATGACGTTGCTGATAAGGCCGGAGATGCCATATCACATGCAATATATGATAAGAAGAAAAAAAGGATGGAGAGGATGGGTCACAGGATTTAGCTGATAGATATAAATGAATGCCTATCTTTTTTTATTGTGAATGGCATAGTTATGGGGTGGGTAATGAGGAGAAGAACATTGTATGCTTTTTGTTGTAGTGCTATTAGCGGTGATCTTAAGTGCTTGTAGTGAAGAGTCAAGCTCAAAGATTTATTCTGATGTTCCTACAACAGTAGAAGATAATATAGATACCTCAACCGAGGATGGTTTGGCGGTAGAAGAAAAATATACTGGGAATGGTTCTGCTTGGGGTTCGGCCCTTTTTGTTAATTCTTCAAAAATATATAGCAATAAAATTGCGCTTGTTGCTGCTGAAATGAGCAAAATGGCAGAGGATGAAACAGGAGAGGGAATTAAAAGAATTTATTCGGATTACGATATTTATGCCTGTGAAATATTTAATTATGGTGGAAGTGCCGCTTTTGCGATAGGACAGGATACTTTATATATTGATGGGAAGGATACAACGATATTAGTTATAACTGCTCGAGGAACAAAGACATGGCAGGAAGCGGTTGGAGATTTGTTTAAAGGTTGGACATTTGATGAAGACAAAGTACATAAGTTTTTTTAGGGCGGTCTGTGTGGGATAACGTTTATGATTTTGAAGAAGAAATATGGAAAGGAATAGAGGAATATATAGGTAAATATCCGATAATTCAAACATCAGAAAACATCAAGATTTTAGTTACAGGGCATAGTTTAGGAGGCGCAGCAGCCAATATGGTTGGGGCAAGATTGACGAATGCACTAAAAGAAGGGCATTTATGGAATAGCGATGCGACAATTGATGACATTTATGTATATACGTTTGGTGCCATTAAAGTGCTTACTACAGATACGAGTGCTTCCTCGGGTTATGAAAATATTCACAATATTTACAACTATTATGATTCGTATGGTCCAAATGGAAATCAAAAAAGCACCAATGCTAGCTCTATACAGGCAAAATTTGGTCATACTGAACTATATTATTTGAAATACGATGAAGATGGCGAGAATGTTTGGGATTCTTGCAATTGTCATTTGATGACAAATTACATTGATGCACTTGAAAGACAAGAAGGCGATGATTCTTTTATCAAACTGGCATGTGTATCTGATGAAGACTATTTATATGACGATGGTGGTGATAACAATGATGAATTAGAAAATCAAGATTTTTTGGATACGGAAAAATTTATTATAGAGGGTTCTTGGAAGAGCATAGGAAATGAAGGGTTTGGACAAGCACAACCGGGGACTATCGTAGCCTTTGACGGAACGCATTGCAATTTTTTCAGCCCTTATGATACTTATGCAATATATAAAGAAAATGGAAAATGGAAGTTGGATTGTACAAGCTTTTTGTTTTCGGAAACTTTAAGCTTTGAAGTCAAAATTATAAAATGAAAATGAGATAAAAATTTATTATGGCTCCATATGCACTACTCTGGAACGTAAATGAGGAGGAAAAGATATGAAACAGAAAAATTTTGTGTATTACATTGGCGTTAATTATTATGGGTGTTTGTGGATGCGGTAGTAGCAGTGCTCCTGCACCTGCACCCGCCGCTGAGGCGGCGGTGGGAGAGTCTCAGGATAATAGTTATAGTGAGCCAGAGGTGTATGAAGTTGAGGATACATATACCGTAGACGAGCTTGTGAGGATGATTGAATCAGGGGAATTAAGTCTCGAAGATGTTTATAAGCGGATTGCGAGTGGCGAAATCAATGAATCAGATGGTATCATGTATGAAGTAGAAAGTATTATAGCTGAGTTTGAAGAAGAAAAGGCGAGGAATTCATCTGGTATTGTTGTCGCTAAAATTATTTTGGGACAAGGGCTCACATGGAATAGTACAGGAACATTTCATTCGACACCATTTACATTATATCTTGACGTAATTGATCCAGATACTGGTAGTGTGAATAATTTTAAAACATTTTCCAGCATGGTGACACATAGTTGCTCCGCAGGTTGTTACGACGACTTTGGCATGAATAAAATTGGAAGTAATACAAGTGTCACAAGGAATTATTTTAATTCAGATTTTACCAAAATGATTGCCACCCTAACAATGGAGGATGGTGCGGTTCATGTTGGTTGGATTGATGAATATGGCCAATTTACGGATGTGTCAGCAAAAGTTTCGCATTCAAGTGAGTTTAGTGGTCTTATAACCCACCGGCATCCGTGTTTTTATAATGATTACTTATATTTTATGGACTTTACAAATGATGATGTGCAGATCAAAGAGTGCCAATAGATAGTTTGTCGGAAGCATCGGTTGATATTTTGGTGGATGATGTACAGCGGCCAGGCCTTGTGATTTATCCATACCCAGATGGGAGTGTGACAGACAATGACGATGCATTTCAGGAATATTATGATGAATCTAAAAGCTATGTGGCGAATTCAAATTTATTTAATGACTGGATTTCGGCGTCTGAATTTGTAGGAACAGATGATTCAATGATATATAAATATGTTTTAGTTCCAGAAAGCGAAATATGATTCATTCCATTGGTATAGTGATAGAATAGCATTAGTTCCAGAAATAAAAAAATAGAAAAAAATTGGAATGCTGTTGTTTCTCCAGATGGCAATAAGGTTGCCTTTTTATCAAAAGATGACGGGTGGAACTGACACATCTACGTCGTTGTTTATTGTGTCAATTGATGGTGGAGAGCCCACAAAAAGTTAATACTTCTTATGATTTAAGTAATAATCCGAGCAATTTCAATAATTTAGTGGCATTGTTTGATTGGAGATAATCTTTATATTTAAAGTATAAAAACTCTATGGTATAGATGTATGTAATCAAGAAATATCGATTGATAGTGGTTAGTTAAAATTATTACATATAGGCGGTTTTTGATACGTTTCCTTATTTTATCACAAGATAACTACAGGAAAATCATATAGACCTACGGCAGATTACTTATTGCTGTAGGTCTTTTTCTGTGCGCCCAGCGGCGCGCGTTTCTAACGGGTTAAAGTCCCGAATCCGCCCGGTAGTGGGAAGGATGCGCCGAAGGCAAGGGTGTCGAGGGTGACCTCGAATCTGAAGGAAGCTGGATGTGAGGAATATACTAACTCATGGGCAAATCTCTGGTCTGACGAACAGAAATCTCATATGAGGTTATGCATGAGGATAAGACTGCAAAACAAGCCAAAGTCCGATAACTACACGCAATCTGACATGATAAATGAGGCAGATAGATGGAGAGGAAGAAACGTGTGGTACCTAGGGAGGTCTGTGTGGTATGCCTTGAGAGAGGTAACCATTGCACAAAGCAATGCTGAACACACAGAAGTCAGCAGAGGTCATAGTAGTCGAGAGACAAAGAACCGAATCAGTAGGAGTCCCAAGTATGACTGAGAAAGGAGGAATGACTGGTTATGGCAGAAAACATTGAAAACATTGGCTGTTCGCAAAGAGATAGTGCGAAACATGAAGGGTATGTGAAAGCGCGTAGGTCATTCAATCTGATATGGAAAGAAAGAGACAGTGCAAAGCCGAAGCTCTTGGAAGCGATACTGCATAAAGATAACTTTAACAGAGCGTATAAGAGAGTTAAGGCAAACAAAGGAGCACCTGGTGTGGATGGAATGACCATCGAAGAGGCACTTCCTTACCTTCGGGAACATCAACAAGAGTTAACGTCCCGTATCTATCGTGGAAAGTACACTCCGTCTCAGGTAAGACGAGTTGAGATTCCCAAACCGGATGGTGGTGTGCGAAAGCTTGGCATACCAACAGTGATAGACCGTATACTTCAACAGGCAATAACACAACAGTTAGTGCCAATCTATGAGCCACTGTTTGCATAGGGCAGTTATGGCTACCGTCCAAACAGAGATGCAAAAGGAGCAATACTAAAGATTAAGGAGTACGCTGAACAGGGCTACACATATGCGGTAGTTCTAGACTTATCGAAATATTTCGATACAATCAACCACGAGATTCTTATCAACCTTCTGAGGAAAAACGTAAAAGATGAACATGTAGTGCAACTTATCAAAAGGTATCTAAAAAGTGGGATAATGGAAAATGGAGTAGTTACCGAAACAGAGGAGGGGTCGCCACAAGGAGGGAATCTATCCCCTTTGCTTGCGAATGTCTACCTCAATGAGTTCGACTGGGAGTTTTTGAAAAGAGGTGTCCCATGCATAAGATATGCAGATGATATAGTGCTTCTTGCGAAAAGTAGGAGGGCATCGGAGAGACTCTTAGAGAGCAGTACGAGATATCTTGAGGAGAAACTGAAACTTACAGTGAATCGAGAGAAAAGCCGTACTGTCAGCGTATTTGCAATCCGAAATTTTAAATTCCTTGGCTTTGCAGTATGTTAACGGATGGCTCTATCACAGAATACGTATGTGCATATGGAAACAATGGAAACGTGTGCGGACTAGATACCGAAATCTCAGGGTAATGGGAGTTCCTAAAGACCTGGCATGGAAAGCGGCAAACAGCAGACGTGGCTATTGGTTTACAACACATACAGTTGCCATTAACATGGCAATTACAAAAGAAAGACTGATAAACAGTGGCTTTTATGATTTAGCCACAGCATATCAGTCTGTGCACATCAACTACTCACAGCGCTGTATACGAGAACCGTATGTACAGTGCTGTGAGAGGACGGCGGTTAGTCACCGCCTCCTACTCAATTCAAATTTCTTAATTTTATTTGTTGTATTATGTTGTATATTAATTAAATGTGTGCTATAATAGACATATGAAACTCTGGTATGATAAAAATTCCAAGGATCCAACTTATTTTATACAGCTGGGTATCCGCAACGGAAAGAAAACAACAACAAAAAATGTAGCTCGTATCGGAAAGCATTCTGAACTTCTAAAGATTACTGATGACCCACTTGCATACGCAAAAAGAAGAGGTCAAAAAATATAATGAGGTTTATAGAAAGGAAAAACAAGGTATCTTTTAGAGATTAAAGTTGATTTTGCTGAAAAAAATAAAGTCCTCAGTCACATCCTGTTCACAGAGCACCCTTTTTAAATATTGGCTAGATGTTCCTTCAAAAAAATTTTATAAGGATCTTGAAATTTCATCCTTTTTTGAGACAGCTACTGCTGATATGAAAAATGAGTTTGACCCAAACCTGATTAACCGTTTCCTTACCTGCTCACGTATTCTTGAACCTGATTCAAAACTTGGAACACATCAGAATCTTAGCAGGTACTATGAAAAAAACCTGATTTCGATTATGTACACATTCTTCGTACTATGGATATATTAGAGGAACATTATGATGAATACATCAGCCATCTTTATGAAAAAAGCTGCAAGATTGTTAAAAGGAATACATCAGTCTGCTTTTATGACTGTTCAAACTATTACTTTGAAACCGAAACTGACGATGAAGATTATATTGACGAAGTAACAGGTGAGTTTATAAAAGGGCTAAGAAAATACGGTCCAAGCAAGGAACACCGCCCTAATCCCATTGCCCAGATGGGGCTGTTTATGGACAGGGATGGAATACCACTTTCCATGTGTATTACATCAGGCTCTGACAACGAACAGACTACAGCCATACCGCTTGAAACCAAACTTACAAAGATGTTTAAGGGCAAAAAGTTCATTTACTGTGCTGATGCCGGTCTTGGGTCATTAAACATACGCAGTTTTAATTCTATGGGAGGAAGAGCTTTTATTGTAACACAGTCAATTAAAAAACTTTCTGAACCCCTTAAACAGGCCGTATTTAGCGACTGTGATTACCGCCTGCTGTCAACCGATAAACCTGCAACCATAAAGTCCATGAAAGACTTTGACAGGTTTGATGAAAAAAACTTAAACCTGTACAACGACAGGATATATAAGATTATTCCTGCTGATAAAGCTTTTTGATTTGGGACTATATGAGGAAAAAAATCTGTAAAAAAATGGTTCGGTAAGAAAAAGTAAAAATCAAAAAGCTGTAATTCCTCAAAAGATTATTGTTTCATTTTCAAGAAAAAAATGATGGAATATCAGAGAAATATAAGGAACCGTCAGATTGAACGTGCAAAAAAAGCTTTTAAAAAATATTGATCCTGAAACCTACAAGAAAGGTGCAAATGATGTAACGCGCTTTATCAAGCGTATATCAAAGTCAAAATCAGGAGATAATGTTACTGATACATATGTACTTGACCAGTCTGTTATTGATGAGGAAGAAAAATATGACGGCTTTTATGCTGTAGCAACAAACTTGGGAGACCCAGCAAAAGATATATTGGAAGTAAGTGAAAACCGCTATAAGATTGAAGACTGTTTTCGTGTAATGAAAACAAATTTATCCGCACGGCCTGTTTTCCATCAGAAACGAAGACGAATAATTGCACATTTCATGATTTGTTACACTGCCCTGCTAATATATCGTCTGCTTGAGAAGAAGCTTGATATTTATGGTACACATTTTACAATAGATAACATAATAGAAACATTAAAAAACATGAATGTAGCCAATCTGGAAGACATGTGCTATATGTCAACCTACACGAGTTCAGATTTATGTACTGCTCTAAATGCCATTACAGGCTTAGGTTTAGATAAAAAATACTATGAGCCAAAAGAATTAAATAAAAAAATTAGAAATATTTTGAAATAGTATTCCCATACAACATTTTTTTAGATATAAAAAGTGGCGTAAACCCTATTAATCCAAGGGTTACCGCCACTTTGTCCTTTTTTAAGTGTCGAAGATGGGAGTATAAAAGAGCTAAAAAAAGAGGTTACAACATGAATCTCATTGCTGATATTATCAAGAAATTGGCAGCAGGAGAAAAACTGAATCCTAATAATAGAGACCACCAATTAACTGGAAAGCTTGCACAGTATAGAGAATGTCATATTACACCTGACTGGCTTCTAATGTATGAAATAGATGGGGTAGATCTTTATTTGTATTTGACGAGAACTGGAACACATAGTGATCTTTTTGGATAAGGGCACATATTTCCCATTGCAATTTCAATTAAGAAGTTGCAGTGGGATTTTTTTGTAGTTATACTTGTGCTATACTATCTGAGGAGAATGATGCAATCGTATAAATTAAAGTAGCTTATCTTTATTTAGGCATGAGAAATAGTGATTTAATTGATATTATAAAATCTGCAAAATTGGGAGAAAACCATTGAGAAAATTATTAATATACATTCGTGATTACAAACTTGAAAGCATACTCGGACCTCTCTTTAAGCTATTAGAGGCCTGCCTCGACCTCATAGTGCCGCTTGTGATGGCATATATCATAGATAAGGGGATAGGCGGAAATGATAAGGGGCTTATAGTGAGGCTTTGCCTTTTACTTGTAGGCATTGGCTTTGTAGGGCTTACCTTTTCAATAACTGCCCAGTTTTTTGCGGCAAAAGCAAGTGTGGGCTTTATCAAACAGGTGAAGCACGCTGTCTTTGCTAAGATTCAAAAGCTCTCATTCTCTGACATAGACAAGGTTGGCACAAATACACTTATAACCAGGCTTACAAGCGATATGAACCAGATTCAGACAGGTGTTAACCTTACACTGAGGCTGTTTCTGCGCTCACCCTTTATCGTAGCAGGTGCTGTGGTTATGGCATTTACAATAGATGTAGAGATTGGAATCATCTTTGTAATTACCATAATTATCCTATCTGCTGTGGTATTTGGAGTTATGTACTGGTGTATACCTAAGTACAGGGATGTACAGAGTGCACTTGATAAAGTACTAGGCAAGACTAGAGAGAATCTTACGGGAGTAAGGGTCATAAGGGCATTTTGTAAGGAAGATGAAGAAATAAGAGAATTTGAACAGTCAAATAAATTTTTAACTGACTTAAGTAAAAGTGTCGGAACGGTGTCTTCCCTAATGAATCCCCTGACCTATGTTATAGTCAATATCGGTATTGCTGTTCTTATCTATAAGGGGGCTATAAAGGTTGAAGATGGAGCTCTCACTCAGGGGCAGATTGTAGCATTATATAACTATATGTCACAGATTCTTGTGGAGCTTGTTAAATTTGCAAATATGTTCCTCAATATTACCCGTTCAGTAGCCTGTGGCAACAGAGTTCAGAGCATACTTGAAATAGAGCCAGGTATGAAAGAAGGAAATATAACTACTCCTATAAGTTCAGATAAAATTGATGAGAATATTGTCGAGTTTAGCAATGTAAGTCTTAATTACAATGGAAAGTTATCATCCGATAGAGAGGAAAAATGCCCTAAATAATATCGATTTTACAGTTAAAAAAAGGAGAAACCATTGGTGTTATCGGAGGCACCGGCTCAGGTAAAACTTCTCTCGTTAGCCTCATACCAAGATTCTACGATGTAAGTGAGGGTGAAGTAAGGGTAAAAGGAAGAAATGTAGCTGACTATAGTTTCAAGGAGCTAAGAAAAACCGTAGCTGTTGTACTTCAAAAGGCTTCACTTTTTAAGGGTAGTATAAGAGACAATATCAAATGGGGCAATGAAAATGCTACAGATGAAGAGATTATGGAGGCTGTGCGCATAGCTTGTGCTGAGGATGTGGTCAATTCTAAAGAAGGTAAGCTTGATTTTGTCATAGAACAGGAGGGCAGGAATCTCTCAGGAGGACAGAAGCAAAGGCTTTCTATAGCAAGAGCCCTTGTAGGCAAGCCTGAAATCCTTATACTTGATGACAGCTCATCTGCTCTTGACTATGCCACAGACCTTGCACTAAGAAAAGGGATAAATGCTTTGGAGTACAAGCCTACGGTATTTATTGTATCTCAGAGGACTTCTTCTATTATGCAGGCTGACAAGATAATAGTGCTGGATGATGGCGATTTGGTAGGACTTGGAAAGCACGAAGAGCTGCTTGAATCGTGCGAGGTATACAAGGAGATATATAATTCGCAGTATAAATAAGGAGTACCTGAAATGAAGGATAACAAAAAGATAATTAAGTCAGTTTTAGCCTACATAGGTAATTATAAGATATTGCTGTTTGCTTCTCTTGTAATGGCAATGGCTACAGTAGTTTTGACACTGTACCTCCCTATTCTATTTGGAGATGCCATCGACCTCATCGTGGGAAATGGACTTACGAGGCTTGATAGGATATTTAGCATTATTGTAGAGGCAGGGGTAGTAGCGGGCATTACTGCCTTGCTTCAGTGGATTATGACCACCATCAACTACAGAATATCCTACAATGTAGTTAGGGACATTAGAAATGATGCTCTTAGAAGGATTGAGAGGCTTCCTCTTAGCTTTTTGGATGTACATTCTACGGGAGATATAGTAAGCAGGGTAATAGCAGATGCTGACCAGTTCTCTGATGGACTTTTACTTGGGTTTACCCAGAGCTTTACAGGGATTGCAACTATACTTGGTACTTTGGTATTTATGATTAAGATAAATGTGTTTACAGCACTTATAGTTGTGGTGCTTACCCCTCTATCATTACTTGTGGCGAGATTCATTTCAAAGCATACTTACGATATGTTCAAGCTTCAGTCTGAAACCAGAGCGGAGCAAACCTCTCTAATCAATGAAATGATAGGTGGAATGGAAGTGGTAAAGGCATATGGAAGAGAGGAAAAGGTGGTTGATGATTTTGATGAAATCAATGAAAGAATAGAAAAAGCATCGCTTAAAAGCCATATTTTTCTCGTCTATTACCAACCCTGCAACAAGGTTTGTCAACAATATAGTCTATGCCTTGGTTGGGCTTGTAGGGGCTTTCCAGGTGCTAAATGCAGGTATTAGCGTAGGTGGTCTTACTGCATTTTTAGCCTATGCAAACCAGTATACCAAGCCTTTTAACGACATTTCAGGAATCATTACCGAGCTTCAAAATGCCATAGCCTGTGCAGGAAGGCTTCTTGAACTTATAAATGAGGAGGTTGAGGTAAAGGATGGTGAGATTGAACTAGGCGATTCAAGTCACATTGGGCAAAAATAGCACAGTAAAGGGCGGAATTGGAGATATAGAGCTGGATAACGTGGCATTTTCTTATGTAAAGGAGAGAAAACTTATTGAGGGACTTAACCTTAGCGTGAAAAAAGGCCAGAGGATTGCCATAGTGGGGCCTACGGGCTGTGGCAAGACAACTATTATCAACCTTCTTATGAGGTTCTATGATGTGGACAGCGGAAGTATAAGGGTTGAAAATACTGATATAAGGGATATAAAAAGACATAGCCTAAGAAAATCATATGGAATGGTGCTTCAGGAGACCTGGCTTAGACAGGGTACAATAAGGGACAATATAGTGATGGGTAAGCCTGATGCAACTGATGAGGAAGTAATTGCAGCTGCAAAGGCTGCGCACTCACATAGCTTTATAAGCAAGCTAAAGGACGGCTACAATACTGTTATAGACGAGGAAGGAAGCGGACTGTCAAAAGGACAGATGCAGCTTTTATGCATCACCAGGGTTATGCTCTTACTCCCTCCTATGCTGATTCTTGATGAGGCGACCTCCTCGATTGATACAAGAACCGAAATCAAGATTCAGAAGGCATTTAACCGCCTGATGGAGGGCAGAACCAGCTTCATAGTTGCTCACAGGCTATCAACCATTAAGGAGGCGGACATTATACTTGTAATGAAGGCAGGAACCATTATAGAGCAGGGTAATCACGAGGAACTTCTTGAAAAGAAGGGCTTTTATGCAGAGCTTTATAATAGCCAGTTTGTCGGAGTGGGCAGCTGATGTAGCATTCCGGACACCTGAAAAATATAGCAATTGTGGCTTTGCGTTAATGTCAGGATGTTTTTAATAATTATTATACATACTTGTATTTTTAGGGCTTTGGATTATAATTGTTGACAAACAGTTGGATACAAGCTTTACGAAAAGAGGACTAAATGAAATCAACACTTAAAAGAACCTGGGCAGAAATAAACTTAGATGCCATAGAGTATAATTATAAGAAAATCAAAGAGCATATCGGTGAGAATGTAAAGTTTGCAGGTATTGTAAAGGCAGATGCCTACGGACACGGCTCTGTAAAGGTGGGAGAAAAGTTACAGGAACTGGGTGCAGATTACCTTGCAGTCAGCAGTATAGATGAGGCTATGGAGCTTAGATTTAACGGAATTACCATGCCCATCCTAATCCTTGGACATACTCCCAGAGAGCAGGTAGATAGGCTCATCTGTTTTAATATAACACAGGCAGTAACCTGTGAAGCCAAGGCTCTGGAATACAGTGCAGAGGCAGTAAAATGTAAGGGTATTCTTAAGATTCATATAAAAGTGGATACAGGAATGTCAAGGCTGGGTTATCTGTGTGAAGGCGAGCATTTTGAAACGGGAGTTCAGGGAATCGTAAATGTATGCAATCTTCCAAACCTCGATGCAGAGGGTATATTTACCCATTTTGCTGTATCTGATGAAGAGGGAGAAGAGTGCAGGGAGTATACAGAACACCAGTTAAAGCTATTTAAGGATGTAATTGCAGAGGTGGAGAAAATCTCCGGTAAGAAGTTCCTACTTCACCACTGTGCCAATACCGGTGCTACAGTAAATTACCCTGAAAGCTATATGGATATGGTGCGTCCGGGACTTTTGCTCTATGGATACGGCGAATATGCTAAAAAGCTTGGCCTAAAGCCTGTAATGTCAATGAAAACCACTGTAAGTACAATCAAGGTATATCCAAAGGGTACCAAGATTAGCTATGGAGGAATATATACTACTACAGAGAAAACCCGTATGGGAGTTGTGCCTTATGGATATGCAGATGGCTTTATGCGCTGCCTCTCTAACAAATATTCATTTATGACGGAAGCAGGACTTGTTAAGCAAAGAGGTAGAATCTGTATGGATATGTGTATGATTGACATAACAGACAAGTACAGCATAGATGTGGGCAGTGAGATAGAGATATTCGGCGAGAACAATCCAATAGAAACCATGGCGGAAATGGCAGGAACAATTCCCTACGAACTTGTATGTGCAGTAAGCAAGAGGGTACACAGGATATATGTTGAACATGGTGAAGTAGTGGACAGGGAGCTTATGCTTAGGATGTAAAAATGATGATAGAGCAGAGGATATTATGACAGCTCCCGATAAGCTTAAATGCTATTACTGGGGAGCAGTAAAAATATCCTCTGCACAAAGCAAAGTTTTTTACTGATGAAAAGTTAGATATTATTTATAAGCGATTGTTAAATTGCTGTCAAAATAACTAACTTTATCAGATGTTTTAATTAAATATTGTATTTTTTGACGAAACATGATAAACTGTTCTCATCAGCTGGGAGCAGTTTTATTTTTATTAAAAATATACACTCGTGTGTATATAGTGATTTAATGAATAAGAAAAATGATATAAGGAGATAAAAATGTCTAAAAAACAATTCATTTTAATTATGACAGACAGCCAAAGACGTGATATGATAAGCCGCTGCAATGAAAGAGGCGAAAATATGCATACACCTTGCCTTGACCGTCTGTGTGACGAGGGACTTGCGTTCAATTCTGCCTACACTACACAGCCTGTCTGCGGTCCTGCGAGAGCCGGATTGTTTACAGGAACCTATCCTCATACCAATGGAATGTTGGGTAACTGTATGGCATTGTCACAGCAGAGCTTAACTATAGGACAGAGACTAAGCCGCGCAGGAATACATGCTGCCTATATAGGGAAATGGCATCTGGATGGTGGTGACTACTTTGGAGACGGCATCTGCCCGGATGGATGGGATGAGGAGTACTGGTATGACATGAGAAACTATCTCGATGAGCTAGAAAGCGATAAGGACCGGGAACGCTCCCGCAAGCTTGAAACTGCTCTAGAGGGAGACGGCATAGGAGAAGAGTTTACCTATGGATACCGCTGTACCAAGAGAGCGTTAGACTTTATGGAAAAGCACAAGGATGAGGACTACTTTTTAGTCGTATCCTATGATGAACCTCACCATCCTTTCTTGGCGCCAAAGTCATATTATGAGCCATTTTATAAACCATATTTACAAAAGGCTAACCAGCATATGGATTTTTCAAAGCTGCCTGACCACATCAAGGTATGGCACGAAAAATACATGGAGATTCAAGGCGGTAACGGAGATGGTTGTGCAGTAGGCCTGCTTGGTTCTAATTCATTCATTGATTCTCAGATTGGCCGTGTGCTTGAAGGAGCTGAGAAATGCTGAGGATGCACTTGTACTTTACACTTCCGACCATGGAGATGCGCAGGGCTCACACGGAATTCACGCTAAGGGACCTGCAATGTATGAGGAAATAACCAATATTCCATTTATTGTGCGCTGGAAAGATAAGATTGATAGAGGTATTTCCAGTGAAATGCCTGTTTCCCACATAGATGTTGTTCCAACTATACTCGACTTTTATGGACTTCCACAGCCTGAGAGCTTAGAAGGAGAGAGCCTGCTTGCGGACTTAACAGATAGAGATATCACGAAGAAGAAGGAAGGAAGACCTGTCTTTGTAGAATTTAACAGATATGAGGTAGACCACGATGGCTGGGGTGGCTTCCAGCCGGTGCGCTGTATAGTAAAGGGCAAGTGGAAGCTTACCATTAACCTAATGACTCAGGATGAGCTATACAATCTTGAGGAAGATGCTGATGAGATGCACAACTTGATTGATGATCCATCTTGCGAGGCAATTAGAAATGAAATGCATGATTTGCTCCTTGATTGGCAAAATGATACCAGAGATCCGCTAAGAGGCTATTATTGGGAGAAACGTCCTTGGAGAAAGGATAGGCAGAAGGTATCCTGGGATTGTGGCGGATACTCCAGAAGCCGTCACAGAGAAGAAGGAGAAGTCCACGAATACGGCTATGGAACAGGACTTCCAATAAAGGAGTATAACCGTAAATATTAAGTGGAAGGTATGAAATGGAGCGTAAGCCGAAGAAAAAAGATGTAAAGCCTGAAGAAGTAAAGCCTAAAGAAGTAAAGCCTAAAGAAGTAAAACCTAAAGATGTAAGACCAGATGAGATTAGGCAAAGTCATAGGGGCGACACGGGCTGATGTTGCAAAACGTGCAGGTGTGAGTGAAACAATAGTTTCTTATGTGGTAAATGACAATAGGTATGTGGCAAAGGACAAAAGGGAGAGAGTTAAAAAGGCCATAGAAGAGCTAAATTATCATCCTAACGTGATTGCAAGGGCTTTGAAAAAAAAGACCAGTAAGCAGATTCTCTTGATTACTGATATAGTACTTGATGAATATTTTGGAGAAATCCTATATCAGTTAGATAAATATGCTTACGATAAAGGCTACCTGGTTTCGCTTTGTAAGTACCACAACGTGGATTCCTATATTGGAAGGGTTATGAATAGCCAATTCGATGGAATAATAATCAATTCTGCGGGATTTAAGACAGAATACATAAGGCAGATTGCAGGCGGTGGAACTCCAGTGGTGCTATTTCTAAGTAAAAAATATGGTGAAATACCTAAGGGGGTAGCTACTATTGATTCAGGATTATATGATGGAGTATCTAATGGCCTTGACCTGCTGTGGGAGAAGGGAGCAAGGAATATAGTTTATCTGGCTCAAACGTTAAAGAAGAGCGATCTAAATAAGGATATAAGGTATTTAGCCTTTGAAGAGGCAGGGAAGCGTCATGGTCTTAGCAGGGAGAAAGTCCTAGAGCAGACTTTTGCAGGCTTTGATGAAGACCTATGGCAGGAGAGTTTTGCTAAGTTTTTATTAGATAATCCCGAAACAGATGCAATTTTTGCAAGAAATGACAGGCTGGCCCGCAACTGCCTCTAAGATTGTCACGAATATTGGTAGGAGGATTCCTGAAGATATTATGATACTAGGAGTGGATAACTCGAGTATTTCACGCCTTATGACCCCAAGCATAACTACAATTGAACAGCAAAAGGAGGAGATGAGCAAAACTGCTATTGAACTAATCGAAATCATGAACCAAGGTACAAAAAATCTTGTACCGGAAGAGCTATGCAAGGTATTTGAAACTAGAATGATTGAAAGAGAGAGTACGAAGCGGAAGGGATATGCAGTATTAAATTAAGGAGACAACAATGAAAATAAATTCTGTAGCAATTCTAGGTATTGGAGCTGTAGGCTCGTATGTTTTATGGGGCTTGTCTGAAAAGCCTGATATTGAGCTTTCTGTGATTGCCAAAGGTGATAGAAAACTAAGATATGAAAAAGAAGGTTTCGTTATAAATGGTAAAAAAATACCACCCAATGATAAAAACACCTGAAGAAGCAAGCGGAGTAGACCTTTTGGTTGTAGCTACAAAGTACAATTCCTTAAAATCTGCTCTTTCTGATATAGAAAAAATTGTGGATAGAAATACAATTGTAATGAGCTTGATGAATGGTGTTGAGAGTGAGGAAATTATTGCAGAGAAGGTTGGAGAGGAGCATATAATGTACTCCCTTATCAAGGTAGCGGCAGAAAGAGACGGCAATTCGGTTGTATTTGATCCTGAGACTACCATTGGAATAATTTACGGTGAAAAAGACTTAAACAAGGGAAGTGAAAGGGTGGAAGCCTTAGCAGAGCTATTTAACAAAACAAAACTTCATCACTCGCCTTCAGATGTTATTATCCATGAAATATGGAATAAATTTTCGTTTAAATATAGCCAATAACCAGATTCAGGCTATTGTAGGCTGTGGGGTGGGAGGATACAGGGATAGTGAACATCTTGGCTTTCTTAGAAGAAAAGTCAGAGAAGAACTTGAAGAGATTGCAAAAGCAAAGGGAATAGACTTCTCGCTTTGTAAAAGTACTCCTGCAGGAAGCAAGGTAGCTGATAGGGCAAGATATTCCACCTTGCAGGATATTGACGCAGGAAGACATACAGAGATAGATATGTTTGCAGGAGCTGTAGTAAGAATGGGAAAAGAACTTAATATTCCAACACCCTATAATGAATTCATCTTCCATGTCATTAAAGCTCTGGAAGAGAAGAATGACGGGAAGTTTTACTACGATAGTTAAGAAAAAGATGCGAATAAAAAAATATTGACAAGCTGTATGAAATATTACATACTTTATAAGATACAAGGATTACGAAAGGTGAAACCTGAGTAATTCTGTATCAATAGTAGTAAAAACCTGACTTGGGATAAACTGCTGACATACCCGCAGATTTCGACTCAGGTAATAAAGAAGAATGAAAGGAGTGATTTTTATGAAAAAGATAAATCGTGTATGGAGGGTTCACGAAATTTAACCCTCCAATAAAAAAATTCGGAGGATTAAAATGACCAGATTAGTTGAACTAAATGAGAAAAAAACTGGATAGATTTTTGCAGGACTATCCGTAAAAAGAAAGTCAAAAAACATTTTTTTGGCAGACAACATAGGAATAATTGCCAGAGGATATGTGTATCGTTCATCCGGAGCAAGGGTAATCGGAATAGTTGATGATGAATTGGCTGTGGGACTTGCTATGATAAGAGATATGGATGAAGAGCCTGCCTGCTATGAGCTTCAGCAATTCATGATTGACCGGAGGTATCAGGGAAAAAGGCTATGGTACACAGGCGTTAAAAATACTTCTGTCAGAGCTTGAAAAAGAGCGTAAATATGATTGTGTTGAAGTTTGCGTAAAAATGGATGATGTTGCTGCTCTGCATGTTTATAAAAAGCTGGGCTTTGAAGACACAGGGTATATTGATGAAGATGTTCCTGATAGCTTCAATCTTATGTATAATTTTAAGAAAAATGAAGATAAGGTTAGAATTTCAGAAGTAGAAGCTCCTGTGGAAAAGCAGAAGATTACGCGACTGATACTTGAGGCTCTACCAGAGTGGTTCGGGCTTCCTGATTCAAGGGAGGATTATATAACCGAAAGCTCAAAACGGCCTTTTTTTGCAGCATACTCTGAGGGTCAACCGATAGGTTTCGTTTATTTGGATGAAACCGGTAAGGATACGGTTGAACTTTATGTTATGGGAATACTTAAAGAATATCACAGACAAGGTATTGGCAGAAGGCTTGTGGAAAAGGCTAAAGAATTGGCAAAGCGGAAGGGATATTCCTTTATGCAGGTAAAAACAGTTCAGATGGGAAAATATAAAGAGTATGATAAAACTAACTGTTTTTATCTTTCTTTAGGGTTTAAAGAATTTGAGGTATTTCCTACGCTTTGGGATGAATGGAATCCTTGCCAGGTATATGTGATGGGACTTTAAGTAATGTAAATTTTAAAACACCAAAATGGTATATAAAATCAGTTCGGAAGTTTAATGAAAAGTTAAAAGCCTGTAATAAGTTACATATTGATATGATATCAATTAGTTTCTTATTACAGGCTTAATGTTACTAATATCTAATTACAACTCTTTAACCCAAAGTCCGTGAAGGTTGCAGTATGCATATACTCTAAGAGCCTTGTCATCAACTATCTTAAATACAGCCTTTGGCTCGTCAGTTACCTTAAAGTGCTTTAACTGTCCACCCTTTTCGGTCTCAAGATATACCCATTCAATATGATGCTCTTCTGTCATTGGGTGAAGAACGCTGCCCACTGCTACATTGATGGTATCGCCATCTACTGTAACATCAGGTACGTGCTTCTCAAGAGCGACTTCCTTTGAGTTTGGCTTTAAGTACTTAAGCTCCTCTGAGAAAAAGCTTGTGCTCATGCTCGTGGTCACCCTTCTTAATTACCTGTACCTCAAAGTCGCAATCCTTACAGACATAAAATCCTAAATTCTCCATTTTATAACCCTCCTTGTATTTGTTTGATATGAGCAAAACTGTGCTCAATTTAATATTATACTTAAACCGTAAAAAAGTCAACTGAATTAATAAAACTTCAGCTCACACTTTCGTTTGGTTTTATAAAATTATATCACATACAATATAAATTGTCTAGATGTAAATTAAAAAAATATTTTTTTCAATCCCGTAACGATTTTGGGATATATATATATTTTGCAACCTATCACCATACATTTCCCTAAAGTCCTTGAGGTCAAGACTCTCATTTTCAAATAGTATTTTACCCTTTGTTTCATTCATATGAGTAATTGCTAGAGAAGGCTTGATGTTTATATCTTTAATATCGTTGGCAACAGGAAGAAGAAAGTCATAAGTGCTTCCATAGGCTTGCATACCTGATATCTCCCTGCCACTCGTTATAAAGATTAGTTATATCCGTCTCCAAATCAGCCCAATCACTTGTCTTAAATTCGTGTGGAAGCGGTCCTGCACCGTGTTTTGTAACATAGGTTCTTGTAACATATATTGTTTCCTGTAAGCTAAGACTTCTTTTATTTAAGAATCTAAGGGGTTCGGTAATGCCGGTTTTAGAGGATGTGAGATGGGGTGCATTCGCAGTATAATCCTTATCCAAAAGTAAGCCCTGTCCCGATTCGAATATCAATCCATCATAACGCTTTAGCCAGGTACTATCCGCACTGACAAGCTCAATAAACCTGCTGTTGTCTTTTATTTCTACAGCAAAGTTATAGAGGATATTCTCATCTAAAATCATAGAATAATATGGATTCTGTTCGGATATTTCCAATTCTATTATTCTTTTATGTGTATATTCTTTTCTTATATTTACAAGCAAATTGCGCAGCTCATCATAAGAAGAGTCTGCTATCTGCTTAAGAGTTATCTTATATCCTGCACTAATCCTCTCTCTGCATTCATTGATTCCCATACCACAGCTGCCATGTCTGCTTTTGCCTCTTTTAGTTTCAATAGCCATATTTATAAGGATATCGTCTATTGTAGTTATACAGCAACCTTCTTCGGCGTAAAATCCTTGGAACTACGCCGAATATGGATTTGAACTCCTCGATTTCCTTTCTTATCTGATACAAGTCCGGATAATAAGTCTCAGCAAAGAGGGTATCAGCGCCGTATTCAGCTCCAGAACCTATCTGATGATGTACGAAGCGTGTGCCTCTTTCCTCATTTTCCACCGTATGCCCTGCCTGTGCACCACCGTTGTGCTTTATGATTAAAGGCTTTTTAAATGAAGAACAAAGGCTTGCTGTGACAAGCCCCTTGCCTTCATCACCGTAATTCTTGCCTACTACAGCTATTGTTCTCATAGGGTAATTGACTGGCCACTGTCAGCTATGCTTAACTGCCTGATTGCAGCACTTATCACGGGAACACTGAGAGGATCCCACTGCGCCAGCACGTCCTTTAACGACTTGCCTAGCTGTAGCTGAATAGCACTTATAATAATCTCAGGGATATTTTTCAATCTCATTTTCCGAGATCACCATCTTTTTACCAATCAATATATCCTTGTTTCCCTCACCGCCTATCATAATGTGGAAGACATGAAATTTCTTCTGTACTTCCTCCAAAAGACTCTCACGGGTAGCCCCTGGAACATCATCACCTATTACCCTCTTGATGGTTTCTTCAATCTGATCTTTTCTGATATTTGCATTGTCACCTATAGTAAACAAAAATCCTTTTTTTGCTCTCTTATTGATGGCATCAATGTTGGTATGTCTTGAAAGAAATTCCCATAAACAGGTCGGTGCGACATCACTCGCCGCTGACTCTCAAAAATAAAGCTCCAACAGCTGTTCAGCGATTCTTATATCCGATTCAAACTGAGTTACCTGAAGAGGCGATTCATCGCTATAATCACCATACGCAGCACACATAAGCGCCGGATCTTCAACCGTCGCCGTAGAATACAGCTTCATAATAAGCTGATTAAGAGCTTTTTGTTGCGACCTCTACCGCAAGATAGCCCATAGAGGCAGTAACATCAAGACCTACAACGATAGGATTGGTATTTGGATGATCTTCTGAATCAAAACACTCCCTGGTTCCTATAAACTTTGGATCGAACTTAGGATTGCAGGCTCTCCTTTGAAATATTTCACCTACGCTTTGCGTGTTCGAAAGATTTCTGCTTGATTTTAATTTGCTCCAATCCGAAGCTGAATAACTTCCATATCCCATAACGTGATTTCTCCTTTACATTTTTTTACAAATTTATGACCTCCAAAGCCTTTTTTTCTATAACATCATCCCAAGCCTTAAAAATCAGCAAAAGCATCTTTTTTTCTGGCTTAGAGTTAAGAAACTTATATAACTCGATAGGTTCTCTCGAATTTTTAACTATTTTTATAGCTGTCTTTCTGACATCTACAAGGTCTTTGTTACCATTAATCGGTCTAACCTTTCTCCAATCTCCAAACAGTGCTCCTTCATGGGTGATTGGGTTAATCCAGACTGCACTCTGGCCTATGCGACCGTACTCAATGCCTGAATACTTTAGCTCGCAGCAGATATTCTCCATCCTTGATATTACCCAAGCTAAATGCTTTGACTCAAGCGGCGCAAAATACTCGACAGGGAAAAAGTTGGGACGTCTTAGGAATACCAAAGCCTCCCTGCCGTCTTTAAGTGAGATTTCCATCTTTAACTGCGGAAAGCAGCGGTGGAGCTTGCTGTCAGCCTCCGGAAATACCAGAGAATTGACCCCGAATAGGAATCTTTCCTTCTCACGCACATTATCTAAAACATATACCACATTTTCTTTTGAAAGGTAGCAAAGGCAGGAATCATAATCGTACTTAAACATATACTGTATGGTAAGCTCTTTGCCGTTTGCCATAACAAAAGAATCTTCACCGGTTTGTTTCCATAAAGAATCGCTATCATAGTCAAAATCCTTGTTACAAGCCTCTGCCTTTAAGTACTCGAGGAGCTTCTTTCTGAATTCTTCATTGCCCCTAAAATCGGCATCGGACATAAATGACTTTGAACCGCAATAAGGACATTCAAACATCCCCGAGCCTTTCAGTTCCAGTTCTCCTCCACAGGAACTGCATTTTAGTCTTATCATAAACTCTCTCCTTTAGTCTTTACTCTGCATATAAACAGAATATTACATACAAAGGTACAAAGTCAACATTTAAAAGAAAAAAAGCCACCATACTGATGACGATATGGCGGCTGTTTTTTTATATGCAATATAATTAATTACGCAAGCTTGTTTACAGACTTTGTAAGACGTGAAATCTTTCTAGAAGCTGTTTTTTTCTGTGATATACGCCTTTGTTTGCGACCTTTATCAATGGCGACAACTGCAGGAGCGAGAGCAACCTTAGCGACCTCGTTATCACTAACTGCAACAGCAGAAACGACTTTCTTAACAAGAGTCTTAACTCTAGAAGTAATCATTTTATTTCTAAGAGTCTTCTTTGCAAAGAACCTTGATTCTTTTTCTTCGCAGATTTAATATTAGCCAATTTAACACCTCCATTATCATTGTTTGATTAAAAAGTGTTTCATTAATCCGGACACGGACGCTTAACGCAAACACACTAATTTACTTTAATACAAAATGGAAGGATTGTCAACAGATTTAAAGGAATTTTACTTGATAAATTTTAAAAAATACTGTAATCTGTATAAGTCAGAGTAAATATTAAAATACGGAGAGAAGAATGTCGGAGATAAATACTAAGAATATCAGAAATTTTTGCATTATTGCACATATTGATCATGGCAAGTCAACCCTTGCGGACAGGATAATAGAGGCAACAGGCACCCTTACCAAGAGAGAGATGCAGGATCAGATTCTTGACAATATGGAGCTTGAGAGGGAGCGTGGTATTACCATCCGCTCTCAGGCGGTGAGAGTGGTTTACAAGGCAAAAAATGGCGAGGAGTATATATTTAACCTCATTGATACTCCGGGACACGTAGACTTTAACTATGAGGTGTCAAGAAGCCTTGCTGCCTGTGAGGGGGCCATCCTTGTAGTAGATGCTTCTCAGGGAGTGGAGGCTCAGACACTTGCCAATGTATACCTTGCCTTAGAGCACGACCTCACGGTTGTGCCTGTAATCAATAAGATTGACCTTCCTAGTGCTGATCCTGACAGGGTAAAAGAGGAAATCGAGGATATAGTAGGCATTGAGGCCCACGATGCACCGCTTATTTCTGCTAAAAATGGCCTAAATATAGAGGATGTACTTGAAGCCATAGTAGAGAAGATACCTGCTCCGTCAGGAAAGCCAGAGAATCCATTGAAGGCACTTATTTTCAACTCGCTTTATGATGCCTATAAAGGGAGTTATAGTATTTGCAAGACTGATGGAAGGAACTGTAAAAAGGCACAAAGATTAAGATGTTCCAGTCTAGTGCGGTGGAAGAGGTTGTAGAGGTAGGTACCTTTGGAGCAGGACAGTTTATTCCTTGTGAAGAGCTTACTGCAGGCATGGTTGGCTACATTACAGCAAGCATTAAAGACCTAAGGCTTACCAACGTGGGTGATACTATTACCGATAAGGACAATCCTTGTGATACAGCACTGCCTGGCTACAAGAAGGTACTTCCTATGGTTTACTGCGGACTTTATCCTGCTGATGGGGCACATTACGCAGACCTTAGAGATGCGCTTGAGAAGCTTCAGTTAAATGATGCAGCCCTCCAGTTTGAGCCTGAAACCTCCATTGCTCTTGGCTTTGGTTTTAGATGTGGTTTCCTTGGGTTATTACATCTCGATGTAGTTCAGGAGAGACTTGAGCGTGACTATGACATAGACCTTGTGGCTACTGCACCTAGCGTAGTATACAAGATACATAAGACAGATGGGACAGTTATTGACATTACCAATCCGTCAAACCTTCCTGATCCTTCAGAGATAGACTATATGGAGGAGCCTATTGTTAAGGCTGAAATTATGGTGACAACTGAGTATTTAGGCTCCATTATGAAACTTTGTCAGGAAAGGCGAGGAGTAAATAATGGTATGGACTACATTGAGGAGACAAGGGTGGTGCTAAAGTATGACCTTCCTCTTAATGAAATAATATATGACTTCTTTGATGCCCTTAAGTCCCGTTCAAGGGGCTATGCGTCCTTTGACTATGAATTTAAGGGCTATCAGAAGGCTGAGCTTGTAAAACTGGATATTCTCATCAATAAGGAGTCAGTAGATGCCCTTTCCTTCATTATAGTTAAAGAAGGTGCTTACGAGAGAGCTAAGAAAATGTGTGAAAAGCTAAAAAATGAGATTCCACGCCAGCTCTTTGAAGTACCTATTCAGGCAGCCATTGGAAGCAAGGTAATTGCGAGAGAAACAGTAAGGGCTATGCGTAAAGACGTGCTCGCAAAGTGCTACGGTGGCGATATTTCACGAAAGAGAAAGCTTCTAGAGAAACAGAAGGAAGGAAAGAAGAGAATGCGTGAGGTGGGTAATGTAGAAATACCACAGAAGGCATTTATGAGTGTGCTTAAGCTGGATTCGGGGGATTGATGACATTCCTTATAAATCAGGAGGTAAGGATGGAAGAAACAAAGGCTGACAATACTAATGAGGCACTTAGCTTAAGTGATGTAAGAAATAACTCTGAATTCAGAGACAAGAAAATAATTCAGACAAGTATAGTAGGTATCGTTGCCAATGTATTTCTTGCGGTATTTAAGGCGGTTATAGGGCTGATGACTAATTCCATAGCCATAGTTCTTGACGCAGTGAACAATGCTTCTGATGTAGCAAGCTCTGTGGTTACTATAATAGGTGCAAAGCTGTCAAAGAAGGAGCCTGACAAGGCACATCCCTTTGGACATGGCAGGGTTGAGTATTTAAGTGCGATGGTAATTGCTGTCATTATCCTATATGCGGGTGTGACTTCTGCAGTCGAATCTATAAAGAAGATAATTAGCCCTGATGTACCTGAGTACTCTACAGTTTCGCTTATAATAGTCGCTGTGGCTGTTGTAGTGAAAATAATCTTAGGACGCTATGTTAAGACAGTTGGAGTTCTAGTTAAGTCAGAATCTCTCATCAACTCGGGTACAGATGCAAGTATGGATGCTGTTATTTCTGCGTCAACTCTTGTAGCAGCGGTTTTATATCTTAATTTTAAGATTTCGGTAGAAGCTTATCTGGGCGTAATTATATCTGTTTTTATTATAAAAGCCGGTATCGATATGTTGAAAGAAACTCTTTCTCATATACTTGGAGAGGCACCTGACTCTGCACTTGCTTCGAAAATAACTGAAACAGTAATGGAATTTCCTGAGGTAACAGGTACCTATGATTTAGTTTTACACGACTATAGTCCTGATGTTTATCAGGGCTCACTCCATATAGAAATTCCGGATGTATTTACAGCGGATGAAATTGATAGATTGACAAGGAAGATTGCCCTTGAGGTATATGCCAGGCACAATGTAGTTCTAACAGCTATAGGCATATACTCATTGAATTCAAGTGATAAGCGTGCTATACACATTAAAGATACAATTGAAGAACTTGTATCGATGAACCCTTATATTCTGCAAATGCATGGTTTTTATTTTAATAGGGAAGAAGCATCAGTTCGTTTTGATTTGGTGGTCAGCTTTGATGCTAAAGACAGAAAACAGGTGTTTGAAAATGTTGTAAATAAGATACAGAAGCACTATCCAGAATATAAGATAGAGGCGGTAATGGATACTGAATATAGTGATGTAAGCACGCAGGCCTCAGATATGGACTAATATATTGTAATAAATAAAAAAACAGGGAGGAAACTAATCTCCCTGTTTTTGTTGGTGGTAGCCTGGCGGCTGCACGTTTTTAACGGATTAAAGACCCGAATCCGCAAGGTAGTGGCAAGTTTACTTTTGCGCCAGAATGGTATATACTATATAAGAACTCAAGTTTTCTTTAGATTTCAAGAATAGAAAGGGTGATTTTTATGAATTTGGCAAAAAAATCTCTGCAAACGGTCAGATCACGGTACCGGTGGAGATACGGCGTCTGCTCGGCTTAAAGTCCGGGGATAAAAATTCTGTTCTTTCAGAAGCAGGACGGGGAAATAGTTGTAAGCAATGCTTCTTCCAAAGCAATCCGCAAAGCGCAGGCCGCCTTTGCCGGTGTTGCCGAAGAGATGGGCGTTTACAGTGAAGATGATATTCAGGCACTGGTAGACGAAGTACGGTACGGAAAGGAAAGGTAACATGCGGATATTGGTTGACACAAATATCCTGTTCTCCGCATTGGTTTTTTTCCACGTTCCAAAACCGGCGCAGGCACTTCTGTATATCGCGGATAATCACGAGATTGTCCTGTGTGACCGCAACATTGTGGAGCTACGGGATATTCTGAAACGAAAAGCCCCGAAGTTCCTGCCGGATGCGGAAGTGCTGCTTGCCGAAATGTCCTATGAGCTTATCCCAGCGGTAGACCATGCGGAAAAGCTGATACGTGACGCAAAAGACCAGCCTATATTAAATGCGGCGATTATGTCTGACGTGGATATTATTCTCACAGGAGATAAGGATTTTTTAAGCCTTGAAATGGAACATCCGAAATGTATGACGGTTGCACAATTTTTCGAGAGTGAGGGCGTGGAAGAATTATTGTAATAAATAAAAAAACAGGGAGGAAACTAATCTCCCTGTTTTTTTCTAAACCTTCGTATTATACATTTGCTATTTCATTTAATTTCTCTAAGAGCTCTGAGGCATCAAGGCCGTGTACAAGGCAGGCATCTTCAAGAGATTCCATTAGAGAAGATGGGCAGCCTATGCAGTGCATGCCTGCATCCATAAGGACCTCAGCAGCCTCAGGATAAGCCTGTAAGATATCTCCCATAAGCATATCAGCTGTTATCTTATCTCCGCCGTTTGAAGACTTTCCAAAGAAAAGCTCAATGTCATCCTCTACAGTACCGATTCCTGCTATGCCGAAGTTCTCTACAAGAACCTTTGCCACATTAGGGCTAAGGAAGGCTGGGAGAGTAGGTCCTAAGTGGATGTCCTTCACTCCGAGGTAGAGGAGGGCAAGAAGTACTATTACTGCCTTCTGCTCATACCAAGCGATGTTGTATGTGATAGGAAGGTCATTGATGCTTTCTACTCCAAATACCTCCTTAAGCTTAAGTGCGATGACAGCAAGTGAGTAAGAATCGTTACACTGTCCTGCATCAAGTACTCTTGGAATACCACCTATATCGCCAAGGTCTAACTTGTTGTACTTATACTTAGCACAGCCTGCGGTAAGGATAACTGCACTCTTTGGAAGAGCCTTAGCAAAGTCGGTATAGTAGTTACGGCTCTTTGCCCTACCATCACAGCCTGCCATTACTACAAAACGTGTGATCGCACCTGACTTAACAGCTGAGATTACCTCACCTGCAAGTGAGAATACCTGGCTGTGAGCAAATCCGCCTACAATCTCTCCAGTCTCAATCTCTGTTGGAGGAGGGCATTTCTTTGCCTGCTCTATGATTTCTGAGAAGTCCTTTGTTTCACCGTATGAACCAGGAATGTGCTTGCAGCCTGGGAATCCTGCTGCACCTGTGGTATAAAGTCTGTCTTTGTAGCTGTCCTTTGGAGGAACTATACAGTTGGTTGTCATAAGGATAGGTCCGTTAAATGACTCAAACTCCTCCTTCTGCTTCCACCAGGCATTACCGTAGTTACCTACAAGGTTAGTATATTTCTTAAGCTTAGGATAGTAGTGGGCAGGTAACATTTCAGAGTGAGTATACACATCCACTCCTGTGCCCTGTGTCTGCTCAAGGAGCATTTCTATATCTCTAAGGTCGTGGCCTGATACAAGTATGCCGGGATTCTTACCTACTCCGATATTTACCTTGGTTATCTCAGGGTCGCCATAAGCAGTTGTGTTGGCAGTATCAAGAAGAGCCATACCGGACACACCGTACTTACCTGTCTCAAGAGTGAGGGCAACGAGATCATCTACTGTAAGGCTGTCATCAAGTGTTGCAGCAAGTGCGCGCTGTAAGAAAATATCTACCTCTTCGTCATCCTTAAGGAGGGCATTTGCGTGCTTAGAATAAGCAGAAAGTCCCTTAAGACCGTATACAATGAGCTCACGAAGAGAACGGATATCCTCATTCTCAGTAGAAAGCACACCTACAGTCTTAGCCTTCTCAGGGAAGGAAGCCTCATCGCCGTTCCAGATAGCAGCAGGAGGAAGACAGACAGTATTCTTAACACTCTTTAAGAGTTCCTCTTTCACATTAAGAGTCTCGATAATCCTTGCTTCAATAGCATCCTTATCAAAGTTTGCATTTGTAATGGTAATGAAAAGGTTAAGTGTAATGAGGTGGTTCACCCTCAGAGCTTACAGGTGTTCCCTCTTTTCTAAGTGCAGTAGTAACCGCTGACAATCCCTTAGTTACATAAACAAGAAGATCCTGAATGTTAGCTACTTCAGGAGTCTTGCCACAGACACCGCTTACTGAGCAGCCCTTACCGCCTGCGGTTTCCTGACACTGATAACAAAACATTTTATTCTCCATTTTTTTACCTCCAAATATTTTTTTAGATTTATTATAGTTACATATCTTTCATATGATGTCTTAATTATAGCGATGTTAATACAATAAATATGTTGTTATAACAACGTGAATTATATCTTGACAAATATTTTTAGTGATAGCTTATTAATGTAAGAAGATTTAGAAGACGGCAAAAGGTGGTGTTTACCGTCAAGTGGCATAATTGAACATATGGTTAATAATACTTACGGAGGGATTTATGATTAAAATAGATTTGGTAACCGGCTTTTTAGGCTCGGGTAAGACAACATTTATAAAAAAATACGCAAAGTATTTCCTGGATAAAGGGCTTAGAATAGGAATCCTTGAAAATGATTACGGTGCGATAAACATAGACCTGATGCTGCTTGGAGACATCATGGGAGATAACTGTGAGCTTGAGATGATTATAGGAGGTGGAGACCTCGAGACACATAAGAGGAGATTTAGGACTAAGCTTATAGCTATGGCGATGAGCGGATATGACAGGATTATAGTAGAGCCGTCCGGGATATTTGAGCCTGAAGAGTTCTTTGACCTGCTTTATGAAGAGCCTCTTGATAAATGGTATGAGATAGGCAGTGTGATAACCATAGTGGATGTAAGCTTTGCTCTGCTGACATATCTGAGGCTTCCGAGTATCTGCTTGCCACTCAGCTTGCCTGCACTGGTGCAGTCATATTTAGCAAGCAGGAGAACTTTAAGTTTGGAGGTAAAGAGGGCACGCTTTCTTATCTAAACAGCCTGCTTGAAAGGATAAAATGCGACAGAAGACTGAGTGAGAATGTTGTTATACCTTCAGAAGGGAAGTTTGACAACTGCGACTTTGAGCGGGTTTCCGATTCAGGTTATGTTGTCTCTGACTATGAGAAGGAATTTTATGAAATGGAAGAGTTCAAATCGGTCTTTATTATGAACCGAAAGCTAAATAGGAAGGAGCTTGAAGAAAAAGCAGAGCATCTATTTAAAAAAATCCTGATAAATTCGGTGATATCATAAGAATAAAAAGGCTTTATAGAAGAAAATGGTAAATACCTATTTATAAATATGACGAAAAAAATAACGTTGAAATAAGCGATATAGCTAAGGGACAGGACATATTCATTGTCATAGGGAGGAATCTTATCGAATCTGATATTAAAAAAAGGAATTTGGGGTAGAAGATTAAGCTTTGAGGTGCTTTGATTGTGGGCATACATGCATATTAAGACAAGAAAGAATCCTGCTTCGCAGGATTCACCGCCTGCGGCGGGTCGCAGCTGCGACATCTACATATCCGCCGCAGTGCGATCCCTCGGAGAGATTTTTATTTGACAGGTAATTTCGTAGAAATTTCCTGTCAAATAAAAATAGGGCTGTTGTATAATAGATAGATATTATACAACAGCCCCTATATTATTCCTTACCGTCAAAACAGTAGGTACAGAGATTTTCCTTGCCTATGCCTATTGCTTCTACCATATCGTCAAGCCTGTTAAAGCTAAGAGTGGTAAAGCCAAGCTGCTTGCGGATTTCATCCACCATGCGTTTATACTTTTCAGAGTCAGGATTGGTATACTCTTCAAGTACCTCGCTGCTTACGTTTTCTCCTTCCTCACTTCTTATTACACGTCTTGTAATGAGGTCCATTTCTGAGGTGGAACGTGAAAAGTTGATGAATTTGCAACCGTACATTATAGGAGGACAGGCAGGTCTTACGTGTACCTCCTTGGCACCGCTTTTATATAAGAATTCAGTGGTTTCTCTTAGCTGAGTACCTCTAACTATCGAATCATCTATGAGAAGAATCCTGTTGCCGTCTATTAGTTCGTGTACCGGGATAAGCTTCATCTTGGCGATTAAGTCACGCTTTGATTGTATGGTAGGCATAAAGGAACGTGGCCAGGTAGGAGTGTACTTTATAAAAGGTCTTGAGAAAGGTATGGCTGACTCGTTTGCATAGCCCACAGCGTGAGCAGTTCCGGAGTCCGGAACACCTGCAACAATATCAAGCTTATCTTTTGGAAAGTTATCTCTCTTAGCCATAAGGCTGCCACACTTATTGCGCATGGATTCTACAGAAACGCCTTCATAACTGGAAGATGGATAGCCAAAGTATACCCACAAGAATGAGCAGATTTTCTTTGTGCTTTTTGGATCAACGAGAACCTTTACACCCTCAGGCGTAATTACATCTATTTCACCGGGATCAAAGCTCTTTATAGTGCTCATAGCCCAGATTAAGGTAGGCAAAGCTTTCAAATGAAGCGCAAAATCCTTCATCCTTTCTTCCTATTGCGACAGGAGTCCTGCCATATAAGTCTCTGGCACAGTATATGCCAAGAGGAGTGAGGATGAGCATAGTCATGGAGCCCTTTATTTTCTCCCACACGTACTGAATACCGTCAATGAGATTGCCCTTTTTGATTGATTAAGGAGGCTACAAGCTCAGTCTGATTGACTACACCACCACTCATTTCGAGGAAGTGTATTCCTCCTTCTTTTATAATCTCGTCTACTAACTCTTCGGTATTATTGATTTTACCCACTGTAACCAGTGAATAAGTACCATGATGAGACCTTACTATAAGAGGCTGGGGCTCATAGTCAGATATACAGCCTATGCCGTAATTTCCCTTCATTTCCTGGACATCACGGTCAAATTTACTTCTGAAAGGAGAATTCTCAATATTATGAATTGCTCTATCAAAGCCGTGTTCTCCAAGAACTGTCATACCTGCCCTACGGGTTCCTAAGTGTGAATGATAATCTGTTCCGAAAAATAAATCGAAAACACAGTCATTCTTAAGCGTTGCTGCAAAAAAACCACCCATCTATTTATCCTCCTTATAAATACTAGATAATGATAGTACAACTAATATTATTAGTCAACACTTCAAGCCATAAAAGAACTTTAAAATATATATAACCCCTGCTAATGACAGGGGTCATGCTTATCATATTTCTGCCGGTTTATTGAGCCTTATTACATCAACAAAATCAGTTTTACTTAAAGGCTTAGAAAAGTAGAAGCCTTGGATATATGTGCATCCAAGAGCAATCACATGCTTAGCCATTTCATTTGTTTCCACACCTTCTGCAACAATGTCAAAGCCTGCAGCAAAGGCTGTTTTTATAAAGTTATCAAGCAGAATCATAGATTTTTTATCACGGTTTATAAATGGTGCCTGTACCAGTGACTTGTCTATCTTAATTAGTTTAAGCGGTAAAGACAGTATTCTTGAAAGAGAGGAGTATCCGGTGCCAAAATCATCAAGTGAAAAGCTAATATTTTTACTTGACAATGTTTTGATATTTGTATCCACGATATCGGTAAATTCACTGGCAGAGGTTTCAGTTATTTCAAGGTTTATCTGGCTTGAAGCAATGCCATACCTTTTAAGGACTGATAAAATATTGGAAGCCAAGTTACTTTGGAGACATTCCACCATTGAAATATTTACCTCTATATACTCAAGGCCAAAAGCACTAAGATTCTCCGTAGAGAGCAGTTTACACACTTCTTCTATAACAAAAGCACCTATATCAATGATGACAGAGCTTTTTTCGGCTATAGGTATAAATACTCCCGGAGATATGTTATTGCCCTCATCATCCTTCATTCTGATAAGTGCTTCAGCTGAGGTATATTTTTTTTCTTTAACATTATAAATTGGCTGGAAATAAACCTCCAGTCTGTTTTTCGCTCAAGGCATTCTTCACCAGCTTTTCGATGCGTTCAATCTCTGCATCACTTTTTAATTGTAATTCTTCAGGTTCAATGGCGAGGATATCATCCTTATTGTCATAGAGCTTTAGTGCATCAAAAAGTGTATTCACCATCCTAAGGCTTGATACATCCTTAGGTGAGCTAAATAAGCAACAGGTAGAGTAAATCGGAAAGCTAAAAAAGGCTGCATTGGCAAACTTCTCCATTATATGGCACGTTTCCTCATATATAAGTCTGGCTTTCGCTCTACTGTTTTCATCAAACACAATTATGTATTGACCGTTTGCAAGCTTGAAAGTAAGCGACTTCTTTGAAAATTGTTTAATATTTTTTAAGAATAGCCCTTCTGCATTAATTACCTTACTAATTTCTAAAGTACCGGTAATCAAATCTATTTTATGAATGTTTACCGCTATGCACAAAGTATTGGCTTCAGAAGTAAATCTGGAGTCGCACATTGTAATAAAAGCATTTTTTTATTCATCATTTGGGAATCCTCATAATAATACTCATCAGGATTCTGAGTACCTATAAATACCAAAGTGATGAAGATGGTAAAAGTAAACTGTATTAAAGAAGCGTAGGGGAAGAAGTAGTCAAGCAGTGCACCTGTTATCATGATAACAATAATTGCAGGAATTATAATCTTGTAGTTTTGTGACAATGCCTTTTTCCCACGCAGCAGGAGACTGGAAGATATGACAATATAGTAAACATCAATGATGTATAAGAGTGGATAAAATCTGCAAAGTTCAAATCTTCCATCTTTTGTAATATAAAATATAAAGCTGTCACTGTAGTTAATAATCATCAACAAGGCAACGACAGCAAGAGGTGTTATAAAAAGCTTAAATATGTTTCCTCCGTGGAAACGCTGATTGACAGCAATGGAAGTGTATAACAGCATAAAGCAAAAAGAACTGTACATCATAATATACTTTAGGGCATGCAGACAGTATATGAGTGACGGCTCTACCCTGCCATCAAGTAGAATGGCAAAGAAATCAACTGCTACAAAGGAAGTTACACTAAATATAGAATACATCAAGTTGTCATCTTGATACACTGATATGGAATTTTTTTATTTTATAGGATAAAAAAAGGAATAGTAATATCACTATGGAGCAAACATCAACCCAGATGCTATATGCCATTACCGTACTCCTCCTTTCCTTAAAAATTCAGTTAGTTCTGCTATTTTAAGCGGTTTCGAAAAATAATACCCCTGTAAGTAATCACAGCCAAGCTTTAGAGCGTATTCCATGGAAGCCTTAGTCTCAATATGCTCAGCCTTAACCTGCAGGTCAAATTCTTTTAAGTAAGCTATTGTACAACTAAGAATCTTGTGAGCCAATTCTGAATTAATCGCGGTTCCTGTAATGAATTTGTCTATTGTTACAGCATAGATAGGCATATCTATTAAGGCTGATGCATTGGTATAACCATTGCCATAGTTTTTCAAGTATGAACCTAAAGCCTGCGTTTGATATGGACTTCATGTTGTCTACAATTACGCCGTCAAACTTAAGCATAGAGTTCTTCGCAAGCTCAAAGCATATAAGCTTTAGGAGGAATATCATATTGAGACGCGAGATTAACAAGTTTTACTACCTTATTCTTCTTAAGCAGGAAGGAAACCGGCATGACAATTTCAACAGATTTTACTCCGTATGCCATCAGGTGATTATCCCTAATCATCTTAAAGAGCGATTCCAAAATATAGTCATAGAATCCTATAATCAAACCGTATTTTTCTGCAACAGAAATAAGGCTGCGCGAATTGACGTAACCTATTTCAGAAATATACATTGTAAGCTCTGTCTTCACAGAGTCAAATATCTCAAGTGAAGTATTATATTCAGGCAAAAATGACAGATGAACTGTGCCATTTTCATAAAGACTTTGAATATTTGCGGCTATGAGCCTTTCCTTATCGTTTGCAGTGGTGTCAATATCTTCTATAGTCAGGTAATCCTTGCCCTTAGGAAGAACCGCAGCTGCTTCACTGAGTATGGCTTTCTGGAGTAAATTCGCATTGTCTATATCCTCAGGACAGTTATATATACATATCCTCTTGGCAGGGATAACCTTGTTAGCAGCAGTTATATCAAAAGAAGACTCAAAGCGGTCCAAAATGCTATATGCAAGTAATTCCGCCATTCGCATATTTGCCCAAAAATTCTCCGAAGAGATATAAAGGGCGAACCTGCCTCGTCCAAGAGAGTAGACGCTGACATTCTTAGACAGGTGTATAAGGTAGGATGAAAGCTCGAGTATAAGTAAGTTAGTGTATTCCGTACCAAATTCCTTATCCCAGGCATCTATCTTGTCTATAGCAACTGTAACGATTGAAACCGGCTTCTTCATTGACATAGCCACACTGAAGTTCGTAAAAAGCGCATTCTGGTTCTGAAGCCCTGTTACATAGTCAATATAATCCGCAGGACTTTCAACTGTAATGTACATGACAAGGACTAATAATGCCATAAAGAAGTTTTCTACTCCGGAATTCCTGTAAAAATACTGAATAACAGTACCCAAAAATGGAATGAATGGCAACAGGGTAAAAGCTATTCTTTTGTCACGCCTTATATTTTGCCCATAGGCAATTATTATTGCTAATGTAAAAAAATGAGGTAGTAAAGTGCAACTAAGTAGAGAAGAATAAGAAATGCTCTTCTCTGATAGCCTAAAACAGGATCAATATAAAATACAGTACTTAAAAATGGATTCAGGCTTATGGTTACTATTGCAATTACCGCCGGTACATTTAGCAATAGTTTGATTAATGTCTCATTTACCTTGATGTTAAGCACTGAACATTCATAAAATGCTGATAAGGTACAGCACAAAATATGTGTATAGAAAAAAATATCATAGATAAAAACATTGAGGATTAGAGTGTAATCCGCAATACTTTTATCGCTATAGTAGATGTAGTCTTCAAGTAAAGCCTGTATTAAGGCAGAAAGCGTAGCGATCAAACAACACACATACAGCTTTCTGAATATACCGTTATATGGCAACGTTATTGTATGTCTAAACAATAGCATATAACCAATGGTAAGCTCCAAAATAAAGGCAGCTATTTCAAACCAATAATTATGCAGCATTTTTTTCTCCCAGGGGTTATCATATATATATTTAGTATATCGTAAGTTTGCATCAATATGTTAAGATGTAAGTAGAATTTTTTTAAAAACTAAAAATTTGACACTTGTATCATATATTATCGAAATGAAAGGATAAAAAAAGGAAATTTCATAGTTTATTTGAATATTAATAGTATGGGCTTTGCTACAGGAGGAGAATATGGAAGATAAAAAGTGTATTAGAGAACTCAGAGAAGAGCTTGAAAGAAAGATGCTTTGTGAATATGCATCTTTTTCGGCTTCCTCACTCGGCAGGGATGTGGAGGAAGAGCCTGACGAGATAAGGACTACTTATCAGAGGGACAGAGACAGGATTCTGCACTGTAAGGCATTTAGAAGGCTGAAGCATAAGACTCAGGTCTTTCTTGATCCTGAAGGAGACCACTATAGGACAAGACTTACCCATACTTTGGAGGTTTCACAGATTGCAAGAACCATAGCCAGAGCCCTTATGTTAAATGAAGACCTAACTGAAGCCATAGCCTTAGGGCATGACCTAGGACATACTCCTTTCGGACACGCAGGAGAGAGAGCTCTAAACAAGATTTCACCTTATGGCTTCCACCATAATGAGCAGAGCGTGAGGGTGGTTGAACTGCTTGAGAAGCATGGACAGGGGCTTAACCTCACAAAAGAAGTAAGAGATGGAATCAAAAACCACAGAAGTGCCTGCAAGCCTTCAACCCTTGAAGGCAAGATTGTAAGGCTTTCTGACAAAATAGCGTATGTAAACCACGATATAGATGATGCACTAAGGGGAGGGATACTGACTGAAAATGACCTCCCAAGCGAGTTCACAGACGTAGTAGGACACGATGTTCCGGGGAGAATAGACACCATGGTAAAGGATGTAATATTTACCAGTATGGGGAAAAATGAAGTAAAGATGTCTGAGACTGTTGAGGCGGCCATGAGAGGCCTTAGGTCTTTCCTTATGAAGGAAGTCTACTGTAATCCTGCCGCAAAGAGTGAGGAGGTTCAGGCACAGAGGCTTGTTGAGTATTTATATAAGTATTATCTTGAAAACTATGACACACTGCCTATAGAGTATAAAAGGCTGGTAGAGGATAGGGGAGAACCGATAGAAAAGGTGGTTTGCGACTACATAGCGGGAATGTCGGATGACTATGCCATAAAGACAATTAAAGAAATATTTGTTCCTGTCCGCTGGGGCAAATACTAAGGAGATACATGTTTTATTCAGAAGAGATTGTAGATGAGGTTAGAGAAAAAAACGATATAGTGGATGTCATTTCTCCCTATGTCAGACTTACAAGGAGAGGCTCCAACTACGTAGGCTTGTGCCCGTTTCACAATGAAAAGACACCTTCTTTTTCAGTGAATACAGGCAGACAGACCTTCCACTGCTTTGGCTGTGGTGTCGGAGGCAATGCCTACAGCTTTGTAATGAAGTATGAAAATTTGACGTTTCCCGAGGCAATAAGGCATCTGGCGGACAGAGCAGGGATTAAGCTTCCGGAAGAAGAGGATAGTCCTGAAGCAAGAAAGAGGGCAGATCTAAGGACCAGATTGTTCGAGGTATATAAGGAGGCGGCAAAGTTTTATTACTTTCAGCTAAGGGGAGAGTATGGAAGCCATCCTATGGAATACCTTAAAAACAGGGGGCTTACAGACAAGACTATCAATGACTTTGGTCTTGGCTACTCAGTCAAATCGCCAAATGCATTATATAACTATCTAAAGTCCAAGGGCTATAGTGACGAATTAATGATAAAGGCAGAACTTGTATCCTTCAAAGAGGGCAGGGGGATATTTGATATGTTCTGGAACAGGGTTATCTTCCCTATTATGGATCTAAACAATAAGGTTATTGCCTTCGGAGGAAGAGTGATGGGTGATGGAGAGCCCAAGTACCTTAACTCCAGAGAGACAGACATATTTAATAAAAGAAGAAACCTTTATGGCTTAAACTTTGCTAAGCACAGCAGAGAAGGATATATCTTACTCTGTGAGGGATATATGGACGTAATTGCCCTCCACCAGGCGGGCTTTACCAATGCTGTTGCCTCTCTTGGTACTGCTCTTACTGAGGAGCAGGCAAGGCTTATTGCAAGGTATGTTAAGGATGTAATTATTACCTACGACAGCGATGGAGCCGGAGTGAAGGCTGCAATCAGGGCGATTCCTATCTTGAAATCTGCCGGAATAAGAACTAAAATACTAAAGCTGACTCCTTATAAGGATCCGGATGAGCTTATAAAGGCTGTAGGAAGAGGAGAGTATGAGGAGAGAATTAAAAATGCTGAAAACAGCTTTAATTTTGAGCTTTCAAACATTGAGAAGTCATATGATCTGACTGAGCCTGAGGGTAAGACGGAATTCTTAAACAAGGTTGCTGACAGACTTACAGAGTTTGAAGAAGAGCTTGAAAGAGAGAACTATATAGCTGCTGTAGCTGATAGATATTTTGTATCTAAGGATGCTCTTAAAAGCCTGGTCAATAAAATAGGTGGAGCAAAAGAGATACGGGAAATATATAAAGATGCAGGAGAGAGGATAAAGAAGGCAGACAGGGCAAAGACAGCGGATGAGGGCTTATTAAAGACTAATAGACTGCTTCTTAGCCTCATTGCTGATAAACCTGATTTATATAACCGTATTAAAAATATAATATCTGCAAGAGATTTTGCTACCCCTTTGTACAAAGATTTGGCGTTGAGAATATTTACTCAGATTGAAGAAGGTAAGAAGCCTAACGCAGCCGAGATAATAAGCAGGTATGAGTCAGGTGAAGATCAGTCTTTGGTCACGGCGGTATTTGAGGAGAGCCTTGAGGCAGAGGTGGATGAAGCAGAGAGAGAAAAGGCATTTAAGGAAATAGTGGTTAAGGTAAAAAGAGCCGGACTTGAAGAAGAACTTAAATCAATTGACAGTAAAGACATGAAAAGCTTTATGGAGATTACCAAGAAGCAAAGAGAGCTGGGGAAACTGGACTTTTAGATTAGGCATTTAATATCTTTTTTTATGACCTCAGGGAGGGTAAACTTATGGATGAAAAGGTGCTGAAAAAGTAAGTTGAATGAGCTTGTGAAGGACGCTAAGAAAAAAAGAAGGGGATACTGGAAGAGGATGATGTAAAGCATTTTTTTGAAGGCTATGATATAAGTAGTGAAGAGCTTGACAAATGCTACAAATACCTTGAAAAACATGGTATTAATGTGCTTATTTTAGATGAACTAAGTGATGAAGAGGATGATCCTCTGTTGACTGACGAGAATAGTGACGATATAGATAGTGATGAAAAACCTGAGACTCTTGACCTTACTGTCCCCGATGGAATAAGCACTGAAGACCCTGTAAGGATGTATCTGAAGGAAATAGGCAAGGTTCCGCTTTTGTCGATGGAGGATGAGATAGAGCTTGCCAAAAAGATGTCTGAGGGTGATGAAGAGGCGAGACAGAAGTTAACTGAAGCCAACCTAAGGCTTGTAGTAAGCATAGCGAAGCGATATCTCGGAAGAGGGATGCAGTTTCTTGACCTGATTCAGGAAGGAAATATGGGACTTATAAAGGCAGTTGAAAAAGTTTGACTATACTAAGGGATATAAGTTCAGCACCTATGCAACCTGGTGGATAAAAACAGTCTATTACAAAGCCATAGCAGACCAGGCAAGAACGATAAGAATACCGGTACATATGGTTGAAACTATCAATAAGCTGATAAGGACACAGAGACAGCTTACACAGACTTTGGGCAGGGAGCCACAGCCGGAAGAAATAGCTAAAGAACTCGCTATGGAGCCTGAAAAGGTAAGGGATATCATGAAGATTGCCCAAGAGCCTGTATCCTTTGAGACGCCTATAGGAGAAGAGGAGGACAGCCATATAGGTGACTTTATTCCTGATGACAGCAACATGGCTCCTGTAGAAATGGCTACACATGCCATACTTAAGGAACAGCTTGAAGAGGTGCTGGGAAGCCTTACAGATAGAGAGGCAAGAGTCATAAAGCTTAGGTTCGGGCTTGAGGATGGGCGTACGAGGACTCTTGAAGAGGTAGGCAAAGAATTTAATGTGACCAGGGAGAGAATAAGGCAGATAGAGTCGAAGGCACTAAGGAAGCTTAGACAGCCTAGCAGAAGCAGAAAATTAAAGGATTATTTGGAATAATGAAGAAAAGAAAAAGAATACCGAAAAGAATGCTTGCTATAGCTAACTTGGTTGACAATTCAAAGGTACTTGCAGATGTGGGCTGTGACCATGCATATATTTCGATAAATCTTCTTGAAAATGGTAAAGCTGAAAGAATAATTGCCTCTGACCTTAGAGAAGAATCGCTTAATATAGCGAAAGACAACATTAAACTTGAAGGCTTTGAGGAAAGGATAGAGACTAGGCTATGTGCGGGACTTTGCGGCTATGAGGCAGGAGAAGTTGATACCATTCTTATATCAGGCATGGGAGGCATGTTAGTTAAAGAGATACTTTCAGAGAGTATAGATGTCGTTAAAAGGGCCGATACCCTTATACTGGAGCCACAGTCAGACCTAAGAGTTGTAAGGGCTTATCTTAAGGATATCGGTTTTTAAAAATAATTGATGAAGATATGCTAAATGAAGGTGGAAAAATACTATCAGATTATGAAGGCAGTAAAAAAAGTAAGGAAAGAATAGAAGACTGTGATGACTTAGGTGATATGGCTGAGAATGAGTTTGGCCCTATACTTATAAAGAAAAAGCATCTGGTACTACTGGAATTTCTTAAAAAGAGAAAGAATCATTTTGAGAGGCTTTTACAAAATAAGAGCTTTCTTACATCACAAAGTGCCACTAATAACGACAGAATAGCCATAATTGAAAAATGAATTAAATATGGTTAAAGAGGCGCTAATTAGGATTAATGGATAAAAAGGAGACAGAAGATGGTAATTAAAGTTGACGGAAAGTCATTAGAGTACGAAAAACGCTACTAAGCTTTCTGATATAGCAAAGGACGTATATGGAGACGGTAATGGGAAATTACTTGCCAAGGTAAACGGCAAGCTAAAGGAACTGTGGAAAAAGGTGTCAGAAGATGCAGAGATAGTCTTCTATGACATAAATTCAAGTGATGGTGCGAGAACCTATGAGAGGGGAATGCTATTCCTTTTCATAAAAATCTGTTCTATGACGTATATGATAAAAGTGAAGTTACAGGCGTGAACTGTGAGTATTCCCTAGGTAACGGTATATTTTGTGAGATAATAGGCAATGTAAAGGTAGATGATGAGTTCGCCCTCAAAGTAAGGGAGAGGATGGATGAGCTTGTAAGTGAGGATATCATGTTTGAAAAGCGCACGGTATCTACAAGTGAGGCTATAGACAAGTTCCTTAACAACGATTTATCTGACAAAGAACATTTGTTTAGATACAGAAGAGGCTCGACTACCAATATATACAGACTCGGCAATTATCACGATTATTTTTATGGCTATATGCCATCTACTACAGGTGCTTTGAAGTCATTTGACTTAAAGACATATGACGGTGGCATTGTCATCGCTCTGCCTAATGCAGGAGAAGGGCTTGAAGTAAAGCGCCCATCCTGGAAGCCTCGTGAACTACTCTACAAGACTATGAAGGAGGCAAATTCCTGGGGTAAACGCCTTGGGATAGCAAATGTAGGCAATCTTAATGATACCATCTCCGAGGGACGTATAAATGATGTAATGCTTGTAAACGAGGCACTACAGGAGGGCAAGATAGGTAAGATTGCTGAGAATATAGCAAAACAGCAGAAGAAGATTGTTATGATAGCGGGACCTTCTTCATCAGGCAAAACTACATTTTCACATAGATTGTCCATAGAGCTTATGGTTCAGGGACTTAAGCCTCATCCTATCGCTGCGGATGATTACTTTAAGGACAGGGAGCATACTCCAAAGGATGAGAACGGAGAATACGACTTTGAATGCCTTGAGGCTATAGATGTGGAGCAGTTTAACAAGGATATGACAGACCTTCTTGCAGGAAAAGAAGTAAAGATGCCTTCCTTTAACTTTAAAACCGGTAAGAGGGAGTATAAGGGAAAGACTCTTAAGCTGGGAGATGAGGATATCCTTGTTATTGAGGGTATTCATGGCTTAAACGATAAGTTTTCCGCATCACTTCCAAAGGAAAGCAAGTTTAAGATATACATAAGTGCACTTACCCAGCTCAACATTGATGACCACAACAGAATCCATACTACTGACTTGAGGTCGCTTAGAAGAATGGTAAGAGATGCAAGAACCAGAGGAAGCAGTGCAGAGGATACTCTTGCAAGATGGGCGTCTGTGAGGAGGGGAGAGGAAAAGAACATCTTCCCATTCCAGGAGGGCGCGGATGAGATGTTTGATTCTTCACTTATTTATGAGCTTGCAGTGTTAAAGCAGTATGCAGAACCCTTGCTTTTTGGTATACCTACAGACTCGCCTTATTATTCTGAGGCTAACAGACTGCTTAAGTTTTTGGATTATTTCCTTACTATGCCATCAGACAATGTGCCAAAGAATTCGCTTGTTAAGGAATTTATAGGAGGAAATTGTTTTCCGGTTTAATACAACCAAGAATTAAAATATACAAAAAAGAAGTACCATATCCAGACACACTTAGGATTTCCTTTGAGAAGCCTAAACATTAGCTGGGGTATGGTACTTCTTCTTTGTTTGCAATATTAGTGAGAAACACTATAAGCCGGGTTATGTATCTGATGATCATCTATCTCGAATTGCCGTCACCGACAACCTCTATCGACCCACCTAAAAGCACGACGGGCAGCCGTATAGCTTTATATTTGGTCTTTCTTCGGATGGGGTTTACACAGCCTCTTTCGTTACCGAAGGAGCGGTGGTCTCTTACACACGCCTTTTCACCCTTATCTGACTAGGTCAGACGGTTATTTTCTGTTGCACTATCCTTGGAGTCGCCTCCACCAGACGTTATCTGGCACCCCTGCCCTGTGAAGCCCGGACTTTCCTCACCTGCCATAAGGCAGGCGCGACCATCTGTGTTTCTCAAGGGCTTAGTGTAGCATAAAAAAATGCATATTGGCAAGGTACACATTAGGGCCTTGCCAATACCATTGGTCAGAAAAAGTTTTTTAGTTAATAGTGACGATATATTTAGCTTGTCGTAAAAAACTGCGGATTTATAACTATTATGCCTCAAGTGCCTGTCTGATATCTTCTATAAGGTCTTCTGCATCCTCTATCCCTAAAGATACTCTAACAAGTCCTGCAGATACGCCTGCCTCTACAAGCTGTTCGTCAGATAGCTGACGATGTGTGGTTATTGATGGGCAGAGGCAGCAGCTCTTTGCATCAGCAACATGTGTCTCTATTGCAATAAGCTTAAGACTTGTCATAAACTTTTCAGCAGCTTCTCTACCGCCTTTAATCTCAAATGAAACTACACCTGAGCAGCCGTTAGGCATATATTTTTCAGCCAAAGAGTGGTATGTATCAGTCTTTAGTCCCGGATAGTTTACTTTTTGTACCTTCTCATGCTTTGCTAGAAATTCTGCAACAGCCAGACCGTTTTTAGAGTGCTCCCTCATACGGACATGGAGAGACTCGAGTCCAAGGTTAACTAAGAAGGAGTTCTGAGGTGACTGGATAGAGCCCAGGTCCCTCATAAGCTGTACAGTTGCCTTAGTTATATATGCACCGCCCTTACCAAACTGTGTGGCATAAACTATGCCATGGTAAGACTCATCAGGGGTGCAAAGTCCTGGGAATTTGTCAGCATGAGCCATCCAATCAAAGTTTCCGGCATCTACTATGGCTCCACCTACGCCGCTTCCATGTCCGTCCATGTACTTTGTGGTAGAATGAGTAACTATGTCTGCTCCCCACTTGATTGGCTGACAGTTGATAGGTGTAGGGAAGGTATTGTCTACGATGAGTGGTACACCGTGGCTATGGGCAGCTTTAGCAAATTTCTCTATGTCAAGCACTGATAGTGCAGGGTTTGCAAGAGTTTCTCCAAATACCAATTTGGTATTTGGCTTAAATGCAGCATTAAGCTCTTCCTCAGTTGCATCAGGAGATACGAAGCTAACTTCTATTCCCATCTTTGGAAGGGTAACTCCTATAAGGTTATAGGTGCCGCCATATATAGATGATGAGCAGACGAGGTGCCCGCCTGCCTCGCAGATATTAAAGATAGCAAAGAAGTTGGCAGCCTGACCGGATGACGTAAGCATGGCCGCTACACCTCCCTCAAGTTCAGCTATCTTAGAAGCGGTGTGGTCGTTGGTAGGATTCTGAAGCCTGCTGTAAAAAATATCCGCTTGCTTCAAGGTTAAATAGCTTTCCCATAGCCTCGCAGGAATCATACTTAAAAGTGGTTGACTGTATTATAGGCACCTGCCTTGGCTCACCATTCTTAGGTGTATAGCCAGCCTGCACGCATTTTGTTCCCTGTCTTAATTCACTCATAGTTTCTCCTTTTAGGTGTAAATATATATAACAAAAAAATGGACAATACGTCACTTTTACAATGGGGTCATTTCGGATATGTCCATTGCATTGAACATATTTATTAGTATAAGCAAATTTACTTATAAAAATCCAGTTGTTTTTGATAAGCAGTTATATATAAAACTTATAAGATGTTATAATTTTCTATTGAAATAACTCTGAGGGCATATTATAATAAAAATCTGTGCATTTTAGAGAATACTTTGAAAGGAAATATTATGTATCGTCTTTTTATGTAAAGATGGTTCAGCCAAGAGGGGGAGTTTACCACTGTACACGGAGTGATACAGACTCCTGTTTTTATGAATGTGGGAACTGCAGCGGCTATCAAAGGAGCGGTATCTACTGAAGACTTAGAGAACCTTAAAACTCAGGTTGAACTATCCAATACCTATCACCTGCATCTAAGACCCGGCGATGAGGTAATAAAAGAAGCTTGGAGGCATCCATAAGTTTATGGTGTGGGATAAGCCTGTTGTAACCGATTCGGGCGGATTTCAGGTGTTTTCCCTGGCTAAACTCCGTAAGATAAAGGAAGAGGGAGTGAAGTTTAGCTCACATATAGATGGCAGAAAGATATTTATGGGACCTGAAGAGAGTATGCAGATTCAGTCCAATATCGCATCTACCATAGCTATGGCCTTTGACGAATGCCCGGGACTACCCTGCGAGAGAAAAATACATGTTAGAGTCAGTGGCTAGGGACTGAGAGATGGCTCCTTAGATGTAAAAATGAGCTAAACAGACTCAACAGTCTGCCTGATACAATCAACAAGGAGCAATTGCTCTTTGGTATCAATCAGGGTGGTGTCTACAGTGACATAAGGATAGAAAATGCCAAGAGAATTACAGATATGGATTTGGCGGGCTATGCCATCGGTGGACTTGCTGTAGGGGAGACACACGAAGAGATGTATAAGACTCTTGAGACTGTAGTTCCTTATCTCCCTAAAAATAAGCCTACTTACCTTATGGGTGTTGGCACACCGGAGAACATCCTTGAGAGCGTTGAGCGCGGAGTGGATTTCTTTGATTGTGTATATCCATCAAGAAATGGCAGACATGGACACGCTTACACCAACCACGGCAAGATGAATCTTAATAATGCAAAGTATGAGCTTGACGAGAGGCCTCTTGATAGTACCTGTGACTGCCCGGTTTGTAGAAGATATACAAGAGCTTATATAAGGCATCTGCTTAAAGCGGGCGAAATGCTTGGAATGAGATTTTTGGTTATGCACAATCTTTACTTCTATAACAATATGATGGAAGAAATAAGGGCTGCGATAGAAAAAGGCGAATTTCAGGCATACAAAAAGGCCAAGCTTGAAGGGTTTAATGCCGGAGAGCAATAAGTCCTAGTGTTGATATTTTTTTGACACACACACTATAATGTAGTAAAAATATTTAATAAAGTTTAGGAGGAAGAAAAAAATGATTGGAGTTTTTATCAGCAGGAGCGGCAACAGGAGGAGAGTCACTTGCATCACTGCTTCCTATGATTGTTATCTGGGTAGTGGTAGTAGGTGGTATGATGTACTTTATGAGCATCAAGCCACAGAAGAAGGAAAGGCAGAGGATGCAGGAGCTTATGTCTAGTCTTGAGCTTGGAGATTCAGTGCTTACTACGGGCGGATTTTACGGTGTTATCATTGATATCATGGAGGAAATAGTTGTAGTAGAGTTTGGAAGCAACAAGAACTGCCGTATCCCTATGAAGAAGACAGCTATTGTTGAGGTAGAGAAACCAGGTCAGTCTAACACAGAAAGTGGCGAGAAGAAATAAAACTTTTAGTGTTTCTTTCGGGACATCTATTAGTAGATACAAAAAGGCTATTGCAGTTATATGATTGCAACAGCCTTATTTTTTTATTTTCTAACTATCTTTATTATTCTAAGAAGTCCGGGTACCAGTATGGCAATAAATGCCAAATTAAAAATGAAGCCAACTCCTATAAATATAGTGAAGTAAAACAATATAACATTTTCAGCCCCTGCCGTACTTGCAGTCTGTGCAAGAAGAGGGTAAAACACGGTAAGCATTCCCACAGAGAATATACCTGTATTTACAACAGGTGCAGCCGCAGAGGCAGCTATCGTAGCAAATACGTTGTTTACACCCTTTAGCAGTTTGTAGACAATTCCGGAAACATATCCTGCCAATAAGCCTTTGAATATGCAGATAACTACAGTAAAAGCCGGGTTGTACTGCAACGATAAGAGTACTGAAAGGCTCTGCACCGGAGATGACTGCAAATAATACTACAACTCGAATACAATTCCAAGTATTGCCCCCGCTAGTTCACCAAAGAGCACCGCACCCATAATAATGGGGATTAGAGATAGTGGTGGTGAAAAGGTTCCAATTTTAAATCCGCTTGCAAAAGGTTTGCAAAACTATAACGAGGGCGGTAAGTATACCCATACCGACCAATTGTGCGGTTTTAGTGCTTAATCTATTCATTTTTCCTCCTGCTGATATTCCCTCTAATTTAGGCTTAGCCCATAGGGATACATCGCAACATGAAGAATAGCATAAAAAAAGCCCTTGAAGTAAAGGTAAAAAAATATTTATAATGATATGAGAGATTAATCATATACAAAAATTCTAGATGATATTAGCATTTAGAAGAAATAATACAAGCTTAGGAGAAGATTATGAGCAGCAATAAATGGGATGAATTTGGAGGTGGAATCAATGATGTTATTCAAAAAGCCATTGATTCAGGTAACTATAATTCACTCGGAAGAGATATTAACAATATTATAAGGGATGCTTCACATACATTTGAAGATGCCTTAAGCAGAGGACTAAGAGAAGCAAGGAATAAGACAGTAAAGGTAAACCTGGGTGGTAATACCGTTGAGGTGGATAAGAATTATCAGGATAGAATCAGCCGTCCTGCAAATAAAAAAACGCTATGGTTCCTGCTGGTACAAAGCTATACGTATCAGACAATCAGCTCTTTGGTAAAGGTATGGCAAACACTATATTTGGAGGTATTGCAACCTTTGGAACAGCAATAGCAACCCTGGGAGCAGCAAGCGATGGTTCACTAATGGGAACAGCGGTGTGTGCGGGATTGTTAGGCCTGTCCTGGTTATGGCTTATGACAGGTGTAAATACCCTTAAAGACCGCCTGGTATTTAAGAATTATCAAAAAATACTTAATCTATCTGACAACAAATCCTATGCCAAGATAGAGGACCTTATGCAGGAAACGGGCGAATCAAAGGATAAGACATTGAAGCGCCTTAGGAAGATGATTAGAAACGGATGGTTTAAGGAAGGTCATATAGATAAGAGTGAAACTACCTTCATATCCACCAATGAAACCTATGCACTCTACCAGAAAACTCAGCTTGACTATGAAGAGAGACTTAAAATAGACAGGGAATTAAGTGCCAATAAGCCTGCAAATGAGCAAAATATCAGTGCAGAGGTAAAGGAAACTCTTGAACAGGGCAAGAAGTATCTCGCTCAGATTAGCCGCTTAAATGACAGAATCCCGGGAGTGGAAGTATCAAATAAGATATTCAAGATAGAGGATATTACAGGCAGGATACTAAGCAGGGTTGAGGAGCACCCAAGCAGTGTAGATGATATAAAACAGCTTATGAAGTATTATCTTCCTATGACAATAAAGCTGCTTACAGCCTATGCTGAAATGGACGAACAGCCTGTAAAGGTGGAAAATATCGATAAATCCAAAAAAGAGATTGAAAATGTGCTCGACAGCCTAAACGATGCATTCAGCAAGCTTCTTGATGACCTTTATAAGGATACTGCGTGGGATATATCAAGTGATGTGTCAGTGCTTAATGCCATGCTAAAGAGAGAAGGACTTAAGGGCAACGATTTTGCTAATACAGCTAATATCACAGCTTCAGAGGGCTTTTTCACAGACGAAGCCTGAGGCAAATGAGGTCAAGCTGGAAAGTCAGACGGTGCCTAAGGCTTACGAAAATGAGGCTGAAAAAAAGGAATAGAATTAAAACTTTAGTTCGAGTATAGTTGGTCATACCATAGTGAAATATAGATAATATTACAGATTAAGGAGAAGATTATGAACGAAAATGAAAATGTAATGCCTGAGCTTGTCGCCGATGCTAAAAAAATGTGGCAAAGACTGACACTTACACTGGAGCAGGAAGCCGCTCCTGCACCAAGCCTTACTCTTGAGCCTGCAAAGGCTGAGAACCAGTTGGTTGTAGACAATGCCAACAATCCGATAGGTGTAGATGAAAATATATTGTCAGATGCTGAGAAGAAGCAGGTTGAGGATTTTTGCAAAACAGATTAATATCAAGGACTCAAATGTAGTACTCCAGTATGGTTCGGGTGCCCAGAAGAAGATGGCTGATTTTTCAGAAAAAGCTATTGGTAACGTTAAAACCAAGGATATGGGTGAGGTAGGAAAGCTTCTTTCGGATGTTGTGATTGAGCTTAAGAACTTTAATGAAGATGATGAAAAGGGAATATTCGGTTTCTTCAAGAAACAGACCAACAAGCTTCAGGTCTTAAAGACAAAAGTATGACAAGGCAGAAGTAAATATTGGCAAGATTACCGATGCTCTTGAGAGCCATCAGGTTACTCTTATGAAGGATACCGCTATGCTTGACCAGATGTATGAGCTAAATCTCACACATTTTAAAGAGCTTACCATGTACATAATTGCAGGTAAGAAGAGACTTTATGAGGTTAGAAATACTGAGCTTAAAGAGCTGCAGGAAAAGGCTGCCGCAAGCGGTAAACCAGAGGATGCTCAGGCGGTTAGAGACCTTGACGCTCAGTGTACCAGATTTGAGAAAAAGCTCTATGACCTTGAACTTACAAGAACTGTAGCTATGCAGACGGCTCCACAGATAAGACTGGTTCAGGAAAATGATATAGTAATGAGTGAAAAGATACAGTCAACTCTTGTAAATACCATACCTCTGTGGAAGACACAGATGGCTCTTGCACTTGGCATAGAGCATGCGGGACAGGCTGCAAAGGCTGAAAGGGAAGTAAATGATATGACCAATCAGCTCCTCACAAAGAATGCTGAGATGCTTCATCAGGCTTCTGTAGATGTTGCTAAGGAATCAGAGAGGGGAATTGTAGATATCGAAACACTTACAAAGACCAATGAAACCCTTATCAATACCTTTGATGAGGTTATGCAGATTCAGAAGGAAGGCAGGGAAAAGAGGGCTGCGGCTGAGGTAGAGATGGCAAGAATAGAAGCAGAGCTTAAGAATAAGGTCTTATCATTAACCCAGAATAATTAATCACTTCAGTTTTTAAAAATAATTTTTATTCCTTCTTGACAGTATTTTTTTCTGATATTATACTGTGTGGAAATACTTTTTGTAGAAGTATAAAAACGTATTAAAAAGTTACTATTACAGCAGTCTAACTGATTAAAGAAAGTGAGGAAAAAATGGGACAGATAATTGGCGACGGAATTACTTTTGATGATGTGCTCTTGGTGCCTTCCTATTCAGAGGTCATACCTAATCAGGTGAACCTTGAAACCATGCTTACAAAGAGGATAAAACTCAAAATCCCTATGATGAGTGCAGGAATGGATACAGTTACCGAAAGCAGAATGGCTATAGCTATGGCAAGACAGGGCGGTATCGGAGTTATCCATAAGAATATGACTATAGAGCGTCAGGCAGAGGAAGTAGATAAGGTTAAGAGATCTGAGAATGGAGTTATAACGGATCCGTTTTTTCTGTCACCGGAACATACTTTGGCTGATGCCAATGAGGTTATGGCTAAATACAGAATATCCGGAGTGCCAATTACTGAGGGAAGGAAGCTTGTTGGTATAATTACCAACAGAGATCTGAAGTTTGAGACTGATTTTTTTCTAAGAAAAATAAAAAGAATCAATGACAAGTGAAGGTCTTGTTACTGCAAGAGAGGGCATTACACTGGAAGAGGCTAAGAAGATTCTTGCGTCTGCAAGAAAAGAGAAGCTTCCTATAGTGGATGCTGAGGGCAATCTCACAGGACTTATTACAATTAAGGATATAGAAAAACAGATTAAGTATCCTGATTCTGCAAAGGATGCCAAGGACAGACTTGTATGTGCTGCTGGTGTAGGTGTTACAGCTAATATCTTAGAGAGAGTTGAAGCCTTAGTTAATGCTAAGGTAGACGCCATTGTTATTGACTCTGCACACGGACATTCTGCCAATGTTATAAGATGCGTGAAGATGGTTAAGGATGCTTTCCCTGAGCTTGACATCATAGCAGGAAACATTGCTACAGGCGAGGTCGCAAAGGACTTAATTGAAGCAGGAGCAGATTCTCTCAAGGTTGGTATAGGACCTGGCTCAATATGTACAACAAGAGTGGTTGCCGGTATAGGTGTACCTCAGATTACTGCTATAATGAATGTTTATGAAGTAGCCAAAAAGCATGGCATACCTGTAATTGCAGATGGCGGTATCCAGTATTCAGGAGATATGGTAAAAGGCTCTTGCAGAGAGGTGGAGACGTATGTATGATGGGGTCAATCTTTGCAGGCTGTGATGAGAGTCCCTGGCGAGTTTGAGCTTTATCAGGGTAGAAAATACAAGGTATATCGTGGAATGGGTTCTATCGCGGCTATGGAGAATGGAAGCAAGGATAGATATTTCCAGACAGACGCAAAGAAGCTGGTTCCTGAAGGTGTAGAAGGAAGAGTCGCATATAAGGGACTTGTAGAAGATACCATATTCCAGCTTGTAGGTGGTATCCGTTCCGGCATGGGCTACTGTGGAGCAGACAATATTAAGAAGCTCCAGGAGACAGGAAAATTTGTGAAGATATCTGCTGCATCCCTTAAAGAAAGCCACCCACACGATATCCATATCACAAAGGAAGCACCTAATTATTCATCAGATTTTTAATTAACTATATTTGTCCCACAGTGAGATTTGTGGTTTCACTGTGGGACTTTTTAGAGAAAGGGAAATGACTTGAATATAATAAGCGGTAAGGAAGTTGCAGGACATATAAGCAAGAGAGTGAAGGATAGAGTAGATGAACTCATAAAACAGGGAAAGAGAGCGCCTAAGCTTGTTATTGTAAGAGTAGGCGATAGGCCTGATGACCTATCATACCAAAGAGGTGCTATAAAGCGGATGGATATGGTGGGTATAGCCCATGAAGAGCTGTGGTTTGAAGAAAATGTTTCTATAGAAACCTTTTATAAGAAGTTTGATGAAATCAACAAAGATGATGAGGTAGATGGAATCCTGGTATTAAGGCCTCTTCCTAAGCATCTTGATGAGGACAGGCTTATCCGTACCATCAATCAGGCAAAGGATGTAGATGCAATTGGTCCTACCAGTCTTGGCAAGATAATGATAGGAGATAAGAACGGCTTTGCACCTTGTACAGCGGCGGGAGTCATTGAAATTCTTAAGTATGCGGGGGTAGAGATAGGCGGCAAAAAGGTAACTATAGTAGGTAGAAGCAATGTGGTAGGAAGACCTCTTGCACTGCTTTTTATAGGACTTGATGCGACTGTAACCGTCTGCCACAGCCGTACAAAGGATGTAAAAGAAGCGTGTAAAAATGCGGAAATCCTTGTTGCTTCCTGTGGCAAGGCAAGATTTATCAATAAGGAATATGTATCAAGTGGTGCCGTAGTCATAGATGTAGGCATTAACCTTGATGAAGAGGGGAAACTCTGCGGAGATGTTGATACAGCCAGTATAGAAGATATAGCATCTGCCAGCACTCCTGTACCGGGAGGTGTAGGGAGCAGTTACGACTTCCGTTCTTGCAAGTCATGTGCTTTGTGCCTATGAAAATGCCTTAAAGGCGTGAACCAGGATTAAGATAGTAAATTGACGTATGCACAGACAATAAAAGTGGCTGTCACACAGAACAAAATCGCATAAATAAGCCTGTTTAGACATGTAAACAGAGTTATGCCGGATGTTCTTGTGTGGCGACCCACTAAAGATTATTCAGGTACTAAAAATAATAAATCCGTAAAAGTAAGCAACATTCTATCTGATGCATTTGTTTTCTTTGTCTGAATAAGTATTATCTTAGAACAGAAAGCTTCTTTTGTTCCTCTCTTAAGTTGTCAAGTATTGAATAAGGGATTCTTAGGTTTCCCCTTCCAACGCCCATACTTATAGCAGGCTTTGGTTTCCCGTGAAAGTCAGAACCACCTGTGATTAAGAGACCTTTTCTCTTGGCAAGGCCTCTCACATAGTCCTCATCCTGCTTGCTGTGGCTTGAATATATAGTCTCAATTCCTCTTAGGCCATAGCCCTTAAGCGTATCTACAAGAGCCTCAAGCTCAGGAATAGGGAGCCTATAGATGATAGGATGGGCAAGGACAGGTACGCCGCTGGCCTTTATTATGCCCTCTATAGCGTCTTTTTGGTGTGGTAAACTTCCTAGCCACATAGTAAGGCGTATCATCTCCCAGATATAGCTCGAAGGCAGATGGATAATCCTTTACTATTCCTTTTTTTCTACCAGGTATTTTCCAAAATGAGCTCTGGTTATTATTGAATCAGGAGAGGCTGCAACTATCTCATCATAAGATATAGGCAGCCCTGCATTCTTCAGGTTTTCAACCATTTTTATATTTCTGGCTATTCTCTCTTTTTCTGCTTCATTAAGTAAGGCATTGAACTCGTCATTGTCAGGCTCAACCAAAAGCCCTAAGATGTGAATATCACCGCTTTTGTAGGCGGCAGAGATTTCAACACCGGGAAGTACTTCCAGCTGTTCATCCTTTGGAAGTCCCGCATTATACCTGCTTGCGACTTCAGATAAGGACTTGTAGCCATCAGTTGTATCGTGGTCAGTAAGTGCAAAGGCGGCAAGGTTTGCTTTCGTAGACAGCTTTACCAGCTCCTCAGTGGTTTCTGAACCATCGGAATAATTAGAATGTACGTGCAAATCTATATTTCTCATATTTTTCCTTTCCGTTGTTATGGACATGTTAATATAATTATAAGCGTTATTACCCATTAATACAAGATTTCAACAACTGTAGTATTTATAGAATATTTACATCTTAACTTGTAAATTTCCTCATACTTTGTTAGGATAAACTTGAAATCAAAATAAGGAGAAAGACTATGAATATACAGATTTTTTTGGAACTAAAAAAATGCAACGACACTAAGAAAGCGGAGAGATATTTTTAAGGAAAGAGGGATAAAGTATCAGTTTGTGGATATGAAAGAAAAGGGGATGAGCAAAGGAGAATTCACCTCTGTAGCAGAGAAGAATGGTGGATTTGACTCTATGCTAAACCTTGCAGCAAAAGATAAGGATGCGCTTGCAAGGATTAAATATGCTACGGATGATGACAAGCTTCACATAATACTGGAAAACCAACAGGTAATAAAAACTCCTGTGGTAAGGAATGGTAAGCTCTCAACTCTTGGTTATCAGCCTGATGTATGGAAAGCTTGGGAATAATGGTGCTTTAGTAGTAATTGAAAAAATAAGCCTGTTATGTTACAATTGTAGTACTAATTTAGAAAAGAGGCGATATATATGAAGAGACTTACTAAAAGTAACAATAGAATGCTGCTTGGCGTATGTGCAGGAATTGCAGAGTATTTTGATATAGACCCAAACGTGGTTAGACTCCTTTGGGTGATGTTTTGTCTGCTTGGTGGCAGCGGTATCCTGGGTTATATCATTGCCGCTGTTATAATGCCTAGTGCATACGAAGAGTAAAGAATGTAAGGAGATACAACACATATGAAACTGGGAATTGTGGGACTTCCAAATGTAGGAAAGAGTACCTTATTTAACTCGTTAACCAAAGCAGGGGCTGAGTCAGCCAACTATCCTTTCTGTACTATAGATCCCAATGTTGGTGTGGTTGCCGTGCCTGATGAAAGACTGAATGTACTTGGCAAGATGCATAACTCAGGCAGGATTGTACCTGCGGCTATAGAGTTTGTAGACATAGCAGGACTTGTAAAAGGAGCATCAAAGGGTGAAGGACTTGGCAATCAGTTCCTTGCCAATATAAGAGAGGTAGATGCCATAGTTCACGTGGTTAGATGCTTTGAAGATGCCAATATTGTTCACGTAGAAGGCTCTATTTCGCCTACAAGAGACATAGAGACCATAAATCTTGAGCTTATATTTGCAGATATCGAAGTGCTTGAACGAAGGAAAAGCAGGGTAGCAAAGTCGGTTAGTGCCGATAAGATGTACAAAAAAGAGCTTGATATGATAGTAAGGCTTATGGCCTTCCTTGAAGCGGGCAACCTGGCAAAGGCATTTGTCAGAGAAGATGATGATGAAGAGAAGTTCTTTGAGGAGTACAACCTTCTTACTGCTAAGCCTGTTATCTACGCTGCAAATGTAAAAGATGATGACCTTGCAGATGACGGAGCCAATAATAAGTACGTTAAAGAAGTAAGGGATATAGCAGAGAAGGAAGGCTCGGAAGTGTTCGTGGTATGTGCACAGATAGAGCAGGAAATCTCTGAGCTGGATGATGATGACAAGAAAAGCTTCTTAGAGGACTTGGGACTCTCAGAATCGGGACTTGAGAAACTAATAAAAGCCAGCTACAAGCTCTTAGGACTTATAAGCTATATAACTGCCGGCGAGATGGAGACAAAGGCTTGGACTATAAAAGCAGGTACCAAGGCTCCGCAGGCAGCAGGCAAGATTCATACCGACTTTGAGAGAGGATTTATCAGAGCAGAGGTAGTAAGCTACGACAATCTTATAGCCTGTGGAAGCATGGCCGCAGCCAAAGAAAAGGGACTTGTTAGAAGTGAAGGCAAGGAATATGTTATGAATGATGGTGACATAGTTCTTTTCCGCTTTAATGTATAAGGAGATTAACTATGTTTGCTTTAGATACAATTTCATTTCCAAATCTAGGTATAGTAATAGAGAATCTTCCCAAGAGCATATCCGTATTCGGAAGATTTGACATAGCTTTTTATGGAATAATAATCGGTCTTGGTATAGCCATGGGTTATATTGTGGCAAGCTTTCAGGCTGCAAGAACAGGACAGGACAAGGAAGTATATCTTGACTTTTGCAATGTATGCTGTCGTAGTTTCCATAATAGGTGCAAGGATATACTATGTAGTCTTTTCCTGGGACGATTATAAGGATGACATCATACAGGTGTTTAACCTAAGAGCGGGCGGACTTGCCATCTATGGTGGTGTCATAGGAGGTATAATTACTGCCATAGTCTATACGAAGATAAAAAAGATGAAGTTTACCCTGCTTGCTGATACTGCCTGCGTGGGTCTGCTTACAGGTCAGATTATAGGGCGGTGGGGTAACTTCTTTAATAGGGAGGCCTTTGGAGACTATACGAACAACCTCTTTGCAATGAGGCTCTCGACTTATGATGTGAACCAGAATGCTATTACCAAAAAGATGTTAGAGATGGCAGAAGAAGGCAACTATGTTGGCTTCATTCAGGTTCATCCGACATTTTTATATGAGTCAGTATGGAATCTGATTCTTCTTATATGTATACTGCTTTATACCAAACATAAGAAGTTTGACGGTGAGCTTTTTTTCTTATGTATATGGGAGGATATGGCCTGGGCAGAGCCTTTATAGAAGGCCTAAGGACAGACCAGCTGACTCTTGGAGACACAGGCATAGCTGTATCTCAGGTACTTGCCTTTGCATTGTTTGTTACAAGTTTGGGTTTAATTATCTATAAGAGAGTAACATTAAAGAAAAAAATAAAAAATTTTTAGAATGTTTTTAAGGCTAAAAAGCCCTTTAAAATCCCATAAAATGGGGAATTGGGGGCTTTTTGTATTTTAAAAAGAGAATAACAGAACATGTGTATCGTTGCAAAAAAATAAAATTTATTATAAAATGTAACAAAAGTGGAGTAAAGTGGCGATAAATATCATGAAGTGGTGTGAAAGGGAGGAGGTGTTCTTATGTTTACGGGTTCGTACGAGCATACAGTAGATAATAAGGGCAGAATTATAGTTCCTTCCAAGTTCAGAGAAGAACTGGGCGAAAAATTCATCATCACTTTTGGCCTTGACGGATGCCTATATATGTATCCCATGAATAAATGGGAAAGCTTTGTTGAGCAGCCTGCTGCGCTTCCAGGGGGACATAAGAGCAGGGAATTACAGAGGTACTTCCTCTCTGCAGCCGTTGAAAGTGAGATAGACAAACAGGGTAGGACTCTTTTACCGGCCAATCTTAGGGAGAGAACCGGCATCAGTAAAAATGTTATGATAGTCGGGATGATGGGTAAAATTGAATTATGGGATAAAGCACTTTGGGACAAGAACACTTCAGAACTTGGCGACATCAACGATATAGCAGAGCAGCTGGCGGAATTTAACCTAAACTTTATGTAATGGTGCAAGTGCCCAAAGGTATAAAATTTCGGTTGGGACTTGATTGCAAGAAAACTTAGTGAAACTAAGCTATGTCAATCCTGTATCAAAGGTTGAGAAGTACTTTTTGCTGTCACACCATATAACTTAGGCATAGAAAATAAAAGGAGGAATGTGTTTTATGGGAGATGATTTTGAATTTAAGCATATTCCTATAATGTTAGACCAGGTTATTCACGGCCTTGACATAAAGCCTAATGGTATATATGTGGATGGAACTCTGGGAGGAGGCGGTCATTCCTATGAGATAGCAAAGCGTCTGACAGCTGGTGGAAGGCTTATTGGCATAGACCAGGATGAAGCGGCCATAAAGGCAGCGGGAGAAAGGCTTGCAGAGTTTAAGGACAGGGTAACCATTGTAAGAAGCAATTATGCACAGACGATAAACATTCTGAATGGACTTGGGATAAGAGAGGTTGACGGTATTTTGCTTGACCTTGGAGTATCCTCATACCAGTTAGACAACGCGGAGAGAGGCTTTTCATATATGGAAGATGCTCCCTTGATATGAGGGATGGACAGGAGGCAGGAAAAGACAGCAAGGGATATAGTTAATTACTATAGCAAGGAAGAGCTTACCCGCATAATAAAAGAATATGGGGAGGACAAGTTTGCCTCTAAAATAGCCTCTAAAATAGCAGCTTTTAGGGAAGGAAAACCGATAGAAACAACAGGAGAGCTGGCTGATATTATCAAATCAGCTATACCAATGAAATATAGGGCTACCGGAGGACATCCTGCAAAGCGGACTTTTCAGGCTATCAGAATCGAGCTAAACAGGGAGCTTGGAGTACTGGAAGATTCAATTGAAGGCATGATTGATATACTATCAGACAATGGAAGGATTGCTATAATTACCTTCCACTCACTTGAGGACAGGATAGTAAAATCAGCTTTTAGACGGGCAGAATCACCTTGTACCTGCCCACCTGATTTTCCGGTTTGCGTTTGTGGTAAAAAGTCAAAAGGATTTGTTGCTTCAAGAAAGCCGATAGTGCCTTCTGAAGAAGAGATGAAATGGAATTCGAGAGCGAAGAGTTCGAAACTTAGAATCTTTGCAAGAAAGAGGGAATCTAATGAGTGAAAAAAAGAAAAAGTAAGAAGAAACAGGAATCTAACAAGTGGTTCTATGGCATTAAATGTAAGGAGCAGTGCGCTTCCTAAAAAGAAGATACCTGCCTAAGGAGCAGCCACAGGTAACAAAAAGGACTAAACAAAAGCCACAAAGATATGCTAAAATGAGGTATGCACCTTCCATAGACTTTTTAGGCTTTGCAGGCATGATGATAGTGGCTGCCTTGCTTGTTGTTGTCTGTGTAGGATACATTAGAGTATATAATGACATAAAGCAGACTGAGCTCTCAACCAGAGCGATATCAAGAGAGGCAGACAGCTTAAAGATAGCCAATGACAATACCGAGAATACTCTCTACAGCAACATTGATTTGGAGAAGATAAGAAAGACAGCGATAGAGAAATATGGCATGGTATATCCTTATGAAAACCAGATTATTACGTACAAGAGCGTAACTAACGGATATGTAAGGCAGTATGGTGATTTGAAGGGCAATGAGGCGCTTAGCCTGATTGAGAGAATTTTTAAGAGTAGTAAATGCCGGATAGGAGTTATAATGGCAACAAGAGCTAATAATGGAAGAAGAAGAACTACAGGCAGAAAGAATGTCCGTAAAAAAAGCGGGATGACAGTTAAGGGTAAGATAGTGTTAACGTCCGCTTTTTTTGCGTTGGGACTAATAGGTGCTTCTCTTGCAGTTATTTATGTTGCACAGGGAAAGGGAGAGGGCTATAAGAAAAAAATACCTTGCCCAGCAGACATACAGCAGACAACCCGATTATAGCCAAAAGAGGAGATATATCTGACAGACGTGGGGTCGCTTTTTGCCAAGTCTGTCTTGGTGTATAATTTTGTTTTAGAGCCTAAAATTATACTTTCAAAAGAAGATGACTACAGGGCGCCTACGGTTAAGTTTGCAAGTGAATATTTTGGCATATCTCAGGATGAACTAAACAAGATAATTGATAATAATCCTGAGTCTATGTATCAGGTTATAAAAAAAGAAGTAAGCTATGATGAAAAGGAAAAATTTATAGCGACGGTAAATGAGTATAACAAGAGAAATACAAAAAAACGAAAAAAAGCGGATACGGCAAACGACATTGTTGTAGGTCGCAACTTTGAGAGCTACTACAAAAGGACTTATCCTCTAAAGACGGTAGCAAGTGACGTGATAGGATTTACATATTCAGGAGATATGGCAGAATGGGGACTTGAGGGATATTATAATTCTAAGCTAAATGGCAAAAACGGTGTGAGATACGGTTACTTCAATTCAAATATGGAACTGGAAGAAACTGAAGTTGAAGCTAAGAATGGCTTAAATGTAGTCACTACGATAGACTCAGATGCCCAAAAGATGACCGAAGATATAATTGCAGATTATCAAAAGACTGAGGGTGCTGAAAACGTAGGTATAATCTTGATGAATCCCAATAACGGTGAAATCTACGTAATGGCATCAAACAAAGGCTATGACTTAAATAATCCCAGAGACCTTACAGGGTATTTCAGTCAAAAAGAAATTGATGCTATGAGTGATGATAAAAAGCTTGAAGAGCTTAGTAATATATGGAAAAACTACTGTACCAGTGATATATACGAGCCTGGTTCTACCTTTAAGCCTTTTACGGTGGCAGCCTGTCTTGAAGAAAATGTAGTAAAGAAGAAGCAACAGTTCTACTGTAAGGGCTATGAGATAGTAATGGATAGAAAAAAATCCGCTGTGTAAAAAAGAGACGGACATGGTATGATTACATTGTCTCAGAGCCTTGAACAGTCCTGCAATGTCACGATGATGCAGATAGTAAGGAAGCTTGGCAGGAAGGATTTTGCCAGGTATCAGGATATATTTGGTATAGGAAGCAGAACAGGTATAGATTTCCCGGGAGAGACCACGGGACTGGTATACAATGAAGCACAGCTTAATCCTGTAGAGCTTGCTACGAGCAGTTTCGGACAGAGTGTTTCTGTTACCATGATTCAGATGGCTGCAGGCTTCTCGTCCCTTATAAATGGCGGGACTTATTACAAACCACATCTTGTTAAGGAACTAGTGGATGACAACGGAGTGGTGGTAGAGAAAAAAGAGCCTGTAGTTATGAAAAAGACGGTAACAAAGGATACATCAGAGTTCATACAGAAGGCACTTTATGAGACGGTAGAGCAGGGTTCAGGCTGGCGGGCAAAGTCTGAAGGATACAAGATGGCGGGTAAAACAGGTACAGCTCAAAAGCTAGACAATATCAATGGAAAGCTTGTAAGATCAGATACAAACTATGTAATTTCTTTTATTGGCTGTGCCCCTTATGATAATCCTCAGGTTGTGGTCTATGTCGTTGTAGACCAGCCTAAGGTTAAGGATCAGACTGCTAACGGCATTGCATCCGCACTTGCTAAGAAGGTTGCTGAAAATGTATTTAAGGTACTTGGAATATATCCTGAAAAAAACTAAGGAGTAGACATTATGTTTTCAATTGAGATATTTTTTTACCTGCATTTATTTCATTTGCGCTTACGGTGCTTCTATGCCCTATATTCATCCCTATACTTCATAGGATGAAGTTTGGGCAGTTCATAAGGGAGGAAGGCCCCGAAAGCCATTTGAAGAAGGCAGGGACTCCTACAATGGGCGGAATAGTTATGCTGGCTGCATTTACAGTTTCATCGCTTGCATATATGTTAAACGAACCACAGATTTTCCCTGTTATTTTACTTACAGTTGGATTTGGGTTTATAGGATTTTTGGATGACTTTATTAAGCTTGCCAAAAAACGCTCCTTAGGGCTTAGGGCTTGGCAAAAGCTTGGACTTCAGATAGTGCTCACAGGATATTTTGCCTATGTGATTATGAGTGATTATCCTGAACTTACGCAGATTATTATTCCTTTTACAGGAGGACAGGTGGCTTGGAACCTTGGGGTACTATTTGTTCCTTTTGTATTTATCGCTGTACTTGGTACTGTAAACGGTGCCAACTTTACTGACGGACTGGATGGACTTGCAACCTCCGTTACTGTCGTTATAGCGATGTTTTTTGCAGTACTTTCATTAAAGATTGGAGCACCTGTGTACCTTACAGCTATGATAATGGTTGGAACCCTGATTGGTTTCTTAATCTTTAACACATATCCCGCTAAGGTATTTATGGGGGATACAGGCTCTTTGGCTCTTGGAGGCTTTGTGGTTACAGAGGCATTTATGCTAAAAAAAGCTCCTTTGTTCATTATAATAGTGGCCTTTATATATCTTGCTGAGATACTTTCAGTTATGCTTCAGGTTAGCTATTTTAAGATTACTCACGGTAAGAGAATATTTAAGATGTCACCTATACATCATCATTTTGAGCTTTCAGGCTTTGAAGAGACAAGGGTGGTTGCGATGTTTACCGTAGTAACTATACTCTGTTGTTTTATAGGTTTTATTGCATTATAGTAGATAATAGAAATGGTTGGTGATGCTATGGGAAAAGTGACGAAAGGTAAGAAAACTGCGGCAGCAGATACTAAGAAAAAAAGAATTGGTATAAGATATTATGATTTTAACCTTACCTTCCTGATTCTTTTTGCCTGTTCTATAGGCCTTATTATCATCTATAGCGCAAGTGCATATATTGCCAAAAGCAAGAATCTTGAATCAACTTATTTCTTAAAAAGGCAGTTAATTACTATAGGAATTGGATTTTTTCTTATGCTCCTTTTCTCATTTGCTGACTATAGATGGCTCAAGTTTAGAGTAAGGCTTCCTATGCCAAGATTTTTAAGAGGACTGCTTGGAAGGAATTCCTTTGTCATTTCGCTGCCCTGGATAATGCTCTTTGCCATGACAGCGCTACAGGGCTACACAAGCTTCTTTGCATCTATAAATAATGGCGCAAGGAGGTGGATAGATGTAGGGGGCTTATCCTTTCAGCCCTCGGAATTTGCAAAGTTTGTAGTTATTGTATTTGGAGCATATATCTGCCAGAGGAAGCCGGGAAAGATAAATACACCGGGCGGATTTTTAGTTGCAATCCTCTATGTATCTCCTCTGTTGGGCTTTATTGCAAAAAGAAAACCTCAGTGTCGCTATAATAGTTGCTGGTATATACGGCTGTATTATATTTGTAAATGCTAAAAAGACATTGCCTTATCTGGTGCTTGCAGGCATAATGGCGGCTTCTATAAAGGCTGTGGTAAAGCTCCTTGGAGGATATAGAAGTGCCCGGTTGGAAATACATGCCAATGTTGAGACGAGCGAAAAAGGACAGCAGATACTTCAGGGACTATATGCGATAGCCTCAGGAGGGCTTTTTGGCAAAGGGCTTGGCGGAAGTGAGCAGAAGTATGGCAGGGTTCCTGAAGCATATAATGATATGATATTTACCATAGTATGTGAGGAATTTGGCATATTTGGCGGGATAGCGGTAATAGTGCTGTTTGGGCTCATACTTTATAGGATGTTTATAGTTATTATGAATGCAAAAGACAGATTTGGTGCCTTAGTTGGAGCGGGAATAATGTCTCAGATTGCCATTCAGGTGGTACTTAATATATTGGTTGTAACCAATGTTATTCCTTCCACAGGTGTTATCCTGCCTTTTATCAGCTTTGGTGGAACAGCGGTTATCATTATGCTCTTTGAGATAGGAGTGTTCTTAAATATATCACTCCAGATAGAATATAAAAACAGCCTGCTTACCGGCAAGACTTCAACCTATAATAGCGTAAATAATGTGGGACCAAGGCAAAGAAGCATAAACCATGGAACAAGATAAAATCAGCAGGAGAAGATATGCGCAATAAGATAAAGGTGGCTCTTATCATCATTTTCTTTCTTATACTGGCAGCGGGTGGTCTTGTGATGGCTTCCGGACTTAAGGAAGTAAAGGTAAAGGGAAATATATACTATACAGATGACAAGCTTAAGGATGAATTAAAGAAGTACTATGTAAAAGGGAACACCATACTCACGTACTTGAGGCTTAAATATGATAAAAGCATAACGATTCCATTTGTGGATGAGATTGATGTGGACCTTACGGGGCTTCACAGTATAGTGATTGATACAACAGAAAAAGAGGTGGTAGGCTGTCTGCCTTTTATGGGAGAATTTATCTGCTTTGACAAGGATGGTATTATGGTAGGGAGCATTCCTAAAGAAAAGGACAATATACCGGTAGTTACAGGGATAATCTACGATACTGCCGTATTTAACAAGCCAATCGCAGCTAAAAATGCGGAAGTATTTGAATTGACATTGAATATCACGCAATTAATCAAGAAATACGGACTTGAGATAAATAGGATTGAGTTCGGAGACAATCTGTCAATAAAGTTATATGAAAAAGATGTGAAAAATTTTGCTTTGGCAGAAGAAAAACATTTCGATGAACAGATATCAAATCTGGTTGAAATATTACCTAAAAACTAAGGGAATGAAGGGAACTCTACACATGGAAGACTTCTCTGAGACCAATAAAAGGGTGATTTTTTTGAAGCAGATAAATAATAAAATTGTAAAAAAATAACTTGATTATTTTGAATATAATGTATATTATTAAGTGGGAAATTATATTTAATTTATTTCTCGAGTTATAGGTATAGGATATTGATTATTAGATAACTATGTAATAAGTGTAGGAGGAAGAGGCCTTGTTAGAGATAAAGGATGAGAGAGAATCAGGAGCTTGCAGGATAATTGTTGTTGGAGTTGGCGGTGCTGGAAATAACGCCGTTGACAGAATGATTAGTGAGGGAGTTGCGGGAGTTGAGTTTATCAGTGTTAATACTGATAAACAGCGACTTATTTCCTGTACAGCACCTACCTGCATACAGATTGGTGAGAAGCTCACAAAAGGACTTGGAGCAGGAGCTAAGCCTGAGGTAGGCGAGAAGGCTGCTGAGGAGAGCAGAGAGGATCTTGTGGCTGCCCTTGAGGGAGCTGATATGGTATTTGTTACCTGCGGTATGGGTGGTGGTACCGGTACCGGAGCTGCACCTGTGGTTGCTGAGATTGCTAAGGATATGGGAATACTCACAGTCGGTGTAGTAACAAGGCCGTTTAGATTTGAAGGACCAAGAAGATCAAGAAATGCAGACAGCGGTATAGATAAGATGAGTGAAGTAGTAGATACTCTGATAGTGATTCAGAATGAGAAGCTTCTTGAAATCATGGATAGACGCACAACTCAGCCTGAGGCTTTTGCAAAGGCTGATGAGGGTGCTTAGACAGGGTGTGCAGGGCATCACAGACCTCATTGCTGAGGATGCAGACGTAAGTCTTGACTTTGCCGATGTAAGTACTGTCATGAAGGATAAGGGACTGGCACACATTGGAATAGGTGTTGGAACCGGAGAGAACAGATGTCTTGAAGCTGTCAAAATAGCTGCTGAGAGCCCTCTGCTTGATATCAGCATAGCCGGAGCTACCGACATGATAGTTAATTTCTATGGTGATATCATTATGCAGGAAATCGCTGATGCAGTTGATCATCTTCAGGAAATGATAGGTGATGAGAGCGATGTTAATATCATCTACGGCTCAAAATATGATGATACTAATAAGGATCAGGTTACGGTTACTGTTATTGCTACAGGCTTAAGTGACGAGAGAACAGGAGCTGTAGATGTGGCTAAGAGACCTCTGCAGTCAAGAGGGGTAGCCGGAAGAACCAGTATTCCTTCTTCAACCAGACAGAGTTCAAGACCACAGCCTGCGGCTGAGAAGATAACAGCAGCAGAAAAGGTGACTAATGATTCCGGCAATTCAGATATCAAGATACCTGAATTCCTCATCAAGGGAAGAAAATAAGACGCTGTTTGGCTCGGAGGTAAGTGATGAAGTGTCCATTTTGTGGTAATGAAGATACAAGGGTGATAGATTCAAGACCTTCAGATGATAATTCTACTATTAGAAGAAGAAGGCAGTGTGATAAGTGCAACAAGAGATTTACCACTTATGAAAAGGTGGAGACTATACCTCTTGTTGTAATCAAGAAGGATATGACAAGGGAGACCTATGACAGGTCAAAGATAGAGTCAGGAGTGTTTAGATCCTGTCACAAGAGGCCCGTGCCTGTTGAAGATATCACTGCTTGCGTGGAAGATATAGAAAATGCCATCTTTAATAAAGGTGTTAAGGAGATTTCAAGCTCTGAAATAGGTGAAATAGTTATGGAGAGACTTAAAGCCCTTGATCAGGTTGCTTACGTGAGGTTTGCATCTGTATACAGGGAATTTAAGGATGTAAATACCTTTAAGGATGAACTTGAAAAGTTATTATAACGAAAGGGTGAATGTTCGCAAATGTGGGAGAGAGAAATATTTGATACTGACCTTTACCATCTGGTTGGTGCATTTATTATCTATAGCATGTTAGGCTGGCTGGTTGAGTCAATATATATGTCTTTTTGTAATAGGAAGATAACCAACAGAGGCTTTGGAAGAGGTCCATTCTGCCCTATTTACGGGGTAGGAGCAATGGTAGGCTACATCATTTTAAGCCCTCTTAAGGGGAATTACCTCGGTATCTATATAGCAGGTGCTGTATCCGCTACTCTATTTGAGTATATAGTCGGAGTGCTTATGATAAGATATCTTGGCGCACTTTGGTGGGATTATAATGATAAACCGTTTAATTATAAGGGGATTATCTGCCTTGAAAGTACGATTGCCTGGGGATTTTATGCTCTTGCTATAGTGTATTTTCTACAAAGTGCCGTATATGGACTTGTTGACCGTGTTCATAGAGAGATGGGAGTTTTTATTATAGGAGCCATACTACTCATCGTCTTTGTAGACTATGTGATGCAGTTTATGAAAGTATTCAACATAGACCTTGAAGAACAGAAAGAAAAGATAGAAGAGAGAGTAAAAGCTTTTGCATCCAGATGGAGTTAAATGTAAGCTAACTAAAGGGCTATACAGTGGATATGCTGTATAGCCCTTTTTTAGATAGTTCATCTAATTAGGAAAAATAGAACTAAAGTAGGATATTTCAGGATGTATGTAAACTGTTTCATAAGGTGCGGCAGGATGCTCCATTCTGTAAAGTACCTGTAAAGCAAGCCTTCTGCCAAGTTGTCTCGTATTTACACTGGCTGTTGTAATCTTATCTGCAACATTGACATACTCCTTGCTTCCGTCAAACCGGTAAGGAGTATAGGCTTATTAAAGCGCTTAGGGTGTTCTGAGATATACATGGCAACAAACTGTGCCACATAGTCACTCACACAGATAAAGGCATCCGGCATCTCCTTTATCGAATCCAAAAACTCGAATATCTTACTTTGGTAACTGGATATTCCTATCGAATCGGTATAACATGTGGTAGGGTCAAGAGGTATATTGTGTAGTGCAAGACCGTCCACAAAGCCTTGATAACGCTCCAGATTGGTTCTTGCATAATTTAAGTCTCCTATAAAGCCAAGCCTTGAACAGCCTTTCTTCACTATATCATCTATTATAGCTGTAATAGCACTTCTTCCCTCTATTAACATAAGGTCACAGGCAAGCATCTTCTCAGTTATCGAAGGCACGGTATCAAGAAAAACCTTAGGGGTTGGAAGCTTTATTAACCTCTTGATAATATGTCTGTCATAAAGGTTCATAACTACAATTCCGCCTACATTGTCACCTGTAAGTATATCAGGTATCTGAAAATTGTTATCGTATGAACTTTGTATGTATGTGTACAGTAAGTTAACATTGTGCAGGGCAAGTTCCTTTGCCATACTGTGTATAATATCTATCCAAAAGACAGCAGAATCAGGCCTTGACACTACAAGCGACACATTCTTAAAGTTATTCATATCCTTGTTAGAGACAGTGATTGCAGAAAGACTATTGTAGCCAAGCTTTGAAGCCATGTCCAATATGCTGTGCTTAAGTGTGCTTGAGACACCCGGCTGATCGTTAAACACCTTCCAAACGCTCACCCTTGATACCCCAAGTGCATCGGCAATATCCTGCATAGTAACTTTACTCATTTGTCAATCCGCCTCCCCCTCTGTATAGCTGTTTAGCTAAGTAATACAAAAAATAATTTGGATAATAAAACATTTTAAAGTATACAACAATTATATATATACAATGTTAATTGCTTTGTTAACTTATGTTAAGTATAATAAAGATAATGCACACATGTCAATACAAAAAACTCAATTAATTTACAAAAACATCTTGAAATATTTTTAAATACATATTACTATTCAATTAGTTGAAGTATGTTTAAATACTTTTTAAAACAAAAAAATATATTTTTTTAAGGAGTATATATCATGTATTTTTTTGCCAAAACCAAAAAAACTTACAGAAACAAATGGTGAGTTCTTCGTAGAATCCGGGATAAGAATAGTTTCAGAGAGTGAAGGACTAAAGACAAGCACAGGATGGGCACTGCCAAAGGTCTTAAGGGATGAGCTTCTTCGTTATGCCGGTGTGGAAGCCACGCTTACAGCAGGAACAGCAGATAAGGGTGATATCAGTCTAAGACTTGTCAATGCACTTCCTCCACAAAGCTATGTACTTTCCATAACGGAAGAACAGATTGAGATTCTTGGCAGGGACAGAGCAGGTGTTGGCTATGGCATCCAGACTCTCTGCCAGATTATAAGAAACAAGGGTGCCTTACTTCCTGCTCTTAGGATAGAGGATAAGCCTGATATACCTGCCAGAGGATTTTACATGGATCAGGCAAGAGGTAGAAGCTTTAAGTTAGACACTATCAAGAAGCAGATAGATTTACTTTCAAGGTATAAGTTAAATCAATATCAGCTCTACATAGAGCAGTCCTTTGCTTTTAGAGGATTTTCTGAGATGTGGAGGGAGGACAGTGTGCTTACTCCGGAAGAAATTATGGAGCTTGATAAGTACTGTAAAGACAGAGACATTGACTTCGTGCCATCTCTTGCAAGCTTTGGTCATCTTTATGAATTGCTTAGAACAAAGAGCTATGAGGATATCTGTGAGCTTGAAGATGCTGCGGGCAAGCCGTTTTCATTCTGGGAAAAGATGCAGCACCATACAGTAAATGTAGATGATGAGCGTTCTTTTGAAGTTGTGAAGAAAATGCTTGATGAGTACCTGCCGTTATTTAGCTCAAAGCTAGTTAATATATGTGCGGATGAGACATTTGACCTCGGTAAGGGAAGGTCTAAGGCGCTGGCTGACAAGGTGGGAACCGACAGGATGTATATGGACTTCTTAAAGAAGCTCTGTGAGTACGTTGTTAGCAAAGGTAAGGTTCCTATGTTCTGGGGAGATATTATACGTAAATTTCCTGAGTTTATTAAGGAGCTTCCTACAGAGACCATATGCATGGCCTGGGGCTATATGGCTGAGCAAAAAGATGATATCTGCGAGCCTATCGCTAAGGCTGGGGCTAACCTTTACCTTTGTCCGGGTGCTTGCGGTTGGAATACTTTGATAAATAGAATTGACACTTCATACTCCAATGTTAAGGTTATGAGCGGGTATGCAAGAAAATACGAGGCAATCGGACTCTTGAATACCGAATGGGGTGATTTTGGGCACATAAACAATCCTTCATTTACAACACCGGGCATTGTCTATGGTGGGGTATTTACCTGGAATCTGGATGCTTATTCAGGAGAAAAAGGAGTAGGAAAGGAAGAGCTAAATAAAGCCCTATCCTTCCTTGAGTATGATGATAAGTCGGAAAGCTATATTGAGCTTCTGGAGAAGGCCGCTCTTAATCAGATATATGACTGGTGGAGTGCTGTGCTCCTGTTTGAAGGCTTTGCAGATGCAGCAAACTTTGATGAGAAGACAAACCCTGCAGGCTTTAACAGCCACAAGGCCTTAACAGAGAGACTTGATAGGTTCAAGGCTGAAATAGCTGATGTAGACAGAGCGTCTAAAGAGCTGTTAGAAATCAGAAGGAAGCTTAGAAAAACAGTGCTTTCTATGGATAGTGCTAAAAGAAATGAGTTTAATAAGGCTGACAATGCGATTGCAGGTATTGATATCTGGAATAGAGTAGGAAGGGCGGTTGTAATGCCTGAAACTTCAGATGAGAAAGTGAAGTTCGAGCTTGCGGAAGAACTTGAAATATGGTATATGAAGTATAAGGAGATTTATAGAGCGGACTCAAAGGAGAGTATGCTTGGAAGGGTAACTAAGGTTGTGCTTTGGTATGCAGACAGATTAAGGGGAATAACTGAATAATTTTTTTACAGTTAAGTAACTCAATAATAGGATGCCTTGGTAAACATTTACATCATTTATTAATTGTATGTTAACAAAAATATTTATTTTGCAACATTTTAGTAAATAAAAATGTTGCAAAATGTTAATTGATATGATAAAATGTAACTTAGATTAGAAATGGAAGGGGCTTACTAATACTTCTTCAAAAACAGCAGGAGGGAAAATAATGAGCAGTAAAAAAGAAGCTACTCTGCCTAAGAAAAAGAAAAAGTGGACAAGAGATGACACCGAATTGACCTTGCTCGGTATACCTACATTTATTTGGTACATCTGCTTTTTGTTACCTGCCTATGTTTGGTATTGTAATTGCTTTTAAGGAATTTAGGTTAAGACCTAGGACAGGATTCCTGCAGAGCCTTTTTCAAAGTAAATCGGTTGGATTCAAGAACTTCAAGTACTTTATTAACTCAAATGACTTTATGCTTTTGCTTAGGAATACAATAGCATATAACATTGTATTTATTATTCTTGGAATTATCTTTCCTGTTACTTTGGCTATAATGATAAGTCTCATTCACAGCAGGCTTAAGTCCAAAGTATATCAGACGATGATGTTCCTTCCTCACTTTATGTCCTGGGTAGTTGTAAGCTACTTTGTATATGCTTTCCTCAGCCAGGATAAGGGATTTATCAACAACATTTTATCCTCTTTTGGAATGGAAAAGGTAAACTGGTATTCAGAGCCTAAGTACTGGCCTTTCATACTGATATTTATGCAGCAGTGGAAGAGTATCGGGTACAGCATGGTAGTTTATCTTGCCTGCATTACAGGTATTGATTCAAGCCTTTATGAGGCTGCGGTTATTGACGGTGCAAACAAATGGCAGCAGACCAAGTACATTACACTGCCTAGCCTTAAGTCAGTAATTATAATGATGTTCATATTGAATGTGGGAAGAATTTTCTACTCAGATTTCGGTTTGTTCTATCAGGTAACACAGCAGATTCCTGCTTCCTTACATGATGTGGCATCCACATTTGATACCTATGTTTATAATGCATTGCAGTCAAATGTTCCTATCGGAAAGACTGCCGCAGCTTCTGTAGCTCAGTCTATAGCTTGCTGTATCACCATTCTTGCAGCAAACTTTGTGGTTAAGAAGATAAACAAAGAACAGGCAATCATTTAACTAAGGAGAATTAAAGTGGAAAATAAAAATGTAAAGAAGGGTAAAGGACTTAACCAGATTAAGTCCGGAACAAACATTGTTTTCAATATTATTTTTATAATTTTATCCTTAATGTGTATAGTGCCGGTAATTTTCGTGTTTATTATTTCGATTTCATCTGAGGCTTCTCTCGCTGAGTATGGCTACAGATTTGTACCGGCAGAGCTTTCAAGTGCGACCTATCTGTATCTTTGGAAAGAAAAGGATTATGATATTAAAGACACTCTGGATATCGGTGATAGTAACAATGGGAGGTACAATCCTCGGACTCGGTCTTACTACCTCGATGGGGTATGTACTTTCAAGACAGAGCTATAAGCTACAGAACTTTTTTACCTGGGTTATATTCATACCGATGATATTCAACGGTGGTCTTGCTGCAAGCTACGTTGTAAACGACAAGCTCTTGAACCTTAGTGATACGCTTTTGGCACTCATACTTCCGCTTGCAGTTTCGTCTTTTAACATAATTATATGTAAGACATTCTTTAGAACCACAATACCTGACTCGGTTATTGAGTCGGCTAAGATAGACGGAGCTACTCAGCTTGGTATATTTAGCAAAATAGTGCTCCCTATATCAAAGCCGGTAATTGCTACAATCGGACTTTTCTTAAGCTTTGGTTACTGGAATGATTGGTTCTTATCATCTCTTTACATAAGAAATAAGGACCTCATATCACTTCAGGCTTTGCTTAACAGCATGGTCAAGAACATACAGTTCCTTGCAAGCAATCCGGATGGTGGTGTAAGTATTCAGCAATATCTGGCAACCATGCCAAGAGAATCAGTAAGAATGGCGATTGCCATAGTTATAGTAGTTCCTATAGCTTGTGCTTATCCATTCTTCCAGAGATATTTTGTTACCGGACTTACAATAGGTGCGGTTAAGGGTTAAATCTTAAGCTATTAAGCTTTTAGATAAAATGTGTAAAAAGTGAAAGGAGAACTTTAACATGAAAAAAAGATGGGGAAAACTGTTAGCTTTAGCTCTTGGAGCATCTATGGTTTTTAACCTTGCAGCTTGTGGAGCAAAGACTGAGGAAAAGACAAGCCAGTCTAAGACAAGCACAACCAGTCAGGCGCCTTCTGCCTCCAAGACTTCAAGCTCTGCATCTAAGACAAGTGATGCAAAGACAGGCGAGATAGTAAATCTCAAGTGGGTACAGGTAGGCGCTACCAGCCTGATAACTACAAGGCCTGGCAGGAAAATATCAACAAGTATTTAGCTGATAAAATCGGTGTAAATATCGACGTTGAAGTAGTAAGCTGGGGTGATTGGGACAGCAGAAGAAGTACACTTGTAAATACAGGTGGTGACTATGACATTATGTTTACCAATGCTAATACCTATGTACAGGATGTAAAGATGGGAGCATTCCTTGATATTACAGACCTTCTTAAGGATAACGCACCTAAGCTTCTTGCATCTATGCCAGAAGAATACTGGAATGCAACAAAGGTAAACGGACAGATTTATGCTGTACCTACATACAAGGACAGCTCAATGACATTTTACTTTATCTTTGTAAAGAAGTTACTTGAGAAGTACAATATTGATGTTGATAAATTAAAGACTCTTGAGGACTTAACAGAGCCATTAACAAAGATTAAGAATGGCGAGAAGACAGCACCATTTATCCTTAACAAGGAAGGCGTATCTAACTCACTTGCAAAGAACTATGATAGCATGGGACTTCCAGCACTTGGTGTAAAGTTCTCAGACAGCTCAAAGAAGCTTGTTCCTATCTTCGAGCAGGAAGATGTTATGAAGGAGCTTAAACTCCTTCATAAGTGGTATAAGGACGGAATTATCAATGCTGACGCAGCTACACTTGCAGAGAAGCCAAAATACAGACCTTTCGGTATTGAGCAGGGCTGGAGCGGTGCCGCTAAGACAGTATGGGGTCCTAACATGGGTGAGGAAGTAGTAGCAGTGCCTTGGGGCGATACACTTATTTCAAACGTAACAGTTGGTGGTTCTCTTAACTGTATTTCAGCTAGCTGTGAGCATCCTGACAAGGCTCTTCAGTTCTTAGAGCTTGTAAACACAGATACTTATGTAAGAGATTCATTCTTCTACGGCCTTGAAGGTGATGATTGGACATATACTGCTGACAAGAAGGTTCACAAGAACAACGATGAGTGGAAGATGGCTGGTTATACACAGGGTTCATTCTTCATCGTATCACAGAGAGATGATGTAGACTTCAATCAGTGGGATGAAGTTAAGGAGCTTAATGCTAAGGCTATCGCTTCACCTGTACTTGGTATCAACCTGGATGTAACTGATTTTGAAGATGAAATGGTTAACTGCGTTGAGATATACAACAAGTATAAGAGTGAGCTTTTCACAGGTACATCTGATCCTGAGAAGGTAGTTCCACAGATGATGGAAGAGATGAGAAAAGCAGGATTTGACGATATGCAGAAGAAGGCTCAGGAGCAGATTAACGCTGCAAAATAATTAAATTACAGATAAGCATAAGACAAAATTAGACACTGTTTTATGAAAAATAGAAGAGTTTTTTCCCGAATTTGTCCGTAATGTGACGATTGACGGAAAAAACTCTTTTCAAGATTAGAATATCAGGAGAATGAAGATGAATAGTGAGAATAGATTACCTCAGATACCTTGGGAGGAAGATAATACCGGAGGAAAAGAGCCGGTTTGGAGATATTCGGGCAATCCGATTATAGGAAGAAACGGAAACAAGATTTCAAACAGTGTGTTTAACAGTGCAGTGGTTAGATTTGAAGACGGCTTTGCAGGAGTATTTAGATGTGACAGCCGTTCCATAAGTATGGATATTTTTGTGGGTAAAAGTAAGGACGGAATTAATTGGGAGATAGAAGATGAGCCTATCAAGTTTGAAGGCGCAGATGAAGAGATACTTAAGAGAGAATACAGATACGATCCTCGTGTTTGTTTTATAGAGGACAGATACTATGTGACCTGGTGTAACGGGTATCATAGCCCTACAATAGGTGTTGCTTACACCTTTGATTTTAAAAAGTTTGTACAGCTTGAAAATGCCTTCCTTCCGTTTAACAGAAACGGAGTTTTATTCCCTAGAAAAATAAACGGTCTTTATATGATGCTTAACAGACCAAGTGACAACGGTCATACTCCTTTTTGGCGATATATTTATAAGCCAGAGTAAGGATATGGAGTTCTGGGGCAGGCATAGACATGTAATGGGTACAATTAAAGATGACATTTCTGCCTGGCAGTCAACTAAGATAGGACCGGGACCTATTCCTATCGAGACAGATGAAGGCTGGCTTATGATTTACCATGGTGTAATTAACACCTGTAATGGTTTTGTATATCGTATGGGTGCTGCCCTCCTTGACCTTAATGAGCCTTGGAAGGTAATTGCGCGCAGCAAGAATTATATAATGGCTCCTTGGGAACAGTACGAGTGTATGGGAGATGTGCCAAACGTAGTCTTCCCTTGCGCTGCCTTACATGATAAAGAAAGTGGAAAGATTGCTATATACTATGGCTGTGCGGATACAGTCACAGGGCTTGCTTTTACAACAGTAGAGAGACTTCTTGACTATGTTAAAAAGAATGCACTATAAACCTAAGCTTAGGAGGCAGTTATGAGATATTTGGATAAGCGTGTCAAGGTTATTTGTGATAATCTTGACAAACTTAAAATAAAGCAGAAGCTTGAACTTGATAAATGGCAGTATAAAGAAGGACAGTTCTTTAGGCCTGAAGAGGCAGAAAGTGCTGGGCCTGACTTTGCAGAGTTTGATTCCTTAAATATGCACTGGTATGGCAAGGACAAGCATTATTGGTTTAAGAAGAAATTCGTGGTTCCTGAGAGCATGGCAGGAAAGAGAATATTCTTAAAGCTTGCTACACAGATTGATGAGTGGGATGATGCAAAGAATCCGCAGTTCCTCGTATTTATCAACAATAAAATAGTACAGGGAATGGATATGAACCACAGACTCCTTTTCCTAGGAGATAGCTTTAAGAGCGGTGATGAGATTAACTTTGATGTACAGGCATACAGCGGAATCCTCCATGATGAGTTCCTCTTCATTGCTTCGATTATTGAGATAGATGAGGAAGTAGAAGGCCTTTACTTTGACCTTTGGGTACCTCTTGCTGCCTTCCCTAGAATGGCTGAGGATGATAAGAACAGGCAGGATATAGAAGAAATCCTCAATACTGCAGTTAACTTCCTTGACCTTAGAACTCCTTATACAAAAGAGTTCTACGACGGCATTAAGGCTGCCCGAGAGTATCTTAAAAAAGCCCTATATGAAGAGCATGCTGGATATAGTGATGTAATAGCTACCTGTATAGGACATACCCATATAGATGTGGCCTGGTGGTGGACAGTTGCACAGACCAGAGAAAAGGTTGCAAGAAGCTTTGCCACAGTGCTTAAGCTTATGGAAGAATATCCTGAGTATAAGTTCATGTCAAGCCAGCCTCAGCTCTATGTATTCCTTAAAGAGAGATATCCTGAAGTCTATGAGAAGATAAAGGAAAAGGTAAAAGAGGGAGTATGGGAGCCTGAGGGCGGTATGTGGCTTGAGGCAGACTGCAATCTCACTTCCGGTGAGTCTCTTGTAAGGCAGTTCATGCACGGAAAGAAATTCTTTAAGGATGAGTTTGGTGTAGACAATAAGGTGCTGTGGCTTCCTGATGTATTTGGCTATTCAGGCTCTCTTCCTCAGATAATGAAGAGAAGCGGAATCAAGTACTTTATGACCACCAAGCTTGCCTGGAACCAGTTTAACAAGATACCTAACGATACCTTTATATGGCGTGGTATAGATGGTTCAGAGATATTTACACATATGATAACCACACTGGGAATAGGACAGCCTGTGGTGAATTTCTTTACAACCTACAACGGTGAACTTCATCCTGATGCACTTATGGGAGGCTGGGAGCGTTATCAGAACAAGCGTATTAATAACGACATCTCATTTCTTATGGCTTCGGAGACGGTGGCGGCGGTCCTACCAGAGAAATGCTTGAAACCGCTAGAAGAATGGAAAAGGGAGTTAAGGGTATCCCTAAGGTAAGAAGAGAATTCGCAGGCAAGTACTTTGAAGAGCTTGAGGCAAAGGTTAAGGATAACAAGAGACTAGAGACCTGGGAAGGTGAGCTCTACTTTGAGTACCACAGAGGAACTTACACCTCTATGGCAAGGAATAAGCGAAGCAACAGAAAGTCAGAGCTTGGACTTATGGACCTTGAATTCTTCTCAGTTCTGGCAGATAAGAAGATTGCTTATCCTGTTAAAGAGCTTGATGATATGTGGAAGATTGTCCTTCTTAACCAGTTCCACGACATCCTTCCGGGTTCTTCAATCAAAGAAGTATACGAGGTAACAAAGGAAGAGTATGCACGTATTGCAAAGGAACTTGAGAAGGAGACTTCAGCAAGACTTGAAACACTTGCTGAGGATAAAGAAGGTATAACTGTATGGAATACTACAGGACATAACCGTTCAGATATTGCCATACTTCCAGAAGGAAATTATGCAGGACTTAAGTACGAGGATGGAAGTGCAGTAAAGGTTCAGGCAACAAAGGATGGAGCCATTGCATTTGTAGAGAATATCCCTTCAAAAGGCTATAGGACCCTGTATTTTGATAAGGCAGAAGCAAAGCCTGAAAGTCCATTTATATTAAACGGTGACAAGAGCCTTGAAACTCCGTTTTATAAGATTGAACTTGATGAAAATGCTCTTTTTTCAAGTATTTTTGACAAGGAAAATGACAGAGAGGTACTTAAGGCAGGAGAAAAGGGCAATCTTCTTCGCATGTATGAGGATAAGCCTATTTACTATGACAACTGGGATATAGATATCTTCTATACTGAAAAGTACTGGGATGCTCTCTCTGTAGAGAAGTTAGAGTGGATTGAAATAGGTGAAGTAAGAGCTACCCTTCTTGTAGAGAGAAAGATAAGTAATTCCTTCATCAGACAGAAGATTCACTTCTATGCGGATAACAGAAGAATAGACTTTGAGACATATGTAGATTGGAAGGATAACCAGCATCTCCTTAAGGTTCACTTCCCCTGTAGACATTCACTCAGATGAGGCTACATTTGAGATTCAGTTTGGTAATGCAGTAAGAAAGGTACATACCAACACAAGCTGGGATGAGGCGAGATTTGAAAGCTGTGCCCAGAAGTGGATGGACTTCTCAGAGGGACACTATGGTGTAGCCCTCCTTAATGACTGCAAGTACGGGCACTCAATAAGAGACGGTGTGCTTGGACTCACACTTATTAAGTCAGGTATTGAGCCAAACCCTACTACTGACCAGGAAGAGCATTTCTTTACCTATGCCCTCTATCCTCACGCAGAGAGCTGGCGATACAGCAATGTTTCTGATGAAGCGTACAATCTTAACCAGCCACTAAAGACAGTGAAGAAGGCTATGGCAGAGGATGTATATTCCTACGCAAATGTAGATAAGAAGAATGTAGTCATTGAGACTATCAAGAAGGCTGAAGAGGGTGAAGGCACTGTAATCAGACTTTTTGAGCGTGATAATGCAAAGACCACAGTTAAGCTCTTGGTAGATACTGAGTTTAACAAGGCATTTACCTGTGACCTCCTTGAAAATGAAGAAGAGGAGCTTAAGGTAGAAGAGGCTGTAAATGCTTACGGAAAGAAAGTGAAGGCAGTTAGCCTTAAGCTTAGGCCTTTTGAAGTATATACAGTTAAGTTTAGATAAGTATAAGTAAACATAACCCAAATTACTGAGAGAATTTTATGGTTGTTGGATTAGGTAGTCAAATATTTTGACACCTGAATCAGAATAATGTAAAAATACAAGTAGTTTGGGTTATTTTTTTGTTTAAAATAGGAGGGAGATATGAGAAGAAGATGTAAGAGTAAGATAATAGCTACATTATTAACAGGTGTGATAATTACAGGCTTTCCTTTTGTAAATACAGGTAATAATGCTTATCTTGCTAAGGCAGACGAATACTACGATAACAGTAATACCAATTTGTATACGGATGATGATTACAGCGATGACTCTGGTGTAAGCACGCAAAATGTAGGTGTCAATGTAGACTATCATACAGAAGATGAAATCAGGGACTTTGTAAAGAATCATCCTGCTGATTTTACATCCCCTGTAGAATATGAGGAAGAGCCACTAGGTAAGGCACCGTATTCGCTAGGAAGACTAAAGTATAAGACCCTGCAGTCTGCACTAAATACACTTAATCAGATTAGATATATAGCAGGACTTTCTTCTGATGTGGTATTAAATGATGACTATGTAAAACAGGCTCAGGGGGCAAGTGTGGTAAATTCTGTAAATGACGTTCTTACACATAATCCTGAAAAGCCTGCTGGAATGTCAGATGAAGTATATAGAATAGGCGCAGAGGGGGCATCTCACAGCAATATAGCTATGGGCTATAACAATATAGACACCAGCCTGGTATATGGCTATATGGAGGATGGTGACTCTTCTAACATAGACAGGCTGGGACACAGACGCTGGCTGTTAAATCCTTCTATGAAGGCAACAGGCTTTGGCTATTACAACAATTACACTGCTACCTATGCTCTAGATAACTCATCAGCCTATTCACCTGAATATGGTGTAATCTGGCCTGCGCAGAATATGCCTACGGATTATTTTAACAAGGATTTCCCTTGGAGCATATCTATGGGTTATATAGTCGGTGACAGCGTAGAGGTAGAACTTACAAGGCTAACAGATAATAAGACCTGGAAGTTTAGTAAGTCTTCTTCTGATGGATACTTCAATGTAGATAATGGCGGCTATGGTAAGCAGGGTTGCATTATTTTCAGGCCTGATGGAATCGAAAGATATGTAGCAGGGGAGAAGTTCAGAGTTAATATCACAGGGCTTAGTGCACCGCTGTCGTATGATGTATCTTTCTTTGACCTGGTGCCTATTACCGGACTTTCACTTGATAAAACGCCTAATATTATCCGACTAGGTAAGAATTTAGACCTAGGTATCAAGTTTTTACCTGAAAGTGCTAAGAAAATAGTTAGAGTTACGGTAGATGGCAAGATTTTAAGACTAGGTAAAGGCAAGAACAGCGGCATATATGAGTATGATGCTGACAACGGGTTCGATATTAAAGCAGACAAATATGGCACGACAACCATAAATGTATCTACTTATGATGGAAGAATAACGAAGTCAAAGAAGATAACTGTTATCCCTTCAGATGTATATATTTATTCTACAGAAAGCAGATATATATATGGCACTAAATATGGCAAGATTAGCCTGCAAGTAAGTAAGGATAAGACTGTGAGCGGCTATGAGGTCTTATACTCTACAAATAAGAACTTCAAATATGCTAAAAAGTTAGTCTCAAACTCTTATAAAAAGACAAAGTTTACGATAAATAACGCATTATCAAGACGTACCTATTATGTCAAAGCCCGTTCCTTCGTAAAGGTTGGTGGTAAGAAGATATACGGAGCATACGGCGAGACAGATACATATAGGATACACTAATAGTAAAATAACCAAAGGCTTGCAGGAATCAGATACTGTAAGCCTTTTTAGACCAATATAGTTAGTTTTAACTAAAAATTTTATAAAAAAACCCTAAATTTCTATGACAATTTGTTGCTTTTTAGTGTAAAAATATTATTAGTTTGGGTAATTGTTTAAAAAAATGGAGGAAGTAAGTCTTGATAAAAAGGATTTAAGCATAGATTAACTGCCATCTTGGTATGCGGGATTATGATATCTGCGTCGCCTGTAACACATATAAATGATAATATATATACTGCTAAAGCAGAGGATAATGGCTCAAAGATAAAAAAATGTAAATATAGATGGTGTTTTAGCAGATAATAATAAAAGCAAGGGTATAAATGTAGCTTATAGAACAGTGGATGAGATAAGGAGATTTGTAAAAAAGCATCCGTCAGATTTTTATTCTATAGCAAAGCTTGAAGAAAAGCCTATAGGAAGAGCACCTTATTCTCTAGGAAGATTAGATAAGAAGACTATGCAGTCTGCTCTTAATACCATAAATCAGATTAGATATATAGCGGGGCTGTCTTCAAACGTGGTATTAAATGAGAAGTACATAAAGCTTGCACAGGGGGCAAGTGTGGTTAGTGCTGTAAATGGTCAGCTCACACATACTCCGTCAAAGCCTTATGGTATGTCAGATGTATTATACAGAATAGGTGCAGAGGGAGCGGCTCATAGCAATCTTGCAATGGGTTATACCAATATAGATTCAGGTATTGTGTTAGGATACATGAATGACGGCGACTCAACTAACATTGATAGGATTGGTCATAGACGCTGGATACTCAATCCTTCCATGAAGTCTATAGGATTTGGATTTTACAACAATTTTTCAGCGACCTATGCTCATGACGGTGCCTTTGGCAGCTCTCCCGAATATGGTGTGATATGGCCTGCTATGAATATGCCTACTGAGTATATCAATTCTGATTTTCCTTGGAGTATATCACTTGGATATGAAGTTAACCCTTCGGATGTTAAGGTGGAGCTTACAAGGTATAGAGATAACAAAACCTGGCAATTTAGCAATACTCATTCAGACGGATATTTTAATGTAAATAATGTAAACTATGGTTTGAGCGGCTGTATTATATTCAGACCTGACGGAATAAAAAGGTATGCAAATGGAGAGAGATTTGGTGTTAAGATTACGGGGCTAAGCGAGCCTATTTCCTATGAGGTTTCCTTCTTTGATTTGGAACCTGTGACTGGCATATCCTTATCTAAAGTTCCAAAGACCATCAAAAATAGGAGAGCACGTAAGGCTTAATATAAGGACTCTTCCATCAAGTGCAAGTGATGTAGTAAAAATCAAGGTTGACAGCAATGTGTTAAGTCTTGGTAATGATAAGAACGGTGGAGTATTTGAATACGATTATGAAAAGTACTGTAGAGCCAACAAGTACGGTACTGCGAAGATAACAGTTTCTACTCCGGATGGCAGGATAATAAAGTCAAAGAAGGTAACTGTTGTACCCAATAATGTGTACGTGTATGCTTCAAGCAACTCTTATAACAAAGCTTCAAAGCGTGGCAAGCTAAAGCTTCAGGTAAGTAAGAATGATAGTGTGAGCGGATATGAAGTGGTATTTGCTAAAAAAATAAAAAAATTCCGTCACGCAAAGAAAATGATTTCTAATTCTCCTAAAAAAAGACCAAGTTTATGATAAACAAGGCTCAGGCAGGAAAAAAACTTACTATGTGAAGTATCCGTGCCTTTGTAAAGGTTGGAGGAAAGAAGATATACGGTAATTACAGTAAAACTAACAAGTATAGAATTTATTAAACAATAAAAATGCTGTCACATTCGCTATGAAGGTGACAGCATTTTTTACCGCAATTACTGCTCAGAAAAACATATCCTTGCCTACTCCACACTCTGGACATTCGAAGTCGTCCGGAAGATCCTCAAACTTTGTTCCAGGAGCTATTCCCATCTCTGGACATCCAGCCTCTTCATCATATTCCCATCCACAAACATCGCATACATATTTCTTCATAATTTTTCTCCTTTATTAATATTGTTGTTTGATATGAGTGTCAAAAACATTTGACACTTAGATCATAGTTCTTAGAGTACTTTACTTCCTCCATGTAAAAATAGATTATACACTATTTAATTGTGGAAAAACAAGATTAAAAATTAACTTTGTCAAAAAGTGTATAAGATTTTAAACAATATACATACTTTTATCTAAACTTTAGCAACCAGATAAATATGTAAATGGCAACAGGTATGAAGCCGGTACATACGAGGCTCGCAATAAATAAAGCATTGGCTGCGGGACTTGCCATAAAGGAGGTAATAAGAGTAATACCATATAGCGCAAGTAGAAGTACTATCCCGATAAGGGCAAGTACCCGCTTTATTTTTTTGATTTTAGTTTCTTTTTTTCTTTGTTTTCTTCATAATCCCCCTACTATTTATTCATATTGTAAGCCTGCTCACAGTATACACAGCGGTAAGTGATGTGCTCCTTATCGGTAAGCTTGAATACATGCTTAAGTCCACGCTCCACAGAGGTTATACAACGTGGATTCTTGCAGGTAAATATATCATTTACTGTTTCAGGAAGGCTAGGATGAATCTTATCCTTGATAACACCGTCCATTATTACATTTACTGTAATGCTGTCGCCAAAGATGGATAGAAGCTCAAGATTAAGCTCTCCGGGTATTCCCTCTATCTTAATTATATCCTTCTTTCCCATCTTGGAGCTCTTCGCATTTTTAATAATGGCTATCTGATTATCATATTTACCAAGATTCAGATATCTGTATATGGACATTGACAGTCCGGCAGGTATGTGGTCTATCACATAACCTGAATTAATACCGCTAATATTTAACATAAATTACCTCCTATGCCAATTCCAGTAAACGTAGTATCAAAGCCATTCTAACATAAACCCCGTATTTTGCCTGCTTAAAATAAGTTGCCCTAGGATCATCGTCTATATCGGTAGATATCTCATTAACCCTTGGAAGAGGATGAAGTATCATAAGGTCTGACTTAGCGCCTTTAAGCTTAGCCTTGTCTAAGATATAGGTATCTTTAAGCCTTATATAGTCCTCCTCGTTGAAGAAACGTTCTCTCTGCACCCTTGTCATATAGAGGACATCAAGCTCAGGCAGGGCTTTTTCAAGGGAGGCTGTCTCCACGTAAGGAGCATTATTTGCATCCAGTATCTCGGTCTTTACATACTCAGGAAGCTTTAATTCCTCAGGAGAAATAAGAACAAACTTAATATCAGGATATCTAACAAGCTCTTGAATCAGGGAATGCACCGTTCTTCCGAACTTAAGGTCTCCACAGAGTCCAACTGTCATATTGCCTATGTTCCCACGAAGCTCTTTGATGGTGAGGATATCGGTAAATGTCTGGGTAGGGTGGTTGTGTCCACCGTCACCTGCATTTATAACCGGGATAGAAGAATACATCGAAGCCACCTGAGGTGCACCTTCCTTTGGATGGCGCATAGCGCAGATATCAGCGTAAGCGGAGATTACCCTTATTGTATCGGCTACAGTTTCTCCCTTTGGTCGCTGAACTTGAGGAACTCTCAGAAAAACCGAGAACACTACCGCCCAGATTAAGCATTGCAGCTTCAAATGAAAGGCGGGTTCGTGTACTCGGTTCATAAAACAAAGTAGCTAATTTTTTACCATGACAGATATCCTTGTATTTTTCAGGGTTTCTGTATATGTCACCGGCAAGTGTCAAAATATAATTAGTCTCATCTACTGAAAAATCAAGTGGACTTATAAGATGCCTCATAGTTACCTCCTGGTTAGTATATTAGTATCATCTGCTTAATTCTATTACAGATTTACTATTATGACAAGAGGTATACTTGATAATTATTTAAAAAATGCTTTATTATATGAAAAATCGGTAAATATAGCCGGAAGAATGGAGAACATATGATTAGATTATCAGAAAATGGAGTATATATAGTAAACGGTGAAGTACTTGAAGACTGACCGGATATAAGAGAAAGACTAGGTAAGCTTGGAGTAAGCATAGCAAAGGAAGAGGCGAAGAAAAATACTCTAGCCTATGGCATACTGCGTGCTCACAACAAATCAGAGGATATGGAGAACCTTAAGCTTAAGTTTGACTGCCTTGCCTCCCACGATATAACCTTTGTAGGCATAGTACAGACAGCTATAGCCTCAGGAATAAAGAAGTTTCCTGTACCTTATGCCCTTACCAACTGCCATAACTCACTTTGTGCAGTAGGTGGCACCATAAATGAGGATGACCATTTATTCGGACTTTCATCTGCCAAAAAGTTTGGAGGTATGTATGTACCACCTAATCTTGCTGTCATTCATCAGTTTGCAAGGGAGGTGCTTGCTGGCGGTGGCAGGATGATACTTGGCTCAGACAGCCACACAAGATACGGTGCACTTGGAACCATGGCAATAGGAGAGGGCGGCCCTGAGCTTGTAAAACAGCTTTTAGGACAGACCTATGATGTAGCCTGTCCTGAGGTGGTGGCAGTAAGGCTTACGGGAGAGCCTGTTAAGGGTGTAGGACTCAGGACATAGCCCTCAGCCATCATAGGTGAGGTCTTTGACAGGGGCTATGTAAATAATAAGATAATGGAATTCATAGGTGATGGCATAAAAAAATCTTAGCGTAGATTACAGAATAGGTATAGATGTTATGACAACCGAGACTACCTGCCTTTCATCAATCTGGGAAACAGATGAGAGGGTGAAGGAGTTTTATGAGATTCATAACCGCCCAAATGACTATAAGGAGCTAAGGCTTAGTGCACCTGCTTATTATGACGGACTTATCGAGGTTGACCTTAGTAAGATAAGACCTATGATAGCTATGCCTTTCCACCCAAGCAATACCTACCTGGTAGACGAGGTAAACAAGAATCCTAAGGATATCTTGCGATGAGGGTTGAAGAAAAAGGCAAAGGTAAGCTTTTGGAAAAAGATATCAACTTTAAGCTAACTGACAAGATTAAGGATGGCAGAATTCAGGTAGACCAGGGAATAATAGCGGGTTGTGCAGGAGGTGGCTTTGAGAACCTATGTGCGGCGGCAGACATCCTCAAGGGAAAATACATAGGAAATGATGAGTTCTCACTAAGTCTCTATCCAGCAAGCCAGCCTGTATATATAGAGCTTGTAAGAAACGGTACCGTAGCCACTCTTATGGAAACAGGAGCCCTTGTTAAATCAGCCTTTTGCGGGCCTTGCTTTGGTGCGGGAGATGTGCCTGCCAATGGTGCATTTTCCATAAGACATTCTACCAGAAACTTCCCAAGCAGGGAAGGTAGCAAGCCTGGAAGTGGACAGATGGCCTCTGTTGCCCTTATGGATGCAAGAAGCATAGCTGCAACAGCTGCGAATAAGGGCAGGCTTACCTCTGCCTGTGAGATTGATGTGGAATACAGCCATCCAAAGTATTTCTTTGACGGAAAGATATATGATAACAGGGTATTTAACGGTGTAGGAAGGCCTGATTTTAATGCAGAGCTTAAATACGGACCTAATATAGTACCTTGGCCAAAGATGGAGAGGCTTGCGGATGATATCTTAATCAAGATAGTATCCGAAATCCACGATCCTGTTACTACTACTGATGAGCTAATCCCTTCGGGTGAAACTAGCTCTTACCGCTCAAACCCTCTGGGGCTTGCAGAGTTCACATTATCAAGGAAGGATCCTGACTATGTGGGCGAGGCAAAGAAGGTTAGGAGTATGGAGGAGGAAAGGCTTGGTGGCAAGGCATTTACCGATGATAAGCTTAATGAGGCAATTGCTATACTTCAGGCCTATGATGAGGACTTTAAGGCAGAGCTCACAGAGATAGGAAGCGCTATCTATGCAGTAAAGCCGGGGGACGGTTCTGCAAGGGAGCAGGCTGCCAGCTGCCAGCGTGTACTGGGAGGTCTTGCCAATATTGCGAAAGCCTATGCCACCAAGCGTTACCGCTCAAATGTGATGAATCAGGATGATTCCTTTCATCTATGAGGACGAGAATATTCCTTTCCACAAGGGTGATTTCATTTATATAAAGGGAATAAAGTCAGCTATTGAAAATGGAGATAGCAGGGTGAAGGCAGTAATTGTAAATGAAAAACGGAACCAAGGAGATTGAGCTGTCTCTAGGTGCTATGACTGATGAAGAAAAAGCACATCATAGTTAGCGGTTGTTTGATTAATTATAATAATAGAGGGTAGTAATTAGGATAATGTAGTGAAAGGTATTTTTTTACTGTTTCGCGCCGGTAAGTAGGTTATTTATCGAGCGATTCTTTTTCGCTACAAAACATTAAAATTATAGCGAAAAAAAGAAATTGACTTTTTCGCTATAAAAATATTAAAAATTGTAGCGAAAGGAGTAAAAATATGGATTATAATAGTATTTTGTCTCAGATTGTTGAAGAGCAGAATGGCTATCTTCGGATTGTGGATGTTCAAAAATAAAGATTTTTTTCCAAATACACTGTGATGGAGTATATTAAGAAAAATGAAATGGAAAAAAAGTGGCTTCAGGGGTATATCTTGCGCCTGATGCCTGGGAAGATAAATTATATTCTTTACAAATTAGGAATAGAAAAAAATTATTTTCTCAAATGAGACAGCATTGTATCTTCACAGCCTTACTGATAGAGAACCGTTTAATCCGGTGGTAAGTGTGGTAAGGGGATATAATAGCAGGCATCTAAAAAGGTGTAGGAGTTATAGTTCATACTGTAAGGCCGGAGTGGATCGAGCTTTAGCTTAACAAATGCTAAAACTTTTGCGGGCAATACAGTTAGAATTTATGATAAAGAAAGATGTATTTGCGATATCATAAAGAGAAGAAAAACAGATGGACATTCAGATTTTTTTCAATCTGCTATTACTACATATTTTTTTCTTATAAAAAAAGAAAGATATACATAAGCTTATGGAATATGCAAAAATAATGAAACTTGAAGAACGAGTGAGACAATATACGGAGGTGCTTTTGTGATAAAAACTGCGACTGCTGTTAAGGCAAGGATAAGAAACAAGTCTCAGGGAGATAGTAATAAATCCCAAGTTTTACTTAGAATTTATATGATGGAAAGGCTCCTCGAAAGACTTTCTGTTTCAAAATACCGCGATAATTTTGTCCTAAAGGGGGGACTGTTAGTATCATCTCTTGTAGGTGTAAATATGCGTTCTACAATGGATATTGATACAACGGTAAAAGCGATAGACTTAAACAAAGATAATGCCTGCAAGGTTTTAAATGAAATTATTTCAATAGATATTGAAGATGGTGTAAAGTTTAAAATAACAAAGATACAGGAAATAATGGAAGGACATGAATATGAAGGAGTTCGTTTCATAATTGAATGTAGTCTCGATAGGCTGAAACAAAGTATTAAAATTGATATTTCAACAGGTGATGAGATTACACCTAAAGAAATATCGTATGAATTACCGCTTATTCTTGAGGATAGGTATTTAAATTTGTGGGCTTACAATATTGAGACTCTTTTAGCAGAAAAGCTCGAAACTATTATGGTTAGATCGGAAGCTAATACCAGAGTGAGAGATTATTATGACATACATATTTTGCTTGGGCATGAAAATAATATTGACTTCAACATGTTCAAAAGTGCATTTAAAAGCAACTTGTAAATATCGTTGCTCTGAAGATAAAAATACAGAATTTAAAAGGAGATTATTGATACTGTATATGATTCTAAAACTATGAATACCTGGTGGGAGAATTACAGAAAAGAGAACAATTATGTGGGTGAATTGACGTGGCATAATGTTGTTGATAGTGTAAGTAGTCTAGTAGAAAAAATAGTGTAAAGGAGTTTAACATGGCATATACACAGGATGATTTTGAGGAATGGCTTGTTCTAATTGACTTTAAGATGGATTATTTTACAGGTGAGTTTGCAAAAGAGCAGAACCTAAAAGCTTGATTACAGTATTGAGTCACTGGATGAACTTGAAGGCTGGATTCTAGCTAACTATAAGGAGATTAAAGACCTAATCGCTGATAGTAAGATGCTTGATTATCTTACGATTTATATTGGTGAGACATTTAGAAAATATATTGGTGGAAAATGGTACATTGACCTGAAAAATAAAAAGAATGCATACTATTCTATGCCCGTACTTACAGATCCATCCTATAAATATGAACCCTATGCAGCTACAATGACTTTTGCCACTGCCTGCATAGCAAGGCAAAAAGGTAACTATATCAGCGCAATACTTAGAAATAACTTATGATACTATGAAAGGTGTGGTTATATGACACGGATTAGTTTTCGTGTAGATGAAGAAGTTAAGCGAAATGCAGAAAAAACATTCAATGATATAGGGCTTAGTATGTCAACTGCTATTAATATTTTTCTTAAAAAGGTAGCGAGAGAAAATCGTATTCCGTTTGAATTATCTGCGGATCCATTTTATAGCAGAGAAAATATAGCTGAGCTTGAGAGACGTATAAAATCTGTTCGTTCAGGTGAGAGCACTTTAAAAGAGCATGAACTTATAGAGGTAGATTGATGTAGAAACCTGTATCCTTTGCCTGATATAGATAATATTGCTTACAATATAATTTTTGTAAAATGATACATATAACAGGCAGAGGATTTTTTTATTATTTAACAGGTTTACAAAAACCATTTCCATAGGCTATAATATCAAAAATGTAGTATTAAAAAAAGAAAAAGGAAGCACAATATATATGGACATTTTGATAAAGAAGCGTAACGGTAAATATGAGAATCTTTGTGTTGAAAAAGACCAAGAAGATGGTAGCCCTTGCCTGTGAAGGACTGGATGGTCATGATCCAATGGAACTTGAAATGGACTCCAAGATTCAGTTTAAAAATGGAATGAGCACCAAAGAAATTCAGCAGGTGCTCATTCGTTCTGTTATCGAGAAAGTCATTGTTAATGACGAGGGTGAAAACGGTGGAGGCCTAAACAGGATGAACAGCAAGTGGCAGTATGTGGCGACCCAGGCTGTTTTTGTTTGACCTTTACAAGGAAGCTAAGATTAGCCGTAACTACAAGACCTTTGGCTATGGCGACTTTAACGAGCTTGTAGAAATGCTTGTTGAAAGAGGGATATATACTGAGGATTTTGTTACTAAGTATAGTAAGGCTCAAAGGAAAGAATTGGCTGACTACATAGATCCTGACAGAGACTTCCTTTTCAATTATGAGGGAGTGAAGCTCCTTGCAGACCGCTACCTGGTGCAGGGAAGAGATGGAGAAGTTTTGGAGCTTCCTCAGGAGAGATTTATGGCTATTGCCATGCACCTTGCAAGTGTGGAAGAGGATAAGGTGCATTATGCCAAGGCTTTCTATGACTTACTTAGCAAGCTTAAGATGACGGTGGCAACACCTACTCTTGCCAATGCAGGTACAACATTTAACCAGCTTTCAAGCTGTTTTATAAGCACTGTTTCAGACAACCTGTGGTCGATTTACGATGTCAATTCTAAGTTTTCCAAAGTATCTAAACACGGAGGAGCTTTAGGCATCTATCTTGGCAAGGTCAGAAGCCTTGGAAGTGATATAAGAGGCTTTAGCAATGCTTCAGGAGGAGTCATTCCTTGGGTAAGGCTTTACAATGATACAGCAGTTGCAGTAGACCAGCTTGGAAGAAGGAAGGGCGGTGCTTCCATTACCCTCGATATCTGGCATAAGGACTTGTATGAATTCATTGACCTAAGAACCAATAACGGTGATGACAGAAGAAAGGCTCACGATATCTTCCCTGCTATAAGCATACCTGATATCTTTATGGAAAGACTTATAAACAGGCAGGATTTCAGCCTTTTTGATCCTCACGAAGTTGAAAAGCTGATGGGATTTTCTTTGGAAGATTATTACGATAAGGATGAAAAACATAAGGAATTCTCTGAGAGGTATAAGCTTTGTGAAAATGATAGCAGACTTGCAAAGATTACAGTTCCAGCCCTTGACATAATGAAAAAGATAATGAAGAGTGCTGTGGAAACCGGCACACCTTTCATCTTCTTTAGGGATACAGTGAATAGAGCCAATCCAAACAGTCACGCAGGTATGATATACGGCTCCAATCTTTGCCACGAGATAGCCCAGAATATGAGTGAAACAAAGTTTGTTTCGGAAGAAATTGTAACTGAAGACGGAAAGTCAAAGATAGTTACAACAGTGGAATCAGGAGATATGGTGACCTGTAACCTCAACTCAATCAACCTTGGAAATGTGGCATTTGATGAACTAAAGGAAAATGTGCCTCTTCAGATAAGAATGCTTGACAATGTAATTACCTTAAATATGTTCCCAGTGGCTGATGCTGAGATTACCTCACTTAAATACCGTGCTGTAGGGCTTGGTGTGAGCGGATACCATCATTATCTGGCTAAAAATGCCATAGCCTGGGAAAATGAAAAGCACATAGAAGAAGCAGACAGGCTCTTTGAAGAAATAGCCTACAATGCGATAAAGGCGTCTATGGAGCTTGCTAAGGAAAAGGGAGCCTATGCCGAATTTGAAGGCTCCAAATGGCAGACAGGAGAATATTTTGACGAAAGAGGCTATGTAAGTGAGAGATGGCAGGAGCTAAAGAAGGATGTAATGAAATATGGACTTAGAAACGGCTATCTTATGGCTGTAGCCCCAACAGGAAGTACATCCAACATAGCGGGAACTACTGCAGGAATCGATCCTATATTTAAGAAGTTCTTTGTTGAAGAGAAGAAGGGAAGCTTCACACCCTAAGACAGCACCTGAGTTAAATGATGAGACGTTCTGGTATTATAAAGAAGCGCATTATATAAACCAATTATGGTCTATAAGAGCCTGCGCAGCAAGGCAGAGGCATATTGATCAGGCGCAGTCTTTTAACCTTTACATCACGCCTGATGTTAAGGCAAAGGATATACTTGATTTGTATGTAGAGGCTTATAAGTCCGGTATCAAGACAATTTACTATGTAAGAAACAGGTCGCTTGAAATGGATGAGTGTACCAGCTGTTCAAGCTGATAGCGTAAAACTTATCCGCCTGCAATTTTGCCACCTAAGAGTGGCGGTGGAATGGAGACTATATGGAAAAGAAAAAGATATTTAATGAACTGGGTAAAGAGGTACTGAGGGCATCCTAAATGGAAATACCACCAACCTAAGGGAGTGGAACCGTATCAAATATGACTGGGCAAATGTAATGTACCGTACAATGCTCAACAATTTCTGGATACCTGAGGAAATCTCGCTCGGTGAGGATGTTAAGCAGTTTTCATATCTGACTGCGGGAGAGAGAAAAGCCTTTGACAAGATTATTTCTTTCCTTAACTTTCTTGATTCAATCCAGTGCGAGAACCTGCCTCATCTTGCAAGATATGTAACAGCTGCAGAGGTTTCATCCCTCCTTAATATACAGGCATTTCAGGAAGAAATCCATGCTCAGAGTTATTCTTACATCCTTGATACCGTTACCAATCCTGTAACAAGGGATAAGATATATGATGAATGGCGTGAAGATCCGATTTTATTTAGCAGAAACAAGTTTATTGCTGATATGTACCAGAGATTTTCAGATGATCCAAGTACAGAGAACTTTGTGCGTTCGGTGATGGCAAACTATATTCTTGAGGGTATTTATTTTTACAGCGGTTTCAGCTTTTTCTACACCCTTGCAAGGCAGGGGAAGATGACGGCTACAAGTACCATTTTCAAGTATATAAACAGGGATGAGATTACCCATCTGGTTCTCTTCCAGAATATAATAAGAGAGCTGATGAAGGAAAATCCTGAGATTTTCACTGATGAACTTAAGGAAGAGCTTAGGGAGATGGTGAAGGTAGGTACCCTAAATGAGATAGAATGGGGACAGTATGTAACCAATAATGAGATACTCGGTATAAATAATGAGCTGATAGAGAGATACATCAAGTACCTTTCTAACCTAAGACTTAAAGCAATTGGACTTCCTGTGTGGTTTCCTGAGATTGAGGAGAACCCAATGGGCTGGATAGAGAGCTTCTCTAACTTAAATGCCACAAAGACGGACTTCTTTGAGGCAAAGGTAACTAACTATACCAAGGCAAAGACCTTTTGATTTTGATTCTCTTGAATAGAACAAGCTAAGGGCAGTAAACCCATAAAAAAGGTTTACTGCCCTTTTTGGCAATATCGCCATTGATTCGATAGCACCAAGGCTGTAGCTTAATGTAAATGAGAAATGTTGTGTAGTAGTCAATAAAAAAGAAAAATTGTATATTATAGAAAAATAAGGTTGACACCCTATAAAAATAGGGTATAAAATAGAAATTAATATAAATGAGAGGTTGTTTTAATGATAAGAACTTTTTATAGAAGTGCCGATCTTTACTAAAAGATGGAAAGAAATAGGACTTGGAGATGATGAACTTAAATCGCTACAAATAATGTTGTTAAAAAAATCCGGAATCGGGTAAGATTATGGAAGGAACTGGTGGAATAAGAAAAGTTAGATTTTCCGCCAGAAAATAGAGGTAAGAGTGGCAGTGTGAGGGTATGTTATACGGATTTTTGCTGAATATGAAGTAATATATTTAATAACGGCATTTGAGAAAAAAAGAACAGGAAAAATCTGACAATGGAAGAAAAAAATGCAATTAAAAAAACTTGTTAAAGCATTAAAAAGAAGAAGTTGCAAAGAATAGGAGGTTGATGTGAGTTCATTATTTGATGATTTAAAAACAAGGATTAGAAGAAGCTATCGATTATGAAAAAGGGTAAAGGAAAAGCTAAAGTACAAACATATATGATAATGCCTGTCAAGGAATACTCCAACGTTGAAATTAAGAAGATACGCAAAAAGGTAGGTATGACTCAAAGTGTCTTTGCATCATATATGGGAGTATCTATAAAGACCGTAGAGGCCTGGGAAAGTGGTAGAACGCATCCGACAGTGATTCAGCATTTCGTTTACTTGATATTTTAGAAACTGAGAATTTTTAGTAAAACAGATTTTGTGGTCGCTAACTAATTTAATTTATCTACTTGTATCAGGCAATACAAGTAGATCTAAAAAAATTATCTTTTTTTATTTTTTTAGATGTTGATGTTTGCTACATTTCTAAACATACAGAATAAGCTAAGAACAGTAACCCCGTAAAAAGGTTTGCTGTTCTTTTTATGTTAACTGTTAAGTGAGATTACCCGTATTTTATAATTTATTTGGTATAATTGTTATTAAAGAATTGACGACATATTGGCTATTGTATAAAAATTATTATAATTAACAAAGGTTAAGGAGAATAACCCATCTTCGACACTTAAAAATGACAAAGTGGCGTTAACTCTTGCATTAATAGGGTTTGCGCCACTTTTTATATCTAAAAAAATGTTGTATGGAAATGCTACTTCAAAAATATTTCTAATTTTTTTATTTAATTCTTTTGGTTCATAGTATTTTTTTATCTAACCCTAGACCTGTGATGGCATTTAGAGCAGTACATAGATCTGAACTCGTATAGGTTGACATATAGCACATATCCTCAAGATTAGCCACATTCATATTTTTTTAGCGTTTCTATTGTGTTCTCTATTGTAAAAATGTGTGCCATAATTATCAAGTTTCTTCTCAAGAAGACGGTAGATTAGCAAGGCTGTGTAACAAATCATAAAAATGTTCAATTATTCTGTTTCGTTTCTGATGGAAAACAGGGCGTGCGGATAAATTTGTTTTCATTACACGGAAACAGTCTTCAATCTTATAGCGGTTTTCGCTTACTGCCAGTATGTCTTTTGCTGAATCCTCCAGGTTTGTTGCAACAGCATAGAAACCGTCATATTTCACTTTCTTAACTACACCGTTTTTTTACATACCTTTTTCCTCATAAAGTCCCAAATCAAAAGCTTTATCAGCAGGAATAATCTTATATATTCTGTCGTTATACAGGTTTATATTTTTTTCATCAAACCTGTCAAAGCTCTTCATAGAGTTTATGCTTGCTGGCTTATCAGTTGACAGCAGGCGATAATCGCAGTCGCTAAATACGGCCTGCTTAAGCTTCTCAGACAGTTTTTTAATGGACTGGGTTACAATAAAAGCCCTTCCGCCCATAGAATTAAAACTGCGTATGTTCAATGAACCAAGCCCTGCGTCTGCACAGTAAATGAATTTTTTTACCCTTAAACATCTTTTGTCAGTTTGGTTTCAAGCGGTATAGCTGTAGTCTGCTCATTGTCAGAACCTGATGTAATACACATGGACAAAGGGATTCCGTCTCTGTCCATAAACAGACCCATCTGCGCAATAGGATTAGGGCGGTGTTCTTTGCTTAGACCATATTTTCTAAGCCCCTTTATAAACTCACCGGTTACTTCGTCTACATAATCCTCATCATCAGTTTCGGTTTCAAAATAATAGTTTGAGCAGTCATAGAAGCAGACCGATGTATCCCTTTTCACAATCTTACAGCTTTTTTATAAAGATGGCTGATATACTCATCATAATGCTCTTCTAAAAATATCCATGGTGCGAAGAATATGCACATAGTCAAAATCAGGCTTTTCATAATACCTGTCAAGGTTCTGATGTGTACCAAGCTTTGAATTAGGGTCAAGAATGCGTGAGCAGGTAAGAAAGCGGTTAACCAGGTTTGGGTCAAACTCGCTATAGAGTATTATGTAGTTTTGAAGTGTCGAAAACCCGGCAAAAAAAACAAAATAAGTAGTTGTTGAGATGATAAAAAAATGTTAAAATAATCATGGAGGTTGATGGGTTATGTTTTTTTATGTGATAGTGGGATCTCTCAATAATTCAATATAATTTCAAAAAAACTGCCACTTTTATTATGAAAATGTAGAAATTTTATTAAACTAAGGCTAGCCGTCGCGCAAGCGACTTGGTACAATAAAGGTGTTGAAAATACTTATTTTACAAGGTGTTACAATGTCTTTTGTGTTAAACGGATGTCAGCAGATTTCTCTTTTTGATTCTCTTGATTTTATGTCCGAGCGTAAGCAGAGGATACTTGACAAGTCATGGACAAAAACTATTCTCTGAGCATATATTTAATAAAAATTTCAAATGAATTAAATAATGTAAAAAGTAGATTAAGTACTAGGTTATAGGTTCTTAGGGTATTTGGGGGCTTCTGTACCCTAGCGCTAAATTAAAAAAAGTATGCTAATTAAAGCATTTAAGAAAGGATAATTAGTGTGAAAGAAAGTATAGGAAAGCCATAGATTGGCGCACTTAACTAAGCTGTCTAAGGCAGGCAACTTTTTTTGAAGTGTTATTGAGTTAGAAAATTCGATTAAGAAGCTAATGGTTCATCAGGCGGGAGTAGTCCCTCCCGTTGTAATAGTTTCTTGGCTTGCTTGATAGCTTTTTGCTTTTTGTTTTTTTCAACAAGAGCTGCAGGCATATCGATCTTATAAAGGTCGCTCGGATTCCACTGCTCGCCAGTAGACAGCATCTGGTAGATGGCGGTAAGAATCATACGGGCAATAGCGATAATGGCTCTTTTCTTGCCACGACGTTTAACAAGAGATTCATATTTCTTTTTTTGTAGTAAGGAGATTGGTCAGATTTTACGGTCGATGAGCACACTGTACTAATGCAGGTTTGAGGTAGACTCCGGCACGTGTAATCCGAACAGATTTCTTCTTACCAGCAGATTCATTGTCGCCAGGTGTTAAACCAGCCCAACAGCATAAAACGTTTGGAACTTGAGAACTGAGACATATCCGTACCGATTTCGGAGATGATAGTTATTGCACTATCACATTTGACACCCGGAATGGTACAGAGGAACTGGACAGCATTTTCAAAAATCAGGATTAGAAGAAATCATATTTTCTATCATTTTATCAACATCTTTGATTTCTGCTGTGATATAATCCATATGTGCGCGGACGAGGCGCATACGGTATTTTTGGGCATCAGTCATCTGATATCCTTCGACGGATTCTATAACAGCATCTTCTTTGGATTTGAGGCTCCGAAGAAGCTTAGATGAGATTTCTTCGTGGTTAATGGATGTACCCGATTGTTCAAGTAGATAGTCGATAATGGACGTGGATGACTTCCCAAAAGATATCGGAAACAACAGAATCTAATGCAACATTACAAACAGTAAGAGCATTCTGGTATCGATTCTTTTCACTTGAACGGCAGGAAACAAGCTTGCAACGATAGCGAGTGTATTCCCTGAGAATACGGACTATCTTACAAGGGATATAGCTGCCTTTGACAAGTCCGAGACGGAATAAATCCCCAATCCATTTAGAATCTTTGGTATCATCTTTGTTGCCTTTCACAGCCTTTACCCACTTGGGATTGGCAATGACAACATTGATCTCATCTTCCAGAAGATTAAAGACAGGAACCCAGTATTTGCCTGTGGATTCCATACAAACATCACGACAATCATTGTCAAGAAGCCATTGCTTGAATTCAAGAATTGAATTGTTAAAGGTGGAAAAGCGTTTCTTTTGGTAAGATGGTTCAATGCCACCGGTGGTTTTGACGATTGTGGCAACGAGAAAAGATTTGTGAACATCGACACCACAACAGATTTGGTAAGTAACTTTCATAGTCAGACTCCTTTCGTAAATGATAAGAAGCCATTGACTGAACTGCCACACAATTAAACTAAGGCGCTTAAACAATTCTTAGTGTACGGATTCGTAATACCACTCATTTGTGCTTGAAAAGGCAGAACTTACACTGATTATTATGCTGTCTAAAACGAAGAAAGTTATTACAACTCCTCCTCACGTGCTTTGTAGTATAGCTTCTTGCAAACCATTTTAAAGCAAAACGTAGAGAGTTGAAACACTTTCATTACTATTTGTGCCGCCAGCCGAAGGCGGCGGAATGGAGATTATTATGAAGAAAATTATGTTACTCACAATCGCATTTATCAATCGCATCATTATTCAACATAACTGCAAAGGCTGATGATTTATCTGAGTTCAAAGCTGAGGCTGGAATTGTAGACAATAAGTTTGACAAGAAGCAGACTAGTCAGATTAAGAAAGCAATCAAGTACGGATTTAAAGATTCTAAGGGTAAATTTGTAGCTTTGGAAAAGAAGTTCCTATTCAATACAACAGACAGTATTCATGATTTTGATGATAAGTCTAATGACGGACTTAGCGAAGAAGACTTCTTCTTGAATGTTATCAGTGATTCCAGATATGCAAAGGCTATAGATAAGGTTCTTAAGTTTAAGGGAAAGAAAAGTAAGAAGCCTGTAATTGAATTTAACTTACTTGACAACACACTTGTAGATGCTTTATATGTTAACAGCAGAAAAAGAACTATGACCTATTACTCAAATGGTAAGCCAGAGTTTACTGCTAATGCGTATAAAGTTTATACATGAGGGTAACATTCCTATGGCTAGACCATCTACTACAAGAGTTGCTAACAATGAGTTTGTTGCCGACATTAAAGATCCTATTAAAGGAGACAAGCTGTCTTTTTATTCAGACTTATATAAACAGATGGGGAAGTTTGAATGAGGTATCTTTTAGATTACGATTCAGGATGTATTATATCTGATAGCTCATATAAATTCTTCAATTTAGATGGCAAGAAAGATGAGGATGGGAATAAGTTAACTAGAGATAGAGGATACTATATTCATATAATGCTTAATGAGGATAGTATAAATAAAGTTGCTAATGAAACAAGCCCATACCATTATATAGTTGTAGAATAAAAATAAAAAAATTTTAGGAGATATTAAGACATGAAAAACAAGACTTATTGATTTACTTGCAAGTACGGTTGACCATAAGACAGTGGAAGAAATTGTCGATATTCAGAGCAAGTAGGAGTCCTTAAAGAAGCCAGAGGAGTTAATTGAGTTACAGGCAGTTTACGAGGAATGCGAAGCTTACCAGAAGACAGAGAAAGATAAGACAGATGACCTTATTGAGCTGGAGACAGGACTTGATTTAGATAGCTTGAGAGATATTATTGGGTATAAAGATGATGAGAATTGTGATTGGTATTTAGTATTTGATACTAACACAAAGTACTCTTATCTAGCCAAAGACTTAGTGTGCTTAAACAAGAACTTTGTTTATAGAGGAGATGTAGAAATAATTACTTGTAAATCTATAAGCGAAGTTGTTGAAAGATACATGGATACTTCAGGCAAATATACTCTTGGATGTATGCCTAGGTTCGGTCGCTATATTTTAGATAGCCCGTCTATTGAGAAATATGAAGTTTACTACGACTCTAACTACCCTAAGATGCAGTATGGATTAGCTACCCCTAAGGGCTGTGCTATCCATAAATATAAGGATAGGTTCCATAGAGATATGGCTATACTTGAACTAGATATACTCTATTCACAGGCAAGCAAAATAAGAGCGAGAGAGTTCACAAAAATGGAGCTTAAGCCTAATGAAGCTATTATTGTTTCAGATGGAGCTTATTTGAAAAATGCTTGTTCGTGTGCAATTTTTCTATATTGCAGGAGACCAGATTATGAAATTGTCAGTTGGGTTCTTAGCATCTGATGAAACACAATCATCCAAGGAATTAAGTTGTATCTTAAGTAACATTAATTACAGGGTTAATACTAAGAAAGATATTGCTGGCTACTACATATACAGCGATACTGAAACATACAGTGAATTTATAGGTAGTTTTAAAGGCAGTGGTTTGAGACTTTTTATTTTACAGAATTTACACTCAGTACTCCTACACAGGTATAATACTCAAAAGAGCGTGCAGGATTTAATACATAATTATATTATAAAATTAAAAGTACCAGAAGAACCTACTGAAGAATTTCTACGTAACATTCTAGAATTGAAGAAAGAAGTATCATCACTTTTGAAAGATGGTACGTCTAAAAACTGCACGTTGGTTGAACTCATTGTACTCCTTTTTTTAATAGAGGAGTCCACTAAATAAATATTTTATTAAAAGGAGAACAATTATGAAAAAAACTTCAAGAAACTTTTTAATCCTTGCTCTTATTGCAGTAATTTCATTTTCAACAACAACTTATGCTAAAAGCCGAGGACGATACTGATGATGTGACTTTTATGTCAGATGATACTTCCTATGATCAAGAAGTTACAGGTAGTTACGATGATGATACTTCTTCTGATGACTATGAAGAAGACGATGACTACTACAATGAGAATAAAGACAGAAACATTAAAGCTCTTGAGTCTTTAGATTCAAGTATTATTAGCTTCGTAAATAGCAAATCAAAAGTTAAGATATACAGTAAGACAAGACTTAAGAGTAAGGAAGTTATTAAGTATATTTATAATGTCAAGGCACAAACTATTACCGGTAAGATTAAAGGAAAGTATACTACTGCAAAAACTTAGCACTAAAGAATTCGTTAAGGGTTACATAACTGACAGCGTCAATATAAAAAGAAGTATTAAATAGAGATGATGTTATTAATACTATTGACAACGGTTCTACAGTTAAGATTAAGTTATTTAACGATGAGGCTTCAAGACTGGAGTCACATTCTGATAAACGTAGTTTTCGGCTATAGATATACTGCTTTTACTGCCTATAGAGTAATTACTGGCTCAAAGGTAGGTAATGGACTTAAGGTAACAAATCTTAAAAGCGACCAGCTATAATCTTGTTACTGCTTTTGATTATACTTTTTAAGTATGTTGATTAATAGTAGGTTAAGTAATGAGTGAAATTAAATGTAGAGTTGTTTATTCTAAACCATCAGGAAAGTATTACACAGAAATTAAGTATGGTATACCAGATGATGTGAAATCGTTTGAAGTATCTGAATATAGATAAGGGAAGCTACAATAAATGAATGTGCTGGAATGGATATGTGTCACAGAATTTAAAGGAGACAGAGAAGGAGTTTGAGAAAGAGAAGTTTAATGCAGTTCTTAATCTTAAGAATAACACAGTTAAGACATCAAGTAAGATTTACAAGAAAGGAAACAATACTTTAAATGCTATTCTTTTAATATGGAGTTATAGGTATGGTGAGCTATCTTCTGATACACTTGGACATTATTTAATGGACATAGTTCAGGTTATCGGTAAGGATACAACTTTCAAAAAGACTGGAGATAAGATTACTGTAGACCAAATAGAGGATTTTTGGTGAAATGATTGTGTATTCAAAGGCTTAAGTAGATAAGTCAAAGTTACTTAAGCTTGAAGTGAGAGAGAGTAACGACAATATAAAAAGTAAATTAAAGTAAAAATAATTAAGGGCTAGGGGTATTTACTCCTAGCTCTATAAATGATTTAGAACTATAGGTATGTGTTTAATTAGTATTAAATATATACTTATACTTCTTTCATTTTGAAGAATACTTAAAGTGAGAATCAATATGGATAAGATAATAAAAATAATATTAGGGGTAATAGTCAGTGTGCTCACTACTAATAGTGTGACTCATAATGCTAGTCCACAGGTAGTTGTAGATGCCGTTATTGCTGACAGACATTATGATGTAGAATTAAAATTAAAGGGTAATAAAACATGCCTACTAAAGAGTAATGAGTATGTGTACAAGAACGGAGACGTTAATTATGAAAAAGTGCAGCAGTACGTTTATGATAACTACTCTGATATAAAGAAGAGGATACTATTCAAAAAGTCTGATTGCGGTGTAATGGAGATTAGACATCTACCTGAGGAGCTTAAATTTAAAACCCATTGTTTCTCTATGCAATGATGTGGGTGTCAAAAGTATTCCTCCTGTATGATTTTTAACTGATTTTTTTGTATTTTAATAACTGAATAAAGCTATGCTTAACTGCTGATTAGTGTTATAATTACCTAGGAAAGTATCAGATTCAGAGCAAAAACAGAACAGATTCATTTGAGTTACTAAATCTGCTCTGAATGTGATTCTTTCAATTGTACCAATTCGCGAGACTTTAGCAGTAAACCTTATGGGGATTGCTTTCTTTTTTTATAAGCCTCAAATGCCAAAAATCATGGCAACCTGTGATACCGGATGTGGCATTTACCACAGCATTTTGTGGTTTTTAGGCATACTTCACAGGCCTCCAGGAAGCAGGCCGAAAAAAACATATATCGAAACTTCAAATCAGGAAGGTGGTGCATAAAACCTTCCAAGCTGTTTCATAGCAGGATGTCCACATTGTGGACACAGGCAGATGTCAAAATTCCATATGGCCTTTAAGAGCTCAGCCATAGTTAGCCCCGCGTAGCCTGCTTATAACGGAGTCCATTCTGAAGCTTAAATATAACTTTCAGGTTTTTCTGCTTCATCCGGTTGTTAAGAAAGCCATAGTAGCGTATTTTTTAAATCCGGCTGACAGATTGACGTAGATTGTGGTAGAGTTCAGGGATTTGTGTCCCATAAGGGCTTTAATGGTAAGCAGGTCGGTTCCATTTTTCATACAAATGTGTACCAAGGGCATGGCGGAATGAGTGGCAGGTAAGACGATGTTTCAAGCCAAGGCGCTTTTCGTGGGCATGTATGTGCCTTGAAAGGAAGAAAGTGTCAATGGGCATGTCACCTCCGCGCTTCTTTGTAAAGAGAAATCCACGTGGTCTGCCGTATTCATACCAGTACTGAGTCGAAAGGTCAAGGTCAACGGAATCTGTCTTTGTCCGCCTCAAAGAAGTAGATTTCTTGTACTCGCTGATGAGAACCGGATTAACTTCCATAAAGCTGTGGTGGGCTTTCTCGAGGAAGAGTTCCAGGTTGAGGGCATAATGAGCTGTAGACTCAAACCCTATTCTAATGTCTTCAGGGGCTGATAGAGACTGGAGAGAAGTGAGTAATTCGTTGAAACCGTCTTTATCGTTCTGGATGGTAAACTTGACAACGATACTCTGGTCGGCTACATTGATGATACAGCAGTCGTGTTTGTACTTTGAAATATCTATTCCAACAAAGTAGGTGGACATGGTGGTACCTCCTTAGATATAAAGGTTTGGCGCTGCTGTCTTCCACAGAGAATCCGGCTGTGTAATCACGTAAATAGAAACGTCAGAGCGTTAACAAACTGATTAACAGTAATAGACGAAAAGCTGTGGTCTGAGTCACCTCCAACCAGTCAAAGCTGTATATGTATAGGTACAAATCCACAGCGCCTTTATAAATATATCAGATAGAGATTGAATTACCCAGTAGAACCTGGGAGAAAGGAAAAAAATCCAATCATCAAAACTGATAATTGGATTATACGTGATGCTATGAATGACGATATGGTAGTTTTTCGCGCACATGACAATAATGGCTTTCTGTCGCGCGACGAGACGCCACTCATTATTAGAGATCGTGGCGGATAAGAACCGTTACAGCGACCTCATTGAAATTATTTTTGAAAAAGAGTAATATTATATTATGGCAGTCATTAATTTGACTGCCAACTATTAAAAGGAGAAACTTATTATGTTCAAGAGATTATTTGTAGTAGTTTTATTTATGGTACTTTCAGTAACTATTTTACCAGTAGTAGCTAAGGCAGATGCTTACGAGTATGAAAAATATTAATGAATTAGCAGATTCTCTCTGCAAGTGTTATAAATAAGAAGAACACTTATACATTTAAGTATAAATTTAGTATGTCAGAACTTTACGCAGATTTCAACGTCAATGTTAATTGGAAGAATAGGACAGTCTCATTTAATGGATTTATATTTAGGCCTGAGACTGTGTATAAAAAAAGGAGAAATTTTTCGGCAGTACTAAACCTTAAAAACAAAACAAGTAAAAAAACATCGAGTAAAATTTACAAGAAAGGCAATAACATACTTAGTAGCATTATAGGATCATGGAACTTTGAGGATGGTAATGAATACAGAAAAATCATTAGGGCACTACTTGTTACGCTTTTTTTATTAAATGACAAAGATACAACTATTGACAAGTCAGGAAATAAAGCAACAATAAGTAATATCAAAGAAACTGATGATGTAACTTATTATTCTACAATTATCATTAATAAATCAAAAAGTTCTTAAAAATAGAAAGCTTATAGTGGAGATAATATAACAAAAAAATAGAGATGAAGTAATTTGTATAGATGAGAACTAGTGGGACTATGGAATTATTCCCACTAGTTCTTCAAACTATTAGAACTGTAGATATATTATTAATGTTTATTGCTAATATATCTACACTTCTACTTTTTGATTAAAAATATTATAAAGTGAGAATAGTAATGGACAATATTGTAAAGTTAGTGTTAAGCATACTTAGTTATATAGCAGTGGTAGTATCCTGTACAGTAGGTAATAGTGATGCTAAAGTAAATGTTGTTGCTAAACATATTAATGTATTACAACGTAATTCAATTGAAGTAAATCTTAAAAAAATAATACTATGGATAAACTAAAGTTTAATGACTACACGTATGGTAATGGTGATGTTGATTATGGCAGGGTACAACAATACGTATACTCGAATTATAGAGATATAAAGAAGTACATTAGGTTTAGAACTGCAGAAGGAACCTTAGTAGACATTAATAATCTACCATACGAGTTAAAGTCAGAACCAATTACATCTATTTGTAGTAACATATCCAGAGCATTTAATGGAGAAAATATAGACATATCTAGTATTGACTTCAACAGATCAATAGGATATACCTATATTGAAATTAATTCCATATCTAACTATATGGCTATATTTGTAGACAATGAAATAAAATACTCAGGTAAATGCAGAGTAGGTTCTAATATACCAAAAGGTGTCTACGTAGTGAATGAATTAACGGAAAACACAAACATATCAGCTAATAATTATGTGAGTAGATATATCGGGTTTGATAACACATTCTTTATATCAGATGCTTCTTGGGAAATACTCGGAGAGTATAATGAAGACTGTATTTCCGTCCCAGTAAAGGATATAAGGAGAGCTAGTTATTGGGCATTTATAAATACGCCTATAATAATATACTAGGGAGAGGAGTTAAAGTGGATGATAGCAAAATAATATCGAGAAGAGTAAAGATGACTGAGAATACATCCTTGGTGAGACTTGGTGTATTTAACCAGTTAAAATTAATACTGGCTCAGTTTACATCTTCAGAGAGTAAGGAGTTAGATGCGTTAGAGAAAGTCAGTACGCTTGAGTACAGAAAAATTTCATCTCTAACCAACTTCTTTGAAGAGTCTATAAGGCGTATGAAAGATGCTGGGAAGAAATCTGTTATGGTTCGTGTTGAATCTGAGTTTTTACCGTATCTAGACAGGGTTATTGATAAGAGGTATGGCATGGGAAGATATTGCAGTGGTAGGTAAGGATACAACTGTTGATGTGTCAGGAGATAAGGTAGTAGTAAATCAGGTTCAGGAAGTTAGGGACACAATTTGGTATTCTAAACTTATTACTAATAAATCTAAGGTTCTGGAGATGGAAATTTACGATAGTAATGATACAATAAAAGTAAAGCTGAAGTAACTAGTGTAGATGAGAACTAGGGGTATTATTGCCCCTAGTTCTTCAAAAATTGTTTCCACAAAAAATGTGGATTAATCTATACATCGAAGTTATGACCGCCGGCGCGCGATCATACATAACGCAGGGCGGTTTTTCTCCGGTTCAGAAGAAAAATCGCTTTCTGCTTTATTGGTTTTGATTTTACTTGAAGTATTCTCTTTAATGTGTGAGTTGTAGAGAGTGCAAAAAGCTCATACATGCTACGTAAGGCTCCAATTGTATGTCAACTGCCATACTTAAACGCTACCCTCAGTAGTAGGTATAAAAAGCCTTATCTACAAAAGCCCTGCCATATAAAGCGGAATGTATTTTTCTCTTAAAAACCATATTTCCTCCTTGATATCCATATAAATGCCTTAAATAAGTAGTTTTTATAATGTTTAATAACTCATTTTCACGAAATTAGCAAATGTTTTACGCAGGTTTTTTTCACGAAAATGAGAAATGTTTTACACGAGTTCAAAATGTTGTTAATCAATATAACTATTCAAAAGTTTTGCAATCAGGATCGTTTTCAATATCCTTCAGCATTTGCAAATCCCATTCATCAGGTTCAACTTCCTCAATATCATCCCAAGATGGAATGAATTGTGTAGATATAATATCCCAAAGCCTGTCAGCTTCACTGTTGTCCATATTCTCCCCTTTTTGATTTTAACTGTAATAACTGTCTTTTGATATGATAATACCACTAATCAAACCAAAGTTCTATAGCAAAAAAACATAAAAAAATTAGAAAAAGTAGAAAAAGAACTATTAAAAAGAGACTTATAAGCTATATTCTTAAGTGAGTTCAAAATAGTCAGCGACAAAGTAAATAAAAAGGTTTACTGTTTTTCTTTAAATATAATAATATATGTGATATAATGATTATTAGGGAGTTGACGACATATTAATTAGTGTATAAAATTATAAGTAGAACTTAACAAAAGTTGTTGGGAGGGGACAATGGGAACTTGGAGTGCTGCTATATTTGGAAATGACACATCCTGGGATACTAAGGATGAGTTCTTTGAGCGTTTTAATGCCGGTGAGGAACCTGAAGATATAAAAAATGATTTGCTTCTTGCTGAGGAAGATGAGGACAGATACGATGTCTTGTTTAGCATTGCACATTGCCTTTGGGAGGTAGGCGAATTAAAGGAGGATTTGTTAAATGAAGTCAATGAAGCGATACAAAGCGGAAAAAGACTTGGAAGTTGCAAAGGGAACTTGGTGCTGATGATAAATTCCTAAAGAAAAGAAGCGACAATCTGAATAAGTTCTTGGATAAAATCAGTGTACCTAAGAAAAAACCTAAGAAAAGAGTGGCACCACCTGTTCCGGTTGAAAGTAAGTACAAAAACGGTGCAGTAATGGTGTTTAAGTATGAAGATGGTATGTGGGGGGCACTGATTGCCATAAACGGACATTTTTTTGATAAAGAAACAATTTATAAATATATCCAAACTACAGTGAAAACTATGGAAAAGCCTACTATGGATGATGTGCGTAGGTCTTATATAATTGACGCAAATTTTCACAACAGGGAGAGAAATTCGTTTCCACTTCGTAATCCGATGTTCTATTATGCCTTTGACAACTGTATTGCACAGTATTTAACTGCTAGAGAAACAAAAAAATTTGGAAGCTTATAATGATTCATTTTTTTGAAATAATAGGGTACCTCTCTGATTGGGGAGATTGCTCCGGAGGAACTCACAAAAGCATTTGATTATAGCGTAAAAACTGCAGAAGAATTTAAGACGTATCTTTCGCCTGGATATTAACTAATGCATATAATAGGGATATACAAGCACATACGGATATGACTGTAGATGAAATTGATAGGGAATTTATTGAAAGATTAGGGTAGTGGCTTTGTTGGCTTAGAATTATTTATCAGGGAAGGCTAATTTATTTGGCAGAAAGGTGATAATTTGAAAGTAGAAGAAGTAATAGAGACAGTGGCAAAACTTTGTAGAGACTTCGGTGCAAAGAAAGTTCTTTTATTTGGCTCAAGGGCAAAGGGAACTGCGCTTGAAAGAAGTGATATAGATATAGCAGTATCAGGGGTTAAAGAGGTTGATTTACTCATACAAAAGATAGATGAATTACCTTCACTTTACAGCGTAGATATAGTAAACCTGGATGGATGTACAAACGAGCTTTTACTGGAGGATATAAGACAATATGGACGAGAAATTTAGTAGAAGGTATGAGTTTGAAGATGTGGTTAAAAAGGATCTGTCAAATCAACAAGTAATAATGTTAAAAAGAATGATTTAGGTTAAATTAAGGTGAATAAATGGAAATATTTGAAATCAAATCTTTTGAAGAATACTTGGACTTTATTTTAGAATTGGCAGATAATCCATTGTATTATGATCCGCATTATGCATATGATAAAAAAACAATCTCTATGGTGCAGTTAAAAAGAAAAGATGAGTATTCATTTGTGGTTATTGACAATGGAGAAGTAAAAAGGAATATTTGTGTGGAGTATTATTCCCGATAAAAAAACTATATTGAAATGCTTGTAGGATTTACAAAAAAATGAGGAAGCATTTAGAAGGATGTTATTGCACTTAGAGAGCAAGTATCAGGGTTATAAGGCAGACTTTGTTATTAATCCAAAAAAATTCTGCATTATGCAGGGGTTCTAAGAGAAAAAAATGCAGTTTTTTTGATACTGAACAGCAAAAAGATGGTTCATACTAATATCTGCCTCATGTGGATACAGGTGGGATTGAATTATATACTGAAAAAAATGGAGAAAAGAATACTGTGAACTTCATAGCAGGGAAACATATTGGAATGCAGATAGAATTCTTTCGGCTAAAGATCGTTTCAGAGTATTGCTTGCTATAAAAGACGGCCGTTTGATAGGATATCTTGATGTAACCTATAGTTTTGAGCAAAATGAACCCTATGATATTTATGTTAAACCTGAGTACAGATATCAGGGTTATGAGCTTGCTCTTCTTGTAAAAGCAATAGGATTAAACCTGCCATCTAAGATGATGGTACTGGTTGATGCTGATGCTCATAACGACATAGAAATATACGCTGCAGCGGGCTTCATAAAAGTAGAAGGACAGAATAGTGTTTATGCAACTTATATGTTTTGATACAATTATGTAGATGTACCCCAAGAGGTAAAAAAATAAGCCATTATAAGAGAATGAGTAAATAAATGATAAGGCTGCCAAGGCTTTGTAAACAAGTACTAAACTTATATTATGGAGGGAAAATAAATGGGATTAATAGCAAACTATCAGTATTTAAGTGATGAGAACTTAAAGGCAATGAAGAACTTTGATGGTGAAGAAGATGAGCTGCTTGAAGATGTTGAAGAGTGGAATGAAGAAGCAGAGATTTTTGCTTGATATTGATAAAAATGTGGGATATACTTCATTTCGTATTAACCGGTGTAAGCGGACAAGAGCCTATTTGGGATGATCCTTTAAGCGAGGCAGTTGTAGGTGTGGCTTCACTTGAAGAAATATCTGAATTTACCGCTTATACAGAAAAAGAAAGGGTGGAGGACATTCTTTCTGCCTTAGAGAGCTTTGATATAGTGGGAGCGTTACATAATCTCGACATGGAATCCTGTAAAAAGGCCGAGCTTTATCCTGATATCTGGGAGAAGGAACTTGATTTTGAAGGAATAAAGAAGGAAGTCCACAAATGTTTCGAGGATTTGATTGATTTTTACAAGCAGATTTTGGAAATAAATGGAAATGTTTTGGTTACAATATATTAGTTTATTTTAACTGAATACATCATTGGAGGCGTAAGATGTGCGAATATTGTGAGAAGATAACTTTAGTTCCAAACTTTAAGTCTCCAAAAGACTATGAAAAAACTATGGCCTATATAGGTGAGTTAATCAAAAAATCCGACTTTTTGCTTGTAGATGGCACCTGCCCCGTAGATGGCTATAAGCGGGGTGGGTACTGGGTAGATGACATTATCTGCCATATCATTGAATGCCCCAAATGTGGGCAGAAATTTACCTGTGTTGTAAATACATATAGAGGTGGAGGTTCGTTTAAAAAGGGCTGATGGAGAATTCATTATAATTCATTGCTTGTACTTTTATTACGATAGTTCACAAGATGTTTTATAAAGGATCTGTGGTAGCAGAAGTAAAAGACTTAGAATATTTGACTTTAATTTATGAAGATAGTAGAATAATCCTGAAAAAAACAAGGAATATGAAAGCTTAAGTAGTAAAAAAAGGGTGATGTAATGGATATAAATACACTGGACTCAATTCTTGAAATTGGCGAAACCGTTGCTGTTGAATTTAAGCGTTGTGGAAATGGTATTGAAAAATGATACCTATGAGTCTGTATGCTCATTTTTAAAACAGATTTGGTGGAGATATTTTTTTGGGTGTCTTAGACAATGGTAAAGTTAAGGGTATACCTGAAAAAGCAGCTCCTGATATGGTCAAAAATTTCATAAGTGTAGTTAGCAATCCATTGCTTTTTTCGCCCACAATCTATCTTTCTCCTGAAATTATAAAAAAATGAAGAAGGAAAAAACCATCATTCATGTTTCATGTTCCACCAAGTGCCGAGGTGCATAGCTATAAAAAAGTAATTTATGATCGTGTAGATGATGCAGATGTAAAGGTAACTTCTACTTCGCAGATTGCTCAGATGTATATTCGCAAGCAGGAGATTTTTACTGAGCGTAGAATCTATCCGTATGCAACAATAGATGATTTACGTTTGGATTTACTTCCTAAAGTCCGTAGAATGGCAGTAAATAATGCTGGAGGGAAGCATCCTTGGGCAGAAATGTCAGATAAGGAGGCGCTTGTAAGTTCAGGACTGTATTGCACAGATTTGGCAACAGGTCAAAAGGGATACAATCTTGCCGCCATTATGCTATTAGGTAAAGATGAAGTTATTATGAATATTTGCCCTACATATATGACGGATGCATTACTTCGCAAGGTTAACTTGGACAGATATGATGATGAGAGATAGTAAAAAAACTAATTTAATTGAAAGTTATGATATATTGATGGAATTTGCACGAAAACATCTGTCAGATAAATTTTTTTCTTGGAAAAATACAAATCGTGTTAGTTTGAGAAATATAATTTCAAGAGAAATGATAAGTAATACGTTAATGCACCGTGAGTTTACCAGCTCATTCATAGCTAAGTTTGTAATTGAAAGCAATCGTATGTATATTGAAAATGCTAATCGGTCAGTTAAAGTCGGATATATTACACCTGAAAATCTTGAGCCTAATCCAAAGAACCCGCTGATTGCTTCTTTTTAGGAACATTGGTTATGCAGATACGCTTGGTTCTGGAACGAGAAAAACTGTATAAGTATAGTGAATACTATTCGGGGAAATATCCTGAATTGGAAGATGGAGATATATTCCGAATTACAGTACCATTAGATGATTCATACTCATTCGATTTTGTAGATGAGCCCCAAAAAGCAGGAAATGAGCCCCAAAAAGCAGGAAATGAGCCCCAAAAAGCAGGAAATGAGCCCCAAAAAGCAGGAAATGAGCCCCAAAAAGCAGTTAGACAGCATAGACTTGAAAGGATAATTGAAACTATTTTGGATAATCCGCATATTACCAGAACAGAGTTATCAAGTTTGTTGGGAGTTTCAGAAGCAACTATCAAAAGAGATCTTTCTGAATTGAACAAGAGAGGTAAGATTGAATATATCGGTAGTTCAAAGGCAGGAAAGTGGGTTGTAAAATAGAAAAATGTGCTGTCATTAATGAAAATAGAATAGAAATTTCTTAAGCATTGAATGTCCCAAATGTGGGCAGAAATTTACCTGTGTTGTAAATACATATAGAGGTGGAGGTTCGTTTAAAAAGGGCTGATGGAGAATTTAGAGATATTTGAAGAGGCGGGTAAGTATATTTTAGACAAAATGAGTGAGTTTAAGGATGCACTGAGTACTAAAGTGAGTTCATTAGAAGGCGTAGAATGGTCATTTGATAAGGGAAGTGTAAAGACCTGTAAAGAGGATGAAACCGGAAGAAAACAAAGGTGCAAGGTGGGAGTGAAGTACCACTTAAAAGTTCAATTATCAGTGGAAGATGTCGAAGCTATATGGAATGAGTTCAATCTAGTTTTTAAGGAAAGCCATATATCTGACATAGAGAGAATAAGAGGAAATGAAGAGCTTTTAAGATATGAGTTTAAAGCTAAAAATCCTAAAGGTGATGAGGTCAGTTGTAGTATATATCTGCCTAATGAATGGAACATACCTCAGATTGGCATACTGGGCTTTGTTTCACCAAGATATAAAAAGGCAGATTATGTTGAATAATCATAATTAAAGAAGGTTGCTAGAAAAGTGGGCGACAATACTGTATAAAAATGGTGTCTATGTTTTTTTGATACCTAATTATAAAAGGGGAAGAGAATGGCAAGATATGAAGTCGGTGCAATCTATAAAATAGACGGAAATGATAGAACCTATTATGCAAGGCTGTTGACCGGTGATGTTTACGGAGTGTTTGAGCCTATTGACGGAGAGATATGTGAGGAAACCTTTGAACATACAGGGTACAGGCTTTACATATCAACAGGTTCTTTTTGCTGTAAAGAGGGGCTTTTTGGGGAAAAGGTTATCCCTTCACCTGATAAGAAAGATACTAAGAGGTGGAGCAGACCGCCACATTTGGTGAGATTTGAACCTTGGGATATTGAAGGGACGCTTGAAAGGTGTGCTTCGTCTGATGAAAATGGAAATACTGAGATCATAAGCAGGGAAGAGTATATTGACTACTTAAAGAAAGGTCTTATCTCAAACATCTTACCTATGTATGAAAATATTCCGGGTTTCTTAGACAGGTCTTATGATAATTGGCCACAAGGTGAAATCTATAGTTCGCTATTATACGGTAATCCTGAACACAAGAAAAAAACAGGCTGATGCCCTAAAGAAGCTGGGGATTGAGGTTCACGAATGAGACAGTCGCAGGTGTAATAATTGGAGGAAGTATGGGATCATTTGATAATAAAAAAATATATAAAGAAATCACTGAAGAAGATTTGAAAAACGACATCGATGTATGGGATGTAGCTGAGCCTTTGTTCTGGATTAAGGATAGTAGTGAAAATTATGAGGATTATATTGACCTGATAGACGGCTTTACCTTAGAACAAAGATATCTCTGTGCTATACTTGTGTATCTTTTGGAAGCTAGAGAAGATGGGAATTTCAGCTTTTTTTGCTAACTCTTCAGGTATGTTGTGGGAAGATGCAGTAAATGGATTTAAGCTCTTCAAGATGGGGGCTTATGCCGATAATTTACAGAAGTTAATCGATTATTTAGGTGGAAGTCTTCCATTTGATGAAGAAGAACGCTTTGCTTTCGTAAGCAGGTTTTTAACAGATAAGGGCTTTAAGGCTCTGCTTACTGAGGCTGATAGCTTTGTAGCTAAGAAGAAAGGCGAGGATGAAATAGCAGAGTATATAAGGGCAAATCCCGATAAATTTGTTTTTTTGAATGGTATTATTATGAAGATGAAGAATGAAAGGCTTTGAGAGAACTTTGGTTCTCTTTTTTTGTTCATATTTTTGTTCAAAAATTTTTTTTCCTTGACATTCATTCCAAAGAATGTTATAAAAATATTCGATAAATTTATCTAAATAAATTTAACTAAATTAAGCGAGGTAAAGAAAATGAATTTTGAAAAAAAGTTAAAGAAGTAATTGTAAATGCTGTAAACATCGATGAAAAACAAGATTAAATTAGATTCAAACCTTGAGAGCGACCTTGGGCTTGACTCACTTGATGCAGTTGAGCTTGGTATGGCTCTTGAAGAGGAGTTTGGTTTGACAATTGATGAAGACAAGCTTGCTTCATTCAAGACTGTAGAGGATATAGTAAACTTTATTGACAATGCAAACTAAGGATGATTTATGGATATTAAAGATATTTATGAAGTATGGGACAGATTTGAAAAGTCATCTCTAAGTGAACTTAAGCTAAGCCTTGGTGGAGATAACCTTGAACTTAAGAAAGCCAGTGAAGAAGCTGTGGCAGAAAGACCTGTAGTGAGGGAAGTATCAAAAACTACAGAGCCTAACGGAGCAGGTGAAACTCTTAGAAGTGAAGACTCTAATCCTAACCATAAAGAGATAAAAGCTCCTTTTGTAGGTACATTTTACCGTTCTGCATCCCCTGAGGCTAAGCCTTATGTGTCAGTTGGTGATGTGGTGAAAAAGGGCGACATACTTGGAATCATTGAAGCCATGAAGATAATGAATGAACTTGCCTCTCCATTTTCCGGAAAGATTGTAGAAATCAGGGCAGAAGACGGTAAGATGGCAGAATACAACCAGGTACTGTTTGTGTTGGAGGAAACTGATGTTTAAAAGAGTGCTTATTGCAAACAGAGGCGAGATAGCAGTCCGTATAATAAGATGCCTTAGAGAGCTAAACATTGAAAGTGTTGTGGTTTACTCTGAGGCAGATAAAGAGTCTTTGCCGGTCATGCTTGCCGGCAAGGCCGTATGTATCGACCTGCAAGTGCTAAGGAAAAGCTACTTAAACGGAGACGTCCTCATTGAGGTAGCACTAAAGACTGAATGTGATGCTCTTCATCCGGGCTATGGCTTTCTTTCTGAAAAATGCTGAATTTGCCAGGAAATGTGAGAATAACGGGATTACCTTCATAGATCTGTCTGCGGAAATCATTGAGAAAATGGGAGATAAGCAGGCTACCAGGAAACTTATGATGGCTGAAAAAAAGTACCTGTAGTACCGGGCTCAAAGGAGCTTATCTACAGCGAAGAAGAGGCTGTCAGAATGGCAGATGAAATAGGATATCCTGTACTTATAAAGGCTAGCGCAGGTGGTGGCGGCAAAGGTATGAGAAGAGCCTACTCGAAAGAAGAGCTAATTAGTGCTTATGCCGCTGCCAAAGCAGAGGCAAAGGCTGCCTTTGGCAATGACAGCATTTATCTTGAAAAACTGGTACTGAATCCTCACCATGTCGAGATTCAGATAATGGCGGATAAGAAAGGCAATGTGGTTTATCTTGAGAGAGAGAATGCTCCATACAGAGAAACAATCAGAAAAATGCTTGAAGAATCTCCGGCTTGGTGCTTAAACGATAAGCTTAGGCACAAGATGGGAGAGGTAGCAGTAAAGGCTGCCAAGGCGGCAGGTTACTATAGTGTGGGAACTGTTGAGTTCATAGTAGACGATAAGAAGAACTTTTACTTTATAGAAATGAACACCAGAGTACAGGTGGAACACCCGGTCACTGAGATGGTTACGGGCATAGACATCATCAAGGAGCAGATTAACATAGCGGCAGGAAAGAAGCTCTCGGTTAAGCAGTCTGATATAAGCTTAAATGGCAGCGCAATAGAGTGTAGAATAAATGCTCTGTCAACAGGCAGGATAACCTGTCTTCATTTTCCGGCTGGCTTCGGAGTAAGAGTGGAGAGCCACCTCTTTGAAGGCTACGAGGTAAGCCCTTATTATGACTCAATGCTTGCCAAAAATCATTGTACATGGCAGCACAAGGCTTGAGGCTATAAGGAGGATGAGAAGAGCCTTAGAGGAGCTAATTATTGATGGTGTGAAGACTAACAGCGAGCTTATGTACCTGATAACCTATCAGCCTGATTTTTATCGCTGGACAGTATAACACAGGCTTTTTATGAAAAAGCACAGGGACAAGATAGAAAAAAATAGAACGGCCTATTATGGCTATGACAGGCAGGGAAAGTAAATATGAAAATAGCACAGATATTTTCTATTAAAAAAGATAATCTAAACGCCCTAAGTAAGGCAAGAAGAGAGAAAACCGGTACAGCTAAGAAGGAAGCAGTTGCTTGCCCATCTTGTAAGGCGGAAGTATTAAAGGATATGCTTAAGGAGAGCCTTGGAGTTTGTCCACATTGCGGATATTATTTCCCACTTAGCCCTAAGCGGAGACTTGCTATGCTTTCAGATGAAAAGCAGGTAAAGAAGCACTTTCATCCACTTAAATCAGTAAACCCTATAGACTTTCCTGATTATGAGGAGAAGCTCCTTGAAAATAGGGAAAAGACGAAGTTAAGTGACGCTATAGTTACTGAGATTATTAAGATTGATGGTATAACAGCGGCTGTGGGTGTGCTGGATGGAAGATTTTTGCTTGGAAGTATGGGAACGGTGGTAGGAGAAGAGATTGCAAGACTTGCGGAATATGCTGGTAAGAAGAAGCTTGCTCTTATTATATTTAGTGCAAGCGGCGGTGCCAGGATGCAGGAGGGTATATTTTTCACTTATGCAGATGGCTAAGACAGCGGCTGCTATAAATAAATTTAAGGAAGACGGCGGACTCTTCATCTCGGTACTTACCAATCCTACCACAGGAGGAGTGAGCGCAAGCTTTGCTTCACTTGGAGATATAACTATTGCAGAACCTAAGGCACTTATATGCTTTGCAGGTCCCAGGGTAATCGAGCAGACTATTGGAGAAAAGCTCCCTGAGGGCTTCCAAAGGGCTGAGTTCCTTCTGGAACACGGCAGGCTTGATGCAGTAGTTGAGAGAAAGGAAATGAAGAGCTGGCTTGGTAAAGTACTAAAACTACATAGTAAGAAACAAAGAGCAGCAAAGGATTAAGATGCCCTTTGATACAATCAGATTCTTACGGAGAGAATGTTGACATGGAAGATAAGATAATAACTCCTTATGAAAAGGTTATGTTAGCCAGAGATAAGGACAGGCTCAAGATAACCGACTATATTGATGCCTTGTTTGATGACTTTATTGAACTAAAAGGGGATGGAATAGCAGGTGAGGACAGTGCCATTCTTGGCGGAATAGCGTCATTTCATGGAACACCGGTAACTGTGATTGGCCATAAAAAGGGTGCAACTACTGAAGAAAACATAGCCTGCAACTTTGGTATGGCATCACCTGAGGGCTACAGAAAGGCTGCAAGGCTTATGAAGCAGGCGGAGAAGTTTAACAGACCTATTATTACCATTGTAGATACACCGGGAGCCTATCCGGGACTTATGGCTGAGGCAAACGGTCAGGCAAATGCCATAGCATATAACCTGGCACTTATGAGCAGCCTGAAGGTTCCTATAATTGCGGTAATCACAGGGGAAGGCAGCAGTGGAGGAGCGCTTGGAATCGCTGTTGCAGACAGGGTATTTATGCTTGAAAATGCGGTCTACTCCATACTTTCACCTGAGGGCTTTGCATCCATACTGTGGAAAGACAGCAAAAAGGCGGATGAAGCAGCAAAACTTATGAAGCTTACAGCTGAAGAGCTTCTTAACTATGGCATCATAGACGGCATTATTAAAGAGGGTACCAAACTTATCATAAATATGGATGAGATGATATCTAGGGAGCTTAATGAGCTTACTAAGCTAAAGGAAGAAACCCTATTAAAGAACAGGTATAAGAAGTTTAGGGAAATAGACAAGGAAAAGAGAGCCGTTAAGGCTTAGACGGAGGTAAAACTTGGGAGTGCTTAGGTTTGTATCAACCGGCAAGGCTTTGCCTAAAAGAAAGGTTACAAATGAGGATATATCTAAGATAGTAGATACCTCTGATGAATGGATTAAACAAGGACTGGAATTGAGAAGAGATATTATTGTGAAAATGAAAGCTGTACTGACCTTGCTATAGAGGCTGCAAAGACCGCTGTACAAAGAGGGCTTGAAAGAGACAGTGAGTTTAGTGCAGACAAAATTGGGCTGATTATAGTGGCTACCACAAGTGCGGACTATGCATTTCCAAGTACAGCCTGTATGGTAGGAAAGGCACTTAACCTAAAGGGAAATGTAATGGCCTATGATTTAAGTGCTGCCTGCGCTGACTTTTATCTACGGCTTGCAAAATGCCAAGGCATTGCTAAACGAAATAGATAATAAATACGCCTTAGTCATAGGAAGTGAGAAGATATCAAAGCTCCTTGACTTTACGGACAGAAGCACCTGCGTTCTCTTTGGTGATGGAGCGGCAGCGGCTCTCGTTAAGCTTGAAGACAGGGAAGGTGTTAGCTATATCCGTTCGTATTCAGATGGAAATGACGAGGACTTAATCTGCGGTGGCATAGCATCGAAGGACAGCTTCCTAAAGATGAAGGGGCAGTCTGTATTTAAGTTTGCAGTTAGAGCCATAAAGCAGAGTGTGGATGAGGTTTTAGATAGAGCAGGGCTTGATATGGGAGACATAGACTATGTTATCTGTCATCAGGCTAATGCGAGAATAATTGATTTTGTAAAGAAGAATTACGAAGGCCACGAAGATAAGTTTTATCAAAATGTAGCAGACTATGCCAATACTTCTGCGGCAAGCGTGGGGCTTGCCCTAGATGACTTGTTTGAAAGCGGTGATATAAAGAGAGGTATGAAGATAGTGCTGGTAGGCTTTGGTGCAGGACTTACCTGGAGTGCCGGAGTATTTGAAATATAGTCGTACTTAAGGTATGAACAAAGCAAAACTATATATTAGAGTGGAATATAAATCAGAGCTTGGAAAGGAAGAGCTATGAAGAAGATAAACGAAATTTTAGGTATCAAATATCCTTTTATTCAGGGTGGTATGGCAAATGTCGCAACAGGAGAGTTTGCTGCGGCAGTATCCAATGCAGGAGGGCTTTGGCCTCATAGGTTCAGGCGGTATGAATCCCGAGATGCTTCGTGAGAATATAAGAAGGTGTAAGGAGCTTACCAAGGAGAAATTCGGCGTGAATCTTATGCTTATGCACCCTCAGATAGACGAGCTTGCGGCTGTTGTACTTGAAGAAGAAGTAAAAATAGTTACCACAGGTGCGGGTATGCCTAAGAAATACATCAAGGACTGGAAGGCTAACGGTATGTTTGTTATGCCTGTAGTAGCAAGCCCTATGCTTGCTAAAAGGCTTGAAGATATGGGTGCTGATGCCATAGTCGCTGAGGGAACTGAAAGCGGAGGCCATGTAGGAGAGATGACAACCATGGCTCTGGTGCCAAGGGTGGTGGATACAGTTAGCATACCTGTTATAGCTGCAGGAGGAATAGCGGGCGGACGCCAGCTTGCGGCTGCTTATGCGCTTGGAGCAAGCGGAGTACAGCTTGGAACCTGTCTTTTGGTATCTAAAGAGTGCCCAATTCATGAGAACTACAAGAATGCGATAATAAATGCCAGGGACAATGACAGTGTAGTTACAGGAAGAATAGCCGGCACACCTGTAAGAATCCTTAAAAATGAAATGTCAAAAGAGTATATAAGGCTTGAAAAAGAGGGTAAGGATAAGATGGAGCTTGAGCATTTTACCCTCGGAGCTCTTAGAAAGGCCGTATTTGACGGAGATGTAAACAATGGCTCTCTTATGGCAGGACAGGTTGCAGGAGGTCTTACGGAAATAAGAAGCATCAGCGAAATATTTAAGTCAATGGATGAAGAATATAGGGAAGTAATTAAGAGTCTACAAGCGTAGAACCAGCATTATTGTTAAATATTATACTTTAGGCAAACATTCAAAGCAGAGTTTGATATTATAAATAACAGACTATGATATTAGAATTAGTTAAAATGTGAAACTTGCTAAGTTAATTTGGCTGGTGAGATGAGTAATAGTTTTTGGGAAGAAGTTTTGAAAGGATGAAATATGGGCAAAGTTTGTTTTTTATATGCGGGACAGGGAAGCCAAAAGGTAGGAATGGGAGCTGATATTTATGAAGCCTATCCTACATTTAAGAAGGTAATTGATGGTATAGAGCTTGATTTTTGACCTAAAAGAGCTTATGTTTCACGGAGAAGAGAGCGAGCTTTCAAAAACAAGATATACTCAGCCTTCAATGTCAGCCTTTGCGGCAGGGGTAACTGAGGTGCTTAAGGAATATGGAATAGTTCCTGATGGAGCCCTTGGCCTAAGCCTTGGGGAGTACGGTGCACTCTATGCGGCTGGAGTATTTGACATAAGTGAATATATCCCTCTTACAGCCTTTAGAGGAAGGGCAATGGAGGAAGCTGCAATGGGCATAAATACTGTTATGAGTGCAGTACTTGGACTTGAAGCTAAGAAGATAGAAGAGGTATGCACTGCTGTAGACGGCTTTGTAGAGGTTACCAACTACAACTGTCCGGGACAGTATGTTATCTGTGGCGAGGAAGAGGCGGTGATTAGGGCTGAGGAAGGGCTTAAAGAGGCAGGAGCAAAGAGATGTATAAGGCTTAATGTAACAGCACCCTTTCATACAAAGCTTCTAAAAGAGGCGGGAGACAAGCTTAGCGAGTATTTTAGTAAAATGACATTTAACGAGCCTAAGATTACTCTTGCACTCAATCTCACAGGGAAACTCTATGAGAAGGGTGATGACCTTAAGGATATAATGGCAAAGCAGGCTCAGAGTGCTATACACTTTGAAGACTGTGCTAAGGCTATGTTAAATGAAGGCTTTGACAGGTTCATAGAAATAGGACTGGGCAATGTGCTTTCAGGCTTTGTAAAAAAAGACAGCAGATGCAATAGGGGCTAAGGCAGATATTATTACCATTCAGAATAAAGAAGATTTGGAAAAAAAGTTATAGGTAACAGACTTGTTATCCAATAAAGTAGAAAGATGGGAAGAAGTTTAGATGTAGCTTTTTAGATTAACAAATTTTTGCTTACTATCGTAATTGTGGGACTTAATGCTTGATTATGATATTAAGAGGAAGTTTTGTGTATAATCCGGTTAAAAATAATGCTAACAATTATAGGAGAGTATATGAATAAAACAGCGGTTATAACAGGAGGCAGCAAGGGCATAGGAAGGGCGGTCTGCCTAAGGCTTGCAAAGGATGGATTTAACATAGCATTTAGCTATAACGGTCATCCTGAACTTGCAGCAGAAACAGCGAAGCTCTGTGAAAATGAAGGAGTTAAGGCAAGAGCCTATAAGGTGGACGTAGCAGACAGTAACGCTTGTAAAGAGTGGATGGACGAAATAAGCTCTGAGTTTGGCAGTGTAGATGTGCTTGTCAACAATGCAGGAATAACCAAGGACGGCCTTCTTATCAAGATGAAGGATGAAGACCTTGATGCAGTCCTTGATGTAAACCTAAAGGGAAGCTTTTATATGATGCGTGAAGCAGCTAAAATTATGCTAAAGCAAAAGTCAGGTAAGATCGTAAACATAAGCAGCGTGGTTGGAGTTATAGGCAATGCAGGACAGGTCAACTACTCTGCTACAAAGGCAGGAGTTATTGGTATGACCAAGTCTCTTGCAAGGGAGCTTGCAGGCAGGAGAATAAATGTCAACGCAGTAGCACCGGGGATGATAGAAACGGATATGACAAGGGCTATGTCAGACAAGGCCAGAGAGGCAGTTATTGCAGGAATTCCATTCAAGGAAATGGGCAAGCCTGAAGAAATAGCCTCAGTTGTTTCCTTCCTTGCAGGAGAAGACAGCAGTTATATCACAGGTCAGGTAATATGTGCAGACGGAGGAATGAGTATATGAGAAGAGTTGTAATTACAGGTCTTGGTGCCATTACGCCTATAGGAAATGACATAAACAGCCTCTGGCAGTCAGTTAAGGCCGGGCAATGTGGTATAGATAAGATAACGCATTTTGATACAACTGACAAGAAGATAAGTCTTGCGGGAGAGGTAAAGGACTTTAATCCGGAGGACTTCATTGACAAAAAAGAAGCCAGAAGAATGGACAGGGTAACTCAGTTTGCCATTGCAGCTGCAAAGGAAGCTATGGCTGACAGTGGAATCGACCTTGAAAAGGTAGATAGGACTAGGTTTGGAGTAGTATTTTCAAGCGGTATCGGTGGTATAGATACCATAGAAAAGGAGACGATTAAGGGACACGAAAAGGGAAACTTTGAAAAGATATCTCCATTTTTTTCATCCCTATGATAATAGCTAATATGTCGGCAGGGCAGATAGCTATAGCCTTTGGCCTTCACGGAATGTGTACCTCTCCTGTGACAGCCTGTGCAAGCTCAACCAATGCTATAGGAGATGCTTTCAGACAGATAAGGGACGGTTATGCTGAGTATATGCTTTGCGGTGGCAGTGAGGCTTCCATAACAGAGCTTGGTATAGGCGGCTTTGCCTCTATGAATGCCCTCAGCAAGTCTACTGAGAAGGACAGGGCTTCAATTCCTTTTGATAAAGAAAGAAACGGCTTTGTTATGGGAGAAGGCGGCGGAGTGCTTATCTTAGAAGAGCTTTCACACGCACTAAAGAGAGGAGCCAAGATATATGCTGAGGTAGTAGGCTATGGCTCAACCTGTGATGCCAGTCATATTACAGCTCCTATAGAGGATGGAAGCGTGGCTGCAGCCTGCTTTAAGGCAGCCCTTGATGATGCAGGTCTTAAAACTTCTGATGTAGACTATATAAATGCACATGGAACCTCAACCCCATTAAATGATAAATGTGAAACCAAGGCTATAAGGCTTGCATTTGGCGCCGATGCAGACAAGCTGATGGTAAGCTCAACCAAGGCTATGACAGGACATATGCTTGGAGCTGCGGGGGCAGTTGAGGGCATAATCACAGTACTGGGACTTAAAGAGGGCTTTGTTCCTGCAACCATAAACTACAGGGAAAAGGACGAGGAATGTGACCTTGACATAGTACCAAACGAAGGCAGAAACAAGGATATAAAGGTGGCGCTTTCAAACTCTCTTGGATTTGGCGGTCACAATGCGGCAGTTGTATTTAAGAAATATGAGGAGGCATAAATGGAGCTTAATTCACGCGAAATAATGGAAATACTTCCACATAGATACCCATTTTTACTGGTAGATAAAATAACAGAGCTTGAAGCTGGAGTGAAGGCAGTTGGAATTAAAAATGTGACAGCCAACGAAATGCACTTTCTAGGCCATTTTCCGGGCAATCCTATTATGCCTGGCGTACTTATACTTGAGGCACTTGCTCAAACAGGAGCTGTTGCCCTGCTTTCTGAGGAGGAAAACAAAGGAAAGCTGGTATTCTTTGGTGGTGTAAAGTCTGCAAGATTTAGAAAACAGGTGGTTCCCGGAGATGTGCTAGAGCTTCACTGTGAGATAATAAAAAGAAGAGGAAGTGTAGGTATCGGTTCAGCTAAGGCCCTTGTAGATGGAGTGGTTGCAGCTGAGGCTGAGCTTACATTTGCAATAGAAAGATAGAGCTGATATACTGATTATTAAAGCTTGGAGGTGTGGGAAATGTTATATGACTCCTTTAATAAGGTATATACAAAGTTTAAACTGCATTTTTATAAAGAAGTGTTTAAGAAATGGAGAGACAGGGAAGTGTCTTTAACCACAGTAGAAACATTTTGCATGGAAATAATCCATGCCCTGGGAAAGCCTACAGTTAGCGAGTTTGCCAGCTTCACCAGCCTTTCCTCCGCCAATGCGGCAGACAAGATAAACAATCTTGTGAAAAAGGGTTATCTTAACAAGGTACAGTCAGATGAGGATAAGAGGATTTATTACCTTGAAGTAACCAAAAAATACATTGATTATTACAACATCAGCTACCAGTACCTAAAAGAGGTTATGTCAAAGCTTGAAGACCGCTTTACAACAGAAGAGAATAAGGTACTGGAGAAGATGCTAAGGGTGATGTCCGAGGAGATAATGGAGTAGGAGAAGCTATAATTGTTTATCCATAATCTCTAGAAGTGAGCTTTTAAACTCTTTTGGTGATATTCCAAACTCCTTTTTAAATGCTCTGTAGAAGCTTGAATAGTCCCTAAAACCACATTCCAAAAAAAGGTTGTACTGATATTGCTTCCTGAGGCTATAGTACCTTTACAAAGCGATAAACGCTTTTTTTAGAGCATATTGATGGATAGAAAGTCCCATTTGATTTTTAAATGTGTGTGCAATATGATATTTGCTAACATAAAAAAACTATTTTGCAATAGAATCTAAAGAAATATCCTCATTTATATGTGTTTCAATATATTTTAATATATTTTGATATAATGAGGGATTTTCTTTTGTTATGACTTGATTTTCAGACTCATATATCATTCGCGAAATTGTCATAATAAGGCTGTTTATGCAGGAAGATATCAATGCATCATTACCAAACCTAAAGGAATGCATCTCCTCTAGAAGTTCAATAATTTTCACCTGTATGGTATTAAATGAGATAATATCAAAGTGGTATATGTAATTTTGGGTATGCTCAGGTTTATGAAACAGATAGCCAAAAATCCGGTGATATAGTTAAAAGTTGGTTGTAAAATTCTTCACTTATCCAAAGTATAAAAACGCTGATATGGCATCGTCTGGCTTTGTACAGTCAGGCGGTGCTTTGTTTTTTTGGTGGAATAATTACTACATCACCGGACTTAAGGGGCAGGGTATTTCCGGATATATCAATTAAGACATTTCCTTTGATGAAAAAAAGTACAACTCGTAATAATTATGAGAATGAATCTGTACATTTTTTTAATATCTGTATCTGAATAGTAATATAATTCAAAGTTTTTTTATTAATCATATATTGTCTCGAATTAAATTCAGTACGTAATTTTTTTGTTCATTTACATCCCTCCAAAACTGAAGTGTTAATATAAATTATTTTAATGACTCCCACATCATTTTAATACTAGTGAAATAATTTTTAACAGTAAACAACAACTTTTGCAATGTTAAAAACAATTAGTTCAATGGTTAATTATTCCCTATGGTTATATACTACTTTGTAATAGGACAATAACAAGAATATAGGAGTAAAAACTATGGAAATGACACTTAGGTGGTATGGTTCGAAATATGATACAGTTTCATTAAAACAGATAAGACAGATACCGGGAGTAACAGGAGTAATTACCACACTTTATGATATTCCGCCAGGTGAAGTATGGCCTATTGATAGAATAAGAGATTTGAAACAGGAGGTTAAAGATTCAGGACTTAGGATATCCGGTATCGAGAGTGTAAATGTTCACGATGCTATCAAGATGGGCTCATCTGAACGTGACAGATATATAGATAATTATATCTTGACACTGGAAAATCTGGGTAAAGAGAATATTCACCTTGTTTGCTATAATTTTATGCCGGTATTTGATTGACCAGGACAGAACTTGCAAGAAAAACGCCCGGATGGTTCAACTGTTCTTGCATATAATCAAAAAAAGCAGTCGACATAGCTTTAAACCTGAGCAAATGTTTGATTCTATCTCAGGCTCTACGAACGGAACCATTATGCCGGGATGGGAACCAGAACGAATGTCACATATCAAAGAATTGTTTGGGATGTATAAAGATGTTGATGATGAGAAATTATTTGATAACCTAAAATATTTTCTGGAACGTATTATGCCTGTATGTGACAAATATGATATCAATATGGCAATTCATCCGGATGATCCTGCCTGGAGTGTATTTGGACTTCCAAGAATTATAATAAATAAAGCAAATATTCTTAGAATGCTGGAAATGGTAGATAATCCACACAATGGTGTTACTTTTTTTGTTCAGGTTCATATGGCACAAATATAAAAAATGATTTGCCGGATATGATACGTTCACTGAAGGGGAGAATACATTTTGCCCATGTGAGAAATCTTAAATTTAATAGTCCTAATGATTTCGAAGAGGCTGCACATCTATCTTCGGATGGAAACTTCGACATGTATGAGATTATGAAAGCTTTATTTGATATAGGCTTCGATGGTCCAATAAGACCTGATCATGGAAGGATGATATGGGATGAGGTGGCGATGCCAGGGTATGGTTTATATGACAGGGCACTTGGCGCAGCATATCTAAATGGTCTTTGGGAAGCTATAGAAAAGAGCAGCAGAAGGGAGAAATGATGCAGCTAAATGAGAACGGATTAAAGAACAGGACTGAATGGGAAAAAAAAGGTTATGATATTCCAAAGTATGACCGCTCAGAAATGGTTAAAAAGACTAGAGAAAATCCACGTTGGGTTCACTTTGGTGCAGGAAATATATTTAGAGCATTTCATGCAGATATTGCTAATAAGCTGTTAGATGAAGGAATGAGTGATAGCGGTATTACAGCTATAGACAGGGGAATAACGGTAGTAGAAGGGTATGACTATGAAATCATAGAAAAAAAATACCGCCCTCATGATGACTACACAATATTAGTAGTATTAAAAGCAGATGGAAGTGTAGATAAAAAAATTATAGGCTCAATAGGAGAATCAATTATTTTAGATTCAAATAGAGATGACGAGTTTAATAGGCTGAAAGAAATTTTTAAAAAGGATTCACTTCAGCTTGCAACATTTACAATTACTGAAAAAAAGGATATTCGGTTACTGATGAAAAAGGAATTGTATTACCTGAGATAAAATCCGATTTAGATAAAGGCGTAACCAGACCTCAGAGCTATATAGGAAAGGTGGCTGCGCTACTATATGAGAGATATGAAGCAGGTAAAAAACCAATAGCCATGGTATCTACAGATAATTGTTCTCACAACGGTGAAAAACTTCACTCAGCCATTGAATGTTTTGCATTAGGATGGTTAAAAAAATGGCTATGTAGATAAGGGCTTTTTATGATTATATAAATAATAATAAGATGGTCTCTTTTTCCTTGGACAGTGATTGATAAAATAACTCCAAGGCCGGACGCTTCAGTAGAAGCACTGTTAAAGTCTGATGGAGTAGAGAATATAGAGTCAGTTGTAACAAGTAAACATACCTATGCCGCCTCTTTTGTAAATGCCGAAGAAACCGGTTATTTGGTAGTTGAAGACGCTTTTCCAAATGGAAGACCGGAACTTGAAAAAGGTGGGGTTATTTTTTCAGATAGGCAAACAGTCGACAAGGTTGAGAAGATGAAGGTATGTACCTGTCTCAATCCATTACATACCGCACTTGCAATATTTGGATGTATTTTGGGCTATGAAAAAAATATCGGATGAAATGAAAGACGATGACCTTTTAAAAACTAATTAACGGAATAGGATATAAAGAGGGATTACCGGTGGTTGTTAATCCGGGCGTTATTAATCCTTTGGAATTTATAGATACTGTCGTAAAAGTACGCTTACCTAATCCATTTTTTTGCCGGATACTCCACAGAGAATCGCTACAGATACATCACAGAAGCTTGCGATAAGGTTTGGTGAGACAATTAAAAAAATTATCAAAAAGGAAGGATTTAGCCTAAAGAATCTAAAGTTTATTCCGTTTGTATATGCAGGATGGTTAAGATACCTTATGGGAATAGGAGATAATGGGGAGACATTTGAGCTTAGCCCTGATCCATTACTTGAGGCTGTAAGAGTCTATGTGAAAGATATTAAGATAGGTGATAGGGTAAGCAGTGACAGTTTACTTGAACTTTTATGTAACAAAAGCATTTTTGGAGTAGATTTACACGGGGTGGGAATGGCAGATAAGGTAGTATCATATTTTAACGATATGATTGCAGGAGAAGGAGCTGTAAGAAAAGCACTGATGACGGTAGTAGGGGAAAAAAATAAAAGGGAGAAGAAAACAATGAACACGATTCTTGATAAATTTAGTAAGTTTGGAATTATTCCGGTAGTTGTACTTGAAGATATAAAGGATGCAGAGCCTCTTGGTAAGGCACTTATGGATGGAGGATTAGCCTGTGCTGAGATAACCTTTAGGACAAAGGCCGCACAAGATTCAATTAAGATTATGGCTGAGAAATTCCCTGAGATGTTAGTAGGTGCAGGAACAGTACTCACAGTTGAACAGGTGGATAAGGCAGTTGCTGCAGGTGCAAAGTTCATAGTCAGTCCGGGATTTAATCCTGATGTCGTTGCACATTGTATAAAGATAGGGATTCCAATCACCCCGGGAACCTGTACTCCATCTGATGTTGATAAAGCACTGACTTTTGGACTGGATGTGGTGAAGTTCTTTCCGGCAGAACCTTCAGGGGGAATAAATTTTATAAAGGCTATAGCTGCACCTTATGTTGGTATGAAGTTCATTCCAACAGGTGGAATAAACGCCGGGAATGTCAGAGATTATCTAAAATATGACAGGATAATAGCCTGCGGTGGAAGCTGGATGGTCAAAGGCGAACTGATTAAGAGCGGTAACTTTAAGAAGATTACGGAGCTTACAGCAGAAGCGTCAAATATAGTTAAGGAGATACGAGGTTAATGAAAACAGAGTTAAATCTAAGGGACGAATCAGAATGTAGATATGATGCTTTATCCTTAGGAGAAGTAATGCTAAGGCTTGACCCGGGTGAGGGAAGAATTCGTACTGCCAGACAGTTTAGAGCCTGGGAAGGTGGTGGAGAATACAATGTGATTAGAGGGCTTAGGAGATGTTTTGGGCTTCGCACAGGTGTAATTACCGCCTTTGCAGATAACGAGGTCGGAATGCTTATGGAAGATTGCTTGATGAAAACGGGTGATGCCGAAATAGCAGTAAATTACGGTGCAGCACATGGAGCACTTGCAATGACAACACCGGGAGATACGACAATGGCTTCTAAAAAAGAAGTTGAGGCACTCATAAAATGGAATAGGGGCAAGGGTTCAGAGGTAAAATATGAAAAAATTTTTAGATAGTGATTTTTTGCTTGATACCAATACAGCTAAGCATTTATATCATGATTATGCCCAAAATATGCCAATTATAGATTATCACTGCCATCTTAGCCCTAAGGAAATATATGAGGATATCAGATATAGTAATATCACTGAATTATGGCTGGGTGGTGACCACTATAAATGGAGACAAATGAGGGCAAATGGAATTAAAGAGGAATATATCACAGGTAATGCTTCAGACAAAGAGAAGTTTATTAACTGGGCCCAAACACTTGAAATGGCTATCGGTAATCCACTTTATCATTGGAGCCACCTAGAGCTAAAAAGATACTTCGGTTATGAAGGATATCTCTCTACTGAAACTGCTGAAGAGGTATGGAATTTATGCAACGATAGACTAAAAAACGATGGGATTTCATCAAGGAAACTTATTGAGATGTCTAAAGTAGAAGTCATCTGTACAACTGACGATCCTGTCGATTCTCTTTACTGGCATAAAAAACTTAGAGAAGACAAATTTAAGGTAAAGGTACTACCCACCTGGAGGCCTGATAAGGCTCTACAAATTGAAAAGGATGGATTTTTAGACTATTTAACCTTGCTCTCATCAGTTAGTGGGGTGGAAATAAAGGACTTTGATTCGTTAGTTGACGCTCTTAGGATAAGGTTAGAGTTCTTTATAAATAATGGATGTAAGGTATCTGATCACGGCCTTACATACATCATGTATGAGAATTATAAAGATGATGAAGTAAACGAAATTGTAAGAAAGAAAATCGAAGGTGAATTACTCACAGAAATAGAACAAAGGAAGTATAAAACAGCTTTTATGGTTGCTATGGGGAAGGAATATGCTTGCAGAAATCTAGTAATGCAGCTTCACTACGGGGTTATAAGAGATTTGAATAAGAAGATATATAATGATTTAGGAGCGGATGCAGGTATAGATGCGATTAATAATCATAGTTCTTCGACTGAGATGGGAAAAAATATTTAAATGCTTTGTCGGAGGTAGATTTACTTCCTAAAACCATAATTTATCCTCTTAATTCTTCGGATTTTGACGCCTTAGGGACCGTTATCGGTTGCTTTCAAGATAGCAGTACGATAGGAAAAATTCAACACGGAAGTGGATGGTGGTTCAATGACAATAAAGTGGGTATGATTAAGCAAATGACTTCACTTGCCAATCTAGGCTTATTGGGTAATTTTATAGGAATGCTTACTGATTCCCGAAGTTTCCTGTCATACACCAGACATGAATATTTTAGACGTATAATGTGTAACCTGATAGGAAACCTCGTAGAAAATGGTGAATATCCTAATGACGAAAGAAGCTTAAAGAAAATCGTTGAGGGTATATCCTATTACAATGCTAAAAGATATTTTGATTTTTAGGATTGCACCTTTCTATACTCGGAAGGAGTCATATTATACATTTTTTTAAATACTTTAATAAAAATAATTATTATCAGGATAACCTACATAATTAGAGATTTCCTGAACCTGTAAAGCGGTTTCTTTAAGTAAAAGAGCCGCTTTTTCACATCTCTTTTTGCAATGTAACTGCCAAATGTGAGCCCGGTTTCTTTTTTTAAAACTTTTTTTAGAAAGATAGGATTCAGATACTCCATATTCTTCAGCAAAAATAAGAGAGGAGAATTTTCATGAGCTTAAATTTAATTCAGCCTGCTCAATTATTTCTGACACTATATGAGAATATTTACCTGCTTTTTGAAATATGCTTTCTTACAGCTTTTGTAAGTTCAAGTATCATATCTTTAGTGTAAGAAGCCTGTTCAGAAGCCTTTTTGCCTGAGGCAGACAGCTGTGCATAACGTCCTGTAATTTCATCGATAATTATTGGTGACAGTCCGGATTTTTTTCAGTCGCTTTTTCTTACCAATGTTCGTAAAATAGCGGTTGAGGATTGAGGATTGTTATGGTATAAGGAACCGAATCCGCTCTCCTTACTACTTTTTGCATCTCCAAAAAAGCAGCTCCAACCTGCTCGACATTCCCGGTGGATATCATATTAAGGAAGTGGTTTTCATAGTCATAACGACGCAAGATGCTCCTATAGTCAATAGAATCCTCTTGATACTTGATTGAAGGTTTTTTGTTTTCCATTACACCATATAATTTTCTGTAAGAATAAAGCGGTGTAGATGGAGAAAACGAAATTATGCATGATTCAATAATTTTTTGAGCTTGAAACGACGAAATGAGAGGGAGAGCAGTATAATAAAAGCTTTAATGAGGCAGAATAAGAAGCTGACAATCCTCTCTCAGCAAGCGTTGACTGCATTTTGATATCATTAAACTCATTTTTTTACATACGATCTACAAGAAAAGTATTTCCTTCAAATTTAAAAAAATAATAAATTAATATTTAATCCGTCTGAAATCTCATAGATAGTTGAAACTGATGCGGATTCAAGTAGAAATCCAAGAGCTTCGGCAGTAAACATGGGCTGAAGGATTTCATTAAAAACAAAAATCGGTTCTCGAATTCAAGTAACTTTTGCTTATTCTCATATATGGTTGTAACATTTACAGTTAAAAAGATTTGAAATAAGCAAACTAAAAAAGTTTTAAATCCATAAAATCTCCTTTTTAATATCTTTCTATCGACAATTAATAGAAGGAATATGTACTAATTGCCATAATATACTGTATAATACTATTTGTATTTAATACTTACAAAAATTAATTGCATATTATGGAAAAATATATTCTATATTATATCATAAAAATTCTAACACATTACAAGGAAGATTGGTATAATTTGTTCATAGAACTTGTTAATGAATGGAGGGTATTATGTTTAAGAAAAATGATATGAGTGCGGTAGATGGTGTAGCTTACCGCAAAGCAAAATTGTGGCAGATTATTTTATATGCAGCCAATGCACTTTGTGGCTCATCTGTATTTATGCTTATAAATCAGGCAAGCTATGCAGCCAGCATAGGCTTTGGGGTGAGTACGGCTGTTATAGGCTTGATATTGACTGCAACGCGTATCTTAGATGCTATAACTGATCCGTTATTTGCATTTATATATGACAGAGTTAATACAAAGTTTGGCAAACTTCGTATTTTAATCATGACAGGTTTCTTTATAGAAGCAGTAGCCCTGTCACTAATGTTTGATTTTTTTGTTGATAAGGGATTTGGAGTATCGGTATTTGTGATTCTATACGTAATATATGTTATTGGATATACCATTATAAATATGACTATTCAGACCATACCACCTATGCTTACAAACGATCCTAAACAGCGTCCTGCTGTGGGAGTATGGGCTACATCTTTTAATTATCTTGTCCCAATGGTTGTCAGCATACTATTAAATGTATTTATTCTTCGCATTGCGGGAGGACAGTTCAACGAGAATTATTTGAGAATGGCTGTAAAAATGGTCGTTTTTATGGGATTGATAGGAAATATTCTTTGCTGCATTGGAATAAGCGCAATAGATAAGCCTGAGAATTTTAGAGGCACAAAGAAGACAGAGCCTCTCAAGATAAAGGATATGATTGAGGTTCTTAGGCATAATAAGCCTCTTCAAAGTTATATAGTGGCTGCAGCTTCGGACAAAGTTGCACAGGTAACTGCCAGCCAAAGTATAATAGGAACCTTACTTTATGGAATTATGATTGGAAATATGGGAATGAGTACCATACTTGGAATGGTATCCATGTCGCCTGCAATCATATTTGCAATCTTCGGTGCTAAGTACACCGGTAAACACGGAAGTAAAAAAAGCAATAGTGGACTGGACAGTTGTCTGTATGGTGTTAGCAAAGCAATATTGACGGTATTTTTTTCTTAGTCATAAATCCTGCCACTATTGCTAAGCCTGGAATAACAATGGGTATTTATATAATTCTTAATTTAGCCTTAAATGGATGCAAAATGTGTGTCAGCACTGCAAATGCTTCTTTTATGGCAGATACAATAGATTATGAGCTTGATAGGAGCGGAAGATATATCCCCGCTGTAGTTTCCGGAGTCTATAGTTTGATTGATAAGATTATTTCTTCATTTGGAGCAGTTATTGCAACTACTGCGATTGCGGCCGTAGGTTATACGCATACAGTGCCACAGCCGGGTGAGCCATCAACTGCCGGTATTGTTGCTATAGCATTAAGCGTAACATACGGACTTCCTATTGTGGGCTGGATAGTAACGCTTATAGCAATGAGAAAATGTCAGCTGACTAAGGAAGAAATGGTGGGTGTACAGAAACGAATTGATAGTGAGAAACAAGTTGCGCAAAAAGAATTCTTTGAAGCCGAACTTAATAAGGCTGACTGTTATTAATTATATGATTATGACTGATATTAGAAAAGGAGATTTGTATGCGTAAAACATATTGTATAAATGAAGATTGGACTTTTGTTAAGGAAGGGGCACCGGAAACGGTGCGCCTTCCTCATACATGGAATGCGGTTGATGGGCAGACGGGGCCTTTGCCTTATTATAGAGGAGAGTGCTTATACAGAAAAGAGTTTACAAAGCCGGAATTGGAGAAGGAAGGGAAGGCATATATAGAATTTAGAGGAGTAAATTCTTCTGCCAAAATTGTAATAAATGGCAAAGAAGTTGGCAGGCATGATGGTGGATATTCTACTTTCCGTGTGAATATAACAGATAAACTTGAAGAAAACAACATAATGGAAGTATATGTTGATAATTCACCGAATGATTATGTCTATCCACAGAAGGCTGATTTTACTTTTTATGGCGGAATATACAGAGATGTATATATGATAACTACAGATAGTACACACTTTGATTTGGAAGATCATGGAGGAAACGGTTTTTATATTACACCTCACATAAACGGTAAGGATGCACACATCACTTTTGAAGCTAATGTCTCAGGCTATGCAGATAAGGTTGTTGTATCAGTAGAAGGTGAAGGAGAAGTTGAACTCCCACTAATGAAAATAAGTGATGAAAAAAATAATGCTAATTTTTTAGGTCAGGGTTCCTTAACTATAAAGGATGTTCACAGATGGGACGGCATAAATGATCCATTTCTCTATAAGGCAGCTGCAACACTATATAAAGATGGTAAAATAGTTGACTGCATCACAGAAAGATTTGGATGTAGAGAGTATAGTTTTGATTCGGAAAAGGGATTTTTCTTGAATGGCAAGAGCTATCCGCTGCATGGAGTGAGCAGACATCAGGATAGAGCAGGAGTAGGTAATGCACTTACAAGAAAAATGCATGAAGAAGATATGGATTTGATTGCTTCTATGGGAGCTAATTCCATAAGGCTTGCTCACTACCAGCACGATCAGTATTTTTATGACTTATGTGACGAAAAAGGAATGGTAGTATGGGCAGAAATACCATATATCACGGTACATATGCCTAAAGGACGTGAAAAATACTATTGAACAGATGAAAGAGCTGATTGTTCAGAACTATAACCATGCATCTATAATGTGCTGGGCAATTTCAAATGAAATTACGCTGCAGGGAGTAACTGACGATCTGCTTGAAAATCACAGAATACTTAATGACCTGATTCATAAGATGGATCCGGGAAGGGTATCAGCCATGGCTAACTTATTTCTTTTAGAAACAGACAGTCCTCTGGTCTCACTTCCTGATATAAGAGGCTACAATTTGTATTATGGATGGTATGTTGGTGAGATGAGTGATAATGATATATGGTTTGATGAATTTCACTTAAAGTATCCTAATACAGCAATAGGCCTAACAGAATATGGAGCAGATTCAGTGATAAACATACAGTCACCAAAGCCTGAAAAAGGGGACTATAGCGAGAGCTATCAGGCTATTTATCATGAACATATGCTTGAAATGTTTGCAAAAAAGACCTTATCTCTGGGGAACATATTGCTGGAACATGTTTGAGTTTGCGGCTGCAGGAAGAGATGAGGCAGGAGACCCGGGAAAGAACCATAAGGGATTAATAACATTTGACCGTAAGCATAAAAAAGATGCATACTATATATATAAGGCCTGGTGGACCAAAGAACCCTTTGTTCACCTCTGTGGCAAAAGATATCATGATAGGATTGAAGAGGTGACTGAAATTAAAGTATACTCAAATCAAAAGAAGATTGTATTGTATATTGATGATAAAGAAACTGCAACTTTGAGAGGTGAGCATATTTTTTTAAATATGAACTGCCTATAAATGGTAAGCATAAGATAAAGGTGATGATTCCTGAAACTAATCTATATGACGAAATGGAGATAGAAAAGGTATCAGAGCCAAATCCGGCATATTTTTGCATCTAAGGATAAGGTGAAGAATTGGTTCGATAGTACTGAAAATGAAACAGAAGATGATGACAGATATCTTTCCGTTAATAGTACTATGGCTGAAATACAGGCGGTGCCGGAAGGAAAAAGCTATTATCGACAGAACTCATGGAACAGATGCAAAAAAAGTACTGCAGGGGGAATGGGAGCCAATGTGAAAAATATCACCCGCTATGCAGGCTTATGGTAGCAAGACAGCCACTTAAGAAGCTTTTACAGCAGGGAGGCATGGATATAGGCAGCGAGTCATTTAAGAGCTTAAGTGAGACAATATCAAAAATAAAGAAGGTAGAAGTATAACACGCTAGTATCAATGGGTGTCAGGCAGCTTTGACACCATACAACAAAATGAAAGGTAATAAAAATGGAAAAGTTTTTAGTTGGAGCAGCAACTGCCGCACATCAGGTTGAGGGAAATAATATTCACAGTGATTATTGGCTTATGGAACAGATGCCACATTCTGACTTTGCTGAACCATCGCTTTTAGCAGTGGATCATTATAACCGATATGAGGAGGATATCAAACTTCTTGCTGAGGCGGGATTAAAAGCTTATAGATTTTCTATTGAATGGGCGAGAATAGAGCCTGAACGAGGAAAATATGACGAAGATGCTATAGACCATTACCGTAAAGTGATAAGGTGCTGTAGGGAAAAATGGTGTAGAGCCAATTGTGACTATGTCAGATTTTCACTTCTCCTGCCTGGCTAATCAAGGCAGGAGGCTGGGAGACCGAAGATGTTATTGGTGCCTTCGTTAAATACTGTGAATATGTAATAAAAGAGATAAAAAATGAAATTAAATATGTCTGTACAATAAATGAAGCAAATATGAGACTTCAGGTTGCAAAAGAATTGCCAAACGATATAGAAAGCAGATGGAAATAAAAAGTCGCAAAGTGTAAGGAAATGGCACAAGAGAGCGGAGATAGTGCAGAAGGCACTGCTCAGGTAGGTATGAATTTTAACTTAATGATGGAAAACATTAAGTATAGAAAAACTGAGAATCTCGAAGCTTTTGGTACTGAAAATCCTGCTAACTTTGTTTCAGCCTGTACTGAAAAAGGAGACCTGATTGTAATGGAGGCTCATAAAAAAAGCGAGAGAAGCAATAAAGGCAATTGCTCCTGATATTAAAGTTGGCCTCACGCTTTCGTTGCACGATATTCAGACTATAAATGGAGGGGAGAAGCTTGCAGAAAAAGAGTGGAATGAAGAGTTTTCACATTATATCCCTTATATTAAGGATGATGATTTCTTTGGCTTGCAGAATTATACCCGCTCCATAATTGGATCAGACGGAATACTTCCTGTTCCGGAAGGTACAAAGATAACTCAAATGGAATATGAAAAATTATCCTGAGGGACTTGAGAATGTCATAAGAAGAGTAGATAAAGAATTTAAGAAAAATGGTATTGATATGCCAATTATGGTGACAGAAAATGGAATAGCTACAGCAGATGATAATGAAAGAGTTGAGTATATTAAAACTGCGGTAAATGGTGTTAAAAACTGCATTAACGATGGTATAACTGTGCTTGGATATATGTATTGGTCACTGCTTGATAATTTTGAGTGGCAGAAAGGCTACTCGATGACATTTGGGCTAATAGAAGTTGATAGGGACAATATGAAAAGAAAGCCTAAAGAAAGCTTAAGGGTGTTGGGGGAGATATCATGAAATATTACTGTAATCCGATAAATATAAACTATCGCTATCAGTTTAATGCAGACCAGCGAAATAGCAGATTGGCCATTTGCAGGGAGGCAGCGGACCCATCTTTGATTTTATTTAAAGGCAGGTACTATTTATTTCCTTCAATGAATCTAAGTGTATGGGTGTCAGATAATCTGGTAGATTGGGAAAGCCACAGATTGCCGGATAGCCTGCCACTTTATGACTATGCTCCGGACGCAAGAGTTGTAGGGGAATACGTATATTTTTGTGCATCAAAAAAAGGTGAGATTTGTAATTTTTATAGAACCAAGGATATATTAAACTGCCCATACGAGGAAATTGCGGGCTCATTTGACTTTTGGGATCCGAACTTGTTTGTCGATGATGATGGCAGAGTTTATTTTTATTGGGGATGTTCCAATGATACACCTATATGGGGAGTTGAACTTGATAAGGACTCAATGCTTCCTATTGGAGATAAAAAAAGGAGTTGATTTTTTTGGACAGCCTGAAATCAGGGGATTTGAAAGGGTAGGAGAAAATAACAGCAGACTTCCAAAATCTGAAGAGGAGATTGAAGAAGCTTTTAAGGAGTTTCTAAGAAGGAGCAATACAAGGATAGAAGATATTCCACCTATGTATATTCCTATGATTAAAGGAATGTTCTCTGATAGACCTTATATTGAGGGAGCATGGATGAATAAATTTAATGGTAAATACTATCTTCAGTATGCTTTTGCTGGTACACAATATAACACTTATGGAGATGGGGTATATGTAGGAGAATCTCCTCTTGGGCCTTTTAAGCCGGCAAATAACAATCCGTATTCTTATAAACCGGGCGGCTTTTTGCCTGGAGCAGGGCATGGCTCTACAATGGAGGATAAGCAGGGAAGATTATGGCATACTGCCACCATGAGAATAAGTGTAAACTCATGATTTTGAACGCAGAGTCGGTATATTTCCTGCAGGTATTGATGCGGACGGCGAATTGTTTTGTAATCAAAGATACGCTGATTGGCCGGTAAATATAGATATTAGAAACCCATGGGAAAAATCCTGAGTGGTATTTATTATCATATAACAAAAAGGTGACCGCTTCGTCTAATGAAGAAGGCTATGATCGGGAAATGTGGCTAATGAGGATGTAAGGTCTTGGTGGAAAGCAAAACCGGATGACGATGAATCCTGGATTTTAATGGATTTAGGAGAAGATTTTTGATGTAAGAGGGATACAGGTAAACTTTTGCAGATGATAACCTTGATATTCCGGTTCCTGGTGAAATAAGAGGAACTACACAGGCAAGATATATTGATGAGAAGGTTTACCATACCTGTTGGCTCCTGGAAGGATCAGTTGATGGGGAAGAATATTTTTGTTATAGAAGATAAAAAGAAATACAGATACAGATTTATCCTGATGACTTTATTACACGCACTGATGGAGTTATGGTTCGTTATTTAAGGTTGAGCGGGATTATTATTCCGTATAATCAGACGCCAACTGTATCAGGTCTAAGAGTGTTTGGAATTGGCAAGGGTAAGAAACCAAATATCCCCCAATTTTTCTGCAATTAGAGATAATGAACTTGATATGACCGTTGAAATATCAGAATCGGATACTGCTACAGGATATAACATACTTTGGGGAACGACTCCGGATAAATTGTATCATAGCTTTATGACATTTGAGAATACCCAGAGAGTAGGGGCTCTTGTATCCGGAGCAGATTATTATGTTAGAGTAGACGCATTTAATGAAAATGGGATAACTGAAGGTGAAGTTAAGAAACTACTTAAGAGGTGATAAATGGCTATTAAATCAATTCAACAGATTATGCTTGGTACAGTAACCGGAAGTGAAAATGAAACCGTTAAAACCTTGGATAAGATAAAGAAAGCAGGATATGAAGGTATAGAATTAAACGGATTTATGATTCAGCAAGCGCCCTTGATTGTTAGAGTTCTAACCAAAATGGCGGGTATGCCTGTAGGCAGAGGTGGAAAGCTTGACTGGAAAAAGCTGGTAACTGAAGCAGGACTTATTGTTACCGGGATACATACAGACCTAGGCGGACTTGAAAGAGATCCTGCAGCAATAGTTTCAGAAGCAAAGAAGTACAATAGTGATAAGCTGATTATTACTGGGATGTACAGGTTTGATTATTTAGATAAAGATAGTGTAAAAAAGCTTGCAAAACGTCTTGATACAGTAGGGAATATTGTGAAGAAAGAGGGAATCAGCCTTTGTTACCACAATCATAACGTCGAATTCCTTAAGGTAGATGGAGAAAAAAGGATTATAGATATTCTTGTAGATGAAACTGATTCATCTAATCTTAGCTTTGAAGCAGATACATACTGGGCAGCAGAAGCAGGTGTAGATGTTTTTGGATTTCTTAAAAGACTGAAGGGAAGAATAAAGCTCTATCACATAAATGATAGAGGGACAAAACTCTCGAAAGCGCCCATTACTCCGCTCTTAAAATCAGACAGCATGGAACTGGGCTATGGTAATATGCCGCTTAAAGAACTGCTTGATATTGTACTTGCGGAAAATGTGGATGCTGTTGTACTTGAAAGCCATAAAAACTGGCCTGATAATTCTCCTATACGTTCTTTAGAAATGTCGGCTGAATTTATGAATAAATATGTAAAATAGAGGTATGTCATGATAGCGATTAATTGTAAAACAGAATATATGCTAAATCCGATTGGGATAGACAGTGATAGCCAGTTTCTTTCCTGGAATTGTGACGGAGGTAAATTTCAGACTGCGTTTTGTATAGAGGCATATTGTAATGGGAATTTATTGTTAAACACAGGAAAAAAATACAATCTGATAAGTCATATTTTCTAATGGAAAAAAACTGGAATCAAGGTCGGTGATTACTTGGAAAGTATGCCTTTGGGATGAAAATGACGTGTGTGGAGAGTGGTGTGAAGATAACAGCTATGAAATGGGACTGCTAAGCAGGGAGGATTGGGAAGGCTCTGCCTGGATTAGCCATGAAAAACACCATTCAAGAAGATGATGAGGCCTTATTTAGCGATGAGATGAACTGCCTTGCCCGAGTCGCATTTAAGTCTAAGAACAGGGAAGATAATGAAAAATACTTGCCACATTTGCCTGCGGGATATCTAAGGAAGGTATTTAAGGTTGAAGAAGTTGTGGAAGATATCCGCCTGTATATAAGTGCCAGAGGTCTTTATGAGGCATATATAAATGGGTCAAGAGTCGGTAAAGAAATTCTTACCCCAGGGAGCAGTAATTATAACTTCGAAATAAAATACCAGACCTATGATGTAAGCGGACTCCTTAAAGAAGGCGAAAATGAGATAGAGATTATAGCAGGTGATGGTTGGTATAGAAGTACATCAGGAGTAGATGGAGATAGGAATTTATACGGAGACATTGTTTCAGTTATTGCCAGGCTTGAAATGGAAGGAAAAGCCATTGTTGTAACCGATGCTTCTTGGGAAGCCTGTACTTCAGGACCACTTGCACAAAATGACTTACAGCAGGGAGAAGTATACAATGCTTGTAGGGAAGATTATAGGCAAAAGAAGGAACTATGGCATCCTGTATATGTAATAAGTAAGGACTATGGACTACTTAAAGCCGGTAAACTATGGTTCCGGTTGTAGAAAATGAACTTATTGAAGGAAGGCTTATAACTACACCTGCAGGTGAAAATGTCATAGATTTTGGACAGAATATTGCAGGATATGTTGAATTTACTATTACTGGAGAAGAAGGTAGAACAATTACTTTGCTTCATGGCGAGACACTCGATGGAGATGGCAATTTCACACAGGAGAACTTTGAAGACAGAAAAAGGCATAAAGAGGGTGGAACATATCAAATGATTCACTATACCTGTAAATCAGGAGTAAATCATTATAAACCAAGGTTTACGGTTATGGGATTTAGGTATGTTAAAGTTGTAACAGACTTGTGCCTGGAAAATGCAGTATTTTCAGCACATGCTGTTTATTCAAAAATGGAACAAACAGCAGAGTTCAATTGTAGTAATAGCTTGATAAATCGACTTGTATTAAATGCATTGTGGAGCCAAAAAGGCAATTTTCTTGATATTCCTACAGACTGTCCTACAAGAGAAAGAGCCGGATGGACAGGGGATGCAGGATTATATGTTGCAACAGGGCTTAAGCTAATGGATTCGGTCACCATATTTAGACATTGGCTTAAGCAGTGCAGGTATGGTCAATATGATGATGGGAAAATAGCCAATATAGCTCCGCCAAATAACAGACCGGGAATGATAAGCAGGATGCTTGCAGGCTCTGTTGGATGGGGTGATGCATGTATAATCGTACCTTATGAGATATACAAAATAACGGGCGATGAGCGGATTTTAAGGGATAATTATGACATGATGAAAAAATGGTATAAATATCTTGAAAATACAGCAAAAGTACGTGGAGAAAAGGAGTTTACAGCAGAAGAAGAACTAAGAGATTATACGTTTGAAACAGGGATAAACTATGGTGAATGGTGTGAGCCGGGAATAACACCTGAGCAAAGCATGAGAAGTGGCAACTATGATGTAGCAACTGCGTATTTCTGCTATTCAGGCAGGCTTTTATCTGAAATTGCTGCAATATTGGGAAATGAAGATGAAGCAAAACATTATAGTAAGAGCTCGGAAATGGCTGGAAGGGCATATATAGCAAGCTTTACTGAAAATGGAGATATTAGTTCTGATAGGCAAAGCCTGTATGTAAGACCTATTGCTTTCAATATTTTATCCAAGGGAAAGGATAGAGAAGCAGCAGAAAGGCTGAATGAACTTGTAGTAAAGATGAATTATCATGTTAATACGGGATTTTTATCAACGCCTTACATTTGTGAAGTTCTTTCTGAATTTGGTTACGTAGATACTGCATACAAACTATTGCTTCAGGAAGATATGCCGGGATGGCTTTATTCAGTTAAAAAAAGGTGCAACTACAATATGGGAAACCTGGGATGGTGTAAATGATGAGGGTGTACCTAAGGATTCATTAAATCATTATTCTTATGGCTCTATTGTTGGATGGCTTATAAGTGGTGTATGTGGTATTCACTATTCCGCAAAAGAGACTGTCATAAAGCCTATTCCAAATCAATTACTTGGAAATGCTATGACAAAATATATATCTCCGAAAGGAGAGATAAGAAGTGAATGGTTTTATGAAGGAGAAAAAAATGTGTAATATCAGTTGAAATTCCTTGCAATCTAAAAAGCTAAGGTTATTTTACCTGATGGTAATGAGCATATAGCTAACCCCGGAAGACATACATATGAATGCCGTTAATCATATTTTTGTTCCTCCTATACTCACCTGGTGACATCCCGTATTTTTTTCACGGAATTTTCTATGGAAATAGTCGCTGTTATCATAGCCTATGGCGACCCATTATCTTTTCGACGGTAAGCGTACTTTGCTTCAGCAGGAAGACAGCCTGCTGGAGCTTTCTTTCTTGAAGGAGTTCTTTAAAATTCTTATTTAGGTGTTTCTTTAATAAACGGCTTACAAAGTATGCAGGCTCGTTTATCTCTGCTGAAATCTCAGCAAGAGTTCCGGTTTTATACCCTGTTTCTATGTATTTTAATACCTTAAATATCATATTTTCATCATATCTTTCAGGAAGGCCCTTATTTATGTTTTCTGCAAATGCAGACAGGTTCATAAGCAATAGTCCCATTGTAGTTTGAACTATAGTGTTTGTAGCAGGGTGCTTATCATATATTGTCCATATCATATTTTCAAGAAGATTTTGCACAGGAAGGATGTCCTTTGCAGAAAAGTGAAGGAAGCTAAGGAGGGAATCCCCGCCGGAAAGGGTAGAAAGAAGGAAGTCACGAAGGACATTTTCTTCCTGCATCATTGAAAATGAGACATTGAAAAACTCAGGCAAGATGACGAAGTTTACCGCAACATCATCTTCTCCCGCTGGAAGGATTTCCTGAGTGGCATTTTGATTAAGAAACAAAAGGTCACCTTCCTTTAGTACAAGGGTTTCATTTCCATTTAATATATGAGTTGTGCTTCCACTGCACATGTAGACCAGTTCTACATAGTTATGGCTATGCTTAGGAAAATGTACAAAACGGGTATGAGGGCGCAGCTCAATAAGCCTTCCCTTATCTAGAAGCTTACTGCTGTCTATAATGAAACTGTTTCCGACCTCCTCTGTATAGAATTCGGTACGGATAGTGTCGCCGCCGCTTAGGTACTGCTCCTCCTCAGGAGTTATTTTTTTCTTAATCTGTCAAGAAGCTCTTTTTTTCATATATCTACTCCATTTTCAAACCTGCAAATAAAGATCCCTATTGTTTGCATAAAAATGACCTAAAAAAATTGATAAGAATATTATAAAATAAAAATGCAAAGATACAAGTATCAAAAAGTGCAAAAAAATCATAATAGCTATAGTTTATGATATGTATGTTTGATGTGATGAGATAAAAACCAGAGCAGAATATCTTTATGCAAATAATTATGGTACTAAAAAAATGCAAGATAAGTGCAATATATGAAAAAACCAAGAAAGTAGGGATAAATAAAGAAAGGATGATAGGCTAAAATGAAGTATTGGGTTGCTATTGACATCGGGGCTTCAGGTGGAAGGCATATATTAGGCCACATTGATGAGGGAAGGCTTATCACTGAGGAGGTTTACCGTTTCCCAAATGGGCTTAAAGAACAATCGGGAAGGCTTTGTTGGGATGTGGATGAGATTTTTAGCCACATCTTAAGAGGGCTTGCAAGGTGTAAAGAAATCGGTAAGATTCCTGTCTCCATAGGCATTGATACCTGGGGAGTGGACTTCATTCTACTTGATAAAGAAGGACATAGAATAGGAGATGCAGTAGGCTATAGAGACAGCCGTACAAAGGGAATGGATGAGGAGGTATATGGCATTATTCCTGAGCAAGAGCTTTATAAGAGGACAGGTATACAAAAGCAGATATTTAATACCATTTACCAGCTTATGGCGGTAAAGAAAACTTCTCCTGAGTCTCTTGAGGAGGCAGAGAGGCTTCTTATGATACCTGAGTATTTTAACTATATGCTTACAGGGAAATATCTGTCAGAATACACCAATGCCACAACTACACAGCTTATTAACTGTGAAACAGGAGACTGGGATGAAGAGATAATAGATAAGCTTGGGCTTCCAAAGAGAATATTTGGGAAAATTCATATGCCTGGTACTCCTGTGGGTGAGCTTACTAAGGAAGTGCAGGAAAGGATAGGCTATAATGCTAAGGTAGTTTTGGTCGGTTCTCACGATACGGCTTCTGCGGTTATGGCTGTTCCTACTAAGAAAGAGGGAGCAGTTTATATAAGCTCAGGGACCTGGTCTTTGATGGGAACTGAGATAAAAAAGGCTGATAATTCGGATGAGAGCAGGCTGATGAATTTTACCAACGAAGGAGGCTATGACAGAAGGTATCGTTACTTAAAGAATATAATGGGACTTTGGATGATACAAAGTGTGAGAAAGGAAATAGCCTCCGATATGGATTTTGGAGAAATTTGTGAAAAAAAGCTTCAAAGGCTGAGATTTCCTCGTTAGTTGACTGCAATGATTTAAGGTTCTTAGCTCCAAAGAGCATGACAGAGGAAATAAAAAAAGAGTCGCTAGAAAGCGGACAAAAAGGTGCCAGAGGGCATAGCAGAGACCGCAAGTGTGATATATAACAGCCTTGCAGAGTGCTATATCAGGGCCTTAAGGGAAATGGAGGAAAGAAGGGGAGAAGAATATAAAGGAGAGATATATGTAGTAGGAGGAGGCTCTAAGGCGGAGTATCTAAATGAGCTTTTAGCAAAGAAGTCAGGCCATATAGTAAAAGCGGGTCCTACTGAGGCTACTGCCATAGGCAATCTGTCAGCCCTAATGATAGCAGACGGAGCTGTAGCAGACTTGTTTGAAGCCAGAAAAAAATGATAGAGAATTCATTTAAAATAAATACATATTTACCATAAACATCATAAGAGAAAAGGAGACATGCTATGTTAGTTGAGACAAAGGCAAAGGCAGGAGTATTTTCAATAGCACTTGGTGCTTATCTGGAGCAGTTTAAGGATTTAAGAGCTGAATTTGAATCACAGTATGAGGACTTCAAGAAGAGCCTGCCTGATACTGTTGAAGTTGTAGATGGTGGACTTATAACCACAAAGGAAGAGGCTATGGTGGCAGGAGATAAGTTCAGGGTCGCTGATGTAGACATTGTATTCTTACAGATGCTTACTTATGCAACCTCTTACAATGTACTTCCTGTGGTTAGAGACCTGAATGTACCTGTGGTTGTTGTCAATATCCAGAAGATGAAGGCACCTGACTACAAAAATACTGATATTCCTACCTGGCTTGGAACCCTCTATGCCTGTGGCGCAGTGGGTGAAGCAGTACCAGACCTTGAAAGGGCAGGGAAGAGATATGCGGTAGTGACAGGAGTGGCTGAAGGCGGAGACGAGGAGGTAGCAAAGGAAATCAGTCAGTGGTGCAAGGCTGCACAGGTTAGAAGGAGATTTAGACAGACCAACATAGCACAGATAGGTCGTCCATATCCCGGTATGATGGATTTGTACATAGATGAAACCAACCTCTACAACAGAATGGGGCTTTACACAAAACAGTTTGACTGGGAAGACATGTGGTGTATGGCTGATGATATCACAGACAAGGAAGAAATAGAGAATAAAGCAAGGGAAATCCTTGATACCTTCGAGATAGAAGGCGGTGGAAGCGTAGAAAAGGTCTGGGAAATGGCTAGATACGTGGTTGCCTTTGAAAGATGGGCAAAGAAAGAAAGCCTTGCCCTCGTAGCCTCACATTATGCCGGTAAGGCTACAGGACAGGCGGGTATACTTGATTCTATGCTAATCCCAGCATTTTCAATGCTTATCAAACAGGGAACTGCCTGCGCCGTAGAGGGAGATATCAAGGTAGCTATGGCTATGAGCATACTTAAGACGATAGCAGGTACAGGACAGCTCTCAGAAATGTACTCGATAGACTTTAACAAGGATATATGTATAATAGGGCATTCAGGTTCTGGAGATGCTGATATATCTAAGGCTCATAAGCCTACTATGAAGATTGTTGAAGTCTTTCATGGTAAGGTTGGCGGCGGTTATCTTACACAGTTTTATCCTCCTGCAGGAGATGTAACCTACCTTGCCATCACTCAGGATAAGGATGGTAGGTTCAAGTTTGTAGTAGCAGAGGGAGTGAATGAAGAGGGAGATATCTTCACATTTGGAGATACCAACATGAGAACCAGGTTTAGCTGCGGTGCGAGGGAATTTGTAAACCGTTGGAGTGAGGCAGGACCTACCCATCATATGGCGGCAGCCATAGGAAAGCATACAGATGTCATACTAAAGGTGGCAAAGATACTTGATATTCCTGTTGAAGTGGTAACAAGATAAAATGATAAGCAAAAAGTATGAGTAAGTATCTATAATTATAAGAGATGGGCGAAATATAAAAAAATTAAATTAAATATTGGTGAATGGAAAGAGGAAAATGATGAGATTTTTTTAGATGCAGATTTTGTAAAAGGTTTTATGAGAATGGCAACTGACGGCTGGAATATGGGCTGGCACGAAAGAAACGGAGGCAACCTCTCTTACAGGGTTAAACCTGTTGAAGTAGAGGAAGTAAAGGAAGAGCTAAGTCCTAGAGAGTGGAGGGAGATAGGAACTGAGGTCCCTCACCTTGCAGGAGAGTATTTTCTTGTAACAGGTTCAGGAAAGTTCTTTAGAAATGTAGCAGATAGGCCGGAAGACTCAATCTGCCTTATAGAGCTTGATGAAAAGGGTGAGAAGTACCGTATCCTGTGGGGGCTTGTAAATGGCGGAAGGCCTACATCTGAGCTTCCAAGCCATCTTATGAGCCACGAGGTAAAGTTCCTTAAGAATCCTGATTACAGGGTAATATATCACACACATACAACCAACATAATTGCCCTTACCTTTGTGCTTCCTCTGGATGAGAAGGTATTCACAAGAGAGCTATGGGAGATGGCTACAGAGTGTCCTGTGGTATTTCCTGACGGTGTTGGAGTGGTGCCTTGGATGGTTCCCGGCGGACGTGAGATAGGAGTAGAGACTTCTGAGCTGATGAAGAGCTACGATATAGTTATCTGGGCTCATCACGGCATATTTGTAGCAGGTACCGACTTTGATATTACCTTCGGTCTTGCACACACTGCTGAAAAATCAGCTGAGATTCTTGTAAAAACTCTGTCAATGAGCCCTAATAAGCTTCAGACAATCACTCCACAGAATTTCAGAGACCTGGCAGTTGACTTTAAGGTAACACTTCCTGAGAAGTTTCTTTATGAGAAGTAATCAGCAAATAGAAAGACAGTGATAGTTGTCTTTTTTTCTATAAAAATGCTAAAATGAAATAATGGTTAATGTGTAAATCACTTTGATTTTACTGTTAAAAAAGCCATCTTGCAGATACCCCGTCCTTTTATAGAGGATGGGGATTTGCAAGATGTTTTAATTAAATAAAGTATGAGGAGAGTTGTAATGAAGAAAATATCTGTTGTGATAAAAGAAGCAGTTGAGAATGCTTTTGTTAGCCTGGGCTACGATAAAAAATATGGAATGGTGAGCATTTCTAACAGGCCTGACCTCTGCCAGTACCAGTGTAATGGGGCTATGGCAAGCAGTTAAGGAATATAAGAAAGCACCCCTTGTTATAGCAGAAGAGGTGGCAGATAAGCTCTCTGAAGAAGGAAAGATATTTGAGAAGATAGAAGCAGTGAAACCTGGCTTCATCAACCTTACACTTAAAGATGAGTTTTTGGCTGACTATGTAAATGAAATGGGAGGTAATGACAATTTTGGCTATGAGACAGAGGGGAAACCAAAGAAGATAGTGATAGACTATGGCGGCCCTAATGTGGCTAAGCCTTTACACATAGGACATCTCCGTTCTGCAATTATCGGAGAGTGTATAAAGCGAACTGAGAGATTTGCAGGAAATGAGGTTATAGGTGACGTACACCTTGGTGACTGGGGACTTCAGATGGGACTCATTATAACTGAGTTAAAGCATAGAAAGCCGGAGCTTGTTTACTTTGATGAGAGCTTTACAGGAGAATATCCTAGCGAGGCTCCATTTACCATAGGCGAACTTGAGGAAATCTATCCTGCTGCAAGTGCAAGGTCAAAGGAGGACGAGGAGTACAAAAACGAGGCTCTACAGGCTACTACCTCTTACAGAGTGGAAATAGAGGATATCTGGCACTTTGGAACCATATTTTGTCTGTGTCTGTGGCAGACCTTAAGAAGAATTATGAGAACCTCAATGTAAGCTTCGACCTTTGGAAAAAAGAAAGCGATGCACAACCCTACATACCTGATATGGTAGAGAAGATGAAGGCTGATGGCTTTGCACATACCAGTGAGGGTGCTCTGGTAGTAGATGTGGCTAGGGAGGATGATAAGAAGGAAGTGCCTCCTTGTATCATACTTAAGTCAGACGGTGCTTCTCTTTATAGCACTACAGACCTTGCTACAATTGTAGAAAGAGTTAAGCTTTTTAACCCTACTGACATCCTCTATGTGGTTGATAAAAGGCAGGAAATGCACTTCGAACAGGTATTTAGAACTGCAAAGAAGACAGGAATTGCACCTCCTGAGCTTAACCTTACCTTTTTAGGCTTTGGTACAATGAATGGCAAGGACGGAAAGCCTTTTAAAACCAGAGAGGGCGGTGTAATGAGGCTTGAGAGGCTCATTGCCGAGATTACTGAGGAAGTGGAAGCTAAGATGGCTGACAGGGAAATGGATGAGGAGACCAAGCATACCGTAGCAAGACAGGTTGGACTTGCGGCACTTAAGTATGGTGATTTATCCAATCAGGCGAGCAAGGACTATATTTTTGACCTTGACAGGTTTGCTTCATTTGAGGGAAATACAGGGCCATACATCCAGTATACAGTCGTTAGAATCCGCTCCATCCTTGATAAATTCTTATCTGAAAAAGGAATAACAAAGGCAGAGCTTGACAGCTTCTTTGCAGATAAGAAGTTAGTAAAGGCAGCTACAGTATCAGAAAGGGAGCTGGAGCTTGTTATAGCAAAGTTTTCAGATATGATAAGCCTGGCTGCGACTGAGTATGCGCCACATAAAAATCTGTGCCTACATATATGAAGTCGCGAACTGCTTCAGTGCATTTTATCACGAGAACCACATACTTACTGAGCAGGATGAAGCAAGAAAATATTCACTATTAAAGCTGTCATACATTACTGAAAAAATCATCGTAAAATGCCTTGACTTGCTTGGCATAGACGCTCCTGAGCGTATGTAGATAGTGCAGAATTAAGGAGAAATCAATGTCATTTGGTATAGAGAAGCTGATAGTCTATAGAAACCTCGCTAATGATGAGATCCTTAAGGAAACAGCGGATATCATCAGAGAATTTGAAGCTGATGCTACAGACAGGGATGAACTTATAAGCCGTATTTATAACTGTATCAACAAACTCCTTGCGGTAAGCACTGAGAACGGCTTTGACAATAATCTATGGCAGAACTACCTTACCTACCTCCTTGTTATGGACGAGAATCCATTTGCACTTTCCTGTGAGAAAGAGGGAGACAGGGGAGGAAGCGTTGTAAGCTTTGTGTTTTAGCGACTTTGTCATACTAAAAGGGCTTTTTTCGCTATGACTTTACGAAGGTTGAAGAGGAGCTTGGAATTAGTCGCTTTAGCGTGATTACTAACTACAAGGCTATCAAAAAGGCAGACACCAGGATAAATAAAAATGTATCAGACAAGGTAAAGGATTTGTCCCGTCTGTTAAACGCTGCAAAAGATGAAAATGAATTCTATGATAGAGTCACTGAGTTTTATAAGACATTTGGAGTAGGGAAATTCGGCCTTAACAAGTCGTTTAGGATATCTGAAAAGGATGGCAGCATCATTCCGATTACCAATACTGTGGAAATAAGGCTTCACGAGCTGGTCGGATATGAAATACAAAAAAAGAAACTGATAGCCAATACCAAAGCCTTTGTGGATGGCAAGAGAGCAAATAACTGTCTCCTATATGGAGACGCAGGTACAGGCAAATCTTCAAGTGTAAAGGCTGTGCTTAACAGGTTCTATCCTGACGGACTTAGAATGATAGAGATATATAAGCATCAGTTTGTCTACCTTTCAGAGATTCTGTCTCAGATAAAGAACAGGAATTACAGATTCATCATTTATATGGATGACCTTTCTTTTGAAGAGTTTGAGACTGAATACAAGTACCTAAAGGCTGTGATTGAGGGTGGACTTGAGGTAAGGCCTGAGAATGTACTCATATATGCCACCTCAAACAGAAGACATCTAATAAGAGAGCTTTGGAGTGACAGGACGGATATGGAGCATAACCAGGACGTACATCACTCTGATACGATGCAGGAGAAGCTTTCTCTGGCTGACAGATTTGGTATAACCATAGGTTATTTTGCACCAAATCAGAATGAATATTTTGATATAGTTTCAGGGATTGCGGGCGAGTATCCGGAGCTTAAACTAGATGAGGAAGAGCTTCATAACGAGGCAAGGAAGTGGGAGATAGCAAATGGTGGACGCTCGGGAAGAACGGCCAGACAGTTCGTGGACTATCTACTTGGAAGTAAACTTAGTGGTGGTATAGATGAAAAAGAGAAGAATAATAGTTAATCTGATTTTTATTTCTCTTAGTATTTGAGGCGGTGTTCTCCAGGGTAGTGGTCATTAAAGGCTGCCATACCTGAGGGAGAGAATATGGTAAGGGTTGGACTTACAAAGGATTATTACAATAAACCGTCTATAAGGCTTGACAATTCTGCTCTGAAAATAGGCTTTTCAAATAAGAATGTTTATTATCAGGCAGATGTGATAAGGAGCAATACAGGGATAAGCATATCAAGGGATTATGGCTCTACAATGTCTTTGGAGGAAGCTTTACAACCTATGCTAAGGTCGCCGCAGAGGCTACTTAACTTAAAAGCATTTAACAAAAACCCTTACTGCAGTTCCTGCCCTTATCGGTCTTGATAAGAACGGCAGGGGAGTGTGGAAGCTATACGATGCTTATTCTGCCGATGCTTCGCTTAATACCAATGATGTGTATCGGGTGGCTTCAAAAAAATAAGAGCAGTAAGTATCTTTTGTCTGTAAATATAGGAAATAGCAGGTTTTTAGTGGATGTGAAGGAGGCAGGTGCCAATCCGCAGTTTGAACCGTTAAACAGGGCTGAGGGTGTGTCAGTAAACAATGAAAAACGCTACAGAGGCAGGATTGAGGTAGGTACCTATGGAAGAAGCGGGGTGACTCCCGTCAATGTGGTAAATCTGGAAGAGTATATAAGGGGCTCGGTTCCTCTTGAAATGAGCCGCAGTTGGAATATATCAGCTCTCAAGGCACAGGCTGTGTGTGCGAGGAGCTTTGGTGCAAAGCAGTCTCAGGCTTTGGTTCGGATAGCGATATTATAAAGGGGTATAAGCTTACCGATACCATTTCTCATCAGTCTTACGGCGGTATGAAGGCTGAAGAAAAGGAAACAGATAAGGCTTGTAAGGATACTGAGAATGAGTTTGTAACTTACAAAAAAACAAGGTAGTAAAGACAACTTATTTTTCTACATCAGGTGGCTATACGGAGAGCTCTGAAAACGTCTGGGGAGGTAAAAAGCCATGGCTTAGGTCTGTACCGGATCCTTATGAGAATAAACCTGAGAAAAAGCCTTGGACTATTGGCTACACTAGGGCGGAGCTTCAAAAATATGCTAAAAGGCTATGCTGCAAAGAAGGGAGTAAGTCTTGGAAGCATTGAAAAAACTTACAATCACAAACAGGTCAAAGTCGGGCAGGGCGCTTTCACTTCTTGTAAAAGGAAGTAGAGGAAGGTTGGTACTCAATAAGCAGGAGATAAGAAAGGCTTTCAACCTCTATAGTACGAAGATAAATATCTATTCACCTTCTGACTCGGTTAGAAGTCTTAGCTTAGATGGTGGAAAAGTAAAGGGTGACTTTATATTTTCAGGAAGCGGATACGGACACGGAGTAGGGCTTAGCCAGTCAGGGGCGAGAGGAATGGCTGAGGCAGGCTATGGCTACAAGAGAATAATCATGTATTACTTCACCGGCGTTGAGGTACATTAAAAGCGTAACGAAAATTTGATGTTTTCATTACGCTTTATTTCTTTATCTATTATATTATTCTGAAGCTTCACCAAAGTCAGACTCTGCATAATCAGAACCCTCATCAGCACTTGGAAGCTTCCTTACTCTAACCTTCTCTATTCTTCTATGGTCAACAAATTCAATTAAGAAGGAAAGCGAGCCGTCTGTAATTGCATCACCTTTATCAGGAAGTCTTTCAAAAAGCTCAATAAGCTTACCTGCGATGGAGTCATAGTCGTCTGATTCGTATTCAGTGCCAAAGAACTCATTGAAGTCATCAAGTCTGGTAGAGCCAAGAACCATGTACTCATCCTGGTCTAATTGAACTATATCATCTACTTCATCACCGTCATACTCATCACGAATCTCTCCGACTATCTCTTCAAGCAGGTCCTCAAGAGTAATAAGGCCTACAGCGGCACCGTACTCATCAAGCACTATACACATTGAAAGCGAAGATTTTCTCATTTCTATGAGAAGTTCAGAGGTCTTCTTAAACTCATAGGTAAAGTTAGCAGGACGAAGAATCGACTCGATCTTAAACCCTTGTTTATCACCCTTGTAAAAAGCCACATCTTTCAGGTAGACTATACCGATTATGTTATCGTAATTCTCCTGATATACCGGAAGTCTTGAGTATTTATCCTTTTCAAAGGCAAATAAAAGCTCATCATAGCTGATATCGTCATTTATCATATACATATCAACCCTAGGCACCATTACATCTTTAACCAGAGAATCGCCAAAGTCAACCACGTTGGTTATCATTTCTTTCTCTTCGTTCTCGATGATACCCTCCTCGTGGCTTACTTCCACATAGGTTAAGAGCTCATTTTCGGTAATCCCTGTAGTTATCTTGTCAGGATCGATGCCAAAGATTTTAAGTATTCCGCCTGATACCAAATTTAAGAGAAATACCAGCGGTGTAAATAACTTCATTAAAAACAGCAGTATAGGTGCGTAAGCAAGAGAAAGCTTCTCTGAGTGGATAGATGCAATCGTCTTTGGGAGAACTTCTCCGAATACAAGTATAACCATAGTGAGGATACCTGTACCTATACCGACGTAGACATTTCCAAATAGCCCAAGCACAAAGGTTGTAGCAAGAGCAGAAGCTGAAATATTTACCACGTTGTTGCCTATTAGCACCGTGCTTATAAACTTCCTCGAATCCTCGGTTATTTTCGCTACCAGAGCAGAGATTCTTAACCTCTTCTTCTACCATAGAACGGATTCTAATCTTGTTTACAGATATAATTGCTGTTTCAGCCGATGAAAAAAATGCTGAAAGCAGAACTAGCACAAAAAGCACGATAATATTTATCGCGTCACTGGGTCCAAATCATCATCTCCTTAGTTAAATAATTTTAAAATAGTGCAAAAATACCCCTATATCATACTAGAATAAAGGGTTTCTGTCAAGAGTACTAGACAAATTAGAGTAAATGATTTACACTATAACAGATATTGCATACAGCAAAGAAGTTATAACCAAGGCTTGTACGATAGTTGTAAAAAAGGCATACAAACCGGTAAATTAGGAGTTTTAATATGTTAGCAAGTGAATTGTTGGCTTACATAAAAGTTAAGAAAAATCTATGGTGATATAGAAAACATTGATATACAATATATTTCACAGGACAGCAGGGATATAAAAGAAGGCACCGCTTTTATCTGTATAGAGGGGAGCCAGGTAGACGGGCACACCTTTGTAGATAGTGCGAGAGATAAGGGGGCAAGCCTTTTCATCGCAAGTAAAGATATCTCGGACAAAGCTGGTGATACCCCTGTTGTATATGTAAAAGACACCTTGAAGGTGATGGCACTTTTGTCAAATGTACTCTTTGGAGAGCCTAGTGAAAAGCTCTTCATGGTGGGGATAACAGGGACCAACGGGAAGACGACAACGAGTTACCTGATTAACCATATATTTGAGGAAAGCGGACAAAAAACCGGACTGATAGGAACCATTCATCATAAGATAGGAAAGAAGGTTATTCCTACCAAGAATACCACACCGGTATCAGTTACCCTTCAGGGTCTGTTAAAGGATATGGTAGAGGAAAACTGTGACTCCTGTATTATGGAGGTTTCCTCACACGCACTTGCGCTTGACAGGGTGATTGGCTGTGATTTTGATGTAGCGGTATTTACCAATCTATCACACGAGCATCTGGATTTACATAAGACTATGGAAAACTATGCACGTACCAAGGAGCTTTTATTCACTCAGCTTGGGCATACTGTTAAAAAAACGGGAGATTAAAGACAGCGGTACTAAATATAGATGATGAGCACTCAAGGGAATACAGGCTTCATACACCTGCAGAGGTGATTACATACGGGATAAATGACAAAAGTGCAGATTTTTATGCGGACAATATAAGTTTTGACGACTGGAAGATGAAGTTTGATTTGCATTTTTTGGGTGATGTATATAAGATAGAGACCCACCTGGTTGGTGTATTTAATGTATACAATGTGCTTGCGGCTATATCTGCTGCCTATGCAAAAGGAATAGGGATTGAAGAAAGTGCTAAAGCCCTGAAGAGCTTCACCGGAGTCGGAGGAAGGATGGAAGTAATTCACACGGATAAGGGCTACAAGATAATTATAGACTTTGCACATACTCCTGATGGACTCTTAAATGTGCTTAAAACTTTAATCAAGGTGCCACACAAGAGGATAATTACCCTCATAGGGGCATAGCGGTGGCAACAGAGACTCCAGTATGAGGCCGGATTTGGGGAGGATTGCCCTTGAGAACTCGGACGAGGTTGTATTTACGGCTGACAACCCAAGAAATGAGAGCATAGCCCACATTGTAGAGGGCCTCATTTCAGATTGTGATAAGACCAATTACACTGTAATAGAAGATAGAAAAAGAAGCCATTGAACACGCCTTAAAGATGGCAGGTGAGGGAGATATAGTACTGCTTGCAGGTAAAGGGGTTGAACCTTATCAGGTAATAGGAAACGAATATCTGCCGTACAGCGAGATAGACACGGTAAGAGAGATTCTTGGCAGGATGTAAGGAGAGAATATGTGTGGATTTGTAGGATTTTGCAGTAAAAATGTAAAAGATAAAAATGTAATAAAAGAGATGAATAACCAGATTATTCACCGTGGTCCTGACAGTGATGGTTATTATTTTGACAAGGATGTTAACTTTGGCTTTAGAAGACTTAGTATCATTGACTTACACGAGGGCTCTCAGCCTATATTAAATGAAAGTGGCGATACAGCCATCATATTTAACGGAGAAATCTATAACTATCAGGAGCTTAGGGAAGACCTTGTGGCTAAGGGCTACAAGTTTAAGACACATACGGATACTGAGGTTATCTTGCATGGCTATGAAGAATACGGCGAAGAGGGCATACTAGCTAAGCTTCGCGGGATGTTTGCTTTTACTATCTGGGATAGCAAGAAGGAGAAGCTCTTTGGTGCAAGAGACCACTTTGGTATCAAGCCTTATTATTATGCTTTACTTGATGGAGACTTCCTCTTTGGTTCAGAGGTTAAGTCCTTCCTTAAGTACCCAAAGTTTAAGAAGGAAGTAAACGAGAAGGCACTAAAGCATTATCTGGTTTTCCAGTACAATCCTCTAGAGGAGACTTTCTTTAAGGGAGTTAAGAAGCTTAGGCCGGGGCATTATTACGTATACGAAAATGGGAAAATGGAGATAAAGACCTACTATAATCTCACTCTTGATTATAAGGACATGACCTTTGATGAGGCTGTGGGCAAGATAGAAAAAGAGGTAGAGGAGTCGGTTAAATACCATAAAATCAGCGATGTAGAGGTAGGCTCCTTCCTCTCAGGTGGAGTGGACTCAAGCTATGTGGTTGCAACTGCTTTGCCTGACAAGACATTTTCAGTGGGCTTTGACAACAAGGGCTTTAATGAAACTATGTACGCAAAGGAGCTTTCAGACAGCCTTGGCATTAAAAAAACTTTGCAAAGTTAATTACTCCTGATGAATTCTTTGAAGGGATAAATAAGGTGCAGTATTATTCTGATGAGCCACACGCCAATCTTTCATCAGTGCCTCTATACTTCCTTTCAAAGCTTGCGTCTGAGCAGGTAAAGGTGGTGCTCTCAGGAGAAGGTGCAGACGAGCTTTTTGCAGGCTACAATGAGTATGCAGATGCCCTCCCTCAAAGAATATATAGAAAGCTTCCTTTTGGCCTTAGGCACAAGCTGTATCTAAAGTACAAGGATAGGAAGCATTTTAGGGGCCAGACCATCATATTGAAATACGGTCAGAAGGTAGAGGACAGGTACATAGGGCCTGCAGAGATTATGACGGATGAGCTTGCGAATTCCCTTGTCACCTCTAAGTATAAGAACTCTGAGACTTCAAGGGATTTGACTAAGAAATACTATGACGAAGTTAAAAATATGGATGATGTCTCAAAAAGGCTTTATCTGGATATGAAGATGTGGATAGTAGAGGACATCCTTCTTAAAGCTGACAAGATGACTATGGCAAATTCCATCGAGCTAAGAGTACCTCTTCTTGACAAGAAGATGTGGGAGCTTGCAAGAACCATCCCTGTTAAGCATAAGGTTCATAATGAAATAACCAAGTATGCTTTTAGAACGGCAGCTAAGAATAAACTTCCGGAAGAATGGGCAAAGCGCAGGAAGCTAGGCTTTGTTGTGCCTTTTGTGTTATGGATTAAGGAAGAGAAGTACTATAAGATAGTAAAGGAAGTCTTTAACAAAGACTTTGTAAGTGAGTTCTTTGATAAGGATAAGATAAACAAGCTCTTAGATGACCACTTTAACGGCATAACCAATAACGGACGTAAGGTATACACTATCTATACCTTCTTAAAATGGTATGAAATCTACTTTAAGGGAGTGGCAGCCTAAGACTTGTAAGAAGGTAAAAAGCGTCGATGCTGTATCATAGAGTGTTATATTTTTAACACTGACATCAATATATAAGAGGTAGAAGCAATGAATAAGGCAGTAGTATTAGGATGCAATTATTATATCGGACTTAGTGTAATTAGGTGCTTAGGCAGGGAGGGCGTTCACGTTGTAGCTTGTGACTACGACTTAAAGAATGCTTATGGAGCAAAGTCCAAGTTCGTATCTGAATTCTTAAAGATTGATAATCTGAACAAGTTCGGAGATGAAGCCTTTACCGGTCTTGTGGAGTATGGAAAAAAGCAGTCAGAAAAGCCTGTTCTCTTGCCGACACATGATAAGTACGTGGAATTCATAGACAAATACTATGACGAGCTTTCAAAGTATTACTTAATCAGCCAGGCAAAGGGGCTTAATTCCAAGTCGCTTGATAAGTGGACCTTACACGATATAGCCCTTGAAAATGGGGTGAAAATCCCTGCAACCATCAGCGTAAATGATGAAAATCTGGTTGAGAGGGTTAAAAATGAAGTGGGCTTCCCTTGTATAATCAAGCCTTTTGATACAGTTAAGTTTACCAAGGTATTTAGAAACAAGGTATTCATCTGCAAGAACCTTGAGGAGATGGAAGCAGGCATCAAAAAGGCAAAGGATAATGACATTGAAATCTTCGTACAGGAGATAGTGCCGGGCTTTGATGACTGTATGCTGACCTACGATTTTTTTATATTGCAAGGAGTGGAAAGACCACCCATTATTTAACTGCGCAAAAAGCAGCGTCAGTGGCCTATTAACTTTGGTGCTTCAGTATTTACCATTCAAAAATACAACCCAAAGCTTGTTGAGATATCAAAGCCTTTCCTTGAGAATATAGGCTATAGGGGCTTTGGAGAGATAGAGTTTAAGAGGCATGAAAAGACAGGAGAGATTTACCTCATTGAGATAAATGCAAGAACAACCAACTTTAACAACATGATATATAAATGTGGTATCAATATGCCTTACATTGCTTATCTCGACCTCACAAGCGGCCTTAAGGAGACTGACACCAAGTTTATAAATTATAATACAAGGTATGCATTTATCTATGGCTTTGAGGATATTGTTGCCATCCTTAGATATAAGAAGACAGGGCAGGTAGGCATCTTAAAGTCCTTAAGGATATCCTTTTCAAGAAAATGGGCTCCGGCAATCTTTGCCGCAGATGATATGGCACCTTGGTTCTTCTTTAACAAACGACTGCTTGGCAAAGCCTTTAAGAAGATATTTAGGAGGAAATAGTGTATAAATTAGGAGTTATCGGAGGCATGGGGCCTTTGGCTACAGTAAGCTTTTATGAGAGAGTTGTGCTTAATACAGCAGCTAAGTGTGACAATGAGCATATAGACATGGTGGTTTTAAGCCATGCATCCATGCCTGACAGAACGAAATGCATTATTGAAAAATAAAGGTGGAGAGTTTTTAGAGGTTATAAAGAAAGATTTTAAAAATACTTGAGGATATAGGGGTAGAGGCTGTTGCAATTCCCTGCAACACAAGCCACTATTTCTTTGACGAGTTTAAGAAGTTTACAAACCTTAGGATAATCAACATGATTTCTGAGACTATTCTTGAGGTTAAAAAAAGAGGGATTAAAGAGATAGCAGTCTTTGGAACTCTGGGGACTCTGAATTCAGGAGTATATGAAAAATATGCCGGAGAGAATGGTATTCTTGTTAAGGAAGTATCTGCTAAGGACAAACAGGTTGTAATGGATATAATATATAATATCAAGGAAACCAATAACTTAGATGGCAGCAGGTTTGTGGACATGCTTAAGAGATACTGCAACCCACAGACAATTGGAATAATAGCCTGTACGGAGCTTAGTCTCCTTGATATTCCTGAGGATATAAATACTATTGATGCTCTAAATGTGCTGGTTAAAAGAAGCATTGAACTAAGCGGAGCGAAGGTAAAAGTAAGCCTTACTTTTTTTATCAGCCCCCACATAGTTTCCAAGCAGAGTAAAGCTATCAGCTTCAGCCTTAAGACCTGTGATGGCGTTTATTACCCCTGCATCATTTAAGTTGCCGTCAAAGTCAACGAAGAAACGGTATTGCCAGCGTCTCTTAGGTATAGGCCTCGATTCTATATTTGTCATATTGATATTGTTGTATATGAAGTTTGAAAGTATGCTGTAAAGTGAGCCGGTTTTATGAGGGATCTCAAAGCTGATGCTAATTTTATCAGCATTTTCAAGGTAGTTACCGCCTTTTCCTATTACTATGAAGCGGGTAGCGTTAAGGGTGTCATTGGCAATATTTTCTGCAAGCACCTTAAGCCCGTAGAACTCTGCATTTGCCTTACTTGCAATGGCGGCTTGGTTTATCTTGCCGTCATTTTTTACCTTTAGTGCGCTTTTTGATGTGCTTCCATAGGCAAAGGTATTCCAATCAGGGTATTTTGTGAGGAAATTCGAACACTGCAGCAGTGGCTGAGGGTGTGAATATACCTCTGTTATGTCAACGAGGTTTGCCGAAGGCAGTCCTAAGAGAGCATGATCGATAGGCTCAATTGCCTCTCCTAATATATGAATCTCATACTCCATAAGTAAGTCGTAGATATCTGATATGCTCCCTGTGGTGGAGTTCTCAATAGGAAGCACACCATACTCTATACTTCCATTACCTACAGCCTCACAGACCTTCTTAAAGCTGTCAAAGAATTTCGCCTTGGTATCATTTCCAAAGAAGTCCTTCATAGCCCTTTCAGTATAGGTACCAGCGCCCCCAAAAGAAGCCTATGTTATCTGATGAATAAGAAGTAACGGAGGAAGAAGTTTTGGATACGTCTGCAATCTTCCTGTACTGATACTTACGACTTATTGACATAATCTGTGTAAATAACTCTCTGAGTGCTGTTTTGCTAAAATCATCCTCGCCAAAGCCCTCTATAACCAGAAGCTTTTCTTTTTCTCGAACAGCATCATATACAGGCTTTCCTGTGGCTATTTTATAGTTGGCAACATCATCTGCAAGCTTCATTCTCTCGTTAAATAAGGAGATTATCTTACTGTCTATTTCATCTATTTTTACCCTTGTTTCGCTTAAATCTATCATTGGTCATCCTTTCAATATTAATAATCACCTTTAATTATATTGAAATAGATTCAAAAAGGCAAGTATAATTGTAATGATAAGGAAGTGTACACCACGTACTCATATGACAGGGAGGCAATAGATGCAAAAGAGAAAACTGGGAAGCATAAAGTCCAATATATTGCTGCTTTTAGTTTTGGTGACAATAGCCACTATATTTGTGGTAGCAAAGTATTCGGGCAGAGTTATACCAAATGTCGAGGGAGCAGTTGGCAACACAGCCTGTAACCTATACAATGGAGGACTTTTCTGTGCTGATGATGACAGGATTTATTTTAGTAACCTAAACGATGGCGGGGCACTTTATTCGATGTCAAAGAATCTGGATGATTTTCAGTATATGCAGGAAGACACTGTCGGTTACATCAATAATACTTCAAATTATGTGGTATATTCGAGGCTTAACTATACCAGAAATGACAGCGTGAAACATGTACTGCAGTTTTCCTATTCAGGTATATACAGGGTGAATAAAAAGGGAAGCCACTCAATAGGAGGCATATATGCCTATGATGTGGGTGCCGTAAGCCTGATAGGCAATGAGGTATACTACCAGAAACACGAAAAGGATGGCAATATGAATCTTTACCGTGCAAGCCTTGATGGTAAGAAGGATGAACTCTTGCTTGAAGAAAAGGTTGTGCCGGGAACCCTTACAAGTACTAAGATATACTATGCTGGAGCAGAGGGAGACCATTATATATATTCTTTTGATCCTGATTCAAAGCAGAAAGTGGTTATATATAAGGGAAACTGCTATCAGCCTGTACTAATAGGCGGCAATATCTACTTCATCTCACTGTCTCAGAACTATAACATAGCCAAAATAGATGAGCTTGGACAGAATCCTACCATACTTGTAGAGGAGAAATGTTCATATTACAATGTAACTCCTGATGAACAGTATATCGTTTATCAGGTAGATGACGGGAAGAAAAACAGGCTTGAGGTTATGGATCTTTCTACGCGTAAAAAGACAGTTGTCAAGGAGGGAGACTACAACGGTATAAGCATAATCGGAGACAGGGTGTTCTTTAGGGAGTTTGGAACTGATGACGAATACTATTTTTCGTTAAATGCACCGGATGTGGTGGAGAGTTTCAATCCGCCTGACCTTACTGAAGACAAGAAGAAATAAGGAGGAAATACAATGGAAGTGATGAATGATAAGGAAAGAGAAGAGGAAGTAAAGAAGCAGATAAGGAGTCTCAGGCGCATAGCCTTAGCTATCTTCATTGTACCTATGATTATCTTTGTTATCATCTTTGCATTTTTAATAAAAACCAAGGCTGCTGATTATGACTATGATAAGCGCTTTGGGGTATTTATAGGAATTGGTAGAAAAGACATAGACAAGCTTAATGACTATCAGACAGTGATTATAGATGCAGAGCTTTTTACTAAGGCTGACATTAAAAAGCTAAAAAAAGCGGGTAAGAAGGTATATACCTATCTAAGCATAGGCTCGCTTGAGGACTACAGGCCTTATTATAAGAAGTTCAAGAATTTAGCTCTTTCTGAATATGAGGGCTGGAAGGGCGAGTACTGGGTAAATGTGGCTGATAAGGGCTGGCAGCAGGAAATGCTAAGGCTTGCTAAGGCATATAAGAAAAAGGGAGTTGACGGCTTCTTTATAGACAATACAGATGTCTACTATCAGCATAAGAAGAACAGTATATATAAGGGGCTTGTTAAGATACTAACAAGTATAAAGAAGATGAATACCTCTCTTATAATAAATGGCGGGGATGAATTCGTAACAAGATATCTTAAAGAGAATAAAAAGTCTTAAGAAGATAGCTGATGGAGTAAACCAGGAGGATGTATTCTCACTTTGGGACGGAGAAAATACGGGTACTCAGAAAGAGGATGTGACTAAGTATTATACGGATTATCTTACAAAGCTTTCCAAAAAAGGAGTTCACATTTACCTTACAGAATATGTGGAAGATGATGATGAGCTGGAAGAGAAGATAGCTAAATACTGCGAAAAAAACGAGGCTGGGATTATTATATTTCTGATGATTTAAAACTTGACTAGAAATCACATTTAGTTCAAATGTCCTTCACAAAGTCAACACAAATAAACTTTATTATAATGACATAACAAATGAGACAGATGTTTTAAGTGTTAAAAAAATAATAAAAAAATTAATTGTGTATCTAAGGAGGCAAATCATGGACAATTATAACGGATTAAATGAAAACGCAAACAATAACCAGCCAAATAACGGTTATTACGGAAACTACCCTGTAAACGATGGAAACCCAAATGGCAGCGGACAGGGTAACAACGGCAAGAAGAAAAAGAAATCTCATCCGATGGCATTTGTGCTGGTAGCAGCACTTCTTATCGGTGGTTCAGCAGGAGGCGGTGTTTACCTTGGCAATATGCTCTCAGCAAAACAGGCTGTGGCAAATAAAGCCTTAGAATCTACCGCTACTGCAAAAGAAGCTGAAACTAAGAATACAGTGACTCTTGCTACTACAAAGGATAGTGGAAATGAGGCTGCAACTGCTTCAGATGTTTCGGGAGTAGTTGAAAACGTAATGCCATCTATAGTCTCTATAAGTAACGTGTATGACACTGTTGCAACCAACGTATTTGGTCAGACATACAAGGGTCAGAGCGGTGGAAGCTACTCAGGTATCATTATCGGACAGAATAATAATGAAGTGCTTATAGTAAGTAACAACCACGTAACTAAAGCAGAGACAGGTGCTAAAAATCAGAAGATAACAGTTACCTTTAATGACAATACAACAGCTGAAGCAACAGTTAAAGGCGCAGACGCAGGTGCGGACCTTTCAGTGCTTTCAGTAAAGATGTCTGATATAAAGAAAGACACCCTCTCAAAGATAAAGGTTGCTACCATAGGCGATTCTTCAAAGCTTAAGGTTGGACAGATGGTTATAGCCATTGGTAATGCACTAGGTTACGGTCAGTCAACTACAGTTGGTTATGTAAGTGCTCTTAATAGAGAGATAGCTGATGAAGACTATACCATGAAGCTCATCCAGACAGATGCAGCCATCAACCCCGGTAACTCAGGTGGTGCTCTGCTTAATGCCAAAGGTGAGGTTATTGGTATCAACTCTGTAAAGTATGCTGATGAAAAGGTAGAAGGTATGGGCTTCTCCATCCCTATCTCAACAGCCCTCCCTATAATCAATGACCTCATGAACAGAGAAGTAATTCCTGAGAATGAGCAGTCTTATCTTGGAATCATGGGCAGGGATATAACAAAGAACTACAACCAGATTTACGGTATGCCTATAGGTGTATATATTACCAATGCTACAAAGGGCAGCCCTGCTGAAAAAGCCGGACTTAAGATGGGTAATATAATTACAGGCTTCAACGGAGTTGAGGTTAAGACCATGGCTGAGCTTCAGTCAAAAGCTCTTATCTGTAAAAGCAGGAACAGTAGTTAAGCTTACTATAATGCAGTATGTAAACGGACAGTATGTGGAAAAAGAGGTTCAGGTAACCTTAGGTAACAGGTCTGAACTTAAGAATTCTAATTCTAAGTCCGAGGACTCTTCAGAGTATCGCAACAACAATGACAATAATAGCAATGGAAATAACGGAAATGACGGAAGCAACGAAGGTGGAAACAACTATTTTGAATCACCATTTGGCGGCTCAGACGGTGGCTCAGAGGAGAATCCTTTTAACTTCTTCTTTAACCACTAAATATTAATTGATAGACTGCAGAACTTGCGGAGAACCATGTGTTTAATGGCGATTCTCCTTTGATAACTGCCACATATACAGATAATCTGTGTATGTGGCACTTTTTTATATGATAGGAATTTTCACCAAAATTCCCCATCACATAAAAATCTCTCCGAGGGCTGGCACTGTGGCGGATATGTAGATGCCGATATCTACACTGTAGGAGGTGAATCAAGCAAGGTAGATTCTTTATTATGTGATTTGTATATAAATGTGTATGCAATTTATACAAATAAGATAAATTGTTGAACTTATAAAAAAATAGAAAAAAACTTGTTGACTATGGAGAATGATTGTGTTATACTTTTTTTCTGCAAGTGAGGTGCCAAACACAATCCTTGTAATAAGCGCGAGTGGCTCAGTTGGTGGAGTACAACCTTGCCAAGGTTGGGGTCGCGGGTTCGAGTCCCGTCTCGCGCTCTTTATTATTTTAAATATTAAGAAGTCTTATTTTGGTAGAAAATTACCGGAGTAAGGCTTCTTTTTTCCCCCTTTTCACTCCTCTATTTTATGTGATATACTCATACATAGGTCTGTGGTGCTCTTACCTGCCACTAGCCTTCTAACAATCAAAGATACGGAGAATAATATGATTAAATCCAAGTCAATCAAACAAAGAGTATTTGAAATAATTCAGATAGGAAACAGAGAGGATGTGCCAAAGCAGAATAGGAGATTTCATCATAGTAGCTTCTATCTTGCTAAATATTTTAGTGTTATTTCTAGGTACCTTCGAAGAGTTAAAGCAGTATTTTGGGCTTTTTAAGGTTGTAGAAACAACTACCATCATTTTATTCAGCGTTGAATATGTGCTTAGAATCTGGACTGCTGAATACATATATACAGATGTGGGGAAAATGAGGGCAAGGTTTAAGTTTCTCATTTCTCCTGAGGGTATAATAGATTTACTAACTATCCTGCCATTTTTCTTTCTTTACGGCTTTGCAGCCTTTAGAATGCTTAGGGTAGTTAGGATATTTCATCTTTTCAGGCTGAATGTAAACTATGATTCTTTCAATGTAATTACCTCAGTTTTACTTGAAAAGAAAAACCAGATTTTATCTTCGGTATTTATCATAGTCGTGCTTATGCTAGCTTCCTCGCTTTGCATATATGGAGCGGAGCACGATGCTCAGCCTCTTGCCTTTAAGAATGCGTTTTCAGGGATATGGTGGAGCCTCTCAACCATATTTACTGTAGGATATGGAGATATTTATCCTATAACTGCTGTGGGCAAGATTATGGGGGTGATAATCACCTTTTTAGGTGTAGGCTCAGTAGCCATACCAACAGGTATTATCTCGGCAGGCTTTGTGGAAAACTATACGGAAATGCAGAGAAACCGCCTAAGTGAGGCAAAAAAATAAGACAACGGGAAGCATTACCATAGAGAAAAAGAGTGAAGATATAGGCAAGCTCATTAATGAACTTGAGAAAAAAATATGGAGTGGATATAGTTGTCATCTTAAGGGACGGAGTCATGGTTATGGCAGAGGATAAAGTAAGGGCTAAGGCTGATGATATCCTCATTTACAGGGATATTGTTTAAGAGGATTTATAGGGATTTTGATATAGTGGATTTTTAGTTTGAAAGGTAGAGCATAGTGATTGAACAAAAAGTCTAAACTCATGCTATACTAATTCGGTAGAGATTTTTTTGAATTATTATCCGGAGGATATTATGGGGAAAAATGAGATTAGTTACAAGAAGTGATTTTTGATGGACTTGTATGTGCGATGATTCTGAAGGAACTTGACCTTATTGATGAGATTAAATTTGTTCACCCTAAGGATGTACAGGATGGAAAGATTGAGCTTACAGAAAATGATATAACCACCAACCTTCCTTATGATCCAAGAGTAGGACTTGCATTTGACCACCTATGAGAGTGAGCTTATCCGTGTAAATGCAGGTGAAGCAAGCGAAAAGTTCATTATTGACGGCTATGCGAAGTCTCGTCGCAAGAGTAGTTTATAATTATTATGGCGGAGCTGAGAGAATAAAGAGAGTTTCAACTGAGATAATGGAAGCAGTTGATAAGGGAGACAGTGCAGACTTCACGGTTGATGATATTCTTGAGCCGGAAGGCTGGACTTTTACTTAACTATGTTATGGATGCCAGAACAGGACTTGGAAGATTCCACAACTTCAAGATATCAAACTATGATTTGATGATGGAGCTTATTGATTACTGCCTCATTCATCCAATTAACGATATACTTGCCCTTCCTGATGTAAAGGAAAGAGTGACTCTATATTTTTGAGCAAAGAGGATTTGTTCAAGAAGCGACTTAAGAGCCTTGTGAAGGTAGAAGGAAAGGTAGCAGTTATTGACCTAAGAAACGAAGAGGTCATCTACGCAGGAAACAGATTTATGGTTTATGCTATGTATCCTGATGTTGAGATTTCGGTTCTATGTTGCCTGGGGCTTTCAGAAACAAAAATACTGCGGTTATGATTGGTAAGTCTATTATAAACAAGGAATCTAACGTAAATATCGGCGATATCTGTCTGGAATATGGCGGGGAGGCCATGCAAATGCAGGAACCTGCCAGCTTGACAATGATAAAGTTGATGCCGAGCTCCCAAAGATTGTAGAAAAACTAAATAGATAATATTTTAAAGATAAGCATCCAATAGGGTGCTTTCTTTATGAAATTAAGTAAAGCTATAGCAATCATATATAGTATAGTGTATTATAGTTTTGACAACTTAATCATATGGTTACTTAAAGTTAGGAGGCAAGATGGGTATAATAATTAAAAAAACGGCCATTTGGTAGATGTGGAAGCTGACAGAGACGGACTTTTTGACATTTATGTAAATGATGGCGGTAAAGTAGAAAAAGTAGGAGCTAGAGGAGAGCTTGATGGCTTTGTAAAAGAAGGCACTGAGGTAATAGATGCCTCCGGGAAATATGTACTTCCGGGATTTATTGACCTTCATGTGCATTTTAGAGAGCCGGGTGGTGAATATAAAGAGACAATAAAAACAGGCAGCATGGCTGCCGCAAGAGGAGGCTATACCACAGTTGTAACCATGCCTAACACCAAGCCTGTTATGGATACGGTAGAGCACTTAAAGCTTCAGCTTGACGCAATAAAGAAGGATGCCATTATCAATGTACTTCCAAGCGGAACGGTTACCATGGGTGAGGAAGGGAAAGTTCTCTCCGATATGGAGGGAATGAAGAAGGCAGGAATTGTTGCCATAAGTGAGGATGGAAGGTCTGTGATGGATCCGGAGATACTAAGAGCCGGACTTGTAGAAGCTGCAAGGCTTGAACTTCCTTTCTTTGACCACTGTGAGGACGCAAACCTTGTAAATGGCGGGGTTATGAATGCAGGCGAAAAATCAAAAGAACTTGGTATGCCGGGTATAACCAATGAGGTTGAAGACAGCATCGCCAGAAGAGATATAGAGATTGCGGCAGAGGCTGGCGCAACCATCCATCTTTGCCACTGCTCCACAAGGGAGACTGTAAAGTATGTAAAAGAAGCGAAGGAGAAGGGATATTCTGTAAGTGCGGAAGTATGCCCTCACCACTTTACGCTGGCTGATGAAGATATAATAGAGGATGATGCAAACTACAAGATGAATCCTCCTCTTAGAAGCAGGGCTGATGTAGAAGCCCTAAGAGAAGGGCTTAAGAGCGGTGTTATGGGTATGATATCCACTGACCACGCTCCACATTCTAAAGAAGAGAAGGAAAAGAGCATAAAGGATGCACCCTTTGGTATAGTTGGCCTGGAAACCTCATTTGCACTTACAGTAACTGAGCTTTTGGGTAAATACCTTGATATGAAGGCTCTTGTGGAAAGAATGAGCCTTACCCCTGCCAAGCTCTTAAAAAACGGCAGAGGAACTCTTAAGGAAGGCTCTGTAGCTGACCTTGTGATAGCGGATATAGACCAGGAGTATGTTATAGACTCTGATAAATTTTTATCAAAAGGCAAGAACACTCCTTTTAACGGTAAAAAGGTGAGAGGAAAGGTTCTTTATACACTATGTAACGGAAAAGTTGTATATGAGGAGGAAAATTAAATGATAGAGAAATTAGTTGAACGCATTAAAAAGCTTGAAGCACCTATAGTTGTGGGACTTGATCCTACACTTAATTTTGTGCCGGGGTTTCTTCTTGATAAGGCGATAAACGAAAAAGGCGAAACTCTTGAAGCTGCAGCTGATGCGATATTTGAATTTAACAAGAAGATAGTAGATGCTGTCTATGACTTGATTCCTGCGGTTAAGCCTCAGATAGCAATGTATGAGCAGTTTGGTATACCGGGGCTTATGGCATTTAAGAAGACTCTTGATTATTGCCACGAAAAAGGACTTTTGGTAATAGGAGATGCCAAGCGCGGAGATATCGGCTCTACTTCTACAGCCTATGCCATAGGCCATATCGGTAAGGTAAAGGTAGGAAGTACTGAGATTGCTCCTTTTGATGAAGACTTCCTTACTATCAATCCTTATATGGGCTCCGACAGTGTAGTTCCTTTTGTTGAAGAGTGTAAAAAATACGATAAGGGTCTCTTTATCCTGGTTAAGACTTCCAACCCTTCAAGCGGTGAGTTCCAAGATCAAAAGGTAGGAAAGAAGACTGTCTATGAGCTTGTGGGAAAGAAGGTAGACGAGTGGGGAGCAGAGCTAATTAAGAACGGCTACAGTGATGTAGGTGCGGTAGTCGGAGCCACCTATCCTGAGATGGGAGAGGTGCTTAGGGAAATAATGCCAAAGGCTTATATACTTGTACCGGGGTATGGTGCTCAGGGTGGTACAGCAGCTGAGCTTAAGCCATTCTTTAATAAAGACGGTCTCGGTGCTATAGTCAACTCTTCAAGAGGAATTATAGCGCCTTACAAGCAGGAAAAAGTATGCTGAGTACGGTGCTGAAGGCTTTTGCTGAGGGTCGCATAGGCGACTGTTATAGATATGAAGAACGACATTGCATCTATATTCTAAGGAGAAATTTAATGGAATTAAAGTCTAAGATTAAGGCTAAAATACTTGACAATACTGAGCTTTCCGAAGATGTATTTTCGATGTGGATAGAAGCAGGAAGTATGGCAGGAGATGCCCGCACAGGGCAGTTTGTGTCCCTCTATGTAAATGATGGCTCCAAGCTTTTACCTCGCCCAATAAGCATCTGTGAGATAGACAGAGAAATGGGAAGGCTTAGGTTAGTATACAGGGTAGTAGGTGAGGGCACAAAGGCTTTTTCTAAGCTTTTGCCTAATGTTGACAGCATAGAGGTTGTGGGAAGCCTTGGAAGGGGCTTCCCGGTGGATAAAACTGGTGATTCGGTTCTTCTTTTTGGAGGAGGGATAGGTATTCCTCCTCTTCTTGAGGCTGTAAAGGAGCTTAAGAAGAATGGAAAGAGGGCTGTAGTAATACTTGGATTTAGGAATAAAGATACCTTCCTGGTAGAGGATTTTCGTAAATATGCAGAAGTAATAATCGCTACTGATGACGGAAGCCTTGGATGCAGGGGTACTGTAATTGATGCCGCAAACGAGATTAAGGCTGCTGAAAAATACGGCATTACCGACATCTTCTCCTGTGGACCTATGCCTATGCTTAGAGGGGTAAAGGAATACGGAGAGAGCAGAGGTCTTCCAACCTATATTTCTCTTGAAGAGAGGATGGCCTGTGGTATAGGCGTGTGTCTGGGCTGCGTCTGTGAGACCAAAGAAGTAAACCATCACAGCAATGTGAAAAACACTAGAGTCTGTAAGGACGGGCCGGTATTTTTGTCTACGGAGGTGGTTATCTAATGGGAAATATGAGTGTGGAAATAGCCGGAGTAAAGCTTAAGAATCCGGTAATGACAGCTTCAGGAACCTTTGGCTCAGGTGCTGAATTTATGGATTATATAGACCTTTCTCTCCTTGGTGGACTTACCACAAAGGGCGTTTCTGATGTGCCTTGGAAGGGTAATCCTACTCCCAGGGTGGCAGAGACAGCTTCAGGCATGCTAAATGCCATAGGACTTCAAAACCCCGGAATAAGTGTATTTATTAAGAGGGACTTAGAAAAGCTAAGAGGGATAGATACTGTAGTGATGGCAAATGTCTGCGGCCATACTACTGAGGAATATGTAGAAGTGGTCAAAAGACTTGCAGACAATGATGTGGTAAAACTCCTTGAAATCAATATTTCCTGTCCTAATGTGAAAGCTGGTGGAATTACCTTTGGTACTAACCCTGATGCGGCCTTTGAAGTAACAAAGGCTATTAAAAAATATGCCAAGCAGCCGGTGATTATGAAGCTTACACCTAATGTAACTGATATAACAGAGCTTGCCAAGGCCTGTGAGACAGGAGGAGCTGATGGCTTATCTCTTATCAATACCCTTACAGGGATGAAGATAGATATTCATAAGAGAAAGTTTGCCCTTGCCAACAAGACAGGAGGTCTTTCAGGGCCTGCAGTTAAGCCTGTTGCAATCAGAATGGTATATCAGGTAAGAAAGGCTGTAAGCTTACCTATCATCGGAATGGGTGGAATAATGACAGGAGAGGATGCCATTGAGTTTCTTATGGCAGGTGCAACTGCGGTAAGCGTAGGGACTGCAAATTTTAACAACCCTGCTGCAAGCGTTCATGTGGTGAAGGGAATTGAAGAATATATGTCAAAAATATGGAATTGGTGATATAAACGAGCTTATTGGCTGTGTAGAGTAGTAAGTTATTTGCAGACTTAGGCTAAGTGTCAAAGAATTGACATAGAATTGTACATAATGTAGGCAATTAGAAAGGAAAAACTTAAGAATTAACTCATAAATCTGACACAGAAGAACTTTTATACTTTGCTCAGAACTTAAGTAAAAAGCTTTTAACAAACTACAATACACGAATGTGAGGAAAGAACAATGAGAAAAAAGAGTATGAACAAGGCAGTTAAGGGTCTTTCATTAGCACTTGCACTTTCAATGGGACTTAGCTTTGTACCTGGATTTAGTGCAGAGGAAGCTAAGGCAGCAACAAAGAATGGTATAGTATCACACGGCAAGAAGACAGTATATTCTTCTAAGAAGGGTACTTCAGTATTTATCGGTGGCAAGAAGCTAGACCTTGACCTTATCATCAAGGGTAAGAACATTTCTAAGAATGTTAAGTGGACAAGCTCAAAGGGAAGCGTTCTTGGTGTAAATAAGAAAACCGGAAAGCTTACAGCGAAGAAGAATGGAAATGCAGTTATCACAGCAGTATATAAGAACAAGAAGTATAAAGCTCTTGTTAAGGTATATACCAGAGCTGAAAGTGTAGCTGTTAATGACAATGGTGTGGCTGTATCTGAGATTAAATTAACAGAGGGCGAGAGCAAGACACTTAATGTAAGCTACAAGATATCTGATAAGATTGCTAAGGCAGGCGGAAAGTCTTCTACTTACAACAGCTATGTACTGGTTGACAACTCAGGAGCTGCTTCAGTAACAAAGGCTAAGGCCAGTGCTAAGACCTTCACTGTTACCGGTGTAAAGGCAGGCGAGAGCTACATCGACGTTGTAGGAAGCCAGAGCAGTGCAGCTAAGGCTAACTCAGACAAGTTTAAGGTAACTGCAAGAATCAAGGTTGTAGTTGCTGCTAAGTTCGGCGGCAAGCAGACAGGAGCTAAGAAGATTACCGTTACCGGCAATAACCTTACAGCAAACAAGAGTGACTATTCAGTTAAGCTTGCAGGTGGTATAAGAGATATAACAAGCGTTAGCGTAAATGCCGCAGGAACAGAGGCTGTACTTGAGATGACAGCTAACATAACTGATGGTGACTATACAGTTGAATTTGGTGGCAAGACATCTTCTTTCAAGGGAGAGACAGCTAAGCTTTCAAAGATTGATGTACCTAACAAGTACCTTGTATTAAACGGAGATACCAATGCAGCAGGTGGTACAATCGAGTACAAGATTACAAACCAGTTTGGTGAGGATGTAACAAAGAGCGTTGGAGGACTTAATGTAAATGTTTCAGCAGGTACAGGTACTGCTAATCCTGCTAAGGGTATCATTGACGTAACTAACATTGCAGCCAATCTCCCACTTAATACACCTGTAACCCTTACCCTTGTAAAGGTTGATGGAATGAACACCATTACTAATACATTCCAGCTTACACTTGCAGCAAAGGCAAAGGCAAGCTCAGTATCTGTAAAGGGTGTATACAGCACAGTTACAAAGAAGCCTTATGAGCTTACAGTAAACAGCTCAGACAATAACAACGCAAGACTCCTTGTTGAAGTTAAAGATCAGTATGGCAGAAGAATGAAGTCTACAGACGGCGTAAGCATCTATGCAAACGGTGGCCTTACAGGTCTTGGTATCAATAGTGCTACACCTTACCATGATACACTTGAAGTTGACGGCGTTGACTACATTGCTATTCCTTTCACAGGCGTAAATGACGTTAAGTCAGGTGATGTAACAGTGAACTTCGTTGCACTTTATGGAACAAGCGGCAACAACACTACTTCAACAACAATTAAATAGCTGGCACAAAGCAGGTATCTAAGTTTAGTGTAACTGCTCCTTCAGAAGTATATGCAGGAGAGTCAACATATTTTAATTTTAACGCTACTAACCCTGCCGGTCAGGCGGTAACAGACTATGCTACACTTAGCAGCGATAAGTACGGCGTTAAGCTTCCTGAGGCCTTCTCCTGGGAGAACACAGCTAATGGAACAGCTAAACTTAAGTATGATGCAACCAAGGATAATTCAGTTAAGAATGTAACCTGGAGCCAGGGACTTACACAGATTACAACAAATGCTGTATTTACAGTACAGTCCAATATGCAGCCTGCAATCACAACCTTTACAGTATATGCACCTGCAGTACCTTCAAACATCAGAAGCATTTCAGTTGATGGTGTTCTTAAGGGTGGTACTACAGAGAATGTACTTCCTAAGGTTAAGATAGTTGACAACAAGGGCCGTGAGCTTTCAAACCTTTCAGCTTATTCTAACTACTACCTTGGAGTAAAGAAGAACGGAAACGGAGCATTTACAATTGCAGCTACTGGTGCAGCTGTGGCAAACAATGTTACTCTTGTTAAGTTAAGCGAGTTAAACTCTAAGTCACTTAGATTTACAGCTTCTAGCAATGCTGCAGTTAATGGCAATGAGTCAGAGGACTTCACATTTGCCATCTACAAGGATGCTACAGGAAACAACCCTGTTGCAGGATCTGAGATAAATGTTAAGGTTACAGCAGCTGATATAAAGAGCCTCTCAAGCTTTAGCTTAAGCTTACCTTCTGCTGTATACAGTGCGGATGGTAATACAGGCTATGACTCAGTTAGCGCTGTAGTTACAGGTAAGACCTCTGATGGTACAACTGTACAGATTGGAGATAATAACTTTGAGTTAAGAGATACCAAGAACTTAGTAGCCGGTGACAAAGTAGTTCCAAGCCGTGGTAAAGAAGAGGCTAAAAGAGGAGATTTTACCGATACAGTCACAGCCGTTGTCAATGATGGTAAGGGATCAACAGCATCTAAGGACGTGGTAGTTTCTGCAAAGGCTCCTTTAGTTACCAAGGTTGAGGTCGCTACTTCAGAGCTTCCAGCTGGCAGTCTTACAGTTAACGGAATAAGAGATGCACTTGTTATAACTGATAGATATACCGCAGCCGAAAATGGTGTTGCTGCTTCAAGCGCACTTGCAAAGAACACACTTCAGGGAATCAGACTTGTATCTTCCGCATCAGGCAAGGTAACAGCTGATTGGAACAATACAACCAGAGTAACCTTCCGCGGTGCTGAAGCAGGTGATATGGTTACTGTTCAGGTTACCTTCGCAGGTGGAGTAAACGGAACCTTTAGCTTCAAGTTAAAGTAATTCACGCTTAGAAAAATTATAATAACCAGTATAAGGTCACGGGGACAAATAAAGTCCTCGTGGCTTTTTAAATATTATCTCTAATATGCAAAAAAACTCATAGTCAAGACTTGATTAAAATGTAATCAGAGGTTAAACTATACTCATTGATTTAATGATACAAGTGTCAAAAGTATAAAAATTCGAGAGGGGCTTGCTTGCAAGAGAATTTATTATCTTTTGACACGCAAAAAATATGAGTAAGTAGCCATTTTTTGCAAAAAAATGAGCGGATTACGAATATTTTTGCAAGGATTGCGAAAGCGCACTGTAGCAATCCTGTATCAATGGGGGTCAAATACTTTTGACACCCACATCATTTAATATCAAAGGAGACCGGATATGAGTTATACATTAAAAAATGAAGTTCTTGAAATCAGTATCGCATCAAACGGAGCAGAGTTAACCTCTATAAAGGATAGTTCAGGTAAAGGATACCTTTGGCAGGGAGATGAAAAGTACTGGGGCAGGCAGTCGCCTATACTTTTTCCTTTCGTAGGAAGGCTTAAGAATCAGGAATTTACCTATGAGGGCAAAAAATATCATATCATGCAGCATGGCTTTGCCAGAGACATGGAGTTTAAGGTCATAGAAGAGAAGGAAAATGAAATCTGGTTTGAGATAAGGGAAAATGAGGAGACACTTAAGATGTATCCTTTTCATTTTGCACTAAGAATAGGCTACCGTCTGAGTGGCAACAAGATAGAGGTGCTTTGGGAGGTAGAGAATACAGGTGATAAAACTATGTATTTTAACATAGGTGCACATCCGGGCTTTAACTGTCCTATTGATGGAGAAGCCGATAAGGTGGGATATTCTTTAGAATACAATTCTAAGGGGAATCCTAAGTATTTTGGTGCAGATTATGATACAGGACTTAGACTGTCTGAACTTCATGAGCTTAAGCTTGAAAATGGAAGAAGTACAATCACCAAGGAGTATTTTGATGCTACTACCTATATTTTTGAGGACAACCAGATATCTGAGGTTTCACTCGTTAAACCAAATGGCAAAAAGATGGTCACTGTTAAGTTTGACATGCCAATACTTGCAATATGGTCAAAGGAGAGAGCTAATGCCCCTTTCGTATGCCTTGAGCCATGGCATGGACGTTGTGACAGGATGGAATTTGAAGGAGACTTAGCTGACAGAGAGTGTAACATTGTACTTGAGCCGGGTAAGAAGTTTAACAATGTATATAGCATTGAGATTTTGGCTGGTTAATTAAAAAAATATATATAGTTGTAAGAAAAAGATTATAATTCCTTAAGAACTCTCGAGTAAAAATAGAGTTAAGGTGTCATAGCTTTGATACTCTAATACTTGTAAATAATTAGAAAGGTTTTTTTAATGAGAGAGAAGTCCGCTGAAGTTTTATTTATACCAAAGTTTATGTTGATTCCACTTTTCATATCGATTACCTGGAATTCAATTACATATTTTGGTTCAAGATTACTTACTACGAACTGGCATCATATAAATGCTGAGATTTCCCTTGATTCTATTGTACCTCTTGTACCTTGGACGGTGTTTATATATTTAAGCTGTTATATATATTGGCTGGCTAATTATATCTTGGGTGTAAGACAAAGCAGGGAAGAGGCTTTTTAGGTTTATCAGCGCAGATTTTTTTTTGCGAAAAACGATTTGCCTTATTTGCTTCCTCATCATCCCGACTACCAATATAAGGCCGGAGATAGGAAGTGAAGGGTTCTGGAATAGGATTATGGTTTGGCTGTATAATACAGATGCGGCAGACAATCTTTTCCCATCCATTCACTGCCTTACAAGCTGGTTTTGCTATATTGCAGTTAGAGAGAATAAGAGAATACCTAAGCCTTATGTGCTATTTTCGCTATTTTTTGCGATATGTATATGCATTTCGACCCTTACAACCAAGCAGCACGTTATAGTTGATGTGATTGGTGGAGTAGGTATTGCAGAAGGAAGCTATTTTGTAGTAAAATATGGTTTTACCGGACTTTATACAAGACTCATTACCAAAATCAATCGAAAACTCAAGTTGGACTAACTGATTTTAGGAGAGAGTTATGTCAGTAAAGAATAAAAATAGAATAATCGCAGTGGCTATTGGAATAGTGGTAATAATAGCTCTGATATTTATTAAAAAATTTGCGGAAGGCAAGATTGATTCAGTTGAGTCATTGCAGAGATATGTGCTTACCTTCGGGATATTTGCACCTTTAGTATTGGTTACATTGCAAGCCTTACAGGTTGTTGTGCCGGTGCTTCCGGGGTTCTTGGGCTGTGCTGTAGGAGCGATTATGTTTGGACCTATGGGCGGATTCTGGTGCAATTACATTGGAATCTGTGCCGGCTCTATAATCGCTTATTTCTTGGCTAGAAAATACGGTATGGACGTTGTTCTGCTTATGTTTCCCAAGAAAGAATATGATAAATGGAGTACGAGAATAAAAAAAGGCAAGTCATATGATATATTTTTGTTTGTGGCAACATTGTCGCCACTATTTCCGGATGATTTCCTTTGCTACTTCTCAGGCCTTGTAAAGATGGATAAAAAGAAATTTATTTGGATTATATTATTAGGAAAAACCTTGGTGCATCTTAGCTTACAGCTATGCGACCCGGTCTTATTTAAGGGGGATACTATGAAAAAGGGATTGTTAGGATATTATAATTACACAGTTGTGCTTACCTATGTGGGCATGTTGACTGCTTTTATGGGAATCCTGCAGGTATTAAACAGAAATTTTTCTACGGCAGTGGTCTGCCTGCTTGTGTCGGGTGTCTGCGATATGTTTGACGGAAAGGTTGCTGCTACAAAGGTTAGAAAATTCACAACGAAAAGTGCTTTGGTATCCAGATTGATTCCCTAAGTGACTTGGTAAGCTTTGGAATATTCCCGGCATTATTTGTATATGTGTTCTTAGATAATGAGATTGCGGCAGGCTTTATAGCTTCTTTTTATGTCCTTGCAGCCCTTATCCGTCTTGCGTACTTTAATGTCCTTGAAGAGGAGAGGCAGAGGCAGAGTACAGGGCTTAGAACTGTGTATTTAGGCCTTCCTGTAACGACAATTGCCCTTCTTCTTCCTGCGGTTCATATTGCGTATGAAAGAGGAATATTTAAGAATAAACTCGCTTACCTTGTTATGTTAATCTTTGTGATGGTTGGATTTGTTTCTCCTTTTGAAATAAAGAAGCCTAATGCACTTGGCAAAGTTTGTATGATAATACTAGGTGCTTTAGAAGTAATAGGTGTATTATTTTTGATGGGATGGGATGCGGTATGAGAGAAGATTATTCAGTAAGATTTTTATATAGTACAGTAGCGGGGAGAGCGTTGCTTAAACTGCTTACAAAGCCTGTGGTTTCTGATATAGGAGGTAAGTTCTTAGACTCACCTCTTTCAAGGCTGTTGATACCGGGGTTCATAAAGAAGAATAATATCTCACTTGAGGGAATAGAGGTGCCTGCAAAGGGCTTCTATTCCTTTAATGAGTTTTTTAAAAGAAGAAAAAAAGAGGTTAAATTTGATAAAAACCGGAATCATTTTATTAACCCTTGTGATGGATATCTTTCTGTGGTAGAATTAAGAGAGGATTCTTCGTTTAAAATTAAAAACTCAAGATATGATTTGGCGGGCTTACTCAAAGACAGTGTGCTTGCAAAAGAATTTCAAGGCGGTTATGCCCTTATTTACAGGCTTACGCCTAAGCATTATCACAGATATATATTTTCAGATGACGGTGTAGTTGTAAGAACGAAACGAATAGAGGGAATACTCCACTGCGTAAGACCTGTTGCTTTGTCCGTATACCCTGTATTTTCTGAAAATACAAGAGAATATGCTGTGATTAATACTGATAATTTTGGTAAGATTATTCAGATGGAAATAGGAGCACTTATGGTTGGAAAGATATCAAATCATAAGTTAAAGGGTAGGATTGCCAGAGGCCTTGAAAAGGGATGCTTTGAATTTGGAGGATCTACTATAGTTGTACTTGTTAAGAAAGATGAGATAGAATTTAATCCTGATGTTTTAAATAAGTTAAGGAAGTACGCTGAAATATCAGTGTCTCTGGGAGAAACTGTTGCGGTGAAGAAGAATGGAGGAAAAGTTGAATAGATTTGTAAAAAAAGCGGGAAGTATTATGCTCGCGTCAACACTTGTGCTTGGTATGCCTTTTTAATTTTTATACATTAAGAGCGGAGGCCGCAGTTTCTGAGTCTAGGGCACAGGAAATTAAGACCGAATTAAAGGATCTGATAGACAAGGTTAATCAGAATTATTATGAAGATGTGGATACCAATGAGATTTTAGCTGAGGTATTTGAAGAGGCGGATGACAAGACTGGCCTTGATACCATATCCAAGCTTTTTTTGTAAGTAAGCTAAATGATCCTTATTCTGTATATTATACGGTCAAGGAGCTTGAGAGCTTTAACAGTGCTATGAAGGGTGAATACTACGGAATTGGTATCGAGGTTGCCAAAGATGTAAAGACCGGCGGGATTAAGATAACCAATGTATTTGAAGGAAGCCCTGCAAAGAAAGCCAAGCTCAAAAAGGGTGATATTATACTTAAGGCAGGTAAAAAAGGACCTAACCAGGCTTGAGATTCTCAAGGCTACCTCTTATTTTAAGGGTAAAAAGGGAAGTAAGGTTACTCTTACTGTACTCAGAGGCAAGACTACAAAAAAAGATGGTTGTAGAAAGAAATGAAGTAATTATACCTACTGTTTCTTCTAAGACATATACTAACGGAAGAGTAGGATATATCAAAGTAAATGCTTTTCTTGACAATACAGGTAAAGAATTTGTCAGTGCATTAAACAAGCTGGTAAAAAAGGATATAGAAGGACTTGTGATTGATCTTAGGAACAACGGAGGCGGATATGTAGGCACAGCCTATGATATGCTTGACCGTATACTTCCTGATAATACTGATATTTTTTTTCTTTTTGTATACAAGAGCGGCAAGAAGGAAATAGCAAAGACAGGTGAACTTTCAACCGGTGATGACAAGGTATTTAACTTACCTATTGTTATTCTTATAAACAACGAGTCTGCCAGCGCTTCAGAGCTTTTTACCGGAGCCCTAAAGGATAACGGATATGCAGAAACTGTAGGAGAAACAAGCTACGGCAAAGGAGTGGCTCAGAGTATACTTGAAGTACTTGGTAAGGACGGCAGCACTGTAATAGGGGGACTTAAAGCTTACAACAATAAAGTACTACCTCCCAGATGGTGAAAGCATCAATAAAGTAGGTATAACTCCTGACTACAAGATAAAGGATAATAAGAAGACTGCTAAGGATGAGCAGCTTGATTATGCTGTAAAAAAGATCAAGAAAATGATAGATTAACAATATGCTGATATAGGAAAAAATTACTTACAGGTATTAAAAATAAGCTATAGAGGTAAATGAATGGATTCAGTTGTTGTATCGTTTATAAGTTTGTTTGCTTGTGCTTTTGTTGTACTTGCTATCTGTCTTATCAGAACGATAAAGAAAAAACAGGCTGTAGCTTCTAAAGTAAGGCTGTTGATTATTGTAAATATAATTTCTGTAGTTATTCAGGCTGCACTTTTGTTTGCTGAAGATGTACAAACTGCTTTGGTGCTTCATACTTTTTATCTAGTCTGCATATGTGGAATCAGGGTATGTAGCACTTAAGATAGCAGTTGAAGTCACAAAAATATGAGATTACAAATATTAAAAATATTCTATTTTGTAGACGCAATTATTGCTTTGGATGTGTTACTTGTTTTAAGTAATATATTCTCACAATCACTTTTTACAACTCAAAAGGTAATGATTGGAAATTGGTACTACTTTACTACAGTTGTACAGCCTCTTGCAACCTTACACAATATAGTATCTTGTGGCGTTTTTGATGCTCATTGCATTTATTATAATTTATAAACTTGTGGGGCTTAGTCCTGCTTATTATGGAAAATACATTATTCTTCTTGCATCCTTCACTATTGCAGTAGTGGTCAACTTGTTATATAAGTTTCTTAATTATGCGGTGGATATATCGGTACTCGGTTACACAGTCAGTGTAGTGATGGCTTATCTGGTTTTGTTAGAGAACAAACAGAAAGCGTTAATAGATAAAATGCTCTCCCGCATTGTTTTAAAAACAGATGATATTATTGTGTTTCTTGATATTGAAGGTGAATGCGTGTTTGTAAACGACGTAGCAAAGAGCTTTTTTGGGGTCAAAGATGATTATTCATTGGTCATTAAACAAATTAGTAAGATGTTTAAGCTAGAGAACTTTGACAGTGAAAGACTTGAGTATTCTACCCTGTGTACAATGAGTGACAAAGGCGAACAGAAGCATTATGACATTGTATATAAGAAGCTGTATAGGAATGGAAAACCGGAAGGCAGCTATTACAAAATAAAGGATAGGACCATAGATGTTGATATATTCAACAAAGATAAGTACAAGGCTACGCATGACAAGTTAACCGGACTTTATAACAGTGATTACTTTTGCGACAAGGTTGAAGAGATATTAAAGGAGAATCCGGATAAGGATTACTACATATTATGCTCGGATGTTCAGGATTTTAAGCTTATAAATGATTCCTTTGGTAAAGTTGTCGGCGACAAGGTGCTTAACTCAATAGCGTGGAAGCTAAGAGAAAAAATAACTAAGAATACTTTGTATTGCAGGCTTTCAGGAGATAAGTTCTGTATTCTTACAGAGAAAGATAAGTTTGATGAAGAACTATACAAGAGTATAGCAAAAGAAGTATCTATGACTGATGGCATACACTATCCTATAAATATGCAGATAGGCGTGTACTACATTGAGGATAGAAAATTATCCCCATCTATGATGATTGACAGGGCTGGAATGGCTATCTCCAAGAACAAGGAAGATTATCAGAATAAAATATTCTACTATGATGACAAGATAAGAGAATTAAAATACTGGGAACAGAGGCTTTCAGGTGAACTTGACAATGCTATAAAAGATAATCAGTTAAAGGTGTATCTGCAGGCACAGTGTGATGGCGATGGCAAGGTTATAGGAGCTGAGGCTCTTATCAGGTGGATTCACCCTACCGAAGGCTTGATGCCGCCATATAGATTTATACCTATGTTTGAGAAGAACGGTCTTATAAGCAAGGTGGATTTATTTGTATGGAAAGAAGCCGCAAAATTATTAAAGAAATGGCAGAATGAAGGAAATGGCGATTATTATATATCAGTGAATATTTCTCCTGCAGACTTCTATTTCCTTGATATATACAAAGAGCTTGTAAGGATAGTTGAAAAATATGAGATTAACCCTGCAAGACTAAAGCTTGAAATCACAGAAACCTTGATTATGAAGGATGTTGAGAGCAGGCTGATGATAGTAGAAAAAGCTTAGGGACTTTGGATTTACAGTTGAGATGGATGACTTTGGAAGCGGATATTCTTCGCTTAATATGCTAAAGGATATATCTGTAGATGTACTAAAGCTTGATATGGGATTCTTGTATAAAACAAAGGATGAAGAAAAGAGCAGAAAGATTATAGGAATGATAGTTCAGCTCTCAAAGGCTCTTGATATGCCTGTAATCTGCGAAGGTGTGGAAACAAAAATCACAGTTTGAATTCTTAAAAAAATATCAAATGTGATTATTTCCAGGGATATCTGTTTGCAAAGCCTGTATCGATTGAAGATTTTGAGAATAAAAAATCTATAAATAAGTATATCACACTCTGTTGCTAACGGAATGCGGGTGTGATATACTGTTTTTTTAGCTTTGTTAACTTTTTGCCGAGACTTCTGAAAAAGCTGATTCAAAGGAGTCATTTTTTCAGTAGTTTCGGGATTTACAAAGCCAGTATAAAAAGGAGATAGTAAAATTATGTTTAAGAGTTTTAGTATGGAACTTGCAGGACGCACCCTTACAGTAGATATAGACAGGGTTGCCAAAGCAGGCTAACGGTGCAGCACTTATGCACTATGGCGATACAGTTGTTCTTTCTACCTGTACAGCTTCAGAGAAGCCAAGAGAAGGCATTGATTTCTTCCCGCTCTCAGTGGAATTTGAAGAGAAACAGTATGCTGTAGGTAAGATACCGGGAGGCTTCAATAAGAGAGAGGGTAAGGCATCTGAGAATGCGGTTCTTACATCAAGAGTAATTGACCGTCCTATGCGTCCTCTTTTCCCAAAGGATTACAGAAATGATGTTACACTCAATAACCTGGTTCTTAGTGTAGATCCGACCTGTTCTCCTGAACTTACTGCTATGCTTGGTTCAGCTATAGCAACAGCCATATCTGATGTGCCTTTTGACGGACCTTGTGCAACTACACAGGTAGGCCTTATTGACGGAGAATTTGTAATCAATCCAAGTAATGCCGAGATGGCAGTCTCAGCCCTTAAGCTCACCGTTGCATCTACCAAAGAGAAGGTTATTATGATAGAGGCAGGTGCTGATGAGTTACCTGAGGCAAAGATGATTGAGGCTATATATAAGGCTCATGAAATCAACCAGGAAATAATTGCATTTATAGAGAAGATAACCGCAGAGTGTGGCAAGCCTAAGTCAGAGTATGAGAGATATGCAGTACCGGAGGAGTTTTTTGCTGCAATCAAGGAAGTGGTTACTCCAGAGGAGATGGAAAAGGCTGTATTTACTGACGAAAAGCAGGTAAGGGAAGAGAACATCTCTGCTATCATGGATAAGCTTAGCGAGCATTTTGCTGAAAATGAAGAATGGCTTCCTTTCCTTTCTGACGCCGTATATCAGTATCAGAAGAAGACTGTTAGAAAGATGATATTAAAAGACCATAAGCGTCCTGATGGCCGTGAGATGTCTCAGATAAGAAAGCTTGCAGCTGAAGTTGACCTTATACCACGTGTTCATGGCTCAGCTATGTTCACAAGAGGCCAGACTCAGATTTGTAATATTACCACTCTTGCACCTCTTTCAGAGGTTCAGAAGGTGGACGGACTTAATGCAGAAGAGACCTATAAGAGATATATTCATCACTATAACTTCCCTTCATATTCAGTAGGAGAGACCAAGCCATCAAGAGGACCGGGAAGAAGAGAAATAGGACATGGTGCTTTGGCTGAGAGAGCCCTTATACCGGTACTTCCTAGCGAGGAGGAATTCCCATACGCTATCCGTACTGTATCTGAGACCTTCGAGTCAAACGGATCAACTTCTATGGCCTCCACCTGCGCATCCTGTATGTCGCTTATGGCTGCGGGTGTGCCTATTAAGAGAATGGTTGCCGGTATTTCCTGTGGTTTGGTTACAGGTGAGACAGATGGGGACTATGTACTCCTTACAGACATTCAGGGACTTGAAGACTTCTTTGGAGACATGGACTTTAAGGTAACAGGTACTACAGAGGGTATCACAGCTATTCAGATGGATATCAAGATTCATGGCCTTACAAGGGAGATTGTAGAAGGTGCGATTGCAAGAACAAGAGAAGCAAGAATGTTCATTATGGATACCTGTATGAGACCTGCTATTGCAGAGCCTAGACCAAGTGTGAATGAATATGCACCTAAGATTGAGCAGATTAAGATTGATCCTGAGAAGATTGGTGAGGTTGTTGGACAGAAGGGTAAGACCATCAATGCCATCATAGACAAGACAGGAGTTAAGATAGACATAACTGATGAAGGAAATGTAAGCATTTGCGGTACGGACATTGATAAGATAAATGAAGCTAAAGAAATCATTAGAATGATAGTTACTGAGTTTGAAGAAGGTAAGGTTTATACCGGTAAGGTTGTTTCTATCAAAGAATTCGGTGCCTTTGTGGAATTTGCCCCTGGCAAGGAGGGAATGGTACACATATCTAAGGTTTCAAAAGAGAGAATAAACAACGTTGAAGATGTACTTACACTTGGAGACATAGTAAAGACTATCTGCCTTGGAAAAAGATAAGATGGGAAGAATATCATTTAGTATTAAGGATGTACCTGCAGGAGTGTAAATCATAACACTGAATGGGGTTGGAGGAAAAAATATGGAGTCAAAGAATATATCTCCTGCGGTCATAAAGAGACTGCCTAGATATTACAGATATCTGGGGGATTTACTGAAATCAGGGATAGACAGGATTTCTTCTAAAGAGTTGAGCGAGAGAATGCAGGTTACAGCATCCCAGATCAGACAGGACTTGAATAATTTTGGGGGCTTCGGTCAGCAGGGTTATGGTTACAATGTAGAGTATCTATACAATGAGATTGCCAAAATCTTGGGGCTTGATAAGGACTACAACCTTATTATAGTAGGTGCGGGTAATCTTGGTACTGCAATCACGAACTATACTGATTTTGCAAAAAGAGGATTTTATGTAAAGCAGGTCTTTGATATTAAGCCAGAATTAATCGGAAAGAAAATCGGAGACATAGAAATACTTGGAATGGACAGCCTGCCTGATTATATCAAAAAAATAATCAGGTAGACATAGCTGCGATTACAGTCCCAAAGGAAATGGCAACTGAAACTGCAGCAAAACTTGTAAAGTGCGGTATCAAGGCTATATGGAACTTTGCACCTGTGGATCTTAGATTACCAAAGGATGTTATAGTTGAAACAATTCACCTTTCGGACACTTTGATGAGACTCTCTTATTCACTTAAAAATAAGGGGTCTAAGTAAAGGAAGATTAGCTTGATTATAGGAATTGGTAATGATTTAATCGAAAAAATCAAGAGTCAAAAAAGCATGCGAAAAGGATGCTTTTTTGTCGTATGTTTTTACAGAGAAAGAAAGGGAACTGATTGTAAGTAAGCCAGACAGGGCAGCAGGAAACTGGGCTGTGAAAGAAGCTGTCGCTAAGGCTATGGGAACAGGCTTTTTGGGATTTAAGATAAGAGAGATAGAGGTTCTTAGGGATGAGCTTGGGAAACCCTATGTGAACTTATATGGTAATGCAAAAATTAAAGCAAGAGGAACTGGGGATTAAGGTATTCTTTGTATCGATTTCGGATACCAAGGAATATGTGAGTGCTGTAGCAGTGGCGGAGGGCTGATTATGATAAGACTTGTAGACAGCGAGGGAGCAAAAAAACTAGATGAAGATGCAAGGAAACTTGGCATGCCCGGGATGGTGCTTATGGAAAGAGCGGCTCTATCCGTGGCGGAGTTTATAAGGGATAAGCTTCTAAGAGATGACGTTGATAAAAAGATTATAGCAGTTTGCGGCTCCGGCAATAATGGCGGAGATGGTATTGCCTGTGCAAGAATACTTCATGAATGGGGGTACAATTCAGAGGCAATAATAATTGGGAAAAAAGAAAAGTTTACCAATCAGACAAAGCTGCAGATAAGGCTTGCTAAAAACTGCGGAGTAGCACTTAAAATAGCTAATCCAGCCAAGCTAATTACAGAAAAAAGTGAATTTAACCAGGCTATAGTTATAGATGCGGTATTTGGAGTGGGCTTTAAGGGTAAGCTTGAAGGAGACTTGGCTAAGTTTACCGAGTATCTCAATATGTTCGATTCAGTAAAGGTAGCAGTGGATATCCCTTCGGGGGTGAATGGCAGCAATGGAAAAGTTGAAGGAGTAGCTGTTAAATGCGACTATACAATAACATTTGGCGTAAATAAGCTTGGAATAGCCGTATATCCCGGCAAAGACTATGCAGGCGAGATTATTGTGGCTGACATAGGCTTTCCCAAAAAGCTCTTGACATGGTTTCTCCGGATACATTTACCTTTGATGAATCTCAAATAAGCTATTATCTGCCTGAAAGAAGAGAATACAGCAATAAGGGAGACTTCGGCAAGATACTGATAATAGCCGGTTCAGAGGAAATGTGTGGAGCATCTTTTCTTTCAGCTCTTGCGGCATATAGAACAGGTGGAGGGCTTGTTAGGCTCTTTGTGCCTGAAGCAAACAGACAGTCTTTGCAAAACCTACTTCCTGAAGCTATACTTACCACATATGAAGATAGTACTGATAAGGCGATAAGTAAGGTAACTGCAGATAAATTAGAGAAGGCAGTGAAGGAATGGGCAATTTTCGCAATAGTAATAGGTCCCGGTCTTGGATTAAGTAAGAGGAGTAAGTCTTTAGTTAAGAAAGCCGTGGATTTATCAGAAGTCAGAACTGTTATAGATGCAGATGGCTTAACTCTTTTTAGAGAAATTGTCGAGGAGAGTGAAAACAGAAGACTTGATTTAGTTAAAGACTTGAAGAAGAATTTCATCCTGACACCTCATATCAAAGAACTTGCTGATTTACTGTATATGCCTAAAGATGAAGTGAAAGAAAAATGTAGTTCAAATTGCAAAGGAATTAAAAATCTTGCAGCGGTGAGATTGTTATAAAGGAGGCTAGAACGCTTGTTGCAGGCGGTGGAAAAATGCTACATAAACAACAGCAGCAACTCTGGTTTGGCAAAAGGCGGGTTCAGGTGATGTGCTTACGGGAATACTGCAGACTCTTATTGCGACTGAAAAAAACAAAGACCTTTTATGGTGACTCCTCTTGGTGTTTATATCCATGGGCTCGCAGGAGATATGCTTAAGGAGAAAAAAAGGGAAAAATACGGAATTATCGCCAGAGAACTGGCTGATGAGGTGGCTGAAGTGATGAAGAGGTATTCGGATTGAAAAATAACTATACTTTGTGCAGGTAAGATAAAGGAAAAAGTACTTTGAAGCGGGCATTGCAGAGTACACCAAGAGGCTGTCGAGATATACGGCCATTGAAATAAAACATGTCCAGGATGAAAAAACTCCTGACAACGCATCAGAGGCTGAAGAAGAGAAGATAAAACAGGCTGAAGGTGCAAGAATGCTAGACTTTCTTAAGAAGGCTAAGGGAAGTGACTGCTTTGTATTTGCCCTTGTGATTAAAGGGAAGGAGATAGATTCTGTAGAGCTTTCAGAGAAGATATCTGAGTTAACAGTGTCTGGAAAGAGCCATCTTATATTTATCATAGGCGGGTCTTTAGGACTTTCAGATGAAGTGATTGCTGAATCCGATTATAAGCTTAGCTTTTCAAAGCTTACCTTTCCGCACCAGCTTATGAGGCTGATTCTCCTCGAACAGATATATAGGGCATATAGAATAAAAATGGGAGAACCTTATCACAAATAAGAAATTAATGTTGTTAAATCATTACTTATATGTTATATTAAGACCGACATCATAATGGTTTTAAAAAATAAAAACATTTTAAGGAGGAGAAATTCTAAATGAAGAAATTTCTTGAAGAATTTAAGGCATTTGCGCTTAAAGGCAATGTGATGACCTTTGCAGTCGGTGTAATTATAGGTGGAGCTTTTCAGGCTATAGTTACCTCTTTGGTTGGTGATATTATTTCACCTGTTATCGGTATATTTGCAAGTACTGATTTTTCTAACCTTATAGCTACTGTAAACGGTTCTGAGATTAAGTACGGAGCATTTATCACCGCTATAATCAACTTTATTATAATGGCGTTTATTATCTTTTTGTATTGTTAAAGGACTTAATAGGCTTTCTGAGATTGGCAAGAAGGAAGAGGCACCAAAGGATCCTACAGAGAAGACCTGTCCATTCTGCCAGAGTACTATCAGCATCAAGGCAACACGCTGTCCACACTGTACTTCTGCACTTGAAGTGGATATGGATATGTAATCTTGCTGTTTAGTATTTGAATGTGATTCATTTGTTAAAAAAAGTGAGGTTTATTCCCAAAAATTTACCACATTTTTTTATATGTTCTATCTAGTTTTTATGCTAATTATGTTATCATCTTAGTGTTTAATAATACTTTACAATGCGGAAAAGCATGGAAAGGAAGAAGAAAAATGGATTATTTAGGAAAAATTAAAAAAATCGAGAAGGTTATCGGTAGAGAGATTATTGACTCTAGAGGTAATCCAACTGTTGAGGCTGAAGTTATTTTTAGCTTGCGGAATTGCAGGTAGAGGAACTGCTCCAAGTGGTGCTTCTACAGGTGAATTTGAGGCTCTTGAGCTTCGTGACGGTGACAAGTCTCGTTATGGTGGAAAAGGGTGTTCTTAAGGCAGTTGAGAACATTAATACAGTTATAAATGATGTACTTCAGGGTGTTAGCGCATTTGATATCTATGCAGTTGATGCAGCTATGCTTAAGGCTGACGGAACAAAGGATAAGTCAAAGCTTGGTGCCAATGCTATACTTGCTGTATCTATTGCAGCAGCAAGAGCAGCAGCTAATGCTCTTGATATCCCTCTTTACAGATTCTTAGGCGGTGCTAACGGCAACAGGCTTCCACTTCCTATGATGAACATCTTAAATGGTGGTGCACACGCTACAAACTCTGTAGATACACAGGAATTCATGATTATGCCAGCAGGTGCTTCAAGCTTTAGAGAAGGTCTTAGAATGTGTGCAGAGGTATTTCACGCACTTCAGGCACTTCTTAAGAAGGAAGGCCACACTACAGCAGTAGGTGATGAGGGTGGTTTCGCTCCTAACCTTAAGGATGATGAGGATGTTATCGAGCATATCATCAAGGCTATAGAAAATGCAGGCTACAAGGCAGGTACAGACTTCGTTATAGCTATGGATGCAGCTTCTTCTGAGTGGAAAGACAAGGAGAAGGGAATTGGACATTACTTACAGCCAAAGTCAGGCAAGAAGTTTACTTCTGATGAGCTCATTGCTCACTGGGAGAGCCTCATTGATAAGTATCCTATCTACTCAATCGAGGATGGTCTTGATGAGGAGGATTGGGAAGGCTGGAAGAAGATGACTGAGAAGCTTGGACACAAGGTTCAGCTTGTTGGTGATGACCTTTTCGTTACCAATACAGAGCGTCTTGAGAAGGGTATCAAGCTTGGCGCAGCTAACTCAATACTTATCAAGCTTAACCAGATTGGTTCTGTATCTGAGACACTTGAGGCAATTAAGATGGCTCATAAGGCAGGATATACAGCAATTTCTTCACACCGTTCAGGTGAGACTGAGGATACAACAATTGCTGACCTTGCAGTAGCTCTTAATACCTGCCAGATTAAGACAGGTGCTCCTTCAAGAAGTGAGCGTGTAGCTAAGTATAATCAGCTTCTTAGAATCGAAGAGGAGCTTGGTGCAGCTGCATACTGGCCAGGTTTTAATGCATTTAATCGTAAATAATTATTATAAACAGGGGATATAATTATATAATGGGGGCTTTTCCGGGGTAGCTTTATTAGTGTTTACCGTACGGAGGCCTGAGTAATTAATTATACATTACTGTATAAGACTGCCGTACCGGTATATTCGGTACGGTGGTTTTGTGTTCTGTCTAATGAATTTTAATTAAAGGGGGATGTATTTATGCGTTTTATAATTCAGGTTGTAACAAATTCTGATGTAAAGATTGATGGAGAGGTCAGAGGGGCTATTGACAGGGGATACATGGTGCTTATAGGCGTAGGTAAGGATGATACAAAAGAAATAGCTGACAAGATGATTAAGAAGATGCTGGGCCTTAGAATAATGGCTGATGAGAATGGCAAGACCAATCTTAGCTTAAAGGATGTAAACGGTGAGCTCTTACTTATATCTCAGTTTACCTTATATGCTGATTTAAGCCGCGGCAACAGACCGGGATTCACTACTTGCGGATCTCCGGATATGGCAAAAGAGCTGTATCGTTATATAATAGATGAATGTAAAAAACAGGTACCTAAGGTTGAACAGGGTGAATTTGGTGCAGATATGAAGGTTAGTTTAACTAACGATGGACCATTTACCATAATTTTAGACAGTGCAGAACTCAAATAAAGCTGTTTTTTACAGATTATCTTAATGATTGTAAGATGATTACAGCATAAGATGGTATATGTGTGCAATCGGAGGATAATATGGCAGAAGCGAATAACAATCTCTCGTTTGAAAGATTTCATATTCGACCAATAGATGAAATTAATGGCTTCAAGGTAAGGCCGGGCCTTTATGAACAAAATGGAGCAACAGCCATTCCCAGTGGTGTTAACTTCACTGTTCCAACCAATGGAGGGACAAGCGTAGAACTTCTTCTTTTTAAGAGCAGGGAAGACGAACCTTATGCGGTTATACCTTTTCCGGAGACCTATAGAATAGGCAACGTCTATTCTATGATAGTATTTGATTTGAATATTGAAGATTTTGAATATGCTTATAGAGTTGATGGTCCTTATGACAAAGAAAAAGGACTTATCTTTGATAAGAATAATATTCTGTTGGATATGTATGCCAAATCAGTTACAGGGCAGAGTGAATGGGGAAAAAAGCGCAGCAGCAAGTCTTTTTACAAGGCAAGAGTTGTGCGTAATGACTTTGACTGGGGAAGTGAACCTAATCCCAATATGGCTCTTGAAGACCTGGTCATCTATGAAATGCATGTCAGAGGCTTTACAAAGGACGCGTCCTCAGGTGTAAAAATACCCGGGTACCTTTTGCAGGCGTGATGGAGAAGATTCCATACCTTAAGGACCTTGGCATCAATGCGGTTGAACTGATGCCGGTATTTGAGTTTGATGAAATTAAGGACAACAGAATATACAACGGAGAGGTTCTGGTTGACTATTGGGGCTATAATCCGATTAGCTTCTTTGCGCCTAATACCAGTTATGCTGCAAGGGTCGAGGATAACAGCTCGGGGCTCGAGCTTAAAAAGCTAATCAAGAGGCTTCATGACAATGGTATCGAGTGTTTTCTGGATGTGGTATTTAACCATACAGCTGAAGGGAACGAGATGGGACCTAGTATCTCCTTTAAGGGCTTTGACAATAACATTTATTATATGCTGACTCCAAGAGGTGAATATTATAACTTCAGTGGCTGTGGTAACACTCTTAACTGCAACCATCCTGTGGTGAGGTATATGATACTTGAGTGTCTCAGATACTGGGTGGCTGATTACCATGTAGACGGATTCAGATTTGACCTTGCAAGCATACTAGGTAGAAATGAAGACGGATCGCCTATGTCCAATGCACCGCTCTTACAAAACCTTGCCTACGACCAGATACTGGCTGATGTGAAGCTCATCGCAGAAGCTTGGGATGCAGGCGGACTATATCAGGTAGGAACCTTTCCATCGTGGAACCGCTGGGCAGAGTGGAATGGAAAGTACCGTGACGACATGAGGGATTTCCTTAAGGGAGATATAGGGCTTATGTCAGTGGCCGCTAAGAGAATATTTGGCTCAAAGGACATATACAATCCGGAACACAGGGGAGATAATGCCTCTGTAAACTTCCTTAACTGCCACGATGGATTTACACTCTGGGATATGTATTGCTACAGCCATAAGCACAATGAAGCAAATGGTTGGAATAATACTGATGGTACTGATGATAACAGAAGCTGGAATTGTGGCTGGGAAGGTGAGACTGACAACGAGAATATCAATAAGCTCCGCCGCAGGCTCTGTAAGAACGCCATGACAACCTTGCTTTTAAGCAGAGGAGCTCCTATGTTCCTTGCCGGTGATGAATTCCTCAATACACAGTTTGGCAACAATAACACGTATTGTCAGGACAGCCCTATATCTTGGCTTGAGTGGGATCAGTTAGAAAAAAACAGGGAGCATTTTAGGTTCACAAGATATTTGATTAAGTTTAGAAATGAACATCCTGTAATCAGAAAACATATGGGTGGCTGTTCACTTGGCTTTCCTGACTCTTGGGCACTAGGCCCTGATCATACCAATGTGCTTAGGGTAATATTTGCAGGAAGAAATGCAGATAATACTGCTGATGACATAGTTTGCGTTGCAATAAATGTACACTGGGAAAGACAGGACTGTTATCTTCCGGAGCTGCCACATTATCTATGTTGGCAGATTGAAACTGATTCTTCGCTTGAAATATATAAAGCAGGCTTCCCTGACATCAGGGAAAAAAAGGTAAGAACCAATGGCAACATGATAAATATGGAAGCCAGAAGTACTATGGTTTTTACTGTTGTTAGGATATAAAACTAAATTTATGAAACTTGAGGACTTTCTGTAGGAATGATGATATAATTATCAGGACTGCAGAAAGTTTTTATGTAATTAAGGAGCTACATAAAGAATGTAAATGTTATTAACTACTATTGTAGAGGTGCCAATATGAGGGAAATGGAATTTAAGGTTGAAAGAAACGGACTCTTAAAAGAAGGGGACATAGTTAACGTGATTGAAACAGAGCTAGAGAGCTTCCGTTATTATACTATAGAGCATGCTTATGGTATGAGTGGGAACATACCCTTACTGAGTAGCTTAAAAAAACTTAACCGGAAAAAGTAGTTAAAATGGAAGAAAAAAACCAAGGGGATACTATGCTGTGCTTGAATTTGAGGAGTGAACTGCTAAAAAAACGAATATTTGAAAAGTTAGAAAACTACCGGGATACAACAGATGAGATAAAAAAATAGATAATGAGCGGACATTTAAAATAAGACATAAAGAAGATTTTTCTATGGAAAAAAATAAATAATAGGGAAAGTGAGGATAGCATGGAAGTTTGGAAAGAATATCGAAAAGGAGAGATTCCAAGAGGGAAGTATAAAGCGAAGATTTTAACTGGGGATTTATCAGGCACAATTATAGAACTAAAAAAATGAAAAAGACCAGGATAATTCTTGATTTTGGACATGGTGATGCTGTAAGGATAGTTGAAAGAAAGTTTGTAGATTTAGGAATGTATGAGAATGTTGAAGAACTAAAAAGAGAATAATTTTTTTCAAATGTTATATATGAGGTTCAAAATAATAAATATTTGAAAGAAATTAAGTTATATTCAGGTGGTTGGTTAGATACTCCAAGTATAAAAACAATACGCAATAATTACAGAAAAATTTATATATTGATGTTATTTATGATGGAGAACCAGAGTATACATTTTTAAAAAGAATCTATTCGCTTAATTAACTATATTTTTAGAAAGGTCAGTGAATTATGGAAAAAGTGGAAAGAATATCGTAAAGGAATAATACCAAAAGATCAGTATGCAGGAAAAAAATTTCTTATAAAGAAGGGATGAAGCCGGTAATAGACCTACAATCTTGGTATCGTGGTGAAAAATACAAATTATGTTAAAATTGAATTTAATCAGGCACTTTCTGTGAGGGTGTTTGAAGAACATTCTGCGGTTTGGGATGTATTTAATGAAAGTGAGCCATTTTTGGGAAGACAATTATTCTAATGTTATATATGAAGTGGAAAATGGAGACTATGTAAATGATTTAAAAAAAGGGCTGCCAGAGGAAAAATTAGATAAGGTAAGAATTTATCACTATGTTATATTTACACTAAATTATTATTATGAAATTGTCACAGATTCAGAGCCGGTGATTATAGCTAAAAAAATGAAAAAGAAGAGAAAGGTAAGGTATTAAAAATATTTTGAAAGTTATAGGCAGGAAATGGTTGATTTAATATTTAAGCACCTTGAAGAGCCTCTTTATATGTCAAAAGTTGGAGGCTATTATTTAACTTATATTGAACTTACAGCAGGAGAATATTACTATATATATCTTCAAGGTGATGGTCTGGAGCTTATAGATAAGAAAAACAAAGACATCTTCATAGATGAAAGCAGCTGCTGGTCCGTACTTACCATAGATGAAGACGGAGTAGTAGAGAAAGAGATAGAAAGCTCTGCTACGCTTATCGAATATGGGATTTCACATAAGATGATGGAAGTGGTGCCTGATAAGGCAGAATCAAAGGTATTTGATGTAAATAAAGACAAGGAAGCAGTATGTCTGCTTAGTTTTAATGAAATAAAAGGTCTTCATGTTGTGACTGTAGCATGGTATAATCCCAGTGGAGAGCTTTACAAGTTTGCGGGAAATGACTTTGGAAGCTATGAGGAAGCTGATGATGACAAAGTTCTGGTCAGATTTTGGCTGAATTTGACTGAAATAGATGAGGCAGACTTTGGGAACTGGACAGTGAGAGCTTTCTTAGACGGAGAAATGATAAAAGAGGATAATATAATTATCTCTGGTGATGGGGTAAAAAAATTGGAATATGAGGATTAAGGAGAGGAAATTTTTCCCTCAATACATTGAGAAATAACCTAACCACCTTTTGCACCTAGAATAAGGAAAAATAATGGAAGATAGTGTAATTATAAATAGATTTGATAGCTTTGACGAAATGAAATGGAAATTAGGGGAAAAAAACTATTGTATTTTTGTGAAGATGAACAAGATAGATATGCGATAATTAATATAAATAATTCTTTTTGAATTTGGAATGGCATATAACCTTTATGGCATAGAATTAATGTTTGGATTTGATGATAAAAATGATGTGTGCTATATCGTCGCTGGGCAGAATTTGATATCAATTGATATCAAAAAAATAAAGAGATATTATTTAATCACAAGCTGTTTACAGTAATTTTAGATTTATTCAACATTGAGAATACAGTTTATATTTTATGCGATTTAGAATTAATCTGTTACAGTGATAAAAAAGAAAAGTGGAGGACTGCATTTAGAGAGTGGGTTACAGATTATGAGCTTTTGGAAAATAGCAGATTATGGATAGATTGTGAGGGCAGAAAAATGATTATAAATTTAAAAGATGGGACTGTAGAGTAGTATGGATTTATTATAAGCGAGGATGGTATGGAAAAACTGGAAAGAATATCATAAGGGAGAGATTCCAAAGGGAAAAATATAAAGCGAAGTTCGTTTTTGGAGAAGCAGGACTAGTGGTAGAATTAGCTAGTAGAGATAACCGAATTGTACTTGATTTTGGAATCGTGAGTGCCGTAAGGACATTTGACAGGAATATTTTGGATGCTGATATATATGACAATATTGAGGAATTGAGGAAGGACAAATTTTCGAATGTTATATATGAAGTGGAGAATGGAAATTATCTGAATGAAATGAAGTGGATTGCAAGTGGCTATTTAGATTATCAAGATATGAAGCAATATACTATAATTACAGATAATTGTTGTATTGATATTGCTTATGAGTGGGAACTTAAGATTGAAGTATTATAAGTATGTATGAGGTATTAGACTATGGAAATTTGGAGAGAATATTGTAAAGGATTAATTTCTAAACATAATTATGCGACAAAAACTTTCTTTTGGAGAAGAAAGTGGGTTGAGTGTGGAATTGAGGGGATGGGTTGATAAATTAACTAAAGATAAAAAAAGATAACAATAGATTTTGGAGACATATATTCAATGCGAATATTTGATGAAGGAATTGTACAGCAAGATATATTTGGAGATATATCGATGTATAAAAAGGAACAATTTGCTAATGTTATATATGAAGTAGAAGATGGAAACTATACAGGAGAAGTAAAGAGAATAGCAGGCAGAAAAACTTGAAGGAGCTGACTTTTATCAGTATACAATAGTCACGATTAATTATAATATTGAGATTGTGACTAAATCAGAACCAATAATTACAGTGATGAATGGAATAGAGACACTTTTTTCATTTATTGATGTGAATAATAAGCAGAATAAGGTTGACTTAATATTCAAACACCTTGAAGAGCCGGTTTATATGTCAAAAAGCGGCTCTTATTATGAGGCAGAAGTAGAACTAACAATGGGCGAATACTATTATAAGTACTTAAGTGAGGATGGTCTGGAGCTTATAGATAAGAAAAACAAAGATATCTTCATAGATGAAAGCGGTTGCTGGTCTGTACTTACCATAGATGAAGACGGAGTAGTAGAGAAAGAGATAGAAAGCTCTGCTACGCTTATCGAATACGGGATTTCCCATAAGAAGATGGAAGTAGTGCCTGATAAGGCAGAATCAAAGGTATTTGATGTAAATAAAGACAAAGAAGCAGTATGCCTGCTTAGTTTTAATGAAATAAAAGGTATTCATGTTGTGACTGTAGTATGGTATAATCCCAGTGGAGAGCTTTACAAGTTTGCGGAAAATGACTTTGGAAGCTATGAGGAAGCTGATGATGACAAAGTTATGGTCAGATTTTGGCTGAATTTGGCTGAAATAGATGAGGCAGACTTTGGGAACTGGACAGTGAGAGCTTTCTTAGATGGAGAAATGATAAAAGAGGATAATATTATCATTTCTAAAAAAATGACACAGAGAAAATTGATGAACTGTGCTAGATGTATGATAAGGAGGAATGTTTCATGAAAATGGTTTATGCGATAGTTCACAGCGAGGATGGAGATTCAGTAGCTGAGGCTTTGATGGCTAGTGGCTACATAGTTACTAAGCTTGCTACTACAGGAGGCTTCCTTAGGAGAGGCAATACTACTCTGTTGATTGGTGTTGAAGCAGAAGAGGTACAGAAGGTAATTGATATCATCATAAAAGAGTCAGGTAAGAGAGAACAGATAGTGTATAACCTTCCTTACTCTCAGACAAGTGGAGTACCTGTAACCAGCTACAATGCAGTACCTACTAAGGTAGATGTTGGCGGTGCAACCATCTTTGTGATAGATGTTGAGAGATTTGAAAAGGTATAAACATGATATAACTATACGGCATAGCTTACATTACTATCATTACTTGACATTGTGGATACCGATTGATATTATTGAAAACAAGTTTTAACAAAACATGCACAGCTAAGGAGATATATGAATAAAATTGTATTTTCGGTATTTGTAGATAACACATCCGGTGTTCTAAGCAGGGTGGCAGGACTTTTTAGTAGGAGAGGCTTTAATATTGACAGTCTTACCGTTAGTGAAACAGAGCGTCCTGTATATTCAAGAATGACAATAGTTTCTCACGGTGATGACCAGGTATTTGACCAGATTGTAAAGCAGCTTGCAAAGCTTGAGGACGTTAAGGAAGTAAAGGTGCTTCATCCTGACAGCTCAGTAACCAGAGAGCTTATCTTAGTTAAGCTTAAGGCTTCACAGGCAGAAAGACAGGGAATAATTGCCACGTCTGACATCTTCAGAGCCAAGATAGTAGATGTCTCAAGTGAATCCCTTACTGTTGAGCTTACCGGTAATCAGACCAAGATAGAGGCATTTTTAAATCTTCTTGGTAAAGAGAAAATATTAGAGATGGTACGTACAGGTGTTACCGGTCTTGAAAGAGGCTCTAAAGCCCGCGGCGAAATGTGGGATGATTAGTTTTGTAGTAAAAAAATAAACTTAAGAATATACGGAGGAATTAGTTATGTCAAACGCAAGGATATTTTATGAGAAGGATTGTAACCTTTCATTATTAGAGGGAAAGACAATTGCCATAATCGGATACGGAAGTCAGGGACACGCTCATGCGCTTAACCTTAAGGAGTCAGGATGCAACGTGGTAGTTGGTCTCTATGAGGGAAGCAAGTCCTGGGCTAAGGCTGAATCACAGGGGCTTAAGGTGCTTACAGGCTGCTGAAGTCGCAAAGACTGCAGATATAATCATGATTCTTATAAATGACGAACTTCAGGCTAAGCTTTATAAGGAGAGCATTGAACCAAACCTTGTACCTGGCAACATGCTTATGTTTGCACATGGTTTCAACGTACACTATGGTCTTATTACAGCTCCTGAAGGAGTAGATGTAACTATGATAGCCCCAAAGGCACCTGGACATACTGTTCGTTCTGAGTACTTAGAGGGAAAAGGAACCCCTTGTCTTGTTGCTGTACATCAGGATGCTACAGGAAAGGCTCTTGATATTGCACTTGCTTATGGAGCAGGTATAGGTGGAGCCAGAGCAGGTATTCTTGAGACTACTTACAGAACTGAGACAGAGACAGACCTTTTTGGTGAGCAGGCAGTGCTCTGCGGTGGTGTTTGCGCACTTATGCAGGCTGGCTTTGAGACTCTTGTTGAAGCAGGCTATGATTCTAGAAATGCTTATTTTGAATGCATTCACGAGATGAAGCTTATAGTTGACCTAATATATCAGTCAGGTTTTGCAGGAATGAGATATTCTATATCCAATACTGCTGAGTATGGTGACTATGTAACAGGTCCAAAGATTATAACTGATGAGACTAAGAAGGCTATGAAGAAGATTCTTTCTGATATTCAGGATGGTACCTTTGCTAAGGAATTCCTCCTTGATATGAGCGATGCCGGTGGTCAGGTTCATTTCAAGGCTATGAGAAAGCTTCATGCTGAGCAGCAGCTAGAGCAGGTTGGTAAGGAGATTAGAAAGCTTTTATAGCTGGAATAATGAAGGTGATAAAGCTTTATAAATAATTAATATTAGGTTTTGTCGATAAGGGCATGGGCTTATGATAGTTCATGCTCTTTTGTTATATATAAATTGGATGAGACGGTCTGTCCTGTACATAGTCCAGACTCGCTACGGCTCCGCTTCGCTACGCCTGATGCGCTCGCTTAGGCTATGTCAGGGCAGACCTGTGTGGCAAAATTTAAAAGCATCTTGAGAAAGAAATTAAATAGTTAAGGATAGGATGGTGGATATGGTTAGTCGGTGGTACATGAGGACTTTTAGGGGAGATTTTGACGGGATATCTGAAAGGTTTGGAATAAGTAAGATAGCTGCAAGAGTCCTTGTAAATAGGGGCAGGAATACAGACCGGGAGATAGAGGAGTACATAAGGGCTGAGGAGGCAGAGCTTTCAGACCCATCACTGATGCGTGACTTGGTGAGGGCTTGTGAGATTCTTAATGAAAAGATAGGTACGGGTAAGAAGATTAGGGTGATTGGAGATTATGATGTGGATGGAGTTTGCTCTACCTTCATACTCTATGATTTTTTTAGGAGTATGGGAGCAGATATTAGCTATGTTATCCCTCATAGGGTGCAGGACGGATATGGGATAAACATAGACATTGTTGACAAGGCCAAGAGTGATGGTATTGATACTATTATTACCTGTGACAATGGTATTGCGGCCTTTACTCAGGTAAGCCATGCTAAGGATATAGGGCTTACGGTTCTTATCACTGACCACCACGATATTCCGCTTAATAACGAACTTCCTCCTGCTGACACCGTTACCAATCCCAAAAGGGAGGATTGTGACTATCCTTTTAAGGGACTTTGTGGAGCAGGTGTAGTCTATCAGCTTGTAAGTTTTTTTATGCAGAAAAGTATGGTGAAAAAGAGGATAAGAAGGAAGAAGAAAGAAAATACCTTGCATTTGCTGCCCTTGCCACTGTCTGTGATGTGATGGAGCTAATAGGCGAAAACAGGACAATAGTTAAAAAGGGCTTAAAGGCAATATATAATACTGAAAATGTTGGTCTTAGAACCTTGTTAGAGGTTTCAGAGCTTGTTAATAAGGAGAGCATTACAGTTTATCATTGTGGCTTTATCTTAGGTCCTATGATAAATGCCTCAGGCAGGCTTGAGTCAGCAGTTAAGGCAATTAAGTTATTTCTTGAAACTGACAGTGACAAGGCTGTGGCTGAAGCCAAGGAGCTTCAACAGCTAAATAACGAGAGAAAGGAGATAACTGAGGAGGCTCTTGTAAGGGCTGCTCAGATAGCTGAAAGCCCTGAATATATGAAGGATAAGGTCCTTGTTATCCTGGTTCCTGACTGTCACGAGAGCATAGCGGGTATAGTGGCAGGGAGAATCAAGGAGAAGTTCTACAAGCCTACACTTATTTTTTTACCTATGCAGAGAGAGGCATAAAGGGCTCTGGTCGTTCTATAGAAGATTATAATATGTTTGAAGAAATATCAAAATGCTCTGACTGCTTTGTAAAATTTGGCGGACATCCTATGGCGGCAGGCTTTTCGTTGAAGGGAGAGTCTACTGAGGAACAGATGAAATACCTTGAGAAATTAAGGAAGAATCTAAATGAGAATACAAACCTAACTGAGGAGGAACTAAAAACCTAAGGTGTTCTTTGATATGGAACTGCCTCCGTATTATGTGTCTGAAAAAGCTGATTGAAGAGCTCTCTTCGTTTGAACCCTTTGGTACAGGCAATAGACCGCCAACCTTTGCTAAAAGAGACATCCTGGTGCAGTCCTTTAGCATAATAGGGAAGAATGAAAATGCAGTAAGGCTGGAATTTACAGACGGTACAGAAGGGAGAGTGTACAAAGGTATCTGGTTTGGAGATGCGAAAGGATTTGAAAGCTATTTTTTAAGCAAAGGCGATAGGAAGCTTGACATAATATATTCTCCACAGATAAATGAGTATAAAGGATTTAGGAATATACAGTTTAAGATAGAAGAATACAGATAAATAAAAAAACGAATAAAGATAGATGAAAAAAAGAGCCATACAGACAAGGAGGTTTTGAATGTATGGCTCTTAAAGGTTTGCTTTTTAGTAATGCTATAATCTGGAATGTTTATGCGTTTTCACAGGTTATTTTATTACTGCTGTAGTGCTTTTTGAAGCGGTATGACCATATTTGTCGGTAACACTGTATGTTACTGTATAATTACCAGGTGTTTCAATATCAATATCATCTTCAATCTCTATATCGTCTGTGATGTCCTTACCGTCATAAGAGACAGCCTTCACGCCTTTTAAGAGGTCGTAGCTTGTATCTTTTGCTGAAAGAGTTATTTTTCTTAGGAAGAGTTATAACAGGGATCCATCTTTATGATAGGGCGTCCCGGACTCCAGGTATCTGTAGGGTCAAATCCTGTGTATGTAGGATAAGGTGTAGGCTCAGGCTTTCCTAAAGGTCCCGGATTCTTTGATTCATATATGGTTACTCTTGTGCCTAGTGAGCAGTTATCATATATCCATTTTGTGTCAGCAGCAGAGAGCCTTACACAGCCATGTGAAGCTGTTGAACCAAGCTTCTCAAATTGTCCCTTCATCAAAGTACCTGCATTTAACCTGTAGTAGGGAATTGAATGAAAGAGTATCTGACCTACTATTCTTGTGGAGTACTGTCCCCACACGTTGTATAAGAGCTGCCTCCAGCGGTACTTCACAGTGGTTCTGTAAGTGCCTAGAGGGGTGAGGTTGCCTCCTGATGAGCACAGCATGGCTTTAACGGGCTTAAAGGAGCCATCCGCCTGTCTTTTATATACAGTTACGGTGTTAGCAAGTCTGTTTTACCTTAATATGATATTCTCCTGTAGCGACGCTAGCTGGTAAGGTAAACATAAGAGAGCTGATTAGAATTGCAAAAATAAGTAGATAATTTATTAGTTTCTTTGTTTTCATAATGTCCTTTCTGTAACTTTTTACCTAAATGGTATAAATTTTAGGTCAAAACTTGCCGATATAGTCTTAGCGATAAAAAAATATTCGTTGTTAGTATAAAGTATAGGGACATAAAAAGTAAACCCCATTTGATTCTCTAAGTGTAATATTTCCATAAGAATATTGCAAAGATATCAGATAATTACAAAATAAAACCCTGTAATTCTAAATTTCTGTTAATATTTAATTGCTACTTTATATTGATTTTTTTGCACTAAAAAGTCATTATAATAGAAGTAACTGGTTTTTGCTTTTTAAAAATCTGTAAGAAAAAAACTTAAGATTTATTAACAATTTTAATATTATGTGTATAGGAGGTCAAACGTGATAGACGTTACAAAAAAATGAACGGTTTGGAGTTTACTATCAATGCTGACCTCATAGAGGTGATTGAGGAGGTTCCTGATACTGTTATTACCCTCACAACAGGGAAAAAATCATGGTAAAGGAGAGCAGGCTTCAGATTAAAAGCCTCGTCAAGAACTATAAACGTGAGATTTTTACAGGGGCGATTTTGGATAAGGATCAGTAACCCTGTAATTTTGTGTGAAAAGTCGCGATATAACCAATATACAAGTTAACATACTTGTAAAATAACCACCCTATATGTAGGGAATAAACGAGAACGGAAGGTGACTGGCTTGGATATAGCTACTTTACTTGGACTTGTAATTTCGCTTGGACTTGTGCTTTTCTCAATTATGATGGACAATCCTGCGGCGATTATGGGATTCCTCGATTTACCATCGGCACTTATTACCTTTGGTGGTGCTTTCATGATAGTTCTTGCCTCAAACAAGAACATAGGTGAATTCGTATCCGGACTTAAGAGCTTTACTTTGGTTCTTAAACCTGTAAGCTTCAATCAGTCTGAGGTAATTAAGGGAATTATCAATCTGTCTAATATTGCAAGAAAAGATGGTTTGCTTGCTCTTGAAGAAGCCTCTCAGAATATAGAAGATCCATTTCTTAAGAAGGGCATACTTCTTATAGTAGACGGTACTGACCCTGAGCTTGTAAGAGGTATTCTTGAGACTGAGATTTCCTGTATCGAAGAGAGGCATAAAAAGCAAGTTCGGTTTTTGGGAGACTCTTGCAAGTATGGGATCTGCCTGGGGTATGATTGGTACTCTTATCGGTCTTGTAAACATGTCTTGCTAACCTTTCAGATCCAAGCTCAATCGGTCCTTCCATGGCGATAGCGCTGATTACTACCTTCTATGGTTCTTTCCTTGCAAACTGGCTTTGTGCCCCTGTTACCAACAAGCTTAAATCAAACAGTGCAGAGGAGATTATGCTAAAGGGAATCATGGTTGAGGGTATTTTATCCATTCAGGCCGGTGAGAACCCTAGAGTAATAGAGGAGAAACTGAAATCATTCTTAACACCTGCTGAACGTGAAGCATTCTCAGAAGGTGGTGGAGAGGAATAAAATATGGCAAGGAAGAAAAAAACCGGAAGAGGCCAAGGCAGGCGCTCCCGAATGGATGGCAACCTTCTCTGACCTTATGAACCTGCTCTTATGTTTCTTCGTGCTTTTGTTTTCTATGAGTAGTACTGATACAGCCAAGTACAATGAAATTGTGGAGGCAATTACCTCCTCTTTCAATATATTTTCGGGTGGTGGCTCTGCACTTGACCAGGGTGTACTCGTATCAAGTGGAGTTAGCCAGCTCAATGAACTTGCTGAGTATTATTCTAATCTTGCAGTGGAAAATACTGCGGATGAAGATGGAACAAAAGGCGGGAGCGGAAAGTCGGATTCGGAAAACACCAGTGAGAATAAATCACAAAAAGATAATGCAAAAAAGGAAATCACTAAGGATGAGGTATTAAAGAAGTACGAACAGGAAGTCAAAGAAGCCGCTGAAAAGAACTATGAAAAGGCATCTGAGGCTATTAATCAGTTTAAGCTAAATGATACAGTTCAGCTAAAGATGGATACTTCTTATAATTACATAGGACTTAGTATAGATGGATACTTTCTTTTTGATTCAGGACAGGCTGAACTTAAAAAGGGTGCTGACGTGGTACTTGACAAAGCAGCCGGCATCCTTAAGAAGTTTAAGGATACTGACATAGTAATTGAAGGACATACTGACAATGTTCCTCAGACCAATACAGTCAAGTTCAAGAATAACCTGTGGCTTTCCAGTGCCAGAGCGATGACTGTACTTGAGTATCTTACCAATGTGGAACATATGGACCCTAAGAGGCTTTCTGCAAGCGGTAAGGGAGAATATGAGCCTATAGCTTCCAATAAGACACCTGAGGGAAGACAGAAGAACAGAAGAGTTGAAATAAAGATATTTACTAAAGTTGCTGAATAAAAACTCTAAGGAGATTATTATGAAAAAGAACATGCTTACAATAGTGGCTATTGCTTTAAGCCTTATGAACCTCATACTAACTGCGGTTATTATGCTTTCGGTGGTTTCATCTGCCAAGGCTACCAACGCATTAGTATCAAACATAGCTTCTATTATTGATTTAGAGCTTGAGAATGATACCTCTAAGAACAAGGTATCTATAAGTGATATGGATGTAGTTACCTTTGATAAGTCCTTGCAGATTAACCTTAAGGGATCAGGAGACGGCAAAGACCATTATGCTGTTATTGACCAGATTTCTCTTTACCTTATTAAGACAGAGGATGACTATAAGACTATATCAGAGAGCATGAAAAATGCAGATACTAAGTCAGGATATGAGTCCACTATAGATGAGATTGTAAGTAACCAGTTCTCACAGTATACTAAAGAAGAAGTGCAGAACAACAGAGAGGCTATAAAGGCTGCCGTACTTAAGGCTATTCAGGAGAAGTTCGGTACGCAGACTATGGCTGAGATTGCCTTTAAGAACCTGAGATTACAGTAATAAAACGTAAATGAATAATTATAGGATGGTGAGGCTTAATGAGTGATATACTCTCGCAGGAAGAGATAGATAAGCTGCTACGCGGAATTGAGAGCGGAGATGTAGACACGGATGACCTCAAGGAAACTGACGAGAAGGTAGTAAAGGACTATGACTTTGCAAGGCCGTCTAAGTTTTCAAAGGATCATTTACGTACCTTGGAGTCTATATTTGAGCACTATGGAAGACTTCTCTCTGCCAATCTGCCGGCTTATCTAAGAAAGACTGTTCAGGTTGAGGTTAGAGGTTCTGAGGCTATTACATACCAGGAATTTCAGAACTCACTTTCCAACCCTGTACTCTTAGCTATAATGAATCTGGCGCCGCTTAAGGGAAGCTGTATAATGGAGATGTCTAATAATCTTGGATATACCATTATTGACAGACTTCTTGGTGGAGAAGGCAATCCTATTGAAAAGACAAGAGATTTTTCTGAAATAGAAATAGTTGTAATTGAGAGAATCTTAAATATTTGTACAGGGTATTTACAGGAGCCTTGGCACAATGTTGTGGAGATAGACCCGAGGCTTATGCGTATAGAGACCAACTCACAGTATGCACAGATTATTTCACCTCAGGAAATGACAGCTCTTATTACTCTAAGCATTAAGATTGGTACTGTTGAAGGCTTTATGACCTTCTGTCTGCCTTTTACTTCTCTTGAAGAGGTAATGGATAAGCTAAATACCAAGTTCTGGTTCTCAGCTCTTCAGGAAAAGGATGACACTAACTACGGTGAACAGATTGGAGAAATCATTGATAGAGCCCAGATACCTATCAGAGCTGTGCTTTGGCAAGAGTGTTGTATCTGTCAATGATTTTGTTAATCTACAGCCGGGAGATGTGATAAGGCTTAACTCAAAGGTTGAAGATGAATTGGATGTGTTTGTAGGAAATATGAAGAAGTTTAAGGCACTGCCGGGAGCTTCATCAGGTGTATATGCACTTAGAATTACTAAAGTTATTAGGGAGGAAGAATAAGCCATGGACGGAATGCTTTCACAGGAAGAAATAAACGCGTTGCTAGGCGGTATGGGTGAAGATGGTGGTTCGGATTCTTCCGATACCCAGGCAGGCGCAGGCAGTGTTCCTTTATCAAGCGAGGAAAAGGATGCCATAGGAGAGATTTCTAATATTAGTATGGGTACAGCGGCAACCACGCTTTCTACCCTGCTTAACCAGAAGGTTCTTATAACTACTCCTAATGTATCTATTGCAAATTGGGAAGATATATCACAGTCATATGACAGGCCTTGTGTATTTATTCAGATTTCATATATTGAAGGCCTTGATGGTAATAATATCCTTATTCTTAGAGAAAAGGATGTTAAGATAATCACAGATCTTATGATGGGTGGAAACGGAGAAGATGTAGATGGAACTGAGCTTTCTGAACTTCATCTATCTGCTATTTGTGAGGCTATGAATCAGATGATGGGTTCAGCGGCCACCTCTATTTCGTCTGTACTTGAAAAAAAGGTTGATATCAGCCCTCCAACAGCGAGTCTCATAGATATGGACGGCTCTATAGATGAAGAGGGATTTGGTGATTTCCTTAAGGGAGAGTTTGTAAAGGTTTCATTCAGACTGGAGATAGGGACACTGATTGATAGTGAACTTATGCAGCTTTATCCTATAGATTTTGCAAAGGAGTTGTATAACAAATTTATGTCATCATCAGAATTAGACCAGCCTGCACCAGCAGCACCTACGCCTGCACCAGCACCGGCACCTGCACCAGCAGCGCCTACACCGGGACCTGCACCTGCTATGTCAGCACCTCCTCAGGGATACGCACCGCCTATGCAGCCTGCACAGCCGGTAAATGTAGCTCCTGCACAGTTCCAGGCTTTTGATAATACAATCAATCCTCTGATGCAGCAGGAAAATATAGGCCTCATTATGGATGTACCTCTTGAGGTAACTGTAGAGCTTGGAAGAACGAATAAGACTATTAAGGAAATTCTTGACTTCTCGCCGGGTACAATCATTGAGCTAAATAAAGCTTGCCGGTGAAGCCATTGACCTCCTTGTAAACGGTAAATACGTGGCAAAGGGTGAGGTTGTAGTTATCGAGGATAACTTTGGTATAAGAATAACTGAAATAATCAAATAATATCTTCTAGAGATGTAGAGCTTATGGTAAGGTATTTGCCTTATGATGACGCTTGCACACGCTTTTTTTATGGAGGATAAAACATGGTTCTATCAAGAACGGCAGGTACATTAGGCGACGATTGCGCAGATATTCGGAATGCTTGTTGCATTTGCAGTGATAGTTGCGTACGCCTACTATGTATCTAAGTATTTTTAGCAAATATGCACTGAAAACCAGAGAAAATAGCAATATAAAGGTTGTTGAAACAAGCAGGGTTACTGCAGATAAGTATTTGCAGATTGTAGAAGTAGGCGGAAGATATTTCTTAATAGGAATAACTAAAACCAATATTAATCTTATATCAGAAGTTGATGGAGATAAGATTAAGGCTAACTTACCTGTGGAAACTGAAAGGTTTTCTTTTAAAGGAATTTTTTTGGACAAAGCTAAATCAAAAGAAAAAAATAAGAAAAAGGCTGGTAATATGAGAGAACATCCTTTATGTACAAAAAAGTTTAATTTACTATATCTTGGGATTGTTTTAGTGCTTATATGTACCTCCCTTTTTTTTGTTACTCCGGCTTATGCTATAGACAACAAGACAGGGAATACAGTGGATAGAAGCTCCAATGACAACAATAGCTTTACTACAGGAACTTCTCCATACAATATAGGCATCAATCTTACAACCAATGGGGAACAGAGTGGGCTGGCGGCTACGCTTAGGATAGTCTTGGTTCTTACTGTGCTGGGACTTGCGCCTTCTATCCTCATTCTGCTTACCTCTTTTACGAGAATTCTGGTAGTACTTCATTTTGTGAGGTCTGCACTTACTACGCAGACTACTCCACCCAATCAGGTGCTTACAGGACTCGCGTTATTTCTTACCTGGTTTATAATGTCGCCTATATTTATACAGATAAATACAGAGGCACTTAAACCGCTTACAGACGGCAATATTACTTTCGAACAGGCTTATGAGATAGGAATAAAGCCGCTAAGGACCTTTATGTATAAGCAGACCAATACCAAGGATATAAGGCTCTTTCTTGATATAGCAGGGATAGAAGAAGTTAAGGATATGGATGAAATACCTACCAATGTGCTGATTCCCGCATTTATAATCAGTGAGCTTAGAGCAGCATTTATCATTGGTTTTTGCATATATATACCTTTCCTCGTCATAGATATGGTTGTGTCCTCTACGCTTATGTCAATGGGTATGATGATGCTCCCGCCTACTACCATATCTATGCCTTTTAAGATTCTGCTTTTCATCATGGTAGACGGATGGGATTTGGTTATAGGCAATCTTGTTAAATCATTTGTTAAATAGAATAGGAGGCAGTTATGAGCGCAGATAAGGTCATAGATATTTCCAGAGAAACAGTTATGCTCATACTTAAGCTATCTGCACCTATGCTTCTTGCATCACTTGTGGTTGGTCTTATAATAAGCTTGATTCAGACGATTACATCCATACAGGAGCAGACGCTTACCTTTGTACCAAAGCTTATTGTGACTATGCTTATGCTGGTACTTACAGGAGGATGGATGATGACCAGTCTGTCGGAGTTTACGACTGAGCTTTTCTCAGGCTTTGGCGACTACATATATGAGTCAACAGGCTTTATAGGGTACATAGTAACATTACTGTAAACATAACATATAGAAAGTTTGGGGATGAAAATGCAACTGCAGTTTACCGTTGAGAATTTAGAATATTTTTTTTATTCATAGTTACTCGTGTATCTGCATTTGTGTTTACAGCTCCATTTTTTTAGTTTCGGCAGTATCCCAAGGCAGTTTAAGATAGCGTTTACACTTATTTTTCTCAACCCTGCTCTACCTTACTCTTCCCAGCGTGCCTGTCACCTATCCGGGGGTTATAGGGTTTTCGCTTATGGTTATGTCTGAGGCCTTGGCAGGGGCGCTTCTTGGCTACTTTACCAACATAGTTATGACCATACTTAACTTTACAGGCAGGCTCATAGATATGGAAATAGGCTTTGCCATGGTTACCATGTATGACCCTGTATTCAAGGTAGATACATCTGTTACAGGAAATCTCTACAATTACTTTGTGATTATCCTTCTTCTGGTAAATGATTTTCATCACTACTTCTTAAGGGCCTTTGTGGATGCCTTTAAGGTGGTTCCTATCGGAAGAGCGGTAATAAGTGCCAATACGGTAAATGTAATAACTTATTTCCTTGGCAATTATTTTATGATAGCGATGAGGCTGATGCTTCCGATATATGCCACAATGCTCCTGGTAAATGTGGTGCTTGGTGTTATGGCAAAGGTGGCGCCGCAGATGAATATGTTTGTTGTGGGTATTCAGCTTAAGCTTCTTGGCGGACTTGTGGTTATGATACTTATGATGTCCATGCTTCCGGGAGTTGCAAATTATATTACCAAAGAAATGCAGGATGTATTCCTAAGGGCGGTGGAGGCGCTTAAATCATAGTGATTTTTTGGGTTAAAGATTGCAAAGATGATAGAAATACTATACAATTAAGGGATAGGAGATTTGCATATAACCTCCAGTTTTTTTGGCGAGGGAGGAGATAAGACAGAGAAGGCAACTCCTAAGAAGTTAGATGATGCCAGAAAAAGAAGGGCGTGTTGCAAGAAGCTCTGATTTGATAAATGGCTTTATGCTTTTACTTATGTTCTTTGTGCTAAAGCTCTTTGGAGGCATTATGGCTAATCTTTTCCTCGATAGCTTTGTGAAGTATTATAACAAGGCCTCAGACATATCGATGGAAGTCTTTGATGTGAAACAGGCCGTAAACCTTAGTAATGAAATTGTTATAGACATAGTTATTGCAAGCCTGCCTGTACTCATAGGAAGCTTTGTAGTAGCCCTTGTAGGCAACATAGTTCAGGTTGGCTGGAAGGTAACGGGTAAGCCCCTAAAGCCCAAGCTTGACAGGCTAAACCCCATAGGTGGGTTTAAGAGAATGTTCTCTCAGGAAAAGGTAGTAGAACTTATCAAATCCATACTAAAGGTACTTGCCATTGCTCTTGTTGCATATAACGAAGTTAAAGACAGGTGGAAGTTCATCCTCAATCTCTATGACTTCGAATTTATGCAGGCTGTACTTAATATCTTTGATATTGTTTTGGATGTAGGCATCAAAATCAGCGTCATCTTTGTTATCATAGGACTGGCGGATTTTGGCTATCAGAAGTGGAAACATTTACACGATTTGAGGATGAGTAAGCAGGAAGTTAAGGACGAGATGAAGCAGAGCGAAGGTGATCCTCAGATTAAAGGCCAGATTAGGCAGAAGATGAGAGAGGGAGCCAGAAGAAGAATGATGCAGGATCTTCCTAAGGCAGATGTGGTTATCACAAACCCCTACTCATTTTGCTGTAGCTGTCAAGTATGATAAGGAGACTGCCGAAGCACCTTATGTACTTGCCAAAGGGTGCTGACTATGTTGCTCGCAAATATCAAAGAGATAGCAAAGCAGAACAACATAGAAATAGTTGAGAATAAGCCACTCGCACGTATGCTATACTACAACGTGGAAATCGGTGACCAGATACCGCCTGAGCTGTATCAGATGGTTGCGGAGGTACTGGCTTATGTATATAGTGTTAAAAAAATAAAGAAATACTTATAAGTTAAAAATTATTCTGAGATTATAAAGAGAGGAGGGGTGTCTACATAGGGAAATAAAGCCGGTTTTGGTATCGGTGGCTTCGTGCTTCTTTCAGTTGTTATGTTTATTATTCCCATTCCAAGTGTACTTTTGGATGTTTTGTTGGCAGTCAACCTTTCGTTAGCGATGATAGTGCTTTTCAATGCAATGTTTTCAAAAGAAGCTTTGGATATGTCTAGCTTCCCTACAATTTTGCTTTTTACTACAATATTTAGAATATCGCTTAATATTTCTTCTACGAGGCTCATTCTCCGTACAGGAGATCCGGGAAACGTAGTTAGGACCTTCGGACAGTTCGTAGGTGGAGGAGACCTTATAGTAGGTATCATCGTATTCTTCATCCTTGTTTTGGTGCAGTTTATTGTAATCAACCAGGGTTCTGAACGAGTAGCCGAGGTTTCAGCAAGATTTACCCTCGACGCTATGCCTGGTAAGCAGATGGCTATAGATGCTGACCTGAATACAGGTGCACTTACAGACGAACAGGCAAAGGAAAAGAGACAGAAGATTCAGGATGAAGCTTCTTTCTTTGGTTCAATGGATGGTGCGAGTAAGTACGTAAAGGGAGATGCTATCGCAGGTCTTATCATCTCTGTAATCAACTTTGCAGGTGGTATTGCCCTAGGTGTCTTGCAGAGAGGAATGGATATAAATACAGCCCTTAGTACCTATTCCATACTTACAATCGGTGACGGTCTGGTATCTCAGATACCTTCCCTCCTTATCTCTCTAGCAACAGGTGTACTGGTAACGAAGGTAAGTAAAGAGGCAGACCTTGGAGATATCCTTGTTAAGCAGTTATTCTCCATACCAAGAGTGCTTTTCCTGGTTGGAGGAGCGATGATATTCTTTGGTGTGGCTACACCTCTTTCAACAGTTATATTTGTTCCTATGGGACTTGCCTTCCTCCTTTCAGGCTGGAAGATGTCAAAGAACCTTGGAGAAGAAGAAATCGAAGCCGAGGTTGTTGCAGAAGAAGAGGCTGCAGAGGAAGTCAGAAAACCTGAGAATGTTAATTCCCTGCTTCAGGTAGACTCTATAGAGTTAGAGTTTGGATACGGTATTATACCTCTTGCTGATGTGAATCAGGGTGGAGACCTTCTTGACAGAGTAGTAATGATAAGGAGGCAGATAGCCATAGAGCTAGGCTGCGTAGTTCCTATAATAAGGCTTAGAGATAATATCCAGCTCAATCCCAATCAGTATGTAATTAAGATAAAGGGTGTGCCTGTAAGTGAAGGAGAGATACTCTTTGACCACTACATGGCGATGAACCCGGGATATGTAGAAGAGGAAATCACAGGTATTCCTACCTTTGAGCCTTCCTTTAACCTTCCTGCAATCTGGATAACTGAGTCTCAGCGTGAAAGGGCTGAAACCCTTGGATACACGGTAGTTGACCCACCGTCTATCATAGCTACTCACATTACTGAGATTGTAAGAAGACATATCTGGGAGCTTCTTACGAGGCAGGATGTACAGAATCTTATTGACAACATAAAGGATAAGGACCAGGCTCTTATATCAGAGCTGGTGCCTAAGCTCCTTAGTGTGGGCGAGATTCAGAAGGTACTTCAAAATCTCTTAAGAGAGAGTATATCGATACGAGACTTAGTAACTATACTCGAAACCCTTGCAGACTATGCAACAACTACCCACGACACAGATGTGCTTACGGAGTATGTAAGGCAGGGGCTTAAGAGGGCGATTTCCAATAAGTACTTTCCTCCTAATGAGACTACCAGTGTAGTAACACTTGATCCAAAGATTGAGCAGGAGATTATGAATTCTGTAAAACAGACTGAGCAGGGAGCTTATCTGACTATAGACCCTGCTGTTGCACAGAATATAATGGATTCACTTAAGATAGAAATAGATAAGCTCGACAAATTAGGAAAGGTTCCGATAGTAATGACCTCACCAATAGTAAGGATGTACTTCAAGAAGCTGACCATGGACTATTTTGCTGATCTGATAGTGCTTTCTTACAATGAGGTAGAATCTAACGTTGAATTACAATCGGTAGGTATGGTAACTATATGATAATTAAAAAATTTAAGGCAGAAACAGAGAAAGATGCTATTCTTTTGGCAAAAGAAGAACTTGGCGGAGATGCTGTTGTAATGAATATCAAAAACTACAACACCAAAAAGGATTTTTTAAGTTCTTACGTAAACCATTTGTGGAGGTTACGGCTGCAATTGATGAGAACATCGAAAGTAAGCCTAAAACTGAACCTGTTACCGAGGGACCTGCGCCTAAGCCTGCCCTTAAGCCTGTTCCTCCTGTAGCGAATGAGGTATCTGCGATAGAGAAGAAGCTAAATGACCTTCAGGGGCTTCTTGAAAAAAACAGCTAAATGATTCTAAAAATCAAAGAAATAAGGGATGGTTCAAAGGCGGCAGAAGCTGTGGTAAAGCCGTCTGAGATAATAGGGATTTTTTTCAGACAGCCTTGAGGCAGACGCTCATGCTGAAGCTTCGCAGGCAGACAAGAATCAGGACAAGAAGGAAAGCAAGCTTAATGCCTGTATGCGACTCATATACAAGCGACTTTTTAAGCAATGAAGTGGATGAAAAGTATGTGAATGAAATCACAGGTGAAATAGAGAATTCAATCAAGAAGGATGCGCAGCTTGACCGTATCCTTGGAGCTGTGTATCAGAAGCTTGTCCTTAAGCTTGGACAGCCTAGCCTCATAGAAGCGGCTCCCGGTAAGACTAAGTATGTATTCTTCCTTGGTCCTACAGGAGTAGGGAAAACTACTACCATAGCCAAGATTGCCTCAAGCTTTAAGATTAAAGAAAAGAGAAACATAGGTCTGCTTACCGCAGATACATACAGGATAGCTGCAGTAGAACAGCTAAGAACCTATGCAAACATACTTGGTATACCGTTAAGTGTGGTATATTCTGCTTCTGAGATACAAGAAGCAAGGAAAGACCTTGATAGATACGAGATTGTTCTTGTAGATACAGCAGGAAGGTCAGATAAAAAAATATTGAGCAGATTGATGAACTTAAGAGGCTTATTAGTGCTGTTCCAGAAGAAGACAGAGAAGTATATCTGGTGCTATCAGCCACAACCAAGTACGGAGACTTGATGCGGATTGCTGCGACCTACAAGGATGTAGCCGATTATAAGCTCATTTTTACAAAGGTAGACGAGACTGGAACAATAGGAAATATATACAACATTTTGATGCAGACGGGCGCGAGCCTTTCTTATGTGACCTTCGGTCAGAATGTTCCGGATGACATAAGCGCCGCAGATACACAGGCAATTGCAAAACAATTGTTATCATAAAATGTAACTATAAAGAGAATGGGAAAAAAATATGGATCAGGCACAAAATCTTAGAAATATAATTAAAGCTGAAAATGCTGTCCCTGTGCTATCCAGGGTAATAACCATAACCAGTGGTAAAGGTGGAGTAGGTAAGTCAAACCTCGCAATTAACCTTGCTATTTCACTTAGCAGACTGGGTAAGAAGGTGGTAGTGTTGGATGCTGATTTTGGTCTTGCCAACATTGAAGTAATGCTTGGTATAAGACCACAGTACAATCTTTCTGACCTTATGTTCAGAGGAAAGTCTCTCTCAGAGATTATAACGAAGGTAGGAAAAATGTGGGCTTTATATCAGGAGGCTCGGGCATAAGAGAGATGACCAATCTGACCAAAGATCAGCTTGCCAATCTCTCTGCAAGGCTTTCTGAGCTTGACAGACAGGCGGATGTAGTGATAATCGATACAGGTGCAGGAATTTCAGAAAATGTAATGGAATTTGTAATGTCAAGTGCAGAGGTTCTTCTGGTTGCAACACCTGAACCTACATCTATAACTGATGCCTATGCATTATTAAAGACACTTGACCGTCAGCCTGAGTTTACAAGAGAGCATTGTCATATAAAAGCTTATTGCCAACAAGGTAAATGATGATCAAAGTGGTAAGGAATTATTTGAGAAGCTAAGCGTGGTGGCGGACAAGTTTCTAAATATTTCCTTAGAGTACATGGGGGCTGTACCAACGGATAGCAACATCAATAAGGCTGTGATGAAGCAACAGCCTCTGTCTATTGCATTTCCTAAATCACAGGCTTCAAGAGCAATAGATGATATAGCAAAGCTTATAATAGATCCTCAGGGAGAGACTGTTAATAAGTCAAAGAGGAGAGGGCTTGCGGGGATATTTACGGAGACTTTGAGAAGAACATTAAACAGATAAAGAAAGGGCGTAGTTAATATATGGCAACTTATTCTGTTTCTATAGGAGATAAAGTTGATATAGTTCGTCAGGCTTATGTAAGCAAGGATACAGATGAATTTGATACTCTAAGCAGCAAGGTAATAGATGTGATTGATGAAATCACCTTCAAGCTTACCATGCCTATGAATAAAACAGTAACCATACCTCTTGAAGAGGGTGAAGAAAGTTATATGTATTTTTATACTGCTTTTGGAATTTTGGCTGCAAGGACGATTGTTACTGAGAGATTTTTTTGAGGGAAGTATTGCAGTTATGATAATTAAGCTCGTGACAGAGCTTGAAAAAGAGCCAGAGAAGGCAGTTTTACAGGCTTCAGTGCTCGATAGGAGCCAGATATCATATACTTACTGAAGATGAAAAACAGGGACTTAGCGATTTTATTGGCGAAAGTAGGTTAATTCAGGAGAATAAAAGCCGATATATAGATTTGGTAGCAGGTAATACCTATCTTTGGGAAGATTGTATCGTAATCGACCTGAGTGGGGGCGGAGTGAAGTTTCTGTCAGATAAGGAGATACCTAAAAATGAGCTTGTCATTCTTGGTATTGAATTTAACGTTGGAGACGATTCAAAAGAACAGTATTTTCTTATGAACGTCATTGGTTCATTTAGAAAATTGTCGGATTCATCGCCTACTAAATACGAAATCAGAACCAAGTTTATGGGGATGAGGGAGATATCGAGGGATACAATAGTTAGGTTTGTATTCGAAGAAGAACGTAGAAACAGGCGTAAAGAGCTGTTATAGAAGGCCTTTGATGCCCGTTTGTAATTAAGAGGTGTATTGAAAATGAAAAAAATTTTGATAATTGATGACTCTGCACTCATAAGAAGGGTACTATCTGATATAATAAAAATCCGATAAGAGATTTCAGGTTAAAGATATTGCTCGTGATGGCCTGGAAGGATTGAACCTGCTTCTTACTAACAAGGGAAACTATGATGCGGTAATCTTAGATATCAATATGCCCTAAGATGAACGGGCTTGAGTTACTGGCGGAGCTTGTAAGGGTAAAAAAATAAAAATTCCCGTAATTGTAGTGAGTACTCTTGTAAAAGAAGGAGCATCTGAAACCATCAAGGCTTTGGAATTAGGTGCGTTTGACTTTGTTCTCAAACCTGACAGCTATGCTAAGGTAAGGGAAGAAGTATTTAAGAACAATCTAATCGATAGTCTTGAAGCAGCGACAAAGGCTTTACCTCTCACAGACAAGGATGCTAATGCATCTGATAAGATGAAGGCTGTTAAAGTGGCTAAAGAATTTGTCTATCCTAAAAAGGTACGGGTGCAGGTAACGGAAAGACGCTTGTTGCTCTTGCCTGTTCTACAGGTGATCCCAAAAGCACTTCAGACTCTGATTCCTTTGCTTCCGCATAAAATAGGTGCGTCGATGCTGATAGTACAGCATATGCCGGAAGGCTTTACAAAAAAACTCTGGCGGACAGACTTCAGGGAATCAAGTATGGTAAATGTAAAAAGAAGCTGATGATGGCGACAGGCTAATGGAAAAATCAGCTATACATTGCAAAGGGAGGCTACCAGCTTAGGATTAAAGAACAGTCAGGCGAAAGCTTTATTTCTCTTGAAAAAAAGATCCTCCAAGAGGAGGCCTAAGACCTTGTGCCGACATCATCTATGAATCCCTTATGGGAAGTGCGTATGACAAGATTGTCTGCGTGGTACTAACCGGGATGGGAGCAGATGGAACAGCCGGAATCAAACAATTGAAACAAACTAACAATGTTTATGTTATAGCCCAGGATGAGCCGACATGTACAGTGTACGGCATGCTAAGGATGGTAGCTGAAGCGGGACTTGTAGATGAAGTTCTGCCATTAGATCAGATTGCCGATGCTATAGTAAAAAGCGACGGGGGTACATTAAATGGATACAAGTCAATATTTGGATATTTTTCGTAGACGAGACTAAGGAACATATTCAGGTTTTAAGCGATCAGATTATGGTTCTTGAAAAAAAGAGCCGGACAACAGCGATGCAATTGCAGAAATATTCCGTTCCGCACATTCCTTAAAGGGTATGGCAGGAACCATGGGATTTAAGAGAATGCGACGCCTTACACACGATATGGAGAATGTGTTCTCCGCAGTTCGTGAAGGAAAAAATGAAGGTTAACGACAGCCTCGTAGATACTCTTTTTAGAGGCCTTGATGCTATTCAGGAATATCTTGATTTGATTCAGGAAACTTCTGATGAGGGAGATAATGACAATGAGGCAATTATAAATGAACTCAACCAGTTCTTAAATGGTGGAGGCGTCGAAGCGCCTGCGGCTCCTGCAAAGCAACCTCTGCACCTCTGAAAGCAACGGCCTCAGCAGATGCCACAGCTACTGAAGAGTCAGCAGAGACCAATGCCAAGGCAAAATTTCATGATATCAAATTATCTGAAGTTGAGGAGCATGCAATAAAGAAAGCATTTGATGACAATATGAATGTGTTCGGTGCTACCGTGTATATTCAGGAGTCTTGTCTTCTAAAGGCTGCAAGAGCTTTCCTTGTGTTTAAGGCTCTTGAAGAAATTGGTGAGATTATTATATCTAATCCTAGTGTTCAGGAAATTGAAGATGAAAAAAATTTGATTTTGACTTCAGTCTTATTTTCTTAACAAAGGAGACTGAGAGCGAAGTTAGAGCGACTATACAGAACGTTTCAGAAATAGAAGATGTTGTGATTGAGGCTATTGATGAGCCTAAGGCTGAAGAACCTAAAAAGGCTGATGAGCCTAAGAAGGAAGAGGCCCCTAAGTCCGCTGCTCCTGCCGCTGCAGCCACAGCTGCTGCACCTCTTTGCAAAGCAGGATGCAAAGCAAGGCTAAGGGAAAAGGAAAGCCAGTGGTTAGCCGTTCAGTCCGTGTGGATATTGAGAAGCTTGACAGCCTTATGAATCAGGTGAGCGAGCTTATTATAGCTAAGAACGGTCTTGTCTCAATGAGCGCAACAGATAAGAGAGACAGTGGAGATATGTCTGCATTTAATGAGCAGATTGAATATCTTGGAACTGTTACCACCAATCTTCATGAGACAGTTATGAAGGTAAGGATGGTACCTATTGAAAGTACAGTTCAGAAGTTCCCACGTATGATCAGAGACCTCTCAAAGAAGCTTGACAAGAAGATGGAACTCTACATGACAGGTGAGGATACTGAGCTTGATAGAACAGTTGTAGATGAGATAGGTGACCCTCTTATGCATCTTCTCCGTAACTCAGCCGACCACGGTCTTGAGTCAAACGAAGAGAGAGTACGTCTTGGTAAGCCTGAGGTAGGCTCAATCTTCCTCGATGCTTATCAGGAAGGAAACAACGTAGTTATAGAAGTACGTGATGATGGTGCCGGTATCAATGTAGAAAAAAAGTTAAGAAAAAAAGATGGTTGAAAGAGGACTTGTTCCTGCTGACCAGATTGATACAATAACAGATAAAGAAGCTATAGCAACATTATTCTCACCTAGCTTCTCTACTGCGGATAAGGTAAGTGATGTGTCAGGACGAGGAGTTGGTCTTGATGTAGTTAAGACTAACATCGAATCCCTTTGGCGGTACCATCGAGTGTAAGACAGAGCGTGGAGCAGGAAGCGACTTTTACTATCAGACTTCCGCTTACTCTTGCTATTGTTCAGGCACTTATGGTAGAGCTTTGGCACGGAGAAGTATGCAATACCTCTTGGAAGTATTCAGACAATAGAAGAAGTTACAAAGGACGATATTAAGTACGTTCAGTCTAAAGAGGTAATCAGCCTTCGTGGTACTGTTATCCCTCTTATCAGGCTTGATACACTTCTTGATGTTCCGGAGAGAGAGGCTAATAACGACAACATTGTGATAGTAATTGTAAGAAAGGCTGACAAGCTTGCAGGTCTTGTAGTTGACGGCCTTATAGGACAGCAGGAAATCGTTATCAAGTCAATTGGAAAATACATCAGCACTCCTAAGCTTATAAGTGGCTCTACCATACTTGGTGATGGTGAAGTTGCGCTTATCTTGGATGCAAATGTATTACTTTAGTCCGGATGAAAGGGGTATAAACTCATGGATAAAAGAAGTTTAGAGGTAGAAGCTAAACAGTATATAGTTACAAAGCTCGGAACAGAGCAGTATGGAATAGATATTAGTTTTGTAGATAACATTGTAAGAATGACCAGAATTACAAGAGTACCTAAGTCACAGCCTTATTTCAAGGGTATAATAAACCTTAGAGGTGAAGTAATCCCTGTTATGAGCCTTAGACTTAAGTTCGGACTCTCTGATGATGAATTTACAAATGCTACAAGAATCATTATAATAAAGCTTGAAGAGCTGGGCGGCTCAATCGGCATCCTTGTTGATGAGGTAAAAGAGGTAGTAACCATTGCTGATGATTCGATTGAAAAGCCTTCTAACAGCAATAACAGCGAGAAAGCCAAGTACCTTATAGGCGTTGGAAGAGCTCACGATGCACTTATTTCTTTACTTAACATGCAGAATGTCATCATAGAAAAGGATAAGGAAAAGGATAAGGAAAAGGATAAGGAATTGGCATAATTTTGGAGGTACCAGGGTGGCAAATTTTGATTTAAATAATGTTGAAGGAATGCAGTTTGATGTCCTTAGAGAGTTAGGTAATATAGGAGCAGGTAACGCTACTACAGCCCTTTCAAGCATGCTAAATACAAAAGTAGATATGAATGTTCCTAAGGTAGACCTTCTTAGCTTTGAAGAGCTGCACGAAATAATGGGCGGGGCTGAGACAATAGTAGTTGGTATCCTTGTCACTCTTGACGAGGATATTGACGGAATGATGATGTTTATGATGAAAACAAAATCAGCCTTTGGACTGGTGGACATTCTCTTTGGAAGGCCTGTAGGTACCACACCTGAGGATGCAGAGCTTGATGAAATGTCATTATCTGCTCTCAAGGAGCTTGGTAACATTATCTCTGGTGCCTACATATCGTCATTGTCCTCAATGACACAGTTAAAAATAAATCAGTCAATTCCATACTTGTCCATTGATATGGCAGGTGCTATACTAAGTGTACCGGCTATTGAATTTGGCAAGCTTGGCGACAAGGCATTGTTGATTGAATCCCAGTTTATGGAGGATGATAACGATGTTACCGGTTATTTCATCCTTACACCTACCTTGGATTCATACAATAAGATATTGACATCTCTTGGTTTGTGATTCTAATACAATAAAAGTTTGGGAGAGCCACAGGCAGTTAGAAGGCTGCCTGTGGATTAGGTTTATTATGGAAAAAATGATAAAAGTCGGAATGGGAGACCTTAAAGTTTGTAAGGCTCCGGATAACCTCACAACGCTGGGACTGGGTTCCTGTGTTGGGGCTGTTGTATATGATAAGACCACTAAAGTCAGTGGTATGTCGCATTGTATGCTTCCTGACAGTACTAAGATTGCCAATAATAGTAATATAGCCAAATTTGCAGATACAGGGCTTGACGAACTATTGAAACAAATGATATCCTTAGGTGCAAGGAAATCTTCTATGATTGCAAAAATTGCAGGTGGAGCTCAGATGTTTGCTTTTTTTCGAACTCTAACGATATGCTAAGAGTAGGAGATAGAAATGTTGAGGCAGTTAAGACTAAGCTAAAAAGCCCTTGGAATACCTATTGTTGCTTCTGACACCGGGCTGAATTACGGTAGAACTATTGAATTTTACTCATCAACCGGAGTACTTTTGATAAAAAGCTGTGGGTAAGGGAAGTAAAGAGATATGAAATACAGATATTTACCTGCTACAATTATGTTGTCAGCAGGTGCTATTACGATATTTATATGTATATATAACAGATACGAAACCCTGCGTAGTCTTGAAATATTATTAGCTGTACTCATAATATTTTTTTGATTATCGGAAGTCTTACAAAGAAGGCTCTTATTAAGATAATTAATATGGAGAATGACAAAACGGCAAATGCTAATGCAAATGCCAAAAGAGCAGGCTGAGACGGAAGAAAATAAAGAAGAAGAGAAGGCTGATAACGAAGACGAAGGTAATCAAGCGAACTAAAAATAAGCATATAGAGGAGAGAGTTGTTTATGGCAGAGGAAAAAAAGTTGGGATGAAGTTATGGGAGCAATATGCCAAAAAAACCGACTCAGGAAATAAGGGAAAAAAACTTATTGTTGAATATGCAAACTTAGTTAAAATTATAGCAGGACGTATGTCTATGTATCTCGGCTACAATGTAGAGTATGATGACTTGGTGGGATATGGCGTTTTTTTGGGCTTATAGATGCAATAGATAAGTTTGACTATGTAAAAGGAGTCAAATTTGAGACATATGCCAGCCTGAGAATTAAGGGTGCAATTCTTGACCAGATTAGGAAGATGGACTGGATTCCCAGAACTACCCGTCAGCGCCAGAAAAAGTTAGAGGTCGCTGAGCGCGCTATCGAAGAGAGATATGGTAGAATGGCTACTGATGAGGAGATAGCTGAGGAGCTTGGTATATCTGTCGAGGAGTACATGAATTGGCAGAGTCAGGTAGGAATGTCGGGTGTTATATCACTTGATGACTACCTTGAACAGGGTAGCGATCTGGTTGCCGACAATTCAGGCAGCAAGCTTGGAATATCAAGCTATGTACAGCCTGAGGAGGCTGTGGAAAAGGAAGAGCTTAAAGAATCTCTGGCGACTGCAATAGAAGGGCTAACTGAGAAGGAACAGAAGGTTATTGCCCTTTATTACTATGAGGAGCTTACCCTAAAAGAAATTAGCCAGGTGCTTTCCGTATCTGAGTCAAGAGTATCTCAGCTACATACTAAGGCGCTTACTAAGCTTAAGGATAAGCTTGGCGATTACATGGATATTTTTACAAGAGCAATGTAAGGACGGTATTCACAAAATATCCTTTAGTATACAGAGATTAACCATATACTTAGGATTATAGATGGATTACACGGGGAATATTACAGGGAGTGGGTATATGGTTTATAAGAATGCTTTTTTTCAGATGCTTATTAAGGATGCGGTATATATCAAGTATTTTCCGCCACGCGAGGGTGGAGCGCCGCTAAATCTTGATGAATTAGCAAGCTATCTTGGTTCTCATAGCATTGAGATGGACTATAAAGAATTTTCAAAGGCGGTACAGGAGGCTAAGGAGCCGTTTATATTTAAAACAAATACCGAAAAGACTTATCCCGAGGCTGAGAAGATGATAGTCGATATCTCAGATGACGGAATGAAGGCTGTATGCAGGTTTATACCACCTTCAACAGGAGGTAGGATTATGCATAAGGAGGATTTGTTAAAGGACCTTGAGTTTAATGGAGTTAAATTTGGTATAATTGAATCTGCGGTAGACAGCTATATGAACAATAAGCAGTACTGTACAGATTATATTATGGCAAGAGGTAAAAGCACCTATAGACGGGCATGATGCCAAGATTATTTATAAATTCAATACCGACTTACAGGCAAAGCCTAAGGAAAAAGAGGATGGCTCTGTGGACTTCTTTGACCTGGATATTATTGCAAGTGTAGAGGCAGGTGATGAGCTTGCAGAGCTTATCAAAGAAGATGAAGGTACACCCGGGACTGATGTTAGAGGAAGGCTTATTAAGCCGTCTAAGGTGGAAAAAGCTTGTGCTCAAATATGGTAAAGACATAACCTTATCTGAGGATGGGCTTCACCTTATAAGCAATATTTCCGGACACGCAATACTTGATAACGAGAAAAGAGTCAAGGTATCCAATATATTTGTAGTAAAGGAAGACGTAGACTTATCTACAGGCGATATTAACTATGATGGCAATGTAGAGGTGAAGGGCAATGTCATAAACGGACTGAAGATTAATGCTACAGGAGATGTTGTCATAGGAGGAACTGCCGAAGGCGTTGAAATAGTAGCCGGAGGTAAGATTATACTTAAGCGTGGTATCCGTGGGATGGGTAAGGGAATACTTAAGTCCGGCGGCAATATTGTGGCTAAGTTCCTAGAGAATACCACGGTGAATTCCGGTGGCTACGTGATGGCTGACGCCATTATACATAGTGATGTATCTGCTAAAGGAGATGTCATAGTAAATAGCAAGAAGGGCTATGTAAATGGAGGAACAATAAGGTCAGAGACATTAATCAGAGTTAAAAAAATGCAGGTTCTGAAATGGGGACAAAGACCAATATGGAAGTGGGTGTGGATCCAACTTTGCTGGTTAAGTTTAAGACTTTGCAAAATAAAATCGAAGAGACAGTCCGGAGAATGGACGTATCAAGTAAGTCAATTGATCTATATAGAAGAAAGCTTCAAAGTGATGGTAAGCTGCCTCCTGACAAGCTGGCTCAGTTTAAGATTCTTGCAATGGAATATAAAAAGGATAGCGAGGATATTGTAACCATGCAGGAAGAGTTTGCTGCCGTGCAGGAAGAAATCAACACACAGGATGGCGGTGTGATAGAAGTAGGAAACTTGGTATATCCGGGAGTGAAGGTAGTTGTTGTAGATGCCACCCTTTATGTGAGGGAGATTGTTAAGAACGTTAGATTTGTCAGGGATGGGGCTGACGTCATAGCAAGGCATATGTACTAGGATAGCGAGGTGTAGCTTATGCCCATTCAAAATATTGATAATTATCTTATGCCTAACCGTAGTCAGGAGGTATCGATTCATAGGACAGCAGAGGAGAATAGGATACCTGCGGAACAAAGGTTTTTAACTCATGAGGTGAATGCTCAGGCTGACAGAAAGCTTACAAGAACCAATGAAGCCGATAATGCAGCACTTAGGGACTATGGCTTTGATCCCAGAGAAAAGGGTAATAACGAATACTACGTCGACAAGGATAAGAAAAAGAGAAAAAAGAAGACTGAAGATGATGATGAATATTTTTCTGAAGTTATGGACAAGATGATTGAAACTTCCGGAAGGACAATAGACATAAAATTATAAGTGAGGGTGTATGGATATTATAGTAATAATATGTCTTATAATTGGAGTAGGCTGTATAGGCGCCAGTTTCTTTATAAAAGAAAAGGCCGACATTGATAATCACGAGAAAGAAAAGATTGCGGAAGAGATACGAGGGAGGGCACTTAGTGAAGACAGCGTCAAAAAGGTGATGACGCGCGTTGAGAAGGGCTTTTTCTGAGAAGCTTTCAGCTGTTTCTGAGGACAAACTTGGAGGCTTTGCTGACAAGATGTCCGAGATTGCCAATGATAAGATGCTTGCAATCAATGATATGAGTGGACAATTGATGGAGAAAATCGAGCAGAACCATAAGGAAGTTATATTCCTTTATGATATGCTTAATGAAAAGAGTGATTATCTTAAGGACTTCTCCGCTAAGATTGATGGCTTAAGACACGAGCTTGAGAGAGAAGAAGAGCGGATTAAAGCCCTTAACAACGATATTGATGATAAGATGATTAAGGTCAAAGAGGTAAGGCAGACTGTGATAGCAAAGCCTGTGGCTCCTGTGGAAGTAAAGCAGGAGAAGTCTCGCAGAGTGCCTACCGGTATTGAACAGGCAAAGGGTCGCCATAAAAGCCTGCTGAAGTCCCTGCTCAGGCTAAGAATCTGGTAAAGATGAAGAAAGAGGTAGAGGACATTCCGTCTGATATAAATGATATCTTTGACACAGATGAGAGGGACATTTTTAAGGATGCAGAGGTTCCTGAGATTACCGAAGAAATTGATGAGATTGACCTTAGCCCTGAACTTACTGAGGAACTATCCACCAATGATAAGATATTAAAAATGCATTCTGAAGGCAAATCTGTAATGGAAATATCCAAGGAATTAGGTATGGGACAGGGTGAAGTGCAGCTGATACTTGGATTATACGGTAAGTAATGGAGGAAGCATAGGTGAAGTTAAAATATATGCTAAGAGGAATAGGGCTTGGTGCTATTTTTAATGGGTCGCTATTATGTATTTTGTATATGGGAAGTCTAATAAGGCTCTTAGTGATGATGAAATCAAGGCAAAAGCCAGAGAGCTTGGTATGATGACGGTAAGCGAGTTTCAGGAGAAGGAGCTTAATTCACTGAAGGATAAGATGCCTAATCTCTCTGATATCAAGGTGGATGAAAATGCATCAAAGGTTGAAGGCAGTACATCTAAGACAGAAGATAAAGTGTCAAATACGTCTTCAACAATAAGCAATACACCCAGTGAAGAAAGTGGAGAAACCGAGCAAACCTCAGATGAAGGAAAAAAGACCAAAGAAGAAGGAACTGCCACAGGAGATAATATCGGCAATGCCGAAACCGGAAATGCCAAAGCAGAGCCTTCCAAGGAAGGAACAGCACAAGCAGGAACTTCCGCAGGTGGAAACTCCACAGCTAGTGAGGCCAAAACCTCAGATACCCAAAACAGTAACACCGAGACCACAAAGTCCAAGTCCAGGGACACCAAAAATAAAAAGGTAACTAAAAAGGCTAAACCAAAGCCAAAGCAGGTTAAAGAAGCCCCTAAACCAAGCGTGGCATATAGCAAGGTTAGTTTTACGGTTTCTGTAGGTATGACATCAGAGAGAGTATCGGCCTCGCTTAAAGCTCTAGGTATTATAGATGATAGTGCCAAGTTCAACAGATATCTCGTAAGCAACGGCTATTCAACAAGGATAAAAGTCGGAACAGTTGAACTTCAGGCAGGGCAAAGCTATGCTGAGATAGCGTCTAAGTTAGTGAAGTAGGATAATATCTAATAAAATGAAAAATAAAAATGAAAGGTTGTTAGTCTTAAAGATTGACAAAAAGCTTAAATATAATTTACCATGGTAGGGGCAGTTCTTTTGCCCCTACATTTTTTTGATGGAAAGAGGGAATTATAGTGTACAGAGAAGTCAAAACTGATATGAACTTTGTAGACCGTGAAAAGGCTACGCTTAAATTTTGGAATGATAACAAGATTTTTTTGAAAAAAATCTATAGAGAGTAGGAAGGATGCTCCTACCTATATGTTCTTTGATGATCTCCTACTGCCAATGGCAAGCCACATATAGGACATGTTGAAACCAGAGTAATTAAGGATATGATTCCACGCTATAAGACTATGAAGGGCTATAGAGTGCCTAGAAAAGCGGGCTGGGATACCCATGGACTTCCTGTAGAGATAGAGGTAGAAAAGCTCCTTGGCTTAAACGGCAAAGAGCAGATAGAAGAGTATGGTATGGAGCCTTTCATTGAGAAATGTAAGGAATCTGTATGGAAATTTAAGGGAATGTGGGAAGACTTCTCAGGAACGGTAGGCTTCTGGGCAGATATGGACAACCCTTATGTTACCTATCACGATGATTTCATTGAATCAGAGTGGTGGGCGTTAAAAGAGATATGGAAAAAGGGACTTTTATATAAAGGCCATAAAATAGTGCCTTATTGTCCTCGCTGCGGTACCTCCCTTTCTTCTCACGAGGTTGCACAGGGCTATAAGAATGTAAAGGAGCGTTCTGCGGTAGTTAGATTTAAGGCGGTGGGTGAGGATGCATATTTCCTAGCATGGACAACCACACCTTGGACACTTCCATCCAACGTAGCTCTTTGTGTGAATCCGGAGGAGAGCTATGTAAAGGTTAAGGCAGCAGATGGCTATACCTACTATATGGCAGAAGCACTTTTAGACAAGATTCTTGGTCCACTTGCGTCTGAAGATACAAAGGCTTATGAAATCCTTGAGAGATACAAGGGTTCAGACCTTGAAAAACGTGAGTATGAACCGCTTTTTGCCTGTGCGGGTGAGGCTGCCAAGAAGCAGAACAAAAAGGGCCACTACGTAGTTATGGATGACTATGTTACTATGTCAGATGGTACCGGTATAGTTCATATTGCTCCTGCCTTTGGTGAGGACGATGCCAGAATCGGAAGAAAGTATGACCTTCCATTTGTACAGTTTGTTAATGAACAGGGTGAGCTTACTGAGGACACCCCTTTTGCAGGCAAGTTTATCAAGGCTGCGGATCCTCTAGTGCTTCAGGACTTAGAAGAGAGAAAGCTGCTTTTTGATGCGCCTAAGTTTGAACACGAATATCCTCACTGCTGGAGATGTGACAGTCCTCTTATTTACTACGCAAAAGAGACATGGTTTATCAAGATGACTGCAGTAAGAGATGACCTGCTTAAAAACAATGCTAAGATAAACTGGATACCTGAAAGTATAGGCAAGGGAAGATTTGGCGACTGGCTCCAGAACGTACAGGACTGGGGACTTTCAAGAAACAGATACTGGGGTACTCCTCTTCCTGCCTGGACCTGTGAGTGTGGCAAGGTACACGTTATAGGAAGCAAGGCAGAGCTAAAGGAAATGAGTGATAACTGCCCTGATGATATTGAGCTTCACCGCCCATTTATTGACAAGGTAACCATAAAGTGTCCGGACTGCGGTAAGGAAATGCATAGAGTACCTGAGGTTATTGACTGTTGGTTTGATTCAGGAGCCATGCCTTATGCACAGTATCACTATCCGTTTGAAAAATGTGGAACTCTTTAAGAAGCAGTTCCCGGCAGACTTCATTTCAGAGGCTGTAGACCAGACCAGAGGCTGGTTCTATTCACTTCTTGCTGAGTCCACGCTTCTTTTTCAATGAAGCCCCTTACAAGAATGTCATCGTGCTTGGACACGTTCTTGATGAAAACGGACAGAAGATGAGTAAATCTAAGGGAAATGCAGTAGATCCTTTTGATGCACTTGCAAAAGTATGGTGCGGATGCAATCCGTTGGTATTTCTATGCTAACAGTGCACCTTTGGCTTCCAAACCGTTTCTCAGACAAGCTTGTAACTGAGGGACAGAGCAAGTTTATGAGCACACTTTGGAATACCTATGCTTTCTTTGTGCTCTATGCAAATATAGATGAATTTGACGCAACCAAATATAAGCTTGAGTATGACAAGCTTGCAGTTATGGACAAGTGGCTCCTCTCAAAGCTTAACTCTACAATAAAGGCTGTAGAGGAGAACCTTGATAACTACCGCATACTTGAGACTGCAAAAAGCACTCCTTAACTTTGTAGATGAGATGAGTAACTGGTATGTAAGACGTCGCTGTAACCGTTTCTGGGCAAAGGGAATGGAGCAGGATAAGATAAATGCTTACCTTACTCTTTATACAGCCCTTGTAGAGATAAGCAAGGCTGCGGCCCCTATGATTCCTTTTATGACGGAGGAGATATATCAGAACCTGGTTAGAAGTATAGACAAGACTGCTCCTTTGAGCATACATCTGTGCGACTTCCCTAAGGTTGATGAAAGCCATATTGACAAAGAGCTTGAGGACAATATGGAAAAGGTGCTTGAGATAGTTGTGCTTGGACGTGCAGGCAGAAATGAGGCGAATATAAAGAACCGTCAGCCTATTGGCAATATGTATGTGAACTTTGCAACAGGTAAGAATGTTCTTCCTGAAATGTATATGGACATCATAAAGGAAGAGTTAAATGTTAAGAATATAACAATGCTTGATGATGTAAGCAAGTTTAGCGGTTACACCTTTAAGCCACAGCTTAGAACCCTTGGCAAGAGATTTGGAAGCAGACTTAATGCACTTAAGGAAGTGCTTGCCAATGTGGATGGTGTTAAGGTAATGACAGAGCTTAAAGAAACTGGCAAGACTGTGCTTAATGTAGGCGGAGTAGATGAAGAGCTTGCTATGGATGACCTTCTCTATGAGGCCGTACAGGTTGAGGGCTTTGAGACTCAGTCAGAGAATGGAATAACAGTGGTTCTTGACAGAGAGCTTACTCCTGAGCTTATTGAGGAAGGCTTTGTAAGAGAGCTTATAAGCAAGATTCAGACTATGCGTAAGGAAGCAGGCTTCGAGGTGATGGACAAGATTACTGTATATGCTAAAGGTAATGAGAAGCTCGAGGCTCTTATGCAGGCAAATAAAGAGAGCATACTTACTGATGTAATGGCGACCGAGATTGTAACCGGCTCTTTGGATGGTTATACTAAGGAGTGGAACATCAACGGTGAGAATGTAGAGCTGGGTGTAAAGAAGAATTAAGTTGTGAAGATGGATAGAAGTAATGGGGAAAGGTTTGCGGGTATGTGCAAGCCTTTCTTCTGTAGTGCGCCTAGCGGCGCACGTTTCTAACGGGTTAAAGTCCCGAATCCGCCCGGTAGTGGGAAGGATGCGCCGAAAGCAAGGGTGTCGAGGGCGACCCTGAACAGGGCTACACATATGCGGTAGTTCTAGACTTGTCGAAATATTTCAGATTGGATAAAGATCAATTATATGATAATATAGTCCAATAATTAAAAATATTTAAACAGGAGGATTGATGTATGTTATCAAAAAAATTAAATTGTGGTTTTTTTAATCATAAAAAAATTATTTAAGGATGTCAAGATTTTTTTAATTGTAACAGTGGCGCTTCTTTTTAGTTACCTGGATTTTTTTGATCATCAATATATTGCAATTAAATCTTATATTCCCAAACAACTATTGTTGTCGGTTGAAGTTTCGGTAGATTTCCTTTCTAATTTATCTGGAATATTTTTTTGACTATAAGTACTTTTTAGTTTTACAATTATTGTCACTGTACTTAATAAATATAGCAGTAACATATCACCCTAGGATGCTTCAGAGTTTCATAGATAGGATCGGAGTTCTTGGTTTTATATGGTATATTTGTCAGTGGTTTTTTTCTATTCAGTAATCAGTATCCTATTATTGCAAGATATTGCTCCAGACCAACATATGTTGTCGCTGGAAGTTTCGGAATTGCTTATTCCATAATTGCGATGCTAAGTTTTATCGCTTTCTCAAGACAGGTTCTTGATAATCTACAAGTATCAAATATTATAGAAAGTGTTTTTTTAATGATTGCGAGAAACTTATTGATAAAGAGGTAGAACTAAGAAAAAAAGCTAAGCATTATGAAGAAGGCTACGAATCTACAAACTTATCAATTGTAGCTGAGAGCTCAGGTTATTTATTTGAAATAAAAATCAGATGATATTTTTTTAAAAAAGCTTAATGGCATAAAAAGCAGAATTTGTTATAAACAGGAGAATTGGTGAATACACAACCAAAGGAGAAAGCGTAGGGGAATTAAATATATTCCAATGCAAGTTAGATGATAATGATAAAAAAAGAATTAAAAGAAAAAAATTAAGTCCATTGTTTATAATAAATGCTTACAATAATAGAGAAGAAGATTATCACCGTGGAATTGTAAACTTAACTGAAATCGCTAATATACTCTAAGCCCTGGCACAAATGACCCAAATACTGCAATAATGTGTATAAATAAAATGTCATCATTGCTTGGGAAACTCTTATCTACAGGCAATCATTTTATAATCCTGAAAGAGGACGAAGATGTAAAAAAATAATTTATCAAAGTTATTCTGTAAAGGACGAACTATATCTTGGTTTCAGCCAGATAATTTCCTATTCAGCAGGTGATCCTTTGGTTACCAAAGAGATTTTTACAAAGGGATTTATATCATATACATAATGGCAGATATGGGTGCCAAAAAAAGCATAAAAAAAGATTTTTTTGATGATAGCTATGATATTTTTAATGGAAAAATTTTACTCACGAAATTCATTTGGATATTTTTTTAATAAAAATAAAAAAACAATATGGAAGAGCACGTAAGCTTATAGGAAAAATGCATCTGAATCCATTTGAATTTAAAATGCATTCAAAATCAAATTAAAAAAACGTGGTCAATTAGTTTAGTATTTGTGCACTACTTTTTCGATAATAACTCTGAGCTCATTTTCGGTTGATATTTACATGATGAAATATTTACGTTTGAGCCTAATGCATTTAATATAAGCAAGAAATAAATATCTTTAAATAAAAAAATACGAAAAAAATTACTATTGAAAAAAACAATGATTTTTGAACCTGTTTCAATATTAAAGGATAATGGGACAATTTTTTTAAAAAAATAGAAAATGATTTTAAACCAAAAAAATCTATATGATAGATTTAATAATTACAGATCTACAAATTATATTTCTCTGGTACTGGTACTGGGACGGGACTAAAAAAACTAGATGGTGGTGTGCGAAAGCTTTAGCATACCAACAGTGATAGACCGTACACTTCAACAGGCGATAACACAACAGTTAGTTCCAATCTATGAGCCACTTTTTTTACAGACAGCAGTTACGGTTACCGTCCAAACAGAGACGCAAAAGGAGCAACACGTAAGGCTGTGCTTAATTAGAGATGAGGGAATTACGATATACTGAATATGGGCTGTGCTTATTTAGAGTATTAGGAATTAAAGATATACAGAATACTGGCTTGCTTTAATTTTTGGCGGAAGGGGGATGTATGAGGACTGAGAATAGGGTTCTTGAACTGCTTGAGGAGAGTAGGGGTAAGGCTGTTTCCGGAGAAAGACTTGCGGAAATGCTAGGTATTAGCAGGGCTGCGGTGTGGAAACATATTAAGGCTCTTAAGGAAAAGGGGTATGAGATTAGTTCGGTGAGTAACAGAGGGTATGAGCTGATTGAAAGCCTCGATGTATTTTCTACTAAGAGTGTTATGGATGAGCTGGCTGATGAGGGTGGAGGCTATACAGGGAAGATTAGGATTGAAGCTGAAGTAAGAGATGAGGTCACTTCAACTAATGCCCTCCTTAAGGATATGGCAGCGGCAGGTGCACCTGAGGGCAGGGTACTTATTGCCAAAAGGCAGACAGGGGGAAGAGGAAGGCTTGGAAGGAGCTTCTTTTCTCCTAAAAAATGGGATTTATTTAAGTATTTTACTTCGTCCTGATATGGATTTTAGAGAGGCTATGCTCCTTACTACCATAGCGGCTGTAGCTGTGGTTGAGGCGGTAAGAGAGATCACTGGAAGGGATACTGGTATAAAGTGGGTGAATGATGTCTACCTTGAGGGCAGGAAAATCTGTGGTATACTTACTGAGGCAGTAACTGATGTTGAAAGCGGAAGGCTTTCATACGCTGTGGTGGGCATTGGAGTCAATATTACAAAGCCATCTGAAGATGCTTTTCCTGATGAATTAAAGGATATTGCGGGCTTTGTCTATGATGATGAAGAGCCACCAAAGGGTGTGATGAGCAGGCTCTCAGCTGCTATAGTGAAGAATTACTTTAAGTATTATGAGAAACTGCCTGAGCATAGATTTATGGAGAGCTATAAGAAGTATCAGATTTTGATAAACAAAGATATATTTGTCATTACTCCTGAGGGAAAGAAAAAAGCGAGAGCTTATGGAGTTGACGATGAGGCAAGATTACTGGTAGAATATGAGGAAGGTGGTAAGGAAGCACTGTTTACAGGTGAAGTAAGCGTCAGGGAAGCTGGCGATGAAAGGAAAAATATGCCAAAATTCAAAAAAACAAAAAGTATGATTATGCTTTTTCTATGTATTGGAGTATTAGCTTTGTTTACAGGCTGTAAGCCTGAGGATGGTAAACTTGCGAATAATATCAATTCTCTGGTTGAGAAGGTAAAAGACAAAGGTTATGTATTTATTGCAGACGATACCGAATTTGTCATAGGAGAAGATCCAACAGATAGTATAAATAAGCTTGACGCAAAGTCTGATACCTTTGAGGCACCAAGCTGTGCTATGCAGGGAGAGGACAAGGTGTATACCTACAGCGGTTTCACACTTACTGTTCACGCTGAGAGCAAAAAGAGCTATATAAAGCTTATGTCGATTCTTTTTAACTGATGATAGTGTACAGACAGCAGAAGGCATATACATAGGAAAAAGCAGAAAAGATGTTGAAGAAGTCTACGGAACTAAAAAGAAAAAATTAAGTGAGTATGTCTATAAAAAGGGTGTAATGGAGCTAAGCTTTATATTTGCAAAAGATAAGGTGGTATCCATAGAGTATAGAGAAAAAAAGGAGAATGATATGGTTGAAGTTATATTACATGGCTGCAATGGAAGGATGGGGCAGATGCTCTCGGGCTTGATTGCAGAAGATGAAGAGATGAAGGTGGTGGCAGGAATTGAGCCTTCCGGTGAGGCTAAGAATGACTATCCTGTATACAAGAGCTTTGATGAATTAAAAGAAACTGCAGATGTAATTATAGATTTTTCTACTGCATCAGCCATCGATAGCTTACTTAGTTATTGTGAAAAGACCCATACACCGCTGGTGCTTTGTTCTACAGGACTTTCTGAGGCTCAGCTTGACAGGGTTGAAAATCTTGCCAAAGGAGTCAGCTGTCCTTGTATCAGCTAATATGTCACTTGGTATAAACGTGCTTCTAAACTTCTAAAAAAAGTGTTACGGGGACACTATATGGAAACGGTTTTGATATAGAGATAGTTGAAAAGCACCACAATCAGAAGCTTGATGCACCAAGTGGTACTGCCCTTGCACTGGCTGATGTGATGAAGGATGAGCTTGATGATATTTCTTATAATCTTGACAGAAGTAAGGTAAGGAAGAAGAGAGAAAGAAATGAAATCGGTATCTCAGCGGTAAGAGGTGGGATCATAGTAGGAGAGCACGAAGTTATATTTGCGGGAACTGATGAAGTTATTGAGATTAAGCATACTGCGTATTCCAGAGCCATATTTGCTAAAGGTGCTATGAGTGCAGCAAAGTTCCTGAAGGGTAAAAACACTGGGAAATACAGTATGTCAGATGTAATTGGCTAAGGCTATGAGTAAATTAAAAAGAAACCTGATAATTTCGGGAGTGAGCTTTGTGATACTCCTTGTTTTACTTGGATTGTCAGTGTTTATAACTGCACCGCTTAAGTCTGCCCTGACTGTTGAGGCGGGCACACCTGACCTTAAGCAGACAGACTTTTATAAAAAAATCCTGCAATCTATGAGTTTTTGCTAAGCCACCATATACCTCTTATCAATTGTAAGATGGTTACTCCGATTAAGGATATACCACTTGATAAACCGGGAGAATATCCTGTACAGTTTTTGGTAAACGGCAATATAAATACAAGCTTATTAACAGTAGTTGATACTGAAAGCCCGGTCATCATTGCAAAGGAAGTAGTTATCGCAGCTGGGGATAGCTGTAAAAAAGAAGACTTTATTGAGAAGATAGAGGATGCCACAAAGACCAAAGTAAAGGAGAGTGGCTTATCCGAGTATAAGGGTGATGCCGAGGTATATAAGATAACTTTGACTGCAACAGATATTGCAGGAAATAAAGCAGAGGAAGTAACTCATCTATATGTGCTTGATGTAAGGGAGAAATTGACGGTAGAACTTGGAACCACATCACTTCCAGCGGATAGGTTCGTAAAATCAGATAAGACAGGGATTAAGCTTACCTATGGCAAGAAGTTTAATATTAATAAGGTCTTGCAAAAATCAGGAAAATATACTGTTCCTATTAGGGCTTTGGTAAAGAAAAACGAGAAGGAGATTAAGCTTACGTTGGTGGTAAAAGACACCAAGGCTCCTGTAATCAAAGGAACCAGGGATTTAACCATATACATAGGCAGCCCTTTCTCATACAGGGAGGGCGTAAGCGTTACGGACAATCAGCCGGGAGGTACTGCCCTTTTGGTGGATGCTTCAAAAGTAAACCCCAGAAAAGAAGGGGTGTACAAGGTAACCTACCGTTCTGAGGATAAGGCCGGTAACAAGACTTCAAAGTCTGTAAAGGTAACAGTTAAAAAGTCATCTAAAAGCCATGCTAAAGAAGTGGCAAAATATGTGAAAGAAACACTGGCTGAGATTACCAATAAGAATATGACTGAACTGGAGAAGCTTGACAAGATATTTGAATTTTGCCATACCAAGATAAGCTACACAGGGTACTCAGATAAAAGTGATGCTATAGAAGCAGCTTATAACGGCTTTAGGACACATACCGGAGACTGCTTTACCTACTTTGCAGTATCTGAGGCACTTATCACAGGAGCGGGCTTTGAAAATATCATGGTTACCAGAGATGGAAAAGGCAGTGACCACTTTTGGAACCTAATCAAGTATAAGGATAAGTGGTATCATTTTGATACCTGTCCTCTGGCGGGAGCAGGCTCATTTAAGGCATTTATGCTTGGAGACCTGGAGCTTGCAAAAGTTTGACGAAGAATACGGTAAAGTCAATCCTGCTAACAAGGACTACTATAATTTTTGAAAAAAAGTGCTTATCCAAAAAGGGCAGAGCACGGTGTGAAGGAAGATTAGTACATATGGAGAATTTGACAGAGAAACAAGAAGAAATATTGCACTACATTGTGTGTGTTTCAGGCGGCTTTATGGGTGGCTATGCACTCTTTACCAGACTAGGCAACTTCGGCTCTGCCCAGACAGGGAACCTTATTGAAATAGTGCTGAATATATTCGGCAGGGACTACAAGGAAGTGGCACTTAGGTTTGTAGCCCTTCTGTTGTTCATATTTGGCAATGTCTCCTGTGTTTTGATTAAGCAAAACTTTGGAAAGCTTGTACTTAAAATATATACCTTTGGTATTTTGTTTATCGGCTATATTTTTCTTGCTTTTTATACCTGCTGATGCAGATGCAGTCTTAGGTTTACTGCCTATATTCTTTATGTCATCAGTGCAGTGGTTTACATTCACAGGTACCAGGAAATACAACTGCTCCACTATATTTTCAACTAATAACCTAAAGCAGATGGTCTTAGGATATACTTATTATCATCTGACTGGAAAAGAAGAAGATAGGGAAAAAGGAAAATTCTACCTTTTATCCCTCACCTTCTTTTATACAGGAGTAGTTCTTGCGGTGGCTCTATGCCATAGATTTGGAATAAGAGCAAGCTGCTTTGGATTAATCATTATCATAATTGCGGAAATCGTGTCCATCGAAAGAGACGCTAAGCGGAGAACTTAACTATCATGCTCTCGACAGCGATGTACTCATTCATCTCGCCTGTCTTTATAGCATTATCAGCAAAGATGCCATATTCAAGGGCATCTTTTAGTTTGTCAAAGGAAAAGTTATTTGCCTGATCTATGTATTTTTTGACGAAAAAAGGAGGGAGCTTGAGAAGAGAAGCTATTTCACCGGATTTCCCTTCTGCCGCCAGATTCTTTACTTTGTAAAGCCTTGTAAAATGGTTGTTAATTAAAGACAATATCTTAACGGGTGATTCCTGAAGGCCTATTAAATCAAGGTAATAGCCAATTGCATTTTCCCTGTCTTTTTTGCCCATGTAGTCCATTATGTCGAATATCTTGTCAGAGAGCTGTCTTGCACAGACATTATCTATGTCTTCCTTTGTTACAGTTCTTTTCTCATACACATAAGAAATCAGCTTGTCAGCCTCACTAAAAAAAGCTCATCCATTGAAGTCCCTATACGGGAAACAAAGTATCTTGCCAGGTCAGAAGAAATTTGGATTTTATCAGCGGCAAATTTTTTGATAATGACATTAACCAAGTCCGACTCTTTCTGTATTTCAAATTCTACTGCAAGGCCTTGTTTATTTACAGCCTTATATAGCTTTGTTCTTTTTATCGACCTCTGCTTCAGCAAAGATAATGACAGTACTTTCAGGGATTTTTATCTATGTATTCTGAAAGCTCATTTGCAGAAGAAAAAAAGCCCTGAGTTTTCAATTAGTATACATCTGTAGTCTGTGAAAAAAAGGCAGGGTTTCTGCGATTTCTATTATACTGTTTATATCTGTGACTTTACCCGTAAAAGTGCTTAGATTCATCTTATCACCGTTGCCAAGCACTGCATTTTTTAAGGCATTTTTATAATGCCTTATCATAAATGGCTCTTCGCCAAATAGCAGGTAGCAGCGCTTGAAAGCGCGGTTTTTAATATTATCATTGAGTGTTGCAAGTGACATGGAGGGCTCCTTTACTTTTTCTTTCGTTCTCTGGCAATTTTTAATATATCAGAAATATTATTTTTCATTTAATACTTCGGGATAATTATCATCAAATTCTATTAGGATATCCTTGTTTTCAAATTCAAGTTTAATACATTGTTCGTAAAACGCTTTTAAATCATCTTTTTCAAAAATAGATTCAATAAATAATCGGGAAGTCTCAGGTATAACATCATAGGAGTCATATAGTTCTACGATAGCATTTTTAACTCTATCAAAAGTTAAAGTATCTCTCAGTCTGTCTTGTTCTATCAGAATACCAATTACATCTGAAAAAAATCATTTTTATACTGTCTTCCTGCTCTTAACTTCATTGCGACCAGATATTCTGAGGCAATGGTTCTGATATGTAATATATTTGAAAAAGTTTTATAGTATTTTGAAAATTCTATTAATTTGGGTGTATATGAAGAAGTATTGATAAAGTCAGTATTTATCCATCCTGTAGGGAGATTTAGCCTATCACCAACAGTATTTATTGCTTCTTTCATGACACTTGATGATTTAATAATAGCATCTATATCATAAGTCATTTCTCTAAAAACCATAATTTAATAGAATTGAGGCTCCTCCAATTATAGTAATTTCAGCAGGTATTTTGGTTCCATTCTTTTTCCGAAATTCTTTTGCTAACTCTTTTAAGCGACGTTCCAAATTTTCCTTAGTAAACGGTTTATTAGCACACATTTCGTATCTCGCTTTCTACAATATTGAATCGCATAAACTCTGGAATAGCCTTTTCTATTGCATCTTTTTTTATATGTTCGTCTCCTAAAAGTCGCAAAAGATAAAATAGTTCCTGATGCAAAAATACGGTTTTTTAATCCGAATATCATTATAATTTGTACATATTGGAATATCATTTAATCTCGACAAATAGTCTACCATAGCCAAGAGATACAGTGATTCTCTATATTGTCGCTTATCATATAATTGACGAATTTTTATCAGTTTCTAGAGCTTCAATGATAAAAATCAATATCACCCAGGTCTTTCACCTGATGGCAGGTATTGCTCTTAAAAAGTCTCAAAAGAAAAAGATATAATCCTCGGTATATACATAATTATTTTCTAGTAAATAATCAATTGTAACATCAAGTGCCTTTGCAATCTTATATAAGGTACCAACGTTACATTTATCAAGCTTTGGCCTTTCCAGTGCATATATCTGTTATAGTAGTCATTGCGACTCCGCTGTCTTTGCTTAATTGATATCTTGAAATATTTTTCTTAAGCAATTCATTAATAATCATAAGTATATCCCTCCTTTGATACAGTATATCGGTTTACCGAACTATTGTCAATTTAATGTTATTTTTAGCGTTTTGACCCCAATTCTGCTTAAAAAAATAAGATAGAGTAAAATAAACGTAGGCTTTGAAGATTTATTTCAATCCTCAAAGCCTACGTTCCTTGATAACAGAATAATATTTGCTATAAGGTATCTCCCATTTACCTAGCCGAATATTAGTGTGTCTGCCATGACGCATTCTGTTATAACACTACCTAATTTTCTCTTACATGAGTGAGTTTACATGTTTTTGAGATAAATGTCAAGTGTTATGATTAGATATTTTTACGTAAGATTGAAGAGCAAGTAAAAACCACTGAATATTACATCTGAGTTAGCAGTCAGATGACGCCATGACAGTAAATGGATAGAGTCTCCAACAAGTTGAGGTCTGCTAAGCTGGAAATAGGCAGAGGGTGAAATTCCCAGATGTTTGCTCAAACACTTATAGCATTTATGTTATATCCTTTATAATTTGAATAAAGGAGATTAAAATTATGGTTTTTCTTAAGGTTGATTTGGAATTACTTACAGCAGGTACATTAAGTAAAGAAGCGGTATTACTATATTCGTATTTAACGGGCCTCAAAAGGTTATCAGAGCAGAATAATGTAAAAGATGATAACGGCAATATTGTGGTGTACTGCACAACAGATAAAGCTATGAAAATACTAAATGTAAGTAAACCAACCGTTTTGAAAATATTTAAAGAGCTTGAGGAGTTAAACTATATACAGAGAAAAAGAAGAGGTCAGGGAAAGGCCTCTTATATTTATGTACTTTCATATAAGGCAGAATCCGATGAAATAACTGAAAGAGATGTATACACACAAGCAATGTCTGAAAAGAATACAGATGCTTGTGAAAGGAATTCAGAATTTCAGAATGAATCTACAGAGCAAATTACAAAAAGTTCGGTGGAAGTGAAGACTTCGCCGATTGATAATAGCCCTATGGAATCAGATAATAGCCTTAATAGTGAAAGAATTATGTCTGTAATGAGGGAGATTATTAAACAAAAGGATGTTGAAATACCTCAAAATGTTGTAGATATGATTATATGCAAAAATACAATTTAATAACTATAAGATTTATAACATATACAGATATATAATGAAGTGTGTTGAAAAATTATCTTTGCTAACCCTATATTCTTGTCAGATATAGGGCAAAGGAGTACAAATAGAGATAGTTCCATAAAAAGCGACTCAACTCCATTGAATAATAGATTTAATAATTTTTGACCAGCGGGAATATTCAGCTGAAGAAATGGGTCGCCATCACTAAAAACTCTTAAAAAAAGGCTTGATAATTAGATTTACCTCAAGATGTAAATTAGATTTACTTTTTGAAGTAAAAAAATTTTTACCCAAATAGATATAAATAATAAAAATATATAAATATTATATATTATCATCAGTCTTATTAACAAGGACTGATGATTTTTTATATCTTCATCAGCAAAAGGAGACAAGACCTATGAATATTGTTTTTAAGGATAAGGAGCACGAGAGATTTTATTTTGAAAGCCTTGAAAAGTGTAGAATAAATGATGAATATCACAGAGCATTTTTTTATGTGATAGGAATTTCAGATGAGGCTAAAAGGAATATAGCTCAGTTATTTAACTTTGAAGAAGACTTGATAATTCCAGAGGGGTTGTATGAAGGCTGGCAAACTGATAGCTCAAAGAAAAAGCTGTATATTAGCCTTTAATTTGTGGAATGGTTTTACTGATGAGGATGATATATCTCTTTTTACTCCTGAAAGTATATTCTGCTGTATGTATGCAAATTACTTTTGTACAAGGCATAAAAACTTAGGTTTGCAACTTATTTTTATGAATGAACAGTAGAGAATAAAATATAACATCATACAGCATGCTTTACTAAGTGCTAGCAAATTCTTTTTCAGTATCCGCACGAGTATGAGAAAGCTGGATAGATTTAAAGTTTTTTGCAAGCTACCTAATGTTGGAATAATGTGCGTACACGCACATTATTCCAACATTAGAGCTTTCAGGGAGTTGCACCTTGACGGCAGAAGTGGGAAGTATCCCACACCTCTAAAAAAGAATAAAGGAAGGAAAAATAAAATGGCAAAAATTATTGCAATAGCGAATCAAAAAGGAGGTGTTGGTAAAACAACAACTTCATTAAACCTTGCTGCGGGCCTGGTGAAAGAAAGTAAGAAGAAAGTGTTACTTATAGACTTTGACCCACAGGCATCACTTACCGTTGCAAGTGGTTGGGACAATCCTGATGAGATTGATATTACAATAGCAACGCTTATGCATTCAAGTATAACTGAACAGGACTTAGATGTTGAAAAAGCAATAGTCCATAAGGAGGAATTTGATATAATACCTAGTAACATTTTATTGTCATCAGTTGAGACAATGCTTGTAACAGCAATATCAAGGGAATATAGGTTAAAGGACATCATAGAATGTGTTGAGGCAAAATATGATTACATCATTCTTGATTGTTCTCCAAGTTTAGGCATGCTTACTGTAAATGCACTAGCAGCTTGTAGAAGTGTTATTATACCGGTAACGGCAGAGTATTTATCAGCCAAAGGATTGGAGCTGTTACTAAATTCTATAGGTATTGTTAAAAAAATAAAATCAATAAAGAATTGACTATTGATGGCATATTGATAACCATATATGCAGAAAAATACAAATGTATCAAAAATATGTTGAACAGTTGCTTTCAAATACATATTCGGAAGAAATACAAATATATAGCACAAAGATACCTAGAACTGTTAAAAGTGGGTGAAGCAGTTCTGAAAAAAACAGACCGGTAGTTTATGAAAATAATAAGGCAGGAGCGCCTATAAAAGAATTTGCAAGAGAGGTGGTTGAACAATGCAAGATTTCAATAAAAATTAAAAAAACACCTGAGAAATTGGGAATAAACAATATTTTTGCTTCTACAACAGAATCGGTAAATGATGACATCGGATTAACTGAAATAAGTATTTATGAGCTTATTCCTTATAGTAACAATCCATTCAAACTTTATGAAGGGGAACGGCTTGAGGAAATGAAAAGAAGCATATCTAGACATGGAATATTACAGCCCATATTAGTAAGAGAAGTAGAAGGAAACTCAAAGTATGAAATTTTTGGCAGGTCATAACAGGTATAATGTTGCTAAAAATACTTGCTGAAAATGATGAGAGATTCTTAAAAAGTTCCGGTTAGAATATTAAAAAAATATTGATGATGTTACTGCTGAAATTATCGTATCTGAAAGTAATATGAATCAGAGGTCTTTAAACGACTTATTGCCAAGTGAAAAAGCATTTGTGATTGCAACTTATTATGCTGCTGAGAAAAAAACAAGGTCTTAGAACTGATTTGATTAGTAGAGTAAATGAGTTGCTGGGAAAGGAAGAGGAAATTGAAAGTTTAACTGGTAAGAATAAAGCGACCCTAGAGTTTAATCTTTCACCAATGTCGATAGCAAAATACAGTAAAAATTAATACGTTAGATAAAAAGGCTAAAAAGATAATCTGAATGATGGATTATTTGACATAGACTCAGCGTATAATCTTTCATTTAGGACTCCAGAAGAACAGAAGATAATTTATCTTTATCGTGAGGAAAAAAATTCTAAGATTAACAGAAAGAACAGTTTAGATATTAAAAAGCTTGAAACGGTGACAAAAGAAAGCCTTGATAACATATTTGTCAAGAATAAAAAGGAGAAAGAAAATAGCGTTGACAAAATTGTTAAGAAGTATTTTCATGACAAAAATAAGGATGAGACTGTTATGCTGTTAGATAAAATTTTAGAAGATTATTTCTCAAAAAATAAAGACATAGTACAGCATGCTGAATGAAGTAAAGCAAGCACATAATACAGCATGCTGTACTAAGTAAAGCAAGCACATAATACAGCATGCTGTACTAAGTAAAGCAAGCACATAATACAGCATGCTGTACTAAGTAAAGCAAGCACATAATACAGCATGCTGTATGAAGTAAAACAAGCACATAATACAGCATGCTGTATGAAGTAAAACAAGTACATAATACAGCATGCTTGTATGAAGTAAAACAAGCACATAATACAAAGCATGCTGTATGAAGTAAAAACAAGTACATAATACAGCATGCTGTATGAAGTAAAACAAGTACATAATACAGCATGCTGTACGAGGTAAAACAAGTACATAATACAGCATGCTGTATGAAGTAAAACAAGTACATAATACAGCACGCTGACTTATGTTTATCTACATACAAATATAAGTGTTTATAAAGGAGATAAGCAATATGTTCAGTGATGACGAACCGAAATTACATTTATTAGTTAAAAGTTATATTATTATATGTATAATAATATTAGCAGGGAATGCAGCACTTGGTTATGTTAAGAAACTCAAAAATGAATTAAGTGTTTCTAAAGTGTTCTTAAAAAGTATCACATATAAAAGTAGTCTAGAGGGAAGTTTTTACATTAGGGACATGGAACGCTTGAGGAAAGAGATTACTACGTGACATACTAGATCCGTGATGATGGCGGTGTTATACTAAAAAGATTTGATGCTGACAATACTGTTATATATGAAACACTTAAAAATGGACAGGCGTACGCAGAGATTATTAAAAGATGGATTTGGTTTTATAAAAGTTAAGCTATATGTTCCTGAAAATACAATAAAAAGTAGAATATGATTTTGACATAAAAAACTGAGGATTAGGAGAAAAATACAATATGAGAGAATGGACATTTACAGACACTATGCTAGTCATTGCTTCATTACTATTATTATTAAATATTTGCACATTTGGCTTGCCTAGATATCGTTTCTATAAAATGAGAAAAATATAATGAGAAATTAAAGGAGCCTGAGTACAAAGGGTATAAAACAGAAATATTCACAGATTGGAGCGGAATTACAGATTTAGATATGACGCAGTTCAAAAAGAATTAATTGGAGATTTGCATATAGTGCTAAGAAATATATTTACATATAACTTTGAGCAGTATCTTAGCATGAAAAAAACGAAGAAATTTTTTTATATTGATAAAGAAGCTAACCTGCTAAGATATCTGTTTTTACCGATAAAAAAATGAAAATGACAGAATTATGGTAAATATGATTTTTTTCCAGAATAAGCATTATATTATTCAAAATAAAACCATCATCAGAGACATTATTATGATTTATGGAAAAAAATAATGAATGGACTTTAATAAAAAGAGTTTAAAAGATGAATGGTATTATAATTTTTTTCAGAGAATATTAAGCACATTGAATAGAATGATATAAGCGGCCTTAAAAGGAGCAGAATGAAAACAGAACGGATATATCTAAGGGTTAATGATGAAGAGAAAAAGAAAATAGCTGAACTTGCAAGAGCCAGGGGATTATCAATCTCTGCTTATTGCATTTCTAAAGTTTTAGATGAATCTACACACACAGAGGTTATAAATAATACAAGAGAAACGGTAGATGTACATATCACTTTAGATAAAGGCATTCTCAAGCAAATAGATTCAAATGCAAAAAAAAGTTTGATGTCACGAAGTAGTTATATAGAAAAGGCAGTCATCGAAAACACCGTTGTTTTTGATGGTTTAAAAGGTTTTGCAAAAGAAATAAATAGGCTGGGAAGTAATATAAATCAAATTGTTATGCTTGCTAATCAAGGTATAATGAAGACTGTAGATTTCAAGGAATTTAATGAATTGATTGCTGAAGTTATAAGATATCTTATAGAAATTAAAGGGGGACAAGCAAGTGCCGGTAATAGAAAGGGTGGTGGGAAAAAAAGATAAGACGGGCAAAAGAAGTTCTTATAAGACGGCGACGCACATGAAAAATATAATCAATTATATTTTAGAAGAGAATAAAACAAGAGAAGAACTAATGGGCAGTAGGAACATTATTAATCAAAAATAATGCCTTTAACGAATTTGTCCTTACAAAGATGACTTATAATAAAAATGCCTATATCAAGGCAGGATACAAGTAAAAGAATGGTTGTACACTATGTTCAGAGTTTTGACCCAAAGGATAGTAAAATAACACCAGAACTTGCAAAAAAAATCGCTGATGAATTTGCAAGTTCTATTTATTCTAAAGAATATCAAGTAGTGTATGCGGTTCTATGTTGATGCAAGACACATTCATACGCATTTCGTGGTGAACACTACGAATATAGTGAATGGGAAGTCTTGGCAACAAACAAAGCAAGAACTGGAAAAAATGAAGCAGTTGTCAGATGAGATTGCTTTTAAGTTATGGCATCAGCATAATAAATGATAGAACAAAAGAGAGAGGTAAACATGTTGAAAATGCGGAATATCAAGCAGAAAAAAGAGGCGTTGGATGGAAAAAAAGAAGTCTTTCATATATGTAAGGAGGCTAAAGAGTCATCCTCATCAATGGAGGAATTTATAAAGTTACTTAACGAAAAATGGGGTTAATGTTAGACTTTCAGAGTCAAGAAGGGATATAACATACATATTTAATGATAAGAAGATAAATAGTGATAAGTTAGGTTTCCCTAAAAGAGGATTTACTCCATTTACAAAGGAGGAGCTAGCGAGGCATTTTGCAAGAAAAAAATCTCTAAAAGAAACTGTTAATAAAAACTAATCAAGATATAGTGGGTAACAATGAAAAAAAGCGTGTTAAAAATACAGAGAAGCTCAATGATAATAGACAATATCTATATGCCTTAAGTAATATAGAAAAATTACTTGAAAAGGATGAGGTGAAAAATGATAGCAGCCCTGTAGAACACTCTAAAAAGCGACATAGCTAAGATGTTTTATAAAGAGGAATCGAAAAAACTAAAGGAATCGAAAGATAATGTTGGGGGTGAAAGATGTTTAGTAATGAAGAAATCAATGCAGCTGGCTCTGTAGGATTAAAGGAGCTTGTTGAAAATCTAGGATATCAGCCTAAAAAAGTTGGGCTGAATGAGTACAAAATAGAAGGATATGGTGGTTTGTTCTTTAATTCAGAGAAAAACAAATGGCATTGTTTTAGTAACTCAAGTGGAGGAGGTGTAATACAGTTTTTAATTGATGTTGAGGGAAAAGACGTGGAAAGACAGTGTTAAATACCTATTAGATAATTTTGTGACAGCAAGCTATGATAATGCAGTAAAAAATTATAAAAGAAAGGTCTAATAACAAAAATATAGATACTGAAGAAGAATTAAAAGGAGAAATAGAGCTTCCGCAAAAACAGCTCAATTTAAAAAGACTATACGCTTATCTTATCAAAACAAGAAAAATAGGTAAGCAAACAGTCGATTTTTTTGTAAAAAGAGGTGAGCTTTATGAAAAATGATAAAGGTGGAATGGTTTTTATAGGTAAGGCAAAGGATGGTTCAGTAAAATATGCAATGATACGTGGAACGGCTGAAAACAAACCTTTCAAAGCTGAAGCTAAGAACAGTGATAAATCATTTGGCTTTAAAGTTGCTAATCCAAGAAGCAATAAGTTGGTTGTATTTGAATCAGCAATAGACCTTATGAGCTATATGACTTTGAAGCAAGAAGCTGAGGAGGGATATATCTTAAATCCTGATAATTTATTATCACTTGGAGGTGTAGGAGAAAAGGCGCTGCATAGAATGCTTGATGAAAACTCACAAATCAAAAACATAGAATTTGCTCTTGATAATGATGAGGCAGGAGAAGCGACAAGAAACAAATTTGTAAAACAAATATGAAAAGCAACTTTTATGCTAAGCAGGCTTATATTTAGAGGTAAGGATGTAAATGAACATCTGAAAAAGCCTAGTTGAAGAAAAATGCGGTTCTATGAAGAGTTATATGAAGAAATACTCAATGATGGGTATGAAATGGGATAGAAATACAAAAATCAACATGTAGACATAAGTTGAAATAGTATAGGGGATAAGCAATATAAACTTAAAAGGATGGTAAATGATGAAGCTAAAAATAGTTAGAGGTAAGGCAGGAAAAAGTGAGAATATATACTTCCATTTTAGTATTTTTGCTTATTAGTCTTGTAATTCATGTGATGTTCCCTTTGTTTACAGGGCTTTCAAATCATAAAATACCAAACCTCAAAAACTATGATGTTTCATTTGATGGAATTTAAGTATAAAAAAATATGGCTGTATAGCGAAGCATTAGCAATAGCAATAGCCGTTTATGTATGGATTATAGGTGATAAACAATATGTTAGTGATTTGATACAAGTTACGGACAAAATTTGCATTCCTGTTCCAGCGGGGCAAGGACAATTTGGAAGTGCTAGATTTGCTACAGAAAAAGAAGTTGAAGAATTTTTGGATTATGTAGATTTTAAGTTGTCTGATTATGATGATGAGTTTTGCCAGGTATATAAAAAATGAATGAGGCTGAAGACGCAGAACTTTCTAAAAATAACAGCTGAAGAACTAGATTCTTACGATGATCAGGAGCAAAAATGTTGGAACTTTATTAGAAAGTGAAGCAGATGTAAACAAAAAATAAGAATATAGAAGAAAATAATAGAGGTTTTGGGGCAATAGAAAAGATATTAGATATATCCTTAAGTCTAATTTATCAATTAATGACCTGAAACAAAGTGAGATAAAGGATATTGAATTTGATGAATACTATGCAAAACTTACGCACCAGAGTTTAATGAAGTAGTTATTGCGGTTAATAAGGTTAGCAATATATTGAAAAGAAATTTGATATATGAATATATGGTAAAAAGGCGATATGAGAGCATAGAACAGCTAAGAGAAATAAGGTATGCCATTGAAGATGGAATATCTGGTGGCCACATACAGCTTTTTCGCTCTTAATATATATGGTGCAGATAAGCTGAAACAAATAAGGTTAGCATATAAGAGTGACAAAATACAAAACAAAAGACTAATAGAAAAATATATGCTTAATCCAAGGCTTACAAGAAATCAGATGGAGGAAATTAGGAAAGCTCTTATGCAGGACATAGACAATATTGAAGGGAATTGCACATGATGAAATACCTGAAGAGCTTATGAGACGGTTAAGAGAAATCAGCTTAAATCCGTCTGATAATGATAGACAGGTTAGCAGCAATACGGATACATCAATTAAAAGACATAAAGCTGCTTACGATATAAAAAAAGAACCAAAGGAGGTGGTGCAGCTATTTAATAAGGGCGGACTGGTACTGGGAAAAGAAAATTTATCAAATGGAAAGGAGAGGATATTATCTGTAAATGACGATTTACATACTTTAACTATAGGAGAAACCGGAAGTGGAAAGACTAGAACTATGGTTCTACAAAGTATTGTAAATCTTGGGCTGGCTGGAGAAAACATGGTAGTTACGGACATAAAGGGTGAACTTAGTGATTTTACAGCTGAATTTTTGAGAAGTATTGGATATGAAGTGGTATACCTTGATTTTAAGAATCCACTTAAAAGCACAAGGTTTAATTTCCTTAAGCCGGTAATAGATGCTGTTAATAAGGACGATATTGACGGTGCTGTAGAGCTTATATGGGATATAACTTCACAGCTTGTAGGGGAAGTAAAAGGTGAGCCAATATGGCAGAACGGTGAGGCTTCTATAATTGCTGGAGCTATAATGGCCGTTGTTTATGATAATAAACACAGGCCGGAATATCAAAATTTTGCCAATGTCTATAACTTTTTAGCTGAAATGTGCAAGCCTATTCAGGTAGGAAAAGAAATGGTACTTCCTATCAATGAATATTCAAAAACCTTGATGAACATCATCCTGCAAAAGGACTCTTTGCTATTGGTGAGATAGCACCAAGCAGAACCAGAGGAAGTTTTTATACATCTGCTCTAACTACGTTGAAATTATTTACATCACAGCGATTAGCAGATATGACGAGTCAGGGTGAATTTGAACTTAAACATCTTGCAATTAAGAAAATGGCTGTATTTATCATTCTGCCAGAAGACCGTGACACATATAATCAAATTGGTGCCCTGTATGTGGGATTGCAATATCAAGCGTTGTCAAAGATGGCTGACCTTGTTGGAGGAAGACTAAAGATAAGATGTAATTATCTTCTTGATGAGTTTGGAAACTTTCCTGCAATTCCTAATTTTCTGCAAATGATTACAGTTTCACGAGGAAAAGGGGTGAGATTTAATTTATTTCTTCAAGACCTTTCACAGTTAATTAGAATTTATGAAAAAGAGGGAGCTGATACAATTTATGGAAACTGCCAGATATGGATATATCTAAGAACCGGGAACAAAAGAAACACTGGAATTGTTATCAGCTAGCTGTCGCAACATACGGTTTCTTCATATTCGTTGTCAGGTTCAACTGAAGTAAATAAGAATGCAAACTCTTCTTTTAGCAAGCAGTTAAGTGGAAGAAACCTTTTGCAGGTAAATGAACTGGCTCTGTTTAGTTCTCCGTATTTGCTCATGATTAGTAAGATAAACCCAGCCGTATTGAAGTCAGATGATTTTTCAAAATGGCAATATGTAAAACTTCTGAACATGGGTTCAAAAGAAAGAGACAGAAAATTAAGATATTATAGGCAAAGAATTAGAAAAGAACGCTTGCCGAACAGGCAGGAGTACTGGAATATTAAAGATGAGACAATTAGTAATATTATGTTAGGAGGACAAGGATATGTATAGCTTATCCGTACAGGATTTTTCAATTTAAGAGGATTATAGCTAGAGCAGTTCTGATACTTGTGGTAATTTTGGCGACAAGTTCGGCATTTACTGTAAGCAGTTATGCCAAAGATAAGGGTGATAAAACAGAAACTGCCAAAAAAGAAAAAAAAGGTGGTGGTGATGGTGGAAGTCTTGAAAATGACAAGGTTGTAACTGGAGGTAAAAAGTTATTAAATGATGCTATAACTGTAGCCCAATCTGTTAGGGAGGTACTATTTGTGGTTTAATTTGCAATTTATTTCTTTGTAAGAAAAGCAAATGCAGATGAACAAGACCAGAAAATGTGGAAAAACAGACTTACAATAGCGCTTATTTCAGCAGTAGGAGTTGTTACTGTTACAGGTTTAATTCAAACAATATTATCTTATTTTTCAATAAAAAGAGAGGAAGAATACTATGAATAACTTTATAAACAAAATAATGTCAGGCATTGCAGTTAAGGCTGAGGCCTATGTGGAAATAGCCAAAAATAAATTGAAGGATAATAGTGCCAATTGGGTGGAGGAGGCAATAAAATATATAGGAGCTGTAGTAATAGGCTTAATTTTTTTATTGGTGCTCTTATCGCCTTATTTAAGACTGAGATTTTTGATAGGTCTTAAAAAATAAGATAGCTGAAATATTTAATCTCAGCTAAGCTTTAAGAAAGAATAGAATATGGATAAAATAATCGAAGATTTCTTTGGCGGGATAGTCCGAAAGACTCTCGAAGCTATGACAGATTTTGGTGAAGATACGTTCAGCTATTATCTTAACTTTGATAAAGCTATAAAATCCGCAGCACCATCATTTTCATTTGACAAGCTGTATACTTATATGGTCGCTCTTTCACTGGGGATAGCAATAATGTTATTTTTAAAAGGGCTTTGAAATATATATTTTTGTGGAATGATGGTGACAGCGATTTGGATCCGGTAGTGTTCCTTGCATCATTTATCAAAAATGACAGTAGTAATAGTATGGTTCAGTTCAGCGTATGGGTATGGAGTGGAAGTTGCAACAAATATTTTCAATAAGCTCTTAGAATCCATAACTGGTAATGTTACAGGTAAGGATTTCTTGGCAGGGGCTGTTGAATTTTGTTGATTTAAAACAATGGCTTCTTGTTTATTATATTTATTGTAGTACTGCTAATCAATGCAATTGAGGCTTGTTATCCAATTTTTGGAAGAGGAATTGAGCTGTTCATCTTAAGAATAGGTGTTCCTCTTGCGACACTAGACTATCATTTAAATGCTGATTCTGTAGCCTGGAGGGCTTATGTAAAGAAAATCGTACAGATAACCTTAACATTGGAATTGCAGATTTTCTTGTTTTTCTTGTCATTAATGATACCTATTAATGGAATTAAGAATTTTTATATTTGCAATTGCGATTCAGCTTACAGCGATTAAACTTCCGTCATTCCTTTCCGAACTGCTTGTGGTAAGTGCAGGAAATGGAGGCCTTATTAGTAAGGCAAGCAGTGGTGCACACTTGGTAAGTTCACTAAAGAGTATATTTAAGAAATGATAGGAGGGCGGACAAATGTCAGTAGATGATTCAGGTATAGTCGAGTAAACTTACAGCAGACAATACTGATAATGATAAATTCAGGTGCTGCGTTAAGAGCGATTCTTATATTAATACACAATGTACATGCAGAAGAAGACAGGGCATCATACAAAAAGAAAATGAAGAATCTTATAATTTTTGTAATACTAGCAAATACCATAACGGGTATTGCTGCAACCATTTTGTCATACATAAGTTGAGGTTAAAATATGGAAGAAAATAATAGTAAAGAAGAGATGGTTTATATCCCGTATGGGATTAAGAACAGGAGAGAGTTTTTTGAGGGTTTTGGGTTTAGCGAATTTAAATATACTTTAATATCGCTACCGTTTGCGGCTGCAATTGCCTTTTTTACAAGAGTAGTACTTGGCCAAGTACTTATAAGCTCTCTAAGCATTGTTTTAATACCAATAGCTACAGTAATGCTTGTGGTAAAAGATAAGTGTAATTTGTCAGTTATTGGTTATCTAATGATAATGCTTAGATTTAACTGGGCGAAGAAGTACTACCCTTATAAGGGGGAAAAATGGGTAATGTAGGAGTAACCCCACTCGAGTTATTCATATTGATGTTTTATGTTGTTATATCAATAAAGGCATCAATATATGATATTAGATTCAGGCTGGTGCAGAATAAAAGCTACATCAGTCTGATTTTTGTCAGTATCCAACATAGCAAGAATAATAATTGAAGATGATAAAATTGAAATAATGAGTTGGCTTAATAATCAAATTATAAACTTTGCAATAATAATGGCGGTTTCGATTTTGATTACAGCAAGTGCAATAGTTTTCAATGCAATGGGTGGCGGTGATATTAAGTATATGTTTTTTAATATGCTATTTCTTGTACCCGGAGAAGGAGCTTATGTTCTTGTTTTATGGTTTCTGCTGATGTTTCTAGGTATGCTTATTTTTGTGGCGGTAAAGAAAGGCGCAAATAGAGCTGATGAACTAAAAAGGAATAGCAATGGTTCCTTTTTATAGCAATGGCAGGCATATTAACACTTATAATAACTAAATTTGTGATATAGACATATTGGAGGAAAGAATGAAAAAAATCAAAAACCATGCTTTTGATTGGTATAGTATCTATTATATTAGGACTTCTTACTGCGTTTGTACTTACTCCGCTTTATGGGGGCATACTTGAAAAGCAGGAAGAAGTGGTACGAGTAAAAAGAAAAAGATAAGCGAGGGTGAGCTAATCACAGCGGATAAGCTAGAGACTGTTTCCGTTGGTGCTTACGGATTAAGCACTGATGTAATAAAAGGATATGGTCAGAATAAATGGTAAATATGCCAAAAACAGATTTTTACAGGGGGAGTTATATAACAGATGAAGGTATTTCGGATAAAACCTATAGAGGAAGATACATATTTGAATGATATACCAGCGGATAAATATGCGATATCAATAACTGTTCAGTCTTACGTCAGCAGGTCTCTCATCTAAATTGTTAAAGGGTGATATTGTAACAATTATAACTAAAAGAGGAGAAGGGGACGAGGCAATAACAGAAATCCCTAAAGAACTTACATACGTAGAAGTACTAAGCACGACAGAAGAAGATGGCGAAGATAAGGATAATAAGAGCAATAAAGTAAAAGAATGAAGATGAAAAGGAAAAAGGGAAACTTGCAACAATAACTTTGCTTGTAAATAGTATACAGGCAGAGCTTCTTGCTTCCTTTGAAAAATCAAAGAGGAATACATGTGGCTCTTAAATGCAGAAATAATGAGACTCTAAAGAAAGAGCAGCATGATGAGCAGGATAGAATCTTTAAGGAGATGGAAGAGGAAAACGAGCCTGGTAGTGATGAGGGCGCCAGTAAAGAGAATGAAGAGGGCAACGGTAATAAAGAAAGTAGTAAAAAGATATGAAAGATGTTGAAGAATAAGAAGGAAACGAGTAAGAAATAAGAAGTGGAGGAAAAACACATAATGTTAATAAGTGTGTGGGGCAATATGAATTCAGGTAAATCGCTTTTTTTCAACGGTTATGGGCAGGATTCTTGCTGATAGTGGAAAGCGGACACTAATTATATATGCCGGGCTTCAGAGCAATGATACGCCTTGCTTTTTATCCTGATGAAACAGAAATGGTTTCGATGGGTAATTTGTGGCAGATGGATTTAGATGATGATGAAATGCTTAAATATATGATGACAACAGAAAGATAATCTTGCATATCTCACCCTATAGTCCAGGTGAAAACATATATTCATACCCGGTGTTTACAAAAATACAATATTGTAAATGTTTTTGTCCAGGCTTTCATCATTTTTGAATATATAATAGTGGACTGCTCTTCAGATCTCAACGGTGGGGTAATAACACTTACGGCACTTGAGATGTCAGATAGAGTAATAAGGCTGATGGGTTCATCAGGTAAGGCTTTGGCTTTATTTTTGACAAACAGAATTTACCAATGATATCTGACAGCAGATTTAACCTGGGCGACCATATTTGTGTACTGTCAGATATAATGTCAGCAGAAGCGCTGAGGTATATGAAAAAGTTATGAAAACATATTATATAGATTATATCATGAGTGAAAAAAATATCAGGCATATCTTGAAGGACAGCTTATGCATAATGCAGGCTCAAAATATGAGGATACAGTTAAAAATTATTGCTGAAAAATATATGCGAGCGAAATCAAGCTATCCGGTAAAAAGAAAGAATTGAAAGCCAAGAAACCTATCAGGAAAGAAACTATCAAGAAAGAAAAGAGAAAGATGTTAGGGAAAATAAAAAAGAAAAATAGGGAATATTTAAAAAGCAAAAGAGGAGGAGTCTGATGGAAGATATGACGAATGATGAAAAATACCTGCGTCTTTAAGGGAGAGATTTACAAATATCGCGACTAATACAGATAATAGAGAACAGTATAGGCAGTATGAAAAATGATCTAAAAGTTATGGATTTTTGAAGCATTATTCAATACACTTCAGAATCACATAAGTACTAATTTTGCAGAATTATTAGGCGGCAATAATAAAAAAATAAGGTAATTAAAGAGCGACTTTAATAACATAATAACCAGGTATATTAAAAACGAAAAAGATAAAAGTAGAGGGATACAACTTAACAGGACTTGTTGAGAAACTGTATCAAGAAATGGCAGAGCTTTTCAATTCTACACCTCTACTTGATACAAGAAGAACTGATATCGAAGAGATTAACATTAATAGATGGGATGATATAAAGGTTCATTATGATAATGGTGAAATCATTAGTTATCCTGAAACATTTAGAAGCCCGGAACATGCACTTGATGTCATAAAAAGAATGTTAAAAGCAAGAAAGTACCCTGATTTTTAGACCAGTCAAGACCAATTGTGCGTGGACATTTACACAGCAGAATAAGGCTTACTGTTTTAGGAGATGGCGTAATTGATAAGGGTGCTGGAGTAAGTGCTTCATTACGTATCATAAATCCTAAGCAATTTAAAGGGAACTGATTTTTATAACAAGAGGAACAGCTACGGAAGAAATGCTTTGAAACCTTGTCAATTCTCACAAGATATGGTGTATCAATCTGTATCACCGGAGAAACAGGAAGTGGAAAAACGACTCTGCTTATGTATCTTGCAGGAAATATAGATAACAATAAGCGCATATTCTGTATAGAAGAAGATGTAAGGGAGTTTGATCTTACAAAAAGAGATGACCAACGGTAAGGTCATAAACAATGTAATTCACACACATACAAGAAAAAGCGGAGATGACAAACAGAGTGTAGACCAGGATAATCTTCTTGAAACTGCATTAACTATGAACCCTGATGTAATAGTAGTATCTGAAAATGAAAGGCAAAGGAAGCTAATGCGACATGCAGGAAGCAAGCAGAACTGGGGCATTCAGTTCTTACAACCACACATCGACCTCCTGTAGAGCTACATACAAACGAGATGGTAACTCTTTGTAAAAAAAGCAGTATCAATGGATGAAAAAAGAGTTATTAGAACTTGTGAAGGAAGCATTCCCAATAGTTGTATTTATCCAAAAAGATGAGGACAATGTGAGGAGAATAAAGGAAATTACCAGAATGTTTATCTTGATGATGCGGAAAAAGTATCAAATTAAAACACTCTATAGGCATGTAGTGGAGAGCAATGAGAAGATAGATGATAAGATGGTGATAAAGAGGCAAATATGATAGAGTGGAGGGTATAAGTAGAGCGACAGAGAGACTTATAAATAAAAACATTACAAAAGAGTTGTTAGATAAGCTCATATGGACGGAAACAAGGAGGGATTATGACGGTTATAATAGAACTTGCGGTATTTTTCCTTATAACTTACGGCCTGTTTAGACTATTTAATATACACATAACAGACGTAAAAGAAAGAAATAACCGAGATATTTGCAAAGCAGGAGTACTACATTAAAAAGAAGAATTCTTATAGCAAAGGGGAAAAAGAAAAACAAATTTATTAAACTGATTAATGATACGAGAAAAAGCTATTGATGCTAACCAACAAGTATGAAAAGTTTGAATTAATCTGTTTTTGCATCAGTAGCTGCGACCTTAGTTCAGTATGTTTTGTGGCAATTGGAAATCCATACCTTGCAATTCCTCTTTCTATATCTGTTATAGTGGCGCCGTTTATGTTTGTAAAGTTCAGCACGAACAGGCTAGAACGTAAAATTAGTGAAGAAAGCTTGAAACTGCACTTTCAATCATCACGAACAGTTATATAAGGAGTGAAAATATAATACTTGCAGTAGAGGAAAAATATTAATTATATAAAATGGAGCCGGTCAAGGGTATATTTCAGGTTTCTTGAATGAGATGTAATTACATTAATCCGGACATAAAAGCAACCTTGCCACTCTTAGGGGAAGATATCAGAACCGGTCTTTGTAGAGTATTGTAATACACTTATTCAAAGTGCCAAAATGACATTACATTAAAGTCAACACTTTACGGGATTGTAAAGAAACTTTCCAATATTAGAATCGTTACTGCAAGACTGGATGGATTAATTTATGCACCAGTAAAAGAGTTTTTATGATGATAACTATATATTTGGTTAATCTGCCGGCATTCTATTTGTTAAATAAAGAGTGGTATAGAATAGTAACAGATACTACTGCAGAGTACATAATGGTTGCAATTTCTATAGGAGTTATAGTCTTTGTGACATTTAGGGTGTTAAGCCTAACAAAAACCACTACTTATAGGAGGTAGAATAAGTGTATTCAGTCTATCTGTTAGAGTTAGTATCAGTAATATGTACTAATGACGGCATATACAGGTTATTGCTTTTTATTACAGGAGAGCTTCAGGTAAAGCGTATAAGACAGTTGCTAAGATTGTTGGCATAAAAGAAAAAGAAAGCGGGATATCAAGGCTATAGATGACTTGGCAATAAAATTGTCCGGGTATATAAAACTTGATGACATGAGAGACTGAGCAAGATTAAAAGATATGTTAAGATATAGCGAAAACAGGATGTCAAAGGAACCTAAAATATTTATAGCGGAAAATATTATAAAGTCCGTTATATCATAGTTAATTCCTGGAATAGCTATGTTGCCGGTATTTCCAATGGCAACATTTGGCTTTGCAGTAGTTTCGGCATTTTCATATTATGTAACTGAAAGCTCATTAAATAAAAAATTACCTTAATAAAAAGGGAAATAGAATATGAACTTCCAAAGATTCTGTTCTGTTATAGGGCAGGGAAGTAAAAAGCAACTCACGATGTACTTTGGAATCATTGGAAGATATATTCCAGGAGCAAATAAGGCATTAAGAGAAGAATTAAAAATACTTGTTTGCCGATATGAATTCAAGCAATTATGTCTATGACCCTTACAAGAGTTTGAGGTGAAGCTTGGCATAGATAAAATGTCGGAAATTGTGGAGGTTTGATTGGAACGGTAGAGGTGATGATACCGTGACTTATTTTGAGATTCTATCAAGAGACCTTGACCAATCAGAACTTCAAAGATTAAACGATATAGCTTCAATGCGAAATGGAAAGTAGGTAAATACCAGCTTATTATCCTGGTTGTAATGGTTATGAACTACGTAGTAATAATGCTTATGTATGTTATGGGGCTGGAAAAAGCCGTTTTTAGAAAGGAATCCTGTATATGACAAACAAAAATCATTAATCTAAAAAGGGATAACAAGGAGGAACCTACATTGAACTTACGTTCGCAATATTAGTGATTGCTATGCTTTTGGCAATTGTAGTAGAATTTTCCCGTTTTTGTAAAGATAAAGGCCTTAAATGAGTATGCAAGCTACACAGCAAGAATGATGAGCTCTTGAAGGTGGAATAAATGATAAGGTAATGAGACGGAATGAATCTATACAAGACCACAGAAGGCCTGTCAACAGCTACAGAGGATTTTAGTGAATGTGAGTTTTACCGGGATAAGAAATAGCAAGCCAATTCTTGTTTCTGTAAAGGTAAATGAGTGAATATAGTGTAAATATAATTGGCGTTCCTTTTTCAGTACCTATTTCAGCAAGTGCCTTGTCAAGAAGTGAGGTGTATCATAAGTGATAAAAAGGATAACAGGAATTACGTTAAAAAGTAGTTTGACAGGGGTAGTAAATAAGTTGCAGGAAAATTATGGAGGTGTTTATATTACAATGATGTAGGGTGTTGCTGGCAATAATGCTAATAATGGCAGTTTACATGAATACAGCCGAATAAGTCATATACTAAAGACAGTGGACACAGCTTACAGAAAAGAGCCCTAACAACTGTAGCTGTAAACAATTATGACGAAATATATGAGAATGTAAGAGAAGAAGAGGCCTACGGAGGTGGATTTTAATGGTGGAAATGAAGGTGAATATGGAATAGATGAAGCGCCTATTTATTTTGATGCCACAGACTATGGAGAAATTGAAGATGAGCTTGTGGGACTTTTGGGATTAACTAAGTTTTTAGAAAGTGAGGAAGTATCAAGGGTTTATAAATGATAGCAGGTCACGAATATTCGTTGAGCGATTTTGGAAGCAGAAATACGGCAGGATGGAACTGATATAGACGGTAAATATCGTGTTGATGGCAAAGTGAAAGGTTAGTGTTCCCATATACTTTATGGGACAGGAAATTACAAAGCCTGGAGCTTGAAGTAAAAAGTAAAAGCAACCTGGCGGACAAGATGGTAGATTGGAGGAGAATATGAATAGAATAATACTTATAGGAAGAATTACAGCTGATACGGAGATTAAAGAGAGCAATGGTATAAAAATATTGTAATCTTTTCAATAGCAGTTGACAGAAACATGGAACAGAAAATCTACTACAGACTTTTTAACTGTACAGCATTTGGACAAAGCGCAGAATTTGTAACAGGTTATATTAAGAAAGGCCAAAGGATACTGGTAAGTGGGGCAGTGCATATAGACAATTATACTTCAAAAACAGGTGAAAAGAAGCTATCAGTAAATGTTGTAGTTGATACTGTTGAGAATGCAGATGGAAAGAAAAACGTTGAGAATGCTGAAACTAATGATTAATAATTTAATGAGCAGGAAAGGAATAATTTATGGTTGCATTAGGTAAAGCTATACTTACTATTGCTAAGAAAGTCGCTGTAGACAAAGTTACCAGCAAAGACAAAGATGGAAACAGCGGGTTGTTGGTAGTTGCGGGCATAGTACTGGGATTTATATTTCTTGTGATTGCTTTTTGCAGTACCTGGTTGAAAATCCAATTGATGCATTACGGATTTATTTTTCTGATGACGAGATAGAAACTGTAGAAAATTTCAAAAAGTCTGAAGACCAAAAGAATACAGTGGTTTATCCGGTTCCGTTAACCGTTTTAGATGAAAAACTGCTAATGAGTTTTGGCAGCAATACAGTACTAGCTCAAAAGCTGATAGCGGAATCTTATAAGCATCTTGGGAAGCCGTATGTGTGGGGTGCTAACAGATAAAACAGTTTTTGATTGTTCAGGATTTGTTGCTTATTGTTTGAGAAACAGCAAAGTACAGCAAAGTAGATCCAAGGCCAACCTGTAGGACACTTTGGGCAAACGATATAGAAAGCATCTTAGGCGAGGAAAGACCTGGGGATTTGATATTTTCAAAGGAACACAAGGCTTCATTGGAGCAAAGCCATGATGGGTATATATCTTGGAAACAACAAATATATAGAAGCAGATTATGGTTTTGCGACTGTCATGATGTGAAGTGATTCTAATTCGTCATGGGCAATTGGGCATTTCTATGGATTTGGCAGGCCTAAAAGCACTTGTAGACGATGTAGAGATAAAAAACCACAACAAGCGAAGATTCGATAAATAAGCAGGAAGAAGTTAAGAAGAGAAAGATGGAAAGGATAATAAAAAGATAAAAAGTAAAAAGAAAAGACGGAAAAGACAAAGGGGAAAAAGGGAAAGGGGTAAAAATGAAGAATGATGAAATGATTTTAGAACTATGATATTAACGAGTTGGTGGAGACTGCTATAGAAAATCAAGACAAGTTTAAGGCAATGCCGGATATTGAACTTAGCAAAACAGACCATTTTTCTTGAACTATATGCACGTTCTGATAACACAATTGAAGAGTGTATGGACATAGATTTTGAAAAGAATAAAGGAGGGATTAATGATATACAGGGACTTGTGTGCAGAAAGATTTTTGAATATAATATTGATGAACTAAGCAGCTTTGCCCCGGTATATATAAAAAAAGGAAACGGATGGTATTATAATGGATTATAAGGATAAGAAGGAAGAGCTTTCAGAGGAAGTGCTTACAGTTCCTGAGACCGCCAGTATGCTTGGAGTAACAAGGCAGAATGTTCACAGGCTAATAAAAAAATGGTACTAAGCCTTTTTAAGTACATAGCTGAAAGACGAACCGGAAAAAATGATGCCTCTTCTTTTTGAAATCAGAAGTACTTAATATTGAACGAAAAAGCTATTAGAAAAAGAAAAATTCAGGGAAGAGCATATCATCGCCTCTCTTGCAAAGAAAATTATGAAAAAGAGACTTCCTGATTTCATAGAAGATATCGATAACGGTTTAATTGATGAGCAGAGTGGTCCGAATCGCAAGACTGGATATATTAAATTAGATGAGTTTGTTATATATGCACGTAAGTATGGGTATAAATCTTGATAACCTTATTAATTCTGATTCAGTGAGTAATCTTTTATTAGACAATGGCATATCCGATAACATTGTCGATTTTTAAAAGAAAATATGAGATAAAAACCTATTTTTGACCTGCAAAAGATAGGAAATATGCTCTTATTGATGAAAAACCTGGTGGAACAGGCGATAGAAAAGGAAAATCAAGAAACGTGGTATAAAATAACTGATACCACATAAAATCTAAGAATGCTATAATGTTGATATTTTTAAGGCATTTATGGTACAATTAGTATGAAAATGTAGACATAGAAGTTGGGGATGTCATATTAAATATGACAGGAAAGGAAAGGCAGTTATGAATAAAGAATATCATAATAGGAAGTGCTATTATTCTTTTGCTACATTTTGGGATATTGCTTACAGGTTCATCATATTTGACCTCACGCAATGAAAAATAAAAGTAATGTTATGGCTGAAGAGCTGGAGAAAAAAGAACAGGTTGATAAAAATGCAGAACAGTTCCAGCAAGAGGCTAAGCTGGAAACCATAGCAATACAAAATCAGATATAGCTATTAAAAATGGCAAGAGTTTATACTCAAAAGAAAGCTGAGTTGAAGAAAAAGATTGAGAAGAAAAAGGGGACGCTGAAAAGAAAATTAAGAAAAGTAAAGGCGAAGAAAGATAAAGGAATTTATAGTTGATGGCATCGATTACTCCAATCTTTTTAATAACAATAAAAAGCTCTCTGATAATGACAAATACAAAGCAACCCTTACTGATTCGGAAAAAAGGCTTTTGAGGCAAAAGAGTGAGCCTAGCTGAAGGCTAATAAAAAAAGAATGTTCCGGATAAGTTTGTTGAGCAATCACAGGAAATAAAGCGAAAGTTGATAAGTCAGTGGTAAAAAGATAAGTCAGGAAAAGTAGTAAGTAAACAGAAAAAGAAAGCAGGATATAAATGATATAATAAATTCTTGCCTTAAAAGATGAAAATGGTAAGTGGATTGATAATAGTGAGAAAGCTTCAAATGAGAAATATGCTAGAGACATGGGACTTACTGTTGAGGAAGTCGAGAAAAATGGTAAAAGATGGATACTTTCATAATGGTAGCTATGAAGATGGAGCTAAAAGACTATGTAGGAGATGGTTCACCTGAAGATGATGCAGGAATGGATTTTGAATAGTTAGATGTAGATATATAAACATTAGAGAATGGATAATTCCATTCTCTTTTTCATCGAAGAAAATGGAGTAAGTGTACAAATGAATATAAGAAAGCTGATAAAGTCATTCATATTTCTTTTTCAGTAACTGCTTACCCTAGCTTTCTACTGTTCAGACAAGGGCAACAAATATAAATCTTGGCTCTCAGTCTTCTCAAGATATGGGGAGTGGTGGTAAAAGGGACTTGGTGGAAATCTGGAGATTATGGAATAAGGTTTACTGTGGTAAAATCGTAAAAACAGGGAGTTAGGATAGCAAGGAGTATTGATCTATTTTTAAAGCTAAATGATTTCCAAGAATAATGATGTATGGCATACTGGAGGAGATAATAAGTTAGAATATATATATCTCAAAAAATAAGAAATTTGCAGTTGACTGTAGGCAACCTTACAGACCATAAAAATGGTGGATATGGATTTAGAAAGGATAACCTTTGGAATGTAATAAGCGTAGGCAGTTCAAGGAAAAACAAGCCTTAAAGACATTAAGAGAAAGTATCTAAGCAGTGATACCTTCCTTACAAGGGTGGCAAAGACATGGAGGAGGTATTACCCTAGAGAAAATAAAGAGTAAGGAAAACACCCTGGTATTTGAGCCAATATACTATTTTCACTTAGATGGTAAGTATTATGCACTCACTGCTACAGAAATTGCTTTGTATGATATTATGGCAAAAAATAGTGGTAAAACCACTATTTGGAGTGGACACTATTCGTTTTCTCACAAAGCTATACCAATTGCTGCATACTTAAAAAAAGAAAAATATGGAGTTGAAGCATATAACGGAGCTGTCAGAGTCTTTACCAATTCAGAGATTGCCTTTAACATGGGAGTGGGAATGTTAAGTGGAAAGGATGGCGAAAAGAAGGTGCCGCCTAAGATAAGAGTGACGGATTATACATATAGGGTAGATACAGATGTCTATACCTCAGTATTAGTAACAGCTGGAAATGATGCAACACCCTGATAATCCAATAAAGGTAAAATTTGATATTCCCGGAGTCGGAACAATTAGTTCCGGGGATGTTTATGTGCCAAAAGGGAAAAATCAACTTGTGTGGGTTAAATGGCATACACCTAAAGAACCTATGCAGATTGATATTAACGCAACAGTTAGTCATTCAACAAACAGTGAGACTAAAATTATTTCAGTAGATATTGAAAAAGAAAAATTTGTGGGAGCCTCTGAACCCAAAGGCAGATGACAAAAAGCCACTTAATCTAACAGATTTTGATATGAATTTTTAAAACACTGAAGAGTCAAACATAACAGTACATGATAGTGGAAGAATTATATTGGAGCACCTGGGAGGTTACACACATACCTATGGAGATTTTTATTGGATGGAAGAGCATACCTAATGGAAAGGTGGCGCTGTAAGCTATATTGCAGAGTATGACAACGATCCATATTACAGCTTTGGAAGACATAAATATAAGACAGCAACAGCTCCTAATGGCTTGCGTATCTTACATTGTTGACTGGAAGAAATACGACTAGCCCTAGAAGTTTACAGCAAAACTTGAAGAGCAGTATTGATGTTCATCCTGCCAGTACAGCTTCCAGAGCAAATCCGGATAAAACTATGTTAAAGTGGCTATGGTATTAGTGCAGATATCTCCGTTAAGCTAAAAGGGAGATGGAAGTGATGCCTGCACAGGCTTTCAGTCTGCTAAATATTATTTTCCTGAATTTAACTATAAGAAATACTGGAGATGGGGAGATATATCTTCAGAGAAAGAGTGGTTTTCAATATATAAATACAGATTTTACCTTACCTAAAAATAACTATAGCTATACTGGATATAAGGGTACATCAGACAGTGAGATTTCACTTTTTACCAATCTGGTATCCTGATGGCATATATGATATATATGCTGAAGTAAATGATTGTTGGACACCCGCTGGTGAATTAAAGACTAATCTTATGGGTGAAATAACCTGTAAAAGGTATGTATGGGACGACTGGCATATTCAACCAGGCAAATAATGCTAAAGATGTGATATTGACACAAAATGCCATATCTAAGCAGTATAATGTGGTTGAGGAAATAAGCTCAGGGGTAACCTTACCTCGTCCCTGAAACAGAGGTTAGAAAATTGACTGTGTCAGCGAAAAGTGTTGCCGTTAAGGGTTGCGGCATAGGCCAAAACGTGGGAGGTGTCAGAATTGACGAAAACACGCTGAGAACCCCAAATAAAAGGGAAATTTCGATGTTACATCAGATTTCCTTTAGTATATATTAAAATAAGGAGAATAATGTAGTGCAGTGTTATGTTATGGGATATTATCAAAGAATTCACAATATATGATGGAAGTAAACTGTTGATATGTTCTGAAAACTGCAATTTTGAAATGAGTTTTCAATATAGCGAGTATACCGCATATATTAGGGTTACATTATATGCAAAAACTATAGGCAGACTACAGGATATAGAATTTTTAGATTATTTGCAAAAATAATCTGAATGATAATGAAATATTGGAAAAGGTACGGAATAGTAATTTAATTCAAGTTGATAATGTAAAAGAATAGAATACATTATTTTAAGGAGTTTATGTATAATCTTGACAAGGCAAGTATAGTTGAAGTGACAAATCCTAAAAACTAAAATTAAAAGTCATCATTTCATCCTGCATAGTCTTGATGAGAAATACCTCCAACTTGGTATCGCAAGAGGAGATGCTTCAGATTACTTGGAGACTTTTCTTGTCTCTTCCAACGATGTATTTTTCAGAGATACTACGATAAATGAAGCTATAACAGGAATATACCGTTATGACGATGATAATAACCTTATTCCCTTTTCGTTTGATGCTGAAAAAGCAGAAAAATTAGAAAAAGAATATAGAGAACAAAATTATGATAGTGATATATCGGATAATCTTAGATATGACACAGCTGAAGACGAGTGGGATAATGAAATTTAAGTATTACTACTTGTACAAAGTAAAACATGTTGACATAGGCACTTGCCTATGATATCTTAATGTTAGGAAGAATAGTTTGCTGGAGGTTATATGACAAGAAGAGCGTATGCAACGCCAGAGAAACAGGCTGAAGCAAGCCGTAGATATTTTGAGAATAACAAAGATGCCAAATTAAAGAGAAAATTAAAAAATTACAAATGGAGTGGGAAAAATTCATACTTGAATTTGCAAATGAAAATGAACTAAAAGGAGTATGAAGAGTATATTAAAGCTAGAAGGGTACAAATTGAATGAACCATAATAGAAGATGCTTACCGCAAAAGGTCAGAGAAATACTATTATTTGAAATAAGGAGGCGATAAAAATGCGAATAGTTGATTTTCAGGCGAATTTGGAGCTTGTAAAACTAGATATTTTGAGTAGTGTAGAAGAGTATCTTAAACTTTTAAAAGTTGTTGGAAACAATCAGAGATATGACTTTATAAGTCAGTTAAGTATCTATGATAAAAAACCAAATGCCACAGCTTGTGGAGAATATGATTTATGGCCAAAACGCTTTAATCGTGTTGTAAAAAGGGGACAAAAGGGTATACCAGTACTAGAAAATAACAACGTTTTTCAAAAGGTTGGATATATCTTTGATATCAGCCAGACAAAATCATTGGACAGGAATATAAACGAGTTCAAGTTATGGCAATTTGATAAAGATGTACATGGGGATGTATTAAAAGAAATGATAAAAAGTGAAGGCTATGCGGAAAATGAAAGCATTGCTGATAACATTTTTTGTTTAAGCAAACTTTATGGTGATGAAAAGTTAGATAGACTAATGAATGAGCTTAGAGTAGCTGCTGAATATAGGCCGTCATTTGTCAGCTTCGTTAGGAATTCAATCAGTTATGCGGTAGCCTCAAAATTTCAGGTGGATTATCAAATGGATAATGAGGTGTTAAAAGAGAATTTTGCAAGGCTTGATAGTACATCCTTTACCACCCTGGGCAAAACCCTGTCGGATATAAGTAGAAATATTATTGAAACTACTATGCGGAAAAGCAAAGAGATGGAATTTCAAAAAGGTGTTTTAAGAATCGAAGAATCAGAATATAATAAGATTAATCAAGAAATTGAGAAAGGAGAAAACAATGTACTTCGACGAGATGATAAGGAAAAGAAATGAGAATGGGCGAATTTTTCGAAATGGAGAGTACGGACGAAATCGTAGAATATATCAGGAGAAAGCACTGGACAGCTTGGAGGAGCAGACGGACTTTATGGAGGAATATCCGATTCCAATCTACGCAGAGATGAGACTGGATTATCTTACGTACAGCGAGGAGGAGCGCCACTACGATTTGCTAGTGACTTTATACTTGGAGAAGAAACTGACCAATCATCTGATGGACATTCAGAAACAGGCGATGGAGTTTATCAGAACAGAGAAGCCGGGAATGATGAAGGCTTGGAAGATAGAGGACGAGAGCGATCCAAAGTACAAAGCGATGATGTCAGCTCTAAGGAAATGGTTATCAAGGAAGTGGTGGAAAGTTAAAAGATAATACCGATACAGAGGCTGATGAAGCTTCTTTTTCTTTACCTAAAAATACTTACTATTACCTAAAGGATGAACCTGAAAATTTAATGACCGATGAAATGCTGAAAAGAGTACCTGAACTTTACTCTCAGGAGGACATTGATGTAGTAGATAAGGTAGTTCATGCTGCATATATTATTCCATTCAGGAGCAACTGGACTTGGTATATGACTGAATATGATAGGGCGAGTGGAGATGCCTTTGGACTGGTAGTTGGATTTGAGCCTGAATGGGGATACTTTAATATCGAGGAATTAAAGGAACTACATGCACAGAGGCTAATTTTAGAGGATTTTCCGAAGACCTTTAGAGAGATTAGGGACACAGAGCTTATAAAGCAGATGAGTGAGGAGGAAATCGACCGGGTATTTAACGGACAGCTTTCACAGGCAGATAAGCAAAGGGAACAGGAAACCTTTTATCTTAGCGATGAAATGGGGATTTCTTTAGAGGATGCAGAGAAAATCTTAGACGACAAGAGTAGGGTTTTCGGGTGTTAGTATAGAGGAAGCGGGAAATGCAGTTCCTTTTACTGATGTGAGTTCCCTGTACAGTCTACGCTGTCTGACCGTGCCGGACAAAAAGAAGCAGTAGAGCAAAATGAAAAGGCAAAAGAACTTAAAATTATAGCTCATAATTTTAAGATTACAGAGGACACCATTCCTGAAAAACTTAGTCCCGGTGAAAGAATAAACCATAACATTGAAGCAATCTCTATTCTTAATAGAGTGGACAGTGGAGAAAAGGGAGCTTGATATATCTGCACAGGAAGTATTGGCTAACTATGTTGGATGGGGCGGGCTTCCGGAAGTCTTTGATGAGAGTAAAGAAGGACAGTGGAAGGGGGCTAGGACCTTCATAAAAGAGAACTTATCACAGGCTGAATACGAAGCTGCCAGGGAATCTACCTTAACCAGTTTTTATACTCCGAAAACAGTTATTGACAGCATATACTCTACCCTTTTAGAAATGGGCTTTAAAAATGGAAATATCCTTGAGCCATCAATGGGTATAGGAAATTTTATCGGTAATCTACCTGATGAAATGAAAAATAGTAAGTTTTACGGAGTGGAGCTGGACTCTGTTAGCGGACGAATTGGAAAGCTCTTATATCCTGAAAGTGATATACAGGTTAAGGGACTTGAAGAAACGTCCTTTTCTAACAACTTTTGATGTAGCAATCAGAAATGTTCCATTTGGAGAGTACAAGGTCAATGACAGGGAGTACAACAAAAATAACTTTTCTAATCCACGATTATTTCTTTGCTAAATCCATTGATAAAGTTCGCAATGGCGGTATTATTGCCTTTATTACATCTAGTGGAACAATGGATAAAAAGGATGAAAGCGTCAGACGATACATTACAGCAAGAGCAGAGTTTTTGGGAGCGATAAGGCTTCCGAACGATACCTTTAAAGGAGTTGCCGGAACAGAAGTAACATCAGACATTATATTCCTAAAGAAAAGGGATGCTGTAAGGGAAAGAGATGAGGAATGGTCGCATCTTGCAGAGGATAACAAGGGCTTAGTATACAATAAATACTTTGTAGAGAATCCTCATATGGTACTTGGCTCTATGGAAGAAATATCTGGAAGGTTTGGAAACACGATAGCCTGTTTGCCAAAAGAAAATGCGGACTTAAAGGAGTTACTGAAAAAGGCAAGTAAAGAAATCGCTTCAAATGCCAAGTATGAAGAAATAGAGCTTTTTAGATGATGAGATAACCTCAATTCCAGCCACAGATGATGTTAAAAACTTTTCCTATACCGTTATTGATAATGACGTATATTATAGGGAAAACTCACTTTTCTTAAAGAAGGAAGTAACGGATAAAGACAGGGAGAAGATTAAGGATTACCTTAAACTTAACGCTGCACTAAAAGATGTAATATACTTGCAGAAGGAAGATTTTAGTGAAGATGAAATAAAGGTATCACAAGAAAAAGCTGAATGAAGTCTATGACAGTTTTTTTCTAAAAAAGCATAAACTTCATTAATAATAAAAAGTAACACAAGAGCTTTGAAGGATGACAGCAATTTTCCTTTGGTATCGTCTCTTGAAATTATTGATGATGATAAAAATTTTTAAGTCAAAGAGTGATATTTTTCACTAAAAGAACTATTACAAAGGCAGTGGTGGTTGACCGTGTAGATACTTCCCTTGACGCACTGGTGCTTTCTGTTTCACAGAAAGGCTATGTAGATTTTGAATATATGGAAAAATCTGACAGCTAAAGACAGAAGCACTATCATTTCGGAGCTTAGAGGAGAAATATTCTTAAATATTAGTGAGGAGAATACTAGGTTTAATCAAGTCTTTTCTTTTAACCTTGAGGACGGAGATTTGCCTTTTAACTGCAGTGATGAGAACAACTCATTCAAGTATACCTATGTGACTAAAGATGAGTATTTAAGCGGAAATATCAGAGAGAAAAATTAGTATTGTAGACAGCTATATTGCCAGGATAAGACAGGCACAAAGGACATTTCCAGATGAACAAGAGTCGCTTTCAAATGAATTAAACCGCCTTGAATTTCAAAAGTCAGAGCTTCAAAAGGTTATGCCAAAGGAACTTGAAGCTAGCGAGATAAATGTAAGGCTTGGTGCAACTTGGATACCGGTAAAGGATATAGAACGATTCATATTTGAAACATTGCGGACTTCAGGACGGGCAAGATGGGATATAAAGGTTAAATTCTCCCATCTTACAAGCGAATGGAATGTTGAGGGTAAAAAGTAAAGACCGGGGAAATGACCTTGCAGAAATGACTTATGGAACAAGTAGAGTGAGCGCCTATAAGTTGATTGAAGACGCTCTAAATCTAAAGGAAACAAAGGTTTTTGACCAGATAGTTAATCCTGATGGTTCTAAAGTGTCTGTCTTAAATAAAAAAGAAACTATGCTTGCTGGTCAAAAACAAGAACTTCTAAAAGAAGAGTTCAAACGCTGGATATTTAACGACCAGGAGCGAAGATATAGGCTTGTAAAGATATATAACGAGAGATTTAATTCAATCCGTAACCGTGAGTATGATGGCAGTAATCTTACCTTTGATGGAATGAACAGTGGAATTGACCTATATGAACATCAAAGAAATGCCATCGCAAGGATTCTTTATGGGGAAATACACTTCTGGCACTATCGTAGTAGGCGCAGGTAAGACCTTTGAAATGGCGACCAGCTCTATGGAAGCAAAAAGACTTGGAATGTGTACAGAAGTCTTTATTTGTCGTTCCTAACCACTTAACCAGCCAAATTGGAAGAGAGTTTATGCGACTTTTATCCGTTCGCCAATATTATGGTGGCAGACAAGAAAGATTTTGAACCGAAAAAAACAGAAAAAGATTTATTGGAAAGATTGCAACAGGTGAGTACGATGCAGTCATTATCGGTCACAGCCAGTTTGAGAAAAATTCGATGAGTAAAGAGTACCAAGAAAAGCATATTAAAGACCAAATTGATGAAAATTATCAATTATGTCGAAGAGTATAAAGCATGATAGAAATCAGAATTTTTACAGTTAAAAGAGCTGCAAAAACAAGAAAGAAGCTGGAAGCAAGACTTGAAAGCCTAAATGATGATTTCAAGAAAGACGATGTAATTACCTTTGAAGAGCTTGGTGTAGACAAACTTATTGTCGATGAAGCCCATAACTACAAGAACCTTTACCTTTATACAAAAATGAGAAATGTGGCAGGCATTGGCCAGTCTGAAGCCTTTAAGTCTTCAGATATGTTTTATGAAAATGCCGTTATATGGACGAACTGACAAATGGAAAAGGTATCGTATTTGCTACAGGAACTCCTGTTTCGAACTCTATGACAGAGCTTTTATACAATGCAGAGGTATTTTGCAGTATGAAGACCTTAAGAAAAAAATGGCTTGGAGCATTTCGATTCCCTGCTATCCACTTTCGGAGAAACGCAATCAGCTTTTGAGCTTTCACCTGAAGGAACGGGATACAGAGTTAGGGACAAGGTTTTTCAAAGTTCTACAACCCTGCCCGAGCTGATGAGTATGTTTAAGGAAGTGGCAGATATTCAAACAGCAGAAATGTTGAATCTCCCTACACCTAAGGCACATTATGAAGTAGTTAAGACAATGCCTAGTGATGAACAAAAAGATATACTAAAAGGTTTGTCCGAAAGAGCGGATAGAGTTAGAAAAAAGGGTAGTAGAGCCTGATGAAGATAATATGCTTAAAATTACCAATGACGGCAAGAAACTGGCTTTAGACCAAAGGTTAATCAATCCATTACTTCCGGATAATCCAGACAGCAAGGTCAATGTCTGCGTTAAAAAAACGTATATTCAATATGGGATAAGACAAAGGCAGATAAGTCAACGCGACTTCTATTCTCTGATATGTCTACTCCAAAGGGAGACGGAGAATTTAATATTTACGATGATATAAGGAATAAAGCTTGTTGCACTGGGGAGTTCCAAAAGGAAGAGATTGCTTTTTATTCATGAAGCAGGGTTCTGATAAACAGAAAGAAGAACTCTTTGCAAAGGTAAGAAAAAGGCGATATCCGAATATTAATGGGGTCTACACAGAAAATGGGTGCAGGCACTAATGTGCAAAAACAAGCTGATTAGCTATGACATGACTTAGACGTGCCTTGGAGACCGGCAGACCTTGAGCGACGAGCGGGTAGAATTGTCCGACAGGGAAATGAGAATGCAGAAGTAACCATCTACCGCTATATTACCGAGAATACTTTTTGATGCATACCTTTGGCAGACCATTGAGAATAAGCAAAAGTTTATTTCTCAGATAATGACTAGCAAGTTACCTGTCAGAGTTGCGGAAGATGTAGATGAAAAATGCACTTAACTATGCGGAGATTAAGGCACTTGCTACAGGTGAGCCAAAAAAATCAAGGAAAAATGGACTTGGATAATGATGTTACAAAGCTAAAAATGTTAGAAGCGAACTACAAGTCAAATCATTATCGCTTAGAAGATAAGGTTATTAAAACCTATCCTGATGAAATTGCAAGGCTTGAGAAACTTATAGTGGCTGTAAAAAGGACATCTCAAACATAGAACCGCAGGGGTGATGGTAGAAACAAGTTTACTTCAATAACCATTAACAGGGCTATGATAACGGACAAAAAAAGAAGCTGGTGAAAGGTCGCTTGAATGTATAAAACAAGTTAGGTTTTAATGAGCATAAAAGTAATTGGTAAGTACCGAAATATGGACTTGGAAGTGAGTTACAATTTCCTTACCAATGAGTATAACTTTAGCTAAATGGTGCCACAAAGCACTCAGGAGAATTTGGAACGAGTGCAGATGGTAATATTACGAGACTTGATAATGTCATTGAGAAAATGCCTGAAAAATTAAGGAGACTTGAAGAGGAACTGAACAATACAAAGGAACAGCTTGAAAATGCCAAAGAGGAACTTGAAAAAGCCTTTTTGAAAAAGGCAGACGAACTGAGGGAGAAAAATAACGAGGCTTGCAGAACTTAATATTATGCTAGAGGCTGGAAATGAGCCTAAAAGCAAAGGATATTCGATTACGGAAAAGTTGGCTGAAAAAATAGTTAAATTTATCGAAAACTATGATAATTCCTTTGAGTATGGCAGCGTAACGGGACTATCCAGCAGGGAAGAGCATATAAGGGTTGTAAAAGAAGCTTATTTGAATGGTGAAGAAGGGAAATATATGAGCAAAATTGAAAAAGCTTAAAAATGAAACATCTTCTGCACTAAAGGAGGCAACACATATTGAAGTAGAGCTCTGTATGTGTAAAGAGCCAGGTAACATGAAATCATCTCATGAAAACTCAAGTGAGATTAGTCAAGACTTGAGAGGTAACTATACTACAAAAGACTGCTACTTTAATCAGTAGTAGTCTTTTATTTATAACCTTCATCAACGAGTCGCATAATAGAAAAGAGGAGATAACTATGGAGAAATTTTACCAGACAAGAAGGCTTTTTGCAAGATGGTACATTGAGAAAGATTATTTCTTAAAGGATAAGGATGTAATTTTTTTCTTTCAGTATCCGGTAAAGATTTAGATAAAGTAGAAGAGATTTTCGCAGATTTTAAGTTTTAAAGATGGTAAATCTCTTAAAGAAAAAGCCATTGAAATGGATACTGAACAAGAAAAATATCATAATGTTATTTTCAACCGATGTTGCAAAAGAAGAATATAGGGGTAGAATTTGCAACTGAACACGTATCTGAGGACTTATTAAATAGCATTGATGATATTACTGATGATATTGATTGGCATTACAGTAATGAAAAAACTATAAATGAATATGAATTGTCATTTAATACATCTTCTACCGGATTAAGGCCAGGAGACACTATTATCTATAAAGATAAAACTTATAAGGCTGCATGGATGGTTGATGATATTTTCAGCCCTACCGGAAGGCTTGGACTAATTCCAGAGGATAAAAACGGCTATCAGATGGTTGTGCGATTTATTGGAGACCATAATCTATTTGATTTAATTGAAAAAGTCCAGGACAAAACAGCCGAAACACCTAAATATATCAGTAAAAGGCCTGGCCAAAGAAATAGTTGAATTTATGGAAAATTATGACAGGGCATTTGGATATACTGATGAGTTAAAGGGACAGTCTTGTAAAGAGGAGTGGATAAATACAGTGCAGGAAGCATTCTCAAGGGGTGAGGGTAAAGGATATGTGGATACTGTATTAAGATTGAAGGAGGACACTGCCATAGCTATGAAACAGGCTATAAAAATTGAAACTGAGCTGATTAAATGCAAAGAAAAAGAAAATGGTAATGAGATGGTTATTGTTGAAGAAACAGAAGAAATAGTTGAGAGATAGAACATAAGAAAAATATTTAAGGAGAATGAGCATGGAAAGACTGATAGTACCAATTATAAGTACAGTAGTATTAATTCTCATAGGGATAGCAGGTTATATCATATTTACAAAAAAATAACTACAAAGGAAAAGGAAAAGGCAAAAAAGCGGAGGATAGTGGAGATAGTGCCCAGGATTTTACCAATGTACTTGATATAGATTCTGATAATTCATTACTATATACAGCTGATGGTAACATATTAAGCATAATTAGAATAGAATCAATATCACTAGACCTAATGTCAGACGCTGAAAAGAAAAGTACAGCTGAATCCCTTACTACAGCGCTTGGTAAATATGGGGATGCCTGGAAATTTATAGCAGTAAGCAGACCGGTTGATACAAAGCCGTTGATTGATAAATATAATAATATGTATTCACAGGCCGAGAATGATGTAAAGAAAAAGTTACTAAAGAATGCAGCCAGGACAATGGAAGGATTTTCGCTAGGAGGCGAGGTAACTGAGCGACAATTTTACTTCATATTATGGAGTAAATATAAAGATAATGTATCAATAGGAACTTTTCTGAAGAAAAGAGGACTCTTTATAAGCTCAATGAATGAGGCGAAAGCACATGTTGTGGTTGCGGGAAAGTCTGAAATGATAAGAGTATTTAATCTCTATTTTAATCCTTCAGCTTTAAGTTACGAGGATTATGATGTTGATGATACTAGAGTAGCATTTTTAAAGTCATAGAAGTTAGCGTATATAAAAAGTTTATAAAGGAGATATGGAAAATGGTTGAAAAGAACACAGCTTTGCTTGATATAATAGCACCTGTAAATGTAAAAAAATTAAAAAAAGACAGCCTTATTTTTAGGAGAAAATACAACACAGTGTTTTGGAGTCATTAGCTATCCACAGTCCGCAAAATACGGTTGGCTGTCAGAATTAACGAATATTCCTGGTACCGTAGCATCAATCAGCTTTGAACCGGTAAATTCAGGAGAATTTTTAGAGCATCTTAATAAAAATATATCAGTATATGCGTCTGATGCAAAAGAAGCTAAAAATGAGCTTGAGAGGCTTAGAGCAGAACAGGCAATGAACAGTGGAAAACAACTTTTAAAAAGAATTGATGTAGGAGGAGAACAAGTAGGCCTTGTAAGTACGGCAATTATGAGTTTCGCAAGTGATATTGAAACATTGGGCAAGATTTCACGGCGACAAAAGAGTGCAGCCAGTTTAATAAAATGTAAAGAAAGGCTGCTGTCATTTAGACAGCTTGATGCCTTTTCTCAAATAAGTCCAACGTCTGGTAAAAATAAGAATATTTCATCAATGATTGATAGGATTATGCCATTATCATCACTGGTATATGGTTTTCCGCATTCTCACGGGGGCTATACTGATGATGATGGATATTATCTTGGAATGGATGGAACAGGAGGGCTTGTAATTCTTGACACATGGAAAAAGGTCAGGTGACAGAACCAATTCCAACATATGGTAGTCCTTGGAGTTCCGGGAAGCGGTAAATCAACTGCAGTTAAGCATATAATACTTAATGAATACGATGCTTGGAAAGAGAATTATAATTATTGACCCGGAGCGTGAATATAAGGAAATGTGTAAAGCATGTGGAGGTGATTGGATAAATGCTGCAGGGGGTAAGGGGAAAATCAACCCGCTTCAGATAAATGCAACAGCTAAAGACCTTCAGAAAGATTTTGATGATGAAAAATGAAGATGCTGAAGAAGAAAAATACAAGTGAACTTGTAATTCATTTAAAAAAATCTTGAAGTCTTTTTAGCTTATATATGAATAATCTAACAGACAGAGGCCTTGCAGTTTTTAAAAAGATGCCTCATAGAACTTTATAAAGAATTTGGAATTAGTTGGGATACCGATAATAGCCGGCTATCAGCAACTGATTATCCAATAATGGAGGATTTGTATAATCATATGCTGGAAGAAGCTGAAAGAATGAAAAATGAAGGGGATGATGGGTTCAAAGAATATGAAGATATTGCTAGACTACTAGAAGATGCAGCAAAGGGTGGAGATAGTTTTCTGTGGAATGGGCATACTACTTTAAGTTCTGATGCCTCCCTGGTAGTCCTGGATACAAAAGATTTACAAGACAGCTCTGAGAGAGTAAAGGGAACTGAATATTATCTACTTTCAACCTGGATGTGGGGTGAAATGAGTAAGAATCGAACTGAAAATGTAGTAGGTGTATGCGATGAAGCATACTTATTGATAGATAAACGAGTTCCGCAAACATTAGCATTTTTAAGAAATGCCAGCAAAAGATGCAGAAAATATGAAGGTTCAATGATAATTATTAGCCATTCAGCTGTAGACTTTTTAGATGATTCTGTAAAGATGTATGGGCAAGCGTTGTTAGACCTTCCAACATATAAATTTATATTTGGATGTGATGGTGAAGATCTGAAGCAGGTCAAACGATTGTATAACCTCAATGAATCTGAAGAGGAATTGTTACTATCTAAACAGAGGGGGCAGGCTCTATTTTTTGCAGGCAGTAAAAGAATGCATATTGACTTCAAAATTCCTGAGTATGAAAAAGAGTATATAGGTAAGTCAGGTGGCCGTTAATAAGACTTATATGCAGCTGCATAAAGTGTGGCTGCATATAATCAATCAAAGGTATAATAGGAGGTAATTCAAGTGAATATTGTTAACTGCTATAATAAAAATAATGATTACCATATTGACTTTAGGCAATTATTGGAAGAAGATGAATTTGCCGAATATGAGGAAAAGCTAAGGTCTAGAAACATATCGTTTACCGATATAGCAAAAGAACCTTCATCAGTAAACGAAATTATTTCAAGAACTGTACATAACTATGTTATCAATCCGGATGAGCTAAAATATATTATCCTGGATAAAACAGTTATTCTTGATGTATCGTCTGACAGTTTAATTAAGCTAAAGAATGCTATCAAAGAGTATGCTGGACATTTCAAAAATATGATTATTATTGAGCAGGGCGGTGACCCTGTAGGAGACTTAAAAAGGGAATCTGGAAACGGTAGAAACTTTTATCTTTTCACAGAGTCAGATAGAAACAAGCTAGTAAGTGATGTACTTGATAAGATTATTGAGATAGAAGATAATCCTGGCGATAAAATGGCTAATAAATCGAGCTTTAATATATCTAAAATTGATGATAGGAAGGAAGAGAAAGGAAACGAAGCCAAGAGTAAAGCAGATAAGATAAAAGCAAAAACTGCTGTTGAGGAAGATAAAGAATCAGAACCTGAGCATCTTCAAGAAAGCCTTCAGGAAGAATTTGAAAATAAGAAAGAAAAGAAAGAAAAAGCTGACTGAAAAAAATTGTCAAAGGAATTAAAGGGAAAACTGAAAAAAAGGAGACTGAAAAGAAGAAAAGTGAGAAGAAGCACTGAAAGAGGAGACCTCAGAAGATATAAATACTGAGAATGAGGCTGTAAAGATACCTAAAGCTACATTCAAATCCAGATTTGCTTTAGCATTTACAGCCTATTGATACGGAAGCAAGAATAGAAACAAGAATAAATAGGCAGGAAGAATTGTCTGTTAAAGAGATGTTAAGGAGAGGTAATGATCGGGGTAAAGATAAAAAAATATAATAAGTAATTCTGTTGATGATAGTAGAGTAAACAGATTTACAGAAGAAAGGCTTAATCAAGCAGTAAAAATGACACATCTGCTAGAAAGAAAAAAGAGTTGGAATACCATAAATAACATTATCATAATCAGAGGACTTTATGGTAATATTTCGGCAACATTTCTTTCTCTTGTAATCGCAAATACGCTTCAAAGTAACAACGCCAGCATAGCGTATATAAATGATTCCCATCATGATTTTTTATATACGGTGCAGAACTATGGTATTAAGAAAAGTGGCAATTTTTACGTACGGGATAATATAGTATTTTTGGAGAATTTTATGGCTATCCCGGATGTCAATTTTTACATAATTGATAGTAAAGAAGCGTATTACAGTAAGAAGGAGGCACTTTTAGAAAATGGATTTAAGCCATATTATTTAGTAGTTGCCAATGGTGATGCTAAGGGAATAAGTTTTTTGAAAAATGAAGAAGGGATGTTAAAAGCAAACGGAATTGATGAGTACAGAATGATTGTAAAGGATGTTAATACAGAGATGTATAACATTCTTTATAAGGAGCTTAATCCGGACAAGATAATAGAATATAAACATATAGATAATGGCCCATTTGATTCCCTTGCCAAGAACAGCAGCATTGCAAATGACTTATATAGGATTTTTGAAGAGATTGATGAAAACAATCGAGGTGAACAGATTAGTACTTTGGAAGTCCAGGAGCTTGAAGAAGACTTAGAGATTTAAAAAACAGACAGCAGAGTGATTTAAGCTCTGCTGTTTCTTATGGTTTCTCTTAAAAGTTAATTAAGATATCTTAATCTTAATGCAAAAAGCTATCATTGTCAAGCATTTTTTTATACAATGACTAGTGGTACTATGTTTTAAAGACTTTAATTTTAAGATTGGAGAGGATATGAGTAAATATAAAGGCAAATTTGACAGACTTGAAAAGGCAATTTACCATATGATTATGGATATGGCCAGTGATATTTTCAAAAATTCTTTTTAGAAGAATACGACGAGGAAATATTGGAAAAATCGTGATAAGCGAAGATATAGAAACATTGGACTTAGGAATCAAAAACCTGAAGACCATTTTTGGGACTGTACAATATAAAAGACATCTATATTTTGACAGGAAAAAAGGTTCATATGTGTTTCTAGTTGATGAAAACTTGGAGCTTGAAACGGTAGGGAATTATACTGTGAATCTTGTAGACAGAATCAAGCAGCTTGTTACGGAAGTGCCATACAGGGAAGTAGAAGAACAACTTGAAAATTTGACTAATATAAGACTGAGCCATCAATCGGTATGGAATCTTGTGCAAAAAAACTAGGAGGTGAAATTTATAGTGACTATGAAGACATGAAGAATAAGGAACAAAGTGGGATGATAGATACGGAAATACTCTTTGAAGAACACGATGGGGTATATTTAAAGTCGAGGGAGAAAAGTAATGATAAAGGCATCGAAGTCAAGGCCGGGACACTGTATACAGGTTGGGAAAAAGACTGGAGAAAAATAAATATAAACTAGAAAAATAAGGTTGTATTTGCAGTGACCATATCTTGTGAGAAATTTCTTGAAATAAAAGAAAAACTTAGCCGGCTATACTTATGATATGTATAAGGTGAAGCATCGGGTAATGAATTGTGATGGCGCCAGCTGGATGTTTAGAAACAGCGACCAGACGTCTATTAAAGCAACTTGATTTTTTTCCATATAAAACAGTCCATATACCTGGCTATAAATGATAAAAAAACAGATAAAAAAATGCTATATGGAATGCTTATCAATAAGGAATATGATAAGATGCTGGAATATATCAAGGTTATTAAAAAAACGGCTGTAATGATGTAAAGAGGAAAAAAACGGGTAGATGACTTATACAGGTATCTGAGTACCCACCGTGAAGAACTTGAAAGATATAAAAACAAAGCTAAAATATAATGGTAAAAAAAGGAGCTTAGGAATATGGGAATACAGGAAAAATCAGAACTATATTCTTATTACGAAAAAGAATGAAGCATAGAAGAATGGCTTGGACAAAAAAAGGGAGCTACGAATCTCGCACTTTTTAGTTTGCGATGAAATAAACAGCAAAACCTGGAATAAGGCGAAGAGATTGATTAAGAAAACTACACTTGATGATGAAGTGCTTGTCAAGGCAACATCAAGGTCAGTCAATAAAAATTAGCGGTTATTTCAATGCTAATGGTGAATACGGGATAAATGATAGGATACTATCAGAAATGATTTCAAGGCTAAAAAGAGTAAGCTTTGCTTAGGATATATAGCTAATATGTTTTTTTAAGGTTGCTCAGCGACCTTTATTTGTAATGCACAGAAACTTATAAAAAAATACTATGGATATAACATAAAATTAATAAAAAAATTAAAAAAAGAGCAATAACATCTTGACAGATACAAAAAAATAATTAAAAACTTGAATACATACGATTTTTTTGGTAGAATGAAGGATATACTTTTTAAAAATTGGGAAAAATTGGAGGGAAGACAATTATGCTTAAAACAGCAAAAAAAGATTGGTTTCTTTGCATTTTTACTTGTATCATTACTTTTTGATAAGCAGGGACGTTAAGGCGGATATTGATGAAGGAGAAGTAATACATATAGGTGATAATGTCACAGCCCGCTTGAATAAAAAAAGGTGTACTCACCATATCGGGTAAGGGTGATATGTGGAATGATACAGATGATACTAATGTGTATTACAACAAGTGGTTCAATAACAAAAGAAATAGAATATACAAAGTAGTAATCAAAAGAGGTGTTACCACCATAGGAAGAAGAGCATTCAGCTATATGGAGAATATACAGAGTGTATCTATTCCTGACACTGTTAATTATATCGATACTTATGCATTTTTAAAAACTACATCACTAAAAAGTATAAAGATTCCTGCCAATGTTAAGAAAATAGGCATCCAGTCCTTTTATGAATCAGGAATTAAAAGCTGTACTATCGGTAAGGGACTCGGTGAAATCGATGATTTTGCTTTCTCGCATTGTTATAGGCTAAAATCCATTTCTATACCTAGTGGAACTAGGGCAATAGGAATGGGAGCTTTTGCTGAGTCCGGCTTAAAAAAACGGTGAAGATAGGTGACGATGTAAGAGAAATCAGAAAGAATGCATTTCCTGTGGTTAAAGCTACTGTTTACTCTCAAAAAATATAATCTTGGGAGAAAATGCATTTGAGCCTCTTACAATATTCTATGCCTATAAAGGTTCATCTATAGATCAGTATGCTGCCATGAATGGGCATATAATCAATTACCTTAAAGATAAGAATGATAAAAGTAAAGAGCCAGCCAAGATAAATGGTGTCAGGGTGTCATCCTTAAGTAAAGGATTTAGAGTAAGGTTTAACAGAGTAAACGGTGCAAGGGGATATGAAATAAGATACGCTGCTAACTCAGCTCTATTGGATGCAAGCAAGACCATAACTATAGCCAATATTTACAATGTTACAGGCCTTGAAGGTGGAAAGGCCTACTATGTAAAAGTAAGGGCTTATACGATAGTTAAAGGCAAGAGAGTATATGGAAAAATACAGCAAAGTAGTAAAATGTAAAACAAAAAAATAAATATTAGAGAATATTAAGTCATGATACAGATAAGTAATAAAAATAGGCTGTATTATGGCTTATTATCATGTATAATGGTAGGGTAACAGATTAAGAATTATATTAAATAGGTTTCTTAAGCGGTAGATATATAGTAGCTAATATAATAAGAGTATGAGGGATTTATGAATATAGTAAAAATAGGGGCACTTATTAAATATGAGCGTGTTAAGCAAAATATTAGTATAGAAAAACTAGCGAAAGGAATCTGCTCAGAGTCTGTCATAAGAAGGACTGAAGCTGGGGAAAGAGGGGCTGGCTTTTTGTGCTTGATATGATTGTAAGCAGGCTAGGCAGGTCTGACAATAAGGTTGAGCTTATGCAGGATGAAAAGGACTATGAATTGTATGAACTGAGAGAAAAGCTCACTAGCGAAATTGAAAGCAAAAACTATGATGAAGCAGCTAAACTACTTGCGGAGTACGAAGCGTTAGCAGACATAGAAAGCCCTTTACACACGCAGTTTATTAAAATGATAAAAAGGATTTATCTCTGAAGAAAAAAACACCTTGATTTCATAGAGGCCGACAGAAGTTACTATCAAGCATTAACACTAACCCTGCCTGAGTTTTCTTTAGAGAAACTGGAGAACTATCTATTAGGAGAAAATGAGCTAATATTGCTTATTTTATATCTTAATAATAAAGAAAAAAGCTGGGTGAGAATCTGCTTAAAACATATGGCATTATCATACTTGACTACATTATAAAAAGGAGTTTAAAATTGAAAAAGAAGAAACTTATATATTTATTTGGTTTTATAATAATGTTTGTTGTAATGAATTTATTTGTGTTAAATGCATTACAGCATCCGGAGCTTAGCTTTGATATACCATTAGAAGTACTTCACCTTTTTGTACTTGGCTTATGTTGTAATTATGATAGCTTTTTTTGGTGAAGTTTTTTTACAACTAAAAAAATAAAAAAACTCCGTAGTTAAGGATTTATAATTAGGATATAATTTACATCCTTGCCAACCCATACTGCCCTATGTTATAATCTTTTCTTGTGAATAAAAAAACAAAAAGGTGGTGAGATAGTGGTAGAGTTAGACCAGTTCAAAGTTACATTAAACTCTTATGCAGAGCCATTAGTCGAAGTGAGGGATTCACTTTGACTTAACGAGCAAGAAGATGAGGCTCGAGGAGTTAAACAGACTCATATCCGAACCTGGATTTTGGGATGATGCCGAGAAGGCAAATGCTACTATGGCTGAAATATCAGGTTTAAAGAATAATATAGAAGGCTTTGACGAGCTGCAGGGGCTTTACGATGACATAGGTGCACTTATTGAAATGGCGGAAGAAGAAAATGATGCCTCCATGATTTCGGAAATAGGTGACGAACTTGAGAGATTTAAGACAGAGTTTGATTCTCTTAGAATTTCAACCCTGCTAAGCGGCCCTTATGATAAAGATAATGCTATTATTACCTTACATGCGGGTGCAGGCGGTACTGAAGCCTGTGACTGGACAAGCATCCTTATGAGAGCATACACCAGATGGGCGGAAAGTAAGGGATTTAAGACAGAGGTTATCGACTATTTGGCAGGAGAAGAAGCCGGAGTAAAGTCCTGTACCATTGAAATTACGGGAACCAATGCCTATGGCTACCTAAAAAGTGAGCACGGAGTACACCGTTTGGTTCGTATTTCACCCTTTAATGGCTGCGGGAAAGAGGCAGACCTCCTTTGTATCCTGTGATGTAATGCCGGATATTGAAGATGATATAGATATCGAAATCAAAGATGATGATATAAGGATAGATACCTTCCGCTCAAGCGGTGCAGGTGGACAGCATATCAACAAAACTTCATCTGCGATTAGAATTACGCATTTCCCATCGGGAATAGTAGTAAGCTGTCAGAATGAGCGTTCTCAGTTCCAGAATAAAGCCAAGGCTATGCAGATGTTAAAGGCAAAGCTTTATATGCTTAAACAGCAGGAAAATGAGGCTAAGGAAGCGGGTATCAGAGGAGAGCAAAAAGACATTGCCTGGGGCAGCCAGATTCGTTCCTATGTGCTTCAGCCATATACTATGGTCAAGGATCATAGGACAAATGTAGAAATCGGCAATGCGCAGGCGGTTCTTGATGGCTACTTTGATCCTTTTATCAATGCATATCTAAAATGGAAGAGCATTAAAAAAGAAGATTAACTATAATAAGTCAGTATGGGAGATATTCCTGTACTGGCTTTTTTAATTAGGATAATCTTCAATATCTCAAGTTAAATAAACAACTTACTTAGGAATCTCATTGCTATTGATATACTCGTTGTATAGTTGCGCCCATTTTAAGAAATCAGAGGTTAATACGAATTGCAGGGCAAATTAGCCAGTAAAAATGGAAAAATGAAGCATAAAACTATTAGCTTTGACACTTGCAAATATTCTTAGTCTGTGTTAATATTCTTTCTGTTACACACAAATGACCGTTAAGGGCATACAAAGTTTTGATATGGGTGGAAGAAATGGGAAAAGATAAACTCTATTTAGTTTCAGAAAGGGCTTTGCCTGAGGTTTTATTACAGGTGGTTGAAGCAAAGAAGCTGCTTGAAACCAAAAAGGTAATGACTGTAGGTGAGGCAGCAGAGGCCGTAGGCATAAGCAGAAGTTCGTTTTATAAGTATAAAGATGAAATTAACTACTTTCATGAAGATGCAAGAGGAAAGACAATCTCATTTTTACTTGAAATGGAGGACAGACAGGGACTGCTTTCCGAAGTGCTTAAGGAGGTAGCCCGTTATGGAGTAAACATACTGACTATCCACCAAAAGTATACCGGTTAACGGCTTTGGCTTCTTTGTCACTGAGCTTGCAGATTCTTAACGGGATGACTGATGTTACTGATATGGTGGCAAGCGTAGAAGCAATTGACGGAATTAGAAGAATGAAAATACTCGCAAGAGAATAAATTAGAGGTGAAGAATGGTAAATGTAGGAATTATAGGATATGGAACTGTTGGCTCGGGAGTTTTTGAGGTTATTAATACAAACAGCAAAAGTATAGCAATAAAGGCAGGAGAAGAGATTAGGGTTAAGAGAATCTGTGACCTTAGGGATATGCCTGGAGATCCTGCTGAAAAGTTAATTACTCACGATTTTAACGATATCTTAAATGATGATGATATTTCAGTTGTAGTTGAAACAATGGGAGGCACCAAGCCTGCTTATGATTTTGTAAAGGCGGCTATAGAAGCAGGAAAGAGTGTATGTACTTCAAACAAGGAGTTGGTTGCTAAGTACGGTGCAGGCTTAATTAAGCTTGCAAAGGAGAAAAAAATGTCAACTTCTTATTTGAAGCCAGCGTAGGAGGAGGCATACCTGTAATAAGACCTCTTAATTATTCTCTTACAGCAGAGGAAATAATTGAAATTCAGGGCATTCTTAATGGAACCACCAACTACATTCTCACCAAGATGGATAAAGAAGGCCTCGACTATGATACAGTCTTAAAAGAGGCGCAGGCTATGGGCTATGCTGAGAGGAATCCAAGTGCGGATGTGGATGGATACGACAGCGGTAGAAAGATAGCCATCCTTACTTCCCTTGCCTACGGCAAACAGGTTGACTTTGAAGACATCCCAGTAGAGGGCATATCGAAAAATAACCAAGGAAGATATGGAGTATGCCAAGACTTTAGATGCTACTATCAAGTTAATAGGAGAAAGTAAAAAAAGAAGACGGAGTGGTGTATGCAAGAGTTGCACCTGTTATGCTAAGCAGAAATCAGCCTCTTCACAGTGTGGAAGATGTATTTAATGCCATTTTAATAAAGGGAAACATGGTTGATGATGTTATGTTCTACGGCAGGGGAGCAGGCAAGCTTCCTACTGCAAGTGCTGTGGTTGCAGATGTAGTAGAAGCTGTAAGGAATAAGGACAGACACCTTGATATCAACTGGGATGAAGAAAAAGCTTACTCTTGGTGATATCAGGCAGTATAAGCAGAAGTTCTTTGTAAGAGTTCCTGAGAGTGAGAAAGAGGCTGCAAAAGGTAAGTTATCAGGGATTAGAGAAGTTAGCACAGACAAGGTAAAGGGAGAATTTGCTTTCATTACAGAACCTTTAACTGAGGCTGAATTTGAGGAGTTAACCAAGGATTTGAGTGTAAAAAAACAAAAATAATAATTAATTTTTTTAGTAAAAAAATATCTTGCAAATATTACAATTAAGCGTTACGCTTATAAAGTGGTATTTGCAAATGTTTTTATTTGAGGATACCGGTGTTTTACTTAGATGGATTTGGAGGGAAAAATAATTGTTAAAGGTAGTAAAGTTTGGTGGAAGTTCGCTTGCAAATGCAGAACAGTTTAAGAAGGTTGGAGAGATAATCAAGTCTGAGAAGGAGAGGCATTATGCCATACCTTCTGCACCTGGAAAGAGATTTAATACAGATATTAAGGTGACGGACTTACTGTATAAATGTCAGGAAAAGGCTTCTAATGGAGAGGACTTTTTCAGAAGAGTTTGAAGATATTAAGTCAAGATACAATGAGATTATAGCAGGGCTTGGTATAGAGCTATCCCTTGATGATGAATTTGCCATTATAGAGAAGAACCTTAAAGAAAAAAAGCAGGTAAGGACTATGCGACTTTCAAGAGGCGAATACTTAAATGGTATTATTATGGCAAAATATTTGGATTTTGCTTTCGTAGATGCAAAGAACGGTTCTTTTTCTTTGATAAGGATGGAGTATTTGACTCTGAAAAAAACAAACGAAGTACTTTCAAAGAAACTTAAAAAAATTGATTATGCTGTTATTCCGGGCTTTTATGGCTCTATGCCTGATGGAACTATCAAGACATTTTCAAGAGGGGGATCCGATATCACAGGTGCGATAGTGGCAAGAGCTGTGAAAGCTGATGTATATGAGAACTGGACAGATGTTTCAGGCTTTCTTGTTGCAGACCCAAGAATTATTTACGATCCAAAACCTATTGACATCATTACCTATAAAGAGCTTCGTGAGCTTTCCTATATGGGGGCGTCTGTCCTTCACGAGGATTCCATCTTCCCTGTAAGAAAGTCAGGTATTCCTGTAAATATCAAGAATACCAATGCTCCTGAGGATCCGGGAAGCTGGATAGTTGAAAGTACAGGACAGAAGTCAAAGTATGTCATCACAGGTATTGCAGGAAGAAAGGGATTTTCAGCCATCAATATCGATAAAGACATGATGAATGTGGAGATTGGCTTTGGCAGAAAAGTGCTTCAGGCATTTGAAGAAAATGACATTTCTTTTGAGCATATGCCATCAGGTATCGATACAATGACACTTTTTGTAGAGGAAAAGGTATTCGAGCCAAAAGAACAGCTGGTTGTATCTGCCATTCATAAGCTGGCAGAGCCTGACTCTATAGATATTGAATCAGGTATAGCCCTCATTGCTGTAGTAGGAAGAGGCATGAAGTCTGTAAGGGGTACAGCGGGAAGAATATTTGCTGCCCTTGCCCATGCCCGCATCAATGTAAGGATGATAGATCAGGGTTCAAGTGAGCTTAACATCATTATCGGAGTAGACAATGATGACTTTGAGCTTGCAATTAAGGCAATATATGATATCTTTGTAGAAGTTCAACTATGATATATTGAGGGGTTAAGACAATGGACATAGCAAAAAAGATTGCGGAAGAACTCGGTATTAAGACGGAACAGGTTAATGCGGTTATCAAGCTTATAGAAGAGGGAAATACCATTCCTTTTATTGCTAGATACAGAAAAAGAACAACATGGAGCACTTAATGATGAGGTGCTCCGTAATCTTGATGAGAGGCTTAGATACCTGAATAATCTTGAAGAGAGAAAAGCTCAGGTTATAGGTCTTATAGAAGAACAGGGAAAGCTTACTGATGAGCTAAGACAGGCTATAGAGGCAGCAGAAGCCTTGGTTACTGTAGAAGATTTGTACAGACCGTACAAGCAAAAGAGAAGAACTAGGGCAACTATAGCAAAAGAAGCAGGCCTTTCAGGACTTGCCATCATCATTTCCTTACAGCAGACAGACAAATCGCTTGAAGAAGAGCCTTGCCTATATCAATGAAGAAAAGGGAATAACCGATGTACAGTCCGCGATTAAGGGCGCTATGGACATTATAGCGGAAGAGATATCTGACAATGCTGATTATAGAAAATACATCAGAAATATAACCTTTGACAAAGGAAATGTAATTTCAGAGGCAAAAGATAAGGAAGCTCAGTCAGTTTATGAGACCTATTACAGCTTTAGTGAGCCTGTAAAGAAGATAACGGGATATAGAATACTTGCGATTAATCGCGGCGAAGCAGAGAAGATACTAACTGTTAAAATCGAGGGCCCTGTTGATGAGATACTGGACTACCTTTGTAGAAAAGTTATAATCAGAGATAATAAATATACTACTGAAGTCTTGAAGGAGACAGTAGCCGATTCTTATACAAGGCTTATAGCTCCATCAATTGAAAATGATATAAGGGCAGAACTTACAGAAAATGCTGAAGACGGAGCTATCAAGGTGTTTGGAAAGAATCTTACCCAGCTTCTTATGCAGCCTCCAATCACAGGAAAAAGGGTGCTGGGCTGGGATCCTGCGTTTAGAACTGGCTGTAAGCTTGCTGTAGTGGATGAGACAGGCAAGGTGCTTTATACTACCGTAGTCTACCCTACAGAGCCTCAGAATAAGGTGGCTGAGACCAAGAAGATAGTGACTGATCTGGTTAAAAAATACGGGATTTCACTGATATCTGTAGGCAATGGAACTGCCTCCAGAGAGTCTGAAAAGATAATTTCAGATATGATTAAAGAGCTTCATCTTCCTGTTTCTTATGTCATAGTAAATGAAGCAGGAGCTTCTGTTTATTCAGCAAGTAAGCTGGCTACGGAGGAGTTCCCTGAGTTCGATGTGGGACAAAGAAGTGCGGCTTCTATTGCAAGAAGGCTGCAGGACCCTCTTGCAGAGCTTGTTAAGATAGAGCCTAAGGCTATAGGGTGTTGGGCAGTATCAGCATGATATGAATAAAAAAAGAAGCTTGAAGAAGCCCTTGGCGCAGTGGTAGAAGACTGTGTAAACAGAGTGGGGGTCGACTTAAATACTGCTTCAGCTCCGCTTCTTTCCTATGTTTCAGGAATCAATGGAACTATAGCAAAAAACATTGTTAACTACAGAGAAGAAAACGGTAAATTCAAGAATAGAAAAGAACTATTGAAGGTGTCTAAGCTTGGACCAAAGGCATTCTTACAATGTGCAGGCTTTATGAGAATAATGGATGGAGACAATCCTCTTGACTCAAGCAGTGTACATCCTGAGTCCTATAAGGCAGCAGAAGAGATCCTTTCTGCACTTGGCTATGATCTTTCTGCACTTAGAGGCGGAATTAAGGGCATAACCGTCGAGATTAAGAAGCATCCTGACTTAACAGCCAAGGTAGATGTAGGTGAACTTACTCTTAAGGATATTATAAGTGAGCTTGAAAAACCGGGAAGAGACCCTAGAGCAGACCTTCCTGCCCCTATCCTTAGGACTGATGTATTAGACATGAAGGATCTTAAAGAGGGTATGGTTATGAAGGGAACCGTACGCAATGTCATTGATTTCGGTGCTTTTGTAGACATCGGAGTACATCAGGATGGCTTGGTTCACATATCTGAATTATCAGATAAGAAGTTTGTAAAACACCCGCTTGAAGTGGTGAGTGTTGGCGACATAGTTGATGTAAAAGTTATTGGAGTAGATATTCCTAAGAAGAGGATATCTCTAAGCATTAAACAGGCAAAGGGTTAAAAAATGGCCATTTACGAGAGTAATTCAGAGGAAGAGACATTTGATATAGGTAAGAAACTTGGAGAAAAGGCAGATAAGGGTGGGATTATCTGCCTTGAAGGCGACCTTGGAGTTGGTAAGACCGTATTTACCAAGGGTTTTGCTGTGGGACTTTCGATAGAGGATAATATTGACAGCCCCACCTTTACTATAGTTCAGGAATATACAGAGGGAAGGCTTCCTCTCTATCATTTTGATGTATATCGTATAGGCGATATATCTGAAATGGATGAAATAGGCTATGAGGACTATTTCTACGGAGACGGAGTCTGCCTCATAGAGTGGGCTTCAAGAATAGAAGAACTCATACCAAAATCAGCAGTACACATAAGAATAGAAAAAGATTTGGCAAAAGGCTTTGAATATAGAAGGGTAGTGGTAGAAGAATGAAAGTTTTAGGTATGGATACTTCAGGCTTGGTGGCATCAGTTGCAATAGTTGATGACGAGACTCTTGTGGCTGAATATACTGTTGAGCATAAAAAGACACATTCTACTACTCTTATGCCCATGCTTAGTGAAATAGTTAAAATGTCTGAGCTTGACCTTAAGGAAATAGACGCATTTGCCATAGCTGCGGGACCAGGTTCATTTACAGGGCTTAGAATAGGCTCTGCCACTGTAAAGGGACTCGCCTATAGTCTAAATAAGCCTATTATTCCTGTGCCCACTCTTGCGGCCCTTGCCTACAATGTGCAGTTTTTTGACGGAATAATCTGTCCTATTATGGATGCAAGGAGAGAACAGGTTTATAATGGACTTTATACATTTAAGAATGGTGAATTTACTGAGCTAAAAGAACAGAGAGCTTTGGCTGTGGAGGAACTTTTAGCTGAGCTTAACAATGAATTTGCAGGAGAAAAAATAGTTTTCCTTGGAGACGGGGTACCCGTATATAAGCATAATATTGAAGAAGGGCTTGTAAACCCTCATTTCTTCGCCCCTGCCAATATTTCAAAACAAAAGGCAGGAAGTGTGGCGGTTTTAGGAAAAATGTATTATAATAGAGGTGTTATGGAAACGGCAGAAAGCCATGAACCTGTCTATCTTAGGCTTTCTCAGGCTGAGCGTGAAAGAAATGAAAAAGAAACAGGAATCAAACGATAACTATGGATGTATTTGATATAGAAGAGTTAAAGCCGGAGCATTGTAAAGAGGTAGCTGAGATAGAAAAAAATCAATATTTTTCCCTGCCTTGGTCCGAAAGGTCATTTATGGAATGTGTAGAAGGTGAAGATAAACACTATTTCTGTGCTATCGAAAATGGAGAGGTAATAGGGTATTGCGGCTACTGGGGAGTACTTGATGAGGCTGAAATCTGCAATGTTGCAGTAAGAGCAGATGCCAGAAAAAGAGGAGTTGGCGAGGCTTTGCTTAATAGACTTATTGAATACGGAAAATCAGATAAAAGGACAAGATTTTTATTAGATGTAAGAGTAGGAAATGAGGCTGCAATAAGCCTGTACAAGAAGCTTGGGTTTAAGGAAGACGGTATACGTCCGAACTTTTATGATGAACCTAAGGAAGATGCCTTGCTTATGTCACTTACAATCTGATATGATATAGTTATACAGAGGTCGAAGTGAGACGATATTTTGCTTATTACGGCTTACTGTATGTAATGACCGGAGATTAAGGAGATTTAATGCTGGATATATGTTTATTAGGTACGGGTGGGATGATGCCATTACCTAACAGGTTCCTTACCTCGCTGCTTGCCAGATACAATGGAAACAGTGTACTTATAGACTGTGGTGAGGGAACTCAGGTTGCAGTTAAGAAGAAGGGATGGAGTGTAAATCCCATAGGACTTATCTGCATAACCCATTTTCATGGCGACCATGTAGCAGGAATTCCCGGACTTTTGCTATCCATTGGCAATTCGGGAAGAACAGAGCCTATTACAATTTTAGGCCCAAAAGGAATAGAGAGGATTATAAGGTCTTTATGCATAATTGCGCAAGAACTTCCCTTTGATATTAACTTTGTCGAGATTGAGGGAGATGGCGGCAATTTCGAGTTTTTTTGGAATGAAGATTGAAGCCTTTAAGCTAAAGCATAATGTGATTTGCTATGGATATAATATAATAGTAGATAGAGCGGGCAGATTTTTACCTGAAAAGGCAAAAGAAAATGAGGTTCCTCTAAAATGTTGGAACAGGCTTCAAAAAGGTGAAACGGTTGAATATGAAGGAAAAACCTATACACCTGATATGGTTATGGGAGGAGAAAGGAAGGGGCTAAAGGTTACCTACTGTACCGATACAAGACCTGTACCTATTATTGCAGAAATGGCCGCAGATGCCGATTTATTTATATGTGAGGGCATGTATGGGGATTTGGAGTCTGTAAATAAGGCAAAAGAAAAGAAACACATGACCATGCAGGAGGCCTGTGAACTTGCCCAAATTGCCAAAGCCTAAAAAAATGTGGCTTACGCACTACAGTCCTGCTATGGCACATCCTGAGCAGTATATCAAAGAGGTAAGAGAAATCTTTGATAATGTAAGACTTGGAAAAGATGGTAAAAGTATAGATTTGATGTTTGTTGATGAGGATTAAGGGGGATTTATGTACAAAAAAACGCAAAATCCGGTTGTAGTTGGTATAGTTATGGCTCTTCTTGCTGTATTTATAATCGGCGGATTCTTTCTTGTAAGAAGCATTGGACTTAAGAATCTGGAGTTAAAAAAGAGTAAAACAGAAGTAGAGAAGCTTATGGAACTGAACTTGGATGATAATTATCCGGGAAACGCCAGAGAGGTACTCAAAAATATATAACAGAATTTTTGAAATCTTTGCTATAATGAAGAGCTTACTGATGAGCAGATTAAAAAAAGCTTGCAGAGCAGAATCAAAAACTCTTCGATGAACAGCTTCTTGAAAAGAATCCTCTTGATCAGTACGTTGAAAAGCTTAAAAAAGACATTGAAGACTATAAGAGTAAGAAGACCACGATAGCCAATATTGCTATTCAAGATCTCGCTGAGGCTGAAAGAGAAGAGCGAGGAGGCTATAAGTTCTGCAATCTTTTAGTGTCTTATATAGTTAAAGATACCAAAGGGCTTAAGACCACCAATGAGAAATACTATTTAAGAGAAGATGATAAAGGAAGATGGAAGATTCTCTTTTGGGAATTGACTTACAAGACTTTTTAGCTGACAACTATCATATTTGATAATAACCGAGGTTAAACAAAAATCAAACTATACGGATGATATTAGATAATAATTCTTCTGTAAGTATTATGCAGCAGGTTTTGATACTTTTATTACTTGAAACATTAAAATTTTAAATCTTAGAGGTGGGTGTCGAATCAATTTGGCACCCACATCGTTTTGGCAATAAAGGGAAGATGTGAAAATATGAATATATTAGCGATTGAATCATCCTGTGATGAAACAGCTGCTGCTGTAGTACAGGATGGGAGAAAGGTGCTTTCAAATATTATTTCGTCTCAGATTGAGATACATAAGCTATACGGCGGTGTTGTGCCCGAAATTGCATCAAGAAAGCATATAGAAAAGGTAATTCAGGTAGTGGATGAGGCACTTAAAGAAGCTTCGCTTACAATGGATGAAATAGATGCTGTTGCGGTTACTTATGGTCCCGGTTTGGTGGGAGCACTTTTAGTGGGGGTTTCAGCGGCCAAGTCAATAGCTTTTGCTCATAACAAGCCTCTTATAGGAGTACATCATATTGAAGGACATATATCCGCTAATTACATAGAAAATGAGGAGCTTGAACCACCTTTTTTATGTCTTGTTGTATCGGGAGGCCACACCAATCTGGTTATAGTTAAGGACTACGGAGAGTATGAAGTTCTTGGTAAAACAAGGGATGATGCAGCGGGAGAGGCCTTTGACAAGGTTGCAAGGGCGATAGGGCTTGGTTATCCGGGAGGTCCTAAGATTCAAAAAATATCTGAGGAAGGTAATAAAGATGCCATAGCTTTCCCTAGAGCTAAGGTGGCAGACAACCCATTTGACTTTAGTTTCAGCGGGCTGAAGTCTTCTGTTCTAAATTACATCAATTCCTGTGAAATGAAGGGTGAGAAAATAAACAAAGCTGATATAGCTGCATCCTTCCAGGAGGCTGTAGTAGATGTGCTTGTGAGTCATACAATAGAAGGAGCAAAACAGCTTGGATTTAAGAAGATCGCAATGGCGGGTGGGGTTGCTTCTAATGCAGTACTAAGAGAAGAAATGAAAGAGGCCTGTGAAAGAAGGGGATTCAAGTTCTATCATCCTTCACCGATATTATGTACTGACAATGCCGCAATGATAGGGGCTGCTGCTTACTATGATTACAAAAAGGGTTTGATTTCGGATCTGACATTAAATGCAATTCCAAGCCTTAAACTGGGACAAAGATAATGTTGGAGAATGATAGTCAAATTACTATAATTAAAAAAATCTGAAAAAAAGTTTAAAAATCTGCTTGACAAGATTTTTGCTTATATGTTAAACTGTTCTAGCTGTCACAGTTACAGACAGTCACTGGAGAGGTGTCTGAGTGGTTTAAAGAGCCGGTCTTGAAAACCGGTGATCCTGAAAGGGATCGTGGGTTCGAATCCCACCTTCTCCGTTTTATATGGTTTATGTGTAAGCCTTGGAGAAATACCCAAGAGGCTGAAGGGGCTCCCCTGGAAAGGGAGTAGGTCGTTAGTAGCGGCGCCAGGGTTCAAATCCCTGTTTCTCCGTTGATTTTGCTGAATATAACTTGAAAAAAAGTTGTTGACATAAGCAAAAATCGTGTGATAGAATATTTGAGCTGAATTGCGAAAGTGATTAAGCTAAGACAGAACCTTGATAACTAAATAGTGAGACAATCTTGAAAAAATTCAAACGAACGCAGGACATTAAATTCTTAATGAATACAAGTCGAAGACGAAGTATGAATTTAGAATTTAAGTCGTTCTTTCGAAGCGAAGCGAGAAAGAACATCCTTTAATAACAGTAAAAAAATTATCGACTTTAGCCGGTCGATAACGGAATGAGCAAAGATTAAAGTCAGCTCATTTTTGAACGAGGCAAACTTGATTTTCTTAATGAAAGCGAAGCTTGAGTTTAGAAAATCAGTTGTTCTTTCGAAGCAAAGCGAGAAAGAACATCCGAATATATTTATATGAGAGTTTGATCCTGGCTCAGGATGAACGCTGGCGGCGTGCCTAACACATGCAAGTCGAACGGAGATTACGGACGGAAGTTTTCGGATGGAAGACTGTAATTCTTAGTGGCGGACGGGTGAGTAACGCGTGGGCAACCTGCCCTATACAGGGGGATAGCGACTGGAAACGGCTGGTAAGACCGCATAAGTCGGCGAAACCGCATGGTTTTGCCGGGAAATGAGCAATCAGGTATAGGATGGGCCCGCGTCCGATTAGCCAGTTGGCAGGGGTAAAAGCCTACCAAAGCAACGATCGGTAGCCGGACTGAGAGGTCGGACGGCCACATTGGGACTGAGACACTACCAAAACTCCTACGGGAGGCGACAGTGGGGGATATTGCACAATGGAGGAAACTCTGATGCGCTGACGACATGCGTGAGTGAAGAAGTATTTCGGTATGTAAAGCTCTATCAGCAGGGAAGATGATGACGGTACCTGACTAAGAAGCCCCGGCTAACTACGTGCCAGCAGTACGTGGTAATACGTAGGGGGCAAGCGTTATCCGGATTTACTGGGTGTAAAGGGAGCGCAGGCGGTTTGGCAAGTTGAGAGTGGAAGCAGGGGCTCAACCCCTGACTGCTCCCAAAACTGTTAAACTTGAGTATGGGAGAGGCAGGCGGAATTCCTAGTGTAGCGGTGAAATGCTTAGATATTAGGAAGAACACCGGTGGCGAAGGCGCCTGCTGGATCAAAAACTGACGCTGAGGCTCGAAAGCGTGGGTAGCAAACAGGATTAGATACCCTGGTAGTCCACGCTGTAAACGATGAATACTAGGTGCTGGGAGGCATAAGCCTTTCGGTGCCGTCGCAAACGCATTAAGTATTCCACCTGGGGAGTACGTTCGCAAGAATGAAACTCAAAGGAATTGACGGGGACCCGCACAAGCGGTGGAGCATGTGGTTTAATTCGACGCAACGCGAAGAACCTTACCCGGTCTTGAGATCCTCCTGAATACGGAGTAATGTCTGTAGTCCTTCGGGACAGGAGAGACAGGTGGTGCATGGTTGTCGTCAGCTCGTGTCGTGAGATGTTGGGTTAAGTCCCGCAACGAGCGCAACCCCTATTTTTAGTAGCCAGCGGTTCGGCCGGGCACTCTAGAAAGACTGCCGAGGATAACTCGGAGGAAGGCGGGGATGACGTCAAATCATCATGCCCTTATGACCGGGGCTACACACGTGCTACAATGGCAGTTACAGAGGGAAGCGAAGGCGTGAGCCGGAGCAAATCCCAGAAAAGGTCGCCTCAGTTCGGATTGTAGTCTGCAACTCGACTACATGAAGCTGGAATCGCTAGTAATCGCGAATCAGAATGTCGCGGTGAATACGTTCCCGGGTCTTGTACACACCGCCCGTCACACCATGGGAGTCGGAAATGCCCGAAGTCAGTGGCCTAACCGCAGGGAGGAGCGCCGAAGGCAGGTCTGGTGACTGGGGGTGAAGTCGTAACAAGGTAGCCGTATCGGAAGGTGCGGCTGGATCACCTCCTTTCTAAGGAAGAAGAAGTAGGGATTGTCTTACTGTTTAGGTATCAAGCGAGCAACTTTGTAGCTGAGCGAGAGAAAATGTGAAAGCTTGCTTTCAGGCATTTTCGAGAGCGAAGATACAAGCTCGAGCCAAACTCTAGCGAGGACGAACGAAGTGAGTTCGAGCTAGTTTGGCTCGAAAGTTGCTAGATGAAGTACCAGATACGTCTAGTGGCGATGCGTCTAGGGGTCACACCCGTTCTCATCCCGAACACGAAGGTTAAGGCCTAGGCGGCCGATGGTACTGCACTGGAGACGGTGTGGGAGAGTAGGTGGCTGCTAGATTTATGGGCTTATAGCTCAGCTGGTTAGAGCGCACGCCTGATAAGCGTGAGGTCGATGGTTCGAGTCCATTTAAGCCCACTCAGGATAATATCCTGAAATGTACCTTGAAAACTGCATACCGAATAAAATATTCAAGCAAGTATAGCTTTTAATGATTTATTCATTAAGGGATATACAGCTAGATATGAAACAACATCGAGAAGTTGAATTTCTGATTAGCACAAGTTGAAAAACAAGTGTGATTTAGAATTCAATAAAACAATGTATTTATTAAAAAGATTTAATGCTGATACGCTAGTCAGTATTAAATTAAAGAGAACCATAATGAGTTATCTAAAATACCGTTGAGATGGGTCACTCGCAGAAATGCTTCGCATTTCCTGCTCGTGATAGGCGTTTCGTAGAAACGCCACCATCCGTCTACAGGTCGTCGTTTGCAAGCGAGCTTGCACGACGCCCCATAGCCGTCTGGCTATCCCATCTCAACTTAAGGTCAAGTTACAAAGGGCGCAGGGCGGATGCCTTGGCACCAGGAGCCGAAGAAGGACGTGATAAGTCGCGAAAAGTCAGGGGAGGAGCAAATATCCATTGATCCGCAGGTATCCGAATGGGGAAACCCGGCAGAAAGAACTTCTGTCACCGTATGATGAATCCATAGTCATACGGAGGGAACCCGGCGAACTGAAACATCTAAGTAGCCGGAGGAAGAGGAAGAAACATCGAATCCCTAAGTAGTGGCGAGCGAAAGGGGACGAAGCCCAAACCAAGGATTTATCTTTGGGGTTGAGGAATCACATACGAAGAAGCAGTAGGTAGCAGAACGGTTTTGGGAAAGCCGGCCATAGAGAGTGAAAGCCTCGTATGCGAAACAGACTGTGATTCAGTGGTATCCGGAGTACTACGGGACACGAGAAACCCCGTAGGAAGCAGGGGGGACCACCCCCCAAGGCGAAATACTACCTGGTGACCGATAGAGTATAGTACCGTGAGGGAAAGGTGAAAAGAACCCCGGGAGGGGAGTGAAAGAGAACCTGAAACCCTGTGTCTACAAGTCGCGGAAGCACGACTAACGTGCGACCGTGTACTTTTATGTAGAACGATCCGGCGAGTTGCCGTTGCTGGCAGGTTAAGTACTTAAGGTACGGAGCCGAAGGGAAACCAAGTCTTAATAGGGCGGTAAGTCAGTAACGGCAGACCCGAAACCGGGTGACCTACCCATGGCCAGGATGAAGTCTGCGTAAAAAGTGGATGGATATCCGAACACACGTCTGTTGAAAAAGGCGGTGATGAGCTGTGGGTAGCGGAGAAATTCCAATCGAACTCGGAGATAGCTGGTTCTCCCCGAAATAGCTTTAGGGCTAGCCTCGGTATAGTCTAATGGAGGTAGAGCACTGAATCGTCGCGGGGGGCGTCAAAGTCTACCAATGCGTATCAAACTCCGAATGCCATATAGATGTTTACCGGGAGTCAGACTGTATGAGATAAGTCGGACAGTCAAAAGGGAAACAGCCCAGACCATCTGCTAAGATCCCCAAAGTGTATGTTAAGTGGTAAAGGATGTGGGGTTTCGAAGACAACTAGGATGTTGGCTCAGAAGCGACCATTCATTCAAAGAGTGCGTAATAGCTCACTAGTCGAGAGGTCCTGCGCCGAAAATGTCCGGGGCTGAAACATAACACCGAAGCAATGGAATATACCGTAAGGTATGTTGGTAGGGGGAGCATTGATAACACGAAGAAGCGGTACCGTAAGGAGCCGTGGAGGGTTATCAAGAGAGAATGCCGGAATGAGTAGCGAGATGAAGGTGAGAATCCTTCAGGCCGTATATCCAAGGTTTCCAGGGTAAAGCTGATCTTCCCTGGGGAAGTCGGGACCTAAGCTCAGGCTGAGAAGCGTAGGCGATGGACAACTGGTTGATATTCCAGTACCTCTGGCTGTCAGAAATGTGGGGACACGGAAATTCAGGAAGTGCCTGTAAAGGATTCAGGTGCAAGCATGGTTTATGCCGGGCAGGCAAATCCGCCCGAGTAAGTGGACTGTGTGACGCGACTGAAATATAAGTAGGGAAGCTTCTGGGAGAGCCGTCGAGAAAAGCCGCTATTGTGCAGCCAGAGCCCGTACCGTAAACCGACACAGGTGGATGGGGAGAGTATCCCAAGGCCGGCGGGAGAAGCATTGTTAAGGAACTCGGCAAAATGGCCCCGTAAGTTCGCGATAAGGGGTGCCTGTAGAGATACAGGTCGCAGAGAATAGGGCTCAAGCAACTGTTTAGCAAAAAAACACAGGTCTATGCGAAACCGTAAGGTGATGTATATGGGCTGACGCCTGCCCGGTGCTGGAAGGTTACAGGGGAGTGCTTAGGAGTAATCCGAAGGTACGAACTTAAGCCCCAGTAAACGGCTACCGTAACTATAACCATCCTAAGGTAGCGAAATTCCTTGTCGGGTAAGTTCCGACCCGCACGAAAGGCGTAATGATTTGAGCGCTGTCTCAACAATGCACCCGGTGAAATTGAAGTACCAGTGAAGATGCTGGTTACCTGCGCCAAGACGGAAAGACCCCATGGAGCTTTTACTCCATCTTGGTACTGGGATTAGATATATGATGTACAGGATAGGTGGGAGACTAAGAAGCAGGGACGCCAGTTTCTGCGGAGTCAATGTTGGGATACCACCCTTCGTGTATCTGGTTTTCTAACCTTTGCCCGTTATCCGGGCAGGGGGACAATGCCAGGAGGGGAGTTTGACTGGGGCGGTCGCCTCCGAAAGTGTATCGGAGGCGCTCAAAGGATCCCTCAGAATGGTTGGAAACCATTCGCAGAGTGTAAAGGCAGAAGGGAGCTTGACTGCGACACCGACGGGTGGAGCAGGTACGAAAAGTAGGGACTTAGTGATCCGGTGGTATGTAAGTGGGAATGCCATCGCTCAACGGATAAAAAGCTACCCTGGGGATAACAGGCTTATCACTCCCAAGAGTTCACATCGACGGAGTGGTTTGGCACCTCGATGTCGGCTCATCGCATCCTGGGGCTGTAGTAGATTCCCAAGGGTTGGGCTGTTCGCCCATTAAAGCGGTACGCGAGCTGGGTTCAGAACGTCGTGAGACAGTTCATTCCCTATCTGGCGCAGGCGTAGGGATATTTGAGGAGAGCCGTCCTTAGTACGAGAGGGACTGGGATGGACGAACCGCTGGTAGACCAGTTGCAGTGCCAGTCGCACGGCTGGGAAAGCCAAGTTTGGCAGGGATAAACGCTGAAGGCATCTAAGCGTGAAGCCCCTCCAAGATAAGATATCCCATAGCGTAGGCTAATAAGACCCCTTAGAGAGTATGAGGTTGATAGGTCAGTGGTGTAAGCGGAGTAATCCGTGTGCCTTCTGATACTAATAGGTCGAAGGCTTGACCAAAGTAAAAGGAAAGATGTTGATTCGGTTGCAGTTTTCAAGGTATATTTATTCCTCAATAGCTCAATGGTAGAGCGCACGGCTGTTAACCGTGATGTTGTAGGTTCGAGCCCTACTTGGGGAGCTTGACATCTTAGATGTCGAAATTGTGTGTATGGCTCCATGGTCAAGCGGTTAAGACACCGCCCTTTCACGGCGGTAACAGGGGTTCAAATCCCCTTGGAGTCACTTTTGGTTCTTTAGCTCAGTTGGTTAGAGCAACCGGCTCATAACCGGCTCATCCCTGGGTTCGAGTCCCCGAAGAACCATTTTTTTATTTAATAACAAATTTCATATGAAATTTTTATTATTTTTGGGATCTTAGCTCAGCTGGGAGAGCATCTGCCTTACAAGCAGAGGGTCACAGGTTCGAGCCCTGTAGGTCCCATTACTGCATTTTATGTAGTATGCCGGTGTGGCGGAATTGGTAGACGCCCGGGACTTAAAAATCCCGTGGGTAGTAATACCCGTACCGGTTCGACCCTCGGTCACCGGCATTACAGAGGAATGGTCATGCAGATATTATATCTGTGGCTGTTTTTTTATGTTGTTATACAATTTTTTTATAAAACTTCTTTTATCTATGGACATAATGCTATCATTATATTATACTAGGTAATAAGAACTTTTTGTTCTGTTTAATATCATTATTTTTTTATTTTGATTTGACTTACATTATTTTTGGAAAGTGTGCAAGCTTTGTGTTAAAAATGTCTTTCTTTATTTTTTTGGTGGGAGATATAAAGTTTGTAAGCAAGATAGAAAAAGATGTGGAAAAAAATAATACAGGGAGCTTAAGATGCTTGGAAATGAAGCCTTAATGGAATTTTTTTAAGGAAAAATTTTGCCTGATGAAACTGATGAAGAAAAAGATGGAGGAAAAAGGCTCGTAAACTAGCCATTAGAAAGCCTGCACAATCTGATTCTGGTTATCTGCTTATCGATCCTTTAGAAAACAAGGGAAATGGAAGGTACGAAAAAGAAAGTATTGAGAGGAGCCCACAAGCGCCGGTGGCTGAGAGCGAGCCTTATTCCACCTTCCGTCAGATGAGAATTTTTAGGCAAGAAGGCTGGTTTAAGCAGTGATTGGTATCTTGGGGATACTGAGACCTTTCTAAAAACAGGCAAAGTTTATGGAGGACTTTAGTGACGATGCAGACAAAGCCTATCCTTTGGAAGCCTACTATACTACCTATGATAGGATGAATGATAATCAGCTTAGGACCTATTTTACTTGGAGGACAAAGGTTAGGAATTCTAATGTAACGGATATATCTGTATCCTACTTGTTTTGTTATGTATATGAACTATTAAACGGGATAGGTACGAAGTGTGCAGAAGAGACCATTGAAAAGCTAATATATATATGGACTGAGTTTAGAAAATATGATGACAGCATCGATGGACATTTTCGAACCTGGATAAGAGACTACTATATTGTAAACCATAATGAACTTTTACAAGGTTTTTCGTATTATAGAGACTTGATGCCAATTAAGTACTATGGTTTTGAACCCCGCTTATATGCTGAAATGACGGACTTTAAGTGGAAGAGTTTAAAAGCAGTTGAAATTTTTTTTCATCTTTTAGGATAACTGATGGACAGTTTTATAAGTCAGGCAATCAGGAGATTATCGAAAAATGTGCCTGCTTTGTACTTGAGAGACTTTCACAGACTTTGAATGAGGCTGAAATAGATATCAAAAAATTGTTCACAGCCAAACAGAGTGAGACTATATACTCTTTCTATAGAGGAGCGGTGGTCAAGCCATCCAATTTTTTTGAGCAGGTTGTCCCACTTGATGGTATTGAAACCTATAAATATAATGGGAAGTCACGTAAAATAGAAGCTCCTGACGTAGGAAAATACAAAGCTATTGTGGGATACATATTAAAAGCTTACTGAAGTTAATATGAGGAAAAATATTTGGCTCAAAGAGAAGTCTACAGCCTCCTGCGATCAAACAGGTGGAGAAATGCTTTTTAATGATAAAAAGTGATTATGGTTACTATGCCGGCGACCATATTTCCAAGTTAACTTCTTGGAAGAGAAAAAAATGCTTGAAAGCTATGTATGAAGATAGGTTTGAAGAGGCCATAATTCAAGCAATTTCTGACTTTATAAAAAAAGAAAAATATAGTTATTAAAAAAATGGCAAACTTGAAATAATTAAGCCTATTGAGATAGACCTTAGTAAAAATCAAAGATATTGAAAGAGACCATATTGAAACTGCTAAAAGGCTCATTCTTGAAGAGGATATCGAAAGAGATGAGAGACAACTATCAGAAATATATAATTGTAAGAAGAATTATAGACAGCAAGAAATAAACTTAATTAACAAAGCTGAAGTACAATCTAATAATGAAAGTTATATTAAGTCAAAAAAAGTGATGCAAATGCGACTAAAAATACCATTATCATCTATAAGTCAAATCTCTAAAATAGATGCGGTGCATATAGTGGATGGAAGTTATGAAAATGAAAGTCAGTCAATTGGACAATTAAATATATTTGATTTTTGCTAAAAGAAACAATAACTGATGAAGGTAATAAGCCTGAAATTGAAGCTAAAGATTATGATAATGCTCGGCTATCAGGTCGCCAAGCAGTTATAAATGTCTTGTCGAACGAGGCAAAAAGACCTGATTTTACATCTTGCAAATGGTGAAAAAAACAGGCTCTAATTATGAACTTCTTGTTGAAGAAATAAATGAGAAGGCACTTGAAATAACAGGTGATAACCTGATTGAATATGTATCAGGAGAACCACAGATTTATGAAGATTATTTGAATGAAGTAAAAGAGGCAGTTGGAGGAAGGTCATAGAATGTAACAGACAGGATACCGCTTAGAATAGCAAATACCCTGCTGAATTCCCTTAAGGGTGGAGTTGTGCCACGCACCGGCTTAGGCTATATAACGGTAGGCAGGAAAGATGAAATAGATGCACTTTTAAATGATATTGAAATGATATCCGAAGGAGGTGCTTCATTTCGATTTGTTGTTGGGAAATACGGAGCAGGTAAGAGTTTTTTACTACAGACCATTCGTAATTATGCTATGGAAAGGGGCTTCGTAGTGGTGGATGCTGACCTTTCTCCTGAGCGAAGGCTTGTAGGCAATAAGGGTGATGGGCTTGCTACTTACAAAGAGCTTATGAAAAACCTCTCGACTCAAACCTCTCCTGATGGAGGTGCTTTAAGCCTCTTACTAAGCAGATGGATAAATGCACTTAAAACTGAGGTGATGACAGAAAACTCACTAACTGCTGACAGCGAGAAGATTAACGGACTGGTTGAGATTAAGATTCATCAAACTATAAATGAGCTTGAAACCATAGTACATGGCTTTGATTTTGCAAGGGTAATTTCCCTTTACTGGAAGGCTGTAGTTACTGAGGATGAAGAGCTTAAAAGTAGAACCTTAAAATGGCTTAGAGGAGAGTACGGGACTAAGACTGAGGCTAAGGCGGAGCTTGGAGTTGGTGTCATTATAAATGATGATGACTGGTATGAGTATATTAAGTTGTTTTCTATGTTCGTAGTAAAGGCAGGATATAAGGGGATGATAATGATGATTGATGAACTCGTCAATCTCTTTTAAGATTCCCAATTCTATATCAAGGCAAAAATAATTATGAGAAAAATCTTAACAATATACAACGATATAATGCAGGGCAAGGCGAAGTACTTGGGAGTGATAATGGGCGGTACACCTCAGTGTGTTGAGGATACAAGAAGAGGTATATTTAGCTATGAGGCACTTAGGTCAAGGCTTGAAAGTAGTAGATTTTCTGATGGAAGTACAAGAGATTTGCTCTCTCCTATTATAAGGCTAAAACCTCTTACCCCTGAAGAGATGTATTTTCTTATCTGTAAGCTTGAGAAGATTCACGCTCAGGTGTACAAGTATGAGGCAGGACTTAGCTCTGAAACCTTGCAGTATTTTATAAAAACTGAATTTAGCAGGGTAGGAGCAGGACAGAATATAACTCCTCGTGAGATAATAAGGGATTTTATAGAAATACTTAACATCCTCCTTCAAAACCCTGACAAAACCCTTGAGGGCATACTTGGAGGGGATGATTTTAACTACGCTAAGTCAAGTGAAGATACTGAGGAAATAAGAAGCGAATTTAAGGGATTTGAGATATGAGTACATTTGATAAACTTGCTCCTTTTATACAGGACTACATATATAAGAATGGTTGGGAAGAGCTAAGGGAAATACAGGTTGCTGCCTGTGATGTTATATTTAATACTGACTCCAATCTTCTCATAGCTACGCCTACCGCATCGGGTAAGACGGAGGCTGCCTTTCTGCCTGTGATAACTAAGCTTTATAATGAACCCTGTGAAAGTGTAGGAGTCTTATACATAGCTCCGCTTAAGGCTCTTATTAATGACCAGTTTGCCCGTATTGAGGAGCTGCTTCGGGAGGCCTATATTCCTGTGACAAGGTGGCATGGGGATGTATCTGCCACTGCTAAGAATAAGCTGCTTAAAAAGCCTTCAGGCATACTACAGACTACACCTGAATCCCTTGAAGCAATGCTAATGAGAAGGAAAGAACAGGCGGTTAAATTATTTTCTGATTTGAGATTTATCATAATTGATGAGGTACATAATTTCATAGGTGAGGAAAGAGGAACCCAGCTTATTTCCCTGCTTGAAAGGCTTCAAAAGCTAACAGGCATGATTCCTGTAAGGATAGGACTATCTGCAACACTTGGGGATATAGAGGGTGCAGAAGACTGGCTAAACGGCGGTACAGAAAGAAAATGCATTACTCCTGATACCGGAGTTAAAAGGCGGAGAGCAGTGGTAATGGTGGAGCATTTTTATGAATTTGCTTTCCAGGAAAAAGATAAGAAGAACGAAATATCCTTCTACGATAATCTATATGAGCTAACTAGAGGGAAGAAGAGCATTGTATTTTCAAATGCGCGCTCTGAGGTAGAAAAAAACATTGTTAACCTTAAGGAAATAGCTAAAAAAAGAGGAGAGCCTGATGTATTTATGGTTCATCATGGCAGTATTTCAGCATCTGACAGGGAGTTCGTGGAAGAACAGATGAGGCTGTCTGACTTACCCCTTGTTACAGGTGCGACTGTTACCCTTGAGCTGGGTATAGATTTGGGGGATTTGGAGAGAATTATACAAGTGGGCTGTCCGAAGTCTGTAGCCAGTCTATCTCAAAGACTTGGAAGAAGCGGGAGACGAAGCGGAGTTTCTGAGATGTGCTTTTTGTTTGAAGAGGAAAAGCGAAGTGAGTCCACTGAGTTCTATAAGGCGATAAATTGGAGCTTTATTAAGTGTATAGCTTTAATTGAACTATATAGGGAAAATTATATAGAGCCAGTGCTGCCTGAGCGATATCCATTTGGTATTCTCTACCACCAGACTATGAGTTTTTTATACAGCAGAGGTGAGGCAAGTCCGGAAGTTTTGGCACAGTCACTCCTTAGTGAATATGCTTTTAGATTTGTTACACAGGATGACTACAGGGAACTCTTGAGATATCTCCTTAAGATAGGTCATATCGAGAGAACTGAGAACGGAGGCTTCATCTTAGGTACCGAGGGAGAAAAGATAGCAAATCACTATGACTTTTATTCGGTATTTGAATCTGATGTAGAATATTCCGTGAGAGAGGGCTCACACGAAATAGGTACTCTTACAAGGCTTTTGCAGCCTGATACAACCTTTGTTCTGGGGGGAAAGAGCTGGATGGTTACAGAAATAGATAAGGAGAATAAGAATATCTATGTAAAGAGTGCTGAGGGTAAGTCGCCTACAGTCTGGGATGGAACAGGAGAGGTTATTGAGCATACGAGAGTACTTAAGAAAATGAAGGAGATAATAACAACTGACTGTAAGTATCCTTATTTGGGAGATGGAGCAAAGAAGCGGCTTACTGAAATAAGGCAGGTTGCAGCAGGTGCAGGACTTGAAACCAAAGAAATCTTTGAAATATCTCCGGATACTTACGGGATATCGCTGTGGTTAGGTACAAGAGCGCTTAATTCCTTAGACTATATCTTAAATAAACTCCTGCCTGATAGAAAATTTGTAGAGCCTTACTGGCCGTTTTTAATAGTTAAAAATGTAACAAAGAATGAACTTATGGATGCACTTGACTACATAAGAAAAAATGATGTTACGGAAAGTGATTATATTGTTCCTAAAGATGCTAAAACCTTCGGGAAGTACAATGACTTTGTTCCTGAAAACCTCCTAATCAAGCAGTATATTGACAGATATACTGATGTGGTGGAAATGAAAGAGGAGATTGGGTTATAAAAAGTTCTCTTTTTAAGAATGTGTTAGAAGGTGTTAAAGACTCTGAAGGATTGATTGACTTAGAAGGCTTTGATATAAAGAAAGTTTTAAAAGCTACTGGAAAGCATTAGATTGGACTGGGAGAATGTTAGATGATAATAAGGACTCTGTCAGACTATTGCAAAGAAAAGTTTGGCACAAAGGTATATAGGTTGTCTTTATCCACAGGATGTAGTTGCCCAAACAGGGATGGAAGGGCAGGAAGAGGTGGTTGCAGCTTTTGCTCTGAGGGCGGTTCCGGGGAATTTGCCACCAAGGTAAAGCCGATAGAAGAACAGATTGAAGAGGCAAAAGATAGGGTGAAAAGCAAATTTCCAAAGGACATAAAGGAAGAAGACAAGAAGTATATTGCGTATTTTCAGTCATTTACCAATACTTATGGAGATGTAGACAGACTTGGCGGGATTTTTAAGACTGCTGTCTTAAGAGATGAGATTGCCGCCATATCTATTGGTACAAGGCCTGACTGCTTGGAAGATGATATGCTTGCCCTCTTGGACGAGCTTAATAAAATAAAGCCTGTATGGATAGAACTTGGCTTACAGACGATTCACGAAGACAGCGCAAAGGCATTTAACAGGGGCTATAGTTTGCCTGTCTTTAATAAGGCTTATATGGAGCTTAAAAAGAGAAATATTGAAGTGATAGTCCATGTGATTTTGGGCTTACCGGGCGAAACGGATAAAGATATGTATGAAACTGTCAGGTATTTAGCAAATCTCAGTCCCAAGTTAGACGGAATTAAGCTTCACCTCCTCCATATATTAAAGAATACCAGACTAGAGAGGGAGTATAGGGAAAAGCCTTTTAAGATACTAAGCCTTGATGAATATACTGAAATTCTTATAAACTGTCTTAGAATCCTGCCTGAAAGCGTGGTGATTCACAGGATGACGGGAGACGGAGATAAAAGACTGTTGGTAGAGCCACTTTGGAGCGGTGATAAGAAAAAGGGTGCTAAATACCATAAATAAGGCTATTAGAGAAGCTAAAAAGATAAATTATAAGTGTCAGAAGAACATCATGATGGAGGCACTGCCAATTAGGTTATAATCTAGTAAAATCAAACACTTTTTGGAGAAAATAATGGCAAAGAATAATTATTATGCGGTAAGAATAGGAAAGACTCCAGGTATATATAAAACCTGGGAGGACTGTAAGGCTCAGGTTATAGGCTATAAAGGGGCTATATATAAGGGATTTGCAGAAAAGCAGGATGCGGAAGACTTTTTAAGAGGAGGATTATCTGCTTCTAACACTGATGCAGCAAGTGATAATAATGATGAAAATACACAGGTAGAGCCCTCTGATAGTGAAATAACCGCTTATGTGGATGGAAGTTTTAGCGGTGGTAAAATTTTTGGGTGTGGATGTATTATACTTAAAGACGGAGAGGTAATAGCTGAAATATCAAAGGCCTACGAGGATGAAGAGCTTGCCACAATGAGGAATGTGGCGGGAGAGATAAAAGCTTCTGAACTTGCCATGCAATATGCCTTAGACAATGGCTATACATCATTAAGTATCTACCACGATTATCAGGGGATAGCAAGCTGGTGTCTCGGAGAGTGGAAGACTAACAAAGCAGGAACCATAGCTTATAAGCAGTTTTATGATGGTATAAAAGATAAGCTTAAGGTCCATTTTATCAAAGTCAAGGGCCATTCAGGTGATGAATACAATGAAATAGCTGATAGGCTGGCTAAAAAAGCACTGGGAATTGAGTAGACAAAATGTGCAGAATTCTCATAAAATCGAACAATAAAAAATATTAAAAAAGTGTTGACATCATAAGTTAATTCATGTATAATATTCCTTGCTTGATTGCAAAACACTTAAGAAATTTCGGGGTGTGGCTCAGTTTGGCTAGAGTACTTGATTTGGGATCAAGGGGTCGCAGGTTCGAATCCTGTCACCCCGACTTGCTTCTAAGTTTTGTAATAAGCGAAAAAAATAAATATTACTTGTTTTGCGGGTGTGGTTCAATGGTAGAACACCAGCCTTCCAAGCTGGATACGTGGGTTCGATTCCCATCACCCGCTTTCATTTTGATTATTATTCAAAATGGGTTTGTACCGATAGCTCAGTTGGATAGAGCAACGGCCTTCTAAGCCGTGTGTCGGGGGTTCGAATCCCTTTCGGTACACTTAAGCTAGTCGGATTAAATATATGGTGGGTATAGTGTAGTTGGTTAACGCGCCAGATTGTGGTTCTGGATACCGAGGGTTCGAGTCCCTCTACCCACCCTTAGAGTGCAAAGGCGAGAGTCTTTGTATTTTTTGGGCTATAGCCAAGCGGTTAAGGCACGGGACTTTGACTCCCGCATCGACGGTTCGAATCCGGCTAGCCCAGCCATGCGGATATGGCGGAATTGGCAGACGCGCCAGATTTAGGTTCTGGTGGGAACCCCCGTGCAGGTTCAACTCCTGTTATCCGCAGACTACCGGACTTTATTGCATCTTGCATGAAGTTCGGTTTTTTTATATAATGTTCAAGTATCGAAATTAAAACTTCGATGTGGACTTGTTTTGATAAGAGAAGCTATGGCGGCTCTATATCATTCTTATTCGTTAAAAGTGTCTGCTATAAGAACCTTTAGGGATAAGACAACAAAAAAATATTGCTTGCAAATAGGAGAGCAGTGATGAAAGACTTGATGAAAAAAAGTTCAGCCTGAAAGAATTTATCTGGATGACCATTGGTATCGAGATTATGGTAATTGGTATTTATTTCTTTAAGTTTCCAAATAACTTTTTCTTTCGGGGGAGCTACAGGTATAGCGGTTATTTTATCGAAGTACACCGTTGGAGTTTTAACCAGGGGAAATATTATAGTAATCTTCAATGTTTTGCTCCTTATTATAGGATTTTTGTTTCTCGGAAAAGAATTTGGACTAAAAACAGTGTATTGTTCTCTGGTTATGTCATTCTCACTGCAGGGACTTGAGTACATTGCTCCGCTTACGGGGCCTCTGACCAATGAAACAATAATGGAACTTGTATATGCTATTTTTCTTCCTGCCATAGGCAGTGCCATATTATTTAATATAGGTGCCTCATCCGGAGGAACCGATATACTGGCTATGCTGCTTAAAAAGTATACCTCTATGAACATAGGAGTCGCACTTATGTCTGCTGACTGTATACTGCAGCCCTTACCTTTCCTATTTACGGAATCAAGACAGGACTTATGTCGATGCTTGGTCTTGGCGTAAAGGCTCTTGTTATCGACAACGTAATTGAAAGTATTAACCTATGCAAGTATATCAATATCGTTTGTAATGATCATGAACCTATAACAAAGTTTATAGGTAAGGAATTAAACCGTTCTGCTACAGTAGTTGATGCCAAGGGTGCGTATTCAGGACAGCATAAGTTTATGGTGCTTACTGTAGTTAACAGAAGACAGGCGGTTCTTTTAAGAAATTTCCTCAGAGAAACCGAGCCTACTGCTTTCATTATAATTACAAGTACAAGTGAAATTGTTGGAAAAGGATTTATGAGAATATAGGAGAGAATCTATGGGAAAATACTTTGGGACAGATGGATTCAGAGGAGAAGCCAATGTAGGATTGACAGTTAATCACGCATTTAAGGTTGGAAGATTCTTAGGGTATTACTACGGTAAGGAGCATAAGGCAAAGATAGTAATCGGTAAAGATACCAGAAGGTCAAGCTATATGTTTGAATATGCTCTTGCAGCAGGACTTACCGCAAGTGGGGCAGATGCTTATCTTTTGCACGTTACAAGTACGCCGAGTGTTTCCTATGTGGTAAGAACAGAGGAATTTGACTGTGGTATTATGATATCTGCAAGCCACAATCCTTTCTACGACAACGGTATAAAGATAATAAACGGAAACGGTTATAAGCTGGAGGCTGAGGTTGAGGCTCTTATAGAAGAGTACATTGACAGAGAAGAAGATAATATTCCTCTTGCAACTGGAGAGAATATCGGCAGAACTGTTGACTATGTGCTTGGAAGAAACAGATATCTGGGCTATCTTATTTCACTTCCTACCAAATCCTTTAAGGATGTGAGAGTAGGACTTGACTGTGCAAATGGTTCTGCGCATCAGATAGCAACAGCGGTATTTAAGGCGCTTGGAGCTAAGACCTATGTTATAAATGCAGACCCTGATGGAACCAATATCAACACTGAATGTGGTTCAACTCACATAGAGAAGCTTCAGGAGTTCGTTAAGGAGAAGAATCTTGATATAGGCTTTGCTTATGACGGAGATGCGGATAGATGCCTTGCTGTAGATGAAAACGGTAATATTATTGACGGCGACGCCATTCTCTACATTTGTGGTTCTTATCTTAAGCACAAAGGTGAGCTTGACAACGATACAGTAGTTACAACTGTTATGTCCAATATGGGACTATACAAGGCTTTTGACAAGCTTGGGATTAGATACGAAAAAACAGATGTAGGCGACAAGTATGTAAGTGAAAATATGGTTGCAAATGGCTACTCCTTAGGTGGGGAACAGTCAGGACACATTATCTTTGGAAAGTATGCTACTACAGGAGACGGAGTACTTACTTCACTTAAGATAATGGATGCAATGCTTATCAGTAAGAAGAGGATATCAGAGCTTACAGAAGGCTTTAAGGTTTATCCTCAGCTTCTTGTGAACTTAAAGGTTACTGACAAGGACCTTGTAATGAATGATGAAAAGGTTATTAAAGCTAAGGACGAAGCTGAAGCAGGACTTAATGGAGATGGAAGAGTGCTTCTTAGAAAGAGTGGCACTGAACCTCTTATAAGAGTTATGGTAGAAGCAGGAAGTGATGAGAAATGCAAAGAGGCGACTGATAAGATAATAGATGCCATTAAATCAGGCGGCTATATCTTAGAGTAAAAAGCTTAAGTAAAATGTCCTATACCATTGAAAAAAACTTGAGAATTGATATATTATTGAAACAGTTACGCTTTTAAGGCGATAACTGTTTCTTTATGCTTAATGTGAGGTAAAAAAATGGCAGGGGAATAATAGAAAAAAACAGCAAACAAAAGTAATAGAAAAAAGCAGTAAAAGCAGTAAAAAGCAGGACTTCTACAAAGAAGGCTGCAGTAAAGAAGGCAGGTACAAGGAGAAGTTCTCGTAATAAGCAGGTTGAAGTTGAAAGAGAAGGCTTTTTATCAGAGAACAAATATGAATTATTATTTATATTTACCAGCGTCATATCAATTGTGCTTTTTACTTTCAAATTTTAATCTGGTTGAATCTGTAGGAAGAGGGATTAATAGTTTTCTTTTTGGCTGTATAGGCGTGATTACATGGATATTCCCATTCTATGTTTTCTTTTGCGTCTATTTTTATGCTGGCCAATGTAGGCAACAGAAGAGTCAGAAATAAAAATTTTTGGCTAGTGCAGGCTTGCTTTTTAGCTCTTGGAGGGATATTTGAGCTTGCTTCCTATGGAGACCTAAGTGACATACCTTGGAAATCTCTATACACGATGTCTGTGGATAATAAAAAAACGGAGGAGGTTTCCTCGGAGGTGCTCTTGCTAAGATATTTAACCTTGGTCTTGCGCAGGTTGGAGCCTATCTTTTGCTAATAGCTATAATTATAATGTTTGTTATTTATTTAACAGGAAGGCTCATAACCTCTGCTATAAACGACAGGGTGACAGAAACCAGAGAGACTATAGCGGAATATAAGAATGAGGCTATGCTTGACGCTAGGGCAAAGGCGGAGGAGAAGTTAGCAAGAAGAAAAAGAGCTTAGGGAAATAAGAAGGGCTGAAAGAGAGAGAATAAGACAGGCCAGAGTCGAAGAGGATGAGAGGCTTTAGACAGGAGGAAATGGATAGAAAGAGTGCCATTTCCGAGGAGATTATTCAGGAGAGGATTAAGGCAAATATAGAGAATAAAAAAAGAAGCTTGAAGAGGTCGCAAAGCAGGAAGAAGCTAAGAAAGAAGAGGAAGAAGTAGCTACAAAGGAGAAGCCTGCAGATATGGATAAAGAGACCGTAGATGATTCTCCTATTGGAGAAGCTAAAGTGTCTGAAAAGAAAGAGGTCGCCAGCGAAAAATCAAAAAAACAACAGAGGAAGTCGCAAATATTAACAAAGAGGTAGAAGTAAAGGAGGTAGGCGAGACTGAAAAAAATCTCAGCTTTCTTTCCTGATTCATAGGGCAAATGAGGATAAGAAGATTTCTGAGGGCAAAGAAGATGAGTTTTACTTAAAAAGAAATCAAAGATAAGTTCGGTGACGGGGAAGGATTGTGGAAGCCTGAAGGAGAAGAAGGAAAAATTGATGAAGGGCTTGATAATATAACAGAGCCTAGTGGTATAGCAGAGTCTGATGATAAATCAGAGCCTAGTGGTATAGGAGAGCCTGAAGTAAAGTCTGAAGATTTGATTGACGAAGAGGATGAGGAAGTTATAGAGGATGAAGCAGAAAATGAAGTGGATTCCCATAGGTTGGCGAAAAATTATTACGAAACAGACGAGAGTGACTATGAAGAGGATATAGATGAATACGAGGACTTGCTGGATGATGAGGATGAAGAAGAGGCAGTTCCTCAAAGGTCTATTCTTGAAATTGAAAAGGAGAGGCTCCTTGAAAAGAAAACCATAACCGGAAACAAGGCTCTTGAGTCTTCATTTGGAGATGGTAATGGTTACAGTGCCGGGTCAATGGATAATTCAAATATTCCTGAAAAGAAGGAGAATTCCATAACAGATAGAAGAGATGATGGCATAGAGCCTCTTATTCCGGATATATCTGTAGAAAATCCACCTGAACCGCCTAAGCCTTATGTATTCCCTCCTATCAGCCTTTTAAGTAAGGCCGGGGGTGACGAGGAAGGAATCAGTGATGAGGAGCTTCACGAAACTGCAAGAAAGCTTCAGGATACCTTAACCGCTTTCGGGGTAAATGTAAAGGTAACTGATGTCAGTTGTGGACCATCTGTAACAAGGTATGAGCTTCAGCCTGAACAGGGGGTAAAAGTGAGCAAGATAACTGCACTAACTGATGACATCAAGCTAAATCTTGCTGCAGCTGATATTCGTATAGAGGCGCCAATTCCGGGCAAGGCAGCAGTTGGTATAGAAGTACCTAATAAAAAGAATCTTATGGTGTACTTTAGAGACCTGATTGAAAATAAAGACTTTAATGAACACCAGTCCAAGCTTGCCTTTGCTGTGGGTAAGGACATAGGCGGACAGACCATGATATCTGATATAGCAAAGATGCCGCACCTTCTCATTGCGGGTGCAACAGGCTCAGGTAAGTCAGTATGCATCAATACGCTTATTATGAGTATACTTTACAAGGCTAAGCCTAGTGAGGTCAAGCTTATTATGGTGGATCCTAAGGTGGTTGAGCTTTCTGTATATAACGGTATACCCCATCTTTTGCTTCCTGTAGTAACCGATCCTAAGAAGGCGGCAGCAGCTCTTAACTGGGCAGTTGCGGAAATGAACAGGCGTTACAAGCTTTTCTCCGACATGAAGGCTAGAGAAATAAAGGGCTTTAACAAAAAGGTAGGAAAAGATTCACCTGAATGGATGCCTCAGATAGTGATAATAGTAGACGAGCTTGCTGACCTTATGATGGTTTCATCAAAGGAGGTTGAAGAGGCTATCTGCCGTCTTGCTCAGCTTGCAAGAGCCGCTGGTATCCATCTTGTTATTGCAACCCAGCGCCCAAGTGTAAATGTCATTACAGGTCTTATTAAGGCAAATGTACCTTCAAGAATAGCCTTTGCTGTATCTTCTCAGGTGGATTCAAGGACAATTCTTGACGGAGCAGGAGCTGAAAAGCTGCTTGGTAAGGGGGATATGCTTTTCTTCCCTTCAGGATATCCTAAGCCTGTGAGAGTTCAGGGAGCTTTCGTGTCGGATAATGAGGTCTCTGATGTAGTTGAGTTTATCAAAGAGAACAATGATCCTGCTCACAAGGCGGCTGATATTACAGAGCAGGTAAACGCAGCTGCTCAGGTTGAGAGTATCAAAGAAGGGAACTCATCTGCTGAAGAGGATGACGGCTATGATGAGTATTTTGAAGAAGCCGGAAAACTAATTATAGATAAAGATAAGGCTTCTATAGGTATGCTCCAAAGAGTGTATAGAATAGGGTTTAACAGGGCCGCAAGAATCATGGATCAGCTAGCTGAGGTTGGAGTGGTAAGTGAAGAGGATGGAACCAAGCCTCGTAAGGTGCTTATGAGTAAGGATGACTTTGAAGCTTTCATATTGTCAAGGCACTGATTAGATTTTTTGACACTTAAACCTGTAAATTACGCACTTTTTTTGGATTGACAGGAACTGTGCATATTAGTTATTATTAAGCTGTAAATTAAAAACCGAAAAGGGGAAGGATATTATGAAGACTGATATTGAAATAGCTAAAGAAGCGGTGATGAAACCTATTGGAGAAGTGGCTGAAAAACTCGGTATTTCTTCAGATGAGCTTGAATTATACGGAAAGTATAAGGCTAAGCTCTCAGATGAGCTTTTGGGACAGGATTAAGGACAATGAAGATGGAAAGCTGATTCTCGTTACTGCTATCAATCCTACCCCTGCAGGTGAAGGAAAGACGACAGTTACAGTAGGTCTTGGTGAGGCATTTGAAAGGCTGGGTAAAAAGGCTGTAATAGCACTTAGAGAGCCATCTCTTGGACCATGCTTTGGTGTAAAAGGCGGGGCAGCAGGTGGAGGCTATGCGCAGGTAGTGCCTATGGAGGACTTAAACCTTCATTTTACAGGAGATTTTCATGCAATTACTTCTGCCAACAATTTACTTTCTGCCTTGCTTGATAACCATATAAAACAGGGTAATGCACTTGGAATAGATACCAATCAGATAGTGTGGAAACGCTGTCTTGATATGAACGACAGAGTACTTAGAAATGTAGTAGTAGGACTGGGGTCATCCGCTGATGGTGTGGTTAGAGAGGACCATTTTGTAATTACGGTTGCCTCTGAAATAATGGCTGTTCTCTGCCTTGCAAATGATATGAAGGACCTAAAAGAGAGACTTTCACGTATAATTGTAGCCTATAGCTTCGATGGTAAGCCTGTGACTGCCGGAGATTTGAATGCAGTAGGCTCCATGGCGGCACTTCTTAAGGAGGCAATTAAGCCAAATCTTATTCAGACAATTGAGCACAGCCCTGCCATAGTTCATGGTGGGCCATTTGCTAATATTGCACATGGCTGTAACTCAGTAAGGGCAACAAAGACAGCCCTTAAGCTTGCTGATTATGTGGTTACAGAGGCTGGATTCGGTGCCGACCTTGGTGCTGAGAAGTTTTTGGATATCAAATGCCGTATGGCAGGGTTAAAGCCATCAGCAGTAGTTCTTGTGGCTACTATAAGGGCTCTAAGTACAATGGTGGTGTAGACAAGAAGGAGCTTGGAGCAGAGAATCTTGATGCTCTTAAAAAGGGTATCGTAAACCTTGAAAAGCATATTGAGAATCTTAAGCAGTTCGGCGTTCCTGTTGTAGTAACGCTTAATAAGTTTGTTTCAGACACAGAAGCAGAGCTCAAATTCGTAAAAGATTTTTGTGAGGATAGAGGCTGTGACTTTGAGCTTGCAGAAGTTTGGGAAAAGGGCGGACTTGGCGGTGAGGAGCTTGCGAAAAAGATAATAGCAACAATTGAGTCAAAGGCTTCTAATTATGCACCTATCTATGGAGATGAACTTTCTATCAAAGAAAAAAATAGAAGCGATATGTACTAAAAATCTATGGAGTCGCAGGAGTGGACTTTGCGCCTGCTGCAGATAAGATGATTAAGAAGATAGAAGAGCTTGGCTTTGGCCACTTCCCTGTATGTATGGCAAAGACACAGTATTCGCTCTCAGATAATGCAGCCCTCCTTGGAAGACCTGAGGGCTTTAGAGTGACTGTAAGGGAGGCTTATGTATCAGCCGGAGCAGGCTTCGTGGTAGTGCTTACAGGCAATATTATGACTATGCCGGGACTTCCAAAGGCACCTGCAGCATTTAACATTGATGTGGATGATGACGGCAATATAGTTGGACTGTTCTAAACATTATTAAGGAGTTTTAACATGTGGGAGATAGAAAAAGGCAATTTTGCTTACCAATAATGACAGAGTAGTTGATAAATTCGGAGACAAGATACACTGTATCATGTGTAAGGACTACGAGGAAGTGATGATAAAGACAAGGGATATGGTATATGCGGGTAATAAACTGCTCACTCACCCTCAGGCCTCAAGCCTTAAGCCTAATCAGACACTTTACCGCTCGATTATCATTTATCCCAAAGAAGGTGAAGATAATACAGAAGATATAATGCTTATTGAAAAATGCGTGGAGACATTTAGACAGTGGCAGGGTATTGCGAAGAGCCCCGAGAGCTATCCGGAGGATGTAGCAAATGACTTCAAGACAATTGACTTATCAGTAATTGAAAAATGTAATTCCAAGGATATGTTAAAAGGAGCGATTCAGAATGGATTATTTTAAAGGCCTCAATAGAAAAGACTATATAATAAAAGCCAATGAAATGATTAAAAGAGAAGGTATCGATTCTGTTTCAATAAGAAAACTGGCTAAGGAAATGAAGTGCTCATCAGCCAATCTATACAGGTATTTTGCAAATCGTGATGAACTCATCTACTTTGCTCAGTTAGCTGAACTTAAAAATTATATTACTTCTCTAAATACTGCAGAGAAGGTATGGAGTAATGTATGGGAAAGATATGTGGGGGTTTGGTATTGCTACTGTATGGAAGCGTTTAGAAAGCCGCTAGCTTACAATCTGCTGTTTTTTAACAACTATGAGACAGCACTTAGTGAAGCCATAGGGGAGTATTATCGAATGTTTCCTGAGGAAATTGATGAATCATCAACCTCATTTCAGGCAATGCTTACCAATCCTGAGTTTTTTTGGGGAGAGATTTTGAGATGTGTAAGCTTTGTATAGCTGATGATGCCATTACTTATGACAATGCTGTTATGCTTAACAGAATTGTGTGTTTATTATATAAGGGATATCTAAAAACAATCATGGATAATAAAATCACTGATGAAGAGACAATCAATAAATATGTTTGGGATTATATATATGATTGTGAACTTGCGGTTAAGGCTCTTGCCTCAGATTTGAAAGGTTACACAGGCTATAAAACCGTAATTGCAAAATCTTGCAAATAAATACGAATTTTTGCAAAAAAATTGCAAATTGAGTTTTAATATTGAATAATAGACTTTTTATCTAAATCCGCCATCCACAATGAATTGTCGTAGATGGCGGATTTTATTGCGCTATAAAAAAAGTTGAAATAATTAATAAAAAAATTACTAAAAAAACTATTGATTAATACCTAAAAATTATGTAACATGTAGATGAACCAGATATTGTATTTTTGGTATGATGTAAGCTTATTTAGTTAGATTTGTAATAACTAATTCATTATGCTTTAAGAGGATATCCTGGGATTAATTTTGTTAAAGGAGGATTAGCCTATGATGCCACGGCCGGGATAATGATTACATTATCTCACAGAACTATATTTTACCTTAAAAAAATAATAATCAAAACGAGAGGTACGTATGAAACAAGAACATAATGCGTTTAGTTGGAAAAGAGTTTTAATCCTTGCAGGTGCAGTAATAGCCTTCCAGATAGGCTCAGGCTTTGCTACCGGACAGGAGATAATTCAGTATTATACTGCATATGGAGTTGAGGGACTTTTAACATTGGCAGTATTTTTCGGAACTTTTCTATATTACAATGTCAACTTTGCAAAAGCGGGAGCAGAAGAGCATTTTGAAAAAGCCAATGATATTTACAGATTTTACTGCGGAAAATATGTAGGTACCTTTTGTGACTATTATTCGACAATCTTTTGCTATATGTCATTTTTGGGTAATGGTAGGTGGTGCAGCTTCAACACTTAATCAGGAATATGGACTTCCTCTTTGGATAGGAGCTGTAATCTTAGTAGCTTTAACCGCTATTACTGTTGCAGGCGGACTTGAATTTTTGGTAGATGCGATAGGATTAGTTGGACCAATTATAGTTGTAATATGTATAGCAATCGGTATCATTACTCTTTTTAGAGATGGTGGTGATATCCAGGCAGGACTTGATGCTATTAAAAATGGAACCTTTGAAGGAGCAAAAGCAGGTGAGACCATTAAAAATGCAGGTCCTAACTGGCTTATATCTGGACTTTTCTTACTCAGGCTTCGCTCTTCTTTGGTTTGCGAGCTTTATGGCGGCACTTGGTACAAAGAATAGCAAGAAGAATCTTTATTATGGTATAATAGGTGGAACAATTGCAGTATCCGTTGCTATTGCGCTTATTTCTTTTGCACAGATAGCCAATATCAATACACCTAATGCAGATGGAAGCATACATGTATGGGATGCAGCCATTCCAAATCTCATTCTTGCAATGAAGGTATGGAAACCATTTTCAGCTATTTTTTTGCTGTAATAGTATTTGCAGGTATTTATACTTCAGCTGTGCCTCTTCTTTACAATCCTGCTTCAAGATTTGCTAAAGAGGGTACACCTAAGTTCAAGATACTTACAATTGTGCTTGCTATTATCGGCCTTATAGTAGGACTCTTCTTACCATTTAAGATGCTTGTAAATTATATTTATGTATTAAATGGTTATGTAGGAGCATTACTCATTGTATTTATGTTATGGAAGAATATCAAAGATACTTTTTAAAAGAAAAAAAGAGGCCTGATTTATACAATTAAGTAGTTGGAATCCTAAGTTCACTTATAGATAAAAAGCAATAAATAAGACGATTTATTGTAAAAAATTGCACAAAAATTTAAGAATCACCCTACGGAAATATGCGGTTTTCGTGGGGTGATTTCGTTAAATTGCCAAACTTGGATTAATTAACAATTAATGCTTGAAAATTTATAAAAAAATTGTATATTATATACATGTCACAAGTTATCATGATTATATAAGATAACGGAAGTCTAAGAATTAATTTTTAGCAAGATAGTTATCGCGATAAAAAAATTATTTGTATCAATCAAATATTTTTTTATTTTTTTATAAATAAGTTATCGTGATTACTAAAAATTATATAAGGAGGGATTTACCTATGAAATTGGAACTTGGAAAAAAATCAGAATCGATGATATCCAGTTCGCAGACAAGACTTATGTAAAAGATCACGTTCTCTACGTTAATAAAGAAGAAGTAGAGAAGCTTGTTCTTGAAGACGATAAGCTTTAAAGGCACGCAAGCTCGATATCGCAAGACCGGGAGAGAAGACAAGAATTACTCCTGTTAAGGATGTAATCGAGCCAAGAGTTAAAGTAAGCGGTGGCGGAAACATCTTCCCTGGTGTTATCGGAAAAGTTAGTCCTACAGTTGGAGAAGGAAGGACCCACGCTCTTGATGGCTGCTGCGTAGTCACTGTAGGAAGGATTGTTGGTTTCCAGGAAGGTGTAATCGATATGAGCGGCGTTGCTGCTGATTACTGTCCATTCTCAAAAACAGTTAACCTTTGCGTAGTAATTGAGCCTCAGGAAGGCTTAGAGACTCACGTATATGAGAAGGCAGGCCGTATGGCTGGTCTTAAGGTTGCTGCTTACCTTGGCGAGGCTGGAAAGGAAGTTGAGCCTGACACACTTGAGACATTTGAGACAAAGCCTATATTTGAGCAGGCTGCTATGTATCCTGATCTTCCAAAGGTTGGTTACGTTCACATGCTTCAGTCACAGGGACTTCTCCATGATACATATTACTACGGAGTAGATGCTAAGCAGTTCATTCCTACCTATATGTATCCACAGGAGATTATGGACGGTGCTATCGTATCCGGTAACTGCGTTGCACCTTGTGATAAGGTTACAACATATCATCATTTCCACAATCCTGTTATTGAGGATTGCTTCAAGCATCACGGAAAAGACATCAACTTTATGGGCGTTATCTTAACCAATGAGAACGTATTCCTTGCTGATAAGGAAAGACATTCTGACATGGTAGCTAAGCTCGCTGAGTGGATGGGACTTGACGGTGTTCTTATTACAGAGGAAGGTTATGGTAACCCTGATACAGACCTTATGATGAACTGTAAGAAGGTTCAGAGAAAGGGTGTAGATGTTGTTCTTATAACTGATGAGTTCCCTGGAAAAGACGGAAAGAGCCAGTCTCTTGCAGACGTTTGTGATGAGGCAAATGCACTTGCATCTTGTGGACAGGGTAATATGACATTACAGTTCCCTAAGATGGACAAGATAATCGGTACTATGGATTATATCGAAAACCAGATTGGTGGTTGGGCAGGCTGCGTTAATCCTGATGGTTCATTTGAGGCTGAGATTCAGATTATCATTGCTTCTACAATTGCTAACGGATTCAATACGCTTGCAGCAAGAGGCTATTAATTAATAATTATGGAGGGAAATGAGATGGCAAAGTATAAAATTGTACATTATATAAATCAGTTCTTTGCCGGCATCGGTGGTGAAGACAAAGCCGACTTTAAGCCGGAAGTAAGAGAAGAAGTTATCGGACCTGGTTTGGCACTTCAGGCTGAGCTTTGGCGATGACTATCAGATAGTGGCTACAGTAATCTGTGGTGATAACTATTTTGGAGAAAAACCTTGATACAGCAACTGACATAATAGTTGAAATGGTTAAGAAATACAATCCTGACGTATTCATGTAGCATACCATCATTTAACGCAGGTCGTTATGGCGTTGCTTGTGGTACTATCTGTAAGGCTGTTGAAGAGAGACTTGGATGCAAGGTTATTACTGCTTCTTATGAGGAGAACCCTGGTGTTGATATGTTCCGCAAGGATATTATCACAGTTAAGACAGGTAATTCAGCGACTACAATGAAGAAGTCTGTTGGAAATCTTGCTACTCTTATCAAGAAGCTTGCTACAGGCGAAGAAATATTAGGACCTGTTGAAGAAGGCTATCACGAGAGAGGTATACGTGTTAACTACTTTGCAGAGGAAAGAGGTTCTGCAAGAGCTATAAAGATGCTTGTTAAGAAGATGAAGGGAGAGGAGTTTACTACAGACCTTCCTATGCCTAAGTTTGATAGAGTTGATCCTGCAGCTCCTGTTAAGGATATCAAGAAGGCTAAGATTGCTATCGTTACATCAGGTGGTGTGGTTCCACAGGGTAACCCTGATCATATTGAGTCTTCAAATGCTACCAAGTACGGTGCATACTCAATCGAAGGAATGCAGTCACTTTCACCAAAGGATTTTACAACTATACATGGTGGATACGACAGACAGTTCGTTATGGAGAATCCTAACCTTGTAGTACCTCTTGATGTACTTAGAGAGTTAGAAGCGGACGGAGAGTTTGGCGAGCTTTACAATACATTCTTTACTACGACAGGTACCGGTACAGCTACAGGCTCTGCTGCAAAGATGGGAACTGAGATTGGTAAGATACTTGTTGATGACCACGTAGATGCTGTTATTCTTGTCAGCACGTGAGGCACCTGTACACGTTGCGGTGCAACGATGGTTAAAGGTATCGAGAGATATGGTATTCCGGTAGTACATATGGCTACAGTAGTTCCTATTTCACTTACAATTGGTGCTAACAGAATCATTCCTGGTGTTGGTATTCCTTATCCACTTGGAGATCCTACACAGGGTGAGGTTGACTCCAAGAAGATTCGTAAGAGAATGGTTAGAAGAGCTCTTAAAACATTACAGACACCTGTTACAGAGCAGACTGTATTTGAAACTGACAACTTCTAATTAAAATGATATAGGCCCGGATTTGTAGATATGAACATAATATTATAAAGGTTGTATCGTAGAATCCGGGCTGTTTTGTTGATTGAATCCGTGTATCCGTATTCTGGCCTGCAGACAGTTTCAGTCCCAGCTGTGATAGTTTGAGGGAGGTCGGTTGGATTTGATTAATCTACTTTTTCGGAGACGCAATTATTCAAATAATTACATAGTGGGGTATAAAAATATGGGACAAGATAATAATGCAGTAAGTTGGAAAAAGAGTTATAATTCTTGCTGGTGCTGTTATTGCATTTACGATTGGTTCAGGCTTTGCAACCGGTCAGGAAATCATTCAGTATTATACAGCTTATGGTGTTAAAGGACTTTTGGCTTTACTTGTTTTCTTTGTTGCTTTCCTTTACTACAATTACAACTTTGCTAAGGCTGGAGCCGAAGAAAAATTTGAAAAGTCAAATGATATTTACAAATATTACTGTGGAAAGTATGTAGGTACTTTCTGTGACTATTACTCAACAATATTCTGTTATATGTCATTTTTGGGTAATGGTTGGTGGTGCGACTTCAACTCTTAATCAGGAATATAACCTTCCTCTTTGGGTTGGCGCAGTAATCCTGGTAGTAATTACAACTATTACGGTTATAGGCGGACTTAATTCACTTGTAGATGCAATTGGTATAGTTGGTCCTATTATAGTTATACTTTGTATAGCTATCGGTGTCTTAACTGTAATAAGAGATGGCGGCAATATTCAGGCAGGTCTTGATGTCATTGCAAATGGTACTTTTGAAGGTGCTAAAGATGGTGAGACAATTAAGAATGCCGGTTCAACCTGGCTTGCTTCAGGTCTTTCATACGCTGGTTTCGTTCTTCTTTGGTTTGCAAGCTTTACAGTCGCTCTTGGAGCAAAGAACACCAAGAAGAACCTTAACTACGGTATCATCGGTGGAACTCTTGCAGTTTGTATAGCTATCATCCTTGTTTCTTTCGCACAGATTTCAAATATCAATACTCCAAGTGCTGACGGAAGCGTTTATGTATGGAATGCAGCTATTCCTAACCTTATTCTTGCAATGAAGATCTGGAAGCCATTCTCATCTATATTTGCGGTAGTTGTATTTGCAGGTATTTATACAACAGCAGTGCCTCTACTTTACAATCCTGCTTCAAGATTTGCTAAAGAGGGTACAAGTCAGTTTAAGATACTTACTATAGTGCTGGCAGTTGTTGGTTTGGTAGTAGGACTCTTCCTCCCATTTAAGGTTCTTGTAAATTATATTTATGTATTAAATGGTTATGTAGGAGCAGTGCTTATTATATTCATGATTTGGAAGAATATCAAAGATACCTTCCTCAAGAAAAAGAATGCCTAATTGAAACCGGAAGAAAGCCCTGCCACTAGGAGGTGACAAGGCTTTCTTCACTGTATACATAATGTGTGGTTGAAAAGATAATATATTCTCTTGTGAGCATATTACAAGCAAAAATTGCATTTTGGTAATTAATCACAAGTTCAAATTATCTCTAAGGTCCTCCCTATTCCATAGTGTAACCAGTGCTTCCTTAGCCGCATCAATGACCTCAGGTGAGAATCTGGATGTAGTTATCATCATGCCCTGAGTACAGGCTCTTTGCTTCATTTCAAACGTAAAGTTGTTAAAATCACTGATATCAATCACATTGTCGGTAGTTATTATAAGTACTGCACCTCTTTCTGTAAATGACTCTCCATTTCTAGTCCCTTCCCTTGTACAGACAAAATGGCTGCCTGGGAATTCAGATTCATATGGCTCAAGTGCAAACCCTCTTCCTGTATAAAGTGCAGTTATCTTTGCAGTAAGGTCTTCCTCTGAGATAGCTTCAACCTTTTGCATTTTGCTCTCGGCTACAGCTTCGGTTCCATATTTTTTTCCGAGTATCTTTGTGAGGATGGGTGCAAGTACAAGTAACACAAGACAAATTCCTATGTTAAAGGGTGTCAGCCCGCCAAACCTTATGCCAATTAACAAAAGTAATACGATGGCAAACAAAAAGAAATAAATCTCAAACCTCTTATTATTCATCTTCATTATTCCCCTTGACTAATCTATATCTATTATTAAGCTTGGTTGAAAAAAAGCTTTCGATAGAATATAATACACTAGTTTAGTCTAAGTGTCAAAAACTAACGGGATTTGATGTGATAATGATATAAGTTAATTGAATATCTTTTTCTATAAGTCCAAACGATAATATACCAAATTATATATTATCTTTAGCTTTATTAGATATTGTAAAAAAAGTAACCGAGATAAATATAATAATTACTGATATGGATATTTGCACTTATAAGTGATATAGTATAATCATAGATTATTATTAAAGTCTACTTATGAAAGGAAGGATGATTATGAAAGAGTACGCTCCTGTTAAAGAAGGAAAGATTAGAGAGGTTTATGATATTGGTGACAGCCTGATTATGGTTGCAACTGATAGAATATCAGCATTTGACCACATATTAAAGAATAAGATATCAGATAAGGGAGCCATTCTTACTCAGATGTCAAAATTCTGGTTTGATTTTACAAAGGATATTCTTCCTAACCATATGTTAAGTGTAGATGTAAATGATATGCCTGAGTTTTTTAGAAAGCCTGAATTTACAGGTAACAGCATGAAGGTTAAGAAGCTTCACATGCTGCCACTTGAGTGCATAGTACGTGGTTATATCACAGGAAGCGGCTGGGCAAGCTACAAGGAAAACGGAACGGTTTGTGGTATTAAGCTTCCAGAGGGACTTAAAGAGTCAGAAAAGCTCCCTGAGCCTATATATACACCAAGTACAAAGGCTGAGATAGGTCTTCATGATGAAAATATATCTTATGAGCAGAGTATAAAGGTACTTGAAAAGGAGTTTCCGGGTAAGGGAGAGGAATATGCATCAAAGCTTAAAGATGCAACTATAGCTCTCTATAAGAAATGTGCTGACTATGCACTTTCAAAGGGTATTATAATAGCAGATACCAAGTTTGAGTTTGGCCTTGACGAGAATGACAATATTGTAATTGGTGATGAGATGCTTACTCCAGACAGCTCCAGATTCTGGCCTCTTGAGGGCTTCAAGGTGGGAGCAGGACAGCCTTCTTATGATAAGCAGTATGTAAGAGACTGGCTTAAAGCTAATCCTGACAGTGATTATCTTCTTCCTGAGGACGTAATAGAGAAGACAATAGAGAAGTATAAAGAAGCGTTCAAGCCGCTTACAGGAGAGGATTTCAAGAGATAATATTATAACTTGATGGATATTGCTATCCAATAAGATAACATCACAATTGTATATAATGATATGATTGTCAAAAACACTTGATAATCTGTGTTAATACCGATAGGCTCAGTATTTGGCTTATCGGTATTTGCATTAATGTAATAATATATGTTTCATAAGCATATAAAAATTATTGTAATCCGGCTTGTAGAAGAAATATTATTTTTTTGATATCCATATCCTGAAATTACTTGAAAAAAATACCAGTTTATCACAGTAAAAAAACACAATTATATGATATACTTATTAAGAAGTTGAAAAATAACTAATTATACTTAAAAAACTTGACAAAAATACTGTCAAATGATATCATTTTATAAACTGACACAGTAGTCAGTGGCATCCGCGTTATAACTATAAACTAAAAATAAGAATGGAGGTGTAAGATGTTAGTTATACCTATTTACAATACAATAATTTTACCTGACGTGCAGTACAATCTCGAGCCAGATTCACTTACAGACAGGGAAAAAAGCGCATTAAAGGTAGAAGATACAGTCATACTTTTACCGCTTAAGGAAGAAAAGACAAGAGAAGAACTTAGAGCAGAGGATTTTTATCCTATAGGATTAACAGGAGTTATTAAGGGAATTAGAAATGCTGATGGCGATTTGATAATGGCTGTAAGAACTGAACTAAAGGTAAAGGTAGTTAACCTTGTAGCAAACAGAGAGGTTCTGAACGCAGAGTATGAGATTATCTATGACGAGGCTGATATAGATGAAAGAGAGCAAAGAGCTGTATTTAATATGGTTTTAGAGAATCTTGCGCAGATTTCTTCGTATTTTCAGTGGGGAAGCTGGGCTATGCGTTTCTCTGAAAAGCTTGATAATGTCAATGAAGTCATAAGCATAGTAGGACCTTATACAGACTTGACCGTAGAAGAAAAGTACGCTATGCTCGAAACAGACTCACTTATGGAGAGATACCACCTTATTTCTGAGGCAATGCTTAAGTACAAGGACCTTGTTGAACTTCAGGTAGATATTAACAAGAAAATCCAGGACAAGCAGGGTGATAATTACAGAGAAAGTATGATCAGGAGGCAGATAGACCTGCTAAATGATGAACTTGCCGAATATAATCAGGATGAACTCTCTGATGTGAAGAGGCTTGAGGGGAAAATAGAGGAAGCAGGATTCCCGGAAGAGGTTAAAGACGAGATAGATAGGGTATTTAACAAGTTTAGACAGATGGGAAGTGATGACCATGAATATGGCTCCACACTTGAATATCTGGAGTTTGTCACTGCTCTTAGCTGGAAGTCTGAAGAAGAACAGGAAATAGATATCAAGAAGGCTAAGGAAATACTCAATAAGAGCCATCACGGCCTCAAGAAGCCGAAGGAGAGAGTGATTGAGCAGATTGCGGTAATGGCCCTTAAAAAGCAGAATGCAGGCTCGATCATCCTGTTTACAGGTGCACCGGGAACCGGGAAAACCAGTATGGGTAAGGCTATAGCTGAGGCGCTTGGTAGAAAGTATATAAGAATCAGCCTTGGAGGTATAAAGGATGAGGCTGAGATAAGAGGACATCGAAGAACCTATGTAGGTGCAATGCCGGGACGTATAATGGAGAGTATCAAGCGTTCAGGTGTAAACAACCCTGTAATTGTCCTTGATGAGATAGACAAGTTAGGTTATGGAAGTTTTAATGGCGACCCTGAAAGTGCACTTCTTGAGGTGCTTGATCCTGAGCAGAATGTAACCTTCACGGACCACTATATGAATGTGCCTTATGATCTCTCAAAGGTATTGTTTATCTGTACTGCTAACAGCATAGACGAGATGAGCGAGCCACTCCTTGACAGAATGGAGATAATAGAGCTTTCTGGTTATACAGCAGAAGAGAAATTCCATATTGCAAAAGAGCACCTCATGTCAAAGTCTCTTGAAGAGACAGGACTCTTAAAGAAAAATATTGGAATATCTGACACGGTGCTTAAGAACATAATAGCCAATTACACTATGGAAGCCGGAGTAAGAGGACTGAAGAAGCAGATTGACAAGCTGATGAGACAGGCAGCAGTTAAGATCCTTGAAAAAGAAGTTGATAAGGTGGTAATAAAGAAGGAAGATTTACCTAAACTTCTTGGCAATAAAAAGGCTCTTCACGATAAGGTGCTGAAGCACAATATTCCAGGAGTTGTGACAGGTCTTGCTTGGACGCAGGCAGGAGGAGAAATCCTCTTTATAGAAACGACAGCATTTGCAGGAACAGGGCAGATTGTAATTACAGGACAGCTTGGAGATGTTATGAAGGAGTCTGCAACGATAGCTGTAAACCTTTGTAAAATCATTATTATTTGAAAAAGAAAAATTGATTTTAGAGACAAAGACATACATATCCATGTGCCATCAGGCTCGGTACCAAAGGATGGTCCGTCAGCAGGAATAACTATGTTTACTGCAATAATTTCGTTGGTGCTTGGTATTAAAGTAGACTCTCTGCTTGCAATGACTGGAGAGATATCTCTAAGGGGACAGGTTCTTCCTATAGGGAGGGCTTCCTGAAAAAAACTGATGGCGCAGAAAGAGCCGGTATAAAGAAGGTACTAATACCAATGTCAAATAAAGAGGGACCTTACAGATGTACCTGAGTCAACTAAGAAATCACTTGAAATAGTGCTTGTAGACACAGTTACTGATGTTGCAAAAAGAAGCACTTGGACTCTCGTTCTATCCTAATAATAAGGGATTTTTTTAAGGATATAAATAAAAAAAGATAAAAAAATGAAGATAAGGAGAAGGTTGTAATACCGGTTAAGAGAAAAAATAAGAATTCTGATTTTTATAGCTAATTAAGCAGTATTGTCGTTTAAAATATCTTGAAAAAAACTTATAAAATGTGCCATTATAAGTGGAACAAGAGGTGTTAGTTAACTATCAAGTAAAGAAAGGTAAAGAATGAAATTTATAAGGTTAAATAAGGCAACAGTCAGATGTATTCTTACAACTGAAGACTTGGAAGAGTACGGAATTGGCATTGATGACTTTATTGAACAAAACGATCAGGTTTCTGACTTTATCCAAGAACTACTTGAAAAAGCAGGCGCAGAAGTTGGAAATGTTTCCCAAAGCGGTATGGTTACTCTTGGGATAATGCAGATGCCGGGCGGAAAAGTGTCTATAACAATCACCGATGCAGGTGCTGAGGATGCTATGGAAGGCGGTATGGCAGACAGACTTGAATCATTGTTTAAGAAGATGTCACAGGTTGACCAACTCCGTCAGTTCATCAGTGAAATGAAAAAGTCTTAGAGAAAGTAAGGAAGATGAGGAGAAGTCTCCGGAAAAAGCTGATTACCGATTCAATCGTTGGGTTGGATGGAGAAAAAAACAACTACAGTATTGCATTTTGACACACTTGATGATATAACTGAATATGCAAAGTCTATCTCTTATGGCAGACCTATAAAAAGTGATCTGTATAAGGTAGATGACGGCTTTATTTTGGTAGTGCATAAGGCCTCGATGTCAATGCTTTCGTATGCGAAGATTTGTTTTTCGGCCATTGACTATGGGGCAAAAATAAATAATGTGCCTACACTTGAAGCCTTCCTGATGGAATATGGCAACTTGCTTATAGCAAGAAAAAGCAATTCAGGTTATGAGAAATATTTAGTTTCTTTTGACCTTTGCTAAAACTTAATAATATTCTTAAGCCCTGTGCAAGCTTGCTTGTTATAGGGTTTAAGGTGTTTTAGGCTGTATTAAAAAAATATACTTTATAGGAGTGGCATTATGTTAGATATCAGATTTGTCAGAGAGAACCCGGACGTAGTTAAGCAGAACATCAGAAATAAATTTCAGGATGAAAAGCTTCCTTTGGTAAAAGAAGTGATTGAGCTTGATGAGAGATCCAGAGAATTAAAAACCAAGGGAGACAGCCTTCGTGCTGAGAAGAATAAGCTAAGTAAGCAGATTGGTGCCTGCATGGCTAAAGGAATGAAGGACGATGCTGAGGAGCTAAAAAGGAGAGTCGCAGCCGATGCCGAAGAGCTTGAGTCTATGGAAAAAGAGCAGGCTGAACTTGATGAGAAAATCAAGAAAATAATGATGACTATACCTAACATAATAGATGAAAGCGTACCTATCGGTAAGGATGATTCCCAGAATGTAGAGGTTCAGAGGTTCGGCGAGCCAAAGGTACCTAACTTTGAGATACCTTACCATACCCAGATTATGGAGAGCTTTGAGGGTATCGACCTTGATAGCGCAGGCAGGGTTGCAGGTAATGGCTTTTATTACCTTATAGGTGACATTGCAAGACTTCATTCAGCTGTACTTAGCTATGCAAGAGACTTTATGATAGATAGAGGATTTACTTACTGTGTACCTCCTTTTATGATTAGAAGCAATGTAGTGACAGGAGTAATGAGCTTTTCTGAAATGGATGCCATGATGTACAAGATTGAAGGTGAAGATCTTTATCTTATTGGAACCAGTGAACATTCTATGATAGGACGCTTTATTGGACAGATGCTTGATGAAGAGAGCCTTCCGCTTAAGTTTACCAGTTATTCACCTTGTTTTCGTAAGGAAAAAGGTGCTCACGGTATAGAAGAAAGAGGAGTTTATCGTATCCACCAGTTTGAAAAGCAGGAAATGATTGTATTATGCAAGCCTGAAGAGGCAATGAAGTGGTATGATAAGATGTGGCAGAATACTGTAGACCTCTTTAGAAGTCTTGATATTCCTGTAAGAACTCTAGAGTGCTGTTCAGGCGATCTTGCGGACCTCAAGGTGAAGTCGGTTGATGTCGAGGCTTGGAGCCCTAGACAGCAGAAGTATTTTGAAGTAGGAAGCTGTTCTAATCTTGGTGATGCACAGGCAAGAAGGCTTGGTATAAGAGTACGTAATAAGAGTGGCAATTATTTTGCAACCACACTCAACAATACTGTTGCTGCTCCACCTCGTATGCTCATTGCCTTCCTTGAGAATAATCTTAATGAAGATGGAAGTGTAAATATTCCTGAGGTACTAAGACCATATATGGGTGGTAAGGAAAAGCTTGTTCCTAAGAGAAAATAAGGAAATACTATCCTTTATTTACTAGATTTGTAAGTATTTTTTAAGAATTATTGTCTCCGATTTAATTGACATTGATTGATATAAGGTTTAATCTTATATTGTCAGTTAAATCGGAGATTTATAACTTTAACGGGAAACTTTTTATTAGGAGATTTATGTACGGATATGTAAATATTAATAAGATGGAGCTGAGGCTTAAGGAAATCTATGAGTTTCAAGGCTTTTACTGTGGGCTTTGTGAGACTTTGGGAGAAAGATACGGCGTAAGCGGAAGATTTTCACTCTCCTATGACATGACATTTCTTATCGTCTTGCTAACGTCGTTGTATGAGCCTGATTCCGTAATAGTAAGTAAACGCTGCCCGGTGCATCCTCTTAAAAAAAAGCCTGTAATTACGAATAAGTTCAGTGAGTATGCTGCTGATATGAATATCATCCTGGCTTACGAGCATTTTGCTGATGATTATAAGGATGAAAAGAAGCTTAAGGCGGCAGCAGGGCTTTTGGCATATAAGAATGCATATAAAAGGGCTGTAGCCATATATGAAAGGCAGACAAAGGTAATAAAAGAAGAGCTTGATAACTTAAGCAGGATTGAAGAGGCAGAGGATGATGATATAGAGAAAGCAGCTGCTACCTTTGGCAAGATAATGGCTGAGATATTTGTATATGAAAAGGATAACTGGGAAGAGGATTTGAGAAGAATAGGCTTTTTCATAGGCAAATTTATATATATAATGGATGCGTATGAAGATGTGGAGGAGGACATAAAAAAAGGAAATTACAATCCTTTTAAGAAGATTTATAAAGAAAAGGGCTTTAAGGAAAAATGTAAAAATATATGCTTGAAATGACTATAAGTGAGTGCGCAGCTGCCTTTGAAAGGCTGCCTCTTATAAAAGATGTCGACATTTTGAGAAATATATTGTATGATGGTGTGTGGACAAAGTTTGACAGGAGGTCGGAGAATGAATCCTTATGAAGTACTAGGAGTATCAAGAAACGCAAGTATTGATGAAATAAAGAGAGCTTACAAAGAACTTAGCAGGAAGTATCATCCGGATTCTTATGTTGGGAATCCTCTTTCATCATTAGCAGAAGAAAAAGTTTAAGCAGGTTCAGGAAGCTTATGATGCCATTATGAAGGAGAAAAAAACGGAGACTTCAATTATACCGATAATTATAACAATAGCGGTTATTATAACGGCGAGAGCGGTGAAATGGCGGAGGTATACAATCTTCTTGGAAGAAGGGCCTACAGTCAGGCCTTAAGCCTGCTCGATTCTATGCATAACAGAAATGCAAAGTGGTATTACTATAGCGCAATAGCTCAGGTGGGACTTGGCAATAACCTTCGTGGTATGGAGTATGCAAGGATGGCAGTATCTATGGAGCCAAACAATATAGAATATCAGAATCTTGTCAACCGCTTAAGCTTTCAGGGTAACAGATATGGCGAGGTAAGAAACGTGTATAGAGGAGGTAGAAGTGGATTTGATGATGCGTCTGACCTGTGTTGTAAATTATGGTTAGCTGATTCACTTTGTGAATGTATGGGAGGAGATTTGTGCTCATGCATGTAAATGTAAAACAACTGGTTTATGCAGGGCTTTGCCTTGCTGTTTCTATGGTTTTAGTGCTGCTTGAAGGCGTATTCGGGATGAGTACGCTTTTTTTGCTAAGCCTATCAGGATTTTTTGTGGGAGTGGTGATAAGGGAATCAGGCTTTAAGATGGGAGGGGTATATTTGGCTGCATCCATTGCCCTTGCATTTTTCATAGCTCCGGATAAAACAAAGATAATTACTTATGCGGTAGTGGAAATATATATATTTGCAAGAGAGGCAATATGGGAACTTATGACAAAGGGTGAGATTAAAGATGCCAAAAGATCAAACCTATTATATTTTCTTTCAAAATTAGCAGTATTTAACCTGCTAACTGTACCTCTTGTTCTTATATTCCCTACGCTCTTCCTAACACAGGTAAGTACAAAATGGCTTTTTGATTGCTATAGCAGTGATACAGCCTGCGTGGTATGTAGGAGACAAAGCCTATGATGCATTTCAGATTGGCATATGGAACAGGATTAAGGGTTTGATATGATATTAAATAAATATTTGGGAAATGGCTGCAATGTGGCTGAACTAAAAGAGGCTGTCTACGAAGGAGAGGGAGAGCTAACAAAGGTGGCTGCCTATGCTTTTAAGGAGCACAGAGAGCTGACTGAGGTGAGCCTTCCTGAAAATGTTGAAGAGGTAGGAAATAATGCTTTCTACAATTGTAGAAATCTACTGAAATTTGTGTTTTATGATAAAATAGAAAGCTTTGGTGACGGAGCCTTCCGCAATTGCAGAGAAGCTTGATTATATAGAGGTTAAAATGGCAGGAGGAAGCCTTAGAGGGCTTAAGGAAATACTTTTTAGCTATGTCAAAGGCTGTGACGGTTTCAGTGTATGGAAATGAATTGTTTTTCCCACATTTTCAGCCTGAATTTCAGGATAATGTAGGAGCGAAAATAGTGGCTGAAATAATGCATGGTGCAGGAATGAATTACAGGGAATGTGTAGGCAGAGAAGGGATAGACTATATGAAATACGATGGGCTGTTCACCATTCAAAAAAATACTCAATGGACTTAAATGAGGCGGTTATGGTCTGTAAAGCCAGGCTTATATATCCTGTAGAGCTTAAGGATGAAAAAAGAGCAGAATACCTTGAGTTTTTAGTAAACAATAAAAAAAGTTCTTCTAGATGAAGCTGCGAAAAATAAGGACAGCTCCTCGGTCACTGCCTATATTGATGCGGGAATATTTGATACAAAGGAAGCCACAGATGAGGCCTGTGATTTCTTTTGCGAGACAGACTTTGCAGAGGGTGTCAATATTATGATTGAATATAGAAACAAGAAGTTTAAGAAAACAAGCATAATGGATATGGAAATATAAAATGGGAAGAAGTAATAAAGAATGGGAGATTCTTGGACTAAAGATATTTAACGCCGCAAAAAATGAACTCTACCTATCTATGAGATACCTCTACTTAGCTCTTGACGGACTGGAGATAGTAGCGGATATGAGGGTGGATTTCCTTGCTACAGATGGCGGAAAGCTGTATTTTTTGCCGATGATGTCTGCTGAGAAGTATATGGAAAACCCTCTCCTTATCAACAGAGCCTATCTTCACTCTGTGCTTCACTGTCTATTTGGACATATGTATAAAAGGGAGAAGAGGGATGAGGATTTGTGGAACCTTGCCTGCGATATTATGGTGGAGGGAGTTATAGATGATATGGAAGTAGCCAGTGTAACTACAGTTGTCCCGCCTCTTAAGGAAGAAGCTGAGGTAAGGATAGCAAGGGAGTGTAAGATATTTTCAGCAGAATACATCTATGACTATTTGAAGAAGAATAAAGAAGATATACTGGCTCTAGAGAATTATTTTAAGGTAGATGACCATTCTCTTTGGGATAATGAGAATAATGATGAGAAGGATGCAAAAAGAGAAAAGAAGGAAGAAAATGCCAAAGAAGAAGAACTGTGGAAGGATATAAGTACTAAAAATACAGACAGAGATTGAGACTTATTCCAGGAGTATAGGTATAGAAAAATACAAGGCTGTATCAAAGTCTAGTGACAAAAAAATAGGGAAAAAGGTGTCTTATACTAATTTCCTCAGAAAGTTTAAGGAGCCGGTTGAAGAAATTAAGCTTGATTTTTGAGACCTTTGACTATGGTTTTTTTACAACTATGGACTTAGGCTTTATGGAAATATGCCTCTTATAGAGGAGCCGGAATACAGGGTTTTCGGAAGCAGTTAAAAAAATTTTTGTGGTTGTTATAGATACCTCAGGCTCGGTGAGCAGGGAGATTGTGACTGCCTTTCTTGAAGAGACTGTAAATATCCTGACTGAGGAAAGCGTTACTGAGGATTTTGGTATTACCAGAGAATGTGTTATTATTCAATCAGACAATCAGATTCAGGATGTTAAGGTACTACATAATAAAGCAGAACTTGAGCATTATATCAAAGAGTTTGAAATTATCGGGAGGGGAGGCACAGACTTTAGAGTTGCCTTTAGCTATATAGCTGAGGAAGTAAAAGAGGGTAGAATGAATAAGCCTTCCGGATTAATTTACTTTTACAGACGGATATGGTATTTATCCAGAGGCAAAGCCTGAGTACGATGTGGTTTTTGTGTTTCCTGAGACTGCTTACCCTGATGGAAAATTCCCTTATACAAGTGGAGAGTTTCCTGTGTGGGCAATGCATTTGGTGGTAAATGTTTAGAGAGGTAAAAAGATGAATATAGAAGCGGCTAAGACAGAGATAAAGCGTACTTTAGCGTTGTACTTGGAAAAGGATGAGCTGGGCAATTATTTGATGCCCCAGGTGAAGCAGCGACCACTCTTTTTGGTAGGACCTCCGGGAGTGGGTAAGACTGCGATTATGGAGCAGGTGGCGGCAGAGGAAGGGGTTGCCCTTGTGTCATATACTATTACCCACCATACGAGGCAGAGTGCAGTGGGTCTTCCCTTTATAAAAGAGAGGGAATATGACGGTAAGCTGTATTCTACCACTGAATACACTATGAGTGAGATTATAGCAAGTATCTACGAGAGCATAGAGAATACAGGCATTAAGGAGGGAATACTTTTCCTTGATGAAATTAACTGTGTGTCAGAGACTCTTGCGCCTATGATGCTTCAGTTCCTACAGGAGAAGAAGTTTGGAAACTTCAGTGTACCTAAGGGCTGGATTATAGTTACTGCGGGCAATCCTGCGGGCTATAATAAGTCTGTAAGGGAGTTTGATACTGTTACCCTGGATAGAATAAGACAGATAACAATTGAAGCAGAATATAGCGTATGGAAGAATTATGCGATAAAGCAGGGAGTTCATCCTGCTATAATGAGTTTCCTGGAGATTAAAAAAAGAAAATTTCTACCAGATGGAAACAACTGTAGAAGGAAAGAGAATAGTTACTCCAAGGGGTTGGGAGGATTTCTCTGTGCTTTTATGGGGATATGAGAGGAAGGGCTTTTGATATATCTAATGAGGTAGCTCTTGAGTTTATAAAGGATAAGAGAATAGCTATAGACTTTGTCAACTTCCTTGAGCTTTTCCATAAATATGAGAATAAATATAGGATAAAAGATATACTTGAAAATGGAGATATTTCAGCTGAACTTCCAGGCTATGAAGAAGCTGGCTTTGATGAGAAAATAAGCGTTATTTCTATGATGCTTTCGGGGCTTAATAACTATTTTATAAAGACTTACAGAGAAGAGGAATATCTAAAAAGGTTATTTAATGTGCTTAAAAGGGCTAAGGAAGAAGAGGGCTATAAGACAGTATGTGAGCTCTACGAGGCTGAAAGAAAAGAGTGCGAGAAGCTTACTCTTGGTAGAGCCTTAGACAAGGTGCAGGATAAGATTTATATTAAGACTATAAGTAAGCTGTCTGAGCTTGTAGCACTGACTGAGGGGCTTTCAGAAGAAGAATTTGCCACTAAAATGTCTGAATTTTTTGCTAAAGAGAAGGCTCTGGTTATTGCCACCACTGAAAATGCCGAGAAGGCACTTTCCAATGCTATTAATTTTATGGAAAAAGTATTTCACGCCATCTGATGACAGCGAGGAGCTTGTCGTGGCTTCAGGTTCAGAAATGGTTTACTTTATATCAGAGCTTGAGACCAATTATTACAAGATGAATTTCATAAGGGAACATTCAAGTGTGGATCTTAAGAAGTATGGAAAAACTCCTTAAGACATCTTCGATGCGTGAAAAAAACCTCATGAGTGAGATAAGAGGGGAGTAGCAGATAGAAGAATTAAGCCACAAAAAAATATAAATTTGATATCGTTAGTTTTAGAAAAAAATTAAAAAGGTGTGTGATATTATAATGAATATGAAAAAAAGTCATTTATCAAATCTGTTCGGATCTCATGGATTTTATATATCATAGACATACTTTATTTTTCTGATAGCAAAGAGAATCGAAATATGGAACAGTAGGACTGTTACTAATGGCGGGAATTGGATTGTTTTTTTATGATGGGAACATTAATATTTATGTTTTAAAAACTGTAGATGCCCTCATTGTGGTAAGTATATAATTTACTGGAGTGATGGTCGTTGTCCGTTCTGCCAAAGACGGCTTGATTGAAATTTTTTTCTATATCATATGTCTGAGTATAGTGATAAAGACGAAAAGAAAGACTGATAGCAATTATTTTTTTAATACTTCAGTCTATTTTTGAAATTTGCTGTGACTACTGAATAGAGTAGATAAAGACTGCTGGTTTTAGTTCTATACTGGTTACAGGGGCAAGGCAGGTGGGCAAGACCGCAATGCTTAAGTGCCTTGTCAAGGGAACATACAGAATTTAAGTCAAAAAAGTGATGGAAATTTCCAAATAGAGATTTCCATCACTTTTTATAATTATACAACTCTCAACTTAAATTTCATTAGCTCTTTTTCATCATCTACAGGAATCTTCGCAATATCAGCACCAAGTTCCTTGAGTTTTTCTTCAAAGATGTGTATTTTCCGTAAGGAAACAGCAAATCATAAAATTTGAACCTAAATATTTTCCAGCACTACCTGAGACCGTCTTTTGTCAAAACATAGACCTTATCGCAGACCTCTTCTATGTACTTCCTGTCATGTGAAATGCTTATAATGGCACCCGGAAATTCCATTAGCATCTTTCTGATTACGGGGCCTGAAAGAGGAGAAAAAAATTCCTCGTGGGCTCATCAAGTATAAGTACATTAGCCTTAGATATGCTCATCTTAAGCAGAAAAAAATCTTGGCTTTTTGACCACCTGAGAGCTCAGAGATTGGGTGTTCCATCTCATCTGAGGTATAGTTTAGCGAACCTAAAAAAGTTCTGATTTTTGTTCTTTCTTCTTTACCTGCATCAGGGCAGAGGTACTCTACAGGAGTTATATCAAGTTTAAGCATATCTTCATAGTTTTGCGGCATATATTCAGCCTTTATATCAGTCCTAGATAGCAATATTTCAGCAATTTTATGTATGAGACTCGTCTTTCCTGAGCCGTTCTTTCCGGTTATACAGATTTTTTCGGGACCACGAAGGCTTAAGCTGATATTTTCAGATAGAAGCACCCTGTCATCAGGAGTATAAAGCTTAGGAAGTTCAAATTCTATAACTGTCTTTCCTAAAGGAATTGAAGAGCTGCCGTCACCAAGCTTAAAGAAGATAGCTTCTTCCTTATCAGGTTTTTCGGTCATATCTTGTTCTTCTCTTTCAAAGCGGTGAGCCATAGACTTTACGGCATGCATCTTCTTTTTTAACAGTCTTCCTCCCGCAGGGTCTCTCCTGGTAATTGTAGCCTGTGCGTGTTCAACGCTTTGGTATATGCGGTTTAGTTTTTCATCACGAACCTTTTTTTAGACGCCTGTCATTGTCTGACCTTCTTTCCTGATTACTAAAATCGCGCCTCCTTTCCTCCATATACTGAAGATATGGAAGCCTAGTTACAGTGTATCTGCTTTCTGTTTTTTTCTTTTAATCTGTTCAAGGTGAATCACCATATTGGCAGTATTTTCAATTAATACCTCGTCATGAGATATGAAAATGACTATATGCTTAAAATCATTTATTATAGTTTCAAGAAGACAAAGAGTATCTGTATCAATGTCGTTAGATGGCTCGTCAAGTAAAAGAACTGTAGGTTCTTCAAGTAAAAGCCTCATAAGTTTCATGCTTTGATTTTTTTCTCCACCTGACAGAGTTTCCATTGATTGTTCGCTGTAGTAAAAATCATCGGGAAGACCAAAGTCTTTAGCCCTCTTGCATAGAGTTTTGGGGCTTTGTGATAGGAAGTTGTCTGACTGCATAAAAAAGTCATAGACACTTAGCTTTAGGGATCTCCTTTGGCGACTCCTGAGGCAGATAAGCAAGTCTTTCTCCTGATTTAACAAGGCTTCCTTCGTATTCGCAATAAGCTGTTATTAACTCTTTATCATATATCCATTTTAGCAGAGTAGACTTACCATTTCCCTCTTCGCCGATAATTACAGCCTTATCTCCATCATTAAATGAAGAGGAAAAGTCGCTTAGTATAATTCGATTATCTTTTTTTATGGGTTAAGGTTAGATTTTTTTATCTGTAGCATAATCCTCCTAAAATGAAAAAAAGCCTGCTTCATTTCTGAAACAGACTACATCTTCCCATCGCCATCAACATAGGAGTCGCAATCAATTATCATCTCTTATGATGAAAGTATAGAATTGATTCAGCCCTAAAGAGGTGTATTATGCCTTGATATCAAGATTTCATCAATATCAGAACTTGATTGATATAAGCATAAAAAAATAACACAGCTGTCGTGGGGGAATTATAAATAATCTAATTCAGAAATATACAGACTTATTCCGTAAAAATCAGTCTGTTATAAGTTTCATAAATTAAATCATTTAATAATCATTTTGCCACCTATACTGTGCCTTTCTTTTTATAAGTCTAATGATATCAAAAAAATATAATTTTTGTCAATAGCAAACGAGATTAAATTCTATAAATAGGGAGTTTGATTGGCATTTGCCCTAAATAAAAGGAGATTTTGGTGATAATTAAAAATAATTTCAATTATATCAAATTATTCTCGTCTTGCCCTTTATTATATCCAAAAAAATGTTATAATGAAGAGTGTACGTCAAAAAAATCAATCATAAATCAGGGAGGAAGAAACATGAGACTAGGGTGGTCTTGAAGCAGGCGGAACAAAGATGGTTCTTTGTGTCGGAGATGAAAAAGGGTGAGATATTCGAGCAGATATCAATACCGACAGGCACTCCTGCAGAAACAGTACCTGACATTATTAAGTGGTTTTCAGATAAAAAATATAGATGCACTTGGGATAGGGTCGCTGGACCTGTGGATGTATCACCTGCATCACCTACCTATGGGCAGATTTTTGGATACACCTAAGCTTCCTTGGGTACATTATGACCTGCTTAAAGAACTACAAAAAAAGATATAAAGGTTCCAATGAAAAATAGATACAGATGTAAATGGTTCCTGTCTTGGAGAGATGGTATTTGGCTGTGCTAAAGGCATTGATTCAGTCGTGTATGTTACCATAGGAACAGGAATAGGTGTTGGCATTGCGATTGGAGGCAAGCTTGTACACGGTATGCTACATCCTGAAGCGGGACACATCATAGTAAATAAGCATCCTGAGGATAAGGGAAACTGTATATGCCCATATCATGACAGCTGTCTTGAAGGTCTTGCAGCAGGTCCATCCATGGAAAAAAGATGGAATAAGAAGGCCTATGATTTGGAAGATAACGACCTTGCTTGGGAGATAGAAAGTGAGTATATAGCACAGGCACTGGTTAATTATATACTTACTGTTTCACCTCAAAAAAATCATCTTAGGTGGAGGAGTAATGAACCAGACCAGACTTTTTCCGCTTATTAGAAAAAAGGTTACTAAGTTACTTAACGGGTATTTAAATACACCTGAACTAAAGGATATGGATAACTATATAGTTCCAAACAGCCTTAATGACAATCAGGGCATACTTGGAGCTATGGAGCTTGGCAGACAGGCTTATGAAGAAGAAAAAGCTAATTAGCTATAAAGAAAGGGATAGGGCAATGGTAAGAGCAATAGTTGGAGCAAATTGGGGAGACGAAGGTAAGGGTAAGATTACAGATATGCTTGCAGAGACATCTGACATTATCGTTAGATTTCAGGGCGGAAGCAATGCAGGACATACTATAATCAATAACTATGGTAAGTTTGCACTTCATTTACTTCCTTCAGGTGTATTTTATGGTCATACTACAAGCATTATAGGAAATGGTGTTGCACTCAATATTCCTTATCTTGTTAAAGAAATCAACTCATTGATTGAAAAGGGCGTGCCAAAGCCAAAGGTGCTTGTATCTGACAGGGCACAGATTATAATGCCTTACCATATCAAGTTTGATGAATACGAGGAAGAAAGGCTTGGCAAAAACTCATTTGGATCTACCAAGTCAGGCATAGCTCCTTTTTATTCAGACAAATATGCTAAAATTGGTTTTCAGGTATCAGAGCTTTTTGATGATGAAATATTAAGAGATAAGCTGGAAAGAGTTTGTATACAAAAAGATGTGATTTTAGAGCATCTTTATCATAAACCTGCTATTGACAAAGAAGAGCTAATGAATACACTTCACGAATATAGGGATATGATTGCTCCTTATGTTTGCGATACTGCACTTTTCATACAGGAAGCAATAAAGGCAGGCAAGACGGTTCTTCTAGAGGGACAGCTGGGAACTCTTAAAGATCCTGATTTTGGTATATATCCTATGGTTACATCTTCCTCAACCCTTGCATCCTATGGTGCTATAGGAGCGGGCATACCTCCTTATGAGATTAAGGATATTATAGCTGTTGTAAAGGCTTATTCAAGTGCAGTTGGAGCAGGAGAATTCGTCAGCGAAATCTTTGGTGAAGAGGCTGACGAGCTTAGACACAGAGGAGGAGACGGGGGAGAATACGGAGCAACCACAGGCCGCCCAAGAAGAATGGGATGGTTTGATGCTGTAGCAAGTCGCTATGGTGTAAGGATGCAGGGTGCTACACAAGTAAAGCCTCACTGTACTTGATGTACTCGGCTATCTTGACGAACTTCCTATTTGTGTAGGCTATGAAATAGATGGTAAGATAACAAGAGATTTTCCGGTAACTGCTGAACTTAAGAAGGCTAAGCCGGTATATGAAAAGCTGCCAGGCTGGAAATGTGAGATTAAGGGAGTCAGAAAATATGAGGAGCTTCCTGAGAACTGTAGAAAGTACATTGAGTTTATAGAGAAAGAACTTGGAGTACCTGTTACCATGGTAAGTAACAGATCGGGAAGAGAAGATATCATATATAGGAAATAAAGGCTATTGTAAGGAGGGGTACTAATGGAAAGAAAGATTGAAAAATTTTGCGGAAGAAAAGTTTAACTTTGAACTTCCGGAAATATTAGTGTCGCCCTCCGCTTTAGAAGTATCAGTTAGAACCGACACAGGTGCTGTCGGTTCTTTTTAAGATAAGATATAAGGATGAATTAAAAATATAGTGACAGAAAAAAATAAGAGGCTATGTTACCTGTAATGACTATCGCTTTAAGTTTGACAAGGTCACTTTTTCAGGCCAGGAAGTAGAGATAAAATATGAATTTGATGGAAGAGGACTGGCAGCAGAGCAGGACTATAGCGGAAACATACGATTAATTACTGATTGTGGCGAGATTACTGTTCCTTATTTTATCAAAGTTAAAGAAGAAGCTCTTTTAGCCTCAGGTGAAGATATAAAAAATATCTATCAGTTTGCTTCCTTTGCTGAGCATAATTTTGAACTTGCAGCAAAGATATTTTACAGTGATGAATTTGAAAAATATGTTCTAAAAGACAAGGAGGAGCTTAAACTCATACGCAGAGGCTTACTTGGCAACAAGGACAGATACAGGGCGTTAGAGGAGTTTTTCTGTTTTACTAAGAGTAAGCAGAGGGTTAGACTAACTGCTGATAGAACGGTTTATAATTTTCACATTTCAGGGCTTCCTATCAAGGATAAGATAGTTATACATAAAAGTAACTGGGGATATGTTAAGGCTGACATCATTACTGAGGGTAAGTTCTTTAGAATTAATAAAAATGAAGTAACCAATGAGTCCTTTGAAGACGGAGAATTTGCACTTGAAGTATTTATAGATCCGAGGTATATAAGGTCTGAGAAGGCTAGTGGAAGGATTATTTTCCGTACCTTTGAAGAAGACCTTTGCATCGAGTTTAATTTTATAAATACAACAATTTCGCCTGAAAAGTCTGCTGCGAATAGAAAGAGATTTGAGTATACTAAAAAAATTAATAGATGAATTCTACGCCTATCGTATGGGGACAAGCAGCCTTAAAAATGTGACTACTGCTGCGCGGACGATATTGTACGGCATTGGTATATCGGGAAGAAATCAAGAAATAGTTGATTATGTCAATATTTATTTGCATCTGATTAATGGAAATGAGGCAGAAGCAAAGGAAGAACTTGCAAAGCTTAATACCAATACACAGATACCGTTGTTTAGGCTTATTTATATTTATTTCAAGTACAGGCTTGCATCTGAGGAGCATAAGGAAAAAAATACAGACGAGAGATAGAAAAGCTTATTAATATAAAGGGCTATCAGGCGGGACTATATTTTTTTAATCCATATGGATGGCAGATACAAGATGAATTTAGCCAGAAGGCTGGATTTCATTGAGCAGCTTTACAATGAGAGCTTTAAAAGTCCGTTTTTGCTCATGGAGGCTTGGAGTATATATAAGTCTCAGCCGGATTACTTCGGAAAGCTTAATTCGTTCTCTATTCAAGTAGTTAACTGGGCTATAAAGCATGGCTTTTTCTCGGGTAAACTTGTCACAGAGAAATTTGTAATCCTTACAAATGAACTTAGAGAGTATAATCCTCTTGTAATTAAGCTTTTGGAAATAGTTTATATGAACTGGGGAGTTGAAGAGGTTGTTCAGGCAATATGCGCCCAGCTTATAAGAAAAAAGAACATGGATGAAGCTGACCATGAGTGGTATAGAGTAGGCATTAAGCGAGGCATCAAGCTTACGGGAATATACGAACTGTATATGAGAACGATGAGAGATGATTCAGATGAGAAAATAGAACTCTCGGTATATTCATACTTCTTGTATGATAATACACTCAATACCGCAAAAAAAGCCTTGCTGTATTCATACCTGATAAAGAATAAGAATGAGGCTGATTTACAGGATATATATAGGGAATATAAGGAGCAAATCTACTCATTTGCAAGTGAACAGATTAAAAAAGGTGAAATCAGCTCCAATCTTGCAACTGTATATAAGCTGGTATTTAAGGATTACAACTTTTTATCAGAACATTATTCTTATCTGCCTTCAGTTATTTTTTTAAGAAGAAAATTGTGTGTAAAAAAATGCAAATATGCAGTTTGTTACCATAGTTACCAGGGGACTTATGGCTGGCTCTTCATATAAGATTAATGACGGAGTTGCTATTGCTGATGTGTCAGGAGAATATTCTACTGCTGTAGTGGCAGATAAAGAAGGAAACCTATACCCTGCTAAAGAGTATTGTGATTCGGAAAGACTAATAAACTACTATGATTATTTAAATAGCTGTTATGAGGCAGGAGATAGAAGCTATATGGAGCTTCTTACCATTGTTGCTGAAAATGACCGCTTTCATAAGCAGTGTAAGCACCTAACCGAAATCTGTGAGCAGCTGCTTGCATCCAAGGTTGTTACAGAAGAGTACAAGTATTTTATAAGAAATAAGCTCTTAGAGTACTACTTTGAAGCCAATGAAGGTGAAAAAAACTTGAACTCATATTAAATGAATATGATTTTAATCAGGTTGATGGGAAACTAGCTGATTATGCGGCTAATATAGTATTGATAAGAAATGTATACCCTCTTTCACTTCAGGCGCTTAAGATAATTGGCCTTGATATGGTGGGGGCAGGAAAGCTGTCTAAGGTCATTTCATCCTACATAGAAGATGAAGATGAGGCAAGAAAAAAAGAAAACTTTGGAATAATTATTTCTTCTGCATATAGACTGTTGCTTGATAAAAAGGCTGATGATGAGGTTGTTATCTTCCTTAGAGACAATTATGAGGGTGGTGTGACTGAACTGGATCTGATATACAAGGAACTTAGAGATAGGAATTTACTGAATGTAGAATTTGTCTCAAGGGTTATTCAGCAGATGCTCTTTTCTGAGTCTCTTGCAGTAGAATCCGATAAGATATTTGAATACTACGAAAAGTTTGGCGAAGAGACCTTGAGTAAGGCATTTTTATCCTATGTTTCCTACAAGTGGCTTGTGAGGGATGTAAGAGTAGGTAAATACTTTGAAAAGCGCATATATGATGAGGCATACAAGACAAAAAGCACGTTGTTCATTGTCTCATATCTCAAAATCCTAAGCGAGAAGAAGTTTTTAACTGATGAGGAGAGGGATTATGTCACAGTATGGGTAGAAAACCTTGCCGAAGACGGCATTATACTTCCGTTCTTTAAGGAATTTAAGAATAAATGCAGGCTCCCTGCTGAAATCGAAAATTCAAACTATGTTGTATGCTATGCTGACAGCGAAGATGAGGTTGCTATCAATTATAGAATCATTTCTTCTGCCAACGGCGGAGACAGAAGCTATACTGTAGAATGGATGAAGAATGTGTATCAGGGCATCTTTGTAAAAGAATTTTTAGTTTTTGCAGATGAAGTGGTACAGTATTATATTTCCATTAAGGAAAAAGGTGATGATGAGCCAAAGATAATAATGAGTGACGAGTTAGTTATCAAGCAGGATGTGCTCTTTGAGGAAGACTTGGGACATAGCTTATTCTCACAGATAAACATGATGTATGTATGTAAGGATTTGTCAGACGAAAAAACATTGAAAGAATATATGAGGAATTATGTAGCTCAAAAGGAGATTATAGATAAGCTGTTTTCTTTGGAGACTATAGATGAGGAGTTTTGATAATGAGAGAGAAGGCAGGACTTTTGGTTGGAATGGACATTTGCGAGGATTATGTCCAGCTGACCTATTATGATAATGAGCTTCTTTCACCTGAATCAGTCAGCAGGGGGGAAGGAGAAGAGCAATACCTTATACCTGCAAGACTGGCGTACAGAAAAAGTAAAAATGACTGGATAATAGGAGATGAGTTAGACAAAGAAGAGCCAGGGGACATTGTAGAAGTGCAGGATTTCATCAAAAATGCCTGCCTTTATGAAGAGATAAGGGTATATGATAAGACCTATAAGGCTGAGCAGTTGATGAAGATATTTTTTGAGGCTTTGTTAAATGTACTAAATAGCTTTTATCCGTTTAACGAGATAGAATATATGGGAATTACTTTTTCCTACAGTTACAAAAGAGATGTCATATAAGATGTCTGCTGTACTTAAGGAATTGGGATTTGAAAAGGAAAAGTACATTCTTTTAACTCATGACGAGGCATTTTTATACTATACTATTAATCAGAAAATTGAGCTTTGGCTAAATGATACTGCTTTTATTTGAACTTGAAGAAGACGGACTTCACTTTAGAATACTAACCATATCCAAAAAAAGCTTGAGCCTATAACAGCTAAAATAAGCAAAAAGGAGAAGGCTGAGAAGCTTAATAAGTCACTGGTTAGAAGTAATCAGGAAGAAAGTGCCAATTTGTTTCACACCCTCTCTGATGGCTCTTGAAGAATCTACAGTTTCTACCATATATGCGGTAGGAAGAGGTTTTATAGATGCCTGGGCAGATGGAGTACTTAGGAAGCTTTCTCCGGGAAGAAGGATATTTAGAGGGCAGAACCTATATGCTAAGGGAGCCTGCCTTGCAGCCAAAGATAAGACCTCAGATGAACCAACAGACATAGTGCTGATGGAGGAGGACAAGACAACAGTAGGCTTTTCGCTTATGGCTGTAAAGGACGGTAAAAAAATACTGAGATTACACTCTTAAAGCCTGCACTAAAGTGGTATGAAGCAGAAACTGAGATTGACCTAATTATTAAGGATGAAGATGAGCTGGGTATACAGATAAATGATTTTATTACCAAAAAAACCAGCCAGAGATTCATATCATTTTCGGGAATTAGCACTGCTGAAGCAGGATTGACTAGAATAAGGCTGTCACTTAAATTTACAAACAGAGATACCTGCATCATAAAAGCCTCTGATATGGGCTTTGGAAGCTTTGTACCTACCACAAACAGAGTCTGGGAGTTAATATGGGAAAAAGTAATAATATGTAGCGGTAGACTTGCGGGAAAGCCGTTTGTGCCGGATGGAACAGATAAAAAGACTGTACTCTATTGAGGAAATCTGTCACTATGTAAACAACAATGTATACAGCATAGACATGAAGTTTTTTTCTCATCATCTGACAGATTATATTAAAGAAGAGCTTAAATTGCCTGCTGTGGCAGACAAGCTTAAGAGATTGGTTGAGGATGGTTTCAGCCTTAATGATGTAATTACTGCTTTATTTTGCGGTTGTGACCTCTATAGTAAGGACGAAATTCTTGAAACCATAGAGCTTGTTAAGTCCTTAGAGAAAATGCCGGACTGGGAAAGAAAGGCATTTATAGGCTATAAAAAGCTTGAAGAGAAGAAATACCTTGCGGCCTTAAAGTGCTTTAGAGGAACTCTGAAGGTGGAAAGCCTTGCAGATAGGGACTATGGACTGGTGCTAAAAGCTATGGGGATTTGCCTCATACATGTATCTTCCTTTAGAGAAGCAGCAAATTGCTTCTACAAGTCTTATAAATATACTGGTAGCAATAAGGCACTTTTACTGGCCATACTTGCACTTAAGCTTGGAGGCCATGAAAAGGAATTTAACGAAAAAGTCGGTGAATTTACAACTGATGAGGCTGTTATATCAAAGGCTGAGTCTGTATGGAAAGAAACTGAGAGATTGGCTCTAAATAGTGAGAATATAAGTAGAATTGAAAATGTTTTTGGCAAGCTTAAGACCTATAAGGTAGCGGAAGGCTACAAGGAAATAGAGTTTAAGCTTGAAGAATTTAAAACTGAGTATAGGGAAGGAGCTTGGAATGGGCTTATTTCATAAAAAGGTAAAGGAAGTTGAACAGGAAGAGGTTAAGGTTGATTATGAAGAGGAAGTTCGTTCAATTTGTGAAAAGATTGACAAAGCTAATCTTCAAATCAAAATCATAAAAAAAGAGTATGATGAAGTAAACCGTTATCTACAGGATGCGCAGATAATTGACGGTTTGCCTGAAGAGCCAAAGAAAGAACTGCTTACATACGCAAAGTACATACTTGACCTACGAAAGGATATATCAAAGCTTGAAAGTAAGAGAACTGAGCTCACCGAGTTTGAGTTCGGGGGTTATGGAAAGGTATGAGGATATAATTCCTGACGAGATAAAAAGACTGAAAAAAAGAAGAAGAGTACGAGCAAAACCATTAAAAAGTGACTTAAGAAAGCTATCAGGTGAAAAAGGCGGTACTTAGGCATGAAGAGGAGGCAGAGCTTAGCAGAAAAAGCATTTCTAGGGAAGCTGGGCTTGGTAGCAGGCACAATCATAGGCTTACTTTTGCTTATGTATCTTATTCTTTATATGATATTTGACACCTTTGCTGATATTGCATTTATACTTACCATAATTGGTGGAGTTGTAATAGCCTTTTATATATTCATTGAAACTGATAAAAACTCGAAGGCGCTTAAGCTAAATGTCGCTAAGGAGAACAAGCTGATTAATCTTACCAATACAGTTAAGATTAAGTATGTTAATCAAAAGTCCTCTCTAGATTACAGCCACGATAAGTATGCGGTAAACAATGTATTTGAGCTTGAGTACAGATATAATCAGTATATGTCTTATAAGGAAGATGAGATGAAGCGCAGAAAAGCCAATTCAACTTACGAGTTTTACAACAACAAGTATAAGGATCTGCTCTTTCAGTATAAGGTTCATGACGCTGAGGTATGGTCTTATCAGGCAGGAGCGGTAGTAGATCCTAAGGAAATGGTTGAGATAAGACATAAGTTAAATGAACGAAGACAAAAGCTAAGGGAACAGCTAAGTGAAAATACTGAAACAATATCAAAGCTAGGGGAGAGGCTTACTGAGATAGGAAAGAAGTCTGAAGAACTGGGAATCATGGTCAATGGGATGATGGAGTTCTATGGATTTGGAGCAGTTCCAAGTGGGACAAGGAAAAAAACAAGGACTATCTCAATAAATACTAACATAAGCACAAGTATAAAAATAGGCTAAAGTGACTTATCAGTCTATTTATGATATAATTATCTTAACAATAGAACGGATAAGGGGTAATAATATGGCAATTTGTTATAAAACCATTATGGCACTTATTGGTAGAAAGAGAAATGAACAAAGAAGACTTAAAAAGAGTCGCAAACATAACAAGCAAATTTAATATACTTGCGATTAGAGAAAACTGGTGTATTGACTCTATAATTAATATTCCTGTAGTTCATTGGTTAGAAAAAAATAATGAAAATAAAAAACTTAAAGTAATAGATACAGATAGTTACAGTAAGTTTATGCCTAATGAAAAAGTTATTACACCAACATTTATTATTATGAATCAAGAATATCAGGAGATAGGGAAATGGGTTCAATATCCTAAAAGAATAATAGATGTGGTTGAATCTAAGGACCAGTTCGAGTTATAGTAGAGAAAAGGAGATACCGACAGGGAGAATATGTTGTAGATATATTGAAAGAGGTATTAGATATCCTGATTAACTATAGAGATAATATTTATTTAGACAGGAGGAAATAAAGTGAGTCAAGAAAATAAGATAAATCAATCTTGCTGAGTTTCAACACAAAAAACCATTGGTACAATGGAAGAAAAAGAATATTGCCCCAAATGTCACGAAATAGGAGAAAAGGTTAAGAATATAACTGTAAAGCATATGGTATCAGAAAACCTTATGGGAAAGGTTGTAGATGAAGAAACTTACTATTTATGTATGAATGAAGATTGTGATGCCGTGTATTATAACTTAAACAATGAAAAAGTTTTTTATAAGGAAGACGTAAAAGTTCCTATATGGTTAAAAAAGAATGCAAATCCCAAATATATATGCTATTGCAACCAAGTTACAGAACAACAAATTATAAACGCTGTTTTATATGATGGTGCAAAGGATATTAAAGATATTATTAGACTTACAGGGGCAATGAAAAATGGAAAGTGCGAAATTAACAATCCTTTGGGTAAATGCTGTAGTCCTTTTATTCAAGAAACCATCAATAAAGCATTAAATAGCAAAAAATAGTTTGCGACAAATAATTTATAAAGTACGTCATAACAGTAATAAAATTAAAAAAATAATAAAAAAACTATATAATTAAAAATTTTAGCGGTTCAGATGTAAAAGTCTGGGCCGCTTTTTTATTTTCCCCGGAAAGGAGGTCACCTATATGGTAAATGATGAAGTTAATAATAAGGCTATAAATATTGAGATAAAAGTGGCTCAGTATTCAGCAAAGGCTATTTTAAAAGCTATGAAAAAGATTATAGAATATGCCTATGAAAAAAGCCAACAACTAGCAGATTATATTATTGAATAAAGAAAAAAACTAATTCAAGGAAACTTAAGGATATGGTAAAGAAAGGTCAGCTGGAAAAATATTGATAAGCAAATCGAAAAATAATATGAGGGAGATACTAACTCATGGGCAAATCTCTGGTCTGACGAACAAAAAAATCTCATATGAGGTTATGCTGGAGGATAAGACTGCCATACAAGCCAAAGGCCTATAACAACACGCAATCTTGTTACAGATGGTTCTATCACAGAAAAATGTATGTGTATGTGGAAACAATGGTAACATGTGCGAACCAGATACCGAAAACTGAGGGGTATGGAAGTTCCCAAAGACTTGGCTTGAAAGCGGCAAACAGCAGACGTGACTATTGGCTTACAACACTGACAGTTTCCGTTAACATGGTAATGACAAAAGAAAGACTGATAAACAGTGGCTTTTATGATTTAGCCGCAGCATATCAGTCTGTGCACGTCAACTATTTAAAGCGCTGTATACGAGAACCGTACGTAAAGTGCTGTGAGAGAATGGCAGTTGGTCACCGCCTTATACTCGCTTCAAAGTATAAATGTTATGAGTTAATTATATATAAATCCAAGCAGTTTTATACCTTGAAATGAGTTAAGTTTATTTTATTTTTTGTCATATATTTTCTTCAAATTATCCAGTCTAGAAACTGAATTCTGTAGTAGTAAATCAGCAAGTACAAGGGCTGTCATAGATTCAACAACTACTACTGCGCGGGATACAACAATAGGATCGTGGCGGCCTTCTATATTTATACTGATTTCTTCCTTGTCTTTATTAACAGTGCTTTGTGTCAAAGCAATTGACGGAGTAGGCTTAAAAGCGACTCTAACAATGAGAGGTGAACCGTCACTCATTCCGCCTAGAACACCACCGCTATGATTGGTAGACTTTTTAATTTCTCCATTTTCACAAATGAAGGCATCGTTATTATCAGCACCTGTACTTCTTGCAGAGGCAAAACCATCGCCTATTTCAACTCCCTTAACAGCTCCTATTGAAAATAGAGCCTGCCCAAGCCTTGCATCGAGCTTATCAAATACAGTCTCCCCAAGCCCCGCGGGAAGCCCTGTGGCTACACATTCTACTATTCCGCCGGCAGAGTTCAAGCCTTTTTTTAATCCCCTCCAGATATCCCTCAGCTAATTTTGTAGATTCTTCATCAGGCATATAAAGTGAGGAATTAAGAACAGCCTCTCTTGTTATTTTACTTCTATCGTTAAGTAGGTCAGCCGGTAAGCTAATATTTCCTATTGAGTGAGTGTAAGCAAGTACATCTATACCAAATTCTTTGAGAAGCTTGGCTGCTACAGCACCTGCGGCTACTCGGGAAAGGGTTTCTCTTCCTGATGAGCGGCCTCCTCCCTGTAGTCTCTAAAGCCATATTTTTTTCATCAAAGGTATAGTCGGCATGCCCCGGACGGTAGTAATTAGCAATCTTATCGTAGTCCTTTGAATGCTGGTCTGCATTTCTTACCATCACCGCAATCGGAGTGCCTGTAGTAAGCCCATTAAATACGCCTGAAAGTATTTCTATATCATCAGTTTCTTGTCTGGGAGTAGTATATTTGCCGGTTCCCGGGCGCCTTCTGTTCATATAAGGGGCAATATCCTCTTTACTTAGAGAAAGCCCTGCAGGACAGCTGTCTATAACCACTCCAAGTCCTGCACCATGAGACTCTCCCCAAGTAGTTATTTTTAAACAAAGTTCCAAAAGTTGAACCAGCCATACTTTTCCTCCTAAATACTAGACAATGTAATTCTATCATATGCCCCATTTTTTTCTATCTTCTGGATGCGGTTCAAGACCAATTATAGTAATTTCATTTTGACTAGAATATAAATCCAAAAACATTCGCATAGCAAAGACTTGTATTATTTTCAATGTATGATTGCCATACTTTGATTCCATATCGTTTAGTTAATGGTTCAATATCATGTGTATTTAAACTTGGGTATTTGGGATCAACTGATAGTTTTTTTATTGCATTTCCCCATTTTTGATAGAGAATTTTATCTTGTTTATTAATCGTACCGTTTCTATAGCTTAATTGTAGTTTATTCCATAATTCTTCCATCTCAGGAATTCCCATTCGAATTAAAAATGCCATTTTAAATCTCCACTAAAAGTCTGATAAATCAATTGGTTCAGATACTTTGCCCAAGTTAAAGTTTTTAATTGCTTTATCCATATCTTCTAATGACCTAACGGAAATTCCATCAGGTATAGTTAACTCTCTAGGTTCAAGTATTATACATCCATTATCATATTCTTTTTACATTGTAATATTTGTATAATGCGCCACGAAGTGTGATTCTTTTCTTGTTGTCAATATGAACTGTATAATCTTTTTATGGCTGTCATAGTCAATCCTCCTATCAAAAATATTGGTGGGATATCCCACTAATATGATCATATACCTTACAAATATATATGTCAAGAATGAAAAATCAATACTTTAAAAAAACTCAATCGTTGTGTTAGACTTTTTCTATAACAATTAGCTCTAACTAATGCAAGGAGGATAAAATGGAAGTTAAAGAAAAAAACTGGCAAAAATTAAGAGAGAAGATGGCTGAGGCGGGTATTGATTTTTTTATCTTATGCCTACTGCCGATTTTTCATGAATCAGAATATGCAGGAGAGCATTTTGGAGTAAGAAAATATATGTCGGGCTTTACCGGTTCTGCAGGAAGCCTCTTAGTTGGGAAGGATAAGGCAGCTCTTTGGACAGATGGCAGATATTTTATTCAGGCTGAAAGAGAGCTCTCAGGAAGCACCATCGAACTTATGCGCATGGGTGAGGAGGGGGTTCCTACCATATCAAAGTACATTGAAGATAACATTCCTGAAAAAGGAGTGCTTGGCTTTGATGGAAGAGTAATCAATTCTGCACTTGGCAATAAGATTAAAGCTGCCATTGAAAAGAAAAATGCTACTATCAAATATGACAAGGATTTGGTAGATGAAATCTGGACTGACAGGCCTGCGCTTTCCGTTAAGCCTGCATTCTTTCTTGAAGAAAAATACTCGGGCAGACCTGCATCGGATAAGCTTACCTTTGTAAGAGATAAAATGAAGGAAGAGGGAGCTGATGCCTTTATACTTACCTCACTTGATGATATAGCCTGGCTCTACAATATGCGTGGAGATGACATCCCTTGCAACCCTGTAGTGCTGTCATACACTGTTGTATTTATGGACAAGGCTGTAATCTTCTTAAATGAAGCAGTCCTTAACGATGTACTTAGAGCAGAATTTGAGAAAAATAAAGTGGAAATCAGACCTTACAACGATATTTATGAATATGTAAAGGGGCTTAAGGACTGCAAGAAGGTCTTGCTTGACACCAATAAGGTAAACTATGCTATTTATAGCAATATTCCTGAGAATGTTGAAAAGCTTCCTAAGGTAAATCCAACAACTTTAGAGAAGGCTAAGAAGAATTCTACAGAGGTAGAAAACATCAAAAAGGCACATGTCAAAGACGGAGTTGCCATGGTGAAGTTCATTTACTGGGTTAAAAAGAATGTTGGCAAGATGAAGATTACCGAGATTTCCGCAAGTGATTACCTAGAGGATAGAAGAAGGGAGCAGGATGGCTTTATTGAACTATCCTTTGATACTATAGCTGCCTACAATGCAAATGCCGCTATGATGCACTACTCAGCTACACCTGAGCATGATACGGAGCTTAAGCCTGAAGGCTTCTTCCTGGTAGACTCGGGCGGACAGTATTATGAGGGAACTACCGATATTACAAGAACCATAGTACTTGGCCCTCTTAAGGACGAGTGGAAGAGGGACTACACGCTTACGCTTAAGGGACATATGAACCTCCTAAATGCCAAGTTCCTCTATGGCTGTACAGGCATTAATCTTGACATCCTTTGCCGTGCTCCACTTTGGAATATTGGTATAGACTACAGGTGTGGAACAGGTCATGGAGTTGGCTATCTGCTCAATGTCCACGAGGCACCAAATGGCTTCAGATGGAAGATGGTTCCTGAGAGAAATGACAGTGCAGTTCTTGAAGAGGGCATGATAACTACTGACGAGCCTGGTGTATATACTGAGAACAGCTCATGGTATAAGGATTGAGAATGAGCTCCTTTGCAAGAAGGACATTAAAAAAATGAATATGGTCAGTCTCATGTGCTTTGAGACTGTAACCTATTGCCCTATTGATAAAGAGGCAATTGATGTAAAATATCTTGAAAAAGAGGGATATAGAGCAGATAGATGATTACCACAAACTGGTATATAAGGAGCTTTCACCTTACTTTGAGGGTGAGGAGTTAGCTTTGGCTTAAGGAGGCTTGTGCTCCAATTAAGGAGGATTAATGGAAGCTACACTGAAAGAATACACAGGATATAATGAAGAAGAGATTCTCGGATTATATACAAGTTTAGGCTGGACAAATTATACTGACAAGCCTGAAATGCTTAAGAATGCTTACTTAAATTCCCTTAAGATATATAGGGTCTATGTTGATGGCAAGCTGGTTGGCATAATCAGGGTGGTTGGTGACGGATATTCTGTAATCTTCATACAGGATCTCTTAGTTCATCCTGAGTTCCAGAGAAAAGGAGTGGGCACGCTTTTTGCTAAAGAGGGTACTTTGTGAGTATGATTCTGTCTACCAGAAACATTTAATAACCGAAGACACTGAAAAGACTACATTATTCTATAAATCACTAGGCTTTGTAGACAATAGCGAGATTAGGGTGTAAGGCATTTTCTGTGTATAAAAGTAATGTGATGACATTTTTTTGGTATTTTTTTCGGGTAAAACAAAATTTTGCAACCACTGGTTGCGTAATTGTAAGCTAAAAATATAAGAGGAAGTATAGTAATGTAGATACTTCCTCTTTTGTTGTGCGTAAAACTGCGGTCGTTTATAACGGGTGCAGTCCCGAATCCGCCTGATATTGGGAAGGATGAGGCAAAAGCAAGACTGCCTATGGCGAATTGAGAATCTAACTTTCATTTATAAAAAGTAACTTCCGCTTGAACCGGAAACTACTACTTTATCTAGGTAATAACTTCGGCATAATTTATAATAAAAAAACATATAACTAACAAAAAGTTAGGGCGATTTTTTTATAACATTTAAAAATATCGAACGGGAAATTATAAATTTTTTTAATTAATCATCTTAATTTTTTTATAGAAAAATATCCGATATAATAAATGATAGGTTAATTTGACCTGTAAACAAAAATTTATTTTAAGAAAGTGAGGGCTATTTATGAAAGCAATTATGTCACTAAAGAAAGTTGTGGTAAGTTTGGTCGTATTTTTCGCTACTGTTAACAAATGCAGTTATGGTACGTGCAGAAATCAATCCAGACTATGCAATTACTGGGAACAACAGTAAAGAAACGGCCTATAATATTGGTAACTGGAAATACAAGAACATTAAACCATGCGTTATTGATGAAAAACAAAATGAAGCTTGGTTTAGTTTCAATATGAGTCGGGATGAACAAATTTATGTTACCTGCTCTCGTCATGATAATCTAGAAGGCATGACATTTTCTATATTTAATGCAAACACTATGAAAGAGTTGAGACGTTCAAGTAAAATTGCGGATCCATCAAGTTTTATTAAGTTTCTAGCAGTAAGCGCGGATGGCTCTGAGGCTACTTCATATCTATTGAGGGTTGTTAGAGGAGATTACAAAGAGAAATTGTTTTTTTAGTTTAAGTTTTGGAAACAGGATGAAGAGAACGATAAAAAAACTTTTTGATTTTAGAGGAACAGCTAGAAACAACGGCAACAAGGGAATGTCATTTTTCTGGTGTTGATTCTACAGTTATTACAGCTGATTTAACTAGAGATTCAAGTATCCCAATTGATGCTATAGTAAATAAAGTTGACACAAGTAGTTATATGTCTCCAAATCAGGGAAATGTAAGACACATGCTTATGTGTCAAACTGAATCTACTTGGTGGACATCTAAGGTCTCTAGTGCTACTAGTGGGTCATACTATATAAGTCCATCTAATAAAATACCTGTAAAACAAATATGGTCATTCAAATATAATGCCAAAGCAGGTGCTAAATCGAGTATGAATAGTGTCAAGTTAAGGGTAGACTATAGTTATGACATAACTTCTGGCTGGAATTTCAGGTAGGTGAAATATGGATATTACAAGGACTACTATGCCTAATGCTGGTAGTCCTTCCTACCAACTGGAAGGGCGAACAGCTAATAATTCATATAAAAGGTAGTCGGAAGAGTTGGAAGACAAAATTGATAAAATGTACGAAGAAATCAATCGCAAAAACAAATCCTTTGCAGACCCCAAAGAACATATACGAAGAAAATACTTCGACCCTACCTATTCCTACTACAGGAGTTTAGACGGTAAATTTCATTCAGCAAATCGTATGGATGCATATAATAATGAAATGAGGGTGTTAAATGAAGGAAAACCCTACGTTTACTCTGTTATGGATTATGCATATCAGCGACTATGAAGCGCCTAGTATTAATGGAGAAATAGAGAGCTTTAGAAGAGTTATTCATGAAAGGCTTAATATGGACTTTCAGGTATCGAAAACTCTTTGAAGAAAAACGATATTAATATACCAAGTGGGATTTCTCTTACTTTTTAGAAGTGATTTATATACAAATAGAATTTCTGTTTTTGGGCAAGATAGATGATAACTTAAAACAAAGGATAGAAAATGTTTTTAAATCAAGGCAATAATGCTGATATATTATCTACACATATTGGATATTCGGCTTCGTCCCTTGGAAAGTCTGAACAATACAGCCTTGAAAAGAGCAGACTTTGGAGTTTGGCGAGCGATATCTACAAATATACAGGATATGATATGAGGGATTTGGAAGCAAGAGACGGTAGCTTTTTTTACAAAGGAAGGAGAGGATATTATAGAAAAAGGTTGCAGAGGGAGTTAGAAATGCAACCAAAGGCAATACTCAGGCTGAACAGAGGGCGATTGGGTCTGTTAAGGTCAGATGTGAAATACTTTTTCAGAAAAAAAGGTATTTATAAAGAAAAATGCTTATACCGATATTAAGTTTAAGGACGGTCATCTGCTTGATGTACGTCAGAAATATAAATACGGAGTAGGGCAAAAATGGCTGGATACATGATGTATGGCAAAGGAAAAAAAGGGTGGATGATTATGAGCTTTCTAAGGATGGAATCAAGCTCCTCTCTAAAGGAGAGCCTTTTATAGTACCTTCTGGGAAAAATTGCGCCTACCAAAAGACGCAAAAAGAAGATGATTTACCACTACATAGAGTTATAAAGAAGGCTCTTGATGAGTTTTTTTGATAAAATTAAACTTGATATACCTATGGGTACAAACCTCAAGATTTTTTTATGATAAAATGCCACATAAACTTTTTTTGTATATGGTATACAAAGTGGTGTGATTTCCGATATGGTAAACTCATCTATCAATCAGAATAAAGAATTGCTGGATTTGTTTTTCACAGTTGTCTATGGTTAATTTTTTTCTAAAAAAATATAACCTGCCATAATAAGGGAAGCCCGAAGAAATTCGTGGCTTTCCTTTTTTTACAGGGTGCCTAGCGCGCACGTTTCTATCTGGTGTAGTCACGAATCCACCTGATAGTGGCAAGGATGTGCCTAAGGCAAGACTGCCTATGGTGACACTGAATTTGAAGTAAGCCGGATATTAGGAAGATACGTGTGATAACCGTATGTACAGTGTTGTGAGAGGGCGGTGGCTATTCACCACCTCATACCGGACTACAACAACTTACTTCTTTGCACCCTGTAGCTTATTTTTAGTAATCAGTCCCAAAGGTAAAAAATCTGCTTCCAAAAGGGCTCCCAAGTGCTGTGAGGTTATCAGAGAACACCAAAGATTTTCTCCTAAACATAGCCTTTAAGCCTCTTTTTGCGCAGTCCCTAGGTGCAGACAGTGGCAAATTCTTTGGAAGCTCCTGCTGTAGAGAAAAAAATTCAGTTTTTCATAGGCTGGGGCAAAGGGTGGTAACTGATATAGGCTTGCCACTCCTTTTTAGTTCTTCATTTACCGCCGTAGAAAGGCTAAGCACATAGGCCTTTGAAGCGTAGTAGGTGGAGAGAAGAGATCCCTGGTAAGAAGGTCGCAATACTGGCAACATTAAGTATATATCCCTTTTTCTGTGTTTTTATAAACTCCTGACTAAGAAGGGTAAGAGCTGTAATATTGGTATTAATCAGGTCTACATTGTCCCTGCCTGACATATTGTTAAATGTACCAAGTTTACCAAAGCCGGCATTGTTGATTAGGACATCAATCTTCTTTGTGAAGCATTTACCTGCAAGATTCAATACCTCACTTACATCAGATAAATCAGCAGAAACAACCTCCACCTTTATCTTATATTTATTTTTCTAAGACATTTTTTTAAGTGCCATAAGCCTGTCTTTTCTTCTGGCAGTTATAATAAGGTCATATCCGTTCATTGCAAGAAGTCTTGCAAATTCAACCCCAAGTCCACTGCTTGCACCTGTTATCAAAGCTAACATGAGTAGCCCTCCTATATATATGTAAATCGTATCAAAGGTTAATAAATTCTTTTGCAGGCAAGCTTTAACAGAATTTTTATGATTTTGACACCAACAACATATTAAATCATTTTTTTACTAAATAAGCAAATATTTTACTTTTCTAGATTAAGTGCCATTAATGTAATAATTGACTACATTTTACATATCAATAATGCAAGCAAAAAAACTACATTTTCGGCACGAATACTCACAAATTTCCGCCTCTAAACTTTGACATAGAGCCCTATTTGTTGTATCATAGAACTGATTATATTTTGACAATAAACTATGTAGGAGACTGTATATGATAGCCTCAGTTAAAGGGAAATTAGAGGGTGTAACCGCTGATAGTGTGACTATAGATGTAAATGGTATGGGAGTGGAAGTGATAGTGCCAAACAATGTAATAGGCAGGCTTCCAAAGCAGGATGAGGCTATAAAACTCCATACCTATTTACATGTAAGAGAAGATGCTATGCAGCTTTTTGGTTTCCTTGATAAAGAAGACCTGGACTTTTTTTAAGCTCTTAATTACGGTTAATGGTATAGGGACTCAAAGGTCGCGATTGCCATACTTTCGTCTATGTCTACCGATGTGCTTACCTTTGCCATACTTTCTGAGGATATTAAGACCATTGAGAAGGCTCAGGGAATAGGTGCCAAAACTGCTAAAAAGCTGGTTCTTGAGCTTAAAGACAAGGTTGGTGTCATAAATGCGAAGGCTGTAGAGCTACGGTCTGATTCATCTTCGGATATTTCACTGACTATAGGAAGTGCAATAAAAGAAGAAGCCTCACAGGTGCTTGAGGCTCTGGGATATAGTAGGACAGAGGCTATGAAGGCAATAACTGCAATTGAAATAACAGAGGAAATGACATCAGAAGACCTGGTTAAATCAGCTCTTAAAAATCTGATGTAAAAGGTTAAATAGATGCAAAACGATACAAAAAGACGGATAATATCTACAGTCGCTTCAGAGGAAGATATAAGAAATGATGATACTCTAAGGCCTAAGTTTTTGACTGATTACATCGGACAGAAAAAAGCCAAGGAAATGATGAAGGTGTATATAGAGGCGGCTAAGGGAAGAGAAGAACCGCTTGACCATGTGCTTCTTTACGGACCACCGGGACTTGGCAAGACCACTCTTGCCGGCATCATAGCAAATGAAATGGGAGTGCATATTAAGATTACCTCAGGTCCTGCCATAGAGAAGCCGGGAGATGTTGCAGCCATATTAAACAATCTCAAAGAAGGGGATGTGCTCTTTGTAGATGAGATTCACAGGTTGAACAGACAGGTTGAAGAGGTACTTTACCCTGCCATGGAGGACTTTGCCATAGATGTGGTTATAGGAAAAGGTGCAACTTCAAAGAGCATTAGGCTTGAACTGCCCAAATTCACTCTAATAGGTGCAACCACAAGGGCGGGTATGCTTTCTGCTCCTCTTAGGGACAGATTTGGAGTGGTAAATAGACTTGAATACTATACTCTGTCTGAGCTAAAGACAATCATAATGCGTTCTGCAGGGGTTTTGGGAGTGAAGGTGGAAGAGGATGCCGCCCTAGAGATGGCAAGACGTTCAAGAGGTACTCCAAGACTTGCCAACAGGCTGCTAAAGAGAGTCAGGGATTTTGCAGAGGTGAAGTATGACGGAAAGGTAACTAAAGAAGTTGCCACTGAGGTGCTTGCACTCCTTAATATAGACAGTTACGGACTTGACCATATAGACAGAGAGATACTTACTACAATGATAGAAAAGTTTAACGGAGGCCCTGTCGGCTTAGAGACAATAGCGGTTTCCATAGGAGAGGATACGGCTACAATAGAGGATGTATATGAGCCATATCTGATTCAGTCAGGGATTCCTAGCAAGAACACAAAGAGGAAGGATAGTTACTGACCTTGCCTACACACATTTGGGCTTAAGGTAGACTACGTTGGGGTGAAAATATGAATGTAAAAAATGATATCAAGGTAATTATCAATAATAAACAATATACCATTAGCGGATACGAAAGCGAAGAGTATTTACAAAAAATCGCCCTATTCTTAAACTCAAGATATGCTGCTCTTGCTAAAGAGGATGGGTATAAAGCATTTGGATGAGAAGCATAAGAATCTGATGTTACAGATTAACCTTGCTGATGAATACTACAAAATGGTAGAGAAAAAAAGAAGATTTGGAAAAAAAGAAATTGAAGAGAGAAACAAAGAGATTTTTTTGAATTAAAAAGCATGAACTTATTTCAAAGAAGGAAGAAGAACGAGGAAAAAAACGAAAGTAACAGATGAATAAGAAAAAAAGAAATTGAAATACTTGCCCCCGCAGGTCTCTGTAGACAGGATGAGGGCGACCTTTGCAGGAGGTGCTGATGCCTGTTACATTGGCGGAAAAAAACTTTGGAGCCAGAGCCTTTGCGGACAATCCTGAAGAAAAAGAATTGGTAGAAGCCATTCACTATGCCCATTTACACGATAAAAAACTATATATGACTATCAATACTCTTATCAAAGAAAATGAGATGAAGGGGCTTTATAACTATGTTCTCCCATACTATAAGGCAGGTATTGATGCCATACTGGTGCAGGATTTTGGAGTATTAAAATTTCTTCGTGAAAGCTTTCCTGACCTTGCACTTCACGCCAGCACTCAGATGACTGTTTGCGACACAGGAGCTACGGGTCTGCTTAAAAAGTTTAATGTAGAGAGGCTGGTGCTTTCAAGGGAATTATCTCTTGGAGAAGTAGAGGCTTTTAAGGAGGAAGATATAGAGATAGAGTGCTTTGTACATGGGGCACTCTGTGTCTGTTATTCGGGACAGTGCCTTATGTCAGTTATGAATGGAGGAAGAAGTGGCAACAGGGGAAGCTGCGCAGGACCGTGCCGTATGAGCTACAACCTCTATGAAGGGGAGAATTCATCAGGTATAAGCCCTGGAAAGAGTCTTGAAACGAAGCCATATCTGTTAAGTCCTAAGGACATATGTGCCCTTGACCTCATCCCTGATATGGTAGAGGCAGGTATAGATTCATTTAAGATAGAGGGTAGGGATGAAACGCCCTGAATATGCTGCTCTCACAGCTTATTTATACAGAAAAATGGACAGATGTGTACTTAAATGATGGAAGAGAAGAGTTTGATTCTGCACAGGCTGTGCGCGAAAGAAATTCAGATGTAGAAAAAGCTCTCTGATATCTACAACAGAGGAAGCTTTTACAAAAGGCTATCTGGTTAATCATAACGGCCTTGAGATGATGGCTAATACGAGGCCAAATCACAATGGAGTGCTTGTTGGAAGAGTTACCAATGTGATTGCAAGCGGTAGAAAAAAATGTGATGCTAATTAGTGCAGAGAAAGACCTAAACGCACATGATGTGGTGGAAATCAGGTCTGATAATAGGCCGACCGAGCCTGTATATGAGTTTACTCTTAAGGATGGCAAGAAAAAAAGGGAGAGCTTTGAAGCTAACTTTACGAAGGGCTTGCCTGTTAAGGCAGGGGCTTTGTGTGTACAGGACAAAAAAACGAAGTACTGCTTAACGATATAAACGATAATATTATCTTAAAAACCTATTAAAAAGAGAATTAAAAGCAAGCTTTTTATGCAGAGGCTGACAACGAGCTTATCCTGACTCTTTACACAGATGATTCCGGTATTTCAGTAAACGGAGCTATCTGTATGAAAAGCCGAAAAACAGGCCTGTGGATGAAGAGAGAGTATGCTCATCTCTACTAAAGATGGGTGATACTGAATTTACTCTTAAGAGGGAGGATATTGATGTAAATCTCGTGGGAGATGTATTCTTTCCAATGTCCGCTCTGAACGAGCTTAGAAGAAATGCCTGTGAAGCCCTGGAAGCGGAAATTGTCGGAAAAATGTATGAAAAAAACAAAAATGAAGCCTGACACTGAGGGCTCATAGTGTGATTCCTAAGCCAGACTTCAATCCTTATTATGAGGTTGTTGTCTCTGACTTAAAAGCAGTTAAAAAAACTGTATTGGAGGTAACCAGACCTTACAAAGACAGGGTAGAGATTATTATAAATACTGAACTTTTCGGTCTTTCCAATCTGGGAACGAGGGATTGATGAGGCAGAAAAATGAAGGTAGAATGCTTTATCTTAGGCTTCCTGAGATATTTAGAAGAAATAACAAAGAAAAAAATATCAGAGATTTTTTGCTATGGGAAACTCTGGATATGACCTCCTTTTTAGGGTAAAAGGCTTTTTAGTAAGGAACTTAGAAGAAATATCCTTTGTAAAGGAACTCGAGAAACTGTCATCTGCATCTTTTGATATGATAGGAGATACCAACTTATATGCTTTTTAATTCAAAGGCTGTGGAGACTTTGTCTGACTTTGGTATTCATCATTATACAGCTTCTTTGGAGCAGAGTATAAGAGAGGCAGAGGAGGTTAGAAATAATATAACCCTGCCTTCTAAGCTTTCTTTTGTAGTATATGGACGGGAAGAGCTTATGGTTATGACTCAGTGCCAATGGAAAAAAATAAAGGTGCCTGTGTGAAAGAGCTTAAAAAAAGGTGATAAGAGGCTTCCTGACATTCTTTATATAGAGAATAAGAAGAGCAAGTCTGATGGTAAGAGTGGAAAATTTCCTATAATCAAGGACTGTGAGAGCTGTACCAACTATGTATATCAGGATGTTCCGCTTAACCTATTTGAGAAAAATGGATGAGATTAGGGAACTTTCACCCGACTTTTTAAGGTTAGATTTTTTTCATTTGAAACGGATTCAGAAGTAAGAGAGGTAATGAAGCTTGCAAAGTTTAGTAAGTGAAGTATCTAAGTACATAATTATAATTATTACTGCTATATATGCGTATTTGGGCTTTTATCGGATTTGTATATGGTGATAAAAAAGAAACGGTGAGATATATTTCTTTCAGCCGGTACTCATCCTTATGTTTCATTTTGGCGGGGGTTTTTATGTATATTCCTAAAGACTCCGGAAATAAAGGTGGTTATACTGTATTTTGTACAGGTACTGCTCTTTGTTGTAACTACATTTTTGTATAGAATATTTTACAGGAAGCTGTTTAAAACCCTGTTCTTTCATATGCAGTTTCTCATAGCAGTGGGCTTTGTCTTTGTTACAAGGCTTAACTTCATATTGGGAGCAAAACAGACTGTATTTGTAGCCGTCGCACTCATAGCCTGCCTCATACTTCCATTTCTGATAAAGAAGATGACCATGCTTAGAAATATGGGCTATCTCTATGCGGTAACCGGAATAGCCTCCCTTGCCTATGTGTTTTTAAGGGCTAGAGTACAATACGGAGCTAAAAACTGGATAAAGGTGTTTGGAGTAAGCATACAGCCGTCCGAGTTTGTAAAGATTCTATTGATATTTATGATAGCTTCTTTGTTTTATGTAAGCAGAAGCCTTAAACAGATAATAATAACAACCTGTTTAACAGCAGTAATGGTACTTCTTCTTGTGCTTAGTAAAGACCTTGGTGGAGCCATGCTATACTTTACTACCTTTGTAGTAATGACTTATTTTGCCACTGGCAATGTCAAACTTCTTGGACTATTTACAGGAGGAGGCATATTGTCTGCTATTGCAGGCTACTACATCTTCGCCCATGTAAGGGTGAGGGTACAGGCCTTTGTAAATCCTTGGAAATACATAGATGACAAGGGCTATCAGGTGACTCAGTCGCTCTTTGGCATAGGAAGTGGTGGCTGGTTTGGCTTTGGACTTGGTAATGGTTCTCCAACCAATACACCTGTGGTTGAGAGTGACTTCATATTCTCAGGTCTTTGCGAGGAACTTGGGCTTCTCTTTGGCTTTTGCCTCATCTTGATTTATCTATGTACAATAATAGCGTTTATTTTACTTGCCTGGAGAACAAAGAGTGCCTTCCATCAGCTGGTATCCATAGGCTGTGCCACAATGTACTCGTTTCAGACCTTTTTATCCATAGGTGGAACCGTTAAGTTCATACCGTCAACAGGGGTAACTCTTCCTCTTGTCAGTCAGGGAGGTAGTTCAATCATAAGTACGATATTTATATTTGGTGTAATACAGGGACTTTATATAGCGGGTAATAAAAAGGAAGAGGATATTGAAGCTGTACCGGTAAAACCTATCAAAAAGCCTCTGGGACTGACCTACCTGATTATTGGACTCTTTGTAGGCATGGTAGGCTACCTCACATATTTTTGAATTTGAAACAGCACCAAAGATAATGAACAATGCCTACAATAAAAGGACTGATATCTATGCGACCCTATGTATCCAGAGGAAAGATACTCTCTGCTGACGGAGACGTGCTTGCATACACCAAAGAAGAAAAAGGGTAAGAGTGTGAGGGTATATCCTTATGGAGATATGTACAGCCACATAGTAGGAAGAAATGTATCCGGTAAGACGGGGATAGAAGCTATTATGAATTATGAGCTGTTGACCTCAAATGACAATGCGGTTAACAGGGTGATTGAGAGACTGAATCAGGTCAAAAAAATAAGGGCGATAATGTAGTTACGACCATAGACAGCAGGCTTCAAAAAGAGCTTAAATAATGCACTGGAGAGCTTTCACGGAGCAGGAGTAATCATTGAGCCGGAGACCGGTAAGGTGCTTGCCATAGGTATCAAAGCCAGATTATAATCCAAACACTGTACTTGCTGACTGGGACAGCCTATCAAAGCTTCCTAAAAAAAGGATGCTAAAGCTTGTAAATAGGGCAACAAACGGGCTATATCCACCTGGGTCAACTTTTTAAGGTAATTACTGCTCTTGAATACATAAGTGAGAATAAAAAAACTATGATAAATTCAGTTTTGACTGCAAGGGTGTATATACCGTCAGTGGAGAGAGCATAGCTTGCTATGACAAGATTAAACACGGAAAAGAAGATTTGAAGAAAGCCTTTGCTAACTCCTGTAACGGTGCCTTTGCAAGTATTGGCATAGGGCTTAACAAGGGTAAATATATGAAGCTTGCTGAGAAATTTCTCTTCAATAAGGAGCTTCCATTTGCCCTTACCACCTCAAAAGAGCGAGCTTTTGTACTGGATTCTTCATCCAGCCTTGGTGAGGTGATGCAGACAGCCATAGGACAGGGAAAGACTCAAATAACTCCTTTTCACAATGCTCTTATAGCGGCTGCCATAGCCAATGGCGGAGTGCTTATGAAGCCTTATGTCGTAGATAGAATAACGACTGAAGATGAAACAAGGGTTGTAAAGAACTTTGATATATCTAAAGTGGGCAGGCTTTGTTCAAAGAAAAAAAGCAGAAACCATCAAGTCTTATATGAGGGCAGTAGTTACTGAGGGCACAGCTAAGAAGCTGTCATGGCTGGGATTTGACATATATGGAAAAACAGGAACTGCAGAATACAAAAAGGAAGACGGCACTAAGGGAGACCACTCTTGGTTTATGGGCTTTGGTGAAAGAAACGGAAAGCAGATTGCTATCAGTGTGGTTGTAGAAGGTGAAGGCAGAGGGGATTATACGGGGAGTAGATGTGGCTGGTAAGGTATTTGCAAACTGGAAATAAGAGATTTTTATTTGACAAGTAATTTCTAAGAAATTTTCTGAAGATAAAAAAAGGATGTCAAATTCATTTGACATCCTGTGATACAGGAGATGGGACTTGAACCCACATGATATTGCTATCGTCAGATTTTGAGTCTGATGCGTCTACCATTCCGCCACTCCTGCAAAGCAAGAAGTAGTTTAGCATAAATTTTTGCAAATATTCAAGTATCTTGCAAAAAAGTCCGAGAGAGCCTTTTGCAAAAAAATGATACTTATGTGATAAAATTAGTAGGTTTTACTAAAGATAACAGCATAACAATGGGAGGGATGATTATGAAATGGCTTAAGTACAGACTCGAAAACAACAACAGAGGCAACTGATTTGATTATAGATATGCTTGCGGAACTTGGAATATACGGGGTAGAAGTCATTGACAAGGTACCGCTTACAGAGGCTGAAAAAGAAGCAGATGTATGTGGATATTCTTCCTGAAAGCGAGCCTAACGACGGAAGTGCAGAGCTTGTGTTTTTATCTAAGCGACGGTGCTCCTGATGAGTCTTCATCTGCATTCTACAACAGTGGAACAGGCATTGAAGATATAGCAGCCTTTTTATTCGGATGAGCTTATAGAAAAGATTAGAGAAGGGCTTGAAGAGGTTGCCAACTTTGTGGATGTGGGAAGCGGTGCAATCTATATTTCGGAAACAGATGAGGCGGACTGGGCAAATAAGTGGAAAGACTACTTTCATACTTTTAGAATAGGAGACAACATAGTGGTTACTCCTACTTGGGAAGAACCATCAGATGTGAGAGAAGAGGATGTTGTCATAAAGCTGGATCCCGGAGTTGCCTTTGGTACGGGAACTCACGAAACTACAAGGCTTTGTGTGGAAGCACTGCAAAAATATGTAAAGAGGGATTCTAAGCTTCTTGACGTAGGTTGTGGCAGTGCTATTCTAACCATAGCTGCACTTAAGCTTGGAGCGAAATGGGCTTATGCTGTGGATATAGATCCTGTGGCAGTGAAGTCTGCAAAGGAAAATCTTGAGATAAACGATATTACTGAGGATATGGCAAGGCTTGAGACAGGAAACCTGCTTGAAGATGAAGAGCTTTTGTAAAGAGCTTTACAAAAAGCAGTATGACATAGTTGTGGCCAATATTCTTGCCCCTGTGCTTGTGCCTTTAACACCTATAATCACTCCTGCGCTTAAAGAAGGCGGTTATTATGTCTGTTCAGGTATAGTAAAGGAGCTTGCAGATGATGTGATAAGAGCAATACAGGATGCGGGACTTAGACTTGTTTCCAATACCTGTGACAATGACTGGGTATGCTTAGTAGCGAGGAAGTAGAATGTCAAACTTTTTTATAGATAGCGGTAATATAGATGGTGAGGCTGCTTATATTACCGGAAGTGACGTTAATCACATAAAAAATGTGCTGAGAATGAAGGAAGATGATGAAATAAGGCTTTCTACGGGTAACGGTCTTCTTTATACTGCAAAAATCAGCGAGTTTCTGCCTGATAGGATAGTGTGTAAGATAGTTGACTGCGAGGGGGGTAAGTCTGAACTTCCTGCTAAAATCATCCTCTTTCAGGGATTGCCGAAGAAAGACAAGATGGAACTAATCATCCAAAAGGCAGTAGAGCTTGGGGTGAGCGAGATAGTTCCTGTCATGATGAAAAAGAACCATAGTGAAGCTTGAGGACAGTAAAAAAGAGCTAAAGAAGCTTGAAAGATGGAGAACTATTTCACTTACCGCTGCAAAGCAGTCCGGTAGGATAATAGTCCCTGAAGTCTCAGAATTTATTACATTTAACGAGGCAGTTAAAAGGGCAGAGAATCTAGAATATAACCTCATTCCCTATGAAAATGAAAAGGGAATGGATAGGGCTCGCGAACTTGTGAAAGAGGCAAATGGTAAGAAGAGTATAGGAATCTTCATAGGTCCTGAAGGGGGAATATCTGAGGATGAGCTTGAGCTGGCTATGAAAATGGGGGCTTTGCCTATCTGTCTTGGCAACAGGATACTTAGAACCGAAACTGCGGGACTGGCCCTTATTTCAGTTCTTGCATTTGAGATAGATATATAGGAGTTAATAAAAATGGAATGTTATTTAGATAATGCGGCAACAACAAGAGTGCTTGACAGTGTAATCGATATAATGAATGAAACTATGAGGACGGCATATGGCAATCCGTCATCTAAGCATATAAAAGGCTTTGAAGCAGAAAGATATGTGGAAGAAGCAAGGGAGAGGATAGCAAAAGACCTTGAAGGCAAAAGAAAAGTGAGATTATCTTTACCTCCTGTGGAACTGAATCTAACAACCAGGCTATAATTATGGGGGCAGCGACCAGAAAAACGCTATGGTAATAAGATAGTTACCACCTGTTTTGAACATGCATCTGTCTTTCAGTCGGTAGAAGTGCTTGCTAAAGAGGGCTATGATATAACCTACCTCCCGGTAGATAAACTTGGTCACATAAGGGATGAAGACCTCCTTAAGTCCATAGACTCTGAGACAATAATGCTCTCCTTTATGCTTGTAAACAATGAAATAGGGGCTCTTGCAGATGCTGAACACATCATAAAACTTGCTAAAGAGAAAAAAATCCTGATATCTTAATTCATATAGATGCAATTCAAGGCTATGGAAAGTTTGAGATAAACACCAAAAAGCTGGGTGCAGACTTTATTTCAGTAAGCGGACACAAGTTTCATGCCCCAAAGGGGATAGGCTTTCTTTATGTGAGAGACGGAGTGCGTATTACACCTTATATACACGGGGGAGGGCAGCAGAAGAATCTCCGCTCAGGTACCTTGAATGTACCGGGAATTGCAGCTATAGGAGCTGCTGCTAAGGCCGTTTATGAGGGACATAAGGAAAAGATGGACAAGCTTTATGCCATCAAAGAGAAGTTTATAAGAGATTTACTCACAGCCTTTCCTGATTGCACTATAAATGGTGTAGATACTGAGGGGAATCTAAGTGAGAATGTGAGAAAGACAGCTCCACAGATAGTGAGTGTAAGTTTTAGAGGTGTAAAGGCGGAAGTTCTCCTACATGCGCTTGAAGAAAAGGGAATCTATGTTTCATCAGGCTCTGCCTGCTCCTCTCACCATCCTGATTTTAGCGGAACTCTAAAGGGAATTGGCCTTGATGATGATTTGCTTGATTCTACACTTAGATTTAGCTTTGGGTTATTTACTGAGCAGGAAATGACTGATTATGCCATAGAGGCACTTAAAGAACTGGTGCCAACACTTTCAAAATACAGGAGAAGATAATGTTTGAATATAGAGCTTTTTTGATAAAGTATGCAGAAATCGGAGTAAAGGGTAAGAACCGTTATTTATTTGAGGATGCCCTTGTAGGACAGATTGCGAATGCCCTTAAGAAAATAGAAGGTGACTATAAGGTATATAAGCAGCCGGGCAGAGTCTTTGTAGAGGCAGGAAAGGGAAGCATTGACTATGAGGGTGCTCTTGATGCCTTAAAGAGGGTAATGGGAGTACTTCACATCTGTCCTATCTACATAGTGGATTCGACAGACCTTGATAAGGCTTATGAAGAAGTGGTTAATTATATTGGAGAATGTTATCCTACGGAGAGCTTTACCTTTAAGGTAATGGCAAAGAGAAGCAATAAGAAAATGCCAAAGACTTCTCCGGAAATATCTGCTGATATTGGCGGTTTAATACTGGAAAAATACGGGGACAGACTTAGTGTAGATGTTAAGAATCCTGATAAGTTCATCACAATAGAGCTTAGGGATAAGGCATATATTTACTCTGAGACGATAAAGGGTGAGGGAGGTATGCCTATTGGCACAGCAGGTAAGGCTATGTGCCTGCTTTCGGGAGGAATTGACAGCCCTGTAGCTGCTTATATGATGGCTAGAAGAGGAGTTAAGGTAGAGGCTGTGTATTTCCATGCACCACCTTATACAAGCGAGAGGGCCAAGCAAAAGGTAGTTGATCTTGCAAGGCTTACAGCAAGATATGCCGGAAATATCAAGCTCTATGTGGTTAATTTTACCGATATTCAGCTTGCCATTTATGAGAAATGCCCTCATGATGAGTTAACTATCATAATGAGAAGATATATGATGAAGATTGCTGAGGATTTAGCCTTAAAGGATGAGTGCTTCGGACTGGTAACAGGTGAGAGCATAGGTCAGGTGGCAAGTCAGACTATGCAGAGTCTTTTATCTACTAATGCAGTATGCAGCCTGCCTGTGTACCGCCCTGTAATCTGCTTTGATAAACAGGACATTATCAATATTTCTCAGAGAATAGGTACTTTTGAGACCTCAATTCTTCCATTTGAAGACTGTTGTACTATTTTCGTGGCGGAACATCCTGTAACCAAGCCTTTGCTTGCTAAGATTGAAAAGGATGAGAAAAAACTGGATGATGTAATAGAGGAACTTTATAAAAAGACTATGGAGAGCATAGAAGTGATTAACTGTGAGCCTATGGAAGTAGAATAAGTAAGAAAATCTGCCTTGCAGGATTTATCGCCTGTGGAGAGGAGTTAAGTGATATCTGAATATCCGCCGCAGTGTGCACCACCTGAGAAATGTCACATAAAAAGAGAGCCGGCTTTCATAAAGAGAGCCGGCGAAAGATTTAGCAGATTATTCTACGATGAAAGGCTTAAGTGCATTCACAATAGTGTCTGCCTGAGCATCATTGTGGATATTAAGGTCAATAGGCTTTGAGAGATCAAGACTGAAAATACCCATAATTGACTTAGCATCAATTACATATCTTCCTGAAACGAGGTCAAAATCTGAATCAAACTTTGTTACCTCGTTAACAAATGCCTTTACCTTATCGATGGAATTTAAAGAAATCTTAACTGACTTCATTTTTTTAATCCTCCTCCTTGTGAAATTAATTGCAACATACAACTAAATGATAAGGTTTAGAGAAGAAAAAGTCAATATACATATTAAATAAAAAGGAAATATAAAAAAACTGTGAAAAAAACAACGATATTTTTAAAAATCCGTAGCATTTTTTTGAGCCTTGGATGCAAGGTTAAATGCCTATGAAACTGAGTCAATTAAAGAAATGTTCAAGAATGCGGGTTATGAAATTAGACAATTCAACGAAGCTGCTGATATATATATTGTAAATACCTGTACAGTTACCAATATCGCTGACAGAAAGTCCAGACAGATGTTACACAGGGCAAAAAAGCTTAATCCTGATGCGGTAGTGGTTGCAGTAGGCTGTTATGTACAGGCACCTCAGTCTAAGCTTGAGGATGACGACTTAGTTGATATTCTTGTGGGAACAAGAGGAAAGTCTTCTGTGCTTGATCTTGTTGAAGAGTATATAAGAAGCAATAAAGAACGTGATTTTAAGCATAATGTAGTTAAAGAAGGAGAAGAAAATAAGGACTGGTCTTATGACAGCGGTGAAGTAAATGCCGCAGGTGGCAAAACCAGGGCAAATCTAAAGATACAGGATGGCTGTGATCAGTTCTGTACTTATTGCATCATTCCTTTTGTGAGAGGCCGTATCAGAAGCAGGGATATGGAAAGTATCATAGAAGAGACCGAAAGACTCGCAAGGGCGGGTTATAAAGAGATGGTGCTTACTGGCATCCACATAGGTTCTTACGGCAGGGATATAGACGGAGAAAGCAGGATGTTAGAGCTTCTTACTAAGCTAAATGAAGTAGAGGGTGATTTTAGAATACGCTTGGGTTCTGTGGAGCCTAGGCTTATCACAGAGGAGTTCTTAGAAGGTCTTGTTAAGCTTAAGAAGGTATGTCCTCATTTTCACCTATCGCTTCAAAGTGGGTCCACAACGGTGCTAAAGAGGATGAACAGGCATTACTCAGCGGAGGAATATCTTGCCTCAGTTAATCTTCTTAAAAAATACTATGACAGGCCGGGGATTACTACAGATATAATTGTTGGTTTCCCTGGAGAAAGTGATGAGGAATTTGAGGAAACTGCTGCCTTTGTGAAAAAAGTAGGCTTTCTCAAGGTACATGTCTTTCCTTATTCCAAGAGAGATGGCACCTATGCTGCTAAAATGAGTGAACAGGTTGCGCCTGAGATTAAGAAGAAAAGAGAAGACAGGCTCATAGCCATCTGTGAAGAAGTGGCAAAGGAGTATCTTGAGAGCTTAAATGGTGATTCTGAAAGGGTTTTGCTTGAAGAAGAAATTAAAGGCAGGGAAGATTATATCTTAGGGCATACTGACAGATATATAGAGGTTGCTGTACCAAAGTTTATGTTAAAAGGCAGGGAAGATGCTGATAAGGAATTTATCGGGGTTAAGGAACTGATGGCGTCTGATGCTTCTGACAAGGCTCTTAGCAATATGATGATTGCAAAGATATTGTAAGAACTTTTAAAAGCTTTTAGAAGGGCTGTTCTCTGGCTTTGACTTTTATATTAAAAGCCTGGCTGCCAAAGTCAGATGTCTAATATTTTTGAACAATGTAACATAGAAAGAGGATGTAGATGTTAAAAAGAACAATATCGGGAAATGGGAATCAGTGAAGAGGTATTTGACTATTGCGAAAAAATATGCATTAGCCTTGAGGATAGATTCAAGAGGGTAGATGAAATTGCGGAGATAAACCAGCTTAAGGTGCTTAAGGCCATGCAAAAGAATAAGGTTTCAGACATTCATTTTGCAGCAAGCAGCGGCTATGGCTACAATGACCTTGGAAGAGATACCCTAGAAGGAGTGTATGCTGATGTATTTCACACTGAGGCTGCCCTTGTTCGACCTGCTATACTATGTGGAACACATGCCCTTACAGTTGCCCTCTTTGGCAACTTAAGGCCCGGAGATGAGGTACTCTCTCCTGTAGGTAAGCCTTATGATACACTTGACGGAGTGATAGGGATAACACCTACAGCCGGTTCTTTGGCTGAATACGGCGTAACCTATGCACAGGTTGATTTGTTACCTGATTTTTCTTTTGACTACGAGGGAATAAAGGCTGCAATAAGTGATAAGACAAAGCTTGTTACCATTCAGCGTTCAAAAGGCTATGCAGTTAGACCTACATTTTCAGTTGAAAAAATAGGGGAGCTCATCAGCTTTATAAAGAAGATTAAGCCTGAGATTATCTGTATGGTAGACAACTGCTACGGAGAGTTTGTTGAAGAGTTTGAGCCATCTGATGTAGGTGCTGATATGGTTGTAGGCTCACTTATTAAGAATCCGGGTGGCGGACTTGCGCCAATCGGCGGCTATATCGCAGGCAAAGAAAAGTATGTGGATATGGCGTCCTACCGTATGTCCTGTCCCGGACTTGGCAAGGAGATAGGGGCTTCACTAGGTCTTAATCAGCAGCTTTATCAAGGACTGTTTATGGCACCTACAGTTACTGCAGGAGCTGTAAAGGGAGCAATATTTGCGCAAATGTATATGAAAGCTTAGGCTTTGATGTGCTGCCGGATAGTAAAGAAGACAGATATGACATCATTCAGGCAGTTTCCCTTAAGTCAGGGGAGCGCCTTAGAGCCTTTTGTGAGGGAATTCAGGCAGCTGCACCTGTAGACAGCTTCGTAACTCCTGAGCCTTGGGATATGCCAGGATATAATGATCAGGTAATAATGGCTGCCGGAGCCTTTGTACAGGGCTCATCCATAGAGCTCTCAGCTGATGGACCTATGAGAGAGCCTTATGCGGCGTACTTTCAGGGAGGACTTACCTTTAACCACGCTAAGTTTGGAATAATGATGAGTTTACAGAAAAATATTTGAAAAAAAGGGCCTGCTTGAATCAGGGGTCTTAAGAAAGTAATATTGGTATATAAAGTAATATTGGTATATGCATACTAGCAAAAATCAACAAAAAAATATGATATAATATCTAAGAATTTTTGTAAGTTTTTGGGGGATGAATATGAAAATGTAAACTTCGCTGTTATATTCAGGATATGGCGGTTATTACCTTTGCCACTTTTATAGTGGCTGTAGCCGTATACTTCTTTATGATGCCTAACAATCTTGCTATAGCAAGCATAGCAGGTCTTGCTGTAGTGTTGCAAAAGTTTATTCCTTTAAGTGTTGCGACTATAAGTTTGGTATTTAATGTGGGCCTGCTTATTATAGGCTTTATATTTGTAGGCAGAGAGTTTGGTGGAAAAAAACTGTATATACTTCGGTCATACTGCCTATATTTGTAGGTATTTTTGAGAAACTCTTTCCGAAGTACAACGGTCTCACCGGTGATGCATTTTTGGATATGATTTGCTATATCTTTATCGTTAGTATAGGGTTAAGTCTGTTATTTAACCATAATGCTTCATCAGGCGGACTTGACATCATTGTTAAGATACTAAATAAATATCTTCATATAGACAAGGGCAAGGCAATGTCTATAGCCGGGATGTTAGTTTCACTCTCTGCTGTATTTTGCCTATGATACAAAAAAACAGTTGTGCTTAGTGTGCTCGGAACCTATTTAAATGGGATCATACTTGATTACTTCCTTTTTGGTACCAATATCAAGAAGAAAGGTCTGTATTCTTTCACGTAAAAATGAGGAGATTAAAAAATACATCCTTAAAAATATGCATAGTGGTGCCACCCTTTACAAGGTAATCGGAGCGTATAACAATGAAGAACACGAAGAAGTTGTCGCTATTGTAAACAAGAGAGAATATGGTGTACTTATGCAGTTTATAAGAAGGACAGATCCAGATGCCTTCGTAACTGTATCTACAATCAATGAGGTTATGTATAAGCCTAAGTGTTAGTGATAAGCTAAATGTTGTTGTGGTATCAGGTGTTCTGTGGTAATCACTACTTTTGATACTCTCGTTATATTGCAAGGTCATCAATATAATCGACAATTTAATAATTTGTACTTTATTAATAATAAGGCATTGTTTTTGTGCCTTATTATTTTTACTTTTATGCGCTTTATCGGTTTAAAGTTTTTTTAAGCGTTAAATAAAAATTACCTAAAAAAATTTAAAATAATTACAAATATTTGTTTACTTTTTCCGAAAAAATTTTGTTATAGTAAGTATGAAAAAAATTATTATATAACTAATAAGGAGGGGTAACATGAGAAAAAGAAAAGTATGTCTATCAGGTATTTTGGCTGTAACAATGATTCTATCAATTACTGCCTGTGGTGGTGGAGGAAATAAAAATGACTCGGCCTCCGGGACGGCAGCAAGTACAGTGAAGAATTCTATGGTAAGCAGCTCTGCGAGCGCAGGAAATGCGTCAGCTTCGGTCGAAGGTGAAGAGAAAGATGCAGAACAGTATATTAATGCATTTGTAAATGCTGATCCTGCGTCTATTGATGCACAAAAAGGTTCGGATATTTATGGAAATGTTATTGTAAACGGAATATATGAGCCTTTACTCAGATTGTCAGAAAAGCCTGATGGGATGACAGAGCTTATTCCTGCGGGTGCGAGTGAATATAAGGTGTCAGATGATAAAAAAGTGTATACTTTTACAATTCGTGACGGTATGACATGGGAAGACGGACAGAAACTGACAGCGAAGGACTATGAGTATGGTATTAAGAGGGCGGCAGATCCAAATACTGCAGCAGAACAAGGATTTTTGCTTGCTCCAATTAAGAATTTCAGTAAGGTAAATGCTGGGAAGGCAAGTATCGATGAGCTTGGCGTAAAGTCTATCGATGATAAGACTCTTGAAATTACTCTAGAAGCACCAACCTCATACTTTATTAAGCTGTTACCTTTTAGAATAATGTTTCCTCAAAGGAAGGATATAGTGGAACAGTACGGTGAGACTTTTGGAGCAGAGGCTGATACAGTTATGGGCTGTGGACCATATAAGCTTACAGAATGGAATCATAACTCCAATCTCACACTAGAAAAGAGTGATACCTATTGGGATAAAGAAAATGTAATGAATGATACTGTCAATATTAGAGTAATGTCTGATGTTAATACAGTTATGAATGCCTTCCAGACAGGTGAAATTGATGTCGTTTCTACCTCTCTTGAGGAGTGGAGAGAAAAATTTAACAATAGGGAGAATACAAAAAGTGCAAAGATTCTTCTTCCTTCTGTAGATTATATGACTATTAATCACAAGGATAAGCTTCTTTCCAATAAAAAAATCAGGCAGGCTCTTTTAATTGCCCTAGATAGAAAGGGATTCAATGAAACTTTCTTTAAGGGTAAGAATATCGAAGCTCTTCATTGGGTTCCGGGTTGTATAAGTTGTGGTGATGTAAACTATAGAGAGTTTGCAGGAGAACCTGTGAAGAAGGTTGCAGAGGCAAATCCTGATCCTAAGAAACTCTTCATCGAGGGAATGAAGGAACTTGGCTTGGGCGAAGATCCATCTAAGGTAGAAATTAATTTTATTTGTGTAAGTAATCCTCGTCTTAAATCCTTTGGTGAATACATACAGGAATGTTATTCAAAGGTGCTTGGAATCAACCTTAAAATAGAGCAGATGGAATGGCCAATTCTTTCAGGCAAAGTAAATAAAGGAGATTATCAGTTAGCTTATCTTGCTTGGACTGCTGATTATGATGATCCAAGTGCAATGCTAGCACTCTTTACATCTAATGCAGAGGCTGTAAATACAGGTTGGAAGAATGAAAAGTATGACAGTCTGATTAAGAGTGCATCTGAAGTGACTGATATGTCAAAAGCCGCTGAACTATATAAAGAAGCTGAAGAACTTTTTGATGGATGAGGCAGTAGTTATTCCTATTATAAATGGTGAGTCTACTCTTTATTGGAATGACTATATGAAAAATGTAACTGTAAATCAGTTTACTTCTACTGGATATAAATATAGATATACAGTTGGTAGACCTTAGTATTTAATTGTCAAAAATAGCGGGCAGTAAGCCACTATACTTACTGCCTGCTTCAAGGGGAAATATGTTAAAATTCATAGTTAAAAGATTTTTATATATGGTACTTACCTTGTTTATTATTATTACTGCCACATTTTTTCTTATGCATGGTGCAGAAGGAGACCCTCTCTCAGCTGCAGGCAAGACTCTGCCTAAGCAGACTCTTGAAAAACTATAGAGTAAAATATGGACTTGATAAACCGGTCATAGAGCAATATGCAATTTTTATGAAGAATATTCTCACAAAGGGAGATTTTGGCTCATCATATAAATATCCCGGACGAGAAGTGGGTAAGACAATTGCCAAGACTGCGCCTGTGTCGGGTAGAGTTGGTGCCCAGGCTATGCTTGTTGGAATTTTGATTGGTATCATCCTTGGTATAACTGCGGCATTAAACAGAGGGAAGTGGCCTGATTATGTAATAAGCATAATAGCAATTTTAGGTATTACAATTCCTGTTTTTATAATGGGTTCATTGTTGCAGTTGTTTTTTTGCGGTTGAACTAAAGTGGTTTCCTACAAGTGGATGGAAACATATGGGATTTGGGGAAAGATTTTTAAATATTCGGTTTTACCTGCACTTGCAATGTGTTTTGGATCAATTGCAACTTATGCGAGATACATGAGAAGTAATGTTTTGGAGGTTCTAAGTGAGGATTATATCCTTACTGCAAGGGCTAAAGGAGTATCAAAATTTAATATAATTAGAAAAGCATGTTTTTAGAAATGCAGCACTTCCTATAATTACCATAATCGGTCCTCAGATTGTAGGTATTTTTACCGGATCATTTATTATTGAAGGGATGTTTAGTATACCGGGATTAGGTAAGTACTTTGTAGATTCAATTACTGCAAGAGATTATCCAATGATAATAGGAACAACAATCTTTTATGCAGTCCTTTTCCTAGTATCACAATTGATGGTTGACATTCTTTATGGGGTTGCAGATCCTAGGATTAAACTGGAGGACTAGGGAGAACTTATGGATAGTAGAGATAAAGTACGATATGAAGAAATTGACAGTAGTAAATTCAAACTTATTGGATCAGATAACAAATCTTCAGAATTCATAGCCAGACCTGTAGTTACATATTGGTCAGATGCTTGGAGAAGATTTCGGGCAAATAAGGCCGCAATGGTTGCATTTGTGATTTTAATATTACTTACTGTTATGGTTATAATTGGACCTATTATTAGCGGGTATTCGTTCAAAGAAGCAGTTGGAGAGCCTAATCAGTTTCCTAGCGCCAGGTTTTGGTTTGGAACAGATGAGATAGGTAGAGATTTATTCACAAGACTTTGGAAGGGTGGAAGAATCTCGATTTTTATTGGTATAGTAGGAGCACTTATAAGTACTGTTATTGGAAGTATTTATGGAGCAGTTTCTGCTTATGCAGGTGGTAAAGTTGATGTGGTTATGATGAGAATCGTGGAAATTTTATCATCAATACCGTACCTTCTTCTCGTAATCGTTCTTAGACTTGTATTAAAGTCAAACGGGCTTGGAACACTTATACTGGCAATGACAATTACAGGTTGGTGTGGGTTGGCCAGACTTGTAAGAGGACAGATACTGTCGCTAAAGAGAAAAGATTTTATAATGGCTGCAGATGTGCTGGGTGTAAGCAAGAGTGATATTGTAGTAAGGCATTTGATACCTAATACGATTAATGTAATACTTGTATCAATCTCTTTTGATATACCGGGATATATTTTTGGAGAAGCGTTTTTAAGTTATCTCGGTCTTGGAGTCCAGGCACCCAATACGTCTTGGGGTGCAATGGCGGCTTCAGCACAGCAGGTATTTCAATTTTTATCCGTATCAGCTGATTTTTTTCCTGCTCTCTTGATAGGACTTACAATGCTGGCATTTACTTTATTAGGTGATGGTCTGAGAGATGCACTTGACCCAAATCTCAGACAGTAGGGGGAATGATGGAAAAATATGAAAAAAAGAGAAAGTTCTAGATGTTAATAACCTCAATATATCATTTAATACTTATGCCGGAGAAGTAAAAGCTGTAAGAGGGGTAAGTTTTGAAGTATATGAAGGGGAATCATTGGCACTTGTTGGAGAGTCGGGATGTGGAAAAACAGTTACTTCAAAAGCTATATTACAGATATTACCGTCTACTGCGGTTGTTAAGAAAGACTCTTCAATTAATTATTGTGGTGAAGAAGTCCTAACAATGAACAGAGAAAGGATGAAACAGTATAAAGGTTCTGATGTAGCAATGATATTTCAGGATCCTATGACATCGCTCAATCCAACTATGAAAAATTGGCAAACAGATAATGGAATCAATACTTCTCCATACAAAAATGAGTAAGGAAGAAGCTAGGCAGGAAGCGATAAGACTTTTTAAAAACTGTCAATATTCCCAATGCAGAAGAAAGAGTAAATCAATTTCCTCATGAGACTATCGGGGGGAATGAGACAAAGAGTTATGATAGCTATTGCACTTGCTTGTAATCCAAAGGTAATACTGGCGGATGAACCAACAACTGCACTTGATGTGACTATTCAGGCTCAGATTCTTGATTTATTAAGAGAATTGAGGGATAAAAGAAATACCGCAGTTGTATTAGTTACTCATGATTTAGGGGTAGTTGCTGATTTTGCCGACAGAATCCAGGTTATGTATGCTGGTGAAATAATGGAAACAGGAACGGTTGAAGAGATATTTAATGACGCTCATCATCCATATACTTGGGCTCTTTTGATGAGTGTACCAAGACTTGATACGGGTAATAAGGAAGAGTTATATTCACTGGGAGGGACACCCCCTGACCTGTTGATGGAAATTAAAGGATGTCCCATTTGCGGCACGATGTGATTATGCTATGCAGATATGTACGGAGGCTAAGCCACCATGCAGTGAGTATTCAGATAAACACAAATGTAGGTGTTGGCTTGCACATCCAAAGGCGCCTAAAGTAGAAAGACCATATTAGGAGGAATAGTGGATGAGTAATGATGAGAGAGAAGTTTTAGTCGAGTTACAAAATCTGGACGAATTCTTCAAAATTGGGAAAAACAAAATATTAAAGGCAGTTGAAGATGTAAGTTTTAAGATATATAGAGGTGAAACTTTTTGGATTGGTAGGAGAATCCGGATGTGGAAAAAAACAACTTGCGGCCGTACGATAATAAATTTATATAAAGCTACTGGTGGTAAGGTGATATTTGAGGGGAAGATATATCTAAAATAGATAAAAAAGATATTAAATCATTTAAGAAAAAAAGCACAGATGATATTTCAAGATCCTTATTCTTCACTAGATCCTAAAAATGACAATTGGTGAAATTATTGCAGAAGGAATAAGGGTTCATTTTAGTGAACTCTCCGAAGGGGAGATACAGGAAAGAGTTAGTGAACTTCTTAAAACGGTGGGTCTTAATGCTGAGCATGGTGCGAGATTTCCACATGAACTTTCGGGTGGTCAGAGACAGAGAATAGGTATTGCCAGAGCACTTGGAGTTGAACCATCTTTCATTGTTTGTGATGAGCCTATTTCGGCACTTGATGTGTCTATACAGGCTCAGGTTGTAAATTTATTGATTGAGCTTCAAAAGAGCAAAGCCCTTACATACCTGTTCATTTCACATGACCTTTCGATGGTTAAACACATATCAGATAGAATTGGTGTTATGTACCTTGGAAGTATGGTTGAGATTTCTCCCAAAGATAAGCTTTATGACAGACCTCTACATCCATACACAAGAGCCCTTATATCAGCTATACCAATTCCCAATCCTGCGGTTTCGTCAAAGGATAGAGTAAAAACTTGAAGGAGAAATCCCTTCTCCAATTCATGCGCCTGAAGGATGTAAATTTAGTACCAGATGCAGATATTGTGGCGACAAATGTAAAACCTGCAGGCCCGAACTTAAAGAAGTTGATAAGGATCATTTTGTTGCCTGTCACTTGTATGATGAAGGGATTGAGGCTGCTATAAGGTCTATGGAAAGTATAGATAGACAGCTTAAATAATAGTTTACTTATATACTCAAAATATATAAAAAAAGCACATATATAACAAATAACTTGTGGTATGTGTGTTTTTTTGATTTGTTGATAAAAACGACACTTGAAATATATCTTTTTATATTAAAAATTAAATGAAGTCTAATTTGAATTTATTAAACATCATAATACATTTGGAAGGAAGAGAAACCAGTGCCGGATTTAAATAATACACAGTATTTTAAAGAAGTGACATTAGCTCCTGAGATAGAAGTAGGGGATGTGCTTAAGAAGGTCTATGAGGGCTCTCAATGAAAAGGGATACAACCCTGTCAATCAGCTCGTTGGGTATATTATGTCTGGAGACCCTACATACATAACCAACCACAACAACGCAAGAAGTATGATAATGAAGGTTGAAAGAGATGAACTTGTAGAAGAGCTTATGGAGAGTTATATAGAATCTTTTACCCAAACAGGTAAGAAGTCTATGTTTATGGGCAAGAGATAATGAGAATAATGAGCTGTGATTTGGGGTTCAAAGACCTGTGGTGTGGCTGTTAGTGATGGACTTGGACTTACGGCACAGGGACTTGAAGTCATTAGGAGAAAAGAAGAAAAATAAGCTAAGACAGACTCTTGCCAGAATTACCGAGCTTGCACAAGAGTATGAGGTGTGTAAGATAGTATTAGGTTATCCGAAAAATATGGATGGTTCTGTCAGTAAAAGGTGTGGGCTTTCTGAAGAATTTGCAAAGAAGCTGGCAAAAAGAACCGGAATAGAAGTTATACTATGGGATGAGAGGCTTACAACGGTAAGTGCCCATGAAGTGATGATAGAAGCAGGACTTAAGCGTGAAGAGCGTGAAAAAAATAGTTGATAAAGTCGCTGCCGCTTTTATATTGGAAGATTATATGAATTCAAATAAAAAAATTAAACTAAGAAATGGAGAAACTATGTTAGAGAATGAAGAATTAAGAACAATCGATTTTGTTGATGAAGATGGTGACAATGAAGAACTGACTGTACTCTGCCAGACAAGACTTGCAGGGGATAAACTATCTTCTTGTATCAGATGCAGAGATTGAAGATCTGGAAGATGATGATGCAACAGTTGATGTATTTATCATTAAGGAAGAAGCGGTATCTGACGACGGAGAAGACGTTTTGTATAAGGTTGTTGAGGATGAAAAGGAAATACTCACGGTATCTAAAGTTTTTGAAGAAATGATGGATGACGTGGATTTTGAAATAGACGAAGAATAATTGTAAACGAAGTATATCAGAACCTGAGGGATAGGTGAGCCATACAAAAACGAAAAAAAGGGAATGAGAAATTTAAGGCATTACTTAAGTCAAACGGATTGAAAAGTTACAGGGCAGCGATTGGCTGTCCTTGAAGTGTTGCAGCAAAGAGTGGATGAACACCTTACTGCAGAAGAGATTTTTGATTTGGTAAGGAACGACCATCCTGATATTGGCTTGGCAACAGTTTATCGTACCATACAGCTGTTATCAGATATGGGACTTATAGACAAACTCAGTCTTGATGACGGATTTACCAGATATGAGATAGGAAAAGTCGTCTCCAAGCGGACATAGGCATCACCACTTGATTTGCCTGAACTGTAATCGTGTATTTTTCATTTGAAAAAGGACTTTTATGGAGCCTCTGGAAAATGAGATTAATAAGCTGACAGGGATTTAAGGTTGTTAATCACGAGGTTAAACTGTACGGCTATTGTAAGGATTGTCAGGAAGCAGGTATACAGGACTGATCTACTCCTAAGTTAAGGAGGGCAAATGTCGGATATTAATAATGACAAAAAAATTTGGAAAGCTTGTAGAAAGTATAGGAAAAGCTACAGGCAGATACAGAAAAAAACTAAAAAAAGAGGCTGATGGCAAATGTAAAGTGTAGCAAAGAAAAACAGTTAAGTCTAGCGGCAAACAGCAGAAAGAAGGCTAAACTTACTGAAGAGGAAATTAAGATTGAAAAAAACTTCCTGCTATATCCAAGAGGCCAAAGGAAAAACTTAAGGAGATTAAAGCCAAGAAAGACTAACAAAGAAGTAAAGAAGCCTATGAATGGACTTAAAATCATTCCTCTTGGAGGCCTTGAACATATAGGAATGAATATAACCGCTTTTGAATACGAAGACAGCATTATTGTTGTTGATTGCGGTATGTCATTCCCAGAGGACGACTATCTTGGAATTGACTGTGTCATTCCAAATGTAAAGCTATTTAAAAAGAATATTGATAAAGTAAAAGGCTTTGTTATTACGCATGGTCACGAAGACCATATAGGTGCTCTTCCTTATATCTTAAAGGATATCAATGTACCTGTGTATGCAACAAGGCTTACAGTTGCAATACTTGAGAGTAAGTTAAGCGAAAAAAATATGCTTAAGACTACCAAGCGTAAGATAGTTAAATACGGACAGTCCATCAATCTGGGCTGTTTTAGGATTGAATTTATAAGGACTAACCACAGCATCAGTGATGCGGCTTCACTTGCCATATATTCTCCGGTTGGAATTATTGTACATACTGGAGACTTCAAGGTAGATTATACTCCTGTGTTCGGAGACCCTATTGATTTGCAGAGGTTTGGAGAAATAGGCCGTAAGGGAGTTCTTGCTCTTATGTGTGAGTCCACAAACGTGTTAAAACCGGGATTTACAATGTCTGAGAGGTCTGTAGGAAGAACCTTTGACAGTATTTTTTCGGAAAATAAGAATAACAGAATAATTGTTGCAACCTTTGCGTCCAATGTTGACAGGGTTCAGCAGATAATCAATTCAGCAGAGAATTTTTAACAGAAAAAGTAGTTGTAGACGGAAGAAAGCATGGTCAATATTATTTCCATTGCGAGAGAGTTAGGTTACATCAATCTCAAGGAAAATACGCTTATAAATATTGACCAGATGAAGGACTATCCAGATGAACAGATTGTGCTTATTACTACAGGCAGCCAGGGAGAGGCCATGGCTGCACTTTCCAGGATGGCTGCTTCTATACACAAGAAAGTAAGCATAAAGCCGGGAGATACCATAGTATTTAGCTCAACTCCTATCCCAGGTAATGAAAAGTCTGTATCAAGGGTTATAAACGAGCTTTATCTAAAAGGAGCCAAGGTCATTTTCCAGGATGCACATGTATCAGGACACGCCTGTCAGGAAGAAATCAAGCTTATGTATTCGCTTGTTAAGCCTAAGTTTGCGATTCCTATCCATGGAGAGTACAGACATCTGGTCCGCCATGCTGAGCTTGCTGAAGAGATGGGCATACCAAAGGAGAACATCTTCATCTTAAAGAATGGTAATGTTCTTGAGCTTAAGGAAGATAGCGGGAAGGTCATAGACCAGGTAGAATGTAAGGGTATAATGGTTGACGGACTTGGCATAGGCGATGTAGGTAACTCAGTAATGAGGGACAGACAGAAGCTTTCCGAGGATGGACTTGTAATAGTTACATTTGCTATGGAGAAGGGCAGCAACCTTTTGATGTCTGACGCAGAAATCGTGACCAAGGGCTTTATCTATGTAAAAAGAATCAGATACAATTCTTAAAGAAGCTCTGCATACTGTAAATGATGCCTTGATTAAGTGTCAGGATAAGGGGATAACTGAAAGAAATAAAATCAGAAATGAAATCAGGGATGCTTTGAGTGACTTTATATGGAAACAGACTAAGCGTTCACCTATGATTATTACTATCATTGCTGATATAGAGTATTAATGTATGGAGGTGACCTGTTGGCAGCGAGTAGAAGAACAGAAAGAATCGTGCTAAATATATTTGGGGCAGTTATACATATCTTTCTGAATATTATATTTTACCTGGTAATAATCTATCTGGTAGTTAAAAGCAAGTCATTACGCCTATAATTTTTGCTTATCAGGTGTTTGGCTCTGTATCTGTTACTAAGGATTCGGGATATACTACCGAGCTTGTTATAAACAAGGGTGAATCAACCATGGATATAGCAAAGTCTTTAGATGCAAAGAAGATTATTGCTAACAAGTATTCATTTTTATTTGAGGGCAAAGCTAACCAAGCAGAATATTTTGCCGGGAACCTATACTGTAAGCAGTGATATGGATTATGATGCTATTTTTAAGGTCATAACTACTCCAAACAAGGCTACAGAAAAGTCCACGGACAAGGATGTAAAAAAGAGTTCAGAAAAAACCAAAGATAAGACTACGGAGAAAAAAATAAATAATGGTGGAGCATGAGAGATTTGAGAGCTTTTTAGAAAGTCTGCCTGAATGCCTGCCAAAACATCTTGTAGACCTAGAGGTAGAGAATATTAAAGAAGGCATTCCCATTATAAGAAAGGGAGGAGAACGCCTCATTAGATTTATGCTGGAGCTAAAAAAGCCTGTAAATATACTTGAAGTAGGTACTGCTACAGGTTTTTCAGCATTATTAATGCTTGAATTCGTTTGTAAAAAGCTAAGATAACAACCATTGAAAGAATGGAAGAAAAGAGCGAGCAAAAGGCAGAGGAAAACTTTTAAGAAATATGACAAGAGGGGTCAGATAACCCTTATAAAAGGGGATGCTCTTGATGTCTTGTCTGAACTTGTTGCAAATGGCAATGAGTACGACTTTATATTTATGGATCTTTGCAAAAGGACAGTATATCAATTTTTTTGATAATATTAAAAAGCTCCTATCTCCAAAAGGAATGCTCGTCACGGACAACTATGCTTCAGGAGGGAAGACTTCTTGATTCAAGATACACTGTAGTTAGGAGGGAGAGAACGATTCATCAAAGAATGAGAGAGTATGTAAATGTTCTCACCACAGATAAAGAACTTGAGACCATGCTTCTTGAAACGGGAGATGGCATGGCAGTATCTGTTAAAAAGTAAATTAGAATGGAAGATTAGATGGAAGGAAATTTAGTTATAAAAAAACCGGAACTGTTAATACCTGCAAGCTGTCTTGAAGTGCTTAAGCTTGCAATAAAATATGGCGCTGATGCGGTATACATTGGCGGTGAGATGTATGGACTAAGAGCTAAGGCTAAGAATTTCTCTAAGGAGGATATGACAGAAGGTATTGGATATGCTCACGAAAAAGGAAAGAAGGTCTTTGTTACAGCCAATATCACAGCCCATGATAAAGATTTGGAGGGTGTTAAAGAGTATTTTAAAGAGCTTAAAGAGATTAAGCCTGACGCAATCATAATCTCAGACCCGGGCGTGTTTATGCTTGCTAAAGAGATAGCACCTGAGATAGATATTCATATAAGTACACAGGCGAACAATGTTAATTATGCGGATTTTAATTTTTGGTATGGGCTTGGAGCCACCAGAGTAGTGTCTGCAAGAGAGTTATCGCTTGCAGAAATTGCGGAGATTAGAAATCACATACCTGAAGACAAGGAAATAGAGACCTTTGTACACGGAGCTATGTGTATGGCTTACTCCGGAAGGTGTCTCCTCTCAAACTACATGACGGGAAGAGATGCCAATCAGGGAGCCTGTACCCACCCTTGCAGGTGGAAGTACCATGTTGTAGAGGAGAACAGGCCTGGCGAATATATGCCTATAGAGGAAAATGAAAGAGGAACCTATATATTTAACTCTAAAGACCTCTGTATGATAGACTATGTGCCTGAGCTTGTTAAGGCAGGCATAGACAGCTTTAAGATAGAAGGACGTATGAAGACGGCTCTGTATGTAGCTACAGTAGCCAGAACTTATAGAAAGGCTATTGATGACTGGTTTGAGTCTGCGGCATTATATGAGGCAAACAAAGGCTGGTATGCACAAGAGATTAAAAAATGCACCTATCGTAATTTTACTACAGGCTTTTTCTTTGACAAGCCTGACAGTGACTCACAGATATATGATAACAACACCTATGTGACAGGATGTAAGTATTATGGGTACATTGACAAAGTAAATGAGGACGGAAGCGCTGTATTTGAACAGAAGAACAAATTCAGTGTTGGGGACAAGATTCAGATTATGAAGGCAGATGGCAGAGACATCGATGCTATAGTACTTCAGATGTGGGATGAAAATGGAGTAGAAATTGAATCCTGCCCACACCCTCAGGCTATTGTCAAAATCAAGTTTGACTCAGAGGTTGAGGTTATGGATATAATGCGTAGTGTAGATGCAGAATAGGAGGAAGGTATGGACGACAAGAAACTTTATGAAGAGTGGTTGACAAGCCCGGTATTTGATGAGGCTACTAAGGCTGAACTTAAAGCCATATCCGGAAATGATGCCGAAATCAGGGACAGATTCTATAAGGATCTCGAATTTGGTACAGGTGGACTAAGAGGTATAGTAGGCGCAGGTACTAACCGCATGAATCTTTATACTGTAAGAAGAGCAACACAGGGACTTGCAAAGTACATCATAAGCAAAGGGTGTTCAAAGTAAGGGAGTAGCTATTTCTTATGATTCCAGACATTTTTCGCCTGAATTTGCAGAAGCGTGAGCACTTACTCTAATGCAAAATGGCATTAAGTCATATCTTTTGATGCGCTCCGTCCAACACCTGAGCTTTCTTACGCAGTTAGAGAGCTTAAGTGTACTGCAGGAATAATGGTAACAGCCAGTCATAACCCACCGGAATATAATGGCTATAAGGTATATTGGGATGATGGCTGCCAGATAACACCTCCTGTAGATAAGGATATAATTGACCTTGTTAAGTCAACAGCTTTTTATGATATAAAGACTATGGACAAAGAAGAGGCAGTAAAAGCTGGTCTTTTCCATATGATTGGCGCCGATATAGATGACAAGTATGTGGCTGAACTTAAGAAGCTCATTCTCAGCCCTGAAGTGATTAAAAAACAGGCAGAGAATCTTAAAATCGTATACACTCCTTTCCATGGAACAGGAAATGTGCCTGTACAGAGGATGCTTAAGGAGCTTGGCTTTAAGCAGGTTTATATAGTTAAGGAACAGGAAGAGCCTGATGGAGACTTCACAACCCTCGACTATCCAAATCCTGAGGATGAGAAAGCCTTTGCTCTTGCACTTAAGCTTGCAAAAGAAAAGGATGCGGATATAGTGCTTGCCAATGATCCTGATGCAGATCGTCTTGGTGTATATGCAAAGGATAAAAAGACAGGAAATTATATCCAGTTTACAGGTAATATGTCAGGTATGCTTCTTGCAGAGTATGAGCTTTCTATAAAGAAGGAAAGAGGCCTGCTTAAAGATGACAGTACCCTTATTACAACAATAGTGTCTACTAATCTTGCATTTAAGATAGCTGAGTACTACAAGATTCATCTGATTGAGGTATTAACCGGATTTAAGTTCATAGGTCAGCAGATTAAGCGCTTTGAAGAAAAGGGAAGAGGAACCTATGAATTTGGTTTCGAGGAAAGCTATGGCTGTCTTATCGGAACACATGCAAGGGATAAAGACGGCATTATGGCGGTTGTAGCTCTTTGTGAGGCTGCTGCTTACTATATGGATAAGGGACTTACCCTTTGGGATCAGATGGTAAATATGTATGAGAAATATGGATATTTCAAAGAGGGTATATATACCATGACTCTTGCAGGAGAAGACGGAGCTAAGCGTATCAATGAAATCCTTGACAATCTCCGTAAGAATCCTCCAACTGAGCTTGCAGGATACAAGGTAGTTAAAACAAGAGATTATGAAAATGATGTAGTAAAGGATTTGGCTACAGGTGATACCACCACTACAGGACTTCCTAAGTCAAATGTGCTTTACTTTGATATGACAGATGATGCCTGGTTCTGCGTAAGACCATCAGGTACAGAGCCTAAGATTAAGTTCTATGCAGGTATTAAGGGAAACAGCTTAGAGGATGCTGATGAGAAGCTTAAAAAGGTGCTTACAGAACTTAAAAAAATTAGGAGATTAATGACTAATATTTGTTACAAGGAGTTTATCAATGGAAAATAAATTGCCAAAGAGAAGTGAGGTAGATGTAGAACTCACTTGGAAGCTAGAAGATATCTTTGCTTCTGAAAGTGAATGGGAAAAAAAGCATTGTTAGAGGCGAAGTCTTTAGCTGATGAATTAGCAGGTTATGCAGGAAAGGTAGCTGAATCTGCTGAGACCTTATATAAGGTTCTTGAAATATATGAAAAAAAGACAGCTTGATTATGCATAAGGTTTATGGATATGCATTTAAGTCGAGGGATGTAGATACAACCTCTACCTCTGCACAGACTCTTTATTCAAAGTCTATGTCAGCCGGTGTGGAAATATCTGAAAAGCTTGCCTTCCTAGAGCCTGAAATCATTGCAGTGGATGATGCTACATTGGAGAAGTTCTATGGTGAGAAGCTTGAACTTGACAAATATAAGATATACATAACTGAGGTTAGAAGAGGTAGGGAGCATTCGCTAAGCCCTGAACTTGAAAAACTTCTTGCAGGAACCAATGAACTTGCAGATCTTCCTTATGAGGGCTTTGCAACCCTTGGCAATGCAGACCTCAAATTCCCTGAGATAACTAATGAAAAGGGAGAGAAGATACAGATTACAAACGGAAGATTTGTTCCTCTTGAAGAAAGCAAGGATAGAAGGGTTCGTAAAGAAGTATTTGAGAAGTACTATGAGACTTTTGGAAGTTTTAAGAATACCTGGGCAACTTTATATGCAGGACAGGTCAAACAGCTTATGTTCTATGCAAGGGCTAGGAAATATTCCTCTACCTTGAGGGCGGCCGTTGACGGCAACAATGTTTCTTCTGAAGTGTATAAGAACCTTGTAGAGGCAGTTAATGACAACCTTGATAAGATGCATAGATATGTAAGGCTTAGAAAGAAACTCTTAGAAGTTGATGAGCTTCATATGTATGATGTCTATGTACCTATAGTTAAGGATTATGATGCAAAGTACACTATAGAAGAGGCTAAGGAGTTAGTCCTTAAGGCAGTAGAGCCTCTTGGCACCAACTATGTAAACCTCATAAAGAAGGCATTTGCAGAGCGCTGGATAGATGTAGTGGAGAATGAAGGAAAGCGTAATGGAGCTTATTCTTCGGGTGTTTATGGGGTACATCCTTTTGTTCTTCTTAACTTTAACGGAACCCTTGACAATGTATTCACCTTGGCTCATGAAATGGGACATGCTATGCATTCTTATTTCTCAAACGAGGCTCAGAATTACCTTGATTCAAGGTATAAGATTTTTGTAGCTGAGGTTGCATCTACTACTAATGAAGTGCTTCTTATGGAGTACATGCTTAAGAATGCAAAGGACAACAAGGAAAGAGCATATCTTCTTAACCATTATATGGACAGCTTCAAGGGAACTGTATTCAGACAGACCATGTTTGCTGAGTTTGAGAAGACTTCCAATGAAATGGCTGAAGCTGGTGAACCTCTTACACACGAGAACCTTACAGAGCTTTACTTGAATTTGAATAAGAAGTATTATGGTGAGGCTATGATTAGTGATGACCTCATAGGCTATGAGTGGATGAGGATACCTCATTTCTACTACAATTTCTATGTATATCAGTATGCAACGGGATTCTCAGCTGCAGTTGCCATTGCTAACCGTGTACTAAAGAGGGTGAGACTGCTGTAAATGACTATATGAAGTTCTTACAAAGTGGCTGTACCAAAGACCCTGTAAGCCTTCTTAGAATCGCAGGGAGTTGACATAGCAGCAAAGAGCCTATCAACTCAGCTCTTCAGGTATTTGAAAGAGTTATCGGAGAGATGGAAGGATTGATTAAGTAAGTTACAGAAGCATATTTGAGTTAAATATAAGAGCATTTTGTTGGGCATATTAAGTAGTAAAAAGTCAAACAAAATGCTCTGTTTTTTTAATCCTACATTTGCTAAAATATATATAACCATTTTAAATATATGTGTATAGATATTTTTAAAAACATGCATATAATTTAACCTGAATTATTCATAGGCATATAAAAATTGCTCGATATTACAAATCTTTGAACCAGTTCCCTTGAAATCAATCGATTTATCCACAAAAAATGGGTAGACTATCCCTTGAAATCCGATTGAGTCATTTTGAACTGTCAAGGTACGTTAATAGTTGCTATTCAACTGTACAGTCAGTCGCCGGATATTCTTCAGCGTCCTGTAGAACTCCTCTTTATAAGGACAGCTACTGCATAGTTTGAATGTTAAATATCTTGCTGAACGGACTGCTCTTGCGACAATCTTTATCAGCTTTTAAACAGAATGGTATCCACCTGTTGTTTTCGCATATTTGCAGGGAGTACAAGTCGCCTAAACCAATTGAATAAGTTGTAGGCAAGCATATGAAGTCTCATGCGGTTGGCATTTACTACTTTGGAATGACTGCTGACAGCGGCAAAGTCAAATCACATTTGCCCTCTTTTATGAAATTCTCCATCTTGCCACGCCCACAGTAAAACTGGATGACCTGATAAGGTTCCATATCCATGTTTGTAACAATAAAGGTGTACATATGCGTCAGCTGACCGTATGGTTTTTCAATCTTGAAAACCACGCGCCTTGGATAATCCAGGAGCCGGCCTGATACAGAAATTCACCATAAGTTACAGCATAGCTAATCTGGTCACTCTTTGGTTTGCTTTGTATAAATCTTCATCTTTATTCAGAAGCAAGAGCCATAGAGTGAAGAATTCTGTTTTTAAGCGGATGGCATAGGAACAGCCATTCATCTCACAGGTTTTATAAAGTTTGGGAGATGAGAATCCACTGTCACCACGAAGGTATGTTTTGATGCCTCTTTCCAGATATTCGTGAAAAAAAGGGGTTCCATAAATTTATCTGCATCATTCTTTGCAGTGGAGTGTTCCATCACGAAGTTCAGCCTTCAGCAGATCCCCGGTCAGACCATCATAGCAGAGCAAAGGATGGTATCCGTGTGCCTGATAATGGAAGTTGAAGCCTTCCCTTCCTGATTGCCGTAGGTGCCAAATAAAAGTACTGTCCAGATCCAGAAGCATATGCTCCGGACACTTTATGGAATAGATGATATCCCTAAAGCTTTTATCAATGTCATCAAACTGCAGGAGTGTATCCTCATCCATACGGTTGAAAAAATCTTGATAGTGTTGGCTGTGAAGCCAGACTGTTCTTTTCAAGAATGGCATTGAAAACAGGATCAATGGTCAGTTCATCCGCACAGTCATCTTCGAAATATGCAGAGATGATCTGATAAATCATCTGCATCAGGTTTTTCATCGTCTTTGTGGAAACGGACTGATGTATCATTGGTTTCATTTCTTTTTTTGATCAGCTTGGTGAAGCCGATCTTTGCAGCGAATTCTTTTATCAGGAGAAGTCCTGCATCGGAGGATAAATCGCCTCCGTTAAAATTTATTTTAATTTGTCTATTGCTTTTCAGTGTGATGGTGTTTAAAATATCCATAGAGAGACCCTTCCTATAATGTCAAGCCCTAAATCATTTAATTTTAGGCTTTTCTTTAAATATTTACCTCATAAAACAGAGCAAAAAATGTATGACAGTCATTGTATTTTATACTGAACAGCTAAAAGAGGGTGTGGTTTATAAAGCATCCCATTGTTTTGCTTTATAAAGGCTATAAATCCTCTGCTAACTATGATGGTGAACCTTCCGTGTCTAAAGGGATCGTGTCCCAACTTCCTTCGTCCCACCTGTCCATACACCGAGTGCCTGCTAAGCTTTCGAACAGGGTCATGCCCTACGGAGAGAACTACTGCAAGCTACAGCTCTTGTTTGTTTTTTGATTTTACTGACCTGCCTGCTCCACAGGGTACGGATATTCCGTGGACGCTTACCCTGCCTCGCTTTGCTGGTCATTGTAATGATGCAGCGCCTGTAGCGCTCCATCGTTATCGGGTTTCTTTCAGAACCCTGCCTGTTCTCGGAAGAATCCGAAAACCGGCAAGGTTCTGGAATAAATTTTCTTTGCCGACTGTCTTACGCTACAATAGCTTCCTTCTTTTCCGGACGTCTGATGTCCATCAACATCTTCTTCGGATCATAGAACGTACCAGTATTCAGAATCGTATAGATGATTCTCAGAAGCTTGCAGGCTATCACAATCAATGACTGCATCTTTTTCAATGGATTATCTGCTCGTGTCGTATAATACATATGGAGTTCTTTGAATTCCTCTGCATAAGTACTGCTGACTTTCTTTTGCCTGGAATAACCAATATCTGAGTCGTTTGCGTCCTCTATGACTGATTTTTGGTTTCTCCCTTATCTTTCCTGAGTGCATCTACAAGGCCTAATCCGCTTAATTTCTGTATTTCCTTAACATCATCAAATCTTGAAATATCTCCCATCTCTGCAAGAATACCGGAAAGTGTATTTTCTCCAATCCCAGATATCTCCAGAACGTTACCTGTATGCGGTATCTCCTGACATTTCTGGTTGATCTGGTTCTCTATAACAGCAAGTTCAACATCCAGTTCCATGATTTTCTGCACGAACCACTTTACAGCTGTCTTGCTTGCAATAGATCCATCCTTAATCCCAACACTTGCTTTTGCGTACTGTAAGATTTCTCTGGCTCTGCTGTACCCGCGTCCTCTAAGTTTAGCGACATCCTAAATCTGTCTTATCCCTTCTTCTCCAAGTGCGGTCAGTTCATCCGGAAATGGTGCCTCTTTCAGCAGTTCAAGGCTAAATGCTCCATCGACTTTTCCCAATGCTTCCTTATACTCTGGGAAATATATCTTCATCTCCCTGTGCATCCGGTTGATTGTTCGAATTCTGTCTTCATTCAGTTGGTCTCTGAACATGGATAACCTACGAAGTTCAGCATAGATTTTTTCTGGAAGATATGGCATACCAAAGTTGCCATCCTTGACAAGATTTGCTATCAGTTTTGGATCCTTCCTGTCATCCTTCAGCTGGCTGTTATCTTCAACCTCCTTTGTCTGCTTAACAGCATAAGGGTTTACCTGAACAACACTGATTCCATTTGCAATCATCCAGGTAGCAAAGGCAGAACCAGTAGTGACCGGTCGGCTCTAAGCCAAGCACTATCTGACCCTTATCATGTTCAGCAGCTATCCTTACTGCCCATTCCTTTGCACTCCGGAATCCCTCTTGGTTATTGTTGAAAGAATATGCGGACTTACTGAGTTCCCGTCCTCTGGTATCAATTGCTCTCACATAGTGCGTTTCGCTGCCTACATCACATCCCAAGATAAACATGTCATCGCTGATAAAAGAGAGTTTTTTTATTTTTTTATCGAGACTTACCATTGGTTTCCAACTCACGCCAGGTTGAAGCTGTGAGATTTTCCTTAATCACCTCGCTTTTTTTCAAAAGCTCCTGCTGTTCAAAAAAATATTTGCTGTTACTACTTGATTTTTCTTCTTTGTGCCTTTAATATTCATTTTAGATACCTCTTGTATTTTTAGATTTTACCAACTGGCAGGTCAGTAATAATCTAAATTTACTTGAGGTATTTTTTTATGTCAATCTCTTGACCTATTTATAGTATACAGGAAGCTTTTCTGTGGTATTTATTTGGATTCGGCACCTAAATTTTTACCACATATTGGGTCTCTTTTTCTATTCACTTATTAGATGAAATGCAATAAGCGGCTTAAATACAATAACTATGTGGCTTTCAGCCACTTTCACGGCACAGCTGTGAATAATTCAGGTTTAATATGGAATGATATGAAGCAAAGATAGTTATTATACTAGGAGGATAGTGTGAAAGAAAGTATAGGAAAGCCATAGATTGGCGCACTTAACTAAGCTGTCTAAGGCAGGCAACTTTTTGAAGTGTTATTGAGTTAGAAAATTCGATTAAGAAGCTAATGGTTCATCAGGCGGGAGTAGTCCCTCCCGTTGTAATAGTTTCTTGGCTTGCTTGATAGCTTTTGCTTTTTGTTTTTCAACAAGAGCTGCAGGCATATCGATCTTATAAAGGTCGCTCGGATTCCACTGCTCGCCAGTAGACAGCATCTGGTAGATGGCGGTAAGAATCATACAGGGCAATAGCGATAATGGCTCTTTTCTTGCCACGACGTTTAACAAGAGATTCATATTTCTTTTTGTAGTAAGGAGATTGGTCAGATTTTACGGCTGCATGAGCACACTGTACTAATGCAGGTTTGAGGTAGACTCCGGCACGTGTAATCCGAACAGATTTCTTCTTACCAGCAGATTCATTGCTGCCAGGTGTTAAACCAGTCCCAACAGCATAAACGTTTGGAACTTGAGAACTGAGACATATCCGTACCGATTTCGGAGATGATAGTTATTGCACTATCACATTTGACACCCGGAGATGGTACAGAGGAACTGGACAGCATTTTTCAAAAATCAGGATTAGAAGAAATCATATTTTCTATCATTTTATCAACATCTTTGATTTCTGCTGTGATATAATCCATATGTGCGCGGACGAGGCGCATACGGTATTTTAGGGCATCAGTCATCTGATATCCTTCGACGGATTCTATAACAGCATCTTCTTTGGATTTGAGGCTCCGAAGAAGCTTAGATGAGATTTCTTCGTGGTTAATGGATGTACCCGATTGTTCAAGTAGATAGTCGATAATGGACGTGGATGACTTCCCAAAGATATCGGAAACAACAGAATCTAATGCAACATTACAAACAGTAAGAGCATTCTGGTATCGATTCTTTTTCACTTGAACGGCAGGGAAACAAGCTTGCAACGATAGCGAGTGTATTCCTGAGAATACGGACTATCTTACAAAGGGATATAAGCGCCTTTGACAAGTCCGAGACGGAATAAATCCCAATCCATTTAGAATCTTTGGTATCATCTTTGTTGCCTTTCACAGCCTTTTACCCACTTGGGATTGGCAATGACAACATTGATCTCATCTTCCAGAAGATTAAAGACAGGAACCCAGTATTTGCCTGTGGATTCCATACAAACATCACGACAATCATTGTCAAGAAGCCATTGCTTGAATTCAAGAATTGAATTGTTAAAAGGTGGAAAAAGCGTTTCTTTTTGGTAAGATGGTTCAATGCCACCGGTGGTTTTTGACGATTGTGGCAACGAGAAAAAGATTTGTGAACATCGACACCACAACAGATTTGGTAAGTAACTTTCATAGTCAGACTCCTTTCGTAAATGATAAGAAGCCATTGACTGAACTGCCACACAATTAAACTAAGGCGCTTAAACAATTCTTAGTGTACGGATTCGTAATACCACTCATTTGTGCTTGAAAAGGCAGAACTTACACTGATTATTATGCTGTCTAAAAACGAAGAAAGTTATTACAACTCCTCCTCACGTGCTTTGTAGTATAGCTTCTTGCAAACCATTTTAAAAACAAAACGTAGAGAGTTGAAACACTTTCATTACTATTTGTCTGCCAGCCAGAAGGCGACGGAATGGAAGATATTATGATTAATGAGTTATTAAATGTTGAATTAGAAGAAGTAAGACTTGACGAAAAAAATTAAATAAAGATTTGGCAGATGAAATTGAAGAAACTTTGGCAAACGGATGTGGTGCATTAAAAGTCATCTAATGGATGTAATTCACTAAGCTAAGTTTCAAACTTGTAATGTAAACTTATAAATTAATACAAAATGATAACTATCTTTGCTGAAAATAATAAATAATTTGATTAGGAGAGAAGATGAAGAATTTTAATAAATATGATTTTTCATTTTATTACTTATAAAAACTGGGGTATAATATATTATATTCCAAAATCAGATTATAAAAGAAATTACAAAGTAAAGATTTTTTTGTATTTTAAAACCTTTGTTTGATAAGTTTTTAAGAATGAATTAGATAATGAGCAAAAAGAAAGAATTTATACAATATCTAGAATACAATTTTTTTGCAGAACTATAAGGATAGTCTTAAATTAGAAGATAAACTTAGACTAGATAAAATAAATAAGATAGATCGTATAGAAATTATGCTTACTAATACTTGTAATTTATCTTGTAAATATTGCTATGCCAAAGATGGAACATATGGAAGAAAGCCACGCATATTAAATGAAAAATGAAATTATAAAAATATCTTGACGCATTGTTCCCAATTAAATATAATTATGTAAATACAGTGTTTTTCTTTGGTGGTGAACCATTGTTAAATTTTAAAGTAATTAAAGCTACATGCAATTTTTTTGAAAAAAATTGGTAAAGAAAGGGGATATTCAAAAAGCTACCTAGCTATACATTAGTAACTAATGGAACATTAATTACTGAAGAAATAGCTGAATTTATGGCAACGAAAGAAATACTTATTACGGTTAGTATTGATGAGTACAAGTTAATAAATGATAAGAATAGATTTGATAAGAATGGTAAAGGAACTTATGAAAGAATAAAAAAAGGAATAAATTTATTATTGAAGAGTAATGCTAAATTAGTCTGTTTTGAAGTAACATATAATAAAGAGCATAAGATAGCGGGTATAAGTAAAGAGGATGTAAAAGATTTTTTTAGTGAGTGAGTTTGGAAATATTAAAGTTTTTGATAGAAAAATTGTAATGGTGATAATGATGTTTCGCTAGATAAAGAGATAGATAAAACTTCAATAACAAAAAAATGATTATAGTCATATTTATCATGCCTTATTTAAAAATAGAAATATATGATTTTTTTCATCGTAATGCTGGAAGAAGCTCTCTTATGCTGACATCTGGAGGAATCCTTTATCCTTGTCATATGTTTATGCTAGAAAATAAATACTCATTCAGTAATGAAAATGAATATGAAAAAGTTTATAATTTATTAAAAAAAGTGTGAATAGAAGTGTAAAAGCAAGAATGTACCAAATGTTGGGCAAGAAATTTATGTGGTGCCTGTCCTGCAAGTTTACTTTTGTTTTCAAATGATAATTCTACAGATATTGCCTGTATTAATATAAAAAAATAAAAATTGAAAAAGTACTTCCTTTGATAATTGAAGATGTATATAATAATAATTCAAATAACTATAATAGTTTAATATAGGGGGATGAGATGAAAATAATTAACAAGGAGAATAGAACCAGACTTGCAATAAGTCTCTTTTTTTCTATAGTGGGTGATATTTTCTTGATGCAAGCACTTATCGGCATGAGTGACATTATGGATATGGCAATAAAATCTAATATTAAAGATATGCCGCTTACAGTTTCACTTACCGTATTTTACATGGTAGCTCAATGGGGATGTAATTTTGTAAAGTATATATTCTGGCAGAGATTCATGTTTGGAACAAGAGACAACCTGCTCTTGATTTTAATTAAAAGCTTATTCAGACTTCCTATGTCAAAGCTAAAAGAAAAGAATTCTGATTATTATATGAATATCTTAAATAATGACATTGAAGAATTTAGAATTGGATATTTAGGCGGATTATATGGGCTTTTGTCATACTCGACATCAGTTATAGTGGCTGCTGTTACATTGCTTCGAGTTAATTATCTGATGGTCATAACAACAGTTATACTTACAATTCTTCCTATCCTTATCAGCAAGGTTATGACAGGGAAGACGATAAATATAAATAAAGAAAAAACAAGTGCAAATGAAACTTATTTAAGCCGCCTGCAGGAAATGGTTAAAGGGTTTGATGTTGTAAAGAGATCAGGACATTCTGATGAATATATCGGTATTTTTGAAAAAGTTAATGAAAAGCGTTCAGTTTCATATATGCATTATAACGTAACAACTAATATGATTAGGGCAACAATGTTTGCGATTGTAAGCATTAATCAATTAATCCTGACAGGACTTTGCTCCTTTTTGGTTGTGAAAAATATAATAAGTCCCGGACTTATAATTACAGTTACTGCAGCATTTGCAAATTTTTCAGATGCATTTTCAAATTCACTTGAAAGCGGTATAGAAATGAAGTCTGCTAAAGTTTTCCTTGAAAAAAATTTATGCCTTATCTGAATAAAAAAATATTGATGATAATGTGATTGATACTACACCTCTTCAATCAGATAACAGATTGACAAAAGCTGATATAGCTATAGAAAAACTTAGTTTTGCTTATGAAGATAAGGAAATATTCAAGGATTTTTCTTTGAATGTAGGCAATGGAGAGATAGTTGCGGTAACTGGAGAAAGCGGTTCAGGCAAATCTACTTTAATAAAAGCTTCTGCTCAAATCTTTCTTAAATTATAGCGGTAAAATTAAATATGATGGCAAGGATTTACAGGAAATTACGGAAGAAGAGCTTTACAGCAAAGTATATCTGGTTCCACAGGAAAGCTTCATTTTAAATCTTCATTGTTTGATAATGTTACAATGTTTGCAAAGATGGAAGATGGTGCAGAGGCTAAGTTTAAGGAAATTCTTGAGAAGGTGAATCTTAGAAATTTTATGGAATTGCATAAAGATGAAGAACTTGATCCTGATGAAATGTCTGGAGGAGAGAAGAAAAGAGTTTCAATAGCCAGAGCCTTATTTAATGATTCTGAGATAATCATTTTAGATGAGCCGACTTCTGACTTAGATCCTGAGAATAAGGAGATAATAAATAAGATTATATTTGATATGAAAGATAAGACAAGGATAGTTGTAACCCATGACTGGAATGAAAAATATTTGGGGAAATTTGATAAGATAATAAAGTTATAAAGGGGTTTAAGTTTGATAATAAATGCAACGGGATTTTGGAAAGAGTTTCTTGAGTATTTAGAAGTTAATGATGATACAACAGAGAAGTTAGTTTTTAGTTGCCAAAAAAAGAAAGAGCAATGTTAGAAGTTATTGACTGGACTTTTCTTAATGATAATTATGGAATAAAAACAACAATTTATGAAGTAAGTATTCCTAAGGAATTGTCTTTAGCTTTTATCAATCTCTGTAAAAGAAATAATTATTATCCTATAATTATGCATACACATGAGATGGTATTATTCTGATGAAAACATATCATTTTCAAAAAAATGATTTACTTTTTATGAAGAATTTTGTAAAAGTTTGTAGAAAATTAGGTTTGAATTTAGCTAATAACTTTTTGGGTTACTAATGGGAAATATTATCAACAATGTATATTTGACAAAGTTAGCGACGAAGAGAAACTTAATTTAAGTACGATAAAATTGAGTATTGAGTAATTCTTCGCTTATCTTTAATATATAAGTTATGGTGAAAGATTGGAGGAATAATGAAGAAAATACCTGACTGATAACTTTGGATATACGCTTAGAAATATTGAGAAAATTTAAAACTTACACAGACAGAGGTGTTTCAGGAATACTGGCAAGAAGTACCTGGTGCAACTATGAATCTGAGTTAATGACTCCAGATATACTTACTTTTTATAACCTTGCTTGAAAGAATGGGGAGTTTCATCTGACAGATTTGAATTCATAGTTCCCGAAGAAGTACATAAATTTTATTCCTGGTATGAAGAATGTCAGAATTATATAGAAGCTAAAGAATGGGAAAAAGCTTATAAGGAAAAGAGAAAAATTTAAAATATTAAAAGCAGATAAATGTTAAGATTCAATATCAGCATAGAGATTTTTATTGACTATGTTATTGAAAAGATTTGCATATAAAAAAATTTAGATAAAGCTCTTAACCATATAAAGTAGGCGTTATTACACACAATAACTGACATAGATAGTATTGCGACTAATAGAATTTTTGTTATCTATATTTGAAGGACATCTTCTAACTAATTATTATGATTTGATATACACTATGAATGCAGATGATGATATAACTCGAAAGTTGTATTCATTTTATGAATATTACAGTCATAGATTAAATGATGATTTGATAAAAAGGAAAAAAATAATACCCAGAATTGCTCTTATACTGTTAAATTATGATAAGAATATTCTTAGTAAAGAAAAATAGATTAAAAAAATAGAGCATAAGTTTTTTTGAAATATTGATTAAAAAACTATGCTATAAGAGGTTCCTGAGATTTTTCGAAACACATAATAAAAGATGAACTGTCTTATGGCTTTTCTAAGATTTATACTTTTCAAAGGGAAGCTTTGTTAGAAATATTTAACAGATATGGGATATCTCCTGATTTTTAGGGTAGAACTGCAAATGTTTGCTCGAAAGAAATATTTACTCTTAAGTGATGTACTTAGGCTTCGTAGGGATGGAACTTAGCTTAACAATGGAGGAAGTGGCAGGAGATATCTGTGCTGTAAGTACTTATGCAAGAGCAGAAACAGGCAAAAACAACACCGAATAAAAAAACTCTTAATTTACTTAAAGAAAGACTAAAAACTTAGAGCGGTACATTACTGTAGTGAAGTTGAGGTAGAGGATTATAGTTTGCTTATTCTTAATTCAGAATGTAGAAGGCTTGACGAACAGCCAAATTTGAAGAGGCTAAATTAAAGTATGATGAGCTTTTTGAAAAAAACTTGATATGGATATTATTGTAAATAAGCAGATAATTGGTTTTTTTCAAATTATATAAATATTCAAACAGCTCATATGATCTTGAAAAAATTATGGGAACTATTATCATATAATGATGTGGAATTTGAGCAAAGAATTCTTTTTAGTAGAGAAGAACTTGAAATTTTGAGTCTGATTGCTTGGGAAGAAGAAAAAAACTGTAAAAAGAAATGGAATAAAAATTATTAGACTTAATACTTGAAAAAGAAGGAAAGCAAAGAGGAACATATTATTCTAGAACAGCTATCATAAAGAGAAATATGGTGAGGATGTTAAGAGATAATAAACAATATGAAAGAAGTTATAAACTTGCAAGAGAAAATATTAATCATATGTTTATAGAAAATGAATCAGGACTTTTTGATAAATATGTTGGACTATATTTCTGTTATAGAAGAGGAAGTGGGAAGAATAAATCAAACAATGAAAATTTGTAAAATTATGTTTTATATTTCAGAATTATATGGAAGATACGATCTTGCAAATGGAATAAAGAAATACTTTTGAAGAAAAATTTTTAATAAAGATGAAGTTTGGTATTAGAATACAGGTATCTGATATTGATATATAAATATTATTATCAAGATACCTGTAATTATATTAAGATAATTCTAGATAAATTTAGGACGAACAGAATGGATATTTATAGGGTGGAGAATCCACTTTTTCACCGGCACATATCATCTTATCAGTATTATTTTTAACTATATTTAAAGATGAATGTTTTGATAATAAAGAAGAAATGCTGAATACATTTAATGATAGTATTGCAACGATACAGACTAAGGATAATTTTTCTTCATAAATATTTACCTCACTTTATAATAATATTTTTATTTTCAAATTTTTGTTTTTAGGGAAACAATCAATCTGACAGTGCTTATTATATAATATGATATAAGATGAGACCATAGCATTTTTGATGGACATTTTTTTAATGAAAAATATGTATATCTAAATGCTTACTGTCATATAAGAATAATGCAAATGAAGAAATTTTATGGTAGAATATTGGATGAGAAATATAGTTTAACAATATTCTGAAAGGAAGATTTATGAGATTACTAATAGCATCAGATATTCATGGCTCGGCATACTATGCCAAAAAGGTTATTGAAAGCTTTGAAAAAGAAAAGGCTGATAAACTCCTTCTTTTAGGGGATATTTTGTATCATGGCCCAAGGAATGATCTGCCCTTTGAACATAATCCTAAGGAGGTTATCGCCCTCTTAAATCCTCTAAGCGATAAAACCCTCTGTGTAAGAGGAAATTGTGAGGCAGAGGTAGACCAGATGGTGCTTGATTTTCCATGTCTTGCCGATTATATAATTGTAAATGTAGACGGAATCAATATTTTTGCTACACATGGACATATATTCGGCGAGAACAATCCGCCAAAACTCCACAAGGGGGATATACTGCTATGTGGGCATACGCATGTGCCAAAATGCGTAGCTTACGATAACTATATTTATATGAATCCGGGCTCGGCGTCCATACCTAAGGAAAACAGCCACCATGGCTACATGACTTATGACAACAAGGAATTTGTGTGGAAGGACTTTGAGGGAAATATAAAAGACAGCTATACCTGCAAGGAGGTATGAAATTGACTAAAAAGATATGCTATTTTTGACCTTGACGGAACTCTTCTTGATACCCTGGATGACCTTACCGACTCTATGAACTACATGCTTGGTAAGCATAATTTTCCTCTAAGAACAAGGGATGAGGTAAGAAATTTTGTAGGAAACGGTGTCAGAAAGCTGGTAGAGAGGGCAGTTCCTCCCGAATACAAAGCAGATGATGGATTTATAGATAAGTTCTATGATGATTTCAGCCTTTACTATAATTCTCATTCGGATATAAAGACCTCACCTTACCCGGGAACCCTTGATATGCTTGATAAGCTTATTCATAGTGACTTTGACATAGCCATAGTGTCAAACAAGATAGACTCGGCAGTCAAGAGCCTAAGTGCCAAGTTCTTTGGAGAGAGGATAAAGTCCGCCATAGGCGAAAAACCAAGTGTAAGGCATAAACCTGAGCCTGACATGGTATTTATGGCAATGGAGGAAATGGGTGCAGACAAGGAAAACTCAATATACATTGGTGATTCGGAGGTAGATATACAGACGGCTAAGAATGCAGGGATACCTTGTATTTCGGTGCTATGGGGCTTTAAGGATAGGAAGTTCCTAGAGGACTCAGGTGCAACCGTTATAGTTGAATCAATGGAGGAGCTTGGAGAAAGACTTGTTAATTATCAAAAAAATCTCAAAAATAATTAGTTATAACTAACTACATATAGTAGATTTTTTTGCATTTATTGATAAAAAATCTCTAATACTGGTTTTATTATTTTCAAATTTGTGATATTATTATCAAGGTGAAATTAAATCGTGCTGTATGAACTTGAAAGCTTAGTGATGTACAGGTTACGTATAGTGAATTTAGGAGGATGAAAAAATGTTTAAGGTTGTAAATAAGCGCTACTTAGCCAACAATATCTGGTTAGTAGATGTAGAGGCACCTAATGTTGCCAAAGCTTGCCTTCCGGGACAGTTTGTTATTGTAAGGCTTGATGAAAAAGCTGAAAGAGTTCCACTTACCATTTGTGATTATGATAGGGAAAAAAATACAATAACACTTGTTTACCAGGCAGTTGGAGCTTCCACAATGCGTATGAGAGATGCTGATGAGAATGGATACCACGATGTAGTGGGACCTCTTGGACAGCCTTCTGAGCTATGTACTATGCCAAGGGAAGAACTTGCTAAAGAGAAGATTCTTTTTATGGCAGGTGGTGTTGGTACCGCTCCTGTATATCCACAGGTTAAGTGGTTAAAGGAGAATGGCTACGAGGCCGATGTTATTATAGGTGCAAGAACAAAGGATCTTATTATTCTTGAAGAAGAGATGAAGCAGTGGGCTGCTAATCTTTATATAGCAACTGATGATGGATCTTATGGCTTCAAAGGTAATGTAAATGACTGCCTTAAAGATCTTCTTGCTAATCATGGTAAAGAATATACAAGAGTTGTTGCTATCGGACCAATGATAATGATGAAGTTTGTCTGTCTTACAACTAAGGAACTTGGTATACCTACTATAGTAAGTATGAGACCCAATCATGGTTGATGGTACAGGTATGTGTGGTGCCTGTCGTCTTTCAGTAGGTGGTAAGATTAAATTTGCCTGTGTAGACGGACCTGAGTTTGACGGACATCTTATTAACTTTGATGAGGCTATGAACAGACAGCGTATGTACAAGTCTGAAGAAGGAAGAAAGTTGTTGAAGGAACAGGAAGGTGAGACACATAAGGGACCTGGTTGTGCTACACCTAATCCTCAGAAGGTAGATTAATTCTAAGTTATAAAGGAGATAATAAAAATGGCAGTTAATCCAATGGTTAGAATTCCTGTCAGAGAACAGGAAGCTAAGGAAAGAGCACATAACTTTGAAGAAGTTTGTTATGGATATAATATTGAAGAGGCTATGGAAGAGTCTACAAGATGCTTAAATTGTAAGAATCCCCGCTGTGTAGGTGGATGTCCTGTAGGTATCGATATTCCAGGCTTTATCATGAGAGTTAAAGAAGGGGATGTTAAGGGCGCTTATGAGACTATAAGCAAATACAGCGCACTTCCTGCTGTATGCGGCCGTGTCTGTCCTCAGGAATCACAGTGTGAGAAGTACTGTGTAAGAGGAATAAAGGGTGATTCAGTATCTATTGGTAAGCTTGAGAGATTTACAGCTGACTGGGCTCGTGAGCAGGGTATTCGTCCTGAGCCTGCAAAGGCTAAGAATGGCAAGAGAGTAGCAGTTATCGGCGCAGGCTCTGCCGGACTTACAGCGACAGGTGACCTTGCTAAGGCTGGCTGTGAAGTAGTTATCTATGAGGCTCTTCATAGGGGCAGGGCGGCGTACTTGTATATGGTATTCCTGAGTTCCGTCTTCCTAAGGAAACAGTAGTTAAGTACGAGGGTTGATAACGTTAAGGCTCTTGGTGTTGAGATTAAGACTGACTACGTAATCGGAAGATCTCTTACTATAGACCAACTTATGGAAGAAGAAGGCTTTGATGCTGTATTTATCGGCTCAGGAGCAGGTCTTCCTAAGTTTATGGGTATCCCTGGTGAGAATGCAAATGGTGTATTCTCAGCCAATGAGTACCTTACAAGATCAAACCTTATGAAGGCTTTTGATGATAATTATGATACACCTATACATCCTGGTAAGAAGGTTGTAGTAGTAGGTGGTGGTAACGTAGCTATGGACGCTGCAAGAACCGCTCTTAGACTTGGTGCAGAGACACATATCGTATATAGAAGATCTGAGGAAGAGCTTCCAGCCAGAGTAGAAGAGGTTCACCACGCTAAAGAAGAAGGCATTATCTTTGACGTACTCACCAATCCTATTGAGATTATTGAAGATGAGAACGGCTGGGTAAAGGGATGTAAATGCGTTAAAATGGAGCTTGGAGAGCCTGATGAGTCTGGCCGTAGAAGACCACAGGAGGTTCCTAACTCAGAATTTGTTATCGACTGCGATACAGTGATCATATCACTTGGTACAAGCCCTAACCCACTTATTTCTTCAACAACTGAAGGACTTGAGGCAAATAAATGGGGATGCCTTGTTGCTAAGGATGAAAACGGTGAAACAACCAAGGTAGGCGTATATGCCGGTGGTGATGCAGTTACAGGTGCGACTACAGTTATTCTTGCAATGGGTGCAGGTAAGCTATCTTGCTAAGGGTATCTTAGAGTATCTTGGTGTTGAAAAGGCTTAATTTTTAAGGAATAGCTTTCATTGATGTGATGCTGTTATTGATAAGATCACAAAATTAAAGATTCCTGATAAGCAGGATTATTACCAATATAATTGGGTCTTCTATGATGAAAGTTATGTCATAGAAGACCTTTTTAATTTTATATTTTTTAAGATTTTCTTATCTTGCTGAAAGAAAGCTAGCTGTATAATGCTGTTTTAGAAATAAGCAAAGGCAATACATCGACTTTAAAAAATTTGGGCTTGCAATTATGCAGAGTTTCTGCTAAAATTAGCTAGTGTGTTTTGTGTGTGTAAACCTAAAATATCCATTGGAGATAGAGGAGGTGCTGTAATGGCAAAGTGTGATGTTTGTGGAAAAGGTGTTAGCTTTGGTATAGCTGTGAGCCATTCCCACAGAAGAAACAACAGAGCTTGGAAGGCTAACGTTAGAACTGTCAGAGTTAAGACTCCTGGTGGTGCTAAGACTATGCATGTATGTGCTTCATGCCTTCGTAGCAATCGTGTAGAACGTGCTTAATTAAATGATTATAAAAGAGCTGTTACCGGAGTAGTGACAGCTTTTTTGTTTGCGAAGAAATTCTGACTGAATTTCTTAACAAATATATTCTTAATGTGATATACACTTTTAGGCGGGAAGACTAATATACTATGTAATCACATGATTTGGAAACACTTGCAAGATTGATTGTATTTTTTAGGAGGATAGGTATGGAACAGTATAAGCAGGAATTTATTGAATTTATGGTGGAAAGCGAAGTTCTTAAGTTTGGAGATTTTACACTTAAAAGTGGCAGACAGTCACCATTTTTTATGAATGCAGGCGCTTATGTGACAGGAAGCCAGTTAAGAAGACTTGGCAAATTTTATGCAATGGCTATTCATAATGCCTATGGGGATGATTTTGATGTCTTATTTGGACCTGCGTATAAGGGTATTCCTTTGTCAGTGGCAACAGTGGCTGCTTTTGATGAGCTTTACGGTAAAGAAATCAGATACTCTTCAAACAGAAAAGAAATTAAAGACCATGGCGATACCGGAATATTACTGGGAAGCAAGATTAAGTCAGGTGATAAGGTAGTCATTATAGAAGACGTTACTACTTCAGGTAAGTCAATTGAAGAGACCTATCCTATAATTAAATCAATGGGAGATGTTAAAGTAGTTGGTATGATGGTTTCTCTTGACAGAGGAGAAAAGGGCAAGAGTGAAGAAAGTGCACTTAAAGAAGTTTCATCTCTTTACGGATTTCCTACAGGTGCTATAGTTACAATGAAAGAAGTTATAGAATACCTTTATAACAGAGAAGTTAATGGAAAGATTATTATTAACGATGAGATAAAGGCAAGAATTGACGACTATTATAAACAGTATGGAGCAAAGTAGATTTAGCAGGCAACCACCTATACTTTGTGCAAGTTATACTAAAAAAACTGGAAATTAACTGGGTTTAAACTTTGTAAGTGTTATACAAAAACAAGCCCCTATTTTCTACACATAATACCCTCTAAAAAGCCTTTACAAAAGGTTTTTAGAGGGTATTATTATCTGTGAATCAAGTTTGATTAAATCTGATTATTGAGTTCTAAGTATTTATTTGGATAATATAGAGCTGGATTACCAATATAATATTTACTCAGTTATTTAGTTTTAAGTCCAGGGTATTCTAAAATAATTATTTTGTGCGTAGGAGGTTGTTTATGCTCGTTGCTTTTTGGAGCAGTGCAGAGATTAGAACAGGCGTTACTACTAATGCTGCATTAATCTCGCATTTTTATGCTCAACGATATAAGAAAAGAGTTGCATTGTTTGAAAATCATGTTCCGGGAAGATATAGCCTAGAGGACATACTGGTTGGAAAAAGGAATTTACCTTTTGCATTTGAAGAACCGATTTATTATGGCAGAAACAATTATATTAACTATTATTATGGTTTAATGAAGGCGGGACTTCCGGTAAACGGAATAGGAAATGCAGCAGTGCGGATGGCGGACGGGAAACTGTACTATTTTCCGCAGGTTTCATCCAACCATAATCTCTTCGATTATGAAATGAATAAGATAATCGATAGATTGTTGGATGAGTTATTGGTTAGATATGAAGTAGTTTTTGTAGATTTGAAAAAAACCCGTACTTTGACTACGAAGAGAATAATAGAACGTTCAGATCTGGTTTTTGTAAATGTTCCTCAAGATGAATTGGGCAGTGTTTTAAGTGAACATTCATTTGATAAAGATAAGACCTGCCTTTTAGTAAGCAGATATAAGAAAAAAACGAAAAACATTGGATTTGACAAGTTCATTTCAACTTATAGCACGGATGATGTAAGCATATCATATATACCTTATTGTGAATCTCTACTAGGAATTTGTAAAAATGGAAGTTTATCAAGTTTTCTAACAAAAAATCTCTGGTCAACAAGGGGCGAAAAGACATTTGAACTGATATCGCAGCTTAGAAAAAAATAACTGCATATAAAAAAATTCAGTCAGATAATGACTCCCAAACGGAGATTAATGTATGACAAAAATCCCTTAGGAAAAATAAATACAACTGATAAAGTTAATGATTTTGAAGAGCTTTTTGACGGCGATTAAGGAAGATTTTACATGACTTTTAAGGGTTAATCTTAATCTTGGTGCATTTCTTCTACGGGAAAGACTGATAAGAATTGAAAAAGAGAAGAACTAAGAGAAGCTCTTAGAACTTGTGGCTCAGGTAATGAAGCGTCAAAGATTTTTTTATTAAAAAGCTATATTACCAATCTGCTTGCAGATAAATATAAAATAACTGAGGATAACATAGATATATACTTAAAGGAAGATTCAGAATACAAGTTTAAGGTAATGCTTGAAAAAAGCACACTAAAATACGGCAATATGGGGCTTGAAAAGCTTATTGATAAATATTTCTCTGATATGTTAATGAAGTCTGATAAGAGAGATATAGATGAAAAAGCGCTTAACAGGGCGTTTGGCAGGGTAAGCTATGAGGGTATTACTTTTCCTGAAAAAATGGAGATTTTATGCCAGCAGATTTATGAGAATTATAAGGGAAATGGCATAATAGACTCTTTGCTGCCTATGGTTATAGACGGGATATCAGGAGGGGTATCAAGTGATAACGGAGAATACTATGTATGGCTTATGTATAAGGGAAATACCATAAGCCTGTCATTTCTTAAGTATAAGGGAGAGACAGAGATAAAGAGGATATGCAGAAATCTCTGCAAGAGCTACGGCATAGGACAGTTGTCTGAAAGGCGTGGCTATGTGGTGGCAGAGCTAAATGATGGTTCAAGAGCCTCTGTGTCAAGACCGCCATTTTGTGAAAGCTGGAGTTTTTTTATAAGAAAGTTCAGGATGGAGAAGATTCTTGAGCTTGAAGATATAATCACGGATGATGGTTCAGAAGATATAATAAAGCTCTTAAAATACCTTATTACAGGTGAGAGGCTAATAGCAATAACAGGAGAACAGGGTTCTGGGAAAACCACACTTTTTAGTCTGCCATGGTTAAGTTTATCCCAAGCTGGCTAAATATAAGAGTGGCAGAAATGTCATTTGAGTTGCATCTAAGAGCTAGACTTCCGGGGAGAAACATTGTCAGTTTTAAGGAGACTGAAGGTGTTGGTATACAGGAGGGACTTGATTTTACAAAGAAGACTGATGGAAATGTAACCATACTTGGGGAAGTTGCTACCATGCAGGCAGTATTATTCCTGGTACAAATCGCTCAAAATGCTTCCGCATTTACACTATTTACACATCATGCAAAGATACAACAGCTCTTATTCATTATATAAGAAATTCCTTGCTTATGCAGGGAAACTTTTAGGAATGAGGTCATAGCACTAAAACAAGCAGTTAACTCAGTAAGGATTAATATTCACGTTAAGAAGAATCAATTTGGCAAAAGATATATTGATAAAATAAGTGAGATAGTACCAAGTGATAGTGATGAAGCATTTACTGAGAGGCTTGTTGCATGTAAAAGTGGTGACAAGTATGTGCTAAAAGACGAACTTAGCAGGGAGACACAGGAGGCAATATATGGGAGGTTACCGGAAGGAGAAACAAGTAACTTTATAAAATTTATTAAACAGTGGCAGAAGGTGAAAGATGGAAAAAAAGTTTTATTTAGCATATACAAGTTATTTTGTTTCAGCACCTTTGGAAGAATATTAATAAGTAAGACAGAATACGAAGTTGGAAGATACCTTCCATTTGATAATTATGGAATGGGAATTACTACAGCCAGGGTTCTCCTATTAAACCTATTTAAGGCGTTCTTCATAGCAGGATTGGCCTTTTCCATTGCTTTTTTTGATATCAAGTATCTTCCTATTGCAATTATGCTAGGTGGAGCCACCTACAAAGACAGCTTTGTAAAATGGAAGAGAAAGCAGGAAAAGACGATACTTAGGCAGTTATCTTCATACTTAAATGAGCTTAGAAGAGAATACTACCGTTTTAATGATGTAGAGGAGGCTTTTCTCGCAGCATTTTCAGCAGCAGGTGAGGAGCTTAAACTTCATCTGGGACTTATAGAGGAAGCAATGGATGGAGATGGCGTACCTGAGAGGTACAGGGATGCTTCCCCTAATAGGTTTTTATTTATCTTAATTGCAATTTGCCAATGTGCGATAAAGTATGGAGACAATGGCAATACTTTTGTTTCAAACATTGATGAATTGCAAAAGAACATTGACTCTGACCTCTTAAAATGGGAAAGAGAGGACTTTATATTCAGCGCAGTCTTCTTCGCTATCTGTTTTGCCCTTATAAGCCTTCCTATTATGGAAAGATGGGCAATCTCTCAGGTTGAAGGGCTAACGGAGTTTTATAACGGATTTAAAGGGAAGTGTGACAAGGCGACCTGTCTGGTTATAACATTATTATTTGTTATATTTTTTTGAAAAAGATGCAGGAAATAAGATGTGATGGGATCACACCGCTTTTATCTGGAATTATGGAAATTGGCTTGGTTAATAAAAGGCTTTAAGTGGCTTTTTGATAAGACTTCACAGGTAAGAATTCAATCGCCAATATATTTGATAAGAATTTTCCGGAAAAAAATCCTATCAACATTTCATTTTTGTTAAGGATTTTTGGTTCATAAACAGTTTTGTTATAGGACTTGTTTGGATAATCTACTGGCAATTATCTTTGTTTCTTATGCTTCCTGCCATACTGATAGCCTTTTGTATGAGTTTCATTCCTCACCTAAGTTTGGTAATAGATGGTATGTTTTATGAAGCTATGCTTGAGGAGGAAATAGGACAGGTAAGGCTGATGACGATATCTCTCGCCGGAGTTATAGGGATGACAGTGGAGGAAATACTGCTTTGGATAGAGAACTTTACCTCATTTTTAAGGGATAGTGTTTCAACCTGCATAGATGAACTGGATGTAGATGAACATGAAGCCCTAGATTTACTCCGGGATAGGTGGAAGACTACGAGCTTTATCAATGTCATAGATAATCTTATTGCAAGTGACAAAATAGGTATAAGCGAAGCCTTTAAGGATTTGCTTTCAAGAAGAGATTACTATAGTGCGAAGAGGAGGCAGGAGCAGGAACTTATAGTCAGGAAAAAGGAGACTATTATTTCTACTTTTTTGTATCTGCCGTTTATGCTGTCGGTAGGTGCATATATGATAGCACCGTTTATGGTAATAAGCGTAAGGAATCTTTTAGACATAACAGTGAAATTAAGTTAATTATAGTTAAGAGAAAGAGGTTAATATGAGTAATGGATTAAAAGGATTAACATTGGCAGCAGGCGTAATTATAACCTGTATAGTTATAAGCATTGCATTCTTTGTAACGAGGGAGGCTAAGGATATAGCGGCACAGGGAATCAATCAGATGGGTGAATATACCACTGAAATGGGTAACGGAGGAATTGAGTTTTACAATGGTCTGACTTTATCAGGTAATGAGGTAATAAGGACTGCAAAGAGACTTAAGGGAAAAACTAATATTTATGTGGTTACTAACGATACCAAGGCAGGCGCTCCAGGTGGGATTAAGGTTGAGACAACCAATTGGCTGACCAACAATGTGTACCAATATGGCAATTTTTATAGGTAAAGTAAAGTATAAAGATGACGGAAGTGTTGACAGATTAACCTTTATACAGCAGGAACATTAGAACGCCTATGTTAAAAGTACTTGAGTTACTTAGAAAAACAGGATATTTGATTTTGTTTGTTGTTGGTATCAGTCAGATATTATTGTATGAAGCTTATTTTAGTAAATTGTTAAGAGTATTGAAGGTGGAGCTTGTATGGAGGTTTTTGGAAAATTTTGGAGTATAGTAATTGGTTTTATACTGATATTTATCTGCCCTGTTTATATCATGGAAATGAGGATTAAAGCTCTTGAAGACATTCAAGTTATGAATGTTACCGACAGATTCATAGACAAGGTAAAAGTATACAGGTTATATAGACAGAAAGGAACTTGATAATTTTTACCTGAATATGTCAAAAAAATCGGAGACAGTAAAGAGCTTAACCTTGTTCATAAAAAAAGAGCGGTACGACCTGTAGTAAAGAATGGAGAGGTTGTAGACAGCAGAGAATTCTATATTGATGTTTTCGATGCTGAGATTAAGGAAAGCCTTAAAACTTCTTCTAAATACAGGTTTAAAATCGGCGATGAAATATGTCTGATAATCAGGGATAAAGAGAGGTTGTTAAACATATTTCCAAAGAAAACAATAGAGATGGGAGGTATGATAGAAAACGAATATATTAAAGGTTAGTTCGCTTATTTCTGTCTTTTTGATTATCCTCGTACTATCAGGAATAGTGGAAACTTACGCAGTTTTTACTGATACAGAGAGAGGGCTTTTAACTAAAAATAAAATGATGGAGATAGCAAAGTCAGGGGCGTCAGATGCACAAGATGATTTCAGATTGTCAAAATATGATTTGAGTGAAGGTCATGTTAAAGAACATATCAAGAAAGAGTTATATGGCACCAAGGAAGATTTGTCGGAAACTGAAAGGCAGATAGTATTAAGTGAGTACTTAGATAGTTCCGAAAAAGATATTCTTTCCTTACTCCCTAAAAGAGGTAATTACTCAAAATATACCAGGGATGTATACAGAGTTAGAGCAAACAATACAGAAAGAATATACTTTTATGAGGCAGACAATGTTTATCATAGTTCTTATCTTTGCAGTCATTTGCCTTCTGATAAAAGCGGCATTAGCGTATATTCCTCTATGGAGGAATGTGCCCTAAAGGGAGCATATCCTTGCAAAAGCCTGTGTGCTGGGTGCCTTTATGAATAAGGAGGGAAATTGGAGAATTCATTAAAGATGCTGACAATTGCAGGCAGGAATCTTTATAACCTGTGTGGTTATTAGCTTCAGCCTTTTGCTAATGAGGGAAGGCATTTCGTTTGGCAATGTATTTGTAAACGAGCTAAATGAAAAGGAGAGAGATTACAGAGAATACAACATAGCTAAGTATGATTCTGAAATCCTTACCGGAGCGGAGGTAATCAACTTTACCGGTAAATATCAAAAATGATATGGAGGTAATAGTGATTACAGACCTTGGCAGCAGAATATTTTCTAAGAACAACAAGTTCAATATTGCGGCAAACATTCCTGAGAACGGCTTTTATATTGAGCCTTATGATGATTATATAGGTCATGTAAACAGGGATGGAAACGGAAAAATAAATAGAATACAATTTGAATTAAAGAGGGGTTAGAGATGATAAAAAATACTCTTAAAAAAATGGTTTTTATTAATGTAGTACTGATATTTGCTTTCATATTAGGCATTGTCAACAGGTCTGTGGTATTTGCTAAGAGCTACGCTACGGAGGGTGAACTGGTTGGCTATCTGGTAGAAAGGAGCAATCTTGGTGTCTTTGAGGACAACAGTTTCACCGGCAAAAAGCAGGGGCTAAATAAGTTCGGTATTGAAGGACTAGATTATTTAACCTCACCAGAAGAGGCTGTTACAGTTGAAAAGTTAGCCTCTGTTTGTGCTGATATTTTAAGATTTACAGGAGAAGATAAAGGAATCATACTTAGTGATGATTATTCTCAGTTTCTTTATGTTTATCCTAAGACAAAAGCAGTTTTATTTGAAGATGGTATATGGTCTGATGATTCTTATTATTTGGTTTCAAATCAGTTAAGATGGGAATTAAAGCAAAGAGTGATAATGAAGAAACTTGGAAGAGTTAATGATATAAAGTCTGCCGGAAAGAGACATCAATTAGACCTTATTACAGTATTAAAAAAAGGAATCATAATTGGTAAATCAATGGGCAGATACACGCAGAACAGAAATCTTATGCCAAAGAGGAAGGTAAGCCTTGCCGAGGCTAAAAAAAGTCATTGAAAGGGTATATGATTCGAAGAAGAGATATCCAATGAGCCCTGATGGACAGCTTCTAAGAAAGACTAATCTGCCTTTCTGGGCTTCAGATTATAAGTATATTCTTGCTTCTTATCCGGATTCATATTATGAAACAATGTTTGGTTATGAAAGTCATCTTGCAACCAGCTTTAGAATTACATAGTTCCTATGACCCACCAAAGTATACTTATGAACGAATTTTTAAAACGGATATGAAACTAACGACAATATCTTCGAAGAGGCAGATAAAGTGCGTAGATTTCAAAAATCACAGGATGAATGTAGACTACAGAACCATTGATAAAAAAAGTGGAGAGATAAAGCTTATTTCATTCTATAGAGGAAAAGAACATACCAAGAAAAGTGATTTAAATGGAATGAAGAAGGACATAGATAAATATATCAGGTTTGTAAAGGAAAAATAAGGTTATAATTGAATCAAAAGCCTGTTGCAACCGATGCAAGTTCTGCTTATTATTGGCACATCACACCAAGTTTTCATACTTACATGAAAATTTAGAATAGTATCCTGTAAAAAAATCTTGATAAAAAAATTTGTATAAGATAATATACGGAAGCTTAACAGGGGACTGGTCCCATGGACTAGCAAAAATACCGTGAAAAGAAAGTAAAGCTTGGAGAATGGTGCGAAGGGGTCTATCAAGTTAATTATCCACTGGGAATGATAACACCTCATGATTTAGAATTCTACCCTTGGAGATGCGTATGGAGAGACGATTTAGATTTAGCAAAAGGGGTCGCCAAAAAAACTAAAAAAATGAGGGTTGTTAGAGTGACTGAGAATACTAAGAACTTTTTTGCACCGCCTAATGAAACTTGGTTGGGTTGGGAATAATTATGAATAGGAGAGGGAAAGCCTGTTTTTTATTCCTTATACTGACTATTATCCTCACCTTCACTTCTGTAAGCTTAGTAAAGTCAGCCGTATCTTTCAAGACAAACCCGGAAAATGGCGATATAATATGGGAATCACAAGCTATATCAGCCAAAACCGGTACAAGATGGCAGCCAAAAGGCTACTTTATTTCATTGGAACCCTCGGATGCAAAAGATGTTGGTTATCCTTTAAGGAAGAAATCGCCTATTATTACCTTGTATACCAACAATGTAACTGTAAAAACAGAAAAGCAAAATTCTCCCAGGGGTTTAAGTATAGTAGAGAATTCAATCTCAGGAAAGTATATTAAGGATCAAATCATGTCTAACGAGGCTTTTTATTCCAAGCTTATAAAAAAGTACAAGAATGGGGATAAGAAGCTATATATCGATACATTTTTTGAGACCTATGAGCTGGTAAATGATGCTTATACAAGAAAAAAAGTTATTGATGCTTTTAGGAAGAAGAACAAGGCAGACTTTGAAAAGCCAAATGGTAAGTATATATATGTAGATGGGCACAAATATGAATATGATAGTGAGAGGAATGAAGTAAAAAAAATCAGGAAAAATGATTTGACTGATATTGATAAAATCAGGGAGGCAGAGGGCTGGAGTGAAGAGGCTAAAAAGCAGTGGTTAAGTGACAAGTATTATAATTATGCGATTAATTATGAGATCTATTCTAATGTACTTGTAAAGTATGTAGACAGGAAGGGTAAGCCGCTTTGGGATGAGGAGCTTACAGATAAGAATAATGCTTCAGGCTCTAAGATGTTAAATATTACTTCAAAGAAGCTGAGCAATCCTCATTATGCCTATTATAGAGATGATAAAGATAAAGGGATTAACGCAAAGTGAGGAAAAGAAGTATTTTGGTGATGAGGTCACTATAAGGCTTCCTAGAGAGATAGTAGTAACAAGAAATAAGAAAAAGGTAAAATATAAGCTTATTTCAAGTGAGTACAGGGAAGCAAGTACACCTAATGCGCCAGAAAAACATCAAGATAGGAAATGAGGGCTTCCAGTCAGAATGTTGTGCTAGGCAACGAAAAGTCTCTTGTAGTGGGTATATGAAGATGCACTCCAACCGTATATGAAAAAGAAGAGGAAATATCCGGAGAAGCTGGTATACCTGAGCCAAAGGGGTGATTGGCTCAGGTACCATAGACAATTCTCCATATGACATTGAGAAAGGAATACCGGTAAGTGAATATTATTTTAAAAACGTTGTTACTGAGAATTATCTTCTTAAATACCGTTTTTAAGAGAAAAAACAGGAGAAAAACTAATAGATGTAAGAAGTTATATTAATTGGCATCTGCACTGGACAACAGGCAAGGGTAAAAAGCGTAAACGCCATTCTAAAGTTGAGAGAGTGGATTATCTAACCACAGTTCAAAGGAAGTATTCATATTGGTATATTGACAGTCTTTTGGTGTATACGCTTGATGGCGCGGTTTTGGTTAATGCCGCTATACCTGATACAGGAAGTATGATGATGCCAAAAGAGCCAGTTACACCAAAAGTAGAGTATATTACAGGCTTATCATTTGATGAGCATGTAAAGCCACCACTTGAAAGCCTAACATCAGTTCATCTGGGAGATAAATCGGCAAAAGGGCGTACTATACCGCCTTATAATCCTTCATCTGCTGTTGAATCTCATATAGGTGACCTGATGGTTAAAAATGACCGTCTTGTCATAGATGATGAGCTTATTATGGATGATAAGGAAGTAAGAAAATCTGCGCCAAAGCCCGTGAAACCGGCAACAAAGGGTAAGAATATAAGTGATAAAGTACTGTATGAAGATGGAAAGACGATAGATACACAGGTACAAAATGGTATTTACGAAAGTAGTGGGCAAGTATTTTACACGCTTAGCGACAGCGTAAATCCTGAAGGAGAAACAAGTCTGGTATTTGATATTGATGATGTAAATCCGGTTAAGGTGCATACTCCTGTGGTCTGCGATTACAGTATCGAAGACGCCAGAAAGTGGTGCCAGCTGATAAAGCCCGACAAGTCTTTATACCAGCTTGTGCTTGAAAAAGGACTTTGGTATTGACATCAAAACAGTCGGAAACCACTTGGATATAAAGGGGTATGGTGAAAGGGATTATTCAAAATATACACTGAAAAAGGAAGTCGTTTTTCCTTTTGAAGTTGAAGTGGATGGTAAAACCTATTTTGCAAATGAGCCAATAACAGTGAGCGGCAATACGGTTTTTCATCTTCCTATGACAGTTAATGAGGGGAAATACACTGTTGTAGTAAGAGCCTATGCTCTAAATCATATATCGAATTCAGATGCTGAAGAATATGCCAATCTTTCGTATAAGAATTATATAGCTGAAAATAAAATCAATGTGGAAGTAAGCGGCAGACTCATAGATTTTACCTTATTAGATGTTAAAAATACATCAATGTGGGAAGGAAGGAATAAGCAATTTGTCTTTGGTAAGGGTGTTAGACTATACAATTTACCTCTTATCAAAGGTGATAATCCTAAGTTTACCAATGAGGGAGCCTTCAAGAAGGGATATGCGGTTTCCTTTGAGATGACAACCATAGGGAATTATATTGGTGAAGCATACGGCATAAGGATGGATTTTGACTTTTATGTTATTGACACAAAGGCAGGAAGCAGGATACCTGTTGATATTTATTATGAAGAGGTGTCTGGTAAAGATAATAAGAAGCTGGGCTTAATAAAGGTTGGAGGTAAAAAGAGACAATAGTAACATTCATTTTACTAAAGTAGGAGATAGAGATATTGGCTTGTACAGGTATGATAAGGCACTACTGCCAAAGCAGCTTTTGGCGGCGGGAAGTAATATGTACCTGCAGAGATGGAGGGGAGAATATTCTTTACCGGAAAGGATATATGTCTGCAAAAAGGGATTCAACCTCGAAGGGTATATGAAAAAGCATTCATTTATATATTTTTGATGAAGATTTTTTTGGATTAAATCCGGCTATCTTACTGTCTTAGCAGACATTTCTACCTTAAAAAGACAGGGAAAAAAAGGTATTAAGCTATATCAACTCCGATAATGAAAAAGGATGGGTTCTTTAACAATTGGAGATATGAAACATTTGGAAGAAGGAAGAAAGACATCAATGGGGATGAGATAAAATTTTTACACGGGGATCTCTTTGTGTTTGACCTGTCTAAGAAAATATGGCAGGAGAGAAGGACCAAAGTTAAAAAGGTTTATTAAAAGCATTGACAAAACCAAGGCTTGAAGCTATCATTTTTATATTGACTTAGGGTGATAGGAGTATTTGATACCCTGTGATGCAGGTTTGCTACAGATTGCTGTAGCAGACTTGTTTTCATAATGAACGTATAGAAATAGGCTTGTTTTATGAGTTAATATGCAGAAAAATAAGCTTTATTAGTTTTGACTTGTTTGGAGAGTTTATATGTGAAATTATGCCTATTGGTTTTAGCTTATTTGGAGAGTATATATGCAGAGAATAGGGTTTATTGGCTTTGGCCTCATTGGAGGCTCACTTGCTAAGATATGGAGAAAAAAGCATCCTGATTATATATTTACAGCGTATAATTATAAAAAAAGATGAAGATACTGAACTTTTATTGGCTAAGGATGACGGAGTTCTGAATGAAATAGTAACTGATTTGACACAGTTTTCAGAATGTGATTTGATAGTGCTTTCTGCCCCTGTAATGAGCAATGTATCTTATCTTAAAAAACTTAAAACCATAATAAAAAAAGACTGCATAGTTACTGATGTTGGCAGCGTTAAGGGAGCTATAGCTACAGAAGCTGTTAACCTTGGAATGAAAGAGCAGTTCATAGGCGGACACCCTATGGCGGGTTCAGAGAAGACAGGCTATTCCAATGCAAATGTGCACTTGTTTGAAAAATGCGTATTACATCTTAACTCCTTTTAGCGATACAGATGAGACTAAACTGGCAAAACTTAGAGAATTAGTAGATGAAACAATGGCAGTTTCCATAGTTATTGATGCAAAAAAGCATGATTATATAACTGCTGCAATAAGCCATGTTCCTCACGTTGTTGCTTCGTCACTTGTTGGAGTAGTAGCTAAAGCAGATGAGGAAAATGGCTTACTTGCGATGCTTCCTGCCGGAGGATTTAGGGATATAACTAGGATAGCTTCATCCTCTCCTAAGATGTGGAAGGATATCTGCCTTACAAATAGAGACAGCATAGGAGAATTCCTCGATAAATACATTACTGAACTTAAAGAAATAAAGACTCTGATTGAAGATAAAGACGAGGAAAGACTGTATCATTTTTTTGACAGTAACAAAGACTACAGAGATTCTCTCCCTCTTAGAAAAAGCAATATGGCGGTCTCTCACGAAATTCTTTTATATGTACCTGATGAACCTGGCTCAATCGCCATAATGGCTTCAATACTTGCAGCCAAGGGTATTAGTATTAAAAATATTGGAATAGCGCACAACAGGGAGTTCTCAGACGGGGTACTTAGAATTGAATTTTATGACAGCCATTCAAAAGAAGCTGCACTTGTGGCTATAAAAGAGAGAAATTATAAAATTTTTGATTAAAAAGGGAGGCCATATAATGCCCAAACTTTTATTTATATACAATCCCAATTCGGGTAAAGGTAATATAAGAAAGGAAATATCCTTAATCCTTGAAAAGCTGTCGCTTAAGGGCTATCAAATAACAGTATTTCCAACGGCTAGAAGTGGTGATGCAGATGAAATGGCTAAGAATGAGGGTCATAAGTTTGATTTGCTTGTATGTGCAGGAGGAGATGGTACATTCAACGAGGTTGCCAGAGGCCTTATGGAGTCCAGAAAGCTAGGAAATAAAATCCCTGTGATTGGGTATATTCCTGTAGGCACAGTTAATGACTTTGCAACAAGTCTCGATATACCAAAAGATGTATCCGATGCAGTAGATGTTATTATCTACGGAATGTATAAAGAGGTTGATATTGGTTCTTTCCATGTTGGAGACCAGGGCGAGCTGTATAGCTATTTTACTTATGTTGCTGCTTTTGGCGCATTTACAGAGGTTTCTTATGAGACTTCTCAGGATGTTAAGAACGTTATAGGAAAGGCAGCATATTTTCTTGAAGGAGTTAAAAGCCTTCAAAAAATCAGACCATATCACCTAAGAATAACCTATGATGATTATGTTATTGAAGATGATTTCATATTTGGTATGGTGGCTAACTCAAAGTCGGTTGGAGGATTTAAGGGAATTACCGATCCTGAGGTGTATTTGGATGATGGAGAGTTTGATGCAATATTTGTAAAAACACCTAAGTCACCACTAGACTTGCAAAATATTATTAATTCATTTATCCTTATGGATATGAAAACAGATAATATCTGTCATTTTCACTCAGGCAACATAAAGATAGATGCAGATGAAGGCTTACAATGGACTCTTGATGGTGAAGCCGGAGGACTACATCAAAATGTTCAAATAAAAAACCATAAACAGGCGTTAACAGTAAAGGTAAGGTAAGAATAATGGAAAACTTAAACAATGAATTTATTACACTCACAATCGGAAAGCAAAAGAATATAGCACTTATTGCGCATGACGGAAAGAAAAAAGAGCTTATACAGTGGTGTTTGGACAACAAAGCTGTTCTTGAAAAGCACTTTCTATCGGGAACCGGAACTACAGCAAGGATGATAACAGATGCAACTGGGCTGCCTGTCCGTGGTTACAACAGCGGACCTCTTGGCGGAGATCAGCAGATAGGTGCTAAAATTGTTGAGGGGAAGATTGATTTTGTTGTTTTCCTTTCAGATCCTCTTTCTGCACAGCCACATGATCCTGATGTAAAAGCATTTTTAAGAATCTGCCAGGTATATGATATCCCAATTGCCACCAATAAGGCAACTGCTGATTTTATGATAACATCTGCACTGATGGATAAGGAATATGACCATATGATAATTGATTTCAACAAGAATATAGCCGATAGAGCGAGGACCTTATAGTATATGAAAACCAGTGATTTTTATTATGATTTGCCTGAAGAACTTATAGCACAGGATCCATTGGAGGACAGGACGGCCTCCAGGCTTTTGGTTCTTGATAGGAAGACAGGAGCAGTTAAACATAAGATATTTAGCGATGTCATAGATTATCTTAATGAGGGAGATTGTCTGGTTATTAACAATACCAGAGTTATTCCTGCAAGACTTATAGGCGAAAAAGGAAGGCACAGGCGGCAAGGTTGAGGTCTTGCTTCTTAAGAGAAGGGCAAATGACGTGTGGGAAACCTTGGTAAAGCCCGGTAAGAAGCTAAAGCCAGGAGCTAAGATTACTTTTGGCGATGGAAGGCTGAGAGCGGAAGTTCTTGAAGTTGTTGAAGAGGGAAACAGATTAGTAAAATTCTACTATGAAGGGATATTTGAAGAAATACTTGATTCTCTCGGAGAAATGCCTCTTCCTCCATATATCACTCATAAGCTTGAAGACAAAGAAATGTATCAGACTGTCTATGCTAAGTTTGATGGCTCAGTCATGAGCGCCTACGGCTGGACTTCATTTTACCAAAGAGCTTCTTAATAAAATAGAAGAGAAGGGAATTAAGATAGCGAGTATTACTTTGCATGTCGGACTTGGAACCTTTAGGCCTGTTAAGGTAGACGATGTAAACAATCATCACGATGCATACTGAATGGTATGAAGTAAATACCGAGGCTGCTGACATTATTAATGAAACTAAAAGAAATGGTGGAAGAGTAATCTGCGTAGGTACTACCAGCTGTAGAGATCATAGAGTCGGTTGCGGATGATAATGGATATATGAAAGCCAAGACAGGTGAAACAGACATATTTATTTATCCCGGATATAAGTTTATGGTTATGGATGGGCTTATAACTAACTTCCACCTGCCTGAGTCCACCCTGGTTATGTTGGTTTCTGCATTTGCGGGAAAAGAAAATGTACTTTCTGCTTATGAAACTGCTGTCAAAGAAAAAGTATAGGTTCTTTTCGTTTGGAGATGCTATGATATTGATTTGAGAGTATATAATCTCTTATATTAAGTGTAATCAAAAAAAGATGTATATGAGGCACTCTAAGAAGAGTGTCTTTATTATTTCTAAAGGACACAAATATTACACAATTTTTTTATTGCAATTTTCTATTGACAAATTTTTATATAAGGTGGTATCTTACTAATAGATGTTAGCACTCTAGTCGAGTGAGTGCTAATAATTAAAAGAAAGGAGAGATGAGATGGAACTTGACGATAGAAAACTTGAGATACTTAAAGCTGTCATCAAGAACTATCTTGAGACAGGCGAGCCTGTCGGCTCCAGAACAATATCTAAGTTTTCTGAGTTGAAACTTAGCTCTGCAACAATTAGAAACGAGATGTCTGATCTTGAAGATATGGGGTATTTGGTAAAGCCTCATACTTTGCAGGAAGAATACCTTCGGATGATGCTTACAGATTATATGTCGATTCACTTATGCAGACAAAAATAAAGGAAGAAGAAAGTCTTAAAAAGGATTTGATTGAAAAGTCAGATAAGCTTGAGACTTTACTTCAGCAGGTTGCCAACTTACTTGCAATGAATACAAATTATACTACAGTGGTATCTGCTCCTAAATATGAAAGCAACAATATTAAATTTATACAGCTTTCAGAGATTGATGAAGAAAATCTCCTTATAGTAGTTGTGTTGGAAAAGAATGCTGTTAAGAACACAATAATTAGGGCTTGATGAAGCGGTTGAGAAAAAGCTTGCTCCTTAAGCTTAATATAATGCTTAATTCATTTCTTGCTGGACTTAATATGAATGACATAAACATAGGAGTTATTGCAAAGATGAAGGAACAGGCAGGAGAATATGTGAATCTTGTCGGAAGAATAATAGATGCAATCGGATCTGTATTCTCTGAAGATGATTCACTTAGAATATATACAAGTGGTACTACGAATATTCTAAAAGTATCCTGAACTTAATGATAGTGACAATATGCAAAAAGCTCCTATATACAATCGAGGAGAAGAAAGAACTGAGTGCTCTTCTTACAGACAGGATGGATGATGGCAATGACGATGGCATTCAGGTCTATATAGGAAATGATACGAATGTTGAAAGCTTGAAGGATTGTTCGGTTGTGACTGCAACTTATGAGATTGAAGAAGGCGTTTACGGCAAAATTGGCATTGTAGATCCCAAAAAGAATGGATTATGCGAAAGTTGTCGGCTCACTTAAAAAAATCTTATGAGGCGACTGGATAGCATATTTAAGCATCAGAGTGAGGATAAGACCACAAAGGCAATCAAGCTGATAGATATGAAAAAATGACGTAAATTATGTAAGTGATACATAGAAAGGTGGTAGATTGTGAAAGATAAAAAGAAACATTCTGAAGAAAAAAATAGAAAAAGTTGATACTGAGGAAACATCTTCAGTTGAAACAGTTTCTGAAGAATCTTTAGATGAAAAAGAATTAAATAAGATAAAAAGAAGAAAGAGAAGCATCAAAAAGAGGAAGAATATAAGAACAAGATAGATGAGTTAAATGACAAGCTAATGCGCCAGATGGCTGAGTTTGACAATTTCCGTAAGCGTACTGAGAAGGAAAAGTCGCAGATGTATGACTTAGGTGCGAAGGGAATAGTTGAAAAGATTCTTCCTATCATTGATAACTTCGAAAGAGGACTTGGCAGCCTTTCTGAAGAAGAAAGGGAAGGAGCCTTTGCTAAAGGCATAGATAAGGTGTATAAGCAGCTTTTATGCAGTGCCTTGCGGATGTAGGAGTTACTCCTATAGAAGCTGTTGGCAAGGAGTTCAACCCTGAAATACATAATGCAGTTATGCACGGTGAAGATGAAAAATCTTGGCGAAAAACACCGTAGCAGAAGAGATGCAAAAAGGTTATATGTATAAAGAAAGTGTTGTAAGACCAAGTATGGTTAAAGTTGTTAACTAGCATTTGCGGGATTGCTATATAAGCAGTTTCGTATCACATTAAAATATAAATATTAAAGCGAGGTAATTATTATGAGTAAAAATAATTGGTATTGATTTAGGTACAACAAATTCATGTGTTTCTGTTATGGAAGGTGGACAGCCTGTAGTTATTCCTAACGCTGAGGGTATGCGTACAACTCCTTCAGTAGTTGCATTTACAAAGAATGGTGAGCGTCTTGTGGGTGAGACAGCAAAGCGTCAGGCTGTAACCAATGCGGATAGAACAATATCTTCTATCAAGAGACATATGGGAACTGACTATAAGGTAAATATTGATGGTAAGTCTTATAGCCCTCAGGAGATTTCAGCTATGATTCTTCAGAAGCTTAAAGCTGATGCAGAGGCATATCTTGGAGAAAAGGTAACAGAGGCAGTTATCACTGTTCCTGCCTACTTTAACGATGCGCAAAGACAGGCAACTAAGGATGCAGGTAAGATTGCAGGTCTTGATGTAAAGCGTATTATCAACGAGCCTACAGCAGCTGCTCTTGCTTATGGTCTTGATAATGAAAAAGAACAGAAAAATTATGGTTTATGACCTTGGCATGGTACTTTCGATGTATCTATCATCGATATCGGTGATGGTGTTATTGAAGTTCTTTCAACCAACGGCGATACCAAGCTTGGTGGTGATGACGTAGATAATGTACTTACCAACTACTTTATCGCAGACTTTAAGAACAAAGAAGGCGTAGACCTTTCTACTGATAAAATGGCTCTTCAGAGACTTAAAGAAGTCGCTGAGAAGGCAAAGAAGGAGCTTTCTTCTTCAACTACAACCAATATCAACCTTCCTTTCATTACAGCTACATCTGAAGGATACCAAAGCACTTTGAACTTGACCTTACAAGAGCTAAGTTTGAGGAGCTTATCCACGATATAGTTGAAAAAAACAGCTATTCCTGTTCAGAATGCACTTAAGGATGCTGGTCTTACTGCAAGTGATATAGGTAAAGTACTTCTGGTTGGTGGTTCTACACGTATTCCTGCAGTTCAGGCAAAGGTTGCACAGCTTACAGGTAAAGAGCCAAGCAAGAGCCTTAACCCTGATGAGTGCGTAGCTATCGGTGCTTCTATCCAGGGTGGTAAGCTCGCAGGCGATTCAGGTGCAGGTGACATCCTTCTCCTTGATGTAACTCCGCTTTCACTTTCAATTGAGACTATGGGTGGTGTTGCTACAAAGCTTATCGAAAGGAATACAACTATTCCTACCAGAAAGAGCCAGGTATTCTCTACAGCGGCAGATAATCAGTCTGCAGTTGATATCAATGTAGTTCAGGGTGAAAGACAGTTTGCTAAGGATAACAAGAGCCTCGGACAGTTCAGACTTGATGGAATTGCTCCTGCTCCAAGAGGAATCCCTCAGATTGAAGTTACCTTTGATATAGATGCAAACGGTATTGTTAATGTTTCTGCTAAGGACCTTGGAACAGGCAGAGAACAGCATATCACAATCACTGCAGGCTCAAACATGAGTGATGCAGATATAGATAAGGCCGTTAAAGAAGCTGCTGAGTTTGAGGCTCAGGATAAGAAGCGTAAGGAAGGCATTGATGCAAGAAATGATGCTGATGCTATGGTATTCCAGACAGAGAAGGCACTTAATGATGTAGGCGACAAGATTACAGAGGCTGATAAGAGCTCAGTAGAAGCTGACCTTAAGGCACTTAAGGATATCCTTGAGGCTACTCCTGCTGACAACGTATCTGATGAAGATATTGATAAGCTTAAGGTTGCTAAAGAAAAGCTTATGGCTAGTGCACAGAGCCTATTCACAAAGGTATATGAACAGTCACAGGGTGCTCAGACAGGTGCAGGTCCTGATATGGGAGGACAGGCAGGTCAGACAACATCTAATTCAGGTAGCAATGATGATGTTGTTGATGGAGACTATAGAGAAGTATAATATTTGATAAAAATAGGGCTGTCGCACTAAGCCTTGGCGGCAGCCCAATACCTGTATAAAGATATAAGATAATCACACTTTACCATAGATATGAATAACGAAATGTGTTATAGTTATAAGGCATTTGTGGTCAACAGGGTGAATTGTATGTGTTTAAAATAAATTGATGAAAGTGGGATAAATATGGCAGATCAGAAAAGAGATTATTATGAGGTTCTTGGTGTGGCTAAGAATGCGTCTGCTGATGAATTAAAAAAAGCGTATAGAGTGCTTGCTAAGAAGTATCATCCTGATGCCAATCCGGGTGATAAGGAGGCTGAAGCTAAGTTTAAGGAGGCTTCAGAGGCTTATGCAGTACTTAGTGATGATGAAAAGAGGAAACAATACGACCAGTTTGGACATGCTGCTTTCAGTAATGGAGGCGGACCTGGAGCAGGCGGATTTGACTTTAGTGATATAGACCTCGGAGATATCTTTGGAAGCTTCTTTGGAGGAGGCGGAGGTGGTTTTGACTTCTTTGGCGGCGGAGGCGGCAGAAGAAGTAACAACAGCCCTCAAAAGGGAGCAAATATCCACTATAGCCTTAGAATTAAATTTGATGAAGCTGTAAAAGGATGTAAGAAAGAGATTACTCTTGATATGAAGGAGGAATGTGCTACCTGTCACGGAAGTGGTGCTAAGGCCGGAACTACTCCTGTAACCTGTAATAAGTGCGGAGGCTCAGGTCAGGTAACCTATACCCAGCAGTCACTCTTTGGCATGGTTCGTAATGTACAAACCTGCCCTGATTGTCATGGAAGTGGTAAGATAGTCAAGGATAAATGTCCTGATTGCCGCGGTACAGGCTACATCACCAGACGTAAGACCATAGAGGTAGACATACCAGCAGGTATTGATGACGGACAGGCTATCAGAATCAGAGATAAGGGAGAGCCTGGTACAAACGGGGGAATCTCGCGGAGATTTGCTTGTAGAGGTACATGTTCCATCACATCCTAACTTCCAGAGAGACGGTTATGATATTTATTCATCAGTGCCTATTTCATTTACACAGGCTGCTCTTGGAGGCGATATCAGGATAAGTACAGTTGATGGTGATGTTATATATACAGTGAAGCCTGGAACTCAAACAGATTCAAGAGTAAGGCTTAGAGGCAAGGGTATGCCTACACTTAGAAATAAGGATGTAAGAGGTGATCATTACATCACCTTCATAGTTCAGACTCCTGCATCTCTTACTAAAGAGCAAAAGAGAATCCTTGAAGAGCTTGATGAAACCTTTGAAACCAGATACAGGGCAAAGGGCAATCCGGCAGAAGCAAAGCCTAATGCAAGCCAATCAACATCATCAGTCGCTAAAGATGAGGGAAAAGGTAAGAAGGGCAAGAGTTCCAAGAGGAAGAGCTTCGTTGACAATATTAAAGACATTGGCAGGGACTTTTTTGAATAAAATTTGATAGGTTATTACAATTTAGATAGTGCCTTTAGGTGCTATCTAAATTTGTGTATGCCGTATATTCCACTAGGATAGAGCTTGTGAATAAAAGATAATTCAAAAAGAGGTAGGTTATGTATGAATTGTTGGAAGCTGGTAATTCAGAAAAATAAAGTTATTGCAGTTAAAAAAACGAGGGGATGGAAATAATAAAGATTCCTTATTATTTTAACTTGTTTCATAATTCGAATATATACTTTAAGGTTGATGAAGTGAAGTCATTTGATAAAGTAAACTCAGATATTCTAGATAACTTGTGCAGTTATTTTGGCAAGCCTATTCAGATTGTGATTTCATCTGACCGGAAAGATATTACAAATTTGCTGGAAAAATTTGGGATTTGAACGAAAGAGAGCCTGTTATGAGGTTGAAGTAAGTAAGGATGAATATTGCCTATGTGAAAAAAAGATGATGGGATTAAACTTATAACTGCACATAAAGGAAGCAAAGAATTTATGGCTTGTGCAGACTTGATGCTTGAACGCTATATGAAAACACATTTGAAAATTAACCCGTGGACAGGTAAAAAAACAGATTTCTTTGATATCCTACCGGGCAAAGTTGTATATGAGAGAAATGACGATAATATAGAAAATTTGGTGTTTATAGAAAACGAAGAGATTGCTTATGTTTTGGGAAAAGGATATAGATTCGTTCAGGAAATTTTCTTCAAATTTGATTTTTAATTTATTTGAAAAAAATATAAGAATATATACTTTGAAGCAGATGATTGTGACGAATTTGCTATGGAACTAAAAAAATTATTTAATATCGATGATAATATTACTTGGGACACATATATTTATAATGGCAATTTTGAGTGTGGTAATTAAAAACATGACATTTGTGGTGGTTTTTTTGTGAATTAGTTAACGAGTACTTGATACAAACCTATTCAATCAGAAATTTGACATTTACACGATAATGTGTTAATGTCAAATATGAAAGAAGGTGAGTATATGAAAGGGTTTTATACTGTTTCACAGTATGCCGCTATATTTGGAAAAAGATTCAGGTAATATAAGGCGAATGCTTATAAATGGAAAAATTAATTGGAGAAAAAGTCGGTAATCAGTGGCTTATTCCTAAAAACTGCTGAACTAAGTGAGGATAAAAGAATTAAAAAGTGGTCAGTATAGAAATTGGAGAAACAAAAACCAGAATTAATAAAAAAATATCCGGGGCTTCTTAAACAGTTAACTAATATGTGTATAGACATTGGTGAAATTTACGGAGATGTGATAGAAGAAATTATACTATATGGTTCATATGTAAGAGGTCAGGAAGTGCCTGAGTCAGATATAGATATAGCAGTTATTTTAAGATTACCCGATACAGATGAACTGCATAGAAAGATGATAGATATAATAGTTGATAACGAGTTGGATCTTGAAATTACCTTATCCGTTATTACAATTGAAGAAGATAATTTAAATGAATGGAAGTCAACACTGCCATTTTATAAGAATTTATTAAAGGAAGGAATTTCTCTATGGAAGAACGAGCGAGAGAGTTATCAAAAGTACCGTTTTGAAACAAGCCTAGAAGCACTTTTCGGATGCTAAAATAATGTATGAAAATGAAAGATATAAAAAATACATTAAATAGAGCATATTATGCTATATTTCACGCTATAAGGGCTGTTAATGCGTTGAGTGGATTTGATAGTAGTAAACATAGTGGTGTAATAGCATATTTTAATCAAAAATTATGTAAAAAGAAGGTGTATTTACAAAAAGAACTATCTAAAAATTATAAGAATGGCTTCAGAAAAACAGAGAAAAAGGCAGATTATTTGGATTTCTTTATTGCCTCAAAAGAGGAGGCAGAAAGACAGATATTACGTGCTGAGGAATTTGTAGATGCTATTAAAATGTATCTAGAAAGTGAAAAAGTCTTACAAAAAATAATCTTATGATGTCAAGAAAAAAACTTGACATCTCTTTTTCTTTTGTTACAATACCATAGGATAAAAAAAGATGGTGAGTTTATTATGGAAAAGAAAGCAGATATACTTGATGAGAGACTGAGGGTTTCTGAACTATTTGATTATTATGGTGTGCTTTTAAGAAAAGGTCAAAGTAAGTCGCTTGAAGCTTATATACTTGAAGATTTGTCGCTGTCCGAGATAGCTGAAACGGAAGGTATATCAAGGCAGGGAGTACACGATAATCTTAAAAAGAAGTATCAAACAGCTGGAAGAGTTTGATAATAAACTGGGACTAATTAAAAAAATCCGAAGAAATATCCGCCACCTTGGACAAGCTTAAAGAGACAATAAGCAAATCTACAGATGAGAATCTTAAAGAAGATGTACGGATAGATCTTGACAGACTTTACAATATATTCTAGAAGGAGGAGCTATGGCATTTGACAGTTTAACAGAGAAGCTGACGAAGGTTTTTAAGAACTTGCTGCAAGGGTAAGCTAAGTGAAAAATGATGTCAAAGTCGCCCTTAAAGAAGTAAAGATTGCTCTGCTTGAAGCTGATGTTAATTTCAAGGTTGCAAAGAACTTTATCAAGACCGTTGAAGAAAGAGCAATAGGACAGGATGTTATGAACTCCTTAACACCTGGTCAGATGGTTATAAAGATAGTAAATGAAGAAATGACAGCCCTTCTTGGTTCAGAGAAAACTGAACTCACCTTAAAAACCTACTCAGGAAATTACAGTCATAATGATGTGTGGTCTTCAGGGTGCAGGTAAGACAACTACAACTGCAAAACTTCTTTCGCAAAGTTCAAAGGTACAAGAAAGCCTTTGCTTGTTGCCTGTGATGTATATAGGCCTGCTGCGATAAAGCAGCTTCAGGTAAATGGTGAGAAGGTCGGAGTTCCGGTATTTACTATGGGTGACGGCCACAAGCCACCAAACATTGCTAAGGCGACCTTAGAACACGCCAAGAGCAATGGCTACAATATGATATTTCTTGATACTGCAGGACGACTTCAGATAGATGAAGATATGATGCAGGAGCTTGTAGATATAAAGGAAGCCGTAGAAGTTACACAGACACTTTTAGTAGTAGATGCAATGACAGGCCAGGAAGCTGTCAATGTCGCAACAACATTTGATTCTAAGATAGAAATCGACGGAGTTGTACTTACTAAGCTTGATGGTGATACGAGAGGCGGTGCAGCTCTTTCTATAAGAAGTGTAACTGGAAAACCTATTCTATATGCAGGAATGGGAGAAAAGCTTTCAGACCTTGAGCAGTTTTATCCTGACAGAATGGCTAACAGAATACTCGGAATGGGAGATATTCTTAGCCTCATCGACAAGGCTCAAAGTGCACTTGATGCTGAGAAAGCCAAGGAGCTTGAGCAGAAATTTAAGAAGGCTGAGTTTGATTTTAACGATATGCTTTCACAGTTTGAGCAAATCCAAAAAGCTTGGAAGCATTAAGGACATTCTTGGAATGATGCCTGGAGGTCTTGGCGGAAAGCTTGATGATGCGACTGTTGATGAAGGAGCCTTAGATAAGGTTAAAGCAATTATTTTTTCAATGACGAAGGCTGAAAGAGGAAATCCAAATCTTCTAAATCCTTCCAGAAAGCACAGAATTGCTAAGGGAGCCGGAGTTGACGTAGCTGAGGTAAATAAAGCTTGTCAAGCAGATGGAACAGATGAAGAAGGTTATGAAGCAGATGTCCGGAATGATGAAGGGTAAGGGAAAGAAGAAGTTCGGTCTGCCTTTCGGACTTTAATTAGGTGTTAATGCTATGCATTTTCATAAATGATACAAGTATCAAAAATTAAAACAAACACATAGGAGGAAAGAAAAAAATGGTAAAGATTAGATTAATGAGAATGGGATATAAGAGACACCCTTTCTATAGAGTAGTGGTTGCTGATGAGAGAGTAGCTCAGCACGGTAACTTCATTGCTCAGGTAGGAACTTATGATCCTAATAAGGAGCCAAGCGCAATCAATATCAATGCTGAAGAAGCTAAGAAGTGGATTGCTAATGGTGCTAAGCCTACTGAGGTTGTAGCTAAGCTCTTAAAGAAAGCCGGTATAACTGAGTAATCATCGGAGGTAGTCATCATGAATGAATTAGTAAAGGTTATTGCTATGGCCCTTGTTGATCATCCTGATGAAGTCACAGTTACACAGACAGAGGAGAATGGAGAGACTATTCTTCATCTTCATGTTGCGGAAAGTGATATGGGTAAGGTTATTGGCAAGCAGGGCAGGATAGCAAAGTCTATAAGGACTGTTGTTAAAGCAGCTGCTACAAGGGATGATAAGAAAGTCACCGTTGAAATAAAATGATGGCAAGGGGGAGGAGCAATCCTTCCCTTTTTTTAGTTTGCCGCCAAGTGTAGGATTTATAGTAGTAGCAGTAAATGCCCAATAAAATGGAAAAAGCGACACTAATAACCAGAAAATAGTTTGTTATTATGTTTAATGAGGATGGTATGGAAAATTATTTTAGAGTAGGAGTACTTACAAGTACACATGGACTTACAGGTGGGATTAAGGTATTTCCAACAACTGATGATACAGAGAGGTTTGACAGCCTAAAAAGAGCCTTTATTGACCTTGGTTCAGGAAAAGGAGCTATAAAAGGGAGTGGGATTCTAGAAGTAGAAGTTGACAATGTGAAGTACTTCAAGAATACCCCTATAGTTACCTTTAAGGGTATTGATAATGTTGACCTGATAGCAAAATACAAGGGAATGGATCTTTTGGTTGCGAGAGAGGATGCACTTCCTCTAGCTGAGGGTGAACACTATGTATCGGATGTAATAGGCTGTAAGGTGACCTCTGATACTGGTGAAGAGTACGGGACAGTATCTGAGGTAATGGATACAGGTGCCAATAAGGTGATAGTTGTAAAGCCTAATGAAGCTCATAGTGAACTTAAAGAATTCTGCCTTCCTCATATACCTGAGTGCGTACTTGAAATCAATACTGAAGAAGGCTTTGTTAAGGTACATATTATGAAGGGCTTGCTTGACTAAGGGGGTATTATGAATTTCCATGTAATGACACTTTTCCCTGAAATGATAAATAACATCGTAGGAGAAAGTATCTTAGGACGTGCCATAAACAAGGGGCTAATCAGTGTAAATGCTGTAAATATCAGGGATTACACCCTTGATAAGCATAATAAGGTGGACGACTACTGCTATAGCGGTGGAGCTGGTATGCTTATGCAGGTAGAGCCTATTCACCGCTGTCATAATGCTATTTCTGAAAAAATCTGCCACAAGCCAAGAACCATCTATGTAACCCCACAGGGAAGAACCTTTACTCAGAAAATAGCGGTAGAGCTTGCGAAAGAAGATGAACTTGTATTCCTTTGCGGGCATTATGAAGGGGTGGATGAGAGAGCCTTGGAACTGGTTTGTACGGATTTTATTTCGATTGGTGACTATGTACTCACGGGAGGAGAGCTACCTGCTGTTATTATGATAGATGCCATATCCAGGCTGGTTCCGGGAGTTCTTAATAATACTGAATCTGCTATAGGAGAATCATTTACGGACGGTTTACTTGAACATCCACAATATACCAGACCTGAGGTGTATATGGATATGAAGGTACCGGAAATACTTCTTTCAGGCCATCAGGCAAAGATAGAACAGTGGAAACTTGAAGAGGCTCTTAAAAGAACTAAGGAGCGCAGACCTGAGCTTTATGAGGAATATCTAAGGACTCATACTTTACCTAAGAAAACTAAGCTGCCTGAGTAGTGCAGATAATTAAGTGTTTAAAAGTCGTTTGGAAAAGTTGAGGGTTTATGAGAAAAGTCCCTTGGAAAAGTTGAGGGTTTATGTAAAAAGTCGCTTGAAAAAGTTGAGGGTTTATAGAAAAAGTCGCTTGAAAAAGTTGTGATTTTGCAAGAAAATTCTCATACTTCCACTGTATATGGCCTTTTTGCTCAAAGGGGTTTAACTTGATTGTCAAACCTATAAACTATCATATCAGTTACTCATAAAGGAGGTTTCAATGAAACTGCTACTCACAGCCTTTACACCATTTGGAGGAGAAAGTATTAATCCTGCTCTGGAAGCAGTAAAAGAGATTAAAGATAAGATATCTAATCTGGATATAATTAAGCTTGAGGTTCCAACTGTATTTAATGAGTCAGTTAAAACTGTTATAGAAGCTATTGAAAAAGAAAAGCCTGACTTTGTGCTCTGCATAGGTCAAGCAGGTGGGAGAGCGGGTATTACTCCTGAAAGGGTTGCAATCAATGTAGACGATGCCAGAATCCCTGATAATGACGGTAATCAGCCTATAGACAGGACTATCTGTCCTGATGGAGAGAATGCATACTTTTCCAATCTTCCTGTAAAAGCTATGGTCGAAGCTATAAAAGAAGAAGGGTTAATCTCAAGCCTTTCTAACTCTGCCGGCACTTATGTATGCAACCATTTGATGTATGGAGTGTTATACCATATTGATAAAACATATAAGGGAATGAAGAGTGGCTTCATCCATGTTCCATATATACCTGAGCAGACCACAGATAAGCCTGATAAACCTTCCATGCCTCTTAAAGAGATAGTAAAAGGACTTGAAGCAGCGATAAGAGCAATTGCTGAAAATGAGGAGGATATTAAGGTTATAGGCGGTGCTGAGTGTTAGATTATATACCCCTATCATTATTAAGAAAATCTTCAAATGAAGTTTTACAGACGGATGGCAAAGAATAAACTTATAATGCTAAATCAAGTAAGAAGAGAGAGCATTACATCAAAATTTTGAAAAAAATAATGGTGATTGCAAAAGTAACTTCCACACCTAAGTTTAAATTTTATATTTTAGCTACGGTGTGGAAGTTACTTTTTACAAATTTTACATAAATTAAGAGCTAGATGTATACATTATCTAAAAAAATGCTATAATTAGCCTTACAGGAAGAACGTGACCTAATTTTTCATAGCAAACAGGAGTCGAGTTTACTTTCCAAAACCAGGAATAAGTAAAATCCATACTAATGTGGAATTTACTTTTTTTATAATAACAAAAGGCTGAATTTTTTTAAGGTAAGTGCAACACTTTATAAAAAAATAGTAAATGTAACACTATTGCTATATAAAATAATAAAAATTATATCAATAAAATCAGACTGAATATAATCAAATTTGGTTTGATTATATTGCTTTTTGCGAAAAAAAGGGGTATAACAAACAGACCTGAAACCACATCTTTCAGGTTAAATGCAACGGTTTTTAGTGTTGCGTTTACTTTGAAAAAAATTTTACCAATATCTACTTATAAATCTTATATTTGGGCTAATTGATTATATTTCACTTACACGAAATCTGTCAAGGCTAAAGTGAATGGGCTTTCAGACCAGCCTTGACTAGAATTTCGTAAGTGAAATTTATAATAAATTAAGCCCAATATAACTATAAATAAAAACCTACAATAGTCTTATATTTCCTTGATTTATCAATTAGAGTGGCTCTATGTATTATATTTAATAATTTTTGAAACTGAGCTAATGATATGCTTCAAAGTAAATGCAACAGGGGTACCTGTCAGAGTAAGTGCAACACCTATGTCGCATTTAAGTTGAAAAAAACTACTAAAAATAACAAAAAGTAACGCGAACGCAACGAAAAAGGGTGGATTTTTTTAAGCACTGTTATGATATACTCTACTATGAAGTTTTATACCAATCGATTTTATTCGTGTCTGACGAAAAATGAGGTAATGAACATGGCAGTTTCATACAAAAGACTTTTTCAAATTATTGATTGATAAAGACATGAAGAAGAAGGAGTTTTGCGAGAAGACAGGGGTAAGCTATTCGACGCTACGCAAAAATGATGCATGGGGAAAAATGTCCAAGTGGACATCCTTGAGAATATATGCCTGAAGTTGGACTGTCAGTTAAGTGATATCGCAGAAATTCTTCCTAATCCTGAACCGAGTCTGGAAAATGGTACAGCTGATTCCGTACAATAGAAATGGGGGTATTCTTTTTGATGGATAGAAGTAAATACAGTGCAGGCGCTGTTAAGCATTGCTTCTGGTTCATGGAATTTCGCAAAGTGATCTCGCTTCGAGCGGAAGGCATGAGCTGGGAAGAAATCAAAAAGCCTGAATGAAAATGAAAATATATTTGGAGCACCTACGTCCCTCCGGGCAACACAGATTTTTAATACAGTTTCTGCGCGAGTGAAGAGTCTTGATGACAGTTTTTATGATGTCTTTACGGGGTGTGATCTTGCGTCGCAAAAGCTCTTTGCTCTTGTGGCGGCGATGGCGTATGACGCATTGTTCGGCGCACTTGTTTACGAGCTTGTCCGGGAGAAGATGATCATTGGCGACAATGAGCTTTCCGACAGCGACCTGAGGATCTTCTTCAAAAAACAAGCAGGAGCAAGATGAAAACGCTGCCAAGTGGACGGAGGCAACAATCAAAAAACTGATGGTATCGTACAAGTCTATGCTTTATGAGGCAGGTGTCATAAACAAAGCAAAGGATGTCCGAGAAATTTACAAGCCACTTCCCGATCCAGTGATGGAGAGATGGATGCAGGACAACGGCCTTACATATGAACTCAAAGCAATTACGGGGGTGAGATGATAGCAGGATTACAGGAACGGCTCGATGAGATGGAAGTCGCCATCCATAAGCCTAAATTCAGAGAAAGTTCTGGCCGGGCGAACGAAGTAAACTACTGGGTATTCGATTATGATCCGGCAAAGGAGCTGGAAGTCCGCGAGCGAATCGAATACATGAAGAAGAAAAAAACGCAAAAGGAGCAGACGGATTTGAACTGGTGGTCTTTGATCTCTACGACATGATCATGGATTACCTGGAGAGCAAAGACTTCGTGAACTCCTATATCCGTTATGAGGAACGGCGTGGATTTGGTTATATCGTTCGGGCATCTTCCACCTCCATGAAGATGAATGAGGATGACAGCATTCTGATCCGTCAGATCGTGGAGCAGACCCCGGAGAACGCCATCGTGTTTTTGACCGGTGTCGGCAAATGCTATCCGCTGCTTCGTTCCCATAAAAATTCTGAACAACCTGCATCAGTCGGTGCTCAAAGCTCCGGTGGTGCTGTTCTTCCCCGGAACCTACAACGAGCAGGAGCTGATCCTGTTCAACGAGATCAAAGACGACAATTATTACCGGGCATTTAAGCTTGTGAAATGAGGTAGAGACCATGAGAATTCAAGAGATGTTTAAGAAACCGATCACCCGTGATATCCAGGGTGTTGTGATCGCCGGGCAGGGTGAGAAAACCAATATCGCCACCGAGCTTGAAGAGTATGTGGTCACGCCGGAGCTGCAGCGTCACTTTGCAGACTTCTTCTCTGCCTATGCAAAAGGTATCAACGGGAATACCACCAAGATGGGCGTGTGGATCTCCGGTTTCTTTGGAAGCGGTAAATCGCACTTGCTGAAGATCCTTTCTTATATTCTGGATAACGAGGAGATCGGCGGCAAGAGAGCCATCGACTACTTCATCGACGACAAGAAGATTTCCGATCCGATGGTTCTAGCGGATATGCGACTGGTAGCCAATACACCGTCCGGTGTGATCATCTTCAACATCGACGCCAAGAGCGAATCCGATGGAAAATCCAACAAGGATGCCATCGTGAATGTTTTTCCTGAAGGTGTTCAACAACTCTCTGGGCTTTTGCGGCGCGATCCCCTATATCGCCGATCTGGAGCGGAAGCTTACCGAGGATGAAAAGTATGAAGAGTTCAAAGCATCCTACCAGAAAGTTACCGGACATGACTGGTATGAGGAGCGACACGAATTCCTCTCTAAGCAGGACGGTGTGGTGAATGCTCTTGTTGATATGGGTTACATGAGCGAGAATGCTGCCTGGAACTGGTGCGATGCCGCTATCGGTGATTATCAGATCAGCATCGAAGACTTTGCCAAGCGTGTGAAGTCCTATATCGACCGCAAGGGGAACAATCATCATGTTGTCTTCCTGGTGGACGAGATCGGCCAGTACATCGGTGATGACTCCAAGCTGATGTTGAATCTCCAGACCGTGACGGAAGAACTTGGTCGAGAGTGCATGGGCAAGGCATGGGTCATCGTGACCAGCCAGCAGGATATCGACTCCATTACAAAGGTCAAGGGCAATGACTTTTCCAAGATTCAGGGGCGCTTTGATACCCGTCTGTCCCTGTCCTCCGCTAATGTCGATACCGTCATCAAGAAGAGAATTCTGGATAAGAATGAGACTGCAGCGCAGGCCCTGCGCCTGCTTTACGAGCAGAAATCCACCATCATCAAGAACCTGATCGTGTTCAACGATGGCGTGGAAAAGAAATTATATGCAAACGACCGGGATTTTGCGGAGGTTTATCCCTTCATCCCATATCAGTTCAACCTCCTTGCCAGCGTGCTGACCTCTATCCGTACCCATGGCGCATCTGGCAAGCATCTGTCCGAGGGCGAACGCTCCATGCTGGCACTTTTCAAGGAATCTGCGGAGGCTATCAAAGAGAAAGAAGTTGGCGCGATTGTGCCGTTCCATCGTTTCTATGACGTACTAGAAAACTTCCTGGATCACAGCCACAAGGGCGTGATCATGAAAAGCCCTATGACAACAGCTATATCAATCTGGATCACAAGGAGAGCGATGTCTTCACCATCAACGTGCTGAAGGCTCTCTTCATGATCAAATACGTGCTGGAGATCGAATCCAACATCGACAACATTGTAAGCCTCATGGTCGAAAACATCGATGATGACCGTATCACCATCAAGGAGAAAGTGGAAGAATCCCTGAAGGTACTGATGCGGCAGATGCTGGTACAGAAAAACGGCGACCTCTATGTCTTCCTGACCGATGAGGAGCAGGAGATTAACCGCGAGATCGACAACCAGAACGTGGAGATGGCGGAGGTCATCAACAAGGTTTCGAGATGATTTTCGAGGACATCTTCACCGACAAGAAATACCGCTATCCGGCATTCAACGGGAGGTATTCCTTTGGCTTCAATCAGGCAGTGGATGACCGCCCCTATAAATCCGGGCAGGGTTATGACTTTGGTCTGCGTATCCTGACACCGTGGTATGAGGGAGGAAACGATGACACGACCCTCCGCATGATGTCCGGCCAGGGTCGGGAGGTTCTTGTCGTTCTTCCCAATGACGCCGCATTCCTGGATGAGATCCGGCAGTATCTGAAGATTGAGAAGTTCCTGCGCCTGAATACATCTACCCAGCTTGCCAAGTACGAAACCATAAAAGAAGCGAAGCGTGTGGAGATGCGGGAACGCAATGCTAATGCGAAGCTGTATCTGACCGAGAGTCTGAAGGAAGCCACCATCTATGTGAATGGCGATACCGTCCGTACATCTGCCAAAGGAAGTGACCGGCAGGATCAACGAATCCATCGGCCGTCTGGTACAGATCGTTTACAACAAACTTTCCTATATTGACGTTGCATGCAGTGAGGCAGAGATCCGGAAAATGTTCCATTCCACTAACCAGCTGACACTGGGATTGGAAGGTACGACGGAGCCCAACACACATGCGCTGGATGATGTGCTGGCCTTCATCGCCCAGAATACCCATATGCATATGAAGACATCCATGAAGACGGTCAAGGATCGTTTCATGAAAGCTCCCTATGGCTTTGTGGAGGACGATGTGCACTGGCTGGTGGCGCGGCTCTTTAAGCGTGGAGACCTTGCCTTTACGGTAAACGGTGCGAGCGTCAACCAGAATAACAAGACTGAAGAAGAGCTGATCAGCTTCATCACAAAGAAAGCGTTTGTGGAAAAGCTCCTGATGGAGGAACGTGTCCGCGTAAACGAAAAGGACAAAAAAGCAGTTCGCGACGTGATGAAGGAAGTCTTCGGAACCTCCGGCGTAGCCGAGGATGAAGACAGCATCATGAAGAACTTCCAGCGGCATGCCCAGAATACCATCAATGAGATTCTCCGTCTGGAACCGCAGTACCAGCGCTACACATTCCCAGGCAAGAAAGCACTGGAAACCGGCAAGCGCATTATGCAATCCGTTCTGCAGATACAGTCTCCGTTGGAATTCTTCCAGTATGTATCGAAAAACCGGGAAGACTACTATGACTTTGCGGAGGACTACGAACCGGTCAAAGCATTCTTTAATGGAGAACAGCAACAGATATTCACCCGTGCGCTGGATATTCTGGCGATTTATGACGACTCCAAGACTTACATCGTAGATGAAGAACTGGAAAAAAAGTCGTTCATGAAAATGCGACAGATCACCCGGCAGGAAAAAAACCGTATCAGAATATCCCCAAACTTCCGGAGTCGCGCAAGCGCTTTATGGAAGTGTATATGCAGATTCTCACTCGCGAGGAGAAGCCGGTCATTGATTCCATTGATCAGGCGCAGGCACGCGTACTGGAAGTTCTGAACACCAAAGAATATGCAGGCGAAAAACGGTCTCGGTACATTGACCTGTTCCGGGAGATCCATGACGGTGCAGAGCATTGCAACAATGTCTCTACCCTTCGGAGTTTTGCAGATAAAGCGGAAGCACTGAAAAATCCGCCTCCTGAACGAGATGGATGCGATGGATCGCTGGATTGCAGAACAGAAAGCAGAAGCGACAAGAAAAAGCGGCGGAAGAGGGCTGCACGGAAAGCAAAGGAAGAGGGAAAGACGCTCCCTGACAGAGCGGCCGAACCTGAAGTCACATACCACGTCAAGAAGACAAAGAATGTCACGATCAAGAACATGACGCATGCTTCCTCGTGGCGCTTGGAGAGTGCGGAGGATGTTGAAAAGGTGATATCTTCCCTCCGCAAATCACTTCTGGCGGAACTGGAGAACAGCGACATAGTGAATGTGGAGTTTTAACGATAGAAGGGGCAAGCTATGAACAAGACTGCCATTAAGAACTTTGCCATATGGGCAAGGAATAAGCTGATCGCGGATATCAGCTACCGTGCCGGCCTGATGGGCATCACGGCGGAAGGCATCCAGAAAGCCTTTGTCGCAGTCCACCGGCACCACCGAGTTTTATGACATCGGTACTGCGGAGCCGTATTCCGTCTCCGGGGATGCTGTGAAGCAACGGAAATCGCTGGTGGATAAGATTCATGCCAAGGAAAAAGAGACAAACTATCAGACTGCCTATAAGTATGTGATTGAGGAGGTTGCCTATACCTGGTTTAACCGCCTTATCGCCGTGCGTTTTATGGAAGTCAATGACTACCTGCCTTCCCATATCCGGGTGCTGTCCTCCGCCTCCGGCAAGATGGAACCGGATCTGGTCACTACGCCGTTCGAAGCAGAGCGCCTTTCACAGCTGCGGAGGAACAAGAGGTTTATCGGCTGAAGCAGGAAAACAAGGTGGATGATATATTCCGTCTGCTCTTCATTAAGCAGTGCAATGCGCTGAATGAGATCCTGCCTGCCCTGTTTGAGAAGACTGCCGATTATACAGAACTTCTTCTGAGTCTCTCCGTTATTGATCAGGACGGCGTGGTCTGGCATCTGGTGCACGACATTCCGGAAGAAGATTTCAATATCAAACTGGGCGGTCAGGTGGAGATCATCGGCTGGCTGTATCAGTATTACAACACCGAGCCGAAGAATGAGGCCTTTGCCAAGAACGGCAAGATTACCAAGGAAGAGATCCCGGCGGTGACGCAGCTTTTCACACCGGACTGGATTGTCCGCTACATGGTGGAGAACTCTGTGGGCAGACTCTGGATCGAGCATCTGCGAGCACTGGACGAGTCCAAGGATGAGGCAGAACTGGCAGCAGATTTTGGCTGGAAATACTATTTGCCGGAGGCAAAGCAGGAACCTGAAGTGGAGGAAAAGCTTCGGGAGCTTCGCCGTGAGCGCCTGGAACTGACTCCAGAGCAGATCACTATGATCGATCCCTGCATGGGTTCGGGGCATATATTGGTCTACGGATTTTCGGTGCTGATGCAGATTTATGAGAGTGCCGGATACGGGCAGCGGGATGCTGCCAGAAGCATCCTAGAGCACAATCTCTATGGCCTTGATATCGACGACCGCGCCTATCAGATGGCGTACTTTGCCGTCATGATGAAGGCGAGGGAATACAACCGCCGCATACTGAACGGAGAGCATACCTGCCAGGTCTATTCCATCAAGGAGAGTAACGGTATCACCGCTGCGGCATTGAACGGCATGGGCTGCAACCTGCTCGAGGACGAGCGCAAGAAGGCTCTGAAGGAAATCAAGGCTTTAATCGCAGAATTTAAGGATGCCAAGGAGTATGGCAGCATCCTGAATATCGAAAAGCATGATTGGGATCTGCTGCGTCGTTTTGCTGTGCCAAATGTGGGTGTCGGACAGCTTACTTTGGATATGAATGGTGCGGCACCTGCGGCGAATAGACTGCAGGAGATCATTGATATTGCCGAAGTGATGGCTGATAAATACTTGATAGCAACGACTAATCCTCCATACATGTCAAGCTCTAATATGAATAACGGGCTAAGTTCGCATCTTAAAAAATATTATCCAGCTGGCAAAAATGACCTTTTTTCCGCGTTCATATTAAAACTTCAAGAAAGTACGCAGAAGTTCGGTATTTATAGCATGATAACAATGCATTCCTGGATGTTCTTATCGCGTTATCAAAATCTTCGTAATGAATTGCTAAAGAACACTATTATAAGCATGATGCACTTAGGCGCGAGAGCTTTTGAGGACCTTAGCGGGGAGGTTGTTCAAACTACTGCATTTTGTATATGCAAATTCCATGTAAATAAATATGTTGGAACTTATGAACGTCTTGTGGATTTTACTGATTCAGACAGAAAAAAGATGAATGCAACAAATCTGCAGTGTCGTTATACTTGTCCTCAAAATGTATATGATCACATGGTAGATAATATTATCGCTTATTGGGTTAATAAAGGGGTTCGGGAACATTTCATCAATACGCCTTTATTAGGTAAATCTGCGGATTGTCGCCAGGGTATAGCAACAGGAGATAATGATCACTTTTTTTAAGACTATGGTTTGAACCAAATTATGACAAAATTGGTTTTTATCAAGAATCACAGGAAAGTTTTAATTCAACTCATAAGTTATATGCGCCCTACAATAAAGGCGGCGCTTTTCGTAGATGGTTTGGCAATAGAGATTATGTAATAAAAATGGATACCAAGCATTATGAAGAGTTATTAAACATGGGTAATCATCTTCCATCAAGGCAGCGGTATTTTTGCCATGGAATAACATGGAATGATGTGTCTACAGCTCTATATTGCGCTAGGTATGTAGAGAACGGATTCGTGTTTGATGCAGCTGGGCCAACATGTTTCCACAGCGGAAATGAAATGTACTTGATCGGGTTGCTGAATTCTAAAGTCGCTCAGAAGTTTCTTGATGTTATTTGCCAAGGGCTGCACTATAGTACTGGCCACATACCTAATATACCTTTTGTAAAACAGAAATCAGAACCAGTTACAAGTTTATCGAAGCAATGTATTCACTTAAGCAAACAGGATTGGGATTCTTTTGAGACTTCATGGGATTTTGAAACGCATCCTATAGTGAGAAAAGCCATTAACCGTAGTCACTGGAACAATGATGGTGATATCACATTGGAATATATCTACAAATTCGTTGCCCAAGATTTTTGAAGATCGTTTCCAGCGACTGAAAGCTGACGAAGAAGAGCTTAACCGCATCTTTATTGACATCTATGGTTTGCAAGATGATCTTACACCTGATGTTGAAGATAAAGATGTGACTGTTCGCCGTGCCGATTTTGTACGGGATATCAAGTCGTTGCTTTCCTATGCTGTAGGCTGCATGTTTGGCCGGTATTCTCTAAGTTCGGAAGGGCTGGCCTATGCTGGGGGAACTTGGGATGCATCAAAGTACTCCACATTCCTGCCAGATGCAGATAACGTCATTCCAATCACGGATGAAGAGTATCTGGAAGACGACATCGTTTCCTGTCTCTGCACATGGTTGAAGGTGGTATTTGGCGAATCTACACTGGAAGCGAATCTTGATTTCATTGCCAAAGTGCTGGGCAACAAGGGCAATTCCTCTCGTGAAGTTATCCGGAACTATTTCCTGAACGATTTCTTCAAGGATCACTGCCAAACCTATTCCGTCACTGGTTCCGGCAAGCGCCCGATCTACTGGCTCTTTGATTCCGGCAAACAGAACGGCTTCAAGGCACTGATCTACCTGCACCGCTATAATGCTGACACCATTGGAAACCTGCGTATCGACTACCTGCACCGGATGCAGCGCATATACGAGAGCGAGATCAGTCGTATGCAGGATATGATCGACCACAGTACAAACGCCCGGGAGGTGGCACAGTCCACCAAACGCCGGGAGAAGCTGCAGAAGCAGCTGAAAGAATGCCAGGAATACGATGAGCGTCTAGCCCATCTGGCTCTCTCCCGCATCGAGCTGGATCTGAATGACGGTGTGAAGGTCAACTACCGCAAGATTCAGACTGCAAACGACGGCAAATTCTACGAGGTGTTGGCGGATTCCAAGAATATCATGGCGAAAAAAATAAGGGGGTGATGGTATAGCGGTTTCCAAAAGAATACTTCGGTGAAGGAAAATATGTGGAGTTCAAAGAGGAGATCCCGAAGAAACATGAGAAGTTTCTGAAGGACATCATTGCCTTCGCCAACACCGGCGTCGGCAAAGTTGTGATAGGTATAGAGGATGCAACAGGTGAGGTGAAAGGATTAGGGGAACAGAATCCGTTCAAACTTTCTGATGCGATCTCCAATATGATCTCTGATGCCTGTACACCCCAGATCTTTACAGATATTACCGCTAAAAACACTGGAGGAAAAAGACGGTTCTTGAAGTAGAAGTATTCCCGGGCACTAACCGGCCGTATTATCTGAAGTCTGCCGGAAAAGAAGCATCTGCATATGTGCGGATCAATGGAACCAGCCGTCCCTGTGGTGAGTTCATTTTGAAGGAACTGGAGCTGGAAGGTGCGCGGATGTCCTATGATACCCTGTGGGAGATCGGCGATTCCTATGACGAAGAAGCGGTCGAAGCTCTGATGGAAAGAATGTATCAGACTGCGTTGTCAGAATACAAAGGTACCGATGCCAAAAATGCGGTTCATAAGCTTACGACCGAAAAACTGGAGGACTTTGGTATTCTGCTCCGAAAAGAGGGCGAGCTTGTCCCTTCCAGAGCCTTTACGCTTCTGACCAAGCCGAGAGAGCGTTATGTCAAAAATCCAGTGTGCCCTGTTCAAAGGAACTGAAAAAAAGTGGATTTTATCGACCGCAAAGGAATTCCGTGCACTCGGGGTACAGGAACAAATCGTGCAGGCACATCAGTTTGTGCTGCGTCACACAAATAAGGGTGCCATCATAGAGGGACTTTACCGGCAGGATGTCTATGAGCTTCCGGTCAGTTCTATCCGTGAGATCATCACAAATGCGGTTTTGCACCGCAGCTATGTAGATCCTGCGAGTATTCAGGTTTCTATCTACGATGACAGAGTCGAGATCGATTCTCCGGGTATGCTGTGTGCCGGTTTAAGTGTGGCGGATGCGCTCTCCGGGAAATCCAAATGTCGGAATAAGGCATTGGCCGAGGCATTTCAGTATATGAATCTGATTGAAGGCTGGGGAACCGGGTTGCCCAGACTATATAAAGCTTGTGCAGAAATGGGGCTGCCGGAACCGAAATTTTCTGAGTCCGGCGATGGGATCAAGGTGACGATTTATAAGGCCATTAATGCCAATCATGAAGTCAATCCATCCAATACTGGCTCAGAAACTGACAGTAAGGCAGGCGAAAAGACTGACACTAGCAGAAAAAAACTGGCGCAGAAACCGGTATAGAAAAACTCCTATAACATAGAAACCGGCACAGAAACCAACACAGAAACCAACACAGAACAAAAGGTTATTGCTCTGATTAAGCATAATCCATCGATTACGATAAAAGAGATGGCTTTGCAATGCGGAATGTCTGTCAGTGGTATCCGCTATGTGATAGATGCATTGCGTAAGCGCGGAAAGCTGAGCCGTGAAGGGGCACAAAAGCGCGGCAAATGGATCGTTGTCGATTCTGGAGATTGAATGTTATGGCTGAATTAAACCTAAAACAAATTATAGATCGGCTGAATGCTGAGTTTACGGGCGATACCCGTAAGCTAGTCTTCTGGTATGACGATAAAGCCGAGTTTGAGGAAGATATCGCTGGTGTGGAAATGGAAAAATGCGAAGGTATATATTTTTGAAGTCGCATAATCAGTTCCAGACCAAGCGCTTTCTGGAGCGTGAAGATACCACCACGAACTATCTGATCTACGCGCCATTTCCGAAACCGGACATCAGCGAAAACCACTTGGAGGACACCATGCTGTATTCCAAGCGGTTTTTCGCCGACCGCGCCTCTCTCCTTTCCGTGGATCTGGGCATTGAGGAAAAGTATAAGCCGATCATTGAAAAAAACATATCAAGTTCTTTTGCCAACAAAGAACGTACACAGCGCTTCTATGATCTTGAGATCGAGAACTTCAATGAGGAAAAATATCCTCGTCGGCCTCCTGAGCGCTATCTGTAAGACACGCACCTGCTCCTTTGAAGAAGTATTGCGTGTCATGCTCACGGATGGTGAGATGGAGGACAATAAGTTCCTGGCAGAGATCGAGAAGTATGATCTGCTGGATTCGTTCTGGAAGCTCTGTGAGCGACAGTTTGGCTATACGGATGTAAAAGCCAACACTGGAAAAAGCTCATGAGTCACCATGTTTTTGACAGCAACCGCACGGCAGCTGGGCTGCGATGTCCCACAGAGCTGGAAGAGCTTTGGCTCTTACAAGTCGGGCAACATCATCGCATTCCTGAACAACCTGATGAACAGCGTGCTTTATGGAGACTGCTTTGATACGCTTTCCAAGCATGTATCCGATGGCTTGAATGTGATGGCGACCTTTTCCTCCATGCAACCGGAAGCATTGGTGGACGTGGATACCTTTATTGCTTCGGATCAGATCCTTGTGAAGTGGATCGTGGAACGCCTGACTGCCGAGGATACCGGCGCGAAGCTGGACAGGCTTTCTATTCCGGATATTTGCGAAAAGCGGAGCAAACTGCACTTTGGAAAACGGACGCTGAAAACGTACAGCCTGCTTCAAAGTGCGTATTATCTGATCTCGGAAGCGAATTATTCCTGCCCGGATGGCTTTAAGAAGATCATCAGCCAGTATCTGGAGGATGATTATAAGATCGATCAGGAATACCGGAAGTTCTATAGCTGTTTTGATCTCTTGGAGGATACCGGTGCCTTTGAAGGGCTTCGTACTCTGGTGGAGAACATCTACACCAATGAGTTTCTGGCGACGATCATGCCTAAATGGAATGAGGGGCATTCAGGAAGAACAGGCTTTGCAGGAGATCTCCCTTCAGCGGAATTTCTATAGCGGAAATCTTCGTAATACCAAAGAACGTACGGTGGTTATTATCTCGGATGCCATGCGCTATGAGGTGGGGCAGGAATTGTACCGCCGTATGAGCGATGACCCGAAATGCACGGCGAAGCTGGAAGCGCAGCTCTCCGTGCTGCCGTCCCTATACAAGACTTGGTATGGCGGCGCTTCTGCTGCACCGAACTCTCACCATTGAGGACGATTTCCGTGTGTTGGCAGATGGTGTGCTTTGCAATGACCTGGCTGGTAGCCAGACGGTACTGCAAACGCATCAGAAGGACAGTCTGCGCGTGCAGTTTGACGATATCAAAGGTCTGAAGAAAAACGATCTGCGCGATATCTTTACCGGCAAGCAGGTTGTGTATGTGTATCATAATCAGATTGATGCCCGCGGGGATAAGGCCAATACCGAGGATGAGGTGTTTGTCGCCTGCGAAGAAGCCATCACAGAGATCATGGATCTGATCCGTAAGCTCACCGGAAATGCGAATACCACGCACTTTATCGTTACCTCTGACCATGGCTTTATCTATAAGCGCGACAAGCTTTCTGAAAGCGATAAGATTGGCGGGATTAATGATAAGAAGGCGTTTGTCAACCGCCGGTTCATCGTGGCACAGGAGCCTGTGATAAGAGAAGGTGTTCAGAACATGTCGATGGGACGTGTCCTTGGAAACGAAGATGCCAAGGTAGTATCCTTCCCGGTCAGCAGCAATGTGTTCAAGGTGGCAGGAGGCGGACAGAACTTTGTCCACGGCGGTTCCTCTCCGCAGGAAATGCTGGTTCCCGTTCTGACCATTCGGATGGAAAAGGGACATATGGAGACCCGTCCCGCGCAGATCGCATTGGTGAGTATCGTGCAGAAAATCACGAACCTGATTACCACCATGGATTTCATCCAGTCGGATGCGGTCAGCGATTCAGTCAAGAAGACAACCTATAAGATGTACTTTATCTCGGAGGATAATGAGATAATTTCCAATGAGAACACCTACATCGCAGACAGCCGTGATTCCGATCCGCAGAAGCGAATCTTCCGGATGCGGTTCACATTCAAGAATAAGAAATACGACAAGAACAAGCAGTATTACCTTGTCGTTTACGATGATGCGACAGGCATCGAGGCATTCCGTCATCCTGTGATCATGGATTTGGCGTTTGCCGACGATTTTGGCTTCAGCATCTGATAGAGGGAAAGGCCGGTAAGGAAATATGGCAGAATTTTTCGATGACGGATGACAGACGAGAGGTTATCAAAAAGTAAGCTCCGCCAGAACTTCGATGGGAAGATCGTCCGCAAGGATTTAACAAAAAAATCAAAGAAGGCGCGAATGTACCGGTCTATGTGCTGGAGTTCCTTCTCGGTCAGTATTGCAGTTCAGATGATCCGGAGGTGATCGAGCAGGGCGTGGATAACGTCAAGCGGATTCTGGCAGACAATTTCGTGCGTCCGGATGAAGCACAGAAAATCCTATCCCTGCTGCGCCAGCGCGGCAGCCATACTGTGATCGACATGATTACAGTCAATCTGGATATCAAGCACGACTGCTATCTTGCCACCTTTTCAAACCTTGGACTGGCAGGCATCCCCATCGATGAGGACTATCCGACCAAGTACGACCGTTTGCTCTGCGGCGGAATCTGGTGCATCGTGCGACTGGATTATGAGTTTATCGAGGAGGAACGCAACGGCACTCCGATTCATATCCGCAAGCTGACGCCGATCCAGATGCCTCATCGTGGATATCGATGAATTAAAGGCAGGGGCGTAAAGCGTTTACCAAAGATGAATGGATTGACGTGTTGTCGCGTTCCATCGGCGTGGAGCCAGATGAACTGGAATACCGGGAAAAAGTGGCTTCTTCTCACCCGTATCGTCGCCGCTGATTGAAAACAATTTCAACCTCTGTGAACTTGGCTACGTAGCACAGGTAAATCGCACCTGTATAAAGAAATTTCTCCCAACAGCATACTGGTGTCCGGCGGACAGACGACCGTTGCCAATCTGTTCTACAACATGGGCAGAAAGACCGTTGGGCTGATAGGACTTTGGGATTGTGTTGCCTTTGATGAGGGTGGCCGGTATCCGCTTTAAAGATAAAGACGGCGTGCAGATCATGAAGGACTACATGGCTTCCGGTTCCTTTGCTCGTGGCAAAGAGGAAAAGGCGGCTTCTGCTTCTATGGTTTTTGTGGGCAATATCAACCAGAGTGTGGATGTGCTTTTGAAGACATCCAGCCTGTTTGACCCGTTCCCGCCTGAAATGGGTACAGATACAGCTTTCCTTGACCGTATGCACTGCTACCTACCAGGCTGGGAGATTCCGAAATTCCGGCCGGAGCATTTCACGGACGATTATGGCTTTATTACGGATTACCTGGCTGAGTTTATCCGTGAACTGAGGAAAGAACAGTACGGAGATTCTCTGGACAAGTATTTCCGGCTTGGAAAGAACCTGAACCAGCGTGATACTATAGCTGTCCGCAGAATGGTGGATGGTTACCTGAAGCTGCTCTATCCGGACGGTCAGTTCGGCAAAGAAGAAGTGGAGGAAGTCCTGACCCTTGCGCTGGAGATGCGCCGCCGTGTTAAGGAGCAACTGAAAAAGCTGGGCGACATGGAATTCTATGATGTGAATTTCTCCTACATCGACAATGAAAGCTTTGAAGAGCATTATGTCAGTGTTCCGGAGCAAGGTGGCGGCAAACTGATCCCGGAAGGCATGTGCAATCCCGGTCAGGTGTATACGGTCTCACGCGGAAAATCGGGCATGATCGGCGTATTTCTCCTGGAGAGCCAAATGCTCCCGGGTAACGGAAAGTTTGACAGAACCGGTCTCGGCTCTGACAGAGAATGCAGGGAAGCTTCAATACTGCTTTCAGCTACCTGAAAGCGAACGGAAACCGGATCAGTGGAGCCATCAGCACGACCACGAAAGACTACATCGTAAATTATCAGGATTTACAGGGCATCGGCATGACTGGAAAGCTGGCGCTTCCCACGCTTATTGCTCTAAGCTCCATCGCCCTGGGAAAGCCGACTGTAAGCAGTCTGGCGGTATTAGGTGAAATCAGCATCAGCGGCACGATGATAAAGGTAGATGAGCTTGCAAATGCGTTGCAGGTTTGCCTGGATTCCGGTGCGAAGAAGGTATTACTGCCAATCACGTCCGCAGTAGATCTCGGCACAGTACCGGCAGAGCTGGTCGGATGCTTCAATCTGATTTTTTATAGCAGCACAGAGGATGCAGTGTATAAAGCACTGGGAGTGGAGTAAAGGAGGAACTGTATGAAGTTAAAGAAAGAGTTTTCAGACTTCTACAAAGATATCAGAATTGACAGTGAGTCACATGCATTAAAAGACAAAAGAGAAGTACTGGAGGATGACATCAAATCAAAGTTTCCGGGAATACTTGGAAATCATGGTATTAGCATCACGAAAAGTGATATTCGAATGATTGATCAGGGTAGCTATAAATACAACACAACGATTAAAGATGATGTGGTAGATCGTGACGTAGCTGTAATAATCCCGTTAAATACTTCTGATAATTCAGATCCCCGGAAGATCAAAGGCTATTTGAGAGATTCCATTAATATTTCTTCGAGGATAGTATCAATAAAGGAACCATGCGTTAGAGCATCGTATTACGAAAACGGCGAAGAATGGCTTCATATTGATCTTCCTCTTTACGCAGAGAATGGATATTCGGTGTATCTTGCGCGAGGAAAAGAGTATGGGAACGAATACTCTTGGGAGATAGCTGATCCGGATGGTTTAAATGATTATCTATGTGGGAAAAATCAATGGAAATGATCAGCTCCGCCGAATTATATGCTTTATAAAAAAATGGCGTAATGAAAAAGTACTCCGGTTCAACCAGTGACCTTGAAGTGCCACCGAGTATCGGTTTAACCCTGCTTGCCTGTGACAGTTTCTCTTCACAATCAACAAGTGAAGGAGACGACGACCTTCTTTCGTTGCAAAATACTATGAAGGGAATTTTAGACAGATTCACCTATACATATGACGCTAACGGAAACCTTGTGCGAACTATTTCAGTGTATCTTCCAGTTGCACCGTATACGGATGTTTTCAAGAAGATGAAGGGTAGTAGCATTTCGCCTTTGACAACCTTTTACAATAGGTTGTCAAAGGCGGTTGATAATCTCACAAACGCTGTGAATGTTGAGTCTGCTCATGATGCCGGTGAGTATGTTCAGAAAGTTCTAGGGGATGACTTTACCGTGCCGGCGAAAGAAGCGGTTGCAGCAGCGGCACAGAACAAACGAGAACACAGTTTTGGATAGGATATGACGGTAAAAGAAATTTTAGAATCATATGAAGAGATTGCGATAGGGGAGCAAATCCTTGAAGGCGTGCTTTTCTTTACTTTGTTTGAGAAACAGTTCCTATTCTTTGCCCCCGAAGTAAATGCCCATTCCTCAAGGGCTACTGTATGTTTATACAATGATAATCTCCTGGATTTTCCTCATATTATGCTTCGGGAAAACACTATTACTGATGGAAAAGGCCTCCCAAATGGGACATACAGGTGGGTATGTCTTTTTGAACAGGACAGTATAGTGAATTCGATTGTCTCGTATGAGGACAAAATATTTGATTGTATTGATAGATTGATTGAGTTGCTTTCTATGTCTTCAGCGGACAAGGAGAGAGAATTTCAGAAGGAATTTATGTACTACTGGAATAGCGAGACTACTGGAGCTCAGAAGTTCTCCGTGTATTTAGATCAATCTGAGCATTTTGCAGAAATGGATGCATTCTATGGCGCAAAAAAAGTCCGTCTTATACAACGAGGGTTAGCCCTTACTGATATAGATGACAGAGATAAGTCTGGGAGGAAATGGATTCACCATGTTGAAAATGATGTGTTTTATATCCCAATAGTAGATTGCCATAGTATTCTTCCCCCTCACAGGGGGTATCAATGGACAGCCTCTGAAGTACAAAATATCGTTTACGGAAAACAAATCGAACATATCAGTGACGACACTTTTCAGGCGATAAAAAGAATAATTCCAAAAACACAAGATATTATTCTTGTTTTCGGAATGAAAACGGATCAATCGAATGTTTCATTTTCTCTGAAAGTGAAGTGTAGAAATGGCAAGAGTCACACATTGCTGGAGAAACTACTCTCGGATATTGTTTCCCTTGAGCTGCTTAATACGGAGCGAAAGGATTACGCCTTTTTGTGTGAGCAGATAGGGAATGACATAGGGTTACTGAAGAAGAGAGTATTGGTTATTGGAGCCGGTTCTTTAGGGAGCTATATTTCGTTTGAGCTTGTAAAGAATGGCGTTAAAAATTTGAAGATATATGATGGCGACAAAATCGAAGAAGAAAAATGTTCTACGATGGGCATATGGCGGCATTGGCAAGGGCACAAACAAAGCTTCAACTGTTCAAATTTTGCTAAAGTTACTTCATCCTGAAATCACAATAGAAGCATGCGAGACTAACATAAATGTGGATTCTCTGATGGAAGAAATTAGTGATAAAGATTTGATCATATTTACTATTGGAAGTAGCGATGAGCAGTTAAAACTGAACAGGATATTAAAAAAAGCAAACTGCCACATACCGGCGATATTTGTTTGGCTTGAAGAGGGCGGAACTAATAGTCATATTCTGTTTGTTGATTATCGAAAACCAGGGTGTTTTGAATGCCTGTATACAGATTCTAACGGAGAATACGTCAATAATAGAGCCAGGAAAAATTCAACTTCATCTACAGAAAACGGTATAATTCGCAACGGCTGCGGAGGTACAAGGGCTGCATATGGAACAGCCATTCTTCTTAGAACAACAGCAGCCTTGTTGGATGTAATACGAGATTATAATGGACATAAGATGATAGCGAATACTCTTATAGATATATCGGAAGAAAAAATCGCTATTTCTGACACAATATTTCCGATGGAGGCGTGCAATTGCTGTGGAGATACGGGCAAATAACAAATGTGTAAAAATTGATCTTCCAAATGGAAAGGTAGTTGACGTTCTAAGTCCCGTAGTGGATGAGATATACAAATGGATACAGGATGCTTGCGATAAGACAGAAAGTGGCGGATATATAGTGGGATATCAGCATGAACATACAGGAAATATTTCATTAGAAGCTGTATCACATCCCTACCTTATGGATATAAAGAATCGCATAAGATTTGATATACGTGATCCGCACCATCAACTTTTCCTGAAGAAGGCCAGACGTCATAAGAGCTATTATATGGGGGTGTGGCATACACATCCACAAAAGAATCCGGTGCCGTCAAATATTGATTGGAATGACTGGAATGAAACCATGCGTTTAGACAAGACAGGATGCCAATATATCTTTTTTTATCATTGCTGGCACCGATGAATGGCGACTTTTGGGTTGGGGATATTCTGACTGGAGAAATCCAGGAAGTTTATGAATGTGAGAAAGATATGGACGGAATCTATATAAAAGAGAGAATGTTATAAGATGAAAAATACTGTATGAAAAGATTTCAAGCAATGAGAGACAAATACTAGAGGTAATAGCTCTGATTGTTGTGATATTTGTACCATGGGTTGTTGATTTACAGGAGTTATTTAGGAAGTATCTGAATAGCCATCCCATTTCTCCTGATGACTTTTTTTGGCAAGTCGCAATTAGAACGGGCAGACCTGTCGCCTCTGTAATACTTTTTATTGCCCTTCTTTTAGCGATAAGGAAGTTTAATCAGGGATTCGTTATGAATCGTAAGCGTGTTTATCACGACCACAGCTATGCATGGTATTGGATCTGCTCAAAAATCCTAGGCATCAAGAGTTGTGATTTAGTGCTTGTTCCAATTCCTACGCAGTTTAAGTTGGTAATAAGAGCTACTTTTTCCAGAATACCCACTGGATGAAACAGAATATCCTGTTGTTGAGAATGAATTGGATAGTATAGTTTCAGTGCTGAATAAAGAGGCTCTGGCCAAGGAAATCAACCTTATATTGGAAGACACATATGCTATTGAGGAGTGGCAGATCCCGAAATCAAAGCATGACTGTAAGACTATCAAAATCAGCAGAAACAACGGGGCAGATAATTCTCGTCATTTCAGCCAGAAGTATGTTGAGGCAATCATTAAGTGCATCAGGGGCTTAGCGGACAAAGTATTGGTAAATGTGTACGCTACCACTAACCCGATGAATACAAAGCATATTGCAACAAGAGTATTTGGTTTGGGGGAAAGAGGAAACGTCGAACATCTGTATGTGTTCCAACAGAGCAAAGACGGAAGAAGACGTTTTGAAGAAAAGGGAAGGAAGATTTTTTAAGGGGGATCGTACGTTATGCAGGGAATCTATAAAGTCAACACCCTCTGTGGAAGCACCCGGTTTAAAGATGCTTTCATGGAAGCGCAAAAGTGCCTTACGCTGAATGGGAATATTGTGATCGGTGTCGGCCTCTTTGGCCATTCCGGAGACAATGAAGTCTGGGAAAAACTTGGATGAGGGAACGCTAACGCGCACAAAGGAAATGCTGGATGATATGCATAAACGGAAGATTGACATGTCAGATGACATTTATGTCATCAATGTCGGCGGTTATATCGGTTCCAGCACACGCTCGGAAATTGATTATGCGATAGCAACCGGCAAAAGCTGTCCGCTATCTGGAAGAGGTAGAGTAAGGAGTACGGCATCGGAGGCACATTATGAAAGGGTCAGAATCCAAGCTGATTAAATATATGGAGGAGCAGACAAGCGGTTTGTCATCCCTCTATATCAGAGAAATTACGACTGTAAGATTGAGAACTGTAAGTAGCTTTATGATGACCTGATCAAAGTGGTCAGGAACAGCCAGAAGAACCATTTCTTTGGAAGCATTGTTTCAACTTTTAACCCAGTCAGAGATAATGAAGAATACCAGATTATCGACGGGCAACAAAGGCTGACGACGGTCTCTCTCCTGCTTCTGGCTATGTACAACCTGATCAAGCAAGGGAAAATGGTGCGGAAGATAAGCGTCTTAGCGACCGTATCTATGAGGATTATCTGGTAGACAAATACCAGCCGGAAGAGACCCGCATCAAGCTGAAGCCAATCAAGAATGACCGAAGGGCATTTGGGAAGTTGTTTGATGATGAGGAAGAGCATATCAGTTGCTCCAACCTGACAACGAACTACAACTATTTCTACGACCGCATCCAGAAGGAAGAGTGAAAAATAACTTATATTTTGGGGTGCACTTACATAAACTCAGAGATTCCATCGGCATTTGTGATTACGATGGTTGCAACGATAAGATTTTTGTGGACATCAAGTCCACAGCAGATGGAGTATTTTAACTTCATCATAAGTATCACCACCTTTATAAATAAGGATAGCAACATTGACTGTCATCCTGTGACTAAATAAACATGGTTTATTACCAATGATAAGAGTCCGGGCTCAATGTCCTACTTGTTTGTGCTTGTAAGGATGACGGCACATATAATTATACGGGGTCGAAAATAAATTCGCCACTCCTCCTCCCGTGCTCTGTAGTATATTGCTATCCTATGTAAATAATATAAGACAAAGCGAGGAGAGGCACAACATTTTTTTCATAACTTGTTTGTGCCTTGAGCGAAGCGAAAAGGAATGTGTAAAATTCATGATAGACTAGCTCTTTCAGGCAATCCCATGACCTGAAAAATCATCAACATTAGTCTTGATGCGGATGACAATCCACAGCTGATATTTGAGAGCCTGAACTCAACCGGACTTGACCTTTCAGAAGGCGATAAAAATCCGGAATTATATCCTGATGGGGCTACCGGCCAGGCGGCAGGGAAGAGTTCTATGAAAAAATATTGGAACAAGATCGAGGAAAACACAAACTATCAAGTTGATCTGTTTGTTCGCGACTATCTGAGTGTGAAGCGACAGGCTACACCGTCGTTGAATAAGTTCTATTTTACCTTCAAGGGGGTACGTTGAGGATAATGAACTTGATACGGAAACGCTTCTTATCAATCTCTTGGATTATGCCCGATTGTACAGAATCCTTTTTGACTGGAAAGATTGGTGATAAGAGGCAGAGTTCCTGCATCTATCCCTGAACCGTCTGGAAACGACCGTTACCCGTCCGTTTTTTTCCTTGAAGTTCTGCGTCTCAATAAAGAAGGTACACTTTTTTTATGGACGATGTGGTGGATGTGTTCCTTACGACTGAGAATTATCTTTTTTTCGACGGACTGATTTATAAATGGTAAAAATAAAGTGTCAGTAAAAAATGAGTAAAAAAAGTACACCAAACAATAAAAATCATGTTATCATAAATTCGACCAAAAAAACCATGAAAGGATTTTATTGTTTGATGCAAGATAAGTATATCGCAAAAAAAGAAGAAAAAGGTAAACATTTAACTTTAGCAGAGAGAGCAAAAATAGAAGTATATCTTAAAGAAAAAAAGACCAAAGCCTATATAGCAGAGAAAAATAGGCGTTTCAGAAAAGAACTATCTACAGAGAATTAAATCGAGGGACAGTCCTATTTAAGAACTCTGACTTAAGTGAAAGAAAAGAGTATGCCTATGATGCCTCGCAGAGAAGGTATGAGGAAAAAGCAGAGCGAGCAAGGAAGGATACCTTAAAAATAGGGAGCAAACCATGAACTTGTAAGCTTTATAGAGAAGAAAATAGTTGATGAGAGAATGTCTCCATACGCAACATTAGAACTTGCGAAATCAAATGCTGTCAGGGTGAACATATGTTTAAGAACATTATATAACTATATAAATGGAAATCTCTTTCTGAGCCTAAGCCGTTCAAACCTGATATATAAGAAAAAAAGGAAAAAGACTGTAAGGAAGAAGGAAAAGAGATCATTGAAGCGTGGTGGTGAAAGTATTGAGAAAAGGTCTGATGAGATAAATTCACGCCTTACACCGGGTCATTACGAGATGGACACAGTGGTGTCTGGGAAAGGGTCAAAGACCTGCCTGCTCGTCCTTACGGAGAGGCTAAGCAGGAAGGAGATAATAGTAAAGATAAAGGACAAGAGCAGTGCGTCAGTAGTGGAGGCTCTTGAAGGGCTTAGAAGGATACACAGGGGTAAATTTTCTAGGATGTTCAAGAGCATAACAAGTGACAATGGAACGGAGTTTTCTGATGCGAAGGCTATTGAGGAAATGGGGATAAAGTATTTTTATGCACACAGCTATTGCTCGTATGAACGTGGAAGCAATGAGAACAATAACAAGCTGATAAGAAGATTCATAGCCAAAGGCATGGACATAGGTAGTTTCAGCAAAAAAGAGGATCAAAGAGATAGAGAAATTTATGAATAACTATCCGAGAAAAAAATGTTTGGTGGGCTGAGCTCAAATGCGGTCTATAAGAGCCTAGAAAAAAATTATAAAATACTGACATTTAGGGTTGCAATTTATATCGAAAAATATTATAAAAATAAGTCTTGATTTATTGATAAAATTATGTTAGAGTAAGTTGTTATGTAATTCGGATGATCCTCTGACGCCTCATAGTGAGAGTGCTAAGAACATCTATGATAAAAAGGAGAATAGAAATGAACGAATTAATCAGAGAGATTGAAAAAAAGAACAGCTCAAATCAAACGTGGATGAATTCAGAGTAGGTGATACTGTTAAAGTTCACGCAAAGGTAAAGGAAGGTCAGAGAGAAAGAATCCAGATCTTCGAAGGAACTGTACTTAAGAGACAGGGTGGCGGCGCAAGAGAGACTTTCACTGTTAGAAAGCTTTCAGGCGGTGTAGGTGTAGAAAAGAACCTGGCCTGTACATTCTCCAAACGTTGACAGAATCGAAGTTGTTCGTCACGGTAAGGTAAGAAGAGCTAAACTTACATTCCTTCGTGGAAGAGTTGGTAAGTCAGCTAAGCTTAAAGAGGTATAATTGTTCGTATCGAACAGAGCTTAATCTAAGGAGCAACTACTTGCAGTTGTTCCTTTTTTATTGTATCATAGAATCGGAGTTTAGTAACCTGGCGTAATTGGAAGGAAAAATATATGGCTAGAAAATCTTATTTTCATAAAAAAGGCTCGTATCGAGACGACGCCTACCGTGAAAAAAAGATAATTAAAGGGATAATTATATGGCTGTTACTTATTGTATTAACTATTACAGCCTCTTACTTTATAACAACTAATGTATTTGTAAAGACTGCTGTGGCAGGGGTATCAATGGAGCCTACTCTTATGGAAGGACAGGTGGTAATCGTCAACAAGATAGAGTATTATCTGAAATCTCCTAAGAGAAATGATGTAATAGTATATAAGCAGAGCAACAGAGAGCATAGTTACTATGAGATAAAACGCGTGATAGGTCTTCCCGGTGAGACTATAAAGATTAAAAATGGAATAATATATATAAATGACGAGGTTCTTAAAGAGAAAATAAAGACAGAAACTATTGAAAATGCAGGTCTTGCAGAAGAAGGTATAAAACTGGATGATAACGAGTATTTTGTGCTCGGTGACAATAGGAATGACAGCGAAGACAGCCGTTTTGCAAGTGTAGGTAATGTGCTTAGAAACGAAATACTTGGAAAAGCTGTTGCCATAGAAAAACCATTTACTCTTGTGGATAGCTTAAATTTAGCCGATTAATAATATGGAGGATAGATATGCCTGATTTACACTGGTATCCAGGTCATATGACGAAAGCAGTACGTCAGATGAAGGAGGATATAAAACTAATAGATATAGTTATTGAGCTTGTGGATGCACGCATACCTATAAGTTCCAGAAATCCCGATATAGACAGTCTTGCTGCTGGCAAATCAAGGGTGATTATACTGAACAAGGCTGATATGGCGGATGACAAAGAGACAGATAACTGGGTTAAACATTTTACCGATGAAGGTATGATTGCAGTTAAGCTTAATTCAAGAAGCGGCAATGGTATGAAGCAGGTCAAAGATGCCATAGCAAAGGCAGCCGAGGCTAAGATGGCAAGAGATAGAGCCAGGGGGATACTTAACCGCCCTGTAAGAGCCATAGTTGGTGGTATTCCGAATGTTGGCAAGTCTACCTTTATCAATTCATTTGCAGGAAGAGCAGTTACAAAGACAGGCAATAAGCCGGGAGTCACAAAGGGTAAACAGTGGATAAGGCTTAATAAACAGGTTGAATTGCTTGATACTCCGGGTATACTCTGGCCTAAGTTTGAGGATAGAAAGACAGCTGAACACCTTGCTTTTATAGGCTCTATTAAAGATGAGGTAATTGAAAAAATGGAGCTTGTCCTTAACCTTATAACAGAGCTTGAGGCGAATTATAGTGGACTTGTAGCTTCCTACTATGGATTTGATAACTGTGAAAAGACTGAAAATAAGATTGATTTTTGCCGTAAAGACTCTTGAAGAAGTTGCTAAGAAGAGAGCCCTGCTTAAAAAAGGCGGCGAAACAGATACTGATAAGGCTTCTAAGCTTATTCTTGATGATTTTAAAAACGGAAGACTAGGTAAAATAACCCTCGAAAATGTAGGAGAATAGCTAAATGGCTGATAACAAATATGATCAGAACAAGGATATGATCGAAGACAGTTTGGATTTTTGTAAGGATATTCAAAGATACTATGAACTCGAGGAAGTAGACAAGCTGGATTTTTAGAGGTTATTCACATAGAAAGGAAAGCCCAAAGGAAACAAAGGTTGAAACTATTGTTGTAACTAAAGAAACCAACAATGATGAAGCAGGACTGAGGGTGTATACTAAAATAGTAGCTATAATACTGTTTGCATTGATTTTTGTGAGAATTGTCAATGCATATATAGTTGAAGAAACCATAGTCAGCGGTACATCTATGAACCCTACCTTGCAGGGTTCAGATACTTTGCTGATAGATAAAAATCTTTTATAAAATAGGTGATTTAAAAAGGTTTGACGTAATAGTTTTTTTGATTATAATGAGTCTGCCTTGTATAAAAAAAGGATTATAGGCCTCCCGGGTGACAGGATTAAGATAAATGACGGACATGTATATATCAATGGGAGTTTACTAAGTGATGATCCTCTTATAAATGATAAGATGACTTATGCAGGTATTGCTGAAAATGAAATAACGTTAGGGGAAGACGAATACTTTGTCTTAGGCGATAATAGGAACAACAGCTACGATTCCAGATATGAACAGGTTGGGGTTGTAAAAGGTAAATACATAATCGGAAGAGTATGGCTTAGGATTTTCCCTATTTCAAAGTTTGGGAGTGTTAATTAATGAAGAATATTTCGGAGATTAGGGATGAATGTGCAAGATGTGGCATTCATAACTTGGGTGAATTTGTTACTAACTATAGTCTGGATGAGAGAAGCGGTGTAAAAAAGCTGGTTGAGAAGGCTAGAAAGATGCTTGCAGATTACGAACTTGAAATAATGAGAATCAATTCGATGTCAAAGTTCGAGAGACAATTTTGTGAACACGGATACATTTGCGGTGTTGATGAGGTAGGCAGGGGACCACTTGCAGGACCTGTGGTTGCTGCTGCGGTGGTATTTCCCAAAAGATCTAATCATACCTTATGTAAATGATTCTAAGAAACTTACTGAAACTAAGAGGGAAGAGCTTTTTCAACCATATAATGTGTGAGGCTATCAGCGTAGGCTTTGGCAGTGTAGACAATAGCAGAATAGATGAAATCAACATTTTGGAATCAACCTTTGAAGCCATGAGGCAGGCCGTGTCAGAGCTAAATGTCAAGCCTGATATAGTTTTGGTAGATGGTAACAAGAAGATACCGGGCCTTGATATCACACAGCACGCCCTAGTCGGAGGAGATGCAAAATGTCTCTCAATAGCTGCAACCAGCATAGTTGCAAAAGGTTGTAAGAGACAGGTACATAGAAAGAAATGGATATAAAATATCCAATGTATGATTTTGCATCAAACAAAGGCTATGGCTCTAAAAAGCATATAAACGGAATCAAGGAATTTGGAATTTCTCCTATACACAGGAGAACCTTTGTACATAATTAGGAGTGAACATGGAAAAGAAAAAAGATGTCAAAACCGCTGTGACTTTGCTTATGATACAGAAAGCGGTGAAGCGCCTTATGTAATAGCAGCAGGAAAAGGAGCCTTAGCAGAGAAGATAATTGCTGAGTCGAAAAAGAGTGACATACCTCAGTATGAGGATGAAAAGCTTGCCAAATCCCTCTCTCAGCTTGAAATCGGTGAGAATATACCACCTGAGCTCTATGAAGTGGTGGCTCAGGTGCTTCTCTTTGTAGATAAAATGGATAGAATCAAGTCAGCTGTCGCTGAAAAGAGAGATAGGAAGTGATAGTATCAACAAACGAATACTTGGAAAAGAACAGGAAAGCAAAGCAGTAGACTATCTGGTATCTAAAGGATATACAGTTTTAGACAAGAACTATCTTAGAAAAACAGGAGAAATAGATATAGTTGTAAAAAGTCCTGATGGCTATTTGGTGGCTGTAGAAGTCAAGTACAGAAGCTCAGACAGATTTGGAAGTCCTTTTAGTGCGGTAAATTATACAAAGCAGAGGAAAATATATAAAACCCTGCTTTTTTACATGAGTGAACATAATATACCAATGGATACAAAATGCAGGTTTGACGTAGTGGGGATATACGGAGATAACAGACTTGAACATTTAATTAATGCTTTTGAGGCCTGTTAACTCCTTGTCAAATGGTAAGTTATGGCTTATACTGTATAGGAAAGTTTTGAGAAACATAATAACTATTTTTGGGGGAATTTATGAAAGGTATTATTCTGGCCGGTGGTTCAGGCACAAGACTATATCCACTTACAGAGGTTACAAGCAAACAGCTCTTGCCTGTTTATGATAAACCGATGATATTTTATCCTTTATCCACGCTTATGCTCGCAGGGATAAGAGATATTTTGATTATATCAACTCCTAGAGACTTACCTAACTTTGAGAAACTCTTGGGAGATGGTTCGGAATATGGTATCAGTTTGTCATATAAGATTCAGGAAAAGCCAAATGGACTTGCAGAAGCTTTTATTATAGGTGAAGACTTTATTGGAAAAGACAGTGTCGCAATGATTTTGGGTGATAATATTTTCTACGGTAACGGTTTATCATTAAACCTTAAGAAGGCAGTAGACTGTACTGAACATGGTGCTTTGCTGTATTTGGATACTATGTGGATGATCCTGAGAGATTTGGAATTGTTGAATTTAATGATAAGGGTGAAGCCGTATCCATCGAAGAAAAGCCTGAACATCCTAAATCAAATTATTGTGTGACAGGTCTTTATTTTTATGATAATTCAGTGGTAAAATATGCTAAGTCGCTTAAACCGTCAAAAAGAGGTGAGCTTGAAATTACAGACTTAAACAGAATCTACCTTGAAGAAGGAAAACTTAATGTAATTACCCTTGGAAGAGGCTATGCGTGGCTTGATACAGGTACTGTGGACGCTCTTTCAGATGCGACTGAGTTTGTTAAAGTCATAGAAAAAAGACAGGGTGTTATGATTTCTGCCATAGAGGAAATAGCCTATAAAAATGGGTGGATAAGCAGGGAAAAGCTGCTTGAAAGTGCTGATAAATACGGGAAATCATCTTACGGTGCTCATCTTATGAAGGTTGCACTTGGCAAGATTTTATATTGATAAGGAGAAGATAAATGTCGGATAATGAGAAGATGGAGAGTATGGATGATTATTTGGATGAACTCGAAAAGTCATTCCATAGGCTTAAAAACGGTGATATGGTAAAAGATCCTATTATTGGAATAGGAGAGACAGAAGTTACTGTGGACCTCGGTTCCTATGCTGAAGGAATTGTTCCCATAGATGAACTTAGCAATGACCCTAAGTTTTCTATTAAGACAGATATAGCAGTGGGAGATGTAGTAAATGCCATGGTTATTTCACCTGACAACGGTATAGGGCAGGTGCTTCTTTCTATAAAACGTGCAGATAACATACTGGCTTGGGATTTCCTCGAAGAGGCTAAAGAAAACGGTCAGGTATTTAATGTAAAGATTACTGAAGCAGTTAAGGGAGGAGCTGTTACCTATCTGAAAGGCATAAGGGCATTTATACCTGCTTCGGGACTGGCGCTAGACTATGTTGAAGATACAGAGAGCTTTGTTGGTAAGCATATTTCCGTAAGAATAATAGAAGTAGACGAAGATGATAGAAAGCTGATTCTTTCAGCCAAAAGCGTGCTAAGAGAAGAAGAAGCAAAAAAGACAGAAGAAAAAATGTCTAAGATAGCTATAGGAACAGTAGTTACCGGAAAAAAATAGAAAGACTTGAGAGCTATGGAGCCTTTGTAAGACTGCCTGATGGACTTTCAGGACTTGTTCACATCTCACAGATGTCTGAAAGAAGAATAAAACATCCTAAAGAAGTGGTTAGTGAAAATGATGAAGTAAAGGTAATGATTACTGAGATTAAGGATGGTAAACTAAGTCTTAGTATGACTAGAGCGACTGAAAGCGAAGCTTCTCAAGATATCGACTCTACTCCTGTAGAATATAGTACGGGGGATGCACCAACCACAAGCTTTGCTGATTTATTAAAGGGAATTAAGTTGTAATAAATAATAAAAACAAATAAAGGAGTTAACTATGAGTAAGGAAAAAAAGTTGAAAAGTATAAAAAAAGGAAAAAAAGCAGGTAGAAAGGTTAGCCTAAAAAAAGAAAAAAACGTATAAAAAAACACTTATTGGATGTGCCTGTGTTGTTGGTGCTGTTGTCTTGGCGGGTGCGGTAGGATATTACTCCGGTAACAAAAACGGTTATAATAATGGTTATACTGATGGCTTCACCTTTGCGGGACAGATTTATCAAAGCGCTAATGCGTCAAGCAGTGCTATTACTTCAGGAGCGGCAGTAGACACTAACAAAGCTGCAAGCGCTTCGGATGGTGCAGTCAAAACCGAGAAGAAATCAGGAAAGTAGTTTTTACTTAGTGTTTTTATGTAGTATTGAAGGAGAATGGTATGAAGGATAGACTTTACGAAGGATTTAAGAAATATTACGGAGATACTAAAGGGGCAGAGCTTTTCTTTTCACCGGGACGTGTGAATCTGATTGGAGAGCATACTGATTATAACGGCGGGCATGTATTTCCTTGTGCCCTTACCATGGGAACCTATGCCCTTGTAAGGAAACGAGGTGACAATAAGATGAACTTTGTTTCACTAAACTTTAACAATGCTGAGGTTACAACTGTAGAACTTCCTGAGCTTTCATATCAGAAAAAGAACGGCTGGGCTAACTACCTGATAGGAGTGGTTTGGGCTTTCTTAGGGAAGGGATATAAGATTGATAAGGGCTTTGACCTTGCTATGCTTGGCAATATTCCATCTGGTGCGGGGCTTTCATCTTCCGCATCCATAGAAGTCCTTATGGGTACAGCTCTTAAATATATGTACGATATTGACATCGACATGGTAGAGATAGCAAAGATAGGACAAACTTCAGAAAACCAGTTCAACGGTATGAACTGTGGGATCATGGATCAGTTTGCAGTGGCCATGGGAAAAAAAGACAATGCCATATTCTTAGATACAGCGGATTTGTCCTATGAATATGCACCCGTGAAGCTAAAAGACGCAAAGGTGCTTATCACAAACAGCCATGTAAAGCATAGCTTGGTAGACTCTGCCTATAATGACAGAAGAAATGAAAGTACAGCTGCACTTAAGGCGCTTCAGACCAAGCTTAATATCTCCGGACTTGGCGACTTAACAGAGGAAGAATTTGAAGAGAACCAATATCTTATAACCGATGAGGTTCAGAGAAAAAGAGCAAAGCACGCAGTTTATGAAAATCAGCGAACAATAAAGGCCGTAAATGCTCTTAAAAATAATGATATTGAGATCTTTGGCAAACTTATGAATGCTTCACATATATCGCTAAGAGATGATTATGAGGTATCTTGCCCAGAGGTTGACAAGTTGGTCGAGATTGCTTGGAATATACCTGGGGTGATTGGCTCAAGAATAACAGGCGGTGGTTTTGGTGGCTGTACAGTCAGTATAGTTAAAAACGATGCAATTGAGGATTTTAGAAAAGAAGTCATTTCAAAGTATAAAGAGGCTACAGGTATCGATGCTGAGATATACGAGGCAGAGATAGGCGATGGTGCAGGAAGGGCAGACTAATGCTTTATCTGCATAATTTTACAGGAATCTATGAGAATCAGGACTTTTATAAGGCTTACCCTTATAGAATATTTGATGACAAGACTTTATGCGGAGTAAGGGGATATATGGATGATGAAGCAAGAAAACACCTTCTTGATGAAATAAAAGAGAGGTCAATCCTTTTCTTCCATCCACCTACTCGACTCCGGTAATTATCACCACTTAAGCAGGGTTTACCTTGATTTGATTAATGAACCCTACAATCTCGTGGTATATGATAACCATACGGATATGCAGTTTTCGGCCTTTGGCAACATATTGTCCTGTGGTTCTTGGATAGCTGATGCTTATGAAAGCCTTGATTATCTTAAAAAGATAATCGTTATTGGTGCAAACAGTAAGTACATAGAGGCTTGCGAGTTTAATAAGGATGAAAGAGTTATTTTTTTGCAGACAGTATAAATGAAGTTTCCTTGGGAAATGACCTTCCTATCTATATTTCGGTAGATAAGGATGTGATTTCTGAAAATGAATTTATATCTGACTGGGATCAGGGCATTATGCCGGTATCGACACTTATAAAAAGAACTAAAGTGTTTAAGAGATAACTTTAGAATTATGGGCGTTGATATCTGTGGAGAGCCTGATAACAGCGACGATATCAATATTAGTTTAAGTAATAATATAAATAAAGAATTGGTAAATATATTTGTAGATATTTTTATATTAAATATGATACAATGAGATGATACCATTTTTGTTTGGGAGTTAGGTTTGATGGATAAGGACAATAAAGACGAAAAATAGTCAAAAAAATAAGAAGCTTTTAATTTTGATTGTTGTTGTCCTGCTTCTTATACCAACTGTTTTATGCGTTGTATTGTTTGTAAAATACAACAAATTAAGCGATGAGATTGATAGAATCAGACAGCTTAAAATAGAGCGTATCCTGGCTGCTCAAAAGAGGAATTCTGAAACAGAGATGATGACATCTATGTTTAGATTCGCTCAAGGTGAAGCAGATAAGAGAAGGGCTCTTATGCTTAAAGCAGAAGAGGAAGAACGAATAAGGACAGCAAGAGGAAGGGTTTATCTTACTTTTGATGACGGACCTTCTGAAAATACGGAAGATGTTCTCAAAATACTAAAGAAAAATGATATTAAAGCTACTTTTTTTGTCATTGGAAGGATCGATAAGAAGTCTCTTTTGATGTACAAAAAAATAGTAAATGATGGCCACACGATTGCAATGCATTCGTATACCCACAACTATGGCTTGATATATGCATCTCTAAAGAATTTTAAGAAAGATTATTATGCTATAAGTGATCTCATTTACAATACTACAGGAGTAAGATGTAAATATTACCGTTTCCCGGGTGGAAGCAGTAATTCTGTATCAAAGATTGATATGAGTTTACCTATAAAATTTCTTAGAGATGAGGGTGTTGAGTATGTAGACTGGAATGTGATGAGTGGAGATGCTGTACGAATATCTTTGTCTGACAAAGTATTGTATAAAAATGTCATGGCTGGTGTTCATAGTATGAAAAACTCTGTAGTCCTTATGCATGACTCGCTGGCTAGGGGAACTACGGTTAGAGCTTTACCGAAAATCATAAAAAGCTTAAAAAAGGAGAACTACCTTATATTGCCTATAGATGAAACTACTCCTGTAGTACATCATAGAATAAGGAAGTCTAGTTAAAGGAGAAAGAGTAGTGAGACACAACGAGAAGGCCGGAAATATAATTTCCTGCTTATCAGCTTTATTGTTTGTAATTGTATCAGCTTTTGTTTTTAATTTTCTGATTGCGGACTTTGTATCACCCGATACAGCTATAGCAGCTAACCGCACCTTTAGTGCCATTAAGACTGGTAAAGCAAAAAAGAAAGCCACAAATAAAACAAAGAAAAAGATACATCAAAAAACAGCATATTTAACTTTTGATGACGGGCCAAGCGTTAATACCGATAAAGTCTTAGATATACTTGATAGATATAAGATAAAAGCTACGTTTTTTGTAGTAGGGAGAACAGATAAGGCATCAATTAGAAGGTATAAAGAAATAGTTAAAAGAGGACATAACATAGGTCTTCACTCTTTAACTCACAACTATAAACTTGTATATGCTAGTCTTGATTCATTTAAGAAAGATGTATATGCTATCAGGGATATAGTCAAAAAAATACACCGGAGTTGATTCCAAGATATACAGATTTCCCGGCGGAAGCAGTAATGGAGTAGCAAAGATAAATATGCATAAAGTCATAAAAGTGGATTAGGTCAGCAGGATATCAGTATTTTGACTGGAATCTTGGAGGTACCGATGCCGCATATCCGCCACCATCTGCCAATGCAATATACAATGCGATAGCGATGTATGCAGGAAGTAATACAGATAAGATTGTACTCCTGCACGATTCACAGGATAAAGTAAATACATTAAAGGCACTGCCAAGAATCATTGAGCTTCTAAAAAGAGAAGGATATAGATTTGCCAAGATTACAAAGAACACAAAACCTGTTCACCACAGAGTGAATCCAAAAATACAAACTAAAAAATAAATGGAGGTATGTTATGAGTTTTTTTAAGGATTTAAAGGAAGATGTTGGAGTTATGGGAGACTTTGAGAATGATGACAATCAGATGGTTGACACTTTAAGTGGCAGTAGTTCTGATGATTTTGATGAGTTTAATCTCTCTGAAGAGGACGCACTTGGTGTGGACGATGATATGATTGAAAAGATGCAGGATGAGGATAGCTTAAATCTTGAAAAACGAAGAAGTGGGTCGCCGAAGATAATATATATTCTGAGCCTGAATATCAGGAGACTGCGTATATAGAAGAGAGTGAGCCTGAAACAACAGATGAAGAGGAGACTTTCCCGGCTACAGAGAATAACCTTTATACAGGTGACATAGGAGCAGATACTGTTACTGTTGAGAGCCATCCGGGCGAGATTGCTGAATCTGACGGAAGCACAACAGTTATATCAAAGGGAACTGTTATACAGGGAAGCATTGTTTCTGACGGTTCTTTAGATGTATATGGTACTGTTAACGGAGATATCAGCTGTCTTGGCAAGCTTTCAATCTCAGGTGCTGTTAAGGGTAAATCTTCAGCTGCTGAGGTATACTTACATACTAACAAGCTTGACGGCGGAATTACAAGTAAGGGCTGCGTTAAGATTGCTGCAGGTACTGTGGTTATCGGTGATATTGCTGCTTCTTCCTGTGTAGTTGCAGGTGCAGTTAAGGGTAACTTAGATGTAAATGGACCTGTTGTTGTTGATTCTACAGCTGTAATCAAAGGTAATATCAGCTCTAAGGGAATCCAGATTAACAGTGGTGCAGTTATTGACGGTTTCTGTGCACTTCCTTATGCATCAGTTGATATTGATTCTTTCTTTGGTGATGAGGTTGACGCTTAATGGATAGATATAAAAGAGTACTGTTAAAGTTATCAGGCGAAGCTCTTGCAGGTGACAAGAAAATGGGTTTTGATGAGGCTACCTGCATTAGAGTTGCAAAACAGGTAAAAGAGCTGGTTGATAACGGAATACAGGTAGGAGTTGTTATTGGTGGAGGCAATTTTTGGAGAGGCCGTACCAGCAATACAATTGACAGGACGAAGGCCGACCAGATAGGGATGCTGGCTACTGTTATGAACTGTATCTATGTGTCTGAAATATTTAGATATGTGGGTATGAAGACCTCTATTCTCACACCTTTTGAGTGCGGCAATATGACTAAGCTTTTTTCAAAAGACAGGGCTCTTAAGTATTTTGAGAAAAATATGGTTGTATTTTTTGCAGGAGGAACAGGACATCCTTATTATTCAACAGATACAGGAGCTGTGCTTAGAGCTATTGAGACTGAGGCAGACATCATATTGCTAGCTAAGGCTATAGATGGGGTTTATGACAGCGACCCTAAGTCTAACCCTAATGCAAAGAAGTATCAAGAAATCAGCATAGAAGAGGTACTTGATAAAAAGCTTGCTGTTATTGATCTTGCGACTACAATCATGTGTCTTGAGAACAAGATGCCTATGCAGGTATTTGGACTAAATGAAGAAAATAGCATCATTGACAGCGCGAATGGAATCAATAACGGTACAAAGGTTACGGTATAAAAAGACTAAATACAGAATAAACCCGGGGAGGTTACTTATGTCAGAAGCAACAAAAAAATGTATGAAGACAAGATGAATAAAACGCTTAATAATCTTAGTGAAGAGTACATTACTATAAGAGCGGGGAGAGCAAATCCTCATATTCTTGATAAGATAAAGGTTGATTATTACGGACAGCCATCACCTATACAGTCGGTTGCCAACATATCAGTTCCTGAGGCGAGAATCATCCAGATTCAGCCTTGGGAAGCAAGTCTTATCAAGGCTATTGAGAAAGAGATTAATATGGCAAATCTTGGTGTAATTCCTAATAATGACGGTAAGTCTATAAGACTTGTTTTTCCTGAGCTCACAGAGGATAGACGTAAAGAACTGTCTAAGGATATCAAGAAAAAGGCTGAAAATGCCAAGATAGCCATAAGAAATATAAGAAGAGATGCTGTCGATCACTTCAAAAAGCAGGAAAAGGCTAACGAGATTACAGAGGATGATCTTAAAGGCCTTGAAGATGAGATTCAGAAGATAACAGATAAATTTTCTGATGAAATCGACAAGATGACAGAAGATAAGATAAAGGAAATAATGACAGTATAATATTAAATGGGGGTTCGGTTTATCCGCACCCTCTTTTTGGGATAAGATATGGGTGAAAAAGAGAAGATTCCCAGGCATGTGGCCATTATACTTGACGGTAATGGAAGATGGGCAAAGAAACGCGGCTTACCTAGAACCTTTGGCCATCTTAAAGGCTGTGACAATGTAGAGCCTGTATGTAAGGCTGCATTTAATCTGGGCATTAAATATGTTACTATGTATGCTTTTTCAACTGAAAACTGGAAGCGTCCACAGGATGAGGTTGATGAACTTATGAAGCTGCTTGCAAAATATATGAAGGATGCAATGAAGCTCTCTGTAAAAAAACAATATGAGAGTTAGGATAATAGGCGATAAATCAAGGCTTTCAGATGAACTTAACTCACTGATAGCTAAGCTTGAAGATATATCTAAGGATTTTACAGGCTTACAGCTTCAGATTGCCGTTAACTATGGCGGTAGAGACGATATTAGAAGAGCTTTTAAGCATATACTTATATCTGCTGAAAAAGAAGGCTTGACTTATCAAGAAGTTATAGAAAAACTGTCTGAGGATACCATAAGCGATAACCTGGATACTGCGGATATTCCCGATCCTGATCTTATGATTAGAACGAGTGGGGAGCAGAGATTGTCTAACTATCTTATTTGGCGACTTGCTTATGCTGAGTATTTTTTTACAGATACTCTTTGGCCTGATTTTTTTGCAAAAAAAGATTTAGAAGAAGCCATTGAATTCTACAGTGGTAGAGACAGAAGATTTGGCGGTATTAAGAAAGGATGAACTATGTTTCTGACTAGACTTATAAGTGGAATTCTGCTTTTTAGTATTTACATTTGTGACTATGTATTTTTGGTGGGCAGTTATTGCTTGTTGCCTTATTTTTTTGATATCATTGATTGGTTTATATGAGCTATATAAGGTTATGAAATTTGAAGATACTACACTTGCTGCAGTAGGATACTTAGGCGCATTTGCGTGGTATATAAATATTGATACAAGACCAAATGCTATAATTGATTTTAAGGTGCCTGAGCTTATGATATTTTCAATTGTAGTTGTGGCTGCACTTTTAGTCTTCGTAGTGAAATATCCTAAATATACTGCAAATCAGCTATTTAGTACAATTTTTGGTATATTTTATATACCTGTTATGATATCTTTTATATTTAAGACACGTGAGACCATAGCATTTGGGCAGTGGCTCGCCTGGATGGCATATGTAAGCTCCTGGGGCTCTGATACCTGTGCCTATGTTGTCGGAAGGCTCTTTGGTAAACATAAGCTTGCTCCGGTACTAAGTCCTAAAAAGTCGGTGGAAGGTGCAGTTGGAGGAGTGCTTGGCTCGGCCCTTATAGGTGTGGTTTTTGGACTTATCATGAGTAATTATACAGGAAAAATCAGAAAAACCTTATTGTGATATTTGCAGTAATTGGAGGACTGGGCTCTGTTATATCTCAGATAGGAGACCTGGCTGCATCAGGAATTAAGAGAAATTATGACATCAAGGACTATGGGCATTTAATACCGGGGCATGGTGGCATTCTTGACAGATACGACAGTATGATAATCACTGCACCCATAGTTTATTTTCTCTCATTTTACCTGGTAGGAAGGATATAATGAAAAAAATTGCTATTTTAGGTTCCACAGGCTCTATTGGGACTCAGACACTTGATATAGTAAGGCTTAATGAAGATTTGAAGGTAACTGTACTTACCGCAAATAAGAATATTAATCTAATCTTCACACAAATTTTTAGAATTTTTGCCCTGAATTAGTCTGCATTTTTGATATAATAGAAGCAGTTAAGCTTAAAGAAATGCTTAAGGTTGCTATTACTGAAAAAAAGCTTAGTAAAATGCCTGAGATAGTCACAGGCGTAGAGGGGCTGATTGGGCGGTACCGCTTACGAAAGCTCTGATATAGTTGTTACGGCTGTTGTAGGCATGATAGGCATTAGACCTACGATAGCCGCTATAAATGCAGGCAAGGATATAGCCCTTGCCAACAAAGAGACTCTCGTTTGTGCAGGCCATATCATAATGAAGCTTGCCAGGGATAAAGGGATTAATATCTATCCCGTGGACAGCGAGCACAGTGCCATATTCCAGTGTTTACAAGGAAAGGCAGATAATAGGATAAGAAGACTCCTGCTTACCGCATCGGGTGGTCCATTTTTACATACTCCTAAAGAGGAACTTAAAGAAGTGACTCTTGAGAGGGCTTTGAAGCATCCTAACTGGTCGATGGGAGCTAAGGTTACCATTGACTCATCAACCATGGTAAACAAAGGGCTTGAGGTCTGTGAGGCAAGATGGCTGTTTGATACTGAGCCAGATAAAATAGATGTAGTTATTCAGCCTCAAAGCATAGTACACTCAGCTGTCGAATTTGAGGATGGCAGCGTAATAGCTCAGCTTGGAGTCCCAGATATGAAGCTTCCTATATCCTATGCACTTACTTATCCTGAGAGAAGATTCGTATCAGACAATTACCTTGACCTTTTTGCCATATCAAAGCTTGACTTTATTAAGCCTGATTTGGAGAAGTTTAAGGGGTTAAGACTTGCCTTTATGGCAATAACAGAGGGAGGAAGCCTCCCTACTGTCTTTAATGCAACCAATGAGGTGGCTGTGGCATTGTTTATACAGAAAAAAATCAGATATTTAGATATCGTTAACATCATAGAAGAAAACTTAAATAAACACATAAAGATAGAGAATCCAACAGTGGATGACATAGAAAGAATCCAAAGTGAGATTCTTCTTGGTGTAAAAAAAGCAGTATGTAAGGAAGGTGAACGATTTGAACATAGTTTGGGCTATTTTAATATTTTTCATTAGTAGTAATTATTCATGAATTTGGACACTACTTTTTTTGCCAGACTTGGAGGAATCAAAGGTAAATGAGTTCTCACTTGGTATGGGATCAAGACTTTTTTTCCTTTGATCTGCAGAGGGACAAAGTGGTCTGTAAAGCTTCTGCCAATTGGCGGTTCCTGTATGATGGAAGGTGAAGATGAGTCAAGTGATGATGAAGGTGCCTTTGCCAATAAGTCTGTATGGGTAAGGATATGGACGGTTTTCGGAGGACCATTATTTAACTTCATCCTTGCGTTTTTACTGTCCCTCTTTGTAATCGGCTCGATAGGAGTAGACAAAAGCAATATTGTTAGCGTAACAAAGGGCTATCCCGCTGAAGAGGCAGGGCTTAAGGCAGGAGATGTCATTACTAAAATAAACGGAACTTCTATAAATATCGGAAGAGAGGTTTCAAGCTACTTTGTATTTCATCCACTCTCTAATGAGGACGTGAAGATAGAGGTAAAAAGAGGAGATGAAAAACTTGATTTTACTGTAAAGCCTCAGGAAAAAGAAAAGTTTTACCTGGGATTTACCTATTCTCCGGGAGATGGGGAGGCGGCCATTGACAGCCTTACTAATGACAGTGCACTAAAGGCTGCAGGTGCAGCTGCTGGTGATGTCATTACCGCTGTAGATGGAACTGTCATCAAATCAGGAACTGAACTTAATAACTATTTCGTTTCTTCTCCTTTAGACGGCAAAGAAGTAAAGATTGCACTTAAGAAGGCTGATACAGGAAATACAGAGGAGATTACCGTAACACCTAAAAGTGCAGGCTCTTCCTATACCCTGGGACTGGTAAGCAATACTGCAAGAGAAAAAGTTGGCATAGGCGGCACCTTATATTACTCCTTAAATGAGACCAAATATGTGGTGGTTACAACCATCGATTCTCTTAAAATGATGGTAACAGGAAGGGTAAAGCCTAAAGAAATAGCAGGTCCTGTCGGCATAGTAAATATGATAGGCAATTCATACGAGCAGAGTAAGAATGACGGCATTATGGTCATCCTCCTTAGTATGGCTAGTATAAGTATACTTATATCAGCCAACCTCGGAGTTATGAATCTGCTTCCTATCCCTGCCCTTGATGGAGGACGACTTGTATTCCTTATTATAGAGGCAGTAAGAGGCAAGCCTGTTGACCCGGACAAGGAGGGAAGGGTACATTTTGTTGGCTTTGTTCTCCTTATGTTACTAATGGTAGCAGTATTATTCAATGATATTTTGAGAATTATAGGATAAATTATGGTAAATGAAATCAAGACTACAAGAGTAGTAAAGATTGGAAACAGGGTTATCGGTGGCGGTAATCCTGTTTTAATACAATCAATGACAAATACAAAGACAGAAGATGTGAAGGCTACAGTGGCTCAGATTAAAGAGCTTGAGAGAGCAGGCTGCGACATAATCAGATGTGCAGTCCCTACTATGGAGGCGACCCTTGCCTTTTAAGGAGATTAAAGAGGCTATAAATATTCCTTTGGTCGCTGATATCCACTTTGATTATCGCCTTGCAATAGCTGCTATGGAAAACGGAGCTGACAAGATAAGAATAAATCCGGGTAACATAGGCTCAGAGGATAAGCTAAGGGCAGTAATAGATGTGGCTAAAAAAGTACCAGGTGCCTATAAGAGTAGGTGTAAACAGCGGTTCTCTTGAAAAAGGAAGTTCTCGAGAAATATGGAAATGTTACCAGTGAGGGCTCTGGTAGAAAGTGCTTTTAAAACAATGCTAAGTTGATAGAAGATATGGATTATCACAACCTGGTAATAAGTATCAAGTCCTCCAATGTGATGGAGTGTATCAAGGCTCATGAGCTTATAGCTGCCAGGACAGATATTCCTTTACATGTAGGTATAACCGAGTCCGGCTCACTTATATCAGGCAATATCAAATCAAGTGTAGGACTAGGGATTATATTATATCAGGGAATAGGAGATACTATCAGGGTTTCTCTTACGGGCAATCCTGTTGAAGAGATTAAGTCTGCCAAGATGATACTTAAGGCACTTGGGCTTAGAAAGGGTGGAGCAGAGATAATTTCCTGTCCAACCTGCGGACGTACTGATATTGACCTTATAGGTCTTGAAGAAAAGGTGAATAAGCTGCTAGAGGACTATATGGAGCTAGACATAAAGGTTGCTGTTATGGGCTGTGTGGTAAACATTCCCATGGTGAGGCAAGGGAAGCTGACCTTGGTATCTGCGGAGGCAAAAATGCAGGACTCATTATTAAAAAGGAGAAATTATTAAGAGACTTCCTGAGTCAGAGCTTCTTATGGGACTTAAGGAAGAACTTGATATATTAAAAGCTAAGAAAGGAAAGTAAGATGGATTTTCATGAGGCTTTTAGCAACCTGGTTATAAATGAGGAGCTTGAAAGGGCTTTTAATGAAATATCGGTTGAGAAGGTAGTTGTATCGAAGGCAAGAGGGAAATTACTGTAATAATAAAGGGCTTATCTCCTCTTAAAAGGAGTCATATAGTTTCTATGCAGTCTGTGCTAAAGGGCCAGATATTTACTTCAAGGGAACAGTCCGTAATCATTGAGGAAAGATATGACTTATCAGACTATTCGACTAGAAATATCTTTGAGAAGAATAAGTCCAGTATCCTTGAGGAATTAAATGAACAGGGTAGAATATACTACAATATCTTAAATAAAAAGTAAGGTTGATTTTGATGATACTGCTATATATATTGAAAAATGATGATAATTTCATAATCAGGGAAAAAAACTAAAGGAAATATCCGAATGGTTAAAGCTTATATTTCTAAAAAGATATAACAAGGAAGTCTCCATCCACCTTAAGTTTAGAGAGATAAGTGAAAAGGAAAAGGAAGAAAAGGACAGCTTTACCATAGAGGAAATACTTGCTACTAGGCCTCAGGTTGAGCAGGCTTCTAAGCCTAAGGCTAATAACAAGCCTATGTCAGAAGAAAAGGGTAAGAAAGGGTTTAGTGCACCTTCAGGCTTTAAGAAGAAGTCTATACCTCTTGACCCGTCTGTGATTTATGGTAAAAAAACTTTGATGGAGCATCTGTTTTGTTAAAGGACATAACAGAAGAGCAGAGAAGTCTCATCGTCAGAGGCAGGATTCTTAAGCTTGATGAGAGAGAAACTAAAACAGGAAGATTTATTATTTCTATCGTAATTACCGATTTTACGGATAGCATTACCTGCAAAATATGGGCTTCTCCGGAAGAAAAGGATGAACTTAAGAAAAGGCTTTCTCCCGGTGCCTTTATTAAAAATAAGTGCAGATGTACAGATGAATGCTTTTGATAACGAGCTTACCTTAAGTAAGGTGGAGGGCATCAAGGAAACAGAAGATTTTACAATAAAGCGTATAGACAAGAGCGAAAAGAAGAGGGTTGAGCTTCATCTTCATACAAACATGAGTGAGATGGACGCTGTAATTGATCCCGGCGCACTTCTTAAAAACCCTGTCTGCTTGGGGACATAAGGCTGTTGCAATTACTGACCATGGAGTAGTTCAGGGCTTTACCAATGCTCTTCATACAAAGATAAGCTTAAAATGAATGATTTTAAGCTTATTTATGGTATGGAAGGCTATGTAGTAGATGATGTTTCTCCTGCTGTAAGGATGGACAAAGGACAGGAGCTCACAGATCCTGCTGTTGTTTTTTTGATATAGAAACTACAGGCTTTTGGATCTAAGAACTGCTAGAATCATTGAGATAGGTGCAGTCAAGGTTGCTGACGGTAAGATTATAGGCAAGTTCTCCTGCTTTGTGAATCCAAAGCAAAAGTATACCTGAGGAAATAACCAAACTTACAAGCATTACTCAGGATATGGTAATAAATGAGCCGGAGATTGATGTTGTTCTTCCTAAGTTTTTAGAATTTTGTAAAGGCTGTTTTTTAGTTGCACACAATGCCTCCTTTGACACGAGCTTTATATTTGAAAATATGGAGAGACTTGGACTTAAGGGAGAGTTTACCATAGCTGATACAGTAACCATGTCAAGGGTACTTCTTCCGGGACTTAAGAACTATAAGCTTGATACAGTGGCTGAGAGACTTGGGATTGTACTAGAGCACCACCACAGGGCAGTTGACGATGCAGGCTGTACTGCTGAAATCTATATCAAACTCTGTGAGCTTGCAAATGAGCAGTTTGGTAACTCACTCCTTAGCAATTTTAATACTAAAGAGGGATTTGATGCTGAAACAATCAAGAAAATGGGTACCTCCCACATCATTATCCTGGCAAAAAATGACATAGGCAGGATAAACCTGTATAAACTGGTTTCACTGTCTCATCTGACGTACTTTCAGAGAAGACCAAGAATTCCAAAAAGTCTTTTGATGAAGCATAGAGAGGGGCTGATACTTGGTTCAGCCTGTGAGGCAGGAGAGCTTTATCAGGCTGTTCTTAGAAGACATGGTGAGGATGAGATTGAAGCTTTGACGAAGTTCTATGATTATTTTGAGATTCAACCGCTTGCCAACAACAGCTTTATGATTGAAAAATGACAGAGTACCTGATATTACGGACAAAGAAGATTTAAGAGAAATAAATAGAATAATAGTAAGCCTTGGTGAAAAATATAACAAGCCCGTAGTTGCCACCTGTGATGCACATTTTCTAAATCCTGAAGACGAGATATATAGAAAATATCTTTTATGGTCAAAGGGAATGAAGGATGCAGACAGGCCTTTACCTCTCTATCTTAGAACTACGGAAGAGATGCTTGAAGAATTCTCATACTTGGGTAATGATAAGGCAGAAGAGGTGGTAATTACCAATACCAATCTTATAGCAGATATGATTGAAATAATCTCTCCTGTACGGCCTGACAAATGTGCTCCTGTCATTGAGAACTCGGACGAGGAGCTTAGAAGAATCTGCTATGATAAGGCCTACGAAATATATGGCAGAGACCTTCCTAAAAAGGTAGTAGACAGGCTAGAGCACGAGCTTACCTCAATCATATCTAATGGCTTTGCAGTTATGTATATAATTGCTCAGAAGCTAGTGTGGAAGTCAAATGAAGACGGATACCTGGTTGGCTCCAGAGGCTCAGTAGGTTCTTCCTTTGTTGCCTTTTTATCAGGTATTACAGAGGTTAATTCGCTATCTGCGCATTATTACTGCAAACATTGCCATTTCGTTGACTTTGACTCTGAGGAAGTAAGGAGTTACTCAGGAAGAAGCGGCTGCGATATGCCTGATAAGCTGTGTCCTGTATGTGGAGAGCCACTTGTAAAGGACGGACATGACATACCTTTTGAGACCTTCCTAGGCTTTAACGGAGACAAGGAGCCTGATATCGACCTTAACTTCTCAGGTGAATACCAGGCAAAGGCACATGCTTATACAGAGGTTATCTTTGGTGAAGGGCAGACTTTTAGAGCAGGCACAATCACAGGTGTGGCGGATAAGACAGCCTATGGCTATGTACTTAAGTACAATGATGAGCATGACAACATAGTTATGCGAAGGTCTGAGATAGAAAGAGTTTCTCTTGGCTGTATAGGAGTTAGGAGGAGTACAGGACAGCATCCCGGAGGAATAGTAGTACTTCCTCTTGGAGAAAATATCAATTCCTTTACACCTGTTCAGCATCCTGCCAATGACATGAGTACACCAATAATTACAACTCATTTTGATTATCACTCAATTGACCACAATCTTTTGAAGTTAGATATACTGGGACACGACGATCCTACCATGATAAGGATGCTTGAAGACCTTACAGGAGTGAATGCACAGGGGATAAGGCTTGATGATGAAAAAGTGCTTTCACTCTTTCATGGGCTTACGGCATTAGAAATAGAAGCGAAGGACTTAGATGGTTATGACCTTGGAAGCCTTGGTGTGCCTGAGTTTGGTACGGAATTCGTTATGCAGATGCTAAGAGAAACCAATCCTAAGACATTTTCAGACCTGGTTCGTATATCAGGTCTTTCCCACGGAGCTGATGTGTGGACAGGCAATGCACAGACTCTTATAGCAGAAGGGAAATGCGAGTTAAAGAATGCAATCTGTACAAGAGATGACATTATGATATACCTTATAGATATGGGGCTTGAACCGGGACACGCCTTTAAGATAATGGAAAGTGTGCGTAAGGGCAAGGGGCTCACCCCTGAATGGGAACAGGAAATGACAGAGCATAATGTGCCTGACTGGTATATCTGGTCTTGCAAGAAAATTCAGTACATGTTCCCTAAGGCACATGCCCCTGCCTATGTAATGATGGGCTTTAGAATTGCTTACTTTAAGGTGTATCATCCTCTTGCCTATTACTCAGCATTTTTCAGCATAAGAGCGAAGGCATTTGACTATGGTTTATTCTGCTTTGGTAAAGAAAAGCTTTTAAGCGTCATAAAAGAGATTAAGAAGGTTGAAAAGAGACATAGAAATAAAAAGGATGAAGATGTGCTGGGAGATGCCTATATAGTACTCGAGATGTATGCTAGAGGCTTTGAGTTTATGCCAATTGACATATATAGGGCAAAACCGAAGCATTTTCAGATTATAGACAACAAGATAATGCCTTCTCTTGTAAGCATAGAAGGACTTGGAGATAAGGCCGCCTATGCCCTCTATGAAAGTAGCTAAAAAAGGCACATTTCTCTCAAAAGACGACCTTAAACAAAGAGCAAAAGGCACTACTCAAACAGCTATAGACAAGATGACGGAACTGGGTATTATAAATGAACTTCCTAACTCCAGTCAGATATCGTTATTTGACTTTATGGGTTAATTTTTTTAGCAATTTGGCGTAAATCATTAATTGATTTTTGGTACAATAATTTCAAATACTTGTTAAAAAGTGGACAAATGTCCTTTATTATTTGATGAAAAAAATATAAAAATCTAATTAATAATTAAAAAAATATTATACAAACTTCACAAAGAAATAAATGTTGTTTGGAGGAAACTATGATTGATTATGCTGAGGGTTCAGGCAAACAGTATCATACAGGATTAGCTAAGGGTGATGTAGGAAGGTATGTTATTCTTCCCGGAGATCCTAAAAAGATGCGCAAAGATAGCGACCCACTTTGACAATCCCGTACTTGTGTCTGATGTTAGAGAATATGTGACATATACAGGCACCTTAGACGGTGTGAAAGTAAGCGTTACATCAACAGGTATAGGAGATTCATCTCTTTGCAATTGCTATAGATGAGCTTTCAAAATGCGGAGCTGACACCTTTTTAAGGGTTGGAACCTGTGGAGCATGCTGGGATGAGGTTATGGGAGGAGATATTGTCATTGCAAGCGGTGCCATCCGTATGGAAGGCACCAGTCGTGAATTTGCTCCTATAGAGTATCCTGCTGTTGCTAACATTGATGTTATGAATGCTATGATAAATTCTGCCAAAGAGCTAAATGAAAGATACCATGTTGGAGTAGTTCAGTGTAAGGATTCTTTCTTTGGACAGCATGAGCCTGAGATTATGCCTGTTAGCTATGAGCTTCAAAACAAATGGCAGGCGTGGCTTAGAATGGGGTTTGCCTTTGCTTCTGAAAATGGAATCTCGCCTTATTTATTGCAGGAAGCTTTCTTAGAGTAAGGGTAGGCTCTTGTTTTTCTCGTTGTAGCCAATCAGGAAAGAGCTAAGAAAAAAATCTACCAAATGAACAGGTACACGATACGGAGGCGACCATTGCTACTGCTGTAGGTGCCATAAGACTATTGATAAGTCAAGATAAGTCCAGCACCTAATCTACCATACAATGATGAGATAAGTATAATTTTTGACTGTTAATTCAAGACTTTTTTTAATATTTGGTTACTCTTTGCCAAAAAGGCAGTATAACATAAAACTTTCTTAAAAAAGGAGAAAAGAAATGAAAAAAAGACTTTTATCAATGGCTCTGTCAGCAGTTATGGTGCTTTCATTAGCGACTTCAGGCGGACAGGCAAAGGATTCCGCAAGCACAAAGAGTGCTTCAAAGACCACCTCTGCTACAAGTGCGACTAGTACTACAAGTGCGACTAGTACTACAAGTGCGACCGGAAGTGCTTCATCAACTAAGTCAGGCGGCACCACGACTGCTAAGTCTGACTTAAAGGTTGGCCTTATTACTGATGTGGGCGGTATCCATGACCATTCATTTAACGAGACTTCCTGGAAGGGACTCGAGAAGGCTAAGACAGATTTTGGTGTAGAGATTAACTACCTTGAGTCAAAGACTGATGCTGACTACTCAAGTAATATCGAAAGCTTTGTAGACGAAGACTATGACCTTATTGTATGCGTTGGCTTCAAGCTTGCTGAGGCTACAAAGAAGGTCGCAGAGTCTCATCCTGATAAAAAGTTCGCCATCATTGATGATGCTTCCAATGCATCACTTCCAAACGTTACCTGTCTTACCTTCAAGCAGGAGCAGGCTTCTTATCTTGTTGGTTATGTAGCAGGACTTGTAACAAAGAAGAATAATGTAGGTTTTGTACTTGGTATGGCAAGCGAAATGATGAACAAGTTCGGTTACGGCTACCTTGCAGGCGTATATCTCGCCAATCCTAAGGCAACAGTTCAGCAGATAGACGCAAATAACTTTTGCAGACCCTGCTATTGGTAAGACAAGTGCAACAACTATGATTACCAATGGAGCAGATGTTATCTTCCACGCAGCAGGTGGTACAGGTGTTGGTGTTATCCAGGCTTGCCAGGAAAATAAGATATCAGCCATCGGTGTAGATACAGACCAGAGCTCATTAGCTCCTGATACAGTTATCACATCAGCTATGAAGAGAGTAGACAATGCTGTCTATGATTCAGTTAAGCAGCTTGTAGATGGTACACTTAAAGGCGGAGAAGTTGTATATGACCTTTCAAAGGGTGGTGTAGACATAGCTCCTACTACAAAACTTCTTTCTGAGGATGTACTTAAGAAGGTGGAAGAAGTTAAGGCTAAGATATTAAGTGGTGAAATCGTTGTTCCTGGTACAAAGGCTGAATTCGAAAAAGAATATGGAGATAAGTACGAGTTAGACTAATTAGGATGTCACTTTACCTTTTATTTACAGCTATAGTTATTAAAGGGCTACAGCGTTGTTAAGCAAGGTAATTTCTGCAGCTGCCGCTTGTATTCTGCGGTAGTTGCAGATGATAATAATATCATATTTTGAAAACAGTGTTTTATGTCTAACACATTATTTTGAGAATATGAATGTCAAAAATATCAGAAAATGGGAGGTAAGGCTGTGGGCAGTGAAAGTCATATTGATGAAAAATGTCATTGCTGTAAAAATGGAGAACATAGTAAAAAAAGTTCGGAAGTTTTACTGCAAATGATGGCATTAATCTAACTGTGCATAAGGGTGAGGTTCATTCCATACTTGGTGAGAACGGTGCAGGTAAAAGTACCCTAATGAATGTACTCTACGGTATGTACAGACCTACAAGCGGACAGATTTATATTAAGGGTGAGAAAGTAGATATATCAAGTCCCAAACATGCCATAGAGCTTGGTATAGGTATGGTACATCAGCATTTTATGCTAATACAGCCATTTACTGTTACAGAAAACATAGTCTTAGGTATTGAGCCTGTTAAAGGTGTCAAGATTGACTACAAACTTGCAAAGAAAAAAAGGTGCTTGAGATATCTGAAAAAAATACGGTATGCAGGTAGATCCTGATGCCAGGATTGAGGATATTTCCGTGGGAATGCAGCAAAGAGTTGAGATACTTAAGGTGCTATACAGAGGTGCCGATATCCTCATTCTTGACGAGCCTACAGCTTCACTTACACCGCAGGAAATAGACGAACTTATGGTAATTATTAAAAATCTTACTAAAGATGGTAAGAGTATAATAATCATTACGCATAAGCTTAAAGAAATAAAAGCCTGTTCAGATAACTGTACAATTATCCGCCAGGGAAAATATATCAATACTGTCAAAGTGGATGCAGTAAGCGAGTCTGAGCTGGCAGCCCTTATGGTAGGCCGTGATGTCAATTTTAAGGTAGAAAAGAAGGAGCAGGAGCCTGGTGCAGAGGTACTCTCAGTAAAGAATGTGAGGGCAAGAGACTATAGGGGAGTAGAGATACTAAAAGGCTTTGACATAGCCGTAAGAGCAGGTGAAATAGTAGGACTTGCCGGTGTGGATGGCAACGGACAGACAGAGCTGGTTGAGATATTAAGCGGTCTTAAAAAGGCTGATTCCGGTGAAATTACTATGAATGGAAAAGACATATTCAACAAGACACCTCGTGAAATATTCGACAAAGGTCTTTCAAGCATTCCTGCAGATAGGCAAAAGCATGGACTTGTCCTTGAGTTTTCAATCGAAGATAATCTCATTTTACAGCATTACAATGAGGCACCATATTCAAAAGGCTTTATACTTGCCCGTAAAGTTATACGAGAGCACGCAACCAAGATGATGGATAAGTTTGACATCAGGCCAAGAGGTGCTGAGGCTAATCCTGCTGGAAGCCTTTCAGGAGGCAACCAGCAAAAGGTTATAATAGCTAGGGAGGTTACCAACAATAAGGATTTACTTATAGCAGTTAACCCAACCCGAGGTCTTGATGTAGGAGCTATTGAGTTTGTGCATAAGTACATTGTTGAGCAGAGAAATAAGGGAAAAGCGGTACTGCTTGTTTCCTTTGAGCTTGATGAGATTATGAACCTCTCAGATAGAATAGTTGTTATAAGCGGCGGTAAAGTAGCAGGAAGTATGTTCGCAAAAGAGGCAAAAGAAGGTGAACTTGGATATATGATGGCAGGAGGTGAGCAGAGTGAATAAGAAAAAGAGCATTTTACAAAGCAATTTCCTATATACCGTTATAGCCATTATAATCGGTTTCCTTATTGGTGCCATCTTCTTGGTTATCGCAGGCATAAGCCCTGCAGTAGCCTATAGTAAGCTGATTTCAAGCGTATTTAGTAAGCCAAAGTTCTTGATGTATACTTTGGTTTATTCAGCGCCTATCATACTTACAGGTCTTTCAGTAGCATTTTCCTTTAGAACCGGTGTATTCAATATAGGTGCTGAAGGACAGTTTGTTGTTGGAAGCATAGCGGCTACTCTTGTAGGAATTCTTGTGAAGCTGCCCGCAGTTATCCATGTGCCTCTTTGTATAATAGCTGCCATGGCAGCCGGAGCCTTCTGGTCATTCTTATGCGACCTTATGAAGGTAAAGCGTGGTATTCACGAGGTTATATCATTTATTATGTTTAACTGGATAGCATTTTATCTATCTAATTTCGTAGTTAACCTTAAAGATATAAAAGTAGAAGGAGGCGAGGCCTCAAAGAACCTTGAAGACAGTGCAAGGATACTTTTTCCTGCATCCTGGATTGACAGCATAAAATGTCCTGATGCCAACTGGGGTATAGTTATAGCTGTAGTTGCTGCTATAGTTATTTGGATTATTATAGAGAAGACCACACTAGGTTATAGGCTGAAAGCAGTAGGCTTTTAATAAACATCTGCTGATTATGCCGGAATAGATGCGAATAAGTCAATTCTTACCGCTCTATGTATATCCGGAGCACTTTCAGGACTTGGTGGTGCGGTTCAGATTATGGGACAGAGTGGACGGCTTGTGCAGTTTGCAGGTCAGGAAGGCTATGGCTTTGAGGGTATTTCTGTAGCCCTTATTGGCAGCTCTGATCCAATAGGATGTATATTTGCAGGGTTATTCTATGGAGCCATGAAGTTTGGTGGATCTAAGCTAAATATGGTTCAGGTTCCTTCACAGATTATTAGTATAATTATGGGCTGTGTAATTATTTTCATAGCCATTTCACACGTATTCAAGTACTTGTTTCTTAAAGTTACCAAAAAGAAGGAGGCGTAATAATGAATTTTCTAATCCAAAACCTTGGTCTTTTGATTAATGCGGCTTTAATAGCTACACCTCCACTTCTCTTGGCAGCTCTGGGCTCTTGTTTCTCGGAAAGAAGCGGAGTAGTAAATATCGGAATTGAAGGCATGATGACAATAGGCGCAGTTACCGGAGCAATCGCAGCCCTTACCACCAAGAACGGCATCCTGGCATTCATCATTGGAGGCCTGGCCGGTGCAGTATTTGGTCTCATACATGCGGTAGTTTGCATTCATTTTCATGCTGACCAAACCATAGCAGGAACAGCCATCAACTTCATAGGTCCGGGACTTGCTGCCTTTACCTGTATGGTACTTTACAATTCCACTGACAGCCCTGCTATTCCTTTGGAGGACAGACTTCCTAAAATGTTCAATGATGTATTTGAAGCAGGAAGCTTTGGGGCAAATGTACTCAATGTATATTCCATGGCTTATTTAGTATTTGTATTTGCCATCATCGCTAACTTTGTCTTTTATAAGACTAAGCTTGGAGCCCATCTACGTGCCTGTGGGGAACATCCTGTAGCCTGTGAGTCACTTGGTATCAATGTTTACCTTGTAAGATATATCTGCGTAATCCTTTCAGGATTTTTATCAGGTCTTGGCGGAGCCTTTTGTACACTTGCAACAGTTAGCCAGTTCAAGCCTACAGTTATTGTGGGACAGGGCTTTATAGCCATAGCGGCTGTAATCTTTGGAAAATTTTCTCCAATGGGTGCGCTTAAGGGCTGCCTTATCTTTGGTATATGTAACGGTATCAAAGCACTGGCAAGTCAAGGCAATATGGTATCACCTAACCTTATCTCAATGATACCTTATGTAGTTACAATCTTAGCCCTTATCTTCTTTGTAGGAAGGGCAGATGCACCTGCAGCCAATGGAAAGCCTTATATCAGATCAAAATAAGGAGTGTATATGGATTATAAAGAATTGGTAGAAATGGCTCTTGAAGCCAGAGAAATGTCTTATTCTCCATATTCTAATTTTAAGGTAGGAGCTGCCCTCCTCACTAAGAATGGCAAGGTATATAAGGGCTGTAATATTGAAAATGCAGCTTATTCACCTGGAAACTGTGCAGAAAGAACAGCTATATTTAAGGCTGTCAGCGAAGGGGAGAAAGACTTTGCAGCCATTGCAATAGTAGGTGGTCCCGCAGATAACAACGAACTAATCATCTGTCCGCCTTGTGGTGTTTGCAGACAGGTCATCAATGAGTTTGTAGACTGTGAAGAGTTTGACATTGTACTGGGAACCAATAAGCCTGAGGATATGAGGGTATTTAAGCTTAAGGAACTTCTGCCACTTGGATTTGGGCCGGGAGACCTTGCCAAATAAAATTATGGGAGTTCACTATGAGTGATTTGGATAATGTATGGAAATATCTAAGTAAGGACAGTCACGAATACTTAGAACAGTTCTTAAAAAATGCACCTAGGTGGCTGCTTGAAGAATTCAGAGAGGTTTCACTGCCAAAGGATACAGAATTTGTCACTGAAAATGACAATGCAGGAACTGTATATATTTTACTTACAGGAATTGTAAAGGGTAGTGACTTAAGGGTATTTCCTATAGCATATGACTTTATGAGATTCTATCCAATAGAGGTCTTTGGAGGTATGGAGTTTGTACTGGAAGAAGAAACCTACAGAACTACACTTGTAACAGTTACAAATTGTAGGTTTTTAAAGCTATCAAGAGAGCATTTTGCCAAATGGGTATCAAATGATATAAATGCAATGAAGATGTTTACTGAAGCTATGACAAAATATCTCTTAGAGCAATGTAGAAAGGAAAGATTATTTCTTTTCCTTCAGGGTGAAGACAGAGTTTTGCTGTTCTTACACGACTTCTATGAGAAAAACCATTTAGGAGATAAAGTAATTATCAACATGAGCAGGAACGATTTGGCAAGAGGAACCGCACTTTCAGTGAGGACTGTCAACCGTACAGTGAAAGACTTCATAGAAGAAGGGCTGTTAATGAAAAAAGGCAGAAAACTGGTGCTGCCATTTGAGAAGTATAAAGAAATCAAAAACAGGCTTGCTGACAAGATTGAAATAGCCTGATTTATTACAAATCAAACAAATAAAAGGAGGATGTTGCTATGCCAATACCAACACCACATATCAGAGCCAAAGAGGGAGATTTTGCAAAGACTGTGCTTATGCCGGGAGATCCACTTAGGGCAAAGTACATAGCCGAGACCTACCTTGAGAATCCGGTTCTTGTTACAGATGTTAGAAATATGCTTGGTTTCACAGGTACCTATAAGGGTAAGAGAGTATCTGTAATGGGTGGAGGTATGGGTATGCCTTCAATCGGAATTTACTCTCACGAGCTTTTTAACTTTTATGGAGTAGAAAATATAATAAGAATTGGTTCCGCAGGCTCTATAAGCGAAAGCTGTCCTGTTAGAAGCGTCGTAATAGCACAGGCTGCCTGCACCAATTCCTCTTGGGCCAAGCAGTACGAGATACCGGGAACTTATGCTCCTATTGCTAACTACGGACTACTTTCATCAGCTGTAGAGATAGCTAAAAAACAGGGAACACCTACAGTTGTTGGAAATGTACTTTCTTCCGATCCTTTCTATTGCGACCTTAAGGATCCTCATAGTGCTTGGATAAAGATGGGCGTTCTTTGTGTTGAGATGGAAGCAGTACGCCTTTATATGGAAGCTGCAAGGAGTAAGAAGAATGCCCTTGCTATACTTACAATATCAGACAATATTATCACAGGTGAAGAACTAAGCTCTGATGAGAGACAAACAGGCTTTGGAAAGATGATGGAGCTGGCACTTGAATTAGCTTAAAATAGAATATTCGACTATTGTAGAATAGTTTTCTACAATAGTCGAATCTATATTGAAAGGATGGTTTTTAATGACACAAAAGGAAATGCTTACCCACGTTGACCACACTTTACTTACACAGACAGCTACTTGGGATGAGATAAAGCAGATATTAGATGACGCGGTAAAATATAATACAGCTTCAGCCTGCATACCGGCAAGTTATGTAAGAAAAGCTTCCGATTATGTTGACGGAAAACTTGCAATCTGTACAGTAATAGGCTTTCCAAATGGTTATGACACCACTGCTTCCAAGGTGTTTATGGCTAAGGATGCCATAAATAATGGTGCAAGGGAAGTGGATATGGTCATCAACATCGGCTGGCTTAAGGATAAAAGATACGATGAGCTTGAAGCAGAGATTAGAGCGATAAAAGAAGCTGTAGGAGATAAGATTCTTAAAGTAATAATTGAAACCTGTCTGCTCACCGATGAAGAGAAAATAAAGATGTGTGAGATTGTAACCAAGGCAGGTGCTGATTATATTAAAACTTCAACAGGATTTAGCAAAGCCGGTGCTACCTTTGATGACATAAAACTCTTTAGTGAGCATGTCGGTAAAAATGTAAGGATTAAGGCTGCCGGCGGTATATCAAGTCTTGAGGATGCATATAAGTTTCTTGAACTTGGTGCAGACAGACTGGGCACAAGCAGGATAGTAAAATTAGTTAAAGGACAGGAGGCGACAGGATATTAATGAGCAGATTTAAAAGAGTGTTTTTGATAGTTATTGACTCTATGGGCATTGGAGCAATGCCGGATGCAGAGAAATTTGGCGATGTTGGTGTAGATACCTTGGGACATATTTGTGATACTGTAGAGCATTTTAACATACCTAATCTTAGAAAATTAGGACTTGCCAATCTAAAGCCACTTAGCAAGGTAGAGCCTGTTGATAAGCCTCTTGCTTATTATTGTGCACTTAAAGAGAAGAGTAACGGCAAGGATACCATGACAGGTCACTGGGAAATGATGGGAATCCACACTACAACTCCTTTTGTAACCTTTACTGATACAGGATTTCCAAAGGAGCTTTTAGATGAATTATCAAAGCGCTGTGGGAAAGAAATCATAGGAAATAAGAGTGCATCAGGAACTGAGATTCTTGAAGAGCTTGCAGAAACAGAGATAAATGAAGGTAAGATGATAGTGTATACATCTGCTGACTCTGTGCTTCAGATATGCGGAAATGAGGAGACCTTTGACCTTGCCAATCTTTATAGATGTTGTGAAATAGCAAGAGAGCTGTGTATGAAGGATGAATGGAAGGTTGGAAGGGTTATTGCAAGACCTTATGTGGGCAAGAAGAAGGGTGAGTTTAAGAGAACTGCAAACCGACACGATTATGCAGTTAAACCTCCTATCGATACCGCTCTTAATGCTCTTAAAGATGCAGGTCTTGATGTAATTTCGATAGGAAAGATAAACGATATCTTTGTTACAGAGGGTATCACAGAAGCATATAAGTCTAACAGCTCGGTTCATGGTATGGAGCAGACTATAGAGGAAGCAAAGAAAGACTTTAAGGGACTTTGCTTTGTAAACCTTGTTGATTTTGATGCGCTTTGGGGCCATAGAAGAGATCCTATAGGCTATGGTGATGAGATAGAGAAGTTCGATGTAAAGCTCGGAGAACTATTAGATGTGATGCGTGAAGATGACTTACTTATAATCACTGCTGACCATGGCAATGACCCTACTTATACAGGAACCGATCATACTAGAGAAAAGGTACCTTTCCTTGCATATTCAAAGAGCTTAAAGGGAGCAGGAAGCATACCTGAAAGAGAGACATTTGCAGACATGGGAGCTACCATTGCCGAGAATTTTGGAGTTAAGATGCCTGAGGGAACCATTGGAACTTCAATGCTTGAAGAATTAGTATAGTTCGATATTGACAATCATTTTCAAATGTTTTAATATAGTATATATGTGTTCTAAGTGAATATTATATTCTATTGCAAATATAATTGCTATGGACTATGTGATACGGGTGTCAGATATTTTTGACACTTGTATCATTATGTGCTTTGACACTTGTATCATTATATTAAGGGGTTGTTGATATGACGAGTGAACAGGTTATTGAGAGACTGAAGTTAGACGGATGCCGGATTACTAAACAGCGCAGGCTTATCATTGATGTTATCATGAACAATGACTTTAATTCCTGTAAGGACATTTATTATCAGGTTGCTGAAAAGGATAAGACAGTAGGTATGGCCACTGTATACAGGATGATAAGGCAGCTTGAGGATATGGGAATAGTACACAGGATAGATACAATCGAAGTAGTTAATTTATAATTTAGCACCGATTATGATAATTTTAAATTTAATATATCATAGTCGGTGCTTTTATGTTACAATGGTTATCTGGCGGCATAGGATTAATGGAAAGGGGATAATGTTTGATCTTAGGTAAAGGATTATATATAAAAAAATATCAGGTATACTCGCCGAAGTTACCTTTATCCTTTGATGGATTTAGATTTATATTTATTTCAGATTTACACGGAAAAAAATATGGAAAAAAACAATACAAAGCTACTTGAAATGATATATAAAGCAAAAGCCTGACTGTATACTAATAGGCGGGGATATGGTTGTTGGTGGAATAAGCAGGAGATGTAAGGAGGGTTATAGACCTCTTTCAAAGGAAACAGTTGATACCTCTATAGATTTGATAGCTGAACTTACATCGAAGTACACTGTTATACATGCGCTTGGTAATCACGAGGAGAAGCTTCATCCTGCACTTTGGGAGGATTATAAATCAAAGCTTAAAGAGCTAAATGTAAAACTACTGGATAATGAAAAAAATTCAGCTTTCATAGAGAAAATGATGACTACATAGATATTTATGGTCTCAGTTTGGGTAAAGAGAATTATCCAAAATTTAGAAGAAATAAATTATCATTAGATAGTGTGGAAGAAAAACTCGGAGCAAAGGGTGGCAACTACACTATACTTATGGCACATTCACCGCTTTATTTTGAGACTTACAGCAGGTGGAAGGCTGACCTAACCCTTTCAGGACATTTACATGGCGGGATTATGCGTCTGCCTTTTGTTGGGGGGCGTGATAGGATCTGACTTTTTTATATTTCCTAAATACTCAGGAGGCTTTTATACAGAAAATGGCAGCAATATGATAGTTTCCTGTGGTGCAGGCACCCATACCATCAACCTGAGAGTGTTTAACCCACCGGAAGTTACGCTTGTAGAATTGAAATTTGGAGAGAAATTACATGGGAATTGAAGTTAAGCTTGAAGTATTTGAAGGTCCTCTTGACCTCTTGCTTCATCTCATTGAGAAAAATAAAATAGACATTTATGATATACCTATAGCTGAGATTACAGACCAGTACATGGAATATGTCAATCAGATGAAAACTGCTGACCTTGATACGATGAGCGACTTTCTTTTGGTTGCCGCACAGCTTATAAACATTAAATCAAGGATGTTGTTGCCAAAGGAAGAGAAGGAAAACGGCGAGGAGATTGATCCAAGAGAGGACCTTGTAAAGAGGCTTATTGAGTACAAGATGTATAAATACTCAGCTGAGCTTCTTAAAGGAAAAGGAGATTTTGCCTCCTCCTACCTTTTTAAGGAGCCTACCATACCTAAGGAAGTAGCTGAATATGCACCAAAGCCTGAAATTCAGGATATTATAGGGGATTTGACCCTAGCGAAGCTGCATAACATTTATAATTTTGTTATTAAAAAACAGACAGATAAAACCGATCCTATCAGAAGCTCGTTCGGCAAGATTAAAAAAGAGCCTATAAGCCTGTCTGAGTCTATTGGTGAGCTCCAAAGCTTCGCAAAGGCGCATAAATTCTTTAGCTTTAAGGAATTTCTTATAAACCAGCCTTCAAGACTGCACGTGGTTGTGAGCTTTCTTGCTGTGCTTGAACTTATGAAGGTTGGAGCCATAAAGGCAGTACAGGATGATAATGTTTCAGACATTTTGATAGAATTTGTTGAAGAGAAGATGTTTACCAAAGAAGATTATAAGAACATGGGAGAGTAATAAGTCGTGGAATTGAAGATACTTAAGGCTAAGATAGAGGCCATACTTTTTGCAATAGGCAAATCAGTAAGGCTTACAGCTATTGCCGAAGCGGTCGAGCTGGATGAGGATACAGTTAAGAAGGTCATCCATACAATGATGGATGAATATGAAGATGAAGGACATGGTATCAGTATAATCGAGCTTGAAGACTCATTTCAAATGTGCACCAAGGCAGAGATGTATGAAACTCTGATTAAGGTGACTAATGTACCTAAAAAGCATAACCTTACAGACGCTCTGCTAGAAACCCTTTCAATAGTAGCTTACAAACAGCCTGTAACCAGGGCAGACATAGAGGCTATAAGAGGAGTTAAGTCAGACCATGCAGTTAACAAGCTTATTGAATACGGACTCATTGAGGAAGCAGGCAGGCTCCAGGCTCCGGGTAAGCCTTTAGTTTTTGGTACCACAGAGGATTTCCTGCGCTCATTTGGCATAAAGTCACTTGAGGACTTGCCTGTTATTGGACAGGAAGCAGAAGATGAGTTTAAGCTTGAGGCTGAAAAAAAGAAGCTCAGCTTTCATTTGAAGATTTAGAAAAAAATTGACTAAAAAGTCGTGTTTTTATAAAAAAACTTAAAAATACACTTGTACTTTTTCCAGTTATAAGATTATAATTATAATCGGCGGTAAATTGGATGTTTTTGATATTCAGTTTATTCCTGATAAAAAAACCAAACTTAAGTTAATGGAGGGCTAAGAATGGGTAATGCAGTAGTGCTGTCGGCGAGAGATAGAATACTCTCTTTGCTTGACGAAAAACAGTTTTGTTGAAATTGGTGCTTTAGTAACAAAAAGAAGCACAGATTTTAACCTTAGTGAAAAAAAGAAGTTCCCAGTGACGGCGTAATTGCAGGCTATGGTCTTATAGACGGTAGTCTTGTTTATGTTTATAGCCAGGACAAGGATGCTCTTGGCGGAACAATGGGTGAAATGCACGCCAGACAGATAGTCAATGTGTATGACCTCGCTACCAAGGTTGGTGTTCCTGTGGTTGCAATCACAGATTGTGCGGAGCATGAGGGCTTGAAGAGTCTACAGATGCACTTGATGCATTCGGTAAGGTATATGCAAGACAGGTGCTTGCAAGCGGTGTTATTCCTACAGTTACCGTAATTCTTGGAACCTGTGGCGGTGGCTCTGCTATTTCGGCCGCAATTAGTGACTTTGTTATCATGACACGTGATAATGCAAAGTTATTTGTGAATTCACCTAACGCAGTTGATAATAACTATACAGCTAAGTGCAATACAGCAGGAGCGACTTTTTCAGGCTGAATCAGGCAATGTAGACATCGTGGCAGAGGATGATGCAGAAGCTCTTGCAAAGGCAAGAGAGCTTATCTCTGTACTTCCATCAAACAACGAGAATACCGGAGTTATTTGCGAGTGTGATGATGACCTTAACAGGGTAACAGCCTCTTTAGGAACACATGTTAAAAGACACTGCGGTAGCACTTCGTGAAATATCTGATAACAACTGGTTCTTAGAGTTAAAGGCTGATTGCGCTAAAGAGATGGTTATTGGTTTCATCCGCCTGAACGGAGCAATTTTAGGAGCTGTGGCAAACCGTAGTGAAATCCTTGGTGAGGATGGTAAGGCTGCTAAAAAGTTTGACAGTGTTCTTACGATGGCAGGTGCATATAAGGCAGCTCATTTTGTAGAATTCTGTGACTCATTTTCAATCCCTGTGCTTACGCTTACATCTGTAACAGGCTTTGCCTCATCTGTAGGAGAAGAGCGCTCTATAGCAAGAGCTTTATCACAGCTTACAGCAGCATTTGCCAATGCGACTGTACCTAAGGTAAACCTTATTGTAGGTAAGGCATACGGAAGTGCTTACATTACTATGAATTCAAAGCATATTGGTGCAGACCTTGTATTTGCTTACAGTGATGCTGAAATTGGTATGATGGATGCAAAGCTTGCAGCTGAGATTATTTATGATGGCAAGGATGCGGCTACAATTAGCGAAAAAGCGGGAGAGTATGCAGCTCTTCAGAACAATCCTGTAGCTGCAGCAAAGAGAGGCTTCGTAGATAGCATCATCGAGCCTGCCGCAACAAGAAAGCAGCTTGTATATGCTTTTGAGATGTTATATACAAAGAGGGAATTTCGTCCAAATAAAAAAACACAGCACAATTTAATATAGAGAGGAAGTAAATATGCAGAAAAGACTAATATTATTAGTGCTTAGCGTTTTCTCCTGCTTTATGCTACTTAGCGGCTGTGCGGGCAGCTCTAAGACTGGGAGCGATACTTTATCTTATAACAAAGAGACTGTTATGCAGGCAGGCAGCTTCTTTGCCGAACAGTGGGCATCAGGAGAGCTTGAAAAATACAATTAGCAGTGCTCAGTTAGGCAATAAGGCTAAAAAGAGCATCATTTCTATGATTGACAACCTTAATTCCGTTAAGGAAGAGGTTGGAGCTTTCAAGTCAGTTGATGAGTCAAGCGCTAATATCGTAGAAGGAAAAGATTACGTTAAGTACGAGGAAATGATTGATTTTGAAGGAGGTAGGTTAAGTTTACCGCCACCTTTGATGAAGACAGCATGGACAGCGGTTATATTCCTACAAGTCTGGCGGCAGAACAACAGATAACTGTTGCCGAAAAGATGGAAAAGGCAGCCCTTAATACAGTTTTTGGTATGGCTTTCATCTTCCTTGTTCTTATTTTCATTAGTTTTGTAATAAAGGCATTAAGCCTTGTTCCTAAGTTCCTTGCTAAGAAGGAGCACACGGATGCAGAACCAGATACGCAGATTGTAGCAGAGCCTACAGTACAAAGTGAAGAATTAAGTCAGGCAGAGCTTACTGCTGTTATCACAGCAGCCATAATGGCTTACACAGCTGATAATTCTTCTGTGTCTGCTGACGGTCTTGTGGTCCGCTCAGTAAAGAGAAAAGGTAATGGTACCTGGTAATAGCTTATAAAGCATAATTTTATTTTAATAATTTGAAAGGATAATCACATTATGAAAACATATACAATTACTGTTAATGGAACAGCTTATGAAGTTACTGTTGAAGAGGGTGCGGGAAGCGGTGCGGCTCCTGTAGTTAAGAGTGCAGCTCCTGTGGCAGCTCCAAAGCCTGCAGCAGCTCCTGTATCAAGTGGTGCCGTAGGTGCAGTTAAGGTTAATGCTCCTATGCCTGGTAAGATTTTAGCTGTAAAGGCAAATGCCGGACAGGCTGTAAAGAAGGGTGACGTAATCATCGTTCTTGAAGCTATGAAGATGGAAAATGATATAGTTGCACCTCAGGACGGAACAATCGCTTCTGTTTCCTGTGCAGTTGGTGATTCAGTTGAAGCAGGTGCTTTACTTGCATCCCTTAACTAATCTGATAACTGTACATTAAAACGGAGGTAATTATCTATGAGCTATGTTACAAATATGCTCGAGAACCTGGCAGCACAGACAGCATTTGTCAACATGTCATGGGGAAATATTCTCATGATATTCATTGCTCTGGTGTTCTTGTATCTGGCTATAGCAAAGGGATATGAGCCGCTGCTTCTGGTTCCTATTTCATTTGGTATGCTACTTGTTAATATCTATCCGGATATTATGAAAGAAGGCGGACTTCTCCATTTCTTCTTCTTACTGGATGAGTGGAGTATTCTTCCTTGTCTTATATTCTTAGGTGTAGGTGCTATGACAGACTTCGGTCCTCTGATTGCTAACCCTATTAGCTTCATCATGGGTGCCGCAGCACAGTTTGGTATCTTTGGCGCCTACTTCTTTGCTATATTACTTGGATTTAACGATAAGGCAGCAGCAGCCATAGCTATTATAGGTGGTGCTGACGGTCCTACATCCATCTTTCTTGCAGGAAAGCTTGGACAGGCTGAATATATGGGACCTATAGCAGTAGCGGCATACTCTTATATGTCACTCGTACCTATCATTCAGCCACCAATTATGAAGCTTTTTACAACTGAAAAGGAAAGAAAAATCAAGATGGAGCAGCTTAGACCTGTAAGTAAGCTTGAGAAAATATTCTTCCCAATAGTTGTTACAATAGTTGTTTCACTCATTCTTCCAACTACTGCTCCTCTTGTAGGTATGCTTATGCTTGGTAACCTCTTTAGAGAAAGCGGTGTTGTTAAACAGCTCCAGGAAACAGCAAGTAATGCCCTTATGTACATAGTTGTTATCCTTCTTGGTACTTCAGTAGGCGCTACAACTTCAGCAGAGGCATTTCTTAAGTTAGATACACTTAAAATCGTAGGCCTCGGTCTTATTGCTTTTGCAGTTGCAACAGCTGCAGGCGTACTCTTTGGTAAGCTCCTTTGCCACCTTACAGGAGGTAAGATTAATCCTCTTATTGGTTCTGCAGGAGTTTCTGCCGTACCAATGGCAGCCAGAGTATCACAGAAGGTCGGTAGAGAGGCAGACCCTTCCAACTTCCTTCTTATGCACGCTATGGGATCCTAACGTAGCAGGTGTTATAGGAACTGCGGTTGCGGCAGGTGTATTTATGGCAATTTTCGGAGTTAAATAATATGATGGTATTAAGTTAATAGTGCTAAGCAGCCATTATTTGTTGAATGATGAGCAGGCTATGAATATTATCTACGATTGCAGAAGTAATAAACTATGCTAATCCGATATCACTAATCATTGTAATATTGAATATTAAAAGGAGAATAACATATGTCAGAACAGGGTAATAAGGGAGTTAAGATTGTCGAAACTGTCCTTCGTGACGCACATCAGTCCCTGATAGCTACAAGAATGACAACAGAAGAAATGCTTCCTATCATAGACAAGATGGATAAGATTGGTTACCATGCTGTTGAGTGCTGGGGAGGAGCTACATTTGATGCCTGCCTTCGTTTCTTGAAGGAAGATCCATGGGAGAGGCTTCGCAAGCTCAAAGCGGGCTTCAAGAATACCAAGCTTCAGATGCTTTTCAGAGGCCAGAACATACTAGGCTACAACCATTATGCAGATGATGTAGTAGAATATTTCGTACAGAAATCGCTTGCAAATGGTATTGATATAATCAGGATATTTGACTGTTTCAATGACCTTCGTAACCTCCAGACTGCAGTAAAGGCAGCAAAGAAGGAAGGCGGTCATGCACAGATTGCCCTTTGCTATACCTTAGGAGAGTCATATACACTCGATTACTGGAAAGAAAAGGCTAAGGCTATTGAGGAGATGGGTGCTGATTCTCTTTGCGTAAAGGATATGGCTGGTCTTCTTGTGCCTACAGAAGCAACCAAGCTTGTTTCTGCTCTTCGTGAAGGAACTAAGCTTCCTATAGATATGCACACTCACTATACATCAGGTGTTGCTGCCATGACTTATATGAAGTCTGTTGAAGCAGGAGCAAATATCATAGATACCGCCATCAGCCCACTTGCAATGGGTACAAGCCAGCCTGCTACAGAGGTCATGGTTGAGGTATTTAAGGGTACTGAGTACGATACTGGTCTTGACCAGAACAAGCTTGCTGAAATTGCAGATTATTTCCGTCCGCTTCGTGAGAAGTATCTTGCATCCGGTCTTATGAATACAAAGGTTCTCGGTGTTGATATCAAGACACTTCTTTATCAGGTACCTGGCGGTATGCTTTTCAAACCTTGTATCTCAGCTTAAAAGAAGCTCATGCTGAAGATAAGTACAAAGCAGTGCTTGAGGAGATTCCAAGAGTAAGAGCTGACTTTGGTGAGCCACCTCTCGTTACTCCTTCATCTCAGATAGTTGGTACCCAGGCAGTACTTAATGTACTTCAGGGCGAGCGTTATAAGATGATAACCAAGGAATCAAAGAAGATACTTGCAGGAGAATTTGGTGCGACTGTTAAGCCATTTAATCCGGAGGTTGTAAAGAAGGCTATAGGCGATCAGGAGCCAATTACCTGCAGGCCTGCAGACCTTATTGAACCACAGCTTCCTAAGTTTGAGGAAGAAGTAAAAGAGTGGAAGCGACAGGATGAGGACGTGCTCTCATACGCACTCTTCCCACAGGTTGCAACTGAGTTCTTTAAGTATAGAAAAGCTCAGCAGACTAAGGTGGATAGTACAGTTGCAGATACTGCTAATGGAGCTTATCCTGTATAAATCTATGAGGCAAAAATGGCGGTTAGGTGATTCTTAATCGCCATTATAATGCAAAAAAGTTGGAGAAGTCATGAAGAAGATTTTAAGTTTTTTTTTATTGTTCGCTGTAATTATATGCTCTAATGGATTATATAACGTCAGTGCTGCTAAAGTGAAGAAAAAAGTAATCTGTATAGATGCAGGTCATCAGACAAGGGCAAACCTTGAAAAGGAGCCTATAGGTCCGGGAGCAAAGACTACAAAGTTTAAAGTAACAGGTGGGACTAGCGGCCTTTGGACCAAGCAGACCGAGTACGCCCTTGCCCTTAAGGTAGCTAAAAAGCTGCAGAAAATCCTCAAGAAGCGTGGCTACAAGGTAATCATGTGCAGGACTAAAAATGATGTAAACATAAGTAACTCTGAAAGAGCAGCAATAGCTAATAAGGCTAAGGCTGATGCTTTTATAAGAATCCATGCTAATGGTGCTGCAAACAAGGCTGTAAACGGCGCTATGACAATCTGCCAGACTAAAAAGAACCCTTACAACTCAAATATCTATTCAAGCAGTAAGCTTTTATCCGAAAAGGTATTGGACGGAGTAGTAGATAAATCAGGTTGTAAGAAGCTCTACGTATGGGAAACTGATACTATGAGTGGTATCAACTGGTCAAAGGTACCTGTTACCATAGTTGAAATGGGCTATATGACTAATGAGAAAGAGGACAGGGCGCTTAATACAGCCTCCTATCAGAAGAAAATGGCTGAAGGAATGGCTGATGGGATAGATGCTTATTTTAAGGAATTAGGTAAACAATAACACACTATTAAAGGCGGAAGTCAACTTGCTGGTTTGACTTCTTTCTTTTTTTAACTATTTATCTTAAACCTCATTAATATACCATATGCAAGTTTTTACCATTGTATTTAGCAATTGAAGTCATTGACAAAAATTTGTTTCATAGAATATACTATTTTCACCGAATTGGTGAAAGGATATAAAATTATGAAAAAAAGCAATATATAGGTTTACAATATGAACAGCTAGCTAAAGAACAATTTTGCAAAAATTATAAAAAAAGATTCCATTTGTATCCGATATAATTATTATAAATGATAAAGTACAAAATGCAAGTTATGACTTTTTGCTGTGCTGTTTATTTCGAAGCAGAAGCACACCCCATAGAATTTTTATATAATTGTTAAATCAAATGGGGAAAGGCGTTTTGTAAACTCATTTATTGATATATCAAAAACAATATAATGATACTAACTTCGTATTTATGGCACCTTATATTTCTGCGGAGTCTGCCAATATTATGAGTGAACAAAAAAATACAGTTATATGGATTTATCTGGTAATTGCTATATTGTTGCAAATAAAAATATTTATGCATATTTTTAGGACAGCCTAATAAATTTATTGCAACAAAAGAGAAGAAAAAAACTATTTTTTTGTAAGTCATCTAGTGCTTCTTCTACAATTATGAGAACAATGTTAAATTGTCCAGAAAAATGTTGGAAAATAAAAACGCTTGCTAAAGAAAGTGGAAAAGCTTTAGGAACAGTATCAAATGTAAAGTTCTTCTTGCGTGATAGGGATTGGATTATAGAACATAAAGATGGTTTTTACGCTGAATAGCATCAAAGAAATGTTATATGCTTGGGCAAAAAGATTATCACAAGGAAAAAAATCAGTAGTTTACGAATATTATTCCTTTGAAACAGTTCCGGATTTAGAGCGCAAAATAGCAATTTGGAGTAATGAACATGATAGTAGTGCGGTATTAAGTGGTTTTTCTGCCTCAGTGAGATATTCGCCTGTTGTAAGGTATAAAAAGGTAGAAACATATGTTAAATCAGAATATTTAGATGATTTCATACAAGATATGAACCTTCAGAGAGTAAGTACTGGTGGGAATATAATTATTACAATACCTCATGAGTGAAAAATCCTTTACTGTTTTCAAGAAGAATTGATGGTGTACTAGTAACATCACCAGTACAAACTGTCTTGGACTTGCTTGGCAGTGCAGGTAGGGGTGAAGAGGCTGCAAATGCTATAATAACTAAACAATACTATGGGGAAATGAAAGATGATTAGAGATGAAGAACTAAGACAAGTGGTTGATTATTCAGAAGGACAAAAGACTGCTGCATATATGATATTGGGTGAAATTGTAAACTTATTAGGAAATTTGTCGGACAATATAAGACTTATTGGTGGTTGGGTACCTTCGCTCTTATATCCGGAGAGCGACCATATAGGCTCAATCGACGTAGATATATTATTAAACCAACTTCAAATAAGAAAGGCAGAGAGCTATAAAACTATTAGGAGACTTTTGGAACAAAATGGATATAAACGCCACTCTGAAAAGTACTTTACATTTGTAAAAACAGTTAAGGTGGATGGTATAGCTTATGATGTTGACGTAGATTTTCTATCAGGGAAATATGGTGGTGATGGTATTAACATAAGTAAACACGCTAATGGAATAAAAAAACCTTACCAGCAACAGGAGGAAATTTTGCATTTGAATTTCCACCAACAGATGTACTGATTAAATATACTCGTTCTGATGGTGCTTTGGATAGTGGGCATGTCAATGTTATTTCTATTGTGCCATATCTTGTAATGAAAGCAGCTGCATTGGGAAGAGGTAAACCTAAAGATGCTTATGATATCTACTGTGTGGTTGATAACTTTGAGGGTGGCATAAAGGGACTGACAGAAGAATTTTTACCCTATGCCAATAAAGAGCTTATTAAAGATATGTGTGCTAAATTAAATAAAAAATTTGAAACATCAAATCATGCAGGACCAGTTGATGTGGTCAAATTTATGGGATTAACAGATGAAGAGGAAGCAGAGCGAATAAAGCAAGATGTCTATCAAAAGATTCATTATCTTGTTAAAAGCTTAATATAAAGCTTTATGGTAGTAGCTTAAGATTTATGGAAAAAACCAATGAAGTGAATATAGACTTATTTCAATGAAGAACCATTATAAAGTTTGGGAGAGCAAGCTGTAATGAACTATAAACTGTTTATTTGATAAATATTTTGTTAACGAATCTATTTATCAAATAAAATAATATTTAACACAATTAAATTTTTATATTATATTATCAAAAACACATCTATCTTTACTCAGACATTAATGATATAATGAGAACAGATTTCAAATAGAAAGGAGATTTTATGATTAACTTTAGAAAAAGCAGTTATGGTCGGTTGTGGTTTTGTAGGTTCAGCTTCCGTATTTGCACTTATGCAGAGCGGACTTTTTTCAGAAATAGCAATGATAGATGCGGATATGGATAAGGCAGAGGGAGAGGCTATGGATATAAGCCATGGTATCCCTTTTGCAAAGCACATGCGCGTATATGCAGGAGATTATGATGATGTTAGAGATGCAGGTATAGTTATAGTTACAGCAGGTGCAAATCAGAAGCCTGATGAGACAAGACTTGACCTCGTTCATAAGAATGTAGGTATATTTAAGAGCATAATTCCTCAGATTGCAAGCAGAGACTTTAAGGGAATCCTCCTTGTGGTTGCAAACCCTGTTGATATACTTACAGCAGTAGCACAGAAGCTATCAGGACTTCCCGAAAACAGGGTTATCGGTTCAGGTACAGTACTTGATACAGGCCGCCTTAAGACAAGGATAAGTGACCACCTTGGAGTAGATTCAAGAAGTGTACATGCTTTCATAATTGGAGAGCATGGAGACAGCGAGATTGCAGCCTTTAGTTCTGCCAATGTATCAGGTATCCCTCTTAACGATTTCTGTGAGATGAAGGGACACTTCAATCATGATGAATCAGAGAAGTTCATAGCTGAGGATGTTAAAAATGCTGCCTATGAAATCATTCAGAGAAAAAGAGCTACATATTTTGGTGTAGCTATGGCTGTAAAAAGAATCTGTGAGTGTATAGTAAGAGATGAAAAATCCATTTTACCGGTATCAACCATGATGCATGGAGAGCAGGGGATAGAGGGAGTAGTTCTTAGTATGCCTTGTGTAGTAGGTGGCGATGGTATCGAAACTCAGGTGCCTATTAAGCTCGATGAAGATGAAGCTAAGAGACTTAGAGAATCTGCAGATATTCTTAAGGGGATAATGGCAGAGCTTGATATTTAATTATTTAAGAGTGATACCAGTATAAAGGCTGTCTGGGATTGTTTTTCTCAGATGGTCTTTTTATATTATAACAACAACTAAATAGTTTTTAATCAGATTAGAGCAAAAATATTGATGAAATATATGACATTTTATGATACAATTAGCTTAGTTTTTGTATTGAAAGGTAGAAAATTGTATGAAACTCAGAAAAAGAACCTTGAAAAAGGAGTTGATGAGAACCTTTTAGGTACTGCTATTGCTATTTTTTTTCTGGTTGGAGGTGTACTCTCTTTCTTTATGTTAGAGCAGTCTCTTAAATATAGAATTGATGATTTAAACTTCTATCTGAATAGCATAAAAGGTCAGATTGATGGATATATGGGATTTCTTGAAGATAGTGTACTTTCGCTAAGAAGAAGTGAGGAAATAGAAAGATTTTTTTGAAAGAAGGAACAACTGATAAAGACAATCTCTCTCGTGTGCTTGACAAGAGTGTAAACCTTTTTTTCATCCAGTAATTTAGTAGGAGATATTTATCCGTTTGTTAAAGACTTATATATTGTTAGCAATAATAAAAAAATGGTGGGGACACATTTTTTTATTATACTTCATATTTGAATGAAAAAAAGACAAACAATATAGAATAAAAAAATATCCTTGAAGAATATATCTCCGAAAAACAGAAGGTTTTCGTATTATACTCCGGTGATGACTTAGAATTATATTTTTACTATATATGATGAGGAGTTGGAAAAGGAAGGCTATGGTATAGCTGTCCTATCAAAAAAACAGCTATAAATTATATAGTTAATATTTTGGAAGAAAAAGTATACAAGTTTTGCTTATATGTTTAAGGATGAAACTGATAAGATTTTTAATGGGAAGGAGTATACCCTTGATATCTAGTTTGGATATCAAAGGAAACAATGGAGATGTAGAGTATGAAAATCATACTTATATTTATAATATGTCTAAAAATAGCTTTGGATTGTCTTCTTGTATGGTTGTACCATATAGCAGGTTATTTGTAATGGCAGTAGAAGACTTTGGAACTATAATAATTATTTTTTTATTTCATTGATAATAGGTATAATTCTTGTAATCCTATATATTTCTAATAAACTGGTATCGCCATTATCTACTATTGTTCTAAAAATGAAACAGGTAGGTAAGGGAGATTTTAGAACAAAGCTTGACACCTATGAAATATTAGAATTAGATGAAATAAGTGTGTCTTTCAATGAGATGACTGATAAAAATATCACATCTAATCAAGGAGGTGTATGAAGCAGAATTATTGATAAAGGAAGCAAGAATAAAAATATTTACAGGCACAGATAAATCCTCACTTTATGTTTAATGTGCTTTCTATGATAGCTATTAGGTTGAAATTAAATAAGGATGAGGAACTATATAAAATGGTTCAAGCGTTTGCAGGACTAATGAGAGGGAAATTGTTTAGAAAAGATGAGATTGAGATAAGGATAAATGAAGAAATAGAAATCGCAGAGTTTTATTTATATCTTTCCAAAGAAAGGTTTAAGAATAAGGTGTCGTATGAAATAAATTGGGAAGATGAAAAGCTAAAAACTCTTTTTATACCTAAACTCTGTATTGAACCTGTAGTGGAAAATGCAATGATTCATGGCATTGAGCCCAAAGATGATAGAGGTTATATCAATGTAAAAATTGAGCAGCAAAACAATGAGGTTTTATTAATTACTATTGCTGATAATGGAGTTGGATTTGATAAAGACAAAGTAATTAGCGGTGAAAAGGAAGGAAGCCCTAAAGTTGGTTTGATGAATATTAATAGATTGATAAACAATTTATATGGTTCAGAGTATGGAATCGAGGTTGAAAGTAAGATAGGTAAAGGGACAAAAGTTATTATCAAATTGCCATATTTAGAGGAATCTTGTCATAATTTTTAAGAACTCAGAAATATTTTTAACAAAGATATTAGATTGGAGGAAAGTCAATGCTTAAAGTAGTCATTGCTGATGATGAACCTTTTGTACGAGAAGGCTTAAAAAGCTTAATAGATTGGGAAAAAATCGGTGTTAGGTTAGTAGGAGATTTTGAAAATGGGAAGGATTTAATAGGTAGCTTGCCTGTGTTATTGCCCGATATAGTTATTACAGATATCCAAATGCCGTCTATGAGCGGATTGCAGATTGCAAAAATATATAAGTGAAAATTATAAAAAAATGTTATAGTTATACTGCTTACCGCATATTCAAAGTTTCAGTATGCAAAAGAAGCCATAGAGTACGGAGTTAAACATTATGTTGTAAAAAATGACTTACTAGATGAACTCCCTTTAATACTAGCAAAGATTGTTTCTGAAAACGCAGAATCTGAGAATCAAAATGATTTGAACAATGATGATGCAAACATTGAAAACTGTGCGTATGTTATACAAGATATAGAAAAAGTATATCGAAGAAAATTTAGATAAAAAGCTATCCCTTACTGATATAGCTGAATCTATTCATATGAATAAAAAGCTATATTAGCCGAATGTTCAAAAGAAAAAAAGCAGGAGAAAAATTTATTTGATTATATAAATAAGAGAAAAAAATAGAAAAGGCTAAGCAACTGATAAAAAAATAATGAATTAAGAATGTATGAAATAGCATTAAACGTAGGCATGGAGGATACAGCATATTTTTTTCACGAGTTTTTTAAAAAGTATGAGGGAATTTCGCCAAGTGAATATCAAAAAGGAGCTAAGAGGGTAGTATGATGAAGGTAAAGTTGTTGTTTTTTTAACAGTGTTAATTGTATTTTCTATGTGTAGTTGTAATAAACCAATCAGTCAAGAAAAATAAAGTTAATATAACTCTATTACATGGATTTGGAGGTGAGAGTAAGGAAGATATCATTATGAGAAAGATATATAAAGAATTTGAAGAGAAGAATACGGATATCAGCTTAACACTGGTATCAGTTCCTTCGTTTAATCAAGTTCTTGAAAAAGCAAAAGATCTTCTTGTAATTGGAAAGGCTCCTAATATAATATACAATGGTAATTCTGATTCGGGCACTGTTTATAAATTTATGGTAGAGAAAGGTTATGCCTTAAATCTAATGCCTTATATAGAAAAATGATAGTGAATTAAAAGAGAATACATCAAAAAAATAGTGCTGAATACATGGAAGGAAGCTCCCAATGCTCTTTACACTGTCACAGATGTACTTGAAACAAAAAGGATATTGGTACAACAAAGAAATATTTAAGCTTGCAGGAATAGAAAAAAATTCCTGGGGATTATAATAGCTTTGTAACTATGGTTAAGAAAAATTAATTATTGGTCTAAAAGAACACTCTAACTCAACTGTTGCAGTCCAATTGACTGACAATCTTGTAAATAGTTTGACGGAATCTCTAAATGGAAAAAATAACAAAGCGATTTCAATTGAGATTAGTGATTTTCTTAAACAAAATAACATTCAAAAAGTTGATTCCCTGTATAAAGATGAATTAAGAAGTTTTAATGTTGGTCATAGTGCTGTTTTCTTCGGAGAGGTATTTGACAAGAGGAGCATCACTAATAATATGAAGGCTGGATTTGAGAGTTTTCCAATTGGCAAAGGTTTGAATAAATTTTCTCTATTTCCAAGTTCAGGATATATCATCAGTAATTGGGGAAGTAAGGATCAGGAGGAAGCGAGTATTAGGTTTATAAAATATATGCTAAGTAAAGAAGTACAAGAAAAAAATTATTAACAGAGCTTTTACAAATTACCATCAAACCCTAATATAGATATAGAGCTTGTCAAAGACAAGGATATTGAAGTATACAATGCATATAAAGAGATTTTAAGTAAATATAATCCAAATTAAAAGTAAATATAATACATATTTTGTACTAAAAAAACTAGTATAAATAGTCCAAAAATCATGTAAACCAAGTCAATCGTAAAAATTATCCAAACCAATCTATAATAGACTCAGACTTAGGCAGAAGCCTAAAATGTTTTATAGAGAAGGGAGAAACTTATGAAGTTTAAGAAAATTATCGCATTGGGACTTGGTTTGGTAACAGCTGTTTCAACACTTACAGCATGTTCAGGTGGAGCTAGTGGTTCAAAGGACACTAAGGATGGTGAGATTTCAGGAGAAATCAGATATGCTTTCTGGGATAAAGGACAGGCTCCATATTTCGAAAAAAATGTGTCGCGGAGTTCAATAAGCTTTTATCCAAATGTAAAAGTAACACTTGAAAATAGTGGTTGGGAAGAATATTGGAAAAAGTTAGAAGCAGGGGCAACAGGTGGCAGTAGTGCAGATGTATTTTGGTTGAATGGACCAAATATAACAAAGTATGCAAAGGGAGATGTGCTTCTACCTATTGACGACAAAATCAAAGAAGCAGGGATAGATCTTTCAAATTATCCGGAAGCTCTCTTAAAGCTTTATAATGTAGATGGTGTACAGTATGCAATACCAAAGGATTTTGATACAATTGGAATCTGGTACAACAAAAAACTTTTTGATGCTGCCGGAGTTCCATATCCAAAGGATGATTGGACTTGGGATGATTATGTAGCGACAGCGAAGCAACTCACAAAGAAAGATAAAAGTGTATACGGCACTGCTGTACAATATAGGGACCAAACAGGAATTTATAACACTATATTCGCATCAGGCGGATATGTTATTTCTGATGATAAAAAGAGTTCAGGATATAACAAGGCTGAAACACAGGCCGGTGTACAACTTTTAATAGACCTCCAGAAGGAAGGAGTAACCCTTCACAGGCTTCTCTTGAGGAGACTGAAGATTATGTTCAGTTTTTATCCGGAAAGATAGCTATGCTTATGAATGGTTCTTGGTTCTTAAATCAGATTGTTGGCTCAGAAGTTCAGGATGATATTGATGTAGTAGCATTACCTTCAATAAATGGTAAAAAGGCAACAGTTATTCATGGACTTGGAAACTGCATAGCTAAGAGTACTAAGAATCCTGAAGTCTGCTTGGAAATGGGTAGAGTTTCTTGCTAGTGAACAGGCTAATAAGCTATCTGCAGAAACAGGTGCTTTGCTATACCCGCTTATAAAGGAACCTCTAAAGATTGGGTAGAGAAGAATCCTAAATATAATTTGTCAATGTTTATTAAGGCAGAGAGGAATACTCATATCCTTATCCTGTGTCACTTAATACCGGTGAGTGGACACAGTATCAGGCAGATAACTTAAAGAAGGCATTTAATTTAGAAGTTAGTGTAAAAGAAGCTTGCGATAAACTTGCGGAAGAAATGAACGAAGTATTAAAAAATGAAAAAAATAAAGGCAAACAATGTTCAGAAAGGTAAGCTTTTTGCAAAATATTTGGATTAGTCCAAGTCAATAAAGGTTGGGCGTACTGTTTCTAAGTACGCCCTGTTTCTATAAAGTTAGGAGGCACAATGAAAAAAACTTCTATTAAGCTGAATAAAGAGTGGCTCACAGGATATTTAATGATTTTTTTCCTGTTGTTGCAGGACTATTAGTATTTTACATATATCCTATATTTAAAGTAATTATCGATAGTTTTTATGAAGTTGGTTCGTTTAATAAACGTTCATTTGTGGGACTTGATAATTACTTAACTATGTTTAATGATCCTAAAAATGTGGTCATCATTATTTAATACCTTTAGTTATGTAATAGTAATAGTTCCAGGAACCATAATAATTTCACTTATACTTGCAGCTTTACTTAATACCAAAATTAAAGGAAGGGGATTCTTTAGAGTTGTATATTTCATTCCAGCCATAACAATGGGTGCAGCAGTTGCAATGATATGGAAATGGATGTATAACAGTGACCACGGAATTATAAATGCAATATTAAATGCACTTGGTTTTGATTCAGTAAATTTCCTTACCAATCCTAATACAGCGCTTCTTTCAATATGTCTGGTTAGTATTTGGATAAATGTTGGATACAATATGATCATACTTCTCGCGGGAATACAAGGGATTTCAAAAACATATTATGAAGCTGCCTCCATTGACGGGGCAAGTCCGGTAAAACAGTTTTTTGGAATAACTTTACCATTGGTCACACCTACACTCTTTTTTGTAATCATAACCAATTTGATAGGAACTTTTCAAACATTTGATACTATATACATGATGATAAAAGAAAGTGGTATAGCAATGGAAGCGACACAGAGTATGGTTATGTACTTTTTCAGAAATGCATTTTCATATTCTAAAAAGGGCTATGCCTCTGCTCTTGCGGTCTTCCTTTTTCTAATAATAATGCTTGTTACCCTTATACAGATGAAGCTTCAGAAAAAAATGGGTAAATTATGAATAGGAGGGTGTATGAATAAAAAAATATAATATTGGAAAGTTTTTTTGTATACATAATATTAATTGGTGGAGTTGGTATAACGGTTTTTCCCTTTTATATGGATGATATTAACATCATTTAAGAGTCAAATTGAATCAATTAAAATACCAATCACTATTTTCCCAAAGGAATGGTTGATAAAGAATTACTTTGCTGTTTTTTTAAGGCAATTCCTTTTGGCAGGATGTATTTAAATACTATAATTAATGCTGTTGTAATTGTATCTGTACAGCTTCTATTCTGCTCAATGGCAGCTTATGCATTTGCAAGGCTGAAATTTCCTGGAAAGAATGTTATTTTTACAATACTACTCTCTGTACTTATGATACCTTCGTCATTTTTTATACTACCGCAGTATCAAATTATTCAGGGCTTAGGTTTGTTAAATAGCTTACCAGCTCTATTTTTTTACCAAACCTTTTTAGTATATTTGGTACATTTTTGTTAAGACAGTTCTTTAAATCATTACCGGATTCACTCGAGGATGCAGCAAGAATTGATGGGTGTAATAGGTTTATGATATACTATAAAATAATGCTTCCTCTTGTAAAGTCGGGACTTGTAGCACTTGGTATATTAACTTTAAGATTTGCTTGGAATGATCTTATGTGGCCGCTCATAGTTAACACATCTGAGCAAAAAATGACACTTGCTGCAGGTCTTTCCAGCTTGCAGGGACAATATGTAACTGATTATCCTCTTATGATGGCTGGAGCAGTTATGTCAGTTGCACCACTTTTAATTCTATTTGCAATTTTTCAGGAACAGTTTATTGAAGGAATTGCTTTATCGGGAGTTAAGGGGTAAAATATAATTTAAACAGAAGAACATTAGATTAAAATAGGAGAATATTAAAATGGAAAAATTAAGATTGGCTATGATTGGTCTTGGAAGCAGGGGAAGAGGACTTCTTAAAACAGCGTATCTTGAGCATCCTTTAGCTCAGTTTACAGCCATTTGTGACAAGTATGAAGACAGATGCATAGAATGTGCTGATATTGTTGAGCAGGCTGGATTTCCACGCCCAAAGACAACAACAAATTATAAAGAAATCCTTGAAATGGAAGATGTAGATGCTGTTATCCTTTGTACTTCCTGGGATAAACATATTGATATATGTATAGAGGCAATGCACAAAGGCAAGGCTGTGGGCTGTGAGGTTGGTGGAGCTTATTCTCTTAGAGAATGTTGGAAAATAGTTGAAGCCTACGAGGAAACAAAGGTTCCTGTAATGCTCCTTGAAAACTGTGTATACGGCAGGGATGAAATGCTTGTAAGCCATATGAGAGACCTTGGACTTCTTGGAAGGATAGTTCATTGTGAGGGAGGCTACAAGCACGACCTTAGAGGCGAAATAGCTTTTGGAAAGGAAAACCGTCATTACAGGCTAAATAACTACATACATAGAAATACAGAGAACTATCCGACTCATGAATTAGGCCCGATAGCAAAGCTGCTTAACATTAATAAGGGAAACCGTATGCTTAGCCTTACATCAGTTGCTTCAGGCTCCTTTGGACTCAGTGAGTATATCAAAGACAAAAAGAGTGATGATGAAGAACTGATGAATACAACCTTTAATCAGGCTGATATTGTAAATACAATAATTAAATGTGCAAATGGAGAAACCATACTTCTAAGCCTCGATACTACACTGCCTCGCTACTATTCAAGAGGCTATACCATTCACGGCACAAAGGGTATGTATACCGAAGATAATCATTCCATTTTTTTGGATAACGAATATAGTGAGAAGGAGCATTTTGAGTGGAGCAAGCATTGGAACAATGTTGAAGAGTATCGCAAAAAATATGAGCATCCGCTCTGGAAAGAATACCTTGAAAATGGTGTAAAAAAGGGACATGACGGCATGGATTATCTGGTATTTTCAGATTTTATTGACTGTGTATTAAATAAAAAAAGAGCCTAATATAGATGTATACGATATGGCTGCCTGGATGAGCATATCTGTGCTTGCAGAACAGTCAATAAATATGGGAGGAGCACCTGTTGCAATTCCTGATTTTACAAATGGAGCTTGGATAAATAGAAGATAGGATGAAATATGGGAAAGTATAATCTAAGATACGGAGAAGCTGCAAAGTTTCGTTATGATGGACTTCCGCTTGGAAGCGGTGATTTTGGCGCAAGAGTCAATTCATATGAGGCTTATGAGGACATAAGCCTCAATCTTGATACTCTTTGGTCGGGTGAAGAAAAAAATAAGATGAATCCACTGTTTAACCCTGACAAACTGGAAGAGATAAGGGAGCATATCTTAAAAGAAGAATACAAAGAAGCAGAGGAGATTAGCAAGAGATATGTGCTTTAGCGACTGGACTGAGTGCTATCTTCCTGCAGGTAATCTAATAATAAAGTACTTGGATGAAGATGAGGCGAAAACTTCATTTTACAGGGAACTATCTCTTGATACCGCTGTTTACAAAATGGAGGCTAACAGTAATTCCTCTAAGAGACATCTGTCTGCTTTTGTAAGCTTTTGCGACAGCACTTTAGTAGCCTGTTTGGAGGGTGAGAACAGAGGACTATCTCTAGAAGTATCTCTTGATAGTCAGTTGCATTATTGCCTAAATAGCAGTGAAAACAGGCTTACTCTTAAGGGCAGGGCGCCAATCTATGCGGCTCCAAATTATTTTAACGTACCTGAACCTATAAGATATGAAGATGGCAAAGGTCTTAACTTTGTGCTCATGCTTGAAGTCTTAATACATTCAGGTGAAATGCAGATAAAAGATGATAAGCTCATTATTAATAATGCTGACAAGGTTGAGCTTTATTTAACGGGTGATACTGATTACAAGAATAAAGAAAATTTAGAAGAATTCTGTAAAAACAGGCTTAAAAAGGTAAGGGAACAGGGTTTTGACAATTCTTTAACAGAACACAAAGAGGCATTTACACCTCATTTTAAAACATTTGAAGTTTCTCTTTCAGATTCAGAAAATAAGGATACAGTTAAGGCTGTTAAAGATGCCAAAGATATAGATGACTGCTACATATATGAGCTAATGACTCAATATGCAAGGTATTTGCTAATTACATCATCAAAGCCCGGAACCGAATGCGCCAATCTACAGGGAATATGGTCAGATATTTTAAGAGCGCCTTGGAGCTCTAACTACACTGTTAATATTAATACTGAAATGAACTACTGGATAGCTGAGTCCACAGGTCTTTCTGACTTCCATAGACCTCTCTTTGAGCTTTTAGAAAAGGTAAGCAAGAGGGGAAGGAGACAGCTAAGAAGATGTATGGAGCAAGAGGCTGGGTAAGCCATCACAATGTGGATTTATGGGGACACTCTACCCCTGTGGGCTTAAATGCAGGTGATGACAACCCATCTGTGTATGGTCTTTGGCAGATGAGTGGCGGCTGGCTTTGCAGACACCTTTTTGAGCATTATCTCTATGAACAAGATGAAGATTTCTTAAGGGATACTGCTTATCCTATTATTGATGGAGCAGTGAAATTTTACCTAGACTATTTGAGAGAGGTAGATGGATATTTAGTTACCATACCGTCAACCTCCCCGGAAAACTACTTCGTAGATGATAAAGGAGGAGTTCATGCTCTAACCTATGCATCTACAATGGATATAAGCATAATTAAGGAGCTATTTGCTAATTATCTTACTATACAGGATATCTTAGGCTTGGAGAAAGATAAAGAGGTCTTAAATGCACTTAAGAAGCTCCCACCTTTTAAGATAGGAAAAACCGGTGCTTTATGTGAATGGTTCGTTGACTACACCGAAAATGATGTGCATCATAGGCATGTATCGCATCTTTACGGGCTATATCCGGGCAATCTAATCAAAGATAAAGAGCTTAAAAAAGCCTGCGAAACTTCCCTTAACAGGAGAGGAGATGATGGAACAGGCTGGTGTATAGCTTGGAAAGCCTGCCTCTATGCAAGGCTTAAAGAAGCAGAAAGTGCATTAAACCTATTAAAGAATCAACTTCGTTACACGGTTGAAGAGAACATTAAGGTCACAGGAGGAGGAACTTATCCTAATTTATTCTGCGCACATCCGCCTTTTTCAGATTGATGGCAATTTTGGATTTCTGTCTGCTGTGATTGAAATGATACTCCAAAGTGATGAAGAGAGGATTGAACTCTTGCCTGCCCTGCCAAAAGCATTTAATACAGGCTTTGTAAAAGGCATAAGAGCAAAGGGAGGCTATAGTCTTGACGTGGACTGGGAAAATGGCAAGGTAACTCATATAGTTATAAGAGCCAAAAAAAGTATGGAAGTGTGAAGCTTTTGCTATAATGGAAATGAGGAAAACCTGATATTTGATAAGGATTCCTTGTCAAAAAGAAATAAAAAAATTTGTTGACATCCCTCTCTGTATGCTAAACTATATTTTTGTGCCCTGCACTGTGTGGGTAGAAGTTTGTCCAAATGACAACACCTAAGCAGGCGAGAATTATAATAGGAGGAGCCATATGTACGCAATTATTGCAACAGGTGGTAAGCAGTATAAGGTAGCTGAAGGTGATGTTATCCAGGTTGAAAAGCTTGGTGTAGCAGCCGGAGAGACTTATACCTTTGATCAGGTTCTTGCAATCGGTGGTGACAAGTTTGTTCTTGGAAACCCTGTAGTAGCTGGTGCTACTGTAACAGCTACAGTTGAAAAAGAAGGCAAGGGACCTAAGGTTATTGTTTACAAGTATAAACGTAAAAGTGGATACCACAAGAAAAACGGACACAGACAGTTGTACACAAAGCTTAAGATTGAAAAGATTAACGCTTAATCATGATTAAGGTTGTTGTGTCGGTAGACAAAGATGGCGGTTATAAGGGTATAGAATTTTCAGGTCATGCATTATTTGCCGATTCCGGTAAAGATATTGTATGTGCCGCAGTTTCTATATTGGCTATTAATACGCTAAACTCTATTGAGGTCTTTTGTAAAGATGAATTCACTGCTTATGATGATCCTGAAAAAGGTTATCTAAGAGCAGAGTTTAAGAGTAAACTAAGCGACAAGGCTGATTTACTTATGAAGTCTCTTATGCTTGGACTCGATGGAATATCACAAGAATACGGTAAAAAGTTCATTACTATATTAAGGCAGGAGGTGTAATGCGATGATAAGATTGAACCTTCAGTTTTTTGCTCATAAGAAGGGTGTTGGTTCTACTAAGAACGGCAGAGATTCTGAGTCAAAAAGACTTGGTGCTAAGAGAGCAGATGGTCAGTTCGTATTAGCTGGAAATATTCTTTATAGACAGCGTGGAACTCATATCCATCCAGGTACAAATGTTGGAATCGGTAAGGATGATACATTATTTGCTACAGTTGATGGAAAAAGTTAAATTTGAGAGATTAGGCAGAGACAAGAAGCAGGTTTCTGTATATCCTGTAGCTGTTGCTGAATAATAACTGATAATTACTTTAAATCTTTGTAATACATAGATTTGGGGCATTTTTAATGAAACAAAGATAGAGGAAGAAAAAAATGTTTGCAGATAGTGCAAAAAAATATGTTAAATCTGGTAGTGGCGGGAATGGCCAAAGTAAGTTTCAGACGCGAATTGTTTGTAGTCGCTGGCACCGGATGGCGGTGACGGCGATGATGGCGGTGATGTTATTTTTTTGAAGTTGATAAAAAAATATAAACACACTTAATGAATTTAGATATGTTAGAAAGTATTATGCCAAGGATGGCGATGAAGGTGGAAGAAGACGTTGTCATGGAAAAGATGGCGAGGATATAATAATAAAGGTTCCAGAGGGAACAGTGGTAAAAGAGGCAGAATCCGGCAAGGTTATAGTGGATATGTCAGGAGATAACCAGAGAGAAGTCATTCTTAAAGGAGGCAAAGGCGGTAAGGGTAATATGAACTACGCTACTCCTACAATGCAGGTTCCTACCTATGCACAGCCTGGAAAACCGGGTATTGAACTTACTCTTATTCTTGAACTAAAGCTGATTGCAGATGTTGGCCTTGTGGGTTATCCAAATGTAGGTAAATCAACAATTCTTTCAAGATGTACCAATGCTAAGCCTAAAATAGCAAATTATCACTTTACCACATTACATCCTAATCTCGGAGTAGTAGACCTTGGAGGCGGTGCAGGCTTTGTAATTGCTGACATACCGGGACTTATAGAGGGAGCTTCTGAAGGTGTTGGCCTTGGACATCAATTCCTTAGACATATAGAAAGAACCAGAATCATTGTCCATGTAGTTGATATTTCAGGCTCAGAAGGAAGAGATCCTATTGAAGACATAAAAAATATCAATAAAGAGCTCGGAAACTATAATCCTGAGTTACTTAAGACTCCTCAGATAATTGCAGCAAATAAAATGGATTTATTCTATGGAGATGAGGCTGATGAAAAGCTTAAAGAATTCCACGAAGCCTTTGATGGTGAAAATATTCCTATCTATCCTATTTCCGCAGTTTCAGGTAAGGGAATTAAAGAGCTTTTGTATGCAGTAAATGATATACTTAAGACACTTGACAGAACTCCGGTTATTTTCCATAAGGAATTTGATGCCTCTGACCTTGTAATCGATGAGAGTCCACTTGAGATTACAAAGGTGAAGGAAGGTGAATACCTTGTTAAGGGCTCCAAGATTGATAAAATGCTTGGATACACTAACCTTGATGATGAAAAAGGGCTTTGCTTTCTTCCAAAAAGTTCCTGCGCGACCAGGGAGTTATTGATAGATTAGAGGAGCTTGGAATAGAGGAGGGTGACCTTGTAAATCTTGGTGACCTGAGTTTTGATTATTATAAGTAAATTATGTGTTTATAAAAAAAGTATTTTTATAATTATACTTTTTGACACTTGTATCAATAAATATTGATTGACATAGCGGGAGATTATATGACCAGTAAACAAAGAGCATACCTTAAAGGTCTTGCAATGAAGTTAGATCCTGTATTTAATGTTGGGAAATCCAGCATCACCCCTGAATTTACCTCTGCAATTGCAGAAGTTCTCGAAACCAGGGAGCTTATTAAAATATCCGTACTTAAGAACTGTCTGGATGAGCCTCGTGAAATAGCTGAAGTTCTTGCTGAACGCACACATTCACAGGTTGTACAGGTTATTGGAAAGAAGATAGTTCTTTACAAAGAATCAAAAGATAATAAAAAGATTGAACTACCTAAGAAATAACGAGTGACAATATGAAAAAAATAGGTATATTTGCAGCACCTTTTAATCCGATTCACAACACCCATATAGATATGGCAAAAGCCGCTCTTAAAGAAGGAGGGCTTGATGAAGTGTGGGTGATGCCGGCAAAGGTTCCACCTCATAAGCTTGGAATGAAAAATTGTGGCTGACATCCATAGGTTTGAAATGGTAAAGCTTGCACTCATTGGCGAAAAGAACATCTTCCCTCTGATTATGAGCTTGTAAGAGATAGGGTTAGCTATACCTCAGATACTTTAATATCACTTAAGAAAGACTTTCCAGGCGATGAATTTACACTTATCATTGGAGGAGATTCGGTTCTATACCTTGAAGACTGGCACGAGCCACAGATTATCTTTGATAATGCCGATATTTTCTATATTTCAAGAATAGGAAGTGAGTCCGACAAATGCTTGTCTCACATTGATAATGTTTTAAAGAAAAGATTCACTAATGTCAGAATGAAGGAAGTAATGTTTAGGGCAACCTCAGTTTCATCAACTGAAATCAGGAAATTGATTTCTGAGGGGATAAAGGATGCAAGCTTACTTGGTATAAGTGATAAGGTGATGCAATATATCTTAACTAATAACTTATATAAGGAGGAAGTTCATGGGTGATTCTGTAAGGCTTTTTGATATACAAAACAAGCTAAGAGTGCTTCTTCCTGAGTATAGGTTTTATCATACCTTAGGTGTTTCATATACAGCTGCTTCACTGGCAATGAGCCATGGAGGAGATGTATATAAGGCTCAGCTTGCAGGACTTTTGCATGACTGTGCAAAATATCTAAAGAGCTCTGAAATGATAACTGAATGTGAGAAAAACGGGATTGAAATTTCTGATATAGAAAGGCTTTCACCGGGATTGTTACATACAAAACTTGGTGCCTTCTATGCTAAGAATGTATACGGTGTAGAAGATGTGGATGTGCTTTCAGCCATTACTTACCATACAACAGGCAGACCTGATATGGGCCTATTGGAGGAGATTATATATGTGGCTGATTATATTGAACCAAGCCGTCCTGCTCTGCCTTATATCGATGAAATGAGAGCCTGTGCCTTCAGTGATTTGCATAGGGCTACACTATTTGAGCTTAAATCAGTAATAACTAAAAATAAATAAAGATAATGGGGTTATGGATAAAAGAACTGAAGAGACATACGAATTTTATAAAAAACTAGTGGAGGGATAATGGAAAACGTTTTAGATGCAGTAAGAATTACCTGTAAGGCACTTGATGAGCACTTAGCAAATAATATTAAAGTAATTGATATAGCTCATCTTACAACTATTTCGGAGTATTTTTGTAATAGCTGATGCTAAAAACGAAAACCAAATGAAAGCTTTACAGGATGCGGTAGAGGAAAGCCTGGCTAAGGCTGGTATACATCCTGAAAGAATCGAAGGCGACCGTTCAGAAACTTGGATATTGCTTGATTATGGCGAATTTGTAGTTCATATTTTCTCAAGAGAAGATAGAGAGTTCTATAATATTGAGAGAGTATGGTCTGACGGAAAGATGCTTGATACAGACATGCTTTATTAATTAACTCTAATTTTTTTACAAAGAAAGTACCACAGCTAATTAAACTAATTGTTATGCCTGATTTAAGGCAGATTAGATAAATGGCTGTGGTATTGATATTTCTAAAATAAGACTGTATGATATTAATACATTCTAATAAGTCCTATAACTTTACCAAGGATTTCTACCTGATCAACTATGATAGGCTCCATGGAGTCATTTTCAGGCTGTAATCTAAAGTGATTTTTTTCTTTATAAAAAGTCTTAACTGTAGCAGAATCGTCTACCATAGCAACAACCATATCACCGTTTGAAGCAGTTGAACACTTTTTTACAATAATTTTATCTCCGCTGTAAACGCCGACATTAATCATACTGTCACCCTTTACAACAAGCATGAAAGTTTCCTCATTAGGCATATACTCCGCAGGAATAGGGAAGTACTCTGATATATTCTCAACAGCAAAAATAGGCTCACCTGCCGCAACAGTACCTACAACAGGAATGCTTACAAGCTCTCTTCTTGTAATATTGAACTCATCATCAACAATCTCTATTGCACGAGGCTTAGTAGGGTCACGCCTGATATAACCGTTTTTCTCTAAGGTCTCGAGGTGAGAGTGAACAGATGAAGTTGACTTTAAGTGTACTGCTTCGCATATTTCTCTAACTGAAGGTGGATAACCTTTAGACAAAACCTGTGTTTTCAAATAATCTAATATTTCCTGCTGTTTAGCAGTTATCTTACCATAGCCCATAACTATTCCTCCAAATTCCTAATAATACATAAGTCAAGTATATATCATTTATTTCTAAATGTCAAACGGATGTTCCAAAAATTTGTTCGATTTTACTGTTGACAAAAGAATATTTGTTCGATATAATAACTGTATTAGAACGGTTGTTCGCAAACATTTGTTTATTATTAAAGGGGGATTAAGATTATGACTAAAAATAACAAAAGAGTACATTATAGAAAACATTCCAGCAAGAGAAACAAAGGAGGTAAAATTAGCTTTATTTTATCCTTTTATGTTATTACAATGGTTTTTTCATATTTTCTTGGTTTCTCTAACAACTTTGTAAAGGCCGATTCAGAAATGAAGCCTGTATACATAGACAGTAGGGTAGTGAAGCAGGGTGAGACCTTGTGGAGCATCGCAAAGAGCTATGACTCTGTTTACTATAGCAGTACCAAAGATTATGTAGAGGCTATAAAAGAGTGCAACAATCTCACCGGTGATGAAATTTCTGCCGGAGTAAGCCTTATTATTCCATATACAAAGTGATTTGAGACTAAACATAAAAGGCAACATATAATATTCCACAAGTAATCAGTGTTGCAATGACAAAAATTAGAACTATACCTAATCTACTTGCGTCTTCTTCATTTTCATCCTTGTAATTAGGTTGAAGTCTGTGAAGTTGATTGTAACTAGCAGATTTTGGTGTTGATATTTCTTGTGTAAGTTTTGATGGATTAGGCACTGATGCCATAGATTTTGATTCAGTTGTTTTGGCTTTTTCCTGTTTCTTTATAGTAGCTTTTCTATATTGCGCCAAAGGATCTGTAGTGTTCATTATTTCGTTGTAGAAGCTTTTAAGCCATTCAATATCCTCTGGCTCACATATATTATCATAGGATGATCCTATTTCATGAGCATACTGATTTCTGATATGTCTCAAGCCTTTTAACATCATTAGAGTATAGTTCCAGTTTGAAACATATCTATCTCCATTTGTTATTTTTTTCCATTGCATCGATATATGAAGTTACGCCTTTTTCACTGTTAAATATTTCTCTACAGATTTTTATCCAAGTGTTTAAAACGCTTCCATAAATTCTTCATTACTATGGCTCATCACAGCTCCTTCTATTCCTTACGAAGTTTCACTATATTGGTCGCCTTCCTTCGTCTGTCTTCTTCAATAGCAGCATAGTGTTTCTTCGTGGTATTTACATCCTTATGGCCAAGCACATCTGCTACAAGATAAATATCACCTGTTTCCCTGTACAGGCTGGTTCCATAGGTGCTTCTAAGTTTATGAGGAGTTATTTTCTTCATTGTAGTTACAAGACTGGAGTACTTTTTTTAACCAAAAGTTCAACAGCACGTACACTTATTCTCTTTTTTTGCATCGATAAAAAGAGGGCATTTGTATGACCTTCAGCAGCCTCTATTTTAACTCGTTCCTCAAAATACTTTTTAAGAGCTGCTTCCGTTTCATCACCAAAGTACACAACTGTTTCATAGCCACCCTTTCTATGTACCTTTACTCCATTAGTCTTAAAATCCACATCCTTCATATCAATTCCCACACACTCTGATACACGAATACCGGTTCCGAGCAGGAGAGTAACTATCGCCAAATCTCTCACAGATGTCTTTTCGTGATACCTGTTTTGAGCAGCAGTAAGACCTTCACCTGATTCGATATTGTCAAGCAAGTCAGCGATCTCCTCAGGTTCGAGCCTTACTATTGCCTTATCGTGAAGCTTAGGAGTATCTACAAGTACACTCGGATTGTTCTTAATTCTTTCTTTTTTTGTAATAATACTTATAAAAAGGTTCTAAGTGCCACGAGCTTACGCTTAATACCTTTTTCTTTATTACCATGCCCTTCACCGTCTTTTACATAGTACCTGATATAAGATATGTATTCCTCTATGTCTATTGCTTTTAAGCTATCTAAAATACTGATATCAATATTTCTCACATCAACGTTTGATAGAGCAGGATTAGACTCCTTAAGCCAGTTAAAAAAGACGATAAGGTCATAAGCATAGGCTATCCTTGTTCTTGATGCCGTTGTCGACTCTATACCTCTGAAAAATTCAGAAGCAAATTTGGGAAGCTTAAGCAGAAGCCCTCTAAGCTTTAATTCATTATCTATATCAACCTGCTGACTATAAGTTTGCTCAGCCATATTACCTCCTGATATTAACACAACCTATATTATGATGTGGGTATCAAAAGTATTTGACACCCATTAATACAGGATTGCTACAGCTACGCTTACCGCAATCCTTGCAAAAACTGTATGAAAATTCCAAAAAGCGAAGTCATAATCATACTACATCGCATATTGTTATCATAGCTAATTGTAATTTTTTTCTACATCAATAGCATATCATATACTACAAATATAGTCAAAAAGAATTAATATTTTCTACAAACATCTAATTGTCATAAATCGCATAAAAATAGCCATTTTGTAAGGGTTATACCGTGAATTCAACCATAGTAAAGAAGTAGGTTTATGTAAAATGACTAATATTTAACACAAATTCAATTAAAATGACATATTTTTTTACCACTTGATAATCTTACTATAAAAACAGTAAACTAATTAAGTTAAAGTATAAAAATTTCCGATAAATATGCCGTAGACACTATTTACGCTTATTTATATCGGTGCTTTGTATATTATTTTTTTGATTGGAGTGATTTAAATGAAATTTAAAAAGTTTGTAACATTTGTATCAATTCTAGGTATGCTTTGCTGTACCGTACCGAGGGTATCTTATGCTGACACCATAAATATCAAGTATGGAAAACAAAAATATTAATTATTCAGATGCACAGGTTAAATATACAATTAATGGCAGTAATATCAAATCTAAACATCCGGGTATTATAATTGATGGTATATCTCTTGCCAGTGCAAAAGAGGTTTTTTTCTGATTCCAAGATAGGACTTTCTTATAAGTACAACAAGACAAAAAAATACCTTAGAGTTAAAGAGAGACAAGACCACCTTGTTATTAACATTAAATTCAATTACTGCAAAGGTAAACGGTAAGAGTGAAACCCTGCCCGTAGAACCTAGAATGGTTGAATTTAGCGATAAGACTAAAGATATATATGTACCTACCAGATATGTAGCAAAAACATTTGGGCTAACATATACCTGGGATGCTTCATCAGGCGTTGCCTCGATGACCGGAAAGACTGTTAAGAAAAAAAGAAAGCTGTTAAATCTGACAGCAAAGCAAAGACTAAGAAGGACAAAAAAATAATACTAAAAAGGATAAAAAAATCCAAGACAAACAAGACTAATAAGAAGGCAACTAAAAAAAGACTACTACAAAAAAAGTGTTAAGGAAACCTTTATATATAGCAGCAAATCTTATGATGTTAAGAATAAAAAGGTCATTTTTTTAGTATAGAAGATATTGAGCTTAATACTGCAAAGCTTCCGGGTGTCTACGTAGGTAAAACTTTAATGGGACCTGCAAAAAGCTTATTCCTATCAGATAGTATGGAAGGAAGCTTTACCTTAAGTAAATCGAAGAAAAGTGCAACTATAAGCTTTGGAGATAATAACTTAATCCTTACTCTTGGCGACAAAAATGCAGAGTTAAACGGTGCACAGGTAAAACTTGAAAAGGCACCTGACTTTATTAAACTTAATTTTTCAAATAAAAATGAAGTTTACATACCTATGGAAAGTATATGTGAACTCTTTGACATTGATATTGAAACAAGTGGTAATGTAAGTACTTTAAGTCTGCCTGATGATGATGAAGATGTTGAGGATGTTGGTGATGATGAGAATTCTAAACCAACACCTGAGCCAACACCAGAACCTAGTAATGAAGCAGAGCAGCCTCTCCAGCCTTTTGTAGCAAATAAGCTTCCATTTAGCTGGAAGTCAAAAAGTAAACCCTGCTACAGCCTTTAATGCTGTACAAAGCTTAAACGGCAAGAATACTTCTGCAGGCTCATCAATTGCTGATATAGTTAATTTATCCGGAAATCAGGCGGATAACTTTGACACATATACCATCACATCTACAGAAGGTTTTAGTGGCATCAAGGGTAACATGGCCAATAATCAGTTGACAGTTAGCCTTGATAATGTATCTTCAAACGGCAGCCAGAGTTATACAAGTAATATTCGTACCGTTAATTACATAAATACAACATATAACGCTGCCTCAAATTCTACTAATATCAGCTTTGGACTTGCAGATGGTGTAGTGGGATATGAGATGTCACTATCAAAAGACGGTAAATCTCTGAATGTGAAAATATATAAAAACACAATTACAGAGATTAAAGGAAGCTATAATAAGGGAGTATATACCTTTACTTTTACAGGTCTTGCACCTTTAAGCATAAATGATAACGGAAGTTCCGATAGCAACCAGAATCTGGCTATACCTAACATTATAGATACTATAGGCTCCGGTTCATATGTTGACAATACAGGTTCTGCTCTAAGTTTGTTTAGCTATTTTAGTAATGGCGTAGCCGGAGCTTCTTTATCCGTTAACAAAACCTCAAGACTTACTTATTACACAAGTCAGTCCGGCAATACTTTAACTATAACATTTTCGCAGGCTTCAACACCTGCAAATGTTGTCGGTGCTACAATAGCATTACCTAGTGGCTTAGATACCTCTGAGATAGAAGATGAGGATAATTATTTTTCCGGGAACTTTACAATTACACTGCCTGGAGACTTAAGAAGTCATTTTAATTCTAAGCCAATTAAATATGATGCAAATAAGGTAAGTAATGTAAATATTTCACTTAATGATTCTGGTGATACAGTACTTACTTTCTATACCACAAAGCTCTATGCGTACAGATTAACTGTGTCTAAATCACAGATTAAGGTAGCTATAGACCGTGCTAAAAAACCTCTATTCAAAGGTAGTCGTGATTGATCCGGGACATAGGTGGACATGATGATGGAACTACGAGTCAGAATAAAATATATAAAGAAAAAAATGTAGTTTTGTCCATTGGGTACACCTACTTTTAGGAATTATCTCAATGATGAGGACTTGAAAGTGTATTGGACAAGAAAAGGTGATACCTACCCAACTTTATACGAGAGAGCTGCATTTCCTAAAAAGGTTGATGCTGATATATTTATCAGTGTGCATATGAACTCATTTCCAAAAAGCTACACCAAAGGGAACTGAAGTATTTTTATTCTACAAGAAATAATATTTTACAGCCAAACGGTCTTTCAAGCTACACAATGGCAAGTATGTTCTTAAAAAAATATTACTTCAACCTTCAGTACTTTTTAACAGAGGTGTAAAGACTGTCGCTTATGTTGTTACAAACATGAATACAGTTCCTGCAGTTTTATTAGAATATGGATTTTTTTATCTAATGAAGATGATTTAGCTAAGTTTAGTAAACTTGAAAATCAGGATAAGGCTGCTGAAGTATTGTATGATACAATAGAAGAGATATTTGATAATTACCCAACAGGGAGATAAAGGAGAGGAAGGTTGAATAATCAGTTTATTAAGAGGTTCTTTGCCTTTTTTTATCGTATTTCAGCTACTTTTTAAGCACCTTTGGCGACTACGATGCATATGCAAAGGATAAAAACGGCACCAAATATAAAAATGTTACGTGTATACAGATGTTAATAACGGGAAATTGAAGTTAAAAATAACTGTCACAGATAACAGTGCGGTTAAAGCTATAAAATACGCAGTTGGAAACCATAGAAAATCATTTTTTGTAAGTGCGTATTACTCAAAAAAAGTAAAAAACGTATCTGTTGCCTCAACCAAGAATATAAGTACCGCAATAACAGTGAAGCAAAATGATATATACACTGTATATGCAGTGGATATGTCAGGTAACAGCTCAATTAAAAAGGTGAGGATTAAGATGAACACAAATAACAATCAGACTAATCCAAATACTAAAGATAACACGGATAACAGTAAAAATACCAGCAAGAATACCGCAAACGGTAATAACGCCGGTAATAATACAAGTAATAATAACGGTGGTAATAACTCTACTGCAGACAGTACTCAAAATGTAAATAAAAATGTTGCTGTGGGCACAAACGAAGTAAGGGCTGCCTGGATTACCTTTTTAGAGTTTAATAGCAAGGGCTATACATTAAATAGCTTTAACAGCAGAATAACAGAGATGTTTGATAGGATAGCAGCGAGTGGGCTCAATGAAATCTACGTCCATGTAAGACCATTCAGTGATGCTATGTACCGCTCAGCATATTTCCCTTGGTCTAAGTATGCCTCAGGTACACAAGGAGTAGATCCTGGCTTTGATCCACTTGCTATAATGGTTAACGCTGCACACTCAAGGAACCTTAAGATTCACGCCTATATAAATCCATATAGAGTGTGTACAGAGGCAGATTTTGGTAAACTCGCGACCAGTAGCCCTGCATATAAATGGCTAAATGATGACGATGAAGACAATGACAGAAATGTACTCAAATTTGGTAATATGTATTACTACAATCCTTCATCAGATGACGTAATAAAGCTTATCAACAACGGTGTTGCAGAAATAGTTAAAAACTATGATGTAGACGGTATAATCTTTGATGATTATTTTTATCCTACACTTGGCAGTAATTACGCATCAAAGTTTGATTCTGATGAATATAATGACTATAAGTCAAATACGTCAAATCCATTGTCAATAGCTGACTGGCGCAGAAATAACATCAACAAGATGGTTAAGATGGTGTATGCTACAGTTAAAAAATCAGGTAAGAACCGTACTTTTGGTATAAGTCCAGCAGGTAATCTGAATAACCTAAGAGCAAATGACAAGTACTATGTGGACATCGACAGATGGGGTCGGGAATCAGGTTATGTTGACTATATAGCACCTCAGCTCTACTGGGGATTTGAACACAATATATGTCCGTATGAGCAAACTATAAATAACTGGATTGCTACAGTCATCAATCCTAATGTCAAACTATACATTGCGGTTGCCTATGCACCTTGCGCAGGCACAGGAGACTTCTGAGTGGAAGAATAACCATGATATATTAGGACGTATGGTTACGAGTCTTAGAAATAAGTCTTTGACTGGATTTTCTGTATACAGGTATGACTATATGACACCTGCCTTCCTTAGAAAGACCGGGGCTATTGATGAATACAATTATTTGGTTAAGGTGATAAAATCCAAGTAAATATTACTTTGAAATGGGGCTGTGCATAAGATAAATTATTTCTTGTGAGACAGTCCCATTTGTTATAATGTTTATCTGGTATACAAAAAGTACAATAGAGCCCTGTTAATCCATTGCTATCTATTCGTTAAACTTGGGTTTCGTGAATAGTTATTATGAGAAACCTATCTCTCATATTCATAAATACCTGTAGTAAAGAGGCTTTCTTAAGATATCTTACACTTCTTAAGATTTAATAAAATCTATTGCATATTCATTAGTTAAGTGCTAAATTAAAAAAACATAATAAGGTTTCTATCACTATATTAAAAAGGCAGGTGATATATTTGAGAAATAAAGTATATACAGGATATAAGATTATTGATGATTCTTCCATAAAAATATTATCTTAAAGAAATAGTTTTGACTTTATTGTCCTTATTCTTAATCTATAGTATATTTTCGTATGGAAGAAACTATGTAACTACAAATAGTCCTTCTTACGTGTTGTATAATAACTGGCATATCAATCTTCCTAAAGGCACTGAAGTTTTAACTCAGTATAAAAATACTAACTGGTTCGGTGAAGGTACTAAGGTATTTGTGATTAGGGTTGATAAACAGGAAACAACTGATACCTTCTTTGATTTGAGAAATTATTATACTGATATAGATGATGAATATAAACTTTATCTGACTAACTTAATTAGTCAGATTACAGATATAAACGTCAAGACTGCCCTCTCCGATGCAAACGCTAAATACAAGATACTAACTGCTCAAAGACAGGCTTGGGATGGAGGTCCTGAGGATAGTAGACGCCTATACTCTTTGTTTGATGAAAAGACAGGCTTATTCTACGTCGTAGAGGAACTGCTTTAGTGTTTCTTAGCAGCAATGTATAAAAGTGTATTATTTAGTTAAACATAAAAAGAGTGCCGATAGGAAAAAGCCTTCGTGCACTCTCTTATTATAATATCATGTTCTCTTACTGCTTATTACACATATTTATATTGTAAGTTAAATAAACAAATAAACTATAAGCACCTATGTTTACTTATAAGTTTCTTTTTAGAACTTCCTGCTGGAGTTCTTAGCAAGCTTCTGTAACTCTGCAATATCGCCTGCTGAAAGGCTTTGATTCTTTAGATATTCGCTGATAAACGTCTGTAATGAGCCATTATAGAACTGATCTATCAGTCTCTTTGTCTCAATTTCACGAACAGAGCGTCGCGACACAAGTGCACTACAGATAAAACCGGGATCTGTTCTTTGTACAGCACCCTTATCTATTAATCTTTTAATTACAGTATATGTGGTGTTTTTTTCTCCCAGCCTATATATTCCTTAATAATCTTAGATATATCTTTGGCCGCAAGCTCCTTATTAGACCAAAGAAGTTCCATAATGTTCAGTTCGCCTTCGTGTAATCTCAGTTCGCTCATAACTGGTCTCCCCACTCAATAATATACTACTACTGTCTTACGACTTTTTTACTATAACAGTAGTATATAATTATTTAGCCCTAAAGTCAAGCATTTGTAGAAGATTTAAGCCTTTCATAGCATTCTGAGCATACAGCCTTATAAGATATAAAGTCAGAATCATCAATTTCTATCTGATTTCCCTTAAATACAGGCACATTATTAACTAGCCTAAGGTTACAGGTAGCCTTTTTACCACAAGCGCAGACGTTTTTCATCTCGGTTATAGAATGTGCGAGCTCTAACAACCTTGAACTGGCAGGGAAGCCATCCATCCTAAAGTCTGCTCTAAGTCCATAGCATATTACAGGGATATTAAGCACTACCGCTACCCTATACAGCTGTTCTATCTGAGCTACCGTAAGAAACTGTACCTCATCAACCAGTATACAGTCAAGTCCTTGTCCATTCTCTTCAAAATGCTCAAAAAGATTATCATTTTTCCCCAACCAGTAAGTCTACTTCTCTGCTTATCCCCAGACGGCTGGTAACACAAGACTTCATCTTTGTGTCTACAGCAGGCTTAATTATTATGGCCTTCTGTCCACTTTCTGAGTAATTATGTGCCGTCTGTAAAAGAGCCGTTGTCTTACCACAGTTCATAGCACCGTACCTAAAATATAATTTAGCCATCACATCTCCTTCTACTTAAATATCCCAAGCATTAGCTTTGACTTCTCCACACTTGTTGCAGCAGTATTATTTAAGAAAACAATGTCTGTATTACTGTGTTTCTTAGCTAGATTAACAACGTTACCGGTATAATACCTATAATCAACCACATACACGTGCTGATAATGATCCACAAGGAAAGGTACAAATGCATTACCATATGACTCTTTGATTATAATACATGAACTGTCATCACTTAATCTTGGATTCTTTATTTCAATTAAAGGCTGGTCTCCTCCAATAAATGCCAGGTATTTATTGGCAGCAGAGAATTTATTTGCATCACTTATTATCTCATAAGTATAAGGCTTTCCTTCACGTGGAGTAATAGTCTCTTTGTTTGTAGCGATAGGAATATAGGCTTCTACAGTATCAGGGTTTTTGGCAAGCGCTTTTGACTGATTGCTGTATGCATAAAATGAGCCTAAGAAATCAGGAAATTCCTTCTTCTTATAATCCTTTAACTCGTGTGGAGTAATGCCTTTAACTTCACAAAAACTCCTATACACATAGTACGCACCAAGAGCTGTCCAGTGGTGGTCTGTCTTAAAATACAGATATTCTGAGTTGTAATTTCTAAGCTGCTTGTAGGTCTCAACAGTCTTTATAGACGGATTTAGCCTCTTGTAAATGTAGTTAATGGCCTCACCCTGATTGGATGTATTCATACTCTTTTGAATATCCTCATCAAGATTTACGCCAAAGCTGTTAGGCACTACTATATCATATACGGAAGCAATATTTTCAACTTTTTTAGCTATAGTATTGAGCATGGATGCATACAAATCAGCTCCCTTTTTATAAAAATAATAAAGAGTGAAGCCTCTGTTTTCGGCTATATAGACTGTTCCAGCCACCTCCGGCTGAACCTTTAGTGTTCCATCCTTAAGAGGCTTATCCTTACTGTTCTCCTTATTATTTTGAACGTTTGAATTCTCATTGGACTTAGTTACAGTATCTGCACTTCCTGATACTGTGGCGTTTTCAGCTATATCTTTAACTGCGGAGGTTGAGGCATTATCTATGTTTTGTTCATCATGTAAACTGTTATCTTTGTCTGATAAGTTCTCGCCAGCGGTGTTATCGGAAGTGTCCTCATCCTCATCTATATTGGATATAATGGGAGCAGTTTCCTCATCTCCACTTGGAATTGCATCGGCAGTCTGCCCTGTGTCACCATAAATCATAGTATCTCTGATTCCATAAATCTCTTCGGCTTCCGACTGAAATGCAATCATCTTCTCTCTTAGAGGATAGGTGTCAGCATACCAGGTCACAATATCCTTGAAAAAACTTCCATCAAGTACAGTACGGATGGTAGGGCTAGGAAATACAGCAAGTTTTCTCTTTTCAAGCACAGACTCAGTGGGTCTTATGAATATTAAAAAGCCTATTATCATAAAAACCATAACAGTTATAGACATAAGTGCAATCCTTATCTTATGCCAAATATTTTTTTCGTTCATATAAACTCCTTACTAAGGGCTAAAACTGATTATAAAAAAATGGTGTAAAAGCTATTTCCAGCCATTGCTCACTAATGATAGTAAAAGCAATAATATACAAAACAAAGTTCTAATTCCTTGATACAGACTCGCTACACCTCTACTGTTATCAGCCTTGGCAGACATCATTTTACCAAATAGACTAAATACAGGCGTACAGGATAAAAACACAGGCTATGATTATAAATATATTATTCTGTATACTAATATTCACAGTAGATATGCTAAATCCATTACTTTTTAATTCCAAGGAAGATTGAAATAACTTCCTTTAGCTGATTGATATCGCTGTATCTAAATAATAGCCACGCAAAGTTAATAATAAAGATTGTAATTACCTGCCTTATGATTCTAGGAAATAGAGGGAAATTCATCTTTTTCCACCAGTTTTCAATCATTATAAAAGGCATATAGAATAACCCCCAAAGCACGAAGTTCCAACTTGCACCATGCCAAAGACCTGTAAGCATCCATACTACAAAAAGATTAAAGCCTGTTCTAAAAAGCCCTGCTCTGTTACCTCCCAGAGGGATATATACATAGTCTCTAAAAAAACTGCTTAGTGTTATATGCCATCTTCTCCAAAAATCCTTTACTGAAGTAGCAGCATAGGGATAGTTGAAGTTCTCGGTAAAATGAAAGCCAAGGATTCGGCCTACACCAATTGCCATATCGGTATAAGCAGAAAAATCAAGATATAGCTGCATTGCATAGCAAAGAGAGCCAACCCATACAGCAAGCGTTGTAGCTCCTGATATAGACTCAGTGACAGGTGAAAGTGTGTTGGCAAGTTCTCCTATATGGTCAGCAAGAATGGTCTTTTTGGCAAGACCTACAGCAAATCTGTAGATTCCCTCAGATATGTCATAAGCCCTTACCTCTCTATTATATATCTCAGCTTGAATATCCTTATATCTCTCAATCGGTCCCTGCAATGCCTGAGGAAATATAGATGTATACAAAAGTAAAATACCGTATTGCTCTTCTGCACTGCATTTTCCCATATAAACATCAGCCACATATGAAATAAGCTTAAATGTATAAAAGGATATTCCCATAGGGAGTGCAATTGCAAGTGGCTTCCAGTTAATTCCTGCAATAGAAGTAACTGTTCCCACAAAGAAATTAGTATACTTAAATATACCAAGCACCAAAACAAAGGCAACAATTGAAAATATAAGCCACTTCTTCTTAGTCTTTTTATCTGGTGCAGTTTCTATTTTTTTACACCTGAAATCCAACCTATGGCAGTCATAACCATAAGAAGTGCAAGATAGCTTACTCCTCCAAAAGAATAGAAAAGCAAAGAAAAAATCAATATAATTCTATTTTTATATCCAACTACAGTTGTAGTAAAGTATATCATTGCCATTATAGGCAAGAAACACAATACAAAAAACAGGCTCGAAAGCGACATATAAGCTCCTTTGCATATCACAAAGAAGTCACTATAATATAGTTAAATCCCAATTATAGTGACTTTCCATTTATTTTAATACATTAACTATTTTTAATTAAGCTCCTAACTGTGTCTTAACCTCGTCTTTGACAGCTTCGACAGCCTGACCTGTTTTGTCAGGAAGCTTTCCACCAGCCTGAGCCATATTAGGTCTTCCACCGCCGCCACCACCTACTATAGGTGCAACTGCCTTTATAAGATTACCTGCATGAACTCCTGCCTTTACCGCACCATCAGTAGCCATGGCAACAAGATTTACCTTGCCATCCTTAGCAGAAGCAAGGAAAACAAGCCCTTCACCAAGCTTATTCTTAAGCTCATCACCGAGATTTCTAAGCTCATTTCCATCAGTATCAGGTATTTCAACTGAGAGAACCTTAACTCCACCGATTTCAACAACCTTATCCATAACATCACCAAGAGCCTCTTTGGCAGCCTTATTCTTAAGTGACTCGTTCTCACTTTGAAGAGCCTTCATCTCCTCCATAAGGTGCTTAGCCTTCTCTACAAGCTTATCAGGGCTAGCCTTAAGCATCTTGGCAGCTTCTGCTATTGTATATTCAAGATTCTCATAGTACTTTATTACATTGTGGCCGGTTATAGCCTCAATTCTTCTTATTCCAGCAGCAACACCGCTCTCAGAAATAATCTTAAACTGTCCAATCATTCCTGTGTTCTTAACGTGTGTACCACCGCAGAATTCCTTAGAGAACTCTCCCATTCCTACTACGCGGACTTCATCTCCATATTTCTCGCCAAAGAGAGCCATAGCACCGCTTTTTCTTAGCATCTTCAATTGACATAACCTTGGTATCAACAGGAAGTGATTCTGCTATCTTATCATTAACAAGCTTTTCAACAGCCTTAATCTCTTCAGGAGTCATTGCCTTAAAATGACTGAAATCAAACCTGGTTCTACCTGCATCCTGATAAGAACCTGACTGCTCTACATGAGTTCCAAGTACCTCTCTTAAGGCCTTCTGTAAAAGATGGGTAGCACTGTGGTTTCTACAGGTCGCCATACGGTTCTCACCGTCAACCTTAAGTACAACCTTATCACCTACCTTAAACATTCCCTTTACAACCCTACCTATATGGGCTATCTTAGAGCCTGCCACAGGTATGGTCTCTTTTACTTCAAATACAGAATCTCCAAGAGTTATTACACCTACATCTCCTACCTGTCCACCCTTTGTAGCATAGAAAGGAGTAACATCTGTGATTACAGCTCCACTCATTCCATCTGTAAGTGCTTCTGATACAGCGCTTTCTTCTCCATCTTCCTCAGAGCTTACACTTACCAGGGCAACAATCCTGCCCTCAGCCTCTGTCTTGTCATAACCGATAAACTCTGAGTTAATAGCAGGATCAATCTGCTCATATACAGTAGCATCAGCACCCATATAGCTGGTGGTCTTCCTGGCATTTCTTGCTGTATCCTTCTGCACCTTCATAGCCTGCTTGAAGGCTTCCTCGTCTATTTCCATTCCCTTTTCTTCAAGGATTTCCTTGGTTAAGTCAATAGGGAAGCCGTAGGTATCATAAAGCTTAAAGGCATCTTCTCCTGACATGGTCTTAACGCCCTTAGCTTCCATATCCTTCTGAATACCTTCAAGTATCTCAAGTCCCTGATTTATAGTTTTTTCAAACTTCTCTTCTTCCTGCTCAATTACACTTAGATGAAATCCTGCTTTTCAGCCAGCTCAGGATAACCGTCCTTACTTCCTGCAATCACAGCCTTAGCAAGACCTACAAGAAAGGCTCCATCTATGCCAAGGAGCTTTCCATGTCTGTCAGCCCTTCTAATTATTCTTCTAAGCACATAGCCTCTACCCTCATTAGATGGCATAATGCCGTCAGATATCATAAAGGTAGCAGAGCGGATATGGTCAGTAATTACACGGATAGAAACATCTTTCTTCTCGTTTTCCTTATACTTCTTTCCTGCTATTTCACAAACCTTATTTCTAAGAGCCAAAAGTGTATCCACATCAAAGATGGAATCCACATCCTGTACAGCTACAGCAAGTCTCTCAAGTCCCATACCGGTATCGATATTCTTCTGTTCAAGGTCGGTGTAGTGTCCCTTACCATCATTATTAAACTGTGAAAATACAACATTCCATACTTCCATATATCTGTCACAGTCGCAGCCTACAGTACAGGTAGGCTTTCCACAGCCATACTTCTCTCCTCTGTCGAAGTATATCTCTGTACAAGGACCGCAAGGACCTGAGCCATGCTCCCAGAAATTATCCTCTTTGCCAAACTTGAAGATTCTCTCAGGAGCGATATTCATCTTCTTATTCCAGATTTCATACGCTTCATTGTCATCCACATATACTGATGGATAAAGTCTGTCCGCAGGGATTCCTACTGTCTCAGTAAGGAATTCCCAAGCCCAGGGAATAGCCTCCTCCTTAAAATAATCTCCAAAGGAGAAGTTACCAAGCATCTCAAGAAGGTGCCATGTCTTGCAGTCTTACCTACATTGTCTATATCTCCTGTACGGATACACTTCTGGCAGGTACAGACCCTTTTAGACGGTGGAATCTCCTGTCCTGTAAAATAAGGCTTAAGAGGTGCCATACCTGAGTTTATAATAAGCAAGCTGTTATCATTATGTGGTACAAGCGAAAAACTGTTTAACTTAAGATGTCCTTTTTTTTCTCAAAAGAACTCAAGGAACATCCTTCTTAATTCATTTACTCCATACGCTTTCATATCTAATCCTCCATAGGGGTATTGTCATTTAAAAGTCATCTTAATATTTTATCATTTTATATCATTTTTTTCAAGCCATTTATCTTGCTTGTTTGCATCAATTAGTCCCATGTAGTTTTTTTCAACTTAAATGCAAGATGGTGTTGCACTTACCTTGAAAAACCTTGCTACAAAACTGGCATTTCTGCTATAATAAATCTGCTAACTAAAACACCTAAAGGATAAAAAAAGTTATGATAATAGAACAAAAAAAGCCCTTGATAATAGCTTTGGGCTTCCAATTGGCATTAGCCCGGAGGAGACAGTTTATTTTGATATAGAAACAACAGGCTTTTCTGCTGATGTTACTGCTCTTTACCTTATTGGATGCATATACTTTGAAGATGGTGAATGGCAGTTGATTCAGTGGTTTGCTGAGGATAATAAGTCTGAAAAAAAGAGGCACTATCTGCCTTTTTCAGACTTTATAAAAGATAAAAAAATACCTGATTTGCTACAATGGAACCACCTTTTGACCTGCCATATCTTAGAAAAAAATATGAGATGCATGGTCTCACATTTCAGTCTTATAAGTATGAAATTATTGACTTTTTACAGGGTGTTTGCTTCATATAAGGGTTTTCTTGGATTAAAAGGGATGAAGCAAAAGGATATTGAGAAATTTCTTGGTATCATAAGGGAGGATAAATACTCAGGTGGTGAGCTCGTAGAATGGTATGCAAGGTTTTTAAAGCTAAGATTTAGTGGTTCATCTGAAAAAGAAGAAATATACAAGACTTTAATACTACACAACAGTGATGATTTAGTTGGCTTAGCAAGGCTTACAAAGCTTTTATAACTTCATAAAAAGAACTTGAAGGACTTATTAATTCTGGTGATGAGCTTGAAATTGACTGTATAGTTGATGGTACAGCAGGTAAAATCATCTTATCAACAAAGGTTGACTTCGATATTCTAAGGAAAGATAATATTTGGGGGGATGGCTTCACCTGTTGTTTTATTGCTGAAAGCACTGCAAATAGGATAGATTTGACCTTGGATATGTACGAAACTGAGCTTAAGCTATTCTACAAGGACTATAAAAACTACTACTATCTTCCTAAAGAGGACATGGTGGTACATAAAAGCCTGGCGACCTTTGTAGACAAGGAAAATAAAGAAAAAGCCATTGCTTCTAACTGCTATACAAGGCATAAAGGTAGCTTTATAAAGCTCCCCAAGCCACTACTCTTCCAGTGTTTAAATCTGAATATGTGGACAAGACAGTGTACACTCTTGTAAATGAAAAGCTATTGGAGTCTAAGGAGAGCTTGTCTGCTATTTTCAGGTCGTTTCTTAGATATTTAACAAATAATAGGTGAAACACTTCCATAATTGTAGTAAATCACAATTATAATCTAAGTTGAATTAGGGTGTAGATAAAACTTATATCACTTGTATAAAAATAAAATTTTCAGTATTTATAATTTATGATACAAGTGTCAAAAAGTATAAAAAAATTCGATTGGGACTTGCTTGCAGGAGAATTTATTAAAAAGGGGTTAAATCTTGTTAGAAAGAATTAAACCCTCTTTTTTTATCATAAACAAAAATAAATAAACATATACAACTAAACTTAGTCTGGATTTTCAAATACTACTTCTCCATATACTTAGACAATACCACCCTATTCTCAGCCAAAGCTCCTCTTCATATCTATGATACGCTGGTTGGAGCTTCCTCTAAACTTCAGGCTCAAGTCCTTAAGCTCGAGTACAAACTTACCGTCTACAAGTACATCTATATTGTTAAGAATATCCATGGTATATTCACCATGACAGCGGGAATTAGAGACGTCAAGCAGCGCCTCGAAGGTATAGCCTGAAAAGAGCCAGATGGACTTTTCAGGTAAATCAGCTTTAATCCGCTTAATAAGTCCTGCTACCCCACTCTGATTGCGGACTTCCATAGGCTCCCCGCCAAGAATTGTAAGACCTGCTATAAATGATGGAGAAAGGGAAGATATAATCTCCCCTTCTACATCGGTAGTATATTCTTTGCCTGAGTTAAAATCCCAAGCCATTTCATTGAAACAGCCCTTACAGTGGTGAGTACAGCCACTTACAAAAAGGCTTGTCCTCACTCCCGGTCCATTGGCTATGTCAAAGTATTTTATTTCACAATAATTCATCATAAATGAAGAACTCTCTCCGCTATCTCCTGTGTACGTCCCTGATTCCAGTACTGAGTACCTATATAACCACAGGTACGTCTTGCAACATTCATCTTATCCTGGTCTCTATTACCGCAGTTTGGGCATTCCCAAACAAGCTTGCCATCTTCATCATTAACTATCTTGATTTCTCCATCAAAGCCGCAGCACTGGCAGTAGTCACTCTTTGTATTCAACTCAGCATACATGATATTGTCATAAATATACTGCATAATAGAGATTACAGCCTCTACATTGTTGCTCATATTAGGTACTTCCACATAGCTTATAGCTCCACCCGGAGAAAGCTTCTGGAAGTCAGACTCAAACTTAAGCTTAGAAAAGGCATCAATTTTCTCTGATACGTGTACATGATAGCTGTTGGTAATATAGTTTCTGTCAGTTACACCCTCAATAAGCCCAAATCTCTTCTGTAAGCACTTTGAGAACTTATATGTAGTTGACTCAAGAGGGGTACCATATACTGAATAATCAATATTTTCTTCCTTCTTCCACTTATTACAAGCCTCATTTAACTTCTCCATAACCTTAAGAGCAAATTCCTTACCCTCTGGCGAAGTATGGCTGGCATCCTTCATATACCTTGTCATCTCATACAGACCTGCATAACCTAAGGAAATGGTTGAATATCCATTGTAAAGGAGTTCATCTATCTTCTCTCCCTTAGCAAGTCTTGCTATGGCACCATTCTGCCATAGAATAGGTGCAGAATCTGAAAGTGTACCAAGAAGCCTGTCATGTCTTGCCCTAAGTGCTCTGTGGCAAAGCTCAAGGCGCTCATCAAGAATCCTCCAAAAAAATCTGCCTCATTTTTTTCTTAGATGAGCAGGCAACGTCAACAAGGTTAATGGTTACAACACCCTGATTGAATCTTCCGTAGTATTTATGCTTTTTCTCATCATAGTTCTTAGCCTTAGCAATATTGCCAATTCCCTCATCAGTAAATCTATCAGGTGTAAGGAAAGAACGGCAGCCCATACAAGGATAAACATCACCCTTTTCCCTGAGCATAATCTTCTCAGATATATAGTCAGGCACAAGGCGTTTAGCTGTACACTTTGCTGCAAGCTCAGTAAGATAATAATACTTACTATCCTTGCCTACGTTATCCTCTTCAAGTACATATATAAGCTTAGGGAAAGCAGGGGTAATCCATACTCCCTTCTCATTCTTAACTCCCTGCATACGCTGATTGAGCATTTCCTCTATCACAAGGGCAAGGTCGTCTCTGGTACGACCCTCAGGCACTTCATTCAGATACATAAATACAGTAATGAAAGGTGCCTGACCGTTGGTTGTCATAAGGGTAATAACCTGATACTGTATAACCTGAACTCCTCGTCTAACTTCTTCGCGTACTCTAAGCTCAGCAACCTTTTCAATCTTCTCAGTATCAAGCTCAACTCCGGCTGCAGCAAATTCCTTTGCTACCTCCACACGGTACTTCTGTCTGCTTACATCTACAAAAGGTACGAGGTGGCTAAGTGTTATACTTTGTCCGCCATACTGGTTACTGGCTATCTGAGCTATGGCCTGAGTAGCTATATTGCAGGCTGTTGAGAAGCTTCTTGGTCTCTCAATCATAGTCTCAGATATAACTGTACCGTTTTGAAGCATATCTTCAAGGTTTACAAGACAGCAGTTATACATGTGCTGTGCAAAATAATCGCTGTCGTGAAAATGTATAATACCTTCTTCGTGTGCCCTTACTATATCTTCAGGAAGTAAGAACCTTCTGGTAATATCCTTACTTACCTCACCTGCCATGTAGTCTCGCTGAACACTGTTAACTGTAGGGTTTTTGTTGGAATTCTCCTGCTTAACCTCTTCGTTATCACATTCGATAAGGCTTAGGATCTGGTCATCTGTGGTATTAGCCTGACGAACCAACGCCCTCTTATATCTGTATGTAATGTACTTTCTGGCAACTTCATTCTTGCCGGTTTTCATAAGTTCGTTTTCTACTAAGTCCTGTATCTCTTCAACACTAAGAGCCCTGCTCATACCTGAGCACACCTTAGTAACATTCTCTGTAATTGCGAGAACTTCTTCCTCTGTAAGTCTAAGGTTATCGTTAACCTCCTTGTTCGCCTTTCTTACAGCAACGGTAATTTTATTGCCGTCAAAGGTATTTTCCTGACCACTTCTTTTGATAATCTTCACGACTCCCACACTCCCTTAAATAATATTAAGTTCCAAATGCCCATTACAGGCAGTTTCCCACGGTTTTAAATACAAGTTATTGTTAAACGACAACTGTATGATACAATATCTTGTGCCCGCGTCTACTATAATAATATATTCTACAGGAAAATGAAAGACCTTTTTAAAATATAATAACGACTAACAATTAATATAATTTTCTTATAGCTGTAGAACGATTTTATACTACAGCAGTAGTAATTTTAAGTATTCTAAGCTTGTCTCCTATTACCTTAAACTTTACCTCATAAGAAGCAAATCTTAAGCCATATACCCTTGCTTCATCACTGTTTTGATATGATGGTCTTGGATCCTCAGCAAGGACATTTATCAAAGCCTCTCTTTTATCTTCGCTTACCTTATCAAGTTCTAAGTTATCTGCCTCAACTTGAAGCTTATGTACTTTGGTAGTCTCCGTATAGCCTGAAAGAGCGTCTGTATGACAGTCTGCATAAGGCAGATAGGGCTTTATATCATATATCGGTGTTCCATCCAGTAAATCAGCCCCACCTACTGTAAGTACAGGGCCATTTTCAGTCTCTTCAACAGATATCAGCCTTACACTTGATAGTCCTATTGGGTTAGGCCGGTATGGAGACCTGGTTGCAAATACCCCCAAATGTTCATTCCTAGGCAGTCTTGGAGGCCTTACGCTTGCCTTAAAGGTATCTGTAATGGTTTCTGAAAACTCCCATATAAGCCAGATGTAGTTAAACTGACTTAGCCCCTTAAATGCGTCTATATTTCTGTATTCAGGCTCAAATACTATCTTAGCTGTTAGCTCATTTACAAGGCCGCTTTGCCTTGGAATCCCGAATTTATCCTTAAAGTCTGACTGTATCCTAGCTATTATCTTCATAAAACACCCTTAAATATTAGAATATATTTATATCTTTATTTTCGTCCATTTTCCCTGTCTGAATCGTATTTCCGAGAAAATGAACCTGCTGCACTGATCCCCGACTATACCAAACCATATCCCCACTATACCCATGCCTAGCACATAACCAAAGAAGTAAGATACAAATGTCCTTATTATGGTTACACTTATGGTAGAGGTTATTGCAGTATAAAGTGTATCTCCTGCTCCTCTTAGGGCACCTATGTAGACTACGCTTGGGATTTGGAAGATGATTGCGACTATCAGCACGTGGCTTATGGTAATTCCAATATTTATTACTTCAGGATTGTCAAAGAACATAGAATATATGCCTTTCTTTGCCAAAAATGTAGACAACCGCCAGAACTGCAGCTATCACAATAGCAAACTTTCTGCAGATAACACCGTATTTTTTAGCCAGTTCAGGTTTTTCCTCGCCAAGACTCTTGCCAATTAATGCTACAACTGTAGACTGAATTCCGTCTCCAAAGGAATAAGAAAGGTTTAAAAAGGTGCATGGTTACCTGATGGGGTCGCCATTTGAGAAGTCCCCTGATGAGCTACCATTATAGCAGTTGACATAAAACCTACTCTCATAAGAATCTGCTCTAGGAACACGCTGTATCCCACTGAGGTTATATTTTTTTAAGGCAGGTAGAGTTGGCTTTTATCCTTTCGGCTATCATATAGCCTATATTGATAAAAGCAGTCTTTTTTTCATAATTGACGCTATACTCATCACACTGGCAACCACTGTCCCAAAAAAACTGTAGATATGGCGCTCCCGCTATTCCAAGCCTAGGGAAGCCAAGATTACCTCCTATTAAAAGATAGTTAAAGATTATATTGATTACGTTGCTTACCACATTGGTGCGCATCGTAATCTTGGTATTCCCTATGCCTCTTTGTGCAAAGATTTATGCTCATCTGAAGCACATTAAAAAAATAATGCCACCCATTATTATCTTAAAATATGTTTCACCATATTCCTTGGTATCAGAGGTTGCACCACATAGGTCCATTATAGTACCGGTAAAAGTAACCGAAATCAGGCTTATAAATACTGTAGCCACAGTAACAAAAAGTACTCCGGTAAGGACAATTCTATTGGCGTCCTTCCTATTTTTTTCTGCCCGTACCTTCTTGCTACAAGAGCCGATAAGGCCACATTGGCGACAAAGCAGACAGCAAGCCCCAGAAACTTTGGCTGGGCTGTAATGCCAACACCAGCTACTGCATTTTTCACCCAGTACGCTTACCATGTAAGAATCTATAAGGGCGGTAAGCGAAAAAAACACAGACTCTAATATAGCCGGCCAGGCCATATTCAGTATGATCCTTAATAACTTCCTGTTCTCATCTTCCATTATCCTAATTCCTTTAGCTTAATAACTTTAGTCTAGTCCTCACAGGTTAGAATTTCAAGAATGTATAAGTATTAAATTATCCCCGCATTTACTTATTTGTAACGGTACTTTTTATATTTTTGCACCGGATATGCGGTCAAATAATAACCGCTTATTTAACAACACAACAGCTATTGTATAAATTAAAAAAATAATATGAGTATCATAAACGTGATTAAAAAAATAAGCATATGTACAATAACGAGTCTGCATATTTATTAAACTCATACATCATGTTCTGCAATCCTATTGGAATCAGATAGAAGTATGCTGTTAATAATAATCCTCTAAAAATCGTGCCAATCCACTTGTTTTTCTCAAAATCAAGTCCAAATCTAAGTAATGCACTTCCCAGTGTTTTTCCGTTAAATAAAGGTATTATGGCAAAATAAACAGCTATAAACACAGGAAAAGGTAATGTTGTTTGTGAGATGCTATAAGGGATAGATATAATAAAGGTATCAATAAAGAGCGAAAGACAAATGCGAATTCCGGAAACCCTTGCACCTGCCTCAAGCGACTTCTCATCTATAGCATCCCTTGATGGAAGCAGTTTAACAGCAAACCACCCAAGAGCATAGCCAATACAGCCTCCTGTCGTATTTTGTATAATGTCATCTATATCGCAAAGGCGGTATGAACCCGGATATATAAAGTATAGTCCCGACAATTGAGTAAGCTCAAAGAATAAGCTAAGAAGAGCTGTCAAAAGTGCTGTCTTCTTAAAGCTGCACTTAAAATAATATCTTAAGTACACTCCAAACGGTATTAACATAAGGACATTAAAAGCCGGCACATAGAAAGTTGAGTGTTTTATTGACATAAGCCAGGTCGCAGGCTTAGACAAAACAAGTGGATTTTCCTTTATAAAATCCATCACAAATGAAAAAGGCATCAAGTTAATCATATCCGTATAGCTGTGACGAACGCTGTCCCTATCAGGCAGAGGCAGAATGACCAAGAGATATATGGTTAGTAAATACAAAAATAAATGAATATAAAAATAAGTGTACGAAGCTTATTTACAGAACCATACTTACGGTAGTTGATTACCATATAAGGCAGTGTGATAAATAAAGCTAAAATCGGAAACAGTATCATTGCATATGTGATAGTGCTTAAATATCCCATTTATTCTCCTTTTTCATGTGTGATACATAGTAAAAGCAAGTGCAAAGTCCTGCTAATTAAGACTTCCCTTAGACTGCACCTCTTTTGGTTTGTAGCCCTTCTTACCGAGTCCGTCAATTATCTCCTTCTTATGCTCCATGCCATAGGACTCCATAGTGATAATGAGCTCCACAGCAGCATTTCTATTGATGTTTACGAACTGGTTGTGCTCAAGCCTGATGACATTACCCTTAAGCTCAGCTATTACCTCAGATACCCTTGCAAGTTCGCCCGGACGGTCAGGTAGAAGTACAGACACCGTAAATATCCTACCTCTCTGTCTGAGTCCATGCTGAACCATTGAAGACACTGTAATTATATCAATATTACCGCCACTGATGATGGATACAACCTTCTTTCCCGTTACGCCGAGCTTGTTGATGGCCGCAACAGTGAGCAGACCTGAATTCTCAACCACCATCTTGTGATTCTCTATCATATCAAGGAAGTTGAGTGTAAGTTCTTCATCCTCTATTGTAATTATTTCATCAACATTTTTTTGGATATATGGAAATACATTGGTTCCGGGTGTTCTTACGGCTGTACCGTCAGCTATGGTCTCAACCTTCTTAAGGCTGGTGACCTTTCCTGCCTCAAGAGAAGCCTTCATACAGGCTGCTCCTGCAGGTTCTACACCTATTATCTTTACATCCGGATGAAGCATTTTCGCAAGGGTAGATACTCCTGCACAGAGACCTCCTCCGCCGATTGGAACAAGGATATAGTCCACAGTTGGAAGCTCCTTAAAGATTTCCATAGCAATAGTGCCCTGTCCTGTAGCAACTACTTCATCATCAAAGGGATGTATAAATGTCATCCCATCTTCTCCCGCAAGTTTAAGAGCATAGGCACAGGCCTCGTCATAGATGTCACCATATAGAATTACCTCTGCACCGTAGGACTTGGTGCGGTTTACCTTAATAAGAGGCGTTGTTGTAGGCATAACAACTATCGCTTTTATACCAAAGAGCTTGGCAGCATAGGCTACACCTTGAGCGTGGTTGCCAGCCGAAGCTGTAATCAGCCCCTTATTTCTATCTTCTTCAGAAAGAGTACTTATCTTATAGTATGCTCCCCTAACCTTGTAAGCACCTGTATACTGCATATTTTCAGGCTTAAGATATACCTTATTACCACTTTGAGCAGAAAAATACTCACTGTACACAAGCTTTGTTGGGTTAACAACTTTCTTCACTGCCTCAGCGACTTCCTCAAATTTCTCCAGTGTCATCATAATAATTACCTCTTTCTTTCTTGTTTTTAGATAAGAAAAGAGGCAAAACAAATGCCTCTTTCCCAAACCTACTTGCAAAAATTTACAAGTTTGGTTTATAATCAACTTAGATGACTGAAGGATATTGGCTAATCCAACAGTTACCAAGCGGAAACTTATAATTGTCAAAGACAAATCACAGGCTATCCCCTAGTTGCATAGAGGATAGCCTGTCTGCTATTTATTTCTCTTTCGATTATCGATATATGTTAAGGCTGTAAATACAACCAATAAAAGCGTTAAAAACTTCTAATGTACTCATATCGACCTCCCTCTGTTTCCAGAAAGGCACCGTTAGACTATCCCTCACTGCTCTAAGCTGACTAATGATATTGTATCACTTAAAGTCAGCTTTTACCAGCAAAAAATTATTCATTGTTTAGCGAGCTAATTTTAATTGTAGGTTCAGAATCAGTAACAATTTCAAAATAATAATTTAACGTAAATATTACATATTGCTTAACCGTTATTCCGCAAAGTTTTTTTCTCCTGCAAATTTCCTAATATCACTTGAATAATCGCCATTCTCAACTTCATAAATTACATTCTCATAGTGATTATCATCAAACTTTAAGCTTTCCTCAAATATCTTCCAAACTGCTGAATGTTCTTCAAATACTCTAATAGAATAAACTTGATTAAATTCAATACTAATACCTGATATGTCTTTAATAGACAATGGGTCAAGTTCTATTACCGGCTTCATCCCTTCCTGATATACTACTCTTCCTAAATACTCATCATTAGGTATTATACCTTTCTGATATTCCTTCCAGCTTTCCACAATAATTTAACCTTTCGAATAAACATTTAATTAAACGTGTAAATACTTTTTAAAAATGAATTTGCTTGCTCATCTCTATAAATAACATCTATACAAATATTCTCAGCAATTATTGAATATTGTTTAGCTTGTGGTTCAGTCAAAAAAATCCGCCTGAATACAGCTTAACTTCTTCTATAAATTTACCATTTTCTACCTCGTATATCACATTTGTAAACTTATTCTCTTTTTATTTTTTTCGGTATTATCATACATTGCTGTATCCACTAACTTTCTTTCACATAATCTTAAAGCATCACAAGATCCAAAGTCAAGAACGATTTTGCTATGAGTACTATTTAACTCAATAATCAAACCATCAGCATCCCCACAAACTATTCTTGCTATATAATTTCCGTTTGGAATCATTCCTTTTTTTGTACTCTTTCCACACTTCCATAATGCCACCTCATATGCAGGAAAAACAACAATATTATAGCAGTATCTAATTAAAGTATAGTAATTTATTCGACATTAAACAAAGCTTCCACAAACTCATCTGCATCAAACTTCTGCAAGTCATCTATCTTCTCACCGATTCCAATATACTTAACGGGTATGCTAAGCTCAGACTCTATAGCTATTGCTATACCGCCTTTTGCAGTGCCGTCAAGCTTTGTTAAGACTATACCGTTTACAGGCGCTGCTTCTGAGAACTGCCTTGCCTGTTCTTTAGCATTCTGACCGGTTGTACCGTCTACAACTACAAGAGTCTCAACTGCCGCTTCAGGATATTCCTTGCTCACAATTCTATATATCTTATTAAGCTCGTCCATAAGGTTCTTCTTATTGTGAAGACGGCCTGCGGTATCGCAGATAAGCACATCTACATTACGGGCCTTCGCAGCGTTTACCGCATCAAATACAACAGCAGCAGGATCACTGCCCTCACTCTGTGCAATGAGCTCCACATCTGAACGCCTTGCCCATTCAGTAAGCTGCTCTATGGCTCCCGCCCTAAAAGTATCGGCGGCGGCTACAAGAACCTTCTTTCCAGAGTTCTTAAGCTGGCTTGCAAGCTTTCCTACAGATGTAGTCTTACCAACTCCGTTTACGCCTATCATAAGGACAACAGACTTTTTATTTTCAAAATCATAAGCATCAGGCTTTACCTGCATCTGCTCCTTAAGGCTGTCCATAAGTAACTTCTTACAGTCAGCAGGATCCTTTATCTTTAGCTCCTTCACCTTGTCCTTTAAATTCTCGATAACAGAGGTGGTTGTAGTTATTCCAAGGTCCGCCATTATAAGAGTTTCTTCAAGCTCTTCATAAAAATCATCATCTATTATGTCGTGTCCCGTAAAGATGTTGGAGACACTGTTCATTATGTTGTTTCTGGTTTTTGTAAGTCCTTCTGCAAGTTTACTGAAAAATCCCATTATCTAATCCCTTTCTACTTTATATCAGCATCTATAAGGTTAACCGAAACCATGGTAGATACACCCTTTCCTGCATGGTTATACCGTAGAGTACGTCTGCGGCATTCATAGTACCTCTTCTATGTGTAATAACTATGAACTGGGTGTTCTTTGTCAGCTTATGTAAATAATCCGCAAATCTGGTTACGTTTGAGTCATCAAGAGCAGCCTCTATCTCATCAAGGAGACAGAATGGTGATGGCTTAAGGTTCTGGATGGCAAAAAGAAGTGCAATAGCCGTAAGCGACTTCTCACCGCCTGAAAGCTGCATCATATTCTGAAGCTTCTTTCCAGGTGGCTGTGCTATTATCTTAATTCCTGCTTCAAGAATATCTTCACCCTCTGTAAGCTCAAGACGTCCTTTTCCACCTCCAAAGAGCTCTTCAAAGGCAAGGTTAAACTGCTCATTTATATCCTTAAAGCGTTCATCAAACTGCTCTCTCATCCTTCTATCAAGCTCTTCAATAACCACTCTTAATGCATCCTCAGCCTTTATTATGTCCTCTGCCTGAGTTTTAAGAAGCTCATATCTTGAGCCTACTTCCTTATACTCCTCAATAGCCCCTATATTGACGTTTCCAAGCTCTTTTATCAGATTCTTTTGATTGTTAATCATCTTCTTAAGGGTGAAGCTTGTGTATTCCTCATCAGTATCAATCCTATTCTTAACAGCCTCAGAATACGTTACTCCGTACTCCTCAAGCATGTAGTTAACCATCGTTTCAAGGCTTGCATCAGCCTTTTCTATAATTCCACCAAGCCTGTACACTTCTTTATCAAGGCTCGCCCTAAGCTCGGCTATCTCTTCACGCTTGTTAAAGAATGACTTATGGCTTCCTGATATCGCATCTTTCTCTGTAATCAGGGCCTTCTTCTTTTTCTCAGCAGATTCGATTTCTACAGCGAGTTTTTCAATTTCACCTATAAGCTTCTCGATTTCAGCCTGTTTTTCTTTAAGGCTGACTTCAATTTCTTCGTTCTGCTTCTTAAGTTCCTCAATCTCTTCCTCAGCAGATTGCTTATCTCTGTTTATTCTTACAAGATTTTCATTTATGAAGTTCTTCTCAGTAAGTACAGTATTTTCAGCTATCTTAGACTGATTTATTTTTGTATTTATCTCAGCTATGGACTTGTCCGTGTCCTCGATTTTCTTAATAATATCATCAAGTTCTACAGACTGTGCTTCATTTTTATCGTCAGAAGCAATTATAGCACTGAGTCTTTCTATTTCTTTTTCCGTGAAGTCACGCTCTTTATCCAGATTAATACCATCAAGCTTAATCTCATTAAGCCCCTGTTCAGTCTCAGCTATTCTATGCTCAAGCTGCTTTCTTGCGTTTATCTCAGTATTAAGACTAACCTTTAGCTCAGACATATTTTCCTTGTAAATGGCAAGACTCTGCTTAGTCTCAGATAGCGAAGCTCTAATGCCTTCAAGTTCCTTTTTAAGCTCCTCATACTCATTTTCAAAAAGAACAAGTCCTTCCTTCTTATCCTCAATTTCTCTTGCTCTTCCAAGCAGATTACCGGAGTTTTTAAATGCACCACCTGAGATAGAGCCTCCGGGACTTAGTCGCTCTCCATCTAGGGTAACTATTCTTAAGGAATACCTGTATTTTCTGGCTATTCTTGTAGCTGAGTCCATATTGTCAGCTACAAGGGTACGTCCTAGGATGTGGCTTACAAGACCTGCATACTTAGGCTCAAACTCAACAAGGGAGGCAGCCACCCCTATTATCCCCTCTTCATTAAGTGCACCGCCGAAGTTACCCGGGTTATGAAGTGTCATAGCATCAAGAGGGAGAAAAGTTGCCCTTCCAAGTTTATTTTCTTTAAGCCAGGTAATGGTTCGCTTTGCAGTAGCCTCTTTGTCGGTGACCACATTTTTGGATGGCACCACCAATTGCAGTTTCTACAGCTGTCTCATATTTTGGATTAACCTTTATAATGTCAGCAACAACACCTATGATTCCTGTTTCTTCCCTCTTATGCTCCATTATACGCTTTACGGCATTGCCATAGCCATCGTACTTTTCAGCCATATTCATAAGGGAATTAAGTGTAGCCTTTGCACCAAGGATAACCCTTTGCTTATCTGATACTTCCTTTTTCTTTCTTTGCTCTGTCTACTGTTAACTTTTCAATAAGCTCTTTTGCATCAGCTTCTACGGCCTCAAGCTTGGAGAGGCCATCTGTAAGCTCGTTTATCTTCACGGTAGCACTGTCATACTGAAGCCTAAGACCATCGTTGGTTTCTTTATTTCTAAGTATCTTTTGATTAAGCTCCAGCTTTTTTTATCTTGTTCTGTTCGAGATTTGCCTTATATAGCTCAATCTTACCATGCACCTCCGCCTTTTTCCTTATCCTTGTCTGCCTTTTCACTAAGCTTATACTCTTTTTCCTTTTCAAGGTTAGCTTTTAAGCCAAGTTTAGCCTCCAGTTCCTCGTTTAGCTCAGACTCTTCTTTTACAAAGTTATCTTCTTTCGTAATAAGTTCATTAAGCTTAAGGTTAACTTCGGCCTCTTCTTTTATACTGTTATCAAGCTTTAACTGAGCCTGTTTGAGCCTTTCTGCATTGTTCTCAGAGTTTTTGTTTATGGAGTTAATCTGCTCCTTTATCAGCTTAAGCTCACCATCAGCCTTTTTCTCTTGCAATCTGATTCTCTGCTATGAGATTTGAAGTTTCATCAATCATTTCAGACTTTTCATTTAACAAGGCTTCAAGCTTCTCATACTCTTCTTTTTATGCCCTCATACTTCGTATTTGCCTCATTAAGATTGTTTTCTGCCAAAGCCTTATCAGACTCCGCCTTAGCTTTTGCATCCGCTAAATGGTCATATTCGTTGGTAAAATTGATAATCTCATATTTCTTTAGGTCATCTCTATAACTAAGATATAGCTTTGCGACCTCAGCCTGCCTCGCAAGAGGATCCCTATACGCCCTTCAAGCTCAGACATTATGTCATTTACTCTGGCAAGATTAGCACTTTTCCTCTTCCAGATTCTTAATGGATTCGGCCTTTCTTTTCTTAAATTTGGTTATTCCTGCGACTTTCATCAAAAAGCTCTCGCCTATCCTCAGGACGCCCGCTTATAATCTTCTCAATCTGTCCCTGTCCTATAATTGAGTAACCTTCTTTACCAATACCAGTATCAAGGAAAAGCTCACTTACATCCTTAAGCCTGCAGTTATGCCCGTTGATAAGATATTCGCTCTCACCTGAGCGGTAAACCCTTCTTGCTACTGTAACCTCTTCATATTCGATTGGAAGTACCTTGTCAGAGTTGTCTATGGTGATTGCAACATAGGCAAAGCTCTGTGCCTTTCTTATCTCTGTACCTGAGAAGATAACATCCTCCATCTTTGCTCCACGAAGCCGCTTTGCACTCTGCTCACCAAGTACCCATCTCACGGCATCAGCCACATTACTTTTACCGCTTCCATTTGGGCCTACAATACCCGTTATACCGCCTTCGAAGGAAAAGACAATTTTATTTGCAAAGGATTTGAACCCCTGTATTTCAACACTTTTTAGGTACATCTCTATCTTCTCCTCTTTCAGCCTTTAGTTTTAAAATTCCATTATAAGCCGCAACCTGTTCTGAGGCCTTCTTTGTATGGCCTTCGCCTATACCATACTCACGTGCGCCAATATAAACTGCTTCCTTAAACTTCTTGTCGTGGTCCGGGCCGTATTCATCTAGCAGCTTATATTTGATAGTACCTAAATTTTCACTCTGTACCATCTCCTGAAAGATAGTTTTACTATCAAAAAAGAGTTTCTTGTGTTCAATATCATTTAATACATGCTTTTTCAATAAACTCTTTCGCATTAGTAAGACCACCGTCAAGATAAATCGCCCCTATAAGAGCTTCAAGTGCGTCAGAAAGTATGGAATCCCTGTTTCTGCCACCTGTTATAGCCTCTCCATGTCCTAAAAAGCAAATAATCTGACAGACCTATTTCTCTTGCACTGTAGGCTAGAGCCTGCTCACACACAAGCCTTGCACGTAGTTTGGTTAGTTCACCTTCCTGCATATCCTTATGTCTGTTAAACAGGAATTCACTCTGTTGCCAGTTCCAATACCGCATCTCCCAAAAAAATTCCATTCTTTTCGTTACAGTCAGACTTGGAAAGATGCTTTTCGTTTACAAAATGAACTATGAGAAAAATGCATTAGTAAGGAGCTTCCTATCCTTAAACTCATATCCTATTGTTTGTTCGATTTTATCGGCTTTCTCAGGTTTAATAAATAAACTCAAGTTATTTTCCCCCTTCTAAAATGAAATACCCCGCAACATACGGCGGGGCACCCAACTTTGGTATTATTTACCTTTCGCTTGCTTCTTCAAGCTTTTCTACAGCGTCGCCAACCGTTACGATAGAAGCAATAGCGTCATCAGGAATTTCAATTCCAAACTGTTCCTCTATCTCCATAACGATTGATGTAAGATCAAGTGAGTCTGCACCCAAATCATCTACAAATTTTGTGTCTGCAGTTATACTGTTTTCATCCACATGAAGTACGCCTGCAACAATTTCTTTAATTTTATCCAGTTCCATATTTCCTCCTTTATTACATCTTATTCTGATAAGTACTGCTTTATTTTATCGTTTATTCCTTGATTTTTAAAGCTAATACACTGAATAAGAGCATTTTTAATTTCATTATGTGTCGCATTTCCATGAGTCTTAACGACAAGCCCATTAAGACCAAGCATAGGCGCACCGCCATGTTTGGTTGCATCAAACATAGACAACGTATTCTTAAGAGCCTTTTTAGAGAGCATGGCACCTATCTTGCTCATAGTGGTGCTTAAAAGCCCCTTCTTGATTTCTTCAAGAAGAACTGCGGCAACTCCCTCAAATAGCTTTAATATGGCATTACCTACAAAGGCATCACATACTATTACATCAGCATCTCCGTAAGGAATCTGTCTTGACTCAATGCTTCCCACAAAGTTTATATCAGTTCGGGATTTAAGAAGTGGGAAGGTTTCCTTTACAAGTGCATTTCCCTTCTCTTCTTCTACACCAACATTCACTATGGCAACCTTAGGGTTCTTAATACCGATTACATTTTCCATATATATTGAACCCATAACGGCATACTGAATAAGGTGAGCAGACCTTGAATCCACATTGGCTCCACAGTCAATCAACAAAGATACACCCTTTTGCGTTGGGATAAGTGATGCAAGAGGAGATCGCTCAACGCCCTTAAGCCTTCCGACAACCAGCTGTCCTCCTACAAGAACAGCCCCTGTAGAGCTGGCAGAAACAAAGGCATCTGCCTTTTTCTTCCTTCACCAGTCTCATTGCAACAGAAATCGATGAGTCCTTCTTCTTTCTGATAGCCATAACCGGTGCCTCATCATTTGTAATAACCTCAGACGCCTCTATTATTTCAAGTGCATCTCATGTTGATTACGAGGCCTTCTCCTCTTAACCTGTTAAGCGTATCTTCCACGACTGCTGTCTGACCTACAAGATAAACCTTAAGATCTTTATTCTCATTAACAGCAAGGACAGCTCCTTTGACAATCTCATAAGGCGCATTATCGCCACCCATTACATCCAATGCAACTTTAATCATATTTATTTTTACCACCTATCTATTATTTACTGTTTGATGTAGAAAAACGAATACTGTGGTTTAAATCCTATAGCAGCTGACTGTATAATCTGCTCTGTACTTCCTACAAAGAGCACGCCTTCAGGCTTTAGGACTGAATGAAACTTCTTAAATACCTCATTTTTAGCTTCATCCGTAAAATATATAACTACATTTCTGCAAACTATCATAGAACAGCCTGTTGGATAAGGATCCTTAAGGAGATTATGCTTCTTAAATTCAACTCTTGACTTGATATCATCATTAATCTTGTAAGAAGTAGCTGTAAGCTTGGTGAAATGCTTTTCTAGAAGTTCCTTAGGTAAGCCCTTCACACTGTTATAGCTGTACACTCCCATCTTAGCCTTCTCGAGCACCTGATTGTCTATATCTGTAGCAATTATCTTAATCTGGTTAAGTGGAACGAATTTTAACAGCAACATAACCAGAGAATATGGTTCATCACCTGTAGAGCAGGCAGCACTCCATATTTTAATGTTCTTTCCATCCTTCTTCATAAGATATGGAATTATGTCCTTCTCAAGAATAGCCCACTGCTCCGGATTGCGCCAAAATTCGGAGACATTTATAGTTAGATAGTTTATAAAATGCATCGTAAAGGTCTTTATCGGTCTTCAATCCTTTTACATAATCATCATAAGTCTTAAATCCATTTTTTGCAATAAGAGAATCTATCCTTCTCTTCATCTGTTTCTCTTTATAAGCATCCAAATCAATTGAAGACAAGGTATATATCTGCTTTTTAAAACTCTCGTAATCGTTCATACTTACCTCCATGTTCGTATATTATTCGAGTTATAAGTGCTAAAAGTGTATATCATTATTTTTAATGTGACAGGTAATTTTGGAGAAATTTCCTGTCACATTAAAAATGCCCAGCTCATACAGATCTAACTGCATAAGCTGAGCAAAATCGACAAATTATTCTGCCTGGTTATCTTCAGAATCATCAGAAGCCTTCTCTTCTTTCTCCTCTGTTCCGGCTAAAAGAGCCTTGATAGAAAGTGAAATCTTCTTTGTCTCAGCGTTAAAATCAACAACCTTTGCTGTCACTTCCTCGCCTGTCTTAAGTACGTCGCTTGGCTTCTCAACGTGATTATTGGCAATCTGTGATACGTGGAGAAGAGCATCTACACCCGGCTCAAGCTCAATAAATGCACCAAAGTCGGTCATACGGGCAACCTTACCGGTAACAATCTTACCTACTGCAAATTTCTCTTCTGCACCTGCCCAAGGGTTCTGATCTTCAAACTTAAGGCTTAAAGCAATCTTCTCGCCCTGAATATCTTTAACGAAGGTCTTAACCATATCGCCAACCTTGAATACCTTCTTAGGATTCTCGATATGTCCCCAGCTCATCTCTGAGATGTGGAGAAGTCCATCTGCTCCGCCAAGATCTATAAATGCACCGAAATCAGTTACATTCTTAACTGTTCCGTCAACAACCTGTCCAACAGCAAGCTTCTCAAAAAAGAGCCTTCTTAAGCTCGTTCTTCTTAGCTGTAAGAATCTGCTTTCTATCACCGATAACTCTTCTCTTCTTAGGATTGAATTCGCTGATAACAAACTCAATTTCCTCGCCTGCATACTTATCAAGATTCTTCTCGTAAGTATCTGATACAAGGCTTGCAGGGATAAATACCCTAGCCTCATCAACAACAACACTTAAGTCGCTGTTAAGTACCTGGCTAACCTTAGCCTTAAGTACCTCTTTGTTGTTAAAAGCTTCTTCAAGACGCTTATTGCCCTTTTCTGCAGCAAGGCGCTTATATGTAAGAAGCACCTGTCCATCTCCATCATTAAGCTTAAGTACCTTAACTTCCATCTTATCGCCAACCTTAGCAACAGTTGTAAGGTCAGTAGGAGTGTTGGAATATTCACTCTTTGTAAGAATTCCATCTGCTTTTATATCCAATGTTAAGGATAATCTCATCTTCCTTAACAGCTATTACAGTTCCTTCTACCACCTCTCCGTTGTGTCTGGTAGTCTTTAAAGACTCCTCAAGCATTTCTTCAAAACTCATTTCAGCCATTCTGGTCCGAACCTCCTCAATAATATTATTTGGGGTTGAAGCCCCTGCTGTAATACCTACGCAACGAAAAAGTCTTAGTTTCCCTATGTCCAAGTCCTCAGGTGTCTGTATGTAGTAAGTATCAACACATTTTTTTATACATATATCGTATAATTTTTGGGTGTTGGAGCTATGTCTGCCACCAACCACTATCATTGCATCTGCTTCTCCCGCAAGTTTTTCCGTTTCAGTCTGCCTTTTTGATGTAGCATCGCAGATAGTATTCAAAACAATACTATAATATCTCTTTTTCTCTAAAATTTCAACTATATCTTGAAATTTATTTAAATTAAATGTAGTTTGAGCTAAAATAACATGTTTCTTTAAAGGATTTCCGTTATAAGCCTCGGCTTCTTCCTTGGTTTCAAATATAACCGGCTCAGTCAGGCACCAGCCCTTTATACCTATAACCTCAGGATGATTTCTTGAGCCTACAATGACGATTTGATTGTCAGAATCCTCTGAATACTCCCTTGCAAGCTTATGTATCTTTTTTTACAAAGGGACAGGTAGCATCTTGAAATTCAGCTCCCAAATCAGCCAACTTATCGTAATCAGACTTAGGTATTCCGTGAGACCTAATAACCAAAGTTCCTTTTTCAAGGTTCTTTAGCTCATCCAAGTCATTTACAACCCTTACTCCCTTTTCTTCAAGCTCTTTTACCACACTCTCATTATGGATAATATCTCCATAAGTGTATACAGGCTTTCCTTCAGATGAAAGTTTGTTGACAAGCTCTATAGCCCGCTTTACACCAAAACAAAAACCTGCATTCTTAGCAACCTTAATTTCCAAATATAGCTTCCCTTTCTAAGAGACTCTAGATAAAGTCAGGATTCTTGTCACAGGCTATTTTTTTATTATGGCATCAACCACTTCATCTACGCTAAGTGAAGATGTATCAACCAACACCGCATCATCAGCTTGAACAAGAGGTGAAACCTTTCTATTCATATCCTGCTCATCCCTACTCTTTATATCGGACATAATGTCTTCTAAATTAACCTTTTCACCTTTTTCAGTAAGTTCTTTATATCTTCTCTCGGCCCTAACCCTCACATCTGCTGTTAAAAATATCTTAACTGCCGCAGAAGGAAGTACCTTTGTGCCTATGTCTCTTCCATCCATAACCACAGGTCTTTTGGAAGCAAGTTCCCTTTGCAGCATTAAAAGCCTCTCCCTTACCTCAGGAACCTGTGCAAATGAAGATGCAGCCTTACTTATTTCAGGATTTCTAATAAGCTTGCTCACATTCTCATCATTTAATATAATCTGCTGTTCACCGTTTTCATAGACTATGTCAAGGCGGATGTTATTTAACTCTTCTTTAACTTTGTAAGTCTCATTGCTTTTGACACATTTTCCCGTCATGTAAAGGGCAATCGCTCTAAACATAGCACCTGTATCTACATAGATTAGTCCTAACTTTTCGGCTACTCTTTTTTTGCTATGGTACTTTTACCGGCCCCCGCAGGTCCGTCAATTGCTATTTCTTTGTTCATTCTATCCTCTTAGTTTGATTAAAGGACAAACGAAGTAAGGCTCCGTTTGTCCCTCATTATTTTACTTAGAAGCAATAGCTTCAATCTCAACCAATGCACCTGCTGGAAGTGCTTTTACTGCAAAGCAGGATCTTGCAGGCTTGCTAATAAAGTATTTCTCATATACTTTATTAAATACTGCAAAGTCCTCCATGTTGGCAAGAAGGCAGGTTGTCTTTACTACATCATTCATAGAAAGACCTGCTGCTTCAAGTACAGCCTCAACATTCTTGCAAGACTGTTCTGCCTGAGCCTCAATTCCCTCTGCCTCAATCTTTCCTACTGCAGGATTGATTGGAATCTGACCACTTGTAAATACAAGTCCCTGTACCTCTACACCCTGGCTGTATGATCCAATCTGTCGCCGGTGCCTTGTCTGTGCTAAAGCTTTATTCATTGTAATACCCCCTTAATTAAATAATATCACTACCTGCAACTACACCTGTAGACCACGCTATCTGCAAGTTAAAGCCTCCGGTAAGAGCATCCACATCCAAGACCTCACCTACAAAATAAAGTCCTTTTACCTTCTTAGACTCCATTGTTTTAGGATTGATTTCTTTAACTGATACTCCACCCTTAGTTATAACTGCTTCTTCATAGCCTCTAAGCCCCGTTACCCGCAGTGTAAAATGCTTAAGCAACCCTATTATAACACTTCTTTCTGATTTAGTTAAGTCCCCCGCCTTTTTTTCTACATTTATTTTTGTTCTCTCTAAAAAAACAGGAATGAGGCTCTTAGGCAAGAGCTTATCAAGAGCATTCTTAAGCGCCTTTGCCTTAAACTCCGTGAAATCTCTAAGAAGTCTTGCGTCCAGTTCATCCTCAGTAAGCGCAGGCTTTAAGTCTATACTTAGCTCTCCGCCCTCACTATAAAATAAGTCTCCTGCAATACTGCTTGCAGACAATATAAGAGGACCGCTTACGCCGTTTCTAGTAAACAGCATCTCGCCTAGTTCATTGAATAAGGTCTTTTTACCGTTTTTAACAGTTACTCGAACATTCTTTAACGAAAGGCCTTCAAGTTCTTTCGCAAAGCTCTCTTTGACTTCAAGGGCAACGAGGCTTGGTCTTAACTCTTTGATTGTATGCCCTGCATGCTTTGCAAACTCATACCCATCACCTGTTGAACCAGTTGACCTGTAGGGACAGTCCGCCCGTAGCCACAATAACCTTGTCAGCTTCAACTATCTTACCATCTCTTAGTTTAATGCCCTTTATAGCGGCTCCATCATCACTGATTACAAGTTGTTCTACAGGTGTATTATATCTGATTTTAACCCCTGCCTCTTCCATTGCCTTATCAAGCGCTTTGATTATATCTGAGGAATGGTCACTTACAGGAAATGCCCTATTTCCTCTTTCCACCTTTTATCGGACAATTTAGTTTCTCAAAGAAACCAATAGTGTCGTTACTTGAAAAACGCTGAGTAAGCACTGTACATAAACTTAGGATTACGTATGGTGTTCTTTATTAGCTCATCATTTTCTACAGCATTAGTAAGATTACAACGCCCCTTACCTGTAATATAAATCTTCTTTCCGGTCTTTGCATTTTTCTCAAATACAAGGACATCATTTCCTGCTCTTGCCGCAAATATAGCAGCCATGCTGCCAGCCGCTCCGGCACCTATAACCAACACTTTACTCATTTATCATAAATGGCTTCGTATCTGACAGCTTAAGCTGTTTAGACCTAAAAGCCTCTCCATTCAATTTAAAATAAATTTTCTTAAAATCCTTAAAATTGTCAAATATACTGTATGATATACAGTCCAGCACAACAACATCCGTTACCTGAGACTTCTTTCCAAAAGGGTAGTCCTTGTCCTTGGTAACAAAATCTATCGTAATAGAATCCTTGTCTGTCAAGGTATTGGCAATTGCATTACCATCTATCAAATCATCAAGTTCAAACAATACAGCATCTATAATATCCTGAGGTATCAGCTCTTCCTTTATGGTAATCATACTGTTTTTGGCTTGTATCTTATCACTTTCAGCATCAACAGAATATATGGTCACCTTTTTGCTGAGTAATGCTTATATGCTTTGTACTTCCACCCTTCTCAGGAACCTTTATCACTGTATTTACAACACTTGACGAACCATTTACAGAATTGTCAACAGATGATTCAGTTTTGGAAATCTCTTTTTTATCATTATCCGCTTTGTTTCCACACGAAGTCAAAACTATGGAAGCGGCTACTCCACACAATATAATTCCTCTTAATTTTTTAAACATTGAACCCTCCTTTCCTATTTTCACATATATAGAATAAGGAGGGTTGTTGTCAATTATGTGGCAGAGAGAATAATTTTTTTAACGCTTCTTGTACAGTTTTTATTTCTTATCTCTAATCTATCCCCTTGAAAATGAAATTCATAGGCTCTACAAGACAGAGCTTTCGTATTTTTATCCCTGATACAAACACCAATAAACACAGTACCAACAGGCTTATTAGGGCTTCCACCAAGTGGCCCTGCTATCCCTGATACGGCAACAGCTATGTCGGCAGAAGCAGACTTTAATGCCCCTTCAGCCATTTCTTTAACTACCGTATCGCTAACCACGCCGTATTTACTTATGCTTTCTTCCTTCACTCCTAGAAGCCTCACCTTTGCTTCATTTGCATAAGTAATATAGCCCTCGTTAAAGCAGCCGGATGCTCCCGAAACATTTACTATGGCAGCGCCAATAAGCCCGCCCGTACAAGACTCTGCCGTTGTAAGGGTTAATTTCTTCTCTAATAGTCTCCTAACTACTTCTTCTTCAAGCTTCATTACTTTGTTTCCTTTAGCACATCTTTATTTTTGATAAAATAATCAACAAGTGAAACAATTGTCAGTATAAGTGAACCCCATATAAAAATCTGCTCCGTAACAAGCCAAACAGGATGAGAAAAATGGAAAATCAACATAACACTCATCACCATCTGGAATACAGTTTTAAGCTTTCCCAGGTAGCCTGCCGCTATCACTATTCCTTTATCTGCAGCAACAAGCCTAAAGCCGCTTATAATAAACTCTCTGCTCATTATGACGATTGCAATCCAGGCAGGTAAAAAGTCCGTTCGCAACAAAGCAAAGTAAAGCAGACTGAACGAGCGACTTTATCTGCAAGCGGATCCATAAACTTACCAAAGTTGGTGACAAGATTAAATCGTCTTGCTATCTTGCCGTCAACAAGGTCCGAAAGTGCAGCAATTATAAATATTACTCCTGCTATAATCTCATGATATGGGATTTCTTTAATAAGCATACATGCCACAAAAAACGGTATCATAAGTATCCTGAATACCGTAATCTTATTAGGCAGATTCATACTATCTCCTCCTAAATCAATACTCCAAATAAATCATACTCGTCTGAGGCAATTATTTCAACCTCCACAAGCTCACCTGACATAATTTCGTAGTCAGATTCAAAAAAACACCTGTCCGTCAACATCAGGAGCATCCATATAGGTTCTTCCTATATAGACTTTCTTTCCATCTTCGTTTACCTCCATAATTGAAGCAAAAGCCTCGCCATTAACAGAATCAACAGGTACCGTGCCTTCAACAAGGACTTCATAGACCTTCCCTATTCTACCCTCTGCTTTTTCAGCCGATATCTCCTGCTGAAGCTCCATTATTTCATTCCTTCTGGCGGTTTTTACTTCTTCGTCTACCTGACCATCCATTTCAGCAGCAGGAGTACCCTCCTCGGCAGAATATGTAAACACCCCCAGACGGTCAAATTCCATCTCGTCTACAAAGTTGTAAAAGCTCCTTAAAGTCTTCTTCAGTTTCACCCGGGAAACCTGTGATAAGTGTAGTCCTAAGGGTGATATCAGGTATCTCTTTACGAAGTTTAGCAATCCTCTCTCTTAGCTCAGCCTGATTTGTCTTTCTTGCCATTCTTTTTAGAATTCTATCAGAACTGTGCTGAATAGGCAAATCTATGTAATGACAGACCTTCTTTTCATTCTTAATAGCATCAATGATTTCATCTGTTATCTCTTCCGGATAACAGTATAACAGTCTTATCCATTCAATTCCACTAATTTTTGATAATTCGTGAACTAATTCAGGTAGCGCCTTTTTACCATAAATGTCAACTCCATACAAGGTTGTTTCCTGAGCCACCAAAAGAAGCTCCTTTGTTCCCTGTTTAGCTAACTCTTCTGCCTCTTTTAAAATTGTTTCCATAGGAATACTTCTATAATTACCTCTGATATAAGGAATAATACAGTAGGTACAGCGTTTGTTGCACCCTTCCGCTATCTTAATATAAGATGAAATCTCTCCGGCAGGCACAAGCCTGTGTTCTTCTCCTCCAGCCAGCCTTTCAAGGTCTTCGATGAAGAGAGATTTATCAGGTAATCCTTTTTTTGCCTTTATCTCAGCAATAGCAGATACTATACTGTCATAAGCTGTAGTTCCTATAACAGCATCAGCCTCAGGAAGCTCATCAGTAATCATAGACTGGTATCTCTGAGCAAGACAGCCTGTCACAATGAGTCCTTTAAGCTTACCTTCCTTTTTAAGTTCTCCTATTTCAATGATTGTATTTATACTTTCTTCTTTTGCATCCCCAATGAAGCAGCAGCTATTTACTATGGCATAGTCAGCTTCACTAAGCTCATTAGTTATCGCATAGCCTTCTTTACTTAAAAGCCCAAGCATAATTTCTGAGTCTACAAGGTTTTTATCGCAGCCAAGCGATACCAGATATATTTTTTCTGTCATTTACTCTCCAATCAACCGTTTCCTTCATTATCCTTAATATTGTCAACCGCAATTGTCAGTGCCAGCAAGGCTTCTTCAAATTCAGGATCAAATACGCTAATTACATAGGTATCCCCCAAGCAAGAATTTTTCCTACTGATATTACCAATCTCATTGTTATCAGAAAACACTCTAAAATCCAAATCCCATAAGCTTCCATCGAGACTAAGTAACTTATTATCAAAATACATATCTATTGACTTTATAAAAAAAGTAAATTTTTGCTTAATAAATGCAGTTTTCCCATTGCTAAAATCAACATCATACTTAGGCATTATTGTAAGCACCCTTTTATTGATAACAAAGGCCTCACTGCCGTCCATCCTGCTGACATGTACTGTATTGCCTACCAGTCTGAAGTCCTGGTCTACACGATAGACAGGATTTTGGTTTGAATCCATAACCTCATAGTGGTCGGTTATCTTAAATACCTTCTGCTTAATATATAATTCATACATAAGAAAGCTCCTTAATCTCCATCACTTTAATAAATCAACTTAAATATCATCGTACTTAGATAGTATATATCAATTTCCTTAGATAATCAAATAATTCTATTAAGTATTGATATAACCTGTGTTTTTATTATATGATACAAGTATTAAAAAAATCAATAAGGGTTATTTTGTGGCAAAATGAGCAAATACTAATATATTAAATAACCTATGTGGGTTTTAGATACAATAATTTTATATCACATTTTGCAGAAATACAGATAAAGGAGAATATAGATGAAGAAAAAAATGGTGGCACGAAAAAGGTGGCATATCAAATATATCCAAAGAGCTTTTTTTTGGATACAAAGGGAAATGGAATAGGCGATTTAAGAGGTGTAATTAACAAGCTTGATTACCTTAAGGAGCTGGGGGTTGACATCATTTGGCTTTCACCCTGCTACCCTTCCCCGCTTGCTGACCAGGGTTATGACATATCAGATTACTATGATATAGATCCAAGATTTGGAACCATGGCTGATATGGATGAATTGCTTGTAGAGGCAAAGAAGAGAAATATGTACATCCTGATGGATTTGGTTATTAACCACTGTTCTGACGAGCACGAATGGTTTAAGAAAGCTATGGCAGATCTGGATAGTGAGTATGCCAAATATTTTTTCATTGAAGACGGAGTAAATGGCAACCCTCCAAATAACTGGCGCTCCTACTTTGGCGGAAGTGCCTGGGAAAGAATCGAAGGAACTGATAAATATTATCTTCACCTCTTTCATAAAAAAAGCAACCGGATTTAAACTGGGAGAACCCTAAGCTTCGTGATGAAATCTACAAAATGATTAACTGGTGGCTCGATAAGGGGCTTGCAGGTTTTAGAGTCGATGCCATAATGAATATAAGTAAGGCTCTTCCATTCACCTCTTATAACTATCCTCCTGACAGGGAAGACGGCACCGTTATATGCGGTAAGATGCTTGGTGACGCAAAGAATGTAGATACCTACCTCCATGAGCTAAGACTGCATACCTTCGATAAATACGATGCATTTACCGTTGGCGAGGTATTTACAGACAGAACAGAGGATATCCCTATATTTATAGGAGATGATGGTCATTTTTCAACCATGTTTGACTTTAACGAGGTAGGCTTTGGCAAGAGTGACAAGGGGTGGTATGCAGACAAAACCAATCACTCCTGATGACTATAGAAACTGCTGTTTTGAAACTCAGGCTAGAGTGAGTGATTTAGGTTATATTTCTACAATCATAGAAAACCATGATTTACCTAGAGGTGCCAGCTATTTCCTACAGACCTGCGATATAAACGATGACTCAAAGAAGCTTCTTGGAACCATCGACTAATGATGAAGGGACTCCCTTTCATCTATCAGGGCTAGGAAATAGGTATGGAAAACTGTGATTTTACAGGTATGGAGGAAATAGATGACATATCTTCTATAGGTGAGTATCAGAATGCACTTGATGCAGGTCTGTCAAAAGAGGATGCATTTAATGCTGTTAAGAAGTTCAGCAGGGATAATGCAAGAACTCCTATGCAGTGGGATGACAGTGACAATGCCGGATTTACCACAGGAACTCCTTTGGCTTATGGTCAACCCTAAATACAAAAATCAATGTAAAGTCTCAGATAGATGATGAAAACTCTGTACTTAACTACTACAGGAAGTTAACTGCTCTTAGAAAAAATGAAGCATATAAGGATACAATCGTCTATGGAGAGGTGGTGCCTTACCTTGAAAATGAGAATAATCTTATGGCATTTTACAGAGAAGGCGAAAAACAAACCCTGCTTGTACTTGGCAATTTTGAGAAAGAAGAAAAAAACTGTAAAGCTTGAAAAAGAAATGCAAGACTAATATCTTATCAAATATGAAGAATGTAGAATTTGTAAACGATAGCACCATAAAGCTTAGTCCTTATCAGTGCGTGATATTAGAGGTTGAATAATATTGCTGTGTAAGCGTAAAAGCCACCATATTGATATCGCCGCTTATATGTTCTAAAAGTTTATTTGCGTAAAAAAAGTGGGTACCTTACGGCACCCACTTCATTTTTATAAGAATTACAACTTAAACTTCTGAATAACCTCATCAAGGTCTCTAGAGAGTTCCATAAGAGCCTGGCTCTCATCCTTAACCTCTTCAAAGGTAGCAGCCTGTTCCTGTGTAGAAGCTGAGATTTCTTCCGCTGAAGCAGAGTTCTCTTCTGAAAGAGCAGAAGCATTTTCCATAACTGTGTACAGCTTCTCCTGTGCCTCACTGAACTGCTTATTAGATGCTACGATTTCGTCCATAGCTGACTTAAGCTCAGTAATAGCATCAGATATACCGTCAAAGCGTACACTAACTTCATCTACATTGTGTGACTGATTCTCAACAATTTCAGTAGATTCATTTATCTTCTCAACCGCATAAGCTGTTCTTGTTAAAAGCTCGCTTACTGACTGGTTGATATTCTCTGTAAACTTACTTGAGTTCTCAGCAAGCTTTCTGATTTCCTCAGCTACAACCGCAAAGCCCTTTCCTGCCTCACCTGCTCTTGCAGCCTCAATAGCCGCATTAAGTGCAAGAAGGTTGGTCTGCTCAGCGATAGAACGAATCATTTCACCGGCAACCTTAATCTCATCAACCGAGCTCTGTGTATTGTCAATAGCTTCCTTAATGTCATTAGATATTGCCTTGCTGTTCTCTGTGGACTTAAGAAGTCCATCCATAGTAACAAGACCTTCATTCTTAAGATTCTCCGCATTGTTTGAAGCATCACCAAGTATCTTAAGGTTAGTGCTGTTCTGTTCAATGAGGTTACTGAGGTTCTGTACCTGAATTACACCAACCTGAGTATCCTCAGCCTGAGATGTAACACCCTGTGCAACTTCTTCAAGCGTCTTTGCAATCTCTTCTGATGAGCGACTTACCTTCTCAGCTTTCTCTAAGAAGCTGTTGCAGGAAGCACTAAGCTCTGAAGAAGACTGCTTCATCTTTTCAACTATCTCGATGAATTTGTTCTTGAGGTCCTGAGTAGCTCTGTATATATCTCCAATCTCATCTCTTCTCTTAGAATAATCATTCTTAGGAGCAGCACTGAGATTATATGATGAAAGTTCATTTATATCAGCCTTAAGCGAATTGATAGGCTTAGCTATCCTTGAAGCTATGATAAATGAGAATACAACTCCTATTGCAATTATAACAAGACCTACTATAAGGAGTAATGTTGTAAGCTTTGTCACAGCATCAAATACTTCGCTCTGGTCAATAGAAACTATAACTGTGATTCCTCTTTCAGCAAAGTTATAAAATCCTGCAAGCTTTTTTTCTGTCCGAGGAAGGAATACTCGCCTACTCCGGATTCCTTTGTCATAATTTCATTCTGGAAGAATTCTGCTACTTCTTTATATTCAGGATCACTTGCCTTCTCTAAGATATTTATCTTATCCTTAACAAGCTCCTGATTGGTGTGTCCAATTAAGTTGGTCTCCTCATCGTATACAGCAAGGATTCCTGTCTTCTCCCACTTAAATGTACCACAGATTTCATTCATAAACTTAGTAGGCTTAACTCCGGCAAATATACCATCGATTTCACCGTTCCTGTATAATGGAGCAGCTACTATAACAATCTTTGAACCATCTATGTTATCGGTTCTAACCTTTGATATAGAGGTCTTGCCCTGGATAGCCTGTTTGAAGTAATCATTGGCTGAAACATCAAACTTATCAGCAGTTTCAGTAAGGTTCACGCACATACCTGCTTTGTCAGTATAAAAGAAGTTAGTAAATCCAAGATCTTCTGATCTCTTACTAAAGAAAGCAACCTTGTCTTTCCAAGATACCTTATCGTCGGTAAGCATAGTGTTTCTTGAAAGCTCGTCTACTGTTCTTTCAACAGACTTTAACTCTGCCTCCATACGCATTGCAGCCTGGTCAATGATAACTGACATATCGTCGTGTATCTGATTTGTGAAATACTTTTCGATTGTGCTCTGGTTAATAAGCGACATAACCACATTTGAGAGGATCAGCATACCTACAAAACACGCAGCAATCACTGTCTTAATTGATGTTTTTCATCTTTCCCTCCATTGAAAAAAATATTAATAGTATTTTATAACAGTGCACTATTAGAATGTGTGCCATCTAAACACTATTATATATATCGGACAAGATGAACTATAACTTAAGGGTAATTTTCACATTTTCTCGAACTTTTTTATGAACGGAAGTCAACTTCCACATCAATCTCAAACATCCTTTTCCAAGGATGAGTTAAACTGCTTATTTTAAGCTTACCTCCTAAGGATGAAAGTTCTTTACTAATAAATTCATTCAATCTTTCTTTAACAATCCTGCTGATAACCCCTTCTTTTTCTTTTACATCAAAATAATTCATGCCATATTTATCAAGTTCAGATGTGACTTTAGCCCTAACTAACGAGCAATATCCTATATCCTCGATATATCTTTGTCCAAGGAAATCAAGATGCTCCTTGGTTATCTTATAATGATAGGCATCCACCGCCTCAGCTATAGCTGTGCCTATGGTATTGGCAGAGGTATTCCAGCCTGCATAGCCATCTACCTTCATAAGCAGGTTATTGGCATTAAGAAGCCTTAGCACCTGCAAGTCTCCTCCATTAGCATAGGCATTGTCAGCAATAGTCACAATCTTTCCCTCATCAAGCCTCTCCTTTATAAAATCAACCATCTCTGCGAGATTCCTTTCAGCATAGTACTCCGGCTTGGTTGAAGGCTGATATGCAGCCTCCTCCATATTGCCTGCTGGTGCAGTTACAGCCAGAATGATGTCTGCCATCTCGTATGTGTCCGTCAGCTGACAGCCTGCTGAAAGAATGTGATATTTAAGTGTACCTGAGAGCATGTTTCCTTCATAAAGAGGAATTATGCTCCTTGCTGCGTCTGTTACATACTTGAGATACACCTTAGGCTTTTTATTCTTAAGCACATTTATCATCCTTGATATAAGTGTAAGCTCCACCTCATCAGCACCCGGGTACATAAGTACCGTATCTTCAAGAGACTTCTCTGCTACAGCCTTTCTTATCTCTCCCTGGTCAATGGGTCGCAAAAACCAAACCTACAGGAATCATCTTGAGGAATAACCAGAGCATCGATGGTTCTTTCGCTAATCAAATCAAGTGAAGCTAAATTGAGTGCCTTATTCACCTTTCTTCTTGATGTATAGTCATCTAAGTACCCCTTAGGTATCTTATCCGTAAGCTCACATACAGGTGTATCGCTCTCAAGCCCTAAACTGCTTTTATGAAGAGCTGCTCCCAAATCATGAATTTCTTTACCATAATTTTCATAGTAATCAGGCTCTTCATCGCTGCTTGAATAAGCCGGACACCTCATAATCACGTTAAAAGCGTAGATAGTAAGCCTTGGATTAACTTTTCTTATGTCCATTAAAACTCTAAGTCTTTCTTTAAGCTTAGCCTCACTCTCAAGATGAATCCTTGATGGAACAAGTCCTCCGTAAAGAAGCATATCAAGTGATATCACAAGACCAGTGGCATTCTTACATTCTTTAATTAAAAACTTGTCTATCTCTTCCAAATCAGCTGGAATTTTTTTATCTCCGAGCCTATTCGGGGTTACGATTTCAATATCATCATGAGAATATAGTTTCCCCGGAAAAAGGAAGTTACAAGGTCTCTCATCCAGTGGCAATAATACAATCTTAGTCATCATACCATCATTCCTTTACTGTAATTCTTTATAAGCGACTATGTAGATCCTCTTTACTATAAATCCAAATTGTCCATAAAACTTAACGAGGATGGTCCAATCTATATTTACTCTTACTATGCCGTTAAGTTTTGCCTGAACAAGGGACTCGTGAAGCAGAAAAATTCCCCACCTGTCTGCCTCTAAGTGCTTTAGCTATACCTATAGATCCAAGCCCTCCATATCCGGTCTTTTTTCCCTCATCATCCTTGTATGATGTCAATATGCAAAATCCAACAACTTTATTATCTCTTTTATCCCATAATAACACGATTTCAGATGGAGCCTTATGTGCCTTTATTGCTGTATCAACTTCATAGACTCATCTTCCCGGGAATTCTGCATCTAAGAACTTCATAAGTTCATCATAATCATCATTATATGTTTTAACCTTAAATTCACCGATAAATACAGAATTATCAAAGCTCTCAATGCAGGTATTATCGGTAATTACAGCTTCCAAATCAAAGTGGCTGCCTTCATTTACCGCAAACCCAAGAGCGTTAAAGAAGCCCATATTCTCGTCATTTGGATTAGGTATTCCTGAGAAAAAGTTATGAAACTCCTGTCCCACACTTACTCTCTTGACTCCTGCACTGTGAAGCGCCTCCAAGGCTTTGGAGACAAGAAGCCTGCCATATCCATTACGCCTATAATCCCTTGCTACAGCAACTATGCTTATCCAGCCGGTGTCAGGATAAAGTTCGCTGTGTGATATCTTAGTTCCGATAAATCCTATAGGCTTACCTGATGCCGCTTCTCTTATTATAAGGCTTCCTTCATCAAACTTGTCAGCATCATCTATTAGTTTTTGCCTGAGACTTACCTTAGTTACATTGTATTCAGCAGGAAATGATTCCTCCGAAAGTGTAAAGATATCATCCAAATTATCCTTAGTAATTAACTTAGTATCAACATTTTTCCATATCATCAACCCTTTACTGCTCCACTGACAGCCTCTATATAATTTTTTTCTGACAAAGCATAAACACGATAAGTACAGGTATAATAGATAAGATTGTACCTGCCGCCACATAACCAAACTTATAACTAAACGAGCCGTTTAGGTACTGCAAAGCCGTTGCAAGAGGGTACTTTGCAGGATCCTTGAATATGATAATAGGCCACAAAAAGGCATTCCAGTTACCTATGAAGTCAAAGATGACTATGGTTGATATACTTGGTACTATGCCCGGAAGCATTACCTTTAGCCAGGTAATAAACTGCCCTGCACCATCTATCTTGGCTGCATCGATTAGTTCTTTTGGCACTCCAAGATAGGCCTGTCTAAGAAGTATGATACTAAAGGTCTTGACAGACGAAGGAAGGATTACCCCCAAAGCATTGTCAAGAAGATGCATCCTTGAAATCGTGAGGTAGTTGATTATCATACCTGCAGCAGCAGGAATTATCATAGTTGCAACCAGGATTGCAAAGATAACATTTTTACCCTTAAAATTCATAGTTGCAAGAGGATAAGCACACATTGCAGAAAATACTACATCCATTGATATAGCCCCTGCGGTAATCACGATAGTGTTCCACACATATTTATGAAGCTTCATAAATTCCATCACACCGGTATAGTTTGATATTGAAAAGCTATCCAGGGTGAACTTTAGGTCATATATATTGGCTCCTGTTCTAAGTGATGACAGCAAAAGCCAAAGAAATAGGTATGCACATATCAGAGCAATTGTAATTAAGAGAATGTATGATATAATATTTGAAACCAATACCTTGGTTCTTATTCTTTTCTTAGCATTACTCATTGTTTGTCATACCTCCTCTTCTTCCATATACAAATACTGCTATACTTACTATACCTGTAAGAACTGCCTGAACTGCTCCAACTGCGGCTGCATATCCGAATCGGAATTCTCCGAAGGCCTTAGTATATGAATAGTAGTTAATAACCATGGTTGCATTATCAGGCCCTCCCTTAGAAAGCACAAAAACTACATCAAATACACCTATAGCTGAAATGATGGAATTAAGTGTACAAAACCAGATAAATGGCTTAAGCTGTGGGATGATGATACTTGTAATCACCTTTAGCGTGCCTGCGCCGTCTATTTTGGCTGCTTCACTAAGTTCTGAAGGTATTCCCTGAAGTCCTGCAAGGTACATCATCATATAGTAACCAAGTCCCTGCCAGAGTGTAATAAACATAAGACAGAGCATTGCCGTTTTCTTGTCACTGATGAATCCAAGCGGCTGAGTAATCAGTCCCAAGTCGCTTAAAAGGGTATTAATTACTCCACTTGAATTAAATATAAAGCCCCAGATGATAGAAACCGCTACCATAGAGGTGATAACCGGTATATAAAAAAGGGTACGGAATATACCAATACCCGGCAATTTCATATTTGCTAAAAGAGATAATAGTATTGCAAGTATCTGTATAACCGGAACAACTGCAACAAATATAAGTGAGTTTTTGATAGCAATTATAAACTCTCTGTCACTAAAAGCCTTGATAAAGTTACCTAATCCAACAAATCTGGTCTTTCCAAGAACCGAGTAGTCAAAGAACATCAGTCCAAGACTAGCAAATATTGGAATGATTGTAAAAATAAAAATTATAATAAGTGCAGGAAGCATAAAGGCATAAGCGGCTGCTGTCTCCTTTAACTTTCTGTTTTTCCTAGCTTTACTGCCTTCCAACATAGTACCTCCAAAATAGTATGGGGTTGCTACCCAAGGTAACAGCCCCATTAAATTATTTATTGATTTTTTTGAATCTGCTAATATTATATTAACATCTTCTTCAGCCTGTCTAAGTGCACCTTCGATATCATCACCATTTACTATAGCAGCCTCATAAGCCTTGTTAATAGCTGCCTGAATGGTTCCCTGGTTAGCTACACCAAGTGAAAAGTCCTGAGAAGTAAGACTTGCTTTTGCAGACATAGCACTTGCCTGTCCTTCAAGTGTCTTGGTGTCAGAAGTAAAGAAGCTGTCCTCACTTGCCTTCTTGGTTGAAGGGAAGATGGAAACTGTCTTACAGAAGGCAAGCTGATTTGCATCATCTGTAACGTAGTTAGCAAACTTGATAGCCTCTGCCTGATTCTTACTTGCAGTTGGTATTACAAGGTTCATAAGTGGGTTACGGCTAAGTCCGGTACTTCCTGTAAGTGGTGTACTTACAGCAATCTTCTTATAGATATCAGGTGCTTCATCCTTAATTCTGCTAAGTGAAGAACCTGATGAGCTGACAATTGCAAGCTTGCCTGATTCAAACAGCTTAAGCGCTTCGTCCCAAGAACCCCAATTTGTCTTTGGAAGTACACCTTTATCCGTATATGACTTATACTTTTTAAGTAAGTCTACAGCTTCTTGTGTATTAAATGCTGCCTTTGTCTTATCTGCGTTTAAGATTGGAATATTTTCTTCAATTAAAAGGTTGAAGAACTCATCCGGCAAGAAAAGATAAGCATTGGTATCTTTATGGAACTTCTCAGCACTCTCAAGAGCCTTGGCAAAGGTTGAAGGAGCCTTGATTCCACCCTTCTCTATAAGATCTTTGTTGTAGAACATAATATCAGGTGATGCATACCAAGGGAAAGCATAAACACCATCTCCTACCTTAGCTGAATTCCAAAGGCTTTCGATATATATGCCCTTCTGTTCAGCTGTAGCGGCCTTGTTTAAGTCAACAAGGGCATCCTGACCTACAAGAGTAAGTGCCATCTGAGTATTAAGGTTAACAACATCAGGTGCTGTTCCACCTGCAACAGCTGTAACGAGCTTAGACTGAACATCCTCATAAGGTACATCAACCCAATTGATGGTTACATTTGGATTAGCAGTCTGGTAGTCCTTTATAAGCTTATTGAAGAAATCTTCAAAGTTAGCCTTAAGTGATATAGTCCAGAACTCCAAAACTACAGGGCTTGATGATGTGGCGGCCTTTCCTGAATTTGTGTTAGCAGTCTTTGAACCACAGCCTGCAAGTGTAGTAACAGCTATTGCGGCACAAGCTAACAAACTTAATAATCTTTTTTTCATTTTTTTCCTCTTTTCCTCCTTAAAATGAATATCAGGTATTAACCTCTATATATGATAACACCTTTGTATAAAAAATATACAATAAAAAAATAGACAAATCAAATAAATAATCCAATTAACTTATTTCTATTACTAGGAATTATTCTCAATTGCCTTTATCAAGGTGTTCGAAAACCCTCTTATTCACGTTAAGGCTTGGATGTCCAGGGTCGCCAATCCCTTCACTTAACTGCTGTTTATCAAGCTTTATAAAAAAAGCAGTTATCATCTTTGTAGTCTTCCTTATAATTGTTTACCATAGCTTCAAGGTCAGGCATGACTCATCCTCCATGACACCAAATGCAATAAATAGCTTTGACTTAGGGTATAGTTTTCTAAGTTTTACTATAAATTTCGTATACTCTTTCTTAAATCTGTTTTATTCTCCAAGCTTTACCCTTTATGTAGCTGTTGTCATTAGTTCCAAGATTTACAAATATATAATCAGCCTCAGGGAAGATATCCTTCTCAAACAGGGAATATGACAGGCATAAGTCCGTCTTCATTTGGCTCATCTTTGTCGGGCTCTATCCATCTGGATATGATGCCGTTTCCACTGCTTGCAAATACATAAGCCTCAGCATTTATCTTCTTTGCAGTAAGAATGGCTGAAGAACTTAGCACATTTTCCTCAAAGGTGGTAAATTCCCCTTCTCCATCTATTCCGTCCACACCATAACCCGCAGTTATGGAATCCCCTATAAACAATATGGATTTTGTATAGCTTTCAGTTTTCTTTACACTATCCTCATCCTCAAAACTAAGTTCACTAAAATAGAGGTTGCCATATTGTTCTTCTGTAAGTTTAACTATTTCGATTTTATGAGCTTTTCCATCACCCTTAGTGGCTTTAACATTTTTTAATTCATGGGTTATCGCAATTTTCCTAACAGCCTCGAGGTCATCATCAATTACCACGCCAACATATGGGCGCTATCCTTATCTGTCTCTTTTTCAGGTGTTATTGTAAGCCTCACACTTCCCTTGCAGTAGAATGAGAGCCCCGTATATGAGTCTTTAAGCAACAATCTGCCATCCTTTTCAAATGTCCTGCCAAGCAGCTTTACTCTGTCACCAAACATATGAGTTTCTCCTTAATAATAAAAAAATTAAATACCATCCCTAATCCTAAGAATAATATCATAACACTTCTTAAGACAATTACAAGTATATCTTCAGACTTTGATACTCTCTCAATAAGCAAACTTATAACAGAATATACAGCAAATAACACAGCTGTTATTATAAATATCTTTGTTTTAAACCCACACAATATAAAAGGCAGCATTACTCCCATACTTTTGAAGCAGGATGCTGAAAAGTCCACAATGATTACCTTTGTTTCACTGGTACCTGAAAGTTCTAATCTGTCTAAAAGTCCACCTATTCTCATTTTATTTAGCTTTAATGCTGCTCCTATACTTATGCTAATACTAAGTGTAAGTAGGAAAAATAAAGCTATATAAGATGTGAAATCCACCTCAGTGGCAAGATTATCTGCCAGCTTGCCATCATTAACTTTTATTAATAAAATCTCGTTATTAAGCTTTGTCTTTTCAAGGTCTTTCGCATAGCTTTCAAAGCTTATGCTTACTACTGAATTTATCCTCTCATACAGATTTAGATAAATATAATCGCTTACAAGTTTGGTTACTATTCTGTCGTTTAACAGACTTATTCCCTGCTTTAAGCTGTTTTTACTAACCACAATGAGTCCATCAAATATACCTTTAGTAAAGTTATCCTCATATCCTTTTTTTATTGTATATTTTACATCCTCATCTTCCCTTGTAAGGGTTACTCCACTTAGCCCGCTGATTATAGCTACTGCCTGCTTAGACAGTTTCGTGTTATCTTCGTCAACTATAGAGACCTTAAAGGATACACGTGATTCCATGCTTTTACTAAATACACCTAAAGCAAGTGCAAAAGTAAAAGAAAATGCGATAATAAGAAGCAAGCTCCATCTAAGTATTTCACTTTTTAATCTAATTCCGGTATACACTTAACCACCTATTCCTATCACCTTAGCTAATTTTTATAAAAAAATCAAAAAGAAATACAATGTCAGTAATCAATATCAGGCTAATAACCGTAGCATAAATTTCCTGTTCACTTATACCTGAAAGAATGAGTCTTTGTCTCATATTTTTTCGCATAATATCGCTATTTACAAGAATAGTTATGCTTATTCCAAGTAAAATTACCGCTACAATTACTTTTATATCCTGCCTCCATGTCCTTCGCACCTAGACCAAATACCTTGTCTTCTCCGCTAAAAATCTCGCTTCTTGCAAGTGTAAGCTTCACATAAGATGATTGAAGTTCATTAAACTTATCTATCCTTTCACTCTCAGTCATTCCTTTTTTATAAAGCACATCCATATAGGCAAGACCTGCATTTTGCGATACATTGATTATATCCGTAAATCCTTTAATATAACTGATTACAAGCTTAGTAAAAGTCGTTGTTCTCATTCTTTGTATAGATATCAAGTTCCGCCTTTTTTTCCCCTCATACAAGGTATCAATAGTTCCTTTTTGATATATACCATAAGAAGGGCATCTCCTTTATCAATAAGCTTCTTTCCCTTCTCATAATCCGTCCTTTGAAAGTTAACAATCTCAGCCACCTTATTATTTAGCACTGAGCTTATTGTGAGATTAGCTATTACCGAGTTCTCTTCATTCGCTATCAAAACCGTAGGTTTAGCCATATCTGATTTTTTTCCACCAGATTATAAATAAAGAAAGCAAAACCATCATTAATAATAAAAAGGAAAAAGCGATGACTTGATTTTTAATTAAAGTGAGCTTTACTTGAATTATACATAACTTGGCTATATTATTAATCTTCATAATGAAGCTCCATCTTTCCGTTAATCAGTCTTCCGCTTATATTGCATACTTCTCTTAAGAAGTCTTCCTGATGTGAAGTAATTATCATAATTTTTATCTTTTTTTATAGAGTTTATCAGCTTGACTACCTTTTCTACTGTACATTCATCCATTCCTACAATGACTTCATCAAGCAGTATTAAACTAGGATTATTAGCTAGCCCGATAAGGAAATTAACAAGCCTCTTCTGTCCTCCTGATAGCTTGCAGGTCTTTTTCTTAAACAACTCCGATAAGCCTAACTGCGCAGCAAAGCCTTCAAGCATAGTGCATATTTTTCCTTAGCATTTTTTTACCGTTGCAAAAGGTCTTAAGATTATCTCTTACATTCAGGTTCTCAAATAATATGATATCCTGCGGTACATAGCCTATCGTTACACCGTTCTCTATAATTACCTTACCTTGATAGTCCTTGTCAAGACCTGCGATTATCTTTAGAAGGGTTGTCTTGCCACTTCCGTTACTCCCCCTCAAAGCAAGCACGTCTCCCTCTTTAAGCCGAACATCAAGTTCATTTAGAATTACATCTTTTCCTATTGTTTTAGATAAACCCTCTATCTTAAACTCCATATTTTCTCCAATCAATACTAAGATTAAAGCACCTTGCAAATTGCAAAAGTGCTTTTAACAAAAACTAATAACAAAAATCTTAAGGCAAGCCTTTTTAGATTATTTATTCTTTAAGCCGTATAATTAGTTACCGGATACCCCTGATAATGCTGAAATCTGCTTAAAATTATTTTCAATCGTTGTAGCATCTTCTGCTGCAAGAGTCTCTTTGGCAGCTTTAATTATATCTTCCTGCATGTTCTTAAAGGCATCGCCTGTTAATATTTCATTAGCCTTGCCCATTACTGTTCCCATAAGACTGTATCCATTAAGAGCAGTTGTAAGGTCATCAGAATTTGAAGCATCAGCAAAGGTATAACCGTCTGTGCTGTATTTATCAACAGTAGTATTAAACTTAATTGTTATTCCCTTAACAGCAGCTTCTCCATCTATCTTTGTAATCTTATCTCCGCTAAAAGTAAATGTATATTTCATAGGCATATCACCTGTTACGGCTAAAGCCTGCTTAAACTGTTCATCTGAATATGTTTTAGCAATCTCAGTAAGGGCATTTTCCCAGTTATCATTTAACTGTTTCTTTCCTTCTTCAGCCTGTTTCTTAAAGTCTTCCTCTGAAAGACCCATTAGTTTATAATCACCATTTTTAACAGCAACTGCAATTAACTTATCAAGCTTATTTAATACAGAAGTCTTTAATGTTTCATCCTTAGCGCCTTCCTTAAGTAAGTCTTCAAGCATCTTTATATAATCTTCATAGTTCATGCTAAGCACAACCTTATCTAATCCTTCTGACTTAAGGTTATCCTTAAGTTTTGCCTTTAAGATTTCTGCATACTTTGACTTAGCAAAATTCTTAGTAAAAGTCATCCTGCTCGTAGAGTACATCAAGATAATCCTTAAGCTTGATGCCGGATATATCGAGACCTGAAGAATTTTTAATAGTATCTGCTAAGTTAGAGTAAAGCGGTTTAGTAAGCAGAGACTTAGAGTATACCGAAATCTCCCAAGGTCTTACTGTAACTCCACCGTCTACAAGTTCTTTACTGTCGTAAAGAACGGACATATTAGCGCCGAGATTTACAGGATCTTTATCTGTATTAGCTATAGCAGAATATTTTACACTAAGCTTAGGAAGTATCTTAGATGCAAAGTCCATAAGCTGATCGGTGTTTGACTTAAAAGCACCGGCTGGAATCTGTGCAAAAAGCTTCTTTGCTTCTGCATTCCCCTTATCGATAGAAAATGTCATTTCTGAAGAATAACCCATTTCCCTCTGGCTATAGGTGTTGATATAACCTGTTATGAGTTTAGTAAGTGGATCTGACATAAACATATTCTTTGCAAACATCACTCCACCGGCAGCAAGTGCAACAACGAGTACTATAATTATAATTAAAGCACTCTTTGCAATTCCCCTGTTGTCTTTCTTTAAGTTCATTCTGTTCCTCCTTTGATAAAACAAATTTATATTTTACAGTACAAGTTTAACATGTTTTCCATACAATTTCAATCCAGCAAAAAGTCACTAAGTACATAATTACTGATATCAAGTCCTCTGTCAGATAGCTTTTAAAAAGTCTCCATTATCTATTAAAAGTTCGTTATTTATGTGCTTTTTTACAACATCTCCAAAAATCTCTTCTACAGTAAATGTGAAATTTTGACTGAAGGCTGTTTTGCTTACCCCGTCCGTTAATCTAAGCCCCAAAAACATAAATTCAGACATTTCGTCCTTAAGGCTAAGCTTGGTAATATTTTTTCTTATATCACTAAAGCCTGCATTTTTGATGTATTCTTTGAGATTTGCCACATTGTCATACCTTTCACCTTCAAAAAGTGAAGAGGCTCCCACTCCAAAAGCCCAAATAAGGCACCCTTTCCCAGTATGAGGTATTATGCCTTGAATGGTATCCCTCTTTAGCGTAATTTGATATCTCGTATCTTTTATACCCGGTCTTCGCAAGTCTTGTAAGAGTTAGTTCATACATAGCTCTGTCTTCATCTTCTGAGGGTAAATCCTTTACAAAGGGTGCCTTCTCTGCATATTTTTTATAAAAAGGTGTGCCTTCTTCTATAATCAGGCTATAGCTTGAAATATGTTCTGGGTTAAGCCTAATTAGTTCATCTAATGACCTTTCATAGGTAGATATTTTTTTGTTTTAGGTATCGCGCTCATAAGGTCAATATTTACATTGGTAAAGCCTGATTTTCTAACCATATCATAGCTATCAAGGAAGTCCTCATAGGTGTGAATTCGTCCAAGAAGCCTTAGCTCATCGTCATTAGTTGATTGAAGTCCAAGGCTTATCCTGTTAATCCCTGCCTCTTTATATACGAAAAGCTTCTCCATATCTACAGTCTTAGGGTTACACTCTATGGTTATCTCAGGGAAAAAAAGTCATCCTCATATAGCTTAAAGCCCGACCTTATTTCATCCAGTATTTCTTTAATATAATCAGCCTTAATTATTGACGGAGTACCTCCCCCAAAATAAATCGTATACACTCTGTATTCGTCATTTACATCCTTGGAAACTTCTCTTATTTCTCTGTTAAGCGCCTCTACATAGGCTTTCTTTTCATCTTCACCGCCGGCTAATGAATAAAAATCACAGTAGTTACACTTCTTTGCACAAAAGGGGATATGCACGTATATTCCAAGTCTTTTCAAAACTCCTCCTATCTCTTCAAAAGAAACTATCTTATCTGCTTAATCTCTAAGTTAACATTTTATATCTGTCTCTTAAATTTTTTCTCCACATCTGACTTAGACATAAATATCATAGTAGGTCTTCCATGTGGGCAGTTGTAAGGATTGTCAAGACTCATAAGCTCTTCAATTAAAGCCTTTGCCTCCAATATGGATATATTCATATTCCCTTGATAGTCGCCTTACAAGCCATGGTCGCAAGCTTTGAGAGTACAGTATCAGGCGTAGCCTTCCTTCCTTCAAGTGAATACTGGTCAATTATATCAAAAAGGAGGTCTTTTTCGCTGATTCCAAAAAGCTCAGTAGGAACTGCTTTAATAACATATTCGTTCCCGCCAAAAGGCTCTATCTCAAAGCCCAGTTTATGAAGATGTTCTTCTATTTCTTCAACAATCTGGCTCTGGCTTCCCGATAAAGTAACTACAACAGGAGGAAGTAAGTTCTGTGATGTCACTTTGTTTTCAGAGATTTCTTTAACAAACCTCTCATACATTACCTTTTCGTGTGCAGCATGCTGGTCTATCATATATACACTGTCATCATATTCAATTATCCAATATGTTCCAAATATCTGTCCTACAATTTTTGATATCAGGAAGAGCCTTCTTGGCAAGTATTCCACCCTTAAATTCTTCTTTAGATGACTCGTTTGTATTGCAAGATGACTCGTTTTTATCACAAAAATCTCGTTCTACTTCTGTAGTATTTACCCTTCCGCCATCAGATTGGAAGCTGTTTTTAGACGTATTTTTATAAGTATCGCTATCTTCTTCAACTGCATTAAAAATCTTTATTATAAGAGGTTTTATCTGTGTGTTCTACAGTTGTAGGATATTCTCTTTGATCTTCAGTTTCAGCCGAATTTTCTCTGCTTGCATCTCCTGCTAAATATCCACCGGTATTTTTTATATCACCTTCTGATTTATCAATACTTTCAGTTTCCAGTGTAGCAAATTTATTCTTATCAGATGTAGTATCATTTTCAAAAGGTGCATACATCTCTGACTTTATAAGAGGAGATTTCTCATCCCTCTTAACCTTATCTGCTACAAAGCTCTCCTGCTTAAATACAGGCTTTAGCTCCTTTTTCCACTCTCCCTGCCTGCTCTTTTCAAAAGGCTCAGGCATAGGAATGTCAGGTATGATGTACCCTCTTTCCTTCTCTGTTTTTTTCAGCCTTATTATGGGAGTTGAAATCTCTTACGAGGGGCTTTTTGTCAGGTACCTGCTTTACTCCCATGTCAGGAAGTAAATCTTTTTTTCCTAAGTGCATTATCAACTTCATGGAAAATTAATCTATATATGCTTTCAGTATCACTAAATCTAACCTCAAGCTTTGCGGGGTGTACATTTACATCCACCAGTGAATTATCAACACTTATAAGCAGGCAGGTAAATGGAAATCTATGCTGCATAAGGAAGGACTTATAGGCATCCTCTATAGCCCTTGTGATTACCTTATTTTTGATAAAACGTCCGTTTATAAAATAATTCTCATACTCCTTGTTACCTCTTGTAAGGGAGGGCTTTCCGATATAGCCCCTGACGGAAAGACCGTTTACGAGTTCTCCGTCTGCATCAGGATTGTTTACAGGGATAATGTTGGCAGTTGTTTCCTTTCCATAGATGTAGAATAACACATCCTTAAGGCTCCCATTCCCCATGGTCTGAAGCTTAACCTGTCCGTTTAAGATGAACTTAAAAGCTATTTCAGGGTGACTAACAGCCATGTGTTCCATCACCTCGCCCACATATCTTCCCTCTGTGGCAGGAGTCTTTAGGAACTTTTTTTCTTGCAGGAGTATTGTAAAAATAAATTCCTTACTACAAATGTAGTCCCCTCAGGAGTTCCTATTGGCTCATTTACTTCCTCTTTTCCTCCGTTAATCACATACCTGATTCCGCTTATTTCATCAGCAGTTTTGGTAAGCACCTCTACCTCGCTTACAGCAGCTATACTGGCAAGAGCCTCACCTCTAAAGCCAAGGCTTGATACTAAGGTCAGATCATCAGCTGTCTTTATCTTACTTGTTGCATGTGGAAGAAAGGCAGTCTTAATATCATCACTGCCTATACCTTTTCCGTTGTCTGTAACCCTGATTAAAGAAGTTCCTCCGTCTTTAATTTCAACAGTTACCGAATTTGCATCAGCATCTATTGCGTTCTCAACAAGTTCTTTAACTACTCGTTGTATGATCTTCTATTACCTCGCCCGTCTGCTATTTTTATTGATTGTATCCTTATCAAGGACATTTATTATTGCCAAGACCTCACCTCGTTTCTACTACAAACCTCTGCTCTTTACCTTCTTTTTGCATAGCGTAGAGCTTATTAAGTGCATCTATCGGAGAAAGCTCTTCAAGCCTCATGTCCATTAGCTCAGCCAGAACATCCTCATTCTTTGACGAGCCAAAAAATGAAAGCTGGTTTTCATCTGTTTTATTTGGTTTAATAAGCCTCTTTTCTTCGTTTTTTTATCAGGCATTCCACCGGTTTCCGAAAGAAACTCTATTACATTTTTATTTTCCACATATTCTTTTTGCACCTGACGTGCTGTCTCCTGCTCCCTTTACCTCGAGCCTTTTTAGCCTTTTTCAAGAATATCATTGCTGTCAAGCTCTACTGCAAGCTCTTTAGCCCTTTCAATTACACTGTCTGGAACTCCTGCAAGCCTTGCTACCTGTATACCGTAGCTCTTGTCAGCACCGCCCTTAACTATCTTCCTTAGAAAGACTATGTTGTCTCCGTCTTCTCTTACCGCTATACAGTAATTATTGACATTAGGGAGCTTTCCTTCAAGCTCAGTAAGCTCGTGGTAGTGGGTAGCAAACAAGGTTTTTGCTCCAAGAAGTCTGGGATTACTGATGTATTCTACCACAGCCCAGGCTATTGACAGTCCATCAAAGGTACTGGTTCCCCTGCCAATTTCATCTAAAATAAGCAGGCTGTCCTTTGTAGCATTTCTAAGAATATTGGCTACCTCAGTCATTTCCACCATAAAGGTAGACTGTCCGCTTGCAAGGTCATCAGAGGCTCCTACTCTTGTAAATATTCTGTCGCAGATACCTATGTTAGCAGAAGAAGCAGGTACGAAGCTTCCTATCTGAGCCATAAGTACAATTATGGCAGTCTGCCTCATATAGGTTGACTTACCAGCCATATTGGGACCTGTAATTATAGAGATTCTGTCATTTTTATTGTCTAAATAAGTATCATTGACAATGAAACCGTCTCCGCCCATCATTTTCTCAACTACAGGATGTCTTCCGTCTTTTATATCCACAATCCCCTCTTCATTTATCTGGGGCCTTGTGAAATTCTCACTTTCAGCAACAACAGAAAGGGAAATAAAAGCATCAATACCTGCTAAAGCCTTTGCAGTCTTACTTATTCTTACTATTTCATCCGCAATCTCATCACGAAGCCCTGAAAAAAGCTCATACTCAAGGGTTACAAGTCTCTCCTGCGCACCGAGTATCATATTTTCAAACTCTTTCAGACGAGGAGTTATATACCTCTCTGCATTGGTAAGCGTCTGCTTCCTAGTCCAGTCATCAGGCACCATATCCTTGTAGGAGTTCGTTACTTCTATGTAATAACCAAATACCTTATTGTATTTAATCTTAAGGTTCTTAATTCCGGTTCTTTCTTTTTCTTCATTTTCAAGCTCTGATACCAAGGTTTTACCCTCTGTACTAGCTCTTCTTAGTCTATCTATCTCCTCATTATAGCCCTCTTTTATTATCCTGCCTTCTCTGACAGAAAGTGGTGCTTCAGGAAATATAGCCCTGTCTATCTTTTCATAGATGTCAGATAGAGTATCAAACATCTCATTATAATCACATAAAAGCTTGGAGCTAAACTCCGGCAATAGACTTTTTAATTGCAGGGAAGGAATTCAATAGAATTCATAAATGCCAGTAAATCCCTTGGATTTGCACTCTTGTAGCAGATTTTTGCAAGCAGTCTTTCTATATCATACACCGGATTAAGATACTCTCTTATTTCTTCCCTAGTTATGATATTTTTATTAAAGTCTTCTATAGCGTCAAGTCTAGCCTCTATTTCAGCCTTATTAACAAGAGGCTGTTCTAAGAAGCTTCTAAGTAGTCTTGCCCCCATTGCTGTTTTGGTTTTATCCAGCACCCAAAGAAGAGAGCCCCTTTTATTCTTATATCTAAGAGTTTCTGTGAGTTCAAGATTTCTTCTGGTTGAGCCATCAAGCATCATGTAAGCACTACTAAAATACGGTTTAATTGTAATGATATGAGTTAAGTCATTCTTCTGTGTTTCATACAGATAGGCAAGTACCATACCTACAGAACATATAGCATTGTCCATTCCGCTAAGTCCAAGCCCGTCAAGCACTTCTACCTTAAAATGCTTCTTTATCATCCTAATAGCTGCCGCATATTCATAATACCGTCTTTCCAGCTTAGTTATGGTTAAATTCTGTTTCTCTATGAACTCATCAGTCAGAATGCCTGATATAATAAGGTTCTCATTACAAACAATTTCTGCAGGCTCAAACTTCGTTATCTCATCAAGCAGTGACTTAGAGGTAACTAACTCAGTCACAAGGAATTCTCCTGTAGATACATCTACAAGAGCTATGCCATAGTCCTCATTTACAGCCATTATTCCCATAAGGAAGTTATTCTTTGTCTCTTCAAGTGCAGAAGTATCAAGATTAGTTCCCGGGGTAACTATCCTTATTACTTCTCTTTTTACCAGTCCTTTTGCAAGCTTTGGATCTTCAGTCTGTTCACATATAGCTACCTTATAGCCTGACTGAACTAAAGTATTTAAATATCTGTCTACTGAATGAAAGGGTACTCCGCACATAGGAGGGCTGTTTTCATTGCTGTTAGACCTCTTTGTAAGTGTTATTTCAAGTACCTTTGATGCTGTAAGTGCATCATCATAAAACATCTCATAAAAATCGCCCATTCTGTAAAAAAGAATACAGTCACTGTATTCTTTTTTTATATCATAATATTGGCGCATCATGGGCGTGAGGTTGTCTACATCTATCTCCATCTTTTGCCTTTCTTTATTCATCCCAGTCAAAGCCTGAGTGTTCATCCTTCTTATCTCTTAAAAGCAGTTCATTAAGAGCATCCTCTGCTTTTTTATTCTCAAATAATACCTTATTCATCTGCTCTACTATAGGCATGTCTATATTGTTGGCTTTAGCAAGCTTGCTTGCTGCCTTTGCAGAATATACTCCCTCAACTACCTGTCCAACCTCTGCCATCGCTTCATCCATAGTCTTTCCCTTACCCATAAGGTATCCTGCATTGTGGTTACGGCTATGGCTTGAACAACAGGTAACTATGAGGTCACCAATACCTGAAAGCCCTGCAAAGGTTTCAAGTCTTCCTCCAAGCTTCATCCCTAGTCTGCCTATCTCTGAGATTCCTCTTGTTATAAGAGCGACCTTTGCATTGTCTCCAAGCCCCAGACCATCTATTACACCTGCCGCGAGCGCTATAACATTCTTAAGTGAACCTCCAAGCTCAATACCTATGATATCAGGGCTTGTATATACTCTGAATCTGTCAGACATAAAGGCATCCTGTATCATACATGCGATTTCTCTTGATTTTGCGCCCACTACAGCTGTAGTAGGCATACCCACAGACACCTCTTCAGCATGGCTTGGACCGGAAAGTACGGTAACTATACCCTTATCACCATTCTCTGCTTCAAATTCACTCTCAATAATTTCAGTAAGCGTCATAAGAGTATCTTCCTCTATACCCTTAGCCACATTAACAACAGGTATTTTCCTGTCAATATAAGGGGCTGCCTTCCTTGCTGTCATTCTAACATAAGGTGAGGCAACAGCAAATACAATGAGGTCTTTATCCTTACAAGCTTCTTTTATGTCATTGGTTATTTTTATGTTGTCAGCAAGTTTAATTCCTTTAAGGTTCTTAACTATTCTTGTAACACTTAATTCCTTATATTCCTTCTCAACTGCTGTCCAAAGTGTAAGTTCATGTCCATTGTTATTAAGTAAAATAGTTAAGGCACTACCCCAGGTACCTGCTCCCAATACTGCTATTCTCATCCCAATAACCTCCTATTTACTTTTTCTTCTGACCTAATTTGTTTTCAGTTCCTTTTATAAGTCTTTCTATATTAGATTTATGCCTCACTATTCCAAGTATAACAAAAAGTAATGATAAAACTACCAGAGCCCACTGACCCGGATAAAAAAAGGCTATGGTTATAGGAAGAGAAATAAGTGCTAGGATGGAACCAAGCGACACATATTTAGTCAAATAACTCACCAAAAGAAAGATTGCCAAAGTTATCATTGTCATAGGGAAGTTAAATATTAACAAGGCTCCTCCCGTAGAAGCTATTCCCTTTCCGCCATGAAAAACCAAGGGTGAAGGGAAAAATTATGTCCAAGCACAACTCCAAATCCACATAAAAGCACATAAAAAAATCTGTACTTAAGAAGCCGTTAGCATCTCCTGCAAGGTTTGGACAAATAAGATATTTAACCAAAAAGGCAGGGAATAAACACCTTAAGTATATCTCCAATTAGAGTAGGAAGTCCACCTCTTAAGAAGCCAAGAGTCCTTAAGGCATTGGTCGAGCCAATATTCCCGCTTCCTTCATGCCTTATATCAATGTGATTGCATTTGCCTACGATCAGCCCTGTAGGAAAATTACCGAAAATATAGCCTAAAACAACAACAATCGCACTTAACATACTTACTCCTATTAATGTATTTTAGTCGTATCATCAGCACTTCTCTCCCTTATAATGAATCGAAGCGGGGTTCCGGTAAAGCCAAAGGCTTCCCTTATTTTATTTTCAATATATCTTGTATAAGAATAATGCATCAGTTTTTTGCTGTTTACAAAAACTATGAAAGTAGGAGGCTTTACAGAAACTTGGGTAATATAATATATCTTAAGCCTTCTTCCCTTATCTGTAGGCGGCTGCTGCATAGCTACTGCTTCAGCAAGTATATCATTAAGCACACCTGTGGATACTCTGAGTGTATGATACTGAATAACCACATCTATTAGGTCAAAGAGCTTATTCAGTCTCTGCCCGCTTACTGCCGATATAAAGAGGAACTCTGCATAAGGCATATAAGCAAGAATTTCTTTAAGCTTTTTAGTATGCTCATTCATGGTCTTATCTGTCTTTTCAATCAGGTCCCATTTATTTACAGCAACAATTACTCCCTTTCCTCGCTCGTGGGCAATACCTGCTATCTTTGCATCCTGCTCAGTAATTCCTTCGGTTGCATCGATTACAAGAACAACTATATCCGCTCTTTCAACGGCTGAGACGGTACGGACTATACTGTAATACTCGATATCTTCTTTGATACGGCTCTTCCTGCGGATACCCGCAGTATCTATCATTATGTATTCCTTGCCGTTTCTTCTGATTCTGGTATCAATCGCATCTCTCGTAGTACCTGCTATGTCAGAGACTATCACTCTGTTTTCTCCGAGCAGCCTGTTGATGATAGATGACTTACCTACGTTTGGCTTACCTATGATGGCTATCTTAGGAGTATCATCTTCTTCAGCCTCAGGGCTGTCCTCAGGGAAATGCTTTATAACTTCATCAAGCATATCTCCTATACCTGTCTGATTTACAGAGGAAATAGGAAATGGCTCACCAAGACCCAGATTGTAAAATTCAAAGACATCCGCCTGCTGTTTAACAGGATTATCAACCTTATTTACCACCAAGACCACAGGCTTCTTGGACTTTCTAAGCATGTGGGCTACCTGATTGTCCGAATCTACAAGACCTGTCTTAACGTCAGTTATAAATAAAATTACATCTGCTGTATCTATGGCTATTTCAGCCTGCTCACGCATATTCGCAAGCATCAAGTCACTTGTATCAGGCTCGATACCACCTGTATCTATCATAGTAAAGGCTTTGTTAAGCCACTCTGCATCAGCGTATATCCTGTCTCTGGTTACACCGGGGGTATCCTTTACTATGGATATGTCGCTTCCTGCAAGTTTATTAAAAAGTGTAGACTTACCTACATTAGGTCTTCCTACTATCGCTACTATTGGTTTCAAATTTCACCTCATATTTGTATTATTTACCGTTACTCTGTAATTTTACCTTATTGTGCGATGTTTGTAAAGGTTGGAAGCATTATTCAGCGAAAGTAAGTAAACACAGTACTGGTTCATGCTTACTCCTTCTTCTTTAGATTGGTCAGCCAGTAGTTTATGCAGGCTTTTTGGCAATCTTAACTTAAATTGCCCCGAATAATCATCATAGGAAGTAGGTTCAGGAATGGTAATTCCTTCTTCTAATGCTGCAGCAATCCATTCTGTTTTTGCATCACCTGCATTCTTAACAACTGATTCAAGTGTATCACCAACTGTTATACATCCCGGAAGCTCCGGATATCTTGCCGCATATCCACCTTCATCCTTATCCGGAACGATTTCTAACTTGTATGGAAGATCCAAGTAATAATCAATTGTTTTCATGTAACATTTCCTCCTCAACTATATCACGTACCATTTCAACGTATACCTACTTTATTGGTTCATGCTTAGGAATCGTAATCGGATTCTTACCTGATTTACGAAAAGTATAGTGGGTCGCTTCCGCTTTTTGGCGCATTCATAACATAACCATAGTACTCTAAAAATTTTACGCAATTCATTAAATCTCATGTCTTTTGACAAAGAGATTAGCTTTTTAAAAGTTTCTCCCATTTGGACATTATTAACTCCTAACAATATTATATAATGGTGTCATATATGGTGTCAACAAAAAATTACAATTTTACATCTATCTTTGTTTATTTCTAAATATTCTGAGTTATATGGTAATTAAAAACACTATTATACCTTGTTATTATTTTTTCTCCACCAGTTTCTGATACATTTTCATAAGTTCTGCTACACAGTCAGCTTCAGACAACTTAATATCAAAGCCATAGGCCTTCATCACAGCTCTATCGTTCTCCGTATGTGCTTTTCGTAGTTCAGCCGGCATTAGAAGAGGATCATATAAATCTGCAAGGCTGCTATTAGGATAAAGTTTCCTTGCATCCAATATACCTTGTGCTGTCTGTTCGATTTTTCTCTTTTGTTCATCAGATGGTTCAGGCCAAGGAAAGTTGTTGTAGACGATGTCTTTTGAATATCTATAGTCACTTTTTAGTCTACCACATACAACTCTAGTCCATGCTATCTGAACATTTGATGTCAGAACACCAAATTCATATAATCCTGCATCTGGAATTATAGCGACTGAATTTGTCGGAATAATATCTCCATTTAAAAACCTAATGGTATGTATCTACGATTTTCAGATGATGTTAATGGCATAATTATATAAGTTAAAGGATTTTTTTAGTCTCTCTAAAAAGGGTAGGTGTATCAGCCAATTGTTGTCTATCCTGTGCTCCATTAAGCCTATCTTCCCTACACAGTTCTATTCTTTTCATTATTTCTGGCATTTTATGAAGCTCCGCCGGATCAGCCCCTACCAACCACAGGCAATATCTATCCCTATTGTTGATATACTCAGCGACACCTGTTAATTTTTTTAATATATTTTACTGCATTTGGTTCTTTTTCTATAAACGATTCATAATCTTCTGCTTCTATTATCAAATGCCCACCATCTGCCGGTCTATTACCTGTAGTCATTTTGGGTACATTACAAAGAGGCTTTGGTATTGACTTGACAAATATTGTTGGAGCTTCTATTAAATAGGGATTAATTTCAGATACAACTTTTACACTATCATTAGTAAATATTTTTTTCTCCACTCTATCATTATTTGTTCCAAATCCAATAATCACACAATGGACATAGTGCTTTTAAATTTGCTTCACTATCCCAAATAAATGTTCTATATGCAAAATTGATATGAATATTAAATCTTTCATATAGAATTTCCCATACACTTGCCACCTGTTCACCTTGAGTAATTGAATTAGTTGAAACAAAAGCTACAGAAACATCCGTATTTTTCAACATATTTTGAAGCTTTTAAAATACCAAGCAGATACATAATCAATTTTACCTGCAGTTTTATATGGTTTTCCTTTTTTTCATCAACATAAATCGAAAGAATATCAGCTTTCTGATTTTTCATTTTTGCATAGAATATCCTACAAACGGCGGATTACCCATTATATAATTAAGCTCTTCTGCAGGTATAACATCATTCCAATCAATCCTGAGTGCATTTGCCTCTACAATGTTAGCATTAGTCTTAAGTGGAAGAAAGTCAAGATTTATAAGCATAATGTTTTCTGTTTCTTTCATCATCTGACTTTCTGCTATCCATAGAGCGGTCTTTGCAACTGTTACAGCAAAAATCATTAATTTCTATTCCATAAAACTGACTAATTGAGACTTTGATAGGATTTACTGCCTCCTATCATCATCTGACCACTTTGAAGAGTGCGGATTACCTCATTTTCAAGACGGCGAATAGAAATGTAAGTTTCTGTAAGGAAATTTCCACTTCCAGCAGCAGGATCTAAGAATTTAAGAGATGCGAGCTTATCCTGATAATCTTTTAACAATCGAACTCTTGTTTTTAATTACAGTATATTCTTTTTATCTCATCAAGTTCTTTCTTTAATTCATCTAAGAAAAGTGGGTCTATTACCTTATGGATATTCTCAATAGAGGTATAGTGCATACCGCCGGTTCTTCTTGTTTCAGGATTTAAGGTAGATTCGAACACAGCTCCAAATATTGTAGGGCTTATAGCAGACCAATCAAATTCTTCGCTTGCCTTCACTAAGATTAGTTCTCTTATTTCATCAGTAAACATTGGTATTTCAATATTTTCATTGGCAAAAAGACCACCATTTACGTAAGGAAATTCTGCCAGTTCAGGTATGAGGTAAGGATCCCTATCTTCTACCCTTTGATCAAGCACTTTTAAACAGGTCAATTAGGGCATTTCTTAAATGATGGGTATCATAGTTTGCAAGATAATCATGAAAACATATTTCTTCTTCCAAATATGCCTGCATCTTCAGCATAAAGGCAGAATACAAGTCTTACACAGAGTACATTCAGGCTTTTTAAGGTTTCCGGATTTTTCCGGATTCTTATATTGTTTCATAAAAGCATTATATAACAGTCCAACAATATCTCCTGCTTTTAAGGAAATTTCCATTTCATGTGAGAGTTGTTTTACTTCTTTCTTTACCATAAAATCCAGCATCGGATATTTTCCTGAAGCTCAACCAGCATTATCTTATTAGGTTTAGGTACTTGCACATTCATGTCATAGATCCAAATTTCAGCAAAATTTGATATAATAATCCAGCGAGCTTTTTCTTCGTATGGAAGATTATCATTATATCTTTTGGCCTGTTCATAAGGAGTGAGTTCAATACCGCCTGAATTATGTAATTTTTTATCCAGTCCTATTCCAAAACTTTTTTGTTCTATAAGAACTTTGGTTTCAGGAATATAAACATCAATTTTTTTGGTATTACCATCCACTACAACCTTTTTTTCAAAAATTTATATAGTCAGTTGGATGCGCTATTCCCATAACATTTCCCAAAAAAATCCAGCCAGTATGAACGGGCATCTTCTTCTTCATTTCCCTATTATTCCACTTGTTTACAAACTGTCTTACTGCTTCTCTCTGTTCTACATCTGTCATTTATCTATCCCCTTACATTATAATTTATTCAAATATTCCTTCTTAAAACCCACCCTGGTAATATGCCCTCGCAATTACATAAGAGGGTTCATAGTATGCACTACAGTTATAATTATCTATCTTCTCACAAATCTCATCATTGTATACCCTTATAATCCCTTCTACTTCTGTTTCATTTGACATAGCAGTATCGTGAATAAGTCTTTCGTATACCTTTCCTATCTGAAGAGCTGTAGGAATCCTATCTACCAAATCATAATCTACATCAGTTATATCCAGATTGCCTTCTTCTAATTGGTACTCATCAATCCATTCATCTTCTACATCAAGAGGATTTTTGCAGTGCAATACATTAGCTACACTTATAAGATGGTTCAGGTTTTCCTTTCCCAGTTTATTTACCACATAACTATTTTTTTGGTGCAGCCTTCTTGCCACACGCTCTATCATATAACAGATAAATTTAACATCATCTCTTGTAATTTCTTCATCTGGAAAATATATATTCGTCATAGTTGCTCACTCCCTTCAAACTTAAGAGTTTTAAGTGCTTCTTCTGTAGAAAATACTATTTGATGGGTTGGATATTTAAATTTAACAAGTTCCCAAAATGCAGCTTTTGATATATTTTCAGCAATATAATCTTCTACATAGTCCCAAATCTGATCGTCTGCCATCAGTCCTTCTACAATATCAAATTTATGTTCTTTACCTAGGCGACAGTTTACAACAAATTCCAACCACTCTTCAGTCATAGTATCAAATACAAGTGATTTCAGGTTAGAATTTTCCTGATAAAGATACTTATTAATGTATGACTTACCAGGTTTTGTTATTGCCCACCTCCTTGCTTGTTTTTTTCTATATTGGTACAATAAAACCCATATCCAAAAATCCTTATAATGACTATTAATTAATATTCTCGGATTTTTCAACTATAACATTACTTCCATGATATAACAAATAATTATTATCCATATATATATCTCCTATTAGCAACTCATAAAAATACTTCCTTAATTATACTCTAAACACAACTTAAAAATCCACACTAACCACTATACTTCTTTGTTTTTCATTTAAATAAATGCCTACTTTAAGTAGATTAGCGAATCTGTATATAGAAAATATATACTGTAAATTTAGGCAAAAAGAATCATTCCCAGAGTTTTTTTGTGTCGCAGGAAATTCCAGAAGAATTTCCTATGACATAAAAAAACGACAGCCTCCATAAGGAAACTGCTGCCTGCTTATAACTAATTATTTTACAAGTAAAAAGAGCCATCTTGAATCTTCCAACCGCCTTTACGCTGTGAAGGGCATTTTTTTCAAACTTGAAGTTATCGCCTTCATTAACCTCATAGTCAGTGCCTTCATAGTTAATAACGCCCTTTCCTTCAAGGGCAAATACTATAGCCTCGCCCGGAGCACGATGCTCTGAAAGATAGCAGCCCTCATCAAAAGCCATTATCATAAACTTAAGATTGTCCTGTCCGATGAGATCAAGGTTTGTGATGCTTCCCTTCTCATAATCAAGTAAGTTTTTTAATTTTGTAACCTCTCCTGCTTTTAATACACTATTCATATTAATCTCCTTTTCAAGTAATATTTCTATATATGACAGGCCGCTCTCTGTACCGGCCGACATACCGCATAAAGTTTTGGGAGCAACGTATAACAAGGCATTTTCAGACATATGTTCTGTATCATTTTCATTCAGATTAAACACACCAAATCCGTCTGTACCTATGTAAAGTACAGGGCAGTCATAACTTTCCTTGCTTATATCAGTTCCCCTACCCAGCCTGAAGTAAGTAAGAGGAGCATCTGATAAACCAAGCTTTGTAGATATGGTCAGCTCACTTTTAATCTTGTACTCTTCAGAGAACTTAAACTTACCACCTGTAACCATAAGCACCTCCTATTATTATCTTAGTAACCTTAAAACACGTACTTTACTCTTTTGTATAATGATAAATAATCCGTTGCCAGTCTATCATACTCCGGAAATATCATTTAACTATCTTGTAAAATACTTATTGTTACCTGCTATTGCAATTACTTACTTAATACTATCTTATCTAATCAAGACAATTATTGCAACTAAAATATAAGCCGGAAGGTATATGTACTCGCTAAAGAACAACGAACATCACTCTGATTGTGATAAAGCTTATATCTTTTATGTAATTTTCGAAATATTCACCACATTTTCTAAGCTCTCCGAGTACAACCTTTCTGCCTCTTTCTGTATTGTACCAGTTATCCGCGGTTATGTTTTTGAGTGTTGGTCGGGACTACATATAGCTTAGTATCAGGAAATAAATGAGAGTAGGTCATAAGCGCCCTCCTTGCGTGAAAGGCTTGTGGACAGATGATGGCTGATTTTATACGAAACTTCATCTCACGTAATAATTCCTTAGAATATATCGCATTTTCATAAGTGTTGGTAGCCTTTTCTTCCTTTATCACATCTTCTTTAGGTACACCGTTTTTTATAAGAACTGATGCTAAGAACTCAGCTTCTGTCTCGTAAATACCCTTATACCTCTCATCAGTTACCCTTTCATTTATAAATCTGCCAAACTGATAAAAGTACATTCCAGATGGCATAATTTTCTCTGCTTTACCCTCTTTATACAACCTTGCAGCAGTTTCAGCAAGAACCCAGTTAGATGAACCCGGAATGAAGATTATATCAGCTTTCTCCGGTTCATCCTTTATGAAGATAAATTTTTGTGATATCCTCTATGTTGTTTCTCATTATACTTAACTCCAATCAACTCATTATATTTAAGATACAAGTGTCAAAAGTATAAAGTATACTCATTCCGATTTTACTAACTCATAGCAAAACAGTTTCCTTTTCTCACCTACACCATTTTTAATTCAAATTGCTCATAAAGGTCAATATCCTGTCACTATACTATTTTTACTTTTTTTAAGACTGTATAAAGATATTATCCGCAGATATTCTACAAAGTATTTCTATTAATTATTCACTTATTACATTATCTTATTATATTGAATAATTTTTGCAAAAAAATACTATAAGTTTTTTTCAAAATTTTTTTATTGATATTTTTTTAACAAACTGTTATAATATTCACATAACTTATATTAAATAAATACAATTTGAAAGGAGATTTATGATGAAGGGTTACGCAATGTTGAAAAATCGGAGAGTCAGGCTGGATTGAGAAAGAGAGACCTAAGTGTAGTCCTCTTGATGCCATCTGTAAACCACTTGCACTCGCAATCTGTACTTCTGATGTGCACACACTTTGGGAGGGCGCTATCGGAGAAAGACACAATATGATCTTAGGACATGAAGGCTGTGCTGAGGTTGTCGAGGTAGGTGAATTGGTTAAAGACTTTAAGCCTGGAGACAGAGTTCTCGTACCTGCTATTACACCTGACTGGAACTCACTTGAGGCTCAGGCAGGCTTCTCAATGCACTCAGGCGGTATGCTTGCAGGCTGGAAGTTCTCTAACTTTAAGGATGGTGTATTCTCAGAGTTTTTCCATGTAAATGATGCAGATGGAAACCTTGCTCATCTTCCTAGCAACATAAATACAGTTGATGCCTGCATGCTCTCAGACATGGTTCCTACAGGCTTCCATGGCGCTGAGCTGGCAGATGTTCAGTATGGTGATTCAGTTCTCGTTATCGGTATCAGTCCTGTAGGTCTTATGTCAGTTGCAGGTGCAAACCTTCGTGGTGCTTCAAGAATCATTGCTGTTGGTACAAGACAGGTATGTGTTGATGCAGACAAGGGCTATGGTGCTACAGACTTTATCAGCTATAAGAATGGCGCCATTGACGAGCAGGTACTAAAAATGACTGATGGCAAGGGCGTAGATAAGGTAATCATCGCAGGTGGAGGCGTTGAGACCTTCTCTCCTGCTGTTAAGTGCTTAAAGCCGGGTGGAAAGATTGGTAACGTTAACTATCTCGGATCAGGCGAGAATATCGACATTCCTCGTGTTGAGTGGGGAGTAGGTATGGGACATAAAGCTTTATAAACGGAGGTCTTATGCCTGGCGACAGACTTCGTATGGAGAAGCTTTCTTCACTTGTTTCCGCAGGAAAGCTTGACCTTTCTCCTCTTTCAACTCACGTGTTTGAAGGATGGGAGCATATCGAAGAAGCTCTCTTCCTTATGAGAGATAAGCCTGCAGACCTTATTAAGCCTGTAATCAAGATTCAGGACTAAGATATATTATAGTTATTGTCTTTTTCAGTCTATTATGATGTAAGCATCAAAAGTGTAAAACTATTTATATGACGTGCTTACGGCATATTAGCAAATAAATTTTATAGATACCTGTATGGAGTTGTTCTCTGTACAGGTATCAAAGATTTGAGGAGATATATGAAAATACTTATAGTATCAGGCTTTTTAGGTGCAGGTAAAACCACCTTTATCAAAGAACTTGCGAAGCGCACCAAAAAAAGAGATAGCTATTTTTGAGAATGAGTACGGAACCTCCGGTGTAGATGGCGATATTCTAAAAGAGTCAACAAGTGTAAATATTTGGGAGCTGACTGAGGGCTGTATCTGTTGTTCTGTAAAGGGCGACTTTGCCGCTTCCGTACTTACTATAGCAAACACTGTTAACCCGGATTATCTTGTTATAGAACCTACAGGAGTTGCTCTGCTTAGCAATCTCATAGCCAATCTTTCCCAGATAGAATACGAGCATATCAGGCTTATGGCTCCTATATCAATCGTAGATGCCTTAAGTATTGAACGCTATAAGGACGAATTCCCTGAAATATATAAGAATCAGATAGAATATGCTGATACCGTTATATTTTCAAAAACCGAGAATTTAGCCGATAAAGAGAAAGATAAGCTTAAGCTTGAAGTAAGCGAAATAAATCCAAACTGTAAGATAATTACCGAGCACTACACTACCTTGCCCGACTCTTTCTGGGATAATCTTCTTATTAAGTATCTTGATGGAGCTATAGAAATTCCTGTTAAAGAAGACCCCGAAGAAATGCCAGACAGCTTTTTCTCTTAATGATATTTCTATAAGATCAATCGAAAGATTTATTATCTTTCTTGAAAAATCTAATAAGAGGTAAATACGGCAATGTATTTAGGGGCTAAGGGAAGCTTCGCAATTAAGGCCTTAACCTTAGGTTTGACCTTGCAGACTCTCGTTATCAGATAGAGATTGGTACTGATGAAATATCTAATAAAGTGGTATTTATCGGCAATGAGATTAAAAAGCAAAAAAATAAGAGAGGTCTTCTTTGAAAGCTCAAAAATACATTAAAATAAGGCAAGAAAAACCGTTATTTCCTGATTGGGATACTATATACTTGTAATCCCAAAAATACATAACTCTCAAAGATTAATCTATTCATAAACAGCCGGTCAGAATATGTAAATATCCTGACCGGTTTTTCTTTAATTCAATTCAAATTGTTCATGTAAATACTATTATTCTTCTTTAGAACTTGCAGCATTTTCTTCAACTACCTTAGCCTGAACATCTGCAGGTGCTCGCCTCATAGTGGCTGAATTCATAAGAATACTCCCCTATTCCTCCTGTCATAGATCTAAGGTCTGTAGAATATCCCAAAAAGGCTCGCCTGTGGAATATCGTCAAGTATCTCAGTTCTTCCATCATAAAGAGTATTCATTCCGCTTACTCTTCCTCTTCTCTTATTGAGATCACCCATTACATCTCCAGTGAATTCGTCAGGAACAACCACTCTAAGGGTTACTATAGGCTCTAAAAGTATAGGCATAGCCTGCATAAATCCGTCCTTAAATGCCTGCATTGCGCCTGTCTTAAACGCCATTTCAGAAGAATCAACAGGATGATAAGAACCATCTGTAAGTGTAGCCTTAAGTCCAACTACAGGATAGCCTGCAAGAGGTCCCTTTGCCACGCACTCAGCTATACCCTTTTCAATGGCAGGGAAGAAGTTCTTCGGAATAGCTCCACCAAATACGGTTTCTTCAAAAATATACTGCTTTTCAAGGTCATCTGAAGGCTCAAAGGTAATATGTACATCACCATACTGACCGTGTCCACCAGTCTGCTTCTTGTACTTATTCTGAACTGAAACCTTCTTCTTAATTGTCTCCTTATATGGAATACGTGGCTTAAGAAGCTCGATATCAACCTTATATCTGTTTGCAAGCTTACTAACAACTACCTCCAGCTGCTGATCTCCTATACCGTAGATGAGTGACTGGCGGTTTGCACTGTCATTTACAAGCTTAATGGTTGGATCTTCATCTACTATCTTCGATAATGCACTAGCAATCTTATCATCATCACCTTTATTCTTGGTTACATATCTCATATAAGTATATGGAACAGAGAATGAAGGCTTGTCATATACCACAGGTACAGCCTTGGTAGCTATGCTGTCACCGGTAGCTATATCAAGCTTTCCAATTGCACCGATATCCCCTGCGTGAAGCTCTTTTACCTCTATCTGTTCTTTACCCCTAAGCACATAAAGCCTTGATATCTTCTCCTCAACATCCTTTGCTACATTGTAGATGGTTGAATCTGCTTTAAGTACACCTGAGCATATCTTAATGAGTGAGAACTTACCAATGAATGGATCAGCTATGGTCTTAAATACCTTACCAGTCATCTCTTTATTCTCGTCATAATCAGCATGGAAGCTGTTTCCGGTCTTCTGATTGATACCCGTAATAATAGTCTTGTTTGGTGATGGGAAGTAGTTAACTATCTGGTCGATAAGGTTTCTTACTCCCTTAGCCTCAAGACCTGAACCCATTAGTACAGGCACAAGAGTAGTATCTCCTACACTCTTTCTAAGCGCTGTAGACATCTCAGCCTGAGTAAATTCTTCACCATTGAAGTACTTATCCATCATGTCATCGCCTGTCTCAGCAACTGCCTCTAAGAGAGCATCTCTATAAGTCTGTAAATATTCCATAGAATAGTCAGGGATATCAGATTCTATATAAGTGCCGTCGTTATTAAATCTACGTCCGGCCATTTTTACCACATTTACAAAACCAACGAACTTTTCATTTTCACGAATAGGTAACTGGAAAGGAGCAACCCTTGTTCCATATAGTTCCTGTAATGCTTCCACTACTTTCCTGTAGCTGGCATTATCATCATCCATATCAGTTACAAAGAACATTCTTGGTAGTTTATATTTTTCACAAAGATTCCAAGCTTTTTCAGTACCCACCTGAACTCCTGCTTTGGCAGAAATTACAATAATGGCAGCATCAGCAGCACTGGCTGCCTGCTCAGCTTCACCAACAAAATCAAAAATATCCCGGAGTATCTAAAATGTTAATCTTCGTTTCATCACTTACAATAGGAATAATAGAAGTCTGTATAGAAAAATTCTCTTCTGTTCCTCTTTTGTCATAATCACTGATTGTAGAGCCGTCTTCAATTTTTCCCCTGTCTTGTAATTACACCCTGTTACATACGCTATGGCCTCTGCAAGTGTAGTCTTGTCATGCACATGATACTTCAGTAGAGCTACGTTTCTAATTCTTTTCATACTTAAAAAAATGTCCATAATCTTCTCCAATCTGCCACAAACTTATGTAGCCTGAAATTCGGATTTAGTACATATGTATATTTTACAATTATTATGGATATTTTTTTCAAGTATTATGTTGAAATTTTACTAATGTTATACCAGCTTTTTATTATTTATTTGGATAAAGAGCATTAAAACAGCTATCTTTTTGCTGATTTGAGCAAAAAAATATATACAATTAAAACAAAAATAAGGGAACGGGAAAAACCCGAACCCTTTCATAATTAATTATGCTATCTCAAGCTTCTTGCTGTTTCTGTAATAACAATATACCTTGTCTGAGAGTACATCTTCATCAGAAACCACTGTATTGTTGATATTCTGAACCATATCCTGCAAGGTGGACACTTCTTTATCTTTTGTTGCCTTGATAATAATAGTCTCATGTATGGAACTAGGCAGTATATAAAGATCAGATTCTAAGTCAGAAGAAATCCTATCTAAAATTTTGTCATACAAGATAACTCCCGCACCACAGCTCTTTCTCTTGTTACAAACTATGTACATTTCCTCGATATCCTCTTCCCTGTCTTTAGCAGGAATGAAGCTTGACATAGGAACCACATCAGGAGCCAATAGCTTTGGTGTATTCTTTTTAGCTATCTCCCAAAGTTCAGCACTACTAAGGCCAAACTGGTCTGCTATCTCATTGGTGATGTGAACCACCCCAAAGTCTTTTCCAAGATCCGTGGCAACAAAGGCAAATATAACCGCCAAATCCATTACCTTGATATAAGGCCTGCCACTTAGCCGTCCCTGATTCATCTCAAAATTGACCAGCTCAAAGATTATCCTGTCTTTTATTATGCCAATATCTGTATAGTCTCTTTCATCGAACTTAGGAGTAGTAAAATCCATAAAGATGTCATAGAGTTCATCCTGTATCAAGCTTAATTCATAAGACTGATTCTCACAGAATTCTCTATAGAAGTCTTCCAGGTATACAATCCTGGATACCTTTTTATTGTCCTTAGCATCTTTGCAGAATAATGAAAGGCCATAGCGGCATACATCGTTATTCTTAGTAACCTTTTTCAGTACAACCTCATAAGAAGAACCAAGCCTTCTCTGCAGTCCTTCCTTAACTACCTCGACAAATTCATTATAATTCAAGTTTCCCCGCTTTCCCCCAACTTGTCGAATCAAATAAACAACTCACATTATAAATTAAATTTATGTCTTTGACAACGGCAAAATAACCAAAAAAATAACGACTTTTTATTCGTCATTTTGCACAATCATCTGATTTCGTTAACAGTCAAAAGAGGACCAAATAAATCTCCTTCTACATATTCTCCACCACATTCAACTGCGACAGCGTCCGTGGCTTCATCATTTACTCCTGAAAACGATATAGTCTTTCCAAGCTTTTTAGCCACTTCTGTAACTATCTTCAAATATTTTACAACCTCTTCCTCTTCATCCTCTTGTAATAGTCTGTTTAAGGCTATTGAAATCTGAGATACCGGCAAGACTTTTAGAATCTCCATTGACATTCCTCCTGTTCCATATCTTCCAACTCTAAAACTAAATCCCTTAGCAATAAGCTCTTCCAGAACAAAACTAAACTCCGGTATATCTGCTATTAGTATACTTTCATCTATTTCGATTATCAGCCTCCTTACATCTATTCCAATCTCGTTTACTATACTGTACAGCTTGTTCCTAAACTCATAGTTGAGCACCAGTCTTTTTCGAAAAAGGCAGTATTACTTTTTTATCAGTAAAAGCCTTCATTTCCTCGCATACTTTTTTAAATGTATTTTCTCCTAATGCAAATATCTGTCCTGTTTTTTCTGCAAAGCCTATGAATTTTCTTGCATGCCATACTCCCTGTTCTCCTCTATCCCAAAGGAGCCTCATACGCACAGTATCATATGTTTTGTTTTTTATATCATACACAGGGGCGTACTTAATAATAAGGTTATCGTTTTTAATGGCATTTGTGAGATTTGACTGTAGTTCCAGATTTTCAATCTCTTTTGTTGTCATCTCCTCATCATAATAGCAATAGTTGTCCTTACCTAATCGCTTTGCTTCTGTAAGTGCTGTTGAGGCATTTTTAATGAGTACGTCTGCTTTTGTCCCATCTCTAGGAACTACAGCAGCGCCTATACTTGTTGTAATCACCAACTGACCAAAGGAGGTTATAAAAGGAAACCTAAATGATGCTTCTATTCTCTTTAATTTTTCATCAAAGTCTGCCAAGTCAAGGATATTCTGGCTAAGTACCATGAATTCATCACCACTCATCTTTGCCAGATAGTCATTTTCATCCAGATTCTGTCTAAGCCTATGACTTACATCCAGTATAAGCTCATCACAATTGGCATGTCCCCACATATCATCAATCTGTTTAAAATTGTCAAGGTCAATGTACATTATACCGGCATATTCTTCTTTCCTAAGAGTCTCAAGCGTATGATTAAGCACCTCAATAAAGGCCACACCATTAGGAAGACCCGTATAAGAATCCTCATAGGCAAGCTTTCTTATCTTGTCCTCCCCAGTCTTTATCTCCCTGTATTTTACATTAAGTTCTTCTTGCGTGGTATTTATCTCGCTGTACACATTATCGAGGTCGCTTAATGTATCTTTTAATTTTCTTTCTGCTTCCTTTTTTTCCCTAAGGATTTTATTCCTGGAAAACAGCAGCAGAATAGCTACAACTGACAATACTCCAATTACAATATATAATAAATTAGTCAACCTTCTTCCTCCCACCTTGCATTCCTAAGTATCCATTCTAAAAAAGTATTGCAAATGCTTCAAATGGCCTTAATTTCATATCATTTAGGTTAATGTCTTTATAATTATTAATTAGTATTCTACCATCTCCTATGTCATTATAGTCAAAGCTTCTTGTATTTTCGGAAAAGTTACAAGCAACTAGAATTGTATCATTATTTAATCTCCTTAAATACACAAAGAGCTCCTCATCATCAGGAAGGAGTAATTCATAATCACCATAAACTATAATTTCATGTTCTTTCCTTAATGAAATAAGCTTTTTATAATAATTAAATACCGAATCCTCTCTTGTTAGCTGTTCCTTGGCATTTATCTTTTTGTAATTCGGGTTAACATTTATCCAAGGTTTTCCGGTAGTGAAGCCCGCATTTTCGCTGTCATCCCACTGCATTGGAGTTCTTGCATTATCCCTGCTCTGATGGCAAAGCTTAGGAAAAAGTTCCTTAGGGCTGATTATTCCATTTTCAGTAAGCTCATGATAAGCATTGATTGATTCAAGGTCTCTAAAGTCATCTACTGACTTAAATACCATATTGGTCATACCAAGCTCTTCACCCTGATAAACATAAGGAGTTCCCTGCATCATATGCAGGCAGGTGGCTATGCATTTTGCAGAAAGCTCTCTATATTCATCTTTTTCACTGCCTAGTCTAGATACAATCCTAGGCTGGTCATGATTACAGAAATAAAGGCTGTTCCACGCTACTCCATTAAGCCCCTTCTGCCATTTAGTAAGGTTCTCTTTAAGAGGAACTAATGGAATCCTCTTTGTAGACCACTTCATAGTCTCGCCATTATCAAGCGCTGTGTGTTCAAACTGAAACACCATACTAAGCTCAGTTCCGGCAGAGTTTGCATACTTTTTAGCCTCCTCAACAGTTACGCCTGCACACTCACCTACGGTCATAAGGTCATATTTAGACAATACTTTCTTGTTCATTTCCTGCAAATACTCATGCACTCTTGGGTCATTAACGCAGGATTCAAAGCTTCCATAAAGGCCTCCATTGGTTGGGCCATCAGGGAAGCTTTGATCCTTTGATATAAGGCTGATAACGTCCATTCTAAAGCCATCTATGCCCTTTTCACACCAACGGTTCATCATAGCATAGACTTCTTCCCTAACCTTTTCATTTTCCCAATTGAGATCAGGCTGTTTCTTTGAAAATAGATGTAAATAATACTGTCCTGTAATCTCATCATACTGCCAGGCAGAGCCTGAAAAGCAGGAACCCCAGTTATTTGGCTCCTTACCATCCTTGCCGTCCTTCCATATATAGAAGTCACGCTTCGGATTGTCCTTTGAACTGCGGCTTTCTATAAACCACTTATGCTCGTCAGAGGTATGGTTAACTACTAGGTCCATCACTATTTTTAATACCCAGGCTATGCGCCTTAGCAAGCATTGCATCAAAGTCAGCCATAGTGCCAAACTCTGTCATTATGTTTTCATAATCGCTAATATCGTAGCCATTATCATCGTTAGGAGACTGATATACAGGAGAGAGCCATATTACGTTTATTCCAAGCTCTTTTAGATATGGGAGCTTCTTAGTTATTCCTTTTAAGTCACCGATTCCATCACCATTACTGTCACAAAAGCTTCGTGGATATATCTGATATACTACACTTTCTTTCCACCAGGTTTTTATTCATTCTCTTATATCTCCTTTTTATTATGAGTAGTATTAGCAAAAAAATGACATTTCTATCATCTTCACTATGAACTGTTTCTAGCATTTAGGTCTTATTTATAGATTAATGACAAATGAGTCAAAAGTCAATTAAAATATAAGATAAACTTCCTATCAGACATCAGATAACGCTTAGTGTAATCTTGAAAATAGGAGTTTTAGAAGATGTATAAACACAAAAAAGCCACCTCCTAAGAAGTGGCTTATATTGTTTAATCAATATTAATCTTCAACTTTAACGATTTCTTTCTTGTTGTAAGAACCGCAAGCCTTGCAAACTCTGTGAGGAACCATAAGCTCTCCGCAGTTACTGCACTTAACAAGTGCCGGAGCACTCATCTTCCAGTTTGCTCTACGAGCATCTCTATGACCCTTAGAGCTCTTATTCTTTGGACAGATTGACATGTGAACACCTCCCTTATCAATACTTTTATACATTGTATTCAAAAAGGATTTATCACTGAGATAACAATCCTCGAATAAACAATAAATTTCATACCTGACTATTGTACAGATATTTAAAATGATTTGTCAAGTATTATTTTACAAGTGCAAGTGTGTCTTTTGCAATAGCAAGTTCCTCGTTTGTAGGAATTACATATACCTTAACCTTGCTGTCAGGAGTAGAAATAAGCATGTTCTTACCTCTTTCCTTATTGGCAGCATCATCAATCTTGATACCAAGATACTCAAGGTTTTCACAGATATCTTTTCTGGTAGTAGAGCTATTCTCGCCTACTCCAGCGGTAAATGCTATGGCATCTACACTGTTCATTGCAAATGCATAAGCACCGATATACTTAATTACTCTATACTTAAATGCATCGTTAGCAAGCTTTGCTCTTTCATTACCCTCAGCCTGACCCTTGTCAAGGTCTCTAAAGTCACTGGATACTCCTGAAAGGCCAAGCACACCGGACTTTTTATTGAGAAGATTAAGAATCTCATCTACACTCTTGTTCTCGTGATTAGCAATAAACTGGATAACTGCAGGGTCAATATCACCTGATCTTGTTCCCATGATAAGACCTTCAAGCGGTGTAAGTCCCATGGAAGTATCAACACATTTTCCATCAATAGAAGCTGAAATTGAAGAGCCGTTTCCAAGGTGGCAAACTATAACCTTTCTGTGTCCCTCAGGAAGCTCGCCAAATCTGATAGTCTCAGCAGATACATACTTGTGGCTTGTTCCGTGGAAGCCATAACGACGGATAGAATATTTCTCATAGTACTCATAAGGAATTGCATACATATGAGCCTTAGCAGGCATAACCATACCAAAACCTGTATCAAATACTGCTACATTAGGAGTACCAGGCATAGCCTCTTCACAAGCTTCAATACCCATAAGATTTGCAGGATTGTGAAGTGGTCCGAGGTCGAAGCAGTCTCTTATTACCTTCTTAACATCATCAGTTACAATAACAGGATCACTATAGACAGTACCTGCGTGAAGTACTCTGTGACCAATTGCAGATATCTCTGAGACATCAGAAATCACACCATGGTCTTTGTCTGTGAGTGCATCCATAACAAGCTTTACAGCTACAGTATGGTTAGGCATTTCGTGCTCAAGAACGAAATCATCTTTTCCTACAGCCTTGTGTGTAAGAAGGGAGCCGTTGATACCTATTCTCTCACAGAGTCCCTTTGAAATAACTTCCTCTGTTTCCATATCAATAAACTGATATTTAAGAGAAGAGCTTCCACAATTGATAACTAAAATTTTCATAAACATACCCCTTTTTTGTTTTTTTGTTTATATAAATTAGGTTTATGAAGTATAGACCCAATTCATTTTTGATAATCTAAATCAAAGATTACAGCTTACTCTAAAGGAAACTTAAATCTGTGCCTGAACTGCTGTAATTGCAACCACTCCAACTATATCGCTTGCTGAACAGCCTCTTGAAAGATCATTGACAGGACCTGCAATTCCCTGTGTAAGAGGTCCATAAGCCTCAGCCTTTGCAAGGCGCTGTACAAGTTTGTATCCTATATTGCCTGCATCAAGGTTAGGGAAAATGAGTGTATTAGCATGACCTGCAACCTTGCTTCCAGGAGCCTTAAATTCACCGACAGAGGCAACAAGGGCCGCATCAAGCTGAAGCTCTCCGTCAAGAGCAAGCTCAGGGTTCTCTTCCTTAGCTATCTTAGTCGCTTCCTGTACCTTGGTTACATCATCATGCTTAGCTGAACCCATAGTTGAGTATGAGAGCATCGCTACTCTTGGCTCCGCTTCTACAAGGGTTCTGAATGACTCTGCTGAAGACTTGGCTATGGCTGCAAGCTCTTCTGCATTTGGGTTCTGATTGAGACCACAGTCAGAGAAGACAAAGGTTCCCTTCTCACCCATATCGCAGTTAGGTACTTCAATTATGAAAAATGAAGATACAAGCTTGGTTCCAGGCTTTGTCTTAAGTATCTGAAGACTAGGCCTAAGTGTGTCTGCGGTTGAATGGCAGGCACCTGAAACAAGTCCGTCAGCATCCTTCATCTTAATCATCATAACTCCGAAATAAGTATTGCTGGTTGTAAGAATCTTTCTAGCCTCTTCCTCTGTCATACCCTTTGCTTTTTTTCTAAGTTCAACGAGAGCGACTACATAATCGTCTAATCTATCACTTTTTTTAGGATCAATAATTTTAGCACCTGTTACATTGAATCCACCTTTTTTAGCATCTGCTAGAATTTTCTCTTCTTTTCCAAGAAGAACCAGGTCTGCAATGCCTTCCTTAAGTACAGCGTCAGCGACCTCTAATGTTCTCATATCCTCGCTCTCAGGAAGTACAATAACCTTCTTTGATGATTTTGCTTTTGCTTTAATTTTGTCAATAAAAAGACATGACTTTATGCTCCTTTCAAAATACGTAAAAATATAATAGTAATAATTTCACTAGAAAAAAATCTTTATAGTAAATTTCTATGAATAAAATATTTTTTTCACCACATTCTATTATAACCCCTTTATGAAAAAAACATACAAGGATAGTTGAGAAAAAAATATAAATATATTAGAATGATTGTAAAAAGATACAAATAATTAGGAGAGTTATGATAAATAATCGTAAAGTAGTCGCTATAATCGCAGAATATAACCCATTCCACAACGGCTCATGCCTATCATATTGAAGAGACGAAAAAGAATAACCGGGGCTGACTATATTATTATTCTTATGAGCGGTAACTTTGTTCAAAGAGGTGAGTCTGCTATAATCGACAAATATTTAAGAGCAAAGTCTGCTCTATCGTCAGGTGCTGATGCTGTATTTGAACTTCCTGTAACCGTATCAACAGGCAGTGCGGAAACCTTTGCAGACGGTTCAGTTGCTCTTGCCCATAAGCTTGGAATAGTTGATTTTCTCTCCTTTGGTGCAGAGAATGATAATATAGATGAGCTAATTAGCTGTAGTAAATTTCTTGTTGAGGGAGAACATAATGATGATATTATAAAGCTTATGTCAAACGGTCTAACCTATCCTGATGCAAGAGAAATATATCTTAGAAATACAGGACACGAAAAAAAGAGGCCGAGTTACTTAAAACGTCAAATAACATCCTTGCCATATCTTATCTAAACAAGCTTTTTAGGCTTAATTCAGATATTTTACCTGTTGCAGTGAAAAGAGCTGAGGCCTTACACGATGCAGAAATATCACCTGATGATACCTCCTCTATTGCATCAGCCAAAGCCATAAGGCAGGATTTACAGATTAATTCGGGTAGGATAAGCCACCAATATATCCCTGACTCCACAAGGGACCTGCTTAACCCTAACGGTAGTTATATTAAAAATAATGATTTTTTTCCGATATTTTATTTTATAAGCTTGGGAAAAATAATTTATACAAATGATAAGAATACTGCAATAGGAATTTTAATGAGTTACAGCGATGTCACTGAAGACTTAGCGGGAAGAATATACAACTTATTTGGCAAGGTCACTACCTACGATGATTTTGCGGCAGCACTTTGGTCAAAAAAACTATACTTATGCAAGAATCGACAGGGTTTTTGTACCATATCATTGGTGAAATCACAAAAGAGCTGATTGAATCAAACAGAGCTCATACGACTTTTTGTCCTTATATACGGCCTCTTGCCATAAAGAGAGAATCCTCTGTCATCTTAAATGAAGTAGGTAAGGCTGTAAAAAACAGTGAAAAGGTTGAGCTGATTAGTAGAATAGGCGATGCAAATAAGCTACAAAATAAAGCAGCCATAGAAACCTTCAATGTGACAAGGTTCATGACTGCCTTATATAATCAAATCACCTATAAAAACTATGGAATAAAGACCTACGATGAAGCCTCTGGAAGTTTTATTTATTTTTCTTCTTAAATGAGAATCTGTCGCTAAGGTCTACGAGCTCTTCTTCCTCATCTTCTTCCTCAAACTCATCATCTTCATCATATTCGTCACGGGCTCTGTCATCATCGTCAGAGTCCTCTTCTTCAAAAATCACCTGACTCGACATTTACCGTAAACTCACCCTCTTCGTTTTCACTATTACCATCAGTCCCGTCATCATCAGAGCTATAGCCATTTACTTCTCGTGCTTCGAGAATCTGAGCATTTAACTCATCTCTGTTATTCTTAACTATTTCTAAGTTACTCTTTAAGGTGTCAATTACGCTGTTTGAACTCTCTATAGTCATCTTAAGATTATGAGATACCATCTTTTTCAACAGTCGCTAACATTTCTTCAGCATAAGAAAGCGCACCTATTTTTAATCTGCGCCGCCATCTCTTCTGCTTCTTTAATGATGGCATCTGCGTCATCATCAGCCTGTCTAAGTATTCTTTCAGCCTCCTTGTCGGCTTCAACAACAACAGAATCCTCTTTTACAAGCTCCATAAGTTGGTTTCTCGCATCTTCTTCTATCTGTGCTGCTTTGTTGGACGCAGCCTTTAATATTTCATTTTTAGCCTTTGTGATTTTATAAGCTTCTTCAAGTTCATTTGGTAAAGTCTGTCTTAAATTGTCAATATAATTAAGAAGTTCATCCTTTGAAATCTTAATCTTATCCCTTGATAATGAGCCTGCATTGTGACTGTCAACAAAATCTGACATCTCGTCAATCATTTTTAACTATTTTTATTGTCTGCCATAACTTACTCTCCAAATTATTTTTTTCTTAAAAAAACAAATGTCTGTTGTTTTTTTATATTTTATCTTTAACTATCTTGAGTCCAAGATAATCCACGAATGAAAAAAATCTGTGTTCTTGCTTGCCTCAACGATAATAATAACCTCATCATTAAGTATAGCCGAACCAACCAGCGCAGTCAAGATACCTTGCTCTAATCCCTGATTATACGGAGGATCTAGAAAAACAATGTCAAATCGCTTCTTTTCAAGCTCCAGAGTTCTTATTCCTGATAGAACTTCGAGTTTAAGAATCATAGACTTGTCGGCAAACTTTGTCTTATCTACATTTGCCTTGATGCACTTAACCGCCTCATCTGATTTCTCCACAAAGGCTGCAAACGCTGCACCACGGCTTAAAGCCTCTATGCCTATCTGTCCGCTTCCTGCATATAAATCAAGGAAATTTGCCCCCTCAGTATAGCCCTGAAGCATATTAAACAAGGTTTCCTTTATTTGGTCAGAAGTTGGTCTTGTTTCAAGACCTCTAGGCGTAATAAGGGGCACACTTCTGGCAATTCCCGCAATAACTCTCATATTCCCTACCTTTTCTATCTTTCCAGCTCAAAATCCTCTGCCTTTATGACTGACAAATCTTCAACAGACGGCTCAGACAGATGAGACAATCTGTTTGCCTGTCCTACCAGCATTTTCTCAAAGATATTTCTTATGCCTCTTGCATTACCAAAGATTCTTTTTCCCTGTGCATCCATTGAAGCAAGATAAGTTCTCAGCTTTTTCCATTGCATCCTCTTCAAGCTTCATTTCCATTTTTTTCAGCCATAGAATACATGATTGCAAGCGACTCATCCTCATTATAGTCCTTAAACTCAATGAACTTATTAAATCTTGATATCAGTCCTGTATTCGCCTTGAGAAAAGCTTCCATTTCTTTGGTATAACCGGCAACTATAACAACAAGGTCATCTCTATGATCCTCCATAAGTTTAACAAGGGTATCAATAGCTTCAGAACCAAAGTCATTTGCTGCACCCGGAGATGAAAGAGAATAAGCCTCATCTATAAATAATACGCCGCCTAAGGCCTTAGTTACTACTTCATTAACCTTAAGTGCAGTCTGTCCAACATAGCCTGCAACCAAGCCCGAACGGTCAACCTCCACAAGACCTCCCTTTGAAAGCACACCGAGTTCCTTGTATATGCCTGCTATAAGTCTTGCTACTGTTGTCTTTCCTGTACCCGGGCTCCCCGTAAATACCATATGGTAAGACATATCAGGGGACGGCAGCCCTTTTTTCTTCCTAAGCTGCCTGATATTGATTAGATTTATTAGCGAATGAACCTCTTTCTTAACCTCGTCTAATCCAACCAATTCTTCAAGCTCAGATACAAGCTCGTCAAGACGCTTCTTTTTATCTTCTTCCGCAAACGGAATAGGCTCAACTACAGCCACCTTTGGAAGTTCATCATCCGCAATAGGCTCTTCATTTGCTACTGCTTCTTTTAGTATTGGCACTATCTCATCAGTCTCTTTATTCTTATCATCCTCATTGCTTTTTATTTCATTCTTTACAGAATCATTATACTTAAAGCTCTCTCCAGGCATTGAAATATCTCCCGATGCCTTTCGAAACAGATATCTGTCATTTATCCGCTCCGCTCTGTCTGAAAAGAAGATAAAAGCGTGAACTGAATTGTAATAGTCAACTATAAACTGTGGCAAATACTCATCCCTGTTTGAATTCAAATACGACATTGCGACAATAATATTTAATACCATATCCATGTAGGCACTGGACATATTTGAATTCTTTTCCCTGTCGCGCAGGGAGCAAAGCTGCATTATAATTGGCGGAGCTTTCACTACAGCTTCAGCCTGTCGGATTATTTCACCGCTAATGTCCTCAACATCAGAAATATCATATTGCTTACTGTCAGGCAGAGATACAATGAATTTTACCTCATCCTCTCCAAGCTTACCACCATATATCGCAATATTGATTAAAAGCGACTGTATATACAAATCAAGTGTCTGAAAAATAGTCTTGTGGAGAATCTTTTCTGCCTGCATAAAGTATCCTTCACTTTCAAGCTTATTGCAGAAACCAACAAGACTTCTATAGTTAGCCTTTGCTATATCAAAGACCTGTCCTGCGTTTGTGTACATATACTTCCCCTATCTAACCAAATCATCTAAAGAGTCATAACATCTTCTCCATAGCCATATCCTCTGGAGTAAAATTTTCTCCCTCTATCATAACATTCATTTTTGGTTTTGTCACTCATGCATTTTACAGTTTCTGAAGTTAGTTTTAAAATATCTGCATCACCTATGATGTCTCCTATGTTAAATGCCATTTCTCCACTCTGTCTGATACCAAATACATCGCCCTAGCCTCTAAGCTTCATATCTTCTTCTGCTATCTTAAAAGCCATCGTTGGAGGTATTTAGTATATTAAGCCTTTCCATAGCCTCCTTGGAGGTATTTCCTGACATAAAAATGCAATAAGACTGAGCTCCTCCTCTGCCTATTCTTCCTCTTAACTGATGAAGTGAAGCAAGTCCAAAACGGTCAGCATTTTCAATCATCATTACTGTTGCATTTGGCACATTCACACCGACTTCTACAACTGTAGTAGATACCAATATGTCTATTCTACAAGCAGCGAAATCATCCATAATTTGATTTTTTTCTTCATTTTTCATCTTACCATAGAAGGTATCTAACTCTCGCCTTATTACCAATCAAAGATATAAGTTCATCTGTATAGCTGATTACGTCTGAGAGCTCATCATTGTCCTCGGACTTCTCAATCATCGGACAGATAATGTATGCCTGGTGGCCTTTCTTTACCTCATCTAAAATGAACTTATAAGCTGTCATCCTATAATCCTCATCAACTACACAGTTTTTTATAGGAAGCCTGTCGGCAGGAAGCTCATTAACGATTGAAATATCAAGGTCTCCGTAAAGTATTACTGCAAGGGTTCTTGGAATCGGTGTAGCACTCATGACCATAGTATGAGGCTCATCGCCCTTGTCCGTGAGTCTTTCCCTTTGTTTTACACCAAAGCGGTGCTGCTCATCTGTGATTACCAGGGCTAACTTATCATAAACCACCTTTTCCTGAATGAGTGCATGGGTACCTATGATGATATCAGCTTCGTGTTTTTCTATCTTTAATAAGACTTCTTTTCTTTCTCTTCCCTTAACAGAGCCTGTAAGCAATACTACCCTTACCCCATACTTTTCTAAAGCTGTAGAAAAGCTATCGTAATGCTGCCTGGCAAGCACTTCAGTTGGCACCATTACACTTGCCTGATAGCCGTTTTTTGCCATTAATAGGCAGGAAAGCATTGCTATAACAGTCTTGCCGGAGCCCACATCTCCCTGTACAAGCCTATTCATTCTTTTGCCTGATAAGAGGTCAGCCTTAACCTCTTCCCAGGCTTTCTGCTGAGCGTTTGTCAAAGAAAATGGCAGTGAAGAAATAAAGTCTACCACTGTAGAATCATCATTTACAATATAAGGCGATGTTATTTTTTCTCTCCCAAGCTTCAATCTATCTATAGAAAGTGCAAATAGAAAGAATTCATCAAATACCAGTCTTCTTCTTGCATCTACTAAAGTGTTGTAGGATTTGGGAAAATGTATTTCCTGCAAGGCATCTTTTAGGGAAATTAGAGAATTCTCATCCCTAATGTTCTTTGGTAAATAATCTATACTTGAAGTTACTTCTGCAAGAACTTCCTTTAATGACTTTCTAAGAAGATTGCTTGTAACTCCCTTGGTAAGGTGATATATGGGTTGAAGAACTTCGGTTTTTCTCCGATATGCCACTTCTGTAAGCACTTCAGGCTGAACCATACTGATAAACTTACCTTTTCTTACTACCTTACCCCTATATATCATGTGCACGCCCTTAGCAAGCTTTTGACTTTATAAAAGGCATATTAAACCAGTTTAACTCAATTTTCCCACTTCCGTCACTTACCTCACAGATTAAGATACTCTTCTTACCCATCTGCTTCAACATAGGAAATGATACAGGCATAGCAGATATTATAGCTGTCATTCCGCTTTTTACCATGCTTATTGGTATTATTTTATCGTATTTATCATAATTTCTAGGGAAATACTTTAATATATCTCCTTTGGTAAATATACCTAGCTTATTAAGAAGGAGGGCGGTCTTTGCACCTATTCCCTTTATGGCTGTAATGCTTTCTTCTATGACCATACTCCCTCCTTTTAAGCCTTGTACTCCCTTGCTTTTATTGCATCTATGTTTACCTGATTTTTCACCTCTTCAAGCGAGTTAAATTTCATTTCAGGTCTGATAAAGTCCAATAGCTTTACCTTGGCAAAATGACCGTAAACATCACGGTCTAGCCCAAAGAGCCAGGTTTCTACACCAACTGCATTATCTTTTCCCACTGTAGGCTTAACTCCTATGTTGGTTATGCCTCTATAGACCTTATAGTCCAGCTCCGTATCAGACACATATACACCAAATGGGGGCAATAGTTTGCAAGCCTCAGGCTTAATATTAATAGTTGGCATGCCTACTGTATGTCCCAGATGATTTCCGTGAAGGATTTCACCTGAAAATGAGAACTCTCTTCCAAGAAGCTCGTTTGCCAGCCTTATCTCACCTTTTTTTATTAGACTTCGTATGCGGGTACTCGAAATAACCTCTCCATACATTTCCTTTTTTTCTATGACTTTTTAATACATAGCCATACTCTTTACTTCTTTTTTCAAGAAGTTCTACATCACCAAGCCTGTCTTTGCCAAATCTAAAATCCGTGCCTACAACCAGCATTTTAGCGTCCAGCTTATCATGAATAATTGTTTTTATAAATTCATCTGCATCAGTATTAATAGTTTCCATAGTAAATGGATAGTCTATCATATAGTCAAAGCCTGAATCTTTCATCAGATTTATTCTCTCAGTACCTGTCTCAATTACCTTAAATTCTTTATCAGAGAGTATACTAAGAGGATTCACATCAAACGTGAACAGTACCTTGGTGAGGCCTTTTGTCTTTAGCACAATATCTATAAGCTCTTTGTGCCCCAAGTGTAAACCATCGAATTTGCCCAGCGTAACTACAGTGTTATGTAACCTAAAGCCACTACCCTTTATATACTCCATATCTCCCACCTTAAAACATCTTGTCTATTTTAAATGCATTTATATCCCCATTATAGCTGTAAACAGCCTTAAATTCTCCCTCATCGTTATACATCCTGAATTTTTCACCATTTTTAGGTTCCAAGGCTTCTATATCAGGTTTAACTGCAGCTGCTTTTATAATTCCTCCATTTTCAAGAAGTATACCCGCATATCCGCTCACATCCACTCTTTGAAGATTCTTAAATACATCCTCAATCGGTATGATTATCTCAGAAACTCTATTTTCTTTAACGAGCTTTTCTATTTCATCAAGCTTATAACTATTCTCAAGGAGGAAGTCCCCTGTTTTCGTTCTAATCAGGCTTTTCATTGCTGCTTTGCATCCAAGTTCATTTCCTATGTCCTTGCACAAAGTCCTTATATAAGTCCCCTTAGAGCAGTCAACTACTATCGTGGCCTCTCTTCTGGAAACATCTATATTTTTAATTTCAATACTGTAAATTGTTATCTCACAAGGTTTACGCTCTATTACCTTGCCTTCTCTTGCAAGCTCATAAAGGCGTTTTCCTCCCACCCTCTTAGCTGAATACATAGGCGGCGTCTGAAGCTGTCTACCTATAAAAGCCTGATATTACCTTAGAGAGATTATCCTCAGTCAGTTTTTCCTCATACCAGTCATTAGAAAAAGCTTGTTTCTTCAATAATTTCTCCTGTAACATCCTCAGTATCCGTCGCTATACCGAACTTGATTTCGGCTATATACTGTTTTCTATGGTCTGTAAGTAACTCACATAGTTTTGTAGCCTTTCCTATGCACATAGGCAGCACACCTTCGGCTGCAGGATCAAGTGTTCCTGTATGTCCGATTTTGCGCTGCCTAAGAATTCCTGTTAACTTAGATACTGCATCTCTCGAAGTAAATCCTACTTCTTTATATACATTTATGATTCCATTTAGCATTAAATATAACCCTTTTCAAGTAACTGAAATTGCAGTTGCTTTGTGATATTATTGATTACATCATGTACTTTTCCACTGGAAATAGTACATCCTGCAGCCATCTTATGACCGCCACCGCCAAAAAATGCAGCCACCTTACTGACATCAATATCAGGCACAGTAGCTCTCATGCTTTACCTTATATGTGTGAGGTTCCTTTTCATGGATAAATACAGCTACCTTAACGCCCTCTGTAAGCCTTAGCTGGTCAATGATGCCACCCAGGTCATTATTGCCAACCATATAAAAATCAAGCTCTTTTTGAGTAACATAGGACACAATTCCTACTCCCTCCCACAATATAAGGCTCTCCATCAGGCATCTTCCAAGTACCTGATTCTGCTTGAATGTTCTTGAATAGAAATTATGGTCAATAATATGCCCAAAGTCTATGCCTTTAGCCATAAGCTCACCCGCAATTTCCATTGTACGCTTTGATGTACAGTTGTGATGAAATACACCTGTATCATGAATTATCCCCGTATACAGGCAGGCTGCCACATCCTTACTAATAAGCTCCACATCCATCATCTCAAAAACCAATTCGCAGGTCGAGCTAAGTGATGGGAAAATAAAGTTCTCATCAGCTACTCCCTTGCTTGTTATATGATGATCTATACAGATAGTCTTCTTTGCTGTCTCAAATAACTTAGACGCAACACCAATTCTATCAGTATCTCCTAAGTCCATCATAAAGAACACATCATATACCTTGTTCTCTGCCTTATTCTTAATGACGTCAGAACCGGGAAGTTCCTTAAACTCACGTCCAATAGGTTCAAGGTATACATCAATTGTCTTACCTGTATGTTTAAGATAATTATAAACCGCAAGCGTTGATCCGATGCAGTCTCCATCAGGATTGACATGACCCGCAATTGCAATTGTCTCTGCATCCTTTACAAGCTCTAAAATATGTATCAGATCATAATTTCCTACAAACATCGTGCCTCCCCCTCTAAGGTATATCTATACCTCTTCTTCATCAGAGTCATCAACATTATCTTCGTTCTTAGGTTTTACCTGATCAATAAGCACAGACATATGCATACCATACTCAATTGAAGTATCTAGCTGAAATCTAAGCTCAGGAGTATTCCTTAGGTTAATACTCTTTGCAAGTTGGCTTCTAAGGTATGGCATCGCACTTTTCAGTCCTTCCAAGGTATCCTTTTGCTTCTTCTCGTCTCCAAGTACGCTTACAAATACCTTGGCTGTCTTAAGGTCAGGAGCCACTTCCACATCAGTAACTGAGGTGAGTGAGCTTACCCTTGGATCCTTAACACCCATACGGATAAGTTCACCCAAAGCTCTCTGAACCTCGGAATTTATTCTGACATTCTTAATACTGTTTTTACGCATTTTAACTCCTTGGTACTTCTACCATCTGATAAAGTTCAACCTTATCTTCCTCTTTTACATCATTGAATTTCTCAAATACAAGACCACATTCATAGCCTGCATTTACTTCTTTGACATCATCCTTAAATCTCTTAAGAGAAGCAAGATTTCCGTCAAATATAAGGTCCTTATCTCTTGTAATCCTTGCTTTACAGCCTCTTATAATCTTGCCGTCAAGTACGAATGAACCGGCTATGTTACCGATACCTGAAGCCTTAAATACCTGTCTGATTTCGGCATGTCCTATAACCTTTTCTTCATAAATTGGCTCAAGCATACCCTTCATCGCAGACTCAACGTCAGAAATAATATTGTAAATAACCTTATAGAATCTTACGTCTACCTTCTCTCTGTCCGCTGTATCCTTAGCAACAGCATCCATTCTTACGTTAAATCCAATCACAATTGCATTGGATGCACTTGCAAGAGAAATATCCGATTCATTAATGGCACCAACTGCACCATGTATGATTCTTATGGCTACTTCATCATTGTTAAGCTTAATAAGACTCTGTCTGATTGCCTCAACAGAACCCTGTACATCAGCCTTAATAATAACATTAAGCTCCTTAACAGTACCAGCCTTAATCTGGTCAAAGAGACCGTCAAGAGAAAGCTTCTTCCTACTCTCGTCAATGAGTCTTGCCTTGTCCTGTGCTATAAAGGTCTCAGAAGCAGCCCTAGCTTCCTTGTCGTCCTTAAAGCTAAGCATGGTATCGCCTGAGTTAGGAACGCCATTAAGTCCCAAAATCTCAACAGGGATAGATGCACCAGCCTCAGTAACATTATTTCCCTTATCATCGAGCATAGCTCTAACCTTACCAAAGGATGAACCTATAGATATGGAATCACCTACGTGTAAGGTACCCTTTTGTACAAGAACAGTGGCAACAGGTCCTCTACCCTTATCAAGGCTTGCCTCGATAACTATACCTCTTGCACTTCTATTAGGATTAGCCTTGTACTCAGCAACATCTGCAGTTAAGAGCACCATTTCAAGAAGCTGTTCAATACCTTCTTTGGAATGTGCTGAAACAGGTACGAATATGGTAGAGCCACCCCAATCCTCAGGAATGAGTTCATACTCAGTAAGCTCCTGCTTTACCTTATCTACATTTGCACTTGGCTTATCTATTTTGTTGATTGCAACTATTATTTCAATACCGGCAGCTCTAGCGTGATTAATTGCCTCCACTGTCTGTGGCATCACACCGTCATCTGCAGCTACAACAAGTATAGCTATATCTGTAGACTTTGCACCACGCATACGCATAGCTGTAAATGCCTCATGTCCCGGTGTATCAAGGAAGGTAATCTTTCTACCGTTGATATTCACCACTGAAGCACCAATGCTCTGTGTAATACCGCCTGCCTCGCGGCTGGTTACATTTGTAGAACGGATTGCATCAAGAAGCGAAGTCTTACCATGGTCAACATGTCCCATTACGCATACAACAGGAGGGCGCTTAATCATAAGTGACTCATCTTCTTCATCTTCCTTAAGAAGCTCAGCTACAAGGTCAACAGGCTCCTCAAGTTCACAAATGATGTTATATTCTAAAGCTATTTCTTCAGCTTCTTCAAAGGTGATGTCCTGAGTTACGGTATACATCTTGCCCTGTAAGAAGAGTTTTTTAATGATAGCCGAAGGCTGAACCTTCATCTTGTCTGCAAGTTCCTTAATGGTTAAGGTATCAGGAATAATGATATTCTTGATAGTATCTTCCTCAGCAGGCTTAGCTACTACTTCAGGCTTAATAAATGCACCCTTTCTGTTAGGGTCTTTCTTCTTTCTGTGTGCTACATTGTCGTCATCATCAATGCTTGAGAGGGCTTTATTCTTATCGAAGCGCTTGCCAAGGTTCTTCTCTGCACGCTCTCTCTCCTTAGCCTTCTCACGCTCTCTCTCACGCTCTCTGTCACGATTGCCTGTCTTTGTTACAATGCGCTCTTCTCCGCCTGCACTGCTCTGATTTCTGCCCTGTCCACCTCTTGCCTGTGGGCCTCTTGCACCTGCATTACCGGTGCTGCGTCCACCGCCCGCAGAAGTTCTTCTGTCATTTGAGGCATTACCGTCTTTGTTAAAAGGCTTATCCCCTCTACCAGACTGCGGCTTGTCTGAATTTCTGTTTCCTCTAAAGCCTTCACCATTTCTGTTCTGACCATCGCCCTGTCTCTGACGGTTATCTCTACTTCCGTCCTTTGAAGCATCTCTTGAACCCTGAGGCTTATCACCTCTTTTTCTGTCACCAAACTTCTGAGACTTGTTTCCTGAAGACTGTGCTCCACCCTTTGGAGATAGTGCAGCTGCCTGGCTTGCTTTCTTTCTGGCAAATTCAATAGCAGCCTCTTCAGGTGTAAGACTGCGTGTTTCAGGAGACTGTGCACTCTCTGTCTCTTTGGCTTCAGGATTCTTATGCTCCTTAGGCTCCTTAGCTTCTTTAACTTCTTTTTTATGCTCCTTAGCCTTTGTCTCCTTACTTTTTGCCTCTTGTTCTTTGACTACAGGCTCATCCGAAGCAGAATTTGCAGAATCCGCTTCTTTTGCAGGAGCTTCCTTTGCTCTTTTGTCTTAGGAGCTGCTTCTTTTGCTGGCGACCTTCTTAGCTTCAGATTCAGCAGAAGCTTTCTTAGCCTTTCTTTCAGCGACCTCACGAACTTCAGGAGACCTTCCGTCAAAAAGTCTGCTCTATCTGCTTCTCTACAGGAGTCGCCTTTACTTTCTTTGGCTTAGGCTCTGCCTTTGCTTTAGGCTTCTCCTTCTTAATAGTTTCAGGAGCAAACTCCATACGTGCAGCTTTCTCTTCTTCATCACTAAGAACGCTGTTCATGTTCTTGACATTGTCATAACCATTTGCTTTAAGGAAATCAACAATTTCCTTACTCTTCTTATTTATTTCAGCAGACAACTCACTTACTTTCATTTTAGACATTTTATCGCCTTTCCCATTTAATAGCTAATTCAATATGTTTAAGATAGCTTTTGCAAATCCTTCATCAAGCACAGCCATTGAGGCTTTCAGTGCAGAGCCCGTAGCATTGCCAAGTTCAGCCTTGGTCTTGTAAAATCTAAGCTCTACCTTGTGGTGATTACATCTATCAGTGAACTTTTTCTTAGTATTGTCGGAAGCATCTTCAGCAACTATTACCAGAACTGCCTTCTTTGAATATATAGCATTTTCAGTAAGGAATTCACCAACCGCCAGCTTTCCTGCCTTTCTAGCAAGTCCTAAGTAAGATAATACCTTATCCATATTCACCTTCCTATAATGACTGTAATTCTTCTATAAGTCTGTCATATACATCGACTGATACTTGTGACTTGAAGGAACGATCCAGCCCTTTGGATTTTTTCAGAGTCTCAAAGCACTTTGAATCCTTGCATATATAAGCACCTCTGCCATTTTTCCTGCCTGTAGGATCTAACTCTATCTCTCCCTCTTTTGTCCTCACAATCCTAATCAGTTCCTTTTTATCTTTAACGCTTTTACACGCTATACAAGTTCTCTGTGGATTATTCATCCTCTACCTCTTTATTCGGATAATATCTGTGATTCACTCTTTATATCAATCTTATATCCTGTAAGCCTTGCCGCGAGCCTTGCGTTTTGTCCTTCTTTTCCTATTGCAAGTGAGAGTTGTGAGTCAGCCACAACAACCTTAGCAGTCTTTTCCTCAGGGTTTGCTTCTACGGATATTGCTCTTGCAGGAGAAAGTGCATTCATAATAAATACTCTTGGATCCTCACTCCATACAACTATATCTATCTTTTCGCCTCTAAGCTCATCAACTACAGCCTCGACTCTGGAACGATTCACTCCTACGCAGGCTCCTACCGCATCTACTTCAGGGTTGTTGGAGTAAACCGCTATTTTAGTTCTTGAGCCCGGTTCTCTTGAAATACTTTTTATCTCAACTGTTCCATCCTTGATCTCTGTAACCTCTGATTCAAAAAGCCTCTTAACCAAATCAGGATGTGTCCTTGATACCGTTATCCTAGGTCCTTTGGAAGTATCCTTAACCTCTACAACATAGAGCTTGATTCTCTCTGTTGACCTAAATCTCTCTGTCTTAACCTGTTCAGCCTCGGAAAGAAGTGCATCTACCTTTCCAAGATTAATACTAATATTATTACCTGTATATCTCTGTACTATACCTGTAACTATATCATGTTCTTTGGCAAAATACTGATTATAGAGTACTTTTCGTTCCTCTTCCCTAATTTTTTTGCACTACAACCTGTTTTAGCCTTTTTGAATGCAATTCTTCCAAAGTTTTTAGGAGTTATTACTACATTTACTATCTTACCTCAATAGCATTAGGGAATGTAGCCTTTGCCTCATCAAGACTAATCTGGGAGATAGGATCCTCGACAGTCTGGACAACCGTTTTCTCTGCAAGAACTGATACTTTTCCGTTATCTCTGTCAATAGTAACCTTTACATTATCGTTCTTACCAAATTCATCCTTGCAGGCAACAAGAAGTGAATTCTCAACAGCTTCAAGTATTACTTCCTTGCTTATGTCATTTGTTTTTTTCAAGCTGGTCTAGAGTCGCTATCAGTTCCATACCGCTATCCGGTCGCTCTTTTTCTCATTTTGTAATTACCTCCGTTTAACTTTATCAGAAATCAATTGCTAGCCTTATTAAGGCTATGTTTTTTTCTTTCGAATGTTGCTTTTTGTGTTATCTTCAAAACCCAGTGTTACAGTATCCGCATCATAAGCCTCTAAGGTTCCTGAAAAACTCCTTCTGCCCTTCCAGGGCTTTGTATAGCTTTACCTCTACTTCTTCCCCAATACTCCTCTCAAAAATCCTTATCCTTCTTAAGAGGTCTTCCAAGTCCCGGAGAACTGATTTCAAGTATATAGGATTCCTCAATGAAATCTTCCTTATCTAAAAGGTCAGAAAATTCACGGCTTACCTTTTCGCAGTCATTCACAGAAAATCCACCTTCTTTGTCAACATATACTCTAAGAAACCAATTGAGCCCTCCCTTACAAACTCGACATCAACCAACTCATAATTATTCTTGGTTATAATCGGTAAAATAAGCGCTTCAGCCTTTTTTTCTCATAGCTTTCTCTTTTACTCATAATTCTCCTTTATTGCATAAAAAAAGCGAACCTCTAACGGTTCACTTCCTAAAAAAATAATAGCCTGTAGGGGAATCGAACCCCTGTTTCTGCCGTGAGAGGGCAGCGTCTTAACCCCTTGACCAACAGGCCATACAAATATGTGTTGCTTGACAACGAAGACAAGTATACATTATTGAAAAATAATATGTCAATAGGTTTTTAAAAATATTTTTTTATCGGTCATCTCTGCTCTCAGGGGCATCCTTTTTCAAGTCCTTCAAGATAAGGCACTGTCGTCTTACCTGTCACATCTAAGTAATAGCCTTCAAAAAAACTCTTCTCTCTTGATACTCTTTCTCCCACCATGTACGGCTCTATCCCAGTATTTCTTAATTTCCTTAAATGGTGCGTAGTAGTATTCATCTGTATCAGAAAAATAAATAACCATAAAGGCTACCCCATCCTGCGCCTCAAAGTCCTCCATGAATTTTACCTGATGCTCGTGTATATTCTGAAGCGGGAAAGTAGCCTTATTACATTCTTTTGCATCAAAGCAGACAGGAATTCCCTGTACAACCCCAATATAGTCCACAGTACTCTTGCTGTCAAAGTAAGCTAGGGTAATCTGTCCTTTATCATTTATATTTACAGGGGTAATCGGAGTTGGAACCTTCTGAACAAGAGCAAGTCCCTGTTCTCTGTATTTATCATTGGTCATATTTATTAGAGTCTCAAGTAAAGAGCCTCTAAGACCTCTTGAATTCCAAGATGGCATATATTCTCCTTTTCACTTTAATCTAAAACTATGTTCATTTTATTAATTACTTTGAAATAATCTCGTATAATTACTAAAAACCATCTCGCGCTCAAGTTTCAATACCTTTTTACTAAAAAAATAAATTCAAAAAGCTATAGTGCTCTACCACTTTACAAATTTAGTGCGATAAATTATTTTAATGATTAATAATTATAGAGTTTATAATAATTATTTACTTACATATGGCTAATCATTACCCAGAGTACAGTCCTATAAATTAAAATCCAGCTTATTTGCAACCCTCTTCAGTCTCTCAGGCAAATCAGCCTTAAAGCTCTTGCCGCCCAGATAAGAAAAATCACCCTCAACTTCAGGAAATCTAATTTCATAAGAGTGTAAAAATTGGCTATTAAGCCCCATTCTTCTATAGGTTGTATTCTCTGATTTAAGCCCGTATTTGCCATCTCCTATGACAGGGTAGCCAAGAAACGACAGATGAGCTCTAATCTGATGGCTTTTGCCCGTAATAAGTTTCACTCTTAACAGGCTATGCCCTGAAGTGGCTTTAAGGACTTCATAGGCTGTCTTTATATATTCCGTGCCCTGCACCTTTTCTTTGTATATTTTAACAGTATTGTGGCTGTCATTTTTAAGAAGATAGGCCTCAGCTGTTATATTTTCTTTCATCTCACCCTTAACAATAGTGAGGTAGTACTTTTCTATCTTTCTTGTTTTAATTATATCAGAAAGAAACCTAAGTCCTGTAAGGGTCTTTCCTGCCAGTATGATTCCACTTGTATTTCTATCAAGCCTATTAACTACAGCAGGTTTAACAGTAAGAAGGTCATTTGCACTTAGGCTTCCTGATTTGATTAGATAGCTTATAAGCCACTCATTCATGGAGACATCTCCAAGCTTTGCTATCTGAGAGAGCACATTTACAGGCTTATTAAGTATAATAATATCCCTGTCTTCGTAAATGACCTGTGGCTCGTCATATTCCCACTTCAGATTCTTTAATCTGTCATACAAAGAATTATCTGCCACGCTCTCAAGTTCATCCTCAGCAGTTGCCTCATATTCCCTGTCAGCAGTCTTAGATGAAATAACTTTTCCACCAAACTTAACCACAGTCTCATCCGAGAGGTAAAGCTTAACTTCATCATCTTCCTTCAAGAATTCGCTTCCGGCGACTTTCCCTGCCGTTAAGCACTATGTTTTTCTTCCTTAGCATCTTATATATGAAGCTCGCTGGAGCCTCTTTTAAGAACTTCATAAGGTACTTATCAAGTCTCCCACCTGCTTCTATATGCTTTATTTTAAGTAATATCATTATTAGTTACCTTTTTAATCACACTATAAAGTATTTCATACTCTCAGTAAAACTTCTAATTTCTTCCATATCTGTTTCCGATGCTTTTTTTCAGGAAATGCTCTTACAAACTTCTCCATATCATCAAAAAAACAACCAAGTTATCGCCCCTGCCTTGATTTTTTTAATGTGTTTATCTATATAAGCCTTAGCTGTATCTACCCTTTTCTTGTAATCATATTCATTACGAGCTGTAGTACCATCTTTTCCTTTATAAGCTATAACCCTACCCTTAAACACCGCTATAAGGTCAAGATGCATTACATTTTCAGATGACGTAAATACTGGTGAATACAGCAATATTCCCCTTCCTTCAATACTTTCTTCTGCTTTAAGCAAATCTTTATCCTTCATTTCTTTATAGGGCATAAGAATGAAAAATGTAGCCAGGCTTCTCCCTACAGGAAGTACAAACAATAAGGCTAATACAGAAAATATATTTTTTGCCTGCATTTTATTGAGAAATAGTCCAATTATAAAAATAACAACTGCAGCTAATACATTTAAGGCTACATTCAAAAAGAGTTTACGCTTTCTATAGTTAAGGTAGCCTTTTTCAAACTTATTATATTTCTTCATAAATCCTTACTCCAATTATATAGTTATATACCCTACACGCAAAGAGCATCTATTTCATCCTCAGTCAGTTCTCTTACTTCACCTAAGCCTAAATTGTCATCTAACGTTAGACTTCCCATTCTTAGCCTCTTAAGATAAACAACCTCATTGTCAATAGCCTCAAACATCCGCTTTATCTGATGAAACTTACCCTCAGATATAGTTACCTTTGCACTAAATTTCTTATCATTTTCACAGATTTCAAGTACAGCAGGTCTGCTAACAAAGTCTCCTAAGTCAAGCCCTTCTTCAAATGCAGTCTTATCATCCTCCTTAAGTGGATATTTAAGTTCTGCAAAAATATACCTTATCTACGTGGTTTTTAGGGGATAACAGCTTATGATTGAGGTCTCCGTCATTGGTGATAAGAAGAAGCCCTTCTGTATCCTTATCTAGTCTTCCGACCGGTGAGAGCTCGTCAAACCTCGGGCAATCTATACCACTTTCCTTAAACACATCCATTACAGTCTTGGTTTTACCCTTTTCGGTAGAGGTAATCACGCCCTGCGGCTTGTTCATCATATAGTAATAATATTCTACATATCCTACTTTCCCTGCCGTCTAAGCAAACTTCATTATTATCTATGTCTACCTTTGTATCAGGACTTTTTAACAATGACTGTATTAACTGTTATTCTACCTTTCCTTATATACTCCTTTACCTTGCTTCTGGTTTCAGAAGTCATATCAGAGAGGTATTTATCAAGTCTTATAGTTTTTGACATTAGTTACATCATCCTCCAGCCTGCAAAGTATTTATTCTTTACTGTAGTTCCGGATAGCTTGCCAAAGCCCAAAGGAAAGCCATTTATCCCTATCAGAATAAATTCCCCTTTTTCTGCCTTATCAAGTCCGTTCTTTACGAGTTCATCTTTGTTCACCTCTATGGTTTCACACTTAAGATATTTAATTACTCTCTCGTCATCTACATCCAAATCAAGAAAAATACTTAGATTCAGCCTTAGTTCTGGACATAGCAAAAGGCTCACTTGGCTCAAACCTGCCTTTTTTCCTATCCCCTACATAGAGCCCATTCCTTAGGATTCTAAGCCCTGATACATCAGGCAGTCCTTCGGGAATAAGATATATCTTATCTCCGTGAAGCTCAAGCCTGGTAAGTTCATCGTCTTTTAGTCCCCAACTCTTTAAGAAGGCTTCTTCCTCCTTCGTGAGTTTAACCTTCTTGACATGAGTATCAAAAATACTGTGGTAAACCGCTCTTCTTCTTATGAAGCAGACAGAGAAAATGCCCTCTCCTTCCATCCTATGAGGCCAGATACGGACAGCACCCTTAATCTCCTCTCTATCAGAGCCTATCCACTCAGGATGGCCTGTATCAAAGCCTTCATACCCCTCATTTATTGATACAACTTCAAGTTCAGGAAACATAGTTAATATATAGTCTATTGTACCCTCATTTTCATCCGGTGAAAAGGTACAGGTAGAATATAGCAGATATCCATCCTCAGCCAGCATATTTACTGCATTAGGTAAGATGTCCTTTTGTAAATCATTGTAATAACCAGTGCCATACTGTTCCCAGTTCTTTATAATAGCAGGCTCTTTTCTAAACATGCCCTCACCTGAACAAGGTGCATCTACAAGGATTTTATTAAAGTAACCCTTAAACACATTACTCAGATTCTTCGGTGTTTCACTGGTAATCAGCGCATTCTTAATACCGAACACTCCCAAGTTTTTAAGCAGAGCCTTTGCCCTTGTTGCAGAGATATCATTGGAAACAAGCACGCCCTGTCCATCTAACTTTGCTGCAAGTTCAGTACTTTTCCCACCAGGAGCCGCACATAGGTCTAAAACCCTGTCACCCGGCTTTACCTGAAGTACATTGGCGGGGGTCTGAGCAGATGGCTCCTGTATGTAATAAAGCCCTGCATAATAATAAGGATGCCTGGTTGCGGCAAATATACCAGCATCAAAATAATAGCCATTGTCAATCCATGGAATCTTGTCCATCTTAACCACAGAAAGTCCCTCCCATTCATCAGGAGAGACCTTAATTCTGTTTAGTCTTATACCCTGTAAAGGACTTTTTATGATAGCTTTCAAGGAAATTATCATAATCCTCACCAAGCAGGTTTTTAATTTTGCTTAAAAAGCTTTCAGGTAAACTAATCATCTATACTACAAATTCCTTTCAGGCAGGCTTTGGCTTCTATAACCCTCAGATATACTGTCCAATTCTTTGCAAAACTTACTGAGCGTATTTAGGTCATCTTTTGCATAAATATCATAAAACTCTTTTTGAATCTTGGCTACCTCTCTATCATTTGCAACCTTATAGAGATTTTTGAATGTTATTTAGTATCTGGGATACAATCCCAGCCTTGATTCTAAATGAATTCTGAGCGTCCACAATCTCATTTCTTATTGCAGACATTTCAGTGTCAAGCTGAACTATGGTCAGCTGCATTTTTTTAAGCCTCATCGATACAGTTTCAGGCATATTTCCTTTGTACTTATACTGAAGTGAATGCTCTATAATAGCCCAAAAATTCATAGCAAGAGTTCTAATCTGTATCTCAACCTTAACTGTCTTTTTCCCTGTCAGGGTTTCTACATCATAGGTAGCAATTAAATGATAGCTTCTGTAACCACTGCTTTTCTGATTGCTTATATAATCTTTTTCCCTCATGTATTTGTAAATCTGAACGGCTTTTTTTATCATTTTTGATAACATTGGCGATATCATCCTCAAACTGACAGATAATTCTAATGCCTGCAATATCCTCAATCCTGTTTTCTACGTCATAGAGTGGAATTCCCTTTTTTTGTGCTTTTTTTCAATGATGCTGGAAATTCGTTTTACTCTTCCTATTACCTGTTCAATGGGAGAATACATCCCCATTGCCCTGTATTCCTCTATTATGTGATTTAATTTTACTACAAGTTCATCCACCGCAAGTCTGTAAGGTGCTAAAAATTCACTCCACATCTTTGTTTCCATAGATAACCCAACCTTTAGTTTACTCAATACTGAGAATTTTGTATATTATTTTCAAGGATTAATTCTTAAAACTATGTATAGGAGCAGGGATTCTGCCACCTCTATTGATAAATTTTTTTTCACAGGAAAAATCCATTTACAGGCATAATAGGTGCATAGCCTAAAAAGCCCTCCAAATTCAGCCTGTTCGCCTACATCCTTGCCAACTACAGGTATAAGCCTCAACAGCTGTGGTCTTTTGATTTATCATACCTATAGCCATCTCATCTGCAATAATACCTGAAATGGTTGCAGATGAAGTATTGCCCGGAATCGCTATCATGTCAAGTCCTACAGAGCATACACAGGTCATTGCTTCAAGCTTTTCGATGGTCAGTGCACCATCAAGCACAGCATTTATCATCCCCTGATCTTCACTCACAGGAATAAAGGCTCCGCTAAGGCCTCCTACATAGGAAGAAGCTATAACTCCGCCCTTCTTAACCTGGTCATTAAGAAGTGCAAGTGCAGCAGTCGTACCGGGAGCTCCTGCGTGTTCAAGTCCCATTTCACGGAAAATATCTGCAATAGAGTCGCCTATAGCAGGCGTAGGGGCAAGAGACAGGTCTACTATTCCAAAAGGAATGCCTAGCCTTTTCTCAGCCTCAAGCGCTACAAGCTGTCCTATTCTCGTTATCTTAAAAGCTGTCCTCTTAATCTTCTCACAAAGAGTGCCAAAAATCATCCCCTTCAGAGTGTTTAAGTACAGCTCTCACCACACCGGATCGCTTACTCCGACATTGATAATCTTATCTGCTTCTGTAACTCCGTGAAAAGCTCCAGCCATAAATGGATTATCATCAGGTGCATTGCAAAAAATACAACGAGCTTTGCGCATCCAATCGAGTCTCTTTCTTTAGTAAGCTCAGTCGCCTCTTTGATAATCTCTCCCATCAGCTTAACTGCATCCATATTGATGCCTGTGCGTGTTGAGCCTAGGTTTATGGAGCTGCATATATGCTCAGTTTCCTTAAGCGCTCTTGGTATTGACCTGATTAAAAGCTTGTCCGCAGGAGTACTGCCTTTGCACACGAGTGCAGAATAGCCACCGATAAAGTTAACCCCTGTCGCAACTGCTGCCCTGTCAAGAGTCTTAGCAATAGATACGAAGTCCTCCTCTGTTTTACAGGCAGAATTGCCAACTATAGCAATAGGCGTAACTGATATTCTCTTGTTCACAATAGGAATACCGAATTCCTTACCTATCTCATCACCTGTTTTTACCAAGTCCTTTGCGGTCTCGGTAATCTTCTTATAGATATTTTCATTAAGTTTTTCCAAATCATCTGTAATACAGTCTAAGAGGCTAATTCCAAGTGTTATGGTACGCACATCAAGATGCTCGTTCCATATCATTTCATTTGTCTCAAATACCTCTCCAATAGTAATCATTACTTCCTCCTAATCAACCTATGGTTAAATGTGATGTTTGTGCTCTTAACACTACTAGATACGATGCATGTTGGCAAAGATCTCTTCGCGCTGAATATTTGCCTTAAGTCCGCATTCCTCACCAAGCTTCATAAAGCCGTCCGATACAGATGCAAAATCATCATCAAATCCGGTTACATCAACTATAATCATAAGGTTGAAAAAAATCCACCTACAAGAGTCTGTGAAACGTCAAGTATATTGATTTGTTTTTCCGCAAGGAAATTGCATATTTCAGCCAGCTTTCCCACACTGTCCTTTCCTACTGCTGTAATTACCGCTCTTTTCATAACTTCTCCTTCTTGGGAACTCCCCCATATATAATATTAAATTTGTGTAGGTGTCAACATCAAAGACACCTGGTTGTACCCTATGCACTCTTATTACCCGCAATTTCTTCTGCCGTAATTACGACTCTCTCAGACAAAGTATCACGGTTTGCTACTGTCAGCTTGGTATAAGCCTCAAAAATCCTTATGCTCCATCAAAAGCTCACACCTTACTGTCTCAAGCGCCAGTTCCGGCATATTATTCTCATCACTAAGGTGGCCTAGAAAAAAATCTGCTTGACCTCCTCATTCCAAAGTTCCGTTATAATCTTACCTGAATTCTCATTTGAGATATGTCCCTTGTCCCCAAGTATTCTTCTTTTAAGCCTGAAAGGATACCTTCCTGCTTCAAGCATTCTCTCATCGTGATTTGCTTCAATAACCATTGCATTGGAACCTCTTAGTCCCTCTTTAATTTCATCGGTTATCATACCGAAGTCTGTACATACAGAGAGCTTAACGTCATACTTTTCAAAGGTAAAGCCCAAAGGTTCTGCTGCATCGTGAGGGATATTAAAACCATTCACCATAAAATCACCGATGCAAAAAGGTCTGTTTGGCTCAACCTTATACATCAGCTTTTTATAGCTGCTGTCAAATCCCTTGCATCTCGTTATTTCCGAAAGGGTACCAAGGCTGGCAAATACAGGTATCTTATACTTCTTTATAAGCATCATAAGTCCGCTTATGTGGTCTGTATGCTCGTGAGTAACAAAAATTCCTTTTATTTGCTCAGGTAAAACCGATAGTTCACTTACACTCTCTATTATCCTCTTGCAACTGATACCACAGTCTACAAGAATGTTATTCCCTTCTGAGTCTCCAATAAGGCTTGAATTCCCACTGCTCCCACTGGCAAGGGTAGTCAGCCAGACTGAAGGACTATTATCCGTATTACTCACTCCACGCCATCCTAATCTGATCTCCGTCCTTAATAGGTGAGGTGAAGTCCATATCTCCCACACCGTTTACTTCAAGTATCAGCCTTCCTCTATATTCAGTCATATCAAAGGTGTAGAAGTCAAGTACATCCACAAGCAGATAATGCATCTTGCCTTCCAGTGTTACTACTGTGCCATTTACAGTAACCGTGATATTCTTTGCTGATGGATTAATCTTCTTTTTCAGTCCATTCATCACATCCTCTTCAGTCACGGCTGCGCTCTTATAGCTTCCTCCGATATTATTTCCTTTAGCACCGCCTAAGTCGCCTTCCTTTTTAGAATAGTCTGCTATAGGAACAGATATAGCATCTTCTCCACTGCCAAAGGTAATACTGTCTGCTGTTTTCGTATAAGAAGGTGTATTTTCTGTAGCATTAAAACTAATCTCTTTGCTATATTCATCATCATCAGGCAGTTCTTCAAAGCTATTGTAATCAGTCTCCTTTGAGATGACTGCCTCAGTATATGAAGCATTATCAGTTATTGTAAAATTGTCATATATCTTAGTATTCTCATCTGCAGGCATATTGTTGACAAGGATTCCTTCATGATAAGGTAAGTCAAGCATTTCCATAACCTGAAGCAGAGTATAGTAGTTCCTTAGAATCACATTATCTCCATCATCAACAGCATAAAAGCCTGATACCAGCTTACCATTTACCTCGGCAAGCTTTGGACAGCTAAGCTCCTTCCCATTAAACATAATATGGAAGGTATTGTCCATCTCTCTTATCTTGCTTACCAGAAGCTTTGCAGGTTCTCCTGTTGTAGATGGTTTGACCGTTATCATATCATTTTTGGATATAGGCTTACTTATACTTACAAGTTCTCCATTTAACCTAATCTCCGCAGACTCACCGACCTCTCCCCTTTCAACCCTTCTTGCACCATCAAGTGTATAAGTAATTGATTTTCCACGTTTAGGGAAGATATCATCATTTGAGAAACCATCTTTACTTAATACATCATAAACTGTCAGCTTAGAGTTATCATAAAGCTTGATTCTCTTGCCATTAAGGGTTACATAGATAAAGTTGTTTTTAGCCTGATAGTAGCTGTAGCATATACCAATAGGCGTAACCAAAAGGGGATCTTTCTCTACACCCTCATCTGCAAATTCAACCTCGCCGAGCACTTCCTTGCCTCTTAGCGCAACTCTTTCCTCAGGAAGCCCTAAGATTTCGGAAATATGCGAGGTAAAGCCCTTTACCTTTCCTCCTCCACCTACTATAAATACTGCACTTACAGTCTTGCCACCATTTAATTCCTTGATTTTATCAACTATTTCTTCGGTGATTGACTCTATGGTAGGAGAGATTGTTTTCAGTATATCAGCAGAATTCATAGTTTGTGTAATGTCCATTACATCCTTAAATTCAACCTTGTCATTATGTAAATCTCTCTTTATTTTATCGGCTGTATTAAAGTCAACCAGACAAAGCCTTGCAATAATCTCAGTGATTTCATCGCCTGCATGAGGAATCATGCCATATGCAATAACACAGCCGTCATTGGTTATACAGATATCAGAAGTACCTGCTCCCACATCGACAAGCGCAATGTTAAGAAGCCTGAATTTCTCAGGAATTGCTATGTCAATCGCGACTATAGGCTCGAGTGTAAGGTTGGCTACATTGAGTCCGGCATTTTCAACAGCAAAGATACAAGTCGTCCACGACATCCTGTGGAAGAAAGGTAGCTATTAACTCGGCATCAATTTTAGCCCCCTTATGCTCTTCAAGGTTCACCATCTGCTGACCGTTTATATAATAACGCATTACAGAGTAGCCTACACAGTAAAAAAATCGTTTTCAGCATCCTCAGACTCCCTGATTGCCTTGTAGGCTTCCTCCACGCCCTTCATCTCAAGAGCATGAATTTCATCATCATGTATTACCGTATCTTCGGTGAATTCAATGTGGGGATGAACATTTACTGTTTTAAGTACACGTCCCTGCATGACGATGGAAACTTCAGTTAATTCTCTGCCAAGCTTCGCCTCAAGCTTAGCCTTCATCTTTCTTATAGATTCTGCCACCTTAGGTATATCGTGAATCTGTCCATCCTGCATACTCTTTGTTTCGTGTTCTGCCTGCTCTATGGCAAATACCTTAAAAGTATGTTCGTCAATCCTTGCTCCAACAGTTCCAACCAAGCTTCTTGTACCTATATCAAGGCCAAATACCAGCTTCTCAGGTAAATCCTGCATAGTACCCTCCTCTAACAGCACTCTAATATTTTTTTAATTTGAGCTAAAGTTTCTTCCTCAGTACCTGAATTATCAATAACCTCATCCGCAATTCTTCTATACTCTTCATCAGAATTTTGGTTGTCAATTATCTTGGCAGTCTTAACTCTATCCAGTCCACGGTTGTAATAAAGCCTTTTAAGCCTAACATCCTTATCAGCATAGACATACCAAACTTTGTCACACTTTCTATTATACCCTACTTTTTATCAAAAAGTGCAGTCTCTAAAAGCAATATATTTATAATTTTTTTTAATAAAATCTTCTATCCTTTTTATCTACCCTCAGCTTCAACCGCAGGATGTATAATATTATTGAGTTTAGTAAGCAATGCTTCATTTCCAAAAACCTTGTCACCAAGTATTTTTTTCTGTCAACCGACTTATCTTCTGAGAGAACTTCTTTTCCAAATACATCCACTATTTCATTATAGGCTTTGGTTCCAATTTCCATAACCCTCATGTCCTACTGTATCGGTGTCAATTACGGCAGCACCAAACTTAGCCTGCAACAACTTAGTAACCAAAGATTTGCCTGAACCTATACCACCTGTAATTCCAATAACCAATTATATCCCCCTCCAATCGATTAATGAGCATCATACCAGTCGTAGCCAAACTTTACTTCAACAGATAGCTTTCACCCTAAGGTTAGTCGCTTTCATCATCTCTTCCTTAAGAATGGTCGCTACTGCAAGTCTATCCTCTTCCTTAGCCTCAATAAGGAGTTCATCATGAATCTGCAAAAAGGAGTTTTGAATCCGGATATTCTCTCTTAAGCCTCTTATTCACATTATTCATAGCTATTTTAATAATGTCAGCGAGAGTTCCCTGTACGGGCGAATTCATAGCTATCCTTTCCCCGAACTGCCTCTTCATAAAGTTATTGCTCGCTAAGCTCAGGTATAGGACGGATTCTTCCAAAGTAAGTCTTCACATAACCATCTTCTATGCCTTTTTTTCTACCAGCGAATCAAGATATGTCTTCACCTTCGGATAAGCCTTAAAATAATCATTTATATACTTTTCAGCATCTTTTCTTGATATGCCCAGATTCTCACCCAGTCCAAATGAGCTAATTCCGTATATTATACCAAAGTTAACTGCTTTAGCATTTCTTCTCTGTGCATCAGTAACCTCATCAAGAGGAACCTTAAATACATGAGAAGCAGTTATCCTATGTATATCCTCTTCACTTTGATAAGCCTTTATTAGCTCCTCATCACCTGAGAGGTGTGCCATTATCCTAAGCTCTATCTGCGAATAATCAGCATCCACAAAGACATAACCCTCCTTAGGTATGAAGGCCTTTCTTATCTTTTTGCCAAGCTCCATCCTTATTGGGATGTTTTGAAGATTCGGCTCAGTGCTTGATAGCCTTCCGGTGGCTGTTACAAGCTGGTTTAACTTACAGTGAATCCTTCCGTCCTCCCTAATATAGGCTTCAAGTCCATCAGTATATGTAGACTTAAGCTTTGCAACCTGCCTGTAACTTAGCACCTTCTCAACTATAGGATCTTCAAGCCTTATTCTCTCAAGAACATCGGCAGATGTGGAATAACCTGTCTTTGTTTTCTTTCCGTAAGGAAGTCTAAGTTTTTCAAAAAGTATCACCCCTAGCTGCTTTGGAGAATTAATATTAAATTCCTCCCCTGCAATCTTATAGATTTCCTCTTCGTAGTTTTTAATCAAAACCTCAAGTTCTTTTGAATACTTATGAAGCTCTTCTCTATTTATCCCTATTCCTCTCTCTTCCATCTCATAAAGAGTAGATACTAAAGGCATTTCAATGTCCTTATACAAATCTCCCATTCCTAACGACTCTATCTTTTTAAACAGCTTTGGAGCGGATAAAAACGCAGCCCTTGCCACAAGCTTAGTATCTTCACCTGAAAGAATATCAGGATAATCGTCAAGCACAGCCTCTACATTATGTTCTGTGGCCAGAGGATTTAACAGGTAATGAGCTACGGAGAGGTCATAAAGGTTAGGATAATAATCATTCATTAAAAATGTAAGCTTTTCCTTCAGTGAAAATGTCACAAAACAGGTATCTTTACATCTGTTAAATAACTTGTCCAAATTTTCCTTTAGAAAAATCGAGGTTAATAAACATTTCTTTCTTAATGAAAAGCTTCCTTAGTACCACTTGTCAAAGTAAGACCTTCATCACTTATATCAAAGCCCACATATTTTTCACTGCTTTTTAATGCCCTCAAAGCATATAAGAGCCTCATCCATATCGTTGATTTCAGAAGTTTCAAACTTAATCTTAGGCTCTGCTTCCTTTTTTTATCAACCTTAATAGAATCAGCCTTTTTGACGAAGCTTTTTCTATCAGCAGTATGCCATTATCAGATATTAGCTTCTCTGATATCGCTTCCTTTAAGCTGTAAGGAAGTCTGTCTACATCTATATTTTTTTATTCTCAGAAGTCTTGTCATCATTTTTTTTAAATCACTAATATCAACAGAGTTAAACTCAAGTGCTTTTAATTATCTTTGAACCATTCTCAAAGTCTATATTAGTGCTTAAATCAGATAATTCAACACCTGTAATATCGATATCCGTCTTGATGGTAGCAAGCTCTTCGGACAGCCTTGCAGACTTTTCCCCTACAAGCTCGGTATCAGAGGTCTTAAGAAGATATGAAAGCGATGACCTGTTAATACCAAGTTCCTCCTTCCAAAGCTTCTTAATCTCATCAAGTTCTTTCTTATCTTTACCATCAATGACCTTGTAAAGCCCATCTACAGTATGATATTTACCTATAAGGAGTCTTGCGGTAGCTTCACCTACCCCCGGAACTCCCTTTATATTGTCAGACGGATCTCCCATAATTCCTTTTAAGGAGTTAACATTCTCAGGCTCTATACCAAATTCCTTTTTGATTAGCTCCCTGTCATATACAAAGCATCTATCCGGTGCATTTACTTTAGCCTTATCTATACCGTATTTTTTTATATAATTCATCTGTCTTTTTCAGCGGAACTATGCATCAGCCAAAGCTTAGTATTTTCATCCACCAGCTGTAAATAATCATTATCTTTGGTCATTATAAATACAGGTATTTCCGACTTAAACTTCTCTGCCAAGGTGCCGCAAAAGTCATCAGCCTCATAAGTTCCTGACATAAACTGCGCTATACCAAGAGCTTTAACCACTTCCTGGCAGATTGCAAACTGGTCAGAAAGCGGAGCTTTATGGTCTCTCCCCTATTTCCCTTATATTCAGGATATATCTCTTCTAAATGTATTTCTGCTTAAATCCCAAGCAATAGCTATATGACTGGGTTTTTGCTCTCTGATTATCTTAAGTAAATATTTAACAAAGCCAAAAACTCCGTTTGTATAGAAGCCATCGCTGGTCTGCAAAATCTTATCATAATACTTCTCTTTTTCTTCTACAGTCTTAGCAAATAATATCTGCCTTGGGAGACTACCGAAAAACTGGGTAGACAAAAGGCTTGAGCCGTCAATTAACAAAAGGTAATCATTATTCATGCAGGTTTCTCCTACTTTCTATCTCTTTAGCTAATTCATCTATATTGGAATATGGATCAGATAGGATGTGGCTGTCGTTAAATCTAAATCTCATACTTAGGTCATTGTCTATGAAGGTTCTGCTCTCGTTATTCTCACTAGCCTTGTTCTGAACCTCCATATTCACCGACAGGCCCGTGAAAAGAACTGCCGCTCCGACAACCCCCGGAAAGGCAATCCTTCTTCTAAACCTGTTTTTTTTGTATTTTCTTATCTCTCTTCTTGTCTTTTCAATGAAGTCATTGTACTCGCCATGGTAATTATCAGATGTCTCAAGCTTACCATCAAGCTCCTTTATACAATTGATTATAGTATAGTAAATTTCAAGCTCTTCATTGCATTCTTTTGCACGTCAAAAGATGCTCAAGCATTTCTTCTTCCTTAAGCATACTTAGCTGTCCGTATATAAAGGGCTGTATATTCTTTTTGAAATTCACTACATTCCATAAAAATCACACCTTTTTCCGGTTCAGGATAATCCACACCCTTAGTATCTACTGTAACCTTAGCAATTTTCTGTTCTTCCTTCGGTCTGTCCTCAAAAATCCGTCTTTGTCTCAGCTATTTCATTTACAACATCCATTCCCGCTATAACCTTACCAAAGGCCGCATAAGCGCCGTCAAGATGAGGAGATGTCTTATGCATGATAAAAAACTGTGAACCTGCTGAATCAGGATGCATAGCTCTCGCCATAGAAAGTACTCCAGGCTCGTGCTTTAGGTCATTCTTAAAGCCATTCTGTGCAAATTCACCCTTGATTCCATATCCCGGACCGCCTGTGCCTATACCATCAGGACAGCCGCCCTGTATCATAAATCCCTTTATTACTCTATGGAAAAATAAGACCATCATAGAAGCCTTTTTTTAACAAGAGAAATAAAGTTATTAACTGTATTAGGAGCAATCTCCGGATACAGCTCTGCTACAATCTTCTTACCATTTTCCATCTCAAATGTTACTACTGGATTTGACATAAATATACCTCTTTCTTTACTTAATATAATTTGTGTAATTAAACTTACCCACCTCTAAAAGGCTAACACATTTTAGACCTATTATCAATCAGGATTTCATGAATCGGTCTTCCACTTCTCCTTCGTGTTATCTCCATAAGTCCAAGCTTGGTAATGTCAGCCACATCACTTTTGGTGCTGTCTTCCTTAAGAAAAATTTTTCCATCCTCATGTATCAGCTCTTTTTCCTTTGATTTCGGTATCTCAATAAAGTCCACTAAAATAATACCTGATAAATTCCTAAGCCTTATTTGGTCAGCAATCTCCCTTGCAGCCTCAAGATTAATCTTCATAAAGGTGTCAACATTAGTGGTTTTACCCGATATCGCTTTTCCCGAGTTCACATCAACAACAGTCAGTGCCTCGGTGTACTCTATGACTATATATGCACCTGATTTCAGCCATACCTTTTTTTGACAGGGCTTTTTCAAGAGTAGTATTTACAGAGTAAAGGGCTGAAAGACTCATCATCTCGTCCTTATAAAAGAAGAGTTTTTTGAGGTCATCCTCAGAAAATCCCTTCAGGTACTCTTCATACTCACTATATGTCTCTTCATCATCTGTCATTATTTTTTCTATATTGGAGCAGTTATCCCTAATAAGGCTTAGATGCTCAGGTATCTCCTTAAATATCCTTTCATACTTGACCCCATGTCTGCCCCTATTGATAATAGATATGAATTTTACATACAGGTCATAGAGTGCATCTTCAAGCTCCTTTTTCAGAAAGAGAGGTCGCTGACTTTCTAATAATCGCTCCAGCTCCGGTTTCTCTTACAAATTTCTCTGAAACAGGAAGAAATCTATCTCTTATCTCTCTAAAGTTCTCCTCTTCCCTGTATTTTGTAGAAAGATGAACTCTATCTAAGTTAGGCTTTAGCACTGCATACTTACCCATAAAGGTAAAATCAGTTGTGAGCGAGTATGACTTAGTCTTGGTTGGCAATTTGGCTATCTGCACTAAAATCAAATCATTTACAACCGGTCTTCCACCAGGCTTCCCATTTGCATATATTATTTTCATTTCATCAGACAGGGGTAAATATGCCTGAATCCTGGGAATATCTCTACAAAGCAGGCATTTATATTCTTGACTATATTTTCTACCCTGCCCACTATAATATCCCCTATGTTGAAGGATACCTCTCCATCAACATCCTCCGATATCTTAAATTCTTTTATATCAAAATCATCTGCGAGAGCAGAAACCAATCTGCCCTTAATCTTCGTTGAAATAATTCTTATCATAAATTCCTCCACAAGTAATTATATCAAATTTACGAAAAGATTTCATCTTTTTTTACTGGATATATATAATTTTATTTGGTAAAAATATGAATAGCTTAATCAACAGTCAATTTCGTATAGATTGGTTGTGATTTTGAGGTAGTCTCATATATTAAATATTTTTTTAAGGAGTGTATTAAATGAGTGAAGATGAGAACAAAGTAACTGATAAAGAAGAAAGAGAAGTCGTATTGAAGGATGTGGTTTATCCATATGAGAATGAACCTTATGAGGCTGAGTCTTCATACAAAGAGCCCTCTTATAGTGAGACTATGGAGAAGGCTAAAAGCGTCGATATTGCTAAGAATACGTATGTATACACAAATGCAGAGGATTCGTTAAATGAAAAACATGTTCACAGCTTGGACCTTCCTATGTGTTGGTGTTGTAGGTATAATATTCACTGTGCTTAATCTTACAGGTGTCTTACACATAATGCAGGGAGGGCTGCAAAAAGGTTTAACTCTCCTTATTTTCATAGCCTTTATGGTGTATGGAATATGGGTAATAAGAAGCAAGAAGGATATGCTCGCAAAGGTTGAAAAGGAAAAAAATCTGATAGAAAAAATATACCGAATGGATGAAGGAAAAAAATTCACAGATGAGATTCTTTCCAATCTTGGCACTATGGAGGCTTCTGCAGAGGAACTGGAGCTCCTTCAGATAAACTATATGAGTGATGAACTTGTAAAGCATTTCCTGAAATCAACCCTAATTTTGCCGACAGACTTGTTGAAGATTTTTGAGGAGAAGGCTAAATAGCCTTCTCCTCAAGCCTGTTTCGGGGTAAATTCAATTTTTTTAATTCCATATTCATTCCTTTAGCTAATCTTTTTAACATATTTAACGTCGGATTCCTTGTCCCATTCTCAAGCTTACTTATATCAGCCTGGTTAATTCCTGTCCTCTCTGATAACTGCTTTTTGAGTGAGATTTTGAGATGTTCTGGCATCTACAATAGCTCTGATAACATCAAGTTCGGGTTGTAAATTTTCAAATTCATTTTTAAAAATCAGGATCCTTCATTTGTTCTTCTAAAAAAAGTGTCAAATCTTTTCATTTATCTTCATCCTTTCCAAATAATCTTTACGGTATGCTTTTAGCCTTATTAATCTCTGATTTTGGTGTCTTATTAGTTTTTCTTTATAAATCCATTTGTCATTATGATTTTTACCATTATAATAAAAGAAATATAATACTCTGGAAATATCACTACCAACCTTTCCTCGCAACTCAAAAAAATTCCATCTTCTAAGTGCTTGCTATATGGTTCTCTTAACATATTTCCCTTTTCCTGTAGAATACTAATAATACCTACCATTTTTTTGCCCGCATTTTACAATCCAATTTAAGCAAAAACTCTTCAACCGGTATTTCGAATTCTCCTTTTCATAAAAACTCAACTATAAAATTATTCATATATAAAATTAAATATTGTAATGCAATTATATGGCATATATACCATAAATGTCAATATTATTTTCTCCTCTCAATTGTATACTGCTTAATAGCATCTTAGGTTGTCAAATACTTTTTAACACCTACACCATCATATAATAGATATCGGTAAATAATGAATCTTTCATTCAAAAATTATACACAGGATCTAATCTTTAAAAGAATAAAGCGGTTAATAAAAAAATTAATCGCTTTATTCTTTTACTTATAAAAAAATTGTAACTTTATTTATTACCTCAAACTCCCCTACATATTAAACAAGTCCTCAACCTCTTCCTTGGTAAGCTTATTGATAAATACCTCTCCTGCTTTAATTACAGAATCAGCAAGGTTCTTCTTTTTTTCTCCTGAAGCTTATATATCTTCTCCTCGATAGTTCCCTTGGTTATAAGCTTAACCACATTTACACTGTTCTTCTGACCTATCCTATATACTCTATCGGTTGCCTGGTCTTCCACGGCAGGGTTCCACCAAGGGTCATAGTGAATAACCATGTCAGCACCTACAAGGTTTAATCCAGTACCGCCTGCTTTTAGAGAAATGAGGTATACATCACGATTTCCGTTGTTAAAGGACTTAACATTTTCACTTCTCTGTGTAATAGGAGTAGAGCCATCCAGATAATAATAACTGATTTTCAGCTTCTTAAACTCTTCCTCAATAATATTTAACATAGATGTAAACTGTGAAAACACGAGAATCCTGTGTCCTCCCTCAATAGCGTTTTGCACTAATTGAAGCAAGAGATTTAACTTGCCTGAGCCACCCTCATAGTTCTCCACAAAGGTAGAAGGATGACAGCAAATCTGTCTAAGCCTTGTAAGAGAGGCAAGTATCATCATCCTGCTCTTTTCAAAACCATTTTTATTGATTTCACTGTTAATCTTCTTCTTCATATCCTCAAGATACGACATATAAACTTCCTTCTGTTCATCTGTCATATCCGAAACCATCTTTCTCTCGGTCTTCTCAGGAAGTTCAGAAAGCACATCCTTCTTCATTCGCCTTAGTATAAACGGCTTGATGTGGAAATTAAGCTGCTTAAGAGCCTCTTCACTTTCAAACCTAACCACAGGCTTTTCGTAGAGATTCACAAACTTAGAATGTGAATACAAATATCCCGGCATAAGATAGTCAAATATTGACCATAACTCAGACAGGTTATTCTCAATAGGTGTACCTGTAAGCGCAAATCTATGGGCAAAGATTTAACATCTTTACAGCCTTTGCATTTCTACTGTTAGGATTCTTAATAAACTGTGCCTCATCCAAAAATGCAGTATCAAAGCTTATATCCTTTAGAAACTCTATATCCCTCCTAAGAATAGGGTAAGATATAAGCACCACCTGATATCCTTCACAGCTTGCAATGAGGTCTTTTCTATCATTAGGATTACCCAAAATCATAACCACACTCATTTCAGGACAGAAATTCTCTATCTCATCCTGCCAGTTATAAAGAAGTGATGATGGGCAAACCACGATGAAAGTGGCATTCTTATTCTTTTTCCAAGTATTTGCCATATAGGTAATAGCCTGCAAAGTCTTACCAAGTCCCATATCATCTGCAAGTATTCCTCCCAGGTAATACTTCGCAAGGGAGCTAAGCCATTCAAATCCAACCTCCTGATAAGGCCTGAGGTCTGCTCTAATGATAGAAGGCACCTTTAGCTCAGCGTTCTCAGGATGCTTGATTTCTTCGATAAGGGCTGTAAAGGATTTGTCAGCTTCGATGTCATAAAGCCCCTCATCAGCGACTCTGACTAAGATAAAATGCATAGTCAATAGAGGTATATATCTTGCCGTTTGTGATACTACCCTTGTTAGTTCCTATTTTATCAATTAATTCACTAAGCTTTGTTAATTCTCCACCCTCAGTAAGGTCTATAAAACTGCCGTTTCTAAGCCTGTAAAACTTCTTTTTTTAGTTTCAGGCTGTTGAAAAAGCTCCGTAAGCTCATCACTTGAAACACCTTCAAAGTCAAAGTCAACTTCAAGCATGTTGTTCTCACTTTGAACTCTAACTGAAGTCTTAACAATCTTAGGCGGATTTACCTTAAGCTTCTTAAACTGCTCAGAGTAGAACAATTCATATTTATCAGCCAGATAAGAGAGGTTATTTTTAAGGAAATCATATATTGACTCTTCATCACTTAAATAAAAAAATACTGCTCCTCCCTCGTAAAGCCAAATGACTCAATATCTTCAAAGCACTCAGCCTCACGGCTTGGTCGCCTTTACTATAAGAGCCTTTACGTCAGGCATCTTAAGGAAAGGATTGAACTTGTACTCTCCATAGGCAGTAATTACTTCAAGTTTGATTCTGCCCTTAACTATATCCATGTATATTTCAAACTTAACATTTTCCGTAATGTAGTTATCTTTGAGTGCATTAGGGATTGTAAGGAAAAAGGTCTCGTGAATCCTTGGAAGAACCACGTTCAAGAAGCGCTCCTTTTTCTTCTCCCTCGAATACAAGTGTATCCTCTTCACCATCAGTAGGTCTATGATAAAACGGCAGGAAATGCCTGGTAAATATCCTGTCAGGATGATAGACGGCATTATCATAGTAAAACAGGTTGCCTCTTTCATCAAGCGGAATTATGCGCTCTTCATCCCATGACAAAATGACTGAATCATCTTCATCAGAAAGATTCAGATAAAAAGTTAAGGTCAGGCTTTCCCATAATGAACCTTACATTTTCAAAAGCTTTCTTCAGCAAAGGTAAAAATTAAACGGAAGCTTTATTATCTTAAGCAGTCTTAGAAGCATATGTCTGTCAAAGAAAATCTCTGACTTCGAGAATATACCGGTAGCGTTTCCTTTTCCGACTATCTCTTGAATGTCAAGAATTTCACAAAGGAAGTCTAACACGCTCTCAGATTCATGGTCAAAACGATTCTCGCCTGGAAAAATAAGAAAAAAATCTTTACCTAGCGAAATAGGCTGGTCGCATATATAGTCAGACAAAAAAATTTTCTTATATTTTGAACCTTATAAAGTCTTGTACTTCCTGCTGATATGCTTACTGCACCTTTAACTGAATTGTCCGCCCTAAAGCATGGCATCAAGTCTTATACCAAGCCTTACGTGGAAAAATATCACCAAGTCCTGCCATATAGTCCATGTTGTCAAAAGTAATCCAAGATTCTTGTTATACGTCTCTTTTCTCCAGACTCAATCTTTTTGTCGCTTTCTCCTGTCTGAATAATCATTGATAAAAAAAGCATTACTGCCACAGCGTGTTTGCAAGCACCGGGATGCTTTCTGCTTCCCGGGCAGTTACACTTATACTCTATATTCTCGGGGTTGGTTAAGTCTATGTCTACCGTATAATTACTCTTCCCTTGAACTATAGCCCTGTAGTGCTCTCTGCTTTTAGACTTTGATATACTCTTTATAGCCTTTGAAGAATAGTACCTAACACCTCTGTTATATGTAACTTCATCTGCTGCAAGGTTTTTAACAAGTGCTCTATTTATTTCCGACATACTCTCCCTCTAAAATTATTATTACCTTATGGATTCAAAGAATCCAAGTTAACTTTTATCCTTGGGGTTACTTTCTACTCCAGGTTGCTCTCGAGAACAACAGGAGCATAGGGAAAATCTCAAGCCTTCCAGCTAACATATCAAAGGTTAAAACTAATTTTGAGAGATTGGAAAAATTCTGAAAAAAATTCCCTGTTGATCCAACTTTACCAAGTCCCGGACCTATATTATTAAAAGTAGCTGCAACTGCAGTAAAACTTGTTTCAAAATCAAAATTATCAAGTGCTACGATTAGCAGTGAAACTGCCATTATCATCAAGTACGACACAAGATAGACATTGGCATTTCTTATTACAGAGTGTTCAACTATCTTTCCGTCCATCTTAAGTACCTTGATACTCTTTTGATGAATCATTCCTTCGATTTCTTTCTTAACTGTCTTAACATAAATCAGTATTCTTGAAACCTTCATGCCTCCACCGGTACTTCCTGCACAGGCTCCTATGAACATAATCATTACAATAACAAACTTAGAAAAACATCGGCCATAGGTTAAAGTCTACTGTTCCATACCCTGTAGTTGTTATTACAGAGGCTACTGAAAAGAAAGCATGGTGTATGCTATAATAGAGATTTTCAGTGTCCCCCCAGTTAATAACTATCGCTGCAACTGCACCAAATACAATGATGAGGTACCATTTAACCTCCTCAATATTAAATATCTCCTTTACTTTCTTTCGTACAATTAGGAAGTAAACATTAAAATTAATACCAAAAAGGAGCATAAACACAGCAATTATAGTCTGCCGGGGCATAGTGTAGCCAAGGCAGCTGTCATTATGGATGCCAAAGCCGCCAGTTCCTGCAGTACCGAAGGTTATACAGATAGAATCAAATAGGTTCATCCCTGATAAAAGAAGGATGACAAACTGTACCACAGTCATTCCAAGGTAAATCTTGTAAAGATATGATGCAGTTTTCTTTTACGTTTGGAACAAGCTTGCCTACTGAAGGTCCCGGGCTCTCCGCCCTCATAAGATGCATGTCAACGCCGCCAAAAAGAGGAAGGACTGCAAGTATAAATACAAGGACACCCATTCCTCCTATCCAGTGTGAAAAACTTCTCCAAAGAAGTACACAATGAGGCACAGGAGTCAAATCGGTGATTACGCTTGAGCCTGTAGTAGTAAAGCCTGAAACTATTTCAAACAAGGCGTCTATGTAGTTAGGCAATACGCCTGTTATAACAAATGGAATCGCTCCCACAAGACTTATGACTATCCACGTCATCGAGCAGATAACAAAGCCTTCTCTTGCATAAAACCTTTTATTTGAAGGTTTTTTAAGGACAATTAGCCCTCCTGCTGCAAAGGAAATCAGAGAGCAAATAAGAAAAGCAAACCCCTCTTTCTCTCCGTATACAAAAGCCGTAACGGCAGGCAAGAGCAAAAATGCCCCTTCAAAATTAAGTACCCAGCCCATAATATAGGCTATAATCCAATAATTCATACCCTTACTCCGCAATAATATCGTCTATACTTCCAAGACCGGTGTTAGTAGTAATTACAATCACGCTGTCACCCTTTTGAATAACATCTTTACCTGAAGGTGTGATAACCTGATTGTTCCTGTATATGGTCGCAACTATAACATTGGGCTTTAGGTTTAGCTTCTCAAGTGTTTTCTTGGTTATCTTCGAGTCTGACTTGATAAGGAATTCCATTGCTTCTGCTTCATTGTCAAAGAGCTTATACAAGGTCTCCACATTGCTTCCTTTGGAGTTTTGCATCGAACGTACATACTTTAATATGTAGTGTGATGTTATATTCTTAGGTGCAACTACTGAGCCAATTGGAAGTTCCCTTATGACCTCCTCAAACTCAATCTTATTAATTTTGGTTATTGATTTAGCCTTAGATATGTGGTGGGTGTACATCGAAAGCAGGATGTTCTCCTCATCGATATTGGTAAGCGTAACAACAGCATCTGCATTCTCTATACCTTCCTCAAGAAGTATCCTTTTATCTGTGGCATCCCCGTGTATAACTATGGCTTCAGGAATGAGCTCCGAAAGCTCAGCGCAACGTGCTTCATTTGTTTCGATTATCTTTACATCTATCTTAGCCTTAACCAGTTCAAGACAGAGGTAATAAGCAACTGTACCACCGCCACATATTATGACATTTTTAATCGGTTTGGCTGCAACACCGACCTTGTTAAAGAAATCATAGGAATCCTTAAACTTTAATATGCAGGAGAAGGTATCTCCTTCCCTTAGTACAAAGGTACCTGTAGGTATCTCTACCTTTCCGTTTCTGCGAACCATGCAGACAAGAACATTCCCAGGTGTGTTCTTTGAGAAGTCTATGAGACTCATCCCATCAAGCACAGAGTTTTTGCCTATGGTTAGTGAAATAAGGTTTACTCTGCCCTTGTAGAATGTATCAACCTCCATAGCGGAAGGGAAATGAATAAGCCTGGCTATTTCAAAGGCTGCTATCCTTTCAGGATTAATTGCCATTGAAAGTCCAAGTTCTTCCTTAATGTAGTTAATTTCCTCGTAGTACTGAGGATTTCTAACCCTTGCAATGGTCTGGCAGTTACCTGCTTTCTTAGCCATAAGACAGGCAAGTAGATTAATCTCATCCTTGTCAGTTACAGCTATAAGCAGGTCTGCATCCTGAACTCCCGCATCAAGAAGCATCTTATAACTTGTACCGTCACCACTGATAGCCTGTATATCAAGTATATTTATTGCATTTTGTAAGACTTTATTATCCTTGTCAATCAGGCAGATATCATTTTTCTCATTGCTAAGCTCTCTTGCAAGTGCATATCCTACTTTCCCACAGCCAACTATTATAATATTCATAATCCCAATTATCTCCTAAATTATAACTCTCCCATCAGATAAAAATCTGCAGTTCTCAGTGATTTTTAACATCTAACAGCTTACCAATGTAATCATCCTTATTGTCAGTAGGCACGCTAAAATGCACTAATGTATTGTCAGACATACGTCCGGTTATGATAAGAGGCGACTCACTGTTGACCTCCTCAGCAAGAACCTCAACCATCTGTCCAACCCGACTTCCAAGCTTGTCATCAGAATACTCTGCCACAGTGTCCTGAAGCCTCTTAAAACGGCTTTTAACCGCTTCTACCTCCACCTGGTCCTCCATAGCGGCAGCAGGAGTCCCTGTACGCTTTGAATACTCAAACATATAAGCGCTCTGGTAGCGAACCTGTCTCACCACGTCAAGAGTATCCTCAAAATCCTCTTCAGTCTCTCCCGGGAATCCCACGATTATGTCAGTAGTAAGAGCAATCTCCGGGATTCTTTTCTTTATCCTGTCTGCAAGTTCAAGATAAGCTTCTTTGGTATAACGCCTGTTCATCCTCCTTAGTACATTGTTGCTTCCTGCCTGAAAAGGAAGGTGAATGTGCCTGCATATCTTCTTTGAATCTGCAATTACTTCAATAAGCTCCTCTGAAAAATCCTTTGGATGAGGTGTCATAAAGCGAATACGCTTAATCTTATCAACCTTCTCTATCATTCTTAAAAGTCCTGCAAAGGTAATATCCTCACCTGACTCACTAACGAGACCTTTCCCATAAGAATTGACATTTTGACCAAGAAGCATAATCTCGATTACACCTGCATCTGCAAGACACTGCACCTCCTTAACTATGTCCTCAGGACGCCTGCTTCTCTCCCTTCCCCTTACATAAGGAACTATACAGTAGGTACAGAAATTATCGCAGCCATAGGTGATATTTACACTCGCCTTGAATGAATATTTACGCTCATCAGGAAGGTCCTCAACTATTTTATCGGTATCTTTCCATATATCCACAAGCATTGAATGCTTAATTTTATATTTTCCGTTCTTTTTTACAGGATTGTGTGTCTGCATAGCTTTTTAGAAGCGAACATCGAAAAAACCAGTTCTGCCAGCTTGTATATGTTATGAGTTCCGTAAATAAGGTCAATAAAGGAGTAGCTTTCCCTTAGCTTTTGTACTACAGAAGTCTCCTGCATCATGCAGCCACAAAGGGCAATTATCATGTTCGGGTTTAGCTCCTTCATTTTCTTAAGGTATCCGAGATTGCCATATACCTTCTGGTCTGCATTCTCCCTTATTGTGCAGGTATTTAGGATAACAAAATCAGAACTCTTATCTTCATTATTTACAAAGCCTATCTTCTCAAGTATTCCAGCTATTTTTTCTGAATCTCTAAAATTCATCTGGCAGCCAAAAGTATTGCAGGAAAATGTGAGGCGTTTACCTGCATTTTCACAAATAAGCTTATATACCTCAGCCGCCTTTTCCATATAGTAATACTGCCTCTCAGGCTCGTTTACAGGCTCTAAGGCCTCACTTCGTCAAAGTCATAATCAACCTTAAATATATTGTTTACTGTATTCTCCATTTTTTTATCCAATCTTATTTTTTTATTTCCGTCTCAATTCGGATTACTCTATTAACCGCCCTAATCAATCCATCTGTTTTCAGTTATAACTAAATCAACCTTGCTGTCATACTCCTTGGTCGGAACAGCTTCAAATATCTGGTATTCATAGGCTAAGGCCGTAACGTGAAATCTTTTTCTATCAAACTGTGCCAAATACCTGTCATAGTATCCGCCTCCATAGCCTATTCTATTTTTTTCTCCAGGTCAAAGCAAAGCCCCCGGGATAAGTATTTCAATCCTCCCATCTCCCTCGGCTGGAGAAACTCTCTCCACGCTCAGGCTCCATTATACCATAAACTCCGCTATTATATAAAGTATCCCCGTCAATCAGCAGAAATTCCATCCTGGCACCCTCTGAGACAGAAGAAATTACCTTAGGAAGAGCAACCCTTTTGCCACGCTCTAAGGCAGTTTGTATGATTCTCTCAGTCGGAATTTCATCTTCCATTGAAGAATAAGCAAAGATAATATCAGCCTTCTTAAAATATTCACTGTCTAAGTACCTGTTTACTATTATCTCTGCATTTATTCCATCTTCATTGGCGGTTAAGCCGTTACCTCTCCTTGCCTTTACAACTTTTCTAAAACTATTTTTATCCTGCAAAATACTACCTCTAAATTCGCTTTTCTATTATCTTAAGAGCTGCCTTAACTCCGTCTACAGCTGCACTTGTTATGCCTCCTGCATAGCCTGCCCCTTCTCCTATCGGATATATACCCTTTATACTTGACACAAAGCTCTCATTATCCCTTAGTATTCGAAGCGGAGATGAGGTTCTTGACTCTACTCCGAGCAGGACTACATCATCCCTGTCAAATCCTTTTATTTTAGTACCGAAGCTTCCCATACCAAGGATGATTGACTCACTTATATACCGAGGCAGAATCTCTCTTAGATTTGCAAATTCAGTTCTGCCCTTTGATACAGTGGTTATCCCTCCAAAGCCTGTGCTGTTTTTATTCTCCTTAAAGTCTCCAAAGAGCTGTATAGGGATAGCACCCTTTGCAAGCTCATAAGCCCTCTTCTCAAGCTCCCTTTGGTATCTGACTCCTGCAAGTGCATCATCTGCGTCAAAGTCAGTAGGATTAACTGCTACCACTATTGCACTGTTGGCATTCTTTGAGCCTCTATCGTTATAGCTCATACCATTTACAAGAGTTCCTCCCTTTTCAGAAGAAGAATTGACTACATATCCTCCGGGACACATACAAAACGAATATACCCCCCTGTCTTCCACTCCTTTGGCTGTCACCTTATAATCTGCAGGCGGAAGTCTGTCATACATCCTGCCGTACTGATACTTACTTATCATCTCCTGTGGATGCTCAACCCTTAGCCCGACTGCAAAAGGCTTAGGCGACATAATTATCTTCTTATCTGCCAGAAGGCGGAAGGTGTCTCTTGAAGAATGTCCTATAGCGAGAATTAGCTCCTTGCAAGGCAGTATTTCCTCATTGTTTAGTACAATGTGGCTGATATCTCCATTCTTTGTCTCAAAGTCAGTGAACTTAGTTTCAAACCTATACTCACCGCCTAAGGATAATATCTCCTTACGCATATTTATCAGTATATTTTTAAGTACATCAGTACCTATATGAGGCTTATTGATATAAAGGATTTCAGGATCTGCGCCGAACTTTACAAAGGTTTCCAGCACAAAAGGGATTCTTCTGTAAGGATCCTTTACCATAGTATTTAACTTACCGTCAGAAAAGGTCCCTGCACCTCCTTCGCCAAACTGTACATTGGTTGTCTCAGACAGTTCCCCTGGTCTCCCAGAACTTGTCAACAGTTGCAGTCCTCTTTTTCTACATCCTGTCCCTGTTCTATGATAATAGGCTTCAGTCCCGAAAGGGCGAGCACATAGGCACAAAAGAGCCCCGCAGGCCCACTACCCACAACCACAGGCCTCATTTTATCATCAGTCTTAGTAATCCTTTTTTTATCTCAAGCTTTTCTTCCTTGTAGACAGCCACATCAGGAATAGGCCTCCTTGCAGATATAATCCTGCTATAGGCCTTGTCTGTAAGTGAAACGACTACAGATAAGCTATAATGAATATCATCCTTTTTTTCTTGCATCAATTGACTTTTTCTTGGTTTCATAAGCCAAAAATCTCATTATCATTTATCTTAAGCTTTCTAATACAGGCCTTCCTCACATCTTCAGCTGTATAGCCTACAGGAAGCTTTTACCTGTGAAACCTGAAGCAATTTACCTTCTATCATCTTCCTCCATTTCCAACCTCTAAGGCACTTGCAAATGCCCAAGTCAGATTGTATCCACCACAAAGTCCATCCACATCAAGCACCTCTCCCACAAAGAAAAGCCCCGGAACAAATTTTGATTCCAGATTATCTGTAACCTCGTCCATCGAGACTCCGCCTGAGGTTGTCTGTGCTGACTCAAAACCGCTAACTGATATTATACCAAATTTTTGACTTTTTAAGCCACCTTGTAACCGAAATAATTTTTTTCATCTGGGATATCTTCTACCTTGGTTTTGCTGCTTAAAAATGTATCTGTTAAATGCTTTGATATCTTCTCATAGGTAAAGCCTGTTAAAAATTTATCAGAAGTTTTATCAGCTAACACTTTTCTGCGCTTTTTGAGCATTTCAAGTAGTTCATCCTCTGAGATTTCATAATAAAAATCTATGAGGAAATCCACCTTTTTACCTTCGTAGGCGGCCCTTGCCACCTTGCCTGAAAGCTGCATTACAGGTATACCGCTAAGCTCTGCTCGGTAAACTGGATTTCTCCGATTTCCCTGCCAATCATCTCTTCTTTGCCCTCTTCATAAGAAATGGCTTTGATTTCTGCCACTGCTCTAAGGCCTGCAAAAAGTGAAATATCTGTCTTTACCGAAGTAAGTGCAGGAAGAGGCTTAATTATGGTATGTCCGAGACTCTTAATGATAGGAAATAAACTCCCGTCACTCCCAGTACTTGGTGCAGCAAGTCCTCCACAAGCGGTGACAACCTTTTTTGCAAAATATGAATAATATCCGCCTTCACTTTCTGTAACTATCTCAAAGCCCTCAGATATAGGCTTTATGTCTGTAACACTTATATTCGTTTTAATCTTTACCCTATACCTAATCAGTTCGTCATTAAGTATATTTACAAACTCTTTAGCACTTTCTCCTGCTGGATAGACATAGCCTGCGTAGGCCCTGTCAAAGCTCCTGCCTTTTTTTACCATCCATTCAATACCAAAAGAAGAAAAAAGGTCTGTTATTCCTTTTTTCCCCCATGTATTGATGATATTATAAGATTTTTCAATGTTTCCGCTATTGTAGCAGAATGGTTCCTGATAAAGATTGGTAAAGTTGCATCTTCCATTACCTGTGATGGCAAGCTTCTTACCGAGGGTCTTATTGCGTTCAAGTATGCTTACGCTCTGCCCTCTCTTTTGCAGCAATTATTCCTGTAAGCATACCTGAAGCACCGCCTCCAATAATAATTAAGTCACGAATATCGTTAGCCATAATTCCTCTATTTTTTTTCTTAAATTTAACCATGTCTTTTTCTGTTTGCCGGAAATACAGCGTAGTAGGTCTTTCCGGTATTTACAAGCACTTCTTCTTTATGCTCCTTGTCATAGAAGAACTTAGTTTTGTCCGCATGACACCTTTTTTTCTTCCAATAAACCTTTATTCCTCTGCCGTTTGTTATATAATAACCGCTTCCTGACTGATTTATCAAATCCATTGTCTGATATCCATTGTGGTCTTTGTTGTACTCATTTACAAACTGAATAAAAATATTCTTAAACTTAAGAGCCTTTCCCGTACCCTTGTCTATATGCTTGGTCCCAAAAAGCAAATCTTGTGTAAGACTTATCCTTCTTTCCATAAGTAAAGTAAGGAGTCATATAGGCTGAAAAAGGAACCTTCACATATTCCGACTTGAACGAGTCCTTCTCATCATTTTTGACCTCTTCATCTGAGAAATTAAAATGTGAAGTAAGGCCTTTTCTTGGTTTCGTTCTTATTTTCTTATCCTTTACAGCCTGCATTATACCCTTTGCACTTGCAAAAGCGTTGTGCGGTGCGCGTATAGTGTTATCTCTGTAAAATGCCTTGGCTCCTTCCCAAGAAAGTCCTGATACTGTGTCTACTCCAAGCTTTTTAATCTCATCTATGGCATAATGCGTCTGACCGAAATGAACGAAAAATAGCATCAAACTCATTGGCAAAGTCCACATAATAATGTCTTGCACTTCTTACAGAGCCAATCCTATCACCCTTCATATAGTCAAAGACTCCCATAAGTCTGGTGATTCCGCCCTCGGCAAGGATTTCGTATAGAATGTCCGCTCTGCCTGTCCCTGTCTGTGGATAAGCAAATTCTATATTGTTGAACATAAATGCAAATGGGCGCTTATTCTTATACTTTTTATCTAGAGCCTTCCCACTTAAAGGGCTGGTATACTCAGGCTTAACAGCTCCTGCAGGTGTTACAGTCGATGATATATCCACGCTTGACGCAGGCTTATTATCTACAACTGCTTTAGATGACTCAGTCTTTGTACTTGAAGCAGCAGCATTGTCAGCCTTTTTGCCACAGGCGGATAAAAGCATAAACACTGAGGTAACAGCCAGTAATCCGGTAACTAATATCTTCTTTTTCATATCATCCTCCAATTCTTGTTATACCAAGGACATCAAGTATGGCTTCCTGTTTTACTTCCATCACTTTTCTCTCTGCCTCGTCTATGTGGTCATATCCCAGCAAATGAAGCATACTGTGGGCAATAAGAAACGCAAATTCTCTTTTCCTGCTATGCCCATACTCATTTGCCTGCTCATATACTTTATCGACAGAAATCATTATATCCCCTAATAGGAGCTCATCTGTTTCAGGATTTATATAACTTTCCGGATTTTTCTTCAACATAAGAAAAGTCAGAAGGGAAATCATAGTCAACCATAGGAAACGAAAGCACATCCGTAGGCCTGTCTATTCCCCTAAACTCCTTATTAGCTTCATGTATTTCCTCATTTCCCGTAAGAAGTACATTTACCTCGGTTTCATAAGGACAGTTCTCAGTTTCCAGAGTCTTGCTTATCACAGTCTTGATAACTTCCTCATAATCAAAGTCAAGCCCTCTATTAGCTTCGTTCTCCACTAAAAATAGTCATAGCTTACCCTTGCCTCCTCCAAAAGATAATCCTTTATGAATTTGTATTCATTAAGAGAAAGACCTGATGCATCAAGCCTTCCCGCCATCAAGCATGAGTCCATTACGCTGTCTACTATAGCTGTTACACTTCTCTTTAGCCCTTTACCGTCTAAAAAATCAATGGTTTGGTTAAGCTTACATACTATCATGGTTATAGCTGTCTCCTTAGACCTCGGATAACCAAGCTTAAAATTATGCTCCTTTATAAAGTCTGTAACTTCAATAGAAAAATTATTTTCTTTGGCTAGAATCAGCCCCTCTTTAACATAGTTATTGCTTACAGCCCTTCCACACTCAGCAAAGAAACTACCTGCTTCTGCGAGGCTAACCCTTCCTTCTATTAGTTTTGCTATATCTTTAACAAGCTTTAGAAGTCCTTTTCGCCTTTTTAAAAAAGCTCTTCATTACCGGAAAGCGACTTTATAAGCAGAATTATTCTCACTTAAAAAGATACGAATAATCCTTATCTTCAGGCTCTTTATCTATTATGACAATATCGTTGGTACCGACAGTCTCAGCTTCAACAGTTTCTGTAAGGATTAGTTCTTGTTCTACAGATGTAGTATCCCCATCTTTATTACTTTTTTCTACGTCTGCCACTTTTATTTCAGACTCCAAAACATCAGATACAGCTTTGCCATCTTTTTCATCCAAATCAACTGTTTCATCCTTAGCCTCAGTGCCTTCAGTAACTTCTGCCTCTGTAATAATGGAGTTTATCTGCTTAAACATAAGCCAGCCTATTATGACACAGATGCTTATAACCAAGGCTTCCTTTAGATAGTACAGGCTAAAAAAAGCATTTCCATATCCATACCGTGTAGAATCAAAAAGAAGGCTGCTTCAAATGACAACAAACAGATAATCGAATAAACCAAGCTCACAAAGTCTGAGTAGTATCTGGTTAGAATGATAAGTATAACAGCCGTTAAGAGACTCTTTGCCACATACTCAGGTGTAGCTTCAGTAAATATTGTAGTTATAAGCACATAGGCAAATACAGACATAAATGAGCTGATTATCCCAGAGAAGAACACTGATAGCAATATCCCTATCAAAAAAACAGCCATCTAAACATAGATATATCCGAGAATACAGCAACGCACACTGTAAATATAAATCCTGATACAGAAAAAATTTCCTGCTTGATTCCACACTTTTTATTATCTAAAGCAGCCCTCGTATATCTGTCATATAACTTATAGATTATACAAAAATGCACAGACAAAAAAGGGTGATTCCAACAGCCTTAAATATATCTCCGAATTGAAGCATCCCAAAGGCTGCACATAGGGGTACTGAAAAAAATATATAGCAATCCTGTAAAAAGTAACGCTTAGGGTCATCTACGGTCATCTACGATAGCTCCTTTTATTTTCTTTATGCAGATTCTTCTTCTCGTACTCATCATAAGCAGTAACTATTCTTTGTACTAAAGGATGACGAACCACATCCTTGTTAGTCAGGTTAGAAAAACCTATCCCCTCAATATTCTTAAGTATCTTAACCGCCTCTTCAAGACCTGATTTGACACCGTTTGCAAGGTCTTTCTGCGTTAAATCACCTGTAATAACAACCTTAGAGCCAAAGCCTATTCTTGTAAGAAACATCTTCATCTGAGCAGGAGTGGTATTCTGCGCCTCATCCAGTATGATGAATGCATTATCAAGAGTCCTTCCCCTCATATAGGCAAGAGGAGCGACTTCTATAAGTCCCTTTTCCGCATTTGCCTGAAAGGTCTCTGCTCCCATTATCTGATTGAGGGCATCATAAAGAGGCCTTAGATAAGGGTCTACCTTGCTTTGTAAATCTCCCGGCAGGAATCCTAACTTTTCTCCCGCCTCTATGGCAGGTCTTGTTAGTATTATCCTCTCTATCTTATTATCCTTAAAAGCCTGAATAGCCATAGCCATAGCAAGATAGGTCTTTCCCGTACCGGCAGGACCCAGTCCAAATACTATAATATCCTTCTTAATCTGGTCTACATACTTCTTCTGACCGATAGTCTTAGGCTTGACAGGCTTACCACTCACAGTATGTGCAATAATCTCTTTATCTATGCTTTCAAGACTCTCAGCAGAATCTACAGGCTCTTTGATAATGGAAACGGCATAGTTTACCTGCTCGCTCAGTTATATCAGTTCCTCTAAGAGAAAGGGCTAAAAGCTGCTCCATTACCTTAAGAGCCCCTCTCACATCTTCTTTATTTCCTTTTATATGTGTAACTCCATCTCTTGAGACTACTTCTACCCCAAAAGACTTCTCTATTATCTTGATATTACTGTCAAATGCACCTGATACATTGGACTCGTGACTAACCGGTATATTTATTGTAATTTCAGAAACTGCCAAGTTATATGCTCCTTTATTGTTAATAATAAAACTAATTAATACGCTAAAAAGACGCAGAGCCATATCGACACTGCGTCCTTTCAACTTTAATTATTTGAATTTGCGTTTTCTAGCAGCCTCAGACTTTTTCTTACGTCTGACAGATGGCTTCTCGTAATGCTCTCTTTTACGAATCTCCTGCTGAATACCAGCCTTCGCGCAGTTTCTCTTGAAACGGCGAAGAGCGCTATCAAGAGTTTCGTTTTCTTTAACGATTACATTTGACATTCTCTCACCAACCCTCCCCTCCAGCTGTAGATTTAGTGCCGACAACTGATTGGGTAATAATAACCATAGCACAATAGGTATTTTTACACTATTTAACCTCATTTGTCAAGCAGGATTTTTTTAATTACTGCATGCGCTGGATTTCGTGTAGTTTTTGGGGCTTAAATGCAACCTAGTGTTGCAACTACTAAATCTTATTAGATTTCTTCCTCTTTACGTCTTCTATATGCAAAGCCTGCCATAAGTACAAGTCCTGCACCAGCAGTGTAGTACCAAGTTGTAGTCGCTCCACCAGTCTTAGGAAGGGCTTTTGGGACTCTTCTTTGCCTTGAAGCCATCTAAAGGAGTCTTATCATCTTCAAATACATACTCTTTCTCTCCATTAGGCTTAGTCACCTTTACAACCTTACCCTGAGGTGTTCCATCATTTCCTATAACCTCGAATTCATCAGGGCTGTTAGGATCATTAGGATCAGGTGTATTGTTAATTGGATATGAAGGTATGCTAGGTGTTGGAGTTGGTGTATCAGGTGTCTTAGGTGTAACCGGAATCAGAGGTGTCGGATTCTCAGGTGTTGGTGGGTCAACAGGCTTTTTAGGATTCTCAGGTGTTGGGTTAACCGGAGTAGGAGGTGTCTCAGGCTTTTTTTCTTGTTAATTACTGTAAGCACTCTATTTTCAAGTGTAGCCTGACCTTCATAGTTACCGTCTAAAAGCAATGTTTAAGTCACCATTTTCGAGCTCAACCACCTTTATCTTGTAAGTAACTCCGTTTGTCTCATAGCCTTCAGGAGCCTTTGTCTCAGTAAGCTCATAGCTGCCTGCAACGATATTTTCAAACATAACTGCTCCATCTGTAACAGTCTTTACCGTTCCCATATCCTGCTCAGCCACGTTAGAGTCTGCAAGCCTCTTTAATCTAAACTCTGCTCCTGCAAGTTCTTCACCATCAGCATTCTTCTTAACGATCTGAAGCTTGTCATAGTTTATATCCTTAAGACTTCCCCACGCATTAGCTTCTATGCTGTGCTTAACACCGACTTTCTGACCCTATCTGCTTAGATTTTTTTCTATAAGGACTACATCATTTTCAAGCTCATCACCCTTCTTTGCATCTGGTGCAAAGTCGGTAATATATGATATCTTGTATGATGTATCGTTGTCCGGAATATTGACTATTAACTTTTTCTGCGCAAGGTCATAAACGAAAATCTTGTCCAGACCTTCGGTAATCTCAACAGGGTTCACAAAAATTTCCTTCTGCGTCAAAAGTCGCCTTCCAGATTTTGTAGTTATCATCGTTAAAGGCAAGATTAGCAGTACCCTTTTTCTTTTCTAAGCACAAGATTTCCTTTTAGTTGATCTTCAAGCCTGAGCTTGGTTTCATTGTTATCATTGTATACCTTATAAGGCTTGTAGAACAGGTTCCACTTTATGTAGCCGTTCTTGTCGATGAAGATCTTGTCGCCATCATAATTCTTCCAAAGGAATCTATCGTCGTAATCAGCTTTCGCAGTCTTCTCGATTTGAATGTAGGCTCTTTCATCGCCCTGAATCCACATTTTTGCGGTATTCCAAACCTGGCCAATTTCATTCATTGGCTCGTCACTCTTAAGCTCAGCCTTTACAAAAAAATAACATAAGGACTATTTAGCTTGTCGAATGTAAATCTTATTTTATCATAATTATTATAATAGTCTTTATCGAGAAGCGCAAATATATTGTTATCGGATATTTCCTTGTCGCTAAGAGGCTCACCTACAGCATTAACAATGGAGCCTACGCTTCTTGCTCTGTCAGAAGGGATATGCGAAAACTTACCAAATCTATGGTCAGCTTCATTTGTATCTTTGTATTTAAGAGCCGGCTCTCCCTTGTAGATGAGGAAATACTTGTCACGGCCTTCCTCTTTCTTAATAGGTACAAGCTTTAGATGATAAGATAATTCATCGCTTAATACGAACTTACCTATATCACCCTGAACATCCTTTATGTCTTTAGCATTTACGCTAATCTTAAATACCACACTTCTTGTTTCTTTATCATAAGCTGTTTCAGTATTATCAATAGCAATTTTATTGTTAGCGTCAAACACATCATTATTTGCAACTGCTACATCATAATCGGTAAGGAACTTCTTAGTCGCTGTTCTTGAGAGTACCTGCTTATCAAGAAGCTTTGACTGATAATGGTATTCAACCATCTTGTTAAGTAATACGTTGCCTCCTGACGCAAGCAAGTAGTAGTTCTGAAGCCTGTTTAACCCGTCTTCACGCTCGGATACAATCAAATTGTGCTCCATAACTTTTGACTTAAACTTAACAAAGTTATCTACTCCCTGTACGAGCTTTACCTCAAGGACATGTCCTACTACATTACCATCCTTAACTACTTCGTATACATTATTTGTAACACCACTTGTAGCTTCAGTGATTGGTTTGTTAATGTTCATTAACTTCTGGTGTCTGCCCATGGTCTCATCACCAGCAGGATTCTTTGAAAATAATTTTTCCAAGCTTATCCCGCTTGCAAGTGTTGCAGCAGTACTTTCACCAAGCTTTCTAAGTGAATATCCGTTCGTAGAGTTGATTGTATCACTATCTACCCTAACATTCTTATCAAAAAAATGAAGGCATCGTACATGTAGTAATCACCAGGTGCAGCTACTGTATTCTTATCAGCAGTCATTGTCCACTCAGGCTCATTGCTTATATACTCACCTAATCCTGCATCAAAAGCATTATCACTGCTTACTGCTAACTGGCTTTTAGCAGTCTTATTGATTGTGCCTATCTGACCATTGCCACCATGCACGTCTAAGATAGATGCATGTAGCTTTGTCTTAAACTTAATGTTATTATTCCACCATACATACGCATCATTGTCAAAACGTGAACTGTAATTATCAGCGTCTACCTTTGTTAGGATAGTAAGAAGGAATCTCTCTTTAACATTAGGTATGGTAAAAGTATGATTATCCCCAGAAACTACAGGAGTTAACTCTGTTTTCTCCTCTTTCCAGGTATTTTTTGTCTTATCAAAGGTCTGTACATATGCCTTCTCAAATTTCTGAGGTATTCTTCCCGTTTTATCTTTGGTAAGTTCATCAGAAATGGTTACATCACCTAAGTCGTACTCAGGGCGGTTAAACTCCACTGTCCAGGTAATTGTCTTAGTACCTGCGTTAAAGCTTCCAAGCTTTTCTCCCATTTTTCTAACGGTAACGTCTCTATGTTTAGACCAGAACTGACTTGTTCCATATTTTACGAGGTGTATATCATTAGGATAATTTCTCACACCTGATGAGCCAAAATCACCGCCAAAGTTTACATCAGTACTATACTTGAGTACTGCTTTACCTACATTAGAAGGATCCAGGTCATCTGTCTTTACCGTATAGTACATGATATTGGTATATCCTGTATCTCTAAGGGTTGCAATTGATAAGCCTGATGATTTATCTCTTGATTTACCATTTACGGTAAATGTACCTTCTATAAAAATTGTTTCCGTTTACTCCACCCTTTGGATAATCACGGAAGGTATAGCCTTCCAGACTAAGAGGTGCCCTTGGGGAAGATCCTCTTACATATCTTTCAGCTGTAATGGTCCAGTCAATCTTAGAGTTCTTCACATCAAGAACTCCGGTCTTTGTAAGATTGACATCACCGACTATTTCTCCAAGCTGATAGTCTTTATCAAAAATTCTAATCACTTTCTCATTGGTTGTAGTAAAGTCAAACTTAGAAAGGTCAGTAATTAAAGTAACTGACGCTCCGATTGAAGTGCTGTCCTTTTTCAAAAAACAGCGTCATCTGTGTTGGAAAAAAATCAAATTTAACCTTGATATTTCCATCGTCATCACAGGTAAAGATAGCATCACAAATCTTAAGTTTTGATGCCGTATCTTCTACAGGGCGCACAACTTCATTAACACTTCCATTAATCTTTAGCTTACTTCCTAAATCAAACTGAATATAGTCGCCCTTATTAATGCGGTTTTCTTCAGTTAAACTTTTGTTAAACACAGCGTTAAAGGATACATCCATCCTAATATAATTTGCTGTATTTATTGCTCCTGTAACAGGCTTTTCAACGTTACTGCTATCTTGTTGATAGATAGTTACGTTCACATTCTTTTGCAAGATTTGTCTTGTCATTTCCTCGTCATGACTACATATTCAGGAAGCTTTTACTCCGGTTAGCAATATAGCTAACGTAAGTATGATTCCTAATAGTGCTGTTCCATGTTTTTTCCACATATTTTTACTCTCCTTGTAAATTATTTCCCCTCCCGCACCTGCGGAAAGATTATATCCCTTCCTTGGGATCCCTCATGGTTACAAATAGCAAAATATTTGGCATATATTTTACCACTTGTAATATTTATACCAAAAAAATCCACGAAAAAGTGCAAGTAAAAAACATACACAAAAAAATCATTTTATTCGTCACATTTGACAAATGTTTTTGATTTTCGTGTATGTTTTGGTAACTCTTTATCGGTATCTCTGTATTTTTATACCTTATTACTCTTCTTCTTTACGTTTTTCTAAATGTAAGGCCTGCCATAACTACAAGACCCATTCCTGCCACGTAGTACCAAACTGTAGATGCGCCACCTGTCTTAGGGAAGTGCCTTGGTATGGCTCTTCTTTGCCTTAAATCCGTCTAAAGGTGTTTTATCCTTCTCAAAGATATACTCCTTTTTCTCCATTTGGCTTGGTTTTTCTTAACAACCTTACCCTGAGGAGTTCCATCATTTCCTATAACCTCAAATTCATCAGGACTGTTAGGGTCATTTGGATTTGGTGTATTGTTTATAGGATATGAAGGTATAGAAGGTGTTGGGTTTGGTGTATTAGGTGTTGTAGGATTAACCGGAATCAGTGGTGTTGGGTTCTCAGGTGTTGGAGGAACCACTGGCTTCTCAGGTGTTGGTGGGGTTGGAGGTGTTACAGGCTTCTTATTGTTGATTACTGTAAGTACCTTCTGTTCAAAGCTTGCCTTTCCTTCATAGTCGCCATCTAACACGATGCTCAAATCACCATTCTCAAGCTCAACAACCTTAATCTTATATACAACTCCGTTTGTTTCATAACCTTCTGGTGCTTTTGTCTCTGTAAGCTCATAGCTTCCAGCAACAAGATTCTTAAACTTAACTGCGCCATTTGTTACAGTCTCAACAGTTCCCATATCCTTCTCTGTAACTGTTCCGTCTGCAAGTCTCTTTAAGCTAAACTTTGCTCCTGCAAGCGCTTCACCATCAGTATTCCTCTTGATTATCTGAAGCACATTATAGTTCATATCCTTAAGGCTTCCCCAGACATTAGCTTCCACCTGGTGGCTTACTCTTACTTCACGGCCTACCACTTTGTCTGCCTCTATGAGAGCAACGCTATTCTCAAGAGAAGCGTTCTTTTCCACATCTTTTGCAAAGTCTGTGATATATGAGAATCTGTATCCTGCGTTTCTATCAGGAATATGCATAACCAGCTTCTTCTTTGCAAGGTCGTACTTGAATATTTCATCAAGTCCTGTAGTAATCTCTACCGCATTAACAAAGTTACCGGCATCGTCATACTCACCCTTCCATACCTTATAGTTATCATCTGCAAATATAAGCTTGTCTGTACCCTTTTCTTTTCTAAGTACAAGGTAACGGTTTACCTCATCCTCAAGTCTAACTGTAGCTGTATCGTTGGCAGCATATACTCTGTATGGCTTGTAGTACACATTCCAGTTGATGTAGCCATGGTCATCGATGAAGACCTTATCTGCGTCATGGTTCTTCCAAAGGAATCTTTCATCATACTTCGCATATGCATTTTTAGAAATAGTGGAATAACTGCCATCAAGCTTAATTGTGGCATTGTTCCATACCTCGCCTTTTTCATTAGCAGTAATGTCCTTATTCATTATAGCCTTTACAAAGATAACATAAGGGCTGTCTATCTTGTCAAATGAAAAAGTAATCAAATCATTATGAAAACCATCACTTCTAATATTGGTGGTTATGCCTTTATCAGTTATTTCCTGATCTGAAAGAGGATTTCCTACCGCATTTACCAGTGAGCCTATCTTTCCTGTTATATCGTTAGAAGCTATCGGAACACTGCCATATCTCTGGTCTGCTTCGTTTGTATCTTTGTACTTAAGTGTAGGCTCACCCTTGTAGATAAGGAAGTACTTATTATCCTTTATTGGTGCAAGTTTGAGCTTGGAATCTAATTCATCTGTTAATATAAACTTTCCTAAGTCACCGTTTACATCCTTGATATCCTTTGCATTTACGCTGATTTTAAAGACTACAGATCTGGTATCTCTGTCATAAGCAGTGTCTCTGTTATCAATCGCTCTGTTGTTTACAGCGTCATATACATCACTGTTTGTAGCCTCTGCATTGTAATCAGTAAGGAACTTCTTTGCTGCTGTCTTTGAAAGTACATGCTTATCCAAAAGCTTTGGCTGATAATGGTATCCAACCATCTTATTAAGTACTACGTGAGCTCCCTTTGTAAGGGCAATATAATTCTGTACCTGATATATACCGTCATCACGGTCTAATACTACGAGGTCTTTATCCATAACTCTTGACTTAAACTTAGCATAGTTATCTACTCCCTGCACAAGCTTAAGCTCAAGTATGTGACCAACTACAACACCACCCTTAAGGACTTCATATACTGAATTGGTGAGCCCGCTTGTAGCATCTGTGACAGGGCTTTCAGGGTTTACAAGCTTCTGGTGTCTTCTATAGATTGAATTCCTATCTATTACATTACTTGAAAATACCTTATCAAAGCCCACACCGCTTGCAAGAGTAGTAACGCCGTTGTCTCCTACTTTTCTTATGGAGAAACCATTATCTGTATTTATTGTTTTACTGTCTACATTTACACTATTATCAAAGATGAACGCATCGTACATATAGTAGTCGCCAGTAGTAGATACAGCATCCTTATTAGCTGTTACTGTCCACTCAGGTTCAAAGCCGATATAATCGCCTCTTCCACCTACGTATCCCTCATCTCTATCTGCCAATGTCTGGCTTTTAGCGGTCTTGTTAATCTCGCCAAATTTTATGTTACCACCAGGTACAGTATAGATATCAGCATGTAACTTTGATTTATTCTTTACATTGTTATTCCACCATACGTATGCATCATTGCTAAAATCTATACGGTAGTTGTCTGGCTCAATCTCTGTTTCAATGATAATCTTAAATCTACCTGTAACATTAGGTATGGTAAATGTATGATTGTCGCCTGAAACCACTGGTGTTATTTCAGTCTTAGTATCACTAAATTTAGAGCTTGTTTTATCGTAATACTGGATATATGCCTTCTTAAACTTCTGTGGTATCCTGCCCTGATTGTCCTTGGTAAGTTCATCAGATACCGTTACATCACCAAGATTATACTCAGGGTAATTGAAGTCTATAGTCCAGGTAATTGTCTTTGTATTGGCATCATAAGTACCTGTCTTTTGACCTGTTTTCTTAACAACAACTCCTGCATATGCATTCCAGTATTTGCTTGTTCCATATTTTACAAGCCTAACATTATTGCTGTATCTGCGTTGGCCCCAATCAAACTCGCCACCAAAGTTAACATCTGTACTGAGCTTTATTACAGCTTTGTTGTTATTATTAGCATCAAGATCATCTGCCTTTATTGTATAAGTCAAGATACTTGTATACTCACTACCCCTTTCATAAAATACATTAAGTCCTGATGTTTTGTCCCTAGACTTATCATTGATAGTGAAAGTACCCGGTATATAGTTATTACCTAATTGTTTAAGTGATTCAGGGTCATCTTCTATTGTATATCCTTCAAGGCTAAGAGGTCGCTTTTGGCTCTACTCCCTTTTACAAACCTTTCAACTGTTATAGTCCAGTCAATCTTAGAGTTCTTTACGTCAAGTACTCCGGTTTTTGTTATCTTCGCGTCGTCATCAATTACGCCAATCTTATACTCTTTGCCGAAGATTCTAATTACCTTCTCAGTGGTTGATACAAAATCAAGCTTTGAGAGGTCAACCTTTACTTTGATAGAAGCACCTACAGTTGTGCTTTCTTTTTCAAAAACTTCATCAGCAGTATCTGAAAAAAATCAAATCTTGCTTTAACGTTGCCATCAGCACTCTTTTGTAAAGATTACGTCACATATCTTAAGTTTTTGAAGCTTTGTCAACGATAGGCTCTTTAATATTATCAAGTGCTTCATTGTCTCCTGCAAACTTAAGCTTATCACCTAAGTTAAACTCTACATAATCACCCTTTTCAATGTGCTTATCCGCATCAAGTGCCTGGTTAAATACGCCCGTAAATGACATATCTATCTGAATATCATTTTCCGTATTAATATCACCTGTAACAGGCTTATAACCATCATAGCCTTGCTTTTGTGAAATGGTCATCTTAGCTGTGCTTTCCACAAGACTAGTCTTGTCATTACCAGCTGCCGTAACAAATTCAGGCAGTTTTACTCCGGTTAGCACTATAGCAACCGTAAGTATCAGACCCAACAGTGCAGATCCATGTTTTTTCCACATACGTTCTCTCTCCTTTAATATTGTTTTTCCGCCTCCTGCCATCAGCAGAAAGAAGTAAATGTCCCATATTTTTGGGTGTCTACGGGTTACAAATAACACATTTAGTTATCTATAATTTATTACTTGTAACATTTATATCAGAAATTCACAAAAAAACTGCAGTAAAAACATACACAAAAAAATCATTTTCTTTGTTACATTTAACAAATTATTTGTTTTCTGTGTATGTTTTTTTGTAATCTTATACAGTAAGTCTGTAATCTAAGTCACTTGTTCACACTAATACTTTCTTTGTGCTTAGCTTTGTAATTAGCTTGTTACCTTATTCGTACTATCTTTCTACTAACTTTGACTTATACTTGTGCTTATCTCATTACTTTTCTTTTTTACGTCTTATGAGTACCAAGCCACCTACAAGAACCAGACCGATTCCCGCAACATAGTACCAAACTGTAGAAGTTCCACCGGTTTTTGGAAGGTTCTTCTTCGCTTTATTTCCACCTAAAGGAGTATCATCATCATTCACTATCTGATTGTTCTTTCCCTTTGGCTTATTGGTCTTTACCACCTTACCCTGTGGGGTCTTATCTTCATCAACAACCACTCCATCAGGTGTCTTAGGACTATTTGGAGTAGGAGTTATAGTAGAAGGTGTGGATGGGGTAATAGGTGTAGTTGGGGTTGGTGTAGGTGTTATAGGTATAACAGGTGTTGGATTATCCGGTGTTGGGTTAACAGGAATTAAAGGTGTAGGGTTATCCGGTGTTGGTGGCACTACAGGAGTTGGGTTATCTGGTGTAGGTGGTACCACTGGTGTTGGATTATCTGGTGTAGGAGGGGTAACAGGATTTGGAACATCAGGTGTCTTTTTGTTAATAACAGTAAGAACGCTCTGATCCATCTTTGCCTTTCCTTCATAGTTTCCATCTAAAAGTACCTTTAATCCGCCATTTTCAAGCTCTACAACTTTTTATCTTGTATACCACGCCATTTGATTCATAACCTACAGGTGCCTTTGTCTCGGTAAGCTCATATTCACCTACTGTGAGGTTTTCAAACTTAACCGCAGCATTGGTTGCGGATACAACCGTTCCCTTATCCCCTGCAGGACTCTGTGCGCTTGCAAGCTTCTTTAAGTTAAACTCTGCTCCAGCAAGCGCTGTGCCTTCAGTATCGGTCTTTACTAACTGAAATGCACCATAGTTCATATCCTTAAGGCTCGCCCCCAAGCGTTGGCTTCAACCTTGTGGCTTACTCTTACTTCACTGCCTACCTGTTTGTCTTTCTCTATAAGAGCAACGCTGTTCTCAAGAGATACATCCTTTGCTACATCTTTTGCAAAGTCTGTGATATATGAGAACCTGTATCCTGCATTTCTATCAGGAATATGCATAACCAGCTTCTTCTTTGCAAGGTCGTACTTGAATATTTCATCAAGTCCTGTAGTAATCTCTACCGGGTTAACAAAGTTACCGGCAGCGTCATACTCACCCTTCCATACCTTATAGTTGTCATCTGCAAATATAAGCTTGTCTGTACCCTTTTCCTTTCTAAGAACAAGGTAGCGGTTTAACTCATCTTCAAGTCTAACTGTAGCTGTATCGTTGGCAAGATATACTCTGTATGGCTTGTAGTACACATTCCAGTTGATGTAGCCATGGTCATCGATGAAGACCTTATCTGCATTATGGTTCTTCCAAAGGAATCTTTCATCATACTTAGCATATGCATTTTTAGTAATAGCGGTATTGCCACCTTCAAGCATAATTGTGGCATTGTTCCATACCTCACCTTTTTCATTCAAAGGAAGATCATTTTTCATTACAGCCTTTACGAAGATAACATAAGGGCTGTCTATCTTGTCAAATGAAAAGGTAATTAAATCATCGCTATAGCCATCTTTTCCGATTGTGGCCTCTATACCTTTGTCTGCTATTTCCTGATCTGAAAGAGGATTTCCTACCGCATTTACCAGTGATCCTATCTTTCCTGTTATATCGTTAGAAAATGTTGGAACACTGCCATATCTCTGGTCTGCTTCGTTTGTATTGTTGTACTTTAATGTAGGCTCGCCCTTATATATAAGGAAGTACTTATTATCTTTTATTGGTGCCAGTTTTAGCTTGTAGCATAGTTTATCATTTAAGATAAACTTTCCTAAGTCACCATTTACATCCTTGATATCCTTTGCATTTACACTGATTCTAAAGACTACAGATCTGGTATCTCTGTCATAAGCTGTGTCTCTGTTGTCAATTGCTCTGTTGTTTACAGAGTCATATACATCACTGTTTGTAGCCTCTGCATTATAATCAGTAAGGAACTGCTTTGCTACCGACTTTGAGAGTACATGCTTATCCAAAAGCTTTGGCTGATAGTGGTATCCAACCAGCTTATCAAGCACTACGTGGGCTCCCTTTGTAAGGGCAAGGTAGTTCTGTACCTGATATACACCGTCATCACGGTCTAATACAACGAGGTCTTTATCCATAACTCTTGACTTAAACTTAGCATAGTTATCTACTCCAGGCACAAGCTTAAGCTCAAGTATGTGGCCAACTACAACACCATCCTTAAGGACTTCATATACTGAATTAGTGAGCCCGCTTGTAGCATCTGTGACAGGGCTTTCAGGATTAACAAGCTTCTGGTGTCTTTTATAGATTGCATTTTTTGATTTATTTGAAAATACCTTATCAAAGCCCACACCGTTTGCAAGAGCAGTAACGCTGTTGTCTCCTACTTTTCTTATGGAGAAACCATTAGCTGTATTTATTGTTTCTCTGTCAACACTTACACTATTATCAAATGAACGCATCGTACATATAGTAGTCGCTAGGAGTAGATACAGCATCCTTATTAGCTGTTACTGTCCACTCAGGCTCATAGCCGATATAATCGCCCTTGCCACCAACATAGCCAAGTTCACCATCTGGTGAGGCCTGGCTTTTAGCGGTCTTGTTAATCTCACCAAACTTGATATCTCCACCTGGTACAGTATAGATATCAGCATGCAGCTTAGTCTTATTCTTTACATTGTTATTCCACCATACGTATGCATCGTTGCTAAAGTCTATACGGTAGTTGTCTGGCTCAATCTCTGTTTCGATAACAAGCTTAAATCTACCTGTAACATTAGGTATAGTAAAGGTATGATTGTCGCCTGAAATCAATGGTGTTATTTCAGTCTTAACACTACTAAAATCATATTTATCATAATCATAAGCCTGGATATATGCCTTCTTAAACTTCTGTGGTATCCTGCCCTGATTGTCCTTGGTAAGTTCATCAGATATTGTTACATCACCAAGCTCATACTTAGGGTAGTTGAAGTCTATAGCCCAGGTAATTGTCTTTGTATTGGCGTCATATGTACCTGTCTTACTACCCATTTTTCTAGCTGAAACACCGGTAGAAACACGCCATCTCTGGGATGTATTGAACTTAACCAGCTCAACAGCATTATAATAATAGCGATCTCCCCCGCTAAATTCACCACCAAAATTCACATCTGTGCTGAATTTCACTACTGCCTTACTAGTATCAGCAGTATCTAAGTCCTCAGCTTTGATGGTATAGGACATGGCATCGGTATAATCCGTACCATATACCTTACCCACCTTTAAGCCTGATGTCTCGTCTCTGGACTTATCGTTGATTGTGAATGTGCCAGGTATATAGTTATTACCCCACTCTCCCTGGGAAGTAGGATCTTCAAGAAAAGTATATCCCTCAATGCTAAGAGGCTGTCTTGGTTCAACACCCTTTACAAATCTTTTGGCAGTAATGGTCCAGTCAATCTTGGAGTTCTTTACATCAATGACACCGGTCTTTGTTAATTCAACATCACTGTCAATAACGCCAACCTTGTACTCTTTGCCAAATATCTTGATGACTTTCTCAGTGGTATTCTCATAGTCAAACTTTGAAAGGTCCACATCTACCTTGATTGATGCTCCAATATCTGCACTTTCTTTATCAAATACCTTATCATCACTGTTTGAAAAATCAAACTTCACCTTAATATTACCTGATGCATCCTTTGTAAATATTGCATCACAAATCTTCACATTTAATGACTTATCATTAATAGGAATTACAACTTCATTGGCAGACGCATTGTCACCTGTAAACTTGAGCTTTTCACCCAAGTCAAACTGTACATAATCACCTTTTTTAATATAATTCCCTTCATTTAAGGTCTTGTTAAAAACAGCCGTAAATGAGATATCAACCTGGATATCTTTATCTGTGCTTATATCCCCTGTCACAGGCTTATAACCATTATATCCTTCCTTTTGCGAGATGGTTAGCTTTGCGTCTTTTACAATACTTGTTTTGTCATTCTCTGCAGCTAACACATAATCAGGAAGCCTTATTCCGGTGATGAATAAAGCCACAGTAAGTATTAGCCCAAGAAGCGCAGAACCATGTTTTTTCCACATACATTCTCTCCTTATGTAATAATAGTCGCTCTGCAAAAAAGCAGAAAGTTACAGTTGCCCCCTCCTTGGGATAACAGGCTCAAAGCAAAAATATTGCTTATTCCCCATTACTTACTATCCTAATTTATACCAAATATAATAAAAAAATAATCAAGCTAAATAATAATTATTATATCCTAAAATTAATAAAAAACGAAGGTCATGCTGCCGTATATATACAGACAGCACAACCTTCGTAAATTAGTTAATTAAAAGCATTTGTAACTATTACAAATTACTTTTTCTTCTTTACGTCTCTTAAATACAAGTCCTGCTACAAATACCAAAACCAATACCTGCAACATAGTACCAAACTGTAGAAGTTCCACCAGTTTTTGGAAGGTTCTTCTTCGCTTTATTTCCATCTAAAGGAGTATCATCATCATCTACTATCTGATTGTTCTTTCCCTTTGGCTTGTTGGGCTTTACTACCTTACCCTGTGGGGTCTTATCTTCATCAACCACCACTCCATCAGGTGTCTTAGGACTATTTGGAGTAGGAGTTATAGTCGAAGGTGTGGCCGGGGTTATAGGTGTAGTTGGGGTTGGTGTAGGTGTTATAGGTATAACCGGTGTTGGGTTATCCGGCGTTGGGGTTACCGGAACTAAAGGTGTAGGGTTATCCGGTGTTGGTGGCACTACAGGTGTTGGATTAACCGGTGTAGGCGGTACTACAGGTGTAGGATTAACCGGTGTTGGTGGTACTACAGGTGTAGGAGGTGTCACAGGCTTCTTCTTATTGATTATAGTAAGCTCATTCTCTGAAAGTTTTGCCTTTCCATCATACTTAGCTGCCTCATCGGAGAACTCCACCTTAAATCCGCTTTCAAGCTGTGTAACCTTAATCTTATAAACTATGCCGTTTGAGTCATATCCATCAGGTGTCTTATCTTCAGTAAGCTCATACTCACCAGGTGTTAGCTTCTCAATAACAATGGCTGAATTAGTCGTAGAATCAAATGTTCCAATAACCTTCTTAGGGTTTGCTCCATTGGCAAGCCTTGTTAAAGTGAACTTAGCTCCTGCAAGCTTTTCGCCATTCTCATCAGTTTTAACTATCTGGAGACGCTCATAGATCCTCTTGGTTAAGCTTTCCCCAAGCTGTACCGTCAATCTTATGGTTAACTGTTACTGTACTGCCTATCTGCTTTGAGGTCTCTATAAGAGCCTCATTACTTAATTTGTCACCAGGCTTTGCATTGTCAGCAAAATCAGTTATATAAGAAATCTTATATACTGAATCGTTCTCAGGGATATTGATTACAAGCTTTTCAGCTGTTGTGTCATAGGTAAAAATCTTGTCAAGTCCTTCTGTAATCTCTACAGGATTAACGAACTTTCCGTCCTTGTCTATCTCACCCTTCCAAATCTTGTAATTGTCCCCCTCAAATACGAGGTTTCCTGTACCCTTTTCTTTTCTAAGAACAAGGTTTCCGTTTAACTTGTCCTCGATTCTTAATTTGGTTGCATTGTTATCGTTGTATACCTTGTATGGTATGTAGTTAAGGTTCCACTTGATGTATCCGTTATCGCTTATGTTAACCTTATCTCCATCTATTCCCTTTGTAAGGAATCTTCCATCGTAATCAAAGGCTGCTCTTCTGTTAGCAGTATACTTATCTAATGTAAGTGATACATTGTTATAAGCAGTGGCTATTTTATTGGTATACTGAGGTATATCATTTCTAAGTTCAGCCTTCACAAGAACTACATAAGGGCCATTAAGCTTGTCAAAGGTTATATTAAGCTGATTCTTAATCTTTGGATAGTTCTCAACAACCTCGCCGCTTATACCTTCTTGCGTAAGCTCAGCATCTGTAAGCGCACCACTAACAGCCTTTACTACATTAGTTGATACAAGTGAAGTCAAAGTATCATTAGTTCCAGGATACTTGTCTGCAGAGTTCCTCTGTAGATGAGGAAATATTTATCATTTGCAGGATTTGCGAGATCCTTTTTGATTGGAGCAAGCTGGAACTCATAAGGAAGTGTATCCTTAAGCACAAACTTACCTATATCTCCATCAACATCCTTAATATCAGCAGCATTTACGCTTATCCAAAAGTATACAGACTTAGTCTCTCTATCGTAAGCTGTTTCACTATTGTTCTTTGCCGCTCCTTTATAACCATAATAAGGAGAATGACCCTTATCGTCATAAATATCAGCGTTTGCTGCTACAGCATCATAATCTTTCTGTAACTTTTTAGCTGCATCTCTTGAAAGTGTGCTCTTATCCAATATTCTTGAAAGATAATTGTATTCTGCATCTTTGGTAAGCAGTGTCTTGCCATTTTTAGCGAGAACTACTCTGTTTTGCAACACGAGAACCATTATAAGTATTTTTCATTTACAAGAGCAGATCTATCCATAATCCTTGACTTAAATGTAGCTTGATTGTTTACTCCGGGAACAAGCTTAACCTCAAGTACATGGCCTACTGTCTTGCCATCCTTAACTATCTCATAAACTGCATTAGTAATACCATCAGTCTTAGTTTTTAATGGATCGTTGATATCAACGAGTTTCTGGTGCGTTCCGCTATCAGGCATTATCTTTGCAAGTGATACATTGCCTGCAAGTGATGTAACTGAAGGTGCACCAACCTTCTTTAGAGAAAAACCATTTCCTTCATTTACAGTCTTCTTGTTTATTGCAACATTCTCATCAAAAATGAGAACGTCATACATATAGTAGTCGCCTGTACCTACAGGAACAACTTTGCTGTCAGCAGAAATAGTCCACTCAGGTTCAAAGCCAACAAAAGAGAACCAAAATGAGTGATTTTTAGCAGACTTTTTTATATCGCCATAAGTCTGTCCACCAGGAAGAGTTGTGGATACACTACCACTTAATTTAACCTTGTACTCTTCTTTATCGTTCCACCATACATAAGCATCGTTGTCAAAAATCAGCACGAACGCTGTCAGGGTTCAATTTCAGTCTCAAATGTAACCTTTATCTTTTCATTAACATTATCAATGCTAAATGTATAATTGTTTCCTGTATTAGAGATAGCAGTCAATGTGCTCACTGCGCCCCAGGTCTTATCTGCTTCATTCCATCTCTGGTACTTTGCATTTAAGAACTTCTGCTCTATTCTTCCAGTCCTATCAGGTGTGAACTCGTCAGATATCTTAACAGTTCCAAGCTCATATGGAGGCTTGTTAAACTCGACAGTCCAGATAATCTTCTTACCGCTGTCGTCTATCTTACCTTCTTTTTATACCAAACTTTTCAAGGTTAACACTTGCCCACACATCAGCACTTTCACCACTTCCATAAGGCTTAGATACCTGAGCCCTGTTGGATTCGGTAGTGTTTATACTGCCGTATTGATTGATTCCAAAGTTTGCAACTGTGCTGAGTGTAACCACTGCCTTTCCTACATTGGAAGCATCTAAATCACCGGCAGTAATTGTATACTCATAATCAGCTGATCCGTTATCATATATATGTAACTTGCCTTCTTCATATTTATTTGATTCTTCTACAAGTCTGTCGTTTATCTTATAGGTTCCTCTAATGAAGTCACCATACTTTACACCATCTACAGTCTCAGTTGATGGTAGGTCACGAACCCTATATCCTTCAAGGCTTAATTGCTTGTCAGGCATGCCTTTAACATGTCTTTCGATTTCGATAGTCCAGTCTACTTTGTGATTCTTAGGATCAAGCTTACCGGATTTTTTAACAAGCAGTTCACCTTCAATATAACCAACTTCATAGTCTTTTCCAAAAAGCTTAATTGTCTTTTCAGAATTCTTCTCCCAGTCAAGCTTGGTTACGTCAGGCATTACAGATACGCTTGCTCCTACCTTACCGCTCTTCATCTCAAATACTGCATCATCTGAATTTGAAAAATCAAACTTAACTGTGATATGTCCTGTAGCAGAATCCTTTGTAAATACAGCATCACAGATCTTAAGTTTAGATTCGGTATCAGTGATTGGAAGAGTAAGTGAAGCTGAAGATTCATCAGCTCCTGCAAACTTAAGCCTGTCGCCTAAGTCAAACTGAACATAATCTCCTTTATTGATACGTTCATCAGGCTGAAGGGTATCATTAAATATCGCCTCGAATGACATCTCAACCTTAATCTCTTTATTGGTGTCAATCTTGGTAGTATCCGTAATTGGATAATAACTACCTCCGCTATCCTTTTGACTAAGTACAAAAGTTGTACTATCCTTGCCTGCTACCAGGCTTGTCTTGTCGCTGCCTGCAGCTGCTACATACTCAGGAAGCTTTATGCCTGTTATAAATAAAGCTATCGTAAGTATTAGCCCAAGAAGCGCAGAACCATGTTTTTTCCACATACTTTTTCTCCTTTTTGTTGTCTGTTAGTCTCCGCCAGCAAGTATAAGTGATATCCCTCCTTGGGACAATGAATAAAAAAATAATCAGTTACATTTTAACTATTTTTTTATTACTTACTTGTTAATATTAATACCATATTTTATTAAAATTTGCAATCAAAAAAACGAAAAAATACACAAAAAAACACTATAACGAGTACATTCCACATTATATAATGTTTTTTTCATGTATTTTTTTGTAACCATTTTGTAACCATCATATTACGAACTTTTCATTTAACAAAAACAAGCTATAAATTTAACTTTGTTAACAACTTTGTAAAAATAATCAGGCAAAGGGGCGTGAAACTCCATATATTCTTTAGTTCTCGGATGAATAAACCCAAGCATCTCAGCATGAAGGGTCTGCCCATCAAGCTTAAAAGGATTCTTCGCCACCCCGTAGACATTATCTCCAAGAAGAGGATGACCGATGCTAGTCATATGTACCCTAATCTGATGTGTTCTTCCGGTCTCAAGTTCACACTCGATGTGAGCATAATTATTTCCATTGGGGGATGAAGAGTTCTTTAGGACTTTGTAGTGCGTAACTGCAGGTTTTCCGTTTGGCACTATAGCCATCTTTTTTCTGTCAGTCTTAGACCTTCCAATGGCTCCTTCGATTCTCCCTTCATTCTCCTTAAAAGTACCATAGACAATGGCCTGATACTTTCTTTTGATGCTATGCTCTTTTAACTGTTCCGCTATAAATCTATGAGACGCATCATTCTTACAGGCTATTACTACACCTGTAGTATCCATGTCAATTCTATGCACTATACCCGGACGGAGCTCTCCATTTATACCCGACAGGTTATCCTTGCAATGAAACATCAGTGCATTGACAAGGGTTCCGGTGTAATGACCTGCTGCAGGATGGACTACCATTCCTTTGGGTTTATTTACAAGGATAACATCTTCATCCTCATATAGAATATCAAGCGATATATCCTCAGGAAGTATCTTGACATCCTTTACCGGAGGTAGATTAACTGTAATGGCAGCACCGTTATATACCTTGAAGCTACCTTTAACTATTTTCCCTGCAACCTGTACTCTGCCCTCATCTATTAGGTTTTTCAGATAGGACCTGGAGTAATCAGTGAGAGTTTCAGACAGATATTTGTCTATTCTTTCCCCCTCTTCCTCTGAGTTTAGCTCAATGATGTCATCAGAATCCTCATCCATTTCTATATCGTATGTTTCTGTTTTACTGTTTTGTTTCATCCTTCACCTTACCAAGCATCTTATCAAAGTCATCATCCTTATAATAAAAAATACCGAGAAATATCATTGCACATGCTGCTACAGTCACATAACAGTCAGCCACATTGAAAAATAGGAAAAATTAATAAGTTCAAAGTATAGGAAATCAATGACATAGCTGTGACCATACTTAATCATAGTGAGTACTCTGTCTCCAAAGTTTCCCAAGGCTCCTGCAAGCAAAAGAACAAGCGCATAATGAAAAAACCTATATCTTTTCTCATACACTAACTTTCTAAGCATAAATATAACCAGTGCCACCACTGCTATAGTAATGACAATAAATATCCAAAAAGCAGCCTTTGAAGCATACCAAATGTCTGCCCTGGAGTTTCCTCCCTCAAGCAGGGTAAAGCTAAACACACCAGGTATTATGTCAAAGTCGCCATTTGAAAGATACTTTACAGCCAACTGCTTCGTCACAAAATCAATGGCTACCAAAAATAACAACAGCAATTATTTCAAAAAGAAAAAAATCTTATTTTTATTCATACCTAACCTTCAAATACCTCATTTATTCCAAGCATCAGCTCTTCATCAGTCACATCTCTGTAGATTTCTGCTCTTCCCTATCTCCGTAGTCAAAACAAACTTAATCCTTCCACCCTGCATCTTTTTTTATCTGACTTTGTTGCAGTTAGTATGTCTTCTTTGCTAAAAAGCTGTTTCAGATAAATTAATCCTTCTAAACAGCTTGAAGCTCACAAGTATGTCTTTCATATCAGAAAACTCTTCCTCCGACATAAGTCCACGGCTAAGAGCAATTCGTGCGATGGCTACCATGCCCAATGCAACACATTCTCCATGAAGGAGCTTGAACTCCATTAGTTTCTCGACTGCATGCTCTATAGTATGCCCATAGTTTAATATTGCTCTAAGGCCATCTTCCAGTGGGTCTTTCTCTACCACTTCTTTTTTTATTCTACAAGAGTGGAATATGATATACTCCAGAGTTAAATAGTCTTTGTCTAACACTTTATTTGCATTATCCCTAAGATAGTCTATGAACTCTTTATCATAAATATAACCATATTTGATGACTTCAGCCATACCCGATAGATATTCTCTTTCAGGCAGTGAAATCAAAGTATTAACATTCATATAGACAAGTTTGGGTTGGTGGAAAGCCCTCACCATGTTTTTTTTATAGGAGAGAAAGTCTACTCCTGTCTTACCTCCAACACTCGAATCCGACATGGCAAGTAAGGTAGTAGGAATCTGTGCAAATCTTATTCCTCTAAGATAAGTGGCTGCACAAAACCCTGCCAGGTCTCCCACAACTCCGCCGCCTACGGCAAGTATTACATCATTTCTTTCAAACTTCTCTTTTTATAAGTTTCTCATATAGCTTGTAAACTGTAGTCAGATTTTTGTTATCTTCTCCTGCAGTAAATGTAAAACTACTTACTATCTTTTTTTGTATTTGACAATAACCTGGAAACTTCATCCTTAAAGTATCCATCTGTGTTTGAATCAAATACCAGCATAAATTTATTGCAGGTAGCAAAAACTACTGATAATATATCCGCCAATTTGATAAAATCAGGCTCAATGACTATGTTATAGGAGTCATCTACGCCTGAATTTATCTCAACACTAAGTATTTTTACTCATATTTCCCTTTACAATTTTAAAAGCCTGTTATCATTATAATATTTCATCATCTGTGCCTAAGATATCACGAGGTATTCTGTTAATAAGATTGTCATTTACAGAAGTCGATTGCTCTCTTAGATTCTGCATCCTATCAATTTCCTGTCTTGTCTTTTCTTCTGCAGCAATCTTTTTTGCAAGAAGCACTCTTCTCTCTTTAGCATTCATCTCTCCTGCGCGTAAGTTGCCTGCAGACTGGCTCTTTGCTACAGAGGAAAGCATCTCTACAGCAGTAGGAACTGACTCGTGTGGATGTACTTCTTCTCGTTGCAGCTTTTTAGCTCAGAGGCAGGGCTTACATCAGTAACAGGCTTTGACTCATGTAAGTGCTTGTCATCCGCAGTTCTTACTCCTTTAATAGTACGAGTCTCTGCAAAATGTCTTGCATCACTAACCGGAGCTGATTCTTGGGCAGGATGAGCTCCCTGTACCGGTTTTGCAGAAGGCGTTATCTTTGGAACTTTAACAGGCTTAATTTCCTGAGTAGGTATGGCTTTCGTCGCTGTATTTTTCCTGTACAGGCTTTACATCGCTTGCTTTTTGCTTCCTGCATTGGTTTAGCAGAAGTCATCGGTTTTACTCCCTGGACAGGCGTTCCCGCAGAAGCAAGCTTTGCTTCCTGTACAGGCGTTCCTGCAGAAGCAGGCTTTTGCTTCCTGGACAGGTTTTTGTGGCAGTTTTATGTTTCAATTCAGGAACATGATCTACATCTTCCTCTTTGATTTTCTCCATTACTGCTTCAAATTCATCTTTTTCTACAGCTTCTTCATCATCTGCAGTTTCTTTGTCAGATAAAAAAATCCGCAATATTCTCATCTACCTCGGATGTATTATCCTCATCCTCCGGTATTGCATTTCGTGCATCTTCAAGTTCATCCTTAAGCTTTAAATAACCATCCAAATCATTAACAGATATCTTGTAGGTATCACTATTAATGAGGTCTAACTGAGTGGTAATAAGGTTCTTAACATAAGACTTATAGAGTTCAAATCTTCTGTTTAGCTCATCCGTCTGTCTGTAAATAGCATCCAAATCATTCTTGGCTTTTGGTAATTATCGAATCCGCTCTTGAACGCGCAACCTTTTTCAATGATTTTTGGCATTACTAAGCGCCTTTTTCTTTCTTTTTCATCAGCCGTCTTTTTGAGCAAGCACAAGTGACTTCTGAAGGGTCTTTTCTATAGACTTATAGTACTGCATTCCCTCACTTAATGTAGTTAATTTCTCTTTAAGCTCAGAATTTTCTCTATTCACCTCTTCGAAAGACTCAACAATTTCATTTACGAAATCATCTACGCTCTTTTTCGTATAGCCAATACCCTTCTTAAATTCATGGTTCTTTATCTCGTTTAGTGAAAGCATAATCCCCTCCTGCAAATTAACAATATTTTCCGATATGAATCTGTAGCCTGTCTTTTTTTGTTTTTTTCCTAAACTTCCATAAAAAAATAAATTTTTCCAAAAACCTCTTACGGATATTACATCACCTTCTGATACCTGGTAATGGCTCGTTGATGATGCTGCCGAATTAACAGCGACCTTATCTCCATCAATCAACGCCTTTTACCTTAGTCCTGGAAAGGTTAAGAGCCTCTCAATTATTACATCCAGCCCTAAGTGATGGTACAGTACCATACTTATCTTCAATCCGTCTGCAAACCATAACTTTGTCTGCAGATGTCCTTTGTGCACTTACATTACATCTTCCGATCTGCCTGAGTTCACTTATGATGAAATCGGCAATTTTCTCCTGACAAAATACAAAAGGCTTTTAACTATACTTCCATTTTTCTGATACGGTAAAGATATCACCCTATCAGCTTCCTATCTATTCCAAGCCCAAGTATGGCTCCAAGAAAATCCCTATGTGTAAGCGAGTTATTTTCATACTTTACGCTCTTTATAAGTATTTCAATACACTCAATTGGGAACTTAATATCTTCTCTATCCTCATACGATGCAGGAAAACAAACCATGACTCTCTCTGCGTCTTCTAAGCCTCCATATAGGAAAAAACCTTCCTAACGGAAGGTCTGCCACCTGTCTTTTTTAAAATTGCAACTTCCCTGTTATTAAGAAAAATCTGAAAAACACTTATATCTCTGGCAAAAGACAGCTTTTGCCAAGTCTAGCAAATGCCTGAATACTGAATTTTCTTCCTTATCCATATTACTGTCCATTTAACTTTGGTACAGCAAAGAGAGTATCTATAAGCTCTTCTTCATTTTCAACTGAAAGCTCAACGTTCTCAGGTGATATGATATAAACATACTTAGACACAGCTCTGAACTTCCCGTTGATTGCATGCATCGTTCCAAAAACAAAATCCACTATACGCTGTGCTTCCACAGTATCAAGTGCTTCGAGATTGAGGGCAACTATAGAGCCTGCCAGCAGCTTATCACAGATGTCCTCCACCTCATCAAATCCCTTTAGGGAGCTTTTACACAGACTTCAGTTCCACCTTTTCCGCTCTTTTTAATAGGTATAACCTTGCGGTTATCCTTTGGAGCAAAGACAGTTTTCTTCTTTTTCTCAAAGAATGAAGGCTCCTCATCTTCATCCTCCTCATCGTAATCATCATCATAGTCGTTTCTTCTAAGCTGTCTGGATCTTGAAGACTCTAAACGCTCTTCTTCAAGCTCATCTTCATAATCCTCATCATAGTCATCATCGTAGTCGCTGCCGTCTTTGAATGACGTAAACATATGGCTAATCTTCTTAAACATAAACACACTCCTATTATTAATCTCAAATCGAATAGTCTCTGTGACCGAATATTCCGGTACCCACCCTTACAAGAGTAGCTCCTTCTTCAATTGCCGTTTCATAGTCACCGGTCATTCCCATCGAAAGGACATTCATACTCACATTATGAATGTTTTTGCTATTCAAGTCAACCATTATTTTATTAAGATTTTTAAAAATATTTACGATTTTTCTTCAGATTCCTGAGCGATAGGTGCTACTGTCATCAATCCTTTCACTCTTATATGCCTCGAATTTTTGCCACTTCTCTAATAAAAATCCTCTACATTTTCAGGCAGACACACCGAACTTGGTATCTTCTCCTGCGATATTTACTTCCACAAGCACATCCACAATCACTCCTCGTTTGACCGCTTCCTTTTCAAGAGCTTCTGCAAGCCTAATGCTTTCAAGTGAGTGTATTAAAGATACCTTTCCTACTACGTATTTTTACTTTGTTAGTCTGAAGATGACCTATCAGATGCCAATCAAGAGAATCGTCAATCTTCTCCATCTTGTCTTTAAGCTCTTGAACCTTGTTTTCTCCAAATGACCTTATCCCGCATCTCATAGCTTCTTTGACAGCCTCTACAGGATGAGTCTTACTAACCGCTATAAGTTTTACATCTTCTCTTCTTCTCCCTGCCCGCTTACAGGCAGCTGCAATGTTTTCTTCAACTAATCTTAGATTATCAGATATTTCCATATTACTCCTTATCCATCTTATCAGCATTAAGAATTATATTATCATATTCGCTCAAATTATAGCCTTTATCTATAGGGATGAGATAATATTCACTGTTGTCATCCGTCAAAATGTCCGTATCAGGCTCTACGTGTCTGAATCTCGGATAACCGTTATTAATATTATATACACCCTTCATAAGCTTAGTAGCGCTAACCGTATACGTATTTTGACTGTTGGCAGCCATTAGTTCATCCCCGGACTTAAAGCCCTCATTTACATCTACATACACCATTTTTTTCTTAGTATCCCTGTAGCAGATGTCTGCCTCAACATACCTAGTCACTGTTTCACCACTCTTATTAGTACTGCGAAGGGTAAATCCTCCTGTCCTATTACCGCCTCCATTCATATAATATTCTTCGGGAATCTCATATACCTGTCTTTCAACCACTGAAGACTTTGGCACTTTGAGTCCGGTTACGCTTCTTAGCACAATATACACATTCACAAATCTCTTATCGGCATAGTCAACCATATAGTTGTAAAACGTCAGCACGAGATAATTGCTTCCGTTTATTTCAGTAATGTCCGCCTTAGCCTTTGCATTAAATCCCTTGTTGTCAACATTAACGTCCACATAGCCTTTATCCTTAAGCAGTTCTATCTGAGTTTCATTGACAGGAACCACTACCTTCCAGGTTTCATCTGAAATAAGCTTGTACACAGGAACTCCCGCCTCGACCTTGCCATCATTTTCAGTAGCTATTTTCAGTATATAGCTATTCTGCTTTTCAAATATATCGGAAGTAATGTTATCTTCGGTCAGATTCTCAAGCCCATCAGCTCCATAGACCACAATACCGCTGTCACTTGCGGAGCTAACACTAAAAGAGCCCTTTGCGTCAGAAGACTTTTTTAAGTGAAGCCATAATCTTTTTGCCCGAAGTGGTCATAACAGTCTCTTTTCATCGACTCTTTAAGTCCATAGGTGCTAAGGAAATTATCATCTCTGTTTATCTGGAATTGATGTAGTATTCCTGTAATTCTCTCTCCTGACTCATCGCTTTGGTCGTCAGCAGTAAGCTTTTGAATATTTTTTTCCAGTCTTGTCTATGGAAAATACTGCTTCTTTTCTTCTCACCCTTGAGTTTCCGTTCACATAATAATTTATATATCCTGCTTCTTTGGACTTTACTACATTTTCATCTCTTAAAGCTAATCCGGTAGTATTGATAACCTCAGTCTTTTTCATCACTTACTACTCTGTATATAGAAGTCTTTTCTCTTAGCATATAAGAAATAGTGTGCCCTAATATATAAATCAATATGATTCCAAAAACAACAAAGCCTACATGGAATTGATTTTTCCCACCGTATCGTACAACATTACTTTTCCTTCTCTTTGTCATCTTTCTTTCTGCCAATATCTATTCCTCCAAACAAACAAACTGCCACACCAAAAATAATGTGACAGTCTGTAAAAATAAAGCAATAATCTTATAAGGAAACCAGCACATTACGCTTATATTCCTCAGGAAGTTCCTCACTCTTAACAGAAAGACTGAGAATAATATCCACACTGTATTTATCTGCAACCTGAATAATCTTATCTAATACAGGCTTCATCGTTTCCTTATCTGTCAATGAAATCTTAAGGAAGCTATCAAGGAAAAATGGCCTCAAGATCGTGCATTCTGGGAAATAATTCCGCAAACAAATCCAATAAATTCCCGGAATTCTCTACAAAGAAATCCTTTACATTTATAAGACGGATCTTATTGTTGAGCTCATACATATGAGCAAGATCCTTGTCAAGAAATACAACATTACCACCTGAAGTTTTCACTGCTTCATTGGCCTTATCGAGTATTACTTTAGTCTTACCTTTTCCCTTTTCCCCACAAATAATATTTACCATAGTAAAACCCTCCTTTATATGAAAAAAAGTTTATTAAGCACTAATATTATATGTCAAAATACCATAAAAAATTCAATCAGTTTGAAGTATTTTTGAGGTAAATTTTCAAAAACAGTTCCAAGCTGTGCATAGAGGTTGAGACTGTCTGATGCCTTAAGAATACCCACGATATAATTCTTATCGGCAGATGACTTAAATGACATCAAAATACAAGAGCCAGCCTCATCTGTAGTTCCTGTCTTTCCTCCTATAACTGTATATCCGTCAGGTACTCTAAGCAAGCCTGCCAGATACTGGTTGGTAGAAGTGACCTTAGTTGTGACCTTATTACCCAAGGCATTTTTTTATATTCTACTGTGTATGACCCCTGATTAATTATCTTAACAAATTCCGGGATTTCAAGAAGCTTATGGAATATGAGATACTGGTCATATAAGGTAGTATAGTGGGCATTATCGTGAAGTCCGGTACTATTTACAAATCTGCTATGGGTAGCTCCTATTTTCTTAGCCTCTTCATTCATAAGAAGGACAAACTTCTCTTCACTTCCACTTACAGCAACAGCAAGAGCCTTTGCCGCATCATTTGCAGATGTTACAAGAGCCGCATTTAAGAGCTGTCTTATAGTTAGCTGATCTCCATCCATAAGCCTCATTTTCTTAGCATAAGGCTCAGTGATTTTAATTGCCTCTCCATTTATTTTTTTACTACCCTGTCCAAATCACTTTCTTTGGTAAAAACCACATAAGCAGTCATCATCTTTGTAAGACTCGCAGGGTACATCTTCTTAAAGCAATTTTTAGCATAAATAGCACTTTCTTCGTTGGCTACTATAACCGACTTTGCATTAAACGATGGTTTGTCTGTTAATTTATTAACATTCTTGTCTGAGAGGACACAGAGACCATCTGACATCAGAGAGATATCAGAGGCAGAGGTTACCTTTTCATAAGCTCTGCCGCCTGTCCCCTCATCCCCATATGGGAAATATGCTATGGCATTGTTTCCACAGCCGGTCAATATAATTCCACACAGGGTCGCAAGAATTATTTTTACTTTTTTTAACTTAATCATAGACTTATACAATTCTCTCCAGTCAAGGTCGCCTCTATCCAAAGCCTTTATCATAAGCTCAGCTGATGCAAGATTAGTTGCAAACGAGGGATATTGTTAGCATCACAAAGCCTAAGAATGTTGCTTACATTAGGCTCGTGGGTCTTTGAAGAGAGTGGATCTCTTAAAAAAATATAACCAAGTCTATCTCATTATGGTCTATCTGCGCAGACCATTTGTCGCTCACCACCTAAATGTCCGGCAAGATACTTGTGCACATTCAGATTGGTAACTTCTTCTATAAGCCTTCCCGTAGTCCCTGGTTGCGTATAAAGTATTCTTGCCTAGTATGCCTCTATAAGCAATGCAAAAATTCTGCATCAGCTTTTTTTTCGCATCATGAGCAACTAAACCAATATTCATATTCCACCCCTTTACAGTGTTTATTTAAAAATAATATTTCATTTTCTCCTGAATTAAATGTCAATCCATGTTTTTGCCTTTTGAAGGCCAACATTTAATACCATTGCTATTGCTAAGAAATTACTTAGCAGTGACGACAACCCATAGCTTAGAAACGGCGATGGAAGTCCTGTATTTGGCAAAAAGCGCTGTAGCAACTCCAATGTTAACAAAAGACTGGAACGCAAGCATCGCAGATACACCAATTGCAATCATCTTGCCGGTAAAAATCTGCTGTTCTTCTAGCTATCAATACGCACTTAAATACTATAAAAAGCAAATAAAACTATAACCAAAACGCGACCTAAAAAAACCAAGTTCTTCTGATATGACGGAAAAAAATAAAAATCACTTTCGTTTACATATACCTTGTTGTATAGTCTAAAAATCTGATCCATCGCCAACAAGGGTTTTCCCCAAAAACCTTACCAGCGGCAATAGCATTTACAGAATTAATCTGCTGATATTGACCGGTAAGTGCATACTTTTCAGGATTCAAGAAACTAAGTATACGCCCCTGTCGCACTTTAGTAAGTAATTTCTGACCCGGCTGTAACACATACCAAAAAAGTCCTGCTCCTAACGGAATGGACACAGCCAGGGTAATACCAATAATTTTAAGGCTAAGTCCCGCCATAAAAATCATAATGACAAAGATAAACATACAAACCATACTGGATGAAAGATCTGTCTGAATGAGTATCAACGATGTTGGTACCATCATTATAATACCGGATAGGAAAAACGTACTCCATTTATTGCTTTATTTTGAACTTTTGTAAACAATACAGCTAGCACAACTATTAGTATTATTTTTAACAAGTTCTGATGGCTGTATCTCAATCGAGCCAACACTTAACCACCTATACGCTCCTGTGGTATGGTCATTACCAAAAGAAGTAAATCTGACCATAACTAGAATTATTACACCAACAATATAATAAAGGATTGCAAACTTGCATATCAGGTGATAATCAATTAAAGCGCCTACAACAGCCACTATCAACCCAATAACGATACCTATAAGTCGCCTTCTTGCCATCGAAAACCCTTCTGACTTAAAGAGGCAGTACACTCCAATAAGGCAAAGTAACAACACAGCAGCAAGTAAGGAAAAACTAAAATCCTTAAAATCGTATTTTTTATTTTTTAACATCAGTATCCTTATGACCTTTTCCCTATCATCTCCTTAATAGGGATGTTTGCACAGATTGCAGGTACAGAGCCGTTCCTTGAATCTGACTCTGTCTGTTCAATCTTAATGTCAAGTCCATCAACATCTATTTCAACGTATTTTGAAATAACCTTAAGTATGTCATTTTTAATCTGCTCCATGATTTCAGGAGAACAGTTAGCCCTGTCTGATACCAACACAAGCTTAAGCCTGTCTACTGCCTGTTGTCCTGAAGATTTCTTCTTGAAAAAATCCATTAAACTCATAGCTTAACTCCTTTACTTCTTAAATATTTCTCCAAGACGTGCCAAAAATCCCTTCTTGCTTTCAAGGTCAAGTAAAGGTACTTCTTCGCCTGTTATTCTCTTACAAATATTCATATATGCCTGACCTGCAAGACTATCGTTACCTACAAGAGGCTCTCCTGTATTGGTAGCTACAACGATATTTTCGTCATCAGGAACAACACCTAGAAGGCTGATGGCTAAGATATCAAGAACCTGTTCACTTGACATCATGTCACCTCTTTTAACCATGTCCATACGAAGCCTGTTGACTATAAGCTCTGTCTTTTTAATCTCATTTGCTTCAAGAAGGCCAATTATTCTGTCAGCATCTCTTACTGCTGATACTTCAGGCGTGGTAACTACAATCGCTCTGTCTGCACCCGCAATAGCATTCTTGAAGCCTTGCTCTATACCGGCAGGACAATCAAGAATAATATAATCAAACTCATTCTTTAACTCTTCAGTAAGTGCAACCATTTGCTCAGGGTTTACAGCATCCTTGTCTCTTGTCTGAGCACTAGGAAGAAGATATAAAGTCTCATATCTCTTGTCCTTAATAAGCGCCTGCTTGATTTTGCAGTTCTGCTCAATTACATCAACAAGGTTATACACAATACGATTCTCCAGTCCAAGAACCACGTCAAGGTTTCTAAGACCGATATCAGTATCGATAAGAACTACTTTTTTTACCAAGCATAGCAAGACCGGTACCTACATTAGCTGTAGTAGTGGTTTTTCCAACTCCACCCTTACCGGAGGTTATAACAATAACTTCTCCCATAAAAAAATCTCCTAACTAAATCAATATTCCATCAATAATATAATATAATTAAAATGAATTAATTACAAGTGAATAAGTAAACTTTTTTTATATTTGTAGTGAATCAAGTACATTTTTATCAAGATCCTCAATGCATATATTGTCATTTTCAACAAAGGCAACTTGAGGTGATAAGCACTTAGACTTACCTGAAAACGCAGTGTTATCGGCACTTCTAGCTATCTTTGATCCTATTCTAAGCTGTATAGGTGCCATATCAAGGGCAATAATGAAAGCATTGTCATTGCCTCCTGCGCCGGCTTCAGCCTCTCCCTTTAGGGCACCTAGTACCACTATACTGCCCTTAGCTACGACTTTTGCTCCGGGATTGATATCACCAATGATGATAACACCGGTATCAAATTCCATCATCTGACCGGATCTAAAATACCCTTTATGTATCTTTGTAAGGCTAATATCCTCCGATATGGCTATCTGATCCAGTTTTTTCTTGAAACGTTCTTCCCTTATCGGATCATTGTCGATTGTACACACTATGTTGATGGAAGAATTATGAATTATAGTATCAATTATAGTCTCTTCCTCGTCATCGGTAAGCTTTCTTCCGTCAAATGCCACTGCCATGTCCGCATTTCCAAAGAACTTAGCTGATTCCTTAAATTTTTCAGCCACTGCTTTACATAAAGCATCAAATTCAAGCTCTGGATCAAGAATTATCATAAGCCCAAAATTATTTGCTTTAATAACAACCGGTTGCTTCATTTTTCCTCCTGTATTAGTCTGAAATTATATTTTTAACTTTATCTTTGACAGCTTTTTTATTTAATGCCTCTTCATCCTCATAGCCAAAGTAATATTCATAAAAGTCGGCCACAGCACTTGCGGCATTTCCTGAGGTATAACCATTAGGAATGACACAGGTCACTGATATCTTTGGCTTTTTATAAGGCGCATAGGACGTGAAGAGACCGTGGTCAGCTCTCTGCTTAGAAAACTGAGCTGTACCGGTCTTACCTGCTATGAGGTTTTTAACCTTCTTAAAAAGTTCTTTATGGGAACTTCGACTGCCGTTTACTGCAAGATACATACCATCTCTTATAACACTCCAAACATCAGGCCTAAGCGAAATCTGTGGTGTTTTCTTATTTTTGGAATTAGAAACTGTATTCTTCACAGTATTTCCCTTGATGTCCTTTATCTCCTTAATCACTGTAAGATAATTAAGTGTACCTTTGTTGGCAATGGCGGCTGTATACCTTGCTATCTGGGTAGGTGTAAATGCATAGCTGCCCTGACCGATAGAAGATCTTACAGAATCGGTGTCTGATATAGAAGGCTCGTACTCGTATAATTCAACTCCCGAAGTAGTGCCCTTCTTAAAGCCGAACATTGCGACGTATTTATTAAGCTTCTCAAGACCTAGCTTTGAGTTATATTTGCCTTCAGAGTCAAGACTCATTCTGTATCCGCCTTCATAAAAGAAGTAGTTACAGGATACCTCAATAGCTGTTCTGATATCTATATTACCGTGTGGGACATTGCTCCAGCAGGCTGCAGGCTTGTCAGTCTTTGTAAATAATACTTTCGCATATATCTTCTCTATGGTCGCCTATGGCGCCGGTTGAAAAGGTCTCGTCGCAGAGACACCATCTTAAAGGTTGAACCGGGTGCAGTCTTTTTGCTGACAAGGCCTGTTGATAAGCGGATAGGGATCCCGTCAGTAGAGAGCTTAGCATAGTACTTGGCATCTATTTGGTTTGGCAAGCTTGTTGTTATCATAGCTTGGATACGTAACCAAAGCCTTTACATCACCATTATTAGGGTTTGTGATAACCATTGAGCCTGAACAAGGATCAAGTGCCAGATTCGCAGGTGTTATTTCAAGACTCTTTATCTTACTCTTTATAAAGTTATAAGGTGAAAGCGAGCCATTTAAGAGATTGCGGTATGCTTTCTCATCCTCTTTTAAGAAACCTTGCGAAAAATAGTATAAGTGATACCTCTGTCCCTGAAATCTCATAATTAAATATAAGATTCTTATAGATGATTTTCTTAAACTGCAAATCAGATGTTATATTGTCAAATATGTAGTTAAGCAGTATTTTATATATTTCATCTGTGCTTAAGTACTCACTTCCTATATCAAGCTTAGGCAGATTAATCCATCTGTTAGATACTGCGTACTTAAGGAATTCTCCAAGCCTTTTTCTTATGTGCAATATAATCCTTGAAGTTAATATCATCCTCATTGACTAAGGTCACGTCAATCAGCTTTTCATTCTTGACATAAGTATATATATAATCCATATACTCACTGATTGTCTTGTTATCACGTTCTTTTGAAACGCTGTTTATCTGCATCAGGTTCTTTAGCTTCTTTAGGACACTGCTCTCTTCTTTCTTAAACTTAGAAAAGACAGCCTTTTCAACCTTTCCCGCCTTCTTTTTCTCAAGCCTTTCAAGGTCTATTGCTCCATTATCAAATAGGGCGTTATATACCTCATATATAGGTATCTTAATGTCATAGGCATTTTTGCCCTTGCCACCGTAGCTTGCAGAATTGTGTATTTTGCTAAGCAGGATACTTGCCAGCTCTTTTTCTAATATGTTATAGCAAATCTTCTGCAGCTTACTGTCTATAGTCAGGTAGATATCATCTCCGGCTTTAGGGGTTGATACATTTTCCACACCTGTTACATAGTAATCAGAATTTAAAGTGGCCTTCTCAGAACCCTTTTTACCTCGCAGGTATTTCTCAAAGGAGTATTCTACACCTATCTTTCCTATCTGGTCAGTTGTATTGTAATAATGCTCCTTATCCTCGGCTATTTCACCTTCGTTTACATTGCCGGTATACCCTATGATATGTGCAAAATACTTACTGTCATTGTAGTATCTGTATGTATGCTCTGCTATCTCAGCCCCCGGAAGGTCTGAGGAATTCTCAAGCACTGCGGCAACAATCTTTTCATTTACATTTGTTGCTACAAGAATCGGATTACCTCTGTTATAAGTATTTAAAAAGGAGGGCAAAACGTATTGTCATGATTTTAAGAGCATCGTCTATACTGTATTCGTCGCTGATGTCAAACATGTACTTCCCATGTCTTAAGTGCTCAAAAACTTCTGCAGCAGTTGCATTTCTCTGAGCAGTTGTTAGCTTCTCAATAGAAGTAGACATATAGGCATCTCTCTTGAATCTGCTCTCTGCCGCACCATCAACTGTAAATCTTAGCTTTCCTTTTTTATCTTTCTCGATATAAAACTCAGGATAAAGCTTACCTCCATTAACCTCAATAATTCTAATTAACTTTATTATCATGGCATTCTTTTCTTCATCAGTCTTAAATGCCTTATAATCCTGTAAGGTAACATTATATGAGAGTCTGTTTGATGCCAAAAGAACACCGTTACAATCGTAAATATTGCCTCTTGTTGCCTTGGTCTCACGAGTAATCTCCTCGTTATTTACAGTGTTCTTAGTAAGTTCTTCCTGTCTTACTACCTGTATGGTGAACACCTTATATACCAAAACAACGGAGAAAACAGAGTATATTAAAATCAGTGGAATAGTCCTTGTCTTAAGGATATTTTTGACAAAAGTCATCAAAGTGTCTAACAAAACTAGGCTTCATCCCCTTTCCCTATCGAATCTATTCTAAGGTAAACAAAATCAATAACCCTATACAATAGGGCTGCAACTATCATTGTATACACAAGTTCAGGCAAAATAATTCTTATCATATAATAAGGTAAATCGAGCCTGTTTCTAAGCAAAAACCCTGTAACATATATAAGAAAATTCAATACCATATCCGATGCTCCAACTAAGCCAAGAGGCACAAGTGTAGAATCGTTGCTGTAAAGCTTGCTGCTAAATCCTACCAGATAACCGATAATGAGATAAAATAAAGCATAATATCCAAGATAGTCGGATTCATTAAGGTCTATGAATAGTCCTGTAAAGAAGCCTAAGACCATACCCTGGACTCTACCGTATCTATATCCGACTATCACTATGGGGATGAGAATCACATTTGGCTTTACACCTGCTATGGCGATGTTGTTAAATATCGTAGTCTGTAAAAGATACAATAAAACAACCATAATAAAAGAGCCTATAACACGCTTCATCAATATAATTCTTCCTTTTCACGGGTAATAATAAGCACCATATCAAGCTTTGAAAAGTCCACTGCAGGAGTGAGGTAGCCTGATTCTGTCATATTGGAAGGATCTACTTTGATACCGCTTACATAGCCAATAAGTATACCCGGGTGATATTTTTGACTGGTATAAGACGTAACAACCTCATATCCATCTTGTATACTTGAGCCTTTCTTGATATCGGTAACCTCAATATGTCCTTCATCAAGCAGTTTTAAGTTACCCTTAACCGTACAGGTTTCAGAGTTATCAAGGAACATACCTCTTACATTACTGCTGTCGTCTATAATAGAGCGTACATCAGCATAGTTCTTACCCGTCTTTGTTATTATGCCTACAAGACCATTGCCGGCCATAACATTCATTCCGGGCTTTATGCCGTCATCACTTCCCTTGTCTATCTTAAATTTACTATACCAGTTGTTGGTATCCTTTGATATTACTCTCGCGGCTACCTTCGGATAGTCGGCGTAGGTCTGATCAAGGTTATATAGCTTTCTAAAGTTATCAAGCTCATATTTGCCCTGAAGCAATAGCTTATTCTCATAGCTGACCTCATTTAGCTTGTCTGTCAGCTCTTTGTTTTTTGCAATCAGGTCATCTACTTTTTTAAGATAATCAAGCTTTGACGTAAAAAAACTGCCAATCCTGTTGATTCCCACCTGCATGGGTGTAATAACATTACCTGCCACAGATTTTTACCGATCCTAAGCTGTCTGAGAAACGATAGGATACAATAAGTAAAAACTAAGCAGATAACAATCATTGCAATAAACAGATATCTTGGAACAATTTTTTTATCTTAATCTTATTTTTTTCTTTGTGATGCCATTATTTACATTCCTTAAATTAACTGAATATCCCGGTCGCCTGTAGATATAAGGTCGCGTCTTAAAGTTATCTTCATCAATAAGCTTGCCAAGACCGTTTATTACACTGTCCTGAGGATCTTCAAGTATATTTATTTTTAAGGCTTGTCTCAGCATTGAGGAGCTTATCGAAGTTGCCTATACGTGCTGAGTAGCCTGTTACATATATACCCGCATCTATAATATCAGATGATACTTCCGGTGGAATATGCTCAAGAGTGCTCTTGATATTCTCTGTGATATTCTTAAGGTCATCTTTTATCGCTTCATATACGAGATCAGACTCAATCTCCATACGTTTAGGAAGTCCTGTAACCACATCTCTACCGTTTACCTGCATGGTAAGAGACTGTCCGGAAACTGCTCCCGCTATACCCATCTTAAGCTGTTCTGCATTACTCTTACCGATGACAAGAGCACATTTTTGTCTGATATAATTGCAAATTGATTCATCAAACTTATTACCTGCTGTAGGTAGGAGCCTGCTTCTAACTATACCGCCGAGAGCAATGATTGCTATCTCTGTAGTATCAGCACCTACATCCACGGTCATTACACCCTTTGCTTTCATGATATCAAGACCTGCTGCCATAGCTACGCAGATAGGCTTATCAACCAGCGAGACATTCTTTGGCTTAAGACCGGACTTATGAACCAGATCTGCAAATGACCTCTTCTCCACCTCTGTAATATCTGTAGGAAGAGCTATAACAAAGTTGGTTCCTGATGCTCTTTTTGCTTTTCCGTAAATTCTGTCAAATGAAGCGTTGAAAAGAAGCTCCATAGCACTTACATTGGCAATAACTCCACGGTTTACCGGATAAATTACCTCGATAGTTTCAGGAGTTCTTCCTACCATCTCTCTTTGCCTCATCACCTATAGCTCTTATCTCATCCCTGTTTTTCTATCGCAATGCAATTTTCCTCATCAAATATAATTCCATCGCCTTTTCTATAATATTTGATTCTCTTTGTTCCCAGATCTATCCCAATACTTTTTCCAAGCATAACTAAGTCCTTTCAAATATCTGTTTATTTGTTTCAAAGTCCACTAATCCCTTTTCCCTTAGACTCACATGATGACGAGTCCCCGATAACGATATGATCAACAAGGGGAATGCCAATAAGCTTTGACACTTCAAGTATCATGTCGGTAATCTGTATGTCTGCCCTGCTCGGAGTCGGATCTCCACTGGGATGATTGTGAAGAAGAACAATATTGACCGCCTCGTACTTGAGCGCCTGCATAAAGACCTCTCTTGGCCTAAGGAAAGACTGGTTAACAGTTCCAATGCTAATGGTAATTTCTTTAATTAGCCTACACTTGATATCAAGGAGGAGTAATACGACATGCTCCTCTTTAAAGTGCCTCATTTCTTCCATATACCGCTTAGCTATCTTATCTGCAGTGTCTAGTGACTCATCATACGTGCGTTTCGTTCTTGCTATTCTTCTTGCGAGCTCACAGATACAAATAATCTTCACTGACTTAACAGGTCCTACACCCTCGATATCTTGAAGTTCTTTTTCAGTCTTGCCATATAGGCCTGCCAAAGTACCTCCACTAACATCGAGCACCTTCTTACATAAGTCGATACAGTTTAGCTTCTTTGTACCAGTCCTTAGAATAAGCGCCAGAAGTTCAATGTCAGATAGTCTATCTATACCCTGCTTCTGATACTTCTCAAACGGCTTTTAATTCATCCGGTAAATCTCCAATTCTTACAGTCTCCATAATCATCGGTTAGTGTAAAAAGGAATAGTCAACTTTTATTTTAACACAATTGTTTTTCTTTCAAATACAAACTTCACATTATTGGATAAATCTTCCCTAAAAATATAGTGGAGCCTGTCAAACTTCTTAATATCCAGAGGATTATCTATTCTTTTTTCAGCCATAAACCTCACCATTTCGCCCCTTGCCATCTTCGCATAGGTTCCCTTGGTGACAAGCTTTCCCTTCACCTCCTCCACAAAATCGCAGGTAATAAACCTATCTTCATCCGTTAAATACTTTTCAATGCACTTATAATATTCTTTCGAAGCAAGATTTATGATGATTCCACTCTCATCCCTTACCTCCTTATAGAGTTTATCTCCCCCAAAAACTCATATAAATCTTTGCTTCCATTTACATCAGCCTTAGCCTGCATTTCCAGTCTGTAAGGGCTTACACCGTCCATAGGCTTTACTACACCGTAAAATGCAGACAAGATTCTTAAATTACTCTGTATGTAGCTTAGCTGTTCATCATCAAATACAGCCGGAGCCATATACTGATAAGCTATACCCTCATAAGATAAAATTGCAGGGGGTAGATTGCCAGTTAGCTTCATACCTGCAATTCTTTCATAATTTTTCATCAGCAATCTTATCGTTGCACTTCCATAATTTCTTTAATTCTTCTCTGTTTTTTTCCCTTCAGCCAAGAGAGGATTATCTTCGTATCGTCAAGAAACACAGGCTTCCCGATAACTCCCGAAAAGTCTGTGTCCATCTTCATTTTCTTGGCAGGAGACAATATAATCTTCATACCTTCTCCTCAAAATATGCCTTATTATAACCGCTTAGCTTTTATTATTTGGGCGTTCCTGTATCTTTTATCATCGCTTACATCCTTGCCTAACCAATGGGGCTTAACAAAACTGTTAGAAGCCTCTATGGAAGGAAATTCCACCTCAGCGAATACAAGACCCTCAAACCTTTCCTTAAATACATCAAGCTCCGCAACCAGTCCACCTTCTAAAGGAATGAGGTATCTCATTTTTCTTTAAGACATCCCTTTTTAGTTTTTTTCTTTAAGGTGATTATATTCCTCTTTTGGTTATTTCGAACTCGTGCTCATTATTAACTATCTAGGCGCCTTCATTCCCGCTAACTCCAAACTTACTTTTTGACAGTTAATAAATGCTTTTCATTAGCCTTTCTAATCCTTATAGTAGGCTTATTGCTTATATAACCCTGTTCTATCTCTATTTTTTTCATAGGAATCAAGGTCTGTTGGAAGTTCATTTATAAGGAACTTTCTTTTCTATCTCCATCATTATCCCTCTTGAAGCGATTTATAGTCAATATCATATTTTTACAACAATATTGTATTTGTCAGCAAAGAAAGAATAGTTCTTTACCACCCTTTCAACTACATCCTGGGGCTTAATCTTATTGGCACCTACAAGCATTACTAGATACTGGCAGGAGCTGTACCTGGTGGCCACATCCCCTATTCTAAGAGACACTTTGATTATATTTTCCAGGTCAAACATAGCATCTGAGAGCGTAAGAGGATCTATCATACTTCCGTCTTTTTTTGATATTGTAAAAAGGATGATTTCTATACCTGTTTCTTTCCTGTCAGAATATCTGGAAATAAACCTGAATATATGCTTAAACCCATCATACTCCACCTTATAAGCCCCAAGAGGTTTATCTTTCTCAGATATAAGGTGCTTAACTATATCCATATCCGCATCAGTATTGATGGATTTATTCTCTGAATAGTTCTCTTCAGCAATCATAAAACCATTTTTACCGCCCTGCTTAGACTTGGTAAGTGCCTCTACAGCCTTTCTGTATAATGAGAGGAAATCACTTCCATTTGCAGGTGCTTTGGCTATGCCTATGGATATGGTGAAATCTTTATCCAACTTCATCCCCTCAAAGCTTTCCCTTGATACCTTTAAGAGCTTAGATGCTATGCTGTTGATATCTTTGTAGGTAAGGGTACCTACCAAAAATACGCCAAATTCATCCGCAGATATCCTCGCAGCCACATCTCTTTCACGAAACGAGCTGCTTAGAACCCCTGCAAGTCTAACAAGGCAGGCATCCCCCATAATATGGCCATATTCATCATTTATCTTTGCGAAATCATCAATTTCAATGATAAATAAGGCTCCTGAGTTAACTTCTCCACCAACATAATCATCAACTTTATCAGCGAGGCATTTTTTATTCCACAGGCCTGTAAGCCCGTCTTTAAGTGATATCGTATCTAACTGACTAAGCTTGTTGGCAATCTCATTGTCTAGAACTACCACGTTATTATTTTTTCCCATTTCATCCCCCGTTATTTCCACTTGTTACACAGTGATTCAATCTGTTCCGCAAATTTAATCATGTCTTTGTTGGCTAGTCCGCTGTTTGCATTTATGATATCAAGCAGCTTCTGACCTGCATTGATGAGCTTATCATACTCTGCCCTATGAGTACCCTGTTTAACTTCTTTCTTAATGAATACAGGTTCTGCAATATACTCCCACTTCCCTAAAGAAAGGTCATATACCGAGCCACTGTATGGGGCATAAGCATTATGGTGATACTCTTCTTCTAGAGCTAGTCTAAAGCTCTCTGCAACCCTGTCTTCGCCGTGTACTATAAACACTGTCTCCGGCTTTGGATTAAAGGCTGATATCCAGGAAATAAGTCCATTTTTATCAGCGTGTCCGCTAACTCCTGCAAGCACTTTTACCTCAGCATTTACCTCGATTTCTTCTCCAAAGAGTTTAACCCTCTCTGCACCGTCCACAAGTATACGCCCTAAGGTGCCCACAGCCTGATACCCTACAAAAAGTATAGTACATTCTTTCCGCCAGAGATTATGCTTTAAGTGATGCCTTATTCGTCCTGCCTCACACATACCTGATGCTGAGATAATAACCTTAGGCTTTTTGTCAAAGTTAATTGCAATCGAGTCCGTACTCGTCACAGAGGTTCTAAGCCCTTCAAAGCTTATTGGATTGATGCCGGCATTGATAAGCTCCATAGCTTCTTCATCAAAGCAGTCCGCATAATTCTCCTTGAATATATTAGTAGCCTCTATAGCCAGAGGGCTGTCAACTATTACTTCAAAGTCGTCATATCCGTATACCAGCCTATCCTCTTTTATTTTCCTTATAAAATAAAGTATCTCTTGAGTACGTCCAACTGCAAAGGATGGTATAACTACATTGCCTCCCCTGCTAAAGGTATCGTTTAGGATATCTGAAAGCTCAGACACGTAGTCAATCCTATCCCCATGAAGTCTGTCACCATAGGTTGATTCCATCACTACATAGTCGGCTTCAGTTGTGTAGGCAGGATCCTTTATTATAGGCTGATTGATATTACCTATATCACCAGAGAATACTATGGTCTTGGTAACATTATCTTCAGTTATAATAATCTTTATACTTGATGAGCCTAAAAGATGTCCCACATCAGTAAAAGAGATGGTTATACCCTCACATAATGTCAAGTCTTCATTATAGCTTACTTTGTGGAAATGACTAAGAACTCCCTCTACATCTTCCATAGTATAAGCAGGTTCAAAATGCTCCTTACCTGCTCTTTTATTCTTTCTATTCTTCCATTCAGCTTCAAACTCCTGAATATGAGCAGAATCTCTAAGCATAATATCACAAAGCTCACAGGTAGCAGAAGTAGCATATATCTCACCCTTAAACCCATTCTTATAAAGAGCAGGTATCATGCCTGTATGGTCTACGTGAGCGTGTGTAACCAAAAGATAGTCGATTTCTGATGGAGATACAGGAAGCTCTGCATTTACAAATACATTTACTCCCTGCTCCATACCATAGTCTACCAATATGTTTTTGCCACAAGCCGACAAAAAAATGTGCACTTCCTGTGACCTCGTGATCAGCACCAATAAAATGTAGTTTCATACCTTATCTCCATTGTAACTGCCTAAAACACAATTAGTCCTTTATTTCATCTAGAAATATCGGATGACTCGTATCCAGGACTTTGCCAAAAAGTATAATTTACATTATACCATGAATCAATTAAGAATTACATACTCTTAACATTTCTTTCAAACATTTATCTTCGCTGACGAACTCATCCTTGTCTATATAGGTTACCACCTTTTCCCTCTTAAACCAGGTAAGCTGCCTTTTGGCAAAATGTCTGGTATCCCTTTTGATAATATCTATACATTCTTCAAGGCTCGTTTTACCATTAAGATAATCAATCACTTCTTTATAGCCTATCCCCTGCATAGACACCAATGACTTATCATATCCTTTTGCCATAAGAGCTTTAACCTCATCTACAAGCCCCATATCAAACATAAGGTCAACTCTCTTATCAATTCTCTCATAAAGCTTTTTTCTGTCCATGGTTAACACAAAGTAAGCAAAGTCAAAGGGGGAACTCCTCTCCCTCTCCCTCTTATTATGCTCCGAGAGCTTTTCTCCTGTCATTTCAAAGAAGGTAAGCGCCCTGACAACCTTTTTTACGTTATTTTCTGAAACTGAATCAGCATATTCCCTGTCAACCAAAGCAAGCTTTTTGTGAAGCTCACTTTTTGCCGATGGTTTCTGCCATAAGCTCATATTTCTTCCGATCTCGCTGTCATCACCATATTCATTAAAGTTAATATCATAGATGACGGACTGGATATAAAAAGCCTGTACCTCCTACTATGATAGGCACCTTCCCTCTGCTTTTTTTATATCCTCAATGTATCCCATAACCTTATTTTTAAATATGGTTACATTGAATTCCTCATCAGGCTCTAATTCATCTATTAGAAAATGAGGAATACCACACTTTTCTTCTTCTGTAATTTTAGCAGTTCCTATGTTCATGTATTTATATACCTGCATGGAGTCTGCGGATATTATCTCTCCGTCCACAGCCTTTGCAAGGGCTATGGACAGAGAAGTTTTACCTACCGCAGTAGGGATCTGTTAAAACTATCAAATCTTTCATTTAATAAAGCTCCCAATTTTATTATTTACCTGCTCACGTTTTAATTTTTTTAGTCCCGGCATAATCATAACTAACAAGGTTTATCCGTTAGGAAAACACCGTTCTAAACAACAGCATTATGTTTATAATCGTCTCTATGCAGTCTTATTCTGCCGGCGTCCAAGAATGAAGCTCCTTAAGTATCTTTCCGCTTTTATCAAGTAGATATACTTTTATTAAAGACTTCTCAGATGTAACATTTACAATCTCCTTTACCATCATATAGTCACCCTGAACAGAAAAGTTGATAGTTACGCTGTTGGTCAATATCTTTTTTTATACTTCCATTTTTTATCTTTATATGTTCCAACCTGAATCTCCCCTCACCGTATTTACCGGCTTTTACGGTATAGAAGCTTAGTTTTTTTACATTGTAGTCGCTGTCAAGACTGAATGTATCAAGGCGTATTTCTCCTGCATTTATAAACTTCCTTGACTTAACCACATTACCCCTCATATCATAAACTGTCTTGTTATCAGTAGTATAATAGAACCTCTCGCCACTCTTAAATAATTTCAGCAAGCCATTGTATTCGACGCTGACTCCAAACACCTTCTTTTTATTCTTTCCGTTTAAGTCCATACTTGAGATATAGCCGTCACTTTTGAAATCTTTGAATTTCAGGTTACCTTCTTTTACTGTGTATATCTTACCTGAAAAAAATAATAGATTTTATCCCCGATAATTACAGGTTCTTTTCCAACTGCAAGCTTAGTCTTAGTCTTTCCATCCTTTGAAATGCGGTAAATATAAGGTTCTTCATAGCCTGTACCATATCCAAACACCTTATCAAGTACAGCATAGATATAGTTACCCTTTATAGATAGGTTGGTATATCCGTTTCCCGTTTTTTTAGCAATACTCTCGCTTTTAAGGGTCTTAGGGTTAAGCTTTATAATGTCCATACGCTTGCCATCACCCTGATAGGAATAATAGATGTATTTTCCGTCTGTGACTACACTTCCGGGATTCTCTATAGCAATCCTTCCGTCTACAGATATGACCGGAGTTTTATCCTTTGCCATGACAGGAACTGTGCTGAATACCGAAAAAAATAAACTAAAAATTAAAACAATCGAAAATAATACTGTAAAAACCCCTTTGCTTTCATACCCTGCCTCCAATTTTTTTATTTAGTGTTGCATGTCTCTTTGTCTATTATACCACTTATTTTGGCTATAGCCAATTCAAAAGTTTTTGTGATATAATTTTTACGATACGGTTGTCAAGTTATTTGACAAAAAAATATTTTATGAAGGGCAGGTGTTTGGTATTAGTGAGTCAAATTTTATGAGAGCTCTAAGACCTTTTTAGCGATTTGAAGGATCCCACCAATACTATCTATGACCATTTGCCTTATAGGAAGGATATTAACCTTATCAAAGAAAGTGATATAAGAATGGTATCCGGCAATGTTGTTAAATATACCCAGCTGGTTGTGGAAGAAGCCAAAATTATTGATACAAATGAACTTGCTGAAATTATCATAGAGGAAGCAAGCAGTCTGTATGAGGCACAGCTTTCCGAGCGTGAGCCGGATGACACCCTTATGGATGACGTTAGTGAGGATGAAATTGTTGCTGCTGATGATGGTGATGATGTGGGGGATGATGAACTCTTTACAGGCGAGCTTGACATGGATTCCATCAATGCCCTTGCTGAAGCAGATGAGAATGAAGATGACTATTCTTTCTTAAATGATGAATGATGACACTTTAGGTAAATGTAGATTTGTAAAACAAATGCTGTAAACACTTTCAGGGCTTCTGCCCTACTGTGTTTACAGCATTTTTACTTCAAATAAATCAAACTTTGATATTAAAACGCATATATACTTGGTTTTTGACAGCCAAGATCTGTCTGAAGCCATTTACCATCAACATACTTAAACTCTGTTCTTATGTACATACTTCCTGTGTTATTGCTGTCCTTCCATTCCGGATCGCCAAACCAAGGCCTGTAGTAATACGAGAAATATATTTGATAAAACACGGTTTTTGTCACAACAGGCTCTGTCACATCTATCTCAGTATTCGCAGATGTAAAATCAATCTTAGTAACATGTCTGCTGTCGTTGTTTAGACCCTGCGCAAGTTCATCATACTGGGCCTTAATTGAGGTAAGGCTGTCTTCGTCCTGTACAAAGATATCTTTAATCTTGTCAAAGGAATCGCCATTTAATGCAGCCTGATATACCGACTTCATATTGTTTATAGCTAGCTCTTCAAGCGCTTCTGCCGTATCCTTAGACAGCTTCATATCGTCAAGTGAGATATTATCATTATTGCCTGTAATTGTCTCGTTTCTTTTCAATGTTTCTAAGCCATCTTTAGATACTTCAATTTTGTGATTTCCGGTAAATATTATTGGTATTGTATAAGTACTATCCCCCGGTACTTCACCTTTTGTCATATACTTCTCAGGAATCTCGACATCATCTACCTTTACCTTAGCTCCCTCAGCCACATTTATCTTGACATTAGAAGCAGCAATTCCGACATAGTCTATGCTCCAGTCATCAAATATATAGTACTTCTTTGCTGATTCCTTTACCAGATTTACAGTGAAGGTATGCTCCTTACTATCGCCTCTGTTGGTGTAGGATATAACGACTTCTTTGCGGATATCATCATTCTTGTCCATTTTCCAAAAAGAATCATTATCGTTTACCTTATAATTAAGCACATCAGTTAAGCCGGCAGACGCACGGTACTGTTTTATTCCGTCTTTTTTAAGTAAGAAATTCTTATCATCCTCTGTATTTATATTAAACAAAGAATACACACTGTCATAATCTTCATTGACAAGAGCAACAAAATACTGTTTAGCCTTATGTTCTGCACTGAAATTATCAAAGATATAAGGAACTAAAAAGTATATCATAGCCCCAAGAATAATAATTTCTAAGAATAAAAACTTGATTACTCCAAATATACCCTTCTTACGCTTACCGTTATTCACCTGAGGCTGACTATTGTTTACCACAGGAGAAGGCTGTGATTGCTGATTGTTTACCGCAAGCGAAGGCTGTGCCTGCTGTTTATTTACCGCAGGTACCGGCTCTACCGGCTGATTGTTTTACCACAGGTGAAGCCTCTGACTCCAGGTTATTTTCTAAAGGAGAAGGCTCTGTCTGCTGAGTGTTGTCTACAGGTATTGGCTCTGACGTCTGGTTATTCTCTACCGGTGAAGGCTCTGTCTGCTGAGTGTTGTCTACAGACACAGGCTCTATCGCAGGCTCAGGCGCATTCTGTTCTTCTTTATTTTCATAAGCAAAAGAATCTGTATCAGGCAGTTTGTGACCACATTTTTCGCAAAATGCCTGCTTCCCGAAATATTCTGCTCCGCAATTTTCACAAAACATATAATCCCTCCATTTAATTAATTCGCTTTATCAATCTCATCAAGTACTTCGATATTCTTTTTCAAAGGTCGCTCATTTTTAGAAAAAAGCCTTGTCTGTACTAACTTTCTTTTTTTATCTTCTTGTACCAGCTTTGTTTATTGAAGTATTTCTGAACCTCTTTATCCTTAAACTTTGCTCCATGTTTTGCGTACATCTCATTTATTATCATTCTTGCAACGGATCTGTCCCCAGGCATCTTGTAGTCTTTACTCTCAATCTTTTTCTACAAGTGCCTCCGCACTCTTCTTATTCAGCTTCTTTTTAGCACTGTCAGCAAAGAGGTATTTTTGTGCCTGATTTCTTTTTCTCTTCCTTAACCTCTTTTTTTGTCTTCTTCTCCTGTTACAGTACCCTCTGTATTGTTGCTGTCTTCGCGATTTTTCGCTATTTTCTTTTGATTCACCATCTTCAATAGCTTCGTTGGTAGTCGTATCATCGCTGTTTTCACTGCTCTCTGTGGATTCACCTGCATCTTCCTTATTCTCGGAAGATTCCTCTTCACCCTCCTTTTTGTCACTATCATCATCCTTCTTGTCTTTATCTTCTGATGATGGCATAGTGTTATCTACAGTGAACTGGTCAAAGCTCTTAGTAAGCTGTGTGTCAGCAACATCTTCTGAGGTATATCCACTGTCTGAATTATCGTCTGTATTCTCAGCAGTAACTGATGTTTGCTTTATCGCAGGCACTCCATTGGTATAAGCAAGTGCACCTGCAGATGCCCCAATCGCAATTATTACAAGAGCCAATATAATTGACAAGAAAAACTAATCCGCCTTTTTTTCATATCACTACTCCTATCTTTTTATATACTTCTTTCCTCCAAGAATTACTAATTCTTATAGAGACCACAGATGATAGTACTTCTGTGGCCTTTATAATCTCTATATTTAATAAACATTACCAAACATATTCATGTAGTTCATATTGCCAAATATACTTGAATATATGCTGGATAAGATACTTCTTCCTACGATATCAAGCAATAGGATAACTATACAAACAATAATAAGCTGAAGCAAAAAGTCCAATTCTATAGGTCTTAACAAAGTTCTCTTCAAAAAGCTATGTAAGCAATAACTACAGATGACATAATATTGTTTACTAACAAAAAATGCAAGACAAATACCTGAAAGCATGTGTAGTGAAAGCGACATAAATATCACTACAAGAAATAGAATTATCATATCTAATATCGTAGTCAGACTGCAAAAGTCCAAGTACTGACAAGTATGACACCGGCTTTGTCTGCTTCTTGGTAAAAAATGAATACTCCAAACGCATATGTCTGCCTTTTATAGCTACGTAAGATAAGATTAAGAAAAAAATGCTATCTTAAACTTTGTAAATGCATCAAATACAGGGTAATTAACCATTATTATGAAAAAAATATAAACATAATAAAGGCTGATATACCACCCGCTATCAGCTGGCTCTGCTTATCTTTCTCTGCAAATGATGATTTTAATGCCTCAAAAGGATTCATTAAAAATGATTTGGTTACACCTAAGGTATCTTTCAATATCTTAGATGCATCAATGTTTAAGCTCTTGCCTGCAGAGTTACCTGTCTGTCCGGTGCCGCCTGCGTTTGGCACTGGAAGCGGTGCATTGTTAACTGTGCCTGCTACAGGTGTCTGCTGTGTGCTTGCTGCATTATTTACTGTGCTGTTACCTGTGTTCTCTGAATCTGCTCCATTATTTACCTCAGCATTTGCCGCACTATCTTTAGATGCCTCAGGAGTACCGTTATCTACGGTATTCACAGTAGAATCCTGTGCAGCACTTACAGGCTCATTAGCCTTTGCCCCGCTGTCATTAGTTACCTCAGGAGTACTGCTAACCTCTGCATTTACAGGTGTCTCTACAGGATTTGCTGACTCGCTTACACTTGATACAGCCTTCTCCTGTCTCTCTTTTACTGCTCCCTCACAGTTACATTCCTGTCCATCCTCTATAGGATTTCCACAAAACTTACAAAACCTTCCCATATTTTTCCTCCAAGAATAATATTCCCAAATTATCTACCAAATGAACCTTATATCCAAAGGTAAATAATTTGGGTGTTGAAATCGATTATAACATTGTTGTATTTATCCAGTCAACCACCTGTTCTAATCCAGAAGGAGTGAAAGCAAATTCATTGGTGAGAATCTCCTCCTCAGGTGTTTTCTCAAAGGCAAGATAATCCTTCCAAAGAAAAAGCCTTAAAGACTAACTCCTTTTTAGGCTCAGTCCCTTCTTCTGCCTGAACTTCCTTTTCAAGCCTTACGATTCTGTATCTCTTACCATTATCACTGCCGGTAAATGGCTTTTTATAGGTATAATAGTTAAAAGAGAGAACATCCTTTATATCAACCATTGGTATTTCCTCTACGTGCCACTGTTGCTATATCTATCATTTCAAGCTCATCTTTATGAGAGTTTGTTAAGCTCCTAAGAAGGGCTGTCGCTGTATCAAGTGCAGTAATGACTGAAACACCTGTTTCTATGGCAACTCGTCTGATAAGGAAGCCGTCTTTAGACTTCCCTGCACCCTTAGAAGGTGTGTCTATAACAAGGTCAATGTTGTGTGCAAGTAAAAGGTCCATAAGCGTAGGTGCAGCCTGTTCAAGCTTGTTTACCTGAGTTACCTCAACTCCGTTATTCTTAAGAACTTCTGCTGTACCTCTTGTTGCATATATCTCATAACCAAGCTTGTTAAAGCCTGCAGCTATAGGCACGATTTCCTTCTTGTCCTCATCACACACTGTAATTATCATCTTCTTGTGAATAGGAAGGTCAATTCCCGCTCCAAGAAAAGCCTTAAAGAGAGCCTCATCAAAGGTTTTTGCTATACCAAGACACTCACCTGTAGACTTCATCTCAGATCCTAAGGAAAATCTCAGCTCCCCTTAGCTTTTCAAAGGAGAATACAGGCATCTTTACAGCCACATAAGGAGCTTCCTTCTGAAGTCCAGGCTCAAATCCAAGGTCTCTAATCTTATCTCCCATTATGACCTTGCAGGCAAGCTCTACTATAGGTATGCCTGTTACCTTGCTTATATATGGTACTGTACGGCTTGAACGAGGGTTTACCTCTATGACATATACTTCATTCTCGTAAATGATGAACTGTATATTGACAAGTCCTATTACGTGAAGGCTCTTGGCAAGCTTTCTGGTATAGTCCTCAATCCTTTCTATAAGCTCCGCTGAGATATTCTGTGATGGGTATACAGATATACTGTCACCTGAGTGTATGCCTGCTCTTTCAATATGCTGCATGATACCCGGAATCAAGATATCTTCTCCGTCACAAACCGCATCCACTTCAAGCTCCTCACCCATAAGATACTTGTCTACAAGGATAGGATGCTCCTGAACATTGCGGTTGATTATGCCTATATACTCCCTTATATCTGAGTCGGATATGGCTATTCTCATTCCGGCACCGCCAAGCACGTAAGAAGGGCGGACAAGCACAGGGTAGCCAAGCCTATTAGCTACTTCAACCGCTTCATCTGCGGTAAATACTGTACCGCCTGATGCCCTTGGTATACCTGTTTCATTTAAGATATTGTCAAATAACTCTCTGTCCTCTGCTGCATCCACATCTTCTGCGGATGTTCCCAGTATCTTTACTCCCATTTCCATAAGAGCCTTGGTAAGTCCGATGGCTGTCTGGCCTCCAAACTGAACTACTGCTCCGTAAGGCTTCTCAAGCTCAACTACATTCCTTACATCCTCTGGAGTAAGAGGCTCAAAGTAAAGCTTATCAGCTATATCAAAGTCAGTACTTACGGTTTCAGGGTTGTTGTTTATGATGATGGTCTCATAGCCTGCCTTTGAAAATGCCCATACACAGTGTACTGAACAGAAGTCAAACTCTATACCCTGACCGATTCTTATAGAATCTGAACCAAGTACAAGCACCTTTTTCTTATCAGTAACTGAAGTATTCTCATTTTCTCCGTCAAAGCAGGAATAATAATAAGGTGTAACAGCCTCAAACTCCGCAGCGCAGGTATCTACCATCTTGAAGCCCGCAACAATATTTTCTTTCATTCTACGCTCGTAGATTTCTTTTTCGGTCTTTCCTGTAAGCTTTGCAATGACCTTATCAGGGAATTCCATACGCTTTGCATCAAATAAAAGCTCCCTGGTAAGCTCCTCATTTTTAAGGCGAAGCTCACATCTTACAAGACGCTCTATCTTATCTATGAACCACTCGTCTATCTTGGTTATATCATGAATGTACTCAGGTGTAATTCCCCTCCTGATAGCCTCAGCAATGAGGAAGATTCTTCTGTCATCCACTTTTTGAAGCTCATCCTTGATATCCTCATCAGTAAAGCCCTCATAGTAATTGACTATAAGACTGTCCACATGCTGCTCTAAGGAGCGGATAGCCTTCATAAGAGCACCTTCAAAATTGGTACAGATGCTCATAACCTCACCTGTAGCCTTCATCTGAGTAGTAAGGGTTCTCTTTGCGGTAATGAACTTATCAAAAGGAAGTCTAGGTATCTTAACAACCACATAGTCAAGTGCAGGCTCAAAGCTTGCAAATGTTCTTCCCGTAACAGCATTCTTAATCTCATCAAGAGTGTAGCCAAGAGCAATCTTAGCCGCCACCTTAGCTATAGGATAGCCTGTAGCCTTTGAGGCAAGCGCAGAAGAACGGCTGACTCTAGGGTTCACCTCTATAACGCAGTATTCAAAGGTGTGAGGGTTAAGCGCATACTGCACATTACAGCCACCTGTGATACCAAGCTCATCAATTATGTTAAGAGCAGAAGTTCTTAGCATCTGATGCTCTTTGTCTGAAAGTGTCTGAGAAGGGGCTACTACTATACTATCACCTGTATGAACTCCAACAGGGTCAAGATTTTCCATGTTGCAGACAGTAATGCAGTTACCTCTGCTATCTCTCATTACCTCGTACTCTATCTCTTTCCAGCCTGCGATTGAACGCTCTATAAGGCACTGTCCTACTCTTGAAAGCCTAAGTCCGTTCTCACAAATTAAGCGAAGTGATGCTTCATCATCAGCTATACCGTCGCCAGAGCCTCCGAGGGTATAGGCAGGTCTTACGACTATCGGATAGCCTATTTCTTTGGCAAATTCTACGGCAGCCTCAACGTCTTCTACTATTGTAGAAGCAGCAACAGGCTCCTTAAGCTTCTCCATAGTATTCTTGAACTCAAGTCTGTCCTCAGCCTTTTTGATAGTCAAAGCTGTGGTACCTATAAGCCTTACATTATTCTCCTTAAGGAAGCCGCTCTCCTCAAGCTCCATAGCAAGGTTAAGTCCTGCCTGTCCTCCAAGTGTTGGAAGTATGCTGTCAGGCTGTTCTTCCTTAATGATTTTCTTAACAACATCTACATTAAGAGGCTCTATGTATACCTTATCTGCAATATCCTTATCTGTCATAATTGTAGCAGGATTAGAGTTTACAAGTACTACTTCTATTCCTTCTTCTTTAAGGGAACGGCAGGCCTGTGTACCTGCATAGTCAAATTCAGCCGCCTGTCCGATAACGATAGGGCCTGAACCTAAAACCATTACTTTTTTAATATCAGTTATTCTTGGCATCATTAACCTCCCTTAAAAACTCATCAAACAAATATCCTGTATCAAGCGATCCTGAGCAGGCCTCAGGGTGGAACTGTACGGTAAATATCCTCTTTCCGGTATATCTTATACCCTCAACCGTACCGTCATTTACATTTATGAAGCTTGTAGTTGCCACTTCCTTAGGCATACTCTTATCAACTACCATATAGCCGTGATTCTGAGTAGATATGTATACTCTTCCTGTTGAGAGATCCTTTACAGGGTGGTTTGCTCCCCTGTGGCCATACTTCATCTTCTCCGTCCTTCCCCCCTTGGCAAGAGCCATAAGCTGATGTCCGAGGCAGATACCAAAGATTGGGATGTCTCCATCAAAAAGCTTCTTGAGCTCCTCTATTATATCAGTACATTCAGCAGGATCTCCCGGTGCGTTACTAAGCATAATCCCATCAGGCTTATCCCTAAATATCTCTTCAGCCTTTGTATTCTGTGGATATACCGTTACCTCACAGCCCCTTCTTAAAAGGGAATCCACTATATTCTTCTTTGCACCAAAGTCCATAAGAGCAATCCTGTATTTTGTTTCTGTTATAAATTCATTCTTGAACTGGAATTCAGGCTTAAATACCTTGTCAGGCCTTCTTGCAAAACGAGGCTCAAATATCTCCTTTTCCTTACAGGACACCCTTTCCACCACGCCTTCAACCCTGTAGCGCTTAATTTTTATTTAAAATATTAGCACTTCCAAGTTTTGTTTCGTCAGTTGTTATCATACCGTCTCATGGTACCACTCTCACGAAGAATCCTTGTAAGTGCTCTTGTATCAATGCCATAAATGCCGGTAATGCCCTGGTCAACCAAAAAAATCTGGTCAGAGAATCGTCATTTCTAAAATTAGAGGCTTTTCCTGCTATTTCACGAACTATAAAGCCATCAGGCTGAGCTTTTTTTGACTCCATGTCCTGATAATTAATACCGTAATTACCAATCAAAGGATAGGTCATTGTAACTGCCTGTCCTGCATAGCTGGGATCGGTAAGCACCTCTAGATAGCCTGTCATGGAAGTATTGAATACTATTTCGCTTATAACTTCCGTTCTGGCGCCAAAAGATTCTCCCTGTAAATACCGTTCCGTCTTCAAGAATCAAATATGCTTTCATCATTTCCTCCAAATCTTACTTTTGCAAACTACACCACTTTTGGCAAAAGAAAAAAAGGAAGAACAAAAAGTTTTAGTTTCGCTCTTCCTCCTCCTTTCTATTTATGCCCAAATTGTTAGAATTGTAGCACATAAATCTAAATTATTCAAGTACAAAATACAAATTAATTCTCCTGATTTTTTTATTATTTATCCTTATAAGTCTTAGCTGTATTTGAAGAAACAGTTAAGAGGTTGGCACTCTTGTGATTAGCATATATCGCATTCTTCTTTCCCGCCTTGCAGAAAAGCTTGTTGTTGCTTATGGTAACCACACCATACTTAACACCTGAATGAGAATAGAACATAATTGCCTGTCTTCCACCATATACTGTGTTTTTACTAAGAGTAATAACAGAATTATTCATGTCTTTGTTCTTTGAAAAATTAGCTACATGTAAGCCAACAGTGTATGCATCTGCCTTACCCTTTCTAAGGCTCTTAATCTTGTTGTTGGAAACAGTTGCAATCTTTGTGTTAAAAAGTGCAACTCCTTCTCCCTTAAGACCGGTGATTTCATTGTTTTTAAGCACAATATTATCGTGAATAGCTGAGATAGCCTTTCCTGCCTTATCAGTGTAGTTGGCAACTACTCCCCTGTTACCTACAATCTTGCAGTCCTTTATGGTCACGTTTTTACAGCCAGCATTATTCCAAAGGGACTTAGCGAGTTCTGTCTTAAAAGGTACTCCATTTAAGTAAGGAGCTGTAGCTGATGAAGCGACATCTAGCTGGATAGCTTCTTCCGTCTTTGAATTTGACTTACCAACACCTACAATATCGCAGCCAACTATGGTTACATTCTGGCAGGCTACAAACTCAAGGCTGTGGCCACCGAGATTGGCTGCTCTGATTGTCATGTTTTTAAGTGTTATATTGTTTGCGTGAGTGAACTTAAATGATGAACCCTTATAGCCGCTTCCTTCTGACTTCCAGGTTCCACCAATTATAGTAACGTTAGATAACGCATTATAGTCTGCTGTTTCAGGTATATTGAAAGCAATAGGCTTCTCACAAATAATGGTAGCACCTTCTGCCTTAACGGTCACATTGTTTTTAAGGATAATGGAATTCTTAAGCCTGTAGGTTTCACCCTTCTTCAAAACGGCAACTCCCATAGAATCAAGTTCTGCCTGGATATTTGCAGAATCATCTGTACCATTTGCCTCAACTATGACTGCCGCCTTTGTGCTGTCGGTTTTACCAACACATAAGGCTGCCATAAGCATAATTCCACCACAAAGCAATACATTTTTAATTTTCATTCTGTAATCTCCTTTAGAAACCGTATTCATCATCTTTTCTTACATCTTTTAGCTTATAGGCTGTTATAGACACCTTCTCATCTCTAAATGCTCCAAGCATAGCAGGAACAGCACCAATCAAAGTAAATGCAAACAGCTTTATCAGCTCAACAGTATACTTTGGCTCCTTAAATACTGCATCTGCAAAGTATCTTATCATCTCCTCTATATAAGCTACATCATCAGGACTCTGCCTGATTACATATATACAGGAATCTAAAATAAAAGCAGCGAATGTCATACATACCATGATTATAAATGAGAGAACCGCTCCTTTTTTTGGACAATTTTTCCTCCAAGGATGGCATAACCCTTCACTGTACAAACACCCATAACAATTCCCGATAGAACAGCAACATAGCCTAGCTGGCCTACCAAAACTATAACAATAAGGCCTATGATACTTCCCAAAAATGCTCCTACAATACCTGTAACAACATTTTTCACCCTTTTTCGCTTTTTTTGTGTAATGTCTTTCTTTTACAGCGATTTCACGTTTACCGTATTCCTCGTCTGTCAGCAGTAATACTTCACCACCAACCACACAGAATAAGAGGTTGTCAGTTCTTCCGCTTGCCTCACAGCGACTTGTCCAGCCTGAGCTTCTAAGAGCTTCGGGAACTGCAGAAACTACAAAGAGAAATGTTTTCAAGATAAGCACCAGTCGTAAGAGGTCTTTTAATAAAAAGGTAACATCATACTGCTTAACTGTTACTCTTCCTACGGCGTTTATCTGCTTACCAAGCTCCGCCATAGTCTGCTTGTCCGGCATACTTCCATTGGTTACAGGGAACTACCAGTTCGTAGTTCTTTCCATCATTTGTACGTACAAGTTTCATACCGTAGCCTGAAACTGTACCATACCATGAAGCAGATGTTTCATCATACTCCATCCCTTTTTGTCTGTAAAAGTTCCGTAATCTTGCCATCAATCATCTTTTATACCTTCCCTTCATATTCTAAGCACAAATCCTTTTTACGCCCGTAATATTATACACGATATATGAAGAATTTTTAAAAGCACAAATATTCACGAAAGATGATGAAATAAATTGCACTAATTTTTTTCATAAGTCTTTTTTTATGAACTCTGATGCTCTCTTTCCGGACTTACCATCAAGGTCATCAAAGAAGTCTTGCTTAAATTCTATTATCTTATCCGCTTCAAAGTCACCAACCAAAAAGTGCGACTAATATTTCATCCATGTTTTTCTACAAGCTTTTCCCGGTATAAAGCTAATATATTCGCAGTAGAAGCCTCTTGATGATATATATTCATCTAAATCAAAGGCATAAAAGAGCATAGGTATGTCTAAGAGTGCCGCCTCAAATATCACGGATGAATAATCCGTAATAAGAATATCTGTAACAAACAAAAAGCTCGTTTAGCTCCTCGTTCTTTGATAGGTCAATCACTCTGTCCTTATACTCATCCTCTATAACAGGCTTATTGTTTACGTGAGGATGGTGCTTAATTATAATTCTGTATTCATCACCGAATCTTTCAAATATCTTCTTATAATCAAAGCGGTAATGAGGATAGTTGCCCTCTTTTTTACTTGACCCCCTGAATGTAGGCGCAAAAAGAATAACCTTTTTGTCTTTTAACATAGGATATGCAGAAAAATATTTTTGCTCTTATTTCCCTCTTATAGGCTTCATCAAAGAAGATATCGGTTCTTGGAACTCCTGTAGCAATAACCCTGTCAACATTCATCCCAAATGCTTCAGCATAATGCTTTGCTACTTTCCTTGAACTTACCAGACAATAATCATAGGTTCTGTGGGAACGGCTATCCTGTGGCCAACATCCTTCTCTGCTTAGTCTGCTAAAACCAAAGGCCTTAAACGCTCCACAGGCATGCCACACCTGAATAAGATAGTTATCCCCACGCTTTTTTATCTCATAGACCGAACGGATATAATCATCAATTAAAATGACCTTTGACGATGCAAGGTAATAACCGTACTTAAAGCAGGATATGAAGCTTTCCTTCGTATCTAACACAGTCTTTATATCAATATTTTTATCTTTGATAAGCTCTGCATAAATTCTTTTCATAGTTACCGCTTATACTGTTTCTACGGTTTGATATAAAGGTAATTCGGTTTTCCTTTAGCCTAAAAGGCTTAAACAGATAAAACCCAAACTTAGTCATCAGATTCTTAAACGTACTGAGTCCTATAGTTCTATCCATAATAAGCTCTGTACGCCATCTGACATGTTCTATAACTCCCATTATTTTCTTATATTTTTTGGGAGAAGCTGTTGTTATAAGTCCTATAGCCTCAAGTACTGCCTCGATGGTAAAAAATGGCATAAAAATAACAGCCAGAATAAAGAGTATAAGGCTCCACGCAAATGAAACCATCCCGTTTAATAAAAACAGGAATCACATTTGCGGTACCTTTATCACCGGCTGTCCTTATTAAATTAATACTTAAACCGTCCTCTGCGAGTGAAACCAAATACTGTCTTGAAGATACAACCATTAATTCATCTGGTTTTTTTAAGATTATATCGGTATATGTATCACTGCCATAGGTAAGTTCAAGCTTTACTTCTATATTTTCAGGCTTATCATAGTCAATGTACAAGTCTTTTATGGAATAGCTGTAGCCCGCCAGAATGAAGAATCTTTTCAGGTTCGTTTCCGGCAGGTAAGTCTTTATAGGGACGGGGAGTCTTCTGTATTTGCTGCCTGAGGTAAAAATGATGGTAACTATAGGATTTCTAACCTCTGGATTATAATTACCTCTTACCTTAACATCTATGTTTAATGTAGTTTCCGTTACATTCAACTTAAGTATATTTATCTCAAAGCGTTCCAAAAACTACCTCCTCATCCCTACAATACATACTTAACAGCTTACTTATCCCATTCCATTATAGTCTTTCCACCGGGCTTTTTGTATATCAAGCTCAAATGCCCGATTCATGTCTGTCATATTCCTTACAGGCACTATATTATTTATTATATTGCTTAAGTAATTAACCATCCAAGGATTCTCACTAAGCAAGTTAACAGTCATCTTAAAGTCCTCGCGTCCGCTCCTGCTGCTTCCAAAAAACTTCAGTCCCTTTTCAAGCACCATTCTGGTATTGATAGGAACAGGATACTCAGACACTCCTAGTAACGATATGGTTCCTTCAGGATTAATGAAATCAATAATCTGCTCAATCGCCTGCCCGCTTGCCGCATTTCCCACGCACTCAAAGGCATGGTCAAAGCTTAGGTTCTTTAGTTCACCTGCCACGTTATATGTGTTGTCTGCAAATGAAAAGCTTGCCAGCTTATCTTCATTTACACCAAAAATTGACAGCTTAGAGTCAGGCAGCATTGACTTTAGGAAAATACCTGTAATAAAGCCTAAGTTACCGTCTCCAAAGATAGCAATATTGTCTCTCCTGCCATGTGAGAAATTCTTAAACCTAAGAATCGCATGCACACTTACACTCATTAACTCAATGAATGCAGCCACATGGTTATCAATCCCTTCCGGCACCTTTACTACCCTGTCTGCATCAAGAGCAACCAAGTCCTGCATAAATCCATCAAAACCACTTGCTCGAAACTTAGAACTCCTAAGGTAGTTTTCCACTATATACTCGTCCTTTTCCACAGGTGTATTGGGTATCATGACAACCTTGTCGCCCACTTTTTACCTTGTCAGAGCAGGACTGAACCACCACGCCTATAGACTCATGTATTAGCGCCATAGGCAGCTTTTTATTCAAGATAGCCGCAGGACGCAGTCCCTGATAGTATCTCTGGTCTGCGTGGCAGATAGAGAGAAACTGAGGCCTTACTATGACCTGATTATCCTTAAATAACTGAATATCTGAAAATGCCACCTCAAACCTTCTGGGTGCAACCAATCTATATACTGTATTTAGCATATTTTACTCCCTGTCTGTGTTAATCAAAGTTTCAGCTACTGTTAAATCATACGGATAGGTAATCTTGATATTAAACACTTCTCCCCTCACAAGATGTACAGCCTCACCCTTAAGCAGATAAATCTTGGCTGCATCTGTAAGTATAGCTTTTTCCTCATCCGTAAGTGATGAGTAAAGCTCCTTAAGGCGCTTTGCCCTAAAGCTCTGAGGGGTCTGCCCCTGGTATACCTTAGAGCGGTCCGGAATACTGCTTATCTTCTCTCCGTCTAAGCTCTCCACTATTGTATCAGTAGCAGGGATAACTGTATCGCAGGCACCAACCTTAACAGCAGCCTCTATATTGTCCATAATTATTCTGTGTGTAACGAAAGGCCTAACCGCATCATGAGTTACAATGATGGTATCATCATCAAGTCCAAAGCTTTCTTCTATGTAGTTAATGGCATTCATAATAGTTGAATTTCTGTCACTTCCTCCTGCCATAACCTCAACTTTTTCCACACCTTTTAGATGCTTGTTGATTATATCCTTTGTATAGCTTATCCAGCTTTCAGGAACGAGGACTATAATCTTTTCAAACCTCTCATTTACCACAAACTTCTCAATAGTATGCAGGATAATTGGCTTACCTCCTACATTTAGATACTGCTTTGGCTTCTCAGCATTTCCCATTCTACTGCCTATACCGCCTGCACAAATAACTGCAAATACCATAATAACCTCCTATTTATCAAGTAAACTAACTACCAAATCGGCTACTCTATGACCTGCCTTACCGTCTAACTCATCAAAGAACTTGTGCTTAAAGGCATCTATCTTCTCGCTCTCAAAGTCCTTCTTGTCTATGGCTTCAATGAGCGAATCCATATTGTAGACTATCTTGCCGGGTACAAAGGAGTCGTATTCATAATAAAATCCTCTGGTTGCAATATAATTCTGCAAATCAAAAGAGTAAAACAGCATCGGAATATCAAGGAGGCTCGCTTCAAATACCACTGAAGAATAATCAGTAATGAGAATATCAGTGATGAATAAAAAGTTCATTTAATTCTTCATTTTCTGACATGTCAATGATTTTTACCTTCATATTCAGCAGGAATCTCTACCCTGTTATTCACAAAAGGATGATGCTTAATTATAATAACATATTCTCCTTTAAAATGCTCATATAATTTTATAAAGTCAAAACGGTTCTCAGGATAAAATCCTGATTTTTTTACCATTTCCTCTAAAGGTAGGGGCAAAAAGAATTACCTTTTTTTATCCTTTAGTTCAGGGTATTTACTGTAGATTTCACTTCTTGCCTTTTTCTTTATATTCCTTGCTAAAGAAGACGTCCGTTCTTGGAACCCCCGTAGGAACCACCTTTTTCAAGAGATAGGCCAAAGCCTTCCGCATAGTACTTGCATATCTCCGAAGAGCTAACCGTACAGAAATCATAGTTTCTGTGGGCATTGTTCTTCTGCTTCTGCCCACCCGGTCTTCCCAGTCTGCTAAAGCCAAATGTCTTAAACGCACCACAGGCATGCCATACCTGGATGAGATAATTGTCTTCTCTCCTTGGAATCTTGTATATAAGCTCGATATAATCATCCACCAAAAGCACCTTGGCAGTAGCCATGTAATAGCCATACTTAAAGCAGGTTAAATAACCCTCTGTTGTATCAAATACGGTTCTTATGTCAAGCTTTTTATTGCCTATTAATTTATCGTAGATATATTCGTAGTTTCCACTTATTGCTTCCCTTCTATTTGAGATGAATACTATCCTGTTCTTCTTCACCTTAAATGCCTTAAACAGGTCAAATCCGAGCCTTGCAAGACTTAGCTTTAGGTATGCAAAGCTTAAATTCTTTCTGATTATGCCGCTCACCCTCCATTTTATGTGAAAGAGGATTCTCATAAGACCTGTTTTGTTGTTTCTTGGTGCAGGCTTTACACAGTATATAAAGTTAAGCAGTGCTTCAATAACAAATATAGGGATAAGTATAACCGCTGTAACAATAAGAACAAGACTCCATAGTAGGTTTACTATGCTTTGAATAGAATTAACAATGTTATTTTTAATGCTGGTTTCCGGTTCTCCCTGAAGAGGCTTAATCACTATGTCTTGGTGCTTCTTGCCAAAGGCTACATGATAAAACTCGGAACCATAGATAAGCAAATCGCTGGATTCAGTCATAACAGGGCTTACAAAGAGATGTTCCCCATACGATACCTCTATGCTCATCCTCATTTTTTTCATTACCATAGTTTTTGAAAAATACCTGATCTAAGAGATAAGAATAACCTGCGAAAAAGTCAAAGGTCTTTAAGTCTTCACTTGGGTAGTAGGCCTGAATAGGCATTGGAATCCTTCTGTTTTCCTTTCCGTTGTCAAATATAACGGTAACCATAGGCTTCCTTACCTTAGGATCATAGTCCCCTCTAACTCTAAGTCCTATCTTAAGGCTTGAATTCTCAACAAATAACTCAAATACTTTAACACTTATATCCACTAATACATCCTCTTTCTTTATAAGTCTTCTGCTATATCAATCCAAATCACACATCAATCCAAGGTCACAATCAGCTTCTTCATAGCAGTGAGTGCCTTCCCCCTGTGGCTTATCCTATTCTTTTCCCAAGGAGGGAGTTCTGCTGAGGTCTTACCGTATTCAGGTAAATAAAAGATAGGATCATATCCAAAGCCGTTTTCTCCCTTTTGCTCATAGCCTATCAGACCTTCAACAACTCCTCTTTCTACAAACTCCCTGCCATCAGGCAGAACCAAAGAAATCACGCATACAAACCTCGCGCTTCTCTCCTCACCCTTTTGCCCCACTTAACTTGTCTATGATGTAATTATTCTTGTAGTCATAGTCTGTATCCCTGCCAAGGTACCTTGCTGAATATATACCAGGCTCGCCGTTTAAGTAATCTACTTCAAGGCCCGAATCATCGGCAAGTGCAGGAAGTCCGGTAAGCTTTACTAAAGCCCTTGCCTTGATAAGTGAATTCTCTTCAAAGGTTGCACCATTTTCCTCAATGTCTGCTGTTATGCCCATTTCCTTCATAGACACTACTTCAATGGGGAAATCCCCTAGTATCTCTTTTATTTCCTTAACCTTGCCTTCATTAGCAGTTGCAAAAACTATTTTATCCATTATTCCTCATTTTCCTTAAAAGCCTGAACTATAGCCTTGTAAACAGCTTCTGCACAGGCGGTCATTTTTTTATTATTCTGTATAATCTTTAGGTCGTCTTTGTTGGTAAGATATCCTATTTCAACCAAGGCAGACGGCATATTGGTATGGCCTAAGACATAGTACCCGCTGCCTTCAACCACACCTCTGTTTTTTGTTTTAAGCACACTGCATATACTATCTAAGATAAGAGATGCAAACTGCTTAGAACTTACCTTGGTATCTTTAATCTTCTCGTTATAGTGAATCTCAGTTCCCCTTACAGCATTAAAGTCAACAGGACTGCCCATTACAGTATAGTTATTGTTGTGAATGCTTAAAAAGAAGTCAGCATCCAGGCCATTTGCTAAATCAATTCTCGTTCTCCTGTAGAGGAAGGTGTCAGTAAGCCTTGTGTAATACACCTTGATATCGTCCTGTTTATCAAAAAGAGCTTTTAATTTCAACCCAAACTTAAGCACTGTATCCTTTTCATACACCTTACTGTCACCACTAAATGTTCCAGCGTCTTTTCCGCCGTGCCCTAAGTCTATTACAAGTATTTTTTTGTAGACATCTTTAGGCCTTCTAAGTGAAATGTAGTAATTATCATCATCTTCGAAAAGCTCAGGTACATAGAGCCTGTTGAAAGTAAGTACAAATCTGGTGACATCTTTGTCCTTTCGTTCAATCTTGATATTGGCTACCGGGTCTGGGCTTTCATCCTGATTTTTATTCTCTTTTTCATACTTATCGTAGGCCTCCCTATCATTTTCAGAGGGCTCTGCCTCTCCATTTATAAATGCCATAAGATAAGGAGGAAATACCTGTCCCACAGGTTCTCCGGTAAATTCCTCAGATTTGTTGTATCTTACAACAGAGGAAGTACTGTAAAAGTTCTTGCTCTTATCCCTGATATCCAGATACACTGTTCTATAGTTATACTCATCACTAATCATAGCAAGTCCATCCTCACTGTCCTGCTTAGGTATAACTACATAATTCTCAGGCATCTTCTCTCTGTCAAATACAAAGCCTGCTTCTGCCTTTTCAAATTCACCGGCCAGGGCAGTATCATCATTCTCAATCTCTATATGTGTCTCATCAATGGCAGCGATACTGTCATGTACTTCAAAAGGCTTTGCCCAAAGAGTAGTTCTTTCAACTTTGTTTCCCGAAAAAATAGAGGAAAACAACAGAGCCACTGTCATAATCGAGACACCGGCCGCAGTTATTTTCCTAAGTTCCTTCTTCTTATCTTTCGAGTTCATTTTATTCACTCCAAAACTATAGATTTCATCCTTAAAATCCTAAAAAGCTTTAACATATCCATTATACCGCAATTAGATAGTTTTGCAAGTAAAAATGATAATATATTTACTGACCTGCTCTCTGTCTTGGAGGCTTTGCGCCCTGGTATGAGTAAAAATAGGTTTTCATCATGCCATTGTATATCTTTCTGTTCTTATCAGGCTTCCTTCCAAAATACTTTGGCGCATCTTCAAAGCCTGTAATTATATAATATGACCATTCATCAAGCTTTTGGAATGCCTTTCCCATCTCGCGATAAAGCTGTGGCATGGCTTCTTTTTCTTCAAGCCTCTCTCCATATGGAGGATTGGTTATAATAAAGCCGTATTTTTTAGCACTGCTTATATCTCTCATGTCTCTCTGCTGAAAGTGGATATTTCCCTCAAGTCCAGCTAGGGAGAGGTTCCCCCTTGCCGCATCCAGTGCAGATGTATCCAAATCATAGCCCTGTATGGAAAGCTTTGTTTCTCTGTCAATAAGGTCTTCTGCTTCCTTCTTGGCCTCTTTAAATAGACTCTTTGGAAGGATATTATCCCAGGCCATAGCCTGAAAATCCCTTTTCATTCCAGGTGCAATATTAAGGCCTATCAAGGCAGCCTCTATAGGTATGGTACCGCTTCCACAAAATGGATCGATGAGAAGCCTGTCCTTCTTCCAAGGTGTAAGGCTTATAAGTGCAGCTGCCAGTGTCTCAGTGATAGGGGCTTTAACTGTAAGCCTTCTATAGCCCCTCTTATGAAGCGATTCACCAGACGTATCAAGTCCTACAGTAACCTCATCCTTAAGTATGGTTATTCTAATAGGATATTCACTTCCGTCCTCAGGAAACCTAAGTATGTTGTACTTTCCGGAAAGCCTGTCAACTATAGCCTTCTTTACTATTCTCTGAATATCGGAAGGAGAAAAAAAGCTTACTCTTTATTGAAGAAGCCTTCTTTACCCAGAACTTACCATCCTTTGGGATGAAATTCTCCCAAAGGCGGCCTTTAGTTTTTCTCAAAAAAAGCTCATCAAAGGTAACAGCCTTAAAGCTTCCCACTTTAAGCATAACCCTCTCTGTAGTCCTAAGAAATACATTACATCTGGCGATTGCCTCTTCATCTCCCTCAAAAGAAACTCTACCATCTACTACTTCGGTTACCTCATAACCAAGATCTATTATCTCTCTTTTTAGTACTGCCTCTAAGCCAAAGTGGCAGGGTGCAAACAACTCATATTTATTTGTCAAGCAAACCTCCAAAATCTAATTATTTGTTTTCGGCCTTTCGGCAAGCGTTACATTAACATCTTTTTTGACATATTCACCATTTTCGTATCTGCAAAATGTTACCTTGACCTGTTCGCCTTTTTTTCTTACCTAAGATTATAGAGTTAATGGCATCAGCTTTCAAGGTTTCATTGTCATTTACTGCCACAATTATATCTCCCTTAATAAGACCTGCTTTCTTTGCTCCTCCATTGTCTGCAACATCTGTAATATAGAGTCCGTAAGGCATATTGAAGGATTCGTGTGAAGCATCATCTATTTCTCTGTAATATATGCCAAGATATCCTCTTTCGGTGTCTGTGATATTTTTCTTGGTTTTAAGCTCATTTATTAGTGGTTTTACAGTTGCCATAGGTATAGCATAGCCCATTCCTTCTACAGCTCTGTCCGAGAATTTGGCTGAGTTGATTCCTACGACTTCGCCGTTAAGGTTTAATAAAGCTCCTCCTGAATTGCCGGGATTGATGGCTGCATCAGTCTGTATGAGCTTCATTGTTATATCATTTATGTTTACTACCCTGTCTTTGGCACTCACATAGCCTACAGTAAGTGACTGACCGTAACCTAGTGCGTTGCCTATTGCCATAACCATCTGACCTACTTTTTATTCCGTTCGAATCGCCCAGCCTTGCTACCTTTATTCTGTCAAGAGTCTTCTTAGCAAGACTGTCAAGCTTTACTTCCACGAGGGCAAGATCTGTATATGCCGCAGTTCCTTTTACTTCTCCCTTTGCAGTGCTTCCATCCTCGAAAGCCACAACAAGCTTGGTAGCCCCGTCTATAACATGGTTATTGGTTATGATATATAAGCTCCTTTGGTCCTTATCTACTATCACTCCGGAGCCCATATCCTGAGTTTTTCTTGTCTGCTCCCCAAACCAGCTTACTATGCTCTCTTCACCTTCAGTAGTTATGGCAACAAGAGAAGGCATTACTTTCTCTACTACATCCGACAAGTCAGAAGTCCTGACAGATGCAAGCTTTGAATCAGTCTCCGTTTTTAGGAAGCTTTTACATTTTCTTTTTCTGTCCTGATGTTCTTCTTTATCTTCTTTATCTTCTTTATCTTCTTTATCCTCGTTGTTCTTTGCAGGTTTTTCTTCATCTGTATTAGATTTGTCACTTACACCTGTATCCGGGCTCTGCAATATATTAAACTCACTATACCCGGACAATCCAAAGCCGACCATGCCTGCAATAATCATGAAAAAAACAACAATGAGTATAAGAAGCCCCTTTGTTGTGCCATTATCCTTTTTCTCTTCCATCTTTATCACTCCTCCTAAAGTAAGAATCATACTGTACTAAGCATATCATAAATATTTAAATTTAACCATAGTCTTGTGAAATCTTTGTGTCTTTCCTGGTAGAAATATCTGCATAAATGTACTATAATGGTATCATTAAATCTTAGGAGCACTTCGATGATTAGAGAAAATCAAAAAGTACTTAACAGGGTATATTTACTCTGCGACATACTGATAATAATAATATCCTTTGTATATGCCTGGCTTATAAAGTTTGAAGTATTTCCACCTGAACATACCATGTGGTGGCCTTTAGTCCACTATATGAAATTTTTAATTTACCTGATACCTATCTACCTTGTAATATACTCATTTTCAGGAGTCTACACACCTATGAGGCAGATTAGATTAAGGTTTGAGATGTGGAACTTTTTTTAAGGCTAATACCATAGCCATTCTTACCTTTCCTGTACTCCTATATGTACTTAAGGAAAGTGATATTTCACGTTCTTTCATTACTATATTTTACGGTGTAAATGTATTCTTTGGCTGGACCTTCCGTTTCTTTCTTAGAAAGCTGCTTCATGCTGCTAGAAGAAAAGGCCTTAACCAGAAGCATATGCTGATTGTTGGCTATAGTTCTGCAGCAGAAAGCTACATCGACAGGCTTATTTCAAATCCACAATGGGGATATACTATATTTGGAATTCTGGACGATGACAAGCAGGAGGGCTCAAAGTACCGCAATATAAAAGTCCTTGGAGCCATTTCAGACCTGGAAAAAATATGTGCTTCACACACACTTGATGAAATTGCCATTACACTTAGGCTGCGTGACTATCATAAGCTTGAACATATCGTGGCAGTATGCGAAAAAAGTGGCGTACACACTCAGTTTGTACCTGATTATAACAACGTTATACCTACTACTGCACATACTGAGGACATAGATGGCCTTCCTGTCATCAATATAAGGAATGTACCTCTAAGCAACTCATTTAACAAATTTATAAAGAGGGTTGTTGATATATTCGGGGCAGTATGCATGCTTATTGTATTTGGTATACCAATGCTTATTGTAAGCATACTTGTTAAGCTTACCTCACCGGGCCCTCTTATCTTCAAGCAGGTAAGAGTAGGCCTGCACAACAAAGAGTTTAACATGTATAAGTTCCGCTCTATGAAGATACAGGATGCAGGAGCCGAAAAGAAGGCATGGACTACCAAAAATGATCCAAGGGTAACCCCAATAGGCAGTTTCATCAGAAAAACCAGTATCGATGAGCTTCCCCAGGTCTTTAATGTGCTTAAGGGGGACATGAGGCCTGGTAGGGTGAAGACCTGAGCGCCCTTTCTTTGTAGAGAAATTCCAAGAGGAGATTCCGCGCTACAATGTTAAGCATCAGGTGCGTCCGGGCATAACCGGCTGGGCCCAGGTAAATGGTTTCAGAGGAGATACCTCCATAAGAAAAAGAATAGACTGTGACCTTTATTATATCGAGAACTGGACACTAGGGCTTGATTTTAAGATATTGTTTTTAACCTTCTTTAAGGGCTTTATCAATAAAAATGCTTATTAAAATACCAAAAATCCTCAAAAAGAGGCAGCCACGTAATACTTATATTATGTGGCAGCCTCTTAATTTTAGCGCGTGAACCTCTCCTATTGTTCTATGCAGTAAGTCTCTTACTTCTTTTTAATTGCCTCCTCATACACTCTTTTTGCAGACTTACCATCCAGCCAATCATAGTATTTATCAAGAAACAGCCTTCTTCTATGCCTGGTCTCATTGCTTTCGTTTCCCTCTATATCATTTACAATTATCCTTCCAAGTTCTGTCTCACAAGAAGGCAAAATACCCGGAAGCTCATTTCTATAGTCAAGATAAAAAGCCTCTTCCATTCGTTTCAAAAATCAAGTATATCATCAGCAAAAAAATACATCGGCTTATCAAGTACAACATAGTCAAAAATAATAGATGAATAATCTGTTATTAACCCGCAAGAGACAACCATAAGCTCATTTAAGTCCTGGTAGTCTGATACATTTATTATCCCAGCAGGTAAATCGCTCCCCTTAAATGCCCTGCTTACAAAAGGATGAAGCTTAAGAAAAATAAGATAATCGCAAGGAAGCGTCTCTGCAAGCTTTGATACATTCATATGGAGCTTTGGATTGTCCGTTTCATTGTCCCTAAAGGTTGGTGCATATAGGATAATCTTTTTGTCCTTGAGGCTGCCCTCCCCCATAAATTTTTCTATCTTTTCTCTTATATCGCAGGTTTTTTTAGCCCTGTTTTTATCAGACAAAAGTGTCAGGAGCCAATCAGTTCTTGGAAGCCCTGTGGCGTATACTTTTGATTCAGGCACACCAAAAGCTCCGGCATATTCACGTACAAGTCCGGCTGAATTGACAAAGAGACAGTCAATGTTAGAGTTATGTCTTCTTTCTAATTCCTTTAATCTACCTGTATTGCTATCCTGTCCGAACTTTTTGATGCTTCCTGTTCCATCGCCAGAGCTGAAGCACCTTTGTTTCCTTTCTTACCTTAAAGAAGGACATAGGCATAAATGCGTTGTCCATAAGGATAATCTCTGCTCTACTCATTACAAACGGCAGTACAAAAAGGAGATGAAAATAAGCTCTCCTCTCTTCCTTAGCCACGTAGTAAAAGCTATATTTACCCACCTTGCTTAGATACTTGGTAAGAGTCCTGATATTTCCGCTTGGAGATTCATCATGTGTCATTATAGAGAACACAAAATTCTTTTTGATGGGAAGAATCGAACCAAACTTGTAGTTAAACGCAAACAAGGCATAGCTTAATTCTTTTATTTTCATCATTTGCCACTTCTTTAGTTTTGTTAAATGTTTAAGATAAACTCATCCTGCTTTTTGTAGAATACAAAAAGGCCAACAACCACGCTTACAGCTGCGACTCCCACCGAATAATAAAGGCTCCATCTATCGATGCTGCTGCCATAAATCGCATTTCTAAAGTTGGCTATGCAGGCGTATACAGGGTTATATGTAATAATCCAGCCGTAACCATTCTTAATAACCTTCGCAGGGTTATAGAAGATAGCTGATGAATACATTATAAGCATAAGCATTACATCCCACAGATACTCCAGATCCCTGAAAAACACAGCCATAGTAGCAAGCACCATACCCACGCCTATCGTCATAAACAAAAGTGTTATGAGAGGTATGATTGCAGCAAATATATGTTTTGTAGGATATACACCTAAAACCAGCGAAACAACCACCAGTACAGTAAGCGATATCATAAATATCAAATAGTTGGCTATAATTGAAGCAAACGGATATATGTATTTGGGTACATACACCTTCTTGATAATGGATGCATTACTCCTAATTGACTTGCAGGCCGCCTTTGTACCTGATGAGAAAAAGCTGTACAAAAGCCTTCCTGAAAGGACATATATAGGGAATGACCTGTCACTCTTGCCATAAAACCCGGAAAACACGACAGTTAAAACTATCATGGTTAAAAAGCGGCTCAAGCAGAGTCCACAATATACCAAGATAAGAACGTCTGTATTTTAGCTTAATATCCTTCTTCACAAGTTCAAGCAGTAAAAATCTGAACTTTTTAAAATTCTTTATTACTCTAAGCACAAGCTTTCCTCCATATACAACTTATTCATGGTTCTTTCCTTCTTCATTTGTCACTGGAGATGAGTCTCCTTCTTTTGACTCCTTTGATTCTTTTGTTTCACTCTTTTTATCACCTTCTTCAATGGCGGCACCGCTGGCTTCATCATTTGCATCTTCTCCGTTATTTTCCGATGAGCCCTTGCTAATATCGGTTACCCTTATGGTAACAGCCTTAGATGTCTCCACTTTTACACCGTCAATGTCTCTAAACTTGAGTATGTAGGAATAATTACCTGCTTCCTTTGTATTGGATAAATCAATATACGGAGCTATGTCTGAAACTCCAATATCTTTTATTTTATCTGAAAGGCCGCTTAAGGTAACAACTAACTTCTCTGTATTAACGAATTCATAATTAAATTTGTCTGATTTATTGTTAAGGCTAATGTCTGTTGGCAATACTTCAAGTTCTTTAGTTCCAAGCCTTACTATATTGCACTTAGCATTGATGGTTACATCCTTGTCAACAAGGTATACGCCACTTTCCAAATAGTCAGAAAGATTAATAGATGCCTCTACGTCAGTTATCTTGCCTTCAACATCAAGAGGCACTCTGATACTTGAAATCCTTGAAAGCAGATTCTTATCACCTGCGACCAATACAGACTTTGGCTCATAGTCAATATCCTGAACAGAATATCCCTTATATGGTTTTCCGCTCGCTTCCACAATCACACTAATCCTTTTAGTCTTATACACCTTTACAGCAACACTTACAGGATTATCAGAAAACGTTAGGCTTCCTGTAGTTATTTCGTTGCCGTCAGAATCATAGGCCTTAGGAACACCCTTAACATTAAACGAACTTCCAGCGCCATTTATGTCAGCAACCACCTTTACTGATGCAATTTTTTCTATAGAGTTTTTACCTCCGCTTACTGTTACAAGATTAGGCTTGGCGACGGCGTCTCCTACAAAGTAGCCGTCCATCGCATTTCCTGACTTTTCAACCGTAACTGAAAACTGCTTGGTTACACGGTCTTCAAGCTTAACTTCAAGCAGCTTTGCACTGCCTATGATGGTTATCTCAACATTGTCCGACTTAGTACATACGACATCTATGTTAGCATGGTCTGTAGGGTGAGAGCTTAGATACATCGGCAGTAGCCTTAAAATCAGATGCCTTAAGGTTCTTTATAAGGCTTGCGTTCGCTTTCACCTTTATGGTAATCGTGTCACCTTCAACGACTTCATATACCTTTCCCAAAGACGCTATGGAATCCCCGTTAATAATGTCTACTCCTATGGTAAATGTCGTAGTTGCAGCGGGATCATATGTGTATACTACCAAAACCCATAGGATAATGGCTATGGCAATAGAGCCAAGCTTTAGTCCTATATTTTCTGTAAACAACTTCTTCATAATCACAATTCTCCATCCTGCTTATTGCGAAACAGATGTTTTTTAACCTTCTGCCATTTAAGCTTAGTTTCCTGTGCAAAAGCATCAATCTTCTGAAGTTTTACAAGCTCAGACTTGAGCCTTCCACCATCAACATTTCTTATTATTCTACCATCTTGCGCTATAGATACCTTTCCGGTCTCTTCAGATACGATGATGGTTAAGCTATCCGTCACCTCACTTACTCCAACAGCGGCCCTATGTCTTGTACCAAGCTCTTTGCTAAGAGAAAGATTAGGAGATAGTGGCAGATAACAGGTAGCAGATACAATCCTATCCCCCCTCATGATAACTGCTCCATCGTGAAGAGGTGTGTTATGCTCAAATATATTAATAAGCAATTGGCTGCTTACCACTGCATCTATAGGTATTCCACTTTTTTCATACTCAATAAGGCTCAAATCCTTTTCTATAACTATGAGAGCACCTGTTTTATTTCTCGCAAGCTCAAATGAAGCCTTAACGAGCTCTTCTATCGTCTTATCAGAAAATCTGTCATTTTCATCAGAGTCTGTTAGACTTATAAACTTTGGGAATATGTTTCTTTTGCCCAGCTCTTCAAGTGCTCTTCTTAGTTCTGGCTGAAATAGTATTACAAATGCAATAATACCGACACTGATAGTATTGCGTATAATCCAGAGTATTACATCAAACTGCATGATGGCAGAAAACACAGAAAAGGCAAGCAATACCAGGAGTCCCTTAAACAAGGTCCAGGCTCTGGTATACTTTATCCATTTGATAATATTGTATATCAAAAAGCTAAGATAAGTATTTCCAATACATCTGTAAACTTAAATGCCGGTAAGGTAAGCCACGTAAAATAATCGCTTATCGTTTCTACAATCGTTTCCATTTAACACTCATTCCTTATCTGTTTCGTTACCGTTTATCTTAAGAATATTCAAATTAGGTGATGTGACCGATAGCTTAGGCACTGCAGTAACATAATAAAAATAATCATCATCGTCAAACTGTAAATGCTCGACAGAGGTGTAGTCAAGAAGATACTTAAAGAACTGCACTACAAACGCAAATACACCCGAAAGCATGGTACCTAAGAATACCCAAAGGACATCTGTGTTGACATCAAGTATGAGACCTCCTATTATCATTACCATAAGATTGACTATCATTCCTGCCAGTATTCCAAGAATATATGCATGTGATATAGCGAGCCTCCTGCATACATACGCTGCGAAGTATACGCAGATAGATGAAACTATGGTAAGTATCATAAGTTTATTCTCAATTAGAGATTTCATCACATAGATGTAAATCTGAAGGTTATCCTCTATCTGAGTGTTTCCGGCAGACATCTTTACGGCTTCTTTTATCACATTAAATAACGTAGAAATAAAGACTCCCGGAACCATTGCGAATATGGCTATAGGATTGCCCGTAAGTCCAACTGCCATAGGTGTAAGGGCCTCCATATGGAAAAATGAAAGTACCGGGACTGCAATAATAAGCCCACTGTATTCAGGTGCAAATCGAACCAGCATAAAATAAAGGATAGCTATAATCAGCACAAATATAAGTGCAAGGAACATTGAGGCTGAGTATATGTGTATAGTCATTAAAAAGTCCGGCCAAAAAAACACTGTTACCGCCATTGGAAAAAATGCCGATATAGCTGAAAACATAACAACTACAGATATTCCCGAGAATTTTTCGTTGTAGCCTAAATTATAGTTAATTAGTAAAAAAATGTAATAAAGGCGGCAACGAAGCGGAAAATAGGAACAATTGCTGCATTGTACTTCTTTACCACGCTTTTAATGCTGTCTCTAATTAGCAGAAGCTGTATCATTTACTCTCCTCCTCTGTCTCCTCTTCTTCGTAAATCCTCTCCATCTGCGACAATAGTTTACGATACTTTACAAACTTTCTTCTGTTTTTTTACTGTATGTATAGGCAGAATATAGAAAAGTAAATACCAGATAAACCACCATAACCACCAGATATATCCCCAGAGTCTTAACTCCAATGTCCTTATAATCAAGTGAAGTTGCATTCTTAATGAGATATTCAAGATTATACATTATTATTAGAGCCAGTATCAAAGCGTAGCCAACAGTTACACTTGCACCGGTTTTTAGCAAATCCCATCTGATGTGGTCATATCTAAAAAGGCTGATATCCCTAAGCGCCATCTTCCCCTCGGAAGACTTTTCAAACATAGCAAGCTTAGACATAAGACCCACCTTGTTTTTAACTATCATATATTACCTCGTTTTTTATTTATCTTCGAGTCTTTGCTGATAAAGGTCAGCTATCTCCTGTGCGCTTCCATATGCCACAAGGTGCCCCTTATCTAGGAGAATAGCCTTGTTGCAAAGATCTAATACCTGATCTATGGAATGCGATACAAATAGTACTGTTACATTGTTTTCAATCATCGACTTGATTTTATTGGTACTCTTTTTTCTAAACTTGGCATCACCAACAGAAAGGACCTCGTCAAGCACCAGAATATCAGGCTCTACAATGGTCGCTATTGCAAATCCAAGCCTTGATTTCATACCTGAGGAATAGTTCTTAACAGGTACATCAATGAATTCTCCAAGCTCTGAAAACTTAACAATCTCATCATACTTTTCAGTTAAAAAAGCTTTAGAGTGCCCAAGCATAGCACCATAAAGAAATATATTCTCTGTGCCCGTATACTGTTTATTAAACCCTGCACCCAGTTCCAAAAGAGGTGCAATATTGCCCGATATCTTAACCTTTCCCTCTGTTGGCTTAAGTACTCCTGAGATAACCTTAAGAAGAGTACTTTTTCCCGCACCATTTAGCCCTACAAGGCCAACCCTGTCACCTTTTTTTCAATCTTAAAAAGAAATATCTTTGAGTGCCCAGAACTCCTTGTAGTTTAACTGCCTTTTTAAGCGACTTTTTAATCACATAATCCTTAAGATCATCCACCTTTTTCGGAACTCATATTAAACTTCATTCCGACATTTTCTACTTCAATTGCGTATTTGCCCATTATCCATCCTTTTATCCAAAATTATTACTCAAAAATCTAAAATATACAATCTAAAGGGTTATTTTACCACTATTTTGGTCAGGTAGCAAGCTACTTAACCAGCTCCCGTATTTTAATGCCTTCAGGCGTAATTGCAAGCCCTCCTCTGGCGGTTTCCTTAAATCTGGAGTTAAGGCTGTCACCAACGTCCTTCATTGCATCAATAATCTGATCAGGTGGAATCCTAACAGTTATACCTGCAAGTGCTACATCAGCAGCAGAACAGGCATTCACAGCACCTATTACATTTCTTTTCACGCAAGGTACCTCTACAAGTCCTGCAACAGGATCACATACAAGACCAAGCAGGGTTTTTGAATGGCCATTCCTGAGGCTGTTATCATCTGCATAGGACTTCCACCCTTGAGGTACACGAGCGCTGCTGCTCCCATGGCTGCCGCAGTACCCATCTCAGCCTGACATCCTCCTTCGGCACCTGATATAGAAGCCCTTCTTGCAACAACCTCGCCAACCCCTGCCGCTACAAAAAGCGCCTTCACCATCTCATCATCAGAAACCTTATATTCATCATAAAAAGGAACCAAAACAGCGGGAAGTACTCCACAGGAGCCTGCTGTAGGCGCGACCACTATCCTCTTCATACAGGCATTGGACTCTGAGGTCTCTATCGCAGCCTGAATAACCCTTCCCATATAGTCCCCGCAGATTGTGGTGTTGCTCTCCCTATAGGCCTGCATCTTATATCCATCGCCGCCCACAAGCCCACTTCTTGACTTAAGGTTTGGATCATAGTTCCTAGCTCCGTCTAATATCGCCTGCCACATTACCTGCATCTTTCCTATTTCTTCCTCTATGGTAATATCAGCATCTGCGGCATCTTCCCTTATAATTAAGTCAGGAAAAGAAATTTTTTCCTTTTCACAGACAGATACAATTTCTTCTAAAGAATCATACATAGGTTACTCTAAGCACTCCTTTCAGGTTCTCAACTTCTTTAATCAGTTCAGGTGACATCTTCTGGTCCATTTCCACTATCATAACCGCAGTACCGCCTCTTTTATTGCGGTAGAGCTGCATATTGGCTATATTAAATCCACTCCTTGACAAAGTTCCTGTAATTGCGGCCACATGACCGGGAGCGTCTATATTATTCACTATAAGGGTAGGAAGGGCTCCCGAGAAATTGACCTCTATTCCATCTATCTTATTTACCTTAATCCTGCCTCCTCCTATGGAAGCGACCTGAACACAGACTTCCCTTCCCTTATCTCCTACAGCTGTAATTATAGCTGTATTAGGATGGGCATCCTTGACCTCATTATTCTTAAACTCAAAGTCAAGCCCCATCTCTTTTGCTATTTCAAAGCTATCAGGTATCCTCATATCATCCGGTTCAAACCCCAAAAGACCCGCAACCAACGCCTTATCAGTTCCATGTCCCTTGCCTGTTGCTGCAAATGAGCCTGAAAGTATGATTTCTGCCTTTACAGGCTTTTCACCTAGCAGCTTGGCTGTAATAAGCCCTATTCTACAAGCTCCTGCTGTATGTGAGCTTGATGGACCAACCATAATAGGTCCAAGTATTTCAAAAACGCTCAATTTAATCCTCCTTTAGGAATCCAAATGGCTCTTCATCCTTTATAAAGTGCATAAGCATGTACGCTGTCATTATTGCAATTTTCTCTTCTTTAAGTATTCTTCTAACCTCAGCCTTATCAGCTAAGATAATCTCAATTTCTTCGCTATCCTCCTGATGTTCGTGGGAAGGTTCTCCATCACAATATCCAAATACTGTAGCACAGGATTCATCTGTCATCCCTATGGTTGTGAAAAACGGTCTGTTATAGCCATCAGGTACAGTAATAGGAGTAAATCTCATACCGGTTTCTTCGTATATCTCCCTTCCTGCAGCCACAGAATAGTCTTCTCCCTCTTCGACCAGTCCTGCAGGAAATTCATAAATATAATCATTAATAGGATATCTATACTGTCTGATTAGCACAACTTTGTCCTTATCTTCTCCAGCAAGCGCATATATGATAACACCATCAGGATTGTTTTTTCCTGTTGTGATTTTTAAGCTGTCTATATCCTTTGCTCTGGAGGCAACAAAATACTTACCCTTTCTACCTGATTTATGAACATTATCAAGCTCATAAATATTTAAGAACCTGTTATCTGTCTGTTTTTTTATGTTAGTTATCTTTCCCATAATGGTTCTCCTTAAGTTTAATCAATACATCTCTATATTATAACATTTTTTTCTTTAAACAGAAAAGAGGCAGTACCAAAAGGTACTGCCTGAAATACAATTTTATTTACATATAGTCAACTACATTTACCCAACGGCTAAGGAGTCCTACTTCCTCCTTATTTCCCTTTACTGACTGTGATGCAGCAACGATAGGGAGCCACTTCTGTACATACTGCTTAGCGGTGTCTGTTCTTTCGCAGAAGAGATTCAGGTACTTGTCAGCAAATTCCTCTTTTCCGTTAAGATAGAACAGCAAGTATGTTCTTGCTACATCGGCAGAAGCATTACCCTGTGTAGCATGTGCCCAGTCAATGATATAAACATCATCATTTGCGGTAACAATGATATTGCTTGGGTTAAAATCTCCGTGGCATAGCTTGTCATGACGCTTCATTGCATCAAGCCTTGAATGTAAATCATACCTTGTTGTAGCGTCAAAGCTTGAATCGGATATTTTCTTATAAAACTTATCATACTGCCTGTTAAGCATTGGAGCCTTTCTTGAGTGAACATCAGCCTGAATAGCAATAAATCTCTCCAGAAATTCATCCTGCTTCTCAGGGTGCTCATTCATAAGCTGCTCAAAAGTCTTGCCCTCGATATAATCAAGCACGATAGCTGTCTTTCCATCAATCTCAGTCACGCCATGTAACTTAGGTATATTTAATCCTGTTTCCATAACCCTTGCCTGATTGAGTGCCTCATTGAGGATATCAGCCATAGAATACTGAGCATCAAATAACTTAATTACCTTATTACCATCTCTGTAAACTGTTTTTCCCGGACGCTTCACAAGAACATTTTCAAGTTTCATAATATAAACCTCCCCATTTACATTAAACTGCTTCGTTATTGTTGCCATAGTAAGCATTGAGATACATCTGCCTCATTTCACTAATAAGCGGATATCTTGGGTTGCAACCTGTACACTGATCGTCAAATGCTTTCTCTGTCATATCATCAAGAGTAGCAAGGAAATCTTCTTCTTTTATACCATAATCCTTGATACTTCTCTTAATGCCGATTTTATCCTGAAGTTCTCTGATTCCCGCAATAAGCTTTTCTACACTGTCAGCGTCGTTTTTACCCTTAAATCCCAGAGCCTCTGCAACCTCTGCATACTTTCTCTGAGTCTTAGGATATTGATACTGAGGGAAGGTTCCCATCTTAGTAGGTACTTCAGAGGCGTTAAAGCGGATAACCTGCTCCATCATAAGTGCATTTGCAATACCATGTGGTATATGGTGGAAGGCACCAAGCTTGTGTGCCATTGAGTGCATTATGCCAAGAAATGCATTTGCAAAAGCCATACCTGCCATACAAGCAGCATGTCCCATCTTCTCTCTTGCCTCAGGATCATTTGGTCCGTTATCATAAGCCCTTGGAAGATATTCAAAAATCATCTGTAACGACTGTTTTGCTATACCGTCTGTAAAATCTGTAGCCATAACCGAAACAAGTGCCTCAAGGTTATGTGAAACAGCATCTATACCAGAAGATGAAGTAAGTCCCTTAGGAGCATTCATCATCATATCTGCATCTATTATAGCCATGTTTGGAAGTAGTGCATAGTCCGCAAGAGGATACTTGTTGCCGGTAACTTCATCAGTAATAACTGCAAAAGGTGTAACCTCTGAGCCAGTACCTGCTGAAGTAGGAACAGCTATAAAGTAAGCCTTTTCACCCATCTTAGGGAAGGTATATACCCTCTTTCTAATATCCATAAAACGCATAGCCATATCATAGAAGTCTACTTCAGGATGTTCATATAGAACCCACATAATCTTAGCAGCATCCATAGCAGAACCGCCACCTATTGCAATGATACAATCAGGCTCAAAAACTTCTCATAAGTTCTGCACCTTTTTTTAGCTGAATTCAGTGTAGGATCAGGAGCTACGTCTGAGAAAGTCTGATGTACTATGCCTAACTGGTCTAACTTATCTGAAACAGACTTGGTATAGCCATTCTGGAAAAGGAAAGTATCTGTTACTATAAATACCTTCTTTTTATTCATTACATCCCTTAATTCTTCAAGTGCTACAGGGAGACATCCCTTCTTGAAGTAAACCTTTTCAGGTGCTCTAAACCAAAGCATATTTTCTCTCCTCTCGGCTACATTCTTGATATTTAACAACTGCTTGATTCCTACATTTTCAGAAACTGAGTTGCCTCCCCAAGAACCACATCCAAGAGTAAGAGATGGAGTGAGCATGAAGTTATATATATCTCCGATACCTCCCTGTGACGCAGGTGTATTGACTAAGATACGGCAGGTCTTCATACGCTCACCAAACTCTGCTATCTTTTCTCTTTCAGTAACTGAGTTAACATAGAGAGAAGAAGTGTGCCCGTAACCACCATCTGCAATCAATCTTTCTGCTTTGCTTAGAGCATCTGCAAAATCTTTGGACTTATACATAGCAAGTACCGGTGAAAGCTTCTCATGTGCAAACTCTTCGCTAAGTTCAACACTTGTAACCTCTCCTATAAGAATCTTGGTTGCAGGGTCTACCTTAACTCCGGCAAGTTCAGCTATTGTAGCAGCTTTCTGACCAACTATCTTAGCATTAAGAGCACCATTTATAATTATTGTCTTACGAACTTTTTCAATCTCATCCTTCTTAAGGAAGTAGCAGCCTCTTCTTTTAAATTCAGCCTTAACTGCATCATATATCTTTGCATCTACAATCACCGACTGCTCAGAAGCACAAATCATACCATTATCAAAGGTCTTTGAATGAATGATTGAGTTGACTGCCATAAGGATATCGGCTGACTCATCAATAATAGCAGGGGTATTACCGGCACCAACACCGAGTGCAGGCTTTCCAGATGAATAAGCACTCTTAACCATTGCAGGACCACCTGTAGCAAGGATACAGTCACATTCTTTCATAACCAGATTGGTCATCTCAAGACTAGGAATATCTATCCAGTCAATGATTCCCTCAGGCGCACCAGCTTTTACAGCGACCTCAAGCACTACCCTTGTCGCTTCTGCAGTACATTTCTTTGCTCGTGGATGCGGGCTTATGATAATACCATTTCTGGTCTTAAGTGCTATAAGTGTCTTAAATATAGCAGTTGAAGTAGGATTGGTGGTAGGAATAACTGCCGCAAGTATACCAAGAGGCTCTGCAACTCTGGCAAATCCATACTCTTTATCTTCATCAATAACACCACAGGTCTTAGAGTTCTTATATTTGTTATAAATATACTCTGCGGCATAGTTATTCTTGATAACCTTGTCTTCCACGATACCCATGCCTGTCTCTTCGACCGCCATTTTAGCAAGAGGAAGTCTCTGCTGATTGGCAGCAGTTGCGGCTGCAAAGAAAATCTTATCTACCTGCTCCTGTGAATAGGTAGAAAACTCTTCTTGTGCTGCACGAAGCTTCTTAAGAGCCTTCTCAAGCGATTCAACACTGTCAATGATGTCACGAGTCTTTTTTTCCATCGTAATTCTCCCTTCAATCTGCCGGTTTACCGGTGTGTATTTTTAGGATAAAACAGCCTTGTTATTTTTTTAACTAGCTTGTTAAAATTTTATCATTCTTTCTTTAATCTGTCAATCTCTTTTTCTAATATACCACGAAACTCTTACACTTTCCAGCATTAAAACAATAATTTATATATTGAATATATTACTCAAAGTCCAGCTCTACCGGGCAGTGGTCACTTCCCAATACCTCAGAGTGAATCTTAGCATCCCTAAGTCTGTCCTTGAAATCATCAGAGGTAATAAAGTAGTCAATACGCCAGCCTGTATTCTTTTCTCTTGCCTTAAATCTGTAAGACCACCATGAATATACATTTTCAAGATCAGGATAAAAATATCTGAAGGTATCAATATAGCCGGCATCTAAAAGCTCCGTCATCTTTCCTCTTTCTTCATCTGTAAAACCTGCATTTCTACGATTTGTCTTTGGATTCTTAAGATCTATCTCCTTATGGGCTACATTCAAGTCTCCACAAAGTATAACAGGTTTATTTTTCTTTAGTCCGTTAAGGTAAGCTCTAAAGTCATCTTCCCATACCATTCTGTAGTCAAGTCTTTCAAGCTCCTGTTTTGCATTAGGTGTGTAACATACAACAAAAAAATGGTCTTCATATTCTGCTGTAATTACCCTTCCCTCGTGGTCGTGTTCGTCTATTCCCATATCGTATGTTACATTAATTGGTTTCACCTTAGTAAACAACGCAGTGCCTGAGTAACCCTTTTTCTCAGCATAGTTCCAGTACTGATAGTAACCAGGCAAATCAAGCTCTAGCTGACCTTCTGAAAGCTTAATCTCCTGAAGTCCGAAGGCGTCTGCATCTATCTCATTAAAAAAATCCATGAAACCCTTTGTAATGCAGGCCCTTAGCCCATTAACATTCCAAGATATATACTTCATTTTATTTCCCTTCTTATACCGTTTTAATAATATGATACAAGTGTCAAAAGTATTTGATACTTCAATCAACAAAAAAAGTCCCTGAAAAAACAGGGACTAAATTTTATTTTGCATAATCAACAGCTCTGGACTCACGAATAATGCTCACTTTTATCTGGCCCGGATACTCTAGAGAAGCTTCTATCTTCTTAGATAAATTACGTGCCAAGAGCACCATCTCAGAATCAGCAACCTGATCAGGAAAAACAACGACTCTGACTTCCCTGCCGGCCTGAATAGCAAAAGATTTGTCAACACCTTCAAACTCATTAGCTATGTCTTCTAACTCCTTGAGCCTGTTAGTATAGGTCTCTAAGGTTTCTCTTCTTGCACCAGGTCTTGCGGCAGAGATAGCATCTGCAGCCTGAACAAGACATGATATAAGTGTAGAAGGCTCTACATCTCCATGATGAGACTCAACTGCATTGATAACAGTAGGTGATTCCTTATACTTTTTGCAAAGCTCAACACCAATCTGTACGTGTGAACCTTCCTGCTCTCTATCTACAGACTTTCCGATATCATGCAAAAGTCCGGCTCTCTTAGCAAGTTTAACATCACAACCACACTCTGCAGCTAGGATACCAGACAGCTGGGCAACTTCAACTGAGTGCCTAAGTACATTCTGACCATAACTGGTTCTAAACTTCATTCTTCCAAGAAGTTTAATAAGCTCTGGGTGAATTCCATGAATGCCACACTCAAGAGCAGCAGCTTCACCTTCTTCTCTTATCTGTACCTCAACCTCTTTTTGTGCCTTTTTCGACCATTTCCTCAATCCTTGCAGGATGAATTCTTCCGTCTACGATGAGTTTTTTTCAAGCGCAATCCTTGCAACCTCTCTCCTAACCGGATCAAACCCTGAGAGAACAACCGCCTCTGGAGTATCATCGATTATAAGGTCAACTCCGGTAAGAGTCTCAAGAGTTCTGATGTTACGACCCTCTCTACCTATAATCCTACCCTTCATCTCATCATTAGGAAGCTGTACCACAGATATAGTAGCCTCAGCGATATGGTCAGCAAGACAGCGCTGGATAGCAGAAATAACAATTTCCTTAGCCTTTTTTATCCGCGTCTTCTTTTTGCTCTGTTTTCAAGATCTTTGACCATAACCGCCATTTCGTGCTTAACATCATCTTCGACAGTTTTAAGGATATAATCTTTTGCCTGATCGGAGGTCATTCCTGATATTCTTTCAAGCTCAGCAAGCTGTTTTGAATGAAGCTCCTCCACATCCTTTTTTTCCCTTTTTTTCAAGTTCCGCCTCACGTTCATTAAGCTTTAATTTCACGTTTCTCAAGTGCTTCACTTTTTTTCTGTCTGTAGCTTCTTCCTTTGTTAATACCCTTTTTTTCGTACTTCTGTAATTCTGTTCTTCTCTCCTTACTTTCCTCTCAAACTCATTCTTAGCTTTCAGAGATTCCTCTTTGGCTTCGAGCAAGGCTTCACGTTTCTTAGTCTCAGCTTCTAAATTAGCTTTCTCAATAATCTCCCTGGCTCTTTTCTTCTGCAGTTCCAACCTTAGATTCATAGTTCTTAATACGGTTAGAAATTGCAATTTTTCCAAACAGTAGGAGCAGTAACCATAAAGAGTAACGAATACAGCAATAGCTGTAACAACAATCGGTTCCACCGGAGCACCTCCTTATTTAATTTTTCATTGTACAATAAATCTATGCTAAATTATCATTCCATAATTCAACTGATACATACAACAGTTAAATTTTTATACTGTTTGATAAAAAAAGTCAAGTACGAGAGAGGTAATCGCGTAGTACTGAAGCAATCAATTCCGTATTAAAACCCTTCCTGTAAAGATAAACATATTTTTTTCTCTTTTTTTCTTCATCTACCTCCTTAGGATTTTTTTAATTTTTCTTCCTAAGTAAGCTGTATAAAGCTTCTTCATCACTCCTGTCATCAACCATCAAATTTTCTATTATACTTCCTTCTATACCTTTGGCTGCAAGCTCCATTTTTAACTGGCGTTTACTTTTAGACTTACCTCTGTAATTAATATAGTTCTCAGCATACCTTTCGTCATTGACATAATTAAACTTTTTAACATAATTTAGTGCATCATCAATAACATCAGGAGGAAAATCTTTAAGAGACAGTTTTTCTTTTTAAATCTGCTTCAGAACAATCTGCACGGCTAAGAATGTCTAACGCCTTCTTTCTACCTTGGTATAATGGTTTCCTTTATAAGCGCTTCATACCTTTCATCAGGAAATTCGTTTTCTTCTTTTATGCAATACCTTCTTATATCGCTCTGATAAACGTAAAACACCAACGTATCAGCTGTTACACGGAATTTATACTTGTTTACTTTTTCAACATTTTCAATGAACATATCAATTGCTTTCCAAAGAACTACTCTTCATCATATACTTCCTGTTCTTCCGCTTCTTCTATATCTGGCTCTCCACTTTTTGATTCAACAGCTTTACTTGCATGTAACTCTCTAACTTTTTTCTCTATTTCTTCAAACACTGAAGGGTTACTATCGAGGTATATCTTGACATTCTCCCTGCCCTGCCCAATCTTCTCGCCATTATATGAGAACCATGCACCCGATTTTACTACTATGTTATCATCCACTGCAATATCAAGCACATCTCCTGTCCTGCTAATTCCTTGACCAAACATTATATCAAACTGAGCTTCCTTAAAAGGAGGTGCTATTTTATTTTTAACTACCTTAATCTTGGTTCTGTTGCCAATGACCTCTCCCCCCTGCTTTATAACATCTGCCTTTCTAACATCCATCCTTATGGATGCGTAGAACTTGAGGGCTCTACCACCTGTTGTTGTTTCAGGGTTGCCAAACATAACTCCAATCTTCTCACGAAGCTGGTTGATAAATACCACTATACAATTAGTCTTACTAATAACAGATGTAAGCTTTCTAAGTGCCTGGCTCATAAGACGAGCCTGTAAGCCAACGTGTGAATCTCCCATGTCTCCATCGATTTCCGCCTTTGGAACAAGAGTCGCAACAGAGTCAACTATGACTATGTCAACTGCACCACTCCTGACCATGGTTTCCGTTATCTCAAGTGCCTGTTCACCACTATCAGGCTGAGAAATGTAGAGTTCATCGATATTCACTCCGATAGCCTTGGCATATACAGGATCAAGGGCATGTTCAGCATCTATAAATCCTGCTATACCTCCTGCTTTTTGTACTTCTGCAACCATATGAAGGGCAACTGTTGTCTTACCACTTGATTCAGGTCCATACACCTCAATAATTCTTCCCTTTGGGATTCCACCTAGGCCAAGCGCAAGATCAAGACTTAAGCAGCCGGTAGGAACCACTTCTACATTCATCTTGTCCATCCCTGAACCCAGCTTCATAATAGATCCCTTACCAAAGTCCTTCTCAATTTGTGCAATTGCAGCCTCTAGCGCCTTCTTTTTATCACTATCAATATTTACAACCTTTTCCTTAGTTTCTTTAGCCATATTAACCTCACATATATTATAATTAATTTTATTCAAACAAATGTTCGTACAGTTATTATAAAACACTTGTTCGATTTTGTCAACTGCTTTCACTGATTTTATTATTATATTTTATATCTTAACCTGTAAAGCACAGCTCTACTGTATACCATACTCCTTATACAGTCCGTGTCTTATGACTTCATTCTCCACTACATCTTTGATTTTGTCATTTTTACCTTCGGACATCAAGAGGCTAATTAGTCTGGCAAGGCAGCTCTCACCTTCTGTTTTACCCTCTGCCCTTCCTCTTGCTTCTCCCTCTGCTCTTCCTCTTGCTTCTCCTTCTGCTCTTCCTTCTGCTCTTCCTTCTGCTCTTCCTTCTGCTCTTCCTCTTGCTTCTCCTCTTGCTTCTGCCCTCTCAAACATTGGTTCAAAAAATTTTTCCATGTTCTTTCCTCCTTCTTCACATTCTACCTCGAAAGGCAGCTCCTCACCTGTTAGCCTTAGGATGAGTTCACTCACTTCCTCAGGGTGGTTTAGGTCTATGCGGTCTGCCTTATGTTTGCTTCCTTTCACCATATAATCCGCTATTAGCTTAAAAATCCTTCTTAAACTTATTTATATCATCTTCACTTAGCTTTTTTTCAAGTCTATCAGATTGATACTATAGTCGCTTACATAGTGTTTGAGTTCAGAATCTAGGTTAAGCCTTTTGTGCAGGGTTGTCTCATGCCTCCACTCTTCTTCGCCATAGTAGATAACAAAGGTTATTACAGGGAATATGTCCTGAAATTCCCCATCAATACTGGCATTTTTCTTTCGCTTCCTGCTTTCCTCTTCCACAAGCTGGGTTCTATAAGAAGCCCCATCATACGAAAGCACTCTAAATACCATGTTTTTATCAGGTATATCCTGATTTTCAATGCCTATTAGTGATATAACTACATTTTCTTTCTTCCATAGCTTTACGACATCTCTGTCCTGAAACCTATGTTTACTGTCATCACCCTTGTAGTGACTCCAGCCCGAAAGATCAACGAGTTCATCCTCTTTAACTACATCCTTCCCATCAAACATAATTCCATTCACAAAGTCTGCAAATACGTCATTAAACATAAGTAGCTTTTTCTCTAAAAATATCCTTCTCTCCCAATTGTCCCCCTTTCTCGTTAAACAACAAAAACATGATTCAATCTCATCCGCAAAGTCCACGAACACATCATTAAACATAAGAAGCTTTTTTTCTCTAAAAATATCCTTTTCTCCCAATTGTCCCCCTTTCTCGTTAAACAACAAAAAAACACGATTCAATCTCATCCGCAAAGTCCACGAACACATCATTAAACATAAGAAGCTTTTTTTCTTTAAAATATCCTTCTCTCCCAATTGTCCCCCTTTCTCGTTAAACAACAAAAACACGATTCAATCTCATCCGCAAAGTCCACGAACACATCATTAAACATAAGTAGCTTTTTCTCTAAAAATATCCTTCTCTCCCAATTGTCCCCCTTTCTAAAAAAACAACAGAAAAATTAAAGTCAAATCTTTGGATTTAACAGCTTGAATATTTCTTCTTGAATTAATAAATACATCTTAGATTGGCGCCAAAAAAATCCTAACGAAGTATTACATAATGCATGTATCAAAAAGACAAAATCTTATCTTAAAGACAATCCGATATCGAATGTCTTATCTTTGATACTTATCTAAGTATACAACATTTTTTTCGGTTTTGTAATCGGCAAAATACACAAAGTTTTGCGGATTTCCTATACAAAATAACCAAAAATTAAGTCACCTAAATAATGCTGTATTCAAACTTGGGATTACTAATCTAAATTTTATGCACAAAAAAACTATAACCCTCGAATGTCTACAGCATTTACATTTAAGTAGCCACAGCTCTACTGTATACCATACTCCTTGTACAGTCCGTGCCTAATGACCTCATTCTCCACTACATCTTTGATTTTGTCATTTTTACCTTCGGACATCAGAAGGCTAATTAGTCTGGCAAGGCAGCTTTCACCTTCTGTTTTACCTTCTGCTCTTCCTCTTGCTTCTCCTTCTGCTCTTCCTCTCGCTTCTCCTTCTGCTCTTCCTTCTTCTCTTCCTTCTGCTCTTCCTCTTGCTTCTCCTCTTGCTTCTGCCCTCTCAAACATTGGTTCAAAAAATTTCTCCATGTTCTTTCCTCCTTCTTCACATTCTACCTCGAAAGGCAGCTCCTCACCTGTTAGCCTTAGGATGAGTTCACTCACTTCCTCAGGATGGTTTAGATCTATGCGGTCTGCCTTATGTTTGCTTCCTTTTACCATGTAATCCGCAATTAGCTTAAAATCCTTCTTAAACTTATTTATATCATCTTCACTTAGCTTTTTCAAGTCTATCAAATTGATACTGTAGTCGCTTACATAGTGTTTGAGTGCAGAGCCTAGGTTAAGTCTTTTATGCAAGGTTGTCTCATGCCTCCATTCTTCTTCTCCATAGTAGATAACAAAGGTTATTACTGGGAATATGTCCTGAAGCTCCCCATCAATACTGGCATTTTTCTTTCGCTTCCTGCTTTCCTCTTCCACAAGCTGGGTTCTATAAGAAGCTCCATCGTACGAAAGCACTCTAAATACCATGTTTTTATCAGGTATATCCTGATTTTCAATGCCTATTAGTGAAATAACTACATTTTCCTTCTTCCATAATTTTACGACATCTCTGTCCTGAAACCTATGTTTGCTGTCGTCACCCTTATAGTGGCTCCAGCCGGAAAGATCAACAAGTTCATCCTCTTTAACTACATCCTTCCCATCAAACATAATTCCATTCACAAAGTCTGCAAATACGTCGTTAAACATGAGCAGTTTCTTCTCTAAAATATCTTTCTCTCCCAATTGTCCCCCTTTCTCGTTAAACAACAAAAACACGATTCAATCTCATTCACAAAGTCCACGAACACATCATTAAACATGAGCAGTTTCTTCTCTAAATTATCCTTCTCTCCCAATTGTCCCCCTTTCTGATTAAACAATAAAAACATGATTTAATTCCATCTGCAAAGTCTGCGAACACGTCATTAAACATGAGCAGTTTCTTCTCTAAAAATATCCTTCTCTCCCAATTGTCCCCCTTTCTAAAAAAACAACAGAAAATTAAAGTCAAATCTTTGGATTTAACAGCCTGAATATTTCTTTTTGAATTAATAAATACATCTTAGATTGGCGCCAAAAAAATCTTAACGAAGTATTACATAATGCATGTATCAAAAGACAAAATCTTATCTTAAAGACAATCCGATATCGAATGTCTTATCTTTGATACTTATCTAAGTATACAACATTTTTTTCGGTTTTGTAATCGGCAAAATACACAAAGTTTTGCGGACTTTCTATACAAAAATAACCAAAAATTAAGTCACCTAAATAATGCTGTATTCAAACTTGGTATTTCTGATCTAGATTTACTACACAAAAACTATAAACCTCGAATGTCTACAGCATTTACATTTAAGTAACCACAGCTCTACTGTATACCATACTCCTTATACAGTCCGTGCCTAATGACCTCATTCTCCACTACATCTTTGATTTTTGTCATTTTTTTACCTTCGGACATCAGAAGGCTAATTAGTCTGGCAAGACAGCTCTCACCTTCTGTTTTACCCTCTGCTCTTCCTCTCGCTTCTCCCTCTGCCCTTCCTCTCGCTTCTCCTTCTGCTCTTCCTCTCGCTTCTCCTTCTGCTCTTCCTCTCGCTTCTCCTTCTGCTCTTCCTTCTGCTCTTCCTCTTGCTTCCGCCCTCTCAAACATTGGTTCAAAAAAATTTCTCCATGTTATTTCCTCCTTCTTCACATTCTACCTCGAAAGGCGCTCCTCACCTGTTAGCCTTAGGATGAGTTCACTCACTTCCTCAGGGTGGTTTAGGTCTATGCGGTCTGCCTTATGTTTGCTTCCTTTTACCATGTAATCCGCTATTAGCTTAAAATCTTTCTTAAACTTATTTATATCATCTTCACTTAGCTTTTTCAAGTCTATCAGATTGATACTGTAATCGCTTACATAGTGTTTGAGTTCAGAATCAAGGTTAAGCCTTTTATGCAGGGTTGTCTCGTGCTTCCATTCTTCTTCGCCGTAGTAGATAACAAAGGTTATTACAGGGAATATATCCACTTTCCCATTTATATTTTCAGTTTCCTTCTTTCTCTTCCTTCGTTCCTTTTCTACAAGCTGGGTTCTATAAGAAGCCCCATCATACGAAATCACCCTAAATACCATATCCTCATCAGGTATATCCTGATTTTCAATGCCTATTAGTGATATAACTACATTTTCTTTCTTCCATAGCTTTACGACATCTCTGTCCTGAAACCTATGTTTACTGTCGTCACCCTTATAGTGGCTCCAGCCGGAAAGATCAACAAGTTCATCCTCTTTAACTACATCCTTCCCATCAAACATAATTCCATTCACAAAATCTGCAAATACATCATTAAACATCAAGAGTTTCTTCTCTAAAATATCCTTCTCTCCCAATTGTACCCCTTTCTCGTTAAACAACAAAAACACGATTCAATCTCATCCGCAAAGTCCACGAACACATCATTAAACATAAGGAGCTTCTTCTCTAAAATATCCTTCTCTCCCAATTGTCCCCCTTTCTAAAAAAACAACAGAAAAATTAAAGTCAAATCTTTGGATTTAACAGCTTGAATATTTCTTCTTGAATTAATAAATACATCTTAGATTGGCGCCAAAAATCTTAACGAAGTATTACATAATGCATGTATCAAAGATAATATATAATCCTGCAAGCAGACCAATATCTAATGTCTTACCTTTTGATACTTATAATCTCATGTATCAAAGATTAAAAAAATTAAAACGACAGGCAAGCTGATATCTAACGTCTTATCTTTGATACTTATAATTCATGTATCAAAGATTAAAAATCAAACTACAGGCAAGCTGATATCGAATGTCTTATCTTTGTTACTTATCTAAGTATACAACATTTTTTCAGTTTTGTAATCGGCAAAATACACAAAGTTTTGCGGATTTCCTATACAAAATAACCAAAAAATTCCCCCTCCTCGGATTTTATCCGCTGAAGGGGGAGGTATATCATCAAATTGCAGCCCAAAAATACCTGGAAGAGATAGCTCTCCTATACTTTGCTTAATCGAGGTCAAATAACCCTCGTTTTTGAATAATGTATGTTGATACCGATTCAGGAGAGTATTTAGGCAGGGTTGCACTTGAACCTCTAAATATCCTTGTCACCCTCGTTCTTGCAGATACCTTAATGTCTATCTTGTTCTTATTTCCACCAAGTTCAGACAGTGGCACTTCAAAATAATAACTTTCTCCCGGCATTAAAGCATAGCACTCACCAATTTGATCATCTGATTCAGTGAGCTCCTTTGTTCCATCTGCCCTATATACATTGTAAAGGCCTCCTTTTGTATTCACAGGCTTAACCAAAACCTTAGTTTGAAGAGGATTGGTATCCTTTACAAAGTTGTTATAGTCAACAGGTGTGAAGTATACTTTCTCCTTGTCACCTGTTATAACTCCATTGTTATTTGCATCTGAAGACACATCATAAGATATGTAAGATACAGTTTTTTCAGCTGCATCAGGGTCGCCTGTTTCCTTAAATTCAATCGAAGGAGGAACCATTGCAGCCTTGTAAGCAGCTATAAGAGTATTTACGTAAAGCTTCATCTCTTCTCTACCGGTCACCTTGTCATGACCAACACCTGAGTAAGTTATGTTACCCTTGGTGTAGATGTAATAATTGTTTCTTACATCTCTAGGTGCAAGATTGTACTCACTGGCAGGATTATTTTTCATGCTCTCACGGCTCGCTAATGTGTACCACACTATGAGGTCACTCTCACCGTCTTCATCATCATCTTCGTTAAAGTCTATCTGATAAGGCTGATAATGCGTTTTAGCAACTTCTAGTTCTTTCTCAATCTTAAAAGGATAGGTGGTTATCTGTCCTTTGTTAATCTGTTCTACCCTATTTGTATGTCTTTCAGACCTTACATATCCCTTGGCGAACTTAAACTGAGCATTGGTGCTTTCATTTCCCGATAAATATACCAATGAACCGTTTGTGAAGCCCTGTACCTCTTTTTACAATCTTTTGTCTTATTGCTTCTTGGTTCATATGCTATATCCTTTATATCTTTATTATTTCTTTCTGCATTTTCCTTTGGCTATCTCAAAAAGCCTGCTTGAAGTCACAGAGTTATCACTGGTGTTAGCAAGAATAGTCGGATATTTTGTTTTTTTCAAACTTCGTTACGGTATTATTTTTTTATCTGCACCTGTGCCAACTCTAAAGGCCAGTTGTTAAGCACTCCATACCTATCAAGGCCTACCAGCCCCCTAATCATTCTGTTTAAGTCATAGTTCCAAGAAGAGGTCCCCCTATAATTTACCTGGGAAGTACAGTCATGTGTATAAAGTATCGGCTTACCTGAATTTGCCCAGTCCTGAATAGGCTCAAGACAGTTATTTACATTTGGTAATGTGTATGAGTCTCCAAAGCCCATGACTATCATATCGTATTTGGTAGCGGTGGCATCAAAATATTCTAAAGGTCTTTTATCCGGATTCTTCATTCTCCAATCGTTATACCAATATATAAGTGTCTCAGGACTTACTGATTTTACTGTTATATCAAAATCACCAGTATTTTTTACCTCATCTAAAAGCTCTTTAAACATTGCATTGTTTGCCATATCAAAGGTACCTTCACCAATCCAATTGTTATAACGTATGGATGGATCTTTAAAAGTTAGCAAATTCCCAGCCGTGTCACGGTAATTGTAATAAAATAAATTGTTGAACTTATAGCGTGTATAGTCACCTTTATAGTTCTCATTATAATGGCTCTGCACATTGTCTGAGCTTTTTATCTGGAGTATATTTATTTTTTTAGCTGCTCCCGCATTCTGCACATAACCGAAGCCTGTGGCACTGGTGTATCTGTTTAAACCATTGCCATCTACAGATTCAATTTTTATCTTCCAAGGTACAATACCTACATAATATTGGGGAAGCTTGTAGGTTATCTTATACCATGAAGTCTTAGAAGATGTCAGCTTGCCTTTATGGATGACATTATCCTTTAGCACAGTATAATAACGTGGGTTGATAATCTCTCTTGTACCAGAGAACTTACCATCAGAATTGCTGTCAACGTAAAGGCTGAGCTTGAACTTAACCTTATCATTTTCAAAACCTTTGTTAAGAAGCTTAAAATTGATTTCCAAAGTTTTGTTGTTAATTCTACTGTAGTCAGTAGTGCGCCCGGGTATATCAATATCCTTCTCTAAGTGTCTCTCTTCAAGTTTAATCTCAGGCTTAGGAAGATTGATGTTAGTAATAAGAGAATTCAAGTCATTTGCATTCAGTTTCTCGTCTGCTTTCTCAAATATTACATTCTTCTGCTTGTTGGATGGATTATCTCTCCACTTAATAGCAAAGTCAACAAGTTCATACATCCTTGAGCTGTTATCAATCAAATAATCATTTACAATAAGACTACTTCCTGATGTTTTGACAAATCCATCTGCAAACACAATAGGATAACCTGATTTTATGTATTCCTTAAGTCTATTTAACTTTTCCTCAGTTATGTCATTGCCTGCAAAACGGTATTCGATATCATCACTTCTTGCTTTATCAATATAAGTATCACCATTATGGTAATCGCTTTCACTAAGCCCACGCTTAAAATTATACTTTATACCATCAGAATCAGGGTCTTCATCCTTATATGCTTCTATATTATTGTATCTACCATTTGCACCTGGCTGTTTACCATTAACTTTTCCGTTTGGATCTAAGTAGTCTGTATCTAATAGTCCTCCCCTATAGAGAACGTCTGCATAGCCATTAAACGCTTTATATATATCACCTACATTACTGTAGATAAGGCCATTCATTTTTGTATCATTGTATACAGTATGGTAAGATGTTTCCAGACTGTCTACATACCTTATTGCCTTAGTTTTAATTATTCTACGTCTTGGCATATTATATCCAGGAATTTTATATTGTGTTTTCCCATTTACTATTTGTTGAATGGTTGCCGCAGGTTCCGTATATTCCTGTTCAGGATAGGTATTAGCTATATATTCTATACCTGTATTTGGATCGGTTCTTACATCTGCACTTAATGTCACCCTGGTTGTTATTGGTAATTTATGAATATCGTCAACCCAACGATCAGGAATGTGTACCGGATTTAACACAACCTCGCCGATTTCTACCTCCTGTGGAACCTTATCTGTCATATTGAAGCTGCTTGTATCAAGCCCCATATAGATGAGGTCATAGTTAGAGAGGTCTTCAGTTCTTCCAATAAATTCAAAGGTTGGTACGGTCTCAGAGGTATGGTTAATACTCTTCCCATTTGGCTCAAACCATTTTTTAACCTTTTTTTTCATCCTTTTACTGTCATTGTCTCTCTCTCCAACCACCTTAGCGGGCTCTATATCAAGTATTTTTAACTACATCATCTTTGATTATCTGTCTTCTCAAGTTGAAGCTGATGATGTACTCAAGAGCCCTTGCTTTTGAGATTTCAAGTTTGAACTTTTTGGTATTCCCAGTAGTGCCCTCTACTACCTCGTCCACTATGTTATTTTCTTCAACTATGCTCTCAGCAACTTCACCAAATCCGAGGTCCTTCGCCCTGTTTACAAAAGCAGAATCAGATGTCTTCTCATTGATAAAGTCGGTGGCAAAGTTCTTAAATATTTCAGGAGTTTGACCCTGGTAATCTTGTTCTATAACATAGACACTCTTCTTTACAAAATGACCATCTGCATCAGCTACACCCTTAAAGTACTTTCTGTTACTTATAAGTTCAATTGCTAAAGCATACATATTTGGGGCATCTCTATATGCAGCACCATAATTCTCAATAACGACAGGAAGATTGTTTGTATTTACTTCTGTTTTAATGATATCTAGCGTATTAGCATTGTTATCTAGCGTATTGGCATTGATATCATTACCTGCTTCATACTTATAAGACTCGAACCCATTTACAAGTGAGTTTGAGCCTACTATATACAAAAGCCCCACATTGGAGAAATAATTAGGATTGGCAACAAGAGCAGCATCAATCCCAGCAGGTGTAAGTGTAACCACCTTAATCTTCATCTTTGCTTTATCGTAGTCAGGGTCGGTAGCAGGAAGGTACTTGTTATCGCTAAAGTTCTTTAAGAACACGCCGTTTTCAAACCAATTGTTGTTCTTAAAGCCACCTGTGTAGAACACCCTGTCTATGACCAAATCATGGTCAAGCTTGCCGCCTGCCACTTCTACAAGCTTCTTACTTCCTTTACCTTTTCCTACAAATACATACGAATCTTCGGATGCAACTGCAAAATGTCCCCTGCCTGAGGCAACCTTTTTGTAGCGCTCTACACTGTTTAACACACCGTCATACTCTGCTTCACTTCCTAGATATTCTGCGCTTTCCACTAAGTAATATACTCCACCTGTCCTCTCAGCCGCTGTAAGAGTAGATACATCCACACCTTCAAAGGACAGCAAAACATAGTCATAGTTAGTAAAATCAAAACTATAACCATTTGCATCCTTATTCGAAAGGGCATACTCGTACACTACATTAGAGCCTGTTGCCCCCTTTGCCTTTCTGTATATATACCTGGTAAATCCTAGAACCTTTACCTCATCAGCATTGTGAAACTCTCTTATCTCAGAGGCTCTGTATACTATGCTTCCGTCAGGATTACTTAGGTCTGCCTTCTTAAACTTTACAGCATATTTACCGTCTAAGTTCTCTGTATATTCATATCTTACTACATTCTCATCATAGTCTCCGCCTGCCTGCTCTACAAATGAGGCATCAAATGCAAAGCTTCCGCCCACTGCGTCTACCATCTTGTAGCCAGATACCTCACCTTTCCTAATAAAAAGAGGATTGGCAAGATTAAATGAAGAGTACTTTGCTTCATCAGCAGGATTTACAGCATCTAGTGAATAAGCCTCCTTATATTCATTGTAAGTAAGAGGCTTGGTTTTATCACTTGCACTAATAGTAGCAAGCTTTATTCTTAAGTCCCGCCATATAATCCATTCTTTTCTTCTTGGTATCAAGTAAGGCTATCTCCTTCTTCCAGTCCTCAGGCTCGCTTCCCTCTACAAAATAGCCAAACTTCGCCATCTTCTCATCAGGAACAAGCTCCACTACAGTAAAAGGATTCTCCTCTGTAGAGCTTTTTATAATGCTCCCTATACCATTAAAAGACGCATTTTTTTGCGTCTGCTTCGTGGTTATGTATAAACATCATAGAAACGGTCGCAACCGTTAAAGATGTAGCCGTTAATATACCTATTAAAGCTTTTAGTCCTTTTCTTCATAAAGCTCCTTTCTTAAAACAATACCTTTACCATATATGTCGGACAAATCCCCGTCCTATTTAACTACATTTTCATTTCTTGGAGTTATTATCTCTTCCTTTACGTAGGACTGGGAGTTATTTTTCAGATTCATCTTTACCCTTATCTTATTCTTGCCCTCGGCTCTTATGACATCCGCACTAAATGCAGTTACATTCTCCGCCATAAGGACATTTTCCTTTAGCTCAAAGCTCCTGCTCATCGTGTCAATTACGCTTTTCTTATAATAGATTTTTTTCTCAGCAGGCACATAGCTTATCTCATATTTTTCATTTTCGTTGATTACTTCAAGGGTACTGTCTGCGTATCTCACTTCCTTTTCAGCAGATATCACAATATCCGATATCTGATTCATCACCAGCTGTGCTTCCTTTTGCAAGTCAGTCGTAGTTATGACAGATGAATAAGAACTGCTGCCAGCCAAGAGAAAAGATATGATAGAGCCGCTCACCACCATGATGATGGCAAGAGCAATGATAACCTCTATCAGAGAAAATCCTTTGTCACCCAGACGCTTTCTCATATCTTCATCTCCTTTCTAAATGCAAGCCCTAATTCATTTAGTATCAGGCTTTCTTTATTCAACAATGATTTTTCCTGTCGCAGACATATATCTTTATTTTTTTTCTCTGCATTTCCTTTTTCTTAGTATTATGCACTGGATACCGTTAGGGCTGGTATCCTTGATGGCACCTGTGTTTCTGTTAAAAATTAAAAAACCATGCCAGTCGCCCCCGCAGGGTTCTCAGCACTTCCTGAGATATCGGTAGAATAAGACATCTCTACATTGTCATTACTTACATCTTCTATAAATGTCTTCTCAGTAATCTTCTCAGTAATCGAGTCATTTCTTGACACTATCTTGGTCACTATCTTTGCCTTGATAGCCTGGTCAGTATCCTTGTATATGGTGAGAGTAACCTCGTCTTTGCCCAGGTTTGCAAGCCTCACCTTGTCAAGAAGGGAGGACACGCTGTCTGCACAGGCCTTTACTCTTCTGCCGTCAAACAAGCCTGACGAGGTAGCCATAAATCCCGTAAGAACTCCAAGTATGGCAATAATTACTATAGCTTCCAGTAAAGAATATCCCTTGTTATTCAATATCGTCTCCTCCTTAACTATTTCTTCTTCCAATTACTGTAGGACACAAGCTTACTTAAATCAACACTTCCGTCAGCAAAAAGGTCATTGTCGCTCACAGTGCTTCCTGAAGTCGCAAACGCTTCTCCGTCCCTAAACACCTTATAAAAATAATCACTTCCGCCTGCGGTAAGCGGTTCACTAATAAGGTTCTTAATTATACCACTGTCATCTGACTTTATTTCTCCCGCAGAATTCACTGTGACCTTGCCTCCTGCTATAATTGTACCTGTAAAAAGTCTTGCTCACACGTACATCTCCTAAAGCTACAATGAGCCTTACATCACCAGAATGAGAGTTGTATTCATAATCACCCGAGGTTATCACAGCCTTCACGCCGTTTACCGATACTTCTTTTTTTACAACTCCTGCCAAGTAGCCTCTAAGCACAGCTTCATTGATTATGTTGCTAAATACTTCATTTTCCCTCTGTCCTGCCTTTACCTTTGTAGTAAGGTTGGTACACAGAGCCCTGAAGGTCTTGATAAATTTGCCTGTGCCAACTATTGTACTTGTTTTACCCGGCAAGACTACGAGGTCATTGTCATACAAGGTATAGTTACCCACTGTCTTGATATTCGCTTCGGCGGCACTCTTTATAGTGCCTGTATAAAAGTCTGTATGCTTCTTAAGCTCCTCTGCCCTGTTTTTGTCTGCCGCATAGAAGTCACTAAAGTACCTGGCTGCCTTATCCTGTGGAAGATTCACATAGAAGTATACAAGGCCGTCACTTGATATGCCTGTGATAGGCCGTACAAATATCTTGGTGTAGTTGGCATCAAGGTCTGACTTTGTTACACCATAGTCTTCAAATGTCTTACCTGTCTTGTATGCTCTTGCCTTGGTATCTACAAGAACATAGTTCTTACCACTTGAATCCCTCTCATTTAAGAGCTTCTTGTATTCATCATAGCTAAGTGGATTGTGGCCAAACTTTGACTCTTTATTTGAGTCTGTCCCTATCCACTCGCCCGGCATAAGGTAGGCTATCTGATTGCCCTTTACTGCAATGGACTCGCCCATCTTGATGTCTTTATTATTACGGGATTCTCCTGTAGAGTTAGGCAAACGGAGTCTCTCATTGCCGGTAGCGATATAAGAATATCCCGCCAGGGCAACTTCCTTTGCACCGCTCATGTCTATAGAGCTGTCTTTGCCGTTTATGATAATTGCAGATGAGTCGCCTGCCACATTTTTTTATCATTGCCATAGCCCTTGTATGTACCGGATATCTTCGCACTAGACCTCTCTCCGCTTAGAGTAAGGTCATCAGCTACATAGGCTGCTCCTGTAAGCTCAGCCCTGCCTCCGTTTAGCAGTATGTTACCTGCCCATATCTTCTGATTTGCAGAAGATTTAAGGCTTGCATTATTGGCTATATTAATAGTTCCATTAGCTATAAGGGTCTTGTCATAAAGTCCTACATTGGTATAAGAACGGGTTACAAAGGCCTGCTTGTTAAGAGAGTCACTAAAGCCGGCATACACACTGCCTTTTATATTTACATTTCCAGCTATAACCTCTACTCCCTTATCGCCTATGATGGCGTATTCAAACAAATCCAGGTCAGAGGTAGCGGAGGCCACATCAGGCTTTGGTACAGCTACTGTAATGTCCGTAACTATCTCAGATACCTGTTCGTCCTCGCTCACATATCTTACTCTGATACCCTTTAGTACAAGCTTGTCATCTTCATCCTTTACTATACCTATATCACCACTTAATCCGGTCTTCATAGCAGATACAACCGCATAAGGGTATGTTGGGCTGTTTAAGAGGCTCTGATCTACAAGGTTGCTAATGGACTTAATATTATACTCGCCATCCGTACCTCTATCAATACTTCTCTTAAAAGTATCCTTAAAGTTCTTCTTGAAGTCCTCTGCCCTGCGGGCTCTTTCAGATGCGCTGGAAGACGAAACCCCGCCCGCAGGCGTCTGACTGCTGTTACCATACTTGGCAAAGTTCTCCAGGTCCTTGGTCACTGCTTCCTTGTATGCAGCCTCAGCCTTTTCTTTTACTCCCGCCTTTACCTGCTCGAGCACTCCCTCTGCGGAGTAGAAGCTTTCCTTTATCTCGGCATCAGTGGTCTTCATCTGGACATTGCGCAGTGATACCCAGAGCGCAATGGCAGCCATCACGCCTATTCCTGCTGCCACCAGAATAACCATAAGTATCGAAGAACCTCTATTGTCGTTTCTTTTCATCAATTGGACATACCTCCTGTCAATGTCATTAGTGGCTCTGCACCTGCAATGCCATTTTCATCCACATTGGAGTTAAATACCTTAACCTCTATATCATACAACCTTGCGAAGCTGTTTACCTCATCAGCAGACTTGCTTTCAACAAGAGACATATTCACATCAATCTTATCAGTAGTATAGGGTTGTGATCCACGATAATACCTGCATCTAAAGTTAGTGTCTGCAACATTGGTAAACACCTTAACGGGGCTCTTGTCTGCAAAGTTAATATTGCCATCCCTTACATCTAAGATTACCATCTTATTGCCTAAGTTTCCTGTCTCCTGCTTTTACGATGTAGAGCTTGAACTTTTTATTTAACGGATTGTCTATAACTATCTTCTCATCTCCTGTCGAGTTATTCCAAGGCGCTAAGAATAAATATATGCTTCTTAGCTCATCCTTAGGGGAGTCGCTATCTTCAGTTCTTAAGTCACTAAGTCCCGTGACAGGGGTCGCACTCCCATTTACATAATAATTAAATTCAGTCTTAACTGTGACAATATCCGTACCTGTAACGGTTATATGTATTTCCCTTCTTAGGGTGCCTGCACTCACATTATGCTTAACACTAGAGCTTAGCAAAGGGTCGTTTATCATCTTGGTGGCAGCATCTGCCGCACTAAGTGTAGCGTCAATCAGTATATCCTTGTCTGTACTTACAGGTGTGATTTTGTCTATATTATCTGCGGTAATGGAAGGCTTAGACACTGTTATAAGTGCATTAGTCGTAAAAGCCTTCTCTTACAATGTTCTTTAAGTAAAAAAATAATACTTACCGCCTGCCTTAGGGTAAAAATCATAATCCCCGCCTGTGTGGCTTTGTCTTAGGCTTTTTTGCGTGGCCACCACGTACTTGTGTGTAGAAGGGTCAAAGTCCAGCTCTTCAAAGCCTGTATTGCCAAATATAGTAGGAGAAGTTATATTAGGCGAGCCTAACTTAATAATATCCGCCAAGTTGTAGCCCTTTATCTCCTCCATTATATTCTTGCCTGTCTCTATAGCTAGGAGCTTGTTCCTTGAGAGGGCATTCATCTTGGAAGAAGTTACGAACGCATTTAATAAAGGAAGAGTAATAATTGCAAGTATAGCGATTGCAATTATAATCTCTATAAGCGAAAAAAACCTTTGTCAGAGCATATTTTTTTATGATTTTTTTCATATTCTGCATCCTCACTTCCTCTCCTTTCAAGTATAGTTATATCCAATCAGAGTTTGCGTATGTTAACAGCCATACCGCAAACTCTGACAATTTCGTTTTATTGCTTTTATTCGCCTGCTCCATCAGTGTCGCTTGCCTTAGATGTGTCTACAGTTCCGAATATGTTCTTAGTGCCGTGTCTGATAGTCTTGGTGATAATCTCTTCATAAGGCCTGTCGCTTCCTGCAAGGAAGTATGAATCGTATACTATATTGCCGTCCAGATTCCCTGTCTTGTTATCAAAGGTAAGTGATACCGAGTTGATGCTCTTTTTGTCGGTAGACTTAGCTATCTTGTCAAGGAATTTCTTTAGGCTGTCGTATCCGCCCTTGTAGTTGATGTTGGTAGACATATCATAGAGCTTATACTTATTTGCTGCAGACGAGGTGCCACCTCAGCCTCATCTGCCACAGAAGCTTCTGTAGTAGAGGCTTCCTCAGGGGCTTCCTCTGTAGCCACTTCCTGCGGTGGAGCTTGCGTGGTCTCTGCTTCAGGCGTATCAGAGGACTTCATCTCTACAGGGGTATTGACAGTAATGAGCGGAACCTCTACCTTAAGCTCCTTCTCAAGTCCTACTATATCCATAATCTCATTCTCAACCTGTAAGAAGGATGGGAACTTTGCTACCAAAGCTAGGGTATCTGCTTCATAGTTGGTAGTCTCAGCCTTTATCTCAGACTCCCTTGCAACCTTTGCCTCAAGCTCCGCAAGCTTTGCGGTAAGTCCTACATTCTCAGTATTTAACTTCTCTGCGTCTTCCGTATAACTTCTTATAGGAAAATAATACACGAGGGCAAATATAAGAATGCCAACAAATACTATTAGTATCTTCTTATCTCTTTCTGAAATCGACATCTCTTATTCCCCTTTCCACTTTCTGTATCTGATGAAGCACCGCCGGAAGCCTCTGTGTCTGAAGGCACATTGTCTGTTGCGGTATTATCACTACCTTCTGTACCTGTTACAGCACCTTCACTTGCGGTAGTATCTGTACTTTCTGTTCCTGTTACAGCACCTTCGCTTGTCACATTATCTGTGCTTTCTGCTCCTGTAGCGGCGCCATCTTCTGCTTTAACCGCGTCTTCAGCGGCCCTGCCTGCGTCTGTATTTATATATATGACATCCAGCGAGAAGTTAACCTCTACCCTGTCATCCTTGCCCTTTGTCTCTGAAATCGTAGATACATTGGTTACAATTACATTGTTTATCTCTCTCATACGCTTGATGATATCTGCTACAGCTTCTTTGTTGCTGACGGTTATATTAAGAGATATCCTGTCAGGCAAAGCATTGAAGGAGAGCACACGTATCTCCGAAGGCATCCTTCTCTCAAGCTCCTCTATAAGAGACTTTAAGCCGTTGTTGTTAGACTCTGTAAGCTTAACCGCAGAGCTCATCCAGTCGTAGTCAGCCTTGGCGATGAGGTTAGCCTTTTCAACCTCTTCTATGTAAGAGTAGGCTGTTATCTGTGTATTAAGCGAAGCATTCTTCTCCTTGGCTGAATTGTAATCAAAGTATGCCAGTATAAACCAAGCCGCAGCTCCAATTACAAAGACAGCACTGATAACTGAAGGGATAACCAATGCACCTATGCTGGTAGTGGCTTCACCCTTACCTGACTTAGAAGAGGCCTCAAGCCTTCTTTTATTGATAGCAGGAAGGAGTCCTCCCTTAAGGGTCACACCGATACAGGAGTAATATGCTGCAAGATGCTTCCCTACCTCCTCTTCATTTTTCACTATGTGGAAGGTCCTAAGCGGAGGCATCTTCTCAGTATGAATGCCAAACTCAGAAGTAAGGAACTCCATAAAGCCCTTAATCTCGGCACCAATACCGATTACATCTATCTTCTCTATCTTGATTCCCTGAATCCTTGAGAGATAATAGTCGAGGATTCTGGCTACACTGCCTGATAGCATCCTAAGGCTTTCGGTGACATCCTCCTTTAGCTTATACTCAGCATTTGACTTGATCACCTCATAGTCTTCATATACTCCGTCTCCGTTTGCATCCACTGCCTCATCAAAGAGGAGGTTGTTATCATATAGCACCTCAAGTCCGCTGGCAAAGTCAGGACGGCCATACATTCCATTTTCACACACTATGGATACAGCCTCAGATACACCGTAGCTTATATGACGCTGGAGTTCAATTCTATCACCATCCATTATGGTAAGTATAGAGGAACGTCCGTCTATTTTAAGTAATGCCCTGATTCCTTCTGCACTTTCACCTTGCATAAGAAGCTTGGAGGCATTGCCGGTATAGCCCATACCGTATAGGCTAAGTCCTATGTCCCTTGCCAGGCACTCATAGAACTCTATGATGTCACGGGGAATAGCCAGTACGTTTAGCCTGTACTTCTTTGTCTCCCCCTCTGTGAATTTCTCTATAATCTCATGTACGAGTACATATTGGGAGAGGTCTACCGGAAAGTATTCTGAGGCATTAGCTGAAATAAGGTCATCTATCCTGCTCTCCTTTACTGCAGGAATGATAACCTCTCTGGTAGCCATACGGCTTGAATTGATGACAAAGACTACCTTCTTGGTGGTTATCTTCCTTCTCTTCAATTCTGCCTGCAATACGCTTGCAAACTCTTCTGAGTCATTCTGCTCGAACATATTGTTAGGCGTAGAAAACAAAAATGAGTTGTATATCTTTGTTTCCCTTCCTCCGCAGGATACCTCAAGAACCCTAACGAGGCTTCGTCCGCATTCAATACTTAGTACTCTGTTCTCCATGTTATTCTCCAAATTAAAGTTTATTGTTTATATCAAAAATCTGCTTAAATACCATTCTATAAAACCATTGCCCCAAAGCATAGCTATAAATAATCCCGCCGAGAGGTAGGGGCCCATCGCAAGCATCCTCTCTGCACCTTGCACCTTCATACGTATGAGGTGAAGGATAGAGCCTAGTATACAGCCTATAAAAAATGCCAGTACAATCAACTGCCAGCCAAGCAAGAGCCCTGCTGCAGCCATAAAGTTTCAATGTCTCCTCCTCCTATAGCTCTGCCCCCAGTTACCATATACAGAATAAGAAGAAAACCACTTACTATAAAAAAGCCTATAAGGTAGTCAGGGAAGTTGTTAAAATCCAAGACCACCTTAAGACCTCCAAGTACCAATATGAAGATATTAATACTGATTGGAATCTCATAAGTCCTCCAATCTATTACCGTAAGCACTATAAGTGCTGACGTAAATAATGCATAAATTATGGATATTACGTTCAATCCGTTTACTGCAAATACAAGTACGTATAAGAAGCCATTTAGCCCCTCAATTATAGGGTATTGAGGTGAAATATGACTTTTACAGCTCCTACACCTTCCACCCAGGAAGATGTAGGAAAACAAAGGAATCAGTTCGAACCAACTTAGCTTATGGCCACAGGTCATACAATGCGAAGGTGTGGTAACCACCGTCTCCCCCCTAGGTATACGATAGATGCAGACATTTAAGAAGCTGCCTATGGTTATACCGAAGAGGAAGATAAGTGCATAGATGAGATAGGTCATAGTTTCGTAGCTCATAATGTTCCTTTCAAGATACAAGTTTTAGTAAAAACTATTTGTTATAGCCTTTATAATCATTACCAAGTTCAGGATATACCATGTTCTCGTCTTTGACAGACTGAGCATAAACTGTAACGCTTCCTTTCGCAGGATCATAAGTAATAAAAGAATCCTGTAGCTGGATCTACTTTACTCTTAGGTGTCTCAGAAGCAAGGTTGTTAGCTTTAGCTGCGTTAAAAACAATACCACCCGCTTTATATTCCTCACCAGTGACAGCAGATCCTGAAATAACTCTATCAGCTATAAGTGTCTGAGTAACTGTTGCAATTTCCTGACCGTTCTTGATATCTGTAGCATATCTTGATCTGTTTACATACTTAATAAACTGTGGTGCAAGAAGTCCAATAAGTACTGCCATAATGGCAATAACAACGATAAGCTCTACAAGGGAGAATCCCTTATTGTTTAATTTCTTCTGGTTCTATGTTTTTCTTTCTCCTTTTGATTAAATTATTATATCTTAAAAAAACACTCCCTATAAGTGCTTTTTAATTCAAAGTAAGCGAAGGCTGTCGCCCTATGGCTGTATTATAACATATCAGCTTTGCTAATTCAATACTTAATTTCATATTTTACAAAAGTTTAGTTAATATTTTTGCTTTTTTTATGATATCTTATATCACGTATCAGCAACTTATTTGTTATAACACAAGTTCTATCCTTCTTATAATAAAGATATCGGATGTATTCACGAACTTCTTAATAGCAAAAGAGGTAAAAATATAAAATAATTCTTTTACCACAGCTTAGGCACAAAGTACAAAAATATAGTCAAGAGCTTAAGCAAACAGCCTATATATCGTTATTTTTCTAAACTGTAGCACTTCCTCATAGTTCATATCTACTCTATCGTAAAAAGCGATATATGTTCATACTTACGCATATCTCTTAGGGATTGTACACAAATACGAATTATAAATTGTCAAGGGCTCCGTACATAGATATCATAGAATTCCATGATAACAGATATGAGGAGGATAACGATGCCCGCAAGCACCATCATTATCATAGGCTCAAGTGCCGCCATCAGTGTCTGTGTAGCCATCTCTACCTCTTCATCATAGTAGTCGGCCAGCTTACTTAGCATACCCTCTATGTCTCCTGTTTCCTCTCCTATCCTTGTCATATAGCCCACCATAGGAGGAAAAAGCCCGCTCTTTTGTATAGGCTCTGACATAGGCACACCCTTTACTACCTCTTCCTTTGCCTTCTTAAGGCATTCCTTATATAGGTAGTTTTCCATGGTGTTGGAGGTAATCTCAAGTGCCTCCACCATAGGAAGACCTGCATATACCAGAGTTGACAGTGTTCTTGCAAAGTTTGCCGAGGCATTCTTTACATTGATGATACCAAATACAGGGAGCTTCCTGGCTATGGTACCGAAGGTTATCTGACCGGGTATCGTCTTCTTGTATACATTCACAGCCACAATGAAGGCAATGAGAAGGCCTACAAGCACGTACCACCTGGCTATGATGAAGTCACTAAGCTTCACTGCAAGCACCGTCTGTATAGGAAGGTCTGCTCCCAGCTGGTCAAACATCGACTTGTAGGTAGGTATAATCTGTACCAGCATCACTATGATGACTATAACAGATACTATCATAACTATGGTAGGATATACAGATGCCTTCTTAAGCATGGCATCTAACTTAGCCTTCTTCTCGAATCTCTCCGCCATACGCTCAAAGGCTACCTCAAGCTTACCTGAAGCCTCTCCTGCCGCCACCATGGATATCATGATGGAAGGGAATATCTTAGGGTACTTTGCCATAGACTCTGAGAGGGTCTCACCCTTTTGGATATTGGCTCTTACCTTTACTATGGTCTTTGCCATGGTCTTATTCTCTGTAGCCACAGACAACATCTCTAAGGCATCTATGATAGTTACACCTGCATTTATCATACTGATGAACTGCCTACAGAACACACTGAGGTCTCTTATCTTAATACCGCTTCCAAAGTTAAACTCTATGTCCTTGGTAAGGATATTTGCCTCTTCAATGTGGATAAGCGTCATCTCGTTTTTCTTTATCTGTATTGCTGCCTCACCCTTGTTTTCGGCCTGTATGGTACCCTTCTTTTCTCTTCCTTTGTTGTCTATCGCAAGATATGTAAAATCTGCCACTTCTTACCCTCCTAAAATCTTCCGATTCTCTGCTTCATCCTCTCAAAGCTGAAAGCATGTCTAAGTGCAGTCTCTTCGTCTATTCTTCCTTTCACATACAGCTCGTATATGGCATCATCCATGGACTGCATGCCGTCTTTCTTTCCTGTCTGGATGAGGGAAGGTATCTGATAGGTCTTTCCTTCTCTTATAAGGTTCCTTATAGCGTGGGTGGCTATCATAACCTCGTAGGCAGCAAGCCTTCCCTTTCCTTCTATCCTTGGAAGGAGCTGCTGTGTGACTACTCCTTCAAGGACTCCCGCAAGCTGAACCCTTATCTGCTGCTGCTGGTGTGGAGGAAATACATCTATCATACGCTCTATGGAGTCAGCCGCAGAGTTGGTATGAAGGGTCGAGAATACCAGGTGTCCGGTCTCAGCCGCTGTGATAGCGATGGCAATCGTCTCCAGGTCTCTCATCTCCCCTACCAGGATGACATCAGGGTCTTCTCTAAGGGCAGCCTTCAGTGCTGCTGCGTATGAGGTGGTATCTGAGCCTATCTCTCTCTGGCTTACTATACATCTCTTATGTGGGTGGAGGTATTCGATAGGGTCTTCAAGTGTGATGATGTTCTTGGCATCCCTTCCCGATATCTCTCCTATAAGGCTTGCAAGTGTGGTGGACTTACCACTTCCTGTAGCTCCTGTAACCAGCACGAGCCCCCTCTTCTTGTGGGTAGGCGCACTACCGAGTGTGGTATGGCAAGCTTTTCAGGAGTAGGTGTCTCAAAGCTAAGTATTCTAAGTGCAGTCGCATAGGTGCCTCTCTGGCTGAATACATTTACACGTACTCTAAAAAGCCCCGGAAGGGAGAAGGCAAAGTCAAGCTCTCCTGCCTCCCTTTAGGTTACGTATGTCATCTTCGCTCATTACGTAGGAGATTGCTCCCCAGGTCTCTTCAGGGGTTAGATGGTAGTCAGTCTGTGGAACCATCTCACCGTCTATTCTAAACATAAGCGGGCTTCCCGAGAGAGATGTATGTCTGATGCTCTTTTCTCCTGGGAAAGTCTAAGTATTTCTTCTATCGTCATATTACCCTCACATTTCTTTTTTATTGTACAGCTTGGTTACCTAAGTCCTATATCATAGGCTGTCATATCTACTGTGTATTACAAAGCTTCGTTTCCTAAGTACTATATCATAGGCTGTCATATCTTTTCTGTATTCTAAGCTTCGTTTCCTAAGTCCTGTGTTAGTTCTCAAAGGTAGTTTTTATCATCTCGTGGACTGAGGTTATGCCCTTTATTACCAGCATAGTTGCACTCTGCCTTAAGGTGTGCATACCCTCACGCATTCCCATTTGCTTTAGTTCACTTACGGAGGCATTTTTTGATATCAGCTCCTTAAGAGGAGGTGTGATTTTCATTATCTCATATATACCAATACGCCCTGAGTATCCTGTGTTGTCGCAGCGCTCACAGCCAACCGGCTCATATATCTCGGGATTTACATCTGCCCTTATGCCCATTATCCTTCTTTCGGTATCGGTGATTAAGTGTGGCTTCTTACAGTACGGGCAGAGCCTTCTTACGAGTCTCTGTGCTATGATTCCTACCAGGGAGTCTGCAAGGAGGTAACCCTCCACTCCCATGTTGATGAGACGGCTGATGCTTCCTGCCGCTGAGTTTGTATGCAGGGTGCTGACTACCAGGTGTCCTGTGATGGAGGCCTGTACCGCTATCTGAGCTGTCTCTCCGTCTCGAATCTCTCCTATCATGATGATGTCCGGGTCCTGTCGAAGGATAGAGCGGAGCGCACTCGCAAAGGTAAGTTCAGCCTTTACATTTACCTGTACCTGATTGATGCCGTCAATGTTTGCCTCTACCGGGTCTTCAACAGTAACTATGTTTACATCTTCTTTGTTAAGCTCTGAAAGTGCGGTATAAAGCGTGGTAGACTTACCACTTCCCGTAGGCCTGTAACAAGGAGGATACCGTTAGGGTTCTTAAGTATGTCGTCAAAGGCCTTAAGCTCTGAAGGAGAAAAAGCCCAGTTCACTCTTGTTTCTGGTAAGGGGCTTCTTCTGGGCAAGTCGCATAACACACTTTTCGCCGTATACTGTAGGAAGTACAGACACTCGGATGTCATACTCTCTCTTGTCTACCATGATGGTGAACCTTCCATCCTGAGGCTTTCTCTTCTCTGCGATATCCATACCGCCTATTATCTTAAGTCTTGCCATAATGGCAGGAAGGAGGTGGATGGAATAGGTGAATTTCTCATAAAGTGAGCCGTCTATACGAAAGCGTACACGTACAGAATCTTCTTTTGCTTCTATATGTATATCGCTGGCTCTCTGTCTGGCCGCCTGCTCTACCATAGAGGTTACAAGCTGTACTACAGGAGAGCTTTGTACGTCTTGGCTTGACAAATCACCTTCTGCAAGCTTAGCCGCCAGGTCCTCTCTTTCTCTGGCGTATTCCTGGGCTGCCTTTATTGTCTCTGTATCTCCATAGTATCTGTCAAGGGCTATGAGAATGTCACGGGTAGTAGCTACCGATGGTACTACGAGGAGATTGGTCACTATACTAAAGTCATCTATGGCTGACATGTCCATGGGGTCTACCATGGCTACCTTTACCTGATTGATGGTATTAGGTACGAAGGCATAAGGTATCATCAGATGCTTCCTTAGTACGCTTTCATTTATGAGGCTTAGTACGTTATCGGGTATATGCACTGTCGATAGGTTCACATACTCAAAGCCTAACTGTGAAGAAAGAGCCTCAGCTATGTCCTGCTCAGTAGCAAAGCCTAAGTCAGTTATGGCCTCACCTATCTTCTTATTCTCTGCTTTCGCAGCCTTAAGAGCTTCTTCAAGCTGTTCTTCTGTAAGTATCCCCTCTTCTACCAGAATATCGCCTATTCTCTTCTTTCCCTTACGTACAAGCATTACGCCCCTCCTATAGTATCACTTTATCGTATTCTAATATCTCTTCCTCCCTGTGGTTCTCCCTGCAGTCCTCTATATAGTCCATTTCCTTTTCATATCCGTATACGCCATTTTGACAAGCCCCTTAAGGAAGGCACAGACAGAATAACCCTAATATGTAGTTCGGCATCTATTCGTCTTCTATTAACATCTTCTTTATAGAAATCTATATATAAGCCTCTTTTTTTCTACATATATAAGTATACCAATATCGAATAAAAAGAATACGCTAATATAGCCTTAAGTTATATGTAAGCATATTATCAGTATAATACCGGGTAACTGCATCCAAATTAATGTATACGTATCTTTATAGCATATTTCGGTTACATTGAGGTTACAAATTAGTTATTTAATGTTTATTTATGTATTTTATGAAACTTATACAATTATATGGACTTTATTTTTCAGAGATTTCATAATATGTTATAGCTATTCCTGCTTATTATGTGTAGGCAGGTGCTTGTATCATACAGTATTGCTACAGCTACGCTTTTCATATCGTGTATACAGCATTTGGTCTTGACAAATTGTTATTCTTATGTTTTAATCATCATTACAAACTGTGAAAGGAAGAAGTAAATCAGAGGTTCACTTACAGAGATTGGCCGGTTGGTGAGAGGCGAAAGAAAGAGTCTGGTTGAATACATCCCGGAGTTTCACACTGAAAGCGTTGTTTAGTAGGCTGTGACGGCAGACTTCCGTTAGAGAGTCAGGGTATAGACTGTTGTACCCGTTTGAGGCAGATATATTCTGTGAATTAAGGTGGTAACACGAAGCTTACGCTCTCGTCCTTTAGGGGATGGGAGCTTTTTTTGTTTAAGGGAAAATCTTTGTGGTTTTCAGAAAACAAAAACTTTCTTGGATATGAAGAGCTTTTATATGGTTAAAGGAGGATAACATGACTGTTTACGAGGAACTTAAAGCAAGGGGGCTGATAGCCCAGGTAACAAACGAGGAAGAAATCAGCAAGATGATAAATGAGGGAAAGGCTGTGTTTTATATAGGCTTTGACCCTACTGCAGACAGCCTTCATGTGGGACATTTTATGGCACTCTGCCTGATGAAGCGCCTCCAGATGGCGGGTAATAAGCCTATAGCCCTTATGGGCGGCGGTACAGGTATGATAGGTGACCCTTCCGGCAGGAGTGATATGCGTACCATGATGACTAAGGAGACCATAGAGCATAACTGTGAGTGCTTTAAAAAGCAGATGGAGCGCTTCATAGACTTTGGCGAGGGCAAGGCTATCATGGTAAATAACGCAGACTGGCTCCTAGACCTTAACTATATTGAGTTCCTTAGGGATATAGGCCCTCATTTCTCAGTAAACAGGATGCTTGCGGCGGAGTGCTACAAGCAGCGTATGGAGAAGGGGCTTAGCTTCCTTGAGTTTAACTACATGGTTATGCAGGGCTATGACTTCTATATGTTATATCAGAAATACGGCTGTAATATGGAGTTTGGCGGAGATGACCAGTGGAGCAATATGCTTGCAGGAACTGAGCTTATAAGGAGAAAACTTGGCAAAGATGCACACGCTATGACTATCACTCTCCTGCTTAATTCTGAGGGCAAGAAGATGGGTAAGACTGCAAGCGGCGCTGTGTGGCTTGACCCCGCTAAAACTACCCCTTATGAGTTCTACCAGTACTGGAGAAATGTGGATGACACAGATGTCCTTAAGTGCCTTAAGCTCCTTACCTTCCTTCCTATAGAGGATATCCTTGCTATGGAGTCCTGGGAGGGTGCGAAGTTAAACGAAGCAAAAGAAATCCTTGCCTTCGAGCTTACTAAGCTAGTGCACGGAGAAGTAGAGGCCTCGAAGGCTCAGTCTGCCGCTAAGGCTTTGTTTGCAGGAGGCGGAAGCCTTGAGAATATGCCTTCCTTTGCTATCTCTATGGAGGATGCAAGAGACGGTGTATTTGACATCATTACCCTGCTTCACAAGTCCTCTCTTGTGGCTACCCGCTCAGAGGGCAGACGTGCTGTAGAACAGGGAGGAGTGGTTGTAAATGACAACAAGATAACTGACTTTGCCGCTACCTTTACCCCTGATGAGCTAAGGGGCGATGGGCTTATAGTAAGAAAGGGTAAGAAGAAGTTCTGCAAGGTGGTACTGGAGTAGTACTTGTGATTGAGCTGCAAAAATCCCCTAGCCTTGGGGTAGGGGATTTTTAGTTTATTTTATTCTTTGAGGAAGAACAAACAATTTAATGTGGTGCTTTGCACCTGGTGATTAGTAGGTATATACGATATCCTTATAATCACTGAAGCTCTTGTACATACTGTAGCTTCTCTTTGCTCTGTACATCTGTGCATCGTAGGTTGCATCAACTACGTTCCACTTGGAGTTGTCATATACATTGTTCCAAGCGTGATATACTGTGGCATTGACGGTATATCCTGTAACTACCTTTGTAGGAACTCCCACGCTTCTTAACATCGAAGCTAAGAGCACTGAATAATCGTAGCAGATACCTTTCTTGTCTGTATATATCTTCTTGATGTTTGGTATGTACTGTGAGTACTTTGCTATCTCGTTGATGTTGTTGGCTTTGTCATAGTCATAAGAATAATTCTTAACTACAAAGTCATAGATGTACTTAATCTTCTTGCTTCCGCCTTTCCTTGCTAACTCCTGAGCCTTTTTGATGGCTGCATTGGTGGTATCCCAGTCTATAATGAGGTTAGATGAGAGGAAAGCCTCGTTGTCACTTGAAAGCCTCTGGGTAACGCTTACTGTCTGCACTACTGCATATTTGGTACCCGAGATGTTTCTACATAAGATAAGCTTGTACTCACCATTTCCCTGGGTAAGAGGGATGTTGATGTCTACATTTCCCTTAGGTATGTCATACTTGTACTGAGTGCCTCCGGTAAGCTGAACAAGAAGCTTAACCCTTGCGTCATTGTCGTTGTTGTAGACAAGTTTAACTGTTCCATCGTTTGCGTTCTCTATAGTTGCGCTGTCTGCGAGTGCCTTATCGGGGTTTGCCAGAAAAGCCAGTAACAACAGGCTTAACGCAAAACAAGTATTTGTAAAAGCCTGTTCATACGTTTTTCTCCTTTTTGGTTACTTTTTTTAAGTTTTTATTTGTAATATAATATACCATTTTGAAACCAAATGCAAGTACTTTTTTTAAATTATTTTTTTAAAATCCCGCTTTTTAAAAATAAAAAAATAAGCCCAAAATGCCGGTTTCTGTTTTTTTGACCTCTAGCGTTTACTAGGTGGGCAACCGCACATACTCATCTGCCTTCCACCGAAATGAGGCCTGACATCAAAAATATGGATATAGGAATCCCTTTTTTAAGTCATCGTAGGTTCAAAAATATCAGAAATTATCGAACATTCCAGGCTTATCTAAAGTCATCTTGTCCTGTTACTTTTGATTATACTCGAAAAAGTAAGATTTTTTTCAAGGATAATTAATCCAAATTTTCTTATGGTTTAACAAGGTGAGTATTTACTTTTTATCCTTTCGCAGTCTTCACAGTCACATTCAGCTGCCGGAGAAAAAGCGTTTGCCTGTAAGGTTCTTTCCTGCCTTGGTTATGATAAGCTTTTCATCCGCAAGCTTTATCTGTGTTCCTCCCATATGGTCGGTTCTTAGTATCCTGTCGCCTTTCTCCTGTCATCCTGGATAGAGCATCTCTATGAGGATGTCCATAACGGTTCATAAGGCCACAGCTTATAAGATAAAGCTTGGGACTGACTTTCTTTAGGAAGTCATCTGTGGAAGAATTCTTGCTTCCGTGATGACAAACCTTCAAGATGTCACAGTCCAGGATGTCTTCGTCAGAGCTGTCAATTATCTTTTCCTCTGTAGAGCCTGCTATATCTCCTGTAAAGAGCATCGACAATCCCTTATAATCCATCCTCATCACAATGGAGGCTTCGTTCTGATCTTTAATGTCTTCTTCTCCTGTCGGATAGATACATCTAAAAGCTAATATCTTTACCTACAATTTCATCTCCTTTTTTCATGTAAAAGAGCTTAATATCACGCATTTTTGCGAACTCCTTTAGTTCTTCAAGCTCTGCACAGTTAAGCTTATCTGATTTGTAGCTTGCGGAGATAATTATTCTACCAATAGTTATTTCGGCACATTTAAGCAAATCATTTACCCCATTTACATGATCTTTATCCATGTGTGAGATAAAAATCGTATCTACCTTCCCCCAGCCTTTTGACTTTAAGAAGGGTAAAAGCCTTGTTTTACCTACGTTTTGTACTGTTGTACTACCACAGTCCGATATGTAAATATCGTTATTGCCATCATTTACTACAAAGCAGTCACCCTGTCCTATATCTAACATATTGATGGAGAATTCTCTTGGTTTATATGCAATAATTAAAAAGGAGGTAAAGGTCATAAGCCCTGTAATTACTATTCTTTTTGACGTATTATATCCTACAGGCAGATTGTTCTTTAGTGACTCAAGCTTATTTTCCCTTCGCTTTAGTGCTAAGAAGTAAAATAAAATCACAAGCAAGAGGTAGTAAAGTACTATCTGCCATTTATCGGGCTTTCCTATGATTAGCCTAAGGAAGGTAAGCCTGTCACCCAGCCTGCATAGGAGGGTGTATAAGTTTAAGATATAATGTGTGATGCCAAGGATGAAGCTCCCCAAAATCTCAGATACAAGTGCCACAAAGCCTCCTAAAAAGCCCCGTGATAACAACCAGCGACATAAGAGGAATGACTATAATGTTTAGTATGATTCCGGTAAGTGAAATCTCGTAAAAGTTATTTAGTACAATTGGGAGTGTAGCAAGCAGGATGCTTATGGAAGATATGATGGAGGCAAGAAGGAGGTGTAGTCCTTTTATTATTCCTTTTGTATGTAAGATATCGACCTTAAAAATATACAACAATTCAGGCATTATATAGAATATTCCTATAACCGCAAAGAACGAAAGTAAAAAACCACTTTGATATATGACTCTATGATTCATTACAATAAGTATGAGAGCTGCAAGGGCAAGCCCACTGGGCAAGTCATAGCTTTTCCCTATGACGAAAGAAGTAAACAGTACGCTCATCATAACAATGGCTCTTGAAGTAGATACTGAAAACCCGGTAAATGCTCCGTAGATAATCAAAATAATGCTTGATGTAATGAGTGGGAATCTAAAGCTTACCTTTAACCTTCTTAGAAAGAGAAAAACTGCACCGCCTAACAGGGAAATATGCAGACCTGAGATTGAAAGCAGATGGCTTATTGAATTTTCTTGATATAGTTCTTTTATTTCTTCGTCCAAACCTCTTTTGTCACCTAAAACCATAGCCGAAAGGCTTCCTGCATTTTTATCACCAAGAATCTTCTTATATTTGTCAGAAATTGACAGATTTAATCTATGTAGATATATATCAGGAGAAAACCTCTCCTCTTCTTTCACAATCCTTATCTTTTCTGCATTTATAATACCGGTATAGCCTTCATTTTTATAGTAGGAGGCAGCGTCAAACTGCCCGGGGTTTAGCTCTCCGTCAAAGGCTTCAAAGCTTCCTGTGCAAACTTTATTTTTTTCTGCCATATAGCCTCTTAGAAAGCTCTGATAAATCTATATCCACGTCATTAGGAAGGTTACAGCCCGCAAATAAGTCACTTTCTTTTATTTTTAGGATGAAGGCGCTTATCTCATTAGAATCGGCTTTTACCTTCAGCCTATAGCTTCGCTCACCAAAGGACACATCGTAGCTTTTTATCTCCTTTATCCTTCCGGTCAGGCTTAGGGTCTTGCCAATATAGGCAAAACCCGTATCTTTACTTAGGCTGTCATAAGCCATTATTAGGAGTATAACAAATAGTACCGCGACTACAAGCGGTCTTTTTAATTCTCAGCAATAATATCTAACTTCCTTTCAACAGGTAAATCAATAGGGATGGTCTCTCTATAAGAGCTGACAGGCTTGCCATCTATAAAGAACTGAACCTTTGTCACACTGCTTATTTCAGAGAGTGAATTGACTACAGAATATACTATGACCTCGTCAGATACTCCTTCCCTACCCTCAAGAAATTCCTTTGCTAAAGTCCACGTAGCAGATACCATCCTTAAAGGTCACCTTGTTTAACTTGGTTCCGGGTGGCATAACAGGTGCAAGCTTATCATTATCAAGTATTCTGCCATAAGCTGTCTGATGACAAGCTCTTCTAATGAGATAGTTCCGTCAAATTCTACGTTGTGTCTGGTCTGGTAAAAGCTTCTTGCCATCAGCATTGGTATAATAAAGGCTTATCTGAACTGTCTGGTAGTAAGTGGTCTCACCACCTGTATTGTCTATAAAGTCATCAGCAGACATTGCGCCTACAGGATTTAACTCGGAGTACATAAGGGGCTGATTTTCTACCCTGTACTCTACCTTTTTTTGACTTCCTTTATCTGGCAAAGAGTCTTTACTACAGATGCACGCCTTAGTATCTCGGATATCCCTGTAAGCTGGTGATAGCTTTCTGAGAAATCAAGCGTAAGGACGCCGTCTTTAAGGCTTTTGCTCTTTAAGTCTACCGAATCCGGTATTGGTTTTTTAAGAGCAGTTCCATCAGGGACATTGTTAAGCTGCTTTAAAAGTTCGCCTATTAACTTATTAGTCTCTTCTTCCTTTGCTACATAGTCCTCTGATACCAGTTTGTCTTCTGAACTACTTACATAGTATATCTTATATGAGTTTTCTGTTTCTTTAATATTATCATTTGAACTGTCGCCACAGCCCGTGAGTGCAAGCGAGAGGCAAAAAAGGCAGAACAAGAGCTTAAAAGGCTTACAATCTGGCAAGTCTAAATCCACCACCTTTCTTCTTGGCTGTATGCGGCTTTGGAGGGATGTAGCTTAGAGGGATTCTTACGGTAAATGTAGTTCCATCATCTTCCTTGCTATATAGGCGAATCTCTCCGTGGTGCATCATCACTACATTTTTAGTTATGGAAAGACCAAGGCCTGTTCCTCCGGTTCCCCTGCTTCTCGCCTTATCGACTCTGTAAAACCTCTCAAATATCTGATCCTGAAACTCCTCAGGTATGCCTATTCCTGAATCAACCACCTTTACAAAGAAGAATTTGTGGTCAGCATTTAGCGATACCCTAACCCATCCATCCTCTTTGTTGTATTTTATAGCATTTTCTATGAGGTTAGACAGCGCAAGTGAAAGCTTGACCTCATCTACCTCTGCGGTTACAGCTCTAAAGCTCTCAAATATCAGCTCCACGTGGTTTTTAACTGCAATGGGGCGAAGCCTCTTAAGTATCTGCTCAAGAAGCTCGTTAAGGTCTGTAGGCTTCACATTGATAGTAGCTGTTTTACGGTCAAACTTAACCAGGGAGAGGAGGTCATTTATTATCTTGTCTTCTCTCTCTATCTCATTGTTGATATCCGTAAGAAATTCTCTGTACATCTCAACACTTGCATCCGGTTGGCTTAGCGACGAGTCTGCAAGCACCTTCATAGATGTCATAGGAGTCTTAAGCTCGTGGGATACATTAGATACAAACTCCTGTCTGTCGCCTTCAAGATTTTTTTAGCCTTTTTTTAGCATCTTGTTAAAAGAGCTTGATACTGCTTCAAGTTCTGTGTAGCTGTATACCGAGTCAATCTCCTCTACGTTGCCGTCAGTTATCTTGTCTATTTCTGAGGATAGCTTATTTAGAGCCTTAGATACACTGAATGCATATCCAAATGCAATTATCATTACTATAGCACCTAGAATCACAAGTATAGTACTTGCGGTATACGACAGCTTATCTCCTATAGACATAGGTGTCTTAAGAGAGAAACTAAACACCAGTATGCCGATAACAGATTTGTCGTTTGTATTGGTGATTGGGAGGATGAGCTCTACATAGTTTTTGTCGCTGTTTCGATATATGCTTTCCTTGCCGCCAAGACTGGCAATCGCATCTTCTGATATAAGTGTTTTATCCTTTTCAAGACCGAAGGTGTCAAAAAGCACCCTCAGGTTCTTGTCTATAACGAGAGTTCGTCCATCATACATACTGGAAAAGTACTTGATTTCAGATTCATACTCGGTAATTGAGTCCTTCGTCACAGAGCCCGGTACACTTAGGTTATTGGCAATCGTAGTTCCGTACTCCCTTATAGTTGACACTCTGTAGTCATAGGCATTCTTGTCGTAGGATGCCATAAGTATCCTTGAGTATATGATAAGCGAACACAGAGTAACGAAAAACACTACCATAAAGCCCTGAAACTTTAAGCTCCTTACAAACTGGATAAGCGGTTTAATTCTTGAAATAATAACCCACCCCCCACTTTGTATGGATATATCTAGGCTCACCCGGTGTCTCTTCTATCTTCTCACGAAGTCTCCTTATATGCACATCAACAGTCCTTACATCCCCCGGATAGTCTGAACCCCAGATTATGTCAAGGAGCTTTTCTCTTGAGTAGACCTTATTTTCATCCTTTACAAGAAGTTCAAGGAGATCAAATTCCTTTGGCTGTAAGGTTGATTTCGTTATCTTTGATATAGACTCTCCGCCCTTCAAAGTCTATGGACAAATCCCCATAAACAGACTTGCCTGATGCTTCCTTGACTACCTTACTTTTTTCATTTCTTCTAAGGATTGCCTTGATTCTGGCTTTTACCTCCAGTATGTTAAACGGTTTGGTCATATAGTCATCAGCGCCGTATTCAAGCCCCATTATCTTGTCTATGTCATCTCCCTTGGCGGTAAGCATAATGATAGGCACGTCTGAGAACTCCCTTATCTGCTGGCATACTTCAAAGCCGCTCATCTTGGGGAGCATAAGGTCTAAGAGTATCATATCATAAGAATTAGCCTTCACGTACTCTAAGGCTTCTTCTCCGTCATAGGCGGCATCTACCTCCATACCATCCTGCTCTAAGCCGAATCTAATCCCCTTTACAATAAGCTTTTCATCATCTACAACAAGAATCTTCCTTGCCATATACTGCCATCCTTTCCATAATGCCAATTAAAATGCCGATTAAATGCATAATTTAAATACCGTTCAAATACGTATTTTAATGCTGGTTTAATAAGCATCCACGATGTCACTCAAATGCATATTTTATCTTTAATTTTATCAAAAAACTTCTGTTTAATGCCCTTAATCTTCATAATATCTTTAATGTCCCTGAATCCGCCCTTTGCCTGCCTATAGGTGATAATGAGCTCTGCCTTGGCTTCTCCCACGCCATTTAGCTTCATAAGCTCTTCTTTGGTGGCAAGGTTGATATTGATAAGTGCATCTCCTCCCTCACCAGAGTTAGGCTCTGTGAAGAAAAGACCTGTACGCACTCCTTCCACTCCTATGGAGGAGAGGACTCTGTCCGCACCGTTAGTCTCTTTCTTTAGCTCTGCCTTTGTTGGCACATAGACCTGTACTCCGTCTTTTAGTGCCTCTGCCTGATTGATGCCAAAGCTTGCGGCCTTCTTCGTGCATCCGCCTGTCGCCCTGATTGCATCTACTACCCTTGCATCAGGCGGAAGTTTATATACTCCTTCTCTTCTCACGGCACCACAGACGTGGACAAAGATTATACCAGTCCCTGCATTTGGACTTTCTTCACCCGCAGGTTGTATGTCTACGCTCTTACCCTGGCCGTTCTTAGTAAACTCCTCTTTTTATTATCTACATCTGTCAAGTCTGCAGTCTTATCATGATCCAGACTTAGAGTAGTTTGCTGAGCCTTGCGATATGTCTTCTACTACCTTAAGACCTGTCTCTTTCCCTTCATTTTTCCCGGAAAACACAAAAACAGCCCCGGCTATCCCAATAAAAAGCAGAACCACAAGTACTTGCAGCCTACTTTTCATTCTTCCTCCTTTTTAGCCAAAAGTAGGCAGAAACAAAGCCATTCCCTGTTTCTGCCCAACAAAAGTAAAGATTACCTCTCAGGCAATCCCAAAAATCAAATAACAAACATCTATATTGTACCTTAAATCACTTTGAAATACAAGTATCCTCCCTGCTTTTTCGAGATTTTTTTGTGAGATTATTTTCTTACTTTTACAGGGCTATTTCACTTGCAACTCATCTTGTATTTTGGTATATTTGAATGAGATTAAAGCTAAAAGGAGAACACATTGTTAACATTTATAGTAATTGGGCTAAATGTGGTAATATACATAGTACTTAATATGTTTTTACTTCAAAAATGGAATAGACGTGATATCTCACCTTGAGAATTCCTGGATGGCCGTTAAGTTTCACGGAGAATACTACAGGATCTTTACTTCTATGTTTCTTCATGCTGATTTGGACCATCTTCTAAACAACATGTTTATACTTTTCATAATAGGCAAAAGGTATGAGGACAGCGAGGGGAGGGTCCGCTTTGCTTTGGTGTATTTTCTAGGCGGAATCCTTGCAAGCATAGCTTCTTTGTCTTATAATATGTATATGGGAAATGAAATCGTCTCCCTTGGGGCTTCAGGTGCAATATTCGCCCTTATCGGGGCTTCTGTCGCATCCGTAGTAAAATGCAGGGATAAGCTTAAAACGATAACAAAAAGACAAATGATACTGTTTGCTTTGTTCTCTCTTTATGCCGGCTTTAGAAGTACAAGCACAGACAACATAGCCCATCTGGGTGGATTTGTTGCAGGCTTTTTAATCGGTCTTCTTATAACAGGACAATCAGACAGTCAGGAAGGTATTTGGCATGAATATTAACATTTATTATGGCGGGCGGGGACTCATAGAAGATCCGACCATCTACGTATGTGACAAGATAACTGAGGTGCTTAACGAACTTAGGGTGCAGGTTAAGCGATATAACCTCTATGAAGAGAAAAACAGCATAAGCATGCTTCCAAAGACTCTTAAGGAGGCAGATGGCATTATCCTTGCTTCAAGTCTTGAATGGTTTGGAATAGGCGGTTATATGCTGCAATTCCTTGATGCGTGCTGGCTTTACGCAGACAAGTCAAAGATAGCCGGTACTTACATGATGCCTGTGGTCACTTCCACAGCTTTTGGAGAAGATGAATCTTATCTAAGCCTTATAAGAGCCTGGAAAATCCTTGGAGGTAAGACCTGTCAGGGCATTAGCTCCTACGTGGAAGACCATACAGAGTTTGAGTTAAACGGGCAGTATACAAGAAGGATAGAGAGGCTGGCCGAAGACCTTTATAGGGCAATCAACCAGAACCTAACCGTATTTCCTTCAAGTGAGTTAACCATAAGGAGCAACACAGTGGTAGGAAGCAATCTTCCTCTCACTCCTCAAGAGAGTGAACAGCTCTCTGTCTATGTATCGGATGACAACTATGTGAAGAAGCAGAAGGAAGACATAGAGGAGCTTTCTCAGATGTTTAGGGAAATGCTTGGCAACGAAGGCACTGACCAGGGAGACAAGATAAAGCAGTTTAGAAACCACTTCAGGCAGCAGAAGGACTTTAAGGCGACCTACAAGATAGAGCTGTCTGACCAGTCACGCTCTATAATAGTGGAAGTTAACTCAAACGAGCTAAAATGCTACTATGGAGAGCTTGACAATACAGATGTTTCTTCAAGGACGACCACCGAAGTCCTTGACAATATAATAGCCGGAAAGATTACCTTCCAGAGGGCATTTATGTCCGGAGACCTGGCTGCCAAGGGTAATTTTAAGACACTTAGGATGTTTGATACTATATTCCAGTTTCAGAAAGAACAATAAGGATTGAAAGGGTGATACTATGAAGGATGAAAATTGTATTTTTTGTAAGCTTGCTAATGGAGACATACCTACTGCTACTGTATATGAGGATGAGTATCTAAGGGCAATAATGGATGCTGCCCCTGCCAACAAAGGGCATATCATTATCTTACCTAAGTCACACGCTGCGGATATCTGCGAGCTTAATGACGAATATGTAAGCAGGGCTTTTGTACTGGCAAAGAAACTGGCTGTGGCACTTAAGAAGCTCACAGGCTGCGACGGTGTGAATATCCTTCAAAATAACGGCGAAGCCGCAGGACAGACTATATTTCACTTCCACGTACACGTAATACCACGCTTCAAGGATGATGATTGCACTATAGTGTGGAAACCTACTTCCTACGAGGACGGTGAGGCATCAGAGGTTGCTAAGAAGATTGCTGAATTATTATAGCTGTTAGTTGTAGCAAGATGGCATTAGTTCGACATACTGCTGTTAGACTGATGACTACAGCTTATACAAGTTTCTTTGATTATAATAAAACAGTTGCTATGGTGCTTAGAATGAGATATTCCAAGGCTTTCCAGGGCAACTGTTTTTCATGTAGAAGTGTATTTATAGCGGTTTATCTGATGTCTGATTTATTCAGTTTATTTTTAGGATTAACCATTCAGTTATATTATGCTTATTTAGTCAGTTTATTATCAGGATTAACCATTCAGCTATTTTATGCTTATTTAGTCAGTTTATTATCAGTCTAATTTTGTCAGTTTCCTGATAAGCTCCATTATGATGTTTATCGCATCCTTTTTGAGGGCTGTTTTTCATATTGTCTATGTATTCCTGTCTGTTCTCATAGGTTCTAAATATGATATCAAGCAGTCCTTCCTCTGTGATATCCTCTTCATATAGGACCTCTGAAAAGCCCTGTTTCTTAAAGGAATCCGCGTTAAGTATCTGGTCTCCCCTGCTTGCCTTAGCAGACAGCGGTATGAGTACATTGGGTATTCTTAGGGCTAAAAGCTCACAGATAGCGTTGGCTCCTGCTCTTGAAAGTGCGATGTCTGTTATCTTGAATATATCCTTCATCTCTTCACTTACGTATTCAAATTGCACGTAGCCCTTTACATCCTTATACTCATCTTTAGCCTTACCCTTGCCGCATAGGTGAACTACATCAAATCTTTCGGTGAGCTTAGGAAGGATATTCCTAACTGCTTCATTTACCGCAGAGGCGCCAAGGCTTCCACCCACTACCAGGAGTACAGGCTTATCTCCGCTAAAGCCACAAAACCCAAGGCCCTTTTTTCTGTCTCCCTCAAATAGTTCCTCTCTTATAGGGGTACCTGATAATATACCTTTATTCTTAGGGAGCTTTTCTAAGGCTTCAGGGAAGTTCGCAAGTACATAGTCTGCCTTAGGTATGCATAGTTTGTTCGCAAGCCCCGGTGACATGTCTGATTCGTGGATGATAGTAGGTATCTTACAGGTCTTTGCTGCAAATACCACTGGTACGGTGACAAAGCCTCCTTTAGAAAAGACCACATCAGGCTTTAGCCTCCTTAGTATCTTAAAGGGATTCGCCAAAGCCTTTAAGCACCCTTACCGGGTCTGTAAGGTTCTTGACACTCTTGTATCTTCTTAGCTTCCCTGAGGAAATACCTATGTAGTTGATACCAAGGCTCTCAATCATAGATCTTTCCATACCGTCATAGGTGCCTATATAGTGTATCTCATAACCTTCTTTTTTTAAGTGCCGGGATAAGTGCTATATTGGGGGTTACGTGTCCGGCAGTTCCCCCTCCTGTAAGTACTATCTTCTTCATCTCATACCTCCAAAGCCTGATTCTATAATCTGCGTACAACAGTTTTTGGCTCTATATTAAGAATTGCATATCCGGGCTTCAATGTTTTACTTGTATCACTGTTTTTGGTTGACTATTTGAATCAAGTATATAGCTTTAAGGTATAAAATACAAGCTAGACAAGGTATTTAAATTCATATCTCTTTCTTGATATAACTATGGAATCCCCTTTATTTACCCTCATTCTTCCAAAAGGCATAAGCCTAATTCCATTTAAGAAGGTACCGTTGGTGGAGTTAAGGTCGGTAAGCCATAACTCTTCATCTTCCCTGTCTATCCTTGCATGAAACCTGCTTACTGTACTGTCCTCTATAGTATGGTGGGTTTTATCTCCTGACTTTCCTATAAAGAATGGGAATTCTGTAAGCAGTATATTATCCTCGTTTGTATCTTCGGGCTTTAGACAGTATATGCCGTTACTTATCATAGCTCCGGTAAGAAGGGTGGTAGCCTCACTTACATTATCTGATGACTCTATCTTTGGCTGTCTAACCTCCCTCACATTATAAGAGATCTCATTCTCTCCCACAGCCTGTAAATCAACAAGCTTTTTCAGGTTTACTTCCTATATCGGCGTTAAGATAATCCCAGACCTTCTTAAGCTTTGACTTAACAAACATTGTCTTATCTGATTTTCCTTCATTCTGTCTTTGCTTAAATAGTGAGATCTTTGCTTTTGGTGTATCTTCTATGTCTACCCTTTGTGACCTTGCCTTCTTACTCTCTGCTTCTGCCCTGTATCTTCTTGCCATACTGTCCGCACCTTCTATCTCTTTACTGCAGGCCTTATCCCCTGTTCCTGTTTCAATATCCTTTAATCTCTTGATACTGTTTCTTTCATTTTCCGCCCTAATTAGCTCCCTGGCCCGCATATCAAGGCTCATATGTGGGGCAGAGAGTATCTCTTCAGCCTTTTCCCTTATCCTTTGGAGGCTTCCACCTGTACTTACGCCCTGCATACCTTCACTTTCTTTTGCAGCCTGATATAGTGAGTATATCATCTTTACTGCACTGTCATCCTTATAGTCAACCCTGTCAAGAAGTCTCTCAAACAGCCTTGTGAACGTAGCGTTCCCACTCTCAATACCATATATCCAGTGGAATTCATCTTTTTTGCCTAAGCTCTCATAGATGTAGGCTTCATCAGTAATTAGTCTGTCAAAAGGCAGGAGGAATTCCTCCATGCTCTTTGCTGCTTTTATAATAGAGCGTAAAAAGGCTTCTATCCTGTCTGCTGTCAGCTTATTCATCTCAAAGCTCTGGTTTATAGGTATAAGTCCATTCATATTGTAACAAAAATAATTCTCAAGGTTCAGGCTCTTAAAGCTAACCGGAACAAACGCGGGGATATCATTATGAGCAAACATTCCTACGATGTAGTCGACTTCTCCAACAGGCTCTGACTTAAGATAATTCCTTCCCCCTTCTTGTACATAGCTAAAATTCTCCATCTTACTAAACTACCTCCATAAAATACCATGATTATACAAACACCAATATATTGACCACGCATCAGTTTTATCATACATCCACCATTGTGGTATCCATTCTCATAAAATGTGCCTGCTACAAGTGTTTAGCCTTATATAAAGGCTACTCTTCATCACTTAGGCTTTCCAGTGCCCCAATTCTTCTAACAAACTCTCCGGGTACATATTCTTTATACTCTTCCTTGAAGCTTCCATCTGTTAAATCCCTGTCCAGATATTCAGAGACAAATGGAAGTATCTTAAACTCCACATCTGCATTTACCTGCCATTTTCCACCGGACTTATGGCTTTTCATGTCTTCATAAGTTAAATAAAAACAATGTTTCCCTTCCTTTCTTAGGGAATGTCCACTCTCCCTCTGCATTTTCCGCTGTATACCTGATAAGCTCACTTCTTACCTCACTTCTTAGAACCACTATGTCATGTTCGTAATACGCAAAGAAAATGATAGCAAACATAGCTATAATGACAGTCGGAAATATAATTGCTGCCTCTATTACCAGACTTCCTTTAAGCTTCATACAGCCTCCTTTAGAAATAGCTTGGCTATGACATATATGACGCAGATAAATGGGATGAGTGGAAAGCTTCTATTCCTTTGCCTAAATCCATATCTTGCTACGATAAATGCCAAAAATAATAAGTCTGACAGAAAAAATACCATAAGCATGTATATGACTCCGCTTTCCATTGCAATAAGTGATAGGACTATGGCATCAGCCATACCAAATGCCTGCTTTGTTATCAGGCTTAAACCTATGAGTATAGCAGCAGCCGCTATGGCAGTGATATCCACTCCATTGTTATATACCGAGGTAACAAGCCAAATAAGCGTTATCGGCAGGATGATAAAAATATGTATCTCTTTTTTCACTGCATCTATGACGCCAAGTAAACTTAGTAAAGCTATATTAATCATGTACACTCCCACATCTTGTGCAGGGCCTGTAGCCTGCCGCCTCTGCATCTATTTTCTTCATCGTATTTACACTTCTTTTGATGCCGGAACAGTTTTTATCCTTATGTATCCTGTTTCCTTCATCAGTTATATAGACTATCCCAGTCAGATCCCTCTTTGCACAGTATTCACAGGGGTAGTATTTTGCTCCGCCCTTGTTTCTAAGGCTATTTACCGAGGTATAGTCTACCTCCCTTATGGATAGACTTATATGACTGCACATATTGCTTGTATGATATACCTCTCCTGTCTTTGTGACATATACTATCCTGTTATCTTCTGCATTATCTGCCTCTGCCTCACTGTAATACCTCCCCGTAAATGGCCTTGCAACAGCAAGCCTCTCAAAATAAGCTCCGTTTAGCAGCTCTCCCTTTGCTATTTCTATAAGCTTAGGGCTATTGCCATCTTCTTCCTCTGTTACGTAGGCAAGCTTTGCCATCTCTCTTGCTTTATCTGCCGCTCTTGCACTTAACTCTGCCTGAGTCTGAAGGAAACTTGTCCAAAATATGATTAGGCTTATTGCAAGTACAAATAGCGGCATGGAAAGCTCTGCCTCTATAGTGAGGCTTCCTTTTAACTGTTTCACATTATTACCTCATCTTAATCCATCTCTTCTGCTCCAGACTGCTCATATACTTATACAATATAATCGAATATTTTGCTTGGTGTTTGTTTGTTTATTTGATTCTACTTTTTTTATTGGGATTTTAAATTTTATTTTTTTAGAAAAGAAAATAATTTTCACCAAGAAAAGGTAAAGCAAAAATATTCTAATGTGGTTTAGGCGACTATTCCTGATCCACCAACAACTACTCCTTTCTTTATTACTATATATGAGCACTCTGCAACAGCCTTTACTCTCTGCAAAGGCTTTGCGATAACTGTAAGCCTGCTTCCCAGTTATCAGCTTTTCTCTGAACTATCCCATCAAGGAAGGCAAGCCTGAATATCCTTGGCATGGTTTTTACGCTTACTTCACCGTTCACCCCGGCATACATGCTGTCAGCCCTAAATCCTTGATAATATCTTAGCTTGATATTCTGCTCTATTAGCTTTACCATTCTGATAGGGAGTTTGCCTGAGGCAATTACAAGAAATGAATCTAAGAAGCTTTGGTATTTTAGTTTTACCCCTTCTGATTTACCGGGTAAAAGAGGGATGTCTTCGCCCTTTAACAGGCTTTTTACCTCTTTTCTTGCCTCGTCCATCGACCAGCCCATGACAATGCCGTACTTTATTATCTCTATGGCAGCAGGAAGCGCAAGCACGCTTGCAATGGCCGCCGCAATAGCCTCTGCTTCTACCATCTTGTCCTTCCTTGTAAGGAAATATCCATACCAGACTATGGTTCTAAGTCCAAATATTCTGTTGGCTACAGAGCTTAGATTGGCTTCATCGCTTTCTTTGCCGGCTATAAGGTACTCTAATCCATATCTAAGAGCCTCTTTTTTATCATCTTCCTTTACCTTAGAGAGAAAGTTCTTAAAATGCGCCTTAGCATAGAGAATCAATAGCCCCTTTTCTACCAGGTCTGTCTTGCCCTCTTTCTCTGTCTTTACATCACTCCATGAGGTATCGCTTATCTTACGCTTTGACACCTTCTTATCTCCTGATATAAAGAAGCCTAATGTGCCTCCTGCACTTCCATCTCCTGTGGCTTCATCCAGGTTTTTCTGGCTTTCCTTGTACTTTTTCTTAGCGTCTGCCACTTCCTTTTCAGTGTACTTTGGGGTATCATCCTGCACCTCAGTCCTTTTTGCTTCTGCCTTTTGTACTTCTGACTTCTGGGCTACCAGCTTTTGCACTTCTGACTTCTGGGCTTCTAACTTCTTGGCTACCGGGTTTTGCTCTTCTGACTTCTGTACTTTTGGCCCTTTAGCCTCCTCTATCCCAAGTGGCTCTGACTTAGACTGTGCTTTTACCTCACCACCTATTATCTCCCTAACATTATCAGCACCCTTTTTAATATCATTTGCCTTCTCCTCAAGCTTTTTCTTCTCTCTTTCAAGCTCGATTAGCTTCTTTTCTGCTTCTACTTTGATTTTAAGGCCTTTTCTTAGGGTGTCTGTACCGTCTTCCGCAGTTTTAATGAGATTTGCATTGTTAATTAACTTCTTTCCCTACTCCCAGCTATAACGACTGTACTTCATATAGGTCGCTGCCTGCTTTGCAAAGAAGTAACAGTCATTCTCTGTCATATTTTCCTTAAAGCTAAGGCTTGTAAAACTGGCTGTAGTCCCCAGATAATCACCTTTTCCACCGGGCATCATCTTAGCCATATAAGAATTGGCAAGCTTAATAGCTCCCTCCTCTCCATTAAGTAAAGAGGCGTCTACAAAAAAACACATGGTAATCATTCCACAGCTCTCTTTGATACTCGGCAAGGATGTTCTGCTCAGCAAGGTAAGAGTTGTCTAAGGCAACCTCCCCTGCGACTGTTACCCTTGCAGACTCAAGCAGGCTTCCTATTAGCGCTATAACAAAGAGGAGAGCCAAAGATAAAAATATGGTTATGCTTCCCTTAACCCTCATTCTCCCCTCCTAAGTCTTAGTGTAATGGTGCTGTTATCTGTCTCTGGCTTCCCCTTATTTTCAGAAAGATTTCATCAATCATTTCTTTTTAAGTTCTTCCTAAAAAAATAATTATGAGTCCAAGGACAATAACAAGTATAAGGATAATCTCAATAACCGCTATACCTCTATTGTCATCCTTTGCTTCATCCCATCTCTCTTTTTGCAAGCATTTTCTTTACTTCCAAGCTGTAGAATAAGTCATTTGCCTTTGTTTTCATCTTATCAATAATCTTCATATCTTCTCCTTTCACACTGCCAGTAAGGCAGGCACCATAATAATCAACATAATCAGTACAAGCTGAAGCATCATAGGCATAAGCATCTTGGTGTCAGCCACCTCTCCCATGACCTTAGCTTTATTTCTTCTTTCAAACATAGCTGCTTCCGACTCTGCTTCAAGCCTTGATAAAAGCTGCCCTTGGCCTAGCTTTAGGCTTTGGTTTATTACTGATACAAACTTTGCATACTGTGTACCGCCTATCCTTTTACCAAAGTTTTCATAGGCTTCCCTTTCAGTCTTGCCATTGCCCACCTCCCATAGAGTAAGCCTTATCTCTTCTGTGAGGCTTTTTATTGGACGCAAAGCCTGTTTCAAGCTTTCTCCATATAGCAGGAATATTAAGCCCTGCCCCAAGCAGTATCACAAACCGTCCCACAAACTCTGTATAGCCATTTTTTTAGTTCCTCCTCTCTGTCTCTAATCTTTCTTTTTATTGTTTTCGTTAAAAAAACTACAAAAAGACAAATGATAGTTGCAAGTGCAAAAGCCTACTAGATTTCCCGTTATTTCTTCCTTAGGGAAATATGCCCTCACTCTTTTTCCGTCTACTTCTGCCGGCAGGGTAATAGTCTCATTTTCTCCGTCAGCAAGGGCAGAGTCTAGCTTCTCTTTAACTGCAAGCTTGACCTTCTCCTCCTCAGTAAGCGTCATTGGATATACGGTTATTACAAGGCTCCTGCTCATCTCCCTTTTCCCCATAAGACGCTGTCAGCTTAAGAGTTACCTCCGCTTTTCTTTAATCATCTCAAAGTTTAGGGTCGCCGTTATCAAGTAATATACCTCCCTCGTCTGTACTAAAAGCTAATGTCTATGGGGTTATTCTCAAGCCTCACCGGGATGTTTAGCCCTGTAAGCACCCTCTCTTTCCCTTCTCCCTCCCTGTACATATTGGATTCAAGAGTATCCAAGGTTTTGGATAGATATTCATCAATCTTTCCTTCTTCAAGCTTTTTAACTCCTATCTGTCCCTCGTAGGTAAGCTCTTCATCAGCTTTAATTCCATCTACCTCTACACCAAAGCTTATGTTCTCTGCTTCTTCATACGGCTTTTGGCCTGGTAATAGTGGTGAGTTCTACTCTTGTCAGCCCACTGTCATAGACAATCCCTGCTATAATGCCAAGAAGGGATATTACCGCCACTATTATAATGATTAGTCTTTGTTTTTTTATCAAATGATTTGAATATACTCATCTCACACCTTAATATCAGTTATTTTGTCAAACCAGAGGCAACAGAAACCGTAGCATATAAGTACCACACTCATTATGATTCTTCCCAGCGCCCCATCATACAGGCTCTTCATCATGTCAGGCATTGAGAAGTTTAGATATAATAAAATGGCTGGAAGTATTGCTGTCATAAACTTACTTTCAAGCTTTTTACCACTTATTAAAGCCGTTATCTCTCTTTCCATCTCATTTTTTTATCCACTATGCACCTAATGGTATGCTCCATTACCTTTATTAGATTGCCTCCTGCCCTTTTTGAAACCTTGCAGACTTCTGCAAATTGGTTGATGTCCTCGATTCCACTTCTTTTACCAAAGTCATATAAGATGTCTTCTATGGGAATGTTCATTTTCAGACTGCTTTCCATAGATATAAGTTCTTTTATTATCATCGAATCTCTATCATATAGACTATATAGCCTCTCTCTAGCTGATAATACTGCCCTTTCAAGGGATGAGCCTGCCTTTAGTGATGTCATTATTACCTGTAAAAATTCTACAAACTGAGAAGACAATTCGTTTTTTCTCTTTTCTATAAGCCTTTTTCTATTCACTTTTTCAAAAACTATACCAAAGGGTAAAATGACTAAAGCGCCCATTATAGATTGGTAAAAAAGCAAGCCAAAACTTACAGAAATAGCAAGCCAGATGGCTATAAGCTTAAGCCATTCAAGCTTAGTACTTTTATATACCAAATAATTCATCTTTGTTAAACCCTGCCATTTCAAACTTAGACATTCTTTTTGGAGAACCACACCTTATCAGCCCCTTATCAGCTTCGTATTCAAATATCTGATTAAGTGCAATATCCCCTTTGTCATCTTTATAGATTTCGCTTATTTCAAGGACTTTACGCCTGCCGTCTTTGAGCCTTCCAAGGTAGACTATGTAGTCTATGGCAGATACTATCTGTCTCTTTGCTGCGTCTAAGGGGATGTTGGCTCCTGTAAGAACAAGAGTTTCAAGCCTGGAGATGGTATCCTCTGCTGAGTTTGCATGTATGGTTGACTCTCCGTAGTGACCTGTGTTAAAGGCATTAAGCAGCATAATTGCGGCCTTTCCGTCTCTTACCTCTCCTACAAGGATTCTATCAGGTCTCATTCTAAGCGAGGACTTGATAAGGTCTCCTATCCCTATTTCTCCCCTTCCCTCGACATTGGCATTTCTGGTCTCCATCTGCACCAGGTTAGGTATGCCAAAGAGCTGAAGCTCTGCAGAGTCTTCTATTATGATTACTCTTTCCTCCCTCGGAATGTAATCAGCTAGTGCATTAAGAAAGGAGGTCTTGCCTGAGGAAGTGCCACCGCTAACTATGATGTTACAACCTGCTTCCACGAGTATCCTAATGAAGTCAGCCTACTTTTGGTTAAGGTCTCGTATTCAAGGAGTCTCTTCATTGTCATAGGCACCTTAGGGAATTTTCTTATGGTAACTACCGCCCCGCCAAGTGCAACAGGCGGCAACACCACGTTTACCCTTGAACCATCTTGAAGCCTTGCATCCACTATGGGTTCAGCCTCATTTACGGTACGGTTTACCTTTTGCTACTATCTGTTGGATGATATCTTCAAGCTCCTCCTCAGAAGCTATCTTTCCGTCAAATTTTTTGAATATGTCCGTCTCTTTTCGATAAATATATTATCAGCTACCCATTTACCATAATCTCAGATATGCTCTCATCATCAATTAGCTGTTGGAGTACCCCCAGCCTTCTAACAGAATTAAATATTTCTATGCAGAGGTTTTTTTCTTTTCAGTTATGCTTAGATATTCTTCTGTATTTAGATTTAATACTCTTTCTTCAATCTCGTTTAAGACCTCTTCATCAGATAGTTCCCTTGAGAAATCCAGTCTTTCAAGCAATTCTTCTTTTTATTCTATATCCAAGTGTCTGTTCCAAATTCTACTATTTCAACCCTTCTTTCTACATCCTTCATACCCATAAGCTTAAGCTTTGATATGAAATTCTCCGCACTTTCTCTGTCTCCCCCTTTAGTAGTTACGACTATTTCCACAAGGCTTGATGCCTTCATAAGTTCAAATGACGCAAGTGAGATGATTCCAAGATTTATAAGAATGAAATCATATTCACTAAGCTTATTAAGCAGATTTAACAGCTCCTTTGCATCCTCTCTTGTCAGCTCTGCCAGGTCAAAGGGGCTTGATACCGGAAGTATCCTGCCTGATATATCTTCTCTTTCAACCAAAGATTTGAACTTCCACTTTAGCTTGTCTCCACCCTGCTTAAGAAAGTAAATCAACTCTGATAGTCCTCTGCCTGTTCCCATTCTACCTGCATTGCTGCCATTAAACGGTTCCATATCTATGTAAAGTACCGAGCCTTTGTTTTTAAGGTCATTTAATAGGAGGTTAACATACTCTCCCCGCTCTATACTGCTTTTCGTTGAAAATACAATGCGTATATTATTGTCATCAAGCAATGCTTCATCTTCACTCATAATTATTGAGCTAAGTTCACCTACTATTGCTTTTTGCTGACTGATACTTAAATATCCAGGGTCCGTTTTTTTGTCATCTTCCCTGGTAGTAACAAGGCTTATTATCCTGTCTTTATCAACCCTTCCTTCTATCCTATGTATGTCAAAGCCTTCACAAACTACAACAAAACCTGGTTCTGCACTTTCTATATGCTTAACAAACTTATCCGCATCAGAAAAGGCAACAGTCACAAGCCCAAGCTCCATATTTTTTTGTTGAGATAGTCTGAAAGCGCCTCTACATAAGCTTCTTCCTTATCATAAATAGTAAGAATTCCCCTTGCAATAAAAACATCACCTCTCTTTAACCGATTTTTTTGGGTACACTAAAAGAACCTATTTTTACAATAGAATGATTAAATGCTATTAAGTTTCACTGTTTGGCTGTTTTTTTGAATAAAAATAATTCATATATTGCTTTAGAAACACCTAACAACTTCTTAATCTATTACTTTAGATAATATATATTAAACCTAAGGGGACTGAATTAACAGTCACCCTTATGTTTCTTTATTATTTCCTGATATCTTCTGGCTGAAGCATTCATTTCAGTATCTTCCGGTTCTTTTTCCACTGCTGAATGTTCCATCTCTTCAAGCTCTTCATTTAATAACGCTAAGTCTTCTGCACTGAAAAAAAGTTATCCATATGAATTCTCTCCTCCTTTTTCTTTATGCAATTAGTATATACGTTTGTCACAATTATTGCAATATGTAACTTTGTTGAAATTCATTTTTGATTTTTGTGAAAGTCGTACAAGTTAATTGGTAAAAATACCCTGATTTTACCAGTACCAAAATAAACCTACTCTTCTTCCTTATCAAGCATCTGAGAAAGGGTTCTCCAACCAAGCACCGCACACTTTACTCTTGCAGGCATGTGGGATATATCCCTAAGTGCTATGGCTTCATCAAGCTCTTCAAGGGCTTCATCCTCTTTTACGTCACCCTTTATCATGCCCATAAAAAGCTCACCTAGCCTTAGTGCCTCCTCCTTATCCTTACCTATAATGAGGTCCAGCATCATATCAGCAGAAGCCTGAGAAATGGCACAGCCTGTACCTGTATAGCCTCCGTCAACTACCACGTCTCCATCCAGCTGAAGCTTAAGTGTAATATCATCACCACAGCTAGGGTTCACGCCTCTAAGCTCAATGGTTGGATGCTCTATCTCGTGCTTATTGTTTGGATGCATGTTATGCTCCGTAAGTATTTCGTTATATATGCTTCTAAGCTCCATAACCAAGCCACCCCCTTACCTTTGTCAAACTATCTAAAAATCTGTCAACCTCTTCCTCTGTGTTGTAAAAAAATACAGGCTTGCCCTTAGGGTTGAATTAAAGCCTAAGAACTTCATCAGAGGCTGGGCACAGTGGTGTCCTGCCCTCACACAGATGCCTGCATCATTTAAGATTGAAGCAGTATCGTGTGGATGTACATCATCGATTGTAAAGGTCACAATGCCGTGGTGCTCCTCAGGCTTGTCTGAGCCTGCAATATTGATATAAGGAAGAGCCCTCATCCCTTCAATAATCCTCTTTGTAAGCCTAAGCTCAGTCTCTTCAACACAGTCAAAAACCTACCTTGTCGAGATAATCCATAGCGACGTGAAGTCCTGCTTTGCACCGCCCACATTGACAGTCCCAGCCTCAAACTTGTGGGGAACTTCTGCATAGGTGGCTGAATCAAGCTCCACATACTCTATCATCTCTCCTCCCGTAAGGAAAGGAGGCATCTTGTTAGAAGCTTCTTCTTACCGTAAAGTGCGCCAATTCCCATAGGTGCAAGCATCTTGTGGCCTGAAAATACATAAAAGTCTGCATCAAGCTCTGTTACATTTACCCTCGTATGAGGTACTGCCTGAGCTCCGTCTACAACCACAACCGCGCTGGCTGCGTGAGCTGCCTTTATCACCTTTTCCACAGGATTCTTTCTTCCAAGCACATTTGAAATATGTGCAAGGCTTACAAGTGCTGTCTTTGACGTAATCTTTGCCGCTATTTCTTCATCTGATATAAAGCCTGTCTTATCAGGGGTTAGAAACACCAGGTTAGCACCTGTCCTTCTTGCCGTCTCCTGCCACGGAAGGAGGTTACTATGGTGCTCCATAACAGTGAGCACAATATCCTCTCCCTCTTTTATAAAGGCTTCTCCGTAGCTTCTTGCTATAAGGTTAAGGCTTTCAGTTGCATTTCTTGTAAATACAATTTCAGAAGGAGAGGAAGCACCGATAAACCGAGCAGTTCTTTCCCTTGCATCCTCATAAACTGTCGTAGCCTTGACAGAAAGGTCATATACACCACGGAGAGGATTGGCATTCTCACTCTCGTAGTATTTTACCATTTTTTCAAGTACCACATCCGGCTTTTGGGTCGTAGCAGCATTGTCAAAATAAACTAAATCAGGATATTCCCTGAAAAACTTAAAGTCCTTCCTAAAAATCACTGCTCATCGTTAAAAAAACCCTCACTTACATACTTTATAACTTTACCCTCAGTTTCGTCATCACCAATCTGCTCGGTAACTGCATTGATATAAGCCTCAGTCATAAGCTGTTTTTGCGACCTTTTTCGTCTATGCCTCTGCTCTTTATGTAGAATAAAAGCTTCTCATCTATTCTGCCTATGGTTTGCACCATGGTCACCTTCTACATCTTCCTCGTGGCAGAGGATTAGAGGAACTGACTTATTGATAATACTTGGGCTAAAGAGGAGGGTATCTTCTTTTTCAAAAGTCGCTTGCGCCCTTTGCTCCCTCCTTAAAATCAATGGTTCCACGATACACCTTGGTGGAGTTGTCAAGAAGTACACCGCTTGCATCCATGTTTGAGGATACCTTTTTTTTCCCCATTCATTGGTAACAAAGTTCATGTCAAGAAGGCTGTCTCCCTTACATAGATAGCCTGTGGCACTCCTGTACTCACTTTTTTTCTTCCTACAAGCTCTGTTCTAACTCCCACGTATGAGCGCTTTCCACCAAGTTCAAGCTGTACGAGTTCAGCCTTTGCATCATTTTTCAAGGTGGAAGCCCAAATCATCAAAATGATCCGTACTCTCTGAAAGAAGATTCACCCTTACCAGCTTAATACGAGCATTTTTCACAGACATAAACTCTGGTTTGAAGTCCAAGAAGATTCTCTTTATTTTCAGATTCAAATACTTCAATAAGTGTAAGCTCTGAGCCTTCACTAACATAGATAATATGGCTGTTTAAGGAATTCTCCTCTCCTGCCCTGTAGGTTATCTTAACAGGTTTATCTACCTTTACTCCCTTTTTGGTGGTAATCACCTTAAGAGGGATGCCAGCCGCTTTGATGGCATTTCTTACTATATCTGTAGATGGTGCATCCTTTACTTCCCTGTCTCTTCTATTCTCATCTTCAAGGCTGTCTCCACCTGCCTTTGAATCAAGGTTAAGAGCCTCCATACCCGTCTTTACAAAGTCTGCCTTAGCTACTATCTCTTCAAAAAGAGCACCGCTTTCAAGTATGTCTACTCCATCCTGAAGTCTAAGGTCTATATCATTGTTCTTATTTATCTCATAGTTAAAATCTATATCCGCATAGCTGTTCTTCATCTTGCCATAGGTTATTGCAGGAAGATAGTTTACAGCTCCCTTTAATTCAAACTTCATTACATACCTCCCTTCATTTCAAGCTGAATGAGGTTATTCATTTCAACTGCATATTCAAGCGGAAGCTCCTTGGATACAGGATTGGCAAAGCCGCTAACTATCATAGCTCTTGCCTCTTCCTCGCTTATTCCCCTTGACATAAGGTAAAAGACTGCATCATCACTGATTCTTCCTATCTTAGCCTCGTGTCCGATGTCTGTATCATCTGTTCTTATATCCATAGCAGGTATGGTATCGGAACGGCTGTCACTGTCAAGCATAAGCGACTGGCAGGATACAAAAGCCTTGCTGCGCTTTGCACTTTCACGAACTGTAACCATACTTCTGTAGGTGTTGGTTCCGCCTCCCTTAGATACTGACTTTGTATTGATAATGGAAGAGGTATCCTCTCCTATGTGTACCATCTTCGCACCTGTATCTAGGTTCTGTCCCTTGCCTGAGAAGGTTATTCCTGTAAACTCGCTTCTTGAGCCATTTCCCTTTAAGATGCTCATAGGATAGAGGTAGGATACGTGTGAGCCAAATGAACCTGAAACCCACTCAATCACGCCGTTTTCTTCTACTATGGCACGTTTTGTATTGAGGTTGTACATGTTCTTTGACCAGTTCTCTATGGTAGAATATCTAAGTCTTGCATTTTTCTTGACAAAAAGCTCTACACAGCCTGCGTGTAGGTTCGCTACATTGTACTTAGGCGCAGAACAGCCCTCTATGAAATGAAGGTCTGCTCCCTCATCAACTATGATTAAAGTATGCTCAAACTGTCCTGCTCCTGCGGCATTAAGCCTGAAGTAAGACTGTAAAGGTATGTCCACCTTAACTCCCTTTGGTACATATACAAAGGAGCCGCCTGACCAAACTGCACCGTGAAGGGCAGCAAACTTATGGTCTGAAGGAGGTACAAGCTTCATAAAATACTCGTGAATCATGTCGCCGTATTCGCCATCATGAGCTGATTCAAGGTCAGTGTATATAACACCGAGGGTCGCCACCTCTTCACGAACATTGTGGTATACAAGCTCAGAGTCATACTGAGCACCTACTCCTGCAAGTGAAAGTCTCTCTGCCTCAGGTATGCCGAGCTTTTCAAAGGTATCCTTGATGTCCTCAGGTACTTCTTCCCATTTTCCCTTCATATCTCCTTTATGACGCACATAGGTCATAATTGTATCCATCTCAAGCCCATCAATTGAAGGCCCCCAAGCAGGAACCTTTAGGCTATTATATATGTCTAAGGACTTGAGCCTGAAATCACGCATCCACTCAGGATCATTCTTTTCTTTTGATATCTGAAGTACAATCTCCTTTGTTAAGCCTTTGTCAAGCTTTAAGAAGTCCTCTTCATTTTCGTCATATCTAAAGTCGTAAAACGAACTATCAATATCATCTATTACAGTTTTTTCATTCTTTTCTAATTCAGCCATTTTTACTCCCCTAATTTCTCAAAGCGGGCAAAGCCGTTATTGTTTATCTCTTCTACAAGGGCACCATCGCCTGTTTCCACAAGCTTGCCCTTTACAAGTATATGTGTATAATCTACCTTTAAGGCTTCTAAGATTCTTGTGCTGTGAGTAATGATTAAAAGAGCACCGTCTCTATTCTTCTGATAAGCCTCTATACCTTGGCTAACTGTCCTAACCGCATCCACGTCAAGTCCTGAGTCTGTCTCATCAAGGATGGCAAGCTTAGGGCGAAGCATAAGCATCTGTAAAATCTCAGACTTTTTCTTCTCACCACCTGAAAAGCCTACATTAAGGTCCCTTGTAAGGTAGGATTCATCCATCTGTAAGATTTCCATAGCTTCTTTTTAAGTCCTTCTTAAACTGCATAATCTTGAGTGGTTTGCCTGTAATCTGTCTGATTGCATTTCTAAGAAAGCTCTCAAGAGAGATGCCTGCTACCTCATAAGGACTCTGGAACGAAAGGAAGAGTCCCTTCTTTGCCCTCACATCGGTTCCGTCTTCTATGATGCTCTCTCCTTCAAGCTCTATATCTCCGCTCTTTATCTCGTATGCAGGGTTACCCATAAGGGTGAAACCAAGGGTTGACTTTCCTGCACCGTTAGGTCCCATAAGTACATGAGTCTCTCCTGTCCCTATAGTAAAGTCAATATTCTTAAGGATTTCCGTATCATCTATAGCTACAGATAAATTGTTAACTTTTAATAATTCTGACATAATGCCTCCTAATATATAATCAACGATTTTAATTCCTACCATTTTAGTACGAATTCGATTTTTTTATATTATAACTGTTGTTAAGAAAAGTTTCAATAAGTTAGAAATGACTAATACAGGCATTTTTTTAAGTTTTTTTATTTTTGTCCTAAAATACATGCAAAAGAGAACCCCGTATTAGGATTCTCTTTAAGTAAGTTGTTCTTCTACACAGACTTAAGGTATTTATTTGGTTACAGCCATTGCCGAGATGGTGTCAGTCAAAGCTTTTGAAAAATTAATACCAAGTCTCACACCCAAATCATTGGCCCATTTAGGAATATTTAATGTCTTTTTAACAAGAGTCGTATCCCTTATGTACTTTTCTACATCTACCATTACAAGGGTAACAAAGCCATCATCACAGCTTAGTTCTTTAATATTGCTTGGTTTTGGAATGGCTTCACCTTTTTCAAGCATATCAGCAAGTGTCATTCCAAGAACTTCTTCAGCCATACTCATCCCATAGGCGATATCATCTTCATCTATACCTGTATAAACTCCGTCTATATCTGCACATTCTATGAAATAACCACTATCTTCTTCCTTATGAAATATAAATGGAAAAGCCATATTCAGATTTCTTTCAAGCATATTATAACCTCCCATACAGTCCGGCGTCTTTAAGTATTCTTTGTTCCAATCCTTTTTTTAAGTCTTTATTGCTATGTATTGGAACAGTAATTCTCTTCCCATTTTTAAAACAACTGGCAATGAGAACCTTCCTGTCTTTCTACTTTCCAAACCATGTTTCTTTAATAGTTTTTAACATTTCTTTACCTGTAAGCTGCATTCTTTATTCTCCCCGTACTTATATATTACTACGTATTTATACGTATGTCAACAACATCTTATATACCTCTCTCTTTGGTATGCCCCTGTCAACTGCCACTGCCTTCATGAGCCTCTTTTTTTGTCCATTCCCTTGTCCATATAGAGCTTCATATGCTCGTTTATGTCCATTTCGTTGAAGGAAGCCTCTTTTTCCTTCTTTAATTCTTCTATCTTCTTGCCCTCTATGACCATCACAAATTCCCCACGTGGCTCATTTTCTTCATAATAGGCAAGTGCTTCAAGAAAATTTGTTAAGAATACGTTTTCGTGAAGCTTGGTCAGTTCTTTGACTACAGTCATCCTTCTATTGCCAAGTGCAGAAAAAAGCTCAGCTATAGTCTTTTTAAGCCTGTGAGGCGCTTCATAGATGATAATAGTCCTGGTCTCTGTCTTTAACTCCTCTAGGATGGCAGCCTTTTCCCTTTTTGTCGCTTGGTAAAAATGCTTCAAAGGCAAAGCGCCTTGTAGAAAGTCCGGACAGAGTAAGGGCTGTGATACAGGCAGCGGCACCGGGCAGGGAAGTAACCTCTATTCCTGCCTCATAGCACTGTTTGACCAGCTCTTCTCCGGGGTCTGATATACCTGGAGTACCCGCATCTGTTATAAGGGCTACATTTTCCCCTTCTAACATCCCTATTTACAAGGACCTTGGCCTTGTCGTATTTGTTAAACTCGTGATAGCTGGTAAGAGGAGTCTTTATTTCAAAATGATTAAGCAGCTTGATAGAATTCCTCGTATCCTCGGCAGCTATCACATCTGCCTCCTTCAAGGTTCTTATAACCCTAAATGTAATATCTTCAAGATTGCCAATAGGTGTGGCACATAGATATAACTTTCCGACCATGCTCTTCCTTTCTAGTATCTGTAATCCCTCATCATTTCTTCGCTGTACTTCATATTTTCATCATATACAATAAGTGGCTTCTCTATTTTAAGTCTTGGATTGCCGTATTTTACAGCCTCTATAAGCACCATATTGGGCTCTTTGTCAATCTGCGGATGTACAAGTCTCATCCTCTTTGGCTCAAGTCTGTATTTTCTAAGACTTTCAAATATTTCAGGCAGTCTAAATGGCCTGTGTACCATGAAAAATCTTCCGTTAGCCTTAAGTAAATAGGAAGCCGCCTTAACCACATCCTCTAAGTTACATAGAATCTCGTGTCTTGCAATCTGCTTAGGTGCATCAGGATTGGCTATTCCGTGCTCACTTATCATGTAGGGCGGGTTCGAGGTAACCACATCAAAGCTATTCCTCTTAAATAAGTCCTCTACAGCCTTGATATCGCCTTCCACTATGTCTATGTTGCTAATCTCATTGCCTTTTACACTCCGTCTAGCCATATCCGCACTTTCAGCCTGTATCTCAAGGCCTGTAAAGTGCTCTCCCTCTGTCTTTGCCCACATAAGAAGAGGGAGGATGGCTGTACCTGTACCCAAGTCTATAACCCTGCTTCCCTTTTTGGCATAAGCAAAGCCTGATAAAAAGTACTGCATCCATACCAAAGCAGAACTTATCAGGCGATTGTATAATATGAAGTCCGCTTATCTCAAGGTCATCCAGTCTTTCTCTGTCCTTAAGTTCAAATTCCATTATTCATCCTTCTTAGTCCAAACGTGTCTTACTTTCAGCTCTTTCCAGTGCTTCAAGGGCCTTTATCTCAGAGGATTCGACTTCTTTGTCACGTTTTCTCTTTTTAGGCTTAAATGTAAGCTCGCTAGCTTTATATTCCCTTATTTCCTTGTCTCCGTTCTCATTTTCAACAATGAGCTTCACGAGCTGTTTAAGGGCACTTACAGAGCTAACCTCACCCTTAATTCCGTCTGCAGTAGTCACAACGTCTCCAACATCAGGAAGAGTGGAGTTAAGATATTCATAGGCTGCTTCTTCATTTTTAAGGCAGCACATAAGCCTTCCACAGACCCCTGATATCTTGCTTGGATTGAGTGAGAAGTTCTGGTCCTTTGCCATCTTTATCGATACAGGTATGAACTCAGATAGGAAGGTACTGCAGCAAAGAGGTCTGCCACATATACCTATTCCACCCTTCATCTTGGCTTCATCTCTGACGCCAATCTGTCTAAGCTCTATCCTGGTCTTAAATACATATGCCAGGTCCTTTACCAGCTCTCTGAAGTCTATTCTTCCATCTGCAGTAAAATAAAACATAACTTTGTTATTATCAAAGGTATATTCACAGGCTATTAGCTTCATTGCAAGCTCATGTTTTTTTATCTTTTCAAGGCAGATATCAAAGGCTTCCTTCTCTTTATCCTTGTTTTTTCTGTCTATCTCGTCATCTTCAGGCGTAGCTATTCTGATTACTTCTTTAAGAGGCTGAACTATTTTGTCCTCCTCTATCTCTTTTCTTCCAAGAGCAACAAGTCCGTATTCTATGCCTCTTGCAGTCTCAACAATTACGTGCATCCCCGCCTTTATATCAAGATTTTCAGGGTCAAAAAAATATATCTTTCCTGCCCTTTTAAATCTAACTCCTATTACTGTAACCATATCTCTCCATTCTATCCAAATTTATTAAAAGTCCTGTAAGGCTTTTAAACTGAAGCCTTGCAAAATGACTCCCTGCTATTTATCCTTCATATACATAAACATAATCTCAAGAGCGGTATCAAACCTTACATTTGCATCTAAGCGCTTCTTGGTCTTTTCCATACTTTCTATGGCTCTTTCTATTGAGTTGTATTCACGCTTTGCTATCTGTTCATTTAAGTACTTATATTCTTCTCTAAATAACACCCTGTTCGCATCTCCTGTAGCCTTTAGTACAAGCAAATCCCTAAACCAAAGTATCATAAGGTCTATACAGTCTTTTATTTCCTTCTTATAGCCTTCAAGGTGCATTATTCCAGCTATCTCATCAGCTATGCTGTCCTTGTCAAGATTCCTAAGTATTCTTACAACTACGCCTTTCATTTCAAGGAAGTCCTCGCTGCTTGCATATCTTACCGCCCTGCCTACATTGCCTGCCGAGAACTTAGCCGCAGTCTCAGCTACATAGTCAACTATACTGTAATTATCTATCAGATACTGTTTTTATCTTTGCTGTATCAATAGGCTTCACATCAAGGGTCACACATCTTGACCTGATTGTAGGCAGAAGTCTCTCTTTATTGGCTGAGAGCAGAATAATTATAACATATTCAGGCGGTTCCTCGATAGTCTTAAGCAGAGCATTTTGAGCCTGCTCATTCATCTTCTCAGCCTCTTTAACTATGTATACCTTGTATTTGCCATAAGGGAAGATATCACTTGTTCCCACAAGCTTGGTACGTATCTCTTCTACGCTTATGACTGTAGGCTTGTCGGGCTCTATGTAGATAATGTCGGGGCTGTTACCGTTTTCTACCTGTTTGCAGACAATCTGCCTCTCCTCTTCGGTTTCCTTTCCGGCGCAAAGTATCAGCTTGGCAAACTCCTTAGCTATAAAGAGCTTCCCCATTCCTTTCTCACCCTCAAAGATATAGGCATGTGAAAATTCTTCCTTTGAAGCAGCTTTATTTATGTATTCTACAAGGCTTTCTCTGCCCAAAATATTTGTATTCATATCCGCCTCCCATCTAGGTAAAGATGTCAAGCAAAAGTCCCTGAATTTCATCAATCTTTCCAAGTATGCTTATTGCATCCTTTTTCATCTTTTACAAGTTCCTCCGCAAGTTCATCAAGTTCTTTGTCTATTACCCTTATTATACCATATACTCTGTGTCTTCCACGCCTGTCAAGGTAATTCTCCCTTGAAAATTCATAAAGCTTCTTGAGAGGACTTCATTTAAGAATTCTTTGATAAGCCCTCTGTAATGCTTCATGTCCCTTATATCCATGTGTTTTTTGAGCTTCTTGCCTTCCATGGTGATAGAGCTCATTACAGCATTTAATCTCTCTGCCAAAGAATTATCTTCTATATTCTTTATAAGGGTGAACTTAAATTGCCCGTCATCCTGTCTGACTGTTTTTTTCCACTTCGGGAGCCTTAGGCAGGGGTGAGTGGATTAATCTTTATATCCATATCAGTTTTTCCTTTATAAAAGCAGTTATTTCCTTCGTGCAGATATTCAAATTATTATTTTGAAATCTGTATTTTTTTATCAATACCTGAGCTTATGAGATTTTCCTCACTAAAAATCTGCATTATCAGAGAGGAATCTCCTGCAAATCTCGGCTACATTGGGGTGTTTTTGTTTTTCTTCACGCCTTATGGCTCTTTTTATAAGTTCAACGTCAGAAACCTCTATGTAAATCGGCCTAACCTTATCCTCTCCGAAATAGCTTTTTACCTGATTATAGCCTGCCAAGGTATTGATGCATATATAGTCAGCCCGTGACAGGTCCATACTGCCGTCATTCACTGTAAAGTAGTACCAAGGTCCGTCTATAGTGTTAAAGCAGCGCTCTTCTATAACCTTTCCTTCTTTTCTAAGCACTTCAAGTTCAGCCTCAGTCACAAAGTTGTACTCTAATCCATTTACTTCCCTTATACGCATAGGCCTTGTGGTGTAGATAACGAACTTTCTTAAACCAAGCCCCACATCTCCCAAGAGTCTTCGATATATACTGTCCTTACCTGTTGCACTCTTGCCCATCAGCACATACAAATATCCCATTTCCGTCTATTCCTCCATACACCTCTATACCGGCAAGCCTTGCAGCCTTTATATGTCGAATAACATTTTCTTCAATCACTTCACCCGGCACCAAAAGTGGAATCCCCGGCGGATAGAAATATACATAGTCTGCTGAAGTTAAGCCCTGTGACGTATCAAGTGAAACCTTGTACTTGCCGTAGATATCGGCTAATCTTACAGCTTCATAAGGAATGTATTTTCTTTCAGGCAAAGTCCCCCATCTTCTGTCCATTAAAGTATAATCAAAAATTTGCTTTTATTATCAAGTGCAAAGAATGTTTCATCCCTGTCAAGTTCTTTAAGTGCCTTTAATAATCTATAAAACCCGTCATCAGTATCGAAAAATACTCGTCATAGCAATCACATAGTCCTTCGACTTCATTTCCATAACAAGATGATGTTCATCGTATAAATATCGATAAAGTTTAGCACCGAGATTATCCCCAGCTGTTATGACAAGCTTACCATAGTCATAGTTAAAGGCATTTAAAGGCGCGTAAAGCCTTATATTCTTAAGTGTAGCTACACCCTCTCTAAAGCTTATAAGCCTTTTTTTGTAGTCATCAAATAATTCTCTTCCATGGTCTTTAATTAGATTTAGTGAGCCTTCCATGCCTGCAAGAAAAAAATGTAGGAAGGGCTTGAGGTTTCAAGCAGGTTAAACTGTCTTCGTATTTTTATTTATAACGTCCTCGTTGCCGTTACAAATGTGAAGTATTGCAGTCTGAGTATAGGACGGCAGGGTTTTATGAAAGCTTTGGACTACAAAGTCTGCCCCTAGGCTTACGGCAGATGCAGGAAAGTAGTCATCAAATCCAAAGTGAGCTCCGTGAGCCTCATCCACAAGGAGAAAGGCACCATATCTGTGGCAGATATCTGCTATAAGAGATATGTCAGAGACCACTCCTTCATAGGTTGGAGAAGTAATTACTACCAGCTTGATTCCTGAATTATCTTTGCTTTCTGTAGTTGCGTCCTTGTCTAAATCTTCACAATGTAAAGCATATGTTCTTAAGGCCTCCTCCACTTCCTTCGGACTTATGCTTTGGTATATGCCAAGGCTGTCTGTCTCTCCTTCAAGGTAGTAAGGAACAAGTCCATAGAGTTCAACTCCGTGATAGACGGACTTGTGGCAGTTTCTAGCCATAAGTACTGCTTCTCCTTTGTGTATGATGCCAAGCACAGCTATTATGGCTCCTGTGCTTCCATTTACAGAGTATATACTTTCTCTTGCTCCATATAGCCTTGCAGCCAGCCTCTCTGCCTCCTTTATTATCCCTTCCGGGTTATGAAGATTGTCGAAGTTATCTATTTCCGTGATGTCGATATCATAGGGAGTAAGGCATTCATCCCAAAGTCCGTATCTTTTTATAAGCTTAGTATTTCTCTTATGCCCCGGCATATGAAAGGGGTAAAAGTCACTTCCGCTATGATTTTTAAGTTCATTATATATACTCATATTGTCTTCCTACGTACAAGAGACCGAAGGATAAGCCTTTCGGTCTCTTGTATATTCTGTGTTTACTATATAGTTATGAAACCTTTTCCAAATTCCTTAGCTCCACGTCTTTTCTCGCCAGATAAAGAGCGTCGGAGGCTGCAAAATCATCAAATACACCCCATCCATAGCTATTATATTTGTTTTCTTTCTCGACTCTTACAGGCTTAGAAGCGGAAAAGGAGAAGAAGCAGAAGGTTTATTTACGACAGCTTCCTTTGCAGGCTTAGGCTTTTTAGCTTCATTTTGAGCCTTTTTATTCTCATAAGACTTAGTAAACTCGTTAATTACATCAACCGTAGCATCTCTGTTTACTACAGGCTCATTTACCATCTGGCTTGTCTGATAGGTACTGATTTCCTTAAATGCCTTAGCTGATTTTTTTGACTGTTTCCCTGTGTGGCTGTATAGTAAGTGTTATCATTCTTAGGTGTAACATTAGCTCCACTCTGATTTCCGATATTCTTGTTTGCATTATTTTTATTTGCGTATTTTACCAGTGCAACTATAATAAACACAAGTATTATTATCAGTTTCATATTATTCTTCCTCCATCTTAATAAGCTAGTTTATTTAACCAGATACCCTTTTTTACCATAACAAAGCCAATCACGCATTTGATAAGGCTTACAAGCTGTACACAAAGGAATACCACAACAATGTAAAGTGGTGTAAAATGTACCAATACATAGGCTACAGGCACAGATACTACACACATAAATACACTGTCAAACAAAAACGTAATAAGAGTCTTGCCTCCCGAACGTATCGTGAAATAACAGCAGGTTTCAAATGCATATATAGGCATACAGGCCGCTGCAACTCTGATAAATGATGTAGCAAGCTCCTTAATCTCGTCAGTAGTATTGTATATCATTGGGAAAAAAGGTGCAAGTAACAATAAGAGGGTCGAGGTACATATACAGATGATTTCGGTGAAAAATATCAGCTTGACTGAATATTCCTTTGCTTCTTCCATCTCTCCTGCACCTAGTCTCCTGCCTAATATTATGGAGATTGCGTTGCCCATTGCGATTATGCCTACATTGAAAAGGTTGGATATAATCTGTGATATATTAAGAGCTCCAACCACGGCAAGCCCCCTGACTGAATAGTTCTGAAGCAGGGCAGCTACTCCCATCGACCAAAGGGTCTCATTAAGAATAAGAGGCATACCCTTTGCTAACATAGTCTTTCGCCAAGGAAAGCGGTATCTTAAAGCTCTTAAATGCACCAATAATAAATGGCTGGCGCTTACTGTGGGTATGTGTCCATACGACCACATACGCCATTTCAACATATCTTGCTATGATAGTAGCAATGGCTGCACCTGCCACTCCAAGAGCAGGAGCTCCTAGCTTGCCATAGATAAGTACATAGTTTAATGAGAGATTGACGATGACAGAGACAACTCCTGCCTTCATAGGTACTATAGTCTCCTCAAAACACCTTAGTGTGTCGCCGTATGCTTGAGATATGGCAAAAGGAGGAAGTCCGATTAGCATAACGCTAAGATAAACCTTTGCATTGTGAAGAGTACCTGCTATAGCGTCTTCCACCCCGCTCTCTCCGTGTAGATAAAGCCTTATTAGTTCCTCTCCAAAGCCCAGGAAAATAGCTATGCTTAGAACTGTAATTATAGCTACTACTATTATCTTGTAACGGAAGGTATATCTGATTCCCTCCGTATTCCTTGCCCCGTGAAACTGTGCTGTGAATATCCCGGCTCCCGCTACTCCTCCAAAGATACAGAGATTAAATACCATAATAAGCTGGTTGACTATGGCTACTCCACTCATTTCATTGGTTCCGACACGCCCAACCATTATGTTGTCTATCATGCTGACAAAGTTGGTTATACCGTTTTGAACCATGATAGGCACCGCTATAGCCAGTATCATAGTATAAAAACCTCGGCTGCCTATGAATTTTTTCTTCAAACTTATATTATTCATCTTTTCCCTGTTGTCCCATAAATTCTTCCATAGTTGCAGAATTCTCACTGCTTATTCCGTCTCTTTTTACAACCTTAAGTACTGTCATAAGTATAATCTTAATATCAAGTAAAAGGCTTAGATTGTCTACATATTCTACATCATAACGAAACTTATCTTCCCAGCTTATGGCATTCCTGCCGTTTACCTGTGCGAGGCCCGTAAGTCCCGGTCTTACCTCGTGCCTCCTTGCCTGAGTTTTATTGTACCTTGTAAGATATCTAACAAGAAGCGGGCGTGGGCCTACTATTGCCATGTCACCCTTAAGTATGTTGATTAGTTCAGGAAGTTCATCAAAAGAGGTATTTCTAAGGAATTTTCCGTAATAAGTAAGCCTCTTCTCATCAGGAAGCAGCTCTCCTCTCTCATCCCTTTTGTTGTTCATACTCCTAAATTTGACCAGCTTAAATATCTTGCCGTCTTTTCCCGGTCTCTCTTGTGTAAAAAAAGGATTGCCTCCCATTAGAAAGGCTCCTGTGATGGTTAGAAAAACAAGTATGGGAAATAGGAGAATAATAGCCATTAGGGATAAGATAAAGTCCAACATCCTCTTAAAGAAATTCCTATACATGCCCTTCCTCCAAAAAAATTATATTCTGCCCGGTTCTTAACCTGTGAAATGCAAAAGTTTGGCTCACATATTTCCCATCTGGTCTACTTACATCTGTAAGCTATAATCATAACCGTACCTTTACCCTGATACTTTGTTATCTCGTATCTGTCAGGAAAGGCTTCTAAGAGCTTAGGAAGCTTTATAAATCCGAAGGTACGCACATCAAAGTCAGGACGTACACGCTTTATGAACTGCCCCTGCAGAGCTTACATTTACATAGCCCTCATCATCCTGATACTTATCCCAGGCTATCTTTTAAGAGATTGTGTATCTTCTCGATATCATCATCTTCTCCGGTCTCATAGTACTCTTCTTCCTCATCATCTTCTTTAGGAATAGGGAGTTTAAGTTCATTTGTCCTTCCCAGGTTCTCAAGGAAAAATAAACTCATCACAGCTATTTCTAAAGGCCTCCGGTGTCTTCTTCTCACCCACCCCAATAACGTATACTCCGGATTCGTGGAGATTGATGGCAAGAGGTGTATAGTCGCTGTCGCTTGCAACTATAACAAAGCCATCATATATGCCCTTATGTAAGAGATTCATCGTATCTATTACAAGAGCCTATGTCTGTTGCATTCTTACCGTTTACATAGTCAAACTCTTTCGCTCAGGCTTTATAGCAAGTCTCTTAAGCTCTTTTTCCCAGTTCTTAAGTATGTCTTTGCGCCAGTTGCCATAAGCTCTCTTCACCACTATTCTTCCATGCGTAGATATTTCTCCGATAACGTCCTCAAGCTTACCTATCTGTGTGTTGTCAGCATCAATAAGCATAACTATTCTCTGTAAGTTCTCCATAAGCCGTCTCCTTTATATATCTTTCAGTATGCCTTCAAAATATAGCTCTTCATAGTTTCCCGCCTGACTAAGCATTACGGCCCTGCTGGTAAGCTCCATTGCCTCTTTTACAGATGTTTCAAAGCCTCTATCCTTAAGAAGTCCGTCAAGTAAAAGTGCAGCGTAGACATCACCTGCTCCGCTATAATTCCTGCTAACCCTGTCAGTCTCGTATGTATAGATATCACCGCAGTCATCTATAGCCATTACCATCAGCTTATTATCCTTTGCCTCAATACCTGTAATTATGACCTTTTTACGGTAGGTCCCATAGATTCTAAGTAATATCTCCACTATATCGGTTCTATCATAAGGTCCTTCGTGGTAAGGCTTCTCCGCCAACATAAATGCTTCGGTTATATTGGGAGTAAGATAATCACAATGCTTAATCAACTCTTTCATGGCCACAGGATAGTCCTCAGGAAGCTTGCTATATAACTTTCCATTCTCAGCCATAGCAGGATCTAATATTACAATCTTAGGCTTTTTCTTTTCCAAAAACCTGGTAAGAATCTCAAGTTGCTTTGTCCCAAATGAATAGCCAATTAGAACTGCATCATAGCTTATATCCATAGTCTCCCAGGAGTCTATTATCCCCTTCATCCCTCCTGAAAAAAATCCAAAAAATGCAATATCTGTACTAATACCTGTATGCGCTGAAAATATGGCTGTAGGAAGTAGATTTACTTCAAATCCTGCCACTGAAAGTATGGGAAGGGCTACAGTTGTAGAGCACTTTCCATAACAAGAAATATCTTCAACGAGTAAAACTCTCTTCTGTCTCATATCATCCCCCAAGACTGTACATTATATGTATTACCTATATCTAAGCTTAGATATAAGCATCATCTATTCATTTAGTCTAACACAAATGCCTCAATTTTACAATTGTAAACCCTGACATTATCCCCTTACATCTGGTGTCTGACCACCTTATACTCGTCACCTGACCTATAGTAAGGACAGTCCCTAAATTTATTCGACATTACCTTATAAAAATCGTCCTCGTCCATATCCTGGACACAGATGTAGGCTTCTTCATCTTCATCATAAACGTAGTTATTACAATCCTCGCAGGCATAACCCATAGGAATATTTCCCTCCTATCTTAAAAAGTGGTGCAGACAGAAAGCCGCACCACTTGATTATAAGTCTATGTCAGTATTGTTTTATTTCTCAAGTTTCTTTTTAACAAAGAGATACCATAATGTACCTGTGATGCAGATAGATGAATAAGCACCGCAGATAAGTCCCACGATAATAGGAAGTGAGAACTCTCTTACTGAGCTTACACCCATAATAAAGAGTACAACAACCATGATAAGTGTGGTAACTGTGGTATTGATACTTCTTGAGAAGGTCTGTGTGATGGATTTGTCAACTATCAGAGCAACTGATTCACCACGTCTCTTCTCAGCAAGATTCTCTCTGATACGGTCGAAGATAATGATGGTTGCATTGATAGAGTAACCAACTATGGTAAGCATGCAGGCAATGAAGGTATTACCTACGTTCATTCTTGTAAGAGCATAAAGCGTAGCTACCACAAGAACATCGTGTATAAGAGCTAATACGGCACTTGCACCAAAGGCAACGTTTCTAAATCTGATAATGATGTAAATAAGCATACAGATTGTAGCTGCAATAACTGCCATAAGAGCTGAAGTCTTCATCTCACCACTTACTGCACCAGAGATGTTCTCGTTGTTGATATCATCCTTAGATACCTTGTATTTATCAACAAATGCCTCACGAAGCTTTGTTCTCTCCTCTTCAGTAAGTGATTTGGTCTTGATAACTACGGCATCCTCACCAACTATCTGTGTTACGTCCGCATTTGATGAAGGAATAACCCCGTTTACAAAGTTTCTGATTTCGTCATTTCCAGGAACCTTACCATTATTAAATACCACTTCTGTAGATGTACCGCCTGAGAACTCAAGGGCATAGTCAAATGCTCCTTTGCCTGAAGCCGCATTTACCGACATAGTAGCAATACCAATACCGATAACTACAAGTGAAAGAACATATGCTTTAGGAGCAAACTTAAGGAATGGCTTATTCTCCTTATCAACCTTAGTTCCGTAACTCTTCTCTGAATCAAATCCCATATCATAGAATGAGTAAAGCAGGAATTTGGTTATGAAAAGAGCGGTAAACATGGAAATGATAATACCGAGAGCAAGTGTGTATGCAAAGCCTTTGATTGTACCTGTACCAAAGATACCAAGCACTATGGCTGCAATAATTGTAGTTACATTACCGTCAATGATGGCTGAAAGAGCCTTATTAAAACCATTTCCGATAGCAGTACGAACTGACTTGCCAAGACCAATCTCTTCTTTGATACGGGTAAATATAATAACGTTTGCATCTACCGCCATACCTATGGACAGCACGATACCCGCAATACCCGGAAGGGTAAGTGTAATCTGTAAGAGCTGTAAGAGTACAAGCTCGATTACCACATAGGCGATGAGGGCTAAGCTTGAAGCAAGTCCCGGAATCTTATACATGACTATCATAAAGAGGAATACTATGATAAAACCAATAAGACCGGCTAAAAGTGAGGTTTCAAGTGCTGTGTCACCAAGCTTGGCACCTACCACGCTTGAACGAACTTCTTTAAGCTCAAGAGGAAGGGCACCTACTCTAATGATAGAAGCAAGTCTCTCAGCTTCTTCCATAGAGTCCTGACCGGATATCTGAGCCTTACCGTCTGAAATTACATTCTGTACAACAGGGGCAGATATTACATTGCCATCGTATACAATAGCTATCTGCTTGCCGAGATTGTCCTGTGTAGCCTTGGCAAACTTATTTGCTCCCTTGGCATTTAGTTCAAGCTCAACTATGTACTGAACACCTACTCCTGCATCACCTTTTATAGACTGAGCCTTAGCTGTAGATACATCAGCACCGTCTACGGATATTTTCTTCTCTTTTGCAAGCTCTTCAATGGACTTATTTAACTTATAAGTTCCATCTGCCTGTCTTGTAATATTACCTTCAACAGGAATAAACTGGATAGAGCCGGCTGAACCGAGCTGTTTAAGTACAGCATCTGCATCTTTAACATCCGGAATATCAACTACTACTCTGTTTAAGCCTTCCTGATAAACCTCAGACTCTGTACTAAAGATCTCTGCACGGAGTCTCATTTTTTCAATGGTATCAGCCATTTCCGTAGCTGTAGGCTTAGACTTTACTGTCTCATAAGTAATACTAACTCCACCTGCAAGGTCAAGTCCTCTCTTAATTCCCCTTGCACTGCCCACCTTATTGCCAAATGCACCGAGTGCAACAGCCGCCAAAAGCGCTATCACCACGATATAGCTAAATAGCTTGACTATGCCGCGTTTCTTGCTATTCATTGTAAATTCCCTTTCTTTTTTATTTCTTTATTTTTCAGGAGAAACTCTCCCAGAAATCAATATAATTTAACTAATTCTGACAGGCTTCCTCTTTGTCTGTCTCCTCAGCCACCTTAATCATGATGGCACATTCGATACGCTTTCTCTGGAGCTCACAGCCTATCTCATACACATCATCAATGTTGCCGCTAAACTTATATGAGTTAGCCGCACAGCCTCCACTACAGTAGTATCTTGCAAAGCAGTCTCTACACTTAGGCTTTTCATATACGTTCTGATGCTTAAAGCCCTCCTGGAGCTCAGTCGCTGTGATACCGTCATAGACATTGCCTATCACGAAGCCTTCCTCACCTACAAACTGATGGCAAGGGTAAATATCTCCCCAAGGTGTGATTGCAACGTACTCTGTACCTGAACCACAGCCTGAAAGACGCTTAGCTACGCAAGGTCCCTCCGGCAAGGTCTATCATAAAGTGGAAGAAAGTAAAAGCCATTTCCTTCTCTTCTTCTCTTGATATATTCTTTTTGCAAGCATATCATATTGTTCTTTAAGATAAGGAATGTCTTCTTCCTTTATCGCATAAGGCTCAGTAGGCAGTGACACCACAGGCTCAAGCGATATTTCCTTAAAGCCTTCATCTGCAAGATGAAGTACGTCAGCCGCAAAATCAAGGTTCTTAGCTGTATAAGTACCTCTTACGTAGTATTCTTTATTGCCGCGCTTTTCGCAAAAAGCTTTAAGCTTTGGAAGAATAATATCGTAACTGCTTCTGTTTCCTCCTCTTGTAGGCCTCATATAGTCGTGTACACACTTACGGCCATCTATACTGAGCACAACATTGGTCATCTCTTTGTTGCAGAAATCAATAATCTCATCATTTAAGAGAACTCCATTGGTAGTAAGTGTGAAACGGAAGTTCTTATCGTGAATCTTCTCAAGCTCTCGTCCATAGGCAACGAGCTTCTTGACTGTATCCCAGTTCATAAGAGGCTCACCGCCGAAGAAGTCTACTTCGAGATTCTTTCTGTGTCCTGAGTTCTTGATGAGGAAGTCAAATGCTGCCTTTCCTACCTCATAGCTCATCATTCCTCTGTCCCCCTGATATTCTCCTTCTCCCGCGAAGCAGTAACGACAGGCAAGGTTGCAGTCATGGGCTATATTCAGGCAAAGTGCCTTTACCACTGTATTTCTATGTTTGAAATCTTTAACGTATTTCTCGTATATATCCTCTGTGAAAAGCTGTCCATCTTCCTGTAATTCTTTAATCTCTGATATAATATCATTAAAGTCTTCTTCTGTTACAGGTACTTCCTTATATTTCTCAAGTATGATGCCCTTTATCTCAGAAAGAGCGACATCCTCACTCTCTCTTCCTTCTATTACTTTTTCGTTGTATAGAGCAATACAATCATAAGCAGCCTCATCTACTACGTGTACTGAGCCGCTGTTTACATCTAAAACTATGTTATATCCGTTACTTTGAAACTGGTGAATCAAGTGTTTGGTTCCTTTCTACGAAAGATAAGCGACGACTAAAAGTCAGCTGCTTAAACTTTGACTTTTTAGTAAATGCAGGGAATTGGTATTACCTAGCCTCACAGCTCTGGTTACCAACAGTACATGAAGTCTTGCAAGCTGACTGGCAAGAAGTCTTGCACTCTCCATGACCCACCCTTCTTCATAGACTCCTTAAGATTCCTTGTAGTTAAGCTTTTAATATGTTTCATATCCTGCTCTCCTTACTTTAATTATTTCTCTTTGCACAATGCTAGACTATTATACCACATTGTTATGAACTTTTAAAGACTGTAAAATTGATTTTTTTAGAGGAAACTACAAGTAAATTTCATCCCTGATTTTTTTACAAATATTACATAACTGAATGAACAGTACATGGTGGTATAATTTTGTTTTTTTGTGCAAGTTTATCTTTCACAAAAAAAGACAGAAGCCAAAGCCCCTGTCTTATACCTGCAGTTTATTTATCTCTCCAGATAATTCTTCCCTTAGTTAAATCATAAGGGGACATTTCAAGAGTTACCTTATCACCCGGTAAGATACGAATAAAGTTCATTCTGAGCTTACCGCTGATGTGTGCAAGTACCTTATGTCCATTTTCAAGTTCAACCTGAAACATTGCATTTGGGAGCTTCTCTATAACTGTTCCCTCTATCTCAAGTACATCTGCTTTAGACATTTGTCTCCTTTCCGGTGTCTGTCACCATTTTCTTGTAGAGCCTTATTGCAAGAGCAATATTCTCATTTCTTTGTTATCTTTTATCTACATTGTTGATTACATTTGTATAATCTATATGAGCAGGCTTCTTATGAAATCCATAGCTTACCTCTACAAGGTTAATATCTCCGGTTCACCGTCAGTTATTAAAATCGTATTCTCATAATGAGCTGAAAATGAATAGTCCGCAGTATATACAGTCCAGTCATCCTCTCCCCATTCTACCTCATAGCCTCCCATGTTTACCATAGGCTCTATGGCAAAGGTCATGTTCTTTTCTATCTTGATTCCCTGCTTTTTCTGCCTGAAATTAAATATATCAGGTGCTTCATGCAGGTTCTGCCCTATGCCATGTCCTGCAAGCTCTCTTACAACAGAGTAGCCATGGCTTTCAACATAAGACTGGATAGCGATAGATATATCATTTATGTGATTCCCCGGGATGGCCTTCTTTATTCCCTCAAAAAAGCTCTGTTTAGTAACTTCTATAAGGTCCTTAAGCTCAGGAATAACCGTTCCTACGGGAACAGTCCTTGCTGCGTCCGCATGAAAACCCTTATAGATGAGGCCTGCATCAAGACTGACTATGTCACCTTCATCAATGTAATGCTCTTTAGCAGGAATACCGTGCACAACCTGATCGTTAACGGATACACAAATAGAAGCAGGAAAACCGTTATAGCCTAGAAAAGAAGGGATACCATCACATCCACGAATCAATTCTTCACCTTTTTTTATCTATTTCATAAGTTGAAAGTCCCGGCTTAACATAGGCTTCAAGCTCAGAAAGCACGAAAGCTAACCGCTTGCCTGCCTCTCTCATCAAAGAAATAGCATTCTCATCCTTTATTCCCACTGCCATAGTCTCTCCCTCAGCCTCTTAATCAGCCTAATATCTTACAAATGTCCTCAAAGACTTCCTTCATATCCTTTGTGCCATCTACTTCTTTGTATACGTTTCTGCTCTGATAGAACTCTTCGAGCGGCTTTGTCTGGGTGTGATATACCTCAAGACGCTTCTTTACTGTCTCAGGCATGTCATCAGGCCTCTGAATAAGATCCCCGCTACATTTATCACAAACACCATCTTTCTTTGTGTTATTGTACACAAGATGATAAGTCTCACCACAGTTTGGGCAGGTCCTTCTTCCAGACATTCTCTCAATTATCTTGTCATCGGGTACAACTACATTGACAGCGTAGTCAATTTTCTCACCCATTTTCTTAAGAGCCTCTTCAAGAACTTCAGCCTGGGGAATGGTTCTTGGATAACCATCCAGGATATAACCTTTAGCACAATCATCTTTTGATACCCTGTCTAAAAGGATGCTTACCGTAAGTTCATCAGGCACAAGCTGTCCCTTATCGATATATTCCTTAGCCTTTAGGCCAAGCTCTGTATTGTTTTTAATATTATATCTAAATATATCCCCGGTTGAGATATGTGGAAGACCGTATTTCTCAGCAATTTTTAATTGCCTGTGTACCTTTTCCTGCCCCAGGAGCACCAAGCATAACAATTTTTCATATAGACCTCCTCAAGTTATTATTTAATAGGGAATTCCAGAGGAATTACCTATTAAAATAAAAAGCTGTAGCCGGACTATAACATTCATCTGTCATAACCTGCTACAGCTCGATATTAAATGTAACTCTTAATCATTTAAGAAACCTTTGTAATGTCTCTCAAGCATCATTGACTCAATCTGCTTCATTGTTTCAAGTATAACACCTACAACGATGATGAGGGATGTTCCACCAAACGATACATCTGCCCCAAATACTCCTGAACATATAATCGGAATGAGTGCTGCAACTGTAAGGCCGCAAGCTCCGATAAATATGATGCTGTTAAGTACCTTTGTGAGGAAATCACTAGTAGGACGGCCAGGTCTGATACCCGGTATAAATCCACCCGACTTCTTCATGTTGTTTGCAATCTCAAGCGGATTGAAGGTTATTGAGGTATAGAAGTAAGCAAAGAATATAATCATAACCACATAGAGTATAAGTCCCAATGTGTATTTTGCCTCTCCCCAGCTGCTGAAGTTACACCAAGCCTGCTGGTTCAATACCTTTAAAATCTTCTCACCTAAGGTTGCACCTGCACCACTCTTTGGCTGTATTCCAAGGAATCTGCAGATAATAATAGGTGTCTGGAGGATTGAACTTGCAAAGATGATAGGCATAACACCGCCGGTATTTACCTTAAGTGGTATGTTTGATCCTGAACCACCTACAAGTCTTCTTCCCTGAAGCTTCTGTGCATACTGCACAGGAATCTTTCTAATTGCATCATTTAATACAATTATATAAACAGTAAGCGCAACAATTATTGCTACGATGAGTATTGCCGCTATAACCTTATTGATAACAGTAGTTCCGCCTACAACATAAGTCTTGAAAAGATTTATGATGTCTGAAGGCATTCTTGAAACTATGTTTACAAGAAGGATGATTGATATACCATTACCAACTCCCTTGTCAGTAATCTTTTCACCTATCCACATAAGGAAGGCAGATCCTGCAGTAAGAGTAAGAGTAATTACTACAACTGAAAGCACAGAGTAGTTCTCCAAATATCCTGAACGGCCAAACCCGATTGCCATAGCTATACTCTCAATAAGAGCAAGCGCAACTGTTACGTAACGTGTAGCAGCACCAATCTTCTTTCTGCCTTCTTCTCCCTCTTTCTGTATCTCCTCAAGCCTAGGAATGGCTATTGTGAGGAGCTGCATAATGATGGAAGACGTGATATAAGGGGTAATACTAAGTGCAAATATTGATAACTGTTCAAATGACCCACCGGTAATGGCATTCAGAAATGAAAGCTGTGTAATCTGGTTCAAGAACTCAGATATCCTGCTACGGTCAATTCCCGGAATAGGAAGCTGTGATCCAAGTCTCGACTACTGCAAGACACAAGAGAGTGAATAAAAATTCTCTCTCTTATATCTTTTACCTTAAGAGCATTACGAATCGCTTTTTATCATTAGATCACCTCAGCAATCCCGCCAAGATTTTTAATCTTTTCTTCTGCCGAAGCACTGTAAGCGTTTACTTTAACTGTAAGCTTCTTTGTAAGTTCTCCGTTTCCAAGAATCTTTACGCCGTCGCATACCTTTTTGATTACACCTGCATCAAGGAGAGCCTGAATTGTTACTTCAGTTCCATCTTCGAAGAGGTTAAGCTCAGATACATTGATAGCTACAATTTCCTTAGAATTTCTGTTGTGAAAACCTCTCTTAGGAATTCTCCTGTAAAGTGGCATCTGACCACCCTCGAATCCCGGTCTTGGAGCTCCTGAACGAGCCTTCTGTCCCTTATGTCCCTTACCGGCAGTCTTACCATTTCCAGAAGCATGACCACGGCCTCTTCTGAAATTATTACTCTGACGAGAGCCCGCTATTGGCTGTAAGTCTGTTAAATTCATGTTCACACCTCCCCTTCTTTAGATTTCTTCTACCTTAAGCAGATACTCAACCTGCTTAATCATTCCTCTTGTTGCCTCATTGTTAGGAAGGGTGTTGCTACGGCCTGTTTTCTTAAGACCAAGAGCTTCAACTGTCTTCCTGTGCTTTGGTATACGTCCGATAACAGACTTAACCAATGTTACTTTTTAATTTATCAGCCATTTTATTATCCTCCTATGTTTTATTTACTATTATATCTTAGCATTTACAGATCAGATACGGAAATGCCACGAAGTCTAGCAAATTCTTCAGGAGTCTTAAGCTTTGATAAACCGTTGATTGTTGCAAGTACAACGTTCTGCTTATTGTTTGAACCAAGAGACTTAGTTCTGATGTTCCTGTAACCTGCAAGCTCAAGTACGTTACGAGCAGGACCACCGGCAATTACTCCGGTACCATCAGGGGCTTTCTTAAGAAGAACCTCTGCACTTCCAAACTTACCAACATAATCATGAGGTACACTTCCGTTTTCATCAATTGGAAGTGAAACCATATTCTTAATAGCGTCTTCTTTACCCTTACGGATAGCTTCAGGGATTTCAGCGACCTTTTCCAAGACCTGCACCAACTCTGCCGTTCTTGTCTCCTACAACTACGAGAGCTGAGAATCTCATGTTGCGTCCGCCCTTTACAACCTTGACAACGCGCTTGATGGCAACTACTTTGTCAAAAAAAGCTCATTGTTCTCAGTATTATTATCTACTGAACGATCTCATGTTTTATTCCTCCTTCTCTTAGAATTGAAGACCTGCTTCTCTAGCGCGTCAGCGAGTGCCTGTACTTTACCCTGATAAATGAAACCACCTCTATCGAAAACGACTTCCTTAATTCCCTTTTCAAGTGCCTTTTTAGCTATAGCAGTACCTACTGCAGAAGCGTAGACTACATCATTGGTATGCTCAAGACCGGACTTAACATCCTTTTCAAGTGTGGATGCGAGAACTAAAGTAGCTCCAGCCTGGTCGTCAATGATCTGTGCGTACATATGGCTATTACTTCTAAATACAGCGAGACGAGGTCTTGCAGCTGTACCTGAAAGGTGTGCACGCATTCTTCTATGTTTCTTTTCGCGAATAGCGCTTCTTGATGCTTTACGAACCATTCTTTTTCACTCCTTTAATTATTTTTTACCGGTCTTACCAACCTTACGTCTGATAACTTCATAATCATACTTAATACCCTTGCCCTTATATGGCTCTGGCATTCTCTTCTCTCTAATCTCAGCTGCGTACTGTCCAACCTTCTCCTTGTCAATACCTTTAACAATAATCTTGTTAGTACCTTCAACTGTTGACTCAACTCCCTCAGGATCGGTCATAACTACCGGATGAGAATATCCTAAGTTAAGGGTAAGCTCTTTTCCTGCTTTAGAAACTCTGTAACCTACACCGTTTACTTCAAGTGTCTTGGTATAACCCTCAGTTACACCAACAACCATGTTATTAATAAGTGTTCTTGTAAGTCCATGAAGAGATTTCATCTTCTTCAATTCATTAGGTCTTGTAACAACAATCTCACCATTTTCAAGCTTGATTATCATTTCTTTAGGAAGCACTCTCTCAAGTGTTCCCTTAGGACCTTTTACAGTCACTTTATTATTTTCTGCAATATCAACAGTAACTCCTGCCGGTACTGCGATAGGCATTCTTCCTATACGTGACATGCCCGCACCTCCATTTTTATTTTTTTGCAGATTATTCTGCTTGTTATCAGATACTAATTACCAAACAAATGCAAGAACTTCTCCACCAACTCCGAAGCTTCTAGCCTCTTTGTCAGTGATAACACCCTTGTTAGTAGATACGATAGCAACTCCGAGACCACCAAGAACCTTTGGAAGGTCTGCACAGTTAGCATATACTCTATAACCAGGCTTTGAGATTCTCTTTAATCCGTTAATAACCTTTTCATTCTTATCCTTACCGTACTTAAGCTCGATGTGGATATTCTTGAAGCCATTAACCTCATTGATAGCGAAACTCTTTATATAACCCTCTCTTAAGAGGATCTCTGCGATTGATACCTTCATATTGGAAGCAGGTACATCAACCTCATCGTGTTTAGCCGTATTTGCATTACGGATTCTTGTAAGCATATCAGCAATTGGATCACTTGTTGTCATTTATCTAACCTCCTTCCTAATATTACCAGCTGGCTTTCTTCACGCCTGGGATCTGTCCTTTATAAGCTAATTCACGGAAGCAGATTCTGCAGATTCCGTATTTTCTTAAATAAGCATGAGGACGGCCACAGATTTTGCAACGTGTATATTCCCTGGTAGAGAACTTTGCAGGTCTTTCCTGCTTAAGTTTCATTGATAACTTAGCCATGTTTCCTCCTTAATTACTTTGCAAAAGGCATTCCGAATGCTCTAAGGAGCTCTCTTGCCTCTTCGTCTGTTTCAGCGGTAGTAACGAAAATTACGTCCATACCTCTTACCTTGTCTACTTTATCATACTCAATCTCAGGGAAAATAAGCTGTTCCTTAAGACCAAGTGCATAATCACCTCTACCATCAAAAGCATTAGGATTAACACCTCTGAAGTCACGTACTCGTGGAAGTGCAAGATTGATGAGACGGTCAACGAACTCATACATTCTGTCACCTCTAAGAGTAACTTTACATCCGATTGGCATTCCCTCACGGAGTTTGAAGTTTGCGACAGACTTCTTAGCCTTTGTATATACAGCTTTCTGTCCTGTAATTATTCCAAGGTCATTAGCGACTGTCTCAAGAACCTTAGCGTTCTCTTTAGCCTCACCAACACCCATATTGATAACTACCTTATCAAGCTTTGGAATCTGCATTACATTTTTATAACCGAACTTTTTCTGTAAAGCAGGTGCAATTTCCTTATCGTAGGTTTCTCTTAACCTGTTCACTATAAATACCTCCTTCCGTTTTAGTCAATGATATCGCCTGTTGCTTTAGCTATGCGGACTTTCTTGTCACCCTGCATAGTAAATCCAACTCTTGTTACCTTGCCCTTTGCAACATACATAACATTAGAGATATCTATAGCAGCTTCCTCGTGTACGAGACCGCCGTTAGGATTGCTCTGTGATGCTTTCTTATGCTTTTGTTACCATGTTAACACCTTCAACGATTACCTTACCTTCCTTAACGGAGATAACTTTTCCTTCGGTGCCCTTTGTATTTTCCTGTGATTACCTTAACGGTATCACCCTTTTTAATCTTACTGGTAGCCACTCTTACACCTCCTTATAAAACTTCCGGAGCAAGTGATACGATCTTCATGAAGTGTTTCTCACGAAGCTCTCTTGCTACTGTATCCAAATATACGAGTTCCGGTTGGTGTCTTGTCATCCTTTATTATAACTGCGCATTCTCATCGAACTTTATGTAAGAACCGTCTTTTTCTACGGCGACCCTTCTTAGTACGAACTACAACAGCCTTTACAACGTCACCCTTTTTAACAACTCCGCCTGGTGTTGCATCTTTAACGCTGGCAACGATTATATCGCCTATAGTCGCATATCTTCTGGTCGAGCCACCCATAACACGAATGCAAAAGAAGCTCTTTTTGCACCGGTATTATCAGCAACTGCCAATCTGGTTTCCTGCTGTACCATTACTAGCACTCCTTTCAAATATTAAAAGATGGGATAATTATTTTGCTCTTTCAACTATTTCAACAAGTCTCCATCTCTTTGTCTTTGACAGAGGTCTGGTCTCCATAACTTTAACTCTGTCACCTACATGGCACTCGTTGTTAGCATCCTCAGCGTAAAGCTTACGAGTTCTCTTAACGATCTTACCATACAGTGGGTGCTTCACATTATCTATAACTGCAACAACGATAGTCTTGTCCATCTTATCGCTAACTACCTTGCCGGTACGCACTTTTCTAAGATTTCTCTCTTCCACGAGTATGTCTCCTTTCTTCGGATTAATTACCTAAGTTAGTTAGCCTGTCTTGTTAAAACAGTCTGAATTCTTGCGATATTCTTTCTAACTTCTCTAATACGGCTTGTATTATCAAGCTGGTTTGTTGCATTCTGGAATCTTAAGTTGAAAAGTTCCTTCTTTGCAAAGAACCAATTCTTCATTAAGCTCAACCTGTGTCTTACCATTGGCATCCTGAACATACTTTGTACTTTTCATTATTCAGCACCTCCTTCTAAATCTGCTTTAGATACTACTTTACACTTAAGTGGAAGCTTGTGCATAGCGAGACGAAGTGCCTCTCTTGCTATAACCTCATCAACTCCACCAATTTCAAACATTACTCTGCCAGGTTTAACAACTGCTACCCAGTAGTCAAGGGAACCTTTACCTGAACCCATTCGAGTTTCAGCAGGCTGAATAGTAACCGGCTTATCAGGGAATATCTTAATCCAAACCTTACCACCACGCTTAATGTAACGAGTCATAGCAATTCTGGCTGCTTCTATCTGATTTGACTTAACCCAAGATGGCTCAAGTGCAACGATACCGAACTCTCCATTTGATATAGTATTGCCTCTGTGAGCAGCGCCCTTCATAGAGCCACGGAACTGCTTACGATGCTTTACTCTTTTAGGCATTAACATTATTTATCGCTCCCTTCCTTTTTGTTGTTTCCCTTAGTAGGAAGAACTTCTCCAAGGTAGATCCAGCACTTAACACCAACCTTACCATAGGTTGTGTCAGCCTCTGCAAAACCATACTCGATGTCTGCACGAAGTGTCTGAAGAGGAATAGTTCCCTCGCTATAGAACTCTGTACGAGCCATATCAGCACCGCCAAGACGACCGGATACGCTTGTCTTTATACCCTTAGCACCATTCTTCATTGTTCTTCCCATAGCAGACTTCATTGCACGTCTGAAGGAAATACGGGCTTCAAGATCCTTAGCTATCTTCTCTGCAACTAACTGTGCATTTAAGTCAGCCTTCTTAATTTCTTTAACCTTAAGGTCTACCTTCTGCTTGCTTAACTTCTGAACCTCTACCTTTAATCTGTCAACATCTGCACCACCCTTACCGATTACGATACCCGGCTGTGATGTGCTAACGATAATGATAACTCTGTCAGATGTTCTTTCTATATCAATACTGCCTACTCCTGCATCATAGAGTTTCTTCTTAAGAAATTCTCTAATCTTATAATCTTCTACAAGGAAGTCTGCGAAATCTTTACCGGCATACCATTTTGATGACCAGTCTTTGATTACACCAACTCTTATACCGTGAGGATTAACTTTCTGTCCCATTTGGTCTTAACTCTCCTTTCTTATTACTTCTCGTTAAGAATTACAGTTATATGACTCATTCTCTTGAAGATGCGGTATGCGCTTCCTCTTGCCCTTTAGCTGTACTCTCTTCATGATTGGGCCATCTCCTGCGAAACACTCCTCAACGAAAAGGTTGTCGCGGTTAAGACCTTTAACCTCTGCATTTGCAATAGCAGATTTAAGTAACTTTTCTATTACTGTTGAAGCATATCTTGGGTTGTATGCTAATATACCGAGTGCTGTATTTACATCCTTGCCTCTGATCGCATCAAGAACGAAACAAGCCTTCTGAGTTGAAACTCTGGCATAAGATAACTTTGCGTGTGGTCTCATTTCTCTGTTGTTCTCATTTCTTTCTCTTTTTTGATCTGGGATCTATGTCCTTTTTGCCATGGATGTACCTCCTTTCAGTTTTATGGAAATATTTTATTACATTCTCTTTTCGTCTTTACCATGTCCTCTGTAAGACCTTGTTGGTACGAATTCTCCAAGCTTGTGTCCTACCATATCTTCTGTAACATATACAGGCATATGCTTTTCTTCCGTCGTGAACAGCTATTGTGTGTCCAACGAATGAAGGGAAAAATTGTTGAACGACGTGACCAAGTCTTAACTACGCTCTTATCACCGGCGCGTTAAGAGCATCTATCTTCTTTAATAAATGTCCATCAGCAAATGATTCCCTTTTTAAGTGATCTTGCCATGATTAAACCTCCTTATAATCTATTATTTAAGTCCCTTACCATCGCGTCTTCTTACGATTAACTTATTGAATCTCTTATTGCTCTTTTCTTGTCTTAAGACCAAGAGCAGGTTTACCCCTAAGGTGTTACAGAGCTCGGACGGCCGATTCCTGTTTTACCTTCACCACCACCGTGTGGATGGTCATTAGGGTTCATGACAGAACCACGAACTGTAGGTCTGAAACCTTTATTACGTGTACGTCCTGCTTTACCAACATTTACAAGTTCATGCTCAATATTTCCAACCTGACCGATAGTAGCACGGCACTCTACAGGTACCATTCTCATTTCTCCGGATGGCATTCTAAGTGTAGCATACTTGCCTTCCTTAGCCATAAGCTGAGTCGCATTACCTCGTCGCACGAACTAACTGTCCACCCTTGCCAGGATATAACTCTATATTGTGAATATTTGAACCAACTGGAATAGATGAAAGTGGAAGACAATTTCCTACTCTTACTTCAGCCTCAGCACCGTTCATAAGTGTTGTTCCTACTGTTAAGCCTACAGGAGCAAGGATATAAGCCTTCTCACCGTCTGCATAATGTAAGAGTGCTATGTTTGCTGTACGGTTTGGATCGTACTCAATAGCAACAACTTTTGCAGGGATTCCATCTTTTCTTCTCTTAAAATCAATAATTCTATAAAGTCTGCGTGATCCGCCTCCTCTATGTCTTACTGTAATCTTGCCCTGATTGTTACGGCCTGAATTCTTCTTAAGTGATACACACAAAGACTTCTCCGGAGTTGACTTTGTAATCTCTGCATAGTCTAAACCGGTCATATTACGTCTGGAAGGTGTATATGGGCCGAATTTCTTAATTCCCATTATAAAACTCCTTTCATCTTAAGGCATCCGCCCTAAGTCGCTGTTATCGGCTGCGTGCCATACTATTTGTTAATTATAATCCCTGGAAGATCTCGATATCCTTGCTATCCTCTGAAAGCTTTACATAAGCCTTCTTTGTCTTAGCAGTTCTTCCGTAAGTTACTCCACGTCTCTTAACTTTTCCGTCTGCATTTACTGTGTTTACCTTAACAACCTTTTGTTCCGGCGAACATCTTCTCTACAGCTTCCTTAATCTGAGTCTTGGTAGCTTCAGGATTTACAGAGAAAGCATATTTCTTCTCTGCCATGCCGTTCATACTCTTCTCAGTGATGATAGGCTTCAAAAATAACGTCATAATATTTAATATCTGCCATTATGCGTATACCTCCTCAATCTTTGAAACAGCATCCTTTGTAATAACAAGGCTGTCATGATTTAAGATATCATACACACTGATGCTATTGGTCAAAGTTGTTGCAACTGACTCAAGGTTTCTAGCAGAAAGAATTACGTTCTCTTCCTTCTCACCAAGAATAATAAGAGCCTTGTTAGCCTTAATATCCTCTAAAAACCTTCTTTGCGACCTTTGTCTTAATCTCACCAAGCTTGAACTCATCAAGCACGATAAGCTTATTCTCATTTAACTTTGTTGTGAGTGCTGAGCAGATAGTCGCCTGCTTCTCTTTTCTATTCATCTTAAATGAATAATCTCTTGGCTGTGGTGCAAATACAACACCGCCGCCCTTCCACTGTGGACTTCTGATAGATCCCTGTCTAGCGTGACCGGTTCCCTTCTGTCTCCAAGGCTTTCTTCCGCCTCCACGAACTGCCGCACGTGTCTTAGCACTCTGTGTACCCTGACGGTTGTTAGCAAGCTGTAAAACAACTGCTCTATGCATCAGATGCTCTTTTACTTCTACTGCAAAGATTGCATCATTAAGTTCTAATGTTCCAACTTCTTTGCCTTCCATATTTAATACAGATATGTTTGCCATTTATATTTCCTCCTTCCCGTCAGGTTATATTATTTACTTTTTCTTGTAGTGTTCTTAATCATTACAAGTGCCTTCTTAGAGCCAGGAACAGCTCCCTTAACAAGGATCATGTTCTTCTCTACGTCAACTCTTACTACCTCAAGATTCTGAACTGTAACCCTAACGTGTCCCATATGTCCGGCCATCTTCTTGCCCTTGAATACCTTACTAGGGTCAGAACAAGCACCGTTAGAACCAGCGTGTCTGTGGTACTTAGAACCGTGAGTCATAGGTCCTCTGTGAAGACCGTGTCTGTGAATAGCACCCTGGAAACCTTTACCCTTAGATGTAGCAGTTACATCAACCTTATCGCCTGATGCAAATACATCTGCTTTGATTTCGTCTCCAGCCTTGTAATTCTCAGCATCCTCAAGTTTGAATTCTCTTAAAAATCTCTTTACAGGAACGCCTGCCTTAGCAAAGTGTCCTTTCTTTGGCTTATTAACGAGTTTCTCTCGAATCTCACCAAAACCTACCTGAACTGCGCTATAGCCATCGTTCTCTACTGTCTTAACCTGAGTTACTACAGCAGGATCAGCCTTTAATACAGTTACAGGAATTAATGAACCATCTTCAGCAAAAATCTGTGTCATACCGATTTTTGTAGCAAGTATTGCTTTCTTCATCTTTTTACCTCCTGTTAATCTACAGCGGACCGGACTCTGCCGGTCATCCTAGATGGCTTAAATAGGAGTTTTCTCTCTATCCATAACCCTAAGGATCTTGCTAATTTTGTTTCCTACTTATTCTTCATGTTGATTTTGATCTCAACACCAGCAGGAACATCAAGTCTTGATAACGCGTCAACCAATTTCTGGTTAGGCTCGAAAACATCGATGAGTCTCTTGTGAGTTCTCTGCTCGAACTGTTCTCTGGAGTCCTTATACTTGTGCACCGCACGAAGTATTGTAACTATCTCTTTCTTTGTTGGAAGAGGTACAGGACCACTAACCTTTGCTCCAGCCTTCTTTACAGTATCAACAATCTTTCGTCGCTGAACTGTCGATGAGCTGATGATCATACGCTTTTAATGTAATTCTCATTACTTGACTTGCCATAAAAAAAGTCGCCTCCTTTTCGCACTTTCGTGAATCATCACGTATTTAGTACGACAAGCGGTGACTGTACACACACCCGGGTGTTTCATAATCATAAACATACTGATAATCACACCACGCCCTACTCTGTAGAACATATTAGTTGTTTTCTGTACAGTGACTTGTCGCCAGGTTTACAGACCTTTCGGCCTCTTGACATTCGCTCCACGAAAAACCCAAAACCCACTTTTTGCAGTATTCTCGGCAACCTCCGCTTCTTAGCTATCATGCTACAACATTGTTATTATACGCCAAAGATGGCGTATTATCAAGCATTTATTTAATAAAAGCATAATTTTAGTTATTTTCTACAATTAATTTTATTATTTTATCAAATAAATTGTCATATATTTTCTTACTATAATGTAGACCGTCACTGGTCTCATTTTTATAGCCATCGATACTTTCTACAATTGCATAAGCATCAATATATCTTATATTTGTATCCTTAAGTTCATCTTTCATAAGTGAATTGAACTTTAGTATGTCAGCCAAAGATATGTGGTATTTTTGACTTATCTATATATGGCAGGATAGATATATAGCTAACTTTTTGCTCCTGTAGTTTCGGAGATTTTCTTAAGCTTTCCGCTCAAATCCTTTGGCATAACCGTCACCAAGACTGTTTACTCCAAGCATTACTGCGATGTTGCCTATCGATTTCTCTCTTATTTCTTTTTAAGACATCAGTCTTATCTGCTGTTGTTAGGGAATTCTCTGTATAGTCAGGATTAACTAACCCAAGCTTTACAACCAAGTCGTCGCCAATCAGCCCCGCTCCTGCGCCGCTTTCTGCAAGCCAGTACACTTTTTCTGTCATACTTCTTTTCATATTCCCTTTTGTTGCGACTCATAAGATAAATATTACTATCACCTATAATAAGTACGGCATCTCCATGGTTTCCAGGCTTACCACTGCTAACATAAGAGGATATTTCATCCCCATTAGTTTCATTCAATGTAGCGCTCTTACCCTCGGGCTTGATTGTCTCAATGTAGAATTCAGGCTTGCCCTTAAAGAGCCCTGTTCCAACAACATTTTCATATAAGAAAAATCCCAAACACATTTAATATCGTAATAATCAAAATGAGCTTAAAAAGCTTGTATCTCTTGTTTTTCATTCATAGACACATACCTCCTTAAGCCCATACTTTGGTCAATCTTTTAATACATTGCTTACTCTTTCTATCTGTCTTTTCTTCTTACCTTTCTTTTTGGCAAGAAGGGTGGCCTTAGCCTTATTCTTTTCTATGACAGAAAGAATTGCCTTAAATACCGGATTATGCACCTTTTTGGAATAATGAATTCCATCCCAGGTACAATTTCTGTAATTCTTCACCGACTTTTGCAATACCATATGCATCTATATAAACGATGTCTGTATTCTTAAAGCCTTCTCTCGCAGTGCTGTTATGCTCTGCCATCAGCCGTGACTTATCCTTGTATCTTCCTTTATGTACATAGGGAAGAATGTTTACATAGTAAACTCTGCAACCGCTTTTCTTTGCCAGCTTCTTAAGACAGTTCACGGTGTTCTTTGCAGCCTCTCTACCAGGCCAATTGGCACCGAGCACTACAACAATGTCTTCTATCTTCTTTTTCTTTACTTCCTTAATAAGGTCAAAATTTCTTGTATTAGTGAAAGTGTTAACAACCTTCCTTGGCATTTTTCTACCTAAATGAATCTTAAAATCAGGATATATAAAGTTGATGGTTACGTCGCCCTCGGCCAGCCAATATACTGTATGAGGGTTATCCACTCCCGTACCGTAGTTTTTACCAAGAGCCATTCCGTATGCGATGCTGTCACCCAGTATCAAAGTTGTCTTTGATTTTGCATTTGTGCTTGTCCTTGTCTTAGTTTTTGCCTCTGCTGTTATGCCCGGGAACTGTAAGCATAATATGGCGACAATCAGCATTCCGCATAGGAAGGAAATTAACTTATACTTAGAGTCCCCTCTCATAGCTCCATTCATACTTAGTTACTTTCCGAATATTCTGCTGAATGTAAGAAAGTAAAGTGTGGATAGTATTTAAGCCAAGCCTTTCCCACAATTTTTTCTTTCTTTACATACTTATTATCCCAATACCTTGCATCCTTACTTTCATCCCTATTGTCGCCAAGCATAAAGTAACATCCTTTTGGAACTGTATAAGGCCCAAAGTCTCCATTTGGAGGATCGTTAAGATAAGGCTCTGACAAAGGCTCTTTACTGTCATTAATATAGACAAGTCCTTTTTTAATCTCAACCTTCTCTCCCGGAAGTCCTATGATTCTCTTTAGATAATTTTCACTTTCATCATCCGGATAAGCAAACATCACTATATCTCCCCTCTGGGGGTCTTCAAAAAGATAAGCAAGCCTGTTTACTATAAGTCTGTCGCCCGGTTCAACCACAGGAAGCATAGAGCCTGTTGGAACTTCTGCATTTGCATATACAAATTTATTCATCAAAAATGCTAATACAAAAGCCAGCGCAATTAGAAACACATAGTCTCTAATTTCTTTAAAAACAGACTTTTTATCCCATTTCTTTTTTTCTTTGATATCTTCTGTATTGTTTTCCATTATTCTCCTATCCACCTTCCCGATGCCCCACAAGGAAGCACCAAGCCATTTTTTTCTTTACCGGAAGTCCAATTTCTTCAGCCATCACCTTGCCACCAAATTTATCTGTGATTGCAGTATTTAGCATATAGCTAAGCACTGCAGGCTGAAGACCGGTAGTGTAACTGTTGATAAGGAAGAATTTGCTCTCCTTATGTAAAAGCTCTGTACACTTCTTAATAAAAGGATATACAGCCTCTTCAATCTTCCATATTTCACCCTTAGTGCCTCTTCCGTAGGAAGGAGGATCCATTATTATTCCATCATAGTTATTGCCACGTCTTATTTCTCTTTCTACAAATTTGACACAGTCATCCACTATGTAGCGAATAGGAGCCGCTTCAAGTCCTGAGAGCTTTGCATTTTCCTTTTGCCCAAGCTACCATCCCCTTAGCGACATCTACATGAACTACCTCGGCTCCGGCCTTTGCTGCTGCCACTGTCGCTCCTCCTGTGTAAGCAAAGAGGTTTAGAACCTTTAGTTTTTTCCTGCTCTTATTTATAATATCGGAAAACCAGTCCCAGTTTACAGCCTGTTCCGGAAAGAGTCCCGTGTGCTTGAAGCTAAAGGGCTTCAGATTGAAGGTCAAGTCTCTGTAATGAATATTCCACTGTTCAGGGAGGTCAAAAAAACTCCCATTCTCCACCTCCACGGTTGCTTCTATGGTAGTGGGCAGATGGTCTTTTTCCACTCCTTAAGTGTCTTCTCTGTATCCCAAATCACCTGAGGATCAGGACGAATAAGAGAATATCCACCCCAGTTCTCGAGCTTTTCGCCTGACGAACAATCCAGGACTTCATATTCTTTCCAATTGTTAGCAATCCACATCAGATAACAACTCCTATTTCTAATAAAACAGCCACATCCCGGTTAAGTTTAAGTATATAATACCCATACCAAAACCTCCACCCTGATGTGGCAAAAGTAAATTAAACCTTAACTTAAAGAGTAATTTCTCTTATTCAGCTTTTCCTACTGAACCAAAGAGTTCCATCTTCTCTTTAACTGTAGCCTTGATAGCCTCAAAACCAGGAGCAAGTACCTTACGAGGGTCAAATCCCTTGCTTGCCTTATCCTTGTTTGCTTCGAAGTACTCTCTTGTAGCTGCTGTAAATGATATCTGGCACTCTGTATTAACATTAATCTTGGATACACCAAGCTCGATAGCCTTTTTAATCATATCTGCAGGAATGCCTGTACCACCGTGAAGAACCAGAGGAAGGATTCCTGTCTTTTTCTGGATAGCGTCAAGAGTTTCAAATGAAAGACCCTTCCAGTTTGGAGGATATACTCCGTGGATGTTACCTATACCTGCTGCAAGGAAGTCTACTCCAAGATCAGCAACTCTCTTGCACTCTTCAGGATCTGCACACTCACCCATACCAATTACACCATCTTCTTCTCCACCGATAGATCCAACTTCTGCCTCAATGGAAACACCCATCTTATGAGCAGCTGCAACGAGCTCTGTTGTCTTTGCTACATTCTCATCAATAGGATAATGTGAACCATCAAACATAATTGAAGAAAATCCCGCATCAAGACACTTGTAGCAGCCTTCAAATGAGCCGTGGTCAAGGTGAAGAGCTACAGGTACGGATATCTTAAGATCCTTAAGTAAACCGTTTACCATACCTACAACCGCATTGTATCCACCCATGTACTTTCCTGCGCCTTCAGATACACCAAGGATAACAGGACTTTTAAGTTCTTCAGCAGTCATAAGGATGGCCTTTGTCCACTCTAAGTTATTGATATTGAACTGACCTACAGCATAATGTCCTGCTTTTTGCCTTAACTAACATATCTTTTTGCTGATACTAAATACATATTATTCTCCATTCCGCATCAGTATGATGCTATTAAATTTTTGTTTACTTTAACTGCCCACATTTTATCACAACAGACTATAAATGTAAAATAAAAAAAGTTTTTTTAAGCCTTACTATATTGTCCGTTTAAGAAATTAGCAAGTATATCCTCTACTTCACCCTTAAGTACAGGCACTGATGCAATAGCATTGTCTGCAAGGGAAGCCCTAAGGTGCTTATCAATACCACTGCAGATAACCATATCCACGCCGGCTTTTTTAAGTGCAGCTACAGCTCCTTCAGGTGAATCTGCCTCAAGCGTAGTCCTTTCAAGGATTTTCTTACCCTTTGTATCTGCAATGACGAACCTATGAGCATTTGCAAGCTTACCTACAAACTTTTCATCCTCATCAAGAGCGATTGCTACCTTGTGGTCCTCTCCGTATTCCTCTCTGTCTATACTATGGTCAACATTCCTTAGCAAAAACTCAATTGTATCTGCTGTTTCACCAAGTACATCAAGATTAAGCTCTTCAACCTTACCATTGTCCATAGCATCCGATATCCTGCTGTCCATTGGAAGCCTTGAAAGTACCGGGATGCCGTATTTAAGGCCAACATCATCGGTCTTTCCTTCTCCAAACGGATAGATAAGCTTACCGCAGTCCGGGCATTTGATATAGCTGTAGTTCTCAACTATTCCAAGTACAGGTATTTCCATAGCATTAGCCATATTTACGGCTTTTTTTCTACTATCATAGATACCAGTTCAGAAGGAGATGTAACGATGATTATGCCGTCAACTGGCAGTGACTGAAATACAGTAAGCGGACATCACCTGTTCCGGGTGGCATGTCTACAAACATATACTCTACATCTTTCCAGTCCACTTCTGACCAGAACTGCTTTACGGTGCCTGCTATTATAGGTCCTCTCCAGACAACAGGGACTGATTCATCGTCCAAAAGCAAGTTCACAGACATTACCTGAATTCCGCCCTTGGTAAGTTCCGGCTGTATTCCATTTTCATTTGCCTCTGCCTTATTTTTTAAGCCAAAACACCTTGGAATGGATGGTCCTGTAATATCCGCATCAAGAACTGCTGAATTGTAACCTTTCTTTTTGAAATATCGCTGCAAGCCTTGAGGTGACGAATGACTTGCCTACTCCACCCTTTCCGCTGACTACGCCAATTACCCTCTTTACAGAGCCTTCATTTTTTAAGTCAATAATCTGACTTTGTCCGTTATCACGACTCATAGATGTATATATACCTCCATTAATTTCATCATTTTTTTCATCAATCTTTTTCTATTTTTACCACTTTCAGCTAAAAATATTCAAATTTTCTGAGCTGATTCATTTTTTTAAATTTGTATTGGATTTTAGTTTATATTTATGGTATAATTACAAATGTTTACGCTCAAAAATTAAGAGTGAGATTTGAAAGGAATGGTGCTAATGGCTTCCAATGCTAAAGATAAAGAAAGTAAAGAAGTAAAAAAAGGAAACAAAAAGAAGTAATAAAAAGAAACGAAAGAAGTGAAAAAAAGAAGCAAAAAAAGAAACTGTCGCAAAGAAAACTACTAAAAAAATCAACCAAGAAAACTGCTGTGGCACTGAAAATGCAAAACCAGAGAATACCACCGCTGTGGCAAAGGATGATTTTTTTAACGAAATTAGAAGGACTTCTTCAAATTGCAAAAAGAATAAAGATGTAATCGAGTCCGATAAGTTAAATGATTATTTTAAGAGTCTTAACATTGACGCCAGTCACTACGAGAAAAATCTATGACTATCTCGAGAGCAACGGCGTTACCATTATGAACATTAACGATATGGATGACGATCTCTTTGATGATTCACTTCCTGAAGTTGATGACGATGCAGACCTTGATATAGGAGATGACATAACTCTTTCGATAATGTCAGATGATCCTGTGAAGATTTATCTTAAGGAAATCGGTAACTACCCTCTTCTAAGTATGGAAGAGGAAGTTGAGCTTGCTAAGAAAATAGCTCAAGGTGATCAGGATGCTTCAGACAGGCTTACAGAGTCCAATCTCAGGCTTGTTGTAAGTATAGCAAAGAAGTATGTAGGGCGTGGTCTTTCCTTCCTCGACCTCATACAGGAAGGAAATCTCGGACTCATCAAAGCAGTAGATAAGTTTGATTATACCAAAGGCTATAAATTCAGTACTTATGCTACCTGGTGGATAAGGCAGGCAATCACACGTTCTATAGCAGATCAGTCAAGGACAATACGTATACCTGTACATATGTCAGAGGTAATCAACAAGGCATACAGGGTATCCAGGAGCCTGCTTCAGGAACTAGGGCGTGAACCTACCGAGGAGGAAATTGCGGCTGAGATGAATCTTCCTGTAGAGAAGGTACGTGAAATAATGAAGATTTCCGCTGATCCTATATCACTTGATACTCCTATCGGAGAAGAGGACGACAGCCACCTTGGAGATTTTATCAAGGATGATACCATAATGGGTCCTGAAGAAGCTGCTACCTACACTATGCTTCAGGATCAGATAAAAAAGCTTCTTACTACTCTTTCCGAAAGGGAACAGAGGGTACTCGTGCTTAGATTTGGCCTTCTTGATGGAAGAACCAGAACTCTTGAAGAGGTAGGTAAAGAATTTAATGTAACCAGAGAGCGTATCAGACAGATAGAAGCAAAGGCTCTTAGAAAGCTCCGCCACCCTAACAGGGCAAGGATGCTTAGAGGATTTGATTCTTATTAAATTTCATGTAAAAAGGACATCTCCATTTTGGAAATGTCCTTTTTTTAATTGACAATTACACTTTTTGTTACATAAAGTTCAGCCATCATCTCGCCCATCTTCCTTCTTCACATCCATTAGCTTACCATTATAGTAAAATTTCTGGGAAAACTTGATTCCAAGTGCCTTTTCATACTTTTTGATAAGAGGAAGTTCCCTCTCTGTTATGATAATCAAGTTCCTTCCCACCCTGCCTGCACGCCCTGTCCTACCTGCCCTGTGAAGATAGGTATCGGCGTCCTCAGGTAGATTTACATGGAAAACTGTATCTACATCATCAAACTGTAAGCCTCTCGCAGCTATATCAGTAGCTATCAGGTACTTAAACTTCCCATGAGAAAATCCCTGCATAGCCTTCTTTCTTTCTTCCTTGGTACGCTCTCCGCCTATATAGTCCACCTGATAATGATGGTGGGCAAGCTTCTTATAGGTTTCTTCTATATCATAAGTACCATTTACAAAGATAATCGCCTTCCTTGTCCTTATTGCCCCTGTAGTACCACGAAGAATTTCCATTTTGTTTCTTTTTCACAAACCACATACCAATGCTTGATATTGGCAGGGATTTCCCGTCCACCGTCAGCACTAATCTCCTCTATGTCGGTAGCCCAGGCCTTTGCCCCATCAAGAGCTGCCCTTGTCTGGGTAGCAGAGAACAACAAAAGCTGTCTGTCTCTTACAAGACATTTGATAAGTGCATCCGTAGTCTCCTTATTGTTCTTATCAAAGAGTCTGTCGCCCTCATCAAGCACTAAAGTTTTAACCAAATGTGCTGCAATTTTTCTTTTTCTGATTAGCTCTATTATTCGTCCCGGTGTACCTACGATAATCTGAGGCTTCTTTTTGAGGTTTTCAATCTGCCTTATTATGCTTGCATTTCCACCAAGGCAGACCGAATGAAGGCCTATACCTGTATTCCCTCTGACAAGCTCTGCCTGTCTATGTATCTGCAAAGCAAGCTCTGTGGTAGGAGTCGCTATAATAACCTTATTCTCCCTTTCCACATTTTTATACTTCTCAAATAAAGGAAGCAAATAAGCCAAGGTCTTACCCGAACCTGTAGGAGCCTGCACAAAATAGCTGCCCCCCTCAAGCACCTTGGCATAAACTGCCTCCTGAACAGGTGTTGGTCTCTTAAATCTAAACTTTCCTATACCTGAGAGTATCTTCTTATCACTAATAAATTCATTAAATTCCATTACTTGGTAAACCAACTGCCTTTCATACTATGCTTATATACCCTGTAAGCCTTTTTTTTGTTCTTAAAGCTGTAGCTCGCAAGCTTATATCCGTCCGGATTGTACTCCTCAAAACTGCCACTTCCTGTAGAAGCCGCTATAAGATAACCCTGATTAAGGGAAGCACTTCCATTCTCAGCGGAATAAGGAAGTTCGACGCTGTTTTCAAGGCTATATGTCATCTTCTCCCCATCTACCAGATACTTGTAGCTAAAGGAATTCAAGCCGCCTGAGTTATTGTCAAACACTATCAGATGATACTGTTTCTTACCAAGCTTTTCGCTCTTATCAACATAGGCCGTACTTTGCTTTTTCTGGCTGACAAAATCTCCGTCCTTACTGTAGAACGCATCACCATAAGCTGATTTCAGGTCATTGGTGCCTGAAATAACTCCCTTTATCTTAGGATTTCTGAAAACATTGTTAATCCTAACAATGGACGAGGTGTTCTTCTCACTTACAATCAAGTCATTATCATTAATAAACTGCACTGAGGTAAACTTTAACTTGGAACCGCCTTTCTTATAGTAAGCAGAAAAAAGTTTATTAAAGTTTACTATCTCCTTGGATTTGCCCTCCAAGATGTCTACCGAGAAAATTCCGTCATTTCCGTTTCTTCTTGACAGGGTTACAGCCTTCCTTATGCCCGTATTCAGGTCCATATCTCCAAGTGCTGTGGCTCCGCCTTCAAGTGGAATAAACTTCTCAACCTTGCCAAATCTGTCAATAATGGCAAACCTGTTACTGTCAACTGCGTAAAACAGCTTGTCATCAATCTGTGCTATATTGGTCTCAGCAGCTCCTCCACCTTTTACAAGAGGTAACTCAGCCCTTATAATGCCGTAGTTATCATAGAATAATATGTGTTTTTCTTTCCTTCCGTTATCATCGAGTCCAAATACAGCAAACAACCCATCCGAAAGCTGGGTAACTTCTCTTTCAAGAGAAGCATCAAGAGTCTTCATAGTCACGGTTTCAGCCTCAGGAATGTCTAACCTGTACCCTGCTTTGGCTATCATTTTTATTGTTCTCATCATAAATGTATACCGATACGTAATTTCTCTCTCCCGGTACCATTCCTATGATTATGCCTTCCTGCTCAGCAAGTGGCATACCGGTAGTATTGGTATATAATGCTCCCTGAAAGTCCTTTGTTTTTGCATCTTCCTTACCGTCAATTTCCTTTACATTGACCGAGTATATGGTATTTACTCTAAATTTGTGCTTAAAATAAATATAAAGGCCTGTAGTATTGGTCCCATAAGGGTTTACGATAAGAAGAGGCGCATCCACTGTATAGCTGCCCTTTTTCTTATAATTCTCGATTATACTCTTTGCAGTCTTCTGATACTTCATAGAATAAATATCAGGCTTCTTCACCTTAAGCTTCTTTGCAACCTTCTTGTACATATCTTTTGCACTTATTACCTCAGGCTTTGCAAACTCCACCCTGTTTGGTACAGTTGTTTCCTCTTTTTTTATGTCATCCTTCTTAGCCTTTGTCAAATACGCATCAGCGGCAAGCACTGCAATAAAAAACAATGATATTATAAGTGAAATTTTTAAAAGCTTTCTTTAACATATCTACCTCAACAATCTGCCAATATTTGCATCCTCTGCGAAGTCCGGCGTACTGTAAAGTACCAGTAAATCAGTGATTTTATTTTCATCAATGTATTTTTTTAAGACTTTTTATTAAAAATATCTTAAATCAAGCATTATTATTCTATCATAATCCTTTATCAAAAAAATGGTGCAAGACTATGAGCAAAACTATCTTTAATTAAAAGCAGGGTCTTACCTGTGTTGTTATCTGTCTTAATATCTGTAACACTGTGGTTGCCCCCAAAGAACACCGTGTACTTATCTTTTGCCCTTCAATGCACTTAGCACATAGATGCTGTCATAGCTTTTTTTTCCTCGTCATTGTCCCATACCATCTTTGCTTTGTCTATTTCTTTAGAAGAATATAAGGTAATTTCATCAGGTATTACCCCTCCAATGACACCTGTATTTACCTTAGAATCATAGGTTCCAAGGAAGTCCTTAGTAACTGTATCAGCCTTTAGTTTATCAAGAGGCTGAGCCTTAAGCCCCAGTCCATTAGCAACAGCCTCATAGCCGTAGTAAGCTCCAAGACTGGTCCAGTGATGGTCTGTCCTATAATAGATGTACTCATTTGCATGCTTTTTTTAAGGTTGTCACCGAGGTCTGTAACATATTCATCTCCGGCTTCATTTTTTTTATATCCTCGATAAATTTTTGTCTGATTATAGATAGGCGCATAGGCAGGCGACTTATCTCCTAATATCTCAGAAGAAGAGGGAGCCAATGCCACCTGAAAAATGTCCCTTACCAAATTTGTCCGCGTAAGCCTTCACAAAATCAGCTATTGTTTTTTTCATTGTTCTTTGCAGTCTCTGACTCAAAAAAAGCGAAGCGTCATATTTCCCGAACAGATAGCCATCTTTGCCAAAAATACACGCCATTGTCATCTGTTCTTCCTCGGAGTCTCTCTACAGCCGTTTTCACACCCATAAAAAAAGCTTCTTTCAGGAAACTGGTCTGTGATAAAGGTCTCATAGTCCTTCATAAAGCTTCCGTCAAAAAGCTTAGCTGTAGTAAACTTAGGCCGCTGTTCCAAATATCTGTTCTCGGACTGTGAAAACTCGGTAGGCTTATGAAGCACAGCCCCAAAGAATAAAGCTGCTAAAGTCCCGCCAAATACGGCTATCTTAGCATTTTCAAAAGTAAATATTTTCATATATATCTCCCATTAGAACCTAAAATACAGGAACGGATTGTAGGTTGATGCCACCAAATAAGCTACACATATTCCTAAAATCACTTCAAGTAATATTATACCGGCCACCTTAAATACCAGTTTGTCCTTGGCTGCAAGTTTTTCTATACACCTCTTAGGCACATCGGTACTTGCAACTGCAAGTATTATTAAAAGCACAAGGTTATTAAGTAAAAGATAGATAAACTCTTTATTTATAACAGAATAACCGCCTAATCCAAACATTCCGGCTATGAACTCTGCCCCTTTCTTAAATGAATCAAAGGAAAAGAGTACCCATCCAATGATAACCAAAAACATTGTATAAAGATGTCTGACAATCTTTGGCATCTTCTCTATTATTTTCAATAGAAAAACCTTTTCAAAAATCAGGATGACTCCATAGTACAGTCCCCAGGCAACAAAGTTCCAGCTTGCACCATGCTAGAAGCCTGTAAGCATCCATACAATAACTATATTTCTTATCTGCTTGGCAAGGCCTGCCCTATTGCCACCAAGTGGAATATAAACATATTCCTTAAACCAGGTAGATAGCGAAATATGCCATCTTCTCCAGAATTCAGTGATTGACTTAGCTATATAAGGATAGTTGAAGTTTTCATCAAAATGGAAGCCAAACATAAGCCCCATACCTATAGCCATATCCGAATACCCTGAAAAGTCAAAATAAATCTGGAAAGTATAAGCCAGTATCCCCAGCCAAAAAAACTTCCTACTGACATTTCAGAAGCAGTCAGTGCATTTACACTGTCCCAAAGAAGACCGGCGTTATTGGCAAGCAGAACTTTTTTTACCAAGACCGAAGATGAAACGGCTGATACCCCTCGCAAAATCGGCTCTGTTTTCTACTCTTCCCTGCATTTCCTCTGCTACTGTACGGTACCTTACGATAGGCCCCTGCAATCAACTGCGGGAAAAAGGGTTACATAGGTTCCAAAGTCAAGGATGTTTTTTTCTGTACCTTAGTATCGCCCCTGTACACATCAATAACATAGGACAGACTCTGAAATGTATAAAATGATATACCTATTGGCAGAGCCAGCTTGATAGCAGCTATCCCGGCACCTGTAAGCGAATTGATGGTATCTATGGTAAAATTAGCGTACTTAAAGTAACCAAGCAGCAAGAGATTGATAGCTACTGCTGCCACAAGCGAAACCTTAGCCTTGTTTTTTTCTTACCTGCAGATATCTGTTTATCTATAATAATTCCAAATACATAGTCTACAGTTATGGTAAAGCACATAAGTAATATGTATACAGGTTCTCCCCAAGCATAAAAAAGTATGCTTGACAAAAACAAAACAAGATTCCTTATACGCTTTGGCACTATGAAGTAAATAGCTAGTACTAGTGGCAGGAACCTTGTAATAAATAAAAATACTGGAAAAAACCATTTGTGTTACTCCTTTTTACTCAGATAAGCACACATATCATACCATATTTAATCTTAAAATGAAAGATAAAAAGATGATACTCTTAGCGATATAAAAATATCTGATATTCTCTCACGGATATTAGTGTCAAAATAGTCATAATGAAGTTTCTAAAGGAAATATACGGTCTTGTATCCCGCTTTTAAAATATAATTTAAGACTGGGGTTCCCCATATTTTCCTTCATCACGGCTCTTTCTGAAATTTCTATCCAGAGTCTGTTTTCTTTATCTATTTTTTGCTCTATTGTCATATATAATCATCCCTATGTTATCCGGTTTCATCCAAATGCCTTATTTTTTTCACCCAGAATAGAACCAATAATACAAGTGTAAATACTTCCTAACCAAGCATCATCTAATTATAATAAAAGCAATAAACATAGTCAACAAAAAGACTGCGAGAGCCTTAACCCTCGCAATCTCCTTGTAACTAATTAAGCAATTTTGGATTGGATATTATGTGAAGTACTATCGCTCTTTCCACTATGGTCTTAGCTTCTGCTTTTATTAGTACTTCCGTTTGTTCCGGAATTTTTGTTTGAACTGTTAGTTGTTCCGGATGATTTACTCTGCCCTCCTTTCATACTATTCTGATTGTTGGAACTGCCTTCGTTGTTGGCCCAGTTTCTGCGTCCGCCATTTGGAGGGGCTCCCTCAGGTCTTCCCTGCGGGCCTCCATTACCCTGTGGCCCTCCGAAATTGTTTCCACCTGGACCTCCATTACCTCCCGGACCTCCCGGGCCTCCCTGCATGCCACCCATTCCGCCTGAGCCACTTACTAGCTGGCTAAGAGTCACCTGCTGTGTTGTAGTTCCTGCTGTCACTGTATAGGTCTCACCCTGTGTCATGCCTTTTGTACTGATGATAACGCTGTTATACTCTTTGGCTGGTGTGTAGCTGGCAAGTACATTACCCTTTGAATCAGCAATGCTTACGGTTGTGCCTGCTGCCTGATTAGATACACTTAACTGTACAACACCCTGAGTTGATGAAGAACCAAAGTTCTCTGTCATACTCTGAATCTCTGTTACTATGAAAGTACCACCTGTGATTGTACCTGTACCGTTATAATCGATACCTCCATTACCGCCCCTGGTTGGACCACTTACATAGGTCTCACCACCGCTTACTGTGAGGTCGCCGTTAGAATCAATTCCATCTCCTTCCGCATTTACTGTAATCTTACCACCTGAGATATTGATGCTTGCATCTTCTGCCTGCATACTTTCCTTCTGTCCTGTCGTAGCAGAAGCTGTTGCATTGATACCATCATCACTTGACACCACATTTACTTCGCCGCCTGAGATACTTACATCCTTACCTTCAAGACCTTCATTACTTTTGGGTAATGTCAATTTTTACCTCCAACTATATCAAGGGTAGTTCCTGAGTGTATACCATCATCAGCAGCATTTATTGTGATAGTACCGCCTTCAATGTATACAAAGCCCTTGCTTGTATCATCACTGTTTTCAGAGTGAATACCATCTGTACCTGTTGTAATGTTGATAGTACCATCAGCTATTCTTACACTGTCCTTTCCGCTGATACCCTTCTTTGTAGATGTTATGTCAATATTTCCACCTGTAATTACAACATCATCCTTGCCCACTATGCCGTGTGCGCTAGAGCTTATCTTAAGAGAACCGCTTCCATTGATGGTAAGGTCGCCCTTTGAGAAGATAACACCATCAACATTGTTGTCATCAGTAGCTACAAAGGTTCCTGATGTTGTAAGTGTACTTGTAGTACCATCCTTAAGTGTTACGAAAACCTTGTCAGCCTCTTTTACATATATAGCTGCTGTGCTTTCATTAGTAATTGTTACACCATCAAGTACAAGTTGAACCTTAGCGGTATCAGCCACATTGACAATTATCTGTCCTTTATAGGTTCCTGAAAGGATGTAAACACCTTCCTTAGTTATGGTATAGGTTGAATCCTTTATTTCACTAAGATTAACCTTGGTAGCACTTGATTCATCGTAAGACGCATCTTTGTCACGATCTGTAAACATATCTGTCTTCACTGTTCCTGTCGCAGCAGCAGAGGAAGTTCCTGAAGATGCAGTAGTTGTTGTACTGCTTGTTGTAGAGCTGTCAGTAGTTACACTGGCACCGCTTGTAGCACTTGAAGTGGTAGTTACCACAGTTTTGGCGTCGGTGCTGCTATTTGCAGCACCTACTCCGTTACAAGCTGTTACACTAAGTAAGAGTCCACCTGTTAAAGCAATCATCATCATTTTCTTTTTCATAATTTTTAGTTTCCTTTCTTATAAGCTGTTTATTGTTATTTTTTTCTTGTTAATTAAAGTTCTTCTCCACCCATTCCAGGACGGTTTAAGCGGATTTCAGGTTACCGTTTTTTTACATCTAAGTGCATCAATAAATTCTTTTTCTATTCCCTCCTTCTTCAAGGTAACATCATAGCTAAGTTTGAATAAGCTTCCCATGTTGGTTGTCTTTACACCAAGTAAGCTTGAGCTCTTGGTATATTTATTAAGTGTTTCCGTAAATACATCTGTGTAATCAAGATTTTCAGGTATTGTTATTGTAAGGCTCTTCTGCAATTTAGATCCTGCAAAAAACTGTATATCCAAGTCTGGTATAAACAAGTGATACCATTCCCATTATAACTGCAAATACTGCAGCATATCCTACAAATCCCATACCTACAGCAAGTCCTAGTACCATTGCTAAAAATATTGCTCCTATTTCCTTTTGCAGTACCAGGTACCGAACGGAATCTTACAAGTCCAAACGTTCCTGCAACAGCTACTCCTGCTCCTACATTGCCATTTTACCAAAAAGTATTATCATACTTACCACTGCAGGAAGCATTGCCAGTGTGATTACAAAGCTCTGTGTATATCTGCTCTTATAGGTGTAGACCAAAGCTAGGAAGATTCCTATTGCAAGTGCTGCCCCTATACAAATTAGAACCGTAACAGGCGATACCGCTGTGGTAGTTCCTGTACTAAATAAACTATTAAACATATCCATACTCCAACCTCTCTTTCAAATTTTCTTCTCTGTGAACTTCTACCTCTCTTGCAAATAGCCATCTTCTGTTTTTTTCAAAATCTCTGTGTAGGCATTGCCGTACTTTGAAAAATGAAACTTTGTAAATGCCGTATTTACTGAGAACTTCTACCAACCATAATGGGAAAGTATCTGCTGACTTTATTTCGAGTAAGGCCTCTCCGTCTTCAAGTATTGGTTTTCCATAAACTTCATTGGTTAGACTTAAGTTGTCTTCTCTCCAAAGAATATTTTCATCAAATGTCATTCGAAAATCAGGATTGTCTTTATCGAAGAACGCCTGTCTGTCATAACTTAGGAATACTTTTTGGTTCTATGTCTCCATAGAAGTCTAAGAAATAATCTATTTCCTTTCCTATCTGGCTTTCCTTCTCAAGTTTCTTTCCCTTACAAAGGTAATCCATTGCTTCTTTTTCTTTAGCTTCAATCCTCCTTTTTGTAAACTATTCCATCGAATTTCTTTTTTTAGTTCTATGAATACCTTATCCTCTTCATTTACCTTTTTATAACTTCTTACCCTAAGCTTTTTCTTTATAAATTGGCTTATCAAGAGAATGCCTTATGAGTAAAAAAATCAGGTTTGTCAAAGTAGATATTTCTTATTGTACTTTCGCCGTAGCTGTCTGCCTTCATATAAGGCTTCATTGCTTCAAGTACTGCTTCCTTTTGTTCTTTACTTAATAAGAACTTTATTTCAAACCTTTGAAATGTGCCCTGTCCCATAGGTTTCCCTCCTTTCATTTTGTATTATTTTCTCTTTCGTTTTTTTATGTGATTTATTTTTATGAGTACATAATAAACTACGAACCTAAAATGAACCTTAAAGTTATAAAAAGAATTTTTAAAATTATAAAAAGCGCCTTTACATTACTGTAAAAACGCTGTATAATTTCTAAATAGTTTATGATATAATCAATATGTTGCCTCTCCCACTAGGCATAGAAGGGAGGTGAATTTATGGAATCATTGATAACCTTTTTGAGCTCTGTTGCGAGCAGGTATAGTCGCCAACTATATCTGCAAATGGCTGAACAGAGAAAAGAAAAAAATGGCAACCAGCCTAAAAAGGAATAAGCCACCTTAAAAACGGAATAGAAACCCCCAAGAGCTACCATCTCTTGGGGGTTTTTGAATTTATGGCTATTGATAACCTTTCGCCTGTTCACATTATAATACAGATTTATATAAAAAGTCAACATCTCACTTTATTTATATAGCTGCAAATCCACCTTCAAGGTCCGCAATTATATCGTCTATATGCTCTGTTCCTATAGAAAGTCTGATTGTATTTTGCTTGATGTTCTGCTCAGCAAGCTCCTTTTCATTAAGCTGTGAATGAGTTGTGGTTGCTGGGTGGATAACAAGTGACTTTACATCAGCCACATTTGCAAGGAGGGAGAATATCTTAAGGTTATCTATAAACTTCCAAGCCTCCTCCTTTCCTCCCTTAATCTCAATCGTAAATATGGAAGCACCTCCATTTGGAAAATACTTCTTATAAAGCTCGTGGTCAGGATGTTCAGGAAGTGATGGGTGGTTAACCTTTAGAACCTTAGGATGATTCTTAAGGAAGTCCACTACCTTCTTGGTATTTTCAACATGTCTGTCAAGTCGCAAAGAGAGAGTCTCCACACCCTGTAAGAGAAGGAAGGCATTAAATGGAGATATTGCAGCTCCTGTATCTCTTAAGAGGATTGCTCGTATATAGGTAACAAAGGCAGCAGGACCAACAGCATCATAGAAAGAAATGCCGTGGTAGCTTGGGTTTGGCTCTGCGATATTGCCATACTTGCCGCTAGCCTTCCAGTCAAACTTACCTGATTCAACAACTACACCGCCCAAGGTAGTTCCATGTCCTCCTATGAACTTTGTAGCTGAGTGTACTACTATGTCTGCACCATGCTCAAAAGGTCTGATTAAATAAGGTGTTCCGAAGGTATTGTCTACAACCACAGGGAGTCCGTGTTTATGAGCAAGCTTAGAAACTGCATCAATATCAGGAATATCACTGTTTGGATTGCCAAGTGTTTCTATGAAAATACCTCTGGTATTATCCTTAATTGCCGCCTCAACCTCATCAAGATTATGTATGTCTACAAAGGTTGTCTCGATTCCAAACTGAGGAAGTGTGTGTGCAAGAAGGTTGTAGCTTCCTCCGTAGATTGTCTTTTGTGCAACTATATGTCCGCCGTTTGCAGCCAGAGCCTCGATAGTATAAGTAATTGCAGATGAGCCTGAAGCAATAGCCAAGGCAGCACTTCCACCTTCAAGAGCAGCTATTCTTTTCTCAAGTACATCCTGAGTAGAATTGGTAAGTCTTCCATAGATGTTACCCGGATCTGCTAAGCCAAATCTATCGGCTGCGTGCTTGCTGTTATGAAATACATAAGATGTAGTCTGATAAATAGGCACTGCTCTTGCGTCTGTAGTAGGGTCTGCCTGTTCCTGTCCAACGTGTAACTGTAAAGTTTCAAATCTGTATTTGCTCATAATGTAAATCTCCTTTTTCAAATAATCTTTTTTTCATATACTCTGTCAACCTTATTTTTGTGGTTGTTTTTTTGATGGACTTATAATACCACTAAATATCTCATTTGAAAAAAATCGTTTGATTTTTATGTATTGTTATAAGTTTTAACTATATGCCTATCTGTTTGCTAGGTTTATCTTATAGAGTGATATTTTTCCTCTTAACCCTTTAAAAGGAGCCGGCTATATGCCGACTCCTTTAAGTATTACTCACTATCTTCAATTCTCTTTCTCTTAAACACAAAGGTCGCAAACAAAAGCAGACAACCTGTAATTAAGTATAGATGGTCAAAAGATGAAGTTCTTCCCGATATTTCAATGATTCCCTTTACCAGGAAACCATTTGCAAAGACTGCAAGCGCAGTATTAAGAAAATACTTGTTTAGCGAATTCTTAAACAAAATGAATACACCCGCAATAAGTGGGAAGATGAACATCAGTCTCATATGTACCGAGTACTGCCCGTATGAAAACATTTCATAAACATAGGCAAATACTGCAAGGAAGAGACTAAGTGCTTCGCAAATAATGAGATTTTTAACAGTTTTTTTGTTTTTAATATCCAATGTAAACAATGTCGCTCACCTCTCTTTCTGATATATTATGTCCGTTGGTTGTTGGGTTATTGATAATATTGCCGTTAAAGTATATGGTTGATGAACCGCCTCCGTCAAGGTTGTAGGCTGTAGTAGCACCATACTCCTTCATAACCTCTGCAAGTTCGTAGAGAGAAAGTCCCTCACTCTCGCTTGTTCTTCCGTCAGATACTACTAAGATGTAATGGTTAGAATCAACTATGCCGATTGCTGTACGAGGATTCTTTGTCATAGCCTGTCTTACCTCAGTGTTCTGGTCTACTGTTATACTCCCATTTTCTATAAGTGAAGGTCCAAAAGCAAAGAGGTTTACTACTCCGTCAGCGAGGAGCTGCTCTGCAGTCACATTAGTTTCATAAATTATCTTAAATGAGCCATCCTTATATACCGCAAGGTCCGGATAATCGCTGTCACTTCTTACCGTGTTTCTGTAAATTACACCATTTTTAATAACATATCCGCTTCTGTCTGCTCCGTAATAATCACCGTTTACAGCAAGGATAGCATTGTTGTTTGAAGCCATTGACGATGTGGTTTCTGTTACATTTGTTCCAAATGAATCATAGGCAAGGGCTGTCTTTAAGTAATTTGCATCCAAAAGCTTGACATCAGCCACATATACAGTGGTATTGTTCTTTCTGACTGTTGTTATTGTTATATCTACATTTCCGTCCTTGTAAGAGGTATCCGTCACAGTCTTTTGTGTTGTGGCTGCTGTATTACCGGTAGCTGCCGTATTTTCAGTAGTCGTGTCTGCCACAGTCTGATTCTCAGTAGTAGTTCCTGCTGTACCCGTATTGTCAGATACAGCATTGTTTGTCCCGCTTGTAGCTGTATTATCAGCTACAGCATTGCCTGCTCCATTCGCTGCCTCATCTGTAGATGTATTTTCAGCAGCCTGTGCTATGGTGGTGTCTGTATTTTTTACAACCACAGCCTGTACCTCAGGGATTACAAAGGTCTTTAGCAGTACATAGCTGTCAAGCGAGCCAATTAGAAGTCCGGCCGCTATCCCTAAAGCAAGTGGTTTTTTTAGAAATTTCTTATTACGCATGGTTCTTCCTCCTTTTTAAGTATTGGTAATCTTGCTATACTTTTTTTCTCCTTTTCATTTTTCATCTTAAATACAAAGAGCTTTTGTGCGGTAAAACTAATGGCAAAGCAAGCAAGCTCTGCAATCAGCTTAAGTAAATAAATGTTGCCTCCTGACAGGGTATTTAGTCCTAAAAGTATAATGGTATTTAATCCAAGTATACCTGCCGCAAGGCTGAAGTACCTTATGAGGCTTCCCTTTCCTTTTTCACTGTGCTTAAATACAAACTTCTTATTTATGTTGAAATTCAAGGTACTGCTTATCAGCCTTGCTCCTACATTGGAAAATACCAACATAAGGGAGGTTGGCAGAGCGGCAAATAAGAGACTTAGGAGTCCGTATGCCGCGTAGTCTGTAGCAAATGCGACTATTGAGGAAAGAGTGAATCTAAATATCTCTCCGTATATCTTTACCGCATCCTTTACAGGACTAAAATGGCTGCCACTGTTGTCATCTATGTAAACGGTTTCGATTGGAACTTCCTTTATGCTAAGTCCGTTTTTCTTAGCAAGTAAGAGCATGTTCATTTCATATTCGTACCTGTCTCCGTTTATTGAGAGTAGAAATGGTATGCTGCTTACACTAAAGGCTCTGAGACCACACTGGGTATCATTTAGGAAAAGTCCGGATACGAGGAAATAAATGTATTTTGTTATGGTATTTCCTACCTTTGACTTAAGAGGAACTTTTCCTGTAAAATATCTTGCTCCTGTAGTTATCGCTGCTTCATCTATCCTAAGACTGTTAGAGACCTTAATTATGTCGCTTACGGTGTGCTGTCCGTCCGAATCAGCTGTAACTATAATTCCATTCACGTTAAGCCCTTTTATATAAGTAAAGGCTGTCTTGAGTGCCGCTCCCTTTCCTTTGTTGACACCATGTGCAAGTACTATGGCGTATTTTTCTGCTTCTGCAAATATATTATTAAATTTATCGCCTGAACCATCATCTACAACTATAATCTGAAAAAGATTAAGTGCGCTTACTTCTTCAAGCGACTTGATGAGTTTTTCATCAGGTTCAAAGGCAGGTATAACTAAGAATTTCATAGGCTTTCTCCTTTCTTTGCTGTTCTTTATGTTGAGGTCATTATATAAGGTGAAGCTTAAATGAAACTTAAATAAATAAATTTTTATTTTTGGCAATTGAAATTTGTCTTATATTTAATTCTCTTGACACTTATTTCTTTTTATCTTATGTTAGAATAAACAAAAAAATCCCTAAAGGAGAATAGATATGAGGCTTTTACTTGCAGAGGATGAAAAATCGCTTTCAAAGGCTGTCAAGGCTATACTTGAAGCCAGCAAATATAGTGTTGATGCCGTATTTGACGGTGAAGAAGCACTTGAATACCTTGATGTAGACACCTACGATGGGGTAATCTTAGATGTGATGATGCCTAAGAAAGACGGCTTTACCGTACTTAAGGAACTAAGAAATAAGGGAAATCTCATCCCCGTGCTCCTTCTTACAGCTAAGTCGGAGGTGGATGATAAGGTAGAAGGACTTGATTTGGGTGCAAATGATTATCTGACCAAGCCTTTTGAGCCAAAGGAGTCGCTTGCAAGAATCAGGGCAATGACCAGAAGCCGTATGGCTGAAGGTGACTCTATACTTGAGTTTGGCAACGTTTCTCTTAACCGTGCAAGCTTTGTACTTTCCACTAAGACCGGCGAGTTTAAGTTATCCAATAAGGAATTTCAGATGATGGAGCTAATGATGAGCTATCCTAAGAATCTGATTTCTGCTGAGAAATTTATGGAGAAAATCTGGGGCTTTGATACTGAGGCGGATATTAGTGTTGTCTGGGTGAATATTTCCTATCTTAGGAAGAAACTGGCTTCACTTGGAGCTGACATCGAAATCAAGGTAACAAGGAATCTTGGCTATTCTCTGATTAAGTCAAAAATAGAAAGGACTTCTTTATATCAATGAAAAAAACAATGCCATTTCAAGACTGAGATTCAAGCTGATTGCAGTTTCAATGGCTGTAACCCTACTAATACTGGGGCTTATAGTAGGTGGAATTAACTTTATCAACTTCAAAAAGGTAATTGATAATGCTGACACTACCATAGATTATCTGGCTAATAATTATAATACTGAAGAGACAAGGCCTGAGCCTCCTGATGAGGAAGGCGGCGGAGATGGCTTTAGACCTTTTGATGATGGAATCTCACCTGAGGTGAAGTTTGAGAGCAGATATTTTGTGGTAAGCTTTGATAGTGATGGAAATGTAGCCTCAAGCGATACCAAGCATATTTTTTTGCCATTTCTGAAGAAGACAGTATTAAAAATTGCAAAAGCAGATATATGAAGGCAGTTCAGACAGAGGCTTTTATAGAAACTATAGATATGCCAAGATAAGCTTAAATGGCTATAATGCTGTTATGTGTCTTGATGTATACAATGGCATGTCTAGTGCCAATTATTTCCTGCTTGTAAGTCTCTCTGCCTCATTTATTGGCTGGATTACTGTAATTATCATAGTTTTGGCATTTTCAAAGCGGATAATTGCACCGGTTTCAAAAAGCTATGAAAGGCAAAAGAGATTCATATCCGATGCAGGTCACGAAATAAAGACTCCTCTTGCCATCATAGAGGCTGACATAGGGGTAATGGAGATAAATGAAGGGGAAAATGAGTGGCTGGATGACATTAAGATACAGGTGCGAAGACTAGCTAGGCTTACAAATGACCTTATTCATTTGTCAAAGCTTGATGAGGGCAAGGACAGCCTTAAGTTCATAGACTTCTCTGTATCGGACCTTGCCAAGGAAACAGTTACTTCTTTCACAGGTCTTGCTACCGTAAATAACAAGAAGCTTGAGGCTAATATTCAGCCTAATCTTACATTAAAGGGTGATACTGAGAGTATAAGGGAGTTACTTACTATCCTCCTTGACAATGCTATTAAGTATTCTACAGGGGATGGGAATATTAGACTTGAAGTAAAAAAGAAGAATGGGCATATTGTTATAGAGGCTTCTAATTCAGCCAAGAACCTAACTAAGGAAAATGCTGAGCATCTTTTTGACAGGTTTTACAGAGCTGACGAATCCAGAAACTCTGAGACAGGGGGACATGGCATAGGTCTTTCTATGGCTAAGGCGATAGTGGAGGCTCACAAAGGTAAGATAAGTGCTGAGGTGAAAGATAATGGGGAACTTAAGATAAAGGCTGTACTATAAGTTAAACTTAGAATTATGGTTTTAGTTTCAATGGATTAATCGCCCTTAGAATAAGGGATTAAATTTTCCCGGTTTAGTTACGCTTAGTCCCCGTTCCCACCCTCGCAGCTTAGTCAATGTATGGTATAATCTCTTAAACTATTATAAATTATACGCTTGTACTCTATAATGGCCATAACAATAAGGTGGGGATTCGAACCCCGGCTTACCTTAAACCGCCATCTATGAATGAGCAAAGCTCGAAAAGTTTACATTCGCCCTAATTTGCTACCAACTAAGTAAATTAAAATCTCAGATTAGTCCTCGATAAGGTCTGTACTCCAGTTTGTTGCCTGAAGGCTGTTGTCAAGGAGTCTGATTTCTTTTGAAACCTTATCAACAGTCTTCTGAAGCTCAGTTACCTTAATGGTAGGGATAATTTTAATCTCTGTTCCTCTAGCCCTTCCAGTCATACTGCTTGCTTCATATACAAAATCTCTGTAGGCTCTTGCTTTTATAACAAGGGCATCTTTCTTTGCAATAACTTCTGTTATTGTCATATTCCCGATTTTGGTCTCGTTATTGGTCTTATTTATCTTGCTTGCGAGATATCCGATTCTATCTATACAGCCATCAAGCTCCTTTATAAGCTCCTTTGGATTCTCAGCAGGCTCCTCTCCCTCCTGTACAAGGGCATTGTTTCTTATCCTTGCTTGAAGTCTCTCTATATTATTTAACAAATCGGCTCTTTCCTGTAATGCCTCTGCAAGTTTCATATCATACCTCCATTAAATGATGTTGGTGTCAAAAGTTTTCGTCTTCATTTTAAGCTACTTTCGTGGTAAAAACAAGTCAAATTGCTTAAGCTAATCTTACATCAAAAGTCTCCCTCAAGCTCCTTATTGTATTTTTCCAGCATTGCCTGTTGGCCATTATAGCTTGATGAACTTGGAGAATTTAAACATTCGAGAGGAAGAAAGTAATAATTACGATTTGAGGCTTCATATATATCCGAGTAAAGGAATGGATTATGCTGTTCTTACAGATGAGGAAAGGAGAATCTTGAAATCTGTAGCTTTGCATCCTTGATAGCCGTATTGACAATTCGGCATAGTGAAATTATAATGAATTTTTAGGTTTATTAAAGAAAAAAACTCCTCTTTTTAGCTTCCGGCCTTGCCGTTAAAAATGAGGGGGAGGATTTTAGGAGGAATAAAATGGGACTCTTAGACATCGTGAAGAAATTGGCTACAGGAGCTTCCGACGAGGATAATCGGAAAAAAATAAAGCAAGGATGCGGGAAATCTTTAATTCGCTGGTAGAGGGTGGAGACGACTACAAATTAATTTATTGTCACTTGGAGAACTACAATGATGCAGTTGTAGTGAGCGTCACGGTTCACAGCAATTTCATTGTAGGCTACAAACCCGGAGAAGTTGTTGTGATTCAGGTCAGTCCGGATTTGACGGAGTACGGAGAAGCAGAGGTCTTCAACAAGGAAAAATGGCGGACAAGTCGTCGCTTCCTGGACAGGGTTTTGTTCGGTAGCGAAGGAAGGAAAAAATGTATCAGCTTGAGCCGATTACCTATTCGCCCGGCATCAATAGGGGATCGAAGTATTCTGTGGCGGTAACGCAGTCTGGTGAAGAAGTCTCAGCCTTTCATAAGTTTTTGTAAAGCAGGCTTCTAAAGAAAGGATTCTAAAGAAATATAAAAGCAAAAGAGTATTTGACAAGGCAGGCACTTGCATTTTTGCAGGTGCCTTTTTATTTTCCCAATATGACTCAGTTATCATGACCATTCCGGGTATCGGTTACATCAACGGCGGAATGATACTCGGTGAAAGCCTAAAACTCCTTATTGTATTTTTCCTATAGGTACAACCATAGGTGCAGCTGAAGTAGGATCTGTGATGACCTTACTGTCAAGGCCGTATACATCCTTTATAAGTTTCTCGCTTATTACCTCTTCAGGCTGTCCCTCCGCATAAAGATTCCCTGATTTGAGGGCAAATATGTAGTCTGCGTATCTTACGGAGAGATTGATATCGTGTAGAACCATAATTATGGTCGTCTTCTTAGTCCTGTTCAGCTCTCCAAGCAAGTCAAGAATCTCTACCTGATAGGCTATGTCAAGAAATGTCGTTGGCTCATCTAAAAATAATATATCAGTCTGCTGTGCAAGGGCAAGTGCTATCCATACCCTTTGGCGCTGTCCACCGGAAAGCTCATCTACAGCCCTTTCACGAAGCTCGGTTATACCCATGGTCCGCATAGCCTCTTCAATAGCCTTAAAGTCTTTGTCATCCATTCCCCTGAATACCTTTCTATAAGGGAAACGTCCTCTGCTAATCAAATCATAGACGGTTATTCCCTCAGGCACCAGAGGTGACTGTGGCATGAGACTTATTATTTTTGCCATTTCCTTAGACGGATATCCCGATACAGGCTTATTATCCAGATAAATATCTCCACTCATAACTTTATTTAATCTGCAAAAGGTCTTTAGAAGAGTAGATTTGCCACAACCGTTTGAGCCTATGATTACAGATATTTTTCCTTCAGGTATAGTCAGATTAAGCCCTTTTATTATCGCTTTCCCATCATAACCAGCCACCAGATTTTTGGCTTCTAATATATGTTTTCCCATTAGTTTACACCTCTTCTATTCATTCTTATAAGCAGATAAAGCATGTATGGTGCTCCCAAAAGTCCCGTGACCACTCCTACAGGGTAATGTACAGGAAATGCATGAAAAGCAACTAAATCTGCTCCTAAAGTAAGTACCGTTCCTACTAATCCCGCAGGAATAAGGCTTGACTTCCCCTTTCCTGCAAGGCTTGCGGCAATTGGCCCTGAAAGAAATGCCACAGATGCTATAGGTCCTGTAACAGAGGTTGCAAATGATACAAGTATAACTGCACCTATTATCATTACCGAATAGGTAAGTCTTGTATTAAGTCCAAGTGATACTGCAAAGTTGTCTCCCAGAGGAATAATCTCCATATGCCTTGAAAGTGAAGCGAGCGCTACAGTTATTATCCCAACCACAACAATAAGTGCAGGTACATCTTCCATCTGCACTGCATTTAAGCTTCCGCTAAGCCACTGCATGGTAGTTCCTACATCATACTCCGCAGCTTTTGCTAAAAGATACGATGTAACCGCTCTTAGAAGGGCTGAGATACCTATACCTATAAGTATCATTCTTCCATAGGTGAAATGCCCTTTAATCACTGACAGTTTGTATATAATTAAGGCTGTAGCAATGCCAAATATCATAGCTAACAAGGACACTATGCTTCCCCTAAGTCCAAGCACCAGTATCAGGAAAACCGCTGCAGTACTGGTTCCTGCGGATATACCTATTACGTCAGGAGAAGCAAGTGGGTTGTGTAGCAAAGTCTGAAATACATAGCCTGCCACACCAAAGGCAAACCCTGAAAATACAGCTCCCATCATCCTCGGAAGCCTCACACTTTCTACTGCATAAGATACTCCTTCAATGCTTTCGCCAAGCAAAACCCTTATCACATCTCCTATAGGATAGGATACACTTCCAAAGCAAAGCTCACAGGCTGCCAGCATGAGAGTGATGGCTAAAAGTGCCAGTACAATCAGTCTCCATCTAAGAGTTCTTTTCTTATATCCTGCATTTAACTCTGTCATAGACTCTTTACCCTCCCTTTCCTAATGGCCAGAATGAACACAGGTGCACCAAGGACAGCTGTAACTATACCTACTTCAGTCTCTCCGGGCAAGCTTATTATTCTTCCTATTAAGTCTGAAACAAGCATTAGTATAGCTGAACCAAGAAAAGAAAGAGGCAGCATCTTACCCATTTCACTTCCTAATATCAGCCTTATAATATGTGGTACAATAAGTCCTACAAAGCCAATAGGCCCTGCAAGTGCTGTAGTAGCACCGCATAAGAGTACAGATGAGAGCGCTCCTATGGTTCTTGTCATCACTACATTAGTCCCAAGTGCTGTAGCAGCCTCATCTCCTAGGGCAAGATTATTTAAATACCCTGATATGAACATTGATATGATAAATCCCACCACCAGAAAAGGACTTATAAGCATAATATTTTCCCATGTTGCACTTCCTATGCTGCCCACCTGCCAGAACCTAAAGGCTTCCATTACCCTGTTATTTGGCAGCATAATGGTACTCACCAGTGAACCTAAGACTATGCTTACAGCAGAGCCTGAAAGCGCCAGCTTTAGCAGGCGTAGCACCGTCTTTTTCCCATACTTGCAACACTGTATACAAAAAACTGCTGTAACTCCTGCTCCTATTATGGCAAGCCAAATATACTGATATGCAACAGTAATATTAAAAAGCTATACCGGCAACCACAAAGAGTGAGGCACCGGTGTTTACACCAAGTATACTCGGATCTGCAATCGGATTCCTTGTTATGCTCTGCATAAGAGCTCCGGATATACCTAGAGCCCCTCCTGCGAGTATTCCGAATATAGTCCTTGGTATTCTTTGATGTATTATAGCCTGCTCAAGGCTATCCGGATCATTTCCAAGGAGAACCTCTATAACCTTTGAAAATGCTATATTTTTTGCACCCAAAGATATTGAAAATATTGCCATAACAGAAAGCAGGGCTAAGCATAAGATTATAGAAAATACAAACTTTTTCTTTCCCATGTTTACCCTGCCTTTTTATTTATTTAACTACTGCATTTATTGCATCAAGATAGTTCACAAGCTCAGCCTTTATAGAAAGCACTGAAGGGTTGCAGGCCGCAGCAAGATTGCCGTTGCTGTCAAGCACCACTACTCTGCCCTCTTTGACTGCTGGAATCTTAGAAAAAAATAGCATCTTTCTTCAAGGCAAAGAACAGTCTTATCATCACCGTAGGTTATGATGATATCTGTATCACTAAGTGCATCCACTGCAAGTTCAGAAGATATCTGCACATAGAAAGCATTTTTATCCTTTGCCTGTGCTTCTACCTTCTCTGGGAAAGTAAAGCCTAAGTCTGCAAGATATGCACCTCTTGGGTCTAGTAGTTCTGTATACTGAAAAAGTCGCTGAGATCTCGTCGCATTGATATAACACATCGCTACGCTCTTGTTAGCTAGTTTTGGATATTTTGCGAGGGTTTCTTTGATAAATGCATCTGTATCAGAAACCAGCTTCTCTCCCTCAGCCTTTAGTCCCAGTGCCTCAGCTGCCTCTTCAGTCTGTTCTCTCCAGGTAGTCTTCCAAGCTGTTTCTCTGAAAGGAAGGGTTGGTGCTATCTCAGAGAGACGCTTATAGGCCTTTTCATCCATTCCTGAGTATGGTGCCACTATTATATCAGGCTTTGTCAGCTGCTACTGCCTCGTAGTCATAGCCTTCAAGGTCGTTAAACACATTTGGGTTATCTGTTCCAAGCTCCTTAAACTTCTCCTCATCTAAGGAAGAAGCCCCTTATCTGTAACATATCCCCAGTTTGCTCTGGCTGTGCCTACAGGAACTATTCCAAGGGCTAAAACTGCATCCGCATTATTCCAGTCAAGTGTTACAACTCTCTCTGGTTTTGACTTTATAACTGTCTCTCCGTAGGCATGCTTCATTGTTATAGGGAATGAAGCTGTGGCAGTTGATGAAGCACTGCCCGTAGAAGCAGAGCTTGATGTGGTAGATGTTTTGCTGTCTTTTTGATGCTGTGGAGGTTGACTTTGCCGAACTTGTCACGCTTGCCGCCTTTAGACGAAACGGAATTCTTACTTGTGTCATTCTTAGCTCCACAACCTGTAACTACGGCAACTGCAAGTGCCATAGGTATTACTGCGTTTAATAAATTTTTAACTCTCATAGTCTTCCCTTTTCTTCACACGTTTACAGAAACTACAACAGTTATGCATTTCCCCTCATAATTGCACTTGCATATCTTTTTGCTCTTTCTGTGTCTTATTATGTTATGGCTTAAATATAACAATATTGTAAATAATAATCAATATCATTCTTGTACAAATTTTTATATTTATTTTAGCTTCATTTAGTGCAATATTTAATAATCACCCTCCACACCTTCATCATCTTATCAAACCTATCATAATTGTATATATTGGATACTGGTGCATCATCATATTTATATTGTAATTCATCTATATGCTGTAAATTCTTGCGTAAATTTATATTATTTTTAATGATTCTTTGACTTAACAAATCTTAATAAAAAAATGTTATAATTAGATGGATAACTATAATTTGTCTAAAAATATTTATGGATATTCATATTTTAGCTTTGTTATACTTTTGTCAGGCTCACAAATTATGAGTATTGTGAATAATATCACAAAATCAGTTCCGCTTTGTGGAAGCCTTATTTGTGGTTTTATATTTGTTCTATACTAAACTAAAACTTAAGGAAGGGATGCCTATATGTTTATTGCAAGACAGCCCATATTTGATAAGACCAAAGAAGTATATGGATATGAGCTGCTTTTTAGAAGCGACAATACATCCAACGCTTACAATGGTACCAGTGCCGAGAGTTCAACTGCTGTAGTGCTCGGCGGACTTTTTTTGAGATTGGAGTGGATAAGATAGTTGGAGATAAAAAGGCCTTTGTCAATTTCAACTACAATTCACTTATGTCCAATTCCATTGAGCTGGTGGATCCTTCAACCCTTATCATAGAGGTTCTGGAAGATGTTGAAGTTGACGCAAGGCTTATGCGCCGTTTAGATAGTTTACATAAAGAAGGATATCGTATTGCCTTAGATGACTTTTGTACAGAGCATCAAAGACTTTAAGATAGTTCCGATAGCTGATATCATCAAATATGACCTTATAGCTACACCTCTTGATACGATTCAGGATGAGGTAATGGAAGCACTCAGGCGTAAAAAGGTGCTTTTAGCTGAAAAAGGTTGAAACTGAGGAAGAGTTCATAGTCGCCCTGTAAAATGGGCTTCCAACTCTTTCAAGGTTACTTTTTTAGTAAGCCTGTTATAGTTGCGGGACTTAAGGGCAAGAAACCTGATATCACTATATACAGAAGGATACTTAATGAACTGCATCAGGAGGAGCCTTCTTTCCAGGGACTGGCTGAAATACTTGAAACTGACGTTTCAGTGGCATACAGACTGGTAAATGTAGTCAGCAAGAAGAATGAGCACGATATACAAAAAGGACTTAAGTCCGCACTTGTCAAGATGGGACTTACCGATTTTGAACGCTGGGTGCATATTATGATGCTACAGGATCTCTCTGTAAATAAGCCTCACGAGCTTATAAGGACCTCTCTTATACGTTCAAAGTTTGGCGAGCTGGTTGCCAATAATACCGGAAGCCTCTATACAAGGGCTTCTGAAGTATCGCTTATGTGTCTCTTTAGCGTACTTGATGCCATGCTTGATCTCACTATGGAAGAAGCTATGGCTGACTTGTCCATAAGCCGTGATATCAAGGATGCTCTTGTCAAACGAGAAGGCCCCTCTTGAACCTGTTCTTGAACTGGCAGAAGCCTATGAGCAGGCTGACTGGGAGAAGTTAGACCGTATAGCATCTAAGCTGGGTATTGACGCGAACCGCCTTGGAGGCTGGTATATGGAGTCCATTGAATGGTCAGATAGAATCATGGAGGGCGTATAAGAAATTCCTGTTAAAATTATAATACATCTCCAGGAACAAAAGGAGTCAGGTACATTCCACCTGACTCCTTTTTTATGACTATATCACTGCCCTAATCTCTCGTATAATAAAACCTTTTCTACTGCTCTATCCTCGCAGCAGCTATAACTAAATCGTGTCTACTGCTCTATTTTCACAGCAAATTAACTATATTTCTCCAAGCATATTTTCAGGGTCTTTTTCAGCCTTCACCTTATCATTTTGCCCTCACAATAATACCATCTTCATCTATGAGATAGGTAGTCCTTACAACTCCCATATACTCTCTTCCTGCCATCTTCTTTTTTTATGCCACACGTCATACGCCTTGATTGCAGTTAGCTCCTCATCAGAGAGAATGGTAAATGACAGTGAATTCTTTTCCTGAAATTTCTTGTGTGAAGCCACACTGTCTTTGCTTATTCCAATCACCTCTACACCTTTTTCAGTAAAAAGAGGATATCTCTCAGAATATCCACAGGCCTGCTTTTGTACAGCCCGCTGTATTATCCTTTGGATAAAAAAATAAAGTATAAGCTTCTTTCCTTTGTACTCTGATAGTGAATGCATATTGCCATCCTGATCCGGCAAATTAAAAATCCGGTGCCTTTGTTCCTACTTCTAACATAGTCCCTCCTATTCTGCTTATTCCTGATCCTCAGGAAACATAACCAAATCCCTTACAAAAACCTCAATGAACTCACGACATCCGCCACAGCCGGTGCTGCAGCCTGTTATCTCAGAAACCTCCTCGAAGGTCTTTTGCTCCTCCATTTACGGCATCGATTATCTGTCCATAGGTTACATTTTCACAATTACAAGCTATTTTATCTCTTTTCATATTTTTTCCTTTTCTATTTTTATTTTGGTTACAAAAGTCAATGAATCCTATTGAAAGCAAGCCGAACTGAATTCACTGGTTTTAACTCCTAAACATTAAATCAAGTCTAACTTAGTCTAAATGGTTATCCTATTTTTTTCAAGTGTAAATGCAAATATCGTCATTTTTTTACCAGTAATATAGCCTTATAACGAAATCAATCCCAAAGCTTACCCCAAACTTCATTGCAGACCTTTTTACAGAAATTCAGTGAAAACATATTGTCCTGTGCCTTCATTACATTTTTCTTGGCAAGTTCTTCTGTATATTGGGTTAAAGGATATACACTGGAGCCAAATCTTGCTCCATTGTTATGCATGACAGTTGCCTTCACTCCGTATTTCGCTATCCTCACCTTATTATCAGTCCCTCTTTTAAGCTTAACTTTGGCTATTCCTCCTACATATCTGTCTCCAACCCTGCCATCAGACATGGTGCTGTTAACAAAGTTCCCAAGAGAATAGTACACAAGCATCTTATGTCCTGTTTTCTTATCTGTCACATATTTAATAGGCTCTATTACATGTGGGTGAGCGCCAAGCACAAGGTCAACTCCGTTTTCCACAAATATCTTGCTCCAGATCTTTTGATAATCTGAGATTCCTCTAAAGTACTCCGTCCCCCAGTGTGGGCATACTATAGTAAAGTCTGCCTCCTTTTCAGCCCTTTTTATATCATTTATTACCTCATCTTTTACAAGATAGTTGACTGCATAAGGCATATCCTTTGGAAGAGGGATTCCATTGGTTCCGTAGGTATAGTTTAGAATCGCAACCTTTATGCCGTTTTTCTTGTAAATGCAGAGCTTCTTTTTCTGAGCCTCAGAGGTATTTATACCAACAGTCTTTATCTTAGGATATTTTTTCCAGAAGTTAAGACAGTTGTATATTCCCTGCTTCCCCCTGTCAAGTGAGTGGTTGTTGCTTTGAAGAACTACATCAAAGCCTGCATTTGCAATGGCATCTCCCAGTTCATAAGGACCATTGAAGGTAGGATAGCCACTTACCCCAAGCTCTTTACCGCCAAGGATTGTTTCCTGATTGACTATGGCTAAATCTGCTTTTTTGATAATGGGCTTAATTAGCTTAAATATCGGATTGAAATCATAGCCTCCCTTTCCATCCTCCGACCAGTAAGCAAGCCGTGTGTGTAAAAGTACATCCCCCGCCATAACAAGGTCAAGCTCGTTTTCCTTACTTTTTTTCTTTGCTTCCTTAGCAGTTTCATTTTTAACTTCATTTTTAGCTTCATTATCTGCAAATGCCTTATATTGCGGTGTTATATTGACGGTAAATAAAACCAATGAAAGCCACAATGTTAATATTTTTTTTAAGTTTCATAATCCCCCTTCTTTATATAGAAATTAAGATACAGCGTCAAAAATAGGCTTCATTTTTTTACATATAAGCCCGTAAAAAAACTCTTGCCATTTTGACCACTGTATTATATTATTTTTTTAAGATTAATTGCTAAAAAAATTTCTTCTCCATTTGAAAGTACCCTAAACTTCTTAGTCTTAAAAATCAGCTATAAGTTCAGCCCTTTCTCCCTCAGCCTCTCTAATTATGTGAAGCTTATCCTCATCAGTATCAGGTATTTCAAACTTACCATCGAGGGCAAAGGCCTTAGAAGTATTTCTAAACTCCATAAGCTTAAGCAAATCTCTTACTACAGGGCGTTCTACCTCTTTGTCCACTTCCTCCAAGGTGTAATAATGCCTGTTGATGTTTCTACCTACTTTAGTTTCTTCAAGAAGCTTAAGGTCGTTCTTACCTGCAAGAAGTCCCACATAGTACACCTGAGGTATGCCCTTTGCAAAGAACTGTACTGCCCTTGCTAATAGGTAAGCATCATCATGGTCTCCGAGAGTCGCATAGTATGTACAGTTTACCTGATAGATATCAAGGTTGTTGTAAGCGGCTGTGTTGTATATCTTCTTAACATTTGCGCCAAACTTAAATATATCTTCCTTTGTTCTCTCAATCTCTTCATCAGGAAGCAGGTCCTTTACATCTACCACGCCTATGCCATCGTGTGTATCAAGGGTTGTAAACTGCTTGTTAGGAGATTTTAGCAGCCAGTCTTTAAGGTATTTTGTTTGACCATAGTAAATAGCATTTATAAGAAGCATAGGAAGTGCAAAGTCATACACAAAGTACCCTTTTTCTGCTATTTTAAAAGGAATGGTATAATGCTCGTGAATCTCAGGAAGGATGGTAACTCCTTCAGGCGTAAGCACATCAGTAACCTCAGCTAACAACTCCCATACGTAAGGCTCTACGAAGAAACAGCTTGTACCTGCCTTCTTTGCGGCATAGGCAAAGGCATCCAGCCTTATAATAGCTGCTCCTCTCTTTGCCATACCTGTCAGATTGTCAACAAGGAACTTTTTGGCAGTATCAGAAGGGCAGTTGATATCTATCTGCTCTTCGTCAAAGGTACACCATACCTTCTCTGTAGTTCCGTCTTCAAAATGAGCCTCTACATAAGGTGCTCTTGGCTTTCTCTTGTAGATGGCATCTACCTCAGCCTCTGTAGGCTCTCCATTTTCCCAGAAATCCTTGTATCTGATAAACAGGTCTTTATACAGACTCTTATCCTTGTTTTTGAGAAAGTCCTTATAATAAGGGCTCTGCGCACTTATATGGTTTAACATATAGTCAAACATAAGATAATACTTCTTAGAAAGCTTAGTCACATCATCCCAGTCACCAAAGGCCTCATCCACTACATCATACCTCATAGGAGCAAAGCCTCTGTCTCCTGATGATGGGAAAAATGGCAGGATATGCACTCCTCCAACAGCCTTACTAAAAATGCTTGTCAAGCACCCGAGATAGGTCGTCAAAGTTATTTCCCATGCAGTCAGCATAGGTGATGAGCATAATCTTGTTCTCAAGTTTCTTCATAAGCGCTTCTCCTTTTTATATTATATTTGATTTTTCAGCTTGTCCCTAACCATCATAAGTGCATATCCAAGATAGTTATGTCCCTGCCATTCTGAGGGTATAAATCTTCTTTGATCTGTCATAGAAAGTCCTATTCCCCAGATTCTATCTTTAACTGCACACTCTACCAATGTACAATCCTTTTGTATCAAGTAATTTGCTTTTTTTAGAGAATCATTTTGAGAAAAATTTAGCCATAAGCCCTTCGTATATTACTATCTGCCTTACTCCATTCCAAATATGATCATCATAGCCTGATACAAGCCTTCCTAGCTCCTTTATTCTAGCCACATCTCTTTCGGCTAAAATTTCTTTTGCTATTTTTTCATCACCAAAACATAGAGCTTTTTTATACATCATGTATTGCTCCATAGATGAAAAATTCTATACCATCAATTCGAAAAATCTGATAAATACCAATTACTCAGGAAACCATAATCTTCCGAAGGATTGTGAAAAGCCAATAATCTTCATTATACCTTTTCCTACCTTTCTAACAGCAAGTTCCAAATCTAAATCATATAAACCATAATATGATTTCTTCAAAAAAATCTAATGGAATTTTTTTAATAATTTCGGCACTAGACAAGTCAAAAGTACCATTGATAATATGCATAAAATTCGCCTATCCAATCAGGCATAAAACCTTTCATAGCCTTACCTGCTTTTAATACATACTTTTCATTCCTACAAAAGTACTCCCAAAGTTCTAATGCACTCATCGTGTTTACAAAAGCCTGTGACTCATCAATGCTCTTCCTAGTTTGACTAAGCATATAAGCTGTTATAAAATCTTCAGTATCTTTATCTTCAAATGACTGTGCAACAAAATCAAATAGCTTACCCTGATTCTCTACTACATCAGATAAATACAACTCTGAATATGCACTCATATAACACTCCTAAATTATATTACTAAAAAAACTCTTGTTAGTTTATTCTCATCAGACTCTATAAGTTCTTTTCATTTTTTTCTTCTGGCATTAATATCTCGTTCATTATATTTGTTATTGAATTCCTCATATTCAACAGGTATAATGTCTTTTTCTATTTCAACCAGCTTAGAAAATGCTAACTCTGATTTTATGCAATATTGAATCCCTAAACCTCCTAAGGAAAGCAACTCATCCAGAATACTGATATCAACATTATCTCGCACAAACTCTTTAGCAATGTAAAAAAATAAGAAGCATTAGCTCTCCATCCCTTAATCACATCATAGTTCAATATATCAATTCCATATTTTTCAATAAACCTTGCTGACAACATTCTATATCTTTTCGAGTCAGATGCAGCTCTATGCTTCATAAGTTCAGCAAGCCATGCTAAAATATCATATTCCTGAAAAATTAAAAAAATTCTCAATCCTGTACAGTCGAGTTCATATTTGTGTACCCAACCATTAGCGCTATCAGGTCTACAAACCGCCCATTCTTTTTGCAAGTTCAATATTTTTCGGTGAGATAAAAACCACGTCCATAGTCATCGTCTATCTTCACCTTTTGCCAAATATTGGTGTAAACTGCTTTTCAGATGAGCCGTGATATAATATTTTTTTCTCCATATTTATCGCACTTTCATAATTTTTTTAATCACTTCAATTATAAGCTATTTTCGGATTTCAGACAAGCCAAAAAGAAAAAGACCGTCTCCACCCCCTTCTTGAGGATTTAGACAGTCTTATTTCAAGAATTTAAATCATTACTTTACACAATCCCATGTGCAAGCATAGCATCGCAAACCTTTATAAAGCCTGCGATATTGGCTCCTGCTACATAGTCGCCTTCCTTGCCGTATGCCTTTGCTGCGGCATCAAGGTTACGGAAGATATTTACCATAATGTTCTTTAACTTGGCATCTACTTCCTCAAATGTCCAGCTAAGACGCTCTGAGTTCTGGCTCATTTCAAGTGCTGAGGTTGCTACACCGCCAGCGTTGGCGGCCTTGCCAGGGAGGAAGTAAACTCCGTTCTTCTGGAGATACTCTGTAGCCTCTAGGGGTAGTAGGCATGTTTGCGCCCTCGCACACTGCAAAACAGCCATTTGCCACAAGAGCCTTAGCATCTTCTAGGTCAAGCTCATTCTGGGTTGCACAAGGAAGAGCGATATCACACTTCACTGTCCATACACCCTTTCCCTCGTGGTACTCGGCATTAGGTCTAGCCTTTACATACTCTGTAAGCCTTGCTCTCTTAACTTCCTTTACATCCTGAAGCACTGCTACATCTATTCCATCTGGATCATATACCCAGCCTGTGGAGTCACAAGCGGTTACAGGCTTAGCACCAAGGGCTATGGCCTTCTCTATAGCATAGATAGCTACATTTCCAGAGCCTGATACTACAACTGTCTTGCCCTCAAGGCTCTTTCCGTTTGCCTTAAGCATCTCATCAGTTATGTACACAAGGCCGTAGCCTGTAGCCTCTTTTCTTGCAAGTGAACCACCATAGCTAAGTCCCTTACCTGTGAGTACACCTTCATAAAGCCCGGTAATCCTCTTGTACTGGCCATACATATAGCCTATTTCCCTTGCACCTACACCGATATCTCCTGCAGGTACATCCTCATCAGCACCAATGTACTTATAAAGCTCGGTAATGAAGCTCTTACAGAAAGCCATTATCTCTCTGTCACTCTTTCCCTTAGGATCGAAGTCAGAACCACCCTTACCACCTCCGATTGGAAGTCCGGTAAGTGAATTCTTAAAGCACTGCTCAAAGCCTAAGAATTTGATTATACTCTGATTAACTGAAGGGTGAAGTCTTAGGCCGCCCTTGTATGGTCCTATAGCGTTATTAAACTGTACTCTAAAGCCTCTGTTTACCTGAGCCTGCCCCTTATCATCTACCCAAGGAACCCTAAAGCTGATTATTCTGTCAGGCTCTGTCATTCTCTCAAGTATAGCATCCCTTCTATACTTTTCTTCCTCCTTTTCAATCACAGGCCTAAGAGATTCAAGTACCTCTGTAACTGCCTGTATGAATTCGGGCTCGTGAGAGTTTTTTTCCTTAACCTTTGCAAGTACCTCATCAACGTATGACATAATAATTCTCCTTCTGATGTAAAATTTTGTTCTTTATTAATTGGGAATAAAATCTGCTATCAGTATAATTGTCTTGAGTTTCACTGTCAACAGTTATTTGTATATTTGTATACAATTATACAGCATACCAGCTATAACTGTAGATTATTGCCACTGAGGTATTATACAACTTAGAATATTTTAATTTACCCTTTTTACATATTACATAATATATGGTATTATATAGTTGTAACCCATAATAGAAGCCTTAAAAAGAAAAAAATAAAAAAATCGATAGAGGAGGATTAGAAGATGGCAGAGAATACAAAAAGAATTTAATCAGATAGAATATCAAAATAAATACATCAAAGAAAAAAATATGACAGAGTGGGGCTGACAATGCCCAAAGGAAAGAAAGAAGTAATAAAAAGCAAGAGCTCTTGAGGAAGGCATTAGTATAAATGAATATATAAATGCTCTTATTGACAGAGATATACAATCAAAACAGTAGGACAATAACATCCTTAATTTTTTTAATATTTCTCTTACTTTCTTTTTATATTTTACCACTATATTTTTTTCTGTTTTTTTCTGGTACCGGTATCTTTTAAACCATTCTCAAGCTTAACTTCTATATAGCCTTCCATGGCTTCATTGAGCCCTTCGTATAATTCCTCTAGTGAATCTCCTGTACTTTGGCAGCCATCAAGTTCCAGTATCCTGCCATAAAAATAATGCCCACTTTCATCGTTGACTTCCTGTACCAATCTGGTATAGGGAAGTTTCATATAATCCTTTACATTCATTTCACTATTCTCCTGTTCTATTTAAAAATATCTGCAATATATGCCTTCTTTAATGGACTTTCCTGTTTTATTGTTGTTATTGTTTATGAACAATAGTACTATATTGGGTACTAATAATCAATATTAAAAAAACCCGCCCCAAAATATGAGGCGGGCCTTCTATACTTTATAAAGTTATTAAGAACATAAGAAGTCCTATGATAAGAAACAGAGGTCCAAATACTATAAGAGCAGAAATTATCATTGCCAGTATATCCTTAAACTCCAGCTTTTCCCTTTCCTTAAACTCCTTAATATCTTCCTCAGTTTCTTCACCCTTCCTGTCACCAAGAAACCTAAGCGTGTCATAACTTCTATCAAGCTTTTTATGAAAAAACATTACTTCTTCTCTCCGTAAATACCGAGCTTATGATGGCAGGCAACTCTGTGACCTGGGGCAACCTCCTCAAATACAGGTGTTACATGCTTACATATCTCTGTACAGTAGCGGCATCTTGTATGGAACTTACATCCCTTTGGAGGGTTTATAGGACTAGGAATATCTCCCTCTATGAGAATAGTCTCCTTCTTGTCCTTATCTATATCAGTTGTAGGTATTGCAGAAAGCAATGCCTCTGTATATGGGTGGCTTGGATGAGCGTAAAGCTCCTCTGTATCCGCCTCCTCAACCATACTTCCAAGGTACATAACACCAACTCTGTCGCTGATGTACTTAATTACACTGAGGTCGTGTGAAATAAAGAGATAGGTAAGGTTACTCTTCTCCTTAAGGTCAATGAGAAGATTTATAACCTGTGACTGAATAGACACATCAAGAGCCGAAACAGCCTCATCACATACCACGAACTTAGGACGGAGAGCAAGCGAACGGGCAATACCGATACGCTGACGCTGTCCACCTGAGAACTGGTGAGGATATCTATGGATGAAATATGGAGCAAGTCCACACTCTTCCATAACCTTAAGTATATACTCCTGCATGCTCTCATCATTTTCAGTAAAAATGTTGTGAGCAAGAAGTCCCTCTCCAATAATCTGACCAACTGTCATTCTAGGATTAAGTGATGAGTAAGGATCCTGGAATATGAGCTGAAGGTCTCTTCTAAGGCCTCTTATCTCATGGTCTTTAAGCTTCGCAAGGTTGATACCGCCGTCTCTGTAGGCTTCATGTTTAGCAAAATCAGGGTTAGAACTGATTGCCTGACGCTTCTCGTCAAGGGTTTTACGGAGTTTTGCAAGCTCCTGCTCCTCAGCAGTTCTTACCTCACGTAACTTATCAATCTTATTTCTAAGAGCCTCCTTAGGCTTTTTGTCATACAGCTTCTGGAAGAACTCTTCCTTTTCCTTTGAATCAAAGATAGCCGCTGCATGGCTGTGCTCTTTAAGAAGGAGGCCGGCTACCTCTGTAAGGTCATCAAGGACAAAGAAACCACCTATAAGCTCAACTATAGTAAGATAAGCTTCCTTAGTCTTTCTTACAGCTTCATTATATTTTTCAATTGCAGCATAATTCTCTTTATCAGCATTAGATTCTTCGCTACTATTTGATTTTTTTCTAACTGTGCAGTTGCCTCATCATAAGCCTTCTTTGTCGCTTCCTCATCTACTACATGCTTCTCCCATTCCTTTTTAAGTGCCGGGATTTTTCTTCAAGGTCTCAGCTACATAGCTAGGTGCAAGGTCGTCAATATTCCTTCCGTAGTACATAGTACGGCCTGCTGTCTGCTTGTAAAGCTGTAAAAGTACACGTCCGAGAGTAGACTTACCACAGCCTGACTCTCCAACGAGGCCATAAGTCTCACCTTCCCTTATATCTATGGAGATACCATCATTAGCCTTTACGTAACGTCGCTTCTCTCAAAGTTCTTCTTGATAGGGAAATACTGCTTAAGGTCTTCTATATGAAGTAATACGTTCTTTTCGTTATTATTTTCCATTTTTTCTTGCCCCCTTTTCAGGATAGAAACACCTTACCTGATGTCCAGGCTCAACTTCAGTAAGCGCAGGCTCTTCATTTAAGCATTTCTCCGTACAATACTTACAACGTGGGGCAAACTTACATCCCTTAGGAAGGTCAAGCGGATGCGGAACTGCACCCGGTATAGCCTCAAGTCTCACACCCGAAGGAGTATCAAGCCTTGGTATGGAATTCATAAGTCCTTCTGTATAAGGATGATTATAATCATCCTTACCAAATATAGTTCTTGAAGGAGCCATCTCAACAACCTGACCGCAGTACATAACTGCAACATCATCAGCCATCTCATTGATTACCCCAAGGTCGTGGGTGATAAAGAGGATTGAAGTACCACGCTCATTCTTAAGCTCATTCATAAGCTTAAGTATCTGTGCCTGAATGGTAACATCAAGCGCAGTCGTAGGCTCATCCGCAATGAGAAGCTTTGGCTGACAGGCAAGAGCCATAGCTATCATAACTCTCTGTCTCATACCACCTGAGAGCTGATGAGGATATTGCTTTGCCACGGCCTCAGGATTAGGAATCTTTACCGCACTAAGCATCTCGACAACCTTTGCATTGGCTGCCTTTTTGCTCATTCCCTGATGGATGATAAAAGGCTCCGCAACCTGTCTTTCTATAGTAAATATAGGGTTAAGACTTGTCATTGGCTCCTGGAAGATAACGGATATATCATTTCCTCTTATCTTAGACATGTCCTTTATGGATACCTCTGCCAAATCCTTACCGTCAAATATAATCTTACCTCCGGCAATCTTACCGTTGCCGTCAAGGAGCTTAAGAATACTCATGGCAGACACACTCTTGCCGCTTCCACTCTCTCCTACTACTCCTAGGGTCTTACCTGCCTGAACATGGTAGGTAACACCGTTTACAGCCTTAACTATACCCTTCTTGGTAGTAAAGAAGGTTTTTAAGTCCTGTAGTTCAAGTAAATACTTGTTTTCTTCCACCTTTTTTACCTACCTTTCATTAGACTTAGGATCAATAGCATCTCTTAAACCATCACCTACAAGGTTAATACAGATACAGCATACACCGAGTAAGATAGAAGGGAATACCCATCTCCACCAATAACTCTTAATAACCACTGAATTGATAGCACCATTAAGCATATTACCCCAGGTAGGTCTTGGAAGTGCAACACCAAAGCCCAGGAATGAAAGTGAAGACTCCGTAAGCATACAGGTTGCAAAGTCAAGAGTTGCAGTAACTATAATAACTGAGATTACATTAGGAATTATATGCTTAAATACAATTGTAAGCTCTTTGATACCCATGGCTCTCGCTGCGGTAACAAATTCCTGCTCACGCTCTGCGAGCACCTGTGCTCTTACAAGTCTTGCAAGGCTTGTCCAGGAAAGCACACCAAGGATAACCATTATCATAAATATTCTGGCACCCTCAGGAAGCTTACCTCCTACTATAGACGAAAGAATCATTGCAAAAGGAAGGAATGGAATGGATGAAACCATTTCAGTAAGCCTCTGAAGCAGGAGGTCAACGGTTCCACCAAAGAAGCCTGATATACCACCTACAATTACACCAATGATTACGGAAATGATAACTGCAACCGCACCCATGGTCATCGTCATTCTACCACCGTTTACTATACGGTTAAGCAAGTCTCTTCCAAGTTCATCAGTACCTAAGAGGTATCCCTTAAGACCGAAGGTAGTTACCTTGCCATCCTTTGTAAGAACATAGTTCTGATAATATCCTGAAAATACCTGTGTTACGTTTTTGATAGAAGGTGCATCTGCCTGACCGAAGTTATCCTTACCCCAGGCAATAACTGAACCATCTTCCAATACAGCTGTATAATGATAACGTCCGCCCTGAACAGAAACAATCTTAGAGCTTGTTTTAGGTACATTGTTCTCACCGTTCTTTAAGTTACCCCATACAACTACAGAGCCATCTTCTTTAAGTGCAAGTGCAGTAAATCCTGAAGTAGCTATGTCCTTCACTCCACCACTTTTTAACTCCTCAGGTATTTTAGAAACCGAAGAATCATTTGAACCCAGGTAAACTACCTCACCGGCCTTGGTTAGACCAATAAGAGCATCTGATGTGAAGGCAAGCTTAGCAAGGCTTCCCTGATATTTACGTCTTATTTTAGCATCATTTACAGAGGTATTACCAAAAAGGAAGGCGTTACCATTGTCCTTTAGAACACCTGTAATCTGGTAACCGGTCGCTATCTGAACTATTTTACCGCTGTCGTTTTTGATATCGGGATTAACCTTAGTCTGATTAAGTCTTGGGTTACCCCAGGCAACGAGCTGGTCATCATCTGTAAGTGCAACTATGTGGTCTACACCTGCCGCTACCTTGACAAACTTCTTGCCCTTTACCTCCTTAGGGAAGGTACTTAGGTTAATGGTAGGGAGAACCTGCGTCTTACCCCACACATAAAGTCCGCCTGTCTTGCTTACACCTGCTGAGAAACTTGAGCCGATTGCTATGTCAGCAACCTTTCCCTGAAGGCCGTTAGGCACGCTCATCATATCAAGACCCGGTGCAAGGTTAATCTGTGTACTCTCCTCATATGAAAGGTCCTGTATGAAGAAAAGCGGACCTATGAGTACGAAAGCAAATATACATAGGAATACAATGAGTCCGCCCATAGAGAGCTTATTGGAAATGAAATTCTTGATAATCGTCCTTCCAGGCGACTGCATCTGCTCTTCCTTAAAAATATCTACATCTTTTTCTTCAATGCCATTTCTTGGCATGAACAGCCTCGCAAGCAAGGAGGCGCGTTTTTCTTATTGTTATCTGACATGTTCTCCTCCTTACTATTTTGTTATTCTTACACGTGGATCAACTATACCGTAACTAAGGTCAATAATAAGGTTACCAACCAGTGACACCACAATATAGAACATCTGAACACCCATCGCAAGATTATAATCAAGTCCGTTAAGTGCCTTAAGGTAGATACGTCCCATACCGTTAAGTGCGAATATAGACTCAGTAATAATAGAGCCTGAGAATATACCTATAAACCAGCTTATGATAAGTGTTATGATAGGAAGAAGCGCATTTCTCCAAGCGTGTGAGTAGATAACAACTCTTTCACGAAGTCCCTTCGCCCTTGCAGTTCTGATATAATCCATACGAAGCGCATCTATCATAGCGGCTCTTACATATCTTGTCATACCACCAAGGGATGCAAGTGTAAGTACCATAGTAGGAAGTACCATATATTTAACTCTATCAAGGAAGAGTACCATGGCACTACCCTTGATATTCGGCGTGTTCATACCCGAAACCGGGAACCACCGAAGCTGAACCGCAAACACATAGATAATGATAAGTGCGAATATAAACACCGGCAAGCTATACCCTATGATAGTCAGGACTTGCACCACCGTATCGAATTTCGAGAATTTTTTCACCGCACAGTATATGCCTAACGGTATCGTTATGCCAAGCGCAAAAAACGTTACCAGGAGATTCAGAAAGATGGTATTCTTCATCGGCTCAGTTATTACATCAGTAACCGGCTTTTTATATATAATCGAATCACCGAACTGAAGAGTAACAACCGACTTAATCCACTTTCCATACCTTACCGGTGCCGGATCATCAAGCCCCATCTGCTTTCGCATGTTTTGGTATACCTTCTCAAACTGTTCCGGTTTGAGCTTGTCTCTCTGACTTGATACCTGCATCATTGCCGGATCTCCCGGGATTGCATTATACAGAGCAAAAATTAATACCGACATGGTAAAAAAATACAAACACCATGTACAGCAGACGCTTTGTAATATACTTTAGCATACTTCTTACCTGCTTTCATTTAATGTTTTTCTGTGCACCGCATATAGGACGGTTCCCATCCTCAGTGCGGTAAACAGAAAGCGTACTCTAGTATACAATAATACACGCTATTTTGCAAGTATTATAATAGGAAATAAGTCCGGGAAATTTTCTTCCCGGACCTTGATTTCCTGCTATTTATCAGCATTTTGCATAAATATACAAATTAGGAATTTTGATTTTTTTTATTCCTGTACCCAGCAATAATTAATCTGTGAGGTGATATCCCAGATAGCATCCTTAATTCCGTCATAGCCCTTTAACTTTTTGTTAAAGAAGTCATGGTACTCATTTGAGTAGAGTGGAAGGTCAGGAAGGAGCTCATTCCATTTCTGCTGGAATTTCACATATCTGTCTAAGTACTCTTTTTTTCATTAGATGGGTCAACAACATTTAAGTTCTTGGCAAGCTTTGCAAGCTCTTTATCAGATATCCTGTTTGTATTCTGTGGATTACCTATAGCATAAGAGAATTCAGGATTGTAAATAGCACTGAAGCCAACACCCATGTTGTACATGTTATAGTCATTTTTCTTTGTCTGACCATAGTTCTCTATAAGCTCGTTAAATGTAACTACGTTCTGCTTTTATCTCCATACCCGCTTTCTTTACATCTTCACTGTTAGCAAGCTTGGTTGCAAGAAGGTCAGATACAGGGTTATTCTCTGATGAACACCAGTTAATGATAAGAGGCATAAGCTTACCATTATCAAGCTTCTTATAACGAAGTCCGCTCTTATATGGCTTGCCGTCCTTATCAAGTGTAAATCCTGCCTTTTCAAGCTCTGCTATAGCATTGTCAAGTGAGAAGCTGTACTGATTGAGAGCACCTATCTCATCTTCTCTAGCCTCAACCATCCACTGAGCAAGTCCGTAGTTACCATTAACTACTGAGCCGTGTCCGCCTGTAAATGTCTTGGCAAATTCATTTCTGTCAAGGAGATAACCTATAGCGTGACGAACCTCTACATACTGAGTAGGTCCTCTGTCACATACAAATACGAGCTTACCATAGCCGTTACGAGGATATTCTACATAGCCGTGGGTTCCCTTATCTACAAGGTCCATACCTGAGTTAATCTCAGTTCCCTCACCAAGGTGAAGAAGGATATCAACACCGCCTGTATTAAGCTCATCCATCTGGGTCTCAGGCTGTACGAACTTATAGATGATTGTGTCTATATAAGGCTTCTGTCCTTCATAGTTACCAACATAATTAGGATTCTTTACAAGAGTATAAGTATTAGATGTCTCATCATACTTCTCTTTCATATAAGGACCCGAATAAGCTGTAAGATTGAGACGATACTTGTTTACAAATTTATCGAGGTCTTTTTGCCTTGAGATCCTTTTGTAAAAATAAGCACCTTTGCCATCATCCTTTATGTCATAGCCTTCAGGAAGCCATCCCTTCATGTATGCAGGTATTGCACTAGCAAGTGCATCCTGATAGTAGTTAGGCAGGTAATCCTTTGATATAGTTACTGAAAACTCATAGTCTCCCAAAAGTCTGAAGCCCTTAAATACCTTGGTCTTACCGGCATTGTAGTCAGTAAAGCCATCAAAATATGAACCTGAAGTATTATCTGTAGCTCCCATTTCTACTATAACAGGTGATGAGAAGAAAAGGGTTGAAAATGCATAGTCTTTAGCTGTGATAGGGTCGCCGTTACTCCACTTCATGCCTTCCTGAAGCTTATAAGTAGTGGTAATGGTTCCATCATCATTCTTGGTATCATTCTTCTCTTTGACTACATTTGGATTGACTACATATTTACCATCTTTGTCAATTTCTATTGTACTGCAGCCAAATGTCATATTGTATACAGCTAAGTCAGATGAGTTATTTGACCAGTATGGATAAATATCACCATTTGACTGTGTACCATCACCGATTATAAGCTGTCCGCCACTAACAGGTGTAGCCGCTGCTGAAGAGCTGCCTGACGCTGTACTTGACGCAGATGAAGTAGTGGTAGAGCTGGCTGTACTTGCACTTCCTGATGTAGTTGTACTCTCAGTAGAAGTAGCATTGCCGCCACAGGCCGTAAGTGAAACTGCCATTACACCTGCAAGAAGAGCACTTAATAGTTTCCTTTTTTTCATACTTAGAACCTCCCCTTTTTTTATTCATTATGCAAAAATCTTCAACCAGACACCATCGTTTGGTTATCACTCTTGTATAATGGTTTCGTTTATTATATTACCTAGGAAAGACAGTTGTCAAGTGCATACGTACAGTTATCTCATATCGTCATATCAGCTATATATTTTTTTATATAACAAGTTATCACGTTAACGTGATGATAAAAATATAGCCGGACTCAATAGGAATCCGGCCACCATATATTTTAGATTATTCCTGAACCCAGCAGTAAATAAGCTGAGAAGTGATATCCCAGATAGCATCCTTGATTCCCTCATAACCCTTTTAACTTCTTATTAAAGAAGTCGTAATACTGGTTAGAGTAAAGAGGAATATCAGGAAGCTGATCGTTCCATCTCTTCTGGAAGGCTACAAACTTGTCAAGATACTCATCTTCCTTAGAAGGATCTACAAGGTTGAGGTCTTTTGCAAGCTTAGCAAGCTCCTTATCAGAAATCTTATTCTTATTTGCAGGATCACCAACCTTATATGCCTGCTCTGGCTCATAAAGGACGTTGAAGCCTATACCAAGGTTGTACATATTGTAGTCGTTTGGCTTAGACTGCTCATAGTTCTGGATAAGCTCATTAAACGTAACAACTGTCTGCTTAATTTCCATACCTGCTTTCTTTACATCCTCGCTGTTGGCAAGCTTGGTTGCAAGAAGGTCTGATACAGGGTTGTTCTCTGATGAGCACCACTTGATGGTAAGAGGCATAAGCTTGCCATCATCAAGCTTCTTATAACGAAGTCCACTCTTGTATGGCTTTCCATCCTTACCAAGGGTAAATCCGGCCTTTTCAAGCTCTGCGACAGCCTTCTCTACTGAGAAGCTATACTGGTTAAGCTTACCTATCTCATCTTCTCTTTCTTCTACCATCCACTGAGCTGTACCATAGTAGCCGTTAACTACGCTGCCGTGTCCGCCTGTGAATGTCTTAGCAAATTCATTTCTGTCAAGGAGATAAGCAACGGCACGACGAACCTCTGCATACTGTGTAGGACCTCTATCGCATACGAATAAGATTCTTCCATATCCATTACGTGGATAATCTACATAGCCATGAGTTCCCTTGTCTACAAGATCCATACCTGAGTTAATCTCGTTTGCCTCACCCATTTTTACAAGAATATCAACGCTTCCTGTATTAAGCTCATCCATCTGAGTCTCAGGCTGAACGAACTTATAGATAATTGTATCGATATGTGGCTTCTGTCCTTCATAGTTACCCTTGTAGTAAGGATTCTTTACAAGAGTGTAAGTATTAGAAGTCTCATCGTATTTTTCCTTCATGTAAGGACCTGAATAAACTTTCAAATCCATACGGTATGCATTAACCTGCTTGTTAAGCTTCTTAGCATCTAAGTCCTTCGTAAAATAAGCACCCTTACCGTCATCCTTTATATCATATCCAGGAAGCCATCCCTTCATATAACCAGCGCTTGCCGCTGTAAGGGCATCCTGATAGTAGTTTGGAAGGTAGTCCTTATTGATGGTTACTGAGAATTCATAATCTCCTAAGAGTCTAACACCCTTAAACACCTTGGTCTTGCCTGAATTAAAATCAGCAAATCCAACTAACTTAGAGCCTTCAGTATTGTCTGAAGCTCCCATTTCTACAAGCTGTGGTGAAGAGAAGAAAAGTAATCTGAATACATAATCCTTTGCAGTGATGCCTTCACCGTTGCTCCACTTAAGGTCTTCCTGGAGCTTATATGTAGTAGTAATAGTACCATCATCATTCTTCTTATCGGTCTTTTCTTTAACTACCTGTGGATCTACTACGAACTTACCATTCTTATCTACAACTATAGTGTCATATCCTGATGTAAGTTTGTAAACACTGTTATCTGATACATTATTTGACCAGTATGGATAAATATCACCGTTTGACTGTGTCTGGTCACCGATAATAAGCTGTCCTCCATCTACAGGTGTCTCTGTAGCAGATGATGTGCTTCCTGATGCAACGCTTGTACTTCCTGATGCAACACTTGCTGTGCTTCCTGATGCAGCGCTTGTACTTCCTTCAGTTGAAGCAGAGTTACCGCCACAAGCTGTAAGTGTTACCGCCATAACACCGGCAAGAAGAGCGCTTAAAAGCTTTTTCTTTTTCATTGTCTTAATTCCTCCTTTATATTTGCAAAACAAAGGTAATTAATGACTACCCTTGTAAAACAATGCTGCATTATTATATGCTAACACAAAGACAACTGTCAAGCCCGTGTAAACATTTAGTATGTATATAATTTCATAATTATTTGTTATATTAATTATAAATAACGGTTAAGCACCAATTTGTGTGCATTTCACTTAAAGTGCTGGACTTTACCTTGACAGGCATGATACAATTTTTAAGGTATTAGCATAAAACCTACGGTATACGGGTATTATAGATAGTTGGATGCTTATAATACCTGCATCAATCTATGATTATAAGGAGCATTGTAATGGATAATACTACAAGATTTATACCTAAGCCTTTTGAAGTATATAGGCATTTTAAGGGGCATTTTTATCAGATATTAAATATAGCAACACATAGCGAAACGGGGGAGGAGCTGGTTATCTATCAGGCACTGTACGGTGACTTTGGTATATACGCAAGACCGCTATCTATGTTTCTAAGCAGGGTAGACCATGAAAAAAATATCCCCAGGTAAAGGAAAGGTATAGGGTTTACCAAGGTAGCTTTAGTAAATACTCAGGCGCAAGGCACTGTCCTTCGTACAGCTTCTGCCGAAGCAAGTCCTCAAGCTTCTACCGTTTTAGGCGGGGCATTGGCATCATCTAAGGCTGAGCCTGCTAATACTTCAAATACCTATACAGATGATGATTCAAAAAAGAGGGCTGAGACTCTTTTTATGGAGTTTCTTGATGAGGATGACTTCAATAGAAAAAGAAATATATTAAAGGCCATATCAGGGATAGCTACCAATTCTATGATTAACAATATGGCAGCTTCTCTAGACCTCGTTGTAACCGGCGAATCCAGGGATAGAGACATCAAGATGATAGATGATTATATAAGGGCAAGAATACATTTTGATGGTGTAAGACATAGAGATTAAGCAGTTTTTATCCATACCAGTCCTTTAATTTTAAAATGATCCGGCTCCCATGCTTTGACTGATTTTAAAGATAGGGAGCCGGTTTTGACTATATAATTTTTTTATTATTCACTAACTGTAAGTTTACCGTCTACTGCGTCCACCTTAAGTACGCTTCCCGCAGGAATGTCCTTCTTAATTATCTCTTTAGCAATCAAGGTCTCAACCTCTGACTGGATAAGTCTCTTAAGAGGTCTTGCACCGTAGTTAGGATCATAACCCTTTTCAATGATATAATCCTTGGTCGCTTCGCTTACTTCAAGACTAAGATTCTTTCCGCTAAGTCTATACTTTAAGTCCTTAAGCATAAGGTCAACTATCTTGCCGATGTTTTCCTTCTGTAAAGGCTTGTAGAATACAATCTCGTCAAGCCTGTTAAGGAACTCAGGCCTAAAAGCTTGCTTTTAAGAAGGTCATTTACACTGTCGATGGCTTCTTTTTGAAATCTCACCATTCTCCTGTATTCCGTCAAGTATCTGCATAGAGCCAAGGTTTGACGTAAGGATAATGATTGTGTTCTTAAAGTCAACTGTCCTTCCCTGTGAGTCGGTCACACGGCCGTCATCAAGTACCTGTAAAAGTACATTGAATACGTCAGGATGAGCCTTTTCTATCTCATCAAAAAGCACTACTGAATAAGGCTTTCTTCTGACTGCCTCAGTAAGCTGTCCACCCTCTTCGTAGCCAACATATCCCGGAGGCGCTCCAATCAGCCTGCTCACGGAGTATTTCTCCATGTATTCACTCATATCTATTCTTACAAGGTTCTTCTCATCATCAAAAAGTGACTGTGCAAGCGCCTTTGCAAGCTCTGTCTTACCAACACCGGTAGGTCCTAAGAAGAGGAAGGAGCCAACCGGCTTGTCAGGGTCCTTGATACCTGCTCTTGAACGAAGTATTGCCTCTGATACCTTGGTTACAGCCTCGTCCTGTCCGATAACTCTCTCGTGAAGTATACCCTCCATATTGAGAAGCTTCTCTCTCTCACCCTGCATAAGCCTTGTGATAGGGATACCTGTCCAACGTCCTACTATCCTTGATATCTCTTCCTCACCAACATGGTCACGCAGAAGGCTGTTTGAAGAATTACTGCTCTCCTCAGCAAGTTTCTCCTGCTTTTCAAGCTCTGCCTTAAGGTTAGGAAGACGTCCGTACTTAAGCTCTGCAGCCTTATTAAGGTCGTACTCTCTCTCGGCCTTTTCAATGAGGGCATTTACCTCGCCGATTTCCTCACGAAGCTTCTGAACCTTCTCTATGGCATTCTTCTCATTCTCCCACTTTGCCTTCATTTCGTTAAACTTCTCACGAAGGTCTGCGAGTTCTTTTCTTATATCCTCAAGATGAGCCTGACTAAGCTTGTCATCTTCTTTCTTAAGGGCAGCCTCTTCTATCTCAAGCTGCATTATTTTTCTTGATATGTCATCCATCTCAGCAGGCATGGAATCCATCTCAGTCCTGATAAGTGCGCAGGCCTCGTCAACAAGGTCTATAGCCTTGTCAGGGAGGAACCTGTCTGAGATATATCTATGTGAAAGGGTAGCTGCAGCTATAAGAGCAGCATCCTGTATCTTAACACCGTGGAAAACCTCATATCTCTCCTTAAGTCCCCTTAGTATAGAGATAGTATCTGCAACTGTAGGCTCATCTACTATTACAGGCTGGAACCTTCTCTCAAGTGCAGCATCCTTTTCAATGTACTCTCTGTACTCATCAAGTGTTGTTGCACCTATACAATGCAGCTCACCTCTTGCAAGCATTGGCTTTAAGAGGTTGCCGGCATCCATAGCTCCGTCTGTCTTGCCTGCACCGACTATGGTGTGAAGCTCATCTATGAATAAGATAATCTCGCCTTCTGACTTCTTTATCTCGTTAAGTACAGCCTTGAGCCTCTCTTCGAACTCGCCCCTGTACTTTGCACCAGCCACAAGAGCACCCAAGTCAAGGGAGAATATCTTCCTGTCCTTAAGTCCCTGTGGAACATCACCCTTTACTATTCTAAGCGCAAGTCCTTCTGCTATAGCAGTCTTACCAACACCCGGCTCACCTATAAGCACCGGGTTATTCTTTCTCTTTCTTGAGAGAATCTGAATCACATTTCTTATCTCATCATCCCTGCCTATAACAGGGTCAAGTTTATTATTTCTGGCAAGCTCAACCAGATCCTGCCCGTATTTTTTTCAAGAACATTGTATGTGTCCTCAGGGTTCTGGTTTGTAACTCTCTGATTGTCAGCGTACATCCATAAGTACTTTATAAAACTCCTTCTCTGTAATATTAAACGTCTTAAATAACTCCCTCAGCTTGCTGTCAGGCTTTCTAAGGAGACCTATCATAATATGCTCTACGGATGTGTATTCATCCTTCATCTTGATTGCCTGTGCCTCAGCTTCATTAAGGGCGACATTTGTCTCATTGGATATATAAGTTTCACCACTCACATCACCTGTAACCTTAGGTAATGCGTCAATTATATGTCTTGTTTCTGCTTCAAGATTAGGTAGAGACTTGCCCATCTTGGTTATAAGCTCACCTATAAGCCCTGACTCACCTGTAAGCAGGGCAAGTAAAACGTGCGACTCTTCTATGTAGGAATTGTAGTTATCCCTCGCCAGGTTTCTCGCAGCTTCAAGAGCCTCCACGGATTTAGCCGTAAGTTTTGATGTGTTCATATTGCCTCCTTTATACTATATTCACGCCACTTTTAAGGTAATCCTCATAAGAAGCATGAATCATTTTTTCTATTAATTCTTCATCGCTTATGTGTTCAAAATAAAACTTGATGCATTTGTCAAGCACCTTGATGTACTCTCCTATTGCAGCCGCTATTTCATTTTCACTAAGCTCATTTTCATCTGATACTTTAAGAAAGCCTCTCATATACTTTGCATTGTCAAAGTCAGACGGAACTCCCTCGGGGTGAAGCTCGCTTAGGTATCTGTTCTCCATATCTATCCATCTTGTGAAGAAGTTCTCCACAGCATCTGTAAAAGTTCCTGCTTGCTGGTTCTAAATGAAACCTTAAGCCTTCCAACTATCTCCTTGGGTTCCCTAAAAAGCTCGATGGTATAATTTATCATAGGACGGTACTTATATCTTATTGGGCTTCTTAAGGCAAACATAGAATCAGATGACCTGTCAAGTATCTGATAACAACTCTCCGAAAGTATCCCTTCAAGCTGAGTAAATATATCCTTCATCCTCATTTCGGGAGTTGTATAATTAACGTTCTCTGCAAGTATCTGGTTAATAAGATTGGAGCGGTTGGTATTCCTCTCGTAAGCCAGCCTGTCTATAGCCTCAACCACATCATCCATAAGCACCAGACTATATACACTCTTTTTCAAATCATCATCTCCTGTCTAAGCAATGCTCGATATAAGCTTGTATTTTTTAGGTCATTTCTTATATCTGAGAAGGATAATAACACAGTTTAAATAATTTGTCAAGTGTTTTTATATAAATTTTTTTACAAATTATTTTTTTACGTAGTACGAATTATATTTTTAATCCTGTATAATCGCGGTGGAAGCCACTACAGACTTAAGCTGTAGTGGCTCGTATAAAAAAGGAGCAGCTTTAGCCACTCCTCTTAAATATAATTTTGGGATATAAGTTTCAAAGTATAAATCACCCGTTGACACCGTTTTGCAAGCGGCTACATTACCTTTTAACGCCTATATCTTAGTAAAAACTTTATACAGTTTTATTTGGATATATCCTTGATATAATCCACCTTCTTAGGCGTAATGGTCTTAGCCTTCTCTATTGCAGACACAAGTACATCTCGGATTGGAATAGTCATGCTTACATTGGTTGCACCACTGAAGTCATAACCGTCTCCACCACCAAATACAAAGTCATTGGTTACAACTCTGTAGGTCTTCTCATCCTCAAGCGGAGTGCCGTCTGACAGGGTAATCTTGGTTATCTTGCTTCCATAAGGCTTGGTTCCATCATATTCAACTATAAGACCGCTAAAAGCACCATCTGTTGTACTAGGCATATCTATACCGTGGTCAATAGCCTTCTTTATGTCCTTTCCCTTTAAGTCCATAGATGTAAGATAGTTGTCAAACGGCATAATCTCGTATAAATCACCCATGGTAATCTTGCCCTTTTCAAGGGTACGTCTTAAGCCACCGCCATTCTGTATAGCAATCTCAGCCTTAGCTTCATCAGCCATAACCTCACACGCCCATCTTCCAAGCAGGGTTACACTTCCTTTGTCACTTCTGTTATGCGTAAATGCCTCAGTTGCCTCTCCTAATACCTTATTCTTCTTATCCGCTATTTCAGCCTGAAGCTTGGTATAGAACTCATCAGCCTTAGCAGACTTGATTATCTTATCCTTTATAATACTTGCATCATAAAGCTCTGTAGCAATATCTTTTACCTTGTAAGTTGTCTTCTTCACAACCTTGTATTTAGACTTCTTGGCCTTTTTCTTATCGTTTTTAGCCTTAACGCTCACTTTTATCTTCTTTGATGTAACCTTCTTATCTACATCTAAGGTTACATGGCCTACTGCACGTCCATAGCAGTATGCCTGAAGTATAGGCACATTATTCACCTTGCCATTTACACTTCTGTGAGAATGTGCAGAAAGCACGAGATTAAGTCCCTTTACCTCATTTGCAAGCTTGGTTGCATTACCTGTAATTTCCTTTGTATCAAAGTTCTGGTCTGAGTCAATGTGCGTAAGAGCAATGATAACATCAGGCTTGCCCTCTTTTGCCTTTCCCGACTTAAGGTATTTCACCCACTCATTGGCTGACTTTACAGGGTCTCTAAATTCAAAGTTCTCCACATACTCAGCCTTGGCAAGAGAAGGTGTATCAGGATGCGCAAGGCCTATAATACCAATCTTTATCCCTGATTTTTTAATTATTATATATGGGCTTGCCCATGATACCGGCTTGTTTGTCTTTCTGTCATATATATTGGATGCAAGATACTTAAAGCTTCCATCCTTTGCCCAACCTTTAATCTTCTCATATCCCCAGTCAAACTCGTGGTTTCCTACTGCGGATGCTAAGGTATTCATACCCTTCATCATAGCAGTTACAGGCTTGCCAAAGGTTAGGTTAGAATCCGCAGTTCCCTGATAGTTATCACCACCGGAAAGCACTATTGTGTTAGGGATGTGTAGCCTTAAACTCATTTACATAGCCTACCATCTTAGCCATACCCATATTACGTTTCTTACCTGTAATTTCCTCAGTAATATTGCCATGGAAGTCGTTGAAATAAAGTATGTGAACGTCTTCCTTATCCTTTAATGCAGCCTTTACTCCAAGTGCTTTAAGCTTATCTTCTGAAAGGATGCCGGCTCTTACAAGGTATTCACCGAATTTGGTCTTGGTTCCATCACCCAGTTCAGCATTTAGACTGTTTAAGATAATCTCTGCAGCCTCTTCCCTTGTTACATTATCCTCAATGTAATCACTTTCATCAACGAGGCCCTGTTTAACAGCCAGATTTTCTGTATCAGTAAAGGCATCCTGATAGTTTAATGCCCTAAGTACAAGGCCTAGAAGATAATCTTCCTTAGCAGTCTCATTTTCATTAAAGCTGTCCGCCTTTTGCACAAGCCCCAAGTCGTACGCAAGGCCTAAATACCCCTTATAAGCAGCAGATGCATCACTAAAAGGATTGAGCTTTACATAGTCTTCCTTAGTATTTACATCCTCCTTGTAGCCAAGTGCATTTAACACAAGTACAACAGCTTCACCCTTTGATATAAATCCATCTTCGTTTCCCTTTACTGCATCAGTAAAAAGGTTAGCCTCTCTAAGCTTCATCTCCTGCTTAGATGCATTTGCGGCAATCACAGAAGCAGTACCCGTACAGACTAAAGGCTCCTACAAGTGCCAGTGACAGCAGTTTCTTCATTTTTCATTGTACACCCTCCTTAAAAATAAATTGTTCTAATACCATCCACACCCCGATTGTCATACTGTCATAGTGTCAGCCCTTTATAGACAGCCATAGTCAATCTGAGATAGATAGTATCCATTACGAATCATCTGCTATTTAACCGCAGACAATACACTTTAGTTAAATTCTACATATATTTCCTGATATATTCAAGACACTCATGTCCTTTTTTTATGATATTTTTTTATTTTTAAATGAATTCTTATATGTAAAATATACAAAAAGCTTCTACTTAGTACTTGAGTTTCCTGCTTTATTTTGATATCTTATGATACAGGACTCCTACAGATATGTTTATAGTAGTTCTTGCATAAGATAATATATCCTCTTGCAAACAGTCCAGAACCTAATTTTATATTTTTGACACTTGCATCATTAAATAAATTTACGGAGTTTTGTATGAAAAAGTTTTACAGCATAGCAATAACTATATTTTTTTAATGAATTTAGCTTTTTATATTAGTGGCATTTACCAAGGCTTACTCTGACGAGCTTTCATCCGACAAGGACATGAGAAGGCATTATTCAGAGGCAATGGAGGATACTGACTACATCATATTCAAGGCGAAAGTACTTGAGATTGAGTATGATGACACGAACGAAAAACGAAATGTATCACTGGAGGCGGACATCAGATATCAGCATCTTAAGGTAGAAATACTTGATGGAAGCCATAAGGGTGAAACCCTTACCATACGCCATACCATAGAGAGAATAATGCCAGGCTACTACATATTCAAGGTAGGGGACAAGCTGCTTGTAAGGGCTACAGAAGAAAATGGACAGATAGAGACAGTAAAAATACAGGAAAAGGTGAGGGATACACAGGTTTACCTTATAGTGGGCCTTTTTATAGCTCTGCTTTTAATCATAGGCGGTTTTAACGGACTTAAGACTTTGATTTCTCTGGTTATAGCAGTAGCTATGATATTCTTTGGCTATATACCGCTTATAATAAAGGGTGTAAACCCCATCCTTGCTTCGCTTGGAATTTCCATACCCGTAGTTATAATAACCCTTATTATTATAAGTGGACGGAATATCAAAACTTTGGTTGCTATAATAGGCACTTCTCTGGGCGTAATAATTTCAGGCATTTTAGCCTTCGTCTTTGGGAACTTTGCCCATCTTACAGGGCTTGCAGACGACAGCTCCATAAGCCTCGCCTACATACCGCAGTTTAGGAATCTTGATTATAAGGGAATACTCTTTGGTACAATTCTCATAGGTGCTATAGGAGCCATCATGGATGTCGCCATTTCTATAGCCTCAGCCCTTTATGAGATAAGTACGCTAGATAAAAAAATATTACCGGGAAAAAAATATGATAATATCCGGTATGAACATAGGAAAAAGACATGATGGGCTCAATGTCAAATACTCTGATTCTTGCTTATGTGGGCACTACCCTGCATTTAATTATCTTATTCATTGTATACAAGATTAGGTTTATAGAAATAATCAATCTGGATTCTATTGCCACCGAGATAATAAGGGCAATGGCGGGAAGCATAGGGCTAATTATTACAATCCCGGTTACTGTGGTAATTGGTACAGCGATATACAAAAACAAGAAATGATATACTTTTTTTCAAGGTAGATATGATTATGGTTATTAGTATGTCTACCTTGAATTCGTATATCATTATTATAATGGTTTATATTAACCGCAAGTACACAAAGAAAATACTGTCGAATTTTTACTATATGCCAAATAGAGGCTATAAAGAAATCCATTTTCTTTAAGCCTCTACTTTATTATACATCTGCCTCTGCATCATGCATCCTTTTAATCGACTCCATTATATGGTCGTGTGCATATTCTTCAGCGACCTTTACATTTTTATTCCTAATGGCTTCAACTATTCTCTTGTGCTCCAGGATAGAATGTTTAGCCCTCTTTTTCTTCAGAAAGGTTCACCTTTCTAACCTTCTGTGCATAGTGATGATAGTCCACCAGCAATTTTGATAAAACCCTGCTGCCACAGGCATGGTAGAGTATTTTATGAAATTTATTGTCTAATTCAACTACCTGCTCAAAATGTTCTTTCTCTGCATGGAATTCAGCTAAAAACACAGATTCTTCCATTTCCTCAAGCTGTTCCTCGGTTATATTCTCACAAGCCCAGGCGAGCACAAAGTCCTTCAAGATAAGACCTTATCATAAATATATCATTTACATCTTTGTCTGAAATGCCTGTGACATAAGCCCCTTTATTGGGTATAATTGTAACCAGACCCTCAAGTTCAAGCTGTCTTAGAGCCTCTCTGACAGGAGTCCTGCTCACACCTAACTCCTTGCCTATAACCACTTCCTTAAGTTCTTCCTTGTCTTTGTACTTCCCAAGAAGAATGTCCTCTCTGAGCCTTCCAAAAACCCTGCCCCTTAAAGAATGACTATCAGCCAGTTCATAAGAATTGTCCATATTGTCCATTTTAATCCGCAGCCTCCATGCATACAAAATATAATACACCTTCAATTGCAAGCAGGCTTGCACAGGAAAGCATACTTTTACCAGCGTATTAAATATTAATACACGTATCATTGTATACAATCCCGCATTTTATGTCAATAGTTAGCAGACAATCAGTTTCTGTACTTTTTAATTAAAAACAATAGTTTTATTTTTACAAATAAACGTGTTATCGATCCAATCAAAGTCATAAGAATAGTTGAAACATATATCTCACAGGCAATGCCATTTAGTACCAGCCCGACCAAGCGACCTATTGCTGACCTCTTAAACCCTGCCTTCCAGTCTTGCACGATAAATGTACCGGAGCCGATGATGCCAATTATAATAAAAATTACCAACCCCTCACTAAGAAATACTATTCTGAAATTTGTTGCAAGAAATACTAGTATCAAATTAACAATTCCAATTCCTACACAAAAACTTCTATGATGGCTTATGTTCTTCATTTTCCATTTTTATTACCCCTCTCTTGTTTATCCCCAAATAATATATTATCTATAAGTTTATGTCAAGCAGTTAAATCTTCGAGTGAATATTCTAAGACTTTGGAGAGTTCAGGAAGCGTAAGCTCTACCTGATAACCTATCTTCCCTGCACTAAAGATAATTACCTCTCTCTCAGCTGCGCTTTTATCTATAAAGGTTTTGAAAGGCTTCTTCATGCCTATAGGAGAACAGCCTCCGTGCACATAGCCCGTTAAAGGCAGAAGTTCCTTTGATTTAAGCATTTCAATGCTTTTCTCCCCTGCTGCCTTTGCCGTCTTTTTAAGGTCAAGCTCCTTAGCTACAGGGATGACAAAGACGTAGTTTGTCCCTGATTTGGATGTGGTTACAAGAGTTTTAAATACATCGGCAGGATTTTGTCCCAGTATATTAGCCACCTCGACACCATTGGTAGTAGGTGTATCTATATAGCAGTGGCTTGTATACTTTACCTTCTTGCTATCCAATACTCTCATTACATTGGTTTTTTCTTCGTGTTTTGACATAATTTCATCCTTTTAATAAAGTATAATAGTTAGCAGAGTTTAACTATACGAAAGTGAACTTTTGATATAGGTAAACCTTGCTAACTATCTTAGACACTTACTTAACTAATTTCTCGCTCCAGTCAGCTTCCTTAAAGCCCACGAGCACAGTCTTTCCATCAACAACTATAGGACGCTTTACAAGCATTCCATTTGTAGAAAGTAGTTTAAGCTGTTCCTCTTCACTCATCCCCGGAAGTTTGTCCTTTAACTGCATTTCCTTATAAAGCATTCCACTGGTGTTAAAGAACTTCTTAAGAGGAAGGCCGCTTTTCTCCCACCACTCCTTAAGCTCATCAAATGATGGATTCTCCTCCACAATGTGGCGCTCAGTGTATTTTACTCCCTCCTCATCAAGCCATTTCTTGGCTTTTATACAGGTAGAACACTTTGGATAGTATATGAATAACATAGATTTTTCCCCTTTCTATTTTTTTAGATTCAAGTGTATTTGCCTCTCCATGATATGGAATTACTACCGCTTCATATCTTGCCATCAAGTCTCAGGCAAAATTGATACTTCTTAAACCGTTTCATCAAATTATATAACCATTGTACTACTTAGTCAAATGTACAACTCTATCTACCTTTTACCCCTTTTACCGCCCCCTTCATCATACCTGATACAAGAAATTTCTTAAATATCAGTGCAAATAGCGCAGGGGGTATGAGAGTCAGTATACCTATGTACTGCTGTCATACCATAGTCTACAGTGTCTTTAGTTATAAACTCAGAGGTTACTATAGCTATAGGCTTAGTATTACTGTTTGATGCAAGAATAAGAGGTATTTGAAACTGGCTCCAAGTGCTTAAAAATATAATAAGCACTGCAGATGCTATGATTGGATAAGATGTCGGGATTATCACCCTTATAAAGGTACCCATCTTGTCGCATCCGTCAACCTTTGTCGCTTCATCCAAATCCTTTGGTATGCTGGCAAAAATAATTTGAAATCAGCCATACTATCACAGGAAGATAAGAGGTCACATACACGAGGCTAAGCGTATATACATTGTTTAAGAGCTTAGTCGCATAAACATTTTATAGATTGGTATTATCGTCGCCATTACCGGTATTGCCATTGTAACAAGCAAGCTGTTTTTTTAACAATATCCTTACCGATAAACTTGAAACGGCCTAGTGCAAAAAGCAGACAGTAAGGCCATTGGAATACAAATGATTATAGTTACCAGACTTGCATAGGCAGAGTTTTTTTATCCCTGACAATAAAAAGAGCTCCCTGACTTGAGGTCGATCAAATAAAAGTCTTGTAGTTTTTAAGGGTAGTTTCTTCAGGCAAAAAGAGAGGCTCTTTCCCAGCACCAATGAATCGGGCGTAACCGAGATAATAAATGTCCATATAAACAGATCGGCATAAAAATACCAAAAAAACAAAAATCAGAGCCATACTGTACAGGATTTTTATTAATTATTTTTCACTAGAATTCCACCTCCCTATTAAGGCTTTTTATGTATACAAAGCCCAGAATTCCTGCAAATACCATAATTATGTAAGTATATGCACTTCCCTTTCCAAATTCCAAGAAGTTAAATGTAATCAAATAGCTTTCTATCAGCATACTCTTACCCATGTCTGAATACCCGCTGAGAGCCACTATTTCATCAAATACGTTAATTGCACTTATCGAAGTCTGAGTTATACCAACGGCCAGGAAAGGCAGCATCAGAGGTGTTATTATCTTCTTAAACACCATGAAGTGACCCGCACCATCTATTTTGGCAGCTTCTATTAATGTTCCTGATATAGACTGTCTGCCCGCAAGGCAGATAAGAGTCATAAACGGAATGAGCCTGTATGAAACAACTATTGAAACAATGAATAACAAGCTGTAGCGGTTGTCAAGCCAACTGATAGGTGTATTTATCAGATGTAAATTAAGCAAAAGTTTATTTAAAAAGCCGTAACCTGAATAAAATACAAACTTCCACAAAAGAGCATTGACAAAAGGCGGAATAGCCCAAGGTACTATAGCTATAGCAAGTAAAACTCCTGAAAAATCTCACCTTAATGTTTAGGAATAATGCTACAAGAATGGATATTATCGTAGTAATTATCACAACTGCGACAAGTATGAATAAGGTATTTTTTTACACTCTGCAAAAATGATTCTGAACTAAGTATATTGATATAATTCTTAAAACCCTATGAATCTGATGTCATTTTGGCTTACTTAGCTTCCATTTTTTCAAACTGTAAGAAAATGTCGCTGCAATAGGATAGATTACAAGCACAAAGCATAATTATAATCATTGGTGCTAAGAGAGTGTAAGCAAATTTTTCTCTTTTCATTTATATCCTCTTTCAAAAAGGCGGGTGATATGACACCCGCCCTTTAACTAAACTATTTATTTTCTTCAATAAGTTCCTTAATCTTTTTATCCATCTGTGTAAATGCCTCGTCTACGCTAAGATTACCAAGTGCCAAAGCCATTTACGGCATTATATATGGCATTGCTCATCTCATTATAGTACACAGGCACACCATTAGGGAACGGCGATGCAATAAGCTTAGCCTGTTCAATCATTGCGCCTGCATTGGTTATTTTACCTTCATTGACAAGCTTTTCAAGAACTGAGTTTCTGGTAGGAAGATTGCCAAGTTCTTCATTTAACTTTTTCCTGAATTTCTGCTGATGTGTACCAGTCTATAAACTTTCTTGCAGCTTCTTTATTCTTTGAAAACTTAGTTATTCCAAGTGCCTCAGGAAGTGCCATAGTATGCTTTGCATTTCCTGTTTTACCAGGCATTAAAATTGATGTAACCTCTCCTACAACCTTACTCTTCTCAGGGTTCTGAACATTAGAGATATATGATGTAGGACCTGTTAAGAAGCTTGCAGTTCCATCTGTAAGCCTTGCATAGGTCTTCTTGCCGTCAGTGGTCTTGTCTGCAGGATCAATAAGGTCTTCTTTTATAAGCTTGTTATAAAAAAATTAAGTGCATCCTTTACGGAGGCCTCATTCAAGGTACCATCCTCATTAAATACTATGTCATTCATAGTGTAAGCAGTCCAGATAAGCCCTGTACTTGCCTTTTCTTCCGCTGTAAGAACAAGCGGATAAGGGTGTTCTACTACTCCCGCTTTCTTTATGGCTTTAACATCCTTATATACCTCATCATAGGTCTTTGGAGCGGATTTTATTCCTGCTTTTTCAAATTGCTTTGTATTGTAATAAGCGATTCTATAGTCATTAGAGTAAGGCATAGCAAGTACCTTGTCACCTAAAGAAAATGTTGATATTGTCGGCATATCTGCCTTCAATGCATCATCCACCTCAAGCGGTTCGAGCCAGTCAGCAGCGCCAAATTCTCCTACCCAAGACCAGTCTACTTCAACAACATCAGCACTTGCTTCTCCACCGCTTGCTGCAATAGATATCTTGTCCCTTATTGCATCCCAGTCAACCTTGTTGATGTTTACTGATATTCCTGTGCTATCAGTGAACTCCTTTAACAAGCTATCTGATGGAACAGCCCATTCGGGAACCATAACATTAAGAGGCTCACTGTTGCTGTTTGAGGTATTAGAGGTACTCTGGCTCTTTGCACTTGAAGCCTTCGCACTTGACGCCTGAGTGCTTGCCTCCTTAGCTGTAGAAGTGCTTTTTTTACACTTGAAGTGGTCTTACCACTACCACAGGCACAAAGTACCAAAGCTGACAAAACTGCGATTCCTGTTGTTCTTAATAACTTCTTTTTCATTTTTCCTTCTCCTTGATATGATTTTTTTAATATCCACCAATTAAACATTTTCTTATTAATTGAGTGAAACCTTAAAAAAATTATATCAAAGTAATTTTTTTTCTATTTCCAGTATTTTATAGTGACTTGATATTGTGTTTTGGTATAAATCTAATTATTTATAGTTTTTTTATCTATCAGCAAGTATTTTTATGAACCTTATCCCTAAGAACCGGCACGACCTCTCCCTCAAACCAAGGGTTTTGCTTTCTGCCAGCGGAAGTTAAGCGGGCTTGGATGGACTATTGGGAAATACTTAGGAAGGTATTCCTTATAGCTTCTCACTGTCTCTGTAAGGTTCTCCTTCATACCTTTTCCAAGATAATACTTCATTGAGTATGAACCAATTAGAATGGTAAGCTTTTATATCCGGCATTAGGTCAAGTATGTCCTTATGATATTCCTTAGCTATAAAAGCTTCTTGGTGGCAGATCTCCCGTCTTTCCTTTTTCCCGGATAGTAAAAGTCCATAGGCAGGATTGCGATTTTCTCTGAATAAAAGGTATCTCTGTCAATGCCCATCCACTGCACTAGTTTTTTTCACCTGACTTGTCGTTAAAAGGGATAAGGCTCTCCTCTACCTTCTTACCGGGTGCCTGTCCTATAATAAGGATTTGTGCTTTGGGGCTTACCTGAAAAAAATAGGTGGTATACCCTCTCTGTATAGCTTTTTGTTCCTTGAATCTTCTTTTTAGCTTTTTTTATAATTTTATCGAATTTCTTATCATTCATTACTTTTTCCTCCAAATAATAGTTAAAATCATACCATTGTTATCCGTTCATTCCCCCACATTCAACTCCATATTCACTATCTATCTCCATACAGGCCAGATGTCCCATTAAATAATCCAAGGGCGACATCTAAATCCAGCATAAAAATCAGTTTCACTTCCTTTTTACATAAATTGTAACATTATTTACAAAAAAAGTGATTCGATAAAAATCTTTCTCTGTAATCTCTCCGTCCGCAGAAAAATCACCACTTTTAATCATATCATTAATATTTTTCTATAAAATAGTCATTTTCTTCCATAAATGTATCTATTATCTTACTTTTTGTTTTTATTTAGCCAGTTAATTTTTTTCAAAAACGATATCGTCTACATCTTTCTCATTAGCTTTTATCTCCAGAAAAAAATATCTGTTTCTTTTTTTCCCATACATTCATCTTGCCAATATAATACCCAATCTCATCTAAAACAAACTCTTTGTTACAGATAATTATTTTATCCTCCATATCTTCCTCCCCTAGCCAGTTGTTACTCCATAGATACATCAATATTTTCAGGCAATCTGCCACAAAACTTAAATACATTGTTTAATGCGTCAATTGCTTTGTTATTATTTTTTTATTTTTGCTTGAAGACATTCTTCATATACACTTTATAGGCATCAACTACGAAATTTCTTATGTCTGTTGATGCAGAGCATAACCATTGTCTTGCAGTCCTTACATATTTCGATGTAAGCATTACCCTCCATGCCATCAAGTACTGTATCCCATTGTATCTGAGCAAGATACTTCATAGGCTTGCCACAGTCAGGGCACATCTTTATCTCACAGTCCTGTATCCAAGCAGCAAAGCCGCCGATAGAGGAACCACCGTCCCAGTCAGCAGCAAAATCTAAGCGGAACAGGTTTATCACCTAAAACAAAAGGTATTGGAGGTCAGTTCCTCTATACCGCTTTCACCTAGATAATCCTCTTCCTCACTGGTATCTTCTCCGACTATAGCCTCACTCTCACCATTTACGGTATATCTGCAATAGTCTCCCTCTGAAAATGTAAAGCAGTTAGGACAGCATTTTTGCCTTGATAACGCCATCAATCCCAATAAAAATCAAGCCTTTTCATCCCTGCCGTCAATCTCCATCAGATTTACAATAGCACAGCCACATTTAGGGCATTTTTTTCATTAGTCTTAACACCGATTTTTTTACAGGGCTTTTCTTTTTCTCCTCAAGACTTCCCTTTTATTAGCGGATAACATTTATTAAAAATTAGTTTCAATATAATTTCCTTCTTTATCATATATCCAACCTCCATAGGTGGCATAAAAGGATGGATTTACATATAACTTCTGTCTCCACTTCCTTGGCTGTCTTTCAAGCTCTAAAAATGCCTGAAAAACCTCTTCACCACCTGCCACTGCAAGGCATAAAAGTAAGTCTCCTGCCAGCCCAGCATCAATATCATCCTGCTTTTACAAGCTCTAGCATAGCCTCTACTATATCACTAGAGGCATCCCTATATAGCTCGCAAGGGAAAAACACCTTGTTTTTATACGCTGTTTCTGCTATCTTTTCAGTATTTATATCCTTATAATCAAGAAGTTTGATAAAGACACCGTAGTTGTCATCTAACTTCCCTTTAGCAGCCATTTCCTCACAGATTTCACCGATTTTAGCATTTATTTCATCTTCCGTAAATGCCAATATCTTATTCTTCTCATTCTCTGCCCTGCAATTAGCACAGATTCCATCAAAGTATATTTCTCTGCCACATTGCTTACAGTGCTGTGGTTTATTCTCCATTTTGTTTACCCCGTTTTCCTCTCATATCCAATGAGCTGTTAATTACATTTTCTCATATTACACGGAAAAATCAATACTCAAGTTGGATATTTTATGCATTTTTACTATATAGTTCAAAAAGCGTGTCTTTTTTTGTGAACTTTTTAAAAAAATTTACTTTACAAATTCCGAATATTGATTACAATGGTTAGCCGTAAAAAGATAATAACAGTTTTTTTAGAAGGAAGGTGAAATGAGTTTTTAAATAAATTGTATCAAAAAAATAATAATTGAAAGGAGTTTTTTTATTATGGATAGCAAATCGACCTCGGAATTAAAAATCCACTAACAAATCCACGCACAAATTAGGATTTTTTTGGATTCTTTGCCATAACAGCTTCCATGGTTATGACGGTATACGAATATCCATCTTTTGCTACCTCTGGATTTCAGCTGGTATTTTTTTCTTAATTATAGGCGGTATCCTTTGGTTCTTACCTGTTGCACTCTGCTCTGCTGAAATGGCTACAGTTGAAGGCTGGGAGTCAGGCGGTATTTATTCTTGGGTTGGAAATACACTCTATCTCGCTGGGAGCTTTTTCGGCATTGTTTTTTTCCAATGGTTTCAGATAACAGTAGGATTTGTAACCTATGGCATTTTTTTATACTGGTCGCTCTTGCGTATGTATTTAAGATTGATGCACTCTATGAGAATCCTCTGGTGATGTTCTTCGGTGTAGCAATCATTGTGTGGGTGCTTACATTCACACAGATGGGCGGTACAAAAATATACTGAGCGTATTTCAAAAAATCGGTTTTTGGGAGGTATTGTTCTTCCGGTTATCATACTTCTGATAGGATTAGTTGTATATTTTGTCACAGGAGGCGTTTCACAAATTAAGATGACTGCAGGAACACTTATTCCTGATTTTACGGATGTAGATACTTTGGTAATCTTTGCTTCGTTTATTCTTGGTTATATGGGGGTAGAGGCTTCCGCTTCTCACGTCAATGAATTAAAGAATCCGACCAAGACATATCCTTCCGTTATGGTCGTGTTGACCATACTTACAATTATACTTGACGCACTTGGCGGACTGGCTATAGCTACAACTCTTCCTTCCAAAAACATTAAACGGTAATCTTTCCTATGGTGTAATAGAGGCATTTGAATCAATCTTTTATAAACCACTTAGGTCCACAGTTTCGCTGGCTGGTTTTGATTGTTGCTATACTGTTAGCACTTGGTGTATTGGCTGAAATATCCTCTTGGATAGTCGGACCATCGAGAGCTCTTTTGGAGGCAGCCAATGACAAAATTATCCCACCATCATTTGCAAAAACAAATAGCCGTGGCGTGTCTGTAAAGACCATCATTGTTCAGTCTGTTATTGTCACAATCTGGGATGCTATTTTTGTGCGGTTCCATAGCACTTGCAGGTGGCTCAGATTCCTCTGTAGGTTACATGACTGCCATAGGACTTACTGTTGTCATTTATCTTGTAGGGTATGTCCTCTTTTTCCTCGGGTATTTCGTTTTAATTCTGAAAAAGGACAACTTAAAGCGTGAGTTCCATGTACCCGGAGGACGGACATTTAAACTGATTGTTGCAGGTGTCGGACTGTTTATGACAATTGCAACTCTTATAATTTCATTTTTTTCCCATCGTCAAAACTCACTTCTGCGGATAACAGAGTATATCAAATTGTGCTCATCATATGCTTTATCATATCCGTGATGATACCTACTTTTATTTATTCACATAAGAGCAAATGGGCATCATAACCAAAATATTTCTGTAACGCTTAAGTGATTATAATCATATAAATCAGTATTAGAAAAAGGAGGCTGTTATGAGTAAGAAAGTATCAAAATTAAATAGGAAAAGTAGTGAACACATAGGGGATTTGCTTGCATCTATGAACACAGATACAAGATACCTTACACCAATCTTTGGAACGCTGGCAAGTGATGTAGAAATGCCAAATAAAAAGCTAAACAAGGAGCCTGTCGAGCCACAGGTAGCAGCTGAGATTATCAGGGAATACTTAAAGGCTGAAGGAAATGCCACACAGAACCTTGCCACATTCTGCCAGACTTATATGGAGCCTACAGCTACTCAGTTGATGGCAGAAAACTTTGAAAAAAATGCTATAGATAAGGATGAATATCCTATGACTGCTGACCTTGAGAACCGCTGTGTAGATATAATTGGAGATTTGTGGCATATGGATCCAAAGGAAGAGCCTTTGGGTACATCAACGGTTGGTTCCTCTGAAGCCTGCATGCTCGGTGGACTTGCAATGCTATTTAGATGGAAGCATCTGGCCGATAAAGCAGGTCTTGACAGGTATAAGAAGCGTCCAAACCTCGTAATCTCTTCAGGATATCAGGTGTGCTGGGAAAAAGTTCTGTAGATATTGGGATATCGAGATGAGAACCGTACCGCTTGATATGGAGCATTTATCACTGAATATGGATACCGTTATGGACTATGTTGATGACTATACCATCGGTATAATCGCTATATTGGGTATAACTTACACGGGAAGATATGATGATGTCAAGGCTCTTGATAAGCTAGTTGAAGGATATAACAAGAAGAATACAAAACTTCCTATCCGTATACACGTTGACGCCGCATCAGGCGGAATGGTTGCACCATTTATCGAGCCTGAACTGGAATGGGATTTTAGGCTTAAAAATGTATGGTCAATAAGTACTTCAGGTCATAAATATGGTCTGGTGTATCCGGGTGTAGGCTGGGTAATATGGCGTTCTAAGGAGGCTCTTCCTGAAGAACTTATCTTCTGGGTTAGTTACCTTGGTGGTGAAGAAGCTACTATGGCGATAAACTTCTCTCGTAGTGCTTCTCAGATTGTAGGTCAGTACTACATGCTCCTTAGAAACGGCTTTAATGGATATAAGGAGATTCACCAGCGTACTATAGATGTAGCAAGGTATATGGCTTCTGAAATCAAGAAAATGGGAATCTTTGAAATACTGGAAGATGCTAAACAGATTCCTATCGTGTGCTGGAGGCTTAAAAAAGATGCAAACGTTAATTGGACACTATACGACCTTGAAGACAGGCTGCGTATGCATGGCTGGATGATACCTGCATATCCTATGCCTGAAAATATAACTGATGTGGATGTGCAGAGACTCGTTATTCGTCAGGATTTTGGTATGCCTCTTGCAATACTTTGCATAAATGAAATGAAGAAGCAGATTGAAATATTAACTGGTTCCCGTGTTGTCGTACTAGACAAAGAAAAGGATGCAAAGCCAGGTAAGAGCTTTGACCATAGCGGAAGATAATTTCCTTGTTAGATTTAAGAACTACCACAGCTTATGTTGTGGTAGTTCTCTTTAGTTGATAATAATTTGCTGTAAAAATCCAAACTGTTTAATACACCAACCTTATAAAGCACAAACAAATATTATTGTGTCTTCTCACGTTTTAATAGGGTTTATTTGATGTTCTCTCACGTTTTATGAGGGTTATTTTAACTTTTTCTCACGTTTTAATAGGGATTTTTTTGATATTCTCTCACGTTTTATGAAAAATCCGCTCCCAGCCTAAAAACTTCGAACAAAAAGAATCATCACCACAGTATACCACGGTAAGAAAAATAAATGGAAATAAGCAAGAGCAGGTAGAAGCCTGCAAACATCCATTTCATCTTTACACATAGAGCAATGTACTCTCTTATGAAGGCTGACGGCAGGTAGTAAGAGGCTGTCGAGCAACCCAGCCCATCTCCCTTTAGTCCTATCTTTTTTTAGCATAGGTACTTGTTCTAAATACATGGTAATCATTGGTAACAAAGAGAAAAGTAGGATTAGAGACTAAACTCTCACCGATTTTCTTCGAAAAGAGAAGATTTTCATAAGTCGTCTTAGACTCACTTTCTAACAAAATGGCATCTCGCGGCACATCAGTCTCTTCCATAAGATAGTTAAGTATAGCCTGTGCCTCAGATATCTTCTCGTCTCTTCCCTGTCCACCACTTGCTATTATCTTCACATTAGGATTCTTTAACTTCTTAAATGCTTGTACCGCCTTATCTATCCGCCTCTTTAAGAGTGGAGTTACTCTCTCACCGTTTAACAAGCCTGCACCATGAATAATGATAAAGTCATAGTGTTTCTTCTTAGGAATAAAGTGATAAAGTAAGGAATATAGCAAAAATCCTGCAAAGGCAAAAGCCAAAAAATCAAATACGAGTATAAAAAAATATAAATAGTATGTTTAGCCAATGGACATTGTAGATACTAGTAGTTATCAATTGCATAAGCTCTAATGAACATCACGACAAAAAAACAAAATGATAAGGATGCCCATTGTAAGCGACAGGAAATTCACCTTTGATTTCCCTTCACGCTTTAGTAGTATGAAACCATTGTACACGAGGAATATTCCACTGAGGAACACAAGGAATGGAATTCCCAAAAAAATCCGGCAAGCATCGTAAATGAGTACACATTCATCATATCATTATCAAAAAAAGTATCTGAAGTAACGATATATATGAAAAATACCAGCCCAACAATAAGAAGGCTGGATTCCAAAGGCTTCTATTGTCCCAAAGCATCGACAAGAGAAACGCTAAAAAGTATGATTCCCGTTATAATGTATAACATAAGTACCTCATAAATTCATACAAGTATGATATGGTTGTCAACAGTATTTGATAGCCATTGATACAGGTTGCTACAGCCTAGCTTTCGCAATCCTGCAAAAATATATGCTATAGAGCAGTCAAAAATGTCAAAAATCCAAGTATAACACCTGTTGCATTAGGTATAATAAGAATAATATCCTTTTTAGGCTCCTTAGTCCATCCATATATTACCCAAAGCAGACAGGAAGCCATCGCCATCAGTGGCTGTAAAGGCTGTGCTTTGTTGCCGTTTAAGTTCGCTATAATCTGTGGTATATAAGCTATAAAAACAAAAACTCCCATAAATGCACCAATTGATCCAACCAAAGTATTAATCTTCTGTTTCAATGTCATTGTTATTTCCTCCTTGTTTTTAGCAATTCTAATATTATGGTAACACACAATTTAATTGCTTGTCAAGGAATCATTAATTCGGCATAAATCACTAAAGTCCATTTTTTCGTAATATTTTTACAAAAACATAGGTGGTATTGGTAAAAAACATCATTTAATCTTGTGCTTATTCATCTTCTCTTCAAATATACCTGTTATAATCTTACGAAGTTCCTCCCTTTCCTTTTCCGGAAGTTCTCCACTTTGTTTTGCTACTGCGTAAAGCTCAGGGAATTGATTAGCTATCCTCTCAATCGTCTTTGTTGTCGCATGTTTTCTAACAAAAAAAGGAATTTTCTTAATCCATTCCTCAGGCACAAGTGCAAGAATCTTATTAGCTGCCTCCTTGTCACTTATTTCGGCAGTGCTTAGTCCTTCTTTAATCTGTTTTTGTTCAATTTCAGTAAAAATCTTTAATCTCCATTATTCTCTCCTATCGAGTCATTTTTATTCTGATATTATTATAATAATACTCTTATATATCTCATTATACAAGGATAATATTCATCAACTATTTATCAATTTCACTCATAGAGTGCTACTACTTGATTTTATTAATATAGCGGAATTCAGTGTTATTATTGTGAACTTTCAAATATCCATTTACAAATAAATATTAATCAATTATTATAAAGAAAAAAGGAGGTACGTATGAACAGAATCGACATTTTTAAACAATCCATTTCTCAACAAGGGTACAGCGTTTACCATGGAAGAACGCAAAGAACTGGGGCTGATAGGTCTTTTACCACCTTATGTTCAAACCATTGAGGAACAGGCTGCACAAACTTATGCACAGTTTCAAACCAAGGTAAATAACTTGGAGAAGCGCCTCTTTCTTATGGAAATTTTTAATACCAACCGCACTCTTTTTTACTACCTGTTTTCAAAACATCTTGAAGAATTTAACCCCATTGTTTATGATCCAACAGTTGCAGAAACCATTACCGGCTACAGCGATCTTTTCGTAGATACTCAGTACGCTGGCTATCTGGACATAAATCATCCTGAAGATATCGAAGAGGCACTTAAAAAAATGTCGCCGGTGATCGTGAAATACGCCTAATTGTAGTAACAGATGCTGAAGAAATCCTAGGTATAGGCGACTGGGGAACTAACGGTGTAGATATCTCAGTGGGTAAACTTATGGTATACAGCGGTGCAGCAGGCATAGATCCGTCTTTGGTTTTACCATTGGTTATAGATGCAGGTACCAACCGAAAGGAGCTTCGTGACAATCCAAATTACCTTGGCAATCGTCACGAAAGAGTTCGTGGAGACCGCTACTATGACTTCATAGAGAAGTTTGTAGAAACAGCAGAGCGCCTTTTTCCCTAGACTCTATCTTCATTGGGAAGATTTTTGGTCAGCTCTAATGCGACCAATATTCTTGAAAAAAATACCGCAAGAAAATCCCTACATTTAACGATGATATTCAGGGAACGGGTATAGTAACTCTTGGTGGAATCCTAGGCGCAATGGCCATTACCGGCGACAAACTAACCGACCAGGTTTACCTCTGCTTTGGTGGTGGAACAGCCGGTGCCGGAATTGCTTCCCGTGTACACCGTGAAATGGTTAATAAGGGGCTTTCTGAGGAAGAAGCTTATAAGCGTTTCTTTATGGTAGATAAGCAGGGACTTCTATTTGATGATATGGACGATTTGACCAATGAGCAGAAGCCATTTTGCTAAAAAAACGCTCCGATTATCCAAATGCAGACAAGCTTACAAGTCTTCTTGAAGTTATTAAGACTGTCAAGCCTACGATTTTGGTTGGAACCTCAACCGCTCCAAATACCTTTACAAAAGAGGTAGTTGAAGCAATGTGTGCAAACACAGAACGCCCTATTATATTCCCATTGTCAAACCCAACCAAGCTTGCTGAAGCAAGTGCCAAAGATCTTATTACCTGGTCGGATGGTAAGGCATTTGTAGCCACAGGCATTCCTTCCGGCACAATTTCTTATAAGGGAGTTGACTATGTCATCGGTCAGGCAAATAATGCCCTCATTTATCCGGGACTGGGTCTTGGTATGTTGGCTTCCGAGGCAAGTCTCTTAACCGATGAAATGATTGGTGCCGTCGCACATTCGTTAAGCGGAATCATTGATATTTCTAAGCCTGGCGCACCTGTACTCCCACCTTTTAAATATGTTGCAGATGTTTCTATTAAGGTGGCTGAAGCAGTAGCAAACAAAGCCAAAGAACAGGGGCTTGCACGTGCCAAAGAAACCAATATGGATAAAGCTGTCCGTGATTTAAAATGGTATCCAAAATATAAATAATCATTAGCCATGCTTTTATTAACTGTATAAGGTGTATGAAACCGATCATATTTCTGTTTTATGCACCTTTTCATTTCGTTATCTTATTTAAGAGTGTTTCAAAAGAGAATTAGTTTAGCAGACACAGTACATAGCGTGAGGAAAGGAGAGTTATGGAAATACTGATTACTTCTGTTAAGAGCATAATTCCTATTATCGTGATTATTGTTCTTGGATATATCTTACAAAAATAAGGGTTGGTTCGCTGAAAGCTTTTGATCCTAATCTTTCACGATTAATTATGAATATTGCCCTTCCTGCTTCTATTTTCGTATCAGTTCTTAAATATTTGACTTTGGATAAGCTGGTCAGCCTGTCAGAGGGTTTGATTTATACCTTTGCAGCCTTTGTTATTGGATATATAATTGCTTATATAACTGTCAAAATATTTAAGGTAAGACCCGGACGCCGTGGCACATTGATAAATACCTTTGTAAATGCTAATACCATTTTTATTGGTCTCCCATTAAATATTGCCCTGTTTGGAAATGAAGCCCTCCCTTATTTCCTTATTTACTATATTACTAATACAATTTCCACTTGGACTCTAGGCATTTACCTGATGACAAGTGACAGTAAGACGGGAAAAAGTGAGAACACCGAAAAGTTCAACTGGAAAAAGCTTCTCCCTGCTCCTCTGGTCGGTTTCCTGGTTGCCCTTGCTTTCTTGGTATCAAAAATATCTGTACCTGAGTTTGCTACTAATACCTTGACTTATATTGGCAATCTTGTAACTCCACTATCACTTATTTACATAGGTATAGTGCTAGCTAAGGCCGGACTAAATACAATCAAATTCGATAGAGATACAATCATCGCTCTTATCGGTAGGTTCATATTGGGAATCAGCTGTTATGTTTGCTATTCTTATATTAACCGCAAAGAATTTGCCAACTGCAGAGTTTAATACTTTTATAGTACAATCAGCTACCCCTGCCCTTGCAGTTCTTCCAATTCTTGCAAGCCATGGTGATGGCGATGTTGAGTTTTCTACTAACGTAGTAACTCTTAGCACTATACTCTTTATTATTGTAGTTCCACTTGTAGTCACTTTATTAGGATAGATTGGAGAAAAAACCCTCGATCATTTTCTCCCTCTACTCTACTGTCTTGACACTTCAGGCGGAATAGCCCTACCTAATTAGCTGTACTTAACAATCTCTTCAATTCCTCAAAGGTATAATCCTTGTATATCCTGCCTGTACTTAGAGCAGAATCAGTGGTATTGGGGAGATTGTTAAGCAGCTTCTCAATACCTATCTCTTTTGGCAGCTCTATAAAACTACCGTCATCATCCTCCTGCTTATGGGCAGTAAAGATAAACTCGCCTTTTTCCCAATCAACTGCAAAATCATTTGTTACCTCAGATGCTCTAACTCCCAGGAGTTCTTCCTGATTTGCTATAAAAATTCTCATAAATAAACTCAAGGATAGCTTCTTTATCGATTTTTACAACTCTAAGAGTATTTTCTTTCATCATTATATCCTTTCACCAGCCACTCCACAATGCCTTCCACCTGTATACCTTCGTATTCCGTATCAAGTGATTGTTCTAAAGCAAGAACCAGTTTCCTGTAATTATTAGGAATTTTTTGCAATGGTTTTAATTCCCTTTCCCTAACCTCCTCATTTAACATACTCTCCGTTACTTGAATGTATATTTTTTCATTTGCATTTGCAGCTACAAAATCTACCTCAAGGTTATCAATTTTCCCTATTGCTACATCATAACCCTGCCTCAAGAGTTCAAAGTAAACTACATTTTCTAAGGTATGCCCTCTATCCCTGTCTCTAAATCCCAGCAGATAATTTCTCAAACCAATATCTACAATATAGTATTTTCCTAGCGTCCTCAAGTATTCTTTTCCTTTTATATCAAACCGCTTAACATCATAAAACATATAAGATTCCTTGAGTGCCCCAACATACGAAGATATTGTCTGAGTTGCAGGCTTACCCTGTTTTCCACGGTTTTGAAGCAGGTTCTCGGATACTAATGTATTACTTACTGAATTTAGCGATGTATTGTTGCCAATATTATCCGCCAAAAACAGTATTATCTTTCTTAGGAGCTCTGCATCCGTTATCTGTCTCTGTCCCCTTCTTTTTTCCCTCTCTAGAATATCCCTTACAACAACAGTCGAATATATACCGTCAAGAATCGTAAGAGCCTTATCTTGATCCAGTCCAACATCAGCAATCCCCGGCATTCCGCCATACCTCATATATGCTTCAAAACAAATCTCTAAGCTCTGTGATTTCTTCATTATCATCTACCGCCCTATATTTTACCAGTACCAATAGGAGTTTTATATGTTTTTAGTCTATAGCCATGAAAATCTATAAATTCTCCAAATGATAATGGGTAGATTTTAATCTCTATATATCTTCCCGATAAATATGTAGAGTACTCCGACGACAACAGGTAGGAGTTAGAGCCTGTTATGTAAATATCACAGTCAAAATCAACCCTAAAAAGAATTTACTGCATTTTCCCATTGATCTATTCTTTGAAGCTCATCAAAGAATAAATAGCTTTTCTTATTCTTTGCAATTCTCTCACTAACATATTTATAAAAATCCTTATAGCTCATTTCTTGAAATTCCAGAGATTCAAAAATTAATAGCTATAATCTGTTCTTTATCAATGCCTGTGTTCAAAAGATGTTCCTGCATCAACTTAAGAAGGATTGACTTACCACATCTTCTAATTCCCGTTATAACCTTTACAGGCTCTGTATCCTTAAACGCAATCAACTTATTAAGATATATATTGCGTTCTTTCAATCTTTTTATTATCTTTCATAGTACACTCACCACCCTTTTATAGAATTATACCCTAAATTTTTATTTTTTTCAAGTTTAGGTTATTGATTGCTTAAACTTTTATTTTTTTCAAGTTTAGGTTATTGATTACTTAAACTTTTTATTTTTTTCAAGTTTAGGTTATTGATTACTTAAACTTTTCTATAAAGAACATTGTCTTAAAAATAATTATTGCTTTATAAATCATTTTAAACTACGATATAATTCTAAATAAAAAGCTGAAAAAGGAGCACACATATGCTCGATAATATTAAGCAAAATGATAATATACCCTCAGAGGTTATGGAAACCACTAAGAAAAAGTCGGTAAAAAAAGCGTATTCTCCCTATCATTTTCTTTTATAATAATTGCATTTTTTTATTCAGCGCATTTGATGTCAGACTAAAGATAGTAGAATATACGATTACCTCAGATAAAAATCACAAATCCCATAAGAATTGCTCTTGTGACGGATTTACACTCCTGCAAATACGGGAAAGAACAGAAAACCCTAATAGATGCTGTTGTTAGGCAAAACCCTGATATAGTTCTCCTTGGCGGGGATATATTTGATGACAAAAATTCCTGATGAAAATACAGAGTTATTTTTTTAGCAGGAATAGCGGGAAGTATCCTTGTTACTATGTTACCGGCAATCACGAGTACTGGAGCCGCCGTGTTGACGAAAATGCTTGATACTCTAAGAAAGTATAATGTTACCATTTTTAGACGGAAAAAAAGCGAAACCGTAGAAGTTAACAATCAGAAAAATAAGCATTAGTGGCATTGATGATCCTGATGCAAATCTCTATACCGGCAAAGATGAGGGCTTTTATGCTCAGCTTGATGAAATAAACCAAATAAAGGACGATAGCCTGTTTACTATCTTACTTGCTCATCGCCCTTCGTATGTGAACAAATATCTGGATTACAATTTTGACCTTGTACTCGCAGGCCATGCTCATGGCGGGCAGTGGAGAATACCTTTTCTTCTAAACGGCGTATTTGCACCTGATGAAGGCTTCTTTCCAAAGTATGCCGGCGGGCAGTACGATTTTCCTAACGGTAAAATGATAGTAAGCCGCGGTCTTGCAAGAGAAAGCACTAGGGTTCCAAGAATATTTAACCGTCCTGAATTGGTAATTGTTAACTTAGAACCTAAAAATTAGCTCTTTGCTATTCAATACCCTCCCACCTGAGCTTGTCCCTTGTCTATAAACTTAGCTTTATAAGCAAGGGACAAAGACAGGTACATTCCCTATATTATCTAGATTACATTACGAATACAGCTAATTGTAATTACAATCTTTAGTATAATACTGTCTGTTAACTCGTCGCCCCGGTTAGAATTACTCTACCTCAACCATCTTTCCATTATCCATTACAAATGGCTTTGCTAGGCCTTCTCCGGTATAATCAGCGTATTTCCCCTGAAGATACTTGTAGCATTCTTCTTTTGTCGCAAACTTAATAGCCTGATAAGGCTCTTCAAAGGTTAACTTTTCCACAAATAAATATCCGTCTTTGTAAGGTACCATAACTCCTACATGACCTACAAAGAGATACTCTCCGTCAAGATTGTCATGCAGTACTACAGAAAGCATTCTCGCATTTTCATCAAACTTTACATTCTCAAAATATTTCTCCATGTTTTTAGCGTGAACCTTGACATCTTCAGTAGCCTCAGTCTTTACTCTTGAAAATAATACGTTGAATGCCTCCTTGTCCTTCTTATCAAAGAGCTTTCCCTTATCTATCGAGTCATTGTCTAGAAACAATAGCTCTCCATCACTTTTTATACTTGGAACTTTTATGTTATTCTTTAGTAAAAAGAAGGTGTTAAGCCTGCAGTTTGTTCCAACAAAAATCACCCTTCTTTTCTTTCCAAAGATTGCTGATTTTTCTCTACATCATACTCTGTTTTTACCAAATTTCGTAAAATCTCCCTGAAGTCCAACGCTTCCAACTATATCGTTGTACTCGTTTACCTGCTTAATGTAGTAGTCGACACTATCCTTGTTTAGGTAGGCTGAAAGTGCCTCCTTGACTTCCTCGGCACTGACTTCGTTTGCCATATTAGAATAGACAGTCTCCGCATTTACCTCATCAGCAGATGATACTTTGGAGCCCTCTTTGACTGTGTCTTTGCTAGTTTCTTGTGAAGATACTTTAGAAACCTCATTGGAAGCTTCTTTAGATGCATTTTGCGATGCTTCCTTTGCTATTTCTTTTGATACCCCTTTAGATGCCTCTTTATTCTCCTGTTTGCTGCCACAGGCTGTTACTCCAAATGCAAGCAAGGCACAGAGAAAGAGTGCAGTAATTTTCTTATATTTTCTCATAATTTCTCCTTTCAATCGGTAAATCTGTGTTTCGTTAAGTGTTCACATTTCATCATAAGTACTAAGTTCAGCCTTCGCCAAAGGCAGCTCGGCTTGCACAGCACTAGCACCAACGGTGCGTCGTCACTAAGTGCTTAGATACCGCTCCACCTAAAGGTACTAGCACCTGCGGTGCGTCGTCACTAAACTCAGTCTTCGCCTTCGGCTCGACTTCGTTAAGTGTTCACATTATATCACAGCCTTCTTACCAATAGAATAGAGGTCGGAAAAATTTAAGAAAATCATTGGGCTTTTTGTAATAATTATGTAGGTGAATCTTAATATTCCTTCTTTTCCATAATTCTTATGGATATCTTTAGGCAAATTGCAATGATTATTAGTCCCGCCAGTATTAAGCCACTATACACATCAGTCAGGGAAAAGTTCTTTAAAACTCCCTGCACTTTAGTAAATAAACCTGATGCTTGTTTAAGCATTGAAAATATGACAAAGACTACAAAATATGTTATTAGCATTATAAGCCTACTCTTCTCAGCACCAAATTTGAACATAAAAGGCGACTGAATCGCTGACATAAAAAAATGCTTGATATCAAAGTAACAATTGAAATCAATACTATAATTTCAATAGCATAATCACTCATATCGTCCCTCCACATAGTCCTTTAACATCTGAGTCAGTTCATCGCCTGATATTCCTGCAATTTCGGAGAGTTTTACTATCTCTTGCAACTGTTCTTCAATACGCTTTAAGTATTCCTCACGAATCAGCTCTTTATTTTTGTGTCAGCAACAAAATTACCCTTTCCCTGAACTGAGTTGATAAAGCCCTCAAATTCCAGTTCATCAAAGGCTCTCTTGGCTGTAATCATGCTTACTCTGAGTTCTTTTGCCAAAAAGCGGATTGAAGGCAATTGTTCTCCTACTTTCAAATCCCCCGAAATTATCTGCACCTTAATCTGATTCTTTATTTGCAAATAAATCGGATCATCGCTTGAGTTATTAATTTGAATATTCATTTTATACCTCTTTACTGTCATTTCTGTTATAACTGTTATTATTATAGTATAACAGTTGTGGTTTTTCAAGTTTAAATTGAGTAGGAGGTGGTGACTGACCGCCGTCCTCTCCATCTATCTGTCTCATTTATCATGTCAGATTGCGTGTAGTTATTGGACTTTAGCTTGTAAGGCAGTCTTATCCACATGCATAACCTCATATGAGATTTCTGTTCTTCAGACCAGAGATTTGCCCAAGAGTTAGTATCTTAATCATATCCAGCTTCCTTCAGATTCGAGGTCACCATAGGCACCCTTGCTTTCGGCGCATCCTTCCCACTACCGGGCGGATTCGGGACTTTAACCCGTTAGAAACGTGCGCCGCTAGGCGCACCACCACAAAAGCTGCCACCCAACGAATTTTTATCGTCGAAGTGACAGCTTTCCGTCATTATGCACACCTTTGTAATGGTGCTTTTTATGTTCTTTTACTATTCAAAAATTCAACCAGCTCATAGACTGTCGTTACCGGATTACTGTATCGGCAGATCACAGCAACCTGATCTCTGGTTAATCTCTCCACTCGTTCTTTTGCGTACTGAATAGCTTCTGGCTGGTGTTCCAGCAATTCTTCAAAAAAACATCCACACTTTTTTTCCGTAATTTTTCCAAATATCTTTTGTTTTTTTCAAGATGTCAATTACCATAGCAGAATCTTTTCAAATATCCATTCCGTTTTTTTCAAAATGGAGCAGATACCAATATTCAAATGCCGGATTGGAATATGCGATTTTGTACCCATGTTCTTCCGAATAGGAAATTGCGACTTGAAGCTCAGAGTCTTTATTATCATCACAGTCAAATACACACCAAAGCTGATCTCCGTCTTTAGGATAATAATCCGCTTGGGAGATCAGAGATTTTGCGTGTTTCACCAAATGTTCCGCTGCTTTTATGTTTTGATGGAATTGGGATAATATCCACCAGGCAGTTTCGTGAACGAAAAATGTTTGAAATAAAGCGTCTCTGTTTCTTTTTCCTTCGCAGATGATATAAACAATCGGTTTACGCTTCCGCCACTTAACTTTGTTCGGATCATACTCTTTTTCGCATCTTGCTCATCAGGCGTCACCTCCGATAAAAAGGGATTGCACCAAATCGTCCCTGAAGATAACCCTTACGCACATTTTCTCCTTTTCTTGAGAGAAAGATACCAACGAGTATAGCTCTGTTGCACAAGTCTCATCGTTTTTCAGCAAACCAAATCTGATCTCTACGGAAGAAATTCAAGTCAAGCAAAGATTGCATCGTGAGTTGTAAAAATCAGTCATGCGCTCCCTTTGTATTGACAGCCTTATCCTGCACCATTTCAATCAGCCTTTTTGGTTAAAAGAGGATGCAGACTATCTTCAATTTCATCAACAACTAAAAAGTGTGCCGTTTTTCAAGCGCCTGCAACCATCCTCCGATGCGGGCAAAAAAGTGTTGTGTACCGACAGATTCCTGCTCCATTAAAAAGCTGAAAGTATTCTGTTGTACCGTCCTCGTTAATAATTCGATGTGTTGTCGTAATAACCGGTATTTTACCAGAGGTGTTCTTGATTGTAACATCGGTGATTCCAAGATCGGCAAGCGACAATTCTTTTTAAGATTCGAGCTTTCTTATCATCACCGCTGACAATCTGGGCAACAGTTTCTGAGGTAGCTGGCTCTTCATCCATCAGGAATGTCAACTTTTCCAGAAACCACCGATAAGCATTTTCCGTCTGAGGCAGATTCCAGTCATTAGAGGACACCAGATAGAGCTTATTGTCCGGTGTTCGGTTACTCAGAGTAACCTGCTCATTTACATTTTCACGGAACTCATACATTCCATTTTCTCTTGAAAAAATTAAGGCTTCACGTCCATTCGGCCAATGGTAAAGATACTCTTTGTAAATCTTCTTTACATCAAAAAGAAAAACCGTATGTGTAACGAACTCCCTGAAAAAAATAAATACCATTTCAAAAGAAGTCGGAACCTTTGTTCCTCCAAACGGCTCCCACGGCAACTTTTTGTCCCTTAGAAACTTTTTACGAGATTTCCCACAACCATTTCTTTCATTGTCATCATTGCATGTAATACGTTACTTTTTCCTCGTCGCATTTGCACCGTAAATTGCAAGTACGGGCAAGAATGCCTTCTTTTCATCCGGATGAAGCAGATACTCATCAAAATGACTTATCCTTAGAGGTCGCAAGGCTGATCACGACACTGTTTTTTTATTGACCTGTGATTTTCAACTGTAAACTGAATCAGCATAATTGAATACCTCCATTCTCAGTATTCGTATTTTCAGTCACCATTATAACAGTTAAAAATGCCTTGGTCAATATTTATGACTTGTTTTTGCAGTTTTTTTCTGCTAAACTTATAAATAAATTCTTTCTCAGTCATACTTGAGACTCCTATTGATTCTATCCTTTGTCTCTCGACTACTATGACCTCTGTCCACTTCTGTGTGTTCAGTATTGCTTTAGGCAATGGTTACCTCTTTCAAGGCTTATCACACAGACCTCCCTAGGTACCACACGTTTCTTCCTCTCCATCTATCTGCCTCATTTATCATGTCAGATTGCGTGTAGTTATCGGACTTTGGCTTGTACAGCAGTCTTATCCTCATGCATAACCTCATATGAGATTTCTGTTCGTCAGACCAGAGATTTGCCCTTGAGTTAGTACTTCCTCATATCCGGCTTCCTTCAGATTCGAGGTCACCATAGGCACCCTTGCTTTCAGCGCATCCTTTACCGGGCGGATTCGGGACTGCACCCGTTAGAAACGTGCGCCGCTAGGCGCACCACAAAAATACCCCAAACCGCTATCAGGCTTAGGGTATCAGTAACTTATTCATCTAATTGTATATCCTATAATCCTCCAGACAGAGTATACTGTCGGCAACCTCATTTAAGAACTCAGTATCGTGAGATACGATAAAGATAATGTTATCATCTGTTTTCATACTCTTTATCAATTCCGAAATTTTAATCATATTCTTATAGTCCATCCCACTTGTTGGCTCATCAAAGAATATGAATCTCGAGTTTTTACAAAAGAACAGAAGCTATAGCGACCCTTTGCTTTTGACCGCCCTGAAAGACTCATAGGATGCCTGTTCCTTAGTTCAGTAAGACCCTAGCTCTGATAGAATTCTATCAACAGTATCCTGTTTCAATCCTTTAACTCCAAGCTTCATTTCCTCTTCGACTGAATCAGTAAATAGCTGGTGATTGACATCCTGCATTACCAGCGAGGAAGCCTTAATTCTCTCCTTCCTACTAAAAACTCTCCCTCCGAATAATATCTCACTCTTATCATTTTCTTCCAAACCAGTTAAAACTCGCAGAAAGGTGGACTTACCACAACCATTCTTTCCTACGATTCCATATATTTTCCCAAAATCAAAGGATACATCATCCATTTCAAGCTCTCCCTTGTTAGCAAAATTAAAGGAAAGTTTCTTGATTATCAGGTCTTTGCCACCATCGTTTTTAGGCTTATTTAAGACTGTTCTGTCTCTTGAGCGAAGTCCAAGACACGCTATCTCTGTATCCGTAACCGATAAAAAGCCCTGTGCAGTGTACTCTCTCGCTATTCTTCCATTTTGAATGATAATTATTCTGTCTGCTACATCCATTAGATAATAAATCCTATGCTCCGCAAGGATTAGCGTTATCCCTTTATTTTTAAGAATGATTAGCATTTCTTTTAGGATATCAATATACTTCTCATCCAAGTTAGATGAGGGTTCATCGAGTACAATGATTTTACAGCCGGATATATAACAGGCTGCCACAGAAAGTATCTGTTTTTCTCCTCCTGAGAGCTCAAATATGCTTCGTCCCAGTAGATACTCTATCCCAAATACATTAAGCATATCTTTCATTCGGCTTTCCATTTCTTTTTTTATCAAGCCCTATGTTCTCAAGATAAAACAGAAGTTCAAGAGTGGTATCCACATTGAAAAAATGTGTCTTAGGGTTTTGAAAAACACTTGCTATCATAAGAGATATTTCATAGAGTTCAAGGTTTTTAATCTCCTTTTCACCAACCTTAATATCGCCTTTAATATCAGCGTTTTCATATTCAAAGGCTAAGCCGTTGATAGAGTTGATAATAGAAGACTTCCCACTTCCACTCTCTCCTGTAAGCAACACACATTCTCCATCAGCTATGTTAAGGCTTATATCGTTTAATACCTTATTCTCCCCATAAGAAAGGAATAAATTCTCTATTCTAAACATACAAAACCTCCGACTGCAATTGCAGCTATCAAAGATATATAAATAAAATCAATCAAATGCACTCCCACAGTTATATATCTTGTTTTCTTAATAGGATTAGCTATACATTTGGTCTCTGCTGCCTTTGCTATGTCATCAGCTATGTTTGATGATATGATGAGGAGGGGAACAAGTACGTATTCCAGGTATTTAACAGGATTCTTGGTATCTATTCCCCTTATCTTCATCGCCATCTTGATATTATTTCTCTCTTCTGCAAATGACGGAAAGAAGCGAAACATAACTGCTATTGGTATGGATACTGTGCTTGGTATTTTAAGAGCATCCATGGACGAAATGATACTTCCCACATCGGAGGTTTTTATCATATATTTCCCTGCGGAATATGGAAGATAAAACATCCTGCATACAAAAACCAAGGAAAGAAGCATCTTCAAAACAAGTGGAAATGTAGCAAGCACACTGAAACTTGGCGCAAAAAACAAAACTCCAAATACAAGGATGTTCCTTATCCCGTCCTTTATAAGTCCATTTATAAAGTACATTGTAGAAATGGTAAGTACTGCCGCCCATTCCAAGTAGTGATTCATAGAATGTGCCACTCCCATACCAAGTAGAATTACCGCTATAAATTTGGTTATGGGGTTTGGATTGAGCCTGTTATTCTGATTGTAAAACATCAGGCAATACCTGCTTTCGTAAAATGTTTTTTAAGTAGGATTTTACCAATGTACGCTCCTATAAGGCCTCCAATGAGAGCACCTGCATAAACAAGCGCCATATGCGGATAGGTGATAAGCTCTATCAGAGCATCCACATATTCCTTGCCCATCATCATAGATAATTCAATATACTTTTCTCTTGCCAAAAGCATCTGCATAAGAGAACCGCAAATCCAGGTATTAAATACCATAAATGCAAGCATATTGAACTTAAGAGACTTATATCCACCAGCTCTTCTGATCATCTCAGCTATAAACATCACCACCAGTGAGTGAAGTACAATCACATAAGTGTGTCCGCCTAAAAGCATAATAATAGGCGAAATCATCCCAAGTATAAACAGTGCCCAAGGCTTTTGTACCTTTGCCATAAAAAGCATAATAATTGTTCCGGTTACAATCCCCAGTACAGTAGGATATATCAGGAAGAGAATCGGTATCACTCCCATCATCCCAACACCAAACATAAACACAAAAATATATTACTGTGAATACTCCTATTGTCACCAAATCCTTTATTTTTTTAACTTATTATCTTTCATCTCTATCCCCTTAATAACTAAATTCTTCTGCCAAGTTAGTTTTTTTCAATAAGATTTTTTTATACCTTTGATTGTTCTAAAAAGTTGTTTATGAGTTCCTGCTGTTTCAACCCTGCCATCGTCAATAACAACTATTTTATCCACATTTTCTATGGACTTTAACCTATGAGAAATGATGATGACTGTCTTATCCTTTATCAGCTTATTTAGGCTATCCTGAATCTTTTTTTCTCGTTGTCCACATCAAGACTTGCAGATATTTCATCCAGGATAAGAATAGGTGAATCCTTAAGAAATGCCCTAGCTATCGATAGTCTCTGTCTCTCTCCACCGGATAGCTCAGCTCCGTTCTCACCTACTCTGGTGTTAAAGCCCTCCGGAAGTTTTTTTCGATAAAGTCCAAGCAATTAGCAAGAGCTGCATACCTCTTTTACCTCTTCATCAGTTGCACTTTCCCTACCAAGCCTTATATTTTCAAGTACACTGGTATTAAAGAGAGTCACATCCTGGAAAACTATGGATATCTTCTTAAATAAAGAATCCGTTGATATATTTTTAATGTCTTTTCCATCTATCAATATGCTGCCTCCATCATAGTCATAAAGCCTTGATACTACTCTTAAGACAGAGGTTTTACCTGAGCCGGACAAGCCTACAAGGGCAGTAACTTCACCCTGCTTTGCTGTAAAGCTCACATCTTTAAGCACCTTAGTAGCTTTGTCATAGGAAAATGATACATGGTTAAACTCTATGTCATAGCTCTTAAGCTCCGTGTCTTCACCCTCCTGAAGAACTGCACTCTTAATCTCTTTAATTCGTCTTACTGCCGGCTCTATATATGACATTTCCGTCATACCCTCGACAGATATATCAAAGAGCTCTTTTACTTTGATTGTTCCTATAATGTATCCTATAAGGTATAGAAGACTAATCTCACCATGAGAAAGAAGCTGTATACCCACTGCTATTACGACAGCCACACTTATATACGATAGTGAAGTTGATAGTCCTACAGCAATCATAGAAAGAAGCTCAACCTTAAAATGTGCCCTCTCACTCTCCTCCATTTTCTTGTACAAGGCCTTTTTTACCTTGTCCGACTGGTTGAAGCTGCTTATTTCCTGCTGTAGTTCTATGGTCTCCTGAAAAAGCTCAGAATTCTCCCTAAGCACCCCAAAATATTTGCTGTACTCAGATACTTCCTTTTGCTTAGCTAAAGGTGTAATCAGGAAGCAAAGAAGGGTAGGTATCATGGCTGCAAGTCCCATTTTCCAGTTCCCAATAAGCATCATTAGCCCCATAAGCGGGAAGAAAATCCACATACCCACTACCTTAGGGATGGAGTGACTCATAGCATGCTCTATTCTCTCCACATCAGACATTATTGTTTGTGAAAGGTCTGACAAATCGTGCTTTGAAAAATACGCAAGTGGCAGGTCAGCAAGGTTCTCTGCTATACCCTTTCTTAAGTTAGCGGACTCCTTGTATGTCGCATTATAAAGACTTACATATTCTTTCGAGAGCAGGATATACATAAGCACTAAGGTAAGCACTCCCATAACAATGTATTGTATCGTACTATATGCCTTTCCGATGACAAGTTGATTAAACAATGCCATTAAAATAAACATTGGAGCGATATTTATACAATATGTCAAAAAGCAGTATAAAGTCGACTTTGAAAGATTGGTCGCCCCTGTTCAGATAAGGCATATCTTTTCTTATAATAGTTTTTCATTTGACACCCTCCAATCATTTGCAGTTTCATATAAGTTTAAAAAGCCTACTGTATAGTCCCTGTACAGATAGTAACGAATCGTTATCTCCTCTTTCCACAATCCTGCCATTCTCCAAAACGATGATTTCATCTACATTCCTGATGCTTGTCATCCTGTGGGCTATCATTATTACAGTCTTATCCTTCATCAGGTTCTTGAAGGCTTTTTGTAATTCGTACTCATTATCCGCATCTATAGCGAGACTGGCTTCATCCATTATGACAATAGGCGAATTTTTTTAAGTATTGCTCTGGCTATAGCTATCCTTTGTTTTTTTCTCCCCTGAAAGATATACTCCCTTTGAGCCGATAATTGTATTCTCGCCATCCTTAAACTTAGCGATAATTTCATCACAGCCCGCAAGGCTTAGAGCCTTTAATACCTCTTCTCTTCCAGCCTTTTCATCAGCAAGTGCAACATTGTCATATATCGACTTCTTAAACAGCTTACTGTCTTGAAATACGAATGAAATGCTTCGTATAATAGCTTCTTTTTGAGTATTCTTCAAGTCTGTGGTACGCCTATCTTAATAGCTCCCTTTATCCACCTTGTAAAAATCCTGATAAAAAGCTTTGCTATCGTAGACTTTTCCTGAACCAGAGTGTCCCACCAGGGCATAGATTCTCTTTTTCCTTAAGTGAAAATGATAAATCTTCCAGAACTTTATTATCGCCGTATGAAAAAAACTCACATTTTCAAATTCAATATCATAGTTGTCAAAGTCAGTTCTATCTCCGTATGAGAGCTTGTCTTCCTGCATCTTTTTGTACAGTTCTTCTAAGTGGTCAATGGCAAAGTTAGCATTATAAATATTCATGCTCGCCCACATTATCTTCATAAACGAAACCATAGATTACGCCACTTAGAAAGAATATCATAATAAGCTCAACCGCCATAAACTTTGGATTTTTTTACCTCTGCAAGGAAGACGCTAAGCGGTATGCTTATAATCGCAATCAATCCTAGGAATATCAGCTGGTAGATAACATACGGCCTTTTTACAAGAAATAGAATAATCAAGGGCATACCTTGAATAATCCGTAATAGCATCGTATAAAGCCTTAAATGACTTTAACCTGGTACCAAATATTTTAACAACCTGCATACCTCTGATATACTCAACAGTTTCGGAACTGAGTCTGTCAAGGGCTTCCTGATACTTTTTAAGAAAATCTTTGTTTCCCATCATCATGCACATAATTAGTCCACAAACAACCGATAATACTACAATGAGAATCCCCACTCTAATGCTTATTAAAAAAATGACAAGACCAGTGTAAAAATCGGAACTAAGAAAGCTTGTGAATTGTCAGGCAAAGATATGTGCCACTGCCATATGCGTCTTGATCGCATTATCATCTATTGTTTTTTTCTGATATATCCTGAAGAATTCAGGTCAAAAAAATCTAAAACTTGAGTCTGTAAGCCCGTCAATTCCTCGTTTTCTAAGGTTTGTCTCAAGGCGGAATGCCAGCTTATGTGATACAAGCCCGGATGTAAGATATAGGGCAAAGACTTACGCATAGAAAAAAACTACTATTTTAACCGAATACACTCCGGCATTTTCATAGTTATCATTTACGATAACTTCATTCAAAAAAACAAGTATATGTAGTAATATCCATATACCATTAAAAAGGCAGATACCGCCGAGATTAATATTGCCAAATAGCTAAGCAGTTTAACCTCCGGAACATACCTGAATAATTTTTTTATAAACTCCCATTACTATTCTCCTTTCCCTGTTCAAACAAATAAACCATCATGTCCTCCAAATACCTCCTGTTCTTCTTAAAAGTTCTCCCTGGCCTCTAGGATATTAGAAGCCAGTATTAATGCGTTCTATGTAATCAGTAATAAACTGAGCTACATTAGGATTAAATAGCCATTCTGAATCATTCTCAAATACTCCCTTAAAGCTCTCCATAGTCTCAGTCTGTAAATCAAGCATCATAGTCTTTAATTCCGGATTTCTTTTCCCAGCGATTAGAACTCTACATAAAGAGGCATATAAGGGTTATCATCAATTATCTTGTCTACAAGCTGTCTTGCCATAAACTGCATTTCCTCTCCCTTTTTACATTCGCTTAAATGCTCTTTTATGACATTGTTTCTGTACTCAATTCCAAACCTCATAATATCCTTAAATATCTCATTCACACTCCCATAATAATGATATACACCCCCTTTAGATAAAGTAGTTCCGGCGATAATCTCCTCCATAGTTGCCTTTTTCCAGTCCCCTTTCGGAGATTACCTTAGCTGCTGAATTCATTATTTCTTTCTTTCTTTCAGACGCAGTAAGTCTTTTTGTGTCAGTCATATCGTCAACCTCCATTTATACCGACGCTATCGTCGGTAAATACATTATACAGCCGTTAGCTTCATCTAACAATATATTTATTGATAATATTTGTCATTAATAGAATGAAATTCTATTTTTGTATACTACATCTGTAGAGGCCCTCGTAAGCGATATCTACATATTCGCCACAGTGTTCTCTGAGAAATTTCTCTCACACAAAAAAACACCCAGGTTATTCACCTGAGTGCCGTAGAACTCTCTTTCTTCAATTCCATCACTTTGCAGTTATACCAATCTCAACCTTTTTCTTCTTTTGACAACGTCCTTCCTGCAAGAATCTCATCTACCTCCTTTGAGGTCTCTTCTTCGGTGAAAACCTTTGTATATTGCAGATAACATCTCAAAAGACCAGTCATCACTTTTTTTCACCGCTTTTTCTCAAAATAATCACTGTCCATTGTTATTAACTTACCGTCAGGAGAGATATGACCGCTCGCATTATACCTCCTTAGTGCAATATCAAGAGACAGCTTTTAGCTTTCCTGATGAAAAAAATCGATTAAATAACATTTTCTATCTACTTCATTATTTCTGATTATCATTAGTTTATCAGTATTTTCATTGTATAAGTTCACATCATAAAAAGCTCTGAGGTGTCTTTACGCACTCATCATCCATATCCCATGAAGAAAGACCTGAGGCACTGCTCCACTTAAATATGCTGTTTTTTTCTTGATTCCTCTAACTGTTATTCCATCTTCCGCATTCTTGACATCTATAATCTCGCCATTAATCTCCTCTATCCTCTTGCCTATCTCAAGATTATACAAATACGCAGTTCCGAGAGCATATTTACCGCCACTATCTTAGAATCCTCTGACAGCTTAATATTTAATACATTATCTTTTATTTCACTATAGCTCTTTATCAGTTTCAAATCTCCTACATCATATACATTTAACCCCTCTACACTATCCACTACAAAGATATTCTTTGAGTCATCAGAAAAAGGTGATTACTGAAGCAGTATTATTTATCTGTATCATCCTTTTTCTCATTCTTAACAAGGTCATAAAGCTTAAGTGCCTTAGGGTGCAAGATCGGATATATCCTGCTTAAATATCAGGGCATAATATCTGCCATCATTAGATATCTGGCAGAGATTTGTATTTTCTGAGAGAGAATACGTAGATGGTTCATCTACAACAATTTTCTTCATCGTCCTTGCGTCATCATCCGACACTGACAAGTCTTTACCGTCAAAAAAAGCAGAAGATGTGAGCTGTCGTTTGAGCTAGCCATTATCCTTGCATTAACAGTTCCCGCCTCTACCTTTGATTTTTAATTCTATTGTCTTAATAGTCTGGCTCTCGTGAGAGTTCGCCAGTATCTTACTTCCGTCTTTTTAAGAAAAATAAATTCAGTTGGCACACCTCCACCATAACTAAGTCTGGATTCTACTACAGTCTTATCTCTCCAGATTGAATAATTACCATTTTCTCCAAATCCCACCACAGTACCGGTTGCATCATTATAGGTAAAATACCTCATATTTAAGTTTGGAAAATATATTTCATCCGTAACTTCTCCACTTTTCCCGTCTAACATATATTTTTTAGGGCTAGACTTAACTACAAGCTTATCACCATTTGTACTTTCCATAAGTAAGTTTGATTCGATGACATTATTCATTAGAAGGGCTTCTTAAATACCTTTTTACCAGTATGTCTTGAAAGCTTCAGGACTTCTGAGTTTGTAAGTAAAAGGAGATTATCGCCGTCTAGAGAGTATTTTGCAACCATATACGGCTTTTCAACTTCTGCTCCTCCAGGCTCTTCCCTTTTTGTCTCGGTATCACCTCAAGAATCTTGCCATCAACCACATTTCTTCTTGTAGTCGCTCTTCAGAGTTAGAGTTTAAGGCTACAAGCATTTCATTTCCATCTTTGCTTATATCAATTGAAATTATCGGTTCATTTATCACAAATTCGCCCAGTTTTTGCCAGTTAGCTGTATCATAAGTATAGAAAACTATGGCATTATTAGAATTTACGGCATAAAACAGCCTTGTTCCATCCTCAGAGAACCTTGCAAGCATCGGAACTCCCTCTATCTCAAGCTTTGCGACCTCTTTTTCCACTCGCAAAGTCATATACAATACAGGTATTGTCAAATGATGCTGATGCCAGATATTTATTATCCTTTGAAAAAAATCAACCATTTTTTTACCTGCTGGCTATGCCCTGTAAATACCTTAATAACCTCGCCATTTTCCACCTTTGCTACTGCCGTATCATTGTTCTCAAGTCCATAAGCCACATATTTCTCATCATTGCTTACCGCCATAAAGGTAAGGTTGTTTTTAGTTGAAATGGTCGTAAGCGTGGATGCACCGCTGTGGTATAAACTACTGTTTAAGATATACTCTTCATCTGCTTTTTAGGGAAGAATAATACTTCATGTCCTCACTAATCATTCCCATAGCCTCTTTTTGCAACCAGAACTCCCTTTTAGGTAGTCCCCCTCTTTGAGGAATTCCTTAGAGGTCTTCATAAGTATATTGGCATTTGACTGTACAGCCTCTATTCTTGCCTGCTCAGCCTTTTGATAAGCATTTGCCATAAATATACCAAAGAGCAAAAATACTGCTCCCGATACTATAGATATATTTAGTATTCTCTTACTTCTTCTCTCTTTATCCCTCTGTTTAAGGTCACCAAAGGTACAGCCAAGGAGGGTCGCCATTATTCTGTACTTTTCGGTTTTTTTAATATACTGAGGGATTCTTTTTGTAAGCTCCTTAAGGCTCTGTCTGTCATTATCCTGCAGATAGGCATATCCCTTAAAAATCAGCCTTTAATACCCTCTCAGGTCTTAAATCCGGCGCCAGTATCTCATACTCCGCTTCCCCATTACTACTTTCTTTTCCTCTTAGAGCCTCAGGAAAAAGCCTCAAAAGGCTCACCCTCTACTAACACAGGGATAATTCTCTCTTCCCCGTGTATACTCTTAAATATCTCGACCTCTTTCTTACACCACTCAGATAAAGGGGTACGCTTTGAGCAAATCACAATCAGATATCTGCTGGTTTCAAGTGCCTCTTTTTATAGAGGTGCTAAGGTCTCTTCTGACTAATTCTTCTCTGTCTCTAAACACTCTAAATGTCGGTCTTTTGCCATTTTGATAAAAACTCCTTAGGAGCCTTAAAAGTCTCTATCATCTGATGAACCTGCCTAGCTATGCTTTTGGTCAGGCTCCACATGTCTATAGCTTATAAAGGCTGTATACTTATATTCCTTCCCGTTATAAAAAGCTCCTGCTTCCTCCATCCTTTCAGATGAAGTGCTGTCTATATGCTCTTTTTTTCCATTTTATTTCTCCGTTTTTAAAACAAGGTAAATACCGATAACAAATCATACTCAGGATGACAGATGTCAAACTTATCACCTATGATTATGTCCCAATCATCTATGAGGCAGGGATGAGTTTTTTTAAGTTCTCATCCTTATTTTTCTCCGTAGACAAAAATTCATTGCATAGTAGCTGTTACACCACCTTTTATGCTCAAGTCTTGATAGAAAGTCTAGTATAGGATTGTCACTTAAATACCGGCGAAATCTTATCTTAAACTCTTCCCAGTCTTGTTGCATAATATCCTGCAAGGCACCAAACTCTTCAAACTTTTTTTAGATAAATAATTCCTTATTTCATCATCTGAATTATTGAAAAAAATCTTTCTAAGTATTTCTTCTTTTACCTTACCATGGGTAGCAGACAGTCTTGAAGACGTCCTCTTGACATAGGAAAGTTCATTCCAATTATTTCCATTTCCCATACCTGACATTTCCACAGCTTTATTATAGCTATCATTGAAAGACTTCGCCCTTTCATCAAGAGACTCCCTTTATCATAATATCGCTTGTCATTATCTGTGAAACATCGCCAAATACAAGGATATTATCGCTGTTTTTCGGCAAAAACATAGCTTAGGTCGATATTGGATACATTTCTAATTATCTTAGGAAGACTTCCAAAATATCCTGTCAATGTCTTAAGGTATTTAAGGCTTTTCACCACATCCTCATCCATCATAAAAATAAGTGATAGGTCTCCCTCATTTTTTATCTTGGTAAGCCCCTCCTGCAACGAATTCCTACTGCTTCCAATATCAATAGCCTTTAAGTTCAAGGCATTTTTTAGTCCCTCATTTTTGTCAAGTATTGCTGCCATCTTAGAGTCCACTGCCTTGTCCATTATACTTACTTTGGTATTTGCTTTGAGGCACAAGGTCATATCATTTGCAATGTGCTTTAATAAGACCTCAGTCAGTTCATTCACGCCTAGAATGAGGATGTGCATATTTCTAATGCTTTCATTTATTTTTCCCAAAGAAATCACATTTTCCATCTGTGACAGGTCATTAAGACTGCTTTTTAGGCTCTTAAGTACGCATTTATCCGACATAAGCATCCTAACAGTCAAATCCCTCTGGTCAAAATGTACGGTATCTATCTTCTTAAGAACCTCTGCCTCCTCTCGTGCGCGGGTGATGACATCTTCAATGTAAGAGGACACTGTCTTTGATTCACATTTTACATAACAGGTTATATTTCTTTTTAGGCTTGATTCTTTTTGATAATGTTGGCATATAGAGCATAGTTTTCAAGGTCTGTATCAGCACAGAAAAACATATATTTCACTTTGTTTATATTCACTGTACTTAGAAGCTCTCTTATCTCATATCTGCCACTGCTTTCAAAGTCTATCTGATATGTGGCTATACCCTTTTTTTCGTACTTTGCCTTCAGGTTATCATCAATAAACTGCTTGGTTATAAGTGAAATCTTGTACGAGTTTTTCTCATTCAAAAGGTTGGTGATTAAAGTCTCTGACATCAGGCTTTTTTTCAAAAAAATGAGTATATGATTCCTGCTAAACTTGTTAAAAAAACCATGTTTTTTTATGTGAAGCAGAGTATTGGATATCTTGGTAAATACAAAGGCGGAAGTAAGAATCGGAGCCATCCATTTTGCAATTTCATAAAGAATACTTGTACCTTTTTTTCAGGTGATATCGGTGGGGTAAATAAAAAAACATTTTTAAAAATGCCAAATAAAAACATTCGAAAATCCTAAGAAAAAGGATTCTCTATACTCACACTATAGTATTCATAAAGACTCTGGAAACCAAAAACCAGAGTCATAGCAAATAGAACAAAATATATTTTTTTCTTGTAGTAAGTTTTATTTTCCTTCATTATACCACCCTAAACATTGTACAAATCTTATCTATTGATATACAGCACCGTCTTATCAAAGCTTTTCATATCCTTAACACAGGTATACATCATCATTTCCCTAAGTTCTTCATTCATTCTTACCATCTTTTTAACTACACCTTCTTTACCGTCTTTTAGTAAAGGAGGGAGGATGCCTCGTCCGACAGAAATAGCGTCTGCTCCAAGAGCCAGAGCCTTATAAGCATCATAACCTGTATCCATTCCGCAGTCTACAAAGATTTTCATTAGTGAACTACCAACAGCTTCTTTAATCTTTGGAAGAATCTCTAAAGGTGCTATGGCAAAAGGAAGACGGCCATGATGATGTGATACAACTATGCCTGCACAGCCTGCGCCTCTTGCTTTAAGTGCATCCTGTACAGAAAGCACACCCTTTGCCACAAACGGGAGCTTAGAAAGGCTCACATATTCCTTTAAGTCTTCAAAGCTAACCATTCCCATAGGGAAGCCGTCAACTACATCGTATTTTTCCGTCTGTTCCCGGCACTATGGTCTATATCCACGCCAACTGCTGTACTTCCACATTCGATGGCAAATCTAATCTCTGATATGATTTTTTCCTTATCGGCAAATGGCTTGATAATGCGTACAGTATCAGGATTGTGACTTGTTATCGAACGGTAAGCCTCATCATCCTCCATGCCTACCCAGTTCAGGCAGTTCATCTCTTTTTGCGACCAGACTGTATTCCTCCATAGGAGTACGGCCATTTTCCAAGACTTTATTTAGATGTGAAAATGCAGGCGTCATTATAGGGGAAGCATACTTTTTTTCCCAAATATCTCTGTCGTAGTATCAACTTCCGTGCTGTCTATCACACGCATTTCAACGTGGATATTATCAAGAAAAAGCACGATTATATACATTGGCATCCTCTGCCTTTCCACTGGTTACAGGTATTACACCCGGCTTACCCGGCCAGATATTTTTTTGTCTCTTCCATATAATCTCCTTTTTTTAATTACTATGTATTTGTCGAAGTTAAAACTTAACTCAAGTTTCAAACATTGTTAACTTCTTAACAGATATTCTTAATCAATTATTTCAAAATAACCCTTAACAAATGCCTCATCTGCAAATGGCATCACATTGTAATTGCATTTGATGTCTAAGTTACGAAGGCAGTTGCTTATAATAAAAAACTAAGAGCAACATAGACCACCAATGCTATTAATAAAAATAGAGAAATAAATGCCGAAACAAATTCCTCTTTTTCATCAGAATCTAAAATTTCCCTTATTTGCAATGGCACAGGGAAGCCTGTAGGGCAATAAAAATACAAAATTACTCCCAGAGAAAAAGACAGGACTTTCCATTTTTCTCAGGAAATACCAGGAAAAAAATGAGGCTATTATCCCACTACAAAATATGAGTCTGATAACAGCCAGCTTGAAAAGACTTGATAAATAACCTTTCTTAAGCCTTATGCTATAACCTAGGCTAAAAAAAGAATTAGTCCTGAAACAGGTGCTATTATCGCATTCATTGTATTTTCATAGATTGAACCAAAGGTACTGCTTTTGTGACAGCAGTCTCTGTAAGCCTGTCAAATTGGTAATAACTGCAAGCAGGGCCGCTATTACAAATGGTGCTGAAATTACCTTTTTTACCAGCGGCAATAGCTTTAGCTCCTCTTTGCGCCTTATCTGTAAGACCGTAGGAACGAAAATAAAGTTAATTAGGATGCCCGCAAGGTCAAAGGGAATCAGATTTAAAATATAGGATGAACCAACTATACTCAAATACAAGGGAAGAGCAACAGCCCCTCCCTCGCAAGTTAAGAGTAAAAACGGAGAAATTTCTCTAATACTCTCCGGCAACATCCTACATACCATCTTTCCAAAGAAATAAACAAGTATCCAGACAGCTATTAAATACACTATTTCCAGGGCAATATTCCTATCAAGGGCAGAAGTTGCCACTATATGGTAAATGAGAAAAGGAAATAATATATCTAATGCGATAGTCTTTAGTCCGTTATTTTGTTCGTGATTTATCCATCCCTTCTTTCTTGCGTATATACCTAAGAAGAGAATGAAAAATACAGGAAAAATAGTAGATATTGCTTGCATATTATCCCTCATAAATCGGATACTTCTTAGTCAGGCCTGAAACCTTAGAAAGTATCTCTTCCTTGCTGTTTTCAAAATCAGTTGCAACCTTATAGAGACAGTCTGCTATCGCAGCCATATCCTCTTCCTTAAATCCTCTAGTAGTTACAGCAGGTGTACCAATACGAACTCCTGAAGTTACAAACTTTGAGCGAGGATCATTAGGAACACTGTTCTTATTCAGAGTAATGTTTACTTCATCGCAGAGGTTCTGCATATCTTTACCTGATACCCCTTCAAAATTAGTCAAATCTACAAGCATAAGGTGGTTGTCAGTACCTGAAGAAACCAGCTTAAAGCCCCTCTTAATCAACTCGTCTGCAAGAGCTCTGGCATTTTTCACAACCTGCTCCTGGTAAGCCTTGTACTCAGGCTTAAGTGCCTCACCAAAAGCATACAGCCTTAGTCGCAATTACATGTTCAAGCGGGATCTCCCTGGATACCCGGGAAGACTGCCTTATTGAAGTTATACTTTTCTCTGCTTCCGCTGTAGAAAGTATGATACCTCCCTGGACCACGCAAGGTCTTATGAGTTGTGGATGTAACTATGTCTGCATAAGGTACAGGGCTTGGATGAACCCCTCTTTGCAACAAGACCAGCTATATGAGCCATATCCACAAAAAGTACAGCTCCTACCTCATCAGCTATCTCTCTAAACTTCTTAAAGTCTATCACTCTAGGATAAGCAGATGCACCTGCAATAATCATCTTAGGCTTGTGCTCCTTTGCAAGAGAGAGGATTTCATCATAATCCAAGAAACCTTCGTCTGTAATTCCATAAGGCACAATATTGTAAAAAGTCCAGAGAAGTTCACCGGTGAGCCGTGAGTAAGGTGTCCACCGGCATCAAGGCTCATACCCATAATGGTATCTCCCGGAGAACATACAGCCATTGTAACTGCCATATTTGCCTGAGCTCCTGAATGTGGCTGTACATTGGCATATTCAGCTCCAAATAGCTTCTTCACTCTTTCAATAGCAAGTGATTCCAATACATCTACTTCCTGACATCCCCCATAATAACGCTTTCCCGGATATCCTTCGGCGTACTTATTGGTAAGAACAGTACCCATAGTAACCATAGATGCAGTAGACAAAATATTTTCTGAAGCTATAAGCTCAATATTATTCTGCTGCCTCTCATACTCAGCTATTATCCCCGCTCCAACCTCCGGATCCATCTCACGGATGTAATTCATAATCTCTTTAACCATACTTCCTCCTCCAATCAAATGTGTTTTAGTTTACACTATATAGACCATTATATGTGTTTATAGCTGTATAGTAAATTAGGAAAAACTTATTACCCCTTATAACTTAATTATCTTTAATGAGTCTTATTGTTTATCAAAAAGTATTTAATCATTGCTTCTCGCCTCTTTTGTTATATTGATATTTACTTCTAAATAAGCAGACTATTTGCATCAAGCAAAAATTCCTTAACACCAATCATCAGGTATCCATTCTCATCATATCGCGGTTTCATCTTTTTTTCAACAATAATTATTTTCTTAAACGAATCATTAGTTCGTTCAAATGACTTTGTTTCCTGTTCATACTTTTCTTTATTCGGAATAGAGTATGCAGACTGGATATAATATTTTTTACTACCTAAGACAGCAATGAAATCTATCTCTCTCTGCACTCGAAATTCTTTACCACTTGTATCCTTTTCTCTTGTTTCCACAGTTCCAACATCTACCTGATAGCCTCTAAATCTTAATTCATTGTATATTATATTCTCCATAAGATGAGTTTCTTCAATCTGCCTAAATGACAAGCGGGCGTTTCGTAGTCCCACATCCTCAAAGTATATTTTATATGGTGTACCTATATACTTTCTTCCTTTTACATTATACCTTTTTACACGAGATAGCATAAAAGCCTCTTCTGCATGACCGATATATTTATCCACCGTTGACGCGCTAATGTTGATTCCATGCACGGAGCCCATAGTATCCGCAATTTTTTTCGGATTAGTAAGCGTAGATATCCCAGATGCAATGACATCCATAACTTCTCCTAGAATCGATTCGTCCTGAACTGAATATCTATTAACTATATCCCTAATATATACATTATTCATCTGAGAAATCAAATAATTAGTCTTTTGTTCTTCAGTAGACATAAGCGCAATCGCAGGAAGTCCACCATATACTGAGTAATCATCATAAGCATCACTTTTATCTCCCTGCTTGTATGCATAGTATTCAGAAAAAGACAATGGGAGTACATGTATCTCATCTCCTCTTCCTTCAAACTCAGTTATTATATCTTTTGATAAAAACTTAGAATTACTTCCAGTCACATATACATCTACATTTTCTTGTCGTAGAAATCCATTTAGTACTGACTCAAAAAGCGCCAAGTTTCTGAACCTCATCCAGTAAAAGATAGTATATTCCATCTCCACTAATTTGTGGCATTAACCAGTTTAAAAACTTGGATGGATCCACCTTACGTTCTTCCTTTTCATTATCGAGAACTATCGGATTCTCACCAATTTTCAACAAATCTTGTGCAGTATCAAAAAGCAAATCTTATGATATGGCTTTCATCTATACTGTTGGAAATCAAATGGTTATAAAACAATGTATTTAACAGGTAGGACTTACCACTTCTTCTTATCCCGGTAATTACCTTTATAAAGCCATTATATTTTCTTACAATGAGCCGTTCAAGGTAAACATCTCTTTTTATTTCCACATCAACCTCCATTTAATATTTTTTTGCCACTACCGTCACTTTTTATAAAAATATTATACCATTTTTTTACAACTGTTTCAAGCCTTTTTATTTAATATTTTTTTGCCGTTGCCGTCACTTTTTATAAAAATGAGCATCGATAATTTGCCAGTTTCCACCAATCATATCTTTGTCTTCTTTTACCTTACAAAGTTTGTTTCCTGGTGTTCTTCCTTTTCAGGTAAACCGTACTTTTCCTTTCCAAGTGCTATACTTTTCATGAGAAATGCCATATTTCTAGCAAGAACTCTCATTGTCTGTGACCCTTCAGCATCCTGCATAGCCTCGCCTTTTTTTCTGTTCCATAGAATGCTATTCCAGTACTGGCTGGATGCAACAGGCATACCACAAATAGTAAAATACTTATTAAGCTCATCGAAGGTTGAAGACAGTCCTCCTCTTCTTGCACAGACTACACTGGCACCAACTTTCATTGACTTATCAAAGTGTGAGCTATAAAACAGCCTATCAAGACAGGCTATAAGTGTCGCATTTGCAGACGCGTAATACACCGGAGATGCCACTACCAAGCCATCTGCTGCTTCAAACTTCGGAGCTAGTTCATTTACAATATCATTAAAGACACATTTTTCCTTTTTTTCATAACAATATCCGCAGGCTATGCGACCTCGTATATCTTTGTTTCCAATCTGAACTACTTCAGTTTCTACACCTTCCTTCTCAAACACCCTTACCATCTCATCAAGGGCTATGCTTGTATTTCCCTTGATACGTGGGCTTCCATTGATAATTAAAACTTTAGGCATGAGTCATTCTCCTTCCTTACTAATACCCATATCATGAATTCTAACTAAAATATCATACCCCTGCTTACCATAGTCATAGTAGTTTGCCTCTGTGATATCATTAGAAAGTTGTTTTAACTCAGTAAATAAATGTTCAAAATCATCCATTATATCACCTCTAACTTCTTTTCAGTTGCATTTAATTTGAAAAAAACTACATTTCAATTTCATCAACAAGCCTTTAAGTTTAATCTCCTTGACTAGTCCACAGTTTCATGATAACATCAAGGGCAAAAGAAATGGGTTTTTCACAGTGTAGGGTTTATTCCTGAAAGGACTTGCTCGTTTCTTTTTTTATATCACACATATTTAATATACGCAAGACTATCAGTTTGATATATTTGCCAATCTTGGATTCATATCTTCATTTATCCTTACTCCTTATGTTTCAATTTAGTTATTACTCTATCTGATATCATTACAAAAACATATGCCCTTTATAGTATGCCTATTAATCCTGCCTTTTCGCTTCTATTTTCCAACCTATAATCCATGCAATGACTAGAAGATAATTCTCTAAAGCACCGATTAAATTAACAATTTGATTCACCTGTAGATAATGTATAAAATGATTAGTCCCAATACCTATTCCACCTAGAATAAGAGCAAGTAAAATTGATTTAAGATAAATCCAGTTGTAATGCCTATAAGCAGTAATCAATATAACTAATACCGCAATATTCCAAAAGCCAATTTCTCTTTGCCATCCTGTAGAAATGCCATAAGCAGCATTTCTTCCCATATATTCAGGAGCGAAAATCTGAAGCAATGCTGCCCCGGATATCGCAATGATAAGAATTATAAATAGTACTCGCAAATAAGTACTCATTTTTTTCTGATTCATTGACTTAACCTCCTTATAATCATAAATAGCTTTCTTCAATACTTGGATCTAGATCGTAGAATGAACTTGTCCCTCCAATAAAAACTCACTTATAAAACTCATTGTTCCTTCCTTTGCCCCAAGCGACTTCTCTAGCATATCTACATACACCTCAATATCCTTGTTGCTATAAGCCCCATAATCGAACATATTCTGACTCATAATCAACAACATTTTAACTCTCTCTTCAACATTGGTACACGCAAATATTCCCTGCGCTATCCCTTCTCTTACAATATCTGAAAGAATAGGAACTGCCACTTCAACAATTTTCTTGCCGATTTTATCGTGCATTACAATATTTTCTTTTCTTTCCAACACATCTGTTATAACACTCTCATCTTTGTTTGGCTGAAAAGCATACACGACTGAAGCCAGTTTCTGCGGTATAGGCACAGGATTCATAAGAGCTGCTTTCGCTATATTTTCAGCTTTCCCAATCATCATTTCGATAACTGCTTCCAATGTTGCCTCTTTACTTTCAAAATAGTAATAGTATGTTCCCTTTGCAATACCCGCCTCAATAATGATATCGTCTACGCTTGTATTCTCATAGCCTTTTTCAATGAACATACGATATGCAATATTTAGCAGATCTTGCTTTCTTCGCTCACCTTTCTTCATATTCACACCTCACTCTCGACTTTAAGTCGGTTTTTATAATATAACGCCAATTTGTTTTTTTGTCAATATTTTTTTTCGACTTTTTAGTCGATAATAGTTGTTAAAATTTTTTTCGACAAGCATTTGCTATTTATAAATACTCGCTTAAATCAGTAATCTCCCACCCAAACTTTCACCTGAAACAAGACAAGATTTACATACAACAAAAAAAGATACACACTCTAACTAATATGTGTATCTTGTGAAACTCAAAGGATTCTTGAATATAATAGCACAACGGATAAGTGCAATAATACTTTTTTGCTATAAACTCCATAATCGTTAACGAACTGACTTATCACTCCCAAAACTTCATCCAAAAAAATCGCAACAATCATCTCCGTGTCCAATAGTCTTTGTTCGCCCCCAGAACAATTTTTGGATGTAGGTTACCGTATCCTGCGTCATCTCCATCGCAAAAAGCCATTGTTAATTCAGGACAGCCGTAGCGTTTGCAGGTGTCAAAGTATGGACAGCGAACCATATTGAAGCGGGCTTCATTATCACAGCTTTTAGGAAACTCATAGATAAATCCCGCATCTGTACCAAAAACTTTTTCTGTATTATTTTTTTAAAAAAATCTTTGGCATCTTCTTTTCTAACCTAAATAGTTTTATTATCCTCTGAAGATGTGGTTCAAGCTTTTTTTGGCGAGACATTGAAAATGCTCACGAATGTACCAAATAGCCTTTTTCCTGTTCAATGCCTTCCGCCAACAAGGTTTCATATACTGCAATGCAAGGATAAATACGCTTATAAGTATGGGCTTTAAGAGCTTTCGAATCATTGCTGTTTTCGGCACACAACTCCTCAAGCCTTTTTTTGTGCATTCTTTTTTTGATTTTATCTGCTTTTAACTTTACTAATATCATCTGTCGCAATATCACAAATACTTCTGATTATTTTATTAAGTTTCATTGCATCCCTCCAATGCAAATTTACTACTAAAAAGAAGAGCAACGCTTAAAAAGCCCTGCTCCCCTAACTAGATGAAAAATCACACCTTTTTATAATATGCTCTTAGCTCAAACTTAGTTATTAATTGTCCACCCTGATATTTCCTCTCTTGAGCGCAGGAAATCCCTATATAAGCCTTCTTTTTCTGCAAGTTCCCTTGGGCTTCCATCCTGTACAACCCTTCCATCTTTAATCGCAATGATATGATCTGCATTTTTAATAGAATTAATACGGTGCGCTATAATAATAACAGTCTTGTTCTTTGTGAGAGCTTCTATCGCAGCAAGGATTTCGTGTTCATTCTCAGCATCCAGTGCTGCTGTTGCTTCATCCATTATGATGATTGGAGCGTCTTTTAGAATTGCACGAGCTATTGATATCCTCTGCTTTTCACCTCCTGAGAGGCTGCTGCCTCCTTCATCAAGCACTGTATTATATCCATCAGGAAGTGCCTCGATAAATTCATCGATATTTGCAGCCCTTGCAGCCCTGCGGACTTCCTCAATCCCTGCCCCCGGTTTACCGAATGCTATATTATTATATATGCTGTCCTCGAATAAATATACTCTTTGAAATACCATGCTGATTCGTTTCATCAATTCCTCATAGTCTGCATCTCTTATATCTACTCCACCGATTTTGATACTGCCGCTGTTTACATCTCTAAATCTCGGTATGAGCTCGCATAAGGTGGTCTTGCCTGAACCGGAAGGACCAATTATTGCTGTCAGCGAGTTTTCTTTGATAGTAACGGATACATCGTGCAATACTTCATTATCCCCATAAGAGAAATTCACATTCTTAAGCTCTATGTCATTACCTGACATATTCTTTTGGTTCATCACTCCAGCTCATCTGCTTAGCTTCTTCAACCTCTCCTATTACCTTTAGACCGCTGTCTAAAAGACCTATCATAGATAATACAGAGCCTGCCTGGTTGAGTGATACATACGCCATAAAGCTAAATACAAGAAGCATTATTGTTTTTACAAGAGAAATACCACCTTCTTGCCTCATCCAAAGAGTGCAGGCAATTATGAGTATCTCAAAGACAGCGATAACAAATCTCCCTAAAAAAACTGCGACGGCATTGCTTTTACTCGCGAGCCTGATGTTAGCATCCCTGTCGCCACTCACAGCCTCATTTAGTTCGTCATTTCCTTCCTTTACACTAAATGCCTTTGTAACCTTAATCCCCTGAAGAAAAGTAAGAGTCGCCTCAGCCAAGACATTCTGTGCCTTTTTGTAAGAATGGCGCATTCTTTTTCTGAAACCTTCATTTGAAGATCTACTACAAAAAAGATAAACCAGCATACCTATACCGGTGATAACGCCAATCCGCCACTCATAAAAGCAAACTCGTGCAAACATAGAAAGGGCGCTGAAAAATGCCTGATACTGTAGTTATCATAGCCATCGCGACTCCCTGTTTCAATGCCACCCAGAGTCGTTGTAAGCGCAGACCACTATTTTGCCCGAAGCATTGTCACTAAAGAAGCCAAGTGGAAGCATCTTTAAGAAGTTCCCCAGTCCAATACGCTTATCTGCTGTCATATAAAAGCCAACAGCCACACTGCCCGAATGTTCAAAAAAACGATGTTGCAAAGCTTACGAGCGCACATATTACAGTTAGTATAACGATATTTCTTATTGCAGGTTCCACAGGTGCTTTATTTATCAAAACATCCATCGCAATCATTATAGCAATAAGCTGTGTAACACCAACAAATGCATGTATAAGCGACATTATCAGCGTAATAATAAGAGTTTTATGTTGATGTTCACTGAATTCCCAGAGTTTTTTAATTGTCTTTATCATTTCAAACCTCCCGGAAGAGACTCACCGTCTTCCTCTGAAAGCTCCCACATCTTCCTGTAATCCTCACACGAAAGCATAAGCTCTTCATGTGTGCCTATCTGCTTTATGCGTCCGTTTTCGATATAAGCAATTTTGTCTGCATTCTTAACAGTCATAAGCCTATGTGCAATGACAATTAGAGTCTTTCCCTTTGCCGCCACTGATAAGGCTTCTTGAATTGAAGCTTCATTTTCAGGGTCAGAGCTTGAGGTGGCCTCATCCAGTATCATAATCGGAGCATTTTTCATCATAGCCCTTACAATTGTAATTCTCTGTCTCTCACCGCCTGAGAGGCTTCCTCCTGCATAGCCTGCCATTGTCTCATATCCCATAGGGAGTCTGGATATAAATTCGTGACAGCCTGCTCTCATAGCCGCCTCTTCTACTTCATCATCTGTTGCATCAGGTCTTCCAAGTCGGATATTATCCCTAATTGTCTTATCAAATAAAAATGTATCCTGATCTACGAAAGCAATTCTTTCATTTAGGGCTTCTTGAGTATATTCCCGATGTCAATCCCTCCAATAGTAATACTTCCTTCATCAGGATCCCAAAATCCTGCAAGCAGCTTACCAAGCGTGGATTTGCCTCCTCCGGAAGGCCCTACAAATGCCATCATGCTTCCCTCTTTAATCTTAAAAGAAACATTATTTGCGGCCTTCTTTTCTGATTTACCTATACCGTCGTCAAGTTCATCGCATTTTGATTTGCCATATGAAAAGCTTACATTCTTAAACTCTATGTCATTATGATTAAATTCTATATTTTCCCCTCTTTTAAGCTCAGGATAATTTAATACTTCTCGGATTTCCTTGGCATATGTTCCCATCTGAGCCGCCTGGTCAATATAGGTTAAAGCTGTCATAAGAGGTGCAAATATTCCAAAAGATAATATCATCATCAGGAAGAACATTGGCGTCTTAAGACTTCCATCACTCCATAATATCAGACCTGATATAAGTACAGGAAATATTGAAAATGGTGCTATAGCCATACCCAATGAGGAATACACCTGTGTTTCTCTCATCCAATTAACATTATAATCTGCATGTCCTTTAATAGCCTCTACAAACTTAAAATAGCTCTCTTTTGTCCTGCCAAAGTTTTTAATGACTTCAATACCATTTACAAACTCCACAATGGCCTGATTCATGCTCTTTGAAGCCTGTAGCTGTCCCCTAAATTTCTGAGAGTAACCACGCATCATCCCCATGGTTACGGAAAATCCAAGTAAAATCCATACAACCATAGAAAGAGCCACTCTCCAGTCAATAAAAAACATCCATATAATCAGAAATACCGGGCCAGCAAGATTTCCTGTCATCTCAGGGAGCATATGGGCAAGAGTTTTTTCTATTCCTTCGACATTGTCGACTAACATAGTCTTAAGCCTTCCACTGCCATTTTCCTCAAAGTATCCCATAGGAAGCCCTAAGCATTTTCCTGATAAGCTCGGCTCTTATATCTCTTAGCGTATTGAATGCAGCAAGATGTGACAGCCAGGTAGACAAATTCATAGCAATTCCACTGCCAAGCTTACATAATGCGAGTACAATTCCTGTTCTTACAATCTGACTCCAATCAACCGTAGATTCAAAAAGTTCCACAACTATTTTTCCTGCAAGAATGTATCCACCAATGTTAAGAAATACCGAGAGTATGCTTATGATTACAGACAATGAATACAAGGCCCTGTATGGTACGATGAATCCCCCTAGTTCCTTAAAGAATGATGCCGATTCTTTTCTATTACCCTCTTCAGTTTTCATCTTCATAAGCTCCTTTGTACATTAAGATATGTTTCCTAAGTTCTTAGAACAGACTAAATTAGCGAACGACTGGTTTAAAAATAAGTTAGATATCACTAACAGTGTAGCACAATATTTCTCATTCCTCAAGATTATTTGTAAAAATATATAGCTGACATATTAAACCGCAAGATTGCGAATTAAAAACAAATTACATTATGTTTTAAAAATACACCATTATATGATATGTGTATCAAAGTATTAAGTTTCATTCACAGGAGATTTTTTCCTGAAACTAAGGCTATATGAGAACTCATCGGCATGCCGGTGGTTCATTGTTATTGTGATAAAAAAAATAGCAGGGGTGTTTTAATCCCCTGCTATACATAAAAAAAGCATTAAATTATAACGCGAAAAAAATAAATTTTTCTATTTAAACTCTTTTAAGAACTGCTCACCTGTGCCATATTTCTCATATACATAATCAATATCCTTATCTCCCCTACCTGAGAGATTGACAAGTATTGTGCCTGAGTTCTGATTTTTAGCATGCTTTATTGCGTACGCCAAAGCATGTGAACTCTCTATTGCAGGAATGATACCTTCATAACGTGAAAGTAAGAAAAATGCCTGCATAGCTTCATCATCAGTTACCGCTTCATATTTTACTCTTCCGCAGTCCTTCAAATATGCATGCTCAGGTCCTACAGACGGATAGTCAAGTCCGCTCGCTATAGAGTATACAGGCAGCGGCTCTCCATTTTCATCCTGTAAGAGAAGGCTTTCAAAGCCGTGAAGAATTCCCTTTTTACCAAATGTCATACTTGCTGCATGGTCTCCTACTCCACTTCCTCTTCCAAGTGGTTCCACACCAACGATATCAACAGGCTCAGGAAGAAATGCTTCAAACATTCCTATTGCATTGGAGCCTCCTCCAACTGATGCACAAACAACATCCGGTAAATTTCCTGTCATTTCCTTGAACTGATCTTTTGCTTCGATACCTACAATTGACTGAAAATCACGGACTATCATAGGAAATGGATGAGGTCCTACAGCAGAGCCTATACAGTATATTGCATCCTTGTATTCTTTAAGATATGCTTCAAATGCAGCATCTACAGCCTCTTTAAGTGTCTTAAGTCCGTGAGTTGCAGGTATTACATTGGCACCGAGCATTTTCATCCTTATTACATTAGGATGCTGTTTAGCTATGTCAACCTCTCCCATGTAAATGTCACATTCAAGGCCAAAGTATGCCGCAGCAGTTGCAAGTGCAACACCATGCTGACCTGCACCGGTTTCAGCTATGAGCTTTTTCTTGCCTAAGAATTTAGCAAGCAGTCCTTCACCCATACAATGATTTAATTTATGTGCACCTGTGTGGTTAAGATCTTCTCTTTTAAGGTAAATCTGGCATTTTCCTAACAATGAAGATAAGCGTTCACAATGATATACAGGAGTAGGCCTTCCCTGGAACTCTTTTCTGATACGTCTTAATTCATTAATAAAACGAGCATTGTTGCATATTTCCGCATAAGCCTCAGTAATGTCCTTAAAGGCAGGAACCAATTCAGGAGGTAATATCATTCCACCGTATTCCCCGAAATATCCCTTTTTCATCAGGAAAGTTCTTTAGGTAGTTATCAAAAATCACGATAAGTTTTCATAATTACTAATTCCTTTCATAATAAGATTAAACGTCTTATCCCGTAAAAATAACTTATGTTATCATTACGGCATTTTATTGTCAAGGGATTATTTTAATGAGTTTAAAGTGTGTACACCTATCCTTTCCAGGCCAATATTTATCGTAATCTCAATTCAGGTTGCTGGAGTAAATCATCAATCATCGGATAATACAATTTCTTGTTATCAACCAATGCTATAGTCGTAATCTTATTGCCCGCATCCTTTGACGACGCACCACAATGATATATTTGCTCTGTTCTCAATTTATAATCGATAATGATATACCTGTCGTGGAATTTTCCACCTGTTTTCTGAAGTGAAATTTTCACGTTCGGATACTCCGTTTGAAAAGCGTTAAACTCTGACAAACGAAGAATATTTCTAAGGTTATCGCTGAATATGATAACATCCACACTTGTAGACACACTTTTTAGCATTAGCAAAGTTTTGGGCCCAATGTAGTTATCCACTATATAAAGCTTTTTCTTTGACTTACTATAAATATCAGCATATGCTACATCAGCTTCAAATGTCTGGCCTGCATAAATCAAATACTCTATTCCCTTATCTGGTAAAGAAAAACTCTGGATAACCTTTGTCAGATCATCTTTTGTGAGCAAGTTCTTTCTTATTTCACTAATATCCTTAGTATTCTCTGATACTTGGAGAGACAACCTCGTAATATTAAAAAGATTCTTTTTTTGCAGAGGATCTTGTTCAATATAATCCTTCATTGATTTAAATGTCCGTATTAATGCTTTACTTTGACGAACAGCAAGTTCACCTTTAAGCACAGTCATGAGCATGTAAACTCCACTTTCCGTAAAGCACCATGGTAGATATCTCGTACCTCCTGATTGTCCCCGAAACATTGTATTCTCCCGTGAGGTCAAAATTTTTGACCTCACCAACTCAGCAAGTTCTTCTCTGATTATTTGGAATCGGAAATCTTCATCAAACTTCTCAATATTATTTCTGACCTGTTGATTAAATGTCTTTGTCGAATATCCATATATTTCTGCAAGGTCAGCGGCAAACATAACTCTCTGACCACGAATCAGATATATCTTTGCCTTCAGCGTTTCCACTGTAATCTCTACCGGAACAAGTATATTATCTTTATTCTCGCGCATTAGCCTCTCCTTTAGCCATTTTTTTGTGAGGTCAAAGTTTTTTTGACATTTTTTTATCATTGTTTCTCTTTTTTTCATCTATATATAATTACAATTTTTCGCAAGCAACTAATTTGATTATATCTAAAAAAAGCAGTAATTATCTATTATAAAGAGCATAAATTGGCATCAATTATGGGCATTGTAGTTTTTTTCAAATTAAATGCAACATAGGTTGGCAACTTATATATATTTCTCATATCTACACTGTTCTACTACCTCTTTTCCTAAAAGAGTAATTGCCTTCTTAGGACAAGTGCTTATACACCTATAGCACATTGTACATTTCCCCAAATTAACGGCTTTTTCCGTTTTGTATGCTCAGATTACCCATTGGACAGTTTGATTCGCATATTCCACATCCAATACAGGAATCGCTAATCTTCAAGTTTTCACTATAATCAGCAGTCTTGTTATAAAACCATAATCTCTGTCCGAATAATCCTGCCATATGAGCAAGAATACTCAGTCCTTCCTTTGGATATTTACCTGCTTGTTTGATATCAGTTATAGTTTTTTCTATCTTTGCATCCGCTTTATGTATGATTCTTCGGTTTTCTTCTAAAGACTTTTTAAGCAATTTACTGTCACAAACAGCATCTGGCATGCGAATCTGCATCCCTCCAAGAATTATTGATCCATACCTTTTTAACACTCGTGCAAGGCAACCTGTTCCATCTCCTGAAAAAGCTCCCATCGTTGTTATTATAAAAACCTTTTTCCCTTTCCATATGTCTTTATTTTTAATTGTAAAGTCCCTCACCATAAATGGTACATTTGAAAACTGCGTCGGATAAGCTATGACAATAGTATCACTCTTTCTGATAGTATCTATAGATTCCTTATCCTCAATCGGAATGCACTTAGAATCAGAATCCAGTCCAACAATAAACTTTTGAATACAATGCTTTGTATTTCCTGTGCCGCTTAAATATATTCCTACCATTTTTATCCTCTATACATTAACTGAACCAAGAACCAGTTCAACTTCAGCCTCAATATTATCTGCATCTAAAACACCTCTGATTGCTACTATGGAAGAAAGCCCATGAACCAATGACCATAGAGCAATTACCTTTGCATGAATAATAAAATCATCAGCTTTATCACCTAACATTCCTTTTAACTCTTTCTCAGCAGTACTTTTAAATAAACCAAATGGTGGATAGTCATCTATATCAATATTGTCTATAGAAAATAAAAACCTGTAATACAAGGGATTCTCACAAAAAAATATGACATAACTTTTGCCTAATTCCAAAAAGAATCCTTGAAGACTCTAAACAATTGTCAATTGTTTCCTTCAACAATGTATAAAAAAACGGTCTGCTATATAGGTACGTACTTCTGATAAAAAAATGCCTCTCTGTTTTTAAAATGTGCATATGGAGTCGCAGGACTAACTCCAATAGAATCAGCCAGTTTACGCATCGAGAAAGTTTCCGTGCCATATTTATCTATATACTTCAATCCATTTTCTATTAACTCTTCTTTTTAAATTGCTATGATGATATGTATCTGATTTCAAATTTAACTCCTTTCAACTCATATCTAAGCAACATTAAGATTATAGCATCCAATCTAAACACTGTCAAGATGTAAGTTGCCTTATTTTCAACACATATCATATCAATAAAGACATAATAAAAGCTAAGCCACAGGTTCTAATCTACGACTTAGCACTTTTCTACAAAGCCCCCTTCGGGCAATTCATAACACATTCCATGCACTTAATACACTCCGTTCCGTTTAACCTATTTCTCGAATTGTCCGTAACGTCCACATTCATTGGACATACCCTTTTACATTTTCCGCAATTGATACACTTTTCTTTATTACAGGTTATACGCATCAAAGAGAAGTAGGTCATCGGTTTAAGGAACACTGTGATTGGGCAAATATACTTACAAAATGCCCTGTTGTCCTTAAAGGCAAATGCCAGTGCTATCCCTACTGCATAGTATACAATGTTCCCAATGATAAAGGCCCAGAACATGATGCGTTCTATGTTTCCGACCTTAGCAAGAAACAACGCGCCACAAAAATAAAAGATGCCGCAAAGGTTATGTACCTAATCCACCCAATGTTCTTTCTTGGGTTTTTAGGTATCTTGTAAGGAAGAAAATCCAAAACCATAGCTGTCCAACAGGCATATCCACACCATCCTCTTCCAAAAAGCAACGGTCCAAATATCTTTGCTACTGCGTAGTGAATGGTTGCAGCCTCAAATACTCCTGTAAACAGGTAGTACCAGAATCCTTCTATCTGCATATTTTCGTTACAAATAAGCCCAAGATAAACAAGCATATATAGACCTACCAACAACTGGACTACACGCCTGGCATGCTTGTATTTTCTGATAAATAGAAAAATACCTAACGATATGGACAGTCCTATGTAGCTGAAGTTAAACAGATAAAAGAGGTTATCTTTCGTCAGCCACAGCGCTACTGCCACTGTTTCAAATATCGAAAGCATTATAATAGGCAATAGATATTTTTTTATTTGCATAAACACTACCTCTTTTCCTTTTTATAGTTCCAGGCTATTCTCATTTAGTAAGAATCATATATGCTCATTGTGAGGATTCCATCATTATCATGCAATGGCTTTACAACATCCTTCATCAGTTCGGCCTCTCTTTAAAACCACACCGATATCAACCTGAACCCTCTTTTTCACTATTGTACTTTTATCCTATAATAATTCTCAAACTATATATTGAAAAATTTAGGGACATTGTGCCCCTATTTTTCAATATACATTCATTTTTCAACAACCATTATAGGTTTTATTAACTTTTTTTACAGAATATCGCAAAATGGCACTAAGGAAATAATAACGAGCAGATTCAGCCCTTAAATCCACTGGTAACTTGTGTCAGCTCACCACACAGATAACTTCGTTATACTCGTTCTCCAACTTGCAGCCCTTGCAAACATAAATTTGATAAGCTAACACATCATCCCTATAAATTCTAATTTGTAGGGTTATATGAGTCAGCTAAGTTGACGCAAAAACTGATAAATGTCCAGACTCGCTACGGCATTCGCTTCGCTACGTCTGATGCGCTCGCTTAGGCATTATCAGTTTTTGCTGTCATCAGCTATCTAACATCCACAGTGACACTCCGAATGATAACATTTCAGACTCGCTCCGGCATCCGCTTCGCTCCGCCTAATGCGCTCGCTTAGAATTTATCATTCGTAGCTGGCACTTTTAGATTTATACAAATAATAACTAGAATACCAAATGAAAGACAGCCATCCCAAACTGCCCCCATGTGGCTGATGTGCTTGTTTGTAGTCATTCGTCAATCAAACAGCCGGAGCTGATAATGCCAGGTGGTTCACTGGTTCCGTCCTAATTTTGTGCTTCACAATTAGCAATCGTGGATGGCATTATTATTCACAGTCAGCCTGAACTAATAATGTCGCGATAGTTCGCTGTTTCCGCTCTGACTTCGTGCAAGCACTCGTCAATTGCGGACAGCTATTATATAGGCAGGACTAACACACTTAGCTTCATTGCTTCGCAATTTGCTAAGTGCTAGTCACTGCCAAAAAGCGAGCGCATCAGGTTTTTCGTCAACAAATCCATATTACAACAGCATCTTGCAGAAAAACCGTAGCGAGTCTGGACATTTATTAGTGAAGGCGTCACTAAGTCAAATAATTTATCACGTAAGTATATTTATCAGGATATGATTGTTTAAGCTGCAAGTTTATCAGCGAAGGCGTGACTTAGTATGTCAAACAACACATTAGCCCTATACTTTAATTAAATTTTTTCTTGCTACATAACAGGCTTTCTATCATAACCATAAGCAAATTTTCCTGATTTATTTCAAACCCCTCGGTTGTAATTCTCTTATTAAAGTATTTAACTGATTTATCGTGATTGAGAAATTTATTGACACAGAGATATTGCTCAATCTCGTCAAGTACAAAAAGCACTTTCCTTCAAAGACAAATCACTAAAATTGTTCGCGTAATGAACACTTTTTCATGATTGGTTTTAGCTTTGTATTAGGATATTCTTCCCCTAGCGTATCTCTTAATAAAATCACAAGGCTGTTAAAAAGTCTGACATTTCAAATCTTCTACACTAACATTTTTTTAATGATATTTTCATTGCGTAAATGTTCAATTAGTTGAATCAAGCTTTGTTTTTAAGTCAGTAACGATATTCTCACTCATTAAAGCACTTCTCCTTCACAAATTTATGATTTATCTATCAACCACATATTTCCACATTTTCAAACACTCTTCTAGTTATATCTTCATAGCACTTACTATCAAAAATCCAACTTATGCTTTGCCATTTTCTTCTTAATGATATCAGAAAGCTCCAAAAAGATATTCATTATACATTTTAAGAAACTTACTTATGTTCTCTTTCTTATCAAAAATTCCACTCATTAGAACAAAAATGAACATACACAATAAATTTCTTGGTTTTAAGATAATATCTTGCCTGATAAATTCCAGACTCTGAATAATATTTTGATATATTTCCACTAAGGCAAACGCAAATATCCATCTTCTGCAATGCCTCTATCTCAAAGCTTTCAAATAAAGATTTCATTTCTTTTCTTATTGTTCTTGCAACAGATAATATATTATTTAGCTCATCATCCGCCCCGCCAACAATAACATTCATATTGACTTTCATATTTATTTCCATTCCTTTCGCTTTGCTCAAGGCACAAAACGTTATGAAAATGTTTCCTTGAGCCTATTTTTTATTTATAATTCTTCTTGTAGGGAACTCGGTATACTACAAATCACGGGGAGGTGAGTGGGCTGTCCGGCTTGCCGGATGACCGCATATTTATATGTGTAGTACGCCTTTTTCAAGCACAAATAAGTGTGTCGTTGAACACGTAATCTTATCTTTGTATAAAACAATCTCGTTTATGGCTTAGGCGTTCAGTCAATGCCGTCTCTCCCTATAATCTCTAATGAATCTTCTGATTCTGAAAGGAGTCCCTATGGTTTTAAAAAATCGTGTACAAAATCTGTTGTGGTATTGATGTCCACAAAACTTTTTGTAGTTGCCTGTATCGCTTCTACGAACGATAAAGGTGTCACTCTTATGAGAGCCACCGGTTTTCTACCCTACACGAGCGGTCTGAAAAACTTTGTTACAATGGCTACTCAAACGGAATTGCAAGGATGTCTGTATGGAATCCACCGGTAAATATTGGATTCCTGTTTATAATATCTTAGAAAAATGACTGTTCGATTGTCCTTGCTCATCCCAAATATGTTAAGGCTATCCGTGGAAAGAAAACTGACAAGAAAGATGCCAAATGGATTGCTGACCTGTTCAAGCATGATCTTGTTGCCGGTAGCTTTATGCCGCCTGCTGACATCCGTCAGCTCCGTGACCTTATGCGTTACCGTTTCAAACTGACCTGCTTTCAATCAAGCGAAAAAGAATCGTTTGCAGAACTGTCTCACGGTTTCCAATATCCAGTTGGGAAACGTTGTTTCGGACACCTTCGGCAAATCTGCTCAGGCGATACTGGATAAACTTTTGGAAAATCCCGCAGATACCTCTTTTGACCTTGAACCCCTTGTTTACAAAAGTTTGAAAAAGAAACTTCCTGAACTCCGTGACGCTATTGACGGTTATATCACTCCGGAACAAGCCGGCAAACTTAAGGTAATCAAAGCTCATTATGAAAGCTTGAATCCCGGAAAGCAGAGCTTGAAGAACTCATTCTTGCGCTCGCCGCTCCCTATCAGCAGGAACTTGCCATTCTCCAAACCGCTCCCGGTATCCGTAGCGACTTTACTGCCATCGGAATCATTTCCGAAATCGGTACCAACATGGAGGCTTTTCCTTCGGCGAAACACTTATGCTCATGGGCCGGTCTTACTCCGACCAACAATGAAAGTGCAGGGAAGAAAAAATCTGTCCGGGTTTCCAAGGCCGGATGCTATATCAAACCTTTACTGGTCCAGTGTGCAAATGCTGTTGTTACCAGCAAAAAGCATCCGGAAATTCGCAACCGCTATCTCCGTCTCAAAAAGCGTCGCGGTCACAAGAAAGCAATCATTGCCATTGCAAGAATGCTTCTGACTGCATTATATCATATGCTGAAGAATGGTGAAACCTATAATGCGGAACTTTATCGACAATCCGATTTGCCTCCTGTTGACCGGGAAATCACGGTAGAACAGGCAATTATCATCGCAAGAAATCAAGGTTATAAAATCAAGTCAGCAACTGCATAGCCTTAACTTTTAATATTCAATTTTTAAAGCAGCCACCGAAAGATGGCTTGTTTGTCATGCGATTAAGGGAATGGATACCCTCTACTTTTCATTTTCAATCTTTTTCCTCAAATTTAGCTGTATAGTGTAAAAAGTCGCCTGTTTTTATTGTATCAGAAAAAGCTTTCTACCTGTTCTACCAGCTCTAAAAATAAGTGATGAAAAACTATCTGCAATTTCCTCAAGGTCAGCATAATCATTGTTATATCCACGCACCTTACCACTTTCCAAGTCTATAAATACGATACTTCCATCACCTAACCCGCCGAAAGGAAACGCAGGACCGTGTTCACATTCGCTCATATACTCCTCGTATGCCTCTATAAAGAATGCATAGTTTTCCTCCAGTTCTTTCAAGTCGAATATCCAAGGCTCTGCCAAATAGCAGCCACCTAAGTTAAGTAGCAGCCATCGGTATTCTGTCGGAATAGATGCATATTTTGCTTCAAACTGTATTATCCTATCTTCTGTTTCAGGACTGGTGCCTTCTGTGAACGCACTTACTTCGTATGCAGCCTTAATCCTATCAAAGTATTTTGCTAAAACAACATTACTCATATGCTCCCCCTCGTAACTTGTTGATCTTTTTCTATTTTTCCTGCATTTTCTTCAGTAGTTTCACTATTCTTTCCCTATTCCCTGCGGTTTTCGCTCCGTTTGTCTCAACTCTTATTCACCTTGAATCTGTACTTCCCTTTTCCGTGCCCGTATACTGGTTCGATAATATTTTTCTCAATGTCCATTTTCACAGCCTCAATGTCCGGTTTTACAGTTTCAATATCCGGTTTTTCTGATCCCTTAAAGGTGCCACTGACATGTAACTTCCTGTTATGAAGCGGATGATTCTCATTCAGAAGAAGGTTTCTCAAGAACAGCTCCAAAAACTCCGTAGTTTCATGTATACCATTTTTTAAGTCATTATAGTTTGCCCGGACAAGCGCATTGCGGAAATACCACCCATTCTTTTTTTCGTGATGTTATAATCCCTGATACATCCTGCATGGGAATAAATCCCAGTGAAAAGCTTCCGGTGGATGGAAATGTACTCATTCGGTGTAAAGCTGAACGCCTTCTCTGAAAGAAGTGCGTCGATTCTTGCCGAAACCTTGTCAGCTTCCTCGGTGCGATTATCTGTATCGCTGGCTGGATTCTCTTCATAATAGCTCTGCAAGAGGGCATTCGCTTCCTCAAAGGAAATCTCACCTTCGATATTCCGAACGGCAGTATGCACCAAGTATTCTGATGTTTTTAAGTCCATCAACTGCCTGCAGGCCAATAGCCGTATGCCATGCATAGCCTTTGTCCCGCTTATCCGGCTCAGACTCCTTAATATATTCCTTAAAAGGATCTTCATTCACCAATCATCACCTCACTTTTCATTTTTTTCTAAGCCATCTTTCGAAGCCTCCTTAATCCTATCAAAGTATTTCGCCAAAAACAACATTACTCATATGCTCCCCTCGTAAATTTTTTTGATCTATTTCTATTTTTTTCCTTCATTTTCTTATTATTGAAAGCATAGCTATATTAAAACTTCTGTTCCATCTCTTAATATATCAATGTATTCTTTATAGCTATATACTTTGTTCCTTCCCTGTTTCTTTACTAAGTGAAGAATTCCCAGTTTTTCAAATCTATTTACTGCTGAAGAAACGGTATTGTATGCTATAGATAAATCTTCTAGTAGTTTTTTTCCTATGTCTATAATAGGATGTGCTTCTAAGTAATGAAATACTTTCATCATTGTCTCCAAGGTCCTTTTCGTATATTTTTCGTTCCTTAGCTTTCTTATATTTTTATCCCTTAATGCAATTAATTCATTTGCAGTTTCTATAGCTGATTTTCCACTAGCATAGATTCCTTCTAAAAAAATTTTTATCCATTGTTCATAATCCCCCGTTTCTCTAATTGCCGACATCCTATCATAATATTCAATACGATGCTCCTTTAAATAAAATGATAAATAAAGAGATGGAGTTTTTATAACTTTTTTCTCCAATAAGTATAACACGATTAGCAATCTTCCAATACGTCCGTTTCCATCTAAAAATGGATGTATAGATTCAAACTGATAATGAATAAGTGCAATTCTAATTAAATCATCTAACTCAGCCTCTGCATTCATATATTTTTCTAAATCAGATAAAGACTCTTTCATCGATAAAACATCCGGTGGTATATATCTTGCTGTTTTTATAGTAGAACCTGCTCCACCTATCCAGTTTTGGCTCTGTCTAAACTCTCCGGGATTTTTTTCTTTTTCCCCTTACTCCAGATAATAATATCTTATGAGTTTCCAAAAGCAATTTATTACATAAAGGTAATGTTTCCAATCTTTTTTTATTGCATATTTAGTCGCTTTTGATATAATTAACAACATCATCTACTTCTGCATTGATATTTTCATCAATATTAGGATTAAAAAAATATCTTCTAATGTTGCCTGAGTACCTTCAATTTGTGACGAAAGAAGTGCCTCTTTTTGGACATACATAGAAATAAACAAATCGATATTGGGAATATTGGTTGCTCTATCATCAAGTATTGCCAATACTCTATGAGCATTTATCAATTTATCTATAATCTCACTATCAACATCTATAGGCGGATTCGGAGGTAATTTTGAAGGATAAAAAGAAAAAAATATGCCATCTCACCTGACAATTGTTTTTTTCAAAGTTCCAGCTCTTTCTTTTTCATCCATAATCTCTCCTTTTTGAAATACTATCAAAATTATACTATTCTTATTTCAGAAAAATCAAGATTTTCTGAAATAACGATTTCATGACCTATTCATATTTCAAAACAGATAACTACATTGGGGAAAAAGGACAGTAACAGTCTTTAATCATATCAGGCGTTTCCATCTTATCCTCTATAAATAATTTGCCAACGAGTACTTAGCACAAACGTTCCACAATATGTCCTAAAAACATTATAGTTTAATGCAAAGTGTGGCTATATAGTCATTTCCATAACGTGATAATCTGTTTCTCTTATCACACGATTCATAAAAATCTATCATAGCGAGACCATTTTTTTAAGTTGGCCTCTAATCTGAGTTTCTAAGGTATGGCTAAATTCGTATCCATATTCTGGATTTATGGTTATCTTACCTTCCTCTTCAAGCTCTTTTTGAATTAAAAAGGCAGCTGAATACTTTAATAGTAATTCCTCATCGGGTTTGTCCCATACAATGTCAGCATCATACATGTATATCCAGGGATTCATAAATCCGACCATTAACAATCCACCCTTTTTCAATACTCGAGAGGCTTCTTTATATACGTTTTCTAAATCTTCTACATATACATTTGAGACCGGATTAAAAAAACAATATCAAAAGTTTCATTTTCAAATGGAAATGGTTTTTGTCATATCGCTTTGAACTGTGTTGATTTTTTTAAGCCTTCTCTTTTTAGCAACCATATCATCTCTTTGTAATTGTGATTTAGAAAAATCCATTATGGTTACATCATAACCCTTTATAGCAAAAAAACCCTATCTCCCTGCTGTCCACCACCACAAGCTAAACCTAATATCTTTTTTTCCGTTTGCTTTTTTTCAAACCATTCTTTTTGGAACTTTTTTTCCAACAGTTAATGCAACAGAAATTGGATTATTTCTAACTTCTTCTAATTCTTCTATGTGCCAGTGGCTCAGTATAGTCATTTTTTTACATTATTCCATCTGTCTTCATTTAATTTAATATAGTCGTTCATAGCTGTCTCCTACCCTATATTCACAATCAGCTAAGTGGTCATTCACAATCCCGATAGACTGCAGGAAAGAATACGTGATGACCGGGCCTACAAAACTGATGCCACGTTTTTTCATGTCTTTGCTCAGTCGAATAGAAACATCAGATTCTACAGGTATTTCTGTGAGTTCTTTCCAATGCCGGTCGATTTGCTGTCCGCCTGTAAAGCCCCAAAGGTATGCATCAAAAGAGCCGAACTCATTCTGTATCTTCTGTACTGCCAATGCATTCTTGCGGACGCTGAAGATCTTGTTGCGGTTTCGTATAAGACCTGTATCGGTCATTAAAGCTGTAAGTTCTTCATCTGTCATAACTGCACAGGCATCAATCTTGAAATCGTGAAATGCGCTGCGGTAATTCTCCCGCTTATGCATTACCGTTGCCCAGGAAAGCCCGGCACTTGCCCCCTTCAAGGCACAGCATCTCAAATTCAAAAATCGTCATCATGACTGATCTTGCACCACTCTTGGTCATGGTATTCTTCAAGTATCGGATCACCTTCCGACCAGCTTCGACACTGACTGCTCATTGTGTTTCCTTTCTCATATACTCAATTTTTTAATTTGTCTCTCTTTCCACCACCTGTGATGGCAGTGAGACTCCTTCTTTTTCTATTTCCCAATTTCAATTTATTTTTTTGTTTTTTTGGGAAATAGAATTTAGTTTCTTTGTAGTTTTTTTCAACTTAATTGCAACACCTTATTACATTCAAGCTGAAAAACTATACTTTTAAAATAAATGCGTATTTACTACTTTTTATTAAAATGTGTGCTAGAGCCTATCAAACTCAGCTTGCCCTACAATCTTACTGTACTTTTACCCCATCATTTGACTAAAATCATATTCCCTCCATACGATATAGCATCTTCCCATACGATATAGCATCTTCCCATCCGCATAAAACACACAAATTACAGGCGGGTGCAAGTGGGTTCAACTTTTGACATCAATACTACACTCTCCACATGCATCAAAAACTTTAGTTCATATTAACATTCGCGCACGTGAGTGTGTTAGAAAGAATTTTTACACCCTTTGATCGGACATTATAAAAAGTTGCACCATTCAGGCGGACAACTTTTTAGCGCTTCTTGCCAAACAAATCATTCATAAAGTCCACTGCAAATTCCTCGTGAGCCACGCAAGTCCAGAAGGCATTTTTTTCTTTTCTCTTTTACGCAGCCTCGATTGTCTTCTGTATCCTTCATCCTCTTTAGAGCATCTGCATTAACAGAAAACTCCAAAAAGATAAATGTCCTCTTTATCAAACCTCACGCCTGCATCAATTGCTATGTTGATTAGCTTAGAGGTCGCTGATTCATTATAAATATTGAAGTTATCCAAGCCACATCTTGATGATGACTCAAAAACTCTCAAGTCTTGAAATGTAACTATTCCTAGTTCTCTCTGACTACTCATCAAAATGCGCTACGTATTCTTCCCACGATAATTTCTTCATAAGCTCACCTACTATAAAGGCTTGTTTACAAATTCTATTTTACCGAGATCTACACCGACTCCAGCTCCTCCTGTGGTTTCCTACTTTTTCCAGATACCCACCAAAGTATTTCTTAAACACGTCATAGTTCTCGCTATTGCCTGGCGGACAATAAACAGCAAATTCAATTCTCTTAAAATACATTAGGAAATTCTTTTTATTGCAACATCATATGCGTGTGCTACTACTTCTGGATTATTTTTGAAAAAGCACCACATCCAAATGCTCCAAGTACCAATGTATTTGCGCCTTTAGTCATGAAAGACAAGTTAAAAACATGAATTGCTCTCTTAACATGATAACCAAACAATTCTGCGTCATGCATAAATGTACCTTTACCCACCAATGTCGCATGAATATTTGACTTAGTTCTTAGGTCTGGAGCTGCGACTGTAATCACATCTACATTTACCCAATCCTCTTTAGGCATACGCTTAGGAATATCCTCGTCAGTCTTGCAAATGATAACACCTTCAGTATATATAAGTGCATCAGATGCTTTAGATGTATTCAAAGTATGATGATGATTGTAGAATGTATCTCGAAGGCTCCTTCTATATAATAGCGGATAAAGTGTTGAAGTTCTGCAAAGGCACTCCTCCTGAGCGCTACTTCCTTTTGTCACGCCACCTCCTGCATGAAAAGCATTAGCAAAATTCATTACAGCTATTTTTGCACGTGGATCGTCACTATGTAATCTCATTGCAGCTTCGAAACTTCTATCTCCGGACATAGTAATCTCTGTATTATATTCTTCATCGCATTTAAAGTCTGGATAATCGTCTTCCCAGAAAATCTCTGTATTATTCTTTGCCTCAACAACAGAATACGCCAAGTCTGGATCTGCTTTTATCCAGTTCATTGTATCTTCAAATACTGCTTTTTCTTTCTTTTTGGTGTAGACATAGAATAACCTCCCTTCTATTATTAGCACTTCCTTACTTCTTAGGAAGCTTAAAGCCAAATTTTCCGCCAAGCACTCCAGCCTATATCCCCGCTACTGCAACAACTGCAAAACTAATACCTCCAACCGGCTTCCAGTTAAACTCACGCTTCTCAGTATCCTTCTTATTAGCCTTATCTTCTATCTCTTTTTCTTGTTCTCTAATTTCTGTATCTTTCTCGTTTGCAATCTTTACAAGTATTTCATAACCTGTACGAAGGGTAAAGTCCTTCTCAAACCGTTTACTTGTTACTTCTTTCCAGTCACTTCCGATGTAAACAGTTTTCCCTTCTCTAGGTGTTGTTATATCCTTGCACTACGTTTTTGCAATTTGAAACCATTCTTCCCTGCTTTCCTTACGCAGATTCCTTTTGATAATAAAGTCGCATCCGGTATCTATCAGAACGGCTACATTATCAATGTAATCATTACCCGAATCAAGCCTTACCAAAAAGAGGTTTATCAGTAAGCTTCCTACACAGGTTTATTGTCTCGAGAAGGAGCTCCACAGTACTGTTCTGGCAGTGTTCCTACAACTGCGGCATTTTTGTAAAAGTTAAATTTTTAACTTCACAGATTCAGGTTTATTTCTATAAGTCCAGCGTTGTTTCATCCAATAGAAAAATCCTCTACTCCAATATATAAAAATTCCATCATCATCAAATCTAGGTACTACATTATTTCTAACTATAACAACTTTTCTTGAATGAATCTCCTGTTCTTCTCAGGGATTCCGTTTCTTGTACTTGTTTTTTTCTTTTTGTATCAACATTAAGTGCCGATTGAATATAATATCTATTACTTCCTCTATTGATAATAAAGTCTACTTCTAAACTTTTTTTCTAATCGTTTTTTTATTCTCATCTTTATAGTTATATTCCACAACACCAACATCTACATTTAAACCCCTCATACGGAGTTCATTATATATTACATTCTCCATAATATGTGACTGCTCATTCTGTCTGAAATTTAGCCTTGCATTTCTAAGTCCAATATCTGAAAAAAATAGTATTTATACGGAGATGATATATATTTCCTTCCTTTCACATCATATCTTCTGGCTTTTTCAATTAAAAAAAGCATCAATAAAATAATCCAAGTAATTACTTACTGTAAGCTGAGATATCTTTATATTTTTTTCTGACATAAAAGTATTCGCCAGCTTAGTTGGATTAGATAAAGAACCAATAGATGAAGATATAATATCCAACAAATCATCCATTATAGATGCATCTTTAAGAACTTTATTGCGCTCCATTACATCTTTAATATAGGTGCTTGTAAAAACATTCTTCAAATATTCACTCTTTTTTTCTCATGATTGCTAAGCTGTACAGACATTGGCATGCCACCGTACAGACAATATTCATCAAAAAGCCTTCCCCTTGTCTCCTTCATAACATGAATAAAATTCTGCAAATGAAAATGGATATACTCTTATTTCATCGCCGCGATCTCGAAATTGTGTTAATACATCTGATGATAGCATCTTTGAATTACTACCCGTAATGTATATATCTGCATTTGGAACTTTCATAAGTCCTAGCACAAGATCTACAAATGTTATCTTAGAGTGATCTCCTTCTAAATATGGATTAGAAATTTCTTCTACGAATTGAATTTCATCAATAAAAAAATATAATGTTTAATCTCATTATTTTTGAATTTTTATCTCTTAAATAGTCATCTAGCTCTATTGGGTTTCTATACTTGATATTCTTCAGACTATCAAGTGCAATCATTATAATTTGTTCTTCACTCACTCCACTGGAAAGTAAATACTTCCTATATAACTCAAATAAAAAGATAAGACTTTCCACATCTTCTAATACCTGTAATAATCTTCACTCTTCCATTTTCTTTTTTTATCAATAAGTTGATTTAAATATCTTGGTCTTTGTACTTCCATTTCCACACCTCATTTAATAATATATTGTAAATACGCATTTTTTTATTAAATCTATTTACAATATTATAGCATCCTCAATTAAAGATTTCAAGGTACACTTTTAAAAATAAATGCGTATTTACTACTTTTATTAAAATGTGTGCTAGAACCTATCAAACTCAGCCTGCCCTGCAACCTTACTGTACTTTTGCCCCCATCATTTGACTAAAAATCATATTCCCACCATACGATATAGCATCTGTTGTCTCCATATACATCACCTCACTATAATGAATTTACTCCAAATCCCCATTTATGTAAAGCGTAATATGCCTTAAATCCCCATTTAAATATTTATGAATTTTTCCTCAAATCCCCATTTGACAGTCTTACTTTTGTAACATCTGCCTTTATAAAAAAATACCTGAATCCGTGAAGTTAATTTATTATTTAAACCAGCATATAAAAATGCCATTTTTTTCATTGAAGATATTATAGGCACGTTAAAAAAATTAAACTTCCCTGACGGAAGCCTTTCCACGTCCATGTCACTCTTTACCTCGCTGTGGTACTGCTCACACTCACCATGTGTGTGATAGAGTTTAATGATTTCATGGTCGCTTTCACCGAGATTTGTCCACCAGGTCGCAACCTCTATATCGGCAGGAAGAAGGAATTGACCTTTTTTATCAATTGTCCTCTCGGTTATTTCATAACCTGCACGAAGGGTAATGTCCTTCTCAAACCGTTTACTTGTAACCTCTTTCCAGTCGCTTCCAACGTAAACAGTTTTCCCTTCTCTAGGTGTTGTTATATCCTTGCAGTACGTTTTTGCCATTTGAAACCATTCTTCCTTGTTTTCCTTCCGAAGATTCCTTTTGATAATAAAGCTGCATCCGGTATCTATCAGAACAGCTACATTATCAATGGAATCATTACCTGAATCAAGCCTTACCAAAAGAGGCTTATCAGCAAGCTTCTTACACAGACTTATAGGATAAAGGTAAGATTGATTAAATCACTCCTGCTTTCTCAAAATGTTTTTTTAAGTATCCTTGTTGCAACAAATGCTCCTATGCAAGCAAGAACAAAAATTTATCAAGCCAAATCCTACTGTCCACGAAACTTTAAAATAAGATAATGCCTCATTTATCCCCGCTTCGCTCATTTTCCATTTAGTCGCTCTTTCCACAAAAGAAGCTGTCCCAAATAAAATTACAGGAATTACTGTCCCTAAAAAATCTGCTAATGCAAATGTCCCATATCCAATGATTAATCGTCCCTTGCTCTCATAATTTCCTATAATCAAATCACATATAATTCCACCAATTACAGCAAAGACTGAATGAGGCAGATGTCCTCCTGACAATGCAATTAAACCAAGAAGCGTTCCTGATATTGTAAATACACCCTTCTTTTTAACTTTTACAGCCATAAGAATATAAACGGTAGCAGCTACCATAAAGCTAACTCCTGAAGCAATAAATCCTCCTATAACTGTTGTTGCCATAGCAAAGCTGGCTGCCATGTACATGACAATTCCAATTGCATTAAAGATTCCGATTGTAATAAAATCACGACCATTTAATTTGTTTTTCATCAAAGTCCTCCTAATAAATTTTCTGTATTACTATCACAAGAGCAATAATCAAAGCTCCTAATAGTCCAATCATTAAGTCTGTTTTTCTAAACCGCAATTCTGTTAAAGTTACCCTCTTCTCATCACTATCAAGTCCTCTAATGAGTGCTGAAGCTGACAGTTCATCTGAAATCTTAATCATTCTCATTAAAAGCGGAACAAGCGTATATTCAATATATTTAATTGGATGTAGCAACGGAAAAAATCTGCTTGTTACGATTCCTCGAATCTTCATATTCTCTTTTAATGCCTTGAGTTCTATTTTTATAGTTGGTACAAACCTGAGCAAAACACTAAAAGGTATACCAATGCTTCTTGGTACTTTCATTCTATTTAAGGCTTCCAGCATTTCACTTACACTTGTAGTCTTTGTTATATATCCACCAAACATAGCGATTAAGGTCATTCTTGATGCAAAGTAAATAAACATATATATTGCAAATACAATACTTGCTTCCGGGAACTTTCCAAGCCCTAACTCTATGCAGTATAAAAAAATACAAAAAAACAAGATAAAGCGTAATGCTCTTTTCCACATACTGCTGTATACATACAGAAAAAAAGGCAAAGGCAATCAGTCCGAAAAAGTAGAATCGTATCGCTTATAAAAAACTCGTAAAGGAAGCAATTGGAAGTAGAGTAAGTTTTATTCTCGGATCTATAGTTTTTCTATCTGACAAGCCCTCTACCTCCTCTCATCTTGTCTAATATGAGAAATTTATTACTTTTCACTCATATTCAAAACAGTTTCTATTTTTCCCATCTCCCATTACCCAGAGCTTACTCACTGTGTTTGCTAAAAACTCAAAAATCATGACTTATAACCAAAAACTGTTGTACCATTTTTTTAATTGTTCCTCAATCAGTTTTGCGACGGAAAGCATTGAGTCTCTATCACAACCTGATGTTGGTTCATCATAGATGAAAATCTTTGCCTGTTTCATCATTCCACAAGCTATTGTCAATCTTTGTTTTTTTCTCCTCTTGATAAAGCAAACGGATGCTTATCAATGTATTTGTCTAAGCTAAGTACACTCAAAAATAGACTTTGCCTTTTTGAGTATTTTCTTTTTTTATCCTTACCCTCCATACTCAAGCAAGATTTCATCAAGTACACTTTCCGAAAAATAACTGATAGTCTGAATCTTGAAAGACAAAATATGACATATCCATTAAATCTTTACGATTCAACTCCTTATCTTTTTTTCCGCCCATATTTTTCCCTCTTTTTATCTTCTCAAGTCCTGAAATTACCCTTGCAAAAAGTAGTTTTCCCGGTACCATTTAAGCCGATAAGACCAATGGCTTTTTCCGCACTCCATATTGAAATCAAGATGATTTAAGATGTATTGGTTTTTGCTTATTTCCAACCTTAGTTGCACTTGGATAACAAAAATTTCAAGCCTTTTCCGATGATACTTTCATCATTTAATTGATATGAATCTTTCTTCTCACTTATCCTATATTCTTCTAAGTCAAGAGTCCTTAGTCCATTTTCATCCCAAAACTTCTCTTCAAGATGGATAACTTCTTCCCTGACTCAAGTCCTTTGCAATTTCTCCATCTTTCATCAAAAGAAAACGGTCAAATAAAGACTTTACATAGTACAAACGATGTTCAATTAGAACAACTGTTGTTCCTTTTTTTCTTTAATTTCTCCAAAAATTAAAAAAACAGGTCAAATGTTGCTTTCATATCCAAATTTGCTGAAGGCTCATCTAAAAATTAAAACCTTCGGACTCATTGCATAGATGCTTGCAATAGCTATCTTTTGCTTCTGTCCGCTTGATAATTCAAAAACAGATTTTCCTTTTCAGTTCCGGGGTATCCAGCTCTGCGTATACTTCTTCTACTCTCTGTTTGATTTCATCTCTTGATTTGCAGATAGTTTGAAGACCAAAAGCTATTTCTTCATCTGTAGTTGGCGTAAAAAACTGACTTCTTGGATCTTGAAATACAGTTCCTACAATATGCCCTATTTCATGAAGTAATAATTTGCTTTATATCTTTTTCCTGACACAAAGGCTTTTTCCTTGCATTTTGCCTTTTATAATAATGCGGAATAAGACCATTCATTACACTTCCAAGAGTACTTTTACCACTTCCACTTTTCCCTGAAATTAAAACAAATTCACCTTTTTTAATTTCAAGATTGATATTTTTTTAAAAGCAGTTCGTCCATCTTCCCATTCATAAGAAACATCTTTTAACAAAAAAACATGATTATACCTCGTACTGAGCTTTCCATAATTTTGTGTAGTAGCCATCTTTCTCAAGAAGTTCCCCATGCTTTCCTTTTTCAAGTAAATTGCCTTTTTGAAATACAAGAATTTGGTCAGCTTTCCTAATGGTTTTTAAATGATGAGCCACTACAAGTACAGTTCTATTCTTTGCAAGTTCTGTAATAGCATCTTGTATCAAAGATTCATTTACAGGATCAACATTACTTGTCATTTCATCAAGAATTAAAATAGGTGCATCTTTTAGAAAAGCTCTTGCAATAGATATTCTTTGTCTTTGTCCACCTGAAAGAATCCCACCATTTTCGCCAATATCCGTTTCATAACCTTTTGGTAAACTCATAATGAAATCATGTATTCTTGCTTTTTTTGCTGCGAGGGTGATTTCTTCTTTCGTTGCTCCTTTTTTACCTACCCTGATGTTTTCTTCAATGGTATTATCAAACAGTTGAACATTCTGCATGACAATACAGATACGATCCAAAAGTTCATCATACGGAATATCTCTAATATCCTCACCGCCAAGTGTAATTTTGCCTTGCTGCACATCATAAAATCTTAATAACAGGTTAGTTATCGTAGTCTTTCCACTGCCTGATTCTCCTACCAGTGCAGCCATGGTCTTTTCTCTAATCTCAAAACTTAAATTCTCCATTTTGAACTCATCTTGTTCATAGGAAAAAGCAATATTTTCAAAAGCTATATCATTATGTTTCGGAATAATTCCATCGACCTTATCCGGTATAATGTCTGAATATAAAATTCTTCCTAATCGCTCATAGCTATCTGTTGCAGAAACATAATACATATAATGTTGCTCCATAGATGCAAACGGTTTGTAGAATTCTTTTTGAGATAACAGCAAAAAAATAATAAAAATCAAATACTTTTTAGATTGCCATTTATCACAAATACCACACCAAATATAAGAAGCAGTAAGTATCCCATATCAAGTAAAAAACCCAAATATAGATAATTGTTTTGCCTTAAATCTTGAAGCTGATTTACTTGTTTCTCCAAACTTCTTTGTTTTATTCATAAGCTCATTAACCAAGCTCTTATTCTCCACAAAAACTCTTTTAGTACAGGTATTCCTCTCACATATTCAACAAATAAGCTAACCATATCAAGAAGGCTTAAGTTGTTCTGATTTTCTATTTTTTTTCAGATTGCTTAATTGTCATATATAGAAAGGCAAGTGCAATCGGAACGGATACTGCCATTATCAGTGCCAACTTTATATCAATATTTGCAAGACCAACAAATACGACTGCAGCTATAAAAAAATCACCAAACATTCTTGACCACATATGTCCTACAACAAGGGACATATTATCAACATCTTTGTGTAAAATTGTATTGATCTCACCCAGTCTTTCATTGGTATAAAAATCCTAAGCTGAATTTCTTTAATTTGATAATCATATGTTCTCTGATTTGCTGAACAATATCAAAAACCTGAACTATGCTTTTTTTCATATCTGCGACCATATTACAAATACCTTTGAAGACTACAAGTAATCCAATCGCAATAAAAATATTTATATAGGCTGGCTAAGCTCGTTCCATCAAAGATTTGGAACAGTATATAAAATACGATTACAATCATAGCTATGGAGCTTAGTCCATAAAGGGCAAAGAATACACTTGATATAATCAAATCTCTCTTGCCGGTTTTTGTAAGTAGTTTTAACATTTCTCTAAACATTTTCTGTTACCACCTCCGTACACTCGCAATCCGCTTTTGCTACTTGCTCGTAAAAGACTTTCGTCTTTCAAGTTCCATCTATCTACTTTGTTCTGTGCATCAACCATATCCTTATATAACTCACATCTTTTCATCAGCTCTTCATGGCTTCCTGCATCAAGAACAACACCCTTATCCATAACTATAATTTGGTCTGAATCTCTAATCGTATTTAGATGATGAGCAATTGTAATGATGGTTTTATCCTTGCTTAAATCGTCAATTGCTTCGCCGATTAGTCTTTCATTTTTCACTATCAACAGTCGCCATCGCTTCATCTAATATTAAAATCGGTGCATTTTTAAGTATCATTCTTGCTATGGAAATTCTTTGTTTTTTTCTCCACCGGATAACTTAACACCCATTTCGCCTACTCGTGTTTCATATCCATTTGGTAAAGCAGAAATAAAAATCATGGCATCTTGCTTTTTTTAGTCGCTTTCTATAACTTCTTCTTTTTGTTGCATTAAATTTTTCCAATTGCTATATTTTCAAAAATGCTTAAATCAAAAAAAGTATAACATCTTGCCCAACACTACCAATCAGCATTGAGATGTTTTTCTTGACTATATTCTTTTTATATCTTTTTCCATTTATCAGTATTTGTCCTTCATCTGCATCCCAAAATCCCATAAGCAAATTAGATACAGTACTTTTCCCACAACCACTTGCTCCTACAAAGGCATTCAAACTATTTTTTTCTTAAAAAGTCAAATTGATATTTTTTTAGCTCAAAGCCATCTTTTTCCATATGCAAAATTCACATCTTTAAATTCTATGTTTCCAAATTCTAAACCTTGTTCTGTCTTTTTATTTGGAAGTGGAACTGTTAAAACTTTTCCAATCGCCTTTAATGCCTCCCTAAACACAATAGAAAAATGTTGCAATGTAGCTGTCTTACTTATACATGCTGTAAAAAGCAGACGATAAAAATAATAGCAAGTATAAAATTAGGTATTGTAATATTTCCATAATAAAGAAATATACTCCCCAAAAATCATGACAATTACCACTCCAATTTCCATAAATATGTCAATGAGTCCCATTGGAACTGTAACCATCCCCTATGCTCTTTTTTTAACCCAGTAAATATATTCTCTTGCTGTTTTTTTAATGTTCTTTCACTAATCTCCTCTTCTTTAGCAAAAAGCCTTAATAACAGAAATATTTTTTTACATATTCCATTAGCTCTTCTCTCATCTTGTTTTTCATGGTTAAAGTAAATAGCAAAGTTTTTTTATCCATTGTTTTCTGTGAAAGAACTTTTTACCAAATACATGAGTGGAACTCCGGCAATCATTCCAAGTGCAAGACGCCAGTCTACAAAAATCATAGCTACAAAAATAATGGTAGGCAGAAGCGTAACTGCCATTATTTCCGGAAGACCATGAGCAAGGTATACTTCCACTTGCTCCACATCATGCTGAACAATGTTCGTAAGCTCCCCTGTATTATGTTCTTTGAAAAATCCCAAACTTAGTTTTTTTAGATGCCCGATAATATCTATCCTAAGTTCTGTCAATTTTTCGTATGCTTTCTCATGGGCAACCTTTGTTGCAAAAATAATAAAAACACACCTTTTAATGCAAATGATATAAAGATTCCTAAGAAAATATATTTTTAAATTATCTTCGCCAATATTGTTTGTAATTAAAGGACTAATCAAATATACAAGTAAGATTTGTGGTATCAAATCAAATACTATTTTTAAAAGCAAGAAGTGAACCCGCTAAGCCATTTTTTTCCCAATCACTTTTTTTTCCTTAATTCTTTTTCCGGCATTAACAACTCTCCTTTCAAAATTGAATAATATTGAATTTTAATTCAATATTAAGGTTTAAAGTAAGACTTTGCTGATTACACAAAGTCTATTTTTTTAATGCTGATTACAGGGATTCCACTCCCTTGTAATAACACCTTGCAATAAGTTTTAGCATATCTTTTGCCCACTTTTTCACTTTGATAGTGCCTAGCTATTTCAAGAAGTCCCTCTGTAAAGTTACTGGCTAAAAATATGGGCAAGCATTGGATCATATTCCTGTTTAGATTGTCTTTTTAAACTTACTTCAATATGAACCTGCATTTGTGATATGAGTTTTTTTGTTTTTGCTTCTGTATGCTTTGTACCTGTGCTTTTTATCCATTAAAAATAATTAACTTCTTACGCTCTTTTAATAGTTCATGAATATAATTCTCGCCGACTTCATCAAACCTTTCAGAAGCAGAACCTTTTTTTCCAAAGACTCCTCCTCATCAAAAAGCTGACTCGAAATTTATATAAACAGAACTTACTATTGCATCAAACAAAAACTTCCTTATTTTTTTGAAATAGGTATAAATGAGCGCCACAGGAATATCTGCTTCTTTTTGCAATTTCTGTTAATTTGGCACCTCTATAATCCTTTTTTTATAAAAATACTTTTTCAGTCGCTTCGAGTATTCTGTTTCTAACTTCTTCTTTTTAATACTTGTGCCATAGCACACCTCTTTCTATGTTAATACTGAATTTATATTTAATAATAAATTATAATTCAATATTTGTCAAGATGCCTATAGAAAAATATATGGACACTTCTACAATCTCCCATCTACAGTCGCTTCAATTATCCTATTTCCAGTGGTCAGAACTATTGTCAAATGCTCTAAAAATCACAATGTAAACCCTCTGTCCAAATCTATGTATTTTCCTCTAAATCTTTTTGATTTCAAGGCTTTTTCTATACTTTTACACAATGCTCACTCTAGGTTGCCTACACCTTCTTATAATAGCCTATGAATAAGCCTTTGTTTTCTACACTTTATTTACTTAACGGGTTCAACTCTTGACATCAGACACACTGTCTCCACATGCAACGTCTCCGGGAACATATCACAGAGACAGACCTTTTTCACCCTGTATCCTGCCTCCTCAAACTCAGGGATGTCCCTTACCAGGCTGGTTGGCTTGCAGGCTATGTAAACTATATCCCTTACACCATAAGAGATTACCCTCTTAAGCGCCTTAGGAGATACACCGTCTCTTGGAGGGTCAAGAATGATGAAATCAGGCTTTTCCTTCACTTCATCCAGTACCTTAAATACATCACCTGCCAAAAACTCCGTATTAGTAAGTCCGTTTAACTTGGCGTTTTCATTTGCTGAGGTTACAGCCTCTTCCACTATTTCTATACCTATTACCTTCTTTGCCACAGGAGAAATAATCTGACCTATAGTACCTGTTCCACTGTAGAGGTCATATACCACATTTCCCTCATTATTTCCCACATACTCCCTTACCTTGCTGTAGAGCACCTCTGCGCCGAGAGAATTGGTCTGGAAAAATGAAAATATAGTTATCTTAAACTTAAGACCCAGAAGCTCCTCATTTATATAGTCCCTGCCGAAGAGAATTTCCTGTCTCTCTGCCTTCACATCATCTGAAACTTCATCATTTACAAGATGGATGATTCCAGTTATTTCTCCTTCTAAATCTATTTTTTTAAGCTTCTCCACCATCTCTGCCAGGATGTCCTTCTCTGCCTGACTTTGTTCTCCTTTTTCATACACTGCATTAGGAGAAGCCAGGAATTCCTTTAGGCTGTCCATTTCCATGGCTGTCTTTTCTTCCTTCGTTATAAAGTCAGAAGAAGTCTCAAGGGCTACAAGAATCTCTCCTGTCTTTGAAGCCCTTCTTACAAGCAAATGCCTGAGATACCCTCTGTGCATTGCCTTATTGTAAAATGAGATTTCTGCCTCGTTAAAATGCTCGAATACACATCTTAATATTCTGTTAAAATCATCATTTACTATCTTGCAGTCATCTGTGAATAAAATATCGTGAAAATGCCCACGCTTGTGAAGACCAAGCGACATTGGCCCTCCCTTATAGCTGTCGCCAAAGGCATACTCCATCTTATTTCTGGTTTCCCACTCTGTAGGACTGCCAAGTATTTCTTCATACTCATATTCACTGCTTATCACCCTGTCAAGCATCTTCTTTACCTGTGAACTCTTTAGTTTAAGCTCGCTCCCCATAAGGCAGGGTATGGTATGAACAGCCTCCACAAAGCCCATAATTCTTACACGCAGGCTCCCTGGTCTCTGTAGGTGCTTTTTCTAAAACTTCTTCTATACTAGGGCCCTCGTACCTGTCATTTCTTCTTCTCCCAACCCTGTATCTAACCTTCTGTCCTTCGATTCCGCCTTTAAGTACAACCTTTCTTTCATCGTCTGTAAGCAGGATTATCCCCTTATCCGGAAAATCTACATAGCTAATTACTCCTTCTCCAGTCTCACCTTTTTTCAAAATTTATCTCCTCTTATCTTATACATTTATCGTTATCAGTATCATTTAATACCACATTCTATCAAACAACTAAATATCTATTTTGTTTAATCAATTTATTCTATGTTACACAGTGAAATCTCCTGTAACCCTCTATCATACAGAGAAGTCAGACAGAGATTGCCGTTTATATTATGCAGTTTATGCTTTGACATCCCTTTTGGAAAACCTATGTCAAAATATTCTCCATTGCTTAGGGAAAATACTCTTTTGTTTCCCTTTCCACTCATCACTCTTAAATAATGGCGTCAATATCACATAGCCAGAGTCTGTAAATACGCCGTTTACACCGCCTTTTTTATCTGATCTTTTCAAGTTATCAGATTCAATAAGCTTTTCAATAACCTTTCCCTTGTCTGAAATCTTAGCAAGTGCATAGTAGTCTAAGCCCCATTTATTGACAGACGTCGTGCTTTCTCCTGAAGTAAAGGCATAGATTTCATTGTTAAGTATTTTCAAGGAGTCAATTTTAGGCATTTCTTCATTACTTTCATCATGATTTGTAAAGCCCTGTTTATCTATTTCCAAAAAGCTCTTCCACTTGGCTGACTTTGCCTTAAAATCAATATCTAACAAAGCAAAACACCTTGATAAATCATAATATACCTTATTCTCAAAGCAAACCGGTATAAGGGAGCTGTCAGATACTACCTGAAAATACCTCTGTTCTGCCTTTTCAGGCACAACCTTTCCTGAAAATAAGGAGCCATTTTTAATTGGTATGACCATGGGAGAAGAGAAATCTCCGGTGTAGTACAAAAGCTCATTCTCAGGCTTTATTATGCCAAATCCTTCTCCGTACTTAAAAAAATACAGGATAATTTCTCCTGCTATCTGTGTAATCAAAGGCAGCAACCTTTCTAATACCCTGTGATGAAAGCTCAAGAACACTGTATTTACGATAGTTTTCAGCCTCAGATGTAAGCACCAATGCCCTTCCATCGCTTAATATTCCACAACTATGGACAAAGGTATATTCACCTTTTGTATCCCATTTTTCTATAAGATTTAGTTTTATTTTCTCCATTACCTCACTCCCATTAACTCTCACGCATTTTCATTACTTACATATACATATTGACATCAAAGCAATGTCCTATACAGCCTCCATTATGCCACAAGAATTAATTTCAATCAATTATGCTTCAAGAAAATCGTCCATTAGCAAAAAAAGTCTCTGATTCCAACGTAGAAAAATTCCATACTCATCGTATCTTGGCACTATATTATCTCTGACAATAATAATTTTCTTAAAAAGAATCGTCAATTCGTTTTTAGAGAGTTTCTTTCCTGTTCTTTCTTCTCCTCACTGTTTATAGCAAAAGCTGATTGGATATAATATCTGAGATTTCCTCTGTTAATAACAAAATCAACCTCTAATTGTACTCTTGTTGTTTTTTTCCCTCCACATTTGGAAAATATTCCACAACACCCACATCAACATTAAATCCTCTTCTTAACAAGTCATTGTAAATGATATTTTTCCATAATATGCGTTTCTTCAACTTGTCTAAAAATTCAATCTTGCATTTCTAAGACCAATATCAGCAAAATAGTATTTAAGTGGTGTAGAAAAGTATTTTGAACCTTTAATATCGTATCTTTTAGCAAAAGATACAAAAACATATGCTTCTTCAAAAATATGTTAAATACTTTGAAATAGTATTATTTGATATATTTATCTTTTTTTCCGAAGCATATCTATTAGATAGCTTAAGTGGATTTGTAAGTGAGCCTACTGCTGATGATACAAAAATCTAGTAAAACTTCTAATACTTCCTCACTATTTTTTTATCTTCTTTCGATCTATGATATCCTTAATATATGTTTCTTCAAATAATCCTTTCAAATATCTGCTCTTTTTCTTCAAAGGTGTCCATTTCTAGTACAAATGGCATTCCACCGCAAAAGTACATAATCTTCCCATGCTTTTATCTTTATCATCGTAACAGCTACTCATCTCAGCAAACGATAAAGGATAAAACATGTATTTCATCTCCCCTATCTCTAAATTGTGTCAAAATGTCTTTAGAAAGCATTTTTGAATTACTTCCGGTAACATAAATATCAAGATTTTTTTCGTTTCATAAGTGAAAGTAATGTGTCAACAAAAGTAATCTTTTCATCCTCATCATCAATATATGGATTTTTTTACCGACCTTGAAAAATTGTATCTCGTCAATAAAAATATAATATCTTTTATCACTAGTTATCTTATTTTTTTATATATTCATTGAGCTTAAACGGATCTCTATACCCACTATTTTCGATATCATCGAGAGCCATTTCAATAATTTGGTTTTCAGCTATACTATTTTTTTCAATAAATAATTCTTGTATAGTTCAAACAACAAATATGACTTACCACACCTTCTGATACCTGTGATGATTTTTAATTCTTCCGTTATCCTTTTTTTCTTAATTAGTTCATCTAAATATTGCTTTCTTTCTATAATCATATCCCACTCCCTTTTTTCTGCGAATAATTTATATATTTTTGCCACGTTTTTTTATTTGTATATATTTTATCACAGTTAAAGAGTAATCGCAATCATAAGGAATAATTTTCGTGGCATAATATGTTTTTTTTATTCTATCTTATAGTTTTGATCTTTGATATCTCATTTTTCTCCATTACCTCACTCCCATTAACTCTCACACATTTTCATTACTTACATATACATATTGACATCAAAGCAACGTCCTATACAGCCTTCATTATGCCATAAGAATTAAATTCATTCAATATCAGGGTGAATTTATTACTCTTTACTTTGCCCTTGTAAAGTGCTAAAATTACCTTGTGTCATGGTTAAAACCAAGTAATGTAAACTTAAGCTTGTATTTATGATATTTATTAGAAGCTTTTATGATATCATTATGACTTTTGGAGAAAAGAGATGAAGGATAAACTAAGAACTCCTGCTATGGACTACTTCTTTGATGCAGTACTCACGCTTAAAAGCAGGGAAGAATGTTATAATTTTTTTGAGGATGTATGCACCATAAATGAGCTTTTTTTACCATATCTCAGAGACTTATGGTTGCTAAGATGCTTACTGAGGGAAAGACATATATAGAAATATCGGAGGTAACAGGGGCTTCCACCGCAACCATAAGCCGTGTTAACCGTTCACTCGAGTATGGTAATGACGGATATAGTATAGCTATGGAGAGGATAGAGGCTGAAACTATAAAGGAATAATCTCGCTAGTGTCTTCAAACGAAAAGCCGGCAAACCAAGAAAAATGCATATGTACATTGAGTTATACTTAAACTATACCCAACATCTGCATTTTCTTGTCACCGGCTTTTTTTATTATATATTCTGCCATCTAGCACATTTCAATAAATCATCCACATCTTTTATTTCGTCAAATCATAAGGCGTGTTCTGGTAGATATAATAGTTCACCCAGTTAGTATAAAGAGTATTGGCGTGTGCCCTCCATGACAGAACAGGCTTCTTTGCAGGATTATCTTCAGGATAATAATTCTTAGGAAGCTCGATAGGAAGTCCTTTAGACTTATCTCTCTTGTACTCTGCATCAAGTGTCATTCTGTCATACTCAGGATGCCCCATTACAAAGATGCGTTTTCCGTCCTTTGTCATAAAGAGAAATACCCCTGCTTCTTCTGACTCTGCAAGTATCACAAGGTCATCATTCTTTACAATGTCCTCTCTTTTAACCCCTGTATGCCTTGAATGAGGCGCATAAAAATAATCGTCAAACCCTCTTATTAGAGGCTCTTTCCTGTTATAAACCTTGTGTGGATATATACCAAAAAGCTTGTCCTCAAACTGGTACTTATCAGCTCCATAATAATGGTACATTCCTGCCATTGCAGCCCAACACAGATGAAGAGTTGAGGTCACATGAGTCTTTGCCCAGTCCATAATCTCACAGATTTCTTTCCAGTAGGCAACCTCCTCATAGGCTAAGGTTTCAACCGGAGCCCCTGTAATTATTAGACCGTCATATTTTTTATTCTCAATCTCTGAAAATGTCACATAAAACTCGTCCAAATGGCTTGTTGGGGTATTTTTCCCTACATAGCTTTCAGTTGTTAAAAATGTAACATTTACCTGAAGAGGAGTATTGGAAAGTGCTCTAATCAGCTGAACTTCAGTATCCTCCTTAAGAGGCATCAGATTTAGTATAAGGATTTTTGAGTGGGCGGATATCCTGAGACATAGCCCTGTTTTCATCCATTATAAATATATTTTCATCTTCCAGTATCTTCTTTGCCGGAAAATTATTTTTTACCTTAATCGGCATTACTACCTCCTACAAGCTCCAAAAACTCGTTCTCGCTTATAATCTTGATTCCAAGTTCCTTTGCCTTTTTGTTCTTACCTGAGTTAGATGTAAGGTCATTATTTATAAGATAATCAGTCTTACCGGTAACCGAGCCTGTTACCTTTCCGCCCTTACTCTCAATAAAGTCAGACAGCTCTCTACGGTTCTTGAACTTCTCCACATCACCTGTAACTACAAAGGTAAGTCCCGAAATCGCATTATTGCCTTCAATGTTTCCCTCATCATTCGCATTTGCTTCAGCATTTTCAATATGCACCTCTAGGAGAAGATGTTCCAAAGTCCTAAGGTTCTCATCCTTATTAAAAATAATCTGCAAATACTCCTGCCATAGACCTCGCCTACACCGTCTATCTTGGTGAGCTCATCAGGCTTTGCCTTTGTTATCTTCTCTATATCATTATCAAAGAATCTACATATTAGCTTAGCTGTGGCAAGTCCTATATTGGCTATACCAAGGCTGTATAGTACTCTAACCGCAGTGGTTTCTCTTGCTTTATCGATGTTTTTAACAAGGTTATTATATGATTTTTCTCCAAAGCCCTCCAAAGCTACTATCTTTTCTCTATGACTGCTAAGCTTAAATACATCACTCAGCTCGTGTATCATATTCTCTCCTACAAACTTCTCCAAGGTCATTTCTGAAAGTCCTGCTATATTCATAGCATCCCTGCTTACAAAATGCGTAAGGAGCTTTATCTTCTTCGCCATACAGTCAGGATTGGTGCAGTAAAGCGTCTGTACTCCTTCCTCATCCTTAAGCTCAGTTTTTCCACCACATACAGGACAGGTTGTTGGTACTGCTTCAGCATCACTTTCTGTAAGGTTTTCAAGTATCTGAGGGATTATCATATTGGCTTTATATACCTTAATCTTGTCTCCCACGCCAAGCTTTAGCCCTCTCATTATACTTACATTGTGTACGCTGGCCCTCGTAACTGTGGTACCTTCAAGCTCGACAGGGTCAAAAATGGCTACAGGATTGATAAGTCCGGTCCTAGATGCTGACCACTCTATCTCACGAAGCGTTGTTTCAGCAGTCTCGTCCTTCCACTTAAATGCTATGGAATGTCTTGGAAACTTTGCAGTTTTTTTCCAAGGCTGTTGCTGTATGCTATGTCGTTAAACTGAAGAACCAGGCCGTCAGATGGGATATCATAGCTTTTTATTCTCTTTTCATAAGTCCTTACCTCTGCTTCGAGGCTGTCTCTAGTTACAAGAGGATGGTCAACTACAGTAAAACCAAGACTTTCAAGGTAATTAAGCTCTTCCACCCTTGTCTTAAATTTCTCTCCGCCCTCTAAGTCCTCATATACTATGAAATTTACATTTCTACTCGCTGTAACCTCTGTGGATAACTGTCTAACTGAGCCACTACAGAGATTTCTTGGATTCTTGTATTTTTTTCAGCCACATCGGTAATTTCTTCATTTATCCTGTTAAAATCTGAATACTTGATTATAGCCTCTCCACGCACCATTAGGCTCCCTTTATATGGGATTACGAGAGGGATATTTTCAAAAAACCTTGCATTTTCGGTAACAACCTCTCCTATTTCTCCGTTACCTCTTGTTAGAGCCTCGACAAGCTCACCATTTTCATAGGTTAGAACTATGGTTAGCCCGTCTAACTTCCACATAAGAATCCCCTCTTTATCGCCCAGGAAAGATTCCAGTTCAGACACTTCCTTAGTCTTGGCAAGGGAAAGTCTAGGTTCCTTATGAGCTTTCTTAGGCAAAGAACTTAGCACCTCATAACCAACTTTCTTTGTAAGGCTTCCTGCAAGCACTATGCCTGTTTCTTTTTCAAGGTTTTCAAGTTCGTCATAGAGCTCATCATACTCGGCATTGCTCATAATCTCTGCACTTTCTGTATAATAAGCCTTTGCTGCCTTATCAAGTACTTCTATCAGCTCTTTCATCCTCTGCTTTTTTGCATTTATATCCATATCTACCTCAATCCCTTTATAAGCTCATTATATTCTTCTTCAGTAACATTTCTGTATGTGCCGGGCTTTATATTCCCTAGCCTTATATTCATTATCCTTATTCTTTTTAGCTTCACTACTTTGTAGCCAAAATACTCGCACATCCTTCTTATTTGCCTATTAAGCCCCTGTGTGAGAACGATATTAAACGACGTCTTACCTGTACGCTTTAGTTTACACTTTCTTGTTACAGCGTCAAGAATAGGTACTCCTTCTGACATTTTTTTAAGAAATTCATCGTCAAATGGCTTATCTACTTCTACTTCATATTCCTTTTCGTGGTAGTTTCTCGCCTTCATTATCCTGTTAGAAAGATCTCCGTCATTGCTAAGAAGAATGAGTCCTTCTGAGTCCTTATCAAGCCTACCCACAGGGAAAATCCGCTCAGGATGGTTGATGTATTCTACTATATTAACATCTTTTGATTTTGGATCCTTTGTAGTGCAGACTATACCTCTTGGCTTATTGAAAGCTATAAGGACTTTTTTTGCACTTCCCACGATTATGTTCTCATCTACCTGAACTTCATCACCCTCGCTTACTACAGAGCCTAAGAGGGCATGGCTTCCATTTATCGATACCCTGCCCTCTTTGATTAGCTTGTCTGCCTCTCTTCTGGAGCAAACACCAGCTTCACTTAAATATTTATTTATCCTAATTGATTCCATAATCACCTATGCTATCCGAACCATAATTACTTCTTTTTTTACTCTTCTTACTTTTTTTGTGTTCTTTTTGTCGCTTTTTGACTTTTTTTATCTGACTTTTCTTTCTTCTGTTTTGACACTCTTTGCATCATCCTTACCGTCTGATACTTTTATCTCTTCATTACTTCCTGCTTCTCTATTCTGTAGTTTAGAAAAGAAGTCAGCAAGCTTTTTTTATCACTTTTAATTTCGCGTGCAAACTGGGTGTTTACATCTGAAAGCAGTGCACTCACATCATCTCTTTTGATATCAGCATCAATGATTTTTTTGAACTTCATCAGGTAAAGGTGATAAGATTATCTTATAATCACCACCCTCATCAGCTCTTACATAAAAAGCCGTCAATACTGGAAGCAGTGGTATCTATGCCCTTTATCTTAATTTCAGTCTTTGCATAGACCATCTTTGCATTCTCCTCAGGCCATCTATAGTGTAGCAATCATCCAGCTTGATACTTTCAAAGTTTTTTTCATTATCTTAGGCAGTTCTTCTATGCCTGCATAGTTTACATTGTCAACCAGCCTTGCTATTTCAGCCTTATCTACTTTTAAGTCTGGCCTCAAGATACTCCTCTACCAGCTTATTTACCTCAGGATAAGCATTTTTTTCATAAGTATGCTGATACCCGCTGCATTATTACTGCTATCTGTTTCTTTTGCCTTATCATTTGTTGCAGAAGATGTTGATACACTGCTATCCGTCTTTGAAGTACTTCCAGACAAGCCATTGTTTCCGGTTGTATGAGAGGACTCATTATCTACTACTGATGTAGTATCCTTTACAACGGTATGTGCACTTTCTGTGCCTGTAGCTACAGATTTTTTTAGTTGTAAATACAACCATTCCAAGCAAAGATAACCGAAAAGCTTGCACTTATGATTATCTTTTTATATTTAAAACGCATAATTAACCTCACTTAAGCCAAAAATCGTACCCTATCATTATACTATTTTTTTAAGTATTTAATTCAAGGAATCATATGAAGACTGCTTAAGTTTCTACTTCTTTTTTTCCAAAGAACTCAGCTAAAGGGTTGATTGTCTTTGCTGTTTCTAGTATGTTTCCCTGTTCATTTTCAAGAAATTCCCTGAATTCATCAAGTTCTTCATCTGAAAAATCCTACATTCTTGATAAAAAAACTAAGCCCGGTATAATTGCCTCAGCCTCTCTCTTATCCTCTTCATCTATAAAGCTTATAAATATCTTCTGTCTCCCATCCTGCTTTTATTACAGGAGAAACAACCACTTTTATATTATCCATATATCCTCCAAGACTAATCTATGTTACATTTGCAATTATATCATATTTATATTACAATTAGATATAAAAAAACTCGTGCAAAAATTCGTGGTTGCCAAACCATAGTATACACTGTATAATAGACTTAAATAAAGAATGTTTCAGAGAGGGATGTAGCCGTATGACAATGAATATTTCTGTTTTAGGGAAATTCAGCATTGAATATAACGGAAAGACAGTATCAGATGATATTAATCGTTCCAAAAAGATGTGGAATCTTCTTGCTTTTATTGTTATGAATCATAATTCTGCGATTACTCAGTCCAGATTTATTGATTCATTATGGTCAGATGACAACAATAACCCCGTGAATGCTCTTAAGACTCAGCTTTTTCGTACTAGGGAAATGCTTAAGCCACTTGGCCTTGAAGGAGAGGGATGTATTCTTTCAAGCAGAGGGGCGTATTCGTGGAACCCTGAGTTCGAGATAGTTCTAGACTGTGAGTTATTTGAAGGGCTTATTCAGGATGCTGAAAATGCATCACTCTCGAGAGAAGAAAAGATAAGTAGGTATATGGAAGCCCTCAAGCTGTATCATGGAGATTTCATACCTAAGCTTGCCGGAGAGGTTTGGACCATTCCTATAAGTGCAAGGTACCACAGTATGTATCTCGAGGCCGTGAAAAGCCTTTGTGAGCTACTAGAAGAAAACAATGATTTTGATACAATTATAAAGGTAATTCTTAAAGCTATAGAAATAGATAACCTTGATGAAAAGCTTCACTGCCTGCTTATACTTGCATATATAAGATGTGACCGCTATAAGGATGCTCTTGACCACTATGATAATGCTACTAATATGCTTTATAGATGCCTTGGTGTCAATCCATCAGACGAGCTTAGGACACTTTACAGCCAGATAATGGATACACAAAAGGCTATGGAGACCGACCTTGCTATAATCCAAGAGCAGCTCATGGAGAATTCTTCAGATGAAGGTGCTTTCTTCTGTGAATATGGTTATTTTGTAAAAACTTACCAGTTAACCAAGAGGAGACTTGAGCGTCTAGGTCTTTCTACCTATCTCTGCCTCTTAACGCTTCAGGCAGACAGCGCCAAGGCACTTGACTTTGCTAAGCTTGATGACTATATGTCAAAGGTTCTCGGCATACTTAAGATAAGTCTTAGAACCGGTGATGTCGTATCCAAATACAGTGGAGCGCAGTACATCTCATGTTATCCTGTGTGAATTTTGAAAATGCTGATATAGTTATGAACAGAATTCTTGCAAGATACAAAAAGAGGCATAGAACAGATAGAGTTACACTTTCCTACAAGATTAAAGAGATATAGACAGGTGTTTATCCGGTTTAGTATTTATATTAGATCAAAATATCAGCCCTTAGATATGGCGGTGGTACCTTAAAGGTTTACTCCCACCGTATCTAAGGGCTTTTTTAGAATCTAAGTATTGTCTCGGTTGCTGATGTCAGCTTATCTGCAATACAAACAATAACAGCCTCCCTACACTTAGGAAGCTTTGTTACTGTAAGAGGCCACATGTGGCTCCTAATTATATTCTCTTCCTTTTCGCCTATTCCAAAATCACGCTTTGCATTTGCGGCAGCGTAACTAGGGTGCATAAAGCCATGCAGCTTGAAAAATTCCTTTAGATTTTTGAATTTGGCTTTCTTTTTATGCCAATCGTATAAAAAGTAGTCGTGTAAAAACGCTCCTCTTATCAGTGCCTTCTCATCTGACTTAAGCTTGAACATCTTGTTAATTCTATAACTCATTGCTGCCACCCTAAAACAGTGGTCATAGGTAGTTATCTTACCGTGCTGGATAAAGGTTCTCATTCTAAGCACACGCTCGTGCTCATTTATCCCATCCAGGAGTCTTGTTACCTCAGCCTTTATGACTTCATTATTTTTCATCGCTATTCTTCCTTTTATTTCCCACTACCGGCAACAAGCCGATAGTTTCCTTTAACTCTGCCAGCTATTTGAGTCAGCGCCATTTGACCTGAACTGTTTCATACTTCTTAGAGCATGCTGCTGAGCTTTACTCATCGTAGACGTATATTCTTTTACCTTGTCAGATGTAAGCTTCTCGTACGCTTCCCACTTTTCTGTAATAAACTGTCTCTTTTCCTCAATCACCTGATAAGAAGCTTCCATTCTGCGGTCAAATTCTGCACCCATTTCCTCCATTTTCTTAACGAGCTCTGTAAGTCCTGATACGGTAAGTGCCAAATCCGCACCAAGTACAGCAATCAATAACATTGCTATTCCTTCTATCACAAGCGGAGGAACATCTACAAACAGTCCAAACACAGCAGGAGATATATATTTTACCACAAATATACCCGCTATGCCAAATCCAATTGATGCAGGGAGGCAGATTCTACCCTGTATGTTAAACGGAACCTCACTATAGTCCCACCATACTGCGTGAAACAGCTTTTCAAGTACATAAGAAGTCACAAACTCAATCACCGCACTACCCAACATACTTATAAGAAATATCTGCCACAGCTTTGCTTCGCCATTCTTAAATATCTCATTAAATACCAGAGTGGCAACTACTGCCCCTGTTCCATATATCGGACAAATAGGCCCAAATAAGAACCCCCTATTGTCCCAATGATGAGTACGTATGGTACAATATATACTCTCATATATCCAGCCCATAAAACTAAATATAATAAAACATATAAAATATAAGCCTAACGCCATCTATACCTCCTATTATGGTTTACCTACAAAGCCTCTAAGGTCACTTTGATTTCTGTTGGCAAATTCAATTCCTATAATAGGGTTACCGCTCTTGTCAAAGCCATTAAATGTGTAACCCGAAATTATTTCAACATGATATACATTTCTATATCTTCCATTGTTTACAAAGCCTTCCATAAAGAAAAGGTCTCCCGGTTCAAACATCATATTCCTTATATTCGCATCCGAAAGTCCGCCTTCTACTATCTTTTTGTTCTGATCATAGTACTTTCCCATTGCTGCTGCTGTCGGAGCGTAATTGGTACTCATTATGTTAAAGCCAAACTTATTATACGCCCTCCACGCGAGTGCGCTGCAATCATAATAGCCCTCATCCATTCTCCTTGACTGGCTGTATTTACTTCTTAAAGAATAAGCTCTGGCCCATTCTACCACATTTTTACGAAGCTCTGAAGTCACAGATACCACGCATCCAAACGTCTTACCGTTAACCTTAGCAGTAACCAAAGTATTTCCCTTTGATTTTCCTACTATTCTTCCGCTAGAATCAACTTCTGCAATGGCCGGATTTGCTGAACTCCATACTGTATTACCCGTTCCTTCGCCTCTGATTCTAAGCTGGTGGGAGCCTCCCTCAGCCAATACTATCGAAGTAGAAGACATTTCATTATCGATAATATTTACATCCAAATTGAACTTTTTACCATTGATATCTACTGTAAGCGTGCTAACTCCCGGATTGTAAACATCTATTGAAAGCACGTTTTTTTCAAGATAGGCTGCAACCTTCATATTGGGGTTTGAACTGACAACACTCACGTTAGCATTGGTAGTCTCGCTAAGCTCTACTCTACTATTGACATCTACCTTGAAGCTCGTTACCTCATTGTCAAATGCACCTATTTTAGTTCTCTTAGCTGCAAGCCTATTCTGTGTAAGCGTTACTGAGGAAACGTCCGCAAGAGTCTTTTGTACTGATGAAGGTGTAGGTGTAACATTGTTATTATATTCATTACCACCGTTACCCGATTTATTACCATTGTTGTTATTGCTAATATTACTGTTGCCGGTATTATTGCTGTTACCGGTATTTGTATCATTCCTCCCTATACCAGCTTGCCCGCCATTATTTCCTGCGTTCGAGTTTGGCTTTTTATCTGAAACAACATTTACTTTTTTTAACAACTTTTTTTCTCTATAATAAGCTTTATACTCAGCCATAAAAAAACAGGTTTCCCTGCCTATCCATACCTGATATGGCTACAGAAGCAAGCCCCTTTTTATTAACCCAGTATTTTTCCATTGCCAAACTGAAAAAGGTTCTTCCCATTTTCAGGTGAGTAGTAAAAAAATAAGACTTTTTTTCCCTTTTTTTGTATTTATCCTGAGGAACAAACGTTATAAAAATCATCCTCTTTTTATTCGTATTTCCTTAGAATCATCATTGTTTACCTTTATAACTCTATTTTGTCGCAATAGCTGAAACTTTAGTATAACTATTTATAGCTGTAAAAAAATATAAATGCTAACGATAGTTTCACCGCCAATTTAATCATTTTATGCATCTGATATCCCTTTCATAATGCTTATAATACGTCATGAATCTAAGTTCAGTAACCATCCTTGTAAGGCTCATAACGCTTTTACAGTATAACATGTATTTGTGTCATTTTTATATAGATTTTTATTTTTTTATCTTAAAATAAGAAAAAAAGGATGCCAAATGACATCCTTAAGTGTTTGTGTGTTGTGTGTTAATAATCCTATTACTTTCTGAGTCCTAAACGAGCGATAAGCTTACGATATCCCTCAAAGGTCCTTCTTCTGATAATAAGCAAGAAGTCTTCTTCTTGCACCAACCATCTTAAGAAGACCTCTTCTTGAATGATGATCCTTTGCATTAACAGAAAGATGTGCGTTAAGCTCTGCGATTCTCTCAGTAAGGATAGCTATCTGAACCTCAGGTGAACCTGTATCTCCAGGTGTTCTGCCATATTCCTTAATAAGTTCGGCTTTTTTTCTCTTTTGTTATCATATTATTCTCCTTTCATTGATTCGCTGTCGCCAAGTATAAGGTCGGAGTATCCATATACTGCGTGACAGTATTCTATGTGTATACACACTCAGGTTATTCTATCATAAATTATTAAATAAGTAAAGTATATTTTTTTACTTAAGTTCCACAACGGGTATGAGCTTATCGGCCTTTAATATATGGTTAGCCAGCCAATCCAAGAGGAAATTCAAGAGTCCGGTCAGATATTCATCCTGATTTTCATCCACATCATCAAGATTTATGTTCTCGATTTTCTCTACAAACATTGAATGGGCCCGTTTCTGGTCTTCCAGCCCCTCATAGTTAATCTTCTCCATATAGTCCTCTTCATCTGCAAAATGAACCTTAGTGTATTCAACAAGCTCACCAAGTACATTGTTTATCTGGTCAAATTTATCATAAAGAAAGTCGTTATGCATAACATCATTTGCTTCCTTTATTATTTCAAAAAGCCTCTTATGCTCATCATCTACGAAACCAATTCCAACATGATATTTGCTTGTAAATGCAAATGGGTCTGACCTTTCTTCTTCAACATTGTCAGTAGTTGGCTTATTATCTGATAAAATCACAGGCTTACTAATAAGAGTATCTTTACTGACTATATGGCTATATAGCCACTTAATCATAAATCTAGTCACTTCTTCAAGCTTCGTCCCGGCAGTTTCCTCCGTAGTACTATCAACTTCACTTTTGATTGTCTCTAGTTTATCAGAGAACCATTTATGCTCATTTTTCTGTACTTCAAGCTCCTTGTCCACTGTTTCCGTCAAGTAGTCTTCTTCTTCTTTGAATCCGTGACTAGCATATCGTTCAAGGTCAGCTATTACCTTCTTTAGTTTCACTATAGGACTATCTGAACTATCTTTTCTAAGTACATAGTTTAGAGTTTCAAAATATTCAATTCTGTATTTATCAATACTAACCGCCCCAACAAAGCAATCCTTAGTAAAAATTAAACATCATTCCTCCTTGAATATATGGTAAATAAATTCAGTTGCAAAAGAAATTTGCAAAAGAATATTCCTGCTTTTTTTCATTTATGTAACAATATATATATCGTATACATAGATACCATTTAATGAACCTGTGAATTGTGTAAAAATATAATTGTATTATATGGGTGATTTTTTTATCTCCTATTAAGCTAAAAAAAGGACACCCTCAGGTGTCCTTTTTACATATATCTTCAAAACTGCAACCGAATCAACATCTTCCTTTTTCTTTGGTCAAGCCTTCGACCTATTAGTATCAGAAGGCACACGGATTACTCCGCTTACACCACTGACCCTATCAACCTCATACTCTCTAAGGGGTCTTATTAGCCTACGCTATGGGATATCTTATCTTGGAGGGGCTTCACGCTTAGATGCCTTCAGCGTTTATCCCTGCCAAACTTGGCTTCCCAGCCGTGCGACTGGCACTGCAACTGGTCTACCAGCGGTTCGTCCATCCCAGTCCTCTCGTACTAAGGACGGCTCTCCTCAAATATCCTACGCCTGCGCCAGATAGGGAATCGAACTGTCTCACGACGTTCTGAACCCAGCTCGCGTACCGCTTTAATGGGCGAACAGCCCAACCCTTGAGATCTACTACAGCCCCAGGATGCGATGAGCCGACATCGAGGTGCCAAACCACTCCGTCGATGTGAACTCTTGGGAGTGATAAGCCTGTTATCCCCAGGGTAGCTTTTTATCCGTTGAGCGATGGCATTCCCACTTACATACCACCGGATCACTAAGTCCTACTTTTCGTACCTGCTCCACCCGTCGGTGTCGCAGTCAAGCTCCCTTCTGCCTTTACACTCTGCGAATGGTTTCCAACCATTCTGAGGGAACTCTTGAGCGCCTCCGATACACTTTCGGAGGCGACCGCCCCAGTCAAACTCCCCTCCTGGCATTGTCCCCTGCCCGGATAACGGGCAAAGGTTAGAAACCAGATACACGAAGGGTGGTATCCCAACATTGACTCCGCAGAAACTGGCGTCCCTGCTTCTTAGTCTCCCACCTATCCTGTACATCATATATCTAATCCCAGTACCAAGATGGAGTAAAGCTCCATGGGGTCTTTCCGTCTTGGCGCAGGTAACCAGCATCTTCACTGGTACTTCAATTTCACCGGGTGCATTGTTGAGACAGCGCTCAAATCATTACGCCTTTCGTGCGGGTCGGAACTTACCCGACAAGGAATTTCGCTACCTTAGGGATGGTTATAGTTACGGTAGCCGTTTACTGGGGCTTAAGTTCGTACCTTCGGATTGCTCCTAAGCACTCCCCGTAACCTTCCAGCACCGGGCAGGCGTCAGCCCATATACATCACCTTACGGTTTCGCATAGACCTGTGTTTTTGCTAAACAGTTGCTTGAGCCTATTCTCTGCGGCCTGTATCTCTACAGGCACCCCTTATCGCGAACTTACGGGTGCCATTTTTGCCGAGTTCCTTAACAATGCTTCTCCCGCCGGCCTTGGGATACTCTCCCCATCCACCTGTGTCGGTTTACGGTACGGGCTCTGGCTGCACAATAGCGGCTTTTCTCGACGGCTCTCCCAGAAGCTTCCCTACTTATATTTCGGTCCGCGTCACACAGTCCACTTTCCCGGGCGGATTTGCCTGCCCGGCATAAACCATGCTTGCACCTGAATCCTTTACAGGCACTTCCTGAATTTCCGTGTCCCCACATTTCTGACAGCCAGAGGTACTGGAATATCAACCAGTTGTCCATCGCCTACGCTTCTCAGCCTGAGCTTAGGTCCCGACTTCCCCAGGGAAGATCAGCTTTACCCTGGAAACCTTGGATATACGGCCTGAAGGATTCTCACCTTCATCTCGCTACTCATTCCGGCATTCTCTCTTGATAACTCTCCACGGCTCCTTACGGTACCGCTTCTTCGTGTTATCAATGCTCCCCTACCAACATACCTTGCGGTATGTTCCATTGCTTCGGTGTTATGTTTCAGCCCCGGACATTTTCGGCGCAGGGACCTCCTCGACTAGTGAGCTATTACGCACTCTTTGAATGAATGGTCGCTTCTGAGCCAACATCCTAGTTGTCTTCGAAACCCCACATCCTTTTACCACTTAACATACACTTTGGGGATCTTTAGCAGATGGTCTGGGCTGTTTCCCTTTTGACTGTCCGACTTATCTCATACAGTCTGACTCCCGGTAAACATCTATATGGCATTCGGAGTTTGATACGCATTGGTAGACTTTGACGCCCCCGCGACGATTCAGTGCTCTACCTCCATTAGACTATACCGAGGCTAGCCCTAAAAGCTATTTCGGGGAGAACCAGCTATCTCCGAGTTCGATTGGAATTTCTCCGCTACCCACAGCTCATCACCGCCTTTTTTTCAACAGACGTGTGTTCGGGATCTCCATCCACTTTTTACGCAGACTTCATCCTGGCCATCGGGTAGGTCACCCGGTTTCGGGTCTGCCGTTACTGACTTACCGCCCTGTTAAGACTTGGTTTCCCTTCGGCTCCGTACCTTAAGTACTTAACCTGCCAGCAACGGCAACTCGCCGAATGGTTCTACAAAAAGTACACGGTCGAGCGTTAGTCGCTCTTCCGCGACTTGTAGACACAGGGGTTTCAGGTTCTCTTTCACTCCCCTCCCGGGGTTCTTTTTCACCTTTCCCTCACGGTACTATACTCTATCGGTCACCAGGTAGTATTTCGCCTTGGGGGTGATCCCCTGCTTCCTACGGGGTTTCTCGTGTCCCGTAGTACTCCGGATACCACTGAATCACAGTCTGTTTCGCATACGAGGCTTTCACTCTCTTTGGCCGGCTTTCCCAAAACCGTTCTGCTACCTACTGCTTCTTCGTACGTAGTCCTCTACCCCAAGGATAAATCCTTGGTTTGGGCTTCGTCCCCTTTCGCTCGCCACTACTTAGGGATTCGATGTTTCTTCCTCTTCCTCCGGCTACTTAGATGTTTCAGTTCGCCGGGTTCCCTCCGTATGACTATGGATTCATCATACGGTGACAGAAGTTCTTTCTGCCGGGTTTCCCCATTCGGATACCTGCGGATCAATGGATATTTGCTCCTCCCCGCAGCTTTTCGCAGCTTATCACGTCCTTCTTCGGCTCCTGGTGCCAAGGCATCCGCCCTGCGCCCTTTGTAACTTGACCTTAGTTGAGATGGGATTGCTACACGGTACATCTCCGGCGGCGCAAGCTCGCTTGCAGACGACGGTGTGTGCCGTGGAGGAGGTGTTTCTACGAAACGCCTATCACGAGCGTGAAATGCGTAGCATTTCTGCGAGTGACCCATCTCAACGGTATTTTAGATAACTCATTATGGTTCTCTTTAATTTAACACTGACTAGCGTATCAGTATTAAATCTTTTTAATAAATACATTGTTTTATTGAATTCTAAACCGCACTTGTTTTTCAACTTGTGCTAATCAGAATTTCAATTTCTCGATGTTGTTTCATATCTAGCTGTATATCTCCTAATGATTAAATCACTAAAAAGCTATACTTGCATAAATATTTGTTCGGTATGCAGTTTTCAAGGTACATTTGACTGACTTTTTCAATCAGTCATTTGATACAACCAATCGGGATTGATTACATCAAATCACTAATTGAAGGCTTTAGTCCTTTTTAAGCTATTCTGCTATTCCAAGCTTTAATTCTTTTTAGTTGCTTCCGCGCGAGCTTCGCTCGTGCTCGAAGAGTGTAGCGTTTATTAGAGGAAGTTCTTTCTCACTATGTTCGAAAGAACGACTTAAATTCTAAATTCATACTTCGCCTTCGGCTCGTATTCATTAAGAATTTAATGTCAAGAAATTAATGTCTGGCAGCCACCTACTCTCCCACACCGTCTCCAGTGCAGTACCATCGGCCGCCCAGGCCTTAACCTTCGTGTTCGGGATGAGAACGGGTGTGACCCCTGGACGCATCGCCACCAGACGTATTTAAGTTATCTCGTTGATAACTAGACAGTAAGACAATCCCTACTTCTTCTTCCTTAGAAAGGAGGTGATCCAGTCGCACCTTCCGATACGGCTACCTTGTTACGACTTCACCCCAGTCACCAGACCTGCCTTCGGCGCCTCCTCCCTGCGGTTAGGCCACTGACTTCGGGCATTTCCGACTCCCATGGTGTGACGGGCGGTGTGTACAAGACCCGGGAACGTATTCACCGCGACATTCTGATTCGCGATTACTAGCGATTCCAGCTTCATGTAGTCGAGTTGCAGACTACAATCCGAACTGAGGCGACCTTTTTCTGAGATTCGCTCCGGCTCACACCTTCGCTTCCCTCTGTAACTGCCATTGTAGCACGTGTGTAGCCCCGGTCATAAGGGGCATGATGATTTGACGTCATCCCCGCCTTCCTCCGAGTTATCCTCGGCAGTCTTTCTAGAGTGCCCGGCCCAGTCGCTGGCTACTAAAAAAATAGGGGTTGCGCTCGTTGCGGGACTTAACCCAACATCTCACGACACGAGCTGACGACAACCATGCACCACCTGTCTCTCCTGTCCCGAAGGACTACAGGCATTACCCTGTATTCAGGAGGATCTCAAGACCGGGTAAGGTTCTTCGCGTTGCGTCGAATTAAACCACATGCTCCACCGCTTGTGCGGGATCCCCGTCAATTCCTTTTGAGTTTCATTCTTGCGAACGTACTCCCCAGGTGGAATACTTAATGCGTTTTGCGACGGCACCGAAAGGCTTATGCCTCCCAGCACCTAGTATTCATCGTTTACAGCGTGGACTACCAGGGTATCTAATCCTGTTTGCTACCCACGCTTTCGAGCCTCAGCGTCAGTTTTTGATCCAGCAGTCGCCTTCGCCACCGGTGTTCTTCCCTAATATCTAAGCATTTCACCGCTACACTAGGAATTCCGCCTGCCTCTCCCATACTCAAGTTTAACAGTTTTGGGAGCAGTCAGGGGTTGAGCCCCTGCTTCCACTCTCAACTTGCCAAACCGCCTGCGCTCCCTTTACACCCAGTAAATCCGGATAACGCTTGCCCCCTACGTATTACCAGTACTGCTGGCACGTAGTTAGCCGGGGCTTCTTAGTCAGGTACCGTCATCATCTTCCCTGCTGATAGAGCTTTACATACCGAAATACTTCTTCACTCACGCTGTCGTCCGCATCAGAGTTTCCTCCATTGTGCAATATCCCCCACTGTCGCCTCCCGTAGGAGTTTTCGGGTAGTGTCTCAGTCCCAATGTGGCCGTCCGACCTCTCAGTCCGGCTACCGATCGTTGCTTTGGTAGGCTTTTTACCCTGCCAACTGGCTAATCGGACGCGCCCATCCTATACCTGATTGCTCATTTCCCGGCAAAAACCATGCGGTCTCGCCGACTTATGCGGTCTTACCAGCCGTTTCCAGTCGCTATCCCCCTGTATAGGGCAGGTTGCCCACGCGTTACTCACCCGTCCGCCACTAAGAATTACAGTCTTCCATCCGAAAAACTTCCGTCCGTAATCTCCGTTCGACTTGCATGTGTTAGGGCACGCCGCCAGCGTTCATCCTGAGCCAGGATCAAACTCTCATAAAAAAAGTGTTTGCCTTTGTTCAGAACAAGCTGACATTTATCATCTCTTGCTTATTCCGTTATTGACCGGCTAAAGTCAATAAATTTTACTGTTTTTTAAAGGTGTACAAGTATTACTACTTATACGCGTTCGTTTGAATTTTCAAGATTGTCTCACTATTTAGTTATCAAGGTTCTTTTGCCTTACAAACCGCTTGTATACTAGATTTTTTTAGTTTATATCAAGTAGCCTTTTGTGGGGCAACGGATAGTATAATACCACAGTTTAGACATATTTGTCAACAACTTTTTTAAAAATTTATTAAAGAAATTTTTAAAACCTGCCGATATAGTAAGATGCACCCAAAAAAGGTGCATCTATACAAATATCTCACGTCTAAGCAGAACTAGGCTTAGTTATGCTAAATATACAGGATCCAACCCCTTATTTCTTAGGTAGGTCTCCCAGTCAGTAAATACAGTTCCATCCTCATCAATGCAAGCAGGATAGGCGATATCATAGATTTTTTTAAGTCTGTCAAAAACAGGATTGGTGTCGCGGTATTTTAAAAATTCTTTTAAGTACTGTAAGTTGGTATGCACATCCAAGAATTTATACTCTATTCCATATCTGTCAAAATTATATTTACAGTTCTGGCAGTCAGGACACATCATACTTCCATATATAGTAATCATAATCTCTCCTTTCTTAACTCGCAGTCAACCAAAGACTTAATTAAAAGTGAATTTCTCACCGGACTTAATGGACTGTTTTACCCCCGGCTTCGTAGTAACACCTATCATATTCTTAGCATACTCCGGATAATCTGATACAAACTCATCAACCACCTCATACATTCCATGAAGCTGAATAGGAGCCCAAGTCTTGTAATTAGCCACCTCCATATATCTCTTTATGGTACGCTCTCCCACATCTCCAAACTTAGGTTCAAGTGGAAGCATGGCAAAATCAAAGGTTCTTCCCTTTATCTTATCAGTGCATTTTTCAAATTCATCTTCACAATGGTCAAGATAAGCTTCATAATCAGCTATACTTAAGTCAGGATGCTCTAAAGACATTTTCTGATACCATTTGTTATATTCTTCTTCTGAAGCAGTCTGATTGAGGTAGAGAGTTCCGGCATGGAAAATGGTTTTACCCTCTATTTCAACTATAAAACCAACTCCCATCTCTGTAGCAGGAATTGATGTAACAAGCATTTCTCCGTTTTCAGAGTAAAGTCTTGCATCTCCACCAAAGCAGCTTACATGGTCTTGTATTTTCTCAGGAAGACCGTCTAAAAATGTGTCAACCTCCGGGATAGAGTGGTCGTATCCTATGAATATCTCTGCATGGGGAAGCTGTTCAACCGCGCCAAAAAAATCTCAGGCCTGAAGTGATCCTGGTTGATATTACTTGCAAATATGTAAAGTGGCTTCTCTCCCCTGATAGGTGGAATATCTCCCTGATACCAATCGAAAAATCAGAGTTGCACTCTCAAGCTCAAGCAAAAAAATCCACTATGTCCTAAATATATACCTTTAGCCTTAAAAATCTGACATTAACCCATCCTCCAAAAAAATTAAAAATATTTCATTAACTAATCATCCTTAAGATTAATTCAATAACAAAGTTCATTATACCATATAATTATTTCAACTAAAAGTTTTTTTATGATACAAGTGTCAAAAAGTATAAATATTCTGTTGATGTTTGCTTACAAGAGAACTTATTACCTTGTCACATACACATCATATTAGTCTAATCCTGTACATTTATTTACCGCATCTATCAACTTCTGCAAAAAATCCACTATTTCTTCTATAGACTGCTTAAACCCACCATGTATCCACTGTCTCAAGACACTATTACAGCCGTCTGCTATGAAGTAATACACCCATTCCTGCTTATCTTCAGGAAGCCCGGGGAAATACTCAAGTAATACTTTCTTGTTATCTTCATAGCAAAGCGAAAACAGCCTTCCACGAAATACCTTGCCCTGACTTTCAGAAAAACAGGGTGACATAAAGCTCTCTCTTTTCAGATATATCAGTTAGAATTATGGTGAATATGTCCGAGAGGCTTGATTTGTCAACGTGCTCTAAGTTAGCCTGCAAATTGTCAATAAGCTCATCTTCTATCTGCTCCAACAAGTCATAGGTATCCTTATAGTACTTATAAAATGTTGTTCTATTAATATCTGCGGCAGTGCAGATTTCCTTAACAGTTATTTTTGGCAATAGGCTTATTCTTTAGAATGCTTAAAAAGCCTCAAATATCATTTTCTTAGTCAACTTAACTCTTACATCCATAGTGCTCTCCATTTTATCAACATTGTCATCACATTTGTTGTTTTAATCAACACCTGCAAGTTAATTGATGGTTGATAGATTATTTTTACAAAAAGTATAATATTCTAGTCAAATCAACAGGTGTCTACAACATTATTGTAACCCGTTGATGCGATTAAATCAATAAAAAAAGGAGTTAAAATGAATACAAAAAAAGAAACCTGTCAGGCTTATTTCCGGCATTTTTCATAGTGGTAGCCTGTACATTTATCATTCTTCTGATTGCTGTATTTGTGCTATGGCATAACGAAATATCAACTGTTGCTTCTATAAAGAAAATAAGTAATGCCAATCCGGAGCACAATGACGGCGCTGTCTACACAATGAATGTATCGGGAGATTATTATTTTGATGATTTTCTTAAGGAGAACGGCGCTAAGAATGATACCGAGCTTATAAGCTTCATAACTGGGAAGATTACCAAGGGCATCATCCCTATGAAGATTAAGAATTCCGAAATTGCCTGCTCAGCTTTTACAGCTTCAACCTCAGACGGCAAGCGCATTTTTCGGACGCAACTATGATTTTAAGAAGACGAATACTATGATAGTCCATACCAATCCCAGTGGTGGCAGACATGCTTCGGTTTCAACTGTTGACCTTCAGTTTGTAAGCGTTAATATTGATACAGGTATCACAGGCTTAAAAGATAAGATACTCTGTCTCGCGACTCCCTACGCCCCTCTTGACGGTGTAAATGACGCCGGAGTTAGCTGTGGAATATTTATGTCTTATCAGGGTGAAAAAAACCGTTCCTACCGATGTAAATACCGATAAGCCTGACCTTACAAGCACCACCATGCTTAGAATGGTTCTTGACTATGCAGATAATGTTGATGAGGCAGTTGAAATGATTCAAAAGTATGATCTGCATGACTCAGCCAGGACCTCGTATCACTATATGATTGCAGATGCCACAGGTAAAAGCGCTATCTTAGAATGGGTAAATGGCACCGATTCTACCGATAACGATGCTTCAAGAAGAAAGCTAAATATTATCTATAACGACCCGTCTAAGGAGAGTAATTATCAAATAATAACGAACTACATACTTTCAGACGGTTATTATAAAGATGTACCTGAAAAGGAGGCGCACGGAGTTGACCGCCTTAAGATGCTTGAGGCTGCTCTTGCACCAAAGGGTGGTGTGCTTATAGATGAAGAGGAAGGAATGAACACTCTTGCGATAGTAGGCCGCAGAGGGATGAACAATGAGGATAGCAACTCCTTAACCATCCACAGCGTTGTCTACAATCTCACTGACAAGACCGCTATCTGGGTAGATAATGAGCATTACGGTGAAAAATCACATACCTTTATATTAGATTTGGAAAATACCAAGGCTTCTAAATAATCTCTAAAATCAATATAAAATGCTTCCAGCCAGTAAAAAAGTGACTGTCTCAAGTTGTGATAGTCACTTTTTCTTTTTGTAATCTATTTTATAATTCATCTGCCTTATAAGTGGCATAGCCCTCATAATAATAGCTGTGATCAAGACCTTTCATAAAAAAACCTCCCTGTCGTCTGTTTTTATCAGTCAAAGCCGAAAAATAAAAGAGTCTTGATTTCGATATCCTTGACCGGGCTTCTTTCCATCGCCAATAGATAATCATCTTTATCTACTTTGCTCCAATCCACCACCTTTTTAAGTTCAGATTTTAATATTAAATCAAGCCATATCCTTGCACTTCTCCCGTTGCCTTCCCTAAAAGGATGGGCAATGTTCATTTCGACATATTTCTCAATTATCTCATCAAAGGTAGACTGGGGCATTTTCTCTATGCTTTTAAGAGCCTCATTAAGATAGATTGCTGGGGCAAATCTAAAATTTCCTTTTGCTATATTAACCGTTCTTAGCTGACCTGCAAATTCATATATGTCTTCAAATAAATGGCGATGGATTTTAACAAGTGCTTCAAGACTTCCAGGCTTTAATTCATTCATAAAATCTGTTTGAAACAGGTCTATAGCCTTTTTCTTACTTATTCTCTCTTCTTCATTGGCAAGCTTAAATGAGTCGGTTATTCCAAGTTTATTATCTATCGTCATTATTTCCCTCTTCTTTTTATTCTTGATTGTATCAATTACATGTCTGATAGCTAAAATCGGATGACTAAGCAATAGTCTTGATCCTGAAAAACCGCATTACATCTTTGATTTTACCCCTCATCTCAGGACTGTAGCAGTGCGACTTGCAGTTTGAGCAAAATGTCTTTGTCTCCATAAAGGGGCAACGGTCTATGCGAAACATAGCATAGTCGTGTAACTCCTTGCAGGAAGGACAAAGCCCCTCCTTCTTTCCATGCTTCTTTTTGCAATACCACCTTATCATAAATGCTACGATATCTTTATCGTTCTGCCTTTTCTTCTCTATCTTATCCATACAGATTTACCTTCCGAAATTCATACTCCATACTGCAGACCATATTAATTTAAGTGTCCACATTTCAATATAAGCACTAAATTCATATTCTTCCTTATGGATCTTATTCATTATCTCTTTCAGTACATTGAGTGCTTTACACTTGTACCATTATATCATACTTACCTAAAAACTTCACAGCGGATTTTCTTGCCTTCTCTACTTTTTCATCATCCGTATTATCTATATCAGATGTTCGCAGCCATCGCTTTCTAAACAAAGTCTGCGCCGCTTCTATCATTATCGCAGAAGCCTCGATATCTTTCTCAGCTTCAATAGCCTGCATAAATGCCTTAGCCGAAAGCTTACATATTGTCTCTGCATTTACCCTATGAAATGACATTTGCATAAGACTTGAAGCTGAATATGCCCTACAAAGCTCATCTTCATCAGTAAGCATCCGCTTTGATAAGATATCTGCTTCTCTCTCGGATCCTACCCAGCCAAAGGATATGATTACCTTCTGCCTAAGGTTACTATCCTTTGTTGCTAAAAAGAAAAAGCTAGTATAGGATTTAATCTATCACAAAAATCTATAAAAAAATCTCTGTGTTTCATTTTTAGACAGATTTTCCGCCATCATATAAGCTAAATTTACCTTTTTCTTCCTCATCCTCAGTTTTATCAAGTTCACAGAGCAAAAAAACTCAAGCCCTTCTTTTCCATGTCTGTCAAAAACTTCTTGATATATTTAATTTATTGCCTTCTTCCCGCTCTTTACAAATGAGTTCATAGTGATAGGCAATTTCCCTGCTATCCCCTAAGTCAGCTATAAATCTAATTCTCTCTGCGTCTGGGAAATTCTGCTCTGCCAGTTTATCGTAGGTTACCTTTAGTTCTTCAAGTGTCAGATTTTTCTCTGCGAAGCTTTTTCTGCTTCTATCTCATGTATGATTATATCTGTTTGATTTGACATTTTTGTGTCTCCTTAACTTTTGTAATTACACTTTACATTGCTTTATTACAGTATACCATAATCTATCAATTAAACTCCAATCACCTTTTGATCAACCTGAACACTTGACTTGACCACTTGACTTTATTCGACCGACTTCAACGATTCGACCATATCTATATGTGCTGTTAACCTGCATACCATAAGCTGGATCAAAAGAGAGCGACCTACGACGATCAATGAAACAATTATATATGATATCAATCGTAAATGAGGTGAATATGAAATCGTGGTTGTTGAGACTGTTCTGACATATAGTCCAAGAAAATACCATCCAGCAATCGAGCCAATTATCCACCCTGTCACCAAGGTGATCAGGCTGCTTTTAATGATAAGACTCTTTATATCTGTATTGTAGCTGCCGAGAACACGAAGTGTGGCATATTCTCTGTATTTTTCTGTAAAGTTCAATAATCCGAGATTATACTGGATCACAATACTTAGAAGAATGGTCTGCGCAATCAGAAGTATGATCACTCCTTGAACGCTGTCCAGCAATTCCTCGGACTCACTGTATTGTTTCTTCAACTTGACTGAATCTTTGATAACAGACATCTGCTTCACATCGTCCAGATTCATGTTGTCATCTGCCAATAATGCACTAGCTGTAAATGTATTGCCAAGCGATTCCCAGTATGACTGCGACATAAATATTCCCTGAGGGCTGTTTATATCTGCTATCTGGGAGACCTTCAGATAATTTCTCTTTCCCGCTATAAGTACGCTGATAAATCCGTTTTCTTTCACATTCAGATCCCTGGCTGAAGAACTGGATAGAATTATTCCATCATCAGGCAGTTCCAGCACATTTCCATCATTATCATATGTCGTGAAAAAATAACCCTGACCAATAATAAACAGACTTTCAGAATGAACAGACATTGAGCTTTTTGCCTCACATGACTGTTCGCTTACCCACTGACAGTCGCCTGACAGAAGAGATTCTATTTTTTTGACTTCATCCTCTGTTGGAGACATACTGAGATTTAACTTTTCATAATAAGTGTATTGCCTGCCATAAATCTCACTGTTTACGATGTTGATAGTGTCTTTTAATCCGAAGCTTGCCATCAGAAGCATCATGCTCCCTAAAACGCCTACAATTCCTATCGCTGTACGAATTTTGTTCTGTCCTGCATCTCGGATGATCCATCTCCAGTCAAAGCTCAATCTGTTCCACAGAACTTTAAAATGTTCAGCAAAGACCTTTTTCTGACTCTGCCTGCCAGAATCACGGAGCAAATCAACCGGTGTCTCAACTACGATGGATCTGCATGAGATCCAGGCAGATAAGGTACAGATAGTGATAAGCAGTACAATAAGGATTACTGAATAATACGAATTACGTCCCGACCATTCAGGCAAGCTGTAAAAACTTTTTTTCTGCAGAGAAAGAAGGACAGGGGTTACTGTATATGGTGCAAGCTCGTAGCCCAGTAATGTCGCTGGAATGCTGATGACAAGTCCGTAAACAGCATAATGTAGCTGGATCTGAAGAGGATGAAAACCAAGCGCCTTTAATATTCCGATCTGTGTACGCCGCTTCCTGACAATTCTTGTCATAGTTGTGTAAATGGTAAGGAGTGCCAGAAGAAAAAAATACGAGTGAAAAACATGACAGACATCTTTTTTTATCTGACCGATCTTATTTATGTATGAAGATACAGGTGTGTATTCCGTTCTGTCATAACACATCATATATTTATCACCTAGAATAGTTTTTCAAATCTGAGCGCAGTGAATCCATGTCAGTTATATTATCTGTAGTAATTTTTATCTGATTATAGGTCGCATTAGGGACTATCTGAGAAAGAGTATCTGCTGATATGAATCCATAGGTATATTTCGAATGATCTGGCACCGTGGATGTAGATGAACCTGTATAGCAGATATACTCAGGGCTGTAGACCAATCCCTTAACTTCTAACTTTTGACTTTTTTCACCGTAGTATATCTGAATATGGTCACCAACATGGATTTTCTTATTGTCTGCATAATCTTTATCCAGCCAGATGCCATCTTCTGTTGTCTTATATTCATTTCCGTTAATACATAAAAGGCTTTTGATATTTTATTGTCTTTGTTGGATATAAGACAGATATTGACATTGGAATCGCTATCCAGATATGCGCTTTCTACAGCAGAAAGCTGGGTTTCGTTTATCCCATCAAGCTCTTTGAGCTGTCCAATATCATCATTGTCAAATCCGAGACCACTGATCCAGATATCTGCCAGATTTGAATCCTTAAAATAGGCAATCTCTTCCTGCTCCATACCGTTCCATACTCCCTCGATACCTGAGTATATCAGCATTCCAAGAGCGCATATGATAAATATCGACAGGAACTGAGATTTCAGTCGCCAGATGTCACGAAGCATTTTTACGAAACAGTGTACCCATTACCAGTTTACCTCGTCAACCTTCAAAGGTTTTTCATTTTTCTCAGAAAATTCGATCCTACCGTCCTTTAGGTGTATCACTTCATTAGCGCATAGCGCAATAGAAGCATTATGCGTCACTATGATTACGGTTTTGTTATATTTCCTGGCCATATCCGTAAGAAGTTGAAGTACACTCCTTCCTGTAGCGCTGTCCAGAGCCCCTGTTGGCTCATCACAGAGAAGAATGTCAGGATTTTTACATATGGCACGTGCAATAGACAAGCGCCGCATTTCTCCGCCTGAAAGTTCATCAGGAAAAATGCTGACATCTATCCTCCAGCCCGACACTACGGATCATTTCCTTTGCGTCAAACGAATGTGGCGTCATCTTAGCCACAATACTGACATTCTCCAGCGCATTAAGTGATGGTATCAGATTGTAAAACTGGAAAAACAAATCCTATCTTTTTTTCCTTCTGTATTCGGTTAGTTCAAATTCATTGAGCTTTGAAATATCGGTATCTGACACCCGTATGCACCCAGATGAGGCTCTATCCATGCCACCTATAAGATTGAGCATCGTACTCTTTCCAGATCCGCTCGGTCCTAAAATCACAGTGACACTTTCGTCTTCAATGCTGAAGCTGACATGATCAAGTGCCGTTACTTCGCTGTCACCAACATTATATGTCTTTGATACATTCTCAAATGTAACTGTTTTCAATATATTCACCTCGCTCATCAATGAAATGAGATATTTGCGTACTTTCTGACTCAAGACCGCCTACTAGCATCACCTGTTCAATGGCATTTGTTAATTCTTTGTATACGTAATATCTACTCATTTGCTCTCCTTCTGTTCAGCAAAATTATATAGTTTAAGAATCATTGTCTTGATCGTTGGTAGTTTTTCCTTCAAATAATCAATCTTCTCATCTGGAGAAATTTGATTCATGATATTAAACAATCCTGAAACCAAAAACTCAGTGATAAACTTTGGATCACTGCAGTTGCATTCTCCATTATCATTTCCAGAAAGTATAAGTTCTGTTACAAGAGGAACCATTTTTTCCAACATTGAAAAAAATCCTCTCGTGTGTTATACCGTTTTTTTCACATTTAGGATTCCCATAAATATGCCAGACTTTTTTTCTGCCGAATCAATAAAAAAATTTGAAAAAAATACGATTGATTTTGTCAAAAGTGCTTATATTCTTATCTATCAATTTGTTGACATCATCTATTATCGCGTCTGCATATCTATCTGCCAACTCCTCCATTACTTCATCTTTTGACTTGAAGTAATAATAGAAAAAGTCCCTTTGCTACTCCAATTTCATTGACAATATCCTGTACTTGTGTCTGCTCATATCCCTTCTCCTCAAACAGCTTTCCAGCTGTCTCAATGATTTCATTGCGTCTTTCTTCTTTAGTTTTTTTGCCATCTAAATTCTACCTCATATTTATTGACTGACTTCAGTCAGTTTTTATTATAATATTTTTTTTGATTGTTTGTCAACTAAACAAAAAGACCGTCCACAGCTGTCTTTTTAGCTATGGAGCAGTCTTATATATTACATTTTATTTAGTTTAATACACATGACACCAATTACAAATTCTTCTAACTAGTACAACTTTGCTCCCGCTGGTATCCTGTTATCTACCATAAGAAGGTTAAGTCTCTCCTCACCCTCTTCACTATGTATAGCAGAGAGAAGCATACCACAGGACTCAATTCCCATCATAGCTCTTGGAGGAAGGTTGGTAATGGCAACAAGTGTCTTTCCAATTAACTCCTCAGGCTCATAGTAGGCATGAATACCGCTTAAAATTGTTCTGTCTGTGCCTGTACCATCATCGAGGGTGAACTGTAAAAGCTTCTTGCTCTTAGGTACTGCCACACAGTCTTTTACCTTTACAGCTCTAAAATCAGACTTGCTGAAAATCTCAAAGTCCACTGCATCTGCAAAAAGCGGCTCTATTTCAACCTTTGAGAAATCAATCTTCTCTACAGGCTTTAACTCTATGCTCACTGATGAAGATGTCTTCTTATCAGGATTAAGGCTCTTTAGTGTAGGGAATAAGAGTACATCTCTAATTGAGGCTGAATCGGTAAGTAGCATTACAAGTCTGTCTATACCGTAACCGATACCACCTGTAGGAGGCATACCATACTCAAGTGCTGTAAGGAAGTCCTCGTCAGTGTGGTTTGCTTCTTCATCGCCTCGTTGCAGCTAAGTGCATCCTGAGCAACAGAAAACGCTCTCTCTGATCGATAGGATCATTAAGCTCTGAATAAGCGTTACACATCTCCCAGGTATTTATGAAAAGCTCGAAACGCTCAACTCTATCCTCTGCTCCCGGCTTTTTCTTGGTAAGAGGTGAAATCTCAATAGGATGATCCATAACAAAGGTAGGCTGTATCATCTTCTCTTCGCAGAATTCCTCGAAGAAAAGGTTGATGATATCACCCCTCTTGTGATGAGGCTCGAAAGCAATATTCTTCTCTTTAGCAATAGCCTTGGCGCTTCATCTGTGGTGATTGTACTAAAATCAACTCCTGAATACTCTTTTACCGCATCAAGCATGGTTATGCGCTTAAATGGCTTGCTAAAGTCAAGCTCTATTCCGTTGTAAGTAATAACGGCACTTCCACAAACCTTCTCAGCAAGATATCTAAACATCTCTTCAGTAAGATCCCATCATACCGTTATAGTCCGTATAAGCCTGATAAAGCTCCATAAGTGTAAATTCAGGATTATGTCTGGTATCTACACCCTCATTTCTAAATACTCGTCCAATCTCAAACACTCTTTCAAAACCACCTACTATAAGGCGCTTAAGATAAAGCTCAAGAGAGATTCTAAGCTTTCTTTCTTCATCAAGTGCATTGTAATGAGTGAAAAAAATGGTCTTGCAGCCGCTCCGCCTGCGTTTTTCAACAAGAAGAGGGGTCTCTACTTCCATAAAGTCCTTCTCTGCAAGGAAAGAACGGATTTCTTTAAGTATCTGTGACCTTTTTTCAAAGGTATTTCTTACGTCCTGATTCATAATAAGGTCAAGGTATCTCTGACGATATCTTGCCTCTGTATCCTTAAGTCCGTGATACTTCTCAGGAAGAGGTCTAAGGCTCTTGGTAAGGAGGGTAACTTCTTCAGCATGTACTGAAATCTCGCCAGTCTTTGTCTTAAATACATAGCCCTTAACGCCGATTACATCACCTACATCATATTTCTTAAATTCAGCATAAGCCTCTTCTCCAATAGAATCTCTTGCTACATAGCACTGTATGCTGCCGTATCTGTCTGAGAGGTTGCAAAAGCTTGCCTTACCCATGATGCGCTTAAACATCATCCTTCCTGCTATTGTTACCTGTTTATTCTCTAAATTATCAAAATCATTTTTTTATATCTACTGAATGATGTGTAACATCAAACTTGGTTGTCACAAAAGGATCTTTGCCTGCCGCCTTAAGAGTCTCAAGCTTCTCCTTGCGAATTTCAACCTGCTCATTAGTGTCAAGTGCCTGATTTTCCTGTGCCACTATTCTTCTCCTTATTTATGAATCTTGATTACCTTATACTTAAGAGTTCCTGCCGGTGTTTCAACTTCAACAATATCCCCCTCTTTGGCACCCTTAAGTGCTCTTCCTACGGGTGATTCATTTGAAATCTTTCCTTCAAGGCTGTTCGCCTCTGTCGCACCAACAAGCCTGTATACAAGCTCTTCATCGTACTCCATGTCAAGCAGAGTAAAAGTTGATCCAAGATTAACTGTTCCCTTCTCAGCATCCTCCTCTAAGAATACTTCAGCATTCTTAAGAATCTTCTCTAACTCTTCAATCCTTGCTTCTATATCACGCTGCTCATCCTTTGCCGCATCATACTCTGCATTCTCGGAAAGGTCTCCCTGTTCACGAGCTTCTTTGATTTTCTCCGCAATTTCGCGTCTGCGGTTTACTTTAAGGTTCTCCAGTTCTTTTTCAAGCTCTTTAAGACCTTCATATGTCATTACATTCTTAGCCATAATACCCCCTGATTCGGCACAAATTATCTACGCAATATCACGCCATAGTCACGAAAAAAAGTAATTGACTTTATAGGCAATATAAATAGTTTGTGACCTTTAGCATTAATAATTTGGCTTTGCGTTTTAAGTGAACTAACAAAAAAGCACTCTCTATGAGTGCTTTTATTGTAACTGGGCTAAAAGGATTCGAACCTTTGATGACGGAGTCAGAGTCCGTTGCCTTACCGCTTGGCGATAGCCCATCAACAACGAAAAAGAATTATAGATGGTCAAGCAAAAATATTCAAGTACTTTTTTTAAATTTTGTCTACTTTCATAAAGTTTTTTTAATTATAACTCTCTTTTTCTATCCTTTATACAAAAGAAAGGTTTATTCGCACTGTTCAGAGGCCAAAAAAAGCCTTTGATATCCGTATCATTTATTTTTGTGTAAAAACTTTGCAAAGGTGTAGAAACTAAGCCTTATTTTTGATATACTGTTTATATTAAAAATGAAAGCAAACAGGAGGTATAAAGTGCAACATTCATTTCAGCCTTATGAAAATGATATACTTACAATGAATCCATTTAAGATAAACGAGGAGCCTGCCCTTCTCACCTGTGGTACAGAAGGGCGCGTAAATACAATGACTATTTCCTGGGGTGGCCTTGGTGTCATCTGGAACAAAGATGTAGGCTTTGTATTTGTAAGAGGAAGCAGATACACTAAGGAGTTTCTTGATAAATACGATACTTTTTCAGTGACTTATTTTGCTCCCGACAAGCCAACAGGTCTTATGCTCAAATACATAGGAAGTGTATCGGGACGCGATGAAAACAAAATAGAAAATGCAAGGTTTCATGTAGATTTTTACAATGGTACCCCTTATATTGATGAGGGGCGTGATGTTGTAATCATGAAAAAGCTATCCGTGACTAAGATTAATCCGGAAGATTTAATTGACCCTGAGATTGACAAAACCTTTTATGAAAATAAAGACTATCATTATATGTACATAGGTGAAGTTATCCAACTTATGTCAAGATAACGCTTTTATATAGCAGCTAAACTCTAATAAATGAAAGAAGGAAGAGAAATGTCTAAAAATTATTTTTAACCGGTGACAGACCTACCGGAAAGCTTCATTTGAAGCTACTATGTAGGCTCGTTAAAGAGAAGGGTTGAACTTCAAAAATTCAGGTGAGTTTGATGAAATATATGTCATGATTGCGGATGCGCAGGCACTTACAGACAATGCTGATAATCCAGAGAAGGTAAGGCAGAACATTATAGAAGTAGCACTTGATTATCTTTCTGTTGGGCTTAATCCGGATAAATGTACCCTATTCATCCAGTCACAGATATCAGAGCTATGTGAGCTTTCTTTCTATTATATGGATTTAGTTACGGTTTCAAGACTTCAAAGAAACCCTACCGTAAAGACCGAGATACAGTTAAGAAACTTCGAGACAAGCATTCCCGTTGGATTCTTTACTTATCCTATAAGCCAGGTCACGGACATCACTGCATTTAAGGCTACCCATGTACCTGTAGGCGAGGATCAGGAACCAATGATCGAGCAGACTCGTGAAATAGTTAGAAAGTTTAACTTCACTTATAGTGATGTGCTTGTAGAGCCAAATATAATGCTCCCTGACAATGAAGCCTGCAAGAGGCTTCCTGGAACTGATGGCAAGGCTAAGATGAGTAAGTCTCTAGGAAACTGTATCTACCTTTCTGACAGTGCGGAAGAAGTGAAGGCAAAGGTTATGAGTATGTACACCGATCCTGACCATATCAAGGTCAGTGACCCGGGGAAGATTGAAGGAAATACTGTATTTACCTACCTTGATGCCTTTGTAAAGGAAGATAGCTTTAGTAAATATCTACCTGAGTATGAAAATCTGGATGCTCTTAAGGCCCATTATCAGGCGGGAGGGCTTGGAGATGTGAAGGTGAAACGCTTCCTTAATGCAATACTTGAAGAAGAGCTTATGCCTATAAGAGCAAGAAGAAAAAGAATATGAAAAAGATATTCCTGCTGTTTATGAGATACTTAAAAAGGGAAGTGAGAAGGCAAGAAGTGTAGCCTCTGCCACACTTTTGGATGTAAAGTCTGCTATGAAAATCAATTATTTTGATGATGTTGAACTAATAAAAGAACAGAGCGAAAGATTCCACTAATAAAGATATTAGCAAAAACTGATAAAGTCTTAGCAAACTCATTAGACGAAGTGAAGCGGATGTCTAAGCGGGTTCGGACATTTATCAGTTTTTGCGTTTACAGGTATATTGGCCTGTTAAATCAAAGTATCTAAGCCTGCATTCCAAGTCTCTTTCTTCTTCTCTTCCTAAGGCTCTTTATAACCGAATTCGCAATAAGCATGCCAAGTGCCAAAGCAAGTGCAACCGATATAGTACTCACACCCAGTTTACCAAATTTATGCCATTCCTTTGTTACCGCATAGTGCATAGTTTTATACAGCATTCCTCCCGGTACAAGTGGCATTATCGCAGACACTAAGAATACTGTTGAAGGCGCCTTCTCTCTTACAGCCATGATTTCAGAATAAATATTTATCACTACGGCGGCCACAAAGTACTTCATAGGCTCAGAAGAAACAAAGTATCCCACTCCTATGTATGCAGCCCAACCTATAAAGCCTCCAAATCCAGCTGCCATGAGCCTTTTAGAATTGGTATTAAAGGTGCAGGCATAACCTATGCTTCCAAAAAATGATGTCATAAGTGTGATGATAATTACCATATAATACTGCAGCTCTACTACACTTGACACTATAGTTCTTGCAAATAAATCCTCATAAAATCTTGATGCAGATGAAAAAGCCGAGGGCTATCTATGACAGCTATGAGGGTTGCCTCTATAAACCTGATTCCACCTGTGATTGTATCTCCGCCAAACATATCCCTTAGTGAATTGGTTAGCATTATACCAGGTATGAGCAGCATTACATCTCCTATACTGACCATACTTACCGAGTCTGCAATCCCCATCCTCACTGCAACTATAGCAAGGAAGCCACCAATAAGAGATGATACCACTATCGGGATGAATTTATTTATTTCTATTTTCTTTGCAAATTCATCAATATACTTAAATATTACAGCTATAGCTGAAGATGTTAGGGCATCTTTAACGCTTCCTCCGAAGAAAAGCGTAAAGGTGAAAGCAATCAGCATGAAAAACAGTATCTGGTGATAAAAGGAGTAATACTTCTCATTCATCAGCTCCTTAAATCTCCCCCTGCCCTCTTTCACACTCAGCTTATTATCACAGATTTCTCTTGAAAGAGCGTTCATTTTCTCAAGTCTGTCCATATTGTAAGCAAATTTATCCACCCTTCTAGTCTGGGTAACAGAGCCATATTCGCCGTAGTATACTGTGACAATCAGGCTAGTGGTTATCGAAAGTGCTTCTGCCCTTACAGCTCCAAAACTCTTACATATTCTTCTTATGCTATACTCTGTTCTTGCAACCTCTGCTCCCGACATCACCATCTGCTCGGCAATATCAAGAACCAGGTCAAGCCTTTCTTCCCATTCACGTCTGGTACTGCCCGTGTCACTTTTTACTGCTTCGATATTTTTATTCATTATCATAATATTTATCCAAAAAAACTATGCTTTTTTTCCCGCCGTATTTATAGGCGATTACAGTTTCAAGGTTCAGATGAGACATACTGTTAAATATATTGGTAGCAACACTTGGATTAACTTTTGACAATTCCTTAACAAGCTCCTTCATCTCTGCTCTCTTTGATGTCCCCTCATCACCAAGCTTCTCCTGCTCTTCAGTAAAGCGGCAGGCACATCTTAGGAAGGTTAGATTATTATAGTTTACCCAAGACTTTATATGCTCTTCCCTAACCATGTAAAGAGGGCGGATAAGTTCCATTCCCTCAAAGTTTTGGCTATGAAGCTTTGGCATCATGGTTTTCGTATTTTCCTGCGTAGAACATCCCCATTAACACTGTTTCTATTGCATCATCAAAGTGGTGTCCAAGAGCTATCTTGTTGCAGCCAAGCTCCTTTGCCTTGCTGTAAAGATGCCCTCTTCTCATCCTTGCACATAGATAGCAGGGACTTTTTTTCTATATCAAAAACTGCATCAAAGATGTCACTTTCAAAGATTTCTACAGGTATTTCAAGCGACTTTTGCATTTTCTTCAATCAGCTTTCTGTTTACAGGATTGTAGCCAGGATCCATCACAATGAACTTTAACTCATATTCAAACTTCCTATGTCTTTTAAGCTCCTGCATAAGCTTCGCAAGCAAGAACGAATCCTTGCCACCGGATATACAGACTGCAATTCTGTCTCCCTCTTTGATTAGCTCGTACTCTTTTACGGCTTTTTACAAAATTGATCTATATCTCCTTATGGTATTTCTTTACTATACTTCTTTCTATTTCTTTAACTCTCTCTAATTCCTTCATATATACCTTTTCTATATCTACTCTGCATAATGTAAATGTGCTTCATCAATGTTCTCTAACGTATTCTTTAAGTATCTGGTCGCTAACCACTTTGCCATAGGGAGGTTCTGGTCAAGGTAGTTGCCACACTCTACAGGACTTGCTCCGGGGATATCTCCCTCAAAGTCCCTAAGGAAAGTAAACATTTCTATCAAAAGAGGAAGAATGTCCTTAGACTCCAAGTCTCCTGCCATAATGAGATAGCAGCCTGTTCTACAGCCCATTGATCCAAAGTAGATTATGCTATCCTTATATTTTTTTCGTGGTTTCTTAAAAATGTTGCACATATATGCTCCAAGGTATGAAGCTCAGCTGTGTTCATAACCGGTTCTTTATTTGGGGTTGTCATCCTAAGATCGAAGGTGGTTATGATTTCAGAGCCAACTTTATCCTTTCTCGATACATATACTCCCGGCTCAAGTACCAGGTGATTGACTGTAAAACTCGCTATTTTATCCATGATTCCTCCATAGTGTTTGCAATTCTTTGTTTATATAAGTTATACCGGGCTTCAGGCATAAGCTTTGTTTTTTTATCCAAAGATAAATGTCTATTCTTTTTACTCCCTATCCTACTAAACTATTAGTATACGAAAAGCTGTTGCAATATGCAACAGCTTTTTCTGAAAAGCGTTTCGTGTTTTATTTCAACTTTGTTACTGTTATCAGCTCTTTGAAACTGACTGTACGCCCTTTGCGACCTGGTCATGCTGTGGCTTTGTCGTGTTCGCAGTAGCTGCACTTTGTGCTGCCGCCTGAGCGGTAAGTTCTGATGAAACCTGAGCCGTCATAGCTTTCTCACTCGTTACGCCTTTTGACTTATAGTAATCTTCAAAAAGCTTATTGGCAGCTTCTAAGGTCTTCTTGGATATATCAGGAAGTTCTTTACCCCAAGCCTTAGTTGCTTCTTTGTAGCCCTTCTCCATTGCCTTTTGCATGGCTTTCATCTGTTCCACATCATCTCCTGCGAGGGCTGAAGCGTGTTCAAACATTCTCTTTGAAGTCTCTTCCACTCCCCAGTAACCTTTTTCGGAAATGTCTTCCTGTGCCTGCTTTTTGACCTCTTCACTAACTGTAAAGTTGCCTTTAGCAAGAGCTTTCCAGATTCCATCCATGTTATCGGTTGCAATAGCAATCTTTTCACCCTGTCCGGTTAATGACTGTTTCACAAGCTCTAAAAACTGCTTCTGTCTGGCCTCAACCTCTTCTTTTTAGGGCTTTAACAAGGGGTCGCTCTGTCTTCCTTACTCATCTTATTGATTTTGTAAGGTTCTTTGTTAGTGTCTTCTTTTTTTAGTCTTTTTCATAGACTGCTGCCTGATTTTCTGTCTTAACCTTAGCATTCGCGTCTGCCTTACCGGATGATTTGGACTCCGGTGAGGAGGTACTTACGGTCTTGGCATTTACAGAAACTTCCGCATCTTTTGTCTTTGAGACTTTTTTCTCGCCTACCTGAGGCGCTACGGAGGCACTAACACCTGCAATAATACTACTCATTTTTTCTCTCCTTTCCTTGAAGATTTACGCAAATCCTTTTGCTTTGTTTAGAGGCATATACTTACAATGCCCCTTATCAATTATATCGGCATTTAAATGACAATCTTTATGCTAGTATCTCCTCTTAATTACCGCCTGTAAGTTTGCTATCTCAAATTCTTCAGAAAACAAAAACTCCTCCATCAAATAAGCTATATTTCCCTCTGAATGCTCTACCTCTTTAGAATAAGCCTTAGCTGAGACTATCATATCGTCTATATCAAATTTCAGGTTATCCCTATATCTTAGCGCTGCAATTCCTCTTATACTAAAGAATCCCAAAAATGCAAACTTTGCCCTTGATATAACATCACAGTCATACACTCCCTTGGTAAAATACCTAAATACGAAGTAGACCATAAGGTTCTCATACCAGATATCAAGCATTTTGTTTTCTTTCCTGCATTTTTCAAATTCCTCCAAAACTTCTTTGCTTAATTCTGACTTAAATCTTGCAAATACCTCTACCCATTCCTCTCCAAGCACATAAAGTTCACCAAGTAGATAACATACCTCTTCAAAAAAATGCGTCAAAACAGGCTTTCCCATCATTGTTACAGACAGGCTTCAATTCTGCAATCATTCTGGGGAGGTCGTCATCTTCTCCTCCCTCATTTATAATTTCCTGTGCCTTTGATACAAAGGAAAGAAAATCGCTAATCCTCTCATAGATGTCCCTTGTTCTATCCTGCAAGATAGCTATGCTTTTATCTCTTATATACTCAATCTCATCTACAAACATAGGAAGACTCTCTTCATATATCACTTCATCAGGTATTTCTTTCCAGATGAACTTAATCTCATCTTCCCTTGAGAATAAAAGCCTCCCCACTACTTCACAAGAGAGGGCCATACTCTTTTCCCTTGTATTTTCATACTCTACCGTAAACCTTGGATACTCGGTACACACCTTACATAGCGACTTTTCACCAAGATTTATGTAGATATCACAAAGATTTTTTTCATTTAGGAATGGACATCTGCCACCCTTTTAGTCTAAAGGTATTACACTCATCCTCTTCGTCTGAGCCGTCAACCATAGACTCCCTAAGCCTATCTCCAAAGCTTCCTTCCACTTTTTTTATAGGCCTCATAAGAGTCTTCATCAATATCAAGCTCCCAGCCTATACAGCGACTATCCGTGCAGTCCCCGCCTATACATTTAAAAATCATAATAATAATCAGGTACTCTAAGTTTCATTTTTTTCTCCTTTAGTGCTTTGAGGGCTTAAGTGATATAGGCTCAGTCATGTTTACCGGATCAAGTATCTTGTCTATTTCCTCTGCTGAAAGTATTTTTTTCCTCTAAAAGGAGGTCTCTAATCGACTTATTGGACTGAAGAGCCTTCTTTTGCAAGCTCTGCTGATTTTTTATATCCAAGATAAGGGCAGAGAGCAGTAACAACACCTACACTATGATCCACAAGCTCCTGACAACGGGCTTCATTGGCAGTAATTCCGGTTACGCAGTTATCTACAAAGGTCTGCACCGCACTTGCAAGGATATCTATTGATTCAAACATACAGTAAAATACCACAGGCTCAAAGGCGTTAAGCTCCAGCTGTCCTCCTTCTGCAACCATAGTTATAGTCATATCATTGCCTATTACCTTAAATGCAACCTGATTGACTACCTCAGGTATAACAGGATTTACCTTACCAGGCATTATGGATGAGCCGTTCTGCTTGGCAGGAAGATTAATCTCGTTAAATCCTGCACGAGGTCCTGAAGATAAGAGCCTAAGGTCATTGGCTATCTTAGACAGTGTAACTGCACAGGCCTTTATTGAACCGGATACAGAGACGAAGGCATCTATATTTTGAGTTGCATCTATGAGGTCTTCAGCAAGTTCAAACTTGATTCCTGATACTTCCGAGAGCGTAGGAGCGATTATCTCCATATATCCCTTGTCCGCATTTATTCCGGTACCTATTGCAGTACCGCCCATATTTACAAATTTCATCTCTTCTATAGCGTGATCCATACGGTTGATATCACGCATAATTGCTACAGAATAAGCCTTAAACTCCTGTCCGAGCCTGATAGGCACGGCATCCTGCATCTGAGTCCTGCCCATTTTTATAATATGGTCAAACTCTATAGCCTTATCACAAAGTGCAGTGTGAAGCCTTAAAAGCTCGTGTTTAAGCCTGTCAAGCAGACGTATCGTAGTCATCTTGCCTGCAGTAGGTATTACATCATTAGTTGACTGACCATAGTTTACATGGTCATTCGGATGTACAACAGAGTAATCACCCTTTTTGCCTCCAAGAAGCTCTATTGCACGGTTAGCTATAACTTCGTTCGCATTCATATTGATGGAGGTTCCTGCACCCCCCTGTATAGGATCTACTATAAAGTCTTTCCAGTAATTCCCGAGTATTATCTCATCGCAGGCTACTATTATTGCTTTTTGTTATATTGTCATCAAGGAGTCCTACCTTGTGGTTAGCCATAGCGGCAGCCTTTTTGATAAAGGCAAGGCTTCTTATGAGCTCCGGATGCATCTTAAGTCCTGTTATGTGAAAATTCTCCGCAGCCCTAAGGGACTGCACCCCATAGTAAGCATCCTCAGGCACTTCCTTTTCTCCAATTGAGTCGCTTTCTGTCCTTAATATAGCTTTTTTTCCTCATCCATCATCTTGTCTCCTTTTTTTAAATAAATGATATGGTTGTCAAAAGTATTTGACAACCATTGATACAGGATTGCTACAGCACAGCTTTCGCAATCCTTGCAAAAATGGTAAAGAATTTATATTCCTTACCATTTTAATCCCTTTTATTAAATTATTCAATCAAGATTCTTGTTTAATTTTCCTTGTCGCCGGCTCATTTGTAAACCTGTTTGCAATAAGTTCTTCATCTTGTCATTTATACAGTTATTCGTATCTCATAATGATATGGGTCACTCATTATTACTTCACATTCACTACCATCAAGCATACCGTCCATTACCGCCTTACGAAGCCTGTAATAATTCTCCACATCACCGTCTACCCAGTACTGTGCGTGAATATCCTGAATCATTTCCCAAGACAGCTCTGTGTCTGTCCTTCCAGTCACCTGGTTGACATGGTCACAAGGCATGCCGTTTACAAAAAAGTCTTCAAAGTATTGGTATATATCCTCTACTCCATTTAACGAACCCTCCTTATTCTCCTTACCAAAGTCAAAAGCAAGTTTACTAAGTTCGTTAAAATCAGCTCCTTTAGCTAAGACATCAGTAATAAGCCTTGCAAAACGGCTTTCTGCGTCTATAATCTGTGACTGAAGCCATCCATGGATATTGCTTTCATCAATTACCTCATCAAGCTTTGGAAGCACTTTAGTATATGCCTTGGAATCCTCTATCCACCCATGCTCTTTTGCCTTTACCGCTATTCTTTCAGTAAGATCTTCCTGATTTCTAATCTTGTCATACAACCAATAATGAATCGGACCTAAAAACAAACTCATATGTATATTCTCCCTTCGGTGTCTTTTTAGTTGACTTTATCATTACAACTTACTATAATTATAACATAAAAATACGTTGTATAGACAACCAAAAAGAGGTTTTTATGAATTATTTTTTTCTTTCAAAGACCCCCTTATTCCATGGAGTAAGAGAGGATGAGATAGAGCACCTGCTTTCCTGCCTAGGTGCAAGAGAAAAGACTTATCAAAAGAATGAAATCATATTTCGAGCTGGCAGTGCCGTAAGTGAAATAGGTCTTGTCCAGTCAGGGAGTGTAAATATAGTGGTCAATTTCTACTGGGGGAACAGCAATATCTTCGGCCATGTAGAAAAAGGAATGATATTTGCTGAGAACTATGCTGCCATCCCGGGAAAAGAGCTTCTCTGTGATGTTGTAGCCGCAGAGCCTTGTGAGATTCTCTTTCTTAATCTGACTAAGTTACTTACCACCTGTACCAGTGGCTGTTCCTTCCATCAGAGGCTTATACACAATCTCCTTCGTATCTCTGCTATGAAAAGTCTTAATCTCTCCTCAAGGATGATGCACACTGCGCCAAAATCAATGCGTGATAAGCTGCTCTCCTACCTATCTGAGCAGGCAATGGTACATAGCAACACACATTTTACTATTCCTTTTGACCGCCAGCAGCTTGCAGACTATCTGGGTGTAGACCGCAGTGCTTTGTCAAATGAGCTTAGCAAGATGCAAAAGGATGGCCTCATTTCCTTTAAGAAAAATGAATTCATCCTGCACGAAACTTAACCTGGTGCGAATTATAATTAATATTTTGGTTTATTTACATACATAAATAATAGGGTTGCCACATTAGAGTTAGACAGCTAGTCAACTTTCCAATGTGGCAGCCCTTTGTTATTTCTTTTATCTATTACTTCTGAAAATGCTCTTTTGCAAATTCCATATCCTGTACTACTTCTGTAGTTCCTACATATTTACCTGAGCTATCCCTGACAGCAATGTAGGATACCAGCATGGTACGTCCACCCTTTTCCATCCAGATCTGAACCTGGTCCCTTGCTCCACTCTTAAAGTCATCTAAGATTGAGCGAACCATAGGCTCTATCTTAGGCGGATGGCAGGAGTATACTTCTCTGTCAATCGCCATGCCGGGACGCTTAAATACCTTAGGTCCTTCATTGAAATAACGGTTGATGTCATTCTCATCTATAAAGGTAATTTCAACAGGAATAGTATTTAATAGAGCAGTGAGCTGAGGAACAGTCATATGTCCACCAGGCATAACTATCTCTCCTTCTACCTGTGGCTTTGCCTCCACCTTTGCATTCTCTGCTTCCTCCCAGCTTTCATTCTTAACGCCAAAGCACTCAGCATAATCCTTAGAATCACGGTAAATTCCATACCATTCTTCCTCAGTAAAATTGACTGCACAGATAGGGAAGAGAATGTTCTGCTCCTTATATATCATCTCTTCAGCACGTTTTAATACTTCATCCAGATGTACATTCCACTCAGGGCTGCGCTCAGTTACCTTAGCTAAGCCTCCAAGTTCATCACGAATCTCATCATCCACTGTCCACATAACAGCTGAAGGCCCTGATACTCCATATTTTACCTTAAGATGAGGATAGAGAAGATCGCCCTTCTTGGCATAGTGGATGGAAATCTCCCTTATCTTATTAAAGATTTCCTCACTTCTGTTTTTCTTAAACTCCTCTAAAAGTACAGTAAGAGCGTCATTTTCCTTAGAAAATGTGTAGAGAGGATGTCCAACAGTCTTTGTAAGAGCCTCTGCCCTCTCATGCTTATCAGAATAGTCCTTTTTAGGGAAGGAATCACGCTTTGCAAGCTCAGCGACAATTCTTTCCTTCATAAGTGAAGCCTCAACTGCCTTCTCTGCATTGGCAATCTTTTTCTTCGGTGGTTGCTCCGTGAAAAAAAGCGCTGAATGAATATCACAAAGCTTTTGCATCTCTGTTATAGGGGTTCCCTCCTTGATAAGCTCCTGTTCAGCCCTCATTATCTCAGAGGCCTCTACTGAGGCGAAGTTTTTTTAGCAAAGTCAGCTCTTACACTTTCAGGGCATCCTCTCCTGCCCCAAGTCTCTTTAAGTATCCCTTTAACTGCTCTGTACGGCTTTCAGGCTTTGTCTCCTCACAAGCCTTATTCTCTTTAGTCGCCTTTTGCCTCTTCTTCCGGCTTAGCTGCTCCTTCAGCCTCTACCATAGCACCAGCAGGCTTTGCTGACTCCTTTTTGCCTGCCATAGCAGGCATCTCACCTACAAGTTCAAAGCCATTAGACATAAGGGCTGATACTACATCCATCATTGATATACCCTTCATCTTGGCACCCTTTGGTATGGTAGTAATTCTTCCTACAGAGTTTAACATAGCCTTCTTAGTAATCTCTGTAAAAGCCAAGCTTGTACATTATATCAGTTAACTCCGGATATTCACTAACCAGTTCATAAACAGTTTTATTTAAATCTATTTTCTTTGACATTGTATCGTCCTCCTCTTCGTTATTATACTATAAGGATAATGCAAGATACAATAAAATTATGTTGTTTTAACAACGAATAATTAAAAAAATCATTATCAGTTAGAATAATACCTTTGGCACCCACATCATTTTATAGATTATCAAAAAAATTCCGTAAAACTAGGAAATTTGCTCCACTCATCCCTCATAATAGACCTGTCTATAGTATGCTCCTTAGAGAATACAAATATTTTATCTGCAATATCTTTTAACTGATTAAAATGATGGCTTGAGATAATTATGGTTTTCCCGCTGTCCTTAAGGCTCTTCATAAGTTTAAGAATCAGCTCTCTATAACTTGGCGAAAGACCGTTAAAAGGCTCATCAAAAATGTATACATCAGGATTCATCGTTAGCACCGAGCCGATTGCTACAAGCTTTTTTTCCCCACCGGAAAGATGATATGGTATTCTGTCTTGCAGATGTTCAATTTTTAACAGTTTGAGTATTTCTTCAACTCTTTCCTTGACCTCCTCATCTGACAGTCCCATTTGCTCCGGCCCAAAGGCAAGTTCATCGCGTACTGAGTTATTAAACAGCTGAATATCACTATTTTGAAATACAAGTCCTATGCTTTTATAAATATTTGCTATCTTTTTTCTATCCTTTATAAGTGCCGCATCAACTTTTATACCCTTAAAAAGATATTCTCCAGCAGAGAGTGGGTAAAGACCCACTAATATTTTAAGCAGGGTAGACTTACCGGCACCATTAGGTCCCATAATGCAGGCAGACTCACCCTCTTTGATATCCAGATTAATGTTTGAAACTCCTATGCCATCACTATAAAAATACTCACCCTTATGTATTGATATCACTACGCCCTCCGAGTCAATTTATTTTAATACAATGAAAATCATCAACAGGACAACAGTCCTAAGCACAGATAATAAATCATAGCGGTTAAAAGATAATCTTTTTTTTCTTAAGTTATTCAGATTATAACCTCGTAAAACCATCGCCTCATAAAGCTCTCTGGTATATCGATCAGTACTTAGGTATAACTGCCCTATAATTGCTCCAACCAGTCTTTGTCTTCCTTCATTCCTATACATCTTAGCTTAACCGCTTCAATTATGCTAACTGTTACATTGCCAAGTACATATATATACTTATAGCATATATCCATAGTTTGTACAAACAACATTGGCATCCCTAGCTGTCTGAGTGCTTTCACAAGCGAAGGAAATGGAGTAGATGCTGAAAAATATCGATAAGTTCAACAAATTTACACCCACACGAAATAAGAATAGCGAAGGATTCACATTGTTAGCAAATATAACTCCCGGCAAAATAAATACAAACGAGAGAAGACATAAAATGAAGAGTCTTTTAACAACCGATATAATGGTACTCCCCTTAAATAAAGCCAGCTTTGATAGGAAAAACAAGGAGGTTATCCATAAAAATACTAGGTTTTTACTGAGCGAAATAACAATCGTTAATATCATAAATTCCAGTAATCTAATATAAGGAGAGTTCTTTTCACTAGCTTCATTACGCGTGAATCTAATTTTTATCCAACATCTTAGACAATGCGTTTAAGTTCTTGCCAAGAAACATTGAAGATTTCTTAAACTCAAAGTCACTACATTCATTTTTTTGTAAGAAAAGAGGAAGATGAAACTCTTCCTCCTTGTATGTCTCTTGATTAAATAAATCCTCTTTCATCAGCACTTCCTTTTTATCAATAATGAGAATAGCCACTATACATTTGTTTTCGATTTGCTCTGTATAACTGTCTGTATTATCTTACCCAGTATAAAGAAGATCAAAATCGCAGTAACCGCAGATAGTATATATCCTATCGAAAGATTAGTATTAGGGATAGTATAATCCGGGAATATCGAATTAAACTCAAAACCTCTTTCCAAACCTTTAGGTAAGAGGGCTCCAGGGTTTGTCTTATTCAAGATCTCAAGAAGCTCCTCATTTGACCACTCTCCAAATGCAGTACCTTCTGCAAGAAGACCAAGTGGTGTAAGTATCAAAAGAAAAATAATAAAATATCTAAGCTTAGTCACAATGGAGTGACCCTGTTTTTTATCTTCCATAACAGGACCCTGAATTTTTTCAGGTGATATTCTTTTAACAAACTTAAAAATGACAAGTGTAAAAAATGCTTCAACAAAGCCGGCAACAGCCAAGTGAGTAAACATCATTGCAGGAATGGTAACAGATAGTCCGTAAGGATTATAAAGCGCAACACCACCATCGTTAAATAGTATCGGCTGAATTCCTAGCTCTATAGCAGTAGCTAAAGCCGCTAAATTAAGTCCCACATAAGAAGAAATAATAACACCTATGGTCTCAAGATTTCTTTTTTGAAAAAATCTATATATAGCATAACCAGCAAACGGCATAATTATAGCCATATTAAGGATGTTGGCTCCCAGTGCCAGTATTCCTCCATCTCCAAAGAGAAAGGCCTGTAATATTAAAGCGACTGAAACAGATATTGACGCAGCGTACGATCCCATAAGAATAGCCAACAAAACCGAGCCTACAGCGTGCGCCGTTGTACCTCCGGGTACCGGAACATTGAACATCATCATCAAAAACGATAATGAAGATGCAACTCCAAGCATAGGAGCCATCTCTCTATTATCTCTTACTGCCTCCTTAACCTTCTTTACGGAATAAGCAAGAACCGGTGCAGCAACACCTGCTGTTACGGCACAAGATAGTGGACTTAGATAATTATCCGGAATATGCATATTTTTCCCCCTTTATTATTTAATATTGTTTTTTTGCGTAAGTTTAGAGGTTTGAGTCCTTTTTAACTGCTCTCTATAAAAAGTCAATAGCTCTATAAAAGCAACTTACTGTTTTCGTGCAAACTATCGCCCATAATTCTTAGTATAAAGCCACCTTCTTCAAGTTCCGAAATCCCAAAAATTGAGGTCTCTTCATTAGAATCAGTTCCTCTATATTCATTTTCAAGTTCACTGTAAATGAGGTCTATCCAGTTTTTGTTATAATCATCATCAATTACAAGTAAGGAATTAAAATTCTTATATCCTTCCATAAACCCAAGCTCATTAATTGGCATTTTCCCCGGTTCAAAAAAACAAGGTAGTCATTAAAGCAAAGTCTATCTTCCCTATAGACTCTTGTTCTTAGTTTTACTCTCTTATAAGAAAAACAGCTTTTCATCCTTTTGACCAGCCAGATGTAATACCATCTGTCAGAATAAGACCTGCTCCTTTTTTAAGATGTATCTTGGTATCCTGTTTAAAAACAGAGTTTTCATAAGGAATGACCTCATCTATATAGTACTCCAAAAAGCCGTCTTCTCCTACTGTTATTTCGTTTAACTGTGTTGTTTCCTGTCCGTTTTCACACTTGTAGATATAGCTGGGAGTCTGTGTCGTTAATATTGCGTGACAATAATCATCAAGCAAAACCTCGCTGTAATAACTCTCTCCTTCAAGGAAACCTCCACCGGTAGAAACCAGAAAGTATAACGGAATAAGGTCAGTCCGTGGAATCATTGCAGAAATCCTAGAATTGCCACTTCTGTACCCCTTGTCTAAATAGTTTCTACCATCCCTAAGCTTGAAGTGGAGCTTGGTAATCCCGTCATATTCTTCTTTTTTCATCATTCCCCACTTTCCATAAGTTAACAATGATTTTAAGTACATATACTAAAGATCCTCTAAAAGCACGTCCTTCTTTATCCATTTTATTACCTCATCAAGACCTTCATCAGTCTTTAGATTAGTAAATAGGAATGTTCCCTTTGAACGAAACTTTTCAGAGTCACTTCTCATCCTATCAAGATTTGCACCAACATAAGGAGCCAAATCGATTTTATTTATTATAAACAGATCTGACTTTATCATACCTTGTCCTGCTTTTCTAGGTATCTTCTCTCCCTCTGCAACGTCAATTATATAAATGGAAAAAGTCAACCAACTCCGGGCTAAAGGTTGCCGCCAAATTGTCACCATGCTTTCCAAAAAAATCAAATCAAGTTCATTATGAAATCTTTCCTCGAGTTCTTCAATGGCCGCCATATTCATTGAAGCATCCTCTCTGATTGCAGTATGAGGGCAGCCACCTGTTTCTACTCCTATTATTCTGTCTTCTGACAAAACGGAGTTTTTCACCATAAACTCTGCGTCTTCCTTGGTGTATATATCATTTGTGATAACCCCGATATTATAGTCGTTAGCCATTCTACGGGTAAGTCTCTCAATAAGAAGTGTCTTTCCTGAACCTACCGGTCCACCTACTCCTATCCTTACAGCTCTTTTCATCTGTGCCTCCTTCATATAAAGATTACAGTTAAGACATCTACAGCTCTCCCCGGTCAAGACATAAAAAGCCTTGCTTCCTGTCTTTCATGCCTTATCTGTGCCATTTCTATACCAGGTGCGTTTGCACCAAGATCATCAACCGACAGTTCCTTTTGCAGTTTCATATAAATCCGATAACATTTCATTTATATTTCTAAGAATAACCTGCCCCTCTCTTTGTCCGAGAGGTATTGCTCTGACCGCATTTTGTACAAGTGTCGAAGCTATGCTGTATCCATAATACAAAAATGCATCTTCTTTAGATATTCCAATAGAATGTGCAAAAACCGAGAACACCACAGCAGGATTCCCATATGCCTCACCCTCTGCAATCCACTTCATATACTTCTCAAGTCCTGGTATGTTCCCGTGGATTCCTTCTATCAAGCGAAGCATCTGTTTGCCTATCAGTTTGGTACCGTTTCTCGTTTCCTTTGCAAGGGTGGACATTGTGAGTATTCTATCATAATCTTTTAACAGATTAAGCTTATTAAGGCTCAAGGCTTCTAGTGAGAGCAGTACAAGGAGCCCCTCTCCATAGGTAAACTGCGACTCAAAAAAGTTCTTTATCCAAATATTAAAATCATCGGCCTTCTTAATCCTTCCGTCTGACAGATAATTCTCCATACCAAACGAGTGATTAAAGCTTCCTATCGGAAAAGTTGAATCACAGATTTGAAATAAATCTAGTGTTTTTGATTTTCTCCCCATAATCTCTCCGCTTCTATGACTTAAAATTACTCTTAATGTGTATGATGATGCTCCTCATGCCCCTCATCTTCGTGCTTATGAGCTCCATCTGAACTAAGGTTTGCATAATGAAGTGCTTCCTCAAGCTGAACTTTTTCAATGCAAAATGGGGTACCCATCTTTTTAAGATTTACTTCAACAACAGGGTCATATAAAAGAGAAATCTTACCATCCCTTACCTGAACAGGCTTATGAAGGTTGCCCAAAGTATGTGCAATGATACCCATGTCATTTATATCCTTTGGAGTAATTATTATCATCTCCTCAGGAATAACAGAAAGAGCAAGTATGTGACCTTCATCAATTATAAAATACGAGCCATTCTCAAGCTTTTCGTCATCACTTAGCCTAATTCCAAACTCATTGCCATGGTCTGATTTAACTCTTAGAATCACCTTTGACAAATCATCGCTTTTTACCATTGCTGTCTCAATATGCTTGCTTTTCACGGATGCATCATCCTTTAGATTGCCTGATATTTTAGTAAAAATCATTTCAACCTCCTAAACTGCCAAGTTTTAATATATAGGATTTCAATCTGCCACAATCTTATCCTTTGTAGAACTTTTATGTAAGAGGGAATTTCAGGGAAATTTCCTCTTACATAAAAGCCGGGAAGAGAACTTCCCGGCTTATCTTTAGAATAAGTAGTATCTCTGCGCCAGGGCGATAGTATCTACAGTTTCACAAGTAATCAGCTGTCCGTCTATCGTAACATTAAAGTTCTGAGGATCTATCTTTATAGTGCTTGGTGTGTAGTCATTAAGTTTCATGTCATGCTTTGTAAGATTTCTTGTATTCATTACAGGCAACACTATTTTATCCAGGTGCATTTCTTCTTTAATGCCGTGTTCATAGGCATACTTAGATACGAAGGTAATATTGGTAGAGCCAACCGCCTTTCCTCTAGCGCCGTAGAGATCCCTCATAAATCGAGGCTGTGGTGTAGGTAAGCTTGAGCTTGCATCTCCCATTACACCATAGGTAATCATTCCTGCTTTAAGTACCATCTTAGGCTTTGCTCCAAACTTTGCAGGCTCCCAGAGAACCAAGTCAGCATACTTACCAACTTCTACTGAGCCGATATAAGAACTCATACCATTCATAATCGCAGGATTTATTGTATATTTCGCAACATATCTCTTGATTCGGTTGTTATCGTTATACTTTGTATCTCCCTCAAGCGGACCTCTTTGAGCCTTCATCTTATCGGCGAGCTGCCAGCAACGCATAGCAACCTCACCAACTCTTCCCATAGCCATAGCATCACTTGTCATAACGGAGATTGCACCCAAGTCGTGGAGCACGTCTTCTCGTCGCAACTGTCTGCTTACGAACACGCGACTCTGCAAAAAGCAACGTCTTCAGGCACCTTAGGATCAAGGTTGTGGCAAACCATTGTCATATCAAAGAGCTCATCTATAACATTTCTTGTATATGGGTTGGTCGGGTTGGTAGAAGAAGGAAGTACATTCTATGTCCTGCAACAACCATTATATCAGGTGCATGACCACCGCCCGCGCCCTCGGAATGGAAGGTGTGGACAGTTCTTCCGCCAAATGCGTTTATAGTATTTGAGACAAAGCCACCCTCATTTAACGAGTCGGTATGAACTGCGAACTGTACATCATACTTATCCGCAGCTTTAAGAGAATTATCAATACCTGCGAAGGTAGCACCCCAGTCTTCATGTGTCTTTATTCCTGCTGCCCCTGCTTCTAACTGCTCTGCAATTGTATCAGGAGTTGCACCTGCACCCTTTGCAAGAATACCGAAGTTTAATGGTTCGCTGTCAACTGCTTCAAGCATTCTGTGAATATGGTATTTACCTGGGCTTGTAGTTGCGGAGTTTGTTCCATCTGCCGGGCCTGTACCACCTCCAAACAAGGTAGTTATACCATTGTCAAGAGCTGCATGAGAAAGCCCCGGTGATATATAGTGAACGTGAAGGTCAATTCCACCCGCAGTTACTATCAGGCCTTCACCGGATATTGCCTCCGTACTTGCGCCTACAACAAAGTCCACATCATCCATAATGTCAGGATTACCGCCCTTGCCTATGGATAAAATCTTACCATCTCTTATACCTATATCTGCTTTTTATAATTCCTGTGTAGTCTATGATTGTAACACCTGAAATGATGGTATCAGCAACAAGTGGATTTTTCACTTCTTAATTCTGTGGCATTAACACCCATTCCATCTCTAAGAACTTTACCACCACCGAACTTGCTTTCCTGTCCGTGTACGGTATAGTCCTTTTCAATAGCAGCGAAAAGGTTTGTGTCACCTAAACGCACACTGTCACCTACTGTAGGTCCGTAAAGAGAATTGTAGGTTTCTCTATCCATTTTAAAACTCATGTTGTTTCCTCCTACTTTTGAATATCCAAAAAAATCCGTTAACCTTGTTATTAAAGCCGTACACACGTCTTTTTCCCGCCGAAATCGATGAGATTTACCTCTCTCTTCACCCGGCTCAAACCTTACTGCAGTACCTGCTGCGATATCAAGCCTCTTGCCATATGCCTTTTCTCTATCGAACTTAAGTCCCTCTTCGTTTGCCTCATAGAAATGAAAGTGTGAACCTACTTGGACAGCTCTATCTCCAACATTTTTTTAACTTTTTAATTTAATTGCATCATAACCCTTATTGTACTCGACAGGTTCTTTAGCTGATTTGTATTCTCCCGGTATCATATTGCTCCTTTCCACCGTATCAAACCCGGTGATATGATATTTTTTTCATTATCCTTTCATACACTTAGCGTATAGGATCATGAATTGTAACAAGCTTGGTTCCATCAACGAATGTAGCCTCCACCTGAATCATAGGTATCATTTCAGGTATGCCTTCCATCACATCTTTTCTTGTAAGAACCTTGCCGCCTTCATTCATTAGTTCTTCCACAGTTTTTTTCCTTCTCTTGCACCTTCAAGTATATAACTAGTTATCAGTGCAACACTTTCAGGGTGATTGAGTTTAATCCCCTTTATCTTTTTCGATTCTGTGCAATCATAGTCGCAAGGCTAATCATCATTTTTTTCCTGTTCTCTTTCTGTTAACTGCATACTGTCCCCTTTCTTGATTCTTAATTTGGCCAGTGATTAGTAAGCATAAGGAATCCCGGTATCCAAGCCGTCACAATACCCTCAAAAATAGCAAGACATGGAACAAACTTACCCAAATCTTTTTTGAGGTTAATTTCAATAAACGCTGTCAACCATAAAAGACCCCATAACCACCATATTACACCATACATCCAGTTTCCGCCATATCCGGCAAAACAAAGTGCTCCAGCCGGAATTGAGTTGATAGCTACAAATAAACTAAACCAACCATACAATCTTTGATCGAAATTAAAAAAATTGTGTTGATTGCGGTGTAAAGGTAAGTAAATGCAAAGAGCAAACCTGTAGCAGAAGCATAAAACCAGGATGCATCCTTGCCAACCATGGCTCCATAAGCGATTACCGCAAGATTTAATATAAGTCCGAGTCCGCCAGTGAATATATTCATGACTACATTTGACTTGTCCTTAATCCCTTCCAAACGATAAAAACCGTTACTCATAAGAACCATACCAACGTAAAGCAAAATAACTCCTAACAATTTGTACTCCTTTCACAAAACCTTAAAAATCAGGTCTCATTTATCATAAACGCACTCATCGTTATAGCCGCGCGTATTATGTACTATCACATAATATCATATGCTTTTTCGTCAAGAAGTGTGGAATCAAGTCCCTTAACCACATCCTCATCCTTTGGCTTAATATTGGTAATACTTCCATAAACCTTAAGTATTATAAAAGTAACAACCATCGAATATACAGCTATTAAAACTGCTCCCCCTGCCTGTACGAGCAACTGATGAATAGAAGGAGCTACAGTATTTACATTGCTGTCAGCAAATACTCCTATAAGAATGGTTCCTGTGAAGCCACCCATTCCGTGTACTCCCCATACTCCAAGTGCATCATCCCAGCCGTTCTTTTTCCTGAAAACCAAGAGAAATATTACATATAACACCTGCAATTAAACCGATTATCACTGCTGAAACCATATTAACATATCCTGCGGCAGGCGTGATGGTCGCAAGACCTGCAACAGAACCTGTCAACACATCGACAAAATTTACCCTTTTTCTAACTATAAGGGCATAGATACACCAGGAAATCATTCCCGCGGACAAACCAATCGCCGTATTAAGAAATGCTGTTGCGGCAAGATTATCTGCTTTTAGTGCTCCTCCTGAATTGAAGCCAAACCAGCCAAACCACAGTAACCCGGTACCCACTGTCGCAATCATAAGGTTGTTAGGTGCCATTGAAGTATTTTTTATTTTTCTCTTGCCGAGTGCATATATCGCCGCAAGGGCAGAAAATCCGGCAGTCGTATGTATAACTGCTCCTCCTGCAAAGTCTGCAAAGCCAAGCTTAGATAAAAATCCTGAACCCCAGACCCAATGTGCTACAGGGATATAGACAAGCAATGTCCAGAATATAAGAAGACCAATGTACCCCTTCATATTGAGTCTTTCTGCGAACGCACCGCTAATGAGGGGCACTGTAATTACACAAAACATCATCTGATATGCAAAGAAAAAGAGCAAAAGGAATAGTTGTAACCTGTGTCCCGTCCGGCAAAAAAATCCTATATTATTAAGTGCGAAGTAGTCACATACATTTCCTATCACACCGCCTATATCACTGCCGAAAGCGAGACTAAATCCTCCAAATATCCACATCAGGGTAATTATACCCATCGAGATAATAGACTGCATCATAATAAAGAGAACATTCCTCTTTCTTGCAAGTCCACCATAAAACAGTGCAAGTCCCGGAGTCATAAGACAAACCATAGAAGTCGCAAGCATCATAAATGCTGTATCGCCGTTGTTTATATTCATAGCCTCTCCTTTGTATAGTTTTTTTAACTATTTAAAGTGTAGACCTTTACTAAAAACAAAGTCAAGCTATATTAATAATTATTATCAATAGTGTTAACTTATGAAAAATATTATAGCTTTGTCTCCGGCTTTCACAAAAATGACATAAACTGCGCTTTGATATAATCTGGTTTTTTTGGTGGTATACCCACCTTATAAATATGACTGGATTATTTATTTTTTTAGCAATTCATTAAATAAAAAAATACGAGAAATATAATGGCACAAATAACAAACCATAATAAATTAGCTATCATAGTACAAGACCTTTCAGTTTTTTATATTTTTATACTCCCAGATTAGAAGGCTGTAAATCTATTTGTTACTAACGTGTTACTATCAGAGAGAAACGCTAAGAAACGCAGACAAAGAAAAATCCCATAAAATCGGGGTTTTGCCCAATTTTACGGGATGTAAAAAAATCGCTGTTTCTTATCTCTTAGAGAACTGAGGAGCCTTACGAGCTTTCTTAAGTCCGTATTTCTTTCTCTCCTTCATTCTTGAATCACGAGTAAGGAAGCCTGCCTTCTTAAGAGATGGACGATAGTCTGCATCTGCCTCAAGAAGAGCTCTTGATATACCATGACGGATAGCACCTGCCTGGCCTGTAGTACCGCCACCACGTACAGTAACGAGAACATCAAACTTCTCAACTGTCTCTGTAAGAGCAAGTGGCTGGCGTACTATAGTCTTTAAGGTCTCAAGACTAAAGTAGTCATCTATATCTCTCTTGTTTACTACAATCTTACCTGATCCTGCTACAAGATATACTCTTGCAACACTGCTTTTTCTTCTTCCGGTTCCATAAAATTTAACAGTAGCCAATGTAATATCCTCCCTTCACTCTAATTAGTATCTGCTCTTGATCTCATAAACTTCAGGTTTCTGAGCTGTCTGTGCATATTCAGCACCAGCATATACGCGAAGCTTTGTGAGCATCTTATTACCAAGAGTTCCGTTTGGAAGCATGCCCTTTACTGCGTGAGTAATAGCATCTTCTGGCTTTGTATTGAGGGTTTCCCTAAGAGTCTTCTGCTTAAGTCCACCAACATAATCACTATGACGATAGTAAATCTTCTGATCAAGCTTCTTACCGCTTACTTTGATGCCCTTTGCGTTGATAACGATTACATAATCGCCGGTATCTACAAAAGGTGTATATTCAGGCTTTCTCTTACCTCTTAAAAGGTTAGCCACTTCTGTTGCAAGGCGTCCAAGTGTCTGTCCCTCAGCATCGATTACATACCACTTCTTCTCAACGCTGTTAGGGTTAGCCATAAATGTCTTCATGGTTTTTCCTCCCAAAAATATTGTTAAAAGCACATTAAGGAGTATGTGCTGCGTTTTCTTTACTATGGCAGAAGAATATGTATTACTTAGATAGGATGTCCGGGCCTATCTAAATAATGGCATAATTATTCCGTCACAATTGTTTATTATACAGCTTAGTACTTTTATTGTCAAGTAAAATCTTTCATAATCGAGTCAACAATTTCTTCAACAGATAAATCATCTACGTCAATAATTCTATCCGCAGTGCTCTCATAAAGTTCTCTTCTTGACGACAATAATTCTTCCACCCTGCTTAGCTTATCTTCTCCCATAAGCAAAGGTCTGCTAATATCCCCCCTCGAGCCTTTTAATTACAGTCTCAGGGCTAACCCTAAGATAAATTACCTTGCCGGCTTTTTTTAGCAGCTCACGGTTATTAGGAGACGAGACTATCCCTCCTCCTGTTGATATTACTTTATCTTTTGTCGCAGCAAGACTTTTAAGTGCGGCATTTTCAAGTGCCCTAAAGTGTGCCTCTCCTTTTTCTGCAAATATCGTACTTATCTTACAGTCTTCTTTACTTTCTATAAGTGCATCGGTATCCAAAAACTCCATATCACTTTTAGCACTAAGGGCACTGCCTACAGTGGTTTTCCCTGAGCCCATAAAGCCTATCAGTACGATATTCATCATAATACCTTGTCTAACCTGTCTAAGATTTCCCTAACCTCATTTATTTCCATCTGTCCCGGAGCACTTTCATTGCCTATGCTTGCAAAGGTTATGGATGAACCTGTGAATTCTCCAAGAAGTCTTGTCACCCTCCCCATGCTTCCCATGGCTATGCTTATTATAGGCTTAGGATTAGGCCTTGTATAAGTAAGAATAGTAGCAGTCATTATTCTCATTACATCTTTTTTCTTGTGAGGCATAGTAGCAATCTTAAGAATATCGGCGTTACAGTTGTCAATCACCGATAATCTGTATACAAGCTCTGCAGTGTCAGGAGTACCTTCAAAGTCGTGATAGGGAGCCGATTACCTTTACATCCGTAAAGCTGTGAATCTCATCAATTATATCTCTTGCCTTTAACTTAAACGAGAATATTTCAACATCAATAAGGTCAGTAATCCCTGCATTGGCAACTGAAAGAATAAGGTCCTTATACTTCTCATTCTCTATCTCCTTACCACCCTCTAGTAAGGTTCTAAAGGTATAGATTATAGGCATATCTCCTACTATTTCTCTCATTTCCGAAAGAATCTCATTGTGGAAGTCCTCGTCAAACTCCCTCTCAGTAAGCCTATCCGCCCTCCATTCGATAAGGTCAGCCACACTCCCCACTGCCTTTTTTGCCTCTTTAAGCACCTCTTCCTTGTTTTTACCCATAACAAGAACACAGATTTTAGGCTTTCCCTCACCAATAGTCAAGTTTCTTACAGTTACATCCATAGTCGGTTCTCCTTTCTGCTAAAAGAACATGCTTTTCACTTTCTCAACCGGCATATCTTTCCCTGTATAAAGCTTAAAAGCATATACACCCTGCCACAGCAACATACCTTTCCCATCTATGCAGATACAGCCCGCTTCTTTTGCCTCTCTTAACAGTCTCGTCTCTAGCGGATTGTAGACCACATCAGCTACAATAAGTCCCTTCTTAAATGCAGATAAGTCCTTAATCACAGACTCATCGTCATATGGCTTCATCCCCACTACAGTCGCATTTACAAAGATGTCAGCTTCCTTTATCTTTTCCGTAAACAACGTAGCGTCTTCGATATCATAGATATTGATATCAGCTCCCAGTACTTCTTTTTTTATCTTTTCAATGATTTCAAGCATCCTGTCAAAGTTCTTGCTTTTTTTATTGAAAATGTTAATAGTCCCCGCTCCATCAAGCGCAAGCTGAACTATAATCGCTGTCGCAGCCCCGCCTGCGCCTGCAACTACAACCTTTTTACCCTTAACAGCCACCTTATGTGCTTCAAGGTTCTTAATGAAGCCCACACCGTCAGTATTGTAACCGACAAGCCTGCCATCCTCATTAACCACAGTATTTACAGCACCGATAAGAGCTGCTGCCGGTGAGAGCTCATCTATGTAGGAAATCACATCATTTTTACAGGGCATGGTGAGATTAAATCCACGCATCTTATAAAGCCTCGCTGCAGAAACCGCTTCTTTAAGGCCTGCTTTATCTATGTCTATGGCTACATATACATAGTCAAGCCCAAGCCTCTTAAAACTATAGTTATACATCGCAGGCGAGCCTGAATGCGCTACAGGCGAGCCAAATAGCGCAAGCAACCTCGTGTGTCCCGTAATATCCATCTTAGTCTGAAACCTTTCTATCCCTTTCATAGGCCTTTAGTACAATTTTTTCAAGAAATCTCTTAAGGACTATCTGTATTTCCTCATGCTTGTCTATGGGGTTTAGCAAAATATTCTTAAGCCCTGCCTTTTTTGCTCCCCAGATATCTGTAAAAAGCTGGTCCCCTATGAAGAGGGTATTATCTTTATTGGTACCCATCATTCTGACAGCCTTGATATAGTTAGCTATACCCGGCTTTCCCGCCTTATAAATATAGAGAGAACGAATATTTTCATTGAATCTTTTCACTCTCTCTAATTTATTATTGGAAAGAAGACAGGTCTTAAAGCCCATTCTTTTTAGTTCATTGAAAAAGCCTTTCTATACCCTCCGTTGCAGAGGCGCTCATGAGGAACAAGAGTATTGTCTATATCAAATATCAACCCTCTGATTCCCTTCCTGTAAAGACTGTCAAAATCAATTTCATATACCGAGTTTCGCCTCTCATCAGGATAAAACTTCTCCAATAATTTCATCATATCAGTTTAATATTCTCATTCGACTGTTCAGCCTGCTCAAATGTGTCTAAGATTTCCTGGCCATAGTCGCCAAGATTGATATCAAGCAGATCCACATCTTCAAAGGTAATCTCAGTTGAATCCTCTATTGAAAGCAGATACTCCAAAAGCGTATCCATGTCTGTAATACTATCCTCATCCAGATTGAAAACCCCTTCAAGATATGAATGAGCCATTGCCTTCGTAGCCATCTCTCCACAGTCTATAACGATCTCTTCCATCTTAATACTCTCCTTCTTAAATCAAAATACTTTGTATAAATAATTTATGCCACAATCATTAATGCTTGTCAATAAGAATTACACTAATCTTATACCATCTTTTTCAATTACAATCGCACGTTCCTTATATAGTCTCCCTATCGCCCTCTTAAATGCGACCTTGCTGAGGTTAAATTCCTCCTTTATCTCCTCTGCGTCGCTCTTATCATGATAAGGCAGGCTTCCTCCAGCCTGCTTTAGCTTATCAAGTATAAGCGCTGAGTCTGCATCCATCTGTACATAGGCCTTCTGCCTTAGAGAAAGGTCAAGTTTACCATCTTCTTTAACCTCAAGCACTCTTGCCTCTATCTCATCACCGGGCTTTAGCTCACAGAATAACTCCTTTTTAGGAACAAGGGCTGAATACTTGTTGTCTACCGCAACATAGGCTCCAAACTGCTCATGCACCTGATAAACTGTTCCCTTTACCATATCATCCTTCTGGTAAGGAGGCAAAAGCGAGAGCCTTGAATAAAGGTCCATGGTTGCACAAAGCCTGTCGCTAAGGTCAATGTACACCGTTACAAGTATCTCATCCCCTGGTTTTATCTCATAAATCTGCTCCTTAAAAGGAAGGAGCAAATCCTTAGGGAGTCCCCAGTCAAGAAAGGCACCTATTTTATTTACTTCCTTTACCTTTAGCTTCTTTATTTCGCCTATTTTAATGTAAGGTACAAGCCTTGTGGCTATCATCCTGTCTTCAGAATCCTTATACAGAAATACCTCAATCTCCGAGCCAACCCTCATATCCTCAGTCACCTGATTCTTAGGGAGGAGAACCTCATCTCCCAGTTCTCTGGTTTTATCATCTTTTTGTCAATATCCGTTAAAAATAAGCCAAAGTCAGTTTTTTTAACCGCCACCAGTGTCTGTGTATAACCTAATCTCATTATAACCCCTCTCTATCTAAGCTCAAATTCTACCTTTGCAAAGGTTTCCCCATCCTCACTGTCAAGTGAAGCATATACTTTTTTGCCACCATCATCATAGTAATAAGTCGTAAGCACCACCTCATCAAGCACTGCAGCCTTTTTTTGTATTCTACCCTAATCTGTTTGATTTCATCTACATCAAACCTCTCAGGGAGGAAGTCAAGAGCCATTCTTACATACTCCCTGTTGTTCATATGAATATTTGAATCCAGATGAGACTCTCTGACCTTAAAGGAATCGCCCTTTATTTCCCTGCTTGTAGAGGACGGTATGGTTATCTTCCTGTCAGCCTTTTCCATAGGGAACTCTTCATCTATCTCAAATCCGGTTCCTTCTGCCTGTTCATATTTTACAGGCTTACCCTTGGTTGTATCTACATAGAACCAAACTGAATTGGCGTAAGCACATACTTCTTTATTTTCATCGTATATGATGAAATTCCTTAGTCCGTAGAAGCCCTTGATATCATAAGCTCTTGTTTCAACCTCAATATTTTCATCTATCCTCGGTCTCCTGTTTATAACAATCTGCCATGAAGTAAGAAACCAGGCTCTATGTAAGCCTATTAATTTATCCTTATATAAGCCTATGCTATTGCTATGAAAATTAGAGCAATCCTGAAAATAGCTTATCAACTGAGATATAGACAGTTTGTTATCCTTATCCGTTTCGCTGAATCTTACAGTACTCTTAAATGTATACATTGTCGGCTTCCTCCATTTCTATAATACTGTCAACCAGTCCGGAATTTCTTTTCATCTCACTTTCATTTTGAATCATTTCGTTGACAGAGTTTTCGCTGCCTACAATTGTAACACATTTTCTCGCTCTTGTAACAGCTGTATACAAAAGATTTCTGTTAAGCAGAGGTCTTGGGGCATTGAGAAGTGGAATAATCACTGCAGGATACTCACTTCCCTGCGACTTGTGTATGGTGATTACGTATGCAAGCTCCAGCTCCTCAAGGGTTGCACCCGTGTATTCTACAATCTTGCCCTCATCAAACTCTACAGTAACAGTGCCTGCAAACTCGTTTATTTCCCTTATGATTCCACAGTCTCCGTTGAATACTCCGCTTCCTTCCTTGATGGTAAGCCCTTTTTTAGTAACTATCTTCCATTCCATCTGATAGTCATTTTTTTATCTGCATCACCTTGTCATTTTCACGAAAGATCACTTCTCCCCACTGTTTCTCCCTTTTATTAGGTGCAGGTGGATTGATGTATTGCTGTAGAATTTTGTTTAGATTTTCTACTCCAAGCTCACCCTTTCTTGATGGTGTAAGCACCTGAATATCATACTTAGTGGCATCAACATAAGGAGGAAGCTTCTCTGCAATAAGGCTTACCAAAGCCCTTTGTATCTGAAGGGAGCTATTCATGCTAAGCATAAAGAAATCCTTGCTTTTGTTGTCAAGCCTTATGCTCTGGCCTGCATTTATCTTATGTGCGTTGGTGATGATATCGCTTTCTGCCGCCTGCCTGAAGATTTCACTTAGCCTCACTACATTGAACTTCTCAGAACCAATTATATCCTTTAAGACCTTTCCCGGTCCCACGCTTGGAAGCTGGTTGACATCTCCAACAAGAATGAGTCTGGTACCAACAGTTACCGCCTTAAGCAAAGAATACATAAGATAGATATCTACCATTGACATCTCATCTATGATTATCACATCAGCCTCAAGAGGATTTAACTCATTTCTCTCAAAGCGCATAGAACCACCCTCTTCAGGGTTGCCGTTAAGTTCTAAAAGTCTGTGTATGGTCTGCGCTTCCATTCCTGTGGTTTCAGTCATCCTCTTGGCTGCTCTTCCTGTAGGCGCAGCAAGAAGTATTTCCATATTCTGCATCTCAAAGAGCTTGATTATTGCGTTGATGGTAGTAGTCTTGCCGGTTCCCGGTCCTCCGGTTATTATAACCAGTCCGCTTTCTACAGCCTCATATACAGCCTTTCTCTGCAGGTCTCCAAGCTTAATCCCGGTCTTTGCCTCAACCTCCTTTACCTTAGCCTCCATAACCTTATAATTATTTTCACTCTTGGCATTTAAGTCTAGGAGCTTTCTGGCAACTGTGAGTTCCATATAGTAAAGGTTGTTATTATAGACTCTTCTCTCCCCTTTTACTTCCTTTTAATACAATTTTTTTCTCTATAGTAAGCTCATATATATCATTTTCAAATTCAGCTTCTGAAATACCCAAAAGCCTTTTGGATTCTTCATATAAGTCCTCATACAAAAGATAGGTATGTCCGTTAGAAGCAGCCATACTAAGAGCGAAGGAAATGCCTGCCTTCATCCTCATAGATGATTCGGGAGAAAAGCCCATCCTAAGGGCTATCTCATCTGCTGTCTTAAAGCCCACGCCCGCGATGTCATCTGCAAGTCTGTATGGATTCTCGCGGACTATCTTCATTACCTTAATGCCGTATTCCTTGTAGATCTTCATGGCAAGTGCATTGGAAACCCCGTATTGATTAAGGAAAATCATAGCATTACGAAACTCTTTCTTTTCTTCAAACTGACTCCCTATTTCAATGGCTTTCTTTTCAGTAATCCCCTTAATCTCTGCAAGTCTCTCAGGTTCTCTCTCAATGATATTGAAGGTTTCGTCCCCAAACTTTTTAACCATTTTCGCAGAGAGGGCAGGTCCCTACCCCTTAATTATGCCTGAGCCAAGGTATTTTTTTCCATAGCTACAGAGGTCTCAGGCTCCTTTTATCTCGTAAGAAGCTACAGTAAACTGAATACCATACTGCTTATGCTCAACAAAGCTTCCCTCCGCTATAATCTGATCCCCTCAGTTATATCCGAAAAAGTAGCCTGTACACACAACATCATCACCTTCTACACTTATATTTACCACAGTGTAGCCATTTTCAGCGTTTCTATACACAACCTTTTCCACAAACCCATTAATAGTTTCTTTTTCCAATGCTACAATCTCCTACAGTGAACAAGCCTGCATACAGCTTTACCCGTATGCAGGCGTTAATTTTAATATATTTATTTTTTTCGGAAACACTCTCACCTGTAACCGCAGATGTAGTATTTCTCTTCATTGACTCATAAAGCATCTTTTGCTATACCGAGGTCAGTATTCTCAGTAAGAAGTTCCGCCTTATCTTTGATGAAGCTGTCCTTAAACATAGACATATACTCATTGTCGTTTTCCGAGTCAGCTCCGTCTATATGCGAAATCTCTTCCATCTTAGCCATAACCTGCTCAACCATATAAGCTTCAAAGGACTTGCAGGCCTTCATAAGTTCTTCATCATCCGTGGTGCTTTCCGCCTTTTTAACGGAATCAGTAAGCTTCTTAGTGGTCATGCCTGTGGCTGTATTTTCCATAAGCCCGTTGTAATAGTTATTATTTATAGAAAGGAAATCCATTCTTACCTCCTAAGATTGTTAGCCTGCTCGAGCATCTCGTCAGATGCTGTGATTGCCTTAGAGTTAAGCTGGTAAGCACGCTGGGTAACTATCATATTTACCATCTCATCAGCAGCAGACACGTTAGAGCCCTCAAGATAACCTGTCTTTATAAGGCTTTTGTTAAGTCCTTTATCTGTATCTTCGCTTCTTGCCTCGCCTGAAGCAGGAGTTACGTAGTACAGGCTGCCACCGCTTCTGTTAAGTCCGGCAGGATTGTTGAACTGAAATAGGGCAATCTTACCTAGGTTTTCATATTTTGTGGTATTTGCCTCTTTATCATCCACTCTATATAGTACATTACCGCTTAAATCAACGCTTATTGCATTTGGGTCTGCCTTACTGTCTATTTTGATTGGGGTACCCGCAGTGCTGAGAACAGGATTACCGTCTGTATTGGTAAGCTCCCAACCGTCAGATACCGCTGAGAGATTAAAGTGACCGTTTCTGGTGTAGGCAGTCTTTCCTGCTATTTTAACTGCGAAAAAACCGTTTCCCTGGATAAAGAGGTCGTACTTCTCTCCTGTATCAAGGGCTGCACCCTGTGTAAACTTGGCAGTAACGGAGGCATTGCGTACACCAAGTCCCACTTGCACTCCGATAGGCTTTGGATTACCCTCACTGTCAGTTGACTTTGTTTTAATCTGTTGATACAACAAAGACTTAAACTCCATACTCTGAGTCTTAAATCCTGTTGTGTTTATATTTGCTATGTTATTTGAAATAGTATCTAAGTTTACCTGCTGCGCCATCATTCCTGATGCTGCACTCCATAAAGATCTAAGCATAATAGTCTCCTCTTACTTAACTAACTCTACCTACAGAATTAACTGCGCTATCCATAATTGAATCTGAACTCTGAATCATCTTCTGTCCGGCTTCATAAGCCCTTGTTATAGTTATCAGATTGACCATCTCACGAACTGAGTTTACATTGGACTGCTCTATATAGCCCTGTAAGACCTGTGCCTCAGATTCTTTCTCTGTAGCTCCTGCTACAGTCTGATAAAGGTTATCTCCAAATTTTTCTAAGTAATCGTAGTTCTCAAAATCAACCACTTTCACCTTGTCTATAACCTGATTATTCACTGAAACCGTTCCGTCTACACCTATTGAAATATCTTCAGAATCAAGCGGAACCTGTAATACGCCGCTCTCTGTTCTTAGCTGATTGCCATACACATCTGTTACATGACCGTCTTTTGTAAGTCTGAAGTTTCCATCTCTGGTATATTTGGTTGATTCGTTACCATTCTTATCCACATATCTGACTGCAAAGAACCCCTCGCCCGAAAGTGCAAGGTCATATTTTCCAGCTGTCTCTCTAAGCGCTCCCTGTGAGTAGTCGGTAAATACTTCACCAATCTTCACTCCAAGGCTCATCTGCCCTATAGCGTGGTCGTTGTAAGCTTCCGATACATCCCTGATTTTTATACCCAAAACCTTATCAAATGACTGACTTGAAGAACTTTCCATCTTATATCCTGCAGTTGTTGCATTGGCAAGATTGTTGGTCATTATATCCATTCTTCTTTGTTCGTTTATCATGCCGGTGTAGGCTGTATAAAAGGCTTCTTAGCATTTAAGTTCCTCCATAAATTTGGATAAATTTTTCTTCACATGGATATATCGGCAGTATGAAACTATTTCTTAACCCTTATTATTCTTTAAATCCTGTTGTATTACTTAAAAAAATTCTACAAACTTTCCTGTACCAATAGCCACACAGTTCATAGGATTCTCAGCAGTCACTGTATTTATGCCTGTCTTAGCCTCAAGAAGCTGCTCCATTCCCCAAAGCAGGGCACCGCCTCCCGTAAGCACTATCCCTCTGTCTGCGATATCAGCAGCAAGTTCAGGTGGAGTCTTCTCAAGAACCTGATGTACAGAATCCACAATCTGCTTGCATGGAAGCTCAAGCGCTTCAAGAGTCTCATCAGAGGTAACCGTAATTGTATTTGGAAGTCCTGTAAGCAGGTTCCTTCCCCTTACATCGAGGGTAACAAGCTCAGGACGCTTAAATGCAGAACCGATTTTTATCTTTATCTCTTCCGCAGTCATCTCACCAATGAGAAGGCTGTGCTTCTTACGCATATATTTGATAATAGCATCGTCAAAGTCGTCTCCCGCAATTTTAACTGACGCACTTACAACCGAGCCTCCAAGCGAAATAACTGCCACGTCACTTGTACCACCACCGATATCAACTATCATATTGCCACAAGGCTTTGATATGTCAATACCCGCTCCAATAGCTGCTGCAATAGGCTCTTCTATGATGGCAACCTCTCTCGCACCTGCATTATAAGTAGCCTCCTCAACCGCACGCTTCTCAACTTCTGTCGCAGCTGAAGGGATACATACACTTATTCTAGGCTTTCTGAAATCTCTTGCCACCCGCCTTCTGGATGAAATACTTCATCATCTTCTCAGTCACATCATAATCGGATATAACACCCTGTCTAAGAGGACGAATAGCCATAATATTGCCCGGAGTCCTACCAAGCATGAACCTTGCTTCTTCACCTATAGCCTTTACCTTCTTGGTATCCCTATCTATAGCCACAACTGACGGCTCTTTAAGTACAACTCCCTTACCCTTTATGTAAACCAATACACTTGCTGTTCCTAAGTCAATTCCGATATCACTACCCAACATAAACAAGACTCCTTTCCTAACCCAACAATCTATTTTTACACTAATTATTATCATTTTCTTAATTTTTAGGTCACACTTAACTATTATACCCTCTTATAACAAAAAAAGATAGTAGAAATTTAAGTATATTCTTTAAATGAATTTGTGAAAATTTGAATCCGGACGGATAATGTTGTATAATGCGGATATAAAGTAAAAACAAAGAGGAACAACTTATGGAAGATAAAAGCACACTTGCCCTTTATAAAAGCCTTAAACTTACCAGAAGCCTAATAAATATCAGCTTTTTTATAATTTTCCTTGTGCTTCTTTTTTTGGGGAAACTATAATCCTGTCACGCCTTCACCCTCATATTCTACAACGCTCTCCACTGGTCGCTTTTATCAAACCTTAAAAGTAAGTATAATCCAAAGAAAGACAGTGATAACGACATAATAGAATTAACCGTACTGAAGTTTACCTTTACTGCCGGCATCCTGCTTCATCTGGTACTTTGCTACGGCTTCCTATACAAGCTTCCAATCAAGATTGCAACTCTGCGCCCTCTCCCTTTGGCTCTAACAGCGGCTATTATTGCATTTCGTTTTTATTTCTTATATTTTCATCAAGATGAAGATAAACAAAAAGGTAGGTCATCAATTTGCCCTACCTTCATTTCTTCTTTCTGCTTCTTCTTTTGAATAAACACAGCCACAATAGTCCTGTCTGTAAAGTCCGTATTCTCTTGAAAGCTCTATAGACCGGTGATATCCGCCTTTTTTTCTTAAAAATCTGAATAAAGATAAGGAATATTGTATTTCTGTCCAAATTTTTTTCACCAAGTGAATTGAGCCATTCTGCATTCTTATGAGGGCTTATTGAAAGAGTAGTAGTATAATAATCCGCTCCGTACTCCTTAGCCGCCCTGGCTGCTTCCTCCATACGCAGTTCATAGCAACGGTAGCATCTTGCCCCGCCCTCAGGAAGGTCTTCCTTGCCCTTTGCTATCTCATAGAACTTCTCAGGCTCATATGCTCCACTTACAAGCACTACCTCATGTTCAAGAGGCATCTCTTTTTATCAGCCTGTTAAGCTCCTGTATGCGGGTTTCATATTCCTCTTTAGTGTCAATATTAGGATTGTAAAAAAATAAATCGTAATATTAAAATACTTACTCAAATACTCCAAAGTATAACTGCTGCAGGGTGCACAGCAGGCGTGGAGAAAGAGGGCAGGAACCCTGCCCTCTCTAGTAAACTCTTCTATTTTTTCATCTAAAAGCTTTTGATAATTGACTTTATTCAATGTCTTCTCCTATCAGTACATTACAGCTTCAAACCGCTTTGGCTTAATCCCACTTACCTGACTTAATAGTCTCTTCCAAAATCTCCTTTGCATATGAGCAAGACTTCTCTACTGAGCCCGCTTCAAAAGGATTTGATACATTGGCGTATTTGAGGGTTTCAAGATAGCTAAGGCTTCCTCCCACCTTACAAAGCTTAAGATAGTCTTCCCAAGCCTTTTCCTTATCCTCAGCGTATTTCTTCTTAAACTCCATCGCTCCCATGGTAGTTAAAGTATAATTGATATAGTACATAGGCTCTTGGAAAATATGCAGCTTATGATACCAATAACCGCCTCTATTCATAAACTCATCTGATTCATCATATTTTCTCCAAGGCATATATTTTTCTTCAAGCTTATGCCACTCATAGGTTCTTTCCTTAGGAGTAAGCTCAGGCTTCTCATAGCAGATATGCTGGAACTCATCTACAGCAACTCCAAAAGGCACAAAGGTAATGGCATCCTGTAAATGCTGGAAACGGTACTTATCTGCATCTTTTCCAAAGAATCTCTCCGCATAAGGATAGGCAAACTGCTCCATACTCATAGAGTGGATTTCCGCTATGTCCGTAGACTCTGAGTAATACTCAGATATAGGCTGATTTCTCATAGCCATATAGCCTGCAAAAGCGTGTCCAAGTTCGTGTGTAAGAACCTGCATATCAAATATGGTTCCGTTAAAGCAGGAGAATACAAAAGGTGCCTTAAGAGGTGCAAGGCTTGTCATATAGCCTGTAGAAGCTTTATTAGGCTTATTCTTAAGATCTAAGAGCTCGTGTTCCATCATAAAGTCGATGAATTCAGCTGTTTCAGGGCTTAGCTCGTGATACATCTTTTTAGCTTCTTCCATCATGAAGTCATCATCACCTGCAGGCACTGCATTTCCATCCGCAAACGTCATTTTTTCATCATAGCTGTAAAGGGTATCTACACCTATACGCTTAGCCTGAGCACCATAGAGTTCTATACAAAGCGGCACAAGATAGTCTTCTACCTGTTTTCTAAAAAGATTCAACTTCCTTTACTCCATAATCAGTTCTGCCCTGTCTGAGGTAGCCTAGAGGAATGAAGTTCTCAAAGCCAAGGTTTCTTCCCATCTCATTTCTTAGCTTAATAAGCTCGTCCCATATCTCTTCAAGGCGCTTTTCATTGTCATGATAAAAGTCAGAATAAGCCTTAAAGGCAGCCTTTCTTACCTCTCTGTCCCTCATGCTCGAAATACTTTTGTATTCCGTAGAGGTTAAGCTCTTTTCCGTCAAACTTAATCTTGCAGGAAGCCATCATCTTCTGATATTCGCTTGTAAAGCTTAGCCTCTTCCTGCAAAAGAGGTATGTTCTTCTCTGAAAAGCGCTTCTTTTCAAGCTCTATACTTGCAAAGAACTGCTTGCCAAATTTGGTCTCAAAGTCATCTCTATACTTGCTTTCATTCAATGCCTCTCCACTTTCGACACTTATAGGCTCAAAGGTAGGAAACTGTGAATTAAACACTTCGTGCTCCTCTTCATAGAACTTATCTGAGGTATCTAGAGTATGTCTGACATAGACAAGTGTGTACATCATCATAAGATGATTGATTTCATTTTCTGACTCAGTATATGCAGACAAGGCAGCTGTGAAGCTATCCGCCTCCCTTCCCTTTTTAATATATGACTTCAAGTTCTCTTTCACCTGTTCAAAATCAGGGCGTACATATTCGAGTTCACTAAATTTCCAATTTTCTCTCATAGTATATCACCTTTCCGGTTTATTTTATTCTATTGTATAACAAGCCGGGCAAATTTTAAAAGCCTGCATTTTGATTTCATCACTATTTAACCTTTTTCAGCGTATATTATAAGATACCCTTACCAGACTTTAGTCCATTTTTCTATTAAACAATAAAAGCCTTCTATGACTAAACTCTTGTCATAGAAGACCTTGTTGTTTCACAGCTATTAGATACTAATAAGCTGATTAAATTACTTATTGTCTTTGTTAAAAAAATATTTTTTTAACGCCGTCAATTGCTCCTTCTACAGCATCTTTTTACATCCTCAGCTGTTTCTTTAACATTCTCAGAAGCATTCTCAGCTACCTCTTTAACCTTAGACGCTACCTTTTCAGTCGCTCCTTCTGCTTCTGTCTTTTTGTCACCCTAATATCTGTCCTAATCCTTCTTTTACTGCACCCTTAGCCTGATCGAGCTTGTCTTCAATTGACATAGCATTGCCTCCTTATGTGTTTTATTGGTTGACATCCCTCTGTTACAGTATATTATGTATTTACCGCTATACCTTTAACAGAAGAAATCATCAACAGACTTATATACACTTTCATTATAACCTAGCTATCATTATTAATCAAATGGATTAATTATAAATCTCTGTTCAAGCTACGTAACCTATGCTCAACTATTAACCTTAATCTGCCTTTTTAGGATTAACTCTACGAAATTTCATTGCCTTTTTCCGGGGTAACTTCCGGGCAATCATCATCAAAAAAACAATAGGCATTTCTCTGGCTTTTTTTCTATTTCTTTTTAGTTCTTTCTGATTGAAAGTCATTTCTTCTTCAACAATATTGTCTATTACTCTAATATTTGCCATAATATATCCCCCTTTCAAAGCTGGTTGCATATCTTGCAGATATCAATCTAATCACTTCAGTTGCTTTACCTTCATAGTTAATTTTTGTTCTTTCAGTATACACCACAAACAAAATATCGTCTTTTTCAATGTTTCCTATCAGATTATCATATTTATCATATAAATTTACACTTCCTGCAGATAAATCTCCTATTGTATCAAATCTATCTTCAAATTCACTGTTCTCCCTCATCAAAAATATTCTATTCGATTATAATCGAAAAACACACGTCTCGCCACTTTAAAAAGAAATCCCATGTTTTTCGAGATTTTTTTTATTTTTACTCTCATCATATTCAAAAAGCAAGTCACCAATTTTAAATACAGTGTATCTATTATCTGTTGAACCCAAATCATTATCACCCCGTCTCAATTCACTTATAATCATTCCCATATATTCATATTTTTATCTACTATTTTTAATTCCTGTCAATCATCAGTTATCCTTCCTACCTCTTACCTTGAATGAAATCATCATAACTCCAATACTTACTCTGCAAAGAAGATAAGGGACTGGATATATGGGGCGAAGTTATATTCTCTTTCCATCCAGAAGTCAATGTAGCCATTCCCAAAAATATGTAAATGGAAAGAGCCTGCTGATAGTCTGCATTTCAAGTGGCTGGTCTTTAAGACTTACTCCCATCATCCCTCCAAGAGCCATAATAGTAAAAATATATTGCCATAGCAACTCCGTAGGTAATACTAAATCTTCGTATAAGATTTGCTATGCCGTGTGCAAGTGCAAGGCATAGAGCAGACATAAGATATATGGATATTACCCAGATAATTACAGCAGGCGCAGCGGGTTTTGCAATCTTTACAAAGCTCAGGGTTCCAACTAGATATAAAGCAAAGCAAAATGTCAAAAATATATAATTTGCTATAAGCTTACCCATAAACAGTCTTGTTCCTGAGAATCCAAAGAGGCTAAGTCTTGTAGGCACATCCTTTTCAAGTTCATTTGAATAAGTAGCGACGTAACCTAAAAACATAGTAGATAACGGAATTATCATCGACATGCTTATTAATAGACTTGTGGTAAGTTCAGGCTTTAAGCTTGCAGGTACATCACCTAAGGCTCCCTTTGATATCATTACCATAAGGAATATAGGAAATACTGCTCCAAAAAAGAAGGAGTAGCCATTGTACAGGTTGCTTAGAACCTCATATTTCACAAGATAAAACATCGATTTTTTCATCTTTCTCCTCCTCTATAATACACAGCCTTAGCGTTAATCGTCATTAGTTCTATATCATTGTTGCTCCTTCTGTAGTTTACATTCACATTACTAAGAGCTTCTGTGATTACAATTTCATCCTCGGCTTCATCACATCTAAGGGCTATCATACCTTCAGGGGCTACTATCTGCCTGTGATTTTTTGCGATTTCTTTTGTAGCATTGTTTTCTTCACAGAGGATGACTGCCTTGCCACAGTATTTTCTAAACAAGTCATCTTTATTGCCAAAGTCGATAACCTTGCCACAGTCAAGATAAAGGATTTTATTCACCAGATGCTCAAGTTCTTCATAATAATGAGAAGTCACAAGCAGTGTTGTATTTCTTTCCTTATACCACTGCACCAACTTTTTCATCAGCTTCTGTCTGGTCTCAAAGTCAAGACCTGAGGTCACCTCGTCAAGTAGGGTGATAGGACTTTCTGCACACATCACCAAAATCAGGGTAAATCTCTGTTTTTGTCCTCCCGATAACTGCTTCCACCTTTTATTAAGACAGGATTCAAATTCAAAGAAGTCTATCATTTCAAGAATCTTCTTGTTGTTCTTTATACGCCCTCCTATCAGCATTTCCAGAATAATTCTTAGTGGAACAGTATCTATGTATTCATTCTGCTGCATATGAACAGCTATCTTGTCTGCCTCTATCCCCCTTTTTATGCTTCCCTGATAATTGACTATGCCAAGTATACTCTTTATAAGGGTTGATTTTCCTGCTCCATTGCTTCCGATAACCCCAACTCTATCATTATCAGCTATCTCTATGGTTCGTCCAAGGTCAAGGGCAACCTTATCCTTAAAACTCACCTTCACTCTGTCCAATGTTAACATAACGGCTCTTCCTTTCTTTTTATGGTAAAAGCAACCTTATCTCCTGTGTTTTCACAGGTTAAAATGAAGCCTGAAAGTTCTGCAAAATACTTTGCCACATAGAGTCCAAGGCCATGGCCTGCCTCACTCTTTCCCCCTGTCACAAAGGCTTCAAATAATGAATCTTTGATATCCTCATCTATATGAGCCGGCTGATTCGTAACTTCTAATCTTTCATTTGAAATCAAAATACAAATCTCTCCTGCTTCTTCGGTATATTTAGCTGCATTTCCGATTAGATTTGACAAGAATCTGCTCCAGAATATTAGGATCAAGGTACCAATCAGCCTCTCCCACACAGCTTGTCTTTATATTCTTAACTTCTGTCATAGTCCTTACTGAGTTTAGAGCCTGATTCGCCATTTCTTCTACAGATACATTTACCGGTGTGATGTTGTCCGCTATATGATTAATCCTTAGTATCTCATCAGTCATCTGTCTAATCACGATAAGTCGCTTCTTAACTTCAGGCAAATACTTATCCCTATCTGAAAATTTCCCGAAATTCTCTATCATGCCGTCAGTAAGCAGAGTGGTCGCTGTCACCGGCGTTTTTAAGCTGATGAGAAAATGCTCTCATAAACACCTCTTTTCTTTCGCCCTCTTTGTTAAGCTTATCATATGCTTCTTCCTGAGATTTATACAAAAGATTGAGCGAGTTGGCAAGCCCCGCTATTTCATCATTTCCTTTTACGGCTATAGGCTCTATATATCCCCTGCTTCCCCTTCTGTTGTCAGCATCCTGCAAAAGCAGGGAAATAGGCTTTACTATGTTTTTTTGGAATAAAGGCCTGAGGTTATGAAGATAAGGAGAAGGAGTACAGGGATGATTACGGGAAGCAGGCTAAATATAACAGGTATAATATCTGTGACTGAAGGTGAAACCGTCATGACCCATCTCAATCAGATAGTATTTTTTTCTCCCTTTTTTTACTCCTAAAAAATGTAGTATAATCTATCTTATTCACCTCATCCCTAACACTGCTTTCAACAATGAAGGATGCTTCTCCAAGACTGTTAAACTTTGCGTTTTCTTCTGAAAAATCTGTGGAATTGCTGTTGTACTCAAGCTCAACCTTCATTATATCATTCCCAGCGAAACTATCTTTATCAAACTTATCCTTGAACTTTTCAATTATCTTTTTCAAAGTCTTTTTCCATAGTCTTCTATCTTATTTTTATCATTTCCCCCTCCTATATTCTTAAAGCCTTCCTTTAGCTTATCTAGCATCTTTCTTAAGTCTTTGTCTTTAATTTCTATTGTGCCCTTCATAGAATTGTTGGAAAGCTCTATAATATAGCCGTCTATTGGTATCTTTATCCCAATACTTTTAGTAGGAATACCCTGTGCAGAATTTCCTTCACTTTCCATGAAGCTTATAAAGGACTTCTTAAAGTCATCATAATTAACCTCTTTTTTATATGAAGTATAAAGAGAAGGCAGCATAAGCAGGAGATACCCTATTATGAATACTCCTACAGCACAGCCGAGAACTATGCTGTATAATAAGTTTTTATTTGCAAGCTTCATTTAATCCTCCTTCCACCTGTACCCTACACCTATGACAGTATCTATGACATTTACAGGGAGTTTCTTTCTCAAATTCTTTATATGAGCATCTATTATCCTGTCATTCCCTATGTAATCCTCATTAAAGATACTTAGTATTAACTGTTCCCTCGATAAAACCTGATTAGGTAAGTCGTGAAGTGTCTTTAGGAGTAGGAATTCACTCACTGTAAGACTCAGGTCTTTCCCTTCAAAATAAGCCCTGTAGGCCTTATCATCTATGACAAGTGAAGTTTCTTTCATACTGCTCTCACTCTTTATTCTTCTAAGCAGCACGTCTATTCTTTTAAGGAGAATAATAGGTGAGGCAGGCTTGGTTATATAGTCATCTGCAAAGAAGTTAAAGGCTTCTACCTGAGTATTTATATCTTCATAAGCTGTCAGCATAATGACTCCCATATCTGACTTAAGCTCAGCCCTTATGTATTCAAGCACCTTTAGACCACTCATCCCCACAACCTTGATGTCAAGGACAGCCAAATCAAAACTCTTTTCTTTAAGTCTCTCCACAGCCTCATCTCCACTGCCGCACTCTGTCACCTTATGCCCGGCTACATTCATATATTCCGCAATTACTTCTCTTATGGTTACTTCATCTTCCAAAAACAATATTTCCGCCATATCATCTCTCCTCTTTCTTTATGAAGCTATTCTATCACAACGGTATGAATTCCGTATGAAGTTCATGTGCTTTTTTTGTATAATTTTATATGAGAGAGTTATTTATGTTATAGGGAATTTCTAAAAATTTCCCATCAAAAAACCTGCCCTCAGGTATTCACACCCAAAGGCAGGATTTGCTTGGCTTCAATCATTATAAATGGTGCCTAAAACAAAAACAATTATTGTAGGCACCATCAAAAAACTTTGTTATATCTACTTAAAACCCTTAATTAGCACAGATAAGAACCAAAAGTTTGTTTGGAATTATTCTTTATCCTTGCCAAAAATATTCTTAACGCCATCAATAGCACCCTCTACTGCACCTTTAGCATTCTCTGCTACTTCTTTAACATTCTCAGAAGCATTCTCTGCTACTTCTTTAACCTTTGATGCTGCTTTCTCAGCCGCACCTTCTGCTTCTGTTTTTGCATCTCCTACTAATTTACCAAAGCCTTCTTTTTACAGCACCCTTAGCCTGATCAAGCTTATCTTCTACTGACATAATAAAACCTCCTTCTGTGTTTAACTAGTTACAATAACCATTATACACTACTTGATATGAGAAAGCAAATTACATTTTTCTTTATTTCTTTTAACTTATCTACAACCACATCGAGTGCCTTAGTGAGCTGGTTATCATATTTTTCTATCATACTTTCCGTTTTTAGTTGCATCTTTACTAAGCTCAACCACTACATCAGGCTCAATACCTGTTCCGTGGATGTTGACACCATTTGGTGTGTAGTACTTTGATACAGTCACCTTCATAGCTGTACCGTCTCCAAAAGGAACTATGGACTGAACTATACCCTTGCCAAAGGTCCTTGTGCCAACTAAAGTAGCCGCCTTGTAGTCCTTCATGGCTCCTGAGAATACCTCTGAGGCAGAAGCGGAATTCCCATTTACAAGGATGGCTACCGGCTTATCGAAGCTGTCGCTGTCCGTGGCGTCTTCATCTACCCTTTTGCCGTTTTTTTATCAACAGTATACACAAGAAGTCCCTTCTTTATCATCCTGTCAAGCATTTCACAGGTCACATCAAGAAGTCCACCAGGATTGTCTCTAAGGTCAATGACAAGCCCTTCCATACCTTCTTTGTTAAGCTCAGATATCGCATTCTTAAACTGTGAAGCCGTAACCTCGTCAAATTCAGAAACAGATATATAACCTATTTTCTTACCACTTCTTTCTTCCATTCTGTAATTAACGGTGTCTACCTCAAGCTTCTTTCTTTCCAGATTGAACTCGATTTCCTTACCATCTCTTAAGACCGTTACCTTGACAAAGGTGCCTTCCTCTCCCTTAATCATAGACACTACTTTGGAGAGCTCAAGGCCTTCAATCTTCTTTCCCTCTACCTTGTAGATAACGTCTCCGGGCTTCATCCCTTCCTTTTCACCGGAGCCCTTCTTAAAGGTCTTCACTATAGTGATGGCACCTGTGGTCACATTCTGACTGACTGCTACTCCTATGCCGCTGTAGGTACCACTTGAAGAGGATGTAAACTGCTTGTATTCTTCAGAATTGTAATATACTGTATATGGGTCTCCAAGGCTGTCAACCATGCCCTTGTAGATTCCATCCTTCATTTTGTCGTTATCTATTCCATTAAGATAATAATCATCGATGGTATTGTATATTTCTTCCTCTTTATCAGTAACCTTGTTCCAATCAATAGCGGCTCCTGAGACATTACCCGGCTTTTCTGATTCAGTCTCCTCTGAAGAAATAGTTGACATCTCCTTCACAGTATCAAAGAGAAGCATCCTTACAGTGCGGCTTTCAAGAGCCAGTTCAAACAAACCGGCAATTAAGAATACCATCACAACAATTCCAACAAATATACCTAAAAAAAACTTTTTATTATCTTTCATCCGTCATCTCCATTATATAAGCCAAACATTACGGTGATACATATTTAAGGGGATTCACATAAGCTCCGTTTATCTTTACACTAAAGTGAAGATGTGGTCCCGTAGACATACCCGTACTTCCAACAAGCGCTATAGTTTCTCCTCTGCTAACCTCCTGTCCAACAGACACAAGAAGCTTCGAAGCATGCATATAAACGGTATATACCCCTCCTCCATGGTCAATAATAACATGATTTCCCATAGAATAGTGGTATCCCGCTCCTATTACCCTGCCTGCTTTGGCAGCGATGATAGGCGTTCCTGCATTTACAGCTATATCTATACCGTTGTGGAAGGTCCCGGAGCCAAACATTACTTCGCTCCTGTATCCAAAACCTGAAGTAATGCGTGTACTGTAAGGCATAGGCCATATCATACCTGATGCAGATGCCTTGCCGGTTACAATCTGTCCGGTTTGATTAGACTGATTGGCAAGCCTTGCGGCTGCTTCTCTTGCCTCTCTTTCCCTTCTCTCTCTGTCAGCTTTCTCAGCAGCTGCAATAAGCTTGTCTATGTACTGCTCTTTTTTACCTATTTCAAGGTCATATTCACTTACTTTTATTTCCTGCTTCCTTTATGAGGTAGCAAACTTTTCTATCTGAACTCCCTTTGCCTCTGCAAAGCCTTTCATTCTCAGCCTTCTTTACTTCAAGTTCGGATAGTGTCATATTTAACTCTGCAAGCTTTTTCCTCTTTCTCTACCTTCTTTTCCTTAGCTATCCTCTTAGCCTCTTTGTATCTGTCAAGAAGAGTGTTGTCATAGTCGGATATCTTTGCCATATACTCACCCTGGTTAAGAAGGTCTTCAACAGACTTAGCACCCAGAATAATATCAAGATAATCAGATTCTCCGTTTTTCATACATATATCTGATTCTTTTTCTTCATTATATCGTACTGGTCTTTTTTCGACCTTTTTCAGCCGCCTTTATCTCGACTTCTACCTTGGCTATGGTCTTTTTCCATCTTGTCTATCCTGGTATTATAATCGGATATATTTAATTCTATAACTTCCTTCTTTTCATCCAACTTCTTTATGGCATCTTCAATCTCGACTTTCTGTGCTTTTAATTTCTCTATCTTCTCAGCTTCTTTTGCCCTCTTTTTCTCAAGCTTTTTTTTCTGAGCCTTCTGTTCCTTAATAGTATCGGCCATAGGAGTGGCAATATTCCCACCAAAGGAAGCAGTAAGTGCAAAAATCAGTGAGAATAAGATAACCTTCTTCTTAGACATCTATATGCCTCCTTACTGTAAAGAAACTTCCTACAAAGCCTATACCCACACCAATTGCAAGTGAAAGCGGTACAAGTACCGCAAACTCCTCTTTAATATCAATGAAGACAAGTACGTTAACGAGGGCATTGAACCTCTCAGTAAGTACATCAACTGCCCTATCATAGATGAAGTAAAGCAGAATAAGCGGCAATGCCGCACCTGCAACACCCATGATTACACCTTCAATTATAAATGGAGCGCTTATAAAGAAATCCGTAGCACCTACCATCCTCATAATGAAGATTTCTTCTTTTCTTACTGATATACCCATAGCTATAGTCGTACTTATAAGAAAAATAGCGACCGAGAGAAGAAGTCCAATGATAGTTACCGATATAATTCCAACAAGAGAATTAATGGCAGTAAATCCGGAAACCGTGCTGCCACTGCTGTTGACCTTCCTCACTCCATCAAGAAAACTTATATAATTAACTATCTCCGCCTGATTCTCAATTTTTTTCACAAATACAGTATAGGAATCGCTTCCTGCAAGCGGGTTGTCATTACCAAAAGTTTCCACAAGCTCAGGCTTTAGCGAAGTCTCTTTGTACCGTCTCCAAGCCTCATCAGCTGATACATACTTAACTTCCCTTACTTCCTTCCTAGCCTCTATCTTAGCCCCTATTTCTTTCTTTTTGGCATCTGATATGCCGTCTTCAAAAAAAGACCGTAATCCCCACGCCTCCCTCCGCAGATTTCATTATGTTTTTCTACATTGGTTACAATAAAGAAAAAAATAGGCCAAAAAGAAATAGGCAGGTGACTATGGTACCCACAGATGCTAAAGAAAACATTCTGTTTCTTCGAATACCCTTTAACCCCTCCCTAAAACTATTAACTAAAGTTCGAATTTTCATCATTTACACCGTTTATCCAATCACCGGCTACTTCGCCATTTTTTAATTCAATTACTCTTTTATTCATCAGCTTCACAATTTCAATATTGTGAGTAACGACAACAACGGTAGTTCCGTTTTTTTATTAACCTCTTCAAGCAGATTCATAATCTCCCAAGAATTCTTTGGGATCCAGGTTACCGGTAGGCTCATCTGCAAGAATCTATGATTGGTTCATTGACAAGAGCTCTGGCAAGAGCCACTCTCTGCTGTTCACCACCTGAGAGCTCCCTTGGAAATGCCTTTTCCTTATCAGCCAGACCAACTATATCAAGCATCTTAGGAACTGTCTCTTTGATAACCTTAGGCTCCTTCTCTACTATCTGCATGGCAAAGGCCACGTTTTCATACACAGACCTGTCTTTTAAGAGTCTGAAGTCCTGGAATACCATACCGACATTCCGTCTGTGTTTTGCTACCTGGTTATGCTTTAGCCTCTTTAGGTTCTTGCCGTTTACATACACCTTCCCCTTGGTTGGGCTTATTTCCCTCATAAGGAGTTTTAATAGGGTTGATTTACCGGCACCACTGTCTCCGATTACAAAAACAAATTCACCTTTTTTAATGGTTATATTAACCTCTTTAAGTGAATTTGTTTCACCGTTGTTCTTTGATGAATAATCCTTTGTGACATTCACAAGCATAATAGCAGGAACGTCTTCATCAGGATTCCTATACTTATAAGAACTTTCAGAGAATAATCTCTTATTCTCTGAAAGCCTTTTTCTTCTACTATTTTTTTAGCCATTAGAATTCTTGATTCTCCATATATTTCATGTACTTAACTACCATAAGTGCAATCTTAAATGTAATAGCATCATCAAACACTCTTATATCAAGATTAGTCATTTTCTGAAGCTTATCCAAGCGGTATACCAAGGTATTACGATGGATATAAAGCTGTCTGGAGGTCTCAGAAACATTCAAGCTGTTTTTCAAAGAATTTATTGATGGTTGAAAGTGTCTCATCATCAAACTCATCAGGAGACTTACCTTCAAATATTTCTCTTATAAACATCTTGCAAAGAGGCATTGGCAACTGATATATAAGCCTTCCTATTCCAAGTGTATTGTAACCTACTATATTGAGGTCAGCATAGAAAATCTTACCTACATCAAGCGCCATCTTGGCTTCTTTATAAGAACGTGATACATCTTTAATCTCAGGAACTATAGTACCATAAGAAATATTCACTGAAGACATTGCCTCTGCATTTAGCATATCGAGCATGGTCTTTGCTACCTTATCCATATCGGCATAATCTTCTTCAGGTTCAAGCTCCTTAACCACAATTATATCTTTTTCATCAACAGCTGTAATAAAATCCTTTGTTGTTCCTGTAAAAAGGCTTCTCACTGTCTCAAGTGCATTTGAATCCTTCTCTATCTTAGTCTCAATAAGGAATACAATACGCCTTGCTTCAATATCTATGTGAAGCTTCTTTGACCTGTTATAGATGTCAACCAAAAGAAGGTTGTCAAGTAAAAGATTCTTGATAAAGTTATCTTTATCATATCTTTCTTTATAGGCGACAATAAGATTCTGAATCTGGAATCCTGCAATCTTTCCCACCATATACACATCATCATTGTCACCTCTTGCAATGATAATATATTCAAGTCGCTGTTCATCAAAAAACCTTGAAGAACTGATTGCCGGAAAGCACCTGACTATCAGCAGGTGACTCCACCAAATTAAGAACTGCTTCCTCATACTGTTCCGCACCATCAAAAGTAGAAGCAAGATTCTTTCCCTCAGTATCCATCACACAGAGATCAACTCTTGTGATTCCCTTAAGTCCTTCTATGGTGCTCTGTAAAAATCTGATTTGATATCATTAGTTCACCCCTGCATATTATTGTTTTTTTAGTGTTCCACATGCCAATCTTTACAGGCATAATCAGCTATTCAAAGTTCATTTTGTGAGTAATTTGAATAACCTAACTTTAATTCTACCATTTATTTGTCAAAATGTAAAGAAAAAGCCGGTCTCATATTAAAAAAATTTCTAATGAGACCGGCATAATTATTTTATTATTTTACTAATTAGAATGCGATTGCAAGACCTGATTCCTTATCAAAGATATGCATCTTGGAAAGGTCAAGAGCAAATTTAACTGCATCGCCTACTCTTGCGGTAGTACGAGGGTTAACTCTTGCAGTAAACTCTACATCACCAACAGGGAAGTAAAGGAATACTTCTGCACCAAGAAGCTCATATACTTTGATAGTAGCATCAAAAGTGGTATCAGGTGAGCTGTTGATGAATACTTCTTCATCATGGATATCCTCAGGACGAATACCAAACTCAACTGTCTTTCCATCATAACCCTTTTCAATAAGAACTCTGGCTTTCTCGTTAGGAAGCTTAATCTTAAATCCAGCGAATTCAAGAGTAACTGCCTCGCCCTCTTTCTTAACAAGAGCATCGATAAAGTTCATCTCAGGAGAACCGATGAATCCTGCAACGAACTTATTAACAGGCTTCTCGTACAGGTTCTGAGGTGTATCTACCTGCTGTATATAACCATCCTTCATAACTACGATTCTTGTACCGAGTGTCATAGCCTCTGTCTGATCGTGTGTTACGTAGATGATAGTTGTTTCAAGTCTCTGATGAAGCTTACTAATCTCGATACGCATCTGTACACGAAGCTTAGCATCAAGGTTTGAAAGAGGCTCATCCATAAGGAATACCTTAGGATTACGAACGATAGCACGTCCCATAGCAACACGCTGTCTCTGACCACCTGAAAGAGCTGCAGGCTTACGGTCAAGAAGCTTCTCAAGGTCAAGGATTCTGGCAGCATCATTAACGAGTCTGTTAATCTCTTCCTTTGGAGTCTTTCTAAGCTTAAGTCCGAATGCCATATTGTCAAATACTGACATATGTGGGTAAAGAGCGTAGTTCTGGAATACCATCGCGATATCCCTGTCCTTAGGCTCAACATCATTTACTCTCTTATCTCCGATATAAAGATCTCCGCCTGAAATCTCTTCAAGACCTGCAATCATACGGAGTGTTGTAGACTTACCACAACCTGATGATTCAACGAAAATGATGAACTCTTTGTCTGCGATTTCAAGATTGAATTCTTTAACAGCCTCAAAACCGTTTGGATACTTCTTTGTTACGTTTCTTAATGATAAACTTGCCATAGCTTCCTCCCTTATAAACTTTTTACCAGATTTTAATTAATCTATGTAAAGTAATAATAGTGAACAAATCTTTATGAATACATAATACACTATTATAGTCAACTAAACCATTCTTTTTTTACACAAAAATCGAAACCTTTTTTTGTTACATTTGTCCTAAAAAAACATTAAAAAGTGTGCACTGAATAGAAAAATTTGCACAATTTTTTTTGAGGGTTTTTTTAGGCGATTTTTTTCACCATTTTTTTAAGTTTACAAAAACAAAAGCCCATCATTCACTCTACAATTACGCTAAATTTAATTAAATACAATTAAACTTGTAGGTAGTCTAATTTTTATTGAAATCGCAAGATTGTCGTACTGAAATCGCATAAAAAAATAATTGTAAATAGCACTGTTTGAGTCTATAATCCAATTATGAAGTGATTAACTGCAATTCGCATTATAAGGATGTAAATACTAAAATCTAGCGATATTCATACTTTATAATTCTTATTGCAGTAAACAACAATACTTTTATACAGGAGGAAGTACTATGGCTGAATTATTCAACAATATACCAAAGATTGCATATGAGGTCAAAAATCAAAGAATCCTCTTTCTTTCCGCTACTACGACGCGGATAGAATAATACTCGGAAAACCAATGAAGGAACATCTTCCTTTTGCTATGGCTTGGTGGCACAATCTCTGTGCTACAGGAGCGGATATGTTTGGACGAGGCACAGCAGACAAGGACTTTGGCACTGAAAACGGAACTATGGCACACGCCAAGGCTAAGGTAGATGCCGGATTTGAGTTTATGGAGAAGCTTGGCATCAGATACTTCTGCTTCCATGATGTTGACCTTGTTCCCGAAGCAGCAGACATAAAGGAGACAAATGCCCGCCTTGATGAGATATCTGACTACATACTCGAGAAAATGAAAGGAACTGATATCAAATGCCTGTGGGGAACAGCCAATATGTTCAGCAACCCAAGGTTTGTAAACGGTGCAGGCTCTACAAACAGCGCTGATGTTTACTGCTTCGCTGCTGCACAGATAAAGAAGGCTCTTGATATTACAGTTAAGCTTGGAGGACGAGGCTATGTATTCTGGGGCGGTAGAGAAGGATATGAAACCTTACTTAATACAGACGTTAAGTTTGAACAGGAAAATATAGCTAACCTTATGAAGATGGCTGTAGAGTACGGACGCAGCATAGGCTTTAAGGGAGACTTCTACATCGAGCCTAAGCCAAAGGAACCAATGAAGCACCAGTATGACTTTGATGCTGCTACTGCTATAGGCTTCCTTAGAAGCTATGGTCTTGATAAAGACTTCAAGTTAAACATAGAAGCAAATCATGCCACTCTTGCAGGACACAGCTTCCAGCATGAGCTTCGCATATCCGCTATAAACGGTATGCTTGGAAGTGTTGATGCAAATCAGGGTGATACACTGCTTGGCTGGGATACCGACGAATTCCCATTTGATGTGTACGATACAACAATGTGTATGTATGAGGTTCTTAAAAACGGCGGACTTACAGGTGGATTTAACTTTGATGCAAAGAACCGCCGCCCAAGCTATACCTACGAGGATATGTTCTACGGCTTCATCCTCGGTATGGACAGCTTCGCCTTAGGCCTTATAAAGGCAGCAAAGCTCATTGAAGAGGGAACACTTGAGAACTTTATAAAGGAGCGCTACGAAAGCTTTGAGAGCGAAATAGGTAAGAAAATCCGCTCTCATACTGCAAGCCTTAAAGAGCTTTCAGACTATGCTGAGAAAATGGGAGCTCCTAAGATGCCTGGAAGCGGAAGACAGGAATATCTCCAGTCTGCACTCAATCAGACATTATTTGGTGAGGCTTAGACATAAGCGGCATTTACTGACCGCACATTGCGGAAAGCGCAGCTGTAGCAATCCTGTGTCATTGGGTGTCAAATGCTTTTGACACCCACATCATTTAACAGGAGGGTTCGTTTAGATTTCCTATCAGGCAAAAAAAGCTCAATGGCAATGAATCATCACTGTCACTGAGCTTTTTTTCTTGCTAAATTTCCTAATAATCTACAAGTCCTTTGTCGCAAGATAGACTTTTTTTATAGCTTTCATAAACCTCATTGTACTTATGAACGTTCTCGCTCTTTGGAAGTGTGGCTGATCTGTAATGCACAAATACCTTGGCACATTCATTTAGATTGTTAAACCAGCCAAGCCCCACTGCTGCCATCATGGCAGCCCCAAGTCCCGGTCCCTGCTCTGTGGTAAGAGTTATAATTTCAGTATCAAAGATATCTGCCTGAATCTGCAGCCACTCTTTATTCTTGCTACCTCCTCCTACAGATAGAATCTTGTCAAATTTTCTTCCTGTAAGCCCTGCCATAAGCTCCTTAGAATCCCTCAAAGAAAAAGTTATTCCCTCAAGAACCGCTCTTGCAAAATGGCTCCTTGAATGTGTTGTATCTATCCTTGTAAAGCTTCCCCTTACCTTGCTGTCAGCATAAGGAGTACGCTCCCCTACTATATAAGGGGCAAAAAGCAAGCCATCAGAGCCCGCCGGTATACTGTGGATATCAGAGAGCAGCTCTTCAAAGCTTTCATTAGGGGCAAAGGTCTCTTTGAACCAGTTAAGGCTATGTCCTGCTGCCAGTGTCACTCCCATCGAGTAATACGCATCCGGGATACCGTGGTTAAAAAGGTGGAGCTGTCCCTTATAGTGGCTGTGAGCCTCTTCTTCGTATGACAGGAATACACCGGAGGTACCTATACTTACCATACCGAGTCCACTTACAGTTATACCTGAGCCTACTGCGGCACAGGCGTTGTCTGCACCGCCTCCCATTACCTTTATTTCTTTTTCAAAGCCAAATCTTTCTCTATATTCAGTACTAACTTTACCAACACAGTCAATCGAATTGTAAAGCTTTGGCAGAATTTTTTCATCAATACCATATTTCTCAAGGATTTCATTAGACCATCTCTTTGCTGCCACATCTAGAAGCAGAGTTCCTGCTGCATCAGAGTAGTCTGTTGCAAGTTCTCCTGTAAGCCTGAAGATAAGATAGTCCTTTGGCAGCATAATATGGGCTGTCTTTTCCCAAAGCTTAGGCTCTTCTTCCTTCATCCACAGTATCTTCGGCAGGGTAAATCCCTCAAGTGCCTTGTTTTTGGTGATTTCTATAAGTCTTTCTCCGAAGTCTTCCATTATCTCTGTGCACTGAGCCGTAGTACGGGTATCATTCCAAAGTATGGCAGGCCTTACTGTATTATAATTCTCATCCAGGGTAACAAGGCCATGCATCTGCCCCGATATGGCAATACCCTCAAGCTCACTCTTACAGTCCGGGACAGTTTCAAGAAGTTTACTAAATACTGCCTCACAGGCCTTTATCCACTCTTCACCATTTTGCTCACTGTAGCCCTTCTTAGGATGAAGCAGAGGGTAGTCTGCGCCTGCAAAGGCCACTACTTCACCGCTTTTGTTCATCAAAAGTCCTTTTAATGAACTTGTTCCCAGGTCTATACCCAATACATATCCCATAATCTTCTCTCCTTAGTCAGGTGTCTTGATTTGATTTTATTTAACCGCACTATCGTGTGAATACTCTATAAAGCCCTCTCCAAAGGCTTCTCTTACATCACTTACTATAATGAAGGCCTTAGGGTCAGTAATAGATGCAATTTCCTTAAGCTTTACAATCTCTTTCTTGCCAACTACGCAAAAAAGCATATTTTTATCATTGTTGGTATACATTCCCTTTGCAGAAAGAGCTGTCACACCTCTGTCCATCTCACTCATTATAAGCTTTTGCTATCTCGTCATATTTGTCTGATATTATATATACAAGCTTAGCAAACTTCACACCCTCAAGCATGGTATCTGATATCTTGGTTAATACGTAGATGGTAATAATGCCGTACATTGCATTTCTAAAGCCCAGTACGAAGGCACCGAGTACGACGATAAGTCCGTCTACTACAAAGAGGATACTTGGTACTGAATAGTGTTTAAGGAACTTGTGGACAATGGCACTTACCATATCGGTACCGCCACTGGTGGAGTTGGTAAGGAAGATAAGTCCTATGCCTACACCGTCAAGCAAGCCTCCGAGTGCTACTGCAAGGAAATAGTCTCCACCACACAAATTGTAGGTAGGGATTACATAGAGCCAGGCGGCAAATGCAACTGCACCAAGCAGTGTCTTAGCCACAAAGTCTTTACCAAGTACAATCAAAGCTATGATAAATACCGGTACATTAAGCACTGCATTACTTAGCCATACCGGGATATCCAGTCCGAAGTTCTGTGCAAAGTACTTTATAACTATAGCGAAGCCTCCAAAGCCTCCCATAACCATCTTCATAGGCTCGTAGATAAGCTTTACCGGAGCTGACATACAAAAGGTTCCAAGCAGTATTAATACTACATCAAATAACTTTCTGTATTTGGATTTCTGCATCTGTGTAATTGTCTGAATCATTTTAGTAATCAACCTCTCTAATTTTATTTACTGCCCGAAGACAGCATATTTACTATATCTTCTTTCTTAATAATCACACCTCCATCAAATCTCTCCCCCTGTATGGAGATAAACCTGATGTTGTCCTTACTTACTTCCTGTAGTTTACTTAAGATATCCACATAGGTACTCTTTTTAATATCTGTGAACTTGCTGTTATACAGGCTTTTAACAAATTCGGACTTTGCATTTTTATCCCCGTTTATAACACTATTTATGAAGGTCTGTAAAAACGTAGAGTCACCCTTTGTATTAAAGTAGAATACTTTGTCGGCATCTTCTGCACTTAGAAATAGAAAATGTGAGATGCCTAGTTCAAGGTAGTCTTCAAGCATCAACATCCCAGCCTTAAGCCCCTGTTTATTCTTACTGTACTTATACAGGTGCGACAAAGTAAGTACCTGTGGCACATCGGCAAGTGAGGTGGATATCTCTTTGTATAGCTCATTTGAGACTTCAAACTTCATGTCTCCCGGGAAACTATAAAAACTGATTTTATTCTCCTGTTTGTCAAAGTTTACAAAATAAGCAGAACTTATAAGTTCCTTGTCCTCCTTATCACCTATGAAGATTACACCTCTTATAACCTCTTCGGTGTCTGCGTCAGGCAGGGCTTTATTTAGCAGAGTAGTCTGAGTTATTTTAATATCTTTCTTAACATTGTTTGCATTCTCTCCACTCCCGTTATCTGCATCCTTAAACTTATAGATGTAGACAAGTAATAAAGCAATAATTAACAACATAATTATGATTGTTGTTAACACAAATATCTTTGCTACTTTCTTAGTCATCCGCCTTACTACCTCTTTCTGGTAACAATCAGTTGTAATTTTTTCTCAAGATTTGGCCCAAAGCCCTTTAATACCGTGATTTCATCCGTGCCAAAAATCCTGCATCACATTTCCGTTTATAAGTACATTCGGATTTGGCTGATAGTGGATTTCCGCTTCTCCTGTTAGCGTATTCCTCCTTATCGAGAAGGTTGACCCCTTAGAAGAGGACATAACCTTTGAGTCAGTAGGAAGGATAATCACTCCCTGATTGAACTGATCTGTAAGTCCAAGGTAATAAAGAACTGAATTATAGTCTTTTATTGCTGCTCCACTGCTTGTATAAAGGGCGTAAGGCACAATATTGTCCTGACCTAAGTAATTATTGTTGCCAGTGAAGTAGAATATACTTAAGGTACTTCCATCAGTTATTGTTTTCTTTATGACCTGTCTTACAGCGCCACCCTGTATGGTTATGTTTATATCACCGGACTTAACAGTTCCTGCACTTAAAGGATATGTCAGATAGCTGACTCCGTCAACCGTTATAGGTCTTATTGACTCCTTGGTTTCTAAACCATTTTCAAGAACTGTATCAATACTTACCAAAGCACTTCCTGTTGCAGACACAGAAAGCTTCGTATCCTTAAGCCCCATTGTGTTAATGTTGTTACCGTAGTTGTCGGATACCTTGATAAGCAGATAATAACTGTCAGGATTCATGTTTACCCAGACATTGCTGCCAAAATCCCTGATTACATCACCGTTTTTAAGCTTTGTTACATCTTTGTCCACCACAGGCTCATAGAATATACCTGAAGATGTTACAGTATTTCTGTATACACATCTGTAAATACCCTTGAACTCAGCAGACATAATAAATGATGGCGGTACAACTCTTACAATCTGTGTAGCACTAATCTCGCTGTTGTCAGCATTTTTATAGCTTATTTTAAGCTCTCCGGATGAGCCTATTGGCGTAGGCTGGTTCGGTATATTGGCAGGGAAAAATGAGAGTAACCTTGCCTGCTTCATTTACCGAAACGCTGTCTCCCTTCCAGGTTACGCTAAACCTATCGTTAAGAATATCAGGACTTGCAGTAATTTCCCTTCCCTTGTCATCTATGACCTTAAAATAAACGTCAGCGAAATATACTCCATTTTGTACAGTCATATCCCTGACAATAGCGTTAGTAGAAAGTTCAATCTTTGCAGGCTTTCCATTCACATTACTATTTGCCGAAGTATTGTCGTTCTTTTTTTGTATCATCACTCTTAGAGTCGCCTGTGATGCTAATCTTAATTAAGTCGCTTACAACATCATCCTTTGATGTTGTACTCTTCTTTGCAGAAGCCCTCACATACAAGGTTCCTGATTTATCCCCCGCTGTAAAGATACCGTTCTTGTCTATGGTTCCAAGATTTGACTTAGTCTCAGCGTTTTCATCCGCAAAAAGCTGATAGAACACCTTGTCAGTTGACTTAATGCCTTCGTTTATCTCAAGCGCCTCATCCACAGGGGTGATTTTTGACTTAAATCTATAGGTAGAGCCGCTTTCTACCTCGACATCATCAGCTGTTCCAGCGGCATTTAGAAGACTTACCTCACCTGCCTTAGTCTCTGCTGTAAACTTACATCTTAGGGTATAGGTTTTCTTGCCCAATTTATATCTAAAAGCTGACTGTGGCTTTTTCCGTTGCCTACAGCCTTGCAGCTGCCATTCTTACTTACCGTAACCCTGCCTTTATTATCCGACTTCCAAGTACCTTTAATGCCCTTGGTCTTACCACCGATATTGTACTTTAGCTTTACACTGTCTCCTCCCACATAGATGGTCTTCTTGGTGACAGGTTTCTTAGACGTATAGAGGTAGTTCTTAGTCACTGCTACCGCCTCTGTACTAAACAATGTTGATATACCTACTGCCGCACTTAGAAGCACAACAAACAATTTATTTTTTTCATAATCTCCTCCTACAAGTTAATATGTGAGAAAGAATTCTCCCGTCTAAGAGTATAACATAAATTTCTTCTATTTTCACTACTAACTTGCAGAGTTATAAAAATTATTGCTAACATAGATACAAGTATTAAAAAGAGTATAATACGATACAAGTGAAAAAAAGTATTATAATTCGATTGGGGATTGCTTGCAAGAGAATTTATTATCTTTTAATACGCAAAAAAATATGAGTAAGTAGCCATTTTTTTGTAAAAAAATATGGATTAAAAATATCGGAGGAAAGATGAATAAGACTGTACTTATAAGTGGCTCAGGCAGGGGAATAGGAAAAAGCAATTGCGACAAGATTTGCAAAAGAGGGATATAAGATAGCAATAAATGCAAACAAATCTAAAGATGAGCTTGAAGAAACCAAAAATTATCTCATGTCTTTAGGTGTGCCAGTGCTTGCAAAGCAGGGTGATGTGGGAAATTATCAGTTTTGTAAGGAATTTGTAGATGAGGTAAAAAACACTCTTGGGAGTATAGACATCCTGATAAACAATGCAGGAATATCTCATATAGGACTGCTTTCAGATATGAAGCCTGATGAGTGGAATGAGGTAATAAACACCAACCTTACCTCTCTATACAACCTCTCAAACCTTGTCATTCCTGAAATGGTTAGAAAAAGTGCAGGCAAAATAATAAATATTTCTTCTGTTTGGGGAAATGTAGGTGCATCTATGGAGGTCGCCTACTCCGCAAGCAAGGGCGGGACGAACTCCTTTACTAAGGCTCTTGCAAAGGAGCTTGCACCAAGCAATATACAGGTGAATGCCATAGCTTGTGGAGCCATAGATACAGAAATGAACAGCTTTTTAGACTCTGATGAACTTGCCTCCCTTATAGACGAAATCCCTGCGTCAAGACTTGGAAGGCTCGAAGAAGTAGCCGAACTTACCTATAGTCTTGCCACAGGAAATGATTATCTAACCGGTCAGATTATTTCTCTTGATGGCGGCTGGTGCTAGACATAATTCTTGCCTCCCACAGGCGGTATATCTTATTGGGATTTTGTTTTCTTTACCTTCTGCGGGCTTGTTTTTGCAACTTTTTTAGAATTTAAGAGGTCATGGTAGAACATGTACTGCTGCATGATAGCGGCGTAGCCTTCATACCTATGAAAAGGAAAGCCGTCTTTATAATGTGCGGCAAGTATCTGTTTTACATGGGTGTCTATAGGGAAGGCATCCAGGTGATGAAGGCCAAAAACACAGATACAGTCAGCCACCTTTTTACCTATGCCATGTTCTGCCATAAGCGCCTTCTTTGCCTCCTCATAGGAAAGGCCAACGAGGCTTTCAGGCACAAACTCACCCTTTACCGTCTTAAGAGCAAGTCTATGTATATATTCATCCCTGTAACCCAGACCATAAGAATGTAACTCCTCCACAGACACCTGACTTAATACCTCTGCTGAAGGAAAGCTTCCGTCTTTTGTTAAGGCGCAGAGCTTCGCTATGCTGTTTTTTATACGGGGAATGTTGTTATTCTGTGAAACTATAAAAGAAATAATTATCTCCCAAAGATCCTGTCTCAGTATCCTTATCCCATAGCCATGCTCTATGGCTGTCTTTAAGTATTCATCCTCTGCGTCCACCAGGGCCTTGACCTTAGCATAGTCCAACCCCAGATCAAAATAGTCATACCAGACCTTGTTAAATTCTTCTTCACTGCAGTGAAATACAAAGCTTCCGTCTATTTCTTCTACAAGAGTAGTGTATTCTCTAAACCAAACACGGTACAGCCCTTCCTCTTCTTCATTCATTCTAAATATCTGGCCTGAATCAGCTATCTGCTTTAGATTTAAGTCATTTAGCTTTATAGTAAACTTGTCACTCATTAAATAAGCTTCTCCTATTTCTCGCTTTCAATTATATTCTTAAACTTGGCTTTTATCCTTACAAGTGCATTGTCAATGGACTTAGGGCTTCTCTCAAGAGCTTCTGCTATCTCAACATAGTCCTTCCCTGACAGATAGAAGTCAAGCACCTCTTCCTCAAGCTTTGATAGGGACTCGCTTAACCTTTCAAGTAAAAAAATATGGTATTTTCCTTGTCTACTACAAAGCCTTCAGGCTCAAAGAGACTGCTTGCACGGAGATTGTTGATGAGCTTGATATCATCTGCATCCTCTCCTGATGCCTGCCCTGCATATAGCGAAATATAGGTGTTAAGAGGTAGGTTTTTACCTGCCTGCCCTGCCTTGATTGCATTATACATCCTTCTCTCACAGACCAGATTAGCAAAGGTTGAAAAACATGGCATTCTTTGACTTGTCAAAATCTCTAACTGCTATAAAAAGTCCTATCATTCCTTCCTGTATCAGGTCTTCCCTGTCTCCTCCAAGCAGATACAAGGTCTTAGCCTTACCCCTTACCAGATTCTTATATTTGTTTATAAGATAGCTCTCAGCCTCTACATCTCCCTCTTTTGCCTTCTCACAGAGCTCCTCGTCTGTGAATTTTTCAAAATTCATAAACTATAATATCCCCATTATTATTTTGTATTAAGTCTCTGCCTTACTATCTCGTATGCAAGCACTCCTGCCGCAACTGATGCATTTAAGGAATCAATCTGCCCAAACATAGGCACCCTTACTACAAAGTCGCATTTTTCCTTAACAAGCCTGCTTACTCCGCTTCCCTCAGAGCCTATAACAAGTCCTATAGCTCCTGTTAAATTGCAGTTATACATAAGTTCTCCTGACATATCAGCACAGGCAAACCATATTCCCTTTTCTTTTAGTTCATCTATGGTACGGCTGATATTGGTCACCTTTGCTACAGGAGTATAATTGATGGCTCCTGCTGAAGTCCTTGCCACAGTTGCAGTAAGTCCCACAGCATGTCTCTTTGGAATGATAACCCCGTGAGCTCCCGCCTGATTAGCTGTTCTTATTATGGCACCAAGGTTATGTGGATCTTCGATGTCATCAAGAACTATGATAAAAGGAGGCTCTCCCTTTTTACTTGCAAGATTAAGGATATCGTCAACCTCTGCATAGCTGTAAGCTGCGGCCATAGCCACAACTCCCTGATGCTTATCTCCTTCAGCATACTTATTAAGCCTGTCTTTGCTTACAAAGCTAATGATGGTATCAGTCTTTTTGGCTGCCCTGAGTATGGACTGCAGGGTTCCATCTGCTACTCCCTCCTGTACATAGAGCCTGTCAATCGTCCTGTCTGACCTAAAAGCTTCAAGTACAGCGTTTCTACCATAAATAACAAGGCTTGTTTCCTCGTTATCATTATATTTCTCTTTCATTTTTCTCCTTTAGCAAAAAGCACAGTTTCATAATTATTTTGCAATAAATCCTTAAATTCCGTAAGCTATAAGCCTAATATCTTCATAGTCTTGAACCTGCGCCTGCCTTAATTAGTTCAAGCATCCTCTCATTTTTACCTGTAAGGTAAAGAAAGCCCATCAAAGCCTCAAAGCCTGTAGCTATCCTATAGTCTATGACACTTGCATTTTTGGCAGAGGTATAAGACTTTGCATTTCTTCCACGCTTAAACACAGCCTCTTCCTCACTGCTTAGCAGAGGCAGGATGATTTCCATGGCCTCTTTTTGCGCAGTTGCCTTGACAATCGAGCTTGCTTTGTGGTGAAGCTTATTTACTGGTGCATTGCCCTTTTCTACAATTATAGTACGAATTACGACCTCGTAAATGGCATCGCCTATGTAGGCAAGGGTAAGAGGCGAAAAGCTCCTTATATCCTTGTCCTTAATATTAAAAAAACCTTCTATTCCATTTACTGAAAGTACCGATATATCTATATCCTTTTTCCACTTAACACCCTCTCTGGTATCCTCCAAAACTATACCCTTTGATGCAAGTATATCCCTTATCTCATCTGCCCTGGCAAAATTCTTAGCCTTTCTTGACTCTGTCCTCTCTTTGATGAGAGCCTCTATTTCATCATCAAGAATCTCCTTTTGCTTTACTACCTTTAATCCAAGTACATCTGATAAGAGCACGATTATTCCTCTTACCTCTTTGATAAGCTCTGCTGAAGACTCTGCATTTATCTCAGAATTTGCCAGCTTTTACAAGGTTAAATATAGCAGACACAGCGTCAGCAGTATTAAAGTCATCCTCCATTGTCGCTTCAAAGTCCTTTTTGAAAGCCAAGGCCTTTTCTTTAGTTTCCTTTTCTGTATCAGTTAGCTCCTTGGATACAGCATTTTCAAGGAGGAAATCAAGGTTTGATACCGCATTGGTAATCCTCTCAAGCCCTGTCTTAGCCGCCTCCATAAGCTCGTGGCTGAAGTTGATAGATCCTCTGTAGTGAGCACCAAGCATAAAGAACCTAAGCACACCAAGGTCGTATTCCTTGCTTACATCCCTTATGGTAATGAAGTTTCCGAGAGACTTACTCATCTTCTCGTTGTTTATCCTAAGATAACCGTTGTGCATCCAGTACTTGGCAAAATCTTTGCCGTTTGCTGCTTCACTCTGGGCTATTTCATTCTCATGGTGAGGGAAGATAAGGTCTTCTCCACCTGCATGGATGTCTATCTGCTCACCAAGGTACTTCTTGCTCATCACAGAGCATTCTATATGCCAGCCCGGTCTTCCTTCACCCCAAGGTGATACCCAGAAAGGCTCTCCCTCCTTCTTTGGCTTCCAGAGTACGAAGTCTAGAGGATCTTCTTTTTTTCATCATTGATGGCAATCCTTGCGCCTGCCTCAAGGTCATCTATATTCTTGTTTGACAGCTTGCCATAAGACTTAAAGCTTCTGGTTCTAAAGTATACACTTCCGTTTTTAGCATAAGCATAGCCTTTTTTAATAAGCTCCTCAATCATTTCTATCATACCGTCTATCTCTTCGGTAGCCTTAGGATTCTTGGTCGCAGGAAGCACATTTAAGCCTTCCATATCTGTTTTAGCTTCCTTTATATATCTCTCTGATATCTCTGCGGCACTTACGCCCTCTTCGTTGGCACGCTTTATTATCTTGTCGTCAACATCCGTAAAATTAGACACATAGTTTACGCTGTAGCCCTTGTACTCAAAATATCTGCGGATAGTGTCAAAGATAATGATAGGTCTTGCATTTCCTATATGCATAAAGTTATACACTGTAGGACCGCAGACATACATCTTTACCTTACCAGGCTCAATCGGTGTAAATTCTTCTTCTTTGTTTGTAAGTGTATTATGTATTTTCATCTTCTCTTCCCTTCGTATATTCTTCAAAATTCTTAGTAAGCTTCTCCAGTTTCTTCCTAAGCTTCTTATTCTCTTCTCTTAAGGCTGTAATATCCCTAAGCACCGGATCCGGAAAATGAATCTGGTCAAGGTCAATCTGCTCACACTTGATATTATTTCGCTTAACTATTCTTCCAGGCACTCCTACAACTGTAGAATTAGACGGAATGTCCTTAAGCACCACGCTTCCTGCACCTATCTTAGTGTTATCGCCAATGGTAATATTCCCAAGCACCTTAGCACCCGCACTAATCATTACATTGTTTCCTATGGTAGGATGCCTCTTTCCCGTCTGCTTTCCCGTACCACCAAGGGTAACTCCCTGATAAAGGGTACAATCATCGCCGATTACGGCAGTCTCTCCGATTACCACTCCTACGCTATGGTCGATGAAAAAGTTATTTCCTATGGTTGCACCCGGATGGATATCTATACCCGTCTTGTCAGCCCCTTTTTGCATTATCTTCCTGGCAAGAAAAAAATGTCCTTTTAAGTAAAGCTTATGCGCAATGCGATACCTTACCATTATCCTAAATCCCGGGTAAAGCAGGATTTCAAGCTTTGATTTGATGGCAGGATCTCTTTGAAGTATGGCAGCATATTCTTCCTTAAAAAATCTAATAAATCCCATTATCTGCTGCACCCTCCACAGCCGCCGCAGCCACCGCAGCCGTCCATCATATAATCATCTTCATTGATAGCTTCTTTAAGAAGACACACCGCCTGTGCCTTCATCCCCTCACCTGTCCCTGTAAAGCCAAGCCCCTCCTCTGTGGTAGCCTTGATATTTACCTGACTTTCCTCTATTCCCAGAATTTTAGCTATGTTTTTGACCATTTCAGGTATAAAAGGCGCAAGCTTAGGCCTCTCAGCCATAATGGTTGCATCAATATTCTCTATTACATAAAGCTTATCTTCTATAATTTTACCGACTACAGTAAGGAGCTTAAGGCTGTCCACATCCTTATATCTCTCGTCTGTATCCGGGAAATGTCTGCCTATGTCACCCTCAGCCGCTGCCCCAAGCAGGGCATCCATAATGGCATGGGTTAGCACATCGGCATCAGAATGACCAAGGAGCCCCTTTTCAAAGGGTATCAGAACACCTCCGAGAATCAACTTCCTGCCCTCTACCAGCCTATGTACATCATATCCGTTTCCTATTCTCATTATTCAACCGTTCCTCTTTCTCTCCAGTACACTATCCACTCGTCCAAAGTCCAGGGAGTGTAGTCTGAATACATGCAAAAACAATTAATCATGTTACAGGGAATATTTTTAACCGTACCGTCCTTATAGCAGGACTTGGTTTCACGGGTAATCCTTATAAATTCCTCTATGAGCCTCTGGTCGTGAGTATCGTGAACATGCCCATAGAGCATAAAGGTCTTTGGCTTTCCCTCAGTATTAAGTCTGTACTGCCCATTGTAACACATAATAGGATAATGGCAAAGCACAATCTTTCTGTTATTGTCGTTTAGCTCCGTATAGTCCTTAATCCATTCAAACCTGCTCTCATCAAAGGCTGTTTTCTTAAGGTAGAGACTGTCGTGATTCCCCCTTATAAGGCAGAGCCTTCCATTTAGTCTGCTAAGGAGTTCGTTGGTTTCTTCCGCCTTGCCATAGGAGAGGTCTCCAAGTATGATGACCTCATCCCTTCTGTTTACTCTGGCATTCCACCTGTTTATAATGTAATTATGCATTTCTTCTACATCTCTAAAGCCTCTGTTGTCCATTTCGTTATTTAATTTCTCGTGGAAAAAATGCAAATCTGAAATATAATACCTCAATTTTTCTCCTTATATCTAGTAGCCAAACATACCACTTAGGGAGTCATCATTCTCTATCCAGTCATTCACGCTTATTACCCTAAAGTTGTCCTTATCGTCTCTAATGTAGACTCTTTCTATGCCTGCATTGATGATTACCCTCTTACACATAGCACAGCTGTTGGCATTCTCAACATATCCGCCGCCACGCATCTCAATCCCTACTATGTAGATGTCGCTTCCAATAAGCTCATCCCTCGAGGCGCTTATAATGGCATTCTGCTCTGCATGCACACTGCGGCAGAGCTCATAACGCTCTCCTCTTGGAACCTTTAGCTTCTCACGCATACAAAAGCCCAGGTCCGAACAGTTCTTCCTACCTCTTGGTGCCCCTGTATAGCCCGTTGCAATAACTTCATCGTTTTTTACTATAACTGCCCCATAATGTCTTCTAAGGCAGGTACTTCTCTGCGATACCACTTCCGCTATATCAAGGTAATAGTTTATCTTATCTCTTCTCTCCATACATTCTCCCACAGTTCTTAGTTATAAAAAAAGCACCTGACTACATTGCTGTAACTCAGGCACCCTGTATCATAGCGAAGGAGGGACTTGAACCCCCGACACCACGGGTATGAACCGTGTGCTCTAGCCAACTGAGCTACTTCGCCATATCAGTTTCAAGACTTCTCTCAAAACAACAAGGGTATTATAAATGTTTATGAGGGAAATGTCAATAGGTTTTTTAAAATAGTATCTGTCAAGATGTTATTGCTCTTTTTTTAATTTTTTTATTAATTTTTATGTTATATCCATAGTATTTTTTTATAAGTTTCTGTGCATTACAAATAAGGCTGCTGAGCAACCTTAAAAACATATTAGCTATATATCCTAAGCAAAGCTTACTCTTTTTAGCCTTGAAATCATTTCTGATAGTATCCTATCATTTATCCCGTATTCACCATTAGCATTGAAATAACCGCTAATTTTATTGACTGACCTTGATGTTGCCTTGACAAGCACTTCATCATCAAGTGTAGTTTTCTTAATCAATCTCTTCGCCTTATTCCAGGTTTTGCTGTTTATTTCATCGCAAACTAAAAAGTGCGAGATTCGTAGCTCCCTTTTTTTGTCCAAGCCATTCTTCTATGCTTCATTCTTTTTCGTAATAAGAATATAGTTCTGATTTTCCTGTATTCCCATATTCCTAAGCTCCTTTTTTTACCATTATATTTTAGCTTTGTTTTATATCTTTCAAGTTCTTCACGGTGGGTACTCAGATACCTGTATAAGTCATCTACCCGTTTTTTTCCTCTTTACATCATTACAGCCGTTTTTTTAATAACCTTGATATATTCCAGCATCTTATCATATTCCTTATTGATAAGCATTCCATATAGCATTTTTTTATCTGTTTTTTTATCATTTATAGCCAGGTATATGGACTGTTTTATATGGAAAAAATCAAGTTGCTTAATAGACGTCTGGTCGCTGTTTCTAAAGGTCCAGCCGGCGCCATCACAATTCATTACCCGATGCTTCACCTTATACATATCATAAGTATAGCCGGCTAAGTTTTCTTTTATTTCAAGAAATTTCTCACAAGATATGGCTGCTGCAAATACAACCTTATTTTCTAGTTTATATTTATTTTCTCCAGTCTTTTCCCAACCTGTATACAGTGTCCCGGCCTTGACTTCGATGCCTTTATCATTACTTTTCTCCCTCGACTTTAAATATACCCCATCGTGTTCTTCAAAGAGTATTTCCGTATCTATCATCCCACTTTGTTCCTTATTCTTCATGTCTTCATAGTCACTATAAATTTCACCTCCTAGTTTTTGCACAAGATTCCATACCGATTGATGGCTCAGTCTTATATTAGTCAAATTTTCAAGTTGTTCTTCTACTTCCCTGTATGGCACTTCCGTAACAAGCTGCTTGATTCTGTCTACAAGATTCACAGTATAATTCCCTACCGTTTCAAGCTCCAAGTTTTCATCAACTAGAAACACATATGAACCTTTTTTTCCTGTCAAAAATATAGATGTCTTTTTATATTGTACAGTCCCAAAAATGGTCTTCAGGTTTTGATTCCTAAGTCCAATGTTTCTATATCTTCGCTTATCACGATTTTCCAATATTTCCTCGTCGTATTCTTCTAAAAGAATTTTGAAAATATCACTGGCCATATCCATAATCATATGGTAAATTGCCTTTTCAAGTCTGTCAAATTTGCCTTTATATTTACTCATATCCTCTCCAATCTTAAAATTAAAGTCTTTGAAAACATAGTACCACTAGTCATTGTATAAGTTAGTGTATAATTATAATTGGCAATAGCAAAAAAAGAAGGGTTGCTCCCTTTCCCAATCATACAGTTTTTATTTTATTATTGATTTGAGAAAAAAATAACATAAAGGAAAAAAACTGTATGACTAATGCTATTGTAAAAAGAAAAAAAGATTTCATTCAAGACCTTAGAGAAGAAAAATTTTTTTGAAGAGGCCTGCAAAGCTTGCCAGGGAACACACTAAAATCATGCTTGAAAACTATGATGATATTCTTTCAAAAGAGGGATACTTCTAAATATAGGAATAAAGGAAAGAGAAAGACTTCGATAAGGACCGTATATGGAGATGTCGAGTATGAAAGAAGGGTGTACCAGACAAGGCTTAGAGATGGAACGAAAGCCCTATGTTTATCTTCTTGATGAACAAATGGGTATGGAGAAGATAGGCTTAATATCTACTAATCTTGCAGAGAAGATCGCCAATTCAGTTACGGAACTCCCGTACAGGGCATCTGCTGAGATGTTAAGCTCTTCTACAGGACAGACCATAAGTGCGGGAGGCGTGTGGAATATAGCCCAGAAGCTTGGCCAGAGGATAACATCAGAGGAAGACCTTGATGTGAAGAAGATGAAGGCAGGCAGACCTGATGGGAAAAGGGAAATCGGAGTTCTTTTTGAGGAAATGGATGGAGTATGGCTTTCGATGCAGGGCAGAGGGCATAAACGCATGGGTAAAAAGGAGATGAAGGTCTTTACCATGTATGAAGGCTGGGATGCGGAGAAGGAAAAGGAAGGGCGCAGCACTCTAGTGGAGAAAGTGGTGTTTGCAGGCATGGATGGAAGCAGCGGATTCCACAATAAAAGAGAGGCCGTGATACAGAAGAAATATAACCCTGACGAAATAGGCAGGCGTATCTTAAATGGAGATGGTGGAAGCTGGATAAAAGAGCCTTATGATGACGAGGCGGTGTTTCAGCTTGACAGATACCACATTTATCAGGAAATTTTAAGGAAAATAAGCAGTAAAGCTGTACAAAAGGATATACGAAGGCTCTTTGATTCTGAGAAGATTGAAGAAATGTTTGATTATATACGTGAGTATATAAGAGTAAGTAAAAGCGAAGATGAAAGCGATAAAACCAGTAAAAAAGCCGAGGAGCTGTACGCCTACCTTCACAATAACAGAGAAGGGCTGCTACCGTACTACAAGCGGGGAATAAAACTCCCAGAACCTGTAGAAGGCATCATTTATAAAAACATGGGTATACAGGAAACACAAAACTGTACACTGATAACGCTGAGAATGAAGCACAGGCGCATGAGATGGTCAGAATCAGGAGCTGATAACCTTGCGAAGCTTCTGTGCAGGAAAGAAAACAAAGACCTGATAGAGACCGTCTGCCGTTACTCTGGGGAATTGATATTTGATGAGAGCCAGAGCGCTATAAAAGAGCCTCTCAGCGCTTCAAAATCACCGTCACGAGACGGTAAAGGGCTTCCATATGTGGAAGTAGGCAGAGGAAGCCTTCCACTAACCGGTGCACCATTAACAGCAGGTAGAAAGGCATTAAGAAATTTTATACTTGGCAACTAAAGAAAAAAATATCTGTTCAGTGCATAATCTGGGCTTGTTTGTGATACAAAAAAATATAAAAAAACAATGATAAAAGAAAAAAAGGTAAGGAAATTTGCCAACGAGTACTTGACACAAACATTGTATAAAAAAATGCTTGACAATGATAGCTTTTTGCATTAAGATTAAGATATCTTAATTAACTTTAAGAGAAACCATAAGAAACAGCAGAGCTTAAATCACTCTGCTGTCTGTTTTTTTAAATCTCTAAGTCTTCTTCAAGCTCCTGGACTTCCAAAGTACTAATCTGTTCACCTCGATTGTTTTCATCAATCTCTTCAAAAATCCTATATAAGTCATTTGCAATCTCGCTGTTCTTGGCAAGGGAATCAAATGAGCTAGTATCTATATGTTTATATTCTATTATCTTGTCCGGATTAAGTTCCTTATAAAGAATGTTATACATCTCTGTATTAACATCCTTTACAATCATTCTGTACTCATCAATTCCGTTTGCTTTTTAACATCCCTTCTTCATTTTTCAAAAAAACTTATTCCCTTAGCATCACCATTGGCAACTACTAAATAATATGGCTTAAATCCATTTTCTAAAAAGTGCCTCCTTCTTACTGTAATACGCTTCTTTACTATCAATTATGTAAAAAAATTGACATCCGGGATAGCCATAAAATTCTCCAAAAAAATACTATATTATCCCGTACGTAAAAAAATTGCCACTTTTCTTAATACCATAGTTCTGCACCGTATATAAAAAAATCATAGATGGGAATCATTTATATACGCTATGCTGGCGTTGTTACTTTGAAGCGTATTTGCGATTACAAGAGAAAGAAATGTTGCCGAAATATTACCATAAAGTCCTCTGATTATGATAATGTTATTTATGGTATTCCAACTCTTTTTTTCTTTCTAGCAGATGTGTCATTTTTACTGCTTGATTAAGCCTTTTCTTCTGTAAATCTGTTTACTCTACTATCATCAACAGAATTACTTATTATATTTTTTTATCTTTACCCGACCATTACCTCTCCTTAACATCTCTTTAACAGACAATTCTTCCTGCCTATTTATTCTTGTTTCTATTCTTGCTTCCGTATCAATAGGCTGTAAATGCTTAAGCAAATCTGGATTTGAATGTAGCTTAGGTATCTTTACAGCCTCATTCTCAGTATTTATATCTTCTGAGGTCTCCTCTTTCAGTCGCTTCTTCTCACTTTTTCTTCTTTTCAGTCTCCTTTTTTTCAGTTTTTCCCTTTAATTCCTTTGACAATTTTTTTTCAGTCAGCTTTTTCTTTCTTTTCTTTCTTATTTTCAAATTCTTCCTGAAGGCTTTCTTGAAGATGCTCAGGTTCTGATTCTTTATCTTCCTCAACAGCAGTTTTTTTGCTTTTTATCTTATCTGCTTTACTCTTGGTCGCGTTTCCTTTCTCTTCCTTCCTATCATCAATTTTAGATATATTAAAAGCTCGATTTATTAGCCATTTTATCGCCAGGATTATCTTCTATCTCAATAATCTTATCAAGTACATCACTTACTAGCTTGTTTCTATCTGACTCTGTGAAAAGATAAAAGTTTCTACCGTTTCCAGATTCCCTTTTTTTAAGTCTCCTACAGGGTCACCGCCCTGCTCAATAATAATCATATTTTTTTGAAATGTCCAGCATACTCTTTGATAGCATTCTTTAGCTTAATTAAACTGTCAGACGATACATCAAGAATAACTGTTTTTATCCAGGATAATATATTTTAGCTCATCCGGATTGATAACATAGTTATGTACAGTTCTTGAAATAATTTCGTTTACTGATGAAGGTTCTTTTTGCTATATCGGTAAACGATATGTTTCTAGACCTTAGCTTTTTCCTCATATTCGGCAAATTCATCTTCTTCCAATAATTGCCTAAAGTCAATATGGTAATCATTATTTTTTTATTATAGCAGTTAACAATATTCACTTGAATTACCTCCTATTATACCTTTTGATTGATTATATGCGACCACACTTTTATGCAAACTGCATATAAGTCTTATTAACGGCCACCTGACTTACCTATATACTCTTTTTTTCATACTCAGGAATTTTTGAAGTCAATATGCATTCTTTTACTGCCTGCAAAAAAATAGAGCCTGCCCCTCTGTTTAGATAGTAACAATTCCTCTTCAGATTCATTGAGGTTATACAATCGTTTGACCTGCTTCAGATCTTCACCATCACATCCAAATATAAATTTATATGTTGGAAGGTCTAACAACGCTTGCCCATACATCTTTACAGAATCATCTAAAAAAAGTCTACAGCTGAATGGCTAATAATTATCATTGAACCTTCATATTTTCTGCATCTTTTGCTGGCATTTCTTAAAAAAATGCTAATGTTTGCGGAACTCGTTTATCTATCAATAAGTATGCTTCATCGCATACACCTACTACATTTTCAGTTCGATTCTTACTCATTTCACCCCACATCCAGGTTGAAAGTAGATAATATTCAGTTCCCTTTACTCTCTCAGAGCTGTCTTGTAAATCTTTTGTATCCAGGACTACCAGGGAGGCATCAGAACTTAAAGTAGTATGCCCATTCCACAGAAAAACTATCTCCACCCTTTTGTCGCATCTTCTAGTAGTCTAGCAATATCTTCATATTCTTTTGAACCCATCATCCCCTTCATTTTTTTCATTCTTTTCAGCTTCTTCCAGCATATGATTATACAAATCCTCCATTATTGGATAATCAGTTGCTGATAGCCGGCTATTATCGGTATCCCAACTAATTCCAAATTCTTTATAAAGTTCTATGAGGCATCTTTTTAAAACTGCAAGGCCTCTGTCTGTTAGATTATTCATATATAAGCTAAAAAAGACTTCAAGATTTTTTAAATGAATTACAAGTTCACTTGTATTTTCTTCTTCAGCATCTTCATTTTCATCATCAAAATCTTTCTGAAGGTCTTTAGCTGTTGCATTTATCTGAAGCGGGTTGATTTTCCCCTTACCCCCTGCAAGCATTTATCCAATCACCTCCACATGCTTTTACACATTTCCTTATATTCACGCTCCGGGTCAATAATTATAATTCTCTTTCCAAGCATGTATTCATTAAGTATTATATGCTTAACTGCAGTTGATTTACCGCTTCCCGGAACTCCAAGGACTACCATGTTGGAATTGGTTCTGTCACCTGACCTTTTCCATGTGTCAAGAATTACAAGCCCTCCTGTTCCATCCATTCCAAGATAATATCCATCATCATCAGTATAGCCCCCCGTGAGAATGCGGAAAACCATATACCAGTGATGATAATGGCATAATCCTATCAATCATTGATGAAATATTCTTATTTTTTTACCAGACGTTGGACTTATTTGAGAAAAAGGCATCAAGCTGTCTAAATGACAGCGACCTTTCTTTACATTTTATTAAACTGGCTGCACTCTTTTGTCGCCGTGAAATCTTGCCCAATGTTTCAATATCACTTGCGAAACTCATAATTGCCGTACTTACAAGGCCTACTTGTTCTCCTCCTACATCAATTCTTTTTAAAAGTTGTTTTCCACTGTTCATTGCCTGTTCTGCTCTAAGCCTCTCAAGCTCATTTTTTTAGCTTCTTTTTGCATCAGATGCATATACTGATATATTTTTTTATTAAGATGCTCTAAAAAAATTCTCCTGAATTTACCGGTTCAAAAGCTGATTGATGCTACGGTACCAGGAATATTCGTTAATTCTGACAGCCAACCGTATTTTTGCGGACTGTGGATAGCTAATGACTCCAAAAACACTGTGTTGTATTTTTCTCCTAAAAATAAGGCTGTCTTTTTTTAATTTTTTTACATTTACAGGTGCTATTATATCAAGCAAAGCTGTGTTCTTTTTCAACCATTTTCCATATCTCCTTTATAAACTTTTTATATACGCTAACTTCTATGACTTTAAAAAAATGCTACTCTAGTATCATCAACATCATAATCCTCGTAACTTAAAGCTGAAGGATTAAAAATAGAGATTAAATACTCTTATCATTTCAGACTTTCCCGCAACCACAACATATGCTTTCGCCTCATTCATTGAGCTTATAAAGAGTCCTCTTTTCTTCAGAAAAGTTCCTATTGATACATTATCTTTATATTTACTCCATAATATGAAGTAAAATTGTCGCTCAGTTACCTCGCCTCCTAGCGAAAAATCCTTCCATTGTCCTGGTCGCATTCTTTAGTAACTTTTTTTCTTTACATCATTCTCTGGCCTGTGAATACATATTATTATATTTATCAATCAACGGCTTTTGTATCAACCGGTCTGCTTACTGCTATAAATTTCCAGGCATCCCCATATTTACCAAGCGCTGTAGTAAGGGATTCAGCTGTACTTTTCTTTTCAGCGTCTGACATTAGGTCTAGTGATATTGATTCTATTCTAATTATGCTTAATATGTTACCATCAGCTGTATATAGTAATGAATTATCAGAATCTATATCAAGTACATTGGTAAAATCCTGGGCACTATCTCCACGATCCTCCGCTTTTTGCCTTTTTCCTTTTCCTTTGTAGTTATTTTTTTGTAAATATGATATAACCTGCTATCCCTATGAGAATTAATACTACTGTACTTATAATTGGTACTATCAGTCTTTCCATGCCATTCTCCTTAAATATTTTTCTTATGTTCTATCTCTCAACTATTTCTTCTGTTTCTTCAACAATAACCATCTCATTACCATTTTCTTTTTCTTTTGCATTTAATCAGCTCAGTTTCAATTTTTTTATAGCCTGTTTCATAGCTATGGCAGTGTCCTCCTTCAATCTTAATACAGTATCCACATATCCTTTACCCTCACCCCTTGAGAATGCTTCCTGCACTGTATTTATCCACTCCTCTTTACAAGACTGTCCCTTTAACTCATCAGTATATCCAAATGCCCTGTCATAATTTTCCATAAATTCAACTATTTCTTTGGCCAGGCCTTTACTGATATATTTAGGTGTTTCGGCTGTTTTGTCCTGGACTTTTTCAATTAAATCAAATAGATTATGGTCTCCAATAAATCGCACAACCATCTGATAGCCGTTTTTTTATCCTCTGGAATTAGTCCAAGCCTTCCGGTAGGGCTGAAAATATCATCAACCATCCATGCAGCCTTATAAGTTTTATCTTTATAGATAATAGTGTCTCCTGGCCTTAATCCGGTAGAAGATGTATTAAATGACAATTCATATTCATTTATAGTTTTTTCATTACTGTAATGCCAATCAATATCATCAGTAATATCATCAATGCTATTTAATAAGTCCTCAGATACGTGTTCAGTTGCAAATTCTACCCTATATTCTTCTTTTTGCAACATCGGTTGAAAAATAACATTATGATATTTTTCTTGTTCAGTATCCATTTCAATGGCTTTTTTTCTTTAAGAGATTTACCATCTTTAAACTTAAAAATCTGCGAAAATCTCTTCTACTTTTATCTAAATCTTTACCGGATACTGAAAGAAAAAAATTACATCCTTATCCTTTAAGAAATAATCTTTCTCAATGTACCATCTTGCAAAAGCCTTCTTGTCTGGTAAATTTCTCTCCATAGTTATCTCCTCTTTTCTATTATGCGACTCGTTGATGAAGGTTATAAATAAAAAGACTACTACTGATTAAAGTAGCAGTCTTTTTGTAGTATAGTTACCTCTCTAAGTCTTGACTAATCTCACTTGAGTTTTTCATGAGATGATTTCATGTTACCTGGCTCTTTACACATACAGAGCTCTACTTCAATATGTGTTGCCTCCTTTAGTGCAGAAGATGTTTCATTTTTAAGCTTTTCAATTTTGCTCATATATTTCCCTTCTTCACCATTCAAATAAGCTTCTTTTACAACCCTTATATGCTCTTCCCTGCTGGATAGTCCCGTTACGTCGCCATACTCAAAGGAATTATCATAGTTTTTCGATAAATTTAACTATTTTTTTTCAGCCAACTTTTTCCGTAATCGAATATCCTTTGCTTTTAGGCTCATTTCCAGCCTCTAGCATAATATTAAGTTCTGCAAGCCTCGTTATTTTCTCCCTCAGTTCGTCTGCCTTTTCAAAAGGCTTTTCAAGTTCCTCTTTGGCATTTTCAAGCTGTTCCTTTGTATTGTTCAGTTCCTCTTCAAGTCTCCTTAATTTTTTTCAGGCATTTTCTCAATGACATTATCAAGTCTCGTAATATTACCATCTGCACTCGTTCCAAATTCTCCTGAGTGCTTTGTGGCACCATTTAAGCTAAAGTTATACTCATTGGTAAGGAAATTGTAACTCACTTCCAAGTCCATATTTCGGTACTTACCAATTACTTTATGCTCATTAAACCTAACTTGTTTTATACATTCAAGCAGCCTTTCACCAGCTTCTTTTTTGTCCGTTATCATAGCCCCGTTAATGGTTATTGAAGTAAACTTGTTTTCACCATCACCCTGCGGTTCTATGTTTGAGATGTCCTTTTTTACAGCCACTATAAGTTTCTCAAGCCTTGCAATTTCATCAGGATAGGTTTTAATAACCTTATCTTCTAAGCGATAATGATTTGACTTGTAGTTCGCTTCTAACATTTTTAGCTTTGTAACATCATTATCCAAGTCCATTTTTTCCTTGATTTTTGGCTCACCTGTAGCAAGTGCCTTAATCTCCGCATAGTTAAGTGCATTTTCATCTACATCTTCCGCAACTCTGACAGGTAACTTGCTAGTCATTATCTGAGAAATAAACTTTTGCTTATTCTCAATGGTCTGCCAAAGGTATGCATCAAAAGTATTCTCGGTAATATAGCGGTAGATGGTTACTTCTGCATTCTCATTTCCCTGTCGGACAATTCTACCCGCTCGCTGCTCAAGGTCTGCCGGTCTCCAAGGCACGTCTAAGTCATGCATAGCAATCAGCTTGTTTTGCACATTAGTGCCTGCACCCATTTTCTGTGTAGACCCCATTAATATTCGGATATCGCCTTTTCTTACCTTTGCAAAGAGTTCTTCTTTCTGTTTATCAGAACCTGCTTCATGAATAAAAGCAATCTCTTCCTTTGGAACTCCCAGTGCAACAAGCTTATTCCTTATATCATCGTAAATATTAAATTCTCCGTCTCCCTTTGGAGTAGACATATCAGAGAATAGAAGCTGCGTTGACTTATCTGCCTTTGTCTTATCCCATATTGAATATACGTTTTTAACGCAGACATTGACCTTGCTGTCTGGATTATCCGGAAGTAATGGATTGATTAACCTTTGGTCTAAAGCCAGTTTCTTGCCGTCATTGGTAATTTTAAGCATATTATCTTCATCAGGCTCTACTACCCTTTTTCTAACTCTATCCGCTCTTTCGGACAAACCTTTTAGTATATCTTTTTGTTCATCACTAGGCATTGTCTTAACTACTTCATAATGTGCCTTAGGTGTAGGGAGATTCAACATTTCTGCTGTTTGAATATCTGCCACTTCCTTAAACATACTCATCAGCTCGGGCAGGTTGTAGAACTTTGAAAACCTTGTCCTAACTCTGTATCCCGTTCCTTCAGGTGAAAGCTCAAAAGCTGATTGCGTTTCTCCGAAAGTGGAGGCCCAGGAATCGAAATGCTCCAAGCCATTTTTCTTAAGGTCTTCATACTGCAAATACCTCTGCATTGTATAAAGCTCTGTCATAGAGTTCGAAACAGGAGTTCCTGTAGCAAATACGATACCTTTTCCATTTGTCAGTTCGTCCATATAACGGCATTTCATAAACATATCTGAAGACTTAAAGGCTTCAGACTGGCCAATGCCTGCCACATTTCTCATTTTTGTATAAAGGTAAAGGTTCTTGTAGTTATGGGCTTCATCGACAATAAGTTTGTCTACACCAAGCTCTTCAAAGGTAATTACATCGTCTTTCTTGAAATCATCATTTAGGCTTTCAAGTCTTGCTTCCAGCTTCTTTTCTTGTTTTTTTGCGACTCTTTAACTGTAAAATTCTGATTTCTGTCATGCTTATACTCTTCGACATAATTGATAATTTCATCAATTTGGTCTTTAATATGCTTTTCTTGGTACTCTTTACTCATCGGAATTTTCTCAAACTGGCTGTGACCGATAATGACTGCATCGTACTCACCTGTTGCAATCTTTCCAATAAATCTTTTTCTGTTTTTCGGTTCAAAATCTTTCTTGTCTGCCACCATAATATTGGCGAACGGATAAAGCTGCATAAACTCTCTTCCAATTTGGCCGGTTAAGTGGTTAGGAACGACAAATAAAGACTTCGTACACATTCCAAGTCTTTTTGCTTCCATAGAGCTGGCTGCCATTTCAAAGGTCTTACCTGCGCCTACTACATGTGCCAGAAGTGTATTTCCCCCATAAAGAATCCTTGCGATGGCATTTCTTTGATGTTCATATAGGTCAATTCCACTGTTCATTCCATCAAAGGTAAGATTACTGCCATCATACTCACGGTTACGGATTGAATTAAATCTCTCGTTATATATCTTTACAAGCCTATATCTTCGCTCCTGGTCGTTAAATATCCAGCGTTTGAACTCTTCTTTTAGAAGTTCTTGTTTTTGACCAGCAAGCATAGTTTCTTTTTTATTTAAGACAGACACTTTAGAACCATCAGGATTAACTATCTGGTCAAAAACCTTTGTTTCCTTTAGATTTAGAGCGTCTTCAATCAACTTATAGGCGCTCACTCTACTTGTTCCATAAGTCATTTCTGCAAGGTCATTTCCCCGGTCTTTACTTTTACCCTCAACATTCCATTCGCTTGTAAGATGGGAGAATTTAACCTTTATATCCCATCTTGCCCGTCCTGAAGTCCGCAATGTTTCAAATATGAATCGTTCTATATCCTTTACCGGTATCCAAGTTGCACCAAGCCTTACATTTATCTCGCTAGCTTCAAGTTCCTTTGGCATAACCTTTTGAAGCTCTGACTTTTGAAATTCAAGGCGGTTTAATTCATTTGAAAGCGACTCTTGTTCATCTGGAAATGTCCTTTGTGCCTGTCTTATCCTGGCAATATAGCTGTCTACAATACTAATTTTTCTCTCTGATATTTCCGCTTAAATACTCATCTTTAGTCACATAGGTATACTTGAATGAGTTGTTCTCATCACTGCAGTTAAAAAGGCAAATCTCCGTCCTCAAGGTTAAAAAGAAAAGACTTGATTAAACCTAGTATTCTCCTCACTAATATTTAAGAATATTTCTCCTCTAAGCTCCGAAATGATAGTGCTTCTGTCTTTAGCTGTCAGATTTTCCATATATTCAAAATCTACATAGCCTTTCTGTGAAACAGAAAGCACCAGTGCGTCAAGGGAAGTATCTACACGGTCAACCACCACTGCCTTTGTAATAGTTCTTTTTAGTGAAAAATATCACTCTTTGACTTAAAAATTTTTTTATCATCATCAATAATTTCAAGAGACGATACCAAAGGAAAAATTGCTGTCATCCTTCAAAGCTCTTGTGTTACTTTTTATTATTAATGAAGCTTTATGCTTTTTAGAAAAAAACTGTCATAGACTTCATTCAGCTTTTCTTGTGATACCTTTATTTCATCTTCACTAAAAATCTTCCTTCTGCAAGTATATTACATCTTTTTAGTGCGACTGTTAAGTTTAAGGTAATCCTTAATCTTCTCCCTGTCTTTATCCGTTACTTCCTTCTTTAAGAAAAAGTGAGTTTTCCCTATAATATACGTCATTATCAATAACGGTATAGGAAAAGTTTTTAACATCATCTGTGGCTGGAATTGAGGTTATCTCATCATCTAAAAAGCTCTATTTCTTCATACTTGGCATTTGAAGCGATTTCTTTACTTGCCTTTTTCAGTAACTCCTTTAAGTCCGCATTTTCTTTTTGGCAAACAGGCTATCGTGTTTCCAAACCTTCCAGATATTTCTTCCATAGAGCCAAGTACCATATGAGGATTCTCTACAAAGTATTTATTGTATACTAAGCCCTTGTTATCCTCTGCAAGATGCGACCATTCCTCATCTCTTTCCCTTACAGCATCCCTTTTCTTTAGGAATATAATGTCTGATGTTACTTCTGTTCCGGCAACTCCCTTTAAAGGTATCGTTCGGAAGCCTTATCGCTCCCAAAAAAACTCTGCTCTTGCTGTAATGTATCGTCTGACGCTTTCATCCTTTTTTTATCCATTGTTCCACTAGATGTAATAAAGGCAATAATACCGCCATTGCGAACTTTATCAATGGATTTAGCAAAGAAATAATCGTGGATTAGAAAGTTATTTTTGTTGTACTCCCTGTCATTGACCTTGTACTCTCCAAATGGAACATTTCCGATTGCTACATCAAAAAAGTTGTTAGAAAAGGACGTTTCTTCAAGTCCCTTAACCTGTATATCACTTTCAGGATATAAGAGCTTTCCAATTCGTCCGCTAACAGAGTCCAGCTCCACTCCGTAAAACTTACTATTTTTCATTTCATCAGGTAGATTACCGATAAAATTTCCTATACCCATTGATGGCTCAAGGATATTTCCATTTTTAAAGCCCATTTCTAAAAGGGTAGAGTATATGCTGTCAATAACTGTTTTCGGAGTATAAAAACTGGTTAAGGTAGATTCCCTGGCAGCTTCGTATTCAGCCTGTGATAAGTTCTCTTTTAAGAAGGTCCTAGCCCCCTTCCACTGTCCTTCTTTACTCTCATCAAAGACTTCCGGAAGCCCGCCCCATCCAACATAGTTAGCCAATACTTCCTGTGCAGATATATCAAGCTCCCTTTCTCCACTGTCCACTCTATTAAGAATAGAGATTGCTTCAATGTTATGGTTTATTCTTTCACCGGGACTAAGTTTTTCAGGAATGGTGTCCTCTGTAATCTTAAAAATTATGAGCTATAATTTTTAAGTTCTTTTTGCCTTTTCATTTTTGCTCTACTGCTTCTTTTTTTGTCCGGCACGGTCAGACAGCGTAGACTGTACGGGAACTACATCAGTAAAAGGAACTGCATTTCCCGCTTCCTCTATACTAACACCCGAAACCCTACTCTTGTCGTCTAAGATTTTCTCTGCATCCTCTAAAGAAATCCCCATTTCATCGCTAAGATAAAAGGTTTCCTGTTCCCTTTGCTTATCTGCCTGTGAAAGCTGTCCGTTAAATACCCGGTCGATTTCCTCCTCACTCATCTGCTTTATAAGCTCTGTGTCCCTAATCTCTAAAGGTCTTCGGAAAAATCCTCTAAAAATTAGCCTCTGTGCATGTAGTTCCTTTAATTCCTCGATATTAAAGTATCCCCATTCAGGCTCAAATCCAACTACCAGTCCAAAGGCATCTCCACTCGCCCCTATCATATTCAGTCATATACCAAGTCCAGTTGCTCCTGAATGGAATAATATATGCAAGATGAACTACCTTATCTACTACATCAATGTCCTCCTGAGAGTAAAGTTCAGGTACTCTTTTCAGCATTTCATCGGTCATTAAATTTTCAGGTTCATCCTTTAGGTAATAGTAAGTATTTTTAGGCAAAGAAAAAGAAGCTTCATCAGCTTCTTTTTTTTCTGTATCGGTATTATCTTTTAACTTTCCACCACTTCCTTGATAACCATTTCCCTTAGAGCTGACATCATCGCTTTGTACTTTGGATCGCTCTCGTCCTCTATCTTCCAAGCCTTCATCATTCCCGGCTTCTCTGTTCTGATAAACTCCATCGCCTGTTTCTGAATGTCCATCAGATGATTGGTCAGTTTCTTCTCCAAGTATAAAGTCACTAGCAAATCGTAGTGGCGCTCCTCCTCGCTGTACGTAAGATAATCCAGTCTCATCTCTGCGTAGATTGGAATCGGATATTCCTCCATAAAGTCCGTCTGCTCCTCCAAGCTGTCCAGTGCTTTCTCCCTGATATATTCTACGATTTCGTCCGTACTCTCCATTTCGAAAAAAATTCGCCCATTCTCATTTCTTTTCCTTATCATCTCGTCGAAGTACATTGTTTTCTCCTTTCTCAATTTCTTGATTAATCTTATTATATTCTGATTCTTCGATTCTTAAAACACCTTTTTGAAATTCCATCTCTTTGCTTTTTCCGCATAGTAGTTTCAATAATATTTCTACTTATATCCGACAGGGTTTTTGCCCAGGGTGGTAAAGGATGTACTATCAAGCCTTGCAAAATTCTCTTTTTAACACCTCATTATCCATTTGATAATCCACCTGAAATTTTGAGGCTACCGCATAACTGATTGAATTCCTAACGAAGCTGACAAATGACGGCCTATATTCAGCGACTACTCTAAGCTCATTCATTAGTCTATCTAACTTTTTCATCACCATAAAGTTTGCTTAAACAAAAAAATGTTATCAGCAATGCTTTCATTTTTCCGCATAGCCTTCACTTTTTTTATCATTTCTTTTTAATACATCCCCATGTACATCTTTATCAAATTGCCATAACTTGAACTCGTTTATATTCCTGTCCAATGATTTTTGTCTGGCTGATATCAAAGATATATCCAACCTTTTGAAAAAAACGTTGTTATTTTCTAGTACTGGTATACCCTTTTTGTCCCCTTTTTTTACAACACGATTAAAGCGTTTTTGGCCATAAATCATATTCTCCACAAGCTGTGGCATTTGGTTTTTTTATCATAGATACTTAACTGACTTATAAAGTCATATCTCTGATTGTTTCCAACAACTTTTAAAAGTTTAAGATACTCTTCTACACTACTCAAAAATATCTAGTTTTTACAAGCTCCAAATTCGCCTGAAAAATCAACTATTCGCATTTTTTTATCGCCTCCTTATTTCAAATAATAGTATTTCTCTGACCTTTTGCGGTAAGCATCTTCTACTATGGTTCATTCAATTTGTACCCTTCTGGCTTTAATATACTCTTCATACTCCTTTAGTTCATTTTCATTTGCAAATTCAAGTATGAATTTTTTTTCCCCACTCCACTTTGTAATTTTTTTAATCTTTCTCTTTAATTTGGCATCTTTGTTATTCTCAAAAATATCTACGGCTTGCTTCAGCCTGTTTCTCTGGCGTTGCATACGCTCTTCTTGTCATATAACCTCCAGCAAACTATTCTTCTTAACATTAAGATATCATAGGCAAGTACCTATGTCAACATGTTTTACTTTGTACAAGAAGTAATAATTTAAATTTCATTATCCCACTCGTCTTCAGCTGTGTCATATCTAAGATTATCCGATATATCACTATCATAATTTTTGTTCTCTATATTCTTTTTCTAATTTTTCTGCTTTTTCAGCATCAAACGAAAAGGGAATAAGGTTATTATCATCGTCATAACGGTATATTCCTGTTATAGCTTCATTTATCGTAGTATCTCTGAAAAATACATCGTTGGAAGAGACAAGAAAAAGTCTCCAAGTAATCTGAAGCATCTCCTCTTGCGATACCAAGTTGGAGGTATTTCTCATCAAGACTATGCAGGATGAAATGATGACTTTTTAATTTTAGTTTTAGGATTTGTCACTTCAACTATACTTGCCTTGTCAAGATTATACATAAACTCCTTAAAATAATGTATTCTATTCTTTACATTATCAACTTGAATTAAATTACTATTCCGTACCTTTTTCCAATATTTCATTGTCATTCAGATTATTTTTTTTGCAAATAATCTAAAAATTCTATATCCTGTAGTCTGCCTATAGTTTTTTTGCATATAATGTAACCCTAATATATGCGGTATACTCGCTATATTGAAACTCATTTCAAAATTGCAGTTTTCAGAACATATCAACAGTTTACTTCCATCATATATTGTGAATTCTTTGATAATATCCATAACATAACACTGCACTACATTATTCTCCTTATTTTAAATATAATAAAAGGAAATCTGATGTAACATCAAATTTCCTTTTATTTGGGTTCTTAGCGTGTTTTCGTCAATTCTGACACCTCCCACGTTTTGGCCTACCGCAACCCTAACGGCAACACTTTTCGCTGACACAGTCAATTTCTAACCCCCCTGTTTCAGGGACGAGGTAAGTGTTACCCCTGAGCTTATTTCTCAACCACATTATACTGCTTAGATATGGCATTTTTGTGTCAATATCACATCTTTTAGCATTATTTGCCTGGTTGAATATGCCAGTCGTCCCATAAGGCCCCTTTACAGGTTATTTCACCCATAAGATTAGTCTTTAATTCACCAGCGGGTGTCCAACAATCATTTACTTCAGCATATATATCATATATGCCATCAGGATACCAGATTGGTAAAAAGTGAAATCTACCGTCTGATGTACCCTTATATCCAGTATAGCTATAGTTATTTTTAGGTAAGGTAAAATCCGTATTTATATATTGAAAACCACTTTTCTCTGAAGATATATCTCCCCATCTCCAGTATTTCTTATAGTTAAATTCAGGAAAATAATATTTAGCAGACTGAAAGCCTGTGCAGGCATCACTTCCATTCCCTTTTAGCTTAACGGAGATATCTGCACTAATACCATAGCCACTTTTAACATAGTTTTTATCCGGATTTGCTCTGGAAGCTGTACTGGCAGGATGAACATCAATACTGCTCTCTTCAAGTTTTGCTGTAAACTTTCTAGGGCTAGTCGGCTTTCTTCCAGCAACAATGTAAGATACGCTAAAGCCATTAGGAGCTGTTGCTGTCTTATATTTATGTTTTTCCAAAGCTGTAATATGGATCGTTGTCATACTCTGCAATATAGCTTACAGCGCCACCTTTACCGACAGGTATACTCTTCCATCCAATAAAATCTCCATTAGGTATGTGTGTAACTTCCCAGGTACTCCAATATAATTCTTCAACCTTATCTGTATCAGTTATGTTTGACTCTTCAGGTTTAAAATTCATATCAAAATCTGTTAGATTAAGCTGGCTTTTTGTCATCTGCCTTTGGGATTCAGGGGCTCCCATAAATTTTTTTCTTTTTCAATATCTACTGAAATAATTTTAGTCTCACTGTTTGTTGAATGACTTACTGTTGCGTTAATATCAATCTGCATAGGTTCTTTAGGTGTATGCCATTTAACCCACACAAGTTGATTTTTCCCTTTTGGCACATAAACATCCCCGGAACTAATTGTTCCGACTCCGGGAATATCAAATTTTACCTTTATTGGATTATCAGGTGTTGCATCATTTCCAGCTGTTACTAATACTGAGGTATAGACATCTGTATCTACCCTATATGTATAATCAGTCACTCTTATCTTAGGCGGTACCTTCTTTTTCACCATCCTTTCCACTTAACATTCCCAATTCCCATGTTAAAGGCAATCTCTGAATTGGTAAAAGACTCTGACAGCTCCGTTATATGCTTCAACTCCATATTTTTCTTTTTTTAAGTATGCAGCAATTGGTATAGCTTTGTGAGAAAACGAATAGTGTCCACTCCAAATAGTGGTTTTACCACTATTTTTTGCCATAATATCATATAAAGCAATTTCTGTAGCAGTGAGTGCATAATACTTACCATCTAAGTGAAAATAGTATATTGGTTCAAACATTAAAGTGTTTTCTTTACTCTTTATTATATCAAGAGTCATTCCTCCACCAATATCGTGAGCTACTTTTTTTAAGAAATTTCTCACTGCTAAGATACTTTCTTTTTATATCTTTTAAGCTGGTTTTTCGTGATTTACCAACACTGATTACATTCCAAAGTTCATTACCACGCATAAAAGCATATCCTTCATTTTTTTAGTAGCATAGGGATGAGTACATCCTACTGAAAAACTTTTTGACTGTTTTGAGATAAATATATTCAAGTTTATCATTTCCTCCAGTATGCCATATTTCCTGACTTTTGAAAATCACTTTAATTTATAATAATCTATACTCCTCGCAATTCTTTCTCCAGTTTTACGATTAATTACTGTAAAGCGAATTCCATAATCACCAGGTTTCCACCAAGTCCCTTTTTTACCACCACTCCCCATATCTTGGGAAGCCTGAGAACCAAGATTTATATTTGTTGCCCTTGTCTGAACAGTAAATCCAAGGGTAAGCAAAGTTACTGAAAAAAGAAATATGAATGACTTTATCAGCTTTCTTACATTCATTTATACACTTACTCCATTTCTTCGATGAAAAAAAGAGAATGGAATTATCCATTCTCTAATGTTTACGTATCTACATCAACTATTCAAAGTCCATCCCTGCATCATCTTCAGGAGAGCCATCGCCTACACCGCCAGAACTTATTTGGATTTCACCGTTATTAAAATATCCTTCTTTGGCCATTTTCTCGACTTCCTCAACAGTAAGTCCCATGCTCTTTAGCATATTTTTCATTTGAAAGCTTTCTCACTATTATCAATCCACTTACCATTTTTCATCTTTAAGGCAGGAATTTATTATATCATTTATATCCTTCTTTCTTTTTCTGTTTACTTACTACTTTTCCTGACTTATCTTTTTACCACTGACTTATCAACTTTCACTTTATTTCCCTGTGATTGCTCAACAAACTTATCCGGAACATTCTTTTTATTAGCCTTCAGCTTTTTTTCTTAGGCTCATTCTTTGCCTCAAAAAGCCTTCTTTTCCCGAATCAGTAAGGGTTGCTTTATATTTGTCATTATCAGAGAGCTTCTTTTTATTGTTATTAAAAAGATTGGAGTAATCGATGCCATCAACTATAAATTCCTTATCTTTCTTCGCCTTTACTTTCTTAATTTTCTTTTCAGCGACCTTTTTTTCTTCTCAATCTTTTTCTTCAACTCAGCTTTCTTTTGAGTATAACTCTTGCCATTTTTAATAGCTATATCTGATTTTTGTATTGCTACGGTTTCCAGCTTAGCCTCTTGCTGGAACTGTTCTGCATTTTTATCAACCTGTTCTTTTTTCTCCAGCTCTTCAGCCATAACATTACTTTTTATTTTCATTGCGTGAGGTCAAATATGATGAACCTGTAAGCAATATCCCAAATGTAGCGACAATAATAGCACTTCCTATTATGATATTCTTTTTTTATTCATAACAGCCTTCCTTTCCTGTCATATTTAATATGACATCCCCAACTTCTTATGTCTACATTTTCATACTAATTGTACCATAAATGCCTTAAAAATATCAACATTATAGCATTCTTAGATTTTTATGTGGTATCAGTTATTTTTATACCACGTTTCTTGATTTCCTTTTTCTATCGCCTGTTCCACCAGGTTTTTTTATCAATAAGAGCATATTTCCTATCTTTTTGCAGGTCAAAAAAATAGGTTTTTATCTCATATTTCTTTAAAAAAATCGACAATGTTATCGGATATGCCATTGTCTAATAAAAGATTACTCACTGAATCAGAATTAATAAGGTTATCAAGATTTATACCATACTTACGTGCATATATAACAAACTCATCTAATTTAATATATCCAGTCTTGCGATTCAGATCACTCTGCTCATCAATTAAACCGTTATCGATATCTTCTATGAAATCAGGGAAGTCTCTTTTTCATAATTTTTCTTTGCAAGAGAGGCGATGATATGCTCTTCCCTGAATTTTCTTTTTTTCTAATAGCTTTTTTTTCGTTCAATATTAAGTACTTCCGATTTCAAAAGAAGAGGCATCATTTTTTTCCGGTTCGTCTTTCAGCTATGTACTTAAAAAAGGCTTGTAAGTACCATTTTTTTATTAGCCTGTGAACATTCTGCCTTGTTACTCCAAGCATACTGGCGGTCTCAGGAACTGTAAGCACTTCCTCTGAAAGCTCTTCCTTCTTATCCTTATAATCCATTATAATACCATCCGTTTCCTTTTTTTATATATACCGGGGCAAAAGTCGCTTAGTTCATCAATATTATATTCAAAAAATCTTTCTGCACACAAGTCCCTGTATATCATTAATCCCTCCTTTATTCTTTCAAAATCTATGTCCATACACTCTTCAATTGTGTTATCAGAACGTGCATATAGTTCAAGAAAAAAATGGTCTGTTTTGCAAGTTCAATATCCGGCATTGCCTTAAACTTGTCTTGATTTTCTATAGCAGTCTCCACCAACTCGTTAATATCATAGTCTAAAAATCATTTCATCATTCTTCATTTTTTTACCCTTTCCCTTTTTTTCCCTTTGTCTTTTCCGTCTTTCTTTTTTTACTTTTTATCTTTTTTTATTATCCTTTCCATCTTTCTCTTTCTTAACTTCTTCCTGCTTATTTATCGAATCTTCGCTTGTTGTGGTTTTTATCTCTACATCGTCTACAAGTGCTTTAGGCCTGCCAAATCCATAGAAATGCCCAATTGCCCATGACGAATTAGAATCACTTACCATGACAGTCGCAAAACCATAATCTGCTTCTATATATTTGTTGTTTCCAAGATATATACCCACATGGCTTGCTCCAATGAAGCCTTGTGTTCCTTGAAAAAATATCAAATCCCCAGGTCTTTCCTCGCCTTTTTTTACATGCTCTATATCGTTTGCCCAAAGTGTCCTACAGGTTGGCCTTGGATCTACTTGCTGTACTTTGCTGTTTCTCAAACAATAAGCAACAAATCCTGAACAATCAAAACTGTTTGGTCCGTTAGCACCCCACACATACGGCTTCCCAAGATGCTTATAAGATTCCGCTATCAGCTTTTGAGCTAGTACTGTATTGCTGCCAAAACTCATTAGCAGTTTTTCATCTAAAACGGTTAACGGAACCGGATAAACCACTGTATTCTTTTGGTCTTCAGACTTTTTGAAATTTTCTACAGTTTCTATCTCGTCATCAGAAAAATAAATCCGTAATGCATCAATTGGATTTTCAACCAGGTACTGCAAAAAAGCAATCACAAGAAATATAAATCCCAGTACTATGCCCGCAACTACCAACAACCCGCTGTTTCCATCTTTGTCTTTGCTGGTAACTTTGTCTACAGCGACTTTCTTAGCAATAGTAAGTATAGCTTTTACCTAATGCAACCATAAATTATTCCTTTCCTGCTCATTAAATTATTAATCATTAGTTTCAGCATTCTCAACGTTTTTTTCTTTCCATCTGCATTCTCAACAGTATCAACTACAACATTTACTGATAGCTTCTTTTCACCTGTTTTTTTGAAGTATAATTGTCTATATGCACTGCCCCACTTACCAGTATCCTTTGGCCTTTCTTAATATAACCTGTTACAAATTCTGCGCTTTGTCCAAATGCTGTACAGTTAAAAAAGTCTGTAGCAGCTTCTGTTCCATTTTTTTTGTTTCTGTCAACTGCTATTGAAAAATTACAATATTTTATACCATTGCCCTCTTTAATCTCCGTATCAGCTGTAATTCTTCCCATAAGTATTATTCTATTCATATTCTCCTCCAATCTACCATCTTGTCCGCCAGGTTGCTTTACTTTTTACTTCAAGCTCCAGGCTTGTAATTTCCTGTCCCATAAAGTATATGGGAACACTAACCTTCACTTTGCCATCAACACGATATTTACCGTCTATATCAGTTCCATCCTGCCGTATTTCTGCTTCAAAATCGCTCAACGAATATTCGTACCTGCTATCATTTATAACCCTTGATACTTCCTCACTTTCTAAAAACTTAGTTAATCCCAAAAGTCCTACAAGCTCATCTTCAATTTCTCCATAGTCTGTGGCATCAAAATAAATAGGCGCTTCATCTATTCCATATTCACCTTCATTTCCACCATTAAATCCACCTCCGTAGGCCTCTTCTTCTCTTACATTCTCATATATTTCGTCATAATTGTTTACAGCTACAGTTGTTAGGGCTCTTTCGTAAGCTGTGTCCACTGTCTTTAGTATATGACTTATTCGGCTGTATTCAAGGTAAACTGCCATTATTAGCATTATTGCCAGCAACACCCACATCATTGTAATATAAACACCCCCATAATTTTCCTGCAACTTATTTACTACCCTGTCAAATTCATTTTTAACGTAATTCGTTATCCTTTTTATCACTTATGATACACCTCACTTCTTGACAAGGCACTTGCTGAAATAGGTACTGAAAAAGGAACGCCAATTATATTTACACTATATTCATCATTTACCTTTACAGAAACAAGTGAATTAAGCTGTATTTCCTTATCCCGGTAAAACTCACATTCACTAAAATCCTCTGTAGCTGTTGACAGGCCTTCTGTGGTCTTGTATAGATTCATTCCGTCTATTACCTTATCATTTATTCCACCTTCAAGAGCTATCATTCTTGCTGTGTAGCTTGCATACTCATTTAAGGCCTTTATCTTTACAAAAACGGGGAAAAAATCTACTACAATTGCTAAAGCATAGCAATCACTAATATTGCGAACGTAAGTTCAATGTAGGTTCCTCCTTTGTTATCCCTTTTTAGATTAATGATTTTGTTTGTCATATACAGGATTCCTTTCTAAAACGGCTTTTCCAGCCCCATAACATACATAAGCATTATTACTACGTAGTTCATAACCATTACAACCAGGATAATAAGCTGGTATTTACCTACTTTCCTTGGCTGCATTGAAGCTATATCGTTTAATCTTTGAAGTTCTAATTGGTCAAGGTCTCTTGATAGAATCTCAAAATAAGTCACGGTATCATCACCTCTTACCGTTCCAATCAAACCTCTTACAATTTCCGACATTTTATCTATGCCAAGCTTCACCTCAAACCTTGTAAGGGCTGCGACATAATTGCTTGAATTCATATCGGCAACAAGTATTTTTAATTCTTCTCTTAATGCCTTATTTGCTCCTGGAATATATCTTCCAATGATTCCAAGTACATCGTGAGTTGCTTTTACTTCCTGCCCTATAACAGAACAGAATCTTGGAAGTTCATATTCTATTTCCCTTTTTTTATTAAGGTAATTTTTATTTAATGAGCTTTCAGTTACATAATATGAAAATGCCTAAACTACTGCAAAGCCAAATGTTGCCATTGGAAATACCGGCAACATAGCTATTCCAGGAATTAACATGATAACGGACTTTATAATATTTTCCGCTATAAATATTTTAGGTTCCTTTGACATCCCGTTTTCGCTATATCTTAACATATCTTTTAACTTTGCCTGTCTCATGTCATCAAGTTTTATATACCCGGACAATTTTATTGCCAAGTCATCTATAAGCCTTGATATCCCGCTTTCTTTTTCTTTTATGCCAACAATCTTAGCAGCTGTCTTATACGCTTTACCTGAAGCTCTCCCTGTAATAAAAAGCAATAACCTGTATATGCCGGTCATTATTAATATTACTGATACTAACTCTAACAGATAGACTGAATACACTTATTCTACCTCCTATAAGTAATTGGTTTTGTTAGGCTTAACACCCTAAATGTCACAAAGACTATAACTCCTATAGAAATTGCAACCATTATGTAGCCCGCAGTAGTATCTGTTACTATTCTATACCACTCTTTATTTAACAAATAGAATGCCGGCAGATTAACCAAATATATAGTTATCATCATAAAAAACTCTTTTACTGGTGCATAAATTAATCCATCCAGTCTTGCAGTAACGATTCTAATATTGGAAAGTTTCTTTACAATCCCGTAAAGTGTTGACTTTAATGTAATGTCATTTTGGCACTGAATAAGTGTATTACAATACTCTACAAAGACCGGTTCTGATATCTTTCCCCTAAGAGTGGCAAGGTTGCTTTTTATGTCCGGATTAATGTAATTACATTCATTCAAGAAACTCTGAAATATACCCTTGACCGGCTCATTTATATAATTAATATTTTCCTCTACTGCAAGTATTATATTTTCACTCCTTATATAACTGTTCGTGATGATTGAAAGTGCAGTTTCAAGCTCTTCACTAATTTTACGTTCTAGCCTGTTCGTGCTGAACTTTACAAACATAAACGGCGCCACTATAACAGATATAGAAAGAGGAATTGCAAGGTACGGATTTCCAATTGCCAAGCAAAACACAACTGAACCAAGGCTGCCAGCTACTGATGCAAAACAGATTAATTCAAACTTTTCATACTTGTTGGTTAGTATCAATAGCTTTTTCGTATCATTAATCAGTTTAATAAATTTGTTTTCTTTCTTTTTCCCCTTTGCTATAAGAATTCTTCTTTTTAATGTGTACTCCTGCTTTGCAAATATCTCGGTTATTTCTTTCTTTACGTCTGTTATGTGTATATTAAATAGTCTAAACAGGCCGTAAGTTATAAGGAAAAATACCGCAAGTTCTATTATAACCGTCATAATCCCTCCTTGTTTCCGTCTATATGAGCTTATCTAACAACTCTTTTGTAATGTTTTTATTTATAAGTCTCTCTTTAAGCTGCTTACTTATACCCTCCACTCTATCATATTTGCCCTTTATCACCATCTTATCATCTATCTTCTCATTGCTCTCCACTACATGCCTATAGAGTGTTTTAATTTGATACTTTTCCGCATCATCAAGATAACATTCGGTAATTTCCTTTATTCTCCTCACATTGTCCTCATCTTTTTGGATAAATACAACTATTGGGAATGCTTCCTTCACAAGTTCTAATAACTCTTTTTCATCCATTGATACTGCTTTTTTACAAAGAGTTACCATTCGTTTGTATGTAGCTCTACAGGAGGCTGCATGTGTGGTTGTAAGAACTGAATGCCCCGTTCTGCTTGCTTCCTGTGCCGCATTAGCTTCCTTGCCTTTCATTTCAGATACTACTATTACATCAGGGTTCATAGTTAATGCAGTTTCAAGAAGATTATCCTGGTCTACACTCTGTTTGTCATCTCCGCTTTTTCTTGTATGTGTGTGAATTACATTGTTTATGACCTTACCGTTGTCATCTCTTTTTGTAAGATCAAACTCCCTTACATCTTCTTCTATACAGAATATGCGCTTATTGTTATCTATATTTCCTGCAAGATACATAAGCAGAGTCGTTTTTCCACTTCCCGTTTCTCCGGTGATACAGATTGATACACCATATCTTGTGAGAATTGACAAGGTTTCAAGCATTTCTTCCGTAGCCGTTCCTCTTGTTATAAAATCAGTTCCCTTAAATTGCTTAGGATTTATGATACGTAATGAAGCACTTACTCCAGTACCCTTATCAATTACGCCATCTCCTAAAACAGTAAGCCTTATTCTGCTGTGTAAATGTCCACGCACAATTGGTCTTGACTGGTCTAAAATCAGGGTACTTTCTTGCTTTAACATTCTTTTTATGACATCAAGTGCATGTTCCGGGCTTCTAAATGTTTCAGGATAACTAATGATTTCACCATTATCATAATGAACCTTTATATCATCCCATCTATTAATGTTAATCTCTTCGATATCAGTTCTTCTTGTATCAAGTAGAGGTGTAAGAATTGAAAGCTCTGCCATTTCTTGATACAGTTTCTCAACAAGTCCTGTTAAGTTGTATCCCTCTACTTTTATCTTTTTCGTTTTTAATATACCTGGTTATTATGTTATTAAGCTGCTCTTTAATTACCTTATTTTTATTATTGCCGCCTAATAATTCTGCAAAATTAGTACTTATGTGATTCTGAAGTGTATTGAATAATGCTTCAAAATCCATAACTTTTAGATCATTTTCATACTGCCTATACTGTTCTCTATTATCTGTATTAGTCGCGATATTTGTAAATCTCTCCCTTAAAGACGCAGGTATTTTTTTTCATCATTCGTCATATCTTCCATCAGACTCCTCCTCTTTTGCTTTTAAATATTCCTATTTTTTTCTTTTTTTATTTTCCCTAACATCTTTCTCTTTTTCTTTCTTGATAGTTTCTTTCCTGATAGGTTTCTTTGGCTTTCAATTCTTTCTTTTTTACCGGATAGCTTGATTTCGCTGCATATATTTTCAGCAATAATTTTTTTAACTGTATCCTCATATTTTGAGCCTGCATTATGCATAAGCTGTCCTTCAAGATATGCCTGATATATTTTTTCATCATGATATAATCTATATAATATGTTTTCATAACTTTTTTCATATACCTCAGCAGCTTCTGCTGACATTATATCTGACAGTACACAAATATGGCTGCCCAGGTTAAATCTGCTGTCAGATATCATTGGTAAATTTGCTGCAAAATAAAGCCAAGCCTTACCTGATGAACCCATCAGCCTTATTACTCTATCTGACATCTCAAGTGCCGTAAGTGTTATTACCCCACCGTTGAGGTCCGAAGAGCAGTCCACTATTATATATTCAAAAAATGATGAAAGCCTGGACAAAACATTTACAATATTGTATTTTGTAAACACCGGGTATGAATATATGTTTTCACCTGGACTATAGGTGAGATATGCAAGATTATCTTTCTCTGTTGTCATCATATATTTAAGCATTTCATCATCATCTAAATCCATCTGCCACAAATTACCCATCGAAACCATTTCTGTTTCATCAGGATAAAAGCAAGGCGTATCATTGCTCTGAAGCCCGGCATATATAATTAGTGTCCGCTTTCCACTATCAGCAAGAATCCTGCCCATAACCGTTGAAAAAAGCGATTTACCTGAATTCATATTGCCCCACACACTTATTAACATTATGTGTTTTCCCTCCACTTCTTATTTCTTACTCGTTTCCTTCTTATTCTTTTTTTCAACATCTTTCATATCTTTTTTACTACTTTCTTTATTACCGTTGCCCTCTTCATTCTCTTTTACTGGCGACCTCATCACTACCAGGCTCGTTTTCCTCTTCCATCTCCTTAAAGATTCTATCCTGCTCATCAAGCGACTCTTTCTTTAGAGTCTCATTATTTCTGCATTTAAGAGCCACATGTATTCCTCTTTGATTTTCAAAGGAAGCAAGAAGCTCTGCCTGTATACTATTTACAAGCAAAGTTATTGTTGCAAGTTTCCCTTTTTCCTTTTCATCTTCATTCTTTACTTTATTGCTCTTATTATCCTTATCTTCGCCATCTTCTTCTGTCGTGCTTAGTACTTCTACGTATGTAAGTTCTTTAGGGATTTCTGTTATTGCCTCGTCCCCTTCTCCTCTTTTAGTTATAATTGTTACAATATCACCCTTTAACAATTTAGATGAGAGACCTGCAGCGTAAGACTGAACAGTTATTGATATCGCATATTTATCCGCTGGTATATCATTCAAATATGTATCTTCCTCTATAGGTTTATCCGAAATACCTTCATCTGTTATATAACTCCCCCTGTAAAAATCTGTTTTGGCATATTTACCATTTATTCTGACCATATCCTTTATTACATCAGTGCTTAATCCGTAAGCACCAACGGAAACAGTCTCTAGCTTATCCGCTGTGATTAGCTCACCCTCGCTTATCTTTTCTTTTACTCGTACCACTTCTTCCTGCTTTTCAAGTATGCCCCCATAAAGCGGAGTAAGTACAAACGCAGTAAGAAGTCCTAATATAATAGATACTATACCAATCAAAGCATGGTTTTTTGATTTTTTCATTCTTTCCTCCAATATGTCTATATCACAAATTTAGTTATTATAAGTGTTAATATGCCTGCCATTGCTATAAAAGGAACCATTGCTATTCCTTTTTTTAGTTCATCAGCTCTATTTGCAGCTTTCTTTACCGCCACAAAAATAAGCATACCTAGAAACATCAGCAGAAACCATAAAACAAGAACATAAGCTCCTTCTCCGGGTACAAGAAATAGCATATTAAAAAACATATACTTAATATCACCGCCACCCATTGCATTGAAAACTATTGCACTTGCTGTAATCAAAATCGAAACCGCCATTATTATTGCAAAGTTTATAATTTGATTATTAAGCCAACTCATTATTTCAATTTTATCATCTTCAATTATTATTCTTGCTATGTTGGATACTGACAAAAAAATCAGACTGATGTAGCTTTTATTCTGCACCAGCCTGAATCTAATATCATATATTGATGCCTTTATTGATATAACAACATAAAACATCAATATGAATAACTCGAGTGGGGTTACTCCTACATTACCCATTTTTCCCCCTTATAAGGGTAGTACTTCTTCGCCCAGTTAAATCTAAGCATTATCATTAGATAACCAATAACTGACAAATTACACTTATCTTTTACCACAAGCATTACTGTAGCTATTGGTATTAAAAACAATGCTTAGAGAGCTTATAAGTACTTGGCCAAGTACTACTCTTGTAAAAAAAGGCAATTGCGATATGAAAACGGTAGCGATATTAAAGTATATTTAAATTCGCTAAACCCAAAACCCTCAAAAAACTCTCTCCTGTTCTTAATCCCATACGGGATATAAACCATCTCTTCTTTACTATTATTTTCTTCCATATTTTAACCTCAACTTATGTATGACAAAATGGTTGCAGCAATACCCGTTATGGTATTTGCTAGTATTACAAAAATTATAAGATTCTTCATTTTCTTTTTGTATGATGCCCTGTCTTCTTCTGCATGTACATTGTGTATTAATATAAGAATCGCTCTTAACGCAGCACCTGAATTTATCATTATCAGTATTGCTGCTGTAAGTTTACCGACTATACCTGAATCATCTACTGACATTTGTCCGCCCTCCTATCATTTCTTAAATATACTCTTTAGTGAACTTACCAAGTGTGCACCACTGCTTGCCTTACTAATAAGGCCTCCATTTCCTGCACTTACCACAAGCAGTTCGGAAAGGAATGACGGAAGTTTAATCGCTGTAAGCTGAATCGCAATTGCAAATATAAAATTCTTAATTCCATTAATAGGTATCATTAATGACAAGAAAAACAAGAAAAATCTGCAATTCCAATGTTAAGGTTATCTGTACGATTTTCTTTACATAAGCCCTCCAGGCTACAGAATCAGCATTTAGCATGTCTAGTGCTGCAAGAGGAACACCTATTCTTAAGATGAACAGCTCAATTCCTCTTCCAAAAAATTGGATAACAAGCCTAATTGCATTGATTAGCAGTACTACAATAAATATAATAAACAAGAAGCCATTGTTTAAATCAACAAAAATTCAACAGCCCTGCCAAGAAATCCTTACCTGTAACATTACCAGTTATGGATTCTAAGAGCTTATTGAAAATATTTGTTGCAACTTCCACTCCATACCCATACGCTGAACTGAACCATACTATTACTACTGTCATTTTGATAAATGATGCAAGGAACACTACCGGATCCAAATCGCTGTCACCATCATTCCACAAAATATATATTTCAAAGCCCTTTTTTAAAAATAACATTATTGCTATCCCCAGTGAAAGAGCAACCATATAAGTATACAGCTTGTCAAATGAAAAATGATGGTGTCATGGATTTTATAGCTTTATCAAAGTTAAGATAATAGCTGAACGTATCTTCACCAAAATCTGTCATAGCTTCGAGAGTCTTTCGGACTATCCCGCCAAAGAAATCTTCGATTATTTTATCCATATTCTATTCTTTCTTAAAGCTTAGCTGAGATTAAATATTTCAGCTATCTTATTTTTTTAAGACCTATCAAAAATCTCAGTCTTAAATAAGGCGATAAGAGCACCAATAAAAAAATTAAGCCTATTACTACAGCTCCTATATATTTTATTGCCTCCTCCACCCAATTGGCACTATTATCCTTCAATTTATTTTTTTGGCTATTTCCACATAGGCCTCAGCCTTAACTGCAATGCCTGACATTATTTTTGTTTATAAAGTTATTCATAGTATTCTTCCTCTCTTTTTATTGAAAAATAAGATAATATTGTTTTGAATTAAACCTGTAACAGTAACAACTCCTACTGCTGAAATAAGCGCTATTGTAAGTCTGTTTTTTTCCACATTTTTCTGGTCTTGTTCATCTGCATTTGCTTTTCTTACAAAGAAATAAATTGCGACTAAACCACAAATAGTACCTCCTAACGATTGGGCTACAGTTATAGCATCATTTAATAACTTTTTACCTCCAGTTACAACCTTGTCATTTTCAAGACTTCCACCATCACCACCACCTCTTTTTTTGGCAGTTTCTGTTTTATCACCCTTATCTTTGGCATAACTGCTTACAGTAAATGCCGAACTTCTCGCCAAAATTACCACAAGTATCAGAACTGCTCTAGCTATAATCCTCTTAAATTGAAAATCCTGTACGGATAAGCTATACATATCCTTGTCCTCCTAACATAATATTACTAATTGTCTCATCTTTAATATTCCAGTACTCCTGCCTGTTCGGCAAGCGTTCTTTTCTAATTCTTTGCCTATAATATCTTAATTTTCTGTCTCTTTCTTTTGAACCCATGTTCAGAAGTTTTACATATTGCCATTTTGAAAAAAATCATCTGACTTCAATACGGCTGGGTTTATCTTACTAATCATGAGCAAATACGGAGAACTAAACAGAGCCAGTTCATTTACCTGCAAAAGGTTTCTTCCACTTAACTGCTTGCTAAAAGAAGAGTTTGCATTCTTATTTACTTCAGTTGAACCTGACAACGAATATGAAGAAACCGTATATTGCGACAGCTTAGCTGATAACAATTCCAGTGTTTCTTTGTTCCCGGTTCTTAGATATATCCATATCTGGCAGTTTCCATAAATTGTATCAGCTCCCTCTTTTTCATAAATTCTAATTAACTGTGAAAGGTCTTGAAGAAATAAATTAAATCTCACCCCTTTTCCTCGTGAAACTGTAATCATTTGCAGAAAATTAGGAATTGCAGGAAAGTTTCCAAACTCATCAAGAAGATAATTACATCTTATCTTTAGTCTTCCTCCAACAAGGTCAGCCATCTTTGACAACGCTTGATATTGCAATCCCACATACAGGGCGAAAGAATTTGATTATATGTGTCACGGTCTTCTGGCAGAATGATAAATACAGCCATTTTTCTTAATTGCAAGATGTTTAAGTTCAAATTCACCCTGACTCGTCATATCTGCTAATCGCTGTGATGTAAATAATTTCAACGTAGTTAGAGCAGATGTATAAAAAAACTTCCTCTGGTTCTGCTTGGTGCTATCTCACCAATAGCAAAGAGTCCTTTTGCAGGATGATGTTCATCAAGGTTTTTTTGAATATTCATTGATAGGAAGTACCATTTCTTTTCCTACCTGAATAGGCTTGCACATTTCAGCTAAAAAGTTATAGACATTGGCAAAAATTTTGATATTCCGGCCTGTGTTTATTATCATAAACAACGGCCATTATAGCTCCAGCAATTATAGAAGCCTCACCGTTCTGCCATATTGGCTCACCTTTTACTTCCCCTACAAGCTGTGAAGTTATATCCCATATAAGCTCTACAGCACCGTCAATATCGTCCTTATTAACAGCATCTATTACCGGCTTAAGGAAATTAAACCTTGTGCTTTTAAGTGGATTCTTAAAAATCAAGGTATACCACTTCATATCCAATACTTCTCAAAAAAATTCAGCTGTAAAATCACTAAGTTCACCCTTTATGTCCGTAACTACCATGTTTTCTCCAGCCAGCCCAAGATTTACAATACTTTGTAGAACCATAGTTCTAGTCTTTCCACTTCCGGTTTCTCCTATAGTTAAAGTATGTAAATCGTCATTTACAGATAATATCCTCTCCTTTCCATTTGATAAATTTTTCTTTTCCCAGTACCAGTCCGCCCTTATTAAATAGTCGCACCACCTCCTTTGGTTCTTTTTATATCGTAAGCGACTTTTATGTCTTTTTAATTGATGTATCCGTATTGTCGCTAACCTGTCTATCATTATCAGACGGATTTAAGCTGATTTCTCTTAACCGTCTCATAAGCTCTTCAGGTATTTCATCATGTGCAATTCCTTCAATATTGTCTATGTCCTGCATAAGAGCTTTCCTAATTTCCTCCATCTGATTTCTTGTAAGCCTTGGATTAAGCATATATTTTTCTATTAGTCTTTTGTTTTGTATTTTTGTCACTCTTATATGCTAACCTTATTTGTTTCAGCTTATCTGCACCATATATATTAAGAGCGAAAAGCTGTATGTGGCCACCAGATATTCCATCTTCAATGGCATACCTTATTTCTCTTAGCTGTTCTATGCTCTCATATCGCCTTTTTACCATATATTCATATATCAAATTTCTTTTTCAATATATTGCTAACCTTATTAACCGCAATAACTACTTCATTAAACTCTGGTCGCGTAAGTTTTGCATAGTATTCATCAAATTCAATATCCTTTATCTCACTTTGTTTCAGGTCATTAATTGATAAATTAGACTTAAGGATATATCTAATATCTTTTCTATTGCCCAAAACCTCTATTATTTCTTCTATATTCTTATTTTTTTTGTTTACATCTGCTTCACTTTCTAATAAAGTTCCAACATTTTGCTCCTGATCATCGTAAGAATCTAGTTCTTCAGCTGTTATTTTAGAAAGTTCTGCGTCTTCAGCCTCATTCATTTTATATACCTGGCAAAACTCATCATCATAATCAGACAACTTAAAATCTACATAATCCAAAAATTCTTCAACTTCTTTTTCTGTAGCAAATCTAGCACTTCCAAATTGTCCTTGCCCCGCTGGAACAGGAATGCAAATTTTGTCCGTAACTTGTATCAAATCACTAACATATTGTTTATCACCTATAATCCATACATAAACGGCTATTGCTATTGCTAATGCTTCGCTATACAGCCATATTTTTATATACTTAAATTCCATCAAATGAAACATCATAGTTTTGAGGTTTGGTATTTTATGATTTGAAAGCCCTGTAAACAAAGGGAACATCACATGAATTACAAGACTAATAAGCAAAAAAATACTAAAAATGGAAGTATATATTCTCACTTTTTCCTGCCTTACCTCTAACTATTTTTTTAGCTTCATCATTTACCATCCTTTTTAAGTTTATATTGCTTATCCCCTATACTATTTCAACTTATGTCTACATGTTGATTTTTTTGTATTTCTATCCCATTTCATACCCATCATTGAGTATTTCTTCATATAACTCTTCATGAACCGCATTTTTCTTCAACTAGGCTTTTTCAGATGTTCATTTACATCCTTACCTCTAAATATAAGCCTGCTTAGCATAAAGTTGCTTTCATATTTGTTTACAAATTTGTTTCTTGCTGCTTCTCCTGCCTCATCATTATCAAGAGCAAATTCTATGTTTTTTTGATTTGTGAGTTTTCATCAAGCATTCTATGCGCGCCTTTTTCTCCTACACCTCCAAGTGATAATAAATTATCAGGATTTAAGATATATCCCTCCTCAGCTTCTTGCTTCAAAGTCATATAGCTCATAAGGTCTATTGCTGATTCAAATACAACCAACTTATTGCTTCTTGGATTAGCAACTTTAAAAGCCAAATGATTTATCACTGTTCTTAGCTTCAGCTTTGAAAGGTTTGTTTTCAGCCGTTCCACGTATCATTGCATATTTTACTGAACCATCCTTTGCCTTACCTATAAAAAAACCATTCCACCTTTTATCATTTTCATAAAGCTCACCTCTTTTTTACAAAAAAATCGACTGTTTGCTTACCTATTTTTTTCTTGTTTTGATAAGATAAGCGTATAGTCTTTTAAATTGAGCTGTTTTTTTGCGGAAGCTCTATTTCTCCTTTTTAATTCTTCTTCAGTATCTATATTTTTTTGTTATTAGACCTTTCTTTATAATTTTTTTACTGCATTATCATAGCTTGCTGTCACAAAAATTATCTAATAGGTATTTAACACTGTCTTTCCACGTCTTTCCCTCAACATCAATTAAAAACTGTATTACACCTCCTCCACTTGAGTTACTAAAACAATGCCATTTGTTTTTCTCTGAATTAAAGAACAAACCACCATATCCTTCTATTTTTGTACTCATTCAGCCCAACTTTTTTTAGGCTGATATCCTAGATTTTCAACAAGCTCCTTTTAATCCTACAGAGCCAGCTGCATTGATTTCTTCATTACTAAACATCTTTCACCCCCAACATTATCTTTCGATTCCTTTAGTTTTTTTCGATTCCTCTTTATAAAACATCTTAGCCATGCTGCCTTTAGAGTGTTCTACAGGGTCGCTATCATTTTTCACCTCATCCTTTTCAAGTAATTTTTTTCTATATTACTTAAGGCATATAGATATTGTCTATTATCATTGAGCTTCTCTGTATTTTTTTAACACGCTTTTTTTCATTGTTACCCACTATATCTTGATTAGTTTTATTAACAGTTTCTTTTAGAGATTTTTTTCTTGCAAAATGCCTCGCTAGCTCCTCCTTTGTAAATGGAGTAAATCCTCTTTTAGGGAAACCTAACTTATCACTATTTATCTTCTTATCATTAAATATGTATGTTATATCCCTTCTTGACTCTGAAAGTCTAACATTAACCCCATTTTCGTTAAGTAACTTTATAAATTCCTCCATTGATGAGGATGACTCTTTAGCCTCCTTACATATATGAAAGACTTCTTTTTTCCATCCAACGCCTCTTTTTTTTCTGCTTGATATTCCGCATTTTTCAACATAGTTTTACCTCTCTTTTTGTTCTATCATTTATTATGCTGATGCCATAACTTAAAGCAATCTCATCTGACAACTGCTTCATTTTTTCCAGTTCTTGCTTTGTTTGTTGCCAAGACTTCCCATTCACTATATTCGTAGTGTTCACCACGAAATGCGTATGAATGTGTCTTGCATCAACATGAACCGCATACACTACTTGATATTCTTTAGAAATAAATAGAACTTGCAAATTCATCAGCGATTTTTTTGCAAGTTCTGGTGTTATTTTTACTATCCTTTGGGTCAAAAACTCTGAACATAGTGTACAACCATTCTTTTTACTTGTATCCTGCCTTGATATAGGCATTTTATTATAAGTCATCTTTGTAAGGACAAATTCGTTAAAGGCATTATTTTGATTAATAATGTTCCTACTGCCCATTAGTTCTTCTCTTGTTTTTATTCTCTTCTAAAAATATAATTGATTATATTTTTTTCATGTGCGTCGCCGTCTTATAAGAACTTCTTTTGCCCGTCTTATCTTTTTTTCCCACCACCCTTTCTATTACCGGCACTTGCTTGTCCCCCTTTAATTTCTATAAGATATCTTATAACTTCAGCAATCAATTCATTAAATTCCTTGAAATCTACAGTCTTCATTATACCTTGATTAGCAAGCATAACAATTTGATTTATATTACTTCCCAGCCTATTTATTTCTTTTTGCAAAACCTTTTAAACCATCAAAAAAACAACGGTGTTTTCGATGACTGCCTTTTTCTATATAACTACTTCGTGACATCAAACTTTTTTTGCATTTGAATCTATTTGCTTGAGAATGCCTTTTATCTAAAGTGATATGTACATCTACCGTTTCTCTTGTATTATTTATAACCTCTGTGTGTGTAGATTCATCTAAAACTTTAGAAATGCAATAAGCAGAGATTGATAATCCCCTGGCTCTTGCAAGTTCAGCTATTTTCTTTTTCTCTTCATCATTAACCCTTAGATATATCCGTTCTGTTTTCATTCTGCTCCTTTTAAAGGTCGCTTATATCATTCTATTCAATGTGCTTAATATTCTCTGAAAAAAATTATAATACCATTCATCTTTTAAACTCTTTTATTAAAGTCCATTCATTATTTTTTTCCATAAATCATAATAATGTCTCTGATGATGGTTTATTTTGAATAATATAATGCTTATTCTGGAAAAAAATCATATTTACCATAATTCTGTCATTTTCATTTTTTTTATCGGTAAAAACAGATATCTTAGCAGGTTAGCTTCTTTATCAATATAAAAAATTTCTTCGTTTTTTTCATGCCAAGATACTGCTCAAAGTTATATGTAAATATATTTCTTAGCACTATATGCAAATCTCCAATTAATTCTTTTTTGAACTGCGTCATATCTAAATCTGTAATTCCGCTCCAATCTGTGAATATTTCTGTTTTATACCCTTTGTACTCAGGCTCCTTTAATTTCTCATTATATTTTCTCATTTTATAGAAACGATATCTAGGCAAGCCAAATGTGCAAATATTTAATAATAATAGTAATGAAGCAATGACTAGCATAGTGTCTGTAAATGTCCATTCTCTCATATTGTATTTTCTCCTAATCCTCAGTTTTTTTATGTCAAAAATCATATTCTACTTTTTATTGTATTTTCAGGAACATATAGCTTAACTTTTATAAAACCAAATCCATCTTTAATAATCTCTGCGTACGCCTGTCCATTTTTAAGTGTTTCATATATAACAGTATTGTCAGCATCAAATCTTTTTAGTATAACACCGCCATCATCAAGGACCTGGTATGTCACGTAGTAATCTCTTTCCTCAAGCGTTCCATGTCCTAATGTAAAACTTCCCTCTAGACTACTTTTATATGTGATACTTTTTAAGAACACTTTAGAAACACTTAATTCATTTTTGAGTTTCTTAACATAACCAAGTGCTGCATTCCCTGCTAATATTATTATACATATAATAATATAACTTTTAACTAATAAATGTAATTTCGGTTCGTCATCACTGAACATATTGCTTATCTCCTTTATAAACACTTATATTTGTATGTAGATAAACATAAGTCAGCGTGCTGTATTATGTACTTGTTTTACTTCATACAGCATGCTGTATTATGTACTTGTTTTACCTCGTACAGCATGCTGTATTATGTACTTGTTTTACTTCATACAGCATGCTGTATTATGTACTTGTTTTACTTCATACAGCATGCTGTATTATGTGCTTGTTTTACTTCATACAGCATGCTGTATTATGTACTTGTTTTACTTCATACAGCATGCTGTATTATGTGCTTGTTTTACTCATACAACATGCTTGTATTATGTGCTTGCTTTTACTTAGTACAAGATGTCTGTATTATGTGCTTGCTTTTACTTAGTACAGCATGCTGTATTATGTGCTTGCTTTACTTAGTACAGCATGCTGTATTATGTGCTTGCTTTACTTCATTCAGCATGCTGTACTATGTCTTTATTTTTTGAGAAATAATCTTCTAAAAATTTTATCTAACAGCATAACAGTCTCATCCTTATTTTTTTGTCATGAAAAATACTTCTTAACAATTTTGTCAACGCTATTTTTCTTTCTCCTTTTTATTCTTGACAAATATGTTATCAAGGCTTTCTTTTGTCACCGTTTCAAGCTTTTTTTAATATCTAAACTGTTCTTTCTGTTAATCTTAGAATTTTTTTCCTCACGATAAAGATAAATTATCTTCTGTTCTTCTGGAGTCCTAAATGAAAGATTATACGCTGAGTCTATGTCAAATAATCCATCATTCAGATTATCTTTTTAGCCTTTTTATCTAACGTATTAATTTTTACTGTATTTTTGCTATCGACATTGGTGAAAGATTAAACTCTAGGGGTCGCCTTTTATTCTTACCAGTTAAACTTTCAATTTCCTCTTCCTTTCCCAGCAACTCATTTACTCTACTAATCAAATCAGTTCTAAGACCTTGTTTTTTTCTCAGCAAAGATAATAAGTTGCAATCACAAATGCTTTTTTTCACTTGGCAATAAGTCGTTTAAAAGACCTCTGATTCATATTACTTTCAGATACGATAATTTCAGCAGTAACATCATCAATATTTTTTTAATATTCTAACCGGAACTTTTTAAGAATCTCTCATCATTTTCAGCAAGTATTTTAGCAACATTATACCTGTTATGACCTGCCAAAATTTCATACTTTGAGTTTCCTTCTACTTCTCTTACTAATATGGGCTGTAATATTCCATGTCTAGATATGCTTCTTTTCATTTCCTCAAGCCGTTCCCCTTCATAAAGTTTGAATGGATTGTTACTATAAGGAATAAGCTCATAAATACTTATTTCAGTTAATCCGATGTCATCATTTACCGATTCTGTTGTAGAAGCAAAAATATTGTTTATTCCCAATTTCTCAGGTGTTTTTAATTTTTTATTGAAATCTTGCATTGTTCAACCACCTCTCTTGCAAATTCTTTATAGGCAGCTCCTGCCTTATTATTTTCATAAACTACCGGTCTGTTTTTCAGAACTGCTTCACCCACTTTAACAGTTCTAGGTATCTTTGTGCTATATATTTGTATTTCTTCCGAATATGTATTTGAAAGCAACTGTTCAACATATTTTGATACATTTGTATTTTCTGCATACATGGTTATCAATATGCCATCAATAGTCAATTCTTTATTGATTTTATTTTTTTAACAATACCTATAGAATTTAGTAACAGCTCCAATCCTTTGGCTGATAAATACTCTGCCGTTACCGGTATAATAACACTTCTACAAGTCGCTAGTGCATTTACAGTAAGCATGTCTAAACTTGGAGAACAATCAAGAATGATGTAATCATATTTTTGCCTCAACACATTCTATGATGTCCTTTAACCTATATTCCCTTGATATTGCTGTTACAAGCATTGTCTCAACTGATGACAATAAAATGTTACTAGGTATTATATCAAATTCCTCCTTATGGACTATTGCTTTTTTTCAACATCTAAGTCCTGTTCAGTTATACTTGAATGCATAAGCGTTGCTATTGTAATATCAATCTCATCAGGATTGTCCCAACCACTTGCAACGGTAAGTGATGCCTGTGGGTCAAAGTCTATAAGTAACACTTTCTTCTTACTTTCTTTCACCAGGCCCGCAGCAAGGTTTAATGAAGTTGTTGTTTTACCAACACCTCCTTTTTGATTCGCTATTGCAATAATTTTTGCCATTTTATTTTTCCTTCCTTTATTCTTTTAGAGGGTGTGGGATACTTCCCACTTCTGCCGTCAAGGTGCAACCTCAGAAAGTTTCTAATGTTGGAATAATGTGCGTGTACGCACATTATTCCAACATTAGGTAGCTTTGCAAAAAAACTTTAAATCTATCCAGCTTTCTCATACTCGTGCGGATACTGAAAAAGAATTTGCTAGCACTTAGTAAAGCATGCTGTATGATGTTATATTTTATTCTCTACTGTTCATTCATAAAATAAGTTGCAAACCTAAGTTTTATGCCTTGTACAAAGTAATTTGCATACATACAGCAGAATATACTTTCAGGAGTAAAAAGAGATATATCATCCTCATCAGTAAAAACCATTCCACAAATTAAAGGCTAATATACAGCTTTTCTTTGAGCTATCAGTTTGCCAGCCTTCATACAACCCCTCTGGAATTATCAAGTCTTCTTCAAAGTTAAATAACTGAGCTATATTCCTTTTAGCCTCATCTGAAATTCCTATCACATAAAAAAATGCTCTGTGATATTCATCATTTATTCTACACTTTTCAAGGCTTTCAAAAATAAAAATCTCTCGTGCTCCTTATCCTTAAAAAAACAATATTCATAGGTCTTGTCTCCTTTTTGCTGATGAAGATATAAAAAAATCATCAGTCCTTGTTAATAAGACTGATGATAATATATAATATTTATATATTTTATTATTTATATCTATTTGGGTAAAAATTTTTTTACTTCAAAAAGTAAATCTAATTTACATCTTGAGGTAAATCTAATTATCAAGCCTTTTTTTAAGAGTTTTTTTAGTGATGGCGACCATTTCTTCAGCTGAATATTCCCGCTGGTCAAAATTATTAAATCTATTATTCAATGGAGTTGGGCTGCTTTTTATGGAACTATCTCTATTTGTACTCCTTTGCCCTATATCTGACAAGAATATAGGGTTAGCAAGATAATTTTCAACACACTTCATTATATATCTGTATATGTTATAAATCTTATAGTTATTAAATTGTATTTTGCATATAATCATATCTACAACATTTTTGAGGTATTTCAACATCCTTTTGTTTAATAATCTCCCTCATTACAGACATAATTCTTTCACTATTAAGGCTATTATCTGATTCCATAGGGGCTATTATCAATCGGCGAAGTCTTCACTTCCACCGAACTTTTTTTGTAATTTGCTCTGTAGATTCATTCTGAAATTCTGAATTCCTTTTCACAAGCATCTGTATTCTTTTTCAGACATTGCTTGTGTGTATACATCTCTTTCAGTTATTTCATCGGATTCTGCCTTATATGAAAGTACATAAATATAAGAGGCCTTTCCCTGACCTCTTCTTTTTTTCTCTGTATATAGTTTAACTCCTCAAGCTCTTTAAATATTTTTCAAAACGGTTGGTTTACTTACATTTAGTATTTTCATAGCTTTATCTGTTGTGCAGTACACCACAATATTGCCGTTATCATCTTTTTACATTATTCTGCTCTGATAACCTTTTTGATACCTGTTAAATACGAATATAGTAATACCGCTTCTTTACTTAATGTACCTGCTGTAAGTAATTCCAAATCAACCTTAAGAAAAACCATAATTTTAATCTCCTTTATTCAAATTATAAAGGATATAACATAAATGCTATAAGTGTTTGAGCAAACATCTGGGAATTTCACCCTCTGCCTATTTCCAGCTTAGCAGACCTCAACTTGTTGGAGACTCTATCCATTTACTGTCATATGGCGTCATCTGACTGCTAACTCAGATGTAATATTCAGTGGTTTTTTTACTTGCTCTTCAATCTTACGTAAAAAAATATCTAATCATAACACTTGACATTTATCTCAAAAAAACATGTAAACTCACTCATGTAAGAGAAAAATTAGGTAGTGTTATAACAGAATGCGTCATAGCAGACACACTAATATTCGGCTAGGTAAATGGGAGATACCTTATAGCAAAATATTATTCTGTTATCAAGGAACGTAGGCTTTGAGGATTGAAATAAATCTTCAAAGCCTACGTTTATTTTTACTCTATCTTTAAAAATATGTGGTCATGGGGTCGAAGGAAGTAGTATCACCGGCTACTTGAGATCAGTTAAAAATACTTAATTGTCTCTTTGCTTATGGCTGTTAAGGTATCATCTAACACATCCTTTGCTTCATTCTCTTGGCTGACTTGGACATGGAATAATAAATTGCGGTATGACATTACTGCTCCAACAGCCTGCCCAGCCAGCTTTTTTTATTGATTTTGCTTAAATCATTATCCTTAGCATAAAAAGAATGTAAATTATCTCCAATGTAGTATTCATTGAAACTTATACCTAACCTAATTTGACTTGTGCTTTCTTTGTTTTCATATATAATGTATTCAAAGGTTGGCTCAGGAACAGTATCTGAATTTTCCATAATGAGGCTGTCACGAGAGTTAAATGTCCATTCCTTTCGAATATATAGCAGAAAATTGTGGCCTGTCTCATATTTTTTTTCATAACCTTTTAGTCTTAGATTCTCAGCCATATATTCATAAAACTTCTGATACTCATCAAAAAGACAGCATTATCTTTTCTTCTGATGGGGACGAATTTGAAGACTGTTTTGCTGACACAGAAGACTTCGATACATTAGTTTCAGTTTCTTTAGTTGAATTTATCCCCCTCGTATAGTTCCTGCTTATTATGAAATTGACAACTGTAAAAACCACCATCAGGACAACTAATCCTATAACAAATGCATTTCTTTTTTTATCCATAGTGTAAACCTCTTTTTATATAGTGTTTTAATCAATTTCTCCTAATTATAATTGTCGATAGAGCTACTCTACCAACTTTGTCTCCTTTCTCAAAAAGGCGCAAAAACCGCTTTTAACTAAAGTATACCAAGCAATTAAAAAATACCATGCCAAAGTGGATGTTATTTGTCCACTTCGGGTATGGTTTTAACTATAATCTTGACTATAGCGTTTTTTTATTTTTTTAGTTGTAAAAAAACTTCACCAAAAAAAGCTATCATAAAACATGTTTTTTTCATTTTCACTTGTATTTTTTTGTGGCAATTGTGCCCTTACTATGAAATCTCGCAATATTTTTATTCATCCCATTAAGGTCTTACTGGTATACCCCGTGGCCAGCATAAAGTACATTAAGCCCATTCCTATGTACAGTCCCACCAGCCCCAGTTCAAATACGGATATTGCAAAAATAAATTACTATACAGGATAATAAGGATATTATGGTAGAGTATTTTAAAATCCAAGTTTCATACCCTATACTTTGTAAAGTGTATTTGTAAACCTGGCTTACTGCATTAATTAACTGGATTAATAATGCAAAAAAATACATATCCCATATGCTTCAGTCAATAATTTAGAATCATCAGTAATAATCCCAAGTATATCAGGAAAAAAATAAAAAAATAATTCCTGTCAAAGTTAAAAATAATGAGTAAACTACATATGACCGCTGTCTTTGGATATCGATTTATTTCAGTATTTGATTGATTATTAAAATTTTGCGATACCAAAGTCATTGCGACTCCACCATAAGAATATGCCGGAAGTATGATAACTGAAGCGACTACTTCAAGTAAATTGTATACAGCAATAGAATATGTATCCAATCTTGTTACGATTGCTGTAATAAGCATAACAAACAGAGTAGACTCAACAAAATCCTGTCCCATAATAGGAAAAATATAATTTCATCATTTCCTTTATTTCATTTAGTTTTATCATAAATCTGAAATTAACTGTCTTATGCCTTTTGAAAAAAAGAAAAATAAATATTAGTACATTCAAAAGCAAGCCCTACAACAGTTCCAATTGCGCCTCCCTTCACTCCCAACCTTGGCATTCCAAATTTACCAAACACGAGTATATAATCAATTATAAAATTTACTGTTAAAGAAATTAGATTTGCTATAAGGCTTATATTCGTTTTTTTCAAATTTTTAAAAATATGATGAGAATAAGAATATAAGCATGTTCAGCCCTAATCCCCAACCCGCTATCGCTAAGTAATCATAAGCATATTCATGCACTTGTCCTTTCAACCCATAGAATTCTCTTAAAAACCAACTTCCAAATACTATCGAAATAATACCAAAGCCCACTCCTATAATTAACGCAAGACTAAAAAGCAGTCGAAAAAAATCCTACTTTGTTTAATATTATCTGCACTACCTATGGCTTTCCCAAAAAAATAATCACAAAAAGCTACAGATAGTGCTCCTAATGTTCCTGTAAGTAAATAAATCAGATTAGCCACTACGCCAACTGTCGCAAATCTTTCTACAGATAGTCTTCCTATTATTGCTTGGTCGGCAACACTAAATATCATTTGTCCAAACGAACCGGCTAATACCGGGAGCGCCATAGTATTCATTGTTTTAATTATTTCTTTGTCCGGCATTATTATCTATCTCCTCAATGTAGGTTTTATCTTATCGTATTCTCCTTATTATAATCCCATAGACAAAGTATAATAGACAAATTTTTGAAAACACCATACCAAATGTGGAAGTTTTTTATGTAAATTGATATTTTCAATGTAGCTCCTCCCCATACCACTTTTGAAAAGCCCTCCTTAAAGGGGCTTTTTGTCTTTCGCTGGCCTTCATCAAACATCTAATTCTGTAGCTCTGAATGTACTTTGACTTACTCTTCGTGTTATCCCCTGTAATTCTATCTAAGGTATAAGTTTTTTTCTTCAAGCAAAAAAATCCTAAAAAAATCTCCCCTCAGCGAGCTAATAGAATAGTTGATTGTCTTATCCGCATACTGTACCGCCTTTTCAAAACGATTTGTTTCTTCATAAGCCGAGCATAAGGTAACATAAAGCAACGCCAGAGGTATATAACGATATTTCATATTAACTTTACTTCTTTCGTAAGCCATGACAGTTTTTTCAAGCAATTCTATACTTTTATCAGTCTCACCAATGGCTTCATAGCAGACTGCTATACCATTGATTATAATAGCTTCTGCTCTACTGGGCACAAATCTACCGACATTATCAAGTCCCATTTCTCCTCTTATTATACTAAAGGCTTTTATTAATCTGTCTGCTACTTCATTAACATCACATTGCCTGATTCTTAGATCAAATAGTGCAGACATATACTCTACATATTGCCTGTTCTTCTTATTATCTAAGGGTATCCTCTGCTTTAATTCGTTAAACAGGTGCTCTGCCTCCCCATACTTCTGAAAGGTAGTTAGTTTTGCTATCTCCCTTTCCATATCAAGCAAGCGGAAATCATCAGTTATAATCCTACTTTCTACAGTCTCTGCCTCTATATTAAAATAATCCAGTATTTTTTGTATTGTTCCCCGCTTAGGCTTAGCCTTACCACATTCTATCCTTGAAATCGTCTTAACATCTATATCCAAATCATCTGCAAGCTTTTGCTGAGATATTCCTCTTATCACCCTTTCCTGCTTAACTATCTCTGAAATAATATTCACATTTCTCTGCTTGTATCCGGTAAGCAAATTAATATCATTAGTATTCCATTCAAATCCATATTCTTCATATAAATCTTTCAATGCATCCCGCATCTTCTTATAGTCTTGGTACAATGTTGTATTTATGTTTTTAGATATGAAAAGGATATTCTCCAATAGCTTTGATATATTTAGCAAAAAGCCCGTTACCTGTAAGCATTTGCTCAGCCTTTAAGATAATCTGCAAAGCCTCATCAGGTCTATTATTTTTCATATAGCTGTTTCCTACAATCAATGAAACTCTGCCATACAAATTGCACTTTATCTCCTCATCGTAAAAATGCCTCTCAATATAGTTAAGTATGGTAATTCCATATGTTTTTAAGCAGATTCTCACCCAGCTTTTCTTTATTATTAAGATATAAAGTAAGCAATATTAGCTCATTTTCTCCTAATAGATAATTCTCCAGTTTCTCTAAAGAAAACTCAGGCAATGTTAGTGTTAATGCTTGATAGTAACTTCTATCAGCCTCTACGAAATCACGGTATTTTTTTCTTCAGAGATAAATCCTTTTATCATTTTAATAAACTGCAAAATGTAAAGGGCTTTCTACGTCTGCTAACGCTTCATACTCTGTCAGTAGTTTGGATGCTTGATCATAGCTTTTTGATTTCAATTTCTCCAGTGAGTTTTTTTCTCTAAGTTCATACAATTCATAGTCCTTTTCATCCTGTATAAGCTCAACTTTATTATCAGACCTGCCTAACCTGCTTACAATCATATCAAGCACAAAAAAAGTCAGCCCCTCTTTCCCCAGCTTCAGTCCTTCTTATGACAGACTCTGAGCAGATTCCTTTCGCTAGTTTTTTTCTATACTAATATTTTGCTTAACACGCTCATATTTAATAAGTGCCCCTATTTTTACTATATTCATAAATCCCTCATACTCTGATTAACTTCACTAATATAACTCTACCTCTTAAGAGCTATAGTTTCATCTTCTTAATCATTACTTACCATTATACACGAAAAATATGCCACCATTTCAAAAGCCCCGCACATATAAGTGCAGGGCTTTTGATTACTAATGTTCAACTTCCATCTTTCTTTTTGCAAAGGTTGCAACAAGAATTAGGATTGCTCCTACTGAGTAGTACCAGCCATCAGGTATTATCGAGCTTGATGGTGATGTTTTAGCACTGTTTGCATTAAATCCGGCTAAAGGAGTACCATCCTCAGTAACCTCATATTCATTGTCTCCATCTGACTTTATCTCTCTTACAGCACTTCCTGATGCGGTAGCACTGTACTGCGTTACCTTTCCGGTATTTGTTTCATCATAAGCCGCAGAAGGCTTGGTTTTCGCATACACAGGACTTCCAAATCCTGCCAAAATAATCACTGAAATGAGTATAAATCGTACAACACTGCATTTATAATTTCGACACATAAAGTCCTCCTTCAACTTATTTTTTCTTTTATTACCACAATTCATAAAAAGCTTATATGCAAAGAATAAAAGTACAGTATTTGTGATGTTTTTTATAACTCCTCACACTTACTTATATCGGCTAATAAGTTAAAAAGTTAACACTTTAGGTCTATTATTTCTGTACAAAGGAAGTTAAACTGCTTATTATTCTCTATCCTCTTTACGCTTTCTTCCTGTAAACACAGCCATTAAGAGTAGCCCTGCTCCAAGCTCATAATACAAAAAGAGTTCCTGCTCCACCTGTTCTTGGGAGTCTTTTTCTTAGCTCTGTTTTTGTATAAAATGAGACAGAGGGGTACCATCATCTTTAAGTACGTACTCTTTCAGCTTGTCAGGCTTTTGTCTTCTTTACAAAATGTCCAAGAGGATAGCCGTCATCATCTATGACAATAATCTCATAACTGCTGTCCGGATCGTTTGGATCAGGAACATTGTCAAGATTGTAGGTAGGTATGTTGGGATTTGTATTATTGCCAGGTGTAGGATGTGGCTCTCTAGACTTCTCCGAAGTGCCCGGTTCACTTGGGCTTTCAGGAGCTGACGGGTCTGACGGCTGATTAGGATGTGTAGGTTTTACAGGCGTATTAGGTACGCTTTGGCTTTAACCGGTTTCTTTTGGAGCATTTGGTTTATCTTCACTAGGAGGATTGGAAGGATCTTTAGAATCATTAGGGTCTGTTTCACCTCCAGAAGGAGGTGCAATTCCACCGCCTCCGGATTCTGATGTTGACAAGTTGGTTATAGTCAGTTCATTGCCATCCTGAGTGACATTGCCATAATAGCCAAGTAACTCTATCATCCTGCCTACTTGAAGCTCAGTAACTCTTATTCTGTATTCTGTAGGATTTAACCTATATCCTTCAGGAGCTTTTAACTTCCTTAAGCACATAGTCACCTGAACTTATTCTGTCAAATTCAATCCTTCCTCCTGCATCAGTTGTCTTAGGTGAGCCGTACACCTGTACTCCATCCTTTGTTAGCTCAAATTTAGCCCCAGAGAGGAACTTATCCTTAGCCTGATTGGTCTTAAATATGGTAAGCTTATCAAAGCCCCATACCCTTCCTGATGAGGATACATTTACAGCATAGCCTACATCAGGCTTCTTGATCGCCTTTTCAGTCGTGTCTTCAAAAAGAGATACAGTATTTCTTACCTCTTCACCCGAATTAATCGGAGCACTGAAATCTGTTATGTAAGTAATCTTGTAGTTTGCATTACTGTTTGGCAGGTTGATAATAAACTTTCTGCCTGTATCTTCATACTTAAATATCTCAGAAAGATTATCTTTTATTTCACGCTGTGGTATAAACTTACCATTGTCATCTACGTTTCCCTCAAATATCCTAAAGTTATCTCCCTGGAATACGAGCTCAGGGCTGTTCTTTTTCTTCCTTACCATGATATTGTTACTAAGGCCATCCTCAAAATGCACCTTTTCACCTGCACTATAGGTCTTATATGGTCTGTAAACTATACTCCACTTTATAAAGCCTTTTTCAGCATACTTTGAGACATTTTCATCATAGGTTTTCCAGATGAATTCTTCGTTTACGTCCACTCCCTGATTGTCAGTTATCTTTACTTCTTTCTTTCTGTCACCGTCATTGGTATCTATCCACTTCTTTTCAGCGGTGATTTCAGCCTTGTTTACTATGTTTTCCCTTTTGTTTAGGTAGGAATCTACCTTACTAGGCTTTATACGCAGCTTAATAAGGATTACATAGGCCGCATCAAGCTTTGTAAACTTAAATATCAGCTTATTATGAGAAGCATCATTTGTAAATGTAAGCTTATCCGTACCAAGGGAAAGTGGTGAACCCTCTGCAAGTACAGTTGCATCAGCCTTTGCAGGGCTTGTTGTCGCTTTACCGCTATATATGAGGTAATCGTTGTTCCCTGTTTATCTTAGCAAGTTCAAAGTCCTCAGGGATGATGTCGGTAAGGGTAACTGCACCGAGGTCGCCATCTACATCGTTTACTCCTGCAGATTCACACTTATTCTGTAGATGATAGACTTATCTTCCCTGTTATAAGCCACTGCCTTATTGTCTTTGGCTGTTTTTTTGCAAAGATAGTCAAAGACATCATCATTTATTATATTGTTGCCTGCAGATACAGTTAGGTTGTTTACAAATCTCTTTTGTCGCATCCTTTGAAAGTGCCTGCTTGTTAAGCATCTTGGTGTTATACTTGGTTGCATTCGCTGCTTCTTCTATAAGGGTGCCATCAGGCTTAAAGAGATTCATAAAGTTATATACCGCTGTATCCCTTGTATCCATAACCTGCTTTGGCTCCACAAGCTTTTGACCTAAACTTAACTACAGTCTTTGTCCTATTATCCGGAAGTGCATCTCCTTTTGCAGGATCCATCTTTAATTCAAGCAAGTGTCCTACCAGCTTATCTGCATTATCCCTTATGGCATACACTTCGTACTCAATCCCTGAGTTATTTTCGAGAAGCGGTGAAGAAGGATTTACCAGCCTTTGATGATTCTGTGCATCCACACTTACTACCTTATCAAAGGTAGTAAGATTTGTTTTAAGTGTTTTTATGGTTGTGTCATTTAAGCCTGTTATCTTGTAGCCTGTCTCCAGACCCTTTCTGTTTGCTTTTACATCATTGTCAAATATAAAGGTATCGTAAATGTAGTAAGTATTAGTATCTGCATTTTCTCTTACAAAGTTTGCACTCCACTCGGTTTCAAATGCAGCCCTTCTTATCTTGACACCTGAATTCTCCTCAAGTCTTCTATCAGCTTCATTTTCAGTCTCTCCAGGTTCAAGCTCGTATATTTTGGCTATCTTTTCTAACTTTTTCTTACCGATTTTGGCAACTGCAGGGAACTTGACTCTTTCATTCACTCCGCCCCAGCCTATGATGGCATCATTCTTAAATTCATAATAGTTGTCCTGAAGGGTTAATTCATTAGTAACTATGGTAAGTCTTGTCTTTTTTTAGTCACGCTTGGGATGGTATACTCATCATTATCAGTACCGGTAGGATTAACGTTATGTTTGGTTTCTGACCAATCTCCTTTAGTTTCATCCCATACCTGATAGTAGCTCTCTTTTCTAGTCTGAGCAATGTTTCCGATAGTTGAATTAGCAAGCTTGTCTTTAATAGTTACCGTTCCAAGGTTTGCATCAGGCTCATTGAACACAATTCTCCAGGTAATGCTTTTGTTATCTGCTGATGTAAGCCCTTCCTTCTTTCCAAAAAGGAATGAGCTTTACCGTTGCTTCATTAGTCTTACTTTCTAACTTTCCATCCTTGTATAGCTCTGCGCTGTTTTTATAAACCTTACCATACTTGTATTCATCATTTGATATATTGGTACTGAATTTAATCACTGCCCTTCCTATGTCAGGAGCTTGTACATCAGATGGCTTTATGGTGTATTTAAGCACCTTGTCTGTATAGCTATCAGGGTTCACAGGTTGTTCGTTGATAGTTAAAGAGCCACTCTTATACTCACCAACCTTTGAAAGGTCGTCACTAAATACATAGTCCTTAAGGCTTAGCTGATAATTAACTGAGCCAAGTATCTTTTTATCAACTGTCACTGTCCAGTCCACAGTTCCGCTAGGTATGTTTAGTTCAGCTTTTTTCTCAGTCCTTAGGTCTTCCTTGGTATCATCTACGTCAACTTCGTAGTCTGAGATCTTTACCTTACTATTACCTGCAGGAGCCTCTAGTTTGTTGACATCTACTCTTAGCTTAACTACTGCTTTTATCTCAATCTCATCCTGGTCAAACATAACAGGATCAGCTTCTGAGAAATCAAATCTAACCTTAACCTTACCTTGTGCGTCTGTCACAAAAGAAGTCTTACATATATTCTTACCTCTAATTTCAACAGGACTTAGAGCAATGTCGGGCTTAGTGTACTCTTCTTTACTAAGAACTCCATTAGGCAGTATAAACGGTGCACCAAGTTCATATTCTACATACGAATTATCGGTTATATGATGTGTAGCATTTTTGTCAAATTTGAACTTATCCTTGATTGTAGCCGTTATATCAGTAGTCAAATCTACTTTATTATTACCAGTCTGCGTGATTTCCTGTCCATTTTGGAAAAAAATACTATGCTGTGGCCTAGAACGACCGGAGTATTGGTTACATTATCCGTTGCAGGAGGAGCCGTACTTACATATGAAGGCACGCTAAGTCCTGATAAAACTAATCCGATTATAAGTATGAAGCTTAAAAAAACTACCTCTATATTTTTTTTCCACATAAATTTCTCCTCTAGTTATCATAGTAAGTCATATTATAGTGATACAGATTGTAGACTTCTTAAGTCGCATCTTCATAAAGACTTGTTTTTTTAGCAAAAAAATACATAAATATCATAATTATATATCGGATGATAATCCAAAGTAATTAATACCATCTCTTGTTTTCTCAATATTTTGCATATTTGTACATTTACTTTTTTTATGATTGTTATATAATTAGGTTGAGAATTTTTACTTTATTTTGTTCAGACCAGAAAGGAAATATTATGTCTTTTGATGGAACAGTGGTGGCAGGCATAACCTATGAGCTTCGCACCTGCCTTACCGGTGGTTATATTACAAAAATAGCACAGCCTGAAAAGGACGCACTTGTGCTTACCGTTAAAAATAACAGAACTCAATATAGACTTTTTTTATCTGCCAATGCTTCTCTTCCTCTTGCGTACATCACAGAGGAGAGTGCAAGTCGCCTATGACGGCTCCGAACTTTTGCATGCTTCTTAGGAAACATCTGGGAAGTGCTAAAATACTTGACATCTCACAGCCGGAGCTTGAAAGAATAATAAGAATTAAGACCGAGCATTTGGATGAGATGGGCGACCTCTCAGTTAAACAGTTAGTCATAGAGCTAATGGGAAAAATACAGCAATATCATCCTCCTCGATGATGAAGAAAAAAGTAATAGACAGTATAAAAACATGTATCCCTGCTTGTTAGCTCAGTAAGGGAGATACTGCCGGGGAGAAGCTACTTTGTGCCTGAGCAGGAGGGTAGGATAAACCCCTTTGATGCTGATTATGACTACTTTGTAAATGTGATAGCAGGGAAGCCAAATGCTATAGGAAAGGCAATTTATACCTCACTTACGGGCTTCTCTCCTCAGATAGCTAATGAAATCTGCTCTCTTTCAGGGCTTGACGCAGACCAGTCAACAGCCTCGCTTAATGCAGAGAATATAAATGAGCTTTTTAAGAATTTTAGTAAATTTATAAGTCTCATCCAAAAAGGTGAATTCACCCCTACAATATACTATGGTAATAACCTCGAGCCTAAGGCTTTTCGTCGCTTTTTCTCTCAGCATTTATGAGACTATGGAGAGTAAGACCTTTTTCCAGTCTTTCATCCCTCCTTGAGGAGTTCTACAATTCAAAGGATAAGAATGACAGAATGAGGCAAAAGTCAGCAGACCTAAGAAAGCTCATAACCAACGCCATATCGAGGACTGCAAACAAGCTGGATATATTTGCTAAGCAGCTTAGAGATACCGAAAATAGAGATAAATTCAGGATATACGGAGAGCTTATCACCACCTACGGTTATCAGGCAAAGGAGGGAGATAAGGTGCTTACCTGTACCGATTACTATTCAGGTGAGGAAGTTAATATAAGCCTTGATACCACCATCCCTGTGATGGCAAATGCCAAGAAATACTTTGATAAATATGCCCGTCTTAAAAAGAACTTATGAGGCTGTGATTTCACAGCAAGAGGAGGCCGAGGCTGAATTAAGCCATCTAGAGTCCATCAAGATGTCACTTGAATTAGCAGAAAATGAGGAAGACCTTGCAGAAATCAGAAAAAGAGCTTGAAAGTGCAGGCTATGCCAAGAAAACAGGAATAAGCTCTAAAAAGGGTAAGGCAAAAGAGGCTAAGGGTACTCCACTTCACTTTGTATCAAGCGATGGTTTTGACATCTATGTAGGGAAAAATAATATACAAAATGATTATCTCACCTTTAAGTTAGCCACAAACAATGACTGGTGGTTCCATGCTAAAAAATGCGCAGGCTCTCATGTCCTCCTTGTGTCAGGCGGCAGAGAGGTTCCTGACAGAGCCTTTGAAGAGGCTGGAAAGCTTGCCCTTCACTACTCAAGTGTAAACACCTCATCCTCTCTAAAAGGTGACGGAACTAAGCATGACGTGGACTATGTACAGAAAAAGGAGATAAAGAAGCCAAACGGTGCAAAACCCGGCTTTGTAGTTTACTACACCAATTATTCACTTACAACTGATTCTGATATATCAGAACTTAGACAGATATAGGAGGCAGATATGATAATAGCAGATATGCACACACATTCAGATTTTTCGGGAGATTCGGAAACTCCTATGGAGAAACAGGCTGAAAAAGCTGTTAAACTAGGTCTGAAACATTATTGTTTTACCGACCACGAAGACCTGTATTACCCTGAGGTACAGGATGAATATGGTAATCCCGTCAATATATTTAAGCTAGATGTTCCTAATTATATCACCAAGATAAAAGAGGTTAAAAATAATTTTGACGGGAAGTTAAACATCCTTACAGGCATAGAGCTTGGACTTTGTGAAAAGGCCTTGCCTGAATACGAGGAGTTATTAAAGGAGAATAACTTTGACTTTTGTCATTGGCTCCATCCACCTGATAGACGGAATGGATCCTTATTATCCGAATTTTTTTGGCTATACCACGACAGCAAAAAAATGCTGTGCAGAGATATTTTACTATAATGCTTGAAATGATAAACAAGTTTACCGACTTTGACACCTTGGGTCATCTTGATTATATCTTTAGATACATAAGAGATGAGGCAGGGAACCCTGGCGAATCCCACTATGCATACAGGGAATATGCCAGTCTCATAGATCCGATACTTAAGAGAGTAATTGAGCTTGATAAGGCTCTTGAGGTAAATACTGCAGGATATAAATACGGTCTTGGAGTGCCAAATCCACAGCCTGAGGTACTTAAACGCTATATAAAGCTTGGTGGCACAAAAATAACCATAGGCTCAGATGGCCATAAACCTGAACATCTTGCCTATGATTTTAATAAATGTGAAGCCCTCTTAAAGGAACTTGGTTTCGATGGATATTATATTTTTGAAAGCAGAAAGCCTATCAAAATTAGCTTCTGATAATTCTACCACCACAAACTACTTCGCCTGCCTCGTTGTAGACCACTAAGGTCTGCCCCGGGGCAGATGCTCTTTCTGCTCTAGAAACTCTGCCACCACCCTCTCTCCATCAAAAGAGAGCTTACAGTCACCACCCTTGTGGTTATATCTTATCTTTGCCATATAGGTCTTGTTTAGCGCTTCAATTTCTTCTCTGGTTTCAGCCATAAAGTTAACTCTTTCAGCCACTACTCTAGTGCTAAAGAGACCTTCATTGTCAGAAAGAACCACCTCGTTAGTCTCAGGTCTTATTTCCTTTACAAACATAGGCTTGCCAAAGGTGATACCGAGGCCTTTTCTCTGACCTACAGTATAATGAACTATTCCTCTGTGCTCTCCCAAAACGTTGCCGCTCACATCTATAAAGTTGCCCTTTTTAGCCACTATTCCATATTCATTTTCAAGATAGGCCGCATAATCTCCATCAGGTATGAAGCAAATCTCCATACTGTCAGGCTTTGAGGCTACCTCTATTCCTGCCTTTTGGGCTATCTTCCTAACCTCGCTCTTTTCGTAATCTCCTATAGGAAGCAGGGTTTTCTTTAACTGTTCCTGAGTAAGGTTACAAAGGGCATAGGTCTGGTCCTTTGCAGCCGTATGTGAGTTTGCTATAGAGTATCTCCCATTTGGAAGTTCCCTTATCTTGGCATAATGGCCTGTCGCCACATAGTCTGCTCCAAAAATTTGGGCTCCCTTAAAAAGAGCCTCCCACTTCACCATACGGTTACAAAGTGTGCAGGGATTAGGCGTTTGCCCATTCTTATACGAATCCGCAAAATAATCCATAACATTGTCACGGAATCTTCCTCTTACATCTATTATCTCGTATGGTATCCCAAGATGAGCTGCAACCTTTGCTGCATCCTCCTTTGCCTTGCTTCCAAGGCAGCCTCCATTTACCGTATCAATAGCTCCTTCAGTCCATATATCCATGGTAACACCATAAACCTCATAGCCCTCTTCCTTTAAGAGATAGGCAGCTACAGATGAATCCACTCCTCCGGACATTCCAACTACTATTTTTTTTGACATTTTTCTCCTTTATCTTCTGTTACATACGGGGCTTGCACTCTTATCCCCACCGTTTTCTTCTATCAGGTGTTTACCATCTCTTGCAAGCTCAGATATCATCAGGTTGTTAACCGCCTGATTGATACTGTCCGATATTCTCTTCCACACAAATTTGGTTATACAGGTATCAGCACCCTCACAAAAGTCGCCTGAGCCATCTATCTCGGCACAGTCAACCGGATTTAGGTCTCCTTCAAGAACTCTTAGCACCTCTCCTACAGAGATTTCCTCCGCAGGCCTTGCAAGCACATAGCCTCCTTGGGCACCTCTTAAGCTATTGACAATCCCTGCTTTTTTTAAGCATGGCTATAAGTCTCTCAAGATAGTTCTCCGATATACACTGTCTTGCCGCTATGCTGCTAACTGATGAAGCCTCATCATGCATAGCTATATCAAGTACGGCCTTTAGCCCATACCTACCTTTAGTAGAAATCTTCATTTAAATCTCCTATTTTTCACAGGTTCTCCCTGCTATATAAATATAAATAATCCTATGTTTCTTATAAAGCCTGACTTAAAAAAGCGGTTCTTAATAAGACTCACCCTTCTTCCTATAAATCCCCTATCCTTAAGCTTTACAAATTCTTCAGTTATCTTTTTCTTATCAGGAGGGAGGCTATCTCTAAAGTATAAGAGAAACTCCTCTGCCTGCTCTATATTTTGATAAATCCTCTGCCTTATTTCCTTAAACTTGCTGATTCTGCTTACAAAGTATGAGCCAAAGGTCTCTCCACCCACTACATTGCCTCCATGCTGCCTGTAGTATTCGGTAAATCCCTTAACTTCACCTACTCTCCCAAGTCCTGCAGCAATTAGTCCAAACCACCAGTCGTGCATCTTAGCCTTTTTATGTGGGAGAAGTCCCTTTTCTTCAGCTTTTAGCTCTGCATCCACCAAAGCTTTGTTCATCATAACAGTTCCACCTATGAATTTATTCTCCATAAGGAGGTAATTAAGGGCTATCTTAGTATTATCAACCTTTTTCTGCCTTAAAAATAAGAATCTGCCATCACTTTTAAGGTTTTTATCCGTAATTGCCACATCGGAAAACACAAGGGCAGGTCTCCCCCCTTCTATTTCCTTTATTTTAGCAAGGGAACGGCTTAGTTTATACTCCACCCACACATCATCCTGGTCAGAAAAACAAAAGTACTCTGCCTTAGGGTGCAAGCTCTCTTGCAACCCTCTTAATCCCATTAAAGAAGTTGCCTCGTCGCCCCAAAGTTCTCTCTGTTCTTTTTCAAAATATATCTTGTCAGGATAGCTTCTCACAAACTCCTTAACTATCTTCTCCGTATCATCCTTAGAGCCGTCATCAAAGATGAAAAGCTTCCAGTCCTTACAGTCACCCGCTATTATAGAGCCAATCTGCTCTTTGATGTATTTTTTTCGCCGTTATACACACCCATTATTATTGCAATCATTTAAAATAATCCTTATTCATACAGAATTTAAGCACCAGCTTCTTTGGCGACCTGTCATAGTTCTTGCCAAAGCTTTATAGCCCTATTAGCTTTGGCACCACTGTGAAATACAAGCTTTAGGAAGCAGATAAAACTTCCCCTTCCTTAATAGGTGGAGGGCAGTATCCTTTACAAGCCTGCCACCTTCCTTATATGAGGATACCTTTGAAAATACTTCTCTGTACTCCCTGTGAGAAGCCCCCAGGTCAAAGTTCCTGCTAAACTGCTGCCACAGGTTGTATTCGTGATAGTGGACCACCCTTGCATCTGCCTTATAAACTACCTTGTAGCCAAGCTCCATAACCTTAGCCGCCATCAGCATATCTTCGTTAAACACCGTAGGATGTACAAAGCCTCCTGCTTCCTCATAAATCTGCTTTTTGTAGGCAGCGCAGACATCGGAGCAAAACCAGGCCTTTATCCCCATAGTCTCTATATCCCCAGCCGTCTTAATCCTGTCTTTGTCAGGATAATTAAATTCTCTGGTGTATCTCTCTATCTCTCCTGCCTTTTCATCCGTTTCCTGTCTCGCGTAAGCTATGGCAACCTTTTTCATCACTAAAGGCAGAAAGCAGATTAGAAAAAAGCCTGCCATCCTTAGGTCTTGCATCCTGCGTCATACAGACAAAAATATCAGACTCAGACATCTTAGCCCCAAGTCTTCTGGTAGCACCATGGTCAAATTCCGACTTCTTGATATGGGTTACCTTCACAGGAAGTATAGCTTCAAATTCTTTTTTCCAGAATTTTTCTTCCGTATTGATTATATAAATGTTATCCGGCCTTAAGGTCTGGATGAGAATTCCCTTAAGTAGAGCCTTTAGCTCCTCCCCCGGTTTGTAGGTAGGTATAATAATATCAAAGGTCATAGTATTCTTCCTTCTCACTCTGTGTTAGGGCTTAGGCACCGTCTGATACCCTGTATCTTACGATAAAGATTGTTTCTCTTCTTGCATTCAATCTTTTTGTCAGCATTATAAAGTATATCAAATAGACATCTGTCTGTAAACATGGAAAGAGCCACAAAGCATTGCTGCCTTGTGGCTTTTCTTGTTTATAGGGGAAGTTTTGTTGGGCAAAGTTATTAAATATATCTATTATCTCTTGAGGTTGATAAGCTCTTCAAGAATTGAATCTGTTGTAGTGATTGTTCTTGAGTTAGCCTGGAAGCCTCTCTGTGTAGTAATCATATCTGTAAACTGTGCAGCAAGGTCTACGTTTGACATCTCAAGCATACCTGTGCTTATCTTGCCGCCTTCTGAGGTAACGTCTTTTTCCAACACCGTCAAATCTACCTGAGTTCATAGTCTCTACGAAGTTACTGTTACCTACAGACTCAAGACCTGCCGGGTTCTTGAAGTTTGCAACTGCAATCTGTGCAAGAAGCTTAAGATCTCCGTTGTCGTAAGAACCGTAAATCTTACCTGAGCTATCAATGGAAGCACCCTTTAAGGTACCCTTCATCTTACCCTTACCGTTACCGTCTACATCACCCATGGTTGACTCAATCTTAGATGATGTTGAGCTTGCAAACATTGTCATCTGTGAGAAATCAATCTCGATGTTCTTGAATGGGTTAGGTGACTTACCACCGATATTTAAAAACATTTTCTTAATTTTGGCGTTTTCATCAAGACCTGTTGAATCATAAGCAGGATCTGCTCCGTCAGCGACAAGGCTCTTGAACTTACCTGTAGTTCCGTCAAATACAGCCATAAATGCAAAGTTGTCAGCAAAAGTAAGCTTGCCGTCTGTTATATCAGGTGCTCCAACACCACTTAAATCCTGCTTTTCTGTGGTAACATTTGCACCCCAGCCTGTAGCCGTATATTCTGTAGTTCCAGTGTCATTGGTTGTAGCTGTATAAAGTATAGACTTACCATCTTTAAGTATATCCTTAAGCTCTATGTAGTAAGCATTGTCAGATACTGAACTCTGCTTCATATTAAACTTAGCTGTATACTCATATCCTAAGTTGTCATAGAAGTTAGTCTGGAAAGTACGGCCTGCTGAACCTGATGCAAGCTGTGTATCAGTCTTATCTATGTTTCCTGACATATAAGTCGCTGTTGTAGCTTCAGGATCTGTATACATATTTTCAGGTGCCATGATGTTAAGGTTAGATACAGGGCCCGGCTTAGTCTTTGTCTTGTCATCTGGATCTACCTGCCATCCCTGAACCTTAGCTCCGTCTGAAGTAGTAAGTGTACCGTCAGCATCTACTGTAAAAGCACCATTCTTTGTAAAATAAGTTCTTCCCGCATTCTTAGTAATAAAGAATGAATCTCCTGTAAGCATACAGTCGAATGCGTTGTTAGTTGCCTGAGAACCGCCTGCTCCTGATATATTCTTAGATATAGCAGAAACTCCTGCACCAAGACCGATCTGCTTTGAGTTAATACCTGCCACATCTGATTCCTTGTTAGGACCTGATGAAGACTGAGTAGTCTGATAGAAAACATCAGAAAATACTACTGAACTGGACTTAAATCCTACTGTATTAACGTTTGCAATATTGTTACCAATAACATCCATCTTGGTCTGGTGTACCTTAAGACCTGCAACACCAGAAAAAAGTGATCTCATCATAATAAATGACCTCCATATTAAACTTTTATTGTTTTGATAAGTGTTTCATCTGTCATTCAGAAACAAAAGCCTCCATAAAGGTCCGGCTTTAGCTTATCACAGCTCCATCAATATTTGTGAAAATCTTATCTTCACTATCTCCTACAGCAGTTACTACTGTGTTGTTTTTTACATTTACTATAAATGCAAGCTCATCAACTACTATAAGTGATTCTTTGATTCCCTTCTGCCTTGCTCTGTCAGTTCCTTCTGAAAGTCTTAACATCTGTTCATTTGAAAGATTGATATTACGACTGGCAAGTCTCTCATTGGCATGCTTTGAAAACTTGAGTGTTCCTTCGTCTTTTTGAGCCTGACTTAGAAGTACGTCTCTAAAGCTATTTCCCTTAAGGGTGGCCGCATCTAGATTTTTGTTTTCCTGCTTGCCAAGATATTTACCTCTAATCTGCTCAATGGAGCCCAAACTTCCATTGTTTATATTCACATCCTCACCTCCACAAAGATAATATCGGCTAATCTATGTTAAAAAGTTAACACCTTTTAACACTACTCCAAAATATTTTTCATAGGAAATATTATTGCAATCTCCTATGAAAAACTTTCGGGTTATTTCTGCCTGTAAAAATATTCGTTATTCGCTCATTTTCATAAAATGACTATGTACTCTTGGAGCAGGTAGGGCATATACCTTATATAATTAAGGAGTAGTTGTTGTATCTGCAGGTTTTGCGGCTCCAGAAGGTGCCGGGGTTGCGGCCTCTACAGGTTTTGCCGGTTCAACAGGCTTTGCTGGCTCAGCTGGCTTTGCCGGTTCAACTGGCTTTGCTGGCTCTGTCTTCTTTGGAAGATTGCCCTCAGATATAGTTACCGATAGATTGGTAGTACTATGTGTGCCAAAGTCATTGTTGAACTTAACATCTACCTGATAATGTCCCTTCTTTAAGTCCTTAAATGCATCCGGATATACATTTACCACTCCGTCTCCGTCAATAGTAAAGTTCTTAGCAGGTATGTCATTGCCGTTTATGCTAAGTGCAATACCTGTAGCCTTTCCTGCGCCTTCGCCCATATGTACCTGGAACTTCATAACTTCAGGATGGTCTTTATTAAACTTCAATTCCTTGTTTTCAACCTTAGGAATCACATTGCCCTTTATATAATCAGGATTAATGATTGACTGAAGGTCTGATGACGGATAAAGGTTGCCGTCAATTGAAAGATATGACTTGTTACCCTTAACCGATACAAAGTCAACCTTTCCGCTTATTGTAGATTCTTTGCCATCAGCATTCTTTGTTGCCACTATTACATCCTGACCGATTAGGCCAAATGCCTGTGAATTGGTCATAACGGCATTCATGTTCTGCATCTGTTCGAGTGTAGAGTAGGTTGCAAGCTGAGATACCCACTCGGTATTACTCTGTGGCTGCATAGGATCCTGGTTCTCCATCTGCGCACAAAGAAGCTTAAGAAATGAATCTTTACCAAGCTTATTTAGCTCGTCAGCAGTTTTAATTTTTTTCTATATTGTTGGTCTTGCTAATAACACCGTCTATTACCTGTGCCTGAAGACCCTGGTCAGTTCTTGTAGAACTGTAATTTGTATTAAAATCGCTCATATTCTACCTTTCTATAATTATGCACCGAGGTTAATATTGCTTCCTGTGTCTCCATCGGTATAGGCTCTTATAGCATCCTCAGGCGAAGTAAGTGCATAGTCTATTACATCTTCACCATCAATTGCAAAAGACCTGTTTCTTTTGCCGGAATGCTTCTTACCTTCTTCACCTGTATTCTTTCCCTGATCATTGCTTCCTATTCCATTTTCGCTAATCATGACAGAAACCTCTGATACCTTAAGTCCCTGGTTTTCAAAATTTAATTTAAGATCTGCAATCTGGCTTTCAAGTGCAGCCTTTGCCTGTGCATTTTCCACCCTAAACTCTGCCTGTAATATACCATTTTTAGAGGATACATTTACAGCTACCTTACCAAGCATGGCAGGTGTAAGCAGAAATTCAAGACTTGTCCTATCAGGTGCGTGCAGGTTCTTTATCTGGCTTGTTACCTGATTAAGTATATCTCTTGCTGTAGTTCCCTCAGGCAGTGAGTTGGTTCCTTCAAGCTTTTCTATATTTGCTGCAATATTGTCAAAAATGTTATGAGCAGGAGCAGAAACTCCTTCTACAGCAGCAGCCTGATTGTTCTCACGGGAATTAGAATTATTCTGTTCAAATCCTGACTGAGTATATGCATTTGCTACAGTGTTTTTTTATCTGCCATAGCAGAAAATGCTGCAAGTTCTTCTGCACTTGCGGTCTCATCTACTTCCTTACCAGAAGCCTCATCCTCCTTAGGTGCAGCAGCTTCTACATTATCACTCTTTACAAACTTTGTAAGTAGCTCGTCTGTTTTAACTGCAACCTCCTCAGGTATGGCTATTGTTGCCGGTACCTGTGCATCATCTGTGACTCCTTCTGTCATTCCGGAAGTCATTTGCCCCATCTCAGCAAGGTGAGCATTTATTATATCAGATATGTTTCCCAAATCCTTAAATGCCTCATCATTTGTGAGTATAGCTGAAATATCCGTAAGTCCGTTAGCTTCAGTAACAAGACCTTTCCAGCTGTTAATGTCCAGCAAATCTGCAGATGTTAAATTGTTAGTGGCAATATAATCTTTGACTGTTGTTTCGTCAATTCCTGTATTATTAGAAATCTGAGTAAACATACTTGCAAGTATTGCCATTAAGGACTTTGCCTTTTCATCCTGTCCTTCACCGCTTTTTGTCTCTTCAAGAGAAGCTCCAAGTGAATCCTCCTTAACAGTCTTATAACTATCATCCTTTACCTGATAAGCGTTGTCTTTCTTGTCAGTAGTCATATTGTCATTTGGCTTATTAGTTGTCTGATTGCTATCAGCCGTTACCTTGCTGTCTTCCTTGTAGTACTTTTCAGAGACTATGCTGTTGTTTCCCTTAGACTCCTTAGCACCGCCCTTAGATGCTGTTGCTCGCACTCTCTTTACCTAAGATGTCAGAGAATGAGCCATCCGCTTTGACGGACTGCACTTTAGCCTTAGAAGAAACCGCCGGTGAAACAGCATTAATCTGAGCTGTTACCATAAAAAATCTCCCTTCATTCCGTTATACATAGGGCATATAATATACCCTACAACTAATATCGGATCAAAGGGAGTAAAACTTAAGCTTATCTTGATTGCATAATTGAAATTTTTTTCGTTATCTTGGCAGCCATATTTGTATCCATCTTTGCCAGTATAGCTCCGGCATCTTTGGTCTTCATATGAAGTAAAATATTGGCAACCAAGTCAAGGTCTCCACCCATACCATTAAGTATGGCTGCAGCTTCCTCAGGCTTCATATTCTTATACATTTCTGCCTGTTCCACAAGCTTCTTTTCAGTATCCTGCTGTTCAACCACCTGCCTGTATATCTCAGCGAGCATTATCAGGATCTATAGATTCATAGTATTTCTTGTATTCTTCAGGATCAGGTGCCTTATCGTTAAAGACCACCTCTTTGTCAAACTTATCCTTCTCCTTCTGAAACTGGAGCTGGTTCTCTTCAAAGGTCTTGAGCCTTGCTACCTCAGCCTCCAGCTGGGCAAGGTAATTAGCATTGCCTTTCTTGGTTCCATTTGCTGCCGCAAGCTCGGCTTCAAGCTCACTTATTCTATCCATTGCCTCAGGAAGATTTTTGTAAGGATAATTATTCTCCTCTGCCGCCTGCTCATCAGGAATTTCAGGTAATATCTGATTGATACCCGGTATGTCTTTAAGCATTGGCCTAAGCACAGTGGAGCCAAAGCCACCCACATCATACTTTATAAGAAGGGCGAATATAGCAAGCCAAATGGCTACAATGAAAAGCACTATAATGATGGTAAGTATCCTGCTAAATATGCCTTCTTTTTCCTCACTTTTTTTCTTCTTGTCTTTCTTTTTTCCCTTAGACTGGCCTGAATCCTCTACTTCATCCAGATTGTCAAGCTCATCCATCTCATCTATATCAGCCATCTATCCTCCATTTTTCTGAATTTACATCAGATCCATATTTATAAGCTACAAGCTCGTCTACCATAGCAGCCTCCTCATATGCTACTTCTTTTACAAATCTGTTAAAATTCCGTTCTCTAAGTTTTTCCTGAATCTTTCTCTCCTTCATAGCCTCGCCCATCTTGTCCTGTTCAATGGCAACCTTACCCTCTGCCTTTTTTACTTCTATCTTCTGGCGGCTGATAACATCATCCATGCTCTCATAGGCAAGAGTTTTCATCCTTATTTTATGGACATTTAGCTTATTTTTACAGGATTCACGCAACTCCTCCTGATACTCGTTTTTTCTTTTATATAACTCTTTAAGCTTGTCCTCTTCCTCATTCAGGTTGATTCTGGCTGCAGCCAAGTCCATTTTCTGCTGTTCTTCAAGCTTCATCTTCAGTTCAAGGATGTTTTGCATCCTATACTTAAATTTCGCCATATTCCACCTTATTCTTTAATAAATGTTTAATGGATGGGATGAAGACTTATTCAGCCTCAGCAAATATCGACCTTAGTCCCTCTATCTCATCTTCAAACAAAAACTTTTCATCAGTACTCTGCATTAAAAACGCATTTACTTCTTTTATCTTGCTTATAGCAAAGTCAATATCAGGGTTAGCTCCTGCTTTGTACGCTCCTATATTGATAAGGTCCTCTGCTCCGTTATATGTAGCCATTACTGTCTTCATTGTACCTGCAAGTCTCTTATGCTCTTTGGTTACAATGGATGACATACATCTGGATACGCTTTGAAGTACATCTATGGCAGGATAATGGTTCTTCTGAGCCAAGGCTCTTGAAAGGATGAAGTGTCCATCAAGTATACCTCTTGCCGTATCAGCTATAGGCTCATTCATATCATCACCGTCTACAAGCACTGTGTACAAGCCTGTAATCGAGCCCTTATCTCCATTTCCCGCTCTTTCAAGGAGCTTAGGCATCTCCGAGTACACACTTGGAGGGTAACCCCTGGTTACAGGCGGTTCGCCGCTCGCAAGGCCTATCTCTCGCTGAGCCATAGAAAAACGGGTAAGCGAGTCCATCATAAGAAGCACATCCTCACCCTTGTCTCTAAAGAACTCTGCTATCGCAGTAGCTGTCTTTGCCGCCTTCTTTCTGATAAGTGCAGGCTGGTCGGAGGTAGCCACAACCACTACTGAGCGTTTCATACCCTCTTCTCCAAGGTCACGCTCTATGAACTCTCTAACCTCCCTGCCTCGCTCTCCTATTAGGGCAATCACATTGATGCTTGCCTTGGTATTTCTTGCAAACATACCCATAAGTGTACTCTTTCCTACACCTGAGCCTGCAAATATACCTACTCTCTGCCCCTTACCTATGGTAAGGAGAGAATCTACTGCCTTTACTCCAAGAGGGAGAACTTCCTCTATCATCTGCCTTGCGAAGGGATCAGGAGGCATAGCCTCAACTGAGTAGCTGTCCTCTTTCTCAAAGGTCCTATCAGATGCTATAGGCCTTCCCAGTCCGTCTACAGCCATTCCAAGCATATCGTAGCCTACTGCAACGTGAAAAGGAGCTCCTGTACTTTCAACAAGGCTCCCTATACCAACACCCTCAACATCTCCATAGGGCATCAGCAAAATACGGTTATCTCTGAATCCAACCACCTCTGCGTAGGTTCCCTTGCCGGATTTATTATTGGAATATATTATACATAAATCATTTATATTGGCACTAGGCCCAAGGGATTCAATTGTAAGCCCTATGAGCCTTGTAACCTTGCCGTACTTTTTTTCCAGTGGCTGGTCTAAAAGGGAATAATACTTATTTACGTTGAACAATACTATTACCCTCCTATCTTGTTAATCATCCTTTTTTTTGCCTCCTCCTGCAAGAAGCCTTATGGAATTGACAAGAGTTGTAAGTCTTGTATCAAGTCCGGTATCAATAACACAGGAGTCAGTCTCTATCTTACAGCTGTTAAGAGGAAGAACCGGATCCGCTATTATCTCTATATTTACACGGTCTCCTACTATCTCTCTTATGTAACTTTCTCTGGTGCTTACATACTCATACTGCTCCTTAGGTACGTGAATGACATAAAAGCGGCTGGAGTCTGCATTATTTATAGCAGCTACAAGCATGTTATATATGACAGCCTCGTACTCGTTAGCAACTATTCCTGTAAGCCTCTCAACATAATTGATTACAAGCTCTGCAAATATAGGCTCAAGACGCTCTATCTCTGCATTCATTTCTTCCCTAAGCTTTGCTTTTTCGTCCTCAATCTCAAGGAGCTTGTTCTCATATTCTTCCTTAGCCCTAAGCTGTCCTTCCTTGTAACCTTCCTCAGAGGCAGCTTCTCTAAGGCTTTTCTCCTTTATTTTGGCTTCTTTTACAGCCTGATTCATTATCTGCTTTTTCTGCTCCTCAGCCTCTTTTATAATCTCAGCAAGACGCCTCCTTGCCTCCTCCTCAATCTCCTCAGGAGAAAGCTTTGGCTGTTCTTCTACTGCTATTTCAGGCGAAACTTCAGCCAAAGGCTCTATCTTTCTTACTTCAGGCTCATTTGATGCCATTTCTTCCTGTTCTTTAACAAGATTTGAAAAATAAGAACCAACCCTTGAATTAGAGTCTATTACAAAGCTCGAAGCTTCTTCTCTGGCTCTTGAGCCTTTTATAATATTAGACAATTATCTCGTCTCCTCCACCACGTGAAATAATAATTTCTCCTGAATCTTCAAGCTTTCTTATGATGTTAACAATCTTCTGCTGTGCCTCTTCCACATCCTTAACACGCACAGGTCCCATAAATTCCATCTCTTCCTTTATCATAGAAGCAAGGCGCTTTGAAAGGTTGGTAAATATAGCAGTCTGAACCTCTTCGCTTACATTCTTTAGAGAAATGGAGAGGTCGTTGTTGTCAACATCACGAAGTACACGCTGAATTGACTTGTTGTCAAGCAGCAGGATATCCTCGAATACGAACATCTTCCTGCGGATCTGGTCAGCAAGCTCAGGCTCTTCAATTTCAAGAGTCTCCATAATATGCTTCTCTGTACCACGGTCAACTGTGTTGAGGATTTCAACAATACTGTCCACACCGCCAACAATAGTATAATCCTGATTGACAAGAGAATTCAGTTTCTTTTCAAGCACGTCTTCCACTTCCTTTATAACATCAGGAGAAGTCCTATCCATAGTAGCTATACGCCTTGCAACGTCAGGGTCGCTTCTCAGGTGGGAGTGAAGACACTACCGCGATGCCTGTGATGTTGGCAGGTAAGAAAGTATGAGTGCTATGGTCTGAGGATGTTCGTCCTGTATAAAGCTTAAGAGCTGTGATGCGTCTGCTTTTTCTTACAAATTCAAAAGGCCTAACCTGTAAGCTTGCAGTAAAGCTTACCAATAACCGTCTGGGCCTTGTCTGCTCCAAGAGCCTTCTCAAGAAGGTCTCTTGCATAACCGATACCGCCTTCTGAGATGTACTGCTGAGCCAGACATATTTCATAAAATTCATCTAAGACAGCATCCTTTATATCCGGAGCCACACTTCTTGTATTGGCTATCTCAAGCGTAAGCTCCTCTATTTCTTCATCTTTAAGATACCTAAACACTGATGATGATTTTTCAGTTCCGAGCGCAATCATAAGGATTGCACCCTTTTCAATACCTGTATATTCGCTATAAGTCTTGTTAGACATTATTTACCCCCATTCATCACTCAGCCAGTTACGAAGGAGCTGAGCTGTAGCCTCAGGATTCTCATCAACAAACTTCTCTATCATCTTTCTGGTCTCGGACTTATCAGAGAACTCAATATCGTCAAGTGACTGATTCTCCTTAGTTGTAGCAAGAAGCTGCTCAACAGAAAGTTCAGGTTCAAGTTCGACAACCTCAACAGGTGCAAGTCCCTTAAATACAACGAAGATGAGGAGAGCAACTATGAGAATTGCTAATACTAACATAAGTATGTTGGTAAATGTGAAGAAGCTTCCTCCCTCTTCAGGCTGGAATATAGGTACCTGCCAGGCAAGTATCTGAATATTAGCCTCTGGAACTCCCGTAGCCCTTGATACAAGGGTAATCACATTTGCCGGAACTGTAAGTTCTGTGGCAGCCTGATTGGCAAACATAAACTCGTCAAAGGTTGTGCCGTCAAGCTGTCCGTTCTTCTTCATCTCTGCTTCATTGTAGTTCTTATAGGAAATGAGAGTTATGGCAATCGAAGACTCATTAGGCTTGATTGCGCCCATGGCCGCCTCTGTATTGGTTACCTTTTTATTTGGTAAATAGTCGTTTTCGGAGATTGCCACATTGCCCTTGGCGTTTGCGCCGTCCTGAACCATGTAGTCTGTCTCGCTGTTGGCATCTGTTCCCGGAGTTCCTCCGTTACCGTTGGAATTCTGGGCATCATAGGTATAGTCGTGTGACTTAAGTCCCTGCTCAGCACCCTCAGCAGGTGTGTATTCAGTATATACAGAGCTGATTTTATTCATGTCAAACGCAAAATTGGCTGCTACCTTTGCATCATCATAGGCAGGAAGCCCAACGAGCAGCTTGTATATTTCTTCTTTCTTCACTCCGGTGACATTTTTCTCATAATCGCTTATTGAGTTAATGCCTCCACTAAATACATCATTATCTGCACCATTAAAAAAAGCAGATTGCCATTTTGATCTGCTATGGTAATTGCCTTTGTACTGTCGTTTCCTACAGCACCTGCAAGAATATTCGCAATGGTCTTTGCATTCTCCTGCTTAAAATCACTGGTTACGGTAAGAATAACACTTACAGAAGTATCCTTAGTTTCTGCAAAAAGAGTATTACCTGTTGTCGGTGATGTGATTGAAACAACGGCATTTTCGATATTGTCCATATTTAAGAGAACCTGTTTCAACCAATCCTGCTTGTATATATTGGCCTTTTAGCTTCTTTTTCACTCTCAGTAGTCGAAAAGCTGTTGTCAAAAAGTTCATCGATTGACATTCCAATTGACGGAATATCATTCTTAGCTAGCACCAATAAGGCATTAGAATAATCTTTTTCATTTACCGATACTGTCAGTGCATCTGATGATAGGTCATAAGAAATCCCGTTATCCGTCAGGAGTTCGGTAATCTTTGCTGTATCAGCGGCTTTCTCAGCCCTGACCAGTGTCGTCATTACCGGTCTTGTGACAAAGTAGGATACCAATATGATTGCAAGAAAGACACCTACGCCCACAGCTATCATCAGTATTCTCTGCACAGGCGAATATTTATTCCAAAATTCTAAGAATCTTGCCGGAATCTTTCTCAATCGTTCTAAAAGCGTATTCATCTACAATCTTCTCCTCAGCAGTATATAAGTTAAATTAGAACTGAAGATTCATTATCTCTCTATAAGCACTCATTACTGCATTCCTGATGGCTACCGTATATTGTAGGGAAAGATTAGCTTTTCTCTGTGCAACCATAAGGTCCGCTATGTTGTCTGAATTGCCTAGTGCAAATTTCATTTCTTCCTGTTCCGCTGCGTTAGTGAGGTCATTGGTCTGTTTTACCATGTCAAGGGCTGATTTGAATATACTTTCAAACCCTTCTGTGCTTCCCTGAACTATACCGGCCTCGGAACTCTTAGTATTAACACCGTTAATATTTTTAAGTGGAACTAAACTACCTATTGCAGCAATATCCATTACAATCATCTCCAATATAATATAATTAAATTACGGTAAACTTAGCTGATTACTGGCCTCCGCCCATTTCGAGCGCTTTTAATATCATGTTTTTGGTCGCATTGAAGGCTGTTACGTTTGCCTCATAAGACCTTGTTGCATCTATCATATCTGTCATTTCCTGAACTGTGTTTTACATTTGGATACTCTACATATCCGTCTTCGTTTGCATCAGGATGTGAAGGATCGTATACAAGCCTTACAGGGCTCTCTGTATCTGTATATATCTTAGATACCTTTACTCCGTTGCCTACTCTTCCTGCTGTTCTAAGCAGAATCTGTGAAAAGCCTGTTACGTCTTTTTCCACGAATACTACATTTTTCCTTCTGTATACATGACCATTTTCGTCTCTTGTAGTATTTATATTAGCAATATTCTGCGCAATCACATCTGTTCTAAGTCGCTGAGCAGTCATACCTGTTGCGCTTATATCCATAGCTCCAAAAACTGACATTTACTCTACCTCGCTTCTTATAATATATCCAATGTTAATCTTACTGGCTTGTTGATGTTAAGGCTATCTTAAGTCTTGAAAACTCCTGTGTCATAGAATCTAACAGAGTATAATATCTGAGCTGGTTCTCTGCCAGATAGGTATTCTCTGTATGGATGTCTACGTTGTTCCCGTCAGCTCTATAGCTAAGACTTGAATAGTCTGTATAAGCAATGCCGTCAAGTCTGTCAAGGTCTGTGTTTGCAACCCTGCTTCTAAGATTGCCGCTCTTATAAGTTCCATTGCAAGATAGGACTCAAACTGCACATCCTTGCGCTTATATCCCGGGGTGTCATTGTTGGCGATATTATTGGAAATAATATTATTTCTCATCCAACTGGCATCTGCTGCCTTTCCCAGGACATTGATAAAATTATATGCATCCGATGCAATCATAATCATAACTCCTATACTATATACGTTTATATACCATTAAGGGTAAAAATAGCATATGCTAAAAAACGCATAGATATAGAGCATGCTAATTGTACCCTAACATATCTATTATAATATATTTTTCTCAAAATTACAACCTAAAATGGAAATTAGTTTTCAGAAATATACAAAGGGATTTAGCAAAAACCAAATCCCTCTGTACATAAATACCTTATTACTTGTTTTTTTAACCTTGGTTAATTCATCAAATACTACATCATTAAGCACCTTTATGTAGGTACCCTTCATACCCGAAGACCTCGACTCGATTACTCCCGCACTTTCAAACTTTCTAAGAGCATTTACAATAACCGATCTTGTGATTCCGACTCTATCAGCCACCTTACTTGCAACCAAAACACCCTCGTTGCCGTTTAATTCACTAAGAATATGGGTAATTGCCTCAAGCTCTGAGAAAGAAAGAGTATTTACAGCTGACTTAACAATCTGAATCTTTCTGCTCTCTTCGGCATTTTCTTCATTGACAGACCTCATAATCTCAAGTCCGACTACGGTAGTACCGTATTCTGCAAGGATAATGTCATCAATGTTGTAAGGTTCTTTTAACTTGTAGATAAACAGTGTTCCAAACCTATCACTGGCTATATCTATAGGAATGATTATAGCCTGATAATCATTAACTTCCTTGAATTCAAAGCCCAAGGTAATGAGGTTAACATTTTCTTTTGTTGACAGGATACTAAGCAGTCTCTCATTAAGGTCACTGTCTATATATGAGCCGACATTGTCCTTGATCAGTTCCTGGATAGCAGGAATGTCATCTCTGTTCTTAATTCCTAAAACCTTTCCTTTTTTGCTGAGTACGATGATATTTGAGTCAAGAATCTCACTTAACACCCCGCAAATATCATTGAAAACCACCATACGAGAATCATTGTTGTGAAGTAACTTGTTGATTTTTCTGGTCTTATCCAATAACTGAACACTCATTTTTAGCCCCTCCTGATGTTCTCTAAAAGAGATAAATTGAAGTTTACCATTCATTCAATATTGTTTTATGAAAATATAAAAAAACTTCTCATGTAGCAAATTCAGAATGAATATGTTTGTACACAATTATTGTACCACACAATTGTATTAATAATCAAGATAAATTAATTAATTGCTTAAATTATTAATTTATTTGCCCCATCCAAAAAGCATTTATTAATATATCTTATAAATTTTTTTAGCATTTTAATTCTGCTAAATCACACAATTTTAAGTACTTTAAAGCCCCTGAAAAATTGCAATTGTCATTCAGAGTGATGGTATTATTTATCCGCGTTTAGGAATCTCTCCCACAACTTTCTGACACTCTTTATTGGCACATACCAGTTTCCCGCCTTTTTTTCCACAGTATATGAACCACACATAGGACACTTTACCTCGGAAGGCTTCTGCCAGCTGATAAATTCGCAGTCGGGACTCTTCTCGCATGAGTAGAAAGGTCTGCCCTTCTTTGTCTTTCTTATAACAACCTCTGAGCCACATATAGGGCAGGCTACGCCAATCTTCTCAAGATAAGGCTTGGTAAATCTGCACTCAGGGAATCCCGGGCAGGCAAGAAACTTACCGTGAGGGCCATATTTTATAACCAGGTTTCTGCCGCAGTTAGGGCAGATTTCATCCGTAACCTCATCCTGAATCTCGATTTTCTCAAGGTTTTCTTCTTCCCTTTTGACCTCCTGCTCCAAATCCGGATAGAAGTTACGTACTATCTCCTTCCACTTGATATCTCCTGCCTCAACCTTATCAAGAAGTCCTTCCATAGTTGCAGTAAAGTTGGTATCTACTATCTCCGGAAAGGCAGCCACCATTATTCTATTTACTATAGTGCCGATTTCAGTAATGTAAATTGCCTTGTTTTCCTTAACCACGTACCTTCTTGCAAGAATTGTGGTAATTGTCGGTGCATAGGTACTAGGTCTTCCTATGCCAAGCTCTTCCAAGGTCTTTACAAGCGAAGCCTCGGTAAAGTGTGCCGGAGGCTGAGTAAAATGCTGAATAGCATCAAATTTATCAAATTTTATCTCAGTCTTTTCATCTATGCTTGCAGATATGCTGTCCTCTTCCTTCTCAAAGTCAGCTTCTACATATACCGACATAAAGCCGTCAAACTTAAGCTTAGATGCAGAAGCAGTAAAAATGTACTTGCCTGCTGCTATCTTTACACTCTTCATGTCATATATCGCAGGCTTCATTCTGCTTGCTATGAAACGCTTCCAAATCAGGGAATACAGCCTGAACTGGTCTCTTGAAAGAGACTCTTTTACAATGACAGGAGAGAAATCAGTATATGCAGGTCTTATAGCCTCGTGAGCATCCTGAATCTTCTTGCCCCTATTTTTAGCCTCCTGTGACTCTGAAAGGTACTTACTTCCATAAGCCTTATCTATATATTCTCTGGCAGCCTTGTCTGCTTCATCAGAAATTCTGGTCGAATCAGTACGAAGATATGAGATAAGTCCCACAAGCCCCTGTCCCTTAATCTCAACACCTTCATAGAGCTGCTGAGCTATACGCATGGTCTTCTGAGTAGAGAAGTTGAGGCTCTTTGAAGCCTCCTGCTGAAGAGTACTGGTTGTAAAAGGAAGAGGTGCCTTTCTCATTCTCTCGGAATTCTTAATCTCAGTAATCTTGTAAGAAGCCTTCTTAAGCTCCTTCATTATCTTGTCCATCTGGACCTTGGAATTAATAGCAAGCTTACCAGTCTCATCTCCGTAGAACTTGGCAACTACAGGCTTCTTAACTCCCTTAGCTAAAAGGTAAGCGTCTAAAGTCCAGTATTCCTCAGGGATGAAGTCATTAATCTTCTCTTCCCTGTCATATATAAGCTTAAGTGCAGCAGACTGTACTCTTCCTGCTGAAAGTCCTCTCTTTACCTTCTTCCAAAGAAGCGGGCTTATGCTGTATCCCACCATTCTATCGAGCACACGCCTTGCCTGCTGTGCATCTACAAGATCCATATCTATATCCCTTGGGGACTTTATAGCATTTTTTTAACTGCTGTCTTCGTGATTTCATTAAAAGTAATTCTTTTATATTTTCCTTCTTCAAGCTTAAGAGCATTGACAAGATGCCAGGAAATAGCCTCACCTTCGCGGTCCGGGTCAGTTGCAAGATAAACTTTATCGGACTTTTTTACAGCCTTTCTAAGAGTCTGGAGCAAGTCTCCCTTTCCCCTTATGGTTATATACTTTGGTTCATAATCATGTTCAACATCAATTCCCATCTGACTCTTAGGTAAATCTCTAACATGTCCCATGGAAGCAATAACTTCATAATTTGTACCAAGGTATTTTTTTAATCGTCTTTGCTTTTGCCGGTGATTCAACTATTACCAAATACTTAGACATCCTATTCTTCTTCCTCTCCTTAAATCCTTATCAAAACTTCAGACACCCTATGATACAGGAGTACTTAAACTTCTCTTTAATCAAATTCCATACTTTTTTTACTCTTGTATCATATATAAGACGGAACAGCTACAAAGTACTCAAAAGCTTGTCCGCCCTCACATATCCCTTAAATTCCAGTCTGAGTAGTATAGTAAAAAAAGCTCTCCTTCATCCAGTCCCTGTTTCAGATAAAAATTTCAGAAATATGCTTTGGTATCAAACAGAGGGTAGAATACACTATTTTTTTCGTTGCTTTCAAGTGTTAAATTTTGAAGGCATTCCTGTTTTGCATTTAAAATGGGAAAATCAAAGTCCTCAAGTATGTCATTCACATCGCTTACAAGCTTTGGCTCCATACTGAATAAGTTTGTTGGTGCCACGGCTTAGAGGCTCCTCACTTCTTCCGGGCAGGGCATATATATTTTTCCCCTGCTCAAGCCCCATGTCTGCTGTTATTAAGCTCCCGCTTTTCTCTCTGGCTTCTACCACAAAGACTCCATCGGATAGTCCGCTTATTATGCGGTTTCTTTGTGGAAAAATTCGCCCTCACAGGTGTCGTTCCTATAGGAAATTCAGAGATTATTCCTCCTTTTTCAATAATGGACAGATACAGCTCTATGTTGTTTGCAGGATAGCAGATATCTACGCCACAGCCAAGAATGGCATAGGTCTTGCCTTTTTTTCCCCTTTTTAGTGCACCGTTATGTGCAGAGGAGTCAATTCCCAAAAGCCATCTCAGCTCACCACGCTTACTCCGTTATTAGATAACTCCTCGGATATTTTCCCTGCATAATACAAGCCTTTCTCTGTAGCATCTCTTGAGCCCACCACACTTATTATTTTTTCTTCATTTTTTGGTAAGCTACCCTTATAAAATAATCCTATGGGTGATGAACAGATATTTCTCAGCTTATCAGGATAGTCTTTATTAAAAATAATGAGTATACTTTATTCCCTTTTCTACCATGTTCGCATACTTATCTTCTATTTCGGACATATTAGAGAGAAACCTGAGCCTTTCAAGCTGTTTTTCTCCTATCCCTTTGATATTGCCATACTTTCCCTTGCTTATGGCAGAGTGAGCCTCAGCTAAGCTCCTAAAGTTTGCTTCAAGTATGTCAAGTTTTATCTTGGCTATATGCCCCTCTAAGGAGAGCCAAAACATAAGTAATTCTTCTCTCATCCCCAAAAACCTCTCAATCATTTCACGATAATGGATAGCTTCTGCCACTTCAAACTCTCCAACCTCAGCATTTTGCCTCATATCCGCTATGGTTCTTGCCACCTTAAGTACCCTGTAATATCCTCTAAGGCTTAGATTGATGTTTTTATACGCTTCTTCAAGGAGGGCTTTGGTCTTTTGGTCAATCTTACAGAATTCATCAGTCATCTTAGAATCCATCTGAGAGTTAAAATGTATTGATTCGTGCTTAAATCTCTCCTCCTGGATGTCCCGTGCCGCAAGCACTCTTTTCCTTATCTCATCTGAGTTCTCACCAGACTTTTCTTCTTTATTAAAGATACTGTCAAAACTTATTCTTTTTACTTCAGCAACTATGTCAAATCTGTCAATCAGCGGTCTGCTCACCCTTGACAGATAGTTCTTTATCTGAACCTCATTGCAACGGCAGAATTTCCTATCAGGATAGAAGCCACATTTGCAAGGGTTCATAGCGTACTAAAGCAGAAAATCAGCCGGATAGGTGGCAGTTCCACTTATCCTTCCTATTGTTATCTTCTTCTCCTCAAGAGGCTGCCTCAGCACCTCTATGGTCTGGCGGTTAAACTCAGGTAACTCATCTAAGAAAAGGACTCCATTATGTGCTAGACTAATCTCTCCTGCCCTTACTTTGCTTCCGCCTCCAACTAAAGCAGGAAGTGATATAGAGTTATGAGGAGACCTAAAAGGCCTGGTTTCTATAAGCCCCCGCCCTTCCTCTAAGAGACCTGATATACTGTATATCTTGGTCACTTCAAGACTTTCATCCACAGACATAGGTGGCATAATAGATGGAATACGGCTTGCAAGCATACTTTTCCCCGAGCCTGCCTGGCCTATCATAAGTATGTTGTGCATCCCACTCACAGCTATTTCTACTGCCCGCTTAATCCCCTCTTGCCCATGTACCTCAGAAAAATCCGGCAGCTTCTTATCATCGCTTATGCCCGGCTCTATGTCAATTGTTCTACCCTTTTCTACCCTCTTTTGCACGACCTCAACGGCTTCAAGGAGCGATGCTACACCTATGATTTCGATTCCATCAACCAGCTTTGCCTCCCTATAGTTTGCCACAGGAAGAACAAACCTCCTGATCCCTGCCTCTCTTGCAGCACTAACCATAGGGAGCACACCTGTGACAGACTTTAATTCTCCACTTAGACTTAGTTCACCTACAAAGGCCGTCTCTAAGAGATAGTCATTGTCAAGACTTAGTTGAGTCGCAAGTATGGCCACTGCCACCGCAAGGTCAAACGAAGTCCCGTCTTTTTTAATGTCTGCTGGGGATAAATTTACAAGAATTCTCTTAGGCTCCAAATAAAAGCCCGAGTTAAGAACAGTCGCCCTCACCCTTTCTCCCGATTCTCTTACCTGCGTAGACAGAAAACCAACCATATTAAAGGATGGAAGTCCATTTCTGATATCTGCCTCTACGCTAGTAATAATACCGTTGATACCGGATAAGGCAACACTTTTTACACTAGAAAAACATAATCTCACTTATTAGTGAATCTTAGAATAGTCAAGTCAATTATAATATCATTTTGCGGACTTTGTAAACAAGCAATTGTAGTTTTGTGAATAGGCGAAAGAAATTTCCCCGAAACTTGCTTTCAAAAAAATTTGGCTTTTTGAGATTTTGATTATGATTTCATAATAATACATCTTGCAACTGGTGCCTCATATAGTGTATGATACTTAAATATCACATCTATAAAAAGGAGATTACATGTTAAAAAAACAATCGCAATTGCTCTCTTTGTCCTAATGTATGCCCTTATGATATTCCTTCCTGCAAAGCGAAGACCATACATTGCCTGTGGGACTGCTGTCATTTTTCTGGCGCTTGGAATACTTCCTATAGGTGACTTGTTTCACACCATAGACTGGAATATCCTGCTTATGATATTTGGTACGGTTATCATAGTGGATTATTTTATCCAGTCCAAGATGCCAAACCTCATAGCAGACCACATACTCAATCTTTCACCAAATGTCATGTGGACTACGATATTTATGTCCCTCTTTGCCGGCATTATCTCAGCCTTTATAGATAATGTGGCTACTGTATACATGGTTGCCCCTGTGGCACTTGCGATATGTAAAAAGCTGAAAATATCTCCAGTTGCTATGATAATCTCAATCGCAGTATCCTCGAATCTTCAGGGTGCGGCTACTCTTGTCGGCGATACTACTTCCATTATGCTAGCAGGTGCTGCCAAGATGGACTTTATGGATTTCTTCATCATGCAGGGTAAGCCCGGTATCTTCTTTGCAGTTGAACTTGGAGCCCTCTTTACCATACCTATTATGATGTTAATTTTCCGTAAGGACACCATGCCTGTATCTTCTGATGAGCATACAGAGGTTAAGGATATGATACCTACCATCGCAATGGTCGGACACATAGTTTTCCTTATAGCTGCTTCCTTCATCCCTAACAAGCCTGAGATAACCAATGGTGTCATCTGTATGGTCTGGGGAGTTGTCTGTGTGGTATGGGAATACATCGCAACCAAAGACAAAGAGACTATGATAGAGAATATAAAGAATGTGGATTATGCTACTATAGCACTTCTAGCCGGTCTTTTTACTGTAATAGGAGGTATTCAGGAGCAGGGCATCATCACAGACCTCGCTGATATCATTGTAAATGTAGGAGGCGGCAACATCTTCGTTCTCTTTACAATCATAGTGTGGGGCTCAGTTCTTATATCTGCCTTTGTAGACAATATCCCTTATGTAGCTACCATGCTTCCTGTAATAGCAAGCGTATCGGGTGAGCTTGGCGTTGCCCCATATCTGCTTTTCTTCGGACTGCTTATAGGTGCTACCCTTGGTGGTAATATAACTCCTATCGGAGCTTCTGCCAATATTGCAGGTATAGGACTTCTTCGCAAGGAGGGCTACGAGGTATCATTTAAGGACTTTATGAAAATAGGTGTTCCTTTCACCCTTGCTGCCGTTGTTGCCGGCTATCTCTTTATTTGGTTTGTATGGAGATAAGAAATACTGCTTAGATTATACTTTTGTTAAATAAATATAGCTTCAAATAATAACCACTCCTAATAATATTTTCAGGACTCACCAAGGGAATATTATTAGGAGCTTTCTATATAGGATGGTTTTATTTTGTATTGCGTTTGTTCATACAACGTGATATAATCAACTAAAAATAAGGAGGTAAAGTCTATGGCAAAGACTGCAAATATCAATATCCGCATTGAGCCTGAGACAAAGGCAACCGCAGAAAAAAACTTTTTTTCAAGTTTCGGTATTACCATTACAGATGCTATAAATATTTTTCTTCATAAATCAATAATGGAAGGTGGCCTTCCTTTTGAACTGAAACAGCCTAACTTTAATTCTGAAACTAAGGCTGCAATAAATGAGGCCAAAATGATAATGTCAGGAAAGCTTCCTGCTAAACGTTATAATTCCGTAAATGAATTATTTGATGAACTTAACAGGGAGGACGATTAACTATGCTCAAACTGGTAACTACCGGCACATTTCGTAAAGACTATAAAAGAATTAAAAAGCGTGGTTATGATATTTCACTTCTTGAAACTGTTCTTGAACAACTTTTGTCCGAAAAAAAATTAGAGGAGAAATACCGCGACCACGCCTTGGTTGGTAATTATGCAGGTTTTAGAGAATGTCATATCCTCCCAGACTGGCTACTGATATATGCAATAAATAATTCCGAACTTATACTAACAGCATCCAGAACAGGTACACATTCCGATTTATTTGATAAATAAACAATCGATTTCACCTGCATTTACGGAAATGATATGAGTTATAATATATAATATACAATTCCCGGTTTCTTTCTCGATGAAGCTGTAATCATATTGGCCATTAAGAGCTGTATTGCAAATTGCACTCTCGATACTATTCTCTTCGAAAAAAACTATTATATTTTTTTCAAAAAAATCCTAACTTCACGAGTGAGCTTAAAAGAGTATACATATACCTTTCTTCTACTTCCTTTTACTCCATTCCAGTTTTTAGTATGTTGTATATCTATTAAACTCTGAGATATCTCCAAATTTTTAATCTCAAAAATCTCCATATTCGTCAATTATCTTAAACACTGAACATGTTTCAAATATGATTTTTTTATTATATCTTTATATTTAACTCTTTGATAATCAGATATATTTATATAATCCAAAAACTCTACCTCACATAAAAAAACAGTGTCCTTTTCCTGGTTTTTTTCCTAGTCATCATTGGTTATGACTTTTTATCTCTAATTTTAGCGATATTGTCTATACTCTGAGTAATCGCTAAAATTGTCAAAAAAATATAAACATGAATAAATTATCAGTATTGCGGATTCCAAGTAAGTTCATTATTATTAGTACGACTCCTACAACAGACACAAACAATTGAAGAATAGTTATTGCATATAGATATTTTTTTTACTCATAATCATTATCCTCCTTAATTATCTTTACTCTGTTACCTCCGACTCGGTTTTGAACCGAGTAATCATCATCGATTATACTATATCCCACGTCTTTATTATATCAATGAAGTTCAATAATAAATCTAAAGCCTCCCTAATCATTCAAACAAATCCTCTAGTTTGATTAAAATCAGCTTTTCTTTATCCACAGTTATATTCTTAAATCCGGAACGCGAAATAAAACCGTATTTATAGCATACCAGCTCTGTTTTTTGAACCTGACTTATCTCACGTTCTATCATTTTTCCGCTAACAGGCTCTCCTCTAAATTTTACTTCGTAAAATATATAGCCTTTTTTGTCCATCGTTACAAGGTCAAACTCACCATTTGTCCTTGTTTCTGGATCATCATACCAATATTTCCCTATCTTAAAGAAAGGCTCTTCAAGCTTTCCTTCCCTATTTTCTGCAATTAAATACTGTCTGCAAATAGTTTCAAACCCCAGCGGCACATACCAGGTTTCAAAGTCCTCTTTAATAAATCGGTCATAAAACACATCTGAATTCATAATCATCATTTGTGAGGAGTATCTGAAACAGTAGCGGTAGTAAAACAGAGAAAGCTGATCACTAATATAATATCCCGTTTTCCTTTTTATTATTTTCATCATTGATTGGAGATATTTTTGCTTACAACTTCCATCTTTATCAGCTTATCCAGTACATCAACTAAAGTAGAGTCTTTGCTCACATGAGGACTGCGAAAGGATATCTCCATATCTGGAATATCCCTTTGCCAAAGCTTCGATTACCTCGTTTGCATTGGCAATTTTATTAATCTCAGACTTAAGGTACATTGAGACTTCATTTTCAAGTCTGGCACCCGGCGATGCAATGAGCTCTATTATATTTTCCTTTACTGATAAGGATGAATCAATCAATCTATTGTAATACGGGATTCCACCAAATACAGAGTAAAGCCTTACCTTATCTTCACAAGAAAATCCCTCGTAAAATTCAGAAGCTTCTTTATAGTCCATCGCCTTTAGATTAATCGTCCTGTCAATGCGTCCATATAGAGGGTTTTGAAGAATCCAGTAACGATTTCATAATATCAACATAAGAGTCATAAATAACAAACTTTATCTTAGCTGTATTTCTATATTCGTCAATTATTGACTGCAATATGCTATCCAGTCCTTTCACAGCATTTTTTATATATGGATACTCATCCAAAACAAAGATGACAGGCTCTTTTACAGAATGCTGAAATATGTATCTAATCAGTTCTTCCAGGCTGTTAAATGACGGCTTTGGAAAGCCAAATATATCCGCAATTATCCCAGACAAGCTATCCACATTATTCATTTCAGTCGTTTCTTTGCATTCATAGTAAATGCTCTTTATATCCTGATTCTTGAGAACATTCTTTATAAGCTCACTTTTTTTCCAACTCTCCTTCTTCCATACAACATAGCGGTCTGCATAGATTCAGAGCTAAACATTTTTATTCAATAGCTTCTTTTTCCTGTTTTCTTCCGTAAAATTTCATTCGGTTACCTCCGACTCGGTTTATTCCGAGTTAATTATAACACAGATAGGAACCCTTTTAAAGCTAAAAAAAGAGGCCAAGTCTCAAGCCTGACCTCCCATCACTATATCATTTACATAAGTACCTTACTTAAAAAGTCTTTAGTTCTTTCATTCTTAGGGCTTCCGAATATCTCTTCGGGGCTTCCTTCTTCTGCTATGACGCCTCCGTCCATAAAGAGAACCCTATCGGAGACCTCTCTTGCAAAGCCCATTTCGTGGGTGACTATTACCGTTGTCATACCCTCGCTTACAAGGCTTTTAATAACAGCAAGCACCTCTCCTACCATCTCAGGGTCGAGGGCTGAGGTCGGCTCATCAAAAGAGCATTACATCAGGCTCCATCGCAAGGGCTCTTACAATTGCAAGCCTCTGCTTCTGACCGCCTGAGAGTTTGTTCGGCTTCTCGTCATATTTTTTTCAAGAAGCCCTACCCTATTAAGCGACTCCCTTGCCTTTTTCTTTTAGCTTCCCTTGGGTTTTTTTCTTACCAAGTAAGGTGGGAGCCAAAGTGATATTTTCACCAACCGAAAGATGTGGGAAGACATTGAAATGTTGGAATACCATTCCCATCTTCTGACGGTGGATGTCTATGTTTACCGATTTATCAGTTATATTGGTTCCTTCAAAATATATCTCACCCTTATCAGGTACTTCAAGGAGATTAAAGGCGCTGAAGAAAGGTAGACTTGCCACCTCCTGATGGTCCGATTACAGATACTACCTCACCCTTTTTGATATGCTCAGTCACTCCTTTAAGCACCTTAAGGTCTCCAAAGCTTTTTATGTAAATCCACAACATCAATTAAATATTCGTTATGATTAGCGCTCACCTGCCTTCATCCTCCTTTCAAGTACAGCAACTCCTTTAGAGAGGCTGAATGTAAGTACAAAATATATGATTCCGATTATAATAAGCGGTTCCATTGTTAGGAAGGTTGCTCCTGATATGGTCTGGAACTGAGTCATAAGGTCTCCCACAAAGAATACAGATGCAAGAGAGGTTTCCTTAATCATCATAATGAACTCATTGCCAAGAGCAGGAAGGATATATCTTACAGCTTGAGGCAATACTATCTTAAACATAGTCTGCCTTTTACTAAGTCCAAGCGACCTTGCCGCCTCAGTCTGTCCTTTGTCTACAGCTTCTATGCCTGAGCGGATTACCTCGGATACATAGGCAGCCGAGTTCAATATAAGTGCTACAAGTATGCATACAAAGGTGGATGGCTTGAACCCCGGTATAGCTTCAGGAAGCATGAACTTAAATATGTACAACTGTAAAAGTATAGGTGTGCCTCTTACTATCTCAATATAGGCTGTTGAAATAGACCTTACTATCAGGAACCTGTTATTTTTAAGTACAGCCAATACAGAGCCTAATATTGAGCCAAAAAATACAGTTATTAGGCTCAATAACAGGGTATATCCTGTACCTGTTAAAAACAAAAATTCCATATTTTTTTGTATCAAAAAAACTATATTGTTAAAAAAATTCCCATTAATTATTAACCTCTACTCCAAGTGATTTTTGCAAGCTCTACAGCCTTATCCTTCCACTGTTTATAAAGTCCCTTATCATTTACTTCTTTAACAATCTGATTTATAGCATTTACAAGTTTGGTCTCACCCTTTGTACAGCCAATAACATTTCCTTTAGATTCATACTCAAACTTAAAATCGCTGATAGCGAGCTCTTTATGAGTGTTAATCATCACCTTGGCAACTGCAAGGTCAAGTGTAAGTCCATCAGCCTGACCGGTCATAATCTCCATCGCTCCATTATTCACATCTGCAATAGGAGTGCACTTAGCCTTTGGAAGCTGTGTTGTTGTTAGGTCATACTGTACTGAACCATTCTGTGCAAGTACTGTCTTTCCCGCAAAATCATCAGCAGTCTTCAACTTATCTGCATTTTCTTTCAGAATAACAATTCCCTGACCTTCATCTGCGTCAGTATTACCAAAAAGGTCTGAAAGCTGCATATTCTTCGCACGATCCTCTGTATAAGCAAGCCCTGCTATTGCCATGTCTACCTGACCTGTGGTAACTGCAGCCTTTATCGCATCAAACTTCATAGGCACAATCTCAAGCTTTACTCCGAGGCTGTCAGCTATGTACTGAGCAAGGTCCATATCACAGCCTACATACTTAGTTTCACCGCTGCTTATATCTATAAATTCATTGGGAGCAAAGTCAGGGCTGGTTGCACAGGTTATAACTCCTGCCTCAAGAATCTTGTCAAGCTTATCTCCTTCACCTGTAATAGTTGAAAGGTCAAGCTTCGTTGCTCCTGACGTATTAGCCGATGTGCTACTTCCTGCGCCAGCACTTCCTGAAGTTGTGGCACTGCTTGTCTTGGCTGTCGATGCAGCCACCGAGCCTGTCTTTGAAGCACTCTTTGTACTGTCTGTCTTAGCAGAGCTTCCTGAGCAGGCAGTAAGCATAGTGGCTAAGGTAAGGGTTAAGGCTGCAACAAGTTTAACTAATTTTTTCATAGTGTATCTCCTCTCCGTGAATAAATATTCTTCATTTGCTTTGTGTTATATGAAGATTATAGCACAGTTATATGAATATTTAAAGAGAAAAATTTGCATAAATATTCATCGGTTTTTAAATAGTTATACTGTGTGATTTTTCAGAATTCCTTAATGATTTTTTTAAATATATTGGTGGTATAATTATAATAGTAGAATACTTAACTGCACTTTTCCTATATCAATCAGCCTTTGTATAGACGAATTCAGCTAAGTATTAGGCAAATTAGTATTTATAACACAGTCTGAATAACATATAATTACTATATTTAAACAGTACTAATCTAATTTAGGAGGAAATTTATGCTTAATTTTTTTAGTGATGATTGGTTTTCGGATACGGGTTTTACTATTTTTAGCATACTGCCATTTATGTTTGTTATAGTATTTGCAATAATTATTTTTGTAATAATAGCTTCTGCCGTAACATTGCTTCGAACAAAAAGCAATAAATGATGCTGCATCAAGATTAAAAATCGCAGGCTAAGATTATATCAAAAAGAACAAGCGTACATGGAATGCAGGGCGGGCATACAACCACCGATTATTTCATTACATTTGAATTTGAAGCGGGCAGCAGACAGGAATTCCAAGTAAACGATTATGAATATGGTACATTAATAGAAGGAGACAGCGGTATTCTTGAACATCAGGGAAGCAGATATTTAGGTTTTGAAAGAAGATATTAACTCCATATTAATTAAACAGTAAAAATCACTCCATACTATCTCCGGTCGGAGTGATTTTTCTTCTGTTTTTTATATTCATTACCCCTGAAAGAACAGATGCTCTATCAGTATCTTAGTGCCAATCAGTATGAGCATGACTCCTCCCATTATTTCTGCCTTGGATTTTAGTTTTTCTCCAAATACACTTCCAAGCTTAACTCCAATGAAGCAACAGACGAAGGTAATAAGACCGATGATAGATACCGCAGGAATTATACTTACCTTAAGAAAAGCAAAGGTAACTCCTATGGCGAGGGCATCTATACTGGTTGCAACCGCAAGTGTCAGCATAGTCTTTACATCCATAGAGTCATTTACAACGTCACAGGATTTCGCCTCCTTTATCATATTTATGCCTATGATACCAAGAAGCACAAAGGCTATCCAATGGTCGATGGAGCTAACCACATTCTTAAGCCGCTCCCAAGTAAGAAGCCTATAAGTGGCATCAGTGCCTGAAATACTCCAAAGTAGAGCGAACAGACAAGAGCCTTCTTTATATCCATCTTTTTCATAGCTAAGCCCTTACATACGGATACCGCAAAGGCATCCATAGAAAGCCCTACTCCAATAACCAATATATCAACAATATTCATAACTTACCCCTAATATATTTAATACAAGTGCCAAAAGTATAGAAATTCGATGCAAGCCTGCCTGCAAGAGAATTTATTAACTTTTAACACACACATCACAAGTATAAAGGATAAATATATATGCAATCACCTTGCAAAAATATTAATCATCCTTTGACACCTGCTCTTAGAAGATAAAATGCATAAATATCTTTTCTATGCGGATATTTATGCATTTATTAATCTTAAACTTCAAACAATATATCACTGTATGTCGGTACAGGCCAATAGTCCCTGCCAACAATAACCTCAAGACTGTCAATACTCTCACGAAGCTCTGTCATAGCCGGAGCTACCTTAGTATTAAATGCTTCGGCCTGTTCCCTTCCCTCAGGAAGCTTCTTGGCATCTATTATCATATTTTCCATCTCATCTGCCTGATTACTAGCGGCGGCAAGAAGTGATGAAACCTTCTTAAGTAAATCTTTTTGCATAGAGCACTCAAGTTCTAAGCCTGTACTTTCCATCTCATTTATCGCCTTTGCAAGTACAGTCTGGTACTTAATGACAGCAGGAATGAAAAGCCTCCTTACCATGTCAATCATGGTCTTTGCCTCTATGTTGATGGTCTTTGTGTATTTCTCATACTGAATCTCAGCTCTGGACTCAAGCTCAGTGCGGTTTAACACCTTTTCCCTTGCAAATACTTCTATAGTGTGGTCATCAATAAGTGACGGAATTGCCTCCACCATTGACTTTGTGTTAGGAAGTCCACGCCTTGCGGCCTCTTTCACCCATTCCTCTGAATAGCCGTTTCCGTTAAATATGATTCTCCTATGCTCAGTCAGGGTGTCTATGATGAGGTCGTGTACAGCCTGATTGAAGTCCTCTGCCTTTTCAAGCTTGTCAGCCATGTCCCTAAATACACTTGCAACTATAGTATTGAGTACGGTATTTACTCCTGCAATCGACATTGAGGAAGCCACCATTCTAAACTCAAACTTATTACCTGTAAATGCAAAAGGAGAGGTTCTGTTTCTATCTGTTGCATCAAGGAAAAGGTTAGGAAGGCTGTGTACTCCTATATCAAGCTTCCTTCCCTGCTTGCTTGAAGTAGCTTCTCCCGTCTCAATTATCTGCTCAACCAGGTCTTCAAGCTGATCTCCAAGGAAAATGGATATAATGGCAGGAGGTGCCTCATCTGCACCAAGCCTGTGCTCATTCCCGGGATTGGATGCCGAAAGCCTAAGAAGTACGGCATTCTCATCTACAGCCTTGATTATGGCTGCAAGCACCAGCATAAACTGCACATTCTCGTGCGGAGTCTTGCCTGGATCCAACATATTTTTCCCTGTATCAGTCACTATAGACCAGTTATTATGCTTTCCTGAACCATTTACACCTGCAAATGGCTTCTCGTGAAGCAGACATTCAAGTCCGTGGCGCTTTGCCACCTTCTTCATAGTCTCCATAACAAGCTGATTGTGGTCAGTGGCAATGTTCGCAGTAGTAAATACAGGAGCCATCTCATGCTGTGCAGGAGCTACCTCATTATGCTGTGTCTTAGCGTAGATACCAAGCTTCCAACACTCTTCATTAAGCTCCCTCATAAAAAGCTCTATACGCTCAGGAATATTGCCATAGTAGTGGTCATCAAGCTCCTGAGTCTTAGGAGGCATAGCTCCAAATAGAGTACGGCCTGTAAAGAGGAGGTCTTCTCTTTTTAAGTAATCTTCTCTGTCGATAAGGAAATATTCCTGCTCAGGGCCAACCGAACAGCTCACACTTGTAACATCCTCATCTCCAAAAAGTCTTGCAATCCTTGTAGCCTGCTTGCTTATAGCCTCCATCGAGCGAAGCAGAGGAGTCTTCTCGTCAAGTGCCTCACCTGTATATGAGCAAAATGCTGTAGGTATGCAGAGGGTTACACCTGCTGTATCCTCCTTTAAAAAAGCAGGAGAGGTACAATCCCAGGCTGTATAGCCCCTCGCCTCAAAGGTTGCCCTAAGGCCTCCTGACGGAAAGGACGAGGCATCTGACTCTCCCTTAATAAGCTCCTTACCTGAGAAGCGCATTATTATCCCGCCCTTGCCCTCAGGCTTTAGGAAGGAATCGTGCTTCTCAGCGGTAATCCCCGTCATAGGCTGGAACCAATGCGAAAAATGGGTAGCCCCTCTCTCCATAGCCCAGGCCTTCATAGCATGTGCTACTGCCCTTGCTATCTTCTCGTTAAGATCTTCGCCGTTATCTATGGTCTTTCTAAGCTCCTTGTATACATCGCTTGGGAGCCTGTCTTTCATTACCTCGTCATTAAATACATTTTTTGCAAAATCCCTTGGCAGCGCAAATTTTTCCTCGGACATACTCTTCCTCTTTCCCGATAATATTTTACAATTACTCCAGATACCACTCGTCCTTATTCTCATTCTCTCCGTCTGTCTGTACCATGCTCTATGCATTTTTGGAGTACCTTCTCCATCATTATCGAAATTAGCAAATTGACAGTCACAGGCACAAACAGCATCGCAAGTCCGGCTGAAATATATACCAAAAACAAAGCTTCCAAACAACAAAATGATAGAAACAACTGTTGTAAGCAGATGTCTTATCGCCAGATAAAATGACAGTCTAAACAGCCCCGACAGTTTTAACGAAAACCTTGAAATAAGTGGGAAAATGTATATTGCTATAAATGACATAACTATACCGATAACAATGTATAGGTAGCGCATATAGGTAAGGCTGTTTTTTATGTAATTAATAGCAAATTTAACATCCACATATAGAATCAGTCCTACTACTACAAGAATAAGCCCTACTATGAAGCTTTGCTTAAAATCTCTCTTAAATGCTTTGAAAAACTCTTTGATAGGATAGCTCCTGTCTCGCCTTATTGATTTAACTGTTGAATAATAGAGTGCCGAGGTAGCAGGTCCTATGGTCACAATAGGAATACAGACCAAAACATAGACTATGCTAAGCGCCACTGTATCAAAAAGCTTCCCCATAAAGCGGAAGAAAAAATTGTTCATATTAAATAAATTACCCATAAAAATAACCTCTTTTTCTACTTTGACAATGTCTCACAACTATATAATTATCTATGTATTCGAACGAGATGTCAAGAGAAAAAATGTAGCATTACCAGCAAAACCATATAATTCTCTCCTCTCTTCTTAGCATTATTACAGTATTTTATTTGACGTATGTCAAATAAATAGTAAGTATCTTTTGCAAGCATAAGGCCAAAAATAAAAAATCACACCTTAGAACGGATAAAAAAAGTTTATCTCTTCTAAGGTGTGAACTTAGGTAATTGGTGTGCATAGGCTGATAGGCTGTTGATATGTCTTTAATTATAGCATGTTTACTATGGATTTGCTCTTATACCGCCAGTATACAACACCTCCACACAAACAGGTAATAATTATGTTTATCATAATTGAAAACAAAATTTGAGCATTGCTTAGCGTCTCCACCGAAAAAGCTCCTCTTACCAACGTCACTAAAACTATACAGGCTATAAAAAAATGTCTGCTAAAATATCTAAAAAAATATCTTTCTCCATAGACTGATATAGCTCATTCCAAAGCTTCGCAATATGCCGTACTCATGCTTATGCTTCTCCCAATCGATATAACTGCTTAAAACTATATATAAGCATACTACTATCACAGAAAAGTATACCATGGAGTATGATAGTAAGGTAGTATAATCCCCCATCAGTTTATTCTCTTTATTTCTTAGAACTGATGATTCAAGCATACCTCCCTGTATTGATGACATAATTAATGAAACTCTTGTATCCACATCTAGTTTTACCGATAAAGGTGCATCTGCTCTCAAGTTGATACTGATTTTATCATATCCTAAAATCAGCTTACTTTTTTTCGCTGTATTCTCCTTCATTACAAGCTGTATTACATTATCCTCTTCATTTTCAGCGTTCCACAACATTGCCTTAAATTTTTCTTTATAAAACCGTAACCCTTTTTCGCTCTTTCTAATTCCTCCCACTTGTATAATTTCATTCTTACCTGAAACGCTATAACCAAGCTCAGGTAGAAACGCTAAGCAATTCTTATCCTTGTCTGAGCTAACATCATCCTCACCTATTCCCAGTTTATCTAACAATAATACGAATTCTTTTTCAGTTAGTATAATAATCTTAACAGTCCTATCAGGTAAAACATTATACCTCTCAGCCTCTTTTTGATACCTCATACCACCTTTCCTCATTCTCATTATCTTTCCATTCACTGCTTCTATGCTCTAAATATTCATTAAAGACGGAAGTCTTATCGTCCTTGTCTATCAATATAGAGCTTTGATTGGTTTCAGCTTCCATTTGGAGCTTAATCATATCACCGTATTTATGTAGGTAATTTACTACATCAAAGTCAAAAATAGCTTTCGTTGTTCTCAGTTATGCTATACCCTCTAAGCATGCTGCTTGTGGTTGTTGACTTGCTATATAAATCATAATTTATGTCACCCTTTTCCATCTCAAATCTATTTGAAAAACTAAATGAGGCTATGATAAAAAACATACAAATCATTTGCATTATAACAACGCATATATCCATTTTTTTCTAAATCTATACTTTCTGACTGTAAACCGCAGATCTATCAGCATTTCATTTATAAGTGAACCGGCTTTCTTTCTGGCTGAAGCAACACAAAACAGTACAATTATTACGCTAATAAAGCTGCTTTCCAATAAAAAAGTAAGAAGCAATTCTCTGATGTAATACTGATATCCTCCAAAAATTCCTTTTTATATATAAAACTCCCAATATAGCTGATGAAGTAAATCCCACGCTTAATCCTATTACTGCAAGCAATCCAATCAGGTAAAACCACAGTATTCTTTCCTGCTTAGAATGAAGCCCAAGCGCTTTAAACAAAGCCATTGTCTTGCTGTTCCAAATAAGCAGCGTTCTTATTATGATAACTTCCCCAAGTAATAGCAGAAAATTGGTAAGTACAAGATATAATAATCTGGTAAACAGCAAGTCTTCACCATAACCTTTTTGAGGCTAGTTTTTGAATTAATACTCATATCATAGCTAAGTTTGATGTCATAATTACTTCCCCAATTCAATATCGTGTTTATATCTCTTTCAATAGAATTGAATCTAAGTTCCTTTTGCAAAACAATCAACGACTGCTTTGTATCTTTTAGCATACCATCTGCAAATATTACTGTGGGATATACATTTATATCCTTTTCTATAAAGGTTGACGCAGACAGTCTACTTGAATAATTAGAAATTATGCCGGTAATTACAAAATCAGTCTTTATCCCATTTTTCTCAAAGCTTATCTTCGATGGCAAGTTGTTGTTTTTAATCTTAAATAATTCTGTCAGGTATTCTTCAACTACAATCTCGTTTTTCTTTCTTCGGCCATTCTCCTTTAATAAGGCTGAAAAGCCAAGACATCCCCAATACTCTTTTTCCATCGAGCCAAAAAGTTAGTTTTTTTGCCTGAATATACTACATTACCTCCGACTTCGAATCTTTTGTATACAAAATCATTTTAACTCATTTTTTTATATTCGCTTCAGTTTTCTCATCAACACCAGATATAACAGCGAGAAATTTGCCATATGTATTAATAAGATTATCCCTGTTGTTTTGTATGAGCATATTGGTTGTGGATGTTACTGTAAAAAAATAAAGCAAAAATCCAATTGCTGATGTCAATAAAGATATTATAAATAGTGCTTTATTATTCTGAAATAGTATATGAATTAACTTAAAAATACCTTGTTCTTTTTACTATTCATCGGCAACTTCACCATCCTTTATCCTTATAATCTGATCAGGATTTTTGCATGAGATTTTTCTTCATGTGTAACGATGATAAATGTGGTTCCATACTTTTTTTATTCAGCTTATCGAATAAATTGGTTATGAGTTTTGTATTTTTCACTATCCAAATTCCCTGTCGGTTCATCAGCAAACACTATTGATGGCTTTAACAGCATTGCTCTTGCTATCGCTACTCTTTGCTGCTCTCCTCCTGATAATTCATAGGGACATTTAAGCACCAAGTCAGTGATACCTAATTCCTGAACCAAGAAGCTAAAGTACTGGGCGTCAATGGGCTTCCCATTAACATAAGACGGGCACATAATATTCTCTTTTGCGGTAATATGTGGTATAAGATGATATGCCTGAAATATAAATCCATAGTTATCCCCTCTAAGTTTTGCCATCTCTCTTTCCGTCATAACAGCATAGTTTTTTCCTTGAAAGAAAATATCTCCATCAGAAGCACTATCTATGCCTGCCAGTACATTTAATAACGTAGATTTTTCCACTGCCACTCTTCCCATAAACCAAATTAATCGAAGCTTCATTGAAACTGAGACTCACCCCTGACAGTGCTTTTGTCTGCTGCATACCACTTTTGTATATTTTCGAAACTTTATTGCAGCGCAATATTACCTTTTCCGACTTTCCCATGTTTACCTGTCCCCTTGCGGCTTTATCTAAAAAATAGGCAATTATGTAGTTACATCAAAATGTCGTGGACAAGTATTTTTGTAACATAATTCTTATCCTATTTAGATTATATCTTATTAGGGTGAGGTGTTACAATTATAATATATCACAACAACTGGATTAAGCTGCTATGCATCTCCTTAATCATCACAAGTCCAATAGTCATCCTTATTGATATTAATTGACCCGCTATTTTTGTCTATAGGGTAAAGTATCAAACTGTCAAAATCGCCTTTAATACGCATGATACCTACAGACTCATTTACAGCTTCTGCTCCTACCAAGGTATCTTTAATACCCGCACGAATAATAGGAACCTCAACAGTATCCTTTTTATCTAAAATGATTTCAACCTTTACATCCCTTAATTGACTATGGAATTCCTCAATATTAATATCACCAATAAACTTCATCTTTGAGCTTAACAGGTTATATTTAATTTCACCATCTATTATTATTTCACTTTGTTCACTAAGCACACCTTTAATAAAAATGCTTTATTGGTTTTTTTAGGGTTACTTCTCTCTTAAGTGGAAATAGAAGGATTCCCGCTACAGCCATTAGACATATCATTATCCCTATAATTCTCTTTCTCATAAATACCACCTACTTTCTATAAACTTCTGCCAAATATTTATTTGAGTCATCTTTTTGCCACGTAAATTTTTTTATTCTAAATAACCTATTAAGTTCATAATTATTTAGCTTTCTTATATACGAAAAAAATCATATATATTGATATATATTAAATTACTTATATTGTATACAGTTTCATTATTTTTGATTTATGTAGCTATAATTCAACCTAAAAATATCTAAATCCTCCAATCCTAAAAGCCCAAATATGTATCATTTATTCCCAGCACTATAGCATCAAAGACTAAACCATTTTTTTTATTAAATTGTTTCTTTTTAATATTATATGCTACCAAATATAGTAAGAATCCAAAAGCATACTGCAAATATGATATTAGTAAACAATGCTATCTCATATTCTAATGATATAAAAACGCATTTTTTTCTGCTACAATAAGTATTAGTGAAAATACAAAACCCCAACTTAAACATAATAAAAGCATGGATTTTTTTCAACAATTTCATGATACCAATACCTCCATAAGTTTATTGCAGATAATTATGTTGTATCATTGTTTATCTAAAAAAATGATAGTATGTCTATAATACAAGCATTACCGCCACAAACGCCTCTCCTTTACATTTCTTCTCTATTTATATAATATATCTAAAAATTACTTAATTTCAAGAGACATCAACGTCACTTTTTTTATCAAAATAAGATATATATGCTATATATTCTTATAGCGTTTATCTAAAAATATTGAGCTTCTACACGGTAAATATATAGAATTTACCAAGTAAAAAGCCCTTTTGTAGATTATGATATTTATATTTTCTGCCATTTTACACTCTTAGATACTTCTTACCTTAAGTACTCCCTCTATATCATTAAGCGCATTTTTCATTTCATCTGTAACTGTGGTATCTATGTCAAATACAGAGTAGGCATAATCACCCCTGCTCTTGTTAACAAGCTCCTCAATATTTACATTGTAAGAAGAAAGCACAGTTGTAAACTTAGTTATCATGCTCGGGATATTCTTATGTAATATGGTAATTCGTGAAACACTTGTATGCTTTGCTACCTCGCAGTTTGGGTAGTTGACAGAGTTTTTGATACTTCCCTTTTCAAGGTAATCCACAACTTCCTTAACCGCCATAACTGCACAGTTATCCTCTGATTCCTCCGTAGAGGCTCCAAGGTGTGGAATAGCTATAACACCGTTCATTCCGGCAGTTTTTTCATTTGGAAAGTCGGTTACATACTTCTTTACCTTGCCACTGGCAAGCGCTTTTTCTATATCCACATCATTTACCAGGGCATCTCTTGAGAAGTTTAAAATAACTACTCCGTCTTTCATAAGGCCTAGGCTGTAAACATTTATCATGTGCTTAGTTGCATCCATAAGAGGCACATGCACAGTAATATAGTCACAGGTTCTATATATCTCTTCTACAGTCTTTACATGGATTACATCTCTTGAAAGACTCCAGGCATGCTCTACAGAGATATAGGGGTCACAGCCGTAAACCTCCATTCCAAGCCTCTTTGCGGCATTTGCTACAAGCACTCCTATGGCTCCAAGGCCTATCACACCAAGTTTCTTGCCCTCTATCTCATTGCCTGCAAAGCTTCCTTTTTCCTTTTCTACAAGCTTAGAAAGCCCCTCTGTTTCCTTATTATCCTGTACCCAGTTAATTCCTCCCACTATATCTCGGGCAGCAAGGAGAAGACCTGCTATAACAAGCTCCTTAACTGCATTTGCATTGGCTCCCGGAGTATTGAATACAACTATTCCCTGCTCTGCACATTTATCGAAAGGGATATTATTAACTCCGGCACCTGCTCTGGCTATGGCAAGGAGATTGTCACCAAGTTCAAGAGACTTCATATCTGCACTTCTTACAAGAACAGCATCTGCCTCACTCAACTCTTCTACAAAGCTGTAATTTTCATCAAGCTCTTTAAGTCCTATGTCTGATATCTTGTTTAATGTTTTTATTCTATACATAGTATTCCCCCTAACAAGCTCCCGGATGCTCATATTTTTGTCCTGTAATTTTAATATTTCCACAGATATATTTCAGTTGTACCTGTTTAATATTTTTTTTAAGTCCTAAATATTACAAATGTTTCAGCCGTTATCATTTAGACTATAGGTTTTCAGCCTCAAATTTCTTCATAAATTCAACAAGTTTCTCTACTCCCTCTATCGGCATAGCATTGTATATACTTGCTCTCATTCCACCAACACTTCTATGTCCTTTAAGGTTTACAAAGCCTGCTGCCTGTGCCGCTTTTATAAATTTTGCATCCAGCTCTTCATTCCCTGTTACAAAAGGTACATTCATTAAAGAACGGTCTTTTTTTCTGACTGTGCCCTTAAAAAGTTTGCTATTATCAAGAAAATCGTAAAGAATACCAGCTTTTTTCTCATTTTTCTCCTTCATCACGCTTAGCCCGCCCTGAGCTTTGAGCCATTTAAATACCTTACCACATACATATATGCCGTAGGCAGGCGGTGTATTGTAAAGTGACTTATTATCTGCATGAATCTTATACTTCATCATGGTCGGTGTACCGGGGAGCACATCTTCTGTAATCAAATCTTCTCTTATAATCACAATTACAGTTCCTGCAGATTCAATGTTCTTCTGGACTCCTCCGTAAATGATGCCGTATTTGCTTACATCCACAGGCTCGCTTAAAAAAAGCAGGAGGATACATCAGCTACAAGAGTCTTGCCCTTGGTATTAGGCAATGTTTTGAATTTAGTTCCGTATATTGTATTATTTTCGCATATATATACATAGTCTGCATTGTCCCTTATAGGCAGGTCGCTACAGTCAGGAATGTATGAAAAGGTTTCATCGGCAGAGGACGCCACTGCTACGGCATCACCATATATCTTTGCTTCTTCAAATGCCTTCTTTGCCCACTGACCTGTGATAATGTAGTCAGCTACCTTATTCTTCATAAGGTTCATAGGAATCATGGCAAACTGGAGTGAAGCTCCGCCCTGCAAGAACAGTACCTTATAGTTATCAGGTATATTCATAAGTTCTCTAAGGTCTGCTTCCGCAGTATTTATAATGCTTTCAAAGGCTTTGGAGCGGTGGCTCATCTCCATAACGGACATACCGGTTCCGCCATAATTCATCATTTCTTCCTGACACTCCTTAAGCACCTCCTCCGGAAGCACTGCAGGCCCTGCTGAAAAATTATAAACTCTTTCCATAAATGTTCCTCCTCTATGTATTGTTATTTATTTAACAAATAATATTACAACATTATACTGCTACAAATTTGACGTTATTTATGATACTCCTCTATTTTATCTCCATACTCATTTAGTAGTTGTCTCGAATAAATTTTTTCATTTTTTGAGTCTCTAACTTCTTTCCATAGAATAGCGACGAACTTTTAACTTGTCAGAATAATAGTCGCTAAATTCATCTGAGCAAAAAAATCCTTTAGGAATTGATTCCATTGACAGGCTGAATTATCATACTTAGCGTAGTCAGACTCGCCATAATATACTTTAAGCATATCTTGAATTGTAAAGTTTAAGTCATTTTCTACTTTTTACTTTTCTCCATGCAGTTGCCATATCAGCATTAAACTTAAATGGATTAATACCCGTTACAGCCGAAAAATACTCTCGAAATTTTTGGTTGAAGGAAAAACCACATTCAAACAATCTCGTGTTTAAGGTTATCGTTAGTGTATAATTATAATTGGCAATAGCAAAAAAAGAAGGGGTTGCCCCTTTCCCAATCATACAGTTTTATTTTTATTATTGATTTGAGAAAAAAATAACATAAAGGAAAAAAACTGTATGACTAATGCTATTGTAAAAGAAAAAAAGATTTCATTCAAGACCTTAGAGAAGAAAATTTTTGAAGAGGCCTGCAAGCTTGCCAGGGAACACACTAAAATCATGCTTGAAAACTATGATGATATTCTTTCAAAAGAGAGGGATACTTCTAAATATAGGAATAAAGGAAAGAGAAAGACTTCGATAAGAATCGTATATGGAGATGTCGAGTATGAAAGAAGGGTGTACCAGACAAGGCTTAGAGATGGAACGAAAGCCCATGTTTATCTTCTTGATGAACAAATGGGTATGGAGAAGATAGGCTTAATATCTACTAATCTTGCAGAGAAGATCGCCAATTCAGTTACGGAACTCCCGTACAGGGCATCTGCTGAGATGTTAAGCTCTTCTACAGGACAGACCATAAGTGCAGGGAGGCGTGTGGAATATAGCCCAGAAGCTTGGCCAGAGGATAACATCAGAGGAAGACCTTGATGTGAAGAAGATGAAGGCAGGCAGACCTGATGGGAAAAAGGGAAATCGGAGTTCTTTTTGAGGAAATGGATGGAGTATGGCTTTCGATGCAGGGCAGAGGGCATAAACGCATGGGTAAAAAGGAGATGAAGGTCTTTACCATCGTATGAAGGCTGGGATGCGGAGAAGGAAAAAGGAAGGGCCATGACACTCTAGTGGAGAAAGTGGTGTTTGCAGGCATGGATGGAAGCGGCGGATTCCACAATAAAAGAGAGGCCGTGATACAGAAGAAATATAACCCTGACGAAATAGGCAGGCGTATCTTAAATGGAGATGGTGGCAGCTGGATAAAAGAGCCTTATGATGACGAGGCGGTGTTTCAGCTTGACAGATACCACATTTATCAGGAAATTTTAAGGAAAAATAAGCAGTAAAGCTGTACAAAAAGGATATACGAAGGCTCTTTGATTCTGAGAAGATTGAAGAAATGTTTGATTATATACGTGAGTATATAGAGTAAGTAAAAGCGAAGATGAAAGCGATAAAACCAGTAAAAAAAGCCGAGGAGCTGTACGCCTACCTTCACAATAACAGAGAAGGGTCGCTACCGTACTACAAGCGGGGAATAAAACTCCCAGAACCTGTAGAAGGCATCATTTATAAAAAAACTGATGGGTATACAGGAAACACAAAACTGTACACTGATAACGCTGAGAATGAAGCACAGGCGCATGAGGATGGTCAGAATCAGGAGCTGATAACCTTGCGAAGCTTCTGTGCAGGAAAGAAAACAAAGACCTGATAGAGACCGTCTGCCGTTACTCTGGGGAATTGATATTTGATGAGAGCCAGAGCGCTATAAAAAGAGCCTCTCAGCGCTTCAAAAATCACCGTCACGAGACGGTAAAGGGCTTCCATATGTGGAAGTAGGCAGAGGAAGCCTTCCACTAACCGGTGCACCATTAACAGCAGGTAGAAAGGCATTAAGAAATTTTATACTTGGCAACTAAAGAAAAATATCTGTTCAGTGCATAATCTGGGCTTGTTTGTGATACAAAAAAATATAAAAAAACAATGATAAAAAGAAAAAAAGGTAAGGAAATTTGCCAACGAGTACTTGACACAAACAAGGTTATCGCTTTGGTTTGATTTTTTTGGTTAATTTCTTTACGGATTTTTTTCTACTCTATTTCCCTTAAAAATATTGTTCTATAATATGATTTAGTTCTTGTTTTGTACATCTGTATTCTAATTCAAAGAGACTTACAAATTTCGGCTAGTTCTTCTCGATACCAATAGTATCTACTAAATTCTTCAAATGATTTTATATCTCTAAAATTGGGTCTACCTTCCTTCAAATGTCCTCCTCCACAAATTCAACTTTATAGAAAAGAAACAGCCCTACTTTATGCAAGTCTGTTTCTTTGATGTCAATCTCTATTTTTTAGCCTTAGCCTCTTTTTCCTTTACATCTTCCTCTGAGAAAGTCTCCTCAAGAGTAGCTCCTGCAGGTACCATTGGCCATACGCTTTCATTCTTATCGATTACAACTTCTATGAATACCGGGCCTTTTAGCCTTAAGAGCCTTCTTAATAACCTCGTCAACTTCATCCTTCTTAGTTACCCTAAAAGCCTTTATATTCATTGACTCAGCAAGCTTTACATAGTCAATATCCTGAGAAAGCAGAGTCTGAGAGTATCTCTTGCCGTAGAAGAGAGTCTGCCACTGTCTTACCATACCTAGTACATTGTTGTTAAATACTACTTCGATAATAGGTACATTGTAATGTGCAGCTGTAGCAAGCTCATTCATATTCATACGGAAGCATCCATCTCCCGCAAGGTTGATAATCTGCTTGTTAGGGAGGCCTATCTGCGCTCCGATGGAAGCACCAAGCCCGTAGCCCATAGTTCCAAGACCGCCTGATGTAAGAAGGGTTCTAGGCTTACTATACTTGTAGAACTGCGCAGCCCACATCTGATGCTGTCCTACTTCTGTAGAAATGATGGCGTCACCCTTTGTAAGTCTGTAGAGCTCCTCTATAAAATATGGGCCTGTAAGTTCATTTTCGTGATATCTGAGTGGATACTTTGCCTGCATCTCTGCAATGTGCTCCATCCATTCATCATGAGACTGCTTAGTAAGCTTCTTGTTAAGCTCCTTAAGTACATCCTTTACATCACCTTCTATGCTTAGGTCAACCTTAACATTCTTATTTATCTCAGCAGGATCGATGTCTATATGAAGTATCTTGGCTCTCTTTGCAAAGCTCTTGGCATTTCCTGTAACTCTGTCTGAGAATCTTGCACCAAGCACCACAAGGAGGTCACACTCAGTTACTGAGAAGTTGGCAGTCTTAGTGCCATGCATACCTATCATTCCCATATAGCGCTTGTCAGTGCCGTCAAATGCTCCCTTTCCCATAAGAGAATCACAAACAGGGGCATCCATAAGGTCAACTAAGGCTTTTATTTCTTTGTGAGCTTCTGAAATGATGGCACCGCCACCAAGGAAAATGACAGGGCGTTTTGCCTTAGCTATCATTTCTGCTGCCTTATCAAGCTCTTTTTTTCAGTAAAACTTTTTTCTTTCTTAGCCTTATCCGCCTTCTTAACATCCTCTTTTTTGTATTCGCATTTATTGGCTGTCACATCCTTTGTTATATCCACAAGCACAGGATCGGGTCTTCCGCTTGCAGCTATCTTAAATGCTCTTCTTATAGTCTTTGCAAGCTTCTTTACATCCTTTACAATGAAGTTATGCTTTGTAATAGAGCATGGTTACGCCTGCTATATCCACCTCCTGAAAAGAGTCCTTTCCAAGAAGATTGGTGCCTACATTTCCTGTAATTGCTACCATAGGAACAGAATCCATATATGCATTGGCAATACCGGTTACAAGATTGGTTGCACCCAGATCACTTGTCGCAAGGCAGACTCCGACCTTACCTGTTGCCCTTGCATATCCGTCAATGCATATGCGACCCCTGCTCGTGAGAAGTAAGGATATGCTTTTATTTCATCCTGATGGCGGTAAAGCTCATCATAGAGATTTAATACTGCTCCGCCAGGATATCCAAAAAAATAGTATCTACTCCCTGCTCCTTCAAACATTCAACAAGTATCTGTGATCCATTAAGTTCTGCCATAAATTCTCCTTTTCCTTTCAATCAAATAAATATATTACTGCATCTTAGGCACTTCAAGTATGGCACCTCTGTTGCCTGATGTAACCATAGCCTGATATCTCTTTAGATAGCCTGTAACCTCAGCCATTTCCTTTGGTTTCCAGTTCTTTCTTCTATTTTCAAGCTCTTCATCTGAAAGCTTTACATTTAGTGTCATTTCAGAAATATTAATTGAAATAATATCTCCCTCTTCAATGAGTGCAATAGGTCCTCCTACTGCTGCCTCAGGCGAAACATGTCCTATGGATGCTCCTCTTGATGCACCTGAGAATCTTCCATCAGTTATAAGGGCTACAGTCGAGCCAAGTCCCATACCCGCAATTGCAGAGGTAGGGTTTAGCATCTCCCTCATACCAGGGCCTCCCTTTGGTCCTTCATACCTGATGACCACTACATCTCCAGGCAATATCTTGTCGCCCTTGATTGCCTCTACGGCATCTTCCTCTGACTCAAATACCCTTGCAGGGCCTTCGTGCACCATCATTTCTTCTACAACTGCAGAGCGCTTTACCACGCTTCCGTCAGGTGCAATATTGCCTTTAAGTACAGCAAGTCCGCCTGTCTTACTAAATGGATTGCTCACAGGCCTGATAACCTCTTCATCCCTATTGTAAGCATTTTTAATATTCTCGCCTATGGTCTTGCCTGTAACTGTCATACATTCGGTATTGATGAGACCAATATCTGCAAGCTCCTTCATTACCGCATATACGCCTCCTGCCTCGTTTAAGTCCTCCATATAAGTATTGCCGGCAGGTGCAAGGTGGCAGAGGTTAGGGGTTTTCTCGCTAATTGGGTTTGCAAATGCTATGTCAAAGTCAAAGCCTATCTCGTGCGCAATAGCAGGGAGATGGAGCATGGAATTGGTAGAACAGCCAAGCGCCATATCCACTGTAAGTGCATTGATTATAGCTTCACGAGTCATGATGTCACGAGGCTTTATGTCTCTTCTAAACATTTCCATGACTGCCATTCCTGCGTGTTTTGCAAGCTTTATTCTCTCTGAATATACTGCAGGGATGGTGCCGTTGCCACGAAGTCCCATTCCAAGTGCCTCTGTAAGGCAGTTCATTGAATTTGCCGTATACATACCTGAGCAGGAGCCACAGGTTGGACAGGCTTTATTTTCATATTCCAGTACATCTTCTTCGCTTAAATTGCCCGCAGCATAGGCTCCTACCGCCTCAAACATAGAGGAAAGGCTTGTCTTACAGCCCTTTACCTTGCCTGCAAGCATAGGACCGCCTGATACAAAGACTGTAGGTACATTCACCCTTGCAGCCGCCATAAGGAGACCGGGTACATTTTTATCACAGTTAGGTATCATAACCAGGGCATCAAACTGGTGTGCAAGTGCCATACATTCTGTAGAATCAGCTATCAAATCCCTTGTAACGAGGGAGTATCTCATACCTACATGTCCCATGGCTATACCATCACAGACCGCAATAGCAGGGAACACCACAGGCATGCCGCCTGCTTCTGCTACTCCAAGCCTTACTGCATCCACTATTTTATCAATATTCATATGCCCCGGTACTATCTCATTGTATGAGCTTACTATTCCTACCATTGGCTTTTTCATTTCCTCAGCAGTAAAGCCGAGTGCATTAAACAAACTTCTTGCCGGTGCCTGCTTCATACCGGCTCTAGCGTTATCACTTTTCATTATATCTTCCTTTCATCTAACTATTCTATGTATCTAATCAACATTATAATAACTTTTTCAAAAACAGTCGTAATTCTCGCCTTATGGCTCATATTCATTAAGTCTTAATTTTCGTCGTATAGTCTAAATCTTCAATATATATAAAGTAGCGCCTTACTTTGATATCTCTTGTGCTATCCTGTCTCCCATTTCCTTACAACCGATTAAGGTATTACCCTCACTGAAATGTCTCCTGTCCTATAGCCCTCTTTAAGCACTGATTTCACAGCATCTTCTATACTTTCTGCCTCTTTACTTAGCCCAAATGAATATCTAAGGAGCATAGCTGATGACATTATGGTTTGCGATAGGATTTGCCTTGTCTTTACCTGCTATGTCAGGGAGCTGATCCATGGCTTGGCTCATAGAGACCAAACCTGCCTTCTCCAAGGCTTGCAGAAGGGAGCATTCCTAAGGAACCTGTTACCATACTTGCTTCGTCTGAGAGTATATCTCCAAACATATTTTCAGTAAGAATAACATCAAACTGTGCAGGATTGGCTATTAGCTGCATGGCACAGTTATCAACCAGCATGTTGGTAAGCTTTACTTCCGGGAAGTCCTCTGCGACCTCTGCTACCACCTGCCTCCAAAGCCTTGAAGAATCAAGTACATTTGCTTTTGTCTACACTGCAAACCTCTTTTTTTCTCCCTTGTGCGACCTCAAAGGCCTCCTTGCTACTCTTTCTATCTCATTCTCGGTATATACCAAGGTATCTACTGCCTTTCGCTTTCCTTCTACTACTGTAGTGCTTCTTTCTCCAAAAATAGAGTCCTCCGGTCAGTTCTCTGAAGATGACGAAGTCAAAGCCTTTTTCTCCTGTAGACTCCTTTAATGGACAGGAATGTCTTAGTTCATCAAATAAAATCGCCGGTCTTATATTGGCGTAAAGCCCAAGTTCTTTTCTTATCTTAAGAAGTCCTGCTTCAGGGCGCTTTTCAGGCGGCAGCTTATACCAAGGTGAAGTATCGGTATTGCCTCCAACTGCACCTAGCAGTACTGCATCAGCAGCCTTTGCAGTCTTTACAGCCTCATCTGTAAGAGGAATCCCGTACTCATCTATTGAACATCCTCCCATAAGAATCTCATTATAGATAAACTTATGACCGTATACGGAGGCTATTTTGTCAAGTACTTTGACGGCTTCATTCACTATTTCAGGACCAATCCCGTCTCCTTTTATAAGGGTAATATTAGCTTCCATATACCTTCTTCCTCCTGCTTACAAATGTTTCCCATAATAATACAATATGACCGCCTTAAATGCAAGGGTGTAGCATTTATTAAACATAACAGTTTGGAATATTACTTATACTTAGGAATTATGAAACTAATTATTACCAAAAAGATTGTGCTATGCAAGTCTTATAACGCAGATAAATCCCTCTCCTTCTCTTTTTCTCAAAATGTACTTTCCATCTGTGTAAGACTGCGATTTTTTTGACTATTTTAAGTCCCTAAGCCATAAAGCTTCCGCTACTAGGTTCATTCGCATAGTTTCTGTCATTTAGCTTGTTTTAGAACCTCTTCTGATACTCCCTTTCCATCATCTCCTACTTCCAGTAAAATGTGACCTCTCTTATCCTTATACAGTCTGACTATGATATTGCGACCATCTTCATTGTGCGCAATCGAATTGTGGACAAGATTAACTAAAACTCTTTCCACCAAATCTTCATTTACCAAAAGTTCAAGATTGTCAAGGCTCTCATCTATTTCTATGTCAAATTGAAAATGTTCATCCTCAATCTGATTTATAAATTCAGTAAGTGTTTTTCTAAGTAATTTGCTAATTATAGCTTTATTCATTTCAAACTTACCAAAGCTAAAAATCAAGTTTACTGGAAAGGTTCATATTTTCAACCAATCTGCGGATGCGAAGTCCCTGTACCTTAATCTGTTGAACGTTCTTAGAGATGTCTGTTCCTGCTTCCGGATCAAGAATCATATCAGTATTCCCTAGAATAATGGCAAGAGGTGTCCTTATATCGTGAGATACGCCTGCAATCCACTCTGTCCGCTCCCCTTCCCTGCGCTTTTTGGTATTTTTTTCTGTTGCAATACGGGAACAATAATTAGAACCAGCGCATTAATAAGCAGTATAAGAGGTGTCATAAGAATAACATTTCTAATATCATTTTTTTATTATATTCTAAAATATACTTCCATACCTGTTTTTCTTTATCTCCAATCACCAGAATCCCCTGCTTTTACTATATAAGTATGAACCGGATATTCATCAAGGTAGTATCTTACAAATTTTACCACATCCTGAATACTGTATTTCTTTTGCAATTCTTTAGGTAGTGATTCACTCCAAATAATCTCACCGTCCTCATTTAATAGCATGGCAAATTGGTTATTCTTTATGATTCTTTCTTTTTCTCTATCATCTAACCTGTAATTCCCATCTTCTACACGGATATGTTCTATAAGATTGCTTTCATTCCAGTGAGCATCCGGTATATTTAAAAACTATAATTGCATATATTAAAGTATCCAAAATAAGAAGCACAAATGCCATTAGTATTATGCCTGCGAAAAAAACTGAAATTTTTTTCCTTTTTTTCTTTGTCTCATCTGTTTTTTTCTCCAATTTGTATCCAAGTCCGCGTACTGTAGTAAGAAATTCAGGCTTTGACGGATCTTTTTCTATCTTTTCCCTTAGATGGCGCATATGAACAATCAATGAACTTTCAAGTCCATAGTTGCCTTCAGGCCATACCGCATTGCATAGTGCATCCATAGTTACAATCTTTCCTCTGTTGCGGTAAAGTACCTGAAGTAAGGCAAGTTCTTTAGATGTAAGTGATATCTCTTTGCCCTCACGCTTCACAACTCCCGCATCTATGTCCACTACCACTTCCCCGCACCTAAGTAAGCATGTGCCTTCTTCCAGTTTATATGTTCTTCTAAGAACAGCAGCAATCCTAAGAAGTAATTCTTTCGTAAGAAAAGGCTTTGTGATATAGTCATCTGCGCCAAGTCCCAGTCCTCTTAGCCTTGCTGTATCTTCATCTCTTGCAGATAAAAATATAACCGGTATTTCTGATAAATAACCTAACTGGCATAGTTTCTCATAGAGTTCAAAGCCATTTCCATCCGGAAGCATCACATCTAACAGAATTAAGTGGTAACTGTTCCTAATGATATTATCCTCTGCCCCCCTACAGTCCTCTGCCACATCTATAGAAGAATAACCTTCTCTTTTTAATATACTTACTACCAGGTCTGCAAGCTTTTTTTCATCATCTACTAACAATATTTTACAAGTTGTCTTATCCATATTTTCACCTCTTATATATAATACATTTACTATACAGCATTTTATATCAATACTCAACGAATCCTGCATTTCTTAATCTAACCTTAATGTTAACGCAATGTTTACATAATCTTCTTAATGTATCCTATCACTCGTAAACATAATACATCTTAAATTTTTTGGAGGTAAGGTTATGAATTATATTCTTGAAACACTTAATCTAAGTAAAAAAAGTGGAAACTCATACCGTGTAAAAGAGTTATCCATGAAAGTACCCGTAGGCTCTGTGTATGGTTTTCTTGGCCCTAATGGCGCAGGAAAGAGTACTACTCTTAAGATGATACTAGGGCTCATTCATCCTGACTCAGGCGAAATCAAGGTCTTTAATCAAAAATTAAACTCCTCAAACAAGCTTTCCATCCTTGGCCAAACCGGAAGTCTTATAGAAAACCCGGGTGGATACGGGCACCTTACAGGTCTTGAGAATATGCAAATCATACAAAAACTAAAAGGAGTCAAAGAGGATGAAATCGAGCGCTCTCTTAAGACAGTCAGGCTCTTTGAGCAACGTGATAAAAAGCTAAAAAACTATTCACTTGGTATGAAACAGCGACTGGGAATTGCTATGGCACTGCTTGGTAGCCCCAAGCTTCTAATATTAGATGAGCCTACCAACGGCCTTGATCCTGCAGGAATACATGAAATCCGTGAACTGATTAGTTCACTGCCAAAAGAAAGAGGTATTACGGTGATTATTTCCAGCCACCTTCTTAGCGAAGTTGAACAGATGGCTGACTATGTTGGCATTATTAATAAAGGAAAAATGCTCTATCAGGGAACTCTTGCCGAATTAGAAACAAAGGGTGAGGGGCTTGAAGATGCCTTCCTTAAGCTTACAGGCGGAAAGGAGTCATTATGACACATATAGTTGAACTTCCTAAATTAGTTCATATTGAATTTATGAAATCCCGTCATAAACATCATTTTCTACTGCTTATTGCAATGTTAGTATTAAATTACTTTCTTCTGTTTAAGGGTATAAAAAATGATGGCAAACAATGGTTGAATGTATTTTATGGAATTCCTTTAGTTAACAGCATTTTACTTTCAGTTTATATGGCAATCCTAGCCAGTCAGGCTGTTGATGTCGAGAACAAAGGCACTATGTGGAATCTTATTGCTACCTTGTGCAGCAAACGCAATATATTTCTGTCTAAAAATCTGTATGGACTTATTCACATTGTATTATTCTGTATCATACAGATAAGTTGCGTAGGTCTTTTAGGCAGGTTCCTTGGTTTTCACGGAAATGTACCTAATTCGGTCATTATGATTACCTTTTTTTGCAGAAGTTATAAGCGGCATGATTTTTGTTTCAGGTGCAGTGTCTGATTTCGCTCTTGTTTCCAAACCAGTTTGCGAGCACTCTCCATAGGCTTCGGAGGCACCCTTACAGGATTATTCCTTGCATTTATAAGCAAGATAGCATGGACTCCTTGGTCAGTTCTAATTTCTCTTAGCTGTGTAAGTATGGATTATGAGGAATCAACCCGCACTATGAATGTATTCTGGGAACTGCCTACAACTACACAGATTGTTGTTGCACTAATTTATCTTCTTTGTACATTTTTGATTGGCCTGTACCTTTTCTCTGCAACAGAGCCCGGAGAAGCACTTGGCAGTAGCGGCCGTGTAAGGGCAACACACTCTCTACACAGCAGTATTCCTGCGGAACTAATTAAGTTAAAACGCAATCCTGTATGGATTCCTTTTATTCTGATTCCTGTGATATCTGCCACAATTGGAACAATTAATTTTACACAGAATCAAGGTGTTCTTCATTTTACCTGGGGCGATTTGTGGACACAGCATTCCATTTTCCTAAGTTTCTTTTTCCTTGCGCCGTTAATAGGAGTTGTATGCAGCCTTCAGTGGAGGATGGAACATCTGGGAAGCAATTGGAACCTCATTTTATCTGTGACATCTCCTTTTAAATTATTTAAGGATAAGTGGGCTGCCACCTCCTTTGTATCTTCGCTGTGTATTATATGGCTGGTAGTTATATATATCGCTACCGGGAAAATTCTTGGTATTCCTGACAGCATACCTACGTTGTTCTGGAGCAGGATTCTTGCAATGCTTATCTCTGTGATGGCGATTACAGCAGTACAAAATTTGTTGTCACTTATATTACATTCTTTTGCATTACCTGTTGCCATAGCTTTCCTTGGGTGCCTAAGCGGAGTTGCTTTCATTATGAAGGGCTTATACTTTCTGACGCCATATTCTTTACTGATATATGGAGCAGGAAGCACATCAATTACAGAAAATCTTAATCTTCCTATGGTTTTGATTTCGGCTTCTATATGGATTATCGCTTCCATCGCAGTCGGCATATTATTCATAAAAAACACCGATGTAAGAACGCATGTCTAATATTGGGTATAAGAAAACCGGCAGAGGATAAAACTCATATCTCTGCCGGTAGGTGTATATTATGGATTCATCTATACATTTATCTCAGCCTCAAGTCCCAGCAGAGCCTTATTTTCCTCAAGTATAGGCCTTATAACCTCCTTTAAGAAGTCCTCTACCTGCTCTTTGGAACGGCCTGTATACTTGGACGGATCCATCTGTTTTTTAAGCTCTTCGAGGGTGATATCAAAGGAAGGCTCTGCAGCAATTAGTTCAAGGAGGTTGTTGTCAAGTCCTCTTTCCTTTACATTTCTACCTGCTTCCATAGACAGGGTTCTTATCTTCTCGTGAAGCTCCTGCCTGTCTCCTCCTCTTTTCACTGCATCCATCATTATATTCTCAGTTGCCATGAATGGAAGCTCCGCCATTATATGCTTCTCAATAACCTTTTCATATACAACTAAGCCATCAGCCACATTCATATATAAGTCAAGTATGCCGTCTATAGCAAGAAAGGCCTCAGGTATAGACAGACGCTTGTTGGCAGAATCGTCCAGAGTTCTCTCAAACCACTGGGTGGCTGCAGTTATGTAAGGGTTCATCAAATCGCTTATCACATACCTTGAGAGGGATGCGATACGCTCACTTCTCATAGGATTTCTCTTGTAAGCCATAGCAGATGAACCTATCTGGCTCTTTTCAAATGGCTCTTCCACCTCTTTAAGATGCTGCAACAGTCTGATGTCATTTGAGAATTTGTGGGCACTTGATGCAATTCCCGCAAGTACATTAAGTACTCTTGAGTCCACCTTTCTTGAATAGGTCTGACCTGATACAGGGTAGCAGTCTGCAAATCCCATCTTCTTAGCGATTAACTTATCTATTTGCTTTATCTTCTCGTGGTCTCCGTCAAAAAGCTCGAGGAAACTTGCCTGTGTACCTGTAGTTCCCTTTGAGCCAAGCAATTTCATGCTGTCTATAAGGTAGCAGATATCATCATAGTCAAGCGTAAGCTCCATAAGCCAAAGTGCAGCCCTCTTTCCTACAGTTGTAGGCTGTGCAGGCTGAAAATGAGTAAAGGCAAGAGTTGGCAGTGCCTTATATTTATCGGCAAAATCAGCAAGTTTACTCATTACATTAACAAGTTTTTTCTTAACGAGTTTTAGGCCTTCAGTCATTATGATAATATCTGTATTGTCTCCTACATAGCAGGAAGTTGCTCCAAGATGAATAATTCCCTTTGCCTTAGGGCACTGCATACCGTAGGCATAGACATGGCTCATAACATCGTGGCGGACTTCTTTTTCTCTGGCTATGGCTACATCATAGTTGATATCGTTTACATGCTCCTTTAGCTCTGCTATCTGCTCTTCGCTGATATTAAGGCCGAGTTCTCTTTCTGCTTCTGCAGAGCAATCCACAGTCTTCGCCAGGTGGTGAATTTCTTATCCTGTGAAAATATGTACTGCATTTCCTTGCTTGCATACCTCCCTGAAAGTGGGCTGATATAACGGTCTGTACTCATATTATCCTCCTGTATGTAGATGGTGTACATTCTAAGCCTGCGGCTTAATTATGTGCTTTCTTGATATTTCGTGAATAATTTCGCTTAAGATACTGAGTGTTCTTGATTGAAAAGCTTACTAAATATAATTGTACTATTCAGTGATTAGCAAATATAATCAAATCACTCGTTACTTTTTAGCTCATCACCCGACAGTTCTATGATATCAGTTAGTTCAGCTTCGGTCAAATTAGTATAGCTTGCAAGTTCTTTAAGTGTAGGTGATGAACCGTTTATTTCTTTCATTTTTTTGGCTGCGTCACTGACAAAGTTTACCTTTGCTACCATAGCGTTTGCTGTACTTCTATCTCAAGGCTCTCTTCGATAAAGTCCTGCATTGCACTTTCTATTCTGCTTTCAATAAACTCAATTGGCTCTTTTTCATCTTCTAAAGCTTTTAGCTCAGCTAAACCCAATAGTAGTCCTACATTTCCTTCTGCTATCAGCTCCTTAAAATAATCTTCCGTTAGTTCAAATCCCCTCGCTATTTCCACTACTTTATGGAGTTTTCTTTCTATATAGTCTGCCTCAGCCTTTTCATCTCCGCTAAGTATGAGTTTAATAAGCTTTTCTTCTTCTTTTGCAGTCATTTTTTCTATGTCTCTTAATTCTTCCAGATACATATTTAAGAATTCAGAATGGAATTTAAGGTCCTTCCTGTTGTTTTTCTTTTTTATCCCGCTTTTTTTCTCGTAGCCTTCTCTTGCTGCTTCTTCAAGCTGTTCCTTCGCAGCATTTTCATATTTTTTAACCTCAGCCTCAATCTCTTCTTTAGTTTCAAAACCTTCAATTGTAATATGTGATGCCGTAAGATATGCAAAAATATGGTCAAACTGAGCATCATCAAGTTCTAAGTCTTCAAAAAAATTCTTTTTATATCACTTTCGTGAACCTTGTTCCCGCTAATCTGCGCCTGAGCCACAAGGTCGGCGAGGCGGGTAGCAAATTCATATTGTTTTATCTGCCATTTTTTTCCTCCGTAAAAGCAATTAAATTTTTTTGTTTATTTTTTTAGTAGTTAACAAGAATTCCTCCGACCATATAACAAAATGCCCCTGAGAGCTCAGGAGCATTGGTTTAACAAGGTTCATTGTTTTTCAGCTTGAAAGCCTATTCGGGAGAGCGAACCAACTCTCATTTTGGAACTCCAGATGTGAACCGAACGACCACACCCTTCTTCGCTCAATTAAATAATATCATAAACTCCCATAAAAATCAATAGTCTATCCCTACTTCGCCACTATATTAAGTATCTTGCCTTTTACATAAATCACCTTCCTTATAGGCTTTCCATCTATTGCTTTTATTCACTGATGCAATCTCAAGTGCCTCTTTCATAGCCTCTTCTTCCTCTGCCTCAGCACCGATTTCAATAGTACCTCTTACCTTGCCGTTTACCTGTACGCCTATCTTGACAGTATCTACTACAAGAGCCGCCTCATCAGAGGTAGGCCAGGTTTCATAAGCTATTGTGCCTGTGTGTCCGAACATCTCCCAGAGTTCCTCTCCAAGATGAGGGCAGATACAGGATATCAGCTTTACAAAGCCTTCAGCGTATTCCATAGGGCATTTACCCTTGGTTACAGCATTCATAAATATCATCATCTGGCTTATAGCTGTATTAAAGCCAAGAGTCTCAAAGTCATCTGTTACCTTTTTAACAGTCTGATTGTAGATGAGCTTATGCTCTTCCAGTAGTTCATTATAGCCCTCTTCTCCAGCTCTTACAAGGTTGTCAGGATTTGAGAAGTAGAAGAATACTCTTCCAAGAAATTTCCTTGAACCTTCCACACCCTGCTTACTCCAAGGCTTTGATGCCTCAAGAGGTCCCATAAACATTTCATATATTCTAAGTGTATCTGCTCCGTAATCCCTGACTATGTCGCTTGGATTTACCGCATATTCAGGATAACGCTTACCCATTTTGATGCCGTTTGATCCAAGTATCATTCCCTGATGCACAAGCTTCTTAAATGGCTCTTTAACAGGAGAAAGTCCCTCGTTGTAAAGGAAACGGTTCCAAATCCTTGAATACATAAGGTGTCCCACCACATGCTCCAGAGTACCTATGTAAAGGTCTACAGGGAGCCAGTGCTTTAGGAGTTCCTGGTTGGCAAATTCATCATTGTTCTTAGGGTCTATGTAGCGCATATAATACCAGGAGCTTCCTGCACTACCTGGCATTGTAGAGGTTTCACGCTTTCCCTTAATGCCGTTTTTATTGTATTCTTTCCACTGGGTAGCATTTTCAAGAGGTGCTTTGCCATTCTTTCCCTTGTAATCATCAAGCTCAGGAAGCACAAGAGGAAGCTCACTTTCAGGAAGAAGAACCACTCTGCCGTCTTCTGTATGGACTACAGGAATAGGCTCACCCCAATAGCGCTGTCTCGCAAATATCCACTCTCTAAAGTGGTAGTTGACTTTCTTTCTTGCTACTCCCATATTAACAAGCTTTTCTGTGATTGCTTCCTTAGCCTCTTCTACAGTAAGTCCGCTAAATTCTTCAGAATTCATAAGCTTGCAGCCCTTGCCAAGATAATCCTGCTTTTCAAAGGCATGCTCACTTACATCGCCACCGTCTATTACCTGTATCCTTGGTATGTTATGTGCCTCAGAATACTCAAAATCTCTCTGATCGTGGCTTGGAACCGCCATAACAGCTCCTGTACCGTAGCTTGCAAGTACGAAGTCACCTATGTATACAGGAACTTCCTTACCATTAACAGGATTTATAGCATATATTCCCTCAAGCACACAGCCAGACTTTGTTTTTGTTAAGCTCAGTTCTGTCCATATCGTTCTTTTTGAGGGTTTCATCTATGTATTTCTGTACCGCTTCTTTATTTTTAATCCTTGGCATAAGGCTCTTAACTGTCTCTCCATCAGGGGCAAGCACCATAAAGGTGATACCGTAAATAGTCTCTATACAGGTTGTATAGATGGAGAATTCCCCACCACCGACTATCTTGAAATCAACCTCTACGCCCTCGCTTTTTCCTATCCAGTTTCTCTGCATTTCTTTGGTTGATTCAGGCCAGTCTATCTCGTTAAGGCCTTCAAGGAGCTCTTCAGCAAAGGCAACCTGGTCTATAGCCCACTGCTTCATGTTCTTTCTAACCACAGGGAAGCCGCCACGCTCACTCTTGCCATCAATTACTTCATCATTGGAAAGCACTGTACCAAGCTCTTCGCACCAGTTTACAGGCATATCCATATATTTTGCGTAACCCTTTTCATAGAGCTTCTCAAATATCCACTGAGTCCATTTATAATAATTTTTGTCTGAAGTAGCTATCATCTTTGACCAGTCATAGTCAAAGCCAAGTTCTTTAAGCTGATTTGAAAATGACACTATATTCTTCTCGGTAAAGCCATTTGGGTTATTGCCTGTGCTTACTGCATACTGCTCCGCAGGAAGACCGAATGAATCGTACCCCATTGGATGAAGTACATTGTAGCCCTGCATCCTCTTCATTCTAGATACGATATCTGTAGCTGTATAGCCCTCAGGATGCCCTGCGTGAAGGCTCACTCCCGATGGATATGGGAACATATCAAGTACATAGTACTTAGGCTTACTAAAGTCCCATACATCTGTCTTAAAGGTCTCATTTTCTGCCCAGTATTTCTGCCACTTAGGCTCTATCTCGGCAGGATTATATGGTTTTCTTTCATTATCAGGCATTTTCTTATCTCCTTTTATCTAAACTAAAAAAATATACAAACTTCTAATCTAAACTAATTCTCTTCACTGTTGTCTTTTCCCACAAACATACTTATGAGGTCATTTGTTTTTCTTCCTACCCGGTTTCTTTCCCTCTGCCTTTGGGCAATGAATTTGCTTACTTCTTCCTGTCCTTCGGTTAACTTACAACCTACCAGGTTAGCCTTTTCATTTTTATCAACTACCCTTACTACTTCCCCCAAAAGGGTATGGAGTGAAAAGGTATAGTCTTCTTTTTGCTCATTGTATTTTTCAAAATTAAACTGAATCTCTATGGCATCTCCGACATTGACTTCATACTCTTTTTTTGACGATGAGTCCGACACCTGTACTGCTTATATCCTTCACCATAGCATCATCTTTGGGCTTTGCTTCCTCTTAGTGCAATATTGCAGTGCTGTCCAAGCCATAGCCTAAAGTAATCTCTTCTGTTAAATCTCTTTCCTTCCACTTCCGACCTGATGATATGCGCCGTTCCGTATAGAGGAAGATTTATCTTATCTACGAATACTTTTTTTCAAATAAATACGGTTTTTCCTTGTGATTACCTATTAGAAAATAACTGACTCCCTCAGCGACAAACTTGATTATCTTATCTTCTACTCTTATTGGCTCAACGATAACATAGCCACCTTTTTAGAGTCTTTATATAATCCAGGTCTTCCTTCTCTTGAAACTCTAAAACAAAGCTTTCAAACCTGTAAGACTTATCACCCTTTCTGGCTGTCAGGCTTATCATTGCCCCCAGCGACAGTTCATTTATATTAATAACTCCAGTATTGATTGCATCCATGCTCGATACCTAATTCCTTTCAAATAATAAGTACTGACTCTTCTCTAGTTATTATAACTATCAAAGCCTTATCTGTCTATCTAATTATGGAATTTTCCACATTTTAGTTTTACATCATCTACCTTTGCCACAGTAATAGTATCACTACAGAAATCACCTGTTTTATCCGATAGTATAAATATATGAGTTAATTGTTAGGAGGAATAACGGAGGAAATATGCCATTAGATATATCAAGAGTGCCAAACGGAGGGATTTCAAGCGGAAGGGAATCGGCATCAGTCGCAAAAAGCAGTGAAGTTTCTAAGGTAGCTGTTTCAGGCGCCACTGCAGGTGGAGTGAATTCTGACAGCTTGTCTAAGGGACAGGTATTGTCAGGTCAAGTGACCAACATATCCCCTGGGGAGCTTACCTTAGAGCTTGAAAATGGTCAAACTATGACAGCCAGATATGATAACAACTCTGAGCTTTCCATTGGTGATGGGGCTAAGTTTAGGGTGGTAGACAGCGAAGACGGACATATTATGTTAAAAACTATGCAGACAGGTACTACCCTTGAAAATGTAGTGTATAAAGCTCTTGATGCCTCCGGCCTGCCATTTTCCCCTAAAAATGAAGAACTGGTAACAGCCCTCATTAAAAATGAATATCCCGTTAGTAAGCAGATGATAAATGGCATGCTCCAACAATCCCTCAAAAAAATCCTGAAATATCTATGACTAATCTCGTACTTATGAATAAGGCGGGCTTAGATGTAAATCCTGAATCTACAAAGCTCTTTGAAATGTACAGCACTGGCAGAACCGAGCTTGCTGCTGCCACCGAGCAAAACTTCAAGGATATGCTTGGAATGATAGAGGGTCTGCTTTCTGATGGAAATATAGAGGGTGGTGCAAAGTTAGCCTCTGACCTCCTTGATATATTCAACATAGGCAAGGAGCCTGATGAGCTGGTGCTTTCACTTGTGGCAAATGACGAGGCTAGTCTTCCTACCACAGCTCCTACAAATCTTGCAGAGCTTTTAGATAACCTTGCAGGAGAGGGGGCTACAGTAACTGACTCTAGTCTAACCACTGAGGATGGAGAACCTGTAAATGTCACATTAACAAGCGAAACTCCTATTTCATCCATATTAAATGAAGAACAGCGCCTTTATGTGTTTACCTTATTTGAAAATGCAGATATAGATGTGGATGCGGCCAAGCTTCAAAACCTCATAAAGGGAGAGCTAAGTCTTAGTGAATTGTCAGACCTCTTAAAAACCCTGCCTGAAGCTGAACTATCTAAGCTTGATAATCTTATGAAGCAGGTAACTGACTTAACCGGGAAAGTCCTCCCAGCGACAAATGACATGCTTGCAGGGCTTCTCCCCGAAAGTGCGACCCTTAGTGAGGCAGCTAATCATATTAAAGATATACTAAAGTAACACCAATCTTCCTCCTGAGCTTAAGCAGGCGCTTCTTAAGTCAGATGATTTCCACAAAACTCTTAAGATGCTTGTTCATACTGATTGGACTCTTTCAGCGGAGGAGCTGACTGAAAAGGATGCTGTGGTAAATCTCTACAAGAGGATGGATGAACAGATAGACAGGCTTAAGACTCTGGCTGACAATACAGCAGGGCAGGCCTCTGCCAAGCTTTCTACTGATTTGGGACAGACCAAACAGAATATGAATTTTATGAATGAAATGAATCAGATGTATAACTTTACGGAACTTCCTATAAGGATGAACGGTCAGACCACAACCGGAGATTTATATGTCTATTCCGACAAGCATAGAAAAAGGGTGGCAGGAGGAAATGGTATATCCTGTCTTCTACACCTTGACATGAAGAGTCTCAGCGGAATGAATATAAGAATTGAATTAAATGAGGGCACAGTGTCTACAAGGTTTTTCCTTAATGATGACAGCTCAGGAAAACTTATAACAGATAATCTCTTCGAGCTTGACAATGCACTTACAAAGCAGGGATTTAATCCAAAAAGCGAGGTCATAAAGACTACTGATAAAGAAGAGGAAAGAAGATTGCTGTCCGGTGAATTTAACCCTATAAATGACTTCATCCCTTCTGAGGTTGAAAGTAATAATTTTAGCAGATATACCTTTGATGTGAGGGCGTAATTTTATGATGTGGGTGTCAAATACTTTTGACACCCACATCATAATATGAAACTTTCAAGAGATTCCCAGCACATAGGCTACATCAACACATTAACCTATGTGTGATCTCCTTAGAAAATTTCCTGTCACGCAATAAAAACCGGCTTAGGGTTTGTCCCAGGCCGGTTCTTTATATCTAACCACTCTTAACTGCAATTCTCCTCTACATAGGCTACATATCTCATTTCGCACAGTGTCATAGTATAAACACTTTTTTTGTATGTTACTACGAGGTAACATTGCATAGAGTTTAGGTTTAATTACTTTTTAAAGCTACAACAAATTTCCCAAGCTCCCTTGTACCAAATACAACTGACTTAGTTTTTTTGTCATACTTAGCCTTAATCTTCTTTCCTGTCTTAAGGTTAAGCACATATATACTGCCTTTTTTTATCTTTCCTGTCTTAAGAGAAACAATTAGCTTTGATGTGGTTTTAGTTACATTCTTGCCATTTACAACAAGTTTTACATCATAAAGCCTGCCCCCGTATGCTGCCTTAAAGCCTGCATACTTTTTATTTTTAAGCACCTTTTTAACGGCTTTGGCATTGTTCTTTTTGATAATCTTAAGATAAGAAGTGCCGTCCGTTACATCTTTAAGTTCTTTTACGCGTAAAGAAACTGAACCATCCTTAACAGATAAACGTATACTCTTTACTTTCGTGCTAAGTGAATGCAGTGCCTCTTTAGTTATTCTTAAGGTGTTCTTTCCTGTCACAAACAGTGACTTCTTATCTGAACCTGTGCCTCCCCTGCCATCACTAAGAGGAGTATTGCCTCCTGCTATATCCTTAATCTCAGTATTTTTTGAAGGAGATGTATTTACACCCGGAATAATATCAAAAGGTGAACGTGAAGGCACTACTTCCGTAGGCTCAGTAGGAGGAATTGTTTCCTCGTAAACAAATTCCACTGATTCAGTTTTTCCTACCAAATCCTCATAAAGCCCTGTGATAGGCGTAATCTCTTCACCGCCATTTTTTTCCTATATCCAAGCACTTTTACAATTAGGGAAATTCTTTGTCTTTAATTCCAAATGACCTAAGCTTTGACCATGAATAACCTCTCACCTCTGTTTCAGCCTCAAGAACCTTTCCTGTGTCGGTTACATGACTTACTTTTACATTTCTAATAAAGTCTTCAGTCATTTCTTTCTTGGTGTTTTTAGCTCCACCATCATAAGGAACTGTAACAGTTACCACAGTTTCTGTGTCGTAGTTCTTGCCATCTACTGCGAGCTGGTATGTAAAGGTTTCTGTTGTAAGGATATTGTTCATACCTATTACTTCAAGCATCTGAGTATTGCCGTTACCGAAGATTCCTGTTCCGTCTGAGCTAACCATGATGAAGTTGGAGGTACTGTCTGAAGTGCCCTCATTCTGAAGCGGGTACCAGATAATTCCATTTCTGTCAATTATTCTTATCTTTGTTAAACTCTTGTCAAGGTTTGCACCATAGGCAGTTACCCAAGTCTTCTTACTTTCCTGACCATTAGGAGTCTCTGTGTGGGTAATATCCGCCTCTTCTTTTCCACCACCCTGTGTACCATAGGAGGTAATTGACATAAAGCTAAGACTAGGATTGCCGTCATTTTCGCTTGTAGGAAGTACTGAGGCTACCAGTCTCTTTGCTCTATTTTCAAGGATGTTAACTCCAAGTGCAGAGCTGTAGGTGAGTCCTCCATCAAGAGATACCATCACAGAATAAGTCTTGGTCTTTCCTGTCTCATTGGCTGGAAGAGTGAAGCCTATAGTCTGTTCTGTACCCTCTTCATTTGTATTAACCTTAATCTTATCGCTATTTTTTCTATTGAATGCCGCGCCTTTAATTCCATAGAGCTCTGTCTTTGCCTTATTATTTTCTAATACCTTAACCAGTGTATTTACTGCCTTATTCACTCCGCCCACTGATTGAACAAAGCCTTCACCAATTAGCTTTAGCTCTACTTCTCCGCCTTCTTTAGTAAGGACTTCACCTTTAGTAAATACTGAGGAATTTACTATAGGCTTTGCAATATCAATAATCTGGCTAATTTTCCTTGCCTCAAATCCTTCTTTATCTTTTAAAAGTCTCTCTTCAACAATAATCTTTGAATTAATTCCCCCTTTAAAAGGTGTTGCCAGGCTTATTACAAGCTTGTTGGCATCTATAGTTACATTATCTTTATCCGTAAGCTTACTCTCAGTTATCTGACCATAATTATTGGCCTGAAGAGTTATTCCTTCTTTAAGCTCCTTATAGTCATCAGCAACCGCATAGATTTCTTCATCATAATACACAGTGATTACTGTCTTATCTTTATTGGTATATACCCTGCTTGGTAATATTTCCTGGAGAATTCCGCTTACTCTTCCTCCTACAGTCACAGTTACAGACTTATCCCCGAGAGTAATGTTATAGGTCTCAACTTTATCTGATTCTGCTTTAGGAAAGGTAATGATAAATGATCTGCCTTGTCACTGCCCTGTTTTTCAATATTCAATTCTACTTTTTGAGTCTTACCTTCTATCGTCTTTGTTATACTAGGATTTAACTTATCAAGGTCAAGGTTTGCTCCAATGATTGTGATATTAGAAATTCCACCAGTCTTTGGAAGCCCCGGAACAGACGCTTTAATAGACTTAATTGTCACCTTCTTTTCAGTGTTTTCCACGTCTTTTCCATCCACTATTACCTTAAGTACAGGTTCTGACTGAAACTCAGTGTCAGAGCCCTTTGCATTGAATACTACCTTATATTCTTTGGCTTTCTTTCCATTATTTTCCGGAAAATGTGCATTAAACTTAAATGACTTACTTTTTGTGTTTTTTACATCTATTTGCGCAAATACATCTCCTGCTATCTCCGCACCATCAACTATCTGAGTAATCTTAGCCTTAATCTTATCGTAGGTAGTATCTTCTTTTGTAGACACAAGGAGGTTTACATCTCCACCCTTCGAGTCAAACTTCTTTTCACTAACACTATTACCTTTTTCAGAAATAGCTATTACCTCTGTATCTGCTCCTACAACCTTTTTAGGGATTGTTACAGTAACCGCTTGATCAGCAGGATAAGTTTTTCCACCATCTATGCTTACATGTATTTTGTATGTTATATCTTTCTCAGTATTATTCTCCGGTAATGTTATAATTTTACTTGAAGAATTATCCAATAAAGATCTCCACGTATGTTCGTTAAAAATTCTCAAGTTCAGTACCATCTGCCAAAGTTACCTTTTGCCTTAAAACTTGTCTGTTTTTAAGTTTTTTTACCCTTAATCGATAAGCTTACCATACCCTGCAATAAACTCACATCGATTTTATCAATCTCAGGTTTCTTTTCAGGCTCTACATCAGGATTTGGCTTGTCTGTTTTCCCCTTAACTGTAATCTCCACAGGTTCAGCAGAACAGTTCGATTCATGTGCATCCTTCTTCTTATCATAGAAGGTTTTGCCTCCATCCACACTGAAGCTGACTACATAAACAATATCTTCAGTCGTTTCATTCAAAGGAAATGTCAATTTTATCCTTAGTTCGTTAACTGCTTCATCCCTATCCACGTCAGCCTTTAATGGCGCTGCACTGTCACTAATAGCAGTTATATTTTCATTTTTGTCCTTTATTACAACCTTCGCCTTTGTTTTTGTTGTATACAAGGTTTTTGCCCTCCAGCTTAAACGTTCTTTGACGTTCTTTTTAGCCCTGAGGTAGGGATTTGCAGTTATTGTCTTTACACCGGTTGATAAATTTTTCAAGCACGGCCTCAATATCTTCTCCTGCAAGCACTGACTCTGCATTTATATTGAAACCACTTAAGACAAGGGTTAATGCCAATAAAAAATGCAAACATTTTTTTGTACATCTTCATAACTTCTCCTTTACATTATATATTCGGGTAGGTGCCCATACCCCATCTTATCACGGTTAGTAGTTTCGTCAACACAAATGCAAATGGTTGTTTATTGTGTTTTAATATATATCTGCATATTTATATCTATTTTTCTATCAAACAATGCCATTTGATGACTTACACACAGTCTAAGTATCATTTGCATACATTTTATTTGACAGAGGTTTTTCATATAAGCACTTGGATTAACTAAAAAAAGACAGCAGGCAATTACCCACTGTCCTTATCTCTTGTTATTTTATTTTCCCATTTTCCCTGCTATCTTCTTTTCAAAATCATCAAAGATGTAGTTAAGTACTGAAGGGAAGCCCACAAACTCGCAGCCATAGGAATGTACTTTATCATCTACGTATGATTTTCTTATAATCTTAACAACTGTATAGAATGCAGAGTGCAAGTCGTCTGTCACCTGAATTCTGGCATTAAAAGTAGTATCCGACAGGCAATTCGCTCTCACTGTGAAAACCTATGCCTCCTCTTGATATATCATAAACTTCAATAGGAGCATTTACATTTTTAATAAACTCATTGTCCTGTTTGAAAAGCTCTGATACTCCAAGTATAAGATCAATCGGAAGTCTTTCTGCCTTTCTTTTTTCCGTATATTCCATATACTGCCTCCTCAAAAATGATTTAAGCTAAGTATATAACAATAGCGGCAAATAATCAATCAAAAGTTTTATCAACGTTTATTATCCCATTTTATTACCTACAAAGGTAGGCGTTGTAATACTTCCATCTGGATTAACTATTTTTATTAATTTAAAATCTCTGTATCTTCCCACGTATCTATACTTACCAAACCAACCAAGTTGTCCTAAAAACTTTACCTTTCCAACATAATGTGCCTTTGCTCCACTTGGTAATACTTTTACTTCTTCAACAACAACAGAATTACCTTGATAAGTATCATATATTCTTTCAATTTCTCGAATTTCTGTATATGGCATCACTTCTTCTTGTCTCATACTTTGATGAGTTGCAACGTCTCGTTTGCAAAAAGCTCTTTTTAGTAGGCGTAAATATCATAGAAACCGATAAAATTAACGTATTAATAATTAGTATTTTATTCATAAAAAAATGCTCCTTTCACTACAAATCTTTTATCAAATTATATATATATCAGCCATCTATAATAAATTGGAGGGGTACCAAAAAGCATCATAGCACTTAATATAACTGCTGAAGTTCCCGCAAATGCCAATGTTATTTGATTGGAATACATAAATATCATGTTAATTACCGCTACAACCATCAATATCCATCTTAGCCTTCTTTTATATACCAAGGTCTCAATATCGTCCAAAAGCTTATTTCTATGTCCTATTGGTGCATATAGCAAGAGTATAGTATTCGAAATTACCATCAACATAACACTTGAATATACATTCCATACAGATAGTTTTATACTACCAAGTGCAATTATCACAGCAATCACTGATATTAAATAGCACCTTAAAGGGCTGTTAGAGTGATAACCTCCTGAATATGATCTAATAAGCATCAGGCAAACAACAAATACTAAGCTCTCTGGAAGCATTCCCATACCAAAGCCTATTATAATCGTTGTAAATAAATTCAATAAAATTCTAAAAAGCTGAGTCAGCCCATACACGTATACGTCTCTGCTATAAGCTATGGGCTCTCCACCCTTAATGATATTTGTTATGATTTTCTCGGATAAAGCTTCCATAGCTAAAACCTGCGAAGTTTTTTTGACATTTTCAGGCATCTTAGACTGATGAAATACAAAAACACAAGAAGTATTTGCGCTCACAAATGCAAAAAAACAATGCACTCATACAAACTACCTTGTTCATAATTTTAGTCATTTTATTTCTCATACAATGTAATCTCCTATTCTATTTGGCAAATTCTTCATTAACACTCCAACATATTTTTAGAAATACAAATAAAAACAACGTTTAATATGTTAGGGTTTGAAAAAAATTTAAAATTACTTTTACCTACAATGTCCTCTTTCTTGACATATGGATATTCCCAATATCTGGAATCAAAAGAGATATTTCTGTTATCTCCTAGTACAAAATATTCATTATCAGGAACAGAAAACTCACCGCTAAATATACGCGTATCTCCATCATCATATATGTATGTTTCCTTAATAATTTTATTATTAATACAAAGCTGATTATTTAAAAATATCAATCTCGTCACCAGGTAAACCTATAAGTCTTTTCACATATTTCTCGTCATAAGCGACTTCATTAGGATAAAATATACGATGATTAAAAAAACAATTATATCACCATAGCCTAATTCCTCTAAATTTATACGTGTTACCAGTAAAATATCTCCTTTTTTTAGTGTATTATCCATAGATGAAGTAGATACTGTAACTATGAAGACAAATCTAGAGACTGTAAAAGCATATTATTATACTTAAAAGTAACGGGAGCATCCAATTGAATATAAATTTCTTCATGACAGCCTCCATTCCTTTTCAAGTAAATAGTGTAATATTATGCTGTTGCACTAATGTAATAATATACAGTATTTTCCTTAATGCAACAGCACTAAGTACCATTCCAAATTAGTAACTATTAATATTTATTATCATGGCTTGTAGGTGTTACAACTGTACCATCTGGATTAACCATTTTGATAAACTTAAACTCGTTCAATTTTCCCAAGTACCTATATCTTCCAAACCACCCATCTCGTCTTAAAAATTTAACCGGCCCAATGTAATAGGCTTTTGCACCATTTAGTAGTTTTACTACTTCTTCAACAATGACTACCTCTCCTTGATATGTATCGTATGACCTTATCACGTCATTTCTAGTTGCTGACGGAGTAATTTCCACTAACTTAAACTTATTAGGGATTTCAGCACCAGCCGCAAAAACCCCTTGCATTGACAATAAGGTTATGGCAAGTGAGAAAGCTAATGTTTTTAGAATTATGTTTCTTTTTCATACTAAGTTTTTCCTTTCTGATATGATTTTTACTGCAATTCTTTAATAATTCTTACTACACCATTGGAATCACCTCCTAGTATTCACTATTTATTAAGCTGTTTTCATTATACACTATTAAAAAAAGCTCTATGCCCAAAATGTAACGAAATATAGGTTTAAATGTAATAACTTATATTTTGAAAATATATTAACACAAAAAAATACTCCAATATCGCCATTTGTGTCGATATCAGAGCAGTATACTTTTTTTGCAATCTCAACAATATAAAAATTACCATTGCTTCAAACCTGTTATCTACAAGTTTCATATCTATCATTCCATTATATTTTTCAACAGTTCTTTCAACATTTAGCAGACCTATTCCATGTTTATGTTTTATCTTTTTTTGTTGAAATAAAAATACTTACCGTTTTTATCTGTTCTACATGCTTTATATGAATTCACTAACCGGATAATAAGTCTTCCGGATTTATACTGCATATCAATACTCAGATATTTATTTTCTTTGGTTTCTTTTACTGCTCTTACCGAATTGTCAAGTAGATTGCCAAGTATCGTAGTTAAATCAAAAATCTGAAACTTCCATCTTATCAGGAATATTTGCATTCACTAAAAGTTCAATATCGCTCTCTCCTAGGCTTAAAAAGTTTATAATTTACAATACTGTCAACTACAATATTTCCTGAATTTACCAGATTTTTTCTGCCTTCCATTTCTTTTTAACAGTTCATTAACATAGCCTTCATATTCATCTTTTTCTTCATTATCATAAAGAGTTTTAAGCGCAAATATATGATTCTTCATATCATGCTTAAGTCTCTCTACATTATTCATATTCTCTTTTACCAAATCAAACTGTTTCACGTAATATTCATTTTGCTGTTCAATTATAGCCTTTCTATTATTTTCTCTCATTATATTTAATGTACTGCTATATAAAAAAAGTAATTTGCAATATTCACCAGTGCTATGAGAGTTACTGCTAAAATAACCTCTATTTTATTATCAAGAGTAGAAATATTCAAAAAAATAAAATCAATAATACTAACGTAACTATAGGCACACTCACAATCCCTATCCACGAGGAAAAAGGAATATCAGTCTCTTCTCTTTTTGGTCATCATATAACCGTCTAAGATTATAACCACTAAATATGTGCATAATCTTACACTTATAACCATATACATTGACTTCAAATCAGTTTTTTTCAAAAATATTTAATCCAAGATAGTTTGCTGATATTATAAATGGAACTTCAACCAATATTTGAATCAGGTATGTGTAAACAACCGCCATTATCCTCTTTTTTTATACTTATACTGTAATTAAGGCTAATAAGAAAAATACATTAAAAAGGTTAAATAACAGTAGAACAAGAGGTATATTTATATACATAAAATTCATACAGCTTAATAAATAATAAACAAAGTAGATTACGATTAGAGCTTTTTTTACTCTTTATCATCTCAACACCACAAAATAACCCCATAAGTTTATATACTGTATAAACTCCTAAGATATTAATTATTACAAATACAATATTAATCAAGCTCATCTTCCATCCTCTTTTTCTCTATCCTAATCTGTATTTCCTTTATCGCTCTACGCCTAGACTGGCTTATAGGAATTCTGTCCCCGTTAAAAGTAATAATTTCATCCGGTTTGAATTGTTTTAATCTGCTCATAATTTACTATATACGCGCGGTGAGGCTGTATAAAAATCAGGCAGTTGTTTTTTTACTTCCTCCATTTTTCCCATAAAAATCTATAGGTTTCTTTTTACACAGATTATTTTAATTTCTCTCTTATAGCTTTCAAAGTACAATATTTCCGAATAAGGAACTTTTATAGTACTCTTAAAAGCTTATAAACTTGAAAGTTTTATTTTCTCTATTTGAAATTTTTAAGTGCCAGAAGAACAGCTTTGATAACCTTTTTCCTTCTCAATAGGTTTACTTATAAATGTCAATGGCTGTACATCAAAGAGCTGTCTATCGTAGCTATTTTTGCCGGATATGTATACTATCTTAGTATTATAATCTTCGATTTCATCCCTTATTACATGCCCCACCTCCACACCATTAATCTCTCCAAGCTCAATATCTAAAAAAATATAAGATCATATCGTATATTATCTTTTAATTCTTCTATTAAAAGCTATTCCATTATTAAATACATCAATGTGTAATTCTCCATTTTTTTAGTTTATCACTGCTTAAAAATAACACTCTTTAAATCATCACATACTGCTTTAACATCATCGCAGATGGCAATTCTAAACATTATATCCCTCCAATAATCACTATTTATTCAGGCTATTTATCTCTTATCACTTAGTATTACAGAATTTAATGTTAGAATTATGTCATTTTCTAAAAATTATCTATATATAAATCTCATAAATATTAACTTTTATTATTCAATTTCGCAAAGTAAATGAAGGATTAATTGCCTTTGACTTTATCGCAAGTCTGTAATAGAATTAAAGGATACGAATATTGTTAACATTCAATGATAAGTGATGAGAGTGTCAGAAGCATTTGGCACTCATATCAATACATATTTGATTCTAAGGAGATATCATGGCGGAGAAAACAGCTAGAATTTCTTATCGTATGGACATGACAGAAGGTCCGCTTACTACCAAAATAATTAAATTTACCATCCCTGTAATGCTATCAGGTATACTTCAGCTCCTGTTTAATACTGCTGATGTTATAGTTGTAGGAAGATTTACAGGAAAGACTGCTCTTGCAGCTGTAGGCTCTACAGGCTCACTCATCAATCTCCTAGTCAGCCTTTTTATGGGACTATCCATAGGAACCAATGTACTTGTGGCAAGGTATCAGGGCGCAAAAGATGATAAGTCTGTTTCAGAGACAGTACATACCTCGATAGCACTAGGCATCGTAGGTGGGCTCATACTGCTTATCGTAGGTGTTGTGGCTACACGCCCGCTTCTAGAGATGATGGCCACTCCTGAGGATGTTATAGACCAGTCCACTCTTTATATGAGGATCTTGTTCTTTGGAATGCCTCTTAACCTCATACTTAACTTTGGTGCTGCCATACTAAGGGCTATCGGGGATACAAAGCGTCCTCTGTATTATCTGACTATAGCAGGTGTCATAAATCTCTTCCTCAATATTTTTTTCTTGTCACTGTGTTTAGTCTTGGCGTGGCAGGTGTTGCCATAGCAACCGTTATATCAGAGGGAGTTTCCTGTGTTCTCATACTGCTTTTGCTTAAAGCACGAAACAGGTGCAATCAGGCTTTACTTTAACAGAATTAAGATTAATCCTTCTAAATGCGTTGATATTATGAAAATAGGGCTCCCTGCGGGTCTACAGGGCTGTATCTTTTCAATATCAAATGTACTTATACAGTCCTCTGTCAACTCATTTGGTTCAACTGTTATGGCTGGAAACACTGCTGCAAGCAATATAGAGGGCTTTGTGTATGTCTCAATGAACTCCTTGCACCAGACCTGCATAAGCTTCACCAGTCAGAACTTCGGTGCCGGGAAATTTAAGCGTATAAAAAAGGTGCTTATAAACTGCCTGATAATAGTTGCAATAACAGGACTTGTACTAGGCAATTCTGCATATTTCTTTGGTAAGTTCCTGCTCTCTGCCTACAATAATGAGGCTGAGGTGATAAGCTATGGGCTTATAAGGCTGTCCATTATATCTACAATGTATTTCTTATGTGGGCTTATGGATGTAATGGTTGGCGCAATGCGTGGTATAGGGTATTCCATTCTTCCTATGATAGTTTCACTGGTAGGTGCCTGTGGACTAAGGATAGTATGGATATATACTGTATTTGTGAAGTTCAGGACACTTGACATACTATTCATATCTTATCCTGTGACTTGGACAATTACATTTTTAAGTCATTTAGTTTGTTACTACATAGTTACAAGAAAATATAAGGATAAGTTTAGAGAAGGCTAAATGATGCTTATCTTACCTCGCAAGAATTCTAAAGCATACTATAGATTTATATAAAAATATGCTGTTAAATTGAAAAAAATGATGACTGCGTATTACTCCCTGCCATCATTTTTTCTCTTTTCCTGCATAGAATAAAGTATGATATTCTTTGCAGCTGCTGCCTCTTCTTTGGATAAGCTTGGTACTCCGGTGAGAGGATATTCCATTCCAAGTTCTTTATATTTGTTTACTCCCATCGTATGATACGGAAGAACCTCGAGTCCAACCACATTGGATAGTCCCGCCATGATTTCTCCAACTCCACGAAGCTCCTTTTTATTGAAGGTAATACCTGGAACTACTACATGCCTGATTGAAATAGGAATCCTGTGTTCTTCAAGTGCCTTGGCAAAGGCTAAAACAGGCTCAATGGAATTGGCTGTAAGCTCCTTGTGTCCCTCAGGATTAGAGTGTTTTATGTCTAATAGAACCAGATCCGTCACCTTAAAAAGCTCTTCAAATTCAGCCCGCCTTTTTTCATAGCTCTTGTAAGCCGCGCTGCTTAGGTATTCTTCCTCTGTCTTTCCATTATTTGCAGGCTTAAGTGGATAATATATTCCTGAAGTATCCAGGCAGGTATGTATGCCTTCCGACTTTGCCCTCTTAAATAAGGCAGTTACAAACTTAAGCTGTCCAAGGGGTTCTCCACCTGTACAGGTTATACCGCCCTTTCTGTAGAATTCTCTTTTGGAATAATATCCTGCAAATATCTCATCAAGCGTCATTTCCTTTCCACCTGCAAAGTCCCAGGTATCAGGATTATGGCAGTACTTACAGCGCATTGGACATCCCTGTAAAAATATCACATACCTTGTACCCGGACCATCAACAGTGCCAAAGGTCTCTATCGAATGTACCCTGCCCTTAATCTCTTCATTTCCCATAACTGCCTCCAAAAAAGGCTGTCACACCAATACTTTAATGCGACAGCCATCTATACTTCTTATACTCCTTCGTGGAAGGTTCTTGAAATAACCTCATCCTGCTGTTCCTTTGTAAGCTTTTACAAAGTTTACTGCATAGCCTGATACACGAACGGTAAGCTGTGGGTATTTTTTTCAGGATGTGCCTGAGCATCAAGCAAGGTGTCCTTAGTAAATACATTTACATTGAGGTGATGTCCACCTTTTTCTGCATAACCATCAATAAGGTTTACAAGGTTATCAATCTGAGCTTCACTAACTGACATAGTATTCTCCTTTCATTTTGTCTGCTTCACAGACTGTTATTGCCCTAAATACTTCACAAATATCTGTAAAGTTCAGGTTGGTTAATCAACTTTTCATTTATCATCAACAGGTATTTTACCTGAAAGACTGCTTTATTCTCCCTCAGGGATAATGACATTTGGCTCATCGCAGGCACAAGCGAATTTATTGTCAAATTCTATGGAATCACCAAAGTATATCTTATCACCTTTTCCAAGTGCGTCAGGAACAATTGAAAAAGTATTGGAAATACCGTCCTGTGCATCCTTAAAAGGAAGCTTGCTGACTGAGCTTAGACTTGCCATAGCACCGTGGGTATCACGTCTGTGCATTGGGTTTGCTCCAGGTGCAAAGGCCTCACCTTTCTTACGTCCATCAGGCGTTGAGCCGGTTGCACGTCCATAAACTACATTGGAAGTAATGGTAAGGATGGAGGTTGTAGGTACACTGTCACGATAGGTGTGGTTGCGCTTAATGTATCCCATAAAGATATCTACTACATCATAAGCAATTGTATCCACCCTGTCATCATCATTGCCATACTTAGGGAAGTCTCCTTCTACCTCATAATCAACTGCAAGCCCTGCCTCATTACGGATGACCTTAACCTTGGCATATTTGATAGCTGAAAGTGAATCCGCAACAACTGAAAGTCCTGCAATACCTGTTGCAAACCATCTATGTACGTTCTTGTCATGAAGAGCCATCTGTATTCTTTCATAACAATATTTATCGTGCATATAGTGGATGATGTTGAGTGAGTTTACATATACTCCTGCAAGCCATTCCATCATGTCATTAAACTTCTCCCAGACCTCGCCAAACTCAAGGTAGTCTCCTGTGATAGGGCGGAACTCAGGTCCAACCTGCTTGCCGCTAACCTCGTCTGCTCCTCCGTTTATAGCGTAGAGAAGGCACTTTGCAAGGTTTGCTCTCGCTCCAAAGAACTGCATCTCCTTACCAAGCCTCATAGAAGATACGCAGCAGGCTATAGCATAGTCATCACCGTGAGTTACTCTCATAAGGTCATCATTTTCGTACTGGATGGATGAAGACTGGATTGAGGTCTTGGCACAGAATCTCTTGAAGTTCTCAGGGAGCCTTACTGACCAAGCACTGTAAGGTTTGGCTCAGGTGAGGTACCAAGGTTTGAAAGAGTATGAAGATATCTAAAGCTCATCTTTGTAACCATGGTTCTTCCATCTATACCCATACCTGCAATTGACTCTGTTACCCAAGTTGGGTCTCCCGAGAAGATTTCATTGTAATCAGGAGTTCTTGCAAATTTAACACAGCGAAGCTTCATTACGAAGTGGTCGATAAATTCCTGAATCTCTTCTTCTGTATATTTTCCTGCCTTAAGGTCTCTCTCTGCATAGATATCGAGGAAGGTTGAGGTACGGCCAAGACTCATTGCCGCACCGTTTTGCTCTTTAACTGCGGCAAGATAAGCAAAGTAGAGCCACTGTACAGCTTCTTTGGTATCGTGGGCAGGTCCTGATATATCAAAACCATAAATCTGACCAAGCTCTTTAAGCTCGTTAAGTGCCTTAATCTGCTCTGAAAGCTCCTCACGAAGTCTTGTGATATTGGAGTACATAGTAGTTCTTGTTGTCTCTTTTTCTTTCTTCTTCTCTTCGATAAGTCTGTCTACTCCGTAAAGTGCAACCCTTCTATAATCTCCTATTATACGGCCTCTTCCATAAGCGTCAGGAAGACCTGTGATAATATGGCTGCTGCGGCAGGCTCTCATTTCTGCTGTATACGCATCAAACACACCGTCATTATGTGTCTTTCTATATTTGGAATAAAACTCAACTATCTGAGGATCAACTTCATATCCGTTACTCTCGCAGGCCTTCATAGCCATTTTGAGACCACCGTTTACCTGAAGGGAACGCTTAAATGGTACATCGGTCTGGAAACCAACTATAGTTTCTTTCTCCTTATCAAGGTATCCAGGTCCGTGTGAAGTGATTGTAGATACAATCTTGGTATCCATATCAAGCACTCCGCCTTTAGCACGTTCTTTCAATGTAAGATCCATTACCTGAGCCCACAATTCCTCGGTTCTTTTGGTAGGCCCTGCAAGGAAGGTATCATCTCCTTCGTAAGGGGTGTAGTTTCTCTGAATGAAATCACGAACATTGATTTCTTTTTCCCAAATCCCCGGTGTAAAGCCGCTCCATTCTTCTCTCATCATTAACCTCTTTCACTTAGTGTATAAGTTTTTGTTAACTGTTGTTTTGCTTCTTGACTTAAATATAGATTACGCACAATCTAAAGTCAACTAATTTTGATAATGTTTATCTTTTTAATACATAAAAAGCCCTGAAATACGCATATATTGTACTTTTAAGAGTACAATATATGACTTTTAACACTTCATATTTAAGAATATATTTCACAGTGGTATGATAATCAATACTTATTGTGATTATAAGTTTTTATAATAAATATGCCTCTTTATTTCGTAAGTTATACTCATTATAGGTCAGCCTATTATAGTCAGGATATAGACTTATGAAGGCTGTCTGTAGGTTTTATGCTTGCAGACGGCTTTTTTTATTGTAAAGAGATTAATCTGATTTTTGTGAATAATCTGTGTATTTTTTTATCTGTTTTATTGACTTTTTATTCTCATAGTGCTATTTATTATTACTGTAATTTTCAAACAGGAAAATAACAAAAACGCAAAAAGGAGATTAAAAAAATGAAAAAGACAAAATTAGTTTTAACTGCAGCTCTTGTACTTGCTGTTGGTACAGCAGGTCTTGTTACAGGATGTGGAAAGAAAGAGACAACAACAAGCACTACAAATACTTCTGCTTCAGCAAATAAGAGCGCTTCAACAACAAGCAATGCAAATACTTCTGCTGCTGGTAGCACTACTTCTGCTACAGGAAGCAAGACTTCTTCTACAGGCAGCGCTACTTCTGCTGCAGGAAGCACAACTTCTTCTACAACAAGCAGCTCAAGCACATCAGGCAACAAGTAATATTAGTTCTTTCTTAAGTGGTTCCCCGTTTTCCGGGGAATCATTTTTTGTTTTTAAAATTCTTCTTTAATTTCTTAAGCAATTAACTCTCTCTTCGCAGAATACATACACTTTTTTTAATTTATTTTCTTATTCCCTCTTGTAATTATTACTTTATTGAATTAAAATTTAGTAGAAAGTAAGGGAAATTTCAGCCAGTATATTCAGGAGGATATCATGTCAAAAAGTAACAGTAATGGATCACCCGTTAATTCAGCATAAAATCGGTATTATGCGTGTCAAAGATACGTCAACTAAAGAATTTCGTGACTTGGTTTCAGAAATAGCAATGCTCATTTGCTACGAGGCAACCAGAGATCTTCATCTTGCTGATAAGCTAATAGAGACGCCTTTAGAGAAGACAATAGTTAAGGAAATTGCAGGAAAGAAGCTTTGCATTGTACCTATTCTGCGTGCAGGACTTCATATGGCAGATGGTATACTTAATCTCATACCTAACGCAAAAGTAGGACATATAGGTATGTATAGGGACGAAGAGACCTTAGAGCCTGTGGAATATTTCTGTAAGCTTCCTAAGGATGCTGATGAAAGAGATATCTTTGTAGTTGATCCAATGCTTGCTACAGGTGGTTCAGCCATAGCTGCTATTAACCGTCTTAAGGCAAGAGGAATAAAGAGTATTCGTTTTCTCTGCCTCATAGCTGCGCCTGAGGGTGTTGAAGCTCTTAGTAAGGCTCATCCTGATGTAGATATTTACATTGGTGCAGTCGATAGACAGCTAAACGAAAGTGGATATATTCTCCCCGGGCTTGGAGATGCCGGTGATAGAATCTATGGAACTAAGTAAAAATAAATGATGTTTGTGTTAAGAATATTTAATGCCATTTGATAGGAAAGGAATCAACACACTCAGATAAGTGTATTGGTTCCTTTTTCGTACCATTCTACGGATAGTAGAGCCATTCTACAAATTGTAGGTTGAACTCTCCTTTGCACCGGCACTATAATATAGGTGAAATCACTTAACCGGCACTATAATATAGGCGCAATCACTTATTAGGAGGTAAAGTATGGATACTGGGAAAATAAGCAATTTTATTTTAATGGCTAGAACAAAGGCCGGACTTACTCAAAAGGAACTTGCAGATAAAATAGGTGTGAGTGATAAGACCATATCAAAGTGGGAAACAGGGAAAAGTCTTCCAGATATCTCTTATTATGAAACTTTATGTGATGCTCTTAATATCAAAGTAAATGAGTCGCTTTCAGGTGAATATCTTAATGAAGAGATTTACCTTGAAAAGGCTGAAACAAATATTGTCGAAATTATTCGTGAGAATAAATTTTCTAAGAAAAATGTAGTTGCAAAATTGTTTGCAGGCCTTGCTTTGTTTATTGCAGCTGCCCTTTTAATAGGAATACTATCAAGTCTTAATTTAAGCGAGGTAATTGCAGGTCTTTTTGACTTACCAACCTTGGTTATTTTGGTTTTTATCAACCTTGGTGCAATGCTTATATCCGGAAAGCGTTCATTTGATGATATCCTATCCCTACTTAGGCACATTGCCATTCCTGCAGGTGTCTTACTTAGTATTATCTCACTTGCTATGGCCGTAGCGGAAATTTCAGATATAAATAATCTTGTCGCCTACATGGTTATAGCCTTACTCTCTACCCTTTATGGGATAATTGAGTATATAATTGTTGTTATTATAAGTAAGTGGTTGGAATAATTATAATTTATTTATATATCAGGCTAACTTTATAATGAAATAAAACCCGCATCTTCCAAAAGAAAATGTGGGTTTTTAGATTTAATCAAAAGTAACTTAAAAAGCCAAATATTTAGTCTGCAAGTGCCTGCTCTAAGTCTTCGATAAGGTCTTCGATATCCTCAATACCACAGGAAAGCCTAAGAATCTCATCTGTGACTCCATACTTAAGTCTGTCTTCCTTAGACATACATTTATGTGACATGGTCGCAGGGTGAGAAATAATTGACTCAACACCTCCAAGGCTTACTGCGTAAATAGGTATTTTGATTCTATCAACAAACTTATCCATATCTTCTTTATTATGGAACTTGAAAGAAAGTACTGCTCCACCTGATGTTGCCTGACTCATCTGTATCTTATAGTATCTGCAGGATGGTATGCCCGGATAATATACTGTCTTTATCTTTAGCTGCTTAGCAAGAAACTCCGAGATAGCAGCTGCGTTAGACACAGACTTCTCCATTCGAAGTCCCATAGTCTTCATTCCACGAAGTACAAGCCAGGCATCCTCAACTCCCATAATGGCACCGAAGTTTTTCTGAAAAAGTCCCAGACAGCCAATGTATTCATCACTGTTGGTTGCGATCATGCCTGCCACCACGTCACTATGGCCATTTATGAACTTTGTCATACTTTCTACAACGATATCCACCCCAAGTTCAAGCGGGCGCTGATAAAAAGGAGTCATAAAGGTATTGTCTGCTATTGTAATTAGCTTATGTCTCTTTGCTATCTCTACAAGCTTCCTTATATCCGTCACCTTAAGGAGAGGATTGGATGGTGTCTCAATGTAGAGAATCTTAGTGTTTTCCTTTATTGTACTCTCTACTAATTCCAAATTGTCATAATCAAGGAAGGAAACCTCCATATTAAGTCTTGGCATCACCTCTGTTGCAAACTGGAAGGTACCACCGTATACCTCACTTGGGAAGATTACGTGGCCTCCTGCTCCTGCAAGCATAAGCACATTGCTTATTGCTGCCATCCCTGATGAAAAAACCAATGCATGCTTTGCACCTTCAAGCTTGGCTACAGCGCTCTCAAGTGCCATAACTGTAGGGTTTCCAAATCTTGAATAGCTGTATTTCTTGCCATCTACATAACAGCTTTTTTGGTCAAACGTAGACGTCTGATACTTCGGTATTGAGGCTGCACCTGTATATCCGTCAATTACCGGATAACCGTGAAGCATCTTTGTATTTAATCCTTTCACTGTTACTACCTCCGGTTCCTATTTTTTCTTTGAATTTGAATTAATATATACAGCTACAGGAAGTACTACATATCCTATTATCATAGCAATGATTGCATACCAGTTGATATGAGTAGCCCCTGTATCATCTGTAACTGAGAACTGACCCTTCCAGTTAAACTTGTATAGTAGAATAACTGTGAGGACAACCGAAATTACCGGGAAAACCACATCTGTGATTACACTTTTCTTGGCATCGATAATCTCTTCTTTCTGCTTGCCCATAAAAAATACAATAACACCAAGAGGAACTATAATAAACTGGGCAAATCTAGCTATTGCACTAATTATCATTATTCCCTGCATATCATACATAAATGACATAGGTACTATAATCGCAAGGGCTGCTGTAAGAACGAATGCATTGAGAGGAATATTATTGGCATTACGTTTTCCAAGGAAGGCAGGCAAGATACCATCTTTAGCCATTGCTTCACATACTCTAGGAGAATGGAATGAAGCGGCTACATTGATACCAAACATAGAAATAAGAGCACCTAAAACTATAATTCCTCTAATTATCTTATTGGAAAATACTGAAGCAAGTACCACTACCTCCTCTGACTGTACAAGGGCAACAGGGTTTATCATCATTGCTACAAGTACTATACCGAAGTAAATTACAGCAATTATACCGATGGCAAGAGGAATAGCCTTTGGTAGATTCTTTTCAGGATTTTCCATATCGCTTGCACCAGAGGCTACACTCTCAAATCCGGTAAATGCATAGAAGGCTGATATTACGGCTGTTACAAATACAGTTGCATCCATGGCAGGAATTAGTGCACTTCCATCTGCATTTTTTTAAGAAGATCTACATCAGAAATGTGATTCTCACCCGTAGTAACAATAATTACAATACCTGCAATTATAGTAATAGCAAGTCTGCCATCTTTCCTGCCGTAGAGATCACTTATGAGGGTTAAGAAGGCTGTACCCTTCACATTTTATTATAAATAAAAGAAGCATAAGCACTAGAAATCCAACGGTCACATTAACCATATTTTTAGGGTTCATGCCCGCTATTGAAAGTGCATTCTTTACTACACCTGTAGCCATAACTCCCCAGGCAATACTTGCAGACACATATCTGGTTATTCCTATGAACATGCCTGTGTTGGCTCCAAAAGTAGCCCTTGCATAGGAGTAAGTCGCACCGTTTTTTTAACTACGTACTTACTTCTGTATAAAGGTTACTGCCAGCACTCTTTTGCAAATACAGCTGACACAAATATATATAAAAGGTGCCATCTTCCTGCCTGCTTAGTAACTCCTCCAGGTGAAAGGAAAATTCCGGTACCGATGATTGAGTTGATTGTAAGAAGCACAATAGACCAGAATTTCATTTTTTTATTCATTCGCAGCCTCCTTTATGAAGCGTATAAATAATTTATTCATCATTTCCACTGTCAGGTGCAACATCTCAGGATGCCACTGTACTGCAACAAGGAAAGGATAATCAGTCTTTTTCAATCGCTTCAATAACTCCGTCAGGAGCTTTAGCAGATATAGCAAGACCGTCTCCTACCTTTTTCACTGCCTGATGGTGGAAGGAATTTACTCTAATTTTCTCCTCTCCAAAGATATCAAAGAGTTTTGAAGACTTATCAATCGTAACAGAGTGTGTTACCATTGAAGGAGAATTCTCCTGATTGTGCTTTAGTACTTCCGTTCCTATGTAACTAAGATCCTGATAGAGGCTTCCGTTAAAATATGTGTTAATTATCTGTGCTCCTCTGCAAATGCCAAGTACAGGCTTATTTGCTTCAAGTGCGACCTTAAGAAGACCGTATTCAAAGTCATCTCTTTCAGGAAAAATATCGCCAAGTTTTGGAGTAGGCTCTTCTCCATAATTCTTTGGTGCTACATCCTGTCCGCCTGAAAGCAGGAGACCATCCACCATCTCTATCTGTGCCTTAACAACTTCGTCATTCTCATTAAATGGAATAATAAATGGAATACCACCATTCTTAATCACTGAGAGAATATAATCATTGTTTACATATGACCTCTTATAGCCTGCAAAGCTGCCTGAAGAGTCAATTATAAGACTTCCTGAGATTCCAATTACGGGTTTCTTCATATTTTTCATTTCTCCAATCATTATTATTTTTACCTGTTTTAATACAAATTCAGTTTACACTATTTAGCCTATGTTGTAAAACACTATTAATCGTTTTTCAAACAACAGGTGTATTTTTATGCCCTAAACTTAAATACTGTAGTGCTTCTATATTCTTCTCCTGCAGTTATTATACTTGACTTAAAGCTTTTCTCATTGCAGGCATTAGGAAAATACTGAGTTTCAAAGCAACAGCCTGACCTTCTGCCGTATATTACTCCCCCTTTTCCCTGCTTATTTTCAAGGAAATTAGCTGTATATATCTGCATTCCCGGTAAATCCGTCATCACTTCCATAGTTATTCCGCTCTTTTCAGAAGAAAACTCCGCCACCTTTTCTATTTCACCGCCAGCATTGTTTAGCACATAGTTATGGTCATAGCCCTTTGCAAGCTTAATATAGTGGTAGTCTGAGTCTACTCCTTCTCCCACCATTTTGGCTACTCTTAAATCCATAGGAGTGCCTGATACATCTACAAGTTCACCGGTTGGGATCATACCCCCTCCAATGGCTGTAAACCTATCCGCATTTACATAGAGTTTATGGCTAAGGATATCTCCCTCTCCGTCTAAATTAAAGTAGCTGTGATTGGTAGGGTTAATCACTGTATCCTTATCAGATACCCCCCTATATTCCATTATGAGCTCATTATCCTCTGTAAGTGTGTAGGTTACACTAAGTTCTGCTTTGCCTGGGAATCCCTGTTCCATATCCTTAAATGTACGCATAAATCTTACCCTTGTGGCATACTCATCCTCAAAGACTTCAGCATCAAACATCATATAGTGAGAGCGGTGGCTTCCACTATGAAGATTATTCTCTCCGTCATTCTTTTCAAGTTCATAGGTAACTCCGTCTATGCTTACTCTTGCTCCGCCTATTCTGTTTGCATTTCTCCCTACAAAGCTACCCAGGGCTTCAAGATTGTCATAATAACCTTCTACACTGTCATAGCCAAGGTTAACATCAACAGGCTTTCCGTCCTTATCAGGAACGAGAATATCTTTTACTATAGCGCCTAGATTTAAGAGATTTACCTTCATTCCTCTCTCGTTGCTAATAGAATAACATTTCACTACCGATCCATCCTTTGCTTTCCCAAAATCACTTATTTCTACTTTCATAACTTTCTCCTTAATTAATTTCCCACAAATAAAATTGGTATATAGGCTATAGCCACTACACAGCCTTATAACCTATATACCATTTATTTAACTTGTTATCAATAGAAACATCATATTTAATCTTGTAAACAATCCACAGTCTTAAAAAATATGATATATTTATAACTAATCTTCTTTTTGCTTTTAACTGTAATTCCCAGTTCATCAAGTCGCTTTGTATCAACCCTTCCAGGTGACCCAAGCATAAGGTCATTGCGTCCTTATTTTTTTAGGGAAGGCTATTACCTCTCTTATATTTTCAGCCCCTGCAAGAAGCATTACAAATCTGTCTACTCCATAAGCAAGTCCTGCATGAGGAGGCACTCCATACTTAAAAAGCATCAAGTAGGAAGCCGAATCTGCTGTGAGCCTCTTCCTTGGTAAATCCAAGGAGTTCAAACATTTTCTCCTGAACATCATTCTGATATATTCTTACAGATCCTCCACCAAGCTCATAGCCGTTTAATACTATGTCATAAGCCTTTGCTCTTATGCTTCCCGGATCCTTGTCTGCATTTACCCAGTCTTCTTCCATAGGAGCGGTAAAAGGGTGATGCTCAGCCTGGAATCTGTTTTCATCCTCATTCCAGCTAAGAAGAGGGAATTCCACTATCCAAAGGAAGTTAAACTTACTCTCGTCTATAAGTCCAAGCTCTTCGCCAAGGTCAAGTCTAAGTGCACCTAAGATATTCCATACAAGGGAAGTCTTGTCAGCTGCAAAAAGAAGTAAGTCTCCCTTTTCACCCTTCATAGTCTGAACAAGCTTATCGAGCTCTTCTTCTGTCATAAACTTTGAGAAAGATGACTTGTAAGTACCGTCTTCATTTACAGCAAGATATGCAAGTCCCTTAGCACCAAAGCCCTTAGCCTTGTCTACAAGCGCATCAATCTTCTTGCGTGGCATACCTGCCTGTCCCTTTACATTGATACCTCTTACACTTCCGTTTTTCATTTCAAGGGCTGAAGTAAATACTCCAAAGCCGCAGCCCCTTACTACCTCAGATACATCTACAAGCTTCATCTCAAATCTGGTATCAGGCTTGTCTGAGCCGTAGTCGTTCATTGCATCCTTCCACTTCATCCTAGGAAGAGGAAGCTCTATGTCTATGCCCTTTGTTTCCTTCATAATATGCTTTATAAGACGCTCATTCACATCAAGCACATCGTCTACATCTACGAAAGAAAGCTCCATGTCTGCCTGAGTAAATTCAGGCTGTCTGTCTGCTCTAAGGTCCTCATCTCTAAAGCATCTTGCTATCTGGAAATATCTGTCAAAACCTGAAAGCATAAGAAGCTGCTTAAGTACCTGCGGTGACTGAGGAAGCGCATAAAAGTGCCCCTGATTTACACGGCTTGGCACAAGATAATCTCTTGCCCCTTCAGGAGTAGAGTTACACATAATAGGAGTCTCTATCTCTAAAAATCCCTCATCTGCCATAAAGTCACGCATAAGGCGAAGAACCCTGCTCTTAAGCATAAGCTTCTCCTGCATATCAGGTCTTCTTAGGTCAAGATATCTGTATTTGAGCCTCAATTCCTCCTTGGTCTTAAGGTCGTTTACTATCTCAAAAGGTGTTGTCTCTGCCTCTGAGAGTATTCTTGTCTCTTTTACTCTGATTTCAATATAACCTGTAGGTATGTTCTCATTGACAGCAGTTCTCTCTGTAACTACTCCTGTAGCAGCTACCACATACTCATTACGAAGCTTTGCTGCCTTTTCAAATACTTCACTTCCGCAGTCCTGCTCCTCATATACCAGCTGTAAGATACCTGAACGGTCTCTAAGGTCTATGAAAATAAGGCCTCCCTTATTCCTATATTTAGCGACCCAGCCCATTACCGTAACCATCTTGCCCACGTCAGCCTTGCTAAGCTCCGTACATCTGTGGGTCCTTTTCATACCCTTCATTGATTCTGCCATTGTTTCATCCTCTTTTTATAAAGTTTTGTTAAGCCCATTACCCGGCTAAGTTTCGATGTATCTTAAATCCCATGCCTCATTGAAAATAATTTATCATATAAATAAGGCATATTGGGAATATTATATGTCATTCCGTCCACAAATACTATTTCCATCCTCTTGCGTCTATAAAGAAAAACACTCTTAACCTGAGGCAGCCAGCCTAAAAAAAGCTGGCATTCTAAGTTGCCGTCAGGAAGTAAGTATGTCAGGATTTCCGTAGGAGTAAGCTCGTTAAATATCTGCCTCTCAGAATCCCAAACCATCACGTTTCCGTCTCTGCCCATCATCTTTTTATCTCCTTATCCGCAAACCATCTTTGTTTCCAAATCCTTTAGATTTACCTCAGTCTGGGTTCCTGTCTCCATTTCTTTTAGCATTACCACTCCACTCTCTATCTCATTCTGACCTATAACTACAGCAAAGTCTACTCCAAGCTTATTCGCATACTTCATCTGTGCCTTTACCGAACGGTCAAGATAGTCAGTTTCCACGATAATGCCCTTATTTCTAAGCCTTGTAACTATTTCAAAGGCTCTGCTCCTAACTTCATCGCCCATCACCCCTACATATAGCTTAGGATGAGGCATTTCACCGAGGCTTACTCCCTCTTTATCAAGAAAAATAAAGTATACGCTCGATACCCATACCAAATCCAACCGCAGGAATATCCTGCTTACCGTCTATTTCTTTGATAAGGCCGTCATATCTTCCGCCTCCGCAGAGGGTGAAGCCATCCTTATCCACAAATTCAAACACTGTCTTAGTGTAGTAGTCAAGCCCTCTTACTATCCCTGTATCTACTTCATAAGGGATGCCCAGCTCACTAAGCATAGCCTTTAATTTCTCAAAATGCTCCCTACACTCATCATCAAGAAAATCAATTGTCCTAGGTGCCTTCTCTACTATTGCCTTACAGCTTGGTACCTTACAGTCAATTACTCTTAAAGGATTCTTCTTCATCCTCACCTTACAATCTTCGCAAAGCTCGGCCTCATAGTCCTTTAGATAGTTTACAAGGGCATCATTATAATCCTGCCTGCACTTACCATAACCTATGCTGTTGATGTGAAGCTTTACATCCTTTAAGCCAATCCTTTTAATAAATTCGCTTATAAGGGTAATAAGCTCAACCTCAACTATAGGCTCTGGAGAACCTACGAACTCCACCCCAAACTGGTGGTGCTGTCTAAGCCTACCACTCTGCGGTCTCTCATATCTAAAAGCCTGAGTAAAGTAAAACATCTTGATAGGCTGTGGAAGCGCATAGAGATTATTTTCAAGATAAGCCCTTATAGTTCCTGCTGTTCCTTCAGGCTTAAGGCTTATTTCCCTGTCTCCCTTATCCTTAAAGGTATACATTTCCTTTTGTACTACATCTGTAGTATCGCCCACGCTTCTGTTAAATAACACCGTGTGTTCAAATGCAGGAGTAATTATCTCTCCCATATTGTAAGCAGTGCAAAGCTCTCTTGCTATAGCTTCTATCCTGGTGCGTTTCCACATATTTTCCCCAAACCAGTCCTGGGTTCCCTTCGGTCTGTTTGTAATCATATCTCTCCTTACCATAAATCTAAATTGACTGATGTTTTTTGATAAACGTTTTTGCTGCTCTTTTTGTTTTCTTCTATTATCTTAGAAAGCTTACCAAAGCTTTCGCTGTTTACTATCCTTTGTAATGCCAGAAAACAAGCCATATCATAGTTCTTAATCTCCTTTATCATAAGCCTAATCGCCTTATCTACTGTAAAGGCATCCCTATAAGGCCTATGTGCTACCAATGCGCCAAAGACATCGCAAATTCTGAGTATTCTTGCTCCAAGCGGTATGTTTTCTCCTTTTAGGTTGTTAGGATAGCCTGAGCCGTCATAGTTCTCGTGATGATAAAGGACTGCATCAAGTATGGTATGCTCATAGCCCTGTTTCTTTAGTATACCATAGCTTAGCACAGAGTGCATCCTTACATATTTAATTTCTTCGACCTTAAGCTCTCCATCCTTCCTTCCATAGAGATAGTTAGCTATACGAAGCTTTCCTATATCGTGTAAAAGCCCTGCCTGAGCCATTTTTCTCAACAAATTCCTCCGGCTCACCCAATTCTCTTGCTACCATTTCTGCCAGATTGCTTACAACTATACCGTGTTTCATCAGGTCATCCAAATCAATTTCTAAAACAATTTCGTGGGACAGCTTACAGCCTGAATTGATATCAGCTTTAATCATTATAGCATCTCTCCAAATTCTTCTAAAAATTTTCTTTTACGCTCAATCATCTCATCAATTCGTTCAATATAGTCCATAACAAATTTTACATTCTCAGTACGCTCTATTCTATTACCATCCCTAAATACAAACTTGCAGGATGAGCCTGCTCCAAGTCCTATGATAGGGTGTTTTTCTTCCATAATAAGAATGTTGTAAAGTCCTTCTTTGCCAGGTCTTGCATAGCCTACATTTTCAAGGTTATCAGCTATATTTTTTTCTGCCTGTAGAGATAATAAGGCTCATAGCCGTTTTCCCTTGCATATTCATAGGTTAACTCCTGCTGCCTAACCGTATCAGCAGGGATGACGTCTGATAGTTCATCAAGCTTTAGCTTAAGTGCCGCCGCTCTCTTTATTGCAAGTGCGTGTACTGTAAGATCATCAGGGTTCAGCTTTTTTATCTCAGATAGAGTATATTCGGTATCCTTCACACTCTCTCCCGGAAGCCCCACAATGAGGTCCATGTTGATATCTTCCATCCCCTCTTCCCTTGCCATATGAAAGGCAGTTTTCACAGCTTGTGCATCGTGCATCCTTCCTATGAACTTAAGTGTTTTATCAGACATAGTCTGAGGGTTGATGGACATACGCTTTACGCCAAAGCCTTTTTCATTACTTTAAGCTTCTCTCTGGTTATGCTGTCAGGTCTTCCCGCTTCTACTGTAAATTCCTTAACTCCTGCCATAGGAAGCTTCATATTGATGTAGTCAATTAAAAGCTCTAGTTCCTCCGCTGAAAGTGCGGTAGGAGTACCTCCTCCTATATAGAGAGTTGTAAGCTTTTTATGAGGCAGGATTGTAGATGCAAAATCTATTTCCTTGAAAAGCGCCTTTAAGTACTCTCCTACCTTTTTCTTATAGGTACCAATTGGATAAGAGGTAAATGAACAGTATAGACAGGTAGTTGGACAAAAACGGAATGCCTATATATATGCTGTATCCATTCTTATAATCCATCTCCCTTAAAAGTGAATTCTCCTTTTTAGCTATCTCTATGGAAAGCTCTGTCTTTTCCTCTCCGCATAGATACTGCTCGTGGTAAAACTTTCTTACTTCTTCATCAGATCTGCCCTCTTCTATATAGTCACAGGCTATCTTAGTCGGACGGATTCCCGTAAGAGTTCCCCAAGGAAGCTCTTCACCTGTATATTCTTTTAGTATGGAGTATAATACCTTTTTTAGTTCATTTTTGTATAATCTTCTATCCTCTTCTACTTCACTGTACTCGTATTTTTTTCTTACAGTCTTTTTCATATCATCCTTGAACCACATTTCTATCAGCTTTTCATCATTATGAACTGATAGAACATAGTCAGAGACTTTTACATCCACCTCTTGAGGCTCTTTATAGCCACATATGATAACCTTCATATCTTCCCTACTAAAAAATGCACGAACCAAAGGTCTAATATCCTGTTCAAAGGATGCGTCTTCAAGTCTGATTTCAATCATCCGATTTTCTTTCTAAACATTATATGATATGGGTGGTAAAGTACCTATACCCTATGATAAAGTTACAGTAATTTTCATATTTAATTTATCTTAAATATGGATTGTGCATTATCTCTCTTTCAATAGTTGTGGCAGCTCCATGCCCGGGAAATACTGCTGTATCAGGAGGCAGCTTTTTAATCACTTCATTAAGTGTCCTTTTCATTGTATCTTCACTTCCGGTAGGGAGGTCAACCCTGCCAACACTTCCTGCAAATAAGGTATCTCCCGTAAAGGCAGCCTTCTTAAAAGCCTCATTATCGGCAAGGTCTTCAGTATAAAAGCTGATACTTCCCACAGTATGCCCCGGAGTATACAATACCTTAAACTTAAGGCCTTCAAACAAAAGCTCATCGCCACCCTTTACGTACTCGTCAGCCTTCAGTGTAAAATCCTCGTCTAAGAATCTTCTCGAGAGATTAAGGTTAGAATCCTCTAAGAGCTGCCTTTCAGCCTCTCCTGCATAGATTTTGATGTCATACTTCTTCACAAGGGCAGGCGCAGCCATAATATGGTCAAAATGGCCGTGAGTAAAAAGTATAGCAAGCGGCTTTGCCTTCCTCTCCTCAATGCAGTCTATTATCCTCTGTGCCTCATCAGATGGATCTATAATGAGGCAGTTTCCATTGTAAAATACTAAATATACATTTGTGCTTACCATACCAAGCACCAGCTTTTCAACTTCTATCTTCATCAGCCTGCTGTCCTCTCTATATCAATTACTCCGTCAAGGCTTCTAAGCTTTGAGGTAAGACTGTTAAGATGATTTCTTCCCTTTATCTCAAACATCAAATCAAGAGTAGCTATTCCCTGCTTATTGGTTCTTGCAGATACCGAGGTTATATCTATGCCTGCCTCTGTAAACACTCTTGACACCTCAATAAGAAGTCCGCTTCTGTTGTTTGCATATACCTTGATTTCAGTAGTGTAGAGCTTATCTGTCTGGGAAGTGGCCTCAGGCGACCATTCAGCCTCAATAAGCCTCTTTCTGTCCTCCTCAGGAAGATTCATCACATTGATACAGTCAGTTCTGTGTATGGAAATTCCCCTTCCTCTTGTCACAAAGCCGACAATTTCATCCCCCGGTACCGGAGAGCAGCATTTTGAAAAATGAACAGCCACGTCATGTATGCCCTTTACTACTATTCCACCCTTAGAACGGCTGGTCTTTGCCGGTGTAACGGACTGGTCTTCATATTTATCAAGAATATCATCATCCGTTAGTTCAGATATTTCTTTTTTCTTCTTTTCTTCTACTAACTTGTTGATAATCTGCCCTTCTTTTAGGCCTCCACGCCCAACAGCGGCACATATAGACTCCCAGTCCTTAAAGCCGTACTTCTGCATACAAACCTGCATAAATTCAGGCTTTAAGAGGTCACTTAGCACATAAGCATGAGACTTACAGTAGTTAGCCATAAGCTCTTTACCACGTGTTATATTGTCTTCCTTAAGCTCTGTCTTAAACCACTGATTTATCTTGGAACGCGCCTGAGTACTCTTTACCAGCTTAAGCCAGTCAAGGCTGGGACCTTTTGAATTCTGGCTGGTTATAATCTCAATTCTGTCACCGTTTTGGATAACGTAGTCGATGGTCACAAGCCTGCCGTTTGCCCTTGCGCCAACCATCTTATTACCTACAGCCGAATGTATGCTGTAGGCAAAGTCTATAGGTGTAGACCCAACAGGCAGATTCTTTACATCTCCCGTAGGAGTAAAGCAGTATACACTATCCGAGAAAAGGTTCAAGTCATCTTTGATGACACTTAAAAACTCCTTGTTGTCGGACATATCCTTCTGCCATTCAAGTATCTGTCTAAGCCAGTTATACTTTGCTTCTTCGCTGGCCTTATTGTTCTTACCGTCACTGCCTTCCTTGTATTTCCAATGGGCTGCAATACCGTATTCTGCCGTCCTATGCATATCGTAGGTACGAATCTGAATCTCAAAAGGCTGCCCCTTAGGCCCTATTACCGTGGTATGTAAGGACTGATACATGTTGGACTTAGGCATGGCTATATAGTCCTTAAATCTGCCGGGAATAGGCACATACATCTCGTGTATTACACCGAGGGATGCATAACAGTCCTTAAGGCTGTCCACTATTATTCTGATTGCAAATACATCATAAATCTGGTCAAGGGTTTTATTCTGATTTACCATTTTCTTGTAAATACTGAAATAATGCTTAACCCTGCCGCCAATAGTGGCCTCTATGCCTGCTGCCTTAATGTGCTTAGCCACTTCCTGCTCAATGGACTTTATAAATTCACCCTTTTCAAGGGCTTTTTCTCTGATTTTTTCATCCAAATCCTTGTAGACATCAGGATGAAGATATTTTAAGGATAAGTCATCCAGTTCAACCTTAATCTTGCTGATACCAAGTCTTTGTGCAATAGGAGAATATATGTCCATAGTCTCCCTGGACTTTTCTATCTGCTTTGCAGGAGACTGATATTCCATAGTACGCATATTGTGAAGTCTGTCGGCAAGCTTAATAAGAATGACTCTTATGTCCTTTGCCATAGCAAGGAACATCTTACGGAGGTTCTCAGCCTGGACATCTACCTTATCCTTTGAATACTGTAACTGAGTAAGCTTCGTAACTCCATCAACCAGAAGAAGGACTTCTTCTCCAAAAATATCCTTTATTTCTTCAGGAGAACAGGCTGTATCTTCAATGACATCGTGTAATATTCCTGCTATGATAGTTTCTTTATCAAGCTCAAGCTCTGCAAGTATGATAGCTACACATAGAGGATGGCAGATGTAAGGCTCTCCGGACTTTCTAAGCTGTCCCTCGTGGCAGCTGTCGGCAAGTTCATAGGCTTTTCTAATAAGGCTTATATCTGTTGAAGGATGGTATTCGTATATGGTCTTAACTAACTTATCAAAAAGTTCTTCCTTAGGCGTAAATTCCGCAAACGAATCAAGCTCCTTTTCAGAAGCCATCATTTTTTTCTTAATACTCTCATTGGAAGACATGTAATCAGTTATCTTACTTCTTACCTCTTCCGCATCCTTTACAACTATTTTTTCGTTATCTGCCATATACCTTACCTAAGCCTAAAAAGACCATCCTTTCTTATCGGATATTTATGAAGACTATTATATTTCCATTAGCTCTAAAAATCAAGCTTAGCGCAAAGCTGAGTAGATTATTACCACTATGCCTAAAGCTATTCTATACCAGCCAAAAGACATAAAATTCTTCTTTTTGATATAGTTCATCAAGCCTCCTATTACAAATATTGAAACCACGAAGGCTGTAACAATACCAATTATAAGTATCATGACTTCAAGACCTGTGAACGCTGTCCCACCTGCAAACAGATACTTTACAGTCTTTAAGAGGCTCGCCCCAAACATAACAGGAATAGCAAGGAAAAATGTAAACTCAGCTGCTACCTTTCTTGAGAGCCCCAACATAAGTCCTCCTATTATGGTAGCACCAGACCTTGATGTCCCCGGGAATATAGCTGCCAAAAGCTGAAACACTCCTATTATGAGAGCTTCCTTATATGTTATGTCAGACAGCTTAGTTACCGTTGTTTTCTTCATATAAGCAAATCTTCCTTCAATAAGTATGAAGATAACTCCCACCACTATAAGTGCACTGCTACCATACTCGGATTGTAGAAATGTTCGTCTATGAAGTCATCGAGGGCAATACCTACTACAGTACGGGAAGGCAGGCAATAACTATCTTCGCCCACAATTTCATAGTCCCCATTTTGAGGTATTTTTTACCCTTTACTTCCTTAACAGGCCATAGTTTATTCCAGAAAAGTAATACTACAGCCATAATGGCTCCCAGCTGAATAACCACATTAAACATCTTCCAGAAGCCTTCAGATACATTTAAGGGCATAATATCCTGTAAGATTATCATATTGCCCTGTAGAGCTTACCGGAAGCCATTCTGTGATTCCTTCAACTACTCCAAATATAATAGCCTTTATTATTTCAACAATAACGCTCATATTTCCCCCGAATGAATATACTCTTAAGGTGCTTCTTTCACCCTGCCAAAACTCTCACAAAACAAAATGAGCGCCACAGAACTGACGCCCACTATAAGCAAATCTACTTTCCCGGATACTTTACTATAGAAACCATGTCATAGTTCTTAAGCTTCTCTCTCCCTTTAAGACCTTCAAGCTCTATAAGGAAAACTATCTTGGCTACCTTCCCGCCAAGCTTCTCAATAAGCTTACATATGGCCTCTGTAGTTCCTCCGGTTGCAATCAAATCATCAACGATAACAACCTTATCTCCGGGCTTTATCGCATCTTTATGGACTTCAAGCTCAGCTGATCCGTATTCAAGGTCATACTCTACAGATACGGTTTCTCCTGGCAGCTTACCCTTTTTTCTTACAGGTACGAAAGCCTTATGCATATTGTAGGCTATAGGTACTCCAAAGATAAATCCTCTTGACTCAGGCCCGATAACAATGTCAAAGTCTTCATCACCGAGTGCAGCCGCCATCTGGTCAACTGCCATCCTTAGCCCATCCTTGTCAGACAGGACTGTGCTTATATCCCTAAACATAACCCCTTCTTCAGGGAAATTAGGTATTGTTCTAATGTAGTCTTCAATTTTTTTCATTATGTCTGTAACTCCATTCAAAAAGTTATTCATCGTGATAACTAATTAGTCCTTCCACAGCAATGTTTGTACTTCCTTCCACTTCCGCAAGGACAAGGGTCATTAGGGTAAATCTTCTTCTCAGCCCTTCTTACAGGTGCCTTACTTACGGATTCATCCTTGTTGGTTCCGGTTACCTTTTACAACCTCTTCCCTCTCAACAGGCTCCTCAATCCTTACATGCATAAGGGCACGTACAGTATCTTCACTGATTGCGGTAGTCATGTCATCAAACATATCGTAACCTGCAAACTTATACTCTACAAGAGGATCCTTCTGTCCGAGGGCTGCAAGTCCGATACCCTGGCGAAGCTGATCCATATCGTCTATGTGTGACATCCACTTGGTATCAATAACCTTAAGAAGGATAACTCGCTCAATCTCTCTTAACTGCTCAGGCTCTGGGAACTCAGCCTCTTTCTCCTCATAAAGCTTAACTGCCATTTCCTTAAGCTTCTGAACCAGGTCACTCTTTCTCATGTGCTTACGCTCTTCTTCTGTAAGCTTAATCTCTTCAAATGGGAAGATAGGCAAAAGCAAACGGTTAAGTTCAGCAATATCCCAATCTTCTGCAACAGAATCATCACCTATGCACATATTTACCTTGTTCTCAACAGTTTCGGTTATCATCTTGTAGACAACCTCTCTCATGCTGTCTCCGTCAAGTACCCTTCTTCTCTCCGCATAGATAATCTCTCTCTGCTCATTGTTTACCTTATCGTAATCAAGGAGATTCTTACGGATACTGAAGTTATTGCTCTCTATCTTCTTCTGTGCTCTTTCGATAGCGCCTGTAAGCATCTTGTGGTTAAGCTCCTCACCTTCAGGAAGCTTCATAGTATCAAACAAGGTCTTTAGCTTCTCTGAACCAAAGAGTCTCATAAGGTCGTCTTCAAGGGATAGATAGAACTTAGACTCACCCACATCACCCTGTCTACCTGCACGGCCACGGAGCTGGTTGTCTATACGTCTTGACTCGTGGCGCTCAGTACCAATGATTCTAAGACCTCCAAGTTCAAGGACACCCTCTCCAAGCTTAATATCGGTACCACGGCCTGCCATGTTGGTCGCAATTGTTACATTTCCCTTCTGACCTGCCTCCGCAACTATCTCAGCCTCAAGTTCATGGAACTTAGCATTAAGTACCTTGTGAGGGATATGTCTCTTCTTCAGCATATCAGAAAGTTCCTCGGACTTTTCAATGGAAATAGTACCTACAAGTACAGGCTGTCCCTTCTCATAAGCCTCTGCTATATTATCAACAATGGCATTAAGTTTTTCTTTTCTTGTCTTGTATACGGCATCATCATGGTCAATTCTCTGTATAGGGCGGTTAGTAGGAATGGTAATAACATCCATACCGTAGATATCCCTAAACTCCTTTTCCTCAGTAAGAGCTGTACCTGTCATACCTGCTTTCTTCTTATACTTATTGAAGAAGTTCTGGAAGGTAATGGTTGCAAGAGTACGGCTTTCCCTATTAACCTTAACCTTTTCCTTAGCCTCTATAGCCTGGTGTAGACCATCCGAATATCTTCTTCCCGGCATTACACGGCCTGTAAATTCATCAACTATAAGAACTTCGTCATCCTTAACTATATAGTCTTTATCCTTAAACATAAGGTTGTGTGCACGAAGAGCAAGGATGATATTATGCTGGATTTCAAGGTTTTCAGCATCGGCAAGGTTCTCTATGTTAAAGAATTTCTCTACCTTAGCCACGCCATCGAGAGTAAGGCTTACATTCTTATCCTTTTCATTTACTATGAAATCACCTGTCTCAACTACATCTTCACCCATAATGGCATCAATTTTGCTTAGCTCCTTGTTTGCCTCACCTTTTTTGAGCTGTCTTGCAAGAATATCACAAAGCTCATAAAGCTTGGTGGACTTTCCACTCTGTCCTGAAATGATAAGAGGAGTTCTCGCCTCATCAATAAGGACAGAGTCGACCTCGTCGATGACCGCATAGTGGAGGTCACGCTGTACAAGCTGATTCTTATAGATAACCATGTTATCCCTAAGATAATCGAAACCAAGCTCATTGTTGGTAGCATAAGTAATATCGCAGTTATAAGCCTCTCTTCTTTCTTCAGGCTCCATATCATTTAATATACAGCCGACTGTAAGCCCAAGGAAGGAATGAACCTGTCCCATCCATTCACTATCTCGCTTTGCAAGGTAGTCATTGACAGTAACTACGTGTACGCCCTTTCCTTCAAGTGCATTGAGGTAAACCGGCATGGTAGATACGAGAGTTTTACCTTCACCTGTACGCATCTCTGCAATTCTTCCCTGGTGAAGAATGATACCACCCATAATCTGAACTCTGTACGGCTTCTGCTCGAGGGTTCTCCAAGCAGCCTCACGGACTACCGCAAAAGCCTCGATGAGGAGGTCGTCAAGAGTCTCACCCTTTGCGAGTCTTTCCTTAAACTCTGTTGTTTTAGCTTTTAATTCATCATCACTTAAAGCTTCCATTGCAGGTCCTAATTCTTCTATCTTATCCACTGCAAATTTAAGCTTCTTAACTTCTCTTTCACTGTGACTTCCAAAAATCTTCTCAATAAAACTCATAATCTTCCTCTTTTGCTCGATTTTTCCCATTTTCTTGGGTTAAAATATATATCGGTAAATCCAAATCACTTATATATATCGTGATATATTTACTCATGCTATCCATTCTATCATTACTTTTACAATGTTTCAATAAAAAAATGCCCCGAAGGGCATTTTTTACATTTTGTTCACAATCTAAGATTAGAATTCAGGCTCGATAAGACCGTAGTCTCCGCCTTTTCTCTTGTAAACAACATTAACTTCATCTGTTTCTGCGTTCCTAAATACATAGAAGCTATGGTTAAGAAGCTCCATCTGTACGCAAGCCTCTTCAGGATCCATAGGCTTCACTGCAAACCTCTTAGTCCTGATAACCTTCACATCCTCATCCTCATAGTCATCTTCCTGCATAAATTCGGAGGTAAAGCTTCCTACATTCTGCTTTGAATCAACTATCTTTGTTTTATATTTTCTAAGCTGTCTTTCGATTATATCTTCTATAAGATCAATAGATACATACATATCATCGCTTACCTGCTCAGCTCTTATGATATGTCCCTTCACCGGTACAGTTACCTCAACCTTCTGCCTGTCTTTCTCTACCTTAAGGGTAACATGAACCTCTGTATCCGGTGCGAAATAATGTTCAAGTTTACCAAGCTTCTCTTCAATAGCACTCCTAAGTCCGTCTGTAACGTTGGTACCTCTTCCTGTTATAACATATTTCATACAATACCTCTTTCTGCTGTAATACTTTGTTACAGCCTTGGTTTATACCCCATTAAATGGGTTTCGGGCTATCTTTATTATACAATAAAGTAATATAAAAAATCAAATATATCTTAAAAAAATTTTTCTGCTCTATTCGATTTATTATCTGAATATTACTGTTATGATGTCTAAAATGTTTCAAATAATATCTGTCAAGTCTGAATATACTTTTTTAGTGCATTTACACATTTTTATCAATACAGACAAAACAGATTTTCATCCTTGACAGGGTGGATATACCTTAAATTTTTTTGTGGATATTGTGGATAACTCTGTGTATAACCATTAATTGACTTAGTTTCGACATAAATCCTGTGGATAAACTTTGATGATTATCCACCTCAGAAATATTTATAACCTTGATACGCACAATTTAATTTTACATTTTTTGTGCAATTTATACAAAGCGACCTTTGTCAAGTTTATTATAAACTTTCTTTAATTCAGAATATTCAGAACACTACTCTTAAGCAAGAAATGCCCGCTTCATAGGATTTACCTTTCCGCAACAGACTGCACAAGTATGTCTGCACATCTGAAAGGTATAAAGAATGCTGCTATATCTGAGTGTAAAAGAACTACCATATTTTCATAAAAAAAAGCTACCATATCTTTAGAATATCCAAATGGATAAATCTATAGATATGATAGCCTATAAAATTTCTATTTAATTACTTAACAATTCTTCTTGCGCAGCAAGGTGTCTGATGATATACAGATGATACTATGATACCTGTACGAGGAGTACTTGCGTGTACAACTCTTCCACCACCGATATAGATAGCAACGTGTGAGATGCTTCTTCCGTTGGCTGCATAGAATACTAAGTCTCCAGGCTGTAATTCACCCATGCCAACCGCATAGCCGTTAGAAGCCTGTGCTCTTGATGTTCTATTGAGGCCGATACCGAAGTTTGCGTATACTGACATTACAAATCCTGAACAGTCAGCACCTCTTGTAAGGCTTGTGCCACCCCATACATAAGGATTGCCTACAAAGTTAAGTGCGAAGTTTGCGATATTCTGACCCTTTCCGCTTCCTGCTGCACTTGTCTGTACCTTAGCCTGTGTTTGTGTCTGTGCTACGGCCTTCTGTGTATTCCTAGTCTGTGCCTGAGTCTGTCTCTGTCTAGCCTGTCTCTGTGCAGCTGCCTGAGCCTGTGCCTGCTGTGCTGCCTGCTGCTGTCTTGCAGCTGCTGCATCCTGCTCAGCCTTAAGTGCTGCCTGCTGTGCCTCTAACAGCTGCTTCAGTCTGCTGCCTGTCTTGCTTCCTCAGCTTTTTCTTCTTTTATTGTAATAGCGTGCTTCCACTGAATCTTAACCTTTACATAATCAGCTAAAACCCAACCGGTAATTTTGTCCTCGTCACCATCGCCATCGCTGACAGCAACCTCATACCAATCACCTTTCTGCTTTAACACAAGGAGCTTCTCTCCTGCAGGAATCTGAGTTGCAATTCTTGAATCTGTATTTGCTTCAAATCTAACGTTAAGAGTCTCAACCTTAACCTCAGCTACCTTTGTACCATAATCATCTATAAGCTTTTCAGCATCAAAGCCTCTTGCTAAATATTCTGCTTTGATAAAGCCCTTGGCATTACCGGATTCAATCTTAACCCAGTCACCTTTAGTCTCAAGAATATCGCACTTGCTTCCTTTATAAAAGCTTACCGATAATCTCGCTGTCTTCTCCGGCTTTCTTTCTTATATTTACATAAGGATCTGCGATTGAAATACCGATGTTCTCATACTTAGACTTAACTTCATCTTCAGTTGATTCCAACTCGTCGGCACTCTTATTTTCTTCCTCACCATCGTCAGAATCATCAGCTGTCTGGTCTGCGCTTATAGCAGGTGCTGTAGCTGTCTGGTTATCCTCAACCACGCCTTCAAGTGTTTCAGTATCTAGACCAAATGCAGAAACTAAATCAGAATTAAAAGAACTAAGAACCTTGTCAACAGGAACTACTGAGTCAAGCTTAGCTTTAACTACTCTGTTCTCTCCCTGTACATAAGCGTTATCTACAAAAAGTGAAATACCTGCAAGTCCGCTAATCTTAGCGTTACTGCTAGCCTTAACTTCCCCATTATTTGAAAGCATTGTCGCTGATACTGCAACAACTGCCATTCCCATCCCACATCTGCGGATAAAAATCTTTACGACGCATAAGTTTCCTCCTTGAAAAGAACCTTCATAACTTAATTTACAATCAATATGTTACAAATTTATTAACTGTACAAATGAAATAATACCACAGTAAAATTCTTTTGTCAATCTTTTTGTAGATAATTTTTTTGAATTAAATCATGTAATTTTTTTGTAATAAATGTGTAATTCTTCTGCACCGGCTTTAGCCGAAAATAATCCAGTATTTAAGCCTTTTTAAGAGATATAACCTGCCTTCTTAAGATTTTTTTAATATTTGTAATATTTATATTTTTCTTACTACATTTGTAGAATTAATAATTTATAATATTTTATTCTACACGTATAGAACAGTAATTCTTTTTCCTTTTTGACTGTCACTACTCATTGTGTTATTATTGGTATATACCCTAGCAAGGGATTAGATAAGATACGGGGGACTTTGGCATGAACATTACTTCCTTAGTAATAATGGCCGCAGGCATGGGGAGCAGATACGGCGGTATCAAGCAGCTCGACTCCTTTGGACCGGGTGGCGAAATAATAATGGATTATTCTATTTTTTTGACGCTGTTAAAGCGGGTTTTTGATAAGATTGTAATTATAATAAGAGAAGATATATATGATGATTTTATGGAAGTCATCGGAAATAGGATAATGGAAACTGCAAATGTTCCTATACATATTGCCTTCCAGTCCTTAGAAGACCTTCCCGATGGATATAACATTCCTAAAGGCCGTACAAAGCCTTGGGGAACCGGTCAGGCTATACTTTCCGTTAAGGAATACATAGATGAGCCTTTCCTTATAATAAATGCTGATGATTTCTACGGAAGGGAGCCCTATGTAAAATCCCAGATTTTCCTTTCAAACACCATACTTAACCTTGAAAAGCCAAGGTTTTGCCTGGCAGGCTATACCCTTTCTAACACTCTAAGCGACAATGGAAAAGTAACCAGAGGCATATGTAAATGCGACGAAGGTGGCAGACTTATATCTATAGAAGAAACATACAGCATAGAAAGAGAAGGTGACACAGTAGTTGGTCTTGATGCTTTAGGTAATAAGAGAAATCTCTCATTGACTGACACCGCTTCAATGAATATGATGGGCTTTACCCCTTCAATCTTTCCTCTCCTTGAGAAAAAGTTTTTGGCCTTTCTCGATAACCTTGATAAAAATGATCCTTTGAAGGCTGAGTTTCTTATACCGAATGCAGTTAATGAGCTCTTAAAAGACGGCGAGATAGATGTAGAGGTGGTTAAAACTTCAGCTAATTGGTTCGGAGTTACCTTTAAGGAGGATAGAGATAAGGTAAAGGCATCTCTTAATGACCTTATAGAGCATGCCGTCTACCCTTCACCACTTTGGGAGGTAGTATGTTTAACAGACTGCTTAATCTGCTGTATCCTGCAAGATGTCCTGTCTGTGATGATATCATTATGCCAAGAGGAAATCAGGTATGTGATTCGTGTAAGGATATACTTAAACCCATAGCTCCTCCTCTTTGCTATAAATGCGGAAGACAGATTATATCAGAAGGAGCCGAGTACTGCGATACCTGTTTACACTATAGCTTCAGCTTTGAGAGGGCATTTTCTCTGTGGCCGTATAACAACACGGTTAAGTCTTCACTATCCGCCTTTAAGTACAAGGGAAGGCGGGAATTTGCGGACTACTATGCTTGCAAGCTATACGAACATTTTGCCCCTCTTATAAATAAACTGGAGGTAGATATCCTGGTTCCGGTTCCAATCCATGCTGACAGACTTTTGACACGCGGATTCAATCAATCAGCACTGATTGCGGTAAAATTAGCAGATAGGCTTGGACTGCCTGCCTCCGAGGATTATCTTCTCCGTTCAAAGAACACCCTTGCTCAAAAGAACCTTGACCATGTAGCGAGGCGCGCAAACCCTAAGAGATGCCTTCAGTGTAAATAAAAAAATTCAAAATATTACGGAAATTATATAAAGAATGTCCTCCTCATTGACGATATTTATACCACAGGAAGTACAGCCGACGCCTGTGCGAAAGCACTTAAGGATGCGGGCAGTGACAAGGTTTACGTACTTTGTGTGGCCTCAGTAAGAGCTACATAGGCTAACGAAGCTGGTGTTAACGGGATTTAATGCTTCATTATCCTTTGTACCCCTCATCAGTACCGCATTATAATATTTGGAAAGGAATGATTATAGATGGAAGTAACAAACTGCAAAGCTTGTGGCAATCTGTTCAACTACACTTCAGGTCCAAGGCTATGTCCCAATTGTATGAAAAAACTCGAGAAGAAGTTTGCGATAACTAAGGATTATATCCGCGAAAATCCTCATGCTAATATAAATACCGTAGCCAAAGAATGTAAGGTTTCTATTCCTCAGATTAAAAAATGGATTAGAGAGGAACGCCTTTCCTTCTCGCAGGAATCCGGTATCGGTCTTGAGTGTGATAACTGTGGCAAGATGATTAGAACCGGACGTTTTTGTGCGGAGTGCAAGGCTAAGATGATAAATAACCTGGATAATGCCTATGAGAAGCCAAAGCCTGTGGTGCAAAAAGAAAAAAAGGAAAAAGAAAAGGAACGTATGCGTTATCTTGATAAATAAGTTAGTGATATGACTAAGCGACGAGTTTTTTTCAAGAGTATGTTACTAATACTTTTACATTGACCGGAGGAAGCGAAACCATCGCAATTTTGGCATCTGTATAATATATGCTGACTATGCAAAAAAACGAGGAAATGCTTAGGCTTCCTCGTTTTTTTACATCGTTTTAATTCTTTTTTTGCAATCCTACAGATAATATCTCTTCCAGTGGCACATAAATTTTAATATACTCCAACAAATGAAATAGCTGGCGCTATTCTTGCATCTGTTATTTCTATTTTTTTATGCCCGTTATTTCTTTTCCACTTAAAAACAACAATTCTCTTGTAGCCTATTACCGTTCCATCATAGACTTCTTTATAGTCCTCATCCTTAGCCTTCTCATATACTTTGAATGTTTCAACTCTTTGGCTTAGCAGTATATTTTCTTTTAATACCAAGTAGGAAGCCTTTACTCCTTCTTCCCACTTAAGCTCTATGCAAAGCTCTCTTTTTCCATCCTCAGTCTTAAAGTAAGTCTCGTAGTCATCTACTCTTACACTGCTTATATCCTCTCCCCTGTCGCCCTTTTCAGGTATCGAGATGATTTCTGCCTTATCAGCAAGATTATCCTTAAAAGCTCTCCCTTATGAAGTCTCCAAGCTCTGCAAGCCTCTTGGTGTCATTTTCATGGAATCTTCCGTTTTTCATAGGGCAGACATTGAGAAGAAGGGCTGTATTTCCTCCAACTGATTTTAGGTAAATATCCTTTAAGTTCTCAAGGCTTCTTACCTTATCATCCTCTTCAGGATGGTAGAACCAGCCAGGACGGATGGATAGGTCAGTCTCAGCAGGATACCAGGCAAGTTCAGGCTCATTTTCCAGTACTTCCCTGCTTCCAAGCTCTTCATTGGTTGGGTCTATCGCTCTTTTCCTAAATTCTTCGTTATCTTCTTTCTGACTAAGCTCTGCTGTAAAAGCAGGGGATGTCATAAGCTTTGATACTACGCTCCATTCGCTTTTTCTCACTACGCCGGCTTCATTGCCACACCAGCGTACATCAGGACCACAGATGGATAGTACAGCCTCAGGCTGCAATTCCCTAACCTTAGCATAATATCTCTCCCAGTCATATACCTGTTTCTTGCCGTTAGGACCTTCACCGCAGGCTCCATCCATCCAGAAGGTATAGACATCCCCATAGTTTGTAAGAAGTTCAGTCATTTGATTGATATAGAAGTCATCATACTCCTTACCTGTACCGTATACGGCACAGTTCCTATCCCAAGGGGAAAGATATACTCCAAATTTAATGCCATACTTCTTGCAGGCATCTGATAATTCCTTAACTATATCTCCCTTACCATCTTTATACGGAGAGTTCTTTACACTGTGTTCTGTATACTTGGATGGCCAGAGGCAGAAGCCGTCATGGTGCTTGCAGGTAAGGATTAACCCCTTCATTCCGGCACTTACAGCTGCCTTTACCCAGCTCTCTGCATCTAAGTCATAAGGATTAAATATCTCAGGTGATTCATCCCCAAGGCCCCATTCCTTATTGGTATATGTATTTACTGTAAAATGGATAAATCCATAAAACTCTCTCTGCTGGTACTCCACCTGTCTTTTCGATGGAGCAACGCTTATAAGCCTCTTATCAAGCTCTTCGTATTTGTAACTCATATTCTCTCCTTTCAACTAATCAACCCTTAACAGCACCAACCATGATACCTTTTACAAAATACTTCTGCATAAATGGATAGAACAGGAAAATAGGAAGAGCTGCGAGTACGGTAATTGACATTCTTATTCCCTTTGAAGAAATCTCCTGCATAAGCACTCCTGCATCTGCATTTGAAGTAGCATTTCTTAGCTGTTCTGCTATTCTCTGTGCTTCATTTAAGTAATTGTAAAGAAGGTACTGCAAGGTTTTTAGCTCTTCAACGCCTCTTGTATAAATGTGGTTATCAAACCATGAGTTCCACTGGCCAACTGCCACAAATACTGCCACTGTAGCAATAATAGGCTTTGAGAGAGGGAAAATTATCTTTGTAAATATAGTGAGGACTCCTGCACCGTCAAGCTTGGCTGACTCCTCAAGGGAGGCAGGAAGAGACTCCACATAGGTCTTAATAAGAACTACATTATACGCTGAAATCATACCAGGTATGATGTACACCCAGAAGGTATTAAGCAATCCATAGCTTTTGATAACAATATAAGTAGCTATCATTCCACCGCTTATATACATCGTAAGTATGAGGAAGCGGTATAGGAATTTTCTAAAAGGCATATTCTCCTTTGAGAAAAGGTAGCCTAGGAAAGAACAGCTTCCAACGCTTAGTATGGTTCCTGCAACCGTTCTTGCGAACGAAATTCCAAGAGAAGGCAGAAAGCCATTCAACGTGAGTATCTGCTTGTAGTTTTCCAAAGAAAATCCCGATGGTATGAGTACAGGCGGAACCTCTCCAGCCTTTGACGGATCTGAAAGTGTATAAATAACAACATACCAAAATGGATATATACATATAAACGTTATAAAAAGCAGAAATATATAGTTAAATACCTGAAACACACGTCTTGAAGCAGAGCTCTTAATATGATTGTTCATAATCTCCTCCTATACTACCGCACTGCCGCGCATCTTTTTAGCTACCAGATTGGCAAAGGTTACTAAGACAACGCTGACTACGGATTTGATAATACTAATAGCAACACCGTATGAATAATCCATATTTTCAAGACCTATTCTATAAGCATAAAGATCAAGAACCTCGATGTTATCTGCTGTAAGCGAATTCTTAAAAAGGAGGTACTGCTCATATCCTGTATTTAAGAAATTACCTATGTTTAGGATAAAGAGTACAACAAAGGTTCCTATCATTGCAGGCATAGTTATATGAAGGGCACATCTGAAGTATCCTGCTCCGTCTACTCTTGCAGCCTCATACTGCTCTTGGTCGATGCCGGCTATAGCTGCAAGATATATGATCGAGCTCCATCCAAGTCCCTTCCAGAGTCCAAGCAGTGACTGGAAGATATACACCGCATTGCCGTCACCAAGGAGGTTTTTGTCCCTCTGTTCCTATTCCTATCTTTAAGAGAAGAGTAGTAATAAGTCCATCTGATGAAAAAAGGGTAAATGCCAAAGAGAAGATAATTACCCAGCTGATAAAATTGGGAAGGGTAGTAAAAGTCTGTACTATCTTTCTTACAGGACCGTTTTTTACTTCGTTTAGGAGTATTGCAAAGAACATTGGAAGTGGAGAAAAACAATATGCCAAGAATGGCAAATATAAACGTGTTGCCTAATGACCTCCACACGTTTGCATCCGTAAATATGAGCTTGAAGTATTCAAGACCTACAAATTCGCTGTCTTTTAACTTAACGCCCGGGACATAATCAAAAAATGCATATATCCATCCAAATATAGGTACGTAGTTAAACAATAACACTATTATCATAAATGGAATTGCATAGTATAAAAGTTTATAGTCTTTTTCTTGGTTTTTGCCTGCAGTTAAAGCTTTTGATTTTGACATCAATTCCCTCCGTTTCATATACAAACGGCGCGTGTTTTAAGACGCGCCGTAATACTTTTTACTTCATGCTGTCAAGGTTAGAAACTGCTGTGTTCCAGTTCTCTTTCCACCAGCTTACTGACTTTTCAACATTAGCTGCCTTTAAGTCTTCCATAAGCTTAGCCTTTGCTGCATCAAATTCAGCATCTGTCTTAGCCTGTACGAGGCTTGGAAGAGCTTTAATTGTAATTTCTTCCACGTTACCGTCGATACGGTTGATATCCTTTGTAGCTGCCTGAATTACCATTCTGATAGCTGACTTTGTATCTCTCATATCGATATTCTTGCCTTCAGCTATACCATTCTTAAGAAGGTCTGATGGAAGTGTAATCTTAAGTGTCTTACACATATCCTTTTCTGCTACTGTAAGTGTATCTGCAAGTATATCGTTGGCAAGGAAAAGGTTGACCATACCGCCGTCAGCTAGAACTGCATTATCTGCGTATCCTACACTGCTGTACATATTGCTCTCGCCGATACCTGACTTTGTGAGTTCTTCAGCTCTTGCACCATCTGACTTGATTGTCTTTTGTATCGTCCTTAAGAACTGCCTTGCCGTCTTTAACTTCCCATCTGCTCTCAACACCAGAGTTAGTATCTCTTGAAGCTTCAGGACTCTGAAGATAATCAAGTACCATAACTGCTCTCTCAATGTTAGGTGAATGTGAAGATACGAAGTAGTACTTTCCGCTCCAGCCTGCTTTGTTAGGCTCATTTGCCCAACCCATATAAGATGGAAGTAAAACAAACTCTTTTAATGTGTTAGGATCTTTCTTTCTCTCGTTGCTGTTGTAATCACCAAAGTACCAGTTGTTCTGACCACCGAGATACTGTCCCTTGCTGTATTTCTCTCTGATGTCCTCGCCCTTTGTGATAAATGCATCAGGGTCAAGAAGTCCTTCTCTGTAGAGCTTGTTGTAGAACTTAACACCTGCCCAGAAAGGAGTAACCTTTCCACCTTCATCTACATCGTAGATATCTGAAACAAGTTCATTTGTCTTTACATTCTGTACATAAAGTCCGCCCTCAAGGTTAACATATCCCTCTGAAAGGCAACCCTTATGGAAGTAAGCGTGTAACTTAGCATCGTTGTAGATGGAGTATGCATAAGTCTCATCACCTGACTCTGTCTTTGGATATTTTTCCTTCATCTTCTTTAATGCTGCAATATACTCATCATCATTTGTAATCTTAGGAGAACCGATTTCCTTATATAAATCCCATCTTACTGCATAGCCAAAAGGAAGTATAGCACCAAATGTCTCCTCAACATTGTCTGTTGTAACATGAGGTGTCACAAAGTACTGCCCCTTGTTGTCATCACTCTTGAAGTTCTTCATTACGTTGTTTCTGAAGTTAAATGCATCAGCGAAGATATTAGGAGCAATAGCCTTATAATCCTCAAGATTAACCGCATGCTTTCCTCTTAATACGCCGTCTATGTTGTCTTCGTTAATCTGAACGATATCTGTGGTGTTCTCACCTGATAAGTCAAGGTTTAAGCTATCCTTCTGATATCCCTTGAACTTGATTGAGCAGTTAAACTTCTTCTCAAGCTCTTCAACAGTCTCGGTAGGCCAGTTAGCTTCATCAGTATCCTTGAGATTAAGCCCTCCGATAGTAATGTCAACATGCTTTGAAGTATCAGCTGCTGCCTTGGAAGCTGTGCTTGAAGCCTTTGCTGATGAGGTACCTGCCTTGGAAGCAGAACCTGCTGCTGAACCCTTAGAATCTGTCTTTGTGCCGCCACAGCCTGCAAGCAGTGTTGTAGCCATAGTCACAGCACACAATAACGATAAAACCTTTTTTTCCCTTTCATAAACTCTCCTCACTTTCACTACTTTATTTAAGTATTACGGTCTTATTATAAACAATTTGCACAAAGAATACTTGATGTATTTTTGTAAAACTTTGTATTTTTTTATATTTCCTTAAAACTTCTGTTTATTTTTTTGACCTTAATTAATGTGATTTGACTTATTTAAAGGATAGTTAATAAATTAACATATCTAAAACCTTATTTCTACCGTCAAAGTGCCTTTATCATCTTGTTCAATCCATATATTTCCTGTATCTTTGTACAAAATATCCAGCCTTTTTTTAGCATTTGATAGTCCAATATGCTCTGAATTACCTGTATTATTCCTTAGCATATCATTTAGACTGTCAAGCTTAGACCTGTCCATATTTACGCCACTGTTACTTATGGAGACCTTCATCATCTCTTCTTTTCTTATATTGACAGTTATAACTCTCTTGTCAAGAGGATCGCTTCCATAGATGAAGCAGTTCTCTATCATAGGCTGTAGTATCATCCTTGGGAAATCCTCCTTAAGGAGTGAACCATCACAGATGACCTTATACTCCATAGTATTACCATAACGAATATTCATCATAGATACATAGTTCTCACAAAATACCAGTTCATCCTCAAGCTTCCACAAAAAATCAGGATTTCTAAGGATTGGAGTAAGAATCTTAGCAAGGATTTCAAGTGCGTTTGCCGCCACGCTGTTATTGGTAAGTGCCGCCATCCACCTGATAGAGTTAATGGAGCCAAGCAGGAAGTGCGGATTCATCTGATACTGAAGTGCCAAAAGTTCTTTTTTAGTATTTTCTCTTTCAACTGCTTTGATATCAGAGATATATTTTCTTAGTTTGACAACGAGGAGGTAAAACTCGTAGTTTAGGGTGTCAAGCTCCTCCCATCCCTGATGTCCGGGCTGCTTGATGTCAAAGTTTTCTTCCTGAACAAGTTTCATCTGATCCATAAGATACTGGATAGGCCTTGTATATCTCCTGCTCCATATAAGGCCCGCTATAAGTATGAGTATACAGCTGATAAAGCCGACAACTGTACCGAATCTTCTAATATCCTTAGTATCCTTAAGGTAACCTTCTTTGGGAACAAGATTGTAGAGTTTCCAGTCAAAGTTCTTTAGTTCGTGCTCAATAGTCTGAAATCCTGCCTTTCTCTCAAATTTCTTGCCAAGAAGAGCTTCTCCTGTTTCTGATATTACTATACCGTCATCATTTTACAAGGAGGGCAATGCTGCCATTATAGACCACCGATTCATAGGTTTTTCTGACGGATTTTTCATTCACACCGGCTACGATAAAGACATCCTTTTCTCCTCCGGTTCCTTTACCAAGATACTTAATGCCGATAAAAGAAGGCTTATCTGCAATAAGACTAAAGGCTTTTTCGCCGTTTTCCTGAGTTTCATAATTTGATACCCAAATCATATATGGATATTTTTTTCTTCTGCTTTTTTTAGTGTTTCTTTAAAGGTCGCCACTTATCGTAGTTTTACCGCTTCTACTTCTATCTGATGTAGAAAATATGAAGCTTCCATCTGACTTTATTAACGAGATGGCGCTTATATTAGGGTCTAATAGCATCATCCCATCCAGTTCCTTTATTATCTGCATAGAAACTACACTTTTTATCAACATCATTTTTTTGTAGTCGTCTCTTAAATACTCTAAAGGAATGGTGAGGCTTCCATATCTGTTGACCTCACCTTCAACCGTACTAAGCATCTTTTTTAGTTCTTTATCAGCCTGTCTAAACGTAGCCTCAGCTACCTTCTTAGTATTATCCTCCAGTTTCTTTTCAAAATACACATAGGTAATGCCAAAAAGAATGATAACTATAGCTATCACAGATACAAGTATTGAGAGTAGAGCTTTTATTCTCCAATTAATTTTCTTACTTTGCTTTATATTCAACTATTCTTCCTCCTCCATTTGGCAGGAGACACTCCCATCACCTTCTTAAAATATCTTGAAAAAAATACTCCTGATTAGGGAAACCATGTTTTTTTCAGCTATAAAGGATATCTTGGCATCACTTACCTTAAACTCCTTTAACACAGCTTTGAGTCTGACTTCGTTTAGGTATTCCACATAGTTCTTGCCTATTTCTTTTCTTAAAAAAAGTGCAGAAAAAAATACGTTGGTGAAACTCCTGCCACTCCAGCCACCTTGGCTAGGCTTAGCTGTTCTCCATGGTTAATATTGATATAATCAATTGCCGCCTTTATGGAGTTATCTAAGCTTGCGGAGTTGCCTACATCATCTCCTGATTTTTCATGTCTTGTAAACCAGTCTGCTATCTTTTCTCTGCTTTGCCTTACACTCTGTGTATAGCCAAGCCTTATGCCAAGAAAGCTCTCCACCAGTTCATTAACCCTTTCCACCCTTTTTTCAAGATTTTCATTGTCTAGAGGGAGGAAAATGTAGAAGTTAACAGGCTTTTCAAACATAAGGGTAACACCCTCTTTGAACTGATGAATGAGAAGTTCGTTGATAAATTTAACAGCTGAGTCATTGATTTTATCCCTATCCTCAGCCTTTAATGAAAACCTGCAGAGATATTTCATCTTCTCATTTTCATTCCAGATAGGCTCACTGCCTTCACCAAGAAGGTATTTCTTCAGCCTTTTTTCTAAGAAATTCTCATTATCAGGCTTATCCTCGCCACTTCTGCCGATGCTTATCAGATATTCCCTAGTTTCCTGAAGCAGTTTGTTGATTTCCTCCATGTTTAGTGTGGCTTTAAGTACATAGCCGTTTATCTTAAGGGGTACAAGCCTTCTTATAACCTCAAAATCATCTATACAGGAAATTACTATAATAGCACATTCCTTATCTATCTCACGTATCTTCCTTATAAGCTCGTGGCCGTCCATCACATCCATTCTTATGTCGGTAATGACTACATCAGGCCTTATCTTCTGAAAAAGTTCAAAGGCTTGGCCGCCATCATCTGCCTGTGCCACCAGCTCCATGGAATAATCGCTCCACTTTATCGCATTTTGAAGCCCTATACGTACCAGTAGTTCATCCTCTGCGAACAAAAACCTTATACATACCAACCCCCCATTAACAAATTACTTTTTTCATGATGTGCTTGTCAAAAGCTTTTGACTCCCATTGATACGGGCTTGCCACAGCTACGCTTAGCAAGACCCTTGCAAAAACATTTAACACTCTGCTTTAAGTCTATGTAAAAAGTATACTATAAATTAGATGATTTGCAAATAAAATGATGGCGAGCAAAAATACCCCGCTAATGTAAACGGGGTATTAAACAGAGATAATATCTTGTTTGATCTAAATCAACCTATATCCTATGCAATTGGTTTGCTACAGCTAGGGGACTCTTGTTATTTGGTTCTAAAAATGCTTATCTCTTTTTCATCCTTAAAAGCCTGCCAAATCCACAGCACTGATTTTAATTTTTATTTTTGTCCGAGGTTCAGCGACACAGTTATTTCTTTATCAATTACCACTCCTCCGTAAGCTCATATCTCTGTCCGTCTTATCTACAATGTCTACAAGGGAGTCTCCATTGTAGAGCTTAAGTCTTAAGGAATCATCAGTGGAATGGAGCTTAATGGTTGCTGAAGAAGAGTCGAGCTTTCTCGTTAAGACTTCATAAGTAAGCACTGGGTCAGTCAAATCATAGAAGGCACGTCTTACTATGCTTGCCTTTTCTCCCTTCTTTGTAACCGCCTCAACCCTTATATTTACACAGAAGTCCTTTACAGGAAGTGTTGCGGAAAATGTGTACCCAAGGCCATTGTATGGTGAATTCCCACCGTATGAATATTTCTTAGCAAGGGCTTTAATATCATCGCCACTTAAGGCCACCTTTTCGCCTACTACCTTGCCCTTATCATCAACAAGTGATACCTCTATGGTTTCTACCTTATCGTCTGGCTTTACATTGCCGATGAAGCCTTCAACCTTTACGGTTTTTTCCTGGTTAGGAGGTATTACATCCATAAGGGCAGGGCTTTCAAGAAAGACTACAGGATACTTGGTCTTTGTGTTATTTACACTGTTGTAGCCGTCATTGTAGAGGTCATTTCCATAAGGTGTACTTTTTTTATCAGCTTCACTTCCCTCATAGATTATCTCAATCTGAGTATCATCAGTTAAATTATAGTGAATTTGAACTGAAAAGCCCTTAGCAAAGCTGTAGCCACTGGCACCTGTATCAAGGTCAAGCGCACCCTTTAGCGGAAGAATGATATTTTCTCCGTCCTTTTTATGGAGGATGACTCCCTTAACCACAGGCTTTACTCCGTCCTTAAACCTAAGGTCAAGCTTAACATATCCGCTTCTCGTCTTAAGAATCTCATCTTCACCTATGGTAATATCCTTATTGTCAAGCTTTTATCTCCTTAAAGTTGCTAAGTCCCGCCTTTTTTTAAGGTCAACATTTATGTCCTTTTCTTCAGGCTCCTCAGGCATAGCCCCTTTGGCAAAGCTGGTTACTATCTCTTTGTTACTCTTTAGAGGGTCTATGGTAAAAGCTAACTGCCCTTTTCGTTCTTATCATAAGAATAGTTATATTCTTTTTTCATTCCAGGCTGAACTCTGCTGTCTCTGATAAGATATTTTACAGAATGCCCCTCTCTTATGTATATCGTGCTTAGATGCCAGTTATCATCAGGCATTACAAGCTTTAAGCCTACCTTTTTGTCAAGTGTATCATACTTGTCATCGTCAAGGAGTTTTCCATCAGCGTAAACCTTAACCCCTCTGTCCTTAATCGAATCATAGAAGTTTAAGAAGCTAACCGAATTGTAGCTTGCACTCTCTCCTGTTTTCACTGTCACATTACGCTGATTGCTAAGGTAATCCTTAACAGTAATGTAGATATGTGAAGCATCTGCAAGGAAACTGGATTCTACCTCTATTTCCTCATTTCTGCTGCCATTTCTGTTAACATATATTTCCCTGCTCTCTGAAGGGTCTGAAGGAATCATATCCTCTGAGATAACAAGCTTTCCGTCAGTTACCTTAGGCAGTATTTTACCGTCTTTTTCTGCCTCATCGGTAAAATTGAGAATAAGGTACTTGCCAAATTTAGGCTTACCAAGCTTTAAGTCTTCTCCGCTTATTCCATCTATTGCAGAGAGGCATCTTACCAGGTACAACAGGTTCATTCCCAATTGAAGCAGGCTTTTTCTTACCCGGAGGTGCAGGGTCTACGCCCGGAGGGAGGGTAGGTCCGCTCTGGTTATTTCCCTCTTCTCCAACAAACTTAAGTGAATTAAGGTAAATCTGTTCTACACCGCTGCCACTATCCTTTACCCTAAACTTTACCCTCTTTAGTCTGTTTTTCCCCTCTACACTTTTAACCTCAATATTGTCGCTAAGCTCCGGTGCTGTGGAGTCTACCTTTAATTTATACCTGTATACCTGCTCATTGTTACCACCGCCGGAATTACCGGTATTTAGCTTCGCCTTTATCTGATATATATAATTGACTCCTTCTGTCGCAAGTTTGCCTCCTATTCTTCCATCCCACCAGGAATCAGGCATAATGTTAAAGCTCGCCTTTCTTCCAAGGCTATTAAGCTTTCTTACCTTTAGAGACTTGCCTATTACCCTCAGTGTCTCATTGGTATCACTGTCTAGGATAGAATACTCTATCTCATCCATATTTCTAAGAGGTGCAAGCCTTACTGCTACATCCTTGTGGTAAGCACCAGAAGGCGAGAAATAGAGGGTATCATCTACTACAGGAAGCCTTAGTGTCGCACTTGTAATAAACATAGATGAAGCCGCATTAACCAGCTTGTTTACATAAAACTGTACTTCTCTCTTGTCACTATCAGCTTCTTTTACCTGAAAAGCATCTATAGCTCTTTCACTCTCCCAGTCTCCATAAAAGCCTAAGAAAGGAATGCTAAGCGTACTCTCATCATCCACCTCTTTAAGTTCTATAAAGCCTTCTAAGAAGTTGTTTATCTTTATTTCATCTGCACCGGTATAGTCAAAGTCAAGTTCAATTGTCTTACTTGATTTTCCTGAAACCGTAACTTCACTTCCTTCAAAGCTCTGGGGAGAATCGACCGCCTCAGGGGTTTCCGTCCTATAGCCTTCAGTAACAGGCTCGTATACTGCCTTCGTGCTGATGCTGTAGGTCTTTGGCTCACTGCCAAAATTCTCTAGTGTAAGTTTTGCCCTGAACTTCTTTTCGCTCACTTCCTTTATTTCAAGCTTGCCATCAGCCTTATTGTCATTTGTACCCTCAGCCTTTACTACAACAGTAGTCTCGAGTGCATTCTTAAGGTCAAGAGCACCGCTTCCCTGCTGCCTTACGAAGTAAGGAGTATCTTCTTTATACAGTACAGGCTTTGCTGTATTCATAAGCAACAGCTTGGTAAAGTCAGAAGCATTGTCTACATTTAACTGATTTTCCCTGATATACTGTCTTATAAGTGCGCTTGCTCCTGCCACCTGAGGTGAGGCCATGGAGGTACCTGACATGTTCTGATACCTGCCATCCTCTGCTGTTGAATAAATGCTGCCGCCAGGAGCTGTAATCTCCGGCTTGATTCTAAGGTCAGGAGTAGACCTCAGGATGAAAAGTATGAAATCCTGCCCGCAGACGGATTCTCGAAAGGTTCCTCATTCATATAGATATCCACGGTAAATCTCATAGACATTTTATTAGCGTTGCTTATTTTATTGAAGGTACTGCGCTTTATCCTTACCACAGTAATACCACCTGCCTCATCACCAAGGCTTATATTTCTGCCTATCCTCTCTGCCTCTGATTCAGAATTGTAGAATACTATGGCAGAAGGTTCTAGTGCTATTATCTTCTTAAGCCTTTCTACAAATGCCTGTTTGCCTTCTGTGTCATTAACAAGCTCAATTACAGCAAAAATTTCCTTTAATATTTCTCTTTATAAAAGGGTCATCTTCCCTTCCTTCGGCTAGCTCTATCCATTTTCCCGTAAGCTTGTCAGCTGGCGCATTGGCTCCCGGTACTACATCAGCCTGTTCCTTAAACTCATTAGTTTTCTTTTCCTTCCAGCCTATGGCGCGGGAATACTTTTTTAGATTGTCCATAGAGGCAACGGCAAATGAGCCTTCATCAAGTGCAGGATTGGCAATGAGGGGCTGTATCAAAGTTTCCTTCAAGCGGTTTCACACCATAGTAATTACCATCGGTGATGGTTCCGTCATTTCCTCTCGCAACTGTAACTACCACTCCTGCCCTTCTTGCCTTTTCAAACATCTCAGTCTCAGGGTATTTCTCTCCTTCTATAGAAAAACCCGCAGATGAGCCGAGGCTCATATTGACAACATCAGCGCCGAGAGAAATAGCGTCATCCATTGCCTTTAGCCATATATCCGTAAAGGTAGTAGGATACTGCAAATCATCTGAAAATACCTTAAGTGCGAGTATCTGTGCATTTGGTGCCACTCCGTATAGGTTTTTCTCCTTATCATTGGCACCAACTATACCTGATACATGCATTCCATGCATCACTCCATAGCTGTCATAGAGATTGGTATTGAAGTCATAATAATTGTATCCGTAAGGTATCTTTGGTGTATAATATCTTCCGTTTAACCCTTTCTCTTCAATCAGCTTGTTTACCTCTGCCTCAGAAAGCCTTGCCTTACTCTCATTATCCAAAGTAAATGCCTTATGGTTATAGTCTATACCTGAGTCTATCACCGCTACTACAGTGCCTTCGCCCTTGTAGTCTAAGTTTCCTGCGTAGGATGCTCCAGTCATTTCATCTGATGAAGTAAGCAGCGGTCTTTCAAATTCCTCTGATATGTATACATTTTTTACTCCATCAAGGTCGTCAAGCTTGTCTATATCCCCTGCTCTTACACCTAGTGCTACGCCGTTAAATACAGTGTCATAGTTTCTTACATCCGAAGTATCTGCCTCAATATTACTTTTTTTAATCTCAGCAATCACTTCATCCTGGTCGGCCTTTAGCTCCTTTTTCTTCTCTTCCTTAAAGCTCTCGCTAAGGGATGAAAGGCTCATATTTCTTTTGTTAGCCTCATCAAGAACTGAAGTCTTATCAAGCTCCACTATGACTCTAACCTGCTTATCTTCTTCAGCTTTAAGTGTATCTGATTTAGGCTCTGTGCCTTCTGTATATCTCTTAGCATCAGTCTGCTTAGCCTCTGCTGATACATTCTTTATCCCTGTAACAGCCTGATATATCGCTTTATCAGCTTGCTTGATATCTGCCTTTACATCCACTTTATAGTTAATTAAAGAAATAGCAAGGGCAGCAGATAAAACCGATGCTAATATTCTCTTTCCATTCTTCTTAATCATTATGTCATCCTCACTTACTCTACTATGATGTAGACTAAAAACTTAAGTTTGCCGTAATCCTTACCTCCGATTACCACATTTTCACCGGTAATACAGGTTAGTACATAGTTTCCTTTGATTCCCTTTTTAATGCTCTCAAGGTCCTTGCCTTCCCAGGTGATTTTTATCTTCTTTGCCTGTGTTTTTCCCCGTTTGCAACAAAGCCTATATAGCCGCTCTCCGGTAAGGTTATGGCATTCCCAGACTTGAATCTTAGCTTGCCTTCCCCGTCTGTATTTTCACAGAAAATGGTGTATTCCCTGATGGTGTTTTCTGTTTTTTTGCGGACTTCTCTGTGGTTACCTGTCTGTGAATTATCATTTACAATTCCCGCATTACTAAAGTCTGTATTATCCACAGGCTTGTACTTATCAGTCTCAGGTATCTTACCAACCTCTTCTTCTTTGAGGTCTAAGTTCTTTTCCTCGTTCACCTTCTTGTTATCTTTCTTTTTATTCTTATTATCCTTGTTACCTTTTTTGCTCTTTTTTTGTTATTTTTGATTTTTGTTACCTTTTTTTACCCTTTTTTTGCGTTGTTCTTAGAGCCTTTCTTACTGTCCTTTTTAGCTTTCTTCTTTTTTTATTCTTTTTTTAAGCTATTCTTTTTTTATTTCTGCACTTACTTTTCTTCTTATTCTTTTTCTTATTTTTTTCTTCTTGTTTTTTTCCTTTTTTTCTTTTCCTTGTTTTCAGCTTTATCAGCTTTACTTTTTATCTTGTTTGATAGGAGACGTCAATTCTTCCGGATTGTCTTTAGACTCTTTGTCTGACTTCTCTCCAGATGTCTCTTTAGACTTTCCACCAGATTTTTTTCTGACTTCTTTGGCTCTTCATTATCCGCGACCTTGACCCTAACAACAACTGCCCCATTTCCCACTTCCTTTTTTGCGAGAAGCACCTGTGTATCTGCCAAAAAATTGTGGAATTATCAGCGACCCACATAGCATAAACAACAAGCTTCTCTTATTTTTTTCATCTCTCTTCCTTTCTATGTATCAAAGTTAAACTTTTTGCAACCCATTCGCAATTATAACACCATTTACAAAAAAATTGCAACCCATTCTCAAATCTTTTTTTATTATATTTTTCTCAACAAAAAAAGAGACCACCGTCTTAGCATAGTGCCAAAACGATGATCTCTTATTAGTGCTTAATTATTTATTAACTTTTTTTCTTCTTACAACAATGCCTGATGCAAGGAAGATGAGCATTGCTCCACCTAAGTAATAAACCATGGTATCTGAACCACCGGTTCTTGGGAGCCTGTTCTTACCGCCCTTTGTACCCTTTAGGAGTACCGTCATCATTAACCTTTACATACTCGTTAGTTCCATCAGGTTTTTTTCTTCTTTACATATCTACCCTTTGGAGTTCCGTTGTCATCAACTGAAACGAACTCATCCGGACTCTTTGGATCGTTCGGATTTGGGAAATTGTCTGATGGATAGGTAGGTGTATCATTATTTGGTATATCTGTTGTAGGTACTGTTGGTGTAGGATTTGGGTTAGGGGCTTGGATTTGGACTTGGGTTAGGGCTTGGGTTTGGTGATGGGTTAGGACTTGGGTTAGGACCCGGATTTGGGGTTGGTCCCGGATTTGGATTTGGGTTAGGGGTTTTGATCCCGGATTAGGGTTTTGGATCAGGTACCGGATTAGGAGTTATATTCTCCTTATGATTGAGGACTACAACAGAGTCTCCAACCAATCCCACATTTTCATCATTGTCCACAACTGCTATCTCATCTACCACAGCCTTACCTGCTGCCTTATTTATTGCCGCTGTTGTCACAACCACTGTGTAAGTCTTACCAAGAGCCTTATATCCTGCCTTTGCAGAGGCTTCTTTAAGTGTGTATTTACCACTAGCAAGGCCTTCAAATGTAACAATTCCTGCAGGTGAAGAGGTGGTTCCCTCTGCAACTACTGCGCTTCCTGATGTAAGTGTGAACTTCACTCCATCAAGACGTGACTTAATCTCGTTAACTGTCACACCAGCCTTGGTTATTACATCCTTATTTACATCATAATCTGCCTTAATGAGGTTAAAGCTTGTTTCATCCTTTAACTCGCCTATTTTCTTGTTGGTAGCTACGATAGTTCTACCATCACTGCCACCTACAACACCATCACCGAACTTTAACTGCTGCTCGCCTACAGGTGTACCTTCTACTGCAAAGCCACCAATGGTAAGTGTTTTACCATTAGGAACGGTAATTCGCTCAACATTGAATACATAGGTATTTTTGTCTACTTCATAGCCTTCAGCGCTGAACTCTCTTAGCTTATAGCCATTTCCTGCTTCAAGTGAAGCAAACTTAACTACACCTGTTGCATCTGTAGCTGCCTTCTTAACAGTGCCATTTGGATATGTGAGTTCAAACTCAACACCCTTGATAGGTCTTCCTGTCTCGGCATCAGTCTTTACTATCTTCGCAGTTAAGTTGCCTTCTGTAACGAAGGTATCGAGTGAAACTCCTGCTGAAACTGTATATGTTGCAACTTCAGCTTCTGACTTCTTCTCACCGTTAATGCGGATCTGAACTGTATTCTTTATATCCTTAGGTGCATTTTTATCAAGGATAGTACTGTATGAGAAAATAAACTTATTCATTCTCTCATTATTAGGTATCTTAAGTGTAAGAGCTTCCTTACCACCTTCCTTATTGAATGAAAGGAGGTCTGTTAACTTATCAGAATATGGAACGCTGTTTCCGTCTTTGCCAACCATCTCAAGGCTGTAATATCCCTTGCCAAGAATTGGCTTACCGGCTTCTTGGAATACACTAAGTCCATTTTCAAGCACGTCGTAGAGGGTAATATCTTTCTTATCTGTGGCAGAATCATCCTTGGCATCCTCTATTGCCTTCTTAGTATCAGCATCCATAATAGATGGATTGTACTCTATTACCCATCTTATGATTCCACCCTGCTCTACCTTGTATGCCTTACTCAAGAATCTGGTATCATAATCAACAGACTTGTCGCTTGAAAGGCTGTAATCCTTACCCTTAGTTCCATCAAAGCTTACATCGTGAAGTGTTACTGCCACATCGTTGGTCACAGCACCCTTAGAATTGATAATCTTCTTTTTCGTCTCCGTTCTCTCCGTCTCTTATCTGAGCTCTAAGGAGAATAACGTAAGGAGCATCGAGCTTCTTTAGGGTAAATGTTGTATCAAGTTTATCTCCGTTTGCTACATTTTCACTTACTGTGAATATGTCATTTGCATCAACAGGGCTTCCCTCAGCTGTTACATAAGCATCATTGGTATATTTTTTTACCTGTAAAAGCTGTTCTAGGTGTTCCCTTAAATACAAGGTAGTTATTCTTATCATTAAGTGGAACTATCTTAAACTTACTGTCTATGCTGTCCTTTATAAATGCTTCAAGCTTGCTTGTGTCTAATTTCTTCATGTTCTCAGCATTTACGCTAAGACGGAATACTACTGACTTATAATCCTTAGCATATGCACCTGATGTACCACTTACTACATCATTTGCATTTCTTTCATAGTGTAGTCGCTTTCGCCTCCTGCAATAAAGCTTACCTCTCGCTTCACTTGTAAGTGCATCTTTCTGAATCATTCTATGGTTGTAGTTTGCCCAATAGTCACTAAAGCTTCCGTATTCTACGCCTTTTTCACCATTTTTGCCAACCTTGCCTACTCCATAGAGGTAAGCTAAGTTCATAACCTGATTGTATTTTAAGTCGCTGTCATTACCACGTCTTGAACCACCGGTAAGTGTATCAGCGTCAACTATATTAGTCCTAAATGAGAAAGGATACCACTTATCACCCTCGTCATCAAGAGTCTCGGTGCAATCTTCAAAGCCTGTTACTTCTAAGATCTTACCCACAGCCTTCTTTTCTGCTCCTACTGTATAGTAAAGAGTATGTACAGTAGCCTTGAGTGCTCCACTATTTAAGCTGTCTTCAAATGAACCATCCTCATAGCTCATTTTTGCAGTACCTGCCTGATATACAATATCAGCTAATTTTACTCCTGAAGCAAATTGCTTTTCGCCGTTTTCCAGTGAGAAGTTTTCTCTGGCAGCTACCTTGTCAGCACTTGTGCCATTTATAAGCTTATAATGTGCATCTGCGTCTCCAATACTTGTATCAATCAAAGTATCGTAAACATAGGTCTTTATTCCTTTAGCCTTGTTCTCATCAACGGTTCCCTTGCTTACCCTTATGTTCCACTTAGGATTAGACTCAATATAATAAGACTCTGCTCTTTTAATTATGCTCTTATTACCAAGGTCTTTACCATGAGCAAATTCTACCCACTTCTTACCATCATTCCAGGTCACTTTTTGCATGGTTAGCAAATCTGTCTAAAGCCTTTTTAAGTTCTCTACCTCAGACCAGATAGTTAATTTTACTGCTGTGTTAAGATTTCCCTACCTCATATATGCCGTCTGAAGGCTGATTTGAAATCTCTTTCTTATCAATAGTCCAGTTCTTAGCGGTCTCATCCCAGTACTGCCAGTTCTTTGTTGAAGCATCCCACTTTCTAAGCATAGCTTTTACAAAGTTAAGCTTATTCCCTGAGAAACGTCCTGTGATTGGGAATAAGTCTCTTATTTTAACATTGGTGAGATTCTTATTTGTTGCATCATATACGATATTCCACTGTAATTTGTGCTTACCTGTTGCATCCTCTGATGGTGCTTCATCAAGCTCTGCAAACTTCTCTACTGTCATTCCGCTCTTGCCAAGATCTGACTTTAGGAGTGCTTCTCTTACTCCGTTCTTCCCAGCATAGCCACCGTGGTATTTAACTCCCCATATACCGTTCCATTTAACGGTTGTTGTGTTTTCACCCACTCTGACTGCATATTTATTACCGTTTATTTCCTTCTGATATAAGTATGCTGTATTGTCTCTGCTAAAACCATTTCTTAAGCCACTGTAATCATCAGAACTGCTCTTTTTTAAGCTTGTACTGAACTTAACTATTGCTTTTCCCGGTGCATTGTCAGGGAAAATATAGGTAAGAGCCTTATTCTTAGCATCAGTTACACTTGGCTCAAGTTTAACATCTGATGAATTATTAGAGATATCCGCAGAGTTATCGGCAAATATCTTATTTCCAACTGTGTTGTTGGCACCCGCCTCATATACAGTGAAGGTCCTTGCTACATACTCTCCTACTTTACCGAGTGGATCTTCAAACTTATATCCTGCTAATGAAGTCTGCTCTCCGATGTCTCCTGTTTTCTCAACCTTTACAGTCCAGTCAATGTTTCCATTGTCATAGTCTATGGTTCCAGTCTTTTCTACTACGAACTTGTTATCAAACTTGCCAAGGTATATCTTCTTTTCTGCAGAATATATATAGTTTCCCGTTTCATCTTTTCCAATGCTATCCTGATCAACATCAAAGTCCATCTTGATATTGGCCCTTAAGTCTGTTGCATCCTGTAACTCGTTGTTGTCAACAAGTAAAGTCATAACCATGTATACAGTCTTTGTAGCATTGTCAGCTACTACCTTCGCTGAAAACGCATTCTTAACTGTATGCTCGGTACCATTTACCATGAATTTGGCATCTAACTTGCCAAGGTCTAAATTGCCTGTTAACTTTACTCCCTTTTCTATCATAGGGATACGAATAAAGTCGTTCTTCAAGAGATATGGTCTTGCGTTGCCATCTGTAGCTACAGGCAGCTCAACACTCATATTAACTCTGAAGTTCTTATTTGGATTTATTATACCGGTTGGCTCATTTGACCCACTCTGAATAACATTGCCATCCTGCATCACAGTGCGATCCAGACGGTAGCTGTCTTTCCAGGTAAGCTCTTTCGCCCCGGCATCTGCAAGCACTCTGCTCTCGCTGAATGCTGTAGTCTGTTCTCCCCCTGCTTCCTTTGCAAATACGCCAAGAGGGTTGAAACTTGTAAGCACAAGTCCTAAAGCGAGTGTCACGCTTAGGGCACCTCTTTTTAAGTCTGGTTTTTTTCCCACATAACATTCTCCTTTACGTAAGTATTCTTAGTCCATGAATCATATCGGCATTTTACCACCAAAACTTAACCTTTTTTATAATATTTTTTTAAAATATTTTTATATTTTTTTTTATAACAAAAGACCGCAGGAAAATATTATTCCCACGGTCTTGTAGTTACCATATTACATTTACTATTAAGGCTAACACTGTAAGGGCAATGCCCCTTATTACCCGCCTTTTAACAAATCCCTCTTCCATTGCCATCCCTCCATAATTTACAGAGAAGGTTATAATTGATATTCATTATCATTTGTATTATAAGACTTTTTTTATGAAAAATGCAAGGGGATATGGAATTTAATTTTTTAATCTACCAGACTTTAATACCAAGATATTCCTTTATTCCATGTTGTAAAATTGCAGAGAAATTCACTGAATGCTCTTCTGCTATATCATTAAGCCACTTTGGTATAGTTAGGGTTTTCTTTATTGACTGATTATTTACTCTATCTTTTAGCAAGTCTACCCACAATTCTATATACACCGCATTTGCTTCTACCTTCCCAGGCTTTGGCAAAGGCCTGTTATTCTTTAAATAACTAAAGGCTACTGCCTCAAGTACATCTTTTGCACTCGCCACAGCCTCTTCCATCGTATCTCCATCTGTAAAACAGTCTTCAAAATCCGGAAAATTTACATAAAATGTACCATCTTCCTCTTTTATTGTACAAGGATAAAACGTTTTCATGCTATCTCCTTTCCGACTTAAAAATTTTATTCCTGTTATTCTTTCTATATTGGTTAACGTACCAGCCGGTATATCTTTCTTAGTACACTTAACAGGACACATATGCCCATCTTTAATATATATTTCGTGTGAGCCTGATGTATGGTCCAGTACCCAGCCAAATTTTTTCATTAATTTTACCACTTCTTTATACGGTTTTGTTTTCCCCATTTCGACCTCCCATTAACTATATTATACGTATAATAAATACGTATGTCAAGCTTTACTATTTAAATAGGCAGGGAGTGGCCGTAGCCACTCCTGCCTGTTTACCATCTATTCTTCATCCTGTCCATTGTCTGTAGTCACTACTTCATCGTTATCATAGCTGTCAGCGTAGTTATCATCGAACTCGTTTGGATTGAGGTTCTCCTCACCCATCTCATCAAATTCGTGATCACTGTCAAGCTTAACTGAGCGGTAGAACTTCATACCTGTACCAGCAGGGGATGAGCTTACCTAAGATAACATTTTTCCTTAAGACCAATGAGCTTATCTACCTTGCCCTTGATAGTCTGCATCTGTAAGCACCTTTGTAGTCTCCTGGAAGGAAGCGCTGAAAGGAAGGAGTTGGTTGCAAGAGAAGCCTTGGTGATACCAAAGCATGGTTCTCTCTCCCTCAGCCTTCTCGAAGCCTTCCTGTTCAAGTCGCTCATTAAGCTCCTCGAACTCGATTATATCAGCATATTCACCTGTTAAATAATCGGTATCTCCAGGCTCGGATATCTTTATCTTCTTAAGCATCTGACGAACTATCATCTCGATATGCTTATCGTTAATCTCAACACCCTGTAAGCGGTATACACGCTGTACTTCACGGATCATATAATCCTGAACTGCTCTTACACCCTTTATACTAAGGAGGTCGTGTGGATTGATACTACCCTCTGTGATTTCATCACCGGCTTCAATCACATCTCCATCAAATACCTTGATTCTTGAACCGTAGTTGATAGGGTACTTTCTTTCTTCGCCATCATCGGCTGTTACTACAACCTCACGCCTGCTCTTGGTATCCTGGATACTTACCTTACCCGCAATCTCAGAGATAATAGCAAGTCCCTTTGGCTTACGTGCCTCAAAAAGCTCCTCTACACGAGGAAGACCCTGAGTAATGTCTCCACCCGCAACACCACCGGTATGGAAGGTTCTCATGGTAAGCTGTGTACCCGGCTCACCGATAGACTGAGCGGCAATGATACCAACTGCCTCACCAACCTGAACAGGATCACCTGTTGCCATGTTTGCACCATAGCACTTTGCACAGATACCAACGTGGCTGCGGCAGGTAAGGACTGTACGTATCTTAATCTTAGCAGCTGTTCCTGCCTCCATTACGGCCTTTGTCTTCATTATCCTGGTTGCGCGCTTCGGAGTAATGATGTGATTTGCCTTAACTATAACCTCGCCGTTGTCATCATATATAGTCTCGCAGGAATATCTTCCCTTGATTCTCTCTTCAAGACTTTCTATCTCTTCTTTTCCATCCATAAAGGCTGATACCCACATACCAGGTATCTCACTCTTTCCTGCACGGCAGTCAGTCTCTCTGATAATAAGATCCTGAGATACGTCTACAAGTCTTCTTGTAAGGTATCCTGAATCGGCTGTACGAAGAGCTGTATCTGAAAGACCTTTTCTTGCACCGTGGGCAGAAACGAAATACTCCAGAACGTCAAGTCCCTCACGGAAGTTAGACTTGATTGGAAGCTCGATGGTATGTCCCTTTGTATCCGCCATAAGTCCACGCATACCCGCAAGCTGTTTAATCTGCTTATCAGAACCACGGGCTCCTGAGTGAGCCATCATATAAATATTGTTGTATTTATCAAGACCGCTCATAAAGCTTTAGCGACAATCTCATCATCGGCCTTCTTCCAGTTCTTGATAACTTCCTGATATCTCTCCTGCTCAGTAAGAAGACCTTTTCTAAAGTTCCTTGTTATAATCTCAACCTTCTTCTGTGCTTCTTTAAGAATCTCTGCTTTTTCCGGTGGAACTGTCATATCTGAGACAGAAACCGTCATCGCCGCTATGGTTGAATACTTATAACCAAGACTCTTAACAGCGTCCATTATCTCTGCTGTTCTGGTAGCACCAAGGTTTGCCATACACTTCTCAAGTATCTGCTTAAGCTCCTTCTTCTTAACGAGGAAGTCTATCTCAAGCTTTAAGAAGTTCTCATCAAGACTTCTGTCTACAAAGCCCAGATTCTGATCGAGTACTTCGTTGAATATGAATCTTCCGAGTGTAGACTCGATTATCCTCTGCTCCTTAGCTCCCTTAGAGTTGATGCCCTCACGTCTAACCTTTATCTTAGCCTGTAAGGTAATGTAGCCATTCTCATATGCAAGAAGCGCTTCGTTCATGTCCTTAAAGAACATGCCTTCTCCCTTGTCACCAGGCTTGTCAAGTGTAAGGTAATAGATACCAAGCACCATATCCTGGGAAGGAACCGCAACCACACCACCGTCAGAAGGCTTAAGGAGGTTGTTAGGTGAAAGTAAGAGGAAACGGCACTCTGCCTGAGCTTCAACAGAAAGTGGAAGGTGGATAGCCATCTGGTCTCCATCAAAGTCTGCGTTGAAGGCTGTACATACAAGCGGATGAAGCTTAATAGCCTTACCCTCTACAAGTACAGGCTCAAATGCCTGAATACCAAGCCTGTGAAGGGTCGGAGCACGGTTAAGCATAACAGGATGATCCTTGATTACATCTTCAAGTACATCCCACACCTGAGTCTCTACCCTCTCAACCATCTTTTTAGCTGATTTAATGTTGTGTGCTATGTCACGGGCAACAAGCTCCTTCATAACGAAAGGTTTGAAAAGCTCGATAGCCATTTCCTTAGGCACACCACACTGATATATCTTAAGGTCAGGACCAACTACGATAACTGAACGTCCTGAATAGTCAACACGCTTACCAAGAAGGTTCTGACGGAAACGTCCCTGCTTACCTTTAAGCATATCGGAAAGCGACTTAAGTGCTCTGTTACCAGGTCCTGTAACCGGCTTCCACGTCGTCCGTTGTCAATGAGAGCATCCACAGCTTCCTGAAGCATACGCTTTTCATTTCTCACAATGATATCAGGAGCACCTATCTCAAGAAGCTTCTTAAGACGGTTATTTCTGTTTATTATTCTTCTGTAAAGGTCATTCATATCAGAAGTAGCAAATCTTCCACCATCAAGCTGAACCATAGGACGAAGATCCGGTGGAAGTACCGGAATAGCCTTAAGTATCATCCATTCAGGACGGTTGCCTGACTCTTTGAAGGCCTCTATCACAGCAAGCTCTTTGGCAGCCTTAATCATCTTCTGGCTCTTTGAATTGCCTGCCTTCTTTAATTCCTCTTTAAGGCGCTTTGACTCTTCTTCCAGGTCAATATCTGCAAGAAGCTTGTAGATAGCCTCTGCTCCTACTTCAGCCTTGAAGGTATTGCCATATTTTTTTCTTTTTGCCTCTAGGTATTCTTTCTCAGAAAGAATAGTCTTCTTCTCTAAGTCACTGCTTCCCTTGTCTGTTACGATGTAAGAAGCAAAATAAAGTACTTTTTCAAGGCTTCTTGGAGGTATGGAAAGTATGGTACCCATACGGCTTGGAATACCTTTAAAATACCAAATATGGGATACAGGAGCCGCAAGCTCAATATGTCCCATTCTCTCACGCCTTACGGTTGCCTTTGTAACTTCAACACCACATCTGTCACAAATAACACCCTTATAGCGGATTTTCTTATATTTACCGCAATGGCACTCCCAGTCCTTACTTGGTCCGAATATCTTCTCACAGTAAAGGCCGTCCTTTTCAGGTTTGAGTGTTCTATAGTTAATTGTCTCAGGTTTTTTTACTTCTCCGTGAGACCATTCCTTTATTTTCTCTGGTGAAGCCAAGCCTATCTTTATCGCATCATAAGTAATTGGCTGAACATTTTCTATGCTCATCTCTGACATCCCGTTACTCCCTTCGTATTAAACCGACTCTATGGGACTTAAGCCTAGGCAAAAGTCCCATAAGCCTTATATCTTTTGTAAATTCCGATAGAGAAATAAATATTTCACAAAGTCAAATTAAAAGTCTTCGTTATCGTCATTACCATCGTAGTCTAAATCTAAATCCTCACCATCAAAATAATCCGGATCCTCGTCATCCTGTACACCCTCTTCGAGCTCTTCAGGTGTACCGGTAGTGAAGCCGTTCTTTGCTGAAGCATCATCAAAAGTAAATGTATCCTCAGTCTCAATGAGTGGAGTAAGATCCTCATCACCATACTCAACATTTTCCATCATCTTGATTTCGTTTCCGTCCTCATCAAGCACGGTAACGTCAAGCGCCAGTGACTGAAGCTCCTTAAGAAGAACCTTAAATGACTCAGGTATACCAGGCTCACTTATGTTCTCTCCCTTTATGATAGCTTCATAGGTCTTGACACGGCCAACAACATCATCAGACTTGATAGTAAGAATCTCCTGAAGGGTATATGCGGCACCATAAGCCTCAAGTGCCCAAACCTCCATCTCACCGAAACGCTGTCCGCCAAACTGCGCTTTACCACCGAGCGGCTGCTGTGTAACCAGTGAGTAAGGACCTGTAGAACGGGCGTGAATCTTATCGTCTACAAGGTGGTGGAGCTTAAGGTAGTTCATGAAGCCTACTGTAGCAGGTGAATCAAAGTACTGGCCTGTCCTACCGTCTTTAAGCCATACCTTACCGTCTCTTCCTATCTTTACGCCCTTCCAGTCATTTCTGGAATCAAGATGTGTGAGCAGGTAATCCATTACCTCATCGCCAAGATCATCTCTATATTTCTTTTCAAACTCATCAAGAGGCATATTGATGTAGTCATTTGCAAGCTCAAGTGTATCTCCGATATCCTCTTCGTTGGCACCATCAAAGATAGGTGTGGATACCTTAAAGCCAAGTACTGTTGCGGCAAGGCTAAGGTGAATCTCAAGCACCTGTCCGATATTCATACGTGAAGGCACGCCGAGAGGGTTAAGTACTATATCAAGAGGGCGTCCATTAGGAAGGAAAGGCATATCCTCAACCGGGAGTACCCTTGAAACTACACCCTTATTACCGTGGCGTCCCGCCATCTTATCTCCTACCTGAATCTTTCTCTTCTGTGCAATATATACTCTTACACTCTTCTTTACGCCGTGGGCAAGCTCATCGCCCTTTTCTCTTTCAAACTTCTTGGCATCTACTATGATTCCGTACTCACCGTGAGGAACACGAAGTGAAGTATCTCTTACCTCTCTTGCTTTCTCACCGAATATTGCACGAAGCAAACGCTCTTCCGCAGTAAGCTCTGTCTCTCCCTTAGGAGTAACCTTTCCTACAAGAATGTCTCCTGCGCGGACCTCTGCGCCTATTCTTATGATACCGTCTTCATTAAGGTCTTTAAGGGCATCATCACCTACACCAGGTACATCCCTTGTGATTTCCTCGTCACCAAGCTTTGTATCTCTTGCCTCACACTCATATTCCTCTATATGAACGGAGGTGTATACATCATCTCTTACAAGGCGCTCTGAAAGAAGAACCGCATCCTCGTAGTTGTAGCCTTCCCAGGTCATAAAGCCGATAAGAGGGCTCTTGCCAAGGCCAATCTCTCCACCCTTTGTGGAAGGACCATCAGCAATGACCTGCTTAGCTTCTACGTGGTCACCGTTATTGACTATAGGACGCTGATTGATACAGGTTCCCTGGTTACTTCTTGCAAATTTAAGAAGTGGGTACTCGGCTATTCTATTGTCGTCATCATTTCTGATTAAAATTCTGTCTCCACAAGCGCTTACTACCACGCCTGCCTTGTCAGCAAGCACGCATACTCCTGAGTCGACTGCTACCTTTGCTTCCATTCCTGTTCCAACCACTGCTGAATCAGTGAAGAGGAGAGGCACCGCCTGACGTCGCATGTTAGAGCCCATGAGTGCACGGTTTGCATCGTCGTTCTGAAGGAAAGGAATCATGGCAGTAGCTGCTGAAAATACCATCTTAGGAGATACGTCCATCAGCTCTACGTTCTTCTTGTCATAGGTAGAAGTCTCATCCCTAAAACGTCCCGATACTGTGTTGTTGATAAAATAACCATTCTCATCAAGAGGCTCATTCGCCTGTGCAACTATAAATGGGTCTTCCTCATCAGCTGTAAGGTAAACCACCTCATCAGTTACCCTAGGATTCTCAGGATCTGACTTATCAAGCTTTCTATATGGTGCTTCTATGAAGCCGTATTCATTGATTCTTGCGTAGCTTGCAAGTGAGTTAATAAGACCGATGTTAGGTCCTTCCGGTGTCTCTACAGGGCACATTCTTCCATAATGGGAATAATGTACGTCTCGAACCTCAAATCCCGCCCTGTCTCTTGAAAGACCGCCAGGACCAAGGGCCGAAAGCCTTCTCTTATGGGTAAGCTCACCAAGAGGATTATGCTGATCCATAAACTGTGACAGCTGGGAGCTTCCAAAGAACTCCTTGATGGCGGCTGTTACAGGCTTACAGTTGATAAAGTCACCTGGATTTGCATCATCTACAGCATCACTTCCGATGCTTCCAAGCTTATCGCGGACTGTTCTTTCCATTCTGGAAAGTCCGATACGGTACTGATTCTGAAGGAGCTCACCTACAGCACGGATACGTCTGTTGCCGAGGTGGTCAATATCATCCTCTGTACCTATTCCACTCTCCAAATTGAAGACATAGCTAATAGAAGCAAATATATCTTCTCTTGTTATATGCTTTGGAATAAGGTCATTTATATGATTTTTTTAAGTTCACGCTTAAAGTCTTCACTCTCGAAGTCTCCGTTTGCAAGCTCCATAATCTCCACAAGCTTTGGATAGTAAACAAGCTCGGTGATTCCTACTTCTTCCTTGTCAAGCTCAGGAAGGAATGCATTTATGTCAACCATGAGGTTAGAGAGCACCTTTACATTTCTTTCCTCACCCTGAATAAATACGTAAGGTACAGCAGAGTTCTGAAGCTTATCAGCAAGCTCTGTAGTAATAACAGTACCCTTCTCACCAATAACCTCTCCTGTAGACCTGTCCATCACATCCTCTGCAAGCGTATGTCTTACGATACGGTTGCGGAAGGCAAGCTTTTTGTTAAACTTGTAACGGCCTACCTTAGCAAGGTCATAGCGCTTTGGATCAAAAAGCATGTTATTTATGTAGTTTAACGCATTCTCTACAAGCAAAGGCTCGCCCGGACGAAGCTTCTTATACAGCTCAAGAAGACCTTCATCGGAATTGGTAGAAACATCCTTAGCAAGGCTTGCCTGAAGCTTTGGTTCATCACCAAACAGCTCTTCAATATCCTTGTTAAGGCTCACTCCGAGTGCCCTTATAAGTACAGTTATAGGCACCTTTCTATTTCTATCTACTTTTACATAAAATACATTGTTTGAGTCTGTCTCGTATTCAAGCCACGCACCACGATTAGGAATAACCTGAGAAGTATACAACTCCTTACCGGTCTTATCGTGTGCAATACTATAATAAATACCCGGGGAACGAACTAACTGGCTTACGATTACACGCTCTGCACCGTTGATAATGAAGCTTCCGGTATCTGTCATCAGAGGGAGCTCACCAAGGAAAAACACCCTTCTGCTGAGAACGCACCTTCTTTTCTTTGATGTCAACCAACTCTACAACCACTTTAAGTCTTTGCTGAATATGTTCCGTCTCTTTCCTTGCACACCTCGATTGTATGATTCTCCTTTGGCTCCAGGGTAAAGTCTACAAATCTTAATCCATAGCGCCCACTGTAATCCACAATCATAGAGATGTCGTCAAATACCTCTTTAAGTCCGTCAGTCAGAAGCCACTGATATGAGTTTTTTTCTGAACCTCAATGAGATTAGGCATTTCAAGAACTTCTTTCTGTCTGGCATAACTCATTCTAATTCCGTTTCCTGCTTTGATCGGACGAATTCTGTTTTTTTCTTCATTGACGTTTTCACCCCTTGATATTTTCTAAAAATCTGCCGATAACCTATTATGAATCGATTCTCGGTATTTACTTCAACTACAGTTACACTCCCAATGAAAACATAGCTAAAATTATTTAAAAATTCAGGATTTTAAACAAAAAAATTTAAGTAAATTATTCAAGAAATGTAACTAAATGCTTGCACTTTTTAAGTGATTTATGGTATAATAAGCATAGTTATCCATAGTTCAAACATAATAGTGCATTTTTTTATAATATCATTTTTCAAGGTGTCAAGCCTTGGATTTTTTTCTTTTAAATGAGAGCCTTCACGTGCGACTTTTTCTTTGGCAGAGATTTCTCCTGCGTTACCCAAAAGCATGAAAAAGCTCCTCCGCCTGATGCTTCAAACGGTGGAGCTGATATTATACATTCTTATTCACAAACGTATGGGATAAGAGCTAAGTGACGAGCACGCTTAATAGCTGTTGTAAGTATTCTCTGGTGCTTAGCGCTTGTTCCTGTTATTCTTCTAGGAAGAATCTTACCTCTCTCAGAGATGAATTTCTTTAACTTAGTCGCATCCTTATAATCAAGGTTGTCAAGCTCTTCAGGTGTCAAAGCACATACTTTCTTTCTTCTGTGCATTGGTCTCCTGCGTGGGAAATCGCTTTTTATCTTCTCTAGAACCTTTGTTGTCCTTATTGAATGACATAGTTCCTACCTCCTAATATTATTGAAATGGGAGAGTATTATCGATACCGTCAGGGATATTCATAAATCCATCCTCAGGCATCATTGGTTCCTGACTACCGCCTGCAGGAGCACTCTGGAATGAATTTCCTCCGCCCGCTGCGTTCTTGCTCTCAGCAAATTCTATCTCTTCTACAATAATCTGAACGCTATATACCTTCTGACCTTCTTTATTTGTATAGTTATCATTCTGGATACGTCCGGTAACTACTATCTTGGTACCCTGCTTAAGATACTTCTCTACAAATTCACCCTGCTTACCAAAAGCAGTACAGTTAAAGAAATCAGCGGTAACTGTATCTCCCTGTCTCTTAAATCTTCTGTCAACTGCAAGTGAAAATCTTGCTATAGCCATCTGGCTGTCACCCTGGGAATATCTAACCTCAGGATCTCTTGTAAGACTGACTCATTAAAAATTACTTTGTTCATAAAGGAAAAACCTCCTTCTTAGTTATGCTTCCTGTTTAACGCATAAAAAAATCTAAGAACGTTCTCCATAATACGGACACGGCTCTCAATCTCGCTAGGAGCTGATGATTCAGCTTCAAAATGGATGAAATAGTAGAAACCTTCGCTCATCTTCTGAATATCATAAGCGAGCTTCTTCTTTCCCCATTCATCGATATCGGTGATAGTGCCGCCAAAACGTGTTACAAGGCTCTTAACATCTTCTACTACTTTGTTTCTTGCCTCGTCTTCGATTTTTGCATTAACAACTAAGGCTAATTCATATTTGTTCATAGTTGCTCTGCTCCTCCTTCTGGTCTTTTCCGGCCCTTTTATCTGCTAGGACGAGTAGCGTAAAAAGAGCAAGGATTTATTTTTTACATCACGAATACTTATTATGCCATAAAAAAAAGGATTTTGCAAGTACCAAAATCCTTTTTCACCAATTATTTTATCCCAATTACAGGACTGTGGCTGTAGACTTTGGTTTTCCTTTAAGTATCTGACGCTTTTACCAGCTTTTTCGCACTCTTTTCGACTTGTTTTCTAGGAAGCATGACCTGCCTTCCACAGCCTAGGCGACTAAGCCTTATGTCCATGCCGGTTCTTATAACCTTCCAGTCATAAGAACCGCAGGGGTGTATTTTCTTTAGGGTAATTACATCATCAAGATTTATTTCCATAGGCCTCTTACCTATTACAAGCTCTTCCAACCATCTCCTGATTGGTAGCAAAGTTGATAGCAGTCTGGCTGTCTATAAGTCCCTGTGTATAAAGCTCAAGTATACTTGAATCCATGGTTCTCATGTCTTCCTTACCTGAAGAGTAGATAACCGAATCAATCTGGTGAATCTTATTATCTCTAATCATGGTCTTAATTGCACTGTTTGCCTTCATTATCTCAAAGGCAGGAAGAAGCTCATTGTTAAGCCCCGGTATCAGCTGCTGAGATACAACAGCCTGAAGCACCATAGAGAGCTGAACCCTTATCTGCTGCTGCTGTGAGGCAGGGAAGACATCTATGACTCTGTCTATTGTGTTCGCCGCCCCTATAGTATGAAGGGTTGAGAGGACAAGATGTCCGGTCTCCGCCGCTGTCATGGCTATATCTATGGTCTCATAGTCTCTCATTTCTCCTACAAGAATAACATCAGGAGACTGTCTCATCAGTTTGCTCTTAGCGCAGAAGAATAGCTTTCGCTATCTATCTTTACCTCTCTCTGGCTTACTATGCTCTTCTTATGTCTGTGAAGGAACTCGATAGGGTCCTCAAGAGTGAGGATATGGCAGTTCCTGTTCTCGTTGATTCTGTCAATGATGTAGGAAATGGTTGTACTCTTGCCTGAGCCTGCTGCTCCCGTTACAAGCACGAGCCCTTTGTTAAGCTCTGACAGCTTCATTATGCTCTCAGGAATCCTCATGTCCTTATAGCTTGGCAGTTCAAAGTGAACCACTCTGATAACCGCACCGAAAGTACCTCTCTGTCTAAACACGTTACATCTGAAACGTCCAAGATTGGCAATAGATAGCGAAAAGTCATCGTCCCCCGTAGTCATGAAGTGGCTTAGGCTTCTGCCTGCCTTGTCGTAGATGCTGGTAATAATGTTCTCCGTATCAACCGGCATAAGCTTTGTCTCATCCATCTTCTTGATTGTGCCGTCTAGCTTAAAAGAAACAGCCTGTCCAACTACAAGAAAGATATCCGACGCATCTTCTTTTACCGCCCGTTCAAGGATATTCATTAACTCCATTTTAGACCTCCCATTATATCAAATAATTAATCGGTTATTTCAAGCTCGTATTGCAGGTCTTCCGATTTTGTTTTAGTACTCCATCTGTTAATTGTTGTTTCCTTACCCGAAACACCAACCTCGACATTTAAGCTTCTCTCATCCTTAACTACACTATAACTGATAAGAGAAGGGCGGTCACCTTCGTACTTAATATCGCCAACCTCTACCAATACACCGCCATCATCCGGCTTAACATCTTTTAATTCTTTAAGCTTTGCAAGGTCCTCGGTTAGGTCTTCACTTGTTTTAATTATTTCATCAATCTTAGCATATACTCTCTCAGCCTCTGCATCCATCCTGTAATAGTTCCTTATGCTTTCGTCCGTCTTTGCCGAAAGCTTCTTTTCGTTAAGGGACGACTGGACTGCAAGTATAGCAAATATAGACATGGCAACAACAAGTATAACCAGTATAACCAAAGCCCCGCCTGAGTTTATTCTACTTCTAATATTATTTCTCATTATCTGCCGCCTTTTAGGTATTTGGCACCTTCAAGATGCACAATTACTATGTTATTATTGACACCGTCATTTCTGTTGATAAAAGCATTGATTTCTCTAAGAGCTCCACTTCTTCTTGGTATATCCTTAAGCATAACCACAAGAGAATATCTCCAGTTAGTCTTATCAGTCTTCTTCCAGTCCTTGTCAAAATAAGCTTCAATGTTCTTTCCGCCCGCAGTCTTTACGACCTCACCTGCAAGCTCCTTTGCAGCCTCATCAGTGCTATATGCCTTGACAAGTTCTATCGCAGACTCTGCCTTTATAAGTCCTTTACTCAAATCATCTGCCTGTCTACTCATAGTATTGGCTGATGTGAAGAATCTTATTAGAAAAATGCTTATAATTGTAAATAGTCCAATCGCAATAACAAGCTCAAACACTGGAAGCATGACTCCCAGGCTTGTTCTTGTATCCTTTGCGCTGTCCACCTTAAAAGAATTCATTATTCCTCCTTAAAGCCCATCTAAGCGGTTCTAAGTTTCACATACAGGGTTTCCGTACCCCCATCATCATCAGTTGTTACCAGCTTAACAAGCCCGTCTTTTTCCGAAATTTCAAATGAATCTACGCTTAGTATGGAAAATCCGTCCTCAGGCTTGAACTTCATGCCCCTTGCACCTGTTATTTCATAAAGCTTTCCTTTGTAGAAATAAACTGAGGTATCAAAGATTTCACCTTCTACTTCCTCGCTGAGGACCAGCATCTTGAGGCCATTCTCTTCTTTAATGGCAATCTTTCCGACCTCATCATACTGATTTATCTTAGTCTTAACATAAGAAAGCGAAGTCCTAAGCTCAAAGCTGTTTAGGTTCCTTTCAGCTATATTCTTATATACCGAAGCTCCCACACTGCCAAGCATCATAGCCGATATCCCGAACATACAGATAACGACGAGGACACAGACAGTATGAACCAGCCCCCTTTCACTCTTTTTATTCTCCATATTACCTCTTCTCATATACCTCTATGGTAGGCATAATATTTGACGCAAATGCATCGTAGTGGATATAATACTTGGATTTATCATATTTTAACTTATAATTAGCTTCCATGTAATCTACATTGGGAGGGTATATCCCCTCTATGGAGTAGCACTGCACAGCAGTCCTTACAGTCGCCTCACGGGTCAGCTTGATTCCCTGCTCACTTCCGATGTTGCCCATGTAATAAATGCCCGAAACCAAAACTGCCAAAATAACCACTACAAAAGAAACTGTCTTAACTGCCATAAGCCTCTCGGCTCTTCTTGCCTTAACATTTACAAAACTCTTCATATCCCGCTCCTTAGCCTATAGACGCAATTACACTCATCAAAGGCATCATAACCGATATGAGTACTGCACCGACAATAATGGAAAGTACCACTACAAGTACGGTTTCTATAACCGAAGCAAGAGAGCCTAGTCTCTGGTTAATGTCCGCATCAAATCTGCCTACAAGCTTAAAGAGGATGGAATCTCCTGAACCGCTCATCCTAGCCACGCCAAACATCTTGGAATGAAGAGAATTAAGCAGGCCTGCCTTCTTAAATGCTTCTTCAGGCTTTTCATCTGCTTCAAGCATAGCTATACACTTATCTATCTTAGCTAAAAGTCTTTTTTTATTTTCTACTACTTTTTGAAGCATTTTTAACTGCCTCTGTCATTTCCATACCTGCGGAGTTCATTACCGCAAGAGTAGCAAGGAACTTGCCTATGCTTATTCTGTCTGCAAGTCCTGCTGATATCGGATTGTTATTTATTATGTTTGTGATAACTGCACTTCCACCTTTAATTCTGTACCACGCAAGGCTGATGAGGAGAATTGCAAGAAGAACAAGCACTACACCTACAATAATCTTAGAAACAAGGATACTTGTGTTCATAAGCCCTACTGTTGTACCTGTACCGCCGTCAAGCTCGAGGAAAATATCCTCAAACATAGGAAGAATCTTCCCAACAAGGACCAAAAGTATAACGGCCATCATGCCAAGAAGTACAGTTGGATAACTGATTACGCTTCTGATGCTGTTCTTAACGAGATTCTCTCTTTCATAGTAGTCTGACAGAGAGCGCATAATCTCTTCAAGCTTACCTGTCATCTCGCCAATTTTTACCATTTCACACATATAGACCGGAAATGAGCCGCTTTCTCTAAGTGCTTCACTAAAAGCCATTCCTGACTTCACATTGTCAGCAACCTTCTTTAATACATCCTTAGTCTTACCTTCATCCATTTCTTCATAGAGAATGTAAGCACCCTCATATACAGGGATACCGCCATTGAGTATCATGGCTATCTGATCACAGAAAATGGAAATCTCTTCCGGCGAAAATACTATTGTCTTAGACATATTATTCTCCTTAAATATTATTTGGCCAGCTTCCAGATCACGTAAACATACATGCTCATTCTATAACAATCTTTAACTGAAAGCAAGGAAAAAGTGGAACTTACCTACCCAAAGGATAAGCAACTCCACTAATTCTAAGCATTTACGCGATTAATTGAGCCTGCCGATTATTATATCGACCATTTCCCCAACATTCTTCATCTTATTTACTTCACCAATATTAAATTTTATTCCAAATTTGTTCTCTACCGCTACTATGAGGTTGATATGTTCAAGGCTGTCCCAATCCTCTATATCATCTGCTGTAGTGGAATCTGTGACAGTTATCTCCTCGTCAAACACATCGCTGAATACCTCATTGAGTCCCTCAAAAATTTCTTCTCTGGTCATAATTTTTCCTCCATTTATAAAATTTTGCTATAACTACTCAGGCATCAAAATAATTGATACCCACAGACAGATAATTGCCCTTTGCCACATTGGGTTATCCTTACAAGGATAACCGTATTTTTAATATAATGTCAAACTAATACTGCAAAGTAATCACATTATTTTTATTCTTATAATCATCAGTTATGTCAAAAATCCACTCAGTATTGCCATTTTCATCCTCATATACCTTGGTAAAGCCCTGAAGTGCATAGAAGTCACGAACCATGTTGTTCTTCGCTGTAGGATAATAATATCCCTTAATCTGCTTCACTCCTCTTTCCTTACACAGCCTTACAAGCTCATCCATCATGGCAAACTCCATATCACGCTTAAGCACACGGCAGCTCATAAGCCATAGGTCAATATGGCAGACTTCGCCTTTGACATGCCCTATGACAATGGATACAACTCCATTGTCCCCAAACTTGTCTACCAGCTTCCCATAAAGAGGGATGTAGGCTTCATCCTCCATGACCTCCTCAATCTCCGTCTGGGTGTAACGCCTGGTTGTGAGATTGAACTGGTTGCTCTTGTTTGAAAGCTGTGAGATTCTTGCTGTGTAAATAGGCTCAAATCTCTTGATTGTTCCGACCATCTCTAGAGAGAGCAGATAATCCTCGTAGTTCTCAAAAGAAGCCTGAAGCTTAGCCCTCTTTGCATTCTCCTTGTACATCTCATTGCGGCTTAAGTCATCTTTCGAGAGATTGGTTACCTCAAAGAAGCCCGAGCGGTCTAAGGTCTGGATGTAGTTATGAGCCTCACCTATCTCAGGCGCTCTCACTCCCTTAAGATTTCCCACTACTATCGCCCTCTCAGCAGGGTTGTCATCTACAAATACCAGGCTCTCAGGAAGCAAGGTAAGGCTGTCTGCTATGGCAGCAAAGTTCCTGTCCTTAGGCTCCCAGTTAGCCCTTATCTCTATGAAGTCATCAGGTTTTAGTACTCCGTCAGGGTGGTTAAGCCCTGCTATGGCATTTTCTTCTTCATTTTTAGATGCCACATTTAGCACAAGTCCAAGGTCCTTATGCTCCTTGATATAGCTCTGAAATTCGCTATATACCTGACCGCCTGACTCCTCAGGCCCTATCTCTAGGTTGTCTACGCCGTCATCACCTACTATGCCTCCCCAGAGGGTATTGTCAAGGTCAAGCACAAAGCCCTTTTTGTTCTTGCCAAGGAGAGACTTTATTATATTTGCCACATTGTAGGAAAGATATGGGATGGCAGCCACATTTAGGGCATACTTATACATATACCAGTAAAACGGCTCCTGCCATTTCTTAAGACCATAGTCCGCAGATATGTAGTTAATATCGCAGATATAGAAATTATCATGCTCTCTTGCATACTTATAAAACTCTTCGTTTAGCCTGTTGATGAAGTTGATTTTACCATGTATGTCGCTTGCCTCCTTATTGCCCATAAGGCGGTAGAGAGGCATTTCAAAGTTATTTTGAATAATAGGGCAGTGATACTTCTCCTCTAATTTCTCCCACATTGAGGTAAATTTTAGCATTTCATTTTTAATAAGCTCGTCTATGGCCTCAGGCGAATCGCTTATCTTAGGATATTCAGTGATATTCCTGTTGGTGGTATGGATGTATATTATCTTAGGGGCGAAACTTTCAAGCTCTTCATTTGGAAAGACTGCATCCTGATAATAGCGGTTGTACTCAGACTCGTAAAACGAAGGCTTTATACCATAGTCAAGCAGGAAAAGCTCCATAACAAGCTTGATGTCATTGGTGGTGGAGCCGCCTAGGATGGCTATCCTGGTGTCAGTAAAGCCGGCACCTGATTCAAGAAGCTCCTTTTTTATTTTCTTTTTCTTTGAGAGTATGTAGTTCTCGTCAAAGGGGTATTCCAGTATTTTCATATTCAATTCTAACCTCCTTTATTGGTTCTAAAAACCTGTCTACATCATAGTATAGGTTTTTCCATATTAAGCTTTTGCCACTTACCTTTCCATCAGGGCACAGCCAATTGCTGAAAGATAGGAACAATTAGGTGCGGTCACACAGTCACATTCTAAGGCGTTCTCGGCGTAGTTACAAAATCCCGGAATCTTTGTAAAGCCACCGGAGAGTAAAATCTTGCTTCGTTTAACCTTTTTTAGCAGTAACTTTGCCTGAATAAGAATATGCCATATTACTCCCCTCACAATGTCATCTTCATCCACATTATCTGCTAGAAGTGTTACTATCTCACTGCTTGCAAATACAGCACATACAGATGAGAGTTTGAGAGGGGTTGTATCTATTCCGGTAAGGTCTATTTCAGAAAAGTCCTTTTCCAACATCCTTAGCACATTTGCCAAAAACATTCCACTTCCCGCTGCACATTTACCGTTGATAAAGAACTCTTTCAGCCTTCCGTTTTCCTGCCTTATTATCTTGGTATCCTGACCACCTATATCAAGGATTATATCAGAGTCAGAGACTAGGAAATGCCCTCCAAGAGCCAGCGCTGTAAGTTCATTTATGTTCTTAAGCGCCTGTATATTTTTCTTTCCATATCCACAAGAGACTATATTAGATGATGGATAGCTTTCTGTAAGCTCATCTAACTTTGCCTCAAAGTATTCTTTTTGTCTTATGGGCGTTTTCTCAGAGAAAAAGCTTAGTTATATCATTTTTTTCTCATTCATAATACAGTACTTAGTATATGTAGAACCAATATCTATACCTATTTTATGCATAAATTTTCCCTTAATATATCTATCCTAAGCTCTGCCCCATCAATCCTTAAAAAAACTCCCTATCCACCATATCCATCTCTATCTCTGCCTGTGGAACTTCTATATTTCTGGCTGATATGTAGTCACACTTACAGCTTTTATTGTGTAAGGTGATGGTGCATACTGCACCCGACTCCTCGATAAGAGACTTAAGCCTTGAATTTCTGGTCTTTTGGCTTAAGTTCAAAAATGTATAATTATATGCGTTAAATAGTTTTTCAAAGGCATTGTCACCGGAATAGTCAAGAATCCACCAAGTAATATAGTTGGAGCCGGTTATCCTAATGTTATCCAGTGCCTCATCAAAGTATCTGTTTGGATGATACCAAAGCGGATACCCTGTCCAAAATGCCTTGATTTTGTTATCGTCAGGCTGGCTCTCTTCACTTTTTAAGTCTTCTAGAAGCACTCTGTATAATTCCTCAGTCTCAGGCTTGCAGCGTGAAGTGATAAGAAATGAAATATCATCAAAAAGTGTGGTTATAGGAAGATTTTTCTCCATCCTAACCTTTATTATCTCCTCCCACACCTTGGTACATCTTACACTATTATCTATTAGTTTTAATAGAATATCCATATCAAGCTTGTTTCCGCTTAGGTCTTCCAGTACCCCAATAAGCTCTTTGTGCTGTTTGGCCACATAAGAGCAGGCGGCCTCTCTATCATCGATTTCACCCGGATAATCAATGACAACAAGGGGAACATTAAATCTCTTTGCCAGTATATTCCACCAATTTGGCAGAGTATTACACTGATTGTTGGTTGCTATGAGTATATCAGGAGTTGGTGGGACTCCTCTTGGTCCCTTTTCCGTAACGAGGCCGCCCTCTATGCAACACGAATAAGAACAACAATCTCTTGAAAGCCCTTCATTCTCACTTTCTTCAAGCAGAGGCTGTTCTTTTCCACTTGTCGCTATAACTGCCCTGCATAGCTTTCAGGATAATAGTAATAAATATCTAGCGCCTCAAGAATCTCAACAGGCGCAAATGAAGTTACCCAAGCAACCTTTTTATCCGGTTTTTCACCCTTGGCGTACTTTGAAAACCATTTATAATAATCTCTAAGCAGTCCTGCCTGGAGTGCCGCTATTGACTGTTCCATATACTCTCCAATCTATAACAAATCTGAAAATGCCTCAAGCTCTAATTCCGACTTTCCACTATCTCTAGAGTCTGCAAGGCTGATTCTAACAATATTTATACCTCTTTCATCAGCCATCTTTTTATACACTGAAAACAAGTAGTCATAAGGTTCACAGTATTTTTGAGATATATAGATTATCCCCTTTACTCCCTTATTCTCCATCTCGCTAAAGTCATTTTCAAGTATGGCTGAAAAATTATCCTGAGTAGGAGAGAGCCTGTTCTTTAATATGCTGTCTGCTATACATTTATATATATCATCACCATTGGGACAGACAGGCTTCATAGACGCAAGTCTGCCTGATTCAGGAAGATTGTCTCCAACTACTTTCATTCCCAGCTTTTCAATGGTTTCTGCTATCTCTACATTCGCAAGGAATGAACCAACAACATATACCTTTTTGTCTGTCGATTCCCTCTCGGTAAACTCTATTTCTTCTGCCTGTATTTCAAGTGGTTCTGAAAGTAATTGATGTATCTTGCTTAAGTACTCGTAATAAGAAATCCTGTCAAGCTTATCATAAGCCCTTTTAATCCAAGCATTTCTCTTATTGATAAGCTCTATACGCCTCTCTATGCTTTCTGTTGTTAAGCTAACCTTGTAATGCTCTTTAAGAGCTTTAGTATAGCTTTTCAGTATTTCAGTAAAGTACTGTATGGCTAAATCATCCTGCCTTGCAGGAATATTAATCTGATAGATGAACTTATTAGTTTCACTCAGGTATGAGCCTATTATCCTGCTGCTGTCACAGCTTTTAGGAAATACTGCTCCATCGATACTGTCGTCTTTTATTACCTGCGATATGTAATCAGCGGCATAACCACAGTACTGAGCAATATTATACTCACCATCAAAACCTGTAAATCTAACAATGTCGCATATATGCTCAGGAACAAATCCCGATAAAGCAAGTATCCTCATTACATTCCCTTTCCTTCCAAAATCCACTCATCATTTTCAAAAATCTTCTTGTACTCCTCTACTTTGCTTTCAGTTGGCGCTTTCCCTAATCTAACCGCATTGGTAGCCTTTATCATAGCTTCCTTCATGCTCTCTACCGTTATTTTGTCTGAGATTTCAGAAAGATTGACCACTCTGGATTCCACACTTTTTACGTGGTTTCTCTCAAGCTTACTTATATCAGGAGTCAGGTATTTTGACAACTCCTTAAAGTCCGAGTTTATCAAAATAGTACCATGCTGACAGAGTACATCATCTTTTACATAAAAAGCATTGCCACTGAACTTTTTATCATCTACTGTCAGATCATTTCTTCCATTAAACTCTGAAACTATGCCAAAAAAACCTAAGTGCCTCTTTAACAATCCTCTGATAAGTATGTTCTTTAGCTATACTCTCGTTACAAATGATTGAAAAATTTAAGTTGCCCAAGTCGTGATAGACCGCGCCTCCGCCTGAAGGTCTCCTTGCAAGAGTACCTCCTGCATTGATAAACTCATCAACCTTACACTCGGCATAAGCATTCTGATTCTTCCCAATGACTATAGTGTGGGAGTTCTGCCAAAGATATAAAATTACCGTATCCTCATCCACAAAAATCAAATAAGCTTCTTTCAAGTGCCAAATTATAATACGGACTTGTATTTTTCTGAACAAATATACTTATACACCTTGTTTACCTCTAGTTTATTATTAGTTTAGCCAAAGCTTCTGTGACTGCCTCATAAAAGGTAGGATGAGCTCTTGTAGAGCCTTCTAGTTCAGATACTTTAATACCACTGTTTATCGCCAGAGCTAATTCGCCAACCATATCACTTGCTCTTTCGCACATAAGCTCTGCGCCAAGTATCTTCTTAGTATTTTTTTATCCGCTATTATCTTGATAAAGCCTCTGTCTGTTGAACCTATGAGAGTCCTGGCATTGGAATACAAAGTCTGCTTTGCACTTATGTAATCTATTCCCGCTTCCTTTGCTTCACTTTCAGATAGACCAACTACAGCTACTTCAGGCATGGTATATATACACTGAACCACAGTACTTTTTTTGACAGTTTCTCCTGCGATAAACCTTACCGCCTGCTTTGCTTCTTCCATAGCAACATGGGCTAGCTGTGAGCTATGCCAGATAACATCACCTACTGCAAAGATGTTTTTTGTTTTGGTTCTGTAGTATTCATCAACTACTATTCCCCCATCATCGGCTATACTTACAAGGCCTTCATCTATGCCTTCTAGATTAGGCTTTCTTCCAAGCACTGATAAAACTGTAGCAGAAGCCTTGTCAATGTCAGCAAAATCAGCCTCTGTATGTATCTTGACTCCGTTTTTCTTTAACACACTGCTGACTGAGGTTGCTATCTCCTTGCTCCACTTTCGAAGAATACGCTTCCCCCTTATGTATATGTCTACCTGTGTGCCTAAGCTGCTAAAAATATCGGCAAATTCTACAGCAGATACTCCACCTCCAAGGATTATAAGCTTATCTGGCAAATGCTTAAGACTAAGTAGCTCATCTGTATTTATGCAGTCAGCAAATGGCTTATCCACATTCTTTGAGCCTGTTGCAATGATTATATGTTCTGCTTCAAACTCTTCACCATTACAGCTAATATGAGTCTCATCAAGAAGCTTAGCCTTTCCTTTTACAATGGTTATCTTACTTTGTAAGAGATTATTCGTGAGGTCTTCTCTTAGCTTTGATACTATGTTTTCAGATTCAGCCACAGTTTTTTTCATAGTCTAAGCCCTTTAACTCTACTCCAATACCATAACGGTTTGAGGTATTTATATTCCTGTAAAGGTCTGCTACGTGAGTTAGATACTTTGTAGGTACACAGCCTCTATTTAGACAGGTCCCGCCAAACTTATCCATCTCAAACAGTAATACACTAAAGCCATATCTGACAGCTTCAAAAGCCGCACTATAGCCTGCAGGTCCTCCACCTATGATAGCAATTTTATACATTTTATAATCCCTTTACATATTCTAAATACTCTTCTTCTGTCATTACATCATCCGGCTCTTCCTCTGCCTTTACCTTAAATAACCACGCTTCCTCAGGCTTTAGACTTATCATTTCAGGATGATCTGCCACCTCTTCATTTACTTCGATAACCTCTCCTGATATCGGGCAGATTATATCAGTTACTGTTTTAATGCTTTCGACATCTCCCACAGTATCTCCTGACTGAACCTCATCCCCTTCTTCAGGGAGATTAAGAAACATAATATTGCCAAGCTTTGTAATGGCGTAGTCTGAAAAGCATACGGTATAAAGGCTATCAGATACAGTAAGCTTTTAGGGTGGGTTGTAGTGTATAATGTAGTCATTTTGATTCCTCCTGTTGCTTTTGTAGTATTGTACATGTATTGTGTGTAAACTTTATTGATATTATTCTTCATTAGTTACTTCTTTTCCACTTATAAAGGTCAATGTAGCAAGTGCTCGTGCGGAATGAAAACTAATCTGATGAGTTGGTCTATTAAGTTTCGCTAGAGTCCAAAACGCCTCTCTACTTATCTTTTTATCAGCAAAATCCTGAACATAGTTAAATATAGTATCATTTGCCATAGGTCATTCCACAATGTCAAAATTATGAGGTTTGCCAAAGCCTGCAATCCACTATAAAAATCAAGCCACTCCTCTGTCATGTCGGTGAATTGCTTAATATTTAACTCATTATTAGGGACATATTCATATTCACTTAGAAATCCTTTTCCATCAAATCTTGTAGCCCATCTTATAGCCTGGCTTTCAATATTGGTACAATAAAATCCAAAATAGAAGTCTTTATTGTACCTTTGTAGTCTTATCTCAGGAAATTCTACTATTTGCTGGCTGCCATGGTAAAGTATACATTTGTTCTCCATCTTATCTCCTTTTTGAGGAAAAAGTTGATTATTTATACACATTAAACCGTTACCTCAATCTGTTGTTATTGCCTAGGATCATATTCTCCCATTGAAAGTCTAAATAGTATTTTTAACAATTCCATGTTCCCCTTTAAGAAACTAATCTTGGTAGGTGTTTTCCCTTTTCTCGGATATGCTCTCTTTACAGGTATCTCACAAACCTTTAGTCCTATTTTTGATGCCTTTACCGATAAATAAGCCAGAAGCTCATATCCCATAAATATATCCCTTAGCGGTTGTACTCTTGGGTCTGTTAAATATTTTTTAGAATAAGCTCTGAATGCATTAGTTGTATCTGTAAATCTAAACCCGGCATTCACAGAAATAACCGGTGCATGTATTAGTCTAACTGATACATATCTTATAAAGGGTGTATTGATTGCTTTCCCGCCTTTTACAAATCTTGAGCCCTGTACAAAGTCATAACCTTTATTAAGGCACTTTATAAACCTAGGCACATCTTCTATGCTGTCTTTATTATTACCATCTATCGTTATAATACCATCATACCCTCTTTCAAGTGCCCACCATATTCCCATTCTTAGCTGGGCACCTTGCTTTACCGGTATCCTTCTTGATAAGAAGAGTATTTACTTCCATTCTCTTTAGAACATCAATATCAGTTGAGCCATCTGTTGAGCCACCATCACAAATAATAATATCAACTTTTTCGGGAATCCCAAAATTTTGAGCAGTAGTAAGCTCTGCAACTATCCTTCTACCCTCATTTATTATAGGTATTAATAATGCATATTTGCTTTTGCTTTATCCTGTATTTCAATGCTTTCAAACCTAGGTACTCCCATCCTTTTTTTCAAATATCATAAGCAACTTCCTTTACATAAGACATAATATCATACAAAAAGCGTCAAGTCGTCAAGTTTTTTTGCATTTCAATCGATATATATCTATTATACCCTTCTTTTGATAAAATCTCTATAACTTCTCTATGTAAGGTTTGTGTCAAGTACTCGTTGGCAAATTTCCTTACCTTTTTCTTTTATCATTGTTTTTTTATATTTTTTTGTATCACAAACAAGCCCAGATTATGCACTGAACAGATATTTTTCTTTAGTTGCCAAGTATAAAAATTTCTTAATGCCTTTCTACCTGCTGTTAATGGTGCACCGGTTAGTGGAAGGCTTCCTCTGCCTACTTCCACATATGGAAGCCCTTTACCGTCTCGTGACGGTGATTTTTGAAAGCGCTGAGAGGCTCTTTTATAGCGCTCTGGCTCTCATCAAATATCAATTCCCCAGAGTAACGGCAGACGGTCTCTATCAGGTCTTTGTTTTCTTTCCTGCACAGAAGCTTCGCAAGGTTATCAGCTCCTGATTCTGACCATCTCATGCGCCTGTGCTTCATTCTCAGCGTTATCAGTGTACAGTTTTGTGTTTCCTGTATACCCATGTTTTTTTATAAATGATGCCTTCTACAGGTTCTGGGAGTTTTATTCCCCGCTTGTAGTACGGTAGCGACCCTTCTCTGTTATTGTGAAGGTAGGCGTACAGCTCCTCGGCTTTTTTTACTGGTTTTATCGCTTTCATCTTCGCTTTTTACTTACTCTTATATACTCACGTATATAATCAAACATTTCTTCAATCTTCTCAGAATCAAAGAGCCTTCGTATATCCTTTTTTGTACAGCTTTACTGCTTATTTTTCCTTAAAATTTCCTGATAAATGTGGTATCTGTCAAGCTGAAACACCGCCTCGTCATCATAAGGCTCTTTTTATCCAGCTTCCACCATCTCCATTTAAGATACGCCTGCCTATTTCGTCAGGGTTATATTTCTTCTGTATCACGGCCTCTCTTTTATTGTGGAATCATCGCTTCCATCCATGCCTGCAAACACCACTTTCTCCACTAGAGTCTTTGCGCCCTTCCTTTTCCTTCTCCGCATCCCAGCCTTCATACATGGTAAAGACCTTCATCTCCTTTTTACCCATGCGTTTATGCCCTCTGCCCTGCATCGAAAGCCATACTCCATCCATTTCCTCAAAAAGAACTCCGATTTCCCTTTTCCCATCAGGTCTGCCTGCCTTCATCTTCTTCACATCAAGGTCTTCCTCTGATGTTATCCTCTGCCAAAGCTTCTGGGCTATATTCCACACGCCTCCCGCACTTATGGTCTGTCCTGTAGAAGAGCTTAACATCTCAGCAGATGCCCTGTACGGGAGTTCCGTAACTGAATTGGCGATCTTCTCTGCAAGATTAGTAGATATTAAGCCTATCTTCTCCATACCCATTTGTTCATCAAGAAGATAAACATGGGCTTTCGTTCCATCTCTAAGCCTTGTCTGGTACACCCTTCTTTCATACTCGACATCTCCATATACGGTCCTTATCGAAGTCTTTCTCTTTCCTTTATTCCTATATTTAGAAGTATCCTCTCTTTTGAAAGAATATCATCATAGTTTTTCAAAGCATAGATTTTTAGTGTGTTCCTGGCAAGCTTGCAGGCCTCTTCAAAAAAATTTTCTTCTCTAAGGTCTTGAATGAAATCTTTTTTTCTTTTTACAATAGCATTAGTCATACAGTTTTTTTCCTTTATGTTATTTTTTTCTCAAATCAATAATAAAAATAAAACTGTATGATTGGGAAAGGGAGCAACCCCTTCTTTTTTTGCTATTGCCAATTATAATTATACACTAACCTATGTAAGTTTCTTTTCTCAATAACCTTCAGATTTGGCTCGCTTATATGCACATGGTTTATCAAATCTGCCTTCCCACATAAAATACCGGCATCCTCTTTGTTATAAATCATTGTTCCCAAATCTAAATTGAGCATTAGTCCCGGACTATTGACAGCCTCTATAAGCTCTATAACCGATAAGGTATCATTCATGTAATTGGTGCCATAGATGACTGGATTAGCCTCAAACCCTATTACTGTATCTTTTGATGCAGCATAATCTGCCAGCTCACCAAAGAATTCTATTCCTATCTCAAAGTCCTCTTTAGAATGCGTATTTCTGTTTTTAGGACATCCAAACACTAAATTTCTGCATTCCAGCTCCCTCGCAAAATCAATCGCTTGTTTAGTATATGCTAATAAAGCCTTCCTTTCCGACACAGAGCCAAAAATCTCTTCTTTTCTCCCATACCATAGCGATTGCATTGAAGAAATACTTAGCCCGATGTTTTCTTTTAAGTTAGTCCTAAACTTGGATGCCTCCCTCAATTTCTGATATGGCTGTTCTTCAAATATTCTTGTTGGTGCAATCTCCAAGCCTGAATAGCCCAACTCTCTCATAAATTCATAAACTTTATCATCATTTTCTTTAGACCAGGCAATATTAGATATTGATAATTTCATTGTTTATCACTCCATTTTTCAAGGATTAACTTAACTTTTTTTGCCTCCAATACGGTATTCAACACTATGTATATACAGGTCTGCATAAATCCCATATACCATATAACAAAATTAATATGGGTGTGAATATAAGAATGAGGCTTGGCAAGTATAAGCCAAGATATTGCTCCTAAAAACATAACTAAAAGCAGTGATATATCAAAAATTATTATTTTTTTCTTAAGTATTTTTCTCTGATATATACAGCAGAACACTGCTGATAATAAAGATATAAGGATAAGTTTACCCTCTAGTCCCATAAACAGATACATTTTAACAACCTTTAACAGCGGAGCATTGATGGACTCCAACATTATTTCATCTGCACCGGGAATAGAAGATGACATTATACTCATTCTTCTGCTCCATAAATTAAGTTTCATAAACGAAAGACCATCAGCTATATTGCCATTTCCCGATATATATGCCTGTATTAAATAGGCTGTTACAAAACCAAGTATGGACATAAGTCCGATTATGAGTATATCTTTTGTATACTCTTTTCTACTTGACTTATCCCTAATCCACTCTGCAATTAAAAATACAATTCCACCCATCATTACCACGGATAGAAACTCGTACCCACATAGGCATTTTACAAGGACTGCCACTAAAAAAAGTGGATATAAAAATGCTCTGTTCTTTCTATGATTTAATAAAAATAATCCAAGAAACAATGGAATGAACCAAGTATATTCAACCCAATACAGATTTCTGGAGAAATTAACATTCCAATGCGCACTAAAGGATATTACAAAAAATGCAATAGCAAAGTTTAACCCATACTTTTTGTATATCTGTAGGACTATTCCCATTATTACAAAGGCAAAAAGAAAACAATTTAATATCTTAAACAACTGTACAACCGCATTCCCATTTTTTTAATACCTTTGCGACTATAATCATCAAATGACCCTGTAAACCTATCTGGGATGTATATGCCTCATATTCATAATTGCCATTTTTGAATATCTGAAATCACGGCAGCCTCGTCACCTGATAATGTATCTAAATTATTTATTTTGTACAATCCAAATCCTTGATCAGGTTCAATTTTCCCTTGCAATGTTCCCATGACACTGCCTATTGGCAGCATTTCAGAGTCCTTATCCCCTTCACCATCTGCTGCCCTAAATAGATACAATGATAAAATAAGGCAAACTATGCCAAAAATAATAACATTGCTAATTTTAATCTTATTAAACATTTTCATTTCTACCGACTCTTTCAACAAATTTCTTTATCTGTTTCATAACCTCTGTTTTGCTCTCTATATAGTTATCCTGCCTTCCAAATAGTTTAGCATACTTTGTTTTGTAATCATAAAACAGTGGCTCTTTATCAAGTTCATTATTAAAGCTCTCACCTGATAAGTAACTATATAATTCACTTGTCAAAAATCGGTTCAGTTGCAAGATGACAAAAGCTTTATACCTGCATTTAGGCATAACATAATATCGCAATATAGCCTGTCAAGATTATAAAACTGAAACACACTTCTACTGTCAGTAAAGTTAATTGCAGAAAAGCCAAGCTGCTTAAATAGTCTTTGAACATGAGCTTTTTCGTGAGGCACAAGAGCATTTAACTTATAAAAGCCATTATCTCCTTGCCTGTAATAATCCTTAAGCTCACTACATTTTAATGCCAACTCATTCATCTTCTTATCTGTTAACAAGCTTGGAATTATGTTTATATAATCATAAATAAAGTTCTTTTTATGTTATTACCAAATAGCCCCAGCAGTCTTACTATGAGTGCGGACTCATAATTATTTCTCGCCCATTTTTTTCAAGTTCATAACGGTTTTTTTCCCATAAGGCTGAAGAACACCGGAATCAATTTTAACATCCTCATATACATCTATAGGATTAGGGATGACATCTATTGTTGAAATCAACACCAATCGTTTAGGCTTAATTCTCTCAATATTTTCCTCTGCCTTTAGAATATTTTCAAAATCTTTTTCAGGTTCTTTATTCGCCAAAAATTTTTCAGCACTTACACCAGAGTAGATAAGGAGTTCAGGTTGCAGTCCATATGCATCTTCTATATTTTTTTAGAGTTAAATAACCTATCAAATTCTCCTTTCTTTTGCATATATTACTTCCTACAAATCCTGTATATCCAACCAATGCTCTCATATTGCTAATCCCTCACTTAATTTAATTTTTCAACGCTTTCAAATGTATACCGTTTCTTCTTAAAAATCAAATCAACTATAATCTGCAAATACTTGATTACAATTGTGAGAATCCCAAACAGCCCAAAAAATGCAACAGCTAAAAATAAAATTGTCGTTGTCCAACCCTCTATAGGATTGGATGTAAAGTAGATTATAGCAGAATAAAATACCATAGCTATTGAGATTAACATCATAAAAACTGTCATTGCAAATGAGAATTTATAGCCTAATTCAGTAAATAATATCAACGAATCTATGGCCAGAGAAGTACGATAATCCTTCATCTTATTATCTAATACTTCCTTTTCTGTAGTCACTGTATTATATCTTATGCTGTCTGTCTTAAGTCCGCAGTTCATATATACTATTTTTTTCTATACAGCACTGTTTTTATTCATAGAGCCAATCCTATTTATTGCTCTCCTGCTCAAGATTCTAAATCTCTCAGTATACATTCTTTCCGATGAGTTAGTTAATTTTTCTACAAACTTATAAAAATATGCGTGACGAGAGTTTTTTTCTTTCTTATTTGGAACTGTACTAACAATATCATAGCCATTATTAATAGAATGTCGATATGTCATCATTATGAGCTCTTCTTCAAAAATCAAAGATTAGGCTGTCAAATTCAAATACAAAAATCTCCAATTGCTATATCGACGCCTGCACTCATTGCAGTTTCAATGCCATGAAAATAGCTCAAATTGAGTAAGGATATGCTTATTGCCTCCCCTCTCATCTTCTGACTCATCTCCTTAATTACTTTCACACTATCATCATTTGAGTTGTCATTTACACATATAATCTCAGCATGTTCAAAATTGCATTGGAGTACATCTATAAGCTTATCGAAAAATGATGCTATTCTCTTCTCATCATTATGTATGTACACTACAGCAGACGCAAAGTTCTTTTCTTTATTATCCATTAGTAAGTACCTCGTCTAAATCATAAACAGTATTTATTTTGCCTGATAACACGCTTACAAAGGTTGGGCTTTGCGAATATACTCTAACCACAGTAGGCCGTGAATCATCAATTTCTGATGCCATCAGAATCGGCTTCATTGAAAATAAGGAATCCTTATACTCAAAGCCGTAACATTCTTTCATATACTTGTGAGCCAAGTTAGACATATATTGATATGCAGATTTTTGGCTTGGCACAGCAAAGATTGCAATTATACAAATGTTCCTGGCTGCAAAGTCCATCACTTTGTGACTGGCATTCAAATTTAGGAGTTATATCATAGCTTGTTTTGTGCGGTGTAAATGTCACTGATGTAAGCGAGTGTAGACCTGTCTTTCCAAATGGCATAATAGAAAAAACACCCTATCCATTACTGTAATTCCTACATCTCTTAGTTTATCATTCACTTCGCAAAGTATGATTTCGCAAAGCTCATATTTTATCTTAAACTTTTCATAGCCTAACTTATCCAAGAGCTGATTTGTAGATGCATAGGTTGCATTTAGTAAAAAGCCGGTCTTGTATGAACTTCCATCAGATAATACAACCTCATAATCATCCTGAAGTCTATTAATTTCTACAATATTAACTGAATATTGTATGCAAAAAGATGTGGCATACTTAGCTAATTCAGCTAAAAAATAATCACAAAGAATCTTTGCGTCGTAGGTATACTCTCGTGTTATAAATGCACCGCTACACTGTCCATCCTTAAAATATTCTTCTGCCGGGACCCTTTTACAAGGTATACCTGCAGAGTCGCAAAACTTCTTAAATTGAATACCATCAGTCCAAGAATAGTCTTCAGAAGTCGCATAAACCTGCTCAAACTCTTTGTTTACGCAAAAAAATCATATTCCCTATTAAATCTTTCAAAAATATCCTGCGGATTTAATAGCAGTTGAAAGCGACCTCGGATAATGGTATCCACCATGCACTCTTGCCTGATTGATGTATGTAGCCCTGGAAAATGGCTTCTCATCACATTCAAGCACCAATACACTCTCACCTCTTCTAAGACAAAAGAGTGCAGAATATAATCCATATAGTCCGGCACCTATAATAATCTTGTCATATTTCATTTTTGCTCCATTTTCTTCTTAGTCAATTTTTCCTGACTCTTATTAAGTCATCAGCCAACTGTTTGCAATAATAACGCACCCCATCATCATTTAGATGCATTGTGCCATCAAACATGTACTTATATGGCATAAGACAGTCTTCTATTTTTGAAATAATCGGTGCATCAAACCTCGTTGTAAGTTCACTCTGATATGTTGCCAGGCTTTGCTTTGTATTCAACATACAATTCTTTAACACAGGTGCAAAGGTAAGATATAAGCTTGCACCTTTATCTCTACAATACTTATTAAAATCATTAATATCAGCAAATACATTGTTTGATATATCCTCAATATTATAATTTATTGATGCCTTTATAGAATCTAGTTCGATTGTCGGTGCTTCTCTTTTATAGATTAAATTACCTGTATCTTTATCAAATGAGCTCGCATAGTAAACTCCTTCTGTTTTCTTCCCCTTCCACTTAAAGTAAGACAGTACTCCCCAAAGTTTATCACATATTTCGCTTCCGGCTGACTTCAAGACTTCTAATGGATGTGCTCTAAAAAAAGCTCCAAAACATGTCATTTTCACCATCTAATGTCATATAAATAAGTCCCATTCCATATTCTCCCGGAGTATAAGCTGAATATGGGAAAATAACGATGTCATCCTTATTTATAAATTCCTTCGCAGTCTCAAATACATAACTCATTCCCATCCCACTATGTATACCAAGTGTATAGACAGGCATGCCGGTTAGCTCAGATAAATACTTGCTATCAATTGCAAATGTCATATAAGAACCACCAAGTACCAATATTTTAGGTTTACTGGTATCTGCCCTTTGTAAGGCACGATACTGGTAAACAAAGCCTTTCTGATAGCTGTTATTATAAATACCTCTAATTCCCCAAAAAACACCAGAAAAAATAAGTATAAATATAGCTATCGATATAACTGCCAGTTTCATTAGCTTTACATAAAAATTTCTTCATCATTTACCCCTTAAAAATCTAAAAATAAGCAAATTGATTCAGTGATGATTTCCCATATACCCCAAACATGAGTGTTAGAAGGATAATCGAAACATAAACGAACCATCTGACAGGTTTCTTTAACTCATCCACTTTGTAAATTATATTTCTTCCTTCATTTTTATACTGGTATACATCTGAAATAAAGAACAAAATGACCCCTACTCCTATTTCCAGCATGACCTTTAAGTTTATTCCAATAAAAATTAATTAGTTCACCTGTACCGCTACTTACGCTCATTTGCCTTAGTATTGAAAGAGATATATCTAAGCTTGCGGACTTAAATAATAAATAACTCATTGTAACAAGCGAGAAAGTTCTAACCATTCTAAAAACCATTATATAGTTTGGACTCTACAAGCTTAGGAAAGGCACAATTAAACCGCTCATATAGCGACGCCATTGCAGTACTGAATATTATAATTCCTCCATGATATACGCTCATGCAAAACAAAACGCCCAATCTGCACCTATGCCAAATTCCTATTAAAAATCCAAACTACAAATAGTGCAATCTATGTTGGGAACTAAATTCGATAAATATTTATTTTTTTCTTTCTATACTTTTTCCTGAAGTTCTCACAAAAATTTTTATCCTTAATACAGGATAAAAAACATAGTTCTTAAACCAAGCACCTAAAGTTATATGCCATCTTCTCCAGTATATAGCTATACTTTTTTTGAAAAAAATAAGGAGCATTAAAAATTCTCAGTAAGCTCTATACCAAGCATTTTTGAGCATCCTAAAGCAATATCGACATAGCCCGAAAAATCTGCATATATCCATATTGCATATAGAATTAACATAAATATCCAAAAAAATCAAGCCATTATAATTACTATAATTAGCCCATATATCATCGGTAATTACAGATATCTGATTGGCAATAACAAGCTTCTTAAAAAAATCCCCAAGCCGCCCTCTGAATACCATACTTTGCATTTTGATATGAAAATGTTACTCCGCTAAATAATTGAGCAGACAGATGTTCATATCTTTCAATAGGTCCCTGCAAAAGGGTTGGGAAAAACGATACAAAGAGAGCGTGCTTAAAAAAGTTTCTTTCTGCTTTTGCCGCTTCAGTATACACATCAATACAGTATCCAAGACTCTGAAACATATAAAACGATATACCTAACGGCATTATTATATTAAGGCTTACCTTCTCTCTAACAGTAGTATTTTCCAAAAATGCGCTTACATCAAGCACATTGTTGAATATAAAGTCAGCGTACTTAAATATACATAGCGTAAGTATCAATAAGAACAGCAGAAGAATAAATAATGGTTTGATCTTCTGCGAAACACTTTCCCTATATTTTTCTTTCTCTTCCCTAGAAAGATGCTTCATTCTACCTAAATACTCATCTCTCTCCTCATAGCTTTTATCTACTGTCACTGCAAATACATATGTTACTACAGTAACTGCAAACAAAACCAAAGGAAAGATAAGTGATGCATTAAAATAAAAAATGTAACTTGCAATCAAAAGTAATACCCATTGCTTTTTCTTAGGGATGATGTAATATAGGGTGAATACTACCATCATAAAAAAACAATGAATCTTAATGTTGTAAATACCATTAGTATAAAGTCCTTCCGTTGTAATAAATAAATTTATCTAAATAGCTTGTCATAATCATAATTTTTGTAATATTCCTTTGTCTTGTTGAGATATTCCATATAGTTATCTCTAGTAAGTAGATTATCTCCTTTGCTCATGAGCTTTTATTATATATGAGTTAATATTTTTCATTGTAATGGATTGAATCCCTATAGTTATCGAGGTTAGATGTTATATCTGTATCGCTTGTAAAAATAAAATAATCTAATATTCTCAACATTCACGAGTTCTTCTATCACAATTTTCATAACATCTAAAGTTTTCCTAAATTCTCCTTTTCTACTCACCTCATCCCAATATATAACGCTATATGGTGGAAAATACAAATAAAACTTGGTATTTTTGTGTTCCTTAGCCAACTTGAGAATATTATATGATACATTCTCCCTGAGACTTATCTCCTCATTCTCTGTCAATTTCTCCTCTTTAGTAATTAGTGGTCTTTTATACGTTTTTAAGCATTGATTCTTTCCCAAAAAAACACTTGTTCTAGCCCAGTTATTATAAGCATCGAAACTTGTGGCAGATACTCCCCTTACTGTTGATATAATATTACTTATCGTTAAGTTCCATATTCTCTCACTAAATAAATACTGCCAATCATTAAAAAAATATTATCATCATACAAATAATATGGATATACAAATTTTTTTCATTTCCCCAGTAATCTTTACCTGCAACTAGAAAAATCATTACCCAATGACATAATTATCATTACTGGATTATGACCAGATCTATATGATTGCCTTAGACCACTTGCGATTTCAGCAAAAATATCCTCCTGAATATGGGACTTTGATTGAATTTTACACCAAAAACCGCATTTACCTCACTCGATTTGGTGTTTTTCATCAACTGAAGTACCTGTTATAATTGTGTCATAGACAAAGTGTTCTATAATTCCATAGTTCTGGCTTCTAGCATCATCAAGTGTGTAACTGATTCCTTTTAATTGGCTTATGATAGTGAAAATATGGATCTACAATGATTACCATCCCAGCCACCAAAAAAATACTGGTATAAATAATACTATTATTTTGATTATAAGTTTTTTTCATCATTACTCCTAAAAACCCAGCATATATAAAAATCTGCTTGTGAGCCAAATATATTGCAAACAATAGCAAAGGTAATTATCCAATATATTCCCCATCTAATAATGCAATTTTGTCTACTTACTAATCTATAAGGATCTAAGCCTTTATATTTTTAGAACTTCAAATAAAAATCATAAGAATCATCAAAAAGTATAAAGAGCGATATCCCAAATACATAACCAAGCGATCCTCTGCCAACCCCGATAAAAATTTCTTAGTAATTCAGTTATTTGCCAATCTTTAGTTTTCATAAGACCCATTTTAAAACTATGCTAATTGCTGATTTGTATGAATCTGCTCTGAAAAAAATGTATTTCCTATGCAGACTAGCAAAAAAGTTCGAATTATGCAAAAATCATTGTACACCCTATTTTTCCTTAATATATTTGTGATTGGAGAAAATACCTGTTCCAATACAATTACTATCCAAAACCAAAAGCCCTAGGCCAGCTACATATTTCCATCCACTTCCATGCTATACTCCCATTGCTAACCACACTATAAGCATAGCAAAAATAAGCAGGTACTTTCTTCCCGTATTTTTTTCCCAAATACTTTTTTTGTAAATTTTCCTAATTCTATGAACTCTTTCGATTTAAGTAGCGGATTCATAAGATAATCTCTTAGAAATCCTCCTAAAGTTATATGCCATCTCTGCCAAAATTCTTGCACACTTCTAGATAACATCGGCGAATTAAAAATTTTTCTTCCAACTCTATACCTATACACTTGGATACTCCTATAACTATATCCATACAGCCCGAAAAAAATCAGCATATAATTCTAATACAAAAAAATACTATTCCAAACCATATCCAAATACCCGTAAACGCTGTTGAATCATCGAAAATAGCATCTACAAATAATTTTAATTTTCCGGCAACAAATAATTTTTTTGCTATTCCCCAAGCTATTCTTTTAAGCCCGGTAACAACCCTATCATAATCAAATCTATGTTCTTCAAACAGTACCTTCCCAAGATTACTGTATCTTGATATCGGACCTGATACCATCTGAGGAAAGTATATAGTATACAACAAAACTTTAAATATATTCTTTTTCTGCCTTTTCTACTCCCCCAGTAGCAGTCAAGTGTATATGCAACCAGCTGTAAAGTATAATAACTTATGGCAAGAGGAGCAACCCAATGTACAGTTGTATATTTTTAACCCAAGTATCAAGTACAAAGTTCCTGCGAACATATTTGTATATTTAAGAACTGCAAGTATTCCAATTATTGAAACGAGTGTTAGCACAAGTATCTTTTTTTATGTTTCAAACCCTTATCAAAATATACGGTAGACAAATACACCATAGATACTGATATTCCTATGTAGATGAAGGTATATACCGGTGCATTTAAAACATAAAACACAATACTGCATGACCAGCAAAAAGTATCCACTGAAATTTAGCAGGTATATTCCAGTATACTATAAAAAGTGTCGCTATAAAAAAATAAATACTCAATTGATACAATGCTCATTCTGATTTACCTTTTTTTATCTTTTTCTTCTAATCTTTCCATTTTCAACTCTATAGACCAAATCACACTCTTTTTATTGTCTGCAATCTGTGAGCAATAATTACCATTGTTTTTCTTACCATGTAGGTTATTGATAGATGACATAACTGCGTACTTTCGGTTTCATTATCAAGAGCTGAAGTAGCCTCATCAAAAAAATCAGCAATTCAGGATTAGAGTATAGTGCCCTCGCTATACCGATTCTTTGTTTCTGTCCACCCGACAGTCTCATTCCTCTTTCACCAATCTGAGTATGAATACCATCTTTTAGCCCCTTAACAAAGTCTCCAAGCTGAGCTTCTCTTAGAGCCTCCCATACCCGTTCTTCATCCTGTTCTTCTTTTTTTACACCGAATGCAACATTACTTTTTATGTCATCATCCATCAAAAAAATACTTTGCGGAATATAACCAATATGAGATAACCATTCTGAGTAATGCTCCATTACATTAACATTATCTGCAAGGATTTCACCTTTTATCGGAAGCAATACGCCTAGAAGAACATCTACAGCAGTAGTTTTTTTCCTGCACCGGATGCTCCGACTATTCCTATTGATTTTCCTATAGGAATAATCATGTCCGCATCATCAAGTACTAACTTATCAGAATTCTGATAGCTGTAGGATATACCTTTCAGTTCAATTTTGTCATTAAAAGTCAACCTTACTTTTTCTTTGTTTACTTTCTGCTTTCTAAGCTCATTATACTTAATATCATCCCCTTCAAAAAAAGCTCTATGTCATCAATTAGCTTATCTAGAGATGGTTTCAAAAATGCAACTTGGTTTAAGGCTGCCACAATCCTATTGGCACTAGGCATTAATTTCATTGCGACCCATAGCAAAAAGCACCTAATGTTGGAATCAACGTTTCTATCTCTTTACCTTTATATATCATAAAAAGCAATAAATGCCAGCGTGGAACAAATAGACACCATTTCAATCATTAGTCTCGGTATATTGGAGAAAACCGTACTCCATTTTTCCGCACTTATGTATTTTTTACCACTGATGGCAAAATTTTCTTCAAAAAAAGTCTTCTTTTCCACCCACCTTAATTTCTTTTTATACCTGTTATACTCTGTAAAAAGCCATTTATATGTAAGTGCGCCATGTGTCTGTCTTTCTACGCCTTTCTTCGATAATATCGGCTTTACTAATTTGGATATGACAAAAACAACCAAAAGCATCATAACTATTACAAATATTGTCATTACCGGGTCTATCACAAAGATAGTTACCGAAATGGCTATGGCAACTATAGCTTCTGTAAACATTCCTAATATGTTCGTTAATAATGAGTATACATTAGTAACATCGGATCAGTATAACCCTAAGAATTTCTCCTGATTCAGCACTCAGGAAAAATTCATAGGGGCGGTTAATAAAGCCATTTAACATACGCTGCTGCATAGCAAATTGATTATTATAAACAAATCTCGCCTGAATATAGTATTGCATAATCAAAAATAAATCTTTGAAAATGAATACAAAGATCACCGCTATTATACAAACAATTACAAATGTTCTATGAGAATGCAGATCCAATATATTGCATACATAAGCAATGTATTTATTTGTATTGATTATATCCGGCTGCATAATAGCAGTAATTAGAGGTAACATAAGCGATACCCCTATTACCTCTAAAAAAAGCACCTATTACAGTTATTATGCCTAATATTGCTAAGCTGACTTTTTCTGCTTAGCATTTAATAACTTATTAAATTTCTTTAATACTGACAGCATATCTACTCCATTCAGGCTATTATAATAATCTATTATTTGTATTAAAATAATTCTCCATGATATCGTCCCAATCATAAAGAGTTCTTTCAATATCGTCTCTTTCTAAATTTCCCAAAAGAACCTCAATATAAACCAAATCCGTGTTTCCTTTTATTGCATGAAAGCTGCCTGCTTTTATTGTAACTGTTATTCCAGGGGTAAGTTTCATAATGCAGTCTTCCATCACAAGTAAACCTTCTCCTGAAAGGATTGTTATGATTTCAGCATGCTCAGTATGTCTATGGTATGAAGTATATTTTCCGGAAGCCACCTGTACTTTGTTAGTGCATACTCCTATTCCGCTTTCTTCCGACCTATCTATAGTTTTTATTGTGCCCCAACGCCTCTCCTCATATCTCGGAGAGATTTTGATCTTGCCCAAGCTATCTTTTAAATGCGAGCTTCTGTCCTTATCCGCTACTAGTATGCCATCATAAGTAGCAGATACTATTAGATTATCTGCTCCCATTACAATAAGTGGAATGTCCAGAGTGTTTACCACATGCGTTGAACTAGATGTATCGTCAATATAAACATCACCAATACTATCTACATCCATTTCTTCAGTAAGGGTATTCCAGGTTCCTATATCTTTCCATGTTCCACTATACTCAACAGCAATTTTATTTCCACTTTTTTTCAAGCACTTCATAGTCAAAGCTAATCGTTGGTAGTTTCTCATAATTTTTCTTTGATTATAGAGTATGAAAAAAACAAAATCATATTTTAAAACAATATTTTTTTTCATCAATCCTAGCTTAAAACAAAACACTCCACAATTCCATAGAGCATTCTGCTTCAGAAGCTGTTCTGCTTCTTCTAAATGTGGCTTTTCTTTGAACCCTTTAATCTCAAAATAACCATCCTTCTTTTCACCCGGAATGATATAGCCGTATTTTTCAGAAGGATAGCTAGGTATAGCCCCCATTAAAAGCAATATCACTCCCACTTTCGGTCAGCTTTTTAGCAAGTAATTCAAAGTTCTCGAAATAATCTCTTTCAACATACGGATCTACAGGCATTACTACAACTATTTCATCTTCATTTGAACCCTGTTCATAAAAGCCAGGAACATCCAAGTAATATAGCCGGAAATGTGTCCTTTCTTGAAGGCTCAAATGCAATCTTCGTTTCACTGCCAAGCTGACTATAGATAATATCCTTCTGTGCTTCACTAGCAATTATAACAGCATCTTCCGACTTTCCTACAGATTTAAGCTGTGAAAACACCCTCTGAAGCATTGATTGCCTTCCATCGTCTCCTGAAAGCACCTTTATATATTGCTTAGAGCAATAATCATTTGACAGAGGCCAAAGCCTCTGCCCCGAGCCGCCGGATAAAAAGTAATATTTTCATTCAAACCACCTTAAATGTCCAAACATGTTTCTATAGGTTAACTATAATTTCATCTACTATTTGCTTATTAAGAGTATGCCTATATTCCATCGGAATTCTAGACAATATCTTTCTTATCGATTTCAAATCCTTTATCCCTTTGCTTTCAATATACCATACATATACGGCGTTTGCAGAGATAATATGAAGCATAATAGTAAGACATTGAATATCCCCAATAGTTCTTTTCGTATTCAGTTATCATATTGTCTTCTATCAGCTCTGCCAAATATTCGATGTCATAATTACTATTCTTCTTTTTTTATTTAAGTAACCAAGCAATAACTCCATGGTCACATTTCCTGCCCCTCTGCCCATTCCCATCAAAGAAGCATCTATATAACTATCATCATCAGCTATTTCCATAAATTTTATTACATTAGAAAATGCCATTTGAATGTTATTATGAGCATGAAAGCCAAACTTAATCTTGTTATCTAAGTTCTCCCTGATGCTATTATGCATTATTTCTACGTCATCCGGGTACATAACTCCAAAGCTATCTACCATGTAAAAAAAGCATACGGCATTACTTCATTTACACCTTTTAACATCTCCTTTAATTCTGCACTATTGTACATAAAAGTTGCCATTGCCTGAAGAAACACCTTATATCCTCTTTCTTTTACATATTCAGCGTACTTTACTGTTTCCTGCCAATCCTCCTTAAAAATATGCAACCCTAAGAGAATTTATCTGTGAATCGTGAGCCGTTGGTAATTCAAGCCCTCTAAATTCATTTATTGTTCCCATCGCGATTTATACCAAGATCTCCTCTATGAGGAGGAAGCTGTGGGATTTCATCTATATTATTAAATTTAGTTGAAAACCCTTCTTTAGGATCTTTTTTACCAAGTATTCCTACTTCAACAGTATCTATACCTAACTTATCACATCCTATAACTATATTATCAAGAGTTTGTCTTGAAAAAAATTCCAGTTATTGACATATCCACCATCTCTAAGTGTACAATCTAGTATTCTCATATATTCTCACATTCTACGCATCGCAAAACTGCGTCAGCTTATTACGTATTTCATTAGCAGTCAATCCATATAGTTCATCTTTTTCTTTTTTTGTTCCATAGTCTCTCAGAACTTTTCTTGGAACTCCTATGGACTCAATAACAAGTGGTTTCCCTTTGAGTGCAAAAACCACATCATCAATCATGCTGCCCTCATAAAAAGGTTCTACTACTGCTATTTTACCTGTGTTTTCTACACTTCTAAGCGTATCCACATCAAAAGGATTAACAGTTGTGTAGTATACAACATTCACATCCAAATCTCTTGTAGCTTCAATAACTGCGTCTAACATTTCAGCAAACACCACAATTGTAGCCATTTTCCCTCTTTTAATGATATTTGCCTTACCAAATTCTATATCTACCTCATAGGTATTTGGATGGTCTGTAAGTCTGAAATATGTCAGCTTACCATTATCCTTTGTTTTATCAAATATTTTCTTAAATTCACTTCCGCTTCCTGGTGTGACTATCTCCAGCTCAGTTAGAGCCTTTAACACTCTTATATCCTCCGCACAAAAATGAGAATAACCAAGTGTCGAAAAATCGTAAGCTGCGCCGGTTGTTACAAGATTACCACCTAAGCCCTGATAAATAAAATCCAATTTAATCTGCTCTAATGCTCTTTCTACTATAAAAGGTGTAATGCCGTATATAGTAGGCACAATTCCTTGCAGAGATAAGCCTGCTGCTACACTAACCATCCCATCTTCAAATATTCCGATATTCTTTACTCTTTCCGGGAAATCTTTCAATATATCCCTGAACGCCCAAACTCCGATATCTACAAGTAAGAGAGCAGAATTATCATCTTTTCTTATAAAAATCAGTTACAGATTCTATCATAGCTTTTACGCAAATTTCTCTACCTCCTCTACAAGCATCTTAAATTCGTCTTCAGTGGGTGCTTTATGAAACCACTCTTTTTCATTCATCAGAGTAGTACTGCCATATCCTCTTTGTGTTTCAGCAATAACAGCCACAGGCCTGCTAGACATATTAACAGATTCACGAAGTACTCTTTCCAATTTTGTTTCATCGTGTCCATTTACTTTATACACCATAAATCCAAATGCCTCAAGTTTTTTTCCTTGAAACCATCTAGATTTATAATGTCTTTTTATAGATTTATTATCATCAATAATTAGGCAGAGATTGTCAAGCTTTTCACTCGTCGCTATGATACATAGCTTCCCACATAGTCCCCTCGTTCATCTCACCATCGCCTGCCAAACAGAATACTCTACCACCAGCTTTTTTTATCTTTTTAGCCATAGCTACTCCAACAGCCATAGGAAATCCATGCTCCCAATGAACCAGCAGAGTTCTCCACAACAGTATCAAACTTTGTAAAATCAACCTGCATACTTATTCTTGAATGTAACTTGCAAAAAGCTTATTAGCTCTTCTTTAGAAAGTATGCCGATTTGGAGCCAAAGTTGCCATAAAAGCCGAGATTAGACTGTCCCTTGCTCATAATGAATATATCCCTGTTTTCGTCTTTTCGTTTAATCTTTTTCAAATCAAAAAATTCTATTATACAACGTGTATAAGATTTCTAAAGACGAAAAAGGTACTCTGCAAATTCCCATCTTTTCCAAAAATATGATGCTTCAAGGCAAAGCTTTCTAAGTTCTTTTAAGCTCATTATTCATACTAAAATAATTCCTTCCAAAAAAATCTAAACCATTGTTTTTTTAGCAGATAGTTTCTACTTCCATATACTTTTAGGGAAGCCTTTTGAAAAAAATCAAGTGCATAATTTTTTTAATCTTCTTAAATATGCCCTGTTTATTCAAATCCCTCAGTATCAATGTATATAAAGAGTTTTCAATATTACTTTCATCTATTACAACTATCTCATCATATTTCTGCAATATTTCAATCAACGCATCTTCAGCGTATGGAAATCTATAAATATCAATAAAATCATAACTTATTTTTTTCATTCTCTTTTATAAACTTCAATACTTCATAACCTATATTGCCAGTCGAGATAATTAACCTATCTGATATTTGATTATCTTTTTATGAGTCTAAATCCCTGATTTATAACCGTTATCATCATTTTCAATAATGCAGTCCTCAGTAGTTAGTTTATCAAATCTTATATAACAAGGTCTTTCAAAAATCAGTAAAGTTTTCTCCCAACCACTTTTGCCATCAAGGCATCAGAAACACTGTACGCATCTATATTAGGGCACATCCTTATAAGAGCCAAATCTTCTGTAATATAGTGAGTGGCACCATTTTCAGACAAACTAAGTCCTGCCCCTACTCCAACCATACAAATAGGAATTTTCATCATAGATATCAAATTTCTAATCTGGTCGTAAGCTCTTGTAACAACAAAAGGATTCGTGCCATAAGTTATTACTTTTTTCCCTTCTAAAGCAAGACCACCTGCTACTGATATAAGATTTTGCTCCGCAATTCCAATACCAATATATCTATTTGGATATTTAATCTTAAAATTATCAAATATTGGTGCTCCCAAATCACAAGAAACAATAACAATGTCTTCACCTGATTCAACTTTTTTAATCACACTTTCTAAAAAAATATTTCTGGCACCATTATATCCCATTATTCATTCTCTCCCTTATTTCTTTCAGTGCTTTTTCTGCTTCTTCACCACTTGGTGCAACTCCATGTTTGAACAGTTTATTGCTCATACTTGTTATTCCATTTCCCTTAAATGTGTTGCAAATAATACAATTAGGTTTACCATTATTTGCAATACCATTGACTGCATTGATTATCTCTTCCACATTATGGCCATCCACTTCCTGTGTGTTAAAGCCAAATGCCTCAAATTTATCGCTAAGTGGCTCAAGTTTAAGCATATTCTCCGTATAATCTGTAATTGTCATCCTATTCCTATCTAAAAACACTATTAAATTATCTAAGTTATTATGCCCGGCAAACATAATACTCTCCCAAATAGAACCTTCATAACACTCTCCATCTCCTATTATGGCAAACACTCTACTTTTTAGAATTATTCATTTTTAATGCATACGCCATACCACAAGCTACCCCTAGTCCAATCCCCCAGCGAACCTCCCGAAAAACTCAACACCAGATACTGATTCTTTTGAATGTGTTCCAAATGGAGATCCATCTTCCATAAATGCAATATTACTGTTTATTCCTAAAAAAAGCCCAAATCCTGTAATATAGGATAAGTTATCACACTTCCATGATTTTTGCTCATAATAAACCTATCTCTATCGCTCCACTTCGGTTCGTCAATTTTAAAATCTATGATAGCATAGTACAAGGCAGTAACAATTTCTGCTGAAGAAAATGCACTAGTTACGTGTCCATGTCCAGCATTAACACATAGCTCTAAACACTTATATTTTATTTCTTGAACTTTTCTCTCAAGTTCCTTAATTTCAGTTATCATTAATACTCCTCTCTGAGATTTCCACCATAAGTGACCCTAATATATATTCACCTATACTGTAATCGATACTAACTCTCCTATCTATCCCTTGCAGATAATATCGGGTTATTATCAGGCCACACTATGCCAAACTCAGGATCATTCCACTTAACAGTGAACTGCTTTGCCTCTCCGTATACAGTTGTCTGCTTGTAATTATAAACGGCAACATCACTAAGTACATAAAATCCATTGCCAAACATAGGAGGAATGTACACCTGATGTCTGTTCTCAGAAGTAAGTGTGAATGCCTGCCACTTTCCGTATTCGTCTGAGTTTTTATCATTGTTAAGTACAACCTGATAAATCCTACCATAAGCACACTGAACCAGCTTTGCTGTCTTAGGATCACCATGCATACCTCTAAGCACGCCCTTATATGTAGTAGATAAATCATCCTGAATAAACTTATCTGTTATACCCATCTCAGCGTATAATTTTTCATTATACACCTCAGTATAGTTTCCTCTAAAATCCTCAAATATGTCAGGCTTAATAAGCAACACACCTTTAAGATTAGTCTTCTCAACTACCATAATATCTCCTTTTTGATAAACTCCTATTTTATATTTTCAACCAGTTTAATGTCACTATCCACCATAATATTTACAAGCTCATCAAAGCTTGTTTTTCTAGGATTCCAGCCCAACTTTTCTTTAGCCTTAGCAGGATTGCCTAATAGAGTTACTACATCTGTAGGCCTGAAGAATTCAGGAGACACTTCTACAACTACCTTACCTGTACTTACATCAACGCCTTTCTCTTCTACTCCAGTACCTTCCCATCTAAGTTCAATACCTGCTCTCTTAAATGCTCTGGTACAGAAATCCCTTACTGAATACTGTTCTCCGGTTGCCACTACAAAGTCATCAGGCTCATTATGCTGTAACATAAGCCACATGCATTCGACATAGTCCTTTGCATAGCCCCAGTCTCTAAGCGCATCAAGATTACCCAGATATAGTTTATCCTGTACACCAGCTGCTATCTTTGCTGCAGCCAAAGTAATCTTTCTGGTAACAAAGGTCTCACCTCTTCTTTCAGACTCATGGTTGAAAAGTATACCATTGGTAGCAAACATACCATAGCCTTCTCTGTAATTTCTTACTACCCAGTATGCATACTGCTTTGCAGCTGCATAAGGTGAATAAGGATAAAAAGGCGTGGTCTCACTTTGTGGTATTTCCTGTACCTTTCCAAATAGTTCTGAGGTTGATGCCTGATAGAATCTACACTTCTTTTCAAGTCCGCAGGTTCTTATAGCTTCAAGCAGCCTTATAACTCCTGTACCCGTAGCATCCGCAGTGTACTCCGGCACCTCAAACGAAACAGCTACATGGCTCTGTGCCGCAAGGTTATATATTTCATCAGGTTCAACCTTAGAAATGATTTTAACCAAACTCAAAGAATCAGTTAAGTCCCCATAGTGTAAATGAAAATTAGGGTTGCCCTCAAGATGGTCTATTCTTTCCTTCTTCTCAGTAGAGGCTCTTCTCACAATGCCGTGAACTTCGTACTCTTTTTCTAATAAAAACTCAGCTAAATAAGACCCATCCTGCCCTGTAACTCCTGTAATAAGTGCTTTTTTCATGTTTTATCTCCTATTTTAACATCAGTCTTATCTGACAGAGTGCTATATTCTACCCTTCAACTCTTATCCAATCGCTGCATTGAACATCTTTTATTGGCTTATTTAGCCATTTATCAGGTGCTATCACAATCTTATCAGGATTATTATTTAGCTATGCACCCCACCAACTAAACGAGCTATTAGCGATTATATTGTGTTTACATTTGCTCATCAATAGTAAGTCCATGTTGGATTCAGGAAATGTTTCAACAGGGCTAACGACTGTAAACTCATTACCACTGTATTTTGCCTTTGCATATTCGTAATCATTTGAAAAATATAAAAATCTGCAATTCATATCCTTAAACCTATTAATTGCTTCTTCATAATATTTCTCAGTACAAATTCCTCCAAATAACCCTGATAATTCCAAATAGTCGCCTCGTCGTATGTGTATTCCTACGGAATTATTACTTTCAATTTCTGCAAGTATCTTTCTCTGATAGTCATTCATTAAATCTTTTATGATATACTTAGTTCTAATTTTTATCTTTTATATCATAAAAAATAGCGTTCACTTTGCCAAAAATCCTTGGAGATAATAATCATCAAGTTCAAAAAAACCCTCAGGCTGATACCCTGTCTCTTTGTCCTGATATATTTTGGCTTTACTTTATACCAAGTATTTTTCTTCTAACTCTTGAAAATATATTTCTACTACAGTCCCTTAGCTTTACAACTGTTTCTCTGTCGATTTCAGGCAATTCCAAATCAATAAAATTATCAATTCTATGCTTCATATTATCACTCTCATTAAAAAAATGAAAGATCAAAATACACTTCTTTTTCCCTTTGCCTTCAATGCCTCATATAAGGCATAGATAAACATTTGGTTCCCAACTCCACCAACTAATCCAATTACTATCATCTTTATACCACCACTATTCACTATTTTAAATCATTCAAGTATTTCTTTATATGTCCCTACTATATCTTTAACTATGGTTTCTCTGTCATATAGTTTTTCGCTATCTCAATTTCATTACCACTAAGATGCTCAGCTAATAGTTTATTCTCAAAAAAATTTTTACAAATATAGTTACTAAGCATATAAGAGGCATCTGCTTGATACAGTAATCCGTTTATTCCATGCTCCAGCAGACTTGAGCGACCACCTACAAACGAAGATACAATCGGTACTCCTAGAAGCATTGCTTCAGCGACTGAATTAGATGAATTCTCAATGCTAGATGCCGACACGAAAACATTGCTTTTCAAATATCTCTGCTTCATCCTCTCTTCGTTAAGTATTCAGTGAATTCAACATTTTCAGCAAGATTCCATGTTTTTATAAGTTCTCTTATATATTTGCTATAACAACCCTCTCGTAACTTTTTCCTTAAATGAACCAAATGTTAATATATCATCTCCTGCAATATATAATTTTTACTTCACTAAATGATTCTTTTCACTGTTCTTAAGGCTTCGAGCATTATATGTAGCCCTTTAAGCGGATAACCGCCCTGACTTACAAATATACTATATTTTTTTCACAATTCTCATAACTCCATACTCCTGAGTAAAAACTTTTTCCCTCAACATTTCTTGTGCATAGTGCAATTTAACTGTAGGATTAATCTCTTTTATAACAGCTTCATCCCACTCTGTTCTATGAAATATATGTTCAACTTTTTTTATTGCTTCTATCTCATATTTACCACGAAGCTCGAATTTATGTTTTTTTGCTTTTCTATATTATCCCTTTTTATAAAGTCTCTAAAGCTATATCTTTTAACCACTTTTTTTCTGGCAAAAATGCAGTATAGTGTTTTTGCTATTGCAGATATTATCCCCTGCGCATGGATTATGGTTTTATCAGGATTATTAAATACCCTTACCATTGAAAGCGTATGAGGAAATTCAGTGCCGAAGATATGTACCAAATCAGGCTTAAATTCAGCTAATATCCTAGCAAAAACTTCTTCTACGGAATCATCATATCTCCAAGGTTCACGAATCTTCTTTGGGAATCCATAAAATTCACTTTTATTCCCAAAAGTAATATGAACAAGTTCATCTCTCTGCAGAAAAAGGCGCAACCACACAAAGTTCTATGTCGTCTATTTTATCAAATATATCCGATAATTGGTTAAGCTCATCCTCCACCGGTTCCGTTACTAATGCCTAACCTTACTGATACTTGTGGAATTATAGAATTACATAACCACAATACCTTCATCTTTTTTTCATCATAATATCACCTATATCAAATAATTTGACTATATTCTTATAACTATAAGAAAAAAATAATAATTATAAGATTATAACAAAAGAATCAATGTGTCATTTCTAACCTAAATTCTAGAATAAATGCAACTAAGCATTAAGCAAAAAAATACCACACATTTCACTGCTTTTTTTACATTTGTGCCTTACAATTCTGTATGCCAAATATAAATAATCCGATATCTTATTAAAAAAACATCCAGCCCTATATTCTTTATTACATCTATTATTTGCTTAACATTATATTCTCTAATCAGCAAATAGTTCAAAAACATATCTCTGAATAATTCTCTGTTTTCCTTTTTAAACTCTTTTAGAATTAATTGCCACACACTTAATTCTATATAACTCAATATGTTCGCTTCTATATCGTTCAAATGAATCGTTACAATCCTGCACACCACAATGGTCATAGTCTAATCCATTATCACTCCAATATGCCTTTCTAACCTCCTCATCCAATCTACCCAGTTCATCAATACCCAATGCTGATTTATTGCTATTATGTACTCTATAATGTAACAAAAACTGAATTAAGGTTAACAGCAACTAGGGAACCAACTACTCTAGTCCAAAGTTCATAATCTTCAGATTGAGGTATATTTTTTTGTAATATAAGTTTAATTTAACAAAAATCATCTTTACGCCACATTACGGTTGGATGATTAAAAGTATTTCCGAAATACAATCCAAATCTTATAGCCTCCTTAGATTCAAAAACTGGCATTTTTTTCTACCTTTCCCGTTAATTCTGATACTTGAACCACAAAGGCTGATTTCTGGATGTTTTTTTCAAGAAATTCATATTGAGTTTTTAATCTATTTTGGGTTGACACGTCATCTGAATCCATCCTTGCAATATATTTCCCCCTTGCAAGATCAATTCCTTTATTCAAAGAAAGGGGTAACCCCAATCTCTCGTGATTCTCTATTACCCTAATTCTGTCATCTGTATATCCAGCTATAATCCTCTTGCTTTCCTCATTTGATCCATGCTCCAGCAAAATAAGCAACTCAAAATCGCAAAATGACTGGTTTAATATACTATCTATTGATTCAGCTAAATACTTTTCCCCATTGTATACAGGCATCAAAACACTAATCATCATTTGTTTTACACTCATTAGCAATCTCCATAAGCCAATATATACATCATTAAATGGTTAAAAATAATATGTATATCCTCAGTTATTTGCATATTGTCAATCGGTACATGCAGTCTATAATCGGACAATTCCTTTAACTCACCCCCCGAGTAGCCTGTCAGACCAATAACTTTATTTCCACATTTTTTTCGCATACTTCAAAGATTTATTACATTGGCGCTGTTGCCGCTACCAGAAATGGCAATCAAAATGTCCCCCTTTTTATTCTTCCTTGCAAAGGGTGTTCAAAAACCTGATCATATCCAATATCATTAGCAATTGCGAGCATACTTGCAAGTTATCACTTAAGCATACAAAATTATATTTTATATCTTTATAAAGACTAACACCCTTATTAAAAATCTCCCGCAAAATGAGATGCGGTTGCAAAGACTACCACCATTACCACAGATATATACGCAGTTACCGTTTAGTCTTGTTTCCTCTAGCAAATTCATAACATCATTAATAACATTATAATCTAACTTTTTTTAATACCTCTATTTCAAGTTCTATATAATTCTTAATCTGTTCATTGTAATCTTTCATTTCTAAACCTCCTTGCTAAGTATTATGTCAACTGCCTTTAGCAGATTATCAGCCTCATAATCTGCCAAGATATCATATTTCTCATCTTGCCCAGCCATTCCAGTCTTTACAAGAATAGTATGCAATCCTGCATTTTTTCCGGTCATTATATCAACCGTTGTATCTCCTATAATCCAAGAATGCTCTAAATCCACGTTATATAATTTAGCTAGCTCCTTAATCATTCCCGTCTTAGGCTTTCTGCATTCACAGTCAGTTTTATAAAACTCATTTTCACCTTCATACCCTTTATCTGGGTGGTGTGGACAAAAAGTAATGGCATCTAAATATGTTCCCTTATCTCCAAGTAACAATTCTAGCTTATTATTAATCTTTATTACATCATCTATAGTACACATTCCACGAGCAACAACAGGCTGATTGGTTACTAACATGGACAAGTATTCTGACTTATTAAGCCTCCCAGAGCCTCCCCTACATTTTCTTCAAGTTCTAATTGATCAGGACAGCTAACCAGTCCTACATATTTGTTTATTGTACCATCCCTGTCAAGAAAAACACATTTTTGCTTGTTAATCAGGTTTTTCTTTGACACTATTCCACTTTCTATATCTTTCTCAGCAATAGCCAATCTGTCCGGTGTCCCTACATCCTTTACATATTCAGTGGAAATATATCCAAAAAAACCTTATCATTCTCCTGTATAAGTGGAATTATGATATCAGACTCAAAGTCAGTTTTAATCGGTTTTTTTACCTGTTCCAATATTTTTTTATTTATTATGTAGACTCCTGCATTGACCAAATTCCCATATATCTCATCTCTAATAGTATTCTTTTTAAGTATATCGGTAACTTTCTGTTCACAATCAAGTCTCACAACATCACTATCGAATGGATGAGAATTAGGATGAACAAGCTAATGAGGCTATAGATTTTTTTAGAATTATGAAATTCTAAAAATCTGTCCACATAAATATCACATATTAAATCACCAAGTAGAAACAGGCAGTTATCCTTAATATCCTCTTTCAGATAATAAAATGCTCCTGCTGTTCCTAAAGGAGTGGTCTCTTCAACATATTTTATATATACTCCCCATTTGTTTCCATCACCAAAAATATGTTCTTATTTTTTTCACCCAAATGACCTATTACAATAAAAAAATATCAATTATCTTGTTTCTTTTTAAACATTCAATCTGATATTCCAGTATAGGTTTGCCTTTTAAGCAAACCATTGACTTTGGTATCTCATCATTTGTAATAGATGAAAGTCTTGTGCCTTTACCACCTGCCATTATAATTGCCTGCATATATTCACTTAGCAAGTACAACTCTCAAAGTTGCCTTAACAGCCTCATCTGAAGAGTATCTTGCTTTCCATCCTTTACTATGTATTTTATTTAAATCATATTGAAATCGTGGTACATCACCCTTCCATCCGATTTTTCCCACCTGTAAAAATGATACTTAACATCAGTAAGCCCCATTGCTTCACACACAAAGTCTGCGATTTTTCCTAACAGATGTAGCTCCCTCAACCCCCAAATTATATGTTTGAATCCCTCTGTCCATTGAAAGAGAATAATCCGCAATGGCCTCTACCAAATCAGCAACATAGATATATGGCTTACACTGAGTACCATCCCCCAATATAGTAAGTTCTTTCGGATTTTTATTTAATTTGTCAATAAAGTCAAATAATACCCCGTGAGTCAGATTTGGTCCTATAACGTTTGGAAATCGAAATATAAGCACATCCATATCATTCATATAACCATATGATGATAAATATGCCTCTGAAGCCAACTTGGCTCCTCCATAATATGAAATAGGCTTCAAATCTCCAACATCTTCACTTAAAAAGCTGTCCTGATTTTTCTCCATATACAGCTGATGTAGATGCAAAAAACATTTTTTTTACACCACAATTTCTCATACTCTCAAGAACATTGTATGTAGTAGAAAAAGTATTTCTAAACTCAATTGTTGGATCTGTCGCACTCTTTTGTATATCTGAATTTGCGACTAAGTGAAATACTAAATCTATCTTCTCCTTATTCATTAATTCTGTAAGAAAGTTCAAGTCATTAACATCGCGCTCTATCAACTTAAAGTTTGGCAATGTAAACAATTCAGTAACATTCTCTTTTTTTGCCTAAAGACATATTATCTAGGCATATAACATTATGATCTAACTCAACCATTTTCTTTGAAAGATTAGAGCCTATAAAACCGGCTCCTCCTGTAATCAATACATTCATACCTCAAACTCCTATATATTATTTTTGTCCTACATAGACAATAGCCGAGCCTTGCTTGTCAAATCTAAAAAGGTACTTCCATAAGGCTCATATTACTTATAAGATCTTGTCTCTTATCTTTTTTTACATAGAACAAGAGGAATCCTCCACCACCTGCCCCTAGTAATTTCCCGCCAATTGCTCCATTTTTTTTAATAGCAGTTTCATAATACTGATCAATCAATGGGTTACTTATTCCAGTAGCCAATGTTCTCTTTAGCTGCCAACCATCGTGCAATATTTCTCCAAGAGAATCTATTCTACCGTTATTAAGTTCATTCCTCAGTTCTCTTGCAAGTTTACACAAATTCAACTGATTAACTTCACAATCACCGTTTTTAATGTTCTTATCCTGTTCTTGTAATATTGATGAAGCTGATCTAACGTCACCAACATAGAACATAACAAGATTATCTTGCAATTCCTCACTTTTCTCTCTCGATAGAATCACAGGTTCGACTATAACGGTTCCATCCCTCTCAAAGGAGTAAAAGTTAAGGTTACCAAAGGAAGCCGCATACTGGTCTTGTTTACCAATTGGCTGTTTCAAATCCTCAATTTCGACCTTACAAGCAGCTTTAGCAAGTTCCTCTTTTGAGACATATCTACCACAATATGCATTTAATGTATGTAATACTCCTACTGTAAAAGAACTCGATGAACCCAAACCAGTTCCCGCAGGTACATCTGCTGTACTGGTAATCTCTATTCCCGATAAGTTGAACTTTTTAAGAATATCCTTAAAATAAATATGCTGTATTTTTTTCAATTGAATCCACCGTTTCTGTCTTTTGAGTATTTTAATGATATAATATTTTTTTAGTGAAAGCTGGATGCACTGATATATACATATATTTATCAATTCCCGTACTCAAAACACAACCACCATGTTTTGAATAAAAAGATGGTAAGTCACTTCCACCACCAGCAAAACTAATTCTAAAAGGGGTTCTGGATATTATCATTATTATACCTCACTTATCTCTGTTATATTTTTTAGTATTCTATATTGCTCCCAATGCTCATTTCAAGCCCTGTAGTCGATTATAATTAGGTAATATCACAGATATCACTTGTTCTCCTCAACATTTCTCTGTTATAAGAGCAATAATTCTATTTGTCTGCTTCTTATTATTCTTATTGGTAAGCACGAATTCTCTTGCTAGCCTGCCTTTTCTGATAATATCCTCTTCGCTTAGCTCTGATAATTTCTTAAAAAGCCTTGCACACTCCATCCTCGGTTTCATCCTCTATCAGGTATACATACTGCTTGTATTCGCCCGGCATCCCCGGAAGATTAGTTGTAAGTACAGCTGTACCCGATACCATGTATTCCATGTTTTTAGATGGAAACGAATACTTTGTATACTCTTCATTGGTAGGTCTGGGATTGACAAGAAGAAATGCTCTTTTTTTCTTTTTTTCTACTATAGTCGCGTTAGGTTGTGAAGGAAAGTGCTTCACATTGTTATTATGTTTGCTTATTTCGTCAATCTCATCAGCATAATCCCCATTACCGTAGATATGAAGTTCATAGTCAGGTAAATCAGCTTTTATAAATCCCTCTACAAGCATTTTAAGTCCATACAGCTTCCTTACAATTCCTGCGTATATAACTATCTTTTTGTCATACTGTTTTTTTCTTCTAAAAACTTCTCTCTTTTCAAGACTGTCTACCTGTCCCTCAATAACGACATAAGGTCTGTCCTTGTATCCCAGTTTAACAGCCATTTCTTCTGTCAAAAGTACATAACCACTAAACTTATCAAATAATTTCTTATACCTCTGCACTGCTGAATTTTCTCTGCCGACCAAAAACTCAGGCAAATCAGTGATTATAACAACAGACTTAAGTCTCTTTAACTTACAGGCTAGTACTGCTGCCTTTGAAGCAAGATAGCTTAGTCCATCACATATAACAAATGACTCCTTACCTCCATACTTTAGTACATTAAAATAAACACCCACAGCATTGAGCAATTGCTTGATTATAGGCAGGTTGATGGTCCTTAAATGCTTGTATTTTACACCATTTAGTTCTCCATCCGGAAAAAGATATAAACTTATCCCTTACGTTTTTGTTGGCAGGTACCACACCCAATGATATGACTTCACAGCCATTAAGTGCAAAGCCTTCTGCCATTATACGATGGTATTTCTGTACAGCCTCTGAAGACTTATACCTTTTGTCTTCAAATAATCCCTCATACACCTGTGGCAGGCAGAGATTAGACACATATAACACTCTCATTTATCACTATTTTCCTTCTTAAATACTATAAATTTGGAGATAATATAGTTCAAAATTATTATTACCACTTGAGCAATGCCTTTTATTGTCATATTGTCATACATCAGCCTTACAATAAACACATAAAGCATGAGCTGTTCAACAAACAATGTTAATACTCTGCCAAGATAAAACTGCATTAGCTCTTTCATTACATTTCCATTACTCTTAAATACAAACCTTCTGTTTATTGAAAATGCAAAATACACTGCTATTATCCAAGTAATAACATTAGAAATCATTACATCTATTCTAAGCACCTCACTAAGCAGTGCATAAATGACCATGCTAAGTACAAACGTCAAAAATCCACAAATAAGGTAAACTATGATTTCTCTATTTTGTTCATACTTATTTTGTAGAAAAAAATTAACAATCTGCAATCTTTACCATCATTTGATTTTTATCATATCTTTATACCTTATTCAACCTTAAGTAAGCCTATCAAATATCTCCTTATGCTCTCTAGCCATCTGCTCGGTAGTATAGCCCTTTATCTTCTCAAGACTTTTCCTGCCAAAGCGAGCCACATTATCCACTTCAAACACCTTTGTTATAGCCTTCTTAGTCTCCTCTACATCATCTACCTGAACTATATAGCCGTTCTCATCGTTCTTTACAAGGCTGAGTCCTGCGAGGCAACGATTAGTTGTAATGACAGGAAGGCCTTCTGCCATGGCTTCATTTACAACCAAACCCCATATATCCTCTCTTGTTGGCAAGACCATAACATCAGCTGCCCTATAATACCGCTTTATCTCTTCTTTTTGCTTAAAGCCCATAGGATATATGTGGCATTTAACCCCATCAGAAGTGATATCCTTATAAGGAGACATATCACTTCCTCCTACAAGCACAACAGCAGTATCCTCCATATCTTTGCAGGCTTTCAGAAGAATATCCACTCCCTTTCTTGGTATAAAGCTTCCCACGTATATTATCATACGTCTTTCATTTATCCCTAGCTTCTGTCTAATGCTTAACTTCTTCTCATTAGTGCTGATATCATACGCTATGTCAGCTTCCCTTAGGGATGAAAACGAATAATGAAATATATTTTCTTTTTTTGCCCCATAATACACAAGGTACTTATCCGCTCCTTCTCCCGGGCTTAGATAGTAATTTGCTGAACCAATAAAAAATGTCTTAATCTTCTTTTTGAACCTGCTGTCGTTGCTTATAAAGCCCCCGTCACAGTTAATAAAAAACGGTATTTTTTTTGCTCCCATATAGAGAATGGCCGCCATTCCTGTAGGTGTAGCATATCCCCCCACTACGATAATGTCATTCTTAAATTCCCTTATTAGCTTATAAACTTCAGGGCAGTAGGCTGTCTCAGTCCTTTTTATAAGAGGTTTCATAAAAATGGGATTAAACTTATAGTTTTCACCGCTCTGCCAGGTTTCATCCCTGTTTTTAGCATTCTTTAGTTCAAATGACACCGTTACATCCATATATTTCGCAAGCTCATTAAAGAATTCGACTCTGTATGGGGATGGGATATTGGTTAAATAAAGCACTCTTTTATGCATCTACACCCTCCTAATCCCAATGAGCATCAACATCTTATCATTGTTCTTTACTATCCTTTTATAAGCTTCAATCAATACGGCTGTTATAGCAATAACTATTATTGGTCTTACAAAGGTTAGAGGTGCAAATGCCTCAGACCGATTAAGAATATTAGCAACAATCCCTGCAATAGGCATATGAAGCAAGTAAAGAGAAAACGATAGTTTCCCACGTAGACAGCTATATTTTCTAATTTTTAACTTATTTAAAAATACTTCTAATGTTATACAAGGATATCATTAGTGATATATTCTTAAATAAACCTACGTAAAAATAAAAATACCTATTTCTTTTATTAAACGTTGCTTCAACTACCGCCAAAAAGACAACAACGAATATAAAGCAAACAAGCTTTTTATGGTTAATATACTTAATTATATTGAGTCGCCTACACACTGTACCTAAGCAAAAAAATAAAGCCAGTAGCCTGATGATATTCCCAAAAATTGTATATGGCATAATAAGAACAGAGGATACATTTCCTGTGGTAAGAGTCGGAATTATGTAGCTTTATACCCGTGTATATACATAATGCAATGTATATATATCTGCTCTTATGTGCTACATACATAATTATATAAAATATCATAAGGTCAGTTAAAAAATACAAATAACTGTCTCGAAGGAATAGATAACCTATCCAGTTGTCAAGCGATACTCCTCCCTTTCTAAGAACAATGTATAGCCAAATCAAGGTTCCTGTAAATATCCAGGGAACTATAATAGTAGCTGCTTTATTCTTAACAAATGGCAGAAATCTTCCATTACCCTTAAAGAAAAAAATCCCGCACAAAAAGTAAAAAAATAGGTACTCCAGAGCCCTTCCATGCATCAAAAAAATATGTGGCAATAGTGTTAATTCTACCCGGATTATCTACAGTATTGGTACAATGGCATGCAACTACAGCTATAATGGCAAAAGCCTTTAAGAGCCAGAATTTCTCACTGGTTTCACTGTCTACCTTTGGATAAGTCATTATCACCATATCTCCTCATATAATTCTATATATTCTTCGAAGGCCACATTCTTGTCGTAAAAATTCTGAACCGACGTCTTTTTCCCTTCATACTTCACAATCAGCTCTACCACTCTTTTTAAATCACCCTGATCAGCAACCTGTTCTTCAGGTACACTTTCCACACTTCCACCAGTCCTATAAGTGATTACAGGAGTTCCACAAGCCTGCGCCTCAAGATTTACCGTGGGATAATTATCCTCATAGGTTAGATTCAAAAATATATCTGCTGCAGTATATATCTCTGCAAGTTCCTTTACCGAATCCGTCCTTGTTATCCCAAGCATTCCATCCGGCAATATATTCTTATCTTCTTCACTTACTCCAACCAAAACTATCTCATATCTTCTATCAAGTAATTTTCTAAGTTCTATAAAGTCTACTAATCCCTTCTTCACTCCCCATGCACTGGCTACTCCCAGAACTATGATTTTGTTTTCCAGTTTATATTTTTCTCTAAAGCCCCCTTCAGTAGGCTTAAACATAGCCAAGTCTATTCCATTATTTATAACTCTAGTTTCATATTCCCGCAGAAATGATTCTTTAACAAGGTCAGAAAGCCAGTTAGATGGTGTTACAATGACCATATTATCAACACCTTGGAAGGCTTTCTTTTTGTTTCTGTAATTATTCCTACTGTTGTCAAGTAATATACTTGCAGGATATTCCTTTTTCTGAGGACATTTATGGCATTCTGTCTTCCAATTATAACATTTACATAAGTCAAAGTGAGCACAATGACCGGTAAAAAGCCCAACAGTCATGTGACATCCATATAACCGGCTTTTTTTATACTCTTTTTAGAAACTTAAATAATAATTCAACATTTATATAATAGCTTTATGAAGATTGTGAAGATGAATGATATCAGGCGCAAACTCTCTTACCCATTCTAAAAAAACTTAAGAGTGGCCTTTTTGCTTCCAAATCCAGCATTGTCAAAAAGTCTTGCTTCAAGTGCATGAAGCCTTACATCCCATTCATTTCCAATTCTGACAGCATAGCCTTTGTACTTTTTCAGGTATTTCTTCTCTTCCGTAGGCAATCTTTACCATATGACCCTTCTCTGTCAGCATATCCGCAAGGTCAGTAGCTATTCTACCTGTACTTTTTATCCCACAGACCGAGTTAATCATAAGAACCTTCATAGCTACTCCTTTTTATAACAGTTGAATTTGCACATATCTCCATAATATTAAGACACAGCAAAAGTTTGATTGATTATATACTTTTGTTGTTATTTTTCTTTCCTAACCAAGTGTGGCTTATATCTGTCAAGCACCCTTAGTATATTGCTCATATTGTGGCTAATGGATTTACCATTCAATTTACTCTCACTTACTCCATCAATCAGCTTATTTGCCTTAAATCTTGTTGCTTCACTATTCTTATGCCCATCTTCTACTTTTTTACCCAGGTAAACTCTCTCAATGTCCTTACAAAACCACACATATTCATAGTTATTAGCTTTGCAAAATTCCTGCGTTTTCTCTAGGAATTCTTTATCTACAGGATTACTGTCATAATCATCACAATCAAAGCAATAAATCACTTTTGTAACATTATTTGCAGAAGCTACACTATACTGAGATATCAGCGAGTTGACTTCCTTCTCCTTGGTCAAATATTTGTTTTTACCATCCATATAAACAGTGGATAGTTTTAAGTGTGCTGCTTCATATTTGTAAAACCTGTCTATCGTATCTTTAATATATATCCAGTCAGTTTTACTTTTCTTATTGCTCTCAACAACAAACACTAATTGTAACCCCACTACTAGCCATCCTCCACATTCAAATCATACATAAAGTTTCACAAAATCCGTCTCTGTAGCATCATTCTCCCCTATCGAGTCAAATATACCTATAAAATCAATAGAATCCACATTAAACGGTGAGCCCTCTATCATACCATTTCTGTATAGTTTTGAAGGCGAATAGTTGCCATTGGTTGTCCAAGGATAAATCTTATGGTCTATAGACAAAAAGTCTATGGACTTTTTATTCCTCTTTAACACATCCATAGGCCCGACATTATGTGTTGTAAAGCAAAGCTGCCCTTTACCATACTCCATAAGATATTCTAGTAAAGCACATAAGTACACATCATGCAGGTTTGAGTCAAATTCATCTATAAATACAATCCCACCTCTTACCATAAACTGTAAATAGTCAAACAGCCTTATTAGTTTCTTTACTCCGGTACTCTCAAATTCCGTGTGGACTACGTAATCTCCATAAACCATATTCAAATTGCAGACATAATTGTCTCCATCTTCTTTTCTATCGATACTTATATCAGTCAAGTCAGGCTTGAAGATTTTTATAAACTCTTTTAGCCTTTTTACTTTCTTTTCATAGCGTGTATATATTGGCTTTGCAATCAAATCTGTACCGCCAGATATTGCATCAATCGAAGAACGATTCAATCTTACAGCGCCTTTACGCAAAGAATCAATATATGTGTCATCATTATCTGTTTCCATAGTGTACATTAGCATATTTTTAAGAAGGTAATCTATGTGGTTGTCAGACTGATCCATATATACTTTCATTCTTATCCCTAAATTAATCAGCAAAAGCACTCCATCAAGTGAAATGATATTGTTTATCTGCTCTTCATAAGGGTACATCTTATCCAAAAAGACAGATGATACAGCAGACATTGATAGCAGATTCAAGGTATGCTGTATAAAAAGTATTCTTTAACTCTTCATCATTTTTTTATATCAATGTAATCAATTATACCATTTTTTTAACTTCTATTAGACTATTAAAGTCATCCTTTTTAGAAGTTGCAAGTCTATAAGATAGTTTTTTTCTGAACTAATGGCATATTTATCAGTAACGGTCTTTTTAAGTAATATTTCGTACCTATAAAGATAGGTCTTTTCTTTATATTCAGCCAGAAAAATCTGCACTGATAAATAGCTCCTTCGATTTCTTATTGATAATCGCATCTAAGTTTTTTTCTGCACCATAGGATTGTTAAGATAACCATCATCAAGCAGAAGGTTTCTAAGTATATCTACGGATGCCACTATTCCTGACTTACCTGAACCATTGATTCCATATATGCCTTTAATATTATATTCTTTAGTGTCTAAAGGCATTGTTATCGTCTTTTTGTAGAAGGAAAGCGATACCTCTTCTTCTAAGGTCTTAATCCCTTTCACTCTATAATTAACTAAAAATATATGCTTCATAACTTACTCCTCCTATAAGGAGATTATAATATGTTTTGAGAGTAAATTAAATACATTTTGTATTTTTATTTCCTCCACACCATCTTATTCACAACTCCTGCTCCCCCTATTAAACCTATGCTACTTCTAGGAACTTATACAGTTCTTCCGCACCATAATCAATTTCTTTTTTTCGCAAAGATGCAATGAGGAATTCATTCTGCTCCAAATACATCCCAGAATCTGTATCCATTAACAGGTCAAACATTTCCATTTGCATAAATTTAGCGTAGGCTTCATCCGCACTAAGCCCTAATTTAGTCATGATAAATTTAGTTATATTTACCACGCATAGGCCTTTAATTGTTTCAATTTTGTTCTCAGACATGAAATCAACTCCAATCTATTTCTTTCATAGATTTTATCAATCTATCAGCCACTTCTTGCTTGCCAATAAAATACTGAACTCCTAAGTTCTCCGGCTCTAAATTATTTAACAGTATATTTTTAGCTTCATACGATCCAACTTTCCCATAAAGCCCATCCCAATACGCTCTTAAACAAATCATTGTATCATCGTCAGCAGTTGGTCCAATTACTAAATCATAGTTATGAGGTGTGTTTCCATCTTCTCGGCACCACAGAATAAAATCCAGCCATTCTTGATCTGGTATCAAAAACTTCTTAATGCTAAGTGTTCTTAAATAATTCTCATCTAATTCTACTTCATACAAATGCTCTTTAACATCATTAGTACTCTTATTTCTGTTACGACGCAGCATTTCTTTGTATTTCTTATGCATCATGCCTATAGCCTGTTTTTTAGATGTTGCTATATAGAAGCCTTTTCCAAAATCTTTCCGTCCTCTTCCCTTCGTCACATCAACTTGCTTTTATTTCAGAGACAGTTCCATGATAAAGGATATATTCACAATCAGCTTGCAACATAGTTATCTATCTCCTCCACCATTTCTTCTTCTGTAAGACTATCGAAAATGTCCGGGCATTCCGCAATATAATTTAGTATTTCATACTTTTTGTCCAGCTTTTCAAAGTCTCCCTTTGTCATCTTATGAGTCTTCATATAATTGGTTGACGCAAGATACATAAGAAATATGCTGTTATTCAATCTTTTCTCTGACATTCGCATATCTCCTTCATTCTAGTTCTATTCTACCTAATTTTTTCTCTGTTTGTCCAAAAACTTTACCTTTCACTCATTTCCCCATTAAAGTTACCCCTACTTCCTCCACACCATCTTATTTACAACCCCGGTATACCCCTGTATTATCCTTACCACCTTATCGCTTACATTCTCATCCATATAGTCCGGTGTAGGGAGGCCGTAGTCGCCGTTTAGCTTCAGGTTTACAGCTGTGTCTGCTGCCTGCAAGAGGCTCTTTTCATCTATGCCTGCAAGGATGAAGTCTCCTTTGTCAAGAGCTTCAGGTCTTTCGGTAGAAGTTCTTATGCAGACTGCCGGGAAGGGACTGCCCTCATTTATGTAGAAAGAGCTCTCCTCAGGGAGGGTGCTGCTGTCTGATACCACCAAAAAAATGCAGACATCTGTAGCTTATTGTAGTCGTGAAAGCCTAAAGGCTCCTGGCGGATAACCCTGCTGTCAAGCTTAAAGCCTGATTCTTCAAGGCGTTTCCTGCTCCTTGGGTGGCAGGAGTAAAGCACAGGCATATCGTATTTTTCTGCCAGCTTATTTACTGCGGTAAAAAGGGAGGTGAAATTCTCCTCAGTGTCTATGTTCTCTTCTCTGTGAGCAGATAAAAGGATGTATTTGCCCTCTTTTTAGATTAAGCCTGGTAAGTACATCACTTGCCTTAATTTCGGCAAGATTGGCTCTTAGCACCCTCAGCCATAGGGGAGCCAGTCACATAGGTTCTCTCCTTTGGAAGACCGCATTCCGCAAGGTATCTCCTCGCATGCTCAGAATAAGCCAGATTCACATCTGATATTATATCCACTATCCTGCGGTTTGTCTCCTCAGGCAGGCACTCATCCTTACATCTGTTGCCCGCTTCCATATGAAATATAGGTATGTGAAGCCTCTTGGCTGATATAGCAGAGAGACAGCTGTTGGTATCACCAAGTATAAGCAGGGCATCCGGCTTAAGGCTTACCATCAGCTTATATGAAGCAGCTATAATATTGCCAACCGTCTCTCCAAGGTCCGCTCCTACCGCATCCATATATACTTCAGCATCTTTAAGCTTTAAGTCCTTAAAAAAGATACCATTTAAGTTATAATCATAGTTCTGGCCTGTATGGGCTAAGATACAGTCAAAATACAGCCTGCACTTCTTTATAACCTCTGAAAGCCTTATTATATCAGGTCTTGTGCCAACTATTATGAGTAATTTCAATTTACCGTTATTTACAAAACTCACATCCGTGTAATCTGTCTTCATCTTCATACCTCGTTGTTTCAAAGATTCATTTTTATTACCATTCATTACTTATTATCCTGCCAACCGCTCGTTTTTTTCACACCCATCATTCGTTTTCCAGGTAATAAACCGCTTAAATTTACTGGTTTTTTTCATCAATCCATCATTTGTTATTGCTTTATCACTCTTTAATTATCCACTTCCACCTTCTCAAAAAAGGTGTCAGGTCTGTTCTTATCAAAGCTCTCATTGGCCCACATAAGCGTAATCAAATCCTCTGTATCTGAGAGATTGATGATGTTATGTGTATATCCCAGCAGCATGTGTACTGCCTCAATCTTCTCTCCGCTTACATAAAACTCCAAAATCTCATCCGTTCCTATCTTTCTCTCCTGTATGAGAGCCTTGCCGGACACCACTATAAAGAATTCCCACTTGGTATTGTGCCAGTGTTCTCCCTTTGTTATACCGGGCTTGCTTATATTTACCGAGAACTGCCCGCAGGAGGTGGTCTTAAGAAGCTCTGTGAAGCTGCCTCTGTTGTCCACATTCATCTTAAGCGGAAAGCTTGCCTTTTCTTTTGGTAAATATGATAAATATGTGGAATAGAGCTTCTTTTGCAAAGCTTCCCGCTGGTATCTCAGGCATTATAAGGCTCTCAGGCTGAGTCTTAAATTCCTCTAAAGTATCAGCTATTTCCCCAAGAGTCACCTTATGAGTCACAGGAATGTAGGCATACCTGCCATCTTTCTCTCCTTTTGCCTCTACTCCCTCATATTCGCAGTATTGTGCCTTCCCTTCAAGCGCATCCAGTAGACCTTCTACAAGATCATCTATGTACAAGAGCTCGAGCACAGTATTTCTGTCATTTATCGTAAGAGGCAGGTCATTGGCTGTATTATAGCAAAAGGTGGCGACTGCTGAGTTATAATTTGGTCTGCACCACTTACCAAAGAGGTTTGGGAACCTGTATACCAGCGCCTTTGCCCCAGTTTCCCTGCTATAGTCAAAGAAAAGCTTCTCACCTGCAAGCTTAGACTTGCCGTATTCTGAAGTCTGAAATCTCCCTGCGAGTGTTGCCTGCACTGAAGAAGATAGCATTACAGGGCAGGTATTTTTTTATATTTTTTTAAGCGCTTCTAAGAGCTCTGAGGCAAATCCGAAGTTACCCTTCATAAACTCCCCATCATCCTTAGGGCGGTTCACTCCTGCCAGATTAAATACAAAGTCAGCCCTCTCACAATAGTAAAAGAGCTGTTCCTTGTCTGATTCTACATCATATTCATATATTTCATCTATCTTAAGTTCAGGTCTTGTGGTATTTTTTTCCCGTCTTTTATACACCTAAGATTCTCCACAAGATTCTTTCCTACAAAAGCCTTTTTGCACCTGTAATTAGTATATTCATATCTTAATCCAATCCTATTCTCTGCCTTATTCAGACATTTTACCAGCCCATACCACTATTTTCGTAATCTGTGTATCAAAAGTATTTGACACACATTGATACTGGATTGCTACAGCTACGCTTAGCAGGGTCCTTACAAAAATATTCGTAATTCGCTCATTTTTTGCAAAAATGGCTACTTCTCAAGCTCTTCCCTTATATAGCTAAGCTCCATAAGCTTTGCCTTTACTTCCTCCACATCAAGGAGCTCGGTATTGTTGGAGTTAAACTCAGTTAGCTTGGCTCTTTCAATATTTCCCTGTGTGAAATATTTGTCATAGTTGAGATTTCTGCTGTCACAAGGCACCCTGTAGAACTTGCCAAGGTCGATAGCTCTTTCGCACTCCTCATTGGTGAGCAGGGTTTCATACATCTTCTCACCATGTCTTATTCCTATCTGTCTGATAGCGCTCTTATCGCCGTTAAACAAATCGCAAACTGCCTCCGCCTGAACCTTTATAGTGCAGGCAGGAGCCTTCTGCACCAGTATATCTCCTGTTTCCCCATGTTCAAATGCAAAGAGAACGAGGTCAACTGCCTCCTCGAGTGACATTATAAATCTGGTCATAGTAGGCTCTGTGACTGTAATAGGGTTTCCTGCCCTTATCTGGTCTATCCAAAGAGGGATAACCGAACCACGTGAACACATAACATTGCCGTATCTCGTACAGCATATCTTGGTCTTTGACTGGTCAACGGTACGTGACTTCGCCACTATTACCTTCTCCATCATAGCCTTACTTGTACCCATGGCGTTTACAGGATAGGGTCGCCTTTATCTGTGGAAAGGCAGATTATGCTCTTTACTCCTGCTTCTATGGGTCGCATTTAGCACATTCTCAGTGCCAAGTACGTTGGTCTTAACCGCCTCTATAGGGAAGAACTCACAGGAAGGCACCTGCTTAAGTGCCGCCGCGTGGAAGATATAGTCGACTCCGTTCATAGCATTTTTTACGGAATTGATATCCCTCACATCTCCTATGTAGAACTTAATCTTTTCAGCCACCTCAGGCATCTTCGCCTGATACTCATGCCTCATATCATCCTGTTTCTTCTCATCCCTTGAGAATATTCTTATCTCTCCGATATCAGTAGAAAGAAATCTGTCCATAACCGCGTGTCCAAATGAACCTGTTCCACCTGTGATAAGCAGGGTTTTTCCTGTAAATATGCCCATGATAATTGCCTTTCTGTATGCTAATATATTTATAGTTATTGCTCGATACATAGTATATCCCTTTGACACCTGTATCATAATATGCTATAGTTATGGAGAAGAGAGTATCCACGTATATGGTACTCCCTAAGCTTAGTGTTAAAGTCCTATAGGACTCACCTCGCTTGCTTGCGACAAGCAGGTAGCTTACTTTCTCTTATCGAGAAAAGTAAAAATGGCGATAAGAAAACCGCCGAAGGATATTAGCAGACCTAATATCCCTATGAAAACCATGATGATTTCATAAGCAGTCATCAGCACCACCTCCCTTCGTATGATTCCGATTGCTCGGTTTATACTTAGGGAGTTTCCTTTTTGTCGCAGATACTCTCCACAAAAACATTTTAACATAGCAAGCTGACATTTTCAATAAAATTAAGTCTTTATATATCGCAAAATCGTGATTTCATGCACTTTTCCTATTGAAGTTACAAAAAAAATGTGTAATAATTAAACTGAGTGTATACAAAATACAGCAACTGCTTTTGATATTAAATCTTAAGTATAATATGATACAAGTGCCAAGTACTTTTGACACCAACATTTTAACATAAATATAAGAGGTACGAATATGGGACTCACACATATATATGTCGCAAGTGCGGTAGGTATAGCGCTGGTTATATCTATCATGTCCTGCAATCAGTCGATACTAAAGAGCGACAAGGTCGACTACAACATGCTTGGATACATGCTGATGATAGTGGGTGTATCCTGCTTTTTTGATGCTGTAGTTTTTACCGCAGACGGCAGACCCGGCGCACTTTGTAGGATAGCTAATATAGTCGGTAATACTGTCTCGTACATGACAACCATATCTCTGTGCCTGCTTTGGAATATTTTTTTGTAATCTTCCACCTGTATGGCAATACATCAAGGTCCAGGAAATGGTCGGGAATAATCTCCATACCTGCTGTTATCCTTTTCATTAGTGCCATTATCAACTTGTTCTATCCTATAGTTTTTGTCATAGATGAAAACAACGTGTATAAGAGGACGCCTTTTTCCTATGTTTATGTCCTCATATCTTTTTGCTACATCCTGTACAGCGCGTACATCCATACTTCGTTTAAGAATAAAAAAAGTGTGAGATTCTTTCCGATCTGGGTGTTTTTGTTTCCTGTCTTTATAGGCTTTATTGTGCAGATTCTTTTCTATGGGCTTGCTACAGGCTGGGTAGGTGCTGCTATAGGGCTTTCCAGTGCCTTTATGAGCATACAAAAGGAAAGTGCCTTTATTGACAACCTCACAGGGCTTCTAAATAGAACCTACCTCTTTAGCAGCAGGCTTTATGAATCTATGCATGGCGGCATGATGCTTGACATCAACCGTTTTAAGTCAATCAACGACACCTTCGGCCACGACATAGGGGATATTGCCCTCAAAGAAGTTGCAAACGTCCTGTCTGAGGCTACAAGCGAGCATGGAGTTGCCATCAGATACGCAGGGGACGAGTTCCTTATCTTTGTGGCAGAAGCAGACAATGTGGTATTGTTAGAGATCAAAGATAAGATAATACAGGAGCTTAGCAAGCTCAACCGTCAACATGACAGAAAGTATCAGTTGTCTCTTTCTTTTGGAATTGGTTTGTATGACCCATCTTCTGAGAGCTTTGATGAATTTGTAAAGAAGCTTGATACGAATATGTATTATGACAAAGAGCAGTACTACCGAAGCCACGAGAGGCTTAGCAGAAGAAAGTCAGAGAGAACGGGAACCAACGTATTTATATAACTTGAATTTTTGTCTAGATGTGTGTTACAATTACGGAGAAGAGAGTATCCATTACTAAATGAATGCTCCCTAAGATTTTTGTAGAATCTAAGTTGATACTACTTATCTCGTACGGGCAACGAGATATGTAATCTTACTTTCTCTTACTGAGATAAGTGAGAATGGCGATTAACAAACCGCCGAAGGATATTAGCAAAGCTATTATCCCTATGAAAATCGTTATGATTTCATAAGCAGTCATTAGCACCACCTCCCTTCGTATTATTCCGTGTAAACGGTTTATACTTAGGGAGTTTTTTTCATCTCGTTCCTGATACTCTCCAGTAACAATATTAACATACTTAACGGGTAATATCAATAATTGTACATTTTATATTTTATGGAGTTTTAAAATGCCCCATAATTATCTCGTAGCTTTTTCTCCACCGTATAATTCTCAAGTAAATATCTATATCCATTCTTACCTAGGCGGAGTCTAAGTGCTTTATCCGTAAGCTTACTTACATTTAAGACAAAGTTTTCCACATTATCGCTTACAGAGCTAAGCCCGAAGTCATTGTCTACCGCAATCCTTCCGATATCAGTATGTTTATCGGTGCAGACAAGGACTGGGATACCTTCTTTAAGGTAGGATAATAGCCTTGACGGAAAGTTTGGTATGCTAAATCTATGGTCAAGAAATATCATGCCTACATCAGATACCCTTGCAAGCCTGTCGTAGTCTGCCTTAGGCAGGGATTTAATCAGGCTTAGGTTCTTAGGCTTATATTCCTGTATAAAAGTCTCTAGCTTTCCGTATTCGGTTCCGTCACCACAGACTACAAAGTAAGCCTCCTCTACTTTAGAAGCCTTCTTAATACACTCTATTATGAATGGTATATCCTGAGGCTTGCCAAGATTGCCTCCATACAGAAATATGGTCTTATCAGCAGAGATACCATATTTAGCAAACAGCTTTTCTTTGTCATTTTCCCTTGATTTATCGATGCTCCCGGCACTTAAAGCTTCACTTATATCTGCCTCAACCTTTATAGAATTGGGGCAGACTTCCACCCTGTTACTGTCGATTTCATTATGCTTAAGCAGGTAGTCTACATTGGCAGGTGACATACAGCCTATGTAGTCAGATATTTCATAGAGCTTTTTTTCTTTGCTTCTAAATAGTGCCTTCGCCATAAAGGGCTTAAGTATCCCTATATCCACAGCATTTTGTGGGAAGATATCCTTTAGCAAAAGATAGGACGCTGCTCCCGTACTCTTTTTTATCTTCTCAACTACAGCAGCAATGCTGATAGGAGGGGTAGAGTAGAGTATTAGGTCAAACTTTGTCCCTGAAAAATACTTATCTATAGCCCTTAAGTACTGTGATGCAAGCCTCATCTGGGAGATACCCTTTTCAAGCATCCCCACTCCAAAGAGGTTTCCTGTTCTACACCTTACAAGGTTTATGTTCGGGGCACTTATAACCTCTTCCTCTCCCGCCTCCTTCTTCTCAAGCGTCGATATTATGGAGACTTTATGTCCTTTTTTTCTGCAAAAGCATTTCATCAAATCCATATATATCCCCTCATCTGAGGGAGAGTATATTTTCATAAGAGTTAGAAACAATATCTGCATGTTATTTACCTTTTCTAATGTCGTAAAATGCCCTTACATCACCCATCTTTATCTTCCTTGCAGGATTGCCCACTACCATTACCCTGTCATCTACATCCTTTATAACCACAGAGCCCATGCCTACTACAGAGCCGTCACCAATGCTTACTCCCTGCTTAACAGAGGCATTTAATCCGATGAAAGAATTCTCACCAAGGCTTGAACCACCGCCCATAGCCACGAAGCTGGAAACTACTGAGTTCCTTCCGACACTGCACTCGTGATCAATCGTCGCAAGGGGCTGTATGAGTACATTTTTCCTGTAAATGAGTCTTCACCGAGATAAAGGCATTTGAGCCTACCATCACCCCTTCTTCAAGCCTTGCACTGGCTGCGATGACCGCCGATGGGTGGATGAGGGTAGCAAAAGCTATATCCTGCCTCTTTTACCTTCTTGTATATCTTATCCCTCACTACAGGCTCCCCTATACCTGTCATAAACTCAATCTCTGATGCTTTGTATTTGCTTTTTGCCTCGTTGAAGGTGATAATCTTCTCTCCGTCTGTCTTTTCGGTGGCATCATCAATAAATATGACCTTTTCCCACCTGTTCTCCTTTTCGTTAATCACCCTTGCTAGCTCTTCTACCTCGAGCCCGTGTCCGCCGTATCCATATATTCCAAGTACCATATCCCCTCCTTATAGTGCTTATTTTAGCCACAAATCTCCTACAGCATCTGAAGGCATCCTGAAGTCCCCTCTAGGAGACAGTGTTACTGAGCCTACCTTTGGTCCGTCAGGAAGACAGGACCTCTTGTACTGCTGAGCGAAGAATCTGCGGTAAAAGCTCTTTAGCCACTTTTCTATCTCTTCTTTTGTGTACTCGTCCGCAAATGTAAGACAGGCTATTCTATATAGCTTGTCAGGCTCCATTCCCCATCTTACCATGTTGTAGAGGAAGAAGTCATTTAATTCATAAGGACCCACTATATCCTCTGTCTTCTGCTCGGTCTCACCGTCATCATTGGTTGGAAGAAGCTCAGGGCTTACAGGTGTTTCAACTATGTCGGTAAGTACATCTGACAGTTCCTTCTTTCCTTCTTCAAGAGCACGTTCAGCAGCATGTCTTACTAACTGCCTTACAAGCGTCTTAGGAATGGATGCATTTACACCGTACATAGACATATGGTCTCCATTGTAGGTAGCAAAGCCAAGTGCCAGCTCGCTCATGTCGCCTGTTCCTATAACGAGGCCTCCGTACTCATTGGCCAGGTCCATAAGTACCTGTGTACGCTCACGAGCCTGTGCATTTTCAAAGGTTACATTGTGGTCATTTACATCGTGGCCTATGTCCTTTAAGTGGGAAAGCACCGACTCTTTTATGTTTATTTCACGAAGTGTGATGCCCAGTTCCTTTGCAAGCTTTATGGCATTGTGGTAGGTCCTTCCTGTAGTCCCAAAGCAAGGCATGGTTACTGCTATCACATTCTCCCTGCTAATACCTAACATATCCATAGTCCCTACATATAACAATGGCGAGCAAGTGTCGAGTCAAGTCCTCCGGAGAGGCCAACTATAGCGTATTTACATCCTGTATGAGCCATTCTCTTCTTAAGTCCAAGTGCCTGGATGGTAATAACATCCTCTGAACTGCTGTCTCTTTCTTCTTTACACTCCGGTATGAAGGGAGACTTTGGAAAGGTTCTAAGAAGAGGTGTCTCTATGAGCCTCTTCTCGGACTTACCTTCACTGTTTTTCTCCGTGGTATATACATTGTCGTAGGAGAAGTCTATAAAGTCATAGCTCTCCCAGCCCATGATTTCACAGGTATTCATCTTCCTTCTCTCATAGGCAAGCTTGTTAATGTCTATCTCTGTAATGATGGTGCCATTCTTAAATCTCGGCTTCTCTGCAAGGATGATGCCATCTTCACATATCAGGTTGTGGCCGCCAAACACTAGGTCTGTAGTGGATTCACCTTCTCCTGTTGTAGCATAGATGTAGCCGGCATTAAGCCTTGCTGACTGTCCCTGAACGAGATTTCTTCTATACTCCTGCTTACCCATAATCTCAGGGCTCGCTGAGAGGTTGGCTATAATGGTTGCACCTGCCATAGCGTGATGGTTGCTTGGAGGAATGACTACCCACAAGTCCTCACAGATTTCAGCAGCCACCTTTAGGTTCTTTATATCTTTATTTTCAAATATCAGCTTATTACCAAAGTATGTATAGCCTGAGCTGTTTTCTTCCCAGTCTAAGAGCCTGTTCTCACCTACACAGGGAGCAAAATGTCTTGCCTCATACAGCTCTGAGTAGTTAGGGATGAATCTCTTTGGCACCAAGCCTAGGAGTTCTCCGTCCTTAAATACTCTCTGCAACATTGTAAAGCTTCCCGTCAGTCTCAAATGGCAGTCCCACAAAGGTAAGCATATCAAGGCCTACACTTGCCTTAATTATCTCCTTAAGGGTATCAAGAGCCGCGCTTAAGAGCCTCTCCTGAAGAAAAAGCTCACCACAGGTGTAGCCTGTAATCGTAAGCTCTGGGAAGACCGCTATCTTTGCTCCCATCTCTGCACAATATTTCATTTCTTTAATTATGCTCTCTCCGTTAAAATTACAGTCTGCAACCCTTATATCAGGAGTAACTGCGGCAACCTTTACAAATCCATGTCTCATATCTATGTCACAAGTCCTTTCAATAATTATTTATATTATCTTTCTATTTTACCGCTTTTATGGCATTTTTACAATCACTAATAATTGTACAAAACACCAAATTGTACTGTTTCGTGCCATTAGACATATTTCCTTACCTGCTGCAGTGAGCCCACAAGTATGGTTTTTTATTGTACAGAAAATTTGTATGAATTTCCTGTTAAATAAAAAGCCCACCCCATTCACCAGCTTTGGCGAAGGAGTGGGAGGTCACCTGCTTAACTAAATAAGCAAGGTTTTGTTTTAGATTTCTTCTTCTTTACGCTTCTTAAAGGTAAAGCCTGCCATAAGTACAAGGCCAAGACCTGCTGCGTAATACCAAACCGTGGCAGCGCCACCGGTTCTAGGAAGAGCCTTCTTATGCTTAGCCTTAAATCCTGCTAAAGGAGTACCATCCTTTTCAAATACATACTCTTTTTCTCCGTTTGGCTTGGTCTTCTTTATAACTTTACCCTGAGGAGTTCCATCTTCACCAATAACCTCGAATTCATCAGGGCTGTTTGGCTCATTTGGATCAGGTGTATCATTTATAGGATATGAAGGAACGAGAGGTGTAGGATTAGGTGTAACCGGAATTACAGGTACCGGATTAGGTGTGTCCGGCGTTTTAGGGATGACCGGAACAGAAGGTACCGGATTCTCAGGTGCAGGAGGTGTCACCACACCAGGGGTTACAACTGCACCTGGGGTTGATACCGCTCCCGGAGTTACAACCGCGCTAGGAGTTAATACTGCACCAGGAGTTGTTATCGTACCTGGAGTTACAACTGCGCTAGGTGTTAATACTGCACCCGGGGTTACTACTGCACTTGGTGTCAATACTGCACCAGGAGTTGTTATCGTGCTAGGAGTTACAACTGCACTTGGAGTTACAACTGCACTTGGAGTCACAATTGCACTTGGGGTAATCACTGTAGGAGGAAGTTCTCCCTTCTTTTTGTTGATTACCTTAATCTCATTCTGCAAGAGTGTAGCCTTGCCTTCATAATCTCCGACCAACTCTACCTTAAAGCCGCTTTCAAGTTCAACAACCTTTATGTTATATGGTTCACTGTTTAGTACATACCCTTCCGGAGCCTTAGTCTCAACAAGCTCATAATATCCTGCTGAAAGCTCTTCTAGCTTGATAGCTCCATCGGTTCCTGTCTTAAATGTTCCAAGATTTACCTTAGCAGCGCTTCCGCTTACAATCTTCTTAAAGCTAAACTCTGCTCCGGAAAGTCTTGCTCCCTCTGCATCAGTCTTAACGATGTTGAGGCGCTGATATATCTTGTTTCTTATACGTGCAAATGCATTGGCAGTAACAGTGTGCTTAACACTTATACGGCTTCCCTTAAGAACAGAGTTCTCATAAAGGGCTACTGAGTTGCTAAGACCGTCTCCACGCTTTGTATCGTCTGCAAAATCTGTAATATAGGATATCTTATAGGTACTGTTTCTATCAGGTATTTTGACAACAAGCTGTCCTTCCTTTATGTCATAGGAGAATATCTTATCAAGGTTTTCTGTTATTTCTTTCTCTGCCACAAAATTGCCCTTTTCATCAAATGTACCCTTAGCTATCTTGTAGTTGTCACCTTCTAAGATGAGCTTATCACTGCCCTTTTCTTTTCTAAGAACAACGCCTGCACCAAGCTTGTCTACAAGCGACACCTCGGTGTTGTCACTGTCTTCGTACACTCTGTATGGTCTGTAAAATACATTCCAGTTGATAAAGCCCTGTTCATCTAAGTAGACCTTATCCGTGTCCTGCTGGCCGTCATAGTTCTTCCAGAGGTATCTGTTATCATAGTTTGCATATGCAAGACTCATATATACCTTCTGGTTCTGCCTTAGATTGGTTCCAAAGGTTGAATAACCCTCAAGACCCAGGTACGCATTGTTTCTGGCCATAAATCTCTCATTGATGTTTACATCCTTGAGTCTTAGCTTAACAAATATAGCGTAAGGAGCGTCAAGCTTGTCAAAGTTAATCTGAAGGGCAAGCTTCTCTTGGCCTCTTGTTATATACTCAGAGCTAATTCCCTTAGCCTTAAGTTCATCATCAGTAAGGTATTTACCATAAGCATTTACCTCTTCAATCTTAGATCCCACGTCACCTACAGTCTCACCAGGCTCTTTAACAGCAGGTGTTCCCTTGTAGATAACAAAGTATTTATCATTGGCAGGATTATCCTTGTCCTTGGCTATAGGAACAAGCATGAACCTGTCATCCGGCACAACTTCTCTTAATATGAACTTACCTACATCTCCATCTACGTCCTTTAATTCAGCTGCATTTACGCTGATTTTATACACTATGGACTTGGTCTTTCTATCAAAAGCTGTATCCTGGTTGTTGATAAGCTCATTTGCTGAGTTGATTACATCATCATTTACTGCCTCAGCATTAAAGTCTGCTAAGAATTTGTTAGCTGCAGTATAAGAAAGTGTCTGCTTTAGGAGCATCTTTCCGTAATGTCTGTACTCTGCCTTGTCAGAAAGTACAGGATGAGCTCCCTTGGTAAGAACAGCGTAGTTATCTACCTTACTGTCATCGCTCATAATTACTTCGCGGTCTGTCACCCTTGACTTAAACTTTACGATATTTACTTTATCATTTACAAGCTTTAACTTCAAGTACATGGCCTACTACCTTACCATCCTTAACAATCTCATACACATTGCTTGTAACGCCTTCTGTAGCTGATGTAAGAGGCTTGGCAAGATTTAACAGTCTCTGATGCTTTACCTTATCAGGCATTATATCCTTAAGCTTAGCACCACTGGCAAGAGCGGTAACCAAAGGCTCTCCTACCTTTCTTACAGAGTAGCCATTTCCTTCACTTACAACATCTCTGCTTACCTCAGTATTATTATCAAATATAAATACATCATAGAGGTTATATGTGCCAGGTGAACTAACTGCGTTTCTATCAACATTTATTACCCACTCAGGCTCATTTCCTACGAACTTTCCGACTTTTGAATTGAACTTAGCCTCCTCAAGAGATACATTACGATAGTCAGCTTCTTTTCTTATTGTACCATAAGGCTTGTCACCGACAGCTCTTGTGTATACATAAGCATGGAGCTTTACCTTGTTTTTAGAGTTATTGTTCCACCAGGCATAAGCATCATTATCAAAGATTGCAAGGTAGTTATCAGGCTCTATTGTGCTCTCTATTACAAGCTCTCTCTTTTCTTTTTACATTAGGTATGTTGAAGGTTAGCTTCTTGCCTGACTGTGTAGGTACTATTGTAGCAGGCTCACCTTTCCAGACTTTACCAACTGTATCCCAGGTTCTAATTGTTGCCTTTACAAATGTCTGTTCAAGCCTTCCTGTTCTGTCATTTTGTAATTCGTCTTCTACTACCATGTTGCCCAGGTCATATCCAGGCTCATTTAATGTAATTCTCCAGGTAATCTTCTTTCCTGTATTGTCAAGATCTCCCCTTTTTTCACCAAACTTTTTCACCTGAACAGTCGCTGTGTCATAGGTCGCACCTGACGAACTATTTGAATTCTCAGGGAATTTTACTACTCTTGCAGTATTCTGATAGGTAACAAATTTATCACCGGGCTTGTAAAATCCTACGGCATTTACCTTTGTACTTACAGTCGCAACTGCAACTCCAGGGTTAGCTGGATTTAAGTCGGAGGCCGTGAGCTTATACCTAAACATCTTTTCATTGATGTGGCTGTCAAGGTACTCCTCAAAGTCACCCACATTTTTTTGTTATTTATCCTAAGTGAGCCCGGTATATAATCACCACCGAGAGCAGGATGAATGGTAGGTCCTTCTACAAGGCTGAAGCCCTCAAGACTAATGTACTTTACAGGATTTGTGTCCTTGATGTATCTTTCAAACTTTATAGTCCAGTCAACTTTGCTGTTCTTAGGATCAAAAACACCTTCTTTTTTTGACCCTGACAGCACTGTCTATCTTACCTATTTCATATTCTTTTTCCTAATAGGGTTATCTTAAGTACATTTTTCTCAAAGTTTATTTTGCTTGCATCAGCTTTAAGCTCCATAGATGCTCCAATTCTGGCATCTTTTTGCTTAAATACCTTGTCATCTGTGTCTGAGAAGTCAAATCTTGCTATAAGCCTTCCCGCTGCATTCTTTGTAAAGATTGCATCACATACCTTTAGCTTGCTGTCATTATCTATTACAGGCACAACTGCTTTTATTGGTACCTCGTTTGCAAGCTTTTATGTTGTCTCCCAGGTCAAACTCTACAAAATCATTTTTCTTAATACGGTTTTCTGAGTCTTCCTCACCCTCAAATACGGCTGTAAAGCCGATATTTACCAGGATGTTCCTTGATAAGTCAATCAAAGATGAATCAGTGATAACATCTTCATAGTTGTTACCGCCGTTTTTCCCCTGCTTAAACTCGATAGACGTAGTTGGCACATCCTTTACCAGACTAGTCTTGTCACTTCCTGCCGCGAATACATTGCCTGGAAGCCTTACTCCTGTAAGGAACAGCGCTGCCGTAAGCACCAGTGCAAGTATAGCAGAACCATGTTTTTTCCACATAATTTTCTCCTTCTTCTTAGGCTCCAACTCCTTTTGAGCCATTCTTAGTTGATTGTTGTAAGGCGGATTGTCATCCTCCTTAGTTTCTCTAAAACATAATACTGTTGTACTTACATATTATATCGACATCCCTTCCTCCTCTCATAATAGACGAAACGAATATTTCGATAAAAAAACAATATTTTTGTCTTTAGATATTTATATCAACAAGTTATGTATTTTTGCAAGTAGAAAAAAATATGTAAATTTTTTTGCTTATTTTTTTGTAACTAATTTACGATTTTATGTATTTTTAATATTTTTTTCGCTAAAAAAAGAAAGAAAGACACTAATTTATAATGTCTTTCTTCCGATATATACTTATTAGCCTTCTTGTTCTTAGTCTTTTACCTCTTAGTCTTCTACTTCTTCAGCTATAAGCCTTGCCAGCTCATCAAGCTTATCTTCCTGTTCATCCTGGATGGCAGACTTGATAGTAAGTGTCTCTCCTATCTGTCTCATATCCTTTAGGCCATCTACCGCAGCCTTGATGGTCTTGCCGGCACTAGGTGCCCAGGAGCCATTCTCTATAATGGCATAAGCTCTGTTTCTTAAAGTGAGCTCCTTCATCTCAGTGAGCAGCTCATTCATCTTTGGATGAACTGACATATTGTAAGATACAGATGCGAATACAACCACACTGTACTTAAATATATCGCTGATATGAGATGAGTAGTGATGCGCAGAAACATCAACCACCTTCATGTTCACTATTCCACGCTCTGCAAGCTTAGTAGACAGTAGATGTGCAGCAAGCTCTGTATTGCCATACATTGAGGCATAGGCTATGAATACTCCGTTTTCTTCAGGAGTATAGGTGCTCCAGGTCTGGTATTTCTCAAGGAAGAAAGGTATGTCTTTCCTCCATACGGGACCGTGGAGAGGGCAGATATAGGCTATCTCAGCAGGGAGCTTCTTAAATACAGCCTGAACCTGTGCGCCGTATTTTCCTACTATATTGGCATAATATCTTCTTGCCTCATCCAAGAAGCTATTTCTATAGTCAAGCTCATCATTAAATATCCTTCCGTCAAGTGCCCCAAAGCTGCCAAAGGCGTCTGCGGAGAATAGTATCTTGTCTGTCTCGTCATAGGTAAACATAACCTCAGGCCAGTGAACCATAGGTGCCATAATGAACTTAAGGTTGTGCTTGCCTGTGGATATAGTGTCACCTTCGTTCACAAAGATAAAGTGCCCGCTCATATCCACGTGGTAGAACTGGGAAATAAGCCCCTCTGTCTTTTTGTTGCCTACTATCTTTAACTCAGGATAGAGGGAAATAAGCTGTGTAATAAGGGAACAATGGTCAGGCTCCATATGGTGGACTACAAGGTAGTCAAGCTTCCTGTTGTCAAGAAGTGAGGTAACATTGTCTATGAACTGCCTTCCTATTGCATAATCTACCGTATCAAACAGTACTGTCTTTTCATCGATTAAAAGATAAGAATTGTATGCCATTCCATCAGATAATGGGAAGCAGTTCTCAAATAGTGTGATTCTTCTGTCGCTGCCGCCAACATAGTATAAATCATCTGTAATCTGTCTGGTACACTTCATTAGGTTATCCCCTTTCGTAGCACTTTTGTTATTGTATTCAAATTGGGTGCCAAGTACTTTTGACACTCATATCATATTATACAGCAAAAACATGGGAAACTAAAGTCTAAGTTTAGTTTCTCATGTTTTTTATTTAATCCAAGCTAAGCATTGTATTTTGAACTCTCTTTAAGCCTGGTGAGGGCTCTTGCAAGCGATGCCTGGCTCATCCTGTGTTCCTGTATGCTCTGCTTCTGCCTTAGCTGTTCCTTCGCTCTCTCAAGCGCGTCTCCCGCTCTCTTTGAGTCTATTTCATCAGGTAGCTCAGCAGTGTCAACAAGCATTATGGCTCTGTTGTGGAATATCTGAACCATGCCGCTTCCGACCACCACATAGGTAACAGTTCCGTCTTCCTCAACTATATGAGCCTCACCTATGTCTACAGCCAGCACCATATCCTCGTGATGCGCCTGTATGGCTCTTAGTCCGTCACTCTGTGGGATGACCAAGGTCTGGCACTGTCCTTCAAAGAAGATTCTGTCACTTGCATATACTTTAAGATAAAATGTTCTATTTGCCACTTATACGGCCTCCTGCTCCATAGCTTCGGCTTTTGCCTTAACTTCATCAATTGTTCCTACGTTGAAGAAAGCTCCTTCAGGATATTCATCCATTTCACCATCTATTATAGCCTTAAAGCCTTTTATTGTCTCAGCAAGAGGAACATACTTACCCTGAACGCCTGTAAATGTCTCTGCCACAAAGAAAGGCTGTGAAAGGAAACGCTGTATCTTTCTTGCTCTGTTAACTGTCTGTTTGTCAGCCTCTGAGAGCTCTTCCATACCAAGGATGGCGATTATATCCTGAAGCTCTCTATACTTCTGAAGCATCTCCTGTACTTTTCTTGCTGTATTATAATGCTCCTCCTACTACATCCGCCTCAAGGACACGGGAGGAGGACTCGAGAGGGTCTACGGCAGGATATATACCCTGCTCAACTATCTTTCTTGAAAGAACAGTGGTTGCATCAAGATGTGTAAATGTAGTTGCAGGAGCAGGATCTGTGATATCATCCGCAGGCACATATACTGCCTGAACAGAAGTAACTGAGCCTGACTTGGTAGAAGCAATTCTCTCCTGAAGCTCACCTACATCAGTTGCAAGAGTTGGCTGATAACCAACCGCTGAAGGCATACGGCCAAGAAGTGCCGATACCTCAGAGCCGGCCTGTACATAACGGAAGATGTTGTCGATGAAAAGAAGCACGTCAGCATTTTTCTCATCTCTAAAATACTCCGCCATAGTAAGCCCTGTCTCAGCAACCCTCATTCTGGCTCCCGGTGGCTCGTTCATCTGGCCAAATACCAGGGCAGTCTTAGCTATAACGCCTGACTCCTTCATTTCTGTCCAAAGGTCATTTCCTTCTCTTGAACGCTCACCTACACCTGTAAATATAGAATATCCACCGTGCTCTGTAGCTATATTTCTTATAAGCTCCTGAATAAGTACTGTCTTACCTACACCTGCACCGCCGAACAGACCTATCTTTCCACCCTTTGCATAAGGTGCAAGGAGGTCAATAACCTTGATGCCTGTCTCAAGTATCTCTACCGCAGGACTCTGCTCGTCAAACTTAGGCGGTTCTCTGTGTATAGTCCAGTGCTCTTCATTTTCAAGACTTGCTCCTCCGTCGATTGTATCGCCGAATACGTTGAAGAGCCTGCCAAGTGTAGCCTCTCCTACAGGGACCTTGATACCGTCACCTGTAGCCACTACCTCCATGTCTCTGCTAAGTCCTTCTGAGGCTGTGAGCATGATACATCTGACTATGTTCCCACCCTGGTGTGAAGAAACCTCCATAAGACACTTTTTACCATGGTTATCTACGTATAGAGCATCTTTAATCTTTGGTACGTCTTCATCCGGAAACAGGACGTCTACAACCGGTCCCATTACCTGTATTATCTTACCATTCTTCATTCTCATTTCCTCAAATGCTGTGCCTTAGCACCCGCTACAACTTCGGTTATTTCCTGAGTTATCATGACCTGCCTTACACGATTGTATTGTATTGATAAATCTCTTATTATGTCATCCGCATTGTCATTTGCTGCCTGCATCGCCATCATTCTCGCATTCTGCTCTGAACAAAATGACTCTACAAGCGCTCCGTATACAAAGCCTACCAGATAGTTCGGTATAACTGTATCAAGCACTTCCTTTGGTGAAGGGAGCATGGTTATGTCCTGCTCAGTGATAAAGCCCGCAGGGATGTTACCCATAATCTTTTTTTCTTGTCAAGAGGTAAAAGCGGTACTACCTCAGCCTGTGTGACCATGCTGTTTACCATTCTGGTGTAGACTATGGTTATCTCGTCTAGCTCTCCTGCCTGGTACTTGTCTACGACAGCACCGATTATCTTACGTGCTCTGTGCAAAGACGGATTCTGAGTGGTATAACGGAAATGTGCATCTATCTCCATTCCCTTATTCATAAAATAACTTCTTCCAAGCTCTCCTACAACAAACAGGGAGTGAATCCCCGGCTCACTAAGCCACTTCTCGGTACACTTTATTACGTTGTGGTTATATGCTCCCGCGAGTCCCTTGTCTGCAGTAACTATGATGAGGCCTCTCCTCCTCTTTTCAGGAGGTATCTCGTCAAGATTCTTAAGGAAGACATGGTGCATATCCGGCATGTGCCTTAAGAGTCTTGCGATTGCCATCTGGAGATTGTAAAAATACGGCTCGGTATCCCCCAGATTCTTCTTGGCTTTTCTAAGCTTCGTGGAGGATATGAGGTACATAGCCTTGGTTATCTTAGCCGTATCTTTAACGCTTGAGATTCTATTTTTTATCTCTCTTGCATTAGCCATATTTATTTACCCTCTTTTGCGCCAAGATAAAAAGTTACGGAACTGTGTAGCGACATCTACTATACGCTGTGTAAGATCCTCTGAAAGCGTCTTCTGATTCTCGATTTCTCTGATAATCTCAGGATGATGTGCCTCAAAAATAATCAAGCATCTGCATCTGGAAGTCCTTTATCTGCTCATTTTCAACAAGCATCATGACCTTCTTTGTAGCCACAACAAGCGTGATGACCTGTTCGTGGAGTGAAAGCGGTCTGCAGAGAGGCTGCTTAAGAAGCTCCATAAGGCCTTTACCGTAGGTAAGCTGATTCTTGGTTACCTGGTCAAGGTCAGATGAAAACTGTGTAAATACTTCCATCTCACGGTACTGTGCCAGGTCAATTCTTATAGATCCTGATGCCTTCTTCATAGCCTTACTCTGAGTCGCACCACCTACACGGGATACGGAAAGACCTACGTTGACCGCAGGACGCTGGCCTGAGAAGAAAAGGCTGCTCTCTAAGAATATCTGTCCATCTGTGATGGAGATTACATTGGTAGGGATGTAGGCAGATACGTCTCCTGCCTGTGTTTCTATGATTGGGAGTGCTGTAATCGAACCTCCACCCGCCTCATCGGAGAGGCGCCTGCTTCTCTCAAGAAGTCTTGAATGAAGGTAGAATACATCTCCAGGATATGCCTCACGTCCCGGTGAACGCTCAAGGAGCAGGGACAAGGCTCTGTATGCAACAGCATGCTTACTAAGGTCATCATACACAATGAGTACATCTTTGCCCTTGTACATAAAGTACTCAGCCATAGAGGTAGCTGCGTAAGGGGCAATGTACTGAAGTGCAGATGAGTCTGAAGCTGTTGCAGCCATAATAATAGTGTATGGAAGTGCTCCGTGTTTATCTAAGGTATTAACTAATTTTGCAACTGTAGAAGCCTTCTGGCCTATGGCTACATAGACACAGATAACTCCCTTGTCTTTTTGGTTTATGATAGTATCTACTGCTATGGCAGTCTTACCTGTCTGCCTGTCACCGATTATAAGCTCTCTCTGTCCCCTTCCTATAGGGAACATAGAGTCGATTGCAAGTATACCGGTCTCAAGCGGTACAGATACCGACTTTCTATCAATTATACCCGGTGCTTCATGTTCTACAGGCCTAAAGTCTGATGCGATGATATCTCCGCCACCGTCAATAGGAGTGCCGAGTGCGTCTACAACTCTGCCGAGGAAGCCTTCACCTACAGGTACACCTGTCTTTTTGCCTGTGCGATTGACTCTGTCTCCCTCTGCTACTGTGTCCGCTTTGTTGAAAAGGATACATCCTATGCTGTCAGACTTGATATCCTGCACCATACCTTTGGCACCTGATTCAAACTCTATAATCTCGCCGTACATAGCGTGATCGATGCCCTGAATCTTGGCGATACCATCACCTACAGCTACGACAAAGCCCACTTCCTGCTCTTTAGTATTAGGGCGTGAAGCTCTCTATCTTTGCTTTTTTTAGCTTTGAGAGTCTGTCTTTTTGCAATTTAGGCAGCATCAAGCCCATCGTCAAGATAGTTTACATCTGACTTCTCAGAGTCGCCATCATCTGAACTTAGAAGCTCAGACATAAGCTGGTCAAGTCTTCCCTTTGTACTCCAGTCATATTCGTGAGTTCCAACACGAAGCACAAAGTCGCCTACCAGGTCTTTTTTTCTCTACGAGATCTATCTTGACCTCATCTTTATTTACACCCTCTTTAGTCATGCGACAAAGTCTTTTTATTTTTGTCAAGCTGGGAGTCAACTCAGGGACGTAACATAAAAAAAGGCTCACCTTTAATTCTTTTTTTATTGTTATCAAGATTCACTGTGTTTACCCTCTTTTTGTTATAAATTCATCATAAAGATTCTTGTCAATCTGCACCGTTGCTATTGTCATGCATTATCTTACTTGTAGCATCCATGACAAGACGTGCAATCTCCATATCAGCTTCTCTGATTATCTTCTGATGTTCATCCTTTGCCTGTTCTTTAGCCTTATCAACTATTGTTCCCGCCTTCACATCAGCCTCTTCAAGAATACGCTTGTATTCCTCATCAGCACTTGCTCTGGCCTTGTCTATTATATCCTGTCTTTCATTTGAAGCATTGCTTATAGCCTCTTCATACTTAGCTTTAAGTGCATAAGCATCCTGTTTGGCTGACTCTGCTTCATTAAATTTACCGTTTATAGTATCTCTTCTTTTGTCAATGACATTGTTGATGGGCTTAAACAAAAACAATTTGATTATTATGTACCATACCACAATATTAATCGCCGTAAAGAGGAGATTCCAGTCTACTTTAAGCATTATTCCTCCTTAAGTGAACCTTACTTAAGCATCATTATTATAAGAACTGCGATAACGAAACCATAAATAGCTGTTGCCTCTGCAAGTGCCGCACCAAGGATGAGCACGCTACGAATCTTTTCTGCAGCCTCAGGCTGTCTAGCTGTAGCATCTGCTGCCTTACCTGTTGCAATACCGATACCGATACCTGCTCCTAAACCTGCCAAAACTGCAATACCAGCGCCAATTCCTAATAAATTCATAATTTTTTTCTCCTTATCTTATTATTAAACTGACCTACTCAAGCTGTTCGCCTATGAATAAGCCTGTCAAGAACACAAATACATAAGCCTGAATCAAACCATCAAATAAATCAAAATAAAAACTAAATGCAATTGGAAGTCCTACAGGAAGTACGAACTCTATGAGCTTCATAACTACGAAGGCTCCAAGAACATTACCAAAAAGTCGCATACATAGAGACAACGGTGTGGTAAATACCTCAAGAATCTTAATAGGGGTAATAACTACCATAGGCTCTGTGAAGCTCTTCAACCATTTGCCTACACCTTTTTTGTGTATACCTGCAAACTCGATAATAAATATACTAAATGCCGCCAGTGCTATGGTCACATTTAAGTCCTTTGTAGGGGGCTTAAATCCCAGTATACCGACCACATTAGCAATACCTATGTAGATAAGAATGCTGGTCAGATACGGGGCGTATGCTTTACCATGCTCTCCGACGATGTTAACTACCGCACCCTGAAGCTTGGTAACCACCTCTTCCACCATTAGCTGTCTCCTACTAGGATTCTCAACCTTTAGGTTTCTGGTAAGTAATATAGAAGCAACAAGAACGACGGCCATAATTATCCAAGTTACTACAACTGACTCTGAGATGCCGCCAAAAAACGGGACATCAAACACCGTTTCGACATTCAGCTCTTCCGCCAGCCGCTCAGCCAAATCTCCCATTACCGCTCCTTTCTTCAAAATATACTACTTTTACAACTTACGTATTATAATCCTCTTAACTTTCATAGTCAATAGAAAGAATTATATCTCTACTTATTTATAGGAACATATCCCTATACCATACCAAGGCATCGATATAGGCTGTACTTACAGGCTTTACATCTATGTTAAGCACAGTCATTATCCTGCTTACCTCCTGCCAGTCAGCGTTCTCATAGTGAAGCATAAAGTTAAGAAGTGGAGCGAGCCTCCCCTTTCTCTGAAGAAGGGCAAGACTGATATCCTCAGCTATGTTTTACCATCTCGAGTGCCTGTTTCATAGGTATCTCGAGGATAACATCGATGACAGAGAAGAGTCCCATAAGGAAGAGCTCTGCAGTAAGTGCTCCCAAGTCAAAGCAATAAGCAAGGTTTTCTGCAAATTTTGCACGGATGAGCGATAACCTCATTATTTCACTTGGCTTATCTACACAAAGTGACTTGGTAACAGCGGTACTAGCCCACCTTCTTATCTCCTTCTGGCCAAGCATGGCTGTAGCGGCTCTTATAGAGGTTATCTTTGAATTTCTTGCAAGCTTGTTGACTATCTCAAGCATATTTACCGCAAGTACGGTATCCTTTGAGATAACATCAGCCACCTCGGTAAGGTCAAAGTCAGGCTGGTTTACGAGGTTTAGAAGCTCGATGTAGGTCATCTTAAGAGGTGCAATCTCTCCCGTCTTTGAGATAGCAGGCATCCTGAAGAATTCACCCTCAAAAAGGTAGTAGCCTCCATCCTCTGCAAGCCTGTCATAATCCTCCTTTGAGTCCACATTTACTGCACAGAGCTTGATGTGTGGATATACCTGGCCAAAGTAGAGCTTAGCCTTGTCTATCTTAATCTTCTTGTGGTCAAGAAGGATATAGTCCATAAGGCTAAGTACAGGCCTGTACTCTTCAAACTGATCTATATTTAGCTTCCTCATAGCAAGCTTATAGCCCTTAGACTTCAGCTCTGTAAGCCTGTCCACATACATCTGCTCGGGATTTATCCTATAGTCTATGAGCAATACTACCCTTCCCGCAGGCGCACTGCACTTGTTCTCTATATCGGAGAAAAGAGAGATATTGTTTACCTCTATGAACACTTCTTTATCACCGGCTAAGGTACCGATGCCCATGCTTTCTACGATGTCAAGACCCAATATGCCTGCCGCAGCATCTAAACTGCCCGTTCCAAGGAGGGATGGATGAAGCAGAAAAATTTTCTCTCTGCGCAAAAAACTGAATACGCGCAGACTTCCATTTTACTGTCAAATAAAGGTATTAATGTTGCTAGCATTTTTTTATATTTCCTTTCAAAAATGATTTTTTTTACTTTACAAATAAGAATCATTGTGCTACAATATTACTCGTTCGACAATTTTGTATGTGTAGCTCAGCTGGATAGAGCGTCTGACTACGGATCAGAAGGTCGCGAGTTCGAATCTTGTCACATACATATCAGGTACCGTTTATCGGTACCTTTTTTTATTGCTTAGTCCTAAAAAAATAAACTTAGCGACCACTGCACCTATCACAACTCCGGCAGTATTTAGCAGAACATCATCTATGTCACAGATGCCAACCTTGGCCACCAGCTGAATCCCTCTATAAGCACTGTAAAGCCAAAAGCCAAACAGGGCTGTTTTTTTATAAATGTAAACTTATTTTTTTTCTAAAAAAATAACCCACAAACAATCCAAACGGTACAAATGCAAATACATTCCCTGCAAGATTTAATATAACCAGTCTTGCACCTATGACATTGATGTTCTCAATGTATCTGGTTATCTCCTTAAACAGGGTAAAGTTGTACCTGTAGATATCTGATATTTCCCTCTTGCCCAGGCTGTCACTAAGGAATAAGTGATAGCACAAGGCAAGCAGGTAAACAATAAAAACTATGCTTATAAGCAGGTTTTTGTTTTTTTCTCAATGAATTTTCTCATTATACATCCTTATAGTCCGTATTCCTTAGTGAACTTTTTCAGTGAGATAATCAATATAATAATCTGCGTTGAATTCCTCACCCGTAGCTAAAAAGAAGTATCTCGTTTGTATTCTTAAGTTTTCCGTATTTATGAACCTTTTCTTTTTAGCCAGTCCATAATCTTTGACACCTCACCCCTCCTTAACAGGCCGTCAAAGTCAAGCTCCTTCTTCATCTGGTGGTAAAGCTCTGCACCGATTGCATTGCCAAGGGCGTAGCTTGAGAAGTAACCGAAGCTTCCACCTGACCAGTGTACATCCTGGAGGATGCCGTCCTTATATGTGTCAGGGCGTATGCCAAGGTATTCTTCGTATAAATCATTCCAAAGCTCCGGCAGTTTTTCTACAGGGTAGTCCTCATTAAATATCTTCTTTTCTACCTCGTAGCGTACAAGCACGTGTAAGCTGTAGGTCAGCTCATCTGCCTCTGTACGGATAAGTCCGGGCTCTGTACGGTTAATGGCTGTTATAAATTTATCAAGGTCCACATCCTTTAGCTGCTCTGGGAAGGTAGAGACAAGCTTCCCATAAATAGGCTCCCAAAAAGCCTTGCTTCTTCCGATAATGTTCTCACAGAATCTTGACTGTGACTCATGAAGCCCCATTGATGAGCCTTCCCCGACAATGGTCTGGGTAAGTTCATCAGGTATATTCATCTCATATATGCCATGTCCTGCTTCGTGGATAATCGAAAAGATAGCGCTTTCCAGATTGTTCTCATAATAATGGTTCGTGATTCTTACATCCTTATTGTGAAGGCTGTTTGTAAAAGGATGCTCACTTTCAGCAATTACTCCCTTATCCGGGGTAAAGCCCATATATTCGGCTAAGTATTTGCAGAACTCCCTCTGTTTATCCACCGGGTAGTTCTTAAAAAGGAAATCATACTCAACCTGTGGTTTTTCCTTTATCTTTCTAAGAAGAGGGACAATTGCCTCCTTAAGCTTACCAAAAGAATTTATCAAGTATTTCCTGGTTAAAGCCCTCCTCGTAGTCATTTAAGAGCACATCATAAGGCTTTTCGCCAGGCTTTACCCTTAAGCCTGCAAACTTCCTTGAATATTCTATAAGTGATTTAAGGGTAGGAAGGAACTTATCAAAATCATCAGCTTTCTTAGCCTCTGCCCATCTTGACGCTCCTACAGCCTGAAGTTCTGAAAATGCCTTAAACTCATCCGCAGGAATCTTTTCAAGCATCTCATAATCCTTTTTAAGCTGTTTAACTATTCCCTTTTCTACCTCGCTAAGTCCTTCGTCTTTTCCTTCTTCAACGTCCTTTGATAGCCTGTATACGATATCCTTTACTTCATCATTCATAACGGCATTGTAGGACTCTCCTGCAAGTACTCCCAAGACCTTGGCAGTCTGGTCAACAGCCGCCTTTGGTGCAAGAGTTTCTGTATCCCACTCAAAGAGTGCCATAGCAGTATTCATAGCCATAGCTTTGTCAAGATATGGCTTAAGCGCTTTAAAATCATTATTCATGCCTTCTTCTCCCTATGCTATTAATCTAATCACATTATCCACTATTTTGGCATGATTTGCAACCATAAACTTAGCTTCTAAGTACTGCTCCTATAGTCTGAAGGCCCTTAAGAATCTTATCCATAACAGCGCTTATCTCTGATTCTTCAAGGGTTTTTTCTTTATTTCTGAAGGTAATCGAGTAAGCCATTGATTTCTTGTCAGCACCAATTCTCTCTCCCTCATATATATCGAAGAGTTCGAGGCTTTTCCAATATAGCTCCGCTCTCAGATCTGATAATTTTTTTCTATCTCTCCCGCTGTAAGGCTCTTATCCATCACAAGACTTATGTCACGGACAACTGATGGGAATTTGGCTATTCCTTCGTATTTTACGGTAAAATTAGCCTTTTTACAGATGACACTAAGATCTATGTTGGCTACATAGGTTCTCTCAGCTATACCGTAGGCCTCCTGAACAAGAGGATGTACTTCTCCAAAATATCCAACCACTGTATCCTCATAGATAATCTGAGCCTGTCTGCCAGGATGGAGAAAGGTCTTACCCGCATCCGCATTGTAGGAAGGGAGCTTCTTCATACCTACCTTGTATAAGAACTCCTCTATCACTCCCTTAAGCACGAAGAAATCGCCTTCTCCGTACATGCCGAGGCAGAACTGCTTTCTCTCCTCAGGATAGTCTTCTAGAGGAAGTTGCTTTGCTAGGTAAATATTGGATATCTCATAAAGCCTTACATTCTTATTTCTTCTTGCTGAGTTGGTTCCAAGTGACGTGAGCATACCGTTTATTATCTGAGTACGCATAATGGAATAGTCCTCACCAAGAGGGTTCTTTATCTCTATGGCCTCTCTTTCCTTTGCATCTAAAGGAAGCAAAAGCCTGTCAAATACCTTAGGGCTCTCAAAGGAGAAGGTCATACCCTCGCAGAAGCCGAACTGCTCTGCAAGCTCCCTTGCCTTACCCTCTATTTCCATGCCAAAGGTCTCTCCGCCTGCCGTGGACTCGCCACTTGGAAGGGTGGTAGGTATCTTGTCATAGCCAAAGAATCTTGCAAGCTCCTCTGCCAGGTCTGCATTACGCAGTAAATCCTGCCTAAAGTAAGGTACTACTACACTCTTTAAGTCATCATTTATCTTGATACCAAGCCTGTCAAAATACTCTCTCGCCATATCAAGGCTAATACTTGTTCCAAGCAGACGGTTGCAGGCATCAAGGTCAAATTCTACCTCTCTGTCGCCCTCTTTTACAGGGTATACATCAACTACGCCGCCAACGACCTCTCCGGCACCTATCTCCTCTATGAGGGTGCAGGCGCGGTTCATGGCAAGAAGGGCTGTCTCAGGATGAAGCCCCTTTTTCAAACTTACCTGAGGCATCAGTTCTAAGGCCTATTTTCTTGCTTGAAAGGCGGATATTGGTGCCATCAAAGCAGGCTGCCTCTAAGAGAACAGTGTTAAGGCCTTCATTTATCTTGGAATTCTCTCCACCCATGATTCCTGCTATGCCTACCGCCTTCTTGCCGTCTTTTATAAGCAAAACTGTATCGTCAAGCTCTCTTTCTACTCCGTCAAGTGTAGTGAATTTCTCTCCGTTTGCTGCCCTTTCCACCACTATCTTTCTCTCCTCGATAGTGTCAATGTCATAGAGCATGCATAGGCTGGCTAAGCTCAGTCATCACATAGTTGGTTATGTCTACTATGTTGTTGATAGGGCGGATACCTGCTGCGGAGAGCTTTCTCTGCATCCAAAGAGGTGATGGGGCTATCTTTACATTCTTAACAACCCTTGCAACATAGCGCTTGCAAAGTTCATTATCCTTTATTTCAACTGAAATGTAGTCCTCTGCCTTCTCATTGTTACCTGTTTCTTTAATCACAGGAGGCTTAAACTCCTTACGAAAGGTAGTCACGCCTCTCTTGCTATGCCCTCTATGCCAAAGCAATCCACCCTGTTGCTTGTTACTTCGTATTCTACAAGAGCATCTCTAAGTCCAAGAGGAATAAGGGCATCACTTCCAAGCTTAAGCTTACTCCCGCCCTCGATTTTATTGAAAATGTAAAGTCCTTCCTCGTCTGCCTCAGGATAATAGGTCTTATCCCTGCCAAGCTCGTCTATGGAGCACATCATGCCTGCTGAGTCTACTCCTCTGAGTGTACCTGCCTTTATAACAAAGCCCTCCTCCGGCTTATTTCCTGAATGGTCACAGGCTACCCTTCCTCCGTCAAGAACTACAGGAACTACCGCACCTTCAAAGGCATTAGGCGCACCTGTAACTATCTGGATTTCTTTGCCATCCTCATCAATCTGCACCTGGCAGATAACAAGCTTTGTCAGCATCAGGATGTCTTTCTATCTTGTTGATTCTCCCTACTACTATCTTGTCAAGATTCTTATCAAAGTACTGGGCACTTTCAGCCTTGGTACCGCTAAGAGTCATTGCATCCATATATTCTGCCGGTGTACAGTCAAGCCCCGGCACCATTTCTTTTACCCATGATAAAGATGTATTCATGTTATTCTCCTATTCCTCACCTGATTTAACTCTAATTCAAGCCTGTTTATATAATGTGTGGGTGTCAAAGGTACTTGACCCCATCGATACAGGATTGCTGCAACTATAGAGTATTATTCTCAAAATTCTTAAACTGAAACTGCAATCTTAAAAATTCTAGAACTGTCTTAAGAAGCGCACGTCATTCTCATAAAGAAGACGCATGTCGTCTACCTCGTACTTAAGGAGAGCAATTCTTTCAAGTCCTATACCAAAGGCAAAGCCCTGGTATTCCTTAGGATCTATGCCACGCATCTCAAGCACGTGAGGGTGTACCATACCACATCCAAGAATCTCAATCCAGCCCTCATTTTTACAAAAGCGGCAGCCTTTTCCTCCACACTTAAAGCAGGACACATCCATTTCCGCAGAAGGCTCTGTGAAAGGGAAGTGATGTGGTCTGAACTTTACCTTGGTATCTTCTCCGAATATTCTTCTTGCAAACTCTGCAAGAGTTCCCTTAAGGTCTGCGAATGTCACATTTTTGTCAATGACAAGTCCTTCTACCTGGTGGAAGGAAGGAGAATGTGTTGCATCCACCTCATCTGATCGGAACACCCTGCCTGGTGCAATTATCCTAATAGGCGGTTTCTGCTTCTCCATAACATGTACCTGAACTGATGATGTCTGGGTACGAAGCAAAAGCTTGTCATTGATATAAAATGTGTCCTGCTCATCCTTTGCAGGGTGGTTCGCCGGGATATTAAGAGCCTCAAAGTTGTAATAGTCAAACTCTATTTCAGGGCCGTCTACCACCTGATAGCCCATACCGATAAAGATTTTCTTAACCTCATCAAGTGCTATGGTATTGGGATGTCTGTGACCTATCATAGGCTTCTTGGCGGGAAGAGTAACATCTATGGTCTCTGTGGCAAGCTTAAGGTCTAGCATCTTCTTGTCAAACTCTTTTTTACGCTCATCAAGCCTTTTCTCTATAGTCTCTCTTGCCTCATTGACAAGCTGTCCTACCTTTGGCCTGTCCTCAGGGGCTACATCCTTAAGGCTCTTAAGTACCTGTGTGAGTTCGCCTTTTTTACCTAGAAAGCTGACTCTGGCGTCATTTAACTTCTCGCTGTCCACAGCCTCTTCTATCTGCTTAAGCGCAGACTCCATAATTGCCTGTAATTTCTCTTTCATTTTATCCTCCATATAGTGTTATAAACTGCGGTATCCCTAGGATAGCTTTATGTAATAGAATATCAAAGCAATTCCTACTGCATAAAAAAAGCCCCTGCATAAAGCAGGGCGAAATTCCATGTTACCACCCTGGTTCCTATCCTAAGATAAGCACTCTGTGCAGATAACGGCTGCTGCCGATGAAGCCTACTCTCTATGATTTAAGCCTCACAACTCGGGTGTGAATGTCAGAATCGGGGTTGCATAAGAAAACTTCCAGCCTGTGTTTTCTCTCTCTGTATGACTCCCTTTCCCTGTGTCCGTATGGACTGCACCTTCAAAGTCTTTATTATTTGATAAAGTAAATGATATATGTTTATGAAAGGAATGTCAAGTCTTTTAGAGTCTGCACTATCCTATAGCTGTTTCTTCTAATCTTCTTTTTCCTCATAGAGCGCATCATCTGCTCTCTTAAGGAAATCCGAGATAGACGCATAAGGAGAGAATATATCAAAGCAAACTCCCTGTGTAATGGTAACGACATCCGAAGCCTTTGAATACTTGTGCTCCAGCCCCATCTTCTGCACATTTTTCTTTAGTTCTTTTACCATGGTCTCTATCTCGCTATGCAATGTACCCGGGTAGATGATAACGAACTCATCCCCTCCGTACCTTGCTGCATACACCTTAGGATGATCCTGAGTGAGTTTTAGCAGAACTCCTGCAATCATACGTATACACTCATCTCCCTTTTGGTGTCCGTAGTTGTCGTTAAACTGTTTAAAATAATCTATATCGAGTATTTCAACACCAAGAGACCTCGGATTGGCACGGAGATATTTCTCAAGGTCCTCCGAGTATTGGTCGTATGACATCCTGTTTGGAAGCTCTGTAAGGGCATCCATTTCTGATTTTCTCTGTAAGTCACTGTTTTCCCTCATATATCTCACGAGGTTGTTGATACTTTCAGCTACAAGGTTCATCTCGGCAAACGACTTTATCTCAAGCCTGTTGTCGGGTATTATCCCTACCTCAAGCTGCTTTAGATAATAGGCTATGCTCTTTATTGTATTTAAGAATTGATAAATGATGATGAAAATGATGCCAATGATGACGGCAATGACAAAAAGTGTAAATAAGGCCACCTTTACAACAGCCTTACCGACTTCCCTGTTCATATCATCTATATTACGTCCGACAACCATTGCTCCTATGACCTTATCATCACTATTTTTTTAAGCACTCTGTAAAGGCAGTATATCGCACTCCCCGCAACATTTGCCTCACCTTTATACTCACCGGCCCGGTCAAGTCCTTCTGCAACATTTTTTGTTATGAATGTACCTAATATAGATACTCCATCTTCACCGAGGGTACTTCCTGCAACTCTGAAATAATGTCCCGGTTCATATGGGAGCTTTTGTTTCTCTCTGCCAATAACCTTGGGTCATCATCATTCACCTTAAGAAAGACATATGAAAGTATGCCTGTCTTTGAGTAATGCTCTAAGAAAGGCTCTAAGTTGGCTTTTTCCTGGCTTCCATCTCCGATTTCAGTATCTCCAAAGTAAATGGTATCTCCTCTTACATTCCATCTGGCAGTATCGTCGTGATTTGAAATCAAATCCTTTACATAGTTCATATCAGCTTCAAGTCGGCTTCCTATGAGCTTTTCTTCAAGGCTTCTTATTGTGCCCGATACTATAAAACTAACGAAAAATACAATAATGATTGAAATAAGAATTCCTGCAACAACAACCTTCGTGCTGATTGTACTTACATTCCAGCCTTTGTCAGTCTTTTTCTCGACTTTCTTATATTTTTCCCATTATTATCTCCACAAAAAGCAGAACTACCTGCTTATACCATATTTTTTTAATTCATACAGCCTAAGGGCAAGCTCTAACTTAAATCTGGCGTTGGCACCGTCAGTCTGAAGCTCCATAATCTCTTCAGTCTTTTTAAGTCTGTATTTTGCAGTGTTATAATGGATGTAGTTGTTTTCTGAAGCCCTTGTAAGACTCCAGTTTGCATTGATAAGCTCCTTAAGGAAGATATAATACTCTGTCTCATTTTCTCTGTCATACTCAATAAGTTTTCTTATAGGGCGCATAAGCTCACCCGCCAATATATCCTTATTTACAGCGTTATTGAGAAGTGAGAACAGCTCCAAATCCTTGTATTCGTGTATCATTCCAAGTCCAAGCATGCTACGGCCAATTTTTACTGCTTCTCTTGCCTCTGTATAAGATATCGGCGTATCGAAGATATTATTTATAGTTCTTCCTATACCAATTGTATAAGTAAAGCCGTAATTTTCTTTAGAATCCTCCATAACACGCTTAAATACGCTATCTTTGTTATGTAGATAATTATTGTCAAATTCAAATATAAAAAAATAATGCTGTCGCTGTTTTGATAATAGTAGAATGTCATGCTCACGTTCAGGAAATTATTTCTGAGGTCCCTAAACATCTTTTCCTTGACTACTTCGATTTTCCCGCTTGACTCCTTTAGGTCAACGGTTTTCTTCTTGTATTCGTCAAGGTCAAAGATAACAACAACCACATTGTCCTTCATATCCCAGCCGTTTAATTTACATCTGATATTAAACTCTTCACGGGACTTGATATTGCCTGTGCATATATCAAGTACAAGCTCCTGCTTAGGTCCTATCTACTCTATCCTCAGAGAATTTCTCCTTATGCATAAGAATATACAAATCACCCACGTAGCCAAGCGCCTTCTTTTGCATCTCTGTGATGTCCTTCTCTAATATGCTCATAGAAAACTTGCCAAGCACTTCTGCATTTAAGCTAATCTGATACTCATAACAGCTTGAGAGGTCTACATTTTTCTCCTCACCCATTATTACTCTCGTGTTATTTATGTAATTAAAAAAATATAAAGTCGCAGGCAAAAAGAGATTGCATATATTCCATGACCGCCTCTTCATTTCTGCTTTCCATACTCAAGCTTATCAGCTTTTTTAACATTTCAAGTTCTTTTATTATATCTTCGCTCATACTCCACCATCCTTAAGTCATATTATATAGTATCACCGATAAAGATTTGCTGATGTTACTTCCCGCAATACCTAAAAATACTGTTATCTCTTAGGGCACAAAAACTACTTAATAACATTATAGGGGCATTTTAGGAGTTTAGCAAGCCTAATCATATAAACACCTGTTTAATTATTTGATTTGATTGCCAAAAGGTACAATTCTCTTGCAAGTAAGCCCCAATCGAATTTTTATAATTTTGACACTTATTGATACAGGATTGCTACAGCGCAGCTTTAGCAATCCTTGCAAAGTATATCGGCTGCCTGCACTATCTACAGTCTACCACAGATTATGTGTATTTAAAAAATAAACAAAGTATTCAATTAAATTGCGCGCAATTTTAGTTATTTATCATGTAGCATTAATTCTCCAAAAAAATGTTATCATCATGTCATCAAGTTTAGCCAAAGCTATACACGAAATATATTATGATTTAATTAAATTAGTTTTTGCCTGATGGCAAGAAGGAGGACAAAATGAGTGTATATGATTTTAGTGTAAAGAACGTTGAGGGTGGCACTACTTCACTCTCAGAGTATAAAGGAAAGGTACTTCTCATAGTAAATATAGCAACAGGATGTGGTCTTACTCCACAGCTTGAGGATCTTGAGAAGTTGTATCAGAAGTACAACAAGGATGGGTTTGAGATAATTGGCTTCCCTTGTGGACAGTTCCTTGATCAGAATCCTGAGGACGGAAAAGAAACCGTTAAGTTCTGTATGGTAAACTACGGTGTTACCTTTGAGAACTTTGAGAAGCTTGAGGTAAACAGCCTAATGCAGACCCTCTCTTTAAGTATCTTAAGGAGCAGAAGCCTGAGGAGGTTACTAACCAAGCTTCAGCAGGACTTCTTGAGAAGCTTGCAAGCCTCGGACAGGTATTCCCTGGCGCAGAAATCAACTGGAACTTCACCAAGTTCTTAGTTGACAGGGAAGGAAATGTAGTCGAGAGATTCTCTCCAACCGTAACCAGCGAGGATATGGATCCTTACGTTAAGAAGCTTTTGTAATTTTGCTTTTTCATCACTCCTATACATAAATATAAAGTTGTGTGCCAGTCACAAAAAAACCGTCATATCGGGGATAATCCCTATATGACGGTTTTTAAACTTTCAATTAAATAACCTGTACACAGAAGAATCTCTTGAAGATTACGACGGAAACTTTACACTTGACAAGAACTTCTAAATTTAATTGTTTTAATAAGACAACATCGTAACCAAGAACTCCCGCTCTAAAATCTTGTAGGATTTATAAGCGGGAGTTTTTCTTTATGTGGCTTCAAACTACTTACAGGTGCAGTGTTGCACCTTTATTAACTCTAACACAACACTTACACAATTGAATTTTTGGGTGCAAAAATACCCTGTAAATATTGCAATCTACAGGGCAATATGCTACAAGTTAAACGGTTGAATAAATTGTTTACCGGTTATCGCCCAGTAGATGATGGTTGCTCTCCTGTTGGCGCAGGAGGGCTTTTTTATTTCCAGCTGTTAACTGATAGTTTACGGTTCACTTTTGATATTCTAAATATGAAGCTGTGTTTTGATGGCATCCTGCAAAAGCTGTGAAAAGTTTATTTTATGTTCAATGGCTAATGCATTAAGCCAGGCTGGGAGCGTAACAGTGCGGTTGACTGCTTTATTGACATTTGCCATACGAAATGAAGACATCGTAGACATCTACCAATACAGCCTTTTCATTTTCTTTCAGTTCTAATGTACTTAATGAGCTTGCTTTTGGTATAGGTTCGCCATCTTCCTCAAGACCGCAAAGAACACAGCCAAGTAAATCCCTTGCGGACAGCAAGGCATCTGTTTCATCTTCTCCACTCGTAGCACAGTCCAAATCGGGGAAAAGCACTGCAATTTCACTGTCAGGGTTATATACAAATACAGCAGGGTAAAAATATCTCTCTGTTTTTTTCATTAGCAAACCTCCATAATCAATGTTTATAATTATCAGGAGAGGGCTTAACTAAGCGTAAGCCCTGACTGACGTAATATTGACTTTAGAGTATCAGGCGGTATATCCTTACAAGGATGTTTTACAGTAACTCTCCCTTTTTTTACAGGATGTTTGAATTGCTGGTGGCTTGAGCCTGAACCTTTGATCCTATACCAACCGTCTTTTTCTAAAATCGCAATTATCTGCCTTGATGAATAACTTTTTCATCTATCACCCTCCTGACAATAAATATTATAACAAATATTATTATATTTGTAAATATAAAAAAGAGAGAAGCAAGCTTAAGACTTACTTCTCCCTTTGGCTGTAAAAAGCCATTGTCTTTTATACTGTCCGCGAAGGACAATGTGTTATAATGATAACCTTAAAGGGAGAAAATGTCAACAAAAGTTGCTTTTTTCATGCAACAATTTAATAAGTTTATAAGCGTTTTACAGAAATGTAAATTCTTGAAGGAGTGGCTTAAAAACAAGAATTCAATATAATTATATCTTATAATGATTTGTATATGTCTTGCTGATGCCTTACAGGCTCTTTTCTAGTCTTTCTCTTACAGCCTTTATGAAATCCTCAGTGCCTGCTGTCTCCACTTCCTTAAGAGTTGTTATCTCAGCTAAGTCCTTTGTCATAATGCCGCTTTCTACTGTGTCTATAACCGCCTTCTCAAGCTTATTAGCAAAAGCTACAAGGCCACTAAGCCCATCAAGCTCTCCTCTTTTTCTAAGAGCTCCACTCCAGGCAAAGATAGTAGCTATGGAGTTAGTTGAGGTAGGCTCACCCTCAAGGTACTTGTAATAATGCCTCTGAACTGTTCCATGTGCAGCTTCATACTCCCATACTCCCTTAGGGGATACAAGTACAGAAGTCATCATAGAAAGCGAACCAAAGGCAGTAGCAAGCATATCGCTCATAACATCTCCGTCATAGTTCTTGCAAGCCCAAAGGAAGCCTCCATCACTCCTTATTACCCTTGCCACAGCATCATCTATCAGGGTATAAAAATAAGTGATTCCCTTGTTCTTAAATTTTACCTTATAGTCTTTTTCGTAGATTTCTGCAAATATGTCCTTGAAGGTATGGTCATACTTCTTTGATATGGTGTCCTTTGTAGAAAACCACAGATCAACCTTAAGCTCAAGAGCGTACTCAAAGCAGGCTCTTGCAAAGCTTTCTATGGATGAATTCAGGTTGTGCATACCCTGAATGACACCAGGCGACTTAAACTCGTGTATAAGCTCCTTTGTCACGCTTCCATCCTCGGCTGTAAATACCAGTTCAGCCCTACCGGGACCATCCACCTTGATTTCAGCATTTTTATACACATCTCCGTAAGCGTGTCTGGCTATGGTAATAGGAGATTTCCAGGTGCGCACATAAGGCTCGATTCCTTTTACAAGAATAGGAGTTCTAAATACTGTTCCATCAAGCATAGCCCTGATAGTACCGTTTGGACTCTTCCACATCTCTTTAAGGTTATATTCCTTTACTCTTGCTGCATTAGGTGTAATGGTTGCACATTTAACTGCAACCCCGTATTTTAGGGCGGCATTTGCAGACTCCGCGGTCACCTTATCGTCGGTCTCATTGCGGTATTTAAGCCCCAAATCATAGTATTCTGACTTAAGCTCTACAAAAGGATGGATAAGCTCATCCTTTATTATCTGCCATATGACTCTGGTCATCTCATCTCCGTCCATTTCCACAAGCGGAGTTTTCATCTCTATCTTTGCCATAGTATGCCTCCTATATCATTCTTTGTAATACCACGTTTTTATAAGGTTATCACAATTAAGATACAATGGCAAATACTTTGTGAACAAGCTTGTATAGAAATACAATGCTGTGGGCATCTATGATAAAGGACTACACACCTTTGCCCCTCACAATCTTCTACACTACCTTACAGTTAAACAAAAGCACATTTACCGCAGCCTTATATTCAGCCACTCCCTTAGCTTTTCTTATATCTTTCACATAGCCCTCACTTCCTTCAAAGCTATCCTGCAGGTAAAACCAGAGCTCTTTTAGCTTAAGTACTGCCGCAGCCCCACCATTAAATTCCTCAAGGTAGGTTCCAAGGAGTTCTTCAAGGAAGTTTCTTATTCTGCCCAGTCTATCTGTGGCTGCCACTCCTGCCATATCTTCAAGTAAAAACGGATGTCTTAAGAGCCCCCTCCCTATCATAATATGATTTATCATAGGGAATTCCTTTTCTATAGCAAGTATATCTTCTAGAGTTTTAAGCTCTCCGTTGAAGCAGAGCTTATTCTCTTCATCTGCTTTGGAGTATTCATCTACAGCCTGCTTAAAGCACTCTTTATGTACTCTTCCCCGGTAAAACTCTGTCCTGGTTCTTGGATGAATGATTAGCTTATCAAGAGGAAACTGCCTGTATAGCGAAATGATATTATGGAACTCAGAAGTATCCTCATAGCCTATCCTTGTCTTTATGGATATTTTAAGTCCTGTATGCCCTGCCTCGTTAAAGATACCTGTTAGTAGCTCCTTAAGACTATCAAGATTCTTTAATGCACCCTGAGCCTCTCCCCTTATTTACCACAGTTCCGGAAGGGCAGCCAAGGTTGAGGTTTACCTCCTTATAGCCCATTTCCATAAGCTTAGAAGCAGTTAGGTTGAAGGCATCTTCCCTACTTGTAAGTATCTGGGGTACTATCTTTATTCCCTCATTGTGTGCGGGAAGAAGCTCTTTTATGTCCTTTTTATCTATTCCACGCTTTTCCTTGGGCGTAATAAACGGGGTGTAATAGTCAGTTACACCCTTAAAGTGCTTATCAAATACCCTTCTAAATATCCTCCCTGTAATCCCCTCCATAGGGGCAAAGCTTACGATGTAGTTTTTCATTTCACTTCCTTTATAATCACTTCATAGCAAAAAATCATATATTATGACTTTTCTTTTTAATTTTAGCTTTACATACTAAATGAGTGAGAGTATAATTGTGTTGTAGTTAAGCAGATGTAGTTCATCGGTAGAATGCGACCTTCCCAAGGTTGAGAGGCGGGTTCGATTCCCGTCATCTGCTTTTTTTATTTTTTTAGGCAATTTATCCCCATTAAGACAACAAACTAAGACCATTCTCATTTTCAGAAAAACAGTCTTAGTTTATTTTATTTGTGTATTTTAAATCATATAGATTGATAAGTCTTATTTAATCTTTGCAAGTGACTCCAATACTCTGTCCTGCTGGAAAGGTTTAACGATGAAGTCCTTTGCTCCACTCTGGATAGATTCGATAACCATAGCCTGCTGTCCCATAGCTGAACACATAACTACATTAGCAGCTGCATCGAACTCCTTAATCTTCTTCAAGCACTGTAATCCATCACATTCAGGCATTGTAATATCAAGAGTAACGATGTCCGGCTTTAACTCTTTATACTTTTCAAATCCATCATTACCGTTAACACCCTCACCTACAACTTCGTATCCGTTCTTAGATAGGATGTCCTTAAGCATCATTCTCATGAAAGCCGCATCATCTACTACCAACACTTTCTTAGCCATTATTATACTCCCTTTCACGCATTATTTTAAAGATTTGAATTCAGAAGACTATTCCAACAACTCACTGTATATTTTACTAGGAATTGCTGATTTTAGCAACCATGTTTTTAAATATTATTCAAAAACCCAGCTAAAACCACGAGCCATACGAAGCGGAACATCCACAAAGTGATTTCATTCATTCCATTCTAAAATATGCTTTATGTGGTTTTTCTCTGAAAACTCATTATACTGCATTTTGATACAATTTTCAACCTCAGACAGCCTTTTATTTGAAGTTCTTGATTCTTTAAGACCAAGGCTTAGATAAACTGCCGAAGACTTCATCCCTTTCCCACGGATGTATCCTCTCCAGCCTTCATACCACACCGATGGAGAAGCCGCCGCTATCCCGCTAAATATGGAGCTTTCATAGCCTGCCCATAGCGCAAACAGCCCTGCAAGTGAATAACCACCTAGAATAACAGGGGTGTCCGTATCAAGTCTGCAAGCTTGCTTGATGTCTGCTGCATTATCCCTTAGATAATCAAGGTTCTTATTCGCTTCTCCACCAAAACCCTGCCTACCAAACACAGGCTCTGCCTTCCAAGGGGATAGTTCGTCATTCCAGTTAGTGGTCCTTATCCCCACGAAAGCAAAGGCTTTATCGGTAAAGGTCTTAATGAGATTTATCTCCTCTTCAAGTCCCCCCTCATCATTTCCATCAATGAATTGTATCAAGATATATTTCGGATTGGTTTCACAATATCTTAATATCTCTTTACCATTTATTTTTAATTCTTCAAACATTTTCCCTCCAAAATGTACTGGCTTTTTTTAGCCATTATACCATTATAATTGCTTTTTAGCAACAACTGATACAGTCTCATACAAACATTTTCTCTGCTTAGAATTGTCAACTCATATTGCAGAGGGAAAATAAAGGTGAAGCGCTTGACCTCTGCAATCTTGAATGTCAAAAGCTACCTATACTTATATCCACATAAAAAGGAGAAGACATGTCAACTTTAGAACTATATTATACTTACCCATATAAAACTGACTTTGAGGCAGATATTATAAGCATAGATGCCTGTGATACTAAAGAAAACACTTATAAAGTAATACTTAATCAAACCCTCTTCTTTCCTGAGGCAGGGGGACAGTCCTGTGACAAGGGAAAGATTATATTTGGAGACATTACTACTGTTGTAGAAAACGTGCAGATAGACAAAGATGGAATTATTACCCACTATATACATTCTTCTTCACCACTTGATACCAAAAGCCTTGTAGATACCGGGATAAGGGGAAGGATTGACTGGGAACACCGTTTTTCAAATATGCAGCAACACAGCGGGGAGCATATATTCTCAGGCATAGTCCACGAGAAATATGGCTATGACAACGTAGGCTTCCATCTCTCAGATAACAGCGTGACCATGGACTATAACGGCTATCTTAGCCCTGATGATGTGGCAGGAATTGAAGCCCTGGTCAATAAGGTCATAGCAGATAATGTAGGCATAGACTGCTCTTTCCCTAGGGATAATGAGCTTGAAAGCATCTATTACAGGTGCAAGGGCGAGCTTACAGGCGATGTAAGGATAGTGGAAATAAAGGGTGTAGATATCTGCGCCTGCTGTTGTCCACATGTCGTAAGAACAGGAGAAATAGGCCTGCTTAAGGTAATCTCCTCCATAAAGTATAAGGGAGGCACCAGGCTGTCCATCCTCTGTGGTTTTAGGGCTCTTAAGTATTTTAGCTCCCTGCAGGCAGATATGAATGAGCTAAGAACCCTGCTTTCCTCAGAGCTAAGTGAAGTGGTAAACAACGTAGCTGCCATAAAGAACGAAAGAGATGAGCTTAAGATAAAACTACGTGTAGCTAATAAAGCTAAACTGATAAGTGAAATCGACCATCTGTCTGACTCTGCTAAGGCTCTTATATTCACTGATGAGATAGATGCAAAGAGCCAGAGAGAAGCTCTTAACTATCTCATAGAAAGAAGGGATAATTACTGCGGCATACTAATGGGTGACGACAAAAAAGGCTATTCCTACCTTATAGGCAGCAACAGCCTTGATTCTACTCTAATTGGGGCAAGACTTAAAGAAAGCTTTGGCGCTAGAGGCGGCGACAAAAAAGAAATGATACAGGGCTTTGTAGAGGCTAAAGCCTGTGACATCAAAGCCCTGCTTGATAGCTTTCCTTTTATTTAGCCACATACTGATAGGCTATTCTCTCACCCTCTCTAAGCCTAACAAGCCCACATCTTTCAAATCCTTGCCTTGCAAGAGCCTTCTGCATGGTAAGGTTTTTTTCGTGGGTATCAATCCTGATATTTGAAAGTCCTGCTTCCTTCATCTTCATAAGGCTGTATTCAAATACCTTAGAAAATACTCCCTTAACCTTGCCGTTGCCTGCAACCCTGTGCAGGGTGAGGTATGGCTCATCATTTAGCCAACTACCCTCATATATCCCCTTATAGGCTTCTTCCTCACCCATAAGCACGAAGGCAAAGTTAAAGTTTTCATCTGTGTAGAGCACACCGTTTGCTATATCATTTAGCAAAATATCTTCACCGGGATAGTCCATACCCCACTGGTCAGGATTGCCATTTTCTCTCATGTACTGCCTTGCTGCTTCGTAAAGCTCATTTAGCTTTGGCAGGTCTTTTACTTCAGCTTTTTTTATCATAGCTACTCCATAAGGTTGGTGGTAGACGAAAGACCTATGGCGAGGGTGGAGAGATTGTGTACAAGAGCAGATGTAGCAGGCTGAACCACTCCAAAGACACCAAGTCCTATAAGTCCGCCATTGATACCTACTATCTTCCTGTAGTTGCTGTTTATCCTCTTCATAAGGAGATTGGACAAAGTTTTAAGCTTCACAAGCTCGTTTAGGTTGTCTGCAACTATGGTGATATCAGCTATTTCCCTAGCCAGCTCTGCGCCCCCCGCTGATAGCAATGCCACAGTCAGCGACAGATAGAGCCGGAGAATCATTGATACCGTCACCTACCATGATGACCTTTCTTCCCTTTTCTTTTCTTTCTCTACAAATCTTGCCTTATCCTCAGGCAGAACCTCCGCATAGTACTTGTCTACGCCTATTTTTTCCGCAACAGCCTTTGCCGTACGCTCATTGTCACCTGTCATCATCACAACCTTCTTGATGCCAAGCTCCTTTAGCTTCTTAAGTACTTCCCTTGCTTCTTCTCTTACGGGATCCGAGATACAGATAACTGCTGATAACTGTCCATCTATCGCCATATAAAGACGGGATGAGTCCTCAGGAATATTGTCAAATTTCTCTTCAAGTCCGGCAGGAACTACAACTCCCTCATCTTCAAATACAAAATGATAGCTTCCTATGACTACCTTTTTCTCGCCTATACTGCTGCTGATTCCATGGGCAACTATATAGTTTACCTTAGAATGCATTTCTTTGTGCTTAAGCCCCTTCTTTCTTGCGGCCTCTACAACTGCATTCGCCATAGAATGAGGGAAATGTTCCTCAAGGCAGGCTGCTATTCTAAGAAGCTCATCCTCTCCCCTGTCTTCAAAGGAGATAACAGACGTAACAACGGGCTCTGCCTTTGTAAGTGTACCTGTTTTTGTCAAATACTATGGTCTCTGCGGCAGCAACTGCCTCTAAGAACTTGCCTCCCTTTACGGTAATACCGTTTTCAGAAGCCTCTCTGATGGCAGACAGCACCGATACAGGCATGGCAAGCTTTAGTGCACAGGAGAAGTCTACCATAAGCACTGAAAGTGCCTTGGTTACATTGCGGGTTAAGAGATATACAAGTCCCGTACCGGCTAAGGTATAAGGCACAAGCCTGTCTGCAAGCTTAAGAGCAGAGCTTTCTGCACCGGACTTCAGCTTTTCGGTCTCTTCTATCATCCTTACTATTTTCTCAAACTTGGAGTTACCTCCTGTTCTCTTTACCCTAAAGGTAAGCTCGCCTTCCTCGATAACAGTACCAGCAAATACAGTGCTTCCCTCTTCCTTCTTTACAGGCTCACTCTCGCCCGTCATCGAAGCCTGATTGACCATAGCTTCACCACTTACAACTACTCCGTCAAAAGGAATAACACCGCTTAGGTGTACCACCACCTCATCATCTTCTTTTATCGTATTGTAATCAACAAGAATCTCTGTACCGTCCTTTTTAAGCCATACCTTGCTTATATTTAGCGAAAGTATGCCTGCAAGGTCTGCTGTTGTCTTCTTCTCAGTCCACTCCTCAAGGAGCTCTCCTACTCCAAGCAAGAACATAACAGAGCCCGCAGTATTAAAGTCCCTTCTAAGCACCGACACTCCTACAGCCACTCCATCAAGGAGGGCAACCTCTATCTTCCCGCTTACAAGGCTCTTAATGCCTGCCTTTATGTACTTGAGGGATTTTGCTATGGTAAGCGCAATCCTTATCGGCATAGGGGTAACAGTCACAGTAACGAGCCTTTTTGCAATAGATATAAATAGCTTGTCCTGATAGGCAGCATTAAGGCTCCTGCTGGAATTGGCTATAAACTCTTCAGGTGCCACAAATCTCTCGTAGTCAAACTTCTGGATGGCATCTACTATATCCCATTTGTCTCCGGTAAATTTGATTGTAAGCGAGCAGGTTCTATCGGATACCTTTGCAAATGTAACTCCGGGCAGATGCCTCACATAGTAAAACAGGGTGTCTGCCTGTTCATAGCTCATATATCTTTGCAACAGCTGTATCCTAAGTCTGCCGTTTGATTCTGACATAATCTTAAACTTCATTATCCTACCTCTAATTATCTAATGATGCAGTTGTCAAAAGCAAAAACTCAATATGTGTTTATCCACAGAGAGTGTTATCATCTTTTAACACCCACACAGTCTTATACGATTGGCTTCACATAGAAAAGAAAGAGCCCGCGGGGAGTGGGGCTATCCTTTACTCCCTGCAGGCTAAGAATATTATTCTTCAGTACTTTCTACTTCTTTGTAACTTTTGGAAGTATCTTCAAACACAGCTTCTTCTGCTGCCTTTCTATCCTCGTTAATATCCTTAGCATCCTCATAGATATCCTCGCAGTTCTCTTTGAGTGTCTCGGTACGCTTAAGCGTATAATCCTTAACTCTAAGAGCCGCAGCAGTTACGTGTGTGTAGCATTTCTTAGCATCCTTGCTAAACAGAGCCTTAAGGCCTACCGTTCCAAATGCAAAGCCTCCAAAAAATATTCCAACTTTTTTCCAATTAATCTTATCCCACATCTCAGGATCTCCTTTTAATAAAAATAATAAGATATTCTAAGATGTCAAACTGCCTTCTAAACTTCATAATAAGCAATCGGCTTTTGAGTTATACCTGTTTCACATCAATTACGTACTGATTATAACAATAGGCAAAACCGATTTCAATTATTTTTTGCAGTTTTTGAGAAAATTTTGCAATAAAATGGCTCTAATAAAGACTGACTTTCATTATTGTAGGATATTAGCTTCCATTATCATTAAAAACCGATAAAATTCACGCCAAAGGTTATGCCATAGCAGGCATCATATTGTCAAGAATCTCATTTAATGCAGTCTTTCGCTTGTATGGCTTCTTACAATATTGGCCTTACATTTTTCAGCTTCGGCAAGGGGCTGTGCGCACCATTTTTGTGTGATACAGTGTTTGTAAATAGTATCAACAAGTCAGGTGAACCTATCTGTCCACTAAGGTTAGCAGACATCTGTGTAAATATTTTTGCTTTACATTTATGTTCCTTACATATCTTCTTATACATACAAACCATACGGTCGTGACCGCCAACTATAACCACACTCATAATGCACCCCTTTATTATATTAAGGCTGCCAAAGCTTTTGACAGCCTATGATACAAACTGACTATGTTTACTAATGCCCTGGTAAGCTTCTTCATTACTTCCTTGTACTTACTTAAGCATAATAAGCATCTTCATTACTTTCCATAGCTTACTTAAGCCTGTGCAAGCTTCTTTCCAAGCTCCTTGCACTTCTCAAGACCTTCAGCGTCAGGCTCAAGATTGCAGATAACGCCTTCATCTCCGACAACTGTAGCGCCTGCTGCCTTCATCCTGTCTACCCATTCTCTCATCCATTCACCATCGCCCCAGTCATAAGAACCAAAAAGCGCTATAACCTTACCTGATACATGTGGCTCAAGCTCAGCTACAAATGGCTCCATCTCACACTCTTCAAGTACCTCAGCTCCCATTGCAGGACATCCAAGTGCAAATGCCTTCTCTCCCTTAAGTGCGTCTACAGAAGCAGCTCCAACCTCGAGAAGCTCTGCCTCAGCTCCTGCTGCCTTGATGCCCTCTGCAACTGCCTCAGCCATTGCCTGGGTATTTCCTGTCTGTGACCAGTACACTACGCTAATCTTGCTCATAATAACAACCTCTTTCTGTGTTTATACACTGTTTTCTATGCACAAATCACACGTTTAGAATACTCTTCTTTACTGTGACCTATGTTGCTGTAGTTTGTGATAATGTCCATTATATCAAGTCCCTCATATAACAGCCTCACTATCTCTGTCTGAACCTTCTCGTAATTCTTAAATAGCCTAATCTTAAGCTCTGCGTCTTTATAGACCTTCCAGTATCCGCTGTAGAGATAATTCTTGCCATTTTTCTTTTTATAAAGCCCTCCACATCTTCGATAGGATAGCCTAAGAACAATCCGAGCTCATATGGAAAAATCCTGTTTTTAGCTCCATATATCTCATATAGCGTTTCACAAATACAGGAAAGATTTTTGCTAATCTCAGAGGTTTCATAGCCACATTTATAAATGAATGCCATAACCTCTTCTCTTTCCAGATATTCCTTAAGTTCAGTCTCTCTGTAAATAAGTATTACAAGTCTTTCCCTTCCGGGATACAAAAATTCTAAAGGAAAGCTCGGTTTTCTTTAGCACTGCCGATAACTCCCTGAGGCTTTTTTTGCCGGTATTGTGAGCAAATTGGATATTTTTAATCCCTGAAATAACAGGTGCGCACTGGAGTGCCAGCTGAAGCGGAATCGAATGCACATCCATCTCTTTTTATGATGTCAACAATATCAAAACTCATATCGCCTCTCCGAATTTTATTAAGTTAGTTCTTTCTAACTTAATATGATGATAATAAACTTTTTTTAATTTGTCAATAGATTTTGATAATTATTATTATTTTCATTTATTTTTTTCTTACCCTTGCTAAGCTGTATAATCTTTTGCTATACTGAGAACAAATAAAGCTTGGAGGTGGCGTTAATGAAAATACACGAATCTGCTGAGGATTACTTGGAGACAATACTCATGCTTACCGAAAGAATTGGAAATGTGCGTTCTGTAGATGTATCCAATGAAATGGGCTTTAAGAAATCAAGCGTAAGTGTGGCGATGAAGAATCTTCGAACCACCGGGCATATAACTGTCGATGAAAATGGCTATATCAAGCTTACTCCACTTGGAAAAGAAGTGGCCGATATGATATATGAAAGGCATAAGTTCTTTTCTTCCTGGCTTATAAGCCTTGGTGTGGATAAGGAGACAGCACTTGAAGATGCCTGTAGAATAGAGCATGTTATAAGCAAGGAGAGTTTTGCCGCTATGAAGAAGTTTTTAAATGAGAAAGGTGAGTAAGCGCTTTCTCTTTGTAAGACAAACGAATATTTAAAGCATAAAAGGGTTGAACACACAAGCTGTTCAGCCCTTATTATTATGCAAATCACCACTTTAAGCTATTTTCTCATCTATCAAGGATGTGGGTATAATTAAACTGCGGAGAAATAAGCACTTAAAGTACATAGGCTTAAAACTCCTTAAGCATCTTATCAAGAATGTTGTGAAGTACATTCATCTCTTCATCCGTAAGCCTAAGACAGGCACCCATCTTCTTAGGCACGTCAAGAGCCTTGTCTTTAAGCTCTCTTCCAAGGTCTGTAAGAGTTACATTAAGCACCCTCTCATCATCCTTATCCCTGCTTCTGTCAATAAACTTTTTCTGCTCAAGCTTCTTAAGAACAGGGGTAAGAGTCCCTGAATCTAAGTAGAGAAGCTCTCCCAGCTCTTTTACATTTACTTTTTCGTTTTCCCACATTACCATCATAGTGATATACTGTGTGTACGTAAGATCAAGCTCGTCAAGAAAAGGCTTATACTTTTTAACTATCTCCTTAGCGCAAGCATAAAGAGGGAAACAAAGCTGGCTTGAAAGCCTCAGCATTTTATACTTGTCTTCTTTTTGCATCATTTCACCCTTTAATAATTAACCTATGCTTTTATTAATAAATTCAACCAACTGTGGCTTTGGTACGAAGCCAATCTGCCTGTCTACAGGCTCGCCATCCTTAAATACCACGATTGCAGGTATGCTCTGAATCTTGTTCTTGATTGCAAGTCCCTGGTTCTCATCTACATCAACTGCAAAGAAATCAGCCTTACCGGCGAGCTCTTCTGACACCTCTTCAAGTACAGGTCCTAACATCTTGCAAGGTCCACACCAGGTAGCATTAAAATCTACAACTGCAAACTTACTCTTACTTACCTCTGAAAATTCTGCTTCATTAATCTTCTTTACCATAATATCCTCTTTCCCGGTGATAACACCTAATTTATCATATAACTTCATGAGTTATTTAACTATTGTTTATCTCTTTGCCATCAGGTAGGAAACCGCAGACAATGCCGCAACATTTCCCTCACCCGCAGCCTTTATATACTGATAAGGCTTGCCTGTCACGTCACCACAGGCAAATACCCCATCGATGTTGGTACTCATATCCCTTTTAACCAAGATATGTCCATCCTCCATAAGAAGTCCCGGCACCAGCTTGTCTGCTGATACAGCATCCCTTAATATGAATATGCCATCTGCGGTAAACCTGTCCCTGTTGGTTACAAGGGTCATCTTATCGCCTTCTTTTATTATTTCTTTTGGAACATTGCCTGTAATAACCTCTATATTATCCGCAAGCTCCGGCACATCCTTATATAGTGCAATGTAAGTCACCTTGTCAGCCTTTTCGGCAAGGAAAATGGCCTCTTCCTCTTCTCTTTTAGAGTATCCTATGACTACTGCTTCTTTACCCTTGTATAGAGCAGCATCACAGGTAGCACAATAGCTTACTCCCCTTCCAAGGTTCTCATCTTCGCCAGGGAAAGACCTTCCGGCCACTACTCCTGTAGAGATAATCACTGTCTTTGCTTCATACATCTCTCCTGATGCCTGTAGAGCAAAATAATCTCCCATCGCATATACTGCACCGATTCTTGCTTCATTTATCTTTATGTCCATAGCCTCAAGGTGGTCAGTATACGCCCCCGCAAGCCCTTCACCTGAAATACCCGGCAATCCCAAATAGTTTCTAATCTCTACTGCCTTTGTTATCTTGGGACTTAGCTCCTTGGTTCCAAAGAGTATAATGTCTTTATTTCTAAGTTTTGCTGTAATAGCGGCTTCAAGTCCTCCAGGACCTGTTCCTATTATCGCAATGTCATATCTGCTCATAATTCCTCGTTTTCTAATGACTGCAAAGGAGTTGTTATGTATCGTCTATTGCCCCTTGCTATTTATTTTCGTATGATTATATTGCATACAATTAGTTTTGTCAAGTAGTTAACGAGGATTTATTTCAACATAATTATATTTTGCTGCTTTTATTGCAAAATGTAACCGGTTAGTTTATTCATTATCTATTATTTAAGCTACTTTGCTTCGCTTATAGCTTTCTTAATCTCGCATAGCAATTCCTCATAGGTCTCCAGGGTCTTTACATCCTTATTTTCATTCTTAATCTTCTCAGGGCTTCTAAATAAAAATCCTGCTTTGCCAGCTCTTATCATACCGAGGTCGTTGTAGCTGTCTCCTGCCGCTATGGTATCAAAGCCGATACTCTGTAAGGCTTTAACTGTCTCAAGCTTGGTTCCATTTTTTCTAAGCTTGTAGTCTGTTATTTCACCGTTATCAGCTATCGCAAGTTCGTGGCAGAAAAGAGTCGGATAGCCTAGCTTTTTCATCACAGGAAGTCCGAACTCCCTATAGGTGTCACTTAGTATTATAACCTGAGTAAAGCTTCTAAGCTCGTCTAAGAAAGCCTTTGCTCCCTCGTAGGGCTCTACCTTATCTATCACCTTTTGGATTTCTTTGATGCCGTAGTTATGCTCCTTTAAGAGCCTGATACGCATTTTCATAAGCTTATCATAGTCAGGCTCATCCTTAGTGGTAAGCCTAAGCTCGTTAATCCCTGTTTCCTTAGCAAACTCTATCCAAATCTCAGGAATCAATACCCCTTCCATATCTAAACAGACTATACTATTCATATTGCCTCCCTAAAACAATTTAACACTTGTTCACTATCTCTTTTTTTGCATTTTTAATCAGCATCCAATATACACACTGCGCAAAGTTTTATTGACAGTCAGGTCAATGTTTGAAGAGACTCTTCCATACCGCCACTTCATTGGACTTGCTTAGCATCTTATCCATATCTATCCCTGCAGGGCATATATCCTTACAGGCAAGTGACTTGCCACAGCCGCTGTAGATGTGTTTCCTGTACGCCTTCTTTCTTTCACCATCGGAGTCCGAAGCTGTCATAAGCCTTGTGGCAGGAACAAAGGATGCAGCACCAAAGAAGTCTCCTCCCACATAAAAGTTCGGACATACCTCCAAGCAACAGCCACACATCAGGCACCTTGAAGCCTCATAGGCTGTATCTGTGTTCTTGTCAGTAAGCCTTACTTCTTCTTCAAGGTAGTTCTTGATGTCACGCAGGTTATTATACAATATACTTCTGTCAACAATCAAATCTTTTATGACAGGGAACTTGCTAAGCGGTGCAAGTGTCAGCCTGCCCTTCTTCATATAATCCCTTATAAATGTATCACAGGCAAGCCTTGGCCTTCCGTTTACAAGAATGGCACATGCCCGCATTTTTTTCTGGAGGCAGTGCACTCCCAGCTTATGTAGGGCACAGGCCTCCCTCTATATCTCTTGTGTCAGGATTAGCATTTATCTCACGAAGCAGGCTTGCCACCGTCAGATTTTCTTTTTCTAGGAGTAAGCCTGATGCTTTGAAAATAAGGACTGCTTTTGGCATCTTCCTGCCTTTTTATCTCAATTATTACTTCCATTGGTTCTCCATAACTCTATGTTTATATTTCCCTCGCTTAAACAAGCTTTAGTTAAGCCCTTATAATAATCATTTCTATCGGGGTAGTCTTCCCTGTAGTTTGCTCCCCTGCTCTCTTTCCTGTAAAGTGCACTTAGTATAAGTGCCTTTGCAAGGGTAAGCCTGTCTTTTTCCCTTTCATTTAGCTGTCTGTTCGAGAGCTTGTCAATTGCAGTAAGCCCCTCATTAAGCAGTGCTTCATTCCTAACTATCCCCAGTGCAGAAAGCAAAATATCTCTTAGCTCTATTATAAAGCTTTCACTTGCATTATCAAACTCACTTTCTTTGTATTCTACCGCTGTAGTAATATCTTCAATGTCATAATCTCCATCCACAGGGTCTAAAGAATTATAGCCTGCTATCACGCTTTTACCAGCCTTCCTTCCTCCGTATATTGCGCCAAGGAGGGAATTGCCTCCAAGCCTGTTAGCTCCGTGGTAGGCCGAGCAGGCCTCTCCTGCTGCATAGAGGTTTACTATATTGGTCTTGTGGTCTATGTCTCACGTCTATGCCACCCATAAAGTAGTGGATGCCAGGCCTACAGGGATAGGCTCATTTTTAGGGTCAATCCCTAGATAATGGATGATTTCTTCCCTTAAATCAGGCAGTCTTTCCTCCCAGACTTCCTCCCCAAGTTCGGTCATATCAAGGTAGACCTGAGCCCCCTTATTTTCCCTGCTTACAAAGTACATTTCCCTTGAAACCACATCTCTTGGCATAAGGTTCTTAAGCTCAGGATACCTCTCCTCCATAAAGTAGTATTTTTCATTATCCTTATAGATAAAGAGCCTTCCACCCTCTCCCCTTGCAGCCTCGGACACCAGACAGACCTTGTCGGCTATTTCTATAGTTGTAGGATGATACTGTATCATCTCAAGGTTGCTAAGCCTGACTCCTTGAGAAAAATACCTTGGCAGTCACATCTCCGGTGTTGGCAGTTGTACCTGTGGTAACTCCCTTAAATACTCCTGCCATCCCTCCTGTTGCAAGGATTACGCTTCCTCTTAGATAATACACCCTGTCGGTGTAGTTATCCCTTATTTCTACCCCCTTACAGACCCCTCCTTCATTATCAAGCCTAAGCCTTAAGAACTCGTGATGGCTATACCTTTTTACAAGTCCTATGGCCTCATACTTCCTTACTTCATCTATCAGGGCAGTCATAAGAACCTTGCCTGTACTGCTTTTTGCATAGGCCGTTCTTTTCTTCTTCTGTCCTCCAAAGTTTCTTTGCTGTATGAGATTGTCTTTTAGGTTAAATGGCACACCTAAGCCTCCAAGATACCTGATTATACCGGGAGCGGCATTCGTTAGTCCACGAACTGCGGCCTCATCAGCTATGTCTCCTCCCGCCTTCATTGTATCTGCAAAATGATTCTCTACGTTATCTCCCTCTCCCATAGTATCTAAGGCTCCATTTATGCCACCCTCTGCCATAACCGACTGAGCCCTCTCAGATGGATAGTTAGAAACGAGATTACAGCTTATTCCTTTTTCAGCAAGGGTAATGGCTGCAGAAAGCCCTGCAAGTCCGGCACCTATTATATTTACCACCTTTAGTACCTCCACATTACATTCCATCTAAGGAAATAAATCACAAAAGCAACTGTTGACATAAGAAGAATAAACGCAAGCACAAGCAGGATGTCTTTGACATAGGCTCTAAAGCCCGCTATGCCAAAGCTTATGAGTAATGGTCTTATATTGGATAGTATATGTACCACGAGTGTAAGTACAAGAAGAATAGAAAAAATGAGCTGAACTTCGTTAAATTCTTTCAGCCTGAATACATCTCCCTTATTTGAAAATAGGATTACGTGGCAGGCAATAAGGAGAATCATGGCAAAGCCTGTTATCCTTCTTATCCAAAAATACCGCATTCTCCCTAAGGTAAAACTTTCCGCTCTTTTTACCTGCAACTATTGAATCTATGGTAAGCTTGATTCCTATCACTATATGAGCTATCAAAAATGCCATTAAGATACAGGAGAGAGTTTTCATTAAGACATTGCCGCCGGGTATTATCTTCATAAGCTGAAATGAGCCTGCCACAGCATGAATCAAAAACAGTATTATTAAAATAAGGCTGATAATAGTATTCCACTTTCTCATCCGGACTTCTTCTCCTCGCTTATATTTATATCCTCTATGTAAGCCTTGTTCTTCTCTTTTAAGCTTATATGAGTCTGCAAATTCTTTTCGACATCAGTAGAACGTCAAATTTGCCTTCTTCCGCCCTTGACACAACCAAAACTGCTTCCTCTTTTTTTATCTTCATCTGATTTTCAGGAAGCTTTGAGCGAAAGCTCTCTGCCATTTCCAGCCCCATTGTATCACCCTCAGCCACAGTGCAGGCTATGTCTTCAAAGATAATGTCAGTCTCTTTTCCATTAAAAAAATCTATCCACTGGTTGAGCTTCTCCTTATCCTTATGAAGCCTGGTGTTTATTAGCACTATGTAGTTGCCTGAGGGCTTATCTATGACAACTGAAGGGCTTGATACCGCATCAGCCTCATCTGAAGATAGGAGTCCCCTCCAATAATCTGTCATCATCAAAGGGACTCCTACCATTATAAACAACGCACCTGTCACTATAAGAAGATGCTTTAATATTTTAATTATTCTCATCATTATTTTGCTTTTGCTGAGTCAAGAGCTATCTTTGCCGCCTCAACAAACTGGTCATGGTTGATGGTTGCACCTGATATCGCATCAATATCATCAGGATTGCCGCTCTGAACAAGGAGCTTTGCGTACTCATCGCAGGCCTTAACAGCCTTCTGCGCCTTGTTGTAGAAATCTCTATTTGCTACGCTTCCCTGCTTCTTACCGTAGTCAGCACCCTTCTCAGTGCCGTCAGGCTCATAGGTCTTGAAGCTGCACTCGGTAATCGCATTATCCTTTACTGTAATCTTAACCACGCCATAGCCGTTTCCTGCATCTGAGCCATCAGGATTTGTATAGACTGAGCTGGTACCCTCGTAGCTTCCGTCAGCAAGCTTCACACTGCCGCCACAGGCAGTAAGCATAGCGATTATAGACGCAAAGCTCACAATTCTCATATACTTTTTTTCATCATTTTACTCCTTATTAATTTCACATAAGTTACGCCTCCGCTGATAAATGTCCAGACTTGCTTAGGCATTATCAGCTCCGGCTGTCCAACTAAATTTAGTATCATAAAAGCATAATTACTCATGAAACCTTATATGTCCTGTAAAGTTACTGTTTACGGTTTCCTTTGATATCTTGCCGTTACGAAGCACTATCATCCTCTGTGCAACCTCAGCCACCTCTATGTCGTGAGTAACCACAATGAGGGTTGTGCCTTCACTGTGAAGCTTTCTAAAGAGTTCTACTACCACCTCTTCGTTGGCATCATCAAGGTTACCTGTAGGCTCATCTGCAAGGATGATTTCCGGCTGGTTGATAAGAGCTCTTGCTACGCATACTCTCTGCTGCTCTCCACCTGAGAGCTGGCTTGGAAGGTGCTTAGCCCTGTCTGCAAGACCCACCCTGTCAAGAGCTTCCATAGCCTCTTTTTCATCTGTAATGCTGTGATAATACTGTGCAAGCATAACATTTTCAAGGGCTGTAAGATAGTTTACAAGATGGAACTGCTGGAAGATGAGTCCTATCTTATCTCTACGGATATTAGTAAGGTTCTTTGCACTTTCCTTTGCTATATCTACTCCGTCTAAGAGGACTGACCCCTTGGTAGGCTTATCCATACAGCCTATTATATTCATCATAGTACTCTTACCTGAGCCTGAAGGCCCCATTATAGACACCCACTCGCCCTTTTCCACCTTGAAGTTAACATTGTCAAGGGCGTGAAGGTCACCATATATTTTGTATACATCTTTCAACTCTAACAAGCTCATTTTTTATTCTCCTTTTAACACTAAAGCAGGATCTATCTTGGTTGTTGTCCTTATAGGTATGAGGCAGGCAATACCTGTAACTGCTATAGATACAATGATGGTTATAGGCACAAGCAAAGGCCTGAAGGATATCGAACTGCCAAATACATTGACACTGACTGTCTGTGCAAAGGCAAAGCCGATAACCGAGCCAACTACTCCGCCAAGACCTCCAAGCAGTATGCCTTCTCCCATAAATTCTTTGATTATACTTGAATCCGAGGCACCTATTGCCTTTCTAAGTCCAATCTCTTTCCTTCTCTCAGTTACTACAGCTGTCATAGTTGTTGCAACACATATCATCGTGAGTGCAAGAACTATAGCTGTAACAAGAAATACAAGGGACTGGAGCTTTGAGAGTACTGTGGTTTCAGAAGCCGTAACCCTCTTAACCAGGCTTGCACTCACTGTGTCTACCTTCTTGTTTATCTCAGCAACGTACTTGTTAAGACCTTCACCTGAGGTCGATATACTTACCTCAGCTAAATCAATATTGCCTTTTGCCCCTGCAAGGGTCTCAAGGTCCTCCATAGACATATATACATAGTCCTCTTCTCTTCCACCTGTATTTAGTATACCGGTTACCTTGAAGTCAAGGGTATTATCCTGCTGATCTTTGGCTACATTTTCAGGAGTGAAGCTGACTGTAACGCTATCTCCCACCTTTAGCTCAAGACTGTCTGATATATTCTTGCCTAGCAAGAGCTCTCCACTTTGTTTAGGCCAGTTGCCATCTACGAGCCAATAAGGACTGGTTTTCTTTACGTCATCCATTATGGTTCCCGCCGCAAGTATAGGCTGCTCGTGCATTCTTACCGTCTCATAGCGGAAAGGTGTGGCACCTACAAGTTCGTTTGATTTAATAATGTCTGTAGCCTTTTTTTAAAATCGCTCTGTGTAAATCTCCTGTCAGTAGGCGTAAGTACCATATTGGCACCGTAGTTTCTAAACTCTGCCCCCATCTGACGGGGTACATCATAGTAAATGGTTACAAGCCCCGATAGGATGGCCGCTCCTATGGCTATAGCTAAGAGCGCTATAATCATTCTGGACTTTCGCCTCATAAGAGAGGCTGTAATCATTCTTAAAAACATTTTTCTATTTTTCATCATTATCTCCCGTGTAACACTGCCTCAGGCTCAAGTTTAAGAAGCATTCTTATTGCAGGTATGCTTCCGATAAGAGTTACTATAACCACAAGTACTCCAACTATAGGTATAACCATAGGCCTTAGTGTGATAAGTGAGCCAAATACGGTCTTACCGATAATCTGTGCAAAGCCTATACCGCAGGCAAAGCCAACAGTTCCGCCTATAATGGCAGTGATGATAATCTCCGTTAATACAAGCCCTGTAATAGCAGAGTTATGAGCGCCTATCGCCTTCATAAGTCCTATCTCACTGCTCCTTTCCATAACCGAAGCGGTAACAAGGTTACATATACCAAGGGCAGAGCCGATGAGGCTTAATATGGTTATAAGGAGCATCAAAAGCTGAGTCTTGTCAAGGATGGCACCCTCGGAGTCAGCTACCTGTCTTACAGGGGTAGCTACTGAGTCTGTGATAACCTCCTGTATCTGGTAGCAGATAGAGCTTACATAGGCTGTACAGTACCAGATTTCATATTGGGCTACGGTTAGAGACTGAGGATCCTTGGCAGCCTTAACTGCAAGCTCATTATCAGGAGTAGTAAGGGCACTTACTTCAATGGTGTCAACCTTTCCTTCAAGCCCATCAAGTGCCTGAGCCGCCTTAAGTCCTGTAAATATACGGTCATCTTCATCTCCTCCGGATGAAAAATACTCCTACTATGTCTAACTCTCTCTTCCTTACTTCCTTTTTACCTTTATCTTGTCACCTGACCTTAGCTTAAGCTTCTCAGCCAGATTATCACCTATCATGCAGGCATTTTCATCGGAATTGGTCTGCTCATCTATCCATTTTCCGTCTTTTTATCTCCCACCAGCTTCTAAGGCTGGCTAGACCGGCATCAAGCTTCTCACCTGTAGGTAACTCCATATGGTGGTTAAACCAGCTTCCCACCACAAGCACATCAGAGCCATCAGGAAGCTTTGCACTGCTATTTATAAAAGGAGTGTAGTCAACTATGTTGAATGCCCAGAATATAGTCTTAATCTTACCTAATTCATCTTCTTTTAGGTAAGCTCCGCCTGATTTACCGCCTTTTAGGTCATAAAGGTCACTTACCACGCTCTGCCTCTTAGGCATAACTGTTATGTTGGCACCGAAGGTCTTAAGCTCTTTGTTTACCTTATCGCCTACATCCAATACCACACATAGCATGGCTGTAGCAAGGGACGCTCCAAGGCCTATAGTAAAGGCAATAAGAATCATTTTTTTCCATTGGCGGATAAGAGTCCCTTTTACCATTCTAAAAAACATATTTATCTCCCTTACTTAAAAATATCCTCGTGTTTCACAAGCTCAGCTATAGGCACTATTATATTGCCGTCCTGAATCTTGTAGTCTATAACTATAGGGTTACATCCACCCTTAAAAGCCGATTGTATTGATGTTCATAACTACGTTACAGAGGTTGCAGACTACCTGCCCTTCTCTCTCATAGTATCCTGTCTCACCGCAGATATCACAGGCATCAAGACCAATACCATAGGCACTTGAGTTAGGCTTTTTGATTACTATGAATCTAACTGTCTTACCTTTATCTGTGGTGTAGCCGAATCTATGAAGATGTCCGTCTGAGACCTGATCAAAGGTAACTATAACGCTGTCTTTAGTTACCTTTGCATCTTCTACAGGAGATATCTCTATTTCCTGATTTGCATACACCCTAAGCGCGGTAAGTGTTACAAATGAAAAATACTGCACACACCACTGCTGTAAAGCTCCAACGCTTGATATTTCTCCATTTTGCCTTGATTTTTCTATGCTCAGCATTGTTTTCATAAGGCTCATTTACGTGTCGGCTCTTAACAAAGAGTACCACAGGAACAGCTAAACAAGCCAAAACAATGGCAAATGTGAACATAATCTTATTGTTTGAAGTAAATACTGCAATTGTAAATATGGTATGATTGGTCTTTATTACCCTCTTTGCCAGAAATACACCCAAGGTATCGCCCAGCTCATTTGCCATATTGATAAGTATGGCTATAAACATAACTGCAAAGCCAAGCTTTGGACTAAGCCTTACATTTCCCTTATATACAGCAAGTCCCGCAACAAAGCTAAGGATAAGGCCGAAGCACATCCCTACTATGCTGTAGAGGAAAGTGGCCGAGAGCACACTCTGCTCAGCGAATAATATCGTGTGTGGATTTTCTAAAAATGGCGGCAGGAAGTACAAAAGCATAGCTACAGCCATAAGCGAGAGCATAACTGACTGAAGTATGCCTCTTATCTTAGTCTGTTTCCTTATAATGAGACTTATAAGCACAAAAAGAATCAGGGCTGCCAAGTTTAGTGCATATATCCTCACATTCCACATAGCTGTATCAACTTTGTTGGTGGTTGTTTTAAATACAGTCATTACTACAGCACTGATAAGACCGATAACAACCGCTGCCCATTGAAACCTCTTATAGATATCTCCGCCCACAAACTTAACGCCTGCAAGTAACAGCCCGGTAAGCAGCATCATTGGAAGTAATTGTTCAGTAGACAATACAAAATATTTAAGCACTTCTTTCTCCTTATCTATAATCCAAACTTCATCCGCCATCTGTATATAGCAAAACACAATACTCTCATGTTGTTCTATATGCAGATGTAGAATATGTGAAGTTAGTATTTACTACAAAAAAACTCTCTTGTAAAAAGCTTACATCGAATTTTTATGCTTTTGATACTTGTATTTTACATCACAATAGCTGCACTGGGCTGTTACCCCCAATGCAGACAAATTGTGAGCTTAATAATATTAGTTTTTTTAATTACCAGCTCTGCTTTACGTAATCCCAGTCTTTCTCAACTGTGAGATTGCCATCCTTAAAGTAGTCTTCAAGAACTGCTCCAGGACCTGTCTCAGCGTCACTGTGGATTAAGTAGCCTTTTTCAGCAGGGCTGTGGATAGTGAATTTAAGCTTGTATGAGCCTGACTCACCCATCTTAATGTTAGCACCGTAGTGAGGATCATCAGAAGCACTCATAGGCATGAAGGTTCCCTTAGCTACTTCCTTGCCGTCCTTATCAGATATTAAATAATCAATAGTAAGATATGGAACCCAGTCACCTGTACCAAATCCAAGCTTATTCTCAAGAGCTGAGATATCCGCCTCAAGGTGAACCTCATTCTCCTTGTCTATCTTCTCCTGACCTGGAGCCATAGGAACTGGCTGGAAATATACTGCAGATACGTTGAGGAAGCCTACCTTCTCATCTTCAAAGATAGGAATCTCAGTAAATCCTGTCTGCATCTCCAGGTGCGGCAGTACTTGCTGAACCCTTATCTGCAACAACACTTGATGTCTTGCTTGAAGTCGCACTAGATGTCTTGCTTGCTGTACTAGTTGTGCTTGTAGCAGCACTTGATGTCTTGCTTGCTGTGCTAGCTGTGCTTGTAGCCTTACTTGTTGTAGAACTTGTTGTAGCCTTCTGACCACAGCCTGTTATTGCTGTTACTACAAATGTACCTGCAATAGCAAGTGATAATAATTTCTTTTTCATGTTCTCCTCCTATAAAGAAAAATTAATATATATGATAATGAAAGCGTACGCCCTCATTTATCAACTAGTTTACCTCTCACGGTGTGGATATCTACGTAAGAGTCAAGCCACAGTGCTTATTTTACTTTCTTTCAGGCACTTCTTACGCCTTACTGGAAACATTTTTCCTGTAGCACTTCCTTAACTACACTCTTAATAATTTCTCTAAGCTTCTTTTCCTCCTCTTCCTTAGCAAGGGCTTCCTTCTTAGTCGCCTCTTCAGCACGCTTTTTGTCAGCCTCTGCACGGATTGCAAGGTTTTTTTCTTTCTCCAGTGGAGGTATACAATTATTGTAACCACAAGAAGAATAATCTGAGGAATCAGTGTTTCAAGTATAGGATATATGCCAAGTACATCTAAAATCTCGGTCGAAGGTATAATGCTTGCAAGCCAGTCAGGTGAAGTCATTACTATCACGTCACCCTCGATGAGCTCTTTTATACCTGCACCAAGGAAGGATATTGACATTATAAACATCAGTATACTGGTTGCAGTAAAGAATGGCCTTAAAGGTATTCTCAGACTGAATGCATGTATTGCGTAGTATACAAAGATGAGGGCTATAAAGCCAACTATAAGTCCTGCCCAAACCATGCCTATATTTTCATCCTTAAGCATAGGCTGGAAGAAAAGTACAACCTCAGCACCCTCTCTAAATACTGCGAGGAAGGCTGTAAAGGCAAGTGCCATCGTGCTTCCGGTCTTGGCACTGCTCTCTGTCTTGCTCTTTATGTAGTTTGTCCAGGCATCGCTTTCTGACTTAGACAGCATCCAGTTACTTACATAGTATAGAACCACAACAGCTGTAAGGGCTGTAACACCTTCTATGATTTCCTGTGAAGCACTGTTGGCAAGCGTAAGTGCCTCTAAGAGCCAGGCAAGTACAAAGCTTGCACCTATACCAACTAAAGAACCAACATATACAGGCCTAACAAGCTTCTTTCTTCTTTCTGCGTCACCACCCGAAGACTTGGCAAGGTAGGCTATGATAGCACCAACTATAAGTATTGCCTCGAAGCCTTCTCTAAGGATAATGGAGAAGCAGGCTATAAATGTAGCTGTAGCAGCACTTCTGCCGCCACCTGACTGCTCTGCAAGCACTTCTTCAACCACCTGTCTTATGGTAGCTGTATCGGCACTTCCTGCTTTTGCGTTTCCCTTTGCGGATGAAGCAGGTCGCTTGCCATCAAGAATGTTTGCATCGTTGTGAATCATCGACTGAAGCTTATCTACCTCTTTGTTAAATTCATCTACGGAGTAGCCGTTTTTAGTCACAGCCTTGCAGGCTGCAAACTGAAGCTCTATCTCAGACTTTCTTGAACCTGATATCTTACCTAAGGTAAGTCTCTCAAATCCTGTTGTCTCATAGTAACCATAGTAGCCATGGTTTATAGTATCATAGGCTCCTTTAGAGTCTCCTGACTTATAAACCTCTTTTGCATGTTCAAACACCTTGTCCATAGCATTTGCTACATCATTCCAGGACTTTGAAGGTGCGTAGCTTGCCTTATATTCTTTCCAGGTAGCATAATATGCATCATCAGCCTTTGCTATGGAGGTAAAACCAAAGCCTGCTATAAATACAAACAAGACCACGAAAATTCTTGCAAGCAACATTCTTTTCTTACTGTTATACATTAGTTCCGCCTTCCTTCTTTACTTTTGACTCTTTTGTCATAGAGGTGCTTAATTATCCATTAACTGCAACCATTACAACAATTAGGTCTCACTAACCACATATAAGTTATCCCAAAATTTTATCTTTGTCAAGTATGATTCCCAATTTCATTTCAAAAATTTTATCTGCATACTTAAACACTTCCTTATCGTGAGTAATGACTAAGACTGACTTTCCACCTTCTGCGAGCCTCTTAAATATCTTAAGAACCGTCTCAGTGTTTTCATCATCAAGGTCGGATGTAGGCTCATCAGCAAGGATGAATTCAGGCTCGTTGATAAGAGCTCTGGATATAGCCATTCTTCTTAGTTCCCCTCCCGAAAGCTCAGTAGGCATAACCGAGGCAAGTTCCTCTATCCCGGTTTCTTTAAGCAGTGCTTTTGCCCTTTCTTGCGCCTTCCTTAGCTCTTCCTTATCTTTTGCGCCATTTCCATACAGATTGTAAGGAAGAAGTACATTTTCAAGTACTGTAAGTGTATTGATGGCGGACTGCCCCTGAAGTACTATCCCAAAGTGTTTATTCCTAAACTTTGACAGGCTTACATCGTCAAGCTTGTGAAGGTCAGTATCTCCTACCACCACCGTTCCTGTGCTTGGGGTAAGGAGCCCTGTAAGGATATTTAGAAGTGTACTCTTGCCGCTTCCTGACTGCCCGTAGAGTACCACAAGTTCTCCTTCATTAAGACTAAAGTCATTTTCACCTAAGGCAAAGAACTTGTTAGAGCCGCCTCTCTCTCTTAGAAACCATTTACTTATTTTATTCGCCGTAAGCTTCATCAGTTGCCCTCCCTTAGGATAAGTGCTGTGTCTATTTTAGATGTCTTAAGCGCACTTAAGGATGATGCCAGGCAGCCTGCAGCCACTGAAGCGGCTATGGTAATAAGAGCAAGCAGGGCTACCCTGTCTACACCGGGAAGCAGAAACGGAAGGTCAAAGGTGGTAAGGCTTACCTCTCCTACCAGCAAAACAGCTCCTATTGCTGTAACAGCTCCTATCACGCTTCCGAGCAAATTCACCATAAATGCCTCTTTAAGAATGATGCCTGCAACCATCTTCCTGGATGATCCAAGCACCCTAAGGATAGCAAATTCCTTCTTTCTTTCATTTGCTATCATAGTAAAGGCAAGCATTAGAATAAGTATTGCAAGGAGCCAAATCGCTATGATAAGAACGCTTATTATCCTTGATGCGGATTCAAGCTGTCCTGCAACTCCTGATATCATATCCTGCGTCTGTATAGCCTCTACACCTCTGGTCTTTATATTTATCTCACTCATTACGTCAAGAGGAGTATAGCCATCTGCTACATTTATAAGGATGCAGGAGGTAAGCTTGTCAGGATCTCCGTTATTATTGGTAACCATCCCGGTTTCCTCTGCTGATTTAAGCAGTTTCTTGACTGAATCAATGCTTAAATATACAGCAGTATCAAGGTAGGTACCTGTTTTTATAAGCTTGCCCTTTACAGTACAAACCTTACCATAGAAGGTAAGGGTATCTCCTGCAAATGCATTGAGGTCGTTACCTACAAGCATTTCAAATTCACCGAGCTTACCATCATAGGACTCCTTCACCCAAGGCTTGATGGTAAAGTCAGTCTCCGGATCAAAGCCTATAATCTGAAGCTTTGCCGAGCAGCATCCCGCCTTTGCAGACGCAAGGAAATACTGTTCTGATATCTCCTTTATGCCTTCCATACCCTTAATCTTGTCTAAGATACTTCTATCCATATAGAAATATCCGGGATTGCCCTGTAGTATCATATTGGAGAAGTTTGTCTTGGTTGTGGTCGCATAAGGAACTACCATGACATCAGCACCAAGCCTTGACCTAAGAGACATAAGACCTTCCTTAAGTCCTGTGATTGCAAGCGAACCTCCTGTAACCGAAAAACATAACAAGGCAGAAAGCAGGACTAATATAATCGTCCTGCCTGGTCTTCTTGCTATGTTTTTTTATACGAAATACTATTAAATACTGACATTTTTACCTCTTATTTTTCACTCTTAGCTTCCTTTTTGCTAATCACTATGTTTGCTAACTCTACTGCAAGTAAAGCTACGCAAACCCCGATAACTGCAGGACGCATTGTTGTTCTACACATCATGTTAGGCATCATACAGATTCTTATTATAACCTGAGGAAAAAGCATCGCCATAACCGTAACAGGTATCATAGCCGCAGTTACGGTCGCCCTTTCTCCTGCCTTCCTAAATACGAACAACAATACTGACATAACTGCAAGAGCTATACCTGTAGCAAATATAGCCTGTTCAGCCCAGTGACAAGGCATAATCATTGCACCCTTTTTCCATGCTTACAGGGCAGGAATGAAATACGTATTTCACTCCAAACGCAATCACAAGGCTAAGTGCAAGCAAAACTACTGACAGCAGCATGGATATTTTGTTTTTCCCGCTCATAAAAACCCCTTTCGTTACATTATAATGATTTGTACTATCGGTTGTATATTGTAACCTAAAGGGAATTAATTCGTCAAGTAAAATTGAGAATTATAATCAATTACCATAACTAAATTTATTTGTGCCCCTTGTAAATATACCAGTAATTTGTTCATTTGTTTGAATAATAGTTATCTAAAGCCAGTTTGTTACACTCTCCCAAGCCTCTTTTCTTTCAAGACCAAGCTTCCAGAATGCAATTCCTGCTACCTTGTCCTTTTCAACCAGCTTTAGTTTTGCCTCAAGTGACTTCTCCTCTTCAAGCCAGATTCTCATCCTGTCCTTTCCGTCCTTCCACTCGGCATAGTACTGTCCTTTTTCCTTGTCCCATTCTTTCTTAGCCTTGTTACTGCTTACAAGGTTTAGTCCTCCATCCATAGACAAAGCTCTGCTGGTAAGCTTTCCTGTATGAGCCTCCCTCCAAAGCCTCGTGTAGAATGGGAGGCCTACTATGAGTTTCTTCATAGGTGCACTCTTGGCGGTATTTTCTATGCTGTTTTTCACCCAGCTAAGGCTTGACACTGAACCCGCCTTAGGAGAGCCCGAATAATGCTCATCATACGCCATTACACAGAGATAGTCCGAGACAATCCCCTGTTCTTTAATGTTATAGAAAGCATTGAATTCGAGTGGAATATAGTTGTCTACAGAAAGCACCTTCTTCCTGCTCCTCATCTCTATGGATAGCTCTCTTAGGAACTCTATATAGCCTTCAGCATACGAGGACTTGATATGTTCAAAGTCAATGTTTATGCCATCCAGGTTATATTCTTCAATAAAATATATGATATTTTTTTAATCAAGTTCCCTCTTGTTGTGGTACTCATAAACAGTCTATTGTAGTCAACATCCTTGTTAAAGTCACTGATTAAAGGCCAAACATCCACATTTATAGCCTTAAGCTTTGTCACATAGTCCTTAGATGCAAGGCTTGTAACCTCGCCTTCAGAGTCTGCCACTCCAAACCAGGTAGGAGATATTACATTGAGGCCTCCGCCTTGGCAAGAGCAGTACCCCAGCTCGAGTTTCTCTGCAGTGCTTGTGACCTGATGCCAGCCAAGAACTATAGGTTCATCTCTTGTTATGCTTGTATAGCCTGCATCTTCTTTTCCTCTGTCAAAGCTGTACTTTTTGTGTTCGATATTATCTGTATCAAGATCAGAGGTCTTAATATACCCTGTCACTCCATCCCCGGTAAACACTCTGGTAAAGTCATTTCCAGTGCCTTCAAGAAGATATACCTTTTCTCCCTCTTTTAACTCCTTTAGGATAGGCTCTTTTTTGTCCCCTGCTTCTCTAAGTGCGGTGTCACTTTTTACACCTGTATACTCATATTCAGCGTTATTTTTCATCAAAGATAACTACCCTTCCCGGATTTTTCATAGACATCTGCCTTCATCTCGTGCCATTTTTCTATAAAATCCAGAGCAACATAGAGATTGCCACCGTCTTCTATAAAGCTTGGCACGTCTTCTGTCTCATCTTTACTGTTTACCTGATATTCTTTGTCTCCTGCCGTATAGACGTATTTTTCAGTAGCAGTCGTATATACCACTACGTCATCTAGGGCATCATAAAATATTCTTGGCATCATCTTTTGTGCGGCAGAATAAGGCAGATAGGTCTTTCCATCCTTTACAATGGCATTTTCATCTGACTTAATAAGGTCAACTACAAGCCTTGCCTCACCCTCAGGGAGCTTATAGTAATCTGTTAGTGATATTTCCGTATTGTTTGAGCCGCTAAAATCAAGCTTTTTCCCTAATACAAGGATAACAGCAGATATAATTGCTATTACAACTACCGGAATAATAATCATAATAGGATTTAATTTTTTAATCATTGGTACCTCCAAGAAATAAGTTTCCTAATTATGATACCACTACTATAGAGATTTGTCATTTATTTTTGTACCCACAATAAAAACACCGGACTCTCTAGGTAAGAAAGTCCGGAGTCATTCAATAAGTAAACCTTGTGATGTAACTACTCCTTTTTATTCCAGTAGGCAGCAGCTTCTTTCCATTCTTCGTCTTTACCGGCAAGCGTCCTTTCCCGCCTCTCTCTTTCACTTTCGAGTGATTTGTCAATGTGCATGTCATACGTGTAGCCTGACAGATTGTTTGTTATCTTCTTTGGGCTTAGCAGCTTTGCGGCTCTTTATTTACAGGATAATTAACCTTGTGTCTGTCAGACTGCTTTCCTATTGTGAGGTAGAGCTTCGCTCCCTCAAACAATTTGATATCGGAAAGTGCGCTTTCTAGGATTATTATTTCTTCTTCGCAAAGTGCCAGATAAACCAAAGACTTTTCTTTAGACTTGTTAAAGTCCATTATCTTTTTTTCAGATACTACAGTATAGTTACGTCCGTCAGCCAAAGAAAGCCTGACATCCGCATAATCTCCTACCTTTAGGAGTTCAGGCAGCAGGATATCTGAGTATTCACATATAAACTCATTTTCTCCCACCTCTGTTTTCCTGCCTACAGGCAAAAGCAAGCTCATTTCCCGTCTCAGACATTTCGTTTCCTGCAGCTTCTTTTTAATTCCATTTCACTCTCTGAAACCACGGTCTCGTCCACCGTTTCTTTCTCAGGTAAAAATATTAACCTCTGCCTGTTCTACATTAATGTTCTTATCTGACGGTCTGTTTAACAGCATAAATGCCGATATTGCAGTTACTGTGATCGCAAGCAATATAAAAATAAATACCACCAGCTTCTTTCTTCTGCCAACTCTTTCAAAATCATCATCAGATAATAGTTTTGCTTCTTCCTTACTAATTAACATAAATCCTCCTCTTATTATATCCTCTCTCTTCCTATTCCTCTGCATCTAGGCTTTATCTTAAGTCCGTTAAGAAACTTCTTTGTCTCTTTAAGACTTGCCTCATCCGACAAATTATCAATTATCAGCCAATCCTTTTCTCCGATATCGTCTCTATGTGTGGTTAAGAATGCCACCGACTTGCTTCCCTTAATAAGGTTGTTTTGTATGACGATTATTTTTTCATCACAGCTGTAGAACAATAGAGAAAACTCATCCACTCTGCCAAAGTCAATGACAATGTTGTCAAAGCCTTTTTTTAGAATATAAGCCACATCTTCACAAGCCACTGAGTTAAAAATCCTGATGTTTTTTAAGTCTGTCATGCAGTTAAGATTAGTCTCATCACCGTCTTCATCCCTAATTAAAGACAGGAATGCAACCTTTCTTCCCTTTGCAGCCAACTCCTTTGCCGTAAGCAGGGCAATATGAGTGGTGCCTACTCCACTCTCTGCCCCACAAACAGCTATCATCTTCGAGGCGGTATCCCTAATTATGCCTCTTTGCTGATTCTTTTGCGTGGCAAGTGGCGCTTCTTTACAGAGTTTTTTTACAAGCTTTTCAACATCCTTTATATCAGGGCGTTCATTAGGACCTTCTTTTAGACAAAGGCTTGATAACCTAAGTAATTTGTCCCTGATGCTCTTTTTAAACAAGCTGTTTTTTTCTGTCTGTTCTTTTCTGCCAAGTATCTTACTAAAGAACCAAAACCATAGATGTCCGTTGCCCTTCCTAAGGCCGTTCCCTTTATAAGCTCGGGAGCGACAAAGCCACTTGTTGCAAGAGGCGTAAAACCATCATTTCCTTCTGTATAAATTACTGAACCGAAATCTACTACCTTAAGTCCGTTTTTTGTAAGAATTATATTGCCGGGTTTCCAATCGATGTAAAGCACAGATTCTTCCAAAGAGTTAATAAATTGCAGAAAGTCTAAAAGTCCTTTTACTATATATGAAAGTTCCTTCTCATCAAGACAGTTTTTGCAAGAATTCTTCTGATGCAAGACCAACTCCTTCAACGTACTCTTCAACCAGATACAGGTTTTTCGCCATCTTCCTCAACATCATATAGCTTAGGTATAAAGTCAGAACTATACCTAGACAGAAACTTAGCCTCCGTCTTTAGCTGATTAAAAAAATGGATTGGTTTTTGATATTTTTTTTGATTACACGATATTCTTTAAGCTTCACGTGTGAAGCAAGGAAAAACGTGCGGATTAGGATTTAGGGGAATCCAGAATAGAGAGAATATGGTATTTACCTAACCATAGGGTTAATCCATATCAACTCCTTTCACTTTAGGAAATTTCCAAAAACTAACATTAATGTACCCCTATTGTACCTGTTTTCTCCGAAGATTTCAACGGCATTTTCACCAAAATTTCGAGGATTTTTCGGCATAATTACCAAAAGCCTTGAGTAGTGGCTGAAAGTCAAGGGAAAAAAAGTAAGCCACCACTAAAGATTGACAATATTTCTCTTTTATCCTATACTAATCTTTTTAGAAAGTCCTAACAATCAATAGGCAGAAAGGTCAGTTTATGAAAATAGAAAAACTAAATGAAAAATCAGCTTAAGATAACCTTGGCGCCTGAGGATCTTAGTGTAAGGGGACTTGCTCTAAATGAGCTCTCTTACGGTTCTCCAAAAGACCAAGGAATTATATAATGAACTTGTTGATCAGGCTCTTACCGAGTTTGGCTTTGAAAGCGAAGATGGTGCACTGGTTATAGAAGCTATCCCTACTTCCAAAGGAAATCTCGTCATCTTCATCACTAAGAATCAGACTGCGGATGACCTCGATACCAGATTCTCAAGATTCTCTCCTGATATTCTGGATGAGGTAGAGGAAAATGAGTTTGTACCCCTTACCGATATGCTAAAGTTTTCGGGGCTTAATGATAAGAAGACTAAAGCTTCTGATAGGGGTCTCGGTGAGAAGGTACCAAAAAAAGACGGAAATGCCAAAATCTTTGTATTCAATACACTTGATGCTGTTACTGAGCTCTGTGTCCACATAAAGGATATATTTATTGGTAAAAGCTCTCTGTTTAAGAGTAATCAAAGCAAGCTGTATTTTCTCATCCTTGAGAAGAATCTTTCAGACAAGGAAACCTTTGGGAAGATATGCAATATTGCATCTGAGTTCTCTACTCAGGGCAGAAGCAACTATGCAACTACCTCTGTAATAAATGAGCATTGTGAGAAGATAATCGGCTCAGATGCCGTTACCATACTTGCGGCTATTAATTAGATTAGAAGCCATAGGCTGTATCAAAGCCGGGGATAGCAGTACTGTCCAAAAAAACTCTTTATTAAATATCGTTTATTAGCAAAAAGAACTGTAGCGGATATCGTTACAGTTCTTTTTAGATAAATTACATTAAGCTACAAACTCATTAAGAAGCTCACAAAGCTCATCAGCATCGATTCCGTGAACCTCTGCAGCCTCCTCTAGTGTCTCTCCCAGAGATGATGGGCATCCTACACAGTGCATACCTGCGTTTAGAAGTACCGGAATAAGGTTCTCATCTACCTTAAGAATATCAGCTATTATCATATCCTTTGTTATTTTCTGTTCTGCCATAGTTTTACCTCTTTCAAACCTGATTTTACTGTAAAATGTGTCTACATAGTACCAAACACACATACTATTATAAGCTACGAAGCCTCCTTAGTCAAGAAGTGGTTATGGTGTTTCTGCCGTACCATCTGAGTTCTCTGTTGCACCTTCTGTCTGTCCGTTGTCAGTATTATTATCTTCAGCACCGCCAGTGTTGTCGGAGTCCTTATTTGAAGGATTATCTTCGTCTACCGTTCCTTCTTCAGGATTTTCCCCTTCATCTATGGTAGTTTCATCCTGTTTCTTGGTATCTGTATTGGTATTTTTCTTCTCTTCTTCGGCCTTTTTCTCTTCCTCAAGCTTCTTATCTTCCTCTTCCTTAGCCTTTTCTTCCTCTTCCTGCTCTTCTTTAGTCTCTTCTTCTGTCTCCTTGTTATCTTCTTTTGTAGGAGCTACAGTTATCTTATAGTCGTCAAGCTTTGCCAAAGGAAGTCCATTATTAATGCTATCCATATAGGTTTTCCATATGCCAAGAGGTGTAGCAGTATAGGTTAGTCCCGCAAGGCTTCTTGGTATGTCATATCCCACCCACACGCTGGTGGTGTAGTACTTGGTAAAGCCAACGAACCACAAGTCCTTACTATCGTTAGTCGTTCCTGTCTTACCTGCACAAGGCATAGTGGCAAGCTTTCCACCTACACCTGTTCCCTTGGTCATAACTGCTTCCATACAGGTTATCATCATCTTGCAGGCATTTTCATCATAAATATACTTGCTTGTTTCCTTTTGATAGAAACCGTCAGCAACTATATCATTGCCTGAAGAATCAGTCATTTTCATTATGCAGGTTGGCTCCCTGAACTCTCCTCCATTTTCAATGGCTGCGTAAGCAGATGCCATTTCGACAGCATTTACACCCTTAGTGAAGCCTCCAAGTGCAGCCGATGGATAGTAATCAGTGTCGGCTATGGCAGAAAATCCCATATCAAGGAGCTTCCCTATACCTATAGCAGGGGAAATCTCAGTAAAGAGCTTCCAGGCAACTGTGTTCTTGGACTTGGCAAGCGCATCAAGTACAGTCATATTCCCACTAAAAACTCCGTCTGCATTAACAGGACCTCCCTCTATCTTCTCGTCTTTTTACCATGCTTTCCGGTGTATAGCCCTGTTCAAATGCAGGGGTATATACAATGAGAGGCTTGATTGTACTTCCCGGCTGTCTAAAGCTCTGATATGCCCTGTTTAGAGTACTTCCCTTTAGTTTCTGGCTTCTTCCGCCAACTATAGCAACTACTCTTCCACTGCTGTTATCTATGGTTACTGCTGCTCCCTGTAAGCTGTAGATGCCAGCCTTGCTCTTTTCACTTGAGACGCTAAGACCATTATCAACTGTATCCTGAAGTAGCTTTTGCTTCTCAGGATCAATGGAGGTATATATCCTGTAGCCTCCAGAATACAGCCTTGTCTGGCAGCTTGAATATACTTCACTGTAGTTCTCGTTATAGGCTTTTCTCTCTTCGTCTGAATTAAATGAGTATCTGAAATTAAAGCCTTCAGACTTCATCAGTGCCTTAACCGCCCTATCAAGTGCAAAGGTAAGGGCGTAGCTGCTCTTTTCTACTTTAGGCGCCTTTAGCTTAATTTCCTCAGACTTAGCCTTAGAAGCCTCTGCCTCGCTAATCTTGCCATCAAGTACCATTTGGTCAAGAATGCGGTCCCTTCTTGCAAGCGTTCCCTCGATATTTTCATAAGGATTGTACCTTGTAGGGCTGTTTGGAATGCTTAAGAGGAAGGTAATCTGCGAGAGGGAAAGTGAATTCACACCCTTGCCGAAGTAGCCAAGGCTCGCAGACTGTATTCCATAGTATCCGTTTGCAAAGTATATGTTGTTTAGGTAGAACTCCATTATTTCTTTCTTTGTATACTTCTTTTCAAGCTCTATAGCAATGAAGATTTCCCTTGCCTTTCTCTGCCAGCTCTCTTCAAAGGATAGGAAAATATTTCTCGCAAGCTGCTGGGTAATGGTGCTTCCGCCCTGGGTGATTACACCCTTATTCTTGATATAAGCAAGGCCTGCCCTAATTATGGCTTTCAGGTCATAGCCTTTATGCTTAAAAAAGTTCTTATCCTCGATGCTGGTTATGGCAGAGACAGCCACCTGCGGGATGTCACTGTACTTTATGTAATATACGTCCTTTTCGCCCTTTAGCTTGGACATTATATTGCCGTTTGCATCATAGATTATACTGGTTTCATTTTGCCTAAAGGTCTCCATAGTACTCTTTGACACTATCTTCTTAGCATCACTCTCCATAGCAATGAGCTTCTTCCCATATTTCATATATATAAGAACTCCGCCTATTACAACTATGGCAAGCAAGAGGGCTATGATAATCTTAATCACTATTCCTATAGCTCTTTCAACAGGATTTTTCTGTCTTTTTTGTTTTTTTACTTTTTTAGCCAAATCTCAGTCCTCCTTATCAGTTCATTGTAGCACAAGCTATTTAAAAATAAAATTATTAATCCTTAAGATTTACTAATCTATGATTATACCACATATTTTTGTCAAAATTTTGCCCTTGAAAAATATTTTTACCTGTACTATACTAAGAGACCGAGTGTTATAACCTTCCCACTCGTATAAAAACTAAAGGAGAATAAAATAATGGAAGAATTAAAAGCAATGCGCGTTCAGGGTATGTCACGTACCCTCGTTATCACCCAGGCGGCTATAATAGCTGCTCTCTACACTGTACTTACCATACTTGCCTCACTCCTCGGCCTTTCCAGCGGAGCAATTCAGGTAAGATTCTCTGAAGCACTCACCATCCTACCTTTCTTTAGCTTTGTAGGCGTGCCGGGTGTGACCATTGGCTGTCTTGTATCAAACATCGTCACAGGCTGCGATATCTTTGACATCATCTTCGGAACCCTTGCTACCTTCATAGGAGCAGTCGGAACCTGGTATATAGGAATACTCTTTAGGAAGGCTGAGAAAAACCTCCTCAAATTCCTTTCCCCGCTTCCTCCAATCATAGCAAATACGATAATAGTGCCTTTCGTACTTACCTATGCTTACCATATGCAGGATGGTATACCTTTCCTTATGCTTACTGTAGGTGCAGGCGAGGTGATTTCCTGTGGAATACTTGGTTTGATTTTGCTTACGGCACTCTATCCAATTAGAAATAAGGTTTTTAGAGTATAAGAAACTATACTTTGTTTCATTTGAATGGTTGCTAAAAGCTGATTTGAATATTTAGCTAAAGAAATGAGACCACTGTTTAATACCTGTATGTAGAGACTTTATAATTTTAAATAAGTGTATAGGCTGCCACATTGAGATAAGTTTACATAATACGTAGTAAATTTTATCTTTAGTGTGACAGCCTTTTTTACAAGTTTTTTATTTCATTTTCTCTGCAAACACCGCAGCGCCAATGGCACCTGCGTACATTGCAGAACTCATGTGTTTCTACCTTTCTGCCAAGCTTATTTGATAGAGATTCTAAGATATAAGGACAGCCGCAAAGTCCTCCTGTGAGAAAGACCTTGAAGTCCTCGGGGACATTCCTGCACTGAGACACCACCTTTTCAGTAATAGATTCTACTATGCCGAAGGCTATGTCCTCCTTAGGTGTGCCTGCTCCCGCAAGCCCTATAACTTCGGACTCAGCAAATACTGTGCACATGGAGCTTATCTTCACTCCCTTTCCCTTTCTTGCAAGCTCGCAAAGGGAGGCAGGGTCATAGCCCATTGCATTTGCCATTACCTCTAAGAATCTTCCCGTACCGGCAGAACATTTGTCATTCATAATGAAGTCTTTCACCTGACCGTCTTCAAGCACGATAATCTTCGTATCCTGCCCTCCTATGTCTATGATTGCGACTTCCCTTTCGTTAAAGAGATATTCTGCGCCTTTAGCGTGACAGGTAATCTCCGTAATATTCTTATTTGCATAGTCAACGCTTACCCGTCCGTAGCCTGTGGATACACAGCGGAAATCATCAAAAGAAAAAAACCATTTTTTTGATAATGTCTTCCTTTACATTCAGAGAAGCCTCCTTAGAGCTCCAGCCTGTAGGAAGCCTGTGCTTATAGAGTATCTTCCCGTCCTGCATAGCCACGTATTTTGTGCTTGTAGAGCCTAAATCAAGGCCAAAACTTATCCTTGCCATAACATCTCCTTAACTTCTAACAGAATTTATTTCTTCCTGCATTTATCTGGCACTCCGTTTCAACTATGTCAACATAGGTCGCCTTATTCTCCCTGATACAGGCTCTCACTCCCTCTATGTCCTCTTCATTTACAAGAAGGCTCATCCCACAGGGAACTGAGCCCTGTATAGTCCTTGGAGTCGGGGATATCCTCGCTTTATGACCGTTTGCCTTTAGTATGTCCTGCAACAATAACCCCTCTGTATAATTGGCGAATAAGATATAATAATTTTTCATTTTAACCCAACATTTCTATAAATGCACCGATACGAGTCTTAAGCTGCTCTGCATCTGCATCTGTATAATCAGTTTCAATACCTAGCACAGGTATTCCCTTTTCCTTAAGTGTACGCTCAAGAAGGAAGCCCTCTGTATCGTAAAGGTTACAGAACTTCAGGCTTACATCAATTACGCCGTCAACCTTGTATTCATCAACCATGCGGATGATATCATCAAACCTCGCTGTATTAGGTGTGAAGCAGGCACAATTAGTCTTCATATAGCGTCTTGCAAGTGCCATGTACTGAGCCTCAAGCGTAGGAAGGTCTTCTTCTACGATATTTTCAAAATATCTGGTTCCTGTACACATTTCTTCGCAAACCACGATAGCACCGCTGGTCTCAATGATGTGATGGAGCTTCCAGTTAGGGATGGCAAGAGGTGTACCTGTAACAAGTATTCTCTTGGTTCCCTCCGGACAGACTGAAACTCCGTCTTCTATCCTTTTTTCAAGCTCATCTGCCAGCTTGTTACACATCTCAGCACAGCGCACAGGATCGTCAAAGAAAGCTATCTGCATCATAAGAAGAGCATCTTTACCGCTAATAGGTGACTTAAGAGCCTTTCTACAGTTAAATACCCTGCCAAGAGCCTTTCTCTTGTTATTTACTATTTTAATAGCTTCGTTGAGATTTTCAACTGTTATTTTATTGCCTGTAAAATCCTCAACTACCTTTTTAAATTCCTCTATCTCTCCAGCCCATTTCACTATGTCCTTTTCACGCTTCATCTGAGGTACGTCCATTATGTGCATAGGCACATCTTCGCCTAGTATCTCCCAAGCCTTCTTCTTGCCGTCACAGGTAGTCTCACCCACGTACATATCTGCAATCCTAAAGAACGGACAGGTCTTGTCAAGCCTTGCACCTACAGAAGCCTTGATAAGAGGACAGGTGCTCTTTGGAAGTACCTTCTCGCCACCCGGTACCCAGAACTGTGAGCCACCGCAAAGTCCTGTGACTATGCCCTTGGGTCGCAATAACCACCTCATCAGGTACATACACACAGAAGGTACCAAATACCTTCTGACCGTTCTTTTGAGCCTCAATAAGCTCAGCAGGGTCTGATGCCGTGAATCCCCGATACAACAAAGTCCCAAAAGCCCATACCTTCAGGCCTGTTCTCCTGTGAGAGATAAACATCGCCAAAGGCTGTTGGCAGCACCTGGCAGAGCTGGTCGTGAAGCTCCATGTTCATCCCCAGTTCTTCCCACATTTTCTCATAATCCGCCATAAATAAACCCTCCTATAAATATGTTGTTGCTAGAGTCTCCTGCTAAGAGATATCCCCGTATCACTGAATTAAAAGCTATCTAACATCCACAGATGTATAATTATTCACGAGTGGATTGCTCGAAGACTGTGTATTACACTTTGTCACTTGTGCCTTAATATGTAGTATTTGATGAATATATCTACAATTTAGAGACTACATTAGCTTCTAAATATAATTATATGGGAATTTCAACAATATTCAACCCGGATTAAAAAAAGATTTTTTTATGGAAATATTCTATATTTTGTGATATTTATTTGATTTTTTTCTATGATTAGTTTTGTCTAACATGCACAAGCTAAAGAAATCCTATTTATAGGATTCACCGCCTGCAATAGGAGGGGGTAGCGAGCATCTAGATATATACCGAGGAGCGGTATCTTGGAAAGTTTTTAATATATAGAAAATCCGGTGAAACTTTCTATTAATCAAAAATACCCGGCTCATCTACCTCTGTACTTTAGAGATGATGAGCCAGGTACGATTATCTATTCATTCTCGAATTACAGCTCGCAGTTGCCCACTGTTCTTGGGAAAGGAATTACGTCACGGATATTGCCCATTCCTGTAAGGTACATTACACATCTTTCAAAGCCAAGGCCAAAGCCTGCGTGTCTTGCTGATCCGTATCTTCTAAGGTCAAGGTAGAAATCATAGTCCGCCTCATTAAGACCAAGCTCCTTCATACGCTTTGTAAGCAGCTCCAGATTCTCTTCTCTTTGGCTGCCTCCTATAATCTCTCCAATGCCGGGAACCAGGCAGTCCATGGCTGCAACTGTCTTGCCGTCATCATTTAGCTTCATGTAGAACGCTTTGATTTCCTTTGGATAGTCTGTTACAAATACAGGACGCTTGAAGATTTTCTCTGTAAGGTAACGCTCATGCTCTGTCTGTAGGTCACAGCCCCAACTAACCTTGTAGTCAAACTCGTCGTTGTGCTCTTTAAGAAGCTCGATGGCCTCTGTATAAGTTACACGGCCAAAGTCAGAGCCCGCCACACCCTTAAGCCTCTCGATAAGATCTTTGTCGATAAACTGGTTGAAGAAGGCCATCTCTTCAGGAGCATTTTCAAGTACGTAGTTGATGATGTACTTAAGCATGGATTCAGCTAAGTCCATGTCATCATCAAGATCTGCAAAGGCTATCTCAGGCTCTATCATCCAGAACTCCGCTGCGTGTCTTGTGGTATTGGAGTTCTCTGCTCTAAAGGTAGGGCCGAAGGTATATATATTCTTAAATGCCATAGCAAATGTCTCACCGTTTAACTGTCCGCTTACAGTAAGGTTGGTAGCCTTACCAAAGAAATCCCTGCTGTCATCCACCTTCCCGTCTTCGCCAAGAGGCAGGTCGTTAAGATCGAGGGTAGTCACTCTAAACATCTCTCCTGCACCCTCTGCATCTGAGCCTGTGATGATTGGTGTATGTACATATACAAAGTCTCTCTCCTGGAAAAACTTGTGTATAGCATAGGCTATGAGGGAGCGCACTCTAAATACAGCCTGGAAGGTGTTGGTTCTTGGACGAAGATGTGAGATAGTCCTAAGATATTCCATGCTGTGGCGTTTTTTTCTGAAGAGGATAATCACTGGTAGACTTGCCCTCAACAATTACCTCGCTTGCCTGTATCTCAAATGGCTGTTTTGCATCAGGAGTAAGCACCAGCTCACCCTTTACAATGACTGCAGAGCCAACATTTAACTTGCTTACTTCCGCAAAATTCTCCATATTATCGTGATAAACGACCTGTAATGTCTCAAAATATGTACCATCGCTAAGTACTATGAAGCCAAAGGTCTTAGAATCTCTGACACTTCTTATCCATCCACCTACGGTCACTTCTTTTTCCGCGAATTTTTTTCCTTTTTCTTTTGAAAAAGCTCTCTGACTGAAATAAGTTCCATAATGTCCTCCCAAATTATTTACTTCTAGTATCTTTATAGTATACCACATTTTTATGCTTGCTACCAGTATATATTTTTGCGGAGATTAGGTAAGCCTTATCCCCTTACTCTGTCAAAGCTTACCGCTTTTTTGAAGTTACTTTCGATGTAGTCCCAAGTCCTGTCCTTTTTAGCGAGTATCCACATAAGCTTGGTTAAGGCCGCCTCCAAGGTCATATCCGCTGCTTCAAGGTATTTGTATTTTTTAAGTTTAACTCCTACCTCGTAGATATCTGTATCGCTGCCCTCATTTTGTACCTGAGTAGTTATAACCAGCACCTTGTCTTTTGCTTCGTATTTATCAAGGTTGTCGAATATTGCTTTTTGTATGCTGTCAGGAACTCCACCTGTACCGAAGCTCTCTAGGATTATTCCATCATAGTTTTCAAATATGGTAGGTAAGAGGCTATCAGAAATGCCCGGTATCAGCTTTACCACATATACTTTTTCGTTTAGTTCATGGTAAAAGACGGGCTTCATTTTTGTTTTATCCTGAACGATGTATCTGATAATCTTGCCATCGTATAGTTCAGCTATAAATGGATAGTTGATACTTGAAAATGCTTCAAAGCTAAAGGTTCTGGTCTTCTTGGCTCGTGTCCCCAGGATGACCTTGCCGCTAAATACTATCTGAACTCCACATGAGAGCTCGTCAGCAGCATATAGTATACTGTCACGAAGATTAGACTTTGCATCTGTTATCTCCGTTCCTATTGGCTTTTGAGCTCCTGTTAGCACTATTGGCTTAGGGGAGTTTTGAATAAGGTATGAAAGGGCTGAGGCTGTATAGGCCATGGTGTCTGTACCGTGGCAGATAACGAAGCCATCATAGTTGTTGTATTCGCTTTCAATTGCATTTGCAATCAGTTTCCAATGCTCTGGTCTTGTATTTGTGCTGTCAATGCTGTAAAGTTCTCTTGTTTCTATATTAATATTTTCTTCCAGTTTTGGCAGGTAAGAGAGCAGCTCCTTTGAGCTAAGTGTGGGAATGAGGCCATAGGGGGTAGTTACAGAGGCAATAGTTCCTCCTGTAGTTAGCATTAGTATGTTTTTTTCATAGGTATTGCCTTTCTAATGGTTATTGTTCACTGTCTTTTGTGTACTAACTATTTTTATCATATTACAGCTGTTTATGGTAGATTTTTTAACCTGTTTGTTAATTTTTGAGGCAAGTATGTGTTTTGGCTTATGTACGCTTTATGATTGATTTTAGGCCGCTGACATAGGAACGCTTAGAATGATTGATTTCTGACTTGCTTCGGCATCAGTTTCGCTTCATCTAATGCGCTATTTTTTTGAATGATGTTTTATTGTTTTCTATCTTAGTCACGATTTGTGTGATGGGGTTTAGATTGTTATACTAGTCACGCTTAGAATAATAAATTTCAGACTCGCTCCGGCATCCGCTTCGCTCCGCCTAATGCGCTCGCTTAGAATTTATTATTCTATGCTGTGGGTTGAAGAGTTTAGGTTTAAGTTTAGATTTATTCTTACCTAAGTCTTCTATTTTTGTTATATGTGTACACTCTGCACTTTCTTTTTAGCTATTTTGTACACTTTTTCTCTGAAACTTTGTGCATTCTGCCGTTGTTTTTTATTTGGATTTCGTTTATAATACTTCTTGTCGGGGTGAGTTACAATAGTCACTAAGTAGTATTTCTCGAGTCGCTAAGCGACATTTCTTAGTTTCCAAGCAGTATTTCTTAGCTATTATGATTTGCGTGATATATGTATTGTATCTCTGATTATATGTGATATGGAGTTCGATATCTGCCTTTATTGATTGCTATCTTTTCACACTGATAATCATTGTAAGAAGTGTTCTGTTCTCCCTAAATAACCGGCGCAAAGAGTGTTCAGTTCTCCGATATCTAACATTAAGCAGTTCTGATTATTGTAACCACCTTAGACATTACCATTTCCTGAGCATCTAAGTCTTACTTAACAGGAAAAATCTATTTAACATTTTAACTTCATCTGCTATAATATCCACAGAGGCATTATAGCAAATCCAAGAAAGAAAGGACTATATGCCAACAAAAAAAGAACGTGATGAGTATTTAAGGGGATTAAACCCGATTGATGATCTTATGTTTCGCAAAATGGCTGAACATAAGGAATTCTGCGAAGAAATCCTAAGAGTTATCTTAGGTGATTATGAGCTGGTCGTTACTGATAACATGCAACAGTTTGACCTTAAGAATCTACAAGGTCGCTCTGTTGTACTTGACGCTAAATGTATAACTGGAGATGGACGGTATATCAATATCGAAGTACAAAAAGCGAATGATGACAACCATCTAAAGAGAGTGCGTTACAATGCTTCGGTATTGACTGCCAATGTAACAGAGACTGGAAAGCAGTTTGAGTTTGTGCCTGATATCTGTATTATATTTATTTCAGCTTTTGATTTATTTAAGGGTAATCTTCCGCTCTACCATGTGGTAAAGACGGTTAAAGAAACTGGGCAGGTAATTGAAGATGGTCTTACTGAGGTATATGTAAATGCTGCTGTAGATGACGGCTCAAAGCTTGCAAAGCTAATGAAAGTGTTTACTAAGAATGATGTTTATGATGAAGCCGATTTCCCTGTAACCAGTGAAATCAAGGCCAGGTTTAAAAAGGATGAAGGAGGTACCGTAAAGATGGATGCAACTTTACAGAAATGGATGCAAGAAAGTGAAGAGATAGGGGAGAAACGTGGCAGAGAGGAAGGTGCTACAAACGAGAAACTAAGAATTGCAAAGACAATGATTGAAGAAGGACTTCCTATCGAGCTTATAATAAGGTATACAGGGCTTTCTGAAGATGTTGTTGTTGCTTTGCAGGGCTAAGTCTAATCTTTGATTAAGTTGTAATGACCCCCATAATTGCTTTATGATATGTCATTTAATTAAGGTTGTTGCTGATTTTATACTCGCTTTAAGATCCCGTAATGCAGCGTTTTTACCATGCTTTAGCAAGTTGTTCAAGGTATGGTTTGGAGTGCTGTTTTATGGTATTTTTTTCTACCTTGGGGCACTTAGGTTAATATTTTCAGGGTTGCCACCCTAGTCACGCTTAGAATAATAAATTTCAGACTCGCTCCGGCATCCGCTTCGCCTAAGCGAGAGCTTAGAATTTATTATTCTATGCTGTGTGGTGAAAAGTTTAGGGTTATTTTTATTCTTTTTCTTTTCTCAGTCTTCTATTTTTGTTATATGTGTACACTTCGAACTTGTGCTTTGGCTATTTTGTACACTTTTTCTCTGAAACTTTGTGCACTTTGCCGTTGTTTTTTTATTTTGATTTCGTTTATAATATTTCTTGTCGGGGTGAGTTACAATAGTCACTAAGTAGTATTTCTTATGCCACTAAGCGTTATTTCTTAGCCACTAGCAGTATTCCTTAGCCTTTATGATTTGCACGAAATATGTATTCGATATCTGTATTTACTGATTTCTGCCTTTTCTTCCAAATAATCACTGCAAAAAGTGTTCTGTTCTCCGATGTCTAGCATTAAACAGTTCTGATTATTGTAACCACCTTTGACTTTACCATATCCTGATTATCTAAGTCTTACTTAGCAGGAAAATCTATTTAACATTTTTTTACTTCATCTGCTATAATATCCTTAAGGGCATTATAGCAAAACCAATGAAAGAAAGGACTATATGCCGACTGATAAGAAATTTGAAAAGTATGCAAAGCTACTCAATCCTATCGATGATTTGATGTTTTGCAAGATGGCGGAACACAAGGAGTTCTGCGAGGAGATTTTAAGAGTTATACTTGAAGATGAGGGGCTTACTGTCATAGAGGCGATACCGCAGTGGCATGGGAAAAACCTAAGTGGCCGCTCTGTGGTGCTAGACGCTAAGTGTGTAACAGGTGATGGGCGTCAGATTAATATTGAGGTTCAGAAGGCAGATGACGATAATCATCTAAAGAGAGCTCGTTACAATCTTTGCTGTATTGACTACGAATATATCTGAAACAGGTAAAAAAATTTGAGTTCATACCAGATGTGTGTATTGTGTTTATATCGAAGTTTTGATATATTTGATGGAGGCCTCCCACTCTACCATATAGACAAGGTGGTTAGGGAGACCGGGCAGGTGATAAAGGATGGTCTTACTGAGATATTTGTAAATACTGTTAATTATGATGGTTCTAAGCCTGCAAGACTAATGAAACTGTTTACTGAGAATGATGCGTATAGTAATGATGAGTTCCTGTGACTAGTGAACTAAAGTCCAGATTAAAGTCAAGTGAAGGAGGTAGTAGGGGCTATGAATGAGATCCTTGAGAAGCTAATTAGTGATGAAAAAGAGGGAAAGTGAAAAAGCTAGGTAGAAAGGAAGGCAAAAATTGAAGGCAAAATTGAAGGTGCAAACGAGGAAAAAGCTAAGAATTGCCAAAGATATGAAAGCAAGTGGGCTCGGGTTTGATTTTTATTGCTAGGTTTACCGGGCTTTCTGAGGAGGCTGTTCTCGCTTTGCAGGGCTAATGTTCACGCTATATCAGCTTCTGTTAAAAAGCTTTATATACGATATTAGATTTCGCTTATAAAGGTTTGTTGCAATTGTGTTTTTGTTATTATTCCCATAATATAGGTTTTCTTTCTATACTTTGGTACTGTTATAGACGAAGTATGGCTTAGATTATCTGTTTTATGGGATTTTTTTAATTTTTTTATACACACTTGCTTAATGTTTTGATTGCAAACCTAGTCGCTCTTATAATAATAATTTTTGAGTTTGCACCCTAGTCATGCCTAGAATAATCAATTTCTGACTCGCTCCGGCATCCGCTTCGCCTGATGCGCTCGCTTAGAATTTATTATTCTAGGCTATGTGGTGAAAAGTTTAGGGTGATTTTTTTATTCTTTTTCTTTTTCTCAGTCTTCTATTTTTTTGTTATATGTGTACACTCTACACTTGCTTTTTGGTTATTTTGTACACTTTTTCTTTAAATCTTTGTGCATTCTGCCGTTGTTTTTTATTTGGATTTCGTTTATAATACTTCTTGTCGGGGTGAGTTACAATAGTCACTAAGTAGTATTTCTCGAGTCGCTACACGACATTTCTTAGTTGCCAAGCAGTATTTCTTAGCTATTATGATTTGCGTGATATGTGTATTGTATATCTGATTATATGTGATATGGAGTTCGATGTCTGTCTTTACTGATTGCTATCTTTTCACACTAATAATCATTGCAAAAAGTGTTCTGTTCTCCCTAAATAACCGCTGCAAATAGTGTTCAGTTCTCCGATATCTAGCATTAAGCAGTTCTGATTATTGTAACCACCTTAGACATTACCATTTCCTGAGTATCTAAGTCTTACTTAGCAGGAAAATCTATTTAATATTTTAACTTCATCTGCTATAATGTCTTTAAGGGCATTATAGCAAACCCAATGAAAGAAAGGACTATATGCCTACAAAGAAAGAACGAGATGAGTATTTAAGGGGATTAAACCCGATTGATGATCTTATGTTTCGCAAAATGGCTGAACATAAGGAGTTCTGTGAAGAAATCCTAAGAGTTATCTTAGATGATTATGAGCTGGTTGTTACCGATAACATGCAACAGTTTGACCTTAAGAATCTACAAGGGCGTTCTGTTGTACTAGATGCTAAATGTTTAACAGGCGATGGACGTTATATCAACATCGAAGTCCAAAAAGCGAATGATGACAACCATCTAAAGAGAGTGCGTTACAATGCTTCAGTATTGACTGCCAATGTAACAGAGACTGGAAAGCAGTTTGAGTTTGTGCCTGATATCTGTATTATATTTATTTCAGCCTTTGATTTATTTAAGGGTAATCTTCCGCTCTACCATGTGGTAAAGACGGTTAAAGAAACTGGGCAGGTAATTGAAGATGGGCTTACTGAAATATATGTAAATGCTGCTGTAGATGATGGCTCAAAGCTTGCAAAGCTAATGAAAGTGTTTACTAAGAATGATGTTTATGATGAAGCCGATTTCCCTGTCACTAGTGAAATCAAGGCTAGGTTTAAAAATGATGAAGGAGGTACCGTAAAGATGGATGCAACTTTACAGAAATGGATACAAGAAAGTGAAGAGATAGGTGAGAAACGCGGAGAGAAACGTGGAGAGAAACGCGGAAGAGAGGAAGGTGCTAAAAAAACGAGAAACTAAGAATTGCAAACACAATGATTGAAGAGGGACTTTCCACTGAACTTATAATGAGATATACTGGTCTTTCTGAAGATGTTGTTGTTGCTTTGCAGGGCTAAGTCTAAGCTTTGATTAAGTTGTAATGACCTCCACAATTACTTTATGATATGTCATTTAATTAAGGTTGTTACTGGTTTTATATTCGCTTTAAAATCCCATAATGCAGCGTTTTTTCCATGCTTTAGCAAGTTGTTCAAGGTATGGTTTGGAGTGCTGTTTTATGGGATTTATTTATACCTTGGCACACTTAGAATAGTAATTTTCAGTTTGCCATCCTAGTTGCGCTTTGTATAGTTTTTTTTGAGTTTGCTACCCTAGTCACGCATAGAATAATAAATTTTAGACTCGCTACGGCATCCGCTTCGCTCCGCCTAATGCGCTCGCTTAGAATTTATTATTCTAAGCTGTGTGGTTCAGTACTCTATTACCGCACCAAATATGCTCCGCTGCTTTTGCTGGCTTAGTTGCAGGTTATCTCTAGTATCTCACAAATATGCACCGTCGCTTTTTGCTTCTCCTGATTACTAGCTTTGAATAATGTTATTTGTGATTGCCTCCCTTGTCACGCCTAGAATAATAAATTTTAGACTCGCTACGGCATCCGCTTCACTCCGCCTAATGCGCTCGCTTAGAATTTATTATTCTAAGCTGTGTGGTTCAGTACTCTATTACCGCACCAAATATGCTCCAGTCGCTTTTTGCTGGCTTAGTTGCAGGTTATCTCTAGTATCTCACAAATATGCACCGTCGCTTTTTGCTTCTCCTGATTACTAGCTTTGAATAATGTTATTTGTGATTGCCACCTAGCTACGCATAGAATAATAAATTTCAGACTCGCTACGGCATCCGCTTCGCTTCGCCTGATGCGCTCGCTTAGAATTTATTATTCTATGCTGTGGGAGTGAAGAGTTTAGGTTTAAGTTTAGATTTATTCTTACATAAGTCTTCTATTTTTGTTATATGTGTACACTCTACGCTTGATTTTTGGTCGTTTTGTACACTTTTCTTTCAGAACTTTGTGCATTTTGCCGTTGTTTTTTATTTAAATTTCGTATATAATACTTCTTGTCGGGGTGAGTTACAATAGTCACTAAGTAGTATTTCTTAAGCCACTAAGCAGTATTTCTTAGCCTTTATGATTTGCACGAAATATGTATTCGATATCTGATATATGTGATATGTGGTCGATATCTGTATTTAATGATTTCTGCCTTTTCTCCCAAATAATCACTGCAAAAAGTGTTCTGTTCTCCGATGTCTAGCATTAAACAGTTCTGATTATTGTAACCACCTTAGACTTTACCATATCCTGAGTATCTAAGTCTTACTTAGCAGGAAATTCTATTTAACATTTTAACTTCATCTGCTATAATGTCTTTAAGGGCATTATAGCAAACCCACGAAAGAAAGGACTTTATGCCAGATAAAAAGAATTTTGAAAAGTATGCAAAGCTGCTTAATCCCATTGATGATTTGATGTTTTGCAAAATGGCGGAACACAAGGAGTTCTGCGAGGAGATTTTAAGAGTTATTCTTGAAGATGAGGGGCTTACCGTCATAGAGGCGATACCTCAGTGGCAGGGTAAGAATCTAAGTGGCCGCTCTGTGGTGCTAGACGCTAAGTGTGTAACAGGTGATGGGCGTCAGATTAATATTGAGGTGTTGCTAATATAAAAGTAGACACGGAACGGTTGAAAATACTGTATTAATATTTATAATTAATACAATATGACTACCAGGAAGGAGTCTACTTTTATTATGGCTAAACATTTAAATCCATTGGAAAAAGAGTTTTTAATCCATCAGTTTAAAAGGAATCCCGCTATTAAGCTAAGTGATTTCTGTGAAGCACATCAGATTTCAGTTTCAGCATTAAGAAATTGGATTAAGCAGTATGAAGAGTTTGGGCTTGATGGACTTGCAAGAGCTGATGCAGAAATAGGCAGTGTTCTCCCGGAGGAGTAGATCCAACGGAGGAAGCTTACAGGCGTGAAATACTCAAGCTGCGTATAGAGAATGAGAGGCTTAAAAAAAACTATATTGTTCGGACGAACGAGGATGGGGAACAGGAATATGTTCGTTTAAAAGCGAAGAATTCGAAAATAGTTGAACAGCTATCCAGAGATTATGATGTTCAGGAACTGTGTGCTCTGATGGGTGTTAGTCGATCGGGTTATTATAAGTGGAAGAGACGAGAGAAATCTGATAGAGATCTAAAGAGAGGAAATGATATCTCTTGTGGAAGCCGTTCATGAAAAAGCATAGATCCCATAGTTTACAGATGGACTGCAACCTATATACGTCTTCAATATGGCTACAACTGTAGCGATAACTTTAGTTTACAAATGCTTTCGTTTCCTTGGCATTGCAGCAGAAACAAAACATCAGGTTCACTATAGAAAACGTAAGGAAAAGGATAAATATCCAAATCTAATTTTTACAACTTGGGAGACCATAGATAGGCCACGTCAGGTAATAGTATCTGATATGACTGCGTTTAAGTTTTGGATTCTTTACTTTGAAGTAACGTTCTATTTTGACGTATTTACCAAGGAGATTCTTACATATAGAATAGCCGCTAGAAAAGGGGACAGACAGCAGTATATAGATGGTTTGGAAGATGTGAGGGAACTGCTGAAAGGCCATACAGAACCTGTGGTGTTACACACAGATCAAGGAAGTGTCTATGCATCGGTTGCCTATAATGAGCTGATTAAAGATACAGTGATTGTTAGATCCATGTCCAGAGCAGGTAAGCCCACGGATAATCCTGTTAATGAATCTATTAATGGCTGGATGAAGGAAGAGCTGTATATTGACTTTAAGATTAGTGAATGCAGCCGAAAGGATGAATTTGAAGAAGTACTTGCAAGCTATGTTGATTTCTACAATAATCATCGTCCTTGCTATGCTCTTGGCTATGATACACCGGTTAACTATCGTAAGCGCTATTACAAGGGAGAATTAGAAAGAAAAAATACGTTTGAGAACAGAGTACTATCTGAAGAGCCTAAATTTGTGCAGAAGCGCCGTAAACGGGCATATTCCAAAGATGTGTCTACTTTTGAAAAGGAAGATGAGTAAAAAATATGCTGTATGTCTATTTTTTTGAAAAATAAATAATAGTTAAAAGTGTGGCCAGTGTCCACTTTTTGAAAAAAAGAAAAAAAGGAAAAAAACATTTTTTTGTGTCTACTTTTCTTGACTGCTACAAGGTTCAGAAGGCAGATGACGATAATCATCTAAAGAGAGCTCGTTACAATCTTTCGCTGTATTGACAACAAACGTATCTCAAACAGGTAAAAGGTTTGAGTTCATACCTGATGTGTGTATTGTGTTTATATCGAAGTTTGATATATTTGATGGAGGACTTCCTCTCTACCACATAGACAAGGTAGTTAGGGAAACCGGGCAGGTTATAGAGGATGGTCTGACTGAGATATTTGTAAATACTGTTAATTATGATGGTTCTAAGCCTGCAAGACTAATGAAGCTATTTACCGAGAATGATGCTTATAGTAATGATGAGTTTCCTGTGACCAGTGAACTAAAGTCAAAATTAAAATCAAGTGAAGGAGGTAGTAGGGTTATGAATGAGATTCTTGAGAAGCTTATTAGTGATGAAAAGAGGAAAAGTGAAAAGCGAGGTAGAAAGGAAGGCAAAATTGAAGGCGCAAACGAGGAAAAGCTTAGAATTGCCGAGGATATGAAAGCAAGTGGACTCGGGTTTGATTTTATTGCTAGGTTTACCGGGCTTTCTGAGGAGGCTGTTGCTGCTTTGCAAGGCTAATGTTCACAACATATCAAGTTTCTGGTAAAAGCCTTATATATGATATTATATGTCGATTATAAAGGTTTGTTGTAATTGTGTTTTGCTTTTATATCCCATAATACAGGTTTTCTTTCTATACTTTGGTACTGTTACCACCAAGGTATGGCTTAGATTATCTGTTTTATGGGATTTTTTTACCTTGGTGCACTTAGAATAGTAATTTTCAGTTTCATTCGCAGTCACGCTTAGTTTGATGGTTTTTTGGTTGCACCCTAGTCACACATAGAATAATAAATTTCAGACTCGCTACGGCATCCGCTTCGCTTCGCCTGATGCGCTCGCTTAGAATTTATTATTCTATGCTGTGGGTTGAAGAGTTTAGGTTTAAGTTTAGATTTATTCTTACCTAAGTCTTCTATTTTTGTTATATGTGTACACTCTGCACTTTCTTTTTGGCTATTTTGTACACTTTTTTTCTCTGAAACTTTGTGCATTCTGCCGTTGTTTTTTTATTGGGATTTCGTTTATAATACTTCTTGTCGGGGTGAGTTGCAATAGTCACTAAGTAGTATTTCTCGTGTCGCTAAGCAGCATTTCTTAGTCGCCAAGCAGTATTTCTTAGCTATTATGATTTGCGTGATATGTGTATTGTATATCTGATTATATGTGATATGGAGTTCGATGTCTGTCTTTACTGATTGCTATCTTTTCACACTAATAATCATTGCAAGAATTGTTCTTTTCTCCCTAAATAACCGCTGCAAAGAGTGTTCAGTTCTCCGATATCTAGCATTAAACAGTTCTGATTATTGTAACCACCTTAGACTTTACCGTATCCTGATTATCTAAGTCTTACTTAGCAGGAAATTCTATTTAACATTTTAACTTCATCTGCTATAATGTCTATAAGGGTATTATAGCAAGCCCAATGAAAGAAAGGACTATATGCCAACTAAGAAAGAACGAGATGAGTATTTAAGGGGATTAAACCCGATTGATGATCTTATGTTTCGCAAGATGGCTGAACATAAGGAATTTTGCGAAGAAATCCTAAGAGTTATCTTAGGCGATCAGAAGCTGGTTGTTACCGATAACATGCAACAGTTTGACCTTAAGAATCTACAAGGGCGTTCTGTTGTACTAGACGCTAAATGTATAACTGGAGATGGACGGTATATCAACATCGAAGTCCAAAAAGCGAATGATGACAACCATCTAAAGAGAGTGCGTTACAATGCATCTGTGTTGACTGCTAATGTAACTGAGGCTGGAAAGCAGTTTGAGTTTGTGCCTGATATTTGTATTATATTTATTTCAGCCTTTGATTTATTTAAGGGCAATCTTCCGCTCTACCATCTAAAAAAAGGTTGTTATGGAAACTGAGCAGATAATAGATGACGGTCTTACTGAAATATATGTAAATGCGACTGTGGATGATGGTTCCAAGCTGGCAAAACTTATGAAAGTGTTTACTACAAATGATGCTTATGATGAAGCCGATTTCCCTGTCACTAGTGAAATCAAGGCTAGGTTTAAAAATGATGAAGGAGGTACCATAAAGATGGATGCAACTTTACAGAAATGGATGCAAGAAAGTGAAGAGATGGGCGAGAAACGTGGCAGAGAGGAAGGTGCTAAAATGATTGCAAAGACAATGATTGAAGAAGGACTTCCTACCGAGCTTATAATGAGGTATACAGGGTTATCTGAGGAGGCTGTTGCTGCTTTGCAGGGCTAAGTCTAAGCTTTGATTAAGTTGTAATGACCTCCACAATTGCTTTATGATATGTCATTTAATTAAGGTTGTTACTGGTTTTATATTCGCTTTAAAATCCCATAATGCAACGTTTTTCCATCTTTTAGCAAGTTGTTCAAGGTATGGTTTGGAGTGCTGTTTTATGGGATTTATTTATACCTTAGCACACTTAGAATAATAATTTTTCAGTTTGCCATCCTAGTTGCGCTTTTTATAGTTTTTTTTGAGTTTGCCACCCTAGTCACGCATAGAATAATTAATTTCAGACTCGCTATGGCATCCGCTTCGCTTCGCCTGAAGCGCTCGCTTAGAATTTATTATTCTATGCTGACTCATTTCTAATAATGAGTATCGCATAATACTGCATTTAGATTCGAGATTATCCCCGAAATAGTAAGTTTTACACTTCATTTTCGTTGCCTGGCTGACTAGGAGCTCCCTTCTTTTTCCTTTATCTTATTGCTTCGCTTGATTTTTTTGGTTATTTTTGTACACTTTTTCTTCTAAACTTTGTGCATTCTGCCGTTGTTTTTTTATTTAGATTTCGTTTATAATACTTCTTGTCGGGGTGAGTTACAATAGTCACTAAGTAGTATTTCTTAAGCCACTAAGCGGTATTTCTTGGCCACTAAGCAGTATTTCTTAGCTATTATTATTTGCGTGATATGTGTATTGTATATCTGATTATATGTGATATGGGTTTTTATATCTGATTATGTGTGATATGGAGTTCTATATCTGTCTTTACTGATTGCTATCTTTTCACACTAATAATCATTGCAAAAAGTGTTCTGTTCTCCGATATCTAACATTAAGCAGTTCTGATTATTGTAACCACCTTAGACATTACCATTTCCTGAGTATCTAAGTCTTACTTAGCAGGAAAATCTATTTAACATTTTAACTTCATCTGCTATAATGTCTTTAAGGGCATTATAGCAAACCCAATGAAAGAAAGGACTATATGCCAGATAAAAAGAATTTTGAAAAGTATGCAAAGCTGCTTAATCCCATTGATGATTTGATGTTTTGCAAAATGGCGGAACACAAAGATTTCTGCGAAGAGATTTTAAGAGTCATTCTTGAAGATGATGGGCTTACCGTCCTAGAGGCGATACCTCAGTGGCAGGGAAAGAATCTTACAGGGCGTTCTGTTGTGCTAGACGCTAAATGTGTAACAGGTGATGGAAGGCAGATTAATATTGAGGTTCAAAAGGCCGATGATGATAATCATCTAAAGAGAGCTCGTTACAATGCGACTATCTTAACAACGAATATAAGCAAAACAGGAACTAAGTTTGAGTTTATACCGGATGTCTGCATTGTATTTATATCGAAGTTTGATATATTTGAAGGTGGACTTCCCCTCTACCACATAGACAAGGTAGTTAGGGAAACCGGGCAGGTTATAGAGGATGGTCTGACTGAGATATTTGTAAATACTGTTAATTATGATGGTTCTAAACCTGCAAGACTAATGAAGCTATTTACCGAGAATGATGCTTATAGTAATGATGAGTTTCCTGTGACCAGTGAACTAAAGTCAAGATTAAAAATCAAGTGAAGGAGGTAGTAGGACTATGAATGAGATCCTTGAGAAGCTAATTAGTGATGAAAAGAGGGAAAGTGAGAAACGCGGTAGAGAGGAAGGTATTATGCTCGGTAAAGAGGAAGGCATGATGCTCGGTAAAGAGGAAGGTGCTAAAAATGATTGCAAAGACAATGATTGAAGAGGGTCTTCCTACAGAACTTATAATGAGGTATACTGGGCTTTCTGAGGAGGCTGTTCTCGCTTTGCAGGGCTAATTTTCACGCTATATCAGCTTCTGTTAAAAGCTTTATATACGATATTAGATTTCGCTTATAAAGGTTTATTGCAATTTTGTTTTGTTATTATTCCCATAATACAGGTTTTCTTTCTATACTTTGGTACTGTTACCACCGAGGTATCGCTTAGATTATCTGTTTTATGGGATTTTTTTCTACTATGGGGCACTTAGGTTAATATTTTCAGGGTTGCCGCCCTAGTCACGCCTAGAATAATAAATTTCAGACTCGCTCCGGCATCCGCTTTGCTTTGCCTGATGCGCTCGCTTAGAATTTATTATTCTATGCTGGGGGGTTCAGTACTCTATTACCGCACAAATATGCACCGCTGTTCTTGCTGGTTTAGTTGCAGGTTATCTCTAGTATCTCACAAATATGCACCTCTGCTTTTGCTTCTCCTGATTACTAGCTTTGAATAATGTTATTTGTGATTGCCACCCTAGTCACGCCTAGAATAATAAATTTCAGACTCGCTCCGGCATCCGCTTCGCTTCGCCTGATGCGCTCGCTTAGAATTTATTATTCTATGCTGTGGGGTGAAGAGTTTAGGTTTAAGTTTAGATTTATTCTTACATAAGTCTTCTATTTTTGTTATATGTGTACACTCCGAACTTGCGCTTTGGCTATTTTGTACACCTTTTCTCTGAAACTTTGTGCATTCTGCCGTTGTTTTTTATTTTGATTTCATATATAATACTTCTTGTCGGGGTGAGTTACAATAGTCACTAAGTAGTATTTCTTATGCCACTAAGCGTTATTTCTTAGCCACTAGCAGTATTCCTTAGCCTTTATGATTTGCACGAAATATGTATTCAATATCTGATTATATGTGATATGTGGTCGATATCTGTATTTACTGATTTCTGCCTTTTCTTTCAAATAAGCACTGCAAAAAGTGTTCTGTTCTCCGATGTATAGCGTTAAACAGTTCTGATTATTGTAACCACCTTTGACTTTACTATATCCTGATTATCTAAGTCTTACTTAGCAGGAAAATCTATTTAACATTTTAACTTCATCTGCTATAATGTCTATAAAGGCAATATAGCAAACCCAATGAAAGAAAGGACTATATGCCGACTGATAAGAAATTTGAAATGTATGCAAAGCTACTCAATCCTATCGATGATTTGATGTTTTGCAAGATGGCGGAACACAAGGAGTTCTGCGAGGAGATTTTAAGAGTTATACTTGAAGATGAGGGGCTTACTGTCGTAGAGGCGATACCGCAGTGGCAGGGGAAGAACCTAAGTGGTAGCTCTGTGGTGCTAGACGCTAAGTGTGTAACAGGTGATGGACGGCAGATTAATATCGAGGTTCAGAAGGCCGATGACGATAATCATCTAAAGAGAGCTCGTTACAATGCTGCTGTATTGACAACAAACGTATCTGAAACAGGTAAAAGATTTGATTTCATACCTGATGTGTGTATTGTGTTTATATCGAAGTTTGATATATTTGATGGAGGACTTCCTCTCTACCATATAGACAAAGGTGGTTAGGGAGACCGGGCAGGTGATAGAGGATGGTCTTACTGAGATATTTGTAAATACAGTTAATTATGATGGTTCTAAGCCTGCAAGGCTAATGAAGCTGTTTACTGAGAATGATGCTTATAGTAATGATGAGTTTCCTGTGACCAGTGAACTAAAGTCAAGATTAAAATCAAGTGAAGGAGGTAGTAGGGCTATGAATGAGATCCTTGAGAAGCTAATTAGTGATGAAAAGAGGGAAAGTGAGAAACGTGGTCGTAAGGAAGGTATACTTGAAGGTAGAATTGAAGGCAAAATTGAAGGTGCAAAAGAGATAGCCAAAACTATGATTAATGAGGGTCTTTCCACTGAACTTGTAATGAGGTATACAGGGCTACCTGAAGATATAGTTGCTACTTTGCAGAGCTAAGATTTAAAAAGACTGGCTCAAGTCAAGTGAAGGAGGTAGTAGGACTATGAATGAGATCCTTGAGAAGCTAATTAGTGATGAAAAGAGGGAAAGTGAAAAGCGAGGTAGAAAGGAAGGCAAAATTGAAGGCGCAAACGAGGAAAAAGCTTAGAATTGCCAAGGATATGAAAGCAAGTGGACTCGGGTTTGATTTTTATTGCTAGGTTTACCGGGCTTTCTGAGGAGGCTGTTGCTGCTTTGCAAGGCTAATGTTCACAACATATCAAGTTTCTGGTAAAAGCCTTATATATGATATTATTTGTCGATTATAAAGGTTTGTTGTAATTGTGTTTTGCTTTTATATCCCATAATACAGGTTTTCTTTCTATACTTTGGTACTGTTACCACCAAGGTATAGCTTAGATTATCTGTTTTATGGGATTTTTTTAATTTTTATACACTCTTGCTTATTGTTTTGATTGCAAACCTAGTCGTGCTTTTAATGATGATTTTTGTGATTGCCTCCCTAGTCACGCATAGAATAATAAATTTCAGACTCGCTACGGCATCCGCTTCGCTTCGCCTAATGCGCTCGCTTAGAATTTATTATTCTATGCTGTGTGGTTCAGTACTCTATTACCGCACCAAATAAGCGCTGCTGCTTTTGCTGGTTTAGTTGCAGGTTATCTCTAGTATCTCACAAATATGCACCACTGCTTTTGCTTCTCCTGATTACTAGCTTTGAATAATGATTTTTTTGTGATTGCTGCCCTAGTCACGCATATAATAATAAATTTCAGACTCGCTCCGGCATCCGCTTCGCTTCGCCTGATGCGCTCGCTTAGAATTTATTATTCTATGCTGTGGGGTGCTTGTATCTTACTCATATCAAACTCACTTCAGATTCGAGGGCTCATAGGTACTCTTACTTTTGATACTTCTTTCCCAAATCTTGGTAGATTCTGGACTGTATATGTTGCCACCCTAGTCACACCTAGAATAATAAATTTCAGATCCGCCCCACGTCTGCTTTTTTTACTCTGATATTTTGCTTTGATTAATGTTTTTTTGTGGTCGCCATCCTAGTCACGCCTATAATAATAAATTTCAGACTCGCTACGGCATCCGCTTCGCTACGCCTGATGCGCTCGCTTAGAATTTATTATTCTAAGCTGTTAGTGGTTCTTGTGTCTTCCTCATATCAAGTACCTTTTGCTTCTCCTGATTCACTAGCTTTGAATAATGTTATTTGTGATTGCCACCCTAGTCACGCTTATAATAATAAATTTCATACTCGCTCCGGCATCCGCTTCGCTTCGCCTGATGCGCTCGCTTAGAATTTATTATTCTATGCTGTGGGGTGCATTGCTGCAACTCACAGCACTGTATGTTTGGTTATCGTATACTGTTCTCTCACAGCTCTGTTCGTTCTCTTCTCGTATACTGTCCTCTCACAGCTATGTATGTTTGTTTCTTGTATACTGCCCTCTCACTGCTCTGTACGTTTGGTTCTAGTATACTGCCCTCTCACTGCTCTGTACGTTCCCTTCTCGTATACTTCACTATCAATAGTTACGTTCACAGACTGGTATGCTATGGCTAAATCATAAAAGCCACTGTTTATCTGTCTTTTTTGTTGTTTCACTCGACGCACCAAAAAAACTTCCGCCCTCCATTTCTAGAGGGCGGAAGCATAGCATTTCATTTAGTACATATCAAGACAACTCTAATTATGCAGTTCTGTTAATTGTAATTGTCTTCTCAACTGTGTATGTTGAGCCAGGGAATGAAAGCTTCATAGTAACAGTCTGTGTACCAACATTCTTAAGAGCTATTGTTGCAGTATTAGTACCGTTGTTTGCAACAGTGACTTCTTTATTATCGAAATCACTAAAAGTGATGTAAGGTACAGAAGTATTAGCCTGTTCATACTGATCCTTAAGTGTTATTTTAAGAGCTGTAGCACCACTAAGAGCTGTCCAATCCTGAGCTGTAGTGCCTGTGATATCCATCTTAGTTGCCCCAAAATCAGAATCTGCAACCTTACGAGCTGCATTACCATAAGTGAAGTCAATATCGATAGTTGTAGGCTTATCATCATTAATGATTATTCTACCCTTATCCTTCTTTGTTGTATATCCTTCCTTATTGACATCGATGCTCTGAACAGGAACAAGATATTTTTTACTTGGATCTGTTGCTCCGAATGCTACGAAATCAGCATTCTCAAGTGCAATCTTCTCACCAGCATAATAACCATATACTGAAGGTTCAAATCCCTTATCACTGTCAGCTACTACTGGAGTAACATTTATAGCAGGTACAAGATCTGGTACCTCTACCTTAAAGCTACTCATGTCTTTAAGAAGAACATATGAAAGCTCTATAGTCTTGTCTTCACTGCCAGGAACTCTATCTGTTCCATTGATAAGTTCAAGCTTAACCTTAGCTGTTGCAGTATGATTACCATCTGTACCTGCTTCAAGAGATATCACAGGAGCTGCAGCTGTTACATCAACTGTAGTACTTGCAGGTACCTGCTTGTTAGCTGTCATAACAGGAATACCTGTACTTGGATCAAGAGTTCCTACACCAGATTTAAGCTTAAATACATTGTCGATAGTATTTGCATCTTTCATAGGGTTGGTAAAGAGAAACTCTAACCTTATATCCTGTAAGTTTAGCAACCTCAGCAGCTGTCATGTTATTACCATACTGATCCTGGAATCTAATCTTGTTTGCATTAATTTCTAATGCTCTTCCAGCAATAACACCCTTAGCCTGATCTGAAGCAAGACCAAGAATTGTAACCGGCTTTCTTGTAGCTCTTACAGCTATTGTAGCTGTACCGAACTTATTTGTAGGGGTAACATATGTAAGTACCTGAGTTACTGAAGTATTATCTGTTGCTCCCACTGTTCCAGGTGTATAAAGAAGACCTACCTTACCATCTTCCTTCTTAACGAACTTAACATGCTGTCTTGTAAACTCAGTTGTATTAAGTTCTTTTAACTTATCCCAGCTTGTTACCTCTTTGCCGTTTGCATCGAGTGCGGTATAGTCAAGCCAGTTATCCTGGTTCTCGTATACTCCTAATGCACCTGCTCTTATTGTAAGAGTATCTACCTTTGTAGATGATACTACATTGAACTTAGATGAAGCCATCTTACCATTGTTGATAACTACCGCCTGTAAGGTAACTTCACCAGCTCTTGAAGCTGTATCTGTACCGGTTGTAGCATTCTTCAATGTATAAGAGATATACTTCTCATCTCCTACTGTAACAAGCTTAGGTGCAGCAAGAATTACTCCTGTGATGCTTAATGCATTAACCTGAAGCTGTGCATTTGGCTTTAAAGCCTTATCTGTAGCAAAGTCATTCTTGTACTGATCTTTTGCTTTGTAAAGAACAGAGAAATTCTCAAGTTTGTCATTGTCTTCAATAGTCTCTACAAACTTTCTAGTTGTATTGTTGAAAAGACCCTTGTACTCAACCTCCCAAAGCTTAGCCTGCTCGCCAACTGTAAGAAGTGCACTTACGTTAACACCTGATTCAAGATCAACAACAGCAACACTTACCTTGCTGAGGTTAAGCTGATATCCTAATGTGTTTGTAAATACAACTTCACCCTTAGCAGCTGGGTTTACACCTGCTCCATCAGAACCTGAAACCTTAATGTTCGCTGCAAGTGGATTCTTAGTTACATCCTCATCAAACTGATTGTATACCTTGTAGTAAGCAACTGCCTTCTCAGTAGATACCATAATAGCAGTATTTGAAGGCACGATTTCAATTCTCTTAACTACAGCCTTAACAACCTCGAACTCAACTGTATCGCCGTTGTTGTATGTAAGTGTGTACTTACCAGCTGGAATCTGAGTAGTTGTTCCCTCAAGGATAGCTTCTGTCTTAGCTTCGTTAAGCTTAATCTCATCCTTAATAGGAAGAACAGCACCACTTGAATTCTTTATTACGAAAGCACCCTTGCTTGCTACAAAATCGCTACCCATAACGGTAATCTTGTTAGCGCCTGTCTGCTTAGCCTCAAGCTTGCTGTTAACCTTAACGTCAAACTTCTCTGTAAGCTTATATTTTACTTTTTTAGCATTTTCAAGTTTATAAACCTGAGCTGAATAAACAGTGATTGATACAGGAGTAGCTGACTTAGCAACACCCTCTACTACAATCTTGTTATTGCCTTCTACATAAGCCTTTGCTACCTTCTCATCTGAAGACTCAACAAAAAGCTTGTAAGTTGTTGCCTTGCCTTAGTCGCCTGAATCTTCTTTGAGATCTCGTAGTTTACGCCGACTGTTGACTTCTCGCCTTCCTTAACAACTACTGCTGAAGGAGTAAGAGTCATCTTAGATGCTCTTGTTCTAGCGTCGATTGTCATCTTAACGGTAACAGACTTAGTCTTCTTTGTAGCCTTTGTCTTGAAAGAAATGGTAACCCTACCATTCTTACGAGCCTTTACCTTACCGTTCTTGTCAACAGATGCGATCTTAGAGTCGCTTGACTTCCAAGTACCCTTAGAATCCTTAACAACTTTTCCCTTAACTACAGCATCGAAATCTACAACCTGTCCGCCGATGTAGATATTCTTTCTCTTAACAGCACTCTTGCTGTTCTTCTCTACAATCTTGTTCTTTGTAGTGCCTCTGCTCCCTGTGGTGCGTAAAGGGATGTTACCACCATAGCGGTAGCCATTACGAATGAGAGTTTCTTACTGAAATTCTTCATCTTTTTTTCTTCCTCCTTAAATTTGGGTTTCCTTATGTCCTGCTTCAAAAGCCTTACTTTCAGTCGCATAGCCGGTACTAAGCGGTGCTTCTTACTGCAAGATTCTTGATTCAGGATATAATCTTTCCAATAACACAACGATTATAACAATAATTTCGCTAAAGGTCAAGCATTCTTATCTTAAGTTTTTTTATTAAATTATAATCTTATGTTAAAAGATTACTGACTAAATATTGTTTACAACTCGGATTATAGACCCTGTTTGTGGCAAGTCTATGTCATTTTTTTATATTTTTTTGGCTTATTTTAATATTTTTTTCTTTTACAAGGGGCTTTCATTTCATCTTTGGCTACAGATGTCTTTTGTGGATGACTTTAGCATTCTCTATCTCACCAGTAGCCTCAGGGAGTTTCTTTCCTGATAGTCTTTCAAGTTCTCTTATTTTTGTCCCATTCTGATGTAAAGTTCTCTACTTTGTCATATTCCAGTGCTGTTAGTACGCTTCCTGCGAATTTGAATGGGCTTGCTGTGGAGGCTATGAGAATCTTGTTATGTGAAGTATTCTTATTTCTATATTCATTTTGCCACAAATCTGCCAACTGCTGTATGGGTATCTATGACATAGCCTGTCTTGTCATATACTTCTTTAATTGTATGAAGTGTATCTTCTTCTGCGGCAAATCCTGCTTCAAAGTCAGTAAGCTTATCTGCCATGGCTTTGTCTATGGTGTATTTGCCTTCGTTTACCAGTTCACTCATAAACTTAGCGTTTTTAGCAGCATCGCAGTCGCAGAGTCTGTATATCAGCCTCTCCAGGTTGCTTGATATGAGGATGTCCATACTTGGAGATATGGTGAGGGTAAACTCCCTGTCTCTATCGTAGGGTGCCTGTCTTAAAGAAGTCAAAAGAGTACCTTGTTGGTGTTAGAGGCGCAGATGAGCTTGCCAAGCGGAAGTCCAAGCTCTTTAGCAAAGCTTGCCGCAAGGATGTTGCCGAAGTTGCCAGTAGGTACACAGACATCAAGGGTTTCACCTGGGCTCAACTTCCCCTCATTAAGCATTTTCACATAGGCATATACATAGTAGACTATCTGAGGTACAAGTCTTCCTATGTTTATGGAGTTGGCTGATGAGAATACATAACCTTTTTCTTTTAGCTCTGCAGCAAGGGCTTTGTCGGAGAAGATGGCCTTTACGCCGTTTTGTGCATCATCGAAGTTGCCTTCTATGGCTACTACTGAGGTATTCTTTCCTTTTTCGGTAACCATCTGCTGTCTCTGGAAGGGGCTGACACCGTCTTTTGGATAAAAATACTATGATGCCTGTGCCCTCCACATCTGCAAAGCCTGCAAGGGCAGCCTTTCCTGTGTCGCCTGAGGTGGCTGTAAGGATGATGATTTTCTCTTTTAGATTGTTTTTCTTTGCTGAGGTAACCATAAGATATGGAAGTATGGAGAGTGCCATATCCTTAAATGCTAAGGTAGGCTATCGGAACAGCTCCAGATATATAAGTCCGTCTGCTTCTTTCATAGGAACTATTTCTTCTGTATCGAATTTGCTGTCATAGGCTGAGTCTATGCAAGCTTTTTAGTTCTTCCTCGGTGAAGTCAGTAAGGAAGAGCTTCATCACTTCGTAGGCTATTTCTCTATAGTTAAGTCCTTTAAGTTCCGTAAAGGCTCTTATCAAGCTTTGGGAAGGTCTCAGGTACATATGAGTAGCCATCAGGTGCTATTCCACTGAGTATTGCCTGTGAGGCTGTGACCTTTTCTTTATCTCCTCTGGTGCTAACGTATTTGATATCCATGTTCTACCTCCTTATTTTTGTCTTGTATGATAGCATTTATGAGGGGAATTGGCAAGATAGATATGGAATAATCCTGATATTATTTTGTTATAATGAGATAGGAATATATATGACAAAAATCGAACGTATGTGTTATAATATAATCGTTGCCTCTCCCACTAGGCATAGAAGGGAGGTGAACTCGTGGATAATTTAATATCTTTTATAATCTCTGTCATAGCAGGGTATAGTTGCAAACTATATCTGCAAATAGCTGGACAGAGAGCATAACAAAAGCGACCAGCCTAAAAAGGACTAAGCCACCTTTATAAAAAATGGAATAGAAAAACTCGAAGCACAGACTTCAGAGTTTTTCGTTTTCTGAACTCATGGAACACTTAATAATCTTTTATGTTCACAATTATAACCTATTAAGGCTAAGAAGTCAAATCATTATCTCATCGTGACAAAATCGAACATATGTGTTATAATATAATCGTTGCCTCTCCCACTAGGCATAGAAGGGAGGTGAATTTCATTGGAAATCGTTACATCATTTTTAATCTCTGTCATAGCGAGTATAGTAGCTAACTATATAAGCAAATGGCTGGACAGAGAACAGGAAAAAGGCGACCAGCCTAAAAAGGACTAAGCCACCTTGACGGAATAGAACACCCTAGAGTTGCAGCTCTAGGGTGTTCGCTTTTTGAATTTCATTGGGTTCGTTACAACTCTAATGCACATATATTATAACTCATAACCGTCCTTAAAGTCAAGTATTGCTAATATCAAGGATCAGAACACCCTAGAGTTGCAGCTCTAGGGTGTTCGCATCTTATTGGATACATATTTTCTTTTTGCCTATGTGTATTATATCTCACAGCAATGTAAAAAGTCAAGTGTTGTTATTATAACGGAATAGAACACCCTACTTATAATTTACAATCTTGCCAAAGTCAGCCTTAAGGCTTGCGCCCTTTACGAGCGCTCCATCAATGTTTGGCTTGGTAAAGAGCTCTGCTGCATTGCCTGCATTTACAAGTAGCCGTACTGGATACGAACTTTCTCAGCTGTAGCATCATCATACATCTCTCTTATGCAGTCACGAACAGCCTTACAGATTTCTTCAGCCTGGTCACTTGTAGCTGTCTTTCCTGTACCTATAGCCCAGATAGGCTCGTAAGCTATTACAAGCTTAGCCACATCAGCGGGTGCCACATCCTTTAAGTCTGACTTAATCTGAAGTCTGATAAAGTCAACCACTATGCCCATTTCTCTCTGCTCAAGGGTCTCACCATGACAAAGTATAGGAGTTATGCCTGCCTCAATAGCCTTCTTTACCTTTTTGTTAAGGAGGACATCATCTTCCTTAAAGTAGTCTCTTCTCTCGCTGTGACCGATGATTACATATTCTACGCCTGCATCCTTAAGCATAATTTTGCTGATATCTCTCCTGTGTAAGCACCGCTCTCTTCGAAGTACATGTTCTCAGCACCAACCTTGACATTGGTGCCCTTCACTGCCTCTACTACAGGAACGATGTCGATAGCAGGTACGCAGTACACTACATCTACCTCGTCATTTTTTAACTAAGTCTTTTTAACTCATTAACTAATGCAACTGCCTCACTAGGGTCTTGTTCATCTTCCAGTTGCCTGCTATTACTTTTTCTTCTCATTGTGTTAACCTTTCAAAAAAATTTATTTATTTATCGTTAGCGGTACCCTAACGCCCGGAAGCTCCTTGCCCTCAAAGAATTCAAGGGAAGCACCGCCACCTGTAGATATATGGCTCATCTTGTCGCCAAATCCCATCTGGTTAACTCTTTGCCGAGAATCTCCGCCACCGATGATGGTAGTAGCATCTGTCTCTGCAAGTGCCTTTGCTACTGCAAGTGTACCTCTTTTGCAAGTGTAGGATTCTCAAATACTCCCATGGATTGATTTCCATACTACCGTCTTGGCGGTCTTTACTTCATTTGCAAAAAGTTCAGCACTCTTAGGGCCGATGTCGCAGCCTTCTCTATCTGCCGGAAGGTGGTCTGAATCATACACTTCTACCTCTACAGGTGCATCTATAGGGTTAGGAAAGTCCTTTATGGTAACTGAGTCAACAGGGAGAAGGGCTTCTTGCCGAGGCTTTTTCTGCCTTTGCAAGCATTTCCTTACAATAGTCTATCTTATCATTGTCAACCAGTGAAAGTCCAATCTCCTTGCCCTGAGCCTTGAGGGAAGGTGTAAGCCATACCACCGCCGATGATGAGGGTGTCACACTTCTCAAGAAGGTTGTTGATTACGTTGAGCTTATCTGCTACCTTGGCACCGCCAAGTATGGCTACAAATGGGCGCTTTGGATTCTCTACTGCATTGCCGAGGAATTCGATTTCCTTGTTCATAAGATAGCCAACAACGCAGGTATCGATGTGCTTGGTTACTCCTACGTTTGAGCAGTGCGCTCTGTGGGCTGTACCAAATGCATCATTTACAAATACATCTGCAAGGGAAGCAAGTTCCTTGGAGAATTCTTCGCCGTTCTTGGTCTCTTCTGCTCTGTATCTGGTGTTCTGAAGGAGAACAACATCCCCATCCTTCATAGCTTCTACTGCCTTAGCGTTAGGATAACTACTTCGTTGTCAGCGGCGAACTTGACAGGCTGTCCTAGAAGCTCAGCAAGCCTAACTGCTACAGGAGCAAGTGAAAGCTCAGGCTTTGGCTCTCCCTTTGGTTTGCAAAGGTGTGAGCAGAGTATAACCTTGCCTCCGTCAGCTATGAGCTTCTTGATAGTAGGAAGTCTTTTGCTACAAGACGGTTCTCGTCTGTTATCTTTCCATCTTTAAGTGGTACGTTGAAGTCACAACGAACCAATACTCTTTTGCCCTTTTACATTGATATCGTCAACGCTTTTCTTATTTAATCCCGCCATTGTTTTTCTCCTTATGTAGTTATTATAAAAAGCCACCGAGCCATTGCCCCCAGCGGCTTAACCGCGTGTTTTATTTCACAAATTTCTCGAAGTACTTAATTGTTCTAACCATCTGTGATGTGTATGAATTCTCGTTGTCATACCAAGCAACAACCTGTACAAGGTAAAGTCCGTCACCAGCCTTTGATACCATAGTCTGAGTAGCGTCAAAGAGTGAGCCGTAGGTCATACCTACGATATCAGAAGAAACTATCTCATCCTCGTTGTATCCGAAGGTCTCAGGGTCTGATGCCTTCTTCATAGCATTTGCATTGATGTCTTCCTTTGTAAGTTCCTTGTCGCTCTTTACTACTGCATAAAGAAGAGTTGTTGAACCTGTAGGAACAGGTACTCTCTGTGCAGAGCCGATGAGCTTGCCGTTAAGCTCAGGGATAACAAGACCGATAGCCTTAGTGCACCTGTGCTGTTAGGAACGATGTTAACTCTTCTTTGCTCTTGCTCTTCTTAAGTCTCCCTTTGGATGAGGTAGTCAAGTGTCATCTGGTCACCTGTGTAAGCGTGGATAGTTGACATGATACCGCTCTGGATAGGAAGGAAGTCATTAAGTGCCTTTGCCATAGGTGCAAGGCAGTTTGTTGTACAAGTACTTTGAAATGATGTCATCATCAGCCTTAAGGCTCTCGTGGTTAACATTATATACGATAGTAGGAAGATCGTTGCCTGCAGGAGCTGAAATAACTACTTTCTTAGCACCGGCATTGATGTGTGCCTGTGACTTCTCTTTGCTTGTGTAGAAACCTGTACACTCCAAGTACAACGTCTACTCCGAGCTCTTTCAAGGAAGGTTGTTTGCGTCCTTCTCTTTGTATATCTTGATTGTCTTGCCATCTACAGTGATGCTGTCTTCTCCTGCTGTAACCTTATCAGCAAGTGCATACTTACCCTGTGATGAATCGTATTTGAGAAGGTGAGCGAGCATCTTAGGATCTGTAAGATCGTTGATAGCTACGATTTCCGAACCTTCATGTCCGAACATCTGTCTGAATGCAAGACGACCGATACGACCAAAACCATTGATTGCAACTTTAACTGCCATTTTTAAAATCCTCCTAATTTATATGTTTATGTTTGTACACAAACTACTCTCTTATTCTAACTTGAACAGAAAAATATCAAGTGTCATTTCGCTATATTTTGGCACTTTTTTTGTCAAAGTTTTGTGAAATTTTATAATAAACAATAAAAACATACGCCTGACAGGATTCGAACCTGCGGCACCCGGCTTCGGAAGCCGGTGCTCTATCCAGCTGAGCTACAAGCGCATACTTAGTTTTATAACACAGTTATAATTCTTTGTAAAGTCATTATGCTATTTACTTTTTATTTTATAAGGTATAATAGCAAGGCAATTTTGCTACTGTAGCTCAGTTGGTGGAGCGACTGATTCGTAATCAGCAGGCCGTCAGTTCGAGTCCGATCAGTAGCCTTTTTAACAGCCTATAACAATGCTGCCTTCTGACGCATAGAGTGTGGCTATCTCGCCTGTTTCTACTATGTCTATTCTGTCAAACTTATGTTTCCCGGTTATCATATCCCTTATCTTCTCTGCTCTTTCCAAGCGACTACAATGGGATATCACAAGAGCCCTGCTTCCTGACTTGTCTGCCTGCTTTACAGTTAGTTCGGCTATCACCTTTGCAGGCCTTGTTTATGCCTCTTGCCTGGTCTGCTTTTATGATATTTCCCTCTTTGTCTGCCATCATAATGGGCTTTATATTGAGTGCCTCTGCGATAAATGCCTTTATTCCGGTGAGCCTTCCGTTTTTCCTAAGATTTTCAAGGCTTTCAAGCACAAAGAGAGTATCTTTTCTTTGCATTAAATACTTCTATTTCCTTTACTATCTCATCAAAGCCTCGTCCTGCTTCTTTAAGTTCAATTAGTTTATTGGCAAGGAGAGTCTGGGATGCAGACGCTCCTTTTGAATCTATTAGATATACCTTGCTTTTCCCATTTTCTTCCCTGTACATATCTGTAGCTATCTTTTGCAGAGTTGTACGAAGCCGAGAGTTTGGAGGAAAGGGTAATTATGTACACCTCATCTGCCTTGTTAAAATGCTTCAGGTACTCTTCAGGGGAAGGGCAGGCCGACTTTGGAGTGTCGTGGTAGTTTTTCATCTTCTGAAGGAAGTCCATCGCATCAAGGTTATCATCATCTATAAAGTTCTCATCTCCGAGAGTTAAGGTCAAGGGTACTTTGATTACTTCTTCTCTCGCCTTTAATTCAGGGGTTAAATCAGTTCCGCTATCACATAAAATTACGTATGACATTGCTATCTCCTAACATGTAGTTTTCATTACTACATATCATAGCATAGAAAGCCACATATTTAAAGCAGATTTTTATCTTTTCCCCTAAACGCACAAAGCCCCCTGAGAGTTCGCACCTCTCAGGGGGTTATGTTATCATGACATTATTCCTTTATCGAAGTCAATTATACAACAAACCGGCAGTCTTTGCAAGCCACCACTTTATACAAATTTGTTAAGTCTTTCATCATACTCGTAGTCTATCTTTCTAAGCGTATCAACTATATAGCCTCTCTCAACCCCTGCTGCCTTACAGAATTCATCAAGGCTTGGGTAAAAATCTCTAAGCTTGGTGTTTACAAAGCTTAAGAGCATGGCTGCATCTTTGGGTAATTCCATAATCACTCTCCTAATTCTCTAGTTGTTTTACATATATCATCTTATCATTACGACCTGCCACTGTAAATCCACATTTTTCAAGTAAAGACCTGGCAGGCATATTTTCATAGTCTGTAATCGCTATAAGTTCTGAGGGCTGACAGCTTATTTCCAGCATAGTCTATCACCATTTCTATGGCTTCTTTTTGCAAAGCCCTGTCCGAGCCTTTCTTTTCTTATGAAAAACCCTGTTTCATACTCTGCCTCTTCTGTATCTGTAAGCAAATCAAGGCTGATAAGTCCTATCAGACAGCCATCTGCTCTATCAAATATTCCCCAGATACCATAGTCATAGAAGCTGTAAATATTATCAATGTAAGCAAGGAGCTTCTCTTTTTGCTCTTCTTCAGGCACTCTTCCATCTTCTACGAACTTTAGTATATGCTCTTCTCTGCTTATTTTAATGACTTCATTGATATCTTTTTCACAAAGTTCCCTGAGAACAGTCCTCTTGGTTTCTGCAATCTTACAGGGAATTTTATTTTTATGCTTAAAGAGCCTTATGAGGAAGTCAGTATCAATATCTTCAAAGCTCTCTACTATCAGGTCAATGCCATATGGCAAACCGTTTCAAGGTTTTTTTGTCATAAACAACCGTAGTTAAGCCTGAAGTAAGCAGGGCTCTCATTAAGAGATTAGTCATAGAGGTTATAATTAAGCCGTCTTGGGGTTTTATATTTGGCATTTTTATTGTAAAAATATATACTGCCAATCTTGGAAAGCCATATTTGGCTTATCTACAGAGTCTGTAGATATTTTTCAAGCTCAGGTGTACTGTCCAAATAGCTTTTTAATCTCATTATAAGGATTTTTCGGACTTTTTACAGGATAATTCACATCTAAGGTTTCATCTTTGACAGATTTAACACCCATTTTCCTAAAATCATCCAGTATTCTCCTCACAAAGTCCTTCTCCTTTTCAGGCAAGCCTCTGGTACAGAGCAAGTACAAACTTAGGTTTATCTTTCATTTTAGTATCCTGCTAGCGTTTTTTTCTTATGAAATACAGAATGATAAGATGGACAGGATAGAAGAAGTAAAATACGTACTTTGGTATCCTGTAGCTCCCCCTCTGACCGTTATATAGCATGATTAAGACTGCTGCAGGCAGTCCCGGGCTTTCGTTAATCCTGCCCATGATAACATCGAAATAAACCAGCCAAAATGTAACTGCAAGCCCTGCAAATATAAATTTCATCTTATCGGTTTCAAATCTGGCATCGAAATTTTTAAATAGCATAGGTATTTTCTCAAAATAATATATTAAAAGGATTAGCTCAAAGCCAAAGCTGCCGTAATCTGCATTAACAGCTATCACAGGTATATACATCAGCTGTATTATAAATATCTGTAAAAACAGATTAAACAGATTGCCTATGACCATAAGCGGTATATTTTTGTGCTGTTACAAATAAGCGCAGTTTTTGTAAGCAAAAATCAAGAATAATAATCGCAGTTAACCCCAGTGCAGTGTAAAGAAGACGTTCTGCGAATTATATTCAACTCTTAGCTCTTTTGCTCACAAATACAGCGTCAAATAGCGACTCAGATATAATGGCAAGCAGGAAAAAGACTCCCCAAAATACCTTAGTTTGTTGCGGGTATGGTAAAACCCTTCCACTATCATAAAAGCAAAACAAAGGAAATGCAGTTCTTCCTATCGTCCTGCCAATCTCATATAGATAATTCATATCTGTAGGAATGAGAGGGTAGAGAGCCACCGAAGTATGGTCTATAAGCATAGATATAATCGCTATTATCTTAAGCACAAAATGATGTTACCTGCATATTATTTACCCCCTGCCTTTATCTTCTCATTTAGCTCTGTAAGGTAGAGCCATCTCTCTTCTTTTGTGTTCAAGCTCTTTCCCCCAGCTTTTTCTTTTTTTCAGCCATAAGCTCCTCAAGTTTGCTGTATCTTGAGGCATTTTCTGCTATTTCCACATCTAGCTTTGCAAGACTGTCGTTCAGCTTTTCAATATCTTCATCTATGGTGTCAAATTCCTTCTGTTCGGCATAGGTAAACTTAAGCTTAGGTGCCTTGTTTTGCCTTCCAGTCCTTCTTTTGCATCGCTTTCCTTTTTTCTCTGACTTAACCTCTTCTTCCTGTGGCAGAGCCTTTAACAGATAGTCACTATATCCTCCCTCGTTTATCTTAATATGACCATTTTCAAAGGAGAATATCCTGTTTGCTACCCTGTCAAGAAAGTATCTGTCGTGCGAAACCGTTATAACCACTCCGTCAAAAGCCATCCAGATAGTCCTCTAAGATAGAAGAGTGGTTATATCAAGGTCATTGGTAGGCTCGTCTAAGATAAGTATATTTGGCGCAGAAATGAGTGTATGTAAGAAGGGCAAGCCTTCTTCTTTCTCCACCTAAGCTTCTCGATTTTCGTATACTGCATTGCGCCTTCAAAGAGAAAGCGCTCAAGCATCTTGCTCGCCGATATGGTGCCATCCTTTGTCTGCACATACTCTGCTATATCTTTTGCAGACTCGATTACTGTCTGGCTCGGATCAAGTTCTCCCGAATCCTGAGAGAAGTAACCTATCTTAGCTGTCTGTCCGATGATAATATTTCCGCTGTCAGGCTTTACTTCTCCTAAAATAGTCTTAAGAAGGGTCGACTTGCCTGAACCGTTTTTTACCTATGATTCCTATTCTGTCAATCCTTCTAAAAAAAGATATGTGAAATCAGTAAACAAAGTCTTGTCTCCGTAAGCCTTCGAGATATTATCAATCTCGATTATCTGCTTACCAGGCGACTGAAACCGAGTCTACACAATTTCTTTATCCACTATAATCTTATCTCTGTTTTAAGCTCTTCAAAACGCTCTATGTGAGCCTTCTGCTTGGTTGAACGAGCTCTTGCACCCTCATCATCCAAGCGAGGTCTTTCTTAAAAAAGTGCGGCATTCTTCCTTTCGGTGGCTATCTCCATTTCCTCGCGCTCAGCCTTTAGCTCTAGGTACTTCAGGTAGCCTCCCACATAGGAATAAAAGCTTTCCATGGGTTAGCTCCACTATTTTGTTTGTCACCTGGTCAAGGAAATATCTGTCGTGGGTTATGATGAGTAGAGCCTGTTTCATTTTCTTAAGATAGTCCTCAAGCCACTCAGACATAAAGCTGTATCAAGGTGGTTGGTAGGCTCATCAAGGATGAGGATATCTGCATCATCAAGGGAGGGTACGCACAAAGGCGACCCTCTTTTTCTGACCGCCTGAAAGCGTGCCTACTTTCCTTCTACATCCTCTATTTTCAAATTTTGCAAAGCAGGCTCCTTGCCTCTCCTCAGTGTCCCAGAATTCATTTTTAGCCTTTTTCCCTTTATTACCTCCGAAATAACGCTCTCACCCTCGTCAAACTCAGGATTCTGCAGGGAGATAGGCTATGCGGACGGGAATTACCCTTGGTGAGCTTTCCATTATCTGGCTCCTCTTCTCCTGCAAGTATCTTAAGAAGGGTAGACTTGCCTGTTCCATTTATGCCTATTAGCCCTATTTTGTCGCCTTCGTTTATTCCCAAAAGAAATATTATCAAAAAGTATCTTATCTGTGTTGTAGCTTTTCGATAAATTTTTCTGCTGTAAGTAGATTCATATTATCTCCTAAATCTGTATCTAATTATTACACATCTCCTCTGAAACACCCTATCCTCTAAGTAGTCCATAGCAGTCCCATATATCCAGAGTGCGTGAATTTCTGTCCTATAATATCATACATCAAACTTTTGTTGTAAATATCACAAGTTGTATGGGTATGCATTAAGCTATTATTACTGTATTTATAAGTCTTCAAGTATGTACGGCAACATATAAATCGGATACAGTTTCAACATTTCAACCTGACCCACATCCTTTTGCGATAGTAAAATTGGCGTCGCAGTATTTTTCGAGTACTTTCTCTGAAATTCTGTAATTGATTTGTGCATTCCAAGTCCGGAAGATTTGACCTCAATAGGTACTATTTTTGTTTTTGATGCAACAAGAAAATCAATTTCAAAGTAGCGCGAAACATTATCCTTTCTCCAAGTATGGTAGTAAAGAGGTCGTTCTGCAGCATTTATCACCTGCGCAACCGCATTCTCATATAGGTATCCGAGATCTGCAGGGAGAGAATCACTTAGAAGCTTTGTGTAGATATTCTCGTCAGTTTCTCCTGATGAACTAAATATCATAGTTGTAAACAGCCCTGTATCTGCCAAATACAACTTAAAGGTCTGGTTATCCATGGTTTGGGACAGCGTAACGCTTGGGTTAAGAACATTGTAGCAAGGCAATACTGTCTTTGAATCCAGCATGTTGTACAATCTTTCCATGTCTTTATCAACCTTTTTTTTGCCCGTAGCCGCTGATATTACATAACTTCTCTTATCTGTTGCCAGCTGTGTGGGAATACTCTCATACATTCTCCCTATCAGCCCTGAACCATCAATCTTAAAAATCATCTTTATAAAGGTTGATTATCTCCTCTTTACCTCATCTATTTCAGTAAAATTTTTCCCTTCTACATAGGTGCTACCGCCTGTGGCATTCCCCTACAGCCATCTGTCACCCTAAAAATCACATTAGTTTTTCTATTTAAGGAATTTCCAACTGCCTTTCCTCGTTTGTATAGCTCCTTCAAAACCTGATAGGTTTCGTTCCAGTTGCCCCACATAAATTCCTCATAATCCATAGGATATACCTGTATTTTTATCTCCTCGGAAGGAATAACAATGTCTTTAACATTCTTTTTATGCTTATCAAAGGAGCCTGTCTCAATATAATCATATCTCCCATCTGCTACCAGATATTTGATAGCCTGGCGTACCTTGGGCATAAAGTTGAATTTCATCAAATATGATTACGGATTCCCTTTTATGCAGGGTAATCCCTACTGCAGATCTGCAATCTAAGAAAAATATATCAGGTTCTGCAATATCCTCAAATACATCAAAAATTTCTTTTTCTTACATTAGCAAAGTCAATCTTTATATATGACTTATATTCCTGCTTTGCAAATTCTTCTGCAATTGTAGATTTACCCACTCGCCTTGCTCCCTCCAAAAGTACAGCATACTTAGGAGCTTTTTCTTTCAATATTTCAGCTTTTCAAGCGCTTTTCTTTTAAACATATTTAACCTCCACAATAGGTAGATGCCTCTTATTTACAGTTTAATTTTATTTTATTACCGTTTTATCAAAGTTATTATATCTATAAATTACCGTTCTGTCAAAGTCTAAATATCATTTTATTACCGTTCTGTCAAAGTCTAAATATCATTTTATTACCGTTCTGGCAAAGTTGTAGCAGTCAAGTTGTAGCAGTCAAGAAAAGTAGACACAAAAAATGTTTTTCCTTTTTTTCTTTTTTCAAAAGTGGACACTGGCCACACTTTTAACTATTATTTATTTTCAAAAATAGACATACAGCATATTTTTACTCATCTTCCTTTTCAAAAAGTAGACACATCTTTTGGAATATGCCCGTTTACGGCGCTTCTGCGAATTCATCCTTTCATGTGCATTCACTAATCTTAAAGTCAATATACAGCTCTTCCTTCATCCAGCCATTAATAGATTCATTAACAGGATTATCCGTGGGCTTACCTGCTCTGGACATGGATCTAACAATCACTGTATCTTTAATCAGCTCATTATAGGCAACCGATGCATAGACACTTCCTTGATCCGTGTGTAACACCACAGGTTCTGTATGGCCTTTCAGCAGTTCCCTCACATCTTCCAAGCCATCTATATACTGCTGTCTGTCCCCTTTTCTAGCGGCTATTCTATATGTAAGAATCTCCTTGGTAAATACGTCAAAATAGAACGTTACTTCAAAGTAAAGAATCCAAAACTTAAACGCAGTCATATCAGATACTATTACCTGACGTGGCCTATCTATGGTCTCCCAAGTTGTAAAAATTAGATTTGGATATTTATCCTTTTCCTTACGTTTTCTATAGTGAACCTGATGTTTTGTTTCTGCTGCAATGCCAAGGAAACGAAAGCATTTGTAAATAAAGTTATCGCTACAGTTGTAGCCATATTGAAGACGTATATAGGGTCATGAGTCCATCTGTAACCATAGGGATCTATGCTTTTTCATGAGACGGCTTCCACAAGAGATATCATTTCCTCTCTCTTTAGATCTCTATCAGATTTCTCTCGTCTCTTCCACTTATAATAACCCGATCGACCTAACACCCATCAGAGCACACAGTTCCTGAACATCATAATCTCTGGATAGCTGTTCAACTATTTCGAATTCTTCGCTTTTAAACGAACATATTCCTGTTCCCCATCCTCGTTCGTCCGAACAATATAGTTTTTAAGCCTCTCATTCTCTATACATGACTTTGAGTATTTCACGCCTGTAAGCTTCCTCCGTTGGATCTACTCCTCCGGGAGAAACACTGCCTATTTCTGCATCAGCTCTTGCAAGTCCATCAAGCCCAAACTCTTCATACTGCCTAATCAATTTCTTAATGCTGAAACTGAAATCTGATGTGCTTCACAGAAATCACTTAGCTTAATAGTGGGATTCCTTTTAAACAGATGGATTAAAAACTCTTTTTCCAATGGATTTAAATGTTTTAGCCATAATAAAAAGTAGACTCCTTCCTGGTAGTCATATTGTATTAATTATAAATATTAATACAGTATTTTCAACCGTTCCGTGTCTACTTTTATATTAGCAACTATGTTATATAAACTAGCCTAAGTGACGCTCCGAATGATAACATTTCAGACTCGCTCCGGCATCCGCTTTGCTCCGCCTAATGCGCTCGCTTAGAATTTATCATTCGTAGCTGATACCTTAAATTTGTGCAAATTACTATTTTTCTGCATTTGGTCCACTTTATGCAGGCGCAAAAGCCATACAGAGCTGTATTTTCAAGCACCTGTATGGCTATATTCCTAAAGCCTAAAATCTATCAAGCAACGGTCTGGAGAATTTTCTATTAAAAGAAGTCTATAAAGCGCATAAAGAAGGCAGTAACCAAGGTTCCAAGCCCCGGAAGCAAGCCACACAAGGCTCCTATGATAACACAGATTAAGTCACAGCCTATACGCATAAACTTAAATGGCTTCCCTGTTCTCTTTGATATGATAATAGGAATGGCATCATAGACCGAAACTCAAGGTGAGGGTCATATAAAGTGACGATGCAAAAGCAAAGCACGACCACACCTACAATCAGCATAACCACTCTTACCGCAAGGCTTGGATCCGGGATGGCCTCCGCTATGTATTTATTGGCAAAAATCCACTATGTGACCCGAGAAGAACAAGTTCAATATGGTTGCAATTCCAATATAGTGCTTATCTAAAAGAAGGACTACAACAAGCATTATTAAAGCTTACAACCATGTAGTATATTCCATAAGCGACCCCTGAAAAAGAGCCTCGCGTGAGACCCTTGCGCAAAGCTTTGGAAAGGGTCTATACCGAATAGGGAATTCTTAAAAATCCAACAGCTATCGCGCATATTATAACACCAAAGACTGTCATTATAAGCCTATGGCAGAAATTTTTCAGGCAGTCTTATATTCATTATGCCTCCACCTGCTTCTTAGCCTCAGCGGCGACCTCTGTAATACCGCTTACGAGCCCTGCAAGTCCCTGTATCTCAGAAGGGATGATAATCTTGGATTTTGCCTTACCGTCTGTCGCCTTCCGAAAGCCTCAAGTCCTTTGAGCTTGATTACCTCTCCTGAAGGAGCTGATTCATTGAGGAGCTTGATACCGTCTGCATTAGCCTTCTGCACTGCAAGTATAGCCTGTGCCTGACCTTCAGCCTCACGGATGGTAGCTTCCTTTTTAGCTTCAGCACGGAGAATCTGAGTCGCCTTTTTCAGCCTCTGCTTCAAGTATGGTAGACTCTTTCTTACCTTCTGCAACGAGGATGGGTCTGCCTTCTTCTCACCTTCTGCACTGGTAACCATGACGTCTCTCACGCTCTGCCTTTGCCTGCTTTTTCCATTGCACCCTGAATATCAGGAGGACACATTATGTTCTTAAGCTCTACTCTGTTTACCTTGATTCCCCAAGGGTCAGTAGCTACGTCAAGTGTAGAACGCATCTGTGTATTGATGGTCTCACGGGATGTAAGTGTCTCATCCAGTTCAAGATCACCGATGATGTTACGAAGTGTAGTAGCTGTAAGGTTCTCAAGCGCTGAGATAGGATTCTCAACCCCGTATGCATAAAGCTTTGGATCTGTTATCTGATAGAAGATGACAGTATCTATTCTGATTGAAACGTTATCCTTTGTAATAACCGGCTGTGGAGGAAGTCCGCAACCTGTTCCCTTAAGTGTTACCCTCTTTGCTACTCTGTCGATGAAAGGTAACTTCACATGAATACCAACGTGCCAGGTATCCTGATATCCGCCAAGTCTTTCAATGACTAGGCTGTCGCCTGTGGCACTATCTTGATGCAGGGAAGCAAAATCAAGATGATTACAATAGCGAGGAACGCCATTGCCAAAAATGATCCGCTTATTAGTCCTCCGGTGACGCCATTGGTTTAGCTAAGTACAATAATCCTCCCATAATATACCTCTTTTTCTTTTTATTATCTGTAAAGGGATAATCCCTAATACATACAGCATCAATCAAAAATTTTTCCTGTAAGCCTTCTACAGGAGCCAAACTCTTTTGCTTCCTCTGTAATCACAGGTTCAACTATTAGTTTAACGCCTGTACCTCCATTACCTTCACTATGGTGTCCTCTTCAATGACACCTCCTATTGAGAGTTGACCTGGCAGACCAGTCGATACCGTTTTAGCAAAAACTCTTCCTGTCTCGTTTAGATTGTCAATCCTTTCAATAACCTTGGCTTCTCTGCCTATAAGGTCATCAACATTGGTCTTTGTCCTTCTTGAATTGACATATTTAACAGCAAGAGGCCTGTATACAACAAGGACAACAAGGGAAACAACTAAGAATAGTACAATCTGGAGCCAAACCGTTGCCCCAAAGAGACTAGCAAAAAAATGATACAAGAGCACCGATTGCAAAACCATATAGTAGTGAGTCCCATAGTAAGGAATTCCATCACAACCAGTATTATAAATGCTATAAGCCAAAATTGAAAATCCATAATCTGCCTCCTTGTAAATATTATGTCAATTTGACGGCTGTAAATCCATAGAGAACCTCTCTTATAATACTATTATAGCTTATTTTTAAAATTAGTGTTTACTTTTTCAAAACAATTTCTTAAGGAAAAATAAATATAGAGCCAATCGGATTTTTATGCTTTCCCACACTTATGTCATACTTTCTAAGCTACAGGAAATAAGGCCTATAATATATCCGATTTACAGGCAGGCCTTATAAATCTCAATTATATCCTCTTTAGTTAAAAGGCACATAAGCATTCTTAAGGTCTGCCTCTGCCTCAAGGTGGTCTGCCATTTTGCCAAAAGTATTCATCAGTAATATTAAGCTCAGTAAGGTTTGATGCAATGCCTGACTCCTTAAAGAAGGACTCTAGTGCGTCTATTCCCTTAAGAGCAAGCTCCTCATCGCTTCCCTCCTGAAAGTCCCCATACATTCTTTGCAAAGCGTACAAAACCTACTTGTCGTTGTAGGATCTTTTTTAAGTATATGCCTCATCCATATAGGGCGTGAGGATAGCCAGTCCTACCGTGTGTGATATCATAAAAATGCTGAAAGCTCGTGCTCTAAGCCGTGTGCAAGGCCAGCCTGTGCCCAGCTTTCCGTACTCGGGTATGCCGGAGCAGGCTACTGATGAACCATCATAAGATTGCCCTTGCAGTATAGTTATCAGGCTCCTTAAGGGCTATAGGAAGATTCTTAATAACAGTCTTTAGTACAGTCTCAGCAATTCCGTCTGATATATCGCAGTCATCTGTTCTTGAGAAATACCCCTCCATAATGTGACTCATAGATATCTGCTGAACCTCTTTGCTGTCTGGTACTTTGATACACTAAACGTATAGGTAGGGTCACAGATTGATACCGCTGGATAGGTGAACATTGCACCCTATCTTTTCATCTGTTGCCATATTGCTGATAACACCTGCTCCGTCAAACTCTGAGCCTGTTGCACTAAGGGTAAGGATGTCTACTAGAGGGAGCGCTTTTTAGCTTCCACTCAGACTTAACCATCTTCCAAAGGTCATCACCTTCGTAGTACACTCCACAGGCTATGGCCTTAGAACAGTCTAGGTACTTCCATAGCCTACTGAAAGTACAACGTCTATGTCATTTTCCTTGCAGAGTTTAACTCCCTTTATTACTGATTCAATCCTTGGGTTAGGCTCTATACCGTCACATTCAACTACTGTAAATCCGCCTTCTAAGAGTATCTTCATTACTTCATCATAGAGCCCCATCTTCTTGATGGAGCCTCCTCCATAGGTAAGAAGTACTCTTTTGCCAAACCTGTTAAGAGCACCTGCAAGCTAGATATCTGCCCTTTGCCAAAATAAAGCTCTGTAGGTATTGAGTGTACGAAGTTTTCCATAATTGCCTCCTTTAGCTGTGGCTTATAGGTGAGAGATAATGCTTTCTCCTGTAAGCAAGCCGTTGATAGAATTTTTATTTACTGATGTGGGTGTCAGGGTATTTGACGCCCATTGATACCTGTACCTGCTTGTTTCATTATACTATATTTTGGTTTGAATGTAACTGGTAATTTGTCTTTATAATCTGTAATTTTCTATACAACATTCACTTTGTTTTTGATTTAGTTTAGAACTTTTTATTTATATCACACCCATATATATAAATTTAAAATATTATATTTATATCGACAATAGTCATTTTGAAAGACTATAATAAGAATAGGAACTGAAAAATTTGTTTTGACATGAGTACCGGCTTGATACGGAGGAGGTTACAAGATGAAGATGAATTCTGATGGAAACATGCTTTCTCTGGCTGATGTGTGTAGGGAATTATCCATTTCAGAGGCAACTGCAAAGAACTGGGTAAAGCTTGGCAAGCTCATCCCTGCAGAATCAGGTACGACGTATTTCTCGATAGAATATGTTCATAGTCTTAAATTTGATATTGCAAATGGGGATAATTCTACTCTTAAAAGCAGAAGAAACAAGTCCTTTGTATCCGGAATCAGCCTATATGACTCGTATATACCGGGGGATTCCAAGAATTTGCTGCCTGTTCAAAGTATCTTGAATGTGGTAAATGATAATGAGATTGAGGTTACCAATGATATATTGTTGTCCCTCCTTGCTGACTGTGCCCTAAAGCTTATGGCCTCAAGGTTTGGTATAAAAGCAGACTCTAATATTCTTAGGGCGTTTTTAAGCAAAAAGCTCTCTATTTCACTTTATACATTCTTGATAGACGGCCTTATAGAAGGTGTCGAGGAATAGATGACATAGTGGATGACTATCCCGAGCTCTTTGAGACTGACTACGTGTATGAGGAAGCTGTTGATGTAATAGGGCTTTTTGCTACATTTCACTTAAAAGCTCCAGGGACAGGAAGTTTCAGGGCTGCTATTACACCCCTTCAAAGGTAGCAAAAAGGCTCTGTGACAACCTTAAGCTGACTGACAAAATGGAGCGCAGAAAGATAATGGATCCTTGCTGCGGAACAGGAAACTTTATATTACAGATTCCTGACTGCTTTGACTACAATAATGTCTACGCCAACGATATTGACAGCATAAGCGTAAAGCTTGCCCGCATAAACTTTGCCCTAAGGTATAAGGTAAATGATGCCAAACTTATCTACAGCCACATTACCGAGGCTGATTATCTGTACTTTCCAAGGAATAAAAAGTTTGACTACATCATAGGCAATCCGCCTTGGGGCTATCGCTATTCACATGAGGAGAAGCTAAAGCTTCGTGATAAGTTTGAATGTGCGACAACTCTATCTATAGAGTCCTACGACATATTTATTGAACAGGCACTAATGAACCTTAAGACCAACGGAATCCTTTCATTCATCCTTCCACAGGCGATACTAAATGTTAAATCACATACTCCTATCAGGAAATTAATACTGAAAGATGCTCGTTTGATTATATTGAATTCTTAAGCAAAACTTTTGACAATGTACACTGTCCGAGCGTGATATTGCAGATGAAATATACTGATTCTCCGTTTTCAGCTTTAGGAATGAGGGTTATAGAGGAGAAAAGGGAATATACTATAGATATCGAGAGAGTACTTAATACAGACTATTGTACTTTCAATACAACTGACGAGGGGTATCTTATAATCAAAAATAGAAGCTACTCCCGGACATACTACACTGTGAGGGCAGTCTACATTTGCACTTGGTATAATTACCAGGGGATAACAAGAGATTTATAACTGATGAAAAGACAGATAAAAATGAGCAGATACTTAGCGGAAGCAATGTATTTAAGTTCAAGTCCAAAAACTCAGGCAGATATATAGAGTTTAAGCCTGAACTTTGTCAGCAGGTGGCGCCAATGAGCACTATAGAGTCAGGGAGAAGCTTATATACAGATTTATCTGCAACCAGATAGTAATGGCTTATGATAATAAAACACCCTCACTCTAAATAGCTGTAATGTGCTTATACCACAGATTCCAGGGCTTTTTATCAAGTACGTGATGGGGGATATTAAACTCGAGGATAGCTCAGTTTTACTTTAGGAAGATGTTTGACTCGGTGAAGGTTCTTGGGTCACATATTGAGAGGATTCCTATCCCTGTGGTGGGTGTTGCCGAGCAGGAAAAAGATAATTGAGGGTTGTTGACAAGATACTGGGACTGGGTGTCAAGGCTGATGCCTTTAGGACTATCAAGCTTTACAATGAATTAGACCACCATGGAGTGCAAAAGCTTTATGACTTAAAATGAAACGGAATACAGCATAATACTTAAAAAGCATGGATAAAGACAACCTATTTTTACCTTAGATACCTACAAATCCTCCTATACCAAGAGCTGTGTGCATTTGCACACAGCTCTTTTAATAAATAGAGTTGAGGGGCATACATTCAGTTTTCCACCTAAACTGCTTATTGTCCTTAGTGTAAGAATCCTTCCTTTTTGAGGACAGGTCTGAGCGCAAGATAAAGAACAGTTGCAAATACCACTGAAGCTACAGCATTTACAGAGGTTATAGAGCTGAAATCTTAGCGAGATGCTTCGGATATTTCCTGTGGAAGCCAAGCACTGCTACTGTTTGTAGAAATATCCTACAAGAGGATCTGCTACTATGTTGAAAAGCAAAACCGCAGGATGCTGAACAAACTGTAGCAAGTACGAGGCTTCTTCTTCTCGACTATTTCATTAATCTTAAATCCCTTATGTGCTACAAAGCCCTACAATAAGACCGATGAGAAGCTTAAGTATAAAGGTCTTTGGTGCACAGCATGTAACCGCTAGTTAGGTCGCTATGGTGGAGTCCGACTGCTCCGGCTGAGCCACACTAGCGCCTCATGAAGAGCGACCAAGTGCCACAAAGGTATTACCAAGGGTGAAATGCGGTCTTCTCTGTACCTCAGGTATATCAAATCTAAATACCTGAGAAAACCTATATAGGATAAAGGTAGCAAAAGAGTGCGATAGGCGAGCTTCTTTATCCTGTCATCTGTTCCTGTTTTAACGATTTCTTTTGCCTACCATCATTCATATCAAAACTCCTTTCTTCCCTAAAGCGTAAGTCTCTTTGGTGGTTATATGATAAAGGATTTTTGGCTATGTAATAAATATCCAGTTTTTAACTTTTTATAGTGCCAGTTGTGTGTTTTCTCTCATAGAGCTTAAGAACCTCTTCTCTTGATAACTCAAGAGTTCCGCTCTTGATTCCTTAGAAAGCTCGTGAATATAAATTGGTTCTCCGTATTCTATAGTCATCCGAGTTACTCTTTATCCAAAGGCAGGTGGTCACTCAAATACCTTGTCAGAATTGGTTATGGCAACAGGAACTATAGGGGCTGACCCGCCTTTTCAGCCATTTTAAAGGTTTGCCTGGCTTAAACAGGAAGCAGTCCCTCTCCGCTGTTTCTTCTTGTTCCCTCAGGAGAGATGAACATCGAGGTACCCCTGTGGATATTCTCAATACCTTTAAGTATTGCCTTTATGCCTCTCTTGGATTCTCTCTGTCAAGGAATACACATTTGATATTTCTCATCCATACTCTAAGACCCGGAACCTTGGCTATTTCCTTCTTTGAAACAAAACTTGCAAGTACAGGTACTGCTATAGTAGGCGAGGATTATATCAAAGAAGCCTCTGTGAGTTAAATATAAGAGAACCGACTCATCTCTTGGCACTCTCTCAAGTCCTATGACCTCCTTCTTAATTCCAGAGATGAAGAGTATCTTTCCAAAGGCTGACTTTTACTATCCTTTGGCTTATTCTTTTGCTTTAATCCCTCATTGAATCTGCCTACAAGCCAAAGAAAAGGCAGAGGCAAATAAGCTAAACACCCCAAATATAACTAAGTACAAAACTACTATTATCGTCCTCATCCCGTCTCCCTATTTAAGCTCTAGCATATGTTTGTTGGTCTGAAGAGCATTGTTATAATCATCTAAAAAGCTTTTCTTTGCATCCCATAGCCTCTGAGTCAAATCAACATGTACCTCGTGTGGATTGACAAGACGTCTGGTCTCATCCCAAAGTGTGTTTAATTCCTTCTTACAATATTCTCTAATCTCCATTACGCTAGGAGGTATATACACACTGTCCTTGATAAACACCGGCTTAAGAAGCTCTCTTACCTTGAATTCACCCGGCATCAAACGGGTCTTCTTCCAGAGTCTCTATAGGGTCAAACATCATATATTCTTCGTATTCTGATATTTTCTCATCTGAAAATGCTATGAGGTCTCCCTTAATCTTGCCTTCAAGGTCGTATATTCTAAATATGGTCTTGTCTCCCGGATTGGTTATCTTCCAGGTATTCTCTGAAAGCTTAATCTTTGGCTCAAAGGTACCATCTTCATTCTGCATAGTATGAGCTTATACACTCCACCAAAGGCAGGACAATCCGCACTTGTGATAAGCTTGGTTCCAACTCCCAAGAGTCTATGCTTGCCTTTTTGCGACTGGAGTGAAGATATAAGATTCTCATCAAGGTCAGAGGATGCAACTATGGCACATCACTAAATCCACCTCATCAAGCATCTTTCTTGCCTTCTTTGATATGTATGCAAGGTCTCCACTGTCAAGCCTGATACCGTATTTTTCCAAAACTTTACTCCTGCTTCTTTCATTTCGGTAAATACTCTAATTGCATTAGGGTACTCCCGAGCGCAGTGTATCATAGGTATCAGCTAAAAGGATTGCATTGCCGGATAAAGCGTGGCATATTCCTAAATGCAGTGTATTCGTCAGAAAGCTCATTATCCAGCTGTGTACGATCGGGTTCCAAGAACAGGGAACTCCAAACTTCTTGGCACAGATTACATTACTTGTTCCTGCACAGCTGCCTATAACAGCTCGCTTCTTGCTCCAAGTGTGTACCTGCATCAGGTCCCTGTGCACGTCTTAAGCCAAACTCCATAACAAAGTCACCCTCTACAGCGTAGCATACTCTGGCGACCTTGGTAGCTATAAGACTCTGATGATTGATAAGGTTAAGTATGACTGTCTCTACAAGCTGAGCCTGCATAGTAGGCGCAACCACCTTAACAAAAGCGGCTCCATAGGGAATACCACGGTTCCTTCAGGTACCGCATATATATCTCCCGTGAAATGGAAGCCTGAAAGATAATCAGAAAAATCCTCGTCAAACATTCCCAGCGAACGGAGATATTCCACATCTTCATAGTTGAAATTAAGGTTTTTGATAACATCTATAACCTGTTCAAGACCTCTTGCTATAGCAAAACCATTGTCCGAAGGTTTGCCCTATAAAACATATCAAAAACCACCACAGGGGTCTTTCTTATTCTTAAAAATATCCCTGCATCATTGTAAGTTCATAAAAGTCTGTAAAGTAAAGTAAGATTACCAACCATTTTAACCTCTTTCTCCTCTGTTATTATTGTTTATTTGTTCAACTTCTTAGCTATCTCTTCCTCAGTTTCAGGCATCTTATCATCTGCACCCGCTTCAGAGGTTTTATCCTCTTTATTCTTATTCATCATTTTCGAAAATTTCTCCGAAAGGTCGGGAATCATATCTAAAAGCCTTGTTATTGTATCCTGGTTCTTGATATTAACAAGCCTTACATTCCCATTTTTGATAACCAGGACTGAGCTAGGGGTAATCTTGCCGGACATAGCACCTACCCCATTATCCTTTTTCTTGGATTCGCTTGCAAATGCTCCTGCTCCTGCACCAAAAGATACATCCACAAGCGGCAAGATGGTCGTTCCGTCTTCAAATTTAATTGCATCTCCTACCACTGTCTTGCTGGTTATAAAACCATCCATTCCCTTAAACAATGCAGCCATTGTTTCATCAAAATTATTACTGGCCATCACTTCCTCCTTTAACCCTTGGCAAAGCTCTTTTTGCATCTGTTGAAATTCCTTAATAATGCCTTAACCTTCTTACTAAATAGCGACTTTTAATCCTATCAAAAGCATAGCAAACATTCTAATCTTCCCTGAAAATGAAGCATCAACTTCTATCACTTCTTCCTCCCATTCAGGAATAATGTCAAACTTTCCTGCATACAAAGGATATACAAAGCAAAGGTAAGTAAGATACTGCCCTTCGGTGTATACATCTCCTGTGCCAAATCTAAGCCAGCCCTTTATCTTTTTCGGCAATATCATTTTAACAAGTATTTTTAGACTGAGTCAGAAGATAAAAGATTCCATCTGCCGTGCCTTCTGCATTTTATAAACTTAAGCACTGCTTCCTTTTTATTATTAAAGGCTAAGAAAGTCTTCCTTAAATGCAGTCCACTTAGCCTCAATCTTTTCTTTTATTTCCTCTATTTTTAGCAAAGATATTTAGTTTTTTTCTTGTTTTTACTTTTTTTGCTTTTTTTGCTTTTTGCTTTTTGCCTTTTTGCCCGCCTTATTTTTCTTCGTTTACTTGCCCCCACAACTCTTGTTTACGGTCTACCTGTGTGCCATTTTTCTATATTACTATCTTCCCCTTAATAGATTCCAGTTGATTATTTACCTGCTTACTATCTGCCTCTGCTTCCAGCTCCCGTTCTACTATTGTAGACTTAGGCGTCTGTGTTTCAGCCTCTTGCCTTGTTCCTGTCTCTACCTTAGCTTCTTCAGCTTCTTCCGGCTCTGTTATCCCGGTAGATGTTCCAGCTTCTATTGTTTTTAGACTTGTATCCTCTGCCTTGACACATGTGGCTTTGTTTTCTTTACGCCTCTCTTTGTCATCCTCTTTGTCTTCATCAGCTTTTTTACTTGATATCAGTGTAAAAAGTGACCTTTCGCTTCATAGCTTAGCTCCTCTTTATAAATGGCTCTTGCCCTTAACAATCTAAATAAAAACTAACCTCTCCGTCTGCTTCAAGTGCTTATCCACGTATTTTACTCTTATTTTTGTACACGAAAGGAACGAATAAAAACAGCAGAATTATTATGAGAAGCAAGCCCAGTATACCAAGCAATATAATGCCTATCACTTTTAGTATGGCAAGTAAAACACCGATAATCCCCATTGTACTCACCTCTTTCGCTTTTCTTTCTTAAGCCAAAGCCTTGCGACAAGCATAATTGCTTCTTTCTTTGAGCCTGTAAGCCCAATCAGCTTATAACAGCCTTTTTGGTATGGACTCTTCCTGAACTCATTAAGAGAAATAATCTCATATAGATTGTGAGGATTCTGTGGTTCAAAGACTCCGAATGCACCAATAGGCGAAAACTTCCCCTTCCTAAGGGAACCTATAACCTGTTCCCTTATCATATCAGACTTCATCAGTCCTTCCACAATGAAAGTTTCGCCTATTATTATCATTATATCACCATTTATTCACTATAGTTCAGTAACTGCATTTATAGTTCCAACAAGTTCTTCCCTGCTGTTGCAAGAAACGAGGGATGACCTTATATAATCCATAACTTCAGTTCTATTTTTCAAAGTAAACAGGAACACTGCCTATGACCTGTGCCATAATTCCACGTCTTACGCTTCTGTCAACTTCTTCAAATATTCTCTCAAACTCTGCCTTTAGCTTCTCTTTAAGTGCCTCCAAATCAGCAATCTCAACAACTCCAGTCTCCTCAAGATCTGTGAGGTCTGCAAAAAGGCTTCCCTGCTTTAAGATCTTGCATTTATGAAGGTCTTCGTACTTGTTAACTAAGTCAAGTTCTGAGGGTCTCCTTAGCGAATCTGTTTTAGTACATCAAAAGTGTGCCTTCAAAGCTGTGAAGCTCATCATATATACTTTCAAGTTTACCCTCAAGTTTTTGAGAAAATCTCTGCCATCTTCACATCAAATTCATCAGAGGCTCATATCTTCATTTGCAAAGCTTTCATTGGTAAAACTTTATCATATCAATTTCAAGTCCTCGGCTTCCATATCGATATTATCCCAGTTAAGCAGTACTGCATAGAGGTCATTTACAACCTCCATAACCAGGATACCGTCATCTGTAAGGTCTGAGCACCTTGCTATAACTGCATTTAGCTTAGCACTTTCAGAGAAGCTTCTTTACTGTGGCCTTATCAAATTCGTAATTCTTATAATACTCAAACTCATCCGCAATATCAGGGTAGGGCTTCTGCATCTTGTCAAGGTCGTAAATCATACCTGCCTGCCCTTAACCACATGGGCAAATGCCTTTGAGCCTTCTTCTGACCACCTGTGTAGCGGTCTACTGAGTTCTCGAGTGATATCGAAGAACTTGCCCTTAGTGTATCTGATAGGAAGTTCAGATATCACTCTCTGAATCTTAGAATTGATAGCGATATTGTCATCATCTTCAAAGATATAAGCAAGGATTTTTCTTGCTTCGTCATCTGTGTCAAATTCTTTTTGTGTCGTATTCTTTGTTTGGAAGCTTTCTTGAAAGCACGTGAGTTAAAAGTTCTCAAAGGCACTTAAGAGGCAGTTCTTTGCATCTACCCCTTCTTTAACCTCTTCCCTAATTTTTCAGCTTCCTCTATAGTCTCCTTAGAAAATCTCCATCCACTATAACAGACTTAATGAGAGCATTTATTTTCTTCTTTGCTCCATCAAAAGCTCCTATCAGTTTCCTTTTTCCTTTGTATTTACAAAATAGTTTGCATAGTTCATTGAGAGATTAAGAATTGCTGCCTTCCCATAAACTGCGGATAGCTCGTCTGCAAATGCAGGGAGGCTTCTTTCAAGGTTCCTTCCCTTCTTAATATCCAACATAGCGCTTGTTTTCTTACTCATTATAATGTCCTCACTTATATTTTATTAAAGAAAATTCTATTGCTTTTTTATATGCTGATGTGTAAATAAATGCTCGTTGCAGTATTCATAGTTTCCATCACATTTTGAACAGAATCTGAACTCCAGATTTGGATCGTCAAGCTCCGTTCTACCGCAAATTGCACATTTATGTCTTGCAATCCCCGTTTCTGTGCAGGCTTCTCTCGCCGGCCTTATTCCTTGATTCGAACTTCATCCTCCGCATCCTGTTATTAAGCTTCTGCCTGTAATTCTTGGGTTTGAAAAGTAAAAACCATATAAAGTTAAGCATAGCAACAACTATTGCAATCGCAAACATGAAGGTTGCCTCTGCGACTGTTCTGCACTATCTGAAGCACTACAAAGGCACCGTAGAAGATACCGAGGTACTTCATCTTGATAGGAAGAACAAACATGAGGAGTACCTGATAACCAGGATACATCGCACAATACGCAAGAAGAAGGGATTCGTTGATGTAATTAAGTCCGAAGTACATTCCCCGATAGTCCGTCTCCTGTCACTGCGTATGTGATAATTGCGACGATTATATTAAAAATAATTCCCGAAAGATAGTAAACATTGAACCTAAAAAGTGCCCCAGGCATATTCCAGGTTCGTTCCCAGTATCCAGTAAAAATAAAGTGTTATACAAAAAGATGACTGAAGTTCCACCACTTACGCTTGCCATAGGCTCCAGTATAAAGGTAACAAGTCTCCACACCTGCCCCTGCATAATCTTTTCTATATTTAAGGAAAGATAGGAAATATAAAATAGAGGATTGACCACTGATATCAGGGCACCAACTATGTATACTCCTATTATATAGAGCATGAGATTCTTAATAGCAAATCTCCCAAACTTCCTTTCCATTTTATCCAGAAAATTATTCATCATATTCTCCTATTTCTTTTTGTATGCCAAAGAATAATAAGCTAAGTAGCATTCAAGTCTATCCCATATTATATATCTTTGACACTTATATCCTTATAGGATATACCATACTATTATAAATTTTATTAAAACCCTTGTCAACAAATTACTAAATATGTATGAAAGATAGAATAATACAGTTTTGTGTTAATTCTGTGTTATAACCTATTTCGTAGAATATTTGAGGGAAAAATGTATCTAATTAAACACATTTTTGTAAAAATTTTTCTACTGTCCTCGTTGTGGTATAATATCGTGGATTCAAACTAATTGCGTCAAATATATTTTCAACGAAGTTAAGGCTTGTATATGCCGGGGTTTTCGACACTTTAAAACTACATAAAACTCTATAAACCGCAGAAATGCGGTATTTTTGTCAAATTTCTTAAATTTATTCGTTGTATGGTGTTGTATTCTTATTAAAAAGTATGATATAATAGATGCATGAAACTATGGTATGATAAAAAATCCAAGGATCCAACCTACTTTTATACAGCTTGGTATCCGTAACGGAAAGAAAACAACAACAAAAAATGTAGCACGTATTGAAAGCATTCTGAGCTTCTAAAGATTACCGACGACCCACTTGCATACGCAAAGGACGAGGTTAATAAATATAATGAGGGTTTATAGAAAGGAAAACAAGGTATCTTTAGAGATTAAGGTTGATTTTGCTGAAAAATAAAAGTCTTCAAGCTCAACCTGTTCGCAGAGCACCCTTTTAAATATTGGCTACCTTTTTCCTTCAAAAGTTTTATAAGGATCTTGAGATTGCATCTTTTTTTGAAACGGTTACTGCTGATATGAAAAACGAGTTTGACCCTAAACCTGGTTAACTGCTTTCTTACCTGCTCACGCATTCTTGAGCCTGATTCAAAACTCGAACACATCAGAACCTTAGCAGGTATTATGAAAAGCCTGATTTTTGACTATGTGCATATTCTTCGCACCATGGATATTTTAGAGGAGCATTATGATGAGTATATCAGCCATCTTTTTATGAAAAAGCTGTAAGATTGTGAAAAGGGATACATCGGTCTGCTTCTATGACTGCTCAAACTATTACTTTGAAACCGAAACTGATGATGAGGGATTATGTAGACGAGGTAACCGGTGAGTTTATAAAGGGCTTAGAAAATATGCCTAAGCAAGAACACCGCCCTAATCCTATTGCGCAGATGGGTCTGTTTTATGGATAGAGACGGAATCCCTTTGTCCATGTATGTATTACATCAGGGTTCTGACAATGAGCAGACTACAGCTATACCACTTGAAACCAAACTGACAAAGATGTTTAAGGGTAAAAATTCATTTACTGCGCAGACGCAGGACTTGGTTCGTTGAACATACGCGACTTTTAATTCTATGGGTGGAAGGGCTTTTATTGTAACCCTAGTCAATTAAAAAGCTGTCTGAACAGCTTAAGCAGGCCGTATTTAGCGACTGTGATTACCGCCTGCTGTCAACTGATAAGCCAGCAAGCATAAACTCTATGAAGAGCTTTGACAGGTTTGATGAAAAATATAAGCCTGTATAACGACAGAATATATAAGATTATTCCTGCTGATAAAAGCTTTTGATTTGGGGCTTTATGAGGAAAAGGTATGTAAAAACGGTGCAGTTAAGAAAGTGAAATCAAAAGCGGTAATTCCTCAAAAATATTATCGTTTCATTTTCAAGAAAAATGATGGAATATCAGAGAAATATAAGGAACCGTCAGATTGAACGTGCAAAAACTTCTAAAAATATTGACCCCGAAACCTATAAGAAATGGTCGAAATGATGTAACACGCTTTATTAAGCGTATATCAAAGGTCAAAATCAGGGGAAAATGTTACTGATACATATGTACTTGACCAGTCAGTTATTGATGAGGAAGAAAAAAATTTGACGGCTTCTACGCTGTTACAGCAAACCTGGAGGATTCAGCAAAAGACGTACTGGCAGTAAGCGAAAACCGCTATAAGATTGAAGACTGTTTCCGTGTAATGAAAACAAATTTATCTGCACGCCCTGTTTTTCCATCAGAAACGAAACAGAATAATTGCACATTTTATGATTTGTTACACAGCCTTGCTAATCTACCGTCTTCTTTGAGAAGAAGCTGATAATTATGGCACACATTTTACAATAGAGAACACAATAGAAACGCTAAAAAATATGAATGTGGCTAATCTGGAAGATATGTGCTATATGTCAACCTACACAAGCTCAGATTTGTGTACTGCTCTAAATGCCATTACCGGCCTTGGATTAGATAAAAATACTATGAACCAAAAAGAATTAAATAAAATTAGAAATATTTTGAAGTAGCATTTCCATACAACGTAGTTATAGAAAGTGGCGTAAACCCAGTAGATACAAGGGTTACCGCCACTTTTATTCTTTTTATAGTGTCGAAAATGGGATATCCTTATAGGATATACCATACTATTATAAATTTTATTAAAAACCCTTGTCAACAAATTACTAAATATGTATGAAAGATAGAATAATACAGTTTTGTGTTAATTCTGTGTTATAACCTATTTCGTGAATATTTGAGGGAAAAATGTATCTAATTAAACACATTTTTGTAAAAATTTTTCTACTGTCCTCAGTTGTGGTATAATATCGTGGATTCAAACTAATTGCGTCAAATATATTTCAACGAAGTTAAAGGCTTGTATATGCCTTGTCTTCGTTTAGAATGGAGAATATTTTTATGTCAGAAACAAAAGTATCGCCTAGGTATAGACATAGGCTCTACTACAGTTAAGGTTGCTCTTATAGACGATAATCTGAAAGTACTCTTTTCAGACTATCAAAGGCATTATGCCAATATTCAGGAGACTCTCGCTTCTCTTTTGCATGATGCAATCAAGACTTGTGGCAATGCTAACGTGGCATGCAATGATAACAGGCTCAGGCGGTCTTACCCTCTCAAAAACATCTTGACATCCCATTTGTTCAAGAGGTTATTGCGGTGGCAACAGCCCATAAGACCTTTGCCCCTCAGACCGATGTAGCAATAGAGTTAGGCGGTGAGGATGCCAAAATCATATACTTTACGGGTGGAATCGAGCAGAGAATGAACGGTATCTGTGCAGGTGGTACAGGCTCCTTCATCGACCAGATGGCAAGCCTCTTAAAGACTGATCACGTAGAGCCTTAATGAGATATGCAAAGAGTTACCAGTCCATCTATCCTATAGCACGCACGTTGTGGAGTATTTGCAAAGTCGGATATACAGCCTCTATAAATGATGGAGCTACAGAAGCCTGACCTTGCCGCATCCATCTTTCAGGCTGTTGTAAATCAGACCATAAGCGGTCTTGCCTGTGGTAAGCCAATAAGAGGAAATGTCGCTTTCCTTGGAGTGACCTTTTGCACTTCCTTACTGAGTCAGAGGTCGCCTTTGTAAGAACTCTTGAATTGGATATGAAAAATATAGTTGCTCCGGAAGGCTCACATCTATTTGCCGCCATGGGTGCTGCTATGAGCTCTAAGTATGAGAAGGCTACGACTCTTTCCCAGCTTCACAATACTCTTCACAACAAGGTTAGTATGGATTTTTGAGGTAGCAAGGCTTGAGCCTCTCTTTAACAGCGAGGAAGAATACGAAGCCTTTAAGGCTGAACATAAGAAGGCTGAGGTAAAGAAAGGAAATCTCGCTGACTACCACGGAAAGTGCTTCCTCGGTATAGATGCAGGCTCTACCACTAGCAAGGTAGCTGTTGTAGCTGAAGATGGAACCCTTCTCTATTCATTCTACAGCAGTAATAACGGAAGTCCTCTTAAGACCTCTATTAAAGCATTTAACGAAATACATGAGCCTCATGCTCAAAGGACTGCAAGATAGCAAGAAGCTGTTCTACCTGGTTTATGGAGAGACCCTACTAAGCGACTTTTCTTCTTGATGAGGGTGAGGTTGAGACAGTTGCACACTACACTGCCGCTTCCTTCTTCAATCCAAAGGTAGACTGTATCCTCGATATCGGTGGTCAGGATATGAAGTGTATCAAGATAAAAAGACGGTACGGTTGACGGCATCCAGCTTAACGAAGCCTGTTCATCGGGTTGTGGTTCATTTATAGAAACCTTCGCTAAAGTCCCTTAACTATGAGGTTGCTGACTTTGCTAAGGTTGCCCTTCTTACGAAGAATCCTATTGACTTGGGTTCACGTTGTACGGTATTTATGAACTCTAAGGTTAAACAGGCGCAAAAAGAGGGTGCAAGTGTAGCAGACATTTCTGCCGGTCTTGCTTATTCGGTTATTAAAAATGCCCTTCTGAAGGTTATTAAACTTACAGACCCTAAGGATTTGAGGCGAAAAATATAGTAGTTCAGGGTGGAACCTTCTACAATGACGCTGTGCTTAGGAGCTTTGAAAAGGTATCAGGCACCAAGGCTATAAGGCCTGACATTGCAGGTATCATGGGTGCTTTCGGTGTCGCCCTTATAGCGAAAAGCATTATATAAAGGGCGATGAGACTACCACCCTTTCCTACGAGCAGATAAAGAATCTTAGCTATGAGACAAATATGGAGAGATGCCAGAAATGTAATAACCACTGTATGCTTACTGTCAATACATTTACAGGTGGAAGACACTATATCTCAGGTAACAGATGTGAAAGAGGTCTCGGTCTTGAAAAGAACAAGGACAATATACCTAATCTTTTTGAGTATAAGATGCAGAGAACCTTCGGTTACAAGGCTCTCACTGAGAAAGAAGCCACAAGAGGCACTATTGGTATTCCAAGAGTGCTCAATATGTATGAAAACTACCCTCTTTGGTTTACTTTCTTTACCAAGCTTGGTTTCAGAGTTGTGCTCTCTCCACGTTCAAGCAGGAGTATATACGAGCTTGGTATTGAGTCCATTCCAAGTGAGTCAGAGTGCTATCCTGCTAAGATTGCACATGGCCACGTTATGTGGCTTCTCAAAAAGGGCGTGAAGCATATATTCTACCCTTGTGTAATATACGAGCGCAATGAGACACCTGACTCAAATAACCACTACAATTGCCCTATTGTTACCTCTTATGGTGAGAATATTAAGAACAACATGGAAGAGCTTAATGACCTTCCATCACCTTTGAGAATCCTTTTCCTTTCACTTGAGTCTGAGAAGATACTTGCTGACAGGCTTGTAAAGGTGTTTGAGGAAGGATACCAAAGGCTGAGATTAAATCTGCTGTAAAAGAGGCATGGAACGAGCTCCTTCAGACCAAGAAGGATGTAGAAAAAGGGTGAGGAAGTAATTGCCTACCTTAAGGAGACAGGCAAGAAGGGCATAGTTCTTGCGGGAAGGCCATACCACATTGACCCTGAGATAAATCACGGTATACCTGAACTTATCACCTCCTTTGGTGTTGCTGTTCTTACCGAGGATTCGGTGGCACATCTCGGACAGGTTGAGCGTCCTCTTGTGGTAATGGATCAGTGGATGTACCATTCAAGACTTTATAAAGGTCGCCTGCTATGTAAAGACCAATCCTGCTCTTGATTTGATTCAGCTTAACTCCTTTGGTGCAGGCTGGATGCGGTAACTACAGATCAGGTAAGTGATATCCTTGAGCGTGCAGGCAAGATATACACTGTACTTAAGATAGATGAGGTAAATAACCTCCAGTGCGACTAGAATCAGAATCCGCTCTCTCCTTTCTGCGGTAAAGGACAGGGAAGCTAATCCTATGCAAAAACTTTGATATCTCCTCTGCCACTGACAGGGCTGTATTTGAAAAGGAAATGAAGGATTATACCATACTTTTGTCCTCAGATGTCTCCTATCCACTTTGAAATGCTTAAAACTGCTATCGAATGGGGTGGCTACCATATAGAGCTCCTTGCGGATGAACATTCCGTCATCGATACCGGACTTAAATATGTAAATAATGATGCCTGCTACCCATCTCTCTCATAGTCGTAGGTCAGATTATGAGTGCAATAAAAGTCAGGCAAATATGATGTAAATAAGCTTGCAATCTTTATAAGCCAGACTGGGAGGCCGCCGTGCATCCAACTACATAGGTTTCATCCGTAGGGCACTTAAGAAGGAAGGACTCGCGCATATCCCTGTTATTTCCCTCTCAGTTCAGGGACTTGAGAAGAATCCGGGCTTTTAGTGCTACCCTCCTATCCTTCTTCGTCGCCTTCAGGCTCTTGTGTACAGTGACCTTTTCATGAGGGTGTTGTATGCAACCAGGCCTTATGAGCTTGTAAAGGCTCTGCTGACGAGCTTCACCGGAAGTGGGAGAAAAATGTATAGAAAGTCTTAAAAAGGCTTCGATGATAACCTTTTAACAGAAACTGCAAGCAGATTGTAGAGGACTTTGATACTCTGCCTCGTGTAGAAGGACTTACTAAGACCAAGGTAGGGCATAGTAGGAGAAATCCTTGTTAAATTCCTTCCAAGTGCCAACAACGGTGTTGTAGATCTCCTTGAAAATGAAGGTGCTGAGGGCAGTCGTTCCTGACCTTATAGACTTCCTCCTCTACAGTGCATACAATACTAATTTTTAAGGCTGAAACCCTTGGCAAAAGCAAGAGAAATGCCTTTATAAGCAACAGGGCAATTGACCTTATCGAGTTCTTTAGAAAGCCGGCTAGAAAAGGCTCTAAGAAAGAGTAAGCACTTTGTGGAGCAGAGTTATATAACTGAGCTTGCTGAGTATGCTGAGCTGATAGTTTCTCTTGGCAATCAGACCGGAGAAGGTTGGTTCCTTACAGGCGAAATGATTGAGCTCATTAAGTCAGGAGCAACCAACATCATCTGTACCCAGCCTTTTGGGTCGCCTTCCTAATCATGTGGTAGGAAAGGGCGTAGTCAAAAGCGGCTAAGGCTTAAGTATCCGGGTACTAATATTGTTGCTGTTGACTATGATCCGGGCGCAAGTGAAGTAAACCAGCTTAACCGTATTAAAGCTTATGCTTGCAACCGCTGAGAACGAGTTGCTTAGAAGCTAAGATTGGATATATGTGTTTAAAAGATAGTCCCTGCGGGGGCTATCTTTTATTTTTGAGTTATTTTGTACATTTTTCTTCTAAACTTTGTGCACTTTGCCGTTGTTTTTATTTGAATTTCGTTTATAATACTTCTTGTCAGGGGTGAGTTACAATAGTCACTAAGTAGTATTTCTTATGTCACTAAGCGGTATTTCTTAGCCACTAAGCAGTATTTCTTAGCTATTATGATTTGCACGAAATATGTATTCGATATCTGATATATATGATATGTGGTTGATATCTGTATTTACTGATTTCTGCCTTTTTCTCCCAAATAATCACTGCAAAAAGTGTTCAGCTCTCCGATATCTAACATTAAGCAGTTCTGATTATTGTAACCACCTTTGACTTTACTATATCCTGATTATCTAAGTCTTACTTAGCAGGAAAATCTGTTTAACATTTTAACTTCATCTGCTATAATGTCTATAAGGGCATTATAGCAAACCCAATGAAAGAAAGGACTATATGCCTACAAAGAAAGAACGTGACGAGTATTTAAGGGGACTAAACCCAATTGATGACCTTATGTTTCGTAAGATGGCCGAACATAAGGAATTCTGTGAAGAAATCCTAAGAGTTATCTTAGGTGATAAGGAACTGGTTGTTACCGATAATATGCAACAGTTTGACATTAAGAATCTACAGGGCGTTCCAATATTGGATGCCAAATGTATAACCGGAGATGGGCGGTATATCAATATCGAAGTCCAAAAAAAGCGAATGATGACAACCATCTAAAAAGAGTGCGTACAATGCTTCTGTATTAACTGCTAATGTAACAGAGACCGGAAAGCAGTTTGAGTTTTGTGCCTGATGTCTGCATTATATTTATCTCAACCTTTGATTTATTTAGGGTAATCTTCCGCTCTACCATCTGGGTAAAGACGGTAAAAGAAACAGGACAGGTAATTGAAGATGGTCTTACTGAGATATATGTAAATCACGGCTGTGGATGATGGGTCTAAGCTTACAAAACTTGTGAAAGTGTTTACTAAGAATGATGTTTATGATGAAGCCGATTTCCCGGTAACCAGTGAAATCAAGGCTAGGTTTAAAAGGATGAAGGAGGTACCGTAAAGATGGATGCAACTTTACAGAGATGGATGCAAGAAAGTGAAGAGATAGGGCGAAAAACGCGGTGAAATACGTGGTAAAGAGGAAGGTGTTAAAATGATTGCAAAGACAATGATTGAAGAGGTATTCCTACTGAACTTATAATGAGGGTATACTGGGCTTTCTGAGGAGGCTGTTGTCTGCTCTACAGAGCTAAAATCTGTCTCCACCTATACTGTGAAGGCATTAGTCCTTATAAATGAAAAACAGTTTACAAATTTTCAAGGTCAGTTTTTTTGTTTATTTTGTACATTTGTAAACCTGTTTTTACGTTTTTGCCGTTGCTAAAAGCTTAAAAAATATACTATAATAAGCCTAGTAAATATTGTTTGTAATACGCATAATTCTCACGATTTTTCAATGATTGTATAATTACACTTATAATATGAAACTTTTTTTCAACGATAAGTGAGAGGGACAAATTAAAGAAAAATTATGAAGGAGGTGCTGATAGATTGGATAATATTTTACACGGATGTATGCTTAAAAGCGCTGAGATTAAAGAAAGATTATGCTCTTATTATATAGGTTGTTTAGTAAGATAGTGACGTATTACAAAAATATTTCGTAAAAATATTTTTTTGTAAAGGAGTATTTAGTGAAAAAGCAGGGATGATCAAAAGAAAAATTGGATAAACTCGGTAGAATTACCCTCCCATCAGATTTCAGAAAAAGCCTTGAAACTGGCTGATTTAGAGGAACTCGAAGTAGTGAGTGACGGAAATAGTATCATCCTTAGAAAGCAAGTCTACCCGGATGTGTTTGGAAATATTGCTCACGATGATTTTTACTTTGAATACCGAGGTAACAAGGTATCTAGAAGATCCATTATTGAGTTATCAGAAATAGCGGGACTCATCTAACTTGGTTTTAGATGCTGTCAAAGATTTAGCCAGAGCCTATATTTAAGCTCCGGCTATTTGTTCTAAAATCAAAATACCTTCATTAAAATCAAAACACCTTCATTGCTCTTTTTAGTATACCTGTCATCTCTGCTATTGCCATTCCATAATTTACTATTGGGGTTCCCACGCTTACGGCCTTGCCTATCCTACTCTTCATAGCGACCTCATTAAGCATACAGCCTCCACAGTGTACTATCAGCCTGTATGGGGTTAGGTCATCAGGATAGGTTCCACCTGAAGTAAATTCAAACTGAGAGAGGCTCGGAATACTCCCTTATCCATCTTGGGAGCTTAACAGTTCCTATATCTTCACATTGTCTGTGATGAGTACAGCCCTCGCTTATAAGAACCCTATCTCCATCCTTTAGCTTAGATAGCATATCTGCCCCCTCTAACATTTTTGGCTAGGCCCTCTGTATCTGGCAAAGAGAATTGAAAAAGAGGTTAGTCTAATATCTTCCAGGTACAATGTCACTTACTTCCTTAAATACCTGCGAGTCCGTAATTACAAGACTTGGAGGAGATTTTAGTTTTAAGAGGCTCTCTTTTAGCTCACCATCCTGCACACAGAGGGTAATGCAGCCTATTTCAAGCAGTTCTCTAAGCACCTCCTGCTGAGGCAGGATTATCTCTCTTTAGGTGCAGATTCATCTATAGGCATTACAAAAATTACCGTATCTCCTTTATTTACCAGGTCTTTTAATATATACTTTTCACTCTTGTCAGGAATAAGTCCAGCAAGTTTTTCTTTAAGCTTTAAGATATTAGCCCCCTCTTTCGCACTGACTAAAAATCTCATTATCCTTTTCTTTTCTATGTGGAGCGAGATTCGCCTTATTAAAGCACAATAATGTATGGTAATTTCTTCGTCTTAAAGGTATCGACCAGCTCTTTCTCGGGCTCTGTAAGCTCTCTGTCAGCCTCAGTCACAAGCACAGCTATATCTGTGATATCTAGGACTTCCTTACTTTTTTGTATCCTGAGACTGCCAAGTTCCCCCTCATCATCAATCCCCGCCGTATCTATAATAACTACAGGCCCTAAAGGAAGAAGCTCCATAGCCTTTTTAACCGGATCTGTAGTGGTTCCCTTCACGTCTGAAACCACACTTAGCTCTTGACCTGTTACCGCATTTACAAGGCTGCTCTTCCCCACATTTCTCAGTCCAAAAAAGGCAATATGTACCCTTTCAGCCGAAACCATCTGGTTTAATCCCATACTAAGCCCTCCTAGAATCTGAAATCTCTGCGGTTAGATGCCTTGATATCGTTTATATTATTTATTGCTATTTCCTTCTCTTTTCATTAGGTATTTTATTTAGCTCTCTTTCAATCATTTCAAAAACTTTTTTCCTTGTTTCCTCGCTTGCATAGTCCACGAGAAACTCGGTGAGTGTCATAAGGGCATTCGGATGGCAGCAATTAAGTATCTGTCCTGTTTTGCAAAGAGCCATGAACCTGTCTCCTGTCCTGCCTTCTCTGTATCTGTACAGAATGAAGGAATATGCCCATTGTCCATAAGCCAGCCAACAACCTCATCAAGAGTTCTGGTATCTGAAACCTCAAACTGCTCGCTGTCATCACTCTTTCTTCCTTTTCATAACCTCCTACAGAAGTCCTTGAGGCTCCACTAATCTGGGAAATACCGAGGTTAAGAAGCCTTCCTCTTACTTTCTCTGATTCTCTGGTGGAAACTATCATTCCTGTATATGGAACTGCAAAGCCTTATGCAGGCAGTGATCTTTGCAAATATATCGTCCGATATAGAGTTGTCAAAGGCGTTCGGATCTATGTCATCAGCCTTTTTGATTCGAGGTACACTTATAGTATGAGGTCCAACCCCATGAACTGCCTCAAGATGCTCAGCATGCATAAGCAGGCCTGCAAACTCATACTTATAGCCCTCAAGTCCAAAAGAGCACTCCAAGACCTACATCATCAATGCCACCCTCCATAGCCCTGTCCATAAAGCTTCTGTATGATAGCAGTAGTCATCTTTGGTCCATATTGGATCACGACTCCTCGTAGCTTTCCTTGTTGTAAGTTTCCTGAAACAGTATATAGGTTCCTATGCCTGCATCTGCAAGCTTTTTGTAGTTTTCTACAGTTGTAGCAGCAATATTTACATTAACCCTTCTTATCGCTCCATTCTTGTGATTCACACTGTAGATAGTCTTGATACTGTCAAGAATATATTCAATAGGATTGTTAAATGGATCTTCTCCCGCCTCTATCGCAAAGCCTCTTATGTCCCATATCCTGAAGTGCAATTACCTGTTCTTTAACCTCTTCCTGAGTCAGCTTCTTTCTTGCTATTGTTTTATTTTTGGCATGATAAGGGCAGTATACACAGCCATTTATACAATAGTTTGATAAATATAAAGGTGCAAACATAACTATTCTATTGCCGTAGAAAGCAAGTTTGATTTCCTCTGCAATTTTATTGATTTCTTCATTTATTTCAGGGATTTTCACAGGCAAGAGTACAGATGCCTCCCTATGGGAGAGTCCATTACAGACATAGCCCTTATCTTTCTTTACAGGCTTAGCCTTCTCTAAGATTGTTCGAATAAGTTCTATATTGTTTTTTTGTTTGCTTCTGCATAAGCAAAAGTTTCAAGTATTTCTTCGTTATTGATAAATTCTTCAGCTTTAAGCGATTTTACATCATATTTGTACATATAATTCCCCTTTCTTAAGGTCAGTTAATCTTCCCTTTTAGATGTGTTGATGTCGCCTCTCTCGTTTACTATCTCAAATCCGATAGCAGACATCCTCTTTTTCAATTGTTCAAGCCCTCTTTTGCCTCACTTCCTGTACATAGCTTCTTGTCATAAAGGGCGTATTTCCCTCTAACTTCCGCTGGTGAAAGATTAGGCATAATGACATTCGCACCGGCAAGTATCCCTTTTTCTCTTCCATAGCTGTCGATGAATTTTCTAGAGCTGTGGTCGAAGGCAAGAGAACAGGCGGGTGTATCAGCCTTATGATGGATAGCAGGTAGCAGGTAAAATCCGCACTTCCGTTTTGCATATTCTTAAAAGGAGTATCCTTTTGTGAAATAAATAGTCGATGCCACATTTCAGGCCTTAGCTCCTCGATGAACTTTAAGTCCTTGGCAATGGTTTTCCGAAGTCTGATAGGGCGAGCCTACCATAAACCACAGCCCACATAAAAGCCAGCTTCCCTAAGATTTTTGATGCAGTTTATCCTATGAGACAAGGTAAGCTCAGGCGGATGAAGCTTAGCATAATGCAAAGAGTCGGCAGTCTCGTGGCGGAGCAGATATCTATCAGCTCAGCGACCTTAAAGCTTTAAGTAGCTTTCTCTGCTTCTCTCTCCCAAGGAGAGTGTAATAGCGACTTCAGGATATCTTCTCTCTAACCTCAGTGATTACCTCTACCAGAAACTCATCAGTAAAGGCAGAATCCTCACCTCCCTGCATAACAATAGTGCGAAAGCCCAGTTCATAGCCTGCATCCACACATTTCAAGGTTTCATCCGCTGTAAGCCTATATCTGTCAACTGCGCCATTGCTGCGTCTTATACCGCAGTAATAACAGTCATTCTTACAAATATTGCTTACCTCTATCAAACCTCTTATAAAAATCTTGTTACCATAGTGAGCTCTTCGCTCCTTATCCGCATATTTCCTCAGTATTTCAGCATTTTTCTTCATTAAAGTTTTTCTACAAGTGTCTCATATTCTGAAACGCTTAAACTATGTTTCTCCCCTAACCTCTCTATTAACCCTCTAACATCATTCATCATTAGAAATCACGCCCGAAAAAGAAGTCTTAACATTGACCCCCTCAAGCTTTCCTATCTTCCCCGCTAATTCTGATGTAGTATCCTGAGGTGCATCCATAGCAATGCTGATAATATTAATCTCACGCCTCTTGTAAGGAATACCCATTCTTCCGATAATGAACTCCCCATACTCGTGTAAAAAGAGCATTCAGCTTCTCAACAGAATCCTTCTCATCCACAATAATACTTAAAAAGTGCCACTCTCTTTTCCATACCTACAACTCCTCCTTATTAAAAATTAAAAATTTATAACACAAATAGGCTCACCACCCAATCGCATTTTATCATTCACACCCAGGCTGATGCCCCACTCCCAAATCGCATTTTGTTATTCACACTCATATACCTTGATACCAGTGTCATTCTTTACCATTGCAATGCCTTGTATCCAAATTACACCTACTACTTATCCCTTAACCACAGCCCCGTTTGTAAGCGTGGTCAGAAGCGAATCTTTGCCCTCCAAGCTCTGAGCTTCTGACCACCTTACAAAGGTGAGAAACGTCACTTAGTAAACATTGTCACTTGGTAAACATCATCACTTGGTTAGTGGCGTCACTTAGCTATGAGTGTGAATAATAAAAAGAACAAACCTTATAATAATTATACAAAGTTTGTTCTCGAATTTCAACAATATTAGCCAAAACTAACAAAGTTTCCTTATCCCTGCTTAAGCCCTATTTTAGTATCAGTTGCAAGTTTTTCATTTCTCTCGCAGAATTTATCACATTTTCTGTAACTGCAACTCCACCTAAAAATCCTTGCAAGTTCGCTAACCTCTTCAGCCTCATCAAGCCTTCTGATATCTGTAGCAGTATGATTTTTCATCAGCCTTTTTCTCAATGAGATAATGATTATCCGCCATAGTAGCTATCTGTGCAAGATGGGTAATGGCTATAATCTGCCTCTTGGCTGAAAGAAGAGCCATTTTCTCGGCTACCATCTGAGCCGTTCTGCCACTTATACCTGTATCCACCTCATCAAAAAAATCATAGTAGGTATCTCATCTGTATCAGCCATAACTGAGCTTGAGCGCAAGCATTATTCTTGAAAGCTCACCGCCTGAGGCAACTTCAGATATCGACCTCATAGGCTCACCTGGATTGGTGGATATCTTAAATATAATCTCGTCATTTCCCTTGGAAGTAAAAATCTTTGGACTTGGTAAATTCACATCAAACTCCACCTGAAGGAAGTTGAGGGTCTATAAGGGACTGCTTCACAAGCTTTGAAAGCTTAAGCGCACCCTTCTTACGCACCTTTGTAAGCTCATCACATTCAGATAGAATAACCTTCTTTAGCTTTTCTACTTCCATAGAAAGTTTTTCTTTATACTCTGAGAGCATGCTCAAGCTTTTTCTATCTGCTTGGTAGAAGCATCAGAAGTCAATTGTAGTCTCATACGAGCCTCCATGCTTAGCATATATACCTCTTATCTTGTCAAGTCTTGCCTCAGACTGCATAAAATCTGCTTCGTCAAATACATTGTCATCAGCATAATCAGAGGGAGCGTTCAAAGTCATTTAAGAGGCTTTCTATTTCTGATATCTGATTTAACAATTCTACAGAAGTCTCATCCACATCAGACAGCCTTGACATAGCCCTTACTATACTTCCAATACTGTCATCCGCCCCACCATTATCTGAAAGGTTCTTCCTTGCCTCTTCTATAAGGCTTACTATCTTGCTTGAAGAAGTACTTACGAACCTTTTTATCAAGCTCCTCTTCCTCGTCTTTTACTAACTTCGCTGACTCTATCTCTTTTGCATTCGTATTTAAGAAAATCAAGTTCCCTTGAAATGGAAGCTTCATCAGCACTATATTCAAGAAGCTCATTTTCCTTATTTCTATACTCAGTTACAAGGTCTTTCAGCCTTTTTTTATAAAGGCTTAACTTCCTCTTTACAGTATTTGTCAAGCAATTCCAGATGATTCTTAGAAAGCTGCAAGGTCTGATTCTCTGTCTGTCCATGGATATCAAGGAGGAGGGCTGCTGCCTCTTTTACCTTTGACAAGGTAACCGTCTCCCCATTGATTTTGCTTACACTTCTCTCCCCCGTAAACTTCCTGGTGATTACCACCAGTCCGTCTTCAGGGTATGATGTCAAAGCCTCCTTAGCTTATCCCCAACATCATTATTTACGGAAAAATACTAACTCTACAAAGCCTGACTCCTTTCCTGCCCTAACCAGATTCTTACCTGCTTTGGCACCCAGTGCCAGGTTGATAGAGCCTATTACTACTGATTTTCCCGCACCCGTCTCTCCTGTAAGGATGTTTAGTCCCCCTCCAAAAGAGACTTCAGCCTCATCTATGATTACCAGATTTTTAACATGAAAGTCCCTCCAGCATATATCCCCTTATTTTATGTTCTTTACTACCAGCTTACAACGGAGCACTGCACCGTTCACCCTTGCAAGTATATAGGTTGTTCCTGCTTTTTGGCGGTAACAACACCACCCACAACAGTCGCTATATCAGGATTCTCTGAATCCCAAGATACATTCTTTACATCTCCAAGTACAGATAATGAATAGGTGTCGTACTGTTCAAGGTCAAGTCTGTAGAAGTTAAGCCCTACAACAGTTACAGAAACCTGAGCAGTTCTTCCGCTTGTTGTGGAAGCAGTGATTATGGCTGTTCCAGGTGCAACCGCAGTTATCAGTCCCTTTTTTTTATTTACCCTTGCTACAGCCTTATTGTTTGTAGCCCACTTAACCTTGTCATCTGTTCCACTTGGACTGATTGAATAAACTGTACTCTGCTTGTCGCCCACACCCATTGTGAGTGTAGTATTTGACAAAGTAAGCCCTGTAGCAGGCACATACTCTCTTACCTGTACTACGACTACCTGTTTCTTCTTACTGTTATCCTTTGCGGCAACAGTTATCTTCGCCTTTCCTCACGGCAAGGGCTGTCACCCCTTCCCTTTGAGTCCACCATGGCAACATCAGTATTGTCAGATATGTACTTAGCTGTCTTGTAAGTGGCATTCTTAGGTGTTATTTTGACCTTTATCGCCTTTCTTCTTCCAACTATCATAGAAAGGAAGGATGGATTGGCGCTTATGGAGCCTACCTCCTTACTACCCTTATCCTTGCGCTGGCTACCGCACCGCTTCCATCTGTAGCCTTTACTTTAATTGTCGCATAGCCTGGCTTTTTTTACCGTATATCATACCTGACTTATTGACAGAAACCACGCTGCTCTTACTGCTTGTCCATTTTAACTTTTTATTCGTAGCAGAATTGGTCTTAAGCTTTGCCTTAAGCAAAAAACTCTTGTGATAGCCCAGATTATAGGCTGTTTTATTAAGTGTAATCTGAGATACAGGCTCTTCAACTGTAACCACACAGTTAGCCTGCATGCCATTTTCGTCAGCTGTTACGGTAATGATGGCAACTCCGCCCTTCTTACCCTTAACAACACCGTTTTTATCTACACTTGCTACTGATGACTTGGATGATTTCCACTTTACTTTTTGATTGGTAACATCCTCAGAGTCAAAGGTCACTTCAAGTTCAAGCTCATCTCCCACAGCAAGGTCATATTCCGTATAATTAAGCTCAATGCTTCCAACAGGCTGATTGACCTTAACCGTACATATTGCTGTGAGTCCGTTGCTGCTCTTTGCTGTAATTATTGTGTCTCCTGCTGATACCGCAGTTACCTTACCCTTGGCATCTACCTTTGCTACGGACTTATCTGCCACTGACCAGAGCACCTTGGTATCTGTAGTTGTCTTTGGATTAAATGTAGCTTCAAGAGTATAGCTCTCACCCACATCAAGGATAAGCGAGGCTGCTGAGAGTTTCATTCCGGTAGCCTGCTGTGTTACCTTGACAGTTAAGGTAGTGCTTACCTTTCCATCCGGAGTAGAAACTATAATATAAGCCACACCCGCCTGCTTCGCAGTAATAAGTCCTGTCTTACTTACATCTGCAATCTTAGGATCCATTGACTTATACTCAAGGTTCTGGTTAGATGCATCACTTGGAGTAAGTGTTGAAGATATCTTATATGTCTCTCCTACTGCAAGGGAAATCTCGTTCTTATCAAGCTTGATTCCCTCTACGGATTTGATTATGGTCAAATCACAGGTCGACATAACCTGTGGGTTAGTATCTGATGATGCTATAATGCTTACATGTCCTGCTGACTTAAAGGTAACAAGACCTGTGGCATCTACAGTTGCTACCTTTTCATTGCTTGACTTCCAGTTAATCTTCGCACTTGTAGCCTCCTTTGGAGTGACTGTGGCTGAGAGCTGAAAGGTCTTGTCACTGAGTGGCTTTTCTGCCACACTCTGTGAAAGTATGATGCCTGTAACCGCTGTATTTACAGTGACCTTAGCAGAACCAAGCACCACATTGTCCTTATTAAGTGCCATAATGATGGCTATGCCGGAGACACACCTGTTACCGAAGCTACAGCCGAATGATTGCTTTCATCATCTATCTTCACTATCTCAGGGTTAGAACTTCTCCAGTACAGATAAGTTCCCGCGGAGGTCTTTGGTGTAATGTCAGCTCTGATTGAAGCTATTTTATCTACTTCCAAAACTGTCTCTTCAGGTGTAAGTGTAATCTTGGTTACTGCTAGCAGTTACAATTATCTTACAGGAAACCCTCTTAGTGATTCCTCCGACTGTGTGTTCAACCGTAACTGTAGTCTCGCCTGCTGCCACACCCTTAACTACTGCGCTGACTCCATCACCCGCCACTGTAGCAATGCTTGTATTTTCAGATGTCCACTGCCAGGAATCGCTTGTGGATACATCTGTTGCCACAGCACTTAGGTCAACAGAGCCTCCTACAGGAATAGTGAGATTGCTTGCACTAAGAGCTATGGTATCAATTACTATTACCGTTACCACAAAGCTGCTGCTTCCGTTGCTTACTGTAACAGTTCCCGTTCCTGTCTTAAGAGCTGTAATAACAGATGTGGAGTTATTTACTTTTACCGCACCACTTCCATCTGCTACAAAGGTAAATTCCTTGATGCTTCCTATATTTGAATTGTTGTATATATCATAAGTATCTCCAACATTCATATATACAGTTGCATTTGAAGCCGTAAGAGGCACGTTTACCTTAAATGAAACCTTTTGCATAATTAAGGTTTTTATAGTCATTTTTAACATTTTTTTAAGCCTTGCAGTTACCTCGTAGGTACCCGCTCTCTTTCCCTCTATCAGGAAGTTTTAGCGACAGAGCTATTTGTCTTTGTTCTTGTATTGGTAAATGAAAGGATGTCTTTAACAACTTTTCCGTCTTTCTTTACTTCCCACTCGATGTCGTTTGGATCCATTACATTGGTGTAAATGACCTTCTTACCGCCGTCAAGAGTGATTACATCATTACTGCCAATTGGATTAAAGTTTGTATACACTCCTCCTGCCGCATTGGCAAGCGAAAGCTTAAAAGGAACTATAACTCTTGTAGAAGTTTCCTTAACCTTACCCGTAGGATCTTCTCCTGCAGCTACAGCCACCTCGGCCACACCGGCTCCTACTGCCTTTACCACACCATTGCTCTGGTCTACTTCAAGCACTGAAGTATCGTTGTTCTTTCCATTTACAGATACTGACCAGTTAAGAAGTGAGCCTCTATAATCAAGATAGCCATCGGCAGTAGAGGTCTTATAGCCTTTAAGCTTTTATCTGATAGCTGTCATTTACCACAGGGATTACAAGGGTGCTAGGCTTTTATCTGTAGAAAAATACAGTCTCGTATTTAGGCTTATTGGCATCTGTTGTGGTATTGGTCTTGTCTATCTCAAGGTCGACCTTAACAAAGAAGCTGAAGTTGTAGTTTGTTCCAGCAATCTGAACACTACCTGATATCTGCTTGCTTCCTGCTCCTCTTTTAGTAAACTTTATACCCGTACTGTCTCCGTTTGCTTTGCAGTAGTTACCTCAGCCTTAACCACATTTTCAGAGGTATCGTTAAGAATTATCTTAGCACCGCTTACAGCCTGAGTTGTCTTTGGCGGGTTCTTTAATACACTTGTGAGCACCAGAGTATTGGTATCCTGAATAAGTGTATAAAGGGATCCCTATGAGCCACCGTTTGCAAGATTTACTTCAAAGTTACCTTCTTTAAGCAGGTAGTCCCTGTCATCAGTCTGCAAGTACGCTGTTTATGCTGTTGCCGGCAATTCTCTGAATATTTGACAAAGCCTTAACAAAGCCCGGAATCAAGCCCTCTACCGCATTTTCAGGCAGGGGTGCGAGGTTAAGCACCATAAGCAGAGCTAAAAAAACAAGGCTGTCTTACCTTTTTAATTTTTTTTAAATAGTTTCACGCGATTATCCTTCATGGATTTCCTCCTCTTATTAGCACTAAACAATATTTCAATGCTATCCCAATCCTTTGGCAGTTATGTGTCACTTTTAAAAACCATATCACTTACTTGCGCAAACGATATGGTTGTATACTTATTCATCCCAGTTGTGAAATACATTCTGCATCATCTTCTACATCTAATAAATCGAAGATTTTGTTGATTTTCTTAATATCTTCTTCATCAGAAAGTGTAACATAATTCTGAGGAATCATCTTTACTTCTGCCTCAGCCATTGGTACACCTAGCTTTTCAAGCTTTTCCCTGACCTCTGAAAATGCTTCAGGTGCAGTTAATATTTCAAAGCTGTCATCATTGTCAATGAAGTCCTCAGCCCCTGCATCTATTACTGTCATCATAAATTCATCAGGGTCAGCATCGTATTCCTCTTTATCTATAAGAATCTGTCCCTTTTCATCAAACATATAAGACACACAGCCCGGAGTTCCGACATTACCGCCACCCTTTGTAAATGCATTTCTTACATTGGTCGCTGTACGGTTCTTGTTGTCTGTAAGAGTTTCAACTATAATGGCTGTCCCTTGGGTAAAGTATCCCTCATACACAGCGCGCTCATAGTTAACCGAGTTAGCGTCTCCTCTTTTGCCTTCTTAATGCCTCTGTCAATCGTGTCATTTTGGCATGTTGTTAGCCTTAGCTTTGGCAATTACATCACGAAGCCTTGAGTTATTGGCAGGATCTGCTCCTCCCTCCTTTACAGCTACGGCAATTTCTCTTCCTATAATGGTAAATATCTTGCCCTTTGCTTTGCATCGTTCTTCTCTTTTTTTGTGCTTGATATTGGCAAATTTTTGAATGTCCTGACATCTTATTATCCTCATTTCATTTTATATAACGTGGCTGTCAAACACCTTTGACAACCACATTTTTAATTTTATCACTAAAGAAGCTATCTGTAAAGATTAACCGATATTTAACAAGTCATTTAATGACTCAGCTATGGTTGGGTGGGTATAAATCTGATCCCTCAAGCTCTCATAGCTTATGCCCTCATTCATCTTGCAAGGGTAAAAGAGGTTGATTACTTCGTGTGCCTCTACTCCAAAGAGATTTGCCCCAAGGTTTTTACCTGTTTTTCATCTATGAGTACCTTGAAAAGTCCTGTCTGATTGCCCAAAATCTTTGCCTTAGGAATAGCCATTACAGGGAGTTTGGCAAGCTTTATAGGATGCTCCCGCGCCTTAGCTTCCATCTCATTCATACCTACCTTGGCAAGGGAAGGTACTACAAATACATTGAAAGGAATGTGTTTTTCTCTCTTTAAGGTTATACTTTCCATCGTTAAAAAGTACACTCTTTATAATTCTAAAGTCATCAAGTGATAGGTAGGTAAACTGAAGTCCTCCATATACATCACCCAGAGCGTAAATGTTTGGCACATTGGTTTCAAGCCTGTCATTTACAGGGATTTCTCCCCTCTCGCCTACCTTTACTCCTGCTTTGTCAAGGGATAATTCTTGGGTATCAGGTCTCCTTCCTGTAGCCACAAGCACAGCAGAAAACTTCTTTACTTCCTCCTTACCCTGGACATTTTCAAAGTACACATTTACTCCATCAGAAACTTCTTCAAACCTTACTACCTTGGTACCAAGTAAAAAAATGTGGCACCCTGAGCCTTAAGCTCATCCATTACAAGACCTGCTATATCTTCATCATCCCTTGGAAGAAACTTTGGATTGTCACCAAATACTGTAACCTTGCTTCCAAAGAGCGAGTAGGTGCTGGTAAATTCAAGTCCTATATAACCACTTCCAATGATTGCAAGGCTTTCAGGGAAGGCCTCTAAGTCCATGATGGTTTCACTGGTATGGATGCGTTCAGATAATTTAAGTCCCTCTATCTTAGGCACTACAGGTACCAGTCCTGTATTTATAAATATTCTCTCAGCCTGAATCTCTAAATTTCCCTCAGCTGATTTAACTTCTACTGTATTAGCGCTAACAAAGGAGGCAGTTCCATCAATTACCTTTACATTAGAAACTCCCGCTACCTTATCGTAGTTCGCCTTATTAAAGCTTTTGCTATAAGATCTTTCTTAGCCTCTACAGCCTGCTTGTAGTATGTCTCGTTATCAAGAGATGACACCTTTCTAAGTGTAGCCTTATTGGATAAAAACTTAGATGGTATACAGCCTACATTGATACAGGTACCACCATACATTCTTTTTATCCTTCTCTACCAAAAATCACGCTTTCTCCCTTGCTTCCAAGGAAGCCTGCAAGTGTCTTTCCCGCCTTGCCGAATCAATGATTAAATTCTTAACTGTTTTCCATAATCAACCTCTTTTTCTATGTTGTTTAGTGTTTCAAGAACAATAATGCACAATTACAGGGTAATATCAGTCTTCCTTTGTAAGTTTCTTTAACTCGTTTTATTACGTCTGTAGTTGTCTTTGCTTTCAGATACCGCAATAAAGATGGTGTCATCCCCTGCTATGCGACCTACAATCTCATTTATTTCAAGCGCATCTATGGCTGTAGCCACCGCCATCGCCATACCGACTACGAGTCGTAGCTTTCTACCAGATTGCCCGATGGCGAGCATCGATACAAAGCCATCCCTTTAGGACTCTTACATATTTTTCACTTACACCTTCGTCGTTTTGAATGACTGCGTATTTCTGCCTGTTACCTACATTTACCTTGGTTAAGTTCAACTCCCTGATATCCCTGGAGATGGTAGCCTGGGTCACATCAAATCCACTTTTCTTTAGTAAATCCAACAATTCCTCTTGTGTTGCTATCTCTGGTTTTGATAAAATCAATTATTGCATTATGCCTTTTTGTTTTCATAACTCCCTCACTCATTTAAGATAATAATACTAAGCTTAATTTAGCTTAAAAACTTCTTTCTGTAGCTTTCAAAGAAATTGAAATCGTTTTATCCTAAGGAATGGCACCGTAAGTTCTGACTTCATTATTTGAACCTTGTCCCCTGGCATAAGCCTTATCCCCTTATTGCCGTCAAAGCTCACTATTGCCTCATCAGGCTCACTTCTCTTGTTCCATTCAACATCTATGTCAATCTTTGATGCAGAAGAAGTAATCACCCTCTGGAATTTAAGCTGTGAGGGCAGATAGGGATGGATGCCAAAGACCTCTGCATCAGGCAAAATTATGGTTCCTCCTGCTGAGAGGTTGTAGCCTGTTGAGCCTGTAGGCGTTGTCACTATGATGCCATCTCCGTGAAGTGAACTCACCTGATTACCATCAATGTATACAGTGGTAGAAATAGCTGCACGAGATTCCCCTTGCTACCACTATATCGTTAAGTGCATTGGCATCATAGACTATCTTACCGTCCTTAATCACCCTGCCCTTTAGCATAAATCTTTTTTTCAAAGCTTATACTTTCCTGCCATTACAGCGTCGATAGCCTTGTAAATATATGCAAGCTCCACCTCAGCGAGGAAACCTACAGTACCAAGGTTTTACTCCCAGTATAGAGCACCCTGTTGCTAGCAAGCTCTCTGGGTCGCCTGAATGATGGTTCCATCCCCGCCAAGAACCATAACACAGTACGCATCTTTAGGAAGGCCTGTTATATCAGTAAAGTTCTCCATAAGCTCGGCACTTCCTTTCTTTACCTTAAGCCTGAAAGCTCCCTCCCTTTTCCTCAATATAGGCACATACCTTATCTATGTCTACCTCAGGCGCCCTTGTTGAATGGTTAACTATAATTCCTATCTTTGTCATTATTCCTCCCCTTATTCAGGGTATTTTCAGCTTCTTTAACCACTTTTTTTACTTCATTCAAAATATCTGATACACAGCCATCTTCCTGCATTTCTTCGCTTTTTTCTATGTATAAAAGATATTCAATATTCCCCTCAGGCCCTTTAACAGGCGAAAATGTAAGCCCCTTTATGATGAAATTAAGCTCTCCCGCAAATCTAATTACCTTCTCGATTACTTCTTCGTGCACCCCAAAGTCCCTTACTACGCCCTTCTTGCCAACCTTTTCCCTGCCCGCCTCAAACTGGGGCTTTATAAGGCAGACCATCTTAGCTCCCGGTTTAAGGGAGGTTAACAGCGACGAGGCAGAACCTTGGTAAGAGAGATAAAAGACACATCCACAGAAGCAAAGTCAGCCTTGTCAGGCAGATCATCCTCTGTAACATAGCGTATATTAGTCTTTTTCCATAGAGACTACCCTAGGGTCTTCTCTTAGTTTCCAGGCAAGCTGGTTGGTGCCAACATCTATTGCATACACCTTTGCGACTCCATTTTGGAGCATGCAGTCAGTAAAAGCCTCCTGTAGATGAGCCAATGTCTATACATACCTTGCCTTCAAGGACGGGATTGTATACCTCTATAGCCTTTTCAAGCTTAAGTCCTCCCCTGCTCACGTATTTCAAGGTCTTGCCCTTTACTTCTATCTCTACTTCCCTGTCAAACTTGCTTCCTGCCTTATCTTCCCTCTGGCCGTTTACAAAGACCTCTCCCGCCATAATGACGGCCTTTTGCCTTTTCTCTTGACTCAAAGAATCTCTCTCGGTAAGAAGCACATCCAGTCTTTCTTTCATTATCAACTACCTTCTAAAAAGCTCTTCATCTAACTTAGTTAGAGCCTCTTCTTTTATTTTTTTCTGCTATAACCCCGGCATTAAAGCCATATCTATCCCATAGCTCATCTACACTTCCCTGTTCTATAAAGCAATCAGGCAGGGTTACAGGTATGAAATGATAGGCCAGGCCAAGCCTTGCAGACTCTGCCATAAGCCTCTCAGTATAGCTTCCCGTCCTTACACTTTCCTCAACCACTGCTACAACCCAGTGGTCATCTTTAAGTGCTTTAAGGAGGTCACCGTCTGCCTTGTCAAGGAAGCGGACATTTACCACAGTTGGGAGAATTTTACTTTCTTTAAGGATTTTACTTATATCCAGGGCTAGCTTAACTGTCTTTCCTGTAGCAAAGACAGCAACATTCTTGCCCTTTTCAAGGACCTCATTTTCATAGGCTTTTATAGGCTTAAATTCTACGTCAGTAAACTCATCTGCCGTCCCTCGTGGGTAGCGTACAGCTACCGGTTTATTAAGGCTATAGGCATAGATTAGCATCTCCCTTAGTTCCCTTCCATCTTTTTGGACTAAGAACAGTAAGGTTTGGGATTGAAGAGATAGCTTGTATCAAAGATACCCTGATGCGTCTCTCCGTCACTGCCTACAAGCCCTGCCCTATCGACTGCAAATACTACAGGCAGTTCCTGAAGACAGACATCATCTTATAATCTGGTCATAAGCCCTTTGTAAAAATGTGGAATATATAGCTACCACAGGCCTAAGCCCCGAAGCTGCCATTCCTGCTGCAAAGGTAACTGCGTGCTCCTCTGCTATTCCTACATCAAAAAATCTATTAGGGTACACCTGCTTAAAGTTGTAAAGTCCTGTGCCAAAAGGCATCGCAGCTGTTATCGCAACAAGCTTGTCATCCTTTGCAGCAAGCTCCAGGACAGTGTCTGAGAAAATGGAAGTATAGCTCCTTCCTGTCTTTACGCTGAGGCTCTCTCCTGTCCTTATGTCAAAAGGATCCACTCCGTGGAACTTCGCAGGATGCTCTTCAGCCTTTTTATATCCTAGACCCTTTCTGGTGATGACATGGACAATGACCGCCCCCTCAACTCTACCCGCATTTTCAAGGGCAGCTTCAAGCTCCTTCATATTGTGTCCGTTTACAGGACCTAGGTAGGTAAGTCCCATGTCTTCAAAAAACATCCCCGGCACAAACAGCCGCTTAATTACGTCTTTCGAGACCTTAAGCTTCTCAAAGAGCCTGTTGCTCTATGTTAGAGCCCTTTAAGGTCTCTTTTACACCACTTTTTAGCTTGAGGTATTTTCTATTTGTCCTTATACCGTCAAGATATCTGGCTACTCCGCCCACATTCTTAGATATGGAGCATTCGTTGTCATTAAGAATAATTATAAGATTGGACTTAAGAGTGCCTGCATTGTTAAGCGCCTCAAGTGCCATACCGCCTGTCATGGCACCATCCCCAATAACTGCAACCACCTTTTCATCCCTGCCTAAAAGGTCTCTTGAGGCTGCAAAGCCCAGAGCCGCAGAGATAGAGGTTGAAGCGTGTCCTGCCCCAAAGGCATCGCAGCCACTCTCGTTTCTTTTTGGGAAAGCCTGAAAGACCGTCAATCTTCCTAAGCCTGTTAAACCCCTCTTTTCTTCCTGTAAGAATCTTGTGGACATATGACTGATGCCCCACATCCCAGATTAGCTTGTCCTTTGGAAAATCAAGGTAGCGGTGCAAAGCCATGGTAAGCTCCACTATACCGAGGTTTGAGGCAAGATGCCCTCCATTTGTGGAGACAGTCTTAATAAGGTATCTCCTTATCTCCCTGCCAAGTTCATAAAGTTTATCCTCAGGTATATTCTTTATATCGTTAGGCTCGTTTATATTGTCAAGTAAAGGCATAACTCACCCCCATTTGTCTAACTCTCTCTGCTTTTTTTAGATACTCCAAAAAAATTCAAGTATAAAGCCGTCATAATTACTGTTTTTTTGTTGCAGATATTTTCTAAATGTTCAAAAAAATACTTTTTGTTCTTAGCTTCCATTACCTCCAAGGCCTTAGCTTCGCCTAGGAGCTTTTAGATAAGTGAGCTTGTTGTTTCTTTCGTCACTGTGAAGAGGCTTGCCAAAGCTTTGCCTCATCCCCCTTTATGTCTAATAGGTCATCCTGGAGCTGGAATACCAGTCCAAGTGAAGCACCTGTGCTTTCCATAGCACTAATATCTTCTTTGCTTCCTCCTGCGAGGATAGCTCCTATCACAAAAGTAGCCTTTTATGAGTCCCCCTGTTTTTAGGTCATACATAGTCAGGAAGAAGTCCTCATTCTTTTTCCTTCTTGCCCTCTTCTGAAAGCATATCAAGAATCTGTCCTCCTATCATACCATCTGCACCCGAATAGGAAAACAGGGCAGAGATAGCCATTCCCGCTCTTTTTATACTCATCCATAAACTACAATGAGCAAAGGCCTTGCTGGCAGTTTCTGCTGCCAGATTTAACAGCCCGTCCCCTGCAAGTATGGCCACCGCCTCCCGTATACCTTGTGGTTAGTAGGCTTCCCTCTTCTTAGGTCATCATTATCCATAGCCGGCAGGTCATCATGAGATCAAAGAATATGTATGTATCATCTCAAGTGCTCAGCTGCAAAAGGGCGTACCAGTTCTTCCTTACTTCCGCCTAAAAGCCTGTAGGTTTCAAGCATTAAAAGAGGCCTAAGCCTTTTACCTCCTGCAAGGAGGCTGTAATTCATGGCTTCATAAAGGAGATTATCCTCTGACCTAAGCTTTGGGGAATACTCCCTTACCACAGCTTCAACCTCTGAAATTTTTATATTAAGCCTATCAGTAAATCCGCTATTCATTGACACTTCCCTGCTCTTCTAATATCACTATCTCTTTCTCTACATCTGCAAGCTGTTTCTTGCACTTTTTCAACTAACTCCACTCCCTCTTTATAAAGCTTGAAGGATTCTTCAAGCTTTATAGAAGAGTCACTCATAAGACTGTTTATCTCATTTAGCCTCGCCATATTTTCTTCGATTGTTTTATTCTTTTTCTCAGCCATTTTTCTTATTTATCTCCTCTACCTTAGCCTTTACAGAGCCGTCTGCAAGCACAAGATTAAGCCTCTCTCCCTGCTTTAATCCCTTTACACTGCGGATGTTTTCACCTGCTTCATTTTCAACATAAGAGTATCCTCCCATAAGCCTCTTCATAGGGGATTTTCCTTCTATTTCAGCAGTAATTGATATAAACCTTTTGTTAAATGCCTCATAAGTTGCCCTCATAAGGCGGTCAAAGTCGCTGTTTGCCCTTCGTCACCACTTTGTCATAATTATCAAGCTTTGTACTAAGCAGATGGTTATAGTTTTTCGAATAACTCTCTATCTGAGTGCTCACTTCCTTTAGTTTCATCTGAGGGCTCTGCCTTCTTATGGCATATTCAAACTTGTCGATAGAAGACTTCATCCTGTCAATTCTTAACTGGAATTTGTTCGTAATGCTGTCCTTGAAGCTGTCCAGTTCATTAAAGGCAAGTGTGAGGCTTGGCACTGCATTCATATAGCGTACGCTGTAGGAGTAGCCACACTAAGGTCAGAGACTTCATCAACCAGCGTCCTGTCAGTCTGGTGCCCCACCGCTGAAATCACAGGTATTCTACAGTTGTAGATAGTTCTTGCAAGCTTCTCATCATTAAAGCACCATAAATCTTCGGTAGAGCCGCCTCCCCTGCCTATGATAATGGTGTCCACGCCTTCTGCTTCGAATCGTTTAATCCCCTTTATAAGTGTGGCTGCGGCATCTGCGCCCTGCACTATTGCAGGATAGAGGATTAGCTGTACATAAGGATTTGCTTCCCTTGCTGTCCTTTTTATATCCTCTATGACAGCACCTGTTCTTGAGGTAATTATGCCTATTTTCTTAGGATACCTGGGGATAGGCTTCTTATGAGACTCATCAAAGAGCCCCTCAGCTCTTAATTTAAGTTTAAGTTTCTCGAGCTCTTCAAAGAGCCTTCCTACTCCCTCTTTTTCTATTTTATCAGCATAAAGCCTGTAATCTCCCCATCTTTCATAGACTCCTATATTGCCTGTGACTACAATGTGCTGACCCTTTTCAAGCTCAAAATCAAGTCCTGCACTCCTCTTTGAAGACCACATGGCGCAGCTCATAACGGCTGCATCGTCCTTGATGGTGAAGTATATATGCCCCTTTTTGTCTTCTTTACAGTCAGAAACCTCACCGCTTATCTTTACATTTCTAAGGGCAAAGTCACCCTCCAGCTTGCTTTTAATATATCTGGTTATTTCAATGACCGAAAATACTCTTCTCTCAGCCATATTATTTCTCTTCTCCGGACTTGTCCTCTGTCATAAATTTTTGCAAGCACTCCGTTTATAAATGCAGGAGATTCGTCACCGCCATAGATTTTTAGCCAGTTCAACCGCCTCATTTACCGATACCTTATCAGGAATCTCAGCGTCAAACTTTATCTCGTATACAGCCACACGGAGCAGCATAAGATCAGTCTTTGAAATTCTGTTTATTCTCCACTTTTTGCTCGCTCCGTCTATAAAGCTGTCTATATCAGCCTTTTTCTCCTCTACGGCTATAACCCTCTTCCACAGGCTCTCTCTGTCTTCTTCTTTTATTTCCGCATAGTCTGCATAAGCCTCAAACTGTTCCTTCCATTCGTCTTCAGGATAAAATTCAAAGACGAAGGTAAGTATGGCCGTATGTTCTCTAAATTCTCTTCTTGTCATATAAAACCTTTCATTATTTCAATGCACAAGAATCTCCTTCAAGAAAACACGCTTAAAGGAGATTCTTAATAATCGGCTGGGTAAAGATTTGTCGCTTACAAATACAGGTTATACTGCATCCGGTGCAACCACAACCTTTACATTAACTTCTTTACAGGTTAAGCCTATCATATTCTGAAGTGCTGTAATTACCTTTTCCTGTATCTGTCTGGTAACCTTAGGTATGCTATAGCCATACTTGATGTCAACTGACATATCCACATAGACAAAAGCACCAACTACCTGAACTTTTTTACCTTCTTATATGCATTTTTGGACTTAAAAATTCTCAGATGGTTTTGCCTGCTACAGCCTTTACTCCCTCTACTTCAAAGTATAAGCCCTGCAATTGCAGAAACCACCTCATCTGCTATGTAAATCTCGCCAATATTCTTAATTTCGTTTGTATTCATACTAACCTCCTTAAGTAACGACTCTGCCCTGCGCTTAGCTGGGACTTAAGAGCGCAACTTTATAGTTTTTTTCTTTACATATTATAACCATTTATGAATATTTTTTTGCAATCTATTAGAGAAAAAAACCCTTAACCACTAGTCTATGCTGTCACTTTTAAAAGCAAAGAACCTCTGGCCTAAGTAATTAAAAGCCTGTAAAGAACACCATTCCCACCAACATCGCAATATTGGTTTGAATTTTTTTCATCCTGACCTGAGAGAATTAAAACTGTAACAGGCTTAGCTATCCCATAGGCAAGGAGGTAACAAAAGGGCTATATTAAAGGCAAATTTCACCACCTGTAAAAAGTGATTTTTTTCTTTATTCTTAAAAGGTAAAAATGTTTGTTGAGGTAATAGCTTAAAATGCTCACCAAAATGTAATTGCTGGCAGTTGATATCCAATAATTTATACCTAATAAATTATACATTCCAAACATTATTACTGTTCCTATTACAGTATTAATAACTCCAACAATAATGAATCTTATCATACTACCGTCAAACAAAGATAATATTTTTTTCATAGCTTAATATCCTTTATATTGCTGTCTGAACAAATAAAAATAGGTCTTTTCTTTACTTCTAAATAAACCTTTGAAAGGTAAATTCCGAGGATACCTATACAAATCAACTGAACTCCTCCTATTAGCAGGATAATAGACATCATGGAAGGCCAACCCGCTACAGAATCTCCAAAAAAATAGCCGCCTTATCACAACAAAGACCAATCCGATAAAAGAAAGGAAGGCAAATATAATCCCAAAAAACACCGAAATGCTGAGGGGAAGGGTTGAAAAGGCAACTATTCCTTCTATGCTGTAAAGAAGAAGTTTCCAAAAGCTCCACTTAGTCTCCCCCGAGGCTCTTTCCACATTTTCATAATCTATCCACTTGGTCTTAAAGCCTACCCAGCCGAAAAGTCCTTTCGAAAATCTGCTATATTCACTCATTCTAAGTAGAGAATCTACAAAGTTTCTACTCATTAACCTATAATCTCTTGCTCCGTCCACAATATCTGTTTTTTTGATATTTTTATTCATTATTTTGTAGAATTGTCTGGCAAAAATGACCTTATCGGAGGTTCTCCTTCCTTGTCATCCTTCTTGTTGCAACCGAATCATACCCTTCTTCTGTCGCAATCCTTAACATCTCTATCAAGGTTTTTAGGAGGATCCTGTAAATCTGCATCCATTAGTACAACATAATCACCATTTGAATTTTTAAGTCCTGCGTACATAGCGGATTCTTTACCAAAGTTTCTTGAGAATGATATAAACTTGACTCTATTGTCTTTAGAGGCAAATTCTTTCAAAAATACCAAGGGTACCATCCTTTGATCCATCATTTACAAAAAAATAAGTTCAAAGTCATAGTCTGTTAGTAATTCCGTAACTTTGTTCATTTCTTCATAATAAAGTCTGATTACAGCCTCTTCGTTATAACAAGGCACTACTACTGATACCAACACTCTTCCTTTTTCCTCCAATCTAATACAAGCATCACTCCAAGGATAATAAATGATGCTACTGAAAGCATAATTGAGATTGTAAGCCCTGGTGTACGATATTTCAGCTCAATGTTAAAGTCTCCTCTTCCAAGAGAGAGACAGCTAAACATATAGTTTCCCTAAGTATTGGCACTTCTTTCCCATTTACATAGGCTTTCCACCCCTTTTCATATGGAATGCTCATAGCCAATATTTTAGGCTTATCCAAGCTAATCTCTCGGAAATTTCATCTATTCCAAACCTTACATTTTGTAGGTGGTTTTCCTTTAACTTGTTTATTTTAGCTGGAATTCCCTCCATCGAAACTGAGAAAACTCTCATATCAGCAAGTGGATATTTTTATTTTTTTCTGAAAATATAATTTCCCCATTTTTTTCTTCTTACCTGCATTCCCTAAGTTAAATAAAAAAATTGTTTCTCCCGAAATAAGATGTATGTCTCTTACTTCTTACAATATCCTTTTTTTATTTAATTTATATGAACGAATGCCAATTTTAGAAGTAGAAAAACGCTCATTCAAAAAGAGCGATTCCAAATAAAGGTAAGTTTCTTTCTTCTTATCATCATCAAACAAAAACCTTTAAGTATTTGCCGGATGAATTTAACTTTTTATTCTCTTTCCCATCTTCACTTTTTATTATCATAAGAAAAAAATCTATATATTTATTAGGTTTATACCTAACTCTGTTTCCAACTTCCACCTTATAAGGAATTTCGCTGTAATATTTTTTTAGGTACGCCTTGCTCTATATCAGAATTTTCTCCTCCAGATAAACCATATCAAGCATATTTGCCTCTTTATCCAAAGAAAAAGCATCCTTAATTTCATTATAAGTTGTGTACTTGTCATAGGTATAGCCAAATGGTAGAAAAATACTTATTCTCATATATCTTATACTGTCCATTTGGCGCTTTTTAAAGGTATAACCATAAGGAACCTCTCCTTTGTATTTCCCTTTAGCAAGAAAGTACTTGTTAGAAACCAAATTACCTGCAACAGCTCTGCCATCCATACCCGCAAAAAGATTTTTGTTCCTATGGTCAGCAATCTCTAGTTCATCAAATAATTCTCCTATATGCGGATTGATAATGCTAAAAATATAGGTAGCTGTTCGGAAATCCCGCTATCATCCCAAGATTCTGTGTAAAAGTCGCTTCCATCTGTTCTAAAAATACTCTTCCTTAGAAACATACTCTGAGTTCTTAAAAAAATACTTCCTGACTATTTTTCATATCTTGAGAAATTATCATACTTTCTATACTTTTCAATAAAACCTGTGTCATAATAAGTCATAATTCCAACAACACAGGCATTTGCAGGTATCAGCAGAACAACAATCATTAAACTTCCCATTTTACTGATGAATGAGAGTTTTTTTCTCAATATAATCATTCAAAAAAATATACCAGGAAAAAAACGCAATATCTACTAGGATTAAACCAATCAATTGATATTTATCGCCACCTATAATATAAAAAAACAAAGCATAGAACATTTAAAATGCCAAGAATTTTTGATAATAAAAAGCCTTATGCTTTCTTTCCATCAATTCTTCCATTGTATCTACAAACAAATATGAAAGAAGCGACCCTGTACCAAACATCCAGCGGTTTTGTAGGATAAGAAAAAAACCATTCATTATCCTGCCTGCAAATGGCATCCCAAGACAAATTATAGACAAACCCGTCAAAAAAACAGAAGGGGTTTTTCTACTTTTTGATACTTAAAAAAATGCAATAATTAAAGTAAAAAAATACCAGTGGTGATATAGTAAAGCCAAAAATTTTTGAGCTTTTTGCATAAAAAAAGTGACAGCATAAATTTTTAAGTATTTTAAATCAAAAAAAGCCATAATAATCTTCTATATTTTTCCACTCGATTACTGTCTAAAAAGGCCATGATATTCGGCAATAATACTATAGCTACAATGGAAATTCCCAATATGTACATTGCAAATACCCTTAAAAAGCTCCATACATACTCTTTTATTTTTTTGTTCAGAGCATTTATATAGTTCCATAAACCTTACATTCGCATATAAAAACAGCATTATAGTCATCATATAAAGGAAATAGAAACCACTTAACGCAGATAAAGAAATGCCAAATATAAATATATAAGGTTTCTTTTTTTACGCAGTATAAGGTCAAGTCCAACCACTAAAACAGGAAGATAAATCGTGGGATTTAAGAAAAAAGGGTGCTTAATTCCCCAAAAAAGCACATAAGATGTACTAATATATACCAAAGCACCGATTATAGAATATAACCTTCTTTTACCGAAATAACGGCACATAAAAATAAAGCAAAGTCCTGAAAGGTAGACTCTTAAGACAACTAAAAAGCTATATAAATAATCTGTGTACTTGAAAGGTACAAGTATGGATAGCTGGTTTATGGGATCAAAAAAGCCATAATAAGTTAGAGTTGTAAAAATATTCCCACCAAAGCCCAAATTAAAATCATAGCTGGGAAAATGTCCTGTTGCTATAGCTTCTGTATAGTATTTCCTAATATACATAAGGGCTTTTAAATGTTGGGTATAGCCATCTGACTCCCATACAAAACTACGCCCTTCTAAAATGAAAGTTATAAACATAAAACTAAAAACAAGCAGAAATAAAAATGTATAAATAGTTATATAAAGATGTTTTTTAGTTTCAATGTCATGTGTAAGTCTGTTTATTTTACTCTTTAAATCACTACCCCCCATCAAATTCCTCCTATTTAATCACACTTGCTATCTAGATTTTATCATGTTAAACTGTATTTTTCAAATAAATATCCAAAGAAGAGCTATTGCAAATCACATAACAGCTCTTCTTTGATTTATAATCAAAAACCCTTTTTTTACCTTTATTAAAACTCACTTTGAGGTATGGTACAGATAAGCTGCTGGTTAGAATCCCTTACATTTCTTACCACAAACTGAAGGTCTCCTCCTTCTATCTTAAGATCCTCAATCTCAGCTAGTGCAGCATCCTCATCCTCGTCTTCATCTTCATCAGTGTAGTCATCGTCTGTATAATCTTCTTCCTCATCACTTATTCCTTCGCTTTCATCATCATCGTCAGGCGGAAAAGAACTCCAGACATAGTCTGCATTTAACCTAACCGAAGACTTATACCTTATCTTCTTCCCCCTAATCTCATATTTGTATATAGAGATTCCACTAAACTTATATACACTTTCATCTCCTGAGGAAACAAAGAGATTATATTTACCGTTTATCTTCTTACTTAGTGCAAACCCCTGAATCGACCTAACCTTTAATTTATATGGGTTAGTTGAGAATATAATAGCTTTTTTAATTATCTTATTATCCTTGACATTGACATCTTTACCTTTTTGCCTTATCAAAGGCTTTATTTACTTCTTGAAACTTGTAGGCTGCATACTCCGAATTCCCTTTTTCATTTAGCTTCCATATGACCAGAGCACTTTTATCAGGCGTCAATGCTGCATCTACCCTCATTGTAGTTCCAAATCGCTTAGACTTTTTATTGGAATAATTAAGATAGGTAAGTTTCTTTATCTGGCTGTTATTCATAACTGCACCCGGCTTATACTCGATACGTCCTATCTGAGTTGACCACCAGAGCGTTTTTTTAGAGGTAGCCCTGCTTCCACAGGATACTAGAAGGTACTTCTTCCCATTATGCCTATATACTTCTAAAGTCTGTCCATGTCCCACTCCCCTAAGCAGCATGTGGTCAACAGGCTGATATGCATCATACTCATCTGAATACCGGCATCTGCTGATAAGTGCAAGATTCTCAATCCTTCCGGTCTTATAATCATCAAACTCATCAAATATATTTTCACTATAAGCCTGTTGAATGTATATTTCATCTCCATCAACTGAATAACTTTGAATAGCACCGGTATAGTAGAGTAAGAATCTATGTCCTCCCTCTACTACTACATCTTTTTAGGTCAGCTGCCTTCACATTTACAACAAGTCCCACATAGGTAAGGACTACGAACAGTATTACACTTAAAAAACTAATTATTCTTTTCTTGTTCATTTTCTGTATTGATTCCTTCTTTTCTTGGTAAAAATACATCCCATAACTTGTCTTTAGCATCAAATATCAGGTTGTACTGCACATTTTCATAGCCTCTTTTAAGCTTCTCAGCCTTCTTCTCATCCACCTTCTTTTGCCTATGTCTTGTATTTACTCCAAATTCAGCTGCCTGTGGCTTTGTCAAATGAGTGGAGAAGAGCCTTTTACCGTTGCCATCCCAGTAGCCCAGTGCTGACATCGCAGGTATGTACTGGTGGAGGTTTAACAGGTATTTGTCGTAGTCAGAAAGCTCAACCCCTGAATACTTTAGTAAAATAGATGCAAGATAGTTAACTGAAACAGTGTTGTACTCTCCTGTAAGCCCACCGTCATGCATACCATCATACTCAGGAATGTCATAATTAGCCCAGATAAAATAAGGAACTACGAACTTTGACAGTCTCTTGTCGTTATCGTTTTTATAAAGGCTATGCTCATTTAACTGCTTTGTAGCATCATCCGAAAATGAAGGCTGGTGGTCGCCGTAAAAAAGTATAATCACAGGCTCCTCCACCTTCTTAAAATACCCAATCAAATCTTTAAGTGCAGTATCACTTGTCCTCATAAGCGAAACATAGTTATCAAGTGCCTGAACCGCCTTGAAGTTGGTTATCTTAACAGGTTCATCAAAATGCACCTTGTTATTTGAAAAGCCACCATGGTTCTGCATAGTTACATTAAAGAAAAACTGTGGTTGATCCTTGTTAGCTTTTTTATTTTTTTCGTACATTTCTATGAGGTCTTTGTAGTCATTTCTATCTGTAATTAGACCCCTAAGCAGCTCCTTATCATTAAATTCCTCGTAAAATACAGCATCTTCAAAGCCTATATACTGATACACACTCTTCCTGTTATATCCTGATGAATAGTAAGGATGAAAAGCAGTTGTCTTGTAAGGCTTTTTCTGATTCTTAAGCACCTCTACCACCGATGGTACGTTCTGCTTAAGATACTGGGTATAAGGTACTGAGCCTGTCGGCATATATGCCATCGAGCTCCTTGTAAGGAATTCAAATTCAGTATTGGCTGTAGGCCCTCCCGTTACGCTCATATTTACATAGCCTTTAATTGTATTCTTCTTAAGACTCTTTATATAAGGCATAACAGGCTTATCTGTCTTAATGTCTGCAAGAACCGAAAGGTCTGCAAAGGTTTCATTTTGAATGACTAAGATGGTAGGATAGCGTACACCGTCCTTATAATCTTTCATTATATTATCAGGTGAATCAAGCACCTCTTCAACAGCCTCCCTCGCCACCTTAGGACTGTAGCCCTCGACTTTTACACCGCTTGTTGCGTGCATATTGCTGAAAAAATATGCCAGATAGCCCTCATCATTTACATTTTCATTATAGTTCCAAGAAAGACCGAAGATATAGTTGTAAAGGAGTCCATCCTGAAAGACCAGATACAAGCTACAGACAGGCATCCAATTGCTATCAGTGTGGTAATTATCCTTCTAACAGGATTTATTTTATTCTTCCTAAGCCTTGGTATCAGTATCAGTATGATGAGAAAGACCACAAATATGCCCACAGCTACAAAGAACGGAGTATCAGGGTGAAGCTTATACCTTCCTGCTACTTCCATCGCAGTTCCTATAACCGTAAGGTCTCCGAACATAATGTAGTTGCCTCTAAACTGAAGTACAGTGTAGTTGGCAACTCCCACTAGATACGCAAGGACGATGCAGATAAAGGCAGGTATCTTAATCCCTCTAAATACCGCATATAAAAAGGTATAGAGGATAATCCAGTACATCATGTTAAAGAACATCATTTTTACAATGACATTCGGAGGGGTTCCCATCTGCATTTCAACCAGATAAAAGCCCATAACTCCCGTAAGTCCTGCCATAAACCACTTGATAAACCAAGGATGCCTGTAAGCGCCTCCTGACCTCAGCCATAATATGAGCTTTTCCCAGATTGCACCTAAGGTAACCAAAAAATATGACACCTATGAATTTAAGATAAGCTATACCATCATTATTTATTATGAATTTATTTACAAGACCGTAAATATCTTTACTCTCATATCTTAAGATTCCGCCTGCCACGCCCAGAGAAATGAGTATAATTATCTGGGTGAGGATAGAATTCTCTCCTCTTTTTAATAAGCTTTTTTTCTCTTTTGGCGCACCCGCAAAGCGAAAGATGGAGTATATACATAAAAAAATACAGGGATTAAAAATAAGAACCATTCCCCATATTAAATTATCAAAAATCATCTGTATAAAACAGTTTCTCAAAGTCCTTGCCATTTTTTTGTTAAACTGTGTGAGACCCGCGTCAAAGCAGAAAACACCTACAACAAACAGAGAAAGCATAAGGGCAAGTATAACCTGCCCAATATGCCTTTTTAAGTACCCTAACATGGATTCGTCAGGGTTATATTTTTTTGTATATCCTATAAATCTTTTTAATAATTTTTCATTTACTTGCATAACTCCACTATTGCATCCGCAAATACTTTCGCACTCTTAACTATCATGTCAACCACCATGAACTCGTCTGCACCATGCATATGGTTGTCAATTTCAGGATCTTCACAGCCAAAAGCTACTCCGTTTTCAACATGGTGTACATAGGTACCTCCACCTATAGCTATAGGCTTAGCATTTGTTACTCCAAAGCCCTTTTCATAGCATTTAAGCAGGGTCTTTACAAGCTCTGAATCTCCGTCTACTACATGAGGCTCAAACATAGGCTTTTCAGGTATGGTAAATCCTTGTTCGCGAATCTTTCGCTCCATTACCTTGCCTGTATTCTCATCGTTAGCTACTATGCTTGCACGACAGTCGTAAGCACCCTTAAAATGTGTTTCAGTGATTTCAAGGATGTCAAAGCTGACTGTGGTCTCTCCTGAGACATCATCCTTAAGGTCAACTCCCATTGTTCTACCATTGTAGTCGCCATAAGGAAAAAAATATTGTTAAGTGCTTTCACATAGTTATTTACAGGGGCATCAGCAAGAGGGAACTTAGATAAGAGGGTGACAAGTCCCTGGATGGCATTCTTGCCCATATGTGGGAGGGATGCGTGTGCATTCACACCTATTGCCTTGATATTAAGCAGGTCTCCCTCCTCGCAGAATTCAAATCTAAGCCCTGTCTCTTCCTCAAATTTCTTTTGTTATATCCTTAACGTCTGCTTCTTTAAGTCCCCTTACTACAGCTGTAGCCTTTCCGGGAACCACATTAATCTTGATACCGCCCTTTAATGACACAAGGCTTGGAGTCTTGTCGGTCTTTTCGTATTCGGCAGTAAACTCATTGCTGATTCCGCCCTTTTCAATATTGATAAGAGGCCAGGACGCATCAGGAGTAATTGTCATAGGTGCGGCCTTTTCTTTGGTGTAGTAGTATTCTACATCACTGCTCGCCACATTCCTCGTCTGAACCAAGGATGAGGCGGACATTGTGTTTAAGTGGTATATTTAACTCTTTGACTGCTCTTATTGCATAAAGGGTCGCAACTGCAGGTCCCTTGTCATCACAGCTTCCCCTGCCGTAGAGGAGTCCGTCTTTGATAACAGGTGTGTAAGGCTCTGTAACTGTCCAGTCATCTCCTGCCGGCACTACGTCAAGGTGAGCTAAGATATCAAGTCTGGTAGGTAAATCATAAGAGTCAGCTGTAATTACTCTGTTGTCATAATTGTTTACCTTAAAGCCATAGCCTGTGAGAAGCTTTACTTGAGACCTCAAGAGCCTTGTAAGGCCTTCACCGTAAGGCATACCAGGCTTTTTCTTCGCCTTTTTCACTGTTAATCCTTATAAGATCCATAAGGTCGTTTAACATTTCTTCCTTGTGACTCTCAATGTAGTCACTTATTTCTTTTTCGTAAGCCATTTCATACCTCCGTATTTACAATTTTTTTCTTCACCCGATAGGAAAAATTTCTTACTGAGAATTATACCATTACATTATCATATTTCAAGTAAAAAGTACAATGCTAAGCATTGAATACTCCCATAATAGCAGGTATTAACTGCTTCTTTCTGGATACTATTCCCTTTAGCGTGGCGAGCATCCTTGTAGACCTTCACATCAAAGGCCTTTTTCTATAATTCTCTCACTTCCATCACCAAAGCAAAGAAGTTTGGTTGATTCCTCAACTATGTTGGTGAGCATGAAAAATACCATTGACATACCGTTTTTTTACCACATTCACTCTGTAAAAATAGGCCTTGTTTTTCTCTTCTGCGTTTTGCAAGCGACTTGGAGTCCATAGAGTTAATCTGTCCCACTCCAAAGGAAGTTTCACCTGCCATAAATTTCTTAAAGTCCTGATAGAATATCTCTTCAGGAGCCTTTTCTGAGAGATTGCTGCCCGCCATGAACATGTCATTTGCAAAGTCCTCTATATTTATGCCTGCAATCCCCGCAAGCACGGTAACAGCCTCCTGGTCAAACTTGGTACAGGTAGGCGAGCGGAACATAAGGGTGTCAGAGAGAATAGTCGCAAGGAGGAGCCCAGCTATCTTCTTAGGTATCTCTACTCCTCTTTCATTATACATCTGATATATAATGGTTGCGGTACAGCCCACAGGCTGATTTCTAAACATAACCGGTCCCATAGTCTCAAGCGAGCCTATTCTGTGGTGGTCAATTATCTCAAGGATTTCTGCCTCTTCTATGTTGTCAACTGTCTGAGTCCGCTCGTTGTGGTCAACAAGAATGAGCTGCTTTTTCCTTACATTGATGAGGTTTCTTCTGGAAATTGTACCAAGGCATCGTCCGTCTGCATCTATTACAGGGAAGTCACGGTAGCGGTACTTACCCATAGTTTCCTTGATTGCATCTGTAAAATCATTCGAGTGGAAGGTTACTATGCCCTCACATTTCATAAGGTATCTTACAGGTATACTATGGCTTATAAAAGTTGCTATGGTATAGGTATCCATAGGACTTTCTATGATTACGCAGCTCTTCTTCTTCGCCGCAGCTATGACGTCTTCATCTGCTGTGTGTCCGCCACTTATCACTATACAGCTGGCATCTGCCTTGATGGCGGCAAGCTGTGTATCTTTTCTATTGCCAAGCACAACCAGGTCATCTGCTGCCATATTGGACGCAAGAAGCTTAGGGTCATCAGTGCCAATGATAACCCTTCCCTTTATGAAGTAGCCATGTTCATTGCCAAGAGCAAGCCTTCCATTTAGGGTATCCGCCATCCTCTTGTACTGGGTTCTAGCCTTAGCAAGTATGGTCTCATCAGCATTTCCCATGAAGTACTTAGCAATATCGCCTATTGCTATTATTCCTTCAAGCCGTCCCTCGCTGTCGGTAATAGGAAGGGATGCAGCCTTAGCCTCTTTCATAAGCTCCCAGGCCTCATTTATAGTGAGGCTTGAGTCAGCAAATGGAGTCTTGTGAATCTCCATATCCTTTACCTGTGTACCCGCATCAGGCATATAACCGGGTGGCTCTATGCCAATCCTCTTTAGGACATATTCCGTCTCTTCATTTATCTGGCCTGCCCTCTTGGGAACATATTTAATTCCTCTTGAAGTCAGATTCTTAAGCTCTGCATAAGATATAGCAGAGCAGATTGAATCGGTATCCGGGTTCTTATGGCCTATTACATAAACTATCTTTTCTTCTTTCATATTCTCCTAACTAAGCTGTGCAAGTGTAGTGAGTCCCATCATTGCAATGCAGGCAGCTATAAAAAATGCCATTCCAAAGTTTCCGTAGACAAGACCTTTCTCTTCCCTTCTGGTAAATGGTGCGCCGTTTACATCAAGACGCATATTCTTTCTTCCGATGATTAGTAAACCAGTCCCACAAAGAAGAGTACGATAACCGCAATCGAATACAACGCAGACATAATTACCCCCGGTGTTAGAGCCTGTGATACCAATTCAGGATTACCGCTCTGGAGCTTATTTATCACATCTTCTGTGTAGTTTTTAGACACGAACACTGCCAAAACAGAGCCCATAAAGTTGATAATCATATGGAAGGCTATTGAATACCCTATCTTTCTGCTCTTTATATATACATAAGCAAAAATGAGTCCTATGCCAAAGGCATAAAAGAACTGGAAAAGGTTCATATGGAAAAGCCCAAACATAAGTGCAGAAAGCATCATTGCGTTTCTTTCTCCAAATTTCACAGTCTTGTCGATAAGTATCTTTCTAAATACTATCTCCTCCATGATAGGTCCTAGGATAACCACAAAGATGATTGTGCCTGTCATATCAGCATTGGTAATAAGTTCAGCAAGATTGTTGGTTGAAGTCTTGCCAAAAAAGCCTCCGATAATCCCCGAAAGCCCTGTACCTATGAGATTACCAATGTACATAATGGTAATACACATACAAAAGCATTTTAACAGAGTAGAAAGGCCTATACCCTCCTTTTGTCTGCCATCATCAGGCAGTTTCCTGATAATAAGTAAAAGCACAGGGAAGGCAATAAGGTACAATGGGAAAAATGATACGATGTATGTCATAATCGAAGGTATCTGCCCACCGCCTGAGTGTAACATCCTCACCAGGGTTACTCCTATTTCCTGAGCGATTAACGACACTATAACAAAGGCAAAAAAGCCCCAGCCTAAGATGCCAAAGGTCTTCTTTGCAAGTATTTTATTAAACAGGCTCTCTTCTTTTTTAGCCTCATTTTCTATACCTTCCATCTTTTTCCGCCAGATTCTCAAGCTTAGTAGTCACATCCTCAAGTTTTTCTTGCAGTCTCTTCAAGTCGCCCTACTGTCTCCATATTTTTCGTTCTCGTTGTTCAATTTATATCCTCTCTTTCATAGTAATATTATAACTATATCTTATACCATATAATCCTCGCTAAAATCAACCTAAAGAGGTCATTTTATGCGCCTTGTAAGCAAATCTTAAGAATACTCACTAAAAAACCAATCCGTTTTTCTTTCTAGGATAGGCTTGAAATATATTCCTTAAGCGCCTCTTTCCAGGATTTAATCTTAAAAATCTGTTTCATTATGAAGCTTTTCATTGGAAAGTACTGAAAAATGCGGCCGTTTTGCCTTTGTAGGGTATTCCTTAGTAGTTATAGGCAGAACCTCTACCTCATCTCTTCCGGTGAGTCTCATTATCTCCTTGGTAAGCTCATACCAGCTTGTACTTCCGTCACATACCCCATGCCAGATTCCGTATTTATCAGTCTGGATGAGATAGACTATAAACCTTGCAAGCTCCAGCTGCAGAGGTAGGAGAGCCAATCTGGTCCGAAACCACACGAAGAGTATTATTTTTTTTTGATAATGAAATCATAGTCCTTACAAAGTTCTTTCCCTCTCCATAGAGCCAGGCAGTTCTAATAATAAAATATCTACGAAGGGTATCGATAACCGCCCTTTCACCAAGAGCCTTACTTCTTCCATAAGCACTTACAGGATTTGGCTCATCCCCCTCTGTATAAGGCACAGCACCATCTCCGTCAAATACATAGTCCGTTGAAATGTGCACCAGCACCGCACCTATCTCTTTTTGCGCCAAGAGCAAGGTTCTTCACTCCTGTTTCATTCACAGCCCTTGCCTCTTCTTCGTGGTCTTCGCAGTCATCCACAGCAGTGTACGCCGAGCAGTTGATAATAACATCAGGCACGAAGCTATGTAGAGATGTCTTTACCGCGTAACAATCCCTTATATCAAGAGTTGTAATCTCCGCTCTTTCATCTAACAGTCCGTCTTCTTTCATTAGGTTGTACAGGGAATTCCAAGAGGCATCATCAGATACCGTAAGCATAAGCCTAAAGTCAAAGTCCTGTTTTTTCCCTAACAATTCTCTCATAACAGCTATCCCCAGCTGTCCTTTTGCACCGGTTACAAGTATTCTCATTTTCTACCTGCCAAATTTTTCTTCACGGTTGTTATACACCTCTGAGTAGTATTTTTCATAGTCTCCACTCATCACGTCTTCCATCCATTTTGCATTGTCAAGATACCATTTTATGGTATATTCAATACCCTTTTTCAAATGGAGTAAGCGGCTTCCAGCCAAGCTCCTTTCCTATCTTCTTTGGATCTATGGCGTATCTTAGGTCGTGCCCCGGTCTGTCAGTCACGTATTTAATTAGGCTCTCAGGCTTGCCGGTAGCCTTTAAGATGGTCTTAACCACCTCTATATTCTTCTTCTCGTTATGTCCTCCTACGTTGTATACTTCGCCAACCTTTCCCTTTTCAAGTATCATATCAATGGCTATACAATGGTCTTCCACATAGAGCCAGTCCCTTACGTTGATACCCTCGCCATATACGGGCAGTTCCTTATCATGCTCGGCATTGTATATCATAAGCGGTATCAGCTTCTCAGGGAACTGATAAGCGCCGTAGTTGTTGGAACATCTTGATACGGTCACAGGAAGACCGTAGGTTCTATGATAAGCCAGGGCTATCAGGTCTGCTGATGCCTTTGAGGATGAATAAGGGCTTGATGGGTTAAGAGGGGTATCCTCAGTAAAGAATAAATCCTCCCTATCAAGCGGCAAATCTCCGTAAACCTCATCTGTAGATACCTGATGAAAACGCTTGATTCCACACTTTCTGCAAGCATCAAGAAGTACTCCCACCCCTGTAATATTGGTTCTTAAGAACTCATCAGGAAAGAGAACTGAGCGGTCTACATGGCTTTCTGCCTCGAAGTTTACCACCTGGTCAGGCTTTTCTTCTTCAAATAACCTGTAAATAAAGTCCCTGTCAGCAATATCTCCCCTTATGAACCTAAGCTTTGGATTCTTAAGTGCTTCTTCAAGATTAGAAAGATTGCCCGCATAAGTGAGCTTATCCAAACAAATATACTCATTTTCAGGGTGTTTTTTAAGTACATAATATAAAAAATTGGTTCCAATAAAGCCTGCTCCGCCTGTTACTATTACTTTCATTTTATGCCTTTCTTTCTACTTCAGTAGAATAATTGTACTATATTTACATCTAAGAAGTCTGTTTTAAACCTCAGACTATCTGTTTAACAAATTTACCTCTTATCGGATATTCATCCATATATAAAATCTTTGGTACTGATTTTCTGATTGAATTGTAAATCTCTTAATCAAAAAAGTAACTCTCATCCAATTCTGCAAGTGGCGGTGCTATCTTATCCTTATCAGATACAATAACCTCATCTATTCCAAGGCCTTCAAGCCTCCAGTCCACAGCAATCCTTTCATCATTGTAGATGATTGCTCCCTCAGACTCTTTGTTATAATAATTATCTGCCTTGTAGGCAAATTCCACATTGTCAGTAAGTGTCAAAAATCCATGAGCAAAGCCCCTTGGAATAAAAAACTCTTTTTTATTTTCTTCACTAAGCTCTACCCCAAACCACTTGAGGAAAGTCTTTGAGTCCTTCCTTAGAGTCCACAGCCACATCATAAACCGCGCCTCTTAGCACCCTTACAAGCTTTGCCTGGGCATATTCTCCTCTTTGGAAATGAATACCTCTAAGTGTGCCTTTCTTCTCTGAAAATGAATGATTGTCCTGCACAAATTCACAGTCAATCCCAATTTCCTCAAATTTCCTCTTCGACCAGCTCTCCATAAACCAGCCCCTATGGTCTCCAAAAACCTCCGGCTCCACCACAAAAAGCCCATCAATTCCCGTTTCTATCCTTTTCATTCAATAAGTACTCCTGTTACATTGTTATTTCGTATAAATTTATGATATCAGCTCCTAATGATAAATTCTAAGCGAGCGCATTAGGCGTAGCGGAGCGGATGCCGGAGCGAGTCTGAAATGTTATCATTAGGAGCGTCAACTTAGCTGAATGCTTAAATCGGCATCCCCTTGTTCAAGTCAGCAGCTACATTCCGACATACTTCTTGATTTCTTCAATGTAAAGCTCCCCTATCTCACTCATATTCATGTGAGCCCTCTTGATATACCCAATATCCATAGTCACCTCTTCGGCAAGCTTAACCGCAATATAATCACTGCCATTTAGCTCCTCACAGATGATACCCGAACATAGAGTAAAGGCATTTAGTCCCACCATAAGGTTCAAATTAGTAGCCCTGTCATTTGACTTAATAGTCTTCTTAAAATCGTATGTACTAAGTATTTCCTCCGCAAAATAAAAACGAATTGTTATCTCCCTGCTCAAACGAAAGGCAAGGATAGTCCTGAAGTTCCTCAAGGGCTATGACCTTCTTTCCCGCAAGTGGATGATTCTTCCAAAGATAGGCGTAACCCTCACAGGTGAAAAGATGAACGAACTCAAGCTGATTATCCTTAAATATCTTGTTTAACACCTTTTCGTTAAATTCATTGGTATAAAGGATTCCTATCTCACTCTTGCCTGTAACCACATCATGGATGACATCGTGGGTTCTTGCCTCTCTTATGGCAAACTCGTACTTGTCCATATCAAAGCCCTTTACCATTTCTACAAAGGCTTTTACGGCAAATGAGTAATGCTGTGCAGATACACCAAACTTCTTCTTTATCTGTCCTGCCTCTATGTATTTGTCTTCTAAGAGTTCCACCTGATTGATAATCTGCCTGGCATAGCCCAGGAATTCCTCGCCCTCGGCTGTGATTACCACTCCCTTGGTGGTTCTTTCAAAGATAGAGATATGCACATCATTTTCAAGCTCCCTAATAGCCATTGAGAGGCTTGGCTGGCTCACAAAGAGCTGTTTTGCAGCTACATTCATAGAGCCTGTCTTGGCTACTTCTATTACATATCTTAACTGCTGTAAAGTCATAGGTTACTCCCTCTCGTGTATATTCCATTTATTTAAGTTCATCATCTTTTATCAAGTTTATAATCATCTTGCCCGTTATATCTTTTAATTATAACATAGTTCATTAAGTTTTAAAACCATAAATCACGAGAAATATACCTAACAAAAAGGCATAGCCCTGCGCTGCTTTCCAAAACATCAGATACTAAGTCCAACTTTGGCCACGCAAAAGGCTATGCCTTATTTACATATCAATTTATTTTTCCCAAACATTTCTCACAGGTTCCTACCAGCATGGTCTTTGAGACATCAAGCTCCACCTTTAGATCTTTACGAAGCTTATCCATAAAGTCATCCACAAAGCCATGCTCAAGATGAAATATCTTCCCGCAGGAATTACACTGCAAGTGAAGATGGGCATTGCATTCCTTGTGCTCTCCCGAATACTGGTAAAATGCGGACTCACTATCCTTTCCCTTAAAAGCCAGTATATCGCCGCTTTCCACTAGCTTATCAAGGTTCCTATATATGGTAGAGCGGTTGATACTGATACCCTCTTCCTTTAGTCCATCAAGAATCTCTGCAACTGTGAGTCTATGATCATTATGAGCCTTCAGATACATTATAACTTCATTTTTACCCTTGGAATTATATTCCTTTGCCATAATCCCTCCAAAAATCTATGCCATATACAGAAGTTTACTGTCATTAATAGATTTTGTCAAGGCAGACAAGGGCTTCCTGTATCTCGTTTATACTGTATAAATCACCGGTATCCATTTTCCTGATATCAGTGATGCAGCTGCCATACGCTTCTCGCTCTGTATCTAAGCTACATTTTACGACTCATATTTCCAATCTGTAAGCACATTCTGGAGGTTTCTCACATAAGCATCGATATCAGCACCCATTACAAGTTCACCAATGATGTTTCCGTTCTTGTCTACGAAGATTGTGGATGGAACTGCGTAGAATCTCTTTGCAAAGCTGCTAAGCGAATCACTGAGTGTGAGGTTGGTATACTTTACACCGGTCTGCTTTTCGATGTAATTTGCATTGTCAACTCCGTCCTTCATTCCCTCAGGAACATCTGCTACAATACCGATTAGATTGGCATTTTTAGGAAGGCTTTCATATATCTTCTGAAGCTCTGGCATTTCGTTGATACAAGGCCCGCAGAAGGTCCCCCACACATTTACCATGGTTATGTCTTTGTCAGCAAAGATCTTCTCTGTTACCTTATTTCCCTTGGTGTCAGTTGTTTCAAATGAAGGGAATTTCTCCTTGCCAGCCTCTGTGCCTGCTGAAGCAGTGCTTCCTTCTTTTGCAGAAGCAGTAGATGATTGGTCGCTAGCTGATGATGTCTTGCTTTCAGTTGCTGATGTCTTACTTTCAGTTGCTGATGTCTTACTTTCAGCTGATGATGTCTTACTCTCAGTCACCGCAGCACTTCCTGACGTTGAAGCTGAGCCGCTCTTTGCAGTAGTAGAGCTACCGGTGTTACCCTGACAAGCTGATACTACCAAAGATGTAGCTAATATTAGTCCTAATAATTTTCTTTTCATATTTCCTCCATGATGATAGTCAGTTATATTTGTTTTGATACTTTTGACACTTGTATCATACTTATAAATGACCAAATATTTTATGAGATTATATTGTACACAATTCTACCTAGTTTGTCTATAGGTAAAATTAGCTATTTTTTTGAATCAATATGAACCACTCTTTGAGGATAACTGAACTCAATCCCATTTACATTAAATGACTCTCTTACATTCTCCATCAAATCAAAGTAAACATCCCAGTAAACCGGATTCTCGCACCAGACCTTGACTGTATATGTAATATCACTTGCATTGAATCTTAACAGTCTTATTGTAGGAGCATATACTCCATCTTTGGCTATACGCTCGTCTTTATCAACCACACTTTTTATTGCATCTATTACCTGTTTAGTTTCAGCCTTATAATCTGCGGATATCTCTATATCTACCCTTCTTTTGCTTTCACCTGAGTAGTTTGATATCCTCTGTGAAGCTACATCCGAGTTGGGTATGAGCTCTACCTTATTATCAGGAGTACATAGCTTGGTACGCATAAGAGTGATGCTTGCGACTGTCCCCATCACTCCTGACACCTCAATAAAGTCACCTATAGCGAATGGCTTTGTGATAAGGAGCATTATTCCTGAGAATACGTTGGTAAGGATATTTTGTAAGGAAAGTGAAAAAGCAAGGGAGACAACACCTAGGAGAGTTACAATGGATGATGTATTTATCCCAAGTGACTGTGCAGCCATAATAATTCCTATTACATAAATCAATACCCTGACAATCTGCCTAAAGAATCCCTTCATCCCCATGTCAAGCTTTGACTTTGCAAATATTCTATCCAGGATTCTAAGTACTATGGTTACTACTATTTTACTTAATATGAGAATGATGACAGGTTTTGATAAATATAACATTGCCTGTTCAAAGCTCATATTAAAGATTTTCTCAAACTTTTCCATTATTCACCTTTATTTTCTTTATTTACTGATACAAGTGTCAAAAGTATAAAAATTCGAGAGGTACTTGCTTGCAAGAGAATTTATTATCTTTTTGACACCCACATCAATTACTTTAATTCTCTTTGTTTATGTCATTTTCTTCGTTAACGTTGTTTTTCTTTAGCTTCTTTATCCTCTTTTATTTCTTTAGCCTCATTTCGCTTTTCCTTTAAGTTTATAAGCCTCTCAAACCATACCTTTGTCAAGGCTCCTGATGGTACCGCAACTATCATTCCTACAAGTCCGCCTATACTTGCTCCTACCGTAAGAGAAATAATCACTATCATAGGATGAATATTTACGCTTGAGCTTAGAAGCTTAGGATAGATGAGATTACCATCTATTGCCTGTATAATAAGCAGGGCAATCGCCGCTATTATCATACTTTTATAATCACCTGTGGCTATACCCACAACAGCTATCGAGGTGTAGCCAACTATCGGTCCCATATAAGGGATGAGGTTGCCAAGTCCGATAAGAAGCCCGATTACAATGGCATACTCTATTCCGACTATTGAAAACACGATACTTACAACTACTCCTACCATGAAGGCATCAAAGGCCTGACCTCTTATGTAGCCCGAAAATACTCTGTCAGCATCACTAATCATGGTGTCTAACGTAGATTTTACCCGCTTTGGCAGAATGATGGTAAGCACCCTGCCCCAGTATGTCTTAAGCTTAGGCATATCAAGCAGAAAGTAAATGCTAAATATAAGAGCGAAAAACGCTGTAGCAACCCCGTCTTTCAAGTTACTTGCTATATTTCCCACCTGACTTGACAGATTAAGCAGGTAGGTACCTATGTTGTTCATAAAGGTATCCACGCTTGATTTTATCTCAGCAGAATTAATATTTAGCTTGTCAAGCCTGTCCATAAGCTCCCAATACAGCGAATTTATAGAGTTTGCATAGGTCTTTATACCTTCAATTATATCCTCTGAATTAGCCGCCCTAGCCTGCTTGGTAATTATCGAAACAAGGAGTGAAACTAATAAAAAAATAAGCCAACCAGAATAATAACCCCCTGAAGCGCCACTGCGAGTCCTCTAACGCTCTTCTTCTTTTTAAGAGGTTTTATCTTCTTAAGCAGGCTTTCTATTTTTCTCGAGCATAGGAAATAATAGGTAAGCTATGACAAAGCCTATGATTACAGGCTTAAGTATCGCTCCCACCCAAGATACAATCTGCCTGCAGTCTTTGCTAGGGTAGGAAGCTGGTCAGTAACCCTGCTTAAAAAGAAAGATGACTATGCAGGTAAAAAAATCACATACATTGAGATTTCAAGATATTTTTTTTATTAACCTTATCCTTGTAAAAATTCATATATTAACCTTTCTCTGACAAATAATCATTTTTTTATCACTTCCAACGCTAAAGTTCAATTAGAGTTTGCTGTCCATAATACAATTCCTCTCTATTGACATTTTTTTATAAAACGGTAATTTATCAGCCCATTTACTAAATTTATGAACATTTACATCAATAACCGAAAAATACTTTGTCATATTTCAAATTCATATCAACAATAAAATCCGACAATTTGTCTTCAGTCAATGTGTCTAGTTCATTTTTTTACAATAACCATTATGTCTACATCAGAATCCTCATCGTTTGTACCTCTGGCGACTGACCCATATAGTATAACTTTCTCGATGTCATTTTTAATTATTTCAACTATCCCATTTGCCAGTTCCTGTAAAAATTTTTTTCTATCCATACCAATCACTCCACCTACTATTTCGTTGACAACCACCCTTTAGTACAGGTTTTTTTCACCTTATAATCTCTCTCTGCTTCTCTTCTCTGGTCTTTTTTCTGTATATCCTGACGCTTGTCATAGTTTTTCTTACCTCTTGCAAGGCCTATTTCAACCTTTACAAGACTGCCCTTGAGGTACACCTTAATCGGTACCAGGGTGTAGCCTGCTGTCTTTACCTTGCCCACAAGCTTATTTATCTCAGCCCTATGCATAAGGAGCTTCCTGGTTCTAAGGGGATCCTTGTTGAAAATATTCCCCTTCTCATAAGGGCTGATGTGCATACCTATGATGATAACCTCGCCGTTTTTATCTATCTGCACGTATGACTCCTTGATGCTGACCTTGCCCATTCTAACTGACTTAACTTCAGTACCTGCAAGGGTGATCCCAGTCTCATATCTCTCTTCTATGAAATAATCAAAACTCGCCTTCTTGTTCTGTGCCACTACTTTATAATTGTCCTTAGACATCCTTCTCTCCTTCTACTATCCTAAAATCTATGGTTCTCATCTGCTTACTTGCCTCTACTACTTTTACTCTAACCTGCTGTCCCAGACTAAATTTTTTCTTGGTATGTTCCCCTACTATTTCCATTCTTTCAGCATTAAATTCATAGTAATCCCCTCTTATACTGCTGATTTTAACCATGCCCTCAACTGTATTTGGAAGCTCAACATATATACCCCAGCTTGTAACCCCTGAGATTACACCCTCGAATTCTTCGCCGATTTTGTGAGACATAAACTCAGCAGCCTTCATCTTATCCGCTTCTCTTTCTGCCTCATCAGCCCTTCGCTCCATCATACTCGAGCGAAGCGCTATATCGTAAAGAACCGCCTTATAATGTGATGTCCTCTTGTCTGTAAGCCTGCCGTTTAGGTTCTCTTTTATTATCCTGTGTATCTGCAAATCAGGATATCTCCTTATAGGGGAGGTAAAATGGCAATAATACTTAGCGACAAGTCCAAAAATGACCATCACAGGAGGTCGTGTACTTAGCCCTCTTTAGACTTCTTAGCGTCATCCGATTTATAAGCATCTCTTCAGGAGTACCCTCTATCTTACTTAACAGCTTCTGAATATCCTTTGGATGAATTTCCGTCTTAGACTTTTTCTTTCCACCCTTCCCTATATTATACCCAAAAATTATTAATAAATATACTTAATTCCCTAATTTTTTCTTCATCAGGATTTTCATGAGTCCTATACACAAAAGGAAGCTCCTGCCAGAAGCTGTCTTCTGCAACAGTTTCATTGGCAATAAGCATAAAATCTTCAATCAGCCTGGTAGCCTCATTCCTATCGTATGCTTTAATATCAGTAACTCTTCCTTTATCATCAACTATAATCTTAGCCTCAGGAAAATCAAAGTCAATTGAGCCTCTCTCATGCCTGCATTTTCTAAGGATGAGTGCCAGTTCCTCTGCATTTACAAGCATTTCGTACACATCTTCATACTTTTCTTTTAACTCATTAAATCTCTCGCCATCACCAGTGATGAGTACATTTACATCAGAATAATTCATCCTATGTGCAGTCCTAATGACTGTTTCTGCTATTTCGTGGGAGATTACTTCTCCCTTCTCATTTATATCCATAAGACAGGAAAGGGTGAGTCTGTCCACATTTTCATTTAGAGAACAGATGCCGTTTGAAAGCTCCTTAGGAAGCATAGGTATAACCTTATTTACAAGGTATGCACTTGTACCACGCTTAATGGCTTCCTTATCAAGGGCTGAACCCTCCTTCACATAGTTGGTAACATCAGCAATATGCACTCCCAAATGATAGATAACCTCACCGTCCGCCTTAACTTCCTTAGTCACAGATACAGCATCATCAAGGTCTTTTGCATCCTCGCCGTCTATAGTGACTATCTTCATTTCTCTAAGGTCAAGTCTGTTCTTAATTGAAGTCTTAATGACCTTCGCAGGTACCTTTTTTACTTCTTTACACACTTCCTTCGGGAATTCATCCTCTATGCCGTAAGCCTTGGCGATAGAGAGGATGTCAACACCCTTATCATTTTCAAAGCCAAGAACCTCTATTATCTTCCCCTCAGGACTAAACTTAGCGTCGCCATAGCTTGTAAGTTCTACAACCACCTTAACACCCTTAGGCACATCTTTACAGGCATTCTTAGGTATGTAAATATCACAAGTAATCTTAGTGTTGTCAGGCACTACAAAGCCAAAGTTCCTGCTCTTTTCAAATGTGCCTACAACTGTAGTAAATGCTCTTTCTATTACCTTAACTACCTTACCTTCTCTGCTCTTTCCCCTGCTTTTGGCTAAAAGCTTAACGGTAACAGTATCCCCATCAAAGGCATTGCCAACCTCTGAGGCAGGAATGAACACATCTTCCTCATCCTCAGCAGTCCTAAGAAAGGCATAGCCCTTAGCTGTAGACATAAATGTTCCTGTGACGAGGTCGGCATCAGGCTTTGTGTAGCGTCCCTCTCCATTTTCTACAAGCTTTCCTTCTTTTATTATGTCATTTAGTATAAGCTGCAAATCCCCTCTTTCAGCCTTAGGCACCTGAAACAAGGACGCAATATCCTTAAACTTCATAGGAACATAGTCCTTTCTTTCAAAAAACTGCAGAAGAAACTCTCTTCTCTCCCTCATCTTCTTAGTATATTCTTTAGCCACCTCTATCACCCCTTGTCTATAAAAAAGAAAAACTGCTACAAAGTGTGTAGGCAGGATAAGACCTGAAACAACATACTATGCAACAGTTAAAGTTTTCTTGTTCTACTTAATTACCACTTCATATTAAGCACAAATGAAAGCACTATAAAAGCCGAGGGCAACAACTGTGGTAGCCTTGTTAAGATTACCTTCCATTGAACGGCTCTTATTTTTGCCCCAGTAGGTATCAGCCATACCGCCAATGCTTCCAAGTCCCTGCTGCTTTCCTTCCTGTAAAAGTACTATAGCCGCAAGTGCAATGCATATAATGCAATAAATAACTGTAACAACAATTCTTAATGTAGACATAACCATCTCTTCCTTTCAAAACATATCTTTCAGCATTCTACCACAATTTCGGATAGAATTCAAGACCGTGGGAAATTTAATTTTCTCCGACGAATCCTAACCGCCTAAAATTTGGAAGAACCCCCAGAGCCGCTCTGGGGGTTCGTTTGCACTAGTTGGATTTCTATCTTCAAGAATATGATAAGATATCACAACATAAAAGTCAAGTTTAAATTCCGTGAATATCTCTTTATTTCCCCATCTTGAGCAAATAACTAATCTTATGGTAAATAAGCACAGTAATTACAGATACAATACTGAATTTAATGATATTGAATGGTGCAACTATGATGAGACAAAAGACAAATACGCTGTTAACCGCCGGGTTTACAGCAGTTCCGGCTGCTATAATCTTATCTATGCCTCCAAAGGCAGCTCCATAAAAAGGAAGAAGTACAAAGGCATTTACAAGACAGCCTATTACAGTTGTGGTAATTACTCCTGCTACAAGCCCCATTATAGCCCTTTTCTTGGTTTTCTTTGCTAAGTACATAATGGACGCAGGAATAACAAAGGCTGAACCAACTACGAAATTGCCGAATTCTCCCACAAAGGCGGATGATGTACCATTTATAAATAAATTAAGTAATATCTTTACAAACTCTATAACAATGCCTGCCACATATCCCATCGCAAAGGCACCAATAATCACGGGCACCTCGCTGAGGTCAATCCTGTAAAAGCTCGGCGCAATGAAGGGAATCGGAAACTCAAATAACATAAGTATTGCTGAGATAGCAGAGAACATAGCTACTATTGCAAGATTCCTTACTTTGAACGATCCGTCATCTTTTTCTTTCTTAAGGACTCTTTCTGCGACGAACGCTAGCACAATGAGTGCCGCCACCACTGCAAGGGAGATGACTACCATACCCCAATTTTCAACTGCTGCATCTTTCAAACCACCTAATAGAACCATTTTTTTCCTCTTTTCCGCATTCTTTAAGGAAAAAAGCCCTGACCGAATGGTCAGGGCTGATTACGCTGCAAAAACATAGGATAAGTTAATATCCTATTATTTCTTCTTTCATCCAGACTTTACTGTCGGTATCGGAATCGCCGAGGCTCACCGATTCTGCAAATGCTCGCGGACTTTACCGCCGGTCGGGAATTACACCCCTGCCCTGAAGAATGCTATTTATTTTTTTATAAGCCTATGTTAGACCCATCTTACTCCATTGTCAAGAAAAATTTTTTTGAGTTTTTTAAGTTTTTCAAACTTTCTATGTTTCTTAGGCTTATTACCTCAAATTTTTTACAAAATTTTCGTTGAGCATTTTATGTATTCTCTAGTACATAAATTTGGCGTTCCTATTGACACTAAGTTCCTTTGATGTTATGATTATTCTACATAGTTGCGTGATTCATCATGCAAATATCAGACCAAATTTGTTTTTGCCTTACGGACAGGCGGTCACTTGCCGTAGTGGTTATTCCACATTATTGATAGGGTTTGAAGCCCGGATTTTATAAGTTGATTACTCTACAATCATTATCATCTTGTGAAACGTCAATAAGAGCAGCAACCTGATATTTGCTGGACTACTCTGAATGAAGTTAACGCACTTATTCTGTTCTTAGGAAAACTACGTGCAGCTCAAGATGGTTGAGCTGCTTTTTTTATTGCACAAAATTAGAAAGAGCTGCTTTATCAATCCTATATTCAGGATATATAATATAGATATGAGGAAAATAAGATGGACATTAGCAGACAGCAGAGAGCTCCTATATGTGAGGCTCTTGAAACATTTAAGAAAAAAAGAGTTGTGCCTTTTGACGTACCGGGACATAAAAGAGGACGTGGAAACCCTGAGCTTGTAAGGCTTCTTGGCGCACAATGTGTTTCCCTTGATGTAAACAGTATGAAGCCCCTTGACAACCTCTCCAACCCTGTTTCCGTCATTTCAGAGGCTGAAGACCTTATGGCAGAGGCTTTTGGTGCCGCTCATGCCTTTCTTATGGTAGGCGGAACCACTGCTTCAGTACAGGCCATGGTTCTTTCTGTCTGCAAGGCAGGCGACAAGATTATTCTGCCAAGAAATGTGCATAAGAGTGTAATCAATGCTCTCATCCTCTGCGGTGCAATTCCTGTATATGTTAAGCCTGAGATTCACCCCGTGATAGGTGTGGCTCTCGGTATGGAGATAGAGGCAGTTAAAGAAACCATAGACAATAACCCCGATGCGGTAGCTGTACTGGTTAATAATCCAACCTACTACGGTATCTGTTCAGACCTTAAGAGCATAACCGACTATGCTCATGAAAAAGGGCTAAAAGTCCTTGTAGATGAGGCTCATGGAACCCAGCTTTATTTTGGTTCTAATCTTCCTATGGCGGGAATGCGTGCAGGTGCTGACATGGCAGCTATATCTATGCACAAATCAGGTGGAAGCCTCACGCAGAGTTCCATCCTACTAACTGGCGAAAATATGAATGTAGGCCATGTGAGACAGATAATAGGACTTACCCAGACTACCTCAGCTAACTATCTTCTACTTTCAAGTCTTGACCTTTCAAGACGCAATCTTGCACTTAGAGGTATGGAGAGCTTTGCAAAGGTTATAACTATGGCGGAGTACGCCAGAAATGAGATAAACAGCATAGGCGGTTACTATGCCTACGGAAAAGAGCTCATAGACGGAAAGAATGTCTATGACTTTGATGTAACCAAGCTTTGTGTGTACACCAAAGACATTGGGCTTACAGGAATTGAGATTTACGATTTACTCCGTGACGAATATGATATACAGATAGAATTCGGCGATATTGGAAACATCATAAACTATATCTCCATCGGCGACAGGCTTCAGGATATAGAGAGGCTTGTTGGTGCCCTTGAGGATATCAAGAGGCTGTATGCTAGAGAAAAAGCGGTCTTGCCTTTGTGGATGCCGTCATTCCAAAGGTAGTTTCAAGTCCACAGTATTCGTTTTATGCCGAAAAAGAGTCTGTGCCTATAAAGGAAGCATACGGCAGGGTTGCCGGCGAGTCTGTTATGGCATATCCACCGGGTATCCCTATCCTTGCTCCTGGGGAGCTTATTACAAAGGATATAGTTGACCACATCCTGTATGCAAAAGAAAAGGGATGCAGCTTACAGGGTACGGCTGATCCTGAGGTTAAGAGTTTGGAAGTGCTGATAAAGTAGAAAAAGTAAATATTGCAATCTTAACGACAAATTCTAATTTGTCAAGTTATATAAACTAACCTAAGTGACGCTCCGAATGATAACATTTCAGACTCGCTCCGGCATCCGCTTCGCTCCGCCTAATGCGCTCGCTTAGAATTTATCATTCGTAGCTGATACCTTAAATCAATACACATAATAACTCAAATACCAAATGAAAGACAGCTACCCCTGCCTCCCACATGTGGCTGATGTGTTTGTTTTTTTGCTGACTAATCAATTAAACAGCCGGAACTAATAATGCCTAAGCGAGCGCATTAGGTTTTTCGTCAACAGAACTATTCTAAAACAGCTTCGTTCAGAAAAACCGGAGCGAGTCTGGACATTTATTAGTGGAGGCGTAACTTAGTCAACAAACAAACCCATCAGCCCCACAACTTAGAATTTGTATAGTAATTATTCGCATAACCAGAAAAGATAATTTATCATAGACAATAGCCACTCAGGGAAAGGAGGAAAGATGTCCGATTATACAAACATACACGTTTTTGAAGAATTTACCGAAAATGTGAGTATGGATATAGGCGTGGAAAAGCAGTTATATAGCGCCGAAAGTGAATTCCAGAAAATAGAGGTATTTCAGTCACACGAATTCGGCAGGTTCCTGATGCTTGACGGAGATATAATCTTCTCAGAAGCAGACGAATTTGTATACAACGAAATGGTTGCCCACGTACCTATGTCAGTACACCCAAATGTAAAGAGGGTGCTTATAATAGGCGGAGGTGACGGAGGTGTAGCCAGAGAGCTGACTGCATATCCCGAAATCGAGCGGATAGAGGTTGTAGAGCCTGACGAGCAAATGGTTGAGGTTTGTAGGGAGTTTTTCCCCGATGCAGTAAAGGGGTTTGATGATGAGAGGGTTCATATAACCCATCAGGACGGACTTCGCTTCCTTAGAGGCAGAAGAGCTGAATACGACCTCATTATAAATGACTCTACAGATCCTTTCGGTCATACAGAGGGACTGTTTACCAAGGAGTTTTACGGTAGCTGTTACAAGGCCCTTAAAGACGATGGAATTATGGTTTACCAGCATGGAAGCCCCTTCTTTGATGAAGATGAAGAAGCCTTCAGGGCAATGCATAGAAAGGTGTATACCAGCTTTCCTATAAGCCGTGTATATCAGGCGCATATCCCTACCTGTCCTTCGGGCTACTGGATGTTTGGCTTTGCCAGCAAAAAGTACCACCCTATCACAGACTTCAAGCCTGACGAATGGAAAAAGAGAAATATCAAAACCTGGTATTATACAAGCAACCTCCATGTAGGCGCATTTATGTTACCTAAATATGTTGAAGATATATTGGAAGAAGAAGAAAATAAAGGAGAAAAATAATGTCAAGATTACTTATTATTGGTTGCGGCGGAGTTGCACAGGTTGCAATCCACAAATGCTGTCAGAACAGCGAAGTTTTTACAGAGATTTGTATAGCAAGTAAAACAAAGTCCAAATGCGACGCTATTAAGGCTGAGCTTGAGAGTAAGACAAAGACTGTTATTACTACTGCTGAGATAGATGCTATGGATGTAACTAAGACAGTAGAGCTTATAAAGAGCTACAAGCCTGATGCAGTGCTTAATGTTGCACTTCCTTATCAGGATCTCGCTATTATGGATGCCTGCCTTCTTGCAAATGTACATTACATCGATACAGCTAACTATGAGCCTGAGGATACAGAAGAGCCTGAGTGGAAGGCGACTTATGAGAAACTGTTGCAAAGAGAAAGGCTTTTCAGCACTTTTTGATTACTCTTATCAGTGGGCTTATGCTGAGAAATACGAAAAAGCAGGACTTACAGCACTTCTTGGAACAGGTTTTGATCCGGGTGTAACCAGCGTATTTGCTGCTTACGCAAAGAAGCATTATTTTGACAGGATAGATACAATTGATATCCTTGACTGCAACGGTGGAGACCATGGCTATCCATTTGCTACCAACTTCAACCCTGAGATTAACCTTCGTGAAGTATCTGCACCTGGCGACTACCTTGAAAATGGTAAGTGGGTTGAAATCCCTGCAATGAGCATAAAGCGTGAGTATAACTTTAAAGAAGTTGGACAGAAAGATATGTACCTTCTTCACCACGAGGAGCTTGAGGCTCTTGGCAGAAATATGCCTGAGGTTAAGCGCATCCGCTTCTTTATGACATTTGGGCAGAGCTATCTCACACATATGAACTGCCTTGAGAATGTAGGTATGCTCTCTACAACCCCTATCAACTATGAAGGAAAAGAGATAGTACCTATTCAGTTCCTTAAGGCTCTCCTTCCTGATCCAGCTTCCCTTGATTCATCGTACAAAAGGAAAGACCAACATCGGCTGTATCTTCACAGGAGTTAAGGATGGCAAGGAAAAGAGCATCTACATCTACAACATCTGTGACCACGAAGCCTGCTACAAAGAAGTAGGAAGTCAGGCTGTAAGCTATACTACAGGTGTTCCTGCTATGATAGGCTCCATGCTTGTATTAAACGGACTTTGGAGAAAACCTGGTGTATATACCACAGATGAATTTGATCCTGATCCATTTATGGAGGCTCTTAACAAATGGGGACTTCCTTGGCAGGTTGAAGAAAATCCTGTACTCGTACCATAAGAGGGTTACATCAGACACAGAGAATCAAACCTCTCTGTGTCTTTGAATATAAAGGAGTTTAACTTGATTTCAAATAATTATCCCGAGTTAAAAAAGGCATTTGAGGGACTTAAAACTCCCTGCTACGTCATAGATGAAGCCAAGATAGAGGAAAACTGTAAGATTCTTAAGTCTGTAATGGATGAGACGAAAGCAAAGATTTTGCTTGCGCAGAAAGCATTTTCTGGCTTTTATTTCTATCCCCTCATAGGAGAATATCTTGCGGGCGCTACAGCCAGCGGACTTTTTGAGGCAAGGCTTGGTGCTGAAGAAATGAAAAAGGAGAACCATGTCTTCTCTCCTGCTTATAAGGAGGAGGACATGGAGGAAATAACAAGAATCTGCGACCATATCATATTTAACTCTGTAAATCAGCTAAAGAAGTATAAAAAGTACTGCCTAGATAAAGGGGTTAGTATAGGAATTAGAATAAATCCTGAGTTTTTCCACGCAAGAAGGCCATGAAAATCTACGATCCCTGTGCCAGTGGAAGCAGGCTTGGCATCACTCTAAGTACCCTTGAAAATGCTCTTAAGGAAGATGCTTCACTACTAGAGAGTGTTGACGGACTTCATTTTCACACCCTTTGTGAACAGGGAGCAGAGCCTTTAAGGAATACTTTGGAGGTTGTGTATAAGAATTTTGGAAAATATCTAAAAAATATGAAATGGCTAAACTTTGGAGGAGGCCATCATATAACAAGGGATGACTACAACAGAGAACTCCTTATTAAGTGTATAACTGAGGCTAAGTCCCTGTTTGATGTTGAGGTCTATCTTGAGCCGGGTGAGGCAGTCGCTCTAAATGCAGGCTATTCTGTAACCACTATCCTTGATAAAACCACTTCAGGCGACACCACCAATCTGATTCTTGATATAAGTGCTGCCTGCCATATGCCTGATGTGATTGAGATGCCTTACAGACCACCTCTTTTTGCCTCAGGAGAAGCAGGCGAAAAGAAATATACCTACAGACTTGGAAGCTGTACCTGCCTTGCAGGAGATATAATAGGTGACTTCTCCTTTGATGAAGAAAAGAACATCGGAGATATGCTCATATTTGGAGATATGGCTATTTATTCTTTTGTTAAAAAAACAACACATTCAACAGCATGCCTCTTCCAGACCTTGCCGTACTTAAAAAAAGGACGGTAGTGTGGAGAATATCAAAAAGCTTCGGATACGAGGACTTTAAGGAAAGACTATCATAAATCAGTCAGACATATTCTCTAAAAGAAACTTACCTGAGAATGGCAAATAATCTTAAACCGGTGACAGGACTTTTAACGAGCCGATTTTTAAAAAGGAGTTTAGCACCATTTTTTTAGTGCTAAACTCCCTTTAATAATATAAAGATACAAGTGTCAAAAAGTATAAAAAAATTCGAGAGGGACTTGCATACAAGAGAAATTATTATCTTTTGACACGCAAAAAAATATGAGTAGCGACCATTTTTTTGCAAAAAAATGAGCGGATTACGAATATTTTTGCAAGGCTTTGCTAAAGCTACGCTGTAGCAAGCCTGTATCGATTGGGTGCCAAATACTTTTGACACCCACATCATATAATAAGTATCTATCTGAAGTACTCTACTCCGCTTTCAAATATGCCCTGATCTTTTTCTCCGACTATGTTGATAGCAACATTTTTGCCAATTCTCTCAGAGTGGCACATCTTGCCAAGTACCCTGCCGTCAGGGCTTATTATACCCTCGATGGCGTTATATGAGCCATTTGGATTGAAAGCACAATCCATGGTCACATTGCCGTTTACATCCGCATACTGGAAGGCAATCTGTCCATTTGCAGACAGCTTCTTAAGCCACTCCTCATTCGCCACAAATCTTCCCTCCCCATGTGATGCAGGTATGGAGTAGACCTCGCCAAGTCTTACATTCATAAGCCAAGGAGACTTGTTGGTAACTGCTTTAGTGTATACAGACTGAGATATATGTCTGCCTATCTTGTTGGTTGTAAGAGTTGGAGAATCCTCCTTTATCTCGGTGATTTCTCCGTATGGCACAAGTCCAAGTTTGATAAGAGCCTGAAAAACCGTTACATATACCGAGGATGAGTCCGTCTCTCTCTTTAAGGAGTCTATTGGTCTCCTCTGCTATCTGAGGATTTCTAAATACTGAAGCTATGAACTTAGCAGAACCGTCAGGCTCATCTCCGGCTGAGAAACCGCCAGGGAACATTATTATCTGAGAGTTCTTTATAGCTCTTACATATTCTTCCACAGAGTCCTTGATATTTTCTGCATTAAGGTTCTTAAATACTACTGTCTCGACCTGTGCACCTGCCTTTGTGAATGCCTTAGTAAGGTCATACTCACAGTTTGTACCAGGGAATACAGGGATGAATACCTTAGGCCTTGCCACCTTATTCTTTGCTACATAAAGCTTATTCTCAGATGCAGGAGCAAAACCAGCCTCTTTTCTTACATCATAGATATTCTCCTCAGGCTTTGCAGCCTTTTCTTCTGTCTTTGTAGGATATACCTTTTCCAGTCTTTCCTGCCAGCTATTAAGCATTTCCTCTATGTCTATACTTGTATTTGCAAACTGGAATTTGCCACTGTCAGTAACTTCACCAAGAAGTGTTACATTAAGTCCTGACTTCATTACCTCATCAAGGCTTCCTGCACTTACTTCAGCTAATATACCGCTAAAGTCAGGCTTAAAGTAGTCCCTCTCGGTAATACTTTCATCAAACTTTACTCCGAGCTTGTTACCAAAAGCCATCTTACTTACAGCCTCAGAGACTCCGTATCTGCCAAGGGCATAGGCTGAAACTATGCACTTTTTATGTATGAGGTTTGTTATCTTGTTATAGTCCTCAATCAGCTTTTCAAATACAGGAAGTCTATACTCATTTTCTTCTATGTTAAATTTAACAAGGACATTGCCTGCTTTCTTTAGTTCCGGACTGATAATGTCGTTAGCATTTCCAGTATCTACAGCAAAGCTTACAAGAGTTGGTGGTACATCTATGTCATTGAAGCTTCCTGACATACTATCCTTGCCGCCTATTGAAGCAAGTCCAAGCTTCATCTGTGCCTCGTACGCACCAAGCAGGGTGCAAGCTACTCTCCCCAGCGTTCTGCCTTATCACCAAGTCGTTTGAAATACTCCTGGAAGGTGAAGTGAATCTTGTTCATATCTCCACCTGCCGCAACTATCTTTGCCACAGAGTTGATAACAGCATAGACAGCTCCGTGGTAAGGGCTCTCCTTTGATATATAAGGATCAAAGCCATAGCTCATAAGAGTTACCACATCGCTTTCTCCCAAATCATTTGGAAGCTTGGCTGTCATAGTCTGAATAGGGCTTAACTGGTACTTTCCGCCAAACGGCATGGTAACTGTGGTTTGCACCGATAGAGCTGTCAAATCTCTCAACAAGTCCCTTCTTACCGCAGGCATTTAAGTCACTAAGTACTGAAAGCCAAGCCTCTTTAAGGCTCTTTCCTTCAAATTTCCTATCGTGGTTTTCATAGAATCTATCCGGAGCAGGTGCCTTAACCCTAGCCTTAGCCTCGCTTCTTGCACCATTTGTATCTATGAAGGCTCTGCTGATATTCACTATTTCCTTGCCACGCCACTCCATAACAAGACGAGGCTCCTTGGTTACTTCAGCCACAACTACAGCCTCTAGGTTCTCTTCGTCTGCAAACTTAAGCATGGCAGCCACGTCTTTGCTGTCAACAACTATTGCCATTCTCTCCTGTGACTCTGATATGGCTATCTCAGTACCGTCAAGTCCTGCATATTTCTTAGGTACCTTATCAAGGTTGATATGAAGTCCTGCCTCAAGCTCTCCTATGGCTACAGATACGCCGCCTGCTCCAAAGTCATTACACTTCTTTATGAGCCTTGTTATCTCAGGTCTTCTGAAAAATCTCTGAATCTTACGTTCTGTAGGCGCATTCCCCTTCTGAACTTCTGCACCACAGGTATCTATGGACTGGGTTGTATGCGACTTTGAGGAGCCTGTTGCTCCACCTATACCATCTCGCCCTGTGCGCCCGCCAAGTAAGATAATCTGGTCTCCCGGATCTGAATTCTCTCTTATTACATTTTTCCTTCTTGCAGCTCCCATAACTGCGCCAATCTCAAGACGCTTTGCCACATAGTCAGGATGATATATCTCATCTACAAGACCAGTAGCAAGTCCTATCTGATTGCCATAAGAACTATAGCCTGCCGCCGCTCCTGTCACTATCTTTCTCTGTGGGAGCTTACCACTAAGTGTCTCAGATAAAGGAAGAGTAGGATCTGCTGCTCCTGTCACACGCATGGCCTGATATACGTAGCCTCTACCTGAAAGCGGATCTCTTATAGCCCCTCCAAGGCAGGTAGCAGCGCCGCCAAAAGGCTCTATTTCCGTAGGATGGTTATGTGTTTCATTCTTAAAGAAAATGAGCCATTCTTCTGTATGTTTACTTCCATCTGCAAGAGTTTCTTCTACAGGTACTACGATTGAGCAGGCATTTATCTCATCAGATACTTCCATATCTGTAAGCTTGCCCATTTCCCTTAGCTTCTTCATTCCCATGAGGGCAATATCCATAAGGCAGATGTATTTGTCATCTCTATCCTTATAAAGCGTGGCAAAATTCTCTTTATAGTCATTGAAGCTGTTAACCAAAGGTGTGGTATACTTACCCTCTTCAAAGCTCACCTCTGTGAGCTCTGTAAGGAAGGTAGTGTGGCGGCAATGGTCTGACCAGTAGGTATCAAGCATCCTTATTTCTGTCACGCTTGGATTACGTTTTTCTTCTTCTGAAAAATACTTTCTTATGAACAGGAAGTCCTTAAATGTCATTGCAAGATTAAGTGATGAATAAGCCCCTTAAGGTCATCTTCAGGCATGGTTATAAAACCCTCAAAGATTTTTACATCGCTTGGCTCAGGGAAGGTCTGAACTATGGTATCAGGCTTATCCTTTAAGGCTTCCTTTGAATCAACTGGGTTTATGAGATAAGCTTTTATCTCTTCAAACTCTTTGTCTGTGAGCTGACCTTTTACTACATATGTAGTAGCAGACTGAATCACAGGCTCTGCCTCTTTATTTAAGAGCTTAACGCACTGAACGGCACTATCAGCCCTCTGGTCAAACTGACCGGGAAGATATTCTACAGAAAATTCCCTTTCATCAGAAAGAAGAGGGAAGTTCTCCTCATAAAGCAAGTCTACAGGTGGCTCGGAAAATACTATGCCAAGTGACTTCTTGTAGGTAGCCTCATCCAGGTTCTCTATATCATATCTGATGAGTACCCTTACATTTTCAATTGTTTTAAGTGAAAGATAGTCGGCAAATTCTTCTTTTAGCTCCTTTGCCCTAACAGCATAGTCTTTCTTTTTTTCAACATATACTCTTCTAATATTTCCCATAATCCCACTCCTTGCTTATAAGTTTAGGTTTAGTTTCCTTCATTATAAGATCGTGGGTATTTATTAGTAAAAATGAATATATATGATTTTATTTATACTTTATTCTAATAATATAGCGGTATTTTTATGCAAAAAAATTGGCGTAAGCCCCTCAAATTGAAGGGGCTTACGCCGTAACTGTCAAAGACAGACTTATTTAGTAATCCTTAGAGATTATTCCTCTACATTCCAGGTAGTTCTTCTCTTGAATGTCTCAAGTCTGAACTTAGCTTCTTTCTCAGAACGCTTGAATAACTCTTCTGCCTTCTCAGGATTGCTTCTAAGAAGTCTGTTGTAACGAACCTCTGTCTCAATGAACTCTCTATAGCTTAATGTAGGCTCTTTTGAATCCATTGTGAATGGGTTCTTTCCTTCTTCTGCAAGAAGTGGGTTGTAACGGAAGAGACTCCAGTAACCTGACTGAACAGCTCTCTTCTCCTGAGTCATAGAAACTCTCATACCGCCCTTGATACCGTGGCTGATACAAGGAGCATAACCAATGATGAGTGATGGACCAGGATATGCCTCAGCCTCTGCAATAGCCTTTACACACTGGTTGTAATCAGCACCCATGGCTACCATGGCTACATAGATGTAACCATAACCCATAGCTATCTCAGCAAGGTTCTTCTTTCTTACTTCCTTACCGCCTGCTGCAAACTGCGCAACAGCACCTGTAGGAGTAGCCTTAGAAGCCTGTCCACCTGTATTTGAGTAAACCTCAGTATCGAATACGAATACATTTACATCTCTGTTTGATGCGAGTACGTGGTCAAGACCGCCGTAACCGATATCGTAAGCCCAGCCGTCTCCACCGAAGATCCACTGGCTCTTCTTGCCTGCATAATCAGCATTGTCTAAGATATAATCCTTCTCTTCTGCTTCTACGTTACAAGCTGTAAGAGCCTGAATCATTCTTCTTGCTGCAACACTGTTCTCGCCTGAGTTATGCTGTGTATCAAGGTATTTCTGGATTAATTCCTTTGTATCTCCATCTACCTTGTCCATGAGTCTCTCAGCATTTTCGATAACTCTCATTCTAAGAGCTTCTGAGCCAAGTGCCATACCATAGCCATACTCAGCATTGTCCTCAAATAGTGAGTTAGCCCAAGCAGGACCTCTGCCTCTCTTGTCAACTGTATATGGGTTAGCTGGTGAAGAACCACCCCAGATTGAAGAACAACCTGTTGCATTGGCAATTAACATTCTGTCACCGAACATCTGTGTAACGAGTTTAGCGTATGGAGTCTCACCACAACCTGCACAAGCTCCTGAGAACTCAAGGTAAGGCTGTCTGAACTGACTTCCCTTTGGTGTAACTGCATTGAACTTCTCAAGTACATCGTCATGGAGCTCAAGAGTCCTGCCATAGTCAAAGCTCTTCTGCTCTACAAGCTGTGTATCAAGAGCTGAAAGTGAAAGTGTCTTATGTCCCTTAACCTCTGGGCAGACATTTACACAAGAACCGCAGCCTGTACAGTCAAGTACAGAAACTGTAACTGCAAACTTCTTGCCAGGCATACCCTTCATGTCTACCATCTTCATAGATTCAGGGGCCTTTGCTGCTTCTTCCTCGTCCATTACTGCAGGACGGATTGCTGCGTGAGGACATACATAAGAACAGAGGTTACACTGTAAACAGGTATCCTTATTCCATACAGGAACTTCTACTGCTATACCTCTCTTTTCGTAAGCAGCTGAGCCTAAAGGTGTAGTACCATCAGCATACTCTGCAAAAGCAGATACAGGAAGTGTGTTACCTGCCTGTGCATTTACCTTATTCTGAATTGTATTTACATAGTGAACAACGTTCTCAAGACCTGCATCAGCCTTCTCTGAGATATCCTCGGCTACCGCATTCTTCCAGTCGTCAGGAACCTTAACCTCAACTACGCCTGCAACACCGGCATCAATAGCATTGTAGTTCATCTGTACTACATCGTCACCCTTCTTCTGGTAAGAAGCCTTTGCTGCTGCCTTCATATACTCAACAGCATCCTCGATAGGAATGATGTTAGCAAGCTTGAAGAAAGTCGCCTGAAGTACTGTATTGATACGTCCACCAAGACCGATTTCCTTACCAATCTTGATACCGTCAATTGTATAAAGCTTAATATTGTGATCAGCGATGTATTTCTTAGCCTGTCCCGGAAGACGCTCTGAAAGCTCATTTACATCCCATGGGCAGTTAAGAAGGAAGGTTCCGCCATCCTTAATATCCTGAACCATATCGTACTTACGCACGTATGAAGGGTTATGACAGGCAACGAAGTCTGCCTTGTTGATAAGGTAGGTAGAGTTAATCTTCTTATCACCGAAACGAAGGTGAGAAATGGTTACACCACCTGACTTCTTTGAATCATAATCAAAGTAAGCCTGAGCATATTTATCCGTGTGGTCACCGATAATCTTAACTGAGTTCTTATTGGCACCAACAGTACCGTCTGCACCAAGTCCCCAGAACTTACAAGAGGTTGTTCCCTCTGGAGCTGTAGATGGATTCTCGATAATCTCAAGTGAGAGATTGGTTACATCATCCTTGATACCTATGGTAAATCTTGGCTTTTCAGTATTCTTGTAAGCTGCAATAATCTGAGCAGGAGTAGTATCCTTTGAACCAAGACCGTAACGGCCTGTGGTAACAAGACAAGACTCAAATTTAGTTCCACGAAGAGATGCCACAACATCAAGGTAAAGTGGCTCACCAAGAGAACCAGGCTCCTTTGTACGGTCAAGAACGATGATGTGCTTAACTGTCTCAGGGATAGCAGCGATAAGGTGCTTAGCTGAGAAAGGTCTGTAAAGGCGTACCTTAACAACACCAACCTTATGTCCGTTAGCGTTCATATAATCGATAGTCTCGTCTATAGTCTCACAAACAGAACCCATAGCGATGATTACTCTGTCTGCATCTTCTGCACCATAGTAGTTGAAAAGCTTGTAGTTAGTACCAATCTTAGCGTTAACCTTGTCCATGTAGTTCTGAACAACTTCAGGTACTACATCATAGAAACGGTTAGAAGCCTCTCTTGCCTGGAAGAAGATGTCAGGGTTCTGAGCTGTACCTCTCTGCTGAGGACGGTTAGGATTGAGTGACTTATTTCTAAATGCAGCAACTGCATCCATATTGCACATATCCTTAAGGTCATCATAATCCCAGGTTTCAATCTTTTGAATCTCGTGTGATGTTCTAAAGCCATCGAAGAAGTGAAGGAATGGAACACGGCTCTCGATAGTACTAAGATGTGCTACCGCACCAAGGTCCATAACTTCCTGTACACTGTTTGAGCAAAGCATTGCAAAGCCTGACTGACGACAGGCGTAAACATCTGAATGATCTCCAAATATAGAAAGTGCGTGGCTTGCAAGCGCACGGGCTGATACGTGGAATACTGCAGGAAGTAACTCACCTGCAATCTTGTACATATTAGGGAGCATAAGTAAAAGTCCCTGAGAAGCTGTATAGGTTGTGGTTAACGCACCTGCCTGCAAAGAACCATGCACAGCACCGGCAGCACCACCTTCAGACTGCATCTCAGACATGATTACTTCGTGTCCGAAGATATTCTTTCTTCCCTGGGTAGCCCACTGGTCTGTGTAGTCTGCCATAGGTGAAGAAGGGGTGATAGGATAGATAGCTGCCACATCGGTAAACGCATAGGATACGTGAGCGGCTGCGGTATTTCCATCCATAGTTTTCATTGATCTAGCCATAGTAGCCTCCTTAAATAATAAATATTATTGATGACAACAAAGACAATCCGTAATAACGAAGTATTTGTTTCAAGCTTTATTACATATCTTTAATTCTACTATTTAAGTTTAATTATGTAAAAGCCAAATCATGTATTTTTTTATTGTGCAATTTGTGTTAATTGATGTAATTTCTCAATAATTATTGGATAATTTTGATAATAGCTATCATTATCGACATCTTCTATCTTATTTTCCCTTTTTAAAGAGGGGGTTTTTATAAAGATAATAACTTCTCCGGTAGGCAAACCTTACTTATTATTCTTTTGACACTAATATCATTAGATGTTATAATCAAAAAAACATTATAAAAAAAGAAAGTGAGCTACCATGCTTTATTAAATATTTACAGGTATTTTTTTATATCAATGCTTCCTATAATCGAGCTAAGAGGCGCGATTCCCTTTGCAACTGCAATCGGAGTCCCGCCCTTAACTGCCTACATCATTTCCATACTTGGAAATATGGTTCCTATTCCTTTCATCTTCCTCTTTGCAAGCAAGTTCTTGCATTGGGGAAAGGATATGGCATACATAGGGAAAATGTGTCATTTCTTCCTTGAAAAAGGCTATAGAGCAGGGGAGAAGCTTGAAAAATAAAGCAGGCTTTGGACTTTTTATAGCCCTCACGCTCTTTGTGGGCATCCCGATACCGGGCACAGGCGCGTGGACAGGCAGTCTTGCAGCAAGCCTCTTAGGTATAAACATTAAAAAGGGGACTGTAGCCGTACTTGCAGGAGTACTTCTTGCAGGCATAATCATGATGGCTGTAAGCCTTGGTGCACTGTCTTTCCTCAAGCGATAATTAAGCCTTAAATCTATGTAAAGACAGCAATAATTGTGTTAGATTTCCAGAAGGTGTTTTCTTGTAAAACTGCCCCTAGAATACCAAAAAGGTCTTCTAAGGGCAGTTTTTGAATTTGTTTGCTGTTTTATTTTTTATTTGCTTCATTTCTAAACTGGGCAGGCGTCTTTCCATACTCCCTCTTAAACAGCCTTATAAAATGCTCCACATTAGGGTATCCGATTGCCTCTGAGATTGTTTCAATCTTCATATTGCCTCCCAGTAAGAATGCCTTTGCTTTCTTAAGCCTGGTAATGCGTACAATATCTCCAAAAGGTATACCCGCCTTTGTCCTTATGTATTTTGAGAGATAAGGTTTTGAAAGGAAGGTCTTCTTTGCTATATAGTCAAGTGTAACCTCCTTATAATTTTCTTGAATAATGTTGAGGATATCCGTTAATCTCTCTTCCCTCTCCTCCACGTACCTAAGACGCTCAGACTGGTTAAGCGCAGATACAAGTGCGTCTATTGAAGCCTTAATAATATCTTCGTCTATACCGACTCCCCAATACTTTTTATCACCACAGACTATTCCCACAAAGGTCACCGCCTTAGATGCGGAACTACCTGTAAGTGCGTGTTCTTCATAATCTGTAAGCTCATACTCTATTCCAAAATACTGCCTTAAGGCATTGGCTACTGCATCGAGTCGTCCATTACCGTTTGCCTTTACCACGTGTTCCTTTCCTCCATGGCTTATGTTAATGGTTGCAAGGAATCCGCCACCCTGGACAAACTCAGCATCAGTTATACTAAATACTTCGTGGTTATTCACATATTTGTTATAGAATATGCTATAAATTCTATCAGCAGAAAGCTCGGCATGTTCGTGGTCAGATACCGACTTAACTGTATAACCAAGCTCCTCCTGCATATTCTTAGGCACTTCTATTCCGTAATTCGTCTTTAATATATAGCTGACCCCGCCCTTACCTGACTGGCTGTTGATGCGGATAACATCTGCATCATAGCTCCTGCTAATGTCCTTAGGGTCAATAGGCAGATAAGGCACTGTCCACTTACCTTTTTTGTGTTTTTCTCTATAGGTGAAGCCCTTAGATATAGCATCCTGATGTGAGCCTGAAAATGCAGTAAATACAAGCTCTCCCGCATAAGGGTGCCTTGGAGAAACTTGCATTCTTGTAAGTTTCTCATATTCCTCCTTAATAAAGTTTAACTTTGAAAAATCAAGACCCGGATCTACTCCATGTGAATACATATTCATTGCAAGAGTAATGATATCCACATTGCCGGTACGTTCACCATTGCCAAACAGTGTACCTTCTATTCTGTCCGCACCGGCGAGAATGCCAAGCTCTGCTATGGCAACTCCCGTCCCTCTGTCGTTGTGTGGATGAAGGCTCAAAAATAACCCCTTCTCTGCGGTTTAGGTGCTTGTGAATATATTCTACCTGTGTTGCAAACACGTGAGGGAGAGAGAGTTCAACCGTGGCAGGAATATTGATAATAACCTTGTTATTTACATCAGGCTCCCATACATCTATAACTGCGTTTACCACCTCGAGGGCATATTCTACCTCAGTACCTGTAAAGCTTTCAGGGGAGTATTCAAATGAAAAATTCCCCTCTGTTTCTGCTGCAAGCTTTTTGAGAAGCTTAGCCCCCTTTATTGCTATCTGCTTAACCTCTTCTTTATCCTTGGCAAATACCTGCTCTCTTTGCGCTACAGATGTAGAATTGTATACATGGATGACTGCATGTGGCGCACCCTTTACTGCTTCAAAGGTTTTTTTGATAATATGCTCTCTTGCCTGTGTAAGCACCTGAACCGTAACATCCTTAGGAATAAGATTCCTCTCTATAAGTGCACGCATAAAATTATACTCAGTCTCAGAAGCCGCAGGAAAACCAACCTCTATCTCCTTAAAGCCAATATCTACCAAAAGCTTGAAAAACTCCAGTTTTTCTTCCAGGTCCATAGGCTCAATAAGCGCCTGGTTGCCATCTCTTAGGTCAACCGAGCACCAGATTGGCGGCTTTTCTATATACTCTTTCTTCACCCAGTCATAGGTAGGATGTTTAGGCATAAAATAGTTTCTCTGATACTTATTGTAGTTTTTCATATTCTCTCCATGTATGTAATTTATTTATTAGATAGTCTGTAACTTCACTTATACTCATAAAAAAGGCGACTTCAATCACAAACTATTCAGCTCAATCTTATTGATATATTTTTAATATAACATATTTTCGCCTTAATCGGCAAGGTAATATTTTTAACTATTTTATTGATATATTTTTAACTTGATTAAGGCTTATCGCTTCAAGTATGTATGTAGAAAATTTAAATACTTATAGCACTTGTATCTATTTGTTTTAGTGCTACAATTATATGATGTGGGTATCAAAAGTATTTGAGACTGGTATCAATATATAAAAGTCTACCGAAAGAGGATGATTATGATTCAGGATAACTTAAACAACAGCTATGACAATAATTATAATGCAGAGGCTAAACCTTCTGACAATAGTATTATACTGCATTTTTCATAATAATGAACTTCTTTGCCACGTCGAAGGAAACGTTGCAAGCCTTGAAAGTGCTATCCCCGGCAAGGCAGGAAGTGAAGAGGTAGTTTGGAAGCTTCTTACCTTTAAGGAAATCAGAGAGACTCTTAGCGTCGCAGAGAATAAGCTAATATATCTTTTTAAGATGGATATTGATGGAGAAAACCGTGAATTTTTCCTTCTTGCAGATGATTCATTACTTAAAGGAACAGGTCTGGCTTATTCAAGCATTAAAGATAGGGAGAATTCCGGTAATAGTGAGTCAGGTGATTATAGTACAGATGGACTATACTATATACCTGCCTCTAAGTTTCGCTCTCTTATGCCCCTTTCTACCTCCTTTGCTGTGATAACAGCGTGGCAGCTTTACTCTTGGTATAGAGATAACAGGTATTGTGGCAGGTGTGGCGCACTTACTATACACGATAACAAGGAGAGAATGCTTAAGTGCCCCGATTGTGGCAATATGATATATCCTAAAATCTGCCCGGGAGTAATAGTAGGCATTATTCATAAGGGCAGGATTTTACTTACAAAGTATGCTAACAAGGGATATGACCGTTACGCCCTTGTAGCAGGCTTTACGGAAATAGGGGAAACCTTTGAAGAAAGTGCTGTAAGGGAAGCCTACGAAGAGGTTGGTCTTAGACTTAAGAATATAACCTTTTACAAAAGCCAGCCCTGGTCGGCCTCTTCTTCACTACTTGCAGGATTTTTCGCAGAGGTTGATGGAAGTGACGAGGTTGTACTTGAGACTGAAGAGCTTAAAGAAGGCACCTGGTTCTATCCTGAGGATATAGTGCAGATGCACGAAGGCGTGAGTCTTACAGAAGAAATGATAAATCATTTTGCAGATAGGAAGCTGGATGAAAGATGGTATAAAAATTAACATAAAGGGGCTGCTACAAAGGATTGAACCGATTACAAACATAATTTGCAGTATGGTTTCATCCCTATTGTGACAGCCCCTTCTAAATTCCTCTTTACTTATTTAATTTTCAGAATTCATCCTCTGAAATTCCTCTTCTGCCTTGTCAAGGCTTTCTCTGTCTGCAAAGTGAACTATGTCTTCGCTCTCTTCAATAGACATACCTTTTTTACGGCAGTTAATGTAGACCTTTAGCAGAGTCTCGTTGACACCTTGTTCCATACCTTCTTCTCTGCCTTCTTCTCTGCCTTCTCTTACACCCTTATAGTACAACTGGCTAAGTGGTCCTCCAGTCATAGTTTTCACCTCACTTCCATTTTTTGTTGTAATTTTTTCTATAATATCCTCACTTCCAGACATTATGGAAAGAAACTTCAGCACAGCATCTACGATGCTTTATCTCATTTTCATTCTCCGGCAAATAGTATGGATCTTTTCTAATGTTGGTAAAATACTTAGCAACCAGTCCGAAATCACTCTTAAACTGTCTTACCTTTTCTTCTGATAAAAAAGCAATTTCAAAAACATTGATTTTATAGTCATTTACATAGTCTTCAAGTCCTTTAGGAATGTCCACTATACCCTTTAGAGACTTAGGTTGATTCCACCTTGTTGTGCCAAAGTAAAGAACTATTGTGATTACCGGTGTAATCCTTGCCTTTATACCCCTATCATCAGTTTTAAGCAGCTGGCTTCTGTAGGACGCCCCGTCATAGCCAATTATCCTAGCAGGCATAAGTCTGTCTACTCTGGTCTGATTTTCAATTCCGATTATTAGGAGATTTAAGCCACCGTCCTTCCAGTATTTACTGATATCCCTCTCTTGCTCGTGCAGACTTTTAGAGTCCTCTGCTTTGTAAATAGAATTAACCTTACTCTCTTCAAGCGAGTCCTCTTTAATCACATTTACTCCATCAAAAAGCAGGGTATTTACAATATCTGCAAACACATCGTTGTAGTCTTCAAGCAGTTTTTCTGCTTTATCTTTATTTTTCATAATTCATTATTAGTGAATCCTAGAATAGTCAATAATAGTATACCATGCTGGGAGAATTTAATAAAGGGTTAAAATTATACTTCTACCTCCAGTCCATTTTTGTAAATGCGCCTAAATAATAATTTTATTTCATTGTATTTAAACTATGAAAAAACCCCAACCGTAAACTCCGGTTGGGGCAAATTATTATAATTTAGTTTTTTTGATTGGGAATCAAATTAGTTCTTCTTAGCGAAGGTAACCTTGAATCCGCTGTTAACGCCTTCGTATGTAAGACCAAACTCAGCCTCACCACTTGGATCAGCAGTTACGAATGCCTTATTAGATACGTTCACAGTAATTGTGAATAAACCTGTAGCTCCGTCAACCTTACCAACTTTGTAAGTAACGCCCTTTGGTAAAGCCTTAACAACTTTAACCTTAGGTGAACCACCCTTAGGATTTACAACCTTATCAACCTTAGCGTTGATAGTGAAGGTTGCAGCTGTTCCTGTAGCTACCTGAATAGCTGCTGTTGTAGTTCCATCAGTTGCAGTAACTGCTGCCTTTGCAGCATCACCAGCTACTGTTGCGCCAGTGAAAGTAAGTTTCTGTGAAATGTTAGCAATCTTTAAGATAGCTCCGGCAGAAAACACCAGATCTGGTTGCAATACCATTCTTATCCTGCTTTGTACCTGAAAGTCTTAAGAAGAGCTTAGTCTTTCCTTCTGTCCAGGTATTAGCCTTCTCGTCAGTAGAATGCTTAAGGTTAGCCTTGGTAGGTTTCTTTACAGGATCCTTAGAAGCCTTAAGTACGCTCCACTTAAACTTAGATACATCACCAGTTGAAGGGACTAAAGCATACTCAATATCCTTAGCACTTACATTCTGAAGTAAAAGACCCTTTGTAATATCATAAGCAAGGGTTGCACTAACAATAACACCAGTCTTGCCGTCTACATTTATAGCTGCGCCAGTACCTGTTATATCAGTACCTGTGCTTAAAACTAACTTCTCTGCAGGTTTCTTAAGAGTAACTCTACCAACCTTAGAAGCAATCTTCTTAGCTGTTGCAGCTGTTCTTACAAGTAAATCCTGATCTTTGTTATCAACTAAACCAAGTTCAGAAAGAGTAAGACCCTTCTTGCTTGTAGATAATTTCCACTTTGTACCATCAGCAGAACCATTTGCATCAACCACCTGCCACTCTACACCGCTTTTAACGCTTGTAGTCTCTTTGGTTACATCTACCTTTGCAGCAGGAGCATTGCCCTGTGAAGTAACTTTTAACTTAGATTCTTTACTAGCCCAAGCACTATCTGTTCCCTTAATTCTAAAAGAAAGTGAAGAACCACTCTGTCCAAGAGCTCTGAGCTTTGTGTTTACTAATTCTTTAGTAGGTGCAGCTCCACCAAGGAAAGCCTTAAATGTCTGCCAGCTTCCGTCATTTAACTTAACTTCTACTGCCTCTGCATTAGCAGTTAAATCATACTCTGCCTCACTACCTTTTTTTACCTTTAACAGCATAAAGATAACCAAAATCACCACCTAATGCTTTCTCAAGCTTTGGTGCCTTTACTGCACTTGTACTAGCTACGAACTGTACCTTGAAAGTGGTATCAGCTGCTTCAAGTTCTTTTACCTTCCAAGTATTGTCAGGAACAGGAGTTGTTCCAACTGCTATGGCTCCAGCCTTTCCCTTAAGAGCAGCATATACATCTATCATTCCTGCAATATCCTGTACATTGGTAATCTTATATTTTTTGCCACCGATTTCTACACTGTCCTTGCCACCCTTCTTATCTTCCTTAGCGATGCCCCAGAACTTAGCATCTGTAACAGTTGCTGTTCCTTCAGCACCATTAAAAGTTATAGCAACTTCAGCCTTAGCTGTCTGTAAGTTAGCTACTGGCACCATACCTAATGCCATTGCTACAACGAGTGACTTTTGCGATTGTTTTCTTGAAATTCATAATTTTAATAACCTCCTTATTATTGTCGGGACCTCATCCTATGTACGCTAAGACAGTCTCCCTTGTCGCCATCCCTGGCTGGTTAACATCATATCCTATGTACGCTAAGATAATCCGTATAACGTAGTTTATAGTTTTTTTGACTTACACATACTATATCGGAACGGGAGATAAAAAACTTAACACCTTTTTGAAACTTTTTTTATTTTTCTAAATAACCCCTCTCGGGCGCTTCTTACATAAAGAGTGCTATAGCCTTGTGTGCATTAAATCTGCTGGTTTCAAATTCAATAGCCTATTTGATGTCCCTTAGTATTTTGTAACCACATCTATACTATACACCTATCACCACTTAAATGCAAGTCTTTTTTTCGTCTTTTATGTGTTCTATTCTAATCTACGCTTTCTGTGTTATATTTTTCCATATAATAAGACTCTTGACAAAACATCACCAAATAAACATACTGTTAATTTATGGGTTATTATGATATAATTTGAGTACTTAATGAATACGAGCCGTCAGGTGAAGTGTTAGTTTAGTGCGAGTGATATCTAAGCACTTAGCGAAGTCGAGCCATCAATATATGTAAACTTAGTTTATGGAGGATAACATGAATTATTCAGGTCTAATTCTCGGTGTAGCTACTTTTTTGCTCATTGGAGTTTTTCACGTCATTGTAGTAAAGGGGAGTATTATTTTTTTCAAAGAAAATCTGGCCTCTGTTCTTAGCTACAGGAATTGCTTCTCTCTTCATCTCATTATTTATAAGTAGTCCTGTCATCAGTTCCCTGATTGCAGTCTTTGGTATTTCCTGTCTATGGAGTATAAGAGAACTCTTTGAGCAGGAGGATAGGGGTTAAAAAAAGGTTGGTTTCCAAAAAAATCCTAAAAAGAAGATACTAATATATATTTATTTACATTATAAATCCGCCTATTTATTGTGTTTGTTTATAGTAACAGACTTAATTCAAATATTATGATACAATATTACAAACTCATCTTTAAGGAGGGAATATGGAGTTAACCAAAGAAATGATAGCTAATTCCTTTATTAACGGAGTTGACTGTTCCCAGATTATTATGGGAGAGTGGGCAGACAGACTTGGTATGTCAAAGGAAGATGCCATAAAAGTCTCTTCAGCCTTTGGCGGAGGACTTGGAGAAGGCGAAACCTGTGGTGCCATCATAGGCGGTATGCTTGTCCTTGGTATGAAGTACGGCAATACCGGTGAGAACCAACAGGAACAAAAGGATATACTTAACGCAAAGAGGGCTGAGTTCCTAGAGAAGTTCAAAAAGGCTCATACTCACCGTTCTTGTAGAGAATTGCTAGGCTATGACTTTTCAAAGCCTGAGGATGTGCCTAAGATATTTGAAAGCGGCATTCTATTTGAAGCCTGTCCCCGCTTTGTCAGGACTGCCCTTGACATCTTGGATGAGATGGAAAACTAAAATTCATCATTCACAATAGTATATAGACCTCTTATTAGCAATATTTAAGAGGGCTTGATATTTAGTAAATGATGCGATCAAATTATTATCAGGAGGTTATTATGGAAACTTATTACAATCCGGAAGATTTAGCAAAGTTTGGTTCGGTAGCAGGTGAAACCCCTACAACTCACGCAGGAGAGAAGTTCTTCGAGTACTACAATGCTGTATTTGCAGAAGGTGCTCTTACAGCCAGAGAAAAGTCTCTCATTGCACTTGCAGTAGCACATACAGTTCAGTGCCCATACTGCATAGACGCTTACACAAACGACTGTCTTAATAAGGGTGTGAATAAAGAGCAGATTATGGAAGCTATCCATGTAGCAGCTGCAATAAGAGGAGGCGCTTCCCTTGTACATGGTGTGCAGGCTAAGAATATCGTTGAGAAGCTCGAGTTCTAATTATGTATTATGCTCCGAGCTTAAGCAAAGGGTTTCTTAGAAGATTTGCAAATTACGAACATTTTTGTTATGATGTTAAATGCGTTTGCTCTCTTATGACGTTTTAGCTTTAATATGTAATCATAGTTCTGTCATAATAAGCCAAGGGCCTGTTATGACAGTTCTTTTATATTAGCATCAATTAAAGGAGATACCAATGGACGATATTATCCGTAGTTTTGCAGATATTACTTCTGTACCTGATTTCAAAGAAACCGTAGACAGGTCCTGTCTTCATACAGCTGATTCACTGGATGTACTTCAGATGAATATAGGAAGAAGGTGTAATCTTGCCTGTAAGCACTGCCACGTGCTGAGCGACCCGGGGAGGACAGAGGAAATGTCAAAGGAGGTTATGGATGTCGCCCTTTTCCTATGCTAAAGAGCAGAATATATCTACCATAGATATTACCGGTGGTGCTCCTGAAATGAATCCTAATCTTCGCTATCTTGTAGAAGAGGTCATGAAATTTGCTAAAAAAAGTAATAGTCCGCACTAATCTTGTGATACTTTTGGAGGAGGGATATACTGACCTGCCTGAGTTTTTTGCCAAAAACTGTGTTGAAATAGTCTGTTCCCTCCCTTATTACCGCGCTGCAGAGATGAATAGGGTAAGGGGAGATATGGCATTTGAAAGAGCTATAACTGTTCTTAGGCGTCTCAATGAACTCGGTTACGGAAGGGATGAAAGACTTGTTCTTAATCTCGTCTACAATCCTGCGGGAGCCTTCTTTCCACCTGACCAGACAGCCATGGAAAAGGAGTATAAGGAGAGGCTTGATGCTGACTTTGGTATTAGCTTTAATTCCCTGTATACTCTCTATAACAATCCTTTAGGACGCTTTGGTGCCTTCCTCGCAAGGACACACAATCTTGAGAGCTACCTTAAGAAGCTGTATGAAGCCTTTAACCCTGAAGCTGCTAAGTCTATAATGTGCCGTTTTCAGCTTTCAGTTGACTATGACGGCAAGATATACGACTGTGACTTTAATCTTGCCGCTGGTCTTCCCTGCTTACAGCCTGAAAAGACAATATTTGATCTACTTGGAAAGCCTTACAAAAAAGAGAACCATCCTGGTTGATAAACACTGTTATGCCTGTACTGCAGGAGCAGGCTCCAGCTGAGGCAGTTCACTCTAAAGTGGCGGTGCCACTTATGTATAGAGCTCATTTAGAGCTCTTTTTCATTTTTTCTAGATAAAACAACGATTAATTTGCAATTTTTCTAGAACTTTTATAAGTTAGGCATTAATCCTTGAAATGCACACGTTTATTAATTATACTCTTGATAAGGAGCAATCCTAAACAAAAGATTTCGTTAAATCTATCAACCAAAAAACCGCACCCTTCAACCAGGTGCGGTTTTTATTTTTATTTGACAGGAAATTTCTCTGAAATTACCTGTCAAATAAAAATCTCTCCGAGGGATCGCACTGCGGCGGATATGTAGATGTCGCTTATGCGACCCGCCACAGGCGGTGAATCCTGCGAAGCAGAATTCTTTCTTGATTTGGCTTTTCATTAAATCTTTACGAGTTGCCAAGCCTTATTAGAATACAGAATTTCTACATGTTCGATATATCTACTATCTTTCCGCCTATTCTTGCTCTCTTTGCCCAGCGTCCTATCTTGTATATGACTGCTGTAATGATGGCTCCCATCACCCATGAAATCACAAGAGAATAATATATGCTTCTTGGTTCTCCCGTTGGAAGTGCCTCACTTCTTGTAAGATATGCCATTCCATAGGCAATTGGAAGTCTTATAACAGTTGTTGTAGCAAGTGCTACCCACATAGGAGTCATCGTATCTCCCGCTCCCCTGATGGTTCCTGAAAGTATCTGATTGATTGCGACTCCTATATAGCCTATTCCAAGTATACACATCATTTCATAACTCACTTCGATAACTTCTTCTGTATTGGTAAAGAGCCCCATCAGAAACTTTCCAAATATAAGTATCAGCCCTACTAAAACAACAGAGGTAGTCACTCCGATTTTAAGTCCGTCCCTAGTGCCTTTTCTAACTCTGTCTATCTTCATTGCTCCGACATTCTGTCCTACAAAGGTTGTCATGGCTGTACCAAAGGTGAAGTTTGGAAGCATTGCAAAACCGTCTACCCTCATTACCACTGTAGATGCAGCTATAAATACCGTTCCGAAGGTATTGGTTAAATTCTGGACAAAGATTGCGGCTATTGCAAAGAGTGCCTGAGTAATACCAACAGGAAGTCCAAGCTTTACCAGATGTCTTGACAGTGTTCCATCCAGTTTAAAGGCCTGTCTGTCAAGGGTAAGCACATCCTTCATCTTAAGCATTCTCAGGTAGCAGAGAATGGCAGATATAATCTGTGAAATGATGGTGGCATAGGCTGCTCCTGCAACTCCCATTCCTAGTGGTCCTACAAAGATGATATCGAGAATGATGTTTACTACAGTGCATACTATGAGGTAGATAAGCGGCATTACTGAGTCGCCCATTCCCCTTAGAAGACCTGATAAAATGTTATAGTAGCTTGTACCCATGATGCCTAGACAGCTAATCATTGTGTAGCTTACTGCCATATCAAGTATTTGGTGAGGTGTCCCTAAAAGCTCTAGAAAAGGCCTTATATAGAGACTTCCTGCAATCATTATGAGGATACTGATGATGGCATTTAAGATGATGGCATTTCCAATGGTCTTTGAGAGCATTTCTCTATCCTTAGCCCCATAGTACTGAGATACAAGGATACCGGCTCCCATAGAAATGCCTATGAACAACACCATAAGAAGAAACACAAGAGCTCCGCTGGCACCTATTGCAGCCAATGCCCCATCACCCACGTATTTTCCAACTATAACAGAGTCAACTGTACTGTATAGCTGTTGGGCAAAATTCCCGATTAGGAGAGGGATGGAAAACTCTATAAGTCTCTTTGATGGGCTGCCTTCTGTCATATCTTTTGCACCACCAAGCTTCTTAAATATTCTCTCTTTAATTCCCATGTCTGCCTCCGTTTCTACTTATATCTTTATTAAATCGATTCTACTTCTCTCCTGCATCTTTAGATAGTAATAATCTGTTTAGCCAGACAAAATTCGGCTTATATGTCCTGCTTTTGTTAGAGGGGAAGTCATAAGGACTTCCCTCATCAAAAAGCGACTTTCGTATACAAACAGGGTCGCCATATATGCGCGATGTAAAGGATAAGGGCTTCTTACTGCCTAAATGTCAACTTTTTTTACTAATTAGCCTACCAATTTAGACGTATTTATCTTGATACCATGGGCTCATTGTAGAAGCGATGGTTACACTTCTTAAATACTGTACTATGGCTGAAGCCGGCTTTGCCTTTATTATAGCGCTCATAAGTGCTGTGAAATTATCTGCGAGCTGCTCTTTAGTAAAAGATGCCTTTCCAACCGGTACATGTACAATGTTGGCCTTATCAAGACGGTATTCAATCTTACCTGCCTTAATATCGTTAACGGCCTGGGTAACATCCATAGTTACTGTTCCTGCTTTAGGGTTTGGCATAAGTCCCTTAGGTCCGAGTACACGGCCAAGACGACCAACAACACCCATCATGTCAGGAGTAGCTACAACTACATCAAAATCGAACCAACCTTCGTTCTGAATCTTTGGAATGAGTTCTTCGCCACCAACAAAATCTGCTCCTGCTGCCTGAGCCTCATCAAGCTTTGTACCCTTTGCGAATACAAGCACACGTACAGTCTTACCTGTTCCGTGAGGAAGCACTACAGCACCACGGATCTGCTGATCAGCGTGACGACCGTCTACACCGAGTCTGATATGTGCTTCGATGGTTTTCATCGAATTTAGCCACAGCTGTCTTCTTTGCAAGTTCTACTGCTTCTTCTGTATCGTAAGCCTTAGTCTTTTTCAACAAGCTTAGTCGCGTCCTGATATTTCTTTCCTCTTTTCATTATTAAAAAAACCTCCTGTGGTTATCTAACTGTTCGACTGCCATTTGCAGTCTCCCACTCACACTAAAAATCAAATAATCACGACTAATAATTAGTCTTCTATAACAATACCCATACTTCTAGCTGTGCCGGCTATCATGCTCATAGTCGCCTCAATGCTTGATGCATTAAGGTCAGGCATCTTAAGCTCTGCAATCTTTCTTACCTCAGAAGAAGGAATCTTAGCTACCTTATTCTTGTTAGGTACACCTGAAGCAGTCTCAATCTTTGCCGCTTTTTTAAAAAGAACCGGTGCCGGAGGAGTCTTTGTAACAAAAACTAAAACTTCTGTCAGCATATACAGTAATAACTACAGGGATAATCATACCCTCATCCTTAGCTGTACGTGCATTGAACTCCTTTGTAAACTGGACAATATTAACACCATGCTGTCCAAGTGCAGGTCCTACAGGAGGGGCTGGTGTAGCCTTCGCTGCAGGGATCTGTAATTTTATATAACCTTCGACCTTCTTAGCCATATCATAACCTCCGTTAAATCTTCTTGATATCTGTGAAACTAATCTCTACCGGCATATCTCTTCCCATGGAGTTAATGTTTATGGTCACAAGTCTCTCATCAAGATCAACCTCGATAACCTCGCCTTCCTGATCCTTGAAAGAGCCTGTAACTATTCTAACCCAGTCTCCAACCTCAACATCTGCTTCAACTGAAGTACGGATTCCATTTAACATCTTATCCATTTCTTCAGCAGAAAGAGGAACAGGTTTAGAGCCCGGACCAACAAAGCCTGTAACACCCCTTGTATTCCTGATAACATACCAGGTTTCATCATTCATTTCCATGTTGATGAATACATATCCGGGATAAAGCTTTCTTGGTGTAGGCTTGCCCTTCTTACTGTCCTTACCACTCCTAATGATGGTAACTTCTTCAGTTGGCACGAGAACTTCTTTTATCTCGTCCTGTAATTCTCTGCTTTTGATAGTTGCTTCAATGTCGTCCTTGACTGCGTTCTCATATCCTGAGTAAGTATGTACCACGTACCAATTAGTTTCTGCCATATAATCACCTTTTTTTAATATTAAAGAACACTATTAATTAAATACTGGATGCCTAAGTCCAAAAGGGCTACCACGCCTCCAAGTACAATAGTAGTTACTATTACAGCAACTGACTCTTTTGTAAGGGACTCTTTGCTTTGGCCAGATTATCTTCTTAAACTCCGACTTGACCTCCTGAGTAAAAACCGGCCTTAACTGCGCTCTCAGTTGTCGTATTCGCCTTGTCTCCCATTCTACATTCCTTTCAACCTGACACAATTACTTTTGTTTCTTTGTGTAAAGTATGTCTCTTGCAGAATCTGCAATACTTCTTTGTTTCCATTCTTTCAGGATGAAGTTTCTTTTCCTTCATCGTGTTGTAGTTACGCTGTTTACACTCTGTACATGCCAGTGTGATTTTAACTCGCATTAATTTCACCTCCGCTTTAAAATTACCTTGTTTTTAGGCATAAAAAAAAGACCTCTTTCATCTCGCTATACCAATATAGCACAGAAAAGGCGAGTAGTCAATATTTTTTTACTCGCCCCTCTCTTTACCCCAGAAAAACAATGCAACAGTGCCGGGTCCCGTATGGCTGCCAATTGTAGTTCCTATGTTGTTAATGAGAATTTTATCCTTGATTTTCTTAAATTTCTCTTCAATTAGTAATGCCACCTGCTGTGCATCATCAATACAGGCAGACATTGACAGATAACACTTGTCCGAATAGTCTGTTCCATCATCCGCAAGCTTTTCCATCATTTCAACCATCCTGCGATAGACTCTCTTTTTTGTTCTTACCTTCTCATAGGGTCTAAGTTTACCCTCTCTGTTCACATATAACAGAGGGCAGATGCTTAGCATATTGCCAATAAACCCTTCTGCCTTTGATATTCTTCCTCCTCTTACATAGTAGGTAAGATCTGTAGAGAAGAACCAGTGGTTTAGCCTAAGCCTGTTCTCTATGGCAAAGTCCCTTACTTCCTCAATTGTCCTGCCCTCGTCCCTTACGTCTGCAAGTTTGTCCATAAGCGACTCATATCCTGAGCTTGCTATGAGGCTGTCCACTATAAATATCTTTCTATCCGGATATTTTTCGCTTAGCTCATCCTTTGCAAGCGTTGCAGAGTTATAAGTTCCTGAGATGCCCGAAGAAAGGGTAAGGTGCAAAATGTCCTTGCCATCTTTTAGGAATTCCTCAAAATAATTCTCATATTCTTCAACATTTACCTGAGAGGTAGATGTCATCTTTCCTGCTCGCCATTTCTTTATAAAACTTATCTATAGGCATGCTTCCATCATCCAGATACTCTATGCCATCAAGGCTAAAAATGAAAAAGGAATCGTTTTAATATTTCTCTTCTCATAGTGAGATGCAGATAAATCAGCAGTCGAACAGCAGCTTAATATAAAATCGTTCACTATCATCTCCTAACCAGGCATCACTTCTTAAGCGCCCTAATTTCCTTAACCTTGATTCCCTTGTTCTTAAACAGCTTCTTATAGGAGGAAAGTGATTTTTTAGGTACTTCTATAATCATCTTTTTGCTTGTATTCTTAAATATATTCTTTCCTGCTTTTTTAAGCTTAGTTGTTCTTATTACAAACCTGTCAAACTTAACCGCACCCTTAAAGGCATCATTGCCTATCTTAACAATGTCTGCATATATAACAACCTTCCTAAGCCTTTCCATATAGGAAAATCCATCCTCCTCTATGGAAGTAACTGTCATTTCATTACCTTTGTATTTTATCTTCTTAGGTATGAAAACTGTTGTTGCCCTGTCATTTACAACTCCTGAGACTCCTACATAGACTTTCCCGCTTTTTATCTCTGTAACTGTGTAAAATACACCTCCAACAGAGAATTCATCATCCACTTCTACTCCTGTAGTATTCTCATCGTCTCCCTCGTTTATTCCTCCCGGTGTAGTGACTGCTGGAGGGGTTGTCGTTACCGCCGGTGAAGTTGTCGTAATCGCCGGCGAGGTCGTTGTCACCGCTTGTGGTGTGGCATTTACCGCATCAGGGCTCACAGCCTCTAGTGCACCATCACTTGCTGTAGCTTCTGCTACTATTACAGCCTTTATGTTATTAGTTTTTATTGTCTCTGCCTTTGCTCCCTGTATGGCAGTAAAGGATACGAACACTGAAAATGCGGCAAAGGCCGCCATTTTAATCATTTTATTCTTCATTATCTACCTCTTAAATCTAATATGCTAAGGTTTAGCATCATATATCAACCTGATTTTATAGTATGTCGCAAACATCACTTGCAAAAAGAACTTAATAATTTGTCAGCTATATCATAAAAATCCATAACAAGCTTTCATTCAATTGGCTACGATGCCAACACTTCGTACCCATCTTCCGTTACGGCGACTGTTACTTCCCACTGCGCAGAGTATGAGCCGTCTTCAGTATATACAGTCCATTCGTTTGACTCATCTATAAATATATCAGCCCTGCCCTCATTTATCATCGGTTCTATGGTAAATACCATGCCCGGTGCAAGCACATAGCCTGTATTCTTCTTGCTTACATAGCTTACCCAAGGGTCTTCGTGGAACTCCAGTCCTACACCGTGACCGCCTATCTCACGCACTACAGAATAGCCATGCTTCTTAGCAAAGTCATTGATTGCCTGTCCGACATCACCAAGGCAGTTCCAAGGCTTCACCACAGACAGGCCTACATCTATAGCCTCTCTTGCTGCCTTTACCAGCTCTTTATCCTCAGGGAGGACATCTCCTATTAGGAACATCCTTGAAGCATCTGCGTAATAACCCTTATAAATGGTAGTTACATCTACATTTACTATGTCTCCGTCTTCCAATATGTCCTCTGCGGAAGGGATGCCGTGGCAAACCTGGTCATTTATAGAGGTACATACACTCTTTGGGAAGCCCTCATAATTAAGAGGAGCCGCTATTCCACCTAGCCTCTTTGTTGCTTCTACAACTATAGAATTGATTTCTTCGGTACTCATTCCCATTTTAATTTTTGATGCAACCTCATCAAGTATGGCATTGTTTACCTTGCCCGCTTCCCTAATTCCTTCTATCTGAGCCGCATTTTTAATCATCTTATGTGTAGGTATTTTACGTCCTGCACTCTTTAATTCAGCCAGCTTTTCATCAAACAGCTGATGACAGTGCTTATATTTATTGCCACTTCCACACCAGCAATCATCATTTCTGCCTATTTTTATCTAAAAAAACATTTTTTTCTACCTTCATTCTATTAATTAGCCGGCTCTAACCGACCTTTTAAGAATATACTCTTTTCAGTATTAAAGTCAAGTCATTAAGACATAAATTCATCAGAAAGTCTGTATTTTCTGTTATACGCTTCATATTTTGCCGTAAATGCTTCACTGTTGCTGCTCTTTAGCTCATTTAAATAGCCGTGAGTCTCAAAAGAAGAGGTCTTACTTTGAATAATACAAACCGCAATATTGGAGCAGTGGTCTGAAACCCTCTCGCAGTTAGAGATTATATCAGTAAGATATATGCCAAGTTCAGCGCTGCATTTGCCTGCCTGAAGTCTCTTGATATGTCTGTCCTTCATTTCTCTGGTAATTCCGTCAATGACCTGTTCGAGAGGTTCTATCTCGCCCGCCTTATTCTCATCATCCTTTGCAAAGCATTCTACAGTCATATCAAGGATTTCCGAAAGCGCCCCGTGGAGCACCTTAAAGTCATCAAGAGCATAGTCTGAGAAGTTCAGTTCTTTTTCTTTAAGTTCCTTCGCTATCTTATTAAGGTTTATGGCATGGTCGCCTATTCTCTCAAAGTCATTGATACAGTGGAGCATTTCAAATATGGTATTACCTTCCACATCATTGACTTCCTTAGAAGAAAGCTTGATAAGGAAAGAACCAATCTCGTCTTCAAGATAATCAAGGGTGGACTCTGCCTTTTTAATTTCTTCACTCTTCCTTTTACTGAAGCTCTCAAGATTCTCAAGGGTTCTGTTTATATTCGCGCTTGCAAGGCGGCTCATTTCCTTCACCTTACTTCTTGCCTGTGAGATGGCAAGTCCTGGAGAAAGCAAGAGTCTTTCATCGAAAAGCACTTCCTTCTCAGCTTCCTTCTCTGCACCCTCGTCCTTAACCACAGCATAGGCAATCTTAAGGAGTACCTTATTAAACGGCAGAAGTATACAGGTTGTAAATATATTAAAACTTGTATGGAAGATAGCTATTGCAATTATGCTAATCGGCTTGTCAAAAATGGTAAGCTGCACAAAGTATCTAAGCATGAAGTATATCACAAGACACACTACCGTTCCGATTATATTAAAGCTTATATGGACTATGGCAACTCTTTTTGCATCTCTTTTTACTCCGATGGATGAAAGAAGTGAGGTCACACAGGTACCGATGTTTTCACCCATGATAATAGGAATAGCCATACCAAAGGTAATGGAGCCCGTAAGTGAAAGTGCCTGAAGTACACCGACTGAGGCCGCTGACGACTGAATAATACCTGTAAACACAGCACCGATTAACACACCTATGATAGGATTGTTAAAAGCTGTAAGTACGTTTGTAAATTCCGGCATTTTCGCAAGAGGAGACATGGAATCACTCATCATACCCATTCCATGCATAAGAAGTGCAAAGCCGATAAGAACCGTGCCCAAGTTTTTCTTTTTCTGCGACTTACACGCCATCATCATAAATGCACCAACAAACGCCATTATAGGCGAGAAGTTAGCAGGCTTTTAATAATGATATGAAAAAGTTATCCGTCTGTATGCTGTTTAGGGAAAGCGACCAAGATGTTGCAGTCTTACCGACATTCGCACCAAATATAACGAATATTGTCTGTGAAAGTGTAATGATTCCTGAGTTTACGAGTCCGACCAGCATAACAGTAAGTGCTGATGATGACTGTAGTGCAACTGTAATTGCAACTCCTAAGAATAGACCTCATGTACACATTTGAGGTAAGCTTCCTAAGGCTTGTCTCAAGCTTTCCTCCCGCCACCTTTTCAAGGCTTCCCGAGAGCACGTTCATACCAAAAAGGAAGAACGCAAGTCCGCCTAACAGCGAAAATACAGAATAAATAGTCATTTGTTTCTCCTCTAGCAACTATATAAATGTTTACCATCTATTAGAATAACAAATTTTCATGAATAAATACAGGGGTATTTAAAATTTTACAAAGATGTGTGTATTTTTTTCGAGGCGTTATTCAACCACAAACTATTATCTCCTTCTTCCGCCTCTGGTAAGCATTATAAGCCTTAATAACTGTAAAATGGATGAAAGCAGTGCGACTACATAGGTTAGAGTACGCTCTTAAGACCTTGCCTGCATCACTTAGTTCACTGCCTGCTAGTAAATTTTGTTCTTCAAGAGCAATCATTGCCCTTCTTGATGCGTCAAACTCAACAGGGAGGGTGATGAGCTGGAACAAAACTACAAAGGTAAACAATATAACACCTATCTGTGCCAGCCCCATATAGCCCATTGCAAGACCTATGAGGATGAGTGGCCAGGAAAGCATTGAGCCAATATTCGCTACAGGTACTGATATTGATCTAAGTTTAAGGGGTGCATATCCCTCTTTGTCTTGAATGGCATGGCCACATTCGTGAGCCGCCACACCAAGTGCAGCTACTGAGGTCGAGCCATATACACTCTCTGACAGTCTTAGGACCTTCTCCGTCGGAGAATAGTGGTCTGTAAGGCTTCCCGGGATGAATTGAACACTTACATCATTTATCCCCGCATTACGTAGAATCATCATAGCGCAATCTGCTCCCGTCATCCCTCTACTATTTGAAACCTGACTGTATTTCCTATATGTGCTCTTTAAGTAAAAAGATGCAAGCATAGTAAGAATTATACCTATGAACAACGGGATGTCTGTATAAAACCAATACATAATATTTCTCCTTTTGCTGGTTTTGATTTCAACCTATATTAGAGGTCGTCTGCTACTTTCCTTTGACAAGGGAAAGCCAAGCCAAAGTTTTGTACCATTATAACGGATTATAGCTTTCATCGCAATGGTTTCATTTTATTTCAAGTCCATCAAGATATCTTCAATATTTTTTTCTGAAGCTTCAAATTTATCAAATATGGGTATAATATTATCTCTAATAAGCGTACTAATCTCTTCTACTGTGTATTTATAGCTTCCTCCTGCTAACTGCCACCATTTACAAGGAGTTCTTCCTAAGAGTCTTCCAAGCTCACCACCATATACAAAACCATTGTTGATGTTAGCTTTTTTCATTTCTTTTGAATATATGGCGATGTGTGGCATGAATTCCACACTGGACTCATCGTTATTTCTATTGGCTTGAAAATAGATTTCATAGGTCAAATCCTTGTTTTTAGATGTCTTCTTTAATCTCTGCCCTTTGCTTATTATTTTAAAATCAGGGAAATTCCCTGCTATTTCCTGCCAAGCCTTTTCACATAATTCTCTAGGTTTCATGTTTGCATATACTCCTTAAGCTAATTTCAGTTTTCTATCAAGAGTAACTCGAAAAATTTTTGCGGATTCCGCAATTATATTTTAATAAAAAGCCTTATAGGGTGTTTCTATCAGTCCTTATTAGTAATCAATACTACCAACTCCACATGCATTTAAACTTTGTGTTGTCGGGCTGTTATTTGTTATTATTCAACTAAGTGACGCTCCGAATGATAACATTTCAGACTCGCTCCGGCATCCGCTTCGCTCCGCCTAATGCGCTCGCTTAGAATTTATCATTCGTAGCTGATACCTTAAATTTATGCAAATAACAACCCGAATACCAAATGAAAGACAGCCCTCACCCGCCCCCATGTGGCTGATGTGTTTGTTTGTAGTCATTCTGCAATCAAACAGCCGGAACTAATAATGCCTAAGCGAGCGCATCAGGTTTTTTTCGTCAACAAAGCCATATTACAACAGCATCTTACAGAAAAAAACCGTAGCGAGTCTGGACATTTATTAGTGAAGGCGTAACTTAGTCAACAAACAAACCCATCAGCCCGACAAATTAGAATTTGTAACTCATGCCAACAAAAACCTCCCACCTAAAAGATGGAAGGTTTGATTACATAACAGCACATCAGGTTTTATATCCCGTCATACCCTTATACATTATCTAAAAAGCCTTTTTAGCTTTTTTTATCAAAAAGTCAAAACATCATAATTTTTTTAGGCTTTTTATATGCATATAAAATACAATCTACGAAATCTAAATTATTTTCAGCATATGTTTCCAATCCAAGTTTCAAAACATCTTTCTCATTATCATTTAGAACGTATCTTAACACGGCATTAGCATCAAGCATTACCATATCGCTCACCTATATCTTTCTCCCAAGCATTTTCTTCCTTTTCCCATAAGCTGGGATTAGCATATTGAGCTAATGAACCTATCGCAGACTCTGTACTTCTTCTTTTCATTGGTACTTCTTCAATAAATTCATCTAAAACAGTAATGATAACCTTCTGATTTTTCTTCGCAGATATCTTTTCTGCTGTCTGTACTGTACTACCATCATAGTACCCGTTTAAGGTAAGCATAAGCAAGACCTCCATCTTAAAATATAAGAATCACCAGTGGCTAGTTCAATTTTCATTAAACCATCCTAGCTTATTTCTCTTAAATTATACTGCTGAGTATAACATAGACAAGTAGTGTTGTCTATATATCGTATATAAACATCAGCCATATATGGATATATTTTGCTCAGCTGACAAAGTTATGTATTCAACGATAAGTCTCCAGACTCGCTATGGTTTTTCTGTAAGGTAAAGTTCTAATTTGTCTTTGTTTTAAAAAAATAAATCCCATTATATAATTCCATAAACTCTTTAGCAAACTTCGCGATAAGTTCATGATTAAGTGCAGTGGCTAAGGGTTCTTCATTATTTTCTTTATATGCAATGCATTCATTTGCTTCACTTCATCCTTTCACTTTTTATTGCTCTAGTCTTAGAATAAGCCTTAGTTTTTCTACATTTTATTTAAATCTTGATTGTCATTGTGGTTTTGATATACCCTCAGTCAGCAGTAAGCACGTAGCCAATCGAAATTCGATTCACTCGTTCTCTTGGACAGGCTTTGTATGGGCAGTACCATCTTTTTAGTTTGTGTCAGTACCCGACTTAACTAAAAGGGTAACTGCCTCAACATGTGATAATATTTTTTTCTTTTATACTAATAAACAAAAAGGCAATGAAAAATCATTTTAAAATGATACTGTGGAACGGAAAAAAATTTTCGCCAGTTCCGAAAAGAAACGACATTCATCACTCCACTTTTAAAATTATAATAGATAATTCTCTAACATAGATCATCTAATTAGCAAATCGTTACTTTCAATAATAGATATCCTGATCTAAATTTTTAAAATGTTGTTTTCCTTACTAATTCTATTACTCGCCAATATAGTATAAATTAAATAACCAATAAAAAAATGATAATAAAAAAATAACATTAATTTTTTTAACACAAAATAGAGATTTAACAAATTTGCGAACGCATGAAATAATATACAGTATCCCACAGATTTCGTTTGACGGTAAAGAAGCCCTAAAAAACAAAAACTTAAAAAAATAATGTATATAAAAAAATAAAAATATAAGGAAATCCTTGATGACTTTCTCCAACTATAAACCATAAAGGCAGATGCCAAATTCCCCAGATTGAACCTACAATCAAATTAGATTGCCAATAAGTATATTTTTTTATCAAGTAAGGGTTGTAGTATACCTCTCCATCCTAATTCTTCATGTCCACCACCAAAAAAATTAGTTGTATAAAGAATAATGGCATCAGATAAATTGATACTCCATTTAATTCTAAGGAAGATACAGAAAAATAGTATCAAGATTGCTAACAAATGAATAATAAAATAAATACTACTATTTTTTTTCTTTTATTAAATACAAAATGTTTAAATTTTATATTATTACTTTTTCAAATAAAAAGCCACTTGCAATAGCTGGATCAAGTGCGCCTACTATATGTAACATTCTCCCTATAAATGTTTCTAATCCCAAAATATGAGATTGAGTAAAGATGGCAAGAAGCCCCCAAGCTATATAAGTAATTCCAAATGTACAATAAAGATAATTTTTTAAATTCTTTTTGTCAACTTCTGTCATTTTATCACCCTTATCTTGATTATTTTATGAATAACATTTTTACTGCTTCTTAGTTGCTGTCGATTATAACTACCTATATTCTATCACAAAAAAAGCCTTACAATCAAGGCTTTTCATTATTGATTCATACCAAGCTTTCTAGGCTTTCACTAGCAAAGCTACACACTCAGCGGTTCGCTGTTACCATATCGTTTCGTCGTAATATCCTCACTCTACGACAGCTACCGCATGGGCAGTATTACTGCTTCTACTTCGCTGATGCCTCAGCTCGTACAAGCAGTGATACTGCCTCCACATGTAACGAGTGAACACTAAGTATATCAAGTAGTTGCGTTCGTACGTGGGAACATATCCACATACTTTTTTTAATGATAGTATAAGGTTTTTCGTTAAAAGGTATTACCTAGACAAACTGGAATTTATCTGTGAGATTTCATATTATCTATGGCAAACTTTCCACTTCGTTTGCAGCTATAGGAAGCCCTCCACCGGTTTGAATCCATTGACTTGCAAGGTATAAATTGTTTATACCTTTGATAATGCTCTTAACATACTTACTCTTATAACCTTTCTGTGGATTAAAAGCTCATATATCCCCCTTTGTAGGCATTACACCAAGTTGTGAATGTAACTGGAGAATACGTTCCAAGCACGATGAGTTTACCCTCAAGTTGAGGGAACTTTTTTTCAACCCTTAATCTCAATTCTTCTGCAATTCGCTGTTTTTTTCTTGATTATATATCTCTTTATTATCTTTTTAGCCCAAACCAGTAAGCATAATTTTTCAGCATTTTTGTAAAACATTACACTGAATAACTCTCTTTCCCATAGGAAATAGTGTTTCATCATAATCATAAACACGCATTCCACAAAAAAATTGTGTGTTTCTCCTGCAACATCATATTTGTCACAAGGAAAAAAATAATGCTTCCTTCAGGTAATTTCAAATCCGCTTCAGTAACTATTCCAAATGCAACCTGATAACCTGTATTAGAAACATAACCCTCCGGATTCTCATACATGTACCTAAGATTTTTATCCAAATATCCTTCATCAATTAAGTCATAGAAAAGAGAATGTGGGTCTGCACACCAAATATAGTTATCTGAGTTGATAACCTTTCCATTATTACCAATAATATTAACAACCTGCTTATCTGCAATATTTATTTTTTCAATTTTAACGCCTAAATGTAGTTTTTCCACCCAAGGATTCAAATTTTTGCAAGCATTCTACTAACCAAGCCAGCAGAACCTCCCTCTGGAATAGCTGCTGTATTACTTGTAAAAAAAGCATACGATGCAACAAAGGAGAGGGCAATGAAGTTGCTATTAAAGTAATTTTTAAAAATCGCTCTAATGTAATGATTTGTAAAACGATTTGTAAAGTCTTCCATAGACTGTTTTCCATATTCCTTTATAGCCTTATTAGCATCTTTCATACTCATTCCTAGTTTAATAATTTGTATTAGGTTCATATGAGCAATTGAAATATCACATGGCGGCTTTATACACTCTAAGCTTTTAGCACAGTCAAAAAACAAATTTAATTCTTTGGTATCTTCTGGAGCAAGTTCTAAAAACTCTTTTCTTGCTTTCTCTATATTTCTCCACAAATGTAGTGTTACCCCGTCCATTTCCATACAATAAAAATATGGCTCACGATAAATCTCCAAACTATCAGAAAGAACTCCTAGATTTTCCCACATTTTATATAATTTTTCATCCTTATTGCATCCGACGAGAAAATGAATGCAATTATCTATATGATATCCTTGCCTGTTCCACCCTGCACACTCACCACCGGGCATTTTGTTTTTTTCGTATATTTCTACTGAATATCCAGCCTGCAATGCATATATTCCAGCACTCAAGCCAGAAACACCTGCTCCAATAATTACTACTTTTTTACCCATATTCTCTTACTTTCTATATAAGGTCTTAGAACAATTTTAGAGCATCGGACAATACACAATACTCATACATTACTCTAAGGAACTAAACAAATTCTAATTTATTTCACTCAATATCTTAAATATTATATCATATTATTACTAAGTTTTACAACCCTAACTCTTGCTTCTTTACCTGTGTTAGTTCCCTGTTTTCTTGCAATAATTTTTTTCTATACAGCTTCTGACACTTTCAGCCTGTTCCACTTCTTTTTCGTATATCTGTGATTCGAGAATATAGAGTATCTTTTTTTCTTTCCTCAAAGTGCCTATTTCTGCTTTCCATTTGGATATATTTAGGGTCTTGTTTTTCTCCTAAATGCTCTTTCAGATATTTTTTTGGCACTTTCAAATAAAAATAATCTCTGCGGTATGTTCATTGTAGAAAGTATCTTGTTTGTTTTTTTCTTTAGCTTTGTATAGGCTTTATAGGTATCTTTATGCTTCAAATATTTCTCAGCGTGGTCGATAAGTTGTACTCTATCATCTATTTTCTTTTCGGTATCTTTAATAGTTCTTGTAGTCTTGTAGTTCTTATCTCTTAAAGTAACTATGTTTTCTTTCAGTTCAGATAAGGAAATGATGTTTTTTTCTTTTGTTTTGTAACTGCTAAATTTCCTCTTCTGCCATTAAGATTTTTTTCATCTATATTTTTCTATGGCTGGTCTCCTTTACAGTTAATATTATGCAACCCAGAAAGCATAGCTATACCTTGTTCTGTATATGCATAAGGAATTAACGATTAATGTTTCAGGTTTTGAACCGGTCACAATTTGCGACCTCAAATCTGATAAAAATAACTTAACCATCATTATGACTGTTATTACCAAGGCTTTCCTCAGCTATAATTCAATTCTAAAGTGCATTTTTATACCTATGCTCAATAAAAAGCTTTTAAATTATGTCTTTTTTTAATTATTCATAATATGTGAGTTCCATTTCTTCAAGTATTGAAAAATATTTCATTTAGCTATCAAATATTTAATTTGTTAAATTATAGCACAAATTCTAATTTGTAGGGCTGATGTGTTTGTTTATCTGGCTAAGTCACGCCTCCACTAATAAATGTCCAGACTCGCTCCGGTTTTTCTGTAAGATGCTGTTTAAGAATAGTTCCGTTGACGAAAAACCTAATGCGCTCGCTTAGGCATTATTAGTTCCGGCTGTTTGATTGGTAAGTCGGGACAAACAAGCACATTAGCCACAAGGGGGCAGGTGGGGGTGGCTGTCTTTCATTTGGTATTTGGGTTGTTATTTGTATAAATTTAAGGTATCAGCTACGAATGATAAATTCTAAGCGAGCGCATTAGGCGGAGCGAAGCGGATGCCGGAGCGAGTCTGAAATGTTATCATTCGGAGCGTCACTTAAGTAAGTTTTTATAACTTGACAACTTAGAATTTTTTTAACTCAGTTCCACAAAAACCTCCCACCAAACGATGGGAGGTTTACTTACAAAAATATATTTACCTTTACAGTACAGGTTTTTTTGAAGCAAAGAACTACATTTTTACACTTAGTATTAAATTGTTCTCAGTGTTTTTTTCTTTTTTTACGTATCACACTGACAACTATTATAACTATAATCACCGCGACCACTACCCCGATTACAGGCGACCAGGTATCAACAATACTCTGAAATACACCATTCATATTAACATTTTCAAACATCTTTATACCTCCGTTTCTTTTTACTCTGTCACCATACGTTTAGCTGACAGATAGGTTGCAAGGAAATATCCTCCGTAAATAATAAGGAACATAATCACAGTTAATCCTATATTGGTTGAAATATGGATATTCAAAAATTTTTTTCTACAACAGCCATCGCCTTTTCCGTAAGAAAAAAACAGAGTAGATGCCTGCAACCATCAAAGGTAGGGCAAAAAAATACCGCTGTTTGTACAAAAAAATGGCTCTACTTATATCTCCCTTTCTGCTCCTAACTTTTTGCAACAGCCCATAACGGCTGACATTGTCTGTCGTCTCTGTAAGCTGTTTTTAATGCAAGTAGGGTCGCGCAGATTAAAAGGAAGATTATACCAAGATAGCGACGATAAGAAGCTCATTAACGCATTGGTTCCGTAATACATTTCATACATTATGTTCTTTTTCTGCATATCTGTATCCGTGCGTTTTATCCAGTCCAATTGGTATCATTTTTTTCAGTACTTCATTGGAGTTTACATCAGGCTTATACCGTACCAAAAGCGCATTCATGTCTTTCTTAAGGCCATTAGCAATCTTATCAGGAACGATTAATGTCCCTCTGTCATTGTTACCAATACTAGTCATGATAAATGTATCCTGCATCACTTCATCAGAAGCCCTATGCAAGACCTGTCCATTTATCGTGACCTCCGGATGCAGCTTTAATGCGGTGTCTATATAGGCATAAGTCCCTTTGTAATTGCAGTTTATCAGATATTGGTCTTCCTTTAATGTGAGTGGCTTCTTCCCCTGCATTTTAAGTGCTTTGTTGACATCCGATAAGGCAAATGCATCAATCTTTTGTTCGGGAAGCTCTTCATCAATTTGCCAAAGCTCAACTCTCTGGCCTTCAAAAAACTTTCCATAGGTAAGGTCAGTCTCATACGAGCTAATCTGCTCCATCTTCGCGGCGTATTTATCCAGTCCGGCTCCTTTTTTTGCAAGATAGGCTGCAATGTCCCCATCTCCGTCTACAGAAATATTTGAAACCACATTTAGGTCATAAGGAGCAGCTTCCTTGGCTAACTGATTCATTGTAAGCGCTGTACTTGCACCGATTGACACTGTGCAGATGGTGATGGTGAGAAGTCCGCATACAATCGTAACAATCAGATAATTCGTGCGGATTTTGCTTGCAATCTGCTGTACAAGAAATGTATTTAAGCCCTTCAGATAAAAAGCCCTATTAGCTTTTGAGAGCCTTATCAAAACTGTGGATAAGGTGAAAAACAAAAGGAAGGTTCCCACAGTTAAGCTTGTGACCGCAATTTGAAAAGAGAAATTCCCCTTCGTCGGCAATATCCCATTCTTATTAAACAAAATGACTGAAGCTCCAATACCTATTATGGAAAGTATAAACAAACAGGCTGCAAGTACCGGCTTTCCTGACTTCATCATTTCATTTTTTCTGTCTGCCCTTATCAGGTCAATCAACTCCACATTTGTAACAGACCAGACATTAAAGAGCAGTACAATCAGGAAGATAATTGCAAAGCATAAGGCAGTCATAAAAAAGTGCCTTTGCAGAAAAATACAACCTGAAATTTGTCCAATTCTACTGCAAAGAGCCTTAGCGCTGCCAGTGAAACTCCCTGTGATATGGCAAAGCCCAAAACCAATCCCACTGCCAGTGCAATACTTCCAATGCAAAGAGTTTCGCCTGCAAACAGTCTTGAGATTTGTCCCTTCTTCATCCCGAGCAACATCTAAATACCTAATTCCTTTTTACGCCGTTTTAATAGGAATTGGTTTGCATAAATAATTAAAAACGCCAGCACCACAGCAATCACAATCGAAAGTGCCGATATCAGTATAACCAGCTGCTCATATAATACCTTTCTGGTGGTGCCAAGATTAGAAAGTGCAGGCTGAGCCGATATAGAGTTAAAGGCGTAAAACAGGCTTACCGAGAACATCAGCGTTAAAAAAATAAATAAAATATTCTCTCATGTTCTTGTGAACATTTCGAAAAATCAGCTTTAGTGAAATCATTTTTCACCTCCCAGTACCGACACCACTTCCAATATCTTTGCAAAAAACTCTTTGCGTGTATCCTTACCACGATGCAGTTCATTAAAAACCTTACCGTCCTTGATAAAAAGTATGCGTTTACAATAGCTAGCTGAAAAAGCGTCATGAGTTACCATTAGAATGGTCGCATCCAGTTGTTCGTTAAGCTCTGTTAACATAGTCAACAACATCCTTGAGGAGTTCGTATCCAGTGCTCCTGTCGGCTCATCTGCCAGTACTATAGCGGGATTTGTCACTATTGCCCTCGCCGCGGCTACACGCTCCTGCTGGCCTCCTGACATCTGATAAGGATACTTTTCTAACACTTCTTGGATATTCAGTGCCTTTGCAACCTGTAATACTCTCTCGTTAATGTCCCCTGGCTTCATACCCGCTATAGACAGTGCAAGTGAAATGTTTTCATAAGCCGTCAGCGTATCCAAAAGATTAAAATCCTGAAATATAAATCCCAGTTTTTTCCCTCGAAACTCCGAAAGCATAGCTCCTTGAAGTTCAGTAATATCCTTCCCCTCTATGTAGATATGTCCGCTCGTGACCGTGTCTATCGTAGAGATACAGTTAAAGCAATGTAGTTTTGCCTGAGCCTGAGGCTCCCATAATCCCAAGGAATTCTCCCTTTTTCACGGACAAAGAAATATGATCAATAGCCTTAGTCAGATTTCCCTTATTCCCATAAAATTTTTGGATATCATCTACCTGTAATATTGTATTTTCCATTTGTCTTACTCCTTTCTCAACGACCTTTGTTTTTTTGTACCTTTTATTCTACTTTAATACATCTGACTATGCCATTAAGTTAGATTACATTTACCTTACAAAAATTGTAAGCTAAAGATATAACATGAAAGAATCCTGCTTCGCAGGATTCACCGCCTCGACGGGTCGCGTAAGCGACATCTACATATCCGCCGCAGTGCGATCCCTCGGAGAGATTATTATTTGATAGGTAATTTCGGAGAAATTTCCTGTCAAATAATAAAAAGAGGCAGGAATCTACACCCCCGCCTCTTTCAAGTAGCTTTCAGTAGGAAAAATCCATCGTTATGGTAGTCCCTCTCCCAGACGTACTGGATGCAGAAAGCCCGATATTCATTTTTTCACACATTTTTTTACAAAGATATAAGCCAATGCCTGTTGATTTTGAATAGCGGCGTCCATTTTCACCTGTAAAGCCCTTATCAAATATCCTGGGTAGATCAGCTTCCGATATCCCAATTCCATTGTCCGAGACCAAAAAGCAACACCCTGTTTTTTTTCAGCTCTACCTGTAAAGGTGATTTGCAGTCCATCTTTTCTATACTTAATTGCATTGGAAATCAGCTGCCCGATGATAAAAGTACAACTCTTGACATCTGCTGTAACAGGAATATCAAGCCCTTCCATAACCGGCTTTCCTCCCGCCTGTATCAGTGGTTTGGAGTATGACTTTAGTGCTGAGGCAGTTATTACCTTCAATGAAGTTTTCTCAACTTTAAAGTCTTTCTCCACATCCGTACTACGAGCGTAGTACAAGGCCTGTTCCACGTAGTTTTCAATCTTACCTATTTCATCGTTAATACGCAGTGTCGTAGGATTCTTTTCATTTTCAATCATAAGACGTGCAGACGTAATCGGTGTCTTAATCTCATGTACCCAGGACTCGATATACTCTCTATATTCTCTGGTATCCTGTCTGGCAGCGGCTATCGTATCATTTTGATATTTATTGCAGCAGCGCAACACCTCTATAAGAAGCTGGCCCTCTAAAAATCCAGGATGCGAGAGGAGTTCTCCCAGAAGCGTCTTCTCTTCCATCTGCTCTAACGATTTCAAAAAGCGACTTATAGTATCCACGCTTGCGGATAAAATCATAGGCAAGTGATGTCACGTACGCAGTAGCAAAAACCACTTCTGCAAATATAACAAAGACTGCCTGAGTCTCAATTAACCAAAGTAGGGCAAAGAGCAGCACCATAGATACAAACACACACATCAAAGAGAAAATGCGGTCCTTTAGATATTCTGACATTCTCATATGCAATACCCCAGCCCACGCTTTGTTTTCAGATAATCAGGCAGTCCTATCTCAGCAAGTGTTTTTCTTAAGCGCACAATATTTACATTCAGGGTATTTTCGTCAATAAACTCCTCACTCTGCCATAGCTCATCAATGATGGCATCACGTGGAATGATATTCCCCTTATTCATCATAAGCATCCGTAAAATTCCCATTTCATTTTTGGTAAGTGCTTTACTCTGCTCTTTGTAGCTTATTTCAGCCTTAAGTACGTTTAAGGTCAGCCCCTTGTAGGTAATTGTAGCATTGTCCTGTACATCATATGTTCTCTCCAGAAGTTTTTGTATTCTTGCCAGAAGAACCTGTGCATTATATGGCTTTGATATATAATCGTCAGCTCCAGTGTTTAGACTCATCAGTTCGTCAAAGTCATTGTTTCTGCTAGTTAGAACAATAACGGGAACCGTTGATTTCTGTCTTATTTCCCTGCATACCTGGAAGCCGTCCTGATAGGGTAGATTTATATCAAGGAGGATTAAGTCTGCCCCTGCGGAAAAGAGCGACTTCTGAGATATGGCGGAAATCGTCACTCTTTCGCTACACTCATATCCATATTTTTTTGAAGAAGCTCGGTTAGTTCCTGCCTGATTGTCATCTCATCTTCTATAATAAATATTTTCACTTTTTTTACTTCCTTTTTTTGTACTCAGTTTTTTTATACTTGCTTTTATCTGCTACTTCACTTTTAAGAACCGGCTAAAGTATTGAAGCCGGTTCTCCACCTATACAGCCATAGCTCCCGTCAACTGAGGTTTGCGCCCCTTCATCTTTTAGCTCTTCATAAGCTGTGCTGCTATCAAGCAATAATAAGGCAATTTTAGCCCTATCACCAAATGCTTTTCCTTCGCTTAGTAATTTGCACTTGTTAAATTCGTCCATAGTACCTCATTAAGTATATGTAACTATTCGGAAATGTACTTTTTCTAGCTTTTTTTTACCAAACCAATCATCCTTTATTATAACCATATTCCTCCTTTTTGGTACTATGTGTGTATTTTTTTCAGAGTGATATGTCTAAAAAACAACCCCTGTAAACAGGAGTTTTCTTCTCGGTGAGCTTTTCTTTTATTTTACTTAGTCACGCTCTATGACAAAAATCTACTGTTGAGTTTTCTTTATACTCACACTCTATGAGTTATATCTACTAGAAGAATAGCATATATACTGTATTATATCAAGTTTATCTTACTCTTCTTTCCATCGTCTTCGATGATGATCCTATATGGTAAACTTTCCTTCCGCCTCTACCTTTTTTGATATCGCATTTTGAGATATCAAAGATTTTTCTAAATCTTATATTCATGCTTACTCCACAACTTCTAAGTTGTCGAGTTATATAAACTAACCTAAGTGACGCTCCGAATGATAACATTTCAGACTCGCTCCGGCATCCGCTTCGCTCCGCCTAATGCGCTCGCTTAGAATTTATCATTCGGAGCTGATACCTTAAATTTATGCAAATAACAACCCGATTTTTCGTCAACAAAGCCATATTACAACAGCATCTTACAGAAAAAGCCGTAGCGAGTCTGGACATTTATTAGTGAAGGCGTGACTTAGTAAGTTAGCAACACATTAGCCCTACAACTTGGGAGCTATCAGTTTGTAAATCTCAATAAATATCCATTTGGATCTTGAATCAAGAACTCCATCTGTATTTCTTCTATTCCGTTAACCAGATATACACTTTTGGTCAGTTTTTTTGTAAATCTCTAATTTTTTTACTTTTTAACTAATGTATATAGGTTTTCAATATCATCAACTGCTATGGAAAAAAATTTACTCCTCTTCCTAAAGGATAAGTTAATTCTCCTGTGTTCCACCCCTCATCATGAATTTGTTCAAACATAAACTGACTATCTTGAAAAAGACATAAAAAAATAAATTTCTCTTTCTGTCGTTCGTACTCTATTTTTAAATCCTAATTCTTTGTAAAATTTTTTTAGTTTGAAGAATATCAAAAACTGATAATTCAGGAATCAAATTATTAAAAATCCATACCTTGCACCTCCACAACTTCTAATTTACCATTCTCTATTTTCCACAAAAGCCTCCTACAAAAAAATGATGGAAGGCTTTGAAGAATTCACCTACCTTATTGCCCTTCGGTCAATAAGTATCGCTCGTATAACTCGCTTAATTCAACAACTCCCTTTTTGAACCTGCTTTTTCTTACTTTTTAGTATCAAAATAGTATCATTTAGAGAATTTTACTACTTCAAAAGCGCCAAATCCATGTATTTCCAAGCGTTTTATAACAGTAACATATTTGCTTCTCCTACTCCAACTCTTCTGAACATTGGTCATTTTTTTCATACATTACATCCCTTTCTGCACTACATTAGAGCCTTTTTTTCATTCTGGTACTGTCTGGTACACACTGTTTTTACTCTTTTTATCCCAGAAATAACCCGTACCTTATTTATATCCCTACAACACTTTATCTAACAGGCTTTTAGTTAGTTCTTCCACTTCCAGCTTCGTAATTCCAAAGCTTTTTTTGCCAGCATCCTTTATAGATGCTCCTATATAGTAAACGTCCCTTCTGTCTATAATCAGAAACCCTGTCATGAAGTCTTTACTTATTTTAACCGTGAGCTTCGGATACTGTGAGTTAAACTTAGCAATGTCTTTATCAGTAAGGTTTCCATTCCCAGAAGTGACAATTAACACATTTACTCCATCTTTCTTCTTACTCAGTATGTTAAGAGTATTTATATCAACATAGTTGTCTATCAATATAAGCTCTGTCCCTGCCTTTTCTACAAGTTCCACCATAAGGCTGAAAGCATCGTATATCTGACCATTAAAAAAGATTTTCTGCTTCACTTCTTTTGTTGTTGCTATGTAATCAAAGACTTCTTCCAACTTCTTATCTGTTTCCAATTGCTTTTAACTCAACTCTATCAAGACGAGCAAACATTTCATTATTTGATATAAAAAAACTTACGCATTTTTTTACAAAAAGCTCTCATTATATTTATACTTGCTTTTAGTCGCTACTTCACTTTTTAAGAACTGACGAAAGCATTGCAATTCCCTGTTCTGTAAAAACATAAGGAAGATATCTTCTACCACCTGAACCATTTTTCATTTTTTGAGGTGACATTTTGGCACCTCAAAAACTCATATTCTTCTTTTGACAACTGAAAACAGAAATCTTCTGGAAATCTTTCAGCATTCCTATTTCTCTGCCTATTTAAATATTTAGTTTCTACCTGATACAGCATAGCAAGGTCACTGTCAAGCATTACCTGCCTACCCCTAAAGGTATAAATCATACTCTGTATTTCTTTATTATCTACTATGACAAGATTTTTATCCTCTGCCATAAATACCTCCATGTTTTTTTACTTGAAGTCACAAAATGCGACCTCAAGTCTGATAAAAATAACTTAACCATCATCAAGACTGTTATTACCAAGGCTTTCCTCAGCTATAATTCAATTCTAAAGTGCATTTTCTTTATAATTGCTTACCGGTACTATAGAAATGATGTGTAGGCTTCTACCGCTCCCTCACATTTTGAAAACGGTGATATTTAGCCTTTAATAAATGACTGTTTTATCTCAGACAGCTCTTTTAGCTTTCTGTTAAATACCGCTTCACTCATACCATTTTCGGCAGCAATCTCATAATAGCGATTAAATTCAGGATGATTATTTTCTTTTACAACAGCTAAGAGCTCTGCAAAATAACCCCATACATTATTAAAACTTTTTGTCGAAGTATAGTCTTCTCTTTTAGGCATCCACTTCAGCTTTATAAAGTATTTATTCAGTATCTTACTCCAGGTTTCTACATCGTCATCGTAACAGAAAAACTTCGTCTCAAACAGACTTCCAAAACGCCTGTCCCAAATTTTTACATCGTCAGGCAAATACCAGGTATCGCGGGGGTTACGGCATATCAATTCTATTGTAAGCATTTCGAGTATTGAAGCCGGATCACCACCTATACAGCCATAGCTCCCGTCAACTGAGGTTTGTGCCCCTTCGTCTTTTAGCTCTTCATAAGCTGTGCTGCTATCAAGTAATAATAAGGCAATTTTAGCCCTATCACCAAATGCTTTTCCTGCGCTTAGTAATTTGTACTTATTAAAATCTTTCATAGCCGGTCTCCTTTAATTCATTTTCTTTAAGTATTCATATCTCCGTTCAAGTATGCCACAACATATTTTTCCATATTCATATAAAACTCTTCCCAAGGGGCAAGGGGAGTAAAAGTGTCATGTTCCTCGTCAATAGCACAAATCATTTGTTTATCAGGATGCCAAACTATATCGACAACACTATAATTATCAACTTCTGCCACCAATGACAGTACTTTTTTTCTCTTCCATTTCATCTCTACAGTGTACTGATAAGGATAAAAACGAATAAATTTGCAATACTTGTCATTTGTAATTTCTATCTTTAGTTTGTCTCCTTTAAGAAATTCGACCAAACTATTCGGCAATTTATACTTTTTTTAGCACAGTATCCTTGCTTTCAATACTGTGTAAATCTCTTGTTTCGTATTTTGCTAAAAGCTCCATCATTTCTCTGTTATCATTTTTAGCAGCGATGGAATACGGTCTTTCTCCTCGCTTATTTTCAAGGCTTATGTCAGCTCCATGCTGTGCAAGCAAACGGACAATTTCAAGATTATTGCACAGCACGGCTTTTATGATAGGTGTGCTTGTATCGGAGAAAACCGAGTCTGCTTTGTGATAATTTACATCGGCTCCCTTTTTCTAAAAAAAGTCTCACCGTTTCAATATCATTATTAAAAAGCTGAATATCTTAACATAAGCCCGCCGTATTTAGCGATGGTGACGCCTAGACTTTCCAAAACCTCTATGTTTCCTACCTTATTATCTCCCCAAAAAATCGTTTTTAAAAGCTCCGCTTTCTTCTCTTCGTCCATACCTTCCAAATCGTTTTGAAACATAAGAACCGTTTCGGCATCGCAACACCTTACAGCAATTTCAATCGGCTTCGGATGGAATTTCCCTTTGTACGAAGCATTGTTTTCAAATAAATATTTGATTATATCCTTTTTGTTTTAAGTACAGTGCCATTTCTAACGGAGTAAAAGACTCGATATATTTTCCCTTTATTTTAATAATTTTTGTTGATTTTTTTACCAAGCAGTTTTTTTCAATGCTTCCAAATCGTTCTTATAGATTGCTATAATTTCCGAGTCCAATTCAGATGCATCAAAAGTTCCAAAATGTGCTATTTTATATGTTTCCATAAAATCCTCCGATTGCGATTAAACATAATATTAATATCATAGCCCATAAGACTTTTATATCCCTACAACACTTTAGCTAACAGGCTTTTCGTCAGTTCTTCCATTTCCAGCTTCGTAATTCCAAAGCTTTTTTTGCCAGCATCCTTGATAGATGCTCCTATATGATAAACCTCTTTTCTGTCTATAATCAGAAACCTGTCATGGAAGTCTTTACTTATTTTTGACCGTGAGCTTCGGATACTGTGAGTTAAACTTAGCAATGTCTTTATCAGTAAGGTTTCCATTCCCAGATGTTACAATTAACACATTTACCCCATCTTTCTTCTTACTCACCTTCTCTACCGAAGCAATAAGTTCTTCAATATGGGCAAGCCTCTCACTGGCTCTAACCCTTTCTGGGGCTTCCTTATCAAATAAATACGCACTGCCGTCTAAAATATCTACTATTATAGAGCATAAAATGGCATACCGCAACGACATTTCAGCAAAAGAGTCATTAGAAAGTGGAAGTTCGCCTGCTTTACCTTCTCCTGCAATTAGCTTTCCACTACTATCAAAGAGAGCTATTCCCGGAACAAAAAGCGCCGTGACAAATCAAAGCATCTGCTTTCTGTCTGTGTTATGGTAGGAAAGGAGAATGCCATAGCTTATCCTATGATGCACTAACAGCCCACGTAGCTATTGTGCTTACCAGATGTTTCTTTTGAAGAAAGTAATCTCAAACGCTTTCATAACGGTATGTCAGTCAAAGTTCCACCAGAAATAAAATAGGCACAGAAAAAGCACATAGCTTCTAATTTACCTATCCCGACAGACAGGGATTTACCTCTACAAACGATATATCATCAGTCCATCGATAATACCACACTTTTGAAATCCATATTTTTCAGCTATCCGAATACTACTTTTTTGTTCAGGTACACATTCAATCACTACCTGTTTACCTGAGTTTCTAGCTTTTGCTATCATACCTGATGTCAAGCATGATGCAATCCCTAGCCCCCAAAATGAAGGATCTAAAACCCATCCAATCTCGACACTCTCTGAATCGTAATCATGATAAATCACATATCCGATGAATTCGTTATCTTTTTCAACTGCGTATATCAATGGTGTCTCAGAAAGACCGGATCGAAAGAGGAATTGCTCGGTCTGCTCTTTTGTGTAGGGTGCTTCGAGATATTGCATTACTTTCGAATTCGACAAAAGTTTGTAAAGCGGTTCCAAATCACTGACTGTCATTTTTCTAATTCTTATATTCATTCATACTCCACAACTTCTAATCTACCATTCTCTATTTTCCACAAAAGCCTCTCACCATAAAAGACGGAAAGCTTTTAACCTTTGTACCTATCTTATTGCCCTTCGGTCAATAAGTATCGCTCGCAAAACTCGCTCAATTCAACAACTCCCTTCCAGACCTGCTTTTTCTTACTTTTAGTATCAAAATAGTATCACTCAAGAGTTTTTTGCTCCTGTAAAACGCCGAAACGCTGTATTTCAAACGTTATACGACAGAAACGCATTTGTTACTCTATTCCAACTCGGGTATGGATAGCTTGAACTGATTGTTTTTTTCTATGATTTTTTTAATGAAAAATATTATCCATATTTTTTTCAAAAAAATCGCTCTCGTTTTTATGCCACTCCAAATTTTCAGAGTCAAAATTGAGCCAAATATACTCTGTAATATTGCACTCACATATCAAAAATACTAAGCTGTTCTTGTTTTAATGATTCAACTTTTCTAATCGATATTTTGTCATCTTCTTGAACTTGACTACATAGAATTGGTGACAACGGATCATATTTGGCAGCATTTGTTTCTACGCTTTTTGAACTATAATTAGCATAACAATATGCACATCCATTTTTACATGTATTATAAGTACCTATTTCAACACTTTCAACACATCCGCATTCTATCCGCTGATTTTTATCTTTGGAAACATTGATTTTACATCCAATAATTTTTTCAATCAATTCTCTATCTATGCAACAATTATGAACTATACCACAATCGTCCAAATTTATTTTTTTCTGCACAACTTCCAATTTTAATATTATTATCAGTCGCCATTTTGCTTAATTCCTTAGCAAATTCTCTCAGTTCATTATCATTTAATTCATAACTTGACAAGCCTTCCATATTTTTATTTTTTTAGGATATATATCAACAAAACTAATCACGCACTTTTCTGTATATCCATTTTAAAAGCCAGTGCAATACTATTAAATGCCTTCAAATGATATTCTTTCGTATATCTATCAGAAAAAAATATAGGATCGTATCTCCAAATCACTTTTTTTGTTTACCAATTTTCTCAGATAACTCTTGAAATACCTGTATCATTTTTTTGTTTTTTTATTTGGCAAATTAGCCTCAACATCATTTCCGTATCCAGTTAATGTAAATTGAAAAATAATAATTATAATCTTTTATCTCGTCTATTCTCTTTATCATTGGCAACGGATTCTTTGTCCAAAAACACTATGCAATCTACAACATCTGGAGTGATTTTTTTATTTCACTTATCTGATGAGCATTCATAGGATTACGAACATATAAAAAAATCCTTCTTTTTATTCTATTATAGAACCATTCCGAATAATAATTAGGAATATCCGTTCTTCTACTTACGCTTAATATCATCTAATCTACCCTTTCAAACATAATTACCTGATATCTAATATGCCCTACTTTTTAAAATGAGCTATCTCCTTAAATATTTCTGACAATCAGATTGGCAATTCATTTTTTGAATCTTATAATTCGCACATTCTATATTTAGATTTTTCACAAATTCCAATGCATCTGGTGGATACTTAAACTCATTATCTTTTGTGACAATGCCATTATCACAAACAAAACGTGTATATTTAGTAGAAGGACATTTTGTTTTAAACCCATTCTTACCTATCGCTTCAATTAAGCATTTTGTTTTTTGTATATCTCTATCCATACTTCCCTGATCTTCCCTAAGTGATATACAAACAAAAAATCTGTCTTTCTGTATCTTCTTTGATGAAAAGCTATTTGCCATAACATTCAGTTCACTATCAGAGAACTCACTAATTGACTTCGGGAAAAAATACACATCGGAAATAAATCGACTATTATTTGTGAAAAAATCAGCCGCATTTCTAATTAAATAATGTAATTCATCATTTTGTCTTTGACGAATTTTGTAGTTCCAGTCAATTTTATCTATTCCATCATATCTTATACTACAATCTATTTTATGCTTCATTTCTAATGCATGTACCAATGACCAATAATCTATCATCGAACCACATCCCACTGATGTTACCGAAATATTATTAACATCATCCATCTGAGCTAATACATTCAGATACATTCTGCTATATTCAAACGCATAAGCAAATGCATATCTTAATAAATATAACTGTTGAATATTTATATCTTCATAATCAGGAAGTGAGCCCGCCTCAAAATTTAATTTTTTTAAACTTACATAAGCATACATCATTATCAATATTTTTTTGCAGATCCTCATATACTTCTTGTAAATATTGTGTTATTCTAATCATAAAACTTCCTCCTCAGCTCCATGTATGCAGTTTTAGAATTTTATTTTATTAACATTATACAATATTCACTCCAAAAAAATCCATTTATATTAACTACCTGAATCCGTGAAGTTAATTTTTTTATTTAAACCAGCATATAAAAATGCCGGTTTTATACATTGAAAAATATTATACGCATGTTAAAAAAATTAAACTTCAGATGATATCCCCATTTTTTTGTAGTTATCCACAAAAAAAGTGTACAGTAAATAAAAGCCTGTTTAAGACTTATGTGATTATACGTTATGCATTTATAGCTATGTTATCCCTGCAAAAATCAGCGAAAATATGCCGCCATACATTGCTTTTTCCTAAGCCCATGATAAGCTGCCTAGCATGGCTGGTTATATGGCTTGCCATCATTATAAGGTCACTTATTACAGTACGTAAGCGTCTGCGTTTAACAGCCCTCTTCTGTCTTGGAGCACGTTTGCCTATAGTGCCCTGCTAAGTCTACGGAGTATGTTGTAAGCTATAACCGTAAGCTCCAGCACAAGTGCATTGATTTCAAACTTCCCTGACGGAAGCCTTTCCACGTCCATGTCACTCTTTACCTCGCTGTGGTACTGCTCGCACTCACCTGTGCGTGATAGAGTTTAATGATTTCATGGTCGCTTTCACCGAGATTTGTCCACCAGGTCTCAACCTCTATATCGGCCGAAGGAAGAATTGACCTTTTTTATCAATTGTCCTCTCGGTTATTTCATAACCTGCACGAAGGGTAAAGTCTTTCTCAAACCGTTTACTTGTCACCTCTTTCCAGTCACTTCCAATGTAAACAGTTTTCCCTTCTCTAGGTGTTGTTATATCCTTGCAGTACGTTTTTGCCATTTGAAACCATTCATCCTTGCTTTCCTTGCGAAGATTCCTTTTGATAATAAAGCTGCATCCGGTATCTATCATAACAGCTACATTATCAATGGAATCATTACCTGAATCAAGCCTTACCAAAAGAGGTTTATCAGTAAGCTTCTTACACAGGTTTATTGTCTCGAGAAGGAACTCCACTGTACCGTTCTGGCAGTGCTGCTTCCCTTCACGGAGTTCAAAATTCACTGCATAGCCTTCAGTACCAATGTATGCCATCATTGGTGCATAGCCGTCAAAGCCCTTATAGGTTCTTGAACCCCCTGCTTTGAAGTCTTTGAATTGTCCATAGGCGTAACATCAATGTCCACAGGTACCATGCCGTCGGGAAGTGCACAAGTATAATATCTCCATTCTTAATCTGGTGCTGTGAACGGTTCTTAGTCACATCCATATGGTTAAGTTTTTTGGTGAAATTGCTTTTGCCAAGCAATGCTCCTACGACCGCAAGACCGCTTGCAGGGATGATTCGCTCGTTTGTATATTTAACAATTATGATACTGTTTTCAAGTGTAATATGACGGTTATGATTCATGATATTTTTTTCTCGAAACCATTGATTTACAGGACTATTATATCATGATATGGCTTCACCTTACAGGTGAATTGTAATTAAATATAAAACTTTTAATAAGACACGGTCGCCTAAGCATTTTCGTAAAAGTTAAATTTTTAACTTCACGGATTCAGGTTTAATTTTATCTATTCCAGTTCTTCTGAACATCGGTCATTTTCCATACATCCCATCATTTTTTTCAAGCAATATTAAAGCCCTTTTTTTCATTCTAGTACTGTCAGATACACACTGTTTTCGCTCTTTTATCCCAGAAATAACCCGTGCCTTATTTATATCCCGTCACAGGCTTTTAGCTATTTTATACACATTAGCTGGTATATTTTTCATAAATTTAATCAATACCCAAATCTTCTTCAAAATATTGGAGAGTTGGCATCAAACTCTTTCTGTCTTAAATGTGGTTCTATATTCATATCAATATAGCTTTCCTTTTTAATTACAACTGCCTTTGAAAAATCAACTCCGCAATGATTAGCTTTATCAGTCCACAAAACATGGGGATGGTTTATACCAGACCTCAAAGGGATAGCAAATTGAACACCATCTATCTCAACACAAACCTGAATATATGGTCTGTTATGCTTTTGCTCCATTTCTGGATACTCGGTTGCAGTATATATACTATAAAAAATTCATTTGATAAAAAAATACAAACCTCTTCTTAGCCATCTTTTTCTCCTATGATAAAAAAACAACCCCTGTAAACAGGAGTTGTCTTCTCAGTGAGCTTTTCTTTTATTTTACTTGGTCACGCTCTATGACCAAATCTTCTATTGAGTTTTCTTTATACTCACGCTCTATGAGTTTTTCTGATAAGAGAATAGTATATAAATTATATTATGTCAAGCTTATCCTATGATGCACTAACAGCCCACGTAGCTATTGTGCTTACCAGATATATGTTAATTGCAATGGAGCAACGTCAAAATGAAGATCAGAGAACTCTTGGTGAGCTGTTCTTCTTCCTTGTCGATGAACTGGCAGACAAATCGGGATTTGTTAAGCTTTAGTTATTGGGATCCAAAGTTCCATTTTGTAGTCTTTGCTGTGCATATCACCTTCATAGTAATATTCAAAGTCAGGTTTTGCTGAATGAATATAGCCATGCTCAGGGAAAAATACTTCCATTGTATATTTCCACCCGTTATGAATGCACTCCGGAACACTTCCTACTAATTCTACAACTGCATACTCTGCTTCTTCCACTTCCAAAACATCTAAGCCCATACTTGTGGCTTTATCTACATCATTAACGATATAACCAGCCATATAATTTATTGTGCTTGGATTTTCCACATCATGGCAAACGCCCATACTTTGACCGCTTCCCAAACTTGCAAGTTCATCGTGGCTATATTTTTCATATAGCTTATTCCATACACTCGGACATAATGATGAATTGATGCTTTGTTCATTTACCCCTGCAACTGTAAATGCTTGTTTCTTTTGAATTGTAATGTTCATGCTTCTTCCTCCTCTTACACTTAGTGCTAACTGCACTCGTGAAACTAATTTGAACGGTTTACCATTTCTTACCTCTGAAGGAGTGAATCCATGAAAGTTCTTAAAAGCTGTTCCAAATGAATCTGATGACTCATATCCAAATCTAAATGCAATATCAATAATCTTGTCATCTGTATCTCTTAACATAATCGCCGCTTCCGTTAATCGTCTGCTTCTTAAATATTCTGAGAGCGTTGTTTCAGTTAGAATAGAAAACAAGCGACTGAACATAGAATAAGAGTATCCAGATAACTGAGTTACTTTCTTTTCATTGATTTCATCATCAAGAACTGTTTCAAGATAATCAATCGTATTGTTAAACGACTTGATAATATTCATTTTTGATTTTCCTCCTTTCTTTCGGTTTATTTTAGTATAGAGGAAGAGTTCTTTTCCTGCCCTACAGTATTCGTACAAATTTATGGGTTGTATAACATAAAGACTTGCAACTTGCTAAGCTCGACAACTTCTACTTTGTCGAGGTATATAAACTAACCTAAGTGACGCTCCGAATGATAACATTTCAGACTCGCTCCGGCATCCGCTTCGCTTCGCCTAATGCGCTCGCTTAGAATTTATCATTCGGAGCTGGCACCATAGACTTATGAAATAATAATTTATAGAGTTTTATTAACCAACAAAGAGACGCTACGAATGATAACATTTCAGACTCGCTCCGGCATCCGCTTCGCTCCGCCTGATGCGCTCGCTTAGAATTTATCATTCGTAGCTGGCACCTTAAATTAATACATATAATAACTCGAATGCCAAATTAAAGACAGCCACCCCCACCTGCCCCCCCATGTGACTGATGTGTTTGTTTGTTATCATTCATCAATTAAACAGCCGGAACTAATAATGCCACATAGTTCGCTGTTTCCGCTCTGACTTCGTGCTTCGCACTCATCAATTGCGGACAGCTATTATATAGGCAGGACTAACACACCTTGCTTCGCTGCTTCGCAGCTTGCAAAGTGCGAGTCACTGCCAAAAAGCGAGCGCATTAGGTTTTTCGTCAACGGAACTATTCTTAAACAGCATCTTACAGAAAAACCGGAGCGAGTCTGGACATTTATTAGTGGAGGCGTAACTTAGTCAACAAACAAACCCATCAACCCGACAACTTAGAATTTGTAACTCCATATCCACAAAATCCTCCCACCAAAATGATGGGAGGGTTGCTTACATAAATATATTTACTTACTCGAGTTCTATCGTTCCAGGAGGTTTACTTGTGATATCATAGAGTACCCTGTTCACTCCTCTGACTTCATTGATTATCCTGCTTACTACCTTCTGAAGTACTGCCCAAGGTATCTCGCTGGCTTCGGCCGTCATAAAGTCGGTGGTATCTACTGCTCTTAGAGCAATGGCATAGTCGTAGGTTCTTTCATCACCCATTACGCCTACTGAACGCATATTGGTGAGGGCTGCGAAGTACTGACCTATAGACTTGTCAAGGCCTGCGTTTGCTATCTCTTCTCTGTAGATTGCATCTGCATCCTGAACTATCTTAACCTTCTCTGCAGTTACCTCTCCTATTATTCTTATTCCAAGACCTGGACCTGGGAACGGCTGGCGGAATACAAGACGCTCAGGTATGCCAAGTTCAAGACCTACCTTTCTTACCTCATCCTTGAAGAGGTTGCGCAGTGGCTCAATAATTTCCTTAAAGTCAACATAGTCAGGAAGTCCGCCTACATTGTGGTGTGACTTGATGACTACAGACTCACCGCCAACACCGCTCTCTACCACGTCAGGGTAGATGGTTCCCTGTACTAGGTAGTCAACTGTTCCGATTTTCTTAGCTTCTTCTTCAAATACACGGATGAACTCCTCGCCTATTATCTTACGCTTAGCCTCAGGCTCAGTAACTCCCGCAAGCTTATCGTAGAATCTCTGCTGTGCATTTACTCTTATAAAGTTCAGCTCATAGTCGCCATTTTCGACCAAAATACAGCCTCTACCTCATCTCCTTCATTTTTTTACGAAGTAAGTCTATGGTCTACAAATACGCAGGTAAGTCGCTTGCCTACTGCCTTTGAAAGAAGAACCGCAGCCACAGAGGAGTCAACACCTCCTGAAAGCGCACAAAGTACCTTTCCGTCTCCAACTCTTTCTTTGATTTCCTTTACACTGTTTTCCACAAATGCAGACATCTTCCAGTCGCCTACGCAGCCACAGATATTGTGCACAAAGTTAGAAAGCATCTCCTTGCCGTATTCGGTGTGGAGAACTTCAGGGTGGAACTGGATGCCATAAAGCCCTGCTTCTACATTTTCAATAGCCGCATTGGCTGTAGATGCAGTGTGAGCAATAGACTTAAATCCATCTCCAAGCTTTGATATATAGTCAAAATGGCTCATCCACACTACCGACTTCTCAGGTATTCCTGCAAAAAGCTTTGAAGAAGTATCAAAAAAGGTTTCTGTCTTTCCATACTCTCTATGCTCTGCCTTTTCAACCTTGCCACCAAGTACATAGGCTCATAAGCTGAGCACCGTAGCAAAGTCCAAGCACAGGGATGCCGAGCTTAAATAACTCCTCTCCGCAGGTAGCAGCATTTTCCTCGTATACGCTGCTAGGACCTCCTGTAAGTATGATGCCCTTAGGGTTCATTTCTTTTATCTTAGATAACTCAGTCTTGTAAGAATATATTTCACAATAAACATTGGCTTCGCGCACTCTTCTTGCAACCAGCTGATTGTACTGTCCACCAAAATCGATTACAACAACTAATTCTTTTTTCACTTATGGCTCCTTTCAAGGTTTTGATGATTATGCATCCTTTAAGAATGCCTTATAGCAAAGATAAGCCTCGTAAATATCAGCCTTGCAGCTTATCTCCCAAGGTGCATGCATATTCATAACTGCAACTCCTGAGTCAATAACCTCCATATTGTAAGCAGCCGCTATATAAGCGATGGTTCCACCGCCACCCTGGTCTACCTTACCAAGTTCTGCGGTCTGGAAGGTAACATTATTGTCCTTCATTATCTTTCTGATGACCGCCATGTATTCTGCAGAAGCCTCATTGCTTCCACTCTTACCACGAGAGCCTGTATATTTGTTAAATACAATACCTTTACCAAAATAAGCGGTATTCTTTTTCTCATTTACCCCAGGGTAGTTTGGATCAAAGGCAGCACTTACATCTGATGAAAGCATACGGGAATTGGCAAGGGCTCTTCTAAGATCAAGCTCGTTGTACTCTCCCACAAGGTTCATGACCTCAGCCACTACATTTTCAAAGAATCTTGATTCCATACCTGTGGCACCTACGCTGCCTATTTCTTCCTTGTCCACAAGGAGACAGCAGGCTGTCTTAGAAGGTACCGGCGCATCAAGAATAGCTTTAAGAGAAGTATAAGCACATACTCTGTCATCCTGTCCATAGCCCATTATCATACTGCTGTCAAGGCCGTAGTGCTTGGCCTTTCCTGCAGGAACTATTTCAAGATCGGCAGAAATAAAATCCTCTTCTTCTATTCCGTACTTGTCCTTTAATATCTTAAGTATATTAGCCTTTACAGCCTCTTTTTCTTCTCCCTTAAGAGGCATAGCTTTCCAAGCATTACATTGAGGTCTTCTCCCTCAACCACCTTGGACGCTGTCTTTTTGCATCTGGTCAGCAGAAAGATGGATGAGCAAGTCTGTAATACCGATTACAGGACCTTCTTCTTCCTCACCGATACAGATATTTACAGCTTTCCCATCTTCCTTTACAACTACGCCGTGAATTGCAAGAGGAAGTGTTACCCACTGGTACTTCTTGATACCACCATAATAATGTGTATCAAGCATGGCAATTTCAGTATCCTCATAAAGAGGTACCTGTTTTGCATCTATTCTAGGTGAGTCTATATGGGCACAAAGGATATTCAGTCCCTCTGCCATAGGCTTCTTACCGATAACAAAGAGTGCAATTGCCCTGCCCATATTTGACATATAGACCTTATCGCCTGCTTTTAACTTTTTCTTCTTTCCTATGAAGTCAGCAAGATTCTTATATCCTGCTTTCTCTGCCTGTCTAATTGACTCATCTACACATTCTCTCTCTGTTTTGCAGTCAGATATGAACTGCCTGTAGGTTTCACTTAACTCAAAGCAGGCTGCAAGCGCCTTTTTATCATACTTTTCCCAAGCGCTCTGCCTTATCTCCTTTTTTTTCTTTTCTTCCTTCTTATCTGTCTTCTTTTCTGCCTTCTTTACTGCCATTTTGTCTCCTTTCAATCCCTGTATATTAACCCAAAGAGCTGGATTTTACACATTTTCTTTCGATTTTACTCCTATAACCTTTTAGGGCTATGCCATTAATCCATCTTGCAATTATCCCTAAAATATGCTATATTGTTGGAGAAGAGAGTACCTGTGAACAGGTTTACTCCCTAAGAGTTGGTGCTGATGTCCCTAAGAACACACCTATCTTGTATGTCGGACAAGATAAAATCTTACTTTTTCTTGAGGTAAGTAAGAATGTTTATAAGCAGAACTCCGAAGGACATCAGCAGTGCTAATATCCCCGGAAAAAAATCATAATGATTTCATAATCTGTCATACACATCCCTCCCTTCGTATATTTATACTTAGGGAGTTTTTATTTTGCCACAGATACTCTCCAAGGAATATTCTACCACTCTGTTTTCATTCTTTCAACACGGTTTTATTCAAATATAATATTAACTTGAATTTCTATAAATAAAAAAGGACTGTGCTTTCACACAGACTATCAGACATGCCGTACAACAAGAAAATCTTTCGTACAACATAAAAAGACCGCTATTTCTAGCGGTCCTGATTATTATGCATAACTTAGTATTATCTAAGCAATGAAAGAACACCCTGAGTAGACTGGTTAGCCTGTGCAAGCATTGACTGTCCTGCCTGAGCAAGAATGTTATTCTTACTGAAGTTAACCATTTCTGTAGGAACATCTGTATCACGGATACGTGACTCAGCTGACTGTGTATTCTCAGATACGTTGTCAAGGTTGAGTACTGTATGCTCAAGACGGTTCTGAAGAGCACCAAGGTCTGATCTCTGATCAGAAACAACTTTAATTGCTCCCTGGAATGCCTCGATAGCAGACTCTGCTCCATCCTGAGTTGTAAGATCCTGATCAGTCGCACCAATTGTAGTCGCATCCATGTTACCGATGCTGATTTCAATTGTCTGATCCTTAAGAGCACCTACGTGGATCTTCTTGTCAGTAAACTCACCATCGAGAAGGTTCTGTGTATTGAACGCTGTTGTATCTTTGATACGGTCAATTTCAGATGTAAGAGCTGTTACTTCCTTCTGGATTGCGCCTCTGTCGTCCTCAGTATTGGTATCGTTCGTCGCCTGAACTGCGAGCTCGTTCATTCTCTGAAGTATAGAGTGTGTCTCGTTAAGAGCACCTTCTGCTACCTGGATAAGTGATATACCATCCTGTGCGTTAGCTGAAGATCTGTTAAGACCTCTAACCTGGCTTCTCATCTTCTCAGATATTGAAAGACCTCGTTTGCATCATCTGTCGCTCTGTTGATCTTGTAACCTGATGAAAGCTTCTCTGAAGACTTTTGCCTGTAATGAGCTTGTGATACCAAGCTGTCTGTTTGAGTTCATTGCTGTAAGATTGTGCTGTACTACCATAATAATTTTTCCTCCTTGAATTAACTATCGGCTTCCTTGCCGCTATTTTTTTGTTATTTTGTAAGTGAGGCTTCAACTAGGCTCCGGCCGTAAGCTCTGTATTCTCTTCCTCACATATTATATATCGGCGGTGGAATCCAAAAAAACTTAATAGATAATTTAATATTTTTAAAAAAATATTTGTAAAAATCCTTTTACTGCAATAAATTATCTATTATTCTATACTTTTAACGGGGGTGTTTCAGCATTTGTGAATACCCTTCTTTTATAATTCTAACATGCAGTTACAATTCTTGCAATATGCAATTTAAAAATTTCAAAAAAATTTCGCATTTTGTAACCAAGATGTAACATAAAAAAAGTGTGTGTTCGCACACACTTCGCGCGCGAGCGGTGCCGTAAGGCAAATTCCCCCGTCATGAGCTGTGCATCCCTCGGAGAGTTTTTTTGTTTGACAGGTAATTTCGGAGAAATTTCCTGTCAAATAAAAAAAGACCGCTATCTCTAGCGACCTTTCTCATTATGCGTACCTTAAGATTATCTAAGCAATGAAAGTACACCCTGTGTAGACTGGTTAGCCTGTGCAAGCATTGACTGTCCTGCCTGAGCAAGAATGTTGTTCTTGCTGAAGTTAACTCATTTCTGTAGGAACATCTGTATCACGGATACGTGACTCAGTCGCCTGTGTATTCTCAGATACGTTGTCAAGGTTGAGTACTGTATGCTCAAGACGGTTCTGAAGAGCACCAAGGTCTGATCTCTGATCAGAAACAACTTTAATTGCTCCCTGGAATGCCTCGATAGCAGACTCTGCTCCGTCCTGAGTTGTAAGATCCTGATCAGTTTGCACCAATTGTAGCTGCATCCATGTTACCGATGCTGATTTCAATTGTCTGATCCTTAAGAGCACCTACGTGGATCTTCTTGTCAGTAAACTCACCATCGAGAAGGTTCTGTGTATTGAACGCTGTTGTATCTTTGATACGGTCAATTTCAGATGTAAGAGCTGTTACTTCCTTCTGGATTGCGCCTCTGTCGTCCTCAGTATTGGTATCGTTCGTCGCCTGAACTGCGAGCTCGTTCATTCTCTGAAGTATAGAGTGTGTCTCGTTAAGAGCACCTTCTGCTACCTGGATAAGTGATATACCATCCTGTGCGTTAGCTGAAGATCTGTTAAGACCTCTAACCTGGCTTCTCATCTTCTCAGATATTGAAAGACCTCTCTGCATCATCTGTCGCTCTGTTGATCTTGTAACCTGATGAAAGCTTCTCTGAAGACTTTTGCCTGTAATGAGCTTGTGATACCAAGCTGTCTGTTTGAGTTCATTGCTGTAAGATTGTGCTGTACTACCATAATAATTTTCCTCCTTGAATTTGTATTCAGCTTCCTTGCTGAATAATTAATATAATATAGTTATAAAACTTTTTGGCCTCTCTTTAAGGCCGTACACTCCTTTTGGATTAGCCTTAAGTTTTACCTTCACAATATATATCGACATCGTTTTTCAAAAAAACTTTAGTATTTTATAATTATTTTTTTGTCCACGAAATATGTTGTGCCATCCACACTACCATTCATATTGCTGTAGTATTTTGTGACTGCATTGCTGTTTAGGTTATAACTTCTAATCTTGTCCTTACCTTTAGAAACCTTAAGGTCGAACTTAATCTGGTTTCTTCTTTCGCAGGCTTCTATCTCCACTCCCTTATCTACAAGTGTTCTGATTGAATTCTGAAGCTTCTCTATCTTATCTCTATAGGCCTCAGGATTCTCCTTAATCATTTCCCTTACTCTGTTATAAGTAAGTTCAAAGCCTTCATCAAGCTTTATTTATCTCTTCAATCAACGCACTTTTTTTGTTTATAAGATTGTCAAAGTTCTCTTCATCAAATTCCTCTTTGCTAAGCAGGGTTTCCTGTGCCTTTGTAAGTTCAAGCACCTCTTCAAGTTTTCTCCCTTTTTTAACCAGAGAATCAGCCATAAGTTCTAAGTAATTTCCTACTTCCGTATTCATTATGAATTCTTTGCCGCCTTCATTACTTCTACCCATACGTCCCTCATTCCTCTTATATCCTCAAGGGCTTCATTAAGCTTTATCTGCATCCTTTCTGATGTTAGCCATAAGCAGGTTTCTTAATATGCGCTGGTAAATGATATCAAAATCCTTAGCTACCTTATATTTGAAGTCCAGGGTTCCCTGAAGCTCCCATATAATGTTCTGCGCTTTAATCAGGTTATTGTTTGCCTTCTCTACGTTCTTCTCCTCAATGCCGGCCATTGCCTGGTTACAAAAACTTGATAGCTCCATTGTAGAGCATAAGTGTAAGCTCAGCAGGCGTAGCTGTATTTATTGATGCTCCCTGATAAAGACTAGTCATGCGTTTGTCATCGTACTCCCTCCAAATGTATGTCTGTTACTAATTACAAAGTATATATCGGATAAAAGCAAACTTTACTTTAGATGCTTTTAAAAATTTAATTTGTGAAATATTATTTTTACTATTTGTGTCTTTATATATTAAAAATCACAAATACGAATATAACCATTTACCTTATAGTGGCTTCGTCCTCTTTGCATTCAAAAAGAGATACCATAATCATGATATCTCTTCGTAATCCTTTTATTATCTTCCAATCATACTCTGAAGCTTGCTACTCTGAGCATTCAAGGTAGCCATAGTTTTTTTCCATAGCGACTGAACTGCTTGTAGTACTTGTCTTCCATCTTGTTTAGCTTGTCTTCAAGTGTGGTATATTCTTTCTTGTATGTAGTAGAAAGCTGTACCATCTCTTTATCGTTGTAGAAGGTCATAGCAGATGAAAGGCTGGTACCCTTCATTGCATCTGTCATCTTATCGTAAAGATTTTTCATTATTCCCTGAAGAGCCTCTGCTGTTTCAGCTGGATTCTCTGTAAGAGCCTTCTTTAGCTTGTCTTCCTTTGCAGAATATACTCCGTCCTCAGAATCTCCAAATATATGAAGCAGTCCCTTTTCCTTATAATCAGAAGAGGTCATAACTCCAAAGCTTGCGAGGCTGTACTTGGCTCCGCCTTCACCGTTTGAATCAGCTCCAACTTTTACTGATGACTGCATAGCTTCCCTCATACCATTAAGTACATTGCCAAGCTTCTCATCTCTTCTAAGAAGGGAATCCTTTATCTTCTTTTCCCAGTTCTCAACATCCTTTTCAGACATGTCCTTCTTCTGGTCAGCTGTAAGAGGAGAATATCCTCTTGAAGAACCTGCATAGTAGAGCTCATTCATCTCTTTTAAAGATAGAATTATACTCTTTAATAAAAGCCCTTGAAGTTGTTATATACTGAGTCTACGTCAGTAGTAGCACTTACTGAAACACTCTTTCCGGCATCACCTAAGTTATAGTCAGCAGTAGTTCCTGACACGGTTATATTAAGACCGTTAATGGTGTTGGTGTTTGTAGCTGTCTCGTACTCAGTACCGTCTACCCTAAAGATAGCATTCTTTGCATCTAGCTTGGTAACTCCTGAACCTGAAAGACCGAGTTTTTCAAGTCCACTTGTCATGCTCATATCGTTTTTAGACTCCTTAATCTCAAAAGCATTGGCTAAGCCGCTCTCTTTTGAAGATAAGTAAATTCTCTGCTGCTTGGTATCAAGACTTGCATTAATACCAGCCTTCTTAGCTGCATTAAGGAAGTCTCCAACTGTGGTGTCACCGTTTACCTCTAAGGTATGCTCCTTATCGCCTACCTTGAATGTAATCTCTTCACCAAGCTCGAAGCCATTGTCTGTAAGCACTGAATCCTTCCCGAAATCTTCAATATCTGTTACCTTTGCACCGGTTACGCTCTGGGATGTAGCCACCTGCTTAACCTGTATCTTATGTGCTCCATCAGAAGCAGATGGTTCACCGGTAACCTTAACTACACCTTCATTTGTGCTTGAAGTCTTCTTAGTTGTATAAGCACTTGAGAATCTAAGCGCAGATATCTTATTGGTATAAAGAGAATAAAGCTTGGTATTAAGCTCTTTCCACTTTTCCTGTTTCCATTCAAGCTTGGTCTTCTTTCCCTCAACCTTGTTTAACCTGGTTCTCTGCGCATCCATGATCTTCTTGATCATGGCATCAGTATCCGTGCCAGAGTTAATTCCTGAAAGTCTTATTGGCATATCAATTCCTCCTTACCTTTTTTCGTCAACAACTATACCTGCCAAATCATGTATTCTCTCAAGTATACTTTTTGTTTTTATCAGGCGGAATCTCTTTGATTAGTTCTCTGGTTATCTCATCATATACCTTTATGGAAATCTTCCCGGTTTCCTTGTTATACGAAAAAGCTAACCTTCTGTAACCGTTTGACTGCTTAATCCTCTCATTCGCCTGGTCAATTGCGCTCTTTATGCGGTTCTCATCTTCTGAGTCCGCAATCCCGTTTTCGTTTCCCTGGTTGTCAGTCTGTCCAACATAACCGTTCTTGGCACGACCGGTAATAGCTACGTCGATGTCAAATTTAGTCTCTCTCCCACTTTTTGCGGGGTAGCTAATATTGCCGTTTAGTTCGATGCCAGACTGACTTACAGCATTAGGCATCACTTTAAGACTCATTTGTTCACCTCCATGTAAACTTAAATCATACAATCCTTTTGCATAGTTGAAATAGTTTTCGAAAACATAGAATACGCTTTCTATAAGTCTTATCGGCAGTGTCAGGGGTAAACTTAACCCCTCTTATATTTTATTCGAAAATTTTTGTTTATATCCTTCATACCCTTCTCTGAAAGCATGGGAAGCCTCTCTATTAGACTCCTGTATCTGCTCGAACAGTTCTTTTCTATATATCGCAACGCTCTTAGGAGCCTTAATGCCGACTTTTACCTGTTCTCCCTTTACTTCAAGGATGGTAAGCTCAATGTCATTTCCGATAATGACACTTTCACCGGGTTTCCTTGATAAAGCTAACATTGTCATTCCTCCTCTTACTTATTTTTCTCTGCCTTCATTTTCTGAACTGATTCGTAGATGCTAAACTTAATAGGATAGTCCTCGTTATTTACTATAACCTGTATTCCCTTGCGGTTTACAGGATTGATAAGTATAGGAGCCCTGAAGTTAGCAGTTGTCTTGCTAGGGTCCTCACTTGGAATAGTAATTGTTAAAAGTGTAACAAGTTCTTCATCCTTAAATTCTCCGAGTGGCTTAAGAAGCTCATCTTCAACAACCGGCTCATATACAGCAGTAACTGTATATGGGTTGATTACAGGAAGAGCAAGCTCTGCCATATCAAGTGACTGGAACCAGGAAATAGGGCCCTCGGAACCCTTTTCAATGTCATAAATAAGTGTCCAGCGTTTCATATCCTCGAAGCCCATAATCCCATTGTCAAATGTAAGGATTTTCTCATCTTCGATATCAACTTCTCCAAAAAATCTTGTCTTTACAAGCATGTTTTCCACCTCTTTCATTTAGGTTATATTGTTAATGTTTATCTTAAAAAGTCCAATAATGAATTCTGCACTACCTTTGCACCTGCCTGAAGAGATGCATTGTATATTACATTCTGTGCATTAAAGTTAATAATAGTCTCAGCAAGATCCGCATTCTCATTATTTGACATAAGGTCGGTAAAATCATCAGTCTGTCCGGAAAGTCTCTCCTCCGTAAGGTCAAGTCTTGCATCGCGGCTACCAAGGTCTGCGATAGCTTTATTTACTACGTCCTGATAGTCCCTTATACTGTTAATGGACTTGGAGAATCTCTCCTGCATAACCTTTTTCTTAAGGGTAAGCTCTGTGTTCATTGCCTCCTTAAGCTGCTTAAGGCTAGCGAGGTCATTCTCGTCTGTAGTATTGCCTATTACCTTGTCTACCTCTTTGATTTTACTTTCTACCAGATTCACATCCTCAATGCTTGTAAGAATTCCGTCAAGCTCTCTGCCAAGTCCTGAGTAAGTGCATCCTTTGCCTGAGTATTTATCTGAAGCCTCTGGTTGAAGCTTACCTCGTACTCTATATCCTGGTCTTCCTTTTTGTAGTTGATTATCTTACTTTCATCTTCTGTAAGATTACCATCTGCATCAAAAGGAGTTGCTGTGCAGTCAAAATAGTGTTCAGGACGAACATCGCCAGTCTGGAATTCAGTCTTATTATACACTACATTGAAGCTTTTTGCACTCTTAAGATTTTCATAAGCTTCATCAGAAAGAATGAGCTCTCCTGTGTCAGCTATGAACTTCGCCCCTGTCTCAGGCTTTTCATAAGCTTTTGAATCTTTAGAGGTGAGTACCTCTCCATTTTCATTTGTAGACGTTATATCAATGGTATCCTCATTGCCATCGGCATCCTTCACTGTAAGCTTTGGAAAATCATCTGAGGCGGTATCAAGGTTCTTGTATGAAAGCCTTATATAATTTACTGCCATATTCTCTGCGTGCTCGGTAAAATCATTGGTGCCGCCAGGCTCATAGTCCTTAAGGGAGAATCCGCCGTAAGTCCTAAGGCTGTTTTTGATGGATGTCTTATCAAACTCTTCAGTAATTGTATACTGCTTGCTCTTATCATTTTCAAGGTAAGTAAGGCTTGTATCTGTCTTATAGCCCGTAAACACATATCTTCCGGCGTAGTTAGCATTACCCTCCTGGTATATCTGCTGTCTGTACTGTGCCATTGTCTTCATTATACTTGCACGGTTCTCAGCAGTAAGACTGTCCTGGGAGCCCTGAGTGGCAAGGCCATGAAGCGTTCTGCAGATGTCTGTCACCTGAGTAAGCGCACTTTCAGTTACCTCCAGCCAGCTCTTTGCATCCGGAACATTCTTCTTATAATACTGCCTTATCTCAGTAAGATTGTTACGAAGCTTCAGTGCCCTGACTGCCACAACCGGATCATCAGAAGGACGCTGTATCTTCTTTCCTGTCTGATACTGTTCCTCTATACCCATAAGATTGAGCTTGTTAGTATTTATGTTAGCCAGAGTATTGTTGGTCATTATCTGGTTGGTAACTCTCATCATAGCCTTAAGTCCTTTCTATATCACTATCACTTTGAAATTAAACTGCCATTTCATTAATCAGCTTATTATATATTTCGTTCATTACTGTAATTACTTTAGCAGAAAGATTATAACAATTTCTAAATTTAACCAAATCCATTGCTTCTTCATCACTGTCAACGCCGGAAATAGAGAGCCTTTGGTTATTAATTGCCTTAACCATCATATCCTGATTTTTTGCAAATGTTTCTGCTGTCTTTGCGCCTACACCTATATCAGATGTAAGTGACTGGTAGAATTCCTCTGGCTTACCATGGTCAAACATGGTTCTATCCCTCTGAAGGCTCTCAAGCTTCTTCATTACATCTGTATTCTCTATACCCTCAGATATCGTGCTTGCTGCAGCTATGAGGCTTGGATTTTCCTTAAATGTCCTTGTTACGGAATAATTATGCGCAACAAGCCTGTAGTATGTCTCGTCATCTGAAGAGAACTCTGTTATTTCGTTGCCGCTTTCATCCTCAGTTCCAGGCACCTTGAACTTATAGTTCTCACCTGTGGCCTTATCAATACCATTAAAGAAGTCTTCTCCCTGATTGCCGTCAAGGTCCACACCTGTCTTATGTACCTCATTAAATTCTTTGGAGAACTTTCTTACAAAGGTATTTAACTGGTCCAGGTAATAAGGAATTCCCTTAAAATTAACCTGCTCGCCTATCTTTGCCACCACCTTTGAATCCTCGCTTATGTCCTTAGTGATAGGCTTATCTTCCTTTAGCTTAAAAATATATTTATATTTATCTTTTCCTGTATCTTCGTCTTTTTCAATCTTTACATCAAAGCCGGTATATTCATACTCTTCGCTGCCTAACTGTATACGTCCTCTAGGAGGGAAGTTCATTTCCTCGATGCTGTTGATGTTGGTGTCTTCAAGAGTAATCTCTGTATCGCCCTCTGAAGCCTCTTTTACGTGACATCTAAGAGACGCCATATTGTTACCGTCACGCATCTCAAAAAGGGCACCAAGCTTACCGCCCAGGTGGCTGTTATGTGCGCTAAATCCCTGACCGTCTGACCAGGTCACATCATACAGACCCTCTACATCATTTATATTGCTTATATAATCTCTTGGCACTACATCAAGCTTGTTGGCTCTGTAGTTATTTACAAGATAACCGCCATTTATCTTAACTGTATAATGAGTAACTCCCGCAAGCTTTCCATCAAGAGCCTCACCTATTTTCTCCTCCTTAACACTTACGCTTGTAAGCTCGAAAAGCTTGTCCACAAGGAGGTTTCTCTGGTCACGAAGGTCGTTTGCAAAGCCTCCGCTTACCTCTACCATGTTTATCTGCTTGGTAAGGGTTGCAATCTGGTCGCCGTATGAGTTAATGGTATCTACGGTATTTTTAATAGCGAAGTTAACTTCATTCTGAGTGTTTTTTAAGTTCTCAGATACATTGTTAAAATACTCGGTAAGAGCATAGGCCTGGTTTACCATCTGTGCCCTTGCAGACTTACTTGTAGGATTTTTTCAACCTCTGACATACCATTGAATAGATTCTTAAAGTTGGTATTGAAGCCACCATCCTTAATTTCATTTAAGAAATTTTGGATGTTATTTAAGTAGTAAGCTCTGCTTTCATATTCTCCGTTAACCGTATTGGCAGAGCGGTATTTTAAGTCATAATACTCATCTCTTACCTGTGAAATCTTATTAGCAGTAACACCTGTTCCTACCATACCATAGCGCTGTGCGATGGCAATAGGATCCTTTGCCTGACGGTTAACCTGCTGGCGGCTGTATCCTTCTGTCCTTGTGTTAGTTATATTGTGCGCAGTTGTATTGAGCGCGACCTGATAGGTATGAAGTCCTGACGTACCTATATCCAATCCAAAAAATGTTGATGGCATATATCTCTCCTATTTGTTCACGAATAGGCCTTAACCAAGTCTGGTTACAACGTGCTCAAGCATCTCATCTATAACAGTAATATACCTGGATGCTGCATTAAAGGCCTGTTGAAATTTAATCATATGTGTAAGCTCTTCATCTGAAGAGGTCCCAAGCACCTCTCGCCTCTGGTTGTCCACACTCTGGGTTGTGGTTTCCTGGCTCTTAGCCATAGCTTTAAGGGTGTGGCCTGTATTGGCTACCTCAGAAGTAAAAGCTGTATAATACTCCATAAAAGTATTCTTAGTAAGTGTATTTGGATTTAATACAGCAAATTTTTCATCCCATACTTTGTTTAGCTTTGCCGCTATATCCATACTGTAATCGCCTGTGTTGGTGTTATAGCTTAAAGGTATGAGAGAAACATTTTCCCTTATCTGCTTATTTACCTCAATTTCTCCCATAGAGAACATCGAGTACTTAGAGCCCTCATAGTTTGGATCATAGTCCTCACTGTTGTAGAGCATTACCTTCTTGCCGTCCATCTCCACATCAAGCTCTTTATAACGAGGCGTGCTCTTTCTATCAAAGAGTGCATTACCCGGTGTTTTAGTTTTATCTGCACTCACCGGTGCATTCTTAACATCGAGGATGGATACCTTGTACCTTCCTGTAGGATTGCCTAGGGCATCTTTCTCCTCTATCTTATAGTCTTCGAGATCTGAAATATCTATATTAGGAATCTCATCTCCCTCAAGCACCTTGCCTTCTGAATTCTTCCACACCGGAACTCCTCCGTCTGTCCAGGTTGCAGTAAGGTTAGGTGCAAGTATGTCATTTATCATGGTAGTAAGACCGTGGATTAACTGGTCAAACTGAGCCTCTGTATTGGTTAAAAGAGAAGGCGCTACTGTATTATTGTAGTTAACCTTTGCCTGCTCAAAGGCTCTCATCGCACTTATATAATGCTCGTCATCTTCGCCCTCTTCATAGTCCTCAGGCTTTGGCTGTACAGGAATGTCTGTATATCTTCCCTGCCTGCCCCTTGCAAGAAGGAGGCCCTTAAGTGAGCCTATATCTGTATCTGCTGCTGATGTTGGAGGGAAGTCAAAGTTAAATACTTCTCTTGGTTCCTTATCATCATTTATATCAAAGTTCCACACAGGAGTGTGTAATTTAAGTTCATCATCAGTGGTCTTAAGGCCTATCTCATTTACTCCGAATTCGGTACAAACTGTGTTCCCTCTACTGTTACAAGTACAGAGCCGTCTTTGACTTCTTTGTAGCTAACCTTCACATAGCTTCCAAGCTCATCAAGAAGCTTGTTTCTCTCATCTCTATAGTCATTTGCTGACTGACCGATGACCTCTTCCTTGCGGACTTCATCATTTATTTGATCAAGCCTTACTCCAATCTCATTGATACGCTTCACGTTGTTTTCTATCTTAAGATTGATATCCTGTCTTAGGCTTTTAAGCTGAGTAGTAATGGTATGACAACGCTCTATAAAAGTTCCCGCTGTCTCAACCAAAGAAGTTCTTGCGACCACGCTCTCAGGCTCTTTCTGAAGTTCCTGAACGGATTTCCAGAGGTCTTGCATCGAGCTCTGGAAGGTTGTGCCCTGAAGCTCGCCAAAAAGATTCTCTACTTCTGTCACTATTTCTGCCTGTGCATTGTAGAATCCCTGTCTTCCGCTCTCTCTTCTAAAAAGAATCATCTAAGAATCTGTCTCTTAGCTGTCTGATTTTGTCTACGATAGAGCCATGACCGGTTTGGTCCATGTATCTAAGTGTCGCTGTTCTCTCGTATTCCTTATCAACAGTAAGCACCTGCTGGCGTACATAGCCCTTAGTATCAACGTTGGTTAAGTTGTGTGCAGTCGCGTTAAGCGAATTCTGGGCTGTGTTAAGGCCCAAAACTCCCACGCCAAAGCTTGTCATTAAACTCATATTATATCTCCCTGCTGTAATTAACTCTTAGCATCAAACATCCCGCTTTTTTCACCCTGAAGTTCTACTTCTGAGGATGTATTATACTGTCCTACTCCCGGAGAGGTCCTCATGCTCTGAAGCAGATTCATATCAAAATCAATCATTTCGAGCGACTGCTTTATAAGCATCTGATTTCTCTCATTAAGCATAGCTAGAAGGCTAATAGTGCTTTTAAGCTTATCGTGTATCACCCTAAGCTCCTGCTGCTCTCTTTCCTGCCCTCTTATCAGATTGATGATAGAAAGGAAGTTTAGTTCGCTTTCCTTCTTATTCATAACTACGCCTATATTACGAATGACCTCCTGTCTTTTCTTTTCCAGTTTGCTGATTCTGCTCACTAAAGCCTGCTCTTCCTCAGTAATGCTGGTTAAAGACTGGAGGTCATTTTTTACAATTATTCGGGTTTTTTTTTCAGCGAGAGGAATGATTTCACTGTAAATCCTTTCCTCTTCGCCTAGGACCATGATTAGTTCTTCAATTAAGCTCGCCATAGTTCCTCCGATTATTTATTTGCCATCTTCTATTCTAAAAACGTCCCTCTAGAAGTTTATCAGCTATATCTCTTGCAGAAACAGAGTAAGTACCGTTCTCAATTGCAGACTTAAGCTGTGCAACCTTGTCAGTACGGACATCAGAAGCAGAATTCACCGCTGTCCTTGCTACCTGAAAAGTCTTAGCTGCATCAGAGATTTCAACTGTATCACTGCCTCTCTCAGTCTTAGCCACGGTTTCAGGCTTTCTTGCCTTGCTAACATTGTAAGCGTTTGAAATCTGTCCAAAATTATCTACTCTCATAACATCACCTTCCATTAATCTGTTTTGGTTTGGATATAAATTAACCGATAAATAAATCTCCTAACCAAGTTCAATTAGTATCTCTGATTTATTTATCGGCAAAAAATATCATTACTTTAGTCTTTTTCTTTTTAAAAATCACAAAAATGAAAAAAATTTTTTTACTTTGTTTTTGCCAAGACCCGGATAATCCAAGGTAGCAAAATAATCAGCAGGTGTTTCAGCCCTTCTTATAAGTTTAACTCCCCCCGCCTCTGTCCTTAAAAGCTCTGCCGATCTGAGCCTTCCATTGTAGTTGTAGCCCATTGCAAATCCGTGGGCTCCTGTATCGTGGATGACCAGATAGTCTCCCATATCAATATGAGGAAGCATCCTGTCTACAGCAAACTTGTCATTGTTCTCACACAGAGACCCGGTCACATCATACTTAAACTCTTCCTTCTCATCTTCCTTACCAAGCACCGTTATATGATGATAAGCCCCGTACATCGCAGGTCTCATGAGGTTTGCCGCACAGGCATCTACACCTATATACTCTTTGTAGATATGCTTCTCGTGTATTGCCTTAGTTACAAGATGTCCGTATGGAGCAAGCATAAATCTACCAAGCTCAGTGAATATACTCACATCTCCCATTCCATTTGGCACCAGGATTTCTTCAAAGGCTTTTCTTACTCCCTCACCTATAACAAAGATATCATTTGGCTCCTGTTCAGGTCTGTAAGGCACTCCCACTCCTCCTGATAGATTAATAAAGCCAATATGAACATCACATTTTTCCTTAAGCTCTACAGCCAGCTTAAAAAGCTCTGTTGCAAGCATAGGGTAATAGTCATTGGTTACTGTGTTACTTACAAGGAATGAATGTATGCCAAATTCCTTTACACCAAGCTCTTTAAGACGTGTAAATGCCTCAAACATCTGTGCTTTGGTCATACCATACTTTGCGTCATTTGGGTTATCCATAATGTCATTGCTTACCTTAAATACTCCGCCCGGATTGTAACGGCAGCTTATTTTCTCAGGTATGCCCGCACAGTCTTTTAAGAAGTCTATATGTGTTATATCGTCAAGATTGATGATAGCCCCAAGCTCTCTTGCCTTTACATATTCTTCTGCAGGGGTAACATTTGACGAAAACATGATATTTTCTCCTGTTATTCCACAGGCCTCACTCATCATAAGCTCTGCAAGAGATGAACAATCTGTTCCGCAACCCTCATCTTTTAGAATATCTAAAATATATGGATTAGGAGTGGCCTTTACTGCAAAATATTCCTTAAAGCCCTTATTCCAGCTAAAAGCTTTTTTTAGATTTCTCGCATTTTCCCTAATCCCCTTTTCATCATAGATGTGGAAAGGAGTAGGGTAGGTCTTTACTATTTCCTTTACCTCATCTAAGGTTACAAATGGTATTTTTTTCATAAAACCTCCATATCGGTATACTTGTATACAATATCCATATGATATTATAACAAATAGACTTTGTCAATCTTTCTATACAGCCTCCTTCTTTTCCTTAGTAGTTGATATAAACACTAATACACAGCCTACAACCGAAATTATGGAGCCTACCACAAGCATTCCGTTTGTACCAAGAATATCTATAAGCGCTCCACCTAGAAGAGAAGCAAAAACTATTCCAAGGGTGTTTGACATAGTCATATAAGCCTGTCCCTTAACTCTATCACATTCCTCTACAGCATGGTTTGCATAGTAAACTGTCGCAACTACAAAGGTCGCAAAGCCAAATAACTGACAGACCTGTACAAAGTAAAGGCTCATCACATTAGGCGCAATAAGGGTGAAAATTATCTTAAGCATAATGCCGACACTACCAACCCTTACCCAGGTGCTGCTGTCTCTCTTTGTGACAAGGAAAGCAAAGCCAAACATAACAGGTATTTCAAATACTGCAGCCAGAGCAAGGCATACACCCATATTGGTATGAGTTCCGCCCTTAAGCATAACAATCTGGTATAAAAATGTATTAATAAGGTTATGCCCCACATAGGCACAAACAGCCCCTACTAAGAATATAGCAAGCTTAGGGTACTTTGCTAAGAAAGGCTTCGTCTCATAAGTCCTTGCCTCCACAGATTCCTGATGCCTTTTTGCTTTCTTAAAAGGAAAGAAAATAGTACCTGCAAGCAGAATAGATGCTGATATCATAGTAGCAATAGGAACTATGCTTAGGTCATCATCTTTTACAAAGGCTCCCATCGAGTTCACAAGTACCGCATAAAGCAAGGAGGCTGTCCCTCTGGCAACTCCGTAATTAATCTCCTTCCCCTGGTTCATCATTTCCATAGCAAGAGAGTTGGTAAGGGGCACCATTAACTGCATGATAGCGATAAGTGCGCCAAATACTATGCCCGCCACTAAGAAGAGATGGTTGCCAAGTGCCAAAAGCACCCCCGCCAAAACAAGCTGCAACCCCGCAATCATCGTAAGCAGAGTTTTAACCGACTTACTCTTTTCCTTATCCGCATAGGCAGATATCATAGCTTGCAATACAGCGGATATTACACAGCCAAGTCCTGAAATTATACCAACTTCTGTATTGGTAAATTTCTTTGCAAGTAAAAAAACTGAAGTGTACCCCATAAGGGGAGCGTACATTGCCCACATGCCGACCTGAACAAAGATATAATTCAGTGTAAGATTCTTCTTTTCTTTCATTGTGTACCTGAATCCTTATTATTTATTTTCCCCAACAATCCGAGCATTCCCTAAAAGTATTCACAATCTTCTCATTACAATGTCAAATGTTAACAACCATCATTCTATGATGCGCCATCGCATAATAACTCCTATGACTCTGCAAAACACATGATAAAACAAAAAAGCGCGATTATCAATTCTTAATTTTAAATTTTCTATGTATTTTTTTAGGGAAATTTCCTACTTACATTTTTTAGCCCTTTACATAAAAAGTTGATAAATTGCGCATCACTCTTCTTTTACAAACTTCTTAAAGGCCTCTCCTCTTTCTTCAAAGTTCTTAAATATACCGTAGCTTGCGGCAGCAGGGCTCATTATGCAGGACTTACCCTTCTTAGTTATCTTCTTTGCAAGCTTAACTGCTTCCTCGAGATTGTCCACAAGATGAAGCCTATCCGAATTGTTTAGCTCCATATAGCCCATCTTTATCTCTTCCCTAATCCTTGCCCCGGTAGTCTCCATAAGAATAATATTTGGTACTTTAGACTTCTCAAGGTATTTTATAAGAGGCTCGTAGTCTATTCCTCTGTCCATGCCTCCTATAATAATAGTATCAGTATCACTTATGGTGTTCATCGCTTCTATCGCTGTCTCAGGGATTGTGGAGATGGAATCGTCATAGAACTTAATTCCATCAATATTCCCCACAAATTCAAGGCGGTGTGGGAGAGGTTTATACGTCCTTAGTGCAGCCTCAAAGCCATCTATACTTACGCCAAAGTCCGTGCAGACAGCGAAAGCTATGGCTATATCAAAGAAATTATGAAAGCCTCTTAAGGCTATTTCATGCTCTTTTATACCGAAGGTAAATGTTTTGTGGGATATGAAATCTCCTTCTACAAATGTAGTAACATGCTCGTCATTTTCAAACTTCTTGTCATCTCTATTAAAGTCATAAACCACAGTTACCTTGGACTTAGCCTCACCTTTCTTTGGTATAACCCCTGTCCCGCAGTAGAGCCTGTCCCCTTCTTTTTGATTCCTATATATGTTTTCTTTTGAAGCCCTGTACTTTTCAAAGCTTCCATAGTGGTCAAGGTGTTCAGGGAAGACATTTAGATATACACCGATATGAGGAGAATACTTACCGTATTCCAGCTGATGGCAGGAAAGTTCAAATACTACCTTAGTATCATCCTTTATCTCATCTATGAGTCCAAAGGCAGGTATACCTATATTTCCAACCAAAACTGTATCAAAGCCGTTTTCCTTTAGTTCGTGGTAGATGAGGGTTGTGGTAGTGCTCTTTCCCTTTGTACCTGTCACTCCTATGGTCTGTCCCCCGTATACCTTCAGGAAATACTGAGCCTGAGAAGTAACAAGTGCCTTATACTCTGAAAAAAAGGCTTAGGAAGAACTACACCGGGGCTTTTTTTAGTACTATGTCAAACTCATCTATGTGTGAAAGATAGCCATCTCCCGTTATTGTACTTATATCGAGGTCCTTACTTCCTGCTTTAGTGACTATATCCTTTGCTTCCTGGGTATTGATATCATTCTGATCTGCAATGGCAATTTCACTCACTCCTCCTGCCCTTGCCACTACCTCAAGGTTTAGCTTTCCTTCCCTTCCAAATCCCAGAATGAGTACCTTTTTTTCCCTGATATCTCTTCTCTTAATTCTTTAATAAGTTTATTTTCCATTTTTTTGCCTCTTTACCTGCTAATTATACATGTCTTTTACTGTTTCAATATTAGTACCTTTTATTTCTAAGTTGTAGGCTAATGTGTTGTTTGACATACTAAGTCACGCCTTCGCTGATAATATACCAGTTAATCGATTGCCAAAAAATATAAGCGCATAATGTTTCGCTCAGTTGACAAAGTGACGCCTTCACTAATAAATGTCCAGACTCGCTCCGGTTTTTCTGTAAGATGCTGTTATAATATGGCTTTGTTGACGAAAAACCTAATGCGCTCGCTTAGGCATTATTAGTTCCGGCTGACTGTGAACCAATAATGTCATCCACCATTGCTAATTGTGAAGCACAAAATCAGAGCGGAGCCAATGCCTCCCCTAGCATTATCAGCTCCGGCTGTTTAATTGATGAATGATTACAAACAAACACATCAGCCACATGGGGGGGAGGTGGGGGTGGATATCTTTAATTTGGTATTCTAGTTATTTTTTGTATAAAGCTAAGGTGCCAGCTACGAATGATAAATTCTAAGCGAGCGCATTAGGCGGAGCGAAGCGGATGCCGGAGCGAGTCTGAAATGTTATCATTCGGAGCGTCACTTAGGTTGTTAATGTAGCCCTATAACTTATTATTTTCATAAATCTATGTCATCAGCTTCGAATGATAAATTCTAAGCGAGCGCATTAGGCGGAGCGAAGCGGATGCCGGAGCGAGTCTGAAATGTTATCATTCGGAGCGTCACTTAGTCGATTCATATAGCCCTACACCAGTGCCAGACAAAATTTAAGGCACCTGCCTTAATTTTATTAAAACAGATGCCTTTATATAACAATTATTACCTATCAACATCTATAGGCTTATGTTAGCACCGGAGCCGTCATTTTTCAAGCTTAAACCGGTATAAAAATCAAATTAAAGTAAGCCGCCTATAGCTACAAAAAGAGGAGCAAATACAACTGCAACTATAGTCATAAGCTTAATAAGAATATTGATTGAAGGGCCTGAGGTATCTTTGAAAGGATCTCCCACTGTATCACCTACTACTGCTGCCTTATGTGGCTCACTTCCCTTTCCTCCAAAATGTCCCTCTTCTATGTATTTCTTAGCATTATCCCAGGCACCGCCGGCATTACTCATCATGATTGCAAGAAGTACACCTGACGAAAGGGCTCCTGCAAGCATACCACCAAGAGCCTCAGTTCCCATAACTATACCCACAGCAAGAGGAGCCGCTATAGCCATAAGTCCCGGAAGTATCATCTCTTTGAGTGCAGCCTTGGTAGATATATCTACACACTTTGCATAATCAGGCTTAGACTTGCCCTCCATTATGCCCTTGTCCTCTCTAAACTGCCTTCTTACTTCCTCTATCATATCATTTGCAGCCCTGCCCACAGAGTTCATGGTCATAGCTGAGAAGAGGAAAGGAAGCATAGCTCCTATAAAGAGGCCTGCTATTACAAGAGGATCAAGGAGGCTTATTGAATCAAGCTTTGCCACCTGTGAATAGGAAGCAAAGAGAGCAAGAGCTGTAAGTGCCGCTGATCCAATGGCAAAGCCTTTACCTATAGCAGCTGTGGTATTGCCTACAGCATCGAGCTTGTCTGTTATCTCTCTTACCTCGTGAGGAAGCTCACACATTTCAGCTATACCGCCCGCATTATCAGAAACAGGACCGTAAGCGTCTACCGCAACTGTCATGGCTGTGGTTGAAAGCATACCTACGGCTGCAAGCGCAATACCGTAAAGTCCTGCAAAAGCATTGGCAACAAGGATACCTGCTGCAACGCAGATAATAGGCCAAAGTGTAGACATCATACCTACGCCAAGTCCTGATATAATTGTAGTAGCTGAGCCTGTCTGTGACTGCTCTGCTATCTTTTTAACATGCTTATAATCTCCTGAGGTATATATCTCTGTTAGCTTTCCTATGGCTATACCAACTATAAGTCCCGCTATTATAGCAATGGCAGGATTGTAGGTATTAAGGAGCATCTTGCTCATTACAAATGAAGCAACGATAACTATGATACCGCTCACATAGGTTCCTGCATTAAGTGCTGACGCAGGGTTGCCCCCTTCTTTGCCCCTTACGAACATAATGCCAAAGGATTGAGGCTATTATGCCTATAGCTGATAGAAGTAATGGGAACAGTGAGCCCATATAAGGGTCAAGAGCAAATTCTGCTCCTATCTGCGGTGTAATCTTTGGAATAACTACAGCTAAGGTAATAGCTGAAATGATTGAGCCTACATAAGATTCAAAAAGGTCTGAGCCCATTCCTGCCACGTCACCTACATTGTCGCCTACGTTGTCAGCAATAACCGCTGGGTTTCTAGGATCATCCTCAGGGATACCTGCCTCTACCTTACCTACAAGGTCTGCTCCAACGTCTCTCGCCTTGGTATAGATGCCACCGCCTACTCGTCCAAAAAAAGCGCCATAGATGATGCACCAAGCCCAAAGCCTGTTATTACATCTGTCGCATCCACTCCCATTGCCACAAAGATGACTCCAAGTCCACAGAGTCCAAGACCCGTTACACAAAGTCCCATGACAGCACCTGAACGGAAGGCTACCTTAAGAGCCTTAACCATACCGCCATCTTTTGCTGCGTTGGCAGTTCTTACATTTCCTTTTGTTGCTACTGTCATACCAAAGTAGCCTGCAAGCACTGAAAGCAATGCACCTACTACATAAAGTATGGCTGTAACCCAGCTGTTAAGCGAAAGCACTCCGATAAGCACGAAAAAGTACAACGACAACTATAACCATAGTTTTTGTACTCTCGTTTAAGAAAGGCTCATGGCTCCCTCGTGGATGTAGCCGGATATTTCTTTCATCCTATCCGTGCCACTGTCCAGGCCTCCTATCCATTTTGCCAGACCAAAGGCAAAAACAAGTGCAATCGCCGCGCAAATTGGTACTGAAATTGCTAAAGTTCCCATTCACATACCCTCCTCATTATTAGTTAAGATGCTAATTATCTCCGTTTAGCTTTTTAAATTTTTAGTATGTTTTTTTAGATAAAAAAAGCAAGCTTTTTTTAGTTATTTATACCAAAAAAATTATAAATAACGCCGAATAAAAAAATGTTAATCTTTTAACAATTCATAGGAATTGCAAATCAAACTCAAATGTTTATCAATTTTTTTCTATCTATTTTTTTCGCAACACTGTTTTTATAGGTCACTCTTTTTTTGATATGTTACACGTATTTACTGCTACATTTTAGGTTTAGTTTTTTTCAGTAAATTATTCATATGAGGATGTTTTTATATGCGATTTGGAATTTCGGAGTAATTTCATATTGAGCAAAAAGTAAAGCAGGGTAAAATAATTTACCCTGCTATACACACTTCAATGATTTCAGCCTATTTATGCAAGCTTTTCACTTATATCCGTCTTAAAGAACTGCTTCATGGCAGCCTCAAGATAATAGGTATCCTTTACACCGCCGCTCTCATAAGGAGAATGCATAGCCCACTGTGCCATGCCTATGTCTACCGCATTGAGCGATACCTGAGTGTTTGATATGTTGCCAAGGGTAGAGCCTCCTGCCGCATCTGAACGGTTGACAAAGGTCTGAACAGGCACCTTTGCCTCAGCACAGATTTCTCTAAATACCGCTCCCGATACTGCATCTGTGGTGTATTTCTGGTTAGCGTTGTACTTGATAACCACTCCTTTGTTGACAACAGGCCTGTTGCAAGGGTCAGCCTTTTCTGTATAGTTTGGATGTACAGAATGGGCATTGTCAGCTGATACCATAAAGCTCCTAGCCACAGCCTGATGATAACTTTCCTCATCCCCGCCAAGAGCCTTGTTTACACGGACAAGCACATCCTTAAGGAAGGTAGAAGCCGCTCCCTGCTTGGTTCCTGAGCCTACCTCTTCATTGTCAAATACGCAGTGAACTATTATATTATTCTTGTTCTTTGCTTCTACAATACTTTCAGCCCCTGCAAATACGCACTGAAGGTCATCGAGCCTGCCTGCCGCTATGAATTCATTTTCAGCCCCCCAAAGTGTACCCTTTACCCTGTTTGATAAGAAGAGGTCTGTATCAAGTATATCTTCCTTAGCAATGCCAAGTTCTTTTGCCACAATATCATAAAGGGTGACATTTGAACCAATCTCTGCAAATATAGGCTGGGTATCATTTTGAGCATTGTACTTATATCCCTCATTTGCCTCACGGTTCATATGAATAGCAAGGTTTGGCATCATGACAATATCTCTATCTATATGAAGAAGTCTCTCCTCAATCTTCTTGCCATTCTTTACCATTACCCTGCCTGCTATTCCAAGTGGTCTGTCAAACCAAGGTGCCATAAGCATCCCACCGTATTTTTCGACATTTAATTTTACAAAGTTCTTTTCTACATTTATCTCTGCGTTAGCCTTTATCTTAAATGTAGGAGAATCACTGTGTGCAGAGGTTATATTAAAGCCCTTAAAGTCTGCCTTTGGTACTCTAAAGGCTATGATGGCAGAGTTATTTCTCGTTACATAGTAATCACCGCCTTTAACCACATCAAATTTGTCTTTCTCGCAAAGTCTCTTGAACCCTGCCTTCTCATACATCTTAGACAAAGCATTTACTACATGAAACGGACTTGGGTTACTGTCCAAAAAATCAATCAGCCTTCTAGAGGCTTCTACGTATTTATCCATAATCATTTCCTTTCCTTTGATATGACTTTATATAGTATTTTATCAGAACCTTTTTTGACCTTCAATACTTTAAATCTTGAAAAAAGCATTCTACATTGTTATACTTAACTATAGGTTTAAATAATGATAGATAGTGTGGTAGATTATATGAAAAAGAAAACTTTGTTAAGTCTGTCTCTCATTTTTTGCGTTCTCCTTTCCACTACGTCTTGTTCACGTAATGTAGCAAGACCTATAGTAGATGAGGCTGAGATAGAATTGTGGACATATCCTGTAGGGGATTGGGGTAATGAAGAGACTGTAACCAAGCTTATTAATGATTTTACTGCATCTCACCCTGAAATCAAGGTAAAAGTAAAGTATTTATTCTACAATACAGGTGATAGAGAGATAGAAGAGGCTATAAGATACGGAAGAACCCCTGATATCGTACTTGAGGGTCCTGAAAGGCTTGTAGCCAACTGGGGTGCAAGAGGTCTTATGGTCGACCTCAGTGATCTGTATACGGATGCCTCAAAAGACATCTATGATAACGTCACTTACGCCTGTCGTTCAAATGATGGAAAGTACTACGAATACCCTCTCTGCGTTGTAACACACTGTATGGCAATAAACAAACGTATTTTTGCAGAGGCAAATGCACTCCAATATGTCAATCTTACTGATCACAGTTGGACAACGGAGAACTTTTTTAAGGCTGTAAATGCTATATATAATTCAGGCCACGATGATGTCCTAAGCATTTACTGCGGAAGCCAGAGCGGAGACCAGGGGACACGTGCACTTGTTACCAATCTTTATGATGGTTCCTTTACAGATAAGACGCACAGGCAGTATACCATCAACTCTGCAAATAACATTAAGGCTCTTACAGAGCTTACTTCCTGTAATGGCATTAATATCGACCCTCAGCTGGATAGCCTTGGTGAAAATGCAAGATTCCGTCAGAGTGAACTTGCCATGAGCATTTGTTGGAATCCATCTATGCAGCTTGATTCCAGCGTGTCAACAGATAGTAAGGTTAATACAGATGATGAAATTATCCCAATGAAGTTCCCTTCTCCAAATGGTATATCCAAGCTTTCAAGTGGAATATGGGGATTTGGTATCTTCAATAACAAAGATGAAAACAAGATAAGGGCAGCTAAAATCTTTATTGACTATATGGCAAATGATCCAAGCGGTGTAAGAAAGGCTGTAAAGGCAAGCCGTGCGTTTCCAGTTCACAAAGAGCTTAAGGGACTTTATGATAATACTGATATTGGTGAGAAAAATGCATATGTTTTTTTGACTGATTTTATGCCTTCTATGGGAGATTATTATCAGGTCGCTCCCGGTTGGACAAAGGTACGCTCCCTTTGGAGCGGCGCTCTTCAAGCTATTGCAAGAGGAAATGATATAAAAAAAGGTTCTTACCAAATGCAATACCGATGCCAATGCAGTAGCTAAAGATGTTAATTTGCAAATTGATGACCTTCATTGATTTATTAAAAAAACATCCGGTCTTTATCAGCTGATTAGACCGGATGTTTTATTCATTTAATTATCATTTCCACATATTATGGTTCCTGCTCTTCCCTTGATTCCAAGGAGAACTTTGTCCATTGATGTGATTATAGCTCTTTTACCTTTTCCTGTAGCAACGAATTCGACTGCCGCCTCTATCTTAGCAAGGTCAAGTCCCGGCTCGAAGTTGCCCTCTTCCATATACTTTCTTGCCTCGTCTATAGTAATCTCCGATAGTGGCATCTCATCAGGGCTTCCCTTATGTACAATCAGGTTATCCTTGTTGGTAAGGAATATAATCTCATCAGCTCCAAGCATCTCTCCAAGCCTGGCCGCAGTAAAATCCTTTTCGATGATGGCACTTGCACCCTTTAAGGCAGTTCCCTGCTGCATAACCGGAATACCGCCTCCACCACAGGCTATAACCACTTGGTCAGCCTCAGAAAGAGTCCTGATAGCATCTATTTCATATATGTCGATAGGGCGTGGTGAAGGAATCACCCTTCTAAATCCCTTTTCCTCTTCTACCACAAAGTTACCCTTGTTTATCTCGGCATCGGCCTCCTCACGGTTCATATACCTACCTATCACCTTGGTAGGATTGGTAAATGCCTTATCAAACGGGTCAACCCTTACCTGAGTTATAATGGTACATACAGTCTTGTATATTCCTCTGTTAAGCAGTTCTTCTCTGATACTGTTTTGTAAATCATAACCAATATAGCCCTGGCTAAGAGCACCGCAGACAGACATCGGAGCAACCGAAAACTCGGACTCAAGCCTTGAATACTCAGTCATTGCGGTATGAAGCATACCTATCTGCTCCCCGTTACTATGTGTAACTACAACCCTGCAGCCGGCTTCCACAATCTCAGCTATCTTCTCCGCAGCAAGCCTTACATTTTCCTTCTGCTTAGGTATAGTCTTCCCAAATGCATTTCTTCCAAGTGCCACAACAACCAATTTCTTCTCGTTATCCATAGTCCCCTCCAACTGATGACTAATCTATATTATAAGGTATAAGGCTTCGTGTGCCAAATCATGTGACAACGCTCTAAATATCCGTCATATACTAAGCCTGGTGAAGGCTGTTACTTTTAAGTCTTGGCAATACCTTCATAAGGGCTGTGAGTACAATAAACAGAATAATACTGTCAAGAGGTATCATAATGACGTTCTTTACAAGCCTTACAGGAAGCAGCTCCATAAGTGCCTTTCCTCTTTCAAGCGCCATAAGGTAAGTACCCATTCCCGCATTGATAAATATCTTAACCAAGCTCTGTGCAAATACTATTCTCATAAAGCTGACAGGCTTTTTTTATAAAAGCACTGCACCGAATATTATCCCGGCAAACACAGCCATTGCAGTATAAGCCAGGTTAAATGTACCGCTTTGGCTTGATTATAAACTTAACCACATCCATAACTCCGCCGTAGATGGCGCCAACAACAGGTCCAAAGGCAAAGTCCACTATGCGGTTTGGTATCCAGGCATAAGTAACCTTAAATGGGCCAAAATCAATGGAAGCAAGCATACCAAGGATGATGCTTAAGGCTCCCAAAAGGCCACATAGGATGACGGTATGCAGACTCTTAAACTCCTTTGCAGACTCACCAAAGGTCTTTGGCAGGGCAAGAGTTTCTTTTTACCAGATTGGCAGGAAAAATTCACAATTCCCTGAAGCTCTGATACAACACGGCAAGGTTTGCAGTTTTCTTTTTCGTTCATTTTAACCTCCTTTGCAGTTTATCCTTACTACAAAAGAGTCCGGTATTTCTCTAATGTAACAGCGGGATGCGGAAATTTCACCGCGGGACTACCCCTTCGTTCCGTCAGCAACTCCCCGTCTGACGGACACTTTACGCTAAATTTCCTACTCTGCTTAATGAATTTATTTGTAACTACTAAAGTATAGAATAGAACCTATTGCCTGTCAAGATGGGACTGTAAGTGAAAGAACGATTTATTTTAAAAACAAAAAAGCCCCTGCCCGACAGCTTTCTGCCAAACAAGGACCTCTTTAGTGCGTCTTCAGGGGCTCGAACCCTGGACACCCTGATTAAGAGTCAGGTGCTCTACCAGCTGAGCTAAAGACGCGCACGCTTTTGTTGAACGCAAGGAACATTATATACTAAATTACAGAAAAATTGCAAGAAAAAAATATACTAAAAATATTGCACTATTTTATCGTCTTAAATAATTATTTTATTGTGCATTATGCATGAGGTTATACTTCTAAACCATCAACTCGCACGTGACCCGCAGGTAAGGATTGCCTCAAGATATTTTTCTGCAAGAATCTAACTTTCTATATGTAGCGGGCACATAAAATGGATTAAAAAAACTGCCAGCTTTGGGATATACCCGTGGCTGACAGTTGATTTTGGTAATGCTCTCTTATTTACTTTTTTTAATTCTTTCTCATTTAGTCGCTTTTCCATTTCTTCATTTTTCCTTGCTTCTCTAAATATCATATCGTGGTAGATGAAGTCAACTATCGCTGCAAAAGGTATCGCAAGCAGTATGCCTGCAACTCCAAAAACCCTTCCGCCAATTACAATAGATACAAGTATCCATACCCCAGGCACTCCAAGGCTTCCACCAAAGAGCTTTTGGCTTAAGGACGTAGCCGTCTATAGTCTGAAGTATAATAGTAAATATGATGAACCACAGTGCTTGAAGAGGGTTAACAAGCACAAGAATGAAGCCTCCAAGTATACCTCCGACTATAGGACCAAATGTCGGTGCCAGATTGGTTACTCCCACAAGAACGGAAATCAGCACAGAATAAGGTATGCCTGCTACCGACATAAATATAAAGTTTGCTACTCCTACTATCACACCATCAATTATATCAAAGGCAATGTATCTTATAAGTATGCTGTTGCACCTTGCCCAGAATCCTGCGAAAGCCTTGTATCTATCTGCTTTCATAAGGCGTTTTAACAGCCTGTCAAAGCTGCCCTTAAGCCTTTCTTTATCAGCCAGAAAATATATGGCAAGGAACATAGCTATGAATAAATCAAATATTGCTTTACTTATACTTAGGGATGTGGTTACTATTCCGTTAAAGTTCTCAGGTATTTTCTTTCCTACTACATTTAATATATCATCACTGAACCTGGTAATACCGCTTATATCTATCCCTCTTGTTCCAGCCTCCACACTTGCAGCCTGTAAAAATCCCTGAAGTGACCTTATGTACTCATCCATGTTGCCAAAGAGAGTTTTAATACTGATGACAATCTGCGGTATAAGTGCAAACATAAGGAGAATTATAAGTAGGGCTATGCCAACTAAGGCTACAGTTACCGAAAGCTTTTTCCTCGTGTGTTCATTTTTTACATTTGCAAATACAGTCCTCTGTAAAAAAGTGACGAAGGGATCAATGACATAGGCTATGATAAGCCCTGTAATTAGGGGGTTTAGCACCTTGTATACAACCCTTAGTCCATTAAAGATATCGGAAACATTTGAAAGCAGAAAATATAAAATCACTGCAGAGCAGGTAGCTAAAGTATATGCAACCCATCTTTTTTCCAGTAAATCCTTGTTAAACTTCATAAATCCTCCCGGGATATATTAAACTATGTGACCATGATATCATAATTATCAGCTAAAAACCATAGTGAAAGTTTTAATTTTTTCCTACTTTAACTTTACAGTTTTCTTTATATCATCTACAATGGAGAGATACCAAAAAGAGGAGGATATGAAAATGAAATTGAATAAAATCATTAAACCGCTTGCAGCCACTCTCCCACTCACTCTTTCGCTTACAGCCTGCAGTGCTTCTTCGGTAGGCACTCCTATTAAGCTTATAGAGGACAATTACCGTGTGACCTATCAAATCTTCGTCTCATCCTTCTATGACAGCAATGGAGACGGCATAGGAGATTTGGAAGGTATCAGGAAAAAGCTCGACTACATCAACGACGGAAAGGCTGATAAAGGTAATTCCCTCCTTGCAAATGAAATCTGGCTCACCCCTGTTTCACCTTCACTTTCCTACCATAAGTATGATGTTATGGACTATAAAAATATAGATAAGGATTTTGGTACTCTTGATGATTTTAAGGCTCTTGTAGATGACTGCCACAAGAGAAATATCAAGGTTATTTTTGATTTGGTTATGAACCATTCTTCCTCAGAACACCCTTGGTTTGTAGAGGCCGTAAACTACATAAAAGGCCTTAAAAAAAGGCGAGGAACCTGACTTTAATATCTGCCCTTATGCAAATTATTATAACTTTACAAGAAAACAGCAGGAGGGCTATGCTCCTATAGAGGGAACAGATTGGTACTATGAGGCTAGATTCAGCCCTAAAATGCCTGACTTCAACCTTGAAAATGAAGCCGTTAGAAATGAGTTTAAAGATATCTTCAAATTCTGGCTTGATCTCGGTGTAGATGGTTTCAGGTTGGATGCAGTTACCTACTATGTGACAGGAAGTATCACAAAGAATACGGAAATTCTTACCTGGCTCAATAAGACGGTTAAGGAGATTAAGCCTGATGCCTATATAGTTGGTGAAGCCTGGTCAACAGAGAGCGAGTACGGAGCTTATTACAAGAGTGGTGTAGACAGCTTCTTTGACTTTGACTTCTCAGGAAGTGATGGCGTTATTGCCAACATACTTAAGGGCGTGGCACCTGCAAGCAGCTTTGCCGATAGGATGATTAGAGCGGATGAGCTTTTTTCAGGCAATAATCCACATTATGTAAATGCTCCATTTTATACAAACCACGATATCCCTCGTTCAGCAGGCTACTACTCAGGAGAGAGAAGGGTGGATATGATTAAGCTTGCAGGGGCAATGAATCTGCTTATGAGCGGCAATGCCTTCATATACTACGGAGAAGAGCTTGGAATGAAAGGCTCCGGGCGTGACGAGAACAAAAGGGCTCCAATGCAGTGGACAAAGGATGCAAATGCTGTGGGTATGTGTAAGGGGCCTAAGGACATGGAAGACTTTGAAATGATGTATGGCAGTCTTGAAGACCAGAAAGATGATGAGACATCCATTTACAATTATTTTAAGAAAGCAATTAAGCTAAGGCATAGTTACCCTGTAATAGCAAGAGGAAAAACCGCTCTCTATGATGGCTTTGAAAATGCAAATCCTGATACGGTTTCAGTCTTTACGAGAAGTATGGCCGATAAGAGCTATGAACCTCTTCTCATTGTAATCAACACCTCGGAAAATGATGTAAGCCAGAAACTTGGAGAGGACTACACAAAGCTTGAATCCTTCCTTGTAACCGGCGATAAAGAGGTAACAATAAAGGATGGAACGCTTAACATCCCATCCTTTGGTATAGCCATACTTACACGCTAATTTTATTTAGTGCCTGTTTAACGGCGTTGCCAAGTATTATGGATATCACAATCTTTCCTAAGTCAAAAGGTATGAACGGATATACGCAGTAGCCAAGTGCCTGCGTGAAGTTTATACCTTTTGTGTTTACTACCGTAAACCAGATTGTTCCAAAAATATAGCAGACTAAAAGTCCCAAAACAAGGCCTATTATATGTATATATATCTTCTTAATTCCCGCTTTCTCTATAAAGAGTCCGCCTATAAATGCCATAAATATGAATCCGATTATATAGCCTCCTGTCGGTCCGAATAAGGCAGGGCCTCCACTTTTTGCCCCCGCAAATACAGGAAGTCCAACAAGGCCAAGAAGTACATAAATTAGTACTGCAAGCGCTCCCTTCTTTGCTCCAAGCACATAGGAACAGAGGCAGACTGCTATAATCTGTAAAGAAATCGGAACCGGTCCTATAGGTATCTGCCAAGGCCCAAGTACACAGCAAATAGCCGCCATTATACCTATGAGGGCAAGGCTCTTTACATCCATTCCCTGTTTAACTGCTGCATTTTCATTTGATGACATAATTTTTCTCCTTAAAAAAATATCCGAATTAACATAAACCTTATAGTTAATTCGGATACTATTATACATCTTTTTTTATTATTGTAAACCTTTTTTATTGTATAAAGGTTGACAATCTTGTCTAGAGCTTCATAAAAAGCTCTGACTTCTCGTGCAGCTTGCTCTTATCCTTCACCTTTTCAAGGCTTTCCACAAAGTCAACCACAAGAGGTCTGCTGTAGTTACCTGACCAGTGGCCTCTGATAGGTGGCTCTCCTCCTACCTTTCCCTCAGGGAAATGCTCCTCAAACTTCTTTACCTTGCTCCAAGGTCCTAAGAAATAGCTGCCTCCGTTTGCCGAAAGCATAAGAAGACCATATTTCTCAGTCTCAACAAGACGGTCAAATACGGCAGCAGGCTTTGCATCATGCATATCCACCACAGTCACACTTCCTATAAGGTAGGACTTCATTACCGCCCTCTCCGCCTGAAGCTCCTGCTCTTGTGTGATTCCCTGAGCAGCCCTGTCCCTTCTCCTTATTTCCCTTATTACAAGACCTATGCCTGCTCTGTAGCTTTCAGGAATGCACTCCATTCCAGCCTCTCCGGAGTCATATACCTTCTGCATATAGTCCTCTAAGTCATAATCAGTAATCCCTGCATCCTTTAATATACTCTTGTACTTACTTCTTGCGCCAAAGCCCTTAAGCATAGCGGCAGCCTCTTCACGCATTGCATATATAAAGTCTCTGCTGTTTGCACCAATCAGCCTGTAGTAAGGAGAAATATCCTTTTTATAGCGAGGGATAGCTGTTCTATAGGCGAATAAAGGCTTGTCCTCTTCAGATCCCGTCATGCCAGGCTGATGCTATAGAAAAAATAGCCTCAGGCATATTACCGCCTATACAAAGGCTCATTACCTTTCTTCCGCTAAGGATGATATTATTAACCTTTTCCTTAATCTCAGCAGGGATTTCTTCCCAATACGGAGATTCATTGCTTAGCTTCACACTCTCAAATTCTATCTTTTCTTTCTTTAAAAAGTGACAGATTTCCTCACCCTCTATATCACTAACTCCAACAAGTATGAAAGGATTCTGCTTTAATATATTTCTTATTTCAACTAAATAATCGTCTTTCTTCATTGCCTTGTTTCCTTTCGCATAAATTCATTCAAAAGAAATACCAAAATTCTCCTGTGAGAAATCCCAATCGAATTTTGTGCTTTTGACACCTCTATCCTAAGATATTATCACATTTTGAAATAGATTTAAACCCACTTATTCTACTCTTATCAAGTCCTTAACTATCTCACCGGCTATAATAAGCCCCAGGGCAGGTGGCACAAAGGAGACGCTTCCGGGTACAACTTCCTCCCCCTCTTCAAACTGCGGTTTTATGGGCTCCTCTTTAGAATACACTACCTTTAGCTTCTCTACCCCTCTTTTCTTAAGTTCTCTCCTCATAACTCTTGCAAGTGGGCAGACGCTGGTTTTATATATATCTGAAAACCTGAAAGGCTGTAGGGTCGAGCTTGTTGCCTGCTCCCATAGCTGAAATAATAGGAACTCCCGCCTCTTTTGCCTTGAGAATAAGCTCTATCTTGCCAGTAACCGTGTCTATTGCATCTACCACATAGTCATATTCCCTAAAAATCAAAAAGTCTCAGACGTCTCAGGCAGAAAAAAACATTTATATTTTTTTAATAATTAAGTTTTTTTATTTATATCCTTAAGCCTCTCTTCAAGCACATCTACCTTGTTCTTTCCAACAGTGCTGTGAAGGGCTATCAATTGGCGGTTAATATTACTTATGGCAACAATATCTTTATCAACTATGTCTATGGCACCAATCCCTGCTCTCACAAGTCCCTCACACACAAAGCCGCCTACTCCGCCTACTCCAAACACCGCAACTCGTTTACGAGCTAATTTCTCTACCGAGGCCTTGCCAAGAAGCAGGGCTGTCCGTTCAAACTGGTTCTCCTCCATACTCTACCTTTCTAACTTCTTTTATCTCCCTGTTACCTTGTCCCAAAGAGTCGCTTTTCTCTGGCTGTCCGCATTTACTCCAAGTGCCTCGGCTATGGCAAAGGCAAATTCCATGCTTGTTGCAGGTCCTCTGGAAGTGATAATATTGCCATCCCTTACCACAAGCTCTTCCTTAAAGTTTCCTCCTTCTATCTTCTCGCCAACTCCCGGATAAGCTGTAAATCCTCTACCTTCAAGGACCCCTGCCCTCTCAAGGACTATCGGGGCTGCGCAAATGGCTGCGACAATCTTGCCTGTCTTATTCATCTCTTTTACAAGGCTAATTACCTTACTGTCATCCCTAAGGTTGGTTGCTCCAGGCAGTCCTCCCGGAAGAATGATGGCACTGTAATCCTCAGATTTTATTTCCTCCAACAGCCTATCAGCCTTTATTACTATGCCATGAGAACCTGTAACCTCTGCACCCTTTCCAACTATATCGCACTCAATCTCCAGTCTCCTAAGCATATCAACTACTGTGAGTCCCTCTACCTCTTCAAATCCATTCATACATATAACTGCTGTTTTCATAAAAGTACCATCCTTTCTGTTAATATTGTGATTGCTTATTTTCCCAAGAAGCCACCGTTTATCCATGTTGCGTCTTGCTAAGGATAATTAGCAGTCCTTCCAATAAGTTATATTGTGGTCTCTTAATAAGGTCCCGCAACCTAAAACAAAATCTCTATATACATCTTGCAATCTGCCACAAATTCGCTGTCTATGTAGAGACCGTATTCAAGGTTTACAAAGATATTTTTTTTACTTTTTTTGACATCCAGTTTTTTTGTATCTGTTTCAATTAAAAATGTACCATAAGGGGTTTTTATAATAGCCTTCAGTATTTTCTCCCTCAGTAAAAGTCAGGGTGCTCACAGTCTCTCCTGATTTGGTCATTTCAAAGAAATTATTTTTCAAACTTAAGCAAGACCTTGTTTATAGCACCATCATCAGTTTTTTTCTTCATATTTTATAAAATGCCTGTCATTTATCAGACTGTAGGTGCCAGGGGCGGAAACCTTTATTTCTTCCACCCCGGACTCTGTACTCTGATATGATGACAGGCTGACCTTCACCTTTTTATTCATCTATTTATCATATCTCCTAAGTGCCAAACTGATAAGCTCTTCAACGAGGGCTTTCTTGTCAATTCCCTGCTCATTCCAGAGCATAGGATACATGCTGATTGCAGTAAATCCCGGAAGAGTATTTATCTCGTTAAACACAACTTCATTGGTATCATTTTCAAGGAAGAAATCTACCCTTGAAAGGCCGTATCCGTCAAGAGCCTTAAATATTTTTAACTGCAGCCCTTCTTATCTCCTCAGCCTTACCCTCAGGAAGACTTGGAGAAATCACTGTTTTTGACTCGGCATTGTTGTACTTTGCATCAAAGTCATAGAACTCGGCAGCCGCCAGTATCTCACCTATACCGCTTGCCTTTGCATCATAGCCCCCAAGAACCGCACATTCAAGCTCTCTTCCCACTATAGTTTCTTCAACAAGGATTTTCCTGTCATGTTCTGCCGCCAAGGTCAGAGCCTTCTTGAGGCCCTCCCTGTCAGAGGCCTTACTAACTCCCTTTGAAGAGCCTGCGTTTGATGGCTTTACAAAGTAAGGATATGGATATGCCTTCTCTATTTTTTCTACTACCTCATCCATATTAGAAAGCTCTGCCCTATAAACAGGCACAAAGCGAGCCTGTCTTACTCCTGTAGTATGTACTACTTCTTTAGTATACCATTTATCCATACCTACAGCAGATGCTATTACACCACAGCCTACATAAGGGATGCCTGCCATTTCAAAAAGTCCCTGTATCGTGCCATCTTCCCCGTATAGTCCATGAAGAACAGGGAAAACCACATCCAGAGCGAGTTTTTTTCTACCTTACCATCTTCATTAAATACAAGTAAAGCCTTGTCCTTTGTATCAGGAGAGATAACCGCCTTTACCTTACTTTCTTTCCAAGCACCGCTTTTAACCGCCTCTACATCCGGCACCAGGAGCCACTCACCCTCTTTACTTATTACAATAATCTTAACATCATATTTATCTGTATCAATTGCTTCTATTACGCTTGCTCCACTTACAAGAGAAACCTCATGTTCACTTGAGCGTCCACCTATTATTACTGCCAGTCTCTTTTTCATGTCTACTTTTTTTCCTTTCCCGCCTTTATTTCAAGGCTTACCTTTTTCAACCTGATTGGTGATATGCTTTCTAATAGCTGCTCTTGCCTCAGATGGATTGTTACCCTCTATGTAACGGATAATATCGCTGTGTTCTTTGATTAGCCCCTCATATACACCCTTGTTCTTAAGGTATTCTATCCTGTATCTGTACATCCTCTCTGAGAGGTTGCCCACAAGCTGAATCAGACGCTTATTGCCGGTAGCTGAAAATATAAGATTGTGAAATGCCACATCCTTTTCAGCCATTTCAGAAATACTTCCCGTCTTTGTAGCCTCCACAAAGGCTCTTGCCGCCTTCTTTATGTTAAAGATATCCTCCTCGCTTCTTCTTGCGCAGGCAAGCTCAACCTGCAAGCTCCTCAAGGGCGCATCTCACCTCAAGTACATCCTGCAGGTCCTCTTCGGTTATGTCACTTACCGAGGCACCTCTTCTAGGTATTACCTTCGCAAGTCCTTCTATTTCAAGCATGTGAATTGCTTCTCTTACCGGAGTTCTGCTTACTCCTAGCTTCTTTGTCAGCTTAACCTCCATCAGCCTTTCACCCGGCTTTAACTCACCCATAAGAATCTGCCTTCTAAGGGTACGAAAAACCACATCTCTTAAAGGAAGTTCAGACTCATTTAATACATATTTATCCATAAATCTCCTTTACTCTAAGCCCTGACACCTTGTAACCTCTACAAGTTCAAAGCCACCTATCTCACTAAGCCTTTCCCCCGCCATTACCGCCTTCTCTTCATTTTCAAATATTCCAAACACTGTTGGTCCGCTTCCTGTCATCATAGAAAATACAGCTCCGTTTTCAACTAATAATCTCTTTATTTCATCGATTATTCCATGTTTTTTTGATGGTTACATCTTCAAGTACATTTCCTAAAAAGCTTTACTATATACCCTAAATCCTCTTTACCAAGGGAGTCAGTTAGTTTCTTTATGTCGGGATGAACAACCTCAGTCAAGCTGTCAAAGGCTTCATACACTTCCTTAGTAGACACCGAAACATTAGGATTTACTATAACAAGGTCGCATTCAGGGAAGGCAGGTAGTGCAGTTAACTTCTCACCAATCCCCTCCGCAAGTGCGATTCCTCCCTTTATAAGGAAGGGAACATCAGCTCCAAGCCTTACTCCAAGCTCTTCAAGTCTCTCACTCCCTAAGTCCCAGTTCAAAAAGCCTGTTCATCCCTCTTAGAGCGACGTGCATCTGCACTTCCACCTCCCATGCCTGCTCTGCTATGGGAAGGTGCTTTTCTATGTAGGCACTTACTCCTGTATCAATCCTGTATTCCTCTTTAATTAACTTTATTGCCTTGTATACAATGTTGCCTTCACCAGTAGGGAGACCTTCTACATCTGTAGTAAGTACTATCTCATCCTTCCCCTCAATCTTACTTAGAGTAATCACATCATAAATGTCTACAGTCTGCATTACCATACTTACATCGTGGTAACCGTCTTCCCTCCGCCCAAGTACATCAAGGCTTAGGTTTATCTTGCCATAGGCCTTTTCATAAACTCTATCCATAATCCTCTTTCTTAAAAATACCCTACACTCAGGTGGACCCTACCAAAGGCAAGCTTCCTTGTATAAGTTCACACCCCTAGTAATAATTTCATATTACATAAAATAGGACACTCTAAACTGAGTGCCCTTTCATCAGGTGCACATTGTTTATTTCTTAAATATGCCCTTTACCTTATCTATGAACTTTTTCTTCTCAGGAGCCTTATCAAGACCTGTTCTAAGTCCTTTAACTCCTGTTATGTATATACCTGATACCATTGCCTTAACTTCCTTTTTAACAGGAATTGTGTTAAATACCTTAGGGTCACACATAAGGCTCATTACCTTAGGTCCAACCTTTGCCTTGACTACAGGTACCTTTGAGAGTCTGGAAAGCTTTGGCGCCTGATCCACAACTATTTGAGGAAATCCTGCTTCGGTTATCTTCATCATCTTTTTTTATCTATAATCAGCATGGAAACAGCCTGCTCCATCTCTCTCATCTGTTCGCTTGCCGCTGCCTGCTTGTCCTGAAGCTTCTTTGCGTACCTCGATAAAAAGTACAAACCTACCAATAGTGCAATGATTATAACCGCTGTTATAATGTATGGAATATACGCTGACATCTAAAACCTCCCAAACCTTCTGTTGCTTTTTATAAATCTTGAAAATCTGTAATATTATACCATATAAAAATTGCAAATACAAACATTTTGTGAGAGGATATTTTACTTTTTAACTAAACAACCTCTCCTTCTCCTCCCTGCTTAACCTGTGCTTTATCTCCCATTCTCTCTTCATAGCACTGCTTTTATCTTCAAAGCTTTCTGTGTACACAAGGTTACAGGGGGTACGTCCTCTGGTGTATTTGGCTCCCTTGCCTAAGTTATGCTCTGCCAGTCTTTTTTCTACATCTGTAGCAAACCCTGTGTAGTAGGTATTATCAGCACACCTTAAAATATATATGTGATATTTCATTCTCCGTCCTTCTTCCAAATAAATATTCTCAAGAAGTAGAATAGCATTAAATGATATAGGTGTCAAAAAAGGACATCCATATTTAACAGATGTCCTAATATTAATATGTGGATTACTCCCGGCCTAAGAAACCAAAAATTCCTGTAGACTGTAAGAATAATATTCCCATCATAACAGGTGCTACGTATCTTACCATAATTTCATACATTCTCTTTTTGTGGAAAGCCGCGCCGTTCTCAAGCATTTCTCCCTCTATCCAGCCAGGCTTAACCACCCAGCCTATGAAGATACAGGTTAAAAATGAAATGAGAGGCATAAGGAAGCTGTTACTGATATAATCCGCTATATCAAGAAGCTGCCCTGTAGAGCCATTTGGTAGAGGAACCTCAAAGTAGAGGACGTTATATCCAAGGCAGATGATAACAGCTGTAACCACTGCAAATATTCCCACACCCATACATACCTTTTTCCTGCCTGCGTGGAAGATTTCCATACAGTTAGCAACCAGGGTTTCCATAATGGATATACAGGAGGTAAGTGCTGCAAATACAACCATCACAAAGAAAAAGTATACCTACAAATTTACCTGCGCCGCCCATAGCCGCAAAGACTTTAGGAAGTGAGATGAACATAAGGCTTGGACCTGAGCCCATTCCTTCCATTCCAAAGAACACGAAAACCGCAGGGATTATCATCATTCCTGCAATTAGGGCAACACCTGTGTCAAATATTTCAATCTGAGTGATTGACTTTTCAAGATGAGTTTCCTTCTTTACATAGGAACCATAGGTTATCATAATTCCCATAGACACACTGAGAGAGAAGAAAAAGCTGGCTCATTGCATCAAGCAGGATATTTAAGAACTTTGAAAGAGTAAGCCCTTTAAAATCAGGCCTTAGGTAAACCATAAGACCGTCTATACCTGTTCTTGTAACTCCTGTAGCATCAGTATGCTTAAGTGTAAGTGAGAAGATTGCAATTCCGATGATGAGCAAAAAGAAGCCCCCGGCATTACAAACTTTGAAAAACTGCTCAATTCCCTTCTCAACACCTCTATACACTATCCAAATGGTTACCAGTAGGAATATCAGCATGAAGACAATCGGCAGGGTTTCGGAGGTAATAAAGCCCACAAAATATCCGTCTTCTGCGGCCTCAACTCCATCAGTAACCACATAATCAAAAAGATATTTGGTTATCCAGTCGCCAATCACCGAATAATACGTCATAATAAGAGCCGGTACTAAAAATGTAAGCTTGCCAAGAAAGCCCCACTTAGGAGAAATACTTCCAAAGGCCTGCAAGGCATTTTTTTCCTCGTTTTTCTTCCGATTGCGATATCCGTAGTAAGAAGGGTAAAGCCAAAGGTTAGTACTAACACCAAATAAATCAGAATAAATAGTCCGCCTCCGTCTTTTTGCTTTCGCCAAATAAGGAAATCTCCATATATTACCAACTCCCACAGCACTTCCGGTCACTGCCAAAAATAAAGCCCAAGCTCCCTGTAAAACTACCTTTTTTTCTTATCCATATATCTCCCTCTCAAAAGCATGATATAAGCGTCAAAAAAATATTAGAATTTGATGCAAGCTTGCTTACAAGATAATTTCTCATCTTTTGATCTGCTAAAAAGTATAAGTAAACATCCATTTTAAAATGTGATGATTATGAATATTTTTATAAGCCCCTTTACTATACAGGTTTTTTTGATTAATATTTCCAGTAGCTTGCTATAATAAAAATGATATATCTGTAATATAAATAAGATGTTTCCTTCTCCAAAGAATTTACTGCTTGTTGCAGGTCATATAAGCGACATCTGCATATTCGCCATAGCGCATTCCCTCGGAGAGATTTTTTTATGTATAGATAATTTCGTAAAATTTTTCCGAATACACAAAAGATGGATGCAGCACCGATTATCCGGCACTACATCCATCTTTTGTCATAGTAGATTCTAATTAAAAGCTTTTACATCTACATTACTTCCAAGGTTTGGGGTAACAGAGTTCTCCATCATCTTAACCATACCTGCTCCCATAGCCTCATTGGTGTCCATATTCTGTTTCATTACAGCAGTACTAACTGCTGACATGGTCTTTGACATAGCCATATCTGTAGAAAGAGATGCTATGCTCATTGCTAATCCGTCCATATTAACCTCCTTGTTAATCTAAGTCTTAAGTACAAAGTGAATCCATTTACTCTGTAAGGGCATAGTAAAGACTCTTAACCATAACTCCTGTTGCACCTTCCTTAACATAGCCATAAGCCTTTTCAACACTCGCTGTGCCGGCTATATCAACATGAATCCAAGGAATTTCCTTTGCGAGGAATGATCCTACAAAGAGTCCTGCAGTCATCATTCCACCCATTCTTCCTCCACTGTTTTTAAGGTCAGCAGTCTTAGAATCATTCATCTTCTTGTAATAGTCTGTGGCAGGCATCTTCCAAACCATTTCTCCGGCTCTCTCATTGCCTTCCACCAGCTTATTATAGAAGTCGTCATTGTTGGTTACAACTCCACTAACCTGCTCCCCAAGAGCCATTACACAAGCCCCTGTTAAGGTCGCAAGGTCAATAAGCTTTGTTGCACCAAGGTTGTTTGTTGCATAGTAAACTGCATCAGCAAGTGTAAGCCTGCCCTCAGCATCTGTATTTACTATTTCAATAGTCTTTCCACTCATTGAACCTATGATATCGCCATTTCTGTAACCATCACCGGATATCATATTTTCGCAGGCTGCCACTACAGCAAATACATTTACCTTAGCCTTAAGAGCTGCGAGTGCATTCATTGCACCTATTACTGTACCTGCACCACCCATATCAGTATGCATGTCTACCATTCCTGTTGCTGGCTTAATGGCATAACCGCCGCTATCGTAGGTAAGTCCCTTTCCCACAAGGGCGATCCTCTCATCTGATTCAGGGTTGTTGTAGTATTCCATAACTATGAGTTTTGGCTCTTTAGCGCTCGCTCTGGCAACAGTTAAGAAGGCTTCCATTCCTATCTCTTCTATTTCCTTTTTGCCGTAAACGGTAACTTTTACACCCTTTGCCTCAAGTCTCTCTTTAGTTATATCGGCTAAAGTTTCAGGATAAATAACATTTGCAGGCTGATTAACCAGGTCTCTGGTTAAGAAAATGGACTCAATCAGCTTCTTAGCCTCATCTATACCCTTCTCAGCCCTGTGCTCCTTACCCGGAATCGGATTGTAGTTTACTATAAGTTCAGGTGTTTCCTTTTTCTCTGATTTAAATTTGTCAAACTTGTAAGTAGCGTGAAGCATACCCTCTGCTATAGCTTCTGCAAGCTTGTAGTTGCAAAGATTGTTTAACTTAGGTATGTTTAACTCTACCTCTGCTACCTTGTTCTTTAGCAAGACTTCAGCAACCTTGAAAAAAAGTTTTTTTCTAAGCATATCGAACTCGATATCTTCTTCCTTGCCAAGACCAATGAGAAGATTGCACTCAAATTTCTCATTCATTGAGAAATAAACCTCTTCTGCCTTACCGGAAAATACTTCTTTTTCAGCCAAGGCCTTTGTAAATTCTGTATCTAATCTGTCTTCAAATACGAGCTCTGCCTTAACTCCGCCTGTTTTTGCAATATTAAATTTCATATATCCTCCTGTATGAGTGGGTTTCGAATACTTTTACCCCTACATCAAATCAATAAAAATAATTTCGTTACTAAGACATTTTAACCTATAATTACCAGAGTGTCAAAAAAACCCTTAAAAAGAGTTTGTGTCAAGTACTCGTTGGCAAATTTCCTTACCCTTTTCTTTTTATCATTGTTTTTTTATTTTTTTGTATCACAAACAAGCCCAGATTATGCACTGAACAGATATTTTTTCTTTAGTTGCCAAGTATAAAATTTCTTAATGCCTTTCTACCTGCTGTTAATGGCGTACCGGTTAGTGGAAGGCTTCCTCTGCCTACTTCCATATATGGAAGCCCTTTACCGTCTCGTAACGGTGATTTTGAAGCGCTGAGAGGCTCTTTTTATCTCGCTCTGACTCTCATCAAATATCAATTCCCCAGAGTAACGGCAGACGGTCTCTATAAGGTCTTTGTTTTCTTTCCTGCACAGAAGCTTCGCAAGGTTATCAGCTCCTGATTCTGACCATCTCATGCGCCTGTGCTTCATTCTCAACGTTATCAGTGTACAGTTTTGTGTTTCCTGTATACCCATGTTTTTTTATAAATGATGCCTTCTACAGGTTCTGGGGAGTTTTATTCCCCGCTTGTAGTACAGCGCAGACCCTTCTCTGTTATTGTGAAGGTAGGCGTACAGTTCCTCAGCTTTTTTACAGGTTTTATCGCTTTCATCTTCGCTTTTACTTACTCTTATATACTCACGTATATAAGCAAACATTTCTTCAATCTTCTCAGAATCAAAGAGCCTTCGTATATCCTTTTTGTACAGCTTTACTGCTTATTTTTCCTTAAAATTTCCTGATAAATATGGTATCTGTCAAGCTGAAACACCGCCTCGTCATCATAAGGCTCTTTTATCCAGCTGCCACCATCTCCATTTAAGATACGCCTGCCTATTTCGTCAGGGTTATATTTCTTCTGTATCACGGCCTCTCTTTTTATTGTGGAATCCGCTGCTTCCATCCATGCCTGCAAACACCACTTTCTCCACTAGAGTGCTTGCGCCCTTCCTTTTTCCTTCTCCGCATCCCAGCCTTCATACATGGTAAAGACCTTCATCTCCTTTTTTTACCCATGCGTTTTATGCCCTCTGCCCTGCATCGAAAAGCCATACTCCATCCATTTCCTCAAAAAGAACTCCGATTTCCCTTTTTCCCATCAGGTCTGCCTGCCTTCATCTTCTTCACATCAAGGTCTTCCTCTGATGTTATCCTCTGCCAAGCTTCTGGGCTATATTCCACACGCCTCCCGCACTTATGGTCTGTCCTGTAGAAGAGCTTAACATCTCAGCAGATGCCCTGTACGGGAGTTCCGTAACTGAATTGGCGATCTTCTCTGCAAGATTAGTAGATATTAAGCCTATCTTCTCCATACCCATTTGTTCATCAAGAAGATAAACATGGGCTTTCGTTCCATCTCTAAGCCTTGTCTGGTACACCCTTCTTTCATACTCGACATCTCCATATACGAGTCCTTATCGAAGTCTTTCTCTTTCCTTTATTCCTATATTTAGAAGTATCTCTCTCTTTTGAAAGAATATCATCATAGTTTTCAAGTATGATTTTTAGTGTGTTCCTAGCAAGCTTGCAGGCCTCTTCAAAAAAATTTTTCTTCTCTAAGGTCTTGAATGAAATCTTTTTTTCTTTTTACAATAGCATTAGTCATACAGTTTTTTTCCTTTATGTTATTTTTTTTCTCAAATCAATAATAAAAATAAAACTGTATGATTGGGAAAGGGGCAACCCCTTCTTTTTTTCTATTGCCAATTATAATTATACACTAACTTAAAAAGATTTTGACTAAATATCCTCTCCACTTAAGAGGTATCATATAATTAAGCCTAAGACTTAATTTATTTTTCAATCTCTCCCTTATAGTCCAGTATCCCGCCTATATTTACCACCTTTTTAAATCCAAGCTTAGTAAGCCCTGCCGCCATACGTTTGCTTCTCGCACCACTGTGGCAGTATACATAGATAGGCACGCTCTTATCCTCAAACATTGTCTCAGCTTCCATAAATCTGCTAAGCGGAAGATTGATGCTTCCCCCAATGTGGCCGTCAGCATACTCGTCCGCCTCTCTCGCATCAATGAGTATAGCCTTTTCCGCTGCCTGATAGTCCTTAAGTCCATCATTGATATCAGGACTAGTTTAATAAATCAAATATTCCCATTTTATCTTCCTCCTAAATAATATTAGCCCCAAATTATTGGTTTTTACCATTTTTCAAAAATGACAAATTTCACTCCATTGACAGTCACCACAGATTTCCTCACGTTTACCTGTAAGTAAAATATTGTCATATACAGCTTGCTTAAAGTCTAGGTACGACAAGACCGTTCCATCAGACAGTCCACATCTTTTAAGCACTTCTTCATCATACCCTGCTACCTTGTCTGCACTTTCACAAATTCCTTGAATATTGTAAGGACATTTCGAGCAAAGTTCATCTGTATTAACCTTAAGACAGACCAAAGGATTATTTTCTAACTCCTTTATTACGTCTTTCATATGGGCTGTAAATTCTTTGCTGTAGCCTTTCCCTTTAAAAAATGCTATGCACATCCCATGGTGGGGACGGAGATCGAATTTATAGCATTCCATTTATCTATCCTATAATGTAATGTATTATCACTGCTCTTTATACGTAAATAGTTATATCAAATGTAACATTCGTCCAAACTTTTATTTCATCGTCCAATTAGAATATTATTTGGACTTTACTTCAATCTTTTTGGGGATTAGATTAAGTAAAATATCTGATACATAAAAAGCACCTGTCATAACCTATAGCAGATGCCTTTTAATTATACTACAACTCAGCTCTTCACAATTTTAAGTACGGTATCAACCTTGTTCGGTAGATCATAGGTAAATACTGGATTTTCTCCAAAAGAAACAAAGGCTGTGTCATTATACATAGCTGTATTCCACGCTTCACCACGTTTTATTTCACTGCCATCACTTAGATAACAAACCCCTACAAGACTTTCAGGTGAAATACCCGTAAGAGGAAGTGCACCTAGCGGAGTTTCAAATACGTGAGCGAAGATTACATTTCCTTTTTGAGTATACCTCCCCCATTCGGGCTTTGCAAGACTTGAAGCGCCACAACCATAGATGCTTTCACTATTTTTATCCATCCACTCACCAATCTTTTCAAGGATTGCTAAGCTTTCACTTGGAATATTCCCCCTTGCATCAGGTCCAACATTTAACATCATATTGCCCCCTTTGCTTACACATTCAACTAACTTCCTGATTATCATTTCAGGTGATTTGTATTCATGGTCGTAATTGCAAAATCCCCAGTGATTATTCATAGTGGCACAGAGTTCCCAAGGAATAGGCTTTCCATTAACATCCGTAACTCCCTGTGTAGGTATAATTTGTTCTGGACTTACAAAATCTCCGCTATAGAGCGAAGGCTTACCTGAAATCAGACTTCCATGACTCTCTCCAGAACCTTCAAGACGATTGTCAATAATCACATCCGGTTGATATTTCCTAACCATAGTAATTAACTCGCTTGCTTTCCATTTTTCACCACATAAGTCATCATAAGAAAAAAATCAAACCACAGTAGGTCAAGCTTTCCATAATTTGTAACTATCTCCTTAACTTGATTATGCATAAATGTTAAATAATTATCAAAATTAACATTTTCATTCTTATATGCCTCATTATTTCTCATTGGATGCTGTCTGTCACCGTACTTTGGAAAGTCAGGATGAGACCAGTCTATTAGAGAAAAATAAAGTCCAACCCTTATGCCCTCTGCCCTGCAAGCTTCAACAAATTCTTTAACTAAATCTTTGCCCACCTTTGTATTTGTAGCTTTATACTCTGTATAGGCTGAATCAAAAAGACAAAAATCCATCATGATGTTTTAGCAGTAAGAACTATGTACTTCATTCCAGCTCTCTTTGCAGCCTGCACCCATTTCTTAGGGTTATAATCAACAGGATTGAAAAGATTAAAATATTTATGGTATTCTTCAAACGTCATTTCCTTCTCAGACATTATCCACTCGCCTGATGCAGGAATAGAGTATAATCCCCAATGAATAAACATTCCGAATCTATCATTCTGCCACCATTTTACTCTATCTATTATTTCATCTATTGTATTCATAATAACTCCTATTTTTGTTCTACTAAGGTATATTTATTACTGTTCAGTATTTTATTTTCCTAATATATTTTCAAACAATTTACTAGCGATAACCATATAATAGCATTATGTTATCAACGCCATCTAATCATCCCTTCACTGCGCCACCCGAAAGTGCTTCAATAAAGAACTTGCTTGAAAATGAGTATAAAAGAATTGGCGGGATAACTATAACAACTATGGCTGATAATAATCCATTATAGTCGGTTTGCAAAGCTTGTAGTAAACTGAGATAATATTGCAGGTACAGTCATCTTATTTTTTTGTCGATTATAACAAGAGAAGCCCAGTAAAATTCATTCCAAAAGATTCAGCCAGGCCAAAACAGCGACGAGTAAATATACCAGGTCTAGCTATAGGAAGCATGATTTTTACAAATGTCTGCAAATATGTGCAACCATCAATCTTTGCGGCTTCTTCTAATTCCCTAGGAATTATAGCAAAATAATTTCTTATTACCATGAAGCTAACAGCTATACCACTACAGGCATAAATAAAGATAAGTCCTGCCCTAGTGTTAAATAGCCCTATTTTTCTTTATAAAGTTATATACTGGAAAGGTTAGTGCGACTGTTGGAACAAACATTGTCGACATAAAAACATGCAACAATTAAACGCCTACATTTAAATTCATACCTGGCAACTACATAAGCGACCATAGAAATCATTATAATACTTAAAAACTGTACCTAAAGTTGCGCAAATAAAACTGTTTAGGAAATATTTACCTATTCCAAGTTTTGTAAACACTTTTATATATCCCGCAATGTATATACTTTTCGGAAAATCAAACCCAGGGCTTGCCATAATATCTTCCTTAAATGAAGAAATAATAACCCAGACGATTGGAAATAATGCTACAAGACAAATTGCAATCATTATCACATATGCAACTGCAGCTTCACCTTTTTTTATCTCCATAGGATTGCTTTCTTTAATTTTTGTTTTCATAATCGTCCCTACCCTTCTCTTCTTTTCTTAATACTCTTCTCAGAAAAGACCAAACTTATAATTACTACCAGAATAAGTCCAATTACAATCTGTATTACACCTATTGTATTCGCTCTAGCATACTGTGTCCTTGTACTAGTAATGGCTAGCTCTCTTATTATATAACTTATAGATTTAGTACCTCTTTGCACCATTGGTAAGGAAGAATACCTCATTATATATAAGAAATCCAGAAGTTGCAGCTAACGTAGTTACTGTTTGAATTGTCGGTTTTACAAGGGGAATTGTAATATACCATTCTCTCTTCCATCCCTTTGCACCATCAATTTTGCTTGCTTCATAAAGCTCCGGAGCAATAGAGTGAATCTGTCCTAAGAGCATAATTGTAGTGGTTCCGCAGAAAAATACATATGCAAATACAATTGCCCAAAAATTTACTCCCTCTACAAGCAGAATACTATCTGTAAAGTTTGGATTAAACTTCTGTATTATCTGCTGGATTGGATCATATCGTGCATTGTATAATTGTAAGAAAATAAGTCCCATTGCAGCACTTGAAATTACACTTGGTACTATATATGCATTCCTTACAAATTTCGAAAACCTCAGTCCTTTTGACAATACAATAGCTACGACTAAGGTCAAAGGTACCTGAATAAATACTCCTACCATAGCCCAGCAAATTGAATTCCTTAATGCTTCCCAAAAAAATATGGATACTGAGTAAATATGTATTTGTAATTATTAAATAAGTCTTTTTAGTCCATATATTTCCGGCTTGCTTAAGTTTGTATAATCCCACTTACAAAATGAAGTTATTATAATTTGCAAAATAGGGTATGCATAAAATATTAAAAAGCACAGGCAGGATGGTATTAAAAAGACTATTATAAAAAGACATCTTGCAAACTTTTTATTCATCCTATATTCCTTTCCATAAGCATTCAACAAAATGTCTGTTCCTTTAGAATTTAAGGAACAGACATCAATTTATGTTATCCAATCAAAGCTATAAGTTCCGCCTTCAATTCTGCTAATTTAGCATCAATATCAGCTCCTTCAACGGAGCATTCAATTAATTTGTTGATTATGGCTGACTGAACATCTCCGCCCCAAACACTGTCCGTTGTACTTACAATTGTTGTAGCGCTGTTTGCCAGCGCACAAGCCTTTGCAAGTGCTTCTACACTCTTATTATCCTTCGCAAGTGCATTCAAATCAAGATCAGCATTACAAGGATTCGCCTGTACCTCAAGGAATATTCTTTGCTGAACTTCATCACTTGTCATGTATTTTACAAATTCAAGCGCAAGCGCTCTTTTAGCATCAGACAACCCTGCGGAAATTGTAAGTCCTCCACCTGCGTTTGCTATTGATACATTCCCTGGATAATTAGCTGGACTAGCCTTGAATTTAACATCCGTAAGTGCTCCTGCTGCCCACACTCCATTTAACCAAGTAAGACATTTACCCTTCTGGAAGTCTGACTGAAAATCACCTACGTTATCGGATGTATTAGCTGAACCATTAGCTTGATCCATAGATGCAACCCGCTTAAATGCTTTTGCAAATTCATCTGAATTTATGATATCACTAGTCAATGAACTGCTTGCATATTCCTTGTTTAGTAGTCCCATATATGTATTGAAAAGCCTTATAGAACCCTGACCTGCACTATATGCATAAGTTCCCTTTTCACCGTTTTTCCTTAAAGTCTCCATGGCTGACTTCATATCTTCATAGTTTTTCCAAGTATCAGGAAGAGATGCTCCCGCATTTTTTTGTATGCATCTTCATTATACCAGAGTCCCATGGTAAATAGCTGGTCATCTGTACAGTATATATTTTACCGTCAATCTGATTTGTAGTATAGTTTAGCCCTACTTTGTTTTTCAACCCTTCTGAATCTATATAGTTTTTCATATCATATACAAGGTTCTGACTTATTGCTCCCAAAGGGAGTTCAGAACCTGCAAAGTCAACCATATCAGGAAATGTACCGCCAGCTATTTCATTAGTTACAATCTGTACAACTTGTTCTGAACCTCCATCAAGGGCTATCGGTTCAAATGTCACAGAGTATCAGCGTGCATGTCTGCAAACTTCTGATATATTTCTCTCATAACTGCTGCAGGTGCCCAAGTTGCTTTATCATAAAGTAACCATGAGTAGAACTTTAATACCTCTTTTCCTTCTGATGATGTTTTTTTGATGTAGATGAATGCTGTGAAACAGATGATGTCTTTGTCTGAGATTCTTTAACAGAATTTGTCTCTTTGACTGATGATGTTTTAGTCACATTACCACCACAACCACCTAAAAACACAGGATGCCATTGCTAACGTTAATGCTACTGATAAAATTTTTTTCTTTTCATAGAAATAATCCTCCTCATAAATAAAGTAATTCACGTTTATTATCTTATCTATTTTTTTCTTTTGATAAGGATAAAAAAACTTGAACTATCTTAGTTACACCTTTATTTTTTTACATAAAAAAACGCAAATCATGGAATGGATTATTTTTTTGTTTTAAATTGAATATTTTTTTATTGTTTTTACTTTAAATATTTTGTGTTTTTTTATGATTGTATAAATAATCCTAATTTCAGTTATTGAAAAACTGTACTAATCCAACATTCTGTTTTTGCAACTCATTTAGTGTTAATTTATTTTTTTAGATAAAGAATTATATTATCACCATACTCATCTTTTTTTGATGTTCCCCAAATATTTTGAGGTGCTTCAATATTGCACCCTGCATTTTTTTATATTATTAACAGCCTCATAAAGGCGCCTGCCAGCATTTTTTTATTCGTTATAGCCATACGTGGATTTGAAGGAATCTGTCCTGTTTCAACAAGTATACGCTTTTGCCACCTCATCACTAAGCATGTACTTTTAAAAAAATTTAATACTTGCCTCTATCCTTTTTTTATCTTTAGTGTCTCCTAATATATAACCTATGCCTGATGAAATAGCAGATATACCTTTTTCCATTTACAGATGGTAAAGGTGCATATCAACATTAATACTTTTGTTTATCATAGACGAAGCCCACACTCCATTGATGTATATGCCTGTTTTGCCTTCATTGAAACTTTCAAGAGCATCCCTGTAATTAAAAACTATTTACTATTTCAGTACTCTTTTGAAATCCTTTCTAATTCTAGCAACGTTCTTCTAAATCCAAGACTTCTCAGATTTACATTTTTATTAGACAAATTTCTTGTTAAATCAGGATACTCTTCAGATAAAATTGTATCTGTTAAATATACAATCTGATTAGAATCTAAAATGGCTGATTTTACCCCAATTTTATCTCCGAATGCGTTTATTCTATCACAAGTCTGAATCCATTTTTCTCTATCAAGTGGAGGAGTTTTTATTCCAATCTTCTTAAAAATATCCCTATTGTACCAATATCCCCCACATAATAATAGTACATCTGAGATTGTATAAAGTTTTCCGTCATCCGTGATCCAGTTATTAAGGATAATCGGTGATATTCTGCTCTTAAAGTCTTCGTCTTCGTTTATATACGGGCGCAAATCCAAAGCATACCTTTTCTCAATCATAAATTTATAAATTGACTCTCTGCCATCACCAGCAGTAAATATAACGTCAGGTACCTCACCAACTGTAAGAAGATCCCTTACCTTATTCACTACATCCGTAGGTGCGGGCATAGATACCATATTTAACTTTATATCAGGATTTTGTTTTTCAAAGTCTGAATATATTCCTCTCATTGCAACATGTTCAGCCTCTGTACTCCCCCATCCATGAATGAATCTTATCTCTATCTTTTCCTTATCTTTTGCATCACACCCTAAAAAGTGACAAAGTCCAAATACAGATCATAACCAAAAAAATATATATTTTTAAATTTCAACTTAGCCTCCTTTAATTTATCTTTCTTTCATAATCCCTTGGAGAGCAGCTTTCGTATTTTTTAAAAACCCTTGAGAAATATGATACGTCCTCAAATCCAACAAGTGTGGCTATCTCACTTATCCTTTTACCCTGTACAAGATATTCCTTTGCTTTTTTAAGTTTCATTTTATTAATTGCGTCAAATAAATTCTGTCCTGTTTTAGACTTATAGAGATGGCTAAGATAGCTTCCATTTGCATGAACTTCTTCTGCAATCTGGGACAATGTTAATTTTTTTCCATATAGTTATCCTCAATATATTTCTGCAGTTTACTCAAAAATATCCTCTGGAAATTCCTCCTCCTGTAGCATACTCGGAAGTGTTAGTTTTGCTATTGCTTTTCTAAGCATTGCCGGTAACTCTTCAATTGCAGATGTTTTCACAATGTAACCACATACATCATATTCTATTGCTAATTTTGCATATTCAAAATCTGCATATGCTGTTAAGATAATAACCTTAGTAGGGAGAAGGTGTTCATATATATATTTTGCAACTTCCATACCAGAGACTAAAGGCATTTTTTTACATCTGTAATTATGATATCAGGAACTTCTTCTTTAATTTTATCTATAAGTTCTTCACCATTTTTTTGCTTTATATACAAGCCTACAATCTAAATTATTCCAATTGATTAGTTTTTCTAATGCTTCTAACATATATACTTCATCATCTGCTATCATCACTTTCCACATCAAACTTCCTCCTTACATATTGGCAAGGTAATCGTAACTTCGGTCCCTATCCCACATTTACTGCTTATACTAATACCATAATCTTCTCCATAGAGATTTTTTTATCATTTTATCAGTATTAAGTAAACCTACTTGTGTGTGTGCCCTGTTTTTTTACTTTCTTTTTTTACTTCTTTAGTCTCAAAACCTATACCATCATCTGCTACAATTATCTTTAATATACCGGTTTTATTACTTACATTTACGGAAATATGACCATCTCCATTTTTTTAGGCTCTAAACCATAGCAAACCGCATTTTTCAACTATTGGTTCTATACTTAGGGCGGGGAACAGACATATTTTCATAAATTTCTTTCCCTCCTTCATAATTAATAGAATATGTAATTTTTATCTCCAAACCTACTATTTTGTATGGATAAATAGAAATCTATAATTTCCATTTCTTCTGATAATAAAAATTACAGGTTCATTTTTTTCCTAAATATTTTACCCTGATATAGTTTTTGAGAGCTTATAAATCAATGCTTGTACATCTTTATCATTATTTAAAAGTCGCCTTTTGTTCCAATCATTGACAAGACATTATAGAGGAAATGCGGATTCATTTGTGCCTGGACATACTGGAGTTCAGACTGTTTTGCAATAAGCTGATTTTCATACACTTCTACTATAAGTCTATTTATATAATCAGTCATATCGTTAAATGTCTCACTAATATTCATTAATTCTTCAACCCTGTAATCACCTAGCTTTGTCCTAAAATCCCCACCTCCAACTTGCTTAATCTTCTTAACAATAGTCTTCAAAGGTTTAACATAGTGTAGCGAGATCAAATGCGAAATAATGGACAACGCAACAATTAACAGCAATGAAACAGCCAAGGTAATAAGAATAGAACTCCAAAGTGAATCAAAAATTACTGATTCCGAAAGACTCGCAAAAAATGTCAATCCAAATCCTGCATAAAACTCATGCTCAATCAGATTCTTTTTTTCATATGATACGAGGTTTGACTTATCTATAAGCAACTCGGACCTCGTTCTCATCCCCCAAGCGTATCTTCCTACTTCTTCAAGATTGGCATAGTTATCCTCAATTCCTCGCCTATTAAGCACAAAAATACAGGCACCAATATCATCCATAGTTTCATTGTAAAGATGTAAGCAGAGTGAAATATTCTTATCTTCTATTTTGTAATAGAATTCTCTATTACTATCAATAAATTCCTTATATAGTGCCCTGTTTTTTTACTACTACTGCTATTATATTCTACTACTGTGATTGGATAATACAATTCGCAGATATTCCTTCCATTCACATTGTAAATATATTTTTTTTCTACAAACGGCTCCGCATTTTTCCATTCTATTTCTTTCAGAAAAAAATATTAACTACATTTTCAAGTTGTTTTTGTCATAATCTCATCATTATAAAACTTTCCTCTTAAAAAAATCTTCTTAATTCCTGATTATGTTGAATAGCTAATACCATTTCCTGTAAATACTGGAATTTTGTTTCCATTTTAACATTATCATTTTTTTAATACATAAGAGGTATCTTCTATCCCTTTTTTTACATACTGTCTTACAACCATACCTACAAGTATAATCGATTGAATAATTATTGCCACTGTACAACAGTATGTAATTAATCGCGACAATTGTTTACTTAATGAATACGGTTTATCTTTTTTTACCAAAGGTAAAAATCTTTTTAATTTTTCTTTACAATAATTAGCCATAGTTTACCTTAAATGCATTATACCTCACGCTATAGGAGTTGATTGTTGTATTTATATCCCAATTTTACCCTCTATTCTAATATTTTCAAGTACATATCCAACCTTGAATTTTGATATTCTGCAAAGAGACCTTCCATTACTGAAAGATTATTTTTTTCATGATACTCATCAAACGCCTTATAGTATTTCATTCTGTCTGTAAATTTAATATCTATTGGCGGATATCCTGCCTTCATAAGCTCCAGATTGACTAAAAAGCCTGCCTGTTCTTCCATTTCCATCTATAAAAAGGATGTATTCCCTCAAACTCTATATGAAAACGAGCCAGCTTAGTTATTATATGCTCCTTACCTTCCATAAACTTCTTCAGCAGTTCTTCCATCTTCGGCTCAATCATATAAGGCTGTACAGGTTCAAGCTTAGCTCCCATTATACGAACAGGCACTCTTCTGTATACTCCTCTGTCATCCTTATTTCCTACAAGCACAAGAAAATGAATCTGCTTAATAATACGCTCACTCAGTGGCTCATTTTGCTTAACCAGTTCACTTACAAACTCAAAGGCTTCTTTGTGTCCAACTGCCTCCATATGATCTTTTTAACGGTTTTTCCATCTATTGTCAGCCCTCTAAGTACCAAATCTGTTTCCCTTAAAGTAAGAGTATTCCCTCTATAGCATTTGAGTCATAGGTATACTCTACGGTGAATTCTTCATTAAGCCTTTCCATTTCACCCTCTGTAAACGGTCTTCTGTTATCAAGTTCTTTTTTCTTCTTATCTATAAGTGCCAGTAAGCTTTCGTTTGATTTATATCTACCATCGATAGGTTTAGCTGTATCAATCGGGATTTTCCATGATTTCCCCTCTTTAATTACTCCGGGTATTTTCCCTTCTGCACACAAAAACTCTGATTCTTCTGTCCGAAATTCCCCATTTAGCTGATGCTTCATTTACTGTCATAAACATAAAAATTATTCCTCCTATATTTTATATAATATCACTCTATCGGAATAATATCAAGTTTATCGGAATAATATTAGTTTTATTATTAATTCTTAAACTCTTTTTAATACATAACAATGTTCCACTTTTTCCCACCAGCTTATCCCCTTCAAAGTCAAGCTCTATAACATAAGGCATACGGTCTATAATTCTTAAAAAAATCATCACAGCCAAAAACTCTTATCATAAAAAAATTAAGTATCGTGCTAAGTGCGGTTCCATATGTACCAACTACAACTTCCTTATCTATATTATCTCTTAAAAATCTCAGTCAAGGCTCTCATGTTTCGCTTCTGCACCATAGCAATAGATTCTCCGCCTTCTTCGTGATAATTATGATCAGCCCAGCGTTTATGAAACATTCCATGATTGTTACCGTTTTCTCCTTTTTCACGCTCTCTTAAATCTTCATCTGTTATTATGTCCTTACCAAAAAAATCGGCAGAATCAGCAATGGTATCCACACTTCTTTTATACGGACTGGAATAAAAATGCGTCTATATGTTTATCTTTTAAAAACTCAAATACGATGGCTGAGTCTCTTCTCCCCTCTCCCGTAAGTGGTCTTGTTCTGTCATCTTCCCAGGCATGTTCAGGCTGTGCATGGCGCACAAAATAAATTTTAGTCATGATATATCTCCTTTATGGTTTAAGTGCAGTAATAGGAACAACAAACACCCCGTCTTCTCTTCTATATGCCATATTTGACATTCCACAAATCACACAAAGTATCTTAGGTGGATTATCTCCCTCTTTCTCCATTATTTCTTTTAACTTTAGCGACTCTTTTTGTCTGCTGAATCTATCTGGTTTGCTCCCAGTTTTATTTCAAAAGGCTCCCCAGATTCCCATCAGAAAAATTCTACAATAGCATCGGCTTCATTTCCTCTTTCATCTCTGAAATGAAATAGCCTTGCATCATTATACTCAGCATATATCTTTAAGTCATGTTCACAAAGACTTTCAAAAATAAACCCAAATGTATTTAAATCATTCAAAAGTCTCGTCTGTGTAACTCCTAACGCCGCTACTGCTAAAGATGGATCCGTAAAGTGCCTCTTGGGAGATTTTAAGACTCTTCTGGAAGACCTTATATTAGCATTATATGCCGGTTGGTCATCTAGAATAAACAACCTGCTAAATATATCTAAATACTCAGAAACTGTCTCCCTCGCAATTTCTATTTTATCCTTTGCCCCCATATCCTTTATGAGTGTACTATTGCTTACAAGTGTACTTTCATTTCTTCCAAGGGAATATAGCAGTGACCACACTTTGCGAGAATCCCTTTTTATCCCGTCAACACTATACATATCATCATCAACAACAGCTTTCAAGTACTCTTTAGCGAGATTTCCACAAACCTTTGCAGATGTTTTTAGATTCCCCGGCCATCCGCCTCTTACGGTATAATAAACAAGCTGCTCTAATGAAATATCCCCTGTTATCCTAGGCTCAATTTCCTCGGCAAACAAATCTCTTAATGATATATCTCCCGATGAGTCTCCTGTTTCATATAATGACATACTATTCATTCTAACTCTTCCAATTCTGGCAGTACCGCTGTGCATAATTCCTTTGTGGTTTGGAGTAGCCGAACCTGTAAGAATATATTTCCCTTTTTTACCATCTTTGTCCACTGCAAATCTTACCGCATCCCATATAGGCGGAACTTCCTGCCACTCGTCTATGAGCCTTGGCAGCTGACCGTTTAGCACCAAATCAGGACTGAGTTTTGCCATTGTTCTTGTCTGAAAATTTTTTTCAGGCTCACTAATAAATGCCGCACTTTCAGCCCTGCTTTGTGCCGTCCAGGTCTTGCCACAGTATTTAGGTCCTTCTATACATACTGCACCAAATGTTTCCATATATTCATCAAATATCTTCTCAATAAGTCTCGATTTATACCCTTCAGGTACCAGCATAATCTTCACCTCCCTATTATTTGATTATAGCTGTATTCCAGGTACTTTGTCAATCTTATCCTGCAACTTTCGCAACTTTTTAACCTGCAACTTTCGCAACTTCCATCCTGCAACTTTCAGAATTTTTTTATCCTGCAACTTTCGGAACTTTATCAATTACTGTAGATATTAACTTTCACTGTAAAAAAATGAATTTTTATAACATTTTTCTCCCAGTAAAAAAATGTAATAGTTAACATTTTTTTCGTTGTAATTTTTGTTTTTAATATAATATACTCTACATATAATTAGTTTTAAACTCTGTTTTTGATCTTATATGGAGGTAGGATATGTACAGAAAATTAATAGAAGAACTTTATAAATGGAAAGATAAAAAGAATCGTAAGCCCCTTATTATCGAAGGTGCAAGGCAGGTTGGAAAAAAACTTGGCTTATGAAAGAATTTGGAGATAAGGCTTATTCAGACTATATCTATATAAATTTTTGACTCTAATTCTGTAATGGCAGATTTATTTTCCACTGATTTGAACATCGAACGAATTATAATGGGGATTGAGCTTTATGCAGGAAAAAAAGTCAATTCTGCTACTACTTTGCTTATATTTGATGAAATACAGGAGGTACCAAAGGCACTCGCCTCGTTAAAAATACTTTTTGTGAAAATGCCCTGAATACCACATTATATGCGCAGGTTCTCTACTTGGTATTGCACTCCACAGCGGAACTTCATTCCCGGTTGGCAAGGTGGATTTTTTGAATCTTTATCCACTTACCTTCAAAGAATTTTTGATAGCCGTTAAAGGCGAACATTTTGCTAAACTACTGGGAACCTCCGATTATACAATGATTACATCTTTTAAAGAAACTTATATTGAAGCACTTAAACAATATTACTTTGTAGGCGGAATGCCGGAAGCTGTTCAAAAATTTTATAGAAGAAAAAAAGACTTTTAATGAAGTAAGAAATATCCAAAAAAAGAATTCTGTCTGCTTATGAACAGGACTTTTCAAAACATGCACCAAATGATATGGTTCCTAAGATAAGAATGATTTGGAACAGCATCCCTCACAGCTTGCGAAGGAAAAACAAGAAATTTATCTATGGGCTTGTGCGTGAAGGCGGAAGAGCCAAAGACTTTGAGACTGCAATTATGTGGCTTAGTGATTGCGGGTTAATACACAAGATAAGCAGGGTAAAATCCGTCGGAATACCTCTAAAGGCCTATGAAGATTTAAAAGCTTTTAAGCTATTCCTTGTGGACATCGGCCTTCTTGGCTGTATAACAGGCCTGTCCAGCCAGACTATACTTTACAAAAAAATGAATTATTTACGGAGTTTAAGGGAGCAATTACGGAGCAATATGTCTGCCAGCAATTAAAATCAGTTTCTGACTTAGGACTTTATTATTACACCAACGATAGGGGTTCCTGTGAAATTGATTTTGTTGTCGATACAGGCGAACAGGTTATACCGTTAGAGGTAAAAAGCAGAGATAAATCTGAAAGCTAAAAAGTCTTAAAAACTTATCGTGAAAAAAATTTAACCCTAAGCTCTCCATCCGTATGTCAATGGCTGACTATAAAGCTGAAGATGGCCTTATCAATCTTCCTCTTTATATGGCAGAAGAATTTTTTTCATATGAGCAAACTCCCCATATTATCTTAATTTTTTTAATATAATTTTTAAATTATATACCATATTTTTTTGACATAGTAAATGATAAAAAAATTTAACTATTATAATAATCAAAACATACCATTAGAACAAGGAGGAAAAACTATGGAAGGTATCAAAAAAATTTTACCTGACAATCTTATCGTTTGTTGTAGTAATTACAGTATTTACAGCTTGTGGAAACAGTAAGGATAAAGAAAAAAAGCACAAGATTCGATGAGCAAAGATTTAATTAAAAAGCAATGTATCATATGAAAAAAAGCAGGAAATGAGGATAATAACTTAAATTCTACGGTAGATGCTGATGTAGCAAGTACGGATAGTTCAAATGTTGAAAAAAATCATCTAAAAAAATAAAAAGTGAAGTGAAAAAAAGATTCGAATGGTCATGAGTGGATGACAGAACATATGTGGATATGGGATATGTTCTGAGTGCTTTTAAAATGTGGTACAGCAGATGGAGAAATTCGTACAAGCAATGATGAGGCTCCTGAAAAAAATGATGAATCTAATTTTGGTACAGGATATAGATATCAGAAAGCAGATATTAAATATTTATATGTGAAGATAGATAATAAATGGCAGGTTTTTTTCAGGATATAGCAATAAGTTCTTGGGTAATACCTGAAGGTGTAGCACATTTTGAGGCGGAAATAATAGAAGGAGATAAAGAAAGAATATTAGTTAAAATTACAGATTTACCAAAGGAGTTTAGCTATATTTTTTTGGAAATAAAAAAAGACAGAGGAAATAAACCCTGTACAGATAAAGCTTAAAGAGGCAGGTATATTAAGCGGTATCAAACCGGTAAAAAAATAGTGAATTACAGGGTAAAAAAATAAAGGTATGGTTTAACGGCGAGATAATTGGGGATAAGCCTGAAATGTCAAATCCCATAGAGCTGAGAGAAGTATATGAAGTATCGACTTTAGAATAAAGATAAAGCGATACTGTTTCTCTTACTATTTTCTCCTTAACCAACACTGCCTATCGGAGAATAAAAAAACAAGAAATTGTCTATTGCATAAAAAAATCCCCAAGACCACTGTAATACCTAACAAAAGTCTTGGGGGATTTCATTTCTTAATCATCAAACTCACTTACAATAGCAGATACAGTCTGCTTTGCATCACCGTAAATCATAACTGTATTTTCGTTTTGTAAAGAGTGGGTTCTCTATACCTGAGAAGCCTGTTCCCTTACCACGCTTAAGCACGAAGACTGTTCTAGCCTGATGTGCATTGATGATAGGCATACCATAGATTGGGCTTCCCGGATCGTCAAGGGCTGCAGGGTTAACTACGTCATTGGCACCTATAACTATGGCTACATCTGTCATAGGCATCTGTGGGTTCATTTCATCCGCTGTCTTAAGCTTCTCATAAGGGATGTCAGCCTCTGCAAGAAGAACATTCATGTGTCCAGGCATTCTTCCTGCAACAGGGTGGATGGCGAAGTTTACTTCCGCACCGTTATTCTCAAGCTTCTCTGTAAGCTCTTTTACCGCATGCTGAGCCTGCGCAACCGCCATACCGTAACCCGGTATAAATACTACATTCTTAGCTGCTTCAAGTATCATATAAGCATCTTCTACTGATATAGCCTTCGCTTCCTTTCCATCACCGCTACCGCTCTTACTTGCTCCACCGCCAAAGCTGCCAAAGAGAAGGCTGTAGAAGCTTCTATTCATTGCCTTACACATGATAAGAGTAAGGATGAGTCCTGATGTACCTACAAGACAGCCGGATACTACAAGAACCGTATTATTTATTGCAAAACCTGCAAATGCTGCTGCAAGTCCTGAAAGAGCATTCAGGAAAGAGATAATAACAGGCATATCTCCACCACCGATGCATACTACAAGGGTGATACCTGCGATAAGGTAAGCAGCAGTTACTAAAACTATGCCATAAAAGCCAAGTTCCACACCACAGAAAGCATACATAATTATGCCTGCTATACCTGCGATAACCAAGGCTCCGTTTAATAAATTCTTAGCCGGTATAACTACCTGCTTCTTAAATAACTTGCCTGAAAGCTTGCCCCAGGCAACAACTGAACCTGTAAATGCAACTGCACCGATTGCTATTGTAAGTCCGAGAGTAATGTCAGTAAATGCATCAGTCTTAGTGGCATCTGTAGACATATACTGAGCTATAGCTACAAGAAGGGATGAAAGACCACCAAAGCCGTTAAAAAGAGCTACAAGCTCAGGCATGCCTGTCATTTCAACCTTCTTTGACCATACTGCTCCAATCACTCCACCTACAAGTATTGCTAAAATAATATAAAAAAATATCCATTCTGAAGAATATTATTATTCCAAGAACCAAGTACATCTTTTTTTCACATTACGGTAATGGTTGCAATAAGCATACCAACCGCTGATAAAAAGTTTCCTTTTTCTCGCTGTTTCTGCCTTACCTAGAAGCTTGATACCTCTGATAAAGAAGATGCAGGCTATCATATATGAAACCATTATTATGCTGTTCATTTAATCCTCCTTATTCTGCCTCATTATTTCTTTTTCTTAAACATACCAAGCATTCTGTCTGTTACCATGTAACCGCCGATAACATTGATAGTTGCAAAAACTATAGCTAAGAATCCAAGTGCAGTACCTACAGGTCCTTCAATATTTAAGGCTGTAACTGTAATAGCACCAACTATTGTAATACCTGAAATCGCATTAGTTCCTGACATAAGCGGTGTATGAAGCTGTGATGGCACCTTCGCAATAAGCTCGACACCGAGGAAACCTGCAATTACAAATACGAATATAAGCATTATCATAATCTGTATTTCCTTTCTTTATACAAATCTCTCGTGAATTATTTTTCCATTCTGAGTAAGGAGGCAGCCCTTCATTATCTCATCTTCAAGATTAACAACGAGTTCATTCTTCTCCTTGTCGTGGAAATGAGTTAAAAATGCACTGATATTGCCTGAAAGCATAAGAGAAGCATCGAAGGCCACCTGTCTTTCAAGCAAGTCACCTGACATAATGGTAACTCCGTTTTCAGTAACTACATTCTCAAAAAGCTTAGAGCCTTCCACATTACCACCTGTTGAAACAGCCATGTCTACTACTATGGAGCCTGGCTGCATACGGTCAAGCACATCCTTCTTAATAAGTACAGGCGCCTTTCTGCCAAAAACCTTAGCTGTAGTAATAACTACATTCGCCTTCTCACACACTTTAGCCTGTGCTTCCTGCTGCTTTGCTATCTGCTCAGGTGTCAGCTCTTTTTGCATATCCCTGCTCAGTCTGTCCCATTTCACCGAGGTCAATCTTTACAAAGTTCGCACCAAGACTCCTTACCTGCTCCTCAACCACAGGTCTTGTATCAAAGGCATCTACCCTTGCGCCAAGACGCTTAGCTGTAGCTATGGCCTGAAGTCCCGCAACTCCAACACCTATGATAAATACCTTAGCAGGAGAAATAGTTCCCGCAGGTGTCATCATCATAGGAAAGATCTTAGGAAGCTTGGGTCTGCGGCATTAAGTACAGCCACATAGCCTGCAAGAGAAGCCTGAGAGGACTGTACATCCATCTTCTGTGCAAGTGTGGTTCTTGGTATCATTTCAAGCGAAACCGCCTGAATACCGTCACTTGCAAATTTATTTAACAGCTCCTTTTTCATTAAACGGGTCAAGGTAGCTTAAATGTAAGGTATCCTTCTTTAAGCCCTCCGTACTTTCAGGTTTTAAGATACGCACAACAATCTCACTGTCAGCATAGCCCGCCTCATTGCTTGAGACAATCTCAGCTCCCGCTTCCTTGTACGCTTCGTCTGAAAAAAACCTGATTTAATTCCTGCTCCGCTTACGACCTTGAATGAAAATCCCATTCCTATAAGCTTTTTTATATCAGCAGGTACCATAGCTACTCTGGTTTCCAGAGCATCAGATTCTTTACAAATCAATACCTTCTTCATGTATATTGTCCTTTCTTAAAAGTTTTAGTTTTCCTGTTGTCAGTATACAGTAATACATTGTGCATTTCAACCAAAAATTCTTTATTTTTTTATTGCAAGGAAAAAAATTATATATCATTATTTTATATTAAATATCCAGTGTATTGTATAAAAAAATAAGTGAATATTTGTGAATATTTGATACATATTTTTTTATCACTTTTATTAACCTACTATGAATATAGATAAAAATCAGAATTTACGGAGTTTTATTTTTTTCATGTCTTGACTTCATAACTGCAAAAATTTTATATCTATGGCTATGAGAACCTTCGTAATAGTGCATTTGGCAAAGATATTGTGAAGAATTTGACAATATAATTAATCTTTTATTTTATACTCCTTTGTTGTATAATCATTATATATCAAACCATCAGGGGGATAAATATATGTTTATAAAGTTTAACTGTTTTGCAGAAGGAAATACCGAATCAACCGAAATCTGCCTCTTTCAGGGGATTAGATTTAACAAGATAGGCTTTGCTGTTCTCTCAACAGAGCATATAAGGCATGATTATCTCTTGCCTATGGATAGAGTCCACCTACGATAACTTCCTTAAAATGCTTGAAAAAAATCAATAGCGGCGTCTACCAACATTGTTGAAGTTACGGGAGGAAATGTATACAGGGTTGTTAAGGGAAGTTTCTTGAACGTAAAAGAGGCTAAGACAGCAAGCTTTGGCATCAAGATATTGGATGAAAAATAATTATGAGATTTGAACTAGAAAGCGGTAATCTCATTCTAAGAGCACTTAGCGAAGATTATGCTCCTAATGTATGTGATTTTTTTATAAGAGGAATTACGATTATCTGTCAAGATGGGAGCCAAATCTAAACGACAAGCTCCTTTCCTTAGAGGCAATGGAAATGTTTATGAAGGCTGATATGAAGAATATGCTCCTTGGAAGCAGCGTAAGATACTGGTTTTCTTTTAAGAACTCGCCTGAGAGGATAATTGGCGGCGTGAATTTTCAAGACATAAAAAGAGGAGCATTTAAATCCTGCCAAATAGGCTATAAGATAGATGAGGATTTTTCAGGACGCGGGCTAACCAAAGAAGCTGTACACTGCGCTATCTCCTCTATGTTCACAGATGAAAAAGTCGCACAGGGTAGAGGCTCTTATTGCAGTAGACAATCTTCCCTCAGTAAGACTTTCCGAAAGTCTTGGCTTTACAAAGGAGGGAGTTAGCAGGAATTTGCCCTGATAAACGGAGACTGGAAGGACTGTTTTCAGTATTCCTTGTTAGATGGAGAATTAAAGGGACTGATGTAGCAGTCCCTTTTTTTATTGCATCGTTTTAGTTACAGCTTAAACTGTACTTCTATCTCTTCTTTTAGCTTCTTCTGACCTCTTGATGCAACCTTTTTTGTAATATGAAGTGAATACACCTCATCCTTTGCATAAGGCTCAAGAGGCTCTATCTGAACTTCATTTTTGGATGAATCATAGCTTATATTTACCTTGAGCATACCTGAAGCAGAGGGTCACATACATATTGTTGCTGTTTACTGTCCTTGGGTCAAGAGGTGTGTTGAATCTCACTCTCCACACAAAGTTACCTGTCTTAAACTTAAGTGACTGCCTCACCGCCTGGTCAAGCCCTGATGTAGACTCAATATCAAGATAATTTGCCATAAACCCTATCCTCCAATTCATAAAGTTTGACAGCATTCTTAAATGTTGCTTCTACGACTTCATCCATTGAAACTCCCAATATATCAGCTATTTCAGCTACTACATATTTTATGTTTCCTGAATTATTCCTTTCTCCTCTAAAAAGGTACGGGAGAGAGGTAAGGAGAGTCCGTCTCAAGCACTATGCTTGCCAAACCGATTTTTTTAACTGTTTCCTTAGTTTTCTTGGCATTCTTAAATGTAACTACTCCACCTATTCCTATGTAAAACCCAAGCTTTACAAACCTCTCGGCCATCTCAGCCGAATAAGAATAACAGTGGATAACTCCTTTATTATAACCGAAATCCTTTAGCAGATTGTAAGTGTCCTCAGTGCGATCCCTGCTATGAATCACAACAGGCTTGTTTAACTCTTTTTGCAAGTTCAAGTCGCTTCATAAACCAGTGTTTCTGCCTCTTTCTTACTTCTTCGTTTTTTTCTGCCCTGCTTCTCTTTCAAAGTAGTCAAGACCGATTTCACCTATTGCTACCACCTTTTTACTTGCCGAAGCTCCCTAAGCCTCTTAAGAGCCTCTTCGTCAGAGAGGTCTTTTTAGGCTGTCTACATCATCAGGATGTACTCCAACTCGTTTGCAAAAAACTCTCTCAAATTCCTCAGCCAGCTTAACTGAGTTTTTCACTTGTCTTAAGGTCAGCTCCAATATTGGTTATGTATGAGATATCAGACGAGAGCAGGCTTTCTATCAGCTCTTTTCTATCCTCATCATACCAGTCATCATCATAGTGGGCGTGAGTTTCAAATATTTTATATTCCAATTCGGTCTCCAATTTCTATTATCAGTCGTAGTTTTTTTACATGGACATTCGCCCAAAGCAGGCTTAAATCCGCTGCCCATAGCATTTACATAGTCTTCATAGCCAAATTTGACATAGTTTAAGTTGGTATAACCCTTATCCCTAAGAAGATTAAATGCCTGACCGGATCTGTTGCCATGATAACACATAAGAAATACCCTACTATCTTTATCGGCTCTTTTAGTTAAATAATCAAGCATTTTTACACCATTATCTGTAAAGGGCATATTTATAGCATTTTTCTATATGACCTGCCTCATAGTCCGCCTCATCCCTGAGGTCGATTAGTATAGCCTTCTCATCCTTTATGCCTTCGTTTAGCTCCTCCGCTCCTAGCACGATATTGTAAAAAAAGGCTTAGGCTCAGATAGAAGCTTCATAGAAAAAAAGCAAAGACAACATTAGTAGAATAGTAAGTATAGCTATAATTATAACAGGCTTCTTGGTCTTACTCATTAGAGTCTCTCTTTCAATCTGTTTTTAATTCTAAATTCCTTTGCAGGCTTTAGCGTTGTCTGGAATAATCACATCCGGTTACTTCACACTCTATCGTATCATGATAGGATGTCGCTAAGGCAGGCAAATTCCTTAAGTGTAAGAGTCTCACCTCTTATCAAAGGATTTTGCTTCATACCAAGGATTTCCTGCATCTTAAGTATGGCCTCGGTGATTTTTTTCCTTTGTAAAGTCAAGCTCAGCCGAGTTGGTAAGCCCATTTTGCAGGGTTTTCCTGCGCTGTGCAAATGAAGCCTTGATGAGCTTAAACATCAGCTCTTCATCCCTCACCTTAACAGGAGGCTCCTTATGGCATTTAAGGTTAACCACCGCACTTCCAACATTTGGGCGTGGCATGAAGCAGTTTGGTGGCACATAGGCCGCAATATAAGGTACTGAATAATACTGCACTGCAAGAGAAAGTGCGCCGTAGTCCTTGCTTCCAGGTACTGCCTGCATCCTCCTTGCCACCTCTTCCTGCATCATAAGAGTCATATCCGTAACCGGAACCCTTTTCTCAAGCAAGGTCATGATTATCGGCGTTGTTATGTAGTAAGGAAGATTTGATACCACCTTGATAGGCTTGCCTCCATTCTTCTCCTCTACCAGGGCAGCTATATCCACCTTTAAGATATCCTCGTTTATCACCTCTACATTGTCATAAGCTGAGAGAGTATCTTTTAGAATTTTAATTAACTTCCTGTCTATCTCTACAGCTATTACCTGCCTCGCGGCCTCACATAGGTACTGGGTTACAGTACCTATGCCGGGGCCAATCTCAAGCACCAGGTCATCCTTTCCTATATCAGCAGCATCCACTATCTTTTCAAGTACATGTGTATCTATAAGAAAGTTCTGACCAAATTTTTTCTGAAAGGTAAAATCATACTTTTTAAGTATTGCAATTGTATTTTGTGGCTGTCCTAAATCTGCCATTCAATCTCCTCTTTAGCGAATCTCTGCTCCACTTGGCATAGTATTCTCAGGTGTCATAAGTGAAAGATTACCCTCTGCATCCTCAGCACAAAGAAGCATTCCCTGTGACAGTACTCCTGCAAGCTTAGCAGGCTTAAGGTTAGTAAGCACCATGACCTTCTTACCAACCATATCCTTAGCCTCATAGTTCTTTCTGATTCCTGAAACTATCTGTAAGGTCTTACTTCCCACCTTTACCTGTGAACAAAGCAGTTTCTTTGACTTTGGTACTTCTTCACATTTAATAATCTCGCCTACCTGGAACTGGCACTTCATAAAGTCATCAAACTCAATCTCAGGCTTAGCTTCAATATCGATAGCCTCTGTACCTTCTGCCTTAGTATCTCTGCCATAGAGCTTATCAAGAGACACCTTTGCCTCTGCCTCATTTATCTTTCCTGCCTTAAGCAGGTTATTGATTGCGGTTTCACTGGTTTTTACAAATTCTTCCCTCTGAGCCTTCACAATCTTCTCTGTCTCAGCAAGAACCTCTTTTACATCCTTTCTTGCAAAGAGCATCTCAGGATTTGCTTCTACCTTAGTTCCCTTCTTAAGCAATCCGAACTTATCAAGCTCACCAAACTCACGAAGCTCTGAGTTAAATGCCTTAGCTATCTTCTCAGAAGTCTCAGGCATAAATGAATATAAAAGTGAAGCACCTATCATTATGCTCTCTGAAAGATTGTAAAGCACCTCTTTCAGGCGAGGCAGCTTATCCTCCTCTTTAGCGAGTATCCAAGGCTCAGTCTCATCTATATACTTATTGCAGCGCTTAAATAAGGTAAATATCTCAGAAATCGCATCAGCAGCACGAAGCTCCTTCATCTTGTCAACTACCTTGTGGAGGCAGTTTACGGCAATTTCCTTGAGCTCAATATCCACAGACTCTTCTACTCCTGTAGACTCGAGTTCTCCGTTAAAGTACTTATTACTCATTGCTATTGTTCTGCTTACCAGATTGCCAAGTGTATTAGCAAGGTCAGAGTTGTAGCGCTCAGCCATGAGCTCCCAAGTGATTACTCCGTCATTTTCATAAGGCATTTCATGAAGCACAAAATAGCGTACCGCATCCACTCCAAAGAGGTGGACCATATCGTCCGCATAGATAACATTTCCCTTTGACTTACTCATCTTCTCCCCACCCTGCAAGAGCCAAGGATGTCCGAATACCTGCTTAGGAAGAGGCTCATCAAAGCTATAAGGAAGATGGGCCAGTAAATGGTATGGAAGCGGATTATGTCTTTTCCGATAAGATGTAAGTCTGCAGGCCAGTATTTCTTATAAAGGTCTCCATGGTTTCCATCTGCATCATAGCCAAGACCTGTGGTATAGTTAGACAGAGCATCAAGCCATACATAGACTACATGCTTAGGGTCAAAATCTACAGGTATTCCCCAGGTAAATGAGGTTCTTGACACACAGAGGTCCTGAAGTCCCGGTATAAGGAAGTTGTTCATCATCTCATTTTTCCTTGAGACAGGTCTGATAAAGTCAGGGTTATTGTTGATATGTTCAATAAGCCTGTCAGCATACTTGCTCATCTTAAAGAAGTAGGCCTCTTCCTCTGCAGGATGTACCTCTCCGTGGCACTCAGGGCATTTTCCGTCTACAAGCTGTGCATTGGTATAAAAGGCTTCACACTCAGTACAGTACATTCCCTTGTAAGAACCCTTGTAGATATCGCCTTTATCATAAAGCTTCTTAAAGATTTTCTGCACCTGTCTCTCGTGGTCAGGATCTGTAGTACGGATGAAGCGGTCGTAAGAGGTATTGCAAAGGTCCCAAAGGCGCTTAACCTCTGCGGCTACACTGTCTACAAATTCCTTAGGTGTCTGTCCTGCTTCTATTGCTCTCGTCTCTATCTTCTGTCCGTGCTCATCTGTTCCTGTCTGAAACCTTACATCATAGCCTTCTTTACGCTTAAATCTGGCTATTGCATCTGCAAGAATAATCTCGTAGGTATTGCCGATATGTGGCTTTCCTGAGGTGTAAGCTATCGCTGTTGTAATATAATATGGTTTTTTTCTCTGACATTTTTTTCTCCTGTCTTTTTTTATAGGTTTGCCTTTTTAAGTCTACTTTCCTAACTGCATTTTGTCAACTGTATCAATTTTTTTCCTTTTTTTGGCTATCCAACCACTGAAAGTGATGATATAAGCAAGAAATATAACTCCAAACGTACCTCCTACCAAAGCCGTGGCCTTCATACTCCTTTTTATGCTCGGTTTCCTTGGTTATCACCGCCCTGACATTGCTTTTTATTTCCCGCAGAGTCTATGGCCTGAAGCTTGATATCATTTTCACCCACAGCGAGCCTTTGAGTGAAGCTAAAGCTACCCTTCTTTATATCTTTTCTCTGCCCATTCATGGTGAGGGTGGCATCCTCTGAGCACTCGCCTGTAACCTCTATCTTGCTGTCTGAGGTTACAGCCCCGTCTATGACCTTATCAAGCACCACCTTGGGTTTGACGGTATCGATAATCATTTCTTTGGTATAGTTCTTAATGTTGCCGTTTTCATCGGTTACACTTACAACTATCTCTACATCCCCGTCAGATACCGGCACGGTATAGCTTCCGCTCGCCTCTGAATCACTTGCTTCGGACTTTCCATTCACACTTATATCTACCTTACAGTTACCGGTAAATAATACGTCTATCGGTATTTCATCTTCATTAGATATCTCTTGCACCGGGAATCTCACCATGGCATTTGGCTTGTTTCTATCAGGCAGGTCATAAAGCTTAAAGTCTCCGTTGTTGCCGTTAATATTTATATTCGCCACATAGTAAGATACATTTTCTATACCTTCAGGTATGTCCGCAACAAAGGGATTTTCTTTGGTATAATTCTTTGAAATCTCCTCTAAGGTATCGCTGTTATAAAAGCCAACCAGATAGTTTTTATCGTCTTCTCCATCCCAGCTAATCTCTGCCTTGTCATCCACATATCTGCCTGAAACGCCCTCTACCAATGGTCGCTTGCCACTGTCTTGCATAAATTCTATACCTGCTAAATACCTGTCTCCTGATACGTAGGCAGGTAGCTCCATTATTTTCTCAGCAGATTTTTTACCGATTTTAGAAATTAACTTAAAATAATAATATCCTGAGTTGGGTACTCTCACATTTATCTTTTTCTTCTCCACTTGCACCTGTACTCTTTAACTTAACGTATACTCAGTCAGTATCTGTTTTTTTAGTAGAATAATATACTGTATTGGCAAGCTTGTCTTTTTTGTCCACCCCAGTAACAGAGAAGCTAACAGTCACTATTGCACCGCTTGTCACACCTTCCTGTTCACTATCCTGCTCCACAAAAAAAGAGTTCACTTTAAAAGCCTTCCCCGTCTTCTGGGAAGCCTCCAAGCGAACTCCTTTATAAGGTAAAAAGTGTAAATGTAAAACACAAAGCAAAGAAAAATAAATAATATAATCTTTCTTTTTATTCATAGTTTTTTTATCAAACCACAAATCAGGCGCGAAAACCTCTGCTCTCCATCGCAGGTGCCACCAGAGTTTCATCTAAGTCTAGCCCTCTTCCATAGGTGATGCCTGCATATACTCTCTGGGTATTCTCCATAACAGGCTTAGACTCATCTGTCTTTGCCACTTCTCTGAAGCTGTCGCCAAGTTTTCTTAGGACCTTTTCTGCGGCTTCTATCTCCTCTTTCTTTCCACTCACCAGTGCAAAGTTAAGGCATCTGCTTACATAAATGTAAAGGCTTGCAAGATTCTTACTAACCTCATAATTCATGTCAAGGGCTTACAAGCAATTCCTTCACAAAGGAAATTGCCTGTTTAATCTCATTTCTATAAGTTTCCCTGTCACCTTCTGCAAGCGCCTTTTTTTGCCAAAGCGAGATTTTCTTCTATTATATCATATATTATGACAATAATCTCGCTTTTATTTGCAGAAGTTATTCTTCTTGTAAATATTTTTACAGACTCAGCTTTCAACTAAGTACCTCCAATTAACTCTGTAACAATGTAAGTATGGTATTAGGACGCTCATTAGCCTGAGCAAGTACGCTGGTCCCCGCCTGAGAAAGTACCTTTTGCTGTGTAAATTCAGTCATTTCCTCAGCCATGTCGGTATCCACTATTCTTGAGAACGCACTAGTCATATCCTCTGTAGTTTCGTCAAGACTTAGTATGGTATGCTCAAGTCTGTTCTGGTATGCACCTAGCTTTTGCACGCTCGGCTGATACCATTGTGATAGCCTTATCCACCATCTCTATGGCATTTTCAGCCTCCTTGCTTGATCTTAAATTGATTTTGCTAAGTCCCAAAGTCTCCGTATCTATCCTGTCAATGCTTACATCAAAGCTCTCTCCTGTGTTAGCTCCTACCTGAAGAGTCATATAGCCCGCATCAAATACTGTGAGCTCAACCTCTCCACCCTTGTCATTCTCTGTGGTATAGTCGTTTACCTTAAGCTCAAGCTCAAAGCCGTCTCTGTCCTTGATTACAACCTTGTCTCCATCCACATTTACAGTAGCTGTTTTCTCAAAGCCTTCATCAAGTGTAACCTTAGCATCCTTACCTCTTGGTGCAGGATCTACCTTCCTTGGCAGTCCAAGTGCAGCAGCAAGCTTATCCGCATTATCCTCTGCTGATACTGTATTGCCGTCTTCATCCTTTGTGGCAGTTCCTTCTATCTTGATATCTATCTTAGCCTTGCTTCCATACTCCTTGGTTACAAAGAGTAATTCTATCCCTTCATCAAGTGCTTCTGCGGTGTAGCCTCCATATACCTCTTCACCGTTTGCATCAGGGCCTCCGCCATTACCAGCGAGGCTGATTCCTGCTCTTTCAGCTCCTGTCCTTAGCTTGTTTAATACAGTTTCAGCTGAATCTCCCGGTTTGATATCTACTACTTCACCGTTAATGATGACTCTTCCCTGTACCTTTGAGTTCTCGCCAAAGTCCGCACCATTTACTGAGCCGCCTGTATATACTGCCTTTTTAGGATCTTCCTCGACTGTAAGCTTATATTTGCCATCAGGCACTATTTCAGTAGAACGAATTACCTCTACGCCTGTATTCTTTGTCACAGAGCGTCTTCCAACCTCTCCGTTAAGAAGGGTATTCTGGTTAAAGTCTGTATCTGTAGATATTCTGTTTACCTCAGCAAGTAACTGATCCACTTCCTTCTGGATGGCATCTCTGTCATCACCTGAAATGTATCATTGGCTGACTGAACCGCGAGCTCTTTAACACGAACGAGTATGGCACTTACTTCATTAAGTGCTCCCTCAGCTGTCTGAATAACTGAGATACCATCTGCTGCATTCTGGGAAGCCCTCTCTAATGAATGAATCTGGGTACGCATTCTCTTAGATATAGAGAAGCCTGCCGCATCATCTGCTGCGTGGTTTATCTTATAGCCTGATGAAAGCTTCTGGGTGCTTTTATCAAGTCTTTTGTCTACTCTGCTAAGATTGGTATTTGCTCTAAGCGCTGAAATATTGTTGTTAATTCTCATTTTAAAACCTCATTCTCTAGCCTCTGATACCAAGAACCTTAAGTAAATGTGCTGCCACTACCTTTGCAGTTCTGTAAATATCAGCTGTTTTAACATTATCACTATATATATCGTCAGAATTTGTAATTTGTGAAGAGGACGCACCAAGATGATAAGAAATTTCTCCAATTTCCATATCAAGGTCTGCAAGTGCGCTCTTAAGCCCGTCTTCACTGGTCTTTAGGTTGTCAAGGCTCTCCCTTGATTCGGTCTTAAATAACCCATTACCCTTTCACTTACTATCCTAAACTCGGAAGTCACTGTCTCATTGTTGGTGGTTAAGATAATTCCTACCTTGCCTTTATCCACCTCAGCCTTACCCTTTCTTACTGTAAGAGAGAGGTCGCATAGCTTATCCTCATCATAGATGAAAGGAATGTCATAGGTCTTAGTCTCTTCTCTTTTTACTGATAGAGTAATGGTCTTCTTAACCGCCATCAGCCCTTTAAGGCTGTCGTACCTTATTTCTGACGATTCCATCATCTTGGCAACCTTTTTGCTAAGTGCATCAGTAATAGCCTTTTCATTCTCTGCGGCAAAGCGGCCTCCGTCAAACTCGTCTATGAACTTATCAGCAAGGTCATTTACCTCTCTCTTCTCGCCCCTAGTCATTTCACGGACCACACCAAGAAGGCTCCTTCTTCCCTTTGCTATGTCTGACTGGGCAAGCACATTTGAAAATGTAATCTCCGCTCCCTCATCTATTAGCTTTTCTACATCAGTAGACTGTATTTCTCTAGCTATTTCTGCTTCCTTCTCTTTGTAATACTCTTCACTTACTTCGCTAAGACTCTCCTTAAGCTCTCCTGCAAGAAGCTTTGCATAAGCTCTATCTATCTGATTGTCTATCTTGTCAGCTCCGCCGAGGATGTTGGTAAGCTCACCGAAATTATCATCTACCTTCTCATTAAAGCCACCAAGCTTCCTCGTTCTTACAGCTGATAGCATATTTCTAAGCGTAAGGCTCTGATTGGTAAGGCTCACACTTCCTACCGCCGCATCATCACCCTTTTCAATCTGGTTAAGAAGGCGGTATATACCTATATAAGCCTCTCTTTCTGTCGCACTTACTTCACCGCTTCTTTCGAGATTATATAGATATCTGCTGTATTTTTCATCACTTGGAATTACCTGCTCGTTTATCTCCTTTGCAGCCTTAAGAAGCTCTTCCATATCCATATCAAGCGGATTGGTACCTGATTTTATAAGGCTTGCAACAGTAGCAGGCTTTAATTCCTTAAGAGCTGTTTCTGTGAGAATAGAAGCAGACTTCATCTTAGTTACAGACTCAACAGTCACCTCTGCCTTATTATAAGCTAAAAGCCTCACAGCCTTTCTGTTGGCATCCGAAAGCTCTAAACCGTTATCCTTTAGAACCTCATCAATATTACCAAATGCCTTGCGTATATTATCTCCAAGGTCAGATCTAATCTCGGTTGCACCCTTTTCATAAGCAAGACCTGCCTCGTGATATGAAGCAAGGGTAATCCTTGTCTCCTGCCTGAAGGTCTCGGATACAGCACCAATCTTATAATCTGAGCTGTACTCCCTTGTAATTGCATAAGAGCGGATAGATACCACGCTTCTTAAAAGCTCTATCTGATTTGTGCTGTTTTCTAACTTTCCTGCTCTTTCAGCCACATTACCGAGTGTCTTAGCTCCGTCTAGCAATCCCTTAAAATAGCCTTCCTCTTCTTTTCTAAGATTGTCAACAAGTCCCTTGAGGTCGGTCACATCTATTTTAATGCCTTTATTTAGCATGTTTACTGCTGATTCCTCAGTAAGCTTAAGCCTTATTTCTTCAAGGCTTCTTCTCTTTGTAACCTCAGTAATGGTTATCTCTGTGGTACGTCTGAAATAATTAACCACATAGCCTGCCTGCCTGTTGTTTGCATTACCAACTATGACATCAGGAGTTGCCTTCCCCTCAGAAAGGCCATTTGCAATCTTAGAAGCAAGGTTATTAAATCCCTTTTCGCTTCTGGCTTCTTTTTTAAGCTCACTAAGACTTAGGTACTTAGCTACACTGGCGGGAGTGATTTCCATTCCCTTGGTAAAGAGCCATTTCAGCGCATCAAGGCTCTCACTATCTGCAGTTACACCCTTATTCTCAAGAAGGCTTACTGCCTGGTCAGATACCTTTTCCCAGGTCTCTTCATTCTCCACATTTACACGAACTTCGCTGTATGACTCCATATGCTCCATTTTGTAAATGTTTGCAATAGTCTCTGGTAAGTCTGCCTCCACCATACGGCTTATGGTAGGCTCATTTATATTGGATACCACCTCTTTTGCGAAGTTCACCGCAGAAGAGAGCTTGTCCATATTCTCCCTTGTGACTGCCATTCCTGAGTTTTCAAGTCGCTTTGCTAAGGTAGAATCGCCAATTGCAGAATAGGATATTTCCTTTATATCGTCCGCGACTTCACTTAGCTTTTTCTGCCTGCTTAGCGAGGTTTTCCCTACGGATTTCCCTATTTTTGAACTATATTTTCAATGCTCTTCTTTACCAAGTCCGCATCGGAGTCCTTAGCGGATACTCCCTCATCTTCAAGATCCTTAATCACATCAGGAGTAAGACTTTTGGCATTGTATTCAAGGGTTTCTACAGCTTTCTCGGTCTTTTTCCCTGAACTTGTTAAGCTCTCTGTCTTCTTCCTTAAGCTTATTGACTGTATCTCCATATGTTAGAGTCTTTGTTCTTATGTTCTTATTAGATGCCTCTCCCAGGCTTATCTTTTCGTGAATAGGTTCCTGTACTTTAACATCTTTATCGATATCTTTAAGTCCTGTTTCGAGTACCTTTGTACTATCTTTTACACTATTTATCTGCATAGACACCTCGTCATAATGTTAACCTATATTAACCGCAACACCTGTGATATGCTGCTTTGGCGGCAGCTCCCGCCACTGCATATCTTAGTTGTTCCACAATACTTATAACATTTATGTCGGCAAATCTATGTATTTTATTAAGCCTGATAATAAAGGTGAATATAAAATTACCTCCTAAAAAAGAAAAAAGATAGCAACACAAGGCATCTACATACGTAAAATGCGTGTATCGTTATCTTTTTTCTATCGAGTACCCCAGAATGACATCCCCAAATGTCCAATTCCATTCCGCTACGAAGCCAGTTCGTCTTCCTACTCTCTCCTGTCGACAGTATTATTCTAGCACCATTTGTGCATAATGTCAATAAAATATATTTAATTGACATAATAAATTTATATTTTTGCACAATTTATAATTAGACTAATATTATGATACAAGTGTCAAAAGTATAAAAATTTGATTGGAGCTTGCTTGCAAGAGAATTCATCATCTTTTGACACCTACATCGTATTATTCAGCATATATAAGCACAAGTTTCTTTAATAGTTCAACTATCTTAAACATAGCATCAACAGAAACATACTCATACTTGCCATGGTAATTCATTCCACCTGTACAGATATTAGGGCAAGGAAGTCCCATGTATGAAAGCGAGGCTCCATCAGTACCTCCTCTGATTGGTTCTACTCTTGGCTCAATTCCAAGCTCTATCATAGCCTTCTTAGCATTTTCTACAAGATGCATATTAGGCTCGACCATTTCTTTCATATTGTGGTAAGAATCTGTGATTGTAACATCTGCTGTACCCTCACCGTATTTTGCATTGATGAATTCTCCCACCTTTGCAAATAACGCTTTTTTAGCCTCAAACTTATATGCATCATGGTCACGGATAATATAGTTTAACTTAGTTTTCTCAGTATTTCCTTCAATTTCAGTGATATGGAAAAATCCCTCATAGCCCTCTGTACAGTAAGGGTCTTCATACACAGGCAGCATAGCCTGAAATTCCATAGCTATTCTGATGGCATCCTTCATCTTCCACTTTGCAGAGCCCGGATGGATGGATACTCCGTTTATAACCACCCTTCCGCTTGCTGCGTTGAAGTTCTCGTATTCAAGCTCTCCAAGCCTTCCTCCGTCTACCGTATAGGCATAGTCAGCACCGAATTTGTCCACATCAAAGTACTTGGTTCCATTTCCTACCTCTTCATCAGGGGTGAAGCCTATTCTGATTTTACCATGCTCTATTTCAGGATGTTCCTTAAAAATAAGCCACCATACTGATAATCTCAGCTATACCTGCCTTATCATCAGCACCTAAAAGTGTAGTTCCGTCTGTAACTATGAGGGTTTCACCCTTAAATTCAGGAAGAGTAGGGAAGTCGCTTACCTTCATCACCACATTTAGTGCTTCATTTAACACTATGTCCCCGCCATCATAGTTTTCTATTTCACGAGGCCTTATATTGGCGCCTGAGATAGCATCACTTGTATCCATATGTGCAATAAATCCAAGCACAGGCAGATCTCTATCTGTAGTAGCTGGGAGAGTCGCAAATACATAGCCATGGTCTAAAAGCTCTACCTCGCTAAGTCCAAGCTCGGTAAGCTCCTCCACCAAATAATTTGCTAGTTCAAGCTGCTTGGCTGTACTTGGGACTTCCTCAACTCCATCCTGTGACTGAGTATCAAATGATACATATTTTAAGAATCTCTCTTTAACTGTTTTCATGGTCTTCTCCTTTTCCATACAATCTATGATAAGAGTTTTTATAATTTTTTATCAAATGTAAATACATCATAACCCCTAATGCATTTGTACGCATACAAAATACAGTCTATAAAATCTAAATTTTTATCTGCATAAGTTTCAATACCGAGCACAAGTATATCTTTTCCCACCACTTCTACGTCAGAGATAAAATCGAGAATTGAATCTGTTATTGCCTTCTTATCAACTCCATACACCCTTTTTAGCACATATACCACTTCGGCAATAACTTCAATTGTTACTGTGATATCTTCGCTTCTTATAACCTCTGTAACTTCTAATGCCATATCCTCATTATCATTTAAAATATATCTTAGAATAGCATTAGCATCAAGCATTACCATGTTTCTCACCCACTTCCTCCTCCCAAGCAGTCTCTTCTTTATCCCATAATTTAGGATTTGCATACTTGGCAAGTGATCCTCGTGCAGATTCAGTCGTTCTAATTTTGGAGGAGCTTTCTTCTATAAATTCATCTAAAATTGTAATTATCACTTTTTGATTTTTCTTTGCCTGTATCTTTTCCAATGTTTGTACTGTATTGCCATCATAATACCCATTTAACGAAACCATATGCATCTGCCTCCTTTTCTTACTATTTGTCACTTTTTACCTTATTCTTTTGCATTAAGTATAAGGGAGTAAGAGCATCACTTGATTTTATCTCCCTTAGCTGCCCTCTTCTTTAGTTTAAATTTGTTCGTCTTATAGCCGTCTCCATCAAATTCTACTTCTGTAGTAGCACTAACCTCTACAGCCACAGCCTTAACCTCATCATCAGCGAGCAAGGCTTATGCCCTTAACTCCCCTGCCGCTCTTCTTCATTTCAACCACTTCATCGAGAAGATAGGATAGGCCTATTTTCTTCTTTGTAAGCATATAGACTCTAAGGTCGTGCGAGAGTATTTCCGCTGCGCTTAACACTCTTACGCTAAGTAGCTCATCCCCGTCTTCTAGCTTGGTAGCAAGCATTACAGAGCGGTTAGTGTCAAATTCCACCCCTGAAACCAGCTTTACATAGCCTTTCTTGGTCGCAAAGAAAACCATTGATTCATAAAGCGTGGCAAATGAGGTGTAGAGAATAATCTCCTCCTTACCCACCTTTGAGATGTTGTGTACAAGAGTTCCCTTATCCCTAAGCCTTACCTTTGGTATATCCTTTACTTTCACCTGATGCATATTGCCACTTGCAGTAAATATGCAGAGCCTGTCTGTATTTCTCATAAGTATCTGTGTCGGATACTCATTAAGAGCCTCTTCATTAGCCTTTGATATGCCTGACACATCCACACTCTTAGCATATCCGAAGCGGTCTATAAGCACATACACATCTTCTTCTTTTACTTCTTCAACATAGACCTGCTTTTCTTCATTCAAAAGCTCCGTCCTTCTAGGTCTGTCAAAGTTCTTAACATTTGCCTTCAAATCGGTCTTTATTACCTTATGAAGTTCGCTTTTATCTGATAATATCTTGTTATACTCAGCTATATTATTCTTCAGGTTTTCAGCCTCAGAAGTAAGCTTTAAGACCTCAAGCCCAATGAGCCTGCTAAGAGGCATAGCAAGTATCGCATCAGCCTGAGCTTCAGTAAAGTCGAATCCCTTAGCCTCCTTCTTAGAAGCCTCGGACTTGAATTTAATTTCAGCTATATTGCCGTTTACAAGGCAGTCCTTTGCCTGCTTTATAGACTCTGAACCCCTTAACACCTCTATAATAAGGTCGATTACATCTACTGCCTTGATGAGGCCGTCCACAACCTCGGCTCTAGCCCTTGCCTTTTCCAGTAAATGAGTATATTCCTTGGTATACAGCTCCTCTTCAAAGCTAAGGAACTCCTCTAATATCCCCTTAAGAGAGAATATCTTAGGTCGCTTATCCCTTACTGCAAGCATATTTACGGAATATGTGTCTTCCAAAGGAGTCTTCTTGAAAATGCCGTTAAGGAGATTGTCTACATTTCTCCCCTTCTTTACCTCAACCACTATACGCACATCAGCCGATGACTCATCCCTCACATCCGCAATTTCATCAAACACCTTATCCTTCATGAGGTTTACAAGGCTTTCCACAAGCCTTGACTTATTGCCTGTTGAGGTAAATGGAATCTCTGTAAATACTATATTTTTCTTTCCATTATCTCCGTCTTCAATTACATACTTTCCTCTTACACGGAGCCTGCCCTCACCATTTTCATATATTCCTGCTATTTCATCTGCATTTGAAATTATGCCACCTGTTGGGAAATCAGGTCCAGGTATGTATTTCATTAACTTTTCAGTGGTAAGCTCAGGATTGTCAAGGAGGGCTATAGCCCCCTTTATTATCTCCCCAGGATTGTGAGGAGGTATATTGGTAGCCATACCTACAGCTATACCTGTAGTTCCGTTGATTAGAAGAAACGGGAGCTTGGCAGGAAGGATAACAGGCTCTTTTTCTCTCTCGTCAAAGTTTGGTACAAAGTCAACAAGATTCCTGTCAAGCCCTGTAAGCAGGTTCATAGCTCCTTTTGAAAGCCTTGCCTCAGTATAACGCATAGCCGCCGCAGAGTCTCCGTCTATGGAGCCAAAGTTACCGTGTCCGTCAACCAAAGGCACTGACATAGACCATTCTTCAGCCATATGCACCAGGGCATCATAGATGGAAGAGTCACCATGTGGGTGGTACTTACCCATGGTATCACCGACTATACGGGCAGACTTTCTATGCTGCTTGTCAGGTGCGAGCCCAAGTTCATTCATTGCATAGAGGATTCTACGCTGAACAGGCTTAAGTCCGTCTCTTACATCAGGCAGAGCTCTTGATATAATTACGCTTACAGAATAATCTCTGTAGGAATTCTTCATTTCCTCAGAAAAGTCCTGAATAATAATGTTTTCTTCTGTTACCATACTTTCCACTTCCTATAAATCAATATTACACATCCACCTTCGCATACTTTGCTTCATTCATTATGAACTCTCGCCTTGGCGGTACCACACTGCTCATAAGCAGGCTTGTAACCTCATCAGCCTCAACAGTATCACTTATATCTATCCTCGCAAGCGACCTGGTCTTTGGATTAAGGGTTGTCTCCCAGAGCTGGCTCGCATCCATCTCACCAAGTCCTTTGTAGCGCTGTATCTCAAGAATTTTGCGGTTTTTTTATTCTTCCTAAATTTCTCAAGCTCATAGTCATTGAAGATATACTCTGACTTCTTCCTCTTCTTACCTGACTTAGCCTTCCCCTGCTTATCTGCGGGCTTTTCTCCGACTCCAAGCTGAAAGATATCAAGCTGTCCTTCCTCAAGCTTCTTCTCAGGCACACTGGTAGCCTCAGCACCGCTCTCCTCATAGTCAACCTTGTATAGAGGTGGAAGTCCTCTGTATATCTTGCCTTCTTTTTATAAGGTCAGGCATAAATCTATAGAAAAAAATGTAAGCAGGAGGGTACTTATATGAGCCCCGTCCACATCCGCATCAGTTAAGATGATAATCTTATCATAACGAAGCTTTGATATGTCAAAAATCATCTCCGATGCCACAGCCAAAGGTGGCTATCATTGACTTTATCTCGTTATTTACAAGAATCTTCTCAAGGGCGACCTTCTCTACATTTAATATCTTGCCTCGAAGCGGAAGCACAGCCTGAGTTTTACGGTTTCTTGCAGTCTTTACCGTACCTCCCGCAGAATCTCCCTCCACGAGGTATATCTCACATTCAGCCGCATTCTTTGATGAACAGGAAGCAAGCTTGCTCTTTACATCAAAGTCATTAAGGCTCTTAAGCACTGCATTTCTCGCCTTGTCGCTTGCAGTTCTTGCACTGTAGGACTTCTGTGCAAGGTCAAGAATAGACTTAAGCACCTCTATGTTTTTTTATCAAAAATATCTGACTATTTCCTTTGAAACTACCTCTTCAACTGCAGTCTTGGCATCGGTATTGCCAAGCTTTGTCTTGGTCTGTCCTTCAAACTGAGGGTCGGGATGTTTGATTGAAATAATCGCCACTATACCGTTACGAATATCCTTTCCGTCAAAGTTATCATCCTTTCCCTTGAGGGTAGCCAAGTTCTCTTGCATACTGATTCATAACCCTTGTAAGTGCAGTCTTAAAGCCTGTCACGAGGGTTCCTCCGTCTATTACATTGATACAGTTACAATAGGCATTTATCTGTTCAGAGTAGCCATTTGTGTACTGGAAGGCAGCCTCAACCTCTATATCTCCGGACTCTCCCTCCACATAGACAACTTCATCATTTATAACCTCTGCCTCACGGTTGATGTATTTGACATAGCTTTTGATACCGTCTTTTTCTTCGTATGACTTCTCCTCGCCTGTATTTTCATCAACAAAGTTGATTTTAAGTCCCTTATTTAAAAAAGCTGTTTCTTTCAGCTTTTTCTTTATGATGTCAGCCTTAAATTCAACAGTTTCAAATATAGTATCGTCAGGGTAAAAGGTTACGCTTGTACCTGTGTCTGACTTCTTGCAGGTTCCTACCACCGGAATCTCACCCTTAACTAACTTTGTTACAGGATGTCCACCATTTTCATACTCATCTATGTAGACATTGCCATCTCTTCTGATTTCAACTATCATCTTGGTCGAAAGAGCATTTACCACAGAGGCACCTACTCCGTGCAGGCCTCCCGATACCTTATAAGCCCCACCCGAGAACTTTCCACCTGCGTGAAGAACTGTATATACCACACGCTCCGTAGGTATTTTCTTGGTTGGGTGTATGTCTACAGGCACACCTCTTCCATAGTCCCTTATGGTTATGCCACCATCACTTCTTAGTGTAACATCAATCTGTGAGCAAAAAGCCTGCAAGATGCTCATCTATACCATTGTCAAGGATTTCCCATATAAGGTGGTGGAGGCCTCTTGTACCTGTGCTTCCTATATACATACCCGGGCGTTTTCTAACAGCCTCAAGCCCTTCCAGTACTACTATCTGACTTCCATCATAATTTCCATTCATAACTCTCATCCTATCTTAAGTCCAATATATACTCCCGCTATACTGCAGGCTACAGATAAAACTATATAACTTCCTGCAAGCAGCAGGTTTCCCTTTTCAATCAGGTTAAAGGTTTCAAGTGAAAATGTTGAAAATGTAGTTAATCCTCCGCAGAACCCCGTCTTTAAAAGCATTAACTTCAAAGGAGACATACCTGTCCTGTCCGCATAGGACACAACTGCCCCTATGATTATGGCTCCGATTATATTGGTAAATAGTGTATTTACCGGATAATTTATTTGCTTTATAGGAATTACGGACAGCAGATACCTAAGTACTGAACCAAGAAATCCCCCTATTCCAACTGACAGACATTTTATCAACATTTTTTTCATACCTCCATACTAAAAACAAAAATATTTCATCGACAATTTAGTATAGCAGATTAAATACCTATTTGCAAGAAGTCTCGAACATGAGTTCTTCCATTTTTGCTTAAAAACAAATTATTATGATAATTTAAAACTCCATAAGCATAAAAATATTACTCTTATATAAATAACCCTTAAAAAAATTTCATTCTTCGAATGGCAAAACAGGATATTCTCCTCTATAATCTATCTGAAAGTATTTCTCGTTTTTCCACATCTATTTTTTTAATATATTCAATATATGATGTTCCAAAACATTCCCATCAATATAAAAATGTGATTCTCCATCATAATAAATATCATGATATTTGGGGTTATGTGCTATCTCAGAAGTATAGACATGACCTGCTATTATTTTTCATTCCATAATTAAATCTTCCAAGTTCAGGAGGGAATTTCCACAGAAACAAGTATTTATCAACATCTCGTTTAAATGTCAAATTTCCTTCGTTTTTTTCTCATCTAGACCTGCATGATAAAAAAATATTGTTTCCTTCTGTATAGTACAACGGAAGATTTTTTTCATCCAACTTATGTATTTCTTTTTCTAAATTCTCATCAAATATATCAGAATAATTGGAACTCTCAATAGGCACACTGCCTCTTATACACATTTCCTCATGAGTTTGCCCATTAGAACTATAATCTTATTTTTTTCCAATAGAATCAGGCATATCAAATGATATGCCTACAATACCCTATAACCTAGTTTTTATAGTCTTTTTTTATTTTATATTTTATTTTTTTCTGAACCTAATTCTTTTTATAGACTCTTCTATTTCTTCAATGGATGGTAAACTACTTTTTATATTCCTTCTCAAAGCAGTTTGCTTATTTCATACTTACTTATTCCTATTGGCTGTGAGATATTTTTCGGGTGAATATTCAGCGACTACATTATCTTTATCTCTACAAATTAATATTCCTATTGTTTGATTATCACTATTTGATTTCATATTCTTATTTACAGCTGTTACATAAAAAAATTGAGTTGACCTGCAAATTCTGGTTTGAATTTTTTTCTGTCTTTAATTCTACTACAACATAGGAGTGTAGTTTAACATGATAGAAAAAGTAAATCTATATAAAAATCACTTTCTCCAACCTTAATATGAACTTGCCTACCGATGTAAGAAAATCCTGTACCAAGTTCCAAAAGAAAAAGAAGTTATTTGATTTACTAATGCTTCTTCCAACTCTCTTTCATCATATTTATCTCGTATTGTTAGAAAAATCAAAGTTATATGGATCTTTTTATTGTTTGCTTCGCTAATTCAGATTGGACAGCTGGTAATCTATTGTCAAAATTAGTAACTGCATTCCCAATCCTTTTATATAAATCTCCATCAATCTGATGTTCCAAAACCGTTCTGCTCCATCCATTTTCAATAGTCTTCTCTACATAAAAATAAAGCCTCTTTGACATTTTTTTACACTTATACATAATCCTTTGATTGTGTCCCCAAGGAATACTTTTTTTATCCTTCTTTCAATATCCGATAATTGGGTTACAGCTTGTAACCCAATTAGGTAATCATTATAAAAAAATATACCAATATCTAATATGTTTTTAAGTTTTTCGGCTGAAAAATCCTTTCATATCCGGAAATTCTTTTCTTAAATCACTACTCAATAATTTTTAGAAAACTATCACCCCAAGAATATTGCTTTTGTTTTTCAACAATTTCTTTTCCCCAAGTTCCAATACAAATCAAGCAACTCATAATTAACTTTTTACTGTCGCTTTTTAATTGACTGAGTCTAACTTTTTCCTTTAAATCTAAAAAGTAATTTTTTTATATTCACCATCTCCTATAATAGCTAAATCTTTTTTTATCCATTCTTACAAAACCATCCTCTTTTCTATCTCTCAGTTTCATCGTTGTGTATCACTATCCAAGCTAAAAATAAAGCTTATATTTGTTTATTATTACAAATCCCTATCAGCTTCTTAATCTCTCCCCTGCCCCTTCTCCAATTCTTCCTCATAAGCCCCCACTTTTCTATTGATGTATTTTTGTCCTAAACTTAGAATAAATGATATTCTGTTCTGAGTATAATCCGAAGTAGCCCGACACTATGTAGCTTATTGTAATGGCAAGCAGGAAGTAGATATTGCCCTCCTTAAAGCCAAAAAGCTCAGAAATGATAAGCAGTGAGGCTATAGGGCAGTTGGTTACTCCTACAAAAAGCCCTGCCATCCCACAGGCCACAGCAAGTGAAGTAGGTAAGCCAAAAACATGTGCAAAGAAATTGCCAAAGGTTGCACCTATATAAAGAGATGGCAGTACCTCACCTCCCTTAAAGCCTGAGCCTATACAAAGTGCAGTAAGAAACATTTTCATAAAAAATGAATACCAAAGTACATCTCCCTCTACAGCCCGCTCTATGACAGGCATACCTGCGCCAAGAAAAATCCTTAGTTCCTATCAAAATATTGATGATAACAAAGATGATACCCCCCACAAAGACCTGCACATAGCGGCTTTTGTGAAGCTTTGCAAAGCCACTGCCAAATCCTTTAAGCATCAGGCAGAAAGCTATACTTAAAAAGTACGCAGAATATAGCTAAAACCGCTACCTTCCAGGTAATCTCTATATCAAGTCCGACATCGACCACACTTCCAAGCTTTGCCTTGCTAAACCCATACATATGAGCCAGCCAGCTTGCAGTGACAGAAGACACAAAGCAGGGAAACATAGCTGAATATTGGATGATGCCTATACTTGCCACCTCCATTGGGAAAAATACGGCAGCTATAGGCGTGCCAAAGATAGCGGAGAAGGCAGCACTCATACCACACATAATAATCATGCGCTTTTCCTCTTCACTTAATTTCAGCCATTTAATCTTGTTAAGCCCTGCTCAGCTGCACTTCCAAGCTGAAGAGCGAGACCTTCTCTTCCCACCGAGCCACCGAAGGCGTGGGTGATAAGGGTAGATACAAAGATGAGTGGAGCCATAACCACAGGAAGCTCCGTCTTTGCCTGAATAGTGCTGATGACAAGATTTGTTCCCTGAGCCTTGTACACCCCTGCAAAACGGTACAAAAACACTATAATAAGGCCTGCAAACGGCAGTCCGTATAGCATTTCAGGATGAGTCTCAAGTAAGTTATTTGCTCTGATGTCAAGTGCTGAAAATGCCACACTGATGCCTCCTACAAAGAGGCCTACCAATGTGGCAAATATGCACCAACGAAGCAAATTAAAGATGTTCACCCTGATTTCTGTTAATATCTTCTTAAACTCCGTTATAAAATTCTTCATGAAAACTCCAGTACCTTGTATTTGATGTGGTGACAAATGTATTTGACACCCTATGATACAGGATTGCTACAGCTGCACTTATCCTTGTATCATAATATATTACTGAGCCTTAACTACAAGAGCCCAGGTTTTTGAAGCAGGCGTCCCCTTAAGTACGGTAATTGTTTCTGCACTTACAGACGCTCCCTTAAGAGCTGTAGCAAATGGCATATAGTAGAGCTCTGCCATTCCTGTCTGTGCATTCTTACTGAAATAAAAATATGAGCCGTTGTCTGAACTAAGTATGTTTGAACCAGGCATGATATATACCTTTCCTGCTCCGTTGTCATTAAGCCCCAGAGTTGAAAGAACTTCCTCATATCTGGTTACTACTGTATTTGAAGCATTTTTAAGAGTGAAGTTAATGAGGTTCTCCTTGCCCACAACTCCTCCACCGCTTATTTCCAATGAGCCTACACTTGCACCCTCACTAACCTTAGAATCCATGGCATTGTTAGCCATACCACCTACAGCTACCGCTCTTATATTCACTGTACCTGTAGTAAGGACTGCTGCCTTAAGAGGATAGGTAAGGAAGGTCTCTCCATCTACTGTTATAGGCGAAATAGTCTGAAGCTTTCCATCCGCTGTATCAAGCACAAGACCAGTGTTGCCTGTGATAACAAGGGATATCTTACTCTGTGGGATACCTGCATTGTAAATGCTGTTACCCGCACTGTCCCTTGCCCTTACAAGCACGTAGTAAGACTCAGGAATGGTATTGAGTGAACTTGTACCTCCAAAGGAATTAATCACAGTTCCAGCAGTTAAAAATGTATTGTTATCCATTACCTTCACATAACCTGTGAGGGTACGCTTGTATATACCCATAATCTGAAGGTCTTTAATATAGCTTGGATTGCCAATCTTAATCTGAACTTCCTTGGTTATAGGAGTAGCACCTCCATAGGTTATATTTAATCTTCCTACATAGCCAACTGTCTGGTTAGGCTCCAAATCTATAAGGAATTTGCCGTCTGCTACAAGGTTTACAGGCTTGTTCCCTTCCCAGACTGCGCTAGTCTTGCCTGCAAATCTAACATCTCTTGTAACATCATTGCCATACTGGTCAAGAAGCTTGTATCTAACCTCAGCCTTCATACCGCTGTCACTAAGGGTGGCAAGAGGTGCCTCCATGTTTTCAACAACAATTTCCTTAACTGCTGCCTGTGTGGTGGCTGGTGTCCTATCCTTTATGTCAACTCCTATTACATTGCTCTTCACACTTGGAGTGGCATTCCTGCTGCTCTTTACAGAAGCCCTCACATAGACCTTGCTTGCTGTAGGTCCTGCAACTAAAAAGCCTGATGAGGTTATAGTCGCAATAGCTGAAGATGCCGGTATGGTGCAGGCTTCATCTGCAAATAAGTCATAGAAAATGCCATAGGTCTGCTTTCTTCCGGGACTGAGCTTTAACTCGCTACTTCCTGCCTTTGCAACAGACTTAAACTGGATGATAGAGTCTGTAAGCATGGTGCCGTCAAACCTGCCTGTTCCTGCTATAGAAAGGCTGTCAACTCCGCTGTTTACATTCACCTTACACTTAATTGTTATCTGCTTCTTATTCACTGTGTAGGTAAAGCTGATAACCGTAAGTCCGGGCTTCTTTGCAGTCACTACACCGTCTTTTGATACGGTTGCCGCATTTTTATTGGAAGACTTCCAGCTTCCCTTAACACCTGAAGTTCTTCCGCCTATGCTGTAGTCAATATCAAGCTTTTTCTGACCAATATATACTTCCTTTGCCTTCCTAAGAGTCAGCATAGAGTTTGGACTACTCTTGTCGTATAAAAAAATGCAATTCGCCTTTAGCCTCTTCTCTCGATGAAAGCACTGAGAAGCTGCCAAAAGCCACTGTTCCTGCAAGAAACATAGCTAAAAATTTATTTTTCATGTAAATCTCCCTTCGCATACTTTAACTTACCCAGGTTAGGGCATTCTCACTTTAACATCAATATATGTCTGAACTGTGTTAGATTTATTACCTATTTCCCACATTTTAATAAATTTCCAATTTCTTCAGTGGAAAACTCGTATTTTTTGCCACAGAACTGACAACATACCTCCACCGGCTTATCCTCTTCATAAAGCGAAGTCAATTCTTTCTCCCCTATGCTAATAAGCACCTGTTCCACTCTTTCTTTGTTGCAGTCACAGTAAAATGAGGTCTCTGTCTTGTCTGTGATTTCAACATTTAAATCCTGAAGTATGAAAGTTAGAATCTCCTCAGGCGTCATATCCTCATCAAGCATACCTGTTACAGAAGTCACCATAGGAATCTTCTTCTCAATGGCATCTATGGTCTCATCGCTTGCCCCCGGCATTAGCTGAATAATAAAGCCTCCTGCCCTCTTTACGCTGTAATCTCTATCTACAAGGACTCCAAGAGCCACCACGCTTGGCACCTGTTCACTGGAGGCAAAATAATAAGTCAAATCCTCTGCTATCTCGCCTGTGATGAGGTTGGTTCTTCCCACATAAGGCTCCTTAAGTCCCATATCCCTGATGACAGTCAGCTCTCCACTTCCAACTGCAGCCCCTACATCAAGCTTTCCTTCCGACTTAAGCGGAAGCTCTACATCAGGGTTATAGACATAGCCCTTCACCCTTGTCTTAGAATCTGCTGTAACTATAAGGCCTCCTATAGGTCCGTCACCCTTAATCTGAAGTGTGAGCCTGTCATTTTCTCCCTTCATCATAAGCCCCATCATAGAGCCTGCCGAAAGAAGCCTTCCAAGTGCTGCTGTTGCCACAGGCAGACTGTCGTGGTGAAGCCTTGCTTCTTCTACAAGATTTTTGGTTGTGCAGGCAAAGGCTCTTACCTCTCCTCCTGCCGCAACTGCCCTTACTACATAATCTTTCATATACTTACCTGTATGTTTTTCCTTCCTGATATTTTTCCTTAGCTATAAAGTAAAGACGCTCGCTCTCCTCCTTAGGTGCCTCCCTTGTAAATGCATCATAGACAGCCACAAATTCAAGCCCTCCCTCGGCAAGAGCCTCCTTTACCTCCTCTATAGTATAACCCTTTTGGTAGTGAATTTCATCAAATCTTAAAAATCTTCCCTTTTCGTCCTCGCTATCTTCCAGATAAATGGTAAGGTCGTACTCATTTATCCTTTCCCCACTATCATAATAATTATCCCAGATAAAGCTCATATTTTCCCTGTTTTCAGCTATTACCCTGTCTCCAAGCAGAGCTTCGTATTTATAAATGGTATTTAAGTCAAAGATAAATACTCCGTCCTTATCAAGGTAATTATTGACCAGCTTAAATACCTTTACAAGATCAGGCTTTTCTAAGATATAATTAAGCCCGTCACAGATGCAGACTACAGCACCCACAGTCCCGTAGAGCTCAAATTCTCTCATATCCTGACAGAGATAGAGGATATCCCCCTCCCCCTTAGTCTCCTTTTCAGCGGCTATCTGCAACATATTTACAGAGTTGTCTATACCTATCATATCATATCCTGCTGCCTTTAGTCTAGTTGTGACATTGCCTGTGCCACAGCCAAGTTCAGCCACCAGTCCGCCCTTAACTCCGTTTTCTTTAAGCAGGCCTATGAGGTAATCCGTCCATTCATCATAGGGTACATTGTCCATAAATTTATCATATACTTCCGCAAAACCCAAATAAGCCTCCACAATTTCTCCTTCCTGCATACAACCAAAGCCAACTTCCTAAATGGTTATTAGCCTTCAAGTTTTATTTCTTTTCCAAGCGAAAATGAATAGATAATGCTCTCCTTAGGCTCTTTACCTGTGATTCTCTTTAAGGCAAGGGCATAGTTATCAAGCTGAACCTTATACCTTTTTATAAGCTCTTTAGCTCCTTTATCTCCATATACCCTGTCAGTTTTATAGTCCATTAAGATTACATCATCGCCCTCCATAAACCAGGCATCTATAATACCCTGTACGAGAACCATTTCTTTCACTTCGCCAGCCCCTGCATCCATCCCCATAACAAAAGGGGACTCCCTGTATAGCTTATCTTTAAGAAATGCCTTACTCATCCTCTCATACAGATTGCTCTTAAAGAAATTCATAAAGTGCTTTATATTGATGCTCTTTACTTCCTCTTCTGTTATTTTTTTATCAATGACAAGGCTCTCCAGATAATCCTTAAATGAAGCCTCATCATAAGACCTTCCAAAGTCAAGCCTGCTTAAAAATACTGTGATATAGAGTACCCCTTGCCGCACCCTCAACCTTTTCATCCTCTTCCCTCATAAATTCAGGGATGTAAACCTCAAAGTCAGTCTTTATCTCACCTTCAAAAGGAGCTTCTCCTCCTTCTTCCTCCTCAAGATGCAGTCTTTTAAGCTCAGATACCGTCATCTTACTCTTTAGCCCTACAGCCTCATTATAAGGATAGATATATTCTCTTTCCCTTGTGATTAGCTTACTTAATTCCTCGTAGTTCTCAGTCTCAGGGAGATTTTCTATGAGATTTGAAATGTCACTTTTAACCACTTCTTTTTCTGCCATTTCGTCAAGACTTTTATCTACCAGCTCTCCCGCTCCCTTAATAGTAAGCTTAAGCCTGCCTTTCTCCTTCTCCTTTATGAGAGCAGGCATGGCAAAATCTAAGAGTGAATTGGTTTTTGACAGCGAGAGATAGTTCTGCTCATCATTCTCCCAGATACAAAGCCTATCCTCCACCTTGTCACAGCCTGCAGTAAGTATCAGCTTGTCCTCTGCTCTTGTCATAGCTACATAGAGAAGCCTTATCTCCTCTGCAACATTTTCAAGCCTAAGCTTTCTGGCACCCATCTTCTTAAGTATAGTGGACTTCTTCTCCCTTGTCTCTATATTAAAATCATCTATACCTATTCCAAGCTCCGGGTGGATAACCACAGCAGCCCTTGAATCCTGATTGTTCATGCTCTTTGACATCCCGCTTACAAAGACAACGGGATACTGAAGCCCCTTGCTCTTGTGGATGGATAGTATACGCACTGCATCTATGCCGCCTACCCCTGCTTCACCAAAGTCTACCTCGTATTTTCTAAGCCTGTCTATATATCTTACAAAATGCCCGGTTCCGTGTAAAGAGGTAGCTTCAAATGCCTTAGCCTTAGAGACAAGCATATCAAGGTTTGCGACCCTTGTTTCTCCCGATGGCATGAGCACTTACATAGCTATAAAAAGTTGCTCTCTGTGAATAGTTCCTTTATTAGCTCATGAACAGGGAGTGAATACTAACTTAGACCTCTTTTCATTAATCAGGCCTAAGAATTCTTGGCACTTAGCCTCTTTAGAGAGATTAATCACATCCCAGAGGTCAGCCCCCTCTTCATTAAGACTATTGGCATAGATGCGAAGCTTTGCAAGTTCTTCTTCGCTAAAAGCCTCCTATAGGAGAAAGGAGAACTGTTCCAAGCGGGATATCCTGATGCGGATTGTCAAGTATTTTAAGAAGGGCAAGCATCACCTGTACCTCCCAAGCAGAGAAATAGCCTGTACCTGACTCACAGACAGCAGGAACTCCCTCTGAGATAAGCACCCTTCTAAAGCTCTCAGCCCACTCCACATTGGTCCTAAGAAGTATGGCTATATCGCTGTATTTAAGCTCCTTTTTCCCCTTTTTTTTCTCATTCATCAAATCCTTTATCCTACCAGCCACAAGATGAGCCTCAAGCTCTATGTCACTTAGCTTTAGTAGTTCTTTTGGGATTTCGCTGTCTTTGTCGTAAATCAGAACCTCTGTGAGGTTTAGGGCATCCTCCTCCTTATCTGCCCTTCCCTTAACAAGCCTTGCTGCCTCATCATAAACTATGCCTCCAAGAGGCTCTATCATCGTCTGTTCAAATACAGCGTTTACAGAGCCTATTACCTCACCACCGCTTCTAAAGTTGTTGTGAAGGTCTATTCTTCTTTCATTTACACCCTCGGAGTATCTGTTATACTTCTCTATAAAGAGCTCCGGCTTAGCCTGTCGGAATTTGTATATGCTCTGCTTCACATCTCCAACCATGAAAATATTGGACTTCCCATCTTCTTCCCTTGCTATCGAGGTTAAGATGCTTTCCTGAAGGAGGTTGGAGTCCTGATATTCATCTATCATTATCTCTGCAAACTGCTCACTATATACCTTTTGCAGCCTCGGTAGGCCTACCTTCACAATCAGTAAGTACCTTGAGGGCAAAATGAGCCCAGTCGGAGATATCAACCACATTTCTTTTTTTCTTTTCACCTGCATAAGCCTCATCAAAAGCCCTTGTGAGCCTGATTAGCTCTCTTATAACCCTTGCTGTAACAAGCTTTGATTTTTCTATGTCTTCCACACTCTCAGAAAGGAAGTCCTCTCTTAGCTTGTTGAAGCTATCCTTGTAGGCATCCCTTATATTCTTGGCAAGTTCTTTCTTTTCCTCGTCCACATCCGGTGCCTTCTTGGAAGATAGCCTTGCAAAGCTTACCTCTCCCGCAAGAGATATAAGCTTACCAAAACTATCAGCCTGTAAGAGAGAGTTAAACAGAGCCACATCACTGCTTCCTGCCTCCTCATACTGACTAGGTCCATATGGAGAAAGAGATAGGCTTACAAACCTCTCTGCCTCACTTCTTAGCCCTCTAAGCATATCCATACAGAATTCAAGTAAAATTTTTTCAAAATCAGAACCTTCAAAGGCTTCTTCCTGCTTTGTTAATTCCTTGTCAAACCAGCTTTCCTTGTCAGGCAGACTTTCCGAGAAGCGATAAAGCTGAAGAATCAGCTCTTCAATCACCTTATCAGACTTGCCTCTGGCAAAGTATTCCACAAAGTTGATGAAGTCGTCATCCTTTCTCTCATACTCCTCTTCAAGCAGGTCTTCAATCACCTTTTTTCTTATAATCACAGCCTCAGTATCATCCATTGTTCTAACTGCGGGGTCTATCTCAGCCTCTTTAAAATTCTCCATAACAACCTTCTTACAAAAGCTGTCAATTGTGCTCATATTAGCCTCAGAAAGCAGGGCTGACTGCTTCATAAGCCTTCGCGCAAGTTGTGAGTCCGGATCGTTATTTACCTCTGCTTCAAGTTTCTGTGCTATGGCAGAGCCTATCCTCTCCTTCATTTCCCTTGCGGCATCCCTTGTAAATGTAACAACCAAAAGCTCGTCTATGTTGATTGGAGAGGTTTCATCAAGGATCCTTCCCATTATTCTCTCTATGAGTACTGCCGTCTTGCCTGAGCCTGCTGCCGCGGAAACCAAGAGATTTCCACCTCTGTGCCCTATGACCGCGAGCTGTTCATCAGTCCATTTTCTTTCCATTCTCACCCTCCAGCTTAGCCCTAAGCTCCTCAAAAAAGCACTTCTTATCTATCTTTCTCAGCCTGTTATAGTTATATCCCGGCATTTTTAAGTCAAAGCCACAAAGCCCTCTATATTCACAGTAGTCACAGCCTTTTTCACTTCCAAGGCTGTAAGGTCTTGGATATATTTCGCCCCTTAATATCCTCTTCTTTGACTTTTCTATCTCAAGCTCTGAGTTGTCTATGAGTTCATTCATTTCACCACTTACATATAGCCTCGTAGTACTGCTTGGCTCTCCGTCTTTTTTAGTCTTTAGCTTGATTACATCCGAATCAGCCTGCGGGGTAAGAGTGTTATTGTACACCATAGCCTCGTCAATCAGCCTTATATTGTGGTTTCCGGTGAGTGTTATGCCGTCAAATCTAAGTTCTTTTAGGATGGCGTCTTCTCCTCCTCCAAAGTCAACAACAGGATCATCTATGTGGAAATAATATGCTCCTGACGGAATGATGAGATTGTCTTTTTCTTTTCTTTCCAAACTCTTTTTCTTATGTAGTTAAGGTAGGTAAATAACTGCAAATCAAGTCCATAATAGGCTCTATCAAGTTCAAGGCTTTTACTGCCTGACTTATAATCAATTACCCTTACATACTCACATTTCTTAAATCCTTTAATTTCCTTACTCTCCGTAAGCAGGCTGCCGTCAGGAAGGTAGTCTGAAAGTACTGCATCTATCCTGTCTATCCTGCCCTTAAAGCCTCCTGTCACAAACTCCTCCTCAAAGGCTATAGGAGTAAATGAACCCTTCCTAATCTGGGTAAGCACAGTTTTTACAGCCCTGTCAGCTATTCTTCTTAGCCTTTCAAGCTGGTAGCTGTTGCGGGAAGAGGACTTAAAGATATCATCACCATAGTCAAAGGTCTCGGCAAGGCTTTCTGCCTGAATAGCTGTCCTTTTCTCCTCTGAGAGCAGGGCAAAGCTCTCTCCGCTTTCTACCACCTTCTTGGCAAATCTTTCAAGCACCTCGTGGAGGATATTTCCTATATCCATAGGCTGGATTTCATATTCTTTTCTCTCCCTAAGCCTTAGGCCATGCTTTATAAAATGAGCGTAGGCACAGGAAGAAAAGAGCTCAAGCCTTGTAACGCTGCCCTGTAGCTTACCGTAAAGATTCATTGCAATATACTCCTCAAGGCTGTTTCCATGTGCCCTTGAAGCTGTTCCACTTATTATTTTGTTGTATCTGTCATCCTTATGAGTCTGATAATATTTTATCAGATTTATAATGGTTTCATCCTTTAAGTCCCTCTTTTTAACAGCCGTAAGAATTAGCCCCAGTCCGCCGTCTTTCCTGATTTCATTGAGTAAAGATAGGGCTTTAGGCTCTTCCTTCAAGCTATCCTTACTAAAGACTGCCTTAAGCCTCGTTACAAAAACTGATGGCTTAAGGGGCTTTCCCTCCATGTCCGAAGCACTGTAGGATACATATAACCTCTCTGTAGGCTTGGTAAAAAGCATATAGATATAAAAACTGCTCCCTAAAGGCTCTTTCTTTGGCAGTTGGCGCAAGCTCAATATCAAGTCCCATAAGCTTTTTCCTTTTCTGCGTCAGTTATTATACCCCTGGTACTTCCTGACTTTGGTACCTTTCCCTCATTAAAGCCGAGGCAAAAAAAGCACCTTGATATCCTTAAGTCTGGTACGCTCCACATCTCCAATTACTATCTGGTCAAGCCCCGGCGGGATAAAACCTGCTTTTCCCTCTGCAAAGCCTGATTCAAGTATAGTCCTGAACTCCTCTATACTAAGCTTTTCATCTCCGAGAAGTTCATAAAGCTTATCAAAGACAGACATTACTATCTTGTAGCAGGCTGCATATTCTTTAGCAGCTATCATCCTTCCTTCACTTTCAAAGCCCGCACTTAGCTTCATAAGCCTTTCTTCACAGCCAGCCTCCACCACAAAGTTATAAAGGGCTGTGATATAGTCTGCTGCTAAAGACGTCTTAGCTTTTAAAACCTCATATAAAGGGGTAAACTTCTTTACAAGGTTATCCCTTATACTCTCAGCACTATTTTCTTCATCCGTAGGCTCCACACTTAAAAAGCTTTTCTGATACCTCTTAAGCCCCTTTATTCCCCTTCTTAGTATATAGTTTTCAAATATGTCTACATCCTTAATATCCACATCTGCAAATCCGCTTCTTAGGTACCTCATTACTGCATCGTATGTGAAATTATCCTCTATAACCAGTATCGATGCCTTTATATATTCCACAAAGGGATTGTCTGATATAGTTTTCTTGCTATCTAAAAAGTATGGAATATCCTTAGATGAAAGTGTGTCTGCAACCACTTCCCCATACTCTTCCATATCACCTGTAGCAATAGCAATCTCCCTGTACCTAAGCCCCTCATCTCTTACAAGAGATATAATAAGCGGTATAAGGCTCTCTGCCTCTTCCTTTGGATTCTTATAGACGGATACAGATACCGCCCCTTTTTCCTGTTTAATCTCCTTTATAGGATATCTAAATATCTGTTTTTCAAGGAGGCTTAGCTCACATGTCTTTCCTTCATAATTAGCAATTACAGGCTTAGCTATATTCACTTTTCTGTCTTTTGCAAGTTTATTTACCCTGTTTATGGTATCCTTACTTAGGTGAAACAGGCTGAATTTCTCATCATTTTCACTGTAGTATTCTTTCTCTGAAATAGTAAGTGTAATGAGAATATGCTCTGCCTTTAAGAGGAGCAAATCCATGACTTTAAGCTGTACAGGGGTAAAGCCCGTAAACCCGTCAAAGCAGATAACCGCACCATCAAGGAGCTTTGACTTTCCTATCTCTCCGGCAAGCACATCTAAAATCTGCTCAGCAGATACATATTTTTCTTTTTTATAGTTGTTAAATGCACTGTAGATTAGACCCATGTCGTGAAGCTTGGCTGCAAGCACAGGCGAGGTAGTTTTCTCTTCGATATCTGCCAAGGTCTCAGGTGTAATTCCATACTGCATAAGCTCACTGATAAGGGATTTGATATCTTCGGTAAATCCCTGTCTGCATACCATGTTTTTGTAGAACTTAAGCTCCTTCTGTAGGCCTCCAAGCAGCTTTCTGATTATCATATTTTTGCCGGTGTCTTCAAGTACAAGCCTTTCCCTTATACTAAGCTCCTCGAATACTCTGTAGGCAAGGCGCATAAAGGAAAGTACGTCTATGTTCATAATAGCACCGTTACTGCTTAGACGCACCAAATCCCTCTGGGTCTGCAAGGTAAACTGCTCAGGCACTATCACAAAGTAATTTTTATCCGGATTTTTTTCTGCCTCTTTTACTATCTTCTTGAAGCAAAGCTCAGACTTGCCACAGCCTGTTCCGCCAATGACATATTGAACTGCCATACACCCTCCACCTTAGTTAAAAAAATGCCTGCTATAAGCAGGCATAATTTTCCTATATTTGCAATAATTTGAATTAGATATTGATTAGCTCCAAAAGCCCGCCAGACAAGTGATAGCATCATCCTCATCCGCACCGTCAATCTCAATGACAAGCTCATTGCCCTTTATGGCTACGAGAGACATAACACCCATTATGCTCTTAAGATTGATTCTTTTTTTCATCTGCAATAGCATAGCTACTGCTTTCAAACTTACAGGCTGTCTGGACCAGCTCAGCAACAGCATCTGGCAACATAGAAAAATCTTTTGAAATAGTTAGTTCCTTTGTACGCATTTTACTCTCCTCACAAATCCTTATACACTATACCACCAATACAAAAATTATTTATACCGAAATAATTTTATTAATACGATTTTTAACATAGAATTATCTGAAATTACAAATAAAAAAATATGAAAGTTACAATAATACCCAAACAAAAATCCTGCAAGCACCTGAATATGTGTATGTCATACGAATTCTTTCAGTTTATCCTCAGGACTTATGTTGTTTTTACCTAAATCTTCAAATATTTTAATCAATTCATTTATTACTTTTGCTTATTTAGCTGTTTTAAGCCTTACCCCACTCATATCCTGCATTACCCTGGCGACCTGTCAGTGTTTTTCTCTTTCAATATTTACAAATTTGGTAAGCTCGCTCTTCCAGCCAAGCTTAACAGTTCCGATAGGACCATTTCTCTGTTTACCGATGATAATCTCGGTTACTCCCGGCGTCTCCGTATCCTTATTGTAGTATTCATCCCTGTATATGAACATAACTACGTCGGCATCCTGCTCTATGGCTCCGGACTCACGAAGGTCAGAAAGCATAGGCCTCTTATCATCCCTGCTCTCTACCTTTCTTGAAAGCTGGGAAAGTGCTATAATAGGGGCATTTATCTCCCTTGCAAGAGCCTTTAGGGAGCGTGATATCTCGGATATCTCCTGCTGTCTTGACTCTGAATGCTTACTTCCTGCCGTCATAAGCTGGATATAGTCTATCATAACCAGGCCCAGGTTCTTCTCAAGCTTTAGCTTCCTGCATTTACTTCTAAGCTCAGTTACAGATATACCCGGAGTATCATCTATAACAAGGTTTGTCCCTCCTATGATTCTTGCACTGTCTACGATATCACTCCACTCCTGGTCGGAAAGGTCCCCGGTTCTAAGCTTTTGGGAATCTACCCTTGAATTCATGGCAAGTATACGCTTGGCAAGCTGCTCCTTTGACATTTCGAGAGAGAATATGGCTGTTGTCACATTTTTCTTAACAGTTACATATTCAGCTATATTGAGGGCAAAGGCTGTCTTACCCATGGAAGGTCTTGCTGCAATCAGAATCAGGTCTGAGTTCTGAAGTCCCGCCATCTTGTAGTCAAGGTCATGGAAGCCTGTAGGGTATACCGGTAACAGTTCCACCGCTTTTTGACGCAGTGACTATACTCTCAACAACTGATATAATTACCTGCTTAATGTCGGTAGAATCAGACACGTGGCGCTTTTTGAAGCAGGTCAAACACCTTCTTCTCTGTAAGCTGTAAGACATCCTCCAATGTGGACTCTCCTGCATAACAGTTAAGAGAAATCTCCTCAGTCACCTTGATAAGCTTTCTAAGCAAAGAATTCTTATATACTATTTCTGCATAATGAGCCACATTTACAGAGGTAGGAACAGCCAGCAAAAGCTCTCTTAAGACATCCACCTCTATAGCCCCGAGCGGATGTTCCATTTCTCTTATTTTATTTTCTATGGTGACTATGTCTATAGGCTTTCCTTCTTTTTCAAGAGAGGTTATTGCAGAAAATATAAGGCCGTATCTTTTATCAAAAAAATCGTCCGCTTCAAGCATTTCGGATACAGTAATCACAGTTTCCGGATCCAAAAGCATAGAGCCTAGAACTGACTGCTCTGCTGACTTGCTATGTGGCGGGGTTTTCTTAATCAGCTCCTCTTCTGCCATCTTATACCTCTTCTTTTACCTCTACTGTAAGCTCTCCAACTACCTTAGGATGGAGCTTGACCTGTATTTTATAATTACCTGCTGCCTTTATAGCATCGCTTATTATCTTCTTCTTGTCTATCTCAATACCAAGCTGCTTCTTGGTCTCATCCGCAATTTCCTTAGTGGATATCTGGCCAAATACCTTGCCTTCCTTACCTACTCTAATAGAGAGGTTAACTACCTTGCCCTTAAGCGCAGTTGCTATACTTTCAGCCTCCGCAAGGATTTCGGCCTGTTTCTTCTCCTCATTTAACTTCTGCTGTCTAAGGTCGTTTAGGTTCTTAGGACTTGCCTCTACACCTAGCTTCTTAGGTATAATAAAGTTTCTTGCATAGCCGTCATTTGCCTCTACAAGGTCTCCTTTCTTACCGAGGTTTTTCACATCCTGTAACAAAATAATCTTCATAACATCCTCCTTTTATCTAAACCGAAATTTCTCCTGATTCTATGCGACTATCAAGCAGTTCTTTTACCATAGTTTCTGCCTCTTCTATGGTAACTCCCTTAGGCTGAGCACCTGCAACAGATAAGTGCCCGCCTCCGCCTATCTTTTCCATAAGTAACTGCACATTCACTTCATCTATCGAACGGGCAGAAATGTATACCTCGTTATCACAGGAGGTAAATACAAAGGAAGCCTTTACATTGGATATATTCATAAGTTCGTTGGCTACCTTAGCTCCGAGTATAACCCTGTTTTTATCTTTGTTATCGCCCTCTGTGTAGGTTGCAAAGGCAAATGCACCACGGTATATCTCAGCCATACTTGCTATCTTTGCCTTTAGCTTAAACTCATCCATTTCTGTTCTGAATTCTTTTCTTATCCTCGTGACCTCAGCTCCATTTCTCCTAAGGAAGGCAGCAGCTTCAAAGGTTCTTGCACCCGTTTTTACAAGGAAGTTATTGGTATCAATCATTATACCCGAGTACATTGCAGCAGCTTCTGTAGATGTCATCTTCACATCAAGGTCTATATACTGAAGTATCTCTGCAACCAACTCACAGGAAGAGGAAGCATATTCTTCTATGTAAGAAAGTACGGTATTCTTGATTGTTGTAGGCCCCTGTCTGTGGTGGTCAAGGAGGACTATGGTGCTTACCTTATTAAGAAGCTCCTCACACTCCACAAACTCACTGTTATTTACATCAACCACAACAAGCATGGTATCCTTGTCTACCATGGTAAGAGCCTTCTCTCCTGTCACAAAAAGCTCTGATCCGTTTTCAGAGGTAGCCTTCATCCTCTCTATTGTAGGGGCAATGGAAGAAGAAATATCATTAATAACGATATGTGCTGTCTTATTAAATGTTCTACAGATACGGTAAACTCCGATTGCGGCTCCAATGGCGTCAGTATCGCTGTTCTTATGTCCCATAATGAGCACGTTATCCTTAGCCTCTATAAGTTCGCTAAGGGCATGTGCCTTAACACGGGCCTTAACCCTGGTGTTGGTTCCTGTACGCTGGCTTTTGCCTCCAAAGTAGCTTATGTTGTTCTTTTCCTTAAGTACTACCTGATCGTCGCCTCGTCCAAGTGCCATGTCTATAGCGGCTCTGGCAAAATCATAGGACTGAGTATAGGACTCCTTGGATATACCTATACCAAAGGAAATGGTCACAGCCATGTCATTGCCTATATTTACTCCCTTTACCTCATCTAGAATAGAAAATCTATCCTGTTTTAGCTGATCCAGATATTTATTCTTAAATATAACGATATACTTGTCCTTCTCAAGCTTTCTTGTAACCGCATCTATGCTCTGCATAAATTTGGTTATCTTTCTTTCTACAAGGGCGGAAAGGAGGGAGCGCTTAACCTCATCAATGCTCTCAAGTGCTTCTTCATAATTATCGATATAAAGAAGCCCCATTATCATCTTGTTGTCATAGTTTTCCCTTAAGAGAGTATTTATCTCTGTGATATCATAGAAAAAGGCTGATATGCTTCCATCCTGAAAGCTCCCCTGCTTTGCCTTAATAGCCTCATCTGCACACCTTCTAAATACTACCCTGTACTCCTTGTCATCCTTCTTTACTACTTCTTCTACATCCTCGTCTTCCATAGAGCTTAGCGTGTTTTCAAGTTCCGGGAATATAGCAAGAAGCGACTTCTTATCCACATTTTCAGAGTTTGAAATGTCATAAAAGGCATCATTGAACCAATAAATATTCCCCTTTTTCATCCACAATTGCATAAGGCACCTCAAGCTCATTAAGCATGGCTGCCTCTGTATCTGCTACTTCTAGGGCATAGCGGGTAAGCTCCGCCTTAAAGCCAACCTTGCCAAATATGTATATGGCTATAGCTAGCAGTGCATATACGAAGATAAAAAGAGTTACAAGTATTGCCACGTCTGCATCTATGATGTAGATTGCTGCATTCATCGCTATGAGGATGGTACATAGCACTAAAGGCCAGGCAAAGTAAAGCTTTAATCTTCCTGAAATGCCTGTCTTCCCTTGTTTATCATTTTTCACAACATTATCCTTTCTAACGGCAAAATCCTGGAAAGTCACGGAATTAGCCAAAAAACTATACCTTGAACATCTTTCTTATCAAAGTATAAAACCTCTCAATCATTCCTAGCTGTAATCACGACACTAGGTACTTAGTTTAACACAGAATTTCAAATTTTTCTACTGCCTTGCCAAACCTTTTACATATTGCTTTACTCTGTAAAGAGAGAACCCCCTCCCACAGGGAGGGGGCTGAATGCATTGCTGCTATTCATTTGTGTTATTGGTTATCTTCTTCTCCTTATAACAAGGCCGAGTCCGATAAGTCCCAAACCGATAATTGAAAGGAAGTTTCCTGCTTCTCCACCTGTCTTAGGAAGGTTAGCAGTTCCCTTTGGAGCCTTATTATCAGTAATGTCAACTGTGTCTTTGTTAGCTTTTTTATCTTTCTTTACTGCCTTGCCATCACCCTGTGGTACATCATCTTCATCGATTTCTGTCACTCCATTATCTTCATCACCATCATTAACCGGTGTAGCAGGTCCCTGAGGTGAAGGATTGTTAGGAACATCTACTACAGGTGTACTTGGGTTAGGTGTTGGTGTTGGAAGCGGATCAGGTGTAACTACCGGAATAACAGGTATTCCACCAGGTGTATCTCCACCAGGAATTACCGGTACAACATTAGGCTTAAATGTGTTCTTAACAGTAATTTTTTCACCATTTGCTGCATTTCCATGTATAACAACAGAATACCTGCCGTTATTTATATCTCCTGTTGTATAAGTTATTACCTGAAGGAGAGGATCTACTTCATATCCTTCTCCAGTTAAAGGACTGATACCAACCGGAATATTATTTATCTCTGTCTCAAATACATAGTAGAAATAATCTTCTCCAGTTGTCTCATCTACTCTTGGCTGGTCTTCAAAGGTTGCGGTCCAACCTTGTGTTCCATCAAGTGTCTTACTTGCTACTTCTGTCAATTTAATACCAAGTCTTCTATAAAGAGTGAACTTAACAGGAACCGCTGTAGCTCCGTTCTCCCATACCTTCTCTGCAGTAACGTCTATAAGATTTACATCATTTGTAATGACAAATCCCTGATTAGCATCTCCAGTTATCGTAACATTACTGTTACCAAGCTTATATCCGTTAGTAATATCATCTAATGTGATATTGGTCTTTTTCTGTTCCAACTTCTGCAACATAGTACTTGATTTCTTTTTCTCCGTCAAACTTATCAAGTCCCTTAAACTTAGTTGACCACTGGTTGTCTGAATTTAATTCTACAGGACTTCCTATAGCTTCAAGTACTCCGTTTGTGTCTGCAAAAAGCTGTACTTTTACAGGCTTTTTATTCTTTTCAATAGTCTTAGCAGACCACAGCTTAGCAGCGGCAACTTCAGTAAGAAGATTGTCATTAGCATTCTTTATAAAGAATACATTATCGTCAAGTTCCTGAATGCTTACTTCATAGTCTCCTATCTTGTACTGAACTGTATCAAGATCATCCGAATTAAGTATGCTCTGGATTTCATTATCTGTAAGAGCTAATTTGCCAATAGCAGTTTCAAGAATCTGATAGTCCTCTGCATCTGTAGGCTCAGTAAATTCGGCCTCTAATACAGAATCATTATTTAACTGCTTAGACTCTACCTCTTTCCAAATTGAAGGACCCGCAGGAGTGGCAACCGTCTTCTTATAAAGTTTAACAGTAATTTCTTTTGTAGGGTTTACAGTCCACTGCTTAAGGACTTTAATCTTTCCTTCCTCTGCCTTTGGAAGTTTGAAGCTGTTTGTAACCTTAACTTCACCTGATGTCTTTATCTCTGCGCCATTCTCTACATTAATGGTGTAAAGTTTCTTAAGGCTTTCATCAACATTGATGCCATTTATCTTGGTTTCTTTTACCTGATAACCGCCTTCGATGTAAGGTAGTCCGGTAAATGTATGCTTCCATTCGTTTTCACTGTTTAACTCTTTAGAAGCTACTACCGTACCTCCATTATATATGGCAACTTCTACCGACTTACGTTCAGACTGTGGAACACTTTCATCCCAAGCCTTGTTAACTGTGATGTTAAGGAGTTCAGTATTTGTGATATTACCCTGTGCATCGTAGGAAACCTTGTAATCAGTCCTTCCTAAAGTTACAATGTTACCTTCATTAACAGCATCAGGTCTGTCACCAAAAACTTCCTTGATTACATATTTGATTTTATTTCCCTTTTCATCAACTGTAGGAAATTCCTTAAAAGCTTACTTTCCATTCGGAAGTACCCTCATTTTCAACCTTATAATTGTCTTTATCAACAAGTTCAAGTTTACCTGAATTTTTCCTTATACAGACCAAATTTTTACAAGCTGACGCCAAAGGAACTTTTTCCAAACCAAGTCTTGGTTACTGAAATATCAGTCTTTGTTATATCTGTATTTTTTTGAAGTTGTAAGTATTAGCAGTATCCCGAGCAGGAGTACCTACCACATTAAAGGTGCGATCTCCTAATTTAACTTCGTCATCTACAGGCTTTCCTGCTGCGTCAAGTTCTTTTACTACGTATTTGATAGCATGTCCATTTATATCCTTCGCAGGAATTTCTTTTGTAAATACACCTTCCCAAACCTTTGATCCCAGAGGTTTAGCATTTCCCCCTGTCAGTTCAAGAGTATCTACAGGATTACTTTTACCATCAGCAAATAAACCAAATGTAGCCTTAGACGCTGGCTCACCAACCCAAGTCTTGTGAACTGTAAACTGTGGCTTAAGTAATTCAACGTTTGTAAATTTGACACTTCTATTCCCGATAGGATTTGCAGGATCAACAAATTTAAAGGTCTGAGTCTGATCTTCAGCTTTATAGCCTTCAACTGGTTCCTCTGTAATAGTGTAATTAATAACATTTCCTTCTAAATCATATACAGGAAGATCAACACTTCCTCTCCAGTTCTTATCCTTTGTAAGTTCAATTTCTTTACTTACTCCACTTCCTTCAATCTCAAATTTAGCCTGACCTGCAGCTTCTCCAATCCACTCTTTCTCAAGCTCAAGCTTTCTCATAACTCGTATGTTTGTGAAAGTAACTGTCTTGTCTTTTCCACTTATTTTGTTTTCATCCTCTTTAAGGAATGGATATAAGTCAAAAGTTGGGGTTGTTTTAACTTCATTAACTGTATATGTCTTTAATTTACCGGTTGCCTTATCCCACATAGGTAATTCTACCGTATATGTCCAAGGATCGCTGTTTAAGGCAATGTTTTTGCAAGCTTGTACTCTATTTTCATCCTTTACCTCAAACTCAACAGCTGACCTTCCATCACCCTGCCATATTTTAACAATTTTAAGCTTGACTACATCTTTTTCAAGACCTGTATAAGTATTTACAATTTTATTAAATTCTGGATAAGTAACTTTAAATTCTTTTCCATCAATTGTTACTATACCGTCTTTTTCACCCTGTTCACTTGCAGTGTAGTTAATTTTTTTTCCATCTCTAGTATGTGTAGGTACGGTAAATTTAACAGATTTCTCCCCAACAGGGATAGTCATTGTCTTTATAATATCTTTATGGCCTTCAGCTTCACCTGTAAGTACAACTGTTATGTCTTTTGATAAATTCAGCCGGAGTTGCACCCCAATCCTTAGTAACAGTGATGTCTCTAGTATTTATCTTGTTGGTGAACACTACATCTGGTGCATCAGCTGTTACAACTTTATTCTCTCCACCTGTCGTGGTAAAACCAGGTACTGTAACTTCCTCTACTGTGTACTCTGCAAGGGAATTATCATTATCATTGTACTTAGGTAACTCAATATTACCGTTCCACTCATTACCCTCATTTGGTTCAATGGTTAATGTATATGGATTATTTGGATATTTTTTTATTTGTAAAAAGTAAATTTTACAGAGTTGGTACTAATTCCACCTTCCCACTTCTTGGTAACTTTTTGCAGTAAATGTCTTTTTTTAGATGCATTAGTTACTGTGTTTGTAATTGTATCCTGATTAGACTCAGTAGCAGTATCATGTTTTACAGAATACTCATAACCCTGAAGTGTAAGCTTTTCCTTCTTTTTCTTCTTCTTTATCACCTACTTCTTTTTACGCTATATTTGATTTCTTTTTCCGTCTTCATCATATTTAGGCAAGCCCTCAAATGATGTTTCCCAGTTATCATTAACAGTTAGTTTAACCTGGTCACGCTCTTTCTTATCATTCGCATAGAGCTGAACATAGGTATCAAACTGCAGTTCACTAGGAGTATTGCCCCATTCCTTCTTAACTGTAAAGTTAACTTTTTTTCAGTATTCTTGTTAGTAGCGGTAAAGGTAATGTTGCCATTATTGTCAGTTGCAGATTTTTTTAATCTCCTTTAACTCATAGTTGTCTCCTGCAACTTCTTTTTACTGTGTAATTGATAGCTTTGCCGACTTTGTATCTATTAAGTTTTTCCTTAGTACCAGACCAATTTCCAGCAGGATCGGCTTTTACCTTTATTGTGTCTGAAGGCTCTCCATTAGCATTAACAGTAAATTCAACCTCTGTAACACCACTTGGAACATTATTACCTATCCATTCTTTGTTTACAATAAGATTAATAGTTTTCAGATCTTTAACCTGCATTATCTTGTCAAAGACAATCTTATCTTTTGTTGTAGCAGTTGCGAATAATTCAGGTGAAGTTTTTGTAATATTGTAAAAATCACCATCTTTACGCTCTTCGACTAACTCAGCCTTATATTTAACAGTTAATTTATCATCTTTGCCCAATGTTAGCCCGGAAAAAACAAGATTATTATCACCTGCAGTAGGCTTAGTAGCTTTAATAGCATTGGTCAGTGTGGCGTTCTTTTTGCCCTGTGTAGTTACTTCATAAGTAAGATTGTCCTTAAATTTGACAAAATCAGCCATAGGTATAACAAATTTACCATTGTTTACCCTTTTATTAATTATTTCCTCTGCGAGTTTATCAAGAATATTCTTTAAGTTGTTACCAAACCCATTTGCACCATTATATCCACCGCTGTTTTTTGCAACCTCAGTTAATACTTTAGCTCCATCCCCATATACATCAATACCTACAGTTGTAATTGTGATATCCTTACCTTTAATCTTATTAGCTTCAATAAATAGAAGATTATTTATTGTTTCTGATCCGTTTCTTCCATCTCCAATTCTTCCCGGATATACTCTATAGTTTTGGAATCTGTATCTTTTAAACCATCCATCACTTACCCATTTTTTATTGGCATCATATCCCTCTATAAAATCGCCATATTCCTCTTCTCCAAATCCACCAATAACCGGGATTTTCGTCTGAGTAACTTTTCTGTGGTAAATCTTATACGAAGGATGTGTTATATTATTATCGGTTTCAATAGCATTATCAAAACCGCTATTTTTACCGTCATATCCGTAAGTAGGTACCCCATCACTTAATAAGACAATTCTTTTCTGATCAGCCTGACTTTTAGACAATATGCTATCAGACATCTTTAATGCATCCTGTGTGTATGTGCCGCCTGTTATGGTTAAACTGTTTATTGCATTAACAATATCCGCCTTCTTGTTTGATAGGCCAATTACCTCATAGGCGTGTGCGCCATATCCTATTACAGAAACTCTGACATTAGTCTTTCCATCTAAGATCAGTCCATTTACAAAACTTACTGCAGCTTTTTTAGCTGTATCAAGTCTTTTTGTCTCTCCAACCTTTTCATTCATGCTATTAGAGGTGTCTATAGCAAGTACAACATCTAATGTATGCATTTTAGTTGTTGAATCTTCGTCACTTTCAACAGTCATCTCAACATCAAAGGTACCGTCATTATAGTTTTTCTGCTTTTTGCGTAAGTTTAATGTTAGTCGCATTGTCTGTTTTTTTCAAGTGTGTTATCCTTAAAATGTGCAAGCATCAGTAGTCTCATCCGCCTTTAATACACTCGGATTAACCCCGCTTAGCAGATTTATGATCATAAATAAGACCATAAATCTGGCTAGAAATGTTCGTCTTCTCTTCCTCTCACTTCTCATAGTACTACCTCTTCTTTCTTAAAAAAACATTACCTAAAAAAAGTATATTCTGTTTATTTATGTTTACTAAATAGAATATACTTTTCATCTAATCGCATTTTAGCATTTTATAGTTACATTTTGGTTACATTTCACATTTTGGGAGAAAAAAACTTATGATTATTTAGTTGAATTTTAATTTTTACGCAATTTAATGTGATACACTTCACGTATTTTTGAACTATTTCTTTGGATTCTATTGTATGGACGTCATCCATATAATTGCGAAAAATTGGTTTTAGAAATAATCATCCCCTTTTTGGCTATGCAATCACCAAAAGGGGAGTAATATTCTAAGATTAATATACTATTGCGATACTTAATTTTTTTCTTAATGAAACTACTGTATCCCATACTGCTTATAAAGCCCATGTCTTAGATTTTCATTTTCCAACACATCTTTTAAGATATCATTCTTACCCTCTGTCAATAATCTACTGATTAGCCTCGCCAGGCAGCTTTCACCTTCTGCCTTTCCTTCTGCCTTTCCTTCTGCCTTTCCTTCTGCCTTTCCTTCTGCTCTGGCTTCTGCGCTTTTCCTTTCAAATAATGGTTCAAAAATATTTTTTTCCATACTTTTTCCTCCATTTCCAATATCATTTGATCTGGGAAGTTCTTCTCCTGTAAGCCTTAGAATGAGTTCACTCACTTCCTCAGGATGGTTTATTTCCACATCACTAGTTGTCTGTTTACTTCCATTTGCAATATAATCCGCTATTACTTTAAAGTCCTTCTTGAACTTATTTATATCATCTTCACTTAATTTTTTTTCAAGTCAATGAGGTTAATATGATAATCACCTATATTTTTTTTAATCGCATCTTCCATTTTAAGTCTTTTTCGAAGAGTGGTTTCATGCTTCCATTCCTCTTCTCCGTAGTATATTACAAAGGTTATTACAGGATAAATCTCTTCTGTGTCAGTTTCTACATTGTCCACTTGTTCGCTCGCTTCCTTCCTTTTTGTTTTCCTCTTGACTTACGTTTTCTGCCATCCTTTTCTGCAAGCTGAGTTCTGTAAGAAGCTCCATCATACGAAAGAACCCTAAAGACCATGTCTTTATCAGGAATGTCCTGGTTCTCAATACCAATCAACGATACAATTACTCCTTTGCGTTTCCAAAGTTTTACTACATCCCTATCCTGATATCTGTATCTATTGTCATCTCCTTTATACTGACTCCAGCTTTTGCACATCGAATAATTCATCCTCCTTCACCACGTCCTTGCCATCAAACATTACACCATTCAGAAATTCTGCGAATACATCATTAAACGCCAGAAGTTTCTTTTTCAAGAATATCTTTCTCCCCCAAATTTTTTTCTCCCTTCTTAATACAAATTAAATTTAATCTTTTGGATTTTCTGTTGAAATAATTATTTTTGAGATACCTATTCACATTCTAGAAGTGAACCAAAGAATTTTACACTGACATTATAATGCATTTTTATACTTTTTTTGTAATCGGCAGTTTAAACAAATTTTTCACAATTTTACTATACAAATTGCACAAAAGCCCACATTTTATCATCTTCTTCGCGATGAATTTATCCCGCTAACATAGGTTTTTTTATTTAACGCAGGAATTTATAGATATTTTCTATTAAGAAAAAAATAGACTATACTTTCTTTTTTTATCTTATTGTATAATCGACCTCATACTATTTGTGATATACATTCATCAAATCGTAATGAGACGCAGATAGTAGGAACTATATTCATTTTTTTGAGGAGGAACTAATATGGACGAGAACAACAACCAGAACGTTGGTGGTGCTGAGCGACAGAATGCTGGTAACACAAATCAGCAGAACACCACCGGGACAAATCAGCAAAATGCTGGCAATGGTGCAAATCAGCACTTAAACGAGGGCTTATAACAAAGTTGCTGACGCGACTAAGGACGGAGGAAAGTCATTCTTTACAAACATCCTTAACTTCGATGTAATGATATCAACAAAGTTGATTAAGCTGCTCTATTATATTTTACTCATAGTTGTAATAATAGGGGCTTTTATTACCATGTTTACACGCAATCCTTTTACAGGACAGAGCAACTTCTTAAGCGGACTTCTTATGCTAATCCTTGGACCTATCGGTGTAAGAGTTTGGGCAGAAGTTATGATAGTTTTATTCAACATCAATGACAATCTTGCTAAGGTTAAGGATCATTTTTGCGGTCAGAAATAATGCTAACTGTGAAAAAGCCGCTTACAAGTTTAACTTAGTAAGCGGCTTTTTTATCTTTATATATATGTGCCAAAAGTATTCGACACATATTGATACGGAATTACTTCAGCTGCACTTTTTGCAATTCTTGCAAAAGTATTCTTATGACCTGTATCCATCAGGATTCATAGACTGCCATCTCCAGGAGTCTGCACACATTCTCTCTATGCCGTATTCAGCCTTAAATCCAAGCTCCTTTAGAGCCTTCGAACTGTCAGCATAGCACACAGGCACGTCTCCGTCACGCCTTGGCTTCATTTCATAGGCAAGCTCTTTACCACAAGCCTTCTCAAAGGCGTGGAAGACTTCAAGAACTGAAATTCCGTTACCTGTACCAAGGTTGTATATCCTTACTGCAGGCTCTTCCTTAAACTTATTAAGTGCTAGCACATGTCCTCTAGCAAGGTCTACAACATGAATATAGTCTCTAAGGCAGGTCCCATCTGGAGTATCATAGTCATCACCGAAAATGCCTAGCTTTGGCAATTTCCCTACTGCTACCTGAGCTATATAAGGCACGAGGTTGTTAGGTATGCCCTTAGGATCTTCTCCTATAAGTCCGCTTTCGTGGGCTCCAATTGGGTTAAAGTATCTTAACAAAATCACGCTAAAGTCATTGTCTGCAACATGAAAGTCCTTAAACATCTCCTCCTGCATCATCTTTGTAGCTCCATAAGGAGATGATGCCTTGCCATGAGGCATATCTTCTGTAAGAGGAAGCTTTTCAGGCTCTCCGTATACAGTGGCTGAAGATGAGAAAATGATATTCTTTACTCCATGCTTTTTCATCGCTTCTACAAGGATGAGGGTTCCTGTAATATTGTTAAAATAATACTCAAGAGGCTTGTGTACACTCTCTCCAACCGCCTTGTAGCCAGCAAAATGTATAACTGCATCTATTTTATTTTCACCAAATATCTTGTCAAGCGCCGCACTGTCAAGCATATCTGCTTCGTAGAACTTAACTTTTTTTCCTGTAATCTTCTCTACCCTCTTAATGGACTCCATCTGGAGTTGTAGAAATTGTCAAAGGCAACTACCTCGTGACCAGCATTAAGCAGCTCAACGCAGGTATGACTTCCGATATAGCCTGCACCACCTGTTACCAAAACTCTCATAATATCCTCCTATGCCGGATTACAGCATTTCTACCGCAATCTGATAATATTTAAGAAATTTGAGCAAATCCTCATCCCACAAATTTCCAATTTGCTTACTCATAAGGAAGTCCGTAACGGACACTCCTGTAACTATATTTATCTCACCCTTCTCAAACTTGAGCGTAAAAAAACAATCCATAGTCCTTCTCTGCTGCATTCTTTATGCCAAGCTTAGCTGCCGTCTTATCAGTATTTTCTTCTGAAAGCCTGAATACTCCCTTTATGCCTAGGGGAACCCGCTCTCCCTTTAGCAAAGAGGAAATCTTATCCCTTATTTCCTTCCAGGCTATATATCTCCCTGAGGCTTCTTCCTCGTACCAAACCTCATTCTTCACTCCGTCTATGGTAATCTTCGCATAGTTCGTTATTTCAAAGGATACAAGAAGGAAATTATCAAATACCTCTCCAATCAGAAGTTTATTCATAAAGTCCTTAACATCCACAATCTTAAAAGCAATCATTCATAACCTCCGGCTTAAGCAGGTCAGCCGTTTTCTTAAAATATTTAATCCGGTCTCTCACAACCTCACTTCACGTTCCCTTCAAAATATTTTATCATCACATAACCCTTATGTAAAGCACAATGTAACTATATGGATGCAAAGTACACAGCTTAGGTAGAAAGGAAGCCATGCAGAATACCTGCATGACTTCCCACATCCCCAAACCGGGATTAATACTTATTTTTCAAAAAATTTCTTTGCATTTTTTAAGGAGGTGGTTACAAGTTTGATACTAGCTATCTCTTCCTGTACCTTCTTAATTCTTGCTTCATTTTTTGCATTCTTCTTAGAAGCCTGCAATTTTTTTAAGTTCTTTATTAAGCTTTGTAAGTCTCTTTAACAGACTCTTAGATGTAGTAATCTTGTTCTTCTCTAAGTAAGAGATTGCAGAATTTACATCCTTCTTTGAAGAAAGTAACTTCTTGTCATTCTTAGCTGCCTTTCTATAGTTCTTAAGATTAGCTAAAATGTTAAGCTTCTTAGACCTTACTAGCGTCTTAACAGCCTTTGTCTCTGTCTTTACCTCTTTAAGTGCCTTTAAGATACGCTTATCCTTTTTAAAGTAAGGCTTCTTTTTTTACTGTTACCCGTGCTTCCTTTTTGCTGTGTCATCTTCATTCACATCCACTGTCTGCGAAGGATTGGCAGCTTCATTAGGTATTATTACCTGAACAGGAATTACAGGTATTGCATTTGGATCTATGGCAGGCTTTTGAGCTGGTTTTTCTTCTGCTTTCTTGTAAACTCCTGCCTTTAAGTCACTAACTGCCTTCTTAAGATTTGCCTGTGCAAGTAAAATATCAAAGTATGTAGCATCTTCCTTAACTAAAAACAGCCTTAGCTTCTTTGATCTTTTTCTTCAAGAACAGCTATATTGTTGCCTGCTTCATATTTAGTCTTTAATTCTTCTGCCTTCTTAACGAGATTTTTAAGCGCGCTCTTGTCAGGCTTAGCATCTTCTTCCTTAGCTTCTTTTACTACTCTTACCTCTGCGAGGGACGCAAAGTTGTTTGCAGGGCTTCCAAGTGTCTGTAATGCCTGAATCCTAACATTTGTAACATCCTTCTCGGCATCAAAGGTAACCAGATTCCAGCCTGAACTCTTAAGGGTGACTGTCTTCACTGTCTTATACTCTGTCTCGCCCTTCTTAAGTACCTTAATCTCAGCCTTTGCTATCCTTCCGTTTAGTCCGCCACCCCTTTGTAAGAGCCTTACTCCGGCAACGGTTGTAGCTTCTTTAAGCCTTATATCAAGCCACATCTTATCAAGAGTTGTACCATCCCAGTTTGTATGCCATATTGTGTTTTCGTTTCCGTCAATTGCAAGCTCTGCAGGTCCTTCTTCTTGATATCCTGTCTGTATACTTCCTGCACTTGCTACCATGCCTTCAAGAGGAAGGTCATTTGAAGCATCCTCAGGATCTGCCTCCTTGCTGCTGCCTTCAAGAGCCTTCATAAGCTCTTTAAGAGAGTTGTAAGCAATATTAATACCCTTTTGGCTCTTACCGTCTTCCTTTAAGGCAACCTCTGCTTTAGCGATGGCTTCTAATGCCTTCTTATAGTTTGCATTTGAAAGGTTCTCTTTGGTAAGCTCTGCTTTTGCCTTCTCTATAAGCGTCTTTAATTCATCCTCAGTAACTACCTCATCAACACGCTCAATCACAAGATCGTCGAGCACGAAATCCTGATAACCGCCAAAGTTAGCTGCTGCACCGGAATTACCCTGTGTATTAGCTGCCTTTCCTGTAGAATATATACCAAACCAGGTCTGGCCTGACTCATCACCTACTATATCAGTTTCGTATGTAGCATCTGCATCCTTGCCCATTGCAAGTGCTAAAGGTTCAGGATTAGAGGTTATCTTCTCTCCACTACCCTTAACCACAGCATATATACCCTCTGTTCCAGACTGGTACTTAAAGCTTACGTGGTACTTCACACCAGGCTCAAATCTAAAGTTCTGAGGTATGGTCTGGAAGGCTATTGCATTTCTTCTTGTAAGACCGTTTATCTTTACTGACCAGTTGCCATCAAGTACATCATCCATCTTCTTTACATCCCAGCCAGCCTGTGTATATGGGGCATGAAGCTCTGAAAGGTGGATTCTGTTATCTTCTACGCCTTCAATTCCTCCAACAACGAAAGGATACAAGCCCTGAACACTTTTTTCAAAGTCCTGGGTAAATCTTGATATCTCTCCATTCTTATCAAAGGTGATGTTCTTAGCGTCACTCTCTACAACTCTTACATCATCAAAGTAGCTTGCACCCTCTCCTTCAAGCTTTGAAAGTGTCAGTGTAGCCTCTCCTGATGCAGGAGCAGTAAAGAATACATACATATGCTGGAAATAGCTGGTTCCGTCAACAGTAGCACTATGTGTATTATGTGTATATGCCTTTACATAGTTCTTTGCTATTGAACGAATAGTATAATTCTCTGCAAGCTTCTTTTCTCCGTCAGTTATACTAATAACTGCCTTAGAATCACTTCTGTTGTCCACACCTACAAGTACTGCATACTGCACACCAGGTGTAAGGTCTGTAAGCTTCTGGCTCATACCTATTTCGCCTGTGAGCTTCATCATAGGGTTGCTGTACTGGCTCTTTGCTATCTCAGCCTCTCCTGTACCTGTCTTAGTCCAACTGTTAAAGTTACCGCTGTTAAAGCCTGCATCAACAAGGTGCATGCCCTCGCTCCACTTAACAGCCATATTCTCTCTACTACCCTTGTAAACTACATAAGGCTGCTTAGCCTCTGCAGCTATTGTAATCTTGCCGTCTACTACTGGTATAGTCTTCTCTTCCTTCTTTCCAAGGTCAGTAAGCTTGTATATCTTTACCTCTGAAAGAGTCTTCCAAGACTCAGGAAGCTCCCATGTTGTTTCACCTTCCTGATTGTTAAAATGATAAAGCTTTTCATCATTTGCAGAAACTCTCTTGCCTGTAGCCGCATCCCAGACCCATGGAAGGAGGTAGCTTTCGCTTCCATTTCCTGTATATCTCTCAGGTTCAGCTCCAGTTGCAATTACTTTGCCATTAAGAGTTATTGTTCTCTTGTAGTAATCATCAGAATCGCTGTCATCAGATACTCTTTCAAGCACAAGTACATCACCCTCATCATTCTTTAAGGTAATCTTCTTGTCAGGAGTATAGTTTTCCCCTCCGGTAAGGAATGGTGTTCCCTGTTCCCACTTAACCACCTTGAAGTGCTGGATGAATTTAGTGGTAAGATTATGCTCATAAAGGTTCTGAATGTAGGCATCATAGTCATTTCTTCCCTGCCATCCTTCAAAGTCCTTCATGTTGTAGCCACCAAGCAGAGGAGCAAGTGCTGCACCGCCATACTTGTGATAGTTAGCCACCCAGGAATCCTTCTGGTGGTTACGAAGGAATCTCATAAGGACTGAGTTCTCTCCCTTAGCCTTATATCCGCCGTAAGTAAGGTCTGCTGCCCAGTGCTGGAAGGTAGAGTCATACTCATTGGTAGGGCCCCACTCAGTTGTCATCCTCCAACCGCGGTCGTTAATCTCTTTTGATAGCTTTCTGGTCTGCCAGGTATCATCACTTCCACCTGTCATATTGCCCCAGATATCTACATAAATATAGTCAAGGTTGTCCTTAACCAGGGCTTTTAGCTTGTCAAATCGCTCTGCTCTGTTACCTGTAGCAAGGTCATACACACTGTCAAGACCTACACCTTGGTCTATCCAGTTCCAGCCATAACGAAGATTGCCGTATTTATCTCTTCTTACGGAATCATCGTTAAATGCCTTTGCCTCAGGATACATCTCGCCACAGTTAATATGAATACCAAATCTAGCTCCAAGAGCTTTTCCCTTTTCCATAAGGGTATTCATATCCTTTGCGCCACCGATACGCTTACCTATGTCGTAGTAATCAGGATGTCCTGAGTCATGTCCTTCATTGGCATAGCCCTTTAAGATAACTGACTGTCCAAGACCGTCTGTATGTAGTGCTACCCTCTTTACATTGTCAAGAGTGGTAAGGAATGGATTCTGTGCCTGTCCGCCAAAGTTCATTGCTATTCTGTGGGCAACAAGCTCAGGTACTTCCTCTGACTTGTAAGGATTGTTCATTATGCTTCTAAATGCAATAGCACCATCCTGCCAGTCTACTACATTGTCATCATTCTCATCGCCTGTAATTACAATCTTAGCCTTTGGCATCTCAGTCTCACTTACCACATATACTCTATCATGTGAGTCTGTTACCTTTCTGTGGTAATACCACTTTGTACTTGAAAGTGAAAGTGTCTTCTTGTCATCATAAATACCTGACAGAGCCATAATACGGGTATTGCTTGCTCCACCTGCCCATATATTAGATGCCTTATTACTTCCGTCATTTTCGGAGTTACTCCAAAGTCCTGCACTCATTCCATCTGCTGAAATAAATGCATACATAAAATCTCTTCTGTAACCTTCAGGAAACTCTGTAAGTGCCTCGTCACCGTCAATAGTAGTATTGGATGACATAAGAGCACCTCTGAAGCTAAAGTTCTCCTGATCTTCTCTTACCGAGATAAGGCCGTGATTAGGTATCTCTATAGTCTCTACAGGGTTAGCCTTATCATCAAGGTTGTTGGTTATTTCAGTAATTTCAAATGCAAGTATATTTTTCTCTACCTTAAGAAATGCCTTGATAACAGCATCTACCTCTTCACCCTTTTTCACCTTTAAGGTGTAGTTAACAGTATTTCCCTTGATCTCAGATGTTACATCAGTCTTCTTAACCTTTATATTATTACCGTTAATTTTAATGCTTCTAATAAGCTCAGGCTGGCCGTAGAATACCTTATCCTTGAGGCTTCCCTTCTTCATCTGATACTGTACTACCCTTGGGAAGGTCTTATCTACGGTTACATCCATATCTTCTGATGAAATGGTATCTATCTTAGACTCACCAAGGCTTTCAAGCTTTACCAAAAGCTCCGATACTGCACTCTTATTAACTTCAACCTCTTTTTCTACGGTATCATAGCCTGTCTTTGTGAACTTCAGTACATAGCTTCCATCAAGAAGCTTAACAGAAAATTCGCCATTTTCACCCGTAGCCTTATCTTCTTTAACACCGTCAACATAGATTTCTGCACCTTTTAAAAGGAGCACCGTCCTCATCGGTAACCTTTCCGCTAACTTCGTATTTTTGCAATATTGTTGGCTCCTGATCTGTGTATTTTATCTCTCTTATAGTTACATCTGTAACATCTTGTCCATAAGTTCCTGCCTTAAATGCTATCTTATTGCCATCCCATGAGGCTTCACTGCAGTCCAGATCCTTAAACACTTCTTCACCGTTAACAGTGACAGTAAGCTTCTTATCTCCTGTCCAGCTTATGTCTACAGCAGTTTCTACTCCTTTTTTTGGCGAGGGATTTCTATCCCCCCGTAAATAATCATCATTTCTTCCATTATACTTCTGCCAGAACCAGCCAAAGGAATCGTAACCAACGAACATTCCCCTTCCAGGATTCGTGTATCCAAGATAGATACCGAACCTGGTAGTAGCTTTTTCAGAGTTACCCCTGACCTTAAACGAAAAATGTCCTGCCTTACTAAAGTCAAACTCGTGAGGGTTTAATGCTACTGCAGGATAAGAACCAGGCTTTGTACCATTGCCATTCCTCGGTCCAGATACAAAATTAAGTTCTCCCTTTGCCTTCTCCAGTGTTTCTCCACCCACAGTACACTGTTCATCCAGTTTCCACTCATCATACACACCGTCATATACCCTCATCGCCTGTTTCTACAGATGATGAAGTCACGACATAAACCGGATATGTCTTTTAAATTAATCGGTGTAGTTAAAAAAATACACCAGTCGCCAGAGCAAAGCATAACGCTCTTTTTAATCTTTTTAGATCTCATAGTACTTGTCTTCCCCTTTCTACAAATAACAATGTCGTCTATATCTACTTTGCATATCCCTATTCGCCTTTAACCTCCTTTCGCGGCGAACTCAAATTTCTTTATTTACAGTTTCTTTATTTAGAGTTCCATTACTACCTTCTTCATTTCATCCCATTTTGCTTCCATATCAGCTACGAGCTTAAACTGAGTTCTAGCCCTGTCTAAGTTATGTCCTTCTCTGTGAATGGCAAAATAGTTGTCACCGTCTATATAGTCAGTTAAGAAACGCAGTCCACACTCAAATGTCATAGTCTTTGCCCCAAGCGGAAGATATTCCTTTTCTTCCTTTGTAAGATTAGGAAGTGCACTTATATAGCCCTTGGTATATATCTTATATAAATCAAGGCTCATACTAACCTTTGATAAGTCCTTCTCGTCCTCAAGTGCCGTTGAAGCCCCAAATCTAATGGAATCGCCATAGTCATAGAGGCAGAGTCCCGGCATTACAGTGTCAAGGTCTATAACACAGAGAGGTTTTCTGGTCTCTTTATCAAGGAGGACGTTGTTTAGCTTGGTATCATTATGTGTAACCCTGTCAGGAAGCACCTTTTCATTTCTAAGGCGCTGAAGAGTTCCCATTTCCTCTTCTCTGTCCAGACAAAACTTAATCTCATCCTGTACAAGAGCTGCCCTGCCGAGAGGATCCTTTTTTAGTACCTCGTGAAACTTCTTAAATCTGTCAGGTGTGTTGTGAAAATTAGGAATTACCTCAATCAGCTTTTCCACCGGAAAGTCCGATAATTCCTGTGCGAAGCTTCCAAAGGCTACAGCGCTTTCATAGAAATCGTCATTATTCTCAGGAAGCTGCAAGCAGATTGAATCCTCCACAAAATCATAGGCGCGCCAGTATTCTCCGTCTACCTCTACATAAGGCTTATCATCAACTGTCTTTACTACGCTAAGCACCTTTCTGCTGTCACCTGTTTTCTTCTTTAAATGCTCTGTGACAAGCATTATGTTGTTCATAAGTCCCTCTACGTTAGGGAAGATTTTATTATTTATTTTCTGGAGAATATACTTTTTATTCTTGTCCGTAGCTACCAAGAATGTGGAATTGATATGTCCACTTCCGTAAGGCTCCTTCGTTACAGGCTCTCCGTCAAACTTAAAAGCTTTTAACACTTCACTCATATATTTCCTTTCCTTGACTTAGTCAATCTTTATATTTCGTACCAAATTATCTGGTTTGCCGCGAGCTTTAGCTCAAAAGATGTGCCATCTCCCTTGTAAATGGTGGTTGACTGTGGCTCATAGGTATTATTAACCACACAGTATTTGCCACTGTTAAGGTATGCGTGAACCTCTACATTAAAGTTAGAAGAGAACCATTTTTTAAGCTCTGCCTCTGCACCGGCACTCCACATAATAGCCCTGTAGAGGAGTCTGCTGTTTTCAAAGCTGTATCTTAGACCGCTTATATATACGCTTCTTCCCTTTCCAAAGCTGTTTACCGCAAGCTGAACCTCTTTATCTCTTTGTACGAGAATCTCAGTACCTTCAAAGGCAAATATATTCTTCTTACCCTCTCCAAAGTCGACTTCCTTAGTAGTATCCTCAAGGATGAAATGCTTGTGTTCTTCCCAGTTGTACTTGTCATATCCTAAGGTAAAGCCTCTCTCCTCCTCCACTCCGAGGATGTTTGCAAGCTGGAAGAAGCGTCCGTTTGCCTGATGAGCACTAGGCTCACCTACGCCGATGAAGCCTCCGCCACCATATACAAACTCTGTAATAGCAGTGATTATCTGAGGATTAATCCAGTATTCGCCGCCGCCATGAGCTGTATCCGCATCTCCTACATTTATGATTACATCAATATCTGAAAGAATCTTCTTGTCCTTAAGTATGTCTTCAAAGCTTATGAACCTTACATCAAATGGAGCACCTGATAAGGCTTCAACTATGCCGTAGTATGAATAATTCTGCTTCTGATAAAGTGCGTGGTGAACCATGTGATTGCCCCATGCTCTCATCTTGCCCCAGCAATTAAGCACAGCTACCGTTTTGATAGAGTGTGCCTTGCAGCCCTTGATATTGTCATACAGAACTCTGAATTCATCGCATACACTCTCAACATAGTCCACAAAGTCAGGGAACTGCATGGCAAGCTTAAGTAGCCGCCATAACCGATTCTGTCAATTGGTTTTCTAAGAATTGCTCTTCTTGCAGTTACCCAGTTCTCCTTTGCCTCCTTCACAGGATTGCCTCCTTCGTGGAAGGTATCAGGGAAGAAGTAAGGTAAGAATCGTCCTTCGGTGTATTTAACTCCCTCTATATCACTTATAAGCCTCAAGGTACAGCCATTTCCTACACTTCCTACCACAGCGTCAAGCCCTATAGTCTTAAACTCCTCCATAAAAGGCTCAGTTCCTATCCAGTGGTCTCCAAGGAACATCATAGCTTCTTTTCCACATTCATGGCAGATATCCACCATCTCCTTGGCAATCTTAGCAACTTCTCTCCTCTGGAATGCCTGATAATCGCTGAATTCTTTGCTAGGTATCCTATACTGATTGTTATAATAACCCTGGTCAATGATGAATTCAGGTCTGAAGGTATATCCCACTTCTTTCTCAAACTGTTCAAGTATATAAGGGCTTACTGAAGCAGAATATCCATACCAGTCTACATATTTTTCCCTTGCCATCTCATCAAAAATCAAGGTGAATTGGTGGAAAAATGTAGTAAATCTAAGCACATTTACATAAGGATGATCCTCTATGAATCTGCGGAGCCTTGTCATTGTAAATGCGTGGGTTTTTGGCTGGCGTACATCGAAGGTAATCTGATGTTCTACACCTTGCCAGTCATTTACCACTGCATTGTACATATGCACAGGATCCCACATTATATATGCTAAGAAGCTAACTGTATATTCATGAAATCTATGAGTTTTTATTTCTACAGTTGTAGTAGCTTCATAGTAGCTCCAATCAGCTACAGGTACAACTTCTCCTGTTGTCCTGTCTATAACTTCCCACCATCTCTTTATATCATCTCTGCAGTTAGGGGTGAGCATATCAGGATAGAGGCCTTTCATAAGATTAACCTTAAGAACCTCCTCATTAGCTGTATATCTTGGAGTCATTATATACATCTGCTGGATTTCATCAGGATTTGCCTTAGCCCAGGCATTGTCTTTTCTAGTGGTGTAGTAGGTCGAATATACCTTAAGCCCTTCATCCTTAAGTTCTACCGGAAAGTCTGTACCGTCGCAGTCTCTGATAGCATCAGCTCCCCATCTCTTTGCTAACTCTTTAGTCCCTTCAATTACATCAATATCTGTAGGAATAGTTACTCTACCTTTACCGTTCATTTCTTTCTCCTTATTATTCATCTGATTACGGGCATTCCCGCATCAGTCATTCATTACCTATATTTTCTGTTATACACAAAAAGCACTACAAGCAGGCCCACAAGACCTATTATTTCGTACGTAAAGCCTGTTATCGATATATCTTTCTGTCCTGATATAATGAGACCTACAGACAGAATAGAGCAAAGCAATAAAACCAAACCAATAATTTTTTCTTTCATCCTGTCCTCCTTAGCCCTTAAGTCCGCCTAAAGTCATACCTTCGGTAAGTCTCCTCTGAACAAGGATGTAGAGTATGAGAGTAGGAAGCATGACTATAACCAGGCCTGCATACATAATTCCGTAGTTAGTTGCTGTCTTTTCAACCGCCATCAGATTCTTAAGTCCCATAGCCAGAGTTTCGTGTTCATCCATCAGGGTATAGGCAATGATGTACTCATTCCAAAATGACAGGAAGTTAAATAAAACAACTGTAATTATGCTAGGCTTTGCCATTGGTATCATTATCTTAAGCATGGTCTTAAAATGGCTGCAGCCGTCGATATAAGCTGCCTCCTCAAAGCCCTTTGGCAAGGTCTTAAAGTAGGAGCTCAGTAGGTAAATGGTAAAAAGGCAGGGCACTTGTCGCATAGATTAGTGCAAGTATAAATCTGTTATCCAGGAAAAAAATGTTACCTTGAGTGCTTTATTTGCATCACTTAACATAAGGAAAAATAGGTACCACTATGTAGTTGATATTTACAAACAAGCCTGCCATAAAGCCTATTTCAAGGATTTTTCTTGCCTTTGAAGAAAAAAATCTTGCAAGTACATAGGCGACAGGAAGTGCAAGCACTAAAAAGAAGCACAAGCCCTATAGCTGTAACAATTACCGAGTTTGCAAAGAACTGCCCCATCCCCGCATCATTAAATGCAGTGACGAAATTATCAAGGTTAAGTGATTTAGGGAGATCCCAAGGGCTGATATCACCGCCTAAGAACTCGGAATTTTTTTCTTAAAAGCTCGCCATAAATACCCAGCCAACCGGAATGATGATTGATATAGCCAGACTTATGAGAGCCACATATACAAATATCTTGTATAAGGTTTTTGTCCCAATTCGTTTCAATGTATGCCCTCCTTCCTAAAACTGATATACTTTTCTCTCTGTAATCTTGTTGACAGCTCCCGCAAGTACAAATGAGAAGATAAATACTGTAACTCCTATCGCCATACCGTAGCCGTATGCACCATTTCCATATGCCTGCTTGTACATATAGTTGAGGAATACCTCTGTTTTGCCGTTAGGTCCTCCGTCAGACATAATCTGTACGAAGAGGAAGCTTAGGTTGATGGTACTGATGATGTAGAAGGTAAGTGTAGTTCTGATGCTTGTCCAAATAAGAGGCAGGGTAATCTGAAAAAACATACGAACCTCAGATGCACCGTCCAGAGAAGCTGCCTCATAAAAGTCAGGTGGGATTGCTGCCATACTCGCCATATACATAACCATGTAATAACCTATAGCCTGCCAAACCAGAGCAAAAATAACTGAATATATAACTATATCAGGCTCTGCCATCCACTGCTTTGCAAGTGAATCAAGGTGGATAGCCCTAAGAAATGTATTGAGCAGGCCGCTTGAAGGGTCGTAGATAGCACCGAAGATACCTGCTATAACTACGATACTTAAAATATTTGGAATATAGAATATTACCCTAAAGAAATTCTGACCGATAAATTTGCCTCTTTGCAGCAGGGTTGCAAAAAGCACCGCCAAAAATACTGTACATAGAGTAACTATTACTATTATCAATATAGAGTTCTGCATAGCCTGTAAGAAACTCTTATCTCCAAATAAATCCTTAAAGTTATCAAAGCCTACAAAGGTCTGCTTGTTGGTTATTCCGCCCATTCTGTATAAGGACATTCTAAACACATTGAATGTAGGAATAAATATAAATAAAACAACTAGGATTACTGCAGGGGCAAGGCAGGCAAAGATGAACCGCCTTTCCGATTTTTTTCTATTCATTAATCTCTCCCTATAGAAACGGCGAGCCTTTCAGCCCGCCGTTAAATTTTGATTGGTTATCTGTCAAGATTTTCAAGTAATTTAGTCCAAGCCTCTTCAAGCTGTTTCTGATACTGTGCTGCTGTAAGTTCTCCTGTATTAAGTGAATCAATAGCTCCGTATACTGTAGCCTTCATATCAAAACCATTGATTGGCTTTGTTGTAGCCCATACACCTGCAACAGCCTCTGTGCCGTTTGCACTTGTAAGTGTGTAAGAATCCTTAACAGGTCCTGCCTCAAGCTTATCGGAAGCACCCTTTACAGGGGAAATGATAGGTGCAGGAGTCTCTTCCTTAGTCTCTTTATTTACACTCTTGTTTGCAAGCATAAGCTCAACAACTTTGTCAGAGTACATAAACTTAATAAACTGCTTAGCAAGGTCGATATTAGCTGCATCCTTAGGAATCCAAATCTGCTCTGTATATGTATATACATAAGTGTTCTGATCAGCAGAGAACTTTGGCTGAGCCATCATTGCCCAGTGGAAATCCTTAGGTGTAGAAGCTGCCATTTCTCCGATTACCCAGTTACCGTTTGGCATAAATAATGCTTTTCCGTCTATAACAGCCTGCTGATTCTTCTTAAATCCACCGTCAGCATTGGCATTTGCTACTGTATCTGACCAGGTATAGTCCTTGGAAGCAAGCTTTGCTATGGTATCTACTACCTCTTTACCCTCTTTAGAGGTCCAGGTTGAAGGGTCGTAGTTAACTGCCTTGTTGTAGAATTCCATTCCGCCGGCCTGAGCTAACATCTGATACATAGTGCAGTCAAAGTATCCTGCTGTTGGATATGTAAAAAGTGCTATACCGTCTTTCTTAGCCTTATCGCCCAGTGCGAAGAACTCATCCCAGGTCTTAGGAAGGCTGTATTTCTTTCCTTCGCCAACAAGGTCTGCGTTGTACCAGAAGCCTGTTGGAACGTATGTCCAAGGTGCAAGATAAATCTTGCCGTCTGCATAAGGCTGAGCTGTAGCATTGTCTGTGATTCCGCCTACAAGTCTGCTCTTAAGCTCATCATCAAATACATCTGTGATATCAGCTATTGCATTCTCCTTGAGCATAGTCTCTGTGAATCCGCTCTTTGTTCCCATATTGTAGTAGACTACATCAGGGATATCTCCGTTCTGGAAAGACTTTGTAAGGTCTTTGTCAAGCTCTGATGAGAGATGAAGGTCTACTGTTGCTCCTGTCTCTGCCTCAAAAAGTCGCCTTAATCTGATTCCAAATCTCTGCTCCATTACCGCCTTCAAAAGCGAGCAATCTTAAGTGTTCCGCCTGCCTTTGTCTCAGATGCTGTTGAAGCTGACTTGGCAGATGATGTGGTTGAAGCTGTAGAAGCCTTCATAGATGAAGTTTTGCTTGCTTTGCAGACTTCTGGCTGTCACCCTTTGAGCCACAGGGTCGCAAGTGAAGCTGCAACCATTGACAAACTAAGTGCCATTGCTAACATTTTTCTTTATTCTCATATTACCTCTCCTTTGTGAAATTTATTCAACTTCTGATGTCATTATATCCATTTCTTTGTTTCTTTTCCACATTTATATTGCTATTTTTTTAGATATATTGCTTTTATATCTCTAAATTTATTAAAATATATCATGATACAATGATGTGGGTGTCAAAAGTATTTGACACCCATTGATACAGGATTGCTACAGTCGCGCTTTTCGCAATCCTTTTGATTTATCAATAACCAAAGCAAGCAGGCATTTTCATACAACGAGTGAATTATGTGCATTTTTGAAGTCTCTCGCAAGAAAGGACTAATATGGGATTTTCAAATTATCAGATAGCGGAAAAAGCCTGCAGATACTGCAAAAAGCAATCTTATATATATAACCTACACAAAGTACGAGAATGACTGGCCAAGCTTTATGCACACCCACCCTTTTACCGAACTTTTCCTTGTGACAGGAGGGGTGGGAGAGTTTTATGTTGAAAATGATGTGTATCCACTTAAAAAGGGAGACTTCATCCTTGTGAATCCAAATACCTCACACACTGAAAAGTCAGGGAGAGGAAAAATCCTCTTGAGTATATAGCTGTTGCAGTTGATAACTACAGCCTAAATCTTGATAATGAAGCAAATCACTTTATGTTTAACTGCATACTTAAGAATCCTAACATCATCAAATACATGGATTCCATGCTTAATGAGCAGGAGAATAATAAGCCTTACTCCGACCATATCTGCCAGAATATACTTGAGATTATACTTATAGAAATTCTTAGAACCACTAAAACAAATGTAGATACAGAACCTACTGTCAGCTCAAGCAAGGAATGCTTTAAGCTTAAAAAATACCTCGACTCCAACTATGCCTCTAAAATCACCATAGATGACCTCGCAAGGCTCTCAAACCTGAACAAATATTATCTAATCCACTCCTTTAACAGGTATTTTTGGCTCTTCCCCCATCAACTACCTCTGCAAGATACGTATAAAGGGTGGCAAAGGAGTTGCTTAAAAAAACAGCGATTACAGCATAGAGCAGATATCACAGTCAGCGGGCTTTTCTTCTCAAAGCTACTTTACCCAGTGCTTTAAGAAGGACTGTGGGATGTCGCCAAGTGCTTATAGGCAATTGGAAAAAAAGTAAACCTTATAAATAATAGGAAATTGGATATAATACTCTGGTTTAAAAAGATGCAAATCGTACAAAAAAAGGATCGGCTAATTGTACTGACCTCCCAATCATTAGATTTTGGGTATAACTTTTTGGGTGTCAGCATAGAACCGATTCTTTTATCACTTTATATGAAAAATTTCTATTTTTTTAGTTCCAAAGGCTTTCAGAGTACACTCCGTCTTTTGTAAGCTTCTCTATGGCTGCCTTTACTGTAGGCTTATCTTCCTGATAGGTTACACCAAACCATTTTGCATCTGTATTAAACACCTTCATATCAGCCTTGCCTGCACGAATCATGTCACTTATTACCTTGATATGGAAGAACTCAGCCTTAAGCGGATTGGAAGAAATACCGCCAAGGAAGTCTACAAAGCCTTTTTCAAGGGCTTCAAATACCTTAGGAGTAAGTCCCATCATATTCATAGAGGTTACATCCTCAAGGCTTAACTCGTGCTTTTCACCGCTTGCTGTAAAGCCTACAGCCCCCTCTCCCTTCTTCTCTACATCAAGATGCTCCTCTATGGATACCAGATATCCGCTATTATCCACGCTGCAGATACCTCTGGATACTGAGCCGTTGTCACTTAAAGTATTCTTAAGCAGGTAGCCTGCCATACCAAAGTGAGCCTTCCCATCGCTTTCATCCACATTTGCAAGGAAATCGTGCATTATCTTGTAAGGCTCTCTTCCGTAAAAAGTCATCCGCATTGATGGCGAGGAACGGCTCGTGCACAAATTCGCTTTGCGACAAGGAGTGCCTGACCTGTACCCCAAGGCTTGGTACGTCCCTCAGGCACCTTAAAGCCCTCCGGAAGGTTATCCATTTCCTGATATACATAGTGGACAGGAACTCCTGCCTTTTCTTCAAGTCTGTTGCCAATGATTTCCATAAAGTCAGCCTTAATGTCTTTTCTTATAATGATGACAACCTTGTTAAATCCTGCCTTTATGGCATCGAAGACGCTATAGTCCATAATCACTTCGCCTTCAGGACCAAAGGAGTCAAGCTGCTTGATTCCACCGTATCTGCTGCCCATTCCTGCTGCCATCACCACCAATGTTACATCTTTCATAACTACCCCCTAAGTATATTTATTTGTCTATAATTACCTTACCTGATTCAAGATAAAAGTTAACCACCTCTTCTTTTACTGCACTTTCATCTGTTATAACGCCTGCAGTAGCCTCGGTTATCTCCTTAAAGAACCTGCCTGAGACCTCCTCAGTTATTAAAAGAGAGATTTTTACCTTCTCCAGATACTCGGTTTCATATATGATAATACCAAGCTCCATGCAAAGATGCTGAAGCTTTGGTAACAGCCCATAGTCTATAACGAACTCAAATAACTTTGCAGTTGTTACCTCAACAATCTCAGCATTTTTAAGAACCTCTGCTGACGCTCCTGAATAGGCTCTAACCAGTCCTCCCGTTCCAAGCTCGGTTCCTCCGAAATACCTTGTAACAATAACTATTACATCTAAGAGCCCTGCACCCAAAATCACATCCAGTATAGGCTTGCCTGCCGTACCCGAAGGCTCGCCGTCATCACTTGAATGCCTGATTCCACTGTCAGAGTTAAGCACATAAGCAGAGCAGCTATGCGTCGCATCATAGTATTTCTTCTTTGTCTGCTTGATAAGGGCTTCCGCCTCTTCCTCAGACTTTACCTCCGCTATGTGTGCAAGAAATTTGGACTTTTTTATTTCTGTTTCCGCAAAAGCATCTTTTTTAACCGTCTTGTATGACACTTTTCACCTCTTTTACATTAGCCGTCATTGCCATCATTTGGAGTACCATCTCCTTCGCCGTCCGCACCAATAGCAGAGTCTGTCGGAACTGCAGGTGTAAGATGTGTACTGCAAGGTGTCTGTACCTGTTTAGTTAAAATGTAAGGTGTATCGGCTGTATTATAGTGCCTCTTAACCGTCTTTCCATAGGCATCTGTCTGTGTAATTTCCTCATTTTTTATAAGAAATACCTTGCTTACTACTTCAGGGCAATAAGGCCCTGCTGCCTGTCCCGACTCCTTACATATATTTAGTTTAACATGTACATCGCAGCTTTCCTTCGGTACCGTGCCAACAGCAAAGTATTCAGTCTTTACAGTGGAGCCCCCTGCTGCATGGTCGCAAAGCCCTGGCACAGCGAGCTTTCCAGACTTTGTACATATAGTCGCTGTTGTAACAGAATCCGGCTTCTTAAACTGCTTTGTCTTTAATTTCTTCTTTACATTGATGCCGTCCATTATGGCCTTCCAGATAGGATGATGCCTAAGTTCATAGCCTATCTGCGATGTCTGTTCATCATATCCAAGCCAAACAGTACAGGTATAATATGGCGTGAAACCTGATATCCAAAGGTCATTGTCCCAGCTTGAACTACCTGTCTTTGCAGCCTGTCCCATACCTGCATTGGCAAGTTTTGCCCTGTAAGCAGTTGCATCCGTACGTGTAAGAGTATCGTGCATGGCATCAGTAAGTAAGAACGCTGTAGAATCCTTCATTACCTGCCTTGCAACCTTTTTATGCTCCAGGATGACATTGCCATCATGGTCAAGCACCTTGCTATAGAAGCTTGGCTTTATATATATACCGTTATTGGCTATGGCAGCATAAGCACCGGTTATCTCAAGATTTGTGGCACCCTTTGACAGTCCACCAAGTGCCACTGCAAAGCCATTATCATCCTCAGAAAGTGTTGATATTCCAAGCGCCTTAAGATAAGCCAAGGCTGTGGTAAGTCCAATTGCTTCAAGAGCCTTTACCGTAACTACGTTCATAGAGCGGTAGATACCACGCCTATAGGTGCTAAGGCCTCATGGCTGTCTCCCCACCAGTTGCGCACCTCTTTGTTGGAATTAGGGTAGAAATACTCTCCATCATCCTGTACGCTTGCAAGAGTGTAACCCGCAGTATCAAGGGCAGGAAGATAGGTGGATAGCACCTTAAAAAGCGAACCAGGCTGTCTGGTTGAATCCGTAGCCCTGTTGAGGGTAAGGTTTCCTGTCTTTGCACCCCTTCCACCAACAATAGCTGATACCGCACCACTCTTTTGATTCATCACGGTAGCTGATATCTGTGGCTCAATGGTGTACTCACTTCTCTCACCTATTACCTCTCCACCACCTTTTAACTTGGCCTTCTTAAACTGCTTAATGTACTGGTCTGCACCGCCTTTTTTGTTGAACATCATACTATCGAGCTTAAACATCTGCTGTATATGTCCCTCAGAATAATTGTAGGTCTTACCATTTTTACCCTGTACAGAGAGTGCATAGGAAAGCTTCCATTTGCCAGGCATTCCCGCAAAATACTTCTCATTTGCAGTCTCTGTGTTGCAGATTTTTTGAATATCCGGATCCTGATAGGTATATATCTTAAGGCCTCCTGAATAAAGAAGGTTATAAGCCTGTGTAACCGTATATCCCTTCTCGTTAACAAGGTCTTCCACCACCTGACCTATGGTAGCGTCCACATAGTAGGAGTTTACAGTTGTGTCTACCTTTATTTCTTTATTTACAGCCTTAATCCTTGCATATACATCATCACTTTCAGCTTCTTTAAGCTGTTTTTCAGTGATAAAGCCAAGCCTTTTCATATTGTTAAGGACAGACTTACGCCTTGCGGCATTCTCTTCAGGGTGTGTAATGGGGTTATTCCCCGTAGGATTTTTGGTGATAGCCGCAATTACGCTGGCTTCCGAAAGTGTCAGCTTACTTACGCTCTTATTGAAGTATCTAAGTGCGGCAGTCTGCACTCCGAGGGTATTTTGTCCCAGGTTTATTGTATTAAGATAATACTCAAGAATCTGATCCTTGCTGTAGACGTGTTCAAGCTGAATCGCAAGATACTGCTCCTGTATCTTTCTTTCAATTGCAGCCATAATAGTCTCTTCTTCACCGCCTGCAAAGACCTGGTTCTTAAGGAGCTGCTGTGTAAGAGTACTTGCTCCCTGCTTTTTAGAGCCTCCTGACAAAAGCGCTACAAATCCCGCTCTAAATGCACCTCTTACATCTATACCCCCATGCTCATAAAAACGCTCATCCTCTATGGCAATGAAGGCCTCCTGAACAGTCTTTGGTATGTCTTTTAATTTCTTATAAATACGGTTCGCCCCTGCGCCTACAATAGTCCTTATCTTCTTTCCTTTTACGTTGTAAAAATAAGTCTGAAATCCTGTAGGCATAACATTTACGGAGTTAATCTCAGGTGCTTTGTCAATTATCCCCTTCACACTTCCGTACATAAGATAGCCGCCTGTCACAGCAAGTGCTACTACGGCTACCATAAATATTCTCACTATCCAAATGAGAACCTTAGAACCCAGTTTTCTTGAAACAGAACCATATTTTCGTTGTTTTTCTTCTATCTCAAATCTGCTATAGCTCATGTATCTCCTCTTTAATCTATGACACAAGTTTCAAAAGTATAATAATCCGATCAGTAACTTGCACAGGGATTTATCATCTTTTGATATAACCATATTTACTCGCTCTTTAAAAATATTTAAAAACTGAAATACCGGTTCGGCAGTTTGTCCCATGTCATTGTAGCAAGCAGCTATGCCTCTTTCAGGCAAGGCCTCCTTCATCTTTACCACAAAGAGTTCCTCTTCTTTTTCTTCATCTATGCAGTAATCAGGCACACAGGCTATACCAAGCCCTATCCTCGCAAGGTCAATGAGAAGGTCGTTGCTTGCAAGCTCAATCTCAGGTATAAGCTCCAAATGATGTTTTAAAAAACAGCTTGTGAAGGAATTCACTAGTGGTAGAAGCCTTATCAAGCATCATCATAGGATACTTCTGTATATCCGAAAGCTCACATACTTTGTTGATGAGCTTAGGGAATGACTTCTTGTTTGCCACAAATATATCCCTAAATTCCTTAACAGGCAGGGCCTTACCAATCTGACCCAGCGCACTGTTAGGTGTATTTACTACAATGATATCCACCTGCCCGTTTTTTTAGGTATTCCACACATTTTAAAGAAGTTCCATTGACAACCTTGATGTGTACGTTCGGATATCTACCGTGAAATTCTTTAAGCATAGGCTTAAGGAAGTATCTACAGATAGTATCGCTTGCACCTATACTTAACTGCCCTCCGTTTAGCGATTTTTGACTCAAGTATCCTTGTTTCGCCAAGATTTATAAGGTTGATAGCAGGCTCTACGTGGTTGAAGAGAATCTCTCCTTCCTTGGTAAGCCTTACCCTCTTGGTGCTTCTAACAAATAGTTTCTGCCCCAGTCTCTTCTCAAGCACCTTTATAGACTGACTCACCGCTGACTGCGATATGAAAAAGCTCCTTGGATGCTTCCGAGAAGCTAAGTGTCTTTGCTACGTGGTAAAAATACCTTATACAACTCGTGGTTAATGTCCATCTTATTCCCCTTTAACTATACTAAAAAGTAGTCCCTATTAAACAAGCCATATCCATCCTGTGTACAGAAAGGTTTTATTATTATTTCCGAAAAATCTAATTTCTATAAAAAAAGCAAGCACTCACATAGGGCACAGCTCTTATTATCTCATTATTTGGCTCACAAATCAACTATGTTCACAATATTTTTATATATTGAAAATGTCTATCATTTATCAAGGCAATTTCCTCGACTTTATTAGTACGCAATGTTATAATTGTGTAGGTTGTTACGACCTTATTTATGTGTTCTTAAAAATGTAAAGTAAACTTATACTAAATCTGTTTTTTATTAAGGAAAGGAGAATATTATGTCCTGTACTACAATTTTAGTTGGTAAGAAAGCCAGTTATGACGGTTCTACTTTGGTAGCAAGAAATGATGATTCCGGCTCAGGCAGCTTTATGCCTAAAAAGTTCACGGTTGTCTCCCCTGACAAACAGCCAAAGGTTTACCGTTCTGTGATTTCGCATGTTGAAATCGAGCTCCCTGCCCACCCTCTTCGTTATACCTCTCTTCCAAATGCTGTAGACGGTGAAGGTATCTGGGCTGCCTGTGGTGTAAATGAATTAAATGTATCAATGACTGCCACTGAGACAATAGCCTCTAATGAAAGGGTGCTCGGAGCAGATCCCCTTGTTGTCTACTCCCCTGCTAAAGGCAGAAAAGGCAGTTCAAATTATTCCCCGGAGAAAAATAGGCGGCATAGGTGAAGAAGATATAGTAACCATAGTTCTTCCATACATCAAAAGTGCCAGAGAAGGGGTAATAAGGCTTGGCGGTCTCCTTGAAAAATACGGAACCTACGAGATGAATGCCATAGCTTTCCAGGATGAAGATGAAATCTGGTGGCTTGAAAGTATAGGCGGACATCACTGGATGGCAAGGCGCGTCCCAGATGACTACTATGTGGTTGCTCCAAATCAGCTGGGACTTGACAGCTTTGACTTTGAAGATGCTTTCGGCAAGAAGAAGGAGCACCTCTGCTCAAGTGATTTGAGGGAGTTCATAGAGGAAAACCATCTTGACCTATCTCTTTGCAGAGCCTTCAACCCAAGGGATACCTTTGGTACTCACTCTGACCTTGACCACATATACAACACTCCTCGTGCCTGGGTGGCACAAAAATACTTCAATCCTACCACAAGTAAGTGGACAGGTGATGATGCTGACTACACCCCGCTTTCAGACAACCTTCCTTGGTGCATGGTACCTGAGAAGAAGATAACAGTTGAGGACATTAAGTGGGTTCTCTCAAACCACTATCAGCATACACCTTATGATCCTTATACAAACGGCGCTAAGGAGTTATACCGTCCTATAGGCATCAGCCGTACCGATGTGCTTGCACTTGTGCAGATTCGCCCTTATATGCCTGACGCACTGAAGGCGGTTAAATGGATAGCTTTTGGAAGTAATGTATTCAACTCCTTTGTGGGACTGTATGCCAATATCACTAAGACTCCTAAGTACCTTGCAAATACAACGGGAGATGTTGACAGCCACAACTTCTACTGGGCAAGCAGGCTCTTAGGCGTAATTGCAGATGCCCATTTTAACCGCTGTCTGCCAAATATAGACCACTATCAGACCGCAGTCCTCTCAAAGAACCACGAGTTAATCGCTAAGTCTGACAAAGAATTTGCCACATATATAAAGGGCATTAAGAAGGATAAAAAAAGGTGCTGAAACAGCATATTGCGAGAAGGCAAACGAAGAAATAGCAAAAATGCTTGAAGCAGAGACCACAAAGGCACTTAACAAGGTAGTTTTCAGTGCCAGCTGCCAGATGAAGAACAGCTTTTCCAGGTCGGATGCGTAAAGCGGAGTGTGGTAAATATGGAGCAAGATAATTCTAAGGTGGATGTTTCTGAGGATACATTCTACACTGATGAACATATAGCTATGCTCGAAAGGCGTGTAGCTGATATTAAAGCAGGAAAGAATATTTCAGAGCATGAACTTATTGAAGAAAATTGATGATTTATACTAGATAGCAAAAAGCCTGTAAACCCTTTCAAAATAAATGAAAAGGACTTACAGGCTTTTTTGATTTCTTAGTAATGGAGCTGAGGGGAGTCGAACCCCTGTCCGAAAACCCATTCATTGTACTTCTACAAGCTTAGCTGATTGTTTGACATTCCCTCCACCTGACTTGAATCAGCACAATTCAGGCTTTAGTAGACTCTAATACGCCCATAGCACCGAGCCCCTTGCTATGTCGTTTCCTGCTGATTCGATGCCTTAGCCCATTATGCAGGTATAACAGGTAAGACAGCTGCCATTAGGCAGCGTATGCTAAATTATCTTCAGCGTTTGTATTTAATTTTGGATTTAACGCATTCCTGCGGCTTGCTTCTCCAACTTCAAAATTCCCGTCGAAACCGGTACAACCCCGGATTTTTATAAAAAGAAGCCGTAGTCACCTAAGACTACAGCTCAGAACTCAGCTATAAATTACTCAGCTATAGAAACATTTACTGCTCTAAGCTTGCTTGAATTCTTAGGATCGGTCTCTGTCTCAAATGTAACTCTCTGTCCTTCGTTAAGAGTCTTGAAACCCTCTACGTTGATAGCTGAAAAAAATGTACGAATACATCATCTCCGCCGTTGTCATTAGTAATAAATCCGTAGCCCTTCTCAGAGTTGAACCACTTAACTACACCTGTGTTCATTTAGGTATCCTCCCGTAAATAAAAAAATATTAGTTGCGTAATCTTCCAGTTAAAGAGCTTTGAAGCAGATACCTTTCTAGTAGTCTTTGCGAGCTAACGAACAAGTATAGAGAACTGAGTTCGACTTTCTTTTAAAACTTCAAGAATACGATACTATGTTAACATAAAAATCACAAAAAGTCAAATACATTAATTCCAAACTATCATCTTTTCGGCATTAATAACTAATAATTATAATAACCAATTCTTATATAACCTGTATTAATACCTGCCTAAGTCTGCTTAAGACACAGATATAGCAAGCATCAATACAGGCGAAACAGTATTAAATGATGATAAATTCTTTCACACAAGCCCCAAGCGGGGTTTATAATTTTGAACTTATATCATTAAATTCCCTTAAACCAGAAGCTAAACTCTAACTTCTGATTATTTTGAATGTGATACTCCTTATGAGGTCTTGCACCCCAGCTGTCATCTCCTCCTATGCCCATTTGCATAAGGTCTGCCCTTATAACAGTAAACTGCGGCTTAGGAAGCTCATTTGGATGCATAGCCTCTTCAAGCTGATTTGGAGTATAAGGAAGTGCAGAGAATCCCATATATCTGTCTGTAACTACTGAATTCTTGGCCGCCCTGCTCTCTCCCTTGGTAGGATCCATCTGCTTGTCGCTTACAAACAATAGTCCTCTGCCCTTTCTATCTGTTACCTTAGCATATCTGACATTTACCTTGTGGCCACATTCCTGAGGTACAAGATAAGGTGCCATATTGTCTTCAACCTTATTGTTAAATAATCCAAGCTTTGCACCGCTTCTTCTGTCCTCGTAGGTCTCAGAAAAGCCTGCGCCATACCAGGTAAGGTTGTCAAAGTCTGCATCGGTCTTAAACATCATGCCAAACTCAGGCATGTCAAAGTTCTCTCCCTTAGTCTCATAGCTTAGAGTAGTCTTTATAAAGCCATCTTCAAATACCTTGTAGCTTACAACCGCCTCCCCAAGTCCATCCATACCAAGGGCATAGGTGTAAACTACCTCTACATATCTCTCAGCGCCTGTTTTAGCACTGTTGTCATTTACCTTTACATCTACACACTTAGCGTAATCTCCCGCAAGCTTCCATTTACCCTTTTCAGCAGGCAGCTGTGATCCTCTGTCATTATCCACAGGAGCCCTCCAGAAGTTAGGGCGGGGCTGGCTCTTAAGAAGCTCTACCCCTCTTAGCTTGTAGCTTGTTAGCCCACCGTACATTTTTGAGAATAATACTGCAAAATGCTCTCCCTTAACTCCTACATTGTAGTCGCCAAATACATACTGGAGTCTGCCTGATGCAGGTTTAACTTCAGCATTTTCCATTGAGGAAGCATACATATAATCATACTTCTCATTTCCCTGAGAAATATCCATAAAGTGCCTGGTATCAGCCTTTTTTTAACTACAGCCTGTCCAAAGGCAATCTCATAAGTCGCACTTAGCGTAGTTGGTGCAATGTTTAAGTCTTACGGATACTTCAGCAACGAATTCACCCTCGACATTAGGGATTTCGATAGGAAGCTTGTATTCTTTTTCGGATAATGGTTCTACATCTGTAGTCATCATCTCCTTGGCATACTCTTTTCCATCTTTGTAAAGAATCTCATATACATTAAATTCAGAGGTATTGGTAAAAAGATACTTATTTCTTATCTTAACCTTATCCCCATTTACAAAGAGCTTGATGCCCTGATAGTTAAACTTAACTTCCTGCATCTTAGGAGATTCTGCCCTGTCAGGTCCTATAGCAATACCATTGCCGCTAAAATTGCCGTCATTTGGCCTGTCGCCAAAGTCTCCGCCATAGGCTTGGAATTCAACTCCATATCTGTCTTTTTTTTATATAGACTGGTCTATATAGTCCCAAATGAAGCCACCCTGTGCCCTTGGCTCTTCCTCTGTGTATTCAATGTATTTGTGCATGGCACCGTTTGAATTACCCATAGCATGGGTGTATTCGCAGAGGATGAAAGGCTTGGTAGGAAATTCTTTCAAAAATTCTCTGATTTCTGTAACAGGCGGATACATACGGCTCTCTATATCTGTGCTTCCATCATAGCTTCTATCGTGGAATACTCCTTCATAGTGCACAAGCCTTGTGTCATCAAGCTTTCTGAAAAGCTCTGACATATTGTAGATGACCTTGCCGCCAAAGGATTCATTACCAAGTGACCATATTATGACACTTGCTCTGTTCTTATCTCTGTGATAGGTGGATGCAGCCCTGTCAAGCATCATAGGCTCCCATTCCATATGGTCCTTAGGGAGTGAGTAGTCCTCGCCATGCGCTCCCCTTACATCCCAGGTTCCATGTGTCTCAAGGTTGTTCTCTGCAATTACATAAAGACCGTATTCATCGCAAAGCTCATAGAGATAATCAGTATTAGGATAGTGGCTGGTTCTTACCGCATTTATGTTATTACGCTTCATGGTAATAACATCTTTTTCTATCTCTTCTTTGGTAATAGCCCTTCCATAAACAGAGCTGAAATCGTGTCTGTTGGTGCCGTTAAACACAATTCTCTTTCCATTTAAGAGCATAATCTTGTCTTTTATTTCTATTCTTCTAAAGCCGACTCTCTCGTTAATTACTTCTACGAGTTTTCCGCCATCATCATATACCTTAAATGTAAGGTCGTAAAGTTCAGGCTTCTCAGCACTCCAAAGCTTTGGCTCATTTACAGAAAAAGAAAGGTTTAAGCTCTCGCTTATTTCTCTCTCATCAGTTAATATGGTTTCGCCCTTATATGATAGCCTTGTAGATAACTTTCCTTTGCCAAGGAGCAGGCCTTCCACCTTAAGTTCCGCTTTCTTAAAGCTGTCATCAGGCACAGCTTTCACAGTGTAATCGACAATCCTTGTTCTTGGCAGCACATCTACGTATACGCTTCTGTATATACCTGAGAATCTAAAGAAGTCCTGGTCTTCACACCAACTGCTGATGCTCCACTTGAATACCATTACTGCGATTTTATTTATTCCTGCACTTACAAACTTAGTCAAATCAAAGCTTGTGGCAGTGAAGCTGTCTGCGGCATAGCCCACATATTCTCCGTTTACCCAAAGGGCAAAGGCACTTTCCACTCCTTCAAAGGTTATGATAATATCCTTATCTTTAGCATTTTCAGAGATGTTTAAGGTTTTTTTACATACATCCCCACAGGGTTGAAGTCACTGGGAATCCCGTCATGAGCCACATCCTGAACTCCGTCCCAAGGATACTGTACATTGGCATACTGAGGGATATCATATCCCTCCATCTGCATATTGGAAGGTACACTTATGCTGTCCCAGCTCTTTACACAATAGTCTTTTTTGTAAAAGTCCTTGACTGCAAGGCTTAGATTCTTAGCGTAGGCGAACTTCCAAAGTCCGTCTAGAGACACTCTAAGACTTGACTTTCTCTCCTTTATCTCCTCTTCATTTCCGTATGGAATGAAGGTTGCCTTCGCAGGGAGCGCATTCTCCTTGAAAAAGGATACATCTTTAATTTTGTTGAAATCAAACACCTTTATACCTCATCTCTGTTTCATATTTTTAGCGTGTCAACAGTTCATAAATTATCTTAAAGGCAAGCCTTTATCGAATTGCAATACTATTTACACTTGTAGAACTACTTTATAGCTCCTGTAATACCTTCTGCAAACTGCTTCTGTAGCATAAAGAAGACTACAGCTGTAGGAATGGTTGCTATAAGTACGCCAAGCATAAGCATACCATAGTCAACTGTATAGCCTCCGAGGAGGTTTGCCACAAGCATAGGCATGGTTGTGGCTTCATTTTTCTGAAAGATTACCTTTGGCCATAGGTAGCTGTTCCAGGTATTCATAAAGGTTACGGTTATGGCCGCACCGTAGGTAGAACGCATGGTAGGCACAAACATAGTGAAGAAGATGCCTATTTCCGATAAGCCATCCATTCTGGCCGCTTCAATGATTTCCTTTGGAAAGCTTCTTGCTGCCTGCCTAAACATCATTATAAGAAACGGAGTGGCGAGGCCCGGAAGCACGAAGGCAGGCCAGGTATTTACCAGTCCAACTTTTGAGAACATGGTAAAGAGCGGAATCATAGTTGCTACAAAAGGAAGCATCATTGCTGTAAGAAGTACCGTAAAAAGAACGTCCTTTGACTTCTGGTGGTAAACTTCAAAGCCGTAGCCAGCAATAGAGCATATTACCATAGATAGCAATGTAAGTATAACAGAGTTTCTTACTGAGTTAAAGAAGGCTCTCCCTAGGTTCTGATTGTGTATTAATGACTTGAAGTTCTCAATCAGATATCCACCGGGGATTAGTTTTCCTCTCATTATCTCAACGCTTGTATTGGTAGTACTGACAAGCCATCCAATAAATTGGAAAGATTGAAATGAGTGAAACTATTGTAAGAAATGTATAAACGAAAATTTTCTGTGTTTTAGTCACGCTTATCACCTACCTTCATCTGAATCACCGAAAGTGTTCCTACCATTACAAGAATAACAACCGAAAGTGCAAAGTGCATAAGGGAAATTAGGGGCTAGTTACAAATGAGGTGTTGTAGATATAGTGTGACATTGTTATTGTCGCTATACCAGGGCCACCTTTTGTAAGGTTTACTGACTCATCAAATAACTGAAGAGTTCCGTTAATTGACATAATTGCAGTAAGAAGAATAGTCGGTCTAAGTAGAGGCACTGTTATCTTTCTAAAAAGACTGGAAAGGAGAAGCACCGTCAATCTTAAGTGACCTCATATACTGAGTATTCTATATTCTGCAAGCCCGCAAGATAGAATACCATGTTATATCCTGTCCACCTCCAAATAAGAGCAATTATGATTACTGCCCTTGCCATCCAGTCATTCTGAAACCAGCCTATTCTGTTAAAGCCGAAGTTAACAAGCACGTTGTTTATGAAACCGTCATTTGCAAACATAGACCTAAATATCATTGAATATGATACAAGGGAAGTTGCACAAGGCAGGAATATCATGGTTCTAAACAGTCCCTTAAATCTAAGGTGCTTGTTATTGAGAATAGATGCGAGTGCCAGTGCTATACCAAGCATTATAGGCACCTGAATCACAAGATAAAATAATGTATTAAATATTGCCTGTATAAACCGCTTATCCTTTAATATTCTCGCATAGTTTCCTATACCGTTCCAAGCCATATGAGCACCAACGCCTTTTTTTAGCGATAGTAATATAGCCTGAAACATAGGAAAAAAGCTAAAGATAACGATAAGCAGAGTAGCAGGAATAACAAAACCCCAGCCAATCATTAGATGTCTTTTTGGCAAGGCTAATTCCTTTCTTACCCTCCATAATGGTCTCCTTTCTTACAAAAAGAGTCATGCATTAAAAGATAAGCACTTATTCTCTCTTTATTGTGACAGCCCCGTTCTGACTTATGCTAAAAAGCTAAGCTTTTATCAGCCACCCATATTAAATTCTACTGTTTCCTGAGCTGACTTTAATTCATCTTCAATGTTTGCGCCCTTTTGAAGCACGTTGCTGATAGCCACACCTACAGCATTTCTTGCATCGTAATAATAAGCGCCTGTTTTGTTGCTTGGAATCTTGCCTGCAAATTCGGTAATAAGTGAGTAAATTGGCTCTCCACCGAAGAATTCCTGTGGCTTGCTGTATACTTCGCTCTTTCCGGCAGGAAGATATGTAGCAAGAGCCCCTGATGAAGGAAGGATAGTCTCGTAGAACTCTACACTTCCTGCAAAGGTTGCCTTTAAGAAATCAACGGCAAGCTTCTGGTTAGCAGACTTGGTTGTAACTGCCCAAGATGAGCCACCGTTATTGGAATAGTTGGTTGCACCTTCCACATCATCAAGCTTTGGCATATCTGTTATTGCCCACTTTCCTGAAAAAAATCCTTAGTCGCGGTAATAGATCCTATAATCCAGCGACCGTTGATAACAGCGACTGAGCTTCCGCTCTGAATTGTCGCTATATACTGATCCCAGTCTGTAACCTCAACAAGGATTCCTTCCTTGTAAAGCTCCTGATATATCTCAAGTGCCTTTCTAAGTACCCCATTGTCAACTATGTTAAGTGAACCATCATCATTAAATAGTGATGCTCCTGCAGACTGAAGTATCATCATTGCAAGATCATTTGAACCTGCGGTAGCACAAAGTAGAGGTGTGTTGGTCTTCTGTTTAACCTGCTTTCCAAGTTCTATAAACTTACTCCAGGTAATGTCCTTAAAATCATCTATTTTAAGTCCTGCCTTCTCAAGGATATCTGTTCTATAAGCAGCAATTACTGCTCCATTATCAAACGGTACTCCGTAGTGTACTCCGTCAAGCGTGGAATACGCCTGCTTTGCCTCACCAAAGTCCTTGTAGTTAATGCCTGAATCATTGAGTCCTAAGAATACATCGTTAAAGTTTGTAGTGTATTTCTGGAATGAGTTGTCCTGCATAAGGAAGATATCCGGTAAGGTGCTGAGGTCTCCTGAAGTCGCAGCGGTTGTTATCTTAGTTTCTACATCATCTGAAAGCACTTCCTGAATATTTAACTTAAACTGTGGGTCTATCTTCTGATATATCTTCTCCGCTTCCTTCATAGCGTAGATGTTAAAAAGCAGGATCCCAGCACCATACTGTAAGCTCGTGGCTTCCGTTGTCAGTATAGTTTCCGGCAGTTGGAGCCGTTCCCGATGTTTCTGATGCCGTACTTGAAGTCGCTTTTAGATGTCAGCGGATGATTTTCTGTCGCACCCGAGTCGCTTCCTCCTGAGCCTCCACAACCTGACAATAGGCTAACTCCCATTGCCATTACAAGTGCAAGTGACATAATTTTTTTCTCATTTTTCATACCAATTCCTCCTCTTAAAGATAAGTATTCGGGAAATAAATTATAGTTTTACCCGAGATATATTAGTTAATTTTTTTAGACAATTTCTATATGTAGGTATATATCCTTGGTAATTCTGTCTAAAAAAATCAACTACATTTATGAGGATATTATAACTAACAATCAAAGCGTAATGTTGCTAATAATTTACAAAAAAAGTGCAATTTCGACCAAATTGCACTTTGCATTTTACCAGCCTTTTTTAGTTGATACACTTGCTTTTAATAGTTTGCTTTCATAATTAGCAGGATTTCTCTTCCACCTATAAGGAGATTCTCCTATTATTTTCTTAAAGTTCCTGTTGAAAGTAGACATCTGCAAATATCCTACCTTCATTGCAATATCTTCCATGGAGTACAGAGTTGATTTTATCAGCTCACAGGCTTTATTTATTCTAATCAGATTGAAATATTCTAACGGGGTACGCCCCATATATGCAGAAAACAGCCTTCTAAAGTTAGTCTCACTCATATTGCAGCTATCTGCCACATCCTTTATCCTTATCGGTTTTGCATAATTCTTGCCTATGTATGATATTGCAGCAGATATAACGCTCATATCCCTGTACTCAGTTTCAGCTGAAGTATCACTTGTATTCTTTCTTGCCACCTCAAAAAACAAAGAATTACAAAGCATGATTGTTTTTTCACAGTAATACGCTTTTTTGTTTCTCATCTCCTCAATGATAGACTTTATCACACTGTATAGTTCCGGCTCCTTTTCGCTATGATAAAAATATACCTTACTATTCAGCCTTTTTTTAAGGTGCTTTCAACAAACGGTCTGTTGTTTGGAAATGCCCTGTTTAAGATGTCTTCCGGATCACAAAATATATATTCCCAGTAGCTTTTAGTTCCTTTTTTACTGACGGTATTATGAGGAAAGTTAATTGGAATAATGGTAAAAATTACCTGCCTTATATTTTTTTGCTTTCTCCATCAAGTATCATCTCTCCCTCACCTGATATACAGCGACCCTATCTCCATAGAGGTTATGAAAAATGCAGGTTGTTAATCATTTCACCATTTGTATCTTTCCCGTATTCCCTTATCCAGCTCTCTCCAAAGCATGGCAAGCACAGGCTCTTTAATCGGTTTTTCATAGTATCTGAGCTCTATGACAGTATTTTTTTTTTTTGACATAAACCACCTACCCTTATAGTAAAACACCGAAAGTTTCCTCTAATCACAGGTAACTTTCGGCATTCAAGAGTCATTCAAAAATATACTATAAATCTTTCTTACTCTTTTTCTTTATGTAAAATAAACCAACTGTTCTCCTGCCTCAGCCCTCTTAAGGGGTTCTTTGGCATAGAGTACTATTCCCTTGCCCTTGTAGTCTTTGCAGTATTCAAACCTTGCCTCAGCCTCTACATAAGCCCAGTCCTTCTGTGCAAATTCAGAAGCATTGGGTGCGTGGCAGACAAAGCCTATGAACTGTACGTCTGCTGCACAACATGTCATTGCAAATCTTCCGGGAACCAGCTTATCTTCAGGGAAATTCTTATCCCTGTAGATAAGTGCCCTAAACTTCATAGTCTTTCCCTTATACTTTTCAGGATGATCCATGGCATCCATGTACCAAAGTCCGAAGTCATCATCCTCAAGCTCAATTACAGGTGTGTCTGTATCAAATGGCAGGCTCTCCACATAGGCATCATCGAGGTTTCCCTTTTCATCCTCATAGAGAATCTGAGCCTTTCTGTTTAGTGCCTTTATACGCCTCCTGTAGCCTCCCCTTACCTCATTGTCAGTAACCCTGTTGAACACTACGAGGTCGGCAGGCTTAACCTGCTCCATAACAAAGCTTCCCATATTCTGTAGGTAGCTCTCAAAGGTAGAGCCGTCTATAAGATTGATACACTGTACAAGCATCCAATTCTCAGGGAATTCATCTATAATCTCCTGTGGAATCCACATACCATTGTTCTCGATTACCACCCTGTCAGGGTTATATTCCTTTTCAAGGTTTTTTAAGAATTCCTCAGTGATATCTTCCTTGTCTTCTACTACAACTGTAGACATTTTATTTCGCTTTAAGAGTTTCTCTGACAGCTCGATTTCGCCCTCTTCACACAGTATGAAAAGGGATTTGTTGCCGTCTTCAAACTCACCGCCCTCCAAGGTATCCCTTAAAAATGCGGTCTTCCCACTCTCAAGCATACCTGTAAACAGGTATACAGGTATATCTTTTTCCTGATTCATATATTCTCCTTAAAAGCCTTATTATCCACATAATGCCACGAAGCCTTATGTCCGCAAGACTCTTGGCCCATATAGATAATACTCTCTAATTATATAGCTATCAAAAGTATTGATACAGACACTACCAGCCCTTACACCTCAAAAAGAGCCTTAATATCATCTTTTTTAAGTCTTGAGCCTATTACACAGAGCTTACCTGTTACGTCAGGTGCACCATTTCTTACTTCAAATTCTCCAGGTGTAAGGTCAAACTCAAGCCATCCTTCACCCTCTGACTGAACTATACCCTTTTGCACGTAGTATGATGCCAAGACCGTTGCCCCAAGCGAGCTTGTCGAGTATCTTCTCAAGAGCCTCTTTTTGTAAAACGCTTAGGAGTTGTAATGCCCCAGCTGTCAAATACCTCGTCGGCATGGTGATGGTGGTGATGGTGTCCGCAGCCACACTCATGGTCATCCTCATGGGTCTGCTCGTGATGGTGCCCGTGGCAGCATTCGTGGCCGTCTTCGTGCTCATGCTCGTGATGATGTCCGTGGCAGCATTCGTGGTCGTCTTCATGGGTCTGCTCGTGATGGTGCCCGTGGCAGCATTCGTGGTCGTCATCATGCTCATGGTCGTGATGGTGTCCACAGCCACACTCGTGGCCGTCTTCATGGGTCTGCTCGTGATGGTGCCCGTGACAGCATTCATGGTCGTCTTCATGCTCATGCTCGTGATGGTGATGCTCGCAGCTTTCAAGCTCTTCTTCTGTAAAGAGTAAGTCCTTCACCTCTCCTGCTGCCTTCTCCATTGTATCAAGAATCTGCTTTCCTGTAAGGCTATCCCAGTCAGTTGTTATGATAACAGCCTTGTCATTGTGCTCCTTTATGGCCGCTACAGCCTTTTCAAGCTTACTCTCAGGAGTCTTTGCTGTACGACTAAGTACAATAGTATTGGCATTTTCAATTTGGTCATTGAAAAACTCACCAAAGTTCTTCATATACATAGTAGTCTTGCCTGCATCGGCCACTGTAATAAAGCTGTTAAGCTCTACATCTTCAAAGTCCTTCTTCACATCCGCAACAGCCTTAATTACATCCGAGAGCTTGCCTACTCCCGAAGGCTCAATGATGATTCTGTCAGGAGAATACTTTGTAATAACATCTCTTAGTGCGGCTCCAAAGTCCCCTACAAGAGTACAGCAGATGCGACCGGAATTCATCTCTGTGATTTCAATTCCAGCCTCTTTTAAGAAGCCTCCATCTATGCCTATCTCGCCAAATTCATTTTCTATTAGCACTACTTTCTCTCCACCGAGCGCCTCTTTTATAAGCTTTTTGATGAGGGTTGTCTTACCTGCGCCAAGAAATCCTGAGATTATATCTATTTTTGTCATTTTACTACTTCCTTTCACACTATTTATAGTTAGTTAAATGTAACCCTTTTGGAATAGTCACTATAGTACCACAACAAATCTTCAAATTCAACTTTTAAAATTCCTCAAAATCTAAAAGGCAAATTCTCCCTCTCAAAGCTATTTTATAAGCTCCAGCTTTCTAAGCACTTCTTCCATCTTGTCTGTGTCAAGCGGCTTATTCGCATAGCCGTCACATCCCAGCTCAAAGGCTCCTTCTACATAGTTCATATCGCTAAGTGCTGAAACCATGATTATCTTAGGACATTTATCCTCCGGAATCTTAAGCCTTTTCTCACTCTCCCTTATCCTATATAGCGCCTCTATCCCGTCTGTCCCAGGCATCATTATATCAAGGCAGATAAGGTCGTAGTACTCTCCATCCTCTGCTGCAAATTCAAAAGCAGCCACTGCTTCTTCTCCATCTACAGTCGCATCCACTTCTCCATATTTGCTTAGAAAGCTTATTCCAAACTTTCTGCTGGCATAGTCATCTTCGGCCAGTAAAATTCTCATGTCATCCTCCTCATTATTCTGCAATATGGTCGTAAGGAAGCTCTATATCCACTTCAGTTCCTTTACCTTCTTTGCTTTTTAGCACTACTCTGCCATTAATCTCTTCAATCAGATGGGCTACCTGGTCTAGCCCCACCCCTCTTCCTGAATAATCTCCAATCGTCTTTCTTGTTGTAAAGCCTGTCATAAACGGTATCTTCAATATATCTTCTAAAGTATAGCTTTCCTTCGGATTGAGGAGTATTCCCCTCATCTCTGCCTCCTTAAGTATCTTGTCAGGATTAATTCCCACTCCGTCATCAGAAAAATGAAGCTCTATTCCCTTGAATTTATCTGATTTTACTATCTCAAGCCTTATATGTCCTTCTTCTTTCTTACCCGCCTTAACTCTTGCAGTCGGTGCTTCTATTCCATGGTCAACAGCATTTCTTATAAGGTGGGTGAGCGCCTTTGAGAGATTGGCTGTCTTGTACTTTTCTATATGAATAACATGCGTCTCATCCTCCAAAAGCTTAACCTCAAATTCAGCCTTCTTTCCTGTATGTTTAAGCAGGTCTTTGGCTGCAATCTTAGCCTTAGACACAAGCATAGACAAATCAGTCATCCTTGCATCCATTACCCAGCTTTTCATCCCTTTAGCAAGGCTGTGGTCTCAGATACTACATCTGTCTTCTTTCCGGCTTTTAACTCATCCGCCAGCTTCTCCAGTCCAATACTTAGCTTTCTTAACTCTTCCATCTTGTCATCAGTAATAGTAAAGCTGATTAGCCTGCTCTTTAGTGAATTAAGGATTTCATTAGGCGTCTTTGGTTTAGCCAGACCGTCCTCAGATTTTTTATTTTCATCAAGCAGAAGTCCGTCAAACACTCCCTTTTTAGGCGATACTACAGCTGTATCATTTTCAGACTTACTAGGAATATAATACTGCTTACGCCTTGTAGGTGTGGAAGTAGGAAGCTTATTAAAGCCTACTACCCCTGTATCCATGTGGTCGATAAGTTCAATAATATCGCTATTGTCCCCGTCTACCTTTTCGTTGTGAGTAAGCTTATACAGCTCACTGTGAATGAAAACGGAGTAAGCATTTAGTACTTCCTTAAAGCTCTCAAAATCAGGGCTTTCGGCTCTTACATCCCTGTAGCAGTCCATAAGCTTTTCAAGCTTGCCGCTTACCTGAGCTATACTGTCAAAGAGCAGCATCCCTGAGTCCATTCTTATTATCCGCACCAGCTTTGCAAGCTCTACTATCAACTCTCTTTCAAATTTGCCCGCATTTTCACCTTCAAGCATGTATTTATCAAAGGCTTTTATCGAGTCTCCGGCTTCACTCGCAAATATTTCAATTATAGGTTCTTTTTTTGCAACTCCCAAATCTAGTTCCTCCTAATCCCGCTTAGTATCTTCATAAATATGTCTACAATACCCGGGTCAAAGCTCTTCCCCGACTCTTCTTTAATTATCTCAATCGCTTCATCATGAGTGTAAGCATCCCTGTAGCATTTATCCCTGGTAAGCGTGTCATACACATCCACCAGAGAAAATATCCTCGCTGACATCGGTATTCCCTTCCCTTTTAGTCCCTTTGGATAACCAGAGCCGTCCCATTTCTCGTGGTGATAATATGCAATATCTATAGCCATTCCCAGATATCTGCTAAACTCATTGTGGCGGTAAACCTCGGTAAGTGTCCTTGCGCCTATCTCAGCATGAGTTCTCATAACCGTCATTTCATCAGGAGTCAGCTTACCCCTTTTAAGAAGTATTCTGTCACTGATAGTGAGGCTTCCTATATCGTGAAGAGGGGCAGCAAGGCCTATGTCGTCTATAAAGTTATTGCTGATGTATTTTTCATATTCAGGAGACAGCTGCAAGCTCTGCGCTAAAAAAGCGGAATTTACAGATACATTTATCATATGGGTACCTGTAGGGTCTTCCCTTGATTCTGCAAGCCTTACAAGGCCATATATCAGGTACCTTTGGTCGTCCGTTATCTTGGCTATCTGGGTATTCATCATCCTATGCAGTCTTTTATTATACTCTTCAAGTTCACTCTGCATAACAAGGTTTTTTATCTGAGTATTTATTCTAAGCCTTACCTCATCAAAGTCAAAGGGCTTAACTATAAAGTCCACCGCTCCCACGTTATAGCCTTTTTTCCTCGAATTTACGTCGTTTAAGGCTGATACAAAAATCAGAGGAATATCCGCTGTCTTTGGATTGGACTTAACCATCTCGCAAAATTCATACCCGTCGATATCAGGCATGGACACATCCGACAGGATAAGGTCGGGCAAAAGGGCATCTATTGCCTCCATAGCCTGCTTAACATTCTGTACGGGTCTTGCTATGTAGCCCTCACTTTTTACTATGTCAGACATAAGTGCAAGGCTTGTCAGTACATCATCAACAATGAGAATATTCGTCTTCATTTACCTCTACCCCTTTTAGAACCCGAGTTCGGCAAGCTTCTCCTTAAATATGTTGTACTGCTCTATAGCCTTGTCGTGGTTACCCCTTCGAATAATCAGTTCAAGCCTAAAGGCCTCCTTTTTAAGCTGCTGCTCGGATTCGTTGTCAGAAATCAGATTTTTTTAACGACACTGGCAAAATTCTCTGCTTTTTCCCAGTTGCCTAGTTCAATGCATATAAAAAAAGTTTCTCGAGGGCTGAATTTATTTCCTTGATATTCTCACTGGTTCCAAACTGGTATATCTTGTCCGAATTGGCAGTAAGCCTCCAGTCTGAGCTTCCTTCACCCGAATAGCTCGACTCCTCCTCTGATTCGGTATACTGTCCGCTGCCTTCATAGACGAAGTTTCCGTTAGGAAGTTCTACTCCTGTAGTCTCTTCTCTGCGTCTGCTTTTGCCAAGAATTACATTGAAGGAAAATGAGCTTCCCTTGCCCGGCTCACTTTCTACCTTGATGTTTCCTCCCATAAGCTCAACTAACTTCTTGCTTATGGACAGCCCAAGGCCTGTTCCACCAAATTTCCTTGTAGTAGAAGCATCCACCTGCGAAAATTTCTTAAACAGCTTATCCATGTTTTTGTTTGGAGATACCTATACCTGTATCAACTACCATGAAGAAAAGCTCTACATAATCATCTTCTTCACGTATGAGTGATGCTTCCACCGCAATGTGGCCTATGGTTGTAAACTTAACCGCATTGCTTAGAAGGTTGTTAAATATCTGCATAAGCCTTAGCTCGTCTCCAACCAGATACTTAGGGATATCATCTCCCACATGTACAAGAAGCTTCAAACCCTTTTCATTTACAAGGGTTACGTTAAATGCCATTACGTTGTTAAGAAATTCTCTAAAAGAAAAAGCCTTTTTCTCAAGCACCAGCTTATCGGATTCCATTTTTGAGAAATCCAAAAGGTCATTTATAATCTTGGACATATTCACACAGCAGCCCTCGATTATCCCCACAGTTTCAAGCTGGTAAGAATTAAGCTCGGTGTTAAGAAGATTCTTAGCCATTCCCTGGATGCCGTTTACAGGCGTTCTTAGCTCATGAGTAATATTGGATACAAATTCAGTCTTGTACTTAAGTTCATACTTAAGTTCCTCTTTACAGCTTTTTAGTTCTCTCGCAACATTTCTTTTTTCAGTTTGATCTATTGCAAATATAATAAATTTATCGTCTTCATAGCTTACAATCTTAAGGTCTGCAGGAAAACATGTTTCATTTTTTTCCTGTACACGTCAGTCTCAATATGTTCATGAAGGGCAGTTTCTTCCAGAGAAATATTGGGAAAGCTTATCTCAAATTTCCCTACTTCCTCTTCAGGTAAATAACCAAGGCTTTCCCTTGCTTTGTCGGAACAGGTAATACACTTACCTGTTTTGTCATAGATAAAAAAACAAGTTCAAGGCATTCCTCTTTAAGAATATTATACAGCTTCATATCGACACTCATAATCCACCCCACTATACACAATTTGTGTATTTTTTTGCAATAACGTTTGACATTTTTACGTTCAAAAATTATATATTTATAGTATACTATATATTTGTAGTATGTTGTTTTGTTATACAATCTCTTTATTTCAAATATATCATTACAGGAGGTAACATATGAACTTTCATTTGAGACTTAAACAGCTCCGCCAGAAAAAAGGACTTACTCAGGGCGAACTTGCCGGCATACTGGGACTTAAGCCTACAGCTATCTCAAACTACGAATCAAACAGAAACGAGCCTTCCTTTGAAAAGCTGATTGCTTTGTCTAAAGAATTTGACGTAACCTGCGATTACCTGCTAGGTGTATCCGACTCTGCACTTCCTATTGGCGGAGAAATACTTGACAAGGAAATAGTTGATTTCTTCCTTGTATACCAGCAGCTCATGCCTGAAAGTGCAGCATCTATAAGAGATTATGCAGAATATCTTCTTGACAGACAGGAAAACAAAAGGAACCGTAAGCAGTCCTAGTTAGTGCCGCTGGTTCCAAAACCGCCTCTGTCCTCATTTTCAAGAGAGTCAACTTCAAGGAAGTTTATCTGCGACTGATGTTTCATTATACGGAATTGGCAAAAGCCTGTCGCCTACATGCACCTCTGTGTCACGCATAGCCAGGGCAGGCCATTTCCATTCATCAGCATCTCCCTTGTAGCTCTCGTCAATCACTCCCATGTGGTTGGTCTGGATGAGCCCAAAATTTTTATAGGTTGAGCTTCTTGGCACTACGTGTGCCTCATATCCCTTGGGCAGCTCCATAGCCACCCCAAGTCTTATGAGTCTGAATTCACCCTTTTTCATCACCACATCTTCTGCTACTCTAAGGTCTATCCAGTCTGAATTGCCGGCTATATAGCAGAGTTTATCAATCTTATCCGTAAAATATTTTATCTTTATCGTTTCCATTTATTCTCCTAACAATGTGAGCATCCTCTTGGCCTCTACCGCTCTTTGGGTATCTCCATGCTTTTCTACAATCTTATTGTACCATTCAATGGCTTTAGTCTTGTCTCCGGACCTGTCGTAGCTTCTGGCAGTAAAGTACATAGAGTCGACATTTTCAGGATTCATCTTTAGGGAAGTTTCAAATGCTTTAAGTGCTTCCTTATACTTTCCCCTGCTATACTGGGTATAGCCTTCCTGATACAGCCTTGCAGACTGCTCAGCAAATACCTTCACAGAAAGCTGGTTGTAGAGGTTTAGCATGTTCTTATCCTTAAGGGTGGACTTATCTACCTTTACCAAGGTATCAGCCGACTTTGCCTTATCATCCATAGTATAATATCCGCTGACCTCAACAAGAGCACCAAAGCCGTTATTTTCATTCTTCTTGGTGGTTTCTGAAAGCTGTTTATTCTTAGTCTCAAGAGTCTCTACCTTTTTCTTAAGCTCTGCATTTTCGCTTTTGATGCTGTCAAACTCCGCATTGGTCTTAGCCATGGTCTCATTGAGGCTAACTATCTCGGTATTCTTATTGGAGACAGACTTAGCCCTTATACCAGGCACGATTGCAATCATAAAAAAATGCCATGCTAAAACACTATTCCTGCCAAAAAGACTAATCCAAGGCAGGATTCCGTGTTTTATTATCTCTGTAAGCGTTCATAGGAGCAAAGGATTCTCTTGCATTTAGGACAAGTTTATTGGCATCATTGTCCTCTGTCACATCCTCTCCCTGGCTCTTTCCCTTGACCTCAGCCATATAAAGCATGGCAAGAGGGTTCATTTTATCTACCTTTAGTGCCATCTTAAGATATTTCTTAGCCTGTGAGATATTGCCTGCCTTGATATTTAAGAGGCCAAGTAGCTGTAAGCCTTTGACATGCTTAGGGTTAAGGGAAATCAGCTTTTTAAGCTGAATGATGGCAAGATCATAGTTGCCGGACTTAACAAGTTTTAGTGAGGCATTGTACTTTTTGATAACCTGCCCCTGCTGCATCAAGCCTGGTCGGATTGTTTTGAAAAAAACGACAGGTATTCGGACGCGAGGTTATTATCAGGCTCAAAATGACTGCTTATTATCCACTCACTGAGGGCATCCACTGTCTCGCCCATTTCGCTGTATATAAGTCCTAAGAGGTTTCTAGCCTCGGTATTCTTTTTATTTATCTTTAAGCTGTTTTGAAGGCTTATCACCGCACCGGACAAATCCCTTGCCTTAGCCTTTTCGAGTCCTTCATTGTAGCATCTGTTTGATATACTGTATAGTTTCTTAAATAGCTTTACGTCACTGCCGCATTTTTCACAAGTGTCCCCGGCTGTGAGTGTTGCCTTACAATATGGGCACTGCATATATTTACCTCGTTTCTCTGGTTTCTTTAAGTACTTCCTTAATCAGGTCGGCAACATCTGACACATCGTTATGTCTGACAACATCAGCCACCTCTTCGATTTCAAGGCTTGGCTTAAACTTCTCAAGTTCTTTTTCAAAATCCAACATAATAACTCCCTTCATATCGTAGCTATATCAAAAATGTGGTATATTTATAGTTTTTCCACCCTAAAATGATACCACATTTTGTAGTCTTATTCAATTAGAAACAAGAATTAATCATAGGCTTACTTCTTAAATTAATGTGGGTAGATACAGCGCTAACTAATCTGCCAAATAAAACCTGTCTGCCACTAAACAAACGTGTAATACCTGCCGATATATGTTTATGGAAGTAAAGTACCTTAAATAATATATTTTTCACGAATGGAGGGAACCATGGGAAAAAATAAGGAAAGAAAGACTACCGAAAAGAAGAGCATTTTCAATAGTTTTGCAGTAAGAGTAGGTCTTATTGTATCGCTTGTTTTTGCTTGTAGTTTTAGGAGCAAAGGCGGTATTTGATAACAACTACGAAAAAGAAACTGCTATTCAAAACGTTGAAACCGCAAAGCTTGAAGAAGCAAAGAAGATAGCTTACAAGATTGAAAGTCAGTTTGCTGGAGCATATCAGATTGGCTATGATGTAAAGTCCATAGCAGAGGCCATGCTTAATGATGTTCCTCTTGAAAACAGAAGCAGGAGTATGATTGTAGGCGGCGCAAAGCAGATATTTGACAACAACGACTTTATATCAGGTGTTGGCATTTACTTTACTGAGAATGGATTTGATGGTAAGGATGCTAAAGATGGCCGTTTTTCAGAGTATATCGAACGTGAGGATGGCAAAGTCATCTCCACTTATGAGGATGGAATTGATGATAAAGAATGGTATAGTGCTACATTATCAGGAAATAAGCCTATTCTTTTAGACCCTTATATTGATACAGATAACCAGTTGAAGACTTCATACTGTATTCCTATATCATACAAGGATAAGGCAGTGGGAGCTGTTGTTGTAGACATACTTTTAAGTGATTTACAGCAGGATTTTAAGGATGCTTCAACAGATGGTGAAGAATTTAAGGGACTCCTTACAGACACCGGTTTCTTTATAGCAAATGCTATGGATGACAGTGAGGTTGCAAAGAACCTATTTGAGCAGGTTCCTGAGGCAAAGGCAAATGTGGCTGAAGCCATTGCGAATGGTTTCAAGCAGTCCGAAGAAACAATAGCAGGTACGGACTTACCTGGAAAAATCACCTATGTTGTAGTTAATTTCCCTGGGGTAGATAAAAAATGGTGCCTTGAAAATATCATTTCATACAGAAGGGTGGTTGAACACGCTACACAGTTTGTTCTTAGCAACATCATATATCACGCAGCAATCATTTCAATAATAGCAGGAATAGTTATCTTCCTTATGATTACCCGTGTGGCAAGGCCTATGGCACTCATAGAGAAGGCTATGCATAAGATGGCTAATTACGACCTTGATATATCTGATGAAACAGCCAATGCCACAAAGTACATGAAGGGCAAGGATGAGATTGCAAATGTAATGAGGTCAATAAAAACTATGACAGAGAACCTCTCTTCTATAGTTAATAACATCTCTTCACACGCGCAGAATACAGCAGCTACAGCTGAGGAGCTTACAGCAACTGCACAGTCTGCTTCCTCTTCCTCAAATGATGTATCTAATGCTGTAAACAATATATCCGAGGGCGCTATGAGCCAGGCAGAGGATACTCAGAGTGCCGCAGGCTCAGTTGAGAAATCAGGCGAGCTTCTTGACGGCATGGTAGAGATACAGGAAAAGCTTTCACATTCAATGGAGCATATTAACAGCCTGAAGGATGAAAGTAATGTGATTATGAATGAGCTTGTACAGATAACCGGAGAGAACAAGGAAATATCTGAAAAGGTATCAGACGTAATTCAGGAGACAAATGATGCTACAGAAGCAATTGCAAGCGCAAGTGAGATGATACAGTCTATCTCAGACCAGACTAATCTCCTCTCATTAAATGCCGCCATCGAGGCTGCAAGAGCCGGAGAGGCCGGAAGAGGCTTTGCTGTCGTTGCTGATGAGGTTAGAAAGCTTGCAGAGGATTCCGCTAAGTTCACAGGCGAGATTAGAGAAGTTATTGACGAGCTTAAGAAGAAGGCTAAGGAAGCTGTAGATATGATTAAGCTGTCTAATGAAATCATTGACAGACAGGGAAGCAAGGTCAAGGAAACAAATGACAAGCTTGCTGAAATATCTGCTGAACTCGAAGGAAGCAAGAGAATTGTAGAGAGCATCAATGAGTCCTCTACTCAGATAAAGACCGAGAATGAAAACGTAGTTAAAGTAGTTGAGAATCTTTCTGCAATAGCAGAGGAGAATGCGACGACAACTGAAGAGGTTGCGGCATCTGTAGATACTCAGGTACAGGCTATCCAGAACATTTCTCAGGCATCTGAGAGCCTTGCTGACATTGCATCACAATTGCAGTCAGAGGTTTCTAAGTTTAATTTGTAGATTTTATCAAATCATGATTTACTAAATCATGATTTGATAATAAATCGCTATGTTAGGTTGCTTGTAATTTTAAAAAAAGCCGGCACAGGTAGCGGAATATTCGTTACCTGTGCCGGTTTTTAATTAGCTTTAATAATCTGTCTTAGATATCTTTATTACCTGCATCTTTAATTCCAGGTACTTATATGCCTTGAGATTTATACACCTTTGGCCTTAATTCTAAGCTCTTAGTTCTTCTTAAGTCTTCCTAACTGCTCTTCTACCTGCTTAAGCATCTCGGTATATTTTGCAAGCTTCTCCTTCTCCTCATTTATCTTAGCCTCAGGAGCCTTGGATACGAACTTCTCGTTGCTTAGCATGCCGTTTGAGCGGGCAATTTCTCCTTCAAGCCTCTTATGCTCTTTTTCAAGTCTCTCCACTTCCTTGTCTATGTCTACAAGGTCACTAAACGGCATATAGATAACTGCCTGAGATATAACCGCAGATACTGCATTGTCATCAATTCCAGACTTATCTGCCTGTACCGCTACCTCACTTGCGTATGAAAGGCTTGCAAAGAAGCTCTCTCCCTCTGTAAATATCTTTCTTACCTCTTCCTTGTCAGAAACAACTATAACCTTAGCCTTTCTTGAAGGTGGTACATTTTTGTCTGTACGAACCGCCCTTATGCTCTTTACAGCCTCTTTGATAAGGGCAACTTCTGCCTCTTCCTTCGCAAAAATCCCACTCCGCCTTAAATGTAGGCCAAGCAGATATCATGATGCTCTCTTCCATAGCAGACTTAACTGCCTCATTTGGCTCATTTTCACGAAGTGCCTGGTAGATTTCCTCTGTAACAAAAGGCATGAATGGATGAAGGAGCTTGAGCATATTGATTAATACCGTCTTAAGTGTAAATAAGGCAGCCGCCTTGGTCGCGTCAGTATCACTGTAAAGACGAGGCTTCACCATTTCTATATACCAGTCGCAGAACTCCTCCCAAATAAAGTCATATACCTTCTGAACTGCAATGCCCAGCTCAAAGGCATCCATGTTCTCAGTCATTTCTGCTGACAGCTTGTTTGCCCTGCTTAGTATCCATTTGTCTGCCGGTGTAAGCGCTGAAAGGTCTATGTCTGCTGGAACTTCGGCAGCATCAAGGTTCATCATGATAAATCTGGATGCATTCCATACTTTGTTGGCAAAGTTTCTGCTGGCTTCCACTCTTTCGTTGTAGAAACGCATGTCATTGCCCGGCGCATTACCTGTGATGAGTGTAAACCTAAGTGCATCAGCACCGTATTTGTCTATGATTTCAAGCGGATCTATACCGTTGCCAAGCGATTTACTCATCTTGCGTCCCTGTGAATCCCTTACAAGGCCGTGGAACATAACTGTATGGAAAGGTGCCTTTCCGGTCTGTTCGTATGCGGAAAATATCATCCTTATAACCCAGAAGAAGATGATGTCATAGCCTGTTACAAGCACATCTGTAGGGTAGAAATACTTGTATTCAGGGGTTTCTTTAGGCCAGCCAAGTGTTGAAAATGGCCATAGCGCAGAAGAAAACCAGGTATCAAGGGTGTCTTCATCCTGCTTAAGGTGGGACTTACCGCACTTAGGGCAGACCTTCGGCTCTTCCTTGGCAACTATAATCTCTCCACAGTCTCCGCAGTACCAGGCTGGTATTCTATGTCCCCACCAAAGCTGTCTGGATATACACCAGTCTCTGATATTGTCTGTCCAGTTAAAATAGGTCTTGTCCATTCGCTCAGGGATGAGCTTAATCTCGCCTGTCTTTACAGCATCGCTTGCAGGCTTAATCATTTCATCCATTTTCACAAACCACTGCTCTTTGATAAGAGGCTCAACTACGCTGTGACAGCGGTAACAGGTACCTACATTGTGGCTGTGGTCTTCTATCCTGCCAAGTAGTCCAAGGCTGTCAAGCTCCTCAACTATCTTCTTTCTAGCCTCATATCTGTCAAGACCTTCGTACTTGCCACCATTTTCATTGATGGTAGCATCATCATTCATGATGTTGATTTCAGGGAGGCCATGGCGTTTACCTACTTCGAAGTCGTTAGGGTCGTGAGCAGGAGTAATCTTAACTACACCTGTACCAAATTCCATATCTACATAGCTATCCTCAATTACAGGGATTTCACGCTCTGCTATAGGAAGCCATACTGTCTTGCCCTTAAGATAGGTATATCTTTCATCTTCAGGATTTACCGCTACAGCTGTATCTCCAAGCATGGTCTCAGGACGGGTGGTGGCAAATTCAAGGAAGTTGGTTGTGCTAGGCTTCCCGTCTTCCATAATAGGGTATTTGATATGCCAGAAATGCCCTGCCTTTTCCTCGTGCTCAACCTCAGCATCTGAAATGGAGGTATTACAAACAGGACACCAGTTTACAAGCCTTGAGCCCTTGTAAATTAGCTTCTTGTCATAGAGTTTTACAAATACCTCTTTAACCGCCTCAGAGCAGCCCTCATCCATGGTAAAGCGTTCTCTCTCCCAGTCACAGGATGAGCCAAGCTTTTTAAGCTGTGAAATGATTCTTCCGCCGTACTCTTCCTTCCATTCCCATGCACGCTTAAGAAAGCCTTCTCTACCAAGTTCTTCTTTGGAGGTTCCTTCTTCTTTGAGCTTTTCTACTATCTTGGCCTCTGTAGCTATAGAAGCGTGGTCTGTACCAGCCTGCCAAAGCGCTTCAAAGCCCTGCATCCTCTTAAAAACGAATGAGGATGTCCTGCATGGTATTGTCTAAGGCATGTCCCATGTGAAGCTGTCCTGTGATATTTGGTGGCGGCATAACTATGGTAAATGGCTTCTTGTTAGGATTTACTTCCCGCATGGAAATATCCTTTCTCAGTCCAGTTATGATAGATTTTGTCCTCAATTTGCTTAGGATCGTAGGTCTTTTCAAGTTCTTTTTTCATCTAATCCTCCTTAAATAAATAAGATAGAATCCTGCTTCGCAGGATTCACCGCCTTCGGCGGGTCGCGCTAGCGGCAGCTACATAGCCACCGCAGTGCGATCCCTCGGAGAGATTTTTATTTGACAGGAGATTTTGGAGAAATTTCCTGTCAAATAAAAAAAGCTCCCACCCCAAGCCTAAGCTAAGGGCGAGAGCATATCCCGCTGTACCACCTTAATTTATGATAAATTTTAAACACTAAGTAAAACTCATCACCTTCATTTCCGTAACGGGGAAGCCGTCATCTCCTAATCTGCATAGAGCACTTTCTTAGAGATGCTGTTTGAAAGCTACCTTCATCCCTTCTTCCTAAGACCTTTCACCCACCGGCCTCTCTCTGATAAGAATACGGAACTACTCCTCTTTCGCATTACATTTACAAACATAATAGCGAAATGAATCTGTTTTTGTCAACACTCTCCTGAAAGATAAGCCTTAACCAGCTAATTGCCTATCAATATATCTTTTTTTATTTCATCCTCAGATGTGAGATTAAAATCCTTTGATACCGTTTTGAAATAACTCATAATTGCTTCTTTTGTAATTAATTCATTAGTATAGCCACATACTATATCACCACAGTATACATCTGCCCAAGGTGCTTCTCTATGTGTTAATGTAGCGAGGGTTTTACCACTATACATTCCAAAGGTATTTATAACCATATCAATGATTTTTTTCTTTCCCCTCAGTAAGCATCTTACATTTGTCCTTAAAAAAATTACGAACCTTTTTATCGTCAATAGGATTATATTTAAATCCTTTGAACATCTCATAGACCTTATCATACACTGGTCCATACTTCCACGCTTGACAATCTTCCATAAACAGAGGCTTTCCATAGTTAACCATAAAAATCCCCTGTGCATAGTAAAGAAGCTTTTGTAATGCAAGAGGTGTTATCTCTTCAACTTTTTCAAAAATATAAGAAATGGTGATAAGCATTTGTTCAGATAAAGAATCATTAAGTCCTTTTAGCCCCATTGCCGCATCCCAGGCTTTTTTATAAGCTGTTTCACCAATCTTATCTTTATTTTTTTTCAAACATTCCATCATAAAATCAACATCAGATAGAGCTCTTCTAATTACATTAGAATACTCTAGGGACGGATACTGTCCCTGCAAATATCTGGTAATGGTAATTTCTCCAAAACCTAATGCAAGTGATAATGGAGCTTTCCCAATATTATACACTTCCATTAACTTATTAATATCTTCAATGGATACTAAATTTTCTGTCTTTCTGTACTGTTCATCAATTAATTTGGCGTTGCTATCCATCAAGCCCGGGATGTTAACCTCTGCACCACATTCTTTACATATGGCTGCTGCTATGTCAAAAGTGTACTCCTTGCCTTTAATACAATGTGTATATTTCACTTTTCTTATATCATATCCTGTTTCTTTTCTACACTCAACACAGAATTGTCTTCTCTCCTTAGCCATACCGTTTTCCTCCATTTTCTCTATATCTCTTCTTCTTAATCTTCTTCACTTGAACTTATACACTATCGGATAATCTTGCTTGTGGAAAGATATTACAATTACATAAAAGTTAGCTAATTTATTAAATTTTATGTACAAAGACACTGTCTCCTCATCGCCACCTTGTTTTGGTAACAGTAATACATCCTTACCAAAGATATATAAAATTTCTTCCGGATGTTGTGGATGGTCATTCTGTACTGCTTCCGAAAAATCATCAGCTTCTAAATCCAGCAAAAATTTCTTTACATCGTTGCTCCGAAAACACATAATCTATATATATGCACTGGTTCTTCGTGCGAGACGATATTTGATATCGTCCTTCTTCTACAGATTTTTTAACTTCATTCAGGTAGTCTACTACTTTATCTCTAGTAACATCCAAGTAATCACCTCTCTTCATGATGGCATTTTCTAATATTACTATCAATATAACACCAATGATAGCTTTTTGTCAATATCTTATCATCATTATCCTAAAAACCAAGTTCCACTCTCTGCTTAGATTAAAAAAAGAAAGCTAAGATGTGGAACTTGATATTTAAGTTCGATAGATAAAACTATATACATCAACTACTTGGTTTCGTTTACTATATTTTCCGTATACCTACAATTTGGATAGGAGCTGCAGCCCAAGAAGCTGCCAAATTTGCCATTTCTAAGCTTAAGAGTTCCTCCACACCTTGGACATATCTTAAGGGGTTTTGCGCCATTTTTTAGCTCCTCTCCCAGCCTTTCAAATACCTGCTGGTTCATCCTACAGTCATTCAAGGCTCTGTGTGCCCCTTCGGCAGGTATCTTATAGTATGTAGCAAGGTCTGTAAGCTTGTGGTGGCCTAAAAGAGGCAGACATTTCCTTGCAAGCGGCAGGGTGTCTATATAGTCATTGCCAAGGAAGAGCCTAAAAAATGCTTCACAGTCCCTGTGGATAAACTTCATGTCAAATCATGAATATTGTGTCCAACAAGGATATCGTCTCCTATAAAATCGATAAAATCCTTTAAGACTTCCTCAAAGACCGGCATATCAGCCACCATTTCGTCGGTAATTCCATTCACCCTTGATGCTCCGTAAGGAATCCTCCTCATAGGGTTCACAAGGCTCGAAAATTCATCAACCACCTTTCCATCCCTTACCTTGATGGCAGATATTTCTATAACAGCATCTAATTGTGGCGATACCCCTGTCGTTTCAAGATCAAACACCACGTAGTCCTTCACATATTTTTCTAACTTTTCTCCTGTCCTAAGACCTAACATTTTATCCTCCAATGTAACTCTAATAGTTTCTTTTAGATAATTTAAGCTTATCTTATAGGATTGTTTACTATAATTCTGATTGACAATCATACCAAAAATAGAGTAAACTCTAAAACAAGAAACGAGTTTTTCAACCGTACAGTTTTTTTACTAAAGCGACCTGCTCGTTTCTTTTTTTATCCTTATTATATCATATATGTAAAAGCTTGTTATCACTAGCATATCGTATAACCATTCTACCTTTAAATATATTATATCCAGCTAACTCCCCTTCATTATCATACTTTGGAATAGCAAACTTTATGTCATAGCGATACCATCCATATTTTTGCTGTATTTTTTTATGTTTATCTTTATAATTTTCAGAAAACACTTTATTTGTTGCAGTTTGAATCAGTTCCTTAACTGCAATAGATGCGTTTGCTTTTTGCATATTCATTTTGACCCCGTAAGACTTTTTGTATCTTTTGAATGTGCATATTCATCCGGAAAGTCACTGCCAATATAAATCATATCGCTAGTATCAATAATCTCAACAGATTTACCAATATTCTCTTTCAAAAATATCTTCAACCGTATTCCAATCAATCCTTTTTACTTCTTTTTAAATCTAATGTCATTAATAATAGCAACTTTTTCTCCCTCTGAATCTATAATAATGGATACCGGTTTAGCTGACAATTCATTAGTATTTTTTTAGATAACAACTGGTCAAGATATTTATAAACTATTGTCTGTGTTTCAATGGATGATTCCATAATATTTTCAATTATAATTCTATTATCAACTATATATTCACCTGTTAGAACTTCATTCGTTTTATCTTCTTCATTACATAGCAAGTCCACAAGCGACATATTAAGAGCCTTACATATAGACACTAATTTATCCGCTTGTGGATTAATCCTTTTCTTTCTCCAGTCACTTATTGTGCTGGTTGCAATTCCCGTTCTTCGTGACAACTCTGTTTGACTTAATTGCAATTCCTCTAGCCTAGCAAATATTTTTTTTCATATACAGTCATGATACTATACCCTTCTTTCTTCCGATTCATCGGATATTTTATCATAAACAATAATTTTTTGCAAGACACTTCTTTGCTAATTAAACAAAGCTTATACTTGGGAGAGTTATATTTATCTCTTATAATAAGCCTTAACACAGGCATTTACCGGGTAAGCAGGACCACTTGCAGTTGAATACTGGTTCAAGTCCATGAGTCCAAAATCCTTATCGTAAATGTAAGTTTCCTCTTTACCTACCTTTGCATTTTTACCTTGTCCCATAATATTCTTTTCTTCAATAACCATATCATACTTATGTTTAGGATCCTCTTTGTCTGAGTTTTTTGTCCAGATTCCTACTGCAAAGTCCGTTCCCTTTTTTATCTTAGCATCTACTTCATCCGGGATATCAAGCGTATGATATCCGGCAGTTTCAGCAGTACCTGACAGCACCTTATAGTCCTGAATCATTGTATAAAAGGCTTCTGCTTCATCTCCGCCTATTTCTTCAGCCTTTTCTTCAAGCTCAGCAAAATCAGGTATAAAATAAACCTCATACTCTGCGTTCTTTTTCGTAGTATAGAATCCTACCTTATCAATCTTTGAGTCACTTACAGCCTTATATCTGTTAAACAAAACATCTTTTTCATCAGTCGCAAAGTTTATTCCTTCCCTAAACCCTGTGAATGTAAGCTCATCGTGCTGATAAACACTATACTGTGGCTCGATTACTTCAGTGAATACATAAGGATTCTCACCCATTGAAATGGACTTAAAAGACACATAAAAATATCCCTTATCTCCAAAAGCCTCACTCTGAGCGTCTCTCACTATCCAAGCTCCGTCTATCTCAGGTTTGGTTATAAAATTATCCTTTGAAAAATCATCATCCCAGCCCACTATTGTTATTGCATGGTTAGCACCATACTTTATTCCATCTGTTTCTACCGGTCTATACTTTGATATCCTGTCACCGTCTTTCCCATCAAAATAATAAGCCTTGGTCTCAGGATTGTAATACTTTACATCTGTATATGGAAATGTCTTGTTGCCATCGTGAGCCATATACATATCTGCTACTACTCCACCGTTTTTAGCGATAGCTTCTTTAATCTGCAAAAGCTCATCATCCTCAGCTGAGCTAACCTTCGCTGTATCAACAGTCTTAAGGAATTCAAAGCCCATAATCTGTTTTACTCCGTCTTTAAGAACAGGATTCTTAGCTGCGTTATTTACCTGCTCCTGAGTAAGGTAATTTCCTTCCCCGCCTTCTCCCTTCATAGGGATATATGGATCATCTTCTTCTAAGATAGGTCCATAGTTTACAAGATAAGGTAAGTCAGAATTTCTGTTTCTTCCCTGTCTTACATTATTAGTGCCAAAGTAAAAACCATGGCGGTTCTCAAAGTTGTTCTCTGAAAGGTCAAGCTCTACCCCTGTTTTAAGCTTGATATGAGACTCCAAAGCACCAAGCGCAGCAAATGATCTACATCCGCCATCTCTGAACTGATTCTTGATCTTACTTACCGCATTTAATTCTCTAAGGTCATACTTTCTATAAACCTTACCATTTGCTTCAAGCTTAGGCTCAGGCTTTTCATCTACAGGAGAGTTATTCTCGCCTTTTTTCTCATTGGTTTCAGGCTGTCCTACCACATTTCCAACTGTATTTTTGTAGAATATTATTGATATTAGTTACATCCCCAAGAGGAGTAGTCTCATCATTTAGGCTTACTGTATTGTCTAACGAGTTTTCATAGCATCCCTTATCAGCTAAAACTCCATTCTTAAGCTCTTTGTAAGCACCACTCATCAGTACTGTCTCATCACCTGAAGCATTCTCTACGAATACTTCTTCCTTTGTTTCATTCTTAACAACTACTTTTGTCTCATCATTAGTAGCCTTTACAGATGAGCCCTCAGCCCCCTTCTTAAATATTGTCTCTGTATTCTTATTTGCTATAAGTTCTACCTGTACACTGCTTGTAACCTTGGTTCCCTCAGCGTTTACAGTTACAGACACAAGATCTGTCTTTCCACTTAGACTAAGCTCAGCCTTCTTTTCAACTACTAGGCTTGTAACCTCGCCCTTTATGCTTACATCAGCCTTAGCACCTGATTTTAGGAATCTGATAAAAGCTACCTTTGCATTCTTGTTTACTTCAATACTGCTCTCTTTGCTTTTTACCACGAGACCATTTCCATTAGCCTTCTCAACCCACTTCTTGCTGCCTATTTCAATTATCTTAAATCTTCCCTTATTAGTAACCTCTGCCTTAGGGGCATCTATTATGAGCTTAACCTTCTTATGGTTTCCCTTGAGACTAAGCTTTATCTTCTTGTTTGACTTTAAGCTAATCTTTATATTGGCACTGTTCTTAAGTGCCTTGTTAAGCTCTGAAGCTGTCTTTACTACTACTGTAGTCTTCTTCTTTGTAGCATACTTCTTTTTTACAGTTGTCACCTTTCCATTCTTAACACCTGCGCTCGCATAATTAGTAGGCATTGAGCTTATAACAAGTGCTGCAGCAAGTACTCCTGATGCTATCATCATATTTTTTTTCTTTTCATCTTTATTTCCTTCCTAGGTCTTTTTATATTGTATCTATCTACTAAGCCCGGTTTACAGGAAAGAATCCTACAAAGTAGGATTCACCGCCTGATGCTGATCGCACTAGCGACATCTACATATCTGCCACAGTGCGGTTCCTCGGAGAGTTTTGATATGATATCCTATAAGGCTTAATAATGTATTCCAAGAGCAAAGCTACGATAATCGACGCTTCACACAGCTTTTATCCCCGGTATCGAGGCTAAGAGCTCCTTTGTATAGTCATCCTTAGGATTTTCAAATATCTCTCTTGTCACATTTTCTTCAATAATCCGCCCCTTATACATAACCATAACTCTGTCGCTGATATTCTTCACAACTCCCAAATCGTGAGAAATAAATATATAAGTTAAACCCTTCTCCTTCTTAAACTTTTCAAGCAGAGCCAAGATTTCAGCCTGTATAGATACATCCAGCGCTGATACAGGTTCATCACAGATTACAAGCTCCGGCTCACCTATTAGTGCCCTTGCTATAACTATTCTCTGCTTCTGCCCCCCTGATAGCTCATGCGGATATCTGTCTTCAAAGCCTTCGTTTAAGCCTACTTCATACAAGGCTCTTTTTACCCTGCCATAAGCCTCTTCTCCTGTTATTCTAAGGATTTTAAGCGGTGCCTCAAGGATTTCCCTTATGGTCATCCTTGGATTAAGTGAGCTATAGGAATTCTGAAATATAAGTCGCGTCCTCTTCCTAAAAAGCCCTTATATCCTGTTTTGAAAGGCTATCTATTTCTTTATTATCAAAGATTATTCTTCCTGAGTCTTTCTTTATCAGTTTTAGTAAAGCCCTGCTAAGCGTGGACTTACCGCAGCCTGATTCTCCAACCAGCCCCAAAGTCTCTCCCCTGTATACCTCAAAGGATACTCTATCTACCGCATGAATATTACCTGCATTTGCAAATATCCCCTTTCTTCCTGCAAATGAGACCTCTAGCTTATCTACAGTTAGAAGTTTTTCTCCCACAGCCTTCTTTTCCTCTCTAAATCCACTAATATCAGGTATAGATGAAATAAGCGACTTGGTATATTCTGTCTTTGGCTGACTAAATATCTCCTTTGTACTTGCTTCTTCCACCAGCCTGCCATCTTTCATAACCATCACCCTGTCAGCTACCTCAGCTATTATCCTCAGGTCATGTGAAATGATGATAGCTGCTGTGTTCATCTCCTCACAAAGTTCTTTAATTAGGAGTAAAATCTGCTTTTGGGTTGTTACATCAAGAGCTGTAGTAGGCTCGTCGGCTATAAGAAGCTTTGGCTTGCAGGCAAGAGCCATTGCTATCATAACTCTTTGGAGCATACCTCCCGATAGTTCGTGAGGATACTGCTTCATACGTAGCCTCGACTCATTTATGCCTACCTTATTAAGCATATCTATGGATTTTTCATCGGCCTCTCGTTTCTTTAGTCCTTCGTGCAGGCTGAATACCTCGGAGAGCTGTTTCCCTATTGTATCCGTGGGACTTAAAGAGGCGGCAGGATCCTGAAAAATCATAGATATATCCCGCCCACGAAGCTTTACCATATCCTTTTCGGAAATATCTACAAGATTTTTTCCGTCAAAGTTTACTTCATCTGCACTAAAGAGCGCATTCTTAGGCAAAAGTCCGATAAGAGCTGATACAAGCATAGACTTCCCGCTTCCTGACTCTCCCACAATCCCAAGGCTGACTCCGGAATATAGTTCAAAGCTTACCCCATTTACTGCGGTAAGCCTTGACTTTTTGTTCGCAAACTCTACTGATAGATTCTTAACAGAGAGTAATTTTCCCATATATTTTATTCACTAACCTTCCAAGTATGAATTTCCCAGTTAAATGTACTGAAGTTCTCAGGTTTAACCCCGCTAAGACGCTTATTATAAGCAACTAAGCTGTTTGTAGTAAAGAGATATCCGTAAGGGCTTATCTTCTTCATCTCAACCTGGAATTCATCAAATACAGGCTTTCTTTCCTCCATTGTCAGAAGTGAATCACCCTTCTTCAATAGCTTAATAAAGCTTATTATTCTCTTCGATTTTGCAAAGATTAAATGCTCCCGTAAGCATCTCAGAACTCTCACTAGGATTCAATGAACCGCCTGAACCTACTATACCAAGATCCTCATCACCCTTTTTAGCTGCTTCCATAAATGCAGGGAAGTCAACCTGAACTATCTCAGTCTTAACTCCAACAGCTTTAAGGTTCTCGGCTATGATGGCTGCAGCCTTCTCACGCATAGAGTTACCTGTAGGTACATAGAACTTTAAGGTCTTGTCAAATGGGAACTTAGCTTCTTCAAGCTGCTTTTTAGCCTGGTCTACATCGTACCAAACCTCAACACTTTTGTTATAGTAAGGATTGATAGATGAGATAGGTGTAATGATAGGCTCTCCCTCACCCTGTAAGAGCTGCTCTACAAGGCTCTTACGGTCAATCGCCATACTAAGCGCCTGTCTTACCTTCTCGTTTAAGTACTTCTTGGAGCAGTTGAAGATAAGGAGCTGATAGCCCTGACTCTTAACTGAGTCAGTTACAAGGTTTTCCTGCTCCTTAGCAAGCTTGAAGTCATCAAGAGGAACTCCACCGTAAAGCACAGTGTCAATCTCTCCATTCATAAGCCCTGCAAGTATATTAGCTGAATCAACCACACGGATAACGAGCTTATCAATCTCAGGTGCTCCGTTATAATACTCTTTATTTGCCTTGAACTCTACTCTTTCACCGTCTACCATGCTCTCGTAGATAAATGCACCTGTTCCGTTTGGATTAGCCCAGGTCTCGGCCTTGCTAAGCTCTTCTGCTGACTTTTCCTTAAGTTTGGTGCCCTCTACTATATATACATGGCTTAAATCATCAAGCACTGTGTCTACAAAGGTAGGTTTCTTAAACTTAAATACTACTTCGTTGTCACTTTTAGCAGTTACCCCTATAGAGCCCTTTTTAGTCTCTACTCCGCCCTCATCACAGCCATCAAGATATCTGAGGTAATATCTGCTGGTGGTCTTGATATCTGGGTTAGAATATATCTTAAAGCTTTCAACTATATCATTTGCGCTAAATGCGTCTCCGTTATGCCACTTAATTCCTGATTTAAGCTTAAAAGTAAGCTCTGTAGATTCTTTGTTTACTTCCCAAGACTCTGCTAATTCTCCCTGATAGCTTCCATCCCCGTTAAGCTTTACAAGAGAATCATATACCTGATCAAAGATAATATTGTCATAATGCGAATCCTCACCCATAGGATAAAGGTCTGACCACTTGCCAGGCATAGCAGCAACTACAGTCTTCTCTCCTGCCTGCTCAGTGTTAGCTACACTGCTTGTCTTGCTTGCAGAAGCAGTGCTACTTGCTGTGCTTGCGACAGATGCGCTTGTCTTAGAGGCACTCTTTGTCTCTGATGTCTTGGTGTCAGCAGGCTTTGAGCAGCCTACCATAGAAATTGTCATGGCTGCCATCAAAAATGCAGCTAAAACTTTTTTCTTCATTTTCCTTACTCCTTTTTGTTTTTTGTTTTGATATATGTAACCCGATTATCCTGTTTTTGCTATGTTATAGTCTCTCTTAACCTTAGATAGTACATCACAGCTTTAATCTAATAATCCGGCAGTTACCAGGTTAATATGCCTTGGGATCAAGCGCATCCCTAAGACCGTCCCCAAGAAAATTGATACTCATAACCGTAACTATAATGGCTACACCTGCAGGCACCCACTGCCATGGCTTGCCTATGAGTATCGCTATTGACTGTGCTTCAAATATTATATTTCCCCAACTCGCTTCAGGAGTCTGTACTCCCATACCAAGAAAGCTTAGGGCAGATTCTGTTAGTATAGCTAGAGGACATATTAAAGGCTGAAGATACGAGTATAGGTGCCAGACTGTTAGGAAGTACATATTTCCAAATAATCTCATTATTTCCCGTACCAATCACTTTTGCTGATTCTATATAGCCAAGTCTGCTTACTGTAAGCACCCTGCTGTAAGTAAGCCTTGTAAAACCTGTAAACCCCATAATTCCAATAATTATGGAGACAGACCATACAGAAGGACCTACAAGGGCTACTGCCACCAACACTAAGATTACTCCCGGAAATGCCATAAATATATCCGTAATGCGCATAATTACGCTTTCTGCGATTCCTCTGTAATATCCTGCATATAGCCCCAACGGTACTCCTATAACCAGACTGACTAAAGTAGAGAAAAATCCTACAAAAATCGAAACCCTGCCCCCATACACAAGTCTTGCAAGTACATCCCTGCCTATGCTGTCTGTTCCCAAGATATGTCCACCCACACCGGGAGGAGTTCCAAAGTTGATACTGTCTACCGAATAAGGATCTAACTTCATTATCACAGGGATGAAAGCAGCTATAAATATCTCAGCTAAAAGGATGGTAAGCCCTATAATAATCAATTTCTCATTTCTAATTTTGTTAAATGCCCTTTTCATGCCTCTCCTTTAACCTTTGATTCTTGGATCCAAAATGCTGTAGAAGATGTCTGATATCAGATTGACTACGAGCACAACCACAGCCGTAAGCACTGTTACTCCCATAATAACGGGATAATCTCTTGCCTTTATGGCAGCAATGATTAGCATCCCTATTCCCTGCCAGCCAAAGAGCTGTTCTGTGACCACAGCTCCTCCTATAAGTCCCGGTATAGTGCCTGTTATGACTGTGAGAACCGGGATAAATGAGTTTTTAACTCCGTATCTTAATATAGCCTGTGTTTTTGACAGCCCCTTAGCCCTTACTGCCCTCATATACTCTTCCTGTAAGACTTCTAAGAGGGAGCCCCTCATCTGCTTAAACCAGCTTCCGATATTCTGTATAGATAGCACTATACAGGGAAGCACCATATGCTTTGCAAGCATAAGTACTGTCTTTTTGCCCGAAGCATCATACATTCCGCTTGACGGAAGAAGTTTAAGCTTAACTGAGACCGTATATATAAGTATTAGCCCAATAAAAAAATTGGGAACTGACATAAGGAAAAATGAAATTGCACTAAGTACATAATCCTCTCCCTTACGCCACCTTGCCCCAGCCCACAAACCAAGTGGAATGGCAATGACAAATGAAACTATGAGAGACGCTGTCCCAAGCATAAGAGTTGCCGGAAGTCTGTCTGTAATAAGCCCAAGCACCGGTCTGTTTCCTGAGTATGAGTAACCAAAATTCCCCCTCAATATATTTACTAACCAGTGGTAATACTGTACAAAGACAGGTTTATCAAGTCCCAGTGACTCTTTTATCCTTAGAAGTTCTGCTTCCGTAATCCCCGGAACTGAGAGAAAGGCATCCATCGGGCTTCCCGGTGCTAAGGACATAAGCAGATAAACAACAACTGTTACACCAAAAAAAGGTGGGTATCATAAGCAACAGTCTTTTTAAGAATGTATTTTTTTCATATTAGTCCACATAATTAAGCCCAAATTATCCTTAAAGTGACTCGAATAATTTGAGTCAACTTCTACAATCAATAATTTTCAAAAAAATAATTTTTTTATAATCAGCGACAATTGTAGTCTTTTTTTCTGATTATTTTCAATAATTATAAAAAAACACAATAATTATATATATTTATCGCGATTACCTATTAAAAACATTAAAAGTAACTCCCGCAATAGGAGTTACTTTTAATTATTCTCTATTGTCTTTATTATTTACTTTAACACGATTCCTTTAACAGTTATGCTATTATTAGGCTCTCCGTCAGGGAAAGATAAATAGCTGAAGTCCTTTTCATTTCTAAAGCTAAAGGTAAGGTCTATCTTCTTTTCTCCCTTTGCCTTAAGTTCAGCACCAGCTGTCTCATTTAATGTGAACTTTATCTTGCCTTCTTCAAGAGCAACCTTAATATTGCTGTCACTCGAGGCAGCCTTAATATTGGTAGCACCAATTGAAGCCAGTCCCTTAACAGGTGAGTCCATTTCTGCTGTCAAATCTGATACTTTAGCTGCTTCACCCTTGTAATCTACATTCTGTCCATCTATTACAGCCTCATAAAGCGAAGTTAACCCTGAGAGCGGAGTAAAGTCATAAACCTTATTTCCATTTAGCTCAATGCTTCCAAGCTCTGAAAATGCTGATATAACAGCAATGTCTTCCACCTTGTTCTTCGAGAATCTAAGCTCTGTAAGTCCTGTATGCCCTGCAAGAGGTGTTATATCTGAAACTTCATTTCCACTGAATCTAATCGCTGTAAGCTTAGTCTTACCTCTTAGTACATCGAGGCTTGTAAGCCTGTTGTTATCCAAATAAAGGTTGGTTAGCTCGGTACAGTTTGCTAAGAAGTCAACGCTTGTTAATCTGTTATTGCTTAGATCTATCTCGACAACCCCGTTAAGCCCTTCAAAAATATCTCCCGTAACATCAGCATCATCTATTCCACAGTTATTTAAGTTAAGCTCTTTAAGCTTGGTAAGGTTCTTAATAACCTTGATACCGCCAAGATTTTTATTATCTTCAAGATTAAGAGTTTCAAGCTTTACCAAATCTTTAATGCAGTCAATATCTTTTACATCATTTTGCTTCACATTGAGTATGAGAAGACCTGTTATGTCTTTGAGTGCAGAAATATCTGTAATCTTGTTTCTTATAGCATTGAACATGGTCATTTTGTTATAATTCTTTGCTACACTCACATCTGCAATATAATTTATTGAGATATCAAAGTCCACAAGATTTGTAAGTTTTCCTAAAGAGCTTACATCTGCAATTCTATTGTGTGAAATATAAAGATGCTTTAAGTTTGTAAGCTCTTTAAGAGGTGTAACATCCTCAATATTATTATGTGATAATCTTAAAAACTCTAACTTCTTCAAATCCTTAAGAGGAGTTAAGTCGCTTATAGAGCTGGCTGAGTATCTGATGTCACCAGCTTCCGGGATATCGCTTGATGAGAAAGTAAGCATCTTAAGGTTAACTGCTTTTTCAAGACCCTTTATACTCTTAACAGTTATCTCATTCTCATAATCCTTATCCCAGCCAACAAAGGTGAGTGCCTCAATCTTTGCCATCTCACTTTCATATATCTCAGTATCCTTAGGATTCTTTCTAAATGATGTATCTGTGAGTTTGATTACATACTCCCCCTTCATATCATCACGCTCTTCATCGCCCTTATAGCCCTTAAGCAAGGCAAGAAGATATTCTTTGAGGTTGTTGTCTTCAAACTGAACAGCTTTACCCTTTGTAAAGTTAAGCTTAACATTCTGCACTGAAAATCCCATCCCGGCAATGTCACTGATAACAAGGGGAACTGTTATTTCCTCCGTTCCAAGCAATTTTAATGTATCAACTAATTTGTTACTTACCTCAAGTTTGATTTTTATTTGTTGCTTTATCATACACAGCCTTTATGTCATCTCCATACTTCTTAGCCTCAACCCCCATAAAGAACTGAACATCATCTTCAGCTATTTTGCTAAGACTTGCATCAAGCTCATCTATGCCTAAAAACGGGTTGTCAAATTCAGCCTTCCCATTTGATACAAATACTTTTTCATTAAAATCCGTTGTCTGACCTGAGAAATTAAGGCTCCAGCCAGGCTCTTCATTTGCAACCTTTATATATCTCTCAGCTAAATACTCACCAAGCCCTCTATAATCAGTAATATTGTTTCCTGATAAATCTAAATCTTTGATATGAGTAAGGTTCTCAAGTCCCTTTACATTGGTCATTCTATTTGCGGAAAGGTCTAAAAACTCAAGCTCTTTCATATCCTTTATGGCTTCTGATACTTCGGTGATGCCCTTAGACTTAACCTCTTTACCTTCTTCCTTTGTAACTGTTACATTATAATGTAAGTCCAATCCCTTTAACTTAGTAAGACCTGCCAGAGGTGTAACATCCTCAATAAGGTTGTTGTAGAGCTTTAAGTATCTAAGTTCTGTAAGCCCTGCGAGTGGACTTACATCGACTATCCTATTTCTCTGAAGCTCGATATATTTTAACTTTTTGAGATTCCTAAGCGGGCTTATATCTGCTATTTCATTTTCATTTAACTTAATCTGCTCAAGATTTACAGCATATTCAAGACCTTTTATGCTCTTAATTCCTCTAGATACCATAAACTTAAAGTCAGGAGTATCTTTTAAGCTTCTTGGCTTGCCTAAGATAGATTCACTAGGTTTGTCGTCATCTTCACCACCCAGGAATTCACCCTGGGACACCTTTTGGCTTACCATCTTCTCCGAGAAAAATCGATATAACCTTAAGGCTTGCCATTTCTTCCTTAGTCACTCTCTGATCATCAGCCCTGTCTTTATCAATGTTTTTTTGTTTATGACCTTTAATAAAAGTTTATCTTCAATAGGAGCATATTTATCCTCATCAGAAGCCAAAGCCTATAACATTGCCTGCGTTTACAAGAGCACTTCCTGTAGAAATACCTGTATTTACATCTCCAAGAGGAGTAGTATCATCATTTAAGCTTACAGTATTATCTAATGAATTTCCTGATTTGCCCTTATCAGCAACTATTCCGTTCTTTAACTCCTTATAAGCACCGCTCTCAAGTACAGTCTCATCTCCTGCTGCATTCTCTACAAATACTTCTTCCTTGGTTTCATTTTTAACAACAACTTTTACCTTATTATCAGATGCCTTTACGGATGAGCCCTCAGCCCCCTTCTTAAGTACGGCCTCAGTATTCTTAGTTGCTGTAATTTCAACCTGAACACCGCTTGTAATCTTGGTTCCACCTGCATTTACCACTACAGACACAAGTTCAGTCTTACCTGTAAGTTTAAGCTCTGCCTTCTTATCTACAATGAGGCTTTTCACTTCACCATTTACGCTAACATTAGCCTTAGCACCCGACTTTAGGAACCTTATATATGCTGCCTTGGCGTTCTTGCTAACTTCTATACCGGTCTTTGCACTCTTTACTATAAGGCTATTTCCTCTTGCCTTTTCTACCCATTTCTTGCCATTTATTTCTATTATCTTAAATCTGCCTCTGTTTGTAACCTCCGCCTTAGGAGCACTTATTATAAGCTTAACCCCCTTATGATTTCCTTTAAGATTAAGTATGATTTTCTTGTCAGTTTTTAAGCTAATCTCTTTATTAGCACTGTTCTTAAGTGCGTTGTTAAGCTCAGAGGCTGTCTTTACAACCACCCTGGTCTCCTTCTTTGAGACTGTTTTCTTTTTCTTTGAAGCCATGGCTCCGGTAATACCCCTTACTTCTGCACCTGCATAATTAGTTGAAAATGAACCAATCACAAGGGCGTGACCAATGTTCCCGCCAGTAACTTAACTTTCTTTGATTTCATACCTTCTCCTTCTTATTCACTATTTGATGTATCATTTGATAAAATGGCTATTTACACGTATTTTGACATATCAAAACTGTAGAACTCTCCTATGGATGGCCCCAATCAGATTATTACAAATTTTTCAGAGATATTACCTTATAATTTTTGATAAGTTCTACGAATAAATATTAACTGTGTGTTATTGTAGTCTCTTTTTCTGACAAATTACAATAATTATAGTCATTTACAATATATGCTCATATTTATTACATTATCAAATATTTAGATTAATTATTTTTTTGTGTACTTAAGTATTATATACATGATACCGATATATAAATATGTCTACATATTATATAACAAGGAGTAAATTATCAATAAACGCTATTGACAAGTTACTTGTTATACTATATTATACGAATACATATTTGTATGCGTGAACTAAACACATTATGTGAATATCGAATAAATAAGGAGATTTTATGAGAGGAAAACTAATTAGGCATAAAAGCCTGCGGACTCGCTATTGCACTTGTTGCAACCAGCTCACTTTCACTATTAACACCATCCTACTCTTCAGAGGGTTCATCACTTGCAGGACTTGTTGCTAAAAGTACGAGGCCTCAGTGTAGTTGTTAAGGCAGAAACAGCACCAACTTTAGCTTTAACTGCTTCTGATTTAACTGTAAATGGAGATACCATTACAGGATTTAGTGCTAAGCGACCTTGCAAAAGGTAAATGCGGTTACTGTAACAGGGACTTCTATCAAGTTCCCTGCAGATTTAACGGCTACCAAGATTGGTAAAGAAGCATTTGTTAAAAAGTTCAACAAGAAAGTCAAGATTGAACTTCCTGACAACATTGTAGAAATCGGCGAAGCTGCATTTGCAACAAACTCAGCAATTACAGCTGTTAAGTTCGGTGCTACACCTGCAAGCAGCAAGTTAAAGACAATCGGTGTAAAAGCTTTCTATGACGCAGGACTTTCTGAAAATATACAGTTCCCTGATGGTTTAGAGACCTTAAAGGATGATTGTTTTGCAAGAAATGAACTAACTTCTGTTAAACTACCTGACAATATCAAGGAAGTTTGGGGACGTGTATTTTCTTATAACAAGATTACTACTGCTGATTTAGGAAAATTCAAGGATGTTAATGTAAGGATTTGGAGCAAGGACTTACATACCACGCCTAGAGTAGATGCTAAAGCAAATATGCAAAATGTTGTTCCTTACGGAATGTTTGCCTTTAACAATATAAGTAAATTCGAAGATATTAAAATCCCTGTACATGTTTGGGGAATAGGAGAATCTGCATTTGCAGAAAATAACCTTACTTCACTCCAGTTACCTGCACAGTATACCAACATTTATTTAGGTGGTTTTAAAAACAACGTAGGTCTTAAGAAGCTTACTTTCTTAACAAAGGACGATGGTAACGGCAACAAGATTGGAATAGGACAGATTGACAGAAGTGCCTTCCAGAACTGTGCCATTGAGGGGCATTTGGAATTCCCTGACAAGGTTAATCAGATGGGAGTTGGTTCATTTGCCGGCAACAAGATAACAAGCGTTTCTTTTGGAAAGGACAGCCCTGATAATAATCCACTCATCGGTGGTTATTCATTCATGAATAACCCTTTAGAGACTATACAAGGCCTTGATACCTGGCAGTTTGAAGATTATGCTTTCCAGAATACAAAAGCTCTTAAAAATATAAGCTTTGACTATGCAACTCCACACCCTACCTTTAAGAGTATTGAGCCTGGTGTATTTAAGAATGGGCTTCTTAAGAGCTTTAACTTGCCTGCATACATAAATAATGTTGCAGACGGAACTGCTGCTAAAAAATATGAAGACGCTGCATTAAAGGGAAATAAAGGCTGGGCAGATGGCTCTGAAAAGGTCGCTTTATACAGAGTGGCTGCTGATGGAACTACTTATGTGACCGACAATGCTTTTATAGACAAGGATGCTAAGTATTATGTCGTAAACCCAGTCTTAGTGAAGTTTGTTGCTAAAGACCAGTACGGTAATGCAGTTACCCTGGGAAGCATTGCGGTTGAAAGAACCAGAACAATAAAGGGAGCTTCTGAGGCAAAAATGTTACTTCTACAGCTGTTAATTTGGCAGACTTTAAGTTAGGTGATAAGATTAAATTTACCATTCCTGCTGCACCAGAGGGCTACGAAGCAGTTGAAACACCTGTTACAGGTAGTGCTATCGCAAAGACAGCAGATGGTAAGTATGAAGTAACCCTAGATCCTACAAATGCTGAAGTTGTTAAAGAAGCCGCTTATGGTGATGGTTACAAGGTTGGATATAAGGAGACGGTGATTGAGATAGGATACAAGAATCTTGCTCCAGAGCCTCCAAAGCCTGAGGTAAAGCCTGAGAACCCTGGTACTCCGGCTACTCCTGGGGCTATAACTCCTGAGAACCCTAGCACTCCTACTACTCCTGGAGCTATAACTCCTGAGAGCCCTAGCACTCCTGCTACTCCGGAAGCTATAAAGCCTGTAGAGCCAGCTAAGCCTAGTGAGCCTGTAACTCCTAGCACACCAGGTAACCCAACAACACCAAACACCCCTGTAGTACCGGCAACACCTGCTAATCCTACTACACCTACTACTACAATCCCTACAGAGAACCCACCTACCAATGTACCATTTACACCAGAGAAAATAGTTAATTCAGACCTCATTCCTGAAGGTAACCCAGTATTCAACATTGTTGATGAAGATGGTACTTCACTTGGTAATGCTGAGGTAAACAAGGATGACGGTACTTATACTTTCGTAAAAGACAAGAGAACTCCTAAGGGAGTAGCTAAAATCCGCAAGGATAATACCCTTGAAGTAGTTAAGGTATTTGACGGAAAAACTCCTCAGGGCAAGCTCCCTAGACTTCCTAAGACCGGAGGAAGCTCTGAAGAAGGACTTGTACTTCTTGGTGCAGCAATGCTTGGACTTGGAGCATTTTTCAGAAGAAAAATTAAATAATGATTTACCCTGCTGTCACACCTCTGTGGTGTGGCGTTTTTTATTTGACAGGAAATTTCTCCGAAATTACCTGTCAAATAAAAAGCTCTCCGAGGGATCGCACTGCGGCGGATATGTAGATGTCGCTCACGCGACCCGCCGCAGGCGGTGAATCCTGCGAAGCAGGATTCTTTCTTGTTCACATACTTTTTCATTGACAAATATAATACACGGATAGGGATCCCTCACCCCCGGGAGGAGAAGCTTTCCTCTCGGAGATTTTTAACCAACAAACTATCATTCTTCATTGAACTTAATTTGAATTTTTTTATACTATTGATATCCATTATCATATCTTAATATTTTCTAAACATTTCCTTAAATTTATGCGTATTCTCCATTTTTTTAATTGACTTTGAATTTTTTTATGGTATAAAATCCCCTAGACAAAAAGCTACATTTTATTCATCTATATGGATAAAATGTTATATTTTTGGTGCTTTTATGGTTGCTTTTTATGTGGCCAAAGCGCCTCATTTCTTTGTCAAACGTTAATTAAAAATACTTTTTACAAAGGAGAATGACAATGAAGAAAAAAATTTAATAGCAGACATACAGCAGGGATACTCGCTCTTGCTCTCGTTGCAACCAATTCGCTTTCACTGCTTGCCCCACCTATTAGCTCAAATAGCTCGAGTATAGGTTATTTAGCCACAAAAAGCTTAAATTATCCTGTTGTTGCAAAGGCGGATGTAAGGGAGGATGCTACCATCACTCTTGACAGTTCAAGCATTGATGTAAGAGATGGTATTGCGTATTCTAAAATCCCTGAAACAGGTATGAAAGTACGAAACACCCCAGGAAATATTATCAAAGTGAAGTTTGACCCTAATCTTAACATAAAGGGAATTTTTCCCAACACCTTTAGGGGTGTATTTAAGGGTAAGCAATTTATTCTTGAATTGCCTGATACACTTGAAACTATTAGTGATAGTGCATTTGCAGGCTGTGATTTTATCTCAATCAAGTTTAATAATAAACTAAAATCAATTGGCAACTACGCATTTAGTGGTAATAAAAGTCTCTCATCAGTCAGCTTGAATTACGGTGTTGAAACTTTAGGCAATCGCACATTTGCAGATGGTTCTATAACATCTATTACCCTTCCAAATACTCTTAAAAGTATCGGTGATAATTGCTTTAGAAGCAATAAGATAACCTATGTTTCTCTTCCATCAAGCCTTACAACTGTAGGTATCAATGCCTTTAGAAACAACCAGATATCTAGAGTAGACTTTGGAAACTACTACAATGTAAGGGGAAGTCTTAAGGCAGGTAACGGTGAAGACTTTGGTCCTGCCAGCAACGGAGGCGATAATCCGGTGACGCTCTTATGGGCGAAGTTAACAATCAGTTTATTATACCAAACGGAATGTTTGCATATAACAAGCTGACAAGCTTTAACTCTCCCTACCAATATCAAGGCTATAGGCAATCAGGCATTTATTGGTAATGATATAACAGACATTAATATCCCTGCCAGTGTAGAAGTTATATATAATGAGGCTTTTCTCAGAAGCTATGATAATTTTAATAGTAACTTTACAGCAAGACTTAACTTTGCATACGGCAGTAAACTTAGGAAAAATAGGATACGCGGCATTTAACGGCGCCTGCATAGTAGGAAGGCTCTCCTTCCCAAGCACAGTTGACTTCATTGGTGCGTATTCCTTTGAATACAATAAGATAAAAGAGCTTTCACTTAATGGACTTAATGCTCACATCCGCACCCGTGCCTTTGGTAATACAACCTTAAAATCCGTAGAAGGATTAGATTTTAAGCCAAGCGACGATATAAAGGTTTTGTCAAAGGAGATGTTTGCTGAGATTGGACCTGATTATGGCTCATTGCATTCGCTTAAAAACGTAAGCTTTGACTATGCTAACCTAGACCCCGGCTTTACAGGTTTAGGGCATGATGCTTTTTATGACCAGCCTATTAAAAGCATGAAAATTCCTGCTCAGATTGTTACCTTTGGCAATAGTGTATTTGGCTCCTTAAATGCTAAGCTTGAAAACGGCTGGTTCCAGTCTACCGAAGGCACTCAGGCGCGTGATTTCAGGGTTGCCTTATACAGGGTAGATAAAAACCTCAACTATGTAACTACTAACAATATACCTGATGGAGATAGCTATGTCTTTAACCCTGTGCTTTTTGAGCTTAAGCTTAAAGACAATTCCGGGAAGAATTACGCTGATTATGTGACCAATATACAGATTGAGGGTACTAACAGGAAATCCACAATTGCAAAAATCGACAGGGAAGATGCCCGCAACGATGTTGATTATAACCATTTCAAGTTAGGCGATAAGGTCACCTTTAGCCTTAAGCAGAGTCTTCCTTCAGGCTACAGGCTTGAAAGTCCAGGGCTAAAGTCACTTGGAAATAACAGATATGAGATTGCGCTTGACCTACGTAGTGGAGCTGTAAAGGAAGCTAGATATAATGATTCTGAATACAATGTTGGATATATGAAGACAACCATAAGCTTGGTCGATCCTACTAAGCCTGTACAGCCAACACCACAGCCTACTCCACAACCTACACCTCAGCCGGCTCCACAACCTACACCTCAACCTACACCTCAACCGGCTCCACAACCTACACCGCAACCTACACCGCAGCCTACTCCTCAGCCGGCCCCACAACCTACACCTCAGCCTAGTAATCCGGTTCAGCCTTCTCAGCCGGTTACTCCTAGTCAGCCAAGTACAGGTGGTGGCGGACAGGTTGTCTATCCGTTAATTCCAAGTATTAACGATAACGGTTCATCAAACACAACTGTTAGTGATGACACTACCCCTCTTAGCCCTGTGAAGCTATCAGCTTTTTGACAAGCTTATAGCAAAGCTTAAGAAGGCGACTGATAAGAACAAACTGAAGGCTATCCGCAAGAAGATAAATGCCAAAAAAGGTCTCACTCTTGAACAGTTTGCAAAGGAGCTTGTAAAAAAGAAAATAATCAAAAAGGCAAACAAGAAGGATACAAAGAAGTATCTAAAGGGTGTTAAGACTTCAAAGTGGGCAAGAGCCTATGTAGCCGGCCTTATAAAGACAGGAGCTCTTACCAAAAAAGGATATTAAAAAAATGTAAAGAAGAAGGTTACCGAGAATAATGCAGCTAAAATACTTACAAAAAAATTTTTTTATCAAAAAGTAAGAAGATAAAGAAGTAATCTAAATTTGCAAAGAAAAATTTGTCATAAGAATAGGGTGTCAGATATTTTGACATCCTATTTTTATTGTTGTTTGGCATATCAACTAACAAGTTTCTTTAATTGAAAAGTCCTACAGGTTTTAATTTCCTGTAGGACTTTGGCATTATTCAGCATCCCTTATATAGTAAAAAGTTATCCTTTGGCGCTCTCCTATAGCATTTTTGGTCTACCTTTTTAAGCGCGTCAAGATAGGCCTTAGCCGCCTTTTTCATGGTTTCTCCTCTGAGGCAGGCTATCTTCCCTGAAGCAATTACCTTAGCCGCCTTATCAGTATCAGCAGCATCATATTCTTTGATTAGCTTCTCAGACTCTGCCCCATTCTCCTTCTCAGTCATCCACATAGCAGAATAACTATAGTCTCCTAATAGAGCGTCTACAGCATGCTTATTTTCCCTTACAAACTTAGCAGTTGTAAAGATACCTGACATAGAATGTTTTTTCCTGTTAGACTTATCCCACTTTTTAGTAACATCAATCACAGTAGTTGCTACCATCCTGATATTACCATCTGTTTCACCATAAAGCTTTACAGCCGCTTCAATAGGAAGTACTGCCATGTCAAGCTCTCCCTTTACAAGCTTATCACCAAGTTCCTCAGATGAAGATGACTGACTAAAATCATAGCCATTTACTGTCTTATCCTGCTTTGCATTGTCAATAAGCTTAACCAGGCCTACTATATCATTTCCTTTGATTCCTGCGATTTTTACCGTGACACCGCTGTCCTCTATGAAGCCACAGCAGTTATATACTTCCTTTGATGACTTACCTGACGTATCCCCCTCTGCGGCACCGTTTGTTGCCACTTTAGTATCTTCTTCAGTCTTATTCGCATTAACCACAGATACTCCCTCAGAAACATTTGCCTCCACTGCAGGCATTTTCACTTGAGGCTGGCTTATTTTCAGACTCAACATTAATATTTTTTTGTCGCTGTAGCAGTTCCACAGGCCGTAAGTGATAAGCCCTAACACAAATGCCAGTGCAGTATTAATTATTCTCTTTCTCATAAATCTCCTTAATCAATTTTTTTGTAAAAAAATAACAAATATTATTTTAGCCAAACGAATACCCGAATCGATATTATTTTTGACGCTTATCAGAACATGTAACGCATAAACTTAGCTTATAAATAGGCTCTCATTATAACGGAATACTAAATATATAACAACTGATAATTATTATCAATAATTTCTATAAATCTTCAGGTTTATTTGTTTATTTTTTTAACTATCCTTGATTTTCCTTTAGCCATTTTGTACAATGAAATTATCGATATTAAAACTGTATTTGTGAGATATTTTTTTGAAAAATTAATCCAAGGTTTTTTTGCATATTTTTTTACAAATGAGTAGTTATCGGTTCGAAAAATTATGATGGTTAATCAAAGGAGGTAGTTAAAATGAGCCGTTTGGAGATTTTTACGCCGGACAGAGCCACTCTTGTAATTGAAGACTTGTACAGAACTCTGGACAAAAGAATAGAGGCAAGCCCTCCCGGACTCTGTCCTGTAGACATCACAAGAGCATTTATTGAAATGTGCCACGCACAGACTTGTGGAAAATGTGTTCCCTGTCGTGTAGGACTGCTCCATTTAAAGCACATGATGACAACTGTTCTTAATGGTACAGCCACTATGGACATCATCGACCTTATAGAGGAGACTGCCAAATCAATCTCAGAAACTGCAGACTGCGCTATTGGTTACGAAGCTGCCCATATGGTATATAAGACAGTTACTACTTGTCGTGATGACTTTGAAGAGCATATAAGAAATGGCCGCTGTAACTGTATGACAAAGCAGCCTGTTCCTTGTGTTGCCCTCTGCCCTGCTCACGTAGACGTACCTGGATATCTTGCCCTTGTTAGGGAAGAGCGCTATGCGGATGCAATCAGGCTCATAAGAAAGGATAATCCATTCCCAACTACCTGTGGATTTATCTGTGAGCATCCTTGCGAAGAAAAATGTAGAAGAAATATGGTGGACGACGCTGTAAATATCAGAGGCATCAAGCGTGTTGCAGCGAGACATGGCAGGGAAAGGTTCCACCTCCTCCTTGCGCACCTTCTACAGGCAAGAAGATTGCTGTTATTGGTGGCGGCCCATCAGGACTTTCAGCAGCTTACTATTTACAGCTTATGGGGCATCAGACAACTGTATATGAAATGTTACCAAAGCTTGGCGGCATGCTTAGATACGGTATTCCTAACTACCGTCTGCCAAAAGACAGACTTGAGGAGGATACAGATGCTATCCTTGCTACAGGTGTAGAAGTAAAATACGGCCTTAAACTTGGTGTTGACCTCCTCTTACCTGACTTAAAGAAAGAATACGATGCAGTTCTTATTACTATAGGTGCGTCTACCGATAAGAAGCTTGGGCTTGAAGGTGAAGATGCTGAAGGTGTTATGTCTGCAGTTAAATTCCTTAGGAATGTAGGTGTTGAACAGTATGACGACCTCACAGGGCAGAATGTAGCCATCATAGGCGGCGGTAACGTGGCTATGGATGCAGTAAGAACAGCAGTAAGACTTGGTGCAAAGAAGGTTAGCTGTGTCTACAGACGTAGAATAGCTGATATGACTGCCCTCCCAGCTGAAATCGAAGGTGCTCTTGCTGAAGGTGTTGAGATGGTTACACTTAAGGCTCCTTCAAGACTTGAGATTGAAAATGGACATATTAAGGGAATCTGGGTAACTCCTCAGATGATATCTAAAATAAGTGACGGAAGAGCCTCTGTAATCGCTACAGGTGAACCTGATGAGTTCATTCCTTGCGAGACTCTCATCGTAGCTATCGGTCAGAATATCGAGACCAAGTACTATGAAGATGAGGGAATCCCTGTACAAAAGGGTAAGATGTTTACAATGCCTAACGGCGGATTTACAGGACTTCCGGGAATATTTGCAGGTGGAGACTGTGCTTCAGGACCTGCTACCGTAATCAAGGCCATTGCTGCAGCAAAGGTTATGGCTGCGAATATCGACGAGTTCTTAGGCTATAAGCATGACATTACCTGTGATGTGGATATCCCTCTTCCAAGCAAGGTAGAGCATACTGCCTGCGGTAGAGTTGAGCTTACGGAGCGTGAAGCTTCTGACAGGGTACATGACTTTGATGGTGTAGAGAATTGCATGAACAAAAAGGAAGCCTGCCAGGAATCAGGTCGCTGTCTCAGATGTGACCACTTTGGCTTTGGATTATTCAAAGGAGGTCGTGAGAATATATGGTAAATTTAACAATAGATGGAAGAAGTGTAATTGTGCCTGAGGGAACCTCCATAATGGATGCGGCTTACAGTGCCGGAGTTCCTGTCCCTCACCTTTGTTTCTTAAAGGAAATCAATGAAATAGCCGCCTGTCGTGTCTGTATAGTTGAAATAGAGGGCAAGGATAAGTTCGTTACCGCCTGCAACAACAAGGTTGAAGAAGGTATGGTAGTATATACCAACAGCCCTAAGGTTAGACTTGCAAGACGTAGGACAGTACAGATGATACTTTCTCAGCATGACTGCAAGTGCGCAACCTGCGTAAGAAGCCGTAACTGTTCACTTCAGACTCTTGCAAATGACCTCAACATCACAGATACTCTCTATGAGGAGCGCCTTGAGATTCAGGAATGGGATAAGACATTCCCACTTATAAGAGATTCTAAAAAATGTATCAAATGTATGCGATGTGTACAGGTCTGCGATAAGATTGCAGGACTCGGTATCTGGACTCTTGAGGGTACAGGTGCAAGGTCAACCATTAATGTATCAGGCTCCAGAAAAATTGCTGAGGCAGACTGTTCTCTTTGCGGTCAGTGTATAACCCACTGTCCTGTAGGTGCTCTTAAAGAAAGAGATGATACTGAGGAGTTCTTAAGAGCCATAGCAGATCCAAAGAAGGTAGTTGTAGTTCAGGTAGCTCCTGCTGTAAGAGCAGCCTGGGGTGAAGGTCTTGGACTTGACCTTAGCGAAGCCACCGTTGGAAGAATCTTTGATTCTCTTAGAAGAATAGGTGCCGACTACGTATTTGATACCGCTTTCTCTGCTGACCTTACCATAATGGAGGAAGCAAGCGAGTTTATAGCCAGATTCTCAAACGGAGAGCTTAAGGATAAGCCTATGTTTACCTCCTGCTGTCCGGGTTGGGTGCGTTTCCTTAAGAGTAACTACCCACACCTTACAGGCCAGCTCTCATCTGCAAAGTCACCAATGCAGATGTTTGGTTCAGTTATGAAGACCCACTTTGCTAAGGAAATAGGTGTAGACCCTGAAAATATTTACTCAGTGGCAATCATGCCTTGCGTAGCTAAAAAGGGCGAGCGCAATATGGAATTCTTCCACGAGGAGTATGCGGGACACGATACAGACTGTGTGCTTACCTCAAGAGAGCTTGTTAGAATGATTAAGGCATTCCATATCCTTCCTGAGACGCTTGAAGATTCTGAGCCTGACCACCTCTTCCACGATGTAACAGGTGCAGGTATTATCTTCGGAGCTACCGGCGGTGTTATGGAGGCTGCTCTTAGAACAGCTTACCATTCACTAATGGGCGAAAACTGCCCTCCTGATGCTTTCAAGGTAATAAGAGCTGAGTCACAGAAAACAGGACTTACAGAGGCTACCTTCAATCTCAAAGACATCGACCTTAGAATAGCTGTAGTAAACGGCCTTGCAAATACAAGAAGGCTTATAGAGGAAATAGATGCAGGAACTAAGAAGTACGACTTCGTAGAGGTTATGGCTTGTCCGGGGGGCTGCGTAGGTGGCGGCGGTCAGCCTATCCATGACGGTGAGGAACTTGCTTTTGCCAGAGGAAAGAATCTCTACTTCCTTGACAAGAACTCCAAAATCCGCTACTCACACGAGAATCCTGATATCAAGTCTCTCTATGAGGGCTACTTTGGCACACCTAACTCACATAAGGCTCACCATAGTGCTTCATACAGACCATTTTGCCTGGGAAATGCCAAAGCGTCCTACAAGAGATAGAGACGGCTATATCATAAGGGAAAGACATTTGATGTAATTGATTAAAAGAATTATAATTTTTAATATAAAATATCCTTAGCTATAGGGAATACCTTCTATAAATTTTCCCTTGCTAAGGATATTTTTTTACTTCTACTATAAACTACCCTGATTTTTTTAACCTGTCTTCATAATCTTTATTTGCTTTCAAATTTCTAAAAATACCCACCAACCACTTTAGGAAGTCCTTTAAAAAATCCTCCATTTACAATCTCCAGTATTCCATCCACCATCTCCTTGCTTACCTTACCTGCAGACATTTTAGATATTGCCCTAAAAGGCATATTGTAAATAAACATAATGTTTAAGTCAGGTATACCCTTTTTCATAAGATTTATCAAGTTTTCTTTTTAAGTATCTTGTATACCAGTCTGGATAATACACTTTTTTTGAATCTTTCATTTGGCAAACCGCATCATTGGGGCAAAGTTTTCCCCTTCTTTCGTTTGGAAGAGGTGTGGCATAAAGTCTTTCAAACTCCTCTTCAGATATGTTTTTCACCAGCCCCCTCTTATAATTAGGCAGGTCTTCTATATCATACTGAAGCTCTGTAATACTTCCCTCTACATTAATTTCTCCTTGGAGCCTAATATCAGCCACACTTGCTCCTATGTAAATCTGGTACTCTCCACCTTCAACTTCCCACTTCCCGCTCACAGTAGAAAAATAGCGAAAAGTTTTATCGTCGAATACAATTTCTACTTCTTTTGATTCGCCTGCCTTAATTTTAACTTTCTTAAATCCTTTTAATTCCTTAATAGGCCTAATTAATCCACTTTCTTTTTTCCCGATATAAAGCTGTGCAATCTCTGCTCCGTCCATAGAACCGATATTTTTAATTACAAACTTTACTCCTTCTTTTGTTACAATCAAATTTGAATACTCAAAGTTTGTATAACTAAGTCCATATCCAAATGGAAACAGGACTTTGACAGCTGCAGTGTCATAATATCTATATCCAATATATGAATCTTCGCGGTACTCTAAATTTCTTTTTTTCAATATCAGAGTGATTGACTACTGAACAATCTTCATAGTTCATAGGATAGGATTCTGACAATTTACCTGTAGGGATTTCTTTCCTGTGAGTAGGTCTAAAATTGCCGACGCACCTGCCTGTCCTGTAAGATGGCCATGTAACAATGCCTTTATTTTATTTATCCAAGGCATCTCAACCGCAGAGCCTGAGCTCATAATTCCAACTATATTTTTATTTATAGCAGCGAGTTCATTTAACTCTTTGATTTGACATTCAGGAATTTCCATTGATATTCTATCTGCGCCTTCACTTTCAGCAATTTCATCCAGTCCGAAGAAAAATAAAACTACATCAGCTAGTTCAGGATGTTCAGTAAGTTTCAAGTCATATTCTCTTACTTGTAACGAAATAGTTTCTACTTTAGTAGAATTCACCTGAGATGAACCTGATCCCTGATATCTTGGTTTTTCTACAAAAGGCCCTTTAAGGCATATTATTGCGCCTTTCTTTAGCGGTAATATATTTTCATCATTTTTTAGTAGAACCGCAGAATTAATCGTTGCCATTTTTGCGATTGAATGGTTTTTATCTATATCAAAAGCTAAATGAATGATCATTATCTTTGACGTATAGAGTCGCTTCTATAACAGGAAGTACCGCTCTATCAATTTCCTCTTCTGTTATTCTTCCTTGTGAAACTGCCTCAATTAATTCTCTTGCAGAATCAAATCCCGGATTGGGCATTTCGACATTTGACTGACATCTTACACCTTCTACATGGTCATTTGATGCTCCCCAGTCCGTTACAACTATACCATCAAATCCCCATTCATCTCTTAGTATATCTGTTAATAAATGCCTGTTCTCATTTGCATATTCACCGTTAACTTCATTATATGCTGACATTACCGCCTTTGCCCCACCTTCTTTAATTGCAATTTCAAAGGCTGTAAGATAGATTTCTCTAAGAGTTCTTTCATCTACTACTGCATTCATTGCCATTCTGCGGTACTCTCTTGAGTTTACTGCAAAATGCTTTGGACAGGCATAGATATGATGGCTCTGTATTCCACGTATATATGATGCCGCCATCTTGCCTGCAAGATAAGGATCTTCACTAAAATATTCAAAATTGCGCCCACATAGAGGCGACCTTTTCATATTTAATCCCGGTCCTAACAAAACATCAACCTTCTGTGCTACAGCTTCTTCACCGAGCGCCTTTCCTACCATCTCTCCAATTTCAGGATCCCAGCTATTAGCTACCGTAGATGCTGTCGGAAAACAGGTTGCTGGAAGAGATGCATTTAATCCAAGATGATCCCCTGCCCCTTCTTGGCGTCGCAATCCATGTGGTCCATCAGAAAACACTACTGAAGGAATACCTAATCGTGGAATGTCCCTTGTCTCCCATTCATTTTTTCCACTTAAAAGAGCTGCCTTCTCTATCAAAGTCAGTTTTTTAATTATTTCACTTGCCTTCATATTAATCCTCTCCGGCTTTAATTTCACTCTGTCTTTCACGAATAATATTCTGATCATCTTTTATGTGCTTTTCAACATTTAGCTTCCAAAGTAATATTATGCTGATTGTAAAAGTAATCATATCTACTATGAGATACATAAATACGAGTACATTTTCAACTCCGCCTGACTGTCTGTATGCTATATTTCCTGCCCATTCAGCAAGATTTTCTATAGGCATTTTACCCACAGGATCTGCTGATATCCCAACGTTACTGTACCCGCTATAGGCAAGAAGTCCATTTAATACTCCATTTGTAATACCTGCCAATCCTACAAAAATGGCACTATAAATAGACATTGTAAACCCATCACTTCTAAAACCGTTCTTTGCTTCAAGATGATCCAAAACGTCTGAAATTATCGCTAGCATTACGTATTGTGCAGGTATTATTCCTATACCCTTTAAGAAAACTCCTGTTGACACAAGTGCGAAATTGTTTACATTGACAAATCTCGCCATTCCTCCCAAAAGAGCAATAACCAGTCCAATTATCGTCGCATTTTTTTTCCCGATTTTATTCGCTATAGGCCAGGCCACAACCATTCCTATGAGAGAAGGAATTCCTCCAATCATCCCGAGAGTAGACATTAGCGCTCCTGAAGTCTGTTCCGGATTGGCACTATTCATTACATCATCAAACATCCAGCGCACATAAAAACTCATTGTTCCATTCTTAAATGCCTGTCCTAACTGAAATATAAAGACAAATAGAATCACCATCCACCAATATTTATTACTTATACAGGCCCTTAAATGAGCAGTTGCAGTAATCTTCTCTTTCCTACCTTCTTGCCCGTTTTCTTCTGTAATACGCTCCCTTGTAAAGTAATATTCCAAAAGCACTCCTATTGCAGTTAATATAGCAAGTCCTATTGCAAGTATTCTCCAGTGCTCATAAGAGGCTTCTATGTCTATACCGTTATTTCCACTAACAAACATATAACTCTGAAGAAGAACAGGAATCAAAATACTGCTTCCCAGGCCTACAGCCCCTACAGTAGATGCATTTGATAGAGTTGCAAGTATTCCTCTTTTATTAGTGTCTCTTGTAGAAAGAGAAACCATCGAATTATGCGCTGTATAATAACAAGGATAGGCAACTGCATAATATAAGTTATATGAAACTGCAATACAAGCCATCTGAATATAGTTATTCCCATTTAACGGTGTCATAAACATCAGCATTATTGTAAGAATTAAAAGTGGTATGGATAAAAGCAGGTATGGACGTGCCTTTCCGGCCTTTGTTCTTGTTGTATCAATCAGCTTGCCTACCATTATATTCCCGCTAATCACAAAAAATACTGAAACAATTGGAAGTAAGGATGAAAATAGTCCGAATTTTGTCCACCCCAAAACATCCACATAATATCTATTCAGATATGCACTAAAAAGTTGCATTTGAAATCAGTGCCAGGAAAGGTGCCGTCAGATAACCTAATAGCATTTCCTTAACTTTAACCTCTGAAGACTTAATCTGCGTCCTGAATACCGGAGCTTCTGCAATTTTTTTGTAAGTTTCATTTTTGTCTCCTAATTTATTATAGTTTCAAAACTATAATTACCATTAATAAGTTGTTTTTTTCGTTCCATCCGGTAATTCCAATTCACAAGTCGTTCCTATAGGAACTTTAATATCAATATGAAATACTATATTATCTTTTTCTACAATTTCCCAAGAGCTAATAATCTCACCATAAGCACAGGTCACACTGCCTTCTGCACTTTTAAGGCCTCCTCCAAGCTTTTGGAGCAATACGGAATTTTTTTATATCCTCCCTCAATTGCCTCAATTCCCGCAACTCTTTGATATAGAAAATTGCCTACAGCACCACTTGCATAATGGTTAAATGATACCATTCCTCCTGTACCATCATCATTTCCGAGATTACAACTTCCATCTTCCCTAAGTGCATCCCATCTTTCCCAGATAGTTGTTCCACATTTAGCTTCATACAGCCAGGACGGGCAGGTATCGCATAGGAGCATATTATACGCTTCCTCTAAATACCCATTATCTGCCAATGCAAAGAGAATGAATGGAGTTCCCGGAAATCCCGTACCTATGTGATAATCATTTTTTCTTACCATTCTTGCAAGGTTGGCTGCTGCCTTTTCCTTTTTTTCTCCAGATAACATATCATAGTATAATGGTAGCACATAGCCTGTTTGAAATTCTTTCTTTGCCCTTAGTTTGGCGTTTTTCATCCATGAGGATTGAACTATATGCGTCAGCAGTATTATTATGGAGTTTGCGGTACATGGCAACATCATCATCTTTACCTAATATGCCTGCTATTCGCTCCATTATAGCAGAAGAATGAGAAAGGCACGCTGTTGCAGTATATTTACCACGCAGCATACACTCCCACATATTAACTCCCGGTGCAACCCAGTCTCCATAATGATGAAACAAATGCCATATATATCTGTGTTTACCTACCGAAAAGAGATTGGCCCAGAATCTACAAGCCTTTATGTACTTTTGCATTGTAGGATACATCTTTTTTAGAAGTTCCTTATCTCCCGTATTTAAGTACAGTGCCCAAGGCACCAGTATACAGGCATCCCCCCAGTGATCAACTGCCATAGTAAATACCAGTTCCATCTGCCAATAAACTTTTACTGCAGGTATAGTCATAGGAATTCCTCCTCCTCTAACCTGGTCTGTTTGTACATCATAAAGCCATTTCTCTAAAAATCTAGATGCATCATAATTCCATACAGCTGTTGGAGAAAACAGCGCTATATCACCTGTCCAGCCAAGTCGTTCATCGCGCTGAGGACAGTCTGTAGGAATATCCACAAAATTTGACTTCGTTCCCCATAATATATTGCTCTGAAGTTTATTTATTAATTCATTTGAACACTTGAATCTACCATGCTGTCTTATCTCTGAATAAAGTGCAAGGCCTCTAAGTTCTATATCCTCTGCCTCAATACCTGTAATACCGACATATCGAAAGCCCATATAGGTTAGGCTTGGTGAATAATTCTGCTCTCCTTTTCTGCAAATATACACAGCTTCCTGCTTTTGCAGTCCTAAGTGGTTCTGTAAATAATTCCCCATCCATTAGAACTTCCGCATAGCGAAAAAAATTATTTTTCTGTCCCTGAGTTTGCATTTTTAATTTTAGCAGATACTACTCCCGCAAAAATTCTGTCCTAAATCATAAATCAGTTCACCTGAAGGGCTTTTAATAATACTTATTGGTTCAAATATTTCATGTGCTCTTACAGGTGCTCCGTAGCCCGCCTCTATTTGTGGACTGATTCCCGGATTTGCAATCCCTGCCTTATTCCAGTCTGCTTTATTTAAGTCAAATGTAGCATCAAAAACTTCTCCCTCGTAGAATTCAGCCAACTTGAAATTACCATTCATAGTAACCTGCCAGCTTTCATCTGTCACAATTATTTCTTCTTTACCATCTTCATACCTTATATGAAGTTCAGCTAAAAATGCCTGTTTTTTTGCAAAAATACGATTTAAACTTTTATAGGTAAATCGCCCTACTGCCCAACCACCTGCTACAACTGCACTTAATTCAAACAATCGCTCCACATTCCTTATCTCTTTTTGTTACATCATAGGTCTGGTACTGTAGTCTATTCCTATATGAGGTAAATCCGGGAGAAAAATATTCATTTCCAATTTTATTGCCATTTATATATAAATTATAAATTCCCAGCGCAGTAGCATATATTTTAGCACTGGTTATTTTCTTACTTATGCCTCCCTGTCTTGTATTTGTTAAACTTATTTCTTTTCTAAATGTCATCGGCTTAGGAGATACTTTCTTTTTCTGTGAATCTATATTGGGAATCAGTAATCCACTTTCCACTCCAAGGCAGACTCATACGCCCTGTTTCAAACATAAGTGATACCTGTGCCTCTTCTCCGTCTTTGCTGCAAGCTTTTAAAACCGCTTCATATTGTGTAAATGGCGTTAGAGGAGTTCCCTGATAAGGAACCCTTATCTGTTCACAGGTTCTTAACTTCCAGTCCCCCACATTTAATTCAAAATATTCAATTTCTGTACCATTAGTTTCACTTTCTACATACCAAGAGAATCTAGGATGAGCCTCATCTGTTACACAGCCTTTTTCCAAATCTTCAACTCTAAAGTTCTTAATCGCGAGCATAATTTTCTCCTATTTATGACTTACTGTTCTAATGTACATCTTATAGTATTTACCTTAGCTTAATTGTTTTTTTATATCACAGGAATGGTGATTTCACTCTCAAGGTTATCTGATACCGCCATAATTATCATATCACCTCTCCCATCAGGCTTTACTATTGCAAGAGCTTCTCCATAATATGTTTTGGTAGTATCACTAAGAAAGCTGGTATCGTTATATGGGCAGGCACTCCCCAGTCTTATAAGTTCGCCATTTTTTTAACCTTTAACTTAACTCTATGATGATCCATCGGCTTCCAAATACCATTTCTATCTGTGAATTGAACCCTAACATAGGTTAGTGTATTACAATATGCAGTATCTGATTCAGGTATAAGCCTTAATTCAGTTTCATCCCCTGCTGTTATAAGCTCTGTCTCACCGACTTTCACTTTATTTTCATCATAGGCTACAGCTTTTAGAGTACCATTCTGATATGGTATATTGAATTTTGCAATACACTTATTAGTCTTTTTACACCCTACAAGCTCATTGTTTAGGAATAATCTGATCAGGTGCGCTCTTGCATATACTTCTACTTTTGCCTTCATATTTTCACAGCCTCTCCACGACCAGGATTCTACCGAATCGGTCATTTTCCACGCAGAAGGACTATGTTTACCAGTCTGATACACGGGTACTACTGCAATCAAAGGACCTTTTTCTACTTCATATACAATCTTTGTATACAAAGCCTCCCCACCGCCTTTGCCTATCAAATCAAGCCTGCCGCTTCCTGCTGTAAGCCAGCCTTCTTTTGGCGCTCCCTTTGGGGCATAGTCTTCATATTCCCAAGAGCCTATGCCTGCCTCGCCTATATAATCCATTCCTGCCCATACGAAGTCTCCAATAATTCTGGGATGCTGTTTTGCAAGTTCATAAAACTTATATGCATCCTTGCAAAAAGTTTCACTCCCCAATATATACCTTTCAGGATATTTCCTAAGATCTTTTATATAACGGGTAATCCCGTAGTTATATCCTGCTACATCCATATTTGCAAAGGCATCCCTAGTAGCCAAATCACTCATGTAAAGTCCCGCGCCAAATTTCATAAATTCAGCTCCAAGTATTCCCGCCAGATAATTATAAAACTCGGAACCTACCTTCTTATTCTTTGCTTCTTTTCCTGCATTTTTTGCCTCTTTATCAGACTTATCATCAGAGTAAACTCCCAGACCTATCTTGTATAAAAAAATTAAAGAAAAATGTTTATCCCACAGGTGACAGGACGGGTATCATCAAGAGTATGTAGATAATCAGTCATTTCTTTAGCAAGTTTAATTCCTCGCTTCTGACCTGTTTCTGCTACCTCATTACCGTAAGAGTAGAGAATAACGCTTGGATGGTTATAATCCTTATCCACCATATCCTTAAGATCCTGTCTCCACCAATCAGGCATATAGGATGCATAATCATATTTGTTTTTGTGGATATACCACATATCGGTGTACTCATCCATTATTAACATGCCAAGACGGTCACAGGCCTCTAACAAGTCTCTACTAGCAGGATTATGAGCACTTCTTATTGCATTATATCCAACTTCTTTAAGAAGTTTTACCCTTCTTTCTTCTGCTTCAGGATACACCTCTGCTCCAAGAAGCTGATTGTCAGAGTGAATACAGGCACCCTTTAATATTATCCTCTCACCGTTTAATAACAGGCCTTTTTCCTGTGTAAGGCTTAGTTCTCGTATCCCAAATGTTTCTTCCAAACTATCTTTCCCGAATCTTACAACAGCTTTAAAAAGTACAGGCTGTTCAAGGCTCCAACAACTTCCATCTATAATTTGTGTTTTGAAAACAGCATTATTTTTCCCATTACTGTCAGGAAGAGACTCTGCCTCTATACCTGATAAAACTGTTTCTCCGTTCTCATCCAAAATATCAGTAGTAATGATTCCCGGAATAGAAGTTTCAACTTTAATCTCAATTGTCTTTGTCTTATAATCAAGAGTCCTTATTTTCACTCCATAAAGGGAAATAAACTTTTCATCCTCCGGCTTGTAAATCCATACAGGTCGGTATATTCCTGAACCTGAATACCATCTTGAATTTGGTTGGTCTTCATTGTGAGCAACTACCAGTATCTCATTTTTCCCACTCTTAAGATAATCCTTTCCACAAACTATAATCTGTGTATATCCAAATGGACGTTCAATTACTTTCTCACCATTTATATAAATTTCAGCATTATGATAAATTCCTTCAAATTCAAAAAATACACTGTTTCCAATATAGTTGGAAGGAAGATAAAAGTCTTTTTTATATTCATAATCGTAGCTTTCGAACCAGCCAATGTTATGTATTCCCTTTGCTTTGTTTGTTCTTTTGCTCTCTTAACATTACATCAAACGGCAGGGGTTATAGGCTTCCAAGGGTCTTCTGTATTCAGATGTCTATAATACCAGTCCTCGTTAAAACTGATTCTTTTTCATTTGTAATCCTCCTAAAGCCACTATATCAAAAATACATTTTTTTTCTTAATATATACTCTAACATAATCATAAAGCGAACAGTCAATTTCTACGTAAACTGTACACTTTCTGACGTCAACCGCTATAATCATCTTTGGGGGATTAGTATATTAAGCAAAAAAACCAGTTATTCTTAGTACTTAAAAACCATAGAACCTCCGTATTTTTCCACAGTTTGGCGTATACTTTTTACTCCAAAGCCATGATAATCTTCATTTCTTTTTGTGGTAACCGGCAAGCCATTTTTTTAAATATAATATTTCCTTTATAAGTATTTTTCAACTGTAATTCTTGCAAAAGACTTTTGCCTTACAACCGTCACATGAATCAATCTCTTAGAATAATTATCTATCTTTCTTACACTTTCAATAGCATTATCGAGTGCATTCCCAAACAAAGAACTGATGTCCATAATATCCATGAAATTAATTGCACTTCCGTCAGCTACTACTGTAAAGTCAATATGATGGCTCTGGCATAAAAGGCTTTTACTGTTTAATATAACATCCAAGGTATCATTCCCAGTCTTATTCTGAGCTTCATAGTGTCTTATTTCTTTCTCCATTTTATCCAGATAAGCATTCTTTTCTTCACTGTCTATAATTCCGCTTTCCAGAGATTCATTCCTTAGAATAGCTATTTGGTGCTTCAAGTCATGATATTTTTGGTTAATCAGATTAATACTGTCCCTTGATGTTTTATAATTTGAATACTGTGCCTCTAAAAAGGCTCTGTAGAGCCTTCACCTCAATTTGAGCCTTCATATAATGGAGTAAGGCATAATACATATTAATAATTATCATTCCTCCTATAACAAAAGTTGTTCTAAGAATAAGTATCTCATTTGTATATCGTGCAGAAAAGGGTGTATTCCTAAGAACAAAGCTAATATTGCTCATAACATATATGCTTATTTCAATTGCAACGGCACCAAGAACAGCCTTAAAATTTGTTTCAAATTGACCGTTGTTTCCATTTAATATTCTTTTCAAGCACAAATGAAATTAAAAAAATAAAATATAAACAGGTATGCCTACAATAAAGTTAGAGATAATATTTAATTCTAAAGTTCCTCCATTTACAGCATAGTAAAAAAGCTGCCACTCAAACGATGCAAGAAATTCTCCCATGGCAAAAGCTCTAATCGTGTAAAATGCGACTGACGGCAGGTCGGCATCCATTACTGACCAGTGAATAAAAAATAAAATCAAAACTGTAACCAGCATAAGTGGGATAAAAATATGCAATAGGCTTATTATATGTAATTGTCATAAAGAATCCCAATACAATTCCTGAAATCACTATTATCAACCACTTCTTCCATCCCTGATACTTATTGGGAGCCAGTGTAAGATAGAATACTGCAGAACACCAGTACGCAATAGCATAATAAATACCGGGGGTATTTAATAAATTTGGAAGGCTGTTGTTATCACCAGATATCATAATTATCTCCCCATTTCTGACATATAATTATTCACCGCATCAATGAGCATTTTTTTCTTCGCTCTGCTAACCTGTATAACATCATCACCTATAAATGCATCACTATTTTGTATGGCATCTACAAAAAGCAAGATTAATAAGAAATGCTTTTATTGCATAGGAAGAAATAATCATCCTTTAATAGTTCTTCCATTTTGGAAATTGAACCTTTTTGAATGAATTTCTCCGTCTAAGGTATGAAAAATCAAATCATGATCCATAACTTCAATATACCTTACCCTGCTTATATCAATCTTTTGAACTCCGCCTTTAATTTTAACAGAAAGATATTTCTTGCTTATATTTGTCCTTCTTCCAATAGCTCTTGTTAGAGTTTGCGAAAAAGCATAGTAATTGACCGGTTTCAAAAATATAATCCAGTGCACCTACAGTATAGCCCCGTATTGCATACTGTGGCATATTGGTGATGAAAAATAATTGTAGTATCACTATCCACCTTACGTATTTCTTCTGCTGCTGTCATTCCATCTACAAACCGCATCTCCACATCCATTAAAATAATGTCATAATCCGATTTATAATTTTCCAGTATTTCATCTCCGTCAACAAATTCACTAATTTGAAATATTTGGCCTGTTTCCTTCTCATAATGAGAGATGAAGGCCTTCAATTCATTACGGTAAATAATATCATCTTCAACAATTGCAAGTTTCAGCATCAGGATTTCCCTCCAGCTCTTAATAATTACTCACAATCTAAGTATAACAGTTCAAACAATAACTCGCAACAAAAGCTGTATTCCTTCGTTTAGGAATCCATTATAAACATGTTTAATTGAGTTTATAGCTTATTTATTAGTTATTTAAAAGCCGGCAAACCAAGTATGATCTGCCGGCTTAGATAAATATCAGAATCTTAAGCTTCTTTTTTTCTTCAAATCACAAAAATGCTCCAATCCATCCCAAAAGCATAGTTACAACAAGGAGAATAATTGTTGCAATTGTCAAGCTTACAGATGCCATATTCGCAGGTGTCTGTACCTCCTTTAAAACCTCAGGATTAGAAAAGAGTATAAATCCCATACCTTCAGCTCTGGCTGCTATTAGAGAAACCACTGAGGCAACTACAAGGGCAGGAGCTGCAATTTGCATAAGCCCTGTTACAAGTTTTGAAAGAATCAAACTATAACTGCTAAACTGAGCAATAATCACTGCTCCAGCAAACAGTATACATGCAGTCAACACATATAAAAAGGAGATTTGAAACACTCTGATTTTTGGAAATATCCCTCATTCTTAATGCTCATTGTATATATAATCAATGCCACAATTGAGAGAACTGCTGATACGCAGGTAATCCAGGCGCCGAATGTAAACTTTTTTATACTCATCTTACTCCTCCTCTTTCTTTTTTGCACTCATAGCCGTCAAGACTATCCAGCCTGCAAATGTAATAACAGCAACAACTCCACTTCCGACTTTTTATGCCATTTATCAGGTTATCATACCAGGTTGATATCTGGCGGGTTGATATATTAAGTACTGCACTGTTTGCAAATGTAAATAACTGGTATTTTTAAGTTATCACGTGCCTGTTCAACTAGAGCACTGTCCTTACTTACAACTTTTTCATTCAGATAAGGCCATACCGCATCTACACCGCCTTCTCCAAGGTTAATATGGTTATCTTCATTTGCAAAGTCAGCAACCATTGTAATACCCGCCATAATCATTGATTCAGGATTAAAGTAGTACTTATTATTCATCATATCTGTTGATATAAGGCCTGTATATCCCCATTCACCACGGAGAATTTTTGTTAAGAGCAGTTGAACTTGTCGCTGTAGTCGCACCAATTCTATTAAATGCAATCATGACTCCCATGCCCTTTGCGTCATTAAGTGCACCTTCAAAACAGCGAAGATCAGTCTCTCTATATTTCTGCTCTGTCATATATGCGGAAACACCTGCACGATTATGCTCCTGGTCATTGAAGCCAAGATGCTTTGGTCCATTAATTATACCTTTTTCAACACAGCCCCTCTCAATTCCGTAACCAATTCTGTTAGTGAGCATTGGATCCTCTGAGATATACTCGTAGTTACGTCCATTATAAGGTGTACGGCGCTGTGTAAGACCCTGTGCCCCAAAGCTCATAGTTTTTGAGCCATAATCCGCTATTACCTTCAATTAATCCCCATTCATAAGCAAGCTGAGGGTTAAAAGACGATGCAAGCAAGGTCTGAGAATGGATATTAAATCTATAAGACCCTTCCTTTGCTTCATTTGTATATGTACCTGTAAATCCGGAAACACCTTCATGTTGTGATACTACAGGGTTTTTCAACATTGGTAATAATATCTGACTGGCTTCCTCCGTGTATAACCGTACCTACAGCCTCATCAATTGTAATCTGAGCTACCAAATTCGACCAAAATTTGTTATTGATATCATTTAGCTCATTAGCTTTAATATTTTGAGAATTAAATCTAAGCCCTGCATCTTTTCCTTCTACAGCATTTCCTGTATCAGTCAATGTATAGGTCTGATTTTTAAGTTCCTTAATCCATTCTTTTGATTTAGGACTTTCTGCAAGCTTTACTACAACATCCTTATTATAGTTCTTAGGCCAGGTGCTTTCCCAATTAGAGCGTGACAGGTATGTAACAGTGTCCTTTCCTGTCCAGTAGTTAAGATCTGCATCATCGGCGACATTAGTAACCATAGTATTATTTGATACTGCAAATGTAGTCTTATCAAACTCTCCCAAATTCCAGGTAACAGTAGAACCCTTTGCTTCTGCATCCATTCCATCTGTTACTGTCTTACCCTGTGCAGCAAGGAAATTATTTACTGCCTCGTGTGCACCTGCAGCTTCAGTAAAGAGATAGTTTCCATCATCCAATATATATGTCTTTGCATTTTTATAGTCATAGCTTGCAAGATATTTAGATGGGAGTGTGAGAGTAATTTCTTTTGTTTCACCGGCTTTAACATCTACCTTGCCGGAATTAAGGAAATCTACTGCTGATTTTTCCACTCCGTTTTTCTTATCATATTCAGTATAAGGTTTCTGGACGTAGAGCTGAGCTAAGAATTTTCCATCCTTATCACTATTATTGGTCACATCAATTACTGCGGTTATATTTCCGTCAGTATTTTTATCTACATTGATACTCTTTAGTTTCTGAGTATAATCCAGATATGAAAGACCATGTCCGAAAGAATAAGTAACTTCATCATTATAGTTCCATGTCTTACCCTGTGTAGCTCCTGAAGCTGATGAAGCCTTTGAATCCGGGTTCATAACAGAATCAAAATATCTTGTTTCATAATATTTATACCCTACATAGATTCCTTCCGCTTCAACATAGTAACTTCCACCATTGTAAGTGTCTACACCACCGAATGAGCCTGCCACTTCATTTGATATGTCAACCCCCTTAAATCTGTCATCACCTCCGTCTGACACAATCTTATAATCAGCATAATAGTCACCGCCAAAATTCTGCATGGCAGGCATAGATGCGTTATCAACAACATAAGTATCGGGAAGTGCTCCTGTAGCGTTTGCCTTACCCGTTAACACATTGACTATCCCGGTGCACTGATAGTCGTTTATCGTACCCATATATGCAATACCATCTACCTCATGCTTTCCACCTTCTGCGATATCACTAATCTGAAGAGTATTACCTGAATTTATAAGAACAACAACTTTAGAACAGGTCTCCTTGGCCTTGTCTACAACAGCCAGTTCATCCTCAGATAGAGCTAAAGGATCTTTACCTGTTGCCTTTCCTGCAAAGTTCACCGCTGTACCCGGTCCATATGTATTGGACTCTCCTGCTCCCCTTGCAAATACCACTATACCTGTGGTATTTTCCTTATCTATTGAAGATTCCCAGTTACTATCTGCACCCTTTTCCTTAAATATAGATGGCGGAATCTCAACTATCTGATACTGAGTCATATCACCAGGTTCAGTTACATATATATTATCATATGAAATCACGTCCTCCATTTTACCTGTCCATTTATTTTTCTTCTGTTCAATATGTTTGTTTAATAATTTTTCAACGTAGAATTTTTCAAGTGTAGAGTTTACAGTATATCCTGCATCCTTAAAGGCTTGTACAAGATCAACAGCATCACTGTTACCCGCTTTCAAATCTCCCGTTGCAAAAGGAAAAGGTGCATATGCCGCAAGCCCAAACAGTGCAATATTAGTTTTACTGCTTATAGGAAGTGCATTGTTGTCATTTTTCATAACAACAGTTCCCTCTTCACCTTCTCTTATCGACAGGTCTTTAGCTGCCGCCATCATTTCTTTAGCTGTTGAATAATCGCTTTTAAATCTTGCACTATCGCTATCGGTGAGTGTCTCATAACTACTCGTACCCAATGCATTGTCAATTTTAGAGCGATACTGGCTGACAATACTGGTGCCCATTGATGATATTACAAAAAATCCCGCAGTAACAGCAGCAATACCTTTTTAATAGCGGTGCCCCTTTACTAACTTTCATAAATTTACTCCTCCTTTATGAATCCATTCAAAAGACTTATTATGGAAAGAACGTCTTTTTGATTTCTCGCCTGTACTGCAATTATATCATAATGTTACCTTTATTATTTTTGTTTACGCAAACGGTTCTGATTTACACGTCATCGGTAAAAATCCCCAGAAACGTTTTATTTGCCTGATGGCTAAAAACCGTTTCGGGGATACTTTTAAGGATTTATTTTATTGTGTACAAAGTTGAAGCTGTACATCCTTTGTGAGGATATCGGTATAGGTGTAAGAAACAGTCTTACCAGCATCTTCCTCACTGTCATTTAATTCAATCATGAGACACGTGAGGATAAACCTCTTTAATCACGCCCTCATTCACATCGAATCTGTGTCTGCCACGATTGGCCTTTACCACTACTCTACTTCCAATGGCGCGGTATACTGCATTACGGACTGCCTTTACATCAACTTTTTCCCATGATTAAGCCTCCCAACTATTAAGTTATCAACCTAACCCTGATATAATCAGGATATGCAACATACATTTGTATACAAGCACGCTTGTACAACTGTCCTCTAATCATACCATGTTTATAGGTAAAAGTCAAATTAAGCTATTTACTCCTTCTCCCTTATCATATCAGGGAAGCTAAACACCGCGTCTTCTCCATCATCTTCAATGTTTATAGTGTAGGTCTGAGTCTCGTAACCGTCCATCTTAAGGGTAATCTCGTGTTCACCTGTTACCTTTGTCATCTCGCAAGGTGCATCTCCTATTACCCTGCCGTCAAAGGAAATGGTTGCCCCTACAGGCTTCCTAAAGAAAATGTTCTTTGTACTGTCAGTTCTTACCTTTATTTCCTTATCCTCATCATCCTCTGTAGGCGTTTCAGAAATACCGGTCTCCTCAGAGTCATCATCAGTTTTTTCTACATCTGTAGACGGCTCTGCCATTCCGTCATCCTTCTTCTCCTCCTCTGCCTTTTCCTTCTTCATGGCAAGAGCAATACTCATCACAGTCTTAGGCTTTGATATGGTCACTACGCTTTCCCAGCCCACATATCCTTCCGCCTTGACCTTAACCAGATATTCGCCGTAGTTTAGCTCAATCGTCTTACCTGCATCCACTTCCTTACCGTCAATGCTTATAGACGCACTGCTAGGAGAAAGAGAAAGCCACCTTCGAGGTCTTAGTCATTTCAGCTGTATAGCCAGAGAGCCTTAGTACCTCTGTCCTATCTCTTTTTATATCTACAACCTTATTTACCGTAAGATTATCTTTCTTTAGAATGACCTTATACTGCCCTTCTTTAAGGACGTACTTCATATTTTCTGCGATATCATCAAATACATCGTAGCCTATTTCAATGCTTCCACCAAGAAAATCGTCATAGTCGGCAAACTCAAGTACTCCATGCCCCCTTGTCACACTTAAAGAGAAGATTTTTTTCTCCAAGTCCTCTGACTTCCAGAACATCCTTCGTAGGCTCTATATTTCTAAGACTGACATTATCATTCCCACTTATTACTGTAAGCCCTGCATCATAGATAAAGTTAGATTCTCCAATTGTCATCTTGGAGAGCACCTCATCTATCTGGAGGTTCTTTACTCCCTGATAGTCCCAAGCCTCTTTGTTGACCGCTACCTTACTAAGCATACCTGTGTCTTCATTTACTTCGATATTAATAATACTTCCAAGCGGAAGCTCAGGCATCACAAGCTCTCTGTCATTCTTGCTTTTGACTGAGGTCGCCAAATCATAAGAATAACTGGTCTCTCTCATTTCACCCGCAAGGTAGACGCCTATCTTGTTATTTATCCTGTCTATCCCCCTTAGCACAGCTACAGTCCCACTCTGTGTCTCTTCTGTGACAGCCGCAGGAGATACCTCTACTATCTCATTTGGCTTAGGGCTTATAGGTGGCCTTTTATTCTTGGCATTTATAATGGTGTTTACACCTACAAATATTCCGAGTCCGGTTAAGCATAACATAATAATTATGGGCAATAATCGGCTACTCTTCATTCCTCCTCACCTCCAAAAGCAGACTTTCCCTTGTGTTTAGCTCTGGCTTCTCTATAACAAGCTCCAAAAGTCTCTCAAGCGTACTCCCTATAAGAGCTCCCTTTGGTATGCCTGCATCCATAAGGTCTTTACCGTTGATATTTAGCTCGCTGATACTGGTGCAATAGCCGTTGTCAATGACGGTCTGATACATCTCTTTATTGTCTTTAAGCCCTTTTGCTCTTCTCATTTCCAAAAGGAGAGGCATCATCTTATGTCCTGCCTCCTTCACTGTTCTCCTCATATCGGTTTCGTTATTCTCTACCTCTCTAAGCGAGAGCCCTAGGAGCTTTTTCACTGTATTTATAGTGTCATTGTCTAGCTTTAAGCGTTTAAGAAGGTTTGCAGCCTTATCAGCCCCCAATCCCTCTAAGAAGATGGCTAGTCTTATCTGATATAACTCTTTCTTTTCCGGAAATGAAGCCTTGCTAAGTGCCTTGGTCGAAGCGGATATCTCACCATTTTCAAAAAGCATTGCTACTTCAGGAGCAATGACTGAGAAGATACCCGTCTCATACACAAGAGCTATGTACTCAGGATTACCCGATAGGAGCAGCTTCTCAAGTTCTTTTGCTATCCTTTCTACACTTACCTTGGCAATGTTTGGGGAAAGCTCTTTATAGCGTCAAATGTCTCGTCAGCTATCTTAAAGTTTAGCTGGCCTGCAAATCTTATGGCACGAAGCATCCTGAGTGCATCCTCAGAGAATCTCTCACAAGCATCTCCCACAGCCCGTATGACACCGTCCTCAAGGTCTCTTTCACCGTCAAACTCATCTATAAGTCCAGTCTTTTCACTGTATGCCATAGCATTTATAGTGAAATCCCGTCTCCTTAAGTCTTCCGTCAAAGAAGAGGTAAAGGCAACCCTGTCGGGATGCCTTCCATCTGTATAATCTCCGTCAAGCCTAAAGGTAGTGACCTCAAAGCCCTCTTTTTCTATGACTACAGTCACCGTTCCATGCTGTAAGCCTGTGTCTATGGTCGCACTAAAGAGCCTCTTAACCTCCTCCGGCTTTGCGGAAGTGGTTATATCCCAGTCCTCAGGACTTCTCCCAAGAATGGAGTCCCTCACACAGCCACCGACTGCATAGGCTTCAAAGTCTGCTTTTTCAAGTTTTGATATTATTTGTTTTACCTTTGTAGGTAATGTAATATGCATTAATATGCCTTTCCCCAATAAACGAGCTTCTTAGCAGGCTTGCTGCAGACAGATACATTTTTCCTTCTGAATTGCCGTCCTCAAAAGGTATACATCTTGCTGTAGCTGAAGTATCTTCCTTAATCTTGTCTTCACATTCTCTGTTCTCACACCAATGTGCCTTTATAAAGCCCGGTTTATTAGCAATAGTCTCCTTAAATTCATCATAGCTATCAGCACTGTAGATATGGCTGTCTCTATGTGCTCTTGCCTTTTCAAGCATGTTCTTCTGAATATCCTCAAGGATGACACCAAGCTTTGCCTCAAGTTCATCAAGAGAAACTTCAAGCTTATCGTGATTATCTCTTCTTACCACCACGCATTTATTGGCCTCTATGTCCTTAGGCCCAATCTCCACTCTCACAGGGATACCGCGCATTTCCTGGTCAGCGAACTTAAAGCCCGGTGTCTTGTCGCTGTCATCAAGCTTAACTCTAAAGTCTGCGGACAGCCTTCCCTTAAGCTCATTCGCCTTCTCAAGCACACCTTCCTTGTTCTGCATAATAGGAACTATCATAACCTGTGTAGGCGCAATCCTTGGAGGAAGCACAAGGCCGTTGTCATCACCGTGAACCATGATAAGGGCACCTATCATTCTGGTACTTACTCCCCAGGAGGTCTGGTGGCAGTATTTAATAGTATTGTCCTTATCTGTAAATGTAACATCATAAGCCCTTGCAAATCCATCACCGAAGTTGTGGCTTGTACCTGACTGAAGAGCCTTACCATCGTGCATCATAGCCTCTATAGTGTAGGTAGATACTGCACCGGCAAACTTCTCCTTCTCGGTCTTTTGTCCCTTTATTACAGGGATGGCAAGCTCTTTCTCAAAGAAGTCCACATAGACACCCAGCATCTGGATGGTTCTCTCCTGAGCCTCTTCCTCTGTAGCATGTGCAGTATGTCCTTCCTGCCAGAGGAATTCTCTCGTACGAAGAAATGGCCTGGTCTCCTTTTCCCATCTTACGACTGAGCACCACTGGTTGTAAACCTTAGGTAAGTCTCTGTATGAGCGGATGTCCTTTGAATAAAAAAATCGCAGAATAAGGTCTCTGAGGTAGGGACGCACGCAGAGGCGTTCCTGAAGCTCTTCAGAGCCGCATGTGTTACCCAGGGTCGCCTCCGGAGCAAAGCCCTCAACATGGTCTTTTTCTTTATTTATAAGACTTTCGGGAATCAAAAAGTGGCATACATACATTTTCTACACCTGTCTCCTTGAACATCTTATCAAGGGTTTTCTGTATATTCTCCCAAATACCAAAGCCATAAGGCTTGAGAACTACAAAAGCCCTTCACGCTTGAATAATCTGCAAGCTCAGCCTTTTTTTAACAACATCGGTGTACCACTGCGCGAAATCTTCGTTCATAGAAGTAATTTCTTCTACCATTTTCTTATCTTTTGCCATTTTCTTCCCTCTTTCTATACATTTTATTTCTCAAATATCTGACTTTTCAGGGTAAATATATCAAAAGCCAAATTATTTGCTCCATTTTACAACCCACTACTCTGCAAATTCACCGGGATAATTTGAAGCAAATTTTACCTGCCTTCTTTGCCTGAAAAGCAAATATTTACAGTTGTTTCCTAACTTTATAATTTTAATACAGAGCCCTCATTTTGTCAAACTCTCCCCGAAATATTGACACCTATCCACTTACTCGTTATAATTGAGTGATACATCGTGATAATTATATCTTCACATACTCTAATTAATATTACTATACCTTAAAAAGACCTAGTAAAGGGGTTAAGATGAATGAATATGTAATCAGAGGCGGCAGGCCTCTCGTTGGCGAAGTTTCTATAAGTGGAGCTAAAAAAATGCTGCACTCGGTATTTTTAGCCACGCCATTATGTGTAACGAGCCGGTTAAGATAGAGAATCTTCCTTATGTTAGTGATATACAGGTGCTTCTTAGTGCCATTGAAGAAATAGAGCTATTGTTGAAAGAATAGATAATCATACAGTTAGGATAAACGGTGGAACCATTACTAACTTCTGTGTAGATAATGAGTTTATCAGAAAGATAAGAGCTTCCTACTATCTTCTCGGTGCTCTTCTTGGCAAGAACAAAAGATGCCAAGGTGGCATTTCCGGGTGGCTGTAATATAGGCGACCGTCCCTATAGACCAGCATATCAAGGGCTTTGAGGCACTTGGAGCCGAAGTAGACATCAAGCACAGCCTTATTGCTGTAAGAGCTGATGAGTTGATTGGAAACCACATTTACTTTGATGTATCAAGCGTAGGTGCTACTATTAATATCATGCTTGCGGCTACACTTGCTAGGGGCAAGACCATAATGGAAAATGTGGCTAAGGAGCCTCATGTCGTAGATGTAGCCAACTTCCTTAACAGTATGGGTGCTGACATAAAGGGTGCAGGTACTGATGTAATCAGAATAGTTGGAGTTGAGAAGCTTCACGGAAGTGAATATTCTATTATACCTGATATGATAGAGGCAGGAACTTACATGGTGGCCGCTGCCGCAACAAAGGGTGATGTCCTTGTAAAGAATCTGATTCCAAAACACATGGAAGCAATTACTGCAAAACTGCTTGAAATGGGTGCTGAAATACATGAATTTGATGATTCTATCAGAGTCTGTGCCAAGGAGAGACTTACCCATACTCATGTAAAGACTCTGCCTTATCCGGGCTTTCCTACCGATATGCAGCCTCAGATGACTACCCTCCTTTCTATGGCAAGTGGTACTAGTGTTGTCACTGAGAGTATATTTGAGAACCGTTTCAAGTTCACTGATGAGCTTACAAAAATGGGTGCTACCATCAAAGTAGAGGGAAATAATGCCATTATAGATGGTGTCGAGAAGCTCTCAGGCGCAAAGCTTAGTTCTCCCGACCTAAGAGCCGGAGCCGCCCTTGTGATTGCAGGCCTTTGTTCTGAGGAAGTAAGCGAGGTTGACCAGATAGAGTATATCGAAAGGGGCTACGAGCATTTCGAAGAAAAGCTAAAAGAACTTGGCGCCGACATTGCTAAAATCCCTGTAGATGATGAAAAAGCCCTGATGAAGTTCAAGTTAAGGGTTGGATAAAGTATAAAAGTGATGGAAATCTGTAATTGGAATTTCCATCACTTTTCTGATTTATCAGTCTATAAATACCTGCTTATTTACCTTTGAATGATTTTTATTCCGATTGCTCTTTGTTTACCACTAAACTCTTTAATATATCCATTATTTCATTCTTGTGTTTATGTATTAAGGATTTGTCCTCAAAAATAGACATTTGCACCATAGTATCCACCCACCTCATCCACATCGTATAATACCATCCATGAAAAAAATATCATTACTTTTTATATACTTTTTCCTTTATACCGCCCTTAGTAATAAATGTTTCTTTACTATAGCTTTCATCTTCCATGTCATCTTCAGATACTTGACTTACACTTCTAAATATATATATTCTTTGATTCTCATCACTACATTCTTTAGGGTAAATATATAAACCATCACTCACCCAACTTTCCCCACTTGGGGCATATTCCTCCCTATCTTCTCCATCAGCTTTCCATCCATCCGGAATTGTGACTTTAAAATAAGCATTACCGACTTCACTCTCTTTTTCAGATCTTATAATATTGAATATAAAAATTCCCACTAGTATTGCCATTATGGTAAAAGCAATAATTATCGTTATGGCTATAGCTATTATAGGTTTAATTCTCTTCTTCATAATGCCTCCTCATATAACCCAGGGTACACTTCATTTTTAGGAAAATTCTAAAGCTGGCTTTAGATTATCCTAAAATATAGAAAGGTGTCAATTCGATACTACCCTCTAATCGCTATAAATCCAAAGCTAAGAATTAACAAATACATCCTTAGCATATACATTATATCGTGAGAATATTCTTTCATTACTAAAATCAATATTACATGTGGAATGAACAATATTATCATTATTATCCATTCTAAAGGCTTCTTCTTTATGAAAAATCCATATATTATTAACCATCCCGACAATCCAAGTGCTCCTACCAACAGCCTTTCTCTTATGCTAAACTCATAATTTCCCAGTGCCGTGGATAAGATTCCTGAGTCTACCACTTTTTCCTGGCGGGAATAATGCTATCAGTAGCATTATCAAAAGAAACTGCAAGCAAAATATAGAATACTGTTCTTTTTTTGTTATTTTTTTATGCTTTTCATAATACCCTTACCTCTTTCTCTGTGTAGTTTTTCGCAAGAGAATTCTACAAAATAACTATAGTCACTTTAAATATAACACTTTCAATTATATCAGTCAAGTTATTATCAGTTTTTTTCTATTACGCATACAATATTGTCAGTATATTTACGCTCCTCTTTTCTCCTAATGTTTATATTAATACCCAGCGGTATATGATTATAAGCAACAAAATGACAGGCTTATTATCCCACTTGACATAAAAGCCTCATTTTCACTATACTATTACTACCATCGACCGGGGAGATAGCGGTGCCCTGTACCTACAATCCGCTCTAGTAGGGGGTGATATTTTTGTCTGAGGGACAGTCTTTGCAGAGCCGCCCTAGGCGGAGGATGTTGAAGTCTTGGTCTTACGCAATGAGAGCTTGTGAACCGTGTCAGGTTGGGAACAAAGCAGCACTAAGCAAAATCTTTCATGTGCCGTAAGGGAGCCTGGGCTGAGTTCTTCACTTAGGTACCGTCTGTGAAGCTGTTTCGAAGCAAAATGCATGAGCTTTTTTTCGCCCTTAGTCCTCTAAAGAATTCACTCATCATCTCTGCACATTCATCCTCAAGTATTCCCCTTGTTACCTCTGCCTTATGGTTGAACCTGTCCTCCTCAAGGAGATTAAATATAGAGCCTGCGCATCCTGCTTTTTTATTCATAGCCCCTATGACAACCCTTTTCACTCTAGACTGCACTATGGCTCCGGCACACATCTGGCAGGGCTCAAGAGTTACGTAGAGAGTACATTCCTCGAGCCTCCAGTCACCTATTTTTTTGCAGGCTTTTTTTATTGCCATCATTTCTGCGTGTGCAAGCGAGGTATGGTCAGTATTTCTCCTGTTATATCCCCTTGCAATAATCTTATCATTATGAACTATAACGCAGCCAATCGGCACTTCTTCAAGTTTCAGAGCCTTTTTTGCCTGATTTATAGCCTGTCTCATCCATTTCTCATCAGTAGTCATTTTCACCTCTTCTATCTTCTGCTTTGTCGCATCCCCATAGCAAACTGGCGGGAATATGATGATATTCATTAAACCACAATTATATCCACTTCGGCATATTGCCAAAAAAACACTTTATTTCGATTTATATATTGACTATTGTCTAAATATCGGCTAATGTTTAAACATATCATTTTTTTGAATGGATTGCGGGAAGTAAGGCTATGCAATCCTGTATCATTTACCATTATAATAAGGATAGGGGATTTTAATGAAAATTGCAATAATATCAGATAGTAATGCAGGAATTTCTATGAAAGAAGCAAAGGAAATGGGTGTATTCATCCAGCCATCTCCTTTTTTTATAAATGACAAAAATAGAGTTTGCCGGTGTTACTATGACGCATGAGCAGTTTTACGCTGCCCTTCAGGATGATGCTGTAGATGTAAAGACTTCGATGCCATCACCCGGAGACATGACAGATACCTGGGATGAACTCCTTAAAACCCACGATGAGGTTCTATTTATACCTATATCAAGTGGACTTTCAGGCACAGTTTCAACTGTCGCCATGCTCGCAGAGGACTTTGACGGCAGGGTTCAGGTAGTAGATAACAGAAGAGTGTCCGTCACCCAGTACCGCTCCATGGTTGATGCTCTTGAGCTTGCGAAGATGGGTAAGAATGCAAAAGAAATCAAGGAATACCTTGAAAGAACAGCAGACCGCTCAGCTATCTATGTATCTCTTGATACCCTCAAATACCTCAAAAAAGGCGGGCGAATCACACCTGCTGCCGCAGCTATAGGAACTCTGCTTAACTTAAAGCCTGTGCTTCAGATTCAGGGAGATAAGTTAGATGCTTACGCAAAATGCAGAGGTAAGGCACAGGCTAAGAAAACCATGATAGATGCTATTAGAAAGGATATGGAAGGCCGCTTTAAGGATGCGACCACAAAGAAAAAAATCTTCATCTTTTTAATTGCCTACAGGGGCTTATCTTGATGATGCTTTAGAATGGAAAAAAAGAAGTCGAGGAAGCCTTCCCCGGCTATGAGATTGAAATGCAGCAGCTTTCACTTTCAGTTGCCTGCCACATAGGCCCCGGAGTGCTTGCCATTGCCTTAGCAGAGGGACTTGATACTTCATTACTATAACAATTTGTAAAAGATTTTATCTGATGCGGCGACTCTATTTTTTTATATAGTCGCAACATAAGAAGTGGGTTTCAAAAAGTATTTGACACCCACTTCATATAATTTTACTCTAATTTTTTTCTCGGATTCGTCCTCAAATCGTACCCAGGGCGAAAGCGTCTCTTACACAGCCATCTCATATATCTTCTTTAGCTTCTAAAATAATGGATAAAAGCCCACTTTTTTTCTTTTTAGCTTGATTTTCCTTTGAAAATAGCTTAACATTATAAGTTGCAGACGTTAACATAAACTGAAAGGAAGTAGAATATATGAAATTTAGTGAAATGCCTTATAAAAAGGGCTGATATCGAGGAAGCTAAGGCTGATTTTTGCGAAGCTTATGGAAGACTTTGATAATGCTAAGTCAGGAGAAGAGCAGTTTGAAGTACATAAACAGTATTATAAGACTGTAAACCGTATATATACTCAGATGACACTTGCTGAGATCCGTCACTCAATAGATGTGACAGATGAGTTCTACAGCAAGGAAAATGATTACTATGATGAGAACGATCCCGTACTTCAGTCATTACTCGTTGAATACGGCAAAAAGCTCTATAACTCTGAGTATAGAAGCTTCTTAGAGAGCAAGATAGGAAAAGTTGCCTTTAAGAACCTGGAGTTAGCTATGAAGTCTGTCGACGACAGGATAGTACCTCTTATGCAGGAGGAGAATGCCTTAAAGAGCCGCTATGACAAGCTCCTTGCTACTGCCAAGATAGACTGGAACGGTGAGACACTCAATCTTTCACTTATGGCTCCATATCTCAACAACTGTGATAGGAAGATTCGAGTAGAGGCATGGAAAAAATATACCGACTTCTTTACCAACCACAAAGAAGAGCTTGACGACATCTATGACCAGCTTGTGAAGAACAGAACATCACAGGCTGAAAAGCTTGGCTATGACAACTTCATTCAGCTTGGCTACTATAGAATGAACCGTAACTGCTATGGCAGAGAAGATGTTAAGCGCTTTAGAGAGCAGGTTAAGCGTGACTTCGTACCATTTGCGGAAAAATTACACGACAGACGTAGAATGAGGCTTGGACTTGATAAGCTTCATTTTGAGGATGAGGGCGTGTACTTTAACAACGGAAACCCTGCACCTATCGGCACTCCTGATGATATCCTTGCTGCAGGAAGAAAGATGTATAATGAGCTTTCACCTGAGACAGCTAAGTTCATCAACTTTATGTGTGATAATGAGCTTTTTGATGTGCTTGGAAGAAAGACCAAGCAGACAGGTGGATATATGACCTATCTTCCTGATTATAAGTCTCCTTTTATATTTGCTAACTTCAATGGAACCGCTGATGATGCAGATGTTATGACTCATGAGTGTGGACATGCTTTCCAGGGCTTTTGTATGGTGGATGATCCTATCATTGAACACAGCGAAATCACCATGGAGACAGCTGAGACACATTCGATGTCTATGGAATTCTTTACTGAGCCTTGGATGGAGCTTTTCTTCGGTAAGAGAAAGCAGGACTATATAGATATGCACCTCGAATCCGCCGCAGCCTTCATTCCTTATGGGACTATGGTTGATGAATTCCAGGATATTGCTTACACCAATCCGGGACTTTCTCCAAAGCAGCGTAATGAGATGTGGAGAGAGCTTGAGATGCAGTACAAGCCTCATCTTGACTACTCAGGAAACGAGTACTACAGTGCAGGCGGTTTCTGGCAGAAACAGCGCCACATCTATGACAGCCCATTCTACTACATTGACTACGTACTGGCACAGACCAACGCCTTCCAGTATAAGGTAATGATGGATAACGACTATAAGGCTGCCTGGAAGAGCTATCTTAAGCTTTGCAACCTTGGTGCTAAGGACTTCTTTACAGGACTCTTAGCCGAGGTCGGACTTAAGAGCCCATTTGAAGATGGTACTCTTAAAGAGGTAGTGGGCAAATTGCAGAGTGCACTTAAACTATAATGAAACATAAGTACAATTATACTGAGAGGGAGGTGAGCTAATGCATAGCTTCTTAAGAACCGTAGGGTTTTTCCAATATCACTTCAAGAAAGGAACTTGACAAGGTGCTTGGGCTGGTCATGACTCACCCAACCCTTGATAGACATGCATTTTCATCAGATGACAGCCACCACAAGATTATAGAAAGAAGTCTTGATTTCTCTGAAAGAATGGGAATTACAATTCGTGGCGAGTATGATGATAAAGGATTCTTCCACCTGGAACATTATTTTCCATACCTCATTGGGAAGAAGTCAGGTGGTTATCAGGAAGTATCCATATTTAAGAGGGTGGATACTGATGCTTATACAGGTATGTGTGATGATTTGCGTTTTGGCTCTTCTATCATATTTTACCTGCAAAACTCAGTAGATTATCTCTCGTCAAAGGAAGAATCTGGTAAGGAAATGCCTCTTACTCTCTCCGGCCTCTCTACGTCAGGAAAGATTCTCCTACCTATACTAAGGACAGCTGAACATGTGAGAGCACAGGCGGCAGATTCCGAACAGCACGTAAGCCTTTTGCAGGCAGCCAGAGAGGGTGATGAGAATGCAATCAATGCTCTTACGTTACTTGACTTTGACACCTATTCTATGATTACAAGACGAATACAGAATGAGGATGTCTACAGTATAGTTGAGACCAGCTTCATACCTTTTGGTTCTGAGTCCGATAACTATACCATACTTGGAATAATAAAAGAAGTAATTCCACATACCAATACCCTGACAGGAGAGAAGTCAACTGAAATGCTACTGGACTGTAATGGACTTGACTTCTATGTAGCTATCAATGACGAGGATCTGCTTGGCGAACCTATGGTTGGCAGAAGATTTAGAGGGCAGGTATGGCTGCAGGGAAAAGTGGAATTTGGAAAAAATAAAGTATAGAATTGAGAGGATGTATTACAAATGAATAACGAAAACAATCAGGAAATAGCCTCGACCCGTTTGGCAGGGATAACGAGAGAAGCTCCTTTTCGGGGAAGCTTGGCTATGTGCTTGCTGTAGCAGGCTCTGCCGTAGGCCTGGGTAATATCTGGCGTTTCCCTTATCTTGCAGCTAAGTACGGTGGAGGCATCTTCCTCCTTGTGTATCTTATCCTTATGCTTACATTTGGATATGTGCTTATTGTATCTGAGACAACCCTTGGAAGGCTTACCAGAAAGAGCCCTGTAGGTGCCTTTAGCGCCTTTGGTAAGTCCCTTCCTTTTAAGATAGGCGGTTGGATAAATGCCGTCATTCCTATGCTCATCATCCCTTACTACAGCGTAATCGGTGGCTGGGTATTTAAGTATTTATTTGAGTATCTTCGCGGAAGCACAGATGCTCTAGCAGAAGACAGCTATTTTACAGGCTTTATTACAGCAGGTGCCAGTGTAGAAGTTTGGTTTCTTATCTTCACGCTTGTGGTACTTCTTATAATTGTTGCAGGTGTTGAACATGGTATAGAGAAGGTATCTAAGATGATGATGCCTGTCCTTGTTATCCTTGCAGTCATAGTTTCTATCTACTCTGTGACAAGGCCGGGAGCCCTTGAGGGTGTGAAGTACTTCCTCATCCCTAACTTTGACAACTTCTCCTGGATGACCATAGTTGCCGCAATGGGGCAGATGTTTTACTCCCTTTCCATAGCTATGGGTATTCTCTACACCTACGGCTCATACATGAAGAAAGATGTAGACATAGAGCAGTCTACCTCTCAGATAGAGGTTTTTGATACAGCTATAGCCTTCTTAGCAGGTCTTATGATAATACCTGCGGTATTCTCCTTCTTTAACGGAGACCCTGAGAAGCTAAAAGCAGGCCCTTCGCTTATGTTTATTACCCTTCCTAAGGTATTTGCAAGCATGGGAATGGGAAGAATCATCGGTATAGTATTCTTCCTCCTCGTACTTCTTGCAGCCCTTACAAGTGCTATTTCACTTGCTGAGTCCTGTGTATCTACCTTAGAGGATCAGCTTGGCTGGAAGCGTAATATAGCGAGCGTGGTCATAGGAATCATCATTGTGGTACTTGGCTCATTCTCAGCTCTAGGCTTTGGTATGCTTGACTTTGTACAGATACTTGGAATGTCAATCCTCGACTTCTTCGACTTCCTCACAAACTCACTTATGATGCCTATTGCCGCCCTCTCCACCTGTATTCTCATAGTATATGTAGTTGGAGTGGATAAGATAGTTGAAGAGGTGGAAACATCATCTAAATTTAAGCGTAAAGGCATTTACAAGTTCTTTATCAAATACCTTGCACCTATCTGTATACTTATAATCCTCATAAGCTCGATTGCAAGCGTATTTGGACTGATTAAGTTCTAGCTTAATGATGTTACTTCATAGGCATAAGAAATATATGTTAATTGTGTAAAATTAGCAGATTACAAATAAGATTAACTTCCCCATGGCTTGGGGATTGCAAAAAGGCTGTCGCCCTAAGAATAAACCATTCTTAGAGTAGCAGCCCTTTTTATATACTTTTTATATACTTTTTATATACTTTTTATATACTTTTTTTATATGCTCCACCTATACTCTTCCTACAAGCTTTTGATAGGTTACAATCCCCCTTAGTTCGTCTTTTTTCTTAACCTTTTCTCCTGATATATCTATCCTCTGGCAATAATGTATTTCTTATTCATAAAGAATTTCCATAATACAAGGTTAGCCAGTATCATGACCACTATACCGATTAGCTGTAACTCCAGGGTTTTAAGCCAAAATATATGTATCCAGCCTAATACAGCAAATACAAAGAGACTCATAAAAAACATCAATAAATTATTTCCTGCACTCGCCGCATCTGATTCATAAGAAAATGGCAGCACCCAGGCACTGATGCGTATTATAAAACCTGTTACGAAGATAAATGACAGATAGGCAATTACCAAATCAGGTATAACTCCAAAGCCATACACTCCTAACAGAAGGGCTGACAGAGCCACAAAAATAGGTGTCAGATAGCGAAACAATACCACCTTAATCCCTGCCCTTATACATTTACTTAGATTCTCAATCGGAAGAATCTGATAGAACATTATGCTTTCCGGATTTTCAGTCTGTCCTATAATCATATATATAGATGCAGAAGTCAGTCCTGTAAAATAAAGCAGAGCAAGTCCCCATCTTCCTTGTCTGAGATTTTCTATAAAGCCTGTAAATCCTTTTTCCCCTGTAATCTGTGGCAGAACCATTATTATAGGCAGAATAAATACATTGGCAAGCTGTGGATAGAGCTTAAGCTTCATATCTCTGTTTCTTGATACCTGTATCAGCACCAGCTTCATAAAAGCATTTTCCTGCTCATCCTTTGAAAGGAGCTTACACATAAGCTTTGAAAATGGTGAAAGTGATTTATTTTCCTTGGCTGTTTCCGTAAAGCTTGTCAAGCTCTCCTTCAAACTCCGGCATTACCTTTTTCTTATAAAGCACCTCAAGCAAGATAACTGCAGGTACTGTGATTCCTGCCAGTACATATATGTACCATTCACCTCCTGCACCAAATAAGCTCTCCAGTATGGCGGAAAACCAAGCTGATGGCAGCAAAAAGTAAAATGGCGAGTATGTAATCTGTCCCTTTGAGAAGCCTGCTATACTTATGACTCTTGGCACAATCTGATACGAGAGTACTATCGCTATTGTCATAAATATCTGAAAGCCGCTTAGTATATCCTTTAGCTTCTCTCCTGAAAATATCTTAAGAAGGAGATAGTAGATGACTCCCGCCAGGTGAAGGCAAACTACAACAATCACAATCGAAACTAAGGTAAAAGCCAAGCCATATAGGATTCCCTTAGAAATAAAGCCTACAACCATAGATGGCAGCATCATAGCGGCTGCTATAGTTCCTATATAGTAAGCTATATGTATGTTTTTTGCAGTGCTTATCTCATTTTTTCCAATTGGCAGTGCCCCGTAAAATGACTTTTCTGTAGTATCTAAGAGTACAGCTGAATACTCACTGATATAGACAGAAAACAGCATGAATATAAGCATGGCAAAGCTGATTGTATTAGCTCCAAACATATTTGGCATCACCTGCATAGAAGCGATAAAAATTCCTAAACCCATATAAACCAGGCAGGTTAGAATCATAGATTTTTTAGGCTCTTTACCTATCTTCTTCCCATTATTTTGCAGAACCAGAGAAACCCTTCTGCTATCCATAATTAGCTTTAGCCTTAGCATTTCCCTAATCTGGCTATAGTTTAAGTCCTTGCTTAAAAATGGCTTTACACATTTATCCACCAGCTTTAGCACAAAGGGTTCACTATTTTTCATCTTCAATAGTCTCACCTCCGGTCAGTGTGTCTACAAACTTGGCTGCAAGGTCGTGTCCCTTGGTAAAGCCTGTAAGGTCATTGAAAATATCCTCCATACTGCTGCCCTTACTGTTGTTTTTCAGCTCTTCAACTGTAGAGTCTGCAATCACAGCCCCGTCCTTAAGAAGGATAACCCTGCTGCTCATCTGCTCCACCACTTCCATAATATGGGAGGAATAAAATATAGTCTTACCCTGCTTGGTAAGCGTCTTAAGCACCTCCTTAAACACAGCCACGCTATTGGTATCCATACCGTTAAGCGGCTCATCAAGGAAGAGAATGTCAGGATTGTGTATAAGGCTTCCTATGATGGCTATTTTTTGCTTCATACCCTTGGAATAGCCTGAGATGCGGGTGGTGAGTGCATCATTTATCTGAAATATCTCCGCTAGCTCCTGCATCCTGCCTCTCCAGTTGCTTAGCTCATAGACAGAGGATAAGAACGAGATGTATTCTTCTCCTGTCAGACTCTCATAGAGGGATAGAATCTCAGGAACGTAGCCTATCTTCCTCTTGTAGCTTACCAGGTCTTCTTCGATATTTTTTTGCCAAATACCTCTATGGTACCTGTGTAGCCACCAAGGATTCCAAGCATCAGCTTGACAGTTGTGGACTTGCCGCTTCCGTTTGGCCCTATGTAGCCGATAAGCTCTCCCCTTCCTGCAGCAAAGCTAACATCGTGGAGAACATGATGCTCTCCAAAAACTCTTATTCACATTCGTAAGTCTAAGTACCTCTTCCATCTAATTACCTCCTATAGCTGTTCTAGTTTGATGATACCATATAATTGTTAATTATTATATGATAATTTCTAATGTTTTTCTTTACATTTTTGTCTGTATTTCCACTTGACTAAGTTCTTGAAATAGCTTATCATAAGAACTGTTAGTGATAGAAATCCAGTTGGCTAAAGTGAACCCCCAGAGTTGCCGCTCTGGGAGTTCTTACTTATTTTTACGGTTAGTCTTCCGTTTGGGCTAGTTGCTTAATTCCATCTACAATTCTTCTCATACAGCCTTCTACAGAAGTAGTATCAGCATCAATCACCACATCTGCATATTTTTTTCATAGAGTGGGCGGCGTTCTTCATAGAGGTCTTTAAGTGTCTGACCTTCCTTCAGGGCTACTCCTCTATCCTTTAGATTGCCAAGCCTTTTTTCCACCTTTTCGTAAGGGAGCTTGAGGTAGACTACGGTAGAGATTTCCTTTAAGTGAGCCATTGCATTTTTGCCATAGACTGCACTTCCACCTGTGGATATGACTGATTTCTCACAGGTTAGGCCTGCATTTATCTCATCTTCCACCTGAAGAAAGCCTTCTGTGCCCTTTTCAGCTATAATCTCAGAAAGCAGCTTCCCTGTTTTTTCCTGTATAACCAGGTCGCTGTCTACAAACCTATATCCCATCACCTTGGCAAGCACAACTCCTACCGTACTCTTACCTGCTCCAGGCATACCGATTAATGTTATGTTATTTTTCATATATATCCTGCTCCTATAACTTTTTGCTCAATATTTAGGTTATCTTTATATTCCTATCTAAAAGCCTATTCCTAACTTCTATCTATCTTCTATCTGACTTCTAACTAACTTCTAACTAACTTCTAACTAGCTTCTAACTGGCTTCTAACTAACTTCTATCTTCCTTCTGCCTGCTCTTCATCTTACCGTTTCCGGTAGATTTACGCTTGCTTTCTGCCTTCTCAATTTTTTTCTCAGACAGTGATTCTCTGCTTTTATTGTTACTCCTCTTTGTCTTCTTGATTGAATATCCAAAGGAGCCAAGCTCTTTCCCAAGCTCATAGTATCTTCCATGGGAATAGGCAATAAGGTCTGCTGCCTTTAGGTTGAACCTTCCTTTATCATCCATATATTTCCCATCCACTCTTACATTTACCACATCTGCTATAAAGAGGCTGTGGCTTCCAAGCTCCATTACCTGCCTTAACTTACACTCAATATTCACAGGGCTTTCCGATATGGCTACAGCCTTTACCTTTTCTGATTCAAGCTTGGTTAGCTTCATTTTCTTGAACTTATCCACATTTCTACCAGATGTTACTCCACAATAGTCTGTTGCTCTTGTAAGTGCTTTGGTTGTGAGATTGACTACAAACTCTCCCGTCTCCTTTATGATGTCATAAGAATACCTCTCAGGCCTTATGGAGACCGATAGCATAGGTGGATTGGTACATATAGTTCCTGCCCAGGCTAAGGTAATGATGTTGCTTCTTCCCTCTTTGTCAGTAAGGCTTACCATAACTGCAGGCAGGGGATAGAGCATATTTCCTGCTTTCCAGGATATCTTCTCATTCTCTATAAACTTCTCCTCCGAGAGCTTTCCCATAGATTTTGCGGCTTTTCTTCTTAGGCTTTTTAGTAGCTTTAATATTATCTTTCATAACTTTTCCCTTACACTATTATAGACCCTAAGTCATATCCAATTCTTAGGGTCTGTCCTTATTACAGTTTCATGTGCTTTTGTTAAAACTATCTCTGCAAATCATTCTTAATCTGAGTTGTAGATATCTCAGGGGTTCTAGGCAGGTAGACTACTTCGCAGTACTCCTTTAGGAAATCAAACTTTCCCTTCCAGTCATCTCCCATAACAAAGGTATCTACCTTGTAGTGCTTCACATCTTCCACCTTCTGATCCCAGCTCTCCTCAGGAATCACGAGGTCAACATAGCGGATGGACTCAACCAGCTGCTTCCTCTGCTCATAGGAAAAGTAGCATTTTTTCTGCTTTTCATTCCAGTTGAACTCATCTGTAGATATGGCAACTATGAGGTAATCCCCATACTCCTTTGCCCTCCTTAATAGGTTTACGTGACCGTAGTGCAGCAAATCAAAAGTCCCATAAGTAATTACTCTTTTCACTCTTTTTACCTCCGTAAGCTTCTTAACTGCTTCATACAGCCTCTTGCCTGAATTTCTATCACTTTGTACAAAGAAGCTCTCATATCTGTTTTTGTATTCTTCTTTGATTTTGCAGTCATTTTCAATATAGCTACACAGCACTTCTGCCAGCTCACAAGCCGAGGTGCAGATGTCTCCAAAGCCTATCTTTTCATAGTCAAAATTGGTTATTCTCCAGTAAGGAAGCACCGGATCGTGGTAGTATACCACGGGCTTTCTCATATAGGCAAAGTCATACTGAACACTGCTATAATCCGTTACCATAAGGTTGCTTTGCTTCATTATGGTCACGTAGTCCATATCCTCTGTAGGGCTAAGAGCCTCTACTACATCTGTAGTCTCAAAGTCAACTGTCTGAGCTTCGAACTTAGGATGGAAGAAGAGTTTAATCTTGTACCCCTTTCTCCTTGCAGTCTCAAGCAGCTTTTCGTTGGTGAGGACTTGGTTGTAGAGCATATAGAAGCTGCTGTCCTTAAACTTAGGGTTGTACTCTGTCTTGCCATTTGGTGAAGTCTTGCCGACCAGGGCAGGCCTCCAGGTAGGGGCTATCAGTATCTGATTTCTGCTGTCGTCTATGAGGTCATCATACCTTGGATTACCTGAGGCTATGATTTGGTCTTCTCTAAAACAGTTATCTTCATTGGTATACAGCTCTCTCTCGTAGTTAGAGGCTACCACCACAGCAGTAGAATTGCTGCCCATCTGAGCATAAGATGAACTTCTTGTTATAGGATAACCATGGTACATCCTTATTATCTTAGGCTTTAGTAAATCCCTGAAATACACCAGATTCTCACTCTTAAAGCCAAGCTTGTGGAAAGGAGGTATATGAGTCATAAATATAACCTCAGCAAAAAGCGCATAGAGAGCACCTTCGTCACTTCCCGGCTCTATTACCGTATAGCCTTCCTTTATAAGCCTTTCTCCGTCTTTGGATGATTTCTCAATGTAGAATACTTTTTCGATACCATCATCCACAGATGAAGCATATTTTATAGCATATTCTCCGTTGTCCCCCGCCTTATAGCTCTTGTCATAGTATATCCAGATTCGCTTTTTAGAAAACTCATCGTATCTATCAAAATACGCCTTCCTCCACCTAAGGACACTGGTTAACATCTCCCTATCCTCTGACTCTGGCTTAGTTTCATTAAGCTTAGCCTCGATATAGCTTATATATCTCTTTTCTGCCTCTTCTCTTGACTTTTCATCAGCCCTGGTGACTATCAGATGTTTACCTTTTTTCCTTGCTATGTACCCGTTAAAATACCAGTATTTCGCCTCATTTTTATTCTCAAGCTTACTCTGCCATACATCTTCAAAGTAGAGATTAAGCTCATATTCATCACCTGATATAAGCAAATGAAGAGATATGTCCTGCTTAGTAGAATCAAGAATTGGCAAGAAGGCTTCAAATGCATCTCTCTTAAATATCTCTTTATCAAAGAAGGTAGTAATGGCGGCAAGCTCAGTAGTTCTCTGTGCCTCCACCTTTACTCTGCCTTCTTCACTGTTTCGTACAAAGTAGAAGTTACAATCCTGTTTTGGCATGTAGTCAGGGAGGCTGAATTTGATAAACAATCCGTCTTTACCCTCTTTATGTCTGTATTCCAACGTATTAATCAGCGGATGTAACCCGCTTATCTCATTTACTATACCGCCTTCTGAGTCTTTAAGCCTTATTACGCCCTTGTTATCAAGCTTTATATACTCAAGCCTGGCCTCTTTTTTTCAGGATATCTAAGCATAGCAAAGTATCTTCTAAGGTTTCTGTCAAGCTTAAATGCATTAGCGCGCATAAATAGGATATCATCACTTACAAGCCTCATCCCAGCGCCCACTTCTGCAAGGTATTCTTCTCTCTCCTCATCGCTGTCAAATACAAGCTTTACATACTCGTTTTTGTTTGAAAGAAATCTGGTACAGCTTAGGTATAGAAAGCCAAACTGGGCTATTTTAGACAGCTTACCATCCTTTATAAGGTTGTTTAGGTAGCCCTTAGTGGTAGCAAAAATACCAGCTCTTATTGTGGCTCTGCCCCATCTTAGCAGAGCTTTCATCAAGTCCCCTGCCAGTAGTATAACTAAGCTTACTTACTATCAGCCCCTTAGATGACTTTTTCCATATATTTTTGTGGCAAATAGCTCCGCCTTACAATAATCCATATCCTCATTGAATCTAATGTTATTATTTTTAATTACGTAGGTACGGCAAAGAGTTCCTGTAAGAAGAGGCGCTCCCATCACTTCCTTCTTTACGTCATACCTATATATCTCCTTGCTAATACTTCCAAAGTGATTAACAGGCTTTCCGTTTCTGGCAATTAACCTGCCTGAGGCATATCCTGCGTCTGGATTCTTCTTCAGTTCATCCCTTAATTCCTTAAAATAATCCTCAGCAAACACAGCATTTGTATCATAAAATGCCACAAACTCTTCCCTTGCCTTACTAAGCTTTCTGTTTTATCTCATCAGGCTTTAGATTAAGGTCTATCATTAGAATTTTAGAGTTCTCAAGTAATTTCTTTGTTATTTCCTTCTTCTTTTTTCTATAAATGCTTTTTGAATAGGGTATAAGACCACCTTTTTTAATGGCATCCAGTACTCCATCTATTTTCACTATAGAATCTCCTCCCATCTGCACTCACAAAGCCTCGGGTCATAGCGCTTGCCGCTTTCCGACCTTATAAGTGCAATTATCTCATCATTTGACAGTATTCCTACTATTTCTTTATGAGTTTTTAAGTAGTATATATCATAAATCATCCTAAATACCCTAACCTCAAGAGGAATCTCATCTCCTAACGTATTATACTTCTCCCCGCTTCCGTCCCAGTTTTCATTAAGTAGAAATAGCTCTTCCGTGGTTACAATGTTATTTATAGAGTTGCTGATAATGTTTAAGATAACCGCTGTATTTTCAAGTAACTTCCTAGAGAATCTAAGTGTAGATATATTCTCTCCCTTCATCTCCCACTCAATCCGCGGTGTTATAAGCTTACCAACATTTACATACGTTATCAGATTGTTTATCTTCTTTTCTACAACAGGTTCAAAGCTATACATCTTCCCTATCTTTTCAGCCATGATGCGAAGCTCCTTGTACCTTACTACTTCGTCAGGGCTGATCTCATATAGCTTGTCAAGCATATTATCAAGGAAAATCTTCCTTGTTTGCTCCCTGGACGCAGACTTATTTATATACATCATGGCATCTGCGCTTTTTACTATGCTGTCAAATCCCACACCGTCATCAATACTTTTCTTAACAGCATATCCCATAGACACAGAAGGCTTAACCGAGTCATAATCCTGCCTGTCAAGCTTTTTATTTATTCTGTCAACCAGAGAGGCTGCCATCCCTGCATCAGTATTGGTAAACAATATAGCAAACTCATCCCCGCCTATTCTCGCAACTATATCACTATTTCTACAGCAGCTGCTAAGAACAGAGGCTATCTTTACTATGAGTTCATCTCCCTTAGCGTGTCCAAAGACGTCATTGGTTAGCTTGAGGCCATTGATATCAGCCATAAGATAACAGATAGGATAGCTTTCAGGTATTTGAATCATCTTACTCGTAACTTCATTAAAATACTTCCTGTTTGCTACATTGGTCAGCTCATCATATCTTGACTTCTGAAGTATTTCATTTTCACGTACCTTTCTTATGCTGATATCTCTTGCAGACATATATATAAACTCGTTATTAGGGTCTTAAGGTCTATCATAAAAGCTTCTATATGTACATTGGTTAGATTCTTCGTCTCAATGCGCATTTCCTTCTTGATAGTTTCTCCCTCGGCAACTCTTGCAAATACCTCATTTATGTCTTCTGTTCTGTCATCCCCACTTCGCTTTAATTCCATGACAAAGTCAGAAAACTCCCTGCCTATCACCTCTTCACTGTTATTATATCCAAGCATCTTCAATCCGGACTTGTTGATATCAGCTATTTTGTTGTCTTTAATCAGAAAAATAGCTTCCCCTGAATAATAGAACATGGTCTTAAAATGTGCTTCATTTTCTTTTAGTTCATCTAATCTCTTTTGAAGTTCAGCATTCATCGTTTTGAACTTCTCGTCACTTTTATACAGTTCAAAAACAAGATTGTTGCTTTTTTTGATAGCATCTATAATCTTGTACACGGATATAGAAAAATAAAGGGTATATAAACATAAGCATAAATGCCGATGTTGCTGCTGTCTTTATATCTTCCCTGATAGTAATGTAAATCCCAATATTACTTATAAGTCCCGTAACAACAGCCATAACAGTAAAATCTACAACACGAAGCTTCTTCCCCTTCTTCTTTAGGTAATATAAATAACTTATTTCCATTATGTATGTACACATAATACAGACAATCGGCACCATAGAATTATAAGGATTCCTCACAATTCTTGCAATTATACTTGCAAATGCTGTAATTGTAGCTGTTATAGGCCCATAGATAACAGAAAGATTGAGGATGACCTCCCTTGCATCGTAAATGATATCCGGCTCTGACAGGCCCTTGAACGATATTGTGCTGTCAATATATATAAGAAACGCAAACAAAGCACCCTGTATAATCTGAGTCAATATCATTACTGAGGTCTTTTTGTACGAAGATTCATTTCCGTAACCACCGGGAGTACCCATTTCAAGGGCTGATTTTATATCTTTATTAAGCTTATATACTCCTCCACGACTACTGAAACAAGTATTAGTACAAGTATTACACAGACCTTCGATATAAGTACAATCATCTGTTCCATAAGACATCTCCATATTAAAGTATCCTCATAATGACGAGGGTGCCAAAATATTTGGCACCCACATCATCATGTATTACTGTCTTGTCTGTGTTAAATATTTTCAACTTTTATAAGATTTGTACTTCCTGATACACCATTTGCAATTCCACCTGTGATTACAAGTTTATCGCCCTTGCATAATTGGAGGGTTTCCTCTGCTACCTTCTTTGCAGAATAGAAGAGGACGTCAGTTGACTCAAATCTCTCGCACATCTTAGGTATTACACCCCAGGAAAGAGCAAGCTTACGCCAAGTCTTCTCATCTGTGGTAAGGCCGATTATATCTACAGGTCCTCTAAACCTTGAAACCAGTCTTGCAGTCATACCTGAGATGGTGCAGGCAACGATGGCCTTTGCCTCAATGTCTATAGCCATACCGCAGGTAGCGTGTGAGATTGCATCAGGCTCATTTTTGATGATGAAGTCGCCACTGTAAAATCTCTTTTTGTAGTTGATATTCTGCTCTGTATTCTCAGCAATCTTAGACATAGCTTCAACAGCCTGAATAGGATAATGTCCCGCTGCTGTCTCACCGGATAGCATGATTGCAGAAGTTCCGTCATATACCGCATTGGCCACGTCTGAAGCCTCTGCCCTTGTAGGACGAGGATTATTAATCATAGACTCAAGCATCTCTGTTGCTGTAATAACCCTTCTTCCAAGAAGTCTGCACTTGGTTATAAGGTCTTTCTGGATAGCAGGAAGCCTCTCATAAGGAATCTCTACACCCATATCTCCTCTTGCAACCATGATACCGCTGCAGAGTTCACATATATCCTCAATGTTGTCATAGCCTGACTGATTCTCAATCTTTGCAATAAGGCTGATACCGTTTCCACCGTTTGCATCAAGGAACTCATGAACTGCCTCAAGGTCCTTTTTAACTGAAACAAAGGAGCAGGCAATAAAGTCAAGGTCGTTATCTATGGCAAATAAAAGGTCTTCTTTATCCTTTTCAGATAAGTACTCCTGTTTGATGTGCTTACCAGGGAATGCCATACTCTTTTTGTCTGAAAGGATACCTCCTGTAACTACATCACACTCTATTTCTACAGCTGTCGTCTTAACTACCCTAAGCTCAATAAGTCCATTGTTTACAAGGACTGTATCACCTTTTCTAAGCTCTTTTTGCAAGATTTTTTTATAGCTTACGGAAACCTTAGTCTTGTCCCCGATTATATCGTCTGTAGTAAAGGTAAACTTATCGCCCTCATGAAGCTCTACCTGATGGTCCTCAAATACACCGATTCTGTACTCAGGTCCTTTGGTATCAAGCATGATAGCAATAGGAATATCGAGCTCTGCCCTTATTTTCTTTATTCTCTCTACTCTTGCCTTGTGCTCTTCGTGACTTCCGTGTGAGAAATTAAGTCTCGCAACGTTCATACCTGCCTTACAAAGTCCTCTTATCATCTCTTCGCTTTCGCTTGCAGGTCCGATAGTGCAAATAATCTTAGTCTTACGCATAAATCTCCTCACTTTCTTATCAAACGTTTATATGAAGTACTGATACAGCAATTGTAAAATATACCGTCAGCGACACTGCATCCACTATGGTTGTAATCAATGGGCTTGCCATAACTGCAGGGTCAAAGCCGACTTTTTCAGCAACCAGAGGGAGTACACAGCCGATAAATTTTGCAAATATAACAACTACAATAAGGGTTGCACATATTACAAATGCTACCGGAAAGGCTAATTTATCTATAACAAGCAGCTTAATGAAGTTAGCTCCTGCAAGCGTCACCCCACACAGCACTGCAACTCTTATCTCTTTCCAAATGACCTTAAATATTTCACTGAATTCTATCTCTCCTAGTGAAAGACCACGGATAACCGAAACGCTTGCCTGTGAGCCCGCGTTTCCACCCGTATCCATAAGCATAGGGATGTAGGCAGTAAGTATCACGAATGATGCGAGTGCATCTTCATAGCCTGTTATAATCGCTCCTGTGAAGGTAGCCGATATCATAAGGAAGAGCAGCCATGGCATCCTCTTCTTATAGGTCTCCCAGGTCGTCATCTTGTAATATGGTTTATCTGATGGCAGGATAGCTGCCATCTTCTCAATATCCTCTGTTGCCTCTTCCTGAAGGATGTCTACTACGTCATCCACGGTGATTATACCGACCATTCGGTTTTCATTGTCTACCACAGGCATCGCGGTAAATCCGTACTTCTGTATGGTAAGCGCGGCCTCTTCCTGGTCAGTGTGAGTATTGATACTGATGACCTTGGTATTCATAATGTCGCCAATAAGTTCATCGGGTTCTCTTATGAGAAGGTATCTAAGCGCTACTGTTCCCTTTAGTACACGCTGGTTATCAACTACATAACAGATATTTACTGTTTCAGAGTCAAGTCCTCTTCGCTTTATCTTAAGTATGGCATCTTCAACCGTCATCATTTCTCTTAGGTCTATGAACTCGACAGTCATTATACTTCCCGCGCTATGCTCCGGATAACGCAGAAGATGGTTTATATCTGCCCTGGTCTCAGGGCTTGCCTTTGCAAGAATCTTCTTTACTACGTTGGCAGGCATTTCCTCAAGAAGGTCAGTCGCATCATCCGCCATGAGGTTATCAATAATATGTGATGCCTCAGTATCAGACATAGAAGCGATTATGTATTGCTGGTCGTCAAGTTCCAGTTCGGCAAATACATCAGCAGCCATATCCTTTGGAAGTATTCTAAAGAGCTTTAATGAGTCCTCATCATCCATCTCATCCATGGCAAAGGCTATATCTACCACGTTCATATCTTCCATCTTTTTTCTGAGTGTTCTATAGTCCTTTGCAAGAAGCAGTTTTTCAAGCTCTTCTCTGTAGTTCTCCTCTAATTTATCTTCCACGCCTGATTCCTCCTTCTTTTATTCATACTTTGTGGATAATACCCGTTACTTCATTCCATATACCACCACAGGATAAGAAATCCGGCATCTGTATACATACTCCGGATTTCACCCCTGTATCTATGATATCATTAGATGATAATTCCTTCAAGGTGGTCACACTCGTGCTCTATAATCTCGGCTATATAACCGCTATAGAGCTTGATATGCTTCTTGAATTCCTCATCATGGTACTCAATTGTGATGTTTCTGTGCCTTGTAGTCTTTCTCTCACCATCAAGGCACATACAACCCTCTTCTGTCTCATAAGCTCCGCTTTTCTTGATTATCTTAGGGTTAATCATAACAACCATTTCATCACTGTTTTCAGGCTGAATGGCTATTACAGCTTTATTTACTCCTATCATGTTGGCGGACATGCCTACGCACTCATCTGAATAAGCCCTTAAGGTATCCTTCAAATCCTCCACTACAGCCATATCATCCTTTGTCATAGGCTCTGATTTGAGCCTCAAAAAAAACTGATCTTTTACTAACTCTCTTACCATAATAATCCTATCCTTTATATCTTAAATTAACTAACCCACTTATTCTCCGTCTATATCAGTCATAAAACGAATTATCTCAAAGATTTACAAAACTGATTTTACAGCCTTTACAACATTTTCAGTTGTAAAACCGAATTCCTTAAAGAGCACACCGGCAGGAGCAGAAGCACCAAATCTGTCTAGGCATACCGTCTTTCCGTCAAGTCCGACATACTTGCCCCAGCCAAACTCTGAAAGGGCTTCAACTGCTACCCTGGCTCTTACAGCCTTTGGAAGTACCTTTTCCTTATATTCAAGGGGCTGCTTCTCAAAGATATCCATACAAGGCATGGATACAACTCTTACATCTATGCCTTCCTTCGCGAGGGCTTCCTTAGCTTCGATAGAAAGGCTAACCTCTGAACCGCTTGCAATGATGATTGCATCAGGAGTCTCCTTTGAGGAATCAGCTACTACATAGCCTCCCTTAAGCGCTTCCTTTGATGAGCCTGCAAGCTGTGGAAGATTCTGTCTTGTAAGTACAAGGGCTGTAGGTGTCTCTTTTGAAGTAACCGCACTATACCAGGCAGCTATTGTCTCAGTTGCATCAGCAGGGCGGAATACATTGAAATTAGGCATGGCTCTAAACTCAGCAAGCTGCTCTATAGGCTCGTGAGTAGGTCCGTCCTCTCCTACACCGATAGAATCGTGTGTAAGTATGAAGGTAAGTGGTATCTCCATAAGTGAGGCAAGTCGTGCCATAGGCTTCACATAGTCACTGAATACAAAGAAGGTGGATACATATGCCTTAAGTCCGTGAAGCACAAGACCATTGCCTATACCTGTCATTGCAAGTTCTCTTACACCAAAATGTACATTTCTTCCGGCATAATTCTCTGCAGAATAGTCTCCTGCGCCGTTAACATAGCTCTTGTTAGACGGAGCGAGGTCTGCTGAACCTCCAAACAGGGTAGGGAGCTTGGCTGAAAGCTTGTTAAGCACCTTTCCCGAAAGGTTTCTGGTTGCATCAGCCTTCTCCTCATAACTCCAGAAGTCTTCATCATCTAAGAGCTTACATGCTTTGGTTTCATCCTTATATTCATCCCAAAGAGTCTTCATCTCTGGGAATTTCTCACAATAATCCTTAAAGAGCTTACTCCACTCTTCTTCCTTCTTCGCTAAGTTCTCTGCCTTTGCCTTATAGTTCTCATATACCTCGTCAGGTACAAAGAAAGGCTCTTCACTTGGCCAGCCGAGAGTTTTTTTCATTGCAATAATATTATCGGCACCAAGTGGCGCTCCGTGAACATCTGCTGAACCTTCTTTTGGAGAACCAAAGCCTATTTTTGTATTTATCTTGATAAATGTAGGGCTTTCCTTATCCTCCTTAGCCTCTTCTATAGCCTTTCCGATTTCAGATATGTCATTGCCATCCTTTACTTCAAGCACCTTAAAGCCCATAGCCTTAAATCTGGCAGGTACATCCTCTGTAAAAGCGATGTCTGTATTCCCCTCAATAGATATCTTGTTTGAATCGTAAAGCACGATAAGCTTGTTTAGCTTAAGTGTGCCTGCAAGCGAAAATGCCTCGTAGTTGATGCCTTCCATCATACAGCCATCACCACCGAGTACATAGGTGTAGTGGTCAACCACAGGATAGCCTTCCTTGTTGAACTTAGCCGCAAGATGAGTCTCAGCCATAGCCATACCAACAGCCATAGCCATACCTGCTCCAAGAGGGCCTGTGGATGCTTCTACTCCTGTAGTAACACCATACTCAGGATGTCCCGGAGTCTTAGAATCCCACTGACGGAAATTCTTTAAATCATCAAGAGTAAGCCCGTATCCAAAAAGATGGAGCAATGAGTAAAGGAGAGTTGAGCCATGTCCGCCTGAAAGTACGAATCTGTCTCTATTTTCCCAGTTAGGATTCTTTGGGTTGTGGTTCATGTGATTGGCTAAAGCTCGTATCCTATCGCAGTACGCACCAAGAGGAAGTCCCGGATGTCCTGAATTCGCCTTCTGTACAGCATCTGCCGACAATACTCTGATTGCATTTACTGATAAGTTATCGATATTACTCATTTTGTCCTCCTAAATATTTTTATTGTCTGTTTATTATTAATTCCTCAGCATAAGGCAGTGTCTTGATCCAGTCACAAAGCACGTGCCATTCATCAAGCTTATGAGCTTTTTCTCGCATAGTAAATGTTCGAGAGGGTCTCATAGTTTAGGGTGCAGGTCCTAAGCTGATTGTAACTGGATGGGAGCAGCTGGATGAGGTCATACCAATAAGCCTTATCCTTTGATTCCACATATTTCTTTCTCACCTCTTCCATATAGTCCACAAAGGAGAGGAAGTGCTTCCTTGACTCCTCAGTCATATGGTCTGTAGAGAAATCCGCTTCTTCAAATGCCTTAGAGTGAATCTTGTGCATGGTGCTTGTGGAGTTGGCTACAGTACCTACCTTGTAGGTATCGTACTCCTTCCACCAGTAAAGCGGTGCGGTTATGTCAACCGACACAAATATCTGTCTTATAAACTTCCTGTGGTCAGGGCCTGCCTTAGCAAGCTTTGTAGCAAGACCAAGGTCATTCTCACCTAAAATGTAGTTATTATTCTCATCATAATAGCTATCCGTTCTATCCCAGGAATTCATAGGGTTTCTAGCGCCCCTCATCGCATTCTCGAGGTTTAGGACAGAGGTTCTCTCAAGTTTTATCATAATCTTTTCACCTTTAATTTAATATTTTGACACTAAAATCCAGTATCAGTTTACCACATTTTCTGCCCACTTATCAATAGTGAAACTAGATATATCAATAATCAGTTTCAGCGATTCTAAAATACTCTTTTAAAACATTCCACAATCGAATATTATACTTTTAACTCTTGTATCAGTTTATAATTTTGCAACAAAAAAACTGTTACATCAGAATGAATATACACCAATAAGCTACCTGATCTCTACAGACCACCTATCAGGTATTTTCTTTTTGTAACAGTCCTTTTTTTGTATTACTATTTTTTTGTATTACTATTTTTTTGTATTACTATTTTTTTGTATTACTATTTTTTTGTATTACTTTTTCTGTATCACCGGCATTTTTCAGTAGTGTTTTCGACTACTTTATCTGTACTTTCATCCTTTACGGGATTCTCCGTGACAGCATTATCTGTTTTTATCTCCTCTGTCACAGCCACATCAGCCTTATTGTCACCAGTCTTGTTAGCTTCAGCTTTATCCGCCTTTTTCATCCTCAGGCTCAGGGAGTCCCTTTATATCTCTGTACATCTTGATAAATTCCTTACCTGTGATAGTTTCCTTCTCAATGAGGTACTCTGCTATCTTCTCAAGCGCATCTCTGTTTTCCTTGATAATGTTCACTGCCCTGTCGTAGTATTCTTTCATACGCCTTGCAACTTCTTCGTCTATCCTGGCCGCCGTCTCATCCGCACAGTTAAGCACCGCCCTGCCGTCAAGGTAGCGATTCTCTATGGATTCAAGGCCTACCATACCGAATTTGTCCGACATACCGTACTGGGTAATCATAGAACGAAGGATGGCTGTAGCCCGCTCAATATCATTGCTTGCGCCTGTTGTCACCGAGTTAAACACAACATCTTCAGTCGCTCTTCCTCCAAGGAAGGTAACAATATCTGTCTCCAGCTCCTCCTTACTCTGAAGGAATTTTTCCTCTTTAGGAAGCTGCATAGTATAGCCAAGTGAACCCATTGTTCTAGGCACTATCGTTATCTTCTGTACCGGGTCTGCATTCTTCATAGATGCAGTTATAAGACATGTCCCTACCCTCATGGAAGGCAACTATACGCTTTTTCTTCCTTGCCAAGTATCCTATCCTTCTTTTTCTTTACCGGCTATAACAACCTCAACCGCTTCAAAAAGATCCGCCTGTCCTACGCTCTTTTCTTCCTGCCTTTACCGCCATAATGGCGACCCTCGTTTATCATATTTGCAAGGTCTGAACCAACCGCTCCTGCCGTAGCCATAGCAATTGCATCCAAGTCTACTGTGTCATCCATAAGCACATCTTTGCTGTGTACCTTAAGGATAGCAATTCTTCCCTTAAGGTCAGGGCGGTCAACTATAACCCTTCTGTCAAATCGTCCCGGACGAAGAAGCGCCTTGTCAAGCACGTCAGGACGGTTTGTAGCGGCGAGTATAACCACTCCCTTTGATTTGGCATCGAAGCCGTCCATCTCGGCAAGAAGCTGGTTAAGGGTCTGCTCACGCTCGTCATTGCCTCCACCGTACTTAGAATCCCTGCTCTTACCTATGGCATCTATCTCGTCTATGAATATGATACAAGGCGCCATACTGTGTGCCTGCTTAAATAAGTCTCTTACTCTGGAAGCACCTACACCTACGAACATCTCTACGAAGTCAGAGCCTGAAAGCGAGAAGAATGGCACATTTGCTTCTCCCGCAACCGCCTTTGCAAGCAGTGTCTTACCGGTTCCCGGAGGTCCTACAAGAAGGGCTCCCTTAGGAAGCTTAGCTCCTATCTCAGCGTATTTTCTAGGATTGTGAAGGAAGTCAACCATTTCTCGAAGCGAGTCCTTGGCCTCATCCTCACCTGCTACATCTGCAAAGGTGATTCCCGTACGCTTCTCCACATATACCTTTGCATTGCTCTTGCCTACTCCCATCATACCGCCTGCATTCTTTGAGAATGAACGGTAAAGGAGGTACATCACCACCCAGATTCCCACAAGAGGGAGGATGTAGATAGCAAAGAACTCAAGTATGCCCTGAGAAGCATCCGCCACAGGAGAGCTTACCTTCACATTTGCCTTAAGGAGCCTCTCTGCAAGGTCGTTATCACCAATATAACCTGTATAATAAGTTGGCGCGTATATATCATTGGCTGAACCCTTAGGCGTGATTTCAATCTTGCCCTGCTTAAGCACAACCGACTCCACCTTGCCGTCATCTATCATCTTAACAAACTCATTGTAGGTTATCTCCTTGTTGATTCCCTGTTTTATAAGCTGCATTCCATAGATGAAGGTTAAAAATATAATAATTGTCGCTATAATGGTGATTATCCCGGCTTTTTTATTCATTCCTCCGCCCGAGTTGTTATCACTAGGTTTTTTATTCTTATTCTCGTCCATTCAACTTCCTTTCCCTAACTCATTAACACAATTTCATTGTATACAATTATATCTAAGTCGAGCTTTAATTGCAAGCAATACACAATTATTTCACTAATTCTTACCCCTGTTCTTCTCGTAGATAAGCCCAAGCCCCTTTATAAGCAGTGAATCATCCACTACTATCTTCTTCTTACAATACGGCACGACCAGTTTTGCAAGCCCTCCCGTTGCTATAGTCAGGAGTTCTCTTTCCATCTCTTCTTCTATTCGCTCTATCATGCCGTCTATCATAGCTGCATTTCCATATATGGTACCGCTCTTCATGCTGTCTATGGTGTTGCTTCCTATCACCTTCTTTGGTGCTTCAAGGCTGATTCTTATAAGCTGTGAAGTGCCGCTTACAAGGGAATTAAGAGCTGTCACAACTCCCGGCATAATGGCACCGCCCATAAACTGCTTCTTTTCATTTACGTAACTAAAGGTTGTAGCAGTACCCATATCAATAATAATAAAAGGAGGCTTATACTCGTAAATGGCAGCAACTGCGCCTGCTATGAGGTCAGCACCAAGCTGTGCAGGGTTGTCTATCACTATGTTGATTCCGCTTTTTATCCCGGGCCCTACTATGAGGGGAAACTTCCCACATACTTTGTTTACAGCCTCCGCTATGGTATCTGTAAGCTGTGGAACTACAGAAGATATGATACTTCCTTCTACATCAGTGGGAGTTTTTGCCATAGAGCTCAAAGAGATTCTTAAACATAATAGCATATTCAAGACTGGTTTTACCCAGGTTGGTGGCTAGCCTCTCTTCAAATATCAACTCTTTCCCGTCAAGGCAGCCAAGAACAATGTTGCTGTTTCCCATGTCTACTGCAAATATCATAAGTCTCTCCAATACATAATAATGAGGACAGGAACGCTCCTTACGGCACGAACCTGCCCCATAGATTTTGGGTTTAGTTTTCTTCTATAATGCTTTTTGCCTTGTCAGGGTCTCCTGATACTGAAAGGTAAACATAGTTTCCTTTGCGGATAACAAGAGCATTCTCAAGGCGTTTAAGCTCCTCAGGTACATAGTTCTTAAAGCTTGTCTTCTGAGTTTCAACTCTTTCCTTAAGCTTTGTCTCGATTTCCTTAGCTGTTTCTTCGTCATTGGCTTCAAATGCAGCTATCTCTTCTGATGTACCGCCTGAGCTTGATACATATATCTTCATAGCTTTTATCTTATCCTTTGGAAGCCCCGGATAAATGACATCAAGACTTTCTTTTTCTGCCTCAGCAAGCTTATCGTCATACTTTATTTCATTTAGAAGTCTGTCAGCTATCTTTGTTACGTCAACCACAGCAGCCTGACTGCTCTTTGCTGAAGCCGCAGCAGAACTTGTAGTAGTGCTGGTCTTCTTTGTATCACCACTTCCTCCACAGCCGTAGAGTACAGTACTCGCTGTAAGAGTAAGTACTGAAAGTGCCGCTAACATTTTGATTTTGCCTGTTGTTTTTTTCATCTTCTTAACCTCATTCTTAATAATTCATATTTACGATATAAGCAAGTATTCTCTTGCAATATTCCCTATTCATATGTATTCCGTCAGGAGTTACATCACCCGGAAGGTATCCTTTGTCGTTGGCTACGGCAGGAGAATTGTCCACATATGTCTCTCCGTTATCCTCAGCCATCTTTTTAATTACCTTATTAAACTTCTTCACATTCTTCATATTGAATATCTTATCTGACTTAGACTTCTTCTCAGTTACAGGTAAGATACCCTGAACTACGACCTCAGCATTTGGCTGGATTTTCTTGATTGCATCTATGGTCTTTTGATACTCATCTGCAAAGATATTGGTGTATGGCCATCCCAGTTCATTTATACCAAAGCAAATGTATACCTTTTTGTACTGCTTATCCTTTAAGGCATCAACTACGGTCACTGCCTTACCTGCTGCATTCTTTACAACCTTTTCCGTACGTGCATTCTTAACATTTAAGCCTCTTCCTGCAAAGAAGTCAGGGCTTGTAAGTCCTGCATTTATCTGAAGCCCCTGTGTCCTTGAGTCACCGATAAAAACTGTATCCTTGTAGTAATCTTCCTCTGCTTCCTTAGACGCAGTAACAAGCTTTTTGATGTCATTCTTTTCTTTTTCTTTGGCATCCTTCTTTTTATCGGTCTTAGAGGCTACAGTCTTAGTATCTTCTTTGCTTACATCACCGCTTGAAGCCTCCTCAGTCTCGCTCGAAGCTGTCTTACTATCAGAAGCAGTACTTGAGGATGAAGTCACATTTGTGGCTGTATTTACCGCAGAGCCTGTAGAAGCTACACTTTTTGTATTACTTCCACTATCTCCCATAAAAAGACTTATAAATCCGTACGCTCCCATTATACCTCGTACCATAATCGTAACAACAACTACGGCAACCAGTCCTCTGTTCTCGTTTCTTCTTTTTCTTCTATATGCATTTCTGTTGTTTCTGTATGAATTACCGCTCATTCCTACCTCATTTCAAATCACATTTTATCTGCAACAGCTAAGCACTTTTTATCACTCAGCAAAATGAGTATAAGTTTGTCAATATCAATTGTCAAGCGTATTTCACTTAATTTTTTTGTTTTTTTAAGATTTTTTTGTAAAAATATAATTAACCATTTTTTTGATATATATTCGTAATCTTCTTTGTCTGCATTGGCTACAATACCTATAATCATTTCTTCTTTGGTGCTAGCGACCTCGCTTAAAAGCTTACTTTTTCTTAAGGCTTATGCCATAGCCGTTTGATGTAAGCCTATCCTTATATGAAGTGTCATCCTTTATCACCTCAGATATCTTGAGGAAGGTCCCATTTGAGGCAAAGTCATCAAATTTGGCCTTGTCTGCTATGATTACATTTATGTCGCCTGCGGCAATCTTTTGCTACAAGTTTCTGGGTATTGGCAACTGCATTGCCCATGCCTGACTCATCAAGGTAATAGCTGTCATCGATAAGAATCTCCTGCTTACCCTCTCTAAGCCCCAGTATATCCGTAAGTTGCTTTTGAAGCTCATTAACCTTATTCTCATCCCAGTAGTCGTTTACTACAGCAACAGAAACGACAACATCTGCCTTTGGCGAAAGAACGGTATACAAAAAAATGACGCAAGAAAACCGATTACAATTATACCTATAATCACCTTATTTCTGTAATAGTCATTAAAATAAGCAAGCTTTTTCCTTTCTGCTCATTTTCTTCCACTTTTCGCCTTCACTTTCTTCAGGATGGCGCCTGTAGATGTAGGCTTCTTCATCCAAAAACACTGTTTTTTTCTTCATATCTACTCTTCTATAAGCTTGAACTTCTTAAGCATAGCCTCAAGCTTTATCCTGGTTAATAGGCTTTCCGGCGTAAGCAGTACAGCCATTTTCAAATGCCTTGGTCACATGTCTCGTCTCGCTAAGGGCAGTAGTCATAACTATCTTAACTCTCTCATCCTCAGCAACCCCATTTTTCTTCTTCTATCTTTCTGATAGTTTTAAGTGCCTGATGTCCATCCATCTCGGGCATCATTATATCCAAACAAATAAGATCATAAGGCTCACCGCATTCAATGGCCATCTTATACGCTTCAACAGCCTCTTTGCCGTCTACTGTTACATCACATTCCCCATATTTCTCAAAAATCTAAGCATGAACTTCCTGCTCGCAAAATCATCCTCCGCTATAAGTACCTTCATTTTTTTACCTCCAAGAATAAATATTTGTATGTTAAGAAATAATGTGTACCTTTTGAAATTTTATGTTATCATAATGATAGATTAGTGTCAAATGTGAAAGTGTGGTTTTTTTAGTGAAATCCTATGTAAATGTTGTAAAATTTTATGAAAGTGAGGTACTTATGGTTTCAGATAAGATGAAAGGTTTACTCGCAGGAAGTTCTGTTATCAGGGCTATGTTTGAAGATGGCAAAAGACTGGCTAAGGAGTATGGAAGTGAAAAATGTATATGACTTCAGCCTTGGCAACCCCTTCTCCTACCCTCCCGAGAAACTAAAGACTGTAATCAAGTCCTTAGTGGATGAGACGAATCCTACCTTTCTTCACGGATATATGAATAACTCAGGCTATGAGGCTGTCCGCGAAAAGATAGCCTCCTCACTTAATAAGAGATTTGGAACTGACTTTTCATTTAAGAATATAATAATGACTGTGGGCGCCTCGGGAGGCCTCAACGTGGCTTTTAAGACCTTATTAAACCCTGGTGATGAGGTCATTACCTTTTCACCTTATTTTAGCGAATACAGGCATTACGCGGAGAATTTTGGTGGAAAGCTTGTAGCCCTTAAGCCAAATGATAAAGGTGCCTTTAGACCTGATGCAGGCGAGCTTAGGAAGGCAATCACCACCAATACCAAGGCTGTAATAATAAATTCTCCTAACAATCCTACAGGTGTAGTATATTCTGAGGAGGATATTAGAAGCATAGTGAATGTACTTAGAGAAAAGAGCGCAGAAATAGGACATACTATCTTTCTTATCTCCGATGAGCCTTACAGGGAGCTGGTCTACGGCGGTGTAACTGTGCCTTATCTTACTAAATACTATGAAAACACCATGGTCTGCTATTCTTACAGCAAGTCCCTCTCCCTCCCCGGTGAGCGTATAGGCTACCTCGTCATCCCTACTGAGATTGAAGATTTTTCTGACATGGTCGCTGCCGCGAATACTGCCACAAGGATACTTGGCTTTGTAAATGCTCCGTCCCTTATGCAGCTTGCTATAGCAGAGTGTCTGGATGAAGGTGCTGATATAAGTGTGTATGAAGAAAACAGGAATAAACTAATGAAGATGTTTGACGAAATCGGCTTTTCCTACATAAAACCTGAGGGTGCTTTCTACCTTTTTATGAAAACACCTGAGGATGATAAGTCCTTTGCTGAAAAGGCTAAGAAGGAGAGAATCCTCTTGGTTCCGGGCTCCGCCTTTGGATGCCCCGGATATGCACGGATAGCTTATTGTGTGGATACCAAGGTGATAGAGCGGTCTTATGAGGGGTTTAGGAGGCTTAGTGAGAGATATGGGGATTAGTTCAACCAACCTAAGTTACGCTCCACCTCTTTATATTGCTCATGGGCTTAGCTGCTTTGCAATGCGATAGCTGGTAATTTCTCTCTACTTTCCACAGTCGCCTTCTCCAAAATATCCCTCCTCATTTTTTTGTAGAATATTCTGCATTTTTTTCTTTTGTAAATATCTGAATAATAACATCTGTAGCCCATAAAAGAGGGCTTTGATAATTTTTTTCCTCAAATTCAATATCACTGCGATAAAAGGTATTTTGTTCTAATTTTCCCTCTGGAAATACCTCATTTTGTTTTGTTTGAGTAAGCAGATTATAACTCTAATTTTTTAATTGTGTTTTAAATCCTTTGTAACTATAGCTGTATCAAATCTTACCTCAAATAAAAATCAAGGATTCCCCACCGTATTCTATAGTATCTTTATAGCCTGGAATTTTAGCAATAAATCGTTCAGCAACATCAAAAATTGTTTTAGAACTTTTTTTGACCATCCCCTTAGCTTTTAAGATGTTCATTTCCTGAGTGAGGAATTGTAGTAAATGCCACATAAGGATTTGAATTTATTTCCTTGATTTTTATCGTTTCCCTTTAAAAAGAAGAAAAAGTAAAGTATATTTTCAGCTGGCTCAAAAATAAAAAAATTTACTATTCTCACATTAGAATATTATCTACAGATGTCGCTAAGGCTATCTCTGTTTGTTCAGATCATGATTTTTAAAAAAATTCTGTTTTTATGTTCATTTAAGAAGTCCTCCTTTTTTTGTTATTGTCAATTATAATCATACACTAACTATAACAACCGGTCTTGGGATACCGCCTACCAGCATATACTGCTTAATTTCTTTGATTATGCGCAAGATAACATTATGCGATTTTTTTGATTATGCGCAGTTATCTTTGGTTATACCCTTACTACTACTGCAGATTTTTCATACCATCAATTTACTTGCCAACTTGTAAACCTGTTTTATCTCTTTACTTTCTAATTTCCAACTATCAAGCTCAAGTTTAATCAACTCTGGAAATTTCTTACTAATATCCCTTAAAGCATTTCCAACTGATTTCCTAACATATTCGCTTGCATCTTCTTTTAAGTTTGCAATTCTTTCTATAGCTTCATTCGGATTTTCCTTGAAATATGGTCTGCTCGTCCATATTCTTAGCCCTTCTGTAACTGCTCTCCTTGTATTCGGATTATTGTTTTTTAACCATTCATCAATTGTTGGAAGTGCTTTTTCATATCCTATTTTCTTGCAAAATTCATCAAATGCCTTTGCCAATACTTCCTGAACTCTCCAATTGTCATCTTTGGAAACTTCATCTCTCATAAACGCTAAAATATCATCTTGTTCTGATAAATATCCAAAAAGAAATACACCATACATCCTTACTTGATATGTGTCAGACTTATAAGCTAAAAATGCCAACTTCTTGATATATTCATTATCATTAGAATTATAATCGGTTAAGGCTCTTTTCTCTTCCTCTTTGAAGCCATTTTCTATCAAAGAAAATTCCTTTTCTAAACTCGCAATATATTCTTCCAAGTACGTTTACCTCCTTTTCGTGCATATACTCACAATTACTTCTTATCTAGTTTTGATGTCCTCTAACCCAATCAAGCAGGTCTTCATATTCCTGCTTACCTGTCGCCACATCTAAAATCACCCTCATACAATTCTTTTTTTGTGTACGAAAGTTCAACACCATTTAGCGCAAGAAGCACTAGCATCGCATGGAATTCTATTCTTTTACCAGCTGAGAGTGCAAGATAAGAATTTGCTCCTTACTTAATCTTATCATTTAGCAAGTACCTCATACGCTTCTTTGTTTTGAGCTATCAGCTTCTTTGAGATACTAAGCACATCATCATCAGATGCGACAATATCCGCATTAGCCTTACTAAAATCTATAACAAGATATCTTGGAACATTATTTTTTAAGATTACAGCCGAACCTTTCTCATCTACCAGTCTTGCTACCTTAGAAAAATTCTGATTTGCTTCAGAAATTGACACCATTGTATTTGTATCTATAGTCATATGAATACCCTGCATAATGATCGCCCTAAGAGGTTCATTACACATTTTTCCTTTTCTTCTTTGTTTTAAAAATAGTATACATAAATTATAGGATGTTTTCAACCTATTTTTTTAAGTTCAAATTATATGGCGTTGTCATAAGAATATTCTTCGTGATTTTGAAGCTAATGAATTTACTAAGTCTCAAACATAATGAACCATTATATTTTACAGCTTCCTAATTGCAGAAAAAAATCAGGTGGAATTCCACCTGATTTTTACTATTCTTCTTTTTCATCATAGCCCTTAGTAGTATGTGATGATTAATTATACCAAATTAAGCAGTTTATTTCATTAGCTATTTTTCTTCTTTAATCAACGGAATGACATAACAAGCGATTTTAGGATGCCACCTACCTACATATACTGCTTAATTTCTTTGATTATGCGCAGTTATCTTCTACTATACCCTTACTACTAAGACCGATTAGGAGCTGATGTCTTCTGACTACCATTAAGCCGGTTAGTAATGTGCTATTTTATCTTACAAAGTCTCATCCCGATTTTGCATTATAATAATCCACTTACCAGCCTTACTGCCACCCCTACGTTCTATGACATTCTTTTTCTTATTTGCTACTTTATTTGCTACTTTATTTGCTACTTTATTTGCTACTTTATTTACAGAATTTATGATATTAGCTCCGAATTAGAAATTCTAAGTTGTCGAGTTATATAAACTGACTAAGACTTCCCACACCAATACGGTATTTTAAACCTTGAAAATTCAATATTTCAGCCAATAAAGAATGGCATAAACCTGCCCAGTTTGGTATAATGGAATTGACAAGAAACCATTGTACAAATTAGATTTATGCCATGTCCAGTATAACACAAAAATCATTTCGATGAGAATATCTTAATTGACTGTGTTCGAAGATTTTTTTCCAGAGTATTTTTTTCAACTTAAATGCAACATGGTGTTGCATTTACTCTGACAGGTACCTCTGGTGCATTTACATTGAACGATATCGTTGCAAGAAACATTGCTGATTTCCTCGAGAAATACCCTTCTACCATTTCAAGAGAAATACAAAAGCATTCACTTGTCAAAATACCTAATTCCTGTGACTGCAATGACTATAATGGATGCAATGTTAAGCATGTGTGTGGTTCCACCTCTTCTTGCAACGGCTACCGCGACTCCCGAGTTTAAACTGGAATGCTGTATATACTTCATCCTTTCCATTACAGTAAAATACTCTGTCAAGAAATGAAAAAACTTAATTCGGTGTTTTATCTTTTCTCTTTCGAACGACATCCATGATAGTTCCGTCTCTTGATTCGATTACCGCCACTACTCTATCCTCGTATTCCAACGGTTCTGGTTCTCCTGCCATTCCATACGCAATATCTCTCAATTCTTCAATAGTTTTCAGCGAAATGTGTGAATCTTTCACCGCTTCAAGAAGATCGGTACGTTTCGGATTAATTGCAATTCCATAGTCAGTTACAATAACATCAACCGTTTCACCTGGCGTTGTGACAGTAGTTACCTGGTTACGCACAGCTGGAATTCTTCCCTGCAAAAGAGGTGTAATGACAATAGTACACTTTGCCCCAGCAGCTGTATCCGGATGTCCTCCCTGCGCTCCCATCAGCTTTCCTTCTGAGCTCACAACTACATTACAGTTGAAATTTATATCTGCCTCTAAAGTTCCTAAAATTACAAAGTCCAGTTTGTTGACAACAGCCCCTTTACAAAACGGATCTGCATATTCCTTGGTCGTAATGGAAAAATGCTTTGGGTTAGAAATCAAACTATCAATAGAGGGCAAATCAAAATTCTGAGTGTCAAGGAGGCAATTTACCAGACCTTCTTCTAACAAATCGCACATTGGTTTTGACATCCCTCCGGCACCAAAACCCATATGAATGTTGTATTCACGCATTTTATCTGCCAAATAATGTGCAGTTGCAATGGCAGCACCACCAATTCCCGTTTGAAATGAAAAACCATCTTTAAAATAAGGTGTACAAGCTATAAAATCAGCACAGCTTTGTGCCATCATTAATTTTCTCATATCTGTCACAGGCTTGGCTGCACCTGTTGCTATTTTTTCTGCGTCACCGACTGCATCAACCTTGACCACATAATCTACCTGTGTCATGCTAATATCAGCAGGAAAATTTGGAAATGGTACAATACAATCTGTCAAAAGCAACTACATATTCTGCATATTCTGCATCTATGGCGAAGCATAGGAAAGCACTCCACAATTACTGTTGCCACCTACTCCACGACAATTACCGTATTCATCACAGCTTGGCGCTCCTATAAATGCGATATCAATTTTGGTTTCACCTGTCTCAATGGCTCTCACTCTCCCACCATGAGAATGCAAAATGGCTATACCTTTTAATTTTTCCGTCAGTGATTGCTTCTCCAATTTGTCCTCTAACTCCCGAGGTTTCTATACGTGTGACAGTCCCATCTTCAATCATATCCACAAGTTCATCCTGTGCTCCGTCAAGAGAACTGGCACAAATCTTAATATCCTTATATCCCATCTTGTGAATAGTATTCATTACTTGCATAACAACAAGGTCACCTTCACGGAAATGATGGTGGAAGCTAATTGTCATTCCGTCATGGACACCACATTTTTTTAGTATTTCTTCAATACTGCCTTCTATTTTACTTACGTTTCCGCCAATACGTGCCCTTGACTTTACCGCGGTTTTCTTATATTCATATCTATCATACTTATATGTACCCTGAAAGACTTTTTTACCAGTCTCTGATAACACTTCCTGCGGAATCTCTCGTCCTACCGCATTAATCATTTTCCACCTCCTGATAAACTCCTGCCGCTTTCGCAAGTGCTATTGTCCTTTTAGCACCGTCATAGAAAGCAACGTCTATCATTTTCCCATCTACTGTAAACACTCCAATCCCCTGTGCTCTTTTTTCATCGATTTCCTTCACAACTTTATCTGCAAAGATAATATCTTTTCTGCTTGGTGTATAAACTGAATGAACAATTGGAATTTGTCTGGGGTTGATAATTGACTTTCCATCAAATCCCATATCATGTATTAGCTGTGTTTCTTTTCTTAATCCGTCCATGTCATCTAAATCCGTATATACGGTGTCGAAACACTGTACATTCATTGCTCTGGCGGTTATAATCATCTGTCGCCTTTGCACCGTTTAACTCTACTCCTGTACCGGTAATCACAGTGTGCAAATCCTTTGTATAATCTCCTGCCGATAAGGCAACTCCAAATAATCTCGGTGAAGCACCACATATTTCCTGTAAGTTTAACACACCCAGCGCTGATTCAATGGCTGCCATAAATAAGGTACTGCCTAATTCAACCCCAGCTTCCTGTTCAGCCTTTATTATCTCTGCTTCAACCTCCTTTACGCCCTCTGCAGATTCTGTTTTTGGAATACGAATACTGTCACAGCCGGCAAAGACAGCACAACGAATATCTTCTTTCCAATATGGAGTATCAATTCCATTAATACGAACCACTTTTTCACAATTATGGTAATCAACTTTTTTAAGTGCATGAGCAAGAACAAATCGAGCCGCGTCTTTTTCTTCCGGCGCAACAGCATCTTCTAAGTCAAAGATAAGTGAATCCGGTCCATAAATAAAAGGATCTTTTAGCAAAGTTGGCTTCTGTGCATTCAAAAACATCATCGTTCTGCGTAAACGATTTTTTTTATTCATAAAACAATCCTCCCCATGGAATCTGATCTGTTTGCTTTATGCTGCGATAGATTGCAGCTTCAAGGCGAGCTATAATCACGTAATCAAATGCTCCCCTATCTTCAACATCAACCGTAATATCATTAATATCTAATCTTTCTAATGTCTTATGAATAATATCTACAATTTGATTTCCATACTCATATAACACATTGGAGATTAAATGAACAGTTACCTTGCCCTCTCCTTTGGAAACTGTAATTAAACAGTCGCTTTTGTCTTCTGTTCCAGCGCAAGCTTTCTCAATAATTTCCACAATTGACTCCTTTTATAAAATAGTTAGATAACATCCTTTCCTTTCACTGTAAACTCAAATTTATAACTCGTTATCATCAAGACACTTACTTATTTATTATCAAAGCTTCCTCCTTTTGCGAAGAATTTAAGGTCCCAGTGGGGTTGCATCTTTAGTAATTACCGGTAGGCCACTGCTTGTTATGTCATCTAACAAAGACTTCACACACCCATATAGTGTGGGAAGTCTTCGCAAATAAATCAGCTCTAGTCTTTCACTAAACTAATCATCATTCCCAACAATCTCACCCAGCACCGATATCACAGCACCGAGGATAATCACCAAATCAGAAAGATTAAATACTATCTTAGGTATACCCTTGATTACAAAATAATCAGTAACTCCGCCCTTTGTGATTCTGTCATAGAGATTGGAGGCTGCTGCACCTACCATGAGGGCTAGACCCAGTCTCTTTATCTTTCTATGCTTTTTACCAAGGGTAAGCAGATATATATAAGCAGTCATACCAAACATAGCAGACACCCAAGAAAGCACCCATCTAGGCTTTTCCTCAAGGTTGTTCATAATGAGTCCCTTATTTACTGACTTCTTGATAGTAATAAGGTCTCCAAATACTGCTTTCCTGTCTCTATCTTATCCTTTTCAACCTGTCCCTTTAAGAACTGGTCTGCTAAAAATGCCCCTACTCCTGAAATTATAGAAAACATACCACACCTCCTGTGACTAGATTTACATTATTGCTCTTACTTATACTATAAGCAATTTCAGGCTATTTTTCAAGGTTTATGCTGATTATTTTAATGAAATTCGCTAAGTCTTAGCTATTTGCCTGAATCCACGGTCATAGACCATACTTTTATTAAAACACATACAATATCTTGGCTTATTAAAGTTCTATATTTTGTTTCCCTCAGATACAGCCCAAGCCTTCATACCGTTTATCATTATTAATTTATTGTTTATCAATAAATTTCTATTGACATTCAATACTCATCCTGATATAATCCGCTTATAACAATTATCCCTAAGGAGGCAGTATGAAAGATTCACTTATACGCAGTAAGAAGAGCATAATTCTAACCAAGTTTTGCATAATTGTACTTATGTTTATTTCAGTGGTAATGATGTTCTTTGGCAACTATCTTATAACAAGATTTTTAGCTATGACTGGCGGAGCAAGGATAAATATAAGCAAAGAATTGTCATTTTATATCATCACCTTTATAAGCTATGTTTTGGGCATAATTGCTCTTTGTACGCTATTTTGTATGTTCAGGCTGGTTAGCAACCTCGAAAAGGACCGGGTATTTACCGCCTAGAATATAAAGTGGCTAAGGTACATTAGCTTTGGCTGTCTTGCGGCAGGTTCACTTCTAATTATTGTAACTGTACTCTACGACAAGTATTTTCTTGTGCTTACTTTAGCAGCCCTCTTTATGATGCTCATTGTGAGGGTGATTAAAAATGCCTTTGAACAGGCTCTCGCTATGAAGGAAGAACTTGACTTAACCATATAAGAAAGGACGATTATGGGAATTCATATTAACTTAAATGTGATGATGGCAAAGCGTAATATAGGCCTTTCTGAGCTTGCAGAGAAGGTGGACATTACCAATGCCAATCTCTCGATACTTAAAAACAACAAGGCAAAGGCAATCCGCTTTTCTACTCTTGAGGCACTTTGCAAGGCACTTTCCTGCCAACCGGGCGACATAATAGAATACAGGGAGGATGAAGAAAATGAATGAGAAAAAATTTGTATATAGGCCGTTTTTACTGCTGTTAACCTTTGTTACCTATGTTCTTGCATATTTTTACCCTGATATCATGGGCGAGCGCTCCATCATTCTTCATATTGGCGGCTTTGACTTTAACCTAAGATTTTTTATATTTACACTTGTCTTCATTGGAATTACGGAGTTTGCCGCGGTAAAATACAATAAAGCAAGAAATAGAGAGAGCATTTTCTGGCTTATTACCCTTATACTGCTTTCCATCCTATGGTGTATGAGGACATTTGAAAGTGAAGGAGCCTTCTCGCCGTTTTTACTCCTCTTTCTTCACTGTAATGCAGCCTACTATGTGATTATGAGGATGGGTGTCACAGCAGAGGGTAAGACCGGTCCTATGGTATTCTTTGACTTCCTCTCCGCCTTTATCATCATCCCTTTTTCTAATTTAGGCCTAAGAGTGATTGTCTTTGTAAATGCCATAAAAAGACGTACCTTTAAGTTTAGTAAGAAGAAGCATCTGCCTATAATTCTTACAATAATCGCAACCTTGTTGCTGGTATTATTTGCTTCTTCCCTGCTTTCTGATGTAGACAGCGGATTTGCTCATTTAATGAGCGGAATTGTCCGCTTGTTACCGGGCTTTGATCCTTTATTTAACAACTATTTCTTTATGACTATCTCGCCAAGAATCATTATTACCATACCTGTTGGAGCTTTTCTTATGGGGCTTATCGGAGGTTCAGCCATCAAAAATGGGCCTGAATTTAAGAAAGAAAATATAGTTAATGGACTTGCAGGCTACAGACACATACCGAAGTTTGCCGTAATTACAGTATTTGTCGCCCTAAGTATCATTTATATAATATTTTTTTATCTTCCAGATTCGTACAATGATTCCGGTTATAAGCTCTGATTCTTTTACTGCTCCCGAGGCCTCAAGGCTTGCAGTAAAAAGGCTTTTATGAACTTATTCAGATACTTATGCTTAATTTCTCGGTCTTCGGTGTATTTTTTTCTTCTTCGCACCTGACAGCCTCGTAGAATTTAAGGACAGGTGGGTGAAGTTTTTTTGCTACCCTTTTTGCCATCACAGGCATCTGCTTTGCCATCCTTGATTATTTCAAGCTTTACTTATATGTGGCAAGCTATGGCTTTTACCTCCAGGAGGCTGGTAGGCGCCTGGTTTCTCCTGGTTATGTTTACCATCGCCATACTTATGCTTATAAGACTGTACAAGAAATTTGAGGGAATAAGGTATATAGCTGTCTTATTCATAGTAAGCTTCATCCTGTTTGCTTTTTCGGAGGGTACTATAGTAGAGATTACTCCTGTTACAGGGCAGATTTTCCCTTGATAAGGATGAGAAAAGGTTGAAAAGGCTCGACTACCATTGCTACATTTGCAAAAAGAGTGCAGAACCATTAATTCATAGGCTCTACACTCTTTTTCCGTCTAAATATTGTTATCTTTAAGTTTTACCAGATTCACATTGGAACTAAACATAGTTACATTGTCTACTTTCTTTTCAAGGAGAAGACCTTTGCCGGCTAATCTCGATATTACGTTTTTTTGTGTAGTTGTATACAAAAACTTCACTCCACTTCACACAAAACTTCACACTACTTCACACGAAACTTCACTCCACTTCACACAAAACTTCACACTACTTCACGCAAAACTTCACACTACTTCACACAAAACTTCACTCTACTTCACACAAAACTTCACACTACTTCACACCGAACTTCACTCACTTCACCCTTTACCTTCTTACGAAAAAGCACTATAATAACTTAAAATGCTTTTAGGAGGGGTTATGAAGCCTAAGAAATTTTCACCTTTTTACATAAAACTGATTGCAGGAGCCATCATCCTTATATTTGCAGGCTATATGTATTACACTAATAACAACAATCAGTACGCAGCCTTCATAGGTATAGGCGGTATCTTAATACTAAATGCCTATTCAATGGGGAATAAAAAGAAGAAATAAATGTTAAATTTCCTCTAAAAAGTACACTCCGTAAACCTTATGTTATTATATAAGATTTACGGAGTTTACGTTTTAAAAACTTATTAATTATATGATGTAGGTGCCAAAAGATAATAAATTCTCTTGCAAACAAGCACCAATCGAATTTTTATACTTTTGACACTTGCATATTTAAATTAAATCCAGCACCTGACTTATGTCCTTCTTACCAAAATTAGGCTTGCCATCATCTATTACCATACAAGGCACACTCATAATCTGGTATTTGTCACGAAGGTCAGGGAAGTGGTTGAGGTCATATACCTCTGTACTTACCTTAGGGTTAAGAGAAGCAATTCTCTGAGCCGCAACCACAAGGTCAGGACACATTGTACAGGTAAGGCTAACCATGAGCCTAATCTTTGTCTCCTTGTCAACTGCCTCTATCTTAGACTTTATGTCATCCTCTATCTGCTGTCCCAGTCTGCCACGTTGTAGAGGCCTAAAATGAAGGACGTAAACTCATGTCCTCCCGGTATTCCGTGGAAGGCAAGTCCTGAGTAGCTTCCATCCTCCCTGCACACCTTCACATAAGGAGCTTCTTTTGTATCTACATTTTCCTCAAGCCTTATGCTAAGCTTATCTGTTAACTTCGCAAGCTCTTCCATGTAGTGCTTCAGCTCATTTGATGAATCTCTGCTATCAAGCCCAAGACTAAGTATGAGTTTGCTCTCCATTTTGCCAAATACGGCATTTAGCTGGGCTAGCATATCTGATGTAAATAGTGCATTGCCATTATCCTCTGTGACAGGCTTTACACTTGCAGGAGTGAGATTGTGGCTGGTTGCACTACCCTCTCTTACAGGCTGTTCAGGAACAAGTCCTGTCTTCTTATGCATCTTGACTACATATTTTTCAAGCTCAGTAGCAGCAAGCGCTCCATCTCCAACTGCAGTTACTACCTGTCTAAGAGGCTTGATACACACATCTCCTGCGGCAAAAAAAGTCCCTCTCTTGTCGTCATCTGAGATTTATCAGTTATGATGTAACCTCTCTCGTCAACCTCTGCAAGTCCCTTTACAAGGCTTGTCTCAGGGGCATAGCCTGCAAATACAAACACACCGAAGGTATCATTTTCTACCTTGTGAGTGGTCTCTTCTCCTGTTATTCTATCCTTCCAGGTAATGCTTCTAAGCACGCCATCGCCCTCAACCCTTACAACCTCTTTGTTGTAAAATACGGTTATATCCTTATTTGCCTTGGTCTCATCTGCTGTAGCCTTGGCACAGGTAAAATCTTCTTCCCTTACGAGAATGGTTACATGCTTTGCGTACTTTGTAAGGAATACACTTTCCTCCGCAGCCGCAAATCCACCGCCTATTACGAAGATGTCCTTTCCTGTAAAGAACTCACCGTCACAGGTAGCACAATAAGCCACACCATGGCCTTTATACTCTGCCTCACCCTCAAATCCAATCATTCTAGGGTGAGCACCTGTAGCAAGAAGTACACCAAGACACTGAATCTTACCCTTGGTGGTCTCAACCTCCTTTACATCATTATCCATATTTATTGATGTAACCTCGGCAAGCTTGAACTCTGCTCCAAAGTTCTGTGCCTGAATACGCATTTTCTCGGTAAGTGTCTTTCCATCTGTGATTTCAATGCCTGGATAGTTTACCACCTCAGAAGTAATGGTAATCTGTCCACCAAATTTCTCCTTTTCAAGCACTATTACCCTATAGCAGGCTCTTGCAAGGTAGAGGGCTGCAGTAAGTCCTGCCGGGCCTCCGCCAATGATAGCAACATCATATAAGTTCTTGTTATCCATATATCCTCCTCAGTATATGATTAGTCTGGTTAGTTCAAACTATCTTCTCTATTCTAACCTTTTTATCTAAAAATCTCAATATTAAAATCATTTGATTCTCCAAAAATACCGCTAACAGCCATTTTTTTGAAAGAAAAATGAGTCAATTACGAATACTTTTTAAAGAATTACCACATCGAAGCTTAAGTAACCAAGCGACAAATCGTCACACACTTTTGAAAAAAAGGTCGCCGTATCCCGCCACCACATCTCGCAGTGTACGCTTAATACGACAGCCTGATATCAACATTTATAACATGTATGTGTGACAAAAATATATGTCACTCATTTTATAGGATTGCAACTTGCTTATCACAATCCGTAGGAATTATGCTTAGAATTAAAGCTGTCCTACAAGGTCAAGGCTTGGCTTCAATGTCTGTGCACCTGGTGTCCACTTAGCTGGGCAAACTTCATCGCCGTGCTCGTGTACGAACTGGAGAGCCTGAACCTTTCTGAAAAGCTCCTCAGCGTTACGTCCTACGTTACCAGCGTTTACTTCGTAAGCAACAATCTTTCCTTCAGGATTAACTACGAAGGTTCCTCTCTCAGCGAGACCGTTCTCCTCGATATATACCTCAAAATCCTTTGAAAGTACGTGTGTAGGATCTGCAAGCATTGTATATGTAAGCTTAGAAATTCTCTCTGAGCTGTCGTGCCATGCCTTGTGTACGAAGTGTGTATCTGTAGATACGCTGTAGATATCGCAGCCAACTTCCTTGAACTTTGGATATAAATTCTGAAGATCCTCAAGCTCTGTAGGGCAAACAAATGTAAAATCAGCTGGGTAGAAGAAGAATACGCTCCACTTTCCTAAGATGTCCTTCTTGCTTACCTCTTTAAAAGTTATTATTCTCAAAAAGCCTGTACTGTAAAATCTGATACTTCCTTGTTAATTAATGACATGTTCAAAATCTCCTTTCAAATGTAAATTGTTGTAATGTACGCTTCTTTTTTATAATTTGATTGCGTGCAATATTATGTTATACAATATACCATAAGCTTGAACAATTGTCAAATGGATTTTTAAAACTTTTTAAAGTCTTATTGAGAATTATTCTCTTTATCTTCCAAGGAACTCTACATTTATCTTACCGGTGTCTACATTTGCCGTTACCTGCCTGCTTCCTCTCTTTTCTCTGAAGCTGTTGTTAAATATTCCTCTTCCGTTATTGAAGCCGTCTACAACTATCACACCAAGGTCATTGGTAAGGTCAAGACTGTAATCATCCCTGCTTCCTACAAGCTGTAGGTTTACACTGCCTGTATCACTTCCTGCATCTATATAATCCGCGTCTACCTTTCTAAGCTTAACCAGTCCTGTATCTGTCTTTGCAGTAATTCTTTCTGCACCGACATTTTTAGACTTGACATAGCCTGTCTCGGATTTCAGCCTTAGGTCATTGCTCTTTACATCTTCAAGAGAGATATAGCCTGTCTCTGTCGAAATATCTGTAAACTCAGCTTCTAAGCTATTTACATTGACAGCTCCTGTAGAACTCTTTACAATAAACCTCTTTATTTCGCTGTCTCTAACGGCAACATGTCCCATGTCTGCTTTATCTTTGCTTCAGGCGCACTTACTCCAACCACTTCAACGGAGCCCATGTCTGCCTCTAATTCCAGGTATCCTGCTGATATAGCAAAGAGGGATAGCTTGCCCATATCTGTCTCACCACGCACTTCAAGAAGTTTCTTTCCTCTTGGGATAACAATTTCAACGAACTCCTTGCTCTTATTAAATATATTAAAGTTAAAATTAAAAATCAAATATTTTTGACTTACGCTTGTCCCTTATAACCAGCTTATTGTCCTCTTTTTTGATAATAGGCTCATTTTCTTTGCAGTTAACATATATACCGAACTCATCACCTGTTCTGATGATGATATCCAGGGAAGATACGTCTATATCTATGCTGTCAAAGGCATCGGGCGTTATATCCTTATAAAGTTCAAGTGCAGTACATTCACATATGGCTTTTCTATCGTCTTCTGAGGCTTTGTCTGAGTATTTTTCAGTCTCTACACTATCATTTCCCGTATTAGATGCATTGTTATCTTCACTGTCATTGCAGTAAGACTTATTATCAGGGGCCTCCTCATTTGCTTCAGACAAATTATCTTCTGCGCGGGTTTCATTCACATATGCAGATGCCCCTATAATCTTCGCTGCTACATCTTCTGGGTTGCCTACACTTTTGGTTACATCACTTTCCTCACCAAAGCCCGCCTCCTCAAAATACTCCCAATAGTAATTGATGGCATCCTCCCTATCCTCCGGATTAAGTCCAGCAAGCTTTGCTTTAAGGCTTTCCATAAATTCATTTTTATTCATTACTCTTTATCCCCCTTGCCATTATTGATATTTACTGAAAATGAAAAATCAACATTAAGCTTTCCTCTTAGAAGTCTGTCTATTCCATCCTTATAGGACTTCCATTCCTTCTTGTAGAACTTTAGCTTTTCCTTCCCCTCAGGTGTAATCCTATAGTATCTGCGGTTACGTCCCTGCACGGGGCTGTCATAAGTTGCGAGTTCTCCCTCTTTTTGAAGCCTTCTTAGTACCGGGTAAAGAGTGGACTCAGATATATCTATTACTTCCTGTACCTTCTGCGTAAGTGTATATCCATAAAAAAATCTTCTTTTTCCAATATCCCCAGTACACAGGCATCTAGTAGCGGAGCTGTTACCTGAAATGTCATAGTTATCTCCTTTCTATAAAAAAATAGTATGATGTGCGTGTCAAAAGGTAATAAATTCTCTTGCAAGTAAGCCCCAATCGAATCTTTATACTTTTGGACTTAAATCATAATATAAATCAGTTATTAGTTGTTATAGTATATTATATTCTATATAGTATCACTTGTCAATAAATTATTTTTTTATTTTTTTGCTTCCTACGTCATAAAAATTCCCCATAATAAAAAAATTCCTTCAGAGCTCATACTCCGAAGGAATTCATAGTATATGTTTTATTCGTTCTTCATAGCCTCTATCGCAGATATCTTAGTAGCCCTGCTTGCAGGATAATAACCTGATATAATACCAATTAAAATCGCAAAGCCTGAAGCAAGCAGTGGCAGCCAGAGTGGGATAACAGAAAGTTTTCCACCCGCACCTTCATCACCGCCACCCATCATGTTAAGGGCACTGCCTAGGGCCCCGCCAAAGGTATTTAGCAGATAGGAAGCTCCATAACTAAGCGTTATTCCAATCACGCCTCCTATAAGTCCCATCATTGCAGCCTCAAAGAGGAAAAGCTTTTTGATATCAACTATCTGGCAGCCAAGTACCTTCATTACACCGATTTCCTTGGTACGCTCGTAGATAGACATTATCATGGTATTGGCAATGGATATCGCCGCAACCAGCATAGATATGGCGCCTACACCGCCAAGCACCATCTGAATGGTCTTTGAGAAGTTCTCAATCTGCTGTGTATAGTCTGACATGCTGCTTGACTTATAGCCCATTTCCTTAATTTTATCCTGAATATCCTGAACATTTTCCACACTATCGGCATTTATCTTAATACCGCCATACTCTTTAAGCTTCTTTTCAGCTATCCTTCTCTTGTCAGCAGGGAGCTGTTTTACAAAATCCTTATATATCTCTAAGAACTGCCCCATATCCATATATACACCGAAAGAATATTCACTGTAGCCTTCCGTGTCAAATACCGCAAGGTCTGTAGCATAGTCCTTAAGCTGAATCTTCAGGTTCCCTTTGTCATCACGAGGAAGAGACTCCTCCTCATTTATAGTAAGAGTAACCCTGTCCTTTAGAGGATCAACAGTCTTTGGCTGGAATGACGTTGAATTGGGATTATAAAAATTCTGAAAGCCTTCTGCTCCTACCCACAGCTTGATTTTAACTCTATTGGTGCTTTTCTTATATGTCTTATTATCTTTTAGCTTAGGGAATTCAAGGGCTTCAAATGAGTCCGAATCCATTACATTAACCTGAACAGTGTTTTCATATACTCCATACTTTAGCTTTGCTGCAAAAGTAATAACAGGCGACACTGTCTTTACATGAGGAATCTGCCTAAGCTTTGCTATCAGCTTGTCATCTAACTTCTGCTTCTTTTCAGAGTAGTTTCCTTTGTCATCAATGCTTACCTGGTTCTTTTCCATATTTATAACGGTAAAGCTTCCATACTGCATAAGGTTCTCTCTAAAGCTCTGGTTCATGCCTATACCGATGGATATCATTACAACTATGGATATGGTTCCTATGACAATGCCGACAACTGTAAGTGCAGTTCTGGCCTTTCTTCTTCCAAGATTCCTAAGGCCCATTTTCATAAGATCACTAATCTTCATATAAATTAATACCCTTTTTTATCTTTAACTTAGCAAGGACTATTCCCGCTAATATAGAAAGTGCAAGCACTCCGGCAGTTATACCTATCTATGGCAGGCACACTCCCTGTCACGGAGAAGGAGGTTCCTGTTTCAGTGCCCATGCCATCCATACCGCCTGCACCGTCCATGGCAGCATCTCCACCACCGGTCATACCGGCTTCTCCTGTCATGGTGCCTACTTCTCCGCCCCCCATGCCTGCATCGGTGCCTGTTGCCTCATTACCGCTTTCAACCGCTGTATTTCCGGAAGTCTGTGGAGCCGCAGAGCCAGCTGTTTCAGCTCCTGTCCCTGAAGTCATCCCTGTCTGTGAACCGCTTGCAGAACCTCCTGCTGAAGTTGTTGTATCACCTGCCGTAGTTCCTGCGTCTGTCTGCGTATTGTCAGTTGCAGATGTAGCATTACTTGTTCCTCCCGGCTGCACAACTGTAACCTTGCCGTTTGCATCTACATTTGCTTCAGGAAGTGGCTCAGCTGTAGCTGCACTGCCTGCTGTAGCTGTAAGCACTCCGTTAAATATAAATAAATTCTCGCTCAATGTAATCACCTCAATTTCCTATATTATAGCTCTTCATCTTCACGCATTGCTTCATCAATCTTTTTCTTCTTGTACTTCTTTATTGCAACATTTCTTGCTACCAATGCTCCGACAATGAATATAACCACATTTCCGCATATGAAAGCCCAAAGAGGAATGATTTCCTTTGGTCCTTCATCTATCGGTGTCTGGTCAATAGGAGTATCAGGAGTTTCGTTAGGATTTGTGGCACTAACCATACTCTCAAAATTTGTATCGTAAGAGCTTACATTTCCGTTACTATCCTCGTAAGAAATGGTAAGTACTCCTTTTCCCATTCCATCCACCTGAGGGGTTACATCCATAGACCATGATCTTCCCTCGCCGGCATTTACATTACCGATAATAAGGACTTCGTTTGTAGACTTAAAATCACCCTTAACCTTAGCAGTCACGTTGTAGAGTACAGACTTACCCATGTTGTTAAAGTCAAATGAAAGTGATGTTGCTTCGTTAAGCACAGGCGTATCTCCCGCACCTACCGAAATATTGGCGACCATAGGCCTGTCATCTGAGTATACCTGAAGCTTTAACTTCTCTTCAATCTTATTCTGCTTCTTTATAAGTGCGTTTTTATTTGCAACGTCCTTGGTTAAGTATTCATAATCAAAGGTAATTGTAAGGTCGTATCCATTTGTTGCTATATCTCCCTTTGCTTTAAGAGGTATGCTTAAGGTCTCACTCTGTCCTGCCTTAAGGGAATTGATGAACATACTTGCACTACCTTCAACTATAGCAAAACTGTTATCAGCTGATGATATGGTAACAACTATGTTGTCTGCTGATGCCGAAGGATGTGGGTTCTTCACATCGAAGGTGAAAACAAATTCTTTTCCCGCCTTTATCTTACCCTTACCTGTACTATACTTGGATACGGTAAGTCTAGGCATACTGTTGTCTACTTCACCTGAATCCTCCTTACCCTTCGTATCGATGTAGATACTCATTGTATCAGTAATCTGGGTTGCAAGAGTCTTATCCTTAACAGAATAATATGAGTAGTTTACGGTAATAGGCTTCATTCCGTCAGTAATTGTCTCTATAGCGGTAAAGCTTCTTCTTATTCTAAATACTCCACCTGCCTTAAGTGAAGCAAGTCTGTATTTATCATAGGCTGTAGCAGGCTTGAATCCTGCCTCTGAATATCCTGTTGTATCCACAACTATATTCTTGGCATCAACCTTACCGATGTTCTTAAACTCATAAACCACATCAAAATGGTCTCCTACATTCACAGTATAATGAGGATAGTTGACACTTGTTACCTGAAGTACAGGCCTTACCTCAAGCTTCTCAGCTTCAGTCTTCTTAGGTATAGTCTGCATAGACAGTGTAAAGGTCTGAGGATCTGCCGCTGTGCCGTCTGAGTTATCGTATTTTACGGTTACGTCTATCTTTGTAACTCCTGCAGCAAGATTCTCTATTGCGTCAAAATCAAAATCAACACTTCCGTCTTCACCACCCTTAATGGTTCCTATGTTAGCTGTAGGCTGGTCGTTAGGTATGAGTGTACTGTCATATCCCGAAAGGCTTACGGTTACATTGTCAGCATTAAGCTCTCCGTCATTATGGAAGGTAAGCTTAATGTTTACATCATCGTTATCCCTTACATTCCTTGGATAGTCTGAGTCAAAAAGGGAAAGCTTAGCATTCTTCTTCTGGCTGTCAACAACGAAGGTAAGCTTACTTGACTGCTCTAGAGCCACTTCCTGATAGTTGTCGTAGCTATCTGTTGTAATAAAGGTAACAGGGATGTCATTATATCTACCCTTCTTTGCATTAAGCGGAATCTTTACCGCAAACTTAACATAGGCTGTATTGCCTACAAATATGCTTTCAACCTTATTGCCCTTATCATCTGTTATGGTTACATCTGAAGCAAGGGAAAGTCCGGAGTCTTGCTTAGGTCAACATTTACCACAGGCTTTCTTATATTGTAGTTTGAAGCCTTGACAGGTATGGTAACATTTACCACATCACCGGGCTTTGCGTTGTAAGGCCTAAGTACATCTGCCAGTACCGCCTTTGGCACTAAAGGCTTTAGGTTGTTAAAATCAATCTCTGATGCCTCCACAACACTCATACCTCCGGAAAAGCCTGTAGCCCCGGTAAGTATCATGGCTGCCGCAAGGACTAGTGCTGCACCTTTTTTAATTATCTTTGATGGCTTCATCTTTTATTTCCTCCGTCTTTTTACTCATTAGTTTAGCAAGTTTTTCTTCCCTTGCCTTCTTTTGTTCCTTTTGAAGCTCCTTAAACTTCTCTATCTCTATCCTGCTCTCTTCTTCAATCTGTTCAGCCGTTTTAATCACTTCAACATTTTGAATGTTTCCATCTAGAATGTGGATTATCTTATCTCCGTAGCTCGCAAGCCTTGGATCATGAGTTACCATAACAATGGTCTGCCTGTTTCTTCTTGCCATCGCGTGTATAAGCTCCATAACCTCCATAGTAGTCTTGGTATCAAGGTTTCCTGTGGGTTCGTCCGCAAATACAATTTCGGGCTTTGCAACAAAGGCTCTTGCTATACCTACTCTCTGCTGCTGACCACCACTCATTTCCTTTGGTTTATGAGTAAGCCTGCTTCCAAGTCCAACCTGCTTTAGCATCTGCTCTGCAAGCCTTCTTCTGGTCTTTGCGTCCACCCTCTTAAATACAAGAGGCAATTCCACATTTTCAACAGCATTCATAGAACCAATGAGGTTGTAAGCCTGAAATACAAATCCCAGATAATGCTTTGCCTGAAGTCGGCTAGATTTTTCTCACTCATATGCCTTATATCATAGCCTTTTAAGAGGATTTCACCGGATGACGCCTTTTCTATGCCCGCCATCAGGTTAAGCAGTGTGGATTTTCCTGAGCCTGAGGTACCAAGGGAGACAACAAAATTCTCCTTTGTTTATCTCAAAGCTGACTCCATTTACCGCCTTAATCCTCTCATTTCCCATATGATATACTTTCTTCACATTTTTCAATTCGATGATTTTTTTCCCATAATTTTACCAGATTTTTCTTATTCCTATACTTTTTTAATACGTGTATCAAACTCGCTTGATACCTATATTTAACTACTTTGCTACATATACCCGTAGTATAACACCCATTTTTTAAGCCATGAGTATCTTTTTTATTAAATTATCCTTACAATTGGTTCTAAAAAAGGGGCTTCTAATGCAACTAGAGAAACCCCTTTTTTAAATCACCTGTAAAACTATGTTAGTCAAGGCTGTTGATAAACTGCTTGATAACCTCAACTGTCTTGTCCACACCTCTAAAATCATTCTGAATTGATAAATGATAATTGGTAACTACGCCCCACTTCTCGATGGCGTGGTAGTTGTAGTAGTTTGCCCTGCGCTTATCCATCCTGGTTATTGTCTCTTCTGCCTTATCCGGCTCGACTCCGTCTCTTTCGATTGCTCTCTTGATTCTAAACGGCATAGAAGACCAGATGAAAATATTAACTATATCTTTTCTCTCTCTAAGCACATAGTCGGCACAGCGTCCCACTATGATACAAGGCCCTTCATCAGCCACCTTTCTTATAATATCAGACTGTGCTATGTATATCCTGTCGTCAAGAGATAGATGTGTGTAGCCCAAATCAGGACTTCCGTAAGCATTCATACCCATTGCTATGGAATAGAGGAGGCTGTTGGTAGCCTTCATCTCTACATTGTCAAAGGCTGCCTCTGCAAATCCGCTTTCCTTCGCTGCTTTGGCTATAAGTGCCCTGTCGTAAAACGGAACACCGTACTCCTTAGCTAACTTCTCCGCAACTTCGCGTCCTCCGCTTGCATACTGTCTGCTTATAGTTATTACTTTGTTCATAACCTTCCTCCTTTTTGCGTTAGTTAACCTGCCTTTATTATTACCTACAGTATACTTCTTTTAAGGCTCTTTTACAATAAGCTTGTGCCAAACTTTTCTTTTAGTTTATCTTCAACCACCTTAGGTACCCAGTTAGATACATCCTTCCCAAAGGAAGCGATTTCTTTTACTATAGTAGAGCTTAAAAATGCATACTCAAGTGAGGTTATAAGAAAAAGCGTCTCAATCTCCTCACATATCTGTCTGTTTGTCTGTGCTATCTGCATTTCATTTTCATAATCGGTAACAGCTCTTAAGCCTCTTACTATTATCCTTGCATCGTTTGCCTTTGCAAAGTCTACAGTGGTGCCCTCAAATGTCCTTACAGTCACATTCGGTATGCCCGCTACCGCCTTTTTAAGCATCTCAAATCTTTCTTCCATAGTAAAAAGAGGAGACTTTTTCTTGTTTACAAGCACACCTATAATGACCTCATCAACTATAGCCGCTGCCCTGGTGATCACATCTATATGCCCGTTTGTTACCGGGTCAAAACTGCCGGGATAAACTGCCTTTACCATATTGTCCTCCTCTAAAATAAGAATACAGTTCACACCGCGCACAAACCAGACGCGTGATAAACTTTTTACCGTATTCTTTCATCGAATTCTATACTTCCTACACTCGTATCATAAATAAAAAAAACCGTTACAATAAAGATAACCTAAGTTAAGCCTTATTGCAACAGTTTTTGATTAGTGCGGATGATGAGATTTGAACTCACACAAGATTGCTCTCACTAGAACCTGAATCTAGCGCGTCTACCGTTCCGCCACATCCGCAGATAAACCGGTATGGGCAAAAATAGTGCGGAAGATGGGACTTGAACCCACACGACTGCAATAGCCACAAGATCCTTAGTCTTGCTTGTCTACCAATTTCAACACTTCCGCATTTCTTTATTCAATTTTCTCAATCGAACGAAAGCTAGTATAACATGTTTTTAAGTATATTGCAAGAGGTTTTTAAAATTTTTATTTTCCCCCTCTCTCACACAAGGCTGAAAATATTATAAATATTTATAGCTATCATCACAGCCATAAGTCCTATAAAGAGCTTGTCTACGGTCTTATCTGCAATCTTCTTATTCACTATTCTTCCTACAACTCCACCAAGGATGCCGCCAGCAACCATAACAACCAATACCTTTACCGGAAATTCCGGTACGGTGTTAGTAATGATAGATGTAGCGAGGCTTGCTATCTGGGAGATGAAGATGATGTAAAGTGAGGTAATTACAGCCTCCTTTGTAGTCATGGAAAAGAGGTAAAATAAAACCACCAGATTGATAGGACCACCGCCAATACCGAGGAAGGATGACATGATGCCAAGGAGTAAGCCCACAACTATGAGGATAGGAAGACCTCTTAGCTTCTTAGTAGTTATCCTATCCTTAAATACAGTGTAAACCAGAGTAAATACAGTTACTATGAGAAGGCAGGCAGCCTGTACCACTCCCACCTTGTTGGGGTTGTCGCTAAGGCTTTTTATAAATGAAAACAGCCATTTCCCGACTATTCCTCCTATAGCGCCGCCCACGCCCACAGGTAAAACCATAGCTATGTCAACCTCTTTTTTACCACTAAGCTTAGATTTAATCACAGAGTAAGTTGACATAGACAAAACCGTACAACCTGATAAAAAGCTTATCTGACTCACATCAAGGAATTGAAGCGCATCTAGGAGAGGCTTAATGATAACCCCTCCGCCTATTCCACAGATTGCCCCAACTATTGATGCCAAAAAACAAACTACAAAAAAATAATATTTCCATCGCTATTTTCCCCAATTATTCTACACTTGTGTTATTAAAACAGATGCCCTATCTTAAGCTCCTCAATAAGGCTTACCACTTCCTTGCTTCTGGCACAGCCAAACTTCCTAAGCAGGCTTTTAATCTGCGTCTTAACTGTACTGTTTTCAACCTTTCTTATATCAGCAATCTCAGAGACCTTACACCCCTGAAGCAATAGCTTAACAAGCTCCCTTTCTGCTCCTGTAAGGTTTGATATACAGTGGATAAAAAACAGCAGGCTTCTCTCGCTTTTTTGAAGCCTCTCATATTCCTGCATAACAGTATCCCTGACTCTGCTTTGCATAATAGGGTTGCCCTCGTATGCACTTCTTATATGGGTTAAAAGAACCTCATCATCAAGTCCCTTTACCACATAGTCAACTGCCCCCGCACCCATAGCAGTTAGTATCATTTCCTTAGTTTCGTGCGCCGTAAGGAAGATAATCATCGAGTCAGGATTGTCATCCCTAATGGCTTCAGCCGCAAGTATCCCGGCATTGGTCTTCTCCATCTCAATGTCCATAAGTATGATGTCATGGTCTGTTTTTCTCAGCAAGTTCAATGATTTCACTTCCACTTTCGGCAGTTCCCACCACTTCCATATCTTCCTGTTTATTTATAAGCTCTGTCAAATCTTCTCTCAAATACACGAAATCATCCGCAATTAAAACTTTTATTTTACTTCCCAACTTTCACTCCATCTTTTTATCTATTATAGGTATCATATGCTTTTGACACCCACATCATTTATACTTTGGCAGCATTATAAAGAAACTGCTTCCCTTTCCTTCCACACTTTCTATATTTATTTGTCCAAGGTGGCTTTTCACTATTTCCCTTACATAATAAAGCCCCCATACCCCAGTTATGATTGGAATTCTTACTTGAGAAAAAAAGGGGTCAAAGACCTTCTTCTTTAGCTTCTTGTTCATCCCCTTACCATAGTCTTTTTATCTCAATCACACTGTAGAGCCTCTCATTGTAGCACCTAATCTCAATGTTTCTCTCTTTAGCTGTGCCTGCCTCAAGCATCGATTCATAGCCATTTGCAATTATATTGCAGACAGCTTCTGATAAATGTGACTTGTCAGCCAGTATCTGCATTTCTTCGTTAAACGACTTAACCACCTTTGCGTCCGGATATTTTTTTCATTAAACCTGTCAACGGCTGATTCCACTATTTCTCCTATAGGCACCGGAACCATGTATATTTCATTAGCCTTTACATGCCTGTATAGCTCTTCCACCCTGTTTAACATGTTTGTATTAGCATTTTCAAGGGCAGATATATACTCCTTTAATTTTACCATGTCAGGGGTCTCATTTTCAAACAAATTCGATATTCTTTTGTATATTACCTTGTTTGAGAGAATCTGGTTCTTCATACTGTGCACAAACATAGATGCGCCGATTCTTGCGGTGTCAAACTTCCTCCTTATGATGGCATCATCTTTACTCTCGGTGTAGTTGTCGCTGGTGAAGCTAAACAGGCTGTAAAAGCCCATCACACAGCACACCACGCTTACCGTAATCAGCGTAATATAGCTAATAAGCGTAGGATTGCCCTGAAGATATCCTATTCCCTTGTTCCAGGCAAAGGGAGAGCTGTAAAACTTATATACCTGACCGGGATCCTGCCTGCAATAAAGCAGATAAATTCCTGTAAGGGCAAGGAGGCTTATAATAATTTTCCTAAACTGTACCTTGCATAGCTTCATCGTTATAGAGGCATACTCTACCATAAGCAAAACCGTAGCTATGATAAGATAGCCCACTATCCATATCATACTTCCCTCAGCCATATATATCTGCCAGGATTCCCTTGTATCGACCAGCTTGTGGTATATGCTTGGATAGTATAATACAGTGGTGAGTACCGGAAAAATCAGGGTAATTGTCTTCAGCCTGTTATTCCGCCTTATTGCCTCAATCATGGAGTAGCTTAGGGCAAGGTTTAACAAAAAATAAGGAAAGAAAAGACGCCCCAATGTAATCAAAAATCCAAGCTGCCCAAGGCTGATGTATAAGTATCGAAACTTATCCCTTAAGGCATCTGTAAAATAAAAAAACTGCATTACATTGTAGGATATACCACCCTTTTTGGCTATGTATATCATAACTCCGGCTATTTCCATCATAAGGCAGATGCAAAGTCCCAAAAGCAGGAACATCTCCCTGTTCTTTTTTAGAAATACCATAATTACAGTTGATATAACCAAAAAAATAGTCAGTATAATAAGCATCTTTCTCTCCTAATCCAAATCCCGTTCTTACTTTCTCTCCTGCTTCTTTCCCATAACAAAGACCTCTGATATCTTAGCATCTTCATCAAGTAAAACAAGGTCAGCATCCTTGCCGTCAGCTATAGAGCCTTTTCTGTCATATATTCCTACAAGCTTTGCAGGATTTTCCGTAAGTATAGGTAAAATCTCTTCAAGAGGCCTTCCTGTAAATTTAAGCAGGTTAAGCAGGGGCGACGTTCTGTGTAAGAGTACTTCCTGCCCTTACTCCGTTTTCAGCAAGCTTTGCATCTCCGTCTTCCACAACCACATCATTTACACCTAACTTATACTTTCCGTCAGGCAGACCTGCTGCCATAATTGAGTCTGTAACGGCAACCACCTTGTCTAGTCCCTTAACCTTGATAAGAAGCCTTACTACTCCCGGATGTAGATGCCTGCCGTCACAAATAGCCTCACAGTATACATCTGTCTCAAGTACAGCGCCCATGATGCTTGGAAAATGCTGATGTAAAAGCTTCATCGCATTAAAGGTATGGGTGCAGGCAGTGGCTCCATTTTCAATTGCCTTCATTGTGGTTTCATAGTCTGCGCCTGAATGTCCCAAGGAAACAGCTATACCTAGCTTTGTTATCTCTCTTACTCCACCTGCTATTCCGTCAACCTCAGGAGCAACTGTCAGATAGCGCACATTTCCTCCCGACTTTTCCTGATATTCCCTAAGTAAATCTATGTCAAACTTTCTAAGGAGGTACTCTGGCATTGCTCCCTTGTACTCTTTTGCAAGGAAAGGCCCCTCAAGGTGTATGCCTACAAGGTCCGCACCCTTTCTCTCTGATTTCTTATATTCATTAAACTGCTCTATGCACCACTCAGTCTGTTCTTTAGTATCCGTAAGTATGGAGCAAAGCCAGGAAGTAGTGCCGTTTGATGCAAAAAATTCTCCTATTTTTTCAAGTTCATCTGCTGTAGCAGAGTTTACATCAACTCCCACTCCTCCATGAGTGTGTATGTCTATAAATCCCGGTACGAGCCTTTTACCCTCGGCATCTACTTCAATGGCATCACTTGGGAGCGGATAGTCCTCCTCGTGTATTTTTATTTTAGAATCAACTATCTCAATGGTTTTCTTTAGAAATGCGTTGTCAATATATACTTCTGCTCCTTTAATAAATGTATTTCCCATATCTTCTCCTATTTTATCTCCGCTACCAACCTCGGAAATTTGATATTTATATCATTGTGTGACTGCAATAGGCTCACTGGGAATTCTGTGGTCATTTCTCCGTAAGCAGCCCTTCTTACCACCGCTCTGTGCCAGTCTCTAAAACAGCCAAGCCTTATTTTCTTAGACTCTGATATTTCCTTAAAGCCAATCGTTATACAGAACCTTGGCATATCTTCAATAGCACCGTTTAATGCGCCTACTGCGTTGATTGCCCTTGTTTCAGGCTTTATCTCAAGCATCCTTGTCTGAAGACTTCTAAATCCCTCAACACTTAGGCTCTCCTCAGGCTCATTAAATGCCACATGACCATTGATACCAATTCCTCCAAAGCAGATATCCACACCGCCAAGCTCAGCAATGAGCTCAGGAATATAATTAAGCCTTCTTGGATCTGGAAATACTCTCTGGTTTTCAGGCATCACCAAATCCTTATCTATTCTATCATATACTTCGCTGTACATAAATCCCCTAAAGCTAAGAGGATGCTCCTTACTTATCCATTCTTTCATCTGTAAGGTATTCGTCCATATTTATGAACCATACATTTTTAAGGCTTATCTTTCCTATATTCACTGCCTCTACAAAGTATTTATACTGTCCAACAGGTCCTACCGGGCAGATAAATACAGTATTTTCTCCCGTTTCATTGTTTTTTTCTATCTCAGCCACCATTTCCTCAGCCATTGACTGAAATACCTTCTCACCGTCCTCCATAGGAATAAGCTCTATCTTGGGATTCTTAGCGGCTCTTCCTTTGAATAATTATAATAGTCGTGTCTCATATTCCCTCCTTTAAACCTGATAAAGCTGTCAGAAGCAAGTATCATCCCGCTTCCGACAGCCATATAACTTACAGTTTACTTGCCTGCTTCAAGCATTACATCAAATAATACATAGTCCTTAACTGCAGGATCTCCTTCTACTGCACCTGCCGCAATAAAGTCCTTTTTCTGAAGTTCATAGTACTTCTCAACAGTTCCATCCGCTGCACCTGCTGCCACCTCTTTACCTGTAAGCCAGTCAGCATCGCCTCTCTGCGCATATACTGTATCCTTGTCACTTGCAATACGCTTTGCTATAAGCTCTGCTGTCTCTTCCTGATGGTCTTTTGCCGCATAGTCCATAGCCTTAAATAATGCCCTTGTAAATCTAACAAGTACATCCTTCTTCTCTTTAGCAAAATTAGGCATTACAATCCAGCTTGCAAGTGAAACTGTAGTATCCTTAAAGGTGAGGTTGTCAGAAAGCTTGGTAGCGTCCTTCATCTCATCAAGTATCTTAAGTGTATTTGGCGACCAGGTTGCACAAGCATCTACACCACCTGAAAGCATAGCTGTTACTATAGCAGAAGCATCCATATCTACTGCCTCTACATCTGCAAGCTTCATTCCTTCTTTCGCAAGAGTCTTAAGTAAGATATCCTCGCTTGAAGTACCTGAGGAATAAGCAACCTTCTTTCCCTTAAGGTCTGCTATCTTCTTGATATCCTTTCCTCCGATAACAGCGTCACCGTTTGAAATGTGTGAAAGTGCAAATATTGAAGCCTTTCCGTTGATACAAAGCTTATGAGCACCCTGTCCTATGTATCCGATATCGATACTTCCTGATTCCATAGCCGCTATAATTGTAGGTCCATCCTGGAACTCAGTCAGGTTAACTGTAATTCCCTCTTCCTCCAGATAGCCCTGTGCAATGGCATTTTCAATTGCCCAAAGGCTTCCATAGTTAGGCATATATGCCACATTGAGGGTAACTGCCTCAGGCTTTGTGCTGGCAGGGGTTTCGCTTTTAGCCTCTGACTTGGTTGAAGCTGTGCTTGCAGCCTGTGAGGTGCTTGCTGTGCTTGCCTTTGTGTCTGATGTGGTCTTTGTGGTATTGCCTCCACAACCTACTAAGGCACTCGCAAGAAGTGTAGCACAAAGTGCCAGTCCCATTATTCTTTTCTTCATATCTTTCTCCTCCTTATATTGTAAATATCCTGCACGCAGGTTTTACTTCTTTACTTCCAGATATTCCTTGTATACCTGGCTCCAAATATGGTTCTTAAGCTCCAAAAATCTAGGTGACATCTTGGTTTCCTGATCCCTTGGATAAGGAATATCTATCTCAACTATCTCCTTGATTCTTCCCGGTCTTGCACTCATTATGATAACCCTTTGAGCAAGGATGATGGCTTCATCTACGTCATGTGTGATAAAAAAACAGGTCTTTCTCTCCTTCCCCCAGGTCTCCAAAAGCTCCTGCTGAAGCTGAGTTCTGGTCTGTGCATCAAGGGCTCCAAAAGGCTCATCCATAAGCAAAATTGAAGGATTCACCGCATAGGCTCTGGCAATTGCAACCCTCTGCTTCATACCTCCTGAAAGCTCCTTAGGATAATGGTCAGCAAACTCTTCCAGCTGAACCATTTTGATGTATTTCATGGCTCTCTCTTCGGCTTCTTTTCCCTTAATCCCCTCAAGTTCAAGTCCGAACATTACATTCTTTTTACTGTAAGCCAAGGAAATAGGGCATATTGTTGAAATACAACTCCTCTTTCAGTACCTGTTCCCTTGACAAGCTTGCCGTCACAGTAGACCTCTCCTGAGGTAGGCTCTGACAGTCCAGCAATTATATTCAGCAAGGTAGACTTACCACAGCCTGATGGCCCTACAACACAGATGAATTCATTTTCCCTTATATCCAGGTCAACCCCGTTTAAGGCAACCATTTCACCATTTCTGGTGTTAAAAACTTTTCTTAGTTTATTTATTCGAAGTTTTACATTCCCGCTTACACTTCTCTCTTCTCCTGCCATGATGTAAACCTCCTCTCTAAGAACTTAACCAGCTTTTCTACCAACATACCGATGATACCGATAATAATGATATACATAAGCATAGGTGCTGACTCAAAGCTGTTATTTAGCGAACGTATTCTCATACCCAGTCCTGCAACCGCTCCTGTAGATTCTGCTGCAATCAGTGTGGTAAGAGCTGTCGAGCTTCCAAGCCTTATAGCAGTTATTATAAAAGGCAGAGTCGCAGGGGCAATAACTCTAAAGAATATATCCTTATCAGTTGCGCCAAGTACCCTGGCGACCTTTTATAAGGGTTTTCATCCACATTTACAACACCCTGATATATAGTCACTGTCATTATAAGAAAGGTCGCAATAGTAATTACTATAATCTGTGGCCTCCTGCCCACACCCGCTGAAATAACTACAAGCGGAACATAAGCAAGAGGTGGGATATTTCTGATAAACTGTATCCAAGGCTCGATAATATTTCTTACCGGTGCATACCAAGCCATAAGTATAGCGGTAGGTAAGGATAATACAAAAGCCAAGTAAAAAAATCCCACACTGACCGAAATCAAACTGTCGCTAATGTCTGTAAAGAAAAACTCCCCTGCCAATCATTGTTTTTACAGATTCTACAGTTAAGACTACGTTAGGGAAAAACTTCTTGCAGTCTGTGGATTGATAGATAAGAGGTACCACACCACCATTGCCGCCAAAAAAGAAAACAATAGCCATAACTGCTTAGGGATTACAGAGAGTTTACTTTTTTTCTTCATGTAACCATCTCCCTTCATCAAGTTAAGGCTATTGTATCACTGTGCTTGTCTGATTATAAGTATGATTTTTTTATCATCCTTTTTCTTTCTACACCTTTATCTGTAAACATTTCTCCTTTATCTTCATTTTTCTGAAATATTCATTTTTCCTTGGGTATCCATTCATTTATAAATCTTTGAAGCATTACCTCCCCATTTCTCTTTCTAATCCTTTCAATCTGTTGCTCATAATCAGCCTCTACGAAGATTTGAAGTTTGTAGGGAGAGTTAAAATAAGGATGACAGGAATAGGAGCCTTCTATGATGTTAAGCCTCTTAAATCCTAAAGTTTCCCTGTATTCTAAAACGAAATCAGGGTGAATGCAGGCATACACCCCTACTGCTTCACCCTTTTTAAGAGGCTCAATCACCTCTTTCTTAAATCTTTCATAGTCTACGTTACCGCCTGTTTCCCTTAACCTCTCCTTTGTCCTTTGGAAGCTTTGCAGGTAATAATCATCCATATGAAACACATTGCCGCTAAAGGTCACTTTGTAACCTTGTCGAAAGCGTAGTCTTGCCTCGGCACAATTTCCGTCAATTGCAATTAAAACAGGGCTTTCACCTTCATCCTGCATATTTTTTTCTACAAGATTTTTTTATTTCCTCATAAGAATATTTCATTTCATACCTATATAGTTTCTACTGATGCAGCCCTGTGCTTTGCAAGATAATACATAAGAGCAGGGATGATGATTAGCTGTCCTACTATTCCCGGTACAGCATTAGTAAATGCTCCGGCAATGAACATTTGGAGTGTGAGTGTCTTGCCCATCATTCTAAAGAGGATGAAGGTTACAACTCCCCATACTGCCCTTCCTGATAGCATTGATATAATGAGGGCAGGGTAAACCGAACCTTTGCTCTTTTGAATAACCACATATACAAGTCCTGCTACAGCGCCGTAGGCAGCAAGTTCAAATGCCATAGCTGCCGCAATCGGAAAAAGAGGAGGCATGCCAAAGATAAAGCTTCTTAACAGTGGTGTTATCGCCCCTGCCAGAGCACCATAACCCGCTCCACATATAAGACCGCAGATAATAACAGGAAAATGCATAGGAAGCAGCATATTGCCTATCATTGGTACGTTGGCGGTTATCATAGGCAAGGTCAGTCCAAGTGCTATAAATAATGCTGTTAAAACAATTTTTTTGTTCTTAATCATCTTTTGACCTCTTTTACTTTTTTTGCAGACTCCCTCTCAATCAGCTTGAAAGGAATCATCATTATTACATTAATGTCATTTCCATTAAGTATCCTGTCCACTATGAACTTAGCTGCCTTCTTGCCGAGCTGTTCTTTCGGTATGCTTACTGTAGTGAGCATTGGGGTTGAAAAGCCTGCCATCGCAATATCATCAATCCCTATAACCGATATGTCTTTTGGCACCTTAATTCCTTCTTCAATCAGTGCCTTCAGCGCACCTAGTGCTGCCAGGTCGTTGCCACAAAACAGTCCTTCGGGCAGAGCGCCCTTTTTTAAGAAGTGCTTCATCTTATCGTAGGCAGCCTGAAGTCTAAAAGGCGATTCTATGGTATAGTCAGCAGGCTCCTTTGCCAGTCCATGCTGCCTCATAAAGTCCTTAAATGCCTTATACCTTGCTTCACTTTTTGTCTCGCCAAGATAAAATATTTTTCTTATCCCTGCCTTTTCTAAATGCTTCAATGCAGCCATCCCCGCTTCATAGCCGTCACAGATAACCTGGTCTATGTCTCCCTCAATCTTGTTAAGTCCTACATAGACTACATATTTGTTGTACTTACATACTAACTCGATTATCTTCTTATCAGGTCTTCCAAGTATAATGACCCCGTCCACCCTCTCAGTCTTAAGAAAGGTCTCAAGTACCGCCTGTGGCAGTCCCTTATTGTAAATGGAATACTTCATAATGAAGCCCTGTCTTAGAAGCTCAGTCTCAAGTGCCCTGGATATTTCCGAAAAAAACGGATCACTTTGGTCTGTGTCAGCCCTTGCAAATACACAGGCTATCGTTCTAAGGCTTTCCCTGTCTGTCTCCCTGCTCCTCTTTAGAAGCTGAGTCGCAGTATTAGGCATATAGTTTAACTCTTTTGCTATTCTCCAGATGTCATCCTGAAGCTTTTTGTTTGCTGCCTTTACCGAATTGCCATTTATTACTCTTGAAACAGTTGATACTGATATTCCAAGCTTGTCGGCTATATCTTTAAGGGTTGTATTCTTTTCCATCTTTTCCCCTTTGCCTTATAAGGTAAGGATATTATACCATAAATTTACGCAAATCAATACACAAATTTAGGCAAACGATTGCATTAATGGGAGTAAAAAATCAGGATGTCAAAACTCGCTGACATCCTGATTTCTCGTTTCTTATCCCAATTTTTCTCAGATATACGTAATCAGCTTATTATTAAAAATAACTGCTATTCACATTTTGCCAATCAAAATAGAATAAATTCTTTTGCAAATATCTAACGCAAAATTGTTATATTTTTGGTACTTCAATCACAAATCATTTTAAGTATCTGTCTGCTACAGGCATCACATCGTCCTTCATCATAAGGTGGACTGCAGCTGTGGTAAAGGTTCTTGGGAGGGCAAGGATGTTAGGCTCCTTTGGAAGATATTTAAGTCTTGCATCCTTAAGTGCCTCTTCAAAAGTTTCCCTGGTCTTTAAGCCCATAGCCCTCGCATATCCCGGCTTTTCGGCACCTACAAGGTAGATTGCAGATGTATGTTTCTCAGCCAGATGTCCACAGGATATCATGCTAAAGCCATGGAAAGGATGGAAAGCATTAGCGAAACGGTATTTTCTTATATACTCCTCATTTGTTGCAAAGTACTCTCCATATCTGTTTAAATCAACCAAGGTATTTCCCTCTTCCTTGAACAGCTCAAAGAGTTCAGGCAGATAAGGCCACAGCCTTTCGTTGAAATATCCGTTACAGGTGCTTGAGCAGATGAAGACACAGTTATCACTCATTATTCTCTTGTGGCGGATAACCTGAGCAGAAAGTGCCTGCATAAGCATGATAGGGTTGGTACCCATGCCGTCTCCGTAGTGGAAGAACTGTGGCATACCGAAGACTATTACATCGTATTTTTTCTCTGCAAATGGCACATAAGTTCTCTGATTGCCCAGTACCCAGGCCTTTTCCTGTACCCCGTCAGCACTACCAGAATTTATCTCTATCTGCCTCGACTTGGTATCAAGGACAGCATCACAACAGAAGAATTTCTTGCCCATGCATTTTTCCATATATGAGCCTATTTCATCGAACTTGTGGCGCATAGCGGAGCTGTTATTGACAGGAACAAAGTCTTCTCTGTGCATTACCTTTGGCACATGGTGGCTTGCTATTGAACGCCAGTGGGTAATACCTGTTGCGCAGTGTTTGTATCCTCCTGAATATCCACCATAAGGGTTGCCCTGAGTATGTCCGATAAGTACTGCAAAGTCCGCATCATAGACATATTTATTCATGATTACAGGGTCGCCCTGAGGAGTCTTGCCAAGGTCTACAAGATGCTCGTAGTCCTCGCTGTCGTGGTTTATTATCTGTCCAGTGTGGATGAATTCAAAGAAGAGCTCATCTCCTAGTACCCCTCTTATTTCTTTTTCAGTATTTTTCCTATGAAGCCCGTTTGAGCAGATAAGGAGGATGTCCTCTTTCTTAACTCCCGCATCGTAGAGCTCCTGTAATATTAGCTTTATGGAGATTTTTCTGTGAGATGTAGGCTGTTCTCCACCCTTTACCCTGTCAGGGAAGATGATGGTAACCTTGCTTCCTGCCTTAACCTGCTTGCTTATAGGCTCCATCCCTATAGGATGCCTGATAGAATACAGGGTCTTCTCCACAAGGAGCTCCTCCGGTATGTGAGGCGGATCTGCAATTGTCTCCCCTGGTATAAATATATCTGTATTATCTGGTAATTCCGCCTTCATGAAGCCATGTCCATACTCAAAATTTAAGTTCATGTTTACCTCCGAATGAAATGTTTATATTCTGCTTATATCTTTTAGCAGATTTTAATATTCTCCCGCCTTAATCATATTGTCAAATAGCACATATCACCCCAAATAAGTCTTAATTATCTCCAAATACTCCTCAGGGGTAAAATCCTATATCTCCGGTAAATCTGGTTAGTGCTATGAGGCCTCCATCTACCCCTTCTATCTTTGAAATAGAGGCTGCATTATCACTCTTAAGACCACCACCATAAAGAACAGGCACATCAACAATTGACTTGATAAAATCAACCACTTCTTTTATTTCCTCAGCAGTTGCAGGAGTCTTACCCGGTCCTATAGCCCAAAGCGGCTCATAGGCAATCTTTACCTTTGTTAAGTCAATTCCCCTTAAGCCCTCTTCTATCTGTAGTTTAAGAACTTCTTTCCAGGAAGTCTGCCTCTCCTCAAGGCTCTCTCCTATGCAGTATAAAGGAGTAATGCCAGCCTCTATGGCAAGGGCAAGCTCTTTGTTTAATATCCTGTTCACCAAAGCCTTGTCCTCAGTCCCCGCCATTGATAAGAGATTGTTCTTATCTTTTCTCTCTTCAAAATGGCCAATAATTACATCCTTTACCCCTATCTGCTTCATTCTGCATGACTACCCTGTGAGTTGTAAATGCTCCAAAGTTGCCTCCCTTGCTCACATTTTCATAGAAAATACCCTGACAACCGACAGATATAGTTTCATCAGCAGTCTCTAAGGCATTAAATAAATGAAGCTCAGGGAGATACATTACAAATTCGACATCTGACTTAGCCTTAATCTCCTTTAATGGCTCTGTTATCTTTTTGATAATGTTAACAGACCAGTTTTTAAGGTCTAAGTCCCCATTAACACCGCCAAATTCTCTCAGTACGTCAAATCTTTTTAAGTTAAGATATAAATACTTTTTCATCCTTCCTCCTTACTTTCTACTCTTGTAGTAATCAGCCATTTCATCAAGTGTATGAGGCACTACAAGAGGCATTTTGCCTACACTGCCAAACTTGACTATCAGAGTTCCGACAGTTTCCTTGACTGCAAGCTCTACCTCTCTTACTATCTCAGCCACACCTTCATTTGGAATATTTCCATACATAAGGGTATCCATTATAGGGTGTAAGTAGGCTCTAGGATCTGACACCTTAGGGTTTGCTTCAAGGAGCTTAAATATCTCACCGCAGTACTGCACATTTTTAAGCTCAGGCTTGTTCTTAAACAATTCCCTCATATTCCTTGTGGTAGCAAGCCTAATGTCTGTATCTACATTTACCTTGTTGATTCCGCTCTTTGTGACCTCTACCAGCTGGTTTACGTCTATTCCGTAGGCATTGGTAATGTCGCCGCCAAGCTCGTTTATCTCTTTCACTATGTACTGTGGAACAGTTGAGGAGCCGTGGCTTACAAGGAAGCCATCAACCCCCTCGTGCCTCATTATCTCCTTGATAGCGATAGCAATCTCTTTTCTAATCACTGCATTCTTACCCTTGTTAGGGCCATGCATGGTTCCATAGCTAATAGCAAGGGCATCCACCCCTGTCTTCTTAAAGAAGTCCAAAGCCTGTAAAGGATTGGTATAGCTGCTCTTTTCGCTGAATACATCATCCTCTACCCCTGCAAGTACTCCAAGCTCGCCTTCAACAGACACTCCTCTTTCGTGGGCATACTTTACCACCTCTCTGGTAAGCTCCACATTCTTCTCATAAGGGAGGCTGCTGCCATCTATCATAACACTGGTGTATCCCCCGTCTATGGCAGCCTTGCAGGCATCAAAGTCATTGCCGTGGTCAAGGTGAAGTACAACAGGAACCTTGCTGTTCTCTGCATATTTTCTAACCGCATCTCCTATGTTCTTAGCACCTTTTTTCTTGTCTTCAAGTGTACATTTTGGAAAATCAATGCAGCCTCCCATAAAGCCGTTGGCTAGATTGGCTCCCTGAATAATGGCAGGACTTCTAAGCTCTTCGTGTATCTCGACAAGTGCCTTTATCTGTGCTACGGAATTGGCATTAAATGCACCCTGTCCGTATAAATTGTCATCTGCTGCCTTTAGTACATCCCTCATATTTACTAACATATTCTCACCTCATTATTTCTATATCTCTTTATAAATTTTATATATACTACTTAAAACTCACCATTTCATTCCCAATTTCCCCGACCAAAGGCTCACACCACTTTATAAAATCCTCGGTCACTCCGTTTTTAGATTCATTTATAAAATTCTCGGGAAGCTTCTTTTCAAACATCATTACATCTTTTATATCTACTGCTGTAGTATGAACCCCATACTCACTGCTTTCGTTTCTTGATAAAGCTATCATCTTGCCACTTTCTCCGTTAAGTACAGCCTTTACAGCTTCACTGCCTACAAGTATGGCTTCTTCGACATCTATCTCACTTTGCAAGGTAATGGATGCCCTGCCAAGAAGCCCCGGCTTCTCGCCCCTTGCCTTGTAGCCAAGCTCCTTAATCACAAGATTTGCAAGGTGTGAGCTTATGTCTCCAAAGTAAGTCGCCCTGCCAACCTGAAATATAGGTTTAACTATAGGTTTCCCCTCTTTATCGCTAAGTCCTTCACTGACAACAACCACTATGCCCTTCTTTGTTTTAAGCTTTTCCCTTACATCTTCGAGGAATCTTTCTTCTGAAAATGGAACTTCCGGCAAATATATCAAGTCAGGCGCATATCTACCTTCTCTATCAGCAAGAGCACTTGCTGCGGTTATCCATCCTGCATTCCTGCCAGATGCTTCAACCACAACCACATGGATAGGCAGGCTTTCGACATCGAAGCATAGTTCCCTAACACTTGTTGCTATATACCTTGCAGCACTTCCAAAGCCCGGACTATGGTCTGTAATTGCAAGGTCATTGTCCATAGTCTTAGGTATCCCCATCACATATATATCCTTACCGAGCTTCTTGCAAGCCTCGTACAGCTTGCCACAGGTATCCATGGTGCCGTTGCCGCCATTAAAGAGTACGTACTTTATCCCATGCTTTAAGAGGATGTCTATCATCTTTTCATAATCCTCTTTTTCAAGTGGATCTCTTGATGTGCCGATGGCTGTGCCGGGCGTCTGTTTAAGTAGCTCAAGTCTTTCATCAGAGACATCTGTTAGGTCTATAAAGTCTTCCTTTAAGAGACCTCCCGTACCGTTTTTTGCAGCATAGATTTTCCCCACTCTTTCATCCTTCTTTGCAAATGTTAAGACCCCATAGAGGGAGGAATTTATCACCGCAGTCGGCCCTCCCCCGTGTATAACTATTAGATTATCTGCCATAAGTTTCTCCTGTTTTTATGTAAATATACAAGTGTAAAAGATATAAAATTTGATTGGTCAAAGCTATAATAGTCCTTGAAAAGAACAAATCTAACTAACTTTACTATTATAATAGCATCTACGCAAACATTTTCCATAAATATTTATGCAATCGTTATCATTGGATTCCAAACACTTTAAGAACTCACATCTCAGATATAATAATAGCTAATATATTATCCAGTTATTGACATTTAACCCTATTTTTGGATAATATATTAGCTATGATAAATTTGACACAGAAAACTCCTCCTGAGATTGCAAACAATATAGCGCATAACCTCATCAGTATACGAAAGAGGCGAAAACTCTCACAGGCAAAGCTTGCCACAAAGTCAGGTGTGAGCCTTGGCTCTCTTAAGCGGTTTGAACACACAGGCGAAATTTCGCTAACATCACTAATTAAACTTTCCATAGCTCTTGAATTGGAGGAAGAGCTTAATAATCTGTTTAGCGAAGTACCATATAAATCAATTCAGGAGTTAATAGATGAAAATACAAAGCTTGAAGGTAAACTACGGAGATAGAGAGGTTGGAACTCTAGCCCTGTACAAAGATTATTTTGCAGCCTTCCAATACTCTAAGGACTGGCTTAAGACAGGATTTTCAATAAGTCCGTTTTCCCTCCCTCTAAAAGAAGACTTATTCATACCTAAGATGGAGCCTTTTGACGGGCTTTTCGGGGTATTTAATGACAGCCTGCCTGATGGCTGGGGAAGACTATTAGTTGACAGGCTTATGCTGAAAAATAAAATAAACCCTGCTAAACTTGGTAACCTTGAAAGGCTTTCAATTGTAGGCGATTCTGGTATGGGTGCATTAAGCTATAAGCCTGTTGCAGATATGGAAAATAATGTGGTAAGTCTTGATTTGGATGAGCTATGCATAGAGTGCAGCAATTTGTTGAATACCGAATATTCGTCTGAACTGGATGAACTTTTTATTCTGGGAGGTTCTTCAGGAGGCGCCAGGCCAAAGATTCTTACCACTGTAGAGGATAAAGATTACATCATAAAAATTTCATTCTAAAGAAGATAATAAAAAAATATAGGAAAGCTTGAATATGATTACTCTCTTTGTGCGAAGGCGTGTGGTATAGAAATGCCTAAAACAAGGCTTTCCCCTTCAAGGCTATGCGCAGGTTATTTTGGGGTGGAAAGATTCGACAGGCTTCAAACTCCTCCATACAAGAGACACATGGTATCTGTCTCCGGACTTCTTGAAACCTCGCACAGACTGCCTAATTTGGATTATAACCTCCTTATGAAGCTTACATTGGAGCTGACTAAGGATATAAGTGAATGTAAAAGGCTGTACAGGCTTATGTGCTTCAATGTTTTTGCTCACAACAGAGACGATCACTCCAAGAATTTTTTTCGTATATTTACCTTGAAGATGAAAAAAACGCTGGATTCTTTCTCCCGCCTACGACCCTAACCTATAGCAATTCACTTGGAGGCGAACACGCTACCACAGTAGACGGAGAAGGCGCTAACCCCGATATTACACATCTTATGAATGTTGCCAAAAATATCGGAATCAGCACCGGTTATGCTAAGGCAGTTGCTAATGAGATAAGAGATGTTGTTAATGAGATGCTGGAGGAGTATTTATAGTGTCCTTCAACATTATCATTAGATTATATTGGTTCTCAATCTTATAAGCTTATTGATTATTAACGAAAATTTTTTTACATGAATAATGCTAATAGTTGTCATATTTACAACCAAACTTCTTTAGATAAATCTTGTTGATTTGTCTCATAACATCTAGATAATACAGATATGGGCAGAGCCTAAAATTGATTCTGCCCATTAGCAACTCATTGAAACTATTATTTCTTTTTAAGTATACATATTGCTTTTAACAATCAACTAAATTGATTCCATATTCTTCTATTTGAAAAATTTATCTCAAAAAGAAGTGTCTGTTCTATATCCTCCGATATCTTATCTTTACACTCTGCCCAAATAACATATCTATCCAATCCTTCATTATCAGTTTGCCAAATTGTATGTCCTAATTCATCAAAATTAACCCTACCATACTCGGACAGCACATAATGTTTACTTTCATTTTCGATTGCAAATTCTACTGTCATTAAGTCCCAACTATATCTTAGCCCATGTTCAGTATATAACTCATATGCTAATTTTTACTGGATTTTTCAGCATTTTCCTTTTTTTCTTCAAAACTTAACCCTGTCTCAATTAGCCCAGCTTCAAATCCTAAATATATCTTTGGGGTACGCCAATTAATAGCTACATTCCGTGCAGCCTCTATGTCACAAGCCACATTATACTCAACAAACTCCGATATATCTTCTCCAATTAACTTCTTAAATGCTTCGTTAGTTTCAGCACTTGGCGAGTTAAATACTCCTGCCATTGCCACAAGACGCTTAACTTTTTGGTGTACAAGTTCTACTCCTGTCATTTCAGAATATTCATCCGCTCCTGAATTTAAAAGTTCTGACAAATTGTTAAGTGGACCAATAGCTATAATCTCAACACTTTTTATCTGATTGTTCACTTAATATTCTTCTATACATTTTCAATGAACTTTCTGGTTGAGCTGTTTTTATAGCGATTGTCAAAATTCTCGCTTATGTATTTATTGTAAATTTTACATTTATCATCGTTAAGAAAGTTTTCCCTGGAACATGTAGAAATAACAATGCTGTCATTTCCGTAATACCTGCATATCGCATCTATCGTTCCAGCTCCATAGGGATTTGAAGTACAGTGTGCAATTCCTAAAATTTCACACTTTCCCTGATTAGAATAAATATTTAACATAGCTATAGTAGCCGTATCATCGCAGTCAGGACCAATATCGGTATCAATTAAAATCTTTGTTATATTCATATTCAACTTCCTCTCTTGTAGGCATCGATCTCTGTGCCCCTGGTCGCATCACTTCGATTCCTGATGCAATATTCGCAAAGTTTGCCGCATATTCTATCGGTTTCCTTTCTGATATTGCAGTTACAAATGCTCCTAAAAAAGTATCTCCCGCACCGGTAGTATCTACCGCTTCTCTTTCTTTCGTTTTAATGAACACAGTCTTGTTAACGTTATCAAATATCTTACAGCCCAAACTTCCCAGTGTAACAACCAAAGTACCTATTTCATTTTCTTTTAGAAATTTAATACAGTCATTATCACATAAGGAATCCGATTTTTTACCCATTATTTCAGATAATTCGATCTCATTAGGAATTAAGTAATCCACTCCTTGTACCAATCTAATATCAAATTCACTTAATGGTGATGGATTGAAGATAATTTTAACATTATAAGTTTTACATAGTTTTATCACGCACTTGATAGTCTCAACAGGGATTTCCATTTGCAGTATACAATATTTAGCATCCGCAAATAGAGATTTATTTTTTTCAATGTAGTCTGCTGTTACAAAGCGGTTTGCTGAAGAATCAACCACAATTGAATTATCTCCCTTTTTCGAGATACAAATATACGCAGAGGAGGATGCAACGGGCACCTTCATTACATATTCTGTTTTGACTCCTGACATTTCGAGAGATTGTAGTAGGCTATCTCCGTTTTCATCCTCCCCAACACACCCTAGCATAATTACTTCAGCACCAAGTCTTGCAGTCGCGACAGCTTGGTTTGCTCCTTTTCCTCCACAATTTTTTGACACTTTTTCAGCCATTACTGTTTCTCCAGGAACGGGTATCTTATCAACATTTAGACAAACATCCATATTAATACTACCAACTACTATAATCATCCATTTCCTCCTTTAAAGTAATTAGCCTTTGATTCCTCCAGATGTGATTCCTTCAACATAATATTTTTGGAATGGCAAAAACAATACCAATGGTATAAGTGCTGATACAACAGAAGCAGCATATAAACTTGACCACAACGTAACATGCTCTGCCGTAAAATCTGAAAGTGCTACTTGTATCAGTCTAATATTGCGACCATGTGCGACCAAAAGTGGCCATAGGAATGAGTTCCACTGGTTTATAAAAACCATTAATGCCGCAGTTATTATTACTGCTTTTGAAATAGGCAATAGAATTTTTAAATATATCTGCCACCAACTAGCTCCATCAATCCTTGCCGCTTCAAACAGTCCACTTGGAACACTCGAGAAAAATTGCACAAATAAAAATAAAACAAGTCCGTCAGCTAACCCTGGAACTATTATTCCACAGAATGTATTTATCCAGTTAAGTTGATAAACAACTTTGTATAACGGAATCGCAATCGATTCAAATGGCACCATAAATGACACCAGGACAAGCGCATACAAAATTTTTCTTCCCTTGAATCTAAAAAACGTAAATCCAAATGCAGCAACAGAGTTAACAGCACAACTTAATATAACTGTCACAAATGATGCCACTAATGTATTCCAAATAGGTTTCTGAAATTGAAATTTTGTAAATAATAACTTATACGAATCAAGAGTAAATTTGACCGGAATAAAAGTATGCCACTGAAACGGTAATGCATACTTGTATATTTCCGTATCAGGTCTTAGCGACGATGTGATTGCCCATAAAAGAGGAAATACGGCAATGAATGTCAGTGAAATAAGTAAAATTATACAAATTATTTTTGTAGAGTTCTTTTCTCTCAAGTTAGTCACCTCTCTTCAAAAAAGCGAATTGTATTGCTACAATTACTCCGACAATTAAGAGCAAGACTGTCATTAATCTTTGCTGACCTAGCTTGATCACCGTATATAAATGCTGATTTATATGCCTCATACATCAATACATTGGTTGAATCTTGTGGACCACCTTTGGTTATCATATACATAGGTGCAAATAATAATAAATTAGATGTTGTGTCTGCAATCAATACAAACGCAAGCGTCTTCTTTAGTGCAGGAATTATAACGTAAAATACCGTTTTCCAATATGAGGCCCCATCCATCTTAGCTGCATCGTATAAAGAAACATCAATATCTTTTTATTCCTGCCATTAAAAAAACATCATCCAATATCCACAACCCTTCCAACTTGATAATGCCATGATGCTGGCCAGTGCTTGGGTGTTTCCAGTGAAAAACGGCTGTGCGTTTATTCCGATTTTTTTAGTAAAAATGCTGTTTACTATTCCATTTTGCGGATTAAGCATCATGTTCCACATTATACATGCTACAGTTATAGAGATAGTAACCGGTAAATAGTAAATAGTTCGAAAAAATCCAATACCTTTGATCTTTCTGCTTACCAGTAACGCCATACCTAAAGATATTACTATCTGAAGCGGAGTCAAAATCAAGTTGAATTTCAGCGTTATCCATAGTGATTTCCAAAAATGCATTGTCCGTAATGATATTGAAATAATTAATTATAGAAAATGAATCTTTCCAGCGAAGGCTTACCCAAATATTTAAAAATTATTGGATACATTTTAAATATGATAATAAGGGCAAGTGCGGGAAGAACCAGTAAATAAGGAAATATTTTGACATTCTTTATATTTGTACTCACCCTCATTATGCCTCCTTCATCTTATACCTACCTCCACCTTTTACTAACAGCAAAGGTAGATACAATATTTTCATTACTAACTATTTATACTTTTTTTCATAATACTATCCGTTTTTTTCTACACAGCTCTTTATTGCCTCTGTAGGATCTGCTCCATTTGATATATCGCTAAGCATCGCATTTATCAGTGACTCATACTCAGAATAAGCAGGTGTAACCGGACGTGGAACCGCTGTATTTGCTGCTTCAAATGCAGCAATCCTTTGTATACTAAGTGGATATTCTGCATATTTTTTATCATTCATATAGCTTTCTACGACTGAGACTCTTGCTGGAATATCCCCGTTTGCCTTTAGCCACATGTCATTTCCTTCACCAAGAGTTAGGAACTTAACAAATTCTGCTGCTTCCTTCTTATGCTCGCTAAATGCCGAAACTCCAAGATGCCAAGAGCCTGTGCAGGTAGCAACTTTGTTCTCATATCCTTTAAATGCAGGTGTGTATGTGTAGTCCCAATTTACTCCGTCTGCATAATCTAAGCTGGCACACCAAATTCCACCAACAAAAAACAATGTCTTTCCAGATGTAAATGTTCCTTGATTTTCCATTGAGCTTAAACCTCGTGGTGAAAGTCCATCTTCATAAAGATCATGAAAAAACGTCATTGCTTTTATCCATCCTGGTGTATTAATGACACCATCAACAGTATAACCATCTTTCCCTATGGCAGCTTCTCCTAAACTTTCTGGTAATGCCAACATTTGATATGCGGTATTAGACTGTTCGAATACTATTCCATTAATACCCTTCGTTTTTTCGGGATCCAGTACTTTCAAAGCCTTGTTTGACATCTCTACAACTTCTTCCCAAGTAAGCCTATTGCTTGGGTCTGGTTCAGGTATTTTAATTCCAGCCTGCTCTAGCAAACCTTTATTGTAGTACAAAGCCTGTGCGGAGTTATTCATAGGTGGAGCATAGAATTTTCCTTTCCAGGATCCTGCTAATATTGCAGCTGGAACAAATTCCTTAATTTCGTCATCTGTTAAATAATCGTTAAGTGGTGTAATGTATCCTGATTCAACATATCCAGATGTCATAGGAGCATCTACACCAATTATATCTACATCAGAGCTTTTCGTGCTCATGATTGCTTCAAGTGCTGGGAAATAATTAGTATGTTCATAACATTCAAATTCAACTTTCACGCCTGTTTTCTCTTGATATTTATCAACTATAGGCTGAAGCTTATCCTCCCACACACCTGCACCGGTTAACATTAGCTTGAGTTTTAAACCATTAGAACTTGACGCTGTTGACTTTTCTTGGTTTTCGACTTTCATATCTTGTTTTTTACTACTAGAACTTTCTGCATTCCCACTTGAACTATTACTTCCACAGGCGACTATTGATAGAGAAATAATAGTTGTTAGAATTAAAATACTCTTCCTTTTTCATCGTTTTCCCTCCTGATTTTCTTATCGTTTATATTAAACAGATAATCTGCCTAATTACATTTGTTTGTACTTACCGACTCTCTTATGATGAGATTTCTCTCAACTATAATCTCACGCGGTTCTCCTTCGTAAGTGTTTTCTATTCGTTCAAAAAGCATAGAAAATGCGCTTCTTGCAAAAACATTGCTATCATTTGAGACAGAGGTTAAAGGAGGTCTTGATATTCTCGAGTAAATAATGTCATCCATACCAACTATAGAAATATCATCCGGAACAACAATACCTTCCTCATATAGTGCAGTTAGTACTCCCATAGCGACGATATCATTAGCACAACATATAGCAGTTGGCTTTTTCTTTAATGTCGAGAAATATTTTCCCGCTTTGTATCCTGCATCTTCTGAGAATCCCATTTCAAAGGATAGCTTTTCATCTACATTTAATCCTGCATTTTGAAGTGCAGTTATGTATCCTTGCTTCCTACTTTTTCCAACTGTTGTATCTGCTGGTGCTCCAGCAAAACCTATGACCTTATGCCCATTTTCTATCAAATAATTAGTTGATAAATATGTCCCTGCATTTATTTCTCCATGCACAGTATCAAACTCGCACTTCAAATAAGAATTTAGCAATACCGCAGGAATATTAACTTCAAGTAATTTGTCAATAACTTCTCTGCTCTCGTTAATAGACGCGAAGACTATTCCACCAGCGCAGACTTCACAAGCTGTCTCAATTGCCTTTAATTCTTCTTTGAGTGATTCATTAGTATTATATAGAGTAATGTTATAGTTCTTTTCTCTGCTTAATAACTGCAGCTCTTTAGCCAGGCTAGCGTAGAACGGATTAGTTATGTCCGGTACTACAAAAAATATATTTCTCGTGCGTCCTGTTTTCATACTTTTGTGCAGACAGAGTTAGGATGGTATCCAAACTCTTCAATAACCTTATTGATTTTTTCTCTTGTCTTGCTCCCTATGCGTCCTGTTTTATTTATTACTCTGGATACTGTGGTTACGGATACCCCAGCTTCTCTGGCAATATCTTTAATTGTAATTTTTTTTGCTCAATTCATAACACCTCATTTGATATAACGTTTTTCTCATTAATTTCAAAAATACACCAAAGTCAACTAAATGTCAATAAATAGTTTTTAAAAATAATGATTTATCAGCGTTTTTTTACCAATTATTACCTATTTAATTTGTGCATATTTAACATTGATTTTTCTTTTTTTATTATGGTGTATTTTTGAAATTATCAATAGTTTAATATTATTGTTTTTAAGAGATAACGATAACTCAAACGAAATGGAGGTATTATTTATGTGCAAAATCAAATCACAATTTAGTTTCTTTATTTTAATTACTTGTATATTTTACTTGAATTTTACATGTGTGTTGTATTCTTATCAAGAACCTCAAATAAGTGCAGAAATGTCTTCCCGAAAGTTGCCACTTTTTTTGAAAAAAATAATGGAGAATATTATAATTACGCCCCTTGCATAGATTCAAACTGACACTAATACGCGTTACATTTTATTACTGTAACAACAAGGAATCATCAAAAAAATAATAGATTACATATGTTGGAGAAAATGTACATTTTCGAATGGCATATGGTCTTGTGGGCGTGAAAACATTGCTTTTGGTCCTTCCTCATCAGGTTGGGATACCTGTCATGTATGTGATCCAGATGTTATTCATGGAAAATTTACATATAATAAACTCATGTCTATTCTTGGGCATTGACTTATTTGGGTGTGGCTCAGTGGGATTGTAATAGGAATCAAATTGGTATTGCATTTTCAGATTCTATTGAGGCCCTGGATAAAATATGATAATAATCCTGTCATTCATGCTCCTGACACATATTCTTGGGGAGTTGGACAGGATAGTATGATTTCATTGGATAAAAAGGGATTAGTCCGAATTATATATCGTTATAGCGATGGTATTGATGATTATTGTAAGTATAGAGATTTTGATTTTTCTAATGTTAATAGTTATTATATGGGACAAGAGCACGATGTAACCAGAAACGGTTTAGTCGATGGTATTTCTCATACTTGCGCCTCATATGTTGCATTTGATGAGACTAGACAAGTATATTTTATGGCTGCTGAACATATATGGGACGAAAGCAAGAGGAGCTGTCGAGAAACTTTGATTGCAACTCTTTCTAAAAAGGATTTTGAAAATTCTACAGGAAAATGGAATGTAATATATAAATATAACCAAGGATGCACAGGATATATAAGTAACCATAACTCAGCTATTGCTAGAGATGATTATGGAAAAAGTATTTGATAGAGATAGGTTGATTATTGCTCTTTCCTCTTCAGACGAAGCAGGTTTATGGAGTTTCAAAATTAATACTGCAGAATTAAACATAAGGCTCGGAGAAAATTCTATCAATCTGAAAAATGGGCATGCCTATAAAATAACAAATAAAGCAAACAATTTAGTACTTGATAATTGGAACCATAATAATGGCACTGCATAGTTTACCAGTATGAATGGACTGGCGTCCATAATCAGCAATGGTGTGTTACATCTCTGGGCATAAATAACTATAAACTAATCAATCGATGGAGCCATAAAGCCCTAGATAATTATGACAATAACACTCCAAATATAGTCTATATTTGGGATGATGTATTTGCACCAGATCAACACTGGGAAATTACAAAGGTGTATGAGAACTATTGCAAAATTAAAAATATCAAAACAGGAAAAGTTTTAGCTTCGAGTGGTAATTTCAACGGTTCTCCCACAGAGGCAAACTTATACACCGGTGACGACTCACAGTTATGGACCTTTACAGATTTAGGTCCAGTAGATATCTCTGCAAAACATATAACATCAGGGCAAAAATATAAAATAGTTAATTGCGCCACAGAAGACGTTCTCGATAATTGGAATTCTAAAAACGGAGAGACTTGTTATTCCTATTCGTGGACAGCTTCAGAAAGTCAACAATGGGTAGTCGAAAAAAAGGTAAGAACAATAATTATAAAAATCTTAAATGATAGAACTAAAAAAGGCTCTAGACTGCTATGATACTAAAAACCGGCTCCATTGTTTATGTTTGGGATTATGTCGGAAACTCTGACCAACACTGGACTTTTGTACCAATTTCAAACGGTCGCTTCTATATTAAAAAAATCAAAAAGAGCGGATTGGTACTGACTCAGTCGATACAAGGAAATGGAAATTCTATCTTCTGTTGGAGTTACGTCGGTGGTCTTGCCCAGCAGTGGAAGCTTATTCCCATTAGATAAACCCTTTAATGCCAATTAATAGCTTAAAACTTTTCTTTACTGATGGGAAAGTCTAATATTAAAAATATGTGAAATGAGAAATTAGTAAATTTCAGGAACAATGATAATTTAAGATTATTTTACAAATTATCAAGTACGGGGTTAGCAGATTAGTCTCAAAAAGACTTCTCTGCTAACCATATGATTTATCCCTTCTAACAATCGCGAATTGTAATTAAGTACTAATTCTTCTTTATCACCTCAATCTTATTATCCACCAGCTCATACTTTCCACCTGACATATTTTTTCTTAAAAATGGTGTGCCTTCCCTTACATAGAACTCATTTTCTGCAATATAAGCATCAGGGTTGCCGGCGGGGCTTATGGTGCCACCTAGGTCGTCTACGCTTAGGGTTGTGCCTAAATGTATTGTTTACCGCTTCCTCAAGGCAGAACATCACACAGCCGCCCTCGTTCAGCCTGCTGTAGTTATACTCATAAACCGTTCCATCTCCCGAATCCGCATCATAGGCCATTCCGTCCTGATTTAGCTTGGTGTCAGTCACCTCATTGTATCTAAACAAGGCATCCTTGCACTTCCAAGGCCATATGCCAGCAGCCACCTTACCACTTCTCTTTTCAGGATATTTATAAGCTCTGTCATTCATCTCTGTGGCTACACTGTCAGCAGTATTGTGCTCGACGAGAGGTGTTAGTGCATACATAACAGTAATGGCATCTCCTCCTGCTTCGCAGACATAATTGTTTTTAATGACAACATTTTCGTGCCCATACTTTTTAAAAGGCTCTTTTTCAAGATAAGCTCCAAGGAATTTATCATGCTCATAGGTATAGCCCATAGCTATTCCCCACCTGCTTACCCTTCTCACGGTGCAGCCCTCTATCGCAAAGCCGTCATATCTTGCTACACCTGTAGTCTGCTCATCATCAGGTGTAAGTGCAGTCGCATATATCCCGCCATTGTTCATATGCTTGTCATAGACATTGCCCTCTACATCGTGAATATATAGATTTTTGAGGGAAATATCATGGAGGGTTCCGTAATTTTTCGCTATTACAGCCACCCCTGTCCTATTCATCTTATCTGCCTGATTGTAGGACTCTCCAAAGAAATTCACAGGCTTATTGCTTATTTCAAGCCCCTCAACCTCAATATATTCGCAGTCATACAGTAAAACCGCAGAGGACACATAGCCCTTGAAAGTATGAGCCTTTGAGTCAAGCTCCCTTCCATAATCCTGATACCAGATGCCACAACCGTCGCATTTTATAATAGGCAGACTCCCTTCACCATACGAAGACACTAATATAGGGCTTTCTTTACTTCCTCTGACGCTTATATGGAGATACTGATGTTCAAATATCGAGTCCTTTTCAAGCAAAACCTTATCCCCAGCCTTAAGCTTAAGAGAGTTTATCTTAAATAAGCTTCCAAATGCAGAGCTCTCGCTGAGTCCGTCATTTGCATCATTCCCGTTAAAAGTCTGCTCACATAATAAGTTGACATTTTTTTCATACTCCAATTCTCTGATTTTCTTTTTACTATAAGCCTGACCTCATCAAATTCAAAGCTCTCGCCATTCGCTCTTGTATATAAATCTCTGTTTTTTTCTCATAGAAGTCGGTTGCATCTTTTTCAGATATATCCGTATATTTATAGTTTACAGCTGAGGCCTCACTTATAAAAGTCAAGCCTGAATCTTGTAAGCTCATATCTTATATATGCCTGCCTGGAATATGAACTTAGTCCATAGACGATTTTGTTTTCAACTAAGGCTGCAGTGGTTTCCGCTTCCTTTTCAAGCCTTCTGCTTTCTACCCCTTGCAGGCTATCATCCGTTATCAAACCTATATTAACAGCGAATCTTAACTCTGCCCCTACCTTTTTTTACTTCTTCTTCATCCACTCCGAAGTCCCTAAAAGTCAAGTTTCCCACCATTTTACCTTTCATAGTTATTTTATATTTTGATACAACAATCTTGTTAGCTTCTCAAAATAGCTGTCTTCCTCGTTTTCTATCTCTTCCTTTACCATATCAGGATAATCTGTAATGATGCCCGCCACATCCTTATGCAGGTATTTTACTATATTTTCACTGTCATCTATGGTCCATACAAAAATGTCCTTACCCTTTTTCTTGGCGTCAGCACTTAATATGTCATTAAATGAAAAGTCTTCCAGTACAAAGAAATCTACCTTTTCATCTGAGAAATTGCCAAACTGCAGGGCAATTATGTGACCTGTCTCTATCTCAGGATCTTTTTTTCGATTTGCTCCATTATATCAAGATTTCCGGACATAGTTTTGTAAGTCTTCTCGACACCAAGCCTCTTCATTTCATTTATAAAAAGATCGGCGTAGTTATCAGGCTCCCCTCCATGAGGCTTTAACTCCACCAAAAGCTTGATATTAAGCTCCTTTGCACGATTAACAAATTCCTCAAAGGATGGGATGTGGCTCTTAAAATTTCCCTGACTTATGGTAAGCTTTTCTATCTCGTCAAAGGTCAAGTCCTTTACCATCTTATCAACCCCCGCCAACCTTTTTAAGGTTGAAATCATGCATTACCACAAATTTATTATCCTTCGTTAACTGTATATCAAGCTCTACGTAATCCGTACCTACCTTTTTAGCACCCGCAAGGGACTCCAGAGAGTTCTCAACTCCCATCTCACTATAGCCTCTGTGTGCTATAATCAGCACATTTTTATTTATCTCTGTAGAAAACATCTGGTAGCCCATATGACCAAATATAATTATCATTATTACACTCGTTACAGTCCAAGCTTTTTTTACGCTTTCTTATCTCATTATCCACCCTGGGAGCTGTCTTAAAAAAAGAGCTTTTTCTCCCCTGTCACTTATTATCTTCACTATTGAAGATATAAGAATCAGCTTAGATACTATTATAAAGAAGAATAAAATGATGCGCGAAATGATATAAAATACATTGTTATATACTATTTCTCTTCCAGATGAATCAAGAAGCTCAAATACCAAAGTGTTAACCCAGAGTAAAATGCCTCCGATTATGACTAGGACAGCTTCTAGCCTGAACCACATAAACAGCAGTCTAATCTTTCCCTTTTTGGTAATTTCAAGGCTTTTTTTCATGTTGGTTGAAAAAGGCTGGTTATTAATGACAGTGAGTGGGATGGTAAAAATCAGTCTGATGTTGATGTACCCACATATCACAAGAAATGCTATGTATACAACCACACCGTTCTTCATCTTCATAAGCTCCTCAGTGATAAACGTAGGTATGAAGAATTTTTCCGAAAATGCAGAGCTTAGTCCGAGGTTTGACATAGGTATCATCAGTATGAAATATATGACAAACAAAAATAACTGCTTTGGGCTAAAGTTCTTCCACTTTATAAATTCCTTTGTAAGACTAGCCCGCCAAAGAATCTTTTCATTTTTGTATGAACTGTAAACCATCAGCGTAAGTACCGAAAATTCAAACAAGGTAAGTATACTTAGAAGGATTACAAAGACAAATAAAAGGGGTATACTAAGCGGTGCACTGAGTATAGATATCACGTTGTGAGTGGTAAAATTATCCTGCCCGGCACTCATAAGTATGAGTTTGAATATAAACCTCAGTGAATAGCTCCCCACAGTTGCCATAAAAAGCTGTAATATGACAGCCTTTGTATAATATCCGAATTTATTTTGATATATATTTTTTACTACTTCCCTGCTTATTGTTTTAATATCCAGCTTCACGTCTCACACACCATCCTTTGCTTTGTTGTTATACTGCTAAAACTCCCATGTAATTTTATACGAAAACAGTGGGAAATGTAAAGAGGAAGTGATTCGGAAAAATGTGTAATTTTGTTCTGAAAAAGTCTGAAAAATGTGTAAAATCATATTTCAAATATATCATAGGTTATTGTAGTCCCCGCATTTTAATGCTACAATTACCATATACAAAAAAAGGAGGAGCCATGAAAAAATCAAATATACTTCCCATATTAACAATAGCAATGCTTTTGATGACAGGATTACTTTGGGCTGCACCGGTCCAGGCCGCTAAACCTGAGCTAAATAAATCATCCATAAATCTACACATAGAACAGGGATACAGCTTAAAAAAATAAAAAGGTATTGATAAGAAGCTTACTGTTAAATGGTCAGCAGGAAACAAGAAAATAGCCACTGTGTCATTAAAAGGAGTTGTAAAAGGGCAAACTAAGGGAAAGACTGTTATTTACGCTAAAATCTACAACAAGAACAAGCTTAAATACACTCTTAAAGCAAACGTTAAGGTAGATAATAAGGGCTATGCCACTACCCAGGCCTTACTTGTAGCCCTGCTTAAAAATAAAAAGGTAAACGATATCGTTGTAAATGGAAAGGCTAAGTTTACCATACCAAAGGGGAATTTTGGTATGAATCTTGAAAGCGCAGGAGAGGGCCTTTCACTTAGGGTATCAGAGGGCAGTTCCCTTAATTCAGTGATAATAACAGGCTCTAAGGCGGTGAAAATCGATGTCGCAGGGCAGTTGTCTTACCTCTATGTGCGAAAAGACAATGCTAAAATATCCCTTAAATCTTCAGGAAAGAAAGCCATTGTACATACTGTCTTCCTTGAAAATCCTGCTAAGCTTGATTTTGTATCAGATAGCAAAAAAGAATCTTGCAATATCTATGTACTTGCAAAGTCAGATATTAGGATAAGCGGTAAAAGTAAAAAGAAAGATGTGGTTGCCATAGGTGACTCCGCAGAAGAGACGAGGGTTACGGCAAATAAAAGCATCACTGTTTTTGCTGATGCCCGCACTACTCTTGTAGTGAATAGCGGAGCTAAGGACTCTAAAATAACAACCCTTGATTATAAGACACCTATAACAGTCACAAACAATACAGGCACCAGCCTCTTTGTCTCCACCCCATCAGGCAAAAAAACCGTGGAGGCAGGTAAAACTCATACAGTTACAGGTAAGAATTAGGCAAAAATGGTTTTAGGGAACTTTTCGATACATTATCTGCGAAAAAGTTCCCTATTAGATAATATAATCTAACATGGTACAAATCCAAAGTTTGGCTTAAAACTCCTTAACCTCATCAAAGACCTCAATCATCCTGTTCTTATCAATCGCAAATTCATCCGGAATCAAGTCTAATATTTCAGAAAGGGCATCGTAAACCTCATCTCTCTCTATAGTTGTAATAAAGAATTTTCGTTTATCCATCTTGTTAAAGCCCTCGGTATAGTTCCTCACCAAGTCTTCTATATTATCAGTTATATCAGACTTTTCTATATGCTTTACTACCTCCGCCCTCATCTTCCTGTACAAATCAGCTGCCTTTTTAGCATTTGCAGGAGTTACATTGTCCCTGCCGTCCCATGAGCGGAATGGGTTGTCTAGGTTTTGTGCCAGCCATTCAGGTTTTCTTGCCTTTGTAATCCAAAGGTCAAGCCCTTCTTTAGCACGGTTTTTATAAAGTTTCTTTATCTTTTTGGCTGCGTCCTCAGGCAGGCTGTCCATCCACAGGCTGCAAAGATTAGGGAAACACTCAGGCTCCGGAATATCCTTCTCAGAGAAGCCAAACAATTCCATAGTGGAAAAGAACCTCAGCTTGCTAAAGCCTGATAGCTTATCAAAGTTAATCAGATTGCCGGGTTTCCCCCATAGCCTTAATTCCAAAAGGTCAGGATACCTAGACAAAACCTCCTCTATATCAAGTTCCATTATACTTCTAATATGCAAACTCCCTAAGTTATCAAGACCTGACAGCCTTGGAAGCTTTCCGTCAACGTATAAAATCAGAGTACTCCCATTATCCTCAGTCCTTATCTTGCAGTTGTCTGAAACTTCGCCGAACAAAATAAGATGCTCCATACCGTCATTTAATACAAGCTCTTCTACCCCTGTCATATCAACTGAAAGCCTGTCTATATAGCTTTTTGAGAAATCAAGCTTCTTCTGCCCATGATTATTAAGCTCCAGCTCTCTTAAGAATGGATAGCCCTCTAAATATTCATATAGGTTTTTATACCATTTATGCAAGGTAAGGTGGCTTAAACAAGGAAAAACCCTAAGACTAAGCACATCTTCAAAATGTGACCACTCATCACTCATATTTCTCCTTGATATTCTACATTCCTCTCCCTCTAAAATAACCTTTTCTTCGCTTTTATCTGCTGCCTTAAAGGCATCTCTCTTCTCCTTCGGGATATCCTGCCATCTTAACTGTCTATAGATTATATCACCACTACCCCATCCATATGAATACGAGTCTGAGCTCTCATCCATTATAGGAGTCACATTTCCTACAAAAATATATTCTGCCGGAACATCGACTCCCACATTATTCATGTCTAGGCTATTGTCCCAATACATGTAATCAACATAAAGCGGTCTTAAATCCGATAGTTCTGCCTCTTTAAGCGGCTCCTCCCCCGACCAGTCAAGAGACAGCTTTACTGCCATCTGTTTTCCACCTTTATCTTCTACCTTGGTTATCTGACAAGCCGTATATTTTTTTAATTTCTCATTGTAAACACAGTACACATCTCCCGCCTTTGCCTGCATAATGTTATCTCCTTTTACTTAGTTATGTCTTACACCGTGTGCAGCTTTGATTATTGCAATAATATTAGTATTACAAGTATACAATATTTTAACCTCTATTCCAACTTCATCTTCAAAACCAAAGCCCATATATTTCACCCACAGACAGTTTATTTTTCCGTAAAAATATGTTATCCTTCTTATCTGTAGACTTATATGAAAATGGGGGATAAGCAATGAATTACATTGGTTCAAAGTATTCACTTCTGGATTTTTATTGAAAATGTCATTGAAAATGTCAGCGGATATAAAACTGGGGATAATTATGTCTTTGCAGATATTTTTGCAGGTACAGGAGTGGTAGGAAGTGCTTTTTAAGGGAAAGGGTGCCTATGTAATTGCAAATGATATACAGTACTACAGCTATGTCCTAAACAAGCATTTTATCGAAAATGTCCCTCCTCTAAATAATGACTTAGGAGTAGTGCTTAATTCTCTTAAGCCCCTTAAAGGCTTCATTTACAATAATTACTGCGAGGGTTCAGGCTCCGGACGAAATTATTTTACAAATAACAACGGGCAAAAAAATGCGATGCAATAAGAACCTTTTTGGAAGAAGCCCACAGCTCAGGGGAAATGGGTGATGCAGAGTATTTTTACTATCTTGCAAGCCTTCTCAATTCCATAGATAAGTACGCAAATACGGCTTCTGTATACGCCGCCTTTTTAAAACACATCAAAAAATCAGCAGCAAAGGACTTCACACTATCCCTGCTGCCTGTTCTTTCCGGACAAGCCGGCAAAGTATATAACGAAGATGTAAATGACTTAATCACAAAGATAAACGGCGACATCCTCTACCTTGATCCGCCATATAATGCAAGGCAGTATTCTGCCAATTACCACATCCTTGAAACCATTGCCAAGTACGACAATCCTGCTCTTCGTGGCATAACCGGCCTTCGTGACTATGAGCAGCAAAAGAGTAGCTTCTGCTCGAAGCGTATAGCCCCTGCTGCCCTTGATACGCTTATTAAAAATGCTGATTTTGGCTATATTTTCCTAAGCTACAACAACGAAGGTCTTATGTCTGCCGACACTATCAGAGATATTATGTCTGCTTATGGAGATTATAGCGTGTATACCAAGGAATACAAGAGGTTCAAGGCTGACAAAGACGAAAATAGGAGGATTGCAGGCAGCGAGGTAGTGGAGTATATACATTGTTTGAAGAAGTAGGGAAAGTCTTACTCCAACGCATAGACCTCTTTCCCCTCAATAATTCCCACTTTTTTCTTTATTTTTGCTAAAGAATCGACACAAAATGCCGGACGGATTCCACACTGACCATATGCGTTCCAAGAACCCAACGTTCCATCATAGGTTAAGCAACACACTACAGACCGCTCCCAAGCGTTGGGCGTTCGCAGTAGCCACGATACGGATTCTCCACTTAAGTAACATATCCTATTGTCAGGAATAGATAAGTAACCCAGTCTTTTACCTTCCTTTTCCATATCAAACCCAAGTTCATAGGCTGAAAGTAAGAATACATTTCTATTTATCTTTTCGGTTCCATCTCCAGTAGAACCAATTGCCTCATCCTTAACAATTTCAACCGCAGTACTCTCTATCAGAGAGTGAATTCCTTTAAGATTCTCATAATATGAGCCATTCAAGTACCTGTCTATTTCACTGTCCTTGTAGTACGAACTATACTCATTCATCCTCTTTGTTTCAGCTGGGATTTCCTCCCTTAAAAGAAGTGTACTTCCTTTCTCATATCCATTATCTATAACCAAAAACGGCACATACTTACCATCTTCCTTGATATAAACTCTATAATCATCTTTGCTTTTTAAGCTGGAATACGCTATAGAGCTGATTGTATCCTGCCTTATGAGTAGCCTATAACAGAATACTACAATTACAAAAGTCAATGTCATAAGTAAAATTACACTTATTTTAGTCTTTAAATTCATCCTCTTATATTTAGATACATTCACATGATATAAAAAACACTTTAACAACATTTCAATCTCTTCCTTACTTTCACTAATCCCACTGATTAGCGCAAACTCTACAATAGTAATCCTTCTTTTTTCGTCAGTATTTTAAAAAATCCGGTAGCTATTATATCTTGTTCTAGTTCTTCCAAACTCTTGTATCTCATTTTTACAGAACCTAAGCTTGACTCTAACACCCTATTTCTACTTACATCCGTAATAAATGCTTTCATCATAGAACACATACGCATTGTCTCTTCGTCCGTAAAATTTTTTTCATATATAAGCTTATACTAATTGGTAATCTCTTCAATTTTAGATAATAAAAGTACGAACTTGTGATAATTGGAAGCTTTATCATAAAATCTTTCCATCTATTTTCTTCAATTAGGTTCTCATCTAAGGCTAATAGTGCTTCTTCAAATAGTTTGTCAACGACATCAACCTTTATGAATTCATTGCTTTGTTCAGTAGCCATCGAATTACATACAATACAGTAGAATGCCATAATATTTTTTTACTCTTTATTATGTATTTATCAAAATTATTCTTCTTAAACATAGCATAATAACCTACATACTCTTCATAACTACCTTCTGAATCTTCACATTCGAATAAATATCCAAAAATTTGGATACACAAAGCTTAATGTATACTGTTCAATATATTCTTTACGCCAGTTACTATTTATCAAAAGTACCATTATTATGTTAATTAAAAATACTAATAATAACAATATGGTTACAATGACCAATGTCTTTAATATATTTCACTAGTACACCTGTATGTACTATGAAAATAACCGAAAATTTTTCTTTTGCCTTCATAAGCACTGACTCATTATCATAAAATGAACAAAAACTACTTTTTCGGCACTTTAAAATACCTGACAGCTTCTTCTTATTGGTTAGTATCTGGTAATCATTCAGCAAAAATGAAAGATTTTGAAGCATGCTAGATTCATCCGTTTGCTTTATTACTGGTAACCAACTATTATTGTTAAAAATATCATTCAGTTTTGTCAGCATTTTAAATTCGATTTTACCGCTGGAAAACCCAATCTTACTCACATTTACTAGTGCAATAAAATTAAGTATTACATTTAATAACATTAGGTAAAAAAATATTCCCATTAACCATAGTTGCATTGAGTCTTTTTACACCTCTACTTAAGATAAAATACAATCCAACACTAATAACACTCGTTAGGCTAATCAGTGAAAAATATCTTGTCAAATTTATAGTTTTTTTATCACATCTTCTTTAGTAAAAAGCAGATAATATTGCTTTTAGCGAAAGCGTTGCTAAGAATATTATGGCTGTTATTGTTATACCATTTAGTGATAATAATATGCCTTCAAATCCATATTCGAATACTATTTTTTGGAATTGATCAAATACCTTAGTATCGGGTTTTACAATCATCACAAATATAATAATTCCTAAATAAATGTAAATGCATAAAAACCCAAAAATACCTAACAATATTCGAAACAATTTCAAACCAATTGCTAAAAAGTGGTAATAAGCGAAACATTCTCTTTCATCATATGTGAAAGAACACTTTTCCTCCTTATTTCTCCACGCTTAAATCTTCCTTTTTTCTCCTCTATAAAAACTAGTATAAACAAAAAAACCACTATTAACGCTAATGCGAAAAAAATATGTAAAAAAACTTAACATAACCATAAATTGTCTTCCCCCTACGCCGCAACATTGTTGTTCACCTTCTCTATAGCCCTCCTTATCCCATTCCAGATCTCCATATCGGTAAACATTTCTGTAATGCTCCCCTGGTCTGTAAATGGAGATTCCTGAAATACAGAGAAGTACTTAAACATTCCATTGCGCACAATGTATTCAACTACTTGATTTACAAAAATAAATCTGTCTGCTGTCAAGGTTAGTATTTGTCCGGTATTCAGATTCAACCGAAGTATGATCCACAAGATAACCATCTTTTTACAGCCTGAGCTAAATAATATCCGTATGTAGGCACCCCATTTTAGAACGAACTCCACCGCCCTGTGGCTATTGATTATAATAGCCTCCGGATCTATAGTTATTATTTTTTCTGCAGAAATTGCAAAATTCTTAAATTTAGGTTAAGTTTTGAGGTGTCAAAGTTAGTTATCATTCCTCCTCTCCCTTGATGCTGATTCTTTATGCCATAAGATTCTGTTAGTAAATATGGTTTTATTATAACAAATTTACTATGATTTTTGTACTATGATTTTGTACTATAACTTAGAAGTTATAGGGTTAGTGTGGTTTTTTTCTTTTCCTTTATATGTATAGTTTTCTATTGATAAATATTCCCTATTTAATTCTTTTTAGAAGTTCTTCCTCACTTGGTAAATACAGTTTATATTTTTGACGCAAATACCTGTTTTTTTCACCTTCCGGAAGAGTATATTTAACAATAGAATCACTCTTATCAGCACAAAGTACAATGCCAATAGGTGGATTATCTCCCTCATTCATCATTTCTCTTTCATAATAATGAACATACATTTGCATTTGCCCTAAATCTTGGTGAGTTAAGTCTCCAATCTTTAAATCTATGAGCACAAAGCATTTCAAAAATATAATTGTAAAAATACCAAATCTATTCTGAAATGTCTCCCATCAAAGGTAAATCTTTTTCTGCCTTGCCACAAAAAGAAAAAAACCTCTGCCCAATTCTAAAAGAAATTTCTGTAAATGAGTTATTAAAGCTTGTTCCAAATCACTTTCATAAAAATCAGTATTCTGCTCCAGTCCTAAAAATTCCAACACATAAGGATCTCTAATAATATCCTCTGGTATTTTATCTTTCTCCAGCTTAGTTATTTCTTCTGACACTTCTTCTTTATTTTTTTACTTGATAGCAATCTTTCATAGAAAAAAACTGTTTATTTGTCTGTCAAGTTGCCTTGTACTCCAATTAGATTTTTATAGATTCTTCTAAATAAAAAGTTTCTTGCCTTTTCATTTTCCACACGCATCAAACTACGGTAATGCGTCCAACTCAATTCGCTACGCAGTGCGTGACCATTTCGAAATGTGAGATAAAATTGACGCATATACTTTTAAGTTGGTAACTGTAAAATCCTTTTCCCAAAAATCTTTTTGTCATCTGCTTAGACAATTCTTGTAATAGCCCCTGTCCATATTCCGCTGTATCTTTACCTCCCTGTTCTTCAATAATCTTCTTACCAATATTCCAATATGCCTCGACCATCGCAAAATTAGCAGTATTATAAACTTTATTCCTTGCGTTTACTAATATCCTCTTTATCTCATTATAAAAATCATTTACCATGACCCCACCTCCCAGGTTTGCTGTCAAATTTTTTTCAATCATATATCACCTATCCAAAGCACTTTTTGCATTAACGAATCAAACAAAATCTGTGCTTCATCAAGAGCTTTTTGTACTATAACTTTTGATTTTCCTACTTGGTTAACAAAATCACCATAAGCCTTTTACAACTCAAGTGGTGGACAAATAAACTTCACCCCTTTCTACACTTGTGTGATATTGTATTAATCAATCATCCTAAGCCAATACTTCTACAATTCATAGTTTAATAGATATAATTCTACTAAATTTTTAGCCTCCTCGGCAACTATTACCCCTTCATCTCACAATCATTTTAATATAATATCAGTAAGTACTATCTCCTCTTCCTCAACCAAACAACCACCAGTACAACTACAGCCACTACACCCACGATAATGGGCAAGATTTGTAACAAGCCAAAAATCAACATCCCAAGAATATAAAATGTGCCTATATTACTTTTTCTTTCAGGTTTTTCGACCGTGCTAAGGGAGAATCTAAGCTCTCCTTCGGGAAGTCCGCTAGACTTAAAATTATAGCCCGTTTTGGTTTTGGTAAATCCATCTTGACTGTTATCAATCAGGTAGAACGGCGTATTTATATCTACATTCAAATTCCCAAACTTCGCCCAGGTTGATGCAGGAGATAAGAGATAGTTGTATCTGTAAACGCCAGGATCATATTCTTCGTCTATTGTTGGATACATTGGCGCTTCTATCGTATTAGTTATCTTTTCTCCGGGAGCCAGGGTTATTTCATACTCATACCAACGAAGAAGAGATTTTAGTCTTTCTCCAGTATCATACACAGATGTAAATATAGCACCTGAATTTTCTACTGTAGCCTGCTTATATAATTCAACAATAATATTGTACCAATCAGACTCTAATATCTGCCCTCCCTTGTCATAGCTAGTTAAAGCAAATTCCTTAAATGTCATCTTAGAAGTGGATTTAAGTTTGCATTTCTCCCTTTATTTCTTTGCTTTCATTACTACTGCTTTCATAAAATTTCCACTTTGGCAAATCTTTAACAGGCTCACCTATTACATAAAGCTCTATCTCTTCACCATTCTCTGCACCTACGCCTATCCTGGTATTCCCTTTATCATTTGTTGTAAAACCATAGGATTGTTCTAGATAGTATCTTCTTTTCCCATCAAAGGCAGGAATCTCTATCCCCGCTACTTCTCTGTTATAAAGTTTTTTTATCAACTTCACTAATCTCATAGACATATTTTTGTTACAGGGAAGTTCAGGAGAATAAAAAAATCATCCTTTATATAGCCGTCACTAAGTAGGCTCATTTCCTTATAAATATCAAAATCATAGTCGCTATTATAAAGACTATGCCTCAGATTTTTTTTGATTTCCTTATCATTTATTTTAATGTCAAACTTTGCAGTATCATCTATTCTTTTGTACACCTGATTTTTTTCATCGTATTCATCAGGCCCATATTCAGGATAATATCCGAATGGAAACACAAGCTTTGCAGTTACCTTATAATCAGACGGATTGTAAAATGTATATTTTGCAGTCACCTTGCCATTATATTTTAAAAAATCCCCCTTTTTTTCATAGTAGCTATTAGGAAATTCTGATATATCAAAGGTTAACTGCTCATTCTCCACTTCTACAGGGCAGTTTTCACCCTTTACCACAGTTCCCGTCATATCTACCCCATACCAAATCCTTCTTGCTGAGTTGGCAAGAGCAGTCAGCTTAAATATATCACTTGCTAAAAAAACAGTATCAGACAAAGCGATATAAACCCGTTATTTTTTTCATAGCCAGCCCCCTTTTGTTGTACCATATATTTCGTTTACACTAGTATAACATTTTTTACGGTTATCAGGTAGGAGTATTTTGGTAATATTAGGATGATAATAGTAAAGGACTGCCAAAGTCTGCAGTCCTTTAATGTTATCCCTATTTAATTATCACCATCTCAGCAATTACCACCACTTTATCAGATCAGTTACCTCATTGCGAAGTTTAACAAAAATCAGGTGAGGCTATGTCTCGTGGGCGAGGCAAATCATTGATGATTTCTTGCTTTATCTTGGTAGGCTTATTGGTTAGCACTAGTATTCTCTCTCCAAGATAAACAGCTTCTTCAATATTATGTGTAATGAAAATTACTGTAGTACCTGTTCTCTGCCATAGATTAAGCAGTTCATCCTCAAGCTTGAAGCGAAGCTCAATATCAAGCTGTCCGTAGGGCTCATCCATAAGCAGCAGTTCCGGCTGAGTTGCAAATGCCCTCGCAATAACTACTCTCTGCAGCATACTTGCAGAAAGCTGTTCAGGATAGTATTTACGGAATTTTGTTAACCCCACTATTTCAAGGTATTCATCCACAAGCTTATCCGCCTTTTCCCTTGCAACATGCTTAATTTCAAGTCCAAATCGAACATTCTCTTCAACTGTAAGCCAAGGCATGGTTGAATATTCCTGAAATATATAAGCTACATTATGTTTATCTAAGTCTACTGGTTCGTTGTTAACAAGGATTTCACCTGAGGTAGGCTTGTATAGTTTTGTTATGCTATTCAAAAAAGTTGTTTTGCCACATCCTGTCGGCCCCACAATACATAGAAATTCACCCTTTTTTACTTCAAAAGAAATGTCATCTAACACTAGGAGGTCGTCAAACTTTTTTGTAAGATTTATTACTTTAACCTTAGCTTCTCTATCACCCTGCATCTCGTTCCCTCCTAAAAAGATTTATCCATATTTTCCGTGATTTCCTTTCTTAATTCCAAGAACTTTGGATCAACATAATCTCTTGGAAAAGGCAGGTCAATTTTGTATTCTTTTTTGATTTTTGACGGACAGTTTGTTAGGAGTATGATTCGGTCAGCCAAATACACAGCTTCTTCTATGTTATTGGTTACAAATACTACCGTTCTCTTCTCTTTCTGCCATATCCTCTGCAGTTCTTCCTCCATCATGTAGCGAGTCTGGGCATCCAGATGTCCAAATGGCTCGTCTAGCAATAGTATATCCGGATTATTGCAATAAGCCCTTGCTATACCCACACGCTGACGCATACCGCCGGAAAGCTGTGATGGATAGCTCTTTTCAAAGCCCTTTAATCCTACCAGGTCTATATAGTGGTCTGCCAGCTCCTTACGCTTCTTTTTTTCAAACCCGCGTACACTTGGCCCAAATTCAACATTTCCCATAACCGTAAGCCACGGAAATAATGCTGTTTTTTGATAAACCACTCCCCTTTCAGGGCTAGGGGCTTTTACCTCTTTGTTGTTGGATAATACTTTACCCGAAGTGGGAAGTTCAAGCCCCGCTAGTATATTCAGTAGTGTTGTTTTACCGCACTGTCCCGGTCCAAACAATACCAAAAATTCATTTTTTTCTACCTGAAAGCTAATATCCTTTAGTACCTCATTTTTACCACTTCCATCGTAGCTGTCAAACTCTTTCGATACATTATCACAAATCAAAGGTACATTGTTTAAAGTCCCTGCTGCTGATTCCATAGACACAATCTCCTTTCCAGGGCATACATTAAGGTTGCAAGTATGAATCCGATTGCACCTATGGCAACAATGCCCACCATTATCTGTATCGTATTGCCTGTTGACATTCCCATTACTATGAGCCAGCCTACTCCCTCATCTGAACGAATCATTTCCGCTGCAACTACTGCTGACCAGCCTGCAGTAATGGCAATTTGAAGCCCCGCAAATATATAAGGAACTGCTGATGGCAATACAACTCTTGTAAACACCTGTCTTTCACTTGCGCCAAGCATTCTGGCCGCACCCATTAAGGTCTTGTCTACATTTTTGGTGCCATCATAGGTATTTACGGTTATAAATGTAAAACTGCCTAAGAAGATGATAAACCACTTACTTTCATCACCAATTCCAAACCAAAGAATAGACATGGGTATCCAAGCCAAAGGCGGAATAGGTCTCACAAATTCAAAAAGCGGTTTAAAAATAGCTTCAAAAGTCTTGGAATAGCCCATAAATACTCCAAGAAAAACTCCAGTGACTGTTGCTATTGAAAATGCCACCAATACACGGTAAAGGCTGATTGCAATATGCATCTGCAGGGTGTATTTTCCTATAGGAACTGCAAAACTTGTAAGAAATGCACTTATGATAACCGATGCGGGCGGTAAGAACATCTTTGCACTTGTAAATCTGGCAACCAGCTCCCATACTGCCAAAAATCCAACTACTGCAATGAAGGCGGCCAAAAATGTCTGCATTTTTATATTGCGAGCTAATTTAGATTTCCCCATCATTTTCTACCCCTTCCTATGTATTTTCTCTGCAATTTTTCCAGTCCATAGCTCATAATTAAGCCTATTCCGCCAATAGTAATCATACCTACGATAATAATGTCAGGTCTGCCAAGCATTCTTCCGACATAAATCATATAGCCTACACCTCTTGTAGCCGCCAGCATTTCTGCCGCAACGAGGGCTACCCAGGAAGAGCCTAGCGCCAGTCTAAGTCCTGTAAAAATCATAGGCAGGGCAGTTGGAATTGCAACCTTAAATAGCATTTGTCTATTCGTTGCACCGAATGTTCTTGCAACCCAAAGATGAACCTGATTTGTTTTTTTGATACCTGTATAGGAATTAATAGTTGCACTGATAAATGCTGCAAAGAATATAATTCCCACCTTTGACAGATAACCTATACCCAACCACAGTATCATAAGTGGAATCCAAGCCAGTGCAGGAACAGGTCTTATAAGATTAAATAGCGGCATCGCAAACATTTCAAATTTACTGCTCCAAGCCATCGCTATACCTAAAGGAACTCCTATAAATACTCCTACTGCATATCCACCTAGAGCTATTTTTAAGCTTGCCAGAATATGCTGAATCAGATTTGCACCGTCCGGAGTAGTTCCTCCTGTAAGTTTATAGATAAAGGTATTCAGTACTTTAAGCGGACTTGGTAACATAAATGGAGATACTATTTTAAGAACATCTGTTACAAGCTCCCATATCGTAATAACAATAACAACCGTAAATATTGAAATGAGTTTGTATTTTAAATCCCCTGATTTTTTCTTCATTTTAACACTCATTCCTTTCTACTGATATTCATAGACTTTTGGTTTTAAATGATTAAAAAAATCTCCGGAAACAACAGAGATTTTTTTAATCAGATTCGCATATTATCTTAATTAGTTTTAACCTGTGCTGTGTCAATAGCATCAACATAAGTTTTGATGATATTAGTATTGAACTTATCCATTAAGCTTGCATCAAGCTGTCCAAGTCCAATATAGAATTCACCCAGTTCCTTAGCAAAGCTTCCAAGCTCTCTGTTTTTCCAATCTGCTGCTTCGATAAATTTAACTCTGCCCAAATCTCCTCTAACACTTTCCTCTGATGTTTCAGCTCCGGCTTCTTTCAAATAATCCATCATTAGCTTTGTAGCCATATCCTGGTCAGCATTAAGCGCAGCTCCCGCTACTGCAAGAAGATCAATGTACTTTTGGATAATTTCAGATTTTGTTTCTAATGACTTTTTGTTGCCTGTAACCATATCCACATATTTTGTTCCCATATCAGCAAGGTTACCTACCTGCACCATACCATCATTTTTTGCATCAAAGAATGTAGGAATATTGAGTGCAACTGCATCTGCCTGATCTGCTTTAAGTGCCTGATATGCCTGAGCAGTTTCCATGTTAACGATGTTTACATCCTCTGCCTTAACACCAATCTTTTCAAGCCATTTTAATGTTGTAAAATGCTGTGCAGTTCCAATTGGCAACAGGATTTTAGCACCCTTTACCGTATCAGGATCTCCATATACATTTGGAAATGATGGATTGTATCCCTTTACAGTTGCTATTTTGCTCTCAGGCTTTACAAATACTCCAAGACCGTCCTGAGACTCAAGTACCTCACCTATAATAGTCATATCATAGTTTGCCACACCTGTAACCGCTGCTGCACCCATTGCACCTACATCCCATAAGTCTGCAGCCAAGGCTTCATTCATTGGGGCACCTGTCGCATACATTGTAGTTTCCATTCTAAATCCGTTCTTTTCATCCAGCTTGTTTACCTTAATGTATCTGGCTGGTAAGCTTGTGATGAAAGGCATCATTGCAACACGCAAAACAGGTAAATCACTACCAGCTGACCCTGTCTGCTTTGATGCGGTGGAAGTAGCCACATTACTTCCGGAACTTGAACATCCCACCAACGCTAATGCCATAGACAATGCTGCAATTCTTTTTAAGATCTTTTTCATAAATACTCTCCTCCTTTATAAGCTCATAAGGATTATCCCATATAATCCTTTTGTGTCTTGCTTATTTATTATTATAATAAAAATATCTCCATATTTTATTTGCAATTATTTTACTTTTTCTTTCAAATTATTATGTTTCAAAAATCTTAATTGAATTTTATTATATAAATTATTTGACATTTCTTTTTAATAATTTGCGTTTTTTTCACACAGTATTGACATTGAAGATGGGCTATTATATGATAATTTAGCATGGATACGGTTTGCCATTTTGTGACAAATTCATTCATTACAGTTCATTATCTATACATTACAGGAGACTGATATGAATACTAAAAAGCCTAATATTATTTTTATTTTATCTGACGACCAGGGAATGTGGTCTATGGGATGTGCAGGTAATAAGGAAATCATTACCCCAAACCTCGATAGACTGGCAAGTGAGGGAATGTTATTTGACAATTTCTTCTGTGCCTCCCCTGTATGCTCTCCAGCGAGGGCTTCACTTCTAACAGGTAGAATCCCTTCTCAGCATGGTGTGCACGACTGGCTAAGAAATGACAACAAAAAGCAGGAGGACATCGAATATCTCCGTGGCATGAAAGCCTATACAGATGTACTTGCTGAAAACGGCTATATATGCGGTCTTTCAGGTAAATGGCATCTTGGAAGCAGTGCCAAGCCTCAAAAGAGTTACTCTCATTGGTTTGCTCACAAGTCCGGAGGTGGACCTTACTACAATGCACCTTTGTATAAAGACAGAGTACTATATAATGAACCTCGGTATGTGACTGATGTGATAACTGATGATGCCTTAGAATTTATCGATGAAAATGCCGGAAAACAGCCATTTTACCTTACTGCCTGCTATACTGCTCCACATTCTCCTTGGGTTAATAACCACCCTAAAGAATACACTGATTTGTATAAAGACTGCCCTTTTGACTCTATTCCAAAGGAGAAGGAGCATCCTGACAGTATTTATCTTACTAAAGAGGTGGCAAAAGACCTGCGTTCCAACCTCATAGGCTATTTTGCTGCTGTTACTGCTATGGATGCCAATATTGGCAGGATAATAGACAAGGTCGAAAGCCTTGGAATCAGAGAGGATACACTTATTGTGTTTACCAGTGATAACGGTTTTAGCTGCGGTCATCATGGCTTTTGGGGTAAGGGAAATGGTACCTTTCCAATCAATATGTATGACAGCTCAGTTAAAGTGCCTTTCATTGCTTCACAGCCAGGCATTATTCCTGAAAATAAGGTCTGCGATGCACTTGTTTCAGCCTATGATTTTATGCCAACACTCTTAAACTATGTAGGAATAGAAGATTACGAGGATGAAACCCTCCCGGGAAGAAGCTTTGCAGCGCCTTTAAAGGGACTGGACTTTGAGCAGGATGAAAAAAATCATTGTTCTTGATGAGTATGGTCCAAATCGAATGATTAGAAACAAGGAGTTTAAGTACATAAAAACGCTATCCTTACGGATCCTGATGAAATGTATGATTTAATAAATGATCCTGATGAAAGAAACAACCTCCTGCTAAAAGATAGCCATGATGAGCTTGCCGCCGAGCTTAGATATGAGCTTGAAGCTTGGTTTAGCAAATATGTTAATCCTGAGATTGACGGTGCAAAAGAAGCCGTATACGGCTCAGGGCAAATCAACTTAGCCGGACTTTGGTCAAAGGGCGAAGTGTCACACAGCTGTGATGATTACATTAAAGAATCCCCTAATTACAAGCCTTATAGCCTAAAGTAGGTCATTTTATGAATAGCATAAAATTAAAGAAGATCTTCCCAAATAAAATACGAAGCCAGTTATTTGCCGTATATGTTTTAACCTTTACTGCAATAATTGTGATTATTTCGTCAGTCTTAATTGTCCTTCTAAGCAATCTTATGATAGATAAAATTGGGGCTTCCAGGCTAGACCTTTTGAAGCAGATTGGAGAACGTGCCAATGCCATTAAAAACAGCAGTATCACCATATCCAATCTGTATAGAATCAATCCCTCACTAATCTCCGCTTTGACATATAAACCTAATGAAATAAGGGAAAAGGAACTCAAGGTAAAACTTGATGATATGAAAAAGAACCTAGACATGGTATTTAGCGAGGTCGGCATAGCCTTTGATGTTGTTGTGATTGGAGATAACGGGTTCTGCTATTCTTCGCAGTCCGGGGATAACTACGACTTTGCCTCCGTTAAAAATCAGCTTTGGTACAAGACAATATTGGAGAACAAGGATGATATAACATTTATAAGCAGCTTTAGAGATAGCTTTGGCTCTAAAAAGAAAAAGTATGTATTTAGTGCTTCAAGAAGAATGGTAAATACCAAAGATGATGAGATAGGTACTTTGCTGATAAATATTGATGAATCCTATCTGTCTGACATATATCAGTCTGCCTTAAACGGAACCAATGTTATTTATATAATTGACAGCAGTGGAAATATAATCTCACATACGAACAAAGCTATGAGGGGTATGAATTTCATAAATGTAGAGAATTTTAAAAGGCTTTACGGGGAAAACGAATTCCACATTATGAAAAAGTCTTCCGGGGAATATCTCATTTCTAACTATCATGATACACAGACAGGCTGGACTATAATTGAAGAAATGCCATCTTCTTTTGTGTTATCAGATGTCTACAGAGCCTATATAATTATCTTTGTGATAATAGGTGTCTGCTTTGTATTTGCACTAATTATATCCTACCTGGTTGCAGGAAAAGTTTCCAAGCCTTTGCTTGGCCTGTGTGACTCCCTCAATCAGGTTCGTGAGGGTAACTTTGATGTTGTAAGCCATGCAAAGGGTTACGATGAGATTGAATTACTTAAAGACAGCTTTAACGGTATGGCTCAGGAAATCAAACAATTGTTGGAAGACATTAAACATAAAGAAGCCTATAAGCGCCGTATTGAAAATGATCTGCTGAGGGCACAGATTAATCCTCATTTTTTATACAACACTCTTTTTTCCATTAAATGCCTTGTGGAAACCGGTAAGCCCGAGGAAGTTAGCGAAATGATAAGTGCTTTTATAGATTTTTCTAAAAATGACGCTGAGACAGGATGCTGACTTGATTACCTTAAATGAAGAATTTGTTATTACAGAAAAAAATACTTGATTTTACAGCAAATACGATATGGTAATATGCTTAGTTTTGAATTTGAAACTGATGAGAATGCCGGAGAGTGTATGGTTCCTGCGCTAATTCTTCAGCCAATAGTTGAAAATGCCATTTTTCACGGAATAGAAGCAAAAGGCGAAGTCGGTATAATAGTGATAACTTCCAAACTTCAAGATGATAACCTGATTATAACCATTAACGATGACGGAATAGGCATGAGTGCTGACAAAGTTGAACACATTGCTAAGCAATGCAACAAAAAAGAATACACCCGTAATGTATCCATTGGAATTGCCAATGTTTCAGGTCGAATAAGGGTGGATTTTGGCGATGAATACGGAATAAATATAGAAAGCGAACCTGATATTGGTACTACAGTTACACTGAAATTGCCAATTATCCGCAAGAAACCAGAGGATTAAGAGTTATGAAAATTTTGATTGCAGATGATGAAAGACTGATTTGTGAATGGCTCCAGTTTTGCATTAAAGAAAACCCTGAATATGAAATTGTAGGGGTGGCAAACAACGGAGAGCAGGCATTATCATTGTACAAAGAATTTGAACCTGAACTTGTGCTATCCGACATAAAAATGCCTGTCATGGATGGCCTAACATTATTAAAGGAAATTAAGAAGATAAACCCCTCTACGTTTGTGATACTTTTAACAGCATTTTCTGAGTTTGACTATGTGCGTGAGGCTGTTCGTGAAAATGCAGATGATTATATCTTAAAAACCGAAATTAGTAAACAGTCCTTCAATGAAATGCTTTCTGTAACGGCTAAGAAAATAAAGGAGAAATGCAATCAGACTGAAGATAATATGCAGTACAACAGTCATAAACATTCTATAATACGCAACCTTCTCATTAGTGGAAAAGCTCTAACAGAAAGTGACATAATTGCGTTAAGGGATTATGATGTGAAATGGAGAGATTCAGGCTTATTTGCCCTTGCTGTTTGGAAAAGAAAGCTATTTGACAATTTTACAATTCCAAAGCATGATAATATTGTACATGTTTTAGGTGTTGAGTATGACGAGTTTGTCTATGTGTTGGTAGGTAATCTTTCAAGGAATCTTAGCGAACTCGAAAAACTAAGCTGTCTTCAGGAATATGCAGGCCTGATTATGAATAATAATAATTGCATGGTTGGAGTAAGCAATATAACCGAGAAGCTGGTGAATGTGGGTGAAGCCGTGTCTGAAGCTGTTAATGCCCTTTCAATTGGCTTTTTACAAAGAGCAGATAAGAACATACACTCTTTCCCCATCTAATGTTCATAAGATGAGTAACAGTGATGTCTTTAACTTAGAGTTAAAGCATCTTTATCAGGATTTTTATGCATCCTCCGGTAGAGAACAATATCTTCAGTTTGAGAAAATATTTATTTACATTGAAGAAAAACAAGGTAAACAGAATCGGCTATATTAAGCTCCTTTGCAAGGAATGTCTTGATGTGATATATCTGCGTTTTATCAATGACAATTCCGAATTCACAAAAAAATGCGTTAAATAAAGCAAAGTTGGATATCGATATAGCAATATACTTCTCAGACATGAAACAAACTGCACTGGATTACGCAGATGCCAATATTCCAGGCAACGAAGTAAACGAAAAGGAGCTTTCACAAAGAATATTTAAGGCTGTAGTATTCATTCAACAACATTATAACGAGCCTATTAGCCTGGAACAGATTGCAACAGAGGCAAACTTGAACCCTGAGTACCTTTCACGAGTTTTTAAGGAAGAAACCGGCTACAATTACAGTACCTTCCTCTCCAATATTCGCCTAAAAAAAGCTGAGTATCTTTTGACAAATACTGTTGAAAAAGTCCAAAGTATAGCTGAAATGGTAGGATATTCAAATGTCAGCTATTTTTTTCTACAATATTCAAAAAAAGAAATATGGGGTTAATCCCTATGAATTCCGCAGGAATAATGTAAACAAATATACAAACTATGACAACAAATAACATTTGGCTTATAAGTTAATGGCTGCCCACAACGGACAGCCATTAACTTTCCTCTTACCTTTCCAAAAACGCTTTTACCCTTTTTTCTTACTCTTCTTCTGCAGCCTCCCCGTATTTCTCTCCCAGAATACACCGTCTGCATAGCCTTGTATTGTCTTATCCTCTTCAGCCATTTCAAGTCTTTTTCTCAGCCCAGATGCAGTACTGTACGTTCTGCTCTATCCCTATAAAGTGTCTGCCTAGCTTCTTTGCAGTTACCGAGGTAGAGCCTGAGCCAAGGAAAGGGTCCAGAACCACATCTCCCGCATTGGAGCTTGCTAGAATGAGCTTAGCTAAGAGCTTCTCAGGCTTTTGGGTAGGGTGGGCGGTATTCTCAGACATAGACCAATAAGGGATGGAAATATCATCCCAAAAATTAGACGGATAGGTGTTTCTAAAGTTACCTGACTCCGTTTCCTCCCAGTCTTTTGGCTTTCCATCTACCTTATATGGCGCAATCACACTTCTTCTCATCTTAACAGCTTCTACATTGAAGGTATACTTAGCAGAATTCGTCACAAACCAGATATCCTCCATACCATTCTTCCAGTTACTAAGAGCCCCTCTGCCCTTTTCTCTCTGCCAGGTTATGCGGTTTTGCACATGAAAATTCTCCTTAAGCACCATAAATATAGAAGGGCTTGAAATCCAATCACAGCAGACATAGACTGTCGCATCCGCCTTTAGGAGGGGCTTTACAAGCTCTACCCATTTCTCCGTATATTCCAAGTAGGCTTCGTCACTGGTTTTCTTAAATTTATTTCCATGGAAATCCTTATCGAGGTTGTAAGGTGGGTCCACTATTAGCAAATCCACACTTTCTTTAGGCAACAGCCTAAGTACTTCAAAAGTATCCCCGAGTATAGTCTTATCCAAAACATCCGGTAATTCTGCCTTTTTTTATCCAGCATTAGGCACTTTTTTTCAGATATTCATTTCCTTCTTCCACAGATAAATCTATTGTTTTATTTCTACCTGCCTTCATCTCATTTTCCTTTAATTATATGATGTGGGTGTCAAAAATATTTGTAATTCGCTCATTTTTTACAAAAAAACCAGTCAGTTGCAACGCCGACCGGTTATCCATAACACTATTTATCTTTACTGCAAAGGCCTGTTCTTAGCCCTGCGCTTTTCCATCTGCTTCTCATTTACATATTTGCTAAGCTCCTGATTAATAGCTAAGAACTTACATCCTATGGTTTTCCTGTTGATTGTATCTACAACCCTTACTATCTTAGCTTTTATAACAAACTCGATTTTTTGGTTAACTTTTTCCGACTTTTCGGCACTGCCTCCACCGTTCATAGCCTCAATAAGGGAAATCTGCTTCTTAAACCTTGCGATGTCCTTCTCTATCTTTGTTTCAGGCTGACGCGCAGGACTCTTTACCTTAAACATCTTCATATAGTCTGAAAATGTTACGAGAATATCCTCTCCCGCCTCGACAAACAAAAACTTAGGCACAACTATTCCAATACCTACTGAACTAAGGTCCTTCAAATTAGCCTTATTAAGCGTATCATCGCTCCCAAGCTTTATGTAGCATTCATTGGCAAGAGGAACTCTAAAGCTGTTTCTCCTATTGAAGGACTCAGCATCATCCTCTGAGATAATAAGGTGTGCAGGCCCGTAGTTGTCAAGATTAATCCTATAAACCCTAACATTGTGCCATTCATAAGGCTTTGAATCCAAAATGCCGATAAAATCACAGGATATCTCATTGTTGTCAAAGCTTAAAGGGTGTCCGTTAAAGGTAAACATCTCTGCCACCACATAAGGAAAAAAAGACCGCCTTCATGTCTTTCAATAAAGCCGGATATCTCCTTCTTGTCCTTCGGACTGGTTATCTCTACTGCCTTAGAGCTAAAACTTGCGGTCTTAGAACCAAAGCGCGCTGTGAGCGTTAACTCACAGCCCTCTATTAATTCATCAATAAACATCTAATCCCTCAAAATGTAAAACTTATTACTCTGCGTCTTCATCAGTCTCAACTGTGAGCATAGGAATTACAACACTATCCGCATCATAGTCATAAAGCTCCTCAAGCTTGTTAAGAACTTCTTCACACTCTGATTCGGACTTTCCTGTCTCCTGCATAGCCTTCATACAGTATGCGGAAATAACGTTGTTAAATGCTCCTGTATCTACAAGTGTAAGTAAGTCTGAAAGGCTCTTGCCATTTAATGACTTACAAGCCTCAAGAAGCTCACCAAGACGCTTCTTGCCTTCTTCTGTATCCTCAGCACTAAGCTTCTTCTCATACTCTCCTATAAGAAATTCAAGATCTAATGCAAAGCTTTCTGCTCCTAATTCTTTAGCCATAATAAATTTTTCCTCCTAAAAACTGTTTAATATTATTATTCTAATATATACATGTGTCAAATATATTTCAAGTTAAAAATTATTTTTTTCATTTATACACAGTTGTCAAAAATATAAGATGCCGGGTAAACCAAAATGACGCAGTTACTATCCTTAGTTGTGAAATAGCTTCTTAGTCTGATACTTTGGCTCACAGGTGAGGTTGATACCAAGCTTTGCAAGTGTACGCTGGTCTTCACTTGAAAGGATAACTGAGGAATGTGCCTCACAGCCCTTAAGCTCATCAAGCTTTGCAACCACCTTTGTCGCATTTTCATCGGTTCCTGCACAAATGGTGAGCGCAATCAGCATCTCAGCAATATGCAGATTTGGATTGTGGTTGCCGAGGTGCTTTATCTTTAACTGCTGAATAGGTTCTATTACACTTGGAGAAATGAGACGAAGCTCGTCAGGAAGCCCCGCTAACTTCTTAAGCGCATTAAGAAGCATAGCAGATGTCGCTCCCATAAGCTCTGAAGTTTTGCCTGTTACTACACTTCCATCAGCGAGCTCTATGGCACTGGCAGGCTCTCCTGTCACCTCAGCATTGGTATTGGCTGCGGCAACACATTTTCTATCCTGCACTCCGGTTCCTGCCTTCTTCATAAGGAGTTCAAGCTTCTCTACCACCTCTTCCTTGCTGTTACCCTTTCTTAGCTCACATCTTTCCTTAAAGTAACGCCTTATTATCTCCTGGCTTGCTGCTGCCCTTACAGCCTCATCATCAAATATACAGTTACCAGCCATATTTACTCCCATATCTGTAGGCGATTTGTATGGGGAGGAACCGTATATCTTTTCAAACATAGCGTTAAGCACAGGGAAGATTGCTACATCCCTATTGTAATTAACTGTAGTAAGGCCATAAGCCTCAAGGTGGTATGGGTCTATCATATTTACGTCATTTAAGTCAGCTGTAGCCGCCTCATAGGCAAGGTTTACAGGATGTGAAAGAGAGAGGTTCCATACAGGGAAGGTCTCAAACTTGGCATAGCCTGCCTTTATACCGTGCTTATGCTCGTGGTAGAGCTGTGAGAGGCATACTGCCATCTTGCCGCTTCCAGGTCCCGGTGCTGTAACCACCACAAGAGAGTGCTTTGTCTCTATATAATCATTTTTACCATAGCCTTCATCACTTATGATTGTAGGCACATCGTTTGGATAACCTGCTATCGGGTAGTGTCTGTACACCTTTATACCCAGTGCTTCAAGCTTTTTCTGATACTGGATAGCACATTCCTGACCTTCAAATCTTGTAAGCACTACGCTTCCAACATATAGGCCATAGCTTCTAAAAGCATCTATAAGCCTCAGTACATCCAGGTCATAGGTTATGCCAAGGTCACCACGTACCTTATTCTTCTCTATATCGGCAGAGTTGATGACTACTACTACCTCTACGTCTTCCCTAATCTGTGTAAGCATCCTTATCTTACTGTCAGGCTTGAATCCCGGCAGCACTCTTGAGGCGTGGTGGTCGTCAAAGAGCTTGCCGCCAAATTCCATATAGAGCTTGCCACCGAAACTCTTAATTCGCTCCATTATCCTTTCTGACTGCATTTTCAGATACTTGTCGTTGTCAAATCCTGTCTTAAACATAATCTTCCCTTTCTAGTCTACCTGACTACACTGTTCATCACAAGCATATCACCTTCATTTAATACTATATTTCCATTAGGGATAATGACATCATCCCCTCTTTTAATTAGTATTATCAATGTGTCATCATCAGTAGGTATCTCGGAGATTGCCTTGCCAATGTAGCTGCTTGTCTTGTTGATATGTATTTCACTTAGCATTGTGCCCGTCATGTGCTCCGGAACAACAGCCGAGAGTATGACCTTATCCCCTATATTTAGAACTGTCTGGCCATTTGGAACCTTCGTCCCCGACTCATTTTGTACTGATACTATGATGGTTTCGGGAGGTGTTTCTATATCCATAAGTGTCCTACCCGCCCAAGAATGGCCTTCGGGTATGGTAAACTGAATAAACTGAACAGGAACCTCTTCCGTATAGTCAGTAAACGTCTTCATAACGTCTCCCTGGTGGTCTATCATGTCAAGATGCTTTGCCACCTTCGGCAGGAATGCCCCCTGGAAAATGATTGAAAGCAGTACTATAAAAAAATGTAATGTGGAAGAGATTTTCGTCAAGTTCGGAGCCAAGTACCGCCATTATGGCAAACACTATTGACGCCGCTCCTCTAAGCCCTGCAAAGGACACAAGAGCTATCTGATTTACCTTGCTCTTAAATGAGCTCTAGGATTGCTATTACTGCAAGCGGTCTTGCCACAAAGGTCATAAATAAAAATATAAATATGGCTGGAGCCGCTACTCCGGGAAGCTTTGAAGGGCTTGACAGAAGTCCTAAAAGGAAGAAGATGACCATCTGCATAAGGCTTGTAGTTCCGTCAAAGAAATGCACAAGGTTCTTCTTGTCCCTTATACGGCTGTTACCCATTATTATTCCTGTGATATATGCACTTAGATATCCGTTTCCACCTATTGCACCTGCTCCTGCATAAGAAAGCAGGGCTACGCCAAATACAAAGATGGTATCAAAGCCATCTGCCTCTGTAAGTATGTTGTGTAGAACCCAAATAGCAATAAGAGTCGCAAATACTCCCACTACTACGCCAAAGCCCAACTGCCCAAGTATAAGAAGCACCGGATTTGATGCCTTCTCATTACTTTGCAGTAATTGAATAAAAAGTATGGTAAGCATGTATGCGATAGGGTCGTTACTTCCGCTCTCAAGCTCAAGCATTGACGCTGTATTGTATTTTAGGTTTAGTTTTCTGGAACGAAGTATGGAAAAGACCGAGGCTGCATCTGTGGAGCCTAATATAGAGCCTAGTATCAGGGATACTGTCCAGCTAAGTTCAAGCGCATAGTGGCAAAATACAGCAGTGATAAATGCTGTGAGGGCTACTCCAAATGTGGATAATAGTCCTGACTTGAGGGCTACAGGCTTTGCCTGCTCCCAGTCCGTACCAAAGCCTCCGTAAAATATAATAAATATAAGAGCTATGGAGCAGATATTTTCCGCAAATTTATAGTCTTCAAAAGGAATCCTTAAGATTCCATCAGATCCAAGCAGCATACCCAGGAAAATAAATGCAAGGAGAACAGGCATGCCTATCTTGGCGGATATTCTGTCAAGAAGGACACAGGCAAAAAAATGATTATGGAAAAACATCAACAACAGATTACCCATACGTCCTCCTTTTCTACAGAAAAACCGACACAGGTCGCCCTGCATCGGTTAGATTTGTATTTTACTTATTTTTTTCGTTTTCTTATTGCCGTTTATAGCTGATTCGGTAGCAGGCTTTTTATGGCTGCCAAATACAAAGTTAGCCAGTTCATCCTTATTCTTAGGAATGTCAAAGGTTACAACAGCCGCTCCATTTATGATGGCACCCTGATATGTTCCTTCTGCAGGAAGCCTGAAGGTATCGAGAGGTACACCATCTAAGCTAAGCTCCATCACCTCTGCAAGATATGAGCTTGCATTACTCTTCTTAATATCAGTCTGTACCTGAGAAAATACGGTGTCAAGCAGCTTTACAAGAGTAATAGGATTACTCTTTTTCACTTCCTTAAATATAGCCGCCATAACCCTTCTATGTCTTGAGGTTCTTCCCTGGTCGTTGTTTGAGCCGTCTAAAGTAGCTACCTTCCTTACCCTTGAGTATCCAAGAGCCTGATTGCCGTTCATGTGGTTCATTCCAGGCTTTAAGGTACGGTTAGACTTCTTTGAAATATAGTTCGTAGTATTTAAGTACTGAGCCTCACCCGGAGTGATTTCTATGTCGACTCCTCCAAGGTCATCAATGATTTTCTGAAACGTCTTAAAGCTTACTATGATAGAGCCGTCAAGCCTGAGTCCGTAGTTATAGGCTATGGTCTCATACATAAGAGGGACTCCTCCATGGTTAAATGCAGCATTGATTCTGGTATTATAAAATCCCGGTATAGTCACGTAGCTGTCTCTCATAATAGAGGTGAGGCCCAGGGTCTTCTGCTTGGTGTTTAATGTGGCTATCATGATGGAATCAGTACGTCCTGAAGCCGTGCTGTTGTTGCCTATAGCCTCTACACCAAGGAGTAAGATGTTATATACTCCGTCCTCGTGAAGTGCATTTCTAAATGTAGCGGACATCTTGGATAGGTCTATATTCTCTGTGATTTCACCCACCTTTAGTCCTTCTTCCTCTTCTTCCTCCTTGGTCTCAACCGCCGAGCCTGAAGCGTTCTTAGCAGGCTTATCATCAGTTTTAGCGTTCTTACCCATCCTCCAGTAAGCCCATTCTACTGCAAGATTTGACATGATTTTTCCTGCCCGGTCTTGTAAATACAAGAAACGAGTCGCCTGCCAGTATGATAACTAAGAGGACTATGAGTACCTTAATAAAAAAATGTTTAGTTTCTTTTTTTCTTTTTTTCCTTGGTTTTCTTTTTATCATTCATATTATGTCTTTCACCCTTTTTGTTTAGCGTCCATTTCCTTTTTTTTACCTGCTCTGCCAGAGAGCTTCGTATTTCTTTTTAAAAATTCATCTTCATTGCTCATCCTGTTTCTTCCTTTACCACATAAAGTTAAATCCAAAAAAATATACATTTCATTATATAACAAGATAAGTGTCAATTACAAGTGGCTTAAGTTTAATCTTTTCTTACAATTTTTTTGAAACTTTTTTTCCTGTTACCTGTTTATCTACTTGTTATGAACAAATAATTGTGATATTCTGAGACAAAATATTACAGCCAAAGGAGAATATATGACAAACTATTCACTCATATCAAAAGAAATAGAGGCTCTTACATCTGATGTAAGCGACCTCATTGCCAATCTTTCAAATGTATCAGCCCTCTTAAATATGGAGCTTACTGATATAAACTGGGTCGGCTTTTATCTGCTTAAAGATGATAAGCTAATCCTTGGCCCTTTTCAAGGTAAGCCTGCCTGTGTAACCATATCGCTAGGAAAGGGTGTGTGTGGAACAGCGGTGTCCACTGACAGCCTTCAGCTAGTAAAGGATGTCCACACATTCCCGGGGCATATAGCCTGCGACTCTGCATCAAACTCAGAAATAGTCCTTCCTTTACACGATAAATCCGGCAAAGTAGTAGCTGTGCTTGATATCGACAGCCCTACCTTAGGACGTTTTAGCGAAGCTGACGGAGAGGGTATCCTCCTCTTACAGCCTATACTTGAGGATATATTTAGTCGTTAGTACAGCAAGATATTATTAGCTTCATATCATCGCTTAGTGCAACAAGATATTATGAGCTCCATATTATCATTTAGTGCAGCCAGATATTATAAGCTCCATATTACCTTTAAGTTCATAAACACCAAAGCCATAAGGGAGGATGAAATGTTCTCCCTTTTTTATATCATACTTATCGCCATTTTCACTTATAATCACTCCCTCACCCTCTAGCACGCTAACCAGGGTGAAGTCTGTCTCCTGTGTGAGTTTTACCTCTCTTTCAACCTTGATGTAGCTTACTTCAAAGAGGCCGCATACCACAAGATTTCTAACAACAGAGCCATCTTCATAGGTCTTCTCTGCTCTGTGAACAGGTTCTTTCTCCTCAAAAGGACAAGTTATCACATCAAAACACTTGTCTATATGGAGCTCACGAGGCTTGCCGTCCTGAAGCCTGTCATAGTCATACAGTCTATAGGTTATATCGCTATTTTGCTGGGTTTCAAGGATGACTGTTCCACCCTTTATGGCGTGTACCGTACCCGGCTCTATAAAGAAGAAGTCGCCTTTTTTTACCGGGATTTCTCTGATAAGACCTCTGAAGTTCTTATCATCCATGTATTTGTGGAGCTCCTCTTTGTTCTTGGCATTGTGCCCTATTACTATGGTTGCACCTTCTTTTGCATCAGCCACATACCAGCATTCTGTCTTGCCAAGGGAGCCGTCCTCGTGCACCTTTGCGTATTCATCATCAGGATGGACCTGGATGGAAAGGTCGGTTTCAGCAGAAATCAGCTTGGTTAGAAGAGGGAACACCTCTGCCTTTCCGGACTTTCCCCAGAGCTCTTTGTTATCTTGCCACAGCTTACTAAGCTTCTTTCCTGAATATTCGGACTTCTCTCTAGTTTCTACTATGCAGTCACCATTCTTATGTGCACTAATCGCCCAACATTCTCCCGTTTTATCACTTGGTATATCATAGTGGTATAAATCCCTTAGGGCAGTTCCACCCCATATCATTTCCTTAAATACAGGCCTTAAAAAAATAAAGGTTGCATGAGCTTCTCCTATCTGTAGGTGTCTATCTTGTTTTTCTTGTTTCCAATTGCCTCTGCAATTGCGTACTGCCTCTTCCTCAGCAAGCTCCACATCAGCAAGACCATCTGTTATTTTCTTAACATATGTGTAAGTACCTGCTGTGGTACTGTGTACGGAGTTAATGAGAAAACCATTGTCTCTCTCATCGAGCATCACGATAACTGAGCTTAACTGACCTCCCATGTCAGCCATGGAATCATATCTGTATATGGCTGCCTTCTGATATGTGGCTTTAAGCCTTCTAAATATCATTTCAATGTCTTTGCTGTTCTTATTCTGAACCTCTTTAAGCTCGGTAATCTGCGCAAATTTCTCTGCTATCTTATCTTCAAGGCTTCCCTTGCTGCCTTCCGTTAATCTTTCTATTCTCTTTTTAAGTCCTGAAATCTTAACAAACTGAATGATATCAAATATAAAAAGCAGCAGTATTACTCCTGCCAAGCCACATATTATATACTCCGCAATAAAATCATAACCAAACAACTTCATTTTGCTTACCTCTTATATCCCTATTTCTTGATTGTGGAAAGTAATTCTGCTATTCTATCCAGCTCTTCAACTGAATAATAGTCTATCTCTATCTTTCCCTTGCCATTGTTTCTGCCCTTTATGCTTACCTTACTGCCCAAAATGCTCTTTAGGCTCTCTTCAAGCTTCTTGTAGGCAAGCTTTTCGGAAGTTTCCTTCTCTTTCTCAGGCTCTTTATTCTCTAAGATGTGCTTAACCAGCTTTTCAGTCTCTCTCACACTGAGCTTTTCATCAAAGATTCTTGTAGCGAGGTTATGCTGCTTATTTTTATCCTCAACCGCAAGAAGAGCTCTTGCGTGTCCCGGTGATATAAGCCCTTCAGCAAGCATTGACTTAACTCTGTCATCAAGCTTAAGAAGTCTTAGTGCGTTCGTGATTGCAGAACGGCTCTTGGACACTCTTTCAGCAAGATCATCCTGCTTCATCTTATACTCATCTATAAGGTTCTTAAATGCTTCAGCCTCTTCTACAGGGTTTAAGTCCTGACGCTGGATATTTTCAATGAGGGATACTTCCATTATTTCTTTATCGGTATACTCCCTTATTACCGCAGGAATCTTGGTAAGTCCAGCAAGCTTTGAAGCTCTCCATCGCCTCTCACCCGCTATTATCTCATAACGCTTTCCTCTTTTTGTGAGGATGATGGGCTGAATGACACCGTGTATCTTAATGGATTCTGAAAGCTCTAAAAGCTCGTCTTCGTCAAATCTTTTTCTTGGCTGCCCCATATTAGGGTCTATTTCAGATATTTTTATTTCTAAGAAAGACTTATCGGCCGCCTCACTTAGCTCTGCCTTAGTCTTTTTCTCAGGAATCATCGAATCAAGTCCCTTGCCTAACCCTTTTTTCATTGCCATTTCTATCCTCTTTCTGCTAGTATCCTGTAACATCGCTCTCTATGACCTCATCAGCTAACGCCCTATAGCCCTCTGCACCTGCTGATTTGGAATCATAGATATTGATTGGTACACCATGACTTGGTGACTCTGCCAGTCTAACATTTCTTGGTATTATCGTCTTATATATGTTCTGCTTCAAAGTATCCTTTACGTTCTCAACTACCTGAAGTGAGAGGTTGGTACGGGCATCATACATAGTAAATACCACACCCTCTATATACAGCTTTTCATTCATTCTCGCTTTTACAAGCTCTATCGTATGTATCAGCTGGCTTAGGCCCTCAAGTGCATAGTATTCGCACTGTATTGGTACTAGCACCGAATCGGCTGCTGACATAGCATTTACGGTTAGGGTGTTTAAGGATGGCGGACAGTCAAGTATAATAAAGTCGTAGTCTGCCCTCACAGTTTCGATATGCTTCTTAAGAATATAATGCTGGTCAGGTATTCCTATCAGCTCTATCTCAGCCCCTGCAAGATTTACATTTGCCGGCACAACCGACAGACCGTCATACACATTCTCTATGATGCAGTCACTAAGCTCACTCTCTCCTAAGAGGAGCTCGTACACTGTGTTTTCAGCATTGTTCTTATCCACTCCCAGTCCGCTTGAAGTATTCCCCTGTGGGTCAATGTCTATAACCAGTACCTTTTTGCCCTTTTCCGCAAGGCAGGCTGACAGGTTGATTACCGTGGTTGTCTTACCCACACCGCCTTTTTGATTTGCTACTGCAATTACTCTCCCCATGTCTTCCTCCGAGGTTGAATCTATGCTAATTTATAGTTAATTCGTTCCTAACTTTATAATGATATCACAATTTCTGCCAATAATCTATAGACAGTTAGGAGGCTTTCTTTAGGGAAAACGAGTCATAACTGTTCTCTATATCATCAGGTAATGCCTGTTCCGGTCCCAGAGGATAGTCAGCATTGGCAGCAGGGTATTTTGCTCTGTCCCAACTGTGGTCTTTGCTCATTGTGGCATCGCCTTTTAAATAATAAGCTCTGGTTTCAAAGTAGTCATATTCTCCGCTTCCATCATACTGCCCTCTATTCCAGGTATTGTCGAGATGATACCAGTTGCCGTCAATCTTCACCAGGTTCCAGGCATGAAGCCCATCATCAACATTACCTGTTATATAAATGACATCAAGACCTGCAGCCTTTGCAAGCCTGTAGAACATCTTAGCCTTTGCATCACATACCCCTCCCTTACCATAAAGCAGGGCGAAGCTTGTGTACACAGAATATTTCCCAAGGTTTCCTCCCGGACACGATAAAGTATCCGTTGACGAGAGTTTCTTTTCACCATAGGTATATCTGTATTCTTTAACCATAAAGTCATTAATTGCTCTCGCCTTCTCTTCCTCTGTCATTTCAGGCTTTATGTTTTCTGCAACCCAAGATTGCACAAAATTATTCAGATCAGCGACTTCCTTCCTTGTGATATCATACTTTATTTTTTTGTTTTCCACTTAAAAATAGTTCTTATACTGAATAAAATCCGAATCATCTCCCTTGCTGTAGTGAACTATGTCGTTTATTTCAGGTATTGCGTAGAGTTCATCCCATAGTGCATTATACTCTTTTTGATTGTTATACGATAAGACTCTGTTATCTACGTTAATAGAAAATTCTTCATCCAGATTCTCTGTATGTGCAACTATACTCTTAATAAGCTCTTCCTTAGTCTTTATAATGGGCTGAATATTGGCTAAAATAGTCTTTGCCTCAGCCTTGTTTATCTTGTAATCAGGTTTTAGTGTGAAATAATAGTATTTGCCTCCATTGTCATGTGTTGATGTTTTATATCCCTTTGTATGTGACATTATCTCATTATATTCTACACTTTCAGTGAGCCTGTCAAATATTTTTTTAAATTCATTATCATTGTTTTTTTGACTGCTTTCTTTGATATCTTTAGCCTAATGTCCTTATCGAGGTTGATTACATGCTTTATAATCGAGTTTATCAGTTGCTTTTTTGTATTGATTATCTTCTGCTTTTGTTTAACATTTTTTTGCTCTTTTTAACCGCAACCGTTACAATCCTTGATGTACCTGCATTCACACTATCCACTTTAGTGTATACGCCACTTGTTATACACAAGATAAGCACAAAGCTGAATATAAATGATATCCTTTTCATTTTACCCTCCATACCATTTAGTTTTGACCACAATATATTATCATAAGTTAGTATTTTTTTAAATAAGTTTACTTTGGATTACTAAATAAATGAGAAAAGAAGCCTGTTAATATTCCAGACTTCTTCTCTCGTTACATTTATTTTATATTTAGCTGCTAATATAACACTTCTTTACAGGTTAACCTTCAAGATGAACACTGCTATGAAAAGAGCTTCTACGATACAGGATAATCATAGTTTGCAGCAGGATAGTTCTTTGCATTCCAGCTATGATCCTTCCTCATTGTTGCATCGCTCTTAAGATAGTAGTCAAGTCTTGCAACGTATTCGTTCTCTCCGGTTCCTTCATAATGTCCTCTGTTCCAGGTAACATCAACGTGATACCAGTAGCCGTCAATGTTTACCAGGTTCCAAGCGTGAAGCATTCCTCCCGCACGACCTGTAATGTAAAGCACCTTTATGCCGGCTTTTTTAGCAAGCCTGTAAAACATCTTAGCCTTCGCATCACATACTCCGCCTTTTCCGTACAACAGTGAGAAGCAGGTATATACTGAGTATTTGCCAAGCTTTCCATCAGGGTATACTTTCGCATTTTTAGCAGGCGGCTTAACATTGTCGCCGAAGGTATATCTGTACTCACTTACCATAAAATCATTGATAGCTCTTACCTTCTGTTCCTGTGTCATACCTGAGTTTATGTTTTTCGCTACCCAGTTGTTTACGAACTTGTCTAAGGCTTTGATTTCCTTCTTGGTAATATTGTACTTTACACGGATTCTCCACTTATAGTAGTTCTTGTATTTCTTGTACTTATCATCAAAGTTTATTCTGTAGTGATTTATATCGCTTATAGTAGGATTAGCATATAGCTTATCCCAGAACTTGGTGTATGATTTTTTGTTCTCTATCTTTACCAGTTTACTGCTTATGTTTAGGGTATATTCCCTGTCAAGATTCTTAACATGCTTTTGCTACCCTGCTTGATAAGCTGTTTTCTGGTCTTGATGATAGGCTTTACCTTGGCAAGAATCCTCTTAGCCTGAGCCTTATTTATGGTGTATCTAGGTCTGAATTCCCATACATAGTAGTTTTTATTATAATTATAGCTGTCGATATCCCAGTATGAGGTATGTTCCATTATTTCGTTGAATTTCTGATTGTCGGTGATCTCGTAAAGCATCTTTTTATACTCATTAAATGAGTATTTCATAGCCTTTCTGTTAACAAGAAGCCTAATTCTGCTTTCAAGGTTGATTACACGTCTTGCAACCTCTTTCTTAAGTCGCTTTCTAGTGTTTACCTTTTTCAAGTCTGCCATACGCAACTACATTGCCCCTTGCAGCGACCACAGTATTACCTGTATCTGCACTAACACTCTCATAAAATGTTGGCAGAAACGACAGGCTTAGCAATATCATCATCGACAACAACAACTTAAAATAGATTTTTTTCATCATTACCTCCGAATTTCTAATATTGACGATGATATAATATCATATATAGTTTACTTTTTTTTATTTAAATAATTTATAACTTTTATATTACGTTTTTAGTTCGGTGTAACATGAAAACCCTTCTTTATATGATTCATCACCTTAGACAAGAGTATAACAAAAACCCCCGGCTCATACCGGGGGATGATAAATATCTAATTACTTTTTCTGTACGTACTTCAAGCAGTCGAGAGTAACCGCTACAAGGATTATAATACCTTCAAATACAAACTGTAAGTTGGTATCTATACCAAGGATGGTGAGGGAGTAGGTAAGTGCCGTAAATATAAGCACACCGACAACTACACCTGATATCTTACCAATACCACCTGTAAAGGATATACCACCAACCACACAGGCTGCGATAGCGTCCATTTCCCAGCCCTGGCCGTAAGCCGCTGAACCTGAACCCACCATTCTCGCACACTCAAGCCATGCGCCGAATCCGTAAAGAATACCTGCAAGGATGAATGCACCAAGGGTTACAGCAAATACTGAGATACCGGAAGCTGACGCCGCTTCAGGGTTACCACCTACAGCGTAAAGATTCTTTCCAAACGGTGTCTTATTCCAAATGAACCAAACCACAGCAATTGCCGCAACTGCCCAAAGAATAATAGTAGGGAAGCCGTTAAGCTTAGGAATTATCATATCAGGTATACTTGACTCGATAGCTCCAAAAGATACACCCTTTGTAGCATAGGTAGCTAAACCAAAGATTACAAGCATGTTAGCCATGGTTGAAATGAACGGATGCATCTTAAACTTTGCGGTAAAGAAGCCTGCTATGGATGTAAATACGGTACAAAGAACTACACATACAACAAGTGCAAGTACAACTCTTAAGGCTACAGGAAGCCCTGTAAAGTCGAATGCATAGCTGAATACCTGTCCTGTATTTACTCCCTGATGCATAATTATGGTTGCTACTGTCATGCCCATACCTATCATACGACCGATAGAAAGGTCGGTACCTGTAAGAAGGATGAGACCTGCTACACCGAGGGCAAGGAACATCTTTGGAGATGCCTGCTGTAAAATATTGAGTACATTGTTGTAAGTAAGCAGGTGTGTCTGTAGCCCCTTTAACACAGGTGTAATTATACTAAGCCCAATGAATATCAGGATAATTGCCAGATACAGACCGTTCTGCAAAAGGAATTTCTTAATGTTGAAGCTGTATTTATAATTCTCAAGTTTAATCTTTTGATTCTGCATAAAGGTAAACTTAGACATTCTAAGCAGGTCAATGAGATGGTACTTGTGGCTGAATGCCTCCATCTTCCTATCCTTTATATCCTGAAGCTGCTTCTCATATTCAAGCTTAGCATCAAAAATGCGATTCTTGTATACATATTTTTCATCTTTTATTTCCTGACTGTCCTTAAGTCCTACAAGATTTTCCTTATGCTCGGCAGCAAGCTTCTCAAGTTTAGCCTTATAATCAGACTGAGCCACTTTTTTTGCTTCAGTGCAGCTTGAGACTAATGGATTATAATATTCTTTGTCAAAATGTGCATCTATATAAGCCTCTGCCTCACTTATATACTTAGCTATCTGATCCTTATTTTCCCTCTCGACTTCTTCTGCCTTTTTAAGCTTTGCTACAAGTTCTGAAAGGTCTGAATTTTTTTCGTCATTAGTAAGAGTCTTATCTCTTTTGATGCTCTCCATCAGACTCTGGATGGCAATAATCTTATCAGTACCCTCAACTCTCAGTGCATCGATTTTTCCCCTGTATCTCACCCACATAATCATCTATAGGCTTACGCAGTTTATTCTCTTCTTCCACTGTTAATATTTTACTCATAAACTTTATCTCCCTCATTTATAGGTATTTTGAACTTAGTCTAAGAAGCTCTTCCTGATTGGTTTCTTTGGTATTGACTATACCTGAGAGCCTTCCGTTACTCATAACTCCGATACGGTTTGTAATACCAAGTATCTCTGGCATTTCGGAAGAAACAACTATGATAGTTTTACCTTCTTTAGCCATCTTTATAATAAGCTCATATATCTCATACTTAGCGCCAACGTCAATACCTCTGGTCGGCTCATCCATCATAAATACCTGAGGCTGACGCTCAAGCCATTTTCCAAAAATAACCTTCTGCTGGTTTCCACCTGAAAGACTTGAAATAAGGTCTGATGATCCCATACACTTTGTACTCATCGTCTTGATTTCTTTAGAAGTTGCTTTTACCATTTTCTGATCTGATAGTACAGCTCCAGACTTATACTGACCTAAGTTGGCAATTGTGGTATTGAATGTAAGGTCACCTTTGAGGAACAAGCCATTTGCCTTTCTCTCCTCGGTAATCATTGCAAATCCACTCTCCATAGCCTCTATAGGGCTATTAAAGTTCATTAGCTTATTCTTAAAATAAACTCTTCCCGAGGCCCTGGTTCTAACTCCAAAAATAGTCTCAAGAAGCTCTGTTCTTCCGGCTCCTACGAGTCCGTAAAGTCCGAAGATTTCTCCTCTTTTAACATCAAAGCTTATATCCTGAAGCTGAGGCTTAAATTTTGTAGAAAGATTCTTGATTGAAAGTACCGGCTCTCCCGGAACATTATCCACAGGAGGAAATCGGTTCTCAAGCACTCGTCCAACCATAAGCAGTAATAAGTTCATTCATATTAGTCTCTGATGATGGCTTTGTCATAACCAGATTACCGTCTCTTAGTACCGATATTTCATCACAGATTTCAAAAATCTCATCCATCTTATGAGAAATGTAAATAAGGGCAATTCCCTTCTCTTTTAGCATTCTCATCATTTCAAACAATTTATTTACTTCCTGAACGTTCAGCGAAGAGGTTGGCTCATCCAGTACAATTACCTTCGAATTATAAGATATAGCCTTTGCTATTTCACACATCTGACGCTGTGAAACTGACATTTTACCCATTGGCTGAGTCAGGTTTATAGTCATACCTAATTTACGAAAGAGCTCTGAGGCCTCTTTCCTCATTCTTGCTTCGTCCACTATCCCTAACGAATTTACGGGGCATCTGCCTAAGAATAGGTTGTCTACAACACTTCTTTCCAGACATTGATTGAGTTCCTGATGAACCATTGCTATTCCATTTTCAAGTGCATCCTTAGGCCCTGAAAAATTTACTTCTTTTCCATCTAAAACAACTACTCCATCATCCTTTTGGTACGTTCCGAAAAGGCACTTCATCATGGTTGACTTACCTGCGCCATTTTCGCCCATAAGTCCCATAACCGTACCGCGTTTTACATCCAGATTGATATGCTGTAAAACTCTGTTTCTACCAAAAGACTTACTCATGCCGCGTATCGATAAGATAGTCTCATTGTTTTTTTCTTCCATATCCATACCCCTGTTATATCTTATTCAAATACTTAATTCATTCACATTTTCCGCAGTATTATAACCTTATTCATATATCAGTCAAATAATAAAGGCACCTGAATCTTTGATAATATCTAAAAAGGCGGCGGCATGAGCCGCCACCTAATGCCTTTAATTCTTTATAGCCTTTCTTAATTCTTAAGAAGAGCTGTATAAGAAGCTGCATTGTCTGTCTTAACCATGTTTATTGCGAATGCATCATACTCGCTTGGGTTGCCAAGTCTGTTTGTGATATTAGACTCTGTCTGTCCATCTCCTGCAATGTACTCAACATTGAGGTTTAATAACTTATCATACTTCTGAAGAAGTGGCTGATATGTAGCACCTAAGAAGTTATCAGCTGAGTTGTAGATATTAAGCCATACCTTCTTCTCAGGGCTCTTAGCTGCGTCAAGCTGCTTAGAAACTGCTGCAAAAGGAACAGTAGCATCAAGGAAGTTCTTATAGTTATCCGCTGTTACAGCAAGGTTTAATGCATAGTAAGATCTCTGGTCTGCATTGTATACATAGTCCTCACCCTCTTTGAGTACATTACCTGCCTCATCAGCAGTTGAAATACCTGTATTGATGTCAACGCCGTCTAAAGCATTACGAAGTACACGAAGAGTTAAGTAAGCCTGAACATCTGCATGCTGGCTGATAGTTCCGCCGTATCCATCTGCTATTGCGGCTACTGCATCACTGTTAGCATCGTAACCGAAGGTAGGAACTTTTTTCTCTTTTGACCAAGCATTGAACATAGCCATACCCATACCGTCGTTGTTAGAAGCAACTACATCTATCTGGTCTCCAAAAGAAGATGACCAGGTTCCGATAGCGTTACCTGCTGTAGGAGCATCCCAAGTAGCACCTGCTGCTGTCTTCATTTCCTGAGAAGCAAGCTCACGTACCTTGTACTTCTTTCCTCCTGCCTCAATCTCACCATCTTTAACTACTGTAGCCTTACCGTCTGCATTGGTTCCAACAGGATCACTAACTACAGTACCATCCTTATCAACTGCTGTACCAAGTGCACTGCGAACACCTCTTGTACGAGCGATTGAGTCATTGTGGCCTACATCTCCTATAGCGAGCACATAACCGATAACGCCATCACCGTTACGGTCAATTTTATCTGCATTTTTCTCGATGTATTCTTTAATCATCTTCCCCTGTAATTCAGCACCCTGAGCAGCATCAAAACCAACATAGTAGGTGTTCTCGTTGAAGTTAAGTGCTGTCATATCAAGCTCACCTGTAGTACTGTTAGATGGCTGACGATTAAACCAAACTAAAGGCTTTTTTGCGTTTGCTACTTCACCTGAAGTCTGTGCTGGTGATGAAGTCTTAGATGCAGAAGCTGCAGTACTGCTCTTAGCTGCACTTGAAGTCTTTGTGCTGGAAGTTGTCTTTGCTCCACTGCCGCCACAAGCTGATAAAGAAATTGCTGTAGCCGCAACCAACATAAGTGATAATGCTCTTTTTTTCATATTAAATCTTTCCTCCTTTTTTCAGAACCCCTTTAACTATGGGTTCAATCATTTACAATGGTGAGTATATCAAAATTTGGAAAGTTAATATATAGAATTTTTTTCTATTTTTTTCTATGATTTTTTTAGTTATTTTGACAACGTAAACCATTAAAGCATTCAACATTGCCTATAAAAATAAGCTTATAAGCTTTACCACTAGAAATCCTAATGTGTAATTTTTGACAGGCTTTCCGTAGTTACTATGTACTGGCTTACCTTGTAGTATTTACCGTCTGGGCACTTATCTTTTATATCCTCAGGAAGCTCATTCCCTGTAGCCTTGGCTATGGCAAGTTCTATGATTGCTCTGGCATATTCAGGCTTGTCGCTTGATACACTGCCAAAAAAAGCTCTCCTTTTTTTATTGCCTCAAGTGCAGGCTCAGTAGCATCCACTCCAACCACTTTCACGTCTTTAAGTGATTTTTTTCATTTTTAATAATATCTATGGCTCCAAGTGCCATGTCATCATTGTTTGACAATATGAGCTCTATTTTATTTCCGTATTTTTTGACCCAGCCTTCCATAAGAGCTGCAGCCTGGCTTCTCTCCCAGTTTGCTATATCTCCCGCCAGCTTCTTTATAGGGACTCCACCACTTTTTAAGGTTTTAATGGACCATTCTGTCCTCACTATAGAATCTTGATGGCTGGCTTCTCCCTCAAGAAGAATATAGCTGACTTCTCCGTCGCCATTTAGATCTAGCGTCCTCTTGTCTTTTTTTATAAGCGTCAACCAAAAATCTGCCCTTCAAGCACTGCAGATTCCTTTGGATCCGCACCAACATAGCAGAATTTACTCGAGCGTTTCATATCATCTTCCACGGGTTCTCTATTGAAAAATACTACAGGTATGTCCGCAGATATTGCCTTATCTATAATCACAGAAGCATTGGCTCTCTCTACAGGATTTATACATATCACGTCATAATCAAGTGAAATGAACCTGTCCACCTGCTTGTTCTGTGTGGACTGACTGCCTCCCGCATCCACTATTTCCATGTTAAGTTTTATTTTATTTCTTTTTTTCATAATACTTGACATAATTCTCCATTTCCTTTTTTTAATGCTTGATATAAAGGTGTCGTTACTGCGATAGAGACTAACTCCGATTCTTATGGTTTTCTTATCCGAGGTATCCTTTTCTCCACACATAAATATTATGAATGCAGTGGCAAAGGCAATTATAACAATTATAACAGCTATAAGAGTAATTATTGCTTTCTTTTTTTCATCATACCCTCCTTACCCGCTTATCGGATAAAGTATTTTAATATTTTTTTCGTTCTTCATATCACTTGCTGTAAGATAAAAATGTTTCTACTACTTCTTTTGCTAATTTTTTTTCTTTATTTGCAAGTCGATTGATTAGTTTCTCAATCATAGAATATCCCATATCATACTCATTCCAAGCTACTATTCCCTCTACGTCTCCCTCTTCAAGTTTTCCTAGCAGATAATCTGTAGCTCCTACTGTGTATATTTTGAATTTATTCTTGTTTATTTCATTATCATTTGCATACTTAACAAGTCTCTGTGAGCTTTTCTTTATCTAGGGAAATAAAAAAACAGTTTCATCCTTGCCAAACTCATTAAGTCTCTTTTCAAGCTTCTACTCTTCTCCCTCCATCAGGCTAACCCTGCACCCTGCGTCTTCAAATTTATTTCGCAAACTCTGCGCCAGGCCTTTAATGTCCTCTCCCTCAAGGCTTTTTGTGGCAATGCATATCTCATTTCCCTTTCCCTTAGTCTTATTTATATTCTTAAATAAAAACTCGGAGGTATGCACATTATCCAAGGAAATATCACCATTTTCGCCTAGTACAAGTATCGGAAAATCCGGGTATTTCTCCTTTATTTTGTCAGCAACTTCATTTTTTAGGGCATTCCCTATGATTAGTGCCTTAGCCCCAGCCTCTATCTCATCCTCAGCTATTTCAACCTTTTCTTCCAAAGTAAGACTCTCCCACACAGCTGGGAATCTCATATCTGCGTTGAATTCGTAAGCTGCTTCATCCATACCCTTTTTCATATTTTCAAAGTTTTCTCCGGATATCCCATCTACCAGTATGGATATAGAGTAAACCTTGGTTTCATTCTCTTTTATGATTAAATCCGTAGCAGAGAGGATGTATAAAAAAATACAAGGAGGGTGGCGTATAAAGCCCAAAATATTATAGATTTTTTGTTCATAAGCTCTCCTTCTCATCCTTTGCAGGCAGATGTATTATCACTGTTGTACCTTCATCAGGCTCTGAATCAATAGTTAGTCCGTAAGCCTCTCCAAAGTAGAGTTTTTATCCTCTCATTTACATTCTTAACACCTATACCTGAACCACGCCCGTTACCGGAGGTGCTTTTTCCTGTAAGTATCATTTCCACCTTATCCTCAGTCATACCAAGTCCATTATCCGCCACAGAAAGATACAGTTCATCCTCTTTACGCCATGCTTTTACTGTAATCATACCATCTCCGTCCATAAACTCCATGCCATGGTAAATGGCATTTTCTACCAAAGGCTGTAACATCAGCTTAAGAGATGGAAGCTCAAGCACATCCTCAGCTATATCAAATTCGTAGTCAAATTTATTCTTAAAACGCATATGCTGAATCATAAGATAATTCCTCACATGGTCTATCTCATCCCTGACTGTGACTATGTTTTTGCCTTTGCCAAGTGAAAGCCTGAAAAATCTCGCAAGGGCAGTAACAGTGTGTACAGCTTCAGACTGCTTTTCATTTTCAATCTGCCAAACTATGATATCAAGAGTATTGTAAAGGAAATGCGGATTAATCTGTGCCTGTAGTGAGTCAAACTCGCTCTTTCTCTTCTCCTCGTGCTCACTTACAATGTCCTGCATAAGCCCCTTTATCCTAAACTTCATGTCCTGAACCGACTTGCCCAGGTGCTGCACCTCGTAAGAGCCACCCATGTAGATATCTGCGTCAAGATTGCCCTCTTCAAGCGCCTTTACAGACTTTTCAAGCTCCCTTATCGGGTTAGTTACCCTAAATGAAATATAAGAATTGATAAGGATTACTATGAAAATGATAAGGAGGATGACAAACACTATGAAAAGCCTTGTTTTAAGCATATTTAAGGAGATTCCAGTCCCCTTTATCACACCGACTAGCTTCCAGCCTGTATATCCCACAGTCTTTGTTACCACCGTCTGTCTTGTGCCGTTAAAGACTTCTTCCCTGTCGCCGTCATCATAGCCCGCTGCCACAAGATTATTCTCTTTTACCCTGCCCGAGGCTATCAGCTCAAATTTCGGATGCCAGATTATATCACCATTTGAGTCCATTAGGTATATATAACCGCCATTTCCAAGGGTTACCTCATCAAGCACCTCTTCAAGTCCCTGATATGCCATTTCTATGAGCAAAACTGCCTGCTCTGTGCTTCCTCCTACAGTTATTTCAACGGCTCTTGACATGCTTTATTACCCAGTTGTAGCTATTATCACCCTTTTTCAAACATTTTTCTGCACGTGGGGAGAGTAAAATGTATGTTTTCAGTTTTGTTAAGCGCATTTACAAACCATTCCTCATCTTCTGCCTTGAAATTTTTCCTAAATCTCGCTGCGGGTACCACACTTATTGGCTCTCCCTCCTTTGAAATGAGAGCAATATTTGATACCTGCTCCTTATTATTGTTATAGAGAAGAGTCAATTTTTCGCCAATTGAATCTTCGGAGAGATTAGCATTTTTTACAATTCCATAATAAATCGTGTCAGAAAGCTTCATTATGTTTCTAAGATACACTTCCATCGAGGAATCAACGCGGTTAACAAGGTTTACATTCTCCTGCTTAACTGTGTCATAAAGCTGTGAGGAGAGCCTTGAGTAGATAGATATCACAATCAAAAGCACCGCAACAAGTGAGGTTATTGTAAAATAAATGAATATTGAATTTCTAATGCTTCTGTTATAAACGATTTTCTTTCTTTCAGCCTGCATCTCTTATTTTCCTGTTCTGTATTTGGTTGGTGATACTCCAAATTTTTTCTTAAATACATAGCTAAAATAATTTTGCTCCAAATATCCCACCTTTTCAGCTATCATATAGGTCTTTTCGTCTGTTGTATTTAAGAGCTCAACAGCCTTGTTAAGCCTTATATCTGTGAGATAGTTGATGTAGGTGTGCCCTGTTTCTTTCTTAAAAAGGCTTGAAAAGTACGCAGGACTAAGGTGTAAATGCCTACAGATAACTTCAAGCGAAAGCTCGGGATTGGTGTAGTTATTTAAGATATAGTCCTTGGCTTCTTTCACAATCTGCTTCGAGGTCGATTCTCTCTTTTGCTGCATTTCGAGGCTAATACTGTTGCAGATTCCAACCAGCCATTTTTTGAAGCTTTCCCCGTCTTTCATCTTGGAAACTGTTTCTATATAGTTTTCAAGCTCCGAGAGGCTGATTTCATACTGTTGCATAAGATCCATGACAGAGGTCAATATCCTCATCATATATGCCTGATACTGGTTTGAATGTACCTTTACCGCATCTATCCTTGCAGAAAGTACACTGACCGCCTCTTTAATCTTTTCCTCTCCTCCGAATTTGATAGCGGAGATTAGCTCTCCCTCTTCCCTTTCATCAAGCCTTAATACTCCCGTGCTCACAGGCTCCATATCGTGGATGTAGACTACATCCTCAGCTCCTACAATTTTCTTGTAGCCTACAGCATCGGCAGCTGCCTTGTATGAATTTGAAATGTCAGAAAGCGTCTGGCTGCTCCGTCCTATTCCAACAGTAATGCCTACTCCCAATACTCTCTTCGCACTCTTACATACATCCCTCATAACGTTTGTAAGCCCTGTCTGGCTGTTTTCATCATCAATAGCCACGATGATGACAGGCTCTGCATCCTGCACCGAATCAAAGACCACGTTTCTGTAGTAAGGGGTAAGCTTATCCTCTATAAATTTTTTAACGTATATAGGAATTAATTCCTTTTCTTTAAGGAGTTCGCCATTTATTTTCGCATTTTCAAGCTCTATGTTTACTGCGCAAACCACCCATTTATTGGCACCTCCAATGTTCATGCCATACTCTTTAAGATAGCCTTCTATAGCATTTTCATCATAAAATCCCTTTTTAATAATCAGCTTGTTTAAGAACTGCTCTCTAAGCACAGGGAGACTTGCCTTATAGCTTTCCCTAAGACTGTCTATATCTCTTGCAGACTCTATTTCTTCATCAAGTTTCGCCCTGACTTTTTTGAGAATTTCAGTGAGTTCATCCACATTTACAGGCTTTAAGATATACTCTGTCACCCCAAGCCTAATCGCCTCTTTTGCATAGGTAAAGTCGTCAAAGCCCGAAAAAATGATAACTTTAATAGACGGAAATCTTTGTCTAAGGCTTTCCGTAAGCGCCAGTCCATCCATATACGGCATCCTAATATCCGTAATTATCACATTTGGCTCTAAGTTCTCAATCTTTTCAAGCGCATCCCTGCCATTTTCAGCATCTCCAACCACTTCAAAGCCATTTGCTTCCCAGTTGATTTTCTTGATGATGCTGGTACGCACTTCTTCCTCATCATCTACTAGCATTATTTTATATAAATCCATGTGTATACCGGCCTTCTAATTTGTATTCAAAGTGTTATGATAATTCTAACTTTGTTTGTGGGGATAGTCAATAAGGACAAAAACACATAGCTGAAAGATTTTGTAATCTTAAAGCCATGTGTTCCGTGTGTTATCACTTGATTAATTATACAGGTACTTTTAAATATTTTACTTTTTACAGTTTCATTTCATATTGTTAAAACCCAATTATTCACACCATAGGTTACAGTCCTCTTATTTTAACGATATGATATACTTGACCTTTCTATTTCTATGTCTTTATCACAATAGTTAATATATGGAGCAATGTAATCAATATCAATGGCTTTTTGAATCTAATATTAATTTTTGAATACTTAAGTTCTGTATCTTTTTAGATATGTATAAAGAAATGGAAAATTATAGTTTGGATTAACTTGTTCCTCTATTTCTTCCTCATTATAAGCTCTATTAACAACGATTCTGTATTCATTTTCATAGGAATAATCGTCTTTTTTAAATAGAAAGGCGATATCACTTAGCATTGATATATATAATTCAAGTTTCTCCGTTTCTTTCATTAATGTATCTTTTAAGTTTTCAATATTTCTCTCTTCATTCTTAATTTTTCTCCTTGAGGCTTTCAATATTTTTCCTTTAGTTCTTTAATTTTATTCTTTAAATGATTGATATTATCCCCTAATTCTTTTAAATTCTTTAATTTCATCGTCTTCAAGACTCTTAGAAAATATTTTTTTAATTTTTATTTTCAACCACATCAATATAACACACCCTATATATATCTACATCTTCTTTTTCAATTATTGATTTAAGATAACCGCTATCATATATCAACATCCCACCTTCAGCATTTCCCCCATATTGTTTCCACATAGGTAAACTGTCCGTTTCAGTAGTTGCAGAAGATATATACCAATATGTAGGATCCCACTTCTTTAAGGTAAGATCTTTATCTAAATTATTATTGTCCAAAAATATAGTCTAATAAGATTTTTACCTTCCAATGGATCATTCATCTGTCTGCCATTTGTTAGTCTTAAATACGCTCCCTTATCTTCATTATTAGCATTATTTTTTTCTTTTTTTATTAGTATTTTTTTATTGTATCCAAACGAGTATAATGTCCAATAGCAAGATTCTCCAATTCATCACTTCCCACTTTAAGTATCTTTATTACATTCTCAATAGTCGCATAATCTTCTGGAGTTATTTCTAATATCATACAAATTTCTCTTATAAACCCTGAAGTATCTGCATAACCATCCTTAAATTTTTTTAAAAACTTTTATTCCTCTGTTCTATTTTTGTATGATTTTCCTTTATAAAAATTAAAAAACTTGCTTAGCCTCTTCAATTGATAAATAATACTTTAATGCCCAGTCGTACAGTTTAGCGATATTATTTTTTTATTTTATCAAAATATTCAGGTAGTTTTTTTAAAACATAATACGAATTATCTTTAATATCTATATCATTTTTTTATATTTTGTAAAATCAACTATTTTTTTCGATTCTCTTCTTCTCTAATATACGAATTTTTTTATACCAATCTTCATTTTCTACTCTTTCTATCTTCGTATTATCTGTTATTGTACTAATTTCATTTAATCTTGATAAGAATTCAATCACAGCCTCATCATCAATAAGTATTTCTTTAAGTTTATCATAAAGATAACTATCTGCTATTGATATATATTTCTTCCCCAATTTATCCGTTATGTCAATTTTTCCCTTTGACTTATAGTCTTTTTCTAGAAAATATCTTATTTCTCTCGCCTCTTCGTTATTATTGTCAATTACTAAGTCATCATGACAAATTCTAATAGTACCTAGTTTCTTTCCTTCAGGATCCTCGTAAAAATTCCGCACAACTAATAATGTATAAAATCCCGCATCATTCCAGGTAGTATAGAATAAAACAAACCTATTCTTAAATTCATCTTTATTGCTCTTCGCAGATTCCTTATATGATTCATAATTCTCATTAATATCAATAACTATACTAAATTCCCTATCTTTACTATCACAGCTCATATCATCTTCCTCCTATTTAATTAGTAAGTACAAAACTAAAGTTTTCTTTTATAATTTTCCAGTTGATGAAAAACACCCATTATGTTCACTACATTTTCATTTATACTAAATATAACAATGTAATCCATCCCTGAAACAACCGCCTCCATATAACCTTTTTTGTTCAAATACTCATCGTTACAAGAATGAAATTGATATGGGTTATCTGCCAATCTGTCATATATCTTTGATATACTATCTAACAGATGTTTTGCCGCCTGATCGTTTTTAAAACTATATAACAGGTGGTATATAATGTCGTCCAGTAACTCATCTGCATGTTCTGTAACTTGTATTTTATAACCCATACTTTGTCCTCAGCTCCCCTAGTGCCTGCCTTGCATCCTTTATCTGGTCTTTTTCTATCTGTTGTTCTGATATTTCTATATCTCTGTACATAGATAACTGTTTCATCGTCTCTTCATAAGTGTCCATACTCATAATGACCATATCTCCATACCCATTCTTTGTAATATAGATTGGTTCTTTTGTCTTTTTACACATATCAGAGATTTCAGAAGTATTTTTCAGGTCTTTAATTGGTATTATTTTGCAGATAATTCTACCTCCTTATTGATGTTAATTATACCATAATTATTTTTTTGATTTCAACTTTTTATATTTAAGAGACCTTACCGTAATAATTTTTTTAACCCACAGGTCAAAAAAATGGTAAATAAATCAAGTTTTTAACTTGTAAGTCAAAAACTATTTTATCTACCATTTCTAATTTCTCAACTCCTACCCCACAAGCACTGCAACTCCCCAGTCTTCAAGCCTTAGCTTATCCCCTTTTACATAGCTTTTTTTCCGGTAATGGCATCTATGCGACCCTTCTCAGCCTCCACGCATATCTCTACTTCCACCGTCTTGCAAGAGTAGTTAAATACATAGGTTAGCTCCTCATTCAGTTCGTTTACCCCTCTTCTGGTTATCACCGGGAAAACGGTCTGTACAGGGAATTTTTGCTCCTTATACACTTCCTTTAACGCCTCTCTTAAGACCTCCTTTAGCACAGCTTTGTCCAGATATGAAGCTATATAATAAGCCTTTCCGTTTCCGTACTCATTGCAGGTTACGGCAGAATAATTACTCCAGTAAATATGCTCATAAGGATGGATTTCTTTAGCTGTATCGGCAGTTACAAGCTCTGCCACATACTTTACTTCTTTTCCCCCTGCTCCCATATTAAGAGTATGAGTAAATTCATCATAATGCACACCGAAGCAGTCTGTAAGCCCAGCAGGAAGGGTTTTAGTATAGACACTAACCCTTCTGTCTGCTACAAAGGAGCGAAAGCTCCCTATGAGGATGCCGCCTCTTTTTACAAAGCTGTCAAGCTTGTTAGTAAGCTCTTTAGATACACAGTAAAGCGCAGGGCAGATGATGGCTTCATACTTATCAATATTTGCGTACTCAGAGAAAACAACATCACATTCTAGGTTTTCCTCATATAGGCTGTCATACATGTATCTTACGACATCATTATAACTAAGCTTTTTATCGATAGGAAACCACTTAAGCGCACTTAAAGACAGGGTATCAACCAAAAGTGCTATCCTGTTTTTCTTTTTTATGCAAAGCTTTTCCTTTGTAAGGGCCTTGATTTCATTACCAATTTCTGAAATCTCATTGTATACTCTTGATGGCTTTAGGTCATGGCTTAAAATACCTTTCCAGTAAGTCTCAAAGCCTTGATGGATGGAATGCCAGTTCCAGTACATCACTCCATCAGCACCTGATGCGATATGGCTGAAAGCGTGAAGCCTGAGCTGTTTTGGGAATGGGCACCAGTACTTAAATGCCTGTGACTGACATTCAAGCACAAAGTAGTTGTCATTTTTCAGGCTTCTTATTTCATCTCCGCAAAACGCTATCTCAGCACCTGTCAGCAAAAATCCTGTAGGATGATAGATGTCAGTTCCAGCGTGGGTAAGGGCATCAGAAGCTCTTAGATGATGGATACCATCCTGTACACCGTAAGAGTAGCCATCCTGAGCTATATCAGCCCCGAACTTTCTCCATTCAAAATCAAAGTTGTGAGTAATAAACTGCTCCGGTTTTTTATATTCATTTACAATCTCTGCCTGCATTTTAAGGAAGTTAACTGCCATATCTCTCTGAAATTCTTCAAATTCACAGGCAAGGCTTGCGTTTATTGTCCCCGATATGTCAGGAAAATCCTCCCAGGAGTGGATACTGTTGCTCCAGTAAGCAAGCCCAAAATCTTTGTTAAACTCCTCTATGTCGGGATATCTGCTCTTAAGCAGACGGATGAAAGCTTCCTGAATCTCTGCTCCGAAGTTATCATAATGCTTGGTTTCATTGTCTATCTGAAATCCTATTACCTGTGGATGCTTCGCCGTATGCTCTAAGAGCTTTCTAATTATTCTACTTCCGTAGAATATATATATGTCTGATAAAAGGTTAAATATCTGCCTTTTACCATATTTCATTTCCCCGTTTTTGGTATGGACTAGCACATTTTCATCAAGCTTTGCAAGCCAAGATGGTATAGCATATGTAGGTGTGCCAATTATTACCTTGAGGCCATACTTTTCAGCCCTTTTTAGAACCTCATCAATATGGTAAAAATCATACACTCCCTCCTTTGGCTCCAGGGTACTCCAGGTAGATTCCGCTATTCTTACTACATTCATCCCGGCCTTTTGCATAAGGGCAAAATCTTCATCTATCCTCTCATAAGGCATATACTCAGGATAATATGCACAGCCGTACAAGAATTCATTTTCCATTATCGTTCTCCTTACTCTCAACAGGATCATAATATACAGGCAAATGTATTATATATTTTGTTATTTCAATTTACATATATTAGCGACCAATTCTACACCATTTTCACCTAAAAAAATTTTTCTAAATTTTTTTCATATTCCGAATCATTTTTTTGTAAAATTTGAATCAATATCTTTTCCTACAGAATATTGTTTTTGCATAATTTACAAATGAATTTATTATATTATCGAGTATTCTATCATTATCTTTAGATAGATCACTTGCTTCAAATTTCGAAAAAGTCATCATTATTCTTACCATTCATTTGCCATATAATATATGCTACAAAAAATTCTGTCCCATACTTGCACCAGTTCGCAAGAGTTCTATCTTCTGAATTCTTTTTTTCCTTCATTTTAGCTGACAATTTATTAAACAAACTATGAACATATAGAAAAGGTTTGTATTTCATCATAAACGAATTAGCCACCTCTTCTTCTTCATCCCATATTAATTTTAACTTATCCCAATACTTGTCAGATTTAATTATCTCACCTTTTGCATTCCTAGCAGTCCCAGGCATTTGTAATAAGTAGATTGCTGCTATTTTTGCAAAGGCTGATAAATCAACACTATCATGCGTTAATTCTTCACCATCTTTTGCAATATAAAAACACGATTCCATTTTACGTTCATCATATAACTTATTGATATCTTTAACTAGGTCGTCTGAATATCTTATATTTGCTTCCGTAATTGCTTTTTTTGTCTATTTAACGATAGGCTTATTTTGCTATATAAGTCATCTTCATTTTTGTCATAAAAATACTACCCTCAAAGCAACATATGCATCATCTTTAGCTTTTTTTCAATTTTTCTTTTCTTCGTTCTTTTTTTGAATAGAAGAAGTTTGACGCTACCGAAATTGTTTGTGCTCCATTAATAACAGAAGTTTTATCTGAATATGATGATATGATTCTTATTTTTTTCGTTGTTTTTTTATGTCGATACACGCTTTATCTACAAGAAGTGTTATACCATTATTATACAGCCAAAATTTATCAGGCTCTTCTTCTAGTGTCCTTACTATTTTTTTCATCAACATCTAGTTTATCTTTAACATGGAACCCTAACATTATCTGAAAATAATGCATCACCTTTAATATTGTACAATTCAACGAGATCGTATAATTTTTGCCGTAAATATGCTGGCTATATGCTTGTTGTCTGCAAAAATATTCTAAATTTTTGAATGTTGCTTTTTGTGTTTATAATAAAATTCTCGTCATTCTGTTTAGAGATAAAAAGCAATTTTTATTGTAGTTCTTTTTTTATTTTCCACATTTTATTCACTTTTTTTCCTCTAACAATATCTTGTTGCTAATACTTCTTACAACTACTATAAACTCATACTCAGCATAATCCTTTTTTTCTCATTTCTTCTCGTCTTAATATTATTTAAAAAAATTATCTAAATCTTTTTACATCCCCTTCATTTTCATATTCGATCAAGCATAAATATTTACTACTATCAAAGTTCAACATTTCTGAATCTATCAACAAAAATTTTATTATCATTTAAAAATTTCTCCTACTTTTTTTCTGGTACTCTGTGTCTTCCAAACTATTTTCATCAACAAATTCTTTAATAATTTTTTTATTATTTCCTCAACAAATCTAACAGCCTTTTTCCATCTCTATTTTTCCCCTCATTTATCTTTGTTTCTGATCTGCAAAAATTCAAAAATCATTATCAATGTACCACTCACACCACAAATAAAATCTATCAACACAAGTATCGAAGCGAATCTGAAAAATTAGCTAACTCATCTACTTGCTGTTTATCTTCTTCAATACAAGACTTTAATTTTTTTCATATCCCTTCTTATACCATAATAACCTCTTTTTCACAGTTTCTAATGATTTGTTCTTTATCATTTTCCTTTAGAATTTTTTTATACAAAATTCCTCTATTTCATTCTCAACAGCAATATTTACCATTCCCAATTCATTTGATAAGTTAAATTCATTGCTATTTATCTTTTTGACTTTTTTTTCAGTAATGTTTTTGAACACAATTATTGATTTCCGGATACATAGCGCTTGTATCAATTCCAAATAATATCTTGAGATCATCTCTTAATTTAGATTTCGCACTTTTTTTCTATCACAATCCTCCTATATACCGTATCTGAAATCTTTTTCTGCCTCATCACCTGAAACAGAATAAATGCTCCCTGCTGAGCAATAATCCTAGAATTTAGTTTAACATGATCAATGATTTTATGATTTTTTTATTGAATAAAAATGTACTCGTATACCAATTCTGATTTTTTTCTCACTATTGCGTCATAATTATCCGCTATTCCACAGCTAGTCGGACAAAATAACTCCTTAGCAAAAAATATGTAAATATATCCGTCTTCATCATCAGAATCTAACTCTGGTTTTTTTGATAAGAAGGCGTTGTCGCAAAGTACAGTGCAATCAAGCAATTATATGATACATCCAATAACCTACTCGCAAATCCACCTATGTTGGGCATTAATTGCTTTCTCTATATATGAACTACCTTCTGCTATTTTGTTAGCGGTCATTTCATCCAAAATATTTTTTTCAAAATAAACGTTATTATCTAAATAACCTTTTCTAAATATATTAGGTAGACAAGAAGTATTGCCGTAATTCCTGCATTCACCTCTAAACAGCAGATATCCTTGCTCGGTCTTTAATTCTTCCATATATTCAATATAATCCCCAAGACTTTTTATTCTCTTATCATTCATTCTCAATCCCCTCATTATAATATTTTTTTGACTTTATAGTTTATTAATGCTAAGACAATTATATAGCATTGATACATAACAGGCAAATAAATAATTCATTTCTCTTTACAACTTAATATGTATCATTAATTTCCCCTCTACACTATCTCCCACATCCTATCAAGACACTTATCAAAAAACATCTTATAGCTTAAGCAAAACCTGTTTTCATAATCCCCTGTAAATTCGTTCATCACCCTGTTTCTCATACATCCTCCCCTGCAAACTTGGATGTACTGACAGACCTTGCAGGATTCAGGAAGGGGGATGGAGCGTTCTATGAATTTACTCTTAAGCCTGTTTTCATTTATTACATCGAGGTTATCCGTATTGAAATTGCCTAGCTTATATTCATCAAGGGCATAGAAGTCGCACGGATAGACACTTCCATCAGCCTCAACCGTATTCTGTATGCCGCAGACTCCTCGCTGTTCGCAGGCCTCAGGCATGTAGCCCATCAATATCCCTACATAGTTTTCAAAGCTTCTTATATAGGGCTGTCTTCCCTTTTTCCAATCCTCAAACCAAAGGTCAAAGAGTTTTATGAGAAATTCACCGTAAACCTTAGGTGTAAGTGCGAATTCACCATCCTTAGCCTCCTCTGTAAATGCTTCAAGGCAGGGAATATACTGCTGGTACTTAAAACCTTTTTCGGCATAATCCCTGTATATTTCTTCAATGTTCTTTGCCACATCTGCAGTAATAACAGTTAATATATTGTATTCCACTCCAAATTTGTCAAATAGTTTGGCGGTTTCATAGGCTTTGTCATAGGCTGATTTCCCAGTCAAATGCCTGTATTTATCGTGGGTGCATTTATTTCCGTCAATGGAAAGTCCGACAAGAAAATTATTTTCCTTAAAGAAAGTACACCAAGCCTCATCAATGAGGGTGCCATTTGTCTGAAATGCATTGTTCACCCTCACATTATTTTTGTTATACTTCTTTTGCAGCTCCACTGCTTTTTTGAAGAAATTAAGCCCACGAAGAGAGGGCTCACCACCTTGAAATGCATAGCTTGCCACCCCTTCAGCTCTAAGCAGAGTCTTCCTTATTACATTTTTAAGCGTTTCCTCCGTCATAAAGCCAAAGGATGCATCGGTGCGGTTCTCCATCTCATCCTTGTAAAAACAATAATCACAATGCATATTGCAAAGCCCCGAAGCGGGTTTTTATAAGTACACTGATTGCGGGCATTTAACTCTCCTGTCTGTATCTCTTAAAAAAACTATCTATCAATATAAATGTCAAATGAATTTATCATCTTTTTGACACCTTTACGATTTATTCCATTCCCATTATAAATATTTATATCCGTTATTTCAATTGTCTTTTGACGCACAAATAACCTTGAAGAAAAAAGGACTAATATCCTATGCTTTACAATTTAGAATATTAGCCCTAAAAATCATTCTTTAATTTTAATCTCTGCCTTTCCCTCGCCTGCTGCCTCTATCTTCTCTATCAGCTTTTTTGCAAGCTTCTTTCTTATCTCCAGAGTAGATTTGTCATTTACGAGGTTGTTTAATTCATAAGGGTCCTTACGTAAATCGTAGAAGAATTCTTCCTCGTAGACATCGCTTCTATCCTCATCCCAGCCATTACTTTCAGGTGCAAATGCGCTGTAAAGATAGTCTTTGCTTCTTATACATCTTCCGAGTCTGCTTTCACTAATCTGGGCATATACGAACTTGTCCTCGTCTATAGGCTTATCTATAAGTGTTTCAAGGTTTTCGCCTATCATATTATCTCCCACATCAACTCCAGCCATAGCTAGGATTGTCTTTGGAAGAGAGCAGGTGGAAACAACCTCCCGGACTATCTTCCCCCCCTTAAATGCGCCGCCTGCGATTATTAGAGGTACCTTAAGTGCAGAGCTGTGGCAGGTTCTCTTGTAGTCATCAGAGCCCTTTAAGTAAGTCTCTCTATTTCTTGTCTTAAAATGTGAGCCATGGTCTGATGAATATATTATTATCGTGTTATCATACAAGCCTTTTTCTTTTAGCTTATCAACTAATTTTCCAAAATTATCATCTAAGCTCTTGCAGCAGCCCAGATAATCAGGGTACATCTCTCTTGCATCACCGCCAAGCGCCTCCAAGTCCTTTGGAAGCTTGCAGTCCTTAAACCTCTCCTTAGAGCCGTCTGGTCCCTCATAGTCAGCTCTGTCATTTTGATGGTGTGGCTCAATGTGTGAAACAGTAAGGAAAAACGGTTTTTTACCATCATATTTATCAAGGAATTCAAGTGCAAAATCATTAATCCTGTCAACCCTGTAGCCCTTAAAGTCAATCCTGTTCATATTCTCATCAAATACATAGCCGTCATAGCCATGGGAGGTCGCTTCAAGCACATCAGACACCCTCCAGAAGCCGTTATATCCGCCTCTTCTCTCCTTAGGTATCGCATGTGTCTCATAGTCAGGATTTGCAGGCACGCTGTAGCTTGCCCTGTCACTTGCCAGATGCCATTTCCCTACATAAGCATTTTCATAGCCTGCCTCTTCCATATAGTTGGCAACTGTCTTGATGTCTCTTGGGAGGGACTGTCCGTTTCTGTAGCAGCCTATTTCCGTAGGATATTTGCCACTCTGAAATATTGCTCTGCAAGGGCCGCACACCGGCTGCGCCGTAAATGCATCTCTAAATAGCACTCCCTCATCCGCAAGCCTGTCAAGGTTAGGTGTTATATCAAGCTCCTGCCCATAACAGCCCATGGTATCAGCTCTCTGCTGGTCAGAAAAAACGAAAAGTATATTTGGCTTTCCCATAATAACCTCCAAAAAATAAAAATCTCTATGACGCCTGGCTTTAATAATAACTATGCCCGGTTAGATTTAGCATTAAATACTTTTGCTAAACTTTAACTTTCGTCAAATTATTTATCTTCAGACATTGTATTATTAAGCCATGTGACTGTCAAGAGATTATGTTAAATGGTGTTGGTTTAGGTTGATTTTACCTTTATTTTACTATAGGTTAACTCAAGCATTCCGAAGTTGATAATGGCAAAAATCAGGAGATATGTAGGCATAATAGCTATGCCGATTTTCTGTTGAAGAAGCCCGAATATCATAGGCATAAAGGTACTTCCAACATAGACCGCTGCCATCTGAAGCCCTATAACAGCCGCACTGTATTTCTTCCCAAAATTGGCAGGTGCCATGTGCTGGATGGCAGGATAGACATACCTCATGTCGGTTCCAATGACGACAAAGCCTGTCGTCGCAACCATATAGTTGTCAATCGGCAAAAAAATACCATTATTATTCCTAATAATTCCACGAAAATGCCTATGCGTATAAGCCTTCTGTCTCCCAGTTTATTTGAAATAAATCCTGAAATCAGCCTTCCAAGCATAAGTCCGCCAAAAATAAGCGAGCCAAACGAAGCTATAGTTTCAGCACTAAGCCCACTCTTTGTGCCTGCAAAATAACTCGGAGTCCAAAGGAAACAGGTAGCCTCTCCCGCACAGTAAGCGTAGAAAGCAATCAAAGTGAAAATAACCGCAGGCACCTTCAGTGCTTCTTTAATTCCAACACTGTCTCTATGGTCTTCTTCCATTTCTTTTCCTTTAGCTTTCCACAAAGGAAGAGAAATAATGCACAAAAAAAGAATGAACATCTGGATATAGGATGTCCAACTGTAGCCCTCATTCCACCTTGCGTATTTAAGTGCGAGTGCCATAATATACGGACTTATCACCGCTCCTACACCGTAAAAGCAGTGCAGAAAGTTCATAACCGAGCCTGAATAATTATTTGCCACATAGTGGTTTACCGAAGCATCTATAGCTCCTGCTCCAAGTCCATAAGGAATGGCAAATATAAAAAGCATCCAGTACCAGCTGCACATTGAAAATCCTAAAAGGCCGGCTATAGTGAGCCCTATAGACACTATTGTAATCCATTTTGTATGGAAGTGCTTTATCATACGAGGGCTTAGAAGTGCTGATATGATTGTCATAAATGATATAGCCATCGACACATAACCCGCATAAGACGATGGCACCGAAAACACTGCCTGCATCTTAGGCCAGCCTGAGCCAAGAAGTGAGTCAGGCAGCCCCAGGCTTATGAAAATGAGATAGATGACAGCTAAAAGTAGTGTGGACATGAATTTCCTCCGGTTTTAAAAATAATGTCAGTAAGCAAAGAGCTTATGCTGATCCCGTAATTTTGAGGCGGGATTATTTTACTAATGCTTTGTTGTTAATTCCTTCAGTAATCCTTCACAGCCGGCGAGTACGTCTCTATACGTAGCTTCAAAGTCACCGGTATACCAAGGATCTGCTATATCACCGTCTTTCCCTGCAAAAGAGAGTAGCTTTCTTATCTTCTTTTTCGGATCTCCATTTAGAATTCTATCCAGATTTCTAAGGTTGTTTGTATCCATAGCGATAATGTAGTCAAAATCCTTATAATCTTTCTTGGTTATCTGGGTAGAGGTATGTGGCAGAACAGGTACCCCCACCTCTCTAAGCTTTTTCACTGTCCCGTAGTGGGTGGATTCTCCAAGTGCCTCTGTACTGGTGGCCTTGGAATCAATGAGGAACTCGTCTGCAAGACCTGCTTTGTTAATCATGTCTTGGAATACAAAGTGCGCTATGGTGTCATGAGCATATGTTGCTATGGCAGATAAAAAAAGTATTTTTGTCATAAAAATTTTCTCCTCTCAAAACGCCAAAAATATGCCGAGAAATGCGAGGTTTTATCAGGTTTTCCGCGCATTCTAAATTTTCAAGTGTAAACTACATAACTGGCATATCTTCGCAAATATTATCATTTCAACTATGTTATTCATCCAACAACCAATTTGCAATATCCAATATCTGAATTCCCTCATACTGATAATTCTCCTGATGAGTTCTTGCAAGAATCATTTTAGGATATGCATCTTTTATCGCTAACAGCGGAGTATACTCTCTTTCAAAAAGTATCTGGATTATCGATATACTCCGAAACCTGAATGTAGATTTTTTCATCACGTTTTATCGCAACAAAATCGATTTCTTTTTTATATAGTACCCCTGCATAGACTTCATAGCCTCTTCTTAACAATTCAATTGCTACAAGATTCTCTGATACTCTTCCAAAATCCGGATTCTTATTACCAAGCCTTGCACTTCTAAACGCAGGATCCGCTAGATAGTATTTATCATTTGATGCCAAGTATTTCTTACCTCGAATATCGTATCTTCTTATTCTATAAAATCCAAACGCATTGCACAGATATCCTATATAGGTGCCTACCGTCTTGTCATTTGTCTTAATATGATTTGAAGCTAATGTGTTAGCCATTTTATTTGCAGATACAACATTTGAAACATTATCCATCAAATAATCTGCAATTTTTTTCTAAAAAGAGGTGTATTTCGAATTTTTAAATTTTTTTGTACAATATCTCGAATTACAAGTGTTTCAAAAAAACATCATTTACATAAGAAGTACGACTATTCTCGTCTGCATATAAATAAGATCCTGCCATTCCACCGATTTTACGGTACTGTGTATAGGCTTCATATGCATCTGTTAGTTCATAGTATTCCATATACTCTTTAAGAGAAAACGGAAATACTTCAACGCTAAATGTTCTTCCTGTAAATAATGTTGCCAAATCGCTACTTAATAAAAAGGCATTTGAACCCGTAACATAAATATCATATTTTTCTGATGCATGAAGACTATTCAATGTCTTTTTCAAAGCCTTCACACATCTGTACCTCATCTATGAAAAGATAATTATTCTTGGATTCTACATAAGCATTTTTTTCACATAATCATTTAATTTATGATATTCCTTCAATTCCTCAAAAATCTAATTCAGTAAAATCAATATAAATGATATTGGCATTAGCGTCCGTATTTTTTTAATATGCCCTATAAATGCCTCCATCAATTTCGATTTACCACATCTTCGAATTCCAGTAATAACCTTTATATCTGGTACTCCCTGCACACTTTTTTTAACTGTTCTAAATACTCGGTTCTCTCTATCAGTTTCATATTAATAAACCTCCAGCATTTTGTAATTACTATTATATTATACTATTTCTAATTTTTTTCAATTAATTTCATTTTCTCGAAACAGTCTAATATTGTATTAATAGTATAACCATTCTTTTTATTCTTGCATACACATTTTCGCCTCACTCTTTAACGATTTACTTAAAACAATTTAACGATTTATCCAACCAATTAACGATTTACAAAACCCTATAAAATAAGGCTTAGATAAAGTTATATAAGAATGTAATTGTCGTTGGTTGAGAAACTGATGGGTTATTAGGCATCATACTCTCTAATTCCTTAAGTTCCGGATAAAGTGGGATTGAGTAAGATGATAAACTGAAATTTGCCGAATTATCCGACAATCATATCGTGCGTATACCATGTTGGTATTGTATTTGTCATGTAATCATACCAAATCAGCACTTCCTCAGCCTGGTTCAACATTGTGTTTACCTCGGTTTCTCCGTAAGGAATAGCCCAATAAACTGATGCAAGCGTATTGCTCGATATATATAAGGCAAGAAGATTCCAGAAATCCGCCGGAACATCACCGTTAAAATAGCCATCTACCATACCAGAAGCAAAAGGCGAAGATTTCTGGGCACACCAAACGATCCTGTTGAACTCTTCCCAGGGATCCCCATAATCGTTTCTGTTGAAGTCGATTATGTAAAGTTTCCCATTACGGTCAAGCATCATGTTTCCGACATGATAGTCGCCGTGCTGATAGGACTGAGACCTTCCGTTCAATAAATGCCGATTCGCATTTATGTAATCAATGAATGCATGACCTTTTGGGTATTTGATCGGACATTCACTGTATTTTTTGATCTTAGTATCGATTTTTCTGTTAAACTTGACAGCCCAATCTTCCTGTGAGTTCGGTGCGGGGATGGAATGTATCCTGCGCAAGATATGCCCTGCCTCAAGGCCATAAGCATACTGCTTTTGTGATGAAATAAGTGGAATTAGATTTTCTACGCTTTCTCCGTCAATCCAGCTCTGGATGGAATACACACCCTCATCGCAGATCCCGAATTCAACAGGCAGGCACATCGGTACACCGAGTGAAGCAACGCACTGCATCATCATGAATTCAGACTGTTTTGCATCGTACTGTTCCATATTGGAAATACGCAGGAGAAACCGTTCACCTTTCTCATCGGTGATGCAGTATTTTTTTATCGGCCGACCAACCTTCAAGTATCTGTTTTCTGATTACAATATTCAAAGTTACCTCCACAAATTCAAAGTTGTTGCTATTATATAATCAGAAAGTTATATTCCAATCTTTAATTCATTTTATTTTCATAGTCTTGCAACTCATGAAAAAAATATTATCCACATATACAGTATCGTTTTCAATACGATATAGCATAAAAATATCGATGAGACAAAAAAATTGATTCTTCGGTATCCTAATTCCCTTAGTTTTGGATTATCACAAAGTTTCAGACTCCCAGCAACATTTGACAGACTTGTTTTTTTGTTGATTCAAAAATCATTTAATAAATTTCTTGCTTCCTGATCACTTTTCTCTTCAAACAAAAAGATATATTACAAATCTATCATGATCCTCCTCTGCATCCCCCCCATTAAAAATAATCTTATAATCCATACTTTGACCTCATATCAGAAATCACATCGTCTGCATCCCTAAAAAAATTCCTCTTCTCTGGACTTTTTTTCAGTTTTTGCAAGTATCTCTTTCTCGGTCATCAGTGCATATGGATTTGACTCTACCTGTCTTTTTTTATTTCAAAAGGAAATCCATTTGTCTGCAATAGCCTGTGTTAAAAAAACATTCTGATTGCAGTTGTTGTATCTGTACCCAAATCCTTAAATAAAGCATCTGATTTACTCTTTAACTCATCTTCTACTCTTATCTGAATTGTACTCGCCATGTCTTGCACCTCACTTCCGTCTTTTTATTTTAGCATCAATCTTTTTTTCATTAATAGCATAACCTTTTATTACATACTGTTTCAAGACAGAATTTGCCCATCTACGAAATGCTATTCCCCGCTTTGAATTAACTCGATATCCTACAGAAAGTATCATATCCAGATTGTATATCTTAGGTTTCTTCCCCCGGAACTTTTGTCGGAAAAACCGACAGAAGTCTCATCTAATTCTCCTGAAGCAAGTATATTGGAGATATGCTCACTTACCGTCGCATGCTTAACATCAAATAATTTTTCCATTTGCTTTTGTGCCAGCCAAACTGTTTCCAATTCCGGGCTCAACTCAACCTCAAGATTTATATCTCCATCTGTAAATAAAACAATTTCATTTTTTTCAAAACTATCACCGCATATTGTTGCAAATCATTGATTACTAGTTAGCAAATCAATGATAAAATAAAACCCTAGAATGTTTATAAATAAACCTCAGATCCTCATCATAATTCTAGCAGAGCGACTTGTACAACGAAGCATAGGTATTGATGGACATTCTAATACCTGCAATGGCTGGCACAAAGTAAAACATTCCCTCATTAAACACCTTATTTTGCGTGGATTTGCAAACTACAGTTTATTGCTTTGTTGCTTTCGAAAAGAACAACAAATAAACTCCAAATATGAATTTAATAATTGCATCAATATAGGCAAACAGCACCAAAAGAAACATCTGAATAAATATACCCCATAATAATATTAACGGTACACATAATCCCTAATAAAAATCATTGATTTTTCCATGTACAAAAATAGAATGGGAAAAAAATGCAATGCTGTGGCTAATAGTGCTCCTAACCATATCAATCTCCAATCCTCAGTGGCAAAAAAATGATCCACCTAAAAAAATATCATTAATATAAAAAAAGTAATATTATCGAATACTTAGATACATTTTTTTGAAATTTGGTCGATGAACCAGTGGACAATTTATGAAGTAAGTTTTTTTATTCATATTAATTGAAAAAAAGCTAATCATGTAACCTATGCTAAATACTTGCATATTTATTATTTGTTTTCCCCTATTAAGGTGGGTCATTTGCGATAACTAAGGCAACCGCAATTAACCATAAACCACAGGATTTTTTTATAATTAAACTCTAATTTTTTTCATTTTTTTACATATCCTAACATTCCCTTAAACCTCCTATTAAAATGATATTTGATATTATATTACAACCCTATGGGTAAAGCAAGCTGCTTCGCAAAGCGCCTCTGAGCAACGCAAAAACGGAGCTGATTTCTATTATTCTATAAACAAACGCAGCAGTTACATCGAGGCTGGCGGTATGGACTGAATTTAATTAAATACGTCTACCACTCCTCTTCCGGATTATAAGATGTACACTCAGAAACATCTTCTGCTCTGGAATCCAAAAATACTTTGTGTCATACCCGGTATGGAATTAAGATACAAGGTTTCCTGAATGGCTAGCCAATCATCTTCTGAAACTAATACTGCATTTTTCCCCCTATTATTTGTTATTGTTATAGGTTCAGAGTATTCATTGACATCTGAAACTATCTTATATAAGTTAGCTCTTGCCTTTGCTATACTAATTGAAGTCATGACACCATCTCCTTTGCAGATTATCGCTAATTTCAAAGTCTACCTAGTTACCCACATTCCATCCCTTTTGGAGCCTTTTCTTTCCAATAATCCATACTCCTGAAGCTTTGCACATATTTTTTTGACTCCTCCTAAGCTTAACCCCACTGCATCAGCAACCTCTTGTAGATTTCCTACTATATTTGATGACATATACTCATAAACATGTTTCTGATTATCTGTTAGGTTATTTTTCACTTTTTCTTTGTTTACACGGTTTATAATCTCTTCACGCTCAAATTCTAAAGGAATAGTAACCTTAATCATTCCATCTGCAAATGAAAAATGCACTCCGTCCATATTTGTCAACAATCGTTGGAACGCCATGGCCACTTTGTTCTGCATACTTTGCCGCCATAAATATTGTTAATAAGCTTTTATTTACAGGAACACTGGTTCCTGCAAAGAACCCTTCAATAGAAAGAGAATATGAAAGTCCACCATATGAAACTACCTCTATCCTATCATCATACATATATACTGAAGGTGCAATAGCGTTATTCCAGTCATTGTGGAGACAGGCATTAATCCAAGCTTCCCTAAAACTTTGAAAGTCAAATAAAGTAGTTTCCATTCGTTTTGAAGAACTTATATTAACTTTAGTTGTATTTATTGATTCAAAATACCCAGCTATTTCAGATAATGATTTAAGCAGGCATTTTCCTCCATACTCAGTCCTCTTTGACATTACACTCTTATCTCTGCCTTCAAAAAAACAACAACTTTCATAGACAAATCATTTTCATCTGACATCAGATATGCATTAAAGTTAAATTTACCATCACGATTCAGCAGTCCATAGTTGCCGTAAAATTCCTCAGAGTCTTTTGGATGTATTCCACTTCCGGATAATTCGGCGAAAAAAGCATTAAATGTCAAATTCTGTTTAGGTGATGTTTTCTGTCTGATAATATCTGAGTCAGAAGATGACAGCATTTTTTTCTCAATATTTCATTTGAAGCCTGTTCATCAGATGAAACATTTCGAATATAATATCTGCCATCATAAGAATAAGGAATATCTGCTCCAGTTACAGAAACCTTAATATATTTTTTACCATTTTCATCTTGTTCTTCTTTAATATCCGGATAAATACGTGGTTTTATTTTATCGCGTATCTTATTACGTATATCCATCAATGTATCTTTTTCCAGTTTGCAAACCGACTACATTTCCATTGTCATCAACACCGAAGTATACTATGGCTATGTTAATTCATTCGTCAACCTCCACGCTACATAATTATAAAGTCTACCATAAAGTCTACTCAAAGTCTACTTTTTGGTGTTACTTTTGAATATTTTGAATTTTTGTATCTATTAACTTTGACGCTAATATCTTGCTTTAGACGGTGTAAAAAGAAGCCTCTATCCGAAGCTTCTCACCTTGCATAACTATTCACTTCTATTGCGGACAGTCCAAATGTTAATTGATTAATGATTTCAAAAATATGGGCTCAATAGAGGGGTACAAATTTCTCTCCAAGGCTTCAAAACCCTTATTTAAGGTATTTTTAGAAAAAAATACACATTTTGCCATGGCAGATAAAGAGTACGCTCATTTTCATTTTTTCCACCCTAAAATTCCCTATTTTGCCCTGTTTTGAGTGGTTTTGCCTAGTCTGTAAAATGTGGTTAAATCTACAGATATTTGGGCGAATCGTGGCAAAATGTAGTAGTCATTAGTAGTCAACGATAGGGGGGGTGACTACTCACCTTTTAACGGTAGAATCATTTAAGGGGTTTCAAATCTAGGGTTATCGTTATAAGGTATGAACCAATGCTTTTATTTTACCAAATAAAGATACGTTTGATAAGGCTTAATACAGAAAAACAGGTGGCATTTTGCTTTGCCACCTGCTATAAAGTTTTATGAAAATGTAGTTATCTTTTGGTTGAGAGATTTACGAGTTATCAGGTGTCATACTCTCTAATTCCTTGCTTCGCTTAGCTTTCGGACAAAGCAATAGTAAGTAGGTCTATAAACTGTAATTTGTAAGCATCAAGGTCTATAAAAAAATAAAGGTCCCACATTCTTCCTCATGTGTCTTCATATATGTCCATGACCAATCGGATGCTACTACATATATTTCGCTAAATCTATCTATATATTCGGAATCCATTTCTTTCTCAATAAATTTAAGAGATGGCTCATCTTCCCATAGCGAAAAAAATACTTAGCTTTTAGATTTATCAACTTTATCAAATTCTTTTCTTGCATTATCTCCGATTAAAAACTTATCTTTATCAATAATCTCCCAAGAAAAAAATGTGCCAAAGAAAATTACCCTCTCCTACAACTCTTTTTTTTCAAAAGTGATTTTGATATGTTATTTGCAAAATGTAATAGCCATTCTTTTTTTCAAAATCCATAATACCTCCTAAAAAAATCCAATTAGTATATCGAAAACTTTTTAAATACCTTTTTACCATTTTTTTATATTGTTGTATCTCGTTCCATCCTCCAAAAATAAAAAGCATTAGGAGTTTCTCCCACTTGGATGAATCCAATTTTTCTCATAAAGAATTTTTGCCTCTTTCATTGCCTGAGAAATAATCCAGTTCAAGTTGGGAAAGCCCCCATTCCTTAGCATAGTCTTCAAGACATATAAGCAACTTCTTTCCTATTCCTAAGTTCCAGAATTCTTTTTAGAACAGAAACAGCGACATTCCCCCGATGGCACATTTTTCTTTTTACTCAGCCGTGTAATCGTGCCATTTGCAATCAGTCTTCCATCCATTTCGACAACAAGCATAAGGGTATTATCAGATTCATTAAAAGCCTTTTTATTATTTTTTTTCTTCCTCTTCTGCAGACATGGTTATTTCTTCCGGATAAGAATACAAAAAAATCAGATTCTCCCATAACTGTTTTCAAATATTCAATAGTTTCTAAAAGCATCCTTTACTTGAATCTCTCGAATTTTTGCAGATTCTACCATCTTTTAGTTCAAAAATTTATTGGTGTGTATTTCATATTTATTTCCATTCCTTTCGCTTTGCTCAAGGCACAAAAACGTTATGAAAAATGTTTCCTTGAGCCTATTTTTTTATTTATAATTCTTCTTGTAGGGAACTCGGTATACTACAAATCACGGGGAGGTGAGTGGGCTGTCCGGCTTGCCGGATGACCGCATATTTATATGTGTAGTACGCCTTTTTCAAGCACAAATAAGTGTGTCGTTGAACACGTAATCTTATCTTTGTATAAACAATCTCGTTTATGGCTTAGGGCGTTCAGTCAATGCCGTCTCTCCCTATAATCTCTAATGAATCTTCTGATTCTGAAAGGAGTCCCTATGGCTTTTAAAAAAATCGTGTACAAAAATCTGTTGTGGTATTGATGTCCACAAAACTTTTGTAGTTGCCTGTATCGCTTCTACGAACGATAAAGGTGTCACTTCTATGAGAGCCACCGGTTTTCTACCTACACGAGCGGTCTGAAAAACTTTGTTACAATGGCTACTCAAACGGAATTGCAAGGATGTCTGTATGGAATCCACCGGTAAATATTGGATTCCTGTTTATAATATCTTAGAAAATGACTGTTCGATTGTCCTTGCTCATCCCAAATATGTTAAGGCTATCCGTGGAAAGAAAAACTGACAAGAAAGATGCCAAATGGATTGCTGACCTGTTCAAGCATGATCTTGTTGCCGGTAGCTTTATGTCGCCCTGCTGACATCCGTCAGCTCCGTGACCTTATGCGTTACCGTTTCAAACTGACCTGCTTTCAATCAAGCGAAAAAGAATCGTTTGCAGAACTGTCTCACGGTTTCCAATATCCAGTTGGGAAACGTTGTTTCGGACACCTTCGGCAAATCTGCTCAGGCGATACTGGATAAACTTTTGGAAAAATCCCGCAGATACCTCTTTTTGACCTTGAACCCCTTGTTTACAAAAAGTTTGAAAAAGAAACTTCCTGAACTCCGTGACGCTATTGACGGTTATATCACTCCGGAACAAGCCGGCAAACTTAAGGTAATCAAAGCTCATTATGAAAGCTTGGAATCCCGGAAAGCAGAGCTTGAAGAACTCATTCTTGCGCTCGTCGCTCCCTATCAGCAGGAACTTGCCATTCTCCAAACCGCTCCCGGTATCCGTAGCGACTTTACTGCCATCGGAATCATTTCCGAAATCGGTACCAACATGGAGGCTTTTTCCTTCGGCGAAACACTTATGCTCATCAGTCGGGTCTTACTCCGACCAACAATGAAAGTGCAGGGAAGAAAAAAATCTGTCCGGGTTTCCAAGGCCGGATGCTATATCAAACCTTTACTGGTCCAGTGTGCAAATGCTGTTGTTACCAGCAAAAAGCATCCGGAAATTCGCAACCGCTATCTCCGTCTCAAAAAGCGTCGCGGTCACAAGAAAGCAATCATTGCCATTGCAAGAATGCTTCTGACTGCATTATATCATATGCTGAAGAATGGTGAAACCTATAATGCGGAACTTTATCGACAATCCGATTTGCCTCCTGTTGACCGGGAAATCACGGTAGAACAGGCAATTATCATCGCAAGAAATCAAGGTTATAAAAATCAAGTCAGCAACTGCATAGCCTTAACTTTTTAATATTCAATTTTTAAAGCGACCACCGAAAGATGGCTTGTTTGTCATACGATTAAGGGAATGGATACCCTCTACTTTTCATTTTCAATCTTATAACCTCACTTCCATCTTTTTTTATTTTAGTACAATGCCAAATCATTTCTGTTTAGATGTATTTGTATAGGTTTTGTGGTAATTTACCTCATTCCATCATAAGATGTCCACATACGTGCCACCTTCACTATTCCTTCATATTCTACACCATCTTCATAAGTCTCCTGAACATAAACTTCGTAAACTAACCTATGCTGTATATTTATTCTTCTTGAACAGAAACCGCTTAGATTCCCAACCAGCCTCTCATATGGTGGTGGTTCTTTGAATGGATCATCTGCTATGATATTTAGAAGTTCTTTTGCTTTTCCATCAAGTCTGGCACCCTTTAACAGTTTTTTATCTTTATCTGCCTGTTTACTAAACTTAATTAAATACATCTACCACTCCTCTTCCGGATTATAAGATGTACACTCAGAAACATCTTCTTCTCTGGAGTCCAAAATACTTTGTGTCATACCCGGAACGGAATTAAGATACAAGGTTTCCTGAATCGCCAGCCAATCATCTTCTGATACTAATACTGCATTTTTCCCTCTATTATTTGTTATGGTTATAGGCTCAGAGTATTCATTGACATCTGAAACTGTCTTATATAAGTTAGCTCTTGCCTTTGTTATACTAATTGAAGTCATGACATCATCTCCTTTCACCTTAAATATAGCGTACTTTTTAACGTACGTTAAGTCGTGGTCGATTTCAATGGTCAATATGTAGTTGCCCTAAAATGTAATAGCCAAATCTTAGTCAACTTTTACGGTTTGACTACTCACCTTTTAACGGTAGTATCGTTTAAGGGGTTTCAAATCTAGAGTTATCGTTAAAAGATGTAATTTGTCGTTTCTATTCTACCAAAAAACTTTAAAATTGATAAGCCTTAATACAGAAAAAACAGGCGACATTTTTCTTTGCCACCTGCTATAAAGTTATATGAAGATGTAGTTATCTTTGGTTGAGGAATTTGAGGTATCAGGCTTAATATTATCTAATTCCTTGATTTGCTTGGCTTTCAGATAGAGCAATGTTGAGTAGGTTTACAAACTGGAAGTTAATAAGCACCTTATTTATTTTTGAATAAATACTATTCTCCAAATAAATCTTTATGAAAGTTCTTATAAATTTCCTCCTTAACTTTAACAGATATTTTATCTAACTTTGATTTTTTTCAAAATAAATAGACTCATTAGACAAATCGAATAATTCCAAAATTTCTTTAAGTTCATCAACTATAATATATGGAATATTGATTTTTATATATACTATTTTTGATGTATATCAATAAAATCTAATGGAAATGTTATGCCTGGGCAAGTGAACGTAAAGTTCCCAGATTGACGACATATTCTTGGATGATTTTTTGTCCCTTCAAAACAAAAAGTTCCAGCAAGCATTTTGGCTTCTTTTTAATATTACATCGCTATTATCGGTACTGTTCAGCGACTTACAACAATCAGAATCATTAAAGGTATTTTGATTAATTTTTTTAGTGGATTTAAACTCCAAACAGAGGCAAATTTATCATTTAGATTATTCACTCCATTTAAGTTTATATTTCCAACAGCAAAAAAATAATGCAACCAAAGGATCCGTTGTCCAATCAAGAAGTAATGTAGGTAGTCCATAATGTTGTGCGATTTCTATCAGTTGTATTTCATTTGCAGATTCAACCATACTATCCTCATTGGTAGCAATGCCTTTGAATTCCTTTTAGCAAGTTCCACATATTAGGCATTATTACTTTTATCTCCATTATTGCTATATAAATTAGTCTTTCTAGGAGGAGTAATTTCTTCACCCCATTTATCTTCAATAGAATATATTTCTCTAAATATACCTGGCAATAATCCCCAGTCAGAGTCCGATTGCCCTCTAAACCACATTCTATGGTCTTTATTCTTACCTTTTAACTCCTTGAGTATTGATATGTAATCATCAAAATTATTAATGTCATATTCCTTAATCATATTTGCCTCCATATAAGCCTTTCTGCTATTGTATCATAGGAAAACTAATAATCCAATAAGAACATAAATTCTCTGCAGCACATCAATACCGAGGTCATCCTAATTTCCTATTAAATTACCTTAAACATTTTCTTGCTTACAGGCTTTTCTCTGCTTACCTTTTCAACTTCTTTCTTTGCAGTCTCAAGTTCCTCAAACCTTACCATCTCATCCTTTGCAGCGTCAAACCCAAGATGGGTATAAACATTCATTGTGACGGAAATATCTGAATGCCCCATTAGGTACTGAAGAGTCTTGGGGTTCATTATTGCCTTTCTTTCTACTTTATCCAGGTGGCGGTGCCACCACTTCATCCGACATGTATCAGAGCAAAATCTATTCATTTCTGCTTGATAATTGAACTATAGGCTTTCCACTACAAATATATACCTTATCAGACGTAGCTTCCGTTATTAAATACAAGTTCCTAGGCCAAATACTGTTTGATGCCTATAATATCACTTAATTTTACTCTATATAAACATAGCCGAAATTAAACTGTGAATTGGATATTACCTGTTTCAAATTTGAATTTGTCTTTCTAAACTTCAGCATTTCAGCTTTCAATTCGTTCTCCTCTTGAATATCTGTTATTTTTATCCATATTTTTGCTTTTTTTCTTCATCCACAAATTCACTAGGTACATAATCTATGCAATCAGGACAAGTAACACCGTCGCTTTCAGATACAATCTCCAATACTCTAGCAGAATATACAATATCGTTAACATCTTTTCCAATAGCAAATAGTATTCTTACATTTTCACCCGATTCACACAAAAAATTATAATTCCTTACTTTTTTCTCATTCATACCTTTAGAAAGTACATTTGTAGAGAACCAAGTATAACCTTTCCCATTTTCAGAGCAGTTTCTAATATACGCATTAATTGTTTCAATACCATCAATTATATTTCCATCTGCATCATAGCTTGTTCCTAGTCTCATAATAATATAATCGTGTAATTCTTTCTTATGTGTTCTCTGTATTAACATCTGCTTTGCCACCTCCGCTCCTAGGGATTTCTTCTTTAATCTTGTGTAAAGTTCCTCATCCTGACACAACATATAGATTTCAAGCATTTCCGTCAGTGCTTTAGTTTTTTTAATTCCTTTGATTTTAACAAATTCATCAAATATCTGTTGTGTTTTCTCATCTGCATACAATGACATATACCCTGGTCTGCCCATAACATTATCCCTCTCTATATAATTGTACCGCAAAAATCTATATAAGGATTATACTATCTCCAATTTCATATGTCAATAAATTGTGATATGGTGGTTTGTGTCAAAGCCTCCATTGTATACCAATGGTCAGTTATATCACCATCTTTGCCTACGAAAGAAAGAAGCTTTCTTATCTTCTTTTCTAGATCTCCATTTAGAATTCTGTCAAAGTTTATAAGGTTGTTTATATCCATAGCGATAATGTGGTCTAAATCCCCGTATTCTTTATTGGTTATCCGAATAGAAGTATGTAGTAGAACAGACACCCCCATTCCTTCAAGCTTTTTCACTGTCCCATAGTGGGCGGAATCTCCAAGCGCCTCTGTACTGGTAGCCTTGGAGCCAATAAAGAACTCGTCTTGTTAGACCTGCTTTGTTAATTATGTCTTGGATTACAAAGTGCAACAAGGTACTGTGGCAGATGAAAAGTATTTTTGTCATAGTTATCAAACTCCTTAAATTACCCCGAATCACCTTATTTTGCATGCCTTTTTAGGGATTATAGGTAAATTGTTGTTTGATTGTCAGACAGACAAATTATAGCATCATTTAGCAAGTTACAACTACCTGTTACTAGTAGAAACAGTAGTAAAACGGAAATTCCTACTAATAAAGATTTTCGTTAGTATATTCTTCCTTTACTATAGGCTTTTAATTCTAATAGAAAATGGGTAAATATAATTGCATTTAGTGCCATCTTTCTATTTGGATATGTATCATACCAACAATGAGCTATGCTATGTCGCCCAGGGACATCTAATTTCACTTCATCTGGTTTAGTACAATTATAGAAGATAAATTCATCACAAAATGATGCGAATATTTTATTAAATTCATTTTCTTTAATTAACTTTCCAAGGTTTTTTTACGAGTCTTTCGACAAATACGATAACTGTTATCATTCATTTTATCTTGAATAATGCCTTCCCATAAGGTCGATAGTACACTAACAGTAAGTGCATATTCCCTGCGATGATAGGCTTGAACGGATTGAATTAAAATTCTTGTCATGTATGATGGAAGATTCATTTGTCTCCATCTGCGTTTGAAGTTATTTATTTCTTCCTTGCCATAATAAGAAAAAATCAGCCTATCAATTCTATTTACCCGATTTTTACCAGCCCTACTAGTATTTAGGATTTCAAGCATTGAATCAACAATTCTACAATCGGCATTCCATCCTGCATATGGGAACCACCTTACATTGAACATTGCTTTCAGAAACATCCCATTGACTTCTTCATAATCAAAATCAAATTCTATATTTTGAATATTCTCTAAAATACCTACCCAAGGTGAAAAGTCTACCGTCTGCAACCAATTACCCAAGCAGGATGTGAGTGACTGTATCCCTTGAATCACAGGATTTGTAATAAATGTAGTTAATTCTGTAGCTAAATTTGTTGCTACGCTGTTACGCCATTCATCACAGATTCTAAGAGTAGGACTTTCAAATTGTTGTATTCTTTCCTGTAGTTCCAAAATGGGAGCAACACTCACTTGGATTTTTTTCTATAACTTCTACACTTTTTACGCATCGAGTTTGCTATATTCTCATATGAATCCTTCTTATTCATCTATCTTCCCTACTTTCTCTTCGTCATATTTTACCACTATTATAAGCAAACAAAGGGATACCTTGTATCAAAGTACCCCTTAATTATTATTTGAACACTTGCTTCGTATAGGTTCTCATCTGTTCAATAGTATTCGAATTTGAACACATCAATTCAACATAAAGGATTGCTCCGGATTCAATAATAATAGCACCATATTCACAAATAGGCACTTGCCTATTGTTTTTAAATCGTTTATCTGGTGTTCCATTCTTATTCACTTTCAACCACGTTTTTCCAACTACTTTGGCATCTTTAGGCACTGCACCATCTTCAATAAATCTTGTTGTCCCCAATTCCATCCTAATTTCATTGTAATTAATCGCACCAACTTTTGTACCTGATACTACAAGTAATTTATCTGGCAAAAAGAATAGTTGTTGCTTACGCAATTTTAAACCAAAAATCTTTACATTAGGTTTTATAAAAAACGGAGGCTTGCCAATTGCTTTTGCAGGAATTCGTGTAACACTCCTACTTGCACCACCATTAACCTTTGTATTCTGAATCTTAGCAGCTGATATTGTTTGCCAAAATTTCTTATTTTGATTCATACTCATCCATGTTGCTGTGAGATTCTCAAAAGAGTGTTGTGCATCTTCATCAAATTCATATTCCATGGCAATAGGCAATTTTACATGTACACAAATTTTTAGTATCACACCTACAATTCCTGTAAAAACGAAAACAGGAATTGCAGACAACAAAAATGTCCAAATCAGTATTGTGCTCAATAAATTCAAGCCTTGGATTTTCTTGATACTATATAATAAATCTCTATATTCTGCCGTCTGATAATCTCCCACATTAACAGTTTCCATATTTTCGCTCATCAAAACATCATTAGCTGGCTGCACTGGCACAGGAGTATGTGGTACGCAATTGTTCACTCTGCCTTGTTTGTTCGTTTTTCTCTTGTGGCTAATTTCTTCCGAATAATATAATCCAGTACCCGAAATGCCAATTGTACCTCTTACATTTCCTTTGGTCGTCTTAGTTATTCGTGCACCTTTCACACCCCAACTATAACCAATACCACTTTTGCTTATATTGATTCTAAAACCGCCACCAAGATTTATGCTCTTGCGAAATCGTAATCCCATAGAAATTTCTCCTTAGTATTTCTCCTTATATCTTACATGTCTTACCCCTAACACTATAATAATATCAGAAATGTCAAATTTCTACAAGATAAAATCACCCCTGTAAACCCCGTATAGGTTTAGAGTCTCTAACCTGTAGCATTACTATACTACTTTAATCATTTCTGCGATGCCACTTTTGCATCATTTTTTTCTATTTATGCATGTGCCTTTCTAAACTCTTCCATTCTTTCAACTCTTCAGCAGCTTTTCACAGTTGATTGCCTTTCTTGTAACACTATCATTTACCACTACAACTGTAAGTTGGAACCTATTTAGATTCTTTACTATCAAATCATCGTTAGCCGCCATCTGGAATGCATGTTGAAGAACACCAAGAACTGTTTTCATCGTACTTGACCTTTCTCCATCATTCTGCAACTTTATGATTAGTAGTTTTGCAGAGACCGATAGGATTACTCTAGTCTTAAAATTTACCTCCTAAAGAACCATATTCGCCCTGTTTTGCGTTGGTTTGACTACTCACCTTTTAACGGTAGTATCGTTAAAGGGGGTTCAAATTAAGGGCTATCGTTATAAGGTCTGAACTAATGCTTTTATTTTACCAAATAAATATAGATTTGATAAGGCTTAATAAAGAAAAAACAGATGGCATTTTACTTTGCTACCTGCTATAAAGTTATATGAAAATGTAGTTGTCGTTTGTTATGAAATTTGCTTGTTATCAGGCATCATACTGTCTAATTTCTTGCATTGATTGACTTTTGGGTGAATCAATTCTGAGTAGATTTACATATTCTAAGTTGTAGGGCTAATGTGTTGTTTGCTACATTCAGTGACGCCTTCACTAATAAATGTCCAGACTCGCTACGGTTTTTCTGTAAGATGCTGTTATAATATGGCTTTGTTGACGAAAAACCTGATGCGCTCGCTTTTTGGCAGTGACTCGCACTTTGCAAGGTGCGAAGCAGCGAAGCAAGGTGTGTTAGTCCTGCCTATATAATAGCTGTCCGCAATTGACGAGTGCGAAGCACGAAGTCAGAGCGGAAACAGCGAACTATGCGGCATTATTAGTTCCGGCTGTTGAATTGATGAATGACTACAAACAAACACATCATCCACATGGGTGCAGGTGGGGGTGGCTGTCTTTCATTTGGTATTCTAGTTATTATTTGTATAAATCTAAGGTGCCAGCTACGAATGATAAATTCTAAGCGAGCGCATTAGGCGGAGCGAAGCGGATGCCGGAGCGAGTCTGAAATGTTATCATTCGGAGCGTCACTTAGGTTAGTTTATATACCTCGACAAAGTAGAATTTGTCCAGCCACTTAACGCTATTCATCAGACATTAATTTGCCATTATTTGACCTTTTCACTTAACGAGCCATTTGCTCCTTTTACTCATCCTTCCTTTGCAAATAATAGAATTCCTTCTGAGCTTCAATCTCGGCTCTCAATTCTTCCTCAGTTGGTAAGTATAATTTATATTTTGAAGCAAATAACTGCTCGTTTCCATGAAGAATTGAATACTTGGCTATATCCTCATCTGTATCTGCACATAATACTATTCCTAGCGTTGGATTGTCATCTGCCGCTTTCTTTAGTTCATCATACATGCGAATATACATATCCATCTGTCCTACATCCTGATGTGTTATTTTTGTGGTTTTCAAATCAATTAAAATGAAACACTTCAAAATATAGTTATAGAAAACAAGATCAATATAATAATCTTCCTTCTCTGTATGAATGTGCTGCTGCCTTGCTACAAAAGCATAGCCTTTTCCAAGTTCCATCAGAAACTTCTGAAGATTACTTATAATGCATTGCTCTAGGTCAGACTCCAGATAGGACGTATCCTCTCTCATCCCTAGAAATTCAGCAATGATAGGATTCTTGATGAATTCCAGCTTTGACTGGTATTCGGAAGTCAATTCCTTCATTTCTGCTTCTACTGCTGTTTTATCCTGTGTTTTAAGTATTCTATAGTAGTATTGCGAACTAATATTTCTTTGAAGTGTCTTTACACTCCATGTTTCTCTTAATGCTTCATTTTCGTACCATTTCCTCGCTTCAGAGTCTTCTACTTGTATCAATACTCTATAGTGTGTCCATGATAACAATCCAGATTGTGGACTCGCTGAGTCCACAATCTTTGGATACATCTGATAGAATCGAGCAAACTTATATAGAGAACTCTTATCAAATCCTTTTCCATATTCCTTAGTCAATTCTTCAGACAGCGATGCAATTATCTCTTTTCCATATCGCTCCGAGCGCTTTCCTTCTAGTTCTTCTTCGACAATTCTCTAGCCAAGAAGCCAATTTCTGTGAACAAGAGTTAGATTAACTGCAGAGTATGCTACTTTCTGAGCAGTTTCAATAATGTTGCAAGCATCTTCAAAAAAACGTCGCCTGTTTTTTTACATATTTCAATAATTCATTTGCCATAAGTCACTCCATTCACTATATCTCTCCCCAGTAACCAATCCCTAGCATTTATTATTTTGATGCCTTCAATGTCTCTTTGCGGATCATCGTCTTTTGAAATTAATTCCCAAAACAATCTTAATCATTTAATGTATCGGATTTTATTCCAAAAAACTCGGTTGTTGCATTGAGCCCTTCCTAATCACTGCTATCGCACAAGGCGACTTCCCTTTACAAGCTTATATTGAACCTCTTCAAAGCCTGCATTGGTAAAAAAACTGCTTGTAAGAGTCAAAGGTAAACTCCTTCTTAAAATCTGCCCCCAGTTTTTTTCTAAGCATTTAACAACAAGTTTTGGCTTACCCTTAGTTTTATTATTGATATATGTTGGAATGATGACATATCCACCATTTTTACATACCCGCATGAGCTCCTCGAGTGCTTTATAGGGTTCATCAAGCAAATGTATAACATTTCCTGCGACAACCTTATCAAATGCTTCATCCTCATACCCAAGGTGCATAATATCAGCTTTTTCTATCTTCACATTCTTTAAGTGAACGCAGTTCTTTCGCGCCTGCCCTAACATGCCTTCAGAGAAATCTGTTGCAACAACCTCTTTGCATCTAGGTGAAATGCCCCCTGTTATCATACCGGTTCCACAGGCACATTCTAAAACCACATCATCCTTTTCAATCAGGCCTGCAACTTCCGCTACAAGCTTTTTATTCACTTCCCCATTGAAGCATTTTTCAAAAAAATCATAAACCCCCGCTATCTTGTCCCAAAACATTGCTACACCCCCTCCTTATTAAGTTACAGCCAGGCTCCGTATTTTCTGGTATAAAACTTCTTTACAATCTCAATTGTGACGCTGTATAGTACTAAAATTAGTATCAAGAACACGAAGAATTCTACAGGCATCTGGGTAAATACAGCATTTGATGTCCTGTCAAATATGAAAGGAATTGAAATAGCTGCCAGTATGCCAAGTGCAGATGCCAGTCCAAGCCTTGCATCACATCTTGATTCAATAATCGGCCTCTTAGCAGTACGTATAAACTGAACTATCAGTATCTGCGAAATGAGTCCTTCAACAAACCATCCCGTCTGGAAATAGTTCTGCATTCCAAGTGTGTTGTAACCCAGAACGAACCAGAGAACTAAAAAGGTCATTACATCAAATACTGATGACACACCGCCCATAACATTCATAAATGACACAAGTGAGGCACTGTTCCACTTGTGAGGTCCTTGTAGGAACTCATCATCAACATTGTCCCAAGGTATCGCAATCTGAGTGAAATCGTATATTAGGTTCTGAATCAGAATCTGCAGAGGCAGTATTGGTAAAAATGGCAGGAAAATGGAGGCAATAAGCACTGAAAACACATTTCCAAAATTGCCTGAGAGAGCCATTTTCATATACTTAAGTATATTGCCATAGATTCGTCTTCCCTCATAAATACCGTTTAATATGACAGTTAAGCTCTTCTCTAAGAGAATGATATCTGCACTTGCCTTTGCTACGTCTGTTGCATTATCTACTGATATACCCACATCCGCATCATGAAGGCTTGGTGCATCATTTACACCGTCTCCCATATATCCTACAACATGGCCGTTCTTCCTTATGGCATCTACAACACGCTTCTTCTGCATTGGAGAAAGACGTGCAAATATGTCATTGTTTTCAACAACGGATGACAGAGCTTCATCACTCATATTTTCAATATCAGAGCCTGTTATGGCCTTCTGTCCGTCTGTCCTCATTCCAACCAGCTTGCATACATGCTCAACAACTACAGGTGCATCTCCCGAGATTACCTTTACGTGAACTCCTGCACCGTAGAGACCGTGTATTGCTTCCTTTGCATCAGGCTTAGGAGGGTCAAGAAATGCGACAATGCCTAAGAATGTCAAATCATTTTCATCCTCTGCATGAAAGATGGTTGGAGCGTCAATACTTCTCTTCTTTGCCGCAACGCCTATTACGTGCATACCCTCTTGGTTTAGTCTGTCAGCCAGGGCTTTTATTTTATCATGATCTGCCTCACTGATATTGTTATACTCCCTCTTCACTCTAATACGGCTGCAGCACTCAAGTACAGACTCGAGGGCTCCCTTTGTAATAAGCACCTCTTCATTTGGCTTAGGAAGCAATTCCTCTTCACCACCGTCTAAGTGCATTCCTCCGGGATTAGATACAAGCACGCTCATTCTGCGGCGTTCAAAGTCATAAGGAATCTCGTCAGTCTTTACATATCCGCCCGCATACTTATTTACATCATTTTCCTGTCCGTAGGATAAAATGGCCCTATCAATCAGGTTCTTAACTCCTGTTGAGTAATATGCGTTCATCCATGCATAATTAAGCACCAGATGCGATTCTTCACCGTTAATATCATAATAATTCTGTAAAATTACATTGTCCATTGTCAGAGTTCCTGTTTTATCTGTACAAAGGACATCAATTGCGCCAAGATTCTGGATGGCTGACATATTTTTTACAATCGTTTTTTTCTTTGCAAGGAACTTCGCACCCTTTGCAAGTGTGCCATTTACAATCATTGGCAGCATTCCCGGTGTAATACCTACTGCGACAGAAATCGCAAAAAGGAAGGCCTCAAGCCAGTTCTTCTTAACCAAGCCATTGATTAGGAGTACAAATAAAACGACAACTACCATGTAGGTAATAAGTATCCTGGTAATCTTTGCAAGGCTGCGGTCAAAGTCCGTTTCTTTCTTTTTTGTATGTATTGTGGAAGAAATTTTGCCAAGATATGAACTCTTCCCGGTGCGTACCACAACTCCTAAGCCCGTTCCTGAGTTGACAGTTGAGCCACCAAGGCATATATTGTTTAATTCAGCAGCATTTACATTTCGTAAATCTGCACCAACAGTCTTTTCTACAGGAATTGATTCCCCTGTAAATGCTGAAACGGATACAAACAAATCCCTGCTTTCAAGAAGATATAAGTCACCGCAGACGATGTCCCCTGAGCCAATTAACTGTATGTCTCCCGGTACAACCTCTTCAACAGGTACTTCTCTTACTTCAGGACCATTTTCACCCGGAACCTGTATCCTAACTGTATCATGTTCCATTTCCTTAAGCTTTTTGCATGTCAAGGTAAGAACCATAGTCCTGCACAAATCTTATGACTGCACTCTATGCAGGCAAGAGCAAGTATAATTACTCCGGAAACAACATCCTTCTCAACAACGAAGGTAACTAACGACAATACAAGCAACACCAGAATAAACGCATCAGTGAAGCTGTGAACTATAAAATAAAGCCAGCTGTGCTTTTGATTTGCGGATAAGTCATTGTATCCGTATTTTTCAAGCCTTTCTTCCCTTTCATCATCACCTATTCCCTTATCACTGCAACTAAGCTCTTTAAGAATCTCTGCCTTCTCTTTCGCAGACAATACTCCTAAACTCCGCCTCAACCCCCTCTGATTTTTGACACAGAGCTTGTTACCTTTTTCATCCATTAAGCCCATAGCTTGAATCCCTTTCCTTCAGCAGGTAGTATCAAAACTATCTGTTTTGTTATTCATATCTAACTTTGGAGTATATACCTCTTTGAGGGAATAATCAATAAAAATGTTAGCTCCTTTATCTAAATCTTTATGCTAACAACTATATCTGCGTTTAATTTGCATAAAAAATAAAGCACAGCCTTATGGCTTACACTAACTGTAAATACCATAAAGCAGTGCTTAAATTATATCAAATTACTTACCAAGTCTCTTCTTTCCTAAAGCATCTGTAGCGATTATAGCGCAGTAGAGTTCATCTGGTGTTACATCTCCTGCAAGGTTATGAATGGTTTCACCTTCAACACAGGCATTTTTTTAGAAATAGTGTGGATTTCCTCATCTGTAAAATTGCCAAGTTCTGAAAGTGTGATAGGAAGTCCTACCTCAAGGCAGAAATTCTGGATATCTTCAAACTCTGCCTTATCAGCTCCCTCAAGAGTAAGCTGTACTAGTGTACCGAAGGCTACACAGTCACCATGTGAGGCATCGTGGTGTCCGCTCAAAGATGTAAGACCATTGTAAAATGAATGAGGTGCTGCACAGTTTACATTATCCGCACCTACGCCTGAAAGATATACAGCTGCCTCTATAACAGCATCAAGAGCGGGTGTTACAACATTATTCTCACAGGCTACAACTGCTGCCTTTCCATGAGTTCTTAAGGTCTCATAGCAGGTCTTAGCAATAGCCATACCGGCTCTTGTGATACCACCACCCTCAAGGCTTGGTGACTCAGTACGAAGTGAAGCTTTTCCCTCAAAGTAGGTACCTAAAGCATCTCCCATTCCTGCTATTAAGAACTTGGCAGGAGCTTTTGCTATAACTTCACTATCTACTAAAACTGCGTCAGGATTCTGTGGGTAGAAGAGATATTTATTAAAGCTTCCGTCATCATTATAAATAACAGAAAGTCCTGTACAAGGAGCGTCAGAAGCAGCAACAGTAGGTATGATAACTATCCTCTTACCTTCATAGTAAGCTGTAGCCTTGGCTGTATCAACTGCTGAGCCACCACCTACAGCAACTACTACGTCTATCTTATCAGCCTTGACTATATCCTGCATTTTCTTGATTTCGCCGTTACTTGATATTCCTCCGAATACCTCATATCTGCGGTAATCATCCTTACCCTCAAAGCTCTTTTCTAACTCATCGTGGCAACATTTGTAACCACTGTTGGAACAGACAAATAACCATCTCTTGCCCATGTATTCCATTTCCTTGTGGAAATGAAGAAGGGCTCCTTTTCCCTGTACATACTTAAGTGGTGCACGCATCATTCTTAAACGTTCCATAACAAACCTCCATTATTTAGTTGTTAACATAATACTTTTAGTAAAGTATGTTAAATATTTAACATTTATTTCTGGAAGTTATTCTAGCACATTAATTATTTTTTTGCAAATGTTTATTTTTTTATTTTTTTAGAAATTTTTTTGCAATGTTCTAGCTTGATAATATATTTCTGCCTTTAACATTTCAAACATCTCAATGCATCATCCCTTTACAACAATCATCAAGCATCAATTGTAAATCTCCTAACAGTTGTTTTATTTTTTTCTATAAACGTTCATAAAAGCCAGTCACACGCCATATGGGATAGGCTTAATTCGATTGAAACAACAGGACTTCTTTAATCAAATCTTTACTTTAACAATTCCATTACTTCTTCAACTTATTTGGTAAAAATCAGGTAATCTGATCCCTTTGAGACTTTAAGAGTTATTACACCCTTTCTTACTGCCTTAACCTCACTGTCATCAGCCTTTTTCTATCCTGTTTTTTTATTCTCATTGTATTTATATACATAGAGCTTTGTATTCCTTGGATATTTAAAATAGTTTGTCATGTATCTTAATTGTTGCAGTAGCAGGAATTTGCCCCTATGTGTAAATGAAACTACAGCTCCATTCTTGCCTTTAAGCAATGATTTTTAAGCCCTTTATTTTCCTGGACGGAACTACCTTCAATGATAAGTTGATATCACTAAGCTTGCTCTTTGATTCAGCTAATTCCTTTCCTGCTATTAACCAGGAATAAAGCACCTTCTTACGGTTATCCCTTATTGAAAGGCTTAAGTCTGCTGATTCTTTGACAGCTTCCACAAGTACTGCCTTTTTTTAACCAATATCTTTGAGAGCTTAGCAAGTCCTTTTTTTCACTTCTTCTTTTTTTAAGATTAAAGTTAAGCCTTATCTTTTTAACTGCTGTATTCTTCTTTTCTATGGCGACTGTTATTGCTACTTCCATCTATCACCTTACCCTCAGGTGTCTTATCATCGGCAACCTGAACTTCAGGTGTAGAAGGTTTCTCAACAGGAATTACAGGGATTACAGGAATACCTGTAGGAGTTGAAAGGCTTATTTGTTTTTTTAATCTTACCACAGCATAAGAGGTATCACCGTTTTTTTACCTGCAGTATTCACAACAAGGTGAACCTTTCCGTTATTAGCGGCTACAGTAACATTAGGATCTGCACTGATAACCTCACCAAATTCCTTGTCGATGTCTACTTCAATTGTACCAAGATTTTTTTCATGGTAGGGATCGGATACTCCGATTTCAACCACATCTCCACTCTGCTTCACAATGATAGAGGATTTCTTATCACTGCTTATACCATTTACACCGGCTACCTTATCCTGCCAGAAGTTTGCACCGATTACACTCTTGTTCTTGTAGCCTACAGCCTGTACTTCATCGTTATTTGCAAGGATTTCTACAGAAGGATTCTTCTCATATTCCTTCATCTCTTCCTCAGTTCTACCCGGAAGAATTACATATGAATACTCGGCATTCTGAGGATTCTTGCCATGGTCAAACCACAGTTCAAAAATAGTTTTTTTAACTACATCCGCAGTAGCTGTAAGGTTGATATTGCCCCAGTTACCTGTGCTGGTCGCTATCCTTGCCTTTAACTCTCCCGCTTCCTTAGGGAAATAGAATCCAACCTTATCTCCCTCTACATTGCCCTCAAGGTGAACCCACTTAACATTCTCAAGTGCCTTTCCTTCCATGGAAGCCACTCCTGTGCCAAGTCCTTCACCCTTTACTATTTCAGCCACATTTACACCTACAGGTGCAAGCTCAAGCTTATTTCCATTCACTGTAATGCGGTTTGAAGCGAGCATCATTTAACTTTCTGTTTTTCAACAGTTGTCTCTGTGATGAAGTTGCTGTCGCTGTCATTTATACCTGAGCCTAAGCATACTATTTCATCACCAAACATAAAGTATGACTTAAGTGCTCTAAGATTTGGCTCATATTTTGTTTTGGTTCCGCAGTCACCTGAAAGTGACATACCGTTTATACCATAGCCACCAAGCTCACTTCCGCCAACCCAAGCCTCTTTAGAAGTATAATCACCTTCCTGGTAGAAGCCACTGCTATCCTTCACACCGTTTCCTATATTCTTTGACACAGTTGTAGTTCCCGGAAGTCTGAAAAGGATTGATTGTATTCCAGTAATTATCGTTATAATAGGATGTATCCTTTCCGTAAAGATAGGTCATACCATCACTCTGGTGCCATCCATAGAGGTTCTCGCCGTTCATAATCTCAGTATTTTGTATTCTTTCAGAAAACATACTGAGGGTAAATAGCCAATTATCAGTTCTGTGAACTGCCCTATCCATCAGAGGATAGTTCTTATGAGCACTTTCAACAACACCTGAGATAGCGGCATTTCCTATTATTTCCTGAGCCTTTTGCTTTACAACGATTTCATTCAGTTCCTTTAGGGTGCCAACAAACTCAGAGTCTGCAGTCAGCCAGTTCTTAAGATAGTTCAATAAGGTCTGTCGCCCAGTTTCGCTAACAGTGTCTAGTGACTTGATAATATATGTCATTACCTGGCGTCCAATTGATTTGTCAGTAAGCTTTTCTCTTGAAACAGCCCTGCCTCTTAAGTTATCTAACATTAAACCATTGTAAACACCCATACCATAGGTTTTTACAAAGATATTCTCCAATATATTTGCCTTGTCTGAGCTAAACTGCCAAGGAGAATTGCTTAAAATAGCAGAGATATTCACTATACCCTCAAGTACAACAATTCCATAAGAGCCTGCATAAGGAACGTATGTATGATCTATATAGGAACCGTCTTTATAATATCCGTTTGGGTAGCCTTTTTCAGCAAGCTTTGTACTATCCTCAACTGAAACAAATTCAAGCACTGAGGATGAGGCTTCGCTTGCAAGATGCACAGACTCATTGTCTTCAAGCAATAAGCCTATTCCAAGTGCAGTCATTGAGCAATCCACCCTATTAGTCTGCATACTGCATGCGATATCCTTGTCCATGAGTAGAGCCTGTGCCAATAGAGCCACCATGATAAGGGTCAGGCTGGAAGAATCTAACTCCCTCAGTGAACTTTTCTTTCTGCTCCTTGGTTAAATCATCCGCTAAAAGTATGAGGGTAGGAACTATATCCTTAGGAATACCTATCTCCCAGGTCACCAGTTGTCAGTCTGAGACTGTGGACGATAACAGTTGGTAGTCAGCCAGTCAAGTATGTTTATCATGTCATTAAGCAAGTCTTTGTTGTTATACAAAGCTCCATGCTCCACACGATATGCTTTTGCCATCAAAAGTACATTCTTAAAGGTCTGTCTGAATTCAACCGCATCTCTTGCAAACTCAATGTTCTTATTACCCTTCTTGCCAATTTCTTCAGGCCAAGGAATATCTGCGCAGGCAGACTGTCCCTTATATCTGTAACTATCCCACAATGCCTGAGCCTGTGTGTTTAGACTATTAATTGTCTCCATAATGGCGGCATCATTCGCATCAGGATTTTCTCCTATCAGCTGTGCTGTCCATTTTCCTATGAGCCTCTTATAGTCCTCAGAAGTTACTTTTGGAAGATTTTCTTTAGCTGTATATAAGACATTTACCTTCCACTCTTTGCTCTTACCTTCGCTGTCAACAGCTTTTGCATATACCATTCCCTTTTCAAAAGCTGTTATCAGTCCGCCCTCTGCTGTCTTTTCTATCTTCGCAATATGTTCAGTACTCGTAATTCCCTCAACACGATGTTTGTCTCTTTCACCTGGTGATAATTCATACTTCTTTTTATCAAAGCCTACGTTTTTAATAGGATTGCCATTTGAATCCTTGAAAATAGTAGTCCAGGTGATTGGCTCCTTAAATCCCTCAGGAGTCTTAATTAAGGCTGTACTTCCTTTTACAACCTCAATACTGTTTACTTCACTTTCTGTAGCGCTACTTTTATCCAACATGGTTGTATCCTCCGCCAAAGAAGCCTTTGCAACTACAGGTGTAGAAGGCATAAGTATTTGTGTACATAAAACAAGCGCTAAAATCCAACTGACTTTTTTTCTTACCCTATTAAGTTTCATAATAACCTCCATTAAGAATGTTTTATTTACAGTGAATCTTTACACAGGATTCCTTTATTAAAGGTCGCTTTCCGATGTATGCAAGTATGCCTCCGTCCACATAGAGTATATGGCCGTTTACAAAGTTTGACGCATCAGATGCTAAAAAAATACTGCAGAGCATGCCAAATCTTCAGGCTCACCCCAACGTGCAGCAGGAGTCTTGGCAATTATAAATGAATCAAAAGGATGCCTTGAGCCGTCTGCCTGCTTCTCTCTAAGGGGAGCTGTCTGAGGTGTAGCAATGTATCCAGGTCCTATTCCGTTACACTGGATATTATTCTCGCCGAATTCAGATGCGATATTCTTGGTAAGCATCTTAAGGCCACCCTTTCTGTCTTTCGCATAAGCACTTACAGTCTCTCTTCCAAGTTCGCTCATCATTGAGCAGATATTGATTATCTTTCCATGTCCCTTTTTAATCATGCTTGGTATTACAGCCTTTGACATGATGAAAGGTCCGTTTAAGTCAATATCTATTACCTCTCTGAACTCTGAAGCCTTCATCTCGCACATAGGTATACGCTTGATGATACCTGCATTGTTGACAAGAATGTCGATGATTCCAACCTCTTTTTCAACCTTTGCTACCAGCTCTTCCACTGCATCCTCATCTGTTACATCGCATACATAGCCGTAGGCCTTTATTCCCTCTTCCTTGTAAGCCTCAATTCCCTTTTCCACAAGTTCTTCTCTTCTGTCGTTAAACACTATGGTCGCACCTGCAGAAGCAAGTCCCTTAGCTATGGCAAAGCCTATTCCGTATGAAGCACCTGTAACAAGTGCCACCTTTCCTGTCAAATCGTACTGTTTCATTATGTTTTCCATACTCTTCTCCTATCTCAAATCAGTAGTTGCTATATTATCCATATCATCAAATGCCTGATTCTCTCCACCCATAGCCCATATAAAGGTATAATTAGATGTTCCTGCACCTGAATGTATGCTCCAGGATGGTGATATAACAGCCTGTTCATTCTGCATTACAATATGTCTTGTCTCCTGTCCCTCACCCATCATATGGAAGACAACCTGATTCTCAGGTACTTCAAAGTACATGTAGATTTCCATTCTGCGCTCATGTGTATGTGCAGGCATGGTATTCCATACACTTCCCGGCTCAAGTACTGTCATTCCCATTGAAAGCTGGCAGGTCTGAAGCACGTCAGGATGAATGAACTGATTAATTACTCTTTTATTAGAAGTTTCCATACTTCCAAGAGGCTTTTTTTCCGCCTTCTCTATAGATATGAAAGTGGTCTTGTATGAGGTATGGGCAGGTGCACTTACCATATAGAATTTGGCCGGATTTTCAGGAGAATTGCTTTCAAATGTCACTTCCTTTGTACCCTTTGTAATATAAAGGCAGTCCTTGTATCCCATTTCAAAAACTTCTCCATCCGCCTTTATCTTACCTGCTCCGCCTATATTGAAAATGCCTATTTCACGTCTTTCAAGGAAGTAATCAGTACCGAAGTTAGCCCATACATCTATGCCCTTGCTGATGGAAACTGCTTCATTTACAGGCATACAACCAAGTGTCACCATTCTGTCAACGTGAGAATATACTGCAACTACCTCATCCTTTTTTTATACAGATTTTCAATCAGGAATTCTCCTCTTACTTCCTCTGTGGTATAACGCTTAAAATCTCTCTGATTAACCGAATATCTAATATCCATTTCATCCTCCTATTATCATTTGATACTAAATTGCAGCAGCCTAGCCTCTCGCAACTCTTAAATACACCCACAGTTTACTTCTTTCTTACAAAACGCCAAGAACTATATTATGCTTCCACTCCCCAGGCCTCTATCTGAGTGAGGGCTGGGAAAGGTGATTCTCCTTCAGCTTTTATAAGCTTATCAAGTACAAAGCTTTTAACCTTCTTTTCCTTTATCTTAAAGCACTGAGGTTTCTCTGACTTTTCAAGCTTTAATACCTCTTTACTTCCGTCATCAAAGGTTACTGTTGCACTTACCCAGTAATTATCGTGTGGATAATCTGCTCTTAGGGTAAGCCTAAGCTCTCTGATCACTACCTCTCTTCCAAAGTCCACAGTGAGGGCAGCATTTGGATCTCTATTTATGCCCCAGCTCTGATAAGGATATCTTCCGTGAGAAGAGTTGGCATACATACCGTCCACTGCATTTCTTGCTGCAAACACAGCCTCTCCTCTTGTTTCCACATTGGCTGATGCGTGAGGGAAAAATGTAGAGTTTTCGTGCTGGTCATATACATTTAAGACCAGATTTTTTTCCTTTGCAATCTCTTCCTCTGTAGCATAGCGAGCCTCTATATAGTGCATTGTGCCTGTAAAGCTCTTTGGTGAATAATTAGGTCTGTTGTTAGAAGGTGGTATAAAAAATGCTACATTTCTTTCTGGTACATAGATAAATGCTTCTCTCATACTGTCTTCAAAGCGTACTACACAGTATCTTCCTGCCCTATCCGTATCAAGCACTATCCTGTCTCCGTCAAGGTATTCGCTTGTATAGACAAGCTCTGCCCTATCCTCGCCTTCAAAACCACAGGCCTTTTCTCTTTCATCCTTACCAACAATCTTTAATTTAATCATTATTCTACTCCTGTAGTTTATTTACCAATACATCTTCCAATCAGGCCTTGCAAGCCTTGTGAGTGCCTCCATAAAGAAATAATCTCCCCAGATTACACATTCATCCACACCTCTGTTCTTACAGGTGTTATAAGGTGTCTTCCTCGCATAGGTTCCATGAAGGAGCTGTCCGTTGGATACGGCCTTATCCTTTACCTGATAATTCTCTATAAGTGAGTGCATAAGCTTCCTTGCAACCGATGTATAATAAGTGCTCTTCTCCTCATCAAGGTATTTGCTCATTTCAAGGAAACCGCAGATTGCGATTGCCGCTGAAGAAGAGTCTCTTGGCTGTTCTGCCTCATCTCCATCTCCAAAGCATAGATCCCAGTAAGGGCAAAGGTCCTTTGGAAGGTGGTTTAGAAAATATCTTGATACTCTTTCAAAGTATTTAATGTACTCAGGATCTCCTGTATTCTTATAAGCAATTGCAGTACCATATATGCCCCAAGCCTGTCCTCTTGCCCAGGCAGAGGCATCCTTGTAGCCCTGGCAGGTAGCTCCGTGTGAGAATTCACCACTGTCAGGATCAAAGAAGATTGTATGCCAGGTAGAATCATCATCTCTTATTACGTACTTCATAGTTGTAAGAATGTGATTCTTAGCTACATCAGCATAGTGTCCATCTCCTGTCACCTCACTGGCCCAGTATAGAAGTGGTACATTAAGCATACAGTCAATGATGAGTCTTGCATTGTCCCTTGCCCACATCTCTCCCCAGGCCTGGATGTACTTTCCTTCAGGACGGTATCTGCTTACAAGCTGGTCGGCAGCCTTTATGGCAGCTTCCTTTCCATTTTCATAGCCAAGCAGACGGTAGGCGGCTACACAGGAAGGTATATATAAGAATCCCATATCATGATGGTCTATATAATGCCTAATGTTGATTCTCTCTAAGAAGGAATCTGCCTGTTTCTTTCCTGCCCTTTCAAATAATGCCTTATCTTCTGCATTTGCCGCATTTTCATAGGCAAGCCATACCTCACCTGTCCAAAATCCGCTTGTCCAGTCAGTGTTGATATCAGGCTTATAAAAATTCCCCTCGCTGTTGGCAGGAGGAAAATGCTCCTCAAATTCAGGCATATTGTTCTTAACCTGATTTGTACAGGTATTAAGAGCATTTTTAACCATCTCATCCGTAGCTTCCGGATAGTTTTTAAGTAAATCAACATCAATCCATTTTTCCACTTATCCAATCTCCTTTATCTTACAATAAGACCACAGCCAAGGTAAAGCCATCCTTCCTTTACAGTCTGTAATCTTTAATAAACATCCTTAACTACCACCTTAAAACTGTCATATACTCTGGGCTTTTATGAAGTGAGGCAGCCATAGTCTGTCCTATTCCGTATACTCCTTTAATTCCGTTTAAGTCTCTTCCGTTACCTACATCGTCCTTGTATAGTATAACACTGTATTCCTTTTCACCTCTGGATATTAAGTATCCCTGCACCTCATCATCCTTAAGTACGGTTTCATTGGTGAGGTTATAAACTTTCTCTTTGTTTATCACAGTCTTTTCGCCTGCCTGATTCTTTACTATAATTGTAGTAAGAAAATGTGAATCCCTCGTACTTAGCCTAAGAGCCTTACTCACTCCCAGTTCGTTGTAATGCCTCGATACCTTGGCTGTGACTATATCCTGCGCCACCTCTCCTCCTTCATCAAAGCTCTTTACCACAAACTCACATTTAACTCCCTTACCTCGTGATTCTCCTGCTTCTTTCTTTAAGTCAATATCTTCAGCAAAGGCAAAATGCTGTGAGAGTTCATTCTTCTTATTTCCTGTAATTTCATCACAGATTACGATAATGTCTGGCTTTTAGGGCAACAACTCTTCTTCTAAGCAAAACTCCTGCTTCCATATAGCCACAATGTGCACCTTCAAACAGTAAAAATCCGTCCTTTTTATTGAAATAATTTCCGACTGATAAAGGCAGCTTTTCATATATCCACGAATCGGCACTAGGTGCATATTCAAGATTGTTTATTATCGGTACATTGTGAGCCTTAGAGCCTTTTAGTTCATATCTTTCTTCTACATGTTTATACGTATATCGTCCGCTATCCCTAAGTATCTGTTCGCCTTCAAACCACAGCTCTAAATGAAGCTTATCCTGGTGCCCATGTCCGCCCCCAAGGCAACCGTTTCTAAAATATATAAAATCGGCATCTTCATTATACGAGCTTCTCCATATAACCTCTCCACTTTCATCACTTATCTGAAGCCCTCCAATAAGTTCAGTAGTTTCAAGCTTTTCATAGGTTTCTATTCCTTTAGTTCCAAAAAGCCAGGCTCCTTCAAAGTCCAGTTCCTTATATCCCCCTGACTTTAGGCGGGAATCTGCAAAAATAACCGCTGACTGGCTTAATAAATCCCTCACATCTGTATCATCCGAATCTCCTGTCATCAGCTGATGATGATTAGGATAGGTTCTCACAAGAGTGGCGTATGCCATTCTTTTAACAATCTCTCTCTCATCCTCTGTAAATGGCTTATCTCCATAGATTTCTGCCACCCTAAGAACTTCAAGATAGGCCGCAAGCACCTCATTGTGATACATAGGAGAAGACTCCCACTGGAAGCCGTCATCATGTATCTGAGTGTGTAATCCCATTTTCAGGAAATAGATTGCTGTTTTTTTGTATTCTTCATTGTCAAGAACAAGGGAGAGAATGTAAAGTCCTGTATATTCCATCACTCCCCAGTTACTTTTCATTGAAAATCCTTTTTTAGGATTTGCAGCCAAATGCCCTGCGTGTACTAAAAGAGCCTCAATAAATCTTTTCTTTACTTCCTCTGTAATAAGTGGGCTGTCTACAAAAAGCGCCATAGCTCTCACCCAGTAATCAGCTCTTAGTCCCGTTTCAAGAGTCCTCCAAATCGCTTTATCAGCTTTTTCTATGTCGATGTTCTCATCTATCCAGTCAAGGAGCTGCCCTATAAATGCTTTTACATACTTTTCATTGCCTGTAAGTCTATAGGCCTGTCCAAGGCTTATCCAGTATCTATGCCTGTTTAGCTGAAAGATGAATTCCTCGTCTTCATTTAGAACATAATTCCACTTGATTTTTCCTGTCAAAATGTACGGCTTCACTTGTGGCCTCCATATCCCACGGAAGCCTGAATAAAAAGATATTCTCTGCAGTTTCATCAGCTGTCTCCATAACAAGCTTCATCATTTCACCACAGTTTTTCAAGCAGAAATCTGCTATTTTTAAGGCTTCCTCTTTGTCATAACCCAAGTGTTTTTGAAATTCATCCCACAACAATTCTGTATTATTCATAAGCCTTTTCCCTGCTCCAATTATCCATAAAGCCGTCATTTTGGCGTTTCATCCAGTTTACAACCTTTGCTTCAAGCTCCCTTGCAAGCATTTTATTCTCTTTAGTATCCAAGTCAAGTGGATGAATCTGCTCGGGATCTTGCTGGTTATCATAAAGGTATCTCTTAGGCTTACATATTACATCATAGCCTAATTCAATAACATAGGTATATCTCTTGGTTCTGACACCCCTCCAACCATAGGTTGCAGGATCCTTACCTGCCTTCTTAAACTTCTCCACAAAATCAGCCCTGCCGGGACTTGCACAAAGAAAGCTTACTCTCTCCTCATCCTCTTCACCCTTTATAAATCTCTGACAGTCCTCGCCCTCTACCGTATCAGGTATAGGGCAGTTTAAGAGCCCGAGGACGGTCGGCATCATATCCTGGCTTCCTATGCAGGTGCTGCATCTTCTGTTTTCATTTCCCGGAATATGCACGACAAATGGGATTCTAATTGACTCCTCATACCAGACATGCTTTCCCATAAGTCCGTGCGAACCCATCATATCTCCGTGGTCGGCAGAAATGATGACTAGGGTATCATCATACAAATCATTTTCTTTAAGATAATCTATTATTCGTCCAAACTGCTTATCCAGTCCGCTTATAGCTGCAAAATACTGCTTCGTGGTAAGAGTCATTTCCTCCTCTGTCATTGGTGCCTCTTCGCCTGTGTGGTGATGAATCCCTCCTAAACGGACATTATTTTTAAGCTTGACGTTGTCATAGAGCTTAAGATATTCTTCAGGAACCTCACTATATATGCTATGTGGAGGATTCCAAGAAATGTAAAGGGCAAAAGGCTTTGATTTATCCCTCTTTTTCTCCAGATATTCAATCGCCTTATCAGTCTCATGTTCCGGAGACCACTGGTGAATTTGAATCATTTCATCGGTATTCTCCCAGTAATGAGGTGACAAATGCTTATCGAATGTTCCATAAGAATACCAGTAGTCAAATCCATGTCTTCTGACACCGGGCGGAGTATAGGCATCCCAGTTCCTGGCTCCCGACTTTGGCTCAGCACAGTAGGTCTGTTCAGCCTCATCCAAGTGCCATTTTCCGATATAAGCTGTATCATAGCCTTCCTTCTTAAGTACATCTCCCACACAGATTTCTTCATCTTTAAGCCTTAAAGACAAGCCCTTCTTGCAGTTGGTGAAAAAACCTGCGGAAAGAGGATATTTCCCAGTCATAAGGCTTGCTCTGTGAGGAGAGCAAACAGGAAATGTACTAAATGCATGGTCGCAGTAGGTCGATTCCTCGCAAAACCTGTCCATAAGCGGAGTTAATACAGGATCTTCCTTTGCATATCCCATGGCTCCCGCTCTCCACTGATCCGCAAAAACAAATACCAGATTCATATTCTCTACTTCACTCTCCTTCTGTCCGGTTCATCTAGGTCAGATTATTAAACTACAAACTATCTGATTTATGAATTAAATAACTTCTTCTCGTCAAGATATATTCCAAAACCATGGCAAGACTTAACGGAAATAGGATTACTTCTGCTGTCTGTGGGTATATCCTCCATCGCAGCATAATAAAATCTGCTTTCCTTCTCCTTTTCGGTGGCTTCTACCCATTCTGCTCCAAGCCCTATTGCTATCTGCTGCCACACCGTAGCCGCAGGGCCTATAAGACTGTCATCACCTATCATAAGCTTAGCACCTATTTCGTATATTCTCTTTGCCAGTTCGACAGCGTCTATTATAGAGCCTGACGAATCCGGATGAATATTGTAAATCCCACCCATACCGGGCAGTATAGTTTTTACTGCCTCTCTTGACGGTCTTAGAGGATAGTCAGGTATAAGCGGCAAACCGGCAACCTGCCTTTGAAGCTCTACCCATTCTTCATTGTCTATGTATGCCGGATCTTCACAGGCATCAAGTCCCGCCTCATGCAGTGCTTTGAGACAGGTTGCAATGCTTTCTAAGGATTTTTCTTCTCCTTTATTTTTATATCCTCCGTTTACATCTCCTATAATAAATGTGTTATGATTTTTAGAATTATCTCGTACCGCTTTTTATAATCTTTTTGTCAAGTTCTACATCCCCGAATAATTTAACCTTTATAAACTCCGACTTCTTATTAGCTATGGCAAAGCCCGTTTTGTTGGCAACATCTTTAGGATTATCACTCAGAATGACATATACTCCACAAACCGGCTTTCTCTCCTCAAGTCCGAGAATATCCAGTGCAGATTTTTTTTCAGACATTTTACCTGCAAGATCTATTAATGCCATCTCTGCCATTTCTACTATATTCTCAGGAAAAAAATGCCTCGCTTTGTTCGCAAAAAGAGAATGCATCTTTTTACACTTAATCCCTTAAGCATATTAATATTATTATGACTTTCATCCAAAAGAAACCTCAGGGTTATTAACACTGATAACACATTCTCCGTATCCATTTTCATTTCCAGCTCTTAAAAACCAAAAAAACAAATGCTGTCTGCTTGTCCAGGTGCCAAAGCTGAAATGCTGATTTACCTCAACTGACTTTAAGCATAATTGGGCTTCTCCAATACTTACATTAAGTGCAGATAACTCTCTGATTACTCTTTCTTCTGTATTTTCCATTTTCATATCAAACCTTCTCAACCACGGTAAGTATCCTGTTTATCTTGCGCCTTCTCCCAGCTACACCAAAAATGCATCTCCCTAAGGGAATCAGCAACCACAATCAGTTACCTCGTATGGATTTACAGCCTTTTTTTGAAAAACTGGTTATTGTAGAAATTAAATCCCCAGTGAAGTATATCTTCCATACTCATACTTAGCCCTTAACGCCTCCTGTTATACCACCAATAATCTTCTTTGACAGACCTATGTAAAGTACAAAGGTAGGTATGAATACTATAATAACTGATGCGAAAAGTCCTGACCAATCACCGCTATACTTCATTCCGTTTATCATTGAGAAGAGTCCCAAAGCTACAGGTCTTAGCTTCTCTGAGTTTACGAAAAAGCAGTGAGAGGAAGTACTCATTCCATATAGCTATGAAGTTAAATATTGTTACCGTTACTACACCGCCCTGTGCAAGAGGGAATACAATCTTCCAGAAAGTCTTTACAGGGTGACAGCCGTCTATAGCCGCAGCTTCTTCATAGGCCTTTGAAATATTGGCAAAGTAAGCCATAAGAAAAGTGGTTGTGTAAGGTATCTTTACTGCCACAAACAGTACTACAAGTACTATTCTGTTTGAGAATGCATTTCCAAGCACTCCTGTTCTTGCTACCCAGGTATAAAGAGGAATAATTACCATTATAATCGGAATACCCATTGTACCTGCAAGTGCTGATGTTATTGTCTTTCTTCCCCAGAATTCAAATCTCTGAAGTACATAGGCATAAGGCGCGCAAATCAAAATGAGAAATGCACATGACAGGGACTGCATAAATAAGGGAGTTGGTAAAGAACACCGACACATTTGACGATACCCAGGCCTTTTTTTATAGTTTTTCAAAAATGAAGTCCTGTCTTAAATCCAAGGATATCACCCGAAAAGATATCTGCTGTAGTTGACAAACTCGCTGCAACTACCCATCCAAGTATAACTACCGTAAAAAAATAATCCAGGTAATTATAATTATATATCCCGGCAAAAGCTTAATTTCCTTCTTGAAATTAAAAAGGCACAGAATTTTTTTTCTTTTTTTTGCAGTTTTAAAACATTTTCATAATCTAACCTTTCATATTTGACTATTAGAACTCTAAATCATCGTCCCTAATAAATTTGTTGGCAAGCTTGAATATAATCAAGACTAAAACACAAAGAATTATACCAATAGTAGCGCCTGCTCCGGCATCACGGGAAATTATATCTGCAGTTTCAGCTCCAAATACCTTGGTATACATATATACCATAGGAACTACAGTTGAAGTATCCGCTGTAAGTGGAGAGAAGAGTTGTGACCAGATAAAAAATCCTGCTATTCTTATGGATCACATGATAATATTGGTTCTTAATATACCCCTAAGAAGAGGAAGGGTAATATGAAAAAACTGCTGAACTTTATTGGCACCGTCTATTCCTGATGCCTCATAATATTCCTTGCTGACTCTCTCGATACCGCTTATCCATATAAGCATATGATGGCCTATCATTCCAAAGCAGTAGGAAATAAGAAGTGCCCAGAATTTATGTTCTGCATCCAGCCACTGTATTTTAGCAAGGCTCTCCAGCCCCAACATTCTAAAGAATGTTGTTAAAAATCCATAAGAAGAATTAAATACATACTGAATCCACATAGTTGCCATTGCTACGGCACTAATTACATTAGGCAGGTAAATTGCTGCCTGGAAAAATCCCTTGAATCTTATTCCGCTTGTCAGGATTATTGCCAGTAATAACGATACGGAAAGAGTTATTACACCACCTATTGTCCATATCTTTCCTATATTGATAAGAGACTGCCTAAACAGTGAAGCATTAAACAAATCAATGTAATTGCCTAGTCCTCTAAATTCCCATCTACTAACCGGGTCTGTAATCTCCACAATTCTAAAAAAGCTCATGATTACAGTTCTGATTATAGGATAGACAAATACTGCAATAAACAATAATGTTGCGGGAAGAGTAAATGCTAAAATCATACTTCTATTGCGCTTCATAAATATTTTCCCTTCTGAACAAACTCCTTTAGTATAAACCCCGGTTTGGGGTAAGTAACTTATAAAACGGGCAGGTCAAATAACGATAAGTTACCTGCCTGCCCCTATTATGTACATTTGTAAATCTAAGTACAAATCACATATTTGTTAAAAAAACAAAACTATAAATCCTGTCTTAGTCTTACTTTCCTCTAGCTGCCTTCATATTGGCAACGAACTCTGCACCTGTGATCTTACCTGAGTAAAGCTTAATCAAGTTCTCCTTTAATGCAGGTGTAATGTCAGGATTGCTTTCTGCTCCACCCATAATCTCTGTACAGTTGTCAAAGTAAGGCTTTACATCTGCAAGCTGCTCTGGCCAGTTTTTATTTTCTGTATCTGCTGTAATACTGATACTTTCTTTTGCCTAGCTTCTCGTCAAATTTGCCTCTTGTCATCTTCTCGATGAATCCAAATCTTTGCTTCAGGGTTCTTACACTTTGAAGTAATAGCAAAAGCTCTGTCCACCGATAACCATAGCTTCTGTACCGTTGATTCCGTTATTTACCTCGGGATAAGCGAAGAAGCCCCATTCAAAGTCAGGTCCTGTGATATTCTTAACCTCGTTAACCATGTAGGTTCCTACGCAGTACATAGCAGCCTTTCCTGTTGCAAACTCAGTATTCTGTCCTGTAGGGATATACGTTTGATGCAACAAGCTCTGAGAAATATCCCTTGGCCGCAAGGTCTGCGAGGTCATTAGCTGTCTGTAAAACCTCTGGTCTGTCCCAGCCGTTTTCATTAACTATTTTCTTCAAGCCTTCACTTCCTACAAGTCTTCCAAGGTGCATACCAAATGCCTGTGGCACGTAGGCATCATCAGTAGTAATAGGTGTGATTCCGGCATCTTTAAGTTTCTGACAAGCAGTTAAAAAAACTCTGACCAGTTAGCAGGTGCCTTCTCGATTCCTGCCTGTCTGAAAAAGCTTTTTTTATTGTAAAGATATGAATTAGCCTTAAACTGGAAAGGTATTTCTTTAAGCACTCCATCATTATAGCTTCTGAAAAGTTTCATCATAGTAGGGTTGGAGCGTGGCTCGTAATTATGCTCCTTAACTATGTCCTCAAGGCTGATAATACGGTCACCGTAATTACTCTTATTTCCGGCACCGTCAAAGAAGTCTATCTGCTGGTTTGCATCAAGAGCAGGAATCAAACCTTCTTTAATTCCCTTACGCCCCTTAAACTCAACCTCAATATCAATACCGGTCTCCTTCTCATAGTCCTCAATAGCCTCAGCAACTACCATTCCCTGTGGCTCTGTAGCTTCCCAGCTTGACCAGTATACGAGCTTTACCCCGCTATAATCCTTAGCCTTTGTGCCTGAAGCAGTACTTGTCTTAGCAGAACTTGTTGCTGCTGACTTTCTCTGCACTTGCAGAAGCTGATTTGTCTGTCTTTTTCTGAGCTTCCACATCCTGTAAGTGCGGATACTATCATAGCTCCTGAAACAACTGCAACCCCAATTCTCTGTAACATTTTCTTTCTCATCAAAAAATCCTCCTTTTTATTGATGTTTACATGTATATGATTTTTGTACATCCCTTTTGTTTGATTTTATGTACAAACATTTCATACCAACTTAAATCTTGCCCGCCCCACATCCGGTTAAGCCTCATTTGAACAAATATTTTACTGAACGTTATACAGTTCCGCATTGTTCTCAAGTGCTATATCTATCTTACATAGCATCACATCCGGCACAGGCAGCTTTTTGATAAGGCAGTCAACCATTGCATTAAATGCCATATAGCCCTTTTTGTAAGGATTTTTGGTCTATAACCGCAACCATTTCTTTTTTTGTTTTAGATACTCCAGAGTTTCCTCATTTAAGTCAGTGCCTATTATAGCAACCTTTTTATCACCCTCTCTTCTTCCAAAGTCCTCTACAAAAGCCACATTGTCGTGAGAGGTAAGGGCGTACATTAAGCAGACATCATCATTTTTATCAAGAGCCTCACAGGCATTGCGGTAAAGCTCTCCTTTGCGGTCCATTTTTCTCGTATAACCTTTTATAATGTCCAAAGTCAATCCCGGCTTGTTCTCTTTAATATAGTCACAAAAGCTGTTCAGTCTTCCTTCGTGAATCTTAGAATCAGACCGTCCCCCGGATACAAGCACCCTGCCCGTTTCAGGTGTAACTAGGGAAGCAAATTCTGCTGCAACCTTTCCTACCTGAACTTCTCTTGGGTGAATGCACATAAGCCCTTCAGGTGTGGTGATATGATCATCTATAACCAAAACCTTAATATTAAGCGCCAAAAGCCTTTGCAGCTGCATAAGAATCTCGGGTGCCCTTGTAAATGAAAGTGTTATAACTCCACCATAACTATCCGGACCTTCTCCTGCTATCTCCTTAAGTTGTGCAAGCTGTTGTTCTTCGTCATCACATACAAAAGGAATTATCTCAACATTTAATCCTTTTTAGCTCCTTTGCACTTTTTTTAATTCCAAGCCAGATGTAGTCGAAGTACATTTTCTTCTCCCACTTGCCCTTGGGAAGAACCACCGCCACCCTCTCGGTCTTTCTCTTAATCGAAGCTGCGGCATAGTTTTCTACATACCCCATTTCCTTGGAAGTCTCTATGATTTTTGGCACGAAGCTCGTTGCTCACTCCCTCTTTACCCTTAAGTGCTCTGTGAACAGAAACCGAAGATACTCCTATTTTTTTGATATGTCTTTTTATCGTAACCATAGCTGAAGCCTTCTTCTTAAAATCATCCATTTCCATCCGATAAGCATAAGTTATAATAATCTTTGCTTATCTTTTTGTGAAAAACAAATTAACATTTAGCGTTTAAGTAACCGTTTACTTATATAACATTTTATGATATAATCATTCCGATGTCAATATCATTTGGTTATTTTTATAAATTTTTTTAGGAGGTGTTTATGTTATTGAACAATATTATTGAAAAACTGCGGTGTTATTCCTGTGGTAGTACTGGAGGATGCCAACAAGGCTGTTCCTCTTGCAAAGGCCTTACTCGCGGGAGGAATCAAGACCTGCGAAGTAACTTTTAGGACTGCTGCCGCAGAAGAAGCCATTAGGCAAATTGCACTAAACGTTCCTGATATGATAGTGGGGGCAGGTACAGTAGTCACAAAGGAGCGACTTAAGAGCGCTGTAGATGCCGGAGCTAAGTTCATCGTTTCTCCGGGTACCGACATTGAGGTCGTAAGATACGCCAAGGAGCTAGGGGTATATATGCTTCCCGGGGCTGTAACTCCTACAGAGATAATGCAGCTTATGAAAGAAGATATCAAGGTAGTTAAATTCTTCCCCGCGGAAAACTACGGCGGGCTTAAGACTATCAAGGCCATATCCCAGCCTTTCCCTAATATCAGGTTCGTACCTACAGGAGGAGTGAGCCTATCAAACCTCTCCACCTATCTTGAGTTTGGTAAAAATAGTCTGCTGTTGGAGGCTCCTGGCTGTGCACAAAGGACCTTATAAATGAAGAAAAAAATGGGATGAGATAACAAGGCTGTCAAAAGAGGCTATGGAGATTTTCAGGAAAGTAAGAAACTTATAACTGCCACCATTTGGCTTGTGGTTTATGACATATTGGGAAAGTTGGAATCTGTAGCGTTGACAATGTTGCTTGTAGCTTATGAAATAAACGATATGAGTAGATAGCCATTTTGGCAGATACAAGCGGATTACGAATATTTTGCAATGATTATAAGACAAAACGAGGAGAGGCACAACATTTTTTTAATAACTTGTTTGTGCCTTGAGTGAAGCGAAAGGAATGATAAAAAAATTATGAATTTACAGATTAAAAAAACAAGGAAGAATGTGCCTATGACGAGGTATCAATGGGAGAAGTTATGCTACGCCTCGATCCGGGTGAGGGAAGAATAAGAACTGCGAGGAGCTTTGCGGCCTATGAGGGTGGCGGAGAATACAATGTAGCAAGAGGACTTGCCAAATGCTTTGGCTTTAAGACTGCTGTCATCACCTCTCTTGCAAAAAAATGATGTGGGCTATCTCATAGAGGAAATGATTGATGCAGGAAAGGTTGACTCTCAGTTCATACTGTGGAAAGACTTTGACGGCATTGGCAGGGCTGTTAGAAACGGACTTAACTTTACCGAGAGAGGACATGGAGTAAGAGGCGCCCTTGGTATATCCGATCGTGCCAATACCGGCGCCAGTAAGCTTAAACCGGGCGATTTTGACTTTGACCACCTTTTTGGCAAATTAGGTGTAAGGTGGTTCCACACAGGAGGAATTTTTGCTGCCCTTTCTGAAAGCACTGCAGAGTTCACCATCGAAGCTGTTAAAAAGGCAAAACAGTACGGTACTGTTGTAAGCTATGACTTAAACTACCGCCCTTCTCTTTGGAAGCACATAGGAGGCCTTGAAAAATGCAGGGAAGTGAACCGTGAAATAGCTAAGTATGTAGATGTAATGATCGGAAATGAAGAAGATTATACTGCCTGCCTCGGTTTTGAAGTGCCTGGAAATACCGAAGATCTTACCTCTCTTAACTTAGACGGATATAAGCTTATGTTAAATGAAGCAACCAAGGTATATACCAATTGGAAGGCTGCTGGAACAACTCTTCGTGAGGTTAAGACAGCTACAATCAATGACTGGTCAGCAATGCTTTATGTAGACGGCGAAACATACCGCGCAAATGAGTATAAGGCTCTCGAAATCCTTGACAGAGTGGGAGGCGGTGACAGTTTTGCTTCAGGTCTCATTTATGGACTTATGGAAACGGGCGATCCAGCGAAGGCTGTAAACTACGGCGCTGCCCATGGTGCACTTGCAATGACTACTCCGGGAGATACCTCGATGGCAAGAAAAGCCGAAGTTGAAGCCCTTATGTCAGGCGGCTCCGCAAGGGTAAAAAGATAAATATAGCCTCTGCTTTACAAAATCCAGTAATATAAATTGCCTTGTATACACCTACCGAACAGGAAGTGTCACAAGGCAATTTTCACGACCACTAAAATATTGGACCTGCAAACTTTTTTAAGGACTGCAAAAAACGCAGCTGTAGCAGTCCTTGCAAAAATATTCGTAATCCGCTCATTTTTTGGCAAAAAATGGCTACTTACTCATATTTTTTGCGTGTCAAAAGATAATAAATTCTCTTGCAAGCAAGCTTGTATCGAATTTTTATACTTTTGACACTTGTATCATCACATAATTTTCAACCTTAGACAGAAAAGCTCTTCCTATTAAGTCAAAAACATCTTCAACAGCTTCTCCTTAAATCCCGTATAAGGCTGGTAGCGTACAGGCATATCCATCCAGGTTTTCTTATCCACTATGCTCCTTGTATGGCTAAATTCCTCAAAGCCAGCCCTGCCGTGGTAAGAGCCCATTCCACTCTCTCCAACTCCTCCAAAAGGCATTTCACTTGTAGCCAGATGGATTACCACATCATTGATGCAGCCCCCGCCAAACCTACATGCCTTTAACACCTTTTTACTAACTCTACTATCTTGGGTAAAGCAGTATAACGCCAGTGGATGCGGGTGGCTTTCAACTACGGAGATTGCCTCATCTAAGCTCTTATAAGTAAGTATAGGGAGTATTGGACCAAAATATCTCCTCACCCATGACAGCATCTTCCCAGCTTACATCAACCATAACTGTAGGCTCTATTCTATTATTCTCCTCATCAAGGCCTCCATGCATACTGTCTTTTCCTTATCAATCAGTCCCTTTAGCCTGTTAAAATGCTTTTCATTTACTATCTTGCCGTAGTCAGGATTCTCAAGCGGTTTGTTTCCAAACTGTAAGGTTATTTCCTTTTTGATTGCAGAAACCAAGCTCTCTCTTATGCTTTCATCACAAAGGACATAATCTGGCGCAACACAGGTCTGCCCACAGTTTAAGAACTTCCCAAATACTATTCTCCTCGCCGTAAGGCTTATTTTGGCAGTTTTTTCCACTATGCAGGGGCTCTTGCCACCAAGCTCTAAGGTTACAGGAGTAAGGTGCTCTGCCGCCTTGCGCATTACTTCTTTGCCCACATCCTTGCTGCCCGTGAAAAATATCTTGTCGAATTTCTGTCTTAAAAGTGCCTGATTTTCTGCTCTTCCTCCTGTAACTACAGCCACCAGCCCTGGATTAAAGCTCTCTTCAAGCATTTTCTTCATTATATTAGAAGTCTCGGGTGCATAGGCACTCGGCTTTAATATAGCTGTATTTCCCGCAGCCAGTGCATCTGCAAGAGGCTCTAAGGTAAGGAGTAAAGGATAGTTCCAAGGACTTATTATCAGCACATTTCCATAAGGAGATGGACTTCTAAAGCTGGTTGCCGCAAACTGTGCAAGTGGGGTGAGGACATATTTCTTTCTCATTAGCCCTCTAAGATGCTTTATAAGCCAGTTTATCTCAGAAATGGCAAGTCCTATCTCACACATGAAAGCCTCCGCCCTGCTCTTGCCAAGATCCGCCTTCAATGCTCTACACAGCTCATCTTCATTACTAAGTATTGCTCTTTTTAAGGCCTTAAGCGAAACGAGTCTTGATTCATAGCTCCTTGTAAGCCCTGAATTAAAAATACTTGTTCTGCTCTTTGATTAGTTTTTCTATATCCTGATCCGTCATTCATTTCCTCCCACAAAGAGTTTACTACTATTGTAGAATACTGTTCTTACTTAAACGACATAGTTCTTAAGGTATCAACATTCTCTTTCTTGTAGTTCTAGTTGGTTTTCTACACTTTTAATACTGTATCATCCTCTTAAAAATTTATTGTGAATATGCTCAGCCGAGCAAAGTACATCCTTAAGTTCTATCTTTCTTCCATCATCGAGGATGGCGGTTCCACTCATTTTCCCAAATACCTGATGCTGGTCGGAGCAAAGAAGTTTTAGATCGATTTTCGCCTTTCTGTCGATGATAGGTTCAAACTCCATTTCAAAGCGTCCGTCAGAGGAGATATATTTCCACTTATCCATATAACGTATGGCTCTCTTTTTATCGTTCTTTCCGGGCTTAACCTCTTCACCCTTTTCCTTTAGCGGATTAGGTCCATTGTCTCCCGGTATCACAAACATAACATCGTCAAGCTTGTGTCCTACCCCGTCATAGAAGAGGATATTTTCGCTCGCCGCCTTTGTATTGCCGAATCCATAGCCTATGTTAAAGCCAAAGCTGTGTCTGTCCAGGTCGCAGCTGCAAGTTCCCCAGTACCAGGTATTTTCATAGGTCCATACTCCCCTGCCCCAGTCCAGGGTACCAAAGTCTGTATTAGGGTTAAATTGATAGGTTTTATCGTTAAACTGCACCTCTCCTGAGGCGCGCATACAGTTTATTTTCTGATTATAGTAAAATGCGTGTTTTTTATTCCAAGGTGTGGCTATTACCAGACTGTCCATTTCAGGCTCATCAAGCCATACATCACACTTAAAAGGCCTGCCGTTATAAAAGTTCTTAAAATTGCAGATTATATGCCTTTTTTTCTACCACTTCCTGAAGGATTTGCAACAATCTCATAAGACAGGGTGAGTCTCTTATCTTTGTAAAAGCAGTTCCCCTTTTCACTTGTTTCAGGCATCTTCAGCTTACCCATAGGAAATGGTGTTAATATGGTTTCCGTATGCTCAAAAGGCTTATCCGTAAACTTAAGAAAGCTTGCAGACTGTAGTCCCAGATAGCCGTCATCCGACATTGTAAGGGCTATACCAAAGTCTTTATTTAATATGAGATAGTAGTCCCACTCCTTAATCCTTACGGCAGAAGCTTTTATGTCCTTCCTCCTGTACCTTTGGAACTGCTTCCTAGACCACCCGGGCTCCGCCACATTTCCATTTTTGTCTAAAAGGTTTTGATACTCTGTGATTTCGTGGTTTCTCATGTAGTTACCCCCTTTAAGCTTATAATCACTATAAATTTGGGTTTTCTTTGATATTTTTAATTCTTACTCCCTTGCAATCTCTACAAACAACTCAAAGGATGTCATTTTATTCTCTTTGTCAAAGCGGATTGTTGCATAATATTCATTCCAAAACAGATGGTCACTGTTTGTTCCCCATTTCAATCCATAGTACAACTGAGTAATATCTGCATTTTTTTGTCAGGTATATACCATATATTCCCAGCAAATGTCTTTTTTACCTTTTCTTTTTTCAGAGTAGTAAGCAATTCCATGCCGTTTAATTTGTATGAAACCGACTTTTCTTTTGCTGCCGCTATACAGTCCTCATCAGTCTTAAAGCCTATAATTTTACTATCTTCCAGTACCGTATCCTCTGTCTCACCACCGTATAATTCTATGCTTCCAAGAACAAGCCCCTCTTTTACAAGAATATACTTAGCATTCTCTACAGAGTCATTAACCGGGTGAAATCCTTTTTCTATCCTTACACTTTGGTCAGCCGGATATATTACATAGCTCCCCGATGTAAGAAGTTCATTATAGTCGGTGCTCCCTGCACCTGACCTCCTAATGTAGATATCACAGCCACTATCAATCAAATCTTTGGCAGCCGTCCTCGCTACTGTAATAGGAATGTGGTCTACTACCAGTAAAGGTGCTTTTTGAGGAAGGCCTATAAGCGCATTGGCCAACATCAAAAACAATGAGACCATGAATGCCATTACCAGAGCAAGCATGGATTTACCGGTACGCTTTCTTGCATTAAAAAGTGCCATAACCGGTGGCAGAAGAATTGCCTTTGCAAGGATAGCAGACCCTCCTCCTTCTTGTTCCTGCATAATCAGTACTACAATGAGAGCTGCAACAATAATTATAGAGCCATATACCAATAACTCTCCTGCCCCCATTTTGTCCGTTCTTGTCTGTTCATTTACAGGCTGGTTCATCAGTGGTTCCCCATTAACCAGAGTTTTCTTCATCTGGCGATACATAAAGAGCCCAATGCCTATGCAGGCCGCTGCAAAAAATACGAGCAAACCTATAAAAACCATCTTTAACATATTCACTACCCCTTTTTAGAACTTACAATCACCCAAAAACCCCACAATTTATACGACTATTCTTTTACTTGATAATATCACATTTTAAAGCTTTGAACAAGGTAAGTCCTGCCTCTCCACTATAAAATACAAATAATTTTTCTCATGATATGGTAATTGTGTGGCTTCCCATTGCACGGTTGTACAATCACCTAAAGCCCTACCTCTCCTCCATAAACCATAAATTATTGTCCTCATAATAAAGGTGGCTCTTACATCCATCCACTATACAGGTGTAGCGGAGTCCTACTCCTCCAGCCTTTAAACTTGCTGCCCTGCGTATATCTGTCACCTTCTGAATCTCATAAACCTGTCCGTCCTTCCACACAAAGCTCTTCGGAATGAGCCTCCCGTCCTTGGTAAACTCAGCCGTTACATCCACATATACCTTATGGCTTTCCATCTAATCAACCCTCCATTTTTAACATATACAAAGTACAGACCTTGCATACGAACCTCGCCCTCAGGCAAGTTTATATACCGTAGGCTATACAACATATTTGCAGCATTCTCTTTTATTTATCTGCCAAAAGACTGTAAATTCTCTTGCGGGCAGGTTACATTTAATTTCATAACTTTGGCGCTTCCATCACCCAAAGTACCCGATAGGGTGCACAGTATGGTCTTCCTTAGCATTACAGGCAGATAAGATACTGTCTCTGTACATAAGCCCCCTCTGAATACTGTAAAATCCAAATCTTTTTCTTATATTGTCAACAGTGACATCCATCTTCATCCTCTTTTCCCTAAGCTTAGGATCCATAAATATATCCATCTGCTCCCAGTAAAAGTCTGTCACAAGATCTGAGCCACTGATTCCTATACTCCTTAGAGGTTTTTTTGATAAAAATTCCGTACCAAAGCTTTTAAGCTCATATTCATTTGCAGGCAGACTGTAGCTTTTTTTATAAAGCATATAAGTCGCTTCAGCTATTTCACCTGTGATATTGCTGGCATTTTTAAGCTTGGTCTGTTTGGAAAAATGAAATAATTCCTTGTCTCTGATGCTTATTTCCACAGTTCTGCAACGAAATCCATTTTCACGAAGCCTTGCAGCCACGCTCTCTGCAAGAATGTATAATACAATCTTTACATCCTCATCAGTTCTCATATCCTTCGGGGTTGTGGTGCTGTTGCCTACTGATTTAATCGGTGCGGAAGTATTTTCAAGCTTTACGGGAGAGGTATCATAACCATTTGCAAATGCATGAAGGATATTCCCCACCTTGCCAAACTTTTTAGTAAGGATGCTCTCGTCCATAAGTGCGAGGTCTCCTATAGTTTTTACGCCCATTGTCCTAAGCTTCCTATCTGTCGCCCTCCCCACATATAAAAGATCCGATACAGGGAGCGGCCAGGCCTTTGTGCGGTATTCATCCTTCCCCATGGTGGTAATGGCATCCGGCTTCTTGTAGTCAGAGCCAAGCTTTGCAAAAACCTTGTTAAATGAGACTCCTATACTGACGGTTATGCCAAGCTCCTTTTTCATCCTGTTATTTATTTCCTTTGCAATTGAATATCCGTCTCCCTTTATACTCACGCTGTCGCTCACATCAAGCCATGACTCATCTATGCCATAGGGCTCTACCTTGTCTGTGTATTCCGAATATATCTCCTGAGCCATCCTTGAAAATCTCAGATACAAATCCATCCTGGCAGGAAGGAAGATGAGGTCGGGACAGAACTGTCTTGCCTGCCAAAGTGCCATCCCCGTCTTTACTCCGTATCTCTTTGCGGTATAGTCCGCTGTGAGAATGATGCCATGCCGTGCTTCAGGATTGCCACAAACCGCCACAGGCCTCCCCCTAAGCTCAGGGTGGTGCAAAAGTTCAACTGAAGCATAAAAACAGTTGCAGTCACTGTGAAGTATGGTTCTACTCATATCTGTGGCCTTCCTTTCCCTAAAAATAATATATAAAATGCTAAATATCTTGTGACCCCCACATCACTCAATGATGTTGTATCTCGAAATCGAATCTATGTTCGAACATCTTGTATATAATATAACTCTAATTTTTATTGAATTTCAAGTATTAATTTTTTTATTTATTCTATTTTTTTATTGATTTAAGCTTGAATATTTGATGTTTCAATGATATAATTATAATACGAGGCTGAATTGAGATTAGAAGTTCCGGTTTATATACCCAACACAAACACAGAAAGGTGATTTACTATGAGAGATTTGGGAAAAACTATCGCAAAGCATAGAAAAGAGCATAAGCTGAAGCAGAGCCAGCTTGCGGACAGGCTCACAAGTTACGGTATCTTTGTAAAGCCAAATACTGTAAGTGCCTGGGAATCAGGACTTTCTCTGCCAAAGCTCCAAGCAGTTTGCTTGCTATATGCGAGATTTTAAACATTTATGATATATATACGGAATTTATAGGGACTAATCCCGACAATCCTTTCCGTAACCTGAATAAAGAGGGAATTAACAAGGTTATGGAATATACCTATCTGCTTGAAAAGAGCGGAGATTATAAGGCTAGTGACATTATCCCTCTCCACGTAATAAGAAAGAGAAAGGTCTACTATGCCGCTGTATCCGCTGGTAACGGCTCTTTCTTAGACGGAGAAGACTATGAAATGTATTCTTCTGCAGATATCCCTGAAAAGGCTGATTTTGGGGTTCATGTAAGCGGAGACAGTATGGAGCCTGCCTATAAGGACGGTGACCTTATCTGGATAGAGCAGACTGATGCACTTCTTGACGGCGAAACAGGGATTTTTTATCTTGACGGCAATGCTTATGTGAAGAAGTTTCAGAACAACAAAAAAGGGGCTTATCTCGTTTCTCTAAACAAGAAATATGCCCCTATGCCTATTACCGAGAACAGTTCATTTAAGATTTTTGGCCGAGTTTTAACAGGGTGAGGTAGTTGACACTAAACATAGGCACCATCACTTCTGTCTTTACAAGGTTGGTTGATTTGGGTTGCTTGATTATATGCTTGATAGTCCGCATAAAAAAAGTGCCCTGTCACAGATACTTGATTTTTTTTTAATGTATGTGCTAGTATAAAGATACAAAAGAGGTTTGTCGCTGCCTGTTAAGGCGGAGGGCTAACCTCTTTTTTTGGGTTTCCTATTATGCCAAGTTCTATCCGATCCTTATTGAGTAAGGCTTAAATGATAATGTGTTCTGCTGTATTAAAGTATACAGAAATTGGAATAATCTTTTTGGTTTCAAATTCATCACAATCTTTAGCGACTGTAACCAGTTCAAATTGTTCTTCCTTTTTATCAAATTCTATCATACCATCAAAAGTATCATTTTTGCTAAACTCAATTAAAAATTGAAGAGTCTGTTTCTTTTATTCTTTTTTTACATTCCAATTCACATTATCACTTCCTTTCTTTCAATGCTTTTTGAATAATTATATTTCCTCTTGGTGCTAACAGTCGCAGTATAAATTTATTATTTGATTTATTATCTTCCTTGTAATACATTTTACTTGCGATAAAATAAAATAAAAATGCAGGTACCATGAGAAGTGCTACAGGATAGTACTTGCTGCTGTCAAACACAATCGAGCTAAAGAAGAGGGCGCTTAGAATTCCCAATAATAAATCTATACCATTTAAGTAAATGTACTTATTCATTGTTAATCTTCCTTTAAAAATTCATCAAGAATTTGGTTTTTATTATAAGCAAAAATACTCTGACCTTCATCATAAAAAAGCACCTCCCCATACATTTATTGTATCAGAGAAGGTGCTTTTATTCCACTAAAATTACACTGTTTTTTCACTATTTCTTCTTAGCCTTTTTCTTCAACACAGCATAAGTTCCTGACTTATCTGTCTTAAATACAAGCTCCTTTTTCTTCTTGTCATAGGCCGCCTTGTAACGCTTGCCGGTTTTTATATCGGCAGCGTAGAATACATAGCCCTTTACTGCCTTCTTGTATGGAATCCTTACTTCTACCTTTTCCTTAGACACAAGAAGTTTAACCTTGTAAGCTTCCTTGGTAAAAAGAGCCTTGAACTTCTTAACTATCTTATTTAAGGCTGTCTTTGCCTTAATCTTGGTTAACTGGTACTTCTTTATGCTGCCTGCTTTTCCTGACTCAGAACCCTGGTTAGCTGCATCGCCCTGAGGAGTCTTGTCGCCGTCTATATCAAGCTTCGCATCAGGATTAGTTGGCATAGGAGTAATGTCAGGTGAAGGCACTAATGAACCACCAGGTGCAGGAGTAATGCCAGGAGCCGGAGTAGTGCCTGGAACTGAAGGTGCTACAGGAACTAATGGAACTGAAGGAGAAGGTACTACAGGTGTAGTAGGAGTAACTTCAGGCTTCTTCTCTTCCTTAACGGACTCTGAAAGAGGCGCATCATATACATTTCCTGCCCAGTCTTCAATATAGAGGTTGATGTCTTTAAGCTCCTTGCCTGTATCCGCTGTACTTATGACATACTCTCCGTTTTCTTCCTTAACATCAATAAGCTTTGCATTTTCATTTTCAATGGTATAAGCAATGACATCTTTTACTCCTGAAAGCTCTTCCTTAATCTTACTTACCTTGAACTCACCCTTCTTATCATCATAAGAAGAAAGTGCTACTTCAGGCTTAACCCTGTCTACTATAAAGTTATAAGTCTTTGTCTGAACGCTGGCACCACTTACAAGTGGGGCGTAGCTTACTTCCAGGACATAGTTTCCGTCAGGCGCATCAGTATCGCCTGCTTTACCATCCCACTCCCAGTCTCCGCCGGTAGATACCTTTTTATCAATGTCTTCCTGTGTTGCAATAGCTTCTCCATAGTAATTCTTGACACCTTCGGTGTCCTCTTTACTCTGGTAAACTACAGCTCCTGTTGAAGCGTTCTTTACAGTCATTGTAAAGTCTCTAAAGCCTCTAAGGAAGGTTCCATAGAATCTGACATAGTCATATGACTTATCGCCGTTAGGTGAAATTGCAAGGTGCTTACCATCATATACAGGCAGCTTTCCATTATTCTTCTTCTCACCAAGTACAGCATGCGCACCATCAGCACTGCTTCCTAAGTGAGTGTATGTACCATGTTCACTGTAATATATAGGCAGCTTACCTTCATCATAAAGGGCATAGATGTCATCCTCAAGTACAGGAAGATTAGCCCAGTCTCCTACAAAGCCTGTTACAGGTATACTTAATTCTACCTCATCTTCTGAAGTAAATACTATGAAGCCATCAAGATAATTTCCATAAGGTGTTTCAGGGAAATTAAGCTTTGAAACATCTACCTCTGCCTTAACCTCGGCAGTCTTACCTGCATCCACTGTTACGCTTCCAAGGTCAATAGCACCAAGGGTTACAGGGTCAAGGGTGAAGTGCTTACTTCCATCTTGGTCTGTCTCAACTCCGTCTGTAGTGAGATAAAGCTTTGCATTGTAAGTAATGCTGCCCTTGGTAATGTTCTCAACTGTTACATTTACATCAGCAGTGCCGCCCTTAGGAATGCTTCCAAGGTTTACACTCGTAACGTGGTTCTTTCCGTATAATACAGCAGGCGCATAGATAGCATTGTAAAGATTTAATACACCGGCACCCTGCTGTCTAGGGTGAGCTATAGAGTCCATTTACCAAGCTCTTGTGAGGAAGAGCTGAACTCATAAGGAGATTCTTTGTAGCAGCTGCTTAGCCTCCTCGGTGATGCCAGGATACTCCTTCTCAATTCTTTGTAAAATGACTGCAACCGCACCTGCTACATGAGGAGAAGCCATACTTGTACCTGACATATTTCCATAAGAATTATCATTTAATGTAGAGTAAATATTGCCACCCGGAGCAGTTATATCAGGCTTAAAGTCTCCATCGGATGTAAGTCCCCAGTTTGCTAAAAATCAGACATTTTTTTCCTACATTTGGGTTCTCTACATTTATCATATTCCTTGCAATACGAAGCTTAGGTGAAGACTCATTCATAAGGAACATTCCGTCATCATAGGATATCATGGTTGTAACTGTCTCTGTATCGTTAGTTACCATTCCCATGAGGTTTGAGCCACCCTGCTCATGATTATATATGACAACGAACTTAGCGCCGTGAGCCTTTGCGTTCTTAATCTTCTCTTCAAAGGTAATCTTGCCTCTTTTGATAAGAACAACCTTGCCTTCAAGGCTGTTGTCTGTGTCATCCTTAAAGTCCTCAGCCTCTCCAAGTCCTCTGGATACTACATCCATGTAATTATCATAAAGGTCGTTCTTTTTAGCATAGTTATCTATATTCATAAGACTTGAAAATATGATATTATGGTTACTGCCCTCAACCTGAAGATACCCTCTTCTTACTGAAGTATTCTCTATGGAAGCGACTGTGAGTGCATCCTCCACTATACCAGGTGAAGCAGCAAGGCCGTAATCAGGGTAGTTAACATCAGGCTTAGCTGAACCCTGTCCGAAATATCCGTCATTACCCTCGGCAATGGCAACAGTCATGCCTCTCTTCTTTGCCTTGTCAATCACAACAGATACACCCGGATCCATAAATCTCTCTGAACCCGCACCTGAGCCAAGACTCATGTTGGCTGCATTTACACCTAATGAAACGCAATCCTCTAAGGCATTTATATAGTCTCTTGTACGTGCACCCTTTGCCTTATCACCAAAGACCTTCATGATGAGGAGCTGGGCATTAGGAGCAACACCTACTACACCGTTTTTTTCAGGATCTACTGGATTGGCTGCTGTGATTCCTGCAACGTGCATTCCGTGAGACTCTTTTGCAGGCTCTAATACATCATTATCTTTGTCTGCATAATCGTAAATAAAAGGAATCTTCTCATTTACATACGCACCTTTTTTGCTGCCTGCAATGAAGCCTGTAGCAAGGTCCTTGCTTACCTTTACATTTACACCCTCATCCAAACGGAAATCAGGGTTTTTTACGTCAGCACCTGAGTCGATGATGGCTACTGCCATTCCTCTACCGTCATATTCTGCAGGTACCTTATCCTTTACCATAAGGATATTGCTTGGAACATAGCTTCTAAATGCTGCTCTGCCTTCCTGCTTTGCAGGCATAACAGACTTCTTGTAGACCTTCTCCTTGCTTACGGTCTCTACCTCAGGCAATTGTGCTATCTTAAGGGCATCAGCCTTGGTAGTCTTGTACACAACTCCTGCAAATTCGGTATTAAATACCTCTTCAATCTCAGCTTCTATGCCAAGGCTCTGCACCTTCTCAGTAAAGGCTGACACCACTGAAGCAGGATTCTCTCCATCCTTAAGCATCACAACGAAGGAGCCTATTCCTTCCTTTTCGCTGGCAAGCAAGGCCCTCCAGCTTGTAGCAGGTGAGTTTGCCACGTATGAAGCAGCCTGATTCAAAGAATCCGTACTTTTGTCATTTGCTAAGGCATACCCTGACTGGAAAGTCGACAAACTTGTAGCCAGTGCAAGGGTAAGACATAACACTTTTTTTGAAACCATTCCCGTTCTCCTCCTATAATGTGATTTATTGCTTACATAACATAACCTACTTTATAGTATAATTATTCATAATATTAACTATGCCAATTGGTTATATAATGTCAAACAATTCGGCCCTGACACACTAAGTATGCCAAACGCGATAACACATTATACATAATAAATTCACAAATGTCTATATTTATACACAAATTCTTAATATTGTTGCATATTTCTAAAAAAATGTAACCGAAATGAATTTTAATGGCTATGGCTTCATCAAGTCTTCCCCTAATACCCTCCTAAAGTTCTCATTAGCCTCATAGACTTCATCGAAGGTTCCGAAAGCCTCGCAGACTCCATCCTTTATAAAAGCTACATAGTCTGCACTTTTAATGGTAGAGAGCCTGTGGGCTATCATTAGGGTTATCCTGCCCTTTTTTTAACTCGTTTAGAGCCTCATTTATCTTGTTCTCATTTTCATAGTCCAGACTGGCAGTAATCTCATCCATTATCAATATAGGCGAGTTCTTTAAGAATGCTCTTGCTATAGATATTCTCTGCTTCTCACCTCCTGAAAGGCTTGCTCCTCTTTCTCCTACAACTGTCTTTATCCCTCCGGAAGCCTGTTTATCAAATCCATAACATTGGCATCTTGTAAGGCTTTCTTTATTTCCATATCTCCCGCATCTTCCTTTGCCAATTTTAGGTTTTCTTCTATACTACGGTTAAACAGGTAGACATCCTGCGGAATTACTGAAATCATCTTCCTTAACTCCTCTATCTTTATGTCTTTTATGTCATTTTTCATTTATAGTAATGCTTCCCTTATCTACATCCCAAAATCTCTGTAAAAGCTTGATTAAGGTGGATTTACCCGAGCCTGAGGAGCCAACTAATACAACGCTCTTTCCCTCTTCTACAGTAAATGAAAGATCCTTTATAACCTTGTTTTCTGCCCCTGTTTCCCTGTCTTTATAGGCAAATTCGACATTGTTAAATGCTAATTCCCGTACATTTTCACTCATTACATCTTTTGCATTTAACCTGCCATTATTGATAACGGGCTCTTCTTCATTTAGAAAATCAAATACCCTGCCAGCTGCCGCAAATATTCTTCCATAATTGCTCTTCATAGAGAGCATCTCACTTAAAGGGCTGTATACCATGCTTGATACCGCAATAAGTGGGAGTACAAATTCAGCAGAGTATTCACCTTTTATAGCAAAATACACTCCTGCAACAGCTGAGATTACCGAAGAAATGCCTATGATTAGATTGGTGTTGGTTACTTCCTCCACAGCCTCACGAGAATAGTCAAAATAAGCTTTGTTGTAATCATCATTGTACCTAAACATCTTCTTAAAATATGCCCTAAAGCCACGAAATGTAATGATTTCCTTAAGCCCCTGTATCCCGTCTATAATGACAGCGTTTAACTCGCCAAGCCTTGACTGCGTCTCACTTCCGTACCTGTTAGCCTTACTGTTTTTCCTGCCTGAGATTAGTAGAATAATAATCGAAAATGCTATAAGGATGAGTGAAAATTCAGGAGAAAAACATCCGATAATGATGAAGGAAATGACTGGCAAAATGGCTGCCACGAAGACCTGAATTATCGAATGGGCATAGAACCACTCCAATATTTCCACATCTTCAAGCACGATACTCATTATGTCTCCACTTTTTTCACCCTCAAGCCCCGCCGGTGCAAGCCTTGCTATCTTCTCGTAGGATACCCCTCTTAATGTGGTGAGTATCTTGTATGCTGCATCATGCGACACATAGATGTCAAGATAATTTAATACCGCCATACCGATAACCATCGCAAGTACGATTAGAAAATGCATCACAGGGCTTGTCAAAGTCCCACTCATAGCCTTTGACACGATTAATGCCGTTTCAAAGCCAAGGCATATAGGCAGGCTCTTGTACAGAGCATGGATAATAACGCAGAGTATGACATTTATTCTGTAGTTCTTTATATACTTTGAAAGTAAGAACACATATTTCATCTTACCCATATCTATTTCACTCCTCTTATAAGCCTTTTAAAAAGTTCACAGTTTTCCTCCAAATACTGCCTGTTTCCCCTGTCGATAATTTCTCCATCTTCTACAACCAGGATTTCATCAGCCATACTTATAGTGGATAATCTATGAGCTATAATGAGAATAGCCTTATCGGGCTTTAGTGACTGTATAGTTTCCCCTACATATCTTTCATTTTCCCTATCAAGGGCAGAGGTAGCTTCATCAAAAATGAGAATAGGTGCATCCTTAAGCAAAGCCCTTGCGATGGCTATCCTCTGCCTTTCACCCGCAGAGAACCTGCTGCCAAGCTCATCTACACCAGTATCAAACTCTTCAGGAAGCGACATAATCAGGTCATAAATCATAGCTTTTTTAGCAGCCTCATATATCTCTTCATCGGTAGCAGACGGCTTTCCCATCTTTATATTCTCATAAATGCTTCCAAAGAACAGATGATTATCCTGCCATACAGCGGCTATATTGTCGCCAAAAAAGGCTGTATTTTCATTGTTCATTACCTTTTCATTTAGTGTCACTTCTCCACTATCTGCCCTGTAAAACCCCATCATAAGCCCGGCTATAGTGGATTTACCGCCACCGGAAGGCCCTACCAGCGCTATGGTCTTACCCTTATATAGTTCAAAGCTTATGTTCTTTAAGGTATCCTTTTTAGCTCCCTTGTACCTAAAAGACACCTTATTAAAGCTAAGCCTGACATCCCCATTTATAACATTCTGAAAATGCTTCTCATCAAGTAAGGACTCTAGTTCCTGCCTGTTTTTTGCCTCCCTGCCTATTACATCATTTTCCATAAGATTCTCACTCTTAGTATCAAGGAATTCACTCAAAGAATATGAGCCTGAAACACCCTGAAAGCCCAGATGCCAGGCACTGATTAGATTTAACATAGGGGAAAATGCCGCCCCTATAGCAAAGAACGAATATATGAGTAAACTTTTATCCACATAGCCATAAGCGCATCTAAGCCCGGTAATAGCTATAGTCAGTGCAGTACCTACTCTTAAGAAGAACTCTGAAAACGTACCCTCTATGATTGTGACTTTCAGATGAGCCATAATAGCCCTTCTGTAATTCTCACCGTAGTTCTTAATATCCCTTACATACTTAGCATCCGCATTAAATGCCTTAAGGCTAACCATTCCCTGCAAACCGTCCAGGCACTCACTGTAGTAAGTAGCGTGTTCTTCCCACTCTTTCCTTCCCTTTTCTTTCATAATACCAAAAAACAGCATCGGGATGACAAGCATCATTACCACCGAAACAAAGGAAACTATGCCTGTATAGATATCTACATACATAAGGAAAATAATAAATATACCTGCATTTAACACTGCACTTAAAAATAACAGGAAGATACTTAGTATAATAATTCATTAGCCATTCTACTCTGGTAGTAAACATTGAAGTCAAGCTGCCTGTGCGGATAGTATCAGCATATTCAGGGCCAAGGAGAAAGAGCTTCTGGAGTATCTTCGCTCTTACATTATCCTTTATGCTTCTTCCTGCTTCATTTACCACTCTTACATTTAATCTGTGAAAGAATTTAATCACTATAAGTAGGGACAAATATAGAGCCTATAAGCATGGATACAGAGGGACTTCCTATCTGCATAGACTTTAGCGACTCGTTTATTAAAAATGCTCAGGCATACCGATACTGCCGATGAAAACAGCGTTATTATTAGCTGTAAGGAAATGGCTTTTGATATTTTACTTTCTGAACCTTTTTGAAAATGCGAGCAGAGCTTTATTGATAAAAAAATAAAATCACCCCCTGGCAGCTACTTCAAGTCCCCCAAAAAAACCTGATATGTAGTTAGAATATTTGATAGATTATATAAAATATTCTATAACTTTTGATGGATAATATCAATAGTCATTTTCAATTGTGGTGTGGATGATATTTTTGGTGCTGATATGGGTGAAAAATCTGCTAAATATCTGAGATAATGTAAAGAAATCTATCGTTAGCAGCAATGATGTCCTTTCTGAGAACCATTTCTTTCTTCACATGTAAGAGACTGAAGGGAACTAAACTTAGGGGTATAGTACAAAAATAGTATCTAAAAAAAGCACCTTTAATAGGGTGCTTTTTTCGTGCAGAAGGTCACTAACTGCAAAAACCTCATGGTAGCTCCCATAAAGCATGCATCTTGTTTTAACTAGTCTTATGACTTTGCTTTACACCTATCTGAATTAACAAAGCTCTCAAACGTGAGTAACCTTTTATTAGACAATGGCATAGCTTTACACCTATCTGAATTAACAAAGCTCTCAAACTCTTATGTTATAATCTCTAAAGTTGACAAAGCTTTACACCCATCTGAATTAACATCCTTGTGTCAAGTATTGGATACATATTTTTTTCAAATTTCCAATCCATTTTCCACTTCTATTTTAACTGCAACACCGGATTTTTCAAGAGATTATTGATGAGATCGGTGTAAATCATCTGATCGACCACTTCCGTTATGCTTGTAATTCTTTGACCTGCATCTTTGGAAGATGCTCCACAATGATAGATTCTCTGATGTTCGGTATTCCAATCGATAATAATGTACCTGTCATGAAACTCTCCGCCGGATTTTTGGAATGTTATCTTTCTAAACGGATATTCTTTGCAAAAAAATCTTGGTATTCAAGGGTATGAAGTCCTTTGCCGATGTTATCACTGAATATAATGACCTCTACCGATGGAGGAACATCTTTTAACAAGACCAAAGTTTTCACTCCGATGTAGTTATCGACAATATAAATACTCTTTTTCGCTATGCTGTAAATGTCCTTATAAGCAAGATTTGCTTCAATCGGCTGTCCATTCAAAAGTAAAAATCCGTATTTGAGCTGTGGATTACTAAGGTCGAGAATCAAGTCAGACAGTTCAGATTTATGCACAACATTCCCTAAATTACCCACTAATCCTGCCACCTTATCTTCCACATCTCTTAAATCTCGTCTTAAATCCTGCATTTCCACGACATTACTTGTAATCTGCATCGAAAGCTGCAAAAACTCTCTTTTCCCAATCAACCCTTGATTTTCTACGATGTAGTCTTTCATTTGCTTGAAAGTGCGAATCAAGGCTTTACTCTGCTTGACTGCAAGCTCTCCTTTGAGAACTGTCATCAGCATATAGATTCCCTGCTCGGTAAAAAGCATGAGGGATTGTACTTAATATTACTACCTCTTCCTGCACTCTTGTTCAAGGTCGCATTTTGCGACCTTGAAAGTTCAGATACTTCCTCATCCGTTAATTGAAACATAAAGTCTTCATCAAATTTCTCAATATTTCTTTTAACCTGCTCATTAAATCGCTTTTGTTTCATATCCATAGATTTCGGCTAATTCAAAAGTCAAGCATAACCTTTTTGTCCCCTAATAATATAAATCTTTTTACAAAGGGATTCATGACTTTACAAACATCATTTCATCTTTTTTTATCCATTTCTTTTATCCTATTTATTCAAATTTCCAGTACATTTCATATACTCTATTGTATCATGATTTTTACAAAAATCAATCTCGATATCTTAAAAAAATTAAAACTATACCGGTATCCCTATCAGAACACAAGCACAAAGCTCTCAAACTTAGTCCGGCAAGTATTACATTTATGTCGTGCTTTACACCTATCTGAATTAACAAAGCTCTCAAACATAATAACGCATATATCATGCATTATTTGCGCTTTACACCCATCTGAATTAACAAAGTTCTCAAACATGGGCTGAATAAGGTTGCAGGGCGCAGATGCTTTACACCCATCTGAATTAACAAAGCGAGTGCAAATAAGGATAATTCCGATATCACCTCAAGGCCCGCATTGTGCGGTTAAAAGATCTATTTGATAGGTCTTTTTTTTATACCTTTTTTCGCTCCATATAGTTTTATCACACTTATCTTGATTATTGCTCAAAATTATCAAAATTGCAATATAAATTTAAGTTTATCTTTATAATATCTGAATATTTTTAAAAACGAATAAAATAAGACTGCCTCTAAACTATATTAGTTTAAAGACAGTCTTGTATTCTTTTATTTAATTCCCACTCTCTATTCTATCAGCCCACTCTCCTTTAAGAGAATCTCGACATCAGTTCCCTTTGCTACATTAAGCGCAATCTTTAGAGCAATTTTTTCTTTAAATGACAAAGGAAGTTCAGATAGTTTCTTCTTGTCGATTGCATAGTAAGCAGCCCTTAGAAGCTCTCTTATGTCATACTTTGAGCCCCATACCTCCGGCACGCCGCGGTCAACATTAAGAAGGGTATATACAGCCTCCATTCCGGTACGGATAGAGTATTCTGTCGTAAATATAGTGTCTCTTGGTGTCTCCGTGAACTGTCCAAGAAATGCGAAGTTAACTGCTCCCTTAGGTACTACAAGCGGTCTGTCCTTTTCCTTTCTTGGCTGGAAGAAGGCATTGATATAAGGCATGAAGCAGGTGGTGGTATTGCAGCGGTTCTTTGCCCATTCGTCTATCTTGTCAAGTGGAGCTCCTATGTGATACAGCCACTCTCTGCACACCTCTTCACCTGTGCAGTCACGCATGGCCTTCTTGACGTAATTCCCTTCTTTATTGGTACTAAGTGCATATACCCAAATCAATACAGTATCCTTATTTTGAGACTTAAACTGTGGCTGGCGGTTAATAGTCCAGGACAGGTACCAGTTATCCGTACTATCTTTTACAGTTACTATGCCGCCTGTGGTAACTTTTCCTTCCCTTGGGTCTCTCTTACATATGCTGATTATCCTTTGGATGATTTCCTCGTCTGAGGTTTCAACTGTTGCACTCATCCAGTTGGTTGCTTCAACATCACTGCAGAACTTGTCAGGATTGCCATACTCACCGTTTTTTTAGCCTGAGATGCGATATTTTTTTCCACAAATCCCGATGACTCACCCACGCCGTTTTTCACGTTGCTTATATCAGGCGCGGTATTCTGGTCTCCATAGCAGGAGGTATCCGTACAACAGCCATTTGTAATGAATACCAAATCATCCTCTACCAGGTCTATCTGATCCGTCTCTCCATTCTTCTCGTATACAATCTGAGTGGCAACCTTTCTTCCACCCTCATCCTTAATGATAACATTTTTAACATCTATACCGTATTCTACCTTTACTCCGTGATTTTCAAGATATTTGACAAGTGGAAGTATCATACTTTCGTACTGATTGTACTTTGTAAAACGAAGTGCTGTAAAGTCAGGAAGCCCATCTATATGGTGGCAGAATCTGCACAGATATCTCTTCATCTCAAGCGCAGATGACCATCTTTGAAATGCGAACATGGTCTGCCAGTACAGCCAGAAATTAGTCTCCCAGAAAGAGTCCGGCAGAACCTCACTTATCTTCTTGTCTTCAAGCTCCTTCTCCGGTGTCATAAACAGCTTGGTAAGTGCCATCTGAGACTTTTTATCAAGTGTAAATTTCTTATCTGTGTGTGCATCCTGTCCGCGTTTCTCAGAGGCTCTGCAAAGCGAGTAGTTCGGATCGTGTTTATTTAACCAATAATACTCGTCAAGCACTGATATTTCAGGATTTTCAATGGAAGGCACATCTCTGTACATGTCCCACATGCACTCAAAGTGGTTGTCCATCTCTCTTCCGCCCCTCATCTAAAAGCCCTTTCTCACGTCTTTTCTACCATCGCAGCTGCCTCCTGCAAGCTCCAGCTTCTCAAGCAGATGAATCCTCTCACCCTTCACCTGCCCATCCCTTACAAGATAGAATGCTGCAGAAAGCCCTGCAAGTCCTGTTCCTATTATATAGGCTGATTTCCTATCGGCTCCCTCCGGCTTCTCCGGCTTTGCAAATGCTTCATAAGTTCCTGCTGAATAATACATAGGCGTATTCTCCTTTTCATTTTATCTTTGTGGCTAAACTCCCTTGTCTAGCTCATCTGTTTTCTATGTGCATAAGTATAAGCATTATTCTAAGATAATGATATGCACAAAATCGGGAGATTGTCTGCATATACGACAATCCCCCGATTTTGGGTTAAAATACGACAAATCACCGTCTTTGTCGTATTTATTTATTAAGTTTTGCATTGTTTAGAGCCTGTTCAAAGTTGCCTTGAATAAGCGAATTTAGGCGCTCTACAATAAGTGCGGGCTCGTCTTTCATTCCATTATCAATCCATTCCAGCAAAAGGCCTACAAAACCATATTTATAAAAGTTAGCAATAAAGGCCTTGTCTTCTTCTCTGATAACCATTCCCTTGGCCTTTTCCTCCAACACATTGTAAAGAAGCTGATATGTAGCCTTATACAAGTATCTGTGCAGGTAGTCACTTGGCACATTGCGGTAAATATTTATAATAAAATTCTTGTCTTTTTTATCATGTTGAAGATGGACAAAAAAATCCTTCCTGCCAGGTTGCATATGTACGGTTTTCGCTTAATGCTCTTTCTGCATCCGATTCGCATATCCATTCCGTGAGCTCCAAAATGTCATGAAAGTGATAATAAAAGGTCTGTCGGTTCATTTCACACTTTTCTGCGATATCATTTATTGTTATTTTGTTTAGAGGCTTTTCCAGTAATAATTCCTTAAAAGCAAATGCAATAGCAAGCTTTAGTGGTTGACTTGCTCATCTTTTTCACCTTCTTTCTCCACCTCATTATATCACAGTACATTTGCAAATCTCAATATCTTCGTGGCTTGGCAAATCAATCATCCCCCTATACTTCTAATAATATCCCCTTCTTTCTGAGGTTTTCTATACACTCAGCCAGGTATTGGGGATTATGCTCTTTGTATATTGGGCTACTTATAGTCTTTTCTTCAAGATTGCTATAATTCTCTGCATTCTTTCCTCTATAATTCTTATCCCTCCATTCCGGAGCGACATTGTATCCTCTTTTTTTCCATTTCATCCATTACCAATGAATGGTATAAAAAAACAAATGATACGGAGAATACAAAAATACATAGTCTACAGTTCTATGTCTCCTTAGCCATCCGTTACCCCTAAGGGCACAACATTCTCTATGCTGTCCAAGAAGCTGATTTTTAGGTAATATGGGGATTAGTTGTTCATGCCACAGTCTCATATGTTTTCTCCTGTTAATAAAATAGATTCCTGTAAATAATTATTTGGATATTTCTCTAGTAAAGCGTTGATGTAGTCAATAACAGAGGTCTGACTTTTCTTCCCATCCATATACTCTTCCAGTATATCAAATAATCCTTGTTTCTCATTTTCACTTGCCTCTTTTTTGAAATATCCCCAGACATGGAGAATGGCATTGCTAAAATCTTTCTTACTTTCTGCCATATCTCGTACTTTTTGTATTTTATCTTGCAAATATAAAATATCAACTTCCTTTTCCTTTAGATACTCCCTTATCTCAAGATATGTCTTATGTGACTTGCTTAACACAAAATATTTATTTTTTGCCCATAGCTCTTCACATTCTTTTTTAATAACTTTGTTGTTCACCTTGCACCTTCTTCCGAGTTCTATATTGTGTACTACCAAATTTAGCTATTATTCTTTAGTCTTAAATACCCTGAAATGGTTTTTATTGTCCTTGGATTTCTCTATGTTACAGGTAAAACCACACGTTTTATCAGGATTTTTTGTTAAAATGAGCCCCATTAGAGTACTTGCAAATGCCATATTGTCTAAATAGCGATTAACATTATCGATTAATTCTTCATACTTATCTGCATGTAGTCCAAACTCTGACGTTTGATTGTATGCCTGCATTTCTTCAGTAATTTTCTTCCTTACTGCATCAATCTTATCTTTGATATTATTCATTTCAGTTTGATATGACTGTCGGATATCTTTGATTTCCTGCAATCTCTTTTCCTCTTTAGCTATTTTCTCATCAAAGGCTCTACAGATTGCAAGATTATCCTTATCAAGAAGTCCTCTTATCTCATCTATTGTAAATCCGGCTTTTTGAAGATTTTTTATTTTGACAAAAACATAAGCCTGCTCCTCATCGTAAAATCGGTATCCTGACCACCTATCTACTTTAACCGGTTTCAGTAGGTCTATTTGATCATAATAACGAAGTGTCTGAGGATTGCATCCACAGATAAGGGCAAATTCTTTAATCGTCATATCATCCTCCTTCCTGAACCATTTATATCATTATAGCTTACTATAAGGTCAAGGAGTATTTTTGTTTAATCTAAGACAGCTTCACCCCATATTATCTTAGTGCCCCTATCCTTTTTTTCCCTCATAAGGGATTTTTTTATACAGTCGTTCATAACAAACTCCCCAAGGAATTCTGAAAAATATAGTTATCCTCTAAATTTGCAACAAGTTGTTGCAAATTTCCAGTACTAACAAAAAGCATTTCGCTGTTAACTGCAGTGGCGACCTTTATTTGGCTTCTTTTTGAGCCTTTTACTTACGTCTTGTACCCATGTGGCGTATTCTCTATCAATTCTTAAGATTTCGCTCATTTCTTATTCATCTATCTTATCTACACTAATATGCCTTTTTGTATATATTGTACCAAGTTACCTACGCGATGACTAGCCTTAATACAATAAATTTTCAACTTTTCCTTGATAAAAAAATGTCTGTCTTTTTAAAACTTTGCAACTATTTGTATCTTTCTTTAGGTAGGTTTCCAAGTATAGGAATTATGTTAGCAGGAAATTAGAAGTTGTCGCTCTTTAAAGATCTGACACATTAGTTGCTTTTTTTATTTTGCTCTCTAATCGAAAGAACAGTTGCCATTACTATAATAATTATTTTACAAGCATAAGTTATATTTTTGATTACCACCTACTGCTAATTGTGAGAAAAACATTTATTAACGAATGTGTCATCACACATATCCACAAACTGTTTGTCTTTATAAATAATGCGGATAAAATAAAGCAATTAGTTAACAATCCAAGCAAAAAATCCAAACACCTGTACTTGTAGCAATGTTCCTTCAATGTAGAAATAAGCAAAATGCCATATTCCCCATAGAACAAAAAGTAATTAAAGTTGAACTAATATAACTATGGCGTTCCATCATAATTGGTTGAAAAAAATATCTCCACCCTACTTCTTCAATCCCACCAAAAAGGATTGCTTTTAAGAAATAAGATAATAGGAATATACCACGCATTCAACGCTAATTTTTCCATCAAATGCAACATAGCAAAAAAATTCAAAAAACAATAACACAATAACGAGTAAATAACTGCTGATGTTTTTGCTTTTATAGCGAAAAAAATCCTTTAATATTTTCTTCGTACTGTACTTTTTTTGTATCTAACTGCAATAATAGTTCCCCATAGAGCAGATGAAACTCCACCTATTCCAATAGCAACCATTCCCATTGGCATCGTATAATCTACAACAATACCCAAGTTACGCAATATAAAAACTATAATACATATCATCAATATTTGCCCTAAGGTTCCTAATAAATAAAGAAAAAAATTGCCTTTTTTTCGACTCATAAATTTCCACCTGAATTTCGATTTATTAAGAGGTTTTAAGCTCCACCTTCTTGCCCTTCGAACAAGAGTATCCCTCGCTCAAAGAGCTCGGTCAATTCTAATTTATTGATGTGTTCTTTTCGTCAACAATGTAACTTCAAATTTCTCTTCTTCAGCTTTAATTTCCTTTTTCCCCTGCAAATACTCTTTTAGCCCGATTTCACCCTTTATTCTTTTTCTCTGTCAAAACTTGCTCTCTTTTCTTCATTTCAAGATAAGAAACCAAAGTAAAAAATGATACATTGGGATTCATTTTTTTAAGTCTTAAGTATTCGACCACATCATACTGCAAGCTAAACATTTTGCTGTTAAGGGTAATTTTAGAAAAAAATACTTATTTAGCTTTGTTTTCCCTTGTTCCTTTTCAAGCTTATTCCATTGCTCATTTGGTAAAACACAAAATAAAAGCGTATCATCTTCCATACTCTCAGTAAACAAACATATGGAAAAATCCTCTTTTATAACTTCATTTATCCATATTATCGTAGTGTCCCTATCCTTCTTTTCCTCATAGGGGATTATTACTGTCTTTTTCCTTATAGGTTAAAAATAATGTCATTACCATAAGGCTTGTCATTATTTTCCATTTGAACGCAAATCTTATGTCCAATGGCATTATTAAAATATTGTACAATATCCTCGTCATACTCTCGCCAATCAATGGCAATGACTGTATCGCTTTCATAAAAACTGTCTGTATTCTGCGGATTATTTAAAAAAATTCATTAATGACATTATAACTCTTATCCATAACAAACTCCTAGGGGGTTATTGGCTGATAAATCTATTTTCTTGATTTATAAAAACTTAATATACTTTGGATCATCGTATTCAAAATACCTGTATCCAACTCCCTTTTGTTTTACAAGATTTTGCCATAGCTCAAACGCTTTATCAGGATTACCAACTTCAAACTCATATTTTGCTTCCATATGTTCAATTTCAGAATCAAACAAATGTAATGTGTTATTGTTTTCTATCATTCTATCTAACCAGCGTTTTGCAATTGGCATATCGTTATTTTTAATTGCACGGCCAAAAAATGTCTTCGCATAACTATAGCCCTGATTCCACTTTGCTCCGGACTCAGGAAAGGCCTCCCAGCCCTGTTCTGCAATAGAAAAGCCCTCCTCTAACTTGTTCTCATCAAGTTTGCTTATGGCTTCCTTACCATAGGCAATAACGTTCTCATATCTTTCACTATCCAGTAACATGTTTACTTTCCCTCCTAAAAAATTATATGTGTTATCTATGTAAATTCTAAGTTGTAGGGCTGATGTGTTGTTTGACTTACTAAGTCACGCCTTCACTAATAAATGTCCAGACTCGCTCCGGCATCCGCTTCGCTCCGCCTAAGCGAGAGCTTAGAATTTATCATTCGAAGCTGATACCATAAAGTTATTGATATTTCATTTACGGACAAATCATTTCCTCTCTTATTTTCTATTGTAGACTTTCTGCTTCCATCCTTCAGCTAATAATAAAGGGAGTCATATAAAGTGGTTTCTTTTTTTCAGTGTTTTCTCTGCACCGACATCTTTTTCCCGACAACAGGTAAAGACCATCTATATTTGCAGAGAATTTTTTTGCAAATTCCTTAATTGATTCATGTTTACCTGTACCCGATGATTTTACTTCAAAAGCAGAAATTTTACTCTTTTTTGAAATCAGAAAATCAACCTCATAATAATGAGTACTTCCGCTCTTTTCCCAAGTGTGATAATACAGTTCCTGCCTGTGGCATTAATCATCTGAGCCACCATATTTTCATACAAATACCCGAGGTTTGCAGGAAGCTTATCCGAAAGCAGTTTCCCATATATTTCATTTTCTGCGGCTGCCCTGTCAATAAACATAAGAGTAACAAACAAACCGGTGTCCGCAAGGTATAGCTTGTAACTGTCAAAATCCTTACTATCTGTAAGACTTACCCTTGGATTAGTCACATTGTAACAAGGTAACACCGTTTTAGAATCAACCAATTCATAAAATAGTTCTTCGATTTTTGAGCTGTTCCTTTTTCCTAATGCTGAAGTTATTCTGTATTTTTTAGTTCCTTTTGACAGCTGTGCCGGTATGGAATGGTACATTGCCGATATTCTTCCCGATGGATCCATTTTCCTGAAATCGTCTTCGTATAGAGCTATAATCTGACGCTTAACCTGGTCTATTTTTGCAAAATTTTCTCTTTTTACATAAGCATCTACTGCTGTAGCAGTCAAGAAAAGTAGACACAAAAAAATGTTTTTTTCCTTTTTTTCTATTTATCATTTCTATATACATCCAGTTACAATCCTCTATCTATCGTAATATCAGCTGAAACTATGGCATGTTCCTCTGATACTTTTTGTGTACCGCATGATAAGCCATCCTCGGAACTTTGACAGTTATAAATTAAAAAATATCTCTTTATACAGTCTTTGTATTATAAGTTCAGGCTTAATAAATTCTGCCGTAAATTAAAACTAAAGCATAAGTTTAAGTATGATATAAACAAGATTCTTGCAGACCTGATTTATGCCAGAGTTTTAGAGCCTGCAAGTATACGCTCCTCTTTTTAAGATTGCATCTGATTTTTTAGAAAAACCGACTTATGAACTTCATGATGTCTACAGGGCTCTTGTGTCTTAGGCTCTGAGTATGACATGATTCAAGCTGAGGTTTATAAAAATAGCCATTTTTTAGGAACTAGTAATGATAAGGTTCTTTATTACGACTGCTCTAACTATTAGTTACCTATGAGAATCTAATCCCAGGCTATATTCGTGAACTTTTATTGCAAAAGCCGGTTGGAATGCCAATATATACAAAGATAATTGCTATTTCATTATCAGAATAGTTACCACATCTCCCGAGTTTACATTTATTAACGGCGCAAAATGCCAATTCCCTTTTACATACTCTTTATCAGTCTTTCCGGTAATTCAGCAATTATGGGTATTAAGTTATGCTATTGTTCATGTACTTTCTTTTCTGTTTTTTTGAAATATTATATGATGACTGTTATCTATTTTTTTATTTAGATCAGCTTTCATGTGTTACATAAAAATACCTGTTTTTTTCTAAATTAAAGTAAATAACCATCAGTTCATCTGTTAATTCCGGATTAAAACTTAAATCCATAATAAAAGCTTGCTGATTTGTTTTATTATCAATTAAGCTCCCAAAACGTATCATTTTTAAAAAAATCTACCATTTCTATAAATGTTATTGTATCAACATTACTTGAAGGAAACAGCTCCAATACCGTATCAGCATCCATTTCATCTCTATGATATTCCATAAAATATGCAACAGTGCCATAGTATTCATTTTCCTCATCCGATAATGTATTTTTTTCAAAAAAATCTTTAGTCGCTTCTACTAATGTATCCACTTCATCTATCATAGAGGCTACAATTGCCATAGCCTCATCATTTGAGGTTAATTCCTCTTCAACATCAAAGTAAAAAAAGAACTATTAATTTCCTCTGGTGACAAAAAAATTTCTTCTCCTTTTTTTCATATTCAATGGTTGGATAATTATTACTTTTTAAATTCATCTCAATCTCCTTGTTTTTTTATAAGTATATTTTTTTGATTTTATAATTTTTCATAAAAAAATCATCTGTATTCTGTGGATTATTTAAAAAATTCATTAATAGCTTCATAACTCTTATCCATAACAAGCTCACAGTGTATTACTTTGCTGGTGAATCTATTAAAGTTATTCTATCACAGAGCAAATTGAGTGTCAATGTAATGAAATAGCAATTCTTTTACCGCTTAAACTGGATGTTCCCTGCGGGAATCAAACCCCGGACTACAGCTTAGGAGCTAAGGTTTGAATGCATAATAGCGTTAATTAGGTCGAATGTCGATAGTGTTTTTAACCATTATTTTTTTATTATAATTTTACCACTCCTCAACTTTTTGCTGTTGAGAGCTCTTTGTATGCATAAATATAAATCTATTTCATAATCTGCCAGTGACCATAGCGCTTGCCGCCTACACGCTCAATCACATTGTCCTTAACAAGTTCTTCCATTTTTCTCTGTATTGTTCTTCTTGTACTTCCTGCTCTTTCTGCTATTTCTTTCTGAGAAATTGCAGGGTTGGATTTCAGCTCTTCAATTATCCTTTGCACCAAACAAACTGGAATTGACTTATTCGAAAAATTTTAATAAATCTCTTTTTGCGTCTTATCACATACATATCCTATATTCTTATAGAATTTATGTGCTTCTGTTCTCGCTTCTCCTGAGTTTAACCTGATAAACTTAATTAATTTTTGTCGAGAATCCATTTCTAAATGATTCATCAATTTTTTCCCAATGCTTCTTCCTTGAAACTCTGGTAAGACAGCTAATCCTAGAATATTTAATCCACAATCTGAATAAAGACACTCATATATTTCAGCATGTATAAATCCAACAACTTTATGTAAATCCTCATCCTCATAAACATAAATTACATGATGCTTTTTATCAGCTGATAGTTTTATGATTTGATTCTCTACTAACTCTGTAGAAACAGTATATCCTAAAGAAATATCACATATTTCTTGTATAGATTGAGCATCTTCTTTTTTTATTTTTTTCTAATCATTTCATCACCTCCATAACTTCAAATTTGATCGAAAAAGCCAAGAATCTCTAATGTCCCTTATGCCTTTCTTTTTTTCTTTTTGCTGTTTCAGTTCAAACATTATATGTTCTTCTGTCTCTTTTTTTCTTATGGCTTCTCTCTTTACGCTCCTGTTTGTTCTGTTCATGCTGTAATTTCAATAGCTGTTGTGATTTTTGTGCCAATGCCTTTTTTTCAAGCATCTGTTTTTCTTGCCTGACGCAAAGCATCCTTTTTCGGATTTCTGCTTATATCCTTTACAGCAGTATCAACAGCCATCTTTGAATTTCAAATCGGAATAGTATTTTTTTGAATATATTCCTGCACTTCGTAATCTTTTTGGCTCTGCACCAAATATTACCTTTGCCACAGACAGTTTATCATCTTCAATATGCTCAAATACACCTACCCAAAACGGTTCCTCAAAAATATACTGTCAGTTTTTCCACTTACTTTGTTCATAAGAATCCCTCCTAAAAATAATTATTGAACAAAGAATGGACAACCCGGAGGGAAGGTTACTTACCCTATTTACATAGGACGGCCGGGCTACCTACCGGCTCTAATACATCATAGATGTACGTTGCGTTTTTTTATCTTTGCATTTATAATCAAGCCATATGGCACGATTAACTTAATTTATCAAATTTTTATTCTGCATCTCATTATACTCTGTAAAAACATAAATTTAAAAGTCTTATTACATACTCAACAAACATAATTCATCACGCAATAAGAATGTCCGTAAACACCTCTCTGATTTTTTTGCAATAAACAAGATGACAACTCCCCATGTATCCAGCATAAGGTAGCTTACTACAAGAATTGATATTGTGATGCCTAACTGCAGCCAATCCCGTGAAAATAGGAACATAATTACTCCTACCATAGCAATAAAATTAACAAATGCGACAGCAAGACCGTATATTCTGGCAAATATACAAACAATATAGAATAGGATAGTGGTTGCAAGAATCATTGCAGGTTTTCCCGCTGACAAAATCATTCTGGTATTCTGCTTTTCGCTGACAAATCTGTCACCAAAAATGCTGTTTTTGCAAGAAAAAAGCAGCAATGACCTATCTTCATTACCGCTTACAATAAATGTTCCCTGCGGGAATCGAACCCCGGGCTACAGCTTAGGAGCTAAGGTTTGTACTGTAATTTACTAATATTATCTGTCAACATAAGTCAATGAAAGTAGCTTGTTTTCTAACTTTCCTGTCATTCTCTGTCAAAATAAGAAAACCTGTTTTATCCCTTGTAACAGTACCTGACGGTGCTTGTCCGGTGCCCGAAGCACCGAAAGGATATAACCATTCAGTTCCATAGAGTTCATGCCTATGTCTACCATTGTCAAAAAAAGCTTGCAACAATGATTGCTCTGTTTTTCTTATTAGATTAAATATATTATAGCGTTAATTAGGTCGGATGTCGATAGGGTTTTTGACCATTATTTTTTTATTATAATTTCACCGCTCCTCAACTTTCGGTTTAACCTTCTCGTTTTAAATTCCCTGTTTTAAATTTCTTTTGTTTTGCTGTAGTTAAACGAGAAAAAAATCCCATTCTTTTTGGGCTTTATATGATTTTTAGTTTTCTTTTCTCGTTTTAAACCTTTGTTTTAAACCCTCGTTTTAAATTTCACTTACCTTGTTTAATTTTATCTGTCAAAAATCCAAGATGATTTTTTTGTTGATTACTTGAATCAGTCCTTATAGTACCTTGTTTTCGCAAAGAAGTAAGTAAGTTTCTAATCTTATCCTCTTTTTGCTTATCCGCCATAATGCTTGGAAGCTTATCCCATAAAAGAGTTTGAATATCTTTTCTCCTTGCGCTTCCATATTGCGCTAAATATTTTACAATCAAATCTTTATAGTATTGATCATCAAAAGCTTTATTTTTTACATACCGGTCTTTTTCTCCAATAGTTTCCGATATAGTGGCAGACAAGAATACATTAGGTATCTTTCCCTCTATTATCTTTAGCTTTCTTAAGTACTTCACTGCATCTTTATCAATCTTAATTCCCTTTTGTACGCAGTCAATTAAAAATACTGTTTCTAAGTCAAAATCAGGATTCTTGAACAATATCTGCGAATAATTTTCATCAAGAATTCTTCCGTATATACATACCTTAACTTGCTGGCGGTTAGAAAAGTCATAGTCCGGAAGTGGAAAGTACCTCTCTTTTTGTATTCTAAATACCCTCCGTATTCCCGTAGACTGAGAATCAATCATATTTAATTTAACCATTGTTTCGGCTAACAATTGGTTCCGGTAAAATGGAGGATTATAACCCGGATTTAATATCGGCTCTATTCTTCCCGGTAAAAAAGAGCCGGGATTTGTCAAAATAATCCTGTCTTCAAACTCATTTAGGTATATCCTTCCGCCATAAGTATACTCTGAATGTGCGATGCAATTGTTCAACAGCTCTCTTAATAACCACATATCATACTGCTTTGTTTCAGTTGGAAATAGAGTAAGCTGATTAGGCATGTAACGGTAAGTGAGATTCCTTATTTTCCCGAACAGCCTTTCGCTCAGGGTAATGTATGGAATCTTAAATATTTCATAATCATTTACATCATTTTTTGAATCATATATCCTCCATGATGCCTCTGGTACCGATTGAAACAGATAATCATAATCTTCGTTACCTAATAAAAGCATAGCAGCATTAGTAAGCCTTCCATCTATCATTAACTTCAATTTTTTTAAAAACTGTTCATCAGACATCTGATCTACTTCTTCACTAATATACTGCTTATTCATCTTTTTCTTATAATTTTTCTCGTGCAAGCTCAATTGCATTTTTATCTAAGTGCTTAATTGTTGCCCCCAGAACTATCTGTTTAGACCAGTCCTTTTTTTCTTGTCCCCTGATTCTGTCAATTTCGTCAACTGATAGTGCCCCTAATGACTCACCATTCCTGCCATAAAAATGATCATTCCATCCGGTAGGTGTTGCAGTTGTTGCAGCAGGAATTTGAAATAAAAATTACTCTCTTTTTTTCACCATCTGCAAGCGGATAAACTTCATATATTTCTATAAAAGATATCCCTCCTGTTGTTCCCACCGAAATTTCCTGTTTAAGGACATCCAGTCCTTTACTGTTACGGTAATCTGAGCCAACTATCATTCTATCCTTATTTCTGACACCAAACACCAGCCAGCCATGCTGGAGTCCTTTAAGATTAGCTTCATTGCTGATTGCAGAAAAATATTGGCCTATCTTATTTTTTTGTCATAGTCTTTTCCTGCCTCTTTTAAATTCTACAACTTCAGATTCCCAACTTAATATTAACTTATTGAGAATTGAACAAAGTTCAGAATCATTAGGTTTTCCTTCTAATAATAACTCCATAATGCCATTACCTCATACATGTTAAAACATAATATCAATCTATCTGTTTTTAGTTATTTTATCACACAATTCTTAAATATAACAGATGTATCACCTGCATAATAATAGAAAAAACGATACTCCACGGATATTTCTATCCATAAAGTATCGCTCTTTTTCCTTATATCCCTACTCCTTCATAGTCTTAGCAAGGCTTGTAATCAGGGCTGCCATTTACAGGTTGCCAAGTACCTTCATCAGAAGGTTCGCATCCACTCCTTCAGGTATTGTTATCTTATTTTCATTCTCTTTGCTTTCTCCCATCTGTCCCTTCATATCCGGATTGATGTTTTTCTTATTATAAAAGGCAGCCTCTATCAGTTGTGCATTCTTTCTTCTGTCCTCATCAAATATGTGGCTGTATACTTCTGTCACCATATCAGCCTTTTTCAACTATAAGAGATAGCTATGTTATTTGTTAGCTCTATAACCTGTAAGTTATTTTTGCCAGGTGATAAGTCCTGCACAGTCAGACATTTTTTCAAATCGCATTTCTGGAAATTGACCTTTTAGCTCATCCCATACAAAATACATTTCATCATCGTCCCATTCATCTGCCGCAATCCGCATACATTCTTGAAGTAATGAACGAGTTTCAAATGCTATATCTCCTATATATATACATCCTCCCTCGTTCAACAGCTTAAATAATGATGTAATAAAATCTACTTTTTGAAAGTCTGTAAGATGATGGAGAGAATATGTAGCAATGATCGCGTCATACTTTTGTTTCTGTATCGGCTCCACCAAGCCATTGGAAAAAAATCGCCTTCATACAAACTTGCTTTTAGGCATTTTCTCTTTTGCAATTTCAATCATTCTATCTGAAAAAAATCTTGTCCGTAAATCGTACAGCCGTTTTTCATATAACCTTGAAGTCAGTACTGCTGTTCCAAACCCAATATCTAAGACAGTCTTCGCAGATGAACAAATAACACGATTATAGATTGCATTAAGAATAGATTTGTAGCCTGCAAAAGGATACGAGCCGTATTTGTCAGACAAACCTACACTCTTATCATAGTCATTTGCCCATAAATCAAAACCTTTTTTATCTTGCATATTTCACCTCGATAACTTCTAATTTGTATTTCATTATACCCTGTTAAAACATAAGTTTAAAGTCTTTTTCTCTGCCAAACAAATATGTGTTATTTGAAAGTTTGTGTCAAGTACTCGTTGGCAATTTTTTTCTTACTTTTTCTTTTTATCATTGTTTTTTTATTTTTTTGTATCACAAACAAGACTGTATGATTGGGAAGGGGGCAACCCCTTCTTTTTTTGCTATTGCCAATTATAATTATACACTAACAATAGCATTACTTTTACCAGTAAATTTGCCACTAACCGTGACAAGTATTCAACAGCCTGCTACAATATTTAAGCTATTTATCATAGCTATATTGAGAAAAGACCTTGAAGGACAATCTTGTGTGCCAAAGCGTCAGCCAAAGCGCCAGGGACATGTCGCTTTGGTTCTTTATTTTTTTCTTGTATTCCTTTACTACTCTTTCTACCTGTTCTTCTAATTGCTCTCTATCCGGAATATATAGTGTATACTTAGAAGCAAATATCTTATTGGATAAACTGCCAAGTGCATATTCTGCCTGTATACTGTCTTTATCAGTACAAAGGATAATTCCAATAGGTTCATTATCCATTTCATCATTAACTTCGGCTTTATAGTAGTTAAGGTACATATTAAGCTGTCCTCTTTGCTTCCGGCATTAGCTTTCCTGTTTTTTTAACTCAATCAGAACATAGCTTCTTAGGATTTTTATTGTAAAAATACCATATCAACATAATAGTGGGTATTTCCAAGTGTTACCCTTTGTTGTGAGCCTACATACATAAAGCCTTTGCCAAGTTCAAGCAAGAATTTTTTTCAATATGAGTTATTAGGGCTTTTTCTAAATCACTTTCCATAATTGGCTTTTCTTCAGGCAATCCTAAAAATTCAAATACATACGGATCTTTTATTACATCACTTGGAGTAGCTATTTCATTTCCCTTTAGAGCTAAATCTAATACTTTTTCTTTATTTTCATCTCCACTTGATAGCAATAATCTCTCAAATAATGATGTTTTTTTATTTGCCTTTTTAGCTCTCTTACAGACCAATTCGCACTTACCGTTTCTTTTTTTCATAAAAAAACTTCTTTTCTTCTCATCGCTTATGGAAAGTAATTCACAATAATGTGACCAACTTAATTTTCCAGACACTGTCTGGAAAATCGGAAAACTCAAATAGAAATTTCTCATATTAAATAAGTTGGATTTTGAAAATCCCTTTCCATATTCTTTGGTAAGCCTCTTTGATAAGTCTGTTATTAACTGTTTTTCCATACTCGGCTCTATCAGAATTTCCCTGTTCATCTTCTACGATAATTCGCCCAATCTCCCAATAAGTTTGAATGAGGATATTATTAACTTCTTTTTGCAACACTATTTCTTGCATTATCCATCAATTCTTTAATCTCTGCTATAAACATCTTTATGAATTTTATCTATTTCATTATTCATATTGCTACCACCTCTTTAATCTTTTGCGATGAACGAATATCCGCTTCCAAATTGGTCGAAGTCATACCGATGTCATTGTTTGCATAAAGATATCCAACGAATAAAAATGCAAACGAAAACAATCCCTATCACAATTTTAAGAAATCTATTTTTTTCATGCTATCAAAACTCCTTGTCAGATTCAGGTTTCTTTTTCAAACTTGCTGGCGACGGACAGCAGTTATGTTGTTTACGGACGGCAGATCCACAAGGGATAGTCACTTTAAGCGGCGCGAAGGGGGATGAAGCTATCTTGACGGAACGAGGTGACGAAACAATCATAATGATCCAAATGTCTATATCAAGTTCTTTCTGTTTTTCACTTAGCGTGATTTTCGCCACTCTACATCCCCCTTGTAAATATATATTTTTTTATGTCGTTTTTTTCACACTCCTTAGAATAAAGTGGTGCAACTTTAAATCTGTTAATGATATTCTACCACAGGGTAAATTGATCTTCAATATACTGAAATAGCCCTGCCTTTACCGATGAATTTTCCATCACTGGTGGCAAATACTGCAACAACCTGTTGCAGTATCTAAGCTATTTATCATAGCCATAGCCAGGAAGACCTTGAGGGACATCCAAGTGTCACTTCGAGTGCCAAATCCATTTTCTAAACTGCTATTTTGCATAAAAAAACGGTAATGATTTTTCGTCATTACCGCTTACAATGAATGTTCCCTGCGGGAATCGAACCCACAACTAGTGCTTAGGAGGCGCTTGTTATATCCATTTAACTAAGGGAACAAATGGCTTTGCCACCTCAACCATTATAATAAGGCAGGGCCTCAAAGTCAAGAGAAATTAAAAATCATAGTCTGCCTACCGTTGACACCATAAGCTAAAAAGACTATTATTCACTTAAAGATGGTATAGATATAAATCAGGAGGCAAAAGATTATGTTAAATCAGACTATTCCAATAAAAAGTAAATGGTGGTGAAGCTAAACTTTTATACCTATCTGCTTGATAATTCGAAGGAAATCGACATATGCAGAGAAAGACCTTTAGCCTTAATATGTCCGGGTGGAGGCTATGGTTTCACTTCAGACAGAGAGGCTGAAGCAGTAGCCATTCAGTATCTTGCAAGAGGCTTTCACGCCTGCGTACTAAGATACAGTGTTGCCCCGGCTGAGTTCCCTCAAGCCTTGTGTGAGCTTGCCATAAGCGTTGCTCATATAAGAGAGCATGCAAAAGAATATCATGTAAATAAGGACAAAATTGTAATTGTCGGCTTTTTCTGCAAAGTCATCTTGCTTTGCAAGCCTTGGTGTCTTTTGGGATAAAGAGTGGCTAAGTAAGGAAACAGGCTTACCTTGTGAAGATATCAGGCCAAATGGGCTTATTCTCTCATATCCCGTCATAACTTCAGGTACAAATACTCATGGAGGCAGTATCACAAACCTCATGGGTAAAAAGGAGGGGTCTGCGCTTAAAGAACTCCTAAGCTTAGAAAAATCAAGTCACTGCCAATGTGCCTCCGACATTTATTTGGCATACACTGACTGACTCCGCTGTTCCTGTGCAGAACTCTTTGTTATTTGCTGAAGCGTTGATAAACAACAAAGTGTCCGTTGAGTCGCATATTTTTCCCGACAGGTGAACATATGCCTTGCCCTTGCAAATGAGGAGACTGCCGCCAAAGGCACAAATTTCGGTATAAACAAACGCTGTGAGGATTGGATGGAGCTATCCTGCAACTGGCTCCAGCAGTTAGGGCAAATAGATATGGCTGAATAATAAAATGTACTGTAATATTAGACGTATACATTAAATTTTTACAACACTTAGATTCACATTCAGACATTATAAAACGAAGAAGAAACTTCTATCCGTTGCTTTTCACGGATAGAAGTTTTTCTTTATTCTACAACTCCTTAACCCTCAAAGCCCTTATGGCATTGAGCACCGCAATCACCATTACGCCGACGTCCGCAAAGATTGCAAACCACATATTGGCTATGCCGACAGCACCAAGCAAGAGGCGACCAAACTTGATTACTAGTGCAAATACAATGTTCTGATGCACTATTCCAAGGCATTTTTTTAGATATTTTTAATTGCCTTTGCTATCTGCATAGGGGTTGTCGTCCATCAGCACTACATCTCTTTGCCTCTATCGCGACATCTGAGCCCATCGCCCCCTATGGCTATACCTATGTCTGCCCTGGTAAGCACAGGAGCATCGTTTATTCCATCACCCACAAAGGCGAGCTTTTTCCCTGTCTGACTTCCCACTTAAAAAGCTCTTCAACCTTTGATACCTTGTCTGCAGGAAGGAGCTCGCTGTATACCTCATCTACACAAAGAAGCTCTGCTGCCTGCTCTGCAACTTTCTTTCTGTCTCCGGTTAACATTATTGTCTTTCTTACTCCGGCTTTTTTTAACTCCTCTATAGCGGCCTTTTGCATTAGGCTTCACTACGTCAGATATTACAATATGTCCTGAGTATTCTCCATCAATAGCCATATGTACTATAGTTCCTGATAAATGACATTCGTGGTAAGGAATATTAAGTCTCTCCATCAGCTTTCCATTGCCTACAGCCACATCACTTCCGTCAACCTTTGCAAGCACTCCCTCTCCACTTATCTCTTCGATATCCGTCACACGAGACCTGTCAATTTCCTTTCCATAAGCCATTTTTAAGGCTCTTGCTGATTGGGTGGGAGGAGGCACATTCTGCAAGTACGCATACTCTATAAGCCTTGCATTTTCCATCTCACTGTGATGAACCGCACTCACCTCAAACACTCCCTTAGTCAGGGTTCCTGTCTTGTCAAATGCCACAATCTTAGTCTGAGACAGGGTTTCAAGGAAATTGGAGCCTTTTACCAGTATGCCCTCCTTGCTTGCACCACCTATTCCCGCAAAGAAACTAAGAGGTACACTTATTACCAAGGCACAAGGACAGCTTATTACAAGAAAGGTAAGTGCCCTGTATACCCACACATCAAAGTCAGGGGCAAGGTTTAAGAAAAACATTCTCACAAGCGGAGGGATAAGAGCAAGTGCAAGTGCGCTATAGCATACAAAAGGAGTGTACACCATTGCAAACTTTGAAATGAACTTCTCAGACTTTGACTTTCTAGTACCGCTATTCTCCACAAGCTCCAGTATCTTAGATACTGTAGACTCGCCAAACTCCTTGGTTGTCCTAACCTTTAGCACTCCATTTATGTTAATGCGACCACTTATAATCTCATCACCCTCTTTGACATCTCTTGGCAGGCTCTCTCCTGTGAGCGCACTGGTATTGAGGCTTGAATTTCCCTCTATAATGACGCCGTCAAGAGGAACCTTTTCTCCGGGCTGAACTACAATTACACTTCCTATGGCCACCTCATCAGGCGATACCTTGTTAATATTGCCATCTGTCAAAAGATTCGCATAGTCAGGACGGATGTCCATAAGCTCGCTGATATTTTTACGGCTCCTTCTCACCGCATAGCTTTGGAAAAGCTCTCCTATCTGATAGAACAGCATAACTGCAATCGCCTCATTGTAGTCTGCACTCTTCTCATAGATAGCCAGGGCAAAGGCTCCAATTGTAGCAACTGCCATCAGGAAGTTTTCATCAAATACCCTCCTGTTTAGTATCCCTCTCCCAGCCTTTTTAAGTATGTCATAGCCTATTATAATATATGTTACCAGATAGAGTCCGAGGTTCATCAGCCCCTCAATGTGGAGCAGATTCAGCGCCACAAGAAGGACTATTGTAATAAGTATTCTGATGAGCATTTTTTTCTGTTTCTTATTCATACATCCCCCTTTTAGATTCCTATTTACAGTCAGTCTTAGTATTCTAGCAAGTTTATTGCCTCACTTTAGATTTCATTAAATATCTATCTCACAGTCAGGCTCCACCTTCTTGCAGGCCTTAAGCACCTCTTTCATAACAGCCTTTTCATTCTGTCCGTCTTCAAACTCAACAAGCATTTTTCTGAGCCATAAAATTCACTGCTAGCATCCTTTACTCCGGCAGTCTTCTTTGTCACGTCCTCCATAAGGTTGGCACAGTTAGCGCAATCAACTTCGATTTCATAGGTTTTCTTCATAATAATCTCCCTTCATCAGCTTTATTTATTAAACGATTAAATATGTGTTTAATTGTACTATTATATTATCACTCTTCTTCCATCTTGTCAAGCTGATTTTTGGAGACTTATCTTTCTTGTATTTTCCCCGAAAATGTGCCACTATAGTAATAACAACTTTTTTAAGGAGTTACTATGGGAAAAATATTTATAGCTGATGATGAGAAGAATATAAGGGATTTACTTGGCAAATTCCTCGAAGATGCAGGGCACGAGGTCAGGCTTTTTGAAAATGGCGATTCTCTCCTTACAGAGCTTGATAATTCAGTCCCTGATATAGTGGTTTTGGATGTAATGATGCCGGGGATTGACGGATTTACCGCCTGCAGCAGGATAAGGAAAGCCCATCCTGACATCACTATTATCTTACTTACTGCAAGGGATACAGATGCAGACTTTATGACAGGATTTATGGCAGGCTGTGACGACTATCTCACCAAGCCATTCTCCCCTCTAAAGCTCACGCTCAAGGTAAATGCAATACTTAGTAAGCTTGGGAAAAATGAAAAAAGCACAGGAGAAATCGCCTTCGGAGACCTCTCTCTTGATGCCTCTTCATTTTCCTGTAGGGTGCTTGACAATGAGCTTAAGCTCACAAAGACTGAGTTTCAAGTGCTTTCCCTCCTACTTTCCACCCCTGAAAAGGCTGTCTCAAGGGATAAACTCCTTTCCGATATCTGGGGCTGCAGCGAGGTCGAAACAAGGGTTACTGATGACACTATGAAGAGACTTAGAAAAAAGCTAAAAGATGCAGGAAGCAGAGTTCACATTGAAACTATCTGGGGCTTTGGCTTTAAGCTAACCTTATCGGAGGCAGTATGAAAAAGAAAAAACTTTTACACAGAATCTTTGTTGTACCCTCCTTTATAGTGCTGTTTTCGCTTCTTGCCGTATTTATCCTCTTTCAGATTATTTCTGACCAGTATATAAAGGCACTTACAAGTGATGCCCTTAAAAATGAAATGGACAATATCGGAAGTGTTACATTTTTTGCTGAAAGTGATGACGAAGAAGCAGAAGACACTGCCCTTATTGTGCCTGTCATGCACCTTGTAATAGATGCAGGGTGGCAATCTCGTCTTCCCTGCACCTCCCTGGTACTATGATTATGAGGTAAGGACAGCCAAAGCCCTCGCAGGAATGATAGCGGATTCACCTGATGCCTACAAGGATTCACACCACAAGCTGAATGTAAACGACAATTTTTATCTGGTTCAGGCCGGGGAATACAAGGGCTTTATTGAAAATGGTGTCTTTGTTCCTGACGCTGAGAGTAAAGACAGCAAGGACTACTATGTACTCTTTTATATCAATATCACCCCTATGCAAAAGTTCATAGACAGGGTTAATCTGGTGCTAATGGCTGCCCTTGTGCTCTCAGGCATTGGTTCCGTTTTCTTCCTCTTTCTTACCACAAGGCAGGCAAATAAGGACTTTGAGGCTCTTAAAGACTACCTCCTTTCTATCGGTAAGCAAAGCAGGGAAAGCCTAGCAAGCCCCAAGTCCAATTATTCTGAAATAGAGGCTGTTATAACGACAGTCAATGAAATGTCTGAAATGCTTGCAGAGAGTGAAAACATACAAAAAAGATTTTTTCAAAATGCCTCCCACGAGCTTAAAACTCCCCTCATGTCCATTCAGGGCTATGCTGAAGGGATTAAGTACCATGTCATACCTAAAGAAGAGGCAACCGATGTCATCCTAAAGGAAAGTGCAAAAATGGCTGACCTTATCAATGAAATCCTCTTCCTTTCCAAGATGGAGGCTTGCGAGCCTGAATTTGAAAATGTAGATATAGCGGCAGTTCTAGCAGAAGCGGCAGACAATTTCAGGCTTATGGCTAAAGAAAAAAATATAAATATCATCTGTGAAACCAAGGCAGCATCAATCGTACCCGCTGATATTAAGCTGATTGAGAGGCTTATATCCAATCTTCTTTCAAATGGGATAAGATATGCAAAGTCAGAGATTAAACTCTCTTGTGAAACTTCTGACAAAGAAACGATTATTAAGGTTTCTGATGATGGAGACGGAATAGACAAAGAGGATATCCCACATATTTTTGAGAGGTTTTACAAAGGAAAGGGAGGTAAGTTTGGCATAGGGCTTTCCATGGCAAGCGATATTGCAAAGCTTCACAAAGGCAGGCTGGAGGTGGCTTCAGGAGAAAATGGAACTGTCTTCACTCTCATTTTGCCACAAATCTCCCACACTTTTTCCTAGAACTCCTTACATTTTTAAGGAGATTTTACCTAAATTTCTAAGCTATACTACAGACAGATAAAGGATAACACCTAAGTTACCAAGAATAACACAAATATAGAAAGGACGGTAAATATTATGAAAAAAATTAGCGATTTTATTAGTAGCAGGAAGTTTGATTGTATCAGGAGCGACTTCCGGATTAAGCACAGCTCGTGCGACTGAGGAAAAAGAAGCCTTCAAGTAACAAGATGGTAGATAAGGATATGGATTTTATGGAAACCGATGAAGATTTCTTTGCTTATCCAAGTGATATGCCATCTAAGGCTGATCAGATGAAGACCCTTGAGAACTTCTTAAAAAAATGATGGCAAGCTCACACAGGCTGAAAAAGCAGTCCCTGACCGAGAACTACAAGAAGCTCTTAACCACACTTGAGAACATCGACAAAACCTACGAACAGATGAGACAAGGTTACAAATAAAGCTTACCAACAACTGGGAGATAGAAGATAAGTTTGATGTTCTTTCCAACAAAAAAATGTAAAAACTTTGGAACAAGATATATGATAATGCAACTGATGAGGATCTTGAGATAGAAGATAATATAGAGTTTATCAAGTCTTCAAAGGCTCTTACCGACAAGGAAAAAAAGAGACTCTTATCAAGACTCAGAAGGAAATCGATGCTCTCGTTGTAGAATATGACAAGCTCTATAACAAGGTTGAAAAAGGCTACAAAGGAGCTTAATGCTAAGCTTGACTCTCTGTATGAGGATTCAGAGAAGCTTATGAATAAAATGCAGCCTTTAGCAGACAAACTCGGCAAGAAATTCAAAGAAAACTTTGGTTTCTGCGATGCGCTGGCTTACTAGCCTTAACCTCTAAGGGGTAATGTGGATGCCAACGGTTAATAAATTCTCTTACAAGTACCTCCTACAGAGGATTTATACCGCTGACACCTGTATTATAAAAATGTATGTGGAAAATACAGTAACAAGGGTTACGCCTTATCTTAGGGCGTAACCCTTTGTTCGTCCTATAATTGACTTCTACTCTTGTCTTAAAGCATTTCGTATGCGATAATGTATATGGCGAGCGTGAAAACTTAAAGCAAGAAAGCGAAATAAATCGTTCAAAAGGTGTTAGCTTAGCCGAGGAAATCTGTAGAAAATACAGGCGAGAGGGCAGATTTTTTGATGAAATCTTAAATATGGAGAATTGAGATGAAAAATTTTACACTCGAAAAAATGCAACTCTGTGATATACAGGGAAGACTCTTCGAACTTGCACTTAAAAAAGGTTATGACTGTCCTTCTTTCATAGAAGCCTTTATGAATAGCAGGGTTGCTGCCTGTCTTGATGATGTTTATGACAGAATGCAGTGGGCAGGCGAAGAATATATGCTCGAAGAACTAGATGACGAGGTAAATGGGCTTAAAAAAGCAGGTACCATTTTTGATAATGAGGTAATGTATTGGACGGGCTATTGCTACCGTTATTGGCATTATTATACAAATGAGTCAAGCAAGAGGATATATACAATAGCTGACGCTAAAACCATGAACGAGTGCTGGCAAGGTTTTCACACCCTCGATGTAGAGATGGCAATTGAGAACTTGAAGGAAATATACACTCAAAAACAGGCTATGAATATTTAATATTCCACTTAACAATTAAGCTTATAACCGAGGGTTACGCCGGTAGGTACTGTGTAACCCTTATTTTTTACCGATTATTTGTCTTTTTCATCACTTATATAATGTCTTTGCCCTTATTTGCCTGAGTTTTACAACCTGTTCTTCTGCTTATATTTTAATCACATAGGAGAGTTTACATATTCCTCCAGCATACTCTCCTGATAGGCTGCACGCCCCTCTTCTCTCATAAGCTCTGCAATTTTAAGGAGGGTAGCATCCCTAACTCCGTCCAGCTTTTTAATTCTTTGGTTTGTAAGCTTCTCTTCCGACATATACTTTATATACATTTCCGGTTCATACTTCCAAAAGGTCAGCCTATCTCCATATCTTTTCTTAAGTTTCTCTGCTATAAGAAGACCTTCAGGATCAAAGTCTCCTGCATAAGAAAATACAGTATTTTTATCAAACAGGTCTAAAAGCATAAATACTGCCCTTCTTATCTGTCCATAGCTGCATATGAAGGCCCGCTCCGGAAAACGGCTTATAAGTATGGAAAATACCGCAGGGTTCTCAACTATATATATCCTTTTATCTTTGCTGTTTATAAATGTTTCTTCCAGATTCGCCAGTGTAAGCAGGCTTAGCTTAACCGGTTCTTTCTGATAAAGAAAGCCTTCCAGCCCCTGATGCAGGCTTTTATCCACACATCTTCCTCTTATTCCGTAAGCTATTACATCATTTGACAGAGTATCCTTTATAAGTCCTGCCTTAAACAACACATTACTTCTGTTCTCTGCTTCTGATAAATCATCCTCATATCCGAAGCGAAAATAATCTCTAAGAAATGCTGTAAGAAGATTCCCTGCCAAGGTGTTATCATCAAAGAAATGCGGATTCCCGGCAGCTTGTGCGGCAAACACAGCAAGCAGTTCTTTCTTTTTATCTCCCTGAAAGTAAAGGCGACATAGGAATTGATTTAATTAGCTTTTGTAAAATAATCTTAAGCTCGTTTTTATCTGCATTGTAGCTCCTTGCAATGACCACTGCACCATCTGCGCCTGTGCAAAATACCCCGGTTAACCACTCCTTTATATATGCTTTATCTGTATATCCCGTTAGTTCTGCCAGATATTCTGCTCTTTTGCCCACGTCCTCTTCGCTCTTTTCTTTATTGGTACGAAGCTTTATCCCAAAGTAGTGGGTAATTATATCTAGGGTAGTTAGACTACTAAATCTACTTTTTTGTAAGGCCTTTTCAAATAATTTGGCAGAAACTCTTACCTCTTCTTCTGATGTAAAGTCCTTCATCAAAAAGCTTGATATATCCTCTTTATCACCTGCGCTAAGTCCTGTAAGCACTGCTATCCCGCCTATCTTTCCATGACTTTCATATTTCTTTTTAAATTCATTAAATAGCTTTTCATAGACAGGCTTTTTCTTAAAATACTCTACCGCTTCATTTATCTCAGACAAAATTAGCCCCTTTCACTTACACCATCAACCAGCTCTCTCTTTATTCCATTCCACCTGTATCTGATGACTGTTACATACTTTGCATTTTCAGGCCTTACAAGCTGATATATGGCTAGAGCCGGAACGGTATCATAATCTCCCCACAGGCTTTGTGAGTTAATCACGAAGTTGAACTCAAACTCCGACATCAGCCTAAACATATCCCTGATATTGGTCTCGTCAACTCCTGCAAAGGCCTCATCAAGTGCCACAAGTCTAGGTGCATCCTCTCTTGCTCCCTGGTACTTAGCAACAACAGCAGAGAACAGCGGCACATACATAGCCATAGCCTTCTCTCCACCACTAAAGGTAAAGAATACCCTATCCGTTAACTCCTTCTTGTTCTCTCCTGCCCTCTGATACATCAGGGTGAACTCATACCATTTTCTATAGTCAAGTATATCCCTTATGACCGCATAAAAGCTCTTCATTCCACCAGATTCTTCTGCTGCCTTCTTTGCTTCATTTATCTTAGAGCGAAAATGCCCAGACAGATTAGCGGAGTCCTCAGGCCTAAGTATCTCCTCATCCCTCATAAGTATATCAACTAGGGAGACCTTTGTACCAAGCTCCTCTTCCTTTTCTGCCTTCTTTGGCTTCCAGGCAAGGCTAAAGGTCAGACCACTTGATGTTTCCATTGATTCCATCAATAGCTTAATCTTTCCTACCCATTTTTTTCTGCAAGACGAATCTTTGCCCTTATCTTCCTGCCTACAGTTCCTATCAATATGTCTTCATAGATTTCCCTGTCGCTTTCCTTAAGGATGTTTTTCAAGCTCCAAGACCTCACCATCAAGTGCACTTACAAGGCCTCCGAATTTTACCTGGCTTCCCTTGTATTTTTGCAGAGATATCAAGCCTCTTCACATTTTTAACACTGCCGTAGTCCACAGCTTCCCCGGTAAACAGATAGTTCATATTTACATTATATCTGGTGAGTCCTCCCCTGTATTTATGGAAGGTTTCCTGCAGTCTTCCAAATACATCCTCCTGCTTTGTATCTCCCACCGCCTCTCTTAGGCTAAGTCTAAGCCTTTCTGCAAGCTTTAACACTTCTTCATTTAGCTCTAGTACCTCTACAAGCCCAAGCTTTAATTCATCCTTAAAGGCTCTTTCCATATCATCTCTGTGTTTTAGTCTTGACTCAAGCTGTGGCTTAAATCCCTCAAGGCTCTTTTCTATGTCAGCTTCTTCCTGCTTTCTTCTTCCAAGCGTCATAGAGGCTTCCGTTCTTACTAACGGTATCTCATTAAGCCTTTTTTCTATACTGTCAATCCTATCCTTTATCTTGTCATAATCAGTAAGCTTTAACTGCTCCCTTACCGAATCAAGCCTTGCTCTTACGTCCTTAAGCTCGGCTCTGTCTGTAGAGAGTTCATAGCGTATATTGTCAAGGTACTCTTCTACCTCAAGAAGATTTGTCTCCTTGGAGCATATCAAGTCAAGCTTTGCAAGGTATCCTTTGTGCGAAGAGGATAGATTTACAAGCAGAACTCTATAATCCTCAAGTGCAGTATTAAGCTCTTCAAACAGACGAAGGTTTGCCTTTACATAGCATTTTCCACAGGCTTCATTTGCTGCAAGCCTTATTTCATCAAGTGCCTTTTTCTCCCTGTCAAGCTCTGTTTTAAGCCTTGCTATATCCTCTAGTATCCCCTTAAGCCTTTCCCTTACTTTGTTTAATTCTCCAAGGGCTGTATTCATACTGTCAGGCTTTGGAAAGCTCTCCCATTCCTTATTAAGCTCTTCCTCCCTCGACTGTATTAGCCCCAGATTTTCTTCCTTAAGCCTTATTTCCTCCTGTAAATTCCTAATATCATTCTCAAGCTCATTTATTTTTTTCAATCCTGTAGTTTTTCCCTGGAAAGTGCTCCTATAAAGCTTGCCTTATATTCTCCTGTGGTTTTTCCCTCTATTACTCCCAGCCCATAGCTTCCATTCTCACCTATCCAGGTCCCGCTCTTTTCAGCTTTCTTTACGGAAATGCTTGAGAGAGCTGCATTTATCTTAAAATTTGAGAAGATATTATTGTACTCTTCCTCGATTTCAAATTTATTAAGTATATTATCATTTACAGCCTGAACATCATCAAATATATACCTGTCACCAAGTCCCTTATCCAAGGCAAGCACCTTTTTCCCTGTCCTTACCTGAAACTATGATGGCATCAAGGATTCCCATGTCAAGCAGGTACTCTTCAAGACTGTTTCTCTCATCTTCCGCAAGGTTTGCTGCAAAGTCAACCGTCTTGTAAAAAGTTAAGGAACTCAATACCCTCTGACTTTAGTTTTTCTCTATTTTTTTATTACACTTTCCGCTCTTAATGGTTCAGGGTCTTTTTTATTCTGCCACTCTGCCAGTTCTAACTCCTTACCTTTTATTTCCTCTTTAAGAACCTGGGCTTCATTAGCTATTCTTAGCTTCTTCTCAAAGATTTCTCCATAAACTCTTTCATAAGCGGGCTTTGCGATATTTTTTATATCAAAATAATTCTTGTTCTCGTCATAGTATTCTATTTCTCTTTCTATACCCTGTAAGTGTGCAGTATCGACATGCAACTCTACATTCCCCTTTTCCCAGGCATATACCTCCTCCGTAAGCCTTTGCTTTTCGTCATGTAAGAGTGTCTCACACTGCCTCTCGGTCTTTTCTAAATCATCCTGCTTACTCTTATATTCATCAAAAGGCTTTTAGGACTCTGTCATATTTATCACTTTGTTTTGCCTCCTCTTCAAGAAGCCTCTTTCCTTCCTTTGCCTTGGACGCATAGTCCTCGAAGGTCTTGGTGTGAGGCTCAAAAGAATATTTCTCATTTTTATTCCTTTCAAGCTCCTCCCTCATAAAAGCAAAATCATCAAAAGGTATGGACTGGAGCTCCTCTTCCATCTCATTAAGGGTAGACTCACAAGCCTCCCACAAGGATTCCGCCTCGTCTTTGTCTTCTCTAATCTCCTTTTGTAGGCTTCTCTCCCTTTCCTTCTTATCCTCTTCCCTCTTCTCTTTATCCTTTATGGTATCTTCCAAAGACAGGGCTTTGCCTTCAAGCCTTCCCTCATTTTCCTTAAGCTTTACTATCTCTTCACTTCCTAAGGAGTTCTTCTCTTCCCTTAATCTGTTTTCTTCACTCTCAAGTTCCTTTAATGCAGTGTCTTTTGATTCAATCTCCTTTTTTACATTTTCAAGCCTCTTTTGACTCTCTGTTTCTTCTTTTTTAAGTTTCTTGTAATCACCTTCCGCTTCCAAAAGAAAGCCTGCCTTGTTAAAAAGCACAACTTCGTTATATAGCTTATATACTTTTTCTATCTGCTTCGCCGAAGCAAGGCTATCCTGCAGGTTCTCAAGGTTTAGCTTAGTCTCATCCATCTTCTCAATTGCATCTGACATAGGCTTTAAGTCATCATCTGAAAGAGGCTGCAAAGAACCGCTAAGTATCTCACTTATAAGTGTGGGCTTGAGGTCTTTAGACAGCTTTGGCGCTCTAAGCCTTATAAGTATATCGATAAGTTCCTTATATTCATCTTCATTTTCAAACCCAAAAAGTGTCTTATTTACCGCAGTCAAGTACTCACTCTGGCTCTCCATCACCCTTCCGCCCTCTGCTAACTTGTTTTTAAGCTCAGTCTTTGAAAGGGTAATCTTGCCATCCATTTCCTTGTACAAAAGTATATCTTTCCCTATCCTTCTGCTGTCAGTAATCTGAAAATACCACGACTCTAAGGATTTATTCTTCCTTGCCCTTATGCCTATACCAAAGGAGGCATACTCTTCATTTTCCTCTCTTTTAAGCTCCATATAGAGGTATCCTGTACGCTCTTCCCTGTCATCATCCTCTTCAAGAAGATAGTTCTCCATTTTCCTTGCCTTTGTGCCAAAGGCATCAAGCCTCTCAGGCCTCATATTTCCATCTAAAAAGCAGGGGATAAGACTCTGCATAGTTTACAGACTTACCTGAGCCGTTTGCTCCCCTAAGAAGCATCCTCCCATCATCAAATACAAATTCCTCGTCATCATAATACCAAAAATCCACAAGGCCTACCCTGTTTATCTTCCAGTTGCTATTCATCTGCCTCTCCTTACTTTTCCTTTTCCACGCTGATACACTAAGCTTATTGTTTAGAATGCTGACGCCTTCACTTACTCTGCTGCTTTACTATACCTATACAGCGTCTGTCTATGCCTCTGACGCAGTATAATCCTTTGGATATCTTCCCGCCACCTTACCTACGATTGGGTTTATTTTAACATCATCACCAAGATATTCCACAAATTGTAGCTCCTTCATATACTCTGCTGCCACAGTGCATATTTCCTTGGTTGTCATATCCCTGTAGGTCTTTGCAAAGCCGCTTCCATACAGCCTCTTCGTCTCCTCAATCAGCTCATCAAAGCTTTCAGAAGATAAAATAATGCTTTCATCTATACCCGGTGTAAGCTTATTTTCATCTATTCTCTTAAGAATAAGGTCATTTACAAGAAGTACTATATCAGACAAGGTATTGTCCTCAGGAAATGCTCTCCCCAGCCTCGAGCCCTCATTAAGCACCAGGTAGGCACTTGACTTATGTATGTGAAGACTGCAGTCAAACAGTCCCTCAAAGTCATCTGCTATTATTCCCCTGAAATTTCTTATATAGTTAAAATCCTCTTCCGTCTCTTCATTCCTATAAAGCCCAGGTGAGAGCAAAAGCTTTCTGTAGACTCTCTGCCTGCGCACTATTCCCCTGTCTTCATTGGTATCAATAAAGTCTCCCTCTTCAAATTCAGATATAGACTTAAAGTTTGATATGTCCTTTGTGAAATTCCTTACAAAATACCTTGATGCTCCCGTATTTTCATATAGTACTTCACTTACACCGTCCTTAGCAAAGTCTTCTTCATTGCCATCGTTAAGCTCTAATATTCCTGATGAAACCAGATACTTCATAACCTTAACAAGATGCTTTCTACTCCTGTAGACTGTCCAATCAACCTGCTCTACCTCCACTGTTGTCTGTATGTATTCTGTAAGCTCTGAAAGGACAAACTGCTCTCCCATATCCTTTTTCTTCTAAAAAAACATAAGGGTAGTCAGGAAAAATCACATATTCCATCTTGTCGCCAAATTCCCTTATTCCCATCCAGCTTTCAGCTACAGCAGGGATTTTCTCAAGCTTTATAAGATAGGGATTGACAATCACCTGAAATCCAAGCTTCTCTATCAAAAACTGCTTAAACTTAGGCAGCTCATCTCTTACAGTGTAATACAGCTCCCTATCCTTTGACTTTAATATCCATCTTTTACTAAGCAATACTTCCAACGCCTTCATCTATTTCATCCTCAAATATAATTTCATAAGACGGCATATACAGCACTCCATCTTCACTTTTAATCTCACACATTTCATCTTTGGCAGGATATATAAGCCTGAATCTTTTACCCTCTTCAGTCTTGCCCCTGCCGCTTTTATTTTCCAAGGCCTTTGATATCCAAGTTAAGAATACATCCCTTACAAAAGGCGTAATCTCAGGTAAATCCCTAAATACAAGCTTTCCGTCTTTTATATAGCTTCTTAAGAGTTCTCTTTCTGCTGCAAGCTTTTCTATGGTTGCAAGCCTTAGCTCCTCTTTTTCCTTATGATTGTCCTTGATTGTGCTTCTTTTTGCCTTTTCCCTATAAGTCCTGACCCTTGGTATAACAGTTTTTATAGAAGCCTTCTCTTCATACACTCCGCTGTTTATGCTCTCTGTCTGCCTTTCATCAATTCCCTTTATGTGCAGCACTGTCTCTGTACCAAAGACAAGTCCCGCAAAGCGGTGGGCCTCATTTATATCCTCACATTCATAAAATATCTCTGCCAGTTTTTTATATTCTTCCCTCCTGTTGGCACTGCTGCCCCCGCTCTCGCTTATCCTTGCTGCATAACCCGTTATTTTGCGGATTATCTCATTGGTTGTATCAAAGACCTTAACTACCTCGGACTCCTTGCTGCCATCACTTACAAACCAGTCCTTTATACTATTAAATCTTCCCTTTATATTATCAAGAATTATCTCCACATCCACAACAGTTTCAAGTCTCGGTATAGATAGCTCATACTGAAATATCCTGTTTATAAGCGACTCTACCATTGTTTCCTCGAAGCCCTTGATGATAGCCTCAATAATCCCTACATTTGTCTGAAGTCCCTTTACAAAGCTCCTCAGATATTCAATCAATCTGTCCTTAAACACCAAGAATTCCTTTGTGCGCATAAGGTTTTCAGCCTTCACACTGTTTAGCTCCCTCATATAGTCCTGATAATTCTGATTAAGCCTCTTAAAGTCATTGTTTAAATCATTCCAGTACGAATACAGCTTCTCATCATTTTCCTCTAACATCGAAGGAAGACTTGCCAGGCTCATCCTTATTCTCTCAAGGAGGCTCGGCTCTAAGGAAGAGCTTTCTATGAAGAGATTCTCTATCCTTATTATCATTCGCTCTATTTCTACTGCTGTCTCGGATAGCTGATAACGGAATTTTTTATTGGCAAATTCTTCCAGAGTTGCTGCCCTTCTTGTATCCTGCATAGCCAGAAGATTGCCCCATTCAGTAAGCGTCTTTAAGTCCTGCTTACACTGTTCTATGTTGTATTCAGCAAAATATGCATCTTCTTTTAGTTCCTCAAAAACTTCTTCCTGATATAACCAATATTTTAGTTTTTCATAATTTAAATAAAAAAGCCTGATAATGGGGCGGTATCTGTCGGAATTGTCCACATTCAGATACTTCGCCTCCACTACAGGCTTCTTAATAATCTCACTGACCTTCATAAACGTTTCCCTTCTCAAGTTATGTAAACTCTTAATTCATTCTTACGTTTATTATATGCCAAACACCCCATTTTTACAATGTTCCTTTAGAGGCTGTTTTCTAAGCTTAGTTTCTGCGATGCTATAGCTTACTAGACTTACCAAGGGTTACTCCTTATCTTAATGCGTAACCCTTGGTCTACTCTCTAATAGTTATCTTTAATCAGGTTTAGTCCATATTCTTTACCCCATCTCCACCATTTCATCCACAATATTCATAGTGGAATCCCTGTGTGAAACCAGGAGGATGGTTCTGCCCTTGCTTTTTTCCTTTAGAGCCTTCAATATGATTCCCTCATTTAGAGAGTCAAGATTGCTGGTTGGCTCATCTAAGAGAATGAAAGGCGCATTGTACAGAAATGCCCTTGCTATACCAAGTCTTTGCTTTTCTCCACTTGAAAGGGTATCACCAAGCTCGCCTACCTTGGTATCGTAGCCCTTTGGAAGCCCCGAAATAAACTCATCTATTGAAGCTGCCCTTGCAGCCTCCCTTATTTCACTAAGTGTTGCATCCGGCTTACCAAGTGCGATATTCTCAGCTATCGTACCTGTGAAAAGGTGGGTTTCCTGAGTCACATAGCCCTCAAGCTTTCTAAGATCTTCAGTAACTATCTTCTTTATATCCTTCCCTGAAATGAGAATTTCACCACCATCAGTCTCCCAGAACCTCATAAGAAGCTTAAGGAAGGTAGACTTACCTGAGCGCTTGCTCCGTGTATGCCTAATATCCTGCCCTTCTTTATCTCCAAAGTGAAGTCTTCAAGGATAATCTTATCACCATAAGAGAAATCTACATTCTTTGCCCTTACTCCCGAGAACTCCTTAGAGACACCCCATTCTTGCCCTTTTTAACCTCTGCAACCTCAGGTTCTTCCTCAAGTAAGGCAAGCACACGCTCTCCACTTGCAAGGGTCTGATTCAGATTATTGGAAAGGGATGAAAGTGCTACTACAGGCTCAAAGGAACTCATCATAGCAATAGTTGATATCACCACAGCTTCAAAAGCTTATCACTCCATTACTATAGAGAATGAGAGTTAAGAATAACATTCCATAGGAGAATAACTGTATGGCTCCATTGGTAAAGCTGCGCTGTCTTCCCTCTGCCTCAGCAAGCTCTTCCTGTATCTTAGCCAGTTTCACCGACTTTTTATAAATAGCCTTTTTCTTCTTCTCTCCCGCACCATACTGAATGGTCTCATCTATACCACGAAGCTCACCAAGTACAAAGCTAGACAGCTCTCCCACAGAGTTTCTAAACTTCATTCCAAGGGCACTTCCCCTTCTGCCGTTAACGACAGGGATGATGGCACCTATTACCACATAGGCTATGAGTGCAAATACACCTCTTTCGCTACCGAATAACTGCCTATAAACACAGTCATTATAAGAGATACGATGGCTGCAATGGCTATCGGAGATATTGTGTGTGCATAGAAAACCTCCAAAAGCTCTATATCAGTAGTTATTATAGAAATGAGATTACCCTTGTCCCTGCCCTCAAGCTTAGCAGGGCAGAGCTTCCTAAGTGCCTCAAATATCTTATGTCTGATAACGTGAAGCAGCTTAAACGCTATAAAATGATTGCAGTACTGCTCAATGTAGTGGAATACTCCTCTTAATACAGCCACAAGCACCATGGCAGTCATTATCTTACTTACTTCCGCACTAACTCCCGCATTTTTAGAGAGATAATCCACAGCACCTGTAAGGAAGCCTCCTGTAGCAAGACTAAGCGCCTTCGCTCCAAGTATGGTAAGTGAGATGGCACAGAGATAGCCTGCTACTCCAAGCAAAATAGCAACAGCCATTATATGCAAAAGTGGCTTTATAAGGACTATAAGCCTGCCCATAATAGCAAGTCCGCTTCTTCTTTCTTCTACATTTGGTTCTGTATACTCTATTTCTTCACCATTTTCTACGCTATCAGCCACTACAGCCTTTCTGATATTAGGCTTAATCTCCTTCTTCTTTGCATAGGCTTCAAGGGCAGTCTGTGAGTTAAATAGCTTTGCATACTTGCCATCCTTTGCCAAAAGCTCTTCATGTGTACCGCTTTCAGCTATCTCACCCTTCTCCATCATATAGATATTGTCAGACTCTATTACATTGTAAAGTCTGTGAGAAATCATAATTACGGTTTTCTTGCCTGCAAGGCTCTTTATAACCTCCATTATCATCTCTTCGCTTTCAGCATCTATATTTGATGTAACCTCGTCAAATATCATTACCTCAGACTTAGAGAGCAATGCCCTTGCAAGTGCCAGTCTTTGAGCCTGACCACCCGAGAGATTGCCTGCCTTTTTCACTAATTCTGGTATCAAGTCCGTCTCTTTCCTCAAAAAAAGCGTATCAAGTCTTACCTTTCTTAAAACCTCCCATAGTCTTTCAGGCGTGGCATCCTTGTCAGCTATTCTAAGGTTTTTCCTCAACAGTCCCCTTGAAAATATAGCCATTTGACTTAACCAGGGTCACCTTTTTAAGAAGTGCGACCTCATCTACTTCCCTAAGTTCCTTACTGCCTATTTTTATACTGCCGGTGTAGCCCTTATTTCTTCCTGAAATTATACCTACAACCGTACTCTTGCCGCAGCCCGACTCACCAACAATGGATGTAAAGCTTCCCTTAGGAAAGAGCAGATTTACTTTTTTTAGTATATTTCTTTCTTCCTCGTACCTAAAGCCCACATCATAGAGGCTTATTACAGGAACACCCTCATCTAACTCTTCGCTGCCCTTCTCTCCTTCATCGGTATCAAGAAGCTCAAATATCTTGTCGGAAGCCGACATCCCGTTCATAGCTATATGGAAATACGAACCTAGTATTCTAAGAGGGAGGAAGAACTCTGATGCAAGAAGAATCACCGTAAGCATGCCTGCAAGGCTTATCTCTCCCTTAAGAAAATATCCTATTCCGACTAACATACCTACTGCTGCCCCGCCATAAGCCATTATATCCATAACAGTTGTCGAGATTAGTGCATGGTAGGGGATATTCATTGTTATCTTCCCTAAAATGAGACGCCTCCACGTCCATTTCAGCGACCTTTCTCTCGTCTGCCCTGTATATTTTTGGAGGTGGTAAGTCCCTGTAGATTCTCTAAAAAATGTATCTCCAAGCTCCGAATACACTCCCCAGTATTTCTTAAAGAGCCTTCCTGCTATCTTCATGACCGCCACTATTGAAACAGGAATGAGTGGAACGAGAAGGAGAAGTACAAGACTGACTGCAAAGTTTACCTTGATAGCAAGCACCACGAAGAGAATAAGCGGTGCTGACATACTGTAGGCAAACTGCGGAAGGTACCTGCCAAAGTAGGTTTCAAGCTGTTCCACTCCCTCTGAGCTAAGCTGAACCACCTGAGAGGTAGACACCTTCTCTCTGTACCCTGCACCAAGCCTAAGGAGCTTGTCATAGATTTTCTCCCTTATTATCCTTTTGACATCTACGCTGGCAAGGTAGGACTCCCTCGCTTCAAGCTCTTCACAGGTGACTCTTATTATATATACTACTACAAAGGTAATGATTGCTATAAGGACAGCATTCCTGTCAAGTGCACCTCCTACAGCGTCTTCAAGCACATTGGCAAGTGTAAATACAAGGACTATCTGAGCAATTAACGACAGAATCTGAAGCAATATGTGATAAACAATATGTTTCCTGGCGTGTGACAACAGTCCTATCAGCCTCTTTTTAATCATTTATTTTTCCCTCACTCTCTATACCGGGCGGATTCTCCTCCTCGGTGTAGTTCTTTACCCCAAATATAAAGTAAACCACATGGCAGACCCACACTATAGCAAGTACTATCCTGCCAATAGGCACATTTTTCATCATAATAAAGCCAAATCCCATTACCAGGGTAATGCAGACAATAATTCTTATTTTTGTTTTAACAGTCATCCCTTTTTTCTTCACAAAGCTTTCAAGGTTTTTCTTGTAAAGGTCTGTTGACATAAACCACTGATGAAGCCTATCCGAGCTTTTTGCAAATGCAAAGAGAGTTAGCATATAAAACGGAAATGAAGGTAAGAGTGGAACTACAACTCCCACCGTACCTATACCAAAGCCGATAAAACCAAGGATTATCCAAAATATCTTTATAATCTTATGTTTTTCCATTGTCTTCCTTTCACTACAATAATGATGCAAAGAGCCTTAAGAAGAGCTGTCCAAGCCTTACTACCGATCTTTTACCTGTGCTGTATTCCTCTGTCACTTCCCTGCACTGCTTAAATGTTCTATCAAAGTCTTCTCTCATTTCAGTTGCGATACCCTCATCCACTATGAAGCAGGCATTTTCAAAATGATGGTAAAGGCTTCTATAGTCCAGATTTATAGTGCCACAGACAGCCATCTTATCATCTACTACATTCATTTTCGTCATGGCTAAATCCGGGAGTCCACTCATATATCCTCACTCCGTTTCTTACAAGTCCGTTGTAGAAGGAGCGTGTTACCTTATAGACCAGCTTTTTATCAGGTATGCCCGGAGTTACTATCCTCACATCCACTCCACGCTTGGCTGCCAGGGAGATTGCCTGGTTCATTTCATCTGTAATTATCAGGTAAGGAGTCATAAAGTAGCAGTATTTCTCAGCCTTATTTGCCATGCTTATATATACATTTTCTCCCACCTGCTCTTTGTCTATCGGGATATCCGCATAAGGCTGCACAAAGGCCTTGCTCTTTGCCACATAGTCAGTCCGTGGAAGATATTTTTCGATGTCAACATCCTCCTTGTCAGACCGCTTTACTGCATTCCACATCTCTAAGAATGATATTGTAAGAGACTTAACAGCATCTCCCTCAAGTCTTATTCCTGTATCCTTCCACATGCCATATGGATGGGTCAGGTTAAAGTACTCATCTGCCAGGTTATACCCGCCAGTAAATCCAACCTTTCCATCTACTATAGTCATCTTTCTATGGTCTCTGTTATTTAAGAACACATTGATACCGGGCATAAACGGATTAAACACCCTGCAGTTAATCCCAAGTGATTTAAGCCTTTTCGCAAAATCCCTGTTTACAAAGCCCACAGAGCCTACATCATCATAATACACTCTGATTTCCACGCCTTTCCCGGCCTTCTCCACAAGTATCTCTTCTATTCTTCCCCAGGCAGCCGTATTCTGTATGGCAAAGTATTCCATAAAGATAAACTGTTCTGCCTCTTTTAAGGCTATAAGCTGTGCCTCAAGTCCATCCTCAGCTCTGTCATAGTAGGTGACATCGGTATTTTCATATACGGGATAGTGCGAATATTTACTTAAGTAAGCTGATATACCGTAGGCATTGGGTTCACTCTCCTCAAGTTTATCTAATACATGTTTGTTCTCAGGTAAAAGTGGAAATATCTGCTCGTCTACCTTCTTATAGCGCTCCTTCATCTTCTTCGTACCGCCATTTAGACCAACCAGCAGAAAGAGGGTTACTCCCACAACATGAGTCGCCAGTATCAGCAGTATCCAGGGCATTTTCATAGAAGCTGTCTTATGCTCACTGTATATATATAAGCCTAAAGGTATGGTAATGACTCTAATTATAATCTCTACCAGCACATAGTCCATGTAGAGAAAGTTTATAAGCATCAGGATAAGTCCTATCTCAAATAGGATTGACAAAGCAATAAAGCTCATTCTTTTGATGCCGTTTCTGGTCTTACTCTTACTTTCTATGGTCTTTATTTTATCCGCCATCATACCTCCAATTCCGGTAAAAATAATCATTGACTTTCAATATCGTATACTATTTTAACCTAACAACGCTTTTTAATTCAATGATGTGGACTCTAAATGTATATGGCAGACTTTTTAATTCACATTTTTTTGATGACAAAAGATAAAAACTGTGATACACTATAGTTTGGTCGGTTACTTTTTGAGTATTTGTCTTTCTTATAAATACATTTGTGTAACCTTTTGTATTATAAGTCATACATTACTCAACAAATCAGCCGATGTAACCGACATTATTAACAGATAGTCATTTAAGGAAGGACGGAAAAATGTTAAATAATAAGAACCAGAAATTATTCACTCTCTCAGCAAAAAGGCATTTGCTGTGGTTTTACTTGCAACAGGGATTGCTTATACAGACCGGCACTTACCCGGCTTTCGCGGCTACCTCCGGTCATAATAATAATTATAGAAATGCTCTCGCCTCTCTCTCAGACAGCGAACTTCAGACTCTTCACGAGAGAATATGCAGTCTATGGGCTTATACTCAGGCTGAGGACGAGGATATCCTTATAAATGAGCATGAAATCACCCTAGATGTGGGCGATACCTTTAAGCTTGAGCTTAAAAAAACAAACGGTGAAGCAGTACACGGTGTGGAATGGTTTGTAAAAACAAGGATTCCTTATGATGAGCTGTTTACTGCTGAAAGCTACAATCTCCAGGATGGTGCCTGCTCTATAACAAGTGATGGGCTTGTGACCGCCAAAAAGGCTGGAACCACCGAGTACTGGGCAAAGTACGGCGATGCCCTTTACAGATGTGTTGTAGTGGTAAATGAAGAGGGAGAAACAGCTCTTTCCAAAAAAGTAGTTGAGATAGCTGATAAATTCAGGCATTTGAGTGATGTAGACAAGGTAATGGCTGTCCACGACTATCTCATAGACCATATAGAGTATTCCAATCCTCACATCAGAAGCTTTGCCTACGGCGCTTTGATTGAGGGAAAGGCAGTGTGTCAGGGTTATGCCCAGTCCCTTGCCATGATTCTTAATAACCTAAATGTTGAATGCCATACAATAGTAGCCATGACCAAAGGCTCTAATCCTGTACTGCACGAGTGGGTAAGGGTGAAGCTTGATGGAGAGTGGTACTACATTGACCTCACCTGGGACGATACTCCTTGGGCAGAAGACAAGAACTATAAATACTTTTTGATAAATACCGACATGATATCAAGAGACCACGAAACAGGGTATTCTCTTGCTGGCGGACCTGAGGTAGATGGAAGTAAATATCTCTACTACGCTTATAAAAAGCAGGGAATATTTGCAGAGACAAAGGATGATATCGATAAGATTATTAGAGACCAGATTAATGCTGCAAATCAGTCCTATACTACGGTAAAAATAGCAGTGCCTGCCTCAGTCCCTGACTATGAGATTCATAGTGCGATAAGGAGAATAGCGGGGAGCCAGGCAACCTTAAAAGAGTTAAATGACATTAAAAATACAAGCGGAAGTTTCCATCATTACGGCTTTAATGTTGGCTTTATAAAAGCCGTTCCTTCAGTAAACGCAAAGCTTATGGGAATAAGGCCTATAAATGCTGCGGGCGGTACCACTACGGGCTTAGAGCTTACTTTTAGTGAGGATATAGGAGAGCTTACACCTTTCAATGTAAAAATTAGTGATGCCCATATTACAGATATCAAAAAAACAGGAACAGGAATTTACGAGCTTACATTGGGGGAGCTTTTATCCAGAAATGATACTGACCTTACAGTTTCCGTAAGTAAAAGAGGATATAACATTGCAAACAGTGAAAAGACTGTGCATATAAGCGTAGCTAAGGAGGCTACGCCCGATGTTGGCTTTGAGGCTACAGGGCTTAAGGAGGGCAGGCTTGTAAATGTAGAGCCCGGGCTTAAGTACAGTGTGGGAGACGGTATCTGGCACAATATAACCTCCACTTCTCCTGTTAATGTGACAACAATTTATAAGACTCCTATATCTATCGTCAGAAAAAGCACAGGAGAAGGCAGGCTGGATTCAGAGCCCCAGTTTATTCGTCCTATCAATACCAGAGAGCCTATAAATCTAAGAGCTGTAAACTGTAGCAGTGCAAACAACAATGACGGTAAAATCCTCTACCTAAACCGTCAGATGGAATACCAAAAGAGCGGCGGCAGCACTTGGCTGGCAAGTCCCGGCAAAGAAGTTACGGGACTTTCTAGCGGGGAATACAAGGTAAGATATAAGGCTAGCGGCCTGAATCTGGCCTCAAGCGAAGTCACAGTAACTGTAAATGTAGGCCCTGCAAACACGGATGTACAAAGACCTTACACTCCTATATTTAGGCCCGGTGTAAATGCCGGTACGGGCGGTTCTACTGGTGAAAACAGTGGCTCAGCAGGCGGTTCTCCTGCGGGTGAGGTTGGTGGCTCTGCTGGAGGCGGCTTTGCCGGTGGCGATTCTTCTAGTGGTGGCTCTACCGGTGGCGGTTTCACTGGCGGTGGTTTTGCCGGCGGTGGCTTTGCTGATGGCGGCTTTGGCGGTGGTGGCTTCGCTGGTGGTGGCTTTGCTGGTGGAGGTTTCGCCGGTGGCGATTCTTCTAGTGGAGGCTCTTCTGGCGGCGGCTTCGCTGGGGGTGGCTTCGCTGGCGGTGGCTTTACCGGTGGTGGCTTCGCTGGCGGTGGCTTCGCTGGCGGTACCGATACCGAGGCTGATAGCAAGAAAGTTGAGACCTCTAAGCCTGATGATGCAGGCGCAAAAGAAGCAGAGAGCAAAGATAATAAGGCCTCTTCTACCGAAGGCACTGATGTTATAAGCATTTCTAAAAAGGTTGCTTCTTTTTCAAAGTCTGACCTTAATGACATTGTTAAGTCAGGTGTTAAAGCGCTTAATATTACCGGCAACAAGGTAAGGCTTAGCTTTGAAACAAAGGCCATTAAAGCGATTAGTAAGCAGGCAGAGGAAGATATAAAGATAAAGGTAACAGGCAATAATACCGTAGGGCTTTCATCTAAGGCAAGGAAGCTTATAGGCGACCATCCTGTATATGATATCAGTATATCAGGAAAAAGACGGCACAAAAAAATAACCAATCTCGGCAAGGGATATGTGACAGTTTCCATCCCTTACAAGCTTGATAAATCAGAAAAAAAGCAGAAAATGTAATCATATATTATATTGATAAAAAGGGTAACGTTAAAAAAAGTGTCAAAAGCAGTTTACAACCCTAAAACAAAAAAACCATAACCTTTGCAACAGGCAGGCTTACCCGCTTTGCTGTAGGATATAGGAAGAAGTAAAACTTATAAATATGTTTTACTTTTAATAGCCCTCCGAATACTCGGAGGGCTAATTTATCTCTCAATTAAATCCTCTACCTCACAGCCGAGGACTTTATTCCTCAATCTCTACAAACTTCTCCCTTCCTCTCTCAGTCAAATCATAAATATTCTTATCTGCATCTACCCTTATTAACCCTTTTTTTATAAGTCTTCCTGCTGTCTTATCAATCTCAGCCTGTTTCCACTTAAGATGGTCTCTGATTGAATCTAAGCCCAGCTCCTCACTTTCCTCCCTTTTTGCCTGAATGATTACCTATATGGGTAAGGAAAAGTTCGGGCTTTAACTCACTCTTTCTCTTAAGCCTTATAAATATAGCAGTAATCAACCCTTCTCTATTAAACAAAAAGGTAAGTAAAAATGTAACTCCTGCGGCAGAGGCTGTCATTCCCGACATAGATACATTCATAAGGAGGGAAAGCACATATCCTATACTGGAATTAATAACTGCATAGCCTACCGATATAGCTATCATCACCTTCAAATCTTTGCTTACAAGATAGGCTGCCGCCCCCGGAGTAATCAAAAACGAAACTACCAAAATAGCCCCAACCGCATCAAAGGCCGTAACTGCTGTAAGCGATGAAAGTGTCATCAGTGCATAAAATAAAGCTCCCGAAGAAAACCCTGCAAGCTTTGCAAACCCTCTATCAAAGGTAGTTACCTTAAGTTCCTTAAAGAAAATGATAACAAAGAGTAAGTTTACCACAAGCAATATTCCCATCTGCACAAATGCCTTGGGCAGGTCGATTCCCATAAATTCTATCCTGTTTAACGGAGCAATGATGACCTCTCCCATCAGCACTACATCAGTATCCAGATGTGCATTCCTTGCAAATTTTGTAATCAAAACCACTGCAAGAGCAAAAAACATCGGAAAAACTATACCAACCGCATCATCATTTTTAACAAGACCTGTCCCCGAAAGGAATTCTACCGCAAATACTGTAATCACGCCAAATATCGCCGCTCCCACTATTAAAAATGGAGAACCCACGTCCTTTACTATGAGAAATGCAATAACTATGCCCAGTAAAACAGAATGTGAAATGGCATCTGAAACCATTGAAAGCTTCCTTAAGACCAAAAACGGGCTTAACACCGCACAGGCTGCGGCTGTTGTAAGAAGTACAAAGTAAGACTCGTAGGATATGGCAAAGTAAGATATTAATGACTCAATCATTTCCTCCATGCCTCCTCATCCTAAGGTTTTTAATCATTCCGTGAGGGCCTGTTACAAGAGAAATGATTGCAAAGCTTCCCATTATGAGTATTATGGTTGCCCCTGTGCTCATCCCGTTAAAAGCGGTTGAAATATAAGTGCCGATAAGTGCCGAAACTCCACCAACTATACCCGCTATTATAAGTACCCGACTGAATTTATCACTCCATTGAAGAGCTGTAATTGCTGGTATTATAAGCAAGGATGAAATGAGGATTGCACCAACAAGCTTAAGTCCTGCGGCTATTATTCCCATTGTCATTACAAGAATTATCCCATACAGCAAGACAGTTCTTATCCCTATGGTCTTTGCATATATTTCGTCAAATAAAAATAGCTTGATTTCTTTATAAAATAAAACAAGCAAAAGCAAAGTAGGAACACCAATATACACTATGAGCTTCACATCATCTTTCATAATGTATGCAGCCTGTCCAAAGATATAGCTTGAAAGCCCCGACTGAGCAGCATCCTTATAATTGCTGTTGCCCTGAATATAGCTTTTTAGCACCATTCCCACTCCAAAAAATGACGATAAAACTACTGCAAGTATCGCATCTAATTTAAGCTTTGAATTCTCCTTTATGACCTGGATGAGCATGAAGGCTGTAGCGCCGGAGGCTACTGCTCCCAGCGTTAAAAGCACAGGCTCCCTCTGCATAAAAAGCATAAAAGACAGGATTATCCCCGGAAATGCCGCATGTCCTATGGCATCTCCTATCAGTGACTGTCCCTTAAGTACTGTAATACAGCCCACAGCCCCTGCTATGGCAGCAAGCAAAAATGTCCCGCTCCCAACTATGATAAATGAATAGCTTGTAAGTATCTCCATGTTAAGCATTTTTCATCATCGCCTTTTCTAAGTTTTCATTTGTAAACGCCTCACTAACCTTGCCCGTGGCTACTACCTTTTTGTTGATAATTACAACATGGTCGAAATATTCCCTTATGGTGGCGAGGTCGTGGTGGACTACTACTGCAGTTTTTCCCTTTTTCTGCTCTTCTTTAATAAAATCTATGATTACCTTCTCCGTAACCTTATCTATGCCCGCAAGAGGCTCGTCCATAAAGTAAATATCTGCCTCCTGCGCTATTAACCTTGCTATAAATACTCTCTGCCTCTGTCCTCCGGAAAGCTTGGATATCTGTCTGTCCCTATAGTCGTACATGCCTATTCTTTTTAGCGCAGCCTCTGCCTTTTTCCTATCCTCCCTTCCGGGATGCCTAAACCAGCCAAGGTGTACATATCTGCCCATTAGCACCACATCCATAACAGTGGTCGGAAAGTCCCAGTTTACCTCAGAAGTCTGCGGAATATAGGCTATTTTCTTCTGAACCTTTTTAATAGGCTCTCCCATAATAAGAATCTCACCTGCAAGCTTATTTTGCAGTCCCAATATCCCCTTTATCAAGGTAGATTTACCTGCACCGTTTGGTCCTATAATGGCTGTAACAGAGCCTTCCATTATATCAATGTCACAATCCTTTAGCACAGGCTTGTCGTGGTAGGCTATGGTCAAATCCTCCACCTTTACTATCACTTTTTCCATGCCCACCACTCCTTTTATTTTAAATTCTCAGTAATCAGTTTAACATTATGCTTATACATATCTATGTATGTATCCCCGCTTTGTCCCTCAGGTGCAAGCGAATCGGAAAACAGCTCATTTCCCTCCCCACTTACAACCTTTACATCAAAGCCCTTCGCCTTGCAGGCCTCTTTTAGCTTCTCCATCCTTGCAGGATCTGTGGTAGATTCTGCAAATATAGCTTTCACCTTATGCTCCACTATGAAGTCCACAGTTTTATCTATATCCTTATTGGCTACTTCTGAATCTGTACTGACACCCTGTGGCGCTACAACTTCAATGCCATATCTTCTTGAAAAATAATTAAAGGCATCGTGTGGCGTAATCAGGTACCGTCCGCCCTCAGGAAGCTCTTCCAGTGCTTTTTTATTCTCTTCATCAAGAGCTGACAGCTTGTCTAAGTAAGCCTTTGTATTCTTATCTATCTCATCTTTTTTATCAGGTAAAAGCTCAGAAAGCTTTGCGCCTGCGTTCTCGGTGGCTTCTTTGTAAAGATCTATATCAAACCAAAAGTGCGGATCTATTATTACGGCCCCATCTTCCTCCATCTTGCCTATTTTGTCCTCAGAAAATGTGGATGCTACTGCATATCCCTTCTTTTCAAGCACCTCCTGCATCTTCCCCTCAAAGTGAAGTCCATGAAAAAGCAGCAAATCAGCCTCTGCTATCTTCTTTAAGTCCTCAGGCTTTGCTACATATAGGTGAGGATCCTCTCCCGCAGGGATAATAAGCTCTTTATCCACCATATCACCTGCAAGCTGATTTACCATATCATACAGAAATGAAGTTGTTACTGTTACCTTCTTTTTAGGCTTAGAATCAGCACCACTTACAGCTTCCTTAGCACTGCCTGTGTTTCCACAGCCTGTTAAAAGCAATACTCCAAGTAGTAAAAAAATAATATTGTTTTTCTCAATTTTTCTATTCTCCTTTATTGAAATTAGTTTTTTTATCTTGAGTTAGTTATGACTAACTAATACCCAGTATATTCTTATAGACATTTCATGTCAAGTAGATTTTTCATTAATAGATTTTCTCTTGTATATCCCATTCTATTCAACGTGTTCTGTGGCGATGTGAAATTAACTCAATACTTTACAATATCGTCTGATATACTTATTTACCCCTCCCCTATCTCCCCTACATATGCCATACTCCCACAAGCTTCTGGTTCTAAATCAGGGAAATCTTCGACCGATACACCCCAGATTACATTTCCCTCTAAAATCCCTTTCTTCTTGCATTTTCTTTCAAATTCATTTAAGTCAGCAATATAATCTTTTGCCAGCTCTTGTACATTACATAAAGAAGGCCTGACAGAAAACCAAAAATCTTTTTTATCCAATTCTTCTAAGCCCATTTCCCTGCAAAATCCACATTTTAAGTCCTCGTTTGGTTTAGGTTTCTGTCCCTTCTTCCATAATTCTATTTCATTTTCATAGGGCTCATTATCCCAGTATTCTTCAAAATCACACTCTTCAAACGTTCCAATCCATACATAATAAGTTTTCATATTATCCCCTTACTTTTAATCCGCATCCACCCAAAGATGATATTTTCCACAATGCAGACAGCGAAACAGATAGCCGCAGAGTGAGCCGTCTTTTACAAGATATTCCTCTACATCCTCAAATTCATTCCTTGCGGCATACTCCTCAAATACTTCATCTGCAATATCCATAGCCTTTAGCTCTTTCGTGCCTACCGTTCCCAGATATTCACAGTAGTCCTCACAGCAGGATAGCCAGTACTCGCCCTGCCAGCTTATATACCCCGGTGTACGGCAGAAAAGCTCTTCATCCTTTTCCTTATCAGGCTCACCCTCCCACTCTGCACCCTGAATGAAGGTAGCATCGTATTTTCTTGCTGCTTCACCATTTGCTATGCAGGCAGGGCAGATATTTTCCACATCTTCCACACAGTATGGCGTCATAGAATAATAGACAGTACTTTTCTTTCCACAACAAGGACAGGTCTTTTCCTCACCCTCTTCAAAAGCCCCAGTACCTATAGGGTCCGGATGATAACGAAACTTTGGCTGGTCTTTTAAGCGCTCTCTTTTTGCGGCTTCTTCCTCCCCAGTCAAAGGGCGTGGTAGAGCAAATTTATCAGCATGGCTTTTGCTTAGCTCCTGCAAGGTGGCTAGCTTTTTTATCTGCTTCCTATCTCCCTTATCTGCAAAGGATGAGAAGAGCGTATAGGCACTCTCCATCATTCCCAAGAGCTGATAAACATCTACAAGAACCTCTTTTGCTTCCTTTTCTCCTATACCTGAAAGCCTGTCCGCAAACTGATAAAGCGCAAGCACGCTCGCCTTGTCTCCGTCATTATTATTAAAGTTCTTCTTTAGTTCTATAAATTCTTTAAGATATTCATTCATAATCATACCCCTTTAATACTATAATTTTTATGATACAAGTGTAGAAAGTATTCTTAGTTTACTCTTTTTTTACAATAACGGCACATACCAATATTATACTATATTTTTTTATTTGGTATAACACAGTTTTATTCATGCAATATAAAAAGCCTAAGTAAGCCTATTTTTTTCAGTTCTTTTCAAAAATTTTTAATCAAGGTATTGAAACCCATCATATTAAACTGTAGAATAGACTTAAGTGGGAAGAGGTAACGCCAACTTCCCCGTTTATAGGCGACTTAAACCCCTGCTTATATCTGTTTCAGAGTTTTTTAACATTTGAACCTACACCACTTAACAGGAGGTAGCTATGCCAATAGTATTTCACGAAAGTTCTATGACCTTCCATTTGTCAAATGGAACAGTGAGCTATATAATAAGCGTCATTCAAAATGGAAACATCGAGAATCTCTATTATGGAAAAGCCATAAAGGACAGAGAATCATTTGCACACCACCACGAGGAAACCTACCGCTCACACAGTGCAGTCTGCGTGCCTGAGCCTGGAAGTCTTGCAAGACAGTATATAAGAAATGACTATCCAAGCTATGGAACCGGTGACTTCAAGAGTCCTGCCTACACTGTATTACAGGAAAATGGCAGCAGAATCAGCGATTATAAATACACCAGCCACAAGATAATTAAAGGAAAACCAAGCCTTGCCCCTCTTCCTTCTACTTATGTAGAATGTGATTCTGAGGCAGATACCCTTGAAATTACTTTGGTTGATGATGTAACGAATACCGAAATGGTGCTTTCTTACACCATTTATGCGGATTATCCGGTTATAACGAGACATACCCGCTTTAATCACAGGGGAGAGGCTCCGATAGTTCTCACAAAGGCACTAAGCTTTGCCGTAGACTTCCTTGATATGGATTATGACATGATTCATTTCTCAGGTGCTTGGGCAAGAGAACGTTATCTAAAGAGAAGAAAACTTGAAATGGGTATCCAGTCGATTGGAACCGTTACAGGAACAGGCTCCGGTGCTGACCACAATCCTTTTATAGCACTGGCTAGGCCTGAAACTACAGAAAGTTCAGGTGAGGTCTATGGCTTTAGCCTTGTCTACAGCGGCAACTTTTTAGCACAAGTTGAGGTTTCTACCCACGATATGACCAGAGTTATGCTTGGCATACATCCTGAGAACTTCGCTTGGAAGCTCGAGAAGGGCGAAAGCTTTGTTACTCCTGAGGCTGTGCTTGTATACAGCGAGAGTGGCTTTAATTCTATGAGCCAGGCCTTCACGACCTTTACAGAAACCGCTTGATGCGTGGTGAGTGGAGAGATAAGGCTCGTCCTATCCTTCTTAATAACTGGGAAGCTACTTATTTTGACTTTGATGAAGAAAGACTTCTAAAGATAGCTTCTAAGGCCAAAGAAGTAGGTGTCGAGCTCTTCGTCCTTGATGACGGATGGTTTGGTGCAAGGGATGATGATTACAGGGGACTAGGAGACTGGTTTGCAAATACAAGGAAGCTCCCAGAAGGTGTAGCAGGCCTTGCAGACAAGGTAGAGGCTCTTGGTCTTAAGTTTGGTATCTGGGTAGAGCTTGAGATGGTTAACAAAGACAGTGACCTCTACAGAGCTCATCCTGACTGGCTAATCGGTGCGCCGAATAGATTTGAGTGCCACTCCAGGCATCAGCACGTTCTTGATATGTCAAGGGATGAGGTGGTTGACTATCTCTATGGCTGTATGGATAAGCTTCTATCAGAGTCAAAGGTTTCTTATATCAAATGGGATATGAACCGCTATATGACAGAGCCTTTTGGCAGGGAGCTGCCTTATGACAGACAGGGAGAGTTTATGCACCGCTACATCCTAGGCGTGTACAAGCTCTATGACAGGCTTACAAAGAAATTCCCTCATGTGCTCTTTGAGTCCTGTGCAAGCGGCGGAGCAAGATTTGATCCGGGTATGCTATACTATGCACCACAGACCTGGACCAGCGACAATTCCGATGCAAATGAAAGAACCAAGATACAGTATAGCACTTCATATATGTACCCTATTGTATCCATGGGTTCTCACGTATCCGCAGTTCCTAACCATCAGATGAGCAGAGTAACTAAGCTTTCGACCAGGGCTGCAGTGGCTTACTTTGGTACCTTCGGTTATGAGCTTGACCTTAACCTCCTAAACGCAGAAGAAATTGAAGAGGTTAAGGCACAGGTTGCTTTTATGAAGGAGCACAGAGAGCTCATCCAGCTAAAGAGTGACTTCTACAGACTAATCAGTCCTTTCGACCACAACGAAACCGCTTGGATGGTTGTTGCAAAGGATAAGAGCGAAGCCCTAGCTATGTATTATCAGAGGCTATGCAAGATAAATGGTGCCTTCTTAAGGTTTAAGCTTGACGGACTTTGCCCTGATACCTGCTATGAGGTATCTTATAGTCTGGATGGAAAGGATATATCCTACAAAGCATACGGAGATGAGCTTATGTCTATGGGCATCCCGGTAAATAAGGGAAGCCTCGGCACTATGGGAGGAGATTTCTCGGCTATAATATTTGTGCTTAAAAAAGCTGTATAAGCTGCAATTAAAGTCTCTATCCTTTAGAATGTAGTATAAATAGACTAAAAATTAAACAGGACTGTCATATGGCAGGCCTGTTTAATTCTCTTTATATGGTATAGCCGGTATACTCACTGTTACTACAGTGCCGGCATTTTCCTTGCTTTCAAACTCCAAGCCGAACTCAGACCATAGTATAGCTTAATTCTTTCATTTATATTTTTAACCCCATAACCTGACCCTGCATGCTTTATCTCGTTTGTATCTTTTAGCAGATTATCTATCTTATCTTTGGACATTCCTACCCCATCATCTTTAATAATTATATAGATTCTGTCCCCTTGAAGTACGAAGTTAATTTTTTTATTACACCTCTGCTGTCCTCTTTTTCAAGAATACCATGATGATGCTGTTTTTCAACCAGGGGCTGAAGTATTATCTTTAATACAGAATACTCCTTAAGCCACTCTTTTTCCTCTATGTCAAGGCTGATTTTCTTTTCAAAACGCATATTTTGTATACGCACATACGCCTGTACATGGCGGACCTCATCTTGAAGCGAGAATATCTCTTTTCCTCTGTTTAGACTTAGTTTATAAAAATTCAACCAGGCTATTAATCATATCTGCTATTTCCGGAACATCATGCTCAATAGCAAGGCAGTTAACCAAATCCAAGGAATTATAAAGGAAATGTGGATTTATTTGCGCCTGAAGTGCTCTTAATTCAGCATTTTTAACCTCCTTACCCATCCGATACTTCTCATCTATCATTTCTTCCATACGAAGTGTCATTGCCTTAAAAGCTTCTCATTAACTCTCCGATTTCATCTGAACCTACAGGCTTGATTTTTGTGTGAAAAAGTCTCCCGATTCCACGCGTTTCATTTCTTTATTTAAAATAAATATCCGCTTTTAAGTTGGAATTTATCGTCAGATATGCAAGACCATATGACACAGTCGCAATCCCAAAAAGCGCTATTAAAAGAGTAAGATATAAGGCCTGCTGCTTCTCCAGCACCGATGCTTGTGGCACAAGAACGTTCAGATGCCATCCATTGGCACTTAGCATTTCTGTCCTAAAGATATATTTAATATTACTGTATTTAATGAAGCTCCAGTCCTTTCCAGCCTGCTCACCCCTTATCTTAGCCAGTTTTCCTGCTTCAAATTCTTCTCCATTTCCTCTAAGGGCATAAATAATATTTTCTCCATCACTGAGTAATACAGATGTTTCTGAATCAAACTTAATTCTCTTTAATAATTCTTCTATTTTACTTTTGTCTATATCTATTCTTAGTACTGCCATAGGCTCGCTTAATGCATCAGGCCTGTAAATTATTCCCAAATACGAGAAAAATCTTGACTTCTCTCCATCCGGTTCAATAATAAAGCCCGGCTTTACCCAGTGCCTGCTGTTCATTTTTGTATTAAGCTTCTTATACCACTCTGATTGTTCAGCCACATTTAGTGAAAATATCTCTTCATCATTTATGATAGATGGCCTGTCACTTTTGACATAAAGCCTTATTCCATCAATTTGTGATGACTGATTTATATAGCCTATTCTTTTCATAAATGCATTATAATAAAAATCTCTGACTAAATACAGTATCATTTTCTATACTCTCTGTAGCTAACTTATATACTTCGTCATTAGACAATATATTTCCAAGAGCCGCTTCCATAGAATCAAAATATCTATCTAAGATATATATTGCCTCATTGTATGTATACGACATCGTATTTGTCGTTTGTTTTAGGATTAATCGGTTGGTAAAATAATATGAAACTGCAGTAAAAAGAAGCAATGGCAGCACAAGGAAGAATACAAAAACCAGATTGATTTTTGTACTTAGAGCTGTATGTGCTAATAATCCCATCCACCTTTTATAAAATGATTTCATACTTTTAGCCTTTCTAACCGCCCTCTAAATGCTTTCCCTATATGCCTTTGGTGTTACACCTGTTTCCTTCTTAAATGCTTTTGAAAAATAATTTGCATCGTGATATCCTATCTTCTCAGCTATAGAACTAAGAGGCGTCCTGTCCTTTTTTAACAGTGCCTTCGCCTTTTCTATTCTTACCTCTGTTATAAACTGATTTATGGTTTTGCCTGTATCCTTCTTAAATAATAAAGACAAATAATTGGGCGATAAGTACATTTTACCCGCTATCTGTGATATACTAAGTCTCTCATCTGAATAATGGTCTAGTATATATTTTGCAACCTTATCGGAAAGCTGTGAATACTGAGACTTACTGTCTTTGTTATTGAAATATAATTTTGCCGTATCCTTCAGACATTCACCCATTTCTTCAAGGCAGCAAGCCTCTCCAAGAGCAGATAAAGTCATCGCACTTATATCTCCAAAGTCAACGCTGTCCTGAGTTTTAGCTCTTTGTGTCAAGGTAAGTAAAAGAGTAAGATAGTATCCACGTACGCTGTCTACTGTGGTTTCCGTGAATCGTGATATCTCATCTGCAAGTGTGGATAATGAATTCTCCAGTTCACCATAACTTCCATACCTCCACAAGTTAAGTATTTCAATGGGTAATTTACCTGAAAAATCATACCTTCCCATCCCCTGTTCTTTTGCATCTTTTATTACTCCACCTAAGAAACACTTCCTCCTTGCCGCCTTTGCCTGTATAGCAGAATCTTTTAACCCTTTTACGTCTCTTACAGATAATCCCACTCCCGCAAATACACGGCGCAGCTGTGGCAATTTATGCAGTAATCCTTTCCTTAGCTTTTCAGTAAGACTACATACCTTATCCTTCTGTAAGTCATTATCTATATTGAATAATACAACAATATGATTTAAGTCTTTTACTGTAAATAGGCAATACTTGCGAAACATTGCTTCATCAGACTCATTTATATCAGGAACCCTGCTCTTAAGCAGTGAGGCGATTAATTCTTCCAATACTAAGGATAGTGCATTCTCATCATATTCTACTTCCGCTGAAGGATCCTGAGGATAAAGCCTAAGTTCAGATGCAATATATTCCAAGCCTCGTAAAAAAGGGTATTCTTCTATATCAGCGCTTACTTTCTCTCCTGTCAGAATTTCCATACATATCTTTTTCTGCTTGGCATAGTAGTTCCTATTCTCAAGCCTTTGCTGTTTCTTAATTTCGTCAACTGCTGATTTGACTACCTCTTTTATCTCGTCAGGCTTGATAGGTTTCTCAACGTAGCTTACTGCTCTTAACTGTATTGCTTCTTTCAAATACTCTCTATCAGAATAAGCGCTAAGGAAGATAATTCTACAATCCTCCTGTTCTGCCTTTAAGCATCTTGCAAGCTCTAAGCCGTTCATTTTAGGCATTCTTATATCGCTTAGTACTATATTAGGCTTGAAGCCTTTGGCTATCTCAAGGGCTTCTTTTCCATCACCGGCAGTTTCAATTTTAGTGATGCCTATTTCTGACCAAGGTATATGGTTTAATAGTACATTTCTTGTAATTCTCTCATCATCTACAATCAAAAGCCGCATACCTGCTCCCCTTTTCCATTGATTCAAATATTGGAAAATCACGGGACCAAAAAAGTCCCGTGAAATTTACCTCTTATATTAGTTCAAATGAAGCTTTATTTTCTGTAGCACTACTGTTTCCTATAAACAGATTGAAGTGCCCCTTCTCGCTGCCTACTGTATAATCAGCTCTTACAAAGCGAAGCATAGGCTCTGTTATTCTAAAGCTAACCTTACCTTCTTCTCCAGCCTCTAACGTAATCTTCTTAAAGTCTTTAAGCTGTTTTATTGGCCTTGCTACACTCGCTGCTATGTCATGAATATAAAGCTGAAGTGTTTCAGTTCCCTTTGCACTTCCTAAGTTTTTCACGATGACCTCGGCTGTTATTTCCCCATCATCACTTAGCTTATCTGATGACAAGGTAATATTAGATATGCTGAAGTCCGTATATGTAAGACCATGTCCAAAAGGATACAATGCCTCATTTGGTGCATCTAAGTACTTAGATACAAATCTCTCTCCCGCGTCTTCCGGTGTGAGCGGGCGACCTGTCTGTAAGATATCATAATGAATAGGAACCTGCCCCACATTGTAAGGGAAACTCATAGGAAGTTTGCCTGAAGGTGCATATTTACCTGTAAGTACATCCCAGATTGCGCGACTCCCTATGGTTCCAGGCATCCACACTACAAGTATGGACTTTACTTTATCACAAATATCGGTTAAAGCAAGAGGTCTTCCTGTAAAAAGAACAAGACTTACATTGTCATTTAATTCGCAGATTTTCTCAAGCAGTCTTACCTGATTTTTAGGTATTGTAATATCTGTCCTACTTGCAGCCTCACCACTCTGTAAGAAATGCTCACCCATAAAAAGAAGGACTTCATCTGCCTCTTTTGCTGCTTTTAGAGCATCTTCTTCCATAGCACGGGTTCTATCTGCATTATAATCTATTTCTTCCAGCTGTACAAAAACCAGGCATCTTAGTTCCTTCAGGAAGTATTTGACAGCCTTCGTGGAATGAAAGTTGATAGCCATCAAGCCTCTCTCCAACCTCTTTTACCGTCTCCACAGGACCTTCATCACCCATTATCGCCCAAGAGCTTAAGAGCTTTTTACGGTCTGTATATGGTCCTATGCAGGCAATCTTTTTTCCTTTTTTTATTGGAAGGCTTCCTTCATTTTTAAGCAGTACAAATGACTCGCGTGCTGCTTTCTTCGCAAGTTCCTTATGCTCATCACAGAGGCATAATTCTTTTTCCTTCACTAAATCCAGTCCTTTGAATGGATTCTCAAATAAGCCCAAATCATTCTTTAGCTGAAGGATTCTCATTACGCTCTCATCAAGCAGTTCTTCACTAACTCTTCCCTCATCTATAAGCTCATCCAAATGTCTTGAATAATCTCCAGCCATCATATCAATATCACAGCCTGCTTTAAGTGCCATTTCAGCGGATTCCCTATGGTCCGCACATACTCCATGCATAACTGCTTCTCTAATGGCCGCAAAGTCAGATATAAGAACTCCCTTAAATCCCATCTGATCTCTTAATACATCCCTCATAAGCCTCTTATTGACTGTTGTTGGTATACCATCAATTGTATTAAATGATGTCATTACCATCGCTGCTCCCGCATCAATTGCAGCTTTGTATGCAGGCATATAGTATTCTTCAAGCGTATGTTCAGACAGCTCAACTGTATTGTAGTCTCTACCCGCCTCTGCTCCCCCATAACCTGCGAAATGCTTCACGCAGGCTGCAAGAGTATCCTCTGCCTTAAGGTCATCTCCCTGATAGCCTTGTACTGTACTTTCAGCCATTACTTTATTAAGATAAACGTCCTCGCCTGTTGACTCAACAACTCTTCCCCATCTTGCATCCCTAACCAGATCAACCATAGGTGAAAATGTTACGTGAAGTCCGGCTGCTGCTGCCTCTCTTGCCGACATCTTAGAGCACTCTTTAAGTAATTCTGGTGAAAATGTCGCTCCCATCGCAAGCGGCATAGGGTAAATGGTTTTATATCCATGGATGACGTCAACCATAAATATAAGAGGTATATGGTGAGGATGGCTCTCCATATATTTTTCCTGAATCGCCTTTAGCTGTGCTCCACCACTGCTGCCAAGTCCAAGGATGGTTCCACATAGTGCTAAATCCTCATCCGACAGCCCAAGATCCTTTAGCGGACCTGTAAGCACCGCATCGTCTGACAGCATATGTCCCATAATCTGAAATAGCTGTCCTATTTTTTCTTTCCTACTCATAGAGTTAGAAGTTCTTTTTAACTTGCTCTGTTCCATATTTTTTCCTTTCTCGTTAGGATGGTTGATATTTAAGTTAGATTATGTATCCATTTATCAGACAGAACTCTCGGGATGCCCCATATAGGTTTAATCATATCTTCAGCATTGACAAGCAGGAAGACTATCCACAGCGGAAAGCCTAGTTTCACGCCTATAAACCCAAAAGGTACACTAAAAAAAGCCAAACCGGCAATATATCCAGGAAACAGGCAAAGGTCGTATCACCACCACTCCTTAAAATGCCTACAACCATGACCACACTGAAGGCCTTCGGTATAAAAAGTATAGCATGTAAAAATAAGAGCAATCTGACACTTTCCATCGTTTCCGTACTAACTTCGTATATTGATAGCAGTAAAGGCCTGCTTATAATCAGGATTATACCGACAAACGCGACCAATACGGGAAGGATAACAAGAAACCTTCTGCTGTCTCTTTTTTTGCGTCTTCTTCCCTTCCCTCTCCTATTGTATTGCCAAAGCATTACCGCAGTAGCATTCCCGGCACCCCTTACAAATACAAAAAGGATTTGTGCAACGGCAGAAGCAATCTGTACTGCTGCTACCGTGGATGTTCCCATAAGCCCAAAAGCTACCATGTACAGGGGATGTGCCTACTGACCAGGCGATTTCATTAAATAATACCGGGGCTACTTTGCTAAAGTACTCCTTTACAAAGCCTCTTTTTCCATCCTGTAAGCTCCCCTATACCGGTCGCTCCTATAAGCTTCTTTTTATAAACTGTAATTAAAATTATAAGCATTTCTATTAGTCTTGCAATCACCGTAGCTATCGCAGCTCCCGTAAGCCCTAAGGCAGGTGCTCCGAAGAGTCCAAAAATAAGTATAGCGTTACCAACTATATTGGTAGCCATAGAAATGAATCCGGCAACCGTAGGAAGCCCGACATTCCCCGTACATCTGCAAACGGTTGCAAGAGAAGTGCTTATTGCTGTAATTATATAGCTTATACTCACAACAAAAAGGTAACTGCTCCCATACTTTACAGCATCCGCATCGTGAATATAAAAACGTATAACCTGCTCAGGTAAAAATAATCCTAAGCAGGTAAAAAGGGATGATACACCTCCACTTAATACATAGATTAGACCAAGCACCTTTTTTATGTTTTCATTTTCTCCCGCTCCCCAGTACTGGGCGATAAACACCGAAGCTCCGGAACTTATACCAAACTGTATAATTGTAAGCAGGAAAAATATCTGATTAGCTGCCCCTGCCGCAGCAATCTGAGCATCGCCAAGCTTTCCTATCATCATAACGTCAATCAAATTAACAGTAGATGATATTAAAAACTGGATTGAAAACGGCAGGGTCAGTCTAATAAATTTTCTAATAAATTCTTTATCCTTTAGCACAAAAAATCTCCTTAAGACAGATAACGAACTGATTCCGTATGGACTTTGCAGTTCTTGTCCGGATAAACTTCTGTTCTGAATTCCTTAAGTACCTTTTCAGGTCTTGGATTAGCCACCAGACACTTGTATACTGTCTCCTCCCCCTTTTTAACAGGCAAAGTTGTAAAGGACATCTCAAGAAGATGGTCAGAAAGCTTAAAGCCGTGATTATATCCCGGGTCTCCGTCCTTGGTTCTCTCCCATTTCACGTCTTTATTGCCTATGTTGTACCCATAAGTTAGAGGTACCTTTTCAGTCTGTCCATCTTCATATTCAAATACCAGCTGGCCAATCTCGTATACTTCTTTCTCTGGGAATACTCCATCTACAAAAAAACTTAAAGTCAACAAAGTAGTCAGTAGTATGAATAAGCTCTACATACGCAGGATGTCCATCATGAGCTCTCCTTTGCCTCAAGTCCCTGTGCGTCTGCATATTTATAATGATAGAGATATTCAAAGGTCTTGTCTCTAATTGTCTCATAATCTCCATCTTCATAATTATGATTCCAAAACATCTCATAAGCATAGGAAATACCGAAGAATATTGTATTTCTCTGTAAAATCACCTCATTTAATGAGCTCCAGTTGGATATAAATGCTCCGTGGCGGCCACTCTTTTTGATATGCTCTTTCCAGTTTGAGAAATAATATCCCTCAAAATTACCATAACGGATATTGAAGTTCTTATCCAAAAACTCATCTTCAAGATTCTCTCCCAGATTCCAGTTCCAATGTAAGATCAGAAGATCCTTAGGAACCATATCGATTGCCTGGTATGTAGCAGGCATAATACCTATCTTTTTGCCATCCTTTTTGTGGAACTGAGGCATATACATCTGTATTTCAGCCCCACCAAAAGGACCGGCATCCGGTACAACTGCGTTTTTAAGGAGCTTATCTCCCCATATTAAAGTCTTAACACCTTTTGACTTCAGATATTCATATATCTTATTCACATCTCCTGCAAAGATGTCAGCCCCACTCTTTCCTCTGCATTTTTCACAAACTCCAATTGTATAGTATTCATCATGTCCTATGTTAATGACTTCAGGATTAAATACCTCTATAACTTCATCAAGTACATCAAACAGAAGCTCATAAGAAGCCGAGTTTGAAGGGCAGTAGGTATCCGCATATGGGTCCTCCGGTCTTTCAGCTATGTCCATGTGTCCCATCATAAGATAGTCACAATGTCCAAGCGAAGGTACTTCAGGGATAACTTCTAACATCCTACTCCTACAGTAAGCTGCCAATTCTCTGACCTCATCCTGAGTAAGGAAATTGCCTCCCCCGTTTTCCATATGTATGGCATTTTTGTACCATGGATAGGTGTAGTCCTGTATCTTTGTTGTTTTTCCTGAGTATTCGCTCATTTCTTCACAGTACTTAATCCATCCTTCATTTATCTCAGGATGTCTCTTGTACTCCATTGCCCCGCCGATTTCTATCATGATACTGTTAAACTTAAAGTAACAAATCATATCGACGAATTTCTTGAAAAATCCTATATCCTTTGATGCCGGTAGAAATACCTTCATTCCTCTTTCATCACATACCGGATAGTCATAAGCAAGAAGCTCATCAACACAGCCCTTTTCCATCAGGTGGATTATAGATACTGCACCGTAAAACAAACCTCTTTCACTTAGTGCATATACCTGTATCTCATCACCTTTAGCCTCAATTATGTGGCATTCACTATGCGAAGGCTTTGGGACATTAAACTCATTGCTTATACGCTCACCAATAGCGGCAGGTATTTCCTTATGAAAGCAAATAACTTTGAAACCTTCTTCAGTACCGGTATTTTTTATCTTTTCCACAAGGATTTCCTGTATCACCGGGATATCTGTCTGTATTTTAGTCTGCTTGTTTATGTGTCTTGCTGGACCTGTCTTTTTTATATACTGCGGAACAATTCCTCTGCTCATCAGAACCCCTTTCTATTCTTTCATATCATTTAAGTATAAAAGCAGTTTTATTTTTTAGCAGCATCAAAAACTGCCTGTGCCTGCTTGGTTATTTCCTGATTGAACTTCTCCTCACCCGCTGCTTTAAGCTTTTCTTTGAATTCAGCTAAGGTTGCCATAGGGTCTTCAGCAAAGCCCAAGTATAAGATAGGTGAATACTCAGTTCTTACGTTATATACATTTGCCTGCTCGGTATTTACAGAATCAAGGACAAATGACATACCATCTACCGGGTTAAATACAAGCTGCTTAAAGTAATATGATGCCTGAATTTCACCATAGTTAGGGAAAGAATCTATAGGAAGACTTGGAGCATTGGCAAAACACCAGGTACTGATTCCGCCGTAAGCATCAGGTTTAATTACCTCTACCTGCTGGAAATCATGTCCATCTATCTTAACAGTTCCAAGAAGCTTACTGTGTACTCCAGGTATACCGTTGTTAATAAGGAAGTTAAGATCCTTATCATAGTTAAGAAGGTCTGTTGCCATCAAAGCTCTTTCAATATTTTTACTTCTTGCATTGAATCCAACGCCGTTACCGGTAAATCCTGCAGAACCAAGTGGTTTATTCTCAAGAAGGTTGATATATTCTACTTCCCAGTCAGGGTGATTCTGTTTTGCGTTCTGCCAAGCAGTATTTGCATCACCTATATTGCCGAATTTAACTGCACTCTTACCAGCATCAAAACGATTTGTGTTAGATGATGTAAGATCACTCTTTGAAATATAACCCTTCTGATTCCAATCTTTCATACGCTTGATATGTTCTTCAAATCCAGGAAGGTCATAAAATGGCACCAGATCAAGCTTTTCTGAATTAGTATAGTCATAGGTTAAAGTATGTGAAAGATAGTAACGTCCCTGCGGATACATAACTAGAGCTCTCATAATAATCTCTGAATTGTTACTTGAAACATCGAGAGGGATCATTCCTGACTCTTTCTCTTTAACCTTAGCCATAAACTTCTCTATATCTTCAACTGTCTTAAGAGGCTCCATACCGTACTTCTTACGAAGGTCACCACGGACAAATGCGCCATAATGATTTGCCCAGTAATTATTCTGTGGGATCATATAGTTCTTTCCCGCTACCTGGGTATTTGTCCAAGCAGCCTCAGGAAGTCTCTGCCTTTGCAAGAGGACAATATTTATCTACCATCTCAGGTGTTATTTCATAAAAACCACCCTTTGATGCTGTCTCAGCATAAAATGCCCAAGCAGCAGTATAAATCATATCAAAGTCTTCACCTGATGAGAATAAAAGTGGATATCTCTGCTGATAATCTCCCCAAGATAAGTAATGAGGTTCAATCTTAGCATTGATTTTCTCTGTTAACTTCTTGTTGATTTCTTCAAAAACCATGTCATTGTCAGACTGTGGCTCTCCTAAGAAATACATTTTAAGCGTAACCGGCTCCAATGTACTTGCCTTGCTCTCTGTGCCTGCACTTGATGTCTTAGACTGAGTGGAAGCCTGCTTTTACGGCACTTCCATCTGCATTGCTTTTTGGTGTCATTCTTTGCCCCGCTTCCACAGGCAACCAAGGCTAATGCCATAGTCATTGACAATCCTCTCGCTAACCATTTTCTTAACTTTCTCATAATTCTCCTCCTTTTTATTTTTAACCTTTTACTGCTCCAATCATTATTCCGCTTACAAAGAATCTCTGTACAAACGGATACAGTAACAAGATTGGTCCTATTGTTACCAAAGTCATCGCCATCTTAAACGATTCCTCCGGTGGTGTTACAGCTGCTAACTGTGGCACCTTTGCTATCAGATTCCTAAGCATTGATATCTGTGACAGCATCCTGTAAAGATAGTACTGCAAAGGAATCAGCTTCTGCTCATCTACAAACAGCATAGCGTTAAACCAGTCATTCCAGTAATTAAGAGCCGTGAACAATCCCATTGTTGCCAAAATAGGCTTTGAGAGCGGAAGTATCATTTTAACAAAGATATGAAATTCTCCTGCTCCATCAATCTTGGCTGACTCTGTTATTGAGTCTGGAATACTGTTGCTTATAAAGCTTCTTATGATAATGATATAAAACACATTAAAAAGGTTTGGCAAAATTAGAGCCATAATATTGTTCTTCATGTTAAAATATCTAATCATAAGGATGTACCAAGGAACTATTCCTCCATTAAAAATAGTTGTAAAGTAGAAGAAAAATGAGAAAAATGTTCTTGGCCTAAATTCTTTTCTCTGCAGTACATAAGCTGCCATTGATGAGAAAAATATACCTACTACAGTACCAACTATTGTAATAAAAATTGTGACTCCATAAGCATTAAAAAAATGTTTTCCGGTACTGCAAATACAGCTCTAAATGCTTCAAGTGAATACTCAATCGGAATCAATGAGAAGCCGTGTTCCAGAATTGACTGCTCTGATGAGAATGCACCTGATATTATAAACAGAAAAGGAATCAAACAGCAAAGTGATAAAAATATAAGTATTGTATATGCGAAAAGCCCGAATCCCACATCCGCTTTTGATATTTTCTTAGTAAACATATAAGTTCATCCTCCTTTCTCAGAATAATGCGTAATCTTTCTGGTATCTCTTCACCAGGCTGTTTACCCCAAGAAGAATAACCAAGCTGATTAAAGACTGAATAAGTCCTGCTGCAGATGTCATTCCCACATCCTGTATCTGTAAGAGAGATCTTACTACATAAGTGTCAATTACGTCTGTACTATCGTATAAAAGAGGATTATTTGCCGTAACCTGATAAAACATATCAAAGTCTCCTCTAAATATCCTTCCTACATTAAGCAGAGTCATTATTATTATCTGAGGTGTAATAAGAGGAAGTGTAATAGAAAATATCTTACGAACTCTTCCTGCACCGTCTATCGCAGCTGCTTCATACATCTCACTATCTAGCCCGGTAATGGCTGCCAGGTATATAACCGAGCCGTAACCCACCCATTTCCACGCATTTGCTATAACTAGCACATATTTCCATATACCGACGTCATTATACATATCTACAGGCGTAGCACCTACCGCCTTAAGCATAGTATTTAATGAGCCGTACTCATAATTAAATAGGTTATATAAGAAACCACCTACAATTACCCAGGATATAAAATATGGTAAAAATATAATGGACTGTGAAGCTTTTTTAAAGAACTTTGATTTTATCTCAGTAAGTAAAATAGCTACTCCTACCTGTAGAATGAGGTTTACCACAATGAATACTGCGTTATAAGCTATTGTATTAAAGGCAACCTTGAAAATCTTGCCACCACTGAAAAGAAATTCAAAATTTTTGAAGCCCGACCACGGTGAAGCAATAATTCCATCCGCATAGTTAAACTGCTTGAATGCAAGTATCGTGCCACCCATAGGAAGATAAGCAAAAATCAGATAATAAATCACTGCCGGAAGTATCATAAGATATAACGTGAGGTTTAATTTCTTAAAACCCTTTTTGGCAGTTTTTTTAGGTTTAACCATAAAACCACTCCCTTCTCCACTTTCTCTTTGTATATCTTGCTCCATATACTGTATATTAATCTTATGCTTTTAGTATATTTGACGTAAAATATTATTTCAATGGTAAGAATCTATGATTAGGGTAATTTTCTACTTATCAGGCTAAGTGCTATAAAAAAGCTACCGCGCCATAATTAAACGCAGCAGCTTTAATATAAACTTAGTTAAGATTACTTAGTTAAAATCCATACAGCTATTTCTTTCTTTTTGTCTTTTCCTGCTGAAGCATAGTCTTTTATGTGTAAATCACCATCTCTAGTCTTAACATTTCCTTCAAAAATCGAATGGCAGTCTTCCTTGTCTGAAAGAGTCTCAAGACTAACTGATAAATTATCATCAGTTTCAATTTCTATCTCTCTTGACGCCTTTGACTTTGAAGAATCTTCCACCGCAAGCATAAGTGGTCCACGTTCAAGCGCAATATGTCTCTTTGCAAGCGGATCTTCCAAATCAAAGGTAGGTACAAGATAGTCATACTCAAAAAGCATGTTATTTACTAGCAAATCTTTACCGTATGGAACAGGATGTAAAACAAAGGTTCTCATATCAAAGGACAGCAATACCTCGTCACCCTTTTCCCACTTCCTTTTTATCCTTAAATATCCACTTCCTTTTGTAAGTTCAGAAGTATCAATTATAGGCTTCTCACTCAGAGCTTCATCTTGTATATCTTCACCATTAAGGCTTGCAGTAGTAACCCTGCTCCAAGCAGGAATGCGGAAATTCATAGCAAATTCATCATCTTCGGTTTCCTCAATCCTTATTTTTACATCTCCTTCAACCGGATAAGCTGTTTCTATGCTAAGTCTTAACTTTGAACCTGACTGGCTGACAGCCTCAATTCTCCCTTCTTCGTAAAAGTTAAGATTATATCCTTCACTAGAATGAATAAACATTATTTTAGGTATGATGCCAATTCCTGCAGAAGCTATACTTGCACAACAGCCATAAGTATTTCCTTCTTCAAGAATCATAAATCCACCAGCCTGCTTTCCTCTTCTTCCCAGAGTTAAAGGTGCATAACTGTCATAAGGAAATCCTTTTTTTACAATTCCCTGCATTTTTTCAGCCCTATCATCCATAAATCCTTGTGGATTTTCTGCCCCAAGATAGGCATTGTAAAATGAACGCTCGATAGCATCTGCAAAGCGGCTGTCTCCGGTTATCTTTAATATTCTGCCAAAGAACTTCATAAGTGTAACTGTCACGCAAGTTTCCTGCATAATAAATTCATTGGTTGTGTTCGCCTGTCTGACTGTTGAATGATCAAATAACTCGTGAGTACATCCTGCACTTCCTATAACAGTAAAAATCTGTATCAAGTATCTTGTAGGCATAGTTTATCGCGACCTGTTCCCACTTTTTATCATTTTTTACCTCTGCATACTCCAAAAGCCCCTCAAAGCAAGAGGTCATTTCATAAGCCTTTGTGACCGGATACTGATAAGGACTTGCTTCATTTTCCATGGCAAGTTCAAATATATTGGCAATTGACGTTCCTCCATGGCTTACTATATGCTCTGCAAAATCAAGATACTTTCTTTCTCCTGTTAGTTTATACAGTTTCACAACAGGCTCCAGTATCGAGCTTGAATTAAGTCCCCTCCAACAGCCTGACGCAAAAACTATCGGTGTTTTACCATCCTCATCTCCAATAAATTGCATTATGTAGTCTACCTGCTTTTTAATACAGCCTACTACATTTTCCTTAAGCTTGTCATCCTTACATATCTCAAGGAAATACTCCATACCTAAAATTACATATTTTCTGCACCACAGATCCCACCCATTGAACTCGGTTTCTACAGAGTAGTCGCTTATACGCCCGGTAGGAGCAGTAACTAAAATCATCTCTCTAACAGTTTCATCAAGAATATTATACAACTCCTCATTTTCAGTATAGCTGTATACAAGCGATGCACCGCGCATCATTTTACCCCAGAACTCGCCTCTCCAGCCTCTGTCACCTTTGTCTGTCTCTCCCTTAAATTGACTTACAAATCGTTTCCATAGTTTAGGGTCAATTAGCTGTTTATTTTCTGCAAAATGCATTGCTTTATCCGCTAAGCCCTTTAATGAATATTTTTATCTCCATTTTTTTCCACCCCTTTATATATGACTACAGGGGACTGTACTTAAGCACAAATCCCCTGATTATTAAATTTTACCAATTTTCTGTTGTAATCTTCTCAATTTCTTTAAGCTCTTCCTCAGAGAATGGAGCACTGTGTATGGCGCGAATATTGGTAGCAATTTGCTCTGCTCTGGAAGCCCCTACAAGCACAGAGGTTATTCTAGGGTCTTTTAATAGCCAAGCAAGCGACATTTCTGCAAGACTTTGTCCTCTCTTGTCTGCAACTGCTTTCAGCTCCTTTGCCTTCAAAATGTAGAATTCAACATCCTTCTCCTTTAGGAACCTTCCGTCTGTTTTTACACGACTGTCTTCAGGAATACCATTTAGATATCTGTCAGTAAGCACACCCTGTTCAAGCGGACAAAAACAAATTATTCCCTTTCCTAATTCTCCGGCGAGCATCCTTAAGTCCGTTCCTTTCAATCGTCCTATCAAAAAGATTGTATCTGTTTTGATTAATTATAAATGGAACATGACGTTCTTTAAGAATAGCAGAAGCCTCAGCCATCCTTTTACCATCGTAGCTTGAGAGCCCAACATAGAGCGCCTTACCGCTCTTTACTATCTGTGCAAGAGCCTCCATAGTCTCCTCCAATGGAGTATCAGGATCAGGCCTATGATGATAAAAAAATATCAACATAATCAATTCCCATACGCTTAAGACTCTGATCTAATGACGCAATCAAATACTTCCTCTTTGCCAAAAATCACCATAGGACCCGGCCACATGTCATACCCTGCCTTGGTGCTTATAATAAGCTCATCACGGTAAGCACTTAAGTGCTCTTTTAAAAATCTTTCCAAAGTTAATCTCAGTTTGCACCGGCTTTTTGGATCGTAATTATTAGCAAGGTCAAAATGTGTTATACCATTATCAAATGCTGTAAAGCATATATCTTCCATATTTGAATATGCAGCAGTGTCTCCAAAATTATGCCATAACCCAAGGGATACTGCTGGAAGCTTAAGCCCGCTGTTTCCTGAACGGTTGTAGATCATACTTTCATATCTTGATTCATTTGCCTTATACATATATACCTCCTTAATATAATAAAAATTTTCATATTTTTGCGTGTCAAAAGATAATAAAAACGGTTACTTATATCGTATCAGTTCCCTCTTCACAGGCCACCAACGCCCAGAGCACCGCAGCAACGGCCTCTTTAGCATTTACACATCTTGTATAGTCCACATACTGATCATAGTTATTCTGAACACATAACCCGTCACAGGCATCTGATATATTGTATCCGCCATCAATCCCGGCAGAGCATTTTGAGAGAATTGCTTTATAGCCCTTATCTATAACCTCTTTTGCATATTCATTGTCTATGAGTGAGAGATCATACGCCTTTTTTAGTGTATACACAAACATTGCACTCCCTGAGGTATCATGGAAATTCCTTGGGAATCCGGGTTTGTCAACAACTTGATACCATAGCCCACAGTTCCAGTCCTGAGTTTTAAGCAAATCCTCACATAACAGAATAAGTTGATTTCTAATTCCCTCCCGCCCATTAAAATTCTCGGGGATTATTCCAAGTGTTTCAACCAAAGCCATACCATACCAGCCAAGCCCTTCACTCCAGACCTCAGGAGAACAACCATTTAGCGGGCTTGCCCATTTTGTATACGGATTATCACTATAAGCATGGTACACAAAGCCTGTTCTATCCTTCCTGGCATTTTCAAAATATAAGCTTAATTGTTTTACCGCCTCTTCATAGCTATTCTCTTCATCCCCTATGTATTTCCCATATCTTACCAAAAACATCAATTCCATAAATAGTCCATCTGCCCACATTTCTCCCGGAAGATGCTTTCCATGTAAGAATCCTCCTTTAGAATTCCTCGGATATGAGTCTAGTGCCTTACGAGCCTTTTTAGCAGCAAGCTTAAATCTTTCTTCACCTGTTTTTGTATATAGCCAGATAAGAATAGATGCCGGCATAATATCATCAAGGCAGTCTCCAACAAACCTAGAAATTGTCCCTTCATCTCCTACGTGAGTGTTACCATAAGCAAGCACATAATCGTAGTATCTTTTATCTCCGGTTTTTTCAAATAACCTAACTATAGCCCATAGATAAAAGCCCTGTGGATAACTCCAGCTTTTATAAGGATAACTATCAGCCAGAGGATATTTTCTCATTAAATACTCTGCTAATTTAGTAGCATTACAGCTCAAGCTCATCCCTCCTATCTCATTGTTTCACCATTGTTGTTTATAGTTATTTCATGATATGGATGTCAAAGGTACTGGCAACCATTGATACAGGATTGCTACAGCTATACTTTTTGACATTTGTATCAGTATATTAATCTATATCATATTTTTTTCAACAGTAATTATCTCTGAAAATAGCTTTTATTCTACTTTTTATCCCATTAATTACATAAATTTTTTTATTGAAAAATAACATAAATGTCAAGGTTGAAATATGTGTAATCCTAATATTAATGGTAATTTTCAACAAACATTTTAGATATTATAACATTTTTTTATTGACAAATATAAACCTTGAACATTATAATTATCGAAAAATTATCATGATAATTACATAGTGTTATAAACAAACTTAATATTGTGGGTTCAAACTATCAGAAAGGGGTGTTATTCTATTGAAAAGAAAAACAGGTAGTATGAAAAAAAGTGCTATAGGACTATTTTTATCCACTGCTTTACTTACATCTGCAATCTTTCCGGCAAATGCTCTAGCAGGAGAAATGTCAAAAAAAGCCTCAATATTTTTTTGAGACTGCTGATAACGCCATTCCACTTAGCTCTGCACTTGCAGAAAAATACTGAGGTGGCTGTCCAAATGTCTAAGGCAGAGAAGAAACGCGCTATAAAACAAATGGGTAAAAATCAAGGTAATGTTTGGGTTTTGGTCAAAAGAAAACGTGGTAAAAGATCAGGAGCGTGGCCCGAACGGCGGACCCGGACAATTTAACGGCGGCTCTGTAGTATTAGGTGGTAGAGCTTCTTATGACCCACCTGCTGACTGGTATTATTTGGGCTATAAGCGTGATGGTATGACCGATGAGCAGGCTAAAGAGCTGTTTGACAGCCAGCGCGGTAAATACTTAGACCGTATGGATCCTTGGGGAGTTGTCATGGAAATGCAGGATAACAAAGCCAAAAAAATGCCTGGTTTGATGTACGAAATATGCAGGCTTTTGTACTGCGTGAAAATGAAACAACCTGGGAAAATCTTATAAACGATCCTTTAGCTGTTGATTGGATTGATTATTTTGAAGGAAATATGTACGGATGGATAGGACAGGCCGAACGCGAGAAAGTATACGGCTTTGGTACCTCTGTAAAAAAATGCGTACAAAAGAAGACAAGGTTGCACATTGGGGCTCTAAGCAGATTTTAAGTGTTCCAAGTCCTGAAAGTATCCGTGCAGTATTGATTTCAGTTGAAGCGAGAATATCTGAAAAATCTGATCCTAAGGCAAAATTAGGCATACAGGTAGGTGCAGATTGGAAATTCTCAGATGAAAGTCCTGCTGAACACCCACTATGGTATCCCGGCGCAGGCCTTTCAGGTGTACAGCGCTTAACAAAAGACTGGGCAAGGTATTACTTCGTAAGTGTAGAGGGTATCCAGGATGCAATGCCGGAAAGAGCAATTTCTGAAGATAAATTTTACTCAACTGTTGTTCCTTTAGCTGATCTTAGCGCAAGTAATGATGAGAGTACAACCGTTACAGTTAGCAAAGAGGACTTAAAGAGCACTCTAGAAAATAAAGAAAAAACTGTGACTTTGGCAACATCTGCCGCTAAGTTTGAGCTTGATAAAAAGGCATTTGAGCCACTTTCCAAAAAAGGTGATGTTACCATTTCTCTGACACCTGCAAAGAATCTTAATAGACTTGTCAAAAAAGCTGTAGGAAATAGACCTGTATATGATATTGTCTTAAAAGCAGGGGATAAGAAGGTTGCTAATCTTAATGGAAAACTGAATATCAGCCTTACTTACAAGAAAAATGCTAAAGAAAAAGCAAAAGGACTTTTTGTTGCTTATGTAAATAACAATGGAAAAACTGGTTAGGGTAAAAGATTCTTCCTACAATAGCAAAAACCGGAAAAAAATCACATTCACAACCAAATCATTAAAGAGATTTTGCAGTTATGTACGAAACTAAAAAAACTGCTAAAAAAAGTAATGATAAGCAGGTGATTTTTAACTTTATGACGATGAAGGAGCTGTGTAGCCTACAAAGCTACACAGCTCTTTTATAATTAAATTAGTGAAAGTTTCATAGATTATTTTTTCCTCCAACTATCAAGCAGTTTACCAGGTATACCCTTTGACAATGTTTACTCTTCCCCATAGTTACTTCAAATATCTACTCTTTCATTATGTAAAACATCATCAGGTATCTCCATATATGCTGCCTGCCTTACTTGTTTTGCTCTCCATTACCTCCCTGTACTACATTATCCTCCCTGTTTAACCTACGCAAGAACCTCTCAGTTCTAGGATTTAATGCAGGTCTTTTCGCCTTAATCTCTTCCACCACCTCAGCTACTCCATTTAACCTCCTGCCTTTATTGCAGGAAAGCTTGTCAAGCGGACACTGCCAGCCACAGCCCTTACAGACCCCTGTTGTCGTACTATTCTTACCAATATTGCTATTATTTTCCATTCTCATTTATCCTCTTCTTTATCTCTTACCGAATAATATAACTAATGCAACCCCATCTGTATAGTATTGGAAAGGGCATTATAATTCCATTTAATTTACTATTTTTCATTATTTTTCAGGCCCTTAATAGGTTTCATAAATAAGTTCTTTATCAGCCTGAAACTGTTTATCAAATTTCACCAGTATATACAGCCTGCCAGCAGGAGATTCTCCCATATCATATCCGAGAGCAAACTCTCCATAACAACCGCTTTTATCAAACATAATATCCGCCAGGTTTAACTTAGACGCATCTTCATCCGGATGGACAGCCTGTATTACCTTTTGGGCATTGTCATCTAACTTCTCCAATTCCCTATAAAGTCTTTGCATAAAATCATCCGGTATTAGGGACATATCCTTCTCCGTAAATCCGGTGAAGTTAAAATTTACTTCTTTATTACCATATTTGCCTGTAAAATATATCCCTGCGTTATTTTTATCCCAGTCTTTTACATTCCATAATGTGAGCAAATCTTCTTTTTTCATTTTTGTCTCCGTTTAGTCCTCTACTAATTGCAAAAAAATGTATTAACATATCCATCATTTAAGGAACTTTTATATCGATTTTGTTTTCACATAACGTCTGCTTTTAGTTGTTCCTGTACATTCCAGATATCCTAATTCAACTAATTCATTAAGTAATTGCCTTGTTCTAGAACCCTTTAATCCAACCAACGCAGAAAGCTGATCTCTACTATAAAAAAAGTATCTTTCTTCATCACTTCAATAATTTGTTTATGTCTTTTTGTTAATATACCACCTTCTTTTTTTCTGCCGATTTTTTTCTGCCGATTTTTTTCTGCCGATTTTTTTCTTAATGCTTCGGCAAATTTCTCACTGTCAAACACCAAATCCTTATCAAATTTGAATTTTTTTCACCTATTATTGACAACGAATTTTTGAATCTGTCCCAACTGATAGTCTGTTATTTTTAGGTAATCCCTGAACAAATGCTTTCATTGCACCTTCTACCCCATCAATTTTAAGTGCATAGAGATTCCCGATTGATGTTTGTAACGCCTTAGCAATAGATTGTACATTTTTCTTGATGAGTAGGTAAATTTGCAATTATCTGATTTTCCAGTCTTTGTAGGTTATCCATCCATGCTGGTACCATACTAAGTTTTAAAAGTAACCTGATTTAGTATAGTATCTTCAATCAGCTCAGGTTTCACCCAGCCTTCAGCATCCCACGCTGCAACTATAGTAGGAAAACCAGAGCCAGCATTATCACCAAAGCCAACCATTCTAAGCATAGTCTGCATATGTGAGTTACGGGGTTTAGAATTACCGCCACGAAAAATATCTTCAATCGGCAGTTTAAGTATTCCAGGGTTGGTAAATTCAAATGACTTATTCTTCTTTATTACCTTCAACGTACCCGCATCCATCAAATAATCTGCATGGATTATAAGATTAACAAATGCCTCTCTAACTGCTTTATGAAGCGGAGTTTCATCAATTCGTTGTATCCCTTCAAGCTTAAATGGCTTTGGTAAATCCTCAGTAAGTTTTGGCGTTACTTTAGAAAAGAAATTAAACAAATTATTCTCCCAAGTTCCATCATAGGTAATTCTATCGTTCCAGCGTACATCAATTGTAACTTTAGACTCTTCACGGTAATCCATGAAAATGTTAGAGAATCTTTCCCTTATAGCACGACCTGTACCGAACATTAAAAGACTTGCAACTGTAAGCCCTTCTACGCCGGTTTTACGATCACGATTGTACCCACCTAGCTGTTCAAGAAAGGCCTTATCATCCAATGGATTCCAGACATGTCCGTCATTTCTAATTTCAAAAAAATCTGACGATACTTTCTCAGGGTTTCTTTGTCAATGTCAGCCATAGTGTAGTGTTCCAAAAATCGTTCCATCATTACCTTCCAAGCTCTGATCTCGAATCATACTTCTAGTCTCATGTTCTGTTGCATGATAATCACCATCGTGATTTCTCTTATATGTACCTTTGTACGGATTCTCACCAACATATACCGGACGCATATTAAAGTCAGCTCTAGGCACATGAATAACAAGAAGTTTTATATCCCCGTCTTCAACTACAAAAACATCTTCATTTTTTAAAACGTTAACATTTACTTTATTACCATTGATGGTGTTCCAAAAGTCCTCTTTTTGAGCCTCAGGATTTTTAATTCCTCGAATAATAAAACGTTCCTCCAGAACAGTTTTTGTTTTGTCTTCTATAACACCCAATATAATATATCCACCCTTTGTATTTGCAAATGCAGAATATGATTCATATACAGATTTTGGCACATTTCCATCTGCTTTTTTGCATTCTATATCCACTTTTTCGCCCTGATATATAAGGCTTTTTAATTCCTGTATGTTCATTGCCACACCTTCTTCCCTAAGACTATACTCTATATCTCTCTTTTAGGGAACTTTTATGTGTTTTTACATTCAAAAAGTTCCCTAAACCTCACCAGTCACACCCCAAATCCTTCTAAGCCTTTAATATATCTTATATTCTTACCAAACACAAATATTCTATAGGCGGTTTTCCCATCCAGACTGTAGCCCGGCACATCATTTCGTATAAATGGGATGAACATTTCTTCAAGCTTCTTTTCCGCCTCCACAATCTCTTCCTCATCCATTGTAAAAGCTGCCAGGTGAGAATCATCTACTTCTCCTTTAGAAATCTGCTCAAGTACATAGGAAACTGCTGCCTCCTCATTGTCAAAATGCTTTATTATATCCCTATGTCCTCTCTCTTCATAGCCATAGATAAAGCCGTTTCCGTCCCTATCCAAAAATAAACCCTCTAACGCCCTATATTTCCCAATTGAAAATGAATCAAAGGAATAGCATTCCTCTTCCATAAATTCCACCAGCCTATCAATTGTCTTTATCCCAGATGCAATGTAATTAAACAAGATTCCACTTATATAATTCTCTTTATTTCTGCTAATACATTCGGTAGCAATAGCCATTGGTGCAATCTGGGGCTCCCCTTTATAGGATGCATCTGTTAGTGTAATTACGGGATGATGCGCATCTTCCTTATTATCAATATCTATATCCCACTCACCGCCTAGATACCTCCTAAAAGTTTCTCCGATATAAATGGTAATATAGTCCAAGGTCCTGATATCAGCAATCAATTCGTTAACATCTTGATAGTGAGCAATAATCCAGCTTTCCAAATCATTCAGTGAAGCCAATGTGTAATCAAGAATCAAATGATTATTTCCTGCAAATTCATGCGTAAATCTATTCATTTTATCGGGTATACAAGATATCCATTCTTTACAATTTTCCTTTGTATCTGCCATAGTTTCATTTTCCTCCGGCGGTCTGAGATTTTTTTCTATCACTGCAAATTCTAAGTTGTAGGGCTGTTGTGTTTGTTTTTTTTGACTAAGTTACACCTTCGCTGATAAATGTCCAGACTCGCTCCGGTTTTTTTCTGCAAGGTGCTATTTTTTTAAGTTTTTTTACAGGATGACGAAAAAAACCTGATGCGCTCGCTTAGGCATTATCAGCTCCGGCTGTTTAATTGATGAATAATTGCAAACAAACACATCAGCCACATCTTGGGCAGGTTGGGGAGTCGCCTTTTCATTTGGTATTCTAGTTATTATTTGTATAAATTTAAGGTGCCAGCTACGAATGATAAATTCTAAGCGAGCGCATTAGGCGTAGCGAAGCGGATGCCGGAGCGAGTCTGAAATGTTATCATTCGGAGCGTCACCTAGGTAAGTTTATATAACTCGACAACAGGCGCTATCTTTGATAGCGGTATGGCTATCTTGGGACAGTCTTTATAGTTCTTTTTTAAGCATGATAATTTCACTTGTTCTGTATTCTTCAATAAATCCTTTCTTTAGAAACATCGTGACGGCTGGATTATCTATTGCGATATCGTCATACAACAGCTTTATGCCATTTTGTTTAGCAGCACTACATAACAAATCCAATCCAATACTGCCATAGCCTTTTTTTCTATATGGTGCATAGACTATAACATCAGCTATATAAAGGTTTCGATTGCTATCGTGATGATAGGCAATCTCTCCTATAAAATGACCAGCGTTATCCTTCAAATATCTGAAATAACGCTTGCCCTCATGATTTACAATCCAATAATCATACCAGCCAAGCCACTCCTCTTTCGGAAAAGGAATTGTACCTCCCCAAGCGTGGTTATACGACATGGTTTCCGTATCTGCCATCATTTTCTGGCGAAACCAAAGTTCTTCCAAAGATGGTGTATAAAGCGTAATGAGGTTTTCCCATTCTTCTTTCGTCAGTAGACTTACATGTCCCTTTCTTATTTCGCCCAACAGCGGAACCGGCACATCCTCAGTAGCCCATTGATACTTGAACCCAAGCTTTTCCTGAACACGCTTTGATTTCTCGTTGCCATCATAATAGCCACACCAGACGCGAACAAGGTTCAGATCCTCAAAGGCATGACGCGACATCTCTCTTCCCGCCTCAGGCACAAGACCCTGTCCCCAATAATCAACTCCCAGCCAATAGCCAAACTCCGCTTCATCGTCCTTTTTCTGCAAGGTCATTGTGGTGAAAGCCGATCTCGCCGATTGGAAGTCCTGTTTCCTTCAGTACAATGGCGTAGGTCTCCGGTGCCATCAGCACATCCCGGATGAGCTGTCGGCTGTTCTCTTCACTTGTATGCACAGGCCACCCTGCAACTGCTACCTACTCGTGGATCTTTTGCGTGTTTATAGCATTCCTCAGCATCCGTTTCTTCCCACGGACGAAGGATAAGTCTCTCTGTTTCTAAAAATCATATCTACCGTTCCTTTCTCTTTTGCGACTGGAAGTAGTTCTTGCTCACCATGGTCTCAACTTTTTTTACCTACAAAAATCTTATACTTCAATTATTCATTTTTTTAACTTATACTTTCGATTTCTATTTTTCACCAACAGGGATAATATCTTCCATCTTTGATAGAATTACTCGTGTTCTCTCAGCGCTTAATTCAATTATGCTTTTCGCTTCAGAACAGAACTGTAAAGCTTTTTCCTCAATGCTAAAATCATAGTTTTGTATTTCGTCTAGTACCTGATTCACATTAACTTGTGCATTAGCTTGTGCATTTTTAGATTTAACTTGTGCATCAACTTGTTCATACTGATTTTCTTTGAACTCAAACCATCCACTCAGTATGGTAATACTTATTCGCCTTGAATGCTACAGCGCTTGAAGAAAACTCTGCTCTCTATTCCCTTCTAGCGATAACCTCACCACACTCTCCACATGCACCCCCCTAGAAAACTGATCCACTGCCTGCACCTTATCCAGTCTATACCCTCCATCCCCACAAAGCACCTTCAAGTCTCTTGCAAGTGTAGCCGGATCGCAGGACACATATACTACTCTTTCAGGCTTATAATTCATTATCGTCTCAAGGAGCTTTTCATCGCAGCCCTTTCTTGGCGGGTCCACTACGATTACGTCAGGCTTTGGCAGCTTACGGGCCTCATCCTCAGCTTTTCCTACAGTAAAGTGCACATTCTCTATTCCGTTTAATTTGGCATTTTCCTTAGCATTTACCACTGCTGCCTCTACTATCTCAACCCCGTACACTTCCTTTGCCTTCTTAGCTAAGAACAGGCTTATAGTCCCTATGCCGCAGTAAAGGTCCCAAACCACCTCTTCTCCTGTAAGTCCTGCAAACTCTAACGCCTTACCATATAGCTTATTTGTCTGTGCGGGATTTACCTGATAGAATGAAAACGGAGATATCTTAAACTTAACATCCTCTATCATATCCACTATGTAAGGCTTCCCGTATATGCATTTAAGCTCATCCCCAAATATCACATTGGTGACCTTCTTATTTATATTTACGCAAATGCTGCTTATCCTTACATCACTCCTGCCCTCAAATGCCTTAAGCACCATAGCTATAAACTCATCAGCCTTAGGAAGAGCATCTCCGTTTATTACTACGCAGATACCTATTTCGCCTGTAGCAAAACCCTTTCTGGTCATAATGTGGCGCACCAAACCCCTAGCCTTTTCAGGTTTTTTCGTCTTTGGATTTATTTTTTCCTCGTAGGCAGATATTTTATACTTCTTCATAAATGCCATAAGTGTATCCAAAATGAGCTCATTCTCCTCAAACTGAATGTAGCATTTGGTCGTATCCACTATCTCGTGGCTCCTCTCAGCGTAAAAGCCCGTAACTGTCTCCCCCACTTTATTCACACCAACAGGAAACTGCGCCTTATTCCTATAATGCATAATCTCTTCACAGCCAATTATAGGGAGCATAGGTATAGCCTCATCGCTAAAACCACCTATTCTCTTTATGCAGTTAAATACCTTCTCCTGCTTGAACTTAAGCTCCGCCTCATACGAAAGGTGCTGGAACTGACAGCCTCCACATCTCTTTGAAATGGGACAGACGGGCTCTAGCCTATCCTTGGAAGGCTCTATGATACGCTCACATCTGGCATATCCATAGCTTTTTCCTGCCTTTACCACCCTAGCCTCTATCCTATCCCCCGGAACTGTATCCTTCACAAAGAGGGTATAACCATTTGCATGCGCTATACCCTCTCCCTCACTTCCTATTGCCTCAATCTGAAGTTCTAAAATTTCATTTTTTTCAAACATATTATTCCTTATTCTTTGTAGCTATTCTTATATTCGACTCAAAAAACTTGTTGTAACCAAGCCAGTCCGTTCTGCCCTCATTTACCTCCAAAAAGCTCGGTAAATGTCTCCATCTTCGCATCCATAGTTGTCAGCAAGGCTTAGTGCAAAGGCTTCCATAAGTGCAGGCATCTTAGGCGAACCAAATTCCAGAGAGCCGTGGTGTGATAAAATGCAGTGAATAAGCTCATCTGCCAGTCTTTTTGGGAAATTTTCAATGCTGTTAATCTTCTCATTTATCATATTTGCACCAATGTAAATATGACCTAGAAGCTGGCCTGAGTCAGTATATTCATTGGTCGGAAATCCGCTAAGCTCCACCATCTTACCTATGTCGTGCAGTGGTGCTGCAGTTATAAAGCAAATCTCTGTTAATCATAGGATATTGATTAGACATGAAATCACAGACCTTTACCACTCCCAGAGAATGCTCCAAAAGCCCTCCCACAAAGCTATGGTGAACTGTCTTTGCCGCAGAATGATTCTTAAACTTCTCTGCAAATTCCTTGTCCCTGAAAAATGCATCCAATAACTTTTTTTATAATAAGGATTCTTTACTGTATCGATGATGTCTAAAAGCTTCCCATACATCTCATCTCTATCGTACCTTGAAGTAGGTATGTAGTCCGCCAGGTCATATTCGCCTTCACCACATCTTCTGGCTCTGATAATTTTGCCCTGCAAAGCTCCCATATAGATAGAAACCTGCCCCTGAACACAGACAAAGTCGCCACCTGCAAAGTCCTCAATTCCATTTGAATTCGTATCCCATACCTTAGCATCAAGACTGCCCGTTTTATCCTGCAAAGTCATTGAATAATATGGTTTTGTCATTTTTACTTCTAAGCTCCTTCTTCTCCTTACAGTAATAGATGCCGTTTAACTGCTCTCCGTCCTTAATATCCTTTATATATCTCATTTTTATTCCCCTGCTGTCTCCTATTTCTACTTCTAATTCTATTTTCTTACCCTCATTCCTTGTTACCCTGTAAATGAGGACTTTTACCTTATTCTTTGGCTTTTTTTACTTTCAAGGAAGCTCTCATAGTCGCTCATATTTTCAATGTGTACGCCGTCCATCTCGTATATTATATCGCCTTCCTTAAAGCCCGCATCATCCGCAGGAGAACCCTTGGTGACGCTGTCTACCATCACTCCTCCTGATATTCCTGTCTTCTCCTCAGCTCCGTCAAAAGCCTTGGACTTGATTCCTATATAAGGCAGGGGCTCATCATTCATCATTTTCTCAAGTAAGGTCATTATCTTTGAAATGTTAATTATCTGAGTTACATCCTGATTTCCCTTATAATATATGCCTACGACATTTCCATCAAAATCAACAAAGACAGCATCACCGTTCTTAGCAATATCTATGTCTGTAAACTGCGAATCAAAGCTGTAATCATCCGCCATCAGGGATGTCTCAGTGCCCGTTATAACCCCCGGTAATACTGAATAGATGTTTCCATTCGGATTACCTATAGCCATAATAGGCTCACCTATGCTCTTATAGCTTATGCCTCCAAACTTAAGAGGTTCTATATCATCCTTCTTTTGCAATTCCTTCAGATTGACCATCACAAGGGCAAGTTCCAAGTTAGCAGAATAATTCTTAATGATACCCTCTGCAAGGAAGCCCTGCTTAAATTTAACCTTGATATTATCAGCAGACTTAATACTCTTATAATCCGTTAATATATAAGCCTCGTCATTTTTGTACCGCAATTATATATCCTGCAGCCTTATTTACAGCATCATAAGGATTTTCAAACCAGTCCTTTCCCTTTACCACAGATTGCACTTCAACTACAGACTGATTCTGCTCATTGGCTAACTTACCAAACTGGCTTAAAGCCTGCTTATAGTCGGATAAATCAGCAGAAACTCTTTTCTCAATTATCTTAACCTGCTTTTTTTATCCGTCTCAGGCTTACTCTCCTTAGCTTCCTTTACCGAACTCTCAGTAGCTATCGAAGCTCCGCTCGCCACCTCTTCATTTTTTCTAAGCTCAATCGAGTGATTTTTCTTAAATAAGTTAAAATGCGGTAGCACCTCACCTGTCACTTCAAATATAATTCTTTCCGTAGCTCCGAAAAACAACACCCAAAAAAATAAAACTGCAAACAAGCCAATAAAAAAATTTCTTAACAGGATGCATCTTCTTCGGAACTATTTTTCTCATTAATGAATTTATAATCCTTGTCATCGCTCATAATCATACCCCTGGTTTTACTAATTGTAAATACAAACTCAGTTCCTGCGTTTTTCAGTGCTGATTACATCAATTTCTTCTCCATCAGACTGGATAATCTCCTTAACTATAGCCAGTCCCAGACCACTGCCCTTCTTGTCCTTCCCCCTTGAAGCATCTGTTTTATAAAACCTCTCCCATATTTTCTTAAGACTTTCCTTCGGTATACCAATGCCATAGTCTTTAACGGACACTATTACCTTATTTCCCTTAGATTTTGTAGTTATATTTATATCTGAATCATTGTGGCTGAACTTGATTGCATTGTCAATCAGATTGTAAAATACCTGCTCAATCTTTCCCTTGTCTGCCATTACAAGCGACTCATCCCCTTCAAATATAAGATTCAGCGAAATATGCTTCTCTCTGCATTTTCCCTCAAATGCCTCCACTGTCTGCTTTATCATACTATGCAGGTCAAACTCCCTTATGTCTAAAAGAGCCTGATGACTGTCAAACTTATTAAGCTCAATCAGTCCGCTTGTAAGCTTTGTAAGTCTGTCTGTTTCAAAGCAAATGGTACTTAGATACTTGTTGTAAAAGCTCAGGAGGAATAGTTCCATCCATCATTGCCGTAGCAAAACCCTTTATAGAAGTTAGTGGAGAGCGGAAATCATGAGAAATATTTGATATAAATTTTCTCTGATATTCTTCCATTAGACTCAGTTCTTTAGCCTATGTATTCAATGGTGTCCATCAAATCCCTAAACTCATCGTGTCTGTTTTCCTCAGTTGCAAATACATAGTCAAAATTACCCCTGGCATATTCTCTGGCAGCCTTAATTACCGCTCTTAAAGGAATAATCGATATCCTATAGAGAAAGAGCAAAGCTATGAGAAATACTACTCCAAGTATCAAAAAAAGCAAATATTCAAGGTATCTATGCTATACGAGGCATCTTTATCAAGTGCGGAAACCTCCATAGAAAGCACAACATATCCTTTTAGTACAAAGTCTATATCAATAGGTGAAATTACCGCCACTATCGCATCATTAGACAACTCCTTAATATTGCCGCCCACATAGGAATCCTTCTCCAAAAGCCAGGCAGGAAGTCTCCTTCTCTCATTCTTATCGTTAATAGGTGTTCCTCTAGTATCAGAAACCACTTCTCCGGAAGCATTTACTATCATTATCCTTGCATCTGCAAAAGGTATCAATAGTCTTTAGCCCATTGTCTACGTCAAAAAGAGACATATTGCCGGAATAATATCCCTTCATATAGTCGCTTGTTATGGTCTCTGCCTCTATCTTCATAGACCTGATATTATCATTTATAATTCCATTCCTGATACGCCCTGCTCCTACTGTGTTTAGTATAATAAGGGAACTAATAACTATTAGGAGATAGCAAACCAGATACTTAAAAAACAGATTTGCTTTCATAAAATGCACCTTCATCCATTGTTAATACACTTAACTACAGTATAGCGAAATTTGATGTATTTTACAATAATTATGTGATTTTATTTATATTTAACAATTAGTTTTTTGCATCTGGATATTCATTGCATAAAAGCCTGTATGGAGGCTCATCTTCTTCAATTTTGGGAAATCTTCCGATTTTCTCATAGAACCTATTATCTGTTTCATCATCATTGCACTGCGAAACTTCGCCAATAAGCACACTTCCACTGCTAGGAACTACATGGAATTCATGATAAAGATAAGGAGTTATAGTTATACTTTCACCCGGTTTTAGCTCAACCATTCCACCCGCCTCTATAGTATATTCTCTTCCATCGGAATGTACTATTACATCTGTGTCCAAAAGATTTCCATCTTTGTCAGAGTTATACAGTTTAATAAGCATGGTGCCTCCTCCCCTGTTTATTATATCCTCCGACTTAAACCAATGAAAATGCATTGGTGCCATCATATTATCTCTTAAAAAGAGGATTTTTTCTGCATATACTTTTTTATATTTCGGATTATGCTGGTTTCCATTTCTTATAGTAAAAAGTCCAAATCCAACTTTATTAAAGTCACCCAATCCAAAGTCAGTTATATCCCATCCCAGCCTATTATCTCTTATCTCATCATATTCTCTTCCTTTTTGTTTCCCATTCTTTTTGGAGTCCATTCTGCAAAAGGAGGTAGTTTAAAAGCCATTTTTCCTTAATAAGTATTTCCATTTCTTTTTATTATATTATTGATTTCTGAACGCTTCATTTTAATTCCTCCTATTTTGATATATATTCCTGTACCTTTCTTTGGATAATCCTCATTGCATTGTCCAAGTCCACATCCTGAGTATAATAATTGTTTATTTCTGCATCTGCTATCTGTATAGCGCCTTCATATCTTTTCAAACTTTGGCTTTACACTTCCACTATCTATGACTTTTTCCAATAAATTCTCCATCAATATCCTTTATAAGATTTTTTTATCTTCAGTCACAGAATGTAGTACAGATCTTTGCTGGTGCATTTAAAAACATATCTTTTTGAACTTCTTCATTTCCTGTCATATATTTAAGAAATTCCCAAGATAATTCCTTATGTTTGCTATCTTTTTCCCATCCCTATATTTAAGCTGTCGACCACTGAAGAATTGCTTCCTTTTTTACCTCTTGGAAGAGTTATACAGTCCCATTGAAAAATCAGTATATTTTTTTAATCTTATAAGGGTATGCCTTATAAGTTCTATATTCAGCATAGCTAAGTGGCATAAAAAGCAACTTTTGCCCTTATCAAAAAAGCTCTTTTGTGACTTTTTGATTTTTCATCTAATTCACTTAAAAGCTTTCGTAAACTTAATAGCTTCCTGTAGTTTGGTGCTAGTAAAATAACACTGCTTCCCATCATTTGAAAACAACCTAGCTCCGTTAGAGACTGCCGCCTCCTGCCAACTATACTTAAATATCCCAAACTGGTCTATAATTCCATCTCCATCTAAATCCTTTGTTATTTTTTTGCAGATATAATATAAGTCATCAAAAGTATAATCTTTATCGGGAATATCTATGCCCTCTTTATTCAGCAGAGTTTTGTTTACAAACATAAGGTATGGGACGGTTTCAAAGGGCAATGCATACTGTACATTTGCTATTTTCCCCGATTTTAATGCAGTTTCATAATATCTATTAGCATCAAATTCCTTATCCTTTTTCAAATAATCATCCAGATTTTCCAGTATTTCAAGCTCTGCAAAGCGGTTGAAGTCCTCATCCTTTATCATCATGACATCAGGTGCGTCCCCCTTTAGTATCTTACTACTAAGCCATTCTGAATAATCTTCTTTAGGTATGCCACTTACGTAATGCACCTTCACACCCGGATGCTCTTTCTCAAACCTATCAATAGCCCTGTCTATAAAACTATAACTATCCTGTATTTCCACATTCCAATTGCTACCGTTAAACATAGCAAATTCTAGAACCACAGGTCTTTGATTTAACCAAATGGCATATGACAATATGACAATGGCAGTAATTATCATCCCTATTACTAATATTTTCTTCTTAATCAAGCAAATCTCCTATCTTAATGGCTTCTATGTGACTGTATCGCCCAAATCGCAAGCTGAGTTCTGTCTCTTAAAGACAGCTTTTCAAGAATAACTGACAGATAATTTCTTACTGTTCCCTCTGACAAAGCAAGTGTTTCTGAAATCTCTTTATTTGATTTTCCCTTTGCCACCTCGTCTATTATTTTCCACTCACCTGTGGTTATATCTTTGACCTGAAAGTCTTCGATTTTTATTAGCGATTCATCCTTAGCCATATCTGAAAAAAATTTCAATACCTTTGTAGCAACATCAGGATTAATCATTGACTGTCCCTGATATGCCGCCCTTATGGCCTCCTGTAGTCCTTCCATGCTTACTCCCTTTAGCAAATAGCCGCTCGCACCAAATCTCAGGGCATTATAAACATATTCATCATCATCAAAAGTTGTAAGTATAATAATTTTTATATCCGGATATCCCTCCTTTACCATCTGAGTACACTGAACCCCGTCAACCTTGGGCATTCTGATATCCATAAGTATAACGTCCGGTTTATTTTTTCTTATACTCTGAATGACCTCAAGTCCATTTGCTACTGCATCTGTAACCTCAAAATCTTCTTTACTGTTTAATACAATTTTAAGGCTTTCTCTAATCATTTCCTGATCATCCGCTACCAATACTTTAATCATATTCTTTCCCCCATCTTATTGGAACCACTGCCTCTACCACAAAGCCATCCTTATTGGCAAAGTTAACAGTTCCATTCAACATTTCTACTCTTTCTTTCATATGTCTTGTTCCAAATCCTTCTTTAATTTCAGTGCATCCTATACCATTATCTGATATTTTCAAATATATTTCAAACTGCCTTTTCTCCAGTAAAACCGTTATTTTCGTAGCCATCCCATGTCTAATAGCATTAGTAATGCACTCCTGTACAATTCTATAGATTGCATTTTCCTCATCTTCATCAAGTTTAAGTTCCTCCTCATTACAATAGTATTCTACCTCAACCCCCATAACCTTTCTTGTATTTTCAATAAGATTATACAGAGTTTGATTAAGATTCAACCTCTCTAATGTATCAGGTCTTAGAGAACTTACTGAAGCCCTAATATCTTCAACTCCTTTACGGCTAACCTCTGAAATCAATTTTAGTTGCTCTCTTAAGATTTCAGGTGAGTCTTTTGCAAGTGCTATACAAGCGTCTATTCCAGCAATTATTCCTGTTAAAGTGTGCCCCATGGTATCATGAATTTCCCTAGCTATGCGGTTTCTTTCTCTTATTTCTGCCAATTTTTCATTTTCTTCAACCATACACTCAAGTTCTTTATTAACTTTAATAAGATTGCTATTGGCAAGTGATAACTGCTCGTATAAATCCTTTGTTTTCTTAATTGTCTCATCCTTTTTCATTATGATAAAAAGACAACATGCAAAAAATGCAATAATTGTCATAATGTTTAGTATATTATAGGTGAGATAAAAGTAGCTCTGCTCATCCTTAGAATATACCGAGATATAATCTGCAATATTATAATTCTTCAGCCACATAGATGCCAGGTTTTTATCTGTAATTATATAGCTGATTACCCCTCCTCCAATGTATAATCCTGAGAAGCGGCTCTTTATAAGATGGGCTAGGGAGTTTGTAAATACCCATAACAAAACTCCGTTATAATTAAAATTTAATAAAATAATAATGCGAAATGCTATTAAATAATCTACAACAAGAGTAATCGTTATTATTTCTTTTTACTTTTTTTACCAAAAATAGGTTCTAAGTCCAAATGTAACTCCAAACATTAGTATGTAAAAAAATTGTTTTTTTGTGCCAAAAATCTCAGCATTGCCTGGTAGTCCACTTATCTCAGCAATAAATTCCCTTGCACCAAAGTTAAGTGTTACCCTGGCTATACTTAGGCATACAAACTGGGAAATCCAGATTGCTGTAGAAAAGCATATAAAAATACATAAAGATAAGAATCTTGTTTGTTTTAATACTAAGAAGTTCATTTTCCATATCTATTGCCATTCATTTATATTGGTTTTTATCCATATTTTCTTTAGTTACCATATCAACATCTATAGTAATATTTTTTTCAACTTTTTTATTTTTTAGATATTTATACGCTGTATCTGCTGCAGTTCTTCCCATAATTATAGGATGCTGTGCTGCGGTTCCAACCATATATCCTTTTGATATTAACTGTTTGGCATAAGGCGAACCATCAACTCCATATACCATTATCCCTTTTTCTGTCAGCTTATTTACCTCAAGAGCTGCAAGCGCCCCAACAGCTGTTGGATCATTATTTCCAAAAACAACATCAATCTTAACTCCCGATTTAATAATCTTATCCATCTCCATATTTGCAACTTCTATTTCTGAACTATTATACGAATTTGCTACTATTTTGTACTCAGTATGTCCTTTTATCTTGTCTAAAAAACCCTCTCTTCTTACCTGAGTAGATTGTACACTATAATGGGATAAAAGCACAATATTAGCGCCTTGCGGAAGCCTTTTCATCATGTCTTCTGCCACTAGTTCACCCGCTTTGTAATTATCAGACTGAATAACCGAAACAACATTATCTGTATCCTGAACCTCGGTATCTACAACAAATACTGCAACTTTAGCCTTCTTACATGCCTCAAGCGCAGGCTCTATGGTCTTAGAATCTACAGGGTTGGCAAACAATACTTCAATGCCCTCATCTATCATTTCAAGTATTTGTTGATTCTGTCTATCCTGACTTTGTGCAGGGTCTCTTGTAAGCAATATATCTCCATTTGCTTCAATTACCTCCCTAAGGCTTTCATTAAGCACGGAAAAATAGGGATTATTCATAGTCATATAGGTAGCACCAAAAACTCTCGGTACATGCTTATGAATACTATTATACGTTATTTTTAGCCCAATTAACACCGAAAAAAGAATAGCTCCCGAAATAATAGGAATTATCCAATCTTTAAGGTATGTTCTTACGTTGTTTATCATTTTACCTCTAAAATAAGAGGTGAGTCATCCCCACCCCTTTTATATTTATTTATTCTTTTTAAGTGTACGGATATAGTCTAAAAATACTGCAAGAAGTATAACTACACCCTTTACTACAGTTTGCCAAAAAGAATTGACATTCATAAGGTTGAGTCCATTACTAAGTATACCTATAATCAGCGCACCAATCAAGGTACCTCCTAATTTACCCGAACCACCTGACATAGACGTTCCACCAACTACAACTGCTGCAATTGCATCCATTTCTGCACCGTCACCCGCTGTAGGCTGTCCGGAGTACATACGTGAAGCAAGAATGATACCTGCAAGGCTCGCCATTATTCCGGAATAAGCATATACAAAAAATTTTACTTTTGATACATTGATTCCCGAAAATCTTGCTGCCAATGGATTCCCACCTACTGCATATATATGTCTTCCCATTTTGGTTTTATTCATAATAAGTATTGATAGTATAAAGACTATTACCATTATTATAACAGGAACAGGAATACTTGCAATATAGCCTGCACCTAGCCACTGCCATTCCTTGGATACGACTCTCACTGGAGAACCACCTGTGTATACTCCTGCCAGACCTCTTGCTATATTCATTGTTGCAAGGGTTACTATAAATGGTGGTATAGTAGTTTTTGAAATAACAAGACCATTAAATGCTCCTGAAACAACTCCAATAACAACACCAACAAGCAGGGCTACCGGTATACTCATTCCATTTCTTGATACCAATCCTGCAGAAATAACACCCGTAAGTGCAATAACCGAACCAACTGACAAATCAATGCCACCCAGTATAATAACCATTGTCATTCCACACGCTAAGAGCATATTGGTAGAAATCTGCCTTAATACATTTAGCATATTTTTCACAGTTGGAAAAGTTCCGCTTGTTCCTGGAAAAATAGAAAGGAATATGCATAGAATTACCAAAGCCACCATTATTCCCATATTCTCCTTAAAGAATACGGCTACCTGGTTAGCAGATACCGCTTTACTGTTGGCTGTAACAATTTTTTTATCTTCCATCTTATTCACCTCTGTTTTTAGATTGCTGCAAGATGCATGATACTTTCCTGAGATATTTCTTCCCTGCTTATGCATCCTCTTACTACTCCACCTGCCATTACATATACCCTGTCACTCATATTAATAATTTCAGGCAATTCCGATGAAATCATTATAATAGAAACTCCCGTTTTTACGAGATTATTCATTATCGCGTATATTTCTGATTTAGCTCCTACATCAATTCCTCTTGTCGGTTCATCCAATATCAGCACCTTAGGCTTTTGTAGCCAGCCACCTTCCTATCATCACCTTCTGTTGATTTCCACCAGAAAGATTTCCTATTTCCTGTGCCTGCGATGGAGTCTTGGTAGACATAAGATCTATATATTTCTGAGTAATTTCAGTTTCTCTTTTGTCATTAACCCTAAACTTGCCTATAAACTCCTTAAGTACCTCAATTGTAGTATTATATTTAACACTTTGTACAAGGTATAATCCCTGCTCCTTACGGCTCTCTGGAACCAGCGCAAGCCCATATTTAATGGCATCTTCAGGATTATTTATTTCTACTTTATTTCCTTGTATATATATTTCACCCGTCACATTTTGTGTGAGACCAAAAATAGCCTGCATTGTTTCACTTCTTCCGGCTCCTACAAGTCCCGCAAATCCAACAATCTCACCTTTTTCTTATATTAAAATCGACACCGTTTACCTTGTCTCCATCAGAAAGCCCAACTACCTTTAGTATTTCTTCTCCTGGCGTGCCATAGTCTCTTACATAATAATTAGTCAGAGTTCTTCCAACCATCATTGCTATAAGCTCGTCTTTAGCTGTTTCCTTTACATTCTTAGTACCAACATATTCACCGTCACGCATGACTGTAACTCTATCACATATCTCATCAAGTTCACTCATTTTATGTGATATATAAACTATTCCAACTCCTTTTTTAGTCAAATCTCTCATTATCTTAAATAGGTTTTCTACTTCCTTGTCACTTATAGAAGAAGTTGGCTCATCCATTACCAATATCTTAGAATTTACTGATACTGCTTTGGTTATTTCCACCATCTGTTGCTTTGGCTATAGGAAGATCCTTAATTAGACTTCTTGCATCTATATCCATTCCCAAATCATCTAAAATCTTCTGTGCATTTTTAGTCATTTCTGATCTATTTACAAATATACCACTTCCAACCTCACGTCCCAGATAAATGTTTTCGGCTACACTCATATGTGGCACCAATACCAGTTCTTGGTGAATAATAGCAATTCCATTCTGCTCCGCATCTTGAACACTTGCTATGCTTACATTCTTGCCTTCAATCTCAATATCACCCTCTTCAGCATGATATATACCGCCAAGTACCTTAATCAAGGTAGATTTACCGGCTCCATTTTCACCAAGTAAGGCATGTACTTCTCCACTCTTTAACTCAAAGTTAACATTTTTTAATGCATACACTCCGGGAAAGCGTTTATTAATGTTTTTCATTCTAAGAATAATATTATCGCTCAACTAATCATCCCCTTACTCTATAAATTTACATGAAATCTTCATGGTTCTTCCAAAACCAAATAATCCATTTTTTTCATATAGGCACCAAACTCCTTTGGCATCTACATACAGATATAAAAACTTTAATAGTTTGTAAAAAAGGTGCTAACTCCTTCCCTCCGGACGAAGAAAGCACCTTTGCTTCCTAATACAATTTATTATTGTTAAAATTTACTGCCAACCATCTGTGCCATAGTCTTTTACATTATCTGCAGTAATAAGGAAGGTATCTACCGGATATTCTTTATCTACAGCCTTTCCTTCCACATGATTATACATAATCTCAACTGCCTTTTCTGCAATTGCCACTGGAGACTGGGCACCTGTTCCTTCTATAAGTGATGTTCCAGAAGCAAGTTCTTTCTTGATATCAGGAGAGCCATCGATACCATAAATGAAGCATTTACCCTTCTTGATACCTGCTGCATTAGCTGTGCAAAGAGCTCCAAGAGCTGTAGGATCATTTCCTCCGAAAATAGCAACTACATCACTATGTGCTTGGAGTAAGTCTTCTGCAATACCCATGGCAACCTGTAAGTTACCCTTTGCATCCTGCTGTGCAACGATTTCGAAACCATGATCTTTAATCGCATCTAAGAAACCATTAGTTCTATCAACTACCGACTGCATTGTAGGAGAATCAAGAACTATAATCTTACCACCCTTTGGGCACTTCTTAACTAAATCCTCACCAACGACCTTTCCTGCATTGTAGTTATTTGAACCTGTATATGACACGAGGTATGACATATCACCAACCTGTGTGTCAAAGCCTACCATTGGAACATTGGTACCTTAGCCTGATCAAGTGCAGGAATAATTCCTGTGCATCTACCGGATTCATAAATAAGCCATCAAGATTTTTGTGAAAGCATATCTTCAACCTGTGAAATCTGCTTTGTAACATCATTTCCAGGATCTGTTGTTACCAGTTCATCCCCCTTTGCTGTAATTAGCTCTTTCATCTTATCCTGAATCGTAACAAAAAATGGATTGGTTCCATCCATACAAGTATAACCAAATTTATAATGTTTACCTGTTGTACTTGTTTTACTACTTGTTTTACTACTTGTTTTACTACTTGCCTGAGTACTTCCTGTTTTACTTGCAGTGGTACTTGCTGCACTTCCACTTTTTGTAGTACTTCCACTACTTGCATTACCGCTTCCACAAGCAGTAAGTGAACCAACCATAGTTCTTTGCTAAAAATAAGTGCTAGAATTTTTTTCTTTTCATAAATCTTCTCCTCCTCAGATCCATATTATTTTTTTAGTTCTAGGTATATAATACCTGTTTTTTTAATTTCGATACACCTGTTTTTTTGTAATCATTTTTTTTATTACATTTGTCATTTTACTTCAAATTTGCAAATATCTTGATTGTATCAATATATGTCTTTTTCATTGATTCTAACCCCCATACAGCCACGTCATGATAAAATACATATCCTGAACTTTCTTCTAGCTTTTTCTTTACATACTCTCCTGCATATTTTGCCGCATATGTATAAAAATTAATCTTTCTAACTCCATTTTCAATGCATTTTCTAAAATCCTCATCGCTAATGCCTGAACCACCATGCATGACAACAGGAACTCCAGTTACCTTACGAATTCTAGCTATTCTATCTATATCTAGTTTTGGCGCACTCTTATAGATTCCGTGTACAGTACCAAAAGAGCAGGCAAGTGCATCAATCCCAGTTTCTGCTACAAATTTTGCAGCTATAACGGGATCAGTATAACAGCTCTCATCTGCCTCACCACCATCTTCACTTATTTCTGCACCCATTGAACCAATTTCAGCCTCAACTGAAGCTGAGTACTGACTTGCCAAATCAACCACAGTCCTTGTATTAGCAGCATTAATTTCATAAGGAAGAGCAGAACCATCATACATGACGCTTGTAAAACCTAAATCCAATGCTCTTTTAACTTCTTCAAAGTCTGCACCATGGTCAAGATGTACACAAACTGGAACACTTGCTTTATCCCCAAGTGCTAACATGGCTGGTGCAATATTTTCAAGAGATACATACTCCTTATGTGCTGCATTTGCAAACTGTAAGATTACAGGTTGTTTGAGTTCCTCAGCAGCCTCTATAACCGCCCTAATTCCTTCCAGTGTGGTAAGATTAAATGCTCCTATTGCAATATTTTCTGCTTCCGCAATACCTAAAACTGATTTTTAACGTAACTAACATAAACTCCTCCTTATTTATGAATAAAAATTTTTGTTCCTTCCAACCGTTTTGTATCTTATTTTTAAGTATACTTATCGGTAGCAATCCCGACAAAGTATCATATTCTGTTATACATGATGCACCAGTACCCGCGACTATCCTTAAAAGTATCTTCAGGTGTCATTCCTTTGCATATCCCATATATAAATGCTGCTATTGACGTATCCCCTGCTCCTGTACCAGACAATATTCTATCTGGTGTATAGCTATTTTGAAATATTCTCTTGTTTGACCATTCTTCTATGCTTATTTTACCATCGAGTTCTTTCATTCTTATGCTGTCTGATGTCATGAGATACATTCCTGCTGCACCGCATTTTATGAGTACACCTTTACAACCGAGAGTTATCACTTTTTCTGCCATAGGAACAATATCTTCTGATAGTGATAAATGCATACAGACATCATCACTTGCTCTATTTTGGATCTCGTAATATTTATTCTTATCTAACATAAAACAAAGCTCTTCAACACTTGGTACAAAAAAATCTACATAAGGCAAAACCTCAGATAGCCTTTGATTCCAGTCAATGTCTGCCTGCTCACTGTCTGGATCTATTGTTGTTACATCTAGACTGGTTATAAGGCCGAAATTCTTCACTTTCTTAAACATCTTTCTTAGTTCATCTTTATCTTCCCTAAAAAATTCTTTCATTAGAGTAGGGTATCCAAAATGAAAATAGTCCGAGTTCCTTACTACTTCATAGTCTATATCCTTTTCGCAAAAACTGTCATTAGCCGCGCTATCATGGAGAAATGCTCTGTCACATCCATTTAGTGCTAAAACTATTGTATATGATGTGTTATCTTCCTCACTCACTATAAAATTGGGTTCAACACCTTGTTTTCTGTATTTCTCGTATAAAATTTCTGCAAATTCATCATTACCAACTTTTGCAATAAGTTTAACATCCACGCCAAATTTTTTAAGAGCCAGTCCTGTATTGGTAACACAGCCTCCAGGTGCAATAGCCACTTGACCTACATTTACCAATTTACCTGCTTTTATTACACTGCCTATTGAACTTACTTTAGTCCTCATATTGAACTTTGGTGTAAGATCAAGCGATACATGCCCCACCACTACAATCTTTTTCTCTTCCATACCAATTCTCCATTTTATATTTTAATAAGCGTTACAAATTTAATTGACTAAAAACACTGTTGGGCATTTTCAATCAACAATATCTTTACATTATTATAATGATATTTTTTTAAGATTAAAGTTACAATAGTAATCTTTTTATATAATTCTATATATTGATGTGGGTGTCAAAAAGCATTTTGTAGATTTTATCTCAATATGCTATACTTCTATAAATTGATATGAGTGTCAAACACAAATGATACTTATATCATAACATTATTTAATAACAACTTTTGGGAGACAATATATGTTACATTTACCTCATGACCATCACAACAACAAACAGCATGAAGACGCAATATCCCGTCTTGCAGTTATAGATGATTTCAATTTAACTGCTGAAGTTTTTAAGCAGCTTGGAGATGGCAGCAGACTTAGAATATTCTGGCTTTTATGCCACTGTGAAGACTGTGTGCTTAACATCAGTGCAATGGTAAATATGTCTAGTCCAGCAGTTTCTCATCATTTGAAGCAGTTAAAGGCAGGTGGGCTTATTACAAGTAGAAGAAGTGGTAAAGAAATGTTTTATAAGGCTGCTGATAATGAAAGAAGCAGGCTCTTACATTGTATGATTGAGAAATTGATGGGTATAGTTTGCCCGGAATAGGAGAATACATGGACGACAAGAAGAAGTATGATTCACAGCTCAAACATTTGCGTTCGAAATATGTACGCTTTTCTCTCGACTTTCGTCCTGATGAATTGGAAGAGTTTAAGCGGATTTGTCAGGACATTGGTACAACGCCAACAACTGAGATAAAGAAATTTGTCAGGACATTTTGTGAGGAAAACAAAATACATAACTAAGATTTTGACGTTTTACCTGACTTAAAAATTTTTAAATATGATATGAAAAATAGATTTACAAGCCTAACGTATTAATAAAAAATTTATTAACACAAGATATAGTGGTTACGATTTTTATTTTTTTATACCTGTCATGATATGAAAATGATATATTGATATGAAAATGATGCATTCATTTTCGCCAAAAATCGGCAAAAATCAGGGCAGAAAGCAAAAAGAAAAAAAGGCTCAAACCCTTGAAACTACCGAGTTTAAGCCTTTTTTTATCTTCTGAGACATGGGGAATCGAACCCCCGACACCTTGATTAAAAAGTCATTCCGAAAAACACCTGCTAAATAGCTTATTTACTGCGTTTTTTTGATAAAAAAATGATATGAAAATGATATTATTTTTTTTATGCTGATTTTTGGTCTATCTATATATAGTGTTCTGCATCATGCCTAAGGGCAACCAGCATTTACTGGTTGCCTTCTTCAAGTTCTTTTCTTCTTGCCTTTATATATCCTTCATACTCTTTCAGGTCATCTTCATTTGCAAAGTTCAATATAAAAGATTTCCCATTTGATTTGCAATTTCTAACTTTCCTTTTCAATAATGCATCCTCGTTAGAATAGTACCTTTTTATTCGCCTGAGCTTGTTGCTCAGGCGTTGAGTACGCTTTTCTTGCCATTTATACCTCTTTTCTTAAATTATAATTCGTTGTCTTCCTGCATTGGGGTAATCGCCCATACATCGCCACCTGCTATCCACTCACCGTCTTCATCATAATCATTCTCTTCAACCATATATTCTTCTATTTCAAAGTAGCTTAATGAGCCATTGCTCAACTTGCGGATTGAAGTGTTGTATTTTTTTCAAGCTCTTTTTTTCGCTTCTTCAATGGTATCAAAGCTTTTTAATCATTTCAGACTCGCCGTCTGTGGTGCAACCTTCTTTGATGCTCTTTCTGTTCTTCCAACTGATTTCTGCTCTTCTCATAACGATTTCAAATTTTTTTTCATAATGTATATCTCCTTTGCTTTTGTTAATTCTTTTTGAGCTATCCTTTAGCTTGACTTAAGTATATCATACGCATTTGCGTATGTCAATAGTTTTTTTAATCTTTTTGAAAAAAAGTTTTTAGAAATAAAAAAAGCGGTCAGATACAAGCGTTATTATCTGTATCTGACCTATATCTTATTTAAGGAGCTTATTTACTACCGCCTGCACCTCAGCCGGAACATAGCCAGCCTTAATAAGTTTATTTGTCCTTTCGGGGTTATTGCCCCACTTGCCAGCGATAACCTCTCTAGCCACCTCTTCAAGGCTCTTCTTGCCTGTCTTATTAGGCTTTGGCTTTTCTGCAGGTTTACCTACAGGTTTTTCCTCTCTTGGATGCCCTTCCGTAACTATCACAGTATGCCCCTTAGTCCTTGTGACTAGAATGTCGCCCTGGCATAGCTTAGTATCGTTAGTTACGATTACAGCCTTTTGAAAGCTCCTGTCCTTTCAAGTACAGCCACCTCGCTAGAGGTATTGAAATCGCCCACCTGTATACCCGCCTGAATGCAACAAGCTCTTACAAGTGAGCTACAGTCTGCCTCTGTAGGCTCGTTGATTTTTGCTATTCTTCCATACTTCTTAAGGCAATTAATCACTCCGTAGCGTTCGGATTGGTCGTATCCTATGTTGTTGTTAAGGCAAGCCTCAACCATTGCAAGACCTATCTTCCTCGCGACTGCTGCCTCTTTAGGGCGGAGCATATACCAGCCTAAACGATGCTTGTAGTATGGCTCTGTCGCTACTTCTTTGCTCGTCTGGTCGCCGGCCTTGCCCCAGTTGGCATTCCCACGCTCATCTATTCTTGCAGAACCAACTACAACCATTTACTCGCCCTCCTTATCATTCTTGATGTGAGCTGCATCGGTAAGTCCTTCTCCTATGATGTAAGCAACCAGTGTACCCATTGCGGATATGATGGTCGCAACTTGTTCCGCTGTCATCTGATCGATATGTAATGCTACCATTATGGCGGTCACGAAACCAATAACCGCCACCCAAAACTTTCTTGATGTAAGTTTCCTCTTCCAATCAATCTTAACCTCGTTCATCTTCGCTATCTCCTTTCTTAACCTTTTCTTTCTTGATAAGTGCAAGCATCCACACCTCGCCTGTGGTAAAAGCGAACCAGGAGCCTACTAGTACTCCTGGTTCATTTCCTGTCTGTAAAAATACATAAAGGATTGATGCGGTAAAGCAGATATTCATCAATATTACAAGGGTGATGATGAATTTTGAAAATCCGCCCTTTTTACCTTTTTTCTCTTTCTTTATGGGTTTCTTTTTCATGTCTCCTCCTCCAGTTCCTTATCAGAGCCGATAGGAAGATTCATGAATCGTAAATGCATGTCATCCATCACACCATTTTCCCCCAAGGAATGATACTGCCTGTACATATTCTCGACGTTAAGTCGATCGTTGTAGTCTACGAATCCAAGTTTGAAAAAAACTTACGATAGGAATGTATTAGCCTTTCCCTAAGCAAGGCCTGTACTCCTCTCTGTAGAGCTTTCGTCTGCTCATCCGAATGTCTAATCCGTCTAATTAAGTGAGCCCAAAGGCTCGCTATCAAAGTCGGAATTGAGAATAAAGCTAACCAGTTGAATATTGTCATTTGTCTATCCACCTCCTGTGTTATGTTAATTATCCATTTCAAAAAATATCCCATATCACCTTTTAGTAATATGGGATATACTGTGCCTTAAGCTTCTTTAAGCAACTCAAGAAACTTAGGGTCGCCAAGCTCTTCAATGCGAGCTTTTATAGGCTCTTTCAAAAAAACTTAGGAACTTCCTTGAATTTCTTAAGTTCTGAAATTACCAAATATACATAGAAATCTATCATGTCATTACCTCCCTTCTTAAAAATTTTTATAATAACGCATATGTCATGCATTATTTGCCATTGTGGTCTCGTAGAATTCAGCAAGTGCAAGAGCTGTCTCATTAAGGTGCGTCTTAAGCGCCTGATTCTCCTCCGACAGGCTGGATATTGCCTTCTTATTCTCCTCATCTTTTCTATTCAACTCCTCTTTAAGCTCTTCTATAGTCTTATTTTTTTCGCTTAGCTGAGCTTCTAGCTCAGTAATTTGAGCGTTCATGCTGTCTGTCCGCTCTTGAAATTCAGTTACAAATCCTTTCATGCTTACCTCCTTAGTTAATTTCAATATATCTAAATGTCATATTATATGACGTATTAGAACCATTGGTTATCGGCATTGTTTGACATGGTGCATCTAGACCTAATAAAACATTCTGATACTCTGTAGTAGGTGCCTTTGAAAGGTCATAGCTGAAATTTGAACCATAAAATAACTTATTAAGCCCCACAGAGTATACTCCTCCGCCAGTTCTGTTCACTTTCCACCCTGTGATTATACATCTGTTTACTCCTATATTTTGATATCTATTTTCCCATATATGCGTTACTGTCTTGCTTAGCTTGCTGTTAGCTACCGCTGTCATTGCTGTACTGCTGTTAGCTACCGCTGTCATTGCTGTACTGCTGTTAGCTACCGCTGTCATTGCTGTACTGCTGTTAGCTACCGCTGTCATTGCTGTACTGCTGTTTAATACCGCTGTCATTGCTGTACTGCTGTTAGCTACCGCTGTCATTGCTGTACTGCTGTTTAATACCGCTGTCATTGCTGTACTGCTGTTTAATACCGCTGTCATTGCTGTACTGCTGTTTAATACCGCTGTCATTGCTGTACTGCTGTTAGCTACCGCTGTCATTGCTGTACTGCTGTTTAATACCGCTGTCATTGCTGTACTGCTGTTTAATACCGCTGTCATTGCTGTACTGCTGTTTAATACCGCTGTCATTGCTGTACTGCTGTTTAATACCGCTGTCATTGCTGTACTGCTGTTTAATACCGCTGTCATTGCTGTACTGCTGTTTAATACCGCTGTCATTGCTGTACTGCTGTTTAATACCGCTGTCATTGCTCTTAGTGTTTTGAATACGTCTTTTCGCTCAAGGTCAAAAACAGCTATCAAGGCTTCGCCGATGTGCTTATTATTCTTTATGAGATACTCAAGAGCCTCTCCGTTGATGTCTTGGTCATTCATGGAAATATACGTACATTCGTATATCCCATGTAGCAAGTCCTTGATTTGGAATACATAGGACTTCTTCCCATGCATCTTGTAGTCCGCTAGATGCATCTTTACATCAAGTGGCGCATTAAGGAAATCTCCATTAACCTTTGATACTTCTGCCCAACTCATTATCCTACCTCCGTTGTTCTTATAGTTTTACCCTCAAAGACGGTCTTTAATGTCTTAGTTGTGCCGTTCTTGTAAGCGTATCTCTCTGTTATTGACTTGTCAGCATTAAACGTTGTAGTGACCGTTTCAATGCTGTTATCGGTTGTTATTGAGCCGTCAGCATTGAAGGTTGTTGTAGACGCTCCCTTGCTGTCGGCTATGTCCTTGATGGCCTTGGCAAGCTCTTTCTTTGCTTCAGCCATCTGCTTGCTTATATCTTCCTTCTGCTTGTTTAATAGCTGTTCCGACTGGGCTTTAAGCTCTTCCTTTATCTCCTCGGAGTTAACCGCTGATTCAGCTATCTTTGCATTAAACTCTGTGAGCTTTCTGTCAACTATCTCTGAATTTTCGTTAAAATCTTCGATATTGAAAAAATCATCGCCATCGGGTAGCTTCAACTGTAAATTTGTGCTTCGTCTCATATACCACCTATTCAAATATCCTTTCTCTTAATTCGCTGAATTTGTACCTTTTCACATCCTTATATGTAAGAGGATTAAACTTAAAATACTGATTGAATAGCACACTTACCGAATACACGATATTAAGGGGTAAGGCATCCTCTAAAAAGCTCTCAACCGTCTTTTGCATTCTTCTTGACTTAAGCCCTATCTTAACGCTTACAGATTGCCTATCCTCTGAAAAGGAAACTATGCAGCCCTCTTCACATAGATTCTTAATTCGCCTTGCGACTATTATTCGTGAATACGGCGCTTTTTCAAGGCTTTTTGTGTGAACCCTTAACCTTCTTTTCGTCAATCGTATCATCATCAAGAGGCACGATATTAAATATCTTTTCCCACCTCTTAACCCCTGATTCCCTCATACGGTCAAAGGATACATTATCATCAAATTCGGATAAGGCCTTATCCAGCTCTTCACCCTGCTTATCGTTACGCTTATAAATGGTTGAAATTTCAGGAACTTTCAATATTACCTCAGGCGCATTAAACATTTATTACCACCTCACCTCTAACCGGTATTTTTTCATAGCTTAAAGTTACATTGCCTTGCACTCCGTTAAGGCTTGTATTCTCAACGTCAAGCACTCCTTGGATATTGAGGATATTCGCCTCAATCCTTGAGAGTCTAACTGTCATATCGTTGAACTCGTTAGCCTCCCAGCCTTTTCTCAGCTCTCCTAAATACTTATCTATAGCCTCTTCGATGTGACTCTTTGATGTCTCTACTGAATATCCGCCTTCAAATACAAGCTTAGCGGTCACGTTGATTTTTATGCTTTCTGCCGCCTTTATAAGTACATTGTGGCAACAAGGTGCAATCCCATCACCCTCGCCATGTGAGGTCTCAGGATCTACATAGTTCTGTAGCTCTTTTAATACCTCTGCAGATGGAGTGGTAAAGCTATCTGATATAACCACAATATCAATCCAAGGACTGCCTTCTTCTCTTCTCTTTGGCTTACAGCCTCCTACCTCTTTCCTCTCATTTAGGAGCTTTCTGTAATCTGCCTTATTCCCGCCAAAATGAACATTTCCAAAAGTATCAAGCAGCCTTTTCCTAAATGTCTCTTCTTCCTCATCATCTGCACCAAATACAAGTATCTCAGTTATCTCTCCACCCTTGTAATCATCAATATAGTTAGCAGGGATAAGCTCACCCTTATTAGTGTTCGCCTCAGCTCCCTCAGTATCACAGATGAGCTTGTAAGTATGCTCTTCAATCTTTTCAGATACAGTATAGGTGTAATCTCCACAGATAAACTGTTCGCCTATCTCAATATCCTGCTTAAATACCCCCTTCACGATAGCAGGATAGGCATATAAGTAATCTATCTTGCCTTTTGAGTTTCTAATAAGATGTGGCAGGTCCTGCGTATCCGGATACATATTCTTGTCAAGTTCATCCAAATCGCCGTAAACATCTTCAAGCTTTTCTGCAACCTTAGCACACGCATTAAACGCAAGTGAACCTTCATCAGTTCGTACATCCGTGCCGAAATCCGCCATCATTTCATCCATTATCTTGTTGTATGTCTTATCCTCATACATCTATATCACCTCTTCCGTAAACAGTTTCTAAGCCAAATGAAATGCTTAACTTGTCGCCTTCAATGTCGCATCTTAAATCCTCAATGCTCTTTATATCTTCATTTACAAGCAAAGCTTCATTCAATATCCTTTTTACTTCACTTTCTATATAGTCCTTTGAGTGATTCCTTCCTATAAGGCTTTGGAGTTCACTTCCATAATCCCAGCTATATTGCGTATAAAAGTACCGTTCGGTTGCCAATGTAAGCCTTGCCCATTGGACTACTGCTGCCAGTCCTGTAATTATTCGCCCGGTCAATCTCCCGGTGTTAAAATCTATCTCATAATCTGTATTAAGGTTATTTTCATCCTCAATAACTTCTTCCTCGTCCTCTATGTCAACATCAAAAGGGAACACTACAAACTCACCACCCTTTCTATTACTACATATTTTTCTTCACTAACCTTGTAAAGTAGTACTTTGTCGCCCTTCTTAAGTGGCTCAATATACTTACATTTATCATTTGTACCTGTCTTGCTTACTCCTTTACCGTCTGCCTTGATATCAAGCTCGCTTACCACTCGCTTAGTTAAGTGCTCAGCAAATAGCAAATCCTCTTTATCAAGACTCAAGCTACCTATTGCACATTCGTTCTTTGATGTCATTTCTCCGATAAAAATAGAGGGTGGATTGTTCCTTGCCCCCTCTTTTCTTATGGTCATTATTAGCTTTTCATATCCATTCATAGGCTCTCCTTAATCAGTCTTGCAGCATATCTTGCAAGCTCTATATTTTGACTTGCCTTTATTCTTGCCTTTCTTAAGTGTCTCTTTCAATAATTCCGATAATATAGTCTTTTTAGGAGTATTCCCTTTAAGCACATGGCAAGATGAATTGGAATGATACACATTTCCGGACTTGAGGTAATACACGGTAGATGTAGGAGTAACCTTCTGCTTAGCTGTTCTTCTGCCCTTTTTCTTTTTAGACTTCTTTCCTTTCTTCTCTTCTGCGTCTTCAGAAGCTTCTTCGTCAATTAACTTCCAAGCAAGGTCTAAGTCCATCATGTGAGTTCCGTTTTCAAATCTATGACTGTCATTGGTGATATAGAACTTCCCTTTTAATCCGGTAGCACCATCTTTTATCACTATGCTTTTACCTGATATTGCACCAATATATCCTAGGGCTGAGACTGAGGCCTCTCGTGTCACACCTACAAGCATCTTGCCTGCCTCTGTGTTAGCACTTACTCCCTCTTCCTTCTGATAAGTGGATTGATAAATGCCGAACTTATCTATATTGTCTTTATGCCTTACCTCTCCTATCTGCTTCATACTATCGTTGTAGATTTTAACAAGGTTAACCATATTATCGGTTGTATCCGAATAGGTCGCCCCTGTTATATCCTGCGACTGGTCAAGTGTTATTCCGCTTTTTAGACCTTTTTCGGACACAACCAACTTATCAGCATTCATAGATAGCAAATATCTCTTACCTGTCTTAAGGAAAGCCTTTCTGTACGCTTTGGCAATGATGTCATAAAGGCTCATATCTTCACATATCATCTTGGGTATTACTACCCCTGTAGTAGCAACCTTGTCTATCTTAATGCCTACGCTGCCACAGATTTGTTTCGCAATCTGCTCAGGAGTCTTATTCTTAAATTTATACACGCCCATAGATCTAAGCAGATAATGTAAGAAGTCTCTTGCGGTGTAGCTTTCTGTACCTATCTCTGCCGACTTTTCCCTTGCTGTTATAACTCCTAAGAAAAGCCTTGTCTTACTATCATACAGGCTTACGATATCACCAAGTTTGATATTTACATTCTTAAAGCCCTTATCATAACGGTTGGCCGGTAATGAAAAGGTAATCTGCCTTGAGCTTTGATTGTGCGAGCCTGCCCATTCTACGCTTGTGTAATCAAGCCACTTCTTATTCCATAAAAGCTTAATAGCCATTATCTAATCACCACCTCATATCCTATAAGAGCCACCACTTCTTTTACCTTCGCCTTCTTCCTCATAGCCTTTTTGATAACCGCCTTGTTGTTGTTCCTGATTTTTTTCCATCCATCAGATGTGCCGGTGCACTTCTTTACAACCTTGCTCCAGGTGTCGCCTTTCTTCCAAGAGTAATTTGCTTCTCTTGTCTTGGTGGTTATTCTCTTTTTCGCTGCCGTTTCTCTGTACTCCTTAAAGGCTAACGAATATTTAACATCGCCATTTCTTTCTGCCTCGCCATACTTAAAGGATTCTATGGTGCAAAACATATTTATATCCGTTTGGGTAATAATCAAATGTATCGTTGTATTCTTTTCAAATAACTTCTTTAGCTTTTTACAGTAATAACTATACGGAGCATGATACTCTCCGTTTATAAAATCGTACTTATCCGCAGGAAAAAAAGACTCTATAGTTATCGTATAAAGCCCTCTTTTACCCTTAAGGTTAACTTCTCCCTTGTTATGTACATATATTGAAGTGTTATTCTGTGCGCCTTCAATCTCAAATGCTGCTGGGTTAACAGGGAGAAGTATAGAGTTTTTTTCATTATTCCAATTAATAAATATATCCAATCTCTTCCCCCTCCCATATTGTCGCTTGTCTCAAATATCTTCTTAGCTAATGCTTCAGCTATCTTATCAATGTCGCTTTCACTTTTTACAACTATAGAATCTGCAAGCTTTGCGATATATACGGACTTGCCACCGTTTCTCTTGGCTCCATCAGCATAGGCTTTTCTTACAGTCTCATCATGTGGATATACTCTAGTCCCTGATGGAAGGTCTACAATTTCGCCACCCTTCTCAGAGATTTGAGCAAGTCCACCCTTCCAGTTATTCGTACCTCTTGCAAGTAGTGGTAATGGCGGGATGTTTATACCGAACTTCTCGCCACCGATACCGGGCACCCAGTCAGGGATATCAACACTTATACTGTTTATGCCCGCAATAGCTCCATTTATCATAGAGATTACACCATTTATAGGCATTTTGAGCAATCCCCCCAAGCTTTCAAATATACCGCCGAAGATATTTCTTACACCTTCCCAAGCTTTCGCCCAGTTCCCGGTAAACACCCCTGTAATAAACATGATGATGCCATCAAACCATGTCATTATGCCGCTTACAATTTGAGTTACACTGTTAAAAAACGAGTCAAAATACCCTATCGCTGCACCTATCGTCGCACCAAATGCAACGGAAAAAAACAGCATGAACAACCTCGCCTATCTTTGCTAATACAGGTACCTACAACCATCCACAACTCTTTTTGCATGTTCGCCTATCGCGGAGAACTTCTCGCCTATTGGTGCAAGTTTTTTTCTTAAGGCTGTCTCCTGAGATTCCCATTCTTTGGAATATGTTTTTGACAAAATTCCACAACTTGCCTCTCTCTGCCTTTTATCTTATCCCAGTTCTTATAGATGAGAACTCCCGCAACAACTACCGTCGCTAAACCTAAGACTACTGCACTTGCGGGTGCTGTAACTAATCCCATTACTGTTTCTGCTGCCCTAAACGCTTTTTCCAACCATCCCAACCGCTTGGACTACTTTTACCTATTACTACTACTGTTTTGCCAAAAAATTAATAATGCTGATCTGATAGTCTGCAACAATCAACCCTACTTTTATGATAGTATCCTGCTGAGCCTTTGTAAGCTTACCAAATCTATCCGCTAAGCCCTGAATCAGCTCCGTGCCTTTTTTCACATAAGGCAGCAACCTCTCACCAAAAGATACGGCAATGCCTTCAACTGTAGATTTTTAATATGGTTAGCTGTCCTGCAAGGTTATCATTGGCGGTATCGTACATCTTTTTACAAGCCCCATCTGAGTTGTATATAGCACTTGAAAGCTTGTTAAAGTCTTTATCCGCTGAATTGACTATCGAAAGCAATCCACTCATTCCGGTTTTACCTGCAAGTGCCGCAGCATACTGTGCCTTCTGCGATTCGGTCAGTCCTGCAAAGCTCTTCCTTGTCTCTTTCATAATTGTATCAAGAGATTTCATGTTACCATTTGAATCCGTAAGAGATATACCAAGGGCATCCATTGCCGCCTGTGATTCTTTCGTAGGCTTTGCCATTCGGGTAAATAAGCTCCTTAACGCTGTACCCGCTGATGATGCCTTTATACCACTATTTGCCATAAGACCAAGGGCGGTTGATACATCCTGAGCATTAAACTTCAATGCTCCAGCTACAGGGGCAACATACTTAAAGGATTCACCAAGCATAGATACGCTTGTATTTGAATTATTAGCGGTCTGTGCCAATACATCAACAAATTTATTTGTGTCCTTAGCCTGCATTCCAAATGCTGTGAGGGCATCTGTTACTATGTCGGAAGTGCCTGCAAGGTCTTCTCCTGTAGCTCCCGCAAGGTACATTATTCCTTCTATACCGTCTACCATCTCTCCAGCCTTCCACCCTGCCATAGCCATGTACTTAAATGCTTCGGTTGATTCACTTGCTGAATACTTTGTTTTTAAGCCCATTTCCTTTGCCTTTTTTGATAGCGTTTCCAAATCAGCTCCTGTCGCACCTGATATAGATTGAACTGTGCTCATTCCCTTTTCAAAGTCCAGCGCCATTTTCACAGAGGCAATGCCCAAACCTGCAATGGGTGCAGTAACTGTTTTTGTTAAACTTCCGCCAACTCCCGCTATAGTCTTGCCTGTTTTTTTCTATCTGCTTACCTGCTTTTAGTCCATTGATTTGCATTTCTTCGCAAATTATCGGCCACCGCATTAAGTGGTGATGATAATTTATCTATAAGTTTTAATGTGACATCTACTATCTTTTGCCATTTATCCACCTTCTTAGCCTTCATACATTCTTTTTTTAGCTCTTCCGCTCTATCTTGTATCTCTTGACTTATAAAGGCTTTCAGTATCGTTCTTTCGCCTCGCCCCATCTCTTTGACACAGCTTGGCAATATGTCGTGATAGCGAAAAAGGAGGTACATAAGTTGTACCTCCCCATTCGCCTTTATAAGTTTTTTTACTTCTTCCTCTTCATTCTCATTCTTGGTTATTCCGCAAAGGGCAGATATCTCATCACTTAACTCGTTGACTTCAAAGCCGAATAGCTTTTCGCAAAGCTCCCTTGCATTCTTACAGTCAAAATGTGCCTGTAGGCTCTTATTCATCAAGTCAGGCTCTACGCAGGCCTCAGTACAAAGGATGAGCTTTGCATCATAGGACTTAGACATATCAAATCCGCCGTTTTTTTATTGAACTGATAGCTTATGATGTCATTTAATCTTCTTGATGGTATCTCGCTTATGGTTACATCTACAGCCTCTTCCTTAGAGCCTAAGAGTGATGCAAGTCTTTTTGACTTGAATACACCCTTTTTAAGCTCATCAGCCTTTTTGGAATCCATCTTTAAAAGTTCATCTACTAGATTCATTCTTTACCTCCTAATTAGAGTGATGGGATGGAATCAAGAACTTCCCAACCCGTAAAGGTAAATGGGATTGATTCTTCTCCAAGTTTCTTTACTTCCCAGTTAGCCAGCGTAATCTCATCAAATACGCGACCTGTGAGCTTAACTCTTTCCACACCTTCGGTATCAGGATCAGCAAGCTTTGATATAATGGTGCATTTAACCACTTTCCCTTTTTTTGATGCTATCTGATAATTTGGTTAAGAAGTAGCTTGTAACCTTGTTGAGCTTGATTGTACCCTTACAATCTATGCCGGTTATCTTATATCCTTTAACTAATGTTCTTGCCTGGTTGACCTCGGTTTTTTCAAGTGTAGCCTTAGCTTCAAGGGATAGCACCTCCGCCAAATAATAATCATCAAGCCATAATTCGCCATAAGTACCATTTATTGCCTTTTCAGGTGAAAACTTATTTTCCATTTTTCCCCTCCTTAAATAGTAATGTTAAGAGATACATCCTCAATTGCATCGGTCATTGTGAGTGCAATTTTAAGGAATACATTTGAGCCTGTGTTGGCTGTCTTTATCTCTTCATCATTCATTTTACTTACATCTACACCCCTGCCATTTAAATAGCTCCTGTTAGCCTCAATATCCATTTCAAGGGTGTAACCTTCAATTACTGAAAGCCTTATCAGTTCGTCAAAGTAGTTACCTATTGCAGACATAAGAAGGCACTTATTATCATAGTTATTAGGATATTTACCGATGTAATTATCCTCGGTTGTCCTTCTGATGTCATCTGATATCATGTCAAGGGCATCCATGATCTTAATCTTCTGAAACTGCGTATTTTTATCCGCTGTTAAAGTGGTAAGAGAATTAACCCCTCTACCACTCTTAACCTTCTCACCATCCCACCAAACGATGAACTCGCCTGCATCTACTGCACTATCCATCTTTTCCTTGGTAAGTCTGGTGCAATCTGTAAGCTCATGAAGCGGTGCGTAGGTGCTTGACATCTTAAGCGGTGTGCCAGCTATAAGACCTGCGATTCTTGCACAATACTGCTCTGCTGTATAGGCTTTTTCGCCTACAAACACCTTTTCTGTAGTGTAGTTGATGATTGCCTCGTTATCGCCCTTGATATTAGGCAATACCGCCTTAATCAACTTCTTAGCAGCTCTTTCCGCCTTCACATAGGTTACAATCTCACCTGTCTTTTTATCTGTTCCAACTGTCGGAACTACAAGATAGTTAAATTTGACCGTTCTAAGATAGTCAAGTGCAGACTTGTAAGTATCCGCTGTCTTATTGAGCACATAAACTATAACCTTGCTTGGCGCATTTACATAGCCAGCAAGTGCAAGCTTAATCTGCTCTTTATTCTCCGCGCTGATATTAGCAGGGATATCTGCCTCAGATACGCATATCGTTGGATTAATTTCCGGAATATTGGTATCTTTTAAGATCATTGCGATAATTCCTCTATCTCCTCTCTTAATAGCTGTAGCAGCTATTTCAGAAAAGGAAATCGTAATACTTGGCATTCCCATTATTCGTCCTCTACTTTCTTTGATATTTCTACATTTTCAATTATTTCGCTGTTGTCAGGATGGCTAATCTTGGTTAGCCACTCCAAATTTACCGTTATTTGCGGGATATTACGGTCTAAACCGACATAATCCCAATCAAAGCCCGTTACATCTACCGCCCTGCTGCCTACCTTTACGAAAAGCCCGAATATATCCTTTAGCTTTTCTATAACCTTCAATGCCTCTACCTCGTCCATACTCTTCTGCAAGAATGTGATATAAAATGCCATTTTGTTTAGCATCGAATTGTAATTTGACGGGCTAACTTCCATAGGCTTTAGTTGGGTGAAAAAACACGGTCTATCGTAAGCTTCAATTACAGCCGAACTGTATAGCTTAAATTCAGGGAATTCACTTTTTAAGAGCTCTAATAAGGCTTTTTTTACTTCAGTTAATGTCATAATAAATCCCCTTCCTTTAAGAGTTTATCCACCATATTACTAATATGCTCCTCAAACTTTCCTTCATATCCACTTACTGCTTTTTCAAGGTAATGAACACCTTGCACAAATCCTATAGTCTGCCCGCTCTTCGCCTTTAATTCATGCCCTTTTTTTCTACAAGGTGGAAGTGCGGAGATTTTTGCCGATATCTCCACATACTGGTCAGCCATAAGCCCTTGGACTTGTGACACCTTAAAAAGATGAGAGCTTTCCCAGTGACCTTTTATGTTCGCTTGATGTATGAGTAAGATTCCTAGCATTATTCACCGCTTCCTTCCTGAGTGCAAGAGCATCTTTTTTTAAGCAATTCTCCTGCCTTATCCGGATACACTTTTGTAAGCTCTTTAAGTGATGCTTGCAACTCTTCAAGTCCTGATATCTCAACATCTAAATCAGACATTGCGCATCACCTCTTTATTTTGCATGTTCAATGCAACTAATTTCAAGCATTTTGCGCTCTAAATCCACATCAATCACGCTCTCAATTGAATATTCTTTGTCCTTATATCTAAAAAAACAATTTGTATCTATGCCCTTAGTGTAGCGGATATAGCATTTATGAGTTACTTTGCTTTGAACTTTTTGAACCTCGTAAAACTCTGCCCCTCTAAACGGTTTGAGAGTGCCCCATACAGTCTTGATAAGCGCTAGTTTTTTTGTAATCTGCCCCAATTCGTCAGGCACATCCGCAAGACTAAAAAAGGAAAGCCGTTTATTCAGCTTTCCTATATTCATCGTTCTGATTTCAACCACCTCCGCCTATAAAAGGTTAACGCTGTGTGAGTTTAAGATTGTCATAACCATTCTGTTTACTCCACCTGCCTTTTCAAGTTGGTAGTTACGGTTATCAAACATATCTGCAACTATGACAAACAGTGCCTGTGTTAGGTCAGCATGTTTATCTAACCCTTCATCGTCAAGCCCTGTATATGCCTTAATCTGTGCTACAGCGCTATCCTTCATTCGTTCAAGTTCAGATGTTTCAATTTCGCTCGGTTCATCAAGACGGATAAAATTTACAAGGTCATCAATCGTAACTTCACTAACTTTCATTTATACCGCCTCTTTCTAAGTGTGGTTAACCCTTAATTACAAGCTTTGCGATCTTCTGTGCGTTCTGCACCTTTGCATCAAGTTCAACAAAGCCAAGTACCTCAACAGCATGCTGCCTTGCCTTAACTTCTGTAAGTACCTTGATATTGATGTTCTCAGATACCTTTGTAGCAAGTCCGGTATAGTCGCCGTAGTACATGACGGTTGCACCAGCCTTAACATCATCCATATTTGCAGAGGTATATACATCATGGCCAAATAAGGTATAGCCCCATCTTGAATTAGCATCCTTATTAAGCAGATAGTTACCCTGTCCGTCTTTAAGCTTTCTGACTGCAGTTCTTGTCTTTCTGCTCATGATAAAGTATGCATTTGCCTGATAAGCATCCGGAATAAGCTCCTGAAGGTCAATGATCTCATCCGCTGTAAAGTTTGCACCAGCTGTTTTTAACTCCTGCACTCCCTTTGACAGTCCATCGATCTTATTAGGTGTTCCTTTGAGAAGCTCTTTCTCTATAAATTTTGCTATGCTTTCTGACATTCGCCTAATTACAAATCCCACAACATCAAAGCTGGAATCATTAATAAGGCTGATAGATACATCCGTAATCGCTCTGCCAAGGAATCCTGTTAAGTTGATTGATTTAAACTTACCTGTCTTGCTTTCTCCATCTGTAAACTCGTCAGCGTATTCCATAGTTATGTCCGAAGTACTTTTATCATAATATGGAATGCTTAAGGTTCCTTTCACGTTATATCTGTCAGAATCCTGAAAAAAATAGGGCAAATTTCAACAACTTCCTCAATGATCTTGTTTGCGATGGTCGTTGGAATAACGGCTCCATTATCTCCCTTGGTTAACTCTCCTGCTCTTGTCTCCTCACTTCTGATGAGTGCATCAAAAAAACCCTCGTAATCTCTTTCTTCAATGCTTCTTTTCTCTTCTTCTACAGGTACCTGTGGCGCGCTCTCTGTTAACTCCCTAGTCTTTTCTAATCTTTGCGATGGTCTTATCAAGTTCTCTTATTTCAGTTTCAAGGGTTTCAAATGATGTAATTTCATCCTGATTCATTGCCCTTTCTTCTGCCTTAGCCTTTTTCAATAAGTGCCTTAAGTCTTTGCAAGTTTCTGTGTTCTCATTTCAAGCATTTTCTTCAAATCCATTTTTGTTTACCTCCGTAAAATTAATTTTGATAATAAAAAAAGAGCTGTTATATCGCTCTTAATTCCATGTATCTGTTTTTCATAGATGTGGTTGTTATTAGGTTCTTTTTCCTTAACTTCAACCGTTTCAACTTCATCCGGTAAGAATCTAAGTTCGATTAGATTATCAAGCTCTTCTGCCCTTACCTCGATACTTGTGCCGTTATAGGCAGGGCTTTCTTGTATCATCTAAAATTGATACCTCTTTAAGCTCCAGTTCTCTGATAGTCCTGTGCGGGATGTCTTCGTCTGTCCTTTCCTCTTTTATAGGGATAAATCCAAACGACCAGCCCACAAGTTTTTTGTTTCTGGCCTTTTCAATCACCTCCTTATCTCTGATTTCACATCTACATCTTAATCCTATGTTGTCCTCGCTTATATGGGTTTTATCATCGGCATTTGATGATAAAACTCTTGTATAATTGTGGTTTAACAACACCTTTACCGGGCACCCCGTCCTATTTGCTCTTTCAAGCGACCTTCTGAAAGCTCCTGAGGCTATTTTTTCTATAAACTTGCCCGATGCGTCCGTAAGTACCTTGCTGTCTCTTTCAACGGCATTTACATAGCCGTCAATCAAGACCGAGTCGTCTCTGATTTCAATCCGCATTAGTTTCATCTCCTTTATTTGTATCATTTATGTTGGTGTATTTGTCCGTATTTGGCGTATATACCTGTCCTGATTCAGGATAATAAAGCACATCTTGCAGTCCTAGCTTGATAAAATCAAGCCCGAACTCAGGCAACCTTTCTTTTTTCCTCACTTCATCAAGCTGCATAAAGCCACTATCAAGAGCAACCTTGTAGGCTGCGAAACGCTTTTCTATATCCGTCTTAGTCAAGTCCGTATCGTCAAAGGCAAAAGAACATTACATTTTTCATCCTCTTGCAACAGTACACTATTGATTGCCGTCACAAATCTAGCTAATATCGGATAGATGCAGACCTCGTAAAAGCGTTTTTTATCTTCCTCTGTAGCTCCACCATTGATTATTGATGGCGGTACAAGGAATATTTTACAGATATCACGGTTATTAGTTTCTTTATTTTCATTAAGCTGTAACTCTACAGATGAGTTTGAGGCTTCTTTGAAGGATAATCCATCATTTAATACAACAACATTCTCAGTGTTATTGGAATAAAGGTTGCGAAAAGCTCTTTTTAACGCTTCCATTGCCTCAGCACTAAGTCTTATTGCCGATTGAATAAAGCCTTTTTTGTTGCCTCCAGTTTGGACAAGATTCTTTTCAAACTTCTGTGTGCTCAGTATTATCCCCAGCAGTTCAGAAGTTTCAGCTATAATAGATTGGCCACAATATCCATTCTGCGTGTTGCGCAGTATCTTAATAAACTGCCAGCCTTCATAACTTACCCCATTTACCAATATTTTGTAATCTTTGAATATCGGATCTGTGTTATACATAAAGCTAATCTTTTCAGGCTCCACATAATGAAGAGATTTGACCTCATTATTTACCCTGTTTATGTAGACATATCCGCCTTTCGATAGAAACATGTCCATAATCAGGGCTTTTTTCATTTGGCTAGCGTCTAAAGTGTCTCCTGTGTCGTCATTTAGCAGGGTAGTCCTGATGTCGTCAACAATTTCCTCCACCTTATTGCCATCCTTTTTATACAACTTGATTTTTAAGGATGATACTGTGTCCGAAATCATATTTATACAAGCTGACAGAGCCGGGATATTCATTGCAGTTCTTCGACTTACTTCTTCATCACTTAGCAGCATCCTCAAAAATGTCACTTGATGCATCTAGCTCATTATCAGCCTTTTCTCTTTTTTCTTTTTTCCAGTTAAATAAACCCACTTTTTCACCTCCTTTCAAGCTATACGACCTGTACCACAAAGCCATCATTGAATATTATGTCTTGCTGTACTAGGTACATTGCGTTTATCAAAGCTACAACCATATCTACCTTGCCACTTGACTTCTTTTTTTATTCACATAGCGATTCATGTTGGTGTCATAAGTGCATTTTGCGTTTTCAAAGTTGATTTCAAGCAAGGTATTAGCCTCATATCTGAATTGTCCGTTTTCAACCTTTTCAGCCAATAACTTGGTAGGCGGATGCAATGTATCTGAATGCTGCCTTATTTCAACCGTGGTATATTTTTGATTCCACTTTTGCGCCGAACTCATAGCATTGTAGCGGTCATACCCGATAGCCACCACCTCACAGCCCAGCTTTGCCTCAACATTTAAGACAAAGTCCTCAATAACTCCATAATCTACCACCATATCGCCACAGGCGATACATTTCACTTGCTCCACAAATCGCCTGTAGTCCACATGTTCAAATTTACTCTTTTCATCTATTCGCCCTTCCGGTATAAATGCCATCACTGTAGCCAGTATATTATCGTTGTCATCCACACCAGCAATTGCCACCGCGCAGTTATCGTTTGTCTGAGCAAGGTCAACTCCAAGCCATACCCTCTTATTAGTCCAGTCAATTTCTTTTACGCTGCACTTCTTCACAAGATTAATGTCTATATAGCTTTCTGTGCCTATGCCCTGATAGATTATGTTGCAATGCTTGGTAAGGAAGTTCTCCCTTGCACTTTCAACCTCTATAGCTCTTTGCCTTTTAGTAAGCAAGTCTTGCCACATCTCCTTTATCTCAAGTGCTAAAGGATTAGCGTGTGCAAGTATATCGTCATTCTCTGTCCAATTTTCTTTGTCATCAGGTTCGTAAAGCAGGGAGAACACCTTATCATCCTTTACAAAGCCATCAAGAACTTTCTTGCAATACAAGACTTCATCCTCAAATGGGTTATTGGCTGTAGGATATTTCGTTGATATGATGAAGCCCAGCTTATTTAATATAGTAAGCTGTCCTGAGCGCATTGCTTCAATCGCATAAGGATTTGGCAAGGCTCCAACCTCATCAACAAGGAATACATTCGGCAACTTTCCGTCAAGCCTGCTATTTGAGTAATTAAGGGGGATGTATTTTGAACTCGTGAGAAAGCACTCAATATCATCTCGCCTTACCTTAAACATCCTATCCTTTCCCTCTTTGGGGAAAATCTTAGGATTGTAACCTATAATCTCTTCTATAGCCTTTTTTATTTCCCTTGACAGCGAGCCATCAGGAGCTACTGAGTAGAAATAGGAGAACATAGGCTCTAGGAAAAAGAGCAAAATAAAAAGAACGGCAATTATAAAGGTCTTGCCATTCTTTCTTGCTATTTCTAGCACAATAGTTTCATATCTGCGCTTTGCCTCATTATCGCTACACATAACGCACAACGAAGCTATTATAAGCACCCACTGAAAGCCTGCCACACAGTCATATATTCTATGATTAATCTTAAGCCCTTTAGGCATCCTGATAAGCATAAGAATCTTATCAATCTTTTTCTACTCGGTCTGTATTGATAAAAAAACTTCTTGCTCTTACCATCACAGATTTTAATAAACTCTTTACATTGTTTTTTGACATAATCAGGCACTTTCGACTTACTGCCACAAGCCTTTTTAGCGTATCTATATGACGGATGTGTCTTAATCAAATACCTAATACCTCTAATAGTGGATTTTGATTATCTCTTATTGCTTTCACATTCGCTATAGATATCTTTGCTCTTGCCTGCGGTGATAAGGACAACTCGTTGCAGCATCTAAAGAAGTCTTTAGCCAAGTTTGTCCTTGCTGCTATCAGCTTGCTCTTTTTTTCATTATGTCGTCAACCTGATTCATAGCCTTATCAATTTGGATAATGCTATCTATGGTGACTGCTAGTCATAGCCAGTATATAGTGGTCAAGATTACCCAATATTTCTGCCTCTTTTAAGTTGTCAACAATGTATTTATATATAACTTTCTGCTCTTTTGTCAGGTAGCGTGGCGGGATAAGTTTATCCATCCCACCTCTTGCCTTTTCCTCTGCTGCCTTGCGTATTTCCACATCTTTTTTAGTATTATGCCTAGAATTTGTCGATATAGTTTTAGCCGGTCTACCCATCTTTTCCCTCCTTTTCCCTCTTTAAATCTCATTTTGGGAATTTTATGTGGAAAAAAGGGTGGGCGTCAGTCTTGGTTTTTTTCAATTTTCCCCTCTAAAAAGGTAGGGGGGATACTATAAATTTTTTTATATTCACACAACAACCACTCCTCTTCCTTCTGCGTTGAATTTCTCTATAGATTCCCTCACAAGTTGTCTTTGATTGTCTCTTGTAATCTCGCCTGCTTCACACATCTCATGATGCACTGCACATAAAGTTATTAGATTTTCATTCGACAAGCGTAGTTGATAATCCTCCTCGATTGGCACGATATGGTGTACCGATAAGTCATACGTGTTAAGCTGTCTTGTTGTACCAATTAGCATTGCCTTACAACATAAACAACAATACTTATCTCTGTCTCTTATCTCTCTGCTCTTTAAGGTCCAGTCATTAGTTTTCCTAAAGGAGAATGCCTTAGTATTGCGACGGATGCCCCACCGCTTACTTGCCTTGTCCTTAGCCTCGCAGACTTCTTTCTCTTCGTGTATGCGCCCGCAATATTTACAGCTCTTAAGCATATACTCACATCCTTTAAAATATATAGAACCGGGAAGGAGGAAACCCGGCTCTTTGTTGTATTTCAATGATACCATTATACCACATTACCAACCGACATTGTATGGCATGTTTCAAAATCTACTAAGGCTTTCTTATGAATCCTTGTCACATGGTCATAGCTGTAGTTTAATTCAACTGCAATGCTCTCAAAACTCATATACCTAACATAGCGTCTGTACAGCACTTGGATACATCTTATGTCAGTAAGAGCCTGAATCCGTGATATGATTATATTTTTCTTGTTTGTAAACTCCTGTATCTGTTCCCTTATCTGTCTTTCCAGTTCAACGCACTTAATAGCTTCATTCTCAAGCCCATCTCCTCGTTGGCTCGTCTGTACCCTCTCAGAGAGCCCGCATCCTTTTAGCCCATATAAGGCTTAAGGCTAGATAGCTCTTCCAGTCTTTGGTTGATTTGCTCCTCCATTCTTTGAATCTCCTGTAGGTACTTTTTCGCCCACATTGGCATCACCTCCCTGTATTGGTTTTCTTATTCCTTTTCTTGCTCTTCTTTACTTCTTTCTCTTTGATGGCTGCAATCAGCTTGTCTCCATCTATTCCCGTCCAGTATTCAAAGTTTTCAGATTGGAAAAACTTTTCTACAGGCGATAGGTCTGATATGTTCTGATTGGGTAGCCTTTTCTTTTTTCTAAGCTCTGCCTTATAGTCTTGTATAGCACATTTTAACTATGGCATATACCAGCTTTTCAATATTGTATAAGCTTTGTACTTTTTGCATCCTACACCTCTATTATGCGTTAATTAAATGGCAACTCGTTCTCGATACCATCAGGAATATTCATAAAGCCATCACCCGGAGGCATATCATTGTTTTGTGCCCCTTGTCCTGCTGCCTTGCTTTCAGCGAATTCGATTTCCTCTACCATAATCTGTACACTGTACACCTTCTGACCTTCTTTATTGGTGTAGTTATCATTCTGAATGCGTCCAGTAACTACTATCTTAGTACCCTGTTTAAGATACTTCTCTACAAATTCCCCTTGCTTACCGAATGCGGTACAGTTAAAGAAGTCGGCGGTCACTGTATCGCCCTGCTTCTTGTATCTTCTGTCTACTGCAAGCGAGAACCTTGCTATAGCCATAGAGCTATCGGATTGTGAATATCTTACCTCAGGGTCTCTAGTGAGCCTTCCCATTAAAATTGCTTTATTCATGTTTATTCCTCCTTAAATCCTATTAAGTCTTCTTTTACCTCTGTCAGCTCCTTCACTATGGTACTGTAGGTATTAAGGTTGTTAAGATAAACCTTGCAGTTCTTTTCTAGAAGCCTGATTATATCTATCAGCTCTTTCTTTGGTAGATTCATCAAGGTGCTATCGCTTAAAAGTACTTTGTCCATCTCCTATCATATATCCCTCCTGTATAGCTTTGCTGTGAGGTTGTAAAGACCGTTAAGATATTTGTGCAAATCATCAAAATAGCTACGTTTTATAGATGTGCTTATATCGTTTATGTAGTTCTCCATTTCAATAATAAAGTCAGTAAGGTTGTTTACATCTATCTTCCTTAGATTATAGCCCTTATTGAACCCCTCACTTCTAGCCTTTTCCACTCTGTTCTCAACATAGGCCACAAGTTCTTCATCTGTCATAGCACGCATTTTAGTTGCCTTTTCTTTAGTGGTCATTATAAGTTCTCCTCCTTAACCTTTTATCTACTCAATATTTTTGCAATGCCATTATAAGTAGTTAAATTTTTCTCGCTCAACGATGATTATCTTTTCATGCTCACACGCGACAACCTCATATTTTTTTGAGCAGTTTATCGCAAACCTCTACGCCAGTCATCATCGCTATTTCTTCGGGTGTACCTATTTTTTCTTCAATAAGAATCCTTCTCGCGTTTCTTTCCATTCCTATGTAGTTCATTTTGTCATACAAATCTCTTGCATTCATCATTCTTCCTCTGTTCTTAATATTCAATATTCAAATTTCCATGTTCATTTATCCAATCAATAACCTCTTTGTATCCCAGGCCGCCTTTGTCTGTAGCTCTCATGATATAATCATATAGTTTAGGGTGCGTTTCTTTTAGTTTTTAAAAATCTACCCTCGCCTTTTTTTCTCCAAGTGACAGCCGAAACCGCAGAACATACATCCTGTTCGGTTGCGACCTGTAGTTGTTAGCCGATTTTTTTCGTCTTTTGCAATGTCTCCATATACCTTACAGATACGGATGTTATACTCTTTGATAAACAGAAGCACATCTTGCTCTGTCCAAAAACTCATCGGATTGCTTATTGGTCGCTTAGAATCATAAGCATTGCACCCGTTTTTCAGCCAAACTGTAGTCCTGTTCCGCGATTCAATAGCCATCGTGGCTACCAGAGGTTTCCTTCCCGTTCTTTTTTCATACTGTTTAACAGGTGATTTTTTCATTGCATTGCAACATAGGTGTGACACTTCCGGCGCATTTTGAACCAACATAAATTCGTATTTTCTAGGAAGCTTCCCATTCCCCATACTGTCTCCGTACATTCTATTCATCCTTAAAGTATCAGACCTGGCATGTCTTATTTCATAAATTTTCTGTGCATTCTCTTTACTTATAAATGGATATCCATAATCCTCAATAACTCGCTTAAAGTTCTTTTTAGGCTTTAACCACACTACATTATCAAAAGTCTTAACAAACTCTCTAATTTCAGGGTACTCAAGTCCTGTGTCTACAAACACAGCAGGGATATTGGGATATAGCCATCTTATGATGTTTAGCAAGACTGTACTGTCTTTGCCACCCGAAAAGCTGACATATACTCCACACTCGCCAAATTCCTCAACCCATTCTTTTATCCGTTCTTCTGTAAGCATCACCTTGTATTTAAGCGGTAGGGCTTGCAACTCTTGAAGCTCTTTCATTGAACGACTCATTTATCCCTCCAAATCTTCCTCTTTCACAAAAGTTCCGTTTATCATCTTACCTTTTCTATCCTTTATCTCTTCATAGGCAGCCTTGATACAGTCGTTTATATCTAACCCTAACTGCATACAGAGGATAACCAGCACGACATAAGTATCGCCTATACTGTCAATAATCAAATCTAGCTTGTTTTTGTTGATTCCACTTGCAAGCTCTCCTGCTTCTTCCAGTAACTTAACCATCTGAGATTTTGTGTCTGCTTTATCAATATTCCTTTCCTCTGCCCACTTCTTTATAAGCTCTGTTATATCTTCCATCTCCTCATTCTCTTGGGCTTTATCCTCACCAGGCACTTCGATTAAAGTATCATCGGATAATTTACAAAGCGGGCGAACACCATAACCTGCATCATTTACACACCTGTATCCCAATATCCCTTTTGAATCCACAAATAATGCACGATTTGTATAACTAGAGGTGTGAGATTTTGGTGTAGCCAGCCACCAGTTAGAATTTATTGGTTTTATTAAATGCCTATTTTTACGATATAAATCCGCTGTTAGTAATCCCACAAATGCGAAGTAATTGTCACAATCGCGTTTAGTACCATCATCGGCAGTAAAATCCAGTCCAATATGTTTAATATCAGACAAATCTGCTCCATTATTTTCAAGCTCTTCGCGAAAGGCACAATGAAGGTATATTTTAATTGATGATAAATCAAAGACATTAGTATTATTATCAAATTCTTTGTTTACAACAACTTCTTTCGCTAACGCTAACCCCTTTTCTTCCAGCTTTATCCATTCATAGCCACCAAATTTAAATATCTCGCCTGGCTTAATCTCTTTTAATCTTTTCTGCATATTATTCTCCCTTCATTCTATCCCTATTTGCTGACCTAAACATCATTAGCAGCATTTCGGACACTGGTCTTTGTCTATTCATTCTTCTAGCTTGCTTGACAGATTCAAGGTTACTGCCTGTAGGGCAATACACTCCAACGCCGAATGGGATTTCAGCGGATACCTTTTGATAAACCTCGCTAGGCATTACGTAGTAGTTATAATCTCCGATAAAATTATGCCCATTCTTTGAGTGGAAGTCCTCCGCAGATGACTTAATCTCGTAGCAATAAAAGTCTCCCTTTTCGATACCGCTTATAGTTGTATTAAGTGGCTCAAATTTCATATAATCAACCCTAACTCGGTTAGATGTGGCATAGTCAAAGGTTACCTCTCTAGCCCAATATATACGGCTGTCATTATTGGAATTGATTAGCTTTTCTGTAAGCTCTGACAGCCGTTTAGTTGTCTCGGACCTGCTCAATTTCCCTCCTTCTCGTAAAGCTCATGCTCTCCGTTCATAAGTTTATAGCTTTCTTCGTCTGCGAAAGAAAAGCCAAAGTTGCTAAGGATGTCATCATCGCCTTAAGCTTCTCTCCTGCTGCCTCGTTGTACAACACTCCGTAATATCCTGTAAGCGTTAAATATTCTAAACCACTGAATGCTACCGCTATCATTTGGTATAGAATTGGCAATGCCGTTGCTCTCTCTGTGGCTTTATTTTTCTCTTCTTCATCTGCATTTTTATATGCCTGCGCACCTATTAAGACACTTGTCAAATTGCACTCTAAAACTGCTACCCTGTATTTAAGGATAAATTCCCATGTCAGCTTGCCTATATACTCAGCATTATCAGGCGGTTCTACTTTTACCTTCTAGGATATTTCTAGTAAAGTCCTCCATATCCTTACGCATTTCTTCGTACTTGTCTTTTATTTTAGCCCTTTTCTCTTTGATTTCTTCTTCTCTAGGATTAATCTCTTTCTCTTTCTTTTGCTTTTGCTCTTTCTTTATTATGTCAAGGCTATAGTATGAAACGACATAATACATTCCTTCTGTATTCTTTACCCCTATTTCAGCTTCGTTGGAATCTAGATCAATGTGTTTAACTTGTAGCCAGCCATTGGAATAGTAACTTACTCCGTCAGGGGCTTTCTGTAAGCCTAGCTTTTCGCATTCCGCTATCAGCTTTTCCTTATTCTTTTCCCGTATTTCTTCCCTTCTTTGTCATGCCTTGCTTTGTTTACAAGGTCTTTTTGAGTCCCATGCCTCTTTTTAGAATTTTATTCCTTGTATTTACATCCTTAACCTTTTCAAGGGCATACAGGTCTGAAAGTGATAGCTGGAACTCTTTATCTTCTACTTTTTCTACAAGTGTCTCCTTATCAAGCTTAGCAATGTTAAGTCGGTGGTTGATGGTAGTCTTTGACAATCCGGTCTTTTCTTCTATCTCTTCCACCTTAAGGCCGAAATCCTCAAAACACATCTGCATAGCTTCAGCTTCTTCATAGACTGTAAGGTCTTTACGGTTCATATTCTCCATTAGCATGGTGGTAATCTGCTCTTTTTCAGCCATATCTTCTACCACTACACAAGGAGCAGTTTCAAGTCCTGCCTCTCTTGCAGCCGTCAGCCTTCGGTTGCCGATTACAACCAAATACTTGCCTTCTTCCTCTTTATCCGGCACAACAGTTAAATTCTGCATGATACCGTTTTCTTTTATGCTCTGTGCAAGCTCCTCTATGCCCTCGTATTTGCGCCTTACGTTCTTTGGATGTCTTTTTAAGTCTTCAATTTTTATCTCAACTACTGCCATCACTGCCTCCTTAGCTATTATTCTTCGTTACCATCAAATATTGTCCTTTGTGCTGTGCCGGTTATAGGCATCAATATATATTGCTCTGCGCCATCATCCCATACCATTTCACAACCTCCACAATTTTTCTTGCCTTTTATTTCGCTCTTTAAGTGCATTGCGGAACTTATTTTGTAGGTAAACTCCGGTGTGATGCTTAATTTCCCTACAGACACATCATCAACAAGCTCAACATCTACCTTAATTGTCATACATCCTGCCTTGCTTCTTTTTTTCATCATAGATTCAAGTAAATTACGCAGAATAACATTTGCGCCTGCTCTTAGTTCTGAAAAAACTTCACCTTCGAAGCTTATCTCCTGACTATATTCGTTCATTCTTTTTCCCTCCTTTACTTGTATAAGGTGTCAATCCTCTCCATTATGGCATTAAGCTTTACCTCGCCTATGCCCTTTACCTCTTTTATCACTTCTCGTATATCCTCCGGGGTAACTGCTGCCTCCCTATTGTCGTTACCCGCCTTTACTCCGTTATCAAAGCCTTCCTGCCATACTTTCGTGTAGAACTCACTCATGCTAGTATGGTCCATTCTCTTTATCTCTTTGTACTTATCTCTGCTTATCAGATTCTTAGACTTTTTTGACATGTTCTCTCCTTCCCTTACTCAACGCACACAGTATTACTCTCAGACAAGCCCTCAACTTTTAACTCTTTGATAAGTTCTGATAAGTCTGCGCAAGTTTTCCCAATCTTTACTGCTCGTTCATAGCCTCTTGCAGCCTCTCCAGCGTAACTAATTATCATTTCATCAGACAACTCTAAGAATGTGTTTATTTTTCTAAGCCTTTTCAAAATCTCTTCAAGCGTCATATCTAATCCCTCCTTGAATTGCCCTGCTCTTCTTTCTCAACCCTTATCTCTTCGCTACAATAAGACAATGCCATAGCTGTAAATATAAGGACTGCCCCACTTCCTGCTATCTTAAGCCCTGCTAAGCCACCCCATATAGCTGTTAATGCTCCCAGTGTGAGCAATAACACTCCTGCATAAGTTATAATATTGACTGCTCTATCCATTTTCATATCCTCCATTATTCCAATATGTATAAAATCTTAATTCCCATCTTCTCAGACAGCTTTATCTCTGCTGCCATCCCTTCGCTGATTCCGTATTTAGTACCTACAAGCATTACATCACACATCTTTAAGAGCTCAAGGCTTAATCCAGTTCCTTCTTTCTCTCTTCCGGATTGCTGTCCTTAAGGACTTCAGTAAGATACAGGTGTGGTGTAATTGGAATAGTTTCAAAATCAACCATTAGCTTAGTTAGATGCCTTGCATATCTCTTATTCCTGATTCGCTTAAATATATTCCCTCTATAAGGGCTGCATACATAGCCGTATAACATAACTCCTCCTTAATATGTCCTGTCTCCCATCAATGCTCTTACAATGTCTTCACGCTTATAGAGGCCTGCAACATTGGGCACTTTTCGGAACTTCTTTTCCAGTTTCTTTTTATCCTCGCCTATCAGCTCAATTATCTGAGGAAGGGTATAGGTATCTTCAAAGAATAATGCTAACAACTCTATCTGCATTTCCCTTTTATACCTTAGGTCAATCTCTTTCTTTTTGTGTGGGCTTTCATTCCCTGTATGGTGTTCGGGGCATAGGTATTTATAATTTAACTTAAAATCAAGCCCTCCCTGTGACCTAAACACGATATGGTGCCTTTGCCCCTGCTGATTACAGCCCTTTACTTCACAGATTTCCATCGTCACCTCCAACAAATTTGACATTATGCAGTTTCAAGGACATATCAAGCAGCTTCCACAGTTCAACATTGGCAGGAGGCTTGCCGTCTGACTTCTTCCACCTTGACTGCTGCCAACTTGTTAACCATCCATTGTTGATACAGTTCTTGATATATTTACAGTCAATGCTTAGCTCTACTTCACAAGGTTTGATAAGGGCTTTTAGCACCTCTACGCTTAGCTTTAGTGCAAGTGCGTTCCTTGTATCGTTTTCTATTTCTGCTTTGATTTCCTTTTCGTGCCGTTCTCCCTGTTCGTCTACATAGATAATCAGGGCTTTAGCCGTTCCGCTCCCTTTGGGATTCCCTTTGTGATTGAGGCTTGTAATTACTTTAACTTTCATTCTGTCTCCTCGTACAATCTATTTAGTTCAACCGCCCGCTCAGATACTTTAAGAGCGTAGTCGCTAGGAGTATTTATGTTCCTTTTTGCATAGGCCATACCGCCGTTATATGCCATAAGCACAAAGTAAAGGTCGCTATCTTTCCCCCTGTATTCAAGCAATATATCTACTGCCACTTTTACACAGCCCTTTGGCTCTCTGAGGTCATTTACTCCCAGCCTCTTCATCCTTTCCCTACTCCACCTTGGTTGTATCTGCATTAAGCCTATACTTGCTCCATTGTCTCCTACTGCATTAGAATTAAGTCCGCTTTCTCTTTCCGCTATAGCAAGTATTAGAAAAGGATCTATGTCTTTGCTACCTGAGTATTCTATTATCCACTCCCCTAAGGAAGAGTTCATAAAATCCACAGCCTTTTTTTATCTGCTCGCCTTTTAGCTTGGCTTTCTTAGGCTTAGCCCTCTTTACTGTGGCTTTCTTTGGTTTGTCAGGAATTACAGGGCTTGCCTTTACTGCCTGTATAGATTCCTCTACAGGCTTACCCCTGATAGTAAGTGATAAGATAATCAGTAATACGATAACTCTTAAGTTCATGTTTTTTCCTCCTAAATCTTTGTCTCGTCTAGCGTTTATCACATTTATTGAGGTTTTGAACTAATATGTTCATTGTGGATAAGTCTGCAAACCCTATTAAATGCTAATCGAAACGGCTTTTTTTGGTAAATTATAGAATGTGTCGCAAATCTTTGGTTCGTTTAGCGTTTATGCGTCTTTTCAGAAGTTTTTTTAGTGCTTTTTCAATATGCCTGCTATCCGCAAACCCTATTAAATGCTAATCGATACAGACTTTTTTTGTATTTTTTTCTTTATTTCTTAAAAATCTTTCTCCCGATTAAGGTTTATGCACCTTTCCGAGTTTTTGAACATTTTTTTGAACTGCCTAAAAAAATACCCTCAAACCCTATTAAACTTTAATCGAGACAGACTTTTATAAAAATGTAGAATGATTTGCATATCTTTGGTTCGTTTAGCATTTATACGCCTTTCAGACTTTGAACAGTTTTATCCACTTTTTGCCCTTTATCTCCGGGAGCTTAACCATCGTATACTTTTGGATAGGTGCACCCGTAAAAGGATTGATTCCGTTATATACTGTATCTTTATCTATGTAATATCCCTTTTTAGGCTTAGGGGTATCCAGCCAATTTATTGATTTGATGATAGTAGTCTTCTTTACCGGCTTGACTAAATTCCTCTGCACAGGTATAATCGTTTGCTTGGCTCCTCCATCATTAGACTTATATGTCTTTGAGGTCTCTTTGATAAAAATATCTCGCCAGCTCTCGATATTGTCCTGTATCATCTAGCGGTGTAAAGTGGGGGCTACCCCATTCCCAACAATCCCTGACTATTTTATTTATATTAGCCTCTATTCCATTTATGATAAGGTGGTGGTGGATAGCTGAGTTTAAATACTCAGTCACGCATATATATTTAAGCTCTGCCTTATATTTTTTATACTCTCTTCTTAGAACTCTTAAAAACTTAGCCAATCTTTTTTTGGCTTCTTCCGGACTTGGCCTTAAATCTCTTCTGTAAGTAAGGACTAAGTGATAATCTCCGTAGCCAAAGTTAGCGTTTATCAGTCTTGCTAGTCTCGCCTCGGTATTTATCCTATTTATTTTCTTCATCTCCTCAGGAGTAATCTTGGTTCTGCCTTCTCTCTGCCTATGATCGTTTAAACTCCTAGTATGACTTTTTATAACTTCTATTGTTTTTCCTGCTTCTATTTCAGTTTTATAGTATGGCATGACTTTTATACCCCATTTCTTTAGATATGGTCGTAAAGTTAATAGTTTGAACAAGTGCTAAAAGCGTATAATTACGCGGTTTTTCAAACTTTTTTCTTTACTTTTTAGCCGAAACGTAGTATAATAATCATGCAGGAGTATTAAACTACGTTCCAACTTAGAGGCGGTCTTCCTATCCGCCTCTTTTTTTTATGTCATGGCGGCAAGCATCTTTTTCTCAAAGGCTATTTGCCTTAATCGGTACGCTTCCAGCTCATCCGTGTCAAACATAATTTTACTATTTGACCTGGTAGGATCTGCCCGCCAAGCGATTTTTGTGTGCTTATCCGTATAAGCTCTTCGTAGAAAAGATTCTGAGATTCCCATTCTTACTAATGCTTTCATTGACATTACTTTTGCAGGATAATCCATAGCTTTCTCCTTTCTTTGTATCCATAAACTTTATTCCTCTTTCGGGCCTTTCTTTGCAGTTGCACTTCTCGCCCGGATCTAAATTACCTCCACAACCCGGACATATCTTAAAATATGGCATGCCTGTCCTCCTTTCCCTTTAGCTGCCTTATCCTTCTAATTCCTCTTTCATCTCTTTGCTGACTTTAGCAAATGCCCACACCATCAATATTATTGGTACTGCGACAAAGGCAATTCTTATTCCCTCCAATACATATCCCTCCTTTTATCCTATCATTAAGAGTCTAAATACTTCCCTTCCCCTTGGTGTTATAAGCGTTTGTATCCCTGAGTGGGTATCGTTCGCCCATTCTTTAACCTCAAAATACTTTGTATTCTCTGTAGCCGTATTAGAATAGGCCGCATAAGGCTTAATATCGTTTTTCTTGCTTCTGAAGCAGTATTTATTATTAAGCAGCCAATCTATAAACTCTTTTCGCTTTATTCCCAGCTCCTTAGCAGTATCCGTAAAGTTAAGTAGGAGGTTACGGTCTACCAAATTGTCAAAGTAATCAGCCTTGGGCTGCAATTCAGCTATCTTCTGCTCATGGGCTTTGATTACATTCTGAGCAACTATCATAGCGTTGGCTAATATCATTTCAGGGCTTGCACTCTCCTGTCCTGCGATATAGCCACCATTCTTTCTCACGCTCTTAAGGATATCCTTAACTTCTTTCTTGAAGGCTTTTGCTATCGGTTTTCGGCTCTGCATCAGGACTTCATACAAGCCATCCTCTGTCAAGAACCAACTTTCTTGATTGCCTCCAAGGGTGTAAACATTCCTTACAACCTTTTCTGTATCATCCACACTATCAAGCATTGACCTTGAATTGCTGTGCTCAATCCATTCAGCTACATCTTTAGCAAGGAATAATGGATTTTCAAAATCTCCGTAGATTCTAAAGTCTTTATTTAAGACTGTCCTTTCATCAATTATTTTTAGTTCTGCCATCCTCTCTCCTTTCAGTTTTTTTAAGGAAATAAGTGCGACAAGTATGCTTTCTTTGCTCTCTTTTTCCATCCTGATTTGTTCCTCTAATATCTCAATCTCTTTATTTAATACAGAAAAAAACACTCCACAACTTTTTGCTTGTTCTTTCAGGTCAAAATGCCACAATAGCCTAAACTCTTTTTAGAGTCTCCTTCTGAATGTTTATCGTTGTTGCATATTTTGATGCAAATAACGGGAATGCCCGTTCAATGGCTATATGGAAGTATATAGGGATACACTCCACAGTCGGAAATGCCACTGCGTATCTTGTCTCTATCTCTCCGTCAACTGTTAACATCGATACAATACTGTAGTCCCCTATCGCACTTAATGGGAAAAAGACACTCCCCATCTTGTAAATCTTCCCCTTTATTGCTCTTTCTACTGTCGCAACGCTTACTAATTTTACTTCCTGAATACTGTTCATTTCTTTTTAAGTCTGCCTCCAGTCCTTTTTTTAAGATTAGGATTTTCAGTTTCAAGTTCTGATATAAGCCTGTATAATTCTGCCCTTGTTCTTTTTTCTTCCGCATCAATTTCAGCAAGGTTACTCATTATTTCAAGCAAATCAGGTATTTCCTCTTCCTCGCTTGTATCTACATAACGCGGAATATTTAGGTTGTACGAGTTATCAATAAGCTCTTTTCTTGAGATGCTTTTTGAATATTTGTCTACTGCAAGCCTGTGTTTATATACATTGATAATTTTTTCAATTTGGCTTTCAGTTAAATAATTCTGCTTGCCCTGCTTTTCAAATTCTTTGGAGCTGTCAATAAAAAGAACATTTTCCGTGTTCCTGCCTTTTTTGAATATCATTAAGCATACAGGTATATCCGTATTTAGGAATAGCTTATCCGGAAGACCTATTACAGCATCCAATAGATTATTTTCGACTAATTTCTGCCTTATTTTTTCTTCCGAAGCCCCTCTGAACAGGAGTCCATGTGGCACAATAGCAACCATAATTCCTTGTGGTTCTAGTAAATATATGCCATGCAGTAAGAATGCATAATCAGCCTTTGAATTTGGCGGGATGCCGTATTCTAAAAACCTCACATCATTTACTGCATTTTTACTCTCCCACTTTAATGAATATGGTGGGTTCGTTATTACATTTTTAACATTGTAGCTACTCTCTGCATTCTCTACCTCTTCAATCTTTGAGTATTTCACCATTGCCAATAATTTATATGTGTGAAATATCTCACCTGTAAGCACATTTTTTTGAAATACTAAAGCGTTTACATTATTAAATGCTAGGTTAAGCAGCAAGAAGGGGATTGCTCTTTCTGAATATTCCTCCAAGTAAAAGCTTGTCGGCCTTACTTAAAGCAAATATGCTAAGTCCGCCAACCCCTGCACAGACATCTAAATAGCTGCCTCCTTCTGTTAACTCAGCCACAACCTTGCACAGGCATTCAGGAGTAAAATCCTGCTTAAGTTCGTTTCTGTCCGAATGTTCCGTTTGAAAGTAACTAAAATCCAATGCCCTGCCTTTAAATAATCCAGCTTCGTATATTTTTTCTATTATCGTTTCACTGTCTTGCAATAATGCATTTAATAAAGCGGTTGGCGACTTGAAGTTTTTCTTTTACCCCTAGTATCTCTTTAAGCATCTATCTCCTTCCTATTTTTTTCTTTCTATTGCTCCGTTTATTGCCTCGCTCAACCCTTCGCTAATATCTACAAGTTTTTCAGCAATCTTTCCTGCCAAGTCCGTAATGCTGACTAATTGAGGTTCTATAATTTTATTCCTGTATCTAATCTCTGCCATAATAGCCTCATCAAAAGCCTTTCCCAATGTTTTATAACTTTCAAATAGTTCATCTTCATTGGGATAAAGGCTTTTTAATTCAAGCATTATTTCCCTGTTATGTTTTAATATTATGTACATCCTTTCATTACTTAGCGCCTCCATGGTCTCTCTTTTTTTCTCTGTTCTCTCTGCTCCTTAACTGTCTGCCTTGGTTTCTTGGTAAGTTTTTAATGTCTATCACCTCCTCCCTTACGCAATTTCCAGCGTTGTCTCTTTTTTTCTTCCTTAGCTTTCTTCTGCATCTCTTCCTTTAAGTCTACGATTGCCTCTCCATATCCTAGAAGTTTAGCTTTCTGTACATCTGACATCTTCGGAAGAGCTTCAAGCATTACAGTTATTATCTTTACTTCACTTTCTTTCATATAAATCACCTCTTTTTCTTGTTTGTTTTTGCAATTACTTTTGTTTGTTCTACAAACATAATAATTTATTTGATAAACTTTGTCAATACTTTTTTGTTTATTTAATAAACTTTTTTTCTTGACTTTTGTTTTTTTATCCGTTGTATTATGTTGATGAAGGAGGTGCTACATTGAACGAAAGAGTTAAGTTGTTAAGGAAAAACCCTAGATTTGACTATGGAAAAAAATTTGGTGAAAAGATAGGTGTTAAAAAAATCTGCGATTTCTTTAATCGAAAGTGGCAAAAAAACTCTTTAACTGAGCAAATGATTAAAGCAATATGCAGGGAATTCGATGTAGATGAAGAGTGGTTAAGAAACGGAACCGGCTCAATGTTTATTGAGCGTACCCGTGACGAGGAAATTGCTAAATTTATAGGAACTATTCAGAGTGTTGACGATGATTCTTTTATGAAAAAGTTCATATCAATGCTTGCGAAACTTGACGAATCAGAATGGAAGCTTTTTAGAAAAAAATGGCATTAAGACTTACTAAAGAAAATGAAGAGACCAAGTTAGTCCTTAGCCCTCTTCTCCATGATTGCTTTCACGTATGCGTAGATGATTTTTAATCTTCTAACATCTGCCTTCTGAAGCATTTCAATGATACATTTTTTGTAGTCCATTTTGTAAACCTCCGTACTTGTGTTTGGGAATATTTAGATTATACCAAACATTTGTTCAGTGTTCAAGGATAAAATTTTTTTATAACAATAATAAGGAAAAATAACATAGGAGGAAATAAAGGTATAAAAAAATATTTGCTGTTATAATTGCGATTTCTGTAATAGGTCAAGCATTAGGGCTGTGGAATACTACAGATGATGAAAAATAATATCAAGGTCGATTCAAGCTCAACTGCCCCAACTACCGATAAATCTAACTTAGCTTCAGAAGTTTCAAAAACTAAGCAAGAGCGTTCTACCGATTATGTTTCGTATGATAAGTTGCAACAATTATATATTGATGTCAACTCTGACATGAGTTATAAAGAAATGCTAAAACTGGTTAAAAAGACTAAACTCCCATATAGTGAGGAACGCTATAACGGAAGTCGGCTAGTGCAAGTTGCTTTTACCGAAGGATGTACGCTTCAAAAATATAAGAAAGAAGCCGGGGACTATTTAGAAATTTATTACGATTACACCGAAGCAAATAATTCGGAAGATAATTTAGATAAATATACATTCGCTACTTGCGTTTATATACCTTATAGCAGTAGTATGGAATTAATAAACCACCTACATGGTTACTATTTTTCTTATTCCAAACCCGGTCATTATATTTCCGATTTAGGCAATGATTTAGGGTTAGATACAAATATGAGCCAAAAGGAACAACTAGATTACTTTTTCAATCACAAGCAATCTAACTAGAATTTTGAAATTGCATTATAAGCAAAATAGTTGGAAATAATGGTAGATTAATCAAAAAGTGGGCTGTCACCTACCTGAGTAAGGACAACCCGAATTAACAAAGCATGTATAGTATAGCACAATATATTAAGCTGTACAAGAACTAAATTATTTTTACTTACTCAAATACAAAGAGCCGCCAGTGCTGGAACACTGAGCGACTCAAAGGCTTATAGTATCACGCAAATATATTATACCATAAGCCTTTTAATTTGTGTAGGCTTATTTTTTATGCTCTTTTTTTAAAGAAAGTAGGTATAATATGGCAAAAGCCAAGTACAAAAGACAGGCTAATGGATATTTTCAAGCCTTTGTGTGGGATGGAACATATAGGAATGGCACTAAACACTACGTTACTTTACGCTCAAAAGTAAGTAGTGCAGCACTTGAAAAACTCGTCATAGAACATAACAACAAACTTAGAGAGCGTGAATATATACAATGCTCTCACTTTACCTTTTTAGAATATGCAAATCAATGGTTGGAACTTTACAAATCAAGAACGGCTATAAATACTATAGCAATGTATAAAAATATCATAAATACACATCTGTCTTGTATAAACTGCGGTATATCAGATGTCAACAGAAGGCACTATTTTTATATGATAAATAACATAAAAGGCGACCGCACAAGACAGCAGGCCTCCATGACATTTAAGCAGATTATTAAAAGTGCTGTCAGGGGATAGGCTTCTTCCTGCATCCTTGATATCGGATATATTTGACGACACCTCTGCTAAAGTAAAATATACTGCACCAAAAAAGAGAGCACTTACAGAGGCAGAAAAGGCCGCTGTATTTACTGCGGATTTTAAGCCACATGATAAAGCCTTTGTATACATCCTATATGGCTGTGGCCTTAGACGAGCCGAGGCTTTAGCCCTTACCAAATCAGATATTAACCTTGACACACACGAGCTTACTGTTAATAAGGCATTGGCTTTTACTGATACAGAAACCTTCGTTAAGGCACCTAAGACAGTGCATGGACACCGTACAGTTCCAATACCCGATAGGATATATGACTTTATAGCTGAATACATTGCCTCTATAGATACGGATATACTTTTCCCATCCGGGCGCAAGTCATATATTACCAAGTCGATGTACACGAGGAAGTGGGCAAGGATTGTTAAAGCTATGCAGAGTGTCAGTCAAGAACCTGTTGATGGGCTTACAGCTCATATATTCAGACATAACTACTGCGCAAGCCTCTGTTATATGATTCCGGAGATATCTATCCCTAAAATAGCCAAGCTCTTAGGCGATACTGATAAGATGGTAATTGAAGTTTATAATCACGTCATTGAGGAGAGAGAGCAGACACAAGATATAGTGGGTAAGGCATTAGATTTTTAATCACGTCATGACATAGGAATGACATATTGATATGAAAAATGACATATTCATTTTTTTACTATTTTCGTCAAAAATCAGGGCAGAAAGCAAAAACAAGAAAAAGGCTCAAACCCTTGAAACTACCGAGTTTAAGCCTTTTTTATCTTCTGAGACATGGGGGAATCGAACCCCCGACACCTTGATTAAAAGTCAAGTGCTCTACCGGCTGAGCTAATGTCCCATATTAAATTAACGTCTTTACAAGACAAAAATGCCCAGAGCCGGAATCGAACCAGCGACACAGGGATTTTCAGTCCCTTGCTCTACCGACTGAGCTATCTGGGCAAAAAAATTGCGGGGACAGGATTTGAACCTATGACCTTCGGGTTATGAGCCCGACGAGCTTCCAGACTGCTCCACCCGCGATATTAAGTTTAGAAAAATATCTTGGAATATTGCACTGTCCTACTATTTTTCTAAAAGTGGGTGGAGAAGGATTCGAACCTTCGAAAGCTATGCTAACAGAGTTACAGTCTGCTCCCTTTGGCCACTCGGGAATCCACCCAAAAAAAGCCGATGATCGGACTCGAACCGATAACCCTGCTGATTACAAATCAGTCGCTCTGCCAATTGAGCCACATCGGCATATCTAATATGTGATTAAAGTAAATGGGGCCTACAGGGCTCGAACCTGTGACCCTCTGCTTGTAAGGCAGATGCTCTCCCAGCTGAGCTAAGACCCCATAAATAATATCCGAAGATATTAACGACCCAAGCGGGACTCGAACCCGCGACCTCTGCCGTGACAGGGCGGCGCTCTAACCAACTGAGCCATTGGGTAAACTAATATACCTTGAAAACTGCAACCGAATCAACATCTTCCTTTTTCTTTGGTCAAGCCTTCGACCTATTAGTATCAGAAGGCACACGGATTACTCCGCTTACACCACTGACCTATCAACCTCATACTCTCTAAGGGGTCTTATTAGCCTACGCTATGGGATATCTTATCTTGGAGGGGCTTCACGCTTAGATGCCTTCAGCGTTTATCCCTGCCAAACTTGGCTTCCCAGCCGTGCAGCTGGCACTGCAACTGGTCTACCAGCGGTTCGTCCATCCCAGTCCTCTCGTACTAAGGACGGCTCTCCTCAAATATCCTGCGCCTGCGCCAGATAGGGAATCGAACTGTCTCACGACGTTCTGAACCCAGCTCGCGTACCGCTTTAATGGGCGAACAGCCCAACCCTTGGGACCTACTACAGCCCCAGGATGCGATGAGCCGACATCGAGGTGCCAAACCACTCCGTCGATGTGAACTCTTGGGAGTGATAAGCCTGTTATCCCCAGGGTAGCTTTTATCCGTTGAGCGATGGCATTCCCACTTACATACCACCGGATCACTAAGTCCTACTTTCGTACCTGCTCCACCCGTCGGTGTCGCAGTCAAGCTCCCTTCTGCCTTTACACTCTGCGAATGGTTTCCAACCATTCTGAGGGAACCTTTGAGCGCCTCCGATACACTTTCGGAGGCGACCGCCCCAGTCAAACTCCCCTCCTGGCATTGTCCCCTGCCCGGATAACGGGCAAAGGTTAGAAACCAGATACACGAAGGGTGGTATCCCAACATTGACTCAGCAGAAACTGGCGTCCCTGCTTCTTAGTCTCCCACCTATCCTGTACATCATATATCTAATCCCAGTACCAAGATGGAGTAAAGCTCCATGGGGTCTTTCCGTCTTGGCGCAGGTAACCAGCATCTTCACTGGTACTTCAATTTCACCGGGTGCATTGTTGAGACAGCGCTCAAATCATTACGCCTTTCGTGCGGGTCGGAACTTACCCGACAAGGAATTTCGCTACCTTAGGACTGTTATAGTTACGGCCGCCGTTTACTGGGGCTTAAGTTCGTACCTTCGGATTACTCCTAAGCACTCCCCGTAACCTTCCAGCACCGGGCAGGCGTCAGCCCATATACATCACCTTACGGTTTCGCATAGACCTGTGTTTTTGCTAAACAGTTGCTTGAGCCTATTCTCTGCGGCCTGTATCTCTACAGGCACCCCTTATCGCGAACTTACGGGGCCATTTTGCCGAGTTCCTTAACAATGCTTCTCCCGCCGGCCTTGGGATACTCTCCCCATCCACCTGTGTCGGTTTACGGTACGGGCTCTGGCTGCACAATAGCGGCTTTTCTCGACGGCTCTCCCAGAAGCTTCCCTACTTATATTTCGGTCCGCATCACACAGCTCACTTACCCGGGCGGATTTGCCTGCCCGGCATAAACCATGCTTGCACCTGAATCCTTTACAGGCACTTCCTGAATTTCCGTGTCCCCACATTTCTGACAGCCAGAGGTACTGGAATATCAACCAGTTGTCCATCGCCTACGCTTCTCAGCCTGAGCTTAGGTCCCGACTTCCCCAGGGAAGATCAGCTTTACCCTGGAAACCTTGGATATACGGCCTGAAGGATTCTCACCTTCATCTCGCTACTCATTCCGGCATTCTCTCTTGATAACTCTCCACGGCTCCTTACGGTACCGCTTCTTCGTGTTATCAATGCTCCCCTACCAACATACCTTGCGGTATATTCCATTGCTTCGGTGTTATGTTTCAGCCCCGGACATTTTTCGGCGCAGGGATCTCTCGACTAGTGAGCTATTACGCACTCTTTGAATGAATGGGTCGCTTCTGAGCCAACATCCTAGTTGTCTTCGAAACCCCACATCCTTTACCACTTAACATACACTTTGGGGACCTTAGCAGATGGTCTGGGCTGTTTCCCTTTTGACTGTCCGACTTATCTCATACAGTCTGACTCCCGGTAAACATCTATATGGCATTCGGAGTTTGATACGCATTGGTAGACTTTGACGCCCCCGCAGCGATTCAGTGCTCTACCTCCATTAGACTATACCGAGGCTAGCCCTAAAAGCTATTTCGGGGAGAACCAGCTATCTCCGAGTTCGATTGGAATTTCTCCGCTACCCACAGCTCATCACCGCCTTTTTCAACAGACGTGTGTTCGGATCTCCATCCACTTTTTACGCAGACTTCATCCTGGCTATCGGGTAGGGTCACCCGGTTTCGGGTCTGCCGTTACTGACTTACCGCCCTGTTAAGACTTGGTTTCCCTTCGGCTCCGTACCTTAAGTACTTAACCTGCCAGCAACGGCAACTCGCCGGACTGTTCTACAAAAAGTACACGGTCGAGCGTTAGTCGCTCTTCCGCGACTTGTAGACACAGGGTTTCAGGTTCTCTTTCACTCCCCTCCCGGGGTTCTTTTCACCTTTCCCTCACGGTACTATACTCTATCGGTCACCAGGTAGTATTTCGCCTTGGGGGTGATCCCCTGCTTCCTACGGGGTTTCTCGTGTCCCGTAGTACTCCGGATACCACTGAATAACAGTCTGTTTCGCATACGAGGCTTTCACTCTCTTTGGCCGGCTTTCCCAAAACCGTTCTGCTACCTACTGCTTCTTCGTATGTAGTCCTCTACCCCAAGGATAAATCCTTGGTTTGGGCTTCGTCCCCTTTCGCTCGCCACTACTTAGGGATTCGATGTTTCTTCCTCTTCCTCCGGCTACTTAGATGTTTCAGTTCGCCGGGTTCCCTCCGTATGACTATGGATTCATCATACGGTGACAGAAGTTCTTTCTGCCGGGTTTCCCCATTCGGATACCTGCGGATCAATGGATATTTGCTCCTCCCCGCGACTTTTTCGCGACTTATCACGTCCTTCTTCGGCTCCTGGTGCCAAGGCATCCGCCCTGCGCCCTTTGTAACTTGACCTTAGTTGAGATGGGAAGGCTACACGGTACATCTCCGGCGGCGCAAGCTCGCTTGCAGACGACGGTGTGTGCCGTGGAGGAGGTGTTCTACGAAACGCCTATCACGAGCGTGAAATGCGTAGCATTTCTGCGAGTGACCCATCTCAACGGTATTTTAGATAACTCATTATGGTTCTCTTTAATTTAACACTGACTAGCGTATCAGTATTAAATCATTTTTAATACATTGTTTTGTTCTTTTTCTGTAAACAAAAAAAGAACTCTCGATGTTGTTTCATATCTAGCTGTACAACTTCTTAAATGAAATCATACTTGCATAAATATTTGTTCGGTATGCAGTTTTCAAGGTACATTTCAGGATAATATCCTGAGTGGAGATAAAGGGATTCGAACCCTTGACCCCCTGCTTGCAAGGCAGGTGCTCTCCCAACTGAGCTATACCCCCATAAATCTAGCGACCACCTACTCTCCCACACCGTCTCCAGTGCAGTACCATCAGTCGCCTAGGCCTTAACCTTCGTGTTCGGGATGAGAACGGGTGTGACCCCTAGACGCATCGCCACTAGAAATATAAAGTTATCATTGATAACTAGACAGTAAGACAATCTTTACTTCTTCTTCCTTAGAAAGGAGGTGATCCAGCCGCACCTTCCGATACGGCTACCTTGTTACGACTTCACCCCAGTCACCAGACCTGCCTTCGGCAGCTCCTCCCTTGCGGTTAGGCCACTGACTTCGGGCATTTCCGACTCCCCATGGTGTGACGGGCGGTGTGTACAAGACCCGGGAACGTATTCACCGCGACATTCTGATTCGCGATTACTAGCGATTCCAGCTTCATGTAGTCGAGTTGCAGACTACAATCCGAACTGAGGCGACCTTTTCTGAGATTCGCTCCGGCTCACACCTTCGCTTCCCTCTGTAACTGCCATTGTAGCACGTGTAGCCCCGGTCATAAGGGGCATGATGATTTGACGTCATCCCCGCCTTCCTCCGAGTTATCCTCGGCAGTCTTTCTAGAGTGCCCGGCCTAACCGCTGGCTACTAAAAAAATAGGGGTTGCGCTCGTTGCGGGACTTAACCCAACATCTCACGACACGAGCTGACGACAACCATGCACCACCTGTCTCTCCTGTCCCGAAGGACTACAGGCATTACCCTGTATTCAGGAGGATCTCAAGACCGGGTAAGGTTCTTCGCGTTGCGTCGAATTAAACCACATGCTCCACCGCTTGTGCGGGTCCCCGTCAATTCCTTTTGAGTTTCATTCTTGCGAACGTACTCCCCAGGTGGAATACTTAATGCGTTTGCGACGGCACCGAAAGGCTTATGCCTCCCAGCACCTAGTATTCATCGTTTACAGCGTGGACTACCAGGGGTATCTAATCCTGTTTGCTACCCACGCTTTCGAGCCTCAGCGTCAGTTTTTGGTCCAGCAGGTGCCTTCGCCACCGGTGTTCTTCCTAATATCTAAGCATTTCACCGCTACACTAGGAATTCCGCCTGCCTCTCCCATACTCAAGTTTAACAGTTTTGGGGAGCAGTCAGGGGTTGAGCCCCTGCTTCCACTCTCAACTTGCCAAACCGCCTGCGCTCCCTTTACACCCAGTAAATCCGGATAACGCTTGCCCCCTACGTATTACCGCGGTACGCTGGCACGTAGTTAGCCAGGGGCTTCTTAGTCAGGTACCGTCATCATCTTCCCTGCTGATAGAGCTTTACATACCGAAATACTTCTTCACTCACGCGTGCGTCAGCGCATCAGAGTTTCCTCCATTGTGCAATATCCCCCACTGTCGCCTCCCGTAGGAGTTTTGGTAGTGTCTCAGTCCCAATGTGGCCGTCCGACCTCTCAGTCCGGCTACCGATCGTTGCTTTGGTAGGCTTTTTACCCTGCCAACTGGCTAATCGGACGCGGGCCCATCCTATACCTGATTGCTCATTTCCCGATCAAATCATGCGATTTAACCGACTTATGCGGTCTTACCAGCCGTTTCCAGTCGCTATCCCCCTGTATAGGGCAGGTTGCCCACGCGTTACTCACCCGTCCGCCACTAAGAATTACAGTCTTCCATCCGAAAACTTCCGTCCGTAATCTCCGTTCGACTTGCATGTGTTAGGCACGCCGCCAGCGTTCATCCTGAGCCAGGATCAAACTCTCATAAAAAGTGTTTGCCTCGTTCAAAATGAGCTGACTTTAATCTTTGCTCATTCCGTTATTGACCGGCTAAAGTCAATAATTTTTACTGTTCATTTAGGTTATACAAATGTTACCATCTGTATGCGTTCGTTTGAATTTTCAAGATTGTCTCACTATTTAGTTATCAAGGTTCTGATTGCTTATTTGCTTTTCGCAATTCAGCTTTGTTATTCTATCACATCGTCTGGCTCCTGTCAACACCTTTTTTTAATTATTTTTAATTTAATTTGAAAAAAGGAACGGAGAAAGAGGGATTCGAACCCTCGCTCCGCTTGCGCGACCTACACCCTTAGCAGGGGCGCCTCTTCGGCCTCTTGAGTATTTCTCCAAAAACCGAACAATGCGATTATAACTATTAAGTTTTATACACTCGCTAAGCGAATGCATATATAAGTGTATCAAAAGAGAAAGTTAATGTCAACAACTTTTTAAAAATTTTTATTAATTGTTTGCTCATTTAATACAATTTGTGGTCATGGTTTTGTTTCTACCTATATATAGTGTTATATTTTAACATTCTCTTATAAATTCTAATTTGTCGAGTTATATAAACTAACCTAAGTGACGCTCCGAATGATAACATTTCAGACTCGCTCCGGCATCCGCTTCGCTCCGCCTAATGCGCTCGCTTAGAATTTATCATTCGGAGCTGGCACCTTAAATTTATATTAATAATAACTAGAATACCAAATGAAAGACAGCCACCCCTACCTGCCCCCTTGTGGCTGATGTGTTTGTTTGTATTCATTCTTCAATCAAACATCCGGAACTAATAATGCGCATAGTTCGCTGTTTCCGCTCTGACTTCGTGCAAGCACTCGTCACTCGTGTACGGCTATTATATAGGCAGGACTAACACACTTAGCTTCATTGCTTCGCAATTTGCTAAGTGCTAGTCGCTGCCAAAAAGCGAGCGCATTAGGTTTTTCGTCAACAGAACTATTCTAGAACAGCTTTGTTCAGAAAAACCGGAGCGAGTCTGGACATTTATTAGTGGAGGCGTGACTCAGTATGCCAAACAACACATTACCCTACAAATTACTTGTTTATATGATATACCATATCTCCGTTATTCCAAATATACATGATTGCTGACACAGGCTCTTTTTCCTTTTGCCCAAATCCATCCTGTATAAGTTGTACAATATCCAAAGTATCCTTCTGTCAAAATTTCAAATTCTACATTTGAATACTCTTTTTATATAATCCTGTAAACTAACGGCTTTTTCCTGAAAAAAATCACCTTCATAAACTGTTCTGTCAAATATTAAAATACTACATTCATCTAAATCACAGCCATAAAATAAAAACTTCTCCTGAGTATATTTTTTTCTTCGTCTTCTGTATATTGAAATATTTTATTAAGGTGCAAAGTTAAAAGCATTATCCTTAAATGTAATTTTCTTTATCTTGCTGTCATCTAAACTAAATAATATATTACTATTCCTATCATCTATATAGTCCATTGTAACCTCACTATTTCTTATATTATAATAGTTCCACCTTAATACCTGCTGCATCGAATATCTTCTTGATTTTGTCAAAATCATCCGTCAGAACTGTTGCTTCAGTTAGATTTGGAAATTGTCTCAGTTCTGCAAGGCTTACATCATTCAAATCAAAATACCCGTCTTCGCCGTCCCACAGCGGAATGATGTTCATATACACTTCATTGCCTCCATCCATGTAAAATGATCCGACTTCTTTTGCTAAGCTCTTAGGTATCTGCAAGTTCTTAAAATAGTCAAGTGCAGGTTCAATTGCAGTTTCACTTTCTGTGTCAATCACTTCACCCTTATACTCTTTTGCAAATTCGTAAATATCAAACTCAGGTTGCAATACATTTATGTCATACATCAACTCTTGGATGATTGCAAGCTTAAAATTAAAATTGTCAAACTGAAGATAGCCTTCTTCCATATTATTATAAAAATCTTCATTATACTTTTCATTTGCCTTGTTTTTTTCTATGGCCTTAATAACTTTTTCAGCTTCAGATTTGATATATTTATTCTTATGTAAAATGGCAATAATTAAAGGAAGTATTACAACAGGAAAGCACACCAGACCACCGACTAAAGCAGTGGCCATATAATGATTTTTTTGTGATACTCCCACCTGAATTGTAATTAATAAAACTAGCCGCTAAGTCAAAAAACTTACCACCACTTAGCGTAAACAATGAAATACAAGCCAATACTAACAGTCCAAAATATATAGGCATCATCTTCTTTGCAGCCTTGTCACATATATCCATCTTTTCTTCCATGCTTATTAATTCAGCATTTGGGATACCTCTAAACCATTTTTCTGCTCTTTCTTCTCTTGTCATTAGCCTTCTCCTTAGATATTATAGTTCAAATTATTTTCTCTAAAACCACAGCTACTCCATGTTCATTTTCTTTTTCAATTCCGGTCTCAATAAACCCGCATTTCTGCCAAAATCTACTGCTTTGAGGGTTTCCCTTCATATAGGCAAGCCTCACTTTTACATATCCTTCTCGCTTTAAAACGGTTAAGGCTTCATCAATTATAGAACTGCCTATTCCTTTCCCGGACTCTTTAATATCCACCATAAATAAACCTATGAAAATAGTGTCCTCTTGTGGGAAAGATACGATATAATCCATCACTGCCACTAGCTGATTATCATTAAAAAATCCCAGATAAAACTTATCTATTAAGCTCTTCCCCGGTGGTAGCGCCCTCAAATCATTAAGTACAGATTCGATACTTGGTTTTGGTGGACAATACTCAAAATATAATGGATTTCCGGATAACAAATTAAAAATAATTGCCGCATCCTCTTCTACCATTTTTTTGACTTTATATTTTGTAGATAGTTTACTAAAATCAAACATAAATACCTCCACAAATTCTAAGTTGTCAAGTTATATAAGAAACTAAGTGACGCTTCGAATGATAACATTTCAGACTCGCTCCGGCATCCGCTTCGCTCCGCCTAATGCGCTCGCTTAGAATTTATCATTCGTAGCTGGCACCTTAAATTTATACAAATAATAACTAGAATACCAAATGAAAGGCGACCCTCCACCTGCCCCCTTGTGGCTGATGTGTTTGTTTTTGCCGACTTATCAATTAAACAGCCGGAACTAATAATGCCTAAGCGAGCGCATCAGGTTTTTCGTCAACAAAGCCATATTACAACAGCATCTTACAGAAAAACCGTAGCGAGTCTGGACATTTATTAGTGAAGGCGTAACTAGCTATGTCAAACAACACATTAGCCCTACAACTTAGAATTTACTGTAGACAGATAACGTATTCCCTTATCTTTGCATCAAGCTCATCCCTGTTATTAACTAACTCAGGACAAAAGCCTGTTATCCCATAACCAATCATGTTGTAAAGTGCAGTTAAACGCGCTGCATTGGCTGATTTCTTGTTGCCTTCTGCCTCAGCTTCTTCTATTTCCTGTATATCACAAACATCTTCAAAAGTTTTTCTTGCAAATATTTTCTGCATAAAAGCCCAAGCCTTTTCTTTGGTGTCTGATTCATTTTTCGGCGTTGACCACACTTTTTTCATCAGTGATACCCTGTATTCCTTCTCTTCTGTTCTCCCATCTTCATTATATATATATGCCTCAAGCCCCCCCATATAAGTAGAATAAAATCCCATACTCTATAGTTTACTTTGTTTGGAATATTTATATTAGTATACTCACAAACCTTTAAAAGCATCTTCCTTAGCTCCCATAACATACAGCCTATAAGCAAGTTCACATAAATAAGCTGCATCCACGTCGCTTCCAAATGAACATTTTTTTATCAGCTTCTTGCAAAGACTTATTATCTTCTTATCACTGTATCTTTCCATAATTTCTTCAAACAACATATAACCTCTTTTCTATTAAAAATGCTAAGTCTGAGTTTCATCCCTTACTTAGCATTTTCAAGTTTATGTAGTATTTTCAATAAATTAATACTAATTATTACCTTCTTTAGCTTCGTCTGTTTCTTCTCCGGCTACTGCCTTGTCATCCTCACGCACCTTTGCAATCTTTGCAATTACATTGTCTCCGTCTACATTCATAAGTTTAACACCTGATGTAATTCTTCCAAGTACAGAGATGCTTTCAACTGCCATACGGATAATGATGCCGGCCTTTGTAATGAGCATAATCTCGTTATTGTCATTTACTGACTTAGCACCTATTACAAGTCCTGTCTTCTCCACTATCTTGTAGCATTTAACACCCTTTCCTCCACGGTGCTGGGTGGTAAATTCAGATATTGAAGTTCTCTTTCCGAGTCCGTTTTCAGAGACTATAAGGAGCTGTTCGCCCTGGTCATCAAGCTGCATTGCAACTATTTCATCAATATCGTCTATGGTCATACCGATTACACCCATAGAAGCCCTGCCTGTAGGACGCACATCTTTCTCGTTAAATCTAATGCACATTCCGTTCTTTGTTATAAGGAAGACATCGTTTTCGTTGTTAGTAAGTTTTACTTCTATGAGGTCATCATCTTCTCTAAGATTAATGGCCTGCAAGCCCGTCTTTCTTATATTTGCATATTCACTAAGGGCAGTCTTTTTAACTATCCCCCTCTTTGTAGCCATAAATAAATATCCGTCAGTCTTTTCTTTTCTAATATTTATAACTGCGGTTACCTGCTCCTCCGGCTGGAGCTGCAAGAGATTGACCATAGCTGTTCCTCTGGCTGTACGGCTGGCTTCCGGTATCTGATAAGCTTTAAGCCTGTATACCCTGCCCTTGTTGGTAAAGAAAAAGTATATAGTGGTGGGTTGTAGTCATAAGGAGATCTTCTATAAAATCCTCCTCAATGGTCTGCATTCCCTTTATTCCCTTACCGCCTCTGTTCTGGCTCTTGAAATTATCAGTTGTCATCCTCTTGATGTAACCCATATTTGTCATTGCAATTACAGTATTTTTCATCAGGAATGAGGTCATCATTTGTAATGTCTGAATCGTCAGCTACTATCTGGCTTCTTCTTTCATCACCGTATTTATCACGGATTACATTGATTTCTTCCTTTATAACACCAAGCAATTTCTTGATATCTGCAAGTATTTCTTTTAATTCTTTAATTCTCTCCTGTAGGCTGTCATATTCATCCTGCAGCTTCTCTCTTTCGAGTCCTGTAAGAGCTCTAAGACGCATATCTACTATAGCCTGAGCCTGTACATCATCAAGACTGAATCTCTCGATGAGTTTTTCTTTTGCCTCGGCAGTTGTCTTTGAACCTCTGATTATACTTATAACTTCATCTATATAATCAAGAGCCATAAGGAGTCCCTTTAATATATGGGCTCTCTCTTCTGCCTTGTTAAGCTCGTACTGACTTCTTCTTCTAACTACATTTTCCTGATGCTCAAGGTAGAAGCCAAGCATCTGCTTAAGGTTCATTACCACAGGCTCATTATTTACAAGCCCAAGCATATTGGTGCCGAAGGTGGTCTGTAACTGTGTGTGCTTATATAATTTTTTAAGAATGATATTTGGATTTACATCACGCCTTAATTCGATACAAATGCGCATACCACTTCTGTTTGACTCATCACGCAGCTCGGTAATTCCATCTATTCTCTTATTTTTTACCATGTCGGCAATGTACTCTATGAGTCTTGCTTTATTGACAAGGTAAGGCAGCTCGGTCACAACTATGCGGTTCTTGCCATTTGCCATAGGCTCTATGTCTGTCACCGCACGAACTATAATCTTGCCTCTTCCTGTCCTATAGGCCTCTTCTATACCAGCTCTGCCTAAAATGTGCGCACCTGTTGGGAAGTCAGGACCTTTAACTATCTGAAGTATTTCATCTATTTCAGTATCCCTGTCTTCTAGCACCTTATTGTCTATTATCTTGTTTACTGCATCAATGACTTCTGTAAGGTTGTGAGGCGGAATATTGGTAGCCATACCAACTGCTATACCTGAGGCTCCATTTACAAGGAGGTTAGGATATCTTGATGGAAGCACTGTAGGCTCTTTTTCTGTTTCATCGAAGTTAGGAGTGAAATCAACTGTATCCTTTTCAATGTCAGAAAGCATTTCCACGGAAATCTTGCTAAGCCTTGCCTCTGTGTACCTCATAGCTGCTGCCCCGTCTCCGTCCACAGAGCCGAAGTTTCCATGTCCGTCTACAAGCATATACCTGGTAGACCAGCTTTGAGCAAGATTTACAAGGGCTCCATAAATAGAACTGTCTCCATGTGGGTGGTATTTACCCATGGTATCGCCGACAATTCTGGCACATTTTCTATGTGGCTTATCAGGAGTATTGGAAAGCTCCTTCATTGCATACAGTATTCTTCTTTGTACAGGCTTAAGTCCGTCCCTTACATCAGGCAGGGCACGAGACGCAATTACTGACATAGCATAGTCTATGTAGGAATCTTCCATAGTCTTCTTTAAGTCTACTTCGTTAATCCTGTCAAAAAAATATTCTCGTCCATTCTATTATCCTTTTCCTTGAAATATTTATATAAGTCTCAAATTTCAGTTTTCTCACTCTAATACAGTATTATACCATAAATTCAAATTAAATAACATACTTTAGAAAAATCTTATTTTGTAATATACTGATGATAATGGAGGTGATTATATGGTTGAATTTATAATATGCTGTTCAATTCTTGCACTAATAGCTTACTTACTTTTTTTCAAATATGAATTAGTTTATAAAATTACTGAAAGTTGGAAAAGTTACAGTTCATCAGACTGTTCAGATTTATATAAATTAGATTGTCAACTTGCAGGCATTATTGCTTTTTATAATTGATTTACTTTTTAATCATAAGTTATATTACAAATATTGATTTATTTAGTTATTTCGGTTTTAGACTAAATATTTTACAATTGTTTGGTAATATCCCTCATGGTCACAGACCTAAAATACAGTATTCTATTATGTTATACGAAACAACAGGTCTGTGACTTATGGGGAATTTTGACTTAGACTTTTACTTTAATAATCCGGATTTATATATCCAAATTCCTTACATACTTTGCATTCTGCTCGATGAACTCTCTTCTTGGCTCAACCTTATCTCCCATAAGGGTATTAAAGGTTAAATCTATCTCAGAAGCATTTTCTTCATCCATCATAACCTTGAGAAGTACACGCCTTTCAGGATCCATAGTTTGTCTCCCAAAAGCTGTTCTGCATCCATTTCTCCAAGACCTTTATAACGCTGAATCTTGTTATTGCCATCTCTTCCGATTTCAGACATTATATTCTCAAGCTCTTTATCATTGTATGCATACCAGATTTTGTTGCCCTTTTCAACCTTGTAAAGAGGCGGCTGTGCAAGGTATACATGTCCCTTTCTTATAAGCTCAGGCATGAAACGATAGATAAAGGTGAGCATCAATGTATCTATGTGAGCTCCGTCTATATCCGCATCAGTCATTATAATGATTTTCTTGTATCTAAGCTTACTTATATCAAAGTCTTCATAATTCCTGTACCAAAAGGCAGTTATCATGGACTGAATCTCTTTATTTTCTAAGATTTTATCCAGTCTTGATTTTTCTACATTAAGGATTTTGCCTCTAAGCGGAAGTATAGCCTGTGTTGCCCTATCTCTGGCATCTTTTGCTGAGCCACCCGCAGAATCTCCCTCTACAAGGTAAATCTCGCAGTTATCAGGGTTCTTATCCGAACAGTCAGCAAGCTTGCCCGGAAGATTCATATATTCAAGGGCTGTCTTTCTTCTGGTTAAATCCCTTGCTTTTTCTTGCTGCATCCCTGGCCCTTTGAGCTAACAGTGCCTTTTCAACTATCATCTTACCAATAGCAGGATTTTGCTCAAGGAAGATCATAATCTGCTCACTGGCAATGCTTTCAACTGCTCCCCTGGCCTCGCTGTTACCAAGCTTTTGCTTAGTCTGTCCCTCAAATTGCGGCTCAGGTATCTTGATGCTGACTATGGCTGTCATACCCTCTCTGATATCCTCACCTGTTAGTGCCGGGTCATTTTCCTTTACAAGCTTCATAAGCTTTGCATATTCGTTAAAGGTCTTTGTAAGTGCATTTCTAAAGCCTGTAAGGTGAGTACCACCCTCAGGAGTATTGATATTATTTACGAAACTATAGCAGCCCTCGTTATAACCATCATTGTGCTGAAGTGCCACTTCTACCTGAACTGTACCCTTCTTTCCCTCACAGTAAATAATCTTGTCATAGAGAACTGTTTGATTTTTATTAAGATAGCTGACATACTCCATAATTCCACCCTCATAGTGGAAGCTGTCAGTCTTTTTACCCTCTTCTCTTTTGTCTGTAAGGCTGATTCTAAGGCCCTTTGTAAGGAAAGCCATTTCTCTTAGACGTTGCTTAATAGTTGCATAGTCAAAAACAGTATCCTCAAATATCTCTTCATCGGGTAAAAATGTTACAGTAGTACCATGTCTGTCAGTAGCACCTAATTCTTCAAGCTCAGTTACTACCTTTCCTCTTTCATAGCGCTGTTTATAGGCCTTTCCGTCTGTTTCAACCAAGACCTCAAGCCATTTAGAAAGAGCATTTACAACGGAAGCACCTACTCCGTGAAGTCCTCCTGATACCTTGTATCCACCGCCGCCGAACTTTCCACCGGCATGAAGAACGGTAAATACAACCTGAACCGCAGGAAGACCTGACTTTTTGTTAATTCCAACAGGAATACCTCTTCCATCATCTACTACAGTTATAGAATTATCTTCATTGATAAATACTTCTATGTGGCTGCATTCTCCTGCCAGAGCCTCATCAACAGAATTATCCACTATCTCATATACAAGATGATGAAGTCCCTTGAGAGAAGTAGATCCGATGTACATACCCGGTCTTTTTCTAACCGCTTCAAGCCCTTCAAGTATCTGAATCTGATCAGCTCCGTATTCTGCACTCATTTTTACACCTCACTTTTATCTATTTTACCGCTGTTTATCTTATATATTCGTCCGTTAGCCTTTTTATTTTCAACAAATTCCTCAAGACCTGTACAGGTAATGATAGTCTGGATATCTCCTATGCTTTCAATGAGATAATCCTGTCTGCTCCTGTCCAGTTCCGAAAGCACATCGTCTAATAATAAAATGGGATTATCCCCTGTTTTAACCTTAAAAAGCTCAATCTCAGAGAGCTTAAGTGAAAGAGCCGTACTTCTTTGCTGTCCCTGTGAGCCGTATTTTCTCACATCATTTTTATTGATGTAAAAGGTTATATCATCTCTTTGAGGATCTGTCAGGGTGGTTTTCTGGTAAATGTCACTATTTCTGCCTGATTTTAATCTATCTCTAAAATCCTCCTCAGTAACATTTGGATTGTACTCTATTTCAAGCTCTTCTTTTCCACCGGTAAGCCTTTCATGGATAGGCTTTATTATCTTTCCCAACTCACCTATGAATTTTCTTCTGCTCTTTATAATCTCAGTGCCTGTGGTAATAAGCTGTTCATCCCATATATCAAGGGTATCTGAAAGCCTGTTATCTGCGTATATCTGCTTAAGAAGATTATTTCTTTGTAATAATATTTTATTATATTTTGAAAGATTATACAAATATATCTTCTCTATCTGGGAAAGCTCCATATCTATGAATCTTCTTCTTTCAGCAGGACCGTCCTTTATCATACTAAGGTCCTCAGGAGAAAAGAATATAAGCTGGACTATGCCAAATACATCAGTAGAGCGGTGAACAGGAATTCCATCGATTGCAACTCCTTTAGACTTACTTTTTTTAAGATGCATGTCTATTTTTCTATCCAAACCATCTTTTTCCAAAATAAGCCTTATATGAGCCTCATCCTCTCCTATTCTTATCATTTCCTTGTCTTTACTGCCCTTGTGTGACCTTGTAGTTCCTGCAACATAGATAGACTCAAGTATATTTGTCTTTCCCTGTGCATTGTCACCATATATAATGTTGAGTCCCTTATCAAACTCAATATTCATATCTTGTATATTTCTAAAATCATTAAGTGCAAGAGACTTAATTATCATTTGCCTCTACCTTTATCTCTTCATCCTTAAATTTAACAATGTCTCCCGGAACTATCTTTCTGCCCCGTCTGGTATCTATCTGACCGTTTACAAGTACAAGACTGTTCTGAATGGCGTATTTTGCCTCAACTCCGTTATCCACCAAACCTGCAAGCTTTATAAGCTGCCCTAATTTGATATGTTCGTCTTTTATTTTAACAACCTGCATAGATACCTCCATTATGAATAGAATTCAAGTTAAATGTCTTCAGGATTGAAGTTTACAGGAAGAATTATGTATAAATAACTCTCCTCTTTATTTTTTTAATAAAAGCATGGTGCCTTTGGATTGAAAAAGGAAAAATGTCTATGTTTTTCATCTTCAATTACCTTGAGTGCATCCATAGATGAGTACAGGATTAAAAGCCTATGATTATGTCTTTTCCTTCTTTTTAAAAGCTCCATATCAGTACTCATATTTCCTACTGTAGTCTTTATACTAAGATTTAGGGTTATTATCATTTATATTAATTATTACAGGCTTTTTCTCCTTTTCAGTAATGAAAGGAAGGGCAGAATCCATATTTTTCAAGCAATTCTCTTCTGTTTACATTTATCTTAGTCTCATAATCACTTGATATCATCTGGTCTACATTGTAGAATTCTCCATCAATAAGCCTTGAATTAACAGTAGTATTGCTAAACTCAAATACTATATGCTTGTTTGAAAAATAAATAACTACCTCGTCAGCTACCTCGCTTGAAAGAATCTTGCTTATCTCGCTGAGAGTCTTACCCGGAACAACTGCCTTTATATTCTCGTGCTCACCCTCTATTACTGTCTTTCTTATGGAAATTCTATGTCCGTCAAGAGCTATGATTCTAAGGTTATTATTGTTAACCTCAAGAAGTTCACCAGTCATTACTTTCATGTTCTCATTATTTGAAATAGAAAATAATGTCTGTCTAATCATTTCCTTTAGAGAAAACTGTGAAAGAGTAATGCTTTTAATCTTCTCTATTTCAGGAAGGATAGGGAATTCTTCAATACTCTGTCCTGATATTGTAAATACTGACTTACCGCATTTGATGGTAGCCTTATAATTATCGTCAGTCCTAATTTCAACCATATTTGTTTGGAAGCTTCCTCACTATGTCAGAAAATAGTCTTGAATTAAGGGCTATACTTCCATTTTCAACAACCTCACCCATCACTATGGTTTCAATGCCAAGTTCCATATCATTGGCAATTAACTTGATGTTATTATCTACTGTCTTAATAACTATACATTCAAGTATAGGTAAGGTGGTTTTGGTAGAAATAGCCTTAATTACAATATTTATGCTTTTAATTAAATCACTTTGATTTACTCTTATTAACATTAGTTTCTCCTTAGTGGTAGTTGTTCTTGTCAGGGTGGATAATTCCAATATAGATATAATATATACCTAGTAGTAGTAGGTCACGTGGATATGGTTATAAGCGTAAAAAAACAGTTAAAACCAGTATTTTACGCATTTTATAAGACTGTGGAAAATAAATTTACGCAAAAATAACTATTCACAGCTTATAAACAAAGTTTCACATATTATACTAAATTTATCACAAGGTTATACACAGTGTTTTAAGAAGAAATAAGCTTGGTTATTACATCCAGTTTATTGGACAAATCGTTCTTATTAGCCTTTTTTTCAGCCTCTAAGTCTTCTTCTATCTTCTTAATCCCATGTAGTATGGTAGAATGGTCTTTTTTGCCAAGCTTTGCAGCTATTTCCTTAAGAGAAGCAGGTGTAAGCTGCTTACATAAGTACATGGCAATCTGCCTTGGATAAGCTACATTGCTGCTTCTGTTGGCAGAACATATCTGGTCAATTGAAAGCTCATAGTGGCTTGCAACTACATCTATAATACTATCAATGGTAATTACATTTTTTACATTTGGATTGATAATGTCCTTTAAGGCATTTTTAGCTATATCAAGAGTGGCCTCTGTATTGACATTTACAAGCTTATTGAGAGCAGTAACTTTCTTATAAGCACCCTCAAGCTCTCTTATATTTGAATTAACATTGGTAGCTATGTAGTCGAGAATCTCATCACTTAGATGCTCGTGTTCAAGCTCACAGCGCTTCTTTAAGATAGCCATTCTGGTCTCATAGTCAGGAGGATTTATCTCAGCCATCATACCATTACCAAATCTTGACTTTATCCTATCTTCGATATTTGTAAAAGTCCTTAGGAGGGCGGTCTGAAGAAATGATTATTCTCTTTCCTGCCTGATAAAGGTCATTGAAGGTATGGAAAAATTCTTCCTCAGTACGCTCTTTTCCTATAACAAACTGAATATCATCGATAAGAAGTGCATCTATATTGCGGTATTTCTTCCTTAACTTGGTAGAGGCAAGCACACCCTCTTTGATAGACTCAATAACTTCATTTGTAAACTGTTCACTTGTAACATAAAGTACCCTTGCATCCTTTTGATTCTCAAGGATTGAGTGGGCAATAGAATGCATAAGGTGAGTCTTTCCAAGTCCAACTCCACCGTATATAAAAAGAGGGTTCCAATCCGTATTAGGATCCTTTGCTACAGCCTTTGCAGCAGCTGCAATAAAGTCATTGTTAGGTCCGACTACAAAGGTATCAAAGGTATAGTTAGGATTGAGATTTGCACTTGCAGCCCTCTCTATAAGCTGATTATTCTCGTTTTTTTCAGTATCATAGGATTCAAGGTCTTCCTTAGATATGAAATCAAGACTGTATGATTTCCCCGTAACAGCCTCAATGGAGTTCTTTATAAAGGTATAGAACTTTTCCTTTATATAAGAATCGTAATGCTGGTATACATCATCATCTAAAAGAATAGTTACCTTATCATCATCCTCGTCATATACCTTAAGAGGTTCGATGAAGGTCTTAAATAATACCGGCTTTATCTCAAAATCATTTTTAAGCATTTCCAGTATCGCATCCCAGTTTTTTTGCTGACTAATTGTTTCATAAGACAAAAATACTCCTTTATACTGTTATATTTTTATCGCAAACCAAAGAAAAAACAACTAAAAAGAAATATATACTTATTCAACTTATCCACAATAAAATGTTGATAAGTTGTGGAAATCCTGTCAATTTAGCGTTAAGTTAAAAGTTGTCAACAACAGTAGAATAAATTTATAAACATGATTTTATAGGAGTAGAAAGTAATAAATATCCTAAAAATTTATTAAAATAATAATTTATCCACAACTTATAAACAAATTGTGGATAAGTGAGTACATCGCTGTAGAATGAATGTGGATAAGTTGAAAAAAATATATTCTATAAATGTAGAATTAAAAAAATGAAAGTTTTTTTCTTGATTTTTTTCGCTTAAATGCTGATATTATAAGGGTTGATTGTATTTAATCGTAATATTTGATTTTATTAAGGAGGTGTACCAAATGAAGATGACATTCCAGCCTAAGAAGAGGCAGAGATCAAAGGTTCATGGATTCCGCAAGAGAATGAAGACAGCTGATGGCAGAAGAGTATTAGCTAGAAGAAGAGCTAAGGGTAGAAAGAAATTATCTGCATAATCAGTTACAATAAGGACACAGGCCTTGCCGGTGTCCGTTTGTTTATCAGGGAAAAATATGTTACCTAATTCGTTGAAGAATTCGACAGAATTCAAAAGAGTCTATGACTACGGTAAATCTTTTGCCAACAAGTATCTGGTTATGTATGTGTATAACAATGAAACAAATAGTAACAGGATAGGAATATCAGTTAGTAAAAAGGTTGGTAATAGTGTAGTCAGACATAGAGCAACCAGATTAATAAGGGAAAGCGTGAGGCTTAACAAAGAGATTGTTAAAAAAGGTTATGATATCGTTATTATAGCCAGAGGAAATATTAAAGATAAGAAATATGCAGATGTGGAGAGTGCTTATATTCACCTTTGTAAATTGCATCACTTGCTTAATGAGAAAAAGAGATGATAATAATTGATAAAGAAATTTCTTATATTTTTTTAATAAAAAATTTATAAAAAAATCATATATCTCCTTATAAAGAGCCCCAATGTGCAGGTTTATTCCATCTTGTTCAACCTACGCCGTACAGGCTATTGAAAAGTATGGAGCCTTAAAGGGCTCTTATTTGGCTGTAAAGAGAATTATGAGATGTCATCCTCTGTCTAAGGGCGGTGTCGATTTTGTACCTTAATGAAAGATTTAGGAGGACGGTAGTTTGATCCAACAGGTATTTGCACTGACACAGTATAATGGTGCTATAGTGGGCCCTATTGCAAGAATACTTGCATACATAATGAATGGGATTTATTCTGTATTTTCTGCAATCGGTATTGAAAATGCAGCTATTTGTATCTTATTATTTACATTTATAATGAGAGCTTTGATGATGCCTATGTACTATAAACAGCAGAAAGTAGGCAAGCTCACTTCAAGAATGAGTCCTGAACTTCAGGAAATAACTAAGAAATACAAGGGAAAGCGTGATCCTGAGTCACAGAGAAGGATGCAGCAGGAAACTCAGGCGGTATATGAGAAATATGGCTCAAATCCGCTTGCAGGCTGTCTGCCTATTCTTATTACGCTTCCTATCATGTTCGGTCTTTATAGAATAGTTCAGAGTATGCCGGCTTACATGCCAGCTATAAGAAGCTTGTATGAGAATATAGCTACTCCTCTTATGGGACAGAGCAATTATGCCGCTACTTTAACTGAGATAGCTAACAGCAATACTGTTAAACTGGTTACAGAGGGCGATAAAACTACTATATTAAACTCTGTAATAGATGTACTTGCTACATTTAACCATGACAAATGGGAGGCACTTAAAACAAGTTTTAGTGGTATTTCAAACGTAATAGCCACTAATTCAGCTGAGATAGAGCATATTAACAGTGTATTCGGACTTTTTTTCAATATCGGATGTACCGGGATTTGCTAAGCCTCTTACACTTATAGTACCACTGCTTGCTGGTGTACTTCAGTATATCAATGGTAAGCAGATGGTAAAGAATCAGCCACAGACAGGTGGAAATGACCAGGCTGCTGCGCTTAATAAGGGAATGATGAACTTCATGCCATTTATGCAGGCTTTCTTCTGTATTACCTTCCCAATCGGTATCGGTGTATACTGGATTGCAGGTAGTATATTTATGATTATCCAGCAGTACTTCTTCAACAAGATGCTTGAAAATGTTGATGTTGATGAAATGATAAGAAAGAATCAGGAAAAGGCTGCAAAGCTTCGTGCGAAAAGGGGAGAAGCGCCTGTGGCTGAGAAATTTAATCAGTTTGCAAATACTTCAACCAGATCCATAGCGGCCACAAATACAAAGAAGATTGATGATGATTCTTCAGAGGCTCCAAAGAGCACTGAAAAGGGGATTACAATTAAGGCAAAGAACAACTACAAGATAACGGACTATAAAAAGCGCGAGGGTGAATATAAGGCTGCCAATATTTCAGATGTAGCCAATATGTTAAAGAGAGACTAGGTATTGGAGGGTAGATTATGAGTAATGAATGGATTGAGATTTCAGCAAAAACAGTTGACGATGCCATAAATGAAGGTCTTATAAGACTTGGAACAACCACAGACAAGATGGATGTGGAAGTGCTTGAGAAGGAAAGCGCAGGTTTCTTAGGGTTTATTGGAAAGCACGATGCAAAGATAAGGGTTAGATTCAAGGAGGTTAAAGAATCAAAACCTGCTTCTATGCCTCAGAAAAAAGAAGTTAGACAGGAAAGACCTGCTACGGTTAAAGCACATACTGAGGCTAAGAGTGAAAATAAGCCTGCAGCTGAAGAGCATAGAAAGCCTAAAAAGAAATTTGATGAGAATGATAAGGGCGAGCCTGTATCTTCTGAAAGACAGGAAAAGGCTAAGGTTGACGCAGTAAAATTCCTTACAGATGTGTTTAAGGCTATGAAGCTTGAGGTCGCTATAAATGTGGAATTTGATTCTGCTGAAAATGAGCTTACAATTGATGTAAAGGCTGAGGATATGGGAGTTCTTATAGGAAAGCGTGGACAGACTCTTGATTCACTTCAGTATATTGTTAGCCTTGCAATCAATAAGGATTGCAGTGAATATGTAAAGGTTAAGCTTGATTCTGAGAACTATAGAGTAAGAAGAAAAGAGACTCTTGAGAACTTAGCTAAGAATATAGCTTCCAAGGTTAAGAGAACCGGAAAGGCTGTTTCACTTGAGCCTATGAATTCATTTGAAAGAAGAATAATTCATTCTGCTCTTCAGGGAGATTCTGATTGTGAGACCTATAGTGAGGGTGCTGATCCTTACCGCAAGGTTGTAGTTAAGCCAAAGAATGAAGGAAAATCTTACTATAACAGCAGATACAACAAGGGTTATAGCAAGAAGCCTTATGGAAGAAAGCCATATCACAAGAATGGTTATAATAAGAATTATTCTAAGAAGTATAACAAGATTGATTACGATTTGGATGAAGAAGTATAGTACGTATCCCCGTAGAACCAGTTGATGGTTTTGCGGGGATTTTATTGTATATATAGGGAAATTGTGATAGTATGGGATAAGAAAGTGTAGGTAAATAAAATGTTTCGGAATGGGAAATATTAGAATGATGATGGCGACTTAAAAAGCTAGGTATGTTACAGGAAGCCAGAATTAGAAAAAGTAAGATATTACAATGATGAATATTATGATAGTGTAAAAATACGGAATTTTTAAGGGAAGAGTGGAGTGATGATTATGAATGATACAATCACGGCGATTTCCACTGCGGTTGGAAATTCAGGAATAAGTATAATAAGAATAAGCGGTGATGAAGCCTTTAATATAGCGGGAAAGCTAATGAAATTATCTTCTACTGATGTAGATAAAATAGAAAGTCATAGCATTAAATACGGGCACATTTATAATGAGACAGAAGTAGTAGATGAGGTCTTGGTTTCATTTATGAGGGATCAAAGACTTATACAAGAGAAGATGTAGTGGAAATAAACTGCCATGGTGGAGCATTTATAACAAAAAAAGTACTTGAAACTGCTATAATGGCAGGTGCAAGGCTTGCTGAACCCGGAGAATTTACAAAAAGAGCCTTTCTCTCGGACGAATTGACCTTACACAGGCAGAAGCAGTTATGGATATAATAAGGGCAGATAGTGAATATGCTATAAAAAGTGCCGGCAGGAGGCTTAATGGCGGAATAGGGGATAAATTAAAACCTGTAAAAGAGAGCATTTTAACTGACATGGCTTACATAGAGGCAGCCCTTGATGATCCTGAGCACATGTCACTTGATGGAAAAGCAGAAGAAATCAGGGAAAATGTAGTTAATAGTATAAATGCCCTCAATAATATTTTGGAAAATGCAGGAAAAGGCAGGATAATTAAAGAGGGCATAAAGACTGTAATAGTTGGAAAGCCTAATGTGGGTAAGTCTTCATTTCTTAACTACATTTCCGGGGAAGATGTTGCCATAGTTACTGATATTCCGGGCACAACAAGGGATGCTCTGATGCAGAGTGTAAGCCTTGGGGATATCTCTCTTAATATTGTGGATACAGCGGGAATTAGGGAGACTGACAATGAGATTGAAAGAATGGGAATAGAGAGGGCTAAGGAGCATCTTAGTGATGCAGACCTTGTGCTTATGATAATAGATGTATCTAAGCCACTTTCCACAGAGGACAAGGAGCTTTTAACTGAGATTAAATCCAGAAAATCAGTTCTTATCTTAAATAAAACTGACCTTGAAAGAGGCTTAACCGATGATGAATACAAGGCTTTTTCGGAGTTCAATCCTGTAGAAATATCGGCAAAGAAGAGGGTTGGAATAGAGAAATTAACTGAGATAATAAAAGAGATGTTCTTTAACGGGGAGTTAGACTTTAACAATGAAATCTATCTCTCTAACCTAAGACAGGAAGGTGCTATAAGGAGGGCTAAAGAAAGCCTTAATATGGTACTTGAGTCCATAGACTCAGGTGTGTCTGAGGACTTTTATACTATTGACCTTATGAATGCTTATAATGCCATTGGTGAAGTAACCGGTGATACCACCAGTGAGGATTTGGCTGATAAGATATTTAAGGATTTTTGTATGGGGAAGTAAGAAAGGAGAAATGTTATGCCATTTATTAATTCTAAAATTACTAAGAAGATCAGTAGAGACGAGGAAGTTATTGTTAAAGATAGGCTTGGAAAGGCAATTGAGCTGATACCTGGGAAAAGTGAGGCTTTGGCTTATGGTTAATTTTGAGGCTGAGAGCCACCTTTACTTTTAAGGGCAGTAATGATAAGGATATAGCCTATGTGGAAGTAAATGTATTTGGAAATGAGAATAAGGAGGCTTTTAATAATTTAACTGCCGAGATAACAAAGATATTTCACGAGGTTCTTGGAATAGAGCCTGAGAGAATCTATGTAAAATACGAAACAACAACAAGCTGGGGCTGGAATGGCGGGAATTTTTAATGGAAATTGAGATATACAGAAAACTTTGTGACGAATCAGAAATTATGTGGACTGCACATTGCTTACAGAGGATACAGGAAAGAGATATAAGTCGTGCAGATGTAAAAAATGGAATTGCAACAGGAGAAATAATAGAGGAGTATCCTGATGATTTTTCCAAATTATAGCTGTCTAATTTTTGGATATTGTATAAATGGAAAGATTTTGCATATAGTTGCCGGATGTGATAATATGAAAATATATGTGATAACCGTGTATTATCCTGACACAAAAAAATTCGAAGATGACTTAAAAACTAGGAGGAAGGAGTAAAGAATATGTGTATGTATTGTAAAAATAGCACAACAGTAGCAAGTACGACTACACATGTAGTAAATTATAATAATTGTATTATTGTTATTAAAAAAATGTTCCTTGCCTTGAGTGTGAGCAGTGTGGAGAAAAAAATACTATACTGATAAAGTTGCTGAAAGACTCGAAATGATTGTAGATACAGCTAAAAAATGATGCAGGAAATTGCTGTAATTGATTATCCACAGGTTGCTTAGAGAATATAGATTTAGGAGATGGTATGTAATTCATCTCCTTTTCTGTTATTTTATAATAGTACTAATAATGTAGAAAGGATAAAGAATATGGCAGAAAGAATTGAAATGCTAAAAACCATATATGGTAGGTTTGATGAGGATAAAAGGCTTACCTCAAGCAGACAGGGACAGCTTGAGTATTTTATTACGATGAATTATGTGGATAAGTACATCAAGTCCGGTGATAAGATACTGGAAATAGGTGCAGGGACAGGCAGATATTCCATAGCACTTGCAAAAAATGGTTATGATGTTACTGCGGTTGAGCTTGTGGAAAGTAATCTTGAAGTCTTAAAGAAAAATGCTGAAGGTCTAATGAATATATCAGCTTTTCAGGGTGATGCACTGAATCTAAGTAGATTTGATGACAATACCTTTGATGTAACCCTTTTATTTGGACCTATGTATCATTTATATGATGAAGATGACAGACATAAGGCTTTGGATGAAGCAATTCGTGTAACAAAGCCTGATGGAGTTATACTTGTAGCATTTTTATCAGCGCATGCAATTATGATGAGTAATTATCTTTCAGGCAATTTTAAAGAGGGTTTTACAGCTAATTTTGATGAGGACTATAAGGTGAAGCATTTCACAGAGCAGGCATTTACAGGTTTTGATATAGTGGAATTTGAAGAAATGTTTGAGGGTAAGCCTGTGAAGTATATAACTACGGTTGTTGCAGACAGTGTTTTAGAAATAGTTGAGAGAAATCCTGATTTTAAAATGTCAGATGACGATTTTAAGTTATTTTTAGACTATCAGCTCCATATTTGTGAAAAAAGGGAAATGCTGGGGCTTTCTTGCCATCTGTTGTATATTTGTAGGAAGTAAATGCGGAAGATAATACGGAAGTAAGGTGAAATTATGGAGAAGTACAAACCGCCTTTTTATAATTACAGATAAGATATTGATGTATGTATCATCTATTTCAGAAAAAAATAGGGCGTATTACTGCAGTGGGTAATCTTGATACAAGACCATATCTTAGAAAAAAATAATAGAATTAAATCCATTCATTCATCACTCAAAAATTGAGGCAAATTCTCTTTCTTTAGGACAGGTAAGAGATGTAATAAATGGAAAGATTGTATTAGGTGAGCAGAAAGAAATTATTGAGGTTAAGAACGCCTATACTGCATATGAATATTTATCTAAGATTAATCCTTATGATATCGATGATTTGAAAAAAATACATGGAGTTATGACACATAACATTTTGAGAGAATCAGGTGAATTTAGAAGCGGTGAAGAAGGTGTATTTAATGGTGAAGAATGCATATTTATGGCACCGCCTTCAAAGTTTGTCCCACAGCTTGTAAGTGAACTATTTGATTGGATGAAGAAAAAAATCATAATCAGGTTCATCCACTTATAATGAGTTGTATATTTCACTATGAATTTGTTTTTATTCATCCATTTTCTGACGGTAACGGCAGAATGGCAAGATTGTGGCAAACAGCTATACTATCAAAGTGGAAGACGATATTTGAATATATTCCTATTGAAAGCCAGATAGAGAAATTTCAGGATGAATATTATGATGTGATTGCAAAATGCCATATAAATGGAGAATCTACAATTTTTATAGAATTTATGCTGTCACAGCTTGATAAAAATATTAGATGATATTTCTATTCAGTTTAATGAAGAAAATGAGCATATTTCAGAAGCTGTTAAAGGTTACTTGATGTGATGGAATATGATATCCCATACACGAGTAAGACACTTATGGAAAAAGCTTTGGCTTGAAATCAAGAGAGGGATTTAGAAAGAATTATCTAAATCCTGCAATAGAAATGTGCGTTATCAGAATGACAAACCCGGATACACCAAGAAGTAGAAATCAGAGGTATATCAGAGTTTGAATAGATGGAAAATGGGGATAATATAATGGATGTAAAAGAATTTTGGATAGATGTGTTGAAACAAAATAGAGAAAAGCTTATTAGCTATTTTCATAAAGATGCTGTAATTCGTTGGCATTGCAGTAATGAACTATTTACAGTTTCGGAATATATAAAAGCCAACTGCGAATATCCGGGAGAATGGGAAGGTAAAATTGAACGCATTGAAAAAACTGAAAATATGATAATAACAGCTGTAAAGGTTAATCCCGTGAATAAAAGCAGCTCTTTTCATGTTGTAAGTTTTATAAAAACAGAGAATAATTTAATTACTGAAATGGATGAATATTGGGCAGATGATACTGAAGTACCGGAATGGAGACATAATATGAAGATTGGGAGTAAAATATGGAATTAAAGATAGTTTTCAGTGATGTAGACGGAACCTTATTAAATAGTGAGCATAAGATGCTTGATGGAACAAAGTATGCAATACAAAAATTACATGAAAAAGAAATTCCTTTTGTAATAATATCAGCAAGAAGTCCATCAGGAATCTATCCTATTTTAGAGGAAAATGGATTTTCCTGCCCTATTATATGCTACAGTGGGGCTTTGATTCTGGATGATAAGAAAAATACCATTTATTCTGCGGGTTTTAGCAAGGAAACAGCTGAGAATGTAATTAATTTCATAGAAGAAGAAAAGTTTGACTGTTGTTGGAACCTTTATTCCGGTGACAACTGGATAGTGAAGGATAAGAGTGATGAAAGAGTTATAATTGAAGAAAATATCGTACATACCTTTTGCTAAAGAGGGCACGATTGCTTCTTTTGCCTGATAATGCACAGGTAGGGAAGATTCTTTGCATTTGTAATCCTGAAAAAACTGTAGAAATTGAAAATAAAATAAAGAAGCAATTTCCTGCATTATCGGTAGTTAAATCATTTAGTACGATGATTGAGATTATGGAAACAGGCATAACAAAAGGAAGTGCAGTTTTAGAGCTATGTAAATTGTGGAATATAGATGTAAGTAAGGGCGCGGCCTTTTTGGAGATAATTTTAACGATGTGGAAATGCTTGAAGTAGTCGGCTTTCCATTTCTAATGGAAAATGCTCCAGCGGAACTAAAAAGGCGTTTTACGAATATTACTCACAGCAATAATGATGAAGGAATATATAAGGCTCTTGTTAAAATGGGAGCTATTTCATTGAGGTAAAGTGTGAATAATTTAGATGTGTTTTTTTGATGAACTATGTAAATTATTTTCGCAGGAAACAGAAAAGGTAGTAATAAAGGAGGCAGGATGAAAGCTTTTATAAAGAAATATTATGTTTATATTTTAGTAATGCTTGCATTTTATGTGGCAGCACCGTTGTTGTGTAGGGATACAGAGAGTGCTATGTTTACACTGCTAATTCTTTTACCGGCTATATTGTTCATACTTTCACTTGTATATGTCAAAATGAATGGATTTAAATGGTATTTATCTCTGGCAGTTGCATTACTTTGGTTACCGACTGTTTTTATCTATTATAACGAAAGTGCAATGATATATGCTTTTATTTATGGAGTTATAAGCTTTGCCGGACAGGGAGTAGGGTTTTTGATGAATTGCAGGTTCCGAAGGTAAGAAAGAAACAGTAGAATATTAACTTTTATGGAGGCAAGAGAATGGACAGATTAAAAGAACTTTATGAAGCAAAGAGGGCGGCTGAAGAGGTAATTGCAAGGATAGATAATGCCATATCTTCTTTAGACAGTGCATCATCCTGGGGATTATTTGATATTTTTGGTGGAGGAATGATTTCAAGCTTTATTAAAAGGGGTAAAATTCAGGATGCAAATGCTGATATCGAAGAAATATACTCTTCACTAACTGTATTAAATAAGGAGCTTGAAGATGTTGATATGCATTTGCCGGCAGAAATAAGCGATACTATTAGCGATGGTGCTTTTGACATCTGGTTTGACAATATATTTACGGATATCAGAGTACAGGGTGAAATTAAAGATACATTGTATGAGTTAAAGGATTTCAGAAGAGATATAATTAGTTTGATAGAAAGGTTAAATGCTGAAATAAGACAATATCAATAATTTGGGTTAAACATTGGAGTAAAACTATGCTTGGTAAGCTTGTAAAAGTGACAGTTGACAGACCGCTAGGAAGCTATCATCCTAAACATAAGGATATGTATTATCCGATTAACTATGGTTATATAGAAGGAATAATTGCAGGAGATGGTGAAGAACAAGATGCCTATATAATAGGTATTGATGAGCCGATAAAAGAGTTTACGGGTAGGGTAATTGCCATTATTCATCGTTATGATGATGTAGAAGAAAAGTGGGTGGTTGCACCTGAAAACAGTCATTTTACAAAGGCTGAAATAATGGAAAAAGTTGAGTTTACAGAAAAGTATTATAAGTCTGGAATTATAATGATGGATGATAATACAAGCGGTTAGTTTTAACGTTTTTGATAAAAAAACACCAATATTAAAATTGCAATTATAGGAGATTATATGGGAAAATTTTTATCCGAAATAAAACAAAATTTAAGCAGTAATTCACTGGTTTGGATAAAGCCGATAGAAGATGAAACTGACCTTTGGTATGCGGTAGAAGAATGTAAGATAACAAGTGGACAGATGGAATATGTAAATCCTGCAAGTTTTTCGGTAGGGAGAGCATATTTAGATCCGGAAAATAATGTGCCTTGTGTTATTTACAATAATAAAAATAAAAGAGTGGGCTTTATTTCGTTTAGAAAAAAATAGTACTTAATAAAAAAAGGGTTTAATTGGAGTTTTTTTATAGATAAGAATTATCAGAATAAGGGTTTAGGAAGGGCAACAGCAGAGTGTGCAATAAAAACTTTGAAAAATTTGGACAGCAAAATGCCGATTTTCCTGACTACTGAACAAGATAATGAGTTGGCTCAGAGATTATACATTAATTTAGGATTTAGAAAAGCGGATTTTTTTGGATGGGGATGATTTGGTGTTTATACATGAATAAAACTATATTTTGGAGATATTAGAATATGAAAAATTATACCTTTTGAAGAAAGCTATAGAGATGATCTAATATTTATGATTTTGCAAGCTAAGGATGCTTTGGGTAGAAAACCGGGCTTAAATGAAGATTTATTAGATATAAAATCTCATTATTTTGATAAAGGAGGCAGATTTTGGATTGCCATTGATGGTTATGACAGAGTTATAGGAAGTATTGGATATGTAAGAGTTGATGGCACAAATGAAGCATTTATTCATAGGCTATTTGTTAAGGTGGCGGAGAAACAAAAAAAGGAATAGGTAGTGCGTTGCTTAAAATTGCAGAAGAAGATATGAAAAATAATGAGATATCTGTTGCAAAGGTGCATCTTGGCATACCTAAAGATGATTGGTTTGAGTCTTATTCTTTTTATCAAAAACATGGCTATATTGAATATGAAGAGAGGTATATGAGAAAAAAATGTTGTAAGATATGAATATAAAAACCGAAAGGAGGATTTTATGATAAAAAAAGAAAAAAACTTTATTCTGCATATATTTGTGTAATAGTTTTTTTAGTGTTTGTATAATAGGTGGATTTTTTATTAAAACTTTGTTTGCTTTTGCTATTGTAGGTTTAGCAGGATATATTCTGATTGATAAAAAGTATTTGAGATGCCCACATTGCGGTGGCTTTGAAAATTTGGAAAGACTCTTATATGCAAAAAAACATATTTATCACTGTCGCCATTGCGGTGAAATTATAGAGATTGAAAAAAATAAAAAGAAATGTAGAAATTCATCTTTGGAGGGGTTAAACATGAAAAAAACGAAATGTGGTTATTGTATGCATCTTGTTAGCTGTTTTTTTCTTCTTATACCAATTCCGTTGCGATTAAAAAGATGGAGGTACTGTGGAGTATAAAGCTTTAGTTTATAGAGTTTTAAAGGTTCATAGGTTAGCACCTGTTGAATCGGGAAAAAGAATATGAAGAAGGAATTATTATTAAAGTTCTAGGTATTGAAGTTTATAATAATGTTGAATAGAACAATGTATCTATATTGAAAAATAAGAATAATATTTTTTTACAAGCATTTTATAATAGATTTAATTATGCATCTAACTTGTTTGTAGACTATTATGATTATGAAAAATGTTTCACGTGAAACATTTATAAGACAAATTCTAAGTTGTAGGGCTGTTGTGTTTGTTTTTTTGACTAAGTTACGCCTTCGCTGATTAATGTCCAGACTCGCTCCGGTTTTTTTCTGCAAGGTGCTATTTTTAAGTTTTTTTAGATGATTACGAAAAAAACCTAACGCGCTCGCTTAGGCATTATCAGCTCCGGCTGTTTAATTGATGAATAATTGCAAACAAACACATCAGCCACATGAGGGGCAGGTGGGAGTAGCTGTTTTTAATTTGATATTCGGGTTGTTATTCGCATAAATTTAAGGTATCAGCAAAAACTGATAAAGCCGTATAGTTCGTCATTTCCACTCTGACTTCGTGCAAGCACTTGTCAATCGTGGACGGCTATTATATAGGCAGGGACTAGCACACTTAGCTTTATTGCTTCACAATTTGCTAAGCGTGAGTCACTGCCAAAAAAAGCGAGCGAGTTAGGCGGAGCGAAGCGGATGCCGGAGCGAGTCTGGACATTTATCAGTTTTTGCGTCTACTTTGCTACATAATTTTTAGCCTACAACTTAGAATTTGTGAAGAAAAATTTACGAAGTGGAGATGCAGAGATGAACATAAAAATTAGTTAGAATTGGTGTTAATGAAGTGGAAAACTTATGGAATATGCAAATGGATGCATTCAAAAAGTTTGCTAGAAAAAAATATCAAGATTTTTGAAACAAGCCTGGGAGCTGAATCAAAAAGAGAAAATTGAAGCAAAAATTACTACAAGATTATACTTATTTCTATTATATTTATTTGGACAAAAAAATATTGTCGGTGCTGTTAGGGTAGTTGATAAGAACGATGCAAGTAGGAAGAGAATTGCACCTATTTTTTTATAATTGAAAATTACCGTAATAAAAGGTATAGCACAAAGAGTTTTTTTCTGAAATAGAAAGAATTCATGGAGAAAAATAACTGGAAGCTTGATACTATCTTTCAGGAAAAGGGAAATTGCTATCTGTATGAAAAATTGGGATATAAAAAGAGTAGGGGAACTTGAAAGAATAAAAAGATGGAATGGATATAGTTTATTATATAAAGGATTGATTAGCTTATAGTGTTTTCACTTCTATACTGACCACATCGGCTTAGTTAGGAAGTTAATGAAACAAGGTGTGCAATTATTATTACTTGATGCATACGAAGAAAATAGCAAATTAAAGGAAGATTGGGAACTTATAATGAGCTATAACCCTAAAACAATTTACTATGCTCTATGCTAATGAAAAAAATATACGATAGACAAGAGATACTCAGATAAGGAGAAACAATGGAAATAAGATATATTGATTCGTCTGATGACAAAAATGAAAATTAGCAAAATAATGGAGGATAGTTGGAAATATGCTTATAGAGGTATCGTTCCACAGGAATTTCTAGATAAAATTCCAAGAGGACATTGGAGTAACAGATTGGAAAGTCCTGGCTTGTACACTATGGTATGCATTAAAGATGGTGAGTATATCGGGACTGCAAGTTTTGGTAGAGCAAGAATTGATAATTGCAGTGATTCTGGAGAAATAATTTCAATTTATTTGTTGCCTGAATATATAGGCAAAGGTTATGGAATAAAAAAATAATGGATTCAGTAATAAATGAATTAAGAATACATGAATATAAAGGGGTTATTCTTTATGTTCTTGAAGAAAAACACCAGAGCCAGGAAGTTCTATGAAAGGTATGGATTTGAACTTTGCAATGATGATAAAGAAGTGATAATTGGTGGCAAGAAATTATCAGCTGTAAGATATGCCATACGAGATATACAATAATAGAAAGCCATGTAGTTAGTCGGAGGACTATTATGTTAGATAAAGTAAACAACGATATATCAAAACGAAGAAAATATATGGATTGGAATAATATGTTAATACATTTGGAAGCCTTATATGTTTTAGACAATGCATTAACTGAGCCAGAAGATGATGACTTGAGATTGATACGGAAGTTCGAGACTGATAATATGATAAAGTATATTGTTGATAATGGTGCAGGAGATAAGTTTACAGTATTATTTACAGAAACTGCAGTGCTAATAAAAGGCTTTGCTCATGAAAATAGTCTTAATCAGTTTGCTGCTACTGAATGGAATCAGGGCATTATTGATATGATGTATGAACGCTTAGACGAGAAAATGAAAAATATGTTTACAGATGATGAGAGACAGGAAACTACTTTTTTTATTTGGTATGACGGCGAAGTTCATCAAAATCAGATAGAAGGAAATGATGGAGGACGCTGGTTACTCGGATATGCTTTCGATACTTATGAGAGATTCGAGGAGTTTGCGACAGACTATTATGATATGGTATTTGACAATGACTTACTTAGAAAATTATACACTTATTCAACTTTGTCAGAATTAGAATTGTCAAAGCTAATACAGGGGGTGTAGATAAAATGGCTGTAACACTGTATGTTCACTTGAATGAAGAACATAATTACAATTTTTAATGTTAAGCAATTTAATGAAGATATTAGTACAAAAATATCCTGGCACGAACATGGAAGTAAGTAATTCTGCTCGAAATTACGACATTTGCTGGGAAAACTATTCTAAGCAGTATCAATTTGAACTCAGAATAGATAGAAATCGCTGTACATTTGCTATCGAGTATTTTAATGCTGATAACAAGTTATACGAGTTTGCAAGATTTATAGCTTTGGCTTAGAAGTTATTTTTTTATAGAGATAAGAATGTGATATTGCTTTATGAGACAGATTGCGCTCAGTTGGATTTATCTTGTGATAGGACAATTGATGATATAAGGATATGGCTTGAAGAAACTTTTTGGTTAATTTCTTATGTGATAGTAAGGAAAGAATAATTAGAACAATAAAATGTTTCACGTGAAACATTTCAATTTCAAAGATATTTGCAAAGATTTCATTATAGATAAAAAAAGAGGGTGTCTTATAATAAAAATAAACTTAAGACAATATTCGACTTCAAAAAAATATGGGACTGCTGTATAATAATGTTTAACGAACAATAAGTAGGTTGAATGACAAAATAGGGAAACTTCGTATTGTAAGTATTTGTATAATGTTTGTTTGCTATTAACTTGAATTTTTGGCTTTAAAAACATTATTTATTTTAACCAAGTAAGCTCAACATTATTTATATGGATTGACATATAGCATTTAAGCTATCTATATTTTATAGTTGTGAAAAGCTGAAAAAGACTCTTGTATGCTAGAAGCTTATATACAGTTATAAATATTTTGGTGAAATAATAGAGGTTGAATAATAAAAAAATGTTTCACGTGAAACATTGGAAATGAGGTTAGTATGAGTATTTATAGTTGGATTCAAAGAAAATTGCTTGGGACATATGTAGAATGGTGGATTAAAAGTCCAAATTCTAATCATAAAGAGTTTCATATTGATGGTATTAATAACACACTAAATGCTATGAAGGATGGATATATTTACTATACAGAGATACGTCCGCCTTATGCGATAAAAGGCTGCACCTCAATGAAGGCAGTTGTAGCAAAAAAATACAGATTATGTGAATTTATACCTTGAAATAAACGGTAAAAAAATACTGTATATATGACCTAGGCTATGAAGATGCGATAAAAATAATGAGGACTTTTATGCAAAAAGAGACTCTTCCGGATGAAAAAAGCTATGTAGAAGTTGTGGACGATGAGAATGAAAAGATGCAGAGGGCATTTGTAGAATTAACAGAACTATTATTAGGAAATACTAAACATACAAAGCAATTTCTTAAGAAAAATAAAGCCTGAGAATGAAGAAGACTATGGAAGATGCCTGGCTTGAACTTTATGAAGAGTTGTTGCGAAAAGGTATAGCAATAGAACTTGACTGGAAAGTAAGAAAAGATGATTTTATGAACGCAATTAAAAAACTAAGTAAAGGTATTGAACTTGAGATAGATTGTGAGATATTGGATAGTGAGGAAGATGTTCCAAGATGGGGCAAAATCATCAATTCAATCTGGAAGGATTATGTTTTATCAGCTATGGATGTGGGGAGTGACAGCTATGTATTGATGATGCTTAGTAAAGAAGATTTTATAAAGGCTAAGGAGCTGGCAAGAGAGATATTAAATAGGATAGCAGTTGCGGAAGAGATGTAAAAATGAAGGACTTGCTAGTTATAGATATATTTGGACTCGCCAAGAAAGGAGCTTGGAAGGCTATGAGTCGCATAATTGATGAAGCCTATTTTAAATACAGTGTATATAGTGCCATGGAGTCTGGAATACAAGTCAAATGTCCTAAATGTCAAGGATTAGGGGTGATAGTTGCAGATGATGACAATGTGTATTTTAAGTGTACAAGCTGTGGCCATAAAAAAAGCAATGATCGCACAATTTACCGCTACGATGTTAATAACAAATGCATAAATTGTGGCAGATATTATAGAGTAGATATTGAAGACAAGGCAAAGCAGCATTTTTCTGCTCTAAATGTATTATGTCCTTATTGTGGAACTAAAATGCAAGGGGAGGTTCATAAAACTGCTGAGTCATTTTCATATACTGCTGAAATTGAGCTTGGAAGAGAACCTTATTTCGGACTAGAGCTGTGGTTTTTGACATTTTTTCAGGGCAAGCCTGTTTGGGCACTGAACCATGAACACCTTGGGTATTTAATTCAATATCTCAGTGCTGAAATGAGGATAAAAGCCTCATAATATCACAGGAATGTCCCAATCTGATCATCTCCCTACTTTTTATGAAAACCGCCAAGAATAGGGAAAAGAATAGTGAAACTACTGAAGAAAAAATGCAGGAACAATAGAAATATATCAAAAAAAGTTACGAGTAGAGCAAATGAGTAATGTTGTTTTTAGCAAAAATACTTTGATAGGGTTAAAGGCTACTACGAAACAAGCGCATTTACAGAAGGGATTTGTCCTGAAATGGAAGAAAAAAATAATATAGTTTGAAGTAAATCATAAGCTTGATTTTGATAATAAGTGTTATGAAGATATAAATAGAAGAGTTTTTTTGAAAAATTTGGATGAATATGCTTGATAGTTAAATTCTAAGTTGTCGGGCTAATGTATTGTTTGACATACTAAGTCACGCCTTCACTAATAAATGTCCAGACTCGCTACGGTTTTTCTGTAAGATGCTGTTGTAATATGGCTTTATTGACGAAAAACCTGATGCGCTCGCTTAGGCATTATTAGTTCCGGCTGTTTAATTGATGAGTGATTACAAACAAACGCATTAGCCACAAGGGGGGCAGGTGGGGGCTGTCTTTAATTTGGCATTCGAGTTATTATTTGTATAGATTTACGGTGCCAGCTCCGAATGATAGATTCTAAGCGAGCGCATTAGGCGGAGCGAAGCGGATGCCGGAGCGAGTCTGAAATGTTATCATTCGGAGCGTCACTTAGGTTAGTTTATATAACTCGACAACTTAGAATTTGCTGAGATCAGTGGTGGTATAAATTACTAAACAAAAATTTCTCGCTGTGAATGTTAAATTTACATCGAAGAAGAATTAACCTCAAATGAATAAGCTATGAGTATTATAGCTTTCTAATACTATTCCAATATTTTTTTCACTTCAACGATATTTTTTTCTCTATGTTACTTTGTACAGAACAAAGCCCGGATTCAAATAAATTATCGATGCCGAGGACAGCGCTCTGTCCCAGATCATCACTTGCAAAAGGTTTAAAATCTTCTTTCGCATGCCAAAATTTTATGAAGCTGCGAAAGGAATTATTAGGATTGGAATCATATTTTTTAGCCAAAGCATATGCCTCATCAATTGTACTTTTCATACTTTCATACTCGGTTAGGCAAGACAGAGCCAAAGCTTTTGTTATAAGAAGTATGACTTTAAGCTTTGAAGTGTAACAGTTTTTTTCAAAACTTGCAGAATCTGAATAAGCAATACTTCGATCTATTAAATCGCAGGCTTCTTTGAAGTCTTTTTTGGTCCCACGGGATACAATTGCTAAAGACATATTCAGAGATAAATCCAAGTCCCTTAAGAGATTATATGTTAATGCCTTTGTATACCTATCTAAAGCCTCCTCGGTTTCTCCTTTTTTATGCAATAGGCGAGCTATATCTATATCAGCAATTCCTAGATAATTAATTTTATTAAACTCTGCAAGCGCACCATCGGAATCAATGACGATTTTTAGTTTTGCTATATTCATCCTTATAGTAAACTCATTAAAATTTGGATCATCATTTTGAGAAAGAAGGGTTAAGGCTTTTTCGTGCAATGCTATCGATTTTTTAGCATCTTCTTCTTTTCCGTTCACGGTGTACAGAATTGCATACAAAAAAGCACAGGCTCTTACTATTTTAAAACTTGTCGGATAGCGAACTAAGGCTTTTTCTGCTTCAGACATAAAGCTTCCATATACTTTTGGTTTTCAGCAAGTCTGATAATTTTATCAGATATATCTTTAATAGTTTTTGATGACATATTGTAACCAAGAAGAATATCCATTGAAACATTAAAAAAGTCTGCCAATTCCATCATGGTCATAATATCAGGCACAGTGCTTCCGCTTTCCCATTTGGATACGGCACCGACAGTAACTCCAAAAAGCCTCTGCTAACCCTTCCTGAGTCAGATTCATTTCCTTTCGATATTTCTTTATATTTTTCACTAAGTTTAAGTTTCATTAGTCTTTTTCCTCCGGTTTCTCTAAAAATAGGACGCAAAAATCATAATAAGTATTAGTATTACCATGGACACTGCAATGCTTCCGATTAGCATATACATCACGCTGATGTGTGAAATAAACATACTTACAATAAAAGAGCTAATCGGCATGGCTGCTATCACAGAAGAATTAAATACTGCAGATGCCCGTGCCATGTAATTATAATCTATACACTTCATTAACTGTATGTTAATTATTCCAACAACCAGTGATGTCGCTGACACCATTATAAAAAAAGAGGCACTGATTAATATATATGAAAGAAGAGCATTGCCTTTTACAAGCCTTCCGGCAGGTATGCAAGTCATTCCGATAATTAACAAAAATATTCCCCAAATTGTAATTTTAAGTGGAGATAATATTTTTGCTATATAAGGTAAAATAACCGCACCTACAATGCCTCCAATAGAAGAAAAAATACCGGCAAAGCTTAAAAGTTCGCTGCCCATCCCGAAAATATCATCAGCTATTGGAGCCTGAAGTGCACTAAGCGGTATCAACATACAATTGAGGACAATACATATTGTACATAAATTTCTAACTACAGGAGTCTTAAATACATAAACAATCCCTTCTTTAAGCATCTTAAAATATCCTGAAGAAATGCTCTTTGTACTGTCTGTATTATTTGAAACAGCATCAGTAGCTACTTTTATCAGTTTGATAAGAATAGCAGCAATTACGAAGGTTGATACATCTATAAACATCGCAGCCTCAGCACCAAAATTTGCAATAACGAAGCCAGCAGCTCCGCTTCCAATCAGTGAGGCGGCATTGGTAAATACAGAATTAAGACTAATTCCTGCATTCATATCTTCACGCTTTATCACCTGCACTATAAATGATGTACTTGCAGGAAGATTAAAGGATTCCACTGTTGTAATAATTAATGTAAAACAGGAAAGAATCAGTGGATTAACATAGTCAAGCTTAAATAATATAATAAATAATGTAATAAGTGATGCCCTTAAAAAATGGGTTGCAATTACTACTTGCTTTTTGTTCATATTCTCCACAATCGCACCTGCAAATGGCTGAACTATAACATTTGGGAGCATATTTAGAGCAAAAACGATAGCCGACCATGAAGCGCTATTGGTTATCTGATATACAACCCAAGTGAATGCAATTGATTCCACAGAATCTCCGAATCAGTTAATCAAATTTGAAAGCAGGAACTTTCTATATTCACTTACTTTTAAAATTTTTTTAAGTAGTTACCTCTATTCTTAGTATCTTTCATTGTGAAGCCTCCTTTTTTTGATAATTGATTTATGGCTTCAGTTTAATGAAAAAAACTAATAATAATATAATACACTATTTGTATATATAAAGAAATAAAAAAACTTTCTTTATAGGAATATTTTTTTATAATTTAATTTATGTCAAATTACGATTGTGGATATTGCAAACTGGTTGATGAGTGAATTATAATGTTAGTAAATAATAAGTTGTAGGGGCTAATGTGTTGTTTGACTTACTTAGTCACGCCTTCACTAATAAATGTCCAGACTCGCTACGGTTTTTTTCTGAAAGGAGCTCAGTTAAGTTTTTTTGAATGATGACGAAAAAAACCTAATGCGCTCGCTTAGGCATTATTAGTTCCGGCTGTTTGATTGATAAGTCGGCACAAACAAGCACATCAGCCACATAGGGGGCAGGTGGTGGTAACTGTCTTTGATTTAGTATTCTAGTTATTATTTGTATAAATCTAAGGTGCCAGCTCCGAATGATAAATTCTAAGCGAGCGCATTAGGCGAAGCGAAGCGGATGCCGGAGCGAGTCTGAAATGTTATCATTCGGAGCGTCACTTAGGTTAGTTTATATAACACGACAAATTAGAATTTGCGGAGGTAATTATTTGAGATATATACTTTTATTGCGTGGCATAAAATGTAGGAGGCAAGAATAAGGTATCTATGGGAGAATTAAAAGAATTTATGAAAAAAATTCCGGGTTTGAAAAATGTTATTTCCTACATAAATAGTGGAAATTTGTTTTTTTGATAGCGAGGAGGACTGGGAAAAATTGTATTAGAAATATAAGGCATTTATTAGAAACTAACTACGATTTTTTTCTATTCCATTTGCCTTACTCACCAAAGAAGAGTATTTAGAAGAAAGAGAAAAAAATTACCTGATTGGTGGAATGAGGATTTGGCAAGAAGGGATATATTATTCTTTTCAAGTGATTTAGACAAAACAAGCGTTCTTGCTTTTTTTAGATAAAACTGTTTTTTTATAATGAAATAGTATATGTTGGAAAAATATGCGGTATTTTTGGGGAAAAATATAATGAGTCAGAATACCTTAAAAACAACCTACCACAAGAAATTGATGAAAGAAGATTTTTACAAGAAAATTACAATCAGAAATGGTAATACATTTGAAAGGATAGCAGAGATTTTCGAAAATGAGAGATAGACCGAAAGATGAGAGGACTTAGGACAATGGAAACTATAAAAGAGTTTTTTTAGAGAGTGATATATATTTACGGATTATAAAAGAACTGGGGGCTGACAACTTTTATAAGAAACCGGAAAGTATAGAAATAGAGCTTCTGAGAGAGCGTTTAAAACAAAGACAATACTTACTTGAAGGCTTTAGCTGTAAACCTTATTCAGAGAAAGAATTGGTGGAGTTTTATGAGAAAACAATAGATGAAAATAGAAGTGAAATCATTATTTGGAGCAGGAAGTTTCAGATATATAGCAGAGATATAGCTGAAGAATATCCAGATGGTGAATTTCCTAGTGGTGAAGAAATTAACAAGGAAGAAAAATCAAAAATAATTTCAATAGGTAAATACACTATATCGAGTGTTGCTATGTATATCATAGAATTTGATATTTTAAAAAATCATTCCGAAATATTGCCAGACTATTATAAAAGACTGCGTATTCCGGATGCAGCGAAATATTCAAATGAAATGAAAAAATTGTATAAAGAACTTTTTGAAGAAACTGAAAATTAAATGTTTTTAAGCGAGAAGGATATGTAAAAGTGAGGCTTGCCTATATGAAGGGAAACCCTCAAAGCAGTAGATTTTTGGCAGAAATGTGGGTTTGCTGAGACCGGAATTAAAAAAAGAAAAATGAACTATGGAGTAGCTGTGGTTTTAGAGAAAAATAATTTGAATTATAATATAAAAAGGTAAATATTTAAAGAAAAGCCTGAAATTAAATGATTTAGGGCTTGACATTATAGGAAGGAGAAGGCTAATGACAAGAGAAGAAAGAGCAGAAAAATGGTTTAGAGGTATCCCAAATGCTGAACTAATAAGCATGGAAGAAAAGATGGATATTTGTGACAAAGGCGACAAGGGAGATGATGACTGATATTTTTTTGATGTCAGCAGTGGCTTGTATTTCGCTGTTAGTGATGTGTGGTAAAATGATATTTGATTTTTATAGTAAAATTAATTAATTACATTTCTGGAGAGAATATCGGAATATTTGATTATATTTGTATTGTATTTATAGGAGGGTTTATAGTCTTTACCGTTATAATATATCCTTTAATATCTGCTATTTTAGATAAGAATAAAAAAATATCAAATCTGAAGCAGAAAAAAATTATTAAGGCTATAGAAAAAAACAAGGCAAATGAAAAAGTATAGCGAAGATTTTTACAATAATATGGAAGAAGGCTATCTTCAGTTTGACAATTTTAATTTTAAGCTTGCCATCATCCAAGAGTTGATGTACGATATAAATGTATTACAACCTGAGTTTGATATTTACGAATTTGCAAAAGAGTATAAGGGTGAAGCGATTGACACAGAAAGTGAAACTGCAATTGAACCTGCACTAGACTATTTTAAGAATTTGCAGATACCTAAGAGCTTAGCAAAAGAAGTAGGATCATTTTACATGGATGGTGGTAATGAGGTTTATATGAACATCATTCCGCTGTGGGACGGCGAAGACGGATATTTTGATTTGAATGATGTAAGCCTCACGGAGCTTAGACAATTTCCAAATCTAACTGAGGCAACAGTTCTGACGGATGATTTTGATAAAATAAAGAAGATATTCGATGCAGCAGGCATTAAGGTGGAATTATTATAATACAAGAAATAGTGAGGTAACAATGGATTACATAAAAGAGTATTCAAAAATAGAATTTGAAATTCTGACAGAAGGACACTTTGGATATTGTACAACTTATACAGGATGGGTTTGGGCAGAAGGAAAAGAACCTGTGTCGGGAATTATGTATATTTGGAATAAAGGTGATATGGGTTTATCGTATTAACGGGGAATTTAATTTTATGGAGGTATATTAATGAAATCTATATGGAAGAGTTGGTTAGAACAAGCGGTTTTTCTTTATTGTGCTTTGTATACATTTGCGACTATTGTTAATAGCGTGGGATACCTTTTAAATGGAATCTACGAGGATCCTAGTGGAAATTGGCATGAATTGGATAGAGCTATAATTGTATTTATTATAACTCTTGCATATGTATTGATTAAAACCTTGAAATTGAAAAACTATTGGTTAAAGGCTTTAGTGGTATATATTCCTACTCTTATTCTAGTGTTTATATATGTTTGGCTGACAGGACTCAGAGAGCCTCTTGCATCGTCGGCATATAGAGACATATTTATAAATTATACCGTGGGTTATACAGCAGCGTCATTAGTTGGATGGTTAAATATTCTTCGCAAGCGAAAGAATGCAAATAATAATCAGTCCAACCAGCCTAGGTAAAATGGTGTATAAGGAGAAATAGGATGAATTTTATAGACAAAAGCATTTGCACAAAACTTAAAAGGTGATGATTTCTTGCAGGCAATGGCAGATATTTATTCAGAGCCGGAAGTATATAAAGAATTAAAAAAATATCCACGCTTTGTTGCAGATATAATTACTGTTATTGATTATGATACTACATTGCAAATGGATGGATTGGATGATGTTATAAGTGGTAATTTAAGTAATAGGTATGCGGAAATTATAAATTCTCTTGAAAACTTTGGTGCAAAAGATGAAGCAGATGTTCTAAAAAAGGCTAAAAAATTATATGATTTGGATGACGGTAGTTATGATAAGGAGTATAATAATCTTAGCGACCAGCTTGCTTTTAAATAATGATTATGATGGATTTTGGGATATGGTAGAGCATATATTGACAGAAATTTAAGCTGATTAATTTATTGGGAGAGTATGAGGAATAATATGATTTATGTTCATCATTATACAAAGAACAAAGATAGTTTTTGCTGAGAATAATTAACAACAAAGAAGTTATATACAAAGGTCAAAGCCTAACTCTAACCAGATTTTGGGGTAACAAAAAGCTCTGTTTGTGGATTAAAAATCCGAATCAGAGAGATATGCCTAAAATGGAATTTGTCGGGGGATATCCTGATGAATGGTGTATTTTTATAGAGAATTTGACAGAAGAGGAAAAAGGACAGATTATGGATGTGAACGGAGAACTTTTGGATGTAGAGAGTATATTAGAAAGCGAAGATATATTATGAAGATGGAAATAGGGAAGACTTATATTGTCAAAAAAGATATTTTTGATTTTAGAAAAGGAGAAAACTTGTTATTAGAAGATAAAGGCTACCAAGCTTACTATGGTGAGCATAATTTTGTTTTCGTTAACGAAGAAAAACCAAAGAAAGTGGCTGGTATTGAGAGATAACGAGGATGATGATAAGAAGGTATATTCTAATTTGGAAGAATATTTTTGAAGAAAAAAATAAAGATTAGAGAATAAATAATGCCTGTTTTAAGCCAAAAACAAATAGAATATGGATTTGACTATTTTCATAAAGATGAACCACAGAAAAAGTCAGTAATAGAAGTTTCTGAGTATAATGGTGAGAGTGAACTTACAATAAACTGCACACAGTTAGGAGATAGCTTTACACCTCAGTATAAGAGTGCAAAAGAGAAAAAGCGAGTATTACAGGAGTGGTGTGATTTTCTACGAAATAATAAGACTGCATTTACCAAGCTTTCATTTTGTACAAGGATGCCGCAGGAATTATTTGATGCAGTTTGCGAGCAGGAAAATCTAATAAGTCTTGATGTTAAATGGGGTGTATATCCTGATATTTCAAAAGCTTGCCAACCTCACTAAGCTTCGTTACCTGTCTTTAGGTTCAGGTGCAGGTGTAAGCAGCATAGAGCCTATTTCAAAGTTAAACGGCTTAGTTGCCTTATCAGTTGAAAATTTCCAAAAAATCGTGGATTACAGTCCGTTTGCCATGCTTAAAAACTTGGAGAGTCTTTCTATTTGTGGAGATGGACTTGGACCTAAGTACATTCAGGTAGATTCTTTGGACTTTTTAACTCGGATGAAGCAGCTTAGATTCTTTTCTTTTTTAATGGCTAGACTTAAAAGCAAGGACTATACTCCGGTTTTAAGCCTTGAAAATGTGGAATATCTAAGCCTTAGACCATGCAAGGAGACAAAAAAACTTTACAATGATATAATTAAACTACCAAAGTTAAAATATGGATTAATAGTAAAAAAGCCTGAATTATATGTATAACAAGCTGAGCTTGAACAAAACAAAGGATGTAACAAGTGAAATATTTAATATTAGAATGATATTATTAGAACGATAATTACACAGATGTTTGCAGGCAGATAAAAGGAGACTGATTATGCTTAAAATAGGAGATAAATATTCATTTGAAGTAAGTTATGCAGATAGGCAGAGCTGCCTGATGTTCTTTAAGGAAGATGATTCCTCGTCTTGGTCATTGGATATAGGCTTTGCAGAGGGAGATTTTGGTGATGATACTGTAGCGCCTGCTATATGCATTAATCCGATAGATACAGATAAAAATTCTGTAGAAGAATTAGTGGGAGAAAGATTTGAAGTAACCACTGTAAAAGAGTGCGAGGAGAGAGAAGATACATTTTATATTTATGAGTCCGAGCCAATGGTTTCATACGAGGTAGAAGTACTTGAAATAAAGGATAATAAGGCTCGTATCAGATGCAGCGGTATAATGATAGTGGATGGGTATTCTGATCCTTATGAAGAGGCGAAATTTGAGATAGACTGTCTGGTGCCTATTATTGAATCTGCTAGTGACTGGGCAAAATTTGAGAATTGATAGAATTTTTTTATACTATGGTTTAGAAACTGAAAGAACTTAGAAAGGCGGCATTATGAGCAAGTTAAGAGAAAAGACTTTGGTTACAACCAGAGAAGAGGTAACAAGTGAGTATCCGTTTTATGGTGACCTGCCAATGATATATTTAGGTGAGATAGCCAATATGAAGGAGCATGGAATATTTATAGGTAAATCAGGGCAAATGTTATTTTTGGGTATCATATTTCTAATTTTAGAGAATTAAGCGAAGAAGAAATATAAAAAATATTACAACAGAAGATTTCTGAAGGAGTTTACAATGAATAATCAAATGGATTTTGCACTGCCTGCTTTATATGATAAGTTTTTATCAGAAATGGGAGAGGACGGAGAATTTACAATAGAGGATAGCGGTATCACCTTATATTCAAAGGCGGATTTGGTAGAAAGAAATACCACTTATCAGATAGAGGAATGGGAGCCTGATTACTTTATGATTGGGCAGGACGGTGATTTGGCTTTCTTTATAAAAAAAGATTCTGATGATACCATTTACAAGAATGATTTGGGAGCTTTGGGTTCTATCCAAATGGAAATAGCAGCCTCTGATGTGTATGAGTTTATTAAACATTCTAGGAGGAATTAACATGGTATATATTGAATCTGAAGTATTGGAACTGAAGGCTAAATTTACTGATACTATATGTAAAGAAATTGTAGCATTTTTGAATACAAATGGTGGAGACATTATTATTGGTATAGATGATAATGGAAGGGTCGTTGGTTTAAATAATATTGATGAAATATCTAAAAAGATATCAGATATAATAACAGATCAAATTGAACCCAATCCTCAGTCTATTATAAGTTCAGAAATAAGATATGATGAGGGGAAGATGCTTTTTAGTTGTACATGATACAAAAAGGAGTAAGCCCATTATATTGTCAGAAAAAAATATGGATTTTCATCTGCAGGATGTGTAATGAGAATTGGAACAACTTGCAAAAAAATATGACATCAGAGCAGATTCATGCTCGTTATGAGAAGAATTTTATCAATTCAGATATTATGACAGTCATTCAGGCAAAGTATGGTTCTATATCATTTAAGACATTAAAGATATATTATACAGAGAAAGGTTATCATTTAGATGATTCTTCTTTTGAAACGAATCTTAATCTTAGGACTCCTAATGGAGAATATAACCTTTTAGCAGAACTATTGTCTGATAAAAACACGATTCCACTTATTACTGTGAAGTTTCAAGGAACTGATAAAACATCCGTATCAGAACGAAATGATTATGGAAATCAGTGTTTGCTTTTTAGCTATGAACAAATTAAGAATCGTGTTGCCGCAGAAAATATATGTGTGGTAGACACAACAGTAAGACCTCGTGTTGATCGGTTTTTATTTGACTTTGATAGTGTGAATGAGGCTATAATCAATGCACTTGTGCATAATGATTGGAACAGTTCTCAGCCATTGATTTCTTTTTATAGTAATCGAATTGAAATTTTATCACATGGTGGTCTTCCAAAAGGACAGACTAAAGAACTGTTTTTCAAGGGGATCAGTAGGCCGAGAAATGACATGCTGATGCGTATTTTCTTGAATATGAATCTCACAGAGCATACAGGTCATGGAATACCGGTAATTTTATCAAAAATATGGTGAAGAAGCCTTTGATATTGGTGATTCCTATGTTATAGTTACTATTCCGTATGACAAGGAGGTACTAAGCATTGCACTTAAAAAAATATAAATGTCGGTACAAATGTCGGTACAAATGTCGGTTTAAATAAAAACAGAAAAGAGGGTTATTTTTCCATTTGCTTGAAAAATCCAGATTCTACAGCAGATGATATGTCAATTGTAGTTGGTGTTACAAAGCGTACTATTGAGAGAACATTGAAGAAATTACAGGAAAAAAAGGATTGCTTGTGAGAACTGGAGCCAAGAAGTCAGGGAGATGGATTGTTATCAAGTAGATAAACTTATAGAATTTTTACTGTGGATAGATTGTTTGAAGGATATAGAATCTAGATGGTGGTTTGATTTTTTTGTTATTTGGAGAATAAACTATGATTATAAAAATGAAGGAGAAAATGCGGAATTACAGCATAAAGGGAAGCAGTGGATTAAAGAGAACTACTGTTGGATGAATAGTGAAAATTATAAATGCTTTGAAATCGTTTGAAACTAATTGGAGGAAAGAATGGAATTTGACGAAAGCTTGCGACAATATACTTACAGCTATGAAGACTTGATTTTTGCCTGGGATGAGGAGCCTACAGAGGAATATATAAATAAGGTGAAAGCTTTAGCTAAGAATTATAAAGATAATCTTGACAGAATAATTGACTTTATCTTGCCTGACCTTAGGGAAATGTACGGAGATATAAGCAAAGAAGATGTGAAGAATAATCTTGGGAAACCTATTATAGACTATAATCGGGGAACGGTGAGCTATTGTGACCAGACCTTTGATGACTGGCATATATTTGAGTTTGAATTTTTAGATGAAAAAAATTTGAAAAAAACTAGAGCATTTTTTTCAGTTGATGGTTAATAGATTTATTGGAGGAAAGCTATGGAACTACTGGAGTATATGAGAAAAAGAAATAAAATGACAATCTCAGAGTGGGAAGATACATTTGAGAAAAGGGAAAGGGATATTATTATTTTAAGGCATGAAGGAGGGGGAGGAAGCCTAAGAAATGGTTTTTGGGACTGGGAGGCTTATTTTTTTAGCCTATGTGGACTGTGAAACAGGAGAACTTCACAAAGAAGAAGGGCGGATAGCATTTCCTGTCACAGAAACAGAAAAATCTGCCATATCAATTTGAAGATGAAACCATTTACAGATTAAAGGTACGTGAAAAAGCTACCAGAGGAAGTTCCAAACGGTGCATTGCCGATAAAAAAACTTGTTTTTTTGGTTGTGGAAGTTCTTAAAAAAAGATGCCACTTGTCCTGAACTTTATGAAATGCTTACAGAGTATAGAAAGCCTGTGGTTTTGAAGGATGATGTCTTGGGCGAGCTAACTTATGATAAGCTGCTTAAAAGCTTTGAGGGAAATCTTTCTTGGCTTGGTGGCAGGATACATATTTCCTTATATGTAGACAAGGATAATAAGAGCGGTATAACAAAGGCAAAAAAGGCTATAAAAACAATGGTTTTGGAACAGGAAAAATGGGATACAGACCTGCGTAGTTTTGCTGCAAAGAAGCTAACCAAACTTGCCTGTGAATGGGCAGAATCTGATGAAGAAGCTGCTGAAATTACAGAAGAAAGCTTTGCAAAGAGAATTAGCTTAAGCTTAATATGGGTGACATCGGGAGGTTCATTTACAGCTTATCTTGATGATGATGACCTTTTCTTTGGGCACAGCATCACAGTTAATGGAAGCCCTAAGAAGGGACTATTGTCGGCTGATATTGAGGGATAAAACATATACTGATATCTTTGGTAGTGAAAGGAGAAAAATGGAAAAACAAGCACTTATAAATCAATGGTTGCTTGAGCAGGAAATAGCTCATATTAAAGGTTGGGATTTCTCACATATTAGAGGAAGATATAAAGAAGAGGATGATCTCCCTTGGGATTTTGAAAACATTATAAAATCCTATTTGAATGATACAGATTATTTATTGGACATGGAAACAGGAGGTGGCGAATTTCTTTTTGTCTTTTATGGCAAACGCTAAATATACTGTCTTGCGATTGAAGGGTATGAACCAAACATCAAAAATATGTGAGGACAGACTTCTTCCTTTAGGAATAGATTTTAAAAGCATGTGACGGAGGAGATATTCTTCCTTTTGAAGATAACTACTTTGACATTATTACTAACAGGCATGGTCAATATAACATAGACGAAATTAAAAGAACTCTTAAAAGCGGAGGAGTATTTCTTACGCAACAAGTCGGTGCAGAAAATGACAGAGAACTTGTAGAACTTTTGATAGGTGATGTTGAAATTCCTTTTCCGGAAGCATATTTAAGTATTGCAAGACAGAAATTTGCTGATAACGGATTTGACATTGTGGAAGAAGATGAAGTCTACAGGCCGATAGAGTTTTTATGATGTAGGTGCACTGGTTTGGTTTGCCAGAATTATTGATTGGGAATTTCCGGGTTTTGAAGTGGAGAAATATCAGGATAACCTTTTTAAAAGCACAGGAAATTCTTGATAAAGAAGGTGTAATTAAAGGTAAAAATTCATAGATATTATTTTTGTGGCTAAAAAAAGAAATAATAAATTTATGAAGAGATTGATTATTCCGGATTAGTCTGTGGAACTGAGTTTTATATAATGGAAGGCCAAAAATAAAGTTGGAGAGGGAATTATAGATGAAATTATTAACAATAGATGAGATAATATCTTCAATACTGGAAGAAACAGAAGGACTTGATGCTGAAATAACTGATGGAATTATTCTTAGTAAAAAAAGAAATTTCTCAGTCTGAGATTGAAAAAAATTAAAAATCTGAACTTGAAATAGAGTATTTAGATTTCGTATTTACTGAGAATATTTTTAAGTTATAACTGGGGGAATTTTTGGTTTCCTTAGCTACCAGTTTGGATATGGAGATGAAATGAGCCTTAATTGGCTGATAAATCGTAATCTGGAATATGAGGATTATCAGGTATTACATAAGAAGGGTTTAATAATTATTGCAAATGGAGATCCTTATACTATTTTTACTAGAATGTAAATCGGGGAAAAATATACGCATTTACAAGTGATATGAGTTATGATGAGATAATACCTATTGCTTCCGATTTTAGAGAATTTATAAGAGCGATAGGAACTGCTCAATATGCTGTTTGGAAGAAGGATGAAAAAGAATTTGTAGAAATGATGAGAAGTATGGTTGTTGATAATGGACTTAGTTTTTGGAAAGAGCTGGTAGGAGTATATTAAAAAAATATAAGGAGGACGCAATGGAAGAATTTATAGTAGCAGAGGAGGGCATTCCTTACAATATAGGTTGTGAAGGGGCAACGATAGCATATTATGGAAGTGAAATAGAATTTCACTATGAAACTGTGCCGCCGCATGGAGATGAAATATTTTCTGCAAAATTGCCACTACTTAATGTTAATCTTCCATTTTGGATGTATGGGAGAAATCTTATATTTTTGGACGCCTATTATATGCTCGCAGAAACTGTAGAGAAGGGTACTTGGGATCCTATAACGAGCAGGCTCATCAACATACATACGGGAGAGTATGCAAGCCTTGGCGATTGGTATAATAATGTGAAAGTTAAAGAAAATGAAGTTGAGTTAAAAAATGATTATGACGGAAAATCTATGGTTTTAAGGGATGTTAAGGGACTTGATTGGATTTATATAAATAAGGAGAAGAATAATGGCTAAGAAAAGAGTTACCCTGCCAAAAAATTTTGATGAGCTTATCAAGTCTGGAGATGTTGAAGGACTTAAAGCTGTCTATGATAAATGTGAGCTTACTGCCTATGATGGAAAATTCGGTCTGCACACTGCACTTCATTACAAGGGTGTACCTGACGAGCTTGTTATCTGGCTCGTTAAGCAGGGTCTTGATGTAAATATACCTGATTACTATGGCTGCACACCTTTGTACAGTCAGGCAACCTTTGGCATGGATACAGTAAAACTGCTTTATGAGCTGGGAGGAGATATAGCAAAAGCCAAATAGATATGGGGATACGCCGCTTCACATGGCAGCAGAGTATTTCCGCCCTAATATAGTACGCTTTTTGATTGAAAAGGGTGCAGATGTCAATGCTAAAAATGAAAGAGGCGAAACTCCTCTATCAGCGGCCCTTACAGTGTGCGGAGGAATAAGGGTAGTGCCTATGGCCCAAATAGCAGAAATGTTACTAGAGGCCGGGGCAGAGGCAGCGCCTGATATGTCTGATAAAGTGGAGGCAATTGGCAAGGATTTTGAATTCCACAGGGATAGCTTTAGTGAAGCTTCCTGTGAAGAGGTAGATACAGCCCTGTCAAAGCTCTACAATATCTTTGGTGCAAAGCCTGTGGCAAAAAGAATAATACATGACGGCGTTTCTCCTATTCTTGTAAAGGGGAGCACTTGGAAAGAGCAGTATAATGAGCTTTGGGATTTACTAATTCCATCTACAGGAGCCGCAAAAACGGTGCAGGGAGAGGTTATCCGCATAACAGGCAGGGTTGACGATGAAATTAATAGAAATGGTGGAATAAACTGGGATAGGAGTTATAGAAATATGCTAAATTCGCTGCCGGTTCATTTTGCAGAAGGAAATGCGCTGTCAGAGAAGGAGATAGAAGAGAGTAAGGTGCTTATTTCAAAGATAGATGGAAAAGGTTTGGCTGAGGATGGTGTAATTACAAGATTATGCGAGCTTGCAGTTAGTTGGGTAATCTTAAACCCTAACCCAATTCCGCTAGGCGAAATAAATTACAGCAGATAAAACTATAGGAGATTTTATGGTGAAAATAAAAGATATAGGAGATTTTGAATCTGTTCCAGGGATTGTAAGTGATATTATAAACGGAGATACATTGGCTTTAGATAAGCATTTATCAGAGGGCTTTGATATAGAAGAGGATATAAAACTCGGTAAATATACAAGACTTTCCCCCTTAGGCCTTGCCCTGATTATGGAAAGCTTTGATTCTGTAAAGTGGCTGGTGGAAAAGGGTGTGAATCTGAATGTAAAAAAGAATCCGTCATTCTTACTTGCAGTAAGGTATTGCGATGAAGAGGTTATCAGATATCTTGTAGAAAAGGGTGCGAAGATAAATGTTGTAAATGCTGTAAAGTCAGAAGCCTTTAGTCAGGCATTATATGGACATAAATATGAGAATCTTCCTCTTATTCACAAGCTTGGCCACAGCGTGGAAAAGTACGGTGGAGAGGCATTTCGAAGTGCTGTAGATGATGAGAATTATGAGGTGCTTGATTTTTTCATTAAAAACGGAGTCGATATTAACTACAATGCGGCAGATTCAGTATATCCGTTTAAGCCTACTCCGCTTTGTGTAGCTGCCAGATATGTGGACCTTAAAATGTGCAAATATCTTGTAGAAAATGGTGCGGATGTGACGATTACAGAAAAAGACGGAATGCGTCCTTACAGCATAGCGGTTGAAAAAGGCGATGAGGAAATGGCTGCATATTTTAAGGGATTAGAGCCTGAAGAGTTTCATAGCCTACATAATAAATTAGATGAGCTTAAGCCTTTTAAGCTTCCTAAGACGGTAATGGATTTTTCTTCAAGGTGATGAATTACATGTTGAACTTAATGACTGCGATTTTAAGTGGATTGAGTTTTTCTCTCTGACGGATACGATACCTATGAAGAAAGGCAGAGCCAAGTTCCTTCGTCTGTCAAAGGCTACAGGAGATTATGACCATATCTGCATTGTGTGGAATCCAAAAACCAAGAAAGTGGCCTTTTATGATGAGGAACACGAGGAAATGAAGGATATGTGTGGCTTTGAGGAATTTATAAATGATATGCCGTTATATATGCAAAACATAGTTGAGGGAGAATACGAATAAATATTACAAGGGTGAAACTATGAAGATAGATGATAAATTAAAAAAGATAGCAGACTACATTTGCGAGAATTTTGAGGATTTGGATATGGAGGACCCTGTAGAAGAGGGATATATAGATGATTATGAAGAAATCTGTGGAGCAACAGAGGAAGAGATATCAGCCTTTGAGGAGAAATTTGGGATAAGCCTGCCAGAGGATGTAAAAGAGCTTTATAGGTATAAAAACGGAAGTAAGTTTTTCGCTCTCTTTCCTTGTGTCATTGGTGAAAGAGATATGGCATTTAACCTTATGAGCCTTGAGCAGGTAGAGAAGTCAAAGGGATATTTTCAAAATAAGGATGCACTTTTAACAGATTTTCCTGATTATTTTACTAAAGAAGATATTGAGAAAATGAAGGATGAAAGGATAAAGCCTTATCTTTTCAATAAAAAAATGGTTTTCCTTTTTGCTGAGTACTGTGACAGTCGCTATCTTATGCTTGACTTTGACCCGGGGGTAGAGGGAAAAGAAGGGCAGATTATCTGCTACATCCATGATCCTGATGAGGTGGTATATGTGACAGGAAGCCTTACGGAGTTGGTTGATGGGATAATGGGGGAAATAGTATAATAATACTGACAAAAATATATGCTGGATTTAGTTCAAATTGATTTTAATAAAATTGATTTGAACTAAATTAGTTATAGGCTTTAACCGGTTATAAGAATAGAAAAAAAGTACAGGTATTTGAATTTATTTTACTTGTAAAGTTGGTATACAAGGAGACAAAAGTATGAACGTATTTGAAAAAAATACTTGATAGCTATAAATATCATAGGCTTCCTTATGTATTTTATAAATTTCCTGCTTTATAAATATACCAAGTCTGCCAACATAGATGTGATTTTAACACTACTTGCACTGGCGGGTGGTTCACTGGGAATCTTTGCATTCATAGCGCTTTTTGATAGAAAATCAGTCAAAGAAAATATGATGTCTAGGGTATTTCTAATCTGTGTGTTAATCATTCAGATTATAATAGCACTGTTTGTTAAAGGCTTCCATGGAGATAAGATAAATTATGCCTTCTGGGAGTTTTTCGGCAGGAATAAAATTCTTATGATTTATTTGGGAATTATAAATGTTATTACCTTTTTAGCCTTTGCCATTGATAAGCATCACGCTATAAAAGGCAAGAGAAGAATAAGGATAATTACACTACTGGGGCTTGCCTTTGTAGGAGGTTCAGCAGGCGCCTTACTTGGAATGTACACTTTAAGGCATAAGACTAAGGTAGACTATTTCACTGTAGGAGTACCGCTTATTATGATAATGCAGGCAGTGGTGGTGTTTTTCTTGATGAATATGAGAGAGTGATGCTAATATAAAAGTAGACTCAGAACGGTGAATGTGAGCCAAATTAGAGCTACATTGTCGCCTGATTGGCGTAATAAAAAAATAGAAAAAGTGTCAAAAATAGGGGATAAAAAGTATTGGAAAACGCACAGAATTAGAGTATAATAATACCAGAAAACGCACAAAGTGGTGTGGAGGAATATTATGCTAAAGAGAAAAATTGAAAAAGATATAGAAAAATGGCTTGATAATAGTGAGAAAGCCCTCCTTGTGTACGGAGTACGCCAGGCGGGAAAGACATTTATTATTCGTGAATGCTTGAAGAGAAATGGATGTGAATATATTGAATTTAACCTTATTAATCAGCCTGAACTTGTGGAGATTTTGAGAGATTCAACGGGAATAGATGACCTGATATTAAAGCTCTCGTTATTTAGTGATAAGAAGATAATTCCCGGAAAAAAACTATTTTCTTTTTTTGATGAAATACAAAGATATAAAGAGATTGTGACCAAGATTAAATTCTTTGTGGAAGATAAAAGGTTTAGATATATTTTATCAGGCTCATTACTTGGGGTAGAAATAGTTAATCTCAAATCAGCACCTGTTGGGTATTTGCAGACTCTAAATATGTATCCTATGGATTTTGAAGAGTTCTTGCAGATATTTAGTGTTGACGAGACTATTATAAATAACCTGCGAAATTGCTTTTTTTAACCAAAAACGAAGGTAGATGAGATTATCCATAATAAAATTATGGAAATGTTTAACATTTATCTGATAATTGGTGGTATGCCTGCAGCTGTTGAAAGGTATCGTAATACTGAAAATATAGATGATGTAATGGAAGAGCACAGGGCTATTATAGAGCAGTATAAGCTGGACTTTACACAGTATGAGGAGGAAAACCGTAAACTTATTATTACTCATATATATGAGCTTATTCCTGCAGAACTGAACGAGAAAAATAAGAGGTTTATGATAGCAGATATTAATAAAAATCTCCGTTATGAGCGTATTTCAGACAGTTTTATCTGGTTATGGAAGTCTGGCGTAGCACTGGGAGCATTTAATACTACAGAACCTACGATTCCACTCATGCTTAATGAAAAAAGTGCTTTATTTAAGCTATTTATATCGGATGTCGGTCTGCTTACCACAATCTATGGCAAGTCCTGTAAACTAAAAATTGTAAATAAAGAAGGCGACATCAACAAGGGCGCAGTATTTGAAAATGTGGTAGCACAGGAGCTTCATGCACATGGATATCCTCTGTATTATTATAACAGCAAAAAGTTTGGAGAAATTGACTTTATTGTGGAACAGAATGGCAAATCTTTACCCATTGAGGTAAAAAGCGGTAAAGCTTACAATAAACACTCTGCCCTTAACAATCTGATGAACGCAAAGAAATATGGGATTGAAGAGGCTTTTATCTTCACGAATGATAATGTGAAGATAGAGGGGAAGCTTAATTATCTCCCTATCTATATGGTTATGTTCTTAAGAGATGAACCGATGGAGTTTGCTGATATAAGGGTGGGGAGGTATAGGATATAGAGTTATTAACAGGAGCATGTAAATGATGTATATATGTACACGGTGATTAGATGGATCAGTATTTATAATAAATAATAATGTAGACTAATATTACGCATTACTGACTCCATTTAATAGTAACAAGATGCGTGAGCGATATCCATAGTATATCATATAAAAGTATTTGATAATGAGGTAAGTTATGGAAGAGAAAGGCAATGTAATAAACAAGTTAAAGAAGATTATTAACGCTAATGGATCGGATTTTTTTAGGAAAAAAATCCATATCAGACATATACAGAACTGATGAAAGATGGTGCTGTAGACAAAAAAACAGCAGGTGCAATACTGTGTTTCTTGGTAAATGGACTATCTAAGTATTTGGATTCCAATAACGATATCACTGAATTAACTAAAATAATACAGAATGAATGCGGGTTTAATGAGAACATATCTGATAGTATAGCAGTGATATTTATTAATCTGTACTCAAAAGAGAATATTAAAAAATGGAAAAGCAGAGAAAAAGAAGGACTAAAACAGTTTTTAAATGATGAATTTACATATAAATGGACTGGGTATACGATTTGGTATGTGAGTAATGTGAGCATGGACTGCCATTACCAAGCAGAAATAGTATTATCTCCGACACAAGATGTGATCAAAGATAATAAACTTGCGCAGATGCTTGAAGCAAATCCATTTTTAAAAAAGAAAGCAATACGTGAATATTTTGAGAAAAAACTTGAGAATTATCTTGATGATCAGTTTAATGAATACTGTACCTGTGAAGAGTATTATGAACCTGCTGTAGAAGATTTTTATCTTGATGACTGTGTAGAAGAATGGTGCAAGATGAATGGCTTTACGGCTATATCCTGCGACGGAAGCGGATATGATGACGGATATGAGCCAAATTAGGGCTGGTTTAAAAAGCGGGGGCTTAGAACTACTGGTTTAACGGTAAAATTGCAAGTGCGAGGCTTGACAAATTATGGATAATCTAAATAAAGAACAAAGAAAAAGGAATATGCAACATATAAAATCAAAAGATACTAGCATAGAGCTAAAGCTATGTAAGGCGTTGCATAACTGTGGTATTCACTACTATAAAAACTATAGAAAGCTGCCAGGGAAACCTGATATAGCCATTACAAAGTACAAAATAGCTGTTTTTTGTGATAGTGAATTCTTTCATGGTAAGGACTGGGAACTGCTAGAGCAAAGACTTGCAAATGGAGAACATAGTGATTACTGGATTAGAAAAATCAGAAGGAACAGGGCTAGAGATAAAGAGATAAATGAACGGTTATTTTCCATGGGATGGACTGTAATTAGATTTTGGGGTAAAGAAATAAATAAGGATATAGATGGATGTGTTAAGGCAATTAGAGAACTGATTTGGGATAATAATACTAATTATTTAGATGACTAATAGAAATTTATAAACGTTTAATTAGTGCTAAATTATAAGATAAAGTGAGGTATAACTTATGTGGAATGATTTGCCAAGTGTTCAGAAAGACGCATATAAGAGATTAATACTAGCATTTGCAAGCCTAACGGAGATGTTTGCACAAAAATCAAGTGAAAACGATAATACAGAATTAGTTCCTATAATAAATTCAAAATTCCAGGAAACAGCTTTTCAGAAATCATTTAAGGCTTATGCGGAAGATATAGGCAATACTTCTTATGACGTTTCGTTAGAGCATAATGGTGTAAAATATCTTGTAGGAATAAAAACCTTCGGGATAGCGTCAGGGGATCAGAAAGTTGCTCAGTTTAAAGCAAAGCATGATGATTGGGCTGAAATTATTGATGAAATAAAAACTAATGTCAATGGAGTAACTGATAAGCAAGTAATAAACGCTTTGAACAAAGATTTATACCTGAAATTAGCTAAAGGCATAGCAGAACTACGTAATGCGAGGATTGAGTCGTCCTGTGCCAATACAAGGGGATTTAAGGTAGAGGCTGGTGATGAAGACTTGTGTTCGGTTTATCATGTTTTGATGCCATCAAGTAAAAATGAAAAAGCAAAGATCTATGTAGGAGAGACATCATACGATAAGATAGATATTGAAAAATTATCTATTATTGGCTGTACAAGCCCTAACAATCCAACGAATTTTTTGTTTAGCGATGGAAATCATGTATATAAGTATACAGCAGCAGACAGCCAGTTACATATGAACTTTAAAAATAAAGATATAGTTTGTGATGAATGGGATGTAAAGTACGCTGATGATGCGCATGATATTTTTGAAAAAATTGCAGATATGGTATATCCTAGACAAAGTGGTGCCAAGGTTAACGAAGAGGATAATGATTCAATAAATGCTGAGAATTATAGTGATAGGATAGTAGAAGAAACTTATTGCTGGACTATTTGGAATAAAAATAAGGAAGTTGAAATGTTCTCCGGCTTTAATAGTTTTTTTGGTACAGGCTCAAAGATCGGGAAAGAACAAAGGAAACAGAGGATTGACAAGATATGCGATGAAAATATAGAACAAGTAGACAACAAGCTCCTTAATAAACTTAAGGCTGGAATGAGTGAGTATTTGTTGGACTCAGCCACATCTTCGGATGAAAAAGAACAAAAGGTGGTACTTAGAAGTTACTTGTCTGAACTATTAACGAAATCGGGGACACCTGAGTTTAAAAGACACGCATATAAATTGTTATATCGTCCAATGGATGAAATGTACATTCCAATCCCAGACTCAGCAAAGTTTCATAAAGAACATCCTGATTTTTTTGGTCCTGGGTTCGGAAGATTAAAGACAGGAACTAATAAGCTTGAATTGCCAAAGGAGAAGAGGAGATTCAATCTGGTATTTGAACCATCGGGAGATGTACTGCCTGCGTATATTACACAAGATAATGGAAAAGCAATAGAGTCAGTAGAAAAACAATCGTATTTAGGAGAGTGGATTCTTAGAGGAATATTCCAGTTGAAGGAATATGAGCCATTGACATCGAAAAGACTCATCGAATTAAATATTAATGGCTTAAGATTTTCAAAAATATAAAGGCTCTAATGATATTCATATGGAGTTTATTTGGATAGATGAGGATAATCCGCCAACGGGTTTTATACCAAGAAAGTAAAAGAAAATATAAAATTTTATATTTTCCTTTACTATCACTTTATTTTATGCTTTAATAAGAATTGCGGCGCGCCGCGATTTGTATAAAAGTATGTTTACTAAGATATAAGGAGTTAATATATGTTTAGGTGTGCTTCTTTTTTTGCTGGTGTTGGCGGAATAGACTATGGATTTGAGAGTACAGGTGTATTTAAGACTATATATGCGAATGAAATTGATCCGTATCCAGCTAAAACATTTGAGCTAAATTTTGATATTAAAGTAGATGTCAGGGATATTCATGAGGTTAAAAGTGAAGAAATTCCGGACTTTGATATAATGCTTGCAGGCTTTCCTTGCCAGGCTTTCTCAATAGCAGGATACCGCAAAGGATTTGAAGATGAGAAGGGAAGAGGAGAGTTATTCTTCGAATTAACAAGAATATTAGAGGATAAAAAGCCAAGGTTTGCTTTCTTTGAAAATGTCAAAAATTTAGTTGGGCATGATAATGGAAATACATTTAGAGTGATATGTGAACAGCTTGATATATTAGGGTATAAGTATACATATCAAGTATTAAATGCTATGAATTATGGGAATATTGCTCAGAACAGAGAGCGCATTTACATAGTGGCTTTTAGAGATGAACCTGATTATGACAAATTTAGGTGGCCGCTATCAATCAGGCGTACAAGCACAGTTAAAGATATAATTGATTTTGAGGCAAAGGTGGATGAGAAGTATTATTATACACCAGGCAAGTATAAAGGGGAAATCTATGATGCATTGGCAGAAGCGATGAAGGATGATGATTCGAGTAATCCTGCAATTTATCAGTGGAGACGAAAATATGTCAGGAAAAATCAGTCAGGCGTGGTTCCTACTTTAACTGCTAACCAAGGCGAAGGCGGACATAATGTTTGCTTAGTAAAGACCAAATTTGGAATCAGAAAAATGACTCCTAGAGAATGTTTCAATGCTCAAGGTTTTCCTATAGAGTTTAAGTTACCTGAAGATATGAGTGATGCAAGACTGTATAAGCAGGCAGGAAATTCAGTCTGCGTTTCAGTGATAAAGAGAATAGCGGATGAAATGGCGAAATGTAGTTATGTAAAGCATAATGGAGGATAAAACTATGGATTATGATGCAGGGGACTTAAAAAAATAGAGGGGAATAATTATTTTGTTCAATATACGAAAAAAACTTTAAGGCATATGACAAAAATAACAGATAACGATAAAAAAACAAGTGTTTTGACTTTGCATATGACATGTCTTATGGCAATATAGGTAAACAACGAGATTCAAGGAGTGGAGGATCAGTTCATCGAACAAAAGGACAAATTTTTATAAATACTTTTCAAGGTAAAATGGCTGAATTTGCATTATACCGTTTTCTTGAAAACAAAAAAATTCAAGTCAATAATCCGGATTTGAGCAAACATAAATTAGGCATATGGGATTCTTTTTGATTTTTGAGTGCCAAGGGAAAAATAATTTCAGTTAAGTCTACAAAAAAATATGGGAACCTTTTGCTCCTTGAGACTAAGGATTGGAATGATAACGGAGAGTATATACCTAATTTGAGAAATGGAAAAATCTAAATATGATTACACTGTTTTAGTTAGATTTAACCCAGATGGTGAAAAGGATTATGAGAGATAGTGGTTTATTGATGCAGAAAGATGATGATATTCAATCAGAAATTAAGAAATTACTGATTGAAACTATATGTAATAAAGACTGGGAATATGACTTCCCTGGATTTATATATTATTCTGAATTAGTAAAAAAATGATTAAACAAAAGAGGATAATTCCTAAAGGTGCTCAGCTTAATAAAAAAATGCAAAAATGGATGCAGAAAATTATTATTTTCAAGTGGGTAAAATGCATTCTATTATTGAAATGTATACAAGGGATATTAAACAAGAGACAGATGATAGGTTTAGATTTAAAAGAAAGTGCCCTATGTGCGGTGAAACGCTTACTTTACGACAAGGAGATAGCTGGTTTTGGGGATGTGAAGGGTATAAAAAGAGGTTGCCGATACAACGAGCAACTGGAAAAAAATACAAAGCTAACAAAAATTTAATGTAGTTTGATTCAGAATATTGTCATATATAATTGGATAAGTACTGGAAAAAGTGTCATTTTATACCCTAAAAATCATTGGAAAACGTACAAAGAATATTAATATAATCAACTAATGTAAGTCACAGGAGGCCACTATGAGAAAAATCAAAACCAGAACATTTACAGGAACCACAGACACAGCCATCTCTGAGCGTGAGAAGCTTGGGAAGGAGATTGCGAGGGAGGCAGCGGCAGCAGGCATTGTGCTTCTTAAAAATGAGAATAATGTTTTGCCTCTTGAGAAAGGCAGTAAAATTGCACTCTATGGCATAGGTGCCGCCAATACATTTAAGGGAGGCACAGGCTCGGGAGATGTCAATGAAAGACATAGTGTAAGCGTATTTGAAGGCCTAAAAAATGCGGGCTACATCATTACTAATGAAGAGCAGGTAAGAGATAGTGTTAAGCTTTATAAAAAGGCAAGAGAGGACTGGAGAGATGACATCCTTAAGAAATGCGAAGGTAAAGACGGAGCAGAATTTTTCATTATTTACTCAACCAATCCGTTTACACTACCTGAAAACAATCAGGAGATTACAAAGACAGATACTGACACCGCCATCTATGTTATTAGCAGAATAGCGGGGGAGGGTGCGGACCGCCACAATAAGAAGGGTGATTTCCAGCTTACGGATGCAGAGGAAAAAGAACTCTCTGTCATCTGTGGTCTGTATGAGAAGGTAGTGGTTGTGCTAAATGCGGGAGGAGTCATGGACGTATCCCCTCTTGATAAACACCCTAATATATACGGAATCATAAACCTTGGTCAGGCAGGCATGGAGGGAGGCAATGCACTTGCTGACATAGTATCAGGCACTGTTAATCCATCGGGAAAGCTTACTGCAACCTGGGCATTTAAGTATGAGGACTATCCTAATGCTAACGAGTTTTCGCATAATAACGGAAATGTAGATGAAGAATATTATAACGAAGGAATATATGTAGGCTATAGGTATTTTGACAGCTTTGGCATACCTGTTCGCTACGGTTATGGTTTTGGACTTTCTTATACTGAATTTTCCCTTGAATTTAAGGGTATTCAGGAAGATAAGGGAAGAGGAGTTATACTTGATGTAAATGTTAAAAATACAGGCAAGGTAGCAGGGCGTGAGGTAATTCAGGTATATGCAGCCTGCCCGGATGAAAAACTTGCGAAAGAAAGAAGAAGGCTGGTTGCATTTAAGAAGACGAAGCTGCTCTCTCCGGGCGAGGAAACATGCCTCTCACTGGATGTACCATTTGAAAGGCTTACTTCTTACAGCGAGAATGAGTCAGGCTGGTATCTGGAGAAGGGATTATACGCTTTCTATGTGGGTAATTCTCTCACTGACTCGACTCCCCAGGCACTTATGGAGCTTGATAAGGATGTAATTACCGAAAAGACAATGCATATATGTAAGCCTGAAAAGCCTGTAGAAGAGTATAAGGCTGACCTTAAGCTTGTAGAGGGAAGAAGGGCAGAAATAAAGCGATTAGCAGGCACTCTTCCTGTAGTTAGTGTAAAGGCTCATAGCATAGCAGTAAAAGAGATAAAATATCTTAGCAATGAAGAGCTTGCAGCAGTAAAAGAGATGGAAATAGTCAAATCTCTTACTGAAGAGCAGCTAAAGAAGCTTGCTACAGGAGATCTGAGATGGGCACAGGAAGAATCAGCACTTGGTTCTGCAGGAATCAGTGTTCCGGGCTCAGCGGCAGAAACTTCATCCTGCGCAGAGGATAAGGGAATAGCAGGAATTGTGCTGGCTGACGGTCCTGCAGGACTAAGACTTAACAGGTATTATTTTGTGCGTGATGGGAAAATGGTTCCTATTTCATTTATGTTCAGCCTCGAGGGAGGCCTCCTTGTACCTGATGTGGACAAAACGGAAGGAGAGCGTTATTTCCAGAACTGTACTGCATTTCCGGTGGGTACTGTACTAGCACAGACTTGGGATGAAGAGGTTGTGAAAAAGGTTGGGTGTCACGTAGCAAAAGAAATGGTAGAGCTTGGAGTAACTCTTTGGCTTGCACCGGGCATGAATATCCAGAGGAATCCGCTTTGTGGCAGAAACTTCGAGTATTATTCAGAAGATCCGTTCATTACCGGTAAGATAGCTGCTGCCATGACAGAAGGAGTGCAGTCTGTAAAGGGCTGTGGAACTACCATAAAGCATTTTGCCTGCAACAACAATGAAGATAACCGCATGGGCTGTGACAGCATACTTTCAGAAAGGGCTCTTCGAGAAATCTACTTAAAGGGCTTTGAAATCGCTATCAAAGAGGCACAGCCTATGGCCATTATGACATCCTACAACAAGATTAACGGCATCCACGCTGCCAACAACTACGACCTTTGTACCAATGCTGCCAGAAATGAATTTGGCTTTATGGGAATGATAATGACAGACTGGACTACCACCCACAATGGACCTGATTGTACTGCAGCAGGCTGTATGAGGGCGGGAAATGATGTGGTTATGCCGGGTTGTGAAAATGACCAGGTAAATCTCTCCACAGAACTTGCCTCAGGATGTCTTAAAAAGGCAGACCTTGAGGCCTGTGTATCAAGGCTTGTAAGATGTGTGCTGCAGTCTAATGAATATGAAGAATAGATTAAATAAGTTAGCTCGCACGTTAGGCAATGGTTGAAATGTACGTAGTAACACTAAGAAATCATATATAACATAAAAGAACAGGGATCTGACGTTTGACCGTTAGCCCCTGTTCTTTTTCTTGGCAGTTTATCTCAAATTCTTTGCTTGTAAAGCAACTTAGTGAAATTAGGACAAGTACTATAGTAACTTTTACTTGGTAAATGCGTGAACATTACTGTAATTACCAAGGTTCAGTGCTTACCTTGCTTACTTCTTAATACTTACACTTTTTGTATAACTTCCCTTATACCTGCCCTTTCCGAGGATAATGATATTTATCTTGTCCTTCATCTTCCTAAAGAATACCTCATAATCTCTTCCTTCTTTTAGTCCTTTGATACTGATTTTGATATTTTCAATATCTTTAGTAACCTTAAATGAACCAAGATTAATATTAAGTTTCTTATACGCCTTCTTTATGAAGGTTTTTATGTCCTTCTTCTTTGCATTTTTGTCAAGGGCATTAAGTTTCTTTACGATATTTTCAAGGGCTTTTAGCTTCTTTTCAATTTTTTCCAGAACCTTAAGTCTCTTATCAAAAGCACCAAGAGGAGTAGACTTTTCATCAATTATGGAAATCTGCTTTTTCAATTTTATCTTCCATTTCCTTTAATTTGTTTACGGCTTTATCGCCTTCTTTATTTTCTCCTGCTTTCTCCCCGCTAGGAGCTACACTCACAGGTGGAATGTAAGAAGAACCAGGGTTGTAAGAAGGTGTAGGTGGAGTTGAAGGAATTGAAGGAGTTGGAGGTGTAACAGGTGGAGTTTCAGGCTGCTTAGAAGATGAAACTACTTCAGTTTCTATCCTCACCATATACATGCCAAGCTCGCCTGCTTCATACCAGGCTCCGTTTATTAGCTTAAATATCTTACCCTCGCCTCTTGTACTTTCATCTACTGCAATTCTTGGAACTGTCTCCCCTTCGCCAACCTGTGTGTAGGCTACATAGATATCGCCCTTTACAAATAAATCAGGGATGACTATGTCGGTGAAGTCGTTATCTAATGCCACAGTGGTTGTAACAGGGCCAAGTAAAATGTTTCCCGGATAACCATCTTTATCATTTTCACCATAAATGCTATATGTGAAGGATTTTCCTACTATACTTTCTGCAGTTGCCTTTTTTAGTCCTATGCGAAGCTTTTTAAGGAGGACTTCTTCATCAAAATGATATTTTACTGCAACGCTGCCACCATTTAAGAGGTGCAAGAATCCTAGCATTTGCAAAGTCTCCACTGTCATTTGCTATTTCTTTCTTCTCGCCGTCTGTAACAAGCCTTGTAAGGACGATGGTAGGAAGAGAGGTATTGTCCTTTATGGTTATCGTCTGCTCGTAGGTCTTATAGTCTGCTGCAAGGACGATGACTTTATACTCTCCCTCAGGGATATTTGTAAGTATCACAGTTGATTTGGAGGAAGAGATGTACTTAGGAATATTACTTCCCTTTTCATAAATCTTCACATCACTTTTTACGCTGTTACCGTTTGTATCCTTGATATCAAAGGATAAGCCATAGGTCTCAAGCGAAGTCATAAGGATGTCCTGCTTAAGCACCTCTCCCTCTTTAAGAGTAATCTTAACAGGCTTAGACTTATAATTCTCGTTATATGCGACCACTGTGTAAGTGCCAGCAGGATGCTTTATTAAGAACTTCCCGCTTCCTGCCTCGCTTCTTACATAGGTGTTGGTCTCAAGTATCTTCACGATGGCAGAAGATGGGATGGTAGAGGTGTCAGGTGCATCTTCACCCGCCTCATAGAACTTTGTTCCAAGCAGGGTGAATCTCTCTCCTGAAATATCTATAGGTTTAATAGTCTCAGGGTTTTTAATAGTTTCATCAGAGGCATACTCACCGCCGGCATTGTAGGCTGCTTCTTCGTTTATAGCGTTTGCCGTATTAGTGGTTGTTGAAGCTATTATGTCTATAGCCTGTGACTTATTGGCCATGACAGATGTTTCTGTCACATTAGCTGTGTTGAAAATGGCTACATCGTCTATGTACCAGCCCGGGTCTGAGGAATATTTTGCAGTAGTTAGCTTAAACATCATCTGGAAGTTCTTGGTTAAGTACTTTGAATCAATGGCAATGCCGTCAATCACCCAGGAATACCTGCTTCTTTTATGTCCGTTTATATTGAGATTATCCATATTCTCATTCAGGCTAAACACCTTATCCCAAGTACCTTCAGCATTCTTAAACCAGATTTCATAGGTGTCGGAAGTATCGCTGCTAAAGTTGTACCAGTTCTGATAATAAAGGTTCGCCTTTGTAAGTCCTGATAAATCAATGACAGGAGATACCAGCTCGTAGGTCTTGCCTCCCAGAGCATTCTTATTGAGACCCAGTCATAAAGACGTTAAGGCTGTTTGGATTTTTGGTCTTTGAAGAATAGGTGGTTGGACCATCAGAATAATCGTCACTGGTCTCTCCCCTTTCCCACTTTGCCTCTGAAGGCGAAGTCCAGCCCTGTTCACCGCTTTCAAAGTCATAGAACTTGAACTTATCACCCTTTGTAAATGTTACGGAAACCGCCTCGCTAAGTGCACTTTCTACACTTCCCTTAATCGATGCAACCTTATAATAGTAGCTGCCTTCCTGTGGAAGAGGGATATCCTCGATATTGGTGGCATAAGCAGAGAGTTTTTGTTCTTTTACCTTTTCATACTGGCTATCTTTAGTTTTGGAGCGGTAAAGGGCATATTTTGTGATGGCAGGATCATTTATCTTTTCAAAATGAACCCTCACCTTTCCTGAGCCAACAAAGTTCTCGGCGGAAAGTCCTTTACTTGGAGGAAGAGGTGCCTTGCCCGAAAGGGTTTCAAGCTTGAAATCATCTATATAGTAGCCAGCCGCCTTTCTTTCACTGTAACCTGACCACCTGAGGGCAAACATCACAACGATTTTTTTACCCTTGTAAGGAGAGAGGTCGATATGGCGCTCTTCCCAGGTACGCTTGCTGTAACGGTTAATCAGCGCAGGCTCCTTAGGGTATGAAATTTTGTCTACTGATGAATCATTTTTCGTTTATCTCCCCAATCCAAACCTCAGCTGTATCTTCAAAGCCTCCCATATAGTTGTCAAGCTCTGACCAGTCCTTAAAGCTTAGCTCTACATCATCTGTTACATCGCTTAGGTCGATAGGAGGGCTGATAAGTAAAGAGTTAATAAGACCGTCATATTTGCCTTTAAGCCTTGTGCCTACTACATTTGAGCCACTTGGCACTGATTTTGGTCCATAGGTTGGCACTCCGACCTCCCACATAGATGTCTTTCCACCAAAGACAAAGCCGTCTGCACCATTCTCAAAATCATTGAAATATCTCGGCTTTATGCCTGTTTCAACAGTAGCTGAGATGGTATCGGTCTTATATTTATTACCGGAGTAGTCGACAGCCTCAATGTAGTAGCTTGCATTTCCCACAGGTAAATCAGAAGGATGGATGGTAACGGTATAGGTTCCGCTCTTTTTATTACCTGAGTAGAGCTCAAAGCTTTTTGATGTAAATGTCTCAGTTAAGCCTGATTTGTAGTAAAGAGTCACGCTCTTAACGCCTACATTGTCTGAAACCTTAGCCTCAAACTCGTAGTCATAGGCGTTATACAGCTTCTTAGGTGTTGTCGCTTCGATAGCAGGGAGGACATTGTCTGTACCTGCTATAAGGGTTTGTCCCGTAAATGTAGCAAACTTGTCTACATCCTTTCCAAGAGCTGCTTCCACCGCCTTGTACACATTTAACTTACCGTAGCCATAGCCCATATTTGGAGAACTTATGTAATGGTCGTCAGTCAAAGGAGTGGCGGTTGACTTAAGGATGTCCTCAACCTTATCCACACTTAGGTTCCCATTTGCCTCCAAGATAAGGGCAACTGCTCCTGTAACGTGTGGCGCAGCCATAGAGGTTCCTGTTTTAAGCACATAACCACCCTTGTAGTCAGCAGAGAGGATATTTACTCCGGGTGCGGATATCTCAGGCTTAAATTTGTTGGTGTGCTTGGATGGTCCTCTGAGAGAAAATTTAGCCAATTTGTCATCTTTGGTCAATGCTCCTACTGAGAATGAGTCTTCCAAAGAGCCGGGACTTCCGATGGAGCCCTCACCACCTGCATTGTACTCTCCGGTATTGCCTGAGGAGAAGATAGGGACTATGCCTGCTGCCTTCCATTTTTTAACAATGTCATCGTAAAAGCTGTCATCTCTGTTGCCTCCCCAGGAGTTGTTAACCACCTGAGGTTTTTTCTCAAGTATCCACTGTCCCGCGGCAAGAAGTCCCTCATCGCTTGCCTCTCCTTCTTTGTTAAATACTCTGGCAACGACGAGCTTTGCATCCTTTGCTATACCTATAGTTCGTCCTAGAATGGTACCTGCAACATGGGTACCATGCCCGGTTTCATCTTTTGGCTCAGTATTCGAAGGTTCAACAAAGTCTTTAAAACCTCCAGAAAGTAGGGCATCCTGAAGTTCCGGGTGATTTGCATTGACACCGGAATCAATAATACCGACTACAATATTCTTGCCGGTCTTTGTCACGCGGTCTGCCTGAATGGATTCAAGATTCCAAGGAACATAAGAAGTTACTTCAGATAGGCTGCTTTTTCTTTTTACAATTTCTTCTTTATCAGAAACGATGGTATGATTTAAGCGAATGCTTTCTACATCACTCCTACGGGCGATTTTCTCTATGAGTTCTGCCCTTCCTTTGATGTAGATACTGTTTATAATGAAGAATGAACTGTACTCGGATATGTCTCCGTCTTTTACTTTTCGTTCAACAAATGAAATAAGGCTTTCCTGGCTTTTTTCACTTGTATCCCTTAGGGTATCCACGACATCTTCGGGCTTTACCTTAGTTAAGTCTGCCTCTGCCTTCAAGGTGACTATGAACTCGACCTCTTTAGATGCCGGGACTTTTTGAAGTGATTTTTCTATCTTATCCAAATAAGAGGAATCTGTTTTTGCAAATAGATTCATAGGAAAGATAGAAATCACCAAGAATAATACAAGAAATATTGATAGTGCTTTGGTAGATTTTCTGACTTTCATTTTACTGTCTTCCTTTCTCTTTGTTAAAAGTGCAAATTTTAGTTTAACAAGTAGACAGAATAAATGCAATATAACAGTTAGTAAAATCTAACTTATTGATAAAAAAAGTCAATATGACTAAAGGTAGCCCTCTTCTTCCTGTTAACTGAGATTCTTCCTAAAAACCATTTTTACCTCGGCGCCGCTTTTTGTATCTGAATAATTCTTTAAGTACAAATCTCCATCATTTGCAGTAACTATTCTTTTTACGATTGACAGGCCAAGACCATGCTTTGAAGTCTCTTCAGTCTCCTTGCTTGATATGAATTTTTCGGTAAGTACAGGGATTAGACTCTCATCAAAGCCGTTTCCTTCATCCCTTATAACTATTTCAAACTGAGTTAGGGTGTCGTTAAATGCAACTGAAATATCGCTGCCCTTTGTGGAATGTTCGACAGAGTTGTTTACAATGTTTTGCAAAGCTACGGCTATTGCTTCCTTATCAAGCTTTACCTCTGAAGAGTTCCTTTGCGCTATATTCACATTAAACTCATTTGCCCTGCATATGGCTGAAATTACATCTATCCAGTAATCAATAACGCTCTCGCTTACTGTATCCTTCTTACCCTCGATTAAATATGAAAAGTTCGTTAGCTTATGAATATAGCTTTCAAGCCTTGTCATACCATTTGTAATATCAGCAAACCTCTCAGATGAAAGGTCAGGGTTTTCCTCCTGTAAAAGCTCAAAATTGCCCTTTATTAGGGTGATAGGGGTGCGGATGTCATGGACAACTGAGTCTATCAGCTCTTTTTGAGCATTTTGTATATCCCACTGTCTGTTAAGTGAGACTTTCAGATTATTTGCAAGTACATCAATGGAGGTCAGCACACCGTCTATTTCCCTGTATTTAGAGGACTCCCTCGTGTAATCCAAATCCATCTTTTTAATATTTTCATTGGCAGAGGCAATCTTTTTAATTTCTCTTCTCAACAGCTTTGACAGCCTTATAATCAGCAGAACAAATCCAACCATCCATATAAACAGGGTGATAAGGATGTAGAGGTTTTCAAAATTGTTCACAAGCTTGTAGAGGCCTTTGATTGCAAATATTGAACTGACACGGTATTTTATTACCAGAGTTTTACCGCCCTTTGTATAAGCCTTAAAATACTTGGCTCCTATTATAGTATTGGTGGCTGAGGAGCCTGTTTTTAAGGCCATTTCTACCTCTGCCTTATAATTATCTCCTATGGTATCCTGTATTACTCTGCCATTTTCCATATACAGATAATCATAATAAAACGGGATATCACCCACATTCAGGGCTCGCCCCCGTTAAACTCTTTTTTTCGATGATGGAGGCATTTGAACTTGCATAGTTGGCAGGGTAGATGATGCCGTTAACTGCAAGTAAACTAAGGCCTGCAAAGAAAAAGTATAATGACTCCAAAGGTATAGGCAAGCTCAAGAGCTGCATATTTCCATACTAAATATGTTAAACTTCTTTTATTTCCCATTGATAACCCACTCCCCATATAGTTTTAATCGGATCTATATTATATTTACCAAATTTACTTCTTATCAGCTTGACTCTCTCGGTTATGGTAGTAGAGCTGTCGCCCTCTGCATCATAACCATAAATTGTAGTATAGATTTTCTCTTTTGAAAATACAGAGTTTCTATTCTTTAGCAGGAGCTCGCAGATTTCATATTCGCTGTTTGTAAGCTCAACTACCATATCGCCGCAAAAAGATTTTCTTAGAAAGCAAATCGCAGGATATTGGATAATCCACGAGCCTTGAGTGTCTTTCCCTCTTTTCACGCCTTATATGGGCGGCTATCCTTGCTCTTATTTCAGCCAGAGAAAAAGGCTTGGTAAGGTAATCATCTGCCCCCAGGGCAAGCCCCTCAAGCTTATCCTTTTCAAAATCCTTTGCTGTAAGCAGGATAATGGGGGCGTCTACAAGGCTCCTGTATTTTGCAAGGAAGTCAAAGCCGCTCATTTCCTCCATCATAACATCAAGAATAATAAGGTCATACTTACCAAGCACTTCAGGCTTCACAGACTTTGCAAGGGGAGCGGTATCAACTTCGTACTCCTTTTCAAAAGTCAGCTTAAGGAGCTTTAGCAAATCCTTATCATCATCAATTATCAGAAGTCTCATCTCATTCCTCCATCTTAGTAGTGCCGTCCCATTTATTATACCAAAAACAAAGCAGAGGTAAAGCCACTAAGGCTATAAAAAGGGCTAAGGCAAGAAAAAGCAGTACCTCTGTCGTTGTAAATTGCCTCCTTATATACCCAAAAATCAGCTTAACAGGATAGACAAAGGGGCAAAAATACCAGATACCCGCTCCCAAGTCCGTTGTTCCAAGCAGAATGGCTGAGAGTGTAGAAATGGCTCCCACAAGTATGCTTCCGGAGTAGCTGTATTTGAGGCTTACGAACTGATAAATGGGGATAAGGCACATAAAAGTTACCGGACAAATGCTCGCACACAGGATAAAATGGATGCCGGAAACAGTTATACCCCTAAGTAATAAAAATGTCAAAAGGGGCAGGGTAGCAATTAGCTCGATTGCCACTACAAGTAGGAGGATAAAGAGAAATCTGGTAAGAAACAGCTTAATCCTGCCTATACCGCACCTTAAGTCGTTGGCATAGTTACCTGCCCTTTTGTCGATATCATACAGCATTGGTACAAAGAAGCTGATTGAAAAGCAGGCAAGTATGGTAAATACAGCATAAAATGATGTGATTTCCTTTCCTTTTAGCAGGGCAGAGGTCTGCAGGTAGGCGGTGAAAATAAAGGAAAACAGCAGGGGGCAGAGAAATACCACCACCCTGACAGGAGTCCTTTTGGTTCTCTTAAAGTAGGAGACTAAAATATTAAGCATGGGTTTTTCTTCTTTCTTTAACAAGGATAAATACATCTACAGCAAAGCAGAGGGCAAGGCTTAATGCTAAACCTGTGTATACAGGGCTGATGTCAAGCATAGGCGAGCCAAGGCTTAGGAAGGTGCCGTTTGGATGCACTCCTATAATGGGGCTTAGTATACGAAGGTTGTAAGCCCAAGGGAAGAACTCCCAATAGTTAGTAACTGCAATTACCGCAGATGGAAAGGTGAACAGGAAGTTGATTATAATAACGGGGAGCCTTTTGTTAAACAGCCTGTATATAAGAAGCGATAAGGTGGCAATGGGCAGGCTTCCAACAAATAGACAAAGTGTAGCTATAATAAGTGTATGGATGAAGATTGTTTCGCCAAGTATCATCTTCCCCACGATATATATGAGTAAAGATGAGATAAAAAGTATGGCAAAAAGCTCTGAAAAAACTACGATATTCTTAGCTATTATCATCTTGCCTATGCTTAGATTCATACTGTTATACCTACCAAGATGCTCTTGCTTTTCTTTTCCAATAATATTTACAGCTAAAAGGCTTAGGACAATAGGTAGAATCATAACAGGATACCAGTTAAATGATGTAGCTAAGATATAACTTTTACCTTCAGGGCTTTGTCCCATAAGGCTTACCATAAGCAGGTTAAATACTACAAACACCACAGGTACAATGAATATAAGCTTGGAGTTCGCCCCTCTTTTTTCCTTGATAAATTCCGCTTTAATCATATTAATCATCATTACTCACATCCTTTTTTATAATTTCCATAAATAAGCTTCTAAGGTATTGCTGTCTGTATGATTCTCGCCCTCATAACTTAGATGCCCTTTGTTGATTATTCCGATTCTGTCTGCAACCTGCCAGACTTCACTCAAAATATGGCTTGATAAAATGATTGTAATTCCCTGCCCGGCTAAAGATTTGATGAGTTCTCTAAGCTCCTGTATGCCAAGGGGGTCAAGTCCGTTGGTAGGCTCATCCAGGATGAGAAGAGATGGGGAGCCTATTAGTGCCATAGCGATACCAAGCCTTTGCTTCATTCCCAAAGAAAATTCCTTTGCTATTTTCTTACTGTTATTTTCTAAGCCGACCAGATTCAGAACCTCGTTAATCCTTGATTTATCAATGTTTAGCAGGGTAGTAAGAACCTCCAAATTCTCGTAAGCAGTTAAGTTTAGGTAAATTGCTGGAGCTTCGATTATTGCACCTATTTTAAGTAAGTCGTCAGTATTTAGCTCGTGTCCTTCAAAGACAATACTGCCAGAGCTTTTAGGAATCATCCTCGTTATCAGCTTTAAGAGTGTGGACTTACCGGCTCCGTTTGGACCAAGCAGACCGTATACGCTGCCTTTTTCCACCTGAATAGATACATTGTTAAGGGCTGTTTGATGTTTGTACTTTTTGGTAAGCCCCTTTGTTTCAAGCATTATACTCATGTTATTTCCTCCTTTTCTATGTGTGCATTGTAAAACACAAAAATAACTAAATTATAACCGGAATAAGATTTTTGAAAAAAGTGTAAAGCAGGAAATACTTGTTCCTTAGACAATTTTATCTTGTAACTTCTCCACATATCATTTAAAATATGATACAGTACTGATATAGCATTGTGTGATAATATAGGAGAAGAATTATGTTTTATGTGAGTGAAGTAAAAACCAAGGCGCCGGAGAAATTTCATAGTGAGCTTCAGCAAAAGATTTATGAGACTTTGGCTCATCTTGATATTCCCTTTGAGAGGGTGGACAATGACCCTGCTATCACTATGGAGGACTGCGTTTTAATCAATGAGAGACTTGACATGAAGACGGTTAAAACCCTATTTTTATGCAATAGGCAGCAGACTAACTTCTATCTCTTTGTAACCCTTGACGGTAAGCCTTTTGTAACCAAGGATTTTAGCTCTGCACTTGAAATCTCAAGAGTTTCATTTGCATCGGAGGAACTCCTTTTTAGTATGCTTGGCACAAAGATTGGAGCAACCACTGTACTTAGCAGTATTATTGACACAGAAAATAAGGTAAGGATTATATTTGATATAGAGGTGCTTAAAAATGAGTGGTATGGCTGTACCGACAGCACTACAACAAGTTATATGAAGCTTAAAACTTCAGATGTTTTGGAGAAATATCTGCCTTTTACAAAAGCATGAGATAACAGTGATTGAGGTGTAGGGGAGCTGTTATGAAGTTAAAATCAGATAAGATTTCTGAGTGGACAGGAGGCTATAATGGCAATAGATGGGGTAAAGATAATTGACAGTGATGACGGTTATGATATTTACAATACAGTCGTAGATAGATATAAAAATGGAGAAGATGTCGAGAAGATAATCGAAGATGTTTTAAATGATGAGAAGAATTTTTGCACAGATAGCTTTTATACAGAGATTTATTGGACAGCATTTGCTTATTCTTTGTGGAAGATAGGGCATTTACCGGAGGAAATAAAAAAACTAAGGCTCTTAAGATAATAGAAAAATAGAGCAGATGAGTTCTGGCTTGAAATTGACTGTAAGGCAAAAAATCAAAGACAGAAAGTACTTGATAAACTGGCTGTTCAGTTACAAAGTGAGAATCCAAAGCCTCTTAAAGTTCCAAAGACAAAAGTAAAGAGAGAGCCGTATTTTAAGGTAGGAGATGTGCTTGCAGTTAAATTTGAAAATGAATACGGAGTGATTTTTGTTTCAGATGTTGATGTGAGTCCTCGAAAGATAGAATATCACCTTGCCTGCACAAGGCTTTTGCAAAAGGATAAGCCGACTATGGAGGATTTTTTTAACAGCGAAATTGCCTGTAAGATGTGTAACACAAAATATGCACTTGATACTGACTGTTGGTTTAATCACAAGGATTTGGGGCTTTTACTTGATAAGCTTTACAAAATAGGAGAAGTTGTATTGGAGGACTATATTTTGGGTATGTTGGCACCGGCACATACCCTGGATGATATATACGAGGAAATTACGGCTGATAAAGAAATATGGCATCTTAGGTTTAAGGATACTTATTATCTTATAAAAGATATGAAAGTAAGTAGCTGAGTTACAAAGGTAAACATTTATCCTAAATACATCAATTAAATGGAGTAAGCTTATGTCAAAATATAAATATTTGCTGTGGGATATAGATGGTACCATACTTAACTTTGAGAAAGCAGAGAAGAGGGCGATAAGGACTTTGTTTGAGAAGTTTAACCTCGGTGAGTGTACGGATGAAATGCTGGCATGCTATGTACAAATAAACAAGAAATACTGGAAACTCTTAGAATGCGGCGAGATGGAAAAGGAGAGGATTCTGGTAGAGAGGTTTGTGGAATTCTTTGAAAAAGAGGGAATAGGGACTGATGTTGCCTCTGAATTTAACAAGGCATATCAGCTTGCCCTCGGAGATACTATAGTATTTAACGATGATGCCCTCGAAATAATAAAGGCTCAGAAGAAGAATTATCAAATTATCATTGTGACCAATGGGACCGCCATTGCTCAGAAAAAGAAGTTAGAGCGTTCAGGCCTTGATAAAATAGCTGATAATATTTTTATATCAGAGGAAGTTGGCTATGAAAAGCCTAGCATACATTTTTTTGAGAGGGTAATAGCTAAGGCAGGAATAGATGATGTAAGTCAGGCGGTTATTATAGGGGATTCGCTTACAAGTGATATACAGGGTGGTGTTAATGCAGGCATTGACACCTGTTGGTACAACCCTAAGGAAGATGTAAATGATACCAATCTTAAGCCAACTTATATAATCAAAAATTTGCACAAACTTTGTGAGATAGTATAGGAGGAAGCAGAATGAGAGTTGAAGTATTTCCACTTGAGAAAATAAAGCTTAATGACAAAGAAATTTTACTTGGAATGAAAGCAGATAAGGTGCAGGAGCTGCTTGGGAAACCGGATAGAATTTTTGAGAATTATGGGGGAGATTCCTATAGGCATTTTTATTTTAATAGTGAATTAGGACTCGATTTTTGATAAAAGCTGGTAAACTGGAATTCATTGAGTTTCTTGCAGGAATTGAGGGTATTCTCAGACCGTATATCTATGGCATATCAGTTTTTGAAACAGATGCAGATGAATTGATTGAGATAATTACAGAACATGACAGGGAAGTTGATGATAGCGAGGCAGGATTTTGTTATTCTTTTCTAAATTCCAGCATAGGATTGTGGCGTGAAAATGATGAAGAAAAACATTGGAATACACTTGGTATCGGTATGAGGGACTACTATAAATATGAATAATATAATACAGAATATAACCATAGAAAATAAAAGAATCGACAAAGATAAATTCTTTATGGTGGGATATTGTCCGGAGATTGAAAAACATCTGCTCTGTGTGCATATTTCATGGGTAGCGGGCTATGACAGATATTATGTATTGGATGAGGAAGATACAGAAATATATGAAAAAGAGCCGGAAGAATTTTATAGGAAATATGAAAAAGAAATTAAAGCAGTCAGGACAAAAGAAACTGATTGGCGCAGGGGCTTTGAGGGACTATAATTTTAGAAGTATTCCTGATGAAGTATTAAAAGATTTGGATAAATATCCTCCGTTTGAGGGATATTTCTATCAGGATGGAATACTTTATGCGAGGGTAAAGATTGAGGAGAGGTATGTAAGCCTCCCACCTATTTATGATGAAGAGTGAAAAATATGGATAATACTGATATACTTTATTTAAAACAAAAAAACTTGAATCAATAGATTGGAACGCTGATTTTGAAAAAAAGCGGACAAGGAAAACTATGAGGTTTTGGACAGCTTATGCGAATACATAGAAAAAAAGAGCTTAGGAATAATTTACAATCAGAAACGATAGAGGTCGCTATATTACTTCTTGCCCAAAATGTGGGTTGTGCAGAGGATTTTGAAAGATATGAAGTAAATTTTGTAAACAGGCTCGTGGATGAGGGGTTGCTTTCAAAGGAGAGGGCTAAGTTATTTTATAACAATACAAATAGGAGACAGGGGTAGAATAATATGAAGATAAACTTAGACAAGATTTCTGAATGGACATTTCCGGGATTTAAGCTGGGAAGTCTGGCGTATCAGTACGCACCTATAAATGCCAAAAATCACTTTGCAAGAGGAAAAGATGAATTTGTTATCTGGTGCAGCAATGATGGAGGAAGCTATGGTATTCTCCTGATAAAGGGTGGACAGAGTACATTTATACCTTCTCCTGTACAAAAGGAAAAATGGAACAATCCTTTGTTGCTTGATGCAGGCTCCGACATTTTAATTGTCTGCGGAGAAGATGGAGAAGTTCTTAGATTATCTGATTCGGGAGAAATACATAAGGTAGAAAGTAAGAATAAATGTGCAGGTGAGTATATAACAGAAATTTCTACGCTTTCAGAAAAAGGAAAAATTCCTGTTATCTGCAGGGTGGGTGGAGATGTTTGTGCTGCAAACAGCTTTACATTTTTTAATTATGACAGAGAAACCAACACACTTTTGCTGGGATAGTGCCATAACTCCGGTGTTTACAGAGGAAAAAAGTAAGGAAGAGATTTATGGAATCCTTAGAAAAGGCAGATGGTGTTTATCATAAAATGGATTTTAACTACTCTTATCCGCAGATAGGCGACCTTTATGATAAAGGATGAGGCGATTTATGCCTTCATAGAAGCTGATATAATTAATCCTTGCGGTCTATCTCAGTTTAAGTTTTATTGGTATGTGGAAATTACTAAAGACAGGGATTTACAAAAAAGAAAAATCTGGGGAAATGAAAAAAACTTGCAAAGCTTCCCGGTAAGCATGAGATGAGAGGGAAATTCAGTGCTGATAAAGAATATCTTATTTTATCACCTGTATTTAAGACAGACGAATGGAAGGGAAAACAAAAAAATTGCTTAGACTATCTGACAATGAACTCTTGATGTTGCATTTCCAAGGGGTTTTTACAAAAATACAGGATAATGGATGTTTTAGAAAAACAGTGTATTTATCAGTGATGAGACGGAGAATCTTGTGCTTTGTAAAATGACAGTAAAGGAGTAAACAGGAGGTTGAATATTAGAGATTAATTGATATATTTTTAAAGAATCGACTTAATCCAATCGTATACTTGTTTGGCAAATTTCGATTCATCAATTTCTCCAGGAAGTACTAATGTTATACGGCTTACGGTTAATGAATAACCACTATTAAAAAAATCAGTAAAAATGGGAGCCTTCCCCGGACGCTTTATCAATATAAAAACCCTTTTTCATCCATTAGCTGAAACATCTCTTCATTTCGAGAAATATAAATATCCATTGTTTCATCTTCATTATCAATAACAATGTATGGATTATTCCAGAACGGAATACTCTCTTTAATTTTTTTGGTAAAAAGCATCCTGGCTTTTATTCGTATATAAGATATAATCAACACCAGTAATCATAAATTCACCTGCTTATACTAAGATTTATTGAAACCTGTCACTCCACGCACATATGTCGCTAGCTTATGTTTTTTTCTCAACACCCTTTTCTTTCATCAACTCCTGCATGCGGATATAATATTCCAAAAAAATCTAAATACATACGGTGGTGCATTTCTATGTCCTAACTCCCATTCTGTCACCGTTCTGTAAGGAATATCAAATTGTTCGCAAAACTCTTTTCTATTAAGCCCTGTAGATTCCCCTGACTCTCTCATCCTATTCTGAAATGTCTTTTCTTCCATAGTAGGCCTCCTTTACTCATTGAGTAAATTATATCACATTTCGTAATTAAGTTAAAGGGCTGATTTAAAAGATTTTCGGGAAGCGCTTGAACCTTTGCTCTCTAAGCCTTATACCAGACATAGGCTTGCGGACATTATAAAACTTATCCTGGAGTAGGTACACCTTTTGGGTGGTTAAATGATAAGGGGCATAGCAATACCGTTTTATGCATATAAATAGTGACTTTAGTTAAGATTAGTGTTAAAATTATGGAAACACACAGTAATGATTGTACTATTAAATGAAAGGACAGTAAGATGGTAAGAGCTTATCCGCTTATACTTGAAGGTGTTCATTTTAGACACCATGGCATAATAGGTATTTATCAAATAAAAGAAAAGATTGCAGTCCTACACGATGCATTTGGCTCTGCGCCGGAGGAACAGCCTGCTGATGATAAAAAACAGCCAAACTATATTATGTTGGATATGTTTTCAAAGGATTTTAAGGAACATAGCAAAACTCATTTATGTTATTATCAGGAGAAATTCTTTTCTTCCTCAGACGCTCTGCTGTATGAAGATGGCGGAAGATTTATATTAAATACAAAAAAGTACAAGGGATATATAGATACAATAGAAAAGCTTATTGAAGTTTCGGATACAGCCTTGGTTGAAATAGGACAGTCACCGGAGCCGGTAAAGGAAATATATAATGATAGTAAAAATTATAGATTCGGGGACTTGGAAGTGTATATGCAATCTCCATTTATTATGGCTTGTAGAGATATTCACTCAGGAGAGATTGTCTGGAAAAACAAAAAAATAGGCGGATATTTATATACGGAAGTAAAGGAAGAAAAAAAGGTATTATTTATTTTGGAACTGATGGCAACGGCAGCAAGTTCTTCGCGCTTAATTTGCAAGACGGAAGTATAATATACAGTTACAACACAAGAGGAACTTCAAATTTTTATATTTTTATAAAGATTATGTCTTACTATCGAATGAAAAAGAATAAACCGATTTTAATAAACCGAAATAATGGCTCGTTATTTAAGGAGGTAGAGTTTGAAAAAAATATACAATAACCGTATATCAGCAGATGATTATTGTAAATGATAATCTGTATGCTATTGCATCCAAAAAGGACACTATTTATGCGGTATGTACCGGATTGGCTTAAATGTAAAAATAAGGAGAAGCAGATGGACGAGAAAGAATTAAAAACAATATTTATCGGCGTTAGTCTTGGAATTTGCGACAAAAAATGAATGAAATAGAAACTGATATTTACCTAAAGTCAGAAGAAGACGAAGATGATGAGAAAGACTGGTTTGAGGAATTTAACAAGCGGTATCAACCTGTTTTTGAGGCTTATTGTACGGATAAAAAGCGTGTGTATGGTGGAAATCCCCGCAGTTTTGGCTGCCCTCCGGAATATTCAGGGATTGAATCTGCATACGAAATAAAAGTTGAGTTTAAAAATGAGCGTAAAGCAGAAGTTATCTTTAAGACAGAAACTAAAGAAGTTGGTGATACCGGCTATTTATTTGTTGTTGTCAAAAAGAAAAACGGTTGGAAAATTGACAGTTATAAAAGATGGAGTAACTGGAAGAAAAAGTGGGTAAATGGGATTTTGTAGATGCAGGAATATACCTTCCCCTTTTCATCCATTTGCTGAAACATCTCTTATATGAAGTCAGCCATTACACGCATATAAGCTCTTCCCCGCCACTGTATACAAGACCTTGTATACAGTGATGGAGAGGACATAATTAGTACATCATATTTATTCTATCAGCTTGTTGTAGTACTTTTCTAACTGTTTAACATTTGCGGCTCTTTTTAGGGAATCAGCGTCATTTTTGTCTGTATAAGCAAGCCACTTTCTATATAATGGGTGTAATATTTGCTGTCCTTCTTGTGTTAAATCGTTATTTGTATATGATAGCTTTATGATTCTTCCCTCAGAATCAAGAGGGTCCACCTTTAGCAGCTTTTTTTCGTAAGCAAAGTGCAGAAAAGTAATGTGTTCCTGATACAGTTTATATATTCTATCAGGATAGCCCCTAAAGCTTTGAAATAAAAACCCTATATCGATTACGATATCTTTGGCAAAATATAACTCATGATAAACATAGTTTATGATGTCTTGTAGTTTCTCTTTATCTTCGATATCCTTGATTTTAATAAAGCTAAGGTATGCCCAAGAAAATAAATTAACTGTCTCAAAATCGGGAATCATTTCTTCTACATTTTCAAAGGTAGGAGCGTAAAGCACATAGAGCTTTTCCTGATAAATTACTCCAACTCTTTTTCCTGAAACAAGAACTACGTACTCTCCAAATAGAGGTTCCAGTGAAAAGTTTATTATTTCTTTTACATTGCTTTTCAAGATATTTAGCAAATTTTTTTGTAGTCATTTGTTGCCTCCTTTTATGTGGTTATGCCTCAATTTAATTGGCTGGTACTGCGTGTAAAATACAAATTTGAAGTTGTAGGGCTAATGTGTTTGTTTTTTTGACTAAGTTACGCCTTCGCTGATAAATGTCCAGACTCGCTCCGGTTTTTCTGTAAGATGTTGTTATAATTTGATACTGTTGACGAAAAACCTAATGCGCTCGCTTAGGCATTATCAGCTCCGGCTGTTTAATTGATGAATGGTTATAAACAAACACATTAGCCACATGGGGGCAGGTGGGAGTAGCTGTCTTTAATTTGGTATTCTAGTTATTATTTGTATAAATTTAAGGTATCAGCTCCGAATGATAAATTCTAAGCGAGCGCATTAGGGCGAAGCGAAGCGGATGCCGGAGCGAGTCTGAAATGTTATCATTCGGAGCGTCACTTAGGTTAGTTTATATAACTCGACAACTCCTAATTTGTCATCATTATACCATTTTTAGCTATGTATTTTCCACTATCGGGACTTTACAGTTGTAATACCTGCCTTTTTAACTTGCAAAAAAATACTGAAATTATACTAACATTAAATTCAACTGCAATTAAGAACGAAATGAAAAGCGAGGTTAAGGTAAAATGCAAATTAGAAGAGCAAAAAGAAAAAGACATATCTAAAGTAATAGAATTATTAAATCAGGTATTAGAGCTTTATGCTACAATTCGCCCTGATATTTTTTTGTTTCAGGCACAACAAAATATACAGAAGCAGAATTGACTGAGATTTTCAAGGATAATACAAAAACCCGTCTATGTTGCAGTTAATGAAGATGATATGGTTATTGGATATGTATTTTGTGTAATTGAGAGACTTCGGCATCAAATAGATGAAAACCCAATAGAAATATTTTCATAGATGACCTCTGTGTGGATAAGGTAGCACAGGGGACAAAAAAAGTAGGACAGAGACTGTTTGAATTTGTAAAGGAAGAGGCTAAGAAAATGAACTGTTATGAAGTAATATTAAATGTTTGGGAAGGAAATGATATTGCCATGAAATTCTATCAAAAAATGGGAATGAAAACCAGAGCAATATTGATGGAGATTATAATATAATGATACAAGTGTCAAAAGTATAAAAATTCGATGCAAGCTTGCTTGCATGAGAATTTATTATCTTTTGACACACAAAAAATATAAGTAAGCAGCCATTTTTTGCAAAAAAATGAGCGGATTACGAATATTTTTGCAAGGATTGCGGTAAGCGTAGCTGTAGCAATCCTGTATCAATGGGTGTCAAATACTTTTGACACCCACATCATATAATAACAACCTATTTACTGAGGTATATTTTTAAGAAAAATTATAAACCCTGGAAAGAGAATAGTGTGAAAGAAAGTATAGGAAAGCCATAGATTGGCGCACTTAACTAAGCTGTCTAAGGCAGGCAACTTTTTGAAGTGTTATTGAGTTAGAAAATTCGATTAAGAAGCTAATGGTTCATCAGGCGGGAGTAGTCCCTCCCGTTGTAATAGTTTCTTGGCTTGCTTGATAGCTTTTGCTTTTTGTTTTTCAACAAGAGCTGCAGGCATATCGATCTTATAAAGGTCGCTCGGATTCCACTGCTCGCCAGTAGACAGCATCTGGTAGATGGCGGTAAGAATCATACGGGCAATAGCGATAATGGCTCTTTTCTTGCCACGACGTTTAACAAGAGATTCATATTTCTTTTTGTAGTAAGGAGATTGGTCAGATTTTACGGTTGCATGAGCACACTGTACTAATGCAGGTTTGAGGTAGACTCCGGCACGTGTAATCCGAACAGATTTCTTCTTACCAGCAGATTCATTGCTGCCAGGTGTTAAACCAGCCCAACAGCATAAACGTTTGGAACTTGAGAACTGAGACATATCCGTACCGATTTCGGAGATGATAGTTATTGCACTATCACATTTGACACCCGGAATGGTACAGAGGAACTGGACAGCATTTTTCAAAATCAGGATTAGAAGAAATCATATTTTTCTATCATTTTATCAACATCTTTGATTTCTGCTGTGATATAATCCATATGTGCGCGGACGAGGCGCATACGGTATTTTTTTGGGCATCAGTCATCTGATATCCTTCGACGGATTCTATAACAGCATCTTCTTTGGATTTGAGGCTCCGAAGAAGCTTTAGATGAGATTTCTTCGTGGTTAATGGATGTACCCGATTGTTCAAGTAGATAGTCGATAATGGACGTGGATGACTTCCCAAAGATATCGGAAACAACAGAATCTAATGCAACATTACAAACAGTAAGAGCATTCTGGTATCGATTCTTTTCACTTGAACGGCAGGAAACAAGCTTGCAACGATAGCGAGTGTATTCCCTGAGAATACGGACTATCTTACAAGGGATATAGTCGCTTTGACAAGTCCGAGACGGAATAAATCCCTCAATCCATTTAGAATCTTTTGGTATCATCTTTGTTGCCTTTCACAGCCTTTTACCCACTTGGGATTGGCAATGACAACATTGATCTCATCTTCCAGAAGATTAAAGACAGGAACCCAGTATTTGCCTGTGGATTCCATACAAACATCACGACAATCATTGTCAAGAAGCTATTGCTTTGAATTCAAGAATTGAATTGTTAAAGGTGGAAAAAGCGTTTCTTTTGGTAAGATGGTTCAATGCCACCGGTGGTTTTTGACGATTGTGGCAACGAGAAAAGATTTGTGAACATCGACACCACAACAGATTTGGTAAGTAACTTTCATAGTCAGACTCCTTTCGTAAATGATAAGAAGCCATTGACTGAACTGCCACACAATTAAACTAAGGCGCTTAAACAATTTCTTAGTGTACGGATTCGTAATACCACTCATTTGTGCTTGAAAAAGGCAGAACTTACACTGATTATTATGTTGTCTAAAACGAAGAAAGTTATTACAACTCCTCCTCACGTGCTTTGTAGTATAGCTTCTGCAAACCATTTTCAAAAGCAAAAACGTAGAGAGTTGAAACACTTTCATTATTATTTGCCGCCAGCCGAAGGCGATGGAATGGAGATTATGAAATACACAAAAGAAGTATTGGATGAAGCCTTAGAGGGCTTACGAAACGAAGATGTAAAAGAGCGAAGGGCTACCGCTACTGTTTTTTTATGAAGGTCGCCTGTGCAGAACTTGGTACAGCTAACACTAAGCCTGTAAAAGAGTGGTTTGTATCGAATATAGAGGACTATATTACGGAGGTAAAAAGATGAAACAGATAGTGAGAATATCTCATAAGATTCTACACTCTTGAGCAGTTTTGTTCAAGGTATATCCAAGGGGCTTATTTATTTATAATAAACTCTGAAATAATAACAGAAGAAAAATAAAAATGTTGAAGAAAAAGCCAAAGAATATGTGAATTCCTTGCGTAAGGTACAAAAAAGAATCCTAAGGTATTACAGGGGATCGCCTCGTTTTTTTCTGGGTATATGAAGAGAGCTTTGTATGGGATATTTTTACGGAAGTACTTAAAAGGAAAAAAGATAAGCTTACCTTATCGCATATAGGGATAGCCATAAGGCAATGCCGTAAACTGTCGGAAGAAAATGGTAGAAACGCCTATATTTCAGATGAACAGAGAAAGAATTTGCTTGAAGTATTAGAGAAACAAAATGTATTAAAGAATGAAGCAGAAATGCTTAGGGATTGGAAGTAGATTTAGAAATGCCGGGTTAAGGGGGTATAATTTTACATTTTTTCAAATTATACCCCCTTAACCTAAGAAATTTGATGGGGAAGTATCCATAAATATAAAGATAATTGAACAAGTAAATTGGATAATAAAGGAGTATAGATGAAGGATGAGACCTCCTCGTATTTACAGGGGACATTGGTTTTGACAAATATATGGATGGAAAATGGGATGATGAGGAGCTTATTTCAAGTGAAGTGCTTGATTTTTTTACATAGCGGAAGCTATGTAATAGCCAATGTGGAAGGGGCTTTGATAGATAGCGCTTCACTTGGGGATACTACAGGTGTAGGACAGCTTCTTCATTCTATGAATCCAAAGGCAGTTAAGGTGCTTGACAGGATGAGGGCAGATATCTGGAATATTTGCAATAACCATATTATGGATGCAGGCGAGGCAGGTGTGAGTGAGACGCTTAGGCTTGCAAAGCTACATGGAGCAAAGACCATAGGAGCAGGCATGAACATAGACGAAGCTTCAAAACCGCTTTTTACTGGATGAGGCAGGTGGAATCGGCCTTATAAGCGTGGGCTACAGAAGAGGCTGTAAGCCTGCGGATGTAGATAAGGCTGGCTGCTTTATGTGGCACGAAATGGAAATGATAGAGGAGAAAATAAAAGAAGTTAAGAAAAGCTGCCACTGGTGTGTAATGGTTGTGCATGGTGGGGAGGAATTTACTTCGCTTCCGTCTCCATACACAAGGGAGAGATACCTTAAATACCTTGAAATGGGGGCTGATATCGTGGTTTCCCATCACCCGCACGTGCCAATGAATTATGAAAAGGTCGGAGAGAAAATCATTTTCTATTCGCTAGGGAACTTCATCTTTGATACGGATTACCAGAGGGCACAGTTTAATACAGAATTTGGACTACTTATAAAGCTTAATTTTACGAAAGATAATTACACTTGGGAAGCCTTTGGACTTAGGATTGACAGGGAGTGTGAGAGGGTTGTAAGAGAGGAACTCCCTAGGATATTTGAAAATGTAGAAGAGGAAGAATATAATCTACTTGCTCCTTTGGCAGCTAAGATGTTAGTTGCCGCATATAAGAGGCAGCAGATTTATTTTAAGCCTGAATATAAGGATGCAGATGATAAGATGTGGAGAGAGAACTTCTTTAACCCTAAAAGGAGTGGCAGAGTAGAAGGAGAGGGACTTGATTTCTTTATTATGTGCCCGCTTGCGGATAAGGCTGAGACAGGTGAATGGAAGAAGTCAAAGCTTGAGAAGGTTAAGGAGTATATATTGGAGCAGATTTAAAAATATTTATACTTGCATTTTATTATTAACAATGCTACAATTAAGTTGCAAACAATCTAATTTAAGGAGGACTATTTATGATAATGATGTATGGAACCGACCTTTGTCCTGACTGCGTTGCAGCAAAGAAGGCGCTTGAGGAGAACGGAATTGAGTACAAATATATTAATATAACTGAAAGCCTTGGCTCAATGAAGCAGTTTTTAAAGCTTAGAGATACCAGGGACGAATTTAAGAACATAAGAGGTGGCGGAAGTATTGGAATTCCTGCCCTTGTAGTTAGCCCCTACAGAGCTAACCCTTGACTGGGAAGGTTATATAAGCAGTAGAAAGTAATAAAAAATTAAGTCAAAATAAAAGGGCTGTTCAATAAGAAAAAGTACAACAAGATACAGTAGATTTATCATCAAATTATCACAGTATGTTGTGTATATTACTCTTAATGCGACAGCCCCATTTTTACCTAAAAACAGCAAAAAATTCTTTGTGAGTTGAGGTCATTACAGTAGTCCATAAAGCACACCTGCATCCTCGTATTCTAAGCCACTAAGCAGGGACTTGCAGGTGAGAAGAACTTCCCCGAATAGTAGTAAAAAGCTGTAAAATAAATCGTCTGGGAAGACATTGTCATCTTCATAACGGAGCTCGTCCGCCTCTTCATCATAGACTTCAGACCATAAATACTCTTCTTTTAGTAAATCTAAAAAATGAGGCAAAGGCTCGGCGTGTTCAAGCATATTTCCATCATTCACAGCTTCTGCAACTTCTACAAAGAGCTCAAGCAATTCCTTTTGCAAGATAGTCTGCTATGCTATTACTCTGCCTTTTAATAAGGGCATCCTTAAAAAAATTCTGACAAGAAAAAAATAAGGGCGAAAAGGTGTTGAATGCCAAAGGGTAGACTGGTGCGATATTAATGGCCAGTCGCTCACCAGCCTCCTCCATAGCCTTAATATCCTTCATTTCTGATAAAATCCTCAGATATTCAGGAAAATCAGTTGCTCTGCCATAAGCTGTAGTCAGCCTGTGCCAAGGTATTTCATCTATTTTCACTGTTTGTATAAAGCTGTTGTTATCTGTCATATTTCCTCCACAATCTTAGTATATGATACAAGTGTTAAAAGTATAAAAATTCTATGCAAGCTTGCTTGCAAGAGATTTTATTATCCTTTGACACGCAAAAAATATGAGTAAGTAGCCATTTTTGCAAAAAAATGGGCGAATTATTTCTATCATCATTGATTATACTTTAGACAAAATGTTTTTTCAAACAAAATCTAAATTCCCCTATCCTTGACTTAGGTCATATCGAGTGATATCCTTTCTCTATGTGCATTGTCTAAGCCATACAGTAGAAGCGCCAAAAGTGTAAGAGAGGTAAAAATCTGCTTGAAAGAAAACTTTTATACTTTTTTTACACCATAATAGTCATAGGAGAAAAAAATGAAAAAGAGATTGTTAAGTCGCACCCCAGTGATATTAGAGAAATGTCGGCTAATGATTTAAAAAACTCAATCATAGCAAGTGAAAGCAGAACCATACTTGGAGAAACAGTTGTTACTGCGGCTCCGCTTTTTGAAGATGTTACCAATGCCGAGGTGATGTCTGCGTTTGGAGCAGATTTACTTTTATTAAATGAATATGATGTGTTTACAAAATATATCAACGGACTTGATGAGGCAGAGCCAATTAAGTTTATTAAGCATTTGACAGGGAAGCCTGTAGGCATAAACTTAGAGCCTGTGGAAGAAAATGTGGACAGCGTGGAAGATCTGATTACACTTCCTGCAGGCAGAAGGGCTACGAAGGAAGCCTTCATAGAGGCGGCACGACAGGGAATAGACTTCATCCTGCTCACAGGCAATCCTGCTACCGGAGTGTCAAACTCTGGGATTATGGCTTCTATCGAGGTGGCTAAAAGATATTTTAACGGACTTGTATTTGCCGGGAAAATGCATGCTGCAGGGCTTTCTGAGAAAATACTCTCTGAGGAAGTTATACTTGGCTTTATGGATAAGGGTGCGGACGGGGTGCTTATACCCGCAGTAGGGACTGCTCCGGGCATAGGAGAAGCTGAGTCTTCTGAGATAGTAGCCAAGGTAAAGGCTAGGGGTGGAATTACCATAAGTGCTGTTGGTACAAGTCAGGAAAGTGCGGATGCTGATACCATTCGGCAGATAGGACTTTGCAATAAAAGGATAGGCTTTGATGTGCACCATCTTGGAGACGGTGGCTATGGCAGGGTACCTGATCCCGAAAATCTTATGACACTTTCGATATGCATTAGAGGAAAGAGGCATACCTATATGAAGATGAGCCGTTCCTTAAATAGGTAAGATGAAGCTTCACTCATAAATAGTAAATCTCTAACAAGACTATATATGTGGATACAAGGTAGATTGATACCAATATTTAGTGGTTTATTTTTAAATAGTTTGATTAATGTGCAGATTTTAAAAAAGTTCAAGAATTTTAAAGAAAATCTTTGCAATTATGAGAAATCTATGCTATAATGGGAATATGTATATTTTTAAATGTCACAATTCAAGGAGGGTAGTGACTATGGCAATTGAAGGCATAAACACAGGAAGTGGATATAGCGGGTACGGTGCAGGCAAAGGAATAGGTTCTTTAAGTCGTGAAAGTATCAGTAAAACATCCGGTAATTCCGTATCTGCCGGTAATGGAGCCGGCGGTGTAAGTGGTGGCTTAGGCGTGAGCAGTGAGCCCCTGGAGAATCAGGTCGCAGTTTCGCCTGACGGAGACACCGTTCAGATTAGCAAGAAGGCTGTGGCTAAGTATGATCGCAAGTGAAGCCAAAAAGAGCGAAAAGCTTGACGAGAATGAGCTAAAGGAAGCCTTAGGTAACGTAAGGCAGAATAAGGCAGAGCTAAAGGCCGAGCAGTCGCAAAATGCCCGCAAGGCAGAAAAAGCAAAGTCTGAAAAAAGGAATGCAGCCCTTAAAGAACTGGCTCAAAAAGAGCAGAAAAGGGAAGCCGAAATAGCAGAAGACAAAGAGGACATTTCTTTTACAGGCAAGTCAGACTCTGATATTAAGAGGCTTTATCTTGAAGGCGAGATATCAAAGAATGACTATGACTCAGAAATGAAGGTCAGGGAAAAAACTGTGTGAAGTACTTGCAAAGAGGAATGAAGATGCTATAAAGATGGCTGCCGAAAGAAATAGCATAGCTAAGAAGCTTGAAAGATTTGCTGAGAGCATAAAGGCTGCATTTTCAGATACAACATCCAAGACCTTTGACGCAGGAGTAAGGCTTGATGCAATTGATATAGCTGAAGGTACGAAGAAGGAAAGGGATGAGGCTTCAAAGTCCGATAAAAAAGAAGTGAAGTTTGTCTATAACTAGGATTAGTGCGTTAAAAATACAAGACAATTATGTTCGGGATAATACATACCCATCAGGTTAAGATTTGCCTGATGGGTTATTTTAAAATACAATTGCAGGAAAAGCTAATATAAGGCTATAATGTACTTAATTGATGCAAGTGTCAAAAAAATTATTATCTTTTGGCATCAATATCTTGAGATAAAAAGTGTACAAAATTCAATTTTGGCTTGCAGTAGAAGGGTATATTTTCTATATGAAAAGGCGTAAGAAGTGAATTTTGTGGGGAAGAGAAGACTAAGAATAATTAGGGGAATTGCTTGATAGGGTGAGAATATGGATGAATACAGGGTTAGGTGCATTTTTGACAAGATAGACCGGAATAAGACCATAAGGGTGAAGGTTCCGGGCTCAAAGAGTATAACCAACAGGGCTCTCCTTATAGCTGCCTTAGCTGAGGGGGAGACCATTCTTAAAAGGTGCTCTTTTTTCAAATGATGCCAAAAATATGATTTCCTGCCTTAATGCACTTGGCATAAAAATGGAGATAGATGAAGAAAATGAAACTATTACCGTACAGGGCTGTGGAGGAAGGCTTCCTGTTAGAGAAGCCTCTGTAAATGTAGGCAGTGCGGGTACAGCAGCCAGATTTCTTACAGCTCTCTTGGCATTTAGTGCAGGTGTATATCACTTAGATGCTTCCGAGCAGATGAAAAAGCGCCCTATGAAGCCGCTTTTAGATGCCCTTATAAAGCTGGGTGCTATTATTAGCTATGATGAGGCAAAGGGACATTTTCCATTTACCATAGACTCAAGAGCTGTAAAAGGCGGTGAAATAAGCCTTGATACAGGTATTAGCAGTCAGTTTTTAAGCGCAGTAGTAATGACTGGATTTTTACTGCCTGATGGACTAAAGGTAAATATAGCAGGAGGTAGAGAAAGCCTGCCCTATGTGGACATGACAGCGAAGGTAATGGAAAGCTTTTCTATGAAGCCCCGGGTAGTAAGTGAAAATGGTGCGGTCTCGTATATATTAAAAGAGGGCGATACCTATAAGGGAAGAGAATATGAGATTGAGCCTGATGTATCTGCGGCCTGCTATTTTTATGCGGCAGCAGAGATACTTGGGTGCAGGGCTCAGGTAAAAAATGTGCATTTAGACAGCATTCAGGGGGATATAGAGTTTATTAAACTTCTGACTAAAATGGGGGCAAAACTTGAAGAGGAGGCCGATGGAATAGTACTTTCCGGAGCTAAGGATGGGTGTTATGAGGGAATTGAAGCAAATCTTAACAGCTTTTTCAGATCAAAGTCTTACCCTCGCAGACAGTTAGCGCATTTGCAAAAAGTCCGACAAAGATAACCGGTATAGCCCATATCCGTATGCAGGAGTCAGACCGCCTCCTTGCCATCAAAAATGAACTGGAAAAGCTTGGAATTAGAGCGGTTATGGGGGATGGTGAGATAAGCATTTTCCCGAAAGAAATGGATGGGCAAGATGTAGAAATAGAGACCTATGATGACCACCGTGTAGCTATGGCTTTTGCGCTTGTGGGGGCTAAGAAGAGGCGGGGTTGTAATCAAGAATCCTGATTGCACGGCGAAAAACTTTTTAAGGATTATTTTAAGGTCTTAGACGAAATCGGATAATAATTGAAAATCAGGGAGGTGGCCTGCTATGTATGAGAAAGAAATTGAAGAACTTCAGAAAACAATAGACGACAGTAGTAGAATCGTGTTCTTTGGAGGAGCGGGAGTGTCTACGGAGAGCGGAATACCTGACTTTAGAAGTGCTGACGGGCTCTATCATCAGGAGTATAAATATTCTCCAGAGCAGATTATAAGCCATAGCTTTTTTCTAAGATACCCGGAGGCATTCTATGAGTTTTATAAGGATAAGATGATGTATCTAGATGCAAAGCCTAACCCTGCCCACCTTAAGCTAGCCGAACTAGAGAGGGCAGGCAGGCTATTAGCTGTTGTAACTCAGAATATAGACGGGCTTCACCAGATTGCAGGCAGTAAGAAGGTGTATGAGTTACATGGAAGCATACATAGGAATTATTGCATGAAATGTGGGAAATTCTATGATGCAGACTATGTAAAAAACTCTGAGGGAGTTCCACATTGTGAGTGTGGTGGCATCGTAAAGCCTGATGTAGTGCTGTATGAAGAAGGGCTTGACCAAAATGTAACCCAAATGGCTGTTATGGCTATTTCAATGGCTGACACCCTCATTATTGGAGGGACTTCTTTGGTCGTATATCCGGCAGCAGGCTTTGTGGATTATTTTCACGGAAAGCACCTTGTGGTGATAAATAAGTCTGAGACCGGAAAAAATGTAAATGCAGAACTGACAATCAATGCTCCAATTGGGGAGATAATGAAGGGGATAAGGGTATAAATATTTTTTTCGAAAACAAATCGTGATCTTTATATGATTTAGGAAGTGGTTTTTCGCTTGATAGAAAAACAAGTACTTTCTCCAGTTTTTTTGGATCAATACCTCTTTTCACCATTGTTTTATAGTCTTTTTTAAATCTGCTTGTAAATTCGATTTTAAGCATTAAGTGCCTCCATCACTTCAGATACACTGGTGAAAGGACCATGTATATCTTCTCCGCTAACGGCGGACTCCATAGCTGCATAAGTAGTTTCGTTAGGCTCGTTTGTTCTGATTTCAAAAGGTATTCTGCGCTCTCTGACAACGGTTTTTGCAAAAATGCAAAAGGCGGTTGTCATACTCATCCCTACATCAGAGCAAAAATTGTCAAATTGCTTTTTTAAATCCTCATCCATCCTAATATTTACGCTTGTCTGTGCCATAATACAGCTCCTTTCCTTATATTTAACCACATTGTATTAAATTATGTAGATTATGTCAACAAATATGTGGAAAATTTAGTATGAATCATAGCTTGGCTATGAGTTTATAGAAATGACTAATGCATTTATAAACTTTCTATGGTAGAATAAAAGCCGTAGGAGATTTGAAATATGAGTGTTGAAGTTAGGAAAATAAGGCTTGGCGTGAAAGAGTATGACTACACCCTGGAAAGAAAAACCGTAAAGAATATAAATCTAAGGGTGAAACCCAGCGAGATTATCTATGTATCTGCCAATAAAAGAGTTCCTGTGGATGTAATTGAAGGATTTATAAAAAAAGCAAAGAAGAGTTCATACTGGAAGCTTTTGAGAGATTTGAGAAAAATGGGAAAAATGCGGAAAATAACAGAGAAATAAGTTATAATACGGGAGATGAAATAAATTACTTTGGGAAAAATCTAAGCCTAAAGGTCGTGCAATCACCGAAAGAAAGTGTGAAAGCTAGCAGTGAGTACATTTATATCTTTGTAAAAGATGTAGATGACAGGGAGAAAAAAGAACGCCTGCTAAAGAAATGGGAGTTAAACCTGGCAAAAGAAGTATTTACGAAGATGGTGGATTTTTGTTATCCTGATTTTAAGGAAATGGGAGTTGCATATCCCAGTATCAGCATAAGGAAGATGACCAGCAGATGGGGCTCCTGCAAGCCAAACGGAGGGAAAATCACTCTGAATCTTGAGCTGATTCACAAACCTAAGGAATGTCTTCGGTATGTGGTGGTACATGAAATGGCTCATTTCATACACCCCAATCATTCCAAAGACTTTTGGAGGGTTGTAGGAAATATTATGCCTGATTATAAAAAGAGAAGAGACGTGCTAAACGGCAGATAATATAGTGAGGAGAAAAGTAATGTCTGAGAAACAAAAGATACTTATAGTGGACGATGATGAGGATATATCCGAGCTTATATCGCTCTATCTCGTGAAAGAATGCTACGATACAAAGAGAGCAGAAGATGGAGAGGTGGCTCTTACCCTGTTTAAGGAGTATCAGCCTGACCTTATCCTGCTCGACCTTATGCTTCCGGGGAAAGATGGCTATGATGTATGCAGGGAGATTAGGAAAACCTCGAAGGTACCTATTATTATGCTGTCTGCAAAGGGAGAAATCTTTGACAAGGTGCTTGGCCTCGAGCTTGGTGCGGATGACTATATGATTAAGCCCTTTGACTCAAAAGAGCTTGTAGCAAGGGTAAAGGCTGTACTTAGGAGATTTAGTGCAGATACAGGAGCCGGTAACGACAACAAAGCTACTACAGGAGTAGAAGAAGATGCGAGCATTAACAGAGTACGCTATGCGGATTTGGAAATAAACCTAACCAATTATTCTGTTACTTACTATGATAAAAGGGTGGATATGCCACCTAAGGAGCTGGAGCTGTTTTATTTCCTCGCATCTCACCCAAATCAGGTATTTACAAGGGAACAGCTCCTTGACAGGATATGGGGCTATGAGTACATAGGCGACACCAGAACAGTAGATGTCCATGTGAAAAGGCTTAGAAAGAAGATTAATGACCATACAGAATGGAGACTTTCTACAGTTTGGGGCGTGGGATACAAGTTTGAGACATTGACAAGGAGTTAAGGTAGAATGAAGAATCTTATAGTAGCCCAGTCAGGCGGGCCAACAGCGGCAATAAATGCGACTCTCACAGGGGTAATAAGGGAGTGGTGCAAGGAAAAATAAAGGGAGCTAAGGTATATGGCTCAAGATTTGGAGTAGAGGGAATACTAAAGGAAAATATCATTGATTTGACAGAGCTTTCAGAGGATGATTTGGACAGGCTTATGCGTACACCTGCTTCAGCTCTTGGCTCCTGCCGGTACAGGCTTTCAGACCCAAAGGAAGACGAGACTGACTTTAAGAGGGTTGTGGAAGTATTTAGAAAATACGACATAGGGCATTTTGTCTACATAGGTGGAAATGACTCGATGGACACAGTATACAGGCTTTCGGAGTATTTTAACGAAAATGAAATAACAGACATTACTGTAAATGGTGCTCCTAAGACCATAGACAATGACCTAACAGGCATAGACCACTGCCCGGGCTTTGGCTCTACTGCAAAATACATAGCTACCGTATGTCTGGAGCTTGCAAGGGAAGTAAAGGTATATGACAGGGAAAACATCCTTATAGTCGAGATTATGGGAAGAAATGCAGGATGGCTTACAGTCACTGCAGCTCTTTGCGACTGAAAAGGAGAGCGAAGTCCCTTATCTCATTTACTTAAGCGAGGTCACCCTTTCTGTAGACAAATTCGTGGCTGACCTTAAGGAAGTGATGAAAAAATCAAAAAATGTAATTGTTGCCTTAAGCGAGGGTACGGTCATTGAGCAGGCTGGTGGACATCAGGAAAATGCAGATGGTGAGGTAGATGCCTTTGGCCATAAACAGCTTGCAGGAAATGGAAGGATACTTGAAAAGGTGCTAAAAGACGAGCTTAAATACAAGGCAAGGTATATCGAGCTAAGCCTTGTACAGCGCTGTGCATCGCACTGCCTGAGTGAGACCGATATAAGGGAGTCAGAAGAGCTTGGAAGAGTGGCTGTAAGACTTGGCCGTGAGGGGCTGTCAGGAAAGATGGCAAGGCTTATAAGGACTTCAGATGAGCCTTATAAGGTAGAGTATTCTTCTGTGGATATCAAAGAGGTGGCAAACCTTGAAAAGAAGGTTCCTCTACAGTGGATAAATGAGGCTCGCACCGGAGTTACAGAGGAGATGATGAAGTATCTAAGGCCTTTAGTTCAGGGAGAAATGAGCTGTAGATATAAGGATGGGGTACCTGATTATCTGGTTTTGAGAGCTTGAAATTCCAAAATGGAATCTCAAGCTAACTAATAATTAGGGCTATAAGTCAACAAAGTGACGCTCCGAATGATAACATTTCAGACTCGCTCCGGCATCCGCTTCGCTCCGCCTAATGCGCTCGCTTAGAATTTATCATTCGTAGCTGAAGCCATAAGTTTATACAAATAACAACCCGAATACCAAATGAAAAACAGCCACCCCCACCTGCCCCCATGTGGCTAATGTGTTTGTTTGTAGTCATTCGTCAATCAAACAGCTGGAACTGATAATGTCGGGTGGTTCACTGGTTCCATCCTGATTTTGTGCCTCACACTTGGCAATTGTGGACGACCTTATGTGTTCACTATCAGCCGGAACTAATAATGCCTAAGCGAGCGCATTAGGTTTTTCGTCAACGGAACTATTCTTAAGCAGTATCTTACAGAAAAACCGGAGCGAGTCTGGACATTTATTAGTGAAGGCGTGACTTAGTAAGTCAAACAACACATTAGCCCTACAACTTAGAATTTATATAGGTATACTTAAAACAGTAGCTTGCAATTGGACATATCAATTTCCTTCATAATCCCTTCTCCAAAAGCCCCATTTGACACAATCACATCAAAATCAGAAAAATCAGCGAGCTTAAAATACCCCTCCTTGAACTCCTTACTGTTATCAAGCAAAAGCACAGTCTTGAAGGAGTTTTTTATCATTTCCTTCTTGCAGAGGGCTTGGGAATCATCGCCCTCGAATATTCCCCTGAGTTGTAATTGCCTTGCTTGATATAAAGGCTATGTCAGCACGGAAATTACTGATAAAAGCAGAAGCATATTCTCCTATTATTGAGAGGCTTTTGTTCTTTAGCACTCCCGGGCAGATGTAGCACTTTATATTAGGATATGTATTTAGCTGGCTTGCGATATTGATTCCGTTGGTAATGACTGTGAGATTGCTGTAAGGCTTAAGGTAAGGGATGAAAAGGCTCACAGTTGAAGAGGAATCAAGGAAGATAACCATGTTATCCTGTAAAAGGGTGCGGGCTCGTTTTGCCAGAGCCATTTTTCTTATCTGTATTCTCCATTCTCCTTATATTAATGGAATTCTCAGAAGAACTTGGAGAGACCATAGTTATACCACCATGATACCTCTTTATTATTCCCTCCTCTTCAAGGGTAATCAAATCCCTGCGCAAGGTTGACCTCGATACATAGAGCTTCTTGCACATATTTGCAATATCGCCAACTCCGTTTGAATTGGTAAGGTAGGCTAAAATCTGCTTCTTTCGTTCAATATATTTCATAAGCGGTCTCCATCTCCATGTCGTAGGTTATTATTTATTCCTGCCATCATAACTATACTATTTAATCGCAGTATATGGGCGATTATCAAGAAGATTCATTCAAGATGCATACTGCCCCTATCACTTATCAACTGTTTATAGTATATCACTTTATGTTCATAAATCAAAGAAAAAAATAAACCAAAATGAACATTTCGGGATATAAATGAACAAAAAAAGTGCATATTTTAAAAAAATAATTCAACTAAATCTCCAAGTATAGCTAAAATATTCATAATATGTTATTATCAGTTCAGATGATTAGTAAAAAAACTACAAAGAAATTTAAGATCATCTCAAAAAAATTCATAAAAAAATATAGTAAAAAAATAAACCGGATTTATATTTATTGAAGGAGCATATATGAAAAAAAGCACTGGCAATAGATATGGGAGCCACCTCGATAAGAGGAATAATAGGCTATATTGAGGATGGTAAGATAAAGCTTGAAGAGGTTATGAGATTCTCTCATGAAATAAAAAGTTCAAATGGAAGACTGCGTTGGGATTTTGATGAACTTGTAAGAAAAATCGTGGAAACCATAAAGGAAAACGGACACGAGATATCTTCGGTGGGTATAGACACCTGGGGAGTTGACTTCGGCCTGGTAGATAAAGAAGGAAAGCTGGTTGAGCCTCCTGTCTGTTACAGGGATCCAAAGCATCAGGAAGGCTATGAAGAAGCCTTAAAGAGCCTTAGTGAAAAGGAAATATTTGCTGAAACGGGAACTCAGATTATGAGTATAAATACCCTTTTTCAGTTATTGGCATTTAAGAAGCTTAATCCGGATGGATATGAAAAGGCTGATAAACTGCTTATGATGCCTGATTTGATACAATATCTCTTAACCGGCAATATGACAGGTGAGGAAACCATACTATCAACCACTCAGATACTCAATCTTAAAACAGGAGATTATAGCGATAAACTGCTTGAGACTTATGGCCTAGATAAAAACAAGCTTCCAAAGATAACAAAGGCTGGCTCTATCACAGGCAATGTTAAGACAGGACTTGTAGATGAACTAAAAGACCTGGATGTAGATGTAGTTTCAGTATGTGGCCACGATACAGCAAGTGCAGTACTGCTTACCAAGGTAATGACAGATGCTGATACTATGTTCCTCAGTTGTGGAACCTGGTCCCTCTTTGGAATAAGAGTTGAAAGTCCTGATTTGTCAGAAAAGGCTTATGAAAAGGGACTAACCAATGAGCTGGGCTTTGATTCCACTCCGCTTTTATTTAAGAATCTTACAGGGCTTTATCTGCTTGAAAAATATAAGAGTGCTTTCGAGAAAAAGCTAGGCAGAAAGCTTGAGTTTGACGAGATTACAGCCTATGTTGAGGAATCGCTTAAGAAAGAGGAAGTAATAAACAATCTGATAGATATGGAAGATCCGAGATTTGGAAGTGAAGAGGCGGATGCCAAAGGAGTAATAGATGAGTTTCTTAAAGAAAAGGGGCTTGCACTTCCTGAGAATGAAATGGACTATTTCAGAGTTATCTATGAAAGCATGGTTAAGAAATACCTTGAAGTAAAAACCGCTCTTGAAGAAATATCGGGCAAAAAGTATAAGAAGGTCCATATGATAGGTGGTGGAGCAAAGTCTTCACTTCTATGCAAACTGATAGCTAAAAGGCTTGATGTAAGCATTACCGCAGGACCTTACGAGGCTTCAGCTCTTGGTAACATTATAGTTCAGTTAAAGGCACTTGGAGAGATTAAGAGTATCGAAGAGGGGCTTGAGGCTGCTTATAAATCGCAGGAAATAAAAACATATTAACATACACATACTAAGGAGGAAAATGACATGAGTTATCCAAAAATCGGTATTAGACCAACAATTGACGGCCGCTGGGGCGGTGTTAGAGAGGCGCTTGAGGACCAGACAATGGGAATGGCTAATAGAGCTAAAAAGCTTATTGAGAGCGAACTTAAATATCCTGACGGAACACCTGTACAGTGTGTAATCTCACCTTGCACTATAGGAGGTGGCGGTGAGGCTGCTAAATGTGACGAATTCTTCTCAACTCAGAATGTAGTTGGTACCCTTACAGTAACACCTTGCTGGTGCTACGGTACAGAGACCATGGACTTAAACCCTAACACAATCAAGGCTGTATGGGGATTTAACGGAACAGAGAGACCTGGTGCTGTTTATCTTGCAGCAGTTATGGCGGCTTATGCACAGAGAGGACTTCCTGCATTTTCAATTTACGGACACGAAGTTCAGGACAAGGACGATGAGACAATCACAGAAGATGTAAAGAAGAAGATTCTTGACTTTGCAAGAGGAGCAATTGCAGTAGGTCTTATGAAAAATAAGTCTTATGTAAACCTTGGCTCAGTATCTATGGGTATTGCAGGCTCTGTTGTAAATGTAGATTTCTTCCAGAAATATCTCGGAATGAGAACTGAGTGGGTAGACATGACAGAGATTTTAAGAAGAATCGAGCTTGAAATCTATGACCACGAGGAATATGAGAGAGCTCTTAAGTGGGTCCGTGAGAACTGCAAAGAGGGCTACAATACAAATGCCGGCAAGGATTTCCCTGAAATAATCAAGAAATCCAGATGGATACCTGACGACAAGCAGTGGGAGTTCTGTGTTAAGCATGCACTTGTAGTAAGAGACATACTTAAGGGCAATCCAAAGCTTGCAGAGCTTGGATGGCACGAGGAGTCACTTGGTAGAAATGCTATAGCAGGAGGCTTCCAGGGACAGAGAATGTGGACAGACTGGCTTCCAAATGCTGACTTTACAGAGGCTATTACAGCTTCAGGCTTTGACTGGAACGGCAAGAGAGAGCCTATTCCATTTGCAACCGAGAATGATACACTTAACGGTGTATCTATGATGCTTGGATGGCTCGTAACCAATAAAGCTGCAATATTTAGTGATGTAAGAACATATTGGTCACCTGAGTCTGTTGAGAGAGTAACAGGCAAGAAGCTTACAGGTAAGGCTGCAAACGGTATTATGCACCTTATCAACTCTGGTGCAAGTCGCTTAGACGGTTCAGTCAGCCAAGAATGAAAAGGGAGAGGGGTCGATGAAGGAGTGGTGGAACCTCACAGATGAGGACATCAAGGCTCTTACAGAGGCTACTGACTGGTGCAGAGCGAACTACGAGTACTTCAGAGGAGGCTTCTCATCACACTTTAAGACAGCCGCAGAGATGCCTGTAACTATGATTAGAACAAATATCGTTGAGGGCGTAGATCCCTACCTTACAGATAATCGAAGGCTATACCTGTGTACTTGATGATGATGTACATAAGGTACTTGATGAGAGAACAGATAGAAGCTGGCCAACAACCTGGTTTGCACCAAATCTTTCAACCAAGTCAGCAGACAGCGTTTACAATGTAATGGCTAAGTGGGGTGCTAACCACGGAGCAACAGTTCATGGCCACGTAGGTGACAGACTTATAACTCTTGCTTCCATCTTAGAATTCCTGTTGCTTTCCACAATGTAACAGAGGATAGAATCTTCAGACCACATTCATTTAATGGATTTGGAACTACAGATTTAGAGAGCCAGGATTTCAGAGCTTGTGCTTATTACGGACCACTCTACAGATAAAACTTGGAAGTGACCGCACAAGCCTGAAAGTCACATAAGAGGCGGAGGGCGAGTGCGGTCATGTATTGAAGTAATGGAATTTAAAAAGAAAGAGTTAGAAAAAGAAAATAGAAGCGGTCTTATGACCAGCGGAGGATGATGTTATGTTAATGGAAAAAGCTAGAGAGGAGCTTGTGAAATATGGTAAGAAGCTTGTAACCGCAGGACTTACCAAGGGAACAGGCGGAAACTTAAGCGTATTTGATAGAGAAAATAAGATGGTGGCTATTACTCCATCAGGCATCGATTTCTTTGAGATTCAGCCTGAGGATATAGTAATAATCGACCTGGACGGAAAAACAATAGAGGGCACACGCACACCTTCTTCAGAATGGGAAATGCACCTTATGCCTTATAGGACAAGGGATGACATAGATGCAGTTATACATGCACATGTTATGTATACAACAGTACTTGCCTGCCTTAGGGAAGAGCTGCCTGCAACTCACTATATGATAGCAGTAGCAGGACCTACAGTTAGATGTGCAGAATACGCTACCTATGGTTCACACGAACTTGCTGTAAATGCAGCCAAGGCGATGGAGGACAGAAAGGCAGTTATCCTTGCCAACCACGGAGTGCTTGCAGGAGCAAATGACCTCCTCAATGCATTTAACATAGTTGAAGAGATTGAATATTGTTCAGAAGTCTATGTAAAGGCAAGAAGTATAGGTAATCCTGTAGTACTTCCTCCGGAAGAGATGACACTTATGGCTGAGAAGTTTAAGACTTACGGACAGAAGAAGAGTATAAGAGAATAGCTTTTTGCTAAGGAGTTAATATGGGTGATTTAATACTTTCAATGAAAGGAATTACCAAATCCTTTTCAGGTGTAGCAAAGACTTAAAAAAATGCGAAAGACTCGACCTGAAGGCGGGTGAGGTAGTTGCCCTGATGGGAGAAAATGGAGCCGGCAAATCTACTCTTATGAAGATTTTGACCGGTATATATTCAAAAGATTCCGGTGAAATACAGTATATGGGACAGGAGGTCTGTTTTAAGGGGCCTGCTGAATCTGAAGAAGCAGGAATCTCTATCGTTCATCAGGAGCTTAACATGATGAACGACCTGACGGTAGCTCAGAATCTTTTTATCGGGCGTGAAGAAATGAACGGATTTTTAATAGACGATAAGAAGATGAATGAGAAGGCCAGAGAGTTATTCAAGGTATTGAAGATAGACATCAATCCTGCTGAAAAAATCGGTAACCTGACAGTAGGTAAGCAGCAGATGGTGGAGATTGCAAAGGCAATATCTTCAAAGGCTAAGGTAATTATCTTTGATGAGCCTACGGCAGCCCTTACAGACTCTGAGATAGAGGAGCTTTTCAAGGTAATAAGAGACCTTAAAAAGCAGGGAACCGGCATGGTTTACATATCTCACAGAATGGATGAGATTAATGTTATATCTGACAGAGTTATAGTAATGAGAGATGGTGAATATGTAGGAACCCTCATTACAAAGGAATGCAGCAAGGATGATATCATCAAGCTGATGGTAGGAAGAGCCATATTCGGCGAGCCTAAGACAGCTTCAAATGTTGCTAAAGATGCACCTGTAGTGCTTAAATGCGAGAACTTAAATAGGGGCAAGGCAGTTAAAGATGTAAGCTTCGAGCTTAGAAAAGGTGAAATACTCGGCTTCTCCGGACTTATGGGAGCAGGCCGTACAGAGGTTGCCAGACTTATATTTGGCGCAGACAAAAAGGATTCCGGCAAGATATTTATAAATGGCAAGGAAGTTACAATAAACACTCCGGAGGATGCGGTAGCACACGGTATAGGCTATCTCTCTGAGGATAGAAAGCGCTATGGGCTTATAGTTGACAAGTCGGTAGAGGAAAATACAGTTATTTCTTCGTTGAATGACTTTGTAAAGGGAATTTTCATAGATAAGGCAAAGAGCAAGGAAGTTTCAAAAAAATATGTAGAGAGCCTTAAGACAAAGACTCCTAGTGTATCATGACTAGTTAAGAAGCTTTCCGGCGGTAATCAGCAGAAGGTCGTTATAGCTAAATGGTTGGTGAGAAACTCTGATATCCTGATATTTGACGAGCCTACAAGAGGTATAGACGTAGGTGCTAAGAGTGAAATCTACGCACTTATGGAAAAGCTTGCAAAAGAAGGGAAATCTATAATAATGATATCCTCGGAGCTTCCTGAGGTACTTCGTATGAGCGACAGGGTAATTGTAATGTGCGAGGGAAGAATAACAGGAATTTTGGATATCGCAGAGGCTAATCAGGAAGTCATTATGCAGTCTGCTACAAAACGTTAAGGGGAGAGTAACCATGGATATTAAAAAAATATTTTCTAATCAGCGTACAATAGTTATTGCTGCACTGGTGCTAATTTGTATAGCATTTGCAGCCATTACACCTGATAAATTCTTACAGGTAACAACCTTTACCAATATTGCTAAGTCTGCATACTATGTAGCATTTATGGCAATTGGTGTTACCTTTGTTATCGGAACCGGAGGCATCGACCTCTCTATAGGAACAATAGCAATATGCTCAGCACTCATAGGTGGAACCCTTATGGAAAAGGGTGTTCCAATGGGTATCGTACTTCTTGTAATCCTTTTAAGCGGTGCATTATTCGGACTTATAAACGGACTTATGGTTGCGAAAATGGGACTGCCGGCATTTATAGCCACCCTCGGTACGATGATGATGTCAAGAGGTCTTGGCTCAATCGTATCAGGAACTAAGACAATATCCTTCCCTCAGGGAGATTCAGCAGGTTCTTGGTTTAGAGAGTTCTTTATGATAACAAAGGACGGCGGAATCTTGCCAAAGAACTTCCCTACCGGCTTTGTGCTTCTTGCAGTGATTGCGGTAATTATGGCACTTATCTTAAATAAGACAAAGACAGGTCGCTACATCCTTTCAATCGGCTCCAACAAAGAGGCTACAAGGCTTTCAGGTATCAATGTAGTTAAGTATGAGACACTTGCTTATGTATTTTCAGGCTTATTTGCAGCACTTGCAGGTATTGCCTATGTAGCGGTATTTACAACAGCACAGCCAAATACAGGTAATGGTTTCGAGCTGGATGCAATCGCAGGTGTAGTTATCGGTGGTACATCACTTGCAGGTGGTGTAGGTACCATACTTGGAACTATAGTAGGTGTCTTCATTATGACAGTGTTAAAGATTGGTTTCCCTTATATAGGAGTACAGTCACATTATCAGCTCTTCATCACAGGTATCATCCTTATCTTTGCGGTATATATGGATGTACTTAACAGAAAAAGAGGAAAATAACAAGTAACTTAGAACCTATTAATTCCAAATCACTCAAATATGAAAGGGTGGAAAATTTGGATTAGTATATCAAAGGAGGAAAACAGATGAAAACAAGGAAACTTATGGCGGCACTTCTTAGCACAGTAATGGTGGTATCAGCGCTTACAGCCTGTGGCGGAAGTGGAAACAAGACTTCTTCAACAAAGTCAGCAACAAGTGCAGCAAGCACAACCAGTAACGCTAGCGCAGCAAAGTCAAGCGCAGCAAAGTCAAGTGCAGCAGCAAGCACAACAACAGATGGCGGTACAAAGCACATTGACGTTATCGCTAAGGGCTTCCAGCATCAGTTCTGGAAAGCAGTTGAGCTTGGTACACAGAACAGCGCTAAGGAGTTTGGAGTTGAGGTTACCTTCCAGGGCCCTGACAATGAGTCAGCTATCGCACAGCAGGTAGAATACTTAAATACAGCTATAGCTAAAAAGCCAACAGCTATCTGCCTTGCAGCCCTTGACACTCAGGCAAGTATCCCGTCCATCCAGTCAGCTATGGAAGCAGGCATTCCTATAATCGGATTTGACTCAGGTGTACCTGATGCTCCTAAAGGCGCTATCAAGGCTAATGCATCTACAAACAATGCAGTAGCAGGTGCTTTGGCAGCAGATGAGCTTTATAAGTTAATCGAGTCAAAGATTAAAGATGCAAAAGAGCCTGTAAGAATCGGTGTAGTAGCGCAAGAGTCCAACTCACAGTCTATTGTTGACAGAACAAAGGGATTTGTGGATAAGATGACAGAGCTCTGTGGTGCAGACAATGTATCAGTAGAAGGACACGACAGCTTAAAGAATGAGAAGGCAGGCGCTAAGGTAGTTATCGATGTAGGTATCCCTGCTGAAGTTAAGGATGTAGATGCAGCAGCAGTTGCTTCAGCTATACTTGAGAAGAAGGATCTTATAGCTATTTACGGTTCTAATGAGTTTGCAGCAAACGCTATAATCACAGCTAACGAAGGTCTTGATAAGCTCGGCGCTGACAAGGTAATCGCAGTTGGTTTTGATGCTGGTAAGAAGCTTCTTGATGCAGTTAGAGCTAAGACATTTGCAGGTGCTGTAACACAGGATCCTGTACAGATTGGCTATCAGGCAGTTAAGCTTGCTGTAGAAGCAGCTGACGGCAAGAGTGTATCTGATGTGGATACAGGTGCTAAGTGGTACAACGCTGACAATATGGACGCAGATGACATTAAGCCTTGCTTATATGAGTAAATCTGTGGTAAAATAATAACAACAAGGGGTGCCTTGCAATTAGGGCACCCCATTATGTCAGGACAATGTGTTAAAACATTCACAATCAATTAAAAAAATTAGGAAGGAAGAAGATATGTTAAAAAAATATTCCTAAGATACTATCCCCTGAGCTTTTTGGCGGCACTTTGCGAAATGGGACATTCTGACAGACTTGTAATATCAGATGGCAATTTCCCTGCTCATACTATGGGCAAAAATGCCAAGGTAATAAGGCTTGACGGACATGGAGTTCCTGAGGTACTTGATGCTATACTGAAGCTATTTCCACTTGATACTTATACTGAAAAGTCAGTTTCTCTTATGGAGAAGGTACCGGGAGACACTGTAGAAACCCCTATATGGAAGGAGTTTGAGGAAATAGTGTCAAAATACGATGAGCGAGGTGCAGCTACCATCGGCTTCATCGAAAGATTTAAGTTTTATGAGGAGGCTAAGACCTCTTATCTCATAATAGCAACTTCTGAAAAGGCTCTCTATGCAAATATCATGTTGCAGAAGGGTGTAGTTACAGACTAAGGTCTGAGAAAGTGGAGGAAAAAAAGATGGCGAACAAAATTGTATTGAACGAGACTTCTTATCACGGAGCAGGCGCAATCAAGGAAATCACAGTAGAGGCTAAGAACAGAGGCTTCAAGAAGGCTTTCGTATGTTCAGATCCTGACCTTGTTAAGTTCAATGTAACAAGCAAGGTAACTGATTTGCTTAAGGCTGAAAATATGGACTTTGAGGTATATTCTGAGATACAGCCAAATCCGACAATCGAAAATGTACAGGGGCATGTAGTCGCATTTAAGAAGGCAGGAGCTGACTATATCATAGCTATCGGCGGCGGCTCTTCTATGGATACAGCTAAGGCTATCGGTATCATCATCACCAATCCTGAGTTTGAAGATGTAAGAAGCCTTGAGGGACTTTCAGCTACCAAGAAGCCTAGCGTACCTATATTTGCAGTTCCTACAACAGCAGGTACAGCAGCAGAGGTTACCATCAACTATGTTATTACAGATGTAGAGAAGAAGCGTAAATTCGTATGTGTAGACCCACACGATATCCCTGTAGTTGCATTTGTAGATCCTGAGATGATGAGCTCAATGCCTAAGGGACTTACTGCTTCAACCGGTATGGATGCGCTTACACATGCTATCGAGGGCTATACAACTCTTGGCGCAAATACAATTACAGATATGTTCAACTTAAAGGCTATCGAGCTTATCGCAAAGAGCCTTAGAGGAGCTGTTGAGAATACAAAGGAAGGCAGAGAGGGTATGGCACTTGGCCAGTATCTTACAGGTATGGGATTCTCTAACTGCGGTCTTGGTATAGTTCATTCTATGGCACATTCCTTAGGTGCTGTATATGACACACCTCACGGAGTTGCTAACGCTATCCTCCTCCCTACAGTAATGGAGTACAACGCTGAGGCTACAGGCGAGAAGTTAAAAGATGTAGCCATCGCAATGGGCGTTGAAGGCGTAGAGAAGATGAGCCAGGAAGAGTACAGAAAGGCAGCAGTAGACGCTGTAAAGAAGCTTTCTAAAGATGTAGGCATCCCTGCTGACCTCAAGGCTATAGTAAAGCCTGAGGACCTTGACTTCCTTACGCAGTCTGCTATGGATGATGCCTGCAGACCTGGCAATCCAAAGGAGCCTACCTTTGAGGACATAAAGAACCTTTATCTTAAACTTATGTAATTTGGCGTAATGGCATAAAATGGTGTGATTTAGGCTTATATGAATAACTATCCCCTGCTGAAATGAAATATTTTGGCGGGGGATTTTGACATGTGTAATTTATCTTGCAAAGGATTCACAAATCACTTGTTTTTTGCAGTTAGTTGTATACTTTATAACGAGATAGTGATAAAATTACGATAAGTAGTTTGATTGTTAGGGAGGTGGCTATGCAATTCGATTATGCACTTCTAAGTAATGAGGGAGAATTTACAATATTTCGTTATGGAGATAGTGTAATAAGATTTAAAGCACCATATTCATTAGAAAAATACACTGCGATAAAGGAATGGGACAAAGGCTATCTTGTTGTTATGGCTAAGTATAAGCATAATAAAGAAAGTGAAGAGGAATACATTGACCTGATTCCAATACTGGAGAAGCTGTACATTGCGCCAGAGGAGTTTTTAAGACCAATTAAGGGGGTGAAGATAGAAAATGCTTGATATTATTAAAATTGCAGATGAGGCAGACATGATTGTTAATGGATATGCATTTACCAGATGTGATGAGGGATTTAGAATACTTAACCTCAATCAACCAGATAGGGCACTTGTAATATCACGAGACGGCGAAACGTTAGAGACATCAATGGATGATATCGAGATTCAGATTGCCAAAGATTACTACAGAAAAAATAAGAAGTTTATGGAGGAAGAGTATGCCTAAATATTATGAATTTAAAATTGCAGGCTATTACCTTTATTTTACTTCATTTTGTACGGTGGAATGTATGCATGTGCATGCTAGTGACAGAAAATTAACTGAGGCAGGTTCCGCAAAGTTCTTTGTTAAGGATAATGGAGACACAGTACTACAAAAATCAAGGAAGGCTTACAGATAGGGAAGTATCTAAAAATACAGGGATTTATAAAGGATAACTATAAAAGCTATGTATATGAAATGAGTCTGAATATAGTAGAAAAGGATATTACAAAGGAAATAATTAAAGACAACTTGTCCATACCAAATCCTGATAGAAAAAAACAGCTTTTGGTATGGACATTTTCTTTCCCTGCTGAAATGAAATATTTTGGCGGGGGATTTTTTTTTGACAAAGTATGTCCTATAGATTTGATATACTATGCATATAAAAAAATAAATTAAAGGAGAAAGAGACTATGAAAAATTGAAAAGTTTCTTGAGTTAGTCAAAATGGAAGGTAGAGGCAGAGCTGTAAAAGGGGGAGATAAAAAAACATCCAGAAAATTAGTGGTTTGTTTTTTTAACAAAGTAAATGAAGAAGATAAGCACATTCTTAAGAATTACGAAACTATGAGTCTGGATGATATCAGAGAAAACCATGTCTTCTCTTTACAAAAAGTATTCACATACATTTAAGGATATAGCCAATGAATTAAATGTATCAGAAGATTTTGTTGAAGAGCATATTGGAACTAATTATACTGTATGGATGTTTTTAAGCCAGTATGGGGATGAATAAGAAAGAGAAATGAAAAGAATTAAGGAAAAGGTAAAAAGATTAAGGAGGAAGACTATGACATTGGTTGAGTTATTCGGAAAAATATTATAATGGGGAACTGACAAATGAAGAAGAGATCAAAAAGAATTTTTCAAAGAAGAAGTAAATTTTTTTAGTGTAATTCATCCTACAGATATAACAGATGATGGGTTATATTCAATTGGGGATGATAATGCATTATTAGATGTTGAAGTTGAATACGAAAATTATGAAGATTTTTTTATAATAAATTAGATAGCTTTTTAGATATTATATTTACAGACTCAAGCCTATGAGGCTGGAGTAATTTATTGAAAACAGAATAAGCCCTTGTAGTTACATGGATGGAAAGAAAAAGTTTGTCCGGTGATGAAGATAAAAAAAGACATGTGAAAAAAATATTCATAATTATTAAAAAAACAATGAATTTTTGGACAAGATATGTCCAAAGCCACTTCTTATAATACAAACATAACAGCTGTTAGTAACGAGTTGATTAGTTTGAAAAAGGAGAGAAGTTATGAATAAGATTAAAAAAACACTTTAGTAATCCTTATAGCGTTGATTGTTTCTATGAATATGACAGTTGTCACTAAAGGCTTATCCGCTTCATATGTCTGATTTTATTAAGATTATGTACACTAAGCCAACTGCTACAGACAGTATCAGATACAAATCAGATACATACCTTCAAACAAAGCTTGGAAGAATAAATCTAAATGAGGAGGCATTGAATAAGTTTAGACTGAAGGATAAGATAAGTAGGGAGGCTATTGCAGACTATGTAGTAGAGCATTTAGAAGACCTTAAGTATTCACTTGTACTAAAAAGGCACGATGGTAAAGAAGTAAACATAAAAAGGGTAGTTGCAGGCTTATCAAACGAGGATATTAAAAAAGCTTTAGCTGATAACATTTACCTCACAGTACAGGGAAAGAAAAAAGGAAATCTTTCGAAGTTAGACTTAAATAAAATTCTAAATAGGACATACATTGAAGTTGATCTGGAAAATCAAATTATTTCACAGGTAATCAATGGCAAGAGAATAGTTACTACCAATGTGGTAACAGGAGATATACAGAAAAAGGCTCAGACTTCTAAAGGCTTATTTAAGATAATCTATATGCAGAAAAACAGAGTATTACATTATAGAGATTTCAATAATTTACCCAAAACAGACTTTGTTGAAAGATGGATGAGATTTGATGATGCTAATTCAATAGGAATCCACGATGCCCCTTGGAGAAAGCTTAGCTCTGATTGGGAAACATCAGCTTACAAAAATGGACACGGCTCACATGGCTGTGTAAATACACCAACAGAAGCTGTTAAGACAATCTATGACAATGCTCACAACGGTATGCCTGTAGTAGTTTATTAAAAATATTTTCAAATACGAGGAGGAAGTAAAAATGCTTAGAATGATTGATTTTAGTAAGGCTGTAAAGTATTACAAACCGTCTTATGATAATGTAGTTGTTGCATTGGGGAATAATAAATATGAAATCTTTTTATGAAAATAATGATTTTGGTTTCATTGATTTTATCCTGTTTCCTTATGTTTGTCCTGATTGTGAAGAATATGAGCAGATAAAGGAAATAACAAAAGAAGAATATATGCTTGAATTGGCTAAGTTTGTATCTGAGAATTCACACAAAAATCAGGTTGATAAAGCTGGTATTGATTACTTTGCAGGACATATACAGGCTGTAGTAAATGGTGTGACTACAAATAAAGAAAAAAATAGTTGCCTATCTTCATGATACGGTTGAAGATACTCCACTTACAATAGAGAGAATAAAAAGAATTGTTTGGGGAGGAGATAGGCGAAGCAGTATTTGCTATTACAAAGTCTAAGGATGGGGAGCCTGTCTTATGATGATTATATAGAGAGGGTGAAAGCAAATCCTTTAGCAAGAGCAGTTAAAAATATCAGATTTAAAAGCATAATATGGATTTGTCAAGACTTGAAAAAAAGTTGGAATTACAGAGAAGGATATTAAAAGGGCAAAAAAAGTATCAGAAGGCACTTAAAAAAATTACAGGAATAAGTTTTTGGACAAAATATGTCCGGTAAATTTAATATACTATATATAAAAAAATAAGAACAAGGAGAGTGAAACTATGAAAAATATGGCAATTTTTAGAATTAGTTAAAATGAAAGGCAGGGCAAGAGCAATACAAGGAGGTAATAAAGAAGCAGATGTCCAAAAAAAGTAGGAATGACTTTTTTTCAATAGTGTAAGTGATGAAGATAAACATATATTTAATGATTATAAAAAAATATGGATTATGATGATATGCAAAAAAAGTTATTAAGGGATTATTAGAAAAATATAGTGGAATAGCTGGGAAAAATAGCGGATGAAACAGGACTTGAAGAAAAATTTTGTTAGAGAAAAATCTTGGTGACAGTTATACAATCTGGTGTTTTTCTCAGACAGTATATAGATGAATAAGAAAAAAATGGAAGAATTAAAGAGTAGAAAAGAAAGATTAAGGAGGAAGGCTATGACGCTAGTGGAGTTATTTGGAAAAATATTATAATGGAGCAATTACAGATAAGAAAAAAAGATTAAAGAGATTTACAAAAAAAGAGATAAAAAAATTTTTTTAAAGTTATTCATCCTGAAGATATAACAGATGATGGTTGTTATTCAATTGGAGATGGAAATGCAATATTAGATATTGAAACATCAGAATTTAGAGATAATGAAGATTTTTAGAGATAAACTTATAGAATTTTTTTAGATATTATATTAATAAAAAAGGGAGATAGTATGGAACACAAAGTACAATTATTTTTACAAAAGTAAATGAAAAAAATATTCATGGATATGAGGCTTATGAAAAATATAAGCAGGGATGAAGAGGCAACTGTTAAAAAGTAATATGATGAAAATCATAACTCCCGTACGTTCTGAAGGATGTTTATCTTTTTACAGGGAATATGGAAGAAGATATCAGAAAAAAATATGCTATAACAGGGCATATGAGCTATACGGCAAGGACTTACCTATAGATGTGGCTGACAGGCTTGAACATGAATTAACATCAATAGTATCAAGCGGACAAACTATTTTGTGTGCAATGGCACAAAATTTAGTATGGAAGTCGAAAGAGGCTGGTTATCCTGTATTTGCCAGAGGAAGTATAGGTTCGCTTTTTGTTATGTTCTTGCTAGGGGTTACAGATATTAATCCGCTTCCTGCACATTATTACTGTGGAAATTGTAATTATTCGGACTTTGCTTCAGATGAAGTGAAAAAATCCTTTGGTATAAGTGGGTACGATATGCCGGACAAATATTGTCCAATATGTGGCAAGCTGCTTAAAAAGGATGGGCATAATATTCCGGCTGAATCCTCTATTGGACTTAATGGGGAAAAGAAGATGAACATAAGCATTGATTTTTCTGCCGAGTATCAGGAAAGATTGAATTACTTTGCAGAAGTAATTTTTGCCAAAGAGTCAAGCTTTATAGAAGAGCCACAGAGTAACATAGCAGAGAAAATAATATGCGGATATATATTTAAGAATGATATCAGCTGCGAAGGCATAGTAGAAAAAGACGATATAACAGAGAAAAATTATATCGGATTTGTATTAAAAAGAAGGACTAAAAACAGGTGTCTTAGAGGCACAGTTATACTTCCCTTAGATGATAATATGGATGACTGTATATATGTAAAAGAGAATGAAAGTAGTATGGCATTGATAAATAAAGTTGTTGATTATAAGTTAATTGCTGATTATATGCTGAAATTCGGTACACTAGGTAATGATATGCTGACTATGATAAAAAGGCTTGAAGATATGACGGGAGTAAAGGCAAATATGATTGGCTTTGATGATGAAAAAGTGCTATCGCTTTTTAGTGAGAATACAGCTTTGGGAATTAAAGCTAAAGAATTAAATGGCTGTGATATTGGACTCATTGGACTTCCTATGTTTAATTCAGATGTTGCTGTAAAGGTATTTAGAGAAATCAAGCCTAAGAGCTTCTCAGATATTGTGCGTGTATTGGGGCTTTGCCATGGAACAGGTATCTGGAAAGAAAATGTACAGGAGCTGATTAAAAAAATAATGAATGTGTGTTAAAAAAACTGCAATATGCAATAGAGATGATATTCTTTTTTATCTTACAGAAAAGGGTATTAATTTAAAGATAGCATTTGAAATAACGGAAAGCATACGAAAAGGCAAGGGAGTGACTTTGGAATGGGAAAACGAGATGAAAAAGCACAATATACCTGAATGGTACATAAATTCCTGTAAGAAAATTATATATTTGTTTCCAAAAGCACATGAAGTTTCTCTTGCTACAGTAATGTTTAGGTTAGGTTATTATAAGCTCTATTATCCACATGAGTATTATACCGCCTATTTTAGCATAAGAAAGAATGAATTTGATTATAAAGAATTAGAATGTGGAAAAGAAGAACTTTTAGATATAATAAAAGGTATTGAAAAGATTCCAAAGAATGATAGAAGTGAAAAAAAGATGCTGAAATGCTTAGAAATGCTTATGTTGTATTGGAAATGTATTTAAGGGGGTTAGAATGTATAACAACTGTTAGCAATTAAATAATTTTTGCTTACGAGCAAAGAAGCAGCCTCTTAGACATTGGGAAAACACAGGATTCCGAGTACATTATTGTCACAAGAGCGTACAGCTGATTTAACAATATGGACAATAAAGGGTTTTATAGTAGAACAGACAGTTATGGTACGCAAACAAAAAAACATAGAAGAGGTTAAAGCCGTTATTGAGGGGAAAGCAACGGTACCGGATATCGCTTGAATATTGCAAAACCCCAAGTGATGTAGTATAATGTAAATAGATTTTATGAAGAAGGCATAAAGGGGCAGTAAAATTGGGGTTAGAATTAGAAAATGCAGTAAAAGCAACAGACATGAAAGCACAGTATGATGAGAGTGCCAAAAGGTTATTGGGAAATAAGAGTATATTAGCACATATACTGGTAAAGGCAGTCGATGAGTTCAAGGGGATGAATCCTAAAGAAGCCATAAACTTCATTGAAGGGGAACCATATATAAGCGTGATACCTGTAGAGCCGGGGCTTACCAATATAGAGAGCAGTAGTAGTGGGGAGAGGCTGGTTGGCTTTAATACAGAAGACTGCGAAATAAATGAAGGGATTGTAAGGTTTGATATAGTTTTTTATGTCCGAATGAAGGATGGGATTTCACAGATAATAGTAAATTTAGAGGCACAAAAAGACAGACCTAAGGGTTATTCTGTGGTCAACAGGGGAGTATACTATGTTAGCAGGCTCATATCATCACAAAAAGAAAGAGATTTTAAGGGATCCAACTATGATGATATAAAAAGGGTATATTCTATATGGATATGTATGAATATGGAAGAAAATACTATGAAACATATCCACCTTACAGCAGATGATGTGGTTGGTTCTTGTGACTGGGGCGGTAATCTGGAGTTATTTAATATGATAATGATAGGCCTGTCTAAGGAGTTGCCCGAAAACAGTGAGATGTATGAACTGCACAGGCTTTTGGGTGTACTGTTGTCACAGGAGCTTACAGCCAGTGAGAGGCTTGATATAATTGGCAGCGAGTATGAAATTACAGTTGGAGAGAAACTGAGAAAGGATATGAGTGATATGTGTAACCTTAGTCAGGGAATTGAGGAAAAAGGCATTGCAAAAGGAGCAGCAGCAATTATCCTTAAGATGTACAATAAAGGCTTTACAGCAGAAGAAATATCAGAAACTATAGATAAGGATGTAGAAGAGGTAAAAGCCATTATTGAAGGAAAAGATGTGGTGCTTGCGTAATCGTATTTAAGCTGACTGGTTCTTGTGACTGGGATGGCAATCTAATATATGAACTGCACAGGCTGCTGGGAGCATTGCTGTCACAGGAGCTTACAGTCAGTGAGAGGCTTGATATAATTGGCAGCGAGTATGAAATTACAGCATAGTTGATGGAAATATGTTTATATTATATACATAAATGTATGAATTTAAATCAGATTTCGTGGCAAATATTTATGGAAAGTGCAAGAAATAAATTGTAGAGGGGTTGACAGGGGAGATGGAAAAGAGGATAATTCTTAGCAAGCAAGCAAGCAAGCAAGCAAGCAAGCAAGCAAGCAAGGAGTTAGTATGTGATTTTGTAGTCCTTGTTAAAACTAAATATTGTAAATTAAAGCATCTGCTTAACGAAAAGTTAGGCAGGTGCTTTTGTTGTTTAAAAATTGGTTATCTATTCAACAAAGGTGGTTAGATATGCATTTCAAATGAATTTAACCCCAATAGTGGATATTGTAAATAAATTTAGAAATACGAGGAGACCTTAATGGATAGATATAAAATAATTGAGAAGATAGGAAGTGGATATATTAGTGATAATATTGAAAAAGGAGAGTTTAGTTATGTTCAGGCACTAAAGACAGTAGGCAAAAAAATATAAAAGATTTTCAAAAACAAAAATGGAATCAAATCATCAATATATTGATCTAAGATTTGAAAAATGAGAGATTAGTGGTATTGATTGAATGCAAAAAAATGATTTTTAATAAATGGGATAAAAAATGAAATTCAGAAACAATTGCAGGATTATGTCAGGTATGAAAAAAAGAGTACACAGATAAAAAGATAGTAGCAATTTTAGCTGAAACCGAAGGTGATGAAGTTTGGGTATGGTATGGTCAGTCAGTAATTATAGATGAAGAACATAGGCATACGGAAGAAAGAAAATTAAGAACCTTTGAAGAATACGAAGAACTGTGCTTTGGTAAGGTAAATGATAAAATAAAGGTTGTTGATTCGATTAAGACTCTGAATGAAAAAAACTACACTCAGACGGTATAAATGAAAAGTTAAGGAGTCAATTTGTAGGCACCTGCCTTTTGGCATTGAAAAATGGCTTAATATACCAAAATGTTAATAAGACAATTGATCCTGATAATGGCACAGAATTACCTCCAGAAAAAGTAGTAATTAAAAACATAAGAGATATTTTGTCGGGATTATTAGCAAAAAGTGGTGACTTGAATAAGGCAGGCAAGTTATCAGTATTAAGCAATAAAATATTAGATGACCAGGATATATCAAGCTTAACATATAGAGAGCTGAAAGATATACTGAGTTTTATAGATGATAATATAGTGCCATACATTAATGATAAGAATACAGCCGGACAGGATTTATTGAACCTTTTCTTTACTACATTTAATAAATATGTAGGGAAATCTGATAAAAATCAAGCTTTTACACCTGACCACATATGTGATTTTATGTGTAAGGCAGTAGGGGTAAATAAAAAAACTCAAGAATACTAGACCCTTGTTGTGGTTCTGGAGCTTTTTCTTGTAAGAGCTATGACTGATGCTATGGATGACTGTGAGACAGAGGAAGAGCGAGAAAATGTTAAGAAAAATCAGATCTTTGGCATAGAATATGAAATAGGAGCATATGGCTTGTCTTCTACTAATATGTTGATACATGGCGATGGCAATTCCAATGTTATACAGGAATCGATGTTTGAAAGAGGGGAATGGATAAAGGATAAAAAAATATTAATGTTGTTTTAATGAATCCGCCATATAACGCAACAAAGAAATTTTGTGATCCTGAGTATACAAAAAAGTGGGACATAAAGAAGAAAGAGGATCCATCAAAGGGATTTCATTTTGTTGAGTGGATTGCAAGACAAGTTCAAGGCAACTGTAAGATTGCGGTGTTGTTACCGATGCAAGCTGCAATTGGTAATAGTGTAGATGTCAAGTATTTTAAAAAGAAAATGTTAGATAATTATACCTTAGACGCAGTGTTTTCGTTGCCAAATGAGTTGTTTTATCCGGGTGCAGCAGCAATTGCTTGTTGCATGATATTTGATTTATCTCAAAGACATGAAAAATCAGATAGAGATACTTTTTTTGGATATTTTAAGGATGATAAATTTATAAAGAGAAAAAGGACTTGGAAGAGTTGAGCAGACTGATTCTGAAGGGAATAGTATGTGGGCAAATATAGAAACAGAATGGTTGAGTCTGTATAAGAACAAGAGAAAAAGCCTGGTCTTTCGGTAATGAAAAAAGTTGGATATGAAGATGAGTGGTTGGCTGAGGCATATATGGAAACTGATTATGAAAAATTAACCTTTAGCGATTTTGAAAGAACAGTTAGGGATTATTATTCGTATCTGATTAAAAGTGGGGGTAGATAATGCTTAATACAGAACAATGGCAATATTTTAATCTAGATAAACTATTTAGAATAAGTGCTGGAATATATCATTATTCTGATGAGTATGATATAGGAATTACACCATATGTTTCAGCATCAAATGTTAATAATGGAATACAACAAAGAATAGACTTGAATCCGGATTTTGAGGGAAACTGTATTGTTTCAGGAAAAAGTTGGATGTACAACCTTTTATCAGTCTGAAAATTTTTGCGCAACAAGTGATGTAAACATATTTAGGCTCAAAAATGTTTGAGCTTAATAAGAGAATAGGCTTATTTATAACAACGATAATTAATTTTGGAGAAAAATTACAAATGGAATTATGGGAGACAATGCAGAATAGGCGACAGCAAAAAAATTAATATAAAATTACCTATAAAGATACTTAATGGCTCCCCGATAATTGATGCTGACAAAAAAATTTTTCAGAAGAAGGTTACATTCCGGATTTTGAATTTATGAACGAGTTTATAAAAAAATGTTGAAAAATAGAGAGAGAGAGTCATTACACTATTGCACATAGTTTAGATACAATAAATAGCTTAGAAAGTAAAGACGATAAAATTCAGATAAAAGAGTGGAAAAAAATTTTTATTTGCACAAATTATTTAATACAGGAATGGGAAATGGAATTGATGCAGTTTTAACAACAATGGATAATCCCAAGTATAATTATGTATCAAGAGATAGTAATGGCAACGGGGTTGTAGCTTTTGTAGACGAGATAGAAGGACAAGAACCATTTCCGGCAGGAACTATGACGCTGGCTTTAGGTGGGAGTTTTTTGGGTTCATGCTTTGTCCAAAAGAAACCATTTTACACAGCACAAAAATGTTGGCATTTTGCAGGAGAAGGAGCCAATGTCGATATATTCAAAGTTATTTATTGCGACTTTGGTTAGAAACGAATGTAAAATAAAATATCAAGCATTTGGCAGAGAACTTAATTCACACTTCAGAAGAGATTTTACCATTAGGCTACCTATAAAAAAACCAGACAGTCTGAGATAGTTTATGATGAAGATAAAATATATTCTGACGAGGGTTATATTCCTGACTGGGGAGTGGATGGATAATTTTGTAAAAGAAACTTCCATATGCTGATAAAATTTAATTTATGTAAAAGTAGATTATTGGACATATCCTGTCCGCCCAGCCTGCTATACTTTAACCATAATAACAAACACCTATCAAAAGGAGAAAAAAACTATGTCAAACAATGAAAACAAGAAGCAGGAAATTACTATGTCATTAGATGAGTTCGATAGTACGCTTACAGAAGCAGAAAAAGCTGATTTTTGAAATGGAGGAATAAGGACTTCGCATTATAATATTGATAGTCCTGGACAGTCACCTGTAGTAATTGATAAAAAAATCTTGATATCGTTATGATTCCGGAGATGCCGGTTGATGAGATCTATTACAAATCAGGCGGTCTTTATCAGGTCACAATCACAGACCGCCAAAGGTTATACAGATGAGAGCGGAAAGGTAGTTATTCCTTGTAAATACGAGACGGCTTATCCTTTTTCAGACTCAGGTCTTGCCTTTGTAAGGACTCCTGATGGAAAGTCTGCATATATTAACAAAAATAATGAGATAGTCATTTCCTTAGGTGAGGAAATCGTTGAAGGCGGTGTATTTGAACATGGCATAAGCTATATAAGTGATGGCAAGACCTATACATTTATAAATGAAAAGGGAGAAGAGCTATTTGATGAAAAGTTCTTATACACCAACGGATTTGCTAAAAATGGATTGGCAGTAGTAGAGGATGAGAATAATATGTTCAAATTCATAAATACGGATGGATTTGTAAAGTTTGAACTTCCAGAAGGTATAAGCGCAGATGGTTTCCATGAGAATTCTAATATTACTGTGATTAGACAGAAAAATAAGGTTGGAGTTATGTTTATCAATGGCAGCATTACTTCCAAATGCCCTTTTAAGGATGTGATGATTTCAAGATTTAGTGAATACCATATGGTAAAGGAAGGGACAAACTGGCATATACTTGATAGTGATTTGTCGCTAATTGAAAGTCTAATATTAAAGAAACCTACAGTAATCAATAAGCAGGGTTATTTTGTAGCTAAGATAGATGAAAATTCAGATATTATAAGTCATATAGCAGACTTTTTCAAAAATCAAGTTTTTTTATGTATGTAGGATTAAAGATGGGAATATAGGAGTTGCGTATCCTCTGACAGGCGTTAAAAGTGTTGATATAAGTGAAGATGAACCGCTACTTATACTTACTTATGCAGGAGGTGCAAAAGTACTGCACTATATTGAAACAGCTGAAAATAACAATGGCATTATCAGTGGTTTCTTTTCACCTTATGTTGATGGAGAGGCAATTGTGAATCTGCCTACAGAGATAATAGCAAACATAATAGCTATGAATGCGATTGAATCCGGTGAGCTATTAGAAGAATAAAAGGAGGAACATACGATATGATTAACCGACCTATCATAGCTATGGGAGAAAAATTTTTGGATTCTTATAACAAGATTCCTGAGTCTGAAAAGAAAAAAACGATAGAATTTTTTAATAAATTCAGGCAGAATCCGTTATCCTCTGCAATAAACTATGAAAAATTAAATGGTGCAGTAGATAAGAGGCTGCGGTCAGTTAGGATAGGGAAGGCTTATAGAGGAATAATTATGCTGGACGAAAAATCAGCCGTCTATATTTTATTATGGGTAGATCATCATGATGAAGCATATGCTTGGGCAAAGAAAAAAGAATTTAAGATAAATCCAAGTACAGCAGCGATACAGTTATATGACATGCCGGAGATTACTGTGGAAAAAACAGAAGCTCCTACTGTAGGGATATTTAGTCATCTAAGTGACGATATTTTAGAAAAGCTTGGGGTTCCGAGGGAACTTTTTGACTTAGTAAGGAGTATAAAAGATAAGAGCGACCTTGTTTCAAAAAGCAATATGCTTCCTGATGATGTGCAGGCTGGGCTTGAACTGATAGAAGAGGGTAATAGCATAGAGGACACAATAGATGTGATTGCTCCTAAAAGCAAGGTTAAAATAGCAGAGGATGACTGCAGGATAGCAATTGAGTTAGATGTAAATAAGGGTAGATACTATGTCATAAAGGATGAGGACAATATAGAAGAGGTATTGTCTTTAGCAAGCTGGAGAATCTTCTTGCATCATTCACAGAGAGCCATAGTAGACAATGACTATAAAAACTCATTCTATGTGTCAGGAGGAGCAGGTACCGGCAAGACTATAGTTGCTATGCACAGGGCCAAGAGGCTGGCACAAAGCCTTGGCAGAGGCAAAAAAATGTTATTTACTACTTTTACCAAAGACTTAATTAAGGATATCAAAGCAAACCTAAAAGAACTCTGTGATGACAAAGAAATGAAGAAAATAGAAGTAGTAAATTTAGATGCCTGGGCAGTAAAATTCCTTAAAAAGCATAACTATGAATATGAGATAATATATGGCAAAGATTTAGATGCCGTATGGAATGAAGTATTTAACAATGAAGAATTGGAATTTTCAGAAGAGTTTTATAAGGATGAATGGAATCATGTCATAGTGGCGACAGAAGCCTATTCTGACTTCAGAAAGTATAAAGCCACTTAAAAAGACCTAAGAAGGGAAGAAAGCTAGGTGAAATTCAAAGAAAAAGGCTTATGGAAGATAATTAAAAAAATATAAAAAAATAATGGAAGAACACAAGTTTAGGGACATAGGAATGGCCTATGCTTGATTGTAGGGATATAGTAAGAGAGGAGTATCCGGACGGGCTTTATCAGCATGTGATAGTAGACGAGGCTCAGGACTTTGGCAATAGTGCTTTTAAGCTTATAAGGGCCCTTGCAGGCAGGGAGCATACCAATGACATATTTTTAGCAGGTGACTTGAACCAGAAGATATATGACTTTGAGCCTAAACTATCTGACTGTGGCATAAGCGTAGTAGGTAGGAGCAGCGTAACGCTGAGTATTAATTATAGGACAACAGAAGAGACAAGGAAGTTTGCCTTTAAGGTATTGAAAGGAAGTGTCGAAGAAGGGATTGAAGCAAGCGAGATTGACAATGTTGTTTCTATAAGTCATGGGCCAGAGCCTGAAATCAGAAAGTGCAGCACAGGGGAAGAAGAGATTAGGTACATTTTAGGCAAAATAAAGGAACTTAAAGAGTCAGGAGAGAACCCTGATAATATCTGCATAGCTGTAAGAACAAATGCTGAGGTTAAAAAATATGAAGAAGCCCTATCAGAAGAGGAAGTAGGAAGATTTGTGCTCATAGAAAAGCAGGAAGATGCTAGAGGGTTTAGTGGAGTTCGTGTTGCCACTATGCACCGCATAAAGGGACTTGAATTTGATCATGTATTTATAGCCGGAATGAGCAATGACTTTTTAACTAAACTCAAAAGCAGGAGCAAAACACAGTCTTCTTTAGAAAGAAACATAGCTAAAGAAAGATGCCTATTATATGTAGCTATTACCAGAGCAAAGAAAAAAATGTGTATATAAGCTATAGTGGGGAGCTTTGCGAGTTATTGGCATAAACGGTTGTGTATAAAGAAAAATGAATATAAAGCGACAGTGGTTTATACAATAAAGTGGGTAAAAATAAAAAAATAATTCCTATGGACATATCTTGTCCATCGCACTTGGTATACTTCAAACATAACAACTAACACCTTAAAGGAGAGAAATATTATGGAGAAGAAATTAAGATGCGTTTACTGTGTTGATAATGATGGATTGTTCATGAGCGACGAAGTGGAACTTCCATTACAGCCGGGACAAGCTACCACCAATTTGAAAAGAGCTTACGAATGTTATAGCGATTTTTACTGTGATGACCTACCGTTTATCCACGATAAATCAAAGCCGCTTTTCCTTAGTGTAAATGCACGAGAAATATCTGTAACTGATGAAGAATGGGAAGCCTTGAAGGCAAAAGAAGTACTTGACGATGAAGACTATTCTTCCTTTGTTACCGACACACCATCAAGAGTCATTGAGTTCTACGGAATAGATGAAGAAGGTGATGATTATTGTGGTGGAAGTGTTTATGAAGAATTTCATAGATTAGAAATCGAGGAAGAAGGAGATGTAGAAAGAAAGGTAAGATCAGTTTACTGGTGCTACTTAAGCGAGCTGGAATTGTGTTACGGCGAAGTATCAAGTGGTGATGTAGTTAAGTCAATAAGGGACTTATATGGAGCTACGGATTCCCGCTATTATACAACCAGCTGGGAGAAAGCATATGAGTGCTATAAAGCAATTTGATAACGAGATTCACGAAGGGCAGATAATCGAATTTGGAGTAAATAGAATAAAAAGTAAGCGATGAAAAATGGAAAAGACTTACTGAAAAGGAACTGATAGGGATGGAAAGAGTTTGAGTATGACAAAGTAGGGTGGTCAAGAGTTGGTAAATAAGTCAATATGGAAGGGAAAAGTTGAAGAAGAAAACCATGTAGAGGAGGAGATTAGAAGGATAAACGAAGAAAAATGGCTCACAGTAAAGTGTATAAAGAAAGCTGGTTTAAGTAGACAAAAGAAGAAAAGGATGGTATAGCGAATGAATACTATACAGAAAGTTTTTTTAAGAAATTAAGCATATTTTTTTAGTCTTTGCAATGGTAATAGGACTTATGACTCCAGGAGTAGTCTTAGCAAAGAATAAGGACTATAAAGTTGAACTTGATTATGGTGATGGTTATGTTACGGTTTATAAAGGAAATAAATATGGAATTGTAAATGACAAAGGTAAAATTATAATTCAATTGTATATCAGGACGTAATAAGAGATGATAATGGATATACACTAAGATATAATTTCTTTGTAAAAAAGGTGGAAAATGGGGATTAGTAAATAAACATAATAAGGTCCTGATTAAACTCCAGTATGATTCAATAGATTGGTATGGAGATAAGCATTACATTGTCAGCAAAAAAGATAAGAGGGGTTATGTTAATTATGGAATTATCAATTTCAATAACAAAGCTGTATTACCATTCAAATACAGTGATATTGGAGAATTATATGGCAGCTGGGCTTCTGTAAAAAAAGGTAAGAAGTACGGGTTTATAAATGATAAATTCAAAAACAATAATAAAAGCCTCAGTATGACTTTGTATCAACATATCTTTCTGAAGGATATGCTTCTGTTGCAAAGTCAGGACACTATGGAATTATCAACAAGAAAAACAAGGTAATTATCCCATTTGAATATGATAGTATAGAACAAATGAACTTCGATGATGCTTATATTGTGGCTTCTAAATCAGGTAAAAACAGGTATCATAGATACAAAAAATAAAGTAATTATACCATTTGAATACGATAGTATTGGCGCAGTAGATCTTGAAAATGGTTTCATAGTTGCCATAAAATCAGATAAATACGGATACATAAATAAGGAAAATAAGGTAGTAATTCCTTTTGAATATGAGGGAGGAAATAGATTTAGCGAAGGGTTGGCTGTTGTTTGTAAAGGCGACAAATGGGGATTCATTAACAAGGATAATGAAGTAATAATTCCTTTTTGAGTATGATTATGCCTGGGGCTTTAGTGAAGGACTTGCAATAGTAAAGAAGGCTGGTAAATACGGCTTTATAAATAAGACCGGTAAGGTGGTTATCCCTCTAAAGTATAGTTGGGCAGAAAGCTTTAGTGATGGAAGAGCTTATGTAAAAAAGGGAGAAAAGAAAGGTACTATAGACAAAAAAGGAGTGTTCACTCCTTATGAGGATTAGTTGCTAGCTTAATACCGGCTTTCTCAAGATACAAACTTTCTGTCTGGGCGACCTCTGCCCAGACAATACACTATTTTAAAGAATAATTCAAATATTCGGAGGTTATTGCTTTGGACTACAGTATAGATAAAACAAAACAGGAGCAGCGTATCCTTGAGATATATCAGGATTTGCTTGACAACAGAGAAGTGAATATAGATGTTAAGTCTGAAAAATTTGGAGTAGATAAAAAAACCATAAAGAGAGATTTGACTGCGGTAGAAGAATTCTTAGATACAAGGTATCAATTGGAGATACAAAAAGTAAAGCCAAACATATATAAGCTAAGCCGTGAAAAATGCGGGAAGGCTTACACAGACAGAAGTGTTGGCTGTATGTAATATCCTGCTTAACAGTAGGGCATTTTCTAAAAAAAGAAATGAAAAGGCTGTTGGACAAGATTATAGAACATAATCTGGATAAGGAAGAAAGTAAGTATGTAACTGCTCTTACAGGGAATGAGATGCATCATTATGCTGAGCTTAGTACCTCCAAGCAAATCGCACCAGAGGACTTCCTTGAGAATATGAAAAATATAGCTGAGGCCGTTGTAAGTCAGAGAAAGATTGAAATCGAGTATAAGAGAAATGAGGATATTAATAGCATTAAAAAGAAAGTTATGTCCTCTGGCTATTATGTTCTCGGAGATGTATTTTTATAGCGACTAAGATTGAGGACAAGGAAATTGAGGAAAAAAACTTAGACGGAACTATTGTTCATCTCCTGCCATATACAGACTTGACAGGATTAGCGACGTGAAAAATACTTGATGAACATTTCAATATATCGGATAAGGATAGGTTTGAAGCCGGACATTTTAAGAATAAATCTAAATTTATGTATGGTGGAAACATTAGACATATAACATTTGACTATACGGGGACAAATAAAGGTATGATATTAGACCAGATACCTAATGCGACAGAAATGTATACAAAAGGCAATACTACACGCTTCAGAGCGACTATAATAGGGGATGACTGGAGATGTGGTTAAGGCTTCTTAAAGATGCAGTAAAAAAATCATACCTCCAGCGGGCAAAGAAGCTTAATAATAAACTAAGTAAAATGGGAGATTTTTAAAATATGGGAAAAGAAGTAGTCAAGCTAACTAGCTTTATAGAAAATAACAAGGGAAGGCTAAAGTATCTGATATCTGATAGGGGTATCCATACCAAATTCAATTATAAGAAAAACTAAATAAAGAAGAAGATATAATTACAGAAAACCTAAGAACTGTAACTATAGAGAATATTGCAAAAAATATAGTAATGGGACATTACGCTTATGCAGGTAAGGACTATGATAAAGAAGGCATCTTTACTGCTGAGGAAGTTTATCTGATTCATGACATCCTACTGTCTTCAAAAGAGGATAAAATCTATGGTTTTTTGCCTAAAACCAGTATTTCACTTGAGACTTCAAGAGAGATATTGAGGGTAATCAATATACTAAGAGAAGGTAAGAGAAAAGAGGGGACGGCTACAAAAATAGACCCACTCATTTCAGACTTAGAAAAGAAGCTTGAGGATAGAAAGTTACTTGATAAAATTGGAATATTAAACGAGGCTGTAAAAATAATCGAAGAAAGCAGTGAGGTGGATATCAGAAGGTATCTGGCTATTAGTGGCGAGATTAAACTTGCAATCACAGATTATTTTGCTGAAAAGATATCTTACCTTGAAAAGAGGTTCTTAGATGCTCTATGTGGAAAACTTGGCATAAATGTGGATATTGTCTGTATGACAGATAACAACAAATCTGAGCTGCATTTTGTAAAGGCATACGGACAGTATAATGAGGTTGAATACTGCATAGAAGAGATTAAAAATAAGGGTATTAACTTTGGTGAAGCAGGCATCTACTATACAGACGAAATATACGAGAACTTCATCAAGGCTGCCTGTGAAAAAAATAACATAGGAGTAACCTTTAAAAAGGCAAACGCCGGAGATAATGAAATAATCAGGCTGTTAATTGACTTGATTGAAAGTATAGAGGCTGATTTCTCTTATGAGATACTTGGAAGGCTTGTAAACAACCAGACTGCAACTCTTAAACATATTATCAAAAGAGATGAAAAGGCAAAAGCAGAGGCATTAGAAAATGAAGTATTAAATGAAGAGCCAATTTATGATGAAGAGGATGAAGAACAGGGTAACTTAGAAAAAGAAAATACTGAAGAATATAAATATAGCCTTAAAAGAGCTTATGATACCTTGCTTAGGCGTGAAAAATATTGGCTGGTCTAAGGCAAGGTATGAAGACTTCTTTAAGAGGCACGAGAATATAGGTGAATTCAGTACCCTTAATGAAAGAGAAAATACGAAGATTCAGCCTTTTAAAGAATTCTTAAGGGACTTTATAGATATTTATGACGAAGAAAATACAGCAGAGAAGACTTATTTAAATCTGCTTGAGTTTGCTAAAAAAATATTCTTACAACAATAAAAAAACAAAAAAATACATATCTTAAAAGCACTTAGGGAATTGGCTATTCCGTTTGGGCTTCTTGGACAAGGGTGTAAAGAAGACCAGCTTAGCATAATAAAAGATGCCTTAGTGAACTTTAAGTTTGGACAGCCTGAAGAGATGGATAAGGTGAGGGCACAAAGGCTTACAGGAAGATGCGTGGCAGAACGCCCATATAACTTCATGGTGGGACTTGCAGCTTCTTATGTACTGCAGGATACGGCCAATTCTCCTGTACTAAGTGATGATGAGATAAAGGAAGTCTTGGATATTGATGCAGTCTATGTGCCACTTGCAGGCAATTCTAACCAAGTATTTAAGGAAGAACTCGAGTACCTGTTAGCTACCTGTCCGAAAGGGGAGATGACCTTGATTTATAGCTATTACGATACATTAGCTTTCAAGGAACTTTCACCGAGTCTTTTTTATCTGACAAAATTGAATGAAGCAGCAGAGAGTGAGTCAACTTATAAACCACATAAAACCGGTTATAGGTTTAATAAGTGTCTGGAAAATGTAGAAGATGAACTTGTAAAAGGGATAGAAAATAAAGGAGAAGAGTATACATTTGTAACCGAGAGCCTTAGTGCCACAACCCTTGAGACCTTGGTAAAATGCCCTTTTAAGTACTATTATCAGAAGATTCTTAATATAGCAGAGCCTGATAATAATTATAACGGTGAGACTTGGTTAAATGCCAGTGAAAAAGGAACATTTTTCCATAGAATAATGGAATTATACTGTAAGGCTGTGTTCCCAGATAAATATGCAGGAGAGACGACATTTTCACAAGAGGAGTTTGACAAGGCTTATAATAAGGCGTTAAAGGAGACAGAAATTAAGGTGCCGTATATTTCTGAATGTGCAAAAAAATGTAGAGGCAGAAGCTATAAAACAGGTAGCAATATCATACTTAGAAGAGTTACATAGGTTTTATGAAGAAGAACTTACAAGTGGAAGAAAGTGGATGGTTCTAGGCTGTGAGCTTGGTTTTGGCAAAGATGAAGGCAGCAAATTTAGAGTTATATATAACTATGATGATAAAGTCAACTTTGACTGGAAAGGCTCTATAGATAGGATGGATGGATATATGGATGCTGAAGGCATAATCCACCTTAAGATTCTTGACTACAAGACGGGGAAAATGTCGAAATTAAAGGAGGGTATTAAAGGGAAGACAAAAAAGGAAAGTAAAAAATCGCTCTTACCTGATAAAAAGTTGCTGCCGCCTGATATGAAATTGCAGCACTTTATTTACGGAATGGCTGGGATAGAGTATGTAAAACAAAGCCAAGAGGCATTAAAAGAAAAGTTTGGGAACAATGAAATAAAAGGCATAAAGCTTGATAAGGTCTTCTATGACTTTCCGTTTGAGCATAATAAAAATAATGTACACGATGCTACAAATAAGCTTGAAGAAATAGGATTTGACATAGAATTAGCCATAGATAAAGATTTAGATATTACAAAATGTCTGCCCCAAAAAGCTAAGAATTTGCTTGTCAAGAGCCTTAGCGAGCTAAATGCGGGCGATATTAAGGAGTTTATGGTGAATGCAGAAACATATTATAATTCTCAAGCTGAAGAATACAGTAAAGTAAAGGATGGCTGTAGTTATTGTGGGTATAAGAAGATTTGCAGGAGAAAAGTAGGTAAGGGGGAAATGGACAATGAATAGGTATGAAGGAATTGCTGATAAGGCACAAAGAGAATATATAACAAGCCATCTGAACGAGAGTATGTTTGTGGAAGCAGGAGCAGGTGCAGGCAAGACCACCCTTATCATTGAAAGAATAGTGGCTCAGCTTGTGGCGGGGGGTAAAGCCCGAAGAAATAGTCGCTATAACCTTTACCAATCTGTCGCAGAGGAACTAAGAGGAAGGATAGTTGCAGAGGTCAAAAAAAGATCGGTAAGCAGCGAGAAGCTTAAGTCTGTCTTACATAACATAGAAAATATGCAGATATCCACTATCCATAGCTTCTGCGCTACTCTTTTAAAAGAGAGATGCTTTGAAGCAGGACTTCCTATAGGAGCAAAGGTATTAGAAGATGATGATGACGAAATAAGAAAAGGGAAGATATTTGATTTGTGGCTAACTACATTGAATGAAGATGAACTTAAAGAAATGTATAGGGTTAGCGATACATCAAATAAACAGGCAAAGAGGGTAGTTTTTGATAATTTCTCGAAGTTGGCTGATGTAAGTGAGTATTACAATATATATGGAACTTCAGAGGGAGAAGTTAGTGAACTAAAAAAAGGTTTTGTGAAAGAGTACGAAGATATTATAGAGGAGGAGATAAAGTCTTGTAGAGAATTATTCGATAATTTTTTTGCAGTCCGTGATGGCTGGTTCAAAGAGGCTCAAACTATTTTGGGGGTTGATGACCCTATTAAACGTGATACAGAAGGAAAGAACGTAAGGTGGGATATTCTTGATAAAGCAGAGAATATTTACGCCTCTATTAAGAATAATGAATTTGTTGAAAAAATATCCGAGGTTATCGAACTAATAAAAGCTGGTAATCCTACACAAAAAAATTAGTTTATTTTCAAACCGGAGATGAAAAAAAGATAATATTAATAATTTGCATAATAGGATTAAAGAAGAATACACTGGGCTTAAAGGTAAAAAGGTAATAAAAAAAGACGATAGAACAGGTATAGTCGGATTAGTTGTTTTTACTGATAGGGAAACTTATGATAAGAAAAAAAGAAAAAAAGCACTAACTATATTAAAATACAGCTTGCTTGCAAGGGAATTTTTACTTTGAAAAATCTGCCTGTTAAAGAGTTAAACAATAACCAGTCGCTTGAGAAAGCCTATGAACTACTTAAAGATGAAGAAGTAAGAAAATATTTTTATAATAAATTCAAATGCGTATACGTAGATGAATTCCAGGATACAGACCCTTTGCAGGAATCAATAGTATGGAATCTTACTACCTTGGGCAATGCAGAAAACCTTAAGGAAGGCAAACTCTTTGTGGTAGGAGATCCTAAGCAGGCTATATACAGGTTTAGAGGGGCAGATCCTGTCATATATTTTAAGGTAAAAGACAGATTTGAGCAGTCTCCTCATGCAGGGGTATTCCGACTTAGTATAAATTATCGTTCAAATAACAAGCTGATTGACTATGTAAATGATTTCTTTGCTGATAAAGGGATACTATGGGAGGAAGAGGAATCTGAGAATTCCTCGTCAAATCCAGGTGGCTATGAGGAGATGGAGGCAGCAGAGGGAAGAGATATACCTGATAATCTAGAAGAGAAAGAGCTTGCAGGAGCGTATATGTATCTGGTTGAGGGTATGAATACGAAGGAGGCTGATATAGAGGATGAAATTTCTGATATAGAGAGTGAAGAGGCAGATACAGAGGATGAAAATACTGATAATGACAGCGAGAAAGATGATGGAGCTGCCGAGAAGATACCTGAACTTGTAGAGGCCTTAGTAGAAGGAAAATACAAGATTAGAGACGGAAATAAGGGCTTTAGAGAAATCTGTTATAGTGACTTTTTGGTTTTATTTGATAAACACAGGGGCATGGGTAAGTATGTAGAAGAATTTTCAAAAAGGGGCATCAAGACTCAGGTTCTAGGTGAGATAAATCTAGAGGAAGTAGATATAATAAACCACTTTCTTAGACTTTATAAGGCCATAGCTCATAGCCATAACAAGGAATACAGGACAGGTGCAGTGGAACTTCTTAAGCTTAAGTTATACGAGGGCAAGGCTGTACCTGAAAGTGGATTAAAACTTACAGGATTTGAGGAAGATATATATGAGGCAGCAGCCAATAATATCATAGATGAGCTTGTAGAGGCCGTAAAAGGGTTATCTGCCTATGGAAAAGCAGCCTACCTGGCTGAGAAGTTTGACCTGTTTTTTGTAGGAAAAGAACAGTCTTATACCTATATAATTTCGAGTCAGACTAAGCTTCAGCAGCTGATTGAAAATATGTTTGCAGAGGACAAGGGTAATACTGTTGCCTTTATAAGAAAAACTGAACAATACATTTCTGATTTCCTTGACAGAGAACTGGTTTTGGAAAAACAATGGAACTGATGTTGTAAGGCTGATGAATTATCATAAAGCTAAAGGCTTACAGGGAAAGATAGTGATACTTCCACCAAAAATCAGCAAAGAAGGAAAATGATGAGACGGATTATAGAAAAGATGACAACTACTATCCTCTTATAACCTGGGGATGCGATGGATGGCGAGGTATAAAGGGCAGTACCTGTTCCTTTATGGGACCTGAGGAAATTAAGGAAGAGGCCAAGAGTGCAGATAGAAGCGAAAAAATAAGACTTGACTATGTCGCAAAGACAAGAGCTGAGGAAGTTCTTATTTTCATTGGTGACGAAAATACAGAAGAGGATGTAGAAAGGCTGGAAATTCCGATAATAAATGAGAAAAAGGCTGAACAGTTTGCTGAATATGAACGAAATGCTGTATTTAGTACAGAGGGTAAGGATGGTATAGCTTATCATAAGTTCAACCCTTCGGGTTTTGAGAATACTTCAAAGACAAGGGCAGAGGCGTATATAAAAGCAAAGGAATCCGGTATTGAAAAATTTACCAGAGATGAGGTAAGACCTAGTGGAAATGTGATAGGAACTGTTCTGCACAGGTGCCTAGAGCTTTTGATTGAAAGACTAGGATTATCTACTGATGATGAAAACCTGGCTGTAATCTGTGCTAAACAGGCTGTAAAATGAGTTTAAGAAGGATATTACAGAGGGAATTATAGGAGAAGCAGAAAAGTTAAAGGAGTTAAACAGGTACAGAGAGTTTTTACCTAAGGCTGTCCGAGCTTTAGAAAGCTATATCAAAGAAAAATATGGTAAAGACATTTTGGATAAGAATGTAAAGGTATTTACAGAACTTCCTTTCTCGTTTTATGAGGCGGATAAGTCAGATGAACTTAAAAAAATTGAGGAAATACGACTTAAAGAAGATGAGATTGCAGTAGATGGAGCGACCTGGATAAATGGTACTGCCGATTTAATCTTTGTATATGGTGATAGAGCTATAGTTTTTGATTATAAATCTGACCTTGCGGACTATATAACCGAAAAGGAAGATTTTGAAAAAGACCTTAGAGGAAAGATATACAGGACAGCTTGCCCTTTATAGGGTACGCAGTAAACAAACTGTATGCAATAGATAAGGATAAGATAGAGCTTAAACTCCTCTACTTTAAGGACTATGGAGATGGACTTAAGGTGCGCGAGAAGAAGATTCTGGAAAAATGAATTACCTTAAGCATTAAAGTAGAGTGCTATTTTTGATAGTACCTAATTATTTGTAATTGTCCATACCAAATCCTGTCAGAAAAAAACAGCTTTTGATATGGACATAGTAAAAGTTTAACTTATCCATACCAAATCCTGATATTAAAAAAACAGCTTTTTGGTATGGACATAATAAAAGTTTGTAAATCCTCGCTAAAATGGGGAAAAAATAACATTGCGATACTAAGTGCAGGAATAGAAGAAGAGCAAAAGGGAAATAAAGATGCTGGTAGTTAAAAAAATTATAATATAAAAGCTTCCTGTATACTATAAATAGGTCAAGAGATTGACATAAAAAAATACCTCAAGTAAATTTAGATTATTACTGACCTGCCAGTTGGTAAAAATCTAAAAAAATACAAGAGGTATCTAAAATGAATATTAAAAGGCACAAAGAAAAAAATCAAGTAGTAACAGCAAATATTTTTTTGAACAGCAGGAGCTTTTGAAAAAAAGCGGAGGTGATTAAGGAAAAATCTCACAGCTTCAACCTGGCGTGAGTTGGAAACCAATGGTAAGTTCGATAAAAAAATAAAAAAACTCTCTTTTATCAGCGATGACATGCTTATCTTGGGATGTGATGTAGGCGACGAAACGCACTATGTGAGAGCAATTGATACCAGAGGACGGGAACTCAGTAAGTCCGCATATTCTTTCAACAATGATTATGAGGGATTCCAGAGTGCAAAAGAATGGGCAGTAAAGATAGTCGCTGAACATGATAAGAGTCAGATAGTACTTGGCTTAGAGCCGACCGGTCACTACTGGTTCTGCCTTGCTACCTGGATGATTGCAAATGGAATCAGTGTTGTTCAGGTAAACCCTTATGCTGTTAAGCAGACAAAGGAGGTTGAAGATAACAGCCAGCTGAAGGATGACAGGAAGGATCCAAAAACTGATAGCAAATCTTGTCAAGGATGGCAACTTTGGTATGCCATATCTTCCAGAAAAAAATCTATGCTGAACTTCGTAGGGTTATCCATGTTCAGAGACCAACTGAATGAAGACAGAATTCGAACAATCAACCGGATGCACAGGAGATGAAGATATATTTCCCGGAGTATAAGGAAGCATTGGGAAAAGTCGATGGAGCATTTAGCCTTGAACTGCTGAAAGAGGCACCATTTCCGGATGAACTGACCGCACTTGGAGAAGAAGGGATAAGACAGATTTGGCATCTTTGCTAAACTTAGAGGACGCGGGTACAGCAGAGCCAGAGAAATCTTACAGTACGCAAAAAGCAAGTGTTGGGATTAAGGATGGATCTATTGCAAGCAAGGCGACTGTAAAGTGGTTCGTGCAGAAAAATCATGGAACTGGATGTTGAACTTGCTGTTATAGAGAACCAGATCAACCAGAAATGTCAGGAGATACCGCATACAGGTAACGTTCTGGAGATATCTGGGATTGGAGAAAAATACACTTTCCGGTATTCTTGCAGAGATGGGAGATATTTCAAGATTTGATGATGTTAAGGAAATACAGAAATTAAGCGGATTAGGCCTTGTAGCATGCAGTTCAGGAAAGCATAAGGGAGAAACCAAAATCAGTCATAGAGGACGCAAACGACTCAGATATTGGTTATTCCAGGCGACAAAGTCAGCAGTAGCTATGCAGAGGAATTCAAAGAACTCCATATGTATTATACGACACGAGCCGATAATCCGTTGAAAAAGATGCAGTCATTGATTGTGATAGCCTGCAAGCTTCTGAGGATTATCTATACGATTCTGAATACTGGTACGAAATATGCTCCGAAGAAGATGTTGATGGACATCAGACGTCCGGAAAATAAGGAAGCTATTGTAGCGTAAAACAGTCGACAGCAAAATTTATTCCAGAGCCTTGCCGGGTGTCGGATTCTTCCGAGATCGGGCAGGGTTCTGGAAGGAAACCCGATAACGATGGAGTGCTACAAGCGCTACATCATCACAATGACCAGCAAAGCGAGGCAGGGTAAGCGTCCACGGAATATCCGTACCCTGCGGAGTAGACAGGTCAGTAAAATCAAAAAACAAACAAGAGCTGTAGCTTGCAGTAGTTCTCTCCGTAGGGCATGACCCTGTTAGAAAGCTTAGCAGGCACTCGGTGTATGGACAGGTGGGACGAAGGAAGTTGGGACACGATCCCTTTAGACACGGAAGGTTCACCATCATAGTTAGCAGAGGATTTATAGCCTTTATAAAGCAAAACAATGGGATGCTTTATAAACCACACTCTCTTTTAGCTGTTCAGTATAAAATACAATGACTGTCATACATTTTTTGTTCTGTTTTACGAGGTAAAAATTTAAAGAAAAGCCTAAAAATTCAATGATTTAGGGCTTGACATTATAGGAAGGAGAGTAAAACATGAAATCTAAAAAAATCAAAAAGGGTCGCTAACGATACTTCTTGCCACGGCTATGACTATCGGAAGCATTCAGGGGGCAGTATATACTGCAAAGGCTGAGGAAACAACCATTAAGTGGGATAAGGCTACCAAAGAAAAATACAAATGGTTGGTTGATTGGGGCAATATACTTACAGGTACTATTGGAAATGGACTTCTTAAAATAAGTGATAAAAAAAGGGTAATAAATTTGGTCTGGCAAAAAGAAGATGGGACGGTGATTTATGAGCCTCAATTTGAAAAGAATTTCTGAAAGAGGAGGTCGGAAGATTTATGGTATTATGATGGGAATATTATTTTTGGATTATAAAGATAAAGATGGCGGATATTTTTTTCCGGACTGATGTCATCAGATGGTGAAGAACTGGTGCCCGTAGAATATGAAGAAATTACACCTGCCTCAGATGGCATGAGTGAGGGTAGCTAAAAAAACAGGGAAATATGGATACCTGAATGAAAAAGTTTAAGTTGGTGATTCCTTGTAAATATGATGAAGCAGAATGGTTTAGAAATGGAATATCTGTTGTTAAAAAAAGGCAAGAAATATGGTGCTGTAGATAAAAACAGGGAAAAACTGTAATCCCATTCAAGTATGATGAAATGTTGAATAATGAGCTATATAATGATAATCAGGGGAAATACATTATTGCGTGTAAAAAAATGATAAATATGGGCTTTTAGATAGCAAGGGAAAAAGTAGTTCTTCCATTAAAAATATGATGGGATAAAGAATGCAGGTAAGGATAAGAGCGGACTTGCTTACTATAAAGTATGGAAAAAAATAATAAGGTAGGGGTTTGTCAATGAAAAATCTTAAGGAGATTACAAAAAGTAAAAATATGATAACGCAGGAAACTTTTATGGAAATCTTGCAATTGTAGAAAAAGAAAGAAAAAAATTAGGTGCTATAAACAATTTGGGCAAAGAGGTAGTGCCTGTTAAGTATCAGGGTGAAATAGAATCATACTACGGACTCAGCGTATGGAATAACGGAGAATATCTTGCGTTGATGAAAAAAAGGATACTTTGGGCTTTTAGATAAAACAGGGAAAGAAATAACTCCTTTTTAAATACTTGAGCATCGAATTTATTAATAAAGATACTATTATTGCAGAAAAAAATCCGGATCAAAGGTAGGAGTTATAAATAATAAGAATAAAGTTGTGGTTCCATTTATTTATCAAGAAATAAAAACAATATTTTGGAACATCAATTGGCAGAGATGATGGTAGGTTTGACAATGTGCTAAAAGTATCTAAGGATGGCAAAAAAAGTATGGATATATAGACTTTAAAAGGCAATATAGTCATTCCAATTAAATACAGTGAAGATAATGCTGATGCAGTATTAGAAAAAGAAGTTTGGCAAATAATCAAATTCAGTAGTGATGGGAGCATTGTCCATACCAAATCCTGACAGAAAAAACAGCTTTTTGGTATGGACGTTTTTCTTTTCAAAGGAATCTACCTTTGAGGACATCAAGAACCTTTATCTTAAAGCTTATGTAATTGCTTATAAGATAATAATATTTTTGCTCGAATTTATAAAAAAATAATTTATCCCTATCAAAAACTGAAAGAAAATATATCAGGTTTTGATAGGGAATTAATTTTCTATATTATAAATCCAGTTGTACAAGTGTAGCAGGCATTTCATGCTTAGTATTTACCTTATCCCGGATCGGTAACAAGGTCAAAAGCATGAAACTATAATTCTACCATCCCATACTATAGGTTCTCCAGGCTGGTCAAGTCCTCCATCCACTCCGCTGCAGTCAGGGCTTTCGGCAATACGCTCAACCTTGCCGTCCGGAGTTACTTTCGCAATAGCATTTGCAGAGAAATCGGCAATATAAAGATTACCGTTATCATCAAAAAAATCATACCATCCGTACTCTGCAAATTTTTGGAATCCTGTGCAAATATTTTATTTTCAGCAAGGCTTCCGTCTTCTTTGAAAGTTAGACGGTATACCGCTCCATCACCAAAATTACCAACATATAGAGCTCCGTCAGGTCCGAACACAATACCGTCTGCTCCATACTGACAATCAGGATTTTCAGTTACAAAGGTGGCAAAGATATTTTCATCTTTCAGAGTGTTGCTTATATGTATATCATGTTCGTCTGTTCTAAATCTATAAACACAGCTTACCAGCTTGCCGTCCTCACGTTTCACAGGATGGAGATAGCTTTGTGTAACATACATATATCCGTCTTTTATGCGTATACCATTTGGATGTTCCATCCCATATGCCACTACAGTAGTTTCCAAAATTTCTCCATCATCCGTAACTTTTAGCTTGAGTACACGTCCTTTAAATATAAGATCAGGGTGTTCGCTCCAACCTTGATTATCACATAAATATACATTCCAATCGTCGTCAAAGGCTATACCCATATTTCGGGCTATGCCTGTTTCAGGATGAACCGGAACATCAAACCATTTTGTTACATTTCCTTCTTTGTCAAGGCGCACTACTATTCCCGACATGTTATCTTCGGCATAATTCGGACAGGAAAGTACAAGATTACCATGTCTGTCTATAGCCATCCCATCAGGCGTACATATATATTCAGGTAAAAATACTGAAAAGTTTTTGATTCTCTCATATTGCCTCCTTCTAAAAAAACTTGATTAAAAAAATTTTTTTGCTCAAACTTTTTGCATCAAACCTTAAATGCTTTTGTAGTATTCAAAAAAATTTGTATTATTCTTCTTCGATGATATTATTATTACTAATCAAAGTCAACGTACAAAGCTAATGCTTTTTGGGTAAAAATGCAACACTCTTATCTGTAGTCAATGAGGATAGAAACATTCCGCTTTTGGTATGGACATAGTAAAAGTTTAACTTATCCATACCAAATACTGACAGAAAAAAACAGCTTTTTGGTATGGACATTTTCTTTTAAAACTTCCACTTGACGAATAAATATTAAAGTGATATGATTTTGATATCAAATAAATTCTTGTGGACTAATAGTCCGGAAAGGAATCACTATGGAAGAGAAAAATTCTTAAAAAGCACAGGAAAGGGCTTCGCTATGCTCCTTGTGAGCCTGTTAATTATACTTGCGGGCTGTGGCACTATAACCTATGGCGGCATTTATGATATGACATTTTGTATTCCTATTGGGATTGTTGTTATGATAGCAGGCTTCATACTTATAGCCGGGGTGAAGGTAGTTAGGCCTCAGGAAGCTGTAGTTTATACACTTTTTGGTAAATACATTGGGACACTCAAAGAAGAAGGCTTTCACTTTATCAATCCATTTGCAACATCCTTCAACCCGGTCGCTAGGGACGAAGCTCGGACAGAGTGGAGATGTGAAATCAAGTGTCAATGCAGAAGTAGCAATGGGTAATAAAATATCACTCAAGGCAATGACACTCAACAACTCCAAGCAGAAGGTAAATGACGCACTTGGCAATCCGGTAGAAGTAGGAGTTGCAGTCATCTGGAAGGTAGTCGATACAGCTGCTGCAGTATTTAACGTAGACAACTTCAAAGAATACCTGTCACTTCAGTGTGACACCTCTGTGAGAGATATAGTTAAGCTCTACCCTTATGATGTAGCTCCTGACATAGACACCACAGGTGATGGAATTGCAGATGATGGAAGTCTCCGTGGTTCTACTACTGTAGTGGCTGAGCGTATCAGAAAGCTCATTCAGGAGAAGGTTGAGATAGCAGGACTTGAAATAGTCGAAGCAAGAATTACCTATCTTGCTTATGCACCTGAGATTGCATCTGCGATGCTTCAGAGGCAGCAGGCAAATGCGATAATTGATGCAAGAAAGGTTATAGTTGAGGGTGCAGTAGGCATGGTCGAGATGGCGCTTGAAATGCTGGAGGAAAAAAGGTACTGTAGAGCTTGATGAAGAAAGAAAAGGCGGCAATGGTTTCCAATCTCCTTGTAGTACTTTGTGGCAACCACGAGGCTCAGCCTATAGTAAACTCAGGAAGCCTCTACTAAAAATGAGCAACAATAAATGAGAGACTAAAGTAAAATGGATAAGCAGTAACAGATATAGTAAGATGTTTTCTGACATCATACTTATGGAAAGAGAGGGTGACAATGAAAAAAATTAAGATATATTTATCTGCTTATGCTTGGCTTTCTGTCATTCTTCATTTCTGCAGATAATGTTAAGGATTCCTCTGCTAAACTTTTTTTAGCTAAAAAAAATCCGGGCTTTGTAGTATTTCAACTGCAAAAATGCTCTGTTTGTAGGCTGTCTGATAGCTATAAGTGCAGGAGTATTTGAAGAAGTATTCAGATTTTTATTTAGAAGGTTTTTAATAAGAGATAGCATAAAAAAATAGCTGAGCCGGTAATATTTGGACTTGGACATTCCCTTATGGAGATAATTTATATTTTTCACTCCGGTAGTTTTAGCTTCAGGTTTGTCAGTAATAAGCCCGCTTGCGGTAGTTGAAAAGAATATTTGCGACCCTGCTTCATATAGAATTTTCAATTATTATCTGGAACGGATTTTTGGCAAATAAAAAATATTCCTATCTGTTTTTGGCTATTTTACTGCACTCGCTTTGTGATATAATCATACCAATTGCAGGCGACTTAGGCGTAGGCATATATGTTACAGAAATACTATTCTTATTAGTTGTAGCAGTTACAGGTGTAATTTCATTAAAAAAATCAATAGATTGGAGTGGAAATTATGAGAAAAATTCAGATTATCTTTCTTAGCCTTAGTATTATGTTTATTTTGTGCGTTCTGTATGGCTTGTACAGGGAAATCGTCTGATGGAAATAAAAAGTTATTCGGTATCTGCCGGAGAAAAAAAGAAAAAAATATTTAGAAAAAAAGCACAGAATGTAATTGCTCTTTTTAATGAAGAAAAAAATCTGATGAAATAAGAGAGCTTTGTGATGAGACTATGAAGAATGCCCTGTCAGATGACAAACTTATAGAAGTCTATACTCAGCTTAAGGCGAATGGAGGCTTTGAAAAGTTTCTTGAAGGTGAGATGACAAAAGTCGAACAAAGTGGAAAGACTTTCACGGTTGTTGTTCAGCAGGCAAAATATGCAAAGAATACCCTTACTTATACTATAAGCTTTGATAAGGACGATAAATTGGCAGGAATTTTTTACAAGTAAAAATTTGTGTAATATCAGAAAGAAGGGAGGATCATGGCGAAGAAACAGATACCACTAAGAATTGGCGAAAAGCTTTATAATGCACTGTCCTCTTGGGCAGAGGATGATTTTCGCTCACTTAACGGACAGATAGAATATCTCCTCACAGAATGTGTAAAAGCAGAGGAAAAAAAGATGGAAAAATATGTAGGTGAAAGTATAGATGAACCGATAGAGCTAAATATTGATTAGCTGAATTTTCAGATTATTTTTATCATAATGGCATTGTATCCGGTGTTATTGAAAAGGTGATTGATAATCTCTCGGAATCTCAGCCTACAACCGCTTATAATTCCGAGAGTTCACAGTTATTTTTCTTCTATATTTCCGATTCGTGTTACAAAAGTATATGGAGCATAGGCATTAAGGGCTTCAGTTCTGAACTTTACCGCTAAAATATCACCTACTTTTGGCTCTGAATCTGAGATGATGTCTTTGATTGAAATTTGGAAATTATGTATAGCATCTGTATTGCTTTCTTTACCATAAGAATCAGCCCAGGCAAATTCTCCGTCTATTTTGGTAATAACAAAGGTTTCTTCCTCTGGTGCAATATCAATAAAGGATTTTGCACAAATCCTGCTTAAATATTTTATAAATTCCTCATCATCTATACGGTAGTACGAATTATTGTATAATAGTCCTGCAATTTTTGCATCATCGTCATACCCGATAAGGCTAAATTCCTTTATATCACTTGAACCTGCCTTTATCATAAATAAAGGAGTAAAACCTTCTAAATCATCATCTTTCTTACCTATTTTGAGATTTTTTTAAAACAGGGAATGCAACTCATGAATTTCCGTCATAATCAAACCTTTCATAATAATGCCTTTTTCAGGGGCGGTAATCTGTGGTTATTGCCCGATCGATTTTAATCAGGCTGAAATTTATAGGAGGTTTTTGGGGATTTGTTAAAAAGCAAACTGATAGGATGGCACAGATGATGACAGCTACAAACATAACCCAAAATGTCGGCTTTTTATAAGTTAAAATTTCCTTAACGCGTTGTTTGACACCAATTTCACCAAATGATAGCGGACAGATAGTTACTATCCTTTTTCTTGTGCTACAGTCTAAAAGTGTTTGTGAATATCTTTTGCAATATAATCTCTGTCTGTATTTTTTTATAACCTCTTCATCACATGCCATTTCAATATCTCTGCAGAGGAGGACATAAGAGAGTAAACAAAGAGGATTAAACCAATATACTGACAGCAGCAGATATCCGAATAGCTTTTTTAGGTGGTCAAGCCTCTTTATATGCGCCTTCTCGTGGCTTATGACATGGTCTGCGGCTGAATCTGAGAGAGTGGAAGGCAGATAAATCATTGGCTTAAAAATGCCAAAGACAAAAAGGTGATTCTATAAAATCACATATCATTATATTATCTCTTAACCGTACCGATGCGACTACTTCTCTTTTAAGGTGCAAATAGCTTAACAGAGCAAAAGAGAGCAAAATTAAAACTCCTGTAATCCAAACGGCTGTACCGATAGAAAGTACAGTTTGCAAAGGATTAGTGCTTGCATAGGGAATTGAAACATAATCATTAGAGATGATAGGATTAACTGCATTGTTAATAATTGCTATGCCTGAATTAATGGCAGGATTTTTGTTTAAATTCAATACCGAGCGGAATAGTTTCACTACTCGGAATCAGGCTGAAAATGCTCTCTATAGAAAAAAAGGAAGGATAAGCCTTATCGCGACTATTGCCCAGAGTAAACACAAAAATTCTTTTTGGAGCTTTTTTTAAGAAACGGACGAATGATGATGATTGCTAAAATAAGCCAGCTTGCGGCTATGCTCATATTGAATATTTTCAAAAAAATTTCACTCATTTTCAGCCCTCCTTTTTGAAGGTATCAATCATTTTTTGGATTTCCTCTGCTTCTTCAGCTGTAAGAGCTTTCTTTGATATAAATGAGGCAATGAAAGCCGGGAGAGAACCCTTAAAAGACTCATCAATAATCTGCTCGCTTCTTGCAGAGTAAAAATTCATTACGTGAAATGATTGAAGTTACAATTCCGTTATTATTTTTAAGGAGCCCTTTTTCACACAATTTGCGAAGCACGGTGTAGGTTGTGGGCTTTTTCCAATTCAGAGTTTCTTCACATATTTTTACTAAATCCCCCGAGCCTATCGGTTCATTTTCCCATACAATATCCGCAAAACGCTCCTGTACAATACCCAGTTCTATCTCAGCCATATAAAACTCCTTTCTCGGTTTACTCTAATAAACCTTAACTTGAGTTTACTGCAATAAACCCAAAAATGTCAAGTAAAATGGTTGTGTTGACATAACAAGACTGTTATGATATCATTAAAAACAAAAGAGTGAGATTGAGCACAACACACAAGAATTGAATAAAGATTGTGATGATGTGCTCTTATTTTTTTCATTTGATATCGTGAATTCGACACTGTATAAAACGATAAATAATTATCAGTGGGTATATACTATTGATAAAAATTCTTAAGCTGGTTAAAGATAAGATAAAAAGCGAAAAATACCACGAGCAGAAGTCTGGAGAGTTTTCGGAGATGAAATTATGTTTAGTTATGGTAGTTGAAGCGTAGATTAGACATATAATAAACCCTAAAACTACCACAACTAAAAATCGGAGATAAGCAATGAAGACTGATTTGATACAAAAGCTAAAAGAGAGGCTTCTTATTGAGTTTAGTAAGAGAGACCGTTCGGGGATATATGCCGTTACATCAAGAGAACTGGCATATAACTCCAATAAAAATCGAAGGCGACACCCTCACGGAGAACCAGACTGCAAGCCTCTTTGACACAGGAATGCTCCCTGTGAGCGATAGCGCATACAGGGCTAAGGATATAGAAGAGATGAATGGGCATTTCCTTATGTTTAATCATATGCTTAAAACCTTGGACGAAGAATTATCCGAAGACCTCATAAAGAAATTTCATTACGAGCTAAAAAGCGGAGTATTTGAGGACAAGGCAAATGGCTATAACATAGGAGAATATAAGGCACGTCCGAATATTGCAGGTACCATGCAGACTTCTTTGCCTGCTGATGTACCTGAGGATATGAAAGAGCTCTTAAAATGGTATGAAAATGCCGATAAGAACCTGGCCACCCTTGCGCTCCTGCATACAAGATATGAAAAGATACATCCATTTCAAGATGGAAACGGACGTACAGGGAGGCTAATCTTATACAGAGAAGCACTTAAACATGACATAATTCCACCTATAATACACAATGCAAACAGGATGGAGTACATTGAAGGGATAAGAGAATACGCTGAAAAAGGCGTGTCCGAGAGAATGTGCATCCTTCTAAAAAAAGAACAGGAAGAATACGAGAAGGCAATAAATTTTTTTCTTGGCTAGACTAAAGAACTTAATTTTTATACCGATATACTTTTTGCTGATGAATTTTGTAAAGATAGGCTAAACTAGTCTTATGACCTAAGATAGGAAATAGATATTTTACAAAAACCCTATTGAGCACAATGTAAAAAAATATACAAAAGCGATGGCTTAAAAACCTATAAAATATATCTGTTTTATAGGATTGCCATTTAAATACAGAAGTGCTATAATCAGCCACACAGCTATAGATCAAGGTATCGATAGCTAAGTATATTTGGTTATTTCCAAATATATGATTATAAAAAAAGGACTTTATAATTATAATATTAAGGAGAATATTTACAATGAAAAAACATCTCTATCAGGAAGACATTACTTATTATCTTCACAGTAATATCATTATTGTCTTCATCAATCGTTACTTTGTTCGTAGAGTCTTTCACATTTCAGAACACAAAAGAAAAGATTATGTCATCCGATGAGACGGTGACAAAGCAGGTGTCCTACGGTATCGAAAAGTTTATTGATTCTTCAAAAATTCTTGTTTCTACTATGGCATCAACCCCAACAGTGAAATCAATGAATGTAGACAAAATCGCAGAATACATTTCATCTGTAAAAGACAGCATGGGTGATTTTGAGCTTATATTTGTGATTAATCCTGCCGGTGACCAGATTTACAGAACATCAGGTACTCTCGGCAACAGGGCTGACAGACAGTATTTTAAGGAAGCCATACAGGGAAAAAAATCTTTGTATCAGCACCTTACGTATCAGCGTCTTCAGGAAATCCTTGTGTAACTATATCAGCTCCTGTCTATGATAACGATAAGATTGTAGGTGTATTTGCAGCTGATATTGCACTTAACGTGCTTACAGACTTTGCTACAAACGTAAAGATAGGCGAAACAGGATATATCAATATTATTGATTCTGAAATGAAGATCCTTTACTCACCTAATACTAAGCTAGTAACTGACGGAGTTACAGTAGCTGAGGAAGAGTACGCTAAGAAGGTAAACAATGACGAGTCAGGCTCTGTAGAAGGAGTTGGGACAAACGGAGAGAAGGCTATCATCTCTTATTCACCACTTACAAGCCTTAAGCTTGGAGTTATATCATATTACTCACAAGACGACTTAATGAAGGAGAACGTAGAATCAGCTAAAAAGGCAGCTGTTGTGGTTGTTATAGTTGCATTGTTCTCCATGTTACTCGCATTACTTGTGGCTAATAGGGTAATCAAGCCTGTTAAGATTATATCAGGTTTACTTCAGAAGATGGCCGGACTTGACCTCGCTATCGCAGATGACGAAGGCTTGCAGAGGCTTACCAAGCAGAAAAATGAATTCGGAGATATAGCAAGAAGGCTTCATGAAACAGCTGAGTCTATTAGAGCCCTGGTTCAGAATATATCTTCACACGCACAGAATACAGCTGCAACAGCAGAGGAGCTTACAGCTACTGCACAGTCTACGGCTGAGTCTGCAAATGAAGTATCACAGGCTGTGCATAACATAGCTGACGGTGCTACAAATCAGGCACATGATACTCAGAATGCAGCAAACAACATAGAAGAGTCCAATAGGCTCGTAAAACAGATGACAGAGATATTAAATGAGCTTCAGGCTTCAATTGATTATATCAATGACAAGAAAGAAGAAGGCAGCAAGAGCCTTGAGGGGCTTATTGAAGCTACAGATAAGGTTACAACTTCATCTGACGAGATAGGCGAGATTATATTACAGACCAATGAAAGCGCAGACCAGATATCTGCAGCCAGTGATATGATACAGTCAATCTCTGACCAGACCAACCTTCTTGCACTTAACGCCGCTATTGAGGCTGCAAGAGCAGGCGAGGCAGGAAAGGGCTTTGCGGTAGTTGCTGAGGAGATTAGAAAGCTTGCAGAGCAGTCAGCAGGATTTACAGGAGACATCAAAGAAACAATAAACGGTCTCAAGAATCAGACTGAGAAGGCAGTAAATACCATAGAAGTATCCAAGGCACTGGTAACTGAACAGGGCGAGAAGATGAATGAGACAGGTGAGAAGTTCAGACAGATATCAGAGTCAGTAGAAAAACAGCAAGAAGATAGTAGAAGAGATAAAAGAAGGAACCAAGAGCATAGTAATCAACAATGAGGATATGACTAAGGTTGTAGAGAGCCTTTCAGCTATTGCCGAAGGTAATGCAGCAACCACAGAGGAGACATCAGCGACCGTAGCCACTCAGGTTCAGTCTATTGACGATATATCTAAGGCAAGCGAAAAACTTAGCAGAGATAGCAGTAAGCCTGCAGGAAGAGGTTGCAAGATTCATCGTATAAGGTGAGAAAAATAATCCTTGACATCCCCAGTCAAAGGTGTTAAACTAATGAAGCTGTACATACAGCAAGAAAGTGAAGTATCCGCTTCCACCTAAGTGCAAAAGGGCACCGTGGTCTTTAGAAATGAATTATTTCAGCTATATGTTGTCTGTCTAGAGTGGATACTTATGTGTATTCACTCTATTTTTTTATTATAAGTTTGGAGGTGTTTTTTTCTATTAGCGAATTAATGATCAATGAGCAGATCAGGGATAAAGAAATCCGTCTGATTGGAGAAAAATGGTGAACAGTTAGGAATTATGTCATCAAAGGATGCAATGAAAATGGCTATTGAAGCAGAGCTTGATTTAGTTAAAATTGCACCTACTGCAAAGCCGCCGGTTTGTAAGATTATCGATTACAGAAAGTATCGTTATGAGCAGGCGAAGAGAGAGAAAGAAGCGAAGAAAAAAAGCAGAAAGTTACTGAAGTAAAGGAAATTCGTCTTTCACCAAATATTGATGACAACGACCTTAATACTAAGGCTAACCAGGCTAGAAAGTTCCTTGAAAAGGGAGATAAGGTTAAAGTAACCCTCCGCTTCAGAGGAAGGGAAATGGCTCACATTTCTTCAAATAAGCAGATACTCGATGTATTCCTAGAGAAGCTTGGAGACGTAGCATCAGTAGAAAAACAGGCTAAGCTTGAGGGCAGAAGCATGTCCATGGTTGTAACGGGCAAGAAGTAATGCTATTTTCACGTACTTAGTGAGGATAATAATTAGATTATAGGAGGAAAGAATTATGCCAAAAAAATGAAGACAAAGAGCGCGACTAAGAAGCGCTTTTAAGGTAACAGGAACAGGTAAGTTAATGAAGATGAAAAGCTTACAAGAGCCATATCCTTACCAAGAAGACTACAAAGAGAAAGAGAAATCTTCGTAAAAGCAACTGAAATCGATAAGTCAAATTTAGCTCCAATGAAGAGAATACTTCCATATAGCTAAATAAAAAGTTAAATTGTTAAGGAGGAAATACAATGGCAAGAATTAAAGGTGGCTTAGGTGCCAAGAAGAGACATAATAGAGTATTAAAAGCTCGCTAAGGGTTATAGAGGAGCTAGAAGTAAACAGTATAGAATAGCTAAGCAGTCAGTTATGCGTGCTCTTGCATCTGCTTATGCAGGCAGAAGAAAGAGAAAGGGCGATTTCAGAAAGCTCTGGATAGTAAGAATCAACGCAAAGCAGCAAGACTTAACGGACTTTCATACAGCAAGTTCATGCACGGTCTTAAGCTTGCTAACATCGACATCAACTGTAAGATGCTCGCTGAGCTCGCTGTAAATGATGCAGAGAGGCTTCACAGCTCTTGCAGATGCAGACAAAGGCTAAGCTTGCTTAATTAAAGCATAAAAAAACTGCCGCCAAAGGGTGGCAGTTTCATATAGGGACGTTCATTCTCTAAAAAAACGGTGTAGCCATATGTGTGTGGCTACGCCGTTTTTTACTTCAAACGTTTTTTATGAGAATTTTGCTCTCGGTTATCATTAGAAGAGCGTTCAAGATTCCAAATTGAAATCCCTGACAGCGGTCGTAAGTTCCTGACAGGTATTTTTACTATTTATATCGCTCCAGGCGCAATATATACATCCTTAAGAGATGGGCTCTCCTGCCCTAAAAAGCCATATCCCTCATCATTTTCAGGAGTTCCCATCTTCATAGAATACAAATCAGGGAGTTTTTCAAACTTTGCTATAGCCTTATCAAGCACCGCCAGTATCTTATCCTTATCCTTTGGCAGGTTTCCTCTGGTACGTACGTGAATCCAATCGTGGAAGCTGTCCCACTTGATAGGGTGGTTAGGATCCACATCTAAGAGCTCCACCAGCTTACGCTCTTCTTTTAGATTCTCAAGCTCTGTGGCAGGCTTAAAGCTGCCGCTTACAATCTCCTCTACAAGCCTATGCGCAGATAAAAATACAGAGAAATTGACTACATTCTCGGGCTTCGTCTTAGTAAGGAACTCTGCCATAGCTATAGCTGATTCTTCCCACCTTCCACTGCCGGCTATTCCTGTCATAAAGTGGGCAGCATAGCTAAAGCCTGCATCCTGTATCCTTGCAATTTCCCTATAAGCCTCGTCCACATCATGGTCCTTATTCATAAAGGCAAGCACATCAGGAAGGGCATTTTCAATGCCTATATAGAGCTTGTTGTAGCCTAAGCTATGGAGGGTCTTAAGCTCTTTATCAGACTTACTTTTTATACTGGTTATGGTAGCATCAGAGTTAAAGGTAGCTGCCCCCAGGAAATAGTGCTTAACCAGGCTTATTATCTCAATCAGTTCCTCGGCTTTCAGCTGGAAGGCGCTTCCATCCCCCAGATAGATTAGCTCAGGGTTTCCGCCGAGTGCACTCACCCTTTTTAACTCATTCTCAATGTCTTCCAGGCTTATTTTTGCGGTATTTAAGGTCTGTAAATAAATCACAGAATTTGCATCTGTTATAAGGACATCCCACAGTTACAGGCAACATAAATGCCTTAGCTTCCATAGGACCACGGCATATTCTTCCTTCGTATTCCATAAGAGCCTCCTTTCTACATACACCTCTGCCATCCATAAAGCATCAAAAGGTGAACCGTTTACCTGTGGCATGGTCTTGTACGGATACATTGGCAGGAGCTAGCTTAGCATTATAAAAATGCAGGAAAGTATTAAACTCCCCTGCACTGTAATTATCTCATATCCCCAGGACCTTTCCTTTGTGCCATCTTATCCTCATACATCCTCTCATCGGCTAGCTTAATGACCTGACTTGAATAAACTACACCGCGGGCAGAATCAGAGGTTCCCGCAAGGAATTCCCTATAGGTTGCAACACCGATAGATACTCCAACAGGGAAAGGCGGACGCTGTTGATTTCTCTGTCTCTCTAAGTTGTATCTTATATTTTTGGTAATGGAGCTAACTCTCGCAGAAGGTATGGCAACACAGATGAACTCGTCACCGCCGTTTCTTCCTGCAAAGCCCTCCGAATTACCTTCCATGGCTTCTTTGATAGCAGTAGCAACCATCTGAATCAGCTGGTCGCCTGCTTCGTGGCCGAAGGTGTCATTTGCATACTTTAGCTTGTTTATATCTATGAAGATAACTGCATAGTCCTTCTCTCTGGTTAAATCCAGGATATTAAGCTTTCTCTGCAAGAACTGCCTGTTGCCAAGTCCTGTAAGGTTGTCGGTATAAGCCAGTATCTCAAGATGCTTTTCTCTAAGGCTCTTCTGCAAGATGTCCTTAACCTTGATGACATAAGATGTAAACAGGGTAACGACCAGGAGTAGAATGAGCACGGTTGAGAAATGTGCCTTGGCAAACCACTGTAAAAGAGGTGGCCAGTTCTCGGTTATCTGCGCCGCAACGATGATACGTATCTGCTCCAATATCCCCAAGAATGCAACTCCTATAAGCCCAAGGCCCATAACCTGGTCGGAACCGGTCTTGCGCTTCTTGCCGGGGAAAAGGAGGCTGATAAGAGCTGAAAATACCATCACTATCTGGAGTGCCTGCATCCATCTTAGCTGCCATACATAGTTAAACCCTGAAGGCAGGATGTAAAGAGCAAGGCAAATCCAAAATACTGCAAATAGTAACCAGCCGGATATCCTAAGGTACTTCCTAACAAAAGGACGCTCAGTCTCAAAGCTTGAAAAAAGAGGAGCCGTAGAAAAGAGTAAATACATTCCAATATATTCTCCTACAGCACTTATATTCTCACTGGAAGTAAGCATGTAAAGCATACCTGAGTTACCCATATACCAAAGGGTAATGGAGAAGATAAGCCCCATAAGCCAGGTACCTTCTCTTGCAAAGTCCACCGTACGATAGAGAAAGGCAAATATTATCATTCCTATAAAGGAGAAGATAAGTATCACGCTGAATATCACATAAAATGCTTCCTGTCCTATGATAGGATAGAACTGGTCTGTCTTAAATGACATAAGGACAGGTGATCTGAAAGTATCTTCAAGTATACCTGTAAGAGGCTTGATTACAACCCTAATCTCGCCTCCATAGGCCTTGTCAGGAACCGGGATGGTAACCTTTTGCTTACCTATCATATGTCTGTCGATATTCTCGCCATAGGTTATCAAAAGCTTATCTTTATAGTAGGCTTTAATTATACTGTTGTAAAATAAGAAATTTATTGTGCTGTATTCACGCTTCCAGGTCTTATCGAGCGGAATATGCATAGTGATTAAATCATCTTTTGAAGAGTAGCTAAACAAGTGGCTGTTATAGGTATCCATAGTACCATCGCTATGCTCTACCTCGATGACAAGATCCGTCAGCTCCCTGTAGTCAGAAGGGGGGACCTTTCCTACGACTCCAAAGATAAAATACAGTAATAACAGTCCCGTTACCATGGCTGTTATTAAAAGTATAAGAGCTTGGTGTTTCCTTAAACTCATACTAAAATATCTCATAAAACCTCCCGACAATCCGCACTAGCCAGAGTTTAGACGGTGCCATAATTTCTTCCCTATACCAAAAGCTCGTAAATTAGAGCATTCTAAGATTTTATGGGGTGGTGGGTGTACACGTTATCCAAATAATTATACCATAATCACATTAACAAAAACAAGGACAGAAAGCACTAAACTTGATTTTCAGCATTGTGTCAAAATAATCAAAAATTAACAAAGATAATGATAAATATTGGATAAAAAAATTTGTTAATATAAGGTTAAAATCAGCCTGAACATAGGGCGGTAATCGAGATAATTGTTAGAACTGAATTTAAAATTGTACTTATTCACAAACAACATCCTGAGATTATTAGAAAAAAATTACAGATTTTTGTAGACTATTTCCGAAAAATGATGTACAATTACTTTGTAGGAATATATCAACAATAATTATTCAAAGATGTGTGGAATGAAGGGAGCTTCAAACGTTCCCATTGCAAATCCTGAAAAATGCGCAAATTGTGCATGTTTTTGAAGAAAATAAGGAGGTAAGTATGGATTTTTTGGAAAACGATCAGAAAATATGGCTTGAAGACGAGTCGGGAAAGGTAACTGCCTATGTGGAGTTTCCTGAAATCAATGGTGTCGGCAACGTAATGCACACCGTTGTAGACCCTTCACTTAGGGGTCAGGGAATTGGCGGCAAGCTTCTTTCGGCCCTTGTAAAGAAGATGGAGAAAGAGGGAAAGAAGCTTGAGCTTACCTGCACGTATGCCATTGACTGGTTTAATAAAAACAGAGGACACGAAAATGTGCTTGTCGATGCAGAAAAAGAGTATGCAAAGGCGGCTAAAAAGGGGTAAAGGACACAATTATGAAGGTATATAATTCGACTCTTGTTTATATCGAAAAAGCTGGTAAGTATCTTATGCTTCACCGCAATAAGAAGGCTGGCGATATAAATGAGGGCAAGTGGATTGGGGTTGGAGGTAAGTTTGAATTTGGGGAAAGTCCTGAGGACTGTATGGAAAGAGAGGTCTTTGAGGAAACGGGACTCACGCCTATGGGGTATTATTATTGCGGAATAGTTACCTTTGTGTCAGAAGATCTTGATAAGCCTGAAAACAATGAAACTGAGTACATGCACCTATTCAATGTAAAGGACTTTGAAGGAGAGCTAAAGAACTGCGATGAAGGAGAACTGGTCTGGGTTGATAAAGACAAGCTTCTTAGCCTTCCACACTGGAAGGGAGATGAGCTCTTTCTTTCGATAATTAAAAACGGAAACAGACAGTTCTTCTCTATGAAGCTCTCCTATGTAAATGGCAAGCTGATAGAGGCTGTGTATGATACCGTTCCCTGCTTCATCACGGAAAGGCTAATCCTTAGGCCATGGCACATGGAAGATGTAGAAGACTTATTCAAGTATGCCAAAGACCCTGATATAGGTCTGTCTGCGGGTTGGAAGCCTCATAAGGACGTTGAAGAGAGTATGGAAGTAATTGAAAAACGTCTTTATGAAACCGGGAGTCTACGCCATTGTCTATAAAGAAACCAATGAGGTGATAGGAAGCATAGGCTTACACGCCGGAAGCAAGAAAAGAAGAGGCCTCGGCGCTGATGAGAATCAGGCAGAGATAGGATACTGGATAGCCAAGCCTTATTGGGGAAGGGGGCTTATACCGGAGGTCGCAAAGGAGCTTGTGGAGTTTGGCTTCCTTGAACTGGGCTTAAATAGGATATGGATAGCTTACTTTGATGGCAACCACAAGTCAAAAAGAGTGGCTGAAAAGCTTGGCTTTACCTATAGCCATTTTGCTGAAAATGTAGAGGTAGAAGCTCTTGGAGAAACAAAGAAGGAGCACTATATGGTGCTAAACAAAGAGGAGTTTGATGAGGCAATCAAGTTAAAATACCGTCCTCTTTTGGCTCAGAGGTCGTAGGAGGAGTAAGTCTTCATCAATACCACATTAAAGGGTGTCAATTGCCTTTAACATCCACAACATAATATTAATAACTAAGACTGTACTTTTTATTCTTTTATCATATAGAATGAGTACAGTCTATTTATTTTTAAAGGATACAGGTGTCAAAAGTATAAAATTCGATTGGAGCTTGCTTGAGAGAGAATTTATTATCTTTTGGGAACGTAAACCTAATATAAAGTTTCTCCGATGAATGTAGTACTAATGGAGGGTAAGGTTGTCTGAAGCACACTTACAAAGTGTATGTAGATGTACATTTGGTAAAGAAGGAAGGGAAAATGAAGAAGATTAAGATAGCATTTTTTGACATTGACGGTACGATTCTTAGGTTTGGTAAGCCTGATATAACAGAGAAGGTAAAGGAAGCACTCAATAAGCTGCAGGAGAACGGGGTACTTATCTGCCTTGCAACTGGCAGGCCACTTGTTGCTATTCCAAAGTTCGAGGGGGTAAACTTTGACCTGACCATAGCCTTTAACGGCTCTGTATGTATGGCAGGGGATAAGGTCATCACCAATCTTGTAATCCCATATGAGGAGGTAATGACTATCATAAATAATGCCACAAAGATGGGAAGGGCAGTTGCTATTGCTACCAAAACCAAGATAGTTGCCAATGGAGCTGACGAGGCGCTTAGGGAGTACTTTGAGTTAGCAAGCCTTAAGGCGACCCCGTCACCAGAGTTTGATGAAGCGGTAAAAGAGGAAGTATATCAGATGATGTTAGGCTGTGAGAGAAGTGAATGGGATGAGGTGCTTAAAGGGTACAAACAACGCTAAGATAGCGGCCTGGTGGGACTGTGCAGTTGACATTATTCCTGACGGAAGCGGCAAAGGAAATGCGATAAAAAAGGTGGTTGAATATTTTGGCTTTTCTCTTGATGAGACTATTGCCTTTGGAGACGGAGGCAATGATGTGGATATGTTGCAGGTTGCAGGTATTGGAGTGGCTATGGGCAATGCCTCTGACAGCGTAAAGGCAGTGGCGGATGAAGTGTGCGGCAGCGTAGATGAGGATGGTATCTACTACTATCTTAAAGAAAAGGGACTTATATAAGATATGTGTAAGGGTGAACAATACAGAGTAAGGCTTGGTACAAAAGAGTTCATATACTCTTGACTTGTAAAAATATAAGTAAGTAACGAAGCTTTGTGAGAAGCCTTTGAATAATGTGCTGTGGGTGTAAAAGATAATAGATTATAGAAGAGGTGTTATGAGCATAGGATTAAAGATGTCAAAGGATCAAAAAGAAGTTTTATAGGGCACTTTTTGCTCTGGTTATCCCTATTACTATTCAGAATTTCATTTCCAATGCGGTAAACTCTGCTGACGTATTCATGCTTGGCTATGTAGGTCAGGAGGAGCTTGCCGCCGTCTCCCTTGCCAATCAGTTCCAGTTTCTGCTCTGGGGCTTCTTTTTTGGCATAAACTCAGGAGTAACCATGCTTGGAAGCCAGTACTGGGGCAAGAAGGATACGGATTCGATACAGGCGGTTATGGGAATCGCCATTAAGATATCTATAGTTATTACACTCATTCTTTCCTTTGGTGCAGTGGTTTTGCCGAGAGAGCTGATGAGGATATATACCAATGATGAAAAGCTTATAGAAATAGGTGCATCTTATCTTAGTATAGTAGGCATATCATATGTTCTTATGAGCTTTTCACAGGTCTATATGTCTACAGTTAGGAGTATGGAAAGGGTAAAGATAAGTACCATTATAAGCTCCACAGCACTTATATTAAATGTGACCCTCAATGCGGTATTTATATTTGGCTTCCTTGGCCTTCCAAGGCTCGGAGTGGTAGGAGTCTCCCTTGCTACCCTTATCTCTAGAGTGGTTGAGACTGCGCTCTGTGTGATAGATGCAGGGAAGGCTAGGGTATTTAAGATAAACCTGAGGCTGATGTTTGGGCATCACGCACTGCTATTTAAGGACTTTGTAAAATATGCCACACCTGCCCTTTGTAATGACCTCCTTTGGACAGTTGCCTTTTCTACCTATGCAATCATCATGGGACACATGAACGCTGATATGGTTGCCGCCAATGCGGTCGCAAGCACAGTGCGTGAACTCTGTGCCATAGTATGTTTTGCCATAGCAGGAGGTGCCTCAGTTCTGCTGGGAATCAAAATCGGTGAAGGCAGGATGGAAGAGGCGAAAAAATATGCCACCTACTCATGTAAAACAACTTTTATAATTGGTATAATTACGGGGTTAATTATTTTGGCAATTCGTCCGATAGTATTCATGGGATTTAATCTGAGTGAACAGGCACACGATTATCTTAACATCATGCTTTTCATAAGCTCGTACTATGTGCTTGGTCAGGCAATGAATACTCTCCTTATAGCCGGAATATTCAGGGCAGGCGGAGATTCACGCTTTGGACTTATCTGCGACACTATAACTATGTGGGCAGTATCGGTTCCACTCGGCTTTTTTAGTGCGTTTGTACTAAAATTACCGCCAATGGTGGTTTACTTCATCCTTTGCCTCGATGAATTTTTGGAAGATTCCTGTGGTTTACAAACACTACAAGAGCTTAAAATGGCTGAAGAACATAACCAGAGATTTGGAATGATTAAATCTACTTCTATCAATCTTTTTATTTGAACTAATCAAATTTAACTCAAGGAGGATGTTAAAAAGAATGAAAAAGAAGAAGGGATTTAGAAGCATAAAAAGCCTTATTGTATTAGGCAGCTTCGTCATTGTAACTATTATTTGTGCTGTCATGCTGATTGTAAGCTCGATACTCTCAAGAGATGCATTTAGAGTACAGGTAGAGTCTGACATGCAGACACTGGCGCAGGAGACTTCTGAAAAGCTTGTTAAGGATATTGAGCACACGGAAGCAATCGTAAAAGAGTTAGCAGCCAATCCTATGCTTACAAGTAAAGAGTATTCCCAGAAAGAGATTGCAGCCTTCTATGAGAAGAGGGCAAAAGAGACAGGATTTAACCTCTTTTTCACAGTTAAGCCTAATGGTAAGGGTATCAACCTTACACAGGGTGCAGAAAAATTTGACGTAGCTGATACAGAGTATTTTAAGCAGTCAATCAAGGAAAAGACATATACAAGCTCCATTATCGATGACGTTGTTACAGGCGGTAAGATTATAGTTGTATCAACTCCTTACTATGACTTAAAGACCAATAAGCTCTTAGGCGTATTTGCAGGTATTATGAGTACAGACTTTATATCTAAGCTTTGCTCTGACTTTAAGTGGGGCGAATCAGGTAATATAGCAGTGTATGACAGAAATGCCAACATAGTAGGCCACACAAAGCCTGAGATAGTAGAGAGCAGATTAAACCTTGTAGAGAAAGCTAAGACAGATCCTGACTATGTATCTGTAGCTGAGTTCTTCAAGGGTCAGGTAGACAGCAATACAAACGGTATAGGTACCTATAAGTGGTTTGGTAAGAACAGAATCGGTGCCATTAACATAATTGAGGGCAGAGACTTTGTTACACTTGTTGCCGTAAATGAGGATGAAATATTTACCAATATGAATGACCTACAGGTTAAGCTTATATTTGTAATAGCCTTACTTGTTGTATTTGGTATGATTATTATGTACTTTGCCTTCGCTATTCCGATTGCAAGGGCATTTAACAGCTTTAAGACAGACCTTTTACATATATCAAACTATGACTTAACCAAAGAACCTACAAAGGACTACTCAGGAAGACGTGATGAAGTGGGTGACATCTATAGAGCTGAGATGACTCTGAAGGAGAATATAGTTCAGATAATTACGGGCATTTCTGCTCACGCACAAAATACTGCGGCCACTGCTGAGGAGCTCTCAGCTACAGCCCAGTCTACATCTGCTACAGCAGATGAGGTTGCAAATGCAGTAAACAACATTGCACAGGGCGCTGCCAGCCAGGCTGAGGATACCCAGAATGCAACAAAGAATGTAGAGCACTCAAATGAGCTTCTTAGCCATATGATGACAGTGCTTGATGAGTTAAATGAATCCACAGAGCTCATCAATGACAAGAAGGAAGAGGGAAGTAAGAGCCTTAAGGAATTGTCGGCTGCAACCACTAAGGTTACAACTTCTTCAGAGGAAATTGCAGCAATCATAGCTCAGACAGATGAAAGTGCAGACAAGATATCAAGCGCAAGCGATATGATTCAGTCTATCTCTGACCAGACTAACTTACTTGCATTAAATGCAGCCATAGAGGCAGCAAGGGCAGGTGAGGCAGGAAAGGGCTTTGCGGTAGTTGCTGAGGAAATCAGAAAGCTTGCAGAGCAGTCTGCAGGATTTACAGGTGAGATCAAAGAGACAATCAATGGACTTCAGGAGCAGACCAAGAAGGCTGTTGAGACTATGGACTTCACCAGAGAAGCCGTTGCTGAGCAGGAGAAGAAGCTAAAGGAGACCGGCGATAAGTTCGGCGAGATATCTGAGGCTGTAGAAAAGAGCAAGGGTATAGTTGGAGAAATCTCTGATGAAGCTAAGAACATATTTAAGGACAATGAGACCATCACTCAGGTTGTGGAGAACCTCTCATCTATAGCCGAAGAGAATGCTGCAACGACAGAGGAGGTATCGGCTTCTGTAGATACACAGGTTCAGTCCATACAGGATATATCTGATGCAAGTGAGAACCTTGCTGAGATTGCAACTGAATTACAGAGTGAAGTATCTAAGTTCATCATCTAATTATGACATACTTATTAGGATTGCTATAAATTAGGCTTAGCAATCCTAATTATATGGTGTCGGAGACTTTTGACACCAATAAATATCAATTTATATAAGGAGGAGTGCATATATGCGCTTAAAAAAGAATAAGAGCAATAAACTAAACAGTCTTGGCGCTAAAGTCGGACTGCTTATTTCCCTCATACTCTTGATAGTATTAGGAGGAAAGTCGGCATTTGATATTTTCAAGCAGTATGAAAGTACAACTGCGATGACACGCAATGTCCAGCTTGAGGAGGCAAAGAGCCTTGCACATAAGCTTGAAACCCAATTTGCAAGCACGTATCAGGTAGGATATGACTTACAGGCAATCATAGGCAACACTGTAGCCAACATCCCAACAGAGAGAAGAAGCAGAGACCTTATCATCAGCAACGCCCAGGTTATACTTAAGAATAATGAAGATATAACAGGTGTAGGTGTGTACTTTGAGCCAAATAAGTTTGATAACAAGGATGCTGAAAAGGGAAGATTTTCCCATTATATCCTAAAAGAGGGCGATAAGACAGAGGTATACGAAGAGGATACAGACGGTCCATGGTATGCTAATACCTTAAAGGAAAAGAAGGTAATAGTACTTAATCCATTTAAGGATGGTGATGGAAAGCTTAAGACCTCATACTGCTTCCCTATACTTTCAGGAGATGAAGCAATAGGTGTACTTGTTGTAGATATGTCGGTTAATGATATACAGGATGCGCTGAAGAAGGAGTCAATAGGTCCTGATGATTATAAGTGTCTTCTTACAGACAATGGTATCTATGTTGCAAATGCACTTGACGACAAGATGATATTATTCAACCTTTTTGAGGCAGTGCCTGTAGCAAAAGAAGGTATAGATAAGGCGATACAGAATGGCTACGACATATCACAGGGTACCATTGCAGGTACAGGTGAACCAGGTGAGTTCATACATGTTCCTGTTAACCTCAAAGGTGTGGACACCAAGTGGGTGTTTGAGGCTGTTACATCTATTGATTATCTTATGAAGGATGTAAGAACATCAATGGCTATCAACATCATATTCAGTGTGCTTGTTATCCTTGGCATGGGTATATTCATCATCCTTCTCCTTATCAATAAGGTTGTTAAGCCTCTTTCAGCCATTGATAAGGCGATGGAAAAGATATCAGGCTACAACCTTGATGTAGCTGAAGAAGCTGCAAAGGTTGAGAAGTATAGAAATAACAAGGATGAAGTTGGAAGCCTTGTACGCTCTATAGATACAATGGTTAAGAACCTTGTAGGCATTGTTGGAGAGATATCCGCACATGCTCAGAATACAGCCGCTATGGCAGAGGAGCTTACAGCTACATCCCAGTCAGCTGCTGAGTCCTCAGGAGAGGTTTCACAGGCGGTTAACAACATCGCAGAAGGTGCTACAAGCCAGGCTAGTGATACCCAGAGTGCGGCTATGTCCGTAGAGGAATCAGGTAATGTATTAAACGGCATGATTACTGAGGTAGGCGAGCTCTCTAAGTCTATGGAAAGCATTGACGGCCTGAAGAACGACAGTAACCGTATCATGGATGAGCTTGTCAAGATAACTAACGAGAATAAAGAGATATCTGAAAAGGTTGAGGGAGTTATTGTTGAGACCAACAGTGCTACCGAGACTATCGCAAAGGCAAGTGAAATGATACAGTCTATCTCAGACCAGACCAACCTTCTTTCTCTTAATGCCGCTATTGAGGCTGCAAGAGCAGGTGAGATGGGTAAGGGCTTTGCGGTAGTAGCTGATGAGGTAAGATCACTTGCTGAGGAGTCTGCGAAGTTTACGGGCGAAATCAGAGCCATCATAGATGAGCTTAAGAAGAAGTCCAAAGAAGCAGTTGATATGATTAAGATGTCTAATGACATGATAGACAAGCAGAGTGACAAGGTAAAGGAAACAGGCGAGAAGTTCGTAGAGATATCAAAAGAGCTTGAAGAGAGCAAGAGAATTGTTGAGAATATCAATGAATCCTCTGTTAAGATTCAGAATGAGAACAGCAATGTAATCAGAGTGGTTGAGAATCTTTCTGCTATAGCTGAGGAGAACGCTGCTACAACTGAAGAAGCGGCTGCATCCGTGGATACACAGGTTCAGGCAATCAATGATATATCACAGGCTTCTGAGAACCTCGCTGATATAGCAACACAGCTACAGTCTGAGGTATCAAAGTTCACACTGTAATATAAAATAATTATAAAAGGCTGCCACATGGTCGGGAATCATCATGTATTTCCCGGTGTGGCAGCTTTATTATGTGATAGGAAATTTCTCCGAAATTACCTGCCACATAATAATCTCTCCGAGGGATGCACAGCTTTCGGCAGAGAAATTTGCCTTACGGCACCGCTCGCGCACGAAGTGTGTGCGAGCACATACTTTTTTACTTGAATGATGTAGGTATCAAAAGATAAAAAAATTCTTGCACTTTAATACTCGTTGTGCTACAATCCCCTCTATCAAAAATTAATATTTATATACTATATAAGGAGGCAGTCATGAGTATAAGAATAGGAATACTAGGTTATGGTAATCTATCAAGAGGTGTAGAAAGTGCAATAGCGCAGAATCCTGATATGGAGCTTGTTGCCGTATTTACAAGAAGAAATCCGGAGAGCCTTAAGGTAAAGAGCGGTGTACCTGCTCTTAATGTATCTGAGCTTGAAAAGTATAAGGATAAGATAGATGTGCTTGTGCTTGGAGGAGGAAGTGCTACTGACCTTCCTGCCCAGACACCTGAGTATGTGAAGTACTTCAATGTGGTGGACAGCTTTGATACCCACGCAAGGATACCTGAGCATTTTGAAAATGTTGATAAGGCCGCAAAGGCAGCAGGTAAGGTAGGAATCATCTCAGTGGGCTGGGATCCGGGTATGTTCTCCTTGCTTAGAATGATATCTACCTCCGTACTTCCTGAGGGTGAGAACTACACCTTCTGGGGGAAGGGAGTGAGCCAGGGACATTCTGATGCCATAAGAAGGATAAAGGGAGTAAAGGATGCAAGGCAGTACACCATACCTGTAGAAGAGGCTGTAAACAGGGTAAGAAAGGGCGAGAATCCTACTCTTACTACCAGAGAGAAGCATACAAGAGAATGCTTTGTAGTAGTGGAGGAAGGTGCAGATAAGGCGGCTATTGAGAGTGAGATAGTAAATATGCCAAATTATTTTAGTGACTATGATACTACAGTTCATTTCATATCTGCTGAGGAGATGGAAAGAGACCACAAGGGACTGCCTCATGGCGGCTTCGTACTTAGAAGCGGTGTAACAGGCTTTGATAAAGAGAATAAGCACATCATTGAGTACAGCCTTAAGCTTGATTCCAATCCTGAGTTTACAGGCTCAGTTATAGCGGCTTATGCCAGGGCTGCATATAAGCTAAGCAAAGAGGGAGTAAGCGCCTGCAAGAGTGTATTTGACATTGCACCTGCATACCTCAGCCCTCTTAGTGGCGAAGAGTTAAGAAGGACTATGCTGTAACAAGATATTTTCATTACACGCATCTCTTAAAGACTAAAGAGCAATAACGTACATAATCCCCTGCAGGATACAGGCTTAGATATCTGTACCCGCAGGGGATTTTACTAAGTAGAAAGATATATATTCTGATATTATATATAATAATCAAATAATATACGCAATATTATACATTATAAACAATTAGTTTCTAATTAATTAAAAAAATATTTTTAAAATAGTGTTGACAAATAAAAACTAATGTGATATAGTGGAGACAACAAAGAAAGAGGCAAACATAACAGCTGATAAGAAAAAGGTCAGCAAGTATAAAAATATTAAAAAAAGATGGGTGGTGTTTCCAATGCACAGTTTAAGCAGAAGTATAAAGGAAATGGATAATGAAGTGAGTTTAGCTTAAGTTAGTTAAACATAGATTGAACTGAAACCATTTGCTTAATGACATAATCGTAACTATTGAAATATGCGAAAGTGAGGTACAGTCCACCAGCAACATAAATGACGGCAACATGCGGATTACCGGATGATTAATAAAATCTATGAGATGGGCTCTCTATGATGGAGGGCTCGTCTTTTTTTTGTATATCACTATAAAAATAAGCAAGATTTATTCCGGTGAACTCCCAAATAGCTTTAACATCAAGAAAAGACCTTCTGTTATTGATTAAAAAAATTGCAAAATGCTGTTATAGCTAAGGGGCTTACGTAGTAAGCTATGTTAGTAGTATCTATAATCAAAATGAAAATAGGGATTTGCGTAAGCAAATCCCTAAAATATATCATTCAACAGGCAATCCGTGTGCGAGCAGGTAATCACACCATGCCGCATAGTCGCTGCTGTTTAAGTGAAGTCCGTCATTGGAATAGAGGCTGTCAAGATAGCCTTCATAGTCTGAAAATACGGAGAACACATCGAGGTATACAAGGCTCTTGCCGTCACATCTTGACTTTAAGAGCTCGTTTCTAGCCAGTACACTTGCATTATTATAGTGGTAAGGGTCGCCCAGTTCCTTATTCTTTGTAACTCCAAGTATAGACTGGATATAGATGACTGCATTTGGCTGCAGTTCCTGTATCTGTCTGATTGCATCAAAGAACTGAGCCTCAAAGTCTTCGATAGGGACTATAGTCGCATCATTTACACCTATCATTATATAAATCTTCTTGTACTGTCTCTGAAGCAGTGTCTGAGTAAGTGTAAGCCCGGTCTCTTCATCAAGAGCAGGATAAATGAAAAATGAATTGACACTTATGCCTGTCTTTGCAAAGTATGAAGAGTTAGTGAAGCTTCCAAAGGCCCTAAGTCCTACTGTCCGGCTGTCTCCGAGGAAGAGGGCATCATCAAAGTAGGAGATGTCCACAGGACCAAGCTCAGGCTCTCCTGTTACCGAGGAGGAAGTAGCTGGAGTGGACGAGATTAAAGCGGATGACTTATCATTTTTACCATCCTCTTTTTTATCTTTCGTCTCATCCTTTGTGTCTTCGGACACATCCTGATTAAGTGATGCATTGATTATCTGATAAGCCTTAAATCCTACCAGGGCAATAAGCTCTAACAGAACGGTTATCAAAAGTGCAATTAGTATTACTTTTTATTTTTCTTTTTCATACGCTCTTTTTAGAATTCTCAATAAGCTCCTTACTATATTCCGGTTCAGCTCCGGTCTGGCTCTCATGATAAAGGGGTTGCCTGATTACGTCCCTTTTTCTTTGAGGTATATAGCGCAATATCGGCCTTTTCAACTACCTTATTAAGCGGAAGCCCTGCTTCTATGGCGGCTATGCCGGCACTAAGGGTTATATGCATCCTCTTACCTGTCTCAGTCTCGGCTAACTCTAAGGAGAGAGCCTTTATTTTCTCAAGAGGATCAGCTACAGTGGAGAAGAACACTCCTATGAACTCGTCTCCGCCCCATCTTCCTATGAAGCCCTCGTGGTCTACACAGTCACCAAGCTTGTCGGATAGAAAGGAGAGAGCCTCATCACCTGCGGCATGTCCTAAGGTGTCGTTGATAGTCTTAAAAAAGTCTATGTCTATCAGGAAGAGATATCCTCCCTCAAGCAGGTTCTGCTTAGAAAAGTACTCAAATCTCGCCATAAATGACTTGCGGTTCATAATCTTGGTCAGCTCGTCAAGGGTGGCAAGTGAAATAATCTGGTTGCGGTATTGCGATATAGTATTTATTATAACAGCAATCATCAGTAAAAGCAAAACCCCAAGCATGGCAAGCTGTAAGGCGAGCTGGGTGACGCTTGCCCTTATTATGGAATCACCGCTTCCGTATATTATCAGATACCAGTTAAAAGCTCCAAGGTACCTGATTTCACAGAAATGTTTATTTGCTAATATGCCGCCTTCGCTTATCCATTTTCTGGTAACAGCCCCTTCCAAAGGGAGAGGCTTGGTTTCGATATTATGGAATATACCGCCCTCGCTAAATACGTTGGAGCTCTTAGGAAGTGCAGGGTCTTTGGATATCATTATATTGCCTTCAAGGTCTGAAAAAGCAATCCCTACATTGTATTCGTTGCCTATTTCTACTATGCTTCTCTCAACTACGCCAAGGTTGATATTCATGCCTATAGCACCCAGGGTCTTGCCTTTTTCGCCTGTGAGCTTGTACATAATGAGCAGAGATACATTGTCTGAGTCTGCACTTGGCTTAAAAGGATTGAGGCTGAACTTGTACTGGAGGTTAGAGTCCAAAAAGTCAAATATCCATTTATCCTCGTCATTTTGAGAGGACATTTTTAGGTTCACGCTGTCCTGATAATATATCTTTTCAGTATTTTTTTGAGGCATAAAAAAAGAAAGTTATAGTTATTTCCTTCCTGATAGGTCCTTAAGTAGTCGTAGAGCTTGTTTATGTACTCAGAGTCGTTAGCGTGATTGGTTTCCTTTTCACCAGTCAATGACGAAGGAGTTTCCTGCCATTATCTTGGTCGCTGACACGGAGCTCACTCATGCTTTTCATCTATGTTGCTTATAAGGTTCATGGCTGACATATCAGTTACCTGCTCTACAAAAGCCCTGGTATTCTTAAAGCCCGATACAGCAAACATAATGGCGCTTGCCGCAAATGCTACAACGATAACAACACAGATAAGTACAATCTGTCTGGAAGAGTTCAATTTATTATTCATATATTCTCCTCTTTACGTATACCTTCAGAAAACTCTGAGGGCACACCAATCCACCCTCTATTTTGCCATATTTTAGAGGGAATGTAAATATAAAAAGTATTGATGCCATATGATACAGACTTGTTACAGTCTCGCTGCATAAGATCCTGTATCATGTATATCGGAGAAAATATGTAATTAGACAAGAATAAAAGAGCAGAAATCTTCTCATCCACCGTAGTGCGATCCTTCGGAGAGATTTTTATTTGACAGGTAATATCTGCGAACTTTCCTGTCAAATAAAAAAGCACCAAGTCAAATCGACTTAGTGCCTTTTATAGTAATTAAAATTTATTCCTGAGTAATAGCTCCTGTTGGGCAAGCTTCCTCGCAAGCACCACAGTCTATACAAGCAGAAGCATCTACTTCATAATGCTCTGAACCTTCTGAAATACATTCAACAGGACATACTGAAGCGCAAGCTCCGCAATTGATGCACTCATCACTAATTACATGTAGCATGACATTACCTCCTTTTAAAAATTATATACGCAGTTACAGTATACATTTTTAAGAAGGTTTTACAAGTAAATTTTATCAAAAAAAGTCAACAATTTGATAAAAAAATCAGTTAATTTAGAAAATGAGTATTATTTTCAAAAAATGAAATATTGGAGAAAAGGCTAAATCTGGCCGTATTTCTCAAGTATCTGCTTGATTCTGTCAGTTGGACTGAGAAGCTCGCTGATAGAAGCGTCATGGTTTAACTTATCTATAATGAGGGCAACATATTTACTCATATCAGCACTTATATAGTAAGGACGCTTAAGCGACTCAGGAGTCTGGTATACAAGGTTCGTTGTGATAACCTTGTGAATGAGTCCGTCTTCGTAGGCCATATCAAACTTCTCCAGCCCGTCAGTAAAGAGGCCGAAGGTAGAGGCTACGAAGATTCTTCCTGCATTCCTTTTCTTAAGCTCACTTGCCACGTCTAGCATACTTTCGCCGGAAGAAATCATATCATCAACTATGATTACATCTTTTCCATCAAGCTTTCTTCCAAGATATTCGTGAGCAACTATAGGGTTCTTGCCATTTACTACTGTAGCATAGTCACGGCGCTTATAGAACATACCTACGTCCACACCGAGAACGCCTGCGAAGTACACTGCACGGTTCATGGCACCCTCGTCAGGACTTATTATCATCATGTTATCTGCATTCATCTTGATATCAGGCACGTTTTTAAGTATTGCCTTGATGAACTGGTAGGTAGGCATGATTGTATCGAAGTTGTTGAGAGGAATAGCATTCTGCACCCTAGGATCGTGTGCATCAAAAGTGATTATACTGTCAACGCCCATGTGTACAAGCTCTTGCAGTGCTACTGCACAGTCAAGAGATTCTCTGCTGGAACGCTTATGCTGGCGGCCTTCATAGAGGAAAGGCATAATTACTGTTATTCTGTGAGCCTTGCCTGCACAAGCCTGAATCACGCGCTTAAGGTCCTGATAATGGTCATCAGGAGACATATGATTCTCGTGACCATACATGTTGTAAGTAATACTGTAGTTACATACGTCAACCAGAATGTAGATGTCAAGTCCTCTTACAGTGTTGTTTATAGCGCATTTTGCCTCTCCGCTTCCAAAACGGGGGCAAACAGCATCAACGTGGTAAGATTCTCTCCTATAGCCTGAAAAGGCAAGGGAGGAAGTGTGTTCGTTGTCTCTTCCGTTTCTCCAGTCTACGATGTAGTCCTCAACGGCACTGCCAAGTTTTGCGCAGCCTTTCAGTGAAACGATACCAAGAGGGCCCACGGGGATAGTCTCGATATAATCTTCTTTTGGCATTGTTCTTCTCCTTATCTAAAAGATAAAATATAGGGTGTATGATTATCACCATCAGGTGGTTAATCCTTATAAAGCCATGCGGATATCGGCTCCGGTAAGTTTTAGGAATTTGTAATGTTTGATTAGCCTTGAGAATACTCTGTCACTGTAATTTGCCTTTATATGGGCAGGACTAAGGTTTGAAGATATGATGGTTGGCTTATTGCTTAGAATCCGCTCATTTAAGCAGTCAAACAGCTTTGAATTGGTAAAGGTGTTTGCAAGCTCAGTCCCCATATCATCAAGTACAAGTAAATCACAGTCAAATATAGGCTCTACCTCAGGTATTTTCTCAACGTCATCGGCATCGCCTCTCCTAAAGGTATTCTTCTCAAATATATTAAAAAAACCTGTACGCAGTCAAAAACACTACAGAGTGTCCGCTCTGTATAAGTGAATTGGCAAGTGCAGAGGTAAGGAAGGTCTTTCCTACGCCAACACCTCCGTAGATAACAAAGTTTCGTGAACAGCTGTCATAGTCATCTGCCATAGCCTTAAGTAAAGCAAAGGCAGTAAGGGCATTTTCCCTGGATGAAGCCTCGGTATCAGAGTCATAATCATCCGCAGAGTAGTAGTCTGCTCTAAAGTCCTTAAAATCTGCGTTCTCATCAGCCATTAGGTATATACTCTGTCTGGTATGCGCAAGCCTTGCCGCTATAGCCTTAAAGCAGTCACATTTTACTCCGTCAACAAAGCCTGTATCCTTACAGAGGGGGCAGGTATATATCTGATTCAGATATGCCTTATCAAAGCCTCCCGCTACAAGCAGCTCTTCCTTCCTCTTAGCAAGCCTTGCCACCTTTTTATCAAGCTCTTCTTTAGAGGAGGCATAGCTTTCATTTGAAAGAAAGAGAGCTTCCTTTGCAAGGTTAGCGAAGTCAGTTATGATTTCATCCTCAAGCTCTTTGACTTCAGGAATCTTCTCATATACCTCTTTTGTACGGTTATGAAGAAGCTCTGCATTCTCGTAGCGGATGCTGTCGTACTCACGCATAACTGCTTCATAATCTGAGTTAGTAAGTCCCATAAAACCACCTTAATATTATAAAATATTTACCAATTATTCAAGTAAAAAAATCCCTACAATTATTGGGGATATTTATATTAAATTTATACAATTATCCAAGCTGGGCCTTCTGGATAGCCCGTGTATATATGGATGCTATGCCTTTTTTTAAGAGCTTTTTGGTTATGTCTGCCATCTCTTCCCCGCTGTAGCTTCTCTGCTCGAAGTTGTTGAAACGGTTGTTAAGAGGCTTTGGCGAGTTATCCATGACCACGTGCAGATTCTGCTTTGTCATATGATGAAGCTTGTCATCCTCTGCCACGCCGTGAAGGTCTTTTTATTCCTTTGCAAAACCATTTCTTAATGACACCGTCTGCATAGCTAAAAGCTTTGGCTTGTTAAGGGCTAGTAGAGCACGGTCACAAGCCTCTGCTACCATTTCTTCTGACATCTTATACTCGTGGAACCATCTGTCTATGTACTGCTTCTCAGAGACACCGGGAAGCCTTGTAAGGCCAAAGGACTTCATCACAAGTGAGTTCTCCTTATTGAAGGTCTCAGTCTCCAGCTTTGCTGCCTCGATAGTCTTAATGTTCTTCTCAGCCCAAGCGAGGGCGACCTTTTGTATGTAGCTAAACCTGTTTATTTCTTTGGCAAGACAGCAGTGTTCGTAGAGATAGCTTATAAGCTCCGCACTAAAGCCAAGCTTTTCATTAAGGTCGCAGATAAAGTCTATCTCAGAGCCTGAAAGGGTCCTGCCTGCATACTTTCCTGCGGACGCAATAACCTGCTTTAGGTCAAAGTCACAAACTGTCTCTTCCTCTTCGTATGTAAATAAAGAGAGAGGTTCATTAGTGCTTCCTTCTACGGGATTTACTTCCTCCACCTTTACTTCCTCTGACTTTGCTTCTTCTGCCCCTATTTCTTCTGTCTTTGCCTCCTCTGCAGCGGGTGCGGCTTCCACCTCATAGTCGGAAATAGACGGATCGGATATGCTTATTGAAGTAATGGTATTTTTATCCGTTCTCGTAACCTTAAATACCCCCTGCTTCTCCCAATAATTGATGGAGCGGATTACGTCTCTTTCGCTGTCATCAAGGAAGTCACAGGCATTACTTATGGAAAAGCTCCTGTGATTCTTGGAGTAATACATAAGATAAAGATAAAACCTAATATGTGAAGCATTGGCATCATTAATAAAACGCTCTATAAAAGCGTTTGAAATAATGGTCGCATTCGTATTTACCGTTACATTTAGATTGATTTCCGACATGATTTTTCTCCCTCATTTGCTACTGTATAAGGAGTATATCACAAGATTATTTAAAAATAAAATAGATGGGAAAAATCAGGGGGATATAGGCAAAAAAATGTGGATAATGTGGATGCTTTTGTGGATTGCTTGTTAAAAAGATGTTTTTAGACAAAATGGATGTGGATAAGTATGTGTAAAAGAATAAGAAAAATCCACAGCAAAAAATTTTTTTAAAAGAATTTTTTTGTTGTGGATAATGTGGATAAAAAAATCTACCTAAGCATATTTTCCCCGACTTTTACTATATCTCCGGCACCCATGGTTATCAACAAATCACCGGGCTTACAGGTGTGGATAAGAAAATTTTCAACTTCTTCAAAAGTTTTGAAAAAATAAGCCTCGTGTCCGTTCTCAGACATTATCTCCCTTATGTTGTCAGAGGAAATATCTCCGGGATTCTCCTCTCTGGCAAAGATAAATCTCAGCAAATACCACTATGTCCGCCATAGAGAGTACATCTGCAAACTCGTGGAGGAAGGTCTTGGTTCTGGAGTATAGATGAGGCTGGAAGGCAACTATGAGACGGTTATGCTTAACTCTCTTTGCTACCTCAAGCGTAGCTCTTATCTCTGTAGGATGATGGGCATAGTCATCTACTATGGTGTAGCCGTCACGCTCTCCCTTGTACTGGAAGCGCCTTTCTGTTCCGGTGTAGTTCTTAAGACCCTCTTTAACTCTGTCAAGGGCTATTCCGTCTTTGTATATGGTTGAAGGCTCTAGGGATGCGGCTATAACTGCAAGTGAGTTAAGTACATTGTGTTCACCTGTTACCGAAAGCTCGATAAGCCCCTTGTTTTCCCCTCTTACTATTAGCTCGTAGCGGGCAAAGCCCAGCTCGTTGTAGGTAATATTTGCTGCGGTGTAATCAGGAGCCTTGCCATCTACAGAGCGTAAGCCGTACTGCACTACTCTGATGTTCTTATTTTGTATGAGGGCATTAAGGTCAGCTATCTCGTTATTGATAACTAAAAGCCCATTCTCAGGCAATAGGTCTATGAACTTCGTAAAGGAGAGTCTCTCGTTTTCAAGTGTGCCAAAGAAGTCCAGATGCTCCGCCTCGACATTGAGGACGATGGCAGTTGTAGGAGTGAAGCTAAGGAAGCTGTTTGCGTACTCACAGGCCTCCATAATGAAGTTCTCCGATCTTCCCAGCCTCATGTTGCCGTGTATCCCGCTTAAGATACCGCCTACTGATATGGTAGGGTCAAGGTCTGCCGCCAGATACACATAGGAGAGCATTGAGGTGGTGGTGGTCTTTCCGTGGGTACCAGCTACCGCCACAGCATTTTTATAGTGGCTCATAATCTGTCCGAGGCAGTCAGCCCTGTCAAGCATAGGGATGCCAAGCTCCTTAACCCTCATAAACTCAGGGTTGTCTTCGTGGATGGCAGCAGTGTAGACAACAAGGCCAATCTCAGGGGTTATATTTTCAGCAATCTGAGAGTAATATACCTTTATCCCAAGGCTTTCAAGCCTCTTTGTAACAGCTGATTCGTGTAAGTCTGAGCCCGATACCCTAAAGCCCTTGTCAAGGAAAAGCTCGGCTATACCGCTCATGCTTATACCGCCGATGCCTATGAAATGGACTGCTATGGAGTTGTTTTGTAAGTCTAATTTATACATGGTTCTACCTCTTTTATCTGTATTTCGCTTTTCATCCTAACCTTTAATCTCATGCCTTTATTATATCTGATATTTTTGTCATAGTATAGCATAAAATGAATTTGGTTGGCAAAAGAAATATAAAAGGCTGAAAGATGGCTTTTAAATGACCATATAGTCATTTAAATAACAAGAAATGGGCAAAAAAATGAAAAAAATAACTAAAAAAATCGATGTTAATATCTACAATTAATGCATAGAAACGCTAATAGAAATTTTACTAAAAAAATCTGTTATAATTATATTTAAAAATTAGAGGGGCTTATAAAAATTAAATATTGTTTTTTTCGGTCGGACTCTGATTTACAACTTAATCATCAGTGGCAGTTAGACTACACTGCCCGGGAGAGATAGGGGGTCATATGAATATTACAGACATCAGGATTAGAAAAGTTGCTAAGGAAGGCAAATTAAAAGCAGTAGCTTCCATAACAATTGACGGTGAGTTTGTGGTTCATGACATTAAGATTATTGACGGCGACAAAGGTCTGTTCATAGCTATGCCTAGCAGAAAGACCAATGATGGAGAATACCATGATATTGCTCACCCTATTAATTCGGAGACTAGAGAGAGATTGCAGAAGTCAATTGTAACAGAATATGAAAGTGGTAACTGGACAGAATTTCCTGTAAAGGAAGAGAACTAGGAGTCAGTACGGACATATTGAAGAATATGTGATGGGAGGTCTTTTGGCCTCTCATTTTTTAATTATACCTGATGACAGTATATGACAAGGCGTATACTTTGGGAATAGAGTTTCTAATGCCCTGTTTGGATAGAAAAAGATATGATATACTATGTACTAATAGGGGGTAAAAGTACTATGAAGAAAATCAATTACAAAGTTGCTGATGCTGTTTTTTTAATCATAGTGTTGATGGGTTTGAAAGCATTTGATAGATATATACTTGAAACACTTAAATATAATAAAAATTCAATTTTTTTATGGCTATTAGCGTTTCATTAATATTTTTCAGGCATATACATTAATAGGTATTTTTTAGACCATCGTACAAAGAAATAACGCAATTGAAGCGAAGAGGGTGGAAAATCACAGGATATTATTCAAGCCTTTCGCTAAGCAATGAAGATATATATAATAAGTCATATGATTTGTGGATTAAATATAGTTGCTTATTACTTTTAACCCAGTTGTTTGGACTGCTGGTTTTATATGTGCTGAATGGATGTTTTTTAACAAACAGTATGTTTTTGCTCATATTGCAATGGCTTGTATATCACAAGTTGTCGCTTGGATTATTACATTGAGGAGAGAGAAGAAATATTGGAAAAAATAAGCAATGAATTAGTGGTTTTGTATTTTGCAAGATTGATTCAGCTTGTGGACATTGTAACTGGTTGTTGAATGAATAATAATAGTAAAATTCTAATTTGTCGAGTTGTTATAAATCAACTAAGTTGACGCAAAAACTGATAAATGTCCAGACTCGCTCCGGCATCCGCTTCGCTACGCCTAATGCGCTCGCTTAGAATTTATCATTCGTAGCTGATACCTTAAATTTATACAAATAATAACTTGAAAAGATAGAGGATATTGCATGTATCCCCTATCTTTAATTAGTTATGTCATATAATTATTTTTGTGCTACTTTCAATATTTTTAGTCCCCAGAACTTACAATGTATTAGATATTGCAAACTCACAACCTTTTACTAAATCATTTGCGAAGTTTTTAATTTCGTTTATCGAATAGGAAGATTCAAGTTTCTTAAACCAATCATTATTTTTTTATTTTTATTCAAGACATCTTTATTTTTGCAATTTTTCCGAATTTGAGCAAATATTTAATATTTTCGGTTTTAATTAAAGTATCATCGTAAGGATCTATACTTATCCAAAAGTCTATTTCTTCATTTTCAAATAAATGCTTATTTTTGAAAATCACATATTCAAGCTCAGAATCTAAATTTTGCGAAGATTTCAACCTTTTGTCGTGTTTTTATATCTTATTTCAAGTTCTTTTTAAACTATCTGCGAATATGTATTGCATTTTAATGTCCTTCCTATAATGTCAAGCAATTTCTTATGAATGATGAAATTTTTGTTTACATTGATACTAAATAGTTTGCTATCATTCAATATAATACATAAACATTGTTGGAATTTCAAGTAGTGTAATGTAAATTATAATTTGTCGAGTTATATAAACTAAAACTAAGTGACGCTCCGAATGATAAAAATTTCAGACTCGCTCCGGCATCCGCTTCGCTTCGCCTGATGCGCTCGCTTAGGCATTATCAGTTTTTGCTGTTATCAGCTATCTAATCCCTCACAGTGACGCTCCGAATGATAAAATTTCAGACTCGCTCCGGCATCCGCTTCGCTCCGCCCTAATGCGCTCGCTTAGAATTTATCATTCGTAGCTGGCACCTTAGATTTATACAAATAATAACTAGAATACCAAATGAAAGACAGCCACCCCCACCTGCCCCCATGTGGCTGATGTGTTTGTTTTGCCGACTTATCAATTAAACAGCCTGAGATGATAATACCGCATATTTCACCAATTGTTTACAGCTCTCATATAAATATGACTATTCACTTAGATTTCAGTTCAACAGCCGGAACTAATAATGCCTAAGCGAGCGCATTAGGTTTTTCGTCAACAGAACTATTCTAAAACAGCTTCGTTCAGAAAAACCGGAGCGAGTCTGGACATTTATTAGTGAAGGCGTCACTTTGTCAGACAATCAAAATATTATGCACTTATATTTATTAGCAAGTGATTAACTGGCATACTATTAGTGAAAGTGTGACTTAGTAAGTCAAACAACACATTAGCCCTACAACTTAGAATTATGGTTTTTCATTATATTTATTGTCTTTAGGCGTGGATAATGCTAGAATGAGAGGCAGGATTTAATATGGAATATTCCCATAGATTTAATGTGTGGAAACGAAGATAAGGGAATGAAGGCTTATATTAAATCCATGCGAATATATAAGTGAAAGAAGGAAATTTATGTATATAATAGCAGGACTAGGGAATCCGGACAGAAAATATGCTGGAACACGCCACAACATCGGCTTTGACGTAATTACGTATTTATCTGATAAATATGGTATTTCGCTCTCAAAGACAGGCTTTAAGTCAAAGCTTGGACAGGGCTTTATCGAGGGGGAGAAGGTTCTCCTTATGAAGCCTCAGACCTACATGAACCTCTCAGGTGAGGCTGTTGGAGAGGCTGTTAACTTCTACAAGGTGGATGAGACTACTGAGCTAATCATCATACAGGATGACATAGACCTTGAGCCAGGTAATATTAGGATAAGGGTTAAGGGAAGTGCAGGAGGACATAACGGCATCAAGAGCATCATATCTCATCTTGGAGGCAACGAATTCATCCGCCTAAAGCTCGGAGTGGGTGGCAAGCCTGAGGGAGGTGACCTTGCAGACCACGTGCTGTCGGGCTTTGACAGGGATACCGAGCCTCTTATAAGGAAGGTCATAGAAAATGCTGGGGCTGCTGTGCTTACCATAATGAAGGAAGGTGCAGAGGCCGCCATGAATAAGTATAATGGAATGAAGATCTCGGTATAAGGAGACAAGATGAATCTACTTACAAAACCACTTTTGGAACTTCCTGAGATAGATAAGGCGCTAAACTGCGTCAATAAAAAGGAGCTGCCTGTACTTATCACAGGCTGTATGGATGCTCAAAAGTGTAATATCATAGAGGCGTTGTCGGAGGCCTCAGGCAAAAAGGCATAAGGTTATAATAACCTATGACGAGATAAGAGCCAGGGAAATCCAAGCTGATATGAAGCTTTATGATAAAAAAGCTTTGATATATCCTGCGAAGGACATCATGTTTTTTTGTTGCAGATGTGCATGGCAATGCGATAGTGAGCGGCAGGCTTGAGGTAATAAAGAGGCTGATTGAGGAGAAACCCTCAACGGTGATATTAAGTTTAGAGGCGGGGCTTGACAGGGTGCTGCCACTTTCCTATGTCAAGGATAGGATAGTAAGGCTATCTGTGGGCGAGTCCTATTATATCACTGAACTTGGGAAAAAAGCTTGCTGTACTTGGCTATGAGAAGACTACTCAGGTATCAGGAAAAGGGCAGTTTGCTGTGAGAGGAGATATATTTGACATCTTCCCGCTTACAGAGGAAACGCCTATGAGACTCGAATTCTGGGGAGATGAAATAGACTCTATCAGGGCATTTGACGTAGAAAGTCAGCGCTCCATAGAAAATGTGGAGGAGTTACTCATCTACCCTGCAGCTGAGATAATTATAGATGAAGAGAGAAAGAATGAAGGACTAAAAAGGCTGAATGAGGAAAAGGAAGAGGTGTATAAGAGGCTTAGGGCTGATATGAAGACGGAGGAAGCCGCCAGAATACACAGCACCATAGAGGAATTTAAGGATAACCTTGAAATATACGGCGGTTCCTTTGGTATAGACAGCTATATCAACTATTTCTTTGAAGAAACTGTTACTTTTTTTGATTACTTTAATGAGGAAGACATCTTCTTCATAGATGAGCCGATAAGGATAGAGGAAAAGGGTAAGGCTGTTTCCTTTGAATGGCGTGAAAGCATGGGAAGCAGGCTTGAAAAGGGCTACATTCTCTCAAAGCAGGCGGATACAATCTGGGATTATAAGACTGTACTTGCAAAGCTTGCAGGAAAAAATACAGTGCTTTTAAGCCTGCTAGAGACGAGAACGGGTGATATAGAGGCAAAAAAAAGGTTTGATGTGCTTTCTAGGAATGTCAATCCTTATAACAACAGCTTTGAAACCCTTATCAAAGATTTAACAAAGTACAAAAAAGAGGGCTACAGGGTAGTGGTTGTAAGCTCTTCAAAGTCGAGGGCTGAGAGGCTTGCTGAGGACTTTAGGGAGAGGGAGCTTATGGCAAACTACCTCGAAAAGGGAGACAGAGTGCCTATTGTCGGAGAAGTTGTTACCATACAGGGTAATCTAAGAAGGGGCTTTGAATATCCCTCTATTAAGTTCGCCATTATATCTGAAAGTGATATATTTGGCGCGGAAAAGAAGAAAACAAACAGAAAGAAAAAGAAGATAGACGGGGCTTCCATAGCGAACTTTTCGGAGCTTCACGAGGGAGACTATGTCATTCACGAAAACCACGGAATCGGCGTATATAGAGGTATAGAGAAGTTTACTGTGGAGGGAGTAACCAAGGACTATGTAAAGGTTGATTATAGCGGTGATGTAAGTATCTTCGTGCCTACCACCAATCTTGATATATTGCAGAAGTATTCAAGTGCGAGTGGAGCCAAGCCAAAGATAGACAGGGTGGGCGGACAGGCGTGGAAGAAGACCAAGTCGAGGGTAAGAGAGTCCATCAGTGAGATAGCAAAGGACTTGGTGGAGCTTTACGCAAAGAGGCAGCAGGAGCAGGGCTTTAAGTACAGCGGGGATACGGTGTGGCAGCAGGAATTTGAGGAAATGTTCCCTTATGATGAGACAGATGACCAGCTAAATGCCATTAAGGATGTCAAGGCTGATATGGAAAGCATAAGGATAATGGACAGGCTGGTTTGCGGTGATGTGGGCTTTGGAAAGACTGAAGTGGCTATAAGGGCTGCATTTAAGGCGGTATCCGAAGGGAAACAGGTGGTCATGCTTGTGCCGACTACCATACTTGCAGGACAGCATTTTGCAACATTTTCAAAAAGAATGCAGAATTTCCCTATAACAGTGGAATTCTTATCGAGGTTTAAGTCTGCGGCTGAGACAAAGAAGATAAAGGAGAGGTTAAAGGCAGGCCTTATAGACATCATTATCGGTACTCATAAGGTGCTCTCTGCTGAGATAAAGTATAAGGACTTAGGCCTCCTCATAATAGATGAGGAGCAGAGATTTGGCGTGAGCCACAAAGAGAAGATAAAGAAACTAAGGGAAAATGTGGATGTACTCACACTTTCCGCAACCCCTATACCTAGAACACTCCATATGAGCCTTGTGGGAATCAGGGACATGTCGGTGCTTGAAGAGCCACCGGTGGACAGAATCCCTATTCAGACCTACGTGCTTGAACACGATGATGAGATAATCAGAGAGGCGATAAACAGGGAGATAGGGCGTAACGGCCAGATTTACTATGTGTACAACAGGGTAAACGGTATAGAAGATGTAGCGGGCAAGATAGCAGAAATGGTTCCTCACGCAAGAGTCTCATATGCACATGGACAGATGAATGAGAGAGAGCTTGAAAGGATAATGTTTGAGTTCATTAACGGTGAAATAGATGTGCTTGTGTCTACGACTATCATAGAGACGGGACTTGATATATCCAATGTTAATACCATCATCATAGACGATGCCGATAAGATGGGGCTTTCACAGCTTTACCAGCTAAGAGGAAGAGTGGGCAGAAGCTCGAGGACATCTTATGCCTTTCTTATGTACAAGCGTGACCGTATGCTTAAGGAGATTGCAGAAAAGAGGCTTGCTGCAATCAAGGAGTTTACAGATCTTGGCTCTGGGTTTAAGATAGCTATGAAGGACCTTGAGATAAGGGGAGCGGGAAATCTACTCGGAAAGAGCCAGTCGGGACACATGGAAGCTGTTGGCTATGACCTTTACTGCAAGATGCTCAACGAGGAAGTAAAGAGGCTTAAGGGAGAGGCTGTATCTGCGGATGAATATGAGACTTTGGTAGATATTGAGGTATCAGCCTATATTCCTGCAGAATACATCAGAAATGAAGTGTCGAGGCTTGAAATGTACAAGAGGATTGCTGCTATATATTCTGATGAAGAGCTGCTTGAGCTTAAGGATGAGCTTATAGACCGCTACGGCGAGATGCCTGATGCTCTTGACAACCTTATAAACATCTCCTATATAAGGCAGCTTGCCCACGAGGCAGGGGCAACGAAGGTTGCGGGTAGGGATGAAAAGGCTAGGATAGACATATATACTGACATTAAGTTTGATGTAAATAAGCTGGGCTCTCTTATGGCTGAGAGCGAGGGCAGACTAAAGCTAAAGAGCGGTAAGGACACCAGCTTTGAATACAGGTTTGGAGACGGAGTACATAAGATAAAGGCGGAGGATAAGATTAAGGCTCTTATGGGGCTTGTAAAGGAGCTTTCGCTTTGCAGGCTGAAAGAGGAAAAGGAGGGATAATGAGAAGGAATCTGCCGGTTAAGCTAGGCACATTTGCATTGATGTTCTTAGGAATGCTTTCTGCTGTATTTTACTACCGAAATCAAGAGATACCTGGTGTAGGGGAAAAAACTGATGAGGTTATATCCCAGGCTCAGATTTTTGCTCCTGCACGGACTGTAAGCGCAGAGATACCCATAATCAAAATAGGCAATGAAACGGTGTATTATCCTGAGTTTGAATTCTATCTTCTTGCTACAAAGAAGGACTATGAGGCTACTGCTTGGTGATAAGGTCTGGGATATAGTCCAAAATGGCAGAAGCGTCGAGGATGAGCTAAAGTCAGACATTATAGAGGAGATTGCCAGACTGAAGGTAATAGTCAATCAGGCTAAAAGCGAAGGATATAGCCTGACAACTGAGGAAGAAGAAGAGATAAAAAGGGGTCGCAAAAGAGCAGCTAAAGGGCATAGATCCCATGCTTAAGGCCAAGTATTATCTGGATGAGGAACTGATAACAGGGATTTATCTGGAAAAATTATATGGCTACAAAAGTTTTTTTGACGGATTTTTCAAGTGAAGCAGGCGTAAAAGGGGATGTAGCCAAAAAATTATTTAAGGATGCTTATAACTCTTGGGAAAACGCTTATACAGCAGAGATTTACTGGGAAAACATTGATAGAATCGACATTAGCGGGCTTGACATCGATGGAGAATAAGGAAGAAAATCCGGGAAAATATTCCCGATGTGCCTAAAAATCAACTATTTTCCTTGAAAATGACTTGACAAATCCGAATAATAAGTTTATAAGTATCTTGTAGACTTATTTTGTGAGCGGGGTTATGCTCGCACTAGAAAATTATAGGAGGATTTATTCCATGAATAAGGCAGAACTTGTATCAGCTATCGCTGAAAAAACTGAGTTGAAGAAAGTTGAGGCAGAGAAGGCTGTTAAGGCTTTTGTGGAGGTTGTTACTGAGGAACTCAAGAAGGGTGGAAAAGTTCAGTTAGTAGGATTTGGTACATTTGAAGTATCAAAGAGAGCTGCAAGAGAAGGAAGAAACCCACAGACAAAGAAGACTATTAAGATACCTGCATCAAACGCAGCAAAGTTTAAGGCTGGTAAGGCTCTTAAAGATGCTATTAACACAAAGTCAAAGAAGTAATTAACTCATAAGAGGCGAGGGGCTGTCTGTAAAGGATGGCTCCTCTTTTTTTTTAGTATTAACCTTTCGTAGGATGTGAGGATTGTGTAAAGGAAGCCTGCCCCTTAGCAATGTACAAAAGAGAGGCTGAGGTGAGCGCAGGTATTGAATAAGGAGAAGTATGAGATTAGACAAGTATATAAAAGTATCAAGGCTTATTAAAAGAAGAACGGTGGCTAAGTCTGCCTGTGACGCGGGAAGAGTCTATGTAAATGACAAGCAGGCAAAGGCCGGAACCGAGATTAAGATAGGCGATATCATAACTATAGGTTTTGGCGATAAGCAGATAAAGGTCAGGGTCACAGAGATAGCTGAGACAGTGAAGAAGGACGATGCTAAGGAAATGTATGAGTTCGTGGAGTGATGAAGTGTTTTAACGGATGAAGCAATCCTGTCTCAAAGGTGCCAGATACATTTGCCTACTACATCGTTTTATAGATAATTAATGCGGAGAACTACAAGAGGCGGAAAAGCGGCATAAAATTTTGTTTGACAGAGTCTAAAAAATGTAATATAATTGCAATTACGCATGCTTAACATGCGTAGGTTTTGTGTGCAGATATGTACACGGTACTAAAAAATAAGAAAAATAGGAGGTGAAAATTAATGCCAACTTTTAATCAGCTCGTAAGAAAGGGTAGACAGACAGCTGCTAAGAAGTCTAACTCTCCTGCTCTGCAGAAGTCAGTTAACTCCTTAAGAAAGACTACTGTTGAACAGTCTTCTCCACAGAAGAGAGGCGTGTGTACAGCAGTTAGAACAGCTACACCTAAGAAGCCTAACTCAGCGCTTAGAAAGATCGCCAGAGTACGTCTTTCTAATGGTATCGAGGTTACAAGCTACATTCCGGGTGAAGGACACAACCTTCAGGAGCATAGTGTTGTTCTTATCCTGCATGGTAGAGTAAAGGACCTTCCAGGTACAAGATATCATATTGTTCGTGGTACCCTTTGATACAGCAGGTGTTGCTAAGAGACGTCAGGCTCGTAGTAAATACGGTGCTAAGAGACCAAAAGAAGCTAAATAATTAGCAAACAATCGAACAAGGATTTTAGGATTAAAAGTGCGGGATTAATTTTTTTACATAAGAGATAAATTAATTCAGCCTGTTAATAAATTTGACGAGAACCGCCGTATAAAGCTTGCTTATGAAGGCGTTCGAGTCAAATTGATTAAAAAGTGTGAGAGAATTTTTCTCTCACACGAACGAGCGAGATGCGAAGCATCTGCGAGTTAAGGGCTGGATTCAAACTAACAAAGTAAGATTTACCCCAGCACGGACACTAATAATGATAGTGAGTACCCTAAGAATCTGTAATCAGAATTCTATGTAGGAGGGAAGAAACGTGCCACGTAAAGGACATATAGTAAAAGAGACGTGCTCGCAGATCCAATTTACGACAGCAAGCTTGTTACTAAATTAGTTAACAACATCATGCTTGACGGTAAAAAAGGGCGTAGCACAGAAGATCGTATATGGCGCTTTTGCTCGTGTTGAAGAGAAGAGCGGCAAAAAGGCAGTAGATGCTTTTGAAGAGGCTATGAATAATATCATGCCTGTACTTGAAGTAAAGGCTCGCCGTATCGGCGGTGCTACCTATCAGGTGCCTGTTGAGGTTAGACCTGAAAGAAGACAGGCGTTAGCACTTAGATGGCTTACCACATTTTCTCGCGCAAGAAGTGAGAAGACACAGGAAGAAAGACTTGCTAACGAAATACTGGATGCTATCAATAACACCGGAGCGGCAGTTAAGAGGAAAGAGGATATGCATAAGATGGCTGATGCTAACAAGGCATTCGCTCATTATCGCTGGTAATTGGAGGAAAAATCGTTGGCTAAGAGAGAATATCCACTTGAAAGAACCAGAAATATCGGTATTATGGCTCATATCGATGCAGGTAAGACTACTCTTACAGAGCGTATCTTATTCTACACTGGTGTAAACTATAAGATTGGTGATACCCACGAAGGTACTGCTACCATGGACTGGATGGCTCAGGAGCAGGAAAGAGGTATAACCATCACATCCGCAGCGACAACCTGCCATTGGACTCTTGAAAAAGAGGGTAAGCCAATGCTGGGCGCATTAGCACATCGTATCAACATCATTGATACACCTGGACACGTTGACTTCACAGTCGAGGTTGAGCGTTCACTTCGTGTACTTGATGGTGCTGTAGGCGTGTTCTGTGCTAAGGGCGGTGTTGAGCCTCAGTCTGAAAACGTATGGAGACAGGCTGATCAGTACAACGTACCTCGTATGGCTTATGTAAATAAGATGGACATACTTGGTGCTAACTTCTACGGAGCAGTAGACCAGATTAAGACAAAGCTCGGCAAGAACCCAGTGCTTCTTCAGCTTCCAATCGGAAAAGAAGATACATTTGTAGGTGTTGTTGATTTGTTTGAGATGAAGGCTTACATCTTCGAAGGAGATAAGGGAGAGAATATCAAGGTTACTGATATCCCTGATGATTTAAAAAGATGATGCAGACAATCTATCATGACGAACTCGTTGAAAAAGTGCTGTGAGCTTGATGACGAGCTTATGATGGAGTACCTTGACGGCAATATTCCTGAAGTTCCTGCTCTTAAAGGCGACTCTTCGTAAGGGAACAATTGAGTGTAAGGCTATTCCTGTTTGCTGCGGTACAGCATATAGAAATAAAGGTATTCAGAAGCTTCTTGATGCAGTTATCGAGTATATGCCTGCACCTACAGATATCCCTGATATCACAGGTGTTGATCCTGACGGTAACGAGGTGGTTAGACACTCATCTGATGAGGAGCCATTCTCAGCACTTGCATTCAAGATTATGACTGACCCATTCGTAGGAAAGCTTGCTTTCTTTAGAGTTTACTCAGGTATCCTTAAGTCAGGTTCTTATGTGCTTAATGCTACTAAGGGCAAGAAGGAAAGAGTAGGCCGTATCCTCCAGATGCACGCTAACAAGCGTACTGAGATTGAGGAGGTATTCTCAGGAGATATAGCTGCTGCTGTAGGTCTTAAGATTACAGCAACAGGTGATACCATCTGTGATGAGCGAGATCCTGTTATCCTTGAGTCAATGGAATTCCCAGAGCCTGTTATCGAGCTCGCTATCGAGCCCTAAGACAAAGGCAGGTCAGGGTAAGCTTGGTGAGGCTCTTGCTAAGCTTGCTGAAGAGTGACCCTACATTCAAGGCACATACCGATACAGAGACAGGACAGACAATTATCGCAGGTATGGGTGAGCTTCACCTTGAGATTATTGTTGACCGTCTCCTTCGTGAGTTCAATGTAGAAGCTAACGTTGGTGCACCTCAGGTTGCATACAGAGAAGCTCTTACAAAGCCTTGCGAAGTTGAAGCTAAGTACATCAGACAGTCCGGTGGACGTGGTCAGTATGGTCACTGTAAGGTTAAGTTTGCACCACTTGATGTTAACTCAGAAGAGACATTTAAGTGCGAGTCTACCGTTGTCGGCGGTGCTATTCCTAAGGAATATATCCAGCCTATCTTTGATGGTATCGAAGAGGCTACAAGAGCAGGTATCCTTGGCGGATTCCCTGTTATCGGTGTACACGCAAACGTGTACGATGGTTCTTACCACGAAGTTGACTCCTCAGAAATGGCATTCCATGTAGCTGGATCTATGGCTATGAAGGACGCTATGAATAAGGGTGGTTCAGTTCTGGTTGAGCCTATCATGAAGGTTGAAGTAACAATGCCTGAAGAGTACATGGGTGATGTAATTGGTGATATCAATTCACGCCGTGGACGTATTGAGGGTATGGAAGACATCGGTGGTGGTAAGATGGTTAAAGGCTTTGTACCACTTGCAGAGATGTTCGGATATGCGACAGACCTTCGTTCAAGAACTCAGGGACGTGGTAACTACTCAATGTTCTTTGATCATTACGAGCAGGTACCAAAGAACGTTCAGGAAAAAGTTCTTTCAGCAAGAAGCCAGGAAAGGGCTGGCAAGTAATTATAATAATTATGCTTGCAAATAGACAGTTTTTAGAATATAATAGGACTTAATATGGTCGGCTTTAGTGCATTTTAACAAAGTTGTAAAGTCAACCTGATAATTAGAAAAAGTGATGAAGTAATCACAATATTTTCCATAATTAAGGAGGAAGATTCAAAATGGCAAAGGCTAAATTTGAGAGAAGTAAAGTACATTGTAATATTGGTACCATTGGTCACGTAGATCATGGTAAAAACAACACTTACAGTCGCTATAACAAAGGTTCTTTCTGAGAGAGTACAGGGAAACAATGCTGTAGATTTCGCAAACATTGATAAGGCTCCGGAAGAGAGAGAAAGAGGTATTACTATCTCTACAGCTCACGTAGAGTACTCAACAGAGAAGAGACACTATGCACACGTTGACTGCCCTGGACATGCTTTGACTACGTTAAGAACATGATCACAGGTCTCTGCTCAGATGGACGGTGCTATCCTCGTTGTTGCTGCTACAGACGGTGTTATGGCTCAGACAAGAGAGCACATCCTTCTTAGCCGTCAGGTAGGTGTTCCTTACATCGTAGTATTCCTTAACAAGTGTGATATGGTTGATGATGAGGAGCTTATCGATCTTGTAGAGATGGAAGTTACAGAGCAGACTTGAAGAGTATGGCTTCAAGGGATGCCCAATCGTTAGAGGTTCAGCTCTTAAAGGCTCTTGAGGATCCACACGGTCCTTGGGGAGATAAGATTATGGAGCTTATGGATACTGTAGATTCTTATATCCCAGATCCTGAGCGTGATGTAGATAAGCCATTCCTTATGCCTGTAGAGGATGTATTTACAATTACAGGTCGTGGTACCGTTGCTACAGGTAGAGTAGAGCGTGGTACACTTAAGCTTAACGACGAACTTGAAATTGTTGGTGGCCGTGAAGAGAATAGAAAGACAACAGTTACAGGTATCGAGATGTTCCGTAAGCTTCTTGATACTGCTGAGGCTGGTGATAATATTGGTGCTCTTCTCCGTGGTGTTAACCGTGACGAGATCGAAAGAGGACAGGTTCTTTGTAAGCCAGGCAGCGTAACTTGCCACAAGAAGTTTACAGCTCAGGTATACGTTCTTTCAAAGGAAGAGGGTGGACGTCATACTCCATTCTTCAACAACTATCGTCCACAGTTCTATTTCAGAACAACTGATGTTACAGGTGTAGTTACACTTAATGGCGATGCAGAGATGTGTATGCCTGGTGATAACGCAGAGATTACTGTTGAACTTATTCACCCAGTTGCAATGGAAGCTGGTCTTGGTTTCGCTATCCGTGAGGGTGGTAGAACAGTTGGATCAGGTAAGGTTGCTACTATCATCGAGTAATTTTAGCTGATTAGCTTAAATAAAGTATAATGAAGCCCTCCAGGGACAACCTTGGGGGGCTTTTTTTGAAAGGTTGTTAAATTAAACCATAGCTATGATAACATAGGAAAGGCGGTCTGCACAAAATGAGCCAAATAAGATCCAAAATCAATCCAATTCTACAGGCAGAACGGTTGGTGTTAGATTGAAGCACTTTGATGGAACTGAATATTATTAAAAGAAATGGAGCCTTGACTGACCCTAAGCAGACATATGAAATGATTTCGAAGTAACTTGAAGTTCTTCTAAAGTAAGACTTGCTTTTTATTGTGATAAAATATATTACAGCCACAATATATGGGTATGTAAAAAAAAACTACAAATAAATGTAGACTTGCTACTTCGAAATTTAGCTTCGAAGTAATTTCAAAGTTACTTCGAAGTAGAATATACGTTTGTATATTTTCTCTTTAGCTGATTGCTTATCAATTAAGTAAATTTTAGTCCTCCAGAGATTTCCATGGAGGGCTTTTTTAGGTTGACATGACAACACACAAGAACTATAATTCTATGCAAATATCGTAATAATGTATCAACTATAGTACTACCAACTAAAAAAACGGAGGCAATGTATATGAGGATTAGTAAGCAGATAATCGCATTATGTTTAGCTGGAACTACGATACTTTCAGGACTTTTTCTTTCTCCCGATAAGGTGCAGGCGGATGTAAAGACTGAGCAAGCTGTAGACGGTGCTAAGGTTATAGAAAGCCAAGGGTATGGAGAGCATGTATTTGGTGCTTCATCTGATGAGAAGAATATATATTATAGCATCAACTCAGGGAAGCTTTAAGAAGTCAAAGTACAACACAATAAAGAGAAATATTACAACCGGAAAAAGAAACGGGAGCACTAAAAAGGCAAAAAAATACGGCTACTATGGGTTTGATAGTCTTAAACTCTATAAAAAACTATCTTCTGGGAGTGAGAACTAATGGTTCCAACCCAGTATGGCGCTCCATATACAAGGTTACAAAAGACGGTAAAGTTAAGGAACTAGCAATCGGTCGTTCTCCTGTAGTATCAGGTAATTCAATATACTATGTAGCAGAAAAAGTACAGAAATACGGTGATAGCAAAACCCTAGGCATTTATAAAATGGATATGGATGGAGGACATAAAAAACTGGTTAAAAAGGGAGAGTATTACACCCTTGGGCTATCAGGTAAGGAATTGTACTACTCCAGAGCAAAGTATGTGGGTGAGCAGCTAAACATTAAATGGTTTGACTTTAAGACAGGGAAAGAGGAGAAAAATGTTGTGCTCTCACAGCTATATGATGCCAATACTAGAACAAAACTTGCATTTAACAATAAGGAGCTAAGAGCAGGCGTATATAAAGATGGAAAATGGGAATACAAAACGATATTAAAGGTCAAAAAAGCAGATGACAATTATATGGGAATTGCACAGGTAAGGCTGTGTGGAGGTAAAGTCCTTGTACAGATAAATGGTGAAGCCGTTTCTAAAATATACATGATAGATTTAGATGGCAAGCATAAAAAAAGCTATTAAAGGAGTTCATATTGGTTGGTTAATATAACGATGTATTAACTGATTGAAGGTAAAATTGAAATATCATGATTTGTGATACTGCATAAAAAAATTAGAGTTAAATAAAAGCTTGAAAAAGCCTGATTATAGGGGGTATCATAGTATTGTTAATTGATATTCAAAGATACCGATATAAGTGGGTGCAATAAACCATAGGATATTGTCGCAAGCTTTGAATGAACGAATAAAACAATATAAGGAGAGGTAAGAAGAGCATGAGTAATTTTAAGAGAAAAAGTGCGTTAGCACTTGCGATGATGCTTACATTTGCAACGGTTTTTCGGGGTGCTTAAGCCTGAAGAGGCAAAGGCCTGGGCTAACCTAACCATAGCGCAGTTTGATACGATTTACGAACACAATGGTTCTAAAGAGGTTACTTATAAGTTAACTCTTCCTACATCAGGAAAGCTTACACAGATTACTTCTGTAACAAGTAATTATCTTGACTTTGAGATAAAGGATGCTTCTGAAAACAGAATAGAGCGTTTGTCAGGAAGTGCTACTAATAACTACACCTACGATATGGATCTTATTGGTGGAGATTATTATATAGTGGTATCCTCAATCTGGACAGATGCACTGCGAATTTTAAGTGGATATTCACTCCTTCTGAAGAATCATTCAACGAGAGTCAGGATGAGAGAAATAATGACCTCTCAAATAAGTTTCCGATTGCTGTCGGACAGACTGTAAAAGGCCAGTTTGCAAGGAATGATGATGTAGATTACTATGGTTTTTTTCAGTAAATAAAACAGGAACTCTTAGCCTTAAACTAACTGCTAAGATGGAGGGCATGGAAGTAAGCCTCTTAAATGATGAGGGAAGCTACAATTACAAGGTTTCAGACATAATAAAGGGAACCAAGACATTTACCTTCCAGATACCAAAGGGAAATTACTCCTTGATGTGCTCAGGAAAGAAGACAGGAAATTATCAGCTTACAACCTCATTTACAAGTGGACCTTCCAAAGTAAAGCTTACTTCAGTAAAAAATATAAAGACAGGAAGGCTAAAGGCAAGCTGGAAAAAAGGGAAATCTGTTAATGGTTATGAAATCCAGATTTCTACCAGTTCAGACTTTAGCAGCAATGTAACTACAAAGCTTGTAAAAGGTGCTAAAAAGACTTCCTTCACGTTTAATGGGCTTAACATAAGCAATTCTTGGGTAAAAATATACCTATTATTGCCGTGTAAGAGCCTATAAGGAGAAGAATAAGATTAAGGCATATTCGGACTGGAGCAATGAGAAAAGTGATTACGATTAAGAAGTAAATACTATATCATACAAGAAAGAGACCGTAAGTAAACTGTGAAAGGTTTATTTATGGTCTTTCTTATAAAAATCTTAAAAATAATCGTAAACCTAATGACACTATTATAGCTAAATTACTTGTTATAATTAGCACATCAAAGCAAGATACGCATTTTATAAAGATAATGTGAAAAAAACAGACTGAGGGTATTATTTAAAATGCCATAATAAAGGGAGGTTACAATGAAGGTTAATGGTTTATCGTTATTATTAATTGGTTCGCTTGTTATTTCAGGCTTAACTGCAGTAAATAAAGAAAAAGCAATTGCAGGGAGCATTGTAAGTACTAAAAAATATAGTTGCTGATATAAAACCAAGTAGTGAGAGATCTCGCAATATACTGGTCGCGAAAGGTTATACTGATGAGGAAATACTTAAGCTTGCAAAAAAGTATTTTGATAATAATTGTAAAGAAAATGGAGATACCGTAGAAATAGACAGCGTAGATGGAGATACTGTAACCATACATGTCTATGAATATATTGATGAAGGAAACGGTGAAGGGCATACAGCGACATATAACTGGTATTACATATCAAAGAAGACTGGTAAAGGTGAAGATTTTTTTGGCAACGAAATAGATTTGAATAAGTTATCAGGAACAAAAACAGAGAAGATGTGCTCTGACAAGAAGATAACAATCGAAGACTTGACCTATAAGCTAACTGCAAAGAAATATGATAAAAACCGAGAAAAATGAAAGTTAGAAATATAATGCAGATATCAAAGTCGACAGGAGAGACAACAAGTCTTGTAAAGAAAGTTACCTCAGAAAAGATTGTTACAAACGGAAAACAACTTTATTACTCAAAAAATGTGAATAATAAAGGCGTGGTATATAGGCTTGATATCAGTACAGGGAAAATCACATAAGGTAATATCAGGTAAAGGATATGTCTTGCTTGGAGGTACGGATAAGAACCTCTATATAGGGGTATCAAGCGCCAAGAATAAGAGTGGGTATGATAAATATACCTATAACTTGAAAGCTAAGAAGCTAATAACAGTCTACGATAATAAGTGATGAAATGTGAAAAGAACTAGTGAGTATGATATTAGGTACAGAAAAAGATCTTCCGTATGGCGGAAGGTCTTTTTGTATTTAGGGAGTTAGTAAAAATCATATAAAGCACCATATATGAATTGCTCAAAGAAATTTATCAGGTAACGGTTATCGTCTTAGAAGAAATTCAGATGCATAAAAAAGTATATGAGTGAAAGTTGCCATAGAGTGACAATGTATATAGTGAACATAAAAAAATAATTAATTTAGCGATTTAAAGTGGCAAATTTATGAATAAATATAAATAACCATAGCTTATAATATCATTAATAGCAAAAAGAATAAATTAATAAATGATGATTATTGTACAAATATACCAAATAAGGGTTGACTTAGTTGTAAAATGGTGCTAAATTTAAGAAGAAAAAGAATAAAAAAATTGAAATACACGAAAAAGAAAAAAATCATATCCGGATTTGGATAATTATATAAGGGGGTGTAAGGAAAAGAGAGGTGAAGAGAGCTTTAACAAAATAATCAGTATTAATGGATGACATTTTAAAACATCCAAGACAAAAAAACTAACCAAATACTAAGAAGGAGAGGGAACTTTATGAAAAAGAATTTAAGAAGTTTGGCGCTGTTGTTAATCGTATGTCTTTTAGTTGGTTGTAATGGTGCAAGCGGGGGAGGAGATACTCTTACAATCGCACTTTCGGGTGATTCAATTTCTCTTGATCCGGTACTAACTAATGACAACCAGTCAAGCAATGCTATGGCTCAGATTTATGAAGGACTTGTAAAGATTGATGACAAAAACAGGTGAGATTTCACCATGTCTTGCTGAAAGCTATGAACATCCGGATGATTTAACTTATGTGTTTAAGCTTAAAAAAGGCATTAAGTTTCACAATGGAGAAGAAATGAAGGCATCAGATGTGGTTTTCAGCTTAAAGAGAGCAGCTGAAGCTCCTAATGTTAAGCATCTTTTTGCGTCAATTGATCCTTCTACTATTAAGGCAACAGATGATTATACTGTAGAGTTCAAGCAGACTAAACCTTTTGCAGGTATAATTGCAGCACTTTGTCATACTGGTGGCTCAATTGTCAATGAAAAAGGCAGTAACTGAAGCAGGTGACAATTACGCTCGTAATCCTGTAGGCACAAATGCACTTAAATTTGTAAGCTGGTCAAAGGCAGACAATATGGTATTAGAGCGTTTTGAGGATTATCACGGAGAAAAAACTGATTTTCAGACATTGAAGTTTAGAATAATCCCAGAGCCAAGTAACCGTGTTATCGAGCTTGAGTCTGGTGGTGTTGATATTGCACTTGATATAGTAGCAAACGATCTTGATAAGGTATCAGGAAATCCTGATTTACAGCTTGTTAAGTCACTTGACTACGGTCTTACTTATCTTGGATTTAACTGTTCAAAGGCTCCTTTTACCGATCCAAAGGTTCGTGAAGCTATCTCTTATGCACTGGATACTGATTCCATTGTTAAAGCAGTATTTCACAACCTTGGTAAGACAGCTACAGGTGTATTGCCTCCAACACTTGAATTTTCAATTTCAGATCAGATTCAGCTTAAAGGAAGAGATGTTGAAAAGGCAAAATCCCTATTAAAAGAAGCAGGTCAGTCAAATCTTAAGCTCACCATTTCTACAAATGAAAATAAAGACCGTGTAGACATGGCCACAGCAATGAAAGAACAGCTTGCAGAGGTAGGTATTGAGGCATCTATCAACGTGCTTGAGTGGTCAGCATTTAATGACTTAATTAAAAAAGGAAATCATGACTTGTACATGATAGCTTGGACAGCAGATTCTCCTGATCCAGATACATTTATGTATCCTTGCTTCCATTCATCCGCTAAGGGTGAGGGAGGTAATTACGCATTCTTAGAGGATTCGAAGCTAGATAAATTACTGGATGACGCCAGATACGAGGGTGATAAGAGTAAACGAGGAGAACTTTACAAAGAGGCTCAGGAATATGTTATGGGAATAAATGCCTGGGTACCTCTTCACAACAAGGAGATTACAGCAGGAGCAAAGAAGGATATTGAGAATTTGCAACTGTCTCCATTTGGATGGCACCATTTCACACAAATCAAACGTGTCAAATAAATGAGTTTGAAAATATAGTCAATATAATGTGGGGGCTGTGGATGTATTTCCCCAGTCCCCTTTGCAAAGGGAAGGTGTAACACATGATTAAATACATTATAAAGCGAATACTTTACCTTATACCGGTTATTATCGGCGTAAGCTTCATAGTATTTGGGCTTTTATACCTGACTCCCGGAGATCCTGCCCGCAATGCGCTCGGACCTTCGGCGCCAGAGTCCGCTGTTAAGGAGCTGCGTGAAGAGATGGGACTAAATGATCCCTTCCTTGTGCAGTATGGCAGATATATCAAGAATATAGTTTTTCACTTTGATTTGGGGAATTCATATATTACAAAAAGTCCAGTGACGAGGGAGATATTATCACGAGCAGGCGCAACAGTTCGCCTCGCATTTACAGCAATCTTATTTGCAGTCTTGCTGGGGGTACCTATAGGAATTGTCTGTGCAAGGCGGCAATATTCTATCTTTGACAACATTGCTATGATATTTGCTCTTATAGGTATATCAATGCCTGTATTCTGGCTTGGTCTCCTACTTATTATGTTATTCTCTGTTAAATTAAGGTTGCTTCCATCATCAGGTTTTGATACATTTCCACAAATGATACTTCCGACTATAGCACTTGGTTCCCAGTCAGTATCTGTAATTGCGAGAATGACGAGATCTGCAATGCTTGAGGTTATACGTAAGGACTACATACAGACTGCAAAAGCAAAAGGACAAAAAGAAAATGTAGTTATATGGAAGCATGCACTTAAGAATGCCCTTATTCCTATAATCACAATTATAGGAACACAGTTTGGACAACTCCTCGGCGGAGCTCTTATGACTGAGGTTATATTCTCTATTCCGGGCATTGGAAGACTAATGGTTGACTCAATAAAAATGCGAGATGCTCCTCTTGTTTTAGGCTCGGTATTGTTTGTTGCGGTGACATTCAGTGTTGTGAATTTGATTGTGGATATATTGTACACCTATGTGGATCCGCGTATCAAAACGCAGTATATATAGGAGGGCATTATGGGGAAAGACAGTAAAAAGCAAAGCAGCCACGGTCGCTTGAGAAATCTTAGAGATATTTGGATTCGTATGAAACGAAACAAATTGGCGATGGTAGGACTGGTAATTATAATTTTTCTTGTATTGGTTGCCATATTTGCAGACCAGATTGCTCCCTACAGTTATGCACAGCAGGATCTGAAAAATCAGTTCCAGCTTCCAAATTCTAAGCACTGGTTTGGCACAGATGACCTTGGAAGGGATATATTCAGTAGAGTTGTTTACGGTTCAAGAGTATCACTTAAAGTCGGTTTTATATCGGTAAGTATTTCTCTTATTATAGGAGTAACCCTTGGAGCGTTAACAGGATATTACGGCGGAAAAAGTAGATATCCTTCTTATGAGATTTATTGATATCTTACAGGCTGTTCCTGATACTCTGCTTGCAATCGCAATCATATGAGCATCTAGATCCCGGACTTACTAACCTTATGATGGCAGTCGGTATAGCCTCAATACCGAGTTATGCGAGGCTTGTAAGGTCATCGGTATTGTCAATTAGAGACATGGAATTTATAGAAGCAGCTAAGGCCAATGGTTCAAGTGACTTTAGAATAATATTTAAGCATATTATTCCCTAACTGTATGGCTCCAATAATTGTGCAGGCTACATTGGGTGTTGCTTATGCAATCATCAATGCAAAGCAGGACTTAGCTTCATAGGCTTGGGACTCGAACCACCTACGCCTGAGTGGGGTGCAATGCTCTCCGGTGGACGTGCGTATATTCGTGACTATGTGCATATGACACTGTTTCCGGGACTTGCAATTGTTACCACCATCTTTGCATTAAATGTACTGGGTGACGGACTTCGAGACGCCCTTGATCCAAAAGCTAAAACGATAGAGGAGGAGAAAAGGTGGCAGATTTATTAGATATACGCAATCTATCGGTTGCATTTGACACAGATTCCGGCAAGGTCTACGCTGTTAACAATTTAAGTCTTAAAATAGGAAGAAAAGAAACCTTAGGTCTTGTTGGAGAGACAGGTGCAGGTAAGACAACTACTGCACTTGCGGTTATGAAACTGATACAGTCGCCTCCAGGCAAGATAACTTCGGGCGAAATTATACTTGAAGGTCAGGATCTTATGAGGGTACCTGAAAAGGATATGTTTAATATTCGTGGAAATAAAATATCTATGATTTTTCAGGATCCTATGACGTCTTTGAACCCTGTAATGACTGTAGGTGAGCAGATAAGCGAAGTAATTGAGCTACATCAGAAATTATCAAAGGATGAACTTCGCAAAAAAACAGAAGAGATGTTAGAGGTGGTTGGTATCCGCAAGGAAAGAATCAACGATTATCCTCATCAGTTTTCAGGCGGTATGAAGCAAAGAGTAGTTATCGCCATGGCTCTTGCCTGTAATCCTGAACTCATTATAGCAGATGAGCCTACTACGGCACTTGATGTAACCATTCAGGCACAGGTGCTTGAGCTTATGAAGAACCTCAAAGAAAAATACGATACTTCTATGATTCTTATTACACATGATTTGGGAGTTGTAGCTGAAATCTGTGACTATGTATCGGTTATTTATGCAGGCTCAATAGTTGAATACGCTTCGGTAAAGGACATGTATGAAACACCCGGACATCCTTACACAAAGGGATTGTTTAATTCGATTCCGAGTTTGGATGAAGATGTCGAGTCTCTCACTACAATCAAAGGCAATCCGCCAGATCCTTCAGCACTTCCGAGTGGTTGCCGTTTTCACCCTCGTTGTGATAAGTGTATGGAGATTTGTAAGCATACAAATCCTGAGTTCCAAGAGGTTAGTCCCGGACATTTTATAGCCTGTCATTTGTTCAAAAAGGGAGAGGGGGAATCTGAAAATGGCTAATGAGAGAGAGACTTTAGTGCAGGTAAAAAACCTGAAAAAGTATTTTCAGACTAAAAGAGGCCAGCTCCATGCAGTGGACAATGTCAGCTTTAACATCAAAAAAGGTGAGACCTTAGGGCTTGTAGGGGAATCAGGCTGTGGCAAATCTACTGTAGGACGAGCTATTATACGTTTGCACGAGCCAACATCAGGAGAGGTACTTTTAGAGGATAAAAATATATTACAATATAAAACCAAGCAGGAAATGCGTACACTGAGAAGGGACATGCAGATAGTATTTCAGGATCCTTATTCATCACTCAATCCTCGTATGAATACCTTTGACCTAATTGCAGAGCCGTTAAGGGTGAATAAATCATACAACGGACATAGTGAGCTTGAGAGCCGTGTTATGGAAATGATGTCAACGGTAGGCCTTGAGGAGAGGCTTGCCAATTCCTTCCCTCACGAGCTGGACGGAGGAAGGCGCCAGCGCATAGGTATAGCAAGAGCGCTTATAGTAAGACCTAAGTTCATAGTGCTTGATGAGCCTGTATCAGCACTTGATGTATCTATTCAGGCTCAGGTGCTTAACCTGATGGATAAGTTACAGCAGGAGTTTGGGCTTACCTATCTCTTCATTTCGCACGACCTTTCAGTAGTACGGCACATATCGGATAGGATTGCAGTTATGTACCTTGGACAGATTGTGGAGCTGGCAGACTATGACCAATTGTTTAGAAATCCACTACACCCATATACAAAAGCGTTGTTATCAGCTATACCTATACCTAAATATGGGTTGAACCGCAAGAGAATCTTCCTTGAAGGTGATGTACCAAGTCCTGTAAATCCACCTGGAGGCTGTAGGTTCTCGGGTCGTTGTAAAGAATGTATGGCGCATTGTAAAGAAACTCCAGTGGAACTTATAGAAATGGAACCAAATCACTTTGTCGCCTGTCATTTATATAGGAGGTAAAGATGATGTAATAAGCGTTAAATTTAGATGTAATTGTAATTCAGACAATAATACAGGTGAATAAAACTAAAAATATAAACAAGAGGACGGGTAATAATATCTGTTCCTCTTGTTTTTTTATATCGTTGAAATTTGAACTCGGTAAAAATATATATGATTATTGTAATCATACAAAAAAATATAACTAGCAGAAAAAGATTGAATACGAGTACAATTTTTAAAATGGGTAAATAATAGGATTAAATATAGTCATAATCATTAAAATTAATAATAATTATTGACATAAAATTGTATATTAATGCCAGAACTAAGTGTAAGAGCCTGAATGTGTCAGTATAGAAAAAGATATTCCGTAAATCGGAGGGTCTTTTTTTGTCTCTAAATAGGAATTTTGTTAAAACACTAAAATGCATAACACTAATAATGTAACCATTTGTTTTTATTCAGGGTTACATTTTTGCTTTTTTTAGATTCATATTTTTTTATGGTTAAAAACCTGGTTTTGTTACTAAAGATTTGAGGGCGATTTTTTTGATAAGCTAAAAAAATATAATAAAAACAGATTAAAGATATACTTAATCTTTTATTTAAAAAAGTATAATGCATACTAAGTATATATGAATTAAATCGTGCGAAATCTAATTAATTCCAAAAATAATTATAGCCAACCTTAATGAACTTGCGAAATGTAACTAAAATGTAACCAATTGATGATAGAATGTGTTTAATATTGAAAGTGTATTCTGTTCAAAACCAAAAATTCGGTTACAAAATATACTTTTCGAGACAAAAACATTCATTTTTAGAAATCAAAAAAGCAAGAAAAGGAGAAGCTATGAAAAAAACGTGAGAAGCAAGTCAGTACAATCTCGCTACTTCATACTGTCAGTGGTGCTGATACTCTGTATGTTGATCGGCATGATCAACGGAGTACCGTTCTTATCACAGGCATCAGGACATGAAGAGCAATTAGCCAGCAAGAATGTCATGGCTAAGATTACGCTTGACGGGAAGAATCCTCCGGCAGGCAAATTCCAGTTTGAGTTAGTAGACTCAAATGGCAGCGTTGTCGACAGAACCACTAACGACGCAGGTGGCAATATTATTTTTAAAGGCCACGAGTTAGAGGTTAAAGAGGCAAAATATACTATCAGATTGGTAGATGGCGATAAGAACATCAATTATGGCGAAACTACCAAGAATGTTAATGTATACCTCAAAGACGGCGAAGAAATCGTAGATCCTTATGATGGAGCAACGAATTTCAGGGCTACAGCAGATGGGAATGGACTTATTACAGTAAGCTATAATCTTAATGGAAAGACTAAGACGACTAAGGCATACTGTATTAATACAGACAAAGGGTTAGATTCTAACGCAACTATGATTCCTATCAAGGATCCGGATGATGCCACTCTTGCAAAGTACATTGTGCCTAAATTTTATGATTGGCAGGCAAAATACAATCAGGCTAAGACATATGGTACTAAGCAAGAAATTATACCGGGATTTACACTGTGGACTATAGTTACGGGTATACATAAGTTTATACGTTATGACTATTTCCCTAAAACAAACAGTATAGTTAGCGAAATAAAATCAGATTACAATGTTAACAGTATATCTGAATTATTGAGAAAAGACTTTATATTATGCTGATTTTAATTTTAATGCAGCAGATGTTAAGGTTGATCGTTTCAGGGGCGGAAAGAATGCATATGGCTTTTCTGTAGAATCTTATGCGGAGAAATACCTTAGAGAAGGACGTGATGAGATTGTTAAGCAGAATATGATTTGGGCAGTAACGGGAGGCCTTTGGGGCACAAAACGTATACATTACCGCTATGATGGAGCGGTAAAGGATGGTCGTCCTGTTGAACAAATGGAGCCTGATGAACAATACACGTTAACTCCAGCGAACTTCAAGTCTCATATGCAAAAAATAGCTAAGCAAAATTTTAACATACCAGATAATTATCATGTTATGATTTTTGCGAATGCCGGCAATACATCTCAGCCTTTTGCGTTTGGTTACTTTAATGATGGCCAGACGAAGAGAAGAGTTAAGAAGACTTGGCTTAATGTACCTAATTTTGAATGCAAATCTCAGAAGAGTGTAGAAGTAACAAAGAATTGGATTGGAAATATAAAGGCTGATTCTGTAAACGTTACCCTTAAGACAACTGACGGTAATGTTGTTGAATCAAAGAGAATCACACGTGAAGACGGCTGGAAGGCTACTTTTAGCCCTTATGATAAGTATGACGCTTCCGGAAAAGAAGTAAAGTACAACATTGATGAGACAAAGGTAGACGGATATAACTCAACTATCACTGGTGATGATAACAATGGTTTTGTTATTACCAATACAGAAACAACCAAGATTAAAGTTGTTAAGAAATGGTTTGGTAAGATTGCTGACTCTATAACTCTTGTACTTAAGGATGCTAAGACAAACAAGGTTATTGAAGAAAGAAAAATTAACAAATCAGACCTTCCTAACGGCAACAGCGATACCTGGGAAATCACTTTTGAAGCGCCTAAGTATGACTCTTCAAAGAATGAAATCAAGTATACTGTTGACGAAGCTAAAATGAATGGCTATACAATAAAGGCTCTTTGTGATGATACCAATGGTCATACAATCATCAACATTGAGCGTAAAGAACTAAAGGTTATTAAGAAGTGGATTGGACCCGTTGGTTCTGAAATTTATATAAATGTAAGAAATTCAGCTAACAATGAACTTATTAAGAAAGTAAAAGTAGACGAGAACTATAAAGGTCTTCAGAAGCTTATTGACAAGAAGAATAACATTACTACTTGGATTATTCCTATAGAAGTAGACAAGTACACTGATACTGGCGCTGAGATATCTTATGAAGTTGAAGAAGTTAAGATGCCTAACTATGTCGGTACAGTAGAGAAAGATACCGATGATCAGTTTACTATCGTAAATGTTCCATCTGTAAGCTTTGGCGGTAAGAAGAACTGGGTAAACAGAGAAGGAAAAGCCTGGTCAGGTAGGTAATAGAATCATTGTTCACCTTATGAAGGAAGGTTCTACACAGCCTGTTGAGACTAAGGTATTAAATAAGTCTGAATATGTAGGTAAAACTACATGGGATTTTTACGTTTAAGCCTGTTCCTTTATATGATGATAACGGTAGGGAAATCAAGTACTACGTAGAAGAGGAAGCTGTACAGGGTTATGAGAAGGCTGTAATCACAAAAGATTCAGCTGGAAACTTCGTTATCAATAACAAGGAAGAGCATAAGAACGAAAAGATAAACATCAAGGTTACAAAGAAATGGCTGAACAATAATGGCGAAGCAGGAATCCCTGCCAGCCCTATTGAAATCGCTCTTAAGAACGGCTCAAAGGTAGTTCAGAAGCAGACCATCAATCTTGGTGCTGATAAGTCAGTTTGGGAATTTACCTTTAACGATGTTGATAAATATGATGATAAGAATCAGCTTATCAATTATTCAGTAACAGAGACCGCCCTAGACGGATATGAGACTGAAATCACAGGTAATCAGGATAATGGCTTCGTTATTACAAACAAGAAATTACCTGAACCAAAAGAGAAAATTAAGATTATTAAGAAGTGGATTGGAAGAGTCGGTGACTCAATTACAATCACAATTAAGAATGCGAATACTAAAGAGGTTCTCGACAAGGTAACAGTTACCAGAAATACTAAGGGCTTTGTTGAGAAGAAAGATCCTTCACAGCCAAACGTTACAATATGGGAAGTTCCATATGAAGTTAATAAGTTTGATGCTTCACGTACACCTATAGAGTACAGTGCTGAGGAGACGGCTTTAGAAGGCTATAACACAACTGTTTCAAAAGACAGCAACACTCAGTTTACTATAACCAATACTGAAAAGGTTAAGGTTAAGGTATACAAGACATGGGTTGGAGAGGCAGCTACAAATGCAACAATTCAGTTGTTAAACGGCACTCTTCCTTATGCTACCAAAACCATAGATGAGTCTTTTGCTAAAAGACCAAATACCTGGGAAGTAACATTTGAAGCTCCTAAGTACGACACTCAGGGCAGAAAGATTGATTACACTGTAACAGAAACAGCTATTTCAGGTTACATTGCAAAGGTTATCAAAGCCAATGATGGAAGCTTCACAATTGTCAATACAAAGACAAAAAAAGAGAAGTATAAGATTGTAAAGAACTGGATAGGTAAAGAGGGAGATCAGATTACTGTTCGTTTTAAGGATAAGGCTACAGGAAAAGAGCTTTTCGTTAAAACAATACACAGAAATGACTCTGATCTTCACAGAATTACATATCAGGCAACACCTAGTTATGTTACCTGGGAAGTATTTGTTGACCTTGACAAATACAACCTTAATGGTGACAGCATAACCTACACAGTAGATGAAGATCCAATACCTGGTTATAATACATATATTTACAAACCGGGCGTAGAAACCGATAAGTATGGCTATATATGTGACAGGTATATCATTGAAAACAGAGAGACAGTTGCTTACAAGGTTACCAAGAAATGGTTTGGTAAGATAGGCAATGATATTACTGTAGAACTTAAAAAAACGGTGAACAGGTCATAGAGACTAAGACTATGTCTAAGGCAGACCTCAAAGCCGGAACAAACAATGAGTGGGAGGTTACATTTGCTCCTGTTGAGAAGTATGACAGATGGGGAAATGCAATTAAGTATTCAGTTGAAGAGGTAACTTCTCCTGGCTCTGGATACACCAATACGGTAATTGACCATAAAGATGGTAACATTACTATTATCAACACTGAAAATACCGAAATTATCGTTAACAAGAGATGGATTCGTAAGGTAGGTCACGAAGTTAAGCTTAAGTTAATGAACGGTGAAAAGGTTGTTGAAGAGCAGACATTAAATGCACCTCCTGTTAAGAATGCAAAGGGTTGGGAAACTAAATTTATAGTTCCTAAGTATGATGAGAATGGCAATTTAATTCATTATACAGTAACAGAGGTGGCTATCAGAGGCTATAAGGCTGAGGTAGTCGGAGATGCAAAGAACGGATTTACCATTACCAATACCAATGATGAAAAGGTTAAGGTTAAGGTAAATAAGAAGTGGCTTGGTAAGATTGGCGACAAGGTAACTCTTTCATTAATGGAAGGCACAAGAGTTGTTGAAACCAAGACAATTGATGCTTCATCAGCAAAAGAAGGCGACCCAAGTACTTGGGAAGTTTCATTTGAAGCACCTATGTATAGCTTAAACGGCTCTAGAGCTCTTTATACTGTAACAGAGGCTGCAATCGAAGGATACAAGGCTGATATAAGCGGAACTAAGTCAGAAGGATTTACAATTACCAATATAAGTACAGAAAAGATCAAGATAAAGGTAGATAAGAAGTGGCTTGGTAAGGTAGGCTCACAGATTACCCTTAAATTGATGGATGGTACAGATGTTGTTGATACAAAGACAGTAGACGCATCAGCAGCTAAGGACGGAGATCCAAATACCTGGGAAGTAGAATTTGAAGCACGTAAGTTTGACGACACAGGTAGAGAAATTGTTTATACAGTTAAGGAAGAAACAGTACCTGGTTATGAGACTAAGGTAAGCGGAAATCAAAAGGATGGCTTCACTATTGCCAACAGAGACACTGAAAAAGATCAAGATTAAAGTTGATAAGAAGTGGATTGGAAAGGCGAGATCTGAGATTAGCATTTCCTTAATGGATGGTTCTAAGGTTGTTAGCACTAAGAGAGTAAATGACACATTTGCTAAGGCAGGAGCTGTCAATACTTGGGCAGTAACCTTTGAAGCAGATAAGTACGATGAAAACGGTAAAGAAATTGCTTATACAGTAACAGAGTCCGCAATTGCAGGCTATGAGGCTAAGGTAAGCGGAAATAAGAAAGATGGATTTACAATTACCAATACAGACACTGAAAAAGGTTAAGATTAAGAGTTGACAAGAAGTGGCTTGGTAAGGTAGGTTCAGAGATTACCGTTGCACTTATTGAATGGTACTGAGGTTGTTGATACGAAAGACAGTAGATGCATCAGTCAGCTAAGGACGGAGATGCTAAGACTTGGGAAGTTTCATTTGAAGCACCTAAGTATGGCAAGGATGGTAATGAAGTTAGTATATACAGTAACAGAGTCAGCAATCGCAGGCTATAAGGCTGAGGTAAGCGGAAATCAGGATAGCAGGCTTTACAATTACCAATAAGGACACTGAAAAGGTTAAGATTAAAGTTGACAAGAAGTGGCTTGGTAAGGTAGCAGACAGATAACCGTTAAACTTAATGAACGGCACACAGGTTGTTGAAGAAAAGACAGTAGATGCACATCGCTAAGACAGGCGATAGCTAAGACTTGGGAGTTATCATTTGAAGCACCTAAGTATGACGCTAGCAGGTGAAGAGATTAGCTTATACAGTAACAGAGTCAGCAATAGCAGGGTTATGAGGCAGAAATGTAAGCGGAAATCAGAAGGATGGCTTTCACAATTACCAATAGAGACACTGAAAAAGGTTAAGATTAAGGTTGACAAGAAGTGGCTTGGTAAGGTAGCAAACAGAGTAACTGTATCACTTAATGAACGGTACACAGGTTGTTGACAAAGACAGTAAGATCAGCAGCTAAATCAGGCGATGCAAAGACTTGGGAAGTTATCATTTTGAAGCACCTAAGTATGATGAAGCAGGCAATGAAATAGCTTATACAGTAACAGAGTCAGCAATCGCAGGCTATAAGGCAGAAGTAAGCGGAAATCAGGCTGCAGGATTTACAATTACCAATAGAGACACTGAAAAAGGTTAAGATTAAGGTTGACAAGAAGTGGCTTGGTAAGGTAGCTAACAGATAACCGTTAAGCTTAATGAACGGTACTAAGGTTGTTGAACAAAGACAGTAGATGCAGTAGCTAAAGCAGGCGATGCAAAGACTTGGGAGTTATCATTTGAAGCACCTAAGTATGATGAAGCAGGCAATGAGATAGCTTATACAGTAACAGAGTCAGCAATCGCAGGATATAAGGCAGAAGTAAGCGGAAGCCAGTCTGCAGGATTTACAATTACCAATAAAGACACTGAAAAGGTTAAGATTAATGTAGACAAGAAGTGGCTTGGTAAGGTAGGTAACGAGATTACCGTTAAGCTTATGAATGGTACACAGGTTGTTGAAGAGAAGACAGTAGACGCATCAGCAGCTAAGGCTAACGATGCTAAGACTTGGGAAGTTTCATTTTGAAGCAGACAAGTATGATGCAGCAGGCAATGAGATAGCTTATACAGTAGCAGAGTCAGCGATTGCAGGCTATGAAGCAAGTGTAAGCGGAAACTCAGAAGACAGGATTTACAATTATCAACAAGGATACCGAAAAGGTTAAGATTAAGGTTGATAAGAAGTGGCTTGGCGGAGTTGCAGATCAGGTAACTATTTCATTAATGAATGGTACAATACCTTATGCAACTAAGACAATTAATGCATCAGCAGCTAAGTCAGGTGATGCTAAGACTTGGGAAGTTACATTTGAAGCACCTAAGTACAATGCACTTGGCGAAGAGATTGCTTATACAGTAACTGAGTCAGCTGTATCCGGATATAAGGCAGCGGTAAGCGGAGACCAGAAGAATGGCTTCACAATTACCAATACTCAGACCGGAACAGAGAAGTTCAAGGTTATCAAGAGATGGATCGGTGCAGAAGGTGATAAGATTACCGTACGCATCAAAGGATGCTGATACAGGAGCTGAACTCCTTGTTAGAACCATCAATAAGACAGATGCTGATCTTGTAAGAATTACAGATCCTTCAAACCCTAACGTAACAATTTGGGAAGTACCTGTTGAGCTTGATAAGTTCGATTCTGTAGGATAGAAAGATTACTTACAGTGTTGATGAAGAAAATGTACCTAACTACGGTAAGACTATAGTAGATACTGAGTCTGGCGTAACAAATTACCAATACAGAGCTTGTATCTTTGGAGTTCTTGAAAATGGTGGGTAGGCATTCAGATTACAGTTTCATTCAAACTTGGTGATACAGTTCTTGAAACCAAGACAATAACTGGGCTCGTAGCCAGACAGAAGACACTTGGGAAGTATCATTTAGTCAGTTCCTAAGTACGATGAATTTGGACAGAAATTAAGTATACCGTGGATGAGCAGGATGTAGCGGAGCTACGAGCAGATAATCAATAACAACGACTGGAAGCTTCACAATTATCAACAGAGGAACCCAACTCTAATGACGAGAAGGTAATTAAAAGTCAACAAGCAGTGGGTTGGTAAGGTGAAAGCGATGGAATAGCTGTATTCTTAATGAATGGCTGAATATTGTTCCAGGCACCAGACAGTAAATGCATCCCTTTGCAAGGACGGCGACCAGAATAACTGGGGAGTTCTCTTTTGAGCTTTTCATTACGATGCTGGTAAGGAAATAGTTTACACTGTTATGGAGAGGGAGCGTGGACGGATACCTAACAGAGATAACTGGAAATCAGAAAGATGAACCGTAATTACCAACACAGAGAACCCAACACCACACGACGAAAGATAATCATTAAGGTTGACAGAAGTGAAAGCAGTAGGGTGTAGATGAGATAACTGTTTCCTTAATGAATGGCACACAGATTGTTCAGGTTAAGACAGTAGATGCATCAGCGGCAGTAAACGGAGATCAGAATACTTGGGAGTTGACATTTGAAGCACCTAAGTATGACGCAGACCATAATGAAATAACTTACACAGTTGCAGAGGCTGAGTTAGAAGGCTACACAACTGAGATAAGTGGAAATCAGAAAGATGGTTTCGTAATTACCAATACTGAAAAAGCCAAACGACGAAAAGATTAAGATCAGAGTAGACAAGAGATGGCTTGGTAAGGTTGCAGGCGAGATAACAGTTTCCGTACTCAAAGGCGACATCCCTTATGCAACAAAGACAGTAACTGCTTCCGCAATTAAGAACGGCGATCTTAATACTTGGGAAACGACATTTGATGACTTACCTAAGTATGATACAGCCGGCAATGAGATTGCTTATACAGTAACAGAGTCTGCAATATCCGGATATAGCACTACAGTAGAGGGAGATCAGAACCTTGGTTTCACAATTACCAATACTGAGACCGGATGCGAGCACTTCAAGGTAATTAAGAAGTGGGTTGGTGCAGAAGGCGATAAGATTACAATCCGCATTAAAGATGCAGAGACTGGAAAAAGAACTCTATGTTAGAACTGTTTATAAGACAGACGCTGACATTACCAGAAAGTATCTCTTTGATAACCAGAACATAATTGTATGGGAAATACCTGTTGATCTTGACAGATTCGACTCTGAGGGTAGAAAGATTACCTACAGTGTTGATGAAGAAAACATACCTAACTATGGCAAGACAATAGGCGATGTTGAGTGTGGTGGTGTAACAATTACCAACACAGAGATGGTATCATACAAGGTAACAAAGAAGTGGTATGGTAAGGTAGGCGATGAGATTATTGTTTCCCTTAAACGTGGTGACGCAATTCTTGAAACAAAGACAGTGACAGCATCAGCTCTTAAGGCCGGAACAACAAACACCTGGGAAGTTGCATTTGGCTCATATCCTAAGTATGACGGACTCGGACACGAGATTAAGTATACAGTGGATGAGAAGGATGTAGCTAACTATACAAAGCAGGTAATTGACAATAATGATGGCAACATCACAATTACCAACTCAGAGAACGGAATTGTTAAGGTAACAAAGAAGTGGGATGGAGCTGTAGGAGCTTTCATTACTCTTAACATCAAGGATGGCGATAAGGTTGTTGCAACCAGAGTTGTAACAAAGGCAGCAGTAGCTTCAGGAGATGCTACTACCTGGACTACAGAGTTCGCACTTCCTAAGTATGATGAAACAGGTAAGGTAATAGATTACAGTGTAGATGAAGAAGACATAAGCGGATACACTAAGACAATAACAGGAAATACTCAGGATGGATTCGTGGTTCTCAATAAAGAGAAGCCATATACACCTGACATCCCTGTAATACCACCTACACCAGTATTCCCTGATCCTCAGATTCCTCAGGTTCCACAGGATCCACAGAATCCTGACCCATTTGAACCACAGGTACCTGTTAATCCTGACCCAACACCAAAAGGAGTTCCTACTCGTCCGGCTGTAAGTACACCGGATCCAAAGAAACCTAATAACCCTGGAGACGTTGTTACAATAGATGACGGCGATACACCAAAGGGTTCAGTGGTAAAGGGCAAGAAGCCAAAGGGCAAGAATACCAACATTGAGGTTGGAGATGATAATCCACCTAAGGGCCTTCCTAAGACAGGAAGTACTGATGATATGGTATTTTATGCAAATGGTTGCGTACTGCTTCTCTTAGCAGGCTTGATGATGTTTAAGAAGAAAGAGAACGAATAATTCTAAACAGAGAGCAAAACAAACGCGACCGGATGGAAATTGTTGTGTAGATATTTTTCCACATACACAGGGGAGGGTCTTTGCGGAAACGCAAAGGCCTTTCCTGTTTTAAAATAAATCAAAAGATGCAGTTAGCTATATAAACAAGCACTAAAAGTATAAAGGACAAAAATTAGTATATTAGACCTTAATCAGGTAATGACAAGTTGATAAATTTATGAAATTGGATATAATTATATGTGTAATAAAAATTTAACAAGCGGAGGAAACTTATGAAAAAAATCTATCAAAAAAACTTGTTGCTTTTTCCTTTTTGGTATTTGTACTTGCAGGGACTACAGTATCACCTATTATTGCAAGTGCAGCAAGAACAGGAAGAGTTCAGACGGTGGTTATGTATGTTGGTGAAGCCTATGAGTCAACTGACTTCACACAGGTTAAAAGCATTAAAAATACTAACCAGTCCGTAGTCAAGACATCAAAGGACAAAAAAAATAATAAGAAGGTTGTTTTTGAAGCCAAAAAAGCAGGAAAAGCTAAGATAACCTACGTAACAAAGACCGGTACAGTAGTAATCAATGTAACTGTTAAGAAGTCAAAATTTGAATACAAATTTTATAGGATTGGCAAGGGAGAAATCCTTGTAGAAGTTACCAATAAGACAGGGGCTATATTTCAGGATGGTAAATTCAAGTACTCTCTAAAGGGCACAGACGGTACTGAGTATTTGTCAGAAGCAACCTCTGTGTACTCACTTATGCCAAATAAAAAGAGTTATGCAAAGATAGTATTTAATGCAAGTGCATTTGACCCTGATGTTACAAAGACAGGTATGAAGATGGTAAGAATATCAAGGTCGCCTGCTTATACTTATACCAACGTAGAGAAGAAATTTAAGGTAAAGGATAGTATCAAGTCACAGACAGAGGAACAGGTAGTTGTATCAGTTAATTCAAAGAACACAGGTAAGATTCCTGTGAGCGGCAATGTGTTCATTGTATTTTACGATGCACAAGGAGCACCAATCAACTATGTGAGCAGAAGTATTTACCTAAAAAGCCGGCTTAACAGACACCACAGATGCTACCTGCTATCTTGATATGATTAACTTTGAAACAAAAGAGAGAAAAGTATTTGGCAAGTATAAGGTATATAAGAATGTATATACAAGCGTATATACAGACAAATAAACCAACAAGAGCTTTTCAGGGATTACACCTGAGAGGCTTTTTTTCTGCAAAAAGGGAATTCACAGGGTGACAGGCATGTAGATAAAAAAATTCTCTCAGCCTATTTACTTATTCAAAAATTTTATTGCATACTATTTAAAGATACAAGTGTCAAAAGTATAAAAATTCGATACAAGCTTGCTTGCATGAGAATTTATTATCTTTTGACACACACATCATTTAAATAAAGATAAATAAATAACCGGAAGAAAGGTGGATAAATGAAAAAGATAAGTAATGAGCTTCTCACGGGAGAACGTGCACTATTCCATGGTAAAGATCTTGATATAGACAGTACTATATTTGCAGATGGAGAATCCCCACTAAAACATGGTGAAAATATAAATGCTGTAAACACAATGTTTAAGTGGAAATATCCGCTGTGGTATGCTAAGGATGTGAAGGTGAAGGACTCCACATTTTTTGAGATGGCAAGGTCCGGAATCTGGTATGGTAAGAACATCAATATAGAGGATACTATGATTGAAGCACCAAAGGAATTCCGCAGATGTGATGGTGTAAGCTTAAAGAATGTATCCATTCCGAATGCGAATGAAACCTTTTGGATGTGTAAGAATATCAGGCTTGAAAATGTAGTGGCAAAGGGTGCTTATTTTGGGTTAAACAGTGAAAATATCTACCTTGACGGGCTGAATCTATATGGTAATTACTGCTTTGACGGTGGTAAAAAAACATAGAGGTACATAATTGCAGGTCGCTCTCAAAGGACAGCTTCTGGAATACCGAAAATGTGGTAATCTATGATTCATTTATAGTTGGAGAGTATTTCGGCTGGAATTCTAAGAATATAACACTAATTAACTGTACAGTAGAGAGTTTACAGGGATTCTGCTATATAGAAAACCTTGTCATGAAGAACTGTAAGCTTGTAAACACGGCCCTTGCCTTTGAATATTCCACTGTAGATGTAGAAATCACAGGGAAGATTGACAGCGTCTTCAATCCAAAAGGAGGAACTATAAAGGCTAAGGAGATAGGAACTCTGATTATGGATGGAGACAATATAAATCCTGATGATACCAAGATAATAGTTGAAGGAGAGGCTCCAAAGCCTGTAACTCTTGCAGAGGTTGAGCTTATTTCAGGCGAAGGAAGGGAGACCGAGCTTAGAAGAAGGGGTTAAATATGCATATTGAAAAGTCATTTAATTTTGATAAAGAGATAAACAGAAGAAATACCAATGCAGAGAAGTGGAAGGTAGAAGAAAACGAACTCCCTATGTGGGTCGCAGATATGGACTTTGAGGCTGCGCCTTCTATAAGAAAGGCTCTTGAGGCTAGGGTTAAGCATGGAGTTTTTGGCTATTCAGGCATAACTGATGAATGGTATGAGGCCTACCTTGGCTGGTGGAAGAGCAGGCATAATTTCACCATGGAAAAGGACTGGCTAATTTTTACTACAGGAGTAGTCCCTGCTATATCAAGCCTTGTAAGAAAGCTAACAACTCCTGCTGAGAAGGTGCTAATCCAGACTCCTGTTTACAATATATTTTTTAACTCCATACTAAACAACGGAAGAGTTGCTCTTGAAAGTCCGTTGGTGCTTAAGGATAACCGCTATGAGATGGACTTTAATCAGCTTGAAAAAGACCTTTCAGACACCCAGACTACTCTTATGATACTCTGCAATCCGCAGAATCCGGGTGGAAGGATATGGACTAAGGATGAGCTTATAAGGGTGGCAGAACTGTGTAAGAAACACGGTGTAACTGTAATATCTGATGAGGTTCATTGCGACCTTACAGTAAACAAAAAGAAGTATGTTCCATTTGCAAGTGTGTCTGAGACTGCAAGAGAGATAAGCGTAACCTGCCTAAGTCCCGGTAAAGCCTTTAATATAGCAGGACTTCATACAGCAGCGGTTTCTGTGCCAAATGAGATACTAAGGAACAAGGTGAGCAGAGGGCTTAATACGGATGAGGTGGCTGAGCCTAATGCCTTTGCTATAGATGCTGCTATTGCAGCCTATACGGGTGGAGGAGAATGGCTTGACAGCCTTAATGAATACCTTGATGACAGCAGGAAGATGGTATTAGACTTTATAGCTAGGGAAATCCCTGAAATAAAGGTAGTGGAAAAGGAAGCAACTTATTTATTCTGGCTGGATGTAAGAGGGCTTAAAAAAATGAAGGTAAGGGCTTTGCAAAGGAGCTTAGGCTCACTACAGGACTTTTTCTTACAGATGGCAGGGAATACGGCAAATCCGGTCAGGGCTTCGTTAGGTTGAACATTGCCTGCACCAAAAAGAACCTCATAGATGGGCTTAACAGGCTGAAGACAGGGAGTGAGGCTGTGGGAGGATAGTCATTGACATTTTGTACATAATTATGCTATAATAGTATACAAAAAAAGAGAGCTATGCCACAAATAAGACCAATAACAGATTTGAGAGATACCACAGCAATCTCAGAAATTTGTCATAAAAAAATGAGCCTGTTTTTTTATAACCAAGAATGGATATGGTGATTTGGTGGTTATGAGTATTGAAACATATGATGCAATGCTTGAAACATCACAGGCAGACAATGCGATAAGTGAAGCTGAGAAAAGAATTTGCTGAAGGTGGAGTGCTAATTGATGCAAGAGAAGCTTTAAGTTCATTAAGGAGAAAAATATTTTTGAATAAATACTCTGTTAAAAATCTATTCGAGAGCATATCAGGATTTGGAGCTGATTTACAAATATATTGCTGAGGAACTTTTGGAACCATCAACAGCAATGGAAATAGTTGAGGGATTGGAGAAGTCTATTTTTAGTTTAGAAGAGCGACCGGAACGTGGTGCAATAAGGCGTATTGGAGCCTACGCAAATCAAGGATATCGGCAGATTTTTTTATAAGAACTACACTATTATTTATCGCGTTGTTAAAATGAAAAAAATGAAGTTCATATTATTACAGTAAGGT